>Ga0209060_10000003_pt1 | contig 1758854 bp, 1429 predicted proteins | sample Coa_R1_8_FD_187155 | JGI IMG/M metagenome (GOLD analysis project Ga0209060, IMG submission 187155) | Surface soil microbial communities from Centralia Pennsylvania, which are recovering from an underground coalmine fire - Coalmine... | ecosystem: Environmental > Terrestrial > Soil >...
ATTGTGCTCTTTTCGAGACGGCGCGATCCAGTCAGGCTCGTGCGTAGGACGGAGCTTCGCGCTTTGCCGTAACGACCGCGGTCGCTTCGCCAAACAAAGTCCGGTAGATTCCGCCGCCGAGAACACCGCCGATCAAAGGCGCGACCCAGAACATCCAGAGTTGCTGCAGCGCCCATCCTCCAGCGAAGACGGCCGGGCCGGTGCTGCGGGCCGGATTCACCGACAGATTCGTGACCGGAATTCCAACCAGGTGGATCAAAGTCAGGCAGAGACCGATCGCGATCGGTGCGAATCCCTTGGGGGCGCGCTCGTCGGTCGAGCCCATGATGACGATCAGGAAGAACGCCGTCAGTACCACCTCGGAGACGAATCCGGCGAGTAAGGAATATCCGCCGGGAGAATTCACTCCGTAGCCGTTCGAGGCAAACCCGGCATGCACGTTGAAGGAGGCGTTTCCGCTGGCGATGACGTAAAGCACGCCTGCGGCCGCGATGCCGCCCAGCACCTGCGCAATGATGTAATGCAACAGCTCGCCGGCAGGAAAGCGCTTGCCCACTACCAGGCCTACGCTCACGGCCGGATTCAGGTGGCATCCGGAGATATGTCCGATAGCGAATGCCATGGTGAGTACAGTCAAGCCAAAGGCGAGGGCGACGCCGGCAAAGCCGATGCCAACCGTGGGAAAGCCGGCGGCCAGCACGGCCGCACCGCAACCACCGAATACGAGCCAGAATGTTCCGAAGAACTCCGCTAACGCACGTTTACCAACCGGCATAAGGTATCTCCTCAATCCTCGATTTTAAGAACGGGCAGACAGGGGGCCTGATGCTCTCGGGCGGCAAGCGTAGCACATTGGGGATGGGATCGCACGTGGGCGTCCCGGTGGCAGAGAGCGCGAAATGCGCGGCGTCATCCTGAGCGGAGTGCTTTCCGCGGAGCAAAGGATCTCCGGGGCAGAGGAGATCATGGGAAGAAATCCTGGCGCCTGTGCCACGGGAGATTCCTCGGCGCGTTGGTGAAGGCGCGGGCCTTCGGGAATGACGCAATGCAGGAATGAGGATCCCGAGGGCGCTATCCGGGCGCGGGAAATCCGGGGCCGTTACGAAGGCTATGTGCCTCGGCTTCTTCTGGATTGTTCGCACAGTGGGCGGATGCTAGGCTCGAAGAGGTGAGTTCTCTTTACGCCAATCCGGCGCCGCGCGCGGGACGTCTTGGGCGATGGATGCGCTCGTCGGCGCTCGACGTGTGGTTGAAGTTCCTGCTGGCGCTGATGGGACTGGGGCTGGCATTCACGGCGGCCGTATTCTCGACGGCGTCGCGGGAGTCGGGCAACGTCTGGGCTACGGTTGTGTTGGCGTCGGTATCGCTGGTGCTCGCGACGCTGGTGGGGCTGATCACCGTGCCCTACCTGGCACGCCGGGTGGCGCTCGAACGGATACGCGAATCCTTTGATTACGAGGTGACGCGCGCCGGGATCATCTATGTGCTGGTCACGCTGCTGATCGCCATCGCCGCGCTGAACACCGGAAACAATTTGCTGTATATCGTCGTGTCGGCGATGCTGGCGGCGATCCTGGTGTCGGGTGTGGCGTCGGCGTGGGCGCTGCGCGGCCTTGAACTTGATGTACGGCTGCCTGAGCACGTATTCGCCGGGCGCGCGGTGCAGGGCCGCATGGCGCTGTGCAATCCGCGCCGGATGCTGCCATCGTTTTCCATTCGCGTGGTGCCGGCGCGAACGGGGAAGCGCAACGAAAAACAGTGGCGGTGGGAGCCGACGACCTTCGCGTTTCCGTTTGGGCGTCCTCGGGACCGGCAGTGGCTGCGATTGCCGGACCGCCGCTTGCGCCGCGTGACACCGCAGGCGCCGCCCCCGGGAATCTTCCAGGGCATAGCGTACTTCCCCTTCCTGGCGCCGAAGGCGGAGGTGGCCGCGGACCTGGAGTTGAATTTCGAGCGCCGCGGACGCTACCGCGAAGACAGCTTCGGACTCGCCACGCGGTTTCCTTTTGCCTTTCTGACAAAGACGCGGCATCTCGCACTCTCAACGGAAATGCTGGTCTATCCGCCGGTCGAGGCTACCGACGAACTGCTCCAGATTCTTCCGCTGATTCGCGGAGAGTGGGAGAGCTTCGTGCGCGGACGAGGACTCGATCTTTACCGCATAAGGGAGTACATGCCGGAGGATTCCGCGAGCCACGTCGACTGGAAGGCTACGGCGAAGTCGGGATCGTTGAAGGTGCGCGAGTTTGCCCGCGAGGACGAGCGCAAGGTGACGATCATCTTCGATAATCCCGAGGCTGGAGTTCTCACCGAAAGAGCTTACGAGAACGGCGTCAATCTGGCGGCGTCGATCGCGTGGCACTTTGCCGAGCAGAATGCAGAGGTAGCCTTTGTTGTTCCCGGCCATCCGCGCACCCCGGACGTGTACGAGTTCCTGAAAATTCTTGCCGTGGTCGAGCCGGGAGGCAGCCGGCCAACTGATTCGCAGACGGGCAACCCAGCCAAGGCCCCTTCCCTCGAAGCCCTGGCCCAGGGGTCGCCCGGAGAGTACAACATCATCGTGACCGCGCGGCCGCGCGGAACCCTTCCGAACTCACTCTGGACCGCATCCTATGTCGTTTTTATGGGAGAAGACCGGGCCGGGGCCCTCCAAAAGTAACTCATTGTGCACGGCACGAAGGTAACGTTGTGCAGAGAGTACATATGCCGTAACGTTACTTTGGGTGACTCGGGTACATTGAACATCGGTTTTTAACACGTTAACTTAACGTAGTCCCAAACAAGGCAGTTTCTGTGGAATTGCTCCCTCCACAGTTGTTGTGTGAGGCCAGATTTCACAGCAGAAGGGTCATGAGCCACAAGATCAGCAGCCTGTATTACATGCTCTGGTTCGCGCACCCCGTGCTCGAAGTGTGCATTGCTGCGCTCATGGTCAAACGCGACCTGCACCGCAAGTTCCGCTATTTCTTCTATTACATCCTCACCCAGATTGTTGAATGGACCGTCATCTACCTTGCCTACCATTACCGCTACGCGAGTGACTTGCCGGTGTATTTGTACTGGGGCTGCCAGGCTGTGAGTGTGGCATTCGGCTTCGGAGTGATTCACGAAGTGTTCGTCGATGTATTCCGTTCTTTCCACACATTGCGCGACCTCGGCACAGTGCTGTTCAAGTGGGCCGGATTGGTGATGCTGCTGGTGGCCGGAGTGGTCTCCGTTTCGTCGCCTTCAACCGAACTGCCGCCCTGGATGCAGGCCATCGTCACGGCGCAGCGTTGCGTACGGCTTATCCAGGTGGGAATGGTCGTCTTCCTGCTGTTCTTCGCCCAGTACGTGGGAATCAGCCGCCGGCAGAGAAGTTTCGGAATTGCCCTGGGTTTCGGCTGGTTCGCGGTGATGGAACTGGCCCTGGTCGCCTCGTGGGTCGGCAATCACCTGGGCAATCCGTGGATGAGCATCGCGAATATGATCTTTTACAACTCGAGCCTCGTGATCTGGTTCAGTTACGTGGCACTCAAGAGTCCGGCGCGCGATATGCAGTCGTCGTTGCTGCAGACGCAGCGCTGGGAGCAGAGTCTGTCTGATATCCACCATCCGGTCGCGGTCAATTCGCTGATCCCGATGTTTGAGGGGATGGTCGATCGAGCACTCTCGAGGCATCCAGATCCAGCGCCAGCGGCAGCGCCGGCAGCGTCAGAGCCCGGCTTGCAAGCGCGGCGCGCTGCGGCGTCCACGGGAACTTCGTCCGCAACACCGCTTCCGGTCACAACCAGGAAGTAAATCGCACTCCGCAGCTCCTCACTCGAAGTTCCTTCCGCAACAGCCCGCGTTAATCCTTTCAGACGAGTTCACACTCGCTCCGCTGACCTTCTGTCAGGCTTTCACGACCTTGTTTGGAATTTGTAACTGGATTAGAGAAACGTTCCGCTAATCCTAAACTTACAGTGAAAGTTTATGGATTATCCAGAATTCGCGGTGAATGAGAGGGATGTAGCTCTAGCGAGGTAGGGCTGTCGGGCTGTGGAAAAAGTGGATGTGAAAACCCTTTCACACCGACTTGACAACTGCCTTATAATTCCTGTCCGCGCTAAGTCTTCTAAAATCGAAGACCTAACGCGGATCTAGGAGAAAACAACCCATGAAACGTGCAATCAGGATGGCGATCCTGACTGTCGGACTCGTGGGCACATTTATCGCAGCCACCGCTCAACTGGTTCCCGCCGCTGACGGAGGCCCGATTCTTGTCTGCCCACCTAAACAACAAAACTGCCAAATCAACCTGCCTCCGAAGTAAAGCGGATGCGGCTAGGAATGGCAAGGTAACCAAGGTAACCTGAGGTAATTGGGCCCTTTTGTAAGGCCAGCTATTTTTGGGCTGACGGAACTCATAAACCGTCAGCCCCTATTTTTTTCCACCATGAATGTTACTGGGCAGCGTCGAGTCCGGTAATACTGGAAATACCCGAGGTTGGGATGAATTCATTGGGCGGCCCGCCAGGCTCAAAATCAAGAATGCAGCGCCTGTTTCGGGCTGAGAGCCGCAATCAGTGCGCTTCTCAGTTCGCCTGCGTCGTGGACCGGCGGTTGGCACGACGATCCGGAACAGAGCACGGCGAAGGGTTTCCCCGACTGTAATCCCGGCAACAACGGAATCGTCGTGGCGAGCACGGGTGGCAGGTTCTCGGCGACCGCGTGGCTGGGAGCCAAGCGAAGCGTGGCGCGATTGAAGGCGAAGGGCGCCACCGCGGCAGCGTATAACTCCGATGCAGCCGGATGACTGCCGTCCTGCTTATCAAGGTCTGCGATCACCACTACCTGTACCGGCTCTTCCAGCAGATACGCGACTGCAATGCCGTAGCTGGCGGCGAAGATTCCGAACTGCTCTGCGACTCCCGCGAAGGCTTCGAGCGTTTGCTCTGCTCTCTCGCGGTAGGAGGCGTCGCCGGTGTAGTGATGCATGCGCAGCAGAGCGATCACAGCCATGGGATTGCCCGCCGGGGTAGGCGAATCCTGTAATGGCTTGCGCGGCATGGCGAGTACGCCCTGATTCCGGACGCTCGGCAAAGGCTGGCTGTCGAGAAATCCTCCCGAGGCGGCGTCGAAGAAGCGGGCGATCATGGTGTCGACGATGGCGCGGGCAAACTTGAAATAGCTGAGATCGGAAGTTGCTTCGTAAGCATCGAGGCAGGCCAGCGCCGTGAAAGCGTAGTCGTCGAGCATGCCCGGGATCGCGCGATACTCGGCTTTGGGATCGGAGTAGGCGACGACATGCAAGAGCTTGTGGTGGGCGCCCTCGGCGACGTTCGGTTCGGGTGCTGCCTTCCACGCCTCGGCCAGCACGCGATCGAGCGAACGGAGCGCGAATCGGCGCGCATCCTTGAGGCCGAGCACCTTCGCGGCCTCCAGATAGGCAGAGACGCACAGGCTGTTCCAGCCGACGTACACAGTCTTGTCGACGTAAGGAGTGGGGCGCAGAAGGCGCGCTGCCAGCATCTTTTTTCTCGCCGACTCCAGCAGGTCTTCCACCTGCCGCGCGTCGAGCTTCAGGCGAGCGGCGATATCCGCGATTGGCGCCCGAACGTATAGGACATTCTTAGCGGGATTGTGGTGCATCTCGCCGACCTCATTAATGTCGTAGTAGAGGCATGCGACCTGCGCCTCTTGATCGGTGAGCGCGGCCCTGGTCTCGTCCAGTGTCCACGTGAAGTAGTCGCCGTCATCGTCCATGGAATAGTCAGCGTCCTGCGAAGCGTAAAATCCTCCGCGGTCGCGATCGCTCAGCCACTCATCCATCCAGCGAATGATGTCGCGGGCCACGTCGGCGTAGAAGGGCTCACCGGTGACCTGGAACGCGTGAACGTAATTCTTGAGCAATTCGGAGTTGTCGTAGCACATTTTCTCGAAGTGCGGCACGATCCAGCGTTCGTCCACCGAGTAGCGGTGGAACCCTCCTGCGAGTTGGTCGTACACGCCGCCAAGCGCCATGTGGTCGAGGGTGGTAAGGATCATCTGGCGCAGGGGGTCGCTATTCGTCGGGATAGCTGAGCCCTTCTCGCCGCCCTCTCGCGCAGAACCTGGGAAGGATGTAACCGCCTGGCGCGCGTAGCGCTCGATCAGCAAATCAAGCGCCGTGGGGTGCGGGAATTTCGGAGCCTGTCCGAATCCGCCGTGCTGTGGATCGAACATCTTCAATGCAGACTGTTCGATCGCTGTCAGCACTTTTGCTGAGACACGCCCGCCATGGCCGGCGAAAGACTCGGCGTGGGCGATCGAGGATTCGACAAGCTTGGCCTGCTCGAGGACGTCTCCATGTTTTTCTTTATAGGCGCTCGCGATGCTGAGCAGGACGCGGCGAAAGCTTGGGCGTCCATAACCATCGGCAGGCGGAAAATAGGTTCCTCCATAGAACGGCCTGCCATCGGGGGTAAGGAACGCGGTAAGAGGCCATCCGCCCTGGCCGCTCACGGCTTGCACGGCGACCTGGTAGCGGCTGTCGATGTCGGGGCGCTCGTCGCGGTCGACCTTTATGGGAATGAAGTGCTCGTTCACAATCTTCGCGATTTCGGGATCGTCGTAGGATTCGCGATCCATGACATGGCACCAGTGGCACCAGACGGCTCCGATATCGAGCAGCATGGGCTTGTTCGCGGCCTGGGCGGCGGCGAACGCTTCGTCGCCCCACTCGCGCCACTGAATGGGTTGATGCATGGCCGAGCGCAAGTAGGCCGACGAAGCGCGCGAGAGGGAATTGAGCATGCCGCTGGTCATAGAGTTTCAGTCTAACTGTTCCGCGAGAGTAGCGTTGGCCGCGAATCCGATTGAGCCGAAGAATTTCCAAGACATCCTTGCGGGTGCTCGCGGCATCCATGGCAAAATACGCGGACTCAAAATTTAGAAGGATGAATGTCGCGATGACCCCTGCAAGAACTCTTTTCGCGGCTGTCAGCGTTTTTATCTTTGCCTTCTGCGCGGCTGGCCACGCGGCTGCGTCGGCGCAGGATGCCCCCTCGCAGCAGGCTGCTGGTGGATCAGTTTCGGGCATGGTGACCACGTCATCCGGCCAGCCTGCCGGCAATGCGAAAATCACGATCAAGAATCTATCCACCGGAGAGACGACCGGCGTGCAGGCCGACTCGACCGGCCGATACGAGACTTCGCGACTTGCTCCAGGTGAATATGAAATCACTGCCGCGGGCGATGGCAGTGGCACGGCGACGAAGAGAGTCAGCGTTGCGGCGGGTGGCGCTCTGAAACTCGACCTTGCGCTAGGCGTGGCGCAACAGAACCTGCCGAACGCGCCGTCGGCCAACCAGACGCAGCCGTCGCTCTCGGATCTGGGATTTTCGCCTGCGGAGACGCAGGCTGACGCCAAACGGCAGGCACTGCTCGACAAACGCACGCACATGCTGAAGATCCATCAGCGCATGGGACTGATTACGACGATCCCGATGGTGGCGTCGGTGGTTACGTCGCTGGGGGCGGGCGGGAAAAGCGAAGGCACGGCTTCCCGCGATCTGCATGTGGCCTTGGGCGCGCTCACGGGCGACTTGTACGGGATCACGGCGTATTACGCGATTCGCGCGCCGCGGATCCCGGGAACGGAGACGCGCGGTCCGATCAAGGTGCACAAGGCGCTCGCCTGGGTTCACGGCACCGGCATGGTGCTGACGCCAATCCTGGGGGCGATGGCGTTCAATCAGAAAAACAATGGAGAGCGCGTGCACGGATTGGCTTCCGCGCACGGCCCGGTGGCGATCATTACGGCAGGCGCATTTGGCGCGGCGTTGATTTCGGTGTCGGCGAAGTTTTAGCGCATTTCAGCGTGCCGATTCTCGCGCGGGTTGGAGACGCTTCTCACCGGGGGTCTCTCTTTGGCGGAGGAAATAGAGTGAATGTGGCTGGCTGAGATGTAGCGGACCTGCGTCTCTACGGCGCTTACTTTTGCGAACCTATGCATATTAAGACCCTTGCTTTGATTTTCTTTTTGGCGCTGCCGTGTGTTTATGCGGCCGATCATCAGTGGGTGCTGAAGCAGAGCACGCTGACTTATCATGTGTCGCATCCGTTGCACCAGATTGACGGCGTGAGCCATGCGGCGCGCGGGAAGGGCATTTGTCACGAGGGGCAGTGCGAGTTCCTGATTGCCGTTCCGGTGAAGACGTTCGATTCCGGGGACAGTAATCGCGATCTGCACATGATCCAGGTGACGCGCGGCGCCGAGTTTCCCATGGTGACGGTGCGGACGAAGTTGCCGGAGTCGGATGAATCCTCATCCTCGGTCAAGGCGGATCTGGAAATTCAGTTCGCCGGGCAGACCGCGCACTTCAGCCAGGTTCCATTCGAGATTTCCAGCCAGGGCGGCGAGAAACATATCAGCGGAACCATTCCGGCTACGCTGGTCGATTTCAAAATCGATCCACCGTCGTTGCTGACGATGCCCGTGAAGAATGAAATTCCGGTCAAAGTGGATATGACATGGAGTGTGCAATAAAAGGCAGATGGTTGTTGCGTCGAGATGCCTCGGCCCAATAGTAAATGCGCAAGGCTGCGGCATGACGCGCATGCACTTCAGACATCCTCACTGTACAAGTTGCTTTGCGACGGTGCAGTAAAGATCGATGGCTTCGTGCAGTTGCTGCTTTTCGATGTACTCGGCATCGGTGTGGGCGACGTGGATTGATCCGGGGCCGAGCAGCAGCGGTTCTCCCCAATTCGTGAGTTTCGGGATGTCGGTGGTGTAGGCGGCGATCATGGTGGGCAGGCCGTCTACCGTGCGCAGGCGAAGGAAGGGAATTTCGAGGGGAAATGTGACTTCGACCTGATCGCCAGCCGTGGCGACGATTTGTTTCCGCAACTCTGCCGACGAACCGATGAGCCGATAGGATAAGTCAGCATGGGCGTAGTCGGGGATCACGTTGGGAGCGCGGCCGCCCTCGATCAGTCCAATATTGAGAGTGCATGGACCGATCTCAGGATCGGAGGGCAGGGGCATCGCGCGCAAGCGGGTGAGCGCAGGAATCAGCTTGTCGATGGCTGAGTCGCCAAGTTCTGGATAAGCGGAGTGAGCCATGCGTCCGCGGGCGGTAACTTCCACGCGCAACGTTCCCTTCGACGCGAGCGCGATGTGGTTCTCCGTGGGCTCGCCGTTGACCAGAAACTTGCATCCGGGTGACGGCTGTTCGTTCGCGACCTGCGCGCCCAGGCTGTCGCGCTCTTCTCCCGAGACGAAAAGCAGGCCAACGTAAATGCCATCTTTGCGAAGGCGCTCTGCGGCGGCAAGTTGGGCGGCGATGATGCCCTTGGCATCGCAAGAGCCGCGCCCGTAGATGCGGTCTGCATCCTCCGATGACGGGATGAAGGGAGGAACAGTGTCCATGTGGGTGGAGAAGACGATGGCGGGATGCGGTTGCTCGGGCGACCGTGCGAAAAGGTTGAATCTGTCAGCTTCCACCGGCATGCGCGCCGTCTGGTAACCAAGGCGGCAGAGTTCTCCATAAAGATAATTGCCTACGTTGGCCTCGTTGCCGGTGATGGATTCGATGTCGATGAGTTGCCGAGTGAGCGTGACCGCGTCCATGGACGAGAGAATAGCAGATGGAGTTTGTCGATCGCCGATTGCTTGAATCAACATCCGAGTTGTTTTTCCTTCCGGTGAGGCGAATCGGCAATCCAACTATCACTATTCAACAATCAACAATCACCAATCGGCCAAGGAAGCTCCGGATGCCCGGGTTCTCATGTAATCTGAAGCGTGTCCACATCGAACTCATCGATCCGCTCATTCTTTCTGGATGGGCCGGCAGGACGGCTTGAGGCGTTACTGAATGCCGGGTCGGCGAACGCGACGCATGCCGCGCTCGTGTGCCATCCGCATCCGCTTTATGGCGGGACCCTTCACAATAAAGTGGTGTTCCACACCATGAAGGCGCTCAACAGCTTTGGCTTTCCCGTATTGCGTTTCAACTTCCGCGGCGCGGGATTGAGCCAGGGAGAGCACGCGCTCGGGGAGGGCGAAGTCGAGGATGTGCGCACCGCGCTCGATTGGCTGGATGCGGAATTTCATCTGCCGATGGTATTTGCTGGATTCTCTTTCGGCGCGGCTGTGGGACTGCGCGCGAGTTGTCCGGATGCACGCGTGCGAGCGCTCATAGCGGAGGGAACGCCCGTCGTGCCGGTGGCCGCGGATGTGGAAGAGCCGCGCGTCTACGCCTACGAATTTCTCCAGGAGTGCGCCAAGCCGAAGTTGTTCGTGAGCGGGGCGCGCGATCAGTTTGGCCCGCGCGGCAAGCTTGAGGCGCTGGTTGCGTCGGTGCCTGAGCCGAAGAAACTCGTGATCATCGAAGGCGGCGATCACTTCTTCGAGGGGCGATTGCGGGAGATGCGTGAAGCAATTGAGGCGTGGGTTAAAGAAGCCGTCGGCTCTCAACCGTCAGCTCGCAGTTAGGATCGTTCCCGGTCACCAGGGCGTTTCCCGCACGAACGAAAAATCGCGCCTTCTATAATCCATCCATGAGCGATCTGGTCCGGGACGCGAAATACCGCGAGATGCGCGACACGGCGCGGAATTTATTCCAGCGTGCGCTGTCGGAGTCATCCATCTCAAAGGCATTCGCGCGCCATCTGGACTGCGATCGCGGCGTTCTGCGCGTGCGCGAAGACCTTTTTGACCTGCAATCCTATTCCCAAGTGCTGACGATTTCGATTGGCAAGGCCGGGCACACGATGGTCGAAGCCCTGGCGCAACAGGTGGGGAGCTCGCTTTCGGGAATCGTGGCAAGTTCCGTACAGCCGAATTCGCAGGTACACGGATTTCGATATTTCTGCGGGGGGCATCCAACGCCGAATGAGGAATCGATCCGGGCGGCATCGGCGATGCTGAAGGCGCTCGAGGCGCAGCCCGCCACGGCGCTCGTGATTTTCCTGATCAGCGGCGGCGGATCGTCGATCGTAGAGAAGCCAATCGACGACGAAATTTCCCTCGACGATCTGATCGCGACGTACCGCGTGCTGGTGCACTCCGGGGCGTCGATTGCAGAGATCAACACGCTGCGCAAACATCTTTCGGCGGTAAAAGGCGGACGGATGGCGCAAGCGGCGTCTCCGGCGCAGCAGGTGTCGATTCTCGTCTCCGATGTGCCGGAGAACGCGCTCGACGCGCTCGCTTCAGGGCCGACCATGCCCGACTCCACGACCGTGGAAGATTGTTACAAGCTGGCGGAGAAGTACGACCTGGCGGCGCAGTTTCCAGGCTCAACGCGGGAATTGCTCGCGCGGAGGGCTCTGGAAGAGACGCCCAAATCCGATGACCCGGCGTTCGTCCGGGCGCGCTGGTGGACGGTGCTGTCGAACCAGACCGCGATCGAGCAGGCGAGCGTCGCGGGGGAGCGCGCGGGATTCATCGTGCACGTCGACAATTCCTGCGACGATTGGGACTATGTCCGGGCGGCAGACTATCTGCTGCACCTGGTGCGCGAACTGCGAAAGCAGTTTTCGCCCGTGTGCCTGATCTCCGGTGGGGAGGTGACGGTGAAGGTCACCAACGGCGGAGTTGGCGGAAGGAATCAGCATTTTGCGCTGGCGTGCGCGGAGAAGATTGCCGGCGAAAACATCACTGTGCTAAGCGCCGGGACCGATGGAGTGGACGGGAATAGTCCGGCCGCCGGAGCGGTTGTCGACGGGAGCACGCTCGAGCGGGCGCGAATGAGTGGGCTGGATGCGCGGGCGGCGCTAGAGAAGTTTGATGCGTATCCACTTTTCAGGGCGCTCGGCGATGCGGTTGAGACGGGACCTACCGGGAATAATGTGCGGGATCTGCGGATTCTGCTGGCGTTCTGATTGACGTTTGTTCTGAGCGGCTGAAGCCAATCTTTGCAACATCGCTTTCAAAACGCTCGAGCTTCGCCCTCGCGGGACAGCCGGTGGCGGCTGTCCCTACATGGGCGGTGTTTGGATGGGTCAGGCGGTTTTCTTTTCGGCCGGTTTCTGTTGCATCTTCGACATGGCGTCGTCCATGCCACGTTTCATTTCTTCCATTGAGAGGTCGCGCGTGTGAGTGGCGATCGACCACTTATGTCCGAAGGGATCGCGGAGTCGGCCATAACGATCTCCCCAGAATTGTTCCGACACGGGCATTTCCACCTGCGCGCCGGCTTTCACGGCGCGGTCGAAGGCGGCATCGACTCCCTCTACGTAAATATGCAGGCCCTGCGGTGATCCTCCCAGGGATTGGGGCGAGAGAGAACCGAAGTCAGGAAATTCATCCGAGAGCATGACGATGGAATCGCCGATCATCAATTCGGCGTGCATCACTTTGCCGTCGGGACCTTTCATCACTCCGCGCTCCTTGGCGCCGAAGGCTTGTTTGTAGAATTCGATCGCTCGGGTGGCATCGCGAACAGTAAGAAACGGTGTGAGAGTGTGGTAGCCGTCGGGGATGGGTTTTACTGGCATCAGGAGTCTCCTAGGTAGGAATTTTCCGGAAGTGTACACCAACAGGGGACTTGGAGTTGTCAGGCGAACCCCTGAGGAGGAAGCCGGGAGAGTTCTAGTGCAAACGTTCTGCGGATGCTTGAAAGCAGCTGTGGTTTTTGGGAGATCCCTGGCTTCGCCTCAATGCGACTGCGCTCGAATGATGCGGCGTCTTCACATTATCGCGATGCTCGCGGTGGAAATTGGGAGGGCTTCAGGTTAAAAGAAGCGGGTTACGCCTTCTTCCATTACTACGACCCGGTCCTTGATGCCATGGGCGCGAGCTTCCTGGTCCAGCAGTTGCAGCGGTTCTTCGACGGGCTCATGCGAGAGTCGGAAGGTGCCGTAGTGCATGGGGACCATCCAGCGCGACTTGAGGTCAAGGAAGGCGCGAGTGGCGTCGGCAGGATTCGTATGGACGTTGCGGAATGTCGCCGGATTGTAGGCGCCAATCGGCAGTAGCGCGACTTCGGGGGACAGGCGGCGTCCGATCTCGCGGAACCCCGCGAAGTATGCGGTGTCCCCGGCATGGTAGACCGAGTGCTTTCCGGCTTTGAGGACGAAGCCGCCATAACCGCGGTGCGAATCCTTGAGGATGCGTGCGCCCCAATGCCGCGACGGGACGTGGGTTACGGTCAGATTGCCCAGGTGAGTGGTCTTCCACCAATCCAGTTCGATGATTTCGGAGAACCCAAGGTCCGATACGAGATCGGATACGTGAGTCGGAATGACGATAGCTGGAGCTTTGCCCGCGGTCCGGAGATTATTCTGGACGATGGCGCGCAGGCTCGGGCGGTGAAGGTGATCGAAGTGCGCGTGAGAAACCAGGACTAAATCGATCGCGGGCAGATCATTAATGCGCAAGCCCGGGCGGCGCAGCCGCTTCAGAACAAACAGCCAGCGGGCGAAGTTGGGGTCGATCATCACGCTGCGCCCGCCAATCTGGACAAAGAAGCTGGCATGGCCGATGAAGGTGACGCCGAGTTCTCCGTTGGTCACAAGCCGGGGCTTGTGAGTTTGGCCACAACGCGGAGTGACGGCAGAGTGCCGCACCAAACGTCCGAACTGGGTGGCGCGTTTGCGAAGGGCCGGGTTACGAAGAGTCTGCTTGATCATCCTGGGGCCGGGTGTGGAGTGCCGCTAACCTCGAATCATACGCGGCGGGGTATGCGCGGGCCGAGTAACCAAGTCGGTGCTTTCGCCCGCTGACAGTGCCTTTCTCGTTCATCTTCTATCTTAGATGAAGAATGTGGGATCGAGGCTGTATTTTCGTTTGCTTGCGAGCGGCTGGTCATCTTGCGAATTGTAAAGAAATCGTGATGGCAAGGCTCGTTTTTTGGTGGGCGGCGCACGTGCGGTTTGACCGGGAAAGGACCGGAAGCGCGAAAGGGGGCGAAGGACGGTGGGAAACTTCCCGTTACTGTGGCATCGGGCGAGGTGGGCCGTCGTTGACAATTCCGCGTCCTACAGGCAAACTACCGGATTCGCAGGCAAAGCGGTTTTCTTGCGATCTGCTGCGGGTACGGTAACGCCGGGCTGTTCCGGACGTATACTCGATTCGACTTCGAACCATCCATGGCCATGACCGAGCAACGTGTCTCTTACACGCTAGACTCCTCGTTAGAGACGATTGACCGTGCCGAGGAAAATGCGACACGGATTGCCACCGAACTGGGTTTTGCCGATGACGAAATCATGCAGATCTCGATGGCGGTACGCGAGGGCGCGGTCAACGCGGTGTTGCACGGAAATGCCTACGCCCCGGACAAGAAAGTGACGATCGCTTTCGAGAAGACCGGCGGAGATCTGATCATTACGATTCGCGATCAGGGGCCGGGGATGGACCTGAGCAAGATCCCCAATCCGCTGGCGCCAGAAAACCTGCTGAAGACGTCAGGCCGCGGAATTTTCTTAATGCGCTCGTTCATGGATACAGTGGAGATTCGACCTTCCCAGACGGGCACCGAACTTAAATTGATCAAGCACGTCCACGGGCCAACCGCGGGCGGCAAGGAGGCTTCCCAGTGAGCATGAAGGTTGGTACAAGGCAAGTGGATGGGGTCACGATTGTAGACGCCAGCGGGCGCATCACCCTGGGCGAAGGCAGCGTCGTCCTTCGCGACACCGTGCGCGACCTGCTTTCGAAGGGCAGCAAGAAGATCGTGCTGAACCTGGCTGAAGTGAACTATATCGACAGCTCCGGAATCGGTGAACTGGTGAGCGCGTACACCACCACCAAGAACCAGGGCGGCGAATTGAAGCTGCTGAACCTGACGAAGAAGGTGAACGACCTTCTGCAGATCACCAAGCTGTATACCGTGTTCGACGTGAAAGACGACGAAGCGTCCGCGGTTAAGTCGTTCAAGTAACCTCCCTTCCAGGTTTGCTCGGAGCATCAGGGGGCCGCACAGCCGGTCCCCTTTTATCTCGATCTCTCGCTGAGAGTCCCCGCTCTTCAGGCAACTCGTGTGGCTTCCCCGGATTCTGATTGCTGTAAAGTGAAGTTTCTGGAGTGAGTGCCATGAATAGGGTCCTGTGCGGTGTCACTTTGCTCATTGCTGGGATTACTACTGTTTCCTGCGGCAGCGGTCCCAGCCGCCAACTGCAATCCATCACCATCAATGCGAAATTCGTCAGCGGTAGTCAGTTCCAACTGGTCGCGACCGGGAATTTTTCCTCGGCGCCGATGACGGTGACGCCGCTGCCGGTCTTCTGGTCTTTGTCACCGCCGCCACCGAACTATTCGCTGACGGCCCAACCGTTCGAGATCGACTGCGCCGCCGCGAGTCCTGGCCCGTGGATTGCGATGGCTCCGGCGAATCCACATGCTCCCGCCAGCGGTTCCGTCTCGGATACAAAAATGGTGACGCAGTCGACTGGCTGCGTCTCCGTGAACCAATAGCAGCGGCGAGTGGTTCCAAACTGGAACGGCCATAGGGATTTTTCTCTTCCGGTCACTGACAGGACAAGCGCAGCTTCCTAAGATCGACGGCATGAAATGGAAGCCAACGGATTTCGTGTGTTCCACCCTCGTAGTTCTGCTGCTCTCGTCGGCATCATTCGCCTCGGACTGCATCACGTTTCGTGAAGCCGGTGGGCACATCGGCGAAAGCAGGTGCGTGACGGGGAAAGTGTTGCGCGTGAAAGTCGGCGCGAAGGGAGTACATTTCCTGGACTTTTGTGAAGACCAGATGTCGTGCCCGTTCACCGTGGTGGTGTTCTCTCACGATCTCAAGGACGTCGGCGATGTGCGGCGGCTGGAGGGAAGAACGATCGAGGTGCATGGAGCTGTCAAAAGCTATGATGGGCGCGCCGAGATCATCCTGAGCCGGATCAGCCAGATCAGTGGAGGGGCGGCGATGATTCCGCCATTGCCGAAGAATTACGATGTCGAGAATCGTGGGCACTACAGCGCCGGCCGGCTGCGTCCAACGAAGAAACCAGCCAAGACCAAAGCGACACCATCATCGACAGCAACTTACGGCAATGATGTGGAAAGCGACAATCCGCCGGACTGAATCCGGACGGGACGGGGATACGCTACTCGATTCTCAGCGCATTCATTGGTTCGACGGTGGCTGCGCGGCGTGCGGGGATGAATCCTGCCAGTGCGGCCGAGATCGCGAGCACCGCAATTGCCGCTGCGAAGGCGAGCGGATCGTAACTCTTGACTCCGTACAGTTGGGTGCGCATCAGGCGCCCCCCAGCCAGCGCTACCGGGATGCCGATCGTCAGGCCGAGCGCAACCAGCACCAGCGCGCGGCGCATGATCATCGCGATCACGTTGCTGCGGTTCGCGCCGAGAGCCATACGGACTCCGATTTCGTTCGTGCGCCGTGCCACGGAGTACGCCGTGATGCCATAGAGGCCCACCGACGCCAGAGCCAGAGCCAACAGGCCGAATAGCTCGGTGAGGCGGGAGATCAAACGCTCCTGGTTGAAATTATCGGCGACCTGATGATCGAGCGATTTGAAACTGATCACGGTCAGGTCGGGATTAATGTTGGCGAGCGTACGGCGGGCGGCTGATTCCAGCGAGGCCGCATCGCCGAGGTATTGCACGGTGATCGAGTTGGGATAGAGAGAACGGCCCTCCGCCATGAGGAATTCGCGTCCTGTCAGAGCGCGATTGGCTTGCGCCAAGGGGCGGAAATACATGGGACGGTACGGGTCGCGGGGATTTGTGTACTTGGCGTCGGCCACCACTCCGACGATCTCGAAGCTGTTGGCATACTTCTGATCAAAGACTCCGAAGTGGCGCCCGATCGGATCTTCCGCGGGATAATACTTTTTCACGAAGGCCTGATTTACCACCGCGACTAGCTGCGATGTGGCCGTGTCTCCGTCGGTGAAAGCGCGGCCGCGGATGACAGGTTGTCCGATGGCCTCGAAGAATTGCGGGCTGACGCGGTCCCAGGACGCGTTGTGATGATCTCCCCTGGAATCGTCCGGCGGACGGCCCTCGAAATAAACCGATTCGCCCCAGTTGTTGCCTTCGAGCGTGCTGTAGAGTGCCAGTCCCACACTTTTGACGCCGGGCAAAGCCTTGAACTCTTCCTCAATGCGCCGATTAACGGGCCCAATCGTGCTGAGGTTGTAGCCGGCGCCCATAGGATCGATGTGGATGACGTAGCGGCCTGTTGTCGCGATGCCAAATTGCTGGTGCTCGAGATTGCGCAGCGTCTGCGTCATCAGGCCGGCGCCAATGAGCAAGACGAGCGATAAAGCAGCCTGAAGAACGATTAAGGCTTTTTGCGGAAGAACGGTGCGATCGCCCGTGGAGCGATTTAATCCGCGCAAGGCTTCCGCGGGATCGGAGTGTGACGAGATCCAGGCGGGGACGATGCCGAAGATGACGCCGGTCAGCAGGGATAGAAGAAATGCGAAGCCGAGGATGACCGGGGAAGGAGTGGCATGAATCGGCATTTGCGTGGAATCGGGGAATGCCAGGTTCAGAATCATGCGCGCCCCGAGATAGGCCATGCCGATGCCGATGACGCCGCCCGCCACGGCCAGCAAAACACTTTCCGTGAGTGCTTGGCGGATCAACGCCGTGCGCGCAGCGCCGAGGGCAGTGCGAATGGAAGTCTCAGCGCGGCGGGCGGTGCCCCGGGCCAGCAGAAGATTTGCCACGTTCGCGCAGGCTACGAGCAGAACCAGTCCGGAGATCCAGGTGAGAAGGCGCAGGCCGTCGCCAGCCTGCAGTTGAAGATTCTGAATGCCGCCTCCGCCCGGAGTGAGGACGATATGCTGCTTGGGAAGTTCCTTGTCGGCGCCGTTGAGGGTATACGTCGGCTGTGTGGCGAGCCAATGGCGGAGGGTGTTGGAAAGTTTTGCTTCGAGCGCTTTCGGAGCCACTCCGGGCTTAACACGGCCGAGCGCATAGAGCCAGTTGGATTCCGCAACTTTCAGGATGGTGGTCTCGCCCTCGAGTACGGGCTCCGCATTCAGAGGAATCCAAAAGGCGGGCGGACTATTGTCGATCCGGTCGCCGAAAAATCCCGGTGGTGCGATCCCGACAATCGTGACCGGGTGACTTTGTATGAAGAACGTCGCGCCAATCACGCTGGGGTTGGCGGCATGTGCCGATTGCCACGCAGCATAGCTGAGAACCGCGACTGGCGCGGCTCCTGGAACGTCATCGGAGGGCTGGAGCATGCGTCCGGCATAGGCGCCGACGCCGAAGGTAGAGAAGTAATTTCCCGAGACGTATTCCGTCCGCTCCGACTTAGCCATTTCATTGCCAACGCGAACATTCATCAAGTTCTGCGCGGCCTGGAAGGCTGCGAGCTGCTCGAATTCGGGAGTGTTGTTCTGAAATTCCCGGTAGAGATCGTAGGAAAAGAGATCGAAGTCTCCGTCGTCGTTGATGTATCCACCGTTGACGCAGCAGTCGTCGAGATCGCCAAGGCGATATAAGGTCGCAGGATTCGAAACAGGCAGCGAGCGCAGCAGAATCGCGTGCACCAGCGTGAAGATTGCCGTGTTGGCTCCGATGCCCAGAGAAACCGTGAGGATCACGGTGGCGGCGAATCCGGGAGACTTGGCAAGCTGGCGTATGGCGAGTCGGAAGTCAGTCATATCCGCAATGATGGACGGGCCAGGGTTGAAACGGGAAGCAGGGGATGGTTTTGACTTCGGCCGATGCGGCAGGAGAAGAAGGTTTCAAAGTTTCAACGTTTGGAGGTTTCAGAGATTGCTTTGGTCATTGGCAGGTCCTCGCTGCCCACGATCTGATGCCCGCCCTCCCGCATAAAACGCGGGAGGGGTGGGCAAACATACATTTCACTCTCAGTAAGAGCTCGGATAGCAGATCGGATTAATGCGGGCGCGCTGGCTTTGCCGCATTTGCTTGCCTGGCCAGAGCCTGGCGTTGCGCTTGCTTCTGCTGCATGACTCTGAGCCGCTTCATTACCTGCGGCATGTGTGCGTAATCCATGTTGCGCTCATGCGGAGCGCCATAGAGTTCGGGATTGATGTAGTATCCGCGGTCGCGCGGGGACTTTGCGACCTCGACGGGCATGGGATGCGCCTTCTCCCAGGCATCCTGGCGAATGCCCGTTACCTGCCAGGAAACCTTGAGGCCTGCTGTACCACCGGCGACGCGGAAGGTGTGGTTCTCAATTTCCTGCGCGATATGCAGGGAGGGAGCCGCGGCTCCGATCGCCGTCAACTGATAACGGAAGTCGCGGTTCAACGCCTCGAACCAGCCCGGGAGATGGACCGTGGCCTCGCCGTTTTCGTCGAGCACCGCATTGCCGCTGTAGAGATCGAGCGCTTCAGAAGACTCGAGCGCTGCGTGATAGAGATATTTGTTTGCCGGGTCAAGAGGATGATCGATCCGGAAGCTCTTGGTGCCCGCTACCATGAGGTTGCCAGAGATGCTGACGTCGCCGGTGAACGAACCGGCCAGACCATTCACGCACGTAGGACAGCTCGGGTCCGAAGGGCCGCCGATGGCACTGATCCCGTTCCCGCCGTTGCTGCCCGGCGCTGCGGCTGCGCCGTTGGCCACGATGCCCGGGCCACCGGTCGCTCCTCCGCCATCCTGGCCACCGGTGGTGATGATTCCCGGAACGCCGGGGTCATATGATGCTCCTCCGGCACCGGAGGCTATGAGGCCGACACCGCCAAAATTTCCGCCGCTGGCCACAATGGCGTCTCCACCTGCGAAGTCGTCATAGTCGGTGCCGCCGCTAACGCTGAGACCGATCCCACCGTTCCCGGCATTCGTGCCAGGACCTCCGTTGATGCTGGCCCCGGTGCCGCCGTTCGTCGACCCGGCGCCCCCGTTAATGATCGCGCCCGCGCCGCCGGTGTTGAAGCCGTACGGATCGCCGGCGCCGCCACTGACGTGCAGTCCATCTGTGCCGTTCGTGAACGAGTTTTGGGGTGCGTTGAATCCCACAGCCGATAATCCAGCGACAGAAGCTGAGTTGGAGACGGAGTTCAGAATAGCGTCGGTGGGAGTTGTGGTTCCGACGCCGACGTTGCCCGTGAAGTCGGCGATGAAGATGGCCGTGGGAGCCTTGTTGGCGCCGATGGCCAATCCGGTGGCGTAAGTGGCCTGGATGGGATGACTGATGTCACCGACGTATAGGGTGGCGGTGTCCCCCTTGGCCCGGAAGTTGCCCAGGCCGCGCACGATGGCGTTTCCGGAATTTACATCGAGATTCTGAGTCGGGGTTTTCGTATTGATTCCGAGTCTTCCCGTCACGTCGATGAACGTGCTGCCGATCTGCGAGATGATCGAATTCTGAATGTTGTTGGCGCTGGTGAACATCGCGAGCTGGTGCGACGTCCCGCCGCTGGTGGTGACGTTGGTGGCCGCGTTCGTGGAGACGGCGGCGGGCAGCGAGGGGGCTTTCGGTACAGCGACGCCAGCACTCGCCGGAGGGGTTGAAACAGCGGCGGCGCCTGACTTTGGAGCTAATAGGAATGCCGAAGGCGGCAGGCCGCCGAGTGTTTGTGCGTCCGCGGCTTTCATGGCGTACGGGACGCTGAGCAGTAAGACACGCGGCTGCTCCGCTTGTCCCTGTACTTGCACACCCAGCCATCGCGCCTCGCCGGCAGCGAATAGATCAGTCGTGAGTCCCTGGCTTGTAGTCGAGCCGAGCATCACCGAATAGTGTCCAGTCTTATCGGGCTGGACGTTTTGCGTTTCGAGCCACATCGGGGCGCCGCCCTCGGAGTCCTTGTACAAGGCGAAGGTGATGCCGGTCAGTTCGGTGATCGGCCGACCGTGATCGTTATGCAGAACGCCGGTGAAATTTACCAGCGCCGGCACGACGTTCGAATTTTCGGAAGCTTGTTGTGCGAAACCACACAGGGACGTGAGAAGAACGAGCGCATACAAAAAGAAGGAACGCATACATCCCTCCAAAAGGGGCGGAGTGACTTCCTCCGTTGCAGGAGCGGCGGGGACCGCTGCGTTAGGGGACCCAGTGTCCGGCGGGGGTAGGGAAGGTTTATCCGCGACCTGAGGTCAAGTCAAGAACAAACGGGGGTGAGTTCCCGTGAGCAGTCAGAGCCAGGTTGGCGTCACGAGTGGTCGCCGGATTTTGCTATACTCCCCGCTCAGGGTCCTGATGAAGTCCTGTCCCGTCTGCCGTAACACATATCCCTCTGATTTCAGCGTTTGCCCGCGAGATGCCAGCATGCTGGTCGATGTGGGCGCGTGGCGGGAAGGCGCCATGGTGCGCGGACGCTATCGCGTCCTCACCAAGATCGGCGAGGGTGGCATGGGAACCGTCTACAAGGCGGAGCACGTGCATTTTCGCGAACTGCGCGCCCTGAAGGTCCTGCGGGGCGACCTGGCGAACGATCCCGTGTTTGTGAGCCGCTTCCGGCAGGAGGCGGTGATCAGCCGCAAGCTGCAGCATCCGCACGCGGTGAAGGTTGAGGACATCGACGAAGCCGAGGACGGGCGTCCGTTCATCGTGATGGAATTCATCGAGGGACGCAGCCTGAAAGACGCGATCCGCAGCGAGGCGCCCATGGCGGTGCCGCGCGTGTGCGCGATTCTTAAGCAGGTCGCGGGAGCGCTCGACGCCGCGCACAGCCTGGGCATCGTGCACCGGGATATCAAGCCGGCAAATATCGTCCTGATCGAAACCGCGGCCGGCGAGCAGGTGAAGGTGCTCGACTTCGGCATCGCCAAACTGAAGGAAGGCTACCTGCAGGACAACCGCACGCAAGCCACTTTGACCGGAACCGGCATGGTGGTGGGAACGCCTGCGTACATTTCTCCGGAGCAAGCGGTGGGGAAGCGCGGGCAGGAGCTCGATGGACGGTCGGATCTGTATTCGCTCGCGATTGTTGGCTTCCAGATGCTGACTGGCGATCTGCCGTTCAAGGCGGACTCGGATATTGGCTTTGCGCTGGCACACCTGCAGACGAAGCCGCCGTCGCTACGGGAGCGGCGCCCGGATATTGCGCCCGAGGTCGCTGACGTGGTCATGAGTTGCCTGGAGAAGAATCCGGATCTGCGTCCGAATTCAGCCAAACAGTTGGTGCAGTACCTGGAGACTGCGGAGCTGTTGAGTGTGCGCAAGGCGTTTACGCCTCCGGCGGAACTGCCGTGGGTCGACACGCGGAAGACCGAGAAATCTCCTACGCCCGTTGCGGTTACGGTACCGCAAGAGCTGACGGCCGCCGAGCAGAGAGCAACTACGCTTGCTCGGTCAGTACCCGCGGTCGCTTCGCGCCAGCGATTGCTGTACATCATGGCAGGGGTCGTGTTGGTGGCATTGTTCGCGGGAATCTATTACATCTCACGCATTCCGGCGCCGGTCGTACGGAATCAGCCTGCGCCCGCGACACAGCCTTCCACGAATACGAGTTCTCAGCCGACGATTGTTCCGGAACCCTCGAGGGCGCCGGAAGGGAAGACTGCCGGGGCCGCGACGGAGGAAGAATCAGTCAGCGCTCCGCCAACCTCGACGGCCAAGCCATCGCGGATGCATGTGGAACGCGGAGTCTCCGAAGGAATGCTGGTGAAGCGCGTGCAACCGCAGTATCCGCCGCTGGCGCGGACAGCGCACGTGCAGGGAACTGTGCTGTTGAAGGCGCGAATCGACAAAGACGGGAATGTCGAGAGCGTGGAGTTGATCCGCGGACATCCGCTGCTGGTTGCGGCCGCGATCGATGCGGTGAAGAAGTGGCGTTACAAACCTTTCTTGAAGAATGGGAAGCCGATCAGCGTGGAAACGGAGATCGAGGTAAATTTCCGGCTGACCGCGAGCTAGTGCGCGGCGGAGGAATGATCCACATGTCGCTACGGGATACAGAGATCAGCCGCCGCAAGGCGCTGGTGGCGTTGGGGACGTCGGCCCTGGGATTGGCGATGAAAGGCGTGCCTATGTTCGCAGAGGCGGCGTGGAGTGAGCGATTGCAGAAGCTGCTGCCTCAGTTCAGCGGATCGTCGCGCTCGCTTCTGGACACCTTGCTGAAAGATCCGGCATACAGCGGGCGGATTCCCGCCAAAGAAACGGCCACGCTCGCCGCGAACGAGAACACGACCGTGGAGAAGCTGATGGTGGCTCTGATTCCACTGGCACAGAGTTACTCCCGGGCGCCGATTTCGAATTTCTATGTTGGTGTTGTGGTGCGCGGGGCGAGTGGGAGCCTTTATACCGGCGCGAATATTGAGATTCCCGGGCAGTGTTTGGGATTCGCCGTCCACGCCGAGCAGTCAGCTCTCTCAAACGCATATATGCATGGCGAGGAGAGCGTGACTGCACTGGCGGTGGGTGGGGCGCCTTGCGGGCACTGCCGGCAGTTCATCGATGAGATGTCACCGGATGGAGAGATCGTGATCCTGACCCCGCAGCAGGGGCCGCGGAAGTTGTCGCAGATTCTGCCGGAAGCATTCGGCCCGGCGGCGCTGGGGATGAAGCACGGAGCCTTCCCGGTGCCGACTACAAACCTGGCACCGGGAGGCACATCGGTGGGTCCGGAAGTGATGGCGGCGCTCGAAGCGGCGCGCCGGTCGTACGCGCCTTATAGCAAGTCTCCCTCAGGCGTGGCGCTCCGAAGCACGAGCGGGCGCATGTACCGCGGGTCGTACATCGAGAGTGTGGCGTTCAATCCCAGCCTCTCGCCTTTGCAGGTCGCCCTGGCGGCTTTGATTGCAGGTGGAGAAGACTACTCGCGGATTGTGGCCGCGGCGCTGGTGGAAGCGAAAGATGCGAAGATCAGCCAACGTCCGGTGACGGAAACGGTCCTGCGCGCGATTGCGCCATCGGTGAAGTTGATTTATTCAGCCCCGTCTTCCTACTAAAAACGTTATATGGTCTGGCGCGACGAGCTCAGACCATCCCTTTGCGCAGTTCCTCGAGCGAGTATTTTGTGCCGCGCCAGGTGATCCCGTCATTCCACAGCGTGAGAAACATGCTTCGGAGGAGCGTGTAGATAAAGAGCGTGGTGCTGACCGGGTGCAGAACGATGTAATACGGCGGGACCGAGGAGCGCCACGACATTCCGAGATAAATAAGGCCCATTGAAACGAGCGCGATCGCGTAAGGGATGCGTGCCCATCCGTGGGCGAGGATCAGACCGAGGAACGGCCCGTAGTTCAAAAATGCGAGACCGAAAGCGGAGAGCAGCGTCCGCCACCACTGAAACGAGAGCACGGCAAAGAAGTTCTTGGTGAGATTGTTGACGATGCCGAAAGCGCCGCGCGCCCATCGGATGGAAATCAAATCGCCACCGAAAACATTGCGCTGGGCGAAGCCGGAATTTTTCACTACCTTGCCCAGTTTCATGTCATCGAGGACCTCCATGCGCAGCGCGGCGTAGGTGCCCACGGCGTCATAGACGCGGTGGCGAACGAGATTAAACGCGCCGACGCCCATGTGATCGGCGGAGCTGGGATCGGCGACTTTCCACGGACGATGGCCGAATACGAACATCGTCTGGAAAAAGGCGATCATCATGTATTCGCCGGGATTTTTCATGATCATGCGCGGGAACAGGACGACGTGGTCGGCGGATTCGGCTATTGCGTAGGCGAGCGCCCGGCGAAGGGAATCGGGTTTGAAGAGCACGTCGGCGTCGGTGAAGAGCAGCCAGTCGCCGGTAGCCTGATTGGCGGCGGTCCACATGGCGTGAGTCTTGCCGAGCCATCCGGGAGGAAGTTCGGTGTGGTGCATCACCTTCAGGTGAGAATTCCTGCCCTCAGCTGTTGAGAGCGATGTGCCAATCTCGATCGCATCCTGTGCATGCTGCGATCCCGGCCGAAAGTCCCCACTTCCGGCAACTGCCGCCGGAGATGGAGTGCCCGGCACATTTTGTTCTTCCTCTCTCGCCAAGGCTTCCAGGATTTCGCCGGTCCGATCCGTTGAGCGGTCGTTGATGGCGATGACTTCGTAGTTATCGTAGTCGAGAGCGAGCAGCGTTTTCAGCGCGAGCTCGATGGTGTCCTCTTCATTGCGGGCGGGAACGATGATGGAGACGCGCGGGTTGCCGTTGGGCGAAACCGGATTGCGGTCCCACTCGGGGCGGGAGACGTCGGCAACCGAAGGCATGCCGAGCGTCGCGTCGATGATGCGGGAAAGCCAGGCGAGCGCCAGGATGATCCCTGCGGTCCAATAGAAGTAAATCATCCTGCTACGTGGTTTCCGCCTTGCTGGGTGCGCCGTCAGTCGCGACCGTTGGAGCGAATTTCATGCCGTAAAACAGTATGGCAGAAGAGATGCCCATGGCGATGACAGGCAGAGTGAACGAGGCTTGCAGCGAACGCTTGTCGGCAACCCATCCCATCATGGTCGGCGAGGGAACGTCACCGAGGATGTGAATGATGAAGAGGTTGACGGAGAGCGCGGTGACGCGAATGTGGGCTCCGACCGAATTGATGACGGCTGCGTTCAGGGGGGCAGTGTTCAGCAGCAGAAAAAACGCTGCTACCGCAATGGCCGGGACCATCGCCTTTCCATGTGCGAACAGGGCGACGATCATCACAGGCACACCCAAGGCCATGCTGACCGCGGAGACGAAGTAGTACGAACTTTTCATGCGCGGCAGCAGGAAGTCGCCGAGCCATCCTCCGGCGATTGCCGCGACAAAACCGTCGATTACAACGATGATACCGAACATCAGGTTGGCCGACTCCAGCGTGTAATGGCGCTCGCTATAGAGGAATTGCGGCATCCAGACCTGAATCCCGCCGAGGGAATATGTCATGAAGGCCATACCCAACGTGGCCGTCAGGAATGCAGGATTCAGGATCACGTGGAAGAAAATTTTCTTGATGAAGTAGTACTGCCGGACGAGGAAAGTTCTCACCGAGCCGGCTTGAAAACCGGCGGGTAGAAGGTCGGCATCGTCTTTCACCGTGTCGAACTGTCCGCGTTCCGGCTCTTTCAGAAATAAAACAGCGATGGCGAGAAGGAATCCGGGCGCGGCTGCGATGTAAAAGGGAAAGCGCCAGCCATGATGGGGGGCAAGATATCCGCCGAGCAGGTATCCGGCGGCGGAGCCGACGGGGATCGCAAGATAAAAAACACCCAGAATGCGCCCACGCTTTTTCTCCGAAAAGAGATCGGCGACGAAGGTGGGCGCAATCGTCACGAACGTCGCTTCACCGACGCCGACGAGCGTGTGACGGACGAGCAACTCGGTGTAGTTATGGGTGACGGCAGTGAGCAGGGTGAGGCCGCTCCAGAAGATTGCACCAAAAAAAATAATCAGCTTGCGCGAATAACGGTCTGCCGCCGGTCCCACGAACGGCGCTGCCAGCATGTAGAAGCCGAGGAAGGCGCTGGTCAGAAGGCCGATCTGTTCTTTATTCACGTGAAACTCCTGCTGAATCAAGGGTTGCACCGCGAAGAGCACGTTGCGGTCGACGTAGTTCAGCAGGTTGAGCGCGGTGAGGACGATCAGCGCGGTGCGCGGTTGAAGTTGAGACTGGGACACGGGTCCAGCGAATATAGCACGGCGGCCGCGATCACTTTTTTCCGGCGCGAGGACGCGGCCAGCGCGCGACGATCGTCGTGGAAATCCCACCGCGAGGCCGGAAATCTCCTTTGACTTCGGCCCATACAGGCTTCGCCCACTTCACGACATCATCGAGCACCTGGTTCACGACATTCTCCTGGAAGATTCCCAGATTGCGGTAACTCTGCAAATATTCCTTGAGCGACTTCAGCTCCAAACAGACTTTCGCGGGCATGTAGCGAATGGTAAGCACGCCGAAATCGGGCAATCCGGTCTTGGGGCAGACCGAGGTGAACTCAGGATCGTCGACGATGATCTCGTATCCGGGGAACTGATTGGGCCAGGTCTCGATCTCGGGGAAGTTGTGGTCGAGTCCGGCCGCCGCGTGCTCCGGGGTATAGCGCGCTGTTCTGGGCATGGAGAATATTGTAGCGGGTGCGGGGAATGAACCCGATGCAGCTTGACCCGCATCCAACTTAGTACGGTGTGCGGGGCGGGCGTTGGTGCCTTCTACTTTCGTGGAGTGATAATCTACCCCTTACAGTTGTTCCTGCCGCACCCTGAAAGATAACAGGTTGGCCTCCGGAAACAATTCGAATGGAGCGTCGCGACGGCGCTGGATTTGGCTTGCGGTCGCAGCGGCGGCAGTTCTCCTGCTGCTTTCCTATACGCGACAGACACCGCTGAAAGTCCGCGCCGCAGTGGTCGAGCGAGGACCCATTCGGAGCTTGGTTTCCACGAACGGAAAAATCGAACCGGTCCAGAATTTTGAGGCGCATGCGCCGATTGCCACTACCGTCAAGCGCGTGCTGGTGAAGGAAGGCGATCACGTCCGCAAGGGGCAGATGCTGCTCCAGCTCGATGATGCGGACATCCGGTCGAAAGCGGCGCTGGCCCAGGCGCAAATCAAGGCCGCGCAAGCGGATCTTTCGGGCGTCGAGGCTGGCGGAACACATGAGGAAGTGCTGACGCTTGGGGCAGAGCTGACGAAATACCGCACGGCTCGCGACGAAGCGCAACGCAGCCTGGATTCGCTGCGCAGGTTGCAGCAACAGGGAGCGGCCTCCACAGGCGAAGTGACTGCAGCGGAAGAAAAATTGAAGAACGCGCAATCGGATCTCTCGCTGGCCGAGCAGAAGAAAGGGGGACGATACTCGACGCCGGAAGTGGCGAAGGTGCAGGCAGAGGCCGCAGGCGCCGAGGCCTCCTACGAAGCCGCCGAGGATGCGCTGGCCAAGTCGAGTATCCGCGCGCCATTCGATGGCATTGTCTATTCGCTTCCGGTGAAGCAGGGAAGTTTCGTGCAGGGTGGGGATTTGCTGTTGCAGGAGGCGGACCTTACCCATGTGCTGGTGCGGGCTTTCGTGGACGAACCCGACATCGGACGGCTGGTGCCTGGACAGAAGGTGGAAATCACGTGGGATGCAATTGCAGGCCGGGTCTGGACAGGGTCGGTCAGCACGATTCCGTCAATTGTGAAGCAACGGAATGCGCGGAATGTGGGCGAGGTGACCTGCGCGGTTGAGAACCAGGACCTGAAGTTGTTGCCGAACGTCAACGTTGGAGTGACGATTGTGACCGCCGAGCACGACAACGTCCTGACGTTGCAGCGCGACGCATTGCGCGCCGATGACGGCAAGCCTTACGTGTACGAAATTATCAATGAGCATCTGAAGCATCAGCCGGTGGTGATTGCTCTGCAGAATTTGACGCGAGTGGAAATCACTTCGGGTCTGGCGCAGGGAGCGCAGGTCGCACTTCCAGCCGAAGAGAACAAACCGCTGGTTGATGGCGCTGCCGTGAAGGTGGTGCCGTAACCGCGCATGAAGGCTATTCTGGACGGTAAGTCCCTCCTCGGACGTTTCCTGTTTCTTTCCGTTCTTCTCGTGGCCGGTTCGGCGAGCGCGCAGAAGGCGATTGACGGGCAGTCGGTACGAAGCTTGCTCGCCGCTGGGCGGGCCGATGAAGTTGTCCAGCTGATCCAACCGAAGGCAGCCCAGGCCCTGGCCGACGCGGAATCCTACAACCTGTTGTGTCGCGCTTACTTCATGGTGGAGGAGTGGGATCATGGCATCCCGGCGTGTGAGCGCGCGCGAGAGATCGATCCGCAGAAAGCCTCGTACTCGCTTTGGCTCGGCCGGATTTACGGCGAGAAAGCGGACCACGTTGGTTTTATTTCTGCTGCCGGCCTGGCCAAAAAAGTAAGGGAGTCGTTCGAGCGTGCGGTGGAGTTGGAGCCCAAAAGCTGGGAGGCGCGCACGGATCTGGCGGAGTTTTACCTGGAAGCGCCCGGAATCGTAGGCGGCGGGAAGGATAAGGCTCACCAGCAGGCGGATGCCATCATGGTTCTGAATCCGCCGATGGCGCATTGGGTAGAAGCGCGGATCGCCGAGAAAGATGGGGACACGGCGGCAGCGGAGCGGGAGTACCGGGCGGAGATCGCGTCCAGCCACTCAGGAACGCGAGGCTGGCTTGACCTGGCGGCGTTCCAGCGTCGCACGCATCATTTTGAGGAGATGGAAGAATCCTTGCGGTCGCTGGAGGCGGGTACGGTGGACCGGCGGGAATCACTGATGGATGCTGGAAGCCTGTTGTGGCACGCAGGCCGCGATTTTCCCATGGCCCTGCGTTTTCTGCGACGCTACCTGGAGGCGCCAGTTGAGGAAGGCCCGGCATTTAAGGCGCACGACCTGCTGGGACGAATCCTCGAGAAACAAGGGGACGTTCAAGGCGCGGCTGGGGAATATCGCAAGGCCCTAGCTCTTGCGGCGAACTATGCCAAGGCAAAAGAGGATTTGCGGCGGGTAGAGCGATAAGAAGCATTGCCCGGCTAGCGATTCGAGCGCGGCTTCTGGCTGCGCATTCTACTATTTCAGCAATTCATCGGGAACCTACATACCCACTCCCACCGGGCATTTAGAATTTTGCTGGCATCCAATTGTCCATAAAATCACTTTCAGATCACTCGGGAAGGCCGCAATGAGAAACGTGTGCCGTAGTGTGCGCAGGTTGATATCGATATTGGCGATTCCAGTCATTCCGCTCTCGCTAATGGCCGAACCGGTTCCCTTGAAGCGGGTCGTAGAGCTGGCGCTGTCGCACGCGACGGGCGCAGCGATCGCGGCGGCCGACGAGCAGCGGGTTGCCGGGGCGTACCGCGAACTCCGGGGCAACTATGTGCCGCAATTATTCACGGGGGCGGGAGTCGGATATTCGTATGGTTTCCCGCTGAATGCGCCGTCGTTGTTCAACGTGAATACGCAGTCGGCGCTGGTCGATCCCTCGTTGCGTGACTATTTGCGGGCGGCGAAGATCGATACGGTTGCGGCTTCGTACACGACGAAAGACCAGAGAAACCAGGTGATCCAGGATGCGGTGCTCAGTTATGAGGAGCTGGAAAAGTGGGAGAAGCGCCTGGCGGAGCTTCGCGAGACACAGAGTGAGGCGGAGAAGATGCAAACGGCGGTGGCGGAACGGGTGAAGGCCGGGGTCGACAGCGAGATGGACGGGATGCGCGCGCAGTTGTCGGCGGCGCGGCTGCGCGAACGCGTGGCCGAGGCGCAGGGATCGGCGGAGGTGGTGCGCGAACACTTGTCAAAATTGACGGGACTTCCCGCTGCGAGTATTGAAACCGAACCCGAGTCGGTGCCAGATTTTCCGGCTGTCGCGCAGGAAGAACCCGCTCCGGCGGCCAGTTTGGATAGCAATCCGGCGGTGCAGGCGGCGCAGGAACATGCACGTGCGCAGTATTTGAGAGCCGAGGGGGAACACAGGGCATCATGGCCGAGCCTGGACTTCGCGGGGCAGTATGCGGTGCTGTCGAAGTTCAATAATTTTCAGAACTACTACATTCCCTCGAGGCCTTGCACCGTCGCGACTGTGTCAGTGCTGTGCGTGGTGGATTCGTTCCATCGGAATAACGCCACCATTGGCGTGTCGATCCGGTTTCCATTTTTCAATGCGTCACAGCGGGCGCGGGCCCAGTCCGCCGATGCCGAAGCGCTGAAAGCGACCAAGCAAGCTGAGGCGGCGAAGAACCAGGTGTCAGAAGAAACTCTGAGATTGCAGCGGGCGGTGGCGCAGCTGCAGGCGGCGCGCGATGTGGCACAGCTGGAGTACCAGATTGCACAGAAGAGCCTCGCAGCGGTGAATACGCGTATGGATGCCGGTACGGCCAACCTTCACGATCTGAGCGACGCCCGATCTCAGGTCAGCGAGAGATTTTTCGCCCTACAGGACGTGACGCTGGAATTGCAGCGCAGCCAGTTGGGATTGTTGCGGACACAGGGAGACTTGGAGAAGTGGGCGCTGGGAAGATAACAGGATCAGGTAAAGCCTAGCGGTCTTTGCGTGAGGATTTAGCGGAGCGGCTTAAAGCCGCTCCTTTATTGCGCGTGACCGCGCGCTCCGCCCAATCAGTGCGATACGGCGGCGAACAGATCGGAGTGCATGAGCGACTGGAATTGCTGGTCGCTGGCCTTGAAGTGCAGCATTACGTTCGAGCCGTCAGAGTCGGCGGTTGTATTGTCGACCGCGACCTTCTCGGAGGGCGTGGCCGTCGTTTTCTTGAGCATGATGCCCGCTTTCACGACCGATGAAAGCAGAGCTGCCGTCGTCGAGTCGGAAGTGACCACGGTCAGATCGAAGTTCACGCCGCTATTGAAGCTCATCGTGTAGCGGGAACCCACCAGCTTCTTCTTCATCGTCTCGTAGTCGGCAATCCTGGCGGCATCGCCGAGAGCCGAGCGCATCATGTTCTGGGTGCCTTCCTGATCAAGAATGCTCCACACCGGGGCCTCGTCGACGTTGGTCATCATGTCGGCCATGTTGCCGTTAGTGTCGAGACTCAGAGTCTTTCCGTCGCGAGTATCGAGCGCCGCGTGGAGGGCGGTTACATCGCCGAATAGCAGGCTGCTGTCGTCGAGGAAGGTCATGTAAAAGCCGCCATCCATGGGATAAATCAGAGCAGTGCCGTACTGCTTCGGCTTGTAGTTCTGCAGCTTCATCTTCTTGAGCACGGCCTTGTAGTTGAAGGGGCCGCTGGCGACGCCGACATTCTTCACGCCCTGCTTGCCGGAGTGAAATGACGCGAAGGCCAGCGTGTCGACGTCTTTCTCCGGGTCGATGCCAATGGTCTTCAGTGCAGCCTCAAATTGCTTGATGTTGTCAGGCATCAACTGCTTCTTGAGTTGCATGGCGGTGGGCGAGTCTTTTAATGCGCGGTAGTCCACCGAAATGAGTTGCAGCACATCGGCTGGAACGCAGGTGCGGGCGGCAGAATTCAGAGGCATGGCGTAGGCCATGCTCGCCAAAAGAAGAGATGCCAAACAGATTTTGAAAAATCTCATAATCCCTCGAAACGTGGAAACATTGCTCGGTGTGCGCGACCTACGATTAGATGCACGATCCGGCGCTATCGTTATTAGATCGCTTTATTCTATTTCACTTGCATTGAAGCAGGGAGGAACAAAAGTACATCGCCCATTGACGGAATGGGGACAGGGTAGGGTCATTTTTTACAAATCGATAACCACTGATGACGCTAGGGTTCAAGAAGGAAAAACCGGGGCGCTTTGATGGGATCGTGCTTTTGGATAGAGAGAAGTTGCCCGCAACCTCTTTACGAGAGGCTCTGCGTACGCTGGCGGACCTGGGCGGCGAAGGCCTGGTCTTTCAAATCCGTCAAATTGATTTCGACATTGGACAGGGCTCCGGCGATAGCTGCCCGGGCCAGTGCGATGGCGGTAAACAGGTCGGACTTCATGTTCGGGTTGGTGATGGGCTCGAGCGATTGAGCGATCTGGACGATGGCATGCGCCTTCTCCGCGACACTCAGGGGCACGGATGTGGCTTCCTTCAGCGCGGATTCGATCATGGCTTCGGATGCCTGCTCGTCCGCCGCTGTCTTGGCCTGCTTGTACGCTTTCATGACCGAGTTGTACGACTCGGCGTCCGCATCGATCGCGGCTTTCAATTCTTCGCGCAACGGAGTGAGGAGAGCAATCGCGGCGCTGAGCTGCGCCTCGTATTGCATATAGGCCTTCTTTCCGCGGGACATGGTGGCGACCATGGCAGCGAGTCCGGCGGCCATGGCGGCGGAAGCAGCGGAGGCGCTGCCCCCTCCTGGCGTAGCCGTCGGCGCTGCCAATTGCTCGATGAATGGCTCAACGCCGGCTCGCAGGCCGCCGACTGCCATTTTTCCGCCCATCACGGCGGCAAGGCGGTTTTCGAGAATCAGCGACGAATCGAAGTTCTCCACCTGCAGAAACCACTCCGCGGCTTGTTCCAGAGCTTTTTTCGGAATGAGCCCGACGATCTCGCTGGAAACCGGCGAGACACCATAGCGGGCGGCTTCGCGCTTCACCATCTCGAAGACGCGGTGAATGGGCGTCTGCTCGAAATCAGTGAGGTTCATCGAAACCTGCGCCAGGCCGCGAACCAGAAATCCTGCACCTTTCACAAAGCGCATACCGCCGCTCGAGAAGCGGACGGCCTTGGCGATTTTCTTGGCGATTTCGACGTCAGGTGTGTTCAGGAAAACGTTGTAGGCGATGAGAAACTTGCGCGCTCCAACGACGGTTGCGCCGGCGGTCGGGTGCACGCGGGGCTCGCCGAAATCGGGGCGGCGCGCGGGATTCGTGGCGATCTCGGCGCGAATGCCTTCGAACTGGCCGCGCCGAATGTTCTCGAGGCCCTGACGTTCCGGGCTTCGCGCGGCGGCCTCGTACAAATAAACGGGAATCTGATAGCGCTTCCAGATTTCTGCGCCAACATGATTCGCCATTGCGACGCAATCTTCGATCGTGACGCCGTCGATCGGGATGAAGGGAACCACATCGGCGGCGCCCATGCGTGGGTGCGCTCCGGTGTGAGCGGTCAAGTCGATGAGTTCCGAGGCCTTGCCTACGCCGCGGATCGCGGCTTCCTGGATGGCTTCGCGCTCGCCGACAAGGGTGATGACACAGCGGTTGTGATCGGCGTCCATTTCACGGTCGAGCAGGTAGACGCCGGGCGTCTTCATGGCGTCGATGATCGCGTCAACTTTCGATTTGTCGCGGCCTTCGGAAAAATTCGGAACGCATTCGACGAGCGTGGACATGACCGATGAGGATAGCCGGGGGCGCGGCACAGAAGCAAGGCAAGAGCGCCGGGCACAGATCTACGTCTCTACGATGAAATTACTTATGGTGCAGGAATTTACCGATTCCCAGCCTGACTTGCACGGTGTTGACGCCGGGATTCAGATTTCCCAGGCCTGCGTTCGAGATGTGCATGTAACGCACTTCAAGGCTCATGTTGTATCGAGGGCGCAGCAGATGCATGCCCAACGCAGCCTGATCCATGAAGTTGACGCTATTTGTGTTGGTGGGAACGTTGTGGTCGGTAAACAGCACTCCGCCGGTGAGTTCCAGGTACGGGGAGATATTGCGGTGACGGACGAAATTCCACTTCAGGCCGAGAGGATCGAATCCGACGCCGTAGGCGGTATTCGCGGGCTGAAAGACGAGGAATACGGGAACGGCGTCGAGGGCGTACTCGAAGCGGCCGCGCAGAATGCTCGGGAGGTGGGGCCCAGTAAGGATCCATCCGTAGCGCAGCCCGGCGTTGAATGCGCTGGTGTCTTTGGTGCCGCCAGGGACGGAGTGGCCGCCGCCCATCCAGACCTGGATTTCATTGCCGCCTTCTTCGGGGCCGGATTGAGCGTGAGCGAAGACGGCCATCAAAATCAACAGGGTCGAAATCAGCAGCGGGCGCATGGTGGAGTGGCCGGAAGACGGTAGGGCTTCGCGGCGCATTGTCACGATACAGGAAGGATTGGGCATGGACAAACTGGACTGGCGGGTGCAGAGATCCTGTTGGCAAACAGCAGGTCCCTCGACTGCGATCGGGATGACAGTGAGGTGGACAGCCGTGGTGGCCCGACAGGCCCTACGATCGCGCTCGGTGCGGGCGGGGTTGTTGGGAGACCAGTTCGAGCAGATCGCGGGCAACGCGGGTGGTGTTGTGGCGGGCCACGCCGGCTTCTTCCAGATAATCGCCGAGGACCGGGATTACGCCCAGGGCCTCAACTGCATCGAGATCATTCACGATCTGGCAGGCGCCCTCTTCGGCGTACTTGGCTTTCAATTCTTCTGACGCCGGAGTCTGGTTGATGAGGGCGTAATCGAAAAGCGGTTTTTGTGCGTGTGCGTTGAGGGCGCGAATGTGATCGGCCGCGGTAAGGCCGAGACTCTCGTTGGCCTGCGTCATCAGGTTGCAGATGTAAACCTTGGTGGCTGGGGAAGAGACGATGGCGTCGGTAATCCCTCGCACTAACAGGTTTGGGATGAGGCTCGTGAACAGCGACCCGGGCCCCATCGTGATCACGTCGGCGGTGGCGATCGCGTCGAGGGTTTGGGGCATCGGACCGACGTCAGGCGGCACGAGGAAAAGTTCCTTGATGCGGCCCTTGCTGGCCGTAATTTTGGTTTCGCCGCGCACGCGGGTGCCGTCTTCCATTAAAGCTTCGAGTTCGATATTGGAGGTTGTGGCGGGATAGATGTGGCCGCGGGTGAGCAGAATTTCGGACGACAATCGCACCGCTTCGGAAAAATCAGAGGTCAGCGACGTCAGCGCCGCCAGGAAGAGATTACCGAAGCTGTGGCCTTCCAGGCCGGAACCCTTCTCAAAGCGATGGCGAAAGAGTTTCGAGAGCAGCGCCTCATCTTCGCTGAGGGCGACGATGCAGTTGCGAATGTCGCCCGGCGGAAGCATGTTGAATTCCTTGCGCAGGCGCCCGCTTGAACCGCCATCATCGCTGACAGTGACGACAGCGCAAAGATCGCAGATGGCAAAGACATCGGGACCAGCCGGGCGCAAGTCCGCCGGAGTCACGACGAAGCGCTTGAGGCCTTTGAGCAGGGTGGAGAGCCCGGTTCCGCCTCCGATAGCGACCACACGCAAGCCGCGGTCGCGGGCGGTTTTCTCCGAAGCCAGCAATTCCGTACTGTTGAGTTGCATCGCGGCTCCTCGCGGACCAACGCGCGAGTGTTAGAAGGACTCAGTTTCCCCTACGTTGCCATCTTCGGCATCAAGGTCCGCCCCGGGATCGGGGTAGAGCAGTTCGGTGAAGCGAGGATCCTCCGCCAGATTCTGGAAGTCGGAATCGTTCCGTGCCTGGAAGCGCAACTGGGGGTTCGCTCGTAGAGCTTCGTCGAGCTTTTTGAGGGAATCCTCGACGTGGCCGGTGATGCAATCGAGCGCAGCCATCCCATAGATGACATAGTCCGCGTGAGGGTTCTGCTTGAGCAACTTGTCGAGATGCTCGCGCGCTGTGACGTAGTCGCCCAGGTTCATGAGCGAAACGGCGTAGTCGAAGTGCTCTTCCGCGCTGCTGAACTGGGTGGCCGCGACCTTCTCCAGGTGCTGGTTGCAGGTGTTCAGGTGAACGTTGGCGCGATCGGCCAGCTCCTTGCTGGGCCCGGCGACCACCTTCTGGAATTGAGGTTTCGCCTTGTCGAACTTGTGCTCCTGCATGGCGCGCAGCCCGGCTTCGTAGCTTTGAAGAGCCTGGGTATAGCGCGGGTCTTCCGCCATGGGTTTCTTCGCGGTGGGTTTCTGAGCCATGTGCAAAACTCTTCCTGTGCTCTTGGAAATAACGGGACTCCTTGCTGGGTTGCTCTCGAGCTGAGCAGTAAAGTATCGCTTAAATGGTGCGCTTTGGGCAACGGGAGGGGACAGTACCGAGTGCCCAGTACCGAGTCGAAAGGCGAACCTCGAGTCTGCGCTGGGAAGGTTCGCACTCGCGGCTCGAGACTCGCGGCTAGGGACTCGTTACTAATTCATCGATGCCGCAGACTGCAGATCAATCTGTTTCCATTCCCCCGCAATGATCCCGGCGCGAATTTGCTTCGCGGTCTTGCCCTTTTTCGTCTGCTGATAGGAGTAGTAGAGCTCCTTCAGACAGGTGTCGCACTGCGCTCCATGGGTATTCTCAAAACAGCTATGCAGGCTGTTATGGCCCATGCGATCGCAATAGCAGTAGCAGGGCTGCTGGTGAAGCACATTGGGAATCTTCGCGGCCAGTTCGTAAGCGTGCGTCTGAAAAGGATACTGGGCGTCAGCGCCCCACAGGTCGGCTTTGGTCAGGATCGCCGGAAGCTTGGTTCCTTTCGGCGGGGGAGCGGCGTTGTATGCCGGAACGCCCTGATCCTGTTGCGGCGTTGCCCATTGTGCTGACATTGTGAGGGTGACGAGAAAAAGAAAAGCCAAGGTCAAGCCACGGCGAAGCAGAACATTTCCCAGCGACGGCTGCATAGATTCCCCCTCGGTCTGAATATTGTAACCGCTGGCGAATGATCCGGGCGGCACACAGGGGCACAAGCAGTAAACGCCAAGCCATCTATCGGTGGTTGGGTATACTGTAGGGCGGGATGCCAGAACCGACGCCAGATCATGTGCCGGCCATCGAAGCGGTGGCAATACCGGCCCGTCCCGCCGAAGTACAGCCGATGAGTTCGTCGCGAATGCGCGCCGGATTCGGAATCTGGGCCCGGGACCTGGTTATCTCGCTGGCGATCTCGGCGTTTATCATCATCTTCCTCTATCAGCCGGTGAAGGTCGAGGGCGTCAGCATGATGCCTCTCCTCGAAGATCAGGAACGTATCTTCGTCAACAAGTTTGTCTACCGGCTTGAGCCCATCGAACGGGGGGACGTCGTGGTGTTCCGATATCCCCGCGACCCATCGAAGAGCTACATCAAGCGGGTGGTTGGAGTGGCAGGAGACACGGTGCGGATCGACTCCGGGCAGCTCTACGTGAACGACCAGCCGGTGCAGGAAGACTATGTGCCGCCGGCCTATGCGGACAAGCGTTCGTATCCGGAGACGGTGGTGCCGCCCCGCTACTACTTTGTGCTGGGCGATCACCGGTCGATGTCAAGCGACAGCCGGGAGTTCGGTCCGGTAAGCCAGGACTTGATCTATGGGAAGGCCGTGTTCGGGTACTGGCCCATGGATAAATTGGGACGCGTGCGCTAGATCTCGCCGAGAATGGCTAGAGCGCACGGATTTCCTCAGCTATTTTGCATGGGATGTCTTTTCGGCTCGCTGTATCCCTGATAAAATCTACAAAATCCACTCACCGGAGCGAGAATGCAGGCTATCCTTGCGCTGGAAGACGGAAGGGTCTTCCGAGGCAAAGGCTACGGCGCCAAAGGCGAATGTTACGGCGAGGTCGTTTTTAATACTTCCATCACTGGCTACCAGGAAATCTTCACCGATCCTTCCTACTCCGGCCAGATCGTCGTTTTAACCAACCCCGAAATCGGCAACTACGGCACCAACCAGGAAGACAATGAGGCCACGCGCCCGTGGATCGAGGGGCTGATCGTGCGTGAGTTTTCCAAGGTCAGCTCGAACTGGCGCTCGCAGCAGGTTGCCGAAGAATACCTCGAACAGTTCAAGGTACCGGTGATCTCCGATATCGATACGCGGGCACTGGTGCGGCATCTGCGCGATCACGGCGTGATGCGCGGTGTGATTTCGACCATCGAAAACGACGCCGAGAAGCTGATCGCGAAGGCACGGTCGATTCCGAAGATGGATGGCACCGATCTGGCGAAAGAGGTCAGCACCAAACGGTCCTATGTTTGGGAGGTCGGCGAGCGCTCGCACGAGCCAGTGGCCGTGGTGGGCGTGAAAGATGAGCCGCCGCGGTTTCACGTCGTCGCCTACGACTTCGGCATCAAGCAGAATATTCTGCGCAAGCTGCGCGGTGAAGGCTGCAAAGTGACCGTAGTCCCGGCGCAGACACCGTCGGAGGATGTGCTGGCACTGAAACCGGATGGAGTGTTCCTGTCGAATGGGCCGGGAGACCCGGAGCCATGCACCTATGCGGTCGATTCGATCCGCCGGTTGATGGGGCGACAGCCGATCTTCGGAATCTGCCTGGGACATCAGTTGACCGGGATTGCCCTCGGGGGCAAGACGTTCAAGCTGAAATTTGGACACCACGGCGGGAATCATCCGGTCAAGCAGTTAAAGACCGGGAAGATCGAGATCACGGCGCACAACCATAACTTCGCGGTCGACCCGGATTCGCTGCCGGACAGCGAGGTTGAGCTTACGCACGTGGATTTAAACGACCAGACCCTCGAGGGATTGCGGCATAAGAACCTGCCGCTGTTCAGCGTGCAATATCATCCGGAAGCCGCGCCGGGCCCCCACGACTCGCATTATCTGTTCAAAGAATTCACGAAGATGATGGAGGAGTGGAAGCGGTGAGGAGTTTCTGTATTGTCGTGATCCTAGCGGGCACCTTCGTGATCGCGGCGTTTTCCCAGTTTGTTGGGGATTGTCCAGCGTCGAATTGGGACCATCCGATTTGGGTAAAGAGTGTTGCGGGAGTGGTCATCGACGAAACTGGGGCGGTGATTCCAAAGACCCAGGTAATCCTGCAACCAAAGCAGGGGAAGACCTTCGTCAATCTCGAGGACGTTCAGACGGGTTCAGTTGGAAAGTTTTCAATGGGGGAGCACCAAACCGGAGAATATCGTCTAGTCGTAAGGGGCCCAAAAGGATTCTGTCGATTGAGCCTTCCCGTTACCATCACCGAAAAAGGTTGGTCGGGATTCACATTGACTCTGCCGGTCGCGGCGACTGATACCTGCCAATCTTATTGCGATCAGCGGGCGCGGATAGAGGAAATGAAGCCATAGCTTTGAAAGGGCGCGCCTTCCAGGCGCGCCACAGAGGCAAGAAAAGACTTGCGGCTTTAGCCGCTGAGGTTCGCATCGCGAGTTAAAGGCCGGATTGTTCGGCGCGGCTTAAAGCCGCGCCCTTTCAAGGCCAGAAGATTATGAGACCTACCCAGGAACATGCGACGAACAACGGCCAGACCTACATGGTCTCCTCATCAACATGGGGACGGCGAAACCTACTGCAAAAAGATTCTTGGGCGAAACTTCTGATCGACGTTCTCTATCACTATCGCGGATCGGCGTACCTGCTCCATGAATTCGTCGTCATGCCGGATCACATACACGTTCTTTTCACTCCAAAAACGAGCTTGGAAAAAGCAGTTCAGTTCATCAAGGGCGGATTCTCCTATCGGGCGAACAAGGAACTCGGTTCGAATATGGAAATCTGGCAGAAGGGATTTCCCGATCACCGCATTCCCGATGCGAGCGACTATCGCCTGCATCAGATCTATATTCAGCAGAATCCCGTCCGCAAGAATTTATGCGCGAGCGCTGAAGAATTTCCATGCTCATCAGCGCACAGCGGGTTCGATGTCGATGACGTACCTCAGCGGCTAAAGCCCGCGTCATTCCATGAGCATGATGTGGCGCGGCTTCAAGCCGCGCCCTTTCAAAAAGGGAAGCCTGCGAGCTCCACGTCTGAGGCCGCACCCTTTCAAAATAAAATCTCGAATGACGTTCTGATCGGCCGCGATAGCGGGATTGCAGCACCCGAGGGGCTAAAGCCCGCGTCATTAGACACGCACGATGCGGCGCGGCTTCAAGCCGCGCCCTTTCAAAAAGGGAAGCCTGCGGGCTCCACGTCTGAGGCCGCACCCTTTCAAAATAAAACCTCGAATGACGTTCTGATCGGCCGCGATAGCGGGATTGCAGCACCTCAGGGGCCAAAGCCCATATCATCAAATGCGAACGACGCGGCGCGGCTTGAAGGCGCGCCCTTGCAAAGCAGAATCAAGAACAAAACCGCATAAATGCCTAAACGCACTGACATTCGCAAAATACTCGTTCTCGGCTCCGGGCCTATCGTCATCGGGCAGTCGGCGGAGTTCGATTACTCGGGCACGCAGGCCTGCAAAGCGCTCAAATCCGAGGGCTACGAGGTCGTGCTGGCGAACTCGAATCCGGCGACCATCATGACCGATCCGGAGTTTGCCGACCGTACCTATATCGAGCCGCTCACTCTCGAGTATCTGGAAGAGATCATCCGCATTGAGCGCGAGATGGCGCCGGGCGCTGGATTTGCGGTGCTGCCGACGGTTGGTGGCCAGACCGCGCTGAATCTCGCGATCGAACTTTCCGACGGCGGGGTGCTGGAGAAATACAACTGCACCTTAATTGGCGCGAATGTTGCCGCCATTAAGAAAGCCGAAGACCGTCTTTTCTTCAAAGACGCCATGCAGCGGATCGGGCTCGACGTGCCGAAATCCGCGCTCGTCAACAACGCAAAAGACGGCATCGAATTCGCCGGAAAGATCGGTTTCCCGGTCATCGTACGGCCGTCATTCACGCTCGGCGGGACCGGTGGCGGCATCGCCTACAACCGCGAGGAACTCGGGGAAGTTCTGGCGCGCGGCCTCGATTTATCCCCAGTTCATGAAGCTCTGATCGAAGAATCAGTTCTTGGCTGGAAAGAATTCGAGCTCGAGGTCATGCGCGACACGGCGGACAACGTCATCATCATCTGCTCGATCGAGAACTTCGATCCCATGGGTGTGCACACGGGCGACTCGATCACCGTTGCCCCTGCGCAGACGCTCACTGACCGTGAATACCAGGCGATGCGCGACGCCTCGATCGCGGTCATCCGCGAAATTGGCGTCGATACTGGCGGATCGAACATTCAGTTCGGCGTGAATCCCGCGACCGGACGCATGGTCGTGATTGAAATGAATCCGCGCGTGTCGCGGTCCTCGGCACTGGCCTCGAAGGCGACCGGATTTCCCATCGCAAAGATTGCCGCGAAACTGGCGGTAGGCTACACACTCGACGAAATTCCCAACGACATTACGCGCAAAACGCCGGCATGCTTCGAGCCGACGCTCGACTATGTCGTGGTCAAAATTCCGAAGTGGCAATTCGAGAAGTTCCCGGGTGCCGACGATACGCTGGGACCGCAGATGAAATCCGTGGGCGAAGTGATGGCGATCGGGCGCACGTTCAAAGAAGCGCTCATGAAGGGCATTCGTTCGCTCGATACCGGCAGGAAAGTCGGTTCCGACCGGATCGAGCCGAAGATTCTGACGCAGCGGCTGGTGACGCCGCACCCCGAGCGCCTGGCCTATATCCGCTATGCGCTGCGCCAGGGACATAGCGTGAAGCAGATCGCCAGCATGACCTCGATGGATCCGTGGTTCCTGTACCAGCTAAAAGAGATCAACGAGCAGCAGTTGGAGGTGGAGAAACATCCGATCGAATCGATCCCGACCGAGGTGTTGCGCGAAGCGAAGCGCATGGGATTCTCCGACGGGAGGCTCGCGCAGGTCTGGCGTCTCGACGGTCAAGAGAAGATTCGCCATCTACGCAAGAAACACGGGGTAATGCCGGTCTACAAGCGCGTGGACACCTGCGCCGCCGAATTCGAAAGTCATACCCCGTATCTGTACTCAACGTACGAAGAGGAAGACGAAGCTGCGCCGACGGACAAGAAGAAAGTCATCATCCTGGGCAGCGGGCCCAACCGTATCGGGCAGGGAATTGAATTCGATTACTGCTGCTGCCATGCGTCGTTCGCCCTGCACGAAGACGGGTACGAGACGATCATGATCAACTGCAATCCAGAAACCGTCTCGACCGACTACGACACGAGTGATCGTTTGTACTTCGAGCCACTCACTTTTGAGGACGTGTGGGCGATTTACCAGCATGAAACTTCGAAGGGAGCGGACGTTGGGGTCATTGTTCAGTTCGGGGGGCAAACTCCTCTCAACCTGGCGCTGCCGCTGAAGGCCGCGGGAGTGAGGGTGATCGGAACTTCTCCCGAGTCGATCGACCTTGCCGAAGACCGCAAACAGTTCAACAAGCTGCTGGAAGATCTCGAGATCCCGCAGGCGCCGGGAATCATGGCGACCTCAATCGAGGAAGCGGTGGAGGGCGCGAAGCGCATCGGATTCCCAGTGCTGGTACGGCCTTCGTATGTGCTCGGCGGACGCGCCATGGTGATCGCCTACGACGAAGAGTCCGTAGTGCGGTACATGCGCGAGGCGGTGGAGTACTCGCACGACCGCCCAGTGCTGGTCGACCACTTCCTGGAGAACGCGATTGAAGTGGACGTTGATGCGCTCTCAGATGGTGAGGATGTGGTGATCGGCGGAATCATGCAGCATATCGAAGAGGCCGGGATCCACTCGGGCGATTCATCGTGCGTGCTACCCGCGGTGGATATCCCGCAGGCGCTGCTCGAACGCATGCGCGAATACACATTCAGGCTGGCGCGCGCGCTGAAGGTAGTCGGGCTGATGAATATCCAGTTCGCGATTCCGCGAACGGCTGCGCACGGGGAGAACGGCGCGGAAGGGGCTAAGGTCTATGTGCTCGAAGTGAATCCGAGGGCTTCGCGGACCGTGCCTTACGTCTCGAAGGCCACGGGCATTCCGATGGCGAAGATTGCGGCGCGGCTGATGACCGGACGCAAGCTGCGTGAGTTTCTGCCCGAGAACATCAGCCGGAGAGCCGATCTCGACACAGGACGCTGCTACTTTGTGAAGTCACCGGTGTTCCCGTGGAGCAAGTTTCCCGGTGTCGACACGGTTCTTGGTCCGGAGATGAAGTCAACGGGCGAAGTGATGGGCGTGGCCGATAACTTCGGCGAAGCGTTCGCCAAGGCGCAGCTGGCGGCGGGACAGAAGCTTCCGACGGCGGGCGCGGTGTTCCTGAGCGTCACGGATCATGACAAGCCGCATGTTGCACCGGTTGCGCGCAAGTTCGTCGAGATGGGATTCAAGCTGGTGGCGACGGCCGGCACCGCTGACGTGATCGAAGCCGCAGGCATGAACGTGGAGCGCGTCTACAAGGTGAAAGAAGGCCGGCCAAACGTCGTCGATTTCATCAAGGGCCAGCGGATTCAGTTGGTCGTCAATACGCCCAGCGGGCCGGAGCCGTGGTTCGATGAGAAAGCCATCCGGCGCGCGGCGGTTGTGGCGCGCATTCCCACGATTACGACGCTGGCAGCCGCGCGGGCCGCGGCCGAAGGAATCGCCGCTCTGCAGCGCGGGGAAGTCAATGTGCGAGCGTTGCAGCAGTTGCACGCAGAGCGCGCCGCAGCTCTCCGCCCATACCTCGGCAGGGAATCCGCCTGAGTCGGTTTTTATCGTTCTTTAGAGCGTGGTAGTATTCCGGCAAGATTTTCGGCCTCGTCGTGATCTCGCTTGGGGAGAGACACCATGGCTCACGCTGCCGTTTCGGCTCCGATAGGAGCGCGTTCCACCGATAAAATAAAGCGCGGTGCGAAGATCCTGGCCTGGTTGGGAATTGTTTCGCTCGCCATCGCATTCATCGCGAAGTACGTTCTCTTTTACTTCCGGCATTACGACCCGGTCTCATTCGATGTCTACTGGCCGCGCCGCGGATGGCTGTTTGTCCACATCACGGCAGGCACGCTCGCGTTGGTGACTGGACCGTGGCAATTCTGGACGGGCCTTCGTCAGCGCAACATGGCAATCCATCGCTGGACGGGGCGGTTGTATCTGGTTGGGGTCGGGACCGGAATCATCGGTGCAGTAGCTTTGTCAGCCACGACAACATTTGATTGGGGCGTCGTCAACGGCATCCGCTTCCTCGCCCTGGCTTGGTTCCTCACCACCGGCATGGCGTACTTCACAATTCGCAAAGGTCTGGTCACCTTGCATAAGGAATGGATGATCCGTTCCTACGTCGTCACCTTTGCGTTCGTCACGTTTCGATTTCTGCAGGATTATTCGCCTCTCTCCCGCATCCGGCCGGAAGGCGACCGTGATACGACGATTGCATGGGCGTGCTGGGTTGTGCCGCTCGCGGTTACGGAAATGATCTTTCAGTGGAAACGGCTGCGAATCGCAATGGCGGCGCGGCAATCGCGCTAGGAAACTGGTAAGCTAGCGTCGCTATGCTGCTTCAAGGAATCTTGCCGCCCGTCACGACGCCGTTCTATCCCGACGGCAACGTTTACTTCAAAAAGCTGGAACACAATGTCGAGCGTTATTCGCGGACCCCGGTGGCGGGCATCGTCGTACTGGGGTCGACCGGCGAGGCGGTGATGCTGTCGGACGAGGAGCGGCGGGATGTGCTCAAGTGCGCTCGCCAGGCCACAGCGGCGAACAAAGTGCTCGTGGCAGGAACCGGCGCGGAGTCGGCGACCGAGACGCTGCGGCTAACCGAGTACGCCGCCGAACTCGGTTATGACGTCGCCATGGTGCGCACGCCGCACTACTACAAAAAGCAGATGACGCCCGCGAGCATACTGGCTTTTTATCGTACGGTGGCGGACCGTTCGCCGTTGCCGGTGATCATCTACAACTTTCCGCAAGCCACTGGCTATGACATTCCCGTCGAGGTAGTGATCGAACTGGCGGAGCATTCGAACCTGATCGGCATCAAGGAATCGGTTGGCGACGTCGAGAAGGTGCGCAAGATGGTGGAAGGGACGCGTCACATTAAGCGCAGTGCCACGGTGACCGAAACTTTCGATGCGGTCACGCCGCGCATGCTGGCAGCGCCCAGCGCTTCGACGCCGGACCTGGGTGGAGACTTAGTGCCGGTCGGTGCGCTGTCCGGGGAATTGAGCGTGAAACCTTCCTCCTCCTCCGTCACGGTGGTGGGCAAGCTCAAGACGCGGCAGAAGGAAGTCGGGTTCCAGGTGCTGGTGGGGGCGGCGCAGAAGTTGCAGCCGTCGCTCGACGCGGGAGCAGTGGGGGCGATTCTGGCATTTGCTTGTCCAGCGCCGACGGCATGCTACGAGATCTATGCAGCATGGAAAGAAGGCGACGCCGAGTTGGCACGCCTGAAGCAGGAGCGCATCGCACAAGCTGCCCAGCGAGTGGTTGGGGAGTTAGGTGTGCCGGGCATCAAGCACGCGATGGATCTGAACGGATACTACGGCGGTCCGTCGCGCCTGCCGTTCTTGCCGCCCACGGCGGAGGTCAGGGCAGAGATCGAGAAGCTGATGTCGGATATTCGGAATTAGCTCTGCCGTTCCTTGTTTGCCACGCGGAAGTGTGCTACAACTCACCGCCAAATGAAGACGAGTATTTGGAAGTGCCTTCCAGTTATTCTGTTGATCCCCTTTCTGGCGAGCGCTCAGGCGAATTGGCCGATCACCGTCTCTTGGCCAAGCATTGAGAAAGCGACTCTCAAAATCACTTTTGCCAAGTTGCAAAAAAGTGGTGTGGTCAATGGGCAGGGCATTTTCGTCTGTGAAGTCACCGCTCAGAATGTTACCGAGCAGGGAATGCCCCATTCCGTGTTTACCGTATTTATCGCTGACAAGAACGGAGTTCGTATTGGGCGTGCGCGGCTGCAATTGGCGGAGGTTCCTCCCTACCGCACGGAGAAGGCGCAGTTGCAGTTTTCGGCGGTGGGTGAGCCTGCTGCCATCTCGCTCTTGGCGGGTAAGACGATTCCCTTAAAAGTGGTCTCTGTCCCACCGGGTGCGGCGTTCAAAGTGGACGGGGCTGACGAAGGTGTGACGCCAAAAGTAGTCGACTTCACCATTGGTAGCCACACCCTCGAGTTCAGCAAGGAAGGCTACGCTGACGGCAGCACACCTTTGGACGTCGGTGCTGACGAGCTTCCTGGCGGCAGCGTTAGCTTTGAACTCGGAGGGCTCTCCCAGGATACCGTCGAGCTACGAGATGGGAGCACAGTTCTTGGAGATGTGATCTCGATGTCACTGACTCAACTGATCGTGCGCGTCGACGGGAAGGATCAGAAGTACGACCGCAATCAGGTTAAGAAAGTGATCCTGGTGGAACGAATCGTCGAACAAAAGGCCCCGGCCGAACCTGCAACACCTGCTACTCAGAAATAGGCCCAGCATTAGGCAACGCGGTATTGATGTTTGTCATGAATAGTTCCAAGCGCCCCGCGCCGATCTTTTTTCGGATTTACCGCGCTGTATCGCGGCAAGCGGATGTTCGGGGCGTTGCCACGCACGCGCGCTGTGTGGACGCCGAACGGTCTGGCGTTCAAGCTGGAAGGCGCCACCACGGCACAGCGCGAACGCCTCGAATCCGACCCGCGAATCGGATCGACGCGGATGCAGAAAGCGCGCTGGTTTACCTTTGAGATTTTCTCCAATCAGGATTTACACGACGTGCTCGAGTGGTTGGGTGAGGCCTTTGACGCCGCGGGGAAGGCTAAGAAATCAAAATAGTTAATAACAGCTTGTGATTAGGATCACAGCAGAGTTATACTTAATTCGAACGAACGTTCGAATGATTTCCCCGTCCATGGCAAGTCCCTCCACCATCGCCCGCAGGTCCCGGCATCGCGCATCAGCCGTTCCTGCCTCTCGGTACGACAAACGCCTGGCCGAGATTTTGCGCCACGCCACCGACGTGTTCTGCAAGAAGGGCTACGAAGGCGCATCGATGCGCGACCTTTCGCGCGCGACGGGCATGTCGCTGGCGGGGCTTTACTACTACTTCGAATCGAAGGAACGGCTGTTGTTCCTGATTCAGAAGCACACATTCTCGACGATCGTGGCGCGGCTGAAATCGCGTCTCGAATCGGTCAGCGACCCAGAGCAGCGCATCCGGGTTTTCATTCTCAATCACCTCGAATATTTTCTGGCGAACCAGGAAGCGATGAAAGTGTTGTCGCACGAGGACGACGCGCTCAAAAATGGCTACGGCGCCGAGGTGGCGACGATCAAGCGCGAATACTACCGCATCTGTGTCGGCTTGCTCGACGATCTGAAGCAGAACCGCAAACTCGAGTTCTCCACCCGGCTGGCCGTCCTCAGCCTGTTTGGAATGATGAACTGGATTTACACCTGGCATAACCCGCGCGTGGATGCGGATGCGGAATCGATTGCGCGAGAGATGGGCGACATTTTTTTGCGAGGAGTCACGTCCGGTTCGAATACGGCGTGAGCAGGGCAGAACAGCACGAACAAGTTTAATTTTCCGACGTCCGGAAGGGACGTCTGACAAGGAGTCAGAAGATGGCGACAACCATGCAACCGGCGGCCGGAGAAACCACAAAGAATCTCATCAACTACCGCACCGATGGCGGGGTAGCTGTGATCGAAATGAACGACCCGCCCGCGAACACCTACACCTACGAGATGAACCGGCAACTCGACGATGCCATTCTGAAGGCGCGAATGGACAATGACGTCTACGTTCTGGTGCTGACCGGTGCTGGGGATAAGTTTTTCTCGGCGGGCGCCAACATCAAGATGCTGTCGACCGTCGATCCGACGTTCAAGTACTACTTTTGCCTTCATGCCAACGAGATGCTTCTGCGTTTGGAGCACACGCCGAAGCTCGTGGTCGCGGCAATCAATGGGCATTGCGTAGGCGGAGGTCTGGAGATCGCGATGGCGGCGGATATACGCATTGCACGCAAAGATGCGGGGAAGATTGGGCTGCCCGAAGTGAACCTGGGCGTTCTGCCCGGGACCGGCGGAACACAACGCCTGTCGCGGCTGGTGGGAAAGAGCAAGGCTATCGAGCTGATGGTGACCGGCAATACCTTCTCGTTTGAAGAGGCGCAGGAACTCGGCATCGTGAACGATATCTACGAGCGCGAAGGCTTCATGGAAAACATCATGGAGTACGCGAAGCAATTCTGTCCTCCGAATAAGGCGGCGAAGGCCGTGGGCCGCATCAAGCGCGCCGTGCAGACGGGCTGGGAGATTCCCATGGAGTCGGGACTGGCGGTCGAGCGCGAAAACCAGCAATTGCTGTTCCAGAGCGAGGACGCGAAGGAAGGACTGGCGGCGTACGTGGAGAAGAGGCCCGCTACATTTAAAGCGAGGTGAGTGCGCAAAGGAAGCTTCCAGCTACTGGCGACTAGCCCCTCGCTAAGGTTTTAGTGAGTAACCGCTAGAAGCGAGCAGCTGGGAGCTTATGAGAGGTTGATATTTATGCCTGGCAAAGTAGCAAAAATCGGAACATTCAGCGATTGGGTTGGGCTCTTTAACGACTGGCGCAAGGAAATTGGCGTCAATACCGACGACATCGAGGCCTTCAAGTTCGACACCCTCTATGGCGCGATCGACACCGAAGACATCGAGTTTGGATCGTACAAGGGGCGCCGCAAGTGGGAAAACTTGCGCCAGATGCCGACGCAACAGATGCGCGACGCGCTGATGAACATGATCGTCTACCAGGGCGACACGGAATTCGCGAGCGTCGAGCAGCAACGCAATCTGCTCGAGAACGCACCCACGGATTGGGACCGCCGCGCCATTACCCGCGTCATGATCGAGGAGATGCGGCATGGCTGGCAGATGTGCGCCTTGCTGATCGATCACTTCGGATATTCGGGCAAGGTCGAGGCGCAGAAGATGCTGGAACGGCGTGCCTTTGAGAACAAGCGGCTGCTCGGCGCCTTCAATGTGGATGTCGACAACTGGATGGATTTTTTCACCTATACGGATTTCGTCGACCGTGACGGAAAGTTCCAGCTTCAGATGCTCAAGTATTCCGCATTCGCGCCTCTGGGACGGTCGATGTCGTACATGCTGCGGGAAGAAGCCTTCCACATGGGCACCGGTAACGACGGGTTGCGACGCATTGTGGAAGCGGGAGTGATTCCGGCGTGGCTGATCCAGAAATATCTGAACAAGTGGATTTCGAGTTCCTACGACCTGTTCGGGACGGATCACTCGTCGTCGGCGCATTGGGCGTATGTGTGGGGGATCAAGGGCCGCTACGACGAGCCGAAAAATGACAAGGCGGCGGAGCTAGACGATCTCAATGACTATAACCGCCATCTTTATCGCCAGGAAGTGGCGGGCTTGATCGAGCGATTCAATTCGTCGCTCAAGCCTGGTGAGCCCAGGCTTTATGCACCGGATATCAAGTTCAATCGCGCGATCGGGCGCTGGGCAGGACAGAAATTTCATGCCCAGACCGGGGAGCCGCTGGATGACCGGGCATATGAAGAGCACGTGAATGAGTACATGCCTTCGCCGGAGGACAGGAAACTGTTGCTCGAGATCATCGAAACCGAGAAGAAGTGGATCGCGGAAAAGGCCGGCGCGCGTGATCCGTTGGCATCGATCGGAGAAGTACGGAAGTCGGCGATCAATCTATAGCCACGAACCTCAACGCACAGGACGCGAGGACACGGAGACACAAGGCGCAGAAGATGGGAACTCTTACAACCCAAGCCGGTAAGCTCGCTTTAGAGATTGCGTCGCCGGTGGCCCGAATCACATTGCTGCACGCGCCGCTCAATGTCATCGATATTCCGATGATGGAAGAGTTGGCGCTTGCTTTGGCCGAAATCGAAACGAGAGCGGACGTTTCGGCGATCGTGATTTCGGGCGAGGGCAAGGCGTTTTCGGCTGGAGTGGATGTGGCTGCTCATACTCCCGACAAAGTGGAGGAAATGCTGGGCAAGTTCCACACAGTTGTACGTGCGCTGGTTGCGACGAGAAAAGTGACAATCGCTGCGGTGCACGGGCATTGCCTGGGCGGGGGAGCAGAGCTGGCAATGGTTTGTGACATTGTCTACACCACCGAATCAGCGCAGTGGGGATTTCCTGAGATTCAACTGGGCTGTTACCCGCCGGTGGCCTGTACGGCGTTGGCCCCGCTGGTCGGCCAGAAGAGAGCGGCCGAGCTGATTTTGACCGGAAAAATGATCGACGGCGTCGAAGCGGCGGAGATCGGTTTGGCGAATCGAGCCGTGCGAGACGGAGAACTGTCGGGGGCTACGGGAGAGTGTATCGCTCGTCTTTCGAAGCTCAGCCCGGCAGCGTTGGCTATCGCCAAGAAGGCCTCGTACGCGTGGGACTCCATGCACTTTGATAAGGGCCTGGCACGCGCGGAAAAAGTCTATCTCGAGGAACTCATGAAAACGAATGATGCCCGAGAGGGGATTCGAGCTTTCATCGAAAAGCGCAGCCCGCGATGGGAAGGGAAGTGATCGTGGACTACGAGATCAGCCCCGAGGAAGTAAAAGCCAAGCTGGATCGCAAAGACACTTTTACGTTGCTCGACGTCCGCGAGCCATGGGAGTTCGAGACGGCGCGGATCGCCGAGGCGAAACTGATGCCGATGGGAGATGTGCCGTCGCGGGCGCATCAGGAACTGGACCCAGATGACAACATCGTTGTGCTGTGCCATCACGGGGTCCGATCGATGAATGTGACGGTATGGTTGCGGCAGCAGGGATTCGAACGGGCCCAGTCGATGCGCGGGGGGATCGACGCATGGTCCCGGAGTGTGGATTCGAACGTAGCGAAGTACTGATCTCAAGCCATCGGCCCTCGGCGCGAGGCTTTTGCTAGAAGCTGACGGCCGATCGCTGTATTGCTCATCGTGAAAAAAGAACTCATCGAACTTCGGGTGAACGGCCGGGCGCACGAAATCGCCATCGAGCCGAATGCGTTGCTGCTTGACGTCCTGCGGACGCAACTACAGCTCACAGGCTCGAAGCGCGGGTGCGATGACTCCTCGTGTGGCGCTTGCACTGTACTGATCGACGGCGTGGCGATGATGTCGTGCACCTTGCTGTGCGCCGGGTGCGAAGGCCAGGAGATCACAACCGTCGAAGGCGTGAGCGAGCACGGAAGCTTGGCAGCGATTCAGAAGGCTTATGGAGACTGGGGCGGTGCGCAGTGTGGGTACTGCACGCCTGGTTTCATGATGACGGTGAAGTCGCTGCTCGCAGAGAATCCGGACCCTTCGCCAGAGGACGTCCGGGCCGCATTGAGCAGTAACTTGTGCCGCTGCACGGGGTACAACCAGATGTATGAGGCGATCCGGGCGGCGATTGCCGCGGAGCGAAACGGAATCGCAAGGCAAGCAAGATAGTGGGCATCTCTGAGGGGCCGGAGAATTAACTGATGAACAAGTTCTCCATCATCGGCAAGCCCACCGCGATGGTCGACGCGGCGGAGAAGACCACCGGAACCGGCAAGTACACCGACGACCTTTGCATGCCCGGGATGCTGATCGGCAAGATTCTGCATTCCACGTATCCCCACGCGCGAATCAGAAAGATTGATACGCGCCGTGCTGAAGCGCTCGATGGCGTTGTGGCCGTTGTGACTGGCAAAGATGCGCCCAATCCCTACGGCATTCTCCCGGTGGGGCATGACGAGCATGCGCTCGCCATCGATAAGGTCCGCTATGTCGGCGATAACGTGGCCTGTGTCGTTGCCGTTTCCGAGTCCATCGCTGAGACGGCGCTCGAGTTGATCGATGTCGAGTACGAAGTTCTGCCTTCCTATTTTGACCCGGAAGAGTCGATGAAGGCGCAGTCCGACTTCATTCACGACAACAAGCCCGGCAATCTGGAAAAGGATTATCACCACGTCTTTGGTGACCCGGAGGCGGGGTTTGCTGAGGCGGATCAGGTTGCCGACGCACGGTTCATCGCGAATGAGGTCACTCATGCGGCAATGGAGCCGCATTCAACGCTGGCGTCGTTCGAGATCGATCCGCACACCGGCAGGCCGGGACGTCTGACCGTCTGGTCATCGACGCAGGTGCCCTATTATCTGCAACACAAGCTGTCATTGGTGCTCGATATCCCGATGGCGCAGATTCGCGTGATCAAACCGCTGGTGGGCGGAGGGTTCGGCGGGAAAAGCGAAGTGATTCCGCTGGAGATTATCGCTGCGGTGGCGGCGCGCAAGGCGCAGGCTCCAGTCAAAATCACTTACACGCGCGAGGAAGTGTTCTGGGCCCATCGCGGGCGGCCGCGGACGATCGTCGATCTGAAGACTGGCGTCAAAAACGACGGGCGGATCACGGCCGTAAAAGCTCGCGTGATTCAGGACGGCGGCGCGTATTGCTCGTACGGCGTGGTGACGATTCTTTATTCCGGTGCGCTGCTCGGCGCGTTGTACGACATTCCGAACATTCAATACGACGGCTACCGCGTGCTCACGAACAAGCCCGCGTGCGGGGCGATGCGTGGGCATGGGACCGTGAACGTTCGCTTTGCGTTCGAGTCGCAACTGGACGAACTGGCGTCGAAGATTGGAATGGACCCGGGCGAAATCCGGCGGCGTAACTTGCTGAAGCCACCTTGCATCACCGTCAACGGCCTTCGGGTGCAGAGTTATGGCTTGCCGGAGTGCATCGATCAAATCATCGATCGATCGGGTTGGGCCGAGCGTCGCGGGAGTTTGGCCAAAGGGCGTGGCCTTGGGATGGCTTGCAGTCATTACGTCAGCGGAGCGGCGAATTCGATTATTCGGTCCGACATGCCGCACTCGACGGTGAACATCAAGATTGATCGCGATGGCGGTGTGGTCGTTTACACGGGAGCATCCGAGATCGGCCAGGGATCGGACACGATGACGGCGCAGATCGCGGCGGAGGCATTGGGTTGTTCTTTGTCGCGAGTCAGAGTGATTGCGGCCGATACAGACCTGACGCCGATTGACATTGGTTCGTACTCCAGCCGGGTGACGTTCATGGCAGGGAACGCGACGCTGCGGGCGGCGGAAGAAGTGAAGAAGCTGATCGCCGCGGCGGCAGCGAAGAAGATGGGGTGCGCCCCGACGGAGTTAGAGTTTCGAGAGGATCGTGTGCTCTGGCGTGGAGGTTCACAAGACCCGCAGCCCAAGCAGACTTCGCGCGAGCAGGAGAGCCTGGGGCGGCCGTCCTTGCGTGATGCTCATAAGGCGTCTGTTTCTGGCCACGTTGAGGGACAAATCCTGCGTGGATCGCTGCAGCAGAAGCGCAGAGATGAAGGGCCGAAGGACTCATTGACGTTCGAAGAGGCCGTCGTCGCGGCGATCGATTTTCATGGGGCGCTGACTGGAACCGGCTCCTATGCTCCACCGCCGGAGGCTCGTGGGGGCAAACACAAGGGCGCGGGCGTGGGGCCGTCGCCTGCGTATTCCTACTCCGCGCAAGTTGCCGAAGTCAGCGTTGACGAAGACACGGGTGAAGTGACGGTTCACAAAGTCTGGGCGGCGCACGATTGCGGGCGGGCATTGAATCCCATTTCCGTGGAAGGGCAGATCATCGGGTCGGTGTGGATGGGAATGGGGCAGGCGCTCACCGAAGAGATGGTGTGGAAAGACGGGATGCTGATGAATCCTGGGCTGCTCGAGTACCGGAGCCCTTCTTCGGTGGAATCGCCGGAGGTCGAACCGATTATCGTCGAGAGTATCGATCCGGAAGGGCCGTTTGGGGCGAAGGAGTGCAGCGAGGGATCGCTGGCGGCGACGATTCCCGCAATCGCCAATGCGATCTACGATGCCGTGGGCGTGCGGCTGCACGAGTCGCCCTTTACCCCCGAACGAGTGCTGGCTGCTCTGCGCGCCAAGAAGAATGCGAAAGCCCTGAATCTGACTGAGGGTGTGGACCCGGTCTCGCCTGCGAAGTTCCGCGAGCATGGCGGGGCGCTGTGGTTCAAAGGCAAAGGTCCGGAGAGGCATGCGCTGGATCCTTCGCGCTCAGGAACTTTGGCGGGAGGCGCGGATTGAGTCTTCCTGAGTTCAAGTTGTTGCGTCCTCGTTCGGTCGAGGAAGCAGTCGGGCATCTCGACCGGCATCCCGGCAATGTTCGTGTGCTGGCCGGGGGGACTGATTTGATCCCATCGATGAAGCAGAAATTATTCGAGCCGGAGTATGTGCTTGATCTGCGGGGCGTTAAGGAAATGCGGGGAGTGCAAAGCGGTGCTGACGGGGCGGTAACGATTGGTGCGCTGACTACGCTTCGCGAGATTGAACGTTCCGTTTTCCTGCGCCAGCATTATCCGGTGCTGACCGAGGCCGCCGCGACCGTGGCCTCGCCGGTGCTGCGAAACATGGGAACGATCGGAGGCAATATCTGCCTCGACACGCGCTGCCTCTGGTACAACCAATCGTTAACCTGGCGGAAGAGTTGCGGGTTCTGCATCAAGAAGGATGGCGATCTCTGCCATGTGGCGCCGGGTGGAACGAAATGCTGGGCGGCATTTTCCGGCGATACGCCTCCGGCCCTGCTGTGCCTGAAAGCGGAACTTGATATTGCGAGTGCGGCGGGTGTTCGGCGGGTGAGCCTGGAGGACTTCTACACCGGCCTAGGCGACGAATACCGCAAATTGCGGGCAAACGAAATCGTCACACGGGTTATCCTTCCGGCCTCATCGGCCGGCTACGCCGGGGTTTACAGGAAATTGCGAATTCGTGGATCGATCGACTATCCGCTCGCCGGAGTTGCGGTTGCCATGAAACGGTCGAATGGCCATGTCGCGGAGGCGCGGGTTGGGATCACGGCGGTGAATCCTGCTCCATTGCTGGTGGCAGGCGCGGAAAAGTTACTGGTCGGGCAGATGGTCGACGAAACGGTCGCCGCCGCCGTGGGTGACTTGGCGGCGAAAATTTCCAAGCCTCTGACAACTTCTGCACTGACTCCGGAATATCGTCGAGAGATGATTCGCGTGTTCGCCAAGCGGGCAGTGCTGGCAGCGGCGTCCCAGAATTGAGGAATTGCGGCTGGACTGGAGGAGGAAAATGCCCCGGTATCACATCGCGCAAGTCAATATCGGCCGCGTGAAGGCTCCAATGGAAGATGCAATCATGGAGGGTTTCGTCCGCCGCCTGGACGAAATCAATGCGCTGGCCGATCGAAGTCCGGGATTCGTCTGGCGCTTGCAGACTCCGGCTGGTAATGCGACGTATCTTCGTCCGTATCCGAATGACGACCGAATTCTGGTGAATATGTCGGTGTGGGAGACGATTGAGACGCTGCGGCACTATGTCTATAAAACGGCGCATGCCGAGCTGCTGCGCCAGCGCGAGGCCTGGTTCGAGAAGTTTGCGGGTGTTTATACGGCTTTGTGGTGGGTTCCCGCGGGGCATCATCCAAGCATTGATGAGGCGAAGAAACGGCTGGCTTATCTTGAGAAGTATGGGCCAAGCCAGTTCGCGTTCACCTTCAAAACACCGTTTCAGCCGGACGAAGAATTCCAGCAGGGAATCGATTGGTCGTCGTTTCAGCCTTGCCCGGCGGTCTAGTCTGCATCGGGCCAAATTGATTTAACACCTGATAGAATTCGGCGCGGAATCTGACGACTTCCTTGATCACTGACTGCCACATTCACATCCAGCCGATGGAGATGTTCAAGCCGAGCGCGCTGGAGTTGATGAAACATAAGCGCCCGAACTTCGACCAGATCGTCGAGTTCTGCCGCTCGCCGAAGGCCTTTCTCAAATTTCTGGACGCCTCCGGAATCGATCGCGCCATGCTGATCAACTATGTGGCGCCGGAGGTTATTGGCTTTACCAGCGGCGTCAACCAGTGGGTCGCCGATTATGTAAAGGAAGACCCCAAGCGCCTGCTTCCGTGCGGCAGCCTGCACCCCCGCCATACGACGAACGTTTTGGCGGACGTGGAGCAGATTCTGCGGCTGGGGCTGAAGATGATCAAGATTCACCCGCCGCACCAGCTCTTGTTTCCGAATGAGTATTTAAGCGGCGCGAAGGAGCTGGAGATCATCTACCGGGCGGCTGAGGCGAATGGCGTGCCGGTGATGTTCCACACGGGGACATCCATTTTTCCCGGAGCACGAAACAAGTATGGCGATCCGATTTACGTCGATGACGTTGCGGTCGATTTTCCCAAGCTCAAGATCCTGCTGGCGCATGGTGGACGCCCACTGTGGATGCAGACGGCGTTCTTCCTGATACGGCGCCATCCGAACGTATATCTCGACATCAGTGGAATTCCGCCGAAGACGCTGCTGAAGTATTTCCCGCGGCTGGAAGAGATCGCTCACAAGACTTTGTTCGGGACCGACTGGCCGGGACCGGGCGTCCCTGACATCAGGAAAAATCTTGAGGAGTTTCGGGCACTGCCATTAGGTAAGGCCACGCAAGAGCAGATCCTGACCAGGACCGCGCTTACGATCTGGCCGGTGTAAGAGTTTCGCCACTGGGACCGGCTCTCCGTTTCCGGCAGTAGCGTCTTCTTCAAGTGCGAAAACTCAGGCTGGGTGCGCCATTCGAGGGGAGCTGGCCGGCCTCAAACCGACTGGCCGGGATGGAAACCTCGGCGTAATTCAGGTATAAAAAAAGGTTGTCCTGCGCGTCCCCTGCCCGCGTGGGTTCGCATCTAAACCAGCAAAGCGAGAGATCATGTCCAGTTTGACCACAACGCACGCTCCCAAGGGTCTGGAGGGAGTCGTCGCTACAACGTCGAAGATTTGTTACATCGACGGGGACCGCGGAGTTCTCGCCTACCGCGGCATCGACATTCACGAACTAGCGCACCAATCCAATTTCGAAGAGACGTGCTACCTGCTCTGGTTCGGCAAGCTGCCGACGCGGAAAGAACTGCGCGACCTGCACGACCGGCTGGCGGAAGAGCGAAAGCTCGATGCATCGATCATCAACTTGCTGCGGACGGCGCCGCGTCATGCGCTGCCCATGGACATTTTGCGAACAGCCGTTTCAGCGCTGTCGTTCTACGATCCGCAGGAGAAAAATAACGATCACAACGCGAATGTTGACAAGGCGATCCGGCTGACTTCGCAGATCGCGATGATCGTGGCGGCCTATGACCGGATTCGCAAGGGGCAGTCGGTGATCGAGCCCGACCGGTCCCTTTCGCACTCGGCAAATTTTCTGCTTATGCTGAATGGAAAGCATCCGAGCGTTACGGCAGAGCGGGCGCTGGATATCGCGCTCATTCTCCACGCCGATCATGAGCTGAATGCTTCCACCTTTGCCGCCAGGGTCACGGCAGCAACCCTGTCTGATATGCATTCGGCGATCACATCGGCCATTGGCGCCTTGAAGGGACCGCTGCACGGCGGCGCCAATGAGGCGGTGTTCCGGATTCTGGAAGCGATTGATTCCTCCGGTGCGGATCCGATTGAATACGTGAAGGGTATGCTGGCGCAAAAGAAGAAGGTTCCAGGCTTTGGGCATCGCGTGTATCACACCGAGGATCCCAGGGCGACGCATCTGCGGGCGATGTCGCGCGAGCTGGGCAATTCCAGCGGCCAGGCGAAGTGGTTCGAGGTCTCGCACAAGATCGAGGAGTTCGTAAAAGCTGATAAGAAGCTCAACGCCAACGTGGATTTTTATTCGGCTTCGACCTACCACACTCTGGGTATCGACGTGGACCTGTTCACGCCGATCTTTGCGGTATCCCGCATCAGCGGCTGGGCCGCGCATGTCATCGAGCAGCTGGACGACAACCGCCTGATCCGTCCACGGGCAGAGTATCTTGGCCCAGAGTATCCGGCAGCTTACGTGCCGATCGACCAGCGCTCGTAGGGACATTGCTTCGACGTCTCTTGCCGGATTGAATTCTCTGCGTGTCGTCGGAAGAGATGTAGCGGAGCTGCTTCTCTACAGCTAGCCTCTCTTCCGCGTAAAATAAGAAAGAGCCTCGTATGCACCGGATTTATCTCGACAATAACGCCACTACACCCGTGCTCCCTGAAGTGCTTGAGGCCATGCGGCCTTATTTCACCGAGCATTTCGGAAATGCTTCGTCGATCCACCATCATGGTCAGGAAACGCGGGCTGCGGTGGAGAGCGCTCGTGAGTCCGTAGCAGATTTGCTCGGTTGCCGTGCGCCGGAGATCATTTTCACGAGCGGCGGAACCGAGGCGGATAACCTTGCGGTGGCTGGGTTGGTTGCGGCCGGGGATCACATCATCACATCGGCCGTAGAACATCATGCGGTGCTGCATGCTGTGAAGCATACCGAGGGCAACCGATGCGAGATCACTGTAATTCCTGTAGGTAAAGACGGAATTGTCGATCCGGAGAGCGTGCGGCGGGCATTGCGTCCGTCTACGAAGCTGATCTCGATCATGATGGCGAACAACGAGACTGGAGCCTTGCAGCCGGTGGAGGAGATTGCAAAGATTGCGGCCGAGGCGGGTGTGCTGTTTCACACAGACGCAGTCCAAGCAGCGGGCAAGATTCCGATCGATGTGGCACAGATCGGCTGCCAGGCGCTGTCGATTTCGGGACACAAGATGCACGCTCCGCAGGGAACCGGGGCGCTGTATGTGAAGAAGGGAACAAAGATCCAGCCGCTTCTGCATGGTGGCCGCCACGAGCGGTCGCGGCGGGCGGGAACGGAGAATGTTCCGGGGATCGTGGGGCTGGGAAAAGCTGCGCAGCTTGCGAAAGCGGCCCTGTCGTCCGGCGGATCTGAGCGGATGGCGGGAATGCGCGACCGGCTGGAACAGGGAATGCTGGCACAGGTTGAGGATGCGGTGGTCAATGGCAGTGGCGCTCACCGTGTTCCGAATACGACGAACATCCGCTTCGATCACATCGAGGGAGAAGCCCTGGTCATCGCGCTCGACCTGAAGGGGCTGGCGGTATCGACTGGTGCCGCGTGCTCGTCCGGTGCGATCGAGCCTTCACACGTGTTGGTGGCGATGGGGCTGCGGCCGGACCAAGCGCGGTCCAGCATCCGCTTCAGCCTGGGAAAGCAGACGTCCGAGGCGGATATCGACTTTGCGCTGACACTTGTACCCGAGGCCGTTGCGCGGCTGAGAGCAATCTCGCCGCGATATGCAAAGCAAGTGGTTAACACGTAGCGGCAGGTCGGTTTGGGTTGGGATCTGTGATCGAATTTGATCCATGCAGTCGCGCCGGGCGTCGCCAGACTAAATAGGTCCTTTGCTTCGCTCAGCATGACAAGCGAGGTTGGCCAGAGACCAGGAGCCAGAAGCTGAATACAGAAACGATTGCCGTAGCAATGTCGGGCGGTGTGGACTCCTCCACCGTCGCGGCCATGCTGCGCGCCGATGGGGCCGAAGTCATCGGGCTGACAATGCAGCTTTGGAACCAGCGGCGGCTGGCCGGGCGCGAGGGGATGCCCGATTCCGTGCAGGGACGTTGCTGTTCGCTGGACGATGTGTACGATGCGCGCCGTGTGGCGCAGCAGATCGGGATTCCGTACTACGTCGTCAATCACGAAGAGCGATTTGAGCGCGACGTGGTGCGGCCGTTTGTAGAGGAATATCTTTCGGGGCGGACTCCGATTCCGTGCAGCCTCTGCAACAATCATTTGAAGTTCGATCAGTTGCTGCTGGTAGCACGACAGATCGGGGCGGAGCGCGTGGCAACCGGGCACTATGCACGAGTGAGCTGTGACGAATCGAGTGGGCGGTGGCTGTTGCGTCGTCCCGCGGACTCGAGCAAGGACCAGACCTATTTCCTGTTCGGACTCACGCAGGAGCAGCTAAGCCGTACGCTGTTTCCCCTCGGAGATCTGACCAAGCCGGAAGTGCGCGACCTCGCGCGCAAGTTTGGCCTGGCGTCGGCGGAGAAGCCTGATTCACAGGAGATCTGCTTTGTCCCGGGCGGCGACTACAAGCGGTTCATCGACGCCTATCTTGCCGAGCAAGGCGAGTCTTTGCCGGATACGGCGGGAGAGTTAGTCACCACCGACGGACAGGTTGTGGGCGAGCATGCGGGGATTCACAACTTCACCGTAGGCCAGCGCAAGGGATTGGGAGTCGCGACAGGATCGCCGCTTTACGTCATCCAGATCAGCGGCGCGGACAGGCAGGTGATTGTCGGGAGCGACGAGCATCTTTATTCGCAGACTTTGCGAACTCGACGCGTGAATTTGATTTCGGTGGATCAACTGTGCTCACCGATGCGCGTCGCGGTGAAGATCCGGCATCGGCACGAGCCGGCCCCCGCCATGATCGAGAGCGCCGGCGAGGATGAGATTCTCGTCACCTTCGACGCGCCCCAACGGGCGATCACGCCGGGACAGGCAGCGGTGTTCTACGACGGGGATGTGGTGGTGGGCGGCGGTTGGATCGTTTGATCGCGGTGCGCCTGCATTTTGTCACCGTCTTCTGAGGTGCTACCAGCAGAGACCTTGCCAGCAACGTCTCTACGGAGGGACTTTAGAAACGGCTCCCCGGTCTTCTTGAGTTTCTCTTCCAGCTTCGCGGTGCAATCGCAGTTGCCACAGGCCCAAGCTTCGGTTCCGTTTTCGTCGCGGCATTTTCGCCGGTCGTGGGCATCTTGAATGCGGCTGAAATCAAAGTATTCTTCCCAGTACGGACGTTCCTCCTGCAACGGCGTTGGACAGTAACAAATCTCAACCCAGCGTGCCGTTTGGTCGGGACAGAGACGCGCGTCCTGCATGTTGCGGAGGTATTCGTCTCCGGCGACGGAACCTTTTCCCAATGTGCCATCTTCTATCGCCTTCAGCAGGTCGCCTTCGCGGCCAGGTTTAACGCGGGCTCGCACTAAATAACGCATAGACATTGGATGCTGACAACACGAGACGGGGTTCGACCACAGTTCCGAAAGCGTGCTTCCGCTCGCAGCCAGTTGAAGGTAGCTTTCCCTACACTCTCATTGGAGGCCGGCTTGAGCCAGCATTTGCTGAAACTGGCTTCGCGTCCGCATGTCGATCGATTGTGCGACCAGCTTGCCCTCGCGATCGTAGACAAAACTTTTCGGGATTCCTTCGACGATGAATGCGTCATTCACTTTCCGTCCGGGATCGAGCAGAACCGGATAACTAATCTTCTTTTCTTCGATGAACGGTCTTACCTTGCCGGCGTCCTCATCCGAGATCGATAGAACGACGAATCCCTGGCCTTTGTATTTGTCATAGAGCGCCTGCAAGTCGGGCATCTCTTTCCGGCATGGCGGACACCACGTGGCCCAGAAATTCACCAGTACGACTTTGCCTTGCAGATCGCGGAGGTGCCACGGCTGTCCGCCTAAATCAGTGAGCGTAAAGTCAGCCTTCTGGCGGATGGCGTCATCGGCCTCGAGCTTAGTCATGGCTTCGGCGAATTGTGGATCGTCCGATTCCGCCTTCATGTGCTCATAACGCACTAGCGAAGCGAGTTCGACATACACGTGGTTGGGCTGGCCCGGTTGGCCGAAGGGAGGCTGCTCGTGGGCGGCCAAAGCGAGAGTCGTGGTGACTTCTTGCAATGTATCGCGGCCGAAGTCCCCCTCGGTCGCAAGGTTTGCGAGTCCTTCGGCAAGCCGCAACTTATTGAGAGTTACCGGAAGGGCGCGAATCTGCAGAGCGAGATCGCGCGTCCTTTTGGCGCGCACGTTGTCGTCAAGCTTCCGGAGCCCGTGCAACTGCTCCAGGATGGGCTGCTCCTGGGGGCTGTAGGGGACTTTTTGCTGAGAGAAAGCCGGCACATTGGCCAAGAAGAGAGACGCAAGGAGAAGCCGGAACACAAGACGACGCAGACCAAGCATACGAACGGAGCCTCGAAACACGCTGGCCAGCCAAAATCCGAAACGGGACGCCTCGTTCTAGATGAACATTTCGTCCTGGGGAACCGGACGACGTTCTTCGCGACTGCCTCCGTTTTTCCGAGCCCGGTGGCTGAACAGGAACTCCAGCCCAACCGTGATGCCCTGCATCAGTCCTGAAACCTGGCGGACCGGGGATACGACGGTTTTGTGCACCATTTCGGAGGTCTGCTCCACCTTGTCGAGGGTGCGGGTCAACAACTCGTCTGCCCGGATCACTTGCAGGCGCGCCCGGTCGACGGCATCGCTGACGGCGACGTCGACGCGTTCGATCTCCCCCCGAACCCTGGTGGTGATTTCCTCCAGATTGGTCGCAATGACCTGGAGTTTCGGTTGCATTTCCGTGAGTACGGTGCGGGCCTCTTCCACCGTCGGTAATACCTTGTTTTGCACTTCGGTGGCCAGGCTCTGTATTCGTTCGCCGCTCTTGCGCATCGTGAAGTACATGGCCGCCAGAACGCAGGCTTGCAACAGCACGGCAAACCCGGTTAGAGCGATGAACACGGTAAGCTTTTCGTCCATAGCTATGCCTCCGTTACGTTCAGATGAGCGGCCCGCACAAGCGAAGAGAAAAAAATGCGTTCAGGCTACGAATTTTTCGTGCCACTCGTCTCTGTAGTGGCCTCGTGATAGGCCTGACGGCCCGCTTCATAGGCGGCGCGGAACTGCTCTTTCTGCTGCCCGATCACTTCGCGGCCGCGGTCCGCCCACTGATTAGCCTGTTCGCGGGCTTCCCGAGCCCGGCTTCGCATGTAATCCCGCCCTTCTTCAGCGCGGGCACGAATGGCGTCGCGGGTCTCGCTGCCCGACCGAGGAGCATAAAGGACGCCAACCAGGGCGCCTAGTCCGAGTCCAGCCAGAAACCAAACGAAACTATTGCCGTCGCGATCCGACATCGTATTACCTCCATTTCAAGAGCTAAAGCGGATGGTAGCACCCTCGATGCGGGAATACAATTCTGCCACTTCCGTAGGCAGATGCGAAGCCCGATGCGGCTTTTGAAGAGATCACTTAAAGCGAGACGCCACGTTTCCAGGGAATGAAATCTTCCTGTCCGTTCACCTCGGCCTTGGTGCGAATCTCACCGCTGGCGACTCGGATGGTGAAATCGAGAATTTCGTCTCCCACTTCCTGGATTGTGGCCGACCCAGCAATGACGCTCCCAGTATCGACATCGATGATGTCAGCCATGCGCCGGGAGAGATCCGTGTTCGAGGAGACCTTGACGACCGGGGCGATGGGATTGCCGGTTGGAGTGCCTAGCCCGGTGGTGAAGAGGACGACGTTGGCGCCCGCACCGACCTGCGCTGTGACGCATTCGACGTCATTGCCGGGGGTGCACTGTAGATTCAGGCCGGGCCGTGTAGCGTACTCGGGGTAGTCGAGCACGGCGGAGACGGGCGCGGTTCCACCCTTCTTGGCGGCCCCGGCGGACTTCATCGCATCGGTCAAAAGGCCGTCCCGGATGTTTCCCGGCGAAGGATTCATGTCGAAGCCTGAGCCGACGGCGCGCGCCCGTGCTGCATAGTCCGTCATGAGCTGAATGAAGCGGTCACCCAGTTCCTTTGCCGTTCCCCGGTCGATCAGTTCCTGCTCGACGCCGCAGAGTTCCGGGAATTCGGAGAGAATCGTTCGGCCACCCAGCGCGACCAGAAGGTCCGACGCGCGGCCGAGCGCCGGGTTGGCGGAGATCCCTGAGAAGCCGTCGGAGCCACCGCACTTCAGGCCCAGGCACAGATCCGAGATAGGAGCGGCGGATCGGCTGGCTTCATTGGCTTGAATCAGGCCCTGGAAAGTAAGGCGGATGGCCTCAGAGAGCATGGCCTGTTCCGAGCCACTACGCTGCTGCTCAAGGACATAGACCGGCTTGTTGAAGTGAGGATTCCGCTTCTGCAACTCCTGCTGCAGAATCGATGCCTGTGCATTCTGGCAACCGAGACTCAGCACGGTTGCTCCGGCGACATTGGGATGATGAATGTAGTTGGCGATCAGGCCGCACAGGCTATTGGCATCCTGCCGCGTGCCGCCGCATCCTCCCTCATGCAGAAGGAAGCGGATGCCATCAACATTTTCAAAAAGCTTGTTGCGTAGAGATGTAGCTTGAACCAGCAACGCGCCTGCTCCGAGGCCGGATGTTTTTCCTGCACGGTAAGCTTTGGCGAGTTCCGCGACCTGTTGGCGATATGCCGGCGGAGGAACAAAGCCCAGTTCTTCTTCGAGGGCCTGCTTGAGCTTCATGATGTTGCGGTTTTCACAAAAGACAAGTGGCACGACCAGCCAGTAATTCCGGGTGCCGACCTGTCCATCGGAGCGGCGAAATCCCTGAAAAGTCCTTCCAGCCCAGGCCGAGGTGTCAGGTGCCGTCCAGCGGAAAGGCGCAGCCTGCGCGTGGAAAGGCGCCGTCTGGTTGTGGACATTCGTTGTGGTGAGGAGTTCACCGCGTTGAATCGGCTTGGCGGCCTGGCCGACCACAATGCCGTACATGATGATGCGATCGCCCACGGCGAGCTCTGTGGCGGCGAACTTGTGTTTCGGCGCAATGTCGCTGAGAAGGGAAATCGCTGTGGACCCGAATTGGACCGTTTCACCCCGATGGAGCTTCGTCAGAGCGATCAGGACGTTATCCCGGGGGTCGAGTTGGAGAGTTCTGGCCTGGAGTTTGGTTTCAGTCGGCAATGTCATGAAAGATCAAGTGAGATCAAAATACATCTCGTAGGGTTCGTGAAAACCCATCGAGTAAAAGGGAACAAATTCATCGTCGGTGCTCGGCCGCAAACGGAACGTGTTGGCTTGCCGGTTTTGCGCAAAGCTGGAAATTAAATCGGAGGAAAGCTTCCTCTTCGGTTTCACCAGCACAGTCGGACCATAGGTGAGTGCGACACGCTTCGGGTGCTGCTCGTCAATCGGCGCATATGTCAATTCCATCGGAAGCTCGACGGCGACTTTGTCCCCGGCGCTCCACTTCCGGTCGAGTGTCGCCCAGGAACCCGGGGCGCACGATACGTTTTGCTTCTGTCCATTCACCTGGAGAGATGCGCTTTTACACCAGCCTGGGATACGCACGCGCAGCGGGAACTGCCCCGGCCCTGCGGATTGGATGCTAAGAGTGGAGGTCTGGGATTCAGGGTAGCTGGTCTCTTGCCGGAGCACCACGCCGCGCCAGGAGACTTCCGACGGAACGAACAAGTTCACGTACAGAGCCTCGTTGTCATGCATGTAGATCAGGTTGTGATAGTCCGCTATAGCTTGTGGATAAGTTCCGGAGCAGCAACACCACTTTTGATCTTCGCGATAGACTTTGGTGCCTCCGCCGACGCGGTAGTCGCTGTAGTAGAAAGTGTGCCCATCAGGCTGCATCGGGAGACCACCTCCGATGCCGTTGTAGAACATCTTCTCGACCCAGCCGCCGTACTTGGCCTGCCCGGTAAATGACATCAGGTATCGCGACAGCTTGAAAATCGCCCACGAGCCGCAGCCAGTCTCAAATGTCGATGATACGGTGTCGAGGGAATTTCCCAGGCTGCCATCGGGAGGCATCAGTTCTTCGTCAGGGCCGAATCCGCCGGTTGCGTAGGCTTGAGTGCGCTGGAACCACTCCTGAGCATTGACGATGGCGTCGAGATACTTCGGATCGCCAGTAATGGCGTAGGTCATCGCACAACTGCTCAGGGTGTTGCAGTGACTGTAAGCGTGCCGATAGTCGGGCCGTGGGTTGGGATGATTGAACTGGCCCCAATAATTGTCGTAGTGCCACACATCGCCAAAATTGCGGTAACGAGTATCGCCCGTGTACTGGTAAGCGCGATAGAGATTTTCTGACAGCGTGTACCACTCGGTTCCGTCCGCGCTGAATCCACGCTCCCCATCTTTTGGGGTGCGTCGAGTGCGATCGAGATTTTTCTCGGCCCATGCGGTGATGCGCTCAAGGTATTCGATCGCCGTCTTGTTGCCCGTGTACGCGTACATATCCACGAGCCCGCAAACGGTTTTCTCATAGATATAGTGCGGGAACTGCGGCTTGCGGGAGTAATAGAAATACCCGTCGGCATCGATCGCCTTTGCCCACTCGTCGATGAGGTACGAAGCTTTATCGCGGATGGCGGTGTCATCGGTCGCTTTGTACATGCGGGCCATGCCGCTGACAAACTGTCCAAAGGCGTTGAAGATATCCGGATCGGCAACGGACGTATGGCTGGAGTCGGTCCAGTGACCGCCATACCATCCGATGAGCGGCGTGCCGGGTGCCGGCAATCCCTTACGCTGGCGAAACCCGAGCAGAAGATTGTCATTGGGAATATTGAAGAAGAGATCGCGAGCGGCGTCGTACTGACTTTTGAAGCGGCTGTCGAGGAGCTTGACACCCGAGTAATCGAAGAGTTCCAGCTTGCGCGGAACGTCTACCGCAAAAAGAGTCTTCGGCCAAAACGCCGCTGCGGTGCAGCCGATTGTGGCGACTTTTGCAAAGTCACGCCGGTTGAGTAGTGTCGCCATTCGATGCCTCCCTCGCGAGGTATGTTAACCTCGCACGCAGCGTTTGCGCTATCTTAACGATTAGAATGGCGGCAGGCTTGCACCTGCCGATGAAACCGAAGAGTAACAGAAAAGGGCAAACAGGCTGAATAACTCCAGAGATGAGGGACTGCGATGCGTTCATGGATGCAGCACGTTTTGTTGATTCTTACGACACTCGTTTTCTTATCGTTTAACGCCTCTGCTGACGGCAAGAACCTCCGCATGTACTTCATCGACGTAGAGGGCGGCCAGGCGACCTTGCTCGTCGCTCCCTCGGGACAGTCGTTGTTGGTCGATACCGGTTGGCCTGGCGAGAACAATCGGGATGCAGACCGAATCGCAGCCGCCGTCAAAGATGCGGGCCTCAAGCAGATCGATTACCTGCTCATCACGCACTATCACCCCGATCACGTCGGCGGAGTGCCGCAACTTCTGAAGCAGGTCAAGGTCGGAACGTTTGTGGACCACGGTCCGAATACCGAAAATGACGAGATGGCTCCAGAGGGATACGACGCTTACCTCAAAAGTGTGGGGTCGTCGAAGCATATTGTTGCGAAACCGGGGGACAAAATTCCAGTCGCCGGCGTCAACATCGAAGTTCTGGCGGCGGCGGGCGATCACATTTCTAAACCCGTAAATGGCGCGGGAAAGCCGAATCCATATTGCTCCTCGGAGCCGAAGTGGCCAGCGGATCACACGGAGAATGCTGCGTCACTGGGATTTCTGCTGACCTACGGCAGTTTCCGCTTTCTCGACTTTGGTGATCTGACCAAAGACAAGGAAATCGGCCTCGTGTGTCCGAATAATCTCATCGGCACAGTCGATTTATTCCTGGTCAGCCACCACGGTATGAACATGTCGAATACCAAGGCGATGGTAGACGCACTGCATCCGCGGGTGGCGATCATGGAGAATGGGCCAAAGAAGGGCGATTCGCCGGAGGCGTGGCAAACCGTGCACGACTCGCCGGGTCTGAAAGATCTTTGGCAGTTGCATTACACCGCGAGCTCCGGCGATCACAACGTGGCGAAGGATTACATCGCCAACCTGGATGGCGATGCAGACGGGCATTCGATCAAAGCGACGGCACAGGCAGATGGAACATTTACCGTGCTAAATACGCGCAATCAGAAGGAAGAGACTTACAAGAAGTAAATGGTTCGTCTTTCCTGCACAGTCTGCCGACTTCGCGCGAGCGAAAAGCCGCGCTACTTTTGCGCTTTTGCATTGCCGCTCGCGGTTTCGCTGCGTTCGGCTGTGATTGCGTACAGGAGAAGAGCAGTCTCACCTGCCGCATACCCTGATCCGGTCTGGTTCGGCATGCTGATGAGCGGACGGTCAGGCAGCGCCTTGACCGTAATGACGATTCGGTCGACGGTTTTTCTTTTCAGCCCGACTGTGTAGAGAAACGTTCGGTAGTCCTCGTAGCTTTCGTCCCGCGTGTATTTCAGAACCGGAGACGCCAATAGTGCCACAGGGTTCAGCAGCGTCGAGGAACTGACCACGTTGGAGCGGGCGACCTCCAATCCCCAACGCAGGGGAATTTCCTGCTTCGTGCCATCGGAGAAATAAATCGTGTAGCTCCCCATCTCTTCTCCGGGATTACCTCGCGTCGGATAGCCGTCGGGTGTAGTGACGTTTCCCAGGAAGTGCAGTCGGTCAGCCTCGGCGTGAACTGGAACTTCCAGGCTCGCTCCGTTTCGAATCACAAGCGGGCGCGTGTGGCCATCGATCTGCGCGGTTTGGAAGGGAACTGGACCAACGAGAAGCGCTGGTGCGTCCCAAGTGTAGAAATCTCCTCCATGTTTTCGAACGTAGTCTTCCGAGTTCTCTTTCCAGAATGAAAGGCTCGCCGCTTGAACTAATTCCCAGTCGGCGGCTTGTTGTTCCGCCAGCGACTGAAGGTTTATGCCGTGATAACCGCTGTTCTCGTTGGCGTTTAGATGGGGCCGGGACAGCAGTATGGGTGACCGCAGACTAGGCACAGGCTCTCCGATGTCGTAGCGGTAGAGATCGGATAAACGCGAGAAAACTTCGGAGCGCACGGTGCGGTCGGCGGTGACGACGCCTTCGGCGAGGGTGGGGCCATCCATCGAGATATCTTCCCGCATGTACTGCGTCATGTCGGCCCACTCCCAGAAAAATGTGCCGGAAAGCTTGCCTTGTTGCTCAAGGGTGCCGAGAGCATGAACTTCCCGGTCCATCAAGCGGGGAAGCTTTCCGACCGGTCCGCCCCATTCTGTGAAGATGATCGGTTTGGCGGCGCCGAATTCTTTGATCACCTCGGCGAAGTGTCGTTCCTCGTAGGTGTAAGGATGGGCGGTATAAAAGTCGAAGTTGGCATCGTCGAAAAGCCGGCGCACCGACGCGATGGTGTTGTCGGGGGCAGAAGGACCCGGGGTAGACATCAGGATGCTCGGTTCGAGCGTTTTGATTCTCTGCCGCGCATCCTTCATCACTTCGAGTGTAGGAGTGCTTTCATTGGCCAGGAGAATCGCCCAGAATGCGGGATTATTCCAGTCGCGCCGGACGACGCGCTCGAGAATATTGATGCCGGTTTGCAGCGTGGACGGCGGAGCCTTTGTGAAATCGATCCAGGTGAGTCCGGATTCCTGTGTGACCAGGATCCCGTCGCGGGCCGCCACTTCAAGCTCGTAAGGGGCATGCGGATAGTGCACCAGCCGCACGGCGTTTGCGCCCATTGACTTGATCATGCGAAAGTCCTGGTCGATCTGCTCATGGGAGAGTGTGTAGCCCTGTTTATCCCAGAGTCCGTGACGTGCCACCCCTTTCAACACCAGCGGCTTCCCGTTCAACACAAGCTTGTTGCCTTGAACCACAAGGCTACGAAAGCCGGTGTCCGTTCCGAATGTGTCGTCGCCGCGCGGTGAAGCCAGCTTTACAGAAAGCTGATAGAGGGCCGGATGATCCGGAGACCAGAGATCCACCGTATCGAGCGTCCAGTGCAGTGTCGCGGTGGAATTCTGTGATCCAACGTTCGCATCCTGCTCGACATGAGCTACGCGCACTTGCTGATGTTGAAGGTCTGCCACGATATGGACCTTCTGGTCTCCCGTCGAGCGAACGAAAACATCGAGAGTACAGTCGGCAGTTTTGAAGTCGGGCGAGAGTTGGTAACTCAGCCGTGCGTTCTCGATGTAGGGGTCAGTTCTGATTTCGGCGTAAGCGTCGTAGATGATTCCGCCGGAATTTTCCCAGGCAGCGGCGGGGCCCAGCCCGAGTGGCGCTTGCCAGTCGACAAGTTCCATCTCGATCTTGTTCGGCCCCGTCTTCGCCACGTCTGTGACATCGAAGATGTGAGGCGTATAGGGGGCGATGACGCCCATTTCGTGCCCATTTACCCGCAGCTTTCCGTTCCCCGCGATGCCTTCGAACCGCAACAGCAAGCGTTGCGCGGAGGTCAGTTGCGAAAACTCGGCATTGCGCACCAGCGTCGCCGTTCCGACGGGCCGATACGAAGAGGGCACAACAACCGAATCGTAGAGCTGTCCGGCGATCCAACGTTGCCAGTAGCCAGAGAGCGAGATGCGCTGTTGTGCGGCCGCTGAGGTGGACAGAGAAACGGAGAGCGCGAAAAGGATCAACGCAAAAGCGGCAGTGCACGTGTTCTGCTTTGAAACACGCATAAGGAAAACCTCCTCGGCGAAAGCGTGTTTGCAAATTCGGAATGCAGTTCGAAATCGAGCCGGACATTATAGCGAATTGCGAACATGGGCAAACGACTTCTGAATTCGCGTAGTATAGGACGTTCCAATCGATGAAGTTCGAGGGCGGAGAATGCTGCGAAGGGCCTGGTTTCTCGTTTGTCTCATGCTGGTTGCAATGCAGTCGCTCAGCGCGGCAGCTCCATTGAAACCCTACCGTGTATTGATCGTTATCTCCGATCAGTGGAAAGATCCGCGCAGTTTCCTTGTGAGCGGAAGCGGAGAATTTCAGACGATCGTGACCCTGTTCAAGTCCTGGGGAATCCCGTTCGATATTCTGCGGCTGGATCAAACCCTGATGGATCCGAACCACTTTACCGATTTCGAGGGCAAGCCCCGGTATGGGGCGATCCTGTGGGATGTTCCGGGGGATGCTTCGCAGGCAGACCAGGCTTTGGTGACGGATGCGGTAGAAAAACTGCACATTTCGCTGATTGCGATTGGAGACCGTTTGCGGCAGCCGGCAATCCAGCGGCTCCTGGGAGTTCAGTATAAGAGCGAGCACATGAACAGCGCTCACGCGATGGTCAAGGGAGATTCGTTCATCCTGCGCGGATTGGCGCAGGATCTTCGGCAGCAGGGTCCGGAGGCAGTGGCGATGCGTCGCGTTCAGGTCGAGGCAACCGATGCGAAGGTTCTGGCGGAAGCGGGCGGCGTTCCGCAAGTGACCGAGCGAGAAGTCGACCACGACACGCGGGCGATCTGGATCGGCGGCGACATCGATCAGATGCTTCTCTATCAGCCTATGCGGACAACGTTACGGCGTGCCGTCACGGAGGCGATCGGATACTCGCTCACGAAATCCTGGACGAAGACAATCGTCCTCACGATGGACGATATGGGAAACGCGCAGAATGCGTGGCTCGAACATTGGCACTACCCGGCGCTGAGCGCGGAGCAGATTCGGCACTCGATGATCGAACCATTGCAGGCGCACCATGCGATTCTTTCGCTGAATATCGTCCCCGGTTTTGTCGACGACGCACAACACAAGATCGTTCCCACCTGGCACCAACAGTTCACCGATGAGTTCGGCGTGAAACAGGATTATGTGTCGACGAAGAAGGGATTGGATGAAGGCATAGCGGCGGGCGTACTTGAAATCGAAAGCCACGGCTGGACCCACATGCAGCCGGATCTGGATTCACCACCTGGGCCATGGTGGGGTTCTCCGCTCATGGAGGAACGTGCGGAAGTGGGATGGTATCGCGAGTTCTACGATATTCGCCGAAACCGCGAGATCGCGGCGGCCGAGCAGAAGTTTCACATGCTGCAATCAGCCGACTGGATCGAAAAAGAGTTCGGGCACTTTCCTCTGGAGTTTTCAACTGGCGGAAATGGCGTCTCTCGCAGCCCGGACAACAATACCTGGCGGCTCGCTGCCGAAGCCGGATACGGATATTACGGTGGCTACCTGGGGCGAGACCTGGCAGTAGAAGGCCGGGCCGACTCGAACGCCGATTTTGGCGGAACGGACGACGTTCCGCTGCTGCTTCCTGCGCCCCCGGACGGGCACGACCGCGGCATTGCCCACGACCCAGAGGGATTCGCGAAAGTTTTTGATAAGTATCCCGGCTATGCATTCACGGGACTCGACGAGTACATCGGATATCAGCATGCGCAGATCGGCCTGACTGCCGACAACGGAGGCGCGAAGCTCACGGTCTCCTATGATCCGCACTACTGCAGGGCGCTGATCGCCAAAAATTCGAATTGGGACTTCAACGTCGCGGACTGGCTGCGTCCACAATTGCAATCGGCGCAGATATGGGTGGACGGGAAGAGCCTCGGTCCGGCGAAGAATGAAACGGAAACGATTCCACTGGCGGCTGGAACAGAGAAACACATCATTGAAATTCGCGAGAAGAAGTGACTGTTCGCGAAGGCTTACAAAATCCTTTCCGGGGGTCACACGATGCAATCGTTGAGCGTTCGTTTGTGGTGTAGGGTTGCGATGACGCTGTGCGTGGCGCTGCCGGCTTTCGCTGTTCCCATCTCGTCCGGCACAACCGAGCTCAAGAATGGCTGGCACATGGAGTCCTCCTGGAACGTTGTGCAGGACGGAAACCTGATCTCGCAGGTTTCCTACGATGATTCGAAGTGGCACCCGATCCGCGCCATGCCCGCGACTGTGCTCGAGGTTCTGCAGGAGGATGGCACTTATCCGAACTTGTACTTCGGTAAGAACCTGACCGAGACCGTTCCCAAAGATTTATTCAGGCAGGACTGGTGGTATCGCACAGTGTTTACCGTGCCGGACGAGCACAAGGTGCACTGGCTGGTGTTCAAGGGCATCAACTACCGCGCCGAAATCTGGCTGAACGGCGAACGCATTGCCAATAACCGGGAAGTGGTTGGCATGTACAACGCCTTCGAGTTCAACGTCTCCGGAAAAGTGAAGCCTGGCGCTCAGAATGTTCTGGCGGTGAAGGTCACGCCGGAGCAGGCGTTTGAAGATGTGGACGGCGTCGAACTCGCCGACGCCTGGTTCGATTGGATCAACTCCAAGTATCTCGGCATTCGCCTTCCCGAGCAGCAGATCGGTATCTCTTACGTTGCCGACCGAAATGCGGGAGTGTGGAAGCAGGTGTACCTGCGCAGTACCGACGAAGTAGAAATTCGAAGCCCGTACGTGAAGACCGAGCTGCCATTGCCCAAAACAGCGCCGGCGGTATTGACCGTGTACTGCGATTTGCATAATGGCAGCCAATCGCAGGTGGATGGGGTGTTGTCAGGCCAGATTCTGCGCGAGGGAAAGAGCGCCATCCCCATTGAGCAGAAAGTATCGCTCGGTGCCGGTGAGACGCGCGAAGTTGAGTTCAGCGCCGACAAGTTCCCGCAACTGTCCTTGGCAAGTCCGGATTTGTGGTGGCCCTACCAGTGGGGGCCTGCAAATTTGTACAGCTTGAAATTACAGTTCCGAATCGGCGACGCCACCTCAGACTCGGCGCAAATCCGCTTCGGAATCCGGAAGATTACGCAGCATCGCGATTCCGACGAGCGCTTTCCCCAGCTGGGCGGCGGCGGAAACTTCTACCTAAAAGTAAACGGCGTCGACTATCTGGTGCGCGGTGGTGATTACGCTCCGGATCTTCTTTTCAAGTACGACGAGGATCGCGAGGCGGCAATTCTCCGCTATGTGAAAGACATGGGGATCAACCTGCTGCGCTGGGAGTCAAAAATTTCCAGCGAGCACATCCTCGACCTCGCCGACGAGGAGGGAATTCCCGTCATGCTGGGCTGGATGTGCTGCAACCAGTGGGAGAAATGGAGCCAGTGGGATCGCGAAGACCATCGCGTGGCGCGCGAAAGTCTACGGGCGCAGGCCGGAATGTTGCGGTCGCACCCATCGGTATTCATATGGGCAAACGGCAGTGACGGGCTGGCGGTTCCCGAGGTCAGGAAAGACTACAACCAGATCCTCAGCGACCTTCACTGGCAGAACGCGGTGGTCGACACGGTGTCGAGCTTCAACAAAGGTCCGGACGGCAAAGTAGTGTGGAGCGGAATCCGCATGGAGGGCCCCTACAGTTGGCGGCCGCCCTCGTACTGGTACGACAACCACTACAAAGGCTCAAACGGTTCATGTGCTGAGCAGGGAGACAACGAGAGCATTCCACCGTTCGAGAGTCTGAAGAAGTTTATCCCGGCAGACAAGCTTTGGCCGCTGAACGATTTCTGGTTCTATCACGCCGGATCGACAGAACGGAACAACACGCTCGCAAATGCGGCACTCGTGGTGGAGAAGCGATATGGACCCTCGAACAGCGCGGCCGAATTCGCCGAGAAGGCCCAGATTGCCCATTATGAAAACACACGAGCGCAGTTTGAAGCGTTCGCCGCCAACGGCTGGGCAGATCACAAAATGACGATGTACTGGATGCTCAACAGTCACTGGCCGAACTTCTTCGGGCACATCATCGACTACTACCTGAAGCCGGGAGGCGCGTACTACGGCGCGAAAAAGGGACTGCGTCCGGTGAGCATCGTTTACGACTATTTCGCCAGCGGCGATCGCAGCAAGGCGAAGATTTTCGTTGTGAATCAGACATTGAATTCGCTGGCGAATCTGCAGGCGACGGTTTCGGTGATCGATTTGAACGGCGCCGTAAAGTATTCCGCCAAAGCCGACCATCTCGCGTCGCGTCCACTCTCTTCCACCGTTGCACTTGAACTGCCGTGGGTTAAGGATTTACCGCTGTTTTTTGTGCGATGTCAGCTTCGCGACAAAACCGGGAACCTGTTGGCAGACAACGTCTACTGGCAGGCGGCCGCAGAGGACACGCTCGTTCCACCCGACAAGGAGAATGCATTCGATTCGACGCAAATCTCATGGGCGGATTTAAGCGCACTGAACGGAATGCAATCCGCGACGGTCTCGGCAAAGGGCGCGCTCAAAGAGGCTCATGGCTGGGAGATCGCGACCGTCACCTTGAAGAACGACTCTTCGGTTCCTGCATTCTTTGTGCGAGCGGAGATCGTGCCAGGAGCGGATGCGGATGAGATCCTTCCGATTACCTGGAGCGATAACTATGTGACGATTTTCGGAGGTGAATCGGTGACTCTGGAGGCACGCTACCGCCGTCCGGATTCGCAAGGGTCGGCCCCAATGGTTCGCGTGGCGGGACACAATGTGGCGGCCATGACCGCTCCTATGGAGAATGCCCCGGCTGCAACTGCCGACCGGCATTGAAGATACACCGAAAAAGTGGCGTCTCGGAGTAGAATATCCGTGCCCAAATGCGGCGGTGAAATCACCACATGTCAAAGTCTGGAAAATCGCGAAAAGGTCACTACGACAAGAACTTTATCGCTGTAACTCAGCGTGTCTTTGCGGTTTTGGAAGCGTTGAGCCAACAGCCCAAATCCGGGGTGCCGCTGGAAGAAATCACGCAAATCAGCGGCCTTCCCAAGACCACTGTCTTCCGCCTTCTGTACTCCATGCACAAGCTGGGATTTGTGGAACAGGATCCGGATACGGGTTTGTACTCGCTCTCAGGGAAGTTCTTTGAGTTGGGCACAAACGCGCTCCCGTACCAGCGCCTCACCGTGCTGGCGCGCCCGCTGATGCAGACTCTGCTGTTGAGCTTTGGCGAGTCGGTTAACCTGGCTGTACCGCGCCTGGGTGGTGCCATTTATATCGCCGTTCTCGAGAGCCCGAAACCACATCGCGTTGCTGCTTCGGTTGGCGGTTTTTCGTTCCTTCACTCGACATCGGTAGGGAAGTGCATCGCGGCGTATCTTCCTACCGAGGATGTGGATAAGCAGCTGCTGCGGCATGGCATGCCGCCTCTCACGCCGACGACGATCATCTCGCGCTCGGGACTCGAAGACGAACTGGCAAGGGTCCGGGCCGAAGGTGTCGCGGTCGATAACGAGGAGAACGTGCAGGGGATCATCTGCGTGGGTGGCCCCATCTTTGCCGCCAGCGGACATCACCCGATTGCTGCCATGAGCGTTTCGGGACCGTCGGTCCGGATGTCGCAGAATTTGCCTGCCATCAAGACAGCGGTCCGGGAAGCAGTGCAGACGATTTCGGTTCTCTTGGGCTCCCCGGAAGGACCCCGGCAGCCCGCCGAGGCCTCCGCGATTCCTTCGGCGTCCTGAGTTCGATCCGGATCAAATCTTCCATTTCCCGAATCCCGGTCTCCCTCTAAGCGCTTTGTGACTTTGCGGAATGTAGTCCGCAAATCAAGAACTTAGCCCATGAATTATTCGGAATTTAAGTTCCATATTCGGAATCCCAAAAATCATACATTAATTGAAACGATTCGAAATGGCTGCAAAACCGGCCAGTCTTGGGTCGCGGAATTTTGGATTACTGCAGTGTTTTACGGCCTTTAGCTGCCATATTGCACTAACCGATTCATATTACGAAATATCTTGACAACGTTTAGAAGACCTTGCTACGCTGCGCACGTTTCGCAAGCGTGCTTCGCTCGGGGGGCGGTCTGCCGTGAGGGATAACCGACGAAGTTCATCACATACTTACTGAGCTCACGGAAAAGTTTGCTGGCAATCACAAAGCAGACGTAAATGTACAGGAGGCGTTCTATGTCGAACTGCTGCTGGGTGCGCATCTGTGCGGTCAGTTGTGCGCTCGTCCTTGCGCTATTAGGCCTGTCTTCCAACCTGTCTGCGCAACAAGGCCAAGCCACAATCACTGGAACGGTTGAGGACGCGTCCGGCGCTCTTCTCGCGGGCGTGAACGTCACGGTCACAAACAAAGATACTGGCGTTGTCACCAAGACGACGACCAATGAATCCGGGCGCTACACGCTGTTGTACCTGCCCGTCGGAACGTATACCGTTCAAGCCGAAAAGGCTGGATTCAAAACTTCGGTTAAGACGGATCTCGTACTCGCTGCTGAGCAGCAAGCGGGAGCGAATTTTACTCTCAGCGTCGGCCAGGTGAGCGAGAAAGTGGAAGTTTCGGCGAGTTCACAGGCCATCGAAACGGAATCCGCGACCTTGTCAGAAACCGTCAATGAGCGAGCCATCGAAGAACTGCCGCTCAATGGACGCAACCCAGCCGATCTCGTTCTTCTGACACCGGGCACGACGAACGTGCTGCAGAGCGACGTGGGACAGCACCAGAGTTACACCACGTTTCCGATTGAGACGGGCGCGACCAGCAGCGGCGGGCGGCAGGGGAGTACCGTCTACTTCCTCGACGGCGCATACAACCAAGACAACTATCACCTGCTGGCGGCGCCGTTCCCGAACCCGGATGCGACGCAGGAATTCAAAGTCATCGGCAACAACTTCGATGCGCGTTACGGATTTGCTCCTGGTGGCGTGGTCAGTATCGTCACCAAATCCGGAACAAACCAATGGCATGGTGTGCTGTTCGAGTATCTGCGCAACAACGCCGTGAACGCCACGGATTACTTTACAGGGTCAACCGACCTGATCAAGCGCAATCAGTTTGGCGGCTCGATCGGCGGGCCGATTGTGAAAGACAAACTATTCATCTTCGGCAACTATCAGGGCACGCGGCAGCACCGGTCGGTTCTGAGCGGCAATGGCTACGTGCCGACAACAGCGATGCGTGCAGGGAACTTCGCCGCATATTGCCAGAACGGATTCGACAGCAATGGATTGTGCCTTGACAGGAATACCGTCACGAACCCGGATAATACAACGACAACTTATGTCGCCGACCAACTCTGGAACCCTCTCACCGATGCCGTCACGACCTTAAAGAGTCCTACAGCCACTGTGGGCGGGCCTCTCGGAGTATCTCAGAACGCGCAATTTCAGGTGGCCGATGTGCTTGCCCACCCGAACATCTACTTCCCCAACAACCAACTCACCGGTACTTTCGATCCGGCGGCATTGACTCTACTGAGCTTCATGCCGACCAACACCGCCGATCAGTACGGCCGTCTCTCTGTTAACGGTTGGCCGAACATCAACAACTTCAATGAACAGACTTACAAGGTGGATTACAACCTCACCAACAACCAACGCATCAGTGGACGGGCGTTCATCAACTACTTCAACCAGCCACCCACTTCAATCAGCTTCTTCAGTTCGGATCGTTCTTGGACTGCACACTGGCAAAGTTATGCCGGCACGTGGACTTGGACCATCAATCCCAAAGTCGTAAATAACTTCACCTTCTCCTATAGCCGCTTGTTTGACACCAGCAACAGCGGATTGTTTGCCAATGGCAAGAGAATTTGCTACTCACAGTTGATCGCTGTCTCCGATCCGAGTACGACCCCCTGCTCGATCGAAGGTTTCTCGGTCGGCGGAGGGTATGATCACGGTAGCATCCCACTTAACGCGCAGAACTTTAATGGTATCAACCGCTGGACTTGGGGCTTTTCCGATTCACTCAGTATTTCGAAGGGAAAGCACCTCATCGTGGCCGGCGTTGATGTCATGCGCCAATACTGGTATGAAAACACTGACTGGCTGGCCCTGCCAATTATTAGTTGGAACGGTGGTACCAGCGGTCAATTTACCGGTTCTTCCTTTGCAGACTTTCTGTTGGGCGACGTCGGGAACTATTTGCAAGGTGGTGGCGAGTCGAATGAGATCCACGCTTGGATGATCGCCCCGTACATTGCGGACCAGATTAAGGTCAAGCCAAACCTGACGATCGATATCGGATTGCGTTATGAACCATGGCTGGCCCCTGTGGTTTCGGGCGGCCGCATATCGAGCTATATTCCCGGGGAGCAGAGCACGCGTTACCCGAATGCTCCGACGGGGCTGGTGTTCGCGGGTGATCCCGGAGTTCCAAGCGCGGGTTTGCCGAGCGATCATAAGCGGTTCTTCGACCCACGAATCGGCATTGCGTGGCAGCCGAAGGGACTGGGCGACACTTCGGTCCGCGCTGCTTTTGGTATGTTCGCAGTTCCTATGGACTATGCGAACTTCAATCACGCATCGGATCTGGCACCGTTCAGTCCGACATATCAGTTTCAAGCCGGCAGCGTTGTGCAGAGCCAAACCCTTCCGATCATTCCTTTCTCTAACCCGTGGTCCGTATACACTCCTTTGAACGGCCAGAATCCATTCCCTCCGTTCGCCAGCCCGGGCTCCGTGCCTCCATCTTCGGCGGCGATTCCAGGGGTGGTATCCGTTCCAGACGGCTTCACTCCGAACTATACGGATGGGAGAACCTACACCTGGAACTTGAGTATCGAACACCTGTTCGGCCGGCAGTGGCTCGCAAAAGCGGCCTACGTCGGGTCGGAGACTGACCATCAGTCGATCGCCGCTGACGAGAACTACGGGTTGTTCTTCGGCGCAAATGACCCGGCTAACGGCACACGGCTCAATCAGGCTTTCGGTCAAGTGCTTATCGTGGGTTCTCCCGGAACGGCAAATTACCAGGCTGGTGAGTTCACATTGGAAAAGAAGTTCTCCAATGGGCTTCAATTCAATGCAAACTACACCTACTCGCACACCATCGACTGGTACTCCACGGCGACGACGGCATTCACAGGCAGTATTGACGATCCCCGCTGCCTGAAGTGCAATCGGGCCAACTCATCCCTCGATGTACCACAGGTACTGAACCTCAACTTCGTCTACCAAATGCCGACGCTGCATGGCTCACGAGCCCTGAACGCGGTGATCGGAGGATGGCAGGTTAGCGGCATCTGGAGCGCACACTCTGGCAACGCAACTGAACTCTATTCTGGCCAAACGACCGCATGGGACGACGTGGGCGGCGATCACCTCGATTACGCTGCAGGGAAACACTCCGTCAGCCACAACAACTGGCGCAATGCCCCAGCATTCGCGGGTGTTACCGCCTCGTACCTCAACCCGAGTGATTTCGTGGTACCCCAACAGGGCTTCAAGGGGAACGCTGGTCGCGATCCAAAGGGCATGTTCTATCCCGGATGGAACGAATGGGAAACGGGCCTTGCCAAGTACTTCAACTTCACCGAGCGCTACCGCCTACAGTTCCGGTGGGAGCTGTTCAATGCGTTCAACCGAGAAACGTTCGGATGTTTGAATAACAACTTCTCGAGCTCGCAATTTGGACAGTTCGGCTGCTCGGCTAGCACTCCAAGAACGATGCAGTTTGCTTTGAAACTCTTCTTCTAACCGCAACCATGGACGGGCGGCAAACCTGCCGCCCGTCCTCTTAACCTCATCGGCTCCCTCAGCAGAACGGAATGGAATGTATTCCGTATCCACCTGCGCACTTCTGTGCTTGCAATTGAGATTGGCGTGGCGTAGCATCGGGCGTTCCGGCCGATTTTGTTAAACGTTTCAACTCGTTTTAAATCAAGAGTTAGCAGATTGACGATCCGGTATCCATCGATGATCAATCGGCGTGGTTTTCTTGGCACTCTGGGGGCGTCTGCGGTGTTGACCGCCGTTCCGGCGCTCGGCAACGAATCCAAATCCTCACCTTCCTCCAGCTCCAGCTCGCGAAAGCGTGTCTCACTGAATGGCGAGTGGGAGCGCCACATTGGCGAAACGCTATGGGATGTCGTCAGCGTTCCGAGTTCTCTGCATCCGAGCGGCTTCTACACCCTGAAACGCAGCTTCGTTTTGCCGAGGCTGGCGGCTGGGGAACGGGCCTTTCTTCATTTTGAAGCCATCACGTACTGCGGAAAGCTATCGGTGAACGGGAAACCGTTGGGGCTGATGGGGCCCTATGTGCCGTACGAATTTGAAATCACCGGGACGACAAAGGAAGGTAATAACGATGTCGCCATCGAGATGGCAGATCTAGTTGCCTGGCCGGACGGAACAGGAAAAGCCGAGATTGCGCTTGGCGTGAACCCGGGCTGGGAAGCGTATGGCGGAATCATCCGCGACTGTTGGGCCGAGATCCGGCCGGCGGCTTTTGTCCAGAATGTGCGCCTTGCCTATGAATTCGGCAGCGGGCTGCAGTCGGTCAATCTAAAGCCTCGAGTGATTGTCTCGAGCGCGAAAGCAACGAGCGGGGAAGTGGAATGTACGTTGTGGCATGGCGATACCAGGGTCGCCGGGAGCAAGCGCTCGGTGCAGCTCAACCCCGGCAATAACGATGTCGAACTGGTGAGTGATTTCCAGAACCCGGCTTTGTGGACTCCCGCGGAGCCAAATCTATACGAGCTGAAAGCCACGTTGAAGACCTCCGATGCCGAGGACAGCTGGTCGTGCCGCACCGGATTTCGCGACATTCGCACCGAAGGACGCAAGTTCCTGCTCAATGGCGAGCGGCTGGTGCTGAACGGCGTTTGCCGCCACGACATGTGGAAAGAACAAGGCTTCACCCTGACCCGCGCCCAGCAGGATGAGGACATGCGGATGATCAAGACGCTGGGCTGCAATTTCGTACGGCTGGTGCACTATCCGCATGACCGGCACATTGTTGAGTTAGCCGATGAGCTTGGACTGCTGGTGAGCGAAGAGCCCGGCTACTGGGGCATGGACTTCAACAAGATGGAGCGCCCGCAGATCGAGCTCGGCTTCAAGATTCTGGAGACGACGATCCAGCGCGACTGGAACTCCCCCTCGGTGATGGCGTGGCTGCTTTCGAACGAGTGCCGCGTGGTCGAACAAGTGATGCGCGAGGGCAAGCAGCGCTGCAACGCCATGGATCCGATCCACCGTCTGGTTTCGATCGCGAACGATAAGCGCGCGGAAACCGTGAAGCCGATGATGGTCGCGGCCGGGATGGATTTCTTCGATCAGCATCCCTACACCTACGACGTCTATGAATTCAACAAGGAAGCCGAATTCGACGGGCCCGACAAGCCGCTCACATTTACCGAATGGGGAGGTAAGGCGATCGGGCAGACGGCGCTGATCATGCGGAACGAAGTCGATCGGCTCATCGATCTGGTCGAGTCCGGAGAGCTTTCTGGGCACGTCTTCTGGTCCTGGCAAGATATGCGCCAGTACAGCCGCATCGATGCCGAAATGCGCGATGGCGTGCTCGAGTCGGGTGTCGTCACAGAGGCGCGGGAGCCGCGCGACGTTGTATATCTCGAACTGTCGCGGTTGTATCAGTTGCGGCGTCACGAGGCGAAACAGCCCGATGCCCAACCTGAGGCCGTTCCTCTACGCTGGACGCCATGGCTGCGCAGCAATACGTTCACGCCCGTGAGCTTGCAGTCGCTGGTGGAAGGGGCCGAAGGCGATCGCGCCTGGAGCAGCCTGAAGGCGCACATGGCGAAATACTGGGAGCCGATCTCCCGTTCACAGTGGAAGAATACGGGCGAGGACTTGCTCTTATGGTCCGGAAGCCGCGTGCAGGTTGCGGGCGTGCAGTTTCAATTCCCCGTCATCAATGAGCGTGTTCGTCCGCTTATCGTGTCGCCGGAGAATCCCGAGGTTGCGATCTCTATAAATCGGAAGTGCGACAGGGTTCACATTCTCGGGCAGGTGACATTTGCGGGGGGCTTCCCGTCGAGCGGCATGGACGGCGACAAAGTCGCCACCTACACACTCGAGTATGCGGATGGCAAAAAGAAAGAGGTTCCGTTGCGCAACGGTTACGAGGTCGCGCAGGCGAACATCATTCAGGACGCCACGCGTCTCGATCCGCAGACCACGGATTCGCAACGGGCGCTACTGTTCGTGAAAGACACCGCCCGCGAGCACTACCAGGTTCTGCTGTATACGATTCCGGTCGAAGGCGCGACCCTCTCGAAGATCCACTGCCGGCTCGAAGGCCAACAACCACCGCTGGCGTTGTTCGCGATCACGACGGAGACGGCGTCCACGGTCAAGAGCGGCAAAGCGTAACACCAGATTCTCGCTGGGCATACTGAGGACACGATGCAGGGAACAGGCCAGAATTCCTCTCGCGCGGTAATCAACCTCAACGGAGAGTGGCAGCGCTACGTCAATGACAAACCGACGGGTACGGTTCGCGTGCCGTCGTCGCTTCGTCCCGGAGGCATGTATACGCTGCGCCGCGACTTCGTGTTGCCGCGCCTGGAGAAGCAGAGAGCCATGGTTCGGTTCGACGCGATTACGTACTACGGTCGCGTGTCGGTGAATGGGAAGGAACTGGGTACCACCCTGCCGTATGTTCCGCAGGAGTTCGACTGTACGGCCCAGGCGAAGGAGGGACGTAACACGGTCGAGGTATTGATCGTTGATGCGGGGACGGGACCGAATGGTTTGGGTAAGACCGAAGTCGCTTACGGAACGACCGGAGGGTGGGAGACTTACGGCGGAATCATTCGTGATGCTTCGGTGGAGATTCGCCCTACAAGCTTCGTCGACAACGTTCGATTCGGTTATCGCCTATCCGATGGATACGGCAAGGCCGCATGCACGGCTCAGGTATTTGTGTCGTCCAGCGAAGGCGGAAGCGGAGAATGCGAGTTGGTCCTCATGCTGGGCGAGTCCGAGGTAGCTCGCGGCAAAGCCCCCGTGCAGATGACGGCAGGTGCGACGACTACCGTTGAGGTGACCTTCGATGTGAATGATGTGGTGATGTGGTCGCCGTCAGAGCCAAATCTTTACGAGTTGCACGCGACGCTAAAGGGCCCTGGCGGTGAAGATCGCTGGTCCTGTCGCACAGGTTTCCGCGATGTCAAAATCCAGGGACACGAGTTTTTCCTGAACGGCGAGCGGTTGGTGCTGATGGGAACCTGCCGGCACGACATGTGGGAAGAACAGGGGTTCACGCTTTCTCCCGCGCAGCAGGACAAAGACATGCGGATGATCAAGGCCCAAGGGGGCAACTTCATTCGCCTGGTCCATTATCCGCATGACCGGAGAATTGTCGATCTAGCGCAGGAACTGGGGATCCTGATCACCGAGGAGCCGGGGTGGTGGCAAGTGGATTTCAGCAAGCTGGATCGCGCATCGCTCGATCTCGGGATGCGCATTCTGGAGACGACCATCCGCCGCGACTGGAATTCCCCCGCGGTGTTCGGATGGTTATTGGGGAATGAAAGCGAATTCACCGTTGAGTATTTGAAAGAGGCGAAGGCGCTCTGCAACAGGCTCGACCCCATTTTTCGCCCGGTGTCGGTCGCGCATATCAACGGCGATATTCCGCACGCCAAGAAGATGTTCGATGACTCCGGTCTGGATTTCTACGACTGGCATGCATACGAATTCTCTGAAGACAAGTTCTACACGTTTCCAGAGCAATTCGGACCAGCCAAGCCGCTTACCTTCACGGAGTGGGGCTGGGAAGACGCCGGGCACGGGGACCTGTTCCACGAGCGCGACTTCGACAGCCTTTTGTTGCAAACGGAGCGGGGGAAAGTTGCCGGCCATTCCTTCTGGAGTTGGAACGACATGCGCCAATACAGCCGCCGCGATTGGGCGACGGATGACGGAGTGCTCCGATCCGGCGCGGTGAAGGAAGATCGCAGCCTCCGGGAGCCCATTTATTCACGCTTGGCTACGCTATTCGCTGGGCGACGCGAAATCCGGCCCTATACCGCTCCGGATTTGCCTCAAGTTCTGCCACTCGCGTGGTCGCCTTTTGCTCCGGGCACATCGCGCGATGTCGTGGATCTGCAGCCGGTCGCAGATTCTCAGACAAAGGCGTGGACGGCCATGGAAGCCGCGCTAAAGGATTACTGGCCCAAGACCAGGATGGGCCAGGAGCAGTGGGAACGCACCGGCAGTCATTTTCGGCTATGGCAATCTCCGGAGCTCGAAATCGGCGGCGTGTCGTTTCATGCCCCGGTAGTTGACGGCTGTGTGCGTCCGATTGTTCTCACCAGCGATGCGCCCGAAGTCACGATCCCCATCGGCCGTCGTTGTTCGAAGCTGCACTTTCTGGGGCAGGTCACGCTGCCCGAAGGTTATCCGCTGCACGGACGCGCCGGGGATGCCGTCGCCACTTACTCGATCGTGGGCGAGAAAGGCACGCAGGACATTCCGATCCGGAATGGCATCGAAGTCGCGCAGGCAAACCGGATTTACGAAGCGACCCGGATCGACCCCATAGCGAAAGATGCTCAGCCTGCGCTTTTGTACAAGAAAGACATCGTTCGAGAGCAATATCAATTTCTGTTGTGGTCGATGCCGGTGAAGCCGGGACGCGTGCAAAGCCTCCGCTGCAAGTTGAATGCGGGGCAGCCGGGATTGGCAATTCTTGCAATCACAACGGAATCCTAGTATCAATCTTTAGCGCAAAACGCAGTCGGCAAGCGATAACGAGCGCTTCCAAGAAGCGGCGCTCTGAACAGCGAGGCCTCCACACCTGTGTTAATGAAACTTAGTCCTCTGGACTTGGCGATCATCATTTCGTACTTCGTTCTGGTTCTTGGCGTCGGTTTTTTCCTCAGAGGCAAAATCAAAACCTCCTCGGACTTTCTTCTCACCGACCGCTCTCTCTCGCACTGGATTACCGGCATCGCGTTCATGTCCGCAAATCTCGGATCGCTCGAGATCATGGGCCACATCGCCAATGGCGCCAAGTACGGCATGCGGACCAATCACTGGTACTGGACTGGTGCAATCCCGGCGATGCTGTTCTGCGGTCTGTTCATGATGCGCTACTACTACGCGAACGGCGTGCGCAGCGTGCCCGAATATTTGCGCATGCGCTACGACTATCGTGCTCACCTCCTGAATGCGGTCAGTTTTGCGTTCGTCACGATCTTGATGTCGGGCATCAATATGTTCGCCTTCGCCGTGCTGTTTCATAGCATGCTGAACTGGTCCTACTCGTTCAGCATCGCCCTGTCGGCCATCATCGTGTTGCTGTACACGTTCTGGGGCGGATTAGCGTCCTCAATCTGGAATGAAGTGTTGCAGTTTTTTCTGATCGTCTTTGGATTTCTGCCGCTGACCTTTATCGGTTTACGGCAGATGGGTGGCTGGCAAGGGCTGGTTTCTCGGCTGCCTGATCAATACACACACACCTGGAAGGGAATGGGTGGACCGGGAGATCCGCTGGGAGTGCCGTGGTGGGTAATGGTCGTAGGCATCGGGCTTACGGCAGCGCCCGCATATTGGTGTACGGACTTCCTCCTTGTGCAACGTGCGCTGGCTGCCAAGAGCCTCGACTCGGCGCGCAAAACGCCGCTGGTGGCCGCGATCCCGAAAATGCTCTTTCCGGCGATCGTGACTGTGCTTGGCATGCTAGCCCTCGTCGTCGGTCCTGACGTCGTGACTAAGGACTACAACCTGGCACTCCCCATGCTGCTGGGCAAGTACTACGGTTCCGGGATGCTGGGACTGGGGCTGACGGCTCTTCTCGCCAGTTTTATGTCAGGGATGGCGGGCAACATTACAGCTTTCAATACGGTCTTCACGTACGACATTTATCAGACCTACCTAGTCAAGAATCGTCCGGACGACCACTATCTGTCAGTCGGAAAGTGGGCGACGATATGGGGTACGGCCCTTAGTTGCCTGTCAGCCTACATCGCATTCAACTTCGACAATCTGATGGATTACATGCAGTTGATCGGAGCGTTGTCGATTGCGCCGTTCTTCATTGTGTTCGTCCTCGGAATGTTCTGGAGGAGAGTCTCGGCAACCGCTGGATTCGTCGGCATTGTGACCGGGATGATTGCAACCTTTAGTGAGTATTCTCTCTACCGCATGCACGTGCTGCACTTCAAAACACCGATGGCCTCGAACGTATGGACTTCCGTATGGGCTTTTTTCGGCGGCTTAGGCGGCATGTTGATCGCAACCTTGCTGACCAAGGCGCCAGACCCCGAGAAACTAAAGGGACTAACCTATGACAGCGCCGCGCGACTCGAAAGGCATGGACCTTGGTACGCGACGCCGGAATTCTATGCGGTAGTTGTCACCGTGGCTTACATTGCCTTAAATATCAAATTCTTTTAAACGGCAACCACAAGTTTTATCTCCTGATCTCTTACAGGCACGCTCATGCAGATTTTTCCGAATGTTTATGAAATCAAGTCGCTATTCGGCGACCGTCACATCCAGCAGTATCTATTTGTCGGAGAGAAAGTCGTTCTTCTCGATGCGGGCGTGATCGGCACTCCCACGGAAGCGATTTTTCCTTACATGGAGAAAATCGGAGTCCCTCCGCAGAAATTGACCATGGTGATCGCGATGCATGCAGATGGCGATCATCACGGCGGATTGCCGGCAGTTAAAGATGCTTCCTCATCCATTCTGCTGGCCTGTCATGCGGAGGATCGCGATCTGATCGAAGATCCCGAGGTGCTATATCGGGATCGGTATAACTTTCTCGCGGAAGGCCACGGCCTGGGCTTTGGGCGTGAAGGCATGGTCTACACACCGCGCAAGTGCAAGATTGATGAAAGGCTCTCTGCGAACCAGGTGCTGGAAATCGCGCCGGGATGGAATCTGAAGGTATGGCATGTGCCGGGGCACTCCAGGGGGCATCTGGCCATCTATGACGAAAAAAATCGCGCCGCGTTCACCAGTGATGCGGTGCAGGCGGGTGGATACCCCACGGTGACCGGCGGGATGGCGTTTGGGCCGACGTACTACGAAGTCAATGCCTATCTGGCGACGATCGAGTTCCTCGAAAAGCAGCCCATCGAGCACATGTTTACGGGACATTGGCCGAGCACGCATCACGAAGACACGAAAAGGTTCCTGGCGCAATCGCGCCGGTTTGTGGAGCGGGCGGACGAATTGATCCTCGAGCATCTCAAGCGGCACCGTCAGGGCTCTACGCTCAAAGGCATTCTAGGTGATGTTGGACCGAAACTGGGTGGTTGGCCCGAAGATGCCGGGATTTTCCTACAGTTCGCGTTGTTCGGCCACATGGAGCGGCTCAAACAGCGAGGAGTGATCGGAGAGCGGGGCACAGGCCCGGTAGAGTATTCGCTCGTCTAAGAAATGTGTTGGCATATTCCTGTATCGGGGAGAGCGATTTGCGGAACATGTTCCGAATCCTTGACGGTCGGACTCGGCCCCTGATACGCTGACTTTGCTGCGCTCAGGGAAAGCACCTTCCGGACCTCGGGACCGAACGATGCGACGCTCTCGGTCTTTGCCCTCGTCGACGGAGTTGTCCGCCATGGACACACCTGTATTTACGATCCCTCCCAAGTCGGTTCCGATCATCGCAACGCCGGATCTTTGCGTGATTGGTGGAGGCGCGGCGGGTATCGCGGCCGCCGTGGGCGCGGCCCGGTGTGGCGTGAAGGTGCTCCTAGTCGAAAAATATGGATTTTGTGGGGGCGCGACGGTCGCGGGAGCCAGCGGCACGATCTGCGGCCTGTTCAGCAGCGGGGAGCGCCCGCAAAGAATTGTATTCGGATTTGCTGGAGAATTTCACGACCGCCTGGCGCAAGTGGGCGGCGCCGGGCGGTGCATTCGGTTCGGCAAAACTGCCTTGGTCCCACACGACAGCTTTCTCTGGAAGTCGGTGGCCGACTGCTATCTGCGCCATGAAGGGATTGAGACGCTTTTTCACACGAATTTCGTCTCCGCTTACTGCGAGGAAGATCGCGTTTCAACCATAGTGGTGCGGGCGGCGGAAGGGCTGTGCGCGATAAAGCCGAAGCAAGTGGTCGACGCTTCCGGCGACGCGGAAGTCGTCCACACCATCGGCGGCTCCACGACGATGGGAAAAGACGGAGTAGTGCAGACCCCCACCATGATTTTCCGGTTGGGTGGTGTGCAGATGGAAGCCTTTCTGAAAGTGGATCCTGAGGAGCTTAGCCGGCAAGTCGCCGCGGCGGATCGCTCTGGTGCTTATCGGTTGCCCCGGCATCATGTTTACGTATTCCCCATGCCGAATGGGCGGGAAGTGCTCTGCAACATGACGCGAATCACTTATCCGGACGGATCGGTTCCCGTCGGGACCTCAAGCGCCGATCTTAGCTTCGCCGAAATGGAAGGCCGGGCGCAGGCCAGCGAGTATGCGCGTTTTTTGCACGATAAGATCCCCGGATTCCAGGAATCGTACATGGTTGATACCGGTGCGCAGGTGGGCATCCGGCAGAGCCGATCACTGGTCTCCAAGCGGCGGCTGAGCAACGAAGACGTCTTGCAGGCGCGAAAGACCCCTGGGGCTGCAACCTTTTCCGCGTGGCCGATTGAGTGCCACAGTGCGGGCGATCTGAACATCACGTACCTGGAAAACGACACTTACGACATTCCCTTTGAGACATTGATTCCGCTGGCCGGCACGAATTTGCTGGTGGCCGGGCGGTGCCTGTCGGCGGAGCACGAGGCGATGGCATCGGCCCGTGTCACGGCGCAATGTTTTGGAATGGGCTATGCCGCTGGAGCGGCGTCTGCGTTGATGCTGCAGGAACACATCAGTTCACAACGGCTCAACGGAGTCGACGTCGAGAGCTGGATGCACGATCATCATCTGAAAACAGCGGGAGAGGCATAAATGCTGCGAAGCAATTTTGAGCGCGGAAGCACGCGCTGGGCGGTGCGGCGCTCTCAGTGGTGCGCAATGGGTATGAGCGAGGAGGATTTCGCCAAGCCGAAGATCGCGGTGGTGAATTCATCTTCGACCCTTTCGGTCTGCTATATCCACCTGGACGAAATCTCCCAGATTGTTCAGAAATCGATTCGCGAGCACGGAGGGCTTCCGTTTGAGATTCGCACCGCCGCTCCTTCGGATTTCGTAACCTCGGCCGGAAAGAAGGCGCGATACATTCTCCCGAGCCGCGATCTGATTGTTAACGACATCGAAGTTATGGTGGAAGGTGCCTGCCTCGATGGCATGGTGCTGCTCTCCTCCTGCGACAAGACGACGCCCGCACACTTGATGGCGGCGGCCAGACTGAATGTCCCGTCGATCGTGGTCCCTTGCGGCTACCAGCTCGGAGGCACTTGCGGTGGACGCGAGGTCGACATCGAAGAGGTCTACAAAGCGGTTGGTACGGTCGCAACCGGCAGCATGAGCGTTGACGATCTCGAGTGCTGGACGAAGGTCGCAATTCAAGGCCCCGGGGTGTGCGCCGGGCTGGCGACTGCGAACTCGATGCACATCATGGCGGAGGCAATCGGCATGGCCGCATCGGGGACCACACCCATCCGCGGGGGAAGCGAAAAGCTGAAAGACGCGGCACGTGCCTCCGGAGAAAGCATTCTCAGGCTCATCAAAGACGATTTGCGGCCGCGCAAGATCATGAACGAGGCGGGCGTTAAGAACGCGATAAGGGTAGCGATCGGAATTGGTGCGTCGGTCAATGTCGTGCGCCACCTGGCTGCGATTGCCACTGAGGCGGAGCTTGACCTGGATGTTGTCGGATTATTCGAGAGCTTGGGCAAGAATATTCCACAAATCACCCAGATCAAGCCCAATGGCCCGGACAGGATTGAAGACCTCGAGGCCGCCGGTGGAACGAAGGGCGTTCAGACGCAGTTGCGCGATCGGCTGGAGCTTGACGCGACTACAATCAGCGGGAAGAAACTCGGGGAAGTTCTCGGCACACCGATCCAAATCAACGAAGAAGTCATCCGCCCGATGAGCCGTCCATTTAGGCCGGAGCCCGGGCTCGTGATCTTGCGGGGAAACCTCGCGCCGGACGGCGCAATCATGAAGATTTCCGCTGTCCCGGGAGCTTTGCGGGAATTTGAGGGGCCAGCACGGGTTTTCGAGGATGAGGATGTCGCTCTCGAGGAATTGAAACAAGGCGGAATTCATCCGGGAGACGTTGTAGTGCTGCGCATGATGGGGCCGATCGGCGGTCCAGGGACGGTGTTTGCATGCAGCATGATGGCGGCCTTAGTGGGAGCGGGCTTAGGTGACAAAGTCGCTGTTGTCACCGACGGCGAACTCTCCGGACTTAACCGGGGCATTACCGTCGGCCAGGTGATGCCGGAAGCCGCAGCCGGCGGGCCATTGGCGGTGGTGCGCGAAGGGGAACAGATCCGAATCGATGTTCCTGGCCGCCGTATTGACTTGAAGGTAAGTGATCTGGATGAACGAGTGAGAAACTGGAAGCTTCCGGACCGAGATCTTCGGCCAGGATGGCTCGCGATTTATTCGGAGATTGTTCAGCCTATTCAGACAGGGGCGGTATTGGGAAAGAGGCGAAAGAGTGGCACACCGGCGCGTTCATGAACATAACAGATGGACAACCCGTCCAATGCCAGCACGGAACGAATTCCGAATTGATCTTTTCGTGCGCCGGTGCTAGACTGCGTGACGCTCAAGAGTGTCCTTATCAGCTTCCGCTCCTGCAACATAATGTTGCCAGCAAATTCCCCGATAAGCCGAAAGGAGTGACAAATGGCTACCATTGCGAAAGAACTACCGGTTGCAATTGGCCCCACAAAGATCCTGATTAATAACCGTTGGACGAACAGCCGTTCCGGAAAGACTTTTCCCACCGTTAATCCCGCTACCGGTGAGGAGATCTGCCAGGTTGCCGAAGCCGATGCCGTTGATGTGGACGAGGCCGTAAAGGCCGCGCGGAAGGCATTCGAGAGTGGACCCTGGTCAAGGATGTCAGCCGCAGAGCGTGGGAAATTGATCTACAAGCTGGCTGATCTGGTTGAAAAGCACGCCGACGAATTGGCGATGCTGGAGTCTCTCGATAACGGTAAGCCCTATCACGTGGCCAAGGCGGCCGATCTGGGCTTGAGCGTCGCGACCTACCGCTATTATGCCGGATGGGCCGACAAAGTTCAGGGCAGAACCGTTCCGGTCGCCGGCAATTACTTCACTTACACGCGGCACGAGCCCGTGGGAGTCGTTGGGCAGATCATCCCGTGGAACTTCCCGATCCTGATGCAAACCTGGAAGCTGGCGCCGGCGCTGGCGACCGGCAACACGGTGGTGATGAAGCCGGCAGAGCAGACGCCACTGACGGCGCTTCGCATCGGCGAGTTGATTCTGGAAGCCGGCTTCCCCGAAGGCGTTGTCAACATCCTGCCGGGCTACGGCCCAACGGCCGGGGCTGCGATCGCCAGCCACATGGATATCGACAAGGTGGCATTTACCGGATCAACGGAAGTGGGCCATCTGATCATGGAAGCGGCTGCCAAGAGCAACCTCAAACGTGTCACGCTGGAGCTGGGCGGTAAGAGTCCGAACATCGTTTTTGCCGACGCTGACATGGATGCCACCGTGGAAGGCTGCCACTTCGGGTTATTCTTCAACCAGGGGCAGTGCTGCTGCGCGGGCTCGCGGCTCTTCGTGGAAGCGAAGTGCTACGACGAATTCGTGGAGCGAAGCGTGGAGCGGGCGAAGCGGCGTACGGTAGGTGATCCGCTGGATTCTTCGACGGAGCAAGGTCCGCAGGTTGACCACGTCCAGTTCGAAAAGGTCATGGGATACATCGAGTCCGGCAAGCGCGACGGCGCCAAGTTAGTGCATGGCGGCAACCGCGTGGGCTCGCGTGGCTACTTCATCGAGCCTACGGTTTTCTCCGACGTGAAGGACGACATGCAGATCGCCCGGGAAGAAATCTTCGGCCCGGTCATGAGCATCATCAAGTTCAATGACATGGACGAAGTCGTGAAGCGCGCCAACAGCACCGTGTATGGCCTGGCAGCGGCGGTGTGGACTCGCGATATCGGCAAGGCTCATGCCATCGCCAACCGTGTCCGCGCGGGTACCGTGTGGGTGAACTGCTATGACGTGTTTGATCCGGGCGCTCCGTTTGGCGGATTCAAGCAGTCGGGTATCGGACGAGAGATGGGCGAGTACGGTCTGACACAATATACGGAATTGAAGACTGTAACCGTGAAACTCTAAACCGAACCGATTGCTGCAAGAGAATGCCTGACAAACCAAGAATAAATGCGGACGTTCACCTCGTACGTCCGCATTTTTGTCGAAGGATACTTCGCGCAGTGCTCCTGTTGGTCTTGGCATCCGCCGTCGCGGTTATGGCGCAGGACCAATCGTCTGTTGCAAAAACTCAAAAGCCACGAATCAACGGACCGGCCGTCTACGGCGTTCGACCGCATCATCCGTTCCTGTACCGGATTCCTACGGTGGGGGCACGTCCATTGCGTTTTTCGGCTGAAGGGTTACCGTCCGGCCTGGTCGTCAACCACGATTCCGGAATCATTTCAGGCACTTCGCCAGCGCGTGGAAGCTACCCCGTCCAACTGAAAGCGACGAATTCGCAAGGGGAAACGACGCGCACTTTGCGAATCGTTGTTGGAGACACACTCGCCTTAACTCCACCAATGGGTTGGAGTTCCTGGTACATGTCGTATACAAACGTCAGCGACGCACTCATCCGCGCACAGGCGGATGCTCTGATCTCAACCGGCTTGGCGGATCATGGATACTCCTACGTCAATATCGACGACGGATGGAATATCGACCAGAAATCGAAAGATCCAGCTCTGAACGGACCTCCTCGCCAGCCCAACGGGGACGTACGACCCAACGCCAACTTTCCCGACATGAAAGCCCTGACGGATTATCTCCACGGCAAAGGCTTGAAGGGCGGGATTTATATCTCTCCGGGCGCTCGAACGTGCGGCGGATACGAGGGAAGCCTGGGACACGAGGAGCAGGATGCGCGTCTCTTCGCGGCCTGGGGTTTCGATTTCCTGAAATATGATTTCTGCTCCTATTCCGAGGTTTTGAAGGGGAGCAAGCGCCAGGAAGATTTTAAGAAGCCCTATGCGTTGATGGGATCCATATTGAAGTCTCTGGACCGCGACATGGTCTTCAACCTTTGCGAATACGGTTTGGGCGACGTATGGGAGTGGGGCAGGGAAGTCGGCGGGAACTTTTGGCGGACCAGTGACGACGTAGGCAGGGGCATCGATGGGTCGCTCTGGAAAAGCATGGAGGCCTACGGATTCGGCGAAGCGGGCAAGGAGAAGTGGGCAGGGCCGGGTGGTTGGAACGACCCGGACAATGTCCTGCTCGGCCAGATCATGTGGCAGGACAAACTTTCTCCGGCTCCGCTCAGCCCAGACGAGCAGTACACTTGGATGACCCTGTGGAGCATGCTCAGCGCACCTCTCGTCCTGGGCAGCGACCTGACGAAGATGGATGATTTCACTTTAAAGCTGCTGACGAACGATGAAGTCATCGCCGTGAATCAGGATTCGCTGGGGAAACAGGCGGTTCCGATTGTCAGGGCGGGGTCAATTGAGATCTGGATGAAAGATCTTGAAGACGGGTCGAAGGCCATCGCAGTCTTCAACCGGGGGGACGGTTCGGGAACGGCCGTTGTTCAGAGCTCCGATCTAAAAATCAGCGAAGACTGGAGCCTCCGCGATCTGTGGGCCGGAAAAGATCTGGGAAAAGTCGGCCATAGCTTTGAGTTAACGATACCGAGACATGGGGCAAAAATGCTGCGAGCCGACCCTCTCAATCTGTCTATCCAAAAACGGAACTAATTCCGTTTTGTCTGTTACACTGTCAGGCGACCGGTTTCGGCCTGAGAAGCTGTTCCTACGACGGAGGTGAGTTACGAAACAATTGCGCGACCTAACAGGCGTGGTGCCACCGATGATCACGCCCTTCGCCGACGATGACGCGATCGACTTTCCCGGCCTGGCTGCTGAAGCGCGGTTCCTGAAAGACGCAGGCGTGTCGGGGATGGTCGTTGGCGGGAGCATGGGCGAGGGTGCCGGCATGACTCCAGAGGAGTTAGGCGAGGCGGTTCGCACCGTAATCGAGGCCCTGGATGGCAGCCTGCCGGTGCTTGGCGGCATCATCGCCGACAGTTCCGCGGAGGCTGTCCGGCTCGCGCGTGCGCTGCGCAAGGCCGGTGCGCAAGGGCTACAGGTTCCTCCTCCGCACTTCCACGTGTCGGGCGAGACATCTGTGCTGGCGGAGTATTACCGTGCGATCACCGACGCCGCTGAAATACCCCTTTTGATCTACAACGTGATGCCCACCGCGCAGGCCGTGGTGGAGTCTCTGCAGGAATTGATTGCCGATAATCCAGCCATCGTCGGAGTAAAGCAGAGCGGGCGGAACATTCACGCGCTGGCAGCCCTGCTCGCTGAAGTTGGTGGCAAGATCAAGCTATTTTCCGCAATCGATGACATGATTTTCCCGTCGTTTGTGCTGGGAGTGGACGGTACCATCTCTGGCACGTCCGCGATGTTCCCACGCGAAACGGTCGAAATGATGAACGCTGTCCGTGCCGGGGATTACGAGCGCGGATTGAGATTACACGAGAGACTGACGCCAGTCTGGCGGACCGTGGATTTCCCGGATTTTTCTGCGCGAGCGAAATATGCCGTCACATTAGCGGGACGGCCCGTGGGAAAACCGCGCGGGCCATTTCCGTGGCCAAGCGGCGAGGCGGCAAGCAGCATCGAAGCGGCTTTGCGAGCCGGCGGCCTGCTGGCAGAAGACGTTTCCACTCCGGTGGGAGCCGCGCCCGGCAGGCGATCATAGAACGCCAATATCGCGATCAAGATTTTCGCTGAGAGGACGTTTTGCAAAAGACACAAGCATTGGTGCGCGGCGTGGTTGCCGACGTCATCATTCCCCATTCCAAGGCTGAAGAGGTCGATCTTGATCGCCTCAAAAGTGAGGTCCAGTTTCTCGACCAGAACGGCGTCGACGCGCTTTCGATTGGAGGAGTCCTTGGCGGCCTTATTGGCGCAACGGCCGACGAGCTAGCCTCTGTCTGCAGTGCCGCTCGACAAGCAACGCGGAAGCCCATCTTCGCGATCCTCTTTCCTGACGCGTCGACAGAAGGCTACGAGATGGTACGCGCGGTCGATGAAGCCGGCGCTGACGTAATTTTGATCTCGCAGCCACACTACCTGGCGCAGCCCGCTATTGATGGTTTGGAGGAAATGTTCGCCGAGGCTCGCCGGATCACCGATCGCCCGCTATTAGTCGCTGATTGTTTGCCGGGATGCATTTTGGGCGCCCGTGCGCTCCGTAGCCTCGCTGAGAAACAGCTGGTCGATGGATTGTTTGAAGCTGCGGACATGCATGTCGTGGTTGATCTGCTGTGTATGCACCCGGATGTGCCGGTCTATGCCGGTGTGGAGGATCTGCATTTCACGTCGCTGGTTCTGGGCGCGCGGGGAGTGATCTCGAACCTGGCAAGTGTATTCCCGCGAGAGTGTGCCGCGGTGAGCGCAGCCGTACGGAGCGGTCGGCATGACGAAGCCAGAAAAATTCACGAGCGGCTGGTTCGCCTATGGAGGGCTCTGAGTGTCGGCACGCAGCGCGAGGCCCGCTTGCGGATCGCCGTCGAATCGAGCGGGCGACCTGTGGGTCCGGCCCGAAGTCCTTATGGCAAGCTTCCGCCCGAAGTCGGTCTACAGATCTCGGGCGTTCTCAAGAAAGAGGGCATTACCGCCTAAGAGCAGCATCCTCCAGAAGTTCAGACAAACAAGCTCGTATCCTTGATCGGGAAGTCACGAAATCGATCATGGCGCCGAATTTATCACTTCATATCGACGTCGCTTGAAAGGGGAACCTACAGTGAGCAATCGCGTCATTGTCATCACAGGGGGAAGTTCTGGTATCGGAAAAGCAACCGCGCAGTTGTTCGCGCAAGATGGCGAGCACGTCGTGATTCTGAGCCGTAGTGAAAAGGCAGGCAATGAAACTGTGGCCGAATTGCAAGCGGCGGGTGGCAGTGCAATGTACGTGCAGACCGATATCGGTGTCGAAAGCCAGGTGGAAACTGCATTCGCGAAAGCTGCCGAGAAGTTTGGGAAGATTGACATCCTCTTCGCCAATGCAGCCGTCCAGATCAACAAGCCCGTATACGAGACCAGCAAAGACGAGTGGGATCAAATGATCTCGGCCAATCTGACGGGTACGTTTCTGACCTGCAAAGTCGCGAGCAAATACATGATGAAGCAGAGATCGGGTTGCATCATCATCTGCTCTTCGGGACACGCCTTTATGTCGTACCCGGGATACACCGGCTATGCGGCCACAAAAGGCGGACAAGTGGCGTTCATGCATGCTTGCGCCATCGATTTGGCTCCGTACGGAATTCGAGTGAATTGTATTATTCCGGGCGCGACCGAGAGCCCACTGCTCACTTACCATTTTTCAAAGCACCCGGAGGACGAGAAGCGCATTCTAGACAAGATTCCGCTCGGTCGCTTCGCTAAGGGAGAAGACATCGCGCGTGGAGTGCGGTTTCTGGCCTCGCCCGACGCCAGCTACGTTGCCGGCTCGTGCCTGATGGTGGAAGGCGGATTGCTCGCCCAAGGATAGATGGGAAGCGATCTGGCCTCGGGGAGGCTAATCAGTCGGTATCTAGCCTTTTCGCAGAGCGAAGCTCAGAGCGGTGCCGCTCGGGACGCGAACTGACTGACCGAAGTCCAGTTGCGCGGTTGTTCCGTTCATCGCGAGTTTCGCGCCGGTAAGACTCTCACCCTGAGGGCCGCGAAGGTTCGACAGCGAAACTTTTTCGCCGCCCGTGCTTTTCACGTGCAGGGATCGTAGCGAGAGTTTGCCGTGCACGACTTCGAGACGGACCTGCTGTGCCGCTCCTTCAATTTTCTGGCTGTAAACTCCCCATGCTGTGCCGGCGGAATAGAAAACCTGGAAGTTATCCGCTCCGAGGACTGGCGCGAAACGTAATTGCTCTTCCACCGCCGAATACTTATAACCGGAAAGCGCCATCAGCACCGACCAACTGGCCAGCGCACGAGCGTAGTGGGAACCACACTCCACCTCGTTCCACGGATTTCGGCGCAGGCCATCGTAACGGTCGGTGATCCCTTTGACGATCGAAAGCCCCTCATCAACAAGCCCGTGGCAGATCAGGTGGGCCGCAACCTGGAACTCAATGCCTGTCCAGACTTCGTCGGAATAAACGAATGGAAGCTTGGGGCGGCCACCCTTCGGCCAACTGCACAGCAGAAGCCCTTTTTCGTCGTTCAGCGCGTAGATTCGCTGCGTGTTGGGATGATCGTAGAAGCTATTTTTGAAGTTGTAGCGGTAGATCGACTGCAAGGCCTTCTTGGTGCGGTCGGAAGGCAGGCCGGTGTCGAGCCCGATGACATCGGCAAACCAGGCGCCCAGCAGTTGATCGGACAAGCATCCATCGCCGAACTGATAATGAATCTGGCCGTCCTGCACGGTTTCCTTGTACCAGTCGGCGTCGGCGTACTTCTTCATGGGCTGGATTTTGTCGGCAGGGGGAATTTTCTGGATGTAGTACTCGCCATTCCAAAGCTGTTCCAGATTTCCGATGCCCTTTTCACGGATGGAACGGTAAGAATCCGCAGATGCGCTGTCCCCAACTGCCTGCGCCATCAACTCTCCCGCACGAAGCGCGCCGAGATAAAGCGTGGCCATCATCGGGTTCGGTCCGTAGAATTCGATGTCGTAAGTATTGTGTTGTTGGCCTTCGAAGAGACCATCTTTGTCCGCATCCCAGTGCGTCCAGGAAAACTCGAGCGCGCGCTTGGCGGCGGCCCAGTGCTGCTTGAGAAAATCGTTGTCCCCGGAGATCTGCCATTCGCGGTAAAGCTTGATGATGCAGCCCATTTGTCCGTCTGCAGCCGGACGAAAATTCCACTGCGCCCTCCCGACGGGTACGAGCGTGCGGAAGGCCATGCTGCCGTCATCCCGCATGTTGTAAGTGAAGTCTGTATGTCGCATCGAGCGCTCGAGTTCGGGGAAGAGATAGGCAAGAGCCTGTTCGTAGTTCCAGACGTGCGTGCAGTTCATCGGGCAGCAACCATCGTTGTCGTCGCAGCCCTCGAAGGCGAAAAATTGTTTTCCTTCGAGAAGCATACAAGTGTTGGTGCGAAGAATCGCAGCCTGGCTGGAAGCCGCTTCCAGAACATGTCCCGGAAGACTGCTTGAATAGAACGCCTTCTCGAAATCCCTGCTCTGCTGTTCCAGTTGAGCCAGATTTGCGATCGTATGCAGGCCTGCCTCCCAGGCACTGCCGAATTTTGTGCCGTAATAATTTCTGAGCTTCTGGCCCTTCACTTCCTTTTCTTCGTTCCAGTAGTTCTCACGATTGGGGAAGTACCAGGCAAAGACGAAGCTGATTGTCTTCGATTCGCCAGGCAGCAGCCGAGTGCGTGGCGCAAGCGTGCCGTAATTTGAACGGCCGTCGGCCGTCGGCTCATCGGGTTCAGTGTCGTGCATCTCACCATTGGCTGCGAATTCGTCGTACCACTTCTGAAACGGGTCCCACCAGTCTCCGCCGGCCCACGCGGTCTTTGCGGAGGCTTGCGGTGTCGTCGTTAAGAGCGCCATCGATCCGTGTTGGATATCGTCAGCGCCGTATTTGGCAGAGGTGAATTCCAGGCCGGTGATTTTTGCATCCCCACTTTGTTCCTGGCGGAGATTGATGATGTTTTTGCCAAATCCTGCGTGCCGTGTGCCGTCAAGATTGGCCTTGCCGTCATACCCAACGGCATTCAACAACGTGAATGCCAATGCGACATCGACCGGTTTATCCGCAAAGGACCGCAGATGATAGTGAAAGATGCCGACCGGTAGACTTGAGTCATCGACATTCAGGGGAATAAACGGATTGAACGCTTCCAGCCTGACGGAGACCGGAAGACTCGCGTCCTCAAAAGCAATGCGGGCGAAGGGATAAGCGCCCGAGAATTCCGCGCTCCGAAACCGGGGAAGACCTTCGGCTGAGTTGCGGTTGAATCCTCCTCCGCCGCGATACGGAGGCTCGATCTGCGACTCCACGACCTTCACGGTCGCTGCGCCACCTTCAGAACGCGCCCACAGCGCTACAAAACTGAAAGGAAGAATTTTTCCTTTTCCGGGCCGATTGAAGATCTCCCAATCGCGGAGCTGGCCGCGTCCGCCGAGCGATACCGTTCCGGTGCCGATACCTCCCAGAGGGAATGCAATCTCGGAAAGTTCCTGGCCTGAAAAGACTCGCTGCGTGTGCGGCTCGAGCAAATCCTGGCGCGAGAAGGGAATTACCGATCCCGCGGGCGAACGAAAGGCTTGCTGTCCTTGACCGGCGGGAGCGTTGCGCAGTGCGGTAAACCCGAGGGCCGCCGCGGAGGTTGTTCCCAGAAATTGTCTGCGATTGATGTCTTTGGGTTTGGACATTTCCGTTATCGAGATCCTCTTTTGCGCAGCCTGAAATCAACTCGCGCTGGCCATTTCCGGGCGGACGGGGGGCGACGGAGCGAACGACTCCAGGTGATGAACCGTCGCTACAATACCTCGACCGGACGTGGTTTGGCGGACGGCATCTTCGACCAGATGTTGCAGTTGGTCCGGGCGCGCACAGACTCGCGCGTTGATGATCATCGAGGTCTCGCGACATGGAGCCAGTTCCACTGCTGCGCCCCAGTTTGCGGCGCCGTCGGTATCAGTAAGCGCAATCCAATCGCTTCCCTCGGCTGTGATGAACATGATTTTCAGATGAGCGATCGGAAGCTGAGCCGCGCGGCAGGCCTGCTGCATCTGCGCTACGAGCGCTTCGCCGACGCCGGAGCAGCGAAATTCCTTGTGGGCGGCAAGGTCGATCGTCGCATTCAGCCACCCCATCGCCGCTTCTGCGGCACCGTAACGGTCATAGTCCACCTGGACTTGTCGTCCGCGTCCCGGCTCGCCCACCAGCAAGTTGACCCACTCGTTTATGCCGGAACCGTTCTTCGCGCTCATGACGCTCACGGGAATTTCACCCAAAAGCTGCCCGATTTCCTCTTGGATCGCCAAGATCTCGGCTTTGCCGAGGAGGTCAGTCTTGGTGAGGATGATGTGATCGGCTTCGGCCAACTGCTTGCCGAACAGGTATCTCACATCGTCGTTGAACGGAGGACGGCTGCGAAGCATCTCTCGGACGCGGCCCGGATCGACCATGACAGTCAGCGGCGCGACGACAAACTGGCCAGCGTGCGAGCGTTGTAGCCTTCGGCATACCGTCGCCGACAGATCGGTACAGCTTCCAACGGCTTCGGCCAGGATGATATCAACCTGAGATTGTTCGACCAATTGTTCGGCGTGGCGGGCGAATTCCGTGAATCGGCAGCAGAAGCATCCGCCCCCGACTTCTTCGGCGGGGAACCCAAGGCTGCGAATTAATTCGGTGTCGACCAGATGGTGACCCTGATCGTTGGTGATGACGCCAACTTGGAGGTCGCGGCGGATAAGTTCGCGCGCCGCCTGAATGATCGCGGTGGTCTTGCCCGCCCCGAGGAATCCGCCAATGCAAGCTACTCTGGTCATGCGCATGAAACCTCTTCCCTCGTCGTTAAGCGCCTATATCCAAACTAACCACGAAGGGCACGAAGTTGCACGGAGGAAATCGGGAAATCTTTGAAAGCTTAAGGATTTCCAGAACCCAGAATCGGATCGTTTATATCACATTTTAACCAACGATTTTCGTAGGTTGTCGCAATTCGTTTGAAACGTTTCGAAAGACATAGTAGATTAACGGCGGCACTGGAGCGAAAATAAACGCCGTCGCTCAGCACATGACCGATTCCCTCCCCGAGACCCTGAAAACAGCCCCTGGGGCGAAGCCGATCTGGCGCACAGAACTGCTGCGGCGAGGTCCGCTCTACACGCGGCTGAAGAGTGTGGGGGGGCTACTCGCCGTTCTCGTGATCGCTTTGCTGGTTAGCCCACATTCTCCTCGTGGAGGGCTGATCTTCCTGGAAGCTGGGAACATAACCGACATTTTGCGCCAGGTTTCTGAGATCGGAATCATCTCGCTCGGCATGACCTTCGTGATCCTGACCGGAGGCATCGATCTGAGCGTCGGCACAGTGCTGGCGCTGGCTTCTTCAATTGTCGCCCTCATGCTGACCCGCGTAACTTTGAATTTGGCTCCGGCGCTGGCCATCACCGTTGCGATGGCTGCTGCGATCCTGTGCTCTGGTCTCGTCGGTCTGTTAAACGGAGCCATCATTGCCCGATGGCGGATTCAACCCTTTATCGTCACATTGGCGACTATGATCGGAATCCGCGGCCTCGCTCGGTGGCTGACCTCCAACACGAACATTGATATCGGTTTCGGGACCGATCTGGCTTCTGTGTTTGCGGGTGCGCTGTCGACAAAAGTCGTCGTGATTGGCTCGTACGTCGTCCTCTGCGTTGCATTAGAACTGCTGCTGTCGAAGACGATTTTCGGCCGATACGTGCGCGCCGTTGGAGACAACGAACAGGCGGCCAAATACGCGGGGCTTCCTATCGCGAAGACCAAAATTCTTGCCTACACCATGACCGGACTGCTCGCCGGATATTCAGGAGTCTTGCACGCAGCGCAAAATCACCAGGGCAACCCGAATTCAGGCATCGCCTACGAGCTGGAAGCGATTGCCGCCGTCGTCATTGGAGGCACAAGTCTGATGGGCGGCAGCGGGTCAATCCTCGGTACCGTCGTTGGAACGCTGATCATGGGGGTCCTTACGAACATTCTTCGGCTGAATAACGTCGATAACAATCTCGAGATGATCGTCAAAGCCATCATCATTGTGGCCGCGGTTTGGCTGCAGCAAGCAGGAAAGGAGACCGCGTGACGCGCAAACTTGCATACCTGGCGCTGGCAGGAATGATCGCACTCCTCCCAGCATGCCGTGACAACAAGCAGGCCGGCGGCAAAAAGTATTTTGTGGCATTCAGCCAATGCAATAACGCAGAACCGTATCGTGCCGCACAGAACCAGTTAATGGAGAAGCTGTTTCGGCAGAAAGGCGATGTGCAACTGGTCATCGCCGACGCGCAGCAGGATAACAGCAAGCAGATCGCGCAGATCGAGACATTCATCCGCCAGAAGCCCGATCTACTGATCGTTGCTCCCAACGAGCGCGCCCCATTGACAGAGGTGATGGGCCGGGCGATGGCGGCGGGGATTCCGGTGATCTGCCTCGAGCGTGACATCACGCAGCCCAACTACACGACCTTCATCGGGGCCGATAATCTTGCGATCGGAAAAATGGCGGGACAGTTTATCGTCGACAGCCTCAACAAGAAATACGGAAAGGCGCAGGGAAAGATCGTTGAGATTCGCGGATTGCTCGGGGTTGAGGCCGAAATGGAGCGCTATAACGGCGCGCACGATGTGCTCAAGGACTATCCCAATATCAAAGTGGTGCACGAAGCGGTGGCGGACTGGCTGCAGAGTAACGCGCGTGAGCGTATGGCCGAAATTTTACGCGCGCAACCGGAGATCGACGTGGTTTATGCCCATAACGATCCCATGGCCGTGGGAGCCTATCTGGCAGCGCATGACCTCGGGCGCGACAAGCAAATGATATTCATCGGTGTCGATGGTCTGGGAGGGCCCGCCGGCGGCGTAAAGAAAGTGATGGATGGCGTGCTGGCCGCGACTTTTTACTACCCGCTCTGCGTTGATAAAGCGGTAGAGGTCGGAGAACAGATCCTCCACGATCCTAACTTTCATGCCGATAAGCAGTACATCCTGAAGCCGGAGTTGATCACGGCAGCGAACGCCAACGAGTTCTATCAGAAATTGACCTTCTGAAATGCCACCCATTCTCGAGGCGCGGAACATCAGCAAACGATTTCAGGGTACCCAGGCCCTGCGCAATGTCAGCTTCTCACTTGAGGCTGGTGAAGTGCATGCGCTGATGGGTGAAAACGGGGCGGGGAAGAGCACGCTGGCGAAGGTCTTTGCTGGAGTCGTGATTCCTGATGAAGGGGAAGTTTTCGTCTCTGGAGAGAGAGTCGCCATTGCTCACCCACTACGGGCGCAGCAACTCGGCATCGGCATCGTTTTTCAGGAACTCGATTTGTTCCCTCATCTGAGCGTCTCTGAGAATGTTGCGATCGGTAATCCGGCGGCGCGCGAATCTGCCATTGTCAGCAAACGGAAGCTGGAGGCCTGGTGTTCGACGTATCTCCAGAAAGTGAAGCTCAAAGTTGATGCTGGCACGTTTCTGCGGGATCTGCCCATCGGACAGGTTCAGCGTGTCGCGATTGCGCGGGCGCTCAGCGTGAATTCACGTGTCCTGCTGCTCGATGAGCCAACCAGTTCGCTGACGGACGACGGCGTGGAGTCGCTGTTCGAATTAATCGGTCAACTGAAGCGCGACGGCGTTGCGTTCATCTACGTCTCCCACAAGATGGCGGAAGTCTCGCAAATTGCCGACCGTGTGACTGTCTTGCGCGATGGGGCGTTAGTCGGCACGCGGAAAGCGAGCGAGCTTAGCCCGGACGAACTCATCACCATGATGGTCGGCCGCAGGCTCAACCGTAACGAGCGTCCAGAACGGCAGTGCGGTCCTGAGATTGTGCTGGAGGTGCGGGGATTGGCCACCAAGTATGTCTCCGGCATCAACTTCCAGTTGCAAGCAGGTGAGGTTTTGGGAGTTGCCGGGCTGGTGGGCGCAGGGCGGAGCGAATTGGGTGCGGCACTGTTTGGCCTGGACAAACGGCTCGCGGGCGAGACCCGGCTGAATGGGAAAGCGTTTCAACCGAAATCACCCTCCGAGGCCATCCAGCGCGGGTTTTGTTTGTTGCCCGAAGACCGCCGATGGGAGGGAATCTTCCCCAAGATGTCAGTGCGGGAGAATGCGACCATCGCCGTACTCAAGCGCCTTGGTTCCGGTCGGACGCGAAAAGAAGCAGAGCGCACCGCGGAGTTCCAGAAAAAGCTCGCGGTCTCCGCTTCGCCGGATGCCATGATTTCCAGCTTGAGTGGAGGTAACCAGCAAAAGATCATCCTTGCGCGCTGGCTGCTGGCGGAACCCTCCGTTCTGTTTCTCGACGATGCCACGCGCGGCATCGATGTGGCGGCAAAGGAACAGATTTACTCGATCATCGATGAACTGGCGGCGCAAAAGAAGGGAATCATTCTCGTCAGTTCGGAGCTGCCCGAGTTGTGGCGTTGTTGTGACCGCATCCTCGTCCTGCAGGAAGGACACCAGGCGGGGATCGTGCGCACGGCGGATTCCACTCAGGAAGAGGTCATGCGGCTGGCGACAGGAACGGCGAGTTTTTCGGCGGCGTGAGCCGGACAAGTTCTTTATCAGTGCCAGTTGCATCAGTGAAAATTTCTATTGAGTCGAAAAAGGAGGCGAATGTTCATTCAAAGACTTGCCATCGTGCTGGCGTTGTGTGTTCCTGTGGTGGCGCAGACAGAAATGATCGGCGGCGACTTACTCTCAGGGCTGGTGGCGCCCCATGATTATGTTCAGAAGCGGTCTTCGAGTTATGACCGGAGCGGCGGCAATGCCGACTCGCGGCCTATCGCACCGGGAGAAACGCTCACCCTGCTTGATGATTCTGGGCCGGGGATCGTCACCCACATCTGGTTCACCATTGCCTCGGGCGAGCAGTATCACTTGAAGAAGCTGGTGTTGCGTGCGTATTGGGACGGGGAATCGACTCCGAGCGTCGAGACTCCTGTCGGCGACTTCTTCGGCCTGGGTCTCGGGCAGTACTTTCTCTATCAGTCGCTCCCCCTGCAGGTCGCGCCCGACAATGCGCTCAACGCATTTTTCCCGATGCCATTCCGGAAGAGCGCGAAGATCACAGTGACAAACGAAGGCAAGCTGAAGGTGGACGACTTTTACTTCAATATCGATTACCGCGCCTACAAAAAGCCGCTCCCGGCCGACACACTCTACTTCCACGCACAATATCGGCAGGCCTCTCCGGCAACGGGCACAACGAACAAGTGGGAGCATAACGGCGACGTGGACAATGACAAGAATCTGGACGGCGTCAACAACTACGTCTGGATGGAAGCGACCGGACGCGGGCACTTCGTGGGCGTAACGATGTCGATCCTGCAGAACCAGGACAACTGGTTCGGCGAGGGCGATGACATGTTTTTCGTTGATGGCGAAAAGCTGCCCTCCATCAATGGGACGGGGACGGAGGACTATTTCCTTGGCGCCTGGGATTTTGGAGGACACCCGTTTTCATATCCGTTCTACGGTGCGCCCCAGGTCGGAGCTGAGTTAGCCGGGAGGGGATCGTCGGTGTATCGCTTCCATCTCGATTCACCGATTCCTTTCACCAAATCGATGAGAGCCACGATCGAGCATGGACACGCGAACCACCGTTCCGATAACTACTTCTCGGTGGCCTACTGGTATCAGACTGAGCCCCACGCGGCTTTTCCGCCTCTGCCGCCAGTGAGTGATCGTCTGCCGCGAATTTTTCCAGTCGGCGGTCCAGGAAACGCTGGAAAATAAATTGTGGAATCACGCAGGTTAGATCTCGGGGGTTCTTTCGAGCCCCCGAAATATTTCCGCCCCAATAAAGCGGGCGCGGTCACCGAGACTGTGTTGAATCCGGATCACTTCATTCCACTTCGCCATGCGCTCGCTGCGCGAGAATGACCCCACTTTCAGCTGTCCGGCGTTGCTGGCGACCGCGAGATGGCTGATGAACGCGTCCTCCGTTTCTCCTGAGCGCGCGCTGATTACTGGCCGCCACCCGGCCTCTTGGGTCATCCGGATTGCCGCAAGGGTCTCTGTAACCGTGCCGATCTGATTCAATTTGATCAGGACGGCGTTCGCAACTCCTGCTTCGATGCCGCGCCGTATGAGTTCCGGGTTTGTGCAAAAAAGATCATCGCCAATCAGCTGAATCTTCTTCCCCAACGCACTGTGAATGCGCGCCCAGCCATCCCAGTCCGATTCTGACATGGGGTCCTCGATCGAGATCACCGGATATTTCTCACACCATTCGACCATCAGCTGGCAAAACTGTTCCGAAGTGAATTCCCGATTCTCGCTCGCGAACTGGTAACGATTTGTTTTTGGATCGAAGAGGTCGCTGGCGGCGATGTCGAGAGAGATGGCGAGGTCTTTGCCCGGAACGTACCCCGCCCGCTCGATCACTTCTACGAGAAATGCGAGGATCTCCTCGTTCCGTGAGAATTCAGGCCAAAAGCCGCCTTCATCTGCCACGCCACGCAACTTGCCGCGCTCTTGCAGCAGAGCGTGGGCACCGTGATAGGCATTGAAAGTCATCTCGAGTGTTTCGAGATACGTTCGCGCACCCACCGCAATCAGCATGAAGTCTTGCACGTCAGTTCGATGCCCGGCATGAGCTCCGCCACCGATGATCTGGATCTCCGGTAAAGGCAGCAGCGATCCTTCATCACCGCTGAGGGACTGACAAAGCATCTTTCCCCGAACATTGGCGGCGGCACTAGCTGCTGCCAACGAGACCGCGAGAAGCGCGTTTGCTCCCAATCGGGACTTGTTGGCCGAGCCGTCCAGTTGGATCAAAACTTGATCGATCGAGGCTTGGTCGAGAGCGTCCATGCCGAGAATGGCTCGCGCGATCTCGGTATTCACGTTCTGTACGGCTCGTTCGACCGATTTGCCGCGGAACCTTCGGGCATCGCCGTCGCGAAGTTCCAAAGCTTCCCGAGAACCAGTGGAGGCACCCGATGGAACCATTCCGCTTCCGCGAAGGCCCCCTTCAAGCGTGATATCGGCTTGAACAGTAGGGTTGCCCCGGGAGTCGAAGATCTGGAAGGCGTGGACTCGAACGATTCTCACTGTAACCTCAGAGCGGATTCGAAATCGGCAGAGCAGTGAACCACCGATCTACCACCTGCTGTAATCCGGAAATGTTGGCGGCAAAACTGGCGCGCACGAACTCCCTCACAAACTCGCGTTGCCCGTCACTGGCCAGATATTCTACGGCCGATTTTCCGTCGATGCGCGCCAGCATCAGCATCAAAAGCAACTTGGCGGTTCTGGCGTCCAGTTCGTGCTGTTTCGGCGCATCCATCTTTCGCTCGGAAAAGTATGTTTCGAGAACGCCATCGATAAGTCTGCGCAGTCCAACATCGGCTGGCGCGTGGTACAGCGACTTCAGCAAAAGATGGTTGATCAGGAAGCCAAGATCAAAAGAAGGATCGCCGTACCAGGCGACTTCGCAATCAAGCAGCACAAAGCGTCCATCTCCGATCATCATGTTCTTTGGGCTGCAGTCGCCGTGAACAAGGCACTCGCGAGTACTTTCCAGTCGCGCGGCTTCCTGTTCGAATTGTTCTCGCAGTTCCGGATGGCGCGCTCCAGTGGTCAGAAGGTAAGGATCGGTGCGAAGCTGATGAAAATTGCCAGTTGTATCGAAGCGTGCCGCAAGATCGCGCCTGCCGAATGAACTGCGATGCAGGGTAGCCAGGATTTTCGCCGCCTGAACAGCATGGTCGCGTTGACATTCGCCGCGCAACAGTAAGTCTTTCCAATTTCGGTAGTCGGCTCCCAGATATTCCATGGCGAAGTAGTCTTCGCCGGCCGAAATCACCGATGGGACAGCGTCAGGAAGAATCTCCCCCAGATAATTCAGGAACTCGAATTCAACACGGTTGCGGGATGTGTCCGCCTGCCAAAGGTCTTTCACCTTCAACTGCGGCAAGGCCTGTTTGACGACGAACTGCCTTTCGCCATCCTGAATAAGAAAGACGTCGGAGGAAACGCCGCCCCCCAAAGCTTGCACGACAAGTGCGTCCGGAGAGGCGAGTTGATCGCGGCGCAACAGGTCGAGAATGTGCGATTCGATTTCGCCCATGGTCGCGCACAGGTTTGGCGCCGTCAGTTTGCGTGCGAGATGATTCTGACCTTAAACCCCAGTTCCTGCGATAGCGCCACCATCTCACCGAAAATGTCTCCGTAAACCACGGCGATGTGGTTCGACATATAGTGCGCCATCAGGGTGTCGCGCGACATCTGCAGGTCAGCCGCCATGAACGGCCATTCGCGAGTCGTGCCTTTCCACCATTGATCGCGGACGTCGGGCGGCAGTTGAACAACTTCTCCGCGGCCGATGTCCATCCAGAGAACGCCATCCCGAATGTAGCTTCTCGCCCAGGTCACTTTTCCGGGCAGGCTCTCTCCCGCAAAGGTGCCGCCCGGAGTAGGGAAGTAAGCTGCGGGTTGCCGGTAGGAATGGACTCCTTGTAACGAGTCAGGGTCATGGTTAAAGGCGTATGCGCCGCTTGAACCGGAGTTGAGCAGGACCCATATGAAGCGCCCATCCCACTCTCCACCCCAGCGCACATCATGAAAAAAGACGGCCTGGTGGAGACCTTTGCTCTTGAGCAGACGCTTCATCAACTCCATGGGGATCACGTTCCCCTGGTCGGCCTCGGTAGAGCAGATGACGGTATCTCCGTTCGACTCGGGGCGACATGTGGAATTGAACAGCCCCTCGGAGAAATCAGACGGAGGGCGCAGCGGAATCAGCCCCAGCTGATACTGCCAGCCCAGGCAATCGGCCTTGTATTCCCCGATCAGGTCGAGTACGGCCAGGTAGTCGCGCAATTGCTCGCAAGTGGCATTCTCATCAAAATCGGCGGAGCCGTTTTCGCGCCAGTGGAATGTGACGCCGCGGTCACGCACAAACTGAAAGGCGTCCTGTACGCGTTTCGAATCGATTCGCTTTCCGCGATCGAGGATCCATGCCTGGTCGATCTTGTGCTCAGCGAAACCATACTTCGGAAGCATCCGCGGGCCGAAGTAGCCGTTGATCATGCCCATCGACGTGTCGCCCAACATAAGAATTAGAATGTGTCGCTTGCGGATATCGTCAGCGATCTTCCGGGCCGTTTTCTTTGCCTGGGCGGAGACTTTCGCTTCATACGAGAGGTCTTTTTTCGGATAGCTGATCTTTCCGGTCTCGCACCACTGGGCAAGGCGGTCCATGAACTTCTTGTCGGAGGTCCATTCCTTGGAGTCGGTCCAGATTCGTGAAAAGCGCCGATCTAGGCTCTCAAGGCAGGCACCAGTATTGAGCAGTCCGACGAGTCCCGGCCATTCTCCTGAGAAATTGCTCGCGAGCAGGAGCGGATTGTCTTTCCCGACGACACCTTCGGTAGTGTGGGGACCGTAGATCCAATGGACGCATACACCGATCAGCGGGTCTTCGATTGGGCCAAGTTTCTCGATGGACTCATGCGGCTTAGAGATAAATCCGTCAATCAGCTTGGGCTGGCGTCCGAGTTTTCGGAGGGCTTGTTCGAGCTGATGAGTGGCCTTTTCAATGCTGGGCCTCGCAAGGTCATTTGGCGCTTTCCTTCCGTCACCGGGCCAGAAGATGAATACCTGTTTTCCCATCAGACAAGCTCCCTTACACTTTGTCTTCGTCGCGGCCGCGGACCGGCACACGAACCATCTGACTTCGAGGGCACAGCTAATCTACTCGCAAAATCGAATCGATTCAACTCAAGGGATGCGACTGGAAGCTAAAACCGCCGTCCGGGCGACACGTCGTCAAACAACTGACAATAATGGACTTGATGCCGTATCTGGAATTGATTCTTTTGTCTGTCAGCCCAAAATCGATCGTCGATGCGGTCAGTATAATAATCGATTCGACGCATATTTTGTTGCGCTTCTCATACGGTCCGATTAGCATAAGCCCCGTCGAATGAGTCCCCCGCCTAAGAAACGTTCCTATACGATGCGCGATGTCGCCCGCCTGGCAGGGGTATCCGTAGCGACCGTTTCTGCAGTTGTGAATGGGAAGCAAGTGGTGCGGCCGGTAGTTGTCGCCCGGGTTCAGGATGCAATGAAAGCCCTGAACTTTCATCCGGATCACGTGGCGCGCAGTTTGCGGGTGAAGAAGACGACCACAATCGGAGTGGTCGTGCCGGATTTCTCAAGCGGTTTTTTTGTTGACGTCCTCAGAGGAATCGAGGATGCCGCGCGGAATGTGGGATATTCGGTCCTGCTGTGCAATTCTGACGACGATGTAGAGCAGGAACAGCGGCATCTGAAAGCTCTTCTCTCGCGCCGTGTGGATGGCATCCTGCTGGCCTCCACGGATCTGTACTCGATCGCCGACACTCAGCTTCGTTCCGGGACTCCAATCGTTCTTTTCGATCGGGTACCTCCAGGATACCGGGGAGCGGCCGTCGTCGTGGATAACGTCGATGCTTCTTACCGCGCAACGCGGCATTTGATCGACCTGGGCCATCGCTCCGTCGCATTCATCGCAGGACGTCTTGACCTCTCAACCGCCAGCGATCGCGCCGAAGGATTCCGGCGTGCTCTCGAGGACGCGCATCTTCCGCTTAACGGCGCGTATTTCAGGCGTGGAGATTTTCACCCGGAGAGCGGATATCAGAACGGGCTTGAACTCTTGCGCTTGCAGAATCGGCCTACTGCGATTGTGTGCTCGAACGGAGTGATGACACTCGGCTTGCTGCGCGCCATTCACGAACAACATGTCCGCTGCCCGGAGGAGATATCCATCATCGGGTTCGATGAGCCCGCGCCCGACAGCTACGGCTTCAATCTAAGCACTTTGTTGCGGCCCGAATTGACTGTGGTTGCGCAGCCGGGGTACGAGGTGGGAAAGCAGTCGGCGCAGACACTCCTACGCCTTGTGTCAGAGGACCACGAACCACCTGCCGACCAGAACCCCTTGATCACACTGCAGGCGGAATTGCGTGTTCGCAAGTCGACAGCCGCACCGTCCAGTCAAACACCGACCCAATAAGCAACTTCGCGGGTCCTACGCCGAGACAATTTGGCGTTTGCATTCTTCCGACAACGCAATTACGTCGTCTACGAGTGACTCTAATTGTTGCTCGTAAATTGATCCGAGGGTAAGAGTCGGCTGGCGCAAGCGGGAATTGGGCAGAACGCCCCGCTTTTCCATGACGCGCTTTTCGATGCGGAGAGCAAGTTCAATATTCTGCAGCGCGAAAGAAAGGTAAGGTACCAGTTTTTCAAAGAGTTCCTTTGCTTCTTTCTTGCGGCCCTGTTGGTAGAGTTCGTAAACGCGAACGTAGATCTCGAGGCAAGCGGCCCCCGGCATCATGGCAGAGGCACCGTGAGCCAGGCCGTCCATCATGGCGATGCCGCCCAATCCGTAGATGATCTGCACCTGTCCGTTGGACTGCTCGACAACTTCCTTGCATTTTTCTCCCGGCAGCAAGTTTTCCAGTTTGGCGAAGCGGAAGTTGGGATGCCGGCGGGCCAATTCCACGAAAACTTTCGCCGGCAGGCCGGCGCCCGTGAAATCTGCATCCTGCAGCATGACCGGGATACTGACCGAGTCACAGAGCTTACTGTAGTGCTTGATGATCTCCGTACCCGGCAGTGGCGCAGTCTTGGGGGCGGTCACCATCAGGCAGTCAGCGCCGATCTTTTCGGCGAACCGTGAAAACTCAATCGTGCTGTAGGTAGACCCTGAACTGGTGGCCGCAATGGCCGGTACACGCTTACGCGTGTGCTCCACCAGCACTTCGACCCAGTGATAACGCTCCGGGTCCGACATCTTGTAGAACTCACCGGCAAATCCGGGACCGCAAACGGCTGCCGCGCCCGCTTCGATGGCGAAGTCGATCTGCTTGCGAAGGGCATTATCGTCAATCGATTCGTCTTCCCGAAAAGTGGTCGCCATCACGGGGGTGATGCCGTTAAGTTTCAGCATGGATTCGCCTCGCACAAAGAATGAGTTTGATGTCAGAGTCGTTCGGGCCATAAGTATAAACCAGCCCGAACGAAAGGTTCAAACTATCGGAACGCCTTCCGAAATCACGGCTTCTTTTTGCTCTGGAGTTCGAGGTGCAGCGTGCCGTGAATGCGCTCGCCGCTCCGCAGCTTCTTGCCTCCTCCGTAGTTTTCCAGATACTCGCCAATCTGGGCAGGGCTGCCGCCATACCAGTCGTCTACAAAAATAGCGGTGCGGTCGGACTCGATCGCTGCCCGCAGGCTTTGGGAGCCATCGGAGCGGATGATCCACCCCAGCCCTGAATCGTCGCTAACCGTGGCGTTCAAGATGTTTCGCTTCGTGCTCCTGAATTCGTTGCTACCCATGGGGGAGTCGTCTTCGGAAAAGGGCCAGGTGGGAGTGACAAATGCGGGTCTGCCCGAATGCGCCTGTACCGCTCCGGACAAAGCGCCGATGTGGTCCTTCGGATACTAGCTCAATTCGCCCCTGCGTTCCCAAGAGAGACGGTCGAGGCGTAACGGTAACTCGAACCGCAAGCCGACTTCCTGGGCTGCGATCTCCGGGCCACCATACTCAAAATCGTAGGAAACAGTCACCTCGCCGTCAGGCTTAATTACTGTGCGATAGCTGCCTACCAGATCGGGATAGTGGCCCTCCGCGGTGATCGTCACATTTCCGCCGTCCTCTGAAATCTCGACCGGGCGATCGAGACTCCAGGTGATGGCATCGGGTAACGCCGGCGCCGATCCTTGCATAGGAAGAATGTGAACCTGCGGTTGGTCGTAGAGGATGATATCGCCGTTCGTGACGGCATACTGCAGCAGGCCTCGTTCTCCGGAAACTCCCAGGCTGAATCCATCACCGTCGATCCGCGGAGTGATTCCAGAGAGAAGTTCCTGCTTCTGTACATGCAGAGGTTTGGCTGTCGCTGTGGAGTTTTGGGGTTCGGCCGGGGTCGCTCCCAATTGAATCGTGAAGGCATTCACCAGTCTGCTGTTTTCAAAGAAGCTCAGTTCTAGTTTGCTCCCGGCTTTGACTCCTGATGGCAGTGGAACTTCGATGGTCCCCACCGTTTGCGGTGGAATATCGGCCTTGGCGGCGCCCTCCTGTTCACCAATCCGCCACTTAATCTGGCGTTCCGAGAGGTTCGTGAAGAAATAGCGGTTCTTCACGGAAATGCGCAATGGGCCCGAGGCCGGAAGATCCAGCGTGCGATCCGAAATCGCGATCGGAGAATAAAGATTCTGTATATTCCAGAATTCCGGCTTCTGCCGGCGCCAGCCATCGATCACACCCCAGGGGGCGTCGCCCACCAGGCCGGAACCGGGCTTGTAATAGATGCGCTCGACCCCGTGATCTTCCGTAAAAACGCGGCCTTGCTCGGCGCCGCGTCCGGGCACAAGAAACAAGTCATCGGACCAGGCCCAGATGAAACTGGCCTGCACGACTTTGCTGTTCCAGAAGGCCTCCATGACATCGATGAGTGGCACAACGTAATAGTCACGGACGCCGGGATCGCGCCACATTGCCTTACCGTCTCTCCAGATTCCCTGGTAGGGGGCCAGGCTTTCATCCCACAGGACTGGCTTAGTGTCGTTGTCCTGAGCCTGAATCCCTTTCACGGTGATGGGATTGTGATGAATGATGAAGTCGAGGTGATCGGTCCAGCTTCCCATGACGGGTCGGCTGGGATCATGGGCGCGAATCTCATCCGCTCCCATATCCATGTTCGGCCCCCAATCGCTTTCGTTCCCGGCGGACCAGTAAGCAACTGAAGGGTGGCTCATGTCGCGCTCCACCATCTCGGCAGTTACTTGCCGGTTCAGTGCACTCCACCTGAGATCGTGGGCCAGGCCATTCCAGCAGAACGGCGCTTCTTCCTCGATATAGAGGCCGAGTTCGTCGGCAATGTCATCGAGTTCGGGAATCGGCGGGTAGTGCGAGGTTCGGACCGCGTCGATATTCGCCGCCTTCATCAGTTCTAGGTCTTGGCGCTCTACAGCGGGTGTTACCGCACGACCGAGTAACGGATGAGAGTCGTGATGCGCCGTCCCCTTAAGCTTGACCGGTTTCCCGTCGATGAGCAGGAATGTCTTGTCGATCTGCGTCTCGCGGAACCCGACCTTCCGTTGCAATCTTTCGATCTCACTGCCGTTCTGCGAGATTACGGTGGTCAGAACGTAAAGGTCCGGATGCTCTGAATTCCACTTGAGCGGTTCGCGGACGTGCAACTTCACCGTTTGATCTTGTCTCGACCATGGATCCAAAGCGAGGGCAATGGGATCGCTAACAGCCACCTCATTCTGGCCGGAGCGGCTCAAGCTCAGGCGAACGGATTCCCCGGTGATTTTCGAGCCGGAGTCGTTGACAACGGACAGTTCTGTAACCAGGTCGGCATCGCGGAAATCCTTGTCGAACTCCGCGTGGGATTGCTCCCGCTCGACGTGAAGGTCAGGAACTGAGAAGACATGGACACGGCGGAAAATTCCGGCCAACGAAAAATCCGCGTACATGCTCATGTGATCCATTTCGGACGCTGTCGTCTGCTCCTGAACCAGCACGGCAATCACATTGTCGGCTCCCGGGTCGATGGATGCTGCTTCGAGTTGAAAAGGCGTCGCCCCGCCCGTGTGCGAGCCAATTCTGCGCCCATTCCACCAAACCTCAGCGCCGCTATAGACTCCATCGAATGCAATGCGAACGCGGCGGCCGCGCCAGCTCTGTGGAATTTTTAGGTGACGCCGATACCCGCCGTACCCGTGCTGCGAGTGAAATCCAGCCATGACCCAATGAGATGGAACATCGATCGACTTCCACGAGGAGTCATCGAACCCCGGCTGCTCGAACCCCTTCGGCGGGTCGGGCTGGAATGACCACGCTCCGTTGAGCTCTAGGTCGAAGTCAGACCCGGGATCGGGAACGAGAGTGCCCGCAAGATCTCCCGCATCCACCACCTTGTGGATTGCCTCGCCCTGTGCTGTGGTGGAAAAGTCGATGGTGCCGCTCAAACCGACGGGTAACGGAATTGTGAAGTCCCCGCGCTCCCCGGTGCGCGCAATCGCTTTCCAGGGCTTACCAGCAATCTTCCCCGATGCTTGAACTTCAGAGCGAATTCCAGCGGCGCCGAAACCATCCGTCAATGCTCCAATGGCATTGCCGCGCGCGTCTCCCCGGATGTCGAGCCACGCGGGAGCATTCTGCGAATAGGCTTCCACCTCCCGCACCCTGGCATCGCCATCCAAGCCACTAATTCTCAACTTGAGCGCTTTCGTCGGGGGCAATCGAAGATCGAGAATGAAGGGCAGTGCGGTCTTGCCGTCCCCGGAGGAAACGACTTCGTGCCAAGTTCCTGCGTCGAAAGCTTCGGCCTTCAGGTGAGTCAGATCACGAATGCCACGGCGTGCCTGGTAGCGCCGAAATACCAACTCTCGAATCGAAACAGGTTCTTTCCACGAGATTTCGATCCAGCAGGGTGCAGGTTCTGATCCGACACATTCCCAATAACTCTCGGAAGAATCGTCGACCGCGTTCCGCGCTTCGTGGTGCATCGAAGAGTCGGAGGCTTGAACAGAAGTGTTCTGGGTAGCAAGGTTTGAGTTCTGCTGCTGGGCATGAGTGAAAGGAGCTAGTGTTATGAGCAGGATAGCGGCAATCCATACCTTTTTCATGAAGCGAGAATAGTAAGCGCGCGAACCCTGCTAGTCAAGAATCGGTATGCGTTCCGAATTGACTGGGGCGGGGGTTGCGCTTATAGTTTTTGATTCTGATCCTTAACCGCAATCTGCAGGGCAGTCGAGCAGCCGTTCCGTGCGCGATCAGAACGCGCCTCTGAACGTTTTTATGAAAATCACCAATATCACGACCTACCTGATTGGCAATCCCTGGAAGAACTGGCTGTTCGTGAAAATCGACACCGACGAGGGGATTCACGGAATCGGTGAAGGATCGCTCGGCCATCTCTCCAAAACGGTTGAGGCGGCAATTCATGAAATGAAGCCGTTTGTGCTCGGGCTTGAGGCTTTTCAGACCGAGACGCTGGTGACCAGGCTGACGCGCCACGTTTACGCTGATGGCGGTCAGATCAAGATGTGCGCTATTTCGGCGCTGGAAATTGCCTGCTGGGACGCGATCGGAAAGGCGCTGAAACAGCCGATTTACAACCTCGTCGGTGGGCGCGTACACGAACGAATTCCGGCATACGTGAACGGTTGGTATCGTTGTCAAAGAACTCCGGAGGCGTTCGCCAAGGCTGCGAAAGACGTTGTGGCGCGCGGATATTTCGCAATGAAGTTCGATCCCTTCGGCTCAGCGATGACGCACTTGACGCCGCAGGAAGAGGATCTGTCGATCGATCTCGTGGCGGCCGTCCGCGAGGCCGTGGGGCCGCACGTTCTCCTGGCAGTGGAATGCCATTCAAGATTCTCCCCATCGACCGCCGTGCGTATCGGCAAGCGCCTGGAACCCTATCGCCCGGCGTGGTTTGAAGAGCCTGTCCCGCATCACAACATTCCGGCTATGGCTGAAGTGGCGCAACGGCTGGAGATACCGATAGCGACGGGCGAAAGCTTTTCGTCGAAGCAGCAGGTCGCAGAACTTATGAGCCATGCCTCGGTTGACATCATTAACATCGAACCCTTGCACATGGGTGGAATTCTGGGTTCGCGTAAAGTCGCCGACATCGTAGATGCTCACTATGGAACCGTCATTCCTCACGCCGCCCAGGGGCCGATTTGCACGCTGGCCTGTTTGCAGATCGATATTGCTACGCCGAACTCGTGGTTGCAGGAAACGTTCGAGGATTTCAACGAACCATGGGAGCGGCAACTTCTGACCAGATTCCCGCGCATCGTCGACGGATATTTCGAATTGCCCGAGGGGCCCGGCATTGGAGCTGATCTGAACCTTGACGAGATTCGCCGTCATCCGTACCACGAAAATCCGGACATATCCCTTTTTGAACAAGACTGGCATTTCCGGCGCTCCGAGGTTTCTTCCTGAGCCGCTGGAGATCGCTGGCATCAAACGTACAAAGGACCCATCGTGAAACTGCCTGCACCTCTCCGCGGTGTTGTAACGGCCATGATCACGCCGTTGCTGGACCGCGACACACTGGACGTCATAGGTCTGCAGAAGCTCATCGACAACCTGATCAACGGCGGCGTAAACGGCCTTTTTATTCTGGGCACCACCGGAGAAGCGCCGTCGCTCAGTTACGAAACGCGACGGCAGGTGATCACAGAAACGTGCCGCCACGGTGCCGACAGGTTGCCGGTGATTGTGGGTATCACGGATACGTCTTACTCCGAAACGGTGTATCTGGCCCAGCATGCAGCGGAAGCAGGAGCGCACGGCCTGGTCCTGGCGGTCCCGTACTATTTCTCGACAAGCCAGCGTGAACTGGTCGGCTATGTCCGAAGGCTGGTCTCGGAATTGCCGCTGCCGGTATTCCTCTACAACGCACCCTCAAACGTCGATCACATCCTCGCTCCCGATACGCTGCGAAAATTATCCGACTTACCGCAGGTTCGGGGCGTCAAGGACAGCGGCTTCGAAATGATGTACTTCCACAAGTTGGTCTGGATGTTTCGCGACCGCCCAGACTTCACGCTCTTGGTGGGGCCCGAGGAGTTGACCGCGGAAGCCGTGCTGATGGGCGGTCACGGCGGCATGTGCGGGGGATCGAACATCTATCCGAAACTGTATGTGGATTTGTACAATGCGGCTGCCGCGCGCGATCTCGACTCAGTCCGGAAGTTACATGCGCGGGTGATTCAGATCAGTTCGACGGTATACCGGGTCACGTCCGAGGATTCTTCGTATCTACGTTGCCTGAAATGCGCCGTGTCGCTGATGGGAATCTGCGGAGACGCATTGGCGGAGCCTTTCGAACCGCTCGCGCCCATAGAACGCGAACAGGTACGCCGCTACATGGTTGAAGCGGGACTGCTGAAGTAGCGACCGTGGGGTAGCAAGAAATGAATATCGCGAAACTGCCGCGGGGAATCGTTCCGTTGCTTGAGACTCCGTTTTTGGAAGACGGCGGTGTCGACTACGACAGCCTACAGAAACTCGTCGAACATAGCATCGCGGGCGGGACTAACGGATTGACCGGACCGCTGGTAGCGAGCGAAGTACACGCGCTTTCGATCGCCGAGCGTGAGCAGATCGTAAAGATTTCCGCTGAGGCTATCGACGGTCGCGTGCCGTTCATTGTCGGCGCATCGTCGGATGATCCTCAGATTTGTCGTTCATTCGCGCGATTGGCAGAGAGGGTTGAAGCCGCCGCCTACCTGGTGGCGGTGCCTAACAATCTGTACGGGCGAACTGAGGATCTCATCACGTTTTTCCGCTCGATTGTCGTGGAAAGCGGCGCGCCCCTGATCGTTCAAGACCTGCAGTTTAACGGTCCGGGTATGGGCCTGGACACGATGAAGCAGCTTCGCGATACTCTACCCACTCTGGTCGGCCTCAAAATTGAGACCGTTCCGGCTGGGGCGAAGTACACGATGGTCCGCGAGGCGTTTGGCCCGGACTTCTACATCTCTGGGGGATGGGCCGTTCCTCAACTCATTGAAGCGCTAGATCGCGGAGTGGACGCGATGATTCCGGAGTGCGCGCCGATTCGAGTCTATTCGGCCATTTACCGCGCATACGCTTCTGGAGAGCGCCAGGAAGCGATCCGAATTTTTCGTGAGCTCGTGCCAGTTCTGGTGTTCAGCAACCAGGAGTTGTACCACTCCATTGCGTTCTTCAAGAGAATGCTGGCGCGACGAAAGTTGATCAGGACAGAGAAGCTAAGAGCGCCCGGTTACAACTGGGATCGCTTTAACCTGCGGATTGCCGACGAGCTGACCGAGTATTACCTTGCGCTGGAACAGCGGTGCGCATCTGTCGCACCCACTCCCACCCGGTAGAGCGACGGATTCATGCAGAAACTGCAGCAGTCACCATTTTCCGCGCCAAAGTTACGGCGCTATTTGCGTTCTCCCCGTAAGCATCGGCGCCGATCTGCTGCGCATACTGGGCAGTTACCGGGGCACCCCCTACAAGAACCTTGACCTGTTGCCGCAGGCCGGCGCTCTCGAGGGCGGTAATGGTCGTCTTCATCGAAGGCATGGTGACGGTGAGCAGCGAGGAAAGGCACACAACGTGTGCGCGAGTTTCCTGAACTGCCTGGACGAATTTTTCTGGCGAGACATCGGTTCCCAGGTCCTTAACCTCGAAACCGCTGCCCTCGAGCATGGAAGTGACAAGATTCTTCCCGATATCGTGCAGATCTCCTTTTACAGTGCCGATCACCACACGTCCGACCGGTTTTGCTCCGCTGGCGGCGAGCAGAGGGCGAATCAGCTCCAAAGCCCCTTTCATGGCACGCGCCGAGAGCAATAATTCGGGCACAAAATATTCGGAGCACTCAAAGCGGCGACCAACTTCGTCCATGGCTGGAATCATGTGGTTTGACACCAGATCCATGGGATTTGCCTTTTCAGCGATCGCTTCTTTCGTAATTGCGACGGCGACCTTGCTGTCTCCGTTCAAAACTGCGTCATAAAGCTTCGTGAGATCTGCCATGGCTGTCCTCGAATCGTTTCGATTGCCCAAAAACAGCGAATTCAAGCAAGTTTATGAATACCCATCATCATAGCTTTTCGAGCGTCCAGAAGCTCGAATTTTCGCTGAAAATAGCCCCCATTCGTGCTAATAAATTTCTTCTCAGGTGTTAGCAGAATCACATCCTTGTTTCACAGCTCGTGGTATATTGCGCCCGGGATTCGTCTGAAAATCATGATTCAGGATCTGCTAAAGCGCGGACCAGTGCTGACCGACGGCGCCTGGGGCACAGAGTTACAGAAGCTCGGACTGGCGCCGGGTGAGATCGCAGATTATTGGAACCTGTCTCATCCCGAGAAGGTCGGGTTGGTGGCACGGTCGTACGTCGAAGCAGGCAGCGAGATCATCCTGACGAATACATTCCGGGCCAATCGCGTCGCACTGCACGGACGCCAGGGAGCGGACGAAGTCCGCGATTTGAACCGCCGCGGCGTTGAGATTTCCCGTTCTGCCGCCGGCGCTCACGCCCGCGTGTTTGCCTCGATTGGGCCCAGTGGCAAGCTTCTCTTAGCGGAGGAAGTCACAGAGCAGGAACTCTACGAGGCCTTTGCCGAACAGGCGAATGCGTTAGCCGATGCGGCCCCCGATGCCATCGTCATTGAGACGATGAGCGACCTGAGCGAGGCCACCATCGCCCTGGACGCTGCCAAGGCCACCGGGCTTCCGACGATAGTTTGCATGGTATTTGATTCTGGCAGAGGACAGGACCGGACGCTCACCGGGGTCACGCCGGAGCGTGCGGCTCGCGAACTCACAGCTCGGGGAGCCGACGTAATCGGCGCCAATTGCGGGAAGGGAATCGACGGATTTATCGGCATCTGCCAGCGCCTTCATGCGTCCACGGATCGGCCGATCTGGATCAAGTCGAACGCAGGACTGCCCCATACAAGCGGAGACTCAATTGTCTACGACATGACCGCCGAGATTTTTGCAGGCTACGTTCCTCAGCTGGTGAAAGCAGGCGCTTCCTTCATCGGTGGATGTTGCGGAACCGACCCCGGTTTTATTCGCGCGATTTCGGGCCAACTGCACAAGCTCTCCCTGGCGTCATGAAATTCAGGCTAATCAGCTGTGAGATTTTCTATCGGGAATTTAGCACAGTTGTCGCACGCTCGCCGCACCTGGTCGATATCGAGTTTCTCCCCAAGGGATTGCACGACATCGGCGCTGCGGGAATGAGGGAGCGCATTCAAGCGGCAGTGGACCGTGTTGATCCGTCTGGTTACGACGCCATTCTGATCGGGTACGGACTCTGCAACAACGGAATCGTTGGTATGGCAAGCCGCCAGAAGCCGCTGGTCGTGCCTCGTGCTCACGATTGCATCACCTTGTTTCTCGGGAATAAGGAACGCTATCTGGACTACTTCCAGAACAACCCCGGCGTCTACTTTCAGACCACAGGATGGATCGAGCGAGGTTCGGCCAACGGCGAGCTGAGCCAATTGACCGTGGGCAAAAAGCTGAAGATCAACCAAAGCTTCGAAGAACTCGTCGCTCGCTATGGGGAAGACAACGCACGCTATCTTTGGGAGCAGCTCGGGAGCCCAGAGAAAAATTATCGCAAAATGACCTTCATCGAGATGGGAATTGAACCGGATGCGAGCTTCGAGCGGATTGCCCAGCAGAAAGCCAACGCTCGACACTGGGAATACGAAAAAGTTCAGGGAGATATGGGAATGTTCGAGCGCCTGGTGAACGGAATTTGGAACGACGATGAGTTCCTGGTTGTGCCGCCCGGCTCAACAATCGTGGCCACATACGATGACGGTGTCATCGCCGTCGAAGGCGTTCAGCGTGACATAATCCCGGGACGATAGGATCTTTTTTGGAATCGACCTCTCACTGCCGGATCCTCCTGCAGCCCACACATACTGAATTAACGGCGTCACGCGGACAGCTTCTCAGAGATTTACTTTTCGAACAAGGAGTGGAGTTTCCCTGCGGAGGCCGGGGCCGATGCCGAGGTTGCCGCGTTCGTGTGCGAAGTGGGGATGCGCCTGTCAATGCGATCCAAAGAGAAATTCTTTCGGAGGAAGAAATCGAGCAGGGTTGGCGTCTCGCTTGTCAGTGTGTTCCGGAGAGCGATCTGGAGATCGAACTGCGGCAGTGGGATTCGGCGATTCTTGTCGACGATAGCAAATTCAGCTTTGAGCCACGAGATGGTCTGGGCGTTGCCGTTGACCTGGGCACCACGACCATCGTTGCGCAGTTGCTGGATCTACGAACCGGAAATGTGCGCGCCGTTCGGACAGCGCTGAACGCGCAGGCCCGTTACGGCGCTGATGTGATGAGCCGGATTCACTTCGCGGTGCTTGACCGAGGCCAGGGCGAATTGCAGCGGATGGTTCGGGAGCAGATTGGCGGCTTAATACAGCAGTTGCTTGCCGCGAGCCAGGAAAAACGCGGCGTCGTGGATGTTGTGATCGTGGGAAACACGGTCATGCATGACCTGTTTTGCGGGATCGACGTCGAGCCCCTGTCTCACTATCCATTCGATTCTCCACACCTCGGGCTGCAGCGGTTCGGCGCAGCCGAATTAGGCTGGAAACTTGAGGGCAACCCTACAGCTTATTTTCTGCCCTGTCTCGGAAGTTTCGTCGGAAGCGACATCCTGGCGGGCATTCTCGCCACACGACTGCATGAGCGCGACCGGATATCCGGATTTGTAGACCTCGGAACCAACGGCGAGATTGTGATTGGAAATCGTGAGCGGATGCTATGCACATCTACGGCAGCCGGTCCTGCATTTGAGGGAGCGAGGATTTCGATGGGCATGCGAGCCGCGAGCGGCGCGATTTCCGAAGTGCGCGTCGACAAGGGAGAGCTGTGTTGTCATGTGTTGGGCGATATCGCTCCGCAGGGAATTTGCGGCAGCGGATTGGTGGATGCCGTCGCTGCGGGGCTCGAAATCGACGTTATCGGTTCGACCGGACGCTTCGCGAATGGCGCGAAAAGTTGGATCCTGAGGGCTCCGGTTTCGTTGAACCAAAACGACGTGCGCGAGTTGCAGCTTGCCAAAGCAGCGATTGCGGCCGGCATCAAGTTGCTGTCGAGGGAGGCGGGCACGGGAGAATTGGATTGTTTGTATCTGGCAGGGGCATTCGGGAACTACATCAATCGCGCCAGCGCCCAGCGGATCGGCCTGGTCAATTTTCCTCCAGAGAAGGTCAAGCCGGTAGGCAATACGGCGCTGTTGGGAGCAAAGATCGCGCTCTTCGATCTGCCACGCCAGCGCGGGGAATACGTAGACATCCGAAATCGAGTTCAGCATGTGTCGCTTAATCTGGATACGAATTTCCAGGAAGAATTTATTGCCGAGATGGTTTTTCCCGGGAAGCGCACCGTTCAAACGTGAACCGGCGCGGCAATGTTCAGACGTCCTTGCCGGTACGCCCGCAAATATTGTGCACTGAATTCGTCGTGTCCCAAGAGAGCTTCCGCGGCGAGCACGTTGGCCATCAATTGCGAATCGCAAGGATCCACGATCGCGGCGTCCAACCCGTGCGCCATGAGCAACAAGATAAACGCCTCGTTGAGCAACTTGCGCTGCGGCAGCCCGAATGAAACGTTGCTGACTCCTGCGCTGATGTGGATTCCCGGATATCTTTCGACGATCTGAGCGATGGCCGTAAGAAGCTTCGGCCCCTGATCCTGGCTGGTAGCGGCGGGCATGACGCATGCGTCGACGTAGAGATCATCGAGCGCGAACCCTTCCTTCGTAAGGCGGTCTACAAGTTTGCTGGCTGTCGCTACACGGTCTTCAATCGCAGACGGTGGGCCTGACTCTGACATGCACAGCGCGATGAGTTTCGGCTTGTATTCCTTCAGCAGAGGCAGCAGAGCCCAGCGAGCGGGTTCGTCGCTGATGGAATTGACGATCGGGCGTTCTTTGCAACGGGGCAGCGCCCGCTCCAGCGCTATGGGATCGGCGCTATCGAGGCTTAGTGGGACGTCGGCAACATCTTGCACGAGGTCCACGAGCCAACTCAGGAGTTCCACCTCCTGGTCGGGGACACCTCCGTTCACATCGAGCACATTTGCGCCAGCCTCCACTTGCTTTCGCGCCAGCTGCCGGAAGAATTCCGCATCACGGTTTCGTGCGCTCTCTCCGACCTTTTTGCGCGTGCAGTTAATCAGTTCACCGATAATCAACATGAGATTCCTACTTTCTGGTGTGTTGGCCGTCGAACTTGACGGTTTGCTCGGAGCCCGGGGAAACCTCCGCTCGCTTGCAGAGATTGTCGAGACCGGCAAACCGGTTTGCCAGGGCATTGGTTTTATCAAGGCACCAGTCGCGCGGCGGGACCAGTATTCGGCCAAATTTGCGGGGATCATCACCCGCGGCCAGCGTTCCCAGGTAGATCAAATTCCAGATGCATGGCAGCTCAGGATCAGCCTCGCACGCTCCGTCTATCCGTGAGCCGCCGCAAGGCCCATTTCTCAACTCCTTGTAGCACCAGCGCATTGAACATCCTGCATAATTCAAGTGATCCTGCAGGCAATCGCCGCAGCCGACGCAACCTAAAGTGGCTTTTCGGTACAGAGAAGAGGGTTCGAGCAACCTGTACCAAAATCCTTTGCGCCAGGCGTGCCTGTCGTCTTGTATGTCTTTTTGTAGACGCGTCTTCAGGAACCGCGAAGCCCAGGTTCCGTCTTTAATGAAATGGCGATGCACCATTTCTGAAACGCGCTGCGAGAATGAAGCCGTCGGCTTTACTCGTGTAGTTTGATACTCGCCGTTTCGGCGGCTGAGGCCGTTGCCGTTCGGTGGGAACAGATAGAATTCGCCGGCGTAGGGGAATACGAGTTCCTCCATGCGATTCCACCATGACGAGCCGATTTCCGCCGCTCGCTCCTGAATCGTCAAAAAATCTTTACAGGTAAGGCCGAATCCTCCAATATGAGCCCCGGCAAAGCCAAGATCGCGCACCGCTGCGACCATCAGGGCGGCTCGCTCCAGGCGCTGTGGTTTCTTCTCCCGCTCCAGTTGCCTTATCAGGTCATCCGTGACGACGCATCCGGCAACCTCTCCCGCCCGCATCGCCTGTGCAATCTTCGCCGTCGCAACATAGATGTTAGCGAGTACGGGGACATGGCCCAGTCCTTCGCGTTCCATGTACAGCTTGAGTTCATGGAGTTTGCGCAGGTTATATCCGAGCTGGGTGATGATGTACTCGGCCCCCACCGCAACTTTCAGCTGCAATTTGTAGAGCTGCATCATGAGGTCTGATTCGCGGACCTTGAACGGGTTTACAACAGCACCCGGATAGAAGCTGAATGGTGTTGTGTGCGCGGTTCGAGGCCCAGCGGTATATTCCAGTCCATCTCGCAGCGAGCGAATCAGCCAAAGCAGCAAAACGGAGTCAAGGTCATAAACTGGCTTTGACTGGCCCGCCGCCCCGCTCCTTTGCGCATCCCCGGTGAGCGCGAGAATGTTTTCAACGCCCTGCCGGGCAAAGGAGTGAAGGCGGCCTTCAAGAAAGGCCCGGTTGCCGTCCTTACCAGTGAGATGAGCGATGGGGGTAAGTCCGTGCTCGCGTACAAAAGAAACGAACGCCTCCGGGGGAAGAGCGGGATTTCCGCCGGGAAGATCGGTCAGGCTGATGACTTGAATTCCGTTTTGCCTGGCTTCCTGAACGAAAGCTTCGGCCTCGGCTGAATTGTGATCACGGCCTAGAACTAATTCTGCAGTGCAAATAAACTCCCGCTGAAGCAACGCTTTGCGGAATGCGTTCTGGGGAGAGGAGTCGATGCGGGCGGGCGTCGGTTGGGGATTTGCGCTTTGTGCTACGGATGGGTCAGCAGGACCATAGTCCATAAACACACCTTTACGGAACGGATTCCATTCTGAGTGAAACGCATGCCCAACATCCGTGATCACGCTCACAATTCGATGTGAGCAGTGCCGTGCGGTAGGGGCCATTGCCGCGCGATTCGCTCCATTCGTGCCATTTCAGAACAGCCCTGTCACTTTGCCGGACGTCAGATCCACATCGAGTTTGCGGAAGCCGGGATTTGAAGAAGTCCCAGGCATCAGGCTGATGGACCCGGCGACGGGACAGAGGAACTTGGCTCCGGAGTACACAAGCACGTCGCGGATCGGAAGGGTCCAGTTTTGCGGAACATTTTTCAGCGCCGGATCGTGGCTCAAGCTGAGGTGCGTCTTCACCATCATGGTGGCGTAGTCGTCGAATTTCGAATCTGCCTCGAAAGACAGAGCCTTTGCCATGGCCTCAGGAGACCACGCCACACCGTCCGCGCCGTAGACTTCTTTAGCAATTCGCTCTACGCGGTCGCGAAGCTTCAACTCCAATGGATAGAAGTATCGAAAATCAACTTCTTCCTTGCAGGCGTCGACCACCGCGTCAGCGAGATCTAACGCGCCTGCTCCACCCTTCGCCCAGTGGTCAGAGGCAGCGCATCTCGCGCCTGCGTGCTCCGCTGCATCTCGGATAAGGCGAATCTCTGCCGGGGTGTCACTCTGAAATTGATTGATGCACACTACGGGATTGATCCCAGACTTGAGGATGATCTTGATGTGATGCAAGAGGTTTGGCAATCCTTTTTCGAGCAGATTGAGATTCTCTTTTTTATATTCGTCGGGCAGAGCGAAGCCGATTGTGACTTTGGGGCCACCACCGTGCATCTTGAGCGCTCGAACCGTCGTCGTGAGAACAGAGACGTGTGGGGTTAATCCGCTATAGCGACATTTGACATTCCAGAATTTCTCGAATCCGATGTCGGCCGCGAAACCGCTTTCGGTTACGTGATAATCGAACATTTTCAGGCCGAGCCGGTCTCCGATGACGGAGGATTGTCCGACCGCGATATTGGCGAATGGGCCTGCGTGGACCATGCAGGGCTGGTATTCGGCGGTCGAGCATAGTGTGGGATTGATCGTGTTGCGCATCCATGCGCACATCGCGCCAGCAACTTCGAGATCGCCGGTAGTGACGGGACGCCCTCGCCGGTCATAGGCCACGGTGATCTCCTCCAGGCGCTTTCTAAGATCAGGGAGATCCCGAACGATCGACAATATTGCCATCAGTTCGGAACTGGGTGCGATGGAGAATTTTGATTGCATCATGTAGCCGTCGGCCTTGGTTCCGATACCGATGATGATGTTCCGCAATGCCTGTGCGCAGAAATCGAGGACCCAGCCGAGCTCGACGCGAGTCGGATCAATGTCGAGACGGCGCATTCCAGTGAGACGTTCGAGTTTCGCGTCGTCGTAGTTTCGTTCGTGTTCCATGCGCGCGGTCAAAGCCACCATCGCAAGGTTGTGCGCGTTCATCAGATCGTTGATGTCGCCAGTCAATCCCATGGAAAACTCGGTCATCGGAATCAGAAGCGCGTTGCCACCCCCGGCCGCTGTGCCCTTGACGTTCATAGTAGGGCCCCCGGAAGGTTGACGAAGGCATCCGCCGACGTTTTTGCCGCGTTTACCGAGCCCCTCGATCAGTCCTAATGCGGTTGTGCTCTTGCCTTCGCCCAGGGGAGTCGGGGTGATTGCGGTGACCTCGATGTATTTGCCATCGGGGCGGTGCGCTAATCGGTCCAGGATCTTCGGGAAGTCGAGTTTGCAGAGACGGCCGATGGGGATAAGCTCATCGCGTGTCAGTCCGAGGCGCTCGGACCACTCGTCCGGGGTCGGCATACGGCGTTCGGCGAGTTCTGAGATTTGCCAGTTTTCCAGATGTGCAGCGTCGTAATGTGGCAGATGATGAATGATTTCGGACTCCATTCCGGAGCCACCCAATACGTCGGCAATGTTCTTCATGCGATATCTTTGCAATTGCTGACGGCCGACGTCCGTGATGACAATCACAGATCGATAAGAAGAGCGGAACGGGTTCCGACTGTGACAATAAGACCTGAGATCGGGACGAACAACTAGGCTTCGGTGAGGTAAATCGACGTGAGATCTGCCAGGAAAACGCCGGCGATCTGAATGCAGGCCTATAATCTGGCTCGGAGTTATTCGATGTCTCCAGTAGGAGCCAAGCGTTGGCTCTCGGGCTGCCTGGCAGCCTGCCTGGTGCCCGTGTCTGTGGTCGCCCAGTCTTCGAAGGCGCCGATAGGGCCAGTGGAGTTATTCCGCCACGTCAGTGCGCGTCTGATGGATGATTGGCGCCGCATGCCCAACTACACATGCTTGCAGAATATTTCTCGGAGCTACTATCGCTCCGATTTAAAAAGTGCGCCAAGCTGTAAAACAGTCCTAGAAAAAAGCGCTGCGCGAAAGCATGCGCTTCCTCTCGAGGTTGTCGACCGTCTTGAACTTGAGGTCGCAGTCGCGAACAGGCGTGAAGTGCACTCGTGGCCGGGTGAGTCTTTTATCGCAAACGAGGACGAGATCCATAATCTCGTGGGAAATGGGGCTTTTGGCAGCGGAGATTTCGCGGCCTTCATCGGAGCTATTTTCGGTGGCTCCGCGAAGGTGACTTATGAAGACGAACTTATTGTTGACGGCCGTTCTTTGTATCACTACTCATTTCAAGTATCCAAAGAAGCTAGCCGCTACGAGGTCGACGCCAAACCCTCACGGGTCGTGACCGGCTATGGTGGCTCGTTTCTGCTCGATCCTGAAACCGAGGATCTGGCGCATCTGTCCGTTCATACGACTGAGTTGCCCGAGGCCACGGGGTCGTGCCAGGCAAATAACGAAATTGAGTATGGAAGGACTGAAATCCACGGCATGCAAGTGCTCCTCCCGCGCGAAACGGATTTGCGGGTGATTTTGCGCAGGGGGGATGAAGCAATCACTACGACTTCGTACTCGAGTTGCCGTCAATTCAGCACAAAATCGAAGCTATTGCTCGATCCCACTGCAGTGGGCAAGCCGGCGGGAGGGCAGGAGATGGCCAGCACGCAGCGTGAGGAGAGTGCGTTTCCTCCGGGTATCAAGTTCAAGTGTCGGATTGTAACGCCGCTATCTTCCGACACTCCCGCTGGCCGGCAAGTGGAAGGCGTCTTGCGAACGCCAATCCAGGATAGGGACGGAACGATTCTGGCGCCGCGTGGAGCGAAGGTAAAGGCCAGGATTGTAAGGCTGTCGCAGCGCGCTGCGATCTACGACTTCTTCGAACTCGCGGTGCGCCTTGAATCCGTGGAAGTGGGAGGCGTCGAACGGCCGCTGCGCGCTTCTCTGGTCGACCAAATGACCGGCCCCGTCGCTCCCAAGGTTAGATATCCGGGTGCTTTACCCGACCAAATAGCGCTAGGAAACGGCCTCCTTGATAACACTGGAGAGTTCTTTTTTGTGCAGGAACATCTTCAGCTGAAGTATCTGGACGCCCAGTGGGTGACTCGATCTGCTGCACCGAAGAAGGAGATCAAGAACGAAAGCCAGGTTGCCCGGGACCAGATTCCACCCAACCCTGCGACCGATGCTGCGGCACTGGCCCCTGCTGAGAAGGCTAGCTCTGAGACAAAGGTTGAATCGACGCCGCCTGAATCACCGGCAGATGCGTTTGCCCTCGCCGAAGCGGATCAGAGTGAGACTTCGAAATTGCCGGGCTCCCAAACCGAAGTCCAGCAGGACCCAGATTTTCGCTTGAAGGTGCAAAGCAATCTGGTGCTGGTGCGAGTTGTGGCGCGAGATGGAAAGGGAAATCCGATTCAGGGCCTCGAGAAGGATGATTTCCAGTTACTCGATCGCGGGAAGCGCCAAGAGATTGCTCAGTTCGAGGTGGTAAATTCGGCTGATACTCTGGCTCCAGCGGCCAAAAGTGCCGGCGATTCCACGACAGCCGCCGCGGCTGCGGGGCATCCAAGTTTCCTGGTCTTATACTTCGATGACCTGAATATCTCGGATGCGGACCTGATGCAGGCCCTCGATGCGGCGCAACAGTACCTGGCGAAACATAGAGCCGGGAACCAAAAGGTAGCGGTGATCACGTCCAGCGCATCTCTGACTGACCTGACGGACGACCCCAAGAAGATTCAGGATGCGCTGGCAAAGCTGCATGCAAGTCCGAGAGCGTTGAGCCACACGCATGATTGCCCGGAGTTGTCAGACTTTCAAGCGCAACAGATCGTCCAGTTTCAGTACGATTACGAGATCGATGCCTGGAAGGCCGCGCTCGATGAAGTTAAAGCTCGCTGCCCTCTACCTGCTCCACGCTCGGCTATGCCCCAGTCTCAGTCGCCAATCTACAGCATGATTACGATGCAAGCACGACAGGTGCTCGCCCAGGCGGAGATACTCGCGCGAACGAACCTTCAGCAATTGGAGCAAGTAGTCAGCTATCTCGCGCAATTTCCCGGGCAGCGCACGATTGTTCTGGTTTCGCCGGGATTCCTTTCGGAAAGCGAGCAGGCGCAACTCGACAGAATCATCGACCATGCACTGCGTTCACAAGTCGTGGTGAGCTCTCTTGACCCTAAAGGCTTGGCGCTGCTCATGCGAGATGTCGATATAACGCGAAGCTATGTGCCCACCGCCAACTCTGGCGCGATAGGTGCCACGCGCAACGTTGACTTTATGCGCGAGGCTGCCGCTACGGACGTACTGATGGAGGTAGCCGAAGGGACAGGCGGGAAGTTCTTTCACAACGACAATGATTTGGAAGCTGGATTCGCGGCGGTCTCGGGCTCACCCGTGTACTACATCCTGGCCTTTGTTCCGAAGGACTTTGACGGCACGTTTCATAAGCTTGAGGTCAAGCTCACGCGCACGAAGGGAAGCGTGCAGGCGCGTCGTGGTTACTTTGCGGTCCAGAACCCGCCAGCAGTGATCGGCGCTCAAAAAGAGCAGAAGACCGAGCTAACTGACGATCTGCGCAGTATGATGTCTTCCCGGGAAGAAGTTCATGACTTGCCGATTGACCTCAGCATCGACGTGATTGCTTCGTCGGCCGAAACCCGCGATGTGACTGTGTTCGTCAAGCTCGACCTCGCCTCCGTACCGTTTCACAAAGAGGGGGATCGGAACGTCAACACGGTGACGTTTGTAGCTGGAGTCTACGACGGCGAGGGGAAGTGGGTAGACGGGGAAAGAAAGCGATTCGACCTCAAGCTCCCGGATACTGAACTGAACGACATGCAAGCTCGAGGCGTCGTCGTGCGGAATACTTTCAAGCTGAAACCGGGGAAGTATCTCTGCCGGGAAGTGGTTCAGGATACGGACGATCATCGGATTGCCGCCGTGAACCGGTCGTTCGAAGTTCGCTGATCCTCCGCACGATTGCCATATCTCAAGAGTTTGGATCTGGGCGAGGGGCACTGCTCAGCAACCGGTCTCGGATTATATTTTTGCGGATCTTGCCGACCGACGTGCGGGGTAGAGAGTCGCTGAACTCGATTCGTTCCGGCACTTTGTAGGAAGCGAGGTTAGCAGCGCAGTGGGCACGAATCTGCCCGTGAGTGAGTTCAACCCCAGGCTTTCGGACGACCACCGCCGCCACCGACTCGTCTCGCGTTGCGTCCGGCAAACCGCAAACGCACACGTCGGCCACACCTTCCAGCGCGGCAATTACCGATTCCACTTCCGCGGTTGAGATATTCAGTCCTGAACGCTTGATCATGTCGCTACTGCGATCGAGAAAATAGAAAAATCCATCTTCGTCATATTGCGCAGTGTCGCCGCTGAACATCCAAGTGTGGCCGTCTACCTGTCGCAGAGCTTTTTGGGTTGCTTCTTCGTTCTTCAGATATCCGCGCATTACCGATCGGCCAGGCTGTGCGCGAACAATCAATTGTCCGGGTGAGTTCGGCGGCAACTCGCGTCCATCTTCGTCAACGACTTTCAATTCGTAACCGAGGACAGGACGTCCCATTGCCTGCAAACGGCGCTCGCCAGAAAGGGGACTCATGATCGGGAGTGCGGCCAGTTCGGTCATCCCCCAAAGCTGCTGAAGTGGGGCGCCAAACCGCCGGTGCCACTCTGTGTATTGGGCATCGGTAAGATTCTGCGCATACGTAATGTTACGAAGCCTGTGCTGACGGTCTGATTCACGCGGAGGCTGGTTCAGCAGCATTCGCAGGGGTGCGCCGAACAGTGCCGCCATGGTGGCGTCGTAACGGACGGCCTGCTCGAAAAAGGCGCTGGCGCTGAATCGGGAAACGATCGCGACACTGCAGCCCGAAATCAGCGCAGGCCAGAGAGCATGGCACTGCGCGGCAGAGTGATACAGGGGAAGAGCGATCAGATGGCAGTCATCGTTCCGCAAACCGGTCGCCGCTCGGAAAACTTCGCTTCCATAGATGAAGTTGGCATTGGTCAGCATCACGCCTTTCGGGCGTGAAGTCGTGCCCGAGGTGTAGAGCAACTGGAGAACTTTATCGGCGCCCCCAGCGCCATGCGGCGCGGTATCTTTTTGCCGCGCAACCTCGGCATCGTAGCAAGGATAATTCGGTTCAGGATGGCCCTCATCGACCAATACTATGGCGCGACTTCCGTTTCTGGTTGCGGATTCGACAGCCCCGAGGCTCTTCTGATTGGTGATGACCAACTTCGCTTCGGAGTGTTCCTGGAAGTATCGGAGTTCCTCCGCGGTAGCAGAGGGGCTCGTGGGAAGAACGATTGCCCCCAGATATGACGCGGCAAGGATGACTTGTGGATAGGCAGGATGGTTCGCGAGGTGCAAATTGATGACATCCCCCTCGTGAATGCCCATGGCGACGAGGAAGTTTGCAGTCTGATGAATCGCCGCAAGAAATTGAGAAAAGGTCCAGCGGAACACCTTCTCATCCGGGCCCTCATAGGTGAGCCACAGGCGGTCCGGTTGAGAAGCGGCATAACTTCGAAAGATCGAGTAGAGAGTGCGGTCGCCGACGATGTCCACGAAAGTTGTGATTAGCTCTTGCGTTTCTTGTTTACGAAATCCGCGATTCTTTTCTGCGCTTCAGGCTTTTCGTAACAGAGTCGAAACATTTCGGCTGCAGCTTTATCCCACTCGAACTGGCGCCATGGCGACATCTGCTGAAGCAACTTCCTGGTCTGCGTCAAACCTTCCGGAGGCATTGCAGCGAGGCGGCGGGCAAGCTCTTCTGTACGAGAGATTAATTGGCCTTCGGGAACCGCCTCGTTGACGAGCCCGATCTCCGCAGCCTCAGCGCCGGTCATCGTTTTACATGTCATCAGGATCCAGCGGGCGTGCGAGAGGCCGACCGCATCCGCGAGACGACCGACCGCCCATGGCGGGAGCCAGCCCAACTCAACTTCGGGCATGCCGATCGAAGCCGTTTCGGACGCGATGCGGAAATCATGATACAGGGCTAATCCCAGGCCACCGCCAAGCGCGTGACCGTGAATCGCCGCGATCGTGGGCTGCGGCAGGCGGTCGAGGCCAGAGAAGATCTCGGCAAAGCGGAGTTCATAATTCGCCGCATCCGCAGCATTGAGGGGAGCGAGTTCCCGCAAATCGCTCCCTGCGCAGAAGGCCCGGCCTTCGCCACGGGTCACGACGACACGGACATCTTGTCGCCGCTCGAGCTCCCGCAGAATTGAATCGAACTCAGTAGCGAGGGCGTCATTGATCGCATTCAGAACTTCAGGCCGCTGGAGGGTAAGCCACGCTACTCCTTTTTGGATGGAGCAATTGAGCATGGGAGCTATTTCTTCTTGCCGTAGGTCCGTTCAAGAAAGCGTGGAATAGATCCGGTAATATAGCGCTCAATTGTGCCTCGCGCGATCATCTCGACTTCATCGTGGGCCTCGACCTTGACGAGAACTCGCTTTCCATCGATCTGCGCGACCTCAGCCCGTGCTCGAACCTTCATCCCCATGGGAGTCGCTGCCAGATGCTCGATGTCAATCTTCGTTCCTAAAGTGCCCTGGTCTTTCTCCAAAGTGGGGACGATCACCTGATGGGCGAGTGAATCCAACAGCCAGACGACTGCCGGCGTGGCGAATACCGGCACACCCGGGTTGCCGAAATTTTCGGCGCTATGTTGTGGACCGGCCGTCCACTCCACGTCGAGCGTGCGGCCGACGGACAATGCTTCTTTCGGGGATGGATTTGTCATCTTTTACTGGTTCGCTCGTGATCGGGAGATATGAGCCGCAATCGCAGTCGCGACATTATAGTGGACTCGTTCACGTAAGCTTCAATAGGCTGCTGACGATTTTTGCGCAACTTCTGGTGCAGACCTAGCTTCCTCTCGTGATATCCACGCCGCAGAATTCTTCGGGCTCAAGAGATATAGTTGCATTCCGCCGCTGACCCGGTTGCGAGAAACGCCTTCGTTCGGATCGTCTGAGCGCAACTCCCGTCCGGTGCCATAGTTCTGCCACCATTCTCCCCAGGCAGTGGCTGCCACGCCGCCGAACCAGTCGTTCACATTTACTTGAATTTCGTCGGAATCGACCATGGCCCTCAGGTGCTGGGTTCCGATCGCTTCGATTCCGAGGCCGTAGCCGTCTTTATCGGTGAGACTTGCGAATACGAAATCGCGCTTTGTACTTCGAAAGTCGTTCGTCCCGAGAGGCGTGTCGTCTTCGGCGTAAGACTGTTTGGGTGGAACACTTTGTGGTCCGGGCGCATGAGCCATGGCGGTGCCTTCATTGCGGCCGATATGGTCGTCCGGGTAGACAGTCCACTCGCCATGACGTTTCCACTGTAACTTGTCGCACCAACCCGGCATGCCGAATTGCAGGCCGACCTCGCGGGCTCGCACGTCGGTTCCCGTGTAAATGAAATCGTAGCTTACGCGGATGCTTCCCTCGGGGGAGATGCGAAACCGTAGTTCGCCGGCGAAGTCGCGATACGTGCCAATCTCGACTACCTCGTAGTCGTTGCCGAGAGGATGAATATCGAGGGGCTTGCCGAGGCGCCAGGTCTCGAAGATGGGAAATTCTTCAAGCGTTGCCTCGATCGGCTGCACGTGCAGCTTCGGTGTGTCGTAGAGAACGGAATGCCGGTCGATAAGAGCGCGGCGAATGCGTCCGTTCGCACCGTCAAATGCAATTTCGAAATTATCGCCGAGGAGGCGCTCCATGGGGCCGCCAAGCCAGGATGGTTCGTGAACATATCGAAGAGGGCCGGCAGCGCTCGGCGCTTGGGGCACTCGAGGCGCGACGCCGAGTCGCATCCGGTGCGGCATGACCAGGCCACCTTTGCTGTCGAGAAACTGCAACGATAGGACGTCGCCCGCTCTTGTTCCTGCTCCGACGGGGATCGAGACCTGACCGCTCGTGTGTGGGGCAATGTTGGGATGAAGTGTGCCGTGCTGGTCCCCGACCGACCAGTTCAACGTGAGCTCTGAGAGATTGGTGAATTCGTACCGGTTATTCACTGTGAAAGTGACCGGATCACCGGGCTTCCAGTTCGGTAGATCGCGATCTTGCATGTGTACCGGCGAAAACAGCATCTTTACATGCCAGAATTCTGGCTTCTTGCGGCGCCATCCATCGACGATGCCCCAGGGGGCATCGCCCACGATGCCGCGACCGGGCATGTGATAAATATGGTCGAGAAAATGAAGCGGACGCCCGATGCTGCCGCGGCCATATTCTGAGTCGCGCCCTGGCACCAGAAATGCGTCATCCACCCAGGCCCAGATAATGCTGGCCTGGACATTCTTGCTGGACTGAACGGCATCCCACACGGGAATGAGGGGCTGTATGTAATAGTCCCGCTCGCCGGGATCGAGCCACACTTCACGCGTGTCACCCCAAAGATTCCCTTGGAAGGGAGCCATGGATTCATCCCACATGATGGGCACTTTGACGTTTTCTCGTTCTTTCATGCGGGCCAGGCTGATGGGGTTGTGCATGGTATCGAGTTCGAGCGTTGCGCTCTGGCCGGCGCTGGCAGGCCGCGTCGGATCATGCCTTTTCACGAACTGGTGTGCGGCTTCAAAGTCCGGGCCCCATGTGCTCTCATTCCCGACCGACCAGTAGACCACGCTCGGATGGGAACGGTCTCGCTCCAGCATTTCTGCGGTGCGCTGGACGAATGTGGGCAGAAACCGCAGATCCGAGCTTTCGTCGACCCAGCAGAAGGGTCCTTCTTCCTCGATGTAGAAGCCAAGCTCGTCGGAGTCGTCATAGAGATCCTGTACGGCGGGGAACGTCGATGTTCGGATTGCATCGAGGTTGTCTTCCTTCATCATCAGAAGATCTTTGCGCGTAAGGTCGGGCGTTACAGAGCGGCCATTAAGCGGGTCCATTTCGTAGTGATTGGCCCCGTGCATCTTGACGGGGACGCCATTGATCAGGAACTCGCTGCCACGAATTTCGATCTGGCGGAAGCCGAACCGCCGAGAAACCATTTCGCTGGCGCCATTTTCGGAGTATTTCGCGCTCAGCGTGTAGAGCAGAGGATGTTCTGCCTCCCAATGCTGTGGACTGCTGATTTGAAAATCGATGCGCCGCTCCAGGCGCGACCACGGAGAGAGTGTGACATCGAGACGATCGTTCTGCAGAGAGACCGTGCGGCCCTGCGGGTCTTTCAATGTGAAGATGAGCGGGACGCCGCTTACGTCGTGGCCAGACTCATTTTCAATCGAGAGTTCGAGGGTGAGGGTACCGTTGGTGTAACTAGAGTCAAATACTGTCGAGACATGAAATCGTCGAACGTGGAGCTCCGGAAGGCTCATCAGGTGCACGGGCCGAAAGATTCCCGTCAGCGGGAAGTTCGCATAGAAGCTCATGTTATCGAGATGAGAAGAAATTGTTTTCTCGCGCACGAGCACAGCGAGAAGATTGTCTCCTCCAACATGAGACGAGTCGGTGATATCGAGCTCGAAAGGCGAGAATCCGCCTTCATGCGAGCCAACCCGTTTGCCGTTCATCCATACTTCCGCGCCGCTATAAACGCCATCGAAAAGAAGCTTGATGCGCCTGCCCCGAAAGCTTGGTGGAATTTGTAGATGCCGCCGATAGGCGCCCGTTCCAGTATTGCTGTCGAATCCCTCCATCATCCAGTGCGATGGAACCTTGATTTCTTTCCAGTCGGCGTCGGGGAAATCAGGCTTAAAGAAGTCGGGGCCTGGATCAGGTTTGAAGCGCCAGATGCCATCAAGATCAATCGAGGCCGTGCTGGTGTCGGGCAAACTCAGGCCTGGACTCAAGTCGCCAGCCTGAAGAGTCTGATGCGCGGATGCTCCAGCCAGGTTCGCAACCGCGGTGACTTCTCCGTCCATGCCGACCGGCATATCGACCTGGAACATGCCGTTGTCATCTGTTTGGCTGGTTGCTTGCCAGTGCTTTCCACCAGCCGTGCCTTCGACTTGCACCGAAGCGTTCGCAAAAGGTTGGGTGCCGAAAGCGTCGGTGACTACTCCAAAGATGTGGTTCAGTAGATCGGAGCCCATCACTACGACCGGAGGGTCGAAGCGATTGTAGACTTCAATTTCCGCCAGGCTCACGCGGCCGGTAAAGCCGGTTAACCGCAGCCCTGTCGTTTTCACGACGGGGAACTGGGCAAGGATCAAACGAGTAAGAAGGTGGACCGAATCGCCGGCGGATTTCAGGGGATGCCAGTTTCCATCGGCGTCACGGGTTGCAATGTCAACGTGCGATAGCTTGGGAGATCCCTCTTGCCGGATGACAATCTCTTGGAACTCGATTGCGTTTAGCCAGTTCAACTCAATCCAGGTGTCCTGGGGCGAGGTACCTTCTTTGGCGCTCCATTGTGTATTCGTGATGTTGCCGTCGTTGACAAACTCGGCTTTTGTGCCCTCCGCTTCGCTGGAAGCAGTTGCGCGGGCAGAAAGCGCAATATTGCCCTCTGGCACTTGCTGCGCAGATGAGGCTGCCAGCAGGACCAACGTTAGGAAGGTTGTCGTCAAGAACGCTCTCGCCGGCATCAGAAAGCCTCCCAACGGGAAACGGCTTCGAAAACCAGTGCACGCACCGCTATAGCACCGGGAGTGGGTTTCACACGGTTTCGACGTTTTGGCCGGCAGGATCTGTGGTTCCTCTCGTAACAACTCAGTTGTCTGATGAAGCATCGCTAATGTGGCGGGCGCTGAAATTATAAGAGCAGCCCCGACAAGGTTGTCTGGATGTTCCGGATGACGGACCAGTTTCCTGAATCTTGGAATCGCTGTAGTAGCATAGGCGCGGTCAGGATGCGGAAATAAACAGGATGCGGATATAAAAATGTACGACCGTAGCTCTAAAGACTCTGGGAACAGCGAGAACAGGTTGATCAAAAGCAGGGTATTGCGGAAGTTACGCGACGGCGAATTTGTGCGCGTGGCAGGGATCAACCGCGTTCCCGACCCATGGCTGGCTGAGGTTGCGGGCAGGCTAGGATTCGACCTGATCTGGTTCGATATGGAGCATCGTCCGTATCCGTTTCAGCTGGTCAGCGGACTGTCACTGGCGTGCCGTGCTACCGGAATGGATCTCATGGTCCGCGTGCCCAAGACGGCCTACACCAGTCCAATGCAAATACTGGAGATGGGCGCAACGGGGACCATGGTTCCGCATGTCCGGAGTCCGGAGGAAGCAAGGCAGTGGGTGGATTGGACGAAGTTTCCTCCTTTCGGCAAGCGGGGTTTCGACAATGCAGGGGTCGATTGCGACTACACTTTTGCCGATCCGCTTGAGTACATCGAACATGCCAACAAAGAAACGTTTCTAGTCCTTCAGATTGAAGATCGCGAAGCGGTCGAGTGCATCGATGAGATCGCGGCGGTGGAGGGTGTGGATGTGCTTTTTGTCGGCCCGGCCGACCTTAGCCTGAGCTACGGAGTGCCCATGCAGTTCAAGCACCCTTTGATGCAGAAGGCTAAGGACAAAGTGGCGAACGCCGCGGCCAAAGCGGGAAAGTGGTGGGGCACGGTGACAGTGACACCAGAATCGGCTCAAACCGAAATCGATCGCGGTGCGCGCATGGTCACCTGTGCGGATGATCATTTTGTCCTGGTACAGGGGATGCAGCAGGCAGCCTCGCGGTTTGCGAGCCTGGCGATTCGCGAGTCCGGCCGCAGTAGCAAACGCAGGAGGTAGTTCCGACGTGAAAATTGCGTCCGTCGACGTCATACTTACCGCCGCCGCATGGCGGAACTTTACCTTCGTCAAAATCAAGACTGATTCCGGGCAGGTGGGATGGGGCGAAGCCACGTTGGGCTGGAAGGAGACGGCCGTCCGCGAGGTGGTACTCGACTATGGACGCCGCTACCTGGTGGGAAAGAGCCCCTTCGACATTGAAGATATCTGGTTCAAGCTTTACCAGATTGAGCACAACACTGGCCCGGTAATGTACTCCGCGATGGCGGGGATTGAAATGGCGATGTGGGATATCGTCGGGAAAGCCTGCGGGCAGCCGGTGTACAACCTGGTCGGCGGGAAGGTCAGAAATCGCGTTAAGGCGTACGCCAACGGCTGGTACAGCAATATCAAGGATCTGAAACAGCTTACCGATCAGGCAGAGGATGTGGTGGGGCGTGGATACAAAGCGTTAAAGTTTGATCCGTTTGGGCCCGGTGGCCGTGAGATTTCGCGCGAGGATTTGCGGGAGGCCGGTCGCACAGTGGAGGTGGTTCGAAAAACGGTTGGCGAGGGCGTTGACATTCTTTTGGAGTTCCACGGACGTTTCAGCCCGATCATGGCTCTTGAAGCTATCCGGGCGATGGTGCCGTATAACCCTGGCTGGTGCGAGGAGCCGATCCCGGCACACAACAATGAGTCGATGGCGCAGGTAGTGGCTGCATCTCCTCTGCGTGTGGCGACGGGTGAACATACATACAGCCGGTTCGGATTTCTGGATCTTTTGGAGCGCAAGGGAGCTCACGTGATTCAGCCGGACATTACTTATGCCGGAGGCTTCCTTGAAACCAAGAAAATTGCAGCCATGGCGGAAACTTATTACGTGAGTGTCGCGCCGCACAGCTGCGATGGGCCTCTGAAGAGCATTGCTGGAGTGCACCTGGCCGCGAACATCCCCAACTTCATGATCCTCGAAACATTTCAGGACTACGACGTGCCATGGCGTGCAGAATTGACGACCTCTGTTCCAGCGATAAAAGACGGCTACTATGAGGTTCCGACAGCGCCAGGTTGGGGTATCGCTGTAAACGAGGAAGTCGCGGCTGCTCATCCGTTTGATCCAAACGCGAAACTGAATATGTTTTCCTCGGACTGGGAAGAAAAAATGTGCCGCTGATGAGGCGTAGGTGGGGCGCATTCATGCTCGACATAGAATCGCGAAAGTGACTTGTCGCAGATTACATCGATCGTGAACGAAAGGAATCTTGGCCTGACGCTATGGGTTTCTCGCTCGGCATCGTCGATTGGTGTATCTGCTTTGTGGTTCTCGGATTCAGTATCTTCCTAGGGCTTTATCTCTCCGTCCGCAAAAAGGCTTCACTCGACAGCTCGCATTTCTTCCTCGCCGATCGCAGCCTCACCTGGCCGTTTGTCGGCGCTTCGCTATTCGCCACAAATATTGGCGCTGAACACCTCGTTGGCCTGTCCGGAGATTCGTACCGATATGGATTGTCGGCAGGAGCGGTCGAGTTGACCACATGCATCACGGTTGGCTTCGCCGCGGCCTTCCTGTACCCGTTTTACATTCGCAACCGGGTCTTCACGACCCCGGAATTTTTAGAGAAGCGTTATCATCCGGCGGCCAGAGCCCTCTTCTCGGCGCTGATGTTGGTCATTTCGATCACCACGAAAATGGCCTTTCATCTTTATGCCGGGGCTCTCGTTCTCCGCGGCCTGACTGGATGGGACGTTATGACCGTTGTGTGGATCATGGGCGCTGTGGCCGCGGGCGTGACAATCATTGGCGGCTTCACGGCGATCGCCTATACCGACTCGATCCAGACCGGGATTATCGTACTGGGCTGCAGTCTGATGGCCTTTACCGGATTACACCACGTCGGTGGATGGCACAGCCTGGTGTCGAAGGTGCCGCAGGCGATGCACATTGCCAAGCCCTACGACGACCCGAACTATCCGTTCTGGGGCGTGATTTTATCTGCCTTCTATGGCGGCATCTTCTATTGGGGCGTCGATCAGGTGAACGTTCAGCGGGTGCTGGGTGCGCGGAATATCGACCAGGCACGCTGGGGCGGCATGTTCACCACGTTCTTGAAACTGTTCCCGGTTTTCATATTTGCTCTTCCAGGTGTAATCGCACTGGCGCTGTTCCCCGGCAGGGAAAGCAAAACCACGTTTGTCACGCTGCTGAATGAGCTACTGCCCACCGGACTGCGAGGGTTGGTCCTGGCCGCACTCCTGGCATCGTTGATCGGATCGACTCTGTCGGTGATGAACTCTGTATCAACCCTGACGGTGCGTGACTTTATTCTGCACTTCCGCCCCCGGACGAGTGAGCGGGCACAGGTATTCCTCGGGCGCTTGGTTATTGTGATCGCAACCTTCTGCGGTGTGGCGGCCGCTTATGCCATCTACAAGACTCCCGATGGCCTCTACAAATACCTGCAGACTATTTCGATTTACCTGACGATGCCCGTAGCACCCGCAATCGTGTTTGGAATCTTGAGCAAACGAGTGACAGTGAAGGGAGCTCTTGTCTCGGTCTTGCTTGGGTGCGGACTTGCGGCTTTATTTGTCACTGATCAATTAATCGGTCCTGCGGAGGGGAGCAGATTATTTCCGTGGCTCCATACCAAGCTCACGCTGAATTATTCCTACCGAGGATTGTGGGGCACGATTCTCTGTGTTGCTGTCATGTTTCTAGTCTCCTCGTTCACTCGGAAGACTGACTCGGCGGCACTGGAACAATTGACGGTGAGTTGGAAACTGCTGCCCGAGCGCTTTCGCGGAATTTTCGATTGGAGACTACAACTGGCCGTCTTATCCGCGATCACAGTAGTACTCTATTGGGTTCTCCGATAGCGGCTGCCTACGTATGGCAATCGCGAATTTCTCTCTGAAGTAGAAATAGGAGAGTTGCTAGTGTGGTATTCGATCTTGGTTTTTCTGTGCTTGGCGATTGGGTGCTGCGCCCAGGAGCCATCCACCTTTGAGAGTTTGCAATCCGGTTCTGATCCGGCTCTCAATACAGATCCGGCCTCAACATTCTGGGCCGCCGCCCGCCCGGTTTATGCCGAAGTGGACTCGAAGGGCAATCCGTCAAACGAGTATCGAACGGAAATCCGCTCACGCTGGACGAAGGAAAACCTCTACTTCTTATTCACTTGTCCTTACAAGCACCTGTATGTGAAAACCGATCCCGATACGGCGCGGGAGACGTACGGACTCTGGAAGTGGAATGTCGCGGAGGTGTTCATCGGGTCGGACTTCAACGACATCAAGCGCTACAAGGAGTTTGAGGTCTCGCCGCAGAACGAATGGGTGGACCTCGACATCAACTTGAACTCTCCGCATCACGAAGATGGTTGGTTATGGAATTCGGGGTTTCAGCACGAGACCCGGAACGACGTGTCATCACACACGTGGTACGTGGTAATGAATATTCCCTTTGCGTCACTGGGCAAGCCGGTGGTGGAGCCCGGCAACCTGTTTCGGGTGAATTTCTATCGCACAGACGGTCCACCCACGGACACGAAAGAGGTCATGTGGCGCCCGACCCAAAGCTCTACGTTTCATGTCCCCGAGCGATTTGGCGTTCTCAAGCTTGTGGCGCACTGAGGCACAAGCACAGCCTCAGAAGCGCAGCTTCTCGAGATACGCGTAACTGACGCGCGCCGTCTGTAGTCCGTCCTTTGGATTATCGTGCTCCACGAAGTAGTGCTTGATTCCGGCCTGCTCCGAGTGCGCGAAGATTCGTTTCCAATCGATCACACCAGTTCCCACGTCGGCAAGAATCGTCATGTGCTCGCCGGCAAACCGGCTGGAACGCACGCTGGCTGCATCCGGGACCTCATGGAGGTCTTTCACGTGAACCAAGGGGAATCGGCCAGGGTAGCGCTGGAAATATTTCACAGGATCCTGCCCGCCAACGGTGGCCCAACCGAGATCCATCTCCATCTTGACGAGATTCGGATCGAGGTTCTCCAGAAGAATGTCGTAGGGAAGCTTTCCGTCCGCCAGGGGAACGAACTCGATCCAATGGTTGTGATAGGCAAACTGAATATCTGATTTCTTGGCAATTTCGCCAGCGTGGTTCAAGGTCTCGGCAGCATGTTTCCAGCCGTCTGGTTTGTCGCGTACTTCTTCATCGACCCAGGGATTGACGAGGTATTTTCGGCCGACAATCTTGTTGGCTTCGATTATTTTGGGCCAGTCGGCGCCGAGCCCGTCCCATCCAACGTGGAAGGACGGAGAGGTGAGGCCCGCACGATCGAGTGCGGCCCGCATCGCTTTGGGATCGGGCAGATCGTGGTCCTTGCCGGATTCGACCTCGCGGTAGCCGATCTTTACGAGTTCGGCTAGAGTGCCGTCATAGTCGCGTTTCAACGCATCACGGACAGTGTAAAGCTGGATACCGATTGTCTTGATTCTGTGTTCATCCGCCGCCCATGCACGACTCCGGCTCATCATCGCCGTTGCTGCCGCGCCAGTGAGAGTACCCAGAAAAGTTCGCCGATCCATCATTGATCTCCCTTCGACTCAGATTCTGCTTGCCGTCAAATGAAAACTGTTAGCCGGATTGCAAGGTCATCCCTTGATCTTCCGAGCCTCTGCATCCCACACAGCGGGGGTGTGGTTGAAGTACGAATAATTAGCCAGATGGCAGCCCAACGCTGCATTGTTTCCGAACTCCTCATTCTCGACTGGCTTCTTCCGCGATCGAACTGACTCGAAGAACCGGGCCTCGTGGTCCGCGACATCGTCGTAGCCGCTCGGCACCGCGTAAGCTTCGGAGTCGAGGTCTACATCAAACTTTGACGGGGCCGGATGGTCCACCTTCCATTGCCGCATGTACTCGTCGCGCAGTTTCTCTGGCCACCAGGAGACGGTATATTCGTCCGGTTGAGGGCGGGTATCCTGCGGCGTAAACGTTACGGTGCTTTCCCGGATGATCAATGTCCCCTTGTTGCCGTAGAAGCCAAAAAACTCGCCCTGGTTGTTGTTGAGATTGCAGCGTAAACCGACGCGGAAATTCGGGTAATCGTAGAAAGTCTCGATCAGGTCCGGGAAGTCGCGTCCGTCCTTGTAATGGTAGAGGCCGCCGGCGGACTGCGCGCGCTGCGCAACCGTGTTCGTTCCAGTTACGAAATGAATGCCTGAAATGAGGTGTACAAAAAGGTCGCCGCCGAGTCCGGAACCGTAATCTGTAAAACAGCGCCAGCGGAAGAATCGAATGGGGTCCCAGGGCCTCTTCGGCGCCCCAATGAGAAACGAGTTCCAGTCTACGGTTTGCTCGTTGGCATCCGAGGGAATCGGACACACAAAAGCTCCGCCAGGATCATTGCGATCCCACGAAGCCTGAATTGCGAAGACATCTCCGAGCTTCCCCGAGTCATAAATTTCTTTAGCGCGAGCGTAAAGAATGGAACTGACGCGCTGGCTGCCGATCTGGGTCACACGGTTGTTCTTTTGCGCCGCGTCGATCATTGCGAATCCTTCTTCGACCTTATGGGACATTGGCTTTTCGCAATAGACATCTTTGCCGGCGGCGCAAGCGTCAATAAAGACGCGATGATGCTGGTGATCCTGGGTGGCGATGATGACGGCATCAACATCTTTGCGGTCCAGAATGGTGCGATAGTCGCGGCTGAAGGGAACACTCTTCTTCAATGCTAGTTCCGCCGCGTAGTGACGAGAATCGTACAAGTCCGACACGCCGACGCATTCCACGCCTGGAACTTTTACCGAAGACTGCAGAAGTAAGCATCCTCGTATTCCGACCCCGATAGAGGCAAAGCGCACGCGATCGCTGGGAGCCACAGGGTGCATCGAGCCCCATAGGGGCTTTGGCTGCAACAAGGTGTACTTTGCCGCCGCACCGGCGGCGACCGTGCTGCCTCCGACTCGGATGAAGTCACGGCGCGTCCAGGTATTCTTCACGCGGAATTACCTCCAGGGCAACTAAGCCCACATGATCGAATGTCGGGTCCACAGGGACGGCAGAATGGTACATCAAATCCAACGGGCAGAATGGAATCGTGTCCGCAATACGGAACGAGGAACCATTCCTGGAACTGCTGCTGCCACCGCATCAGAACGCAGCGGCGTGCGGCCGACTCGCAGCGTCGGGACTAGCGGTGGGCTGCGGGGGCCGCAGCATTCTCGTTACTCTCGAAGCGGCGGCTCTGACGTCGGACTTTAAGGCATCGAGTTTGCCGCTGATCCGAACCGTTGGCCCAGAGACGCTGAAAGCCGCAATGACGCGCCCTGAGGGGTCAAAGATTGGCGCAGCAACGCAGGAAATTCCCATCACATTTTCTTCCAAATCCAACGCCACTCGCTGATGGCGTACTGCCGTTAACTGGTGGATGAGGCGCCCGGGTTGGGTGATGGTATTCGCCGTTCTTTTGAGTAAAGGATCTTGCCCCAGGATGGCTTTGATGCGCGGTTCCGGGAGAAATGCCAGGATTGCCTTCCCGAGGGCAGTACAATGCGCCGGGTTGCGATCGCCGGGGAACGCCGCGAACTGGAGTCCGTTGGGACCTTGTTCGACATCGATATAAGCGATCTGGCCGCCGTCGAGCGACCCGAGATTCACGGTTTCTGCGTAACGCGTGAGCAGAATCTTCATCAGGGGTTTGGAAATACTCTGCAGTTGGCGAAAGTGCACGGCATGCTCTGCCAATTCGTGGAACCTGTGGGTCAGGCGATAGCAGGACCCGACCTCGGCCTTTTCCACGTAACCGAGCTTGCCCAGGGAATAGAGGATGCGGTGAATCGTGGTGCGGGAGAAAGGCAAGGCCTTGGCAATTTGCGAAAATGCCAACCCCTGAGTCGCTCCGTTTTCCGCAAAACACTCGAGCACTCCGAATATCTTTCCCATTACCGCGATGTAGCTCTTATCGCCTTGATTGAGGTCCGACATCTGAACTCCCCCGTGTAAGTTAAGCTTTCACTTCGATCCCCAGAAGCCGTGCCGCGTTCTGGTAATACACCTTCCGCAAAATATCTTCCGGCAGGCCCAGGCCGTAGATGCACCAACGGCCCTGCGGGGGCGTCGGAGCGGGCGCGTAATCAAAGTATTCATCTTCGGTTTCCAGAAATCGGTAATAGATCCGGTACAGGTCATCGCCGAAGATCTGCTGCAATGTAGTTTTTGTGTGCGGCACGGCATCGGTGCCGAAGACAATCCGGTCCTGGTACTTATCGAAGAATTTCCGGGCAGCTCGCGGCTGTCGTCCCAGTTCGCCGATTCGCGCGGCAATATCCACATGCATGTTGGGATATCGGTCAAGGCATTCACCAACCGCCTGCAGGTTTTCGGCATTGTTGCCAACGTGCAGGGCCACAAACTGGGTGTGCGGATGACGCGCAAACATCCGGTTGCGTGCTTCCAGAATCTCGGCGTTGCTGGGGAAGTCCCGGCCATGAAATGACCAGTCTGGGTGATTGTTCAATTCTTCGTAGCGCTCATTGAATCGATCTGTCGGCAGGAAGAAGGCTTCGGGATCCGAAACATGAATTGCGACCGGCATATGGAATGCGGCGCAGGCTTCCCACATAAGGTCGAAGCGAGGATCGTCCACCTTAACGAGCGGACCTGAGCCGATACTTTCACGCAAGTACAGGCTGAGAATTTTCTCAACCTTCAGTCCATAGGCACCAGCGCGGTGCGCTTGTTCAATCTGGTCAGCCTGGAACTGCGCGTAGCCCGGCTGATTCGATCGTTCCCACGCCGGGGTAGTAAAGACAATGAATCGGCCCGGTTCGGCCTTCTGATACTTTTCGATCGTCTGAGCCAGGCCGGTTCCCCAACCGCCGGTCAGGTCGACCATCGACCGCAGATTTCTGCGATCCATGACAGGCAGCAGCTCCGAAGGCGGAGCCAGATAAGTCATCTCCTGTCCGACGGAAACCCCGTGATCGCTCCTTTTGATCCACGAAAGGTGAGTATGAAAATCAATCACTGGAAACCGAGCACGTTCGACTTGTGTCTCATGGACGTGCAACATGCTCTTCGGCTGAAATTCACTCAAGGGAAGGGAAGGGTTGCTGGTGGTGTTTTGAGCAGAGACAAGGGCGGCGGGCGCAGCTATGGCATTGAGGCTGGTTGCCGCTGCCGCGACGCCAAGACCTTCGATCAGCTGCCTTCGATTTACACCCACGTTTCTCTCCACCAGCCTCTACCGCGAAGGGGCTGGATAACTGACACGAACTGAAACGATTTCGAATGGATGGAATGGCACGGAGATTTTGCCGTCCTTCACGGGAAGGTCGTCTCCCTGCGCTTGCTCCATCATGTTCGCAAGTTTTGCTGAAACTGCGCCCTCGGGCATTTGGACTTCAGTGCTTCCCGACTTGCCAGCCCACTCGTAAAACCGGAGCAGCAATGCGTCGCCATCCTCTGTCTTCTTCAAAGAGGTGAGAACCAGATTTTCATCTCCGATACCGACGAAAGAATGATCCGGGCCCAGCCGCCCATCGTGAGCGTCCACTTGCCTGGCCTGAAGCTTGTAATTGAATTCATAGCCATGACGAACTGTGAGAGCCTTCCTCCAATCTTCCGCATGCGGATAGAGGGAATAGCTGAAGTGATGATGGCCCTGGTCGGCCTCAGGATCCGGATCCTTGGGTGAACGCAGAAGAGAAATCCTCAGAGTGTTTCCCTTAGCGTCGTATCCGTATTTTGATTCGTTGATCAAGCTGAATCCATGTTGGCTGTCGCCGAGATCCGCCCAACGCAAGGCAGGCACCTCAAATTTCGCAGCTTCCCAACTGTTATTTCGGGTCGTTGGCCGATTGATCGTTCCGAAAGGAATCTCGTACGTAGCTTCCGCGCTCGACGCAGCCAGCGGAAACGCAGCTTTCAGTAAAAGGTGAGATTCGTGCCAATCGATGTCGTTCGCGACATCTACCCGCTTTAGGCCAGCGTAGAGGCTGATGTTCTGGACAAACTTCGAGTTCTGCCAGCTTCGAACAATCTGAATCGTCGCGCGCAGCGGTCCTTGCTCGATCAATTTGACCGATTCAGCCATGTCCAAGCGGGTGAAGACCTTCTCGAAATCTGCGTCAATATTCCACGCGTCAAAATCCTTCGGCTTATCCTGGAAAGCAATTAGTTCATTGCCGCATGCGCCCGCGGCGATCGATTCAAAATGTGCTTGCTTATCAAAGAGGCTGGTAACGCACCCCGTCTTCGGCTCCACCGTCAACTTTGTGAGGGAATTCTCGAGTGTCAACTCATGCGCGGAGAGGTCTGACGTCGCTTTCTCGGCTCCTGGTGCAACATGCAAAACTGTATATCCGAGCGAAGGCACATTGTCAGCTTTGACCAGGAGGTGATAGGAATTCGTCTCGGGCCTAGAGGAGAGCACCTGAAAAAGGAGAGGCTTGTTGCGGGAGTCTGTTACGACGATGCCAGAGGTAGATTTTTCCGGCAGTTGCACATCGATCGTGACGAGGTCGGAACGTTCCCAGGCCAGCGGATTCCAGACCACGACCGGTGTCCCCGCTATGCTTCGTGTGTTGATATCGGCGGATAGCGTGCGAATCGCATTGGAGGCGGCTTCACTGGCCGTCCAGTGGGCTACGTCGTAATCGTGTTGCGCGTCTTTATAGATCACGCCTATGCCGGATCCTGCGGCGAGATCGTGGAATTGATTGAAAAGCACTTTCTTCCAGGCAAAATTGAACCGCTCCGTGGGATAGGAATCGCCACGAAGCCAGGCTAGTGCCGAATACTTTTCCGCATTCAGCAGCCATTCTTCACTCTCGCGCATGTTCTGTTTGTGCTTGGCTTGGGTAGTGAACACACCGCGGTGAAATTCCAGATAAAGCTCGTCGTTCCAGATTGGAAGCTCGATCTTGTCGCCGGATGGCGCGGGCAGCGTTGGTTTTTGAACGATCGATTTGTAGTCCCAGACCGGAGAATGTTCGGTATCGAGCTTTGTCTCGACCGAGGAGAAAAAATCCTGGGCGGACCCGAAATTCATTTTGGGGAAAATGACGTCCGGTTCAGTCCATCGTAAACCGCGGTCAAGCATGTCCCGGGTGGGTCCGCCGCCGTGATCACCCTCTCCGAAAAGGTTCATGGCTTGGGTGAGCCCGGGATTGTGCGAATAGCCCAGGCCAAGCTGATAGCCGAGCCTGACGGGCTCGATGGAGCCTCCGTAACCGGTGGGGAAGTATGTAAGGACGCGGCTGCCGTCGGGCGACTGCCACCAGAACAGCGTCAGAGGCAGTTGGTTGGTCTCGTTCCAACTCATCTTCTGCGTCACGAAATAGTCGATGCCCGATTTTTTATAGATCTGAGGTAATTGCCAGTTGTATCCAAATGAGTCCGGATTCCAGCCAATGCGCACGTCGACGTCATACTTCTGGCGGAAATAACGCTTTCCAATAAGAATCTGGCGTACCAGCGATTCGCCGTCGGGCATGTTGAGATCGGGTTCGACCCACATGCCGCCGACCAGCTCCCAGCGATGTTGCTTGGCGCGGTCGACCGTTTGCTGGAATAGTGGCGGATACTTCTGCTCCATCCACTCACTGTATTGCGCAGCCGACTGCGCAAAGTGAAGTTGCGGGTACTCCTCCATGAGTTGGAGAGCTGTGCCGAAGGTCCGGTGGACCACGTCCACCGTTTCAGTCCACGGCCAGAGCCAGGCAGCGTCAATGTGGGAGTTGCCCGTCATCTGCAGCGACAGAGCTTTTACCTCAGGCCGAAGTCGATTTAGATCTTCCTGGGCTGCACTGATGGATTTATCGAAAGCCTGCTGATCGCCCTTCTGAAGAGCTGAAAAATTAATTCCTGCCGATGCCTTCTCGATTACGCTGTTGGCTTCGTTCGCATTTGATCCGAGAGCCCGCGAGAATTCCCCAAGCGAGAAAAGCTCGCGCCATAACACTCCCGAATTCGACCCGCTCGAGGGACGATCGATCAACAACTGCGCACCTTGGAGATGCTTGGCCCCCTTGCTGCGCGGGAGCTTCACAGCGACCAGAACTCTATCTCCGGCCTTGGCGCCATCGAAAAGCGAGATCGGCTCGAGATCGTCACCCATCGCGACGCGCCGCCCGTTGAAATAGATAATGGTCGGGCCCAGGCCGTCGGCCGATACATCGAACTGGAAAGAAACGCGGGCGCCAGAAATGTCGTGGCCGCCCGCGCTTTTGGGGTATTCAATCCATGCGCGATACCACACCGCATCCTCGGGACCTTCTGACGGGGTTTTCACTGTTGTCCAGCTCGAGTCGTCAAGGTCCGTGGCCTCGCCATGCGGCATATCGGCAACATGCATTTTCCACTGCGGCTGGGGCAGCGAGTCCATGGCGAACAGTTTGGGAATCGCCGCTTGGGCCGCGGGGGGCAGGTTCTTCAGTTCACGCTTGGCTTCATCCGGAAGCTCGGTCTGAGCAAGGCAGTTGGGGATCGAAAAGATGAGTGCGAGCGGAGAAAAACACACGCAAGTAAGGAAAGTGACGAGAGCGCGTGAACGCAGGAAGTCCCAATGAAAACGGCCGTTCATGCTTTACCTCCGGACCCTAGGACCTCCCCCCTGAACGGTGAAGGCCCCGTCACGTCATTTGTCAATGCTCTTGAGACACGAGCCGATCGTAGTTCCCTGGCTCTCCAATTCAAATCGAATCCCTGGGCTCAGAATGAATCGATGTAGACCGTTTTCCACTGAGTGAAAAAGTCCCTCGCTACTTTGCCTTGCTCGCGGCTGCCCGAGGAGCTGTCACCCATTCCCCCAAACGGAACTTGAAATTCCAGTCCGGCAGTTTCCTGATTCACCTTCACGACGCCAGCGCGTAGCCCGCGCACAAACTGCATGGCCCGGTTCAGATCATTCGTAAACACGCTTGCACTGAGTCCAAAGGGCGTGTCATTGGCCAATTTCAGGGCTTCGTCCGGGTCTCGAGCTGGAAGCAACGCGGCGACCGGTCCGAATACTTCTTCCCGGACTAAGGCACTCTGCGTGGAGAGCCCCTCCAGAATGATTGGAGGGATGTAGAATCCGCTCTTGCCATCCGCACCGGGCATTTCTCCGGTCAGGAACTTTGCGTTTTCCTTTTGGGCGATCTCCAGGTATTGCCGCACCGTCTTGAATTGCTGCTCGGACGAAACTGGCCCAACCTTCGTTTTCGCGTCCAGCGGGTCGCCCAGCGTCATCTGCGTGGTTCTGTCGACCAGTTTCTGCCTGAATTCATTCCAGATCTTCTGATCAACGATTACGCGGCTTGTCGCAGTGCATTTCTGACCTGCACTCAGGAAAGCTCCTCGAGCTATCTGGTCGGCCGCTATGTCCAGGTCTGCATCTGCAAGAACTACCGCAGGATTCTTTCCACCCAATTCGAGTTGCACCTTCTTGCCGAGCGCAACCGCCTTTGCCTGAATCGCACGTCCTACCTTGTTGGAGCCGGTGAAGGTGATTGCGTCGATATCGGGATGCGTCGTGATTGCATCTCCCACGTCGGAACCGCGCCCGAGGACCAGGTTCAACACGCCGGCAGGCAAGCCGGCGTCCGCCAGAGCCTGCACGAGATGAGTGGCGGTCAGCGGAACAATCTCCGCGGGTTTCCAGACCACAGTGTTTCCGAATGCCAGTGCAGGCGCGATCTTCCATACGGGAATTGCGATAGGAAAATTCCAGGGAGTGATCGCCGCGACGGTTCCGATCGGCTCGCGAACGGCATAAAGAAATGTTCTGCTCGAATGGCTCGGATAAGTTTCCCCGTCAGGCTCGAGGGTTTGCGCGGCAAAATACCGCAGGATGGCTACGGCGCGGCCGGTTTCTCCCGCCGCCTCGGGCAGCGTCTTGCCCTCTTCCATGGCAAGGTCGCGAGCCACGTCTGGCGTCCGCTGCTGCAACAGATCGGCAGCCTTTCTCAGTATCTCGCCGCGAGCCGGGGCAGGAGTATTCCTCCAAGCAGCCCCGGCATTGACTGCTGCCTTGACGGCTTGTTCTGCTACCTGCCGATTCGCGAGCGAAAGCTGTGCGACAGGTGTCGCGGGTTGGGCTGGATTGATGTCCGCGATTTCGGTATTGCCCGGACACCATTTACCTTGAACGAATGATTGAACAGTGCGCATCGTCACCCCAACAGCGTCGCGAAGACTAGCAAAAAATAATGCCGGCAAGGGCAGATTCTACTTGCCTTGCGATTGCAACGCGACGGCTAATTCATATCGTTTAGAATGCAAAGATCGTAGCTGTTTTGTGGGCGAAGTGTCAATATAGCAGATACTTACGCTCATATCCCGTCCGTTCGATCAAGCGGTCGGAAATATCGTTGCAATTATTTGGAGGAAGCGTTAGAAGTGGGGCCGAGCGCGGTTCGGACGGTCTACCGAAGCAACTTCTATTTACGGAGATTTCCTGATTCATGAGCCTGAACCTTTCCCTTCGACGGATTTCCTGCTCCGCAGCAATCGGCTTCATATTGGCCGTTCTTACGATCTCTCCGCCGAATGCGTGGGCTCAATCGAATACCAACTCAACGGCGATTCGTTGGGACCGGCAAACGTTCACGATTGGCGGTAAAGACGTCATCCTGATCGGCGGTTCCATGCATTACTTCCGCATCCCTGAGGCGGAATGGGACGCCGATTTCGAGAGAATGCAGGAAGACGGATTCAATATTACCGACGTATACATCCCGTGGTTCATTCATGAGCCCGAAGAAGGCAAATTTGACTTTGCCAGCCTGGAGAAGTTTCTCAGCCTCGCTCACAAGCATGGCATCTACGTAGTGGCGAGGCCTGGACCCTATATCAACAGCGAGTCGGATCAGGGAGCGTTCCCACGCTGGCTGTCCGGAAAGCATGTCGGCTTCCGCCGCAACACGGAACTCGACCGCAAATGGAGCAAGCACTGGTATGACGCGATTATGCCGGTTCTCGCGCGGAATCAGGTGACGCGAGGCGGTCCGGTCATTATGGTCCAGATCGAGAACGAATATGGCCACCCGCAGTACATCAGCGATGATGAGAAAAAGGAGTTTGTCCGGTTCCTGTTCCAGGCGGCCTCGGAGTACAAGTTCGACGTTCCCCTGATGGGGAATGACATGCAATTCGCGCAGAAAGATCCCAACGATCCCATCCTCTCGAAGATTTACGGCACTGTCGACGCATACTTTGGCTCCTACGAAAATCTGGAAGAAATGCTGACCAACCAGCGAAAACTGAATACCAACTCGCCGCTGGGGTGCGCCGAATACGGCCTCGCTGGCGCGGAGGCAACCGTCCGAACCATGCTGGGACTGGGCACGAATTATCTGGATGAATACCTGTTTCGAGGAGGATCGCAATTTCGATATGCGGCAAAGGGGTATGAGTTTGCGGGATACAGCGCTGATGCCATTGTCGAAGAGGGCGGATACACGATGCCAAAGTACGGCCCCATGAAAACAGCGGCTCTTTTCCTGCGCCAGTTTGGTCCGGTTGTCGCACGTGCAGAACCGGCGCCGGAGCCCGCGACTGTGGACGATCCTGAAGTTTGGATTCGACAACGGAATCACGGCGAGCAGGGATTCTTGTTTGTGCGCTCGGATATGCGCGGGGTAAGCGAGCGGACGCTCGCCTTGCAGTCAACGAGTGAGCAGCATATCAGCTATGTAGATCCGGCATCGCATCAAAAGAGGACGATTCCCCAATACACGCACTTACTGCTGCGGCGCGAACAGACGCGCCTTTTGGCGTTGAATCTTCCCATCAGCAAGGAGTCGAAGCTTCTCTATTCAACGTCCGACCTGCTCGGACTATATTCAGACCCGGACCGGACCTGGTTGGTGTTTTATGGAGATCCAGGAGAAATTGGCGAGGCGAGTGTTCAATTTGATCGAAAGCCCGGCGATCTTAATGAACAAGCGATCTGGACCGACTCTGAGAGGGCAGCCACATTCGTACTGCCATTTGGCGAGAGCGATCAGATCGTGCCTGTTAGTGGAAAGCTTTCCCTCCTTTTGATTTCCCGAGAGCGTGCTTATCGGGAGAAGAATTTTTCAATTGACGGTGAGTCATCGTTGCTGATCTCGAATGCGGACGATGCGCTCGTGAAACCTTCGAGCCAACAGGTTGAGATCGATCTGCAATCTCGCCATCCGCTCGGAGAGTTTACATTCCTGGGGCCTCGCCTCAGCGGCGTGATCTCCGGCGGGAAACCGATTCCGGTGAAGTTAGTCGGCGGGGCGCAACAGTTCTCGGCGGCACTTCGTGTACCCGCGCCAAGTCTTCTCGATTTAAAAGTCGCTGCGGCGAAATCCTGGACCGGATTTCATCCCAGCATTGCGAAGAATACGAGTCGACTGGTTTCGCTGCCCGAGTTGGGCATCTGGGATAAGGGAATTACGCACTATCGCGCCAGCTTCCCGACTCAGGATGCCATGCTGAGGTTGAAGTTCTTTACCGACGATTTCAAGGCAGTCTACGTCAACGGGAAATTTATCCCCGAAGCTTCGAATCGCTCAATAGAGGATGTAGTGCTTACACCGTGCACGGGTCAGACATCATGCAACCTTGACATCTATTACGTCGATACGGGCCGTCCGAAAGAGGACCTGGGATTGTGGCGGCTGGACGAAAAGAAAGGCCTGTCCTCGGTCGATTGGCTGAAGGGTACGCAGGCCGAGCCGGTTCAGGCGGAATGGAACGTCGACTTCGCCGGCTTGAGCGACCTGAAAGATGCTCCATCAGGCGAATCAGCAATGACGACTCTCCAGTATTCTTTCCACCGTCCGGACTCGAGTGATCTAACGGCTGTCTGGCGGGCCTTCATGCCTGACATTCGCGGGCTCGTTTATCTGAATGGAGTGTATGTTGAGCATCACGAGCCCGGCCGTACCCTAAACATCGGGCGGGATGGAATCTATCTGCCGCCCTCGATGCTTAGAGAAAACAACACGCTGCAGTTTGTCACTTACGAACCCGTACCGGCAGAGCTCCCGCCGGTAATCATTCGCGCAGAGCCGGACAGCATCCGCAAGGAAATCCCAATCGGGCTGAGATTCGCGGATGCTCCCAAAAGATGATTACCTCGTCGAAAAGCTGAATGTCGTCACGCGGTGAAATCGCTCTCCAGGTTTTAGAACGGTTGTTGGAAAGTTTGGGTGATTCGGGGAGTCGGGAAAGTGCTGCGTCTCCAGGCACAAACCTGCGCGGCGCTTATAAACCGTTCCCCCCTTACCCGAGAGCGTGCCGTCGAAGAAGTTGCCGGTATAGACTTGAACGCCGGGCTGGTCGGTGTAGAGGCGCAATACTCGGCCGCTTTCGGGGTCATAAATTTCCCCGGCATCGACCACTTCGTGACCTCCGCCATCGATCACCCAGTTCTGGTCATAACCACCAGCGATTCTCAATGGTTCGTAGTCGGCGTCGATCCGCTCTCCGATGCGAATTGACTTGCGAAAATCAAGGGGTGTTCCTTCGACTGGCTTCAGCTCTCCCGTTGGGAGCAGGTGGGCATCGGCCCAGGTGAATTGCGAGGCGTGCAGGGTCATGTAGTGATTCAGAATGTCTCCTCGCCCGTTGCCATTCAGATTGAAATACGTATGGTTGGTCAGATTCAGGATGGTGTCTTTATCAGTAGTAGCCGAGTAATCGATAGTCAGAGCGCCTTTGCTTAAGGTGTAGCGCACGGTCACGGTAAGATTGCCCGGATAGCCCTCCTCTCCATCTTTGCTCAGGTAGGTGAGTTCGACGCCGTCTGGAATCTCTTTTCCGTTCCACACCACAGTGTGAAATCCGTGCGGACCGCCATGGATCGCGTTAGGCCCGTTATTGATCGCGAGGGAGTATTGCTTTCCGTCGAGGATGAACTTCCCTTCGCCAATGCGATTGGCATAACGGCCGACGATTGGCCCCAGAAACGCGGTCCCTTTGTGGATCGTGTTGTTCCAGTAGCCCTCGAAGTTGTCGAAGCCGAGAACGACATCTTCGGACTGACCTTTGCGATCTGGAACCTTCAGGGAAACCAGGTACCCGCCAAAGGTCATCACGCGGGCTTCAAACGCGCCCTCTGACATTGTGTAGATATCGATGGCGGTTCCATCCGGCAGCTTTCCGTAGAGATCTTTCTTCACGTCGGTCTTTCCTTCCATGGTGGATATACTGGACGCGAAAGCCAGAGCATAGATGATGAACTGTCTCGCAAGTTTCATGAAGTCCTCCGTGCGCGATCGGATTCGTTAACTACCGATCGAGCCGTCCTTCTCAAACTCACCCAACATGCGACATTTCTCTGCCCGGAATTGCGGCAGCTCCACGGCGTACAAGCAGCGCCAGGATGCCAGCCATCCCTAGTGAAATGCCAAGAACGAAAAGCCCGTCTCGAAAACCGGAAGCTGCATTCTTGAGTGCACCCACCGCAAACGATCCGGCAAGGCCTCCCAGGTTGCCGATCGAATTGATGAGCGCAATGCCGGCAGCAGCATGCTTCGGTTTGATCGTAGTGGAGAGCGCCCAGAAGGGGCCGACCATCGAAAACTCCGTCACCACGGCAACGCTCAAGGCGCCCACGAGAGCTGCAACTGAGCTGGAATAGGCTGCCAGAAAGAGCGCCGCCGCACCAAGAAAGGCCGGTGCGGCGATATGCCATCGCTGTTCCCCGGATTTGTCGGAATGCGCTCCCGCAATAATCATGATCACGAGAGCTGCTGCGTAAGGAATCGCGGTCAGCAACCCGATCGTAACCGTCCCCACTCCCGAGAGGTTCCGAATAAAGGAGGGAAGCCACAGCGTGATTCCATAGCCCGCACAATTCACTCCGAAATAGACAAATACCAGAAGCCAGATCGAAGCACTGGTGAAGACCTCCGCCACTCCGCTGCTATCGCTCGAATGAACCGCATGTTGTTCGCGGGAGAGCGTGTCGATCAACCAGCCCCGTTGATCCTCAGAGAGCCAGTGCGCCTGGCTTGGAGTATTGGTGAGGTAAAAAAGAACACCAATCCCCAACAGGATTGCCGGGACTCCTTCGACCAGGAACATCCATTGCCATCCTGCCAATCCACCTTTGTGCAGGCGAAGCAGTGCTCCGCACAAAGGGCCGGCGATTACGGCAGAAAGTGGTCCCGCCGCAGCAAACAGGGCGACCGTTTTTGCGCGGGTATCGTGCGGAAACCAACTCTTCAGGTAGAAAACGATTCCGGGAAAAAATCCCGCCTCCGCCGATCCCAGCATGAAGCGGAAAACATACAAGTGCCATGGGATACGGGCAAAGATCATACAGGACGAGATGATGCCCCAGGCGATCATGAGCACCGCAATCCAGCGCCGCGCGCCGATCTTTTCGAGAATCATGTTGCTGGGAAGCTGGAAGACAACGTAGCCGGCAAAGAAGACTCCGGCGGCGAAGCCATATCCTGCTTCGCTCATGCCCAGATAAGCCTTAATCTGCAGCGCCGCAAAACTGATGTTGATCCGGTCAACGTAAGCGATGACGTAAAGAAAGAACAGCAAAGGCACGAGCCGGCGAGTCACCTTCGAAACGACCGCCGCCTTTAGGGCGTTGCTCTCGGAGGTGTCAGGATTTGATAAATGCATCGCTCGCCGGGCGAAGGCAACAGGACTCAACTTGTCGAAGAACTGCGACGGTTACTTCATCTGCGGATCTTGGCCCGGTCCACCTGTGGGATAAATCTTCGGGATCCGCTTTTCCACCGGAGGCAGGGGAGGGAATGGACTGTGCGGTTCCTTCTGATACCAATAGGCGACGGTGAAAATATTATCGGAGCGCAGGTCGGCGTGGCCGTCTTCGATCGTCACTTTGATCGACTTATGAAAGCGAACTGGTGCTTCCAGGTGCCACCGGTACATCGTGAACCGTGAACCAGGTTGCTCTCCGGTGAACTCAATGATCCCGACCAACGGCGTAGCGTAAAGTTGACCGAAACCCCAGGCACCGTTGAAGTAATCTTCGCCGCCGGTACCGTTGATGCGCGGCGTTTTTTCGCCGTCAATGAAGATCATGTCGTCGCCTTCATTCCACGCGCCCCACTGATTGTTCAGCACTGACATCATAAGACCTACGAATTGCCCGTCTCCCTGCGTATCGAGAATGACGTAATTATTCTCGCCAAGAGGATTCTTCCAACGCGGATCCTTATGCGCATCTTCGAAGTTGTTCCCATAAAAATCGCCCTTGTACCACCCCTGGCAGGGGGAACATTGCCGGTATTGCGCGTGAAAGTAGCCTGTGTCGGCTGAGAGCGACGGAACCTTGACCCAGTCGATATTCCAGTAATAGTCGGTGATCTGCTTGCTACCCTCGTTGGTAATCGTGATGCGCGCATGCCTGCGAAAGGGCATCGGGAAGTAAGCATTCAGCGCCTGCACGGGATTCACGGTAATCAACGCAGACTGAAACACCGGAGGGGTGCCGAATGCGTATCCAAAAAAATTGCCGATCGGCGATTCGACACTGGGATCTTTTTCGCCATCCCAATATGCGCGAATGACGACCCGCTGATGCACGTAGATTTCCGACCAGCCGGGAATGGTAGTCCAGATATGCCGGATTTCTCCCGGGCCATCCTGATCGAAAATCGTTACCGTCTGCCCGGGATCGACGGAGACATAATCATGGTTGCCGCCGGAACGGTCATAACTGGAGTCGCGCTGCGATTCGTAATCCTTCAGCTTCGGCAGATCCGATACGGAATATTGCGCCCACAGAACCGCCGGAAGAAAAATGAGAACCAGGTTGCACAGGAATGTCCGCCGCATACGATTTCAGTCTCCTCTAGCGCAAAGTTGGCGAGCCCGGAAATCTGGGGCTCTAATGAGATTCCCGAGGAACCGCCGACCCACTGCATCCAACCAGGAAGTCGAGATCCGCACCTTCGTGCGCCTGCATCACGTGATCGACGTAAAGCTTCGACCAGCCGCGGACCGGTGCCGGTTGCGGCACCCATTTCGCGCGCCGTTGTTCGAGCACGCGATCTTCGACTTCGAGCGAGACCTTCCGCCCCGGCACATCGAGCTGAATCATGTCGCCGGTTTGGACCAACGCCAGTGGACCTCCGATCGCCGCTTCGGGCGAGACGTGCAGCAGCACAGTGCCGTAAGCCGTTCCGCTCATTCGGGCATCCGATATGCGAACCATGTCTTTGATCCCTTTGCGTAGGACTTTTGGCGGCAGGGGCATATTGCCCACTTCGGCCATGCCTGGATATCCACGTGGCCCGCAGTTTTTCATTACCATCACGGAGTTTTCGTCGATATCCAAACTGTCGTCGACCACGCGCGTGTGAAGTTCTTCGACATTCTCGAAAACGACGGCGCGCCCGCGGTGTTTTAACAAATGTTCACTCGCAGCGGAAGGCTTGATCACGCAGCCATTCGGGGCGATATTGCCACGCACGACGGCAATTCCCGCATGAGCTTTGAATGGATTCTTGAAGGTTCGGATGACGTCGCGATTCCAGCACTCTGCGTTGGCGACATTCTCCCAAATCGTCTTGCCGTTCGCGGTCAACGCATCCCGATTTAATACTCCAGCCTCGCCCAATTCCCGCAGAACGACTGGCACGCCGCCTGCATGGAAAAAGTCCTCCATCAAATGCTCGCCAGAGGGCTGCAGATTTACCATGCAGGGGAGGCTGGACCCGAGGCGGTCCCAGTCATCGAGCTCCAAAGGAACGCCTACGCGCCGGGCAAGTGCAAGGAGATGGATCACAGCATTCGTCGATCCTCCGATCCCCGCGTTATTGAAGATCGCGTTCTCAAATGCGGCGCGGGTGAGGATCCTCGACATGCGCAGATCTTCCTTCACCATGGCAACGATTCGCCGCCCGGTGAGCTGCGCCAGAGTGTTGCGGCGAGCGTCGACGGCAGGAATTGCTGCATTTCCCGGCAGGCTCATCCCGAGAGCTTCCACCATGCTCGCCATGGAAGAAGCCGTTCCCATCGTCATGCAATGGCCCTTGGAACGATTCATCGCGCTCTCGGTTTCCAGGAACTCGCAAAGCGGCAAGTTGCCGGCGGACAACTCTTCAGACATTTTGATCAGGCTCGTGCCTGAACCGAGTTCGCGGCCGTGGTAGATGCCCTTCAGCATGGGGCCACCAGAAAGGCCGATCGTAGGCAAGTCGCATGATGCCGCTCCCATCAGCAAGGAAGGCGTCGTCTTGTCGCAGCCCATCATCAGCACCACGCCGTCGATGGGATTGCCGCGAATCGACTCTTCCACGTCCATGCTGGCGAGGTTGCGAAACAGCATCGCGGTCGGGCGCAGTTGCGATTCGCCCAATGACATCACAGGAAACTCAAGCGGCAAGCCCCCAGCTTCCCATACGCCGCGCTTCACCCACTCCGCCAGTTCGCGGAAGTGGGCGTTGCATGGATTCAATTCGGAGTAGGTGTTGCAGATGCCGATGACCGGACGGCCCTCGAATACGTCATGGGGATACCCCTGGTTCTTCATCCAACTGCGATGGCAGAAGCCGTCCTTATCGTTCTTGCCGTACCAGTCTTGGCTGCGCAACTTCAGCATATGAATCCCTCTTGATCAAAAATGATTTTCGAAACGGAATGATATTAAAACAACGACGTTTGCCGCGCCCGTGTTACATCTCAACCAATCCTTGAGATTGATTTGGACGTGATTTGGCGGACACTGGGAACTCGTGAATCGTCGGTTGCATGGCGAGAGACAACAAGAAATTCTGTTGGTGCCTCCAGTCAAAGTCAAGCGCAAAGCCCGGTGCTGTCCGGATTCCGGAATCATCTCCTCCAAAACGGAGCGAATGCCTTTACTTGCCCAATGTGGGTGAATATATTGAACTGTTTTTGATACGAATTAGCGTGCAGCGCGTGATCCGTTTTCCGAGCGAGAGGTTTTGAGAAGCACTCGCGTTAAAAGGTGGGCCGATGTCACAGGATCTGGTTGGAGTGAATGCAGTGGTAACGGGAGCCGGGAATGGTCTCGGACTGGCGATTGCCCAGTGCTTTGTGGCCGGTGGTGCCAAGGTGCTGCTCGTCGATCAGGATCCAGCAGTTTCAAAACGCGTAGGATCGGCGGATCTTCCAATCTCGCACGCATCTGCCCTGGTGCAGGATCTCGCGGAAGCAGATGCTGCCGTTCGCGTTTTCGAAGCAGCGAGAAAGACTCTGGGTCAGATTACGACACTGGTCAACGATGCAGCCTGGAGTTTTCATAAGCCTATGCTGGAGGTCACCCGCGAGGAATTTGATCGTGTCGTCCACATCAACCAGCGCGCCCCTTATTTTCTGGTGCAGGAATTTTGCCGTGATATTGCGAATGCCAGGACGAAGCCCATCAACCCGACGATTATCAACATCGCTTCCGTGAACGCGTCGAGGGGCAACCCGAACCTGGTTGCTTACGCGGGAACCAAGGGGGCTGTCGTTGCAATGACGCGTGCTATGGCAGTGGAGATGGGGCCTCTGGGCGTCAGGGTCGTCAGCATCAGCCCAGGAGCGGTTGAAACCGCACATACGCGCTCGCTGATCAAATCTGGTGTGATTGATCCGCCCAAGTTATTTGAGAAGGCCCTAGTGAAACGATTCGCGCAGAGTGAGGAAGTGGCGGAGCTTGTGGCCTACCTGGCGAGTTCTCGCGCAACGTTTGTCACCGGCTCCGATTGGGCTTTCGATGGCGGATACCTCGCCTATTAGGCCACAACATCATCGTGGCATTGTGATTGCGAGTGCCTCCGGCGGTATTCCTCTGCAATTGCTGTGATTTCAAATCGATCATGACGCAGCCAAAAGCCGAAGCCCATGCACACCTTGATTCCGGAATGCTCGCCAGCTTGGGCGAGCGCGGAATCGAGGTTCCGCCCTCCTCAAGCCTCGATGCTCCCGAAACCATCCTGCAGCTTGGCTTCGGGAAGTTCCTGCGCGGGTTTACTCCGGATTTTGTGCAATTGGCAAATGCCGCTGGGCACTATCGCGGAAGAATCCTCGCGGTGCAGCGGGAATCAGACTACCGTTCGGCTGCCGCTCAAAAGCAAGGCGGTTTGTATACGCTTATTCTGCGCGGCCTCGAAAATGGAAGCCAGATCGAGACGAAGCGAGTCATCGGTTCGGTGAGCCGCCTCGTGCCGGCTAATCACGGCTGGGAAGAGATCAAGGCCGCGGTTCGACGCCGCTCATTACGTGTGGTCGTGACGAACGCCACGGAAACAGGATTGCGCCTCGATTCCACCGAACGTGCCGACGCTCAGCCGCCGCGAAGTTTTGCGGGCAAGTTGACCCGGCTTCTCTATGAGCGCTGGTTGGCAACACAAGGCGAAGATGCCGATATTGCGGTGATTCCCACCGAATTGGTGCTCGACAACGGTGCTGTCGTTCACCGTTTATTAGTGGAACAGGCTCAGGCATGGAGGCTCGACGACGGGTTCGTCGATTGGCTGAGAGCCTCGGTCCACGTGGCCAGCACGCTTGTCGATCGGATCGTTGTGGGTACCCCGGGTGAGCAGGTGCTTCGCGAAGAGTGTGCGGCAGTTGGCTATCATGACGAACTGCTGACCTGCGGGGAACCCTACTATCTTTTCGCCATCCAGGCAGACGAATTCACCAGGCACCACTTCCCCATGCATATTTCCACCCCAAATGTGTGCTTCGTCGACGATCTCGGCCCTTACCGCCGGCGCAAGCTTCGCCTGCTGAATGGGCCACAGATGGTGCTCTCTACACTCGGTACGTATCTCGATTTCACACTCGTCCGTGACACCGTTCGAGACCCGCAGTTGGGTGAGTTTACACAACAGACAATATGGCAGGAGATCATCCCCGCCATGGGTACGGAAGAAGAGCGAGTTAACGGAGATTACGCCCGCGAATGCTACCAGCGCATCGGGAACCCCACAATTGAACATCGCCTGCAGGGAATCCGGATGGATTTGACCACCAAGAATGCGATCCGTCTGTTTCCCAGCGTGCGCGACTTCATGGCGCGGCGTAAAGAGATGCCCGGTAGGATTCTCCTGACGCTAGCCGCAACGCTTGCAGTAGCCCTGAAGATCCAACTGCAGGACGTGAACGCGGAGTTCATCGCGTCGCGCTGGGCCGCAACGGACGAACACTCGAGCGAATCACTATATGCATTTTCTCGGGATGCACTAACGCGACTCTCAGAGGCGTCGCACGAGGAATTAGATGTAAACGCCGTAGCCCCGACAGTGGCGGATCTGCTGCGATCGATTCGGAAAGAGGGATTGCGCCCGCTACTGAGTCGCGTTTATGGCTTGAATCCATAAACGCGCCGCGCGCGACTCCCAGGCGCGGATCGATTGCAGCCGGTTGTTGCCTCAAGACCTGGAGGATCCATGAAGCAGATCGTGCTTGAGCGTCCCGGCTCGATTGTTGGTATCGAAGCGGACATTCCAACGCCCGGCCCTGGCGAAGCGCTATTGCGGGTGCATCGGGTGGGAGTGTGCGGCACTGATTTTCACGCGTTTCATGGCCGCCAGGCGTTCTTCACGTATCCGCGCATTATGGGGCACGAACTGGCCGCCGAGATCGTTCAAGTTCCCGCCAACGATCGAGGGCTTGCCGTAGGCGACCGATGCACCGTTGAACCGTATCTGAACTGCGGAGCATGCCGCCCCTGCCGCGAGGGCTATTACAACAATTGCGAAAACATCCGCGTCATGGGCGTGCATACCGATGGCGGAATGCGCGAGTTTGTGCCCGTTCCCATGGATCACGTCTACAATTCGTCGCGCCTGTCGTTCGACCAGCTTGCTGTGGTCGAGCCGTTAAGCATTGGGGCGCAAGCGGTCATGCGGTCCAAACTGACGGCCGGAGAGTCGCTGGTTGTCGTGGGCGCTGGCCCGATTGGCGTGGCAATTACACAGTTGGCCCTGGCGGCTGGAGCCCGTGTGCGAGTCATCGAAAAGGCCGAGCACCGTCGGAAGCAAATTGAGATTCTGAATGTTGAGGTCGTTGCCGAGACTGAAGACGAATCTGCAGACGTCGTGATCGACGCTACTGGCAACGCTGAATCGATGGCGCGTGCTTTCTCGCGGGCGCGATTTGGCGGCCGGGTGGTGTGGGTTGGCATCGTGCCAGTCGCTGTCCCTGTTGATGATCCGCTTTTTCACCATCGCGAGCTGACGCTCTATGCCTCACGCAACAGCGCGGGCCATTTTCCACGCATCATCCAGATGATCGAGGATGGCGTCATCGATACTTCGTTGTGGATCACGCAACGTCTTGGGTTAAACGAAGTTCCGGAACGCTTTGAAGATGTGACGACCCATAAAGGACTGAAGACGGTGATCGATGTCACTTAGCGAGCGTCTCCTCACATCGCGGCAGACACATCAGTTGGAAGTGAGGACCAGTTCCGTAAGCCGTTGACGGTAGTGCTGGAAATTCTGCCATGAAACATCAGGCGGAACGCTGTGATCACAACATGGGATGTAACCTCCCGACTTGACAAGAGGAGGTACTTTTCGCTCCAGTTCCGCATCAATCGCGGTTCCCCCCTCGGCCATGATGCGCTTGTCGATCCCTCCGATAATCTGAAATTTCGGGAAGGCTTTGCGGACTTCAACCACGTCCATTCCGGCCGCGACCTCCATCGGGCCCATCCCTGTTGCCCCACCCTCAATGAATAGCGGGATCAGCTTCCAGTTGTAGCCGTCGCTGTCGACCACCATGATCTTGACTCCGTGATCTCGAAGCATCCCGGTGAGCCGCTTGTAGCAGGGAAGCATGAATTCGCGAAACATCGCAGGCGAGATAAAGGAAGAATTCTTGAATCCCAGGTCTTCGCAGGCATAGCAGAAATCTACCTCGACTTCGTTCAGCACCTGGTCGATCAAGTAAATCTGCAGGTTTGCGAGGTGATTCATGATGTCGCGCACCAACTCGGGATCATCATGAAATGCGTAGAGCAGTTGCACTGGGCCCATAAGATAGCGCGCAGGGTGATAAATGCCGCAGAGTCCGCTGTGTCCTCCAACGGCCAGCACGTATTCTCGATTCCGGTACCTCTCGCGGATTGCGGGCCAGTCCGCGGGAAGCCGTCCTTCGAGCTTCAACTCCAGCCGTTCCGCCTTCACGCGTTCCCAGTCTTCCCGTGAGGCAACCAGCGGCTTGATGATGTTCGCAATACTATCTCGTCCCTTTTTATCTTCGCGAATATGGCCGCGCTCATCCTGCGAGATAATCACATCTCCGCGTTCCTCGAGCACCTTGTATTCGAAGAGTGGATAGATAAACGAATTTAGCGGAACGCGTTTCGCCCCTGCATCAATAAGAAAGTTCAGATTTGCTTGCGGGGCAAAAGGAACGTCGCTAAGCAGCGTTTGGCTCCACGGGTCGAAGGCTCCTTCTTCCTGATCGGCACTCGGATTCACGGACTCCACGCGATCGTGACGGAGTGGCGCCCCAGCGGCATCCCACTGACGCAGAGCTTCCGGCCAATAATCCCACTCCCACAGTGGAGCGCGATCCACCGGCTCGAATGCCATTGTCGCCAGAAATCTCTCCCGGATATTCATAGGTACGAGAGTTATCCCATGAAATCAGCGAAACAGTGAGCCACGTCACTATCCGTTGTGACCGAAATCGCAGATACCGTCACTCACGCAGCCGAAGATAATCGCTGCGGAATAGACGAGTTTGCGATCTGACGAAGTATTCGCATTGCAGTGCTCGAAGGAGAGGCTGACAATGACATCGCGTGAGCGGGTTCTTCGCGCCATCAACCATCAAACGCCGGATCGGGTTCCGATCGATCTCGGAGCGACACGGCAATCGGGTATTTCAGCCTCCGCCTACCACCAACTGAAAAAGCATCTTGGTCTGAAAACACCCACACAGATGGTGGACCTGATTCAGCTTCTCGCTGAGGTCGAGCAGCCCATCATGGATCGCTTGGGCGTCGACGCAGTAGGCGTCTTTCGCAATGAGACGAACCCGGGCCTGGGCATTCGCAAGGAGAACTGGAAATCGTGGCGGCTGTTCGACGACACCCCGGTTCTCGTTCCTGGCGGCTTTAATCCCGTGCTGGAACCGGAGGGCAGTTACGCCATGGAGCGGAACGGTGTAGCGATCGCGCGCATGCCGAAGGATGGCTTTTATTTCGAGCGCGTGGAGAAATTTCCTGGGGCCGCTCATGTTGATGTCGATAAGTGGCAGCCTTATGTTTGGAGCAGCGAAGATTTAGAGACCGTCCATGCCCGTGCGGAATGGCTGCACAAGAACACGGACTATGCGCTCGTGTGCTGCGTGAACCCGCCGCAAGAACTCTTTACAGGGATGGGTACCGGCGATTTTGAAGCATGGTGGACCACTTTCGGCGCCGAGCCCGAATACGTGCACGAGCTATTCGATAAGACGATTTCTGTATGGCTCATCAATCTCAAGAGATTTGCCGACGCCGTGGGTGACAAGGTGCATATTATGCAGATCACGGATGATTTCGGCACTCAGCAATCTCTGCTGCTCTCTATCAAAATGTTCCGTGAACTGATTCTGCCTTATTACAAACGCGGCCTGGATTGGGTCCATCAGAATACGAAGATGAAAGTGATGCTTCACTCTGACGGGGCGATTTTCAACTTGATTCCCTCATTGATCGAGATGGGCGTCGACATTCTAAATCCCGTCCAGGTAAACGCCAGAGGTATGGACCCGGTGAAGCTCAAACAGGCGTACGGCGACAAGATTGTTTTCTGGGGTGGTTCAGCAGACTGCCAGCAGACGCTCGCTTTTGGCACTCCGGACGACGTCGCCCGCGAGGTCGAGACGAACGTCAGAGCTTTCGCGCCTGGTGGAGGGTTAGTTTGCGCCGCGGTTCATAACATTCAGACCGGCGTTCCTCCGGAGAACATTCTGGCATTGTTTGATACCGCCCGATCCCTCTCTGTATATTGAACTGCCGATTACTTCAGCACTGCATCGCATGAGTCCGCATATCGTCCCATGGCGCAGGAGGCGAAATGTCTTTTCTGGGCATTGATCTTGGGACGTCTTTTATCAAGGGCGCCGTGCTCAATCTGGAAAAACAACAGCTTGAGCATGTGAGGCGTATTCCTTTTCCGGATCCGGTCGCTACGGATGATCCTCTGCGGTGTGAATTCGATCCTCAAGCCATCCTGGTAGCGTTTCAGACCCTGATGAATGAACTCGTACCATTCGCATTCGATTGCGAAGGGGTGGTGATGTGCACCCAGATGCACGGCCTCGTTCTGATGGACGAACGTCATCGAGCGGTATCGAATTGCATCACCTGGAGGGATCAACGGGCACTCTCATTGCATCCCTCCGGAGCCGGAACTTATTTCGACACCATTCTTGCGCAAACGTCAGAAAGCGAGAGGCAGCAACTCGGAAATGAGCTCGAGCCCTCGCGGCCGCTCTGCTTTCTTTTCTGGCTTAAGGAACAAGGGCAGCTCATTCCCGGGCTTGTTCCCGCATCACTGCCAGATTTCGTGATCAGCACGCTGAGCGGGGATGACCCCGGGGTTGATCCGACGAATGCCAGCTCCTATGGCGCTTTCAATCTGGAGACGTCAGACTGGCACTTCGACGTGATTCGGAGACTGGGACTTGAGTCGCTTCGGTGGCCCGGGGTTCGCAAGCAAACTGATGTGGCTGGATACCTCAAAGTGGGATCGAGGTCAGTGCCGTGCTACGCGCCCGTAGGGGACGCCCAGGCCGCACTTGCTGGATCGTTGCTGAAGGCTGAAGAGCTCTCTTTGAATATCGCGACTGGCGCCCAGGTCAGTCGCGTCATAGATGAATTGAAACTTGGGAGTTATCAAACCCGGCCATACTTCGACGGCCAGTTTCTAGATACCTTCTCATATCCCCCGGCAGGACGGGCGCTGAATGTGCTCGTCGGACTTGTCTCTGAGTTTGCCGCTGTTCATGCCGTGCCTCCGCAGGATCCGTGGGCCTACATCGCGGAAAAGACCGCCGAGGTGAGAGTTACAGACCTCGATCTCGATCTGAATTTCTTTCCCGGCCCAGAAGGCAATGCCGGACACATTTGCAATATCAACGCCAGCAATCTCAGCGTCGGCCATCTCTTTCGTGCGGCTTTCCGAAGCATGGCAGAAAGCTACTTTCAGTGCGCAGTCAAACTCTGGCCGGAGCGTGCGTGGAAAAACCTTGTCCTCTCGGGAGGCCTAGCCTGCAAAATGGAAGCGCTGCAGCAGGAAATCGCGCAACGCTTCGAGACTTCTTTTCGGCTGAGTCCGCAGGCCGAAGACACGTTATTTGGATTGTTAATCCTCGCGACGGTTTGCAGCGGCCGAGCGAAGTCCTTGTCAGATGTACGGCTCTGACAACAATTGGCTGCTACGGATGAATCACAACTTTGTTCCGCTCCGGCGAGGCCATCGTCTCCACTGCTTTGTGAATCTCAGACAGAGGGAACCGATGTGAGATGACCTTCTCAACGTCGACAAGGCCACGCTCCATCAACCGGATTGCTTTTTCTATGGCTTGTGGAGTCGTACTGAAGCTCGAATCCATGCGAGCCTCAAGAAAGTGCATCAAGCCGCCGTCTAGCTCGAATTTTTCGTGGGTAGTAATGCCAAATATGTTCCAGCGCGTTCCCCGTCGAACCAGGCTGACCATCAATTCGACCGCCTTTACCGGGCCCGCAGCTTCAACTACGAGATCCGGGCCGTTGGGCAAAATGTCATAAACCGCGGCCTTGGCATCGCATTTTGTGGGATTGATGGTATGTGTCGCGCCGAGAGCCCTCGCCGTATTGAGCGCATATTCGCTCACGTCGATTGCGATCAACCTGCCCGCCCCCGCGGCCCGGGCCACCATGAGGCAGTACATTCCGATTCCGCCGGTGCCGATCACGACGACGTCATCGCCCACCTTCATCTCCGAATAATGGATGAGCCCCTTCCATGCGCCGCTGACCGGCTCTCCCTGGCAGGCTACGTCGAAGCTGAGGTTCTTCGGTTTTGCGAAAACTACGTTGGCACCGGTAACTGTGTATTCTGCGAAGCTTCCTGGCCGCACGTCGGTTCCGTCTCCGCCGGTCGAGTAGGACCGCTCGCAGTAATGTGTCTGTCCGATGCGGCAGTTGCGGCAGAATCCGCAAAAGCCGCTGGGCGAAAGGATAACTTCATCTCCTTCTTTAACATTCGTTACGTAAGGACCCACGCCGGCGATGATTCCTGCAGGCTCATGACCGGGAAGGAGAGGGAAGTCAACGTTCCGCCGAATGCCCTTGATCGCCTTATAGTCGGTTGCGCAAAACCCACATGATTTGATGCGAACAAGGACTTCGCCCGGACCGGGCTCGGGTGTCGGAACTTCTTCCAGCACGAGGTTATTAAAATCTTTGAGAATTGCGGCTAGCATTCACATCCTCCTAAGACGGGCTTGCAATGCGCGACGGCAAACCTAAAATGTATCATCGGAATGAATTCCGAAATGTGATTACTATCACGCGCGGCTGTGCGCAGCAATGATTTTTCCTAATTGATAGAACTCGGAGACAGTGTTTCGGAGACATTTCGTTTGGCTTGCTCACAATCCGGCGGTTAGACTGCCGGTCGGAGAAATTCGTTGAAACCCACTCGCCGGCAATTTCTACAAACATCCGCGCTCGCGGGCCTGGCCGTTGCCCAGCCATTGCGCGCTGAAACCGACGCCGCTAAAGGCGATCAGCAACTCGATGCTTTTGCAATCGCGCGTGAACACAGCGTGGTGCGAGACTTGCCCACCCCGGACTTCTTCGAGGGAATGTTGCTGGGAAACGGTGACGTAGGCGTATGTATCGTCGTTCGCCCCGATGCGCTCGGTTTGCATATTGGGAAGAATGATTGTTGGGATATTCGCCTGAGCGAAGACTCGCAGAACGATGTGCTTCCGTTCCCTGACTTTATCAAACTTTGGCAGCGCGCCAGCGAGGAAGCTAAACGTCAAGGCAAGCCCGAAATGCTGTTCCTCGAGCAGAACATCGATTTCTTTCGCGATTACACTCGAAAGGCGGAAAGGTCTTACTCGCACCCGTGGCCTCACCCTTGGCCCTGTGGTACTACGTGGCTGCATTGGGATTCGCGCTGGGTACGGCCGGGCATGCATACTCTCGATCCGTCGAATGGATCCTTCACTCTCCACCTTGATTGCACGCACCCGTCAGGGACGAGCAGCACGATCAAACTGATCTCGTTTGTGGACTGGGATTCTGGAGTCATCTGCGTCTCTACGGACGTGCCCGTTCCGATTTCAACCTTGAGTTACTACCCTCAGGTCGATCAGAGCCACCCTCCTGCAAACGGTTCGGCGAAAAATCAAACCGATGCGTTGCCTCCACCGGAGGTCCATGCCAATTCCGGCGCGGGGTTCGGGGAGTTTTCGTGTTTCCAGTATTTTCCTGCGATTGGCCCGACGGAGAAGGTGCCCGCCCCACCGCGTTCAAGTAAAGACCGCAACTTCGCCCTGCACGCTCGGATCGCCGGTGAGTGGTCTGTTGAACCGCGACCGAACAGCAAAGATGTCCTGCTAAAGTCGGTGCGCGAGCAGTCACTGAGACTGTGCATTGCGCTGTCGACTCCTCGAGATCTCGTGTTGCGCAAAATGCAGCAGGCTCGCAGTGAAAGCCGCAAACAAAATGCGCCGGTCACAATCTCTCAGAGTTATGAATACAGCGGCGACGAACTCGATACGCTTGCGGCAGCCCGCAGCGCCACCGAGCGGTTTTCGTCTGATCCGATCGTCAAACTCCTCGGCAGATCGGAGGCCCGTTGGCGCGAATTCTGGGAGCGATCTGCAATTGAACTAAACGATAAAGAACTTGAGCGCATCTGGTATCGCAACCAGTACTTTCTTGCCTGCTGCCTCAGGGCAGCCAAGACCGCGCCTGGGCTGTTCGCAAACTGGTCGAGCCGCGACCTCGGCAGTTCGTGGCATGGCGACTACCACCTCGATTACAACTGCCAGCAGGTTTTCTGGGGAGTCTTCGCGAGCAACCACGTCGAGCAGCATCTGCCATATCTGGAACTGTGTCAGAACCTGCTGAAGATGTGCGAAGAATTCACGAAGGAGAAATTTCAGCTTCCCGGAGCGTGTTTTCCTCTGACAGCCGTCCCGGTTCCGAGCCAGGATGTCTTCATCGCCACGCCACCATTCGCGTATCAGGTCAGCAACACCCCGTGGACGGTTCAAAGCCTCTGGTGGCACTACCTCTACACGCAGGATACCGACTATCTGAAGACGGCCTATCCAATTCTCAAAGCCGCTGCGGTCTTTCTGGCCGCCTATGCAAAGAAAGAACAAGACGGGAAGTATCATTTGAATCCGACTGCTTCGCCCGAGAATTGGGGTTGCACGGTTGATTTCCGCCTGAACAAGGACTGCATCCTGGACATTGCATTGACGCAGTTTTTGCTCGATGCCGTCATCGAGGCATCATCCGTTCTCGACGTCGATCAGGAGGAGCGAACCCGCTGGCGTGAAATACGAGGCAATCTTGCAGCGTATCCGACGGGTAAAGGTCCTTACGGAGAAGTGTGGCTCGATATTCTCGACGCTCCGACCGAAGCTGTGTACAACGTTCCGGTCACATTAGGGCCCGTTTTTCCCGCAGAGCAGGTTGGCTTAGGGTGTCAGCCAGAGCAATTGGAACTGGCGCGACGTACCGCCCAAACTGTTCGCCTTGAGGGCGGCAACGACCTGGTGTTTCAACCGCTTGCCCGCGCCCGATTGGGCATTCTGGATCTGGAGTGGTTCAAGCGTGAGGTCCGCTATTGCACCCTCCCGAACGGTGTGGCCAATGATCGCGTCCGCCAGATTGGAGGGCGGTACGACGATTCCACTGACTTTGATTTCATGATGCGCATGGGGTTCTGGACGGAAAACTTCTCGCTGCCGGCTGTCCTCAATGAATGCCTGATGCAGAGCTACACGGGCACCATCTATCTTTTTCCAAACACGGAGAACCTCGGGCCTGCCCGTTTTCATCATCTTCGCGCGGCAGGAGCATTCCTGGTGAGTGCGGGTCACGACGGAAAACAGGTAACTCACGTCGTTATTTTGAGCGAGAAAGGGAAGAAGGCGCGCCTGGCAAGTCCGTGGGGAGCGAAGGATATCAAAGTCACGCGGATTTCTGATGGAGGTGCGATCCCAGTTCAACGGGAAAAAGATGTGCTGACGTTTGATACCGGTCCGAACGAAAGTTATAGGATTACTCCGAAATCCTGAGCAGCTTCATCCGACCTTATATTCCCGGATCGCCTCCGGCTTGAACTCCAGGCTCATCCCAGGCCTGGTGGGCACTCTCGCCATTCCATGTGCCACCTCGAGCGGGTGCAACAACAAGTCATCCAGCCACGAAAAGTATTCGAGGAACAGTCCGTTGTTGACGGCGGCGAGCAAATGCACATCAATCTCTTTGTAGAAATGCGGCGCCACTGGCCGGTGAAAAGCGTCAGCCAGATGTGCCACCTTCAGCGCCTGGCTGAGCCCGCCAATGCGCAAGGCGTCCGGTTGTACGATGGCTGCCGCGCCTCGCGAAAGAAATTCGCGGAATGTCCCGAGGGAAAACTCTCGCTCGCCGGTCGCGATCGGAATATTGGTCTTCGCCGCCACCTGGCAATAGCCGTCGAGATCGTTCTTCGAAACCGGTTCTTCGAACCAGAAGATGTCCTGGTCCTCGACTTGCCGCGCGAACGAGATTGCCTGTTGCGCTGACCAAGCCTGATTTGCATCGACCATCAGGCTGACTTCAGCGCCGATTGCATCACGCACAGCCCTCACCCGCTCCACATCCTCCTGTATACTTGGTCTCCCAACTTTCATTTTCACCATCGAAAATCCGCGCTTCACGTAAGACGTCGCTTCGGCCTGCAATTCTTCGATGTTGTAGGAGAGCCATCCCCCACTGCCATACACGGGAACCTGCTTACGGTTGGAACCAAACAGTTGGCAAACCGGAACCCCAAGTTTCTTGCCGAGCAGATCCCAAAGTGCGATATCGATGGCGGCGATTCCCCAGGCCGCAAGCCCGGTCTGCCCGATGTATTCGCAGTGGGCGTAACACATCTGCCAGAGCGCGGCGATGTCGCCGGTGTCTTTTCCTATCAACAGCTTCTTCAGTTCAACATCGACAATTCCGCGCAACAGTTCCGGGCCATAGTCGAAGGTGAGCATCAGCGAATGGCCGCTGAGTCCTTCGTCAGTTCGAATCTCGACCACGACCCACTGAATGTGATTCAGAACGTGGGTAGAATCCGCAATCGGAGGGTTGAGCGGGACAGACAGTAACGTGGTTTGAATATCTTTAATCTTCATCAGCGGCTCGCGCTTTCAGGCGCCCAACTATCGATAGAGAAATACGGTGTCTGATCCAGGAAGTTCGGGTAGTGTGCCGCGTTTCCAGTTTCATCCAAGGCCTCGAAATAGTAGAGAATCCCTTCCGGTGTGAGAGGAACTGTGGCGGAGAAGCTGCCATCAGCACTCGGATGCATTTCAATCCGCAACCACTCGTACGACGCGGGCATGAGTTTGTAATAAACCGAGACCGAGTGGAGCGGAGATGCCGCGGTCACCTTCAGATTGAAATTGACGAACTTGCCGCGGGCATTATCTGGAGGCGAATAAGTAAATGTCGGCTTCGAGTTCTGCGACGTGACTTGCACACGAAATGGAGGACGATGTGCGATGGTTTCATCGTAATCGCTCCACACGCCCGAGTTGGCGCCGAAGTAATACTCCAGGAAGCCAGGCTTAATCTGCTCCGCTGGGATTGTGACGCTCCAGGTGCGATCCACCGTGTCATCTTGCTTTAGGTCCAGCTTGCTGAAGCCCGATTCCGCCGAATTCCGATAAAAGACGTAAACGTGTGGAGTTTCCGAGGGCGTCGCGTACGTTGCCTGAAGGGTTGCAGGCTTACCCGGTTCTAGCCGCGACGGCGGAACATGCCCAATCACCACACCCATCCCGTCCTGATGCGGCAGACGCCGATACGCAAGCTCTAGATTGTTGAGTTGATCGAGATCCACCCCCAGGCTTCGTCCTTCATCGCGCCAGCGGAAATCCTTTACCCCCATCCGAATGTACTCGGGCACAAAGCCGAAGTGTTCCTCGGTGATATCGGAGAGCCGATCCCAATCCTGGGCTGCCTTCTGCATGTAGTCATACGCCTGCGTTAGTTCGGGATGATGGTAGGTTTTTTCGTAGAAAAGAAGATGTGTCGCGGAGAGGATTCGATCGCGATAGTACCGGCCCAGCCATGCCACGGCTTCGATATCCATGCGAATGCACTCGAAGTTCCGGGCTGATTCTGGACCCACCTTGGCTGCCTGCTCGATTGCATCACTGCTCCGGGAAGCAGCATCATCCAGATAGGTAGCTGCCTCGAATGGTGTCATTTTGCCGGTTGCGATGCTATTCAGTGCATCGTCTACATACACGGCTGGAGAGGCCATCGCGGTGCGGTCCAGCGTGTTGACCCGGAGAAAGTCGTCGTTGTTACCGCCGTAGGGCACGAGGCGGTTCCCCTGCCACAAGCGCGAGCGCGCGCCAGGCGCATGATCTCCATTCTCGAATTCAGGCGCGTAGTCTTGATGATCCATTCCGATATTGTGATACGAGTAGACAAACGGCACGATTTTGCTGCTCTCGGTTAGCGCGTGAAACACCAGCGGGCCGACTTGTGTGCCAAAGTGTCGGCTGAACTCGTCAATGAAAACGTGATCCGGCACGTCGGGATCGTAAGCAGTGCGTCCCCAGATCAGATGCCATATCCACTGGCGCTCGACCATCCACTTGTAAAAGCCGTGATCGGTCTTGGGGTTGTTGTGCAGGTAGTCGGCGGCGGTCATGTAGGCCTCCATCGGTTCCATGGAGAAGCCAACGCCATCGCCAAACTTGCAACTCCGCACTGTCCGCCGGGCAAATTCCGGCGAGCCCCAGTAAAAGACACGGTGGGTGCCGTGCGCGCGGATTTGCCAGATGATCGAGTAGTTTTGCGGCTTGTCGGTATAGTTCTCGTACGATCCGCTCGGGGGATACTCGCGGCCGCCGAGAGAAGCCTGGTAGGGAAGTCCTAGCTGTTCTCCGTTGTACTTTGGTTCGATATAAATATGGTTCTTGGTCGACGCCGCAAGCTCTCGAACTCTTTGCGGATCGGCGATCCATGTGCGCAAGTACACCTTCTGTGTCGGAGGCAGCTCTGCGAGCGCGGCTAAATAGGTTTTCTGATAGAAATCTTCAGGCTGCCCTGACTCGCCCACGCGGAAGCCAAACATCCACAAACCCGGAAGCTGCTTCAGGAAGCTGAGCACCGCCTCGCGCGTGTACTGCACAAGCCGCGGACCTTCCAGAAAATCCTGAGGAACATCTTTCCAACGTTCATCGACACCGACACGCCGGGTCTTCCACGGACCAATGGGCGGCGGAGCTTCATAGTTCATGTAGCCCATTTTGATTCCGCGATCCGCCGCCATCGCGATCACTTGCCGGAAACGCGCCAGATTCTTTGCCGCCCGCTCGGGACCAACGCCGACTTCGGTGAAATCCGGCAAACTCAGGAAAAAAGAAAATCCGTTCGGGAAAGTCAGTGTGACCGGATCACACAGCCCATGGATGTCGAGAAAGTTGTACCGGCTGCGTGCCATGATTCCCAGGTACTTATCCCAGTAATCATCGGACCAGAAAGCGCCATCGGGGTTATCCACATCCTGAACCGTCAGGAACATGTTGACCCCGCGCACTTCGAGGTAAGGAGACTTCGTGACGGGCTTCAGTCGAGCTTTCCAGTCAGTGCCCGGTTGGCTTTGAATCTGCTCCGCGAGTTCGAACTCAGCGTACATCGCACCTGTCGCGTCGCTGCCGTTGACGTGAGCCGTGTGTTTGTCGGGGGAAAACGTGATCGAAAAAGACTCTGGTTTATCTGGGGCCTTTTCTGCAGGGGTGATCTTCGAGGATCCCTTAGCCGATTCAGCGACGACGATCTCCAATTCGACGCGCGACTCCTTCACCCCTGTGGAAACCTTCCATCCAATCTGAGTGAGAGCTTCCTGAAGCGCCGCGGCACCAAACTTCACTGGAGCCGATGCATCACTTGGAAGAACCAACGATGCCGTCGGAGAATTCTGTGCCCAACTCGCCCACGCGAATAGGAGAAGCATCGCCAACGCGAACCACGCTTGTCCAAACCTCAAGATCTTCTCCTGCCGAAAGAATGCTCCGCCGTCTTCAGGAACACGAACCTCGAGCATTGGGGGGCTTGCTCGTTCGACGGTACAGACCAAAACACGTTCGCTTATGGCTTGCCCGGATGCAAGTCGACGGGATGCATGGAACGGACCGTAACGGGAGCGGTGATCGCTTCCAGTCGATCGATATCGAAATCTTTGTAGAGATCGAGACAGAAAAGCTCTGGGGCGTCCATGTACGTAACCGGCTTATCGAGCACATAACTCCAGCTCTGCACTCCATCGTGAACCACAACTTCGGAGAACAGATCAGGCTCCAGCGCCGCCGCGACGAGAGCTGCGGCCTGGTTCCGCATGCCGCCCGCCTCGACCCGGACCTTGGAAGTTCCGGATTTCTGCTCCGCCCATCGCGCGATGCGGATCAATTGTGCCGCCTCCAACCCCAACGTCCGTTCGCCGATGGCATCCAACATTTGTGCAAAGAGGAAGGGATATTCGTCTTTCCACGAAGTGCCGTTAAACATCAGGTCAAGAGCCAGTACCTGTTCCCCGCGGCTGAAACGCTGCAGCACATCTTCAGCCCCGGCAGCCTTTCCCCCATCGTTTAATACGATTGTCACGGGAGCCTGGTCGGAACTTTGCGAAATAGAGCGCAGCCATATCCCACTTGCATTCAGCCCGTTATTGAGCTGAAAGACGTAAGTGAGCGTCAGCATCCCGCGGTTCTTGCTCATTCCGATCGTCCACGCATCCTGCAAGTCGACGGGTTCGTAACGGACCACTTCCTTCAGCTTTTTTCTTTCCGACGCGATCCAGGCCGGTTTTTCCGACGGACCAGAAGGAATTGCACCCCGGGCAATGCGTTTACCCATCTGCCGGGCCAAATCCAGTATGGTCAGATTGTTTTCCGGAAGGGGAGTGACCAACTCGTCGTAACTCTTAAGTTCTGACGGAATGCCGTCTTCATTCTCGATCGGAGGCAGTCCAAACTGTGTTGTGAAAAATCCGTAGTCAGCCAGCCGATTGTCGAGTTGATAGTTGTGATCGCCGGGCTCGCGGTTTTCGTGAAACTGAAAGACATCCGATTTTCCGTACAGCTGGAAAAAAGGCTGAATCGAATCATAGACCCTGGGTTTGACGATCGTGGCGCGGAAGCAGCAATCGTCTTCTCCGTTATAGGTCAGCAGGGTGGGGCGGGGCGCCATCATTGCCACCAGGTATGGATAGTCGGAGCCCCGCGCGAAGTCGGTGCCCGATTGTTCCACATCACCCATATCGCCGAAATCCTTCACTTCCACGCGCGAACGCAAGGCAGAAAAGCCGGCTACCGGATTGGTCGCCTTTACACGCTCATCCAGCGAACTCAGCGTTATCGTTTGCCAGCCGCCTCCAGACAGACCCGTGACTCCGATGCGATTCCGGTCGACGTGAGGATGGTTGTAGAGATAGTCCAGCCCGCGCCGCATTTCCAGATAGAAAATTCCCAGCCCGTTAGCGCCGATGAGATCAAGGTGTGCCGCAAAGAAGTGATCATTTCCGGTTCTGTCCAACTCCCCGAAGCCGAACCATTCCAGGTTCAGCGCGAGGATTCCATGTTTCGCGTAACTGATGCATCGCTTCTGCTTGAACTCGTAGGAGTAGCCGAGCGGTCCATCGTGCCCAGCCAGATTCAGGATTGCAGGAATTTTCCCATCCAGATGATCCGGCTCGTAGAGCAGTGCGGACGAATAAAAACCGGGAACGATTTCATAACGAAGTCGCCGGATGCGATAGCCGTGGCCCGTTTTGATTACACCGATCTCTTCAAACTTGGGGGCGGATTCTACCCATTCCTTGGGCCAACCGTGGAACACGACGTCGTCCACCAAGTGTCGGCGCAACTTCTCGGCGGAAGCCGTCCACTCAGCAGACGATTCTGGAACCTTGGGAAGATCTGGCGCCGCTTTGAGAATGTGCTGCTTGATCTGAAAGTCAGACACCGCGGGCGACACGATGTCTTCTTTCAAGACCGCGCGCACATGTTCGCCCTCGCCCTGCGACCAGGCGAGTGAGCTCGATAAAACAATCAGGATGCTGGCGATACCAATTTTAGAGAGTAAGGTGTGTTGGGAAGGCACGTATTCCTCGTAAGTTCTCCCATTGTTCATGAACAAGAAGTTGAAGCATGGGAGAACTTCCAAGGACGATTCAATAACAGAGTGCTTGCCGGAGTGTCAAATAAGTTCGGAACGAGTTTCGAAACCCCAACTCCGTTAATGGTCGCGTCACATGATTGCGGCCCTTTTGCGGGTAATGTCGCGTGCTACTGTTTGGTCACGTCGATCATGTTATCGTCCGCGATGCGGTCCACTAACTTATTGTATGGATCGATTCCGGCACGCGTGGGCTCCTGGTCGACCACGATGTCGAACGTCCGCGCCTCTTCCGAAAGCTTTTCTTTCTTCAAATAAAGTGGCTCCTCTTCATCCTTCTTGCCCTTAAACACGCCAATCTCGATGTAGTCATTCAGCGCCATGGGGCTCTCGTTGCCGTTTCCGTCGGCCTTGACCTTCCGGGCCTGAACAGCCAGCGTCACTTTGAATTTGTGGTCGGGAGTCGGAGTGACTGTCGCAGAAACCGCTTTATTGTCATAGAGCACGATGGAATCGAACCCATCATCAATCAGGTATTGCAGCTCCGGCGGCGTTTGCGAGCGGAGCGCTTCGACGAGCTGGCGCGTGTCCGGATATGGGGTCGTTTGTGCATTGGTCGAATTGGCAAAGCGGTATTGCATCAGGAAGTTGTGAAGGGCCAGGTTCACCTTGTCCTCGCCGATGTAATCCGCCAGCGTATACATGATCTGCCCACCTTTCTGATACCAGACGTAGGGTTCGCGCTGGACCAGGGATAGCGGTGGCTCGTGCCGAACTTCGCCGCCTCGCCCGCGAAGATAGCCATCCAGTTCGTGTCGCAGGAAGCGGTGCATCTTGTCACGCCCGTATTTTTGCTTCATCACCATCAATGCAGAATATTCCGCCAGGGTCTCCGACATCATGTTCGATCCCTGGACGTTGGCGCCAATTAACTGGTGCGCCCACCATTGATGCCCCAGCTCGTGCGCGGTGACGAAATACGTGAAGTCGATGTCGTTCTTCTTCACGACGCGCTGGATAAAACCGATTCCCTCCGAGTAAGGAACCGTGTTGGAAAACGATTGCGCAAAGCCGCGATACCTCGGAAACTCCATGATCCGGAACTGTTGGAACTGATACGGGCTGAAGTTCGTCTGAAAATAGTCGAGTCCGGCCTTGGTCGACTGCAGCATGTCGTCGAGGTTGTACTCGTGTCCGGGGGTGTAATAAATCTCCAGGTTTACCCCCTTGTATTGCTCGCGCCTAACCCGGTAGCGCGCTGACAGGAAAGAATGGAAGTCCAGAATCTTGGTGTCGCCCATGTCATATTCGAAGCAGTTGCGGCCATTCTCTTGCCACTGTCGTTTTAGATATCCGGGCGCGATGGCGATCTGGTCGCCGGAGGTTGTCACAACCGTGTGGTAGGAAATCCAATCAGAATCTCGCGTGAAGATCTGATAAAGCGACTGCACTGGATCTCCGCGGGCGGACATCTCCTCCAGGGCGCCGAGATGCTCCTCCCGCCGCCTCCTTGGGTCGTCCAATTCTGTCCCGAGCGAGTATCCGATCGAAGGAAAATATCCTGAATCGAAAAATGTGCCGTTATACGCAAGTTCAGGCTTTTCGTTTCCATCGCGGAACCCACGCGACCTCCAGCCGACGTTGAAAGATAGTTGCATGCTTTCACCCGGCGCGAGCGGCTTGTCCAGATCGTAAATCGAATAGAGATCTCGGGCGCTGGAGCTCACGCGGTGGAACGGCCGGTCAAACTGAATTTGTGAGACAGACTGCATGCCGTCGGTTATGTGAACCTGCGAGATCGGTTGTGAGGTTTTGTTCTGCAGCGTGTATTTTCCCCACCCTGAAAAAGAGCGGTGTTCGGGATCGATATCAATGCGGCTGTCGACCGCGGTCACTTTAGGTTGCGGCAGATTCTCGTACTTCTTGAAGGCTTTCTCGTAGTCGGCCTGAATCTCGCGGCGTTGCTTGGCATTCAGATATTCGTTCAGAACGTGGGCATTGTAGTAGTACCAAACGCCACTTCCAACGGCGACGGCCAGGCAAACAACGGCCGCCGGAATCAGTCGCGGGAGCCTCGACTTCGCCAGTTTCATCCTCGCGGCGGTGGAATCATCTGCGCCGCGTCGGGAAAATGCGATCGAAATCACTCCCAGAAAACCGGAGATGGCCAGCCAATACATAATCGACCAGAACAGTGCAGGAACAAAGTGCCCATACCCGTTCATGTCGCTATAGATGTACGGCGGGGTATTGCCGAATAGATACAGCGTGTTCTCCCATCCGAAGTTGTAGAGGATGGGCACCAGCACGAAGATTCCAATGACAATCCCGTGCCCAACGAACTTGTTGCGCACCACTGTCTGGATGAATAGCGCCAGCAGGGCAAAGATCATGACCTGCGGGAAGACGACGAGGTACAGTTCTTCCGCGTATTGCAGTATTTCGTAGTGATAGTAGCCGGCGACGGTCTGCATGATCATGCCGCAGATGCCGGCAACGGTCAGCAATACAAGTTCAACGAAAGATATGGCAACAAGTTTCGAGAGCCAATCAATGCCATCGCTCATCGGCAGGGCATCATTGATGCCGTCAGCGCGAATGTCCCTCTCTCTCCAGAGCAACTCGGCGGCGTACAACCCCGCAACGATAAACAGAAACAGAACCGAACTGCCTTCTACAGCCTGGAGCATCAGATAGGTTACGGGCCAGACGTCGCGGTCGGCAAGGCGTCCTGCGAAGTAGCCGTTGCTGAGCGCCCATACGCTCATCAAACCGATGATGGCCCAGAACGGTATGTCTCGAAGGATCAAGCGGATTCTTAAGCGCGAAAGAGATAAAAACTGCGCCCAGCCGGAGAAAACCCGATTGACTTTCGGCAATCGCGCCGCAACCAGGGAGCGTGCGGCCTGCAGTTCGAGTTCGTCCTGCTGTTTTGCCTTTGCAGCGCGCCTCCCTTGCGAGACCGCTGTCAGCGCCTCCACCGACATGGGGAACAGTGCCCAAAGCGCACCCAGTGACGCCACTCCTACTGCCAGCCACAACAACCGGTTGTAGAAGAACACGCCAGACGCGACGTAAGGCGACCAACTCAGCAGCAGGGAGTTCTTCTCCACCACCGTCCAATAACGGGTCAGGTCGTCGATGAGTACGATTCCCATGGGATCGAGAATTCCTGACCAAAAACGCTCCAACGAGCGGGATGCGACGAAAACAGTGAGACTGATCAGGTAGATCATGAACAGCGCCGCACCCTGCACATAAACGACGAAGATCTTTCGGGATAACGCTGCGACGAGAAAGAACAACGACCCAAGAACGAAAATCTGAACTACGGTGATCGACAGAAACGGCTGTACGTACCACCAGAAGTGATTCGGCCCAATGCGCGTGTGGTCCGCCCATGGCGCGAAGGTTCCGGCCAGTTCACCGAACAGAGAACCTGAGAATGCGAAGACGGTAGCAACAAATGATCCCGCCCAGCGCCCGCCAAGATACGCGAATTTTGAGATCGGCTTGGTGAACAGCATCTGGTAGGTATCGCGTTGAAAGTCGCGCAGGATCGAAGTGCCGAAGATGGCCGCGATGATGATGATTCCGAACAACGAAATGTATACGTCGTTGAAGGTCGCGGCGTAGGGTCCGTTGAGCAGGATCTTCCCGTTGCTGGCTCCGATCGGGCCGAAACTTTCCGAGGCGACGCAGAGAAAACTAAAGGCGAACCACGCGAAGAAATAAACGTAGGTCGAAATGCTCTTCCGTCGCAGCCGCAGTTCAAAAGTGAAAAATTCCCAGAACATTCTCATAGGGCTCCTCGTGCAAATCAGTTCTTTGCATGCCGCGAAAGATTGAGGAAATAAACATCCTCAAGCCCGGATTCAACGGCCCGGAATCCCTCTCCCGGGGAGGAGTCGGAATAAATTCGTATTTCATGCTGGCCCGCCACCAGATGGGTCGAGATGATACTCATTTGTGCCTCGAGCGCCTTTAATTCGTCGTCACTTGCGACCACCTTGCTCCAGATCTTGCCGTCCAGGGCTGTCAGGGCTTCGGTGGGAGATCCCTCGAGCAGCAGTTCGCCAGACGCGATGATCGCCATTCGCGGGCAGAGTTCTCGGACGTCGTCCACGATGTGGGTCGAAAGGATGACCGTCACCTCGCGTCCGATCGAACTCAACAGGTTGAGAAATCGATTGCGCTCCGCAGGATCGAGCCCGGCTGTGGGTTCGTCGACGATGATCAGCCGTGGATTCCCCAACAGAGCCTGTGCGATCCCGAACCTCTGCTTCATGCCTCCGGAGAATGTGCTCAACGCTTTCTTGCGCACATCCCACAGGTTCGTTTGCTGCAGCAGGAGATCGACAATTTCATTACGCTCTTTCCGCGAGAGGATGCCTTTCATCACGGCCAGATGCTGCAGCATGTCGAGAGCTGACATCTTTGGATAAACCCCGAACTCCTGCGGTAGATATCCCAAGACCTTTCGCACTTCATTTTTCTGCGTAAGCACATCGAGGCCGTCAACCTTGACTGACCCGGAATCTGGGTCTTGCAGGGTGGCGATGGTCCTCATCAACGTGCTCTTGCCAGCCCCATTCGGGCCGACGAGCCCGAACATGTTGTTGCCGATCGAAAGAGAAACGTTCTTGAGGGCTTTGACTCCGTTTGGATAGGTCTTGGACAATCCCGAGATGGTAACGGCCATGAGCGCAATTCTCCTGTGCGACTTTGTTGGCTCTTCAGCTTGTCAATGGTTCGGGCCCAGCTTTATCAGATCCTGGCCGACTTAGATCCGTAGGGGGCAACGAGCGAAACCGGAAGGGGCTCCAAGTCAGACAAAAGAAACAGGCTGAGAGTATAGCAACAGCAGGTGCAGTCCGCGCAAGATTCGAGGACGGCCGCCGTTGAATGAGAAGCGCTTTCCAGACGTAGCGGCCCATACATGGCAATGATGTTATGTTGCGATTCTTGTTTCTGACGTGGGAAATTCTGGATCATTACCGGCCCAGTTCCGGGCGCAACAGGTCGGAAACTCTTTCCCTCTTGCGGATAACGCTGACGGACTTGCCCGAGACCAGAAGCTCAACGGGGCGAGGACGAGTGTTGTAATTCGAGGCTAAAACCATTCCATAGGCGCCGGCATCGAGAATCGCTAACAAATCGCCGGGAGAGACTTCGGGCAAGAACCGGTCCCGAGCGAAGAAGTCACCCGTTTCACAGACCGGCCCAACAACGTCGAAGGTCGCCGAGTTTCGGCCGGAGCGGGCGAGCACGGGAACAATCTCGTGATACGCCTTATACAAAGCAGGGCGGATCAGATCATTCATTGCGGCATCTACGATGAGAAAGCGCTTGCCGTTGTTCGATTTATTGTAAATAACGGAGGTGACCAGCGCGCCTGCTGGACCGATGATTGAACGTCCGGGTTCCAGCAATAGGGTCACGTCAAGATTTCGCAGAGGATCGATCACAGCACGCGCATAGGCATTCAGGTTCCGGGAGAACTCGGCAGTGTCGCCCTCATAGGGGATACCCAATCCTCCACCCGCGTCGACATACTCGATCGAGTGACCGGCCGCCCGCAGTTCGCGTACCAACTCCGCTACGCGCGCCATGGCTTCTCCGAACGGTGCAACATCGACAATCTGAGAGCCGATGTGAACGCTCACCCCGCGCACATCCAAGTAGCGTTCCTTTGCGGCTCTTGCGTATAGCTCTCGGGCTTCGCGAATGGGAACGCCAAACTTGTGCTGATGAAGCCCGGTAGAGATGTAAGGATGCGTTTCCGCTGCAACATCAGGATTGACACGCAACGCGACCGGCGCGGCCCGACGCAAACGGCTGGCACATTGGGCGAGCGCCTCCAGTTCAGATTCGCTTTCGATGTTGAAAAGAAGGATTCCGGCCTTGAGCGCAGTAGTCAGTTCTTCCCGGCGCTTTCCAACTCCGGAAAACACGATTTTCTTCACGGCCTTCCGTTGCGCGGCTTGCACCCGCAACAATTCGCCGCCGGAAACCACATCGAAACCGGAGCCCTTTCGGGCCAGCAGCCGGAGAATGCTCAGATTCGAGTTGGCCTTTACGGAGTAGCAAACGAGATGTGGCAACTCGCGAAATGCAGCGGTAAACATCTCGTAGCGTGCGCCGATCATACTGGCGGAATACACGTACATTGGAGTGCCGTGCTTCGCCGCCAGCTTCGGGAGGGGCACGTCCTCGCAGCAAAGCACCGCATCACGATTATGCCAGCGCAGGGAGTCGGCTTTTAACGGGTGGTAGGCAAAGGCAGGTGGCCGACCCATAAAGGATGACGGGATTGAGTCGCTCATTTCTTCTTAGGAGCCGGAGGGTTTCCGCTGCGGACTCTTATCGCCACCACGGTTTGGTCGTCAAACGTCTCAGCCCCGGCCGAGTGTTCGGCGACGGCCTGGAAAATCCGCTCCACGACACGGTCCGCGGGACCGTCGGCGCATTCGGCAACTATTTTTTCCACGCGTCCCCTGCCGAACATTTCTCCCTTGCGGTTGCGGGCATCGAGAATGCCATCGCTAAACATCACGAACATATCGCCGGGCTTCATCTTGAACTGAAACTCATCGTATTCGGCCTCGTCGAACAAACCCAGCGGCAGCCCGGTGGCTTCGATGATCTCGTTCTTGCCGCCATGAACATAGATGGGGCGGGGCAGACCCGAATTTGAGACGGTGAGGCTTCGCCGCTCATCATCCCAAACGGCGTAAATCAACGACACGAACTGCGCTTCGATGCGCCTCTCGGCGAGCGAAAGATTCACCGCTGAAAGCATCTCTCCGGGCGCAGGCTCGATCGGTGCATGCGAGCGGAGAATTCCGCTCACCAAAGCGGCATAGATGGCCGCCGGCGCGCCTTTTCCGCTGACATCGCCGATAACGATGCCGAGCCGCGACATCGAATACGGGATGAAGTCGTAAAGATCCCCGCCGATGGTTCTTGCCGGAACGAACTTTGCGGCCACATTGAGGTGTCCTAATTTCGGCGGCGTCTGCGGGAGTAACCTGCTTTGTAATTCGCGGGCAAGAGACAGATCCCGCTCGAGTCTTCTTTCCTGGCGTTCGATCTCTTCGTAAAGCCGGGCATTCTCGATGGCGATGGCAATCTGCGCGGCGAGGGTCGTCATCGTGCGCTGATGGTCCTCAGTGAAGAAGCCGCGGCGGGTGTGCTCCAGGTCAAGCACTCCGATAACCTTCTTCTTGTAGATGAGAGGAACCGCCAGTTCCGATTTTGTCTCGGGATTTGCCTGAACGTAACGCGAATCTTTGCTGACATCCGGGACGAGCACGGCCTGCTGCGTTTCCGCGGCAGTTCCCACCAGCCCACGGCCGAGCGGGATCTCGTGCTTCAGATGGATATTCTCATTGAAGCGGAGCGAGAAACGATGTTGCAGCTTCTGTCCCGTCGAATCAAGCAGAAGGATGCTGAACATCTGGTAGTCGATCAATCTTCGTACCAGTTCCGCGATCCGGCCGAGCAATTCGTCAAGATTCAGAATCGAAGTCAGTTCGCGGGCGATTTCGTTCAGAAGCAGCAGAATCCGCGCCTGTTTCGTGATGCGCGTATACAGCTGTCCATTCTCAATGCCAGCGGCCACGCGCGAACCAACCAGGGTCAGAAGGCGGAGATGTTCCTCGGTGAAATAGCCAGGCTCGCGCGCCTCAATATCGATGACGCCGATCACGCGGCTTTTTGTGATGAGCGGGACCGCCAGTTCGGATCGCACATTCGGCACCGCTGCGATGTACCGAGGATCGCTCGTGACATCATCGATGAGCACAGCCTGCCGCGATTGCGCTGCCTGCCCGACGACGCCCTCTCCAACTTTAATGCGGCTGCGCTCGGTAAATTCCGGCGGGTAGCCCACCTGAAATCGGAATCGCAACTCCTGCGTTTTCTCGTTCAGCAAAAGGATTGCGAAGATCTCGTAATCGATGACTTTGCGCACCAGTTCCGCCACCCGCCGCACGGTTGTGTCGAGGTCGAGCGAGGTGGCGAGCACGTCCGCCACATCGAGCAATAGGGACTCGACCGGCAAACGTTCAGGTTGGGAGAGGACGGACCCCATTCTTCGTATGATAGCAGCCACGCGATCCAGAACTGGCAGGGCTAATCCGTGCCGCGAATCACTTCCGCGAAGAGCAGCTATTCGCGAGGTACCACGCAAATATCTGCAAGATTACGGTATTTTTCCGCGTAATCGAGCCCGTAGCCGACCACGAATTCGTCGGGAATCTTGAAGCCGACGTAATCCCCTTGCAGCGGCAGTTTACGCCGCGATGGCTTGTCGAGGAGGGCCGCAATCTTCAAGCTGCGAGGCTGATGCGCCAACAACAGTTTCTTCAAGAAGGTGAGGGTCAGGCCCGTGTCGAGAATGTCCTCGACCACGATGACATTCTTGTCCTTCATGGAATGGTCGACATCCTTAGTAAGCTTAACTTCGCCAGTCGAATCCCACCCGCTTTTTAACTCCTGTGTGGGGCTGGGACGATTGCCATAGCTTGAGACACCGATAAAGTCGAAAGTTGCATCCAGGCGCACTTGCCGGGCCAGGTCGGCAAGAAAGATTGCGGCGCCCTTCAAGACTCCGACAAAAATAATGGACTGCCCCGCGAAGTCATTCGTGATCTGGTCCCCGAGTTCGCTGACACGCTTCGCGATTTCATCGTGCCCAATCAGCACCTTCAGGTCGGTCATGGCGTTTCATATTAAACTAGGTGCTCAAGTTAAGCACCCCGCTCGTGCAAGGCCACCAGGGGCCTTCGGCCGATGTCGTGAAGGCATTCGAAGGATCAGGGTAATTGCCTGGAAAGAGGAGTTGTTCAAGCTATGGATCTGAAAGGGATCAAACTAACCTGGCTGGGCCATGCGACCTTCCGCTTTGAAACGCCTGGCGGCAAGACCGTCATCGTCGACCCATGGATCATGGGAAACCCCATGTGCCCGCAAGCTGAAAAGAGCGTCAAAAAGGTTGACATCCTGTTATGTACTCATGGCCATGGAGACCACATCGGAGACGCGGTCGAGATCATCCGGCAACACAATCCGGTGGTGGTCGGTATTCCAGAACTGGCGCGGTGGTTGGGAAAGAAGGGTGCCAAGCAGCTCGCCGAAATGAATAAGGGAGGCACCCAAACGCTCGGCGATATCAAAGTCACCATGGTGCATGCCGATCATTCCTGCGGTATCCAGGACGGCGACGAGCTTATCTACGGCGGAGAAGCGTGCGGATATGTAGTTGAGTTTTCCAACGGAGTGAAGATTTATCATGCCGGCGATACGAACGTGTTCGGGGATATGGCGATAATTCGGGACCTGTACGCACCCGAGATCGCGATGCTGCCCATCGGAGACCATTACACGATGGGCGTTCGAGAGGCGGCATACGCTTGCAATCTCTTAAAAGCAAAGACGGTGATTCCCATGCATTTTGGCACTTTCCCAGTGCTGACTGGACGTCCCGGAGAATTGCAAAAGCTCGTGCCTGGTGTTGAGGTCCTCGAAATGAAACCGGGAAACAAAATTGGGTGAGTCTCCAAGTTCTGAAAGGATTTCGTGAGCCAGACTAAGAAAAAGCCATCTGCACCGAGCTGGAGGCATTACAACTTCACGACCGCGGGTCCCGTGGATGACTACATCTACTCCATGCTGCCGAAGCGCAGTGCAGTTTTGGCGGAGATGGAGGACTATGCCACGGAGCACAGCATTCCCATTGTCGGTCCCGCCGTGGCCCGGGTTTTGCAGCAATTGGCATTGATGATCAATGCAAAAACTGTTTTTGAATTAGGCTCCGCAATCGGCTATTCCACCATCTGGTGGGCGCAGGCGGTAGGAGAGCAAGGCCGCGTGATTTACACCGATGGCGATCGAAAAAATGCGGAAAAGGCTCGAGGATACTTCACTCGCGCGGGGGTCCTCGATCGCATCACTTTGCATACCGGGGACGCACTGGAATTTCTATCGGAGCAAAAGCAGGAATTCGACATCATTTTCAATGATGTGGATAAGGAAGACTATCCTCGCGTATTGCGCCTCGTGGCTCCGCGCCTGCGCAAAGGCGGCCTTTTTATCACTGACAATGTCCTTTGGAGCGGGCGCGTGGCCGAGAAAAATCCTTCTGATGCCAGCACGAAGGCAATTTTGGAGTTCAATCGCAAGCTTTACGATACGAGCGAGTTCTATACCACGATTCTCCCTATCAGAGACGGCCTGACCGTCGCCCTCAAACGGTAGCGCCCATCTATGGTCATCCGAAATCGGCCGCGAGGAGATATTCCTGCCGTTTTAACACTGGCGTAACTTTCCCGAAATATAGTTCCCCGAACCCGGCTGGCAGCCGGAAATCTATCTTCATCTTCTGGGGAAATGTACATGGCAACAGCATCCAGCGCACTAGATGCGAAAATTTCTCGTTCGCCCGGCAAAATCGGCGTCATGATCTTTGGCGTCGTTTTCGTTATCGGCTTGGTCTACGCCGGGTCCAGCCTTCTTCGCGACCTGCAATATGCCCCTAGCGCGTCCGCGATGCCATACGTCCTGTTGGGCATCGCATTATTCGTGGCGCTGGGCTTTGAGTTCGTAAACGGCTTCCATGACACCGCGAACGCGGTCGCCACCGTGATCTACACCCATTCCCTTGAGCCCCACGTGGCGGTGGTATGGTCAGGGTTCTGGAACTTCCTGGGCGTGATGGTTTCGTCGGGCCTGGTGGCTTTCGGCATCATCTCGCTACTTCCCGTGGAACTGATTCTCCAGGTGGGCAGCAAAGCAGGGTTTGCGATGGTATTTGCCCTCTTGGTGGCAGCGATCATCTGGAACCTCGGCACATGGTATTTCGGGCTGCCAGCGTCGAGTTCGCATACGTTGATTGGTTCTGTGATCGGTGTTGGCATCGCGAATCAGATGATGTCGGCGAAAAGCGGCACCTCCGGCGTTGACTGGGGCCAAGCCCTAAATATCGGGAAGTCGCTTCTCCTGTCTCCAATCGTTGGCTTCGGAGTTGCGGCCCTGCTCTTGCTCGCGGCGAAGGCGTTGATCCGCGACCCGAAGCTTTACCGCGCTCCTGAGGGCACGGAACCTCCTCCGTTCTACATCCGGTGCCTGCTGATCCTGACCTGCACCGGCGTCAGCTTTTTCCATGGCTCCAACGATGGCCAAAAGGGCATGGGATTGATCATGCTCATTCTCATCGGCACCGTACCGACCGCCTACGCTTTGAATCACGCGGTGACCTTCAAGGAATCCCAGGATTTCATTGCCGTTTCGCAACAGGCTGCGAATGTGCTCGACCACTACGTTGATTCAAACGCTGTGATTGGCGACGCACGAGACGATGTCACGGAATTCATTCGCAGCAAGAAGTTCACCCCGAACACCATGCTTGCGATGCGGACGCTGGTCAACGACATCGGAAACGAGACCAGCATCTACAAAGAGTTGAGGAACGTACCAAACGACCGGGTTCGGAACTTCCGAAACGATCTGTATCTGATCAGCGAAGCCTTGCGAATCACGCAGAAGACCGGTCAGCCCAAGTTCTCAGACGCTGACGCCGCTACTCTCGCCAACTACAAGAAGCACGTCGATCATTCGACACGCTTCATACCCGTGTGGGTCAAGGTAGCGGTGGCGATGGCCCTGGGCCTGGGAACCATGGTGGGCTGGAAGCGGATCGTGGTGACCGTCGGCGAGAAGATCGGCAAGGAACACCTGACGTACGCGCAGGGCGCCGCCGCCGAGATCACGGCGATGGCGACGATTGGTGCGGCGGACGGATTTGGTCTCCCGGTCAGCACGACGCACGTGCTCTCGTCCGGAATCGCGGGAACGATGGCGGCAAATCGCTCGGGAATTCAACTCAGCACCGTGCGGAATCTTGCACTGGCGTGGGTGCTGACACTCCCCGTTGCCATGCTTCTCTCGGGATCGCTATTCTGGCTCTTCCGCAAGATCTTCTAGGTTGGTAGTTTCCGCTGAGTTGATCGAGCGGAGCGCAGGACATTAGAAAAAGGCTCACAATCACCCGATCGTGAGCCTTTTCTTTACTTTGCCTGCGGCTGAATCAGTTCCGTATCGATCGTGATGGAAATATCATCCCCGACGGCCGCCGGGGCTCCATTGACCCCAAAGTCGTGACGATTGATCTTGGTGCTGGCCGAAGCTCCGATCCGCTGGTTGCCCCACGGGTCCTTGATCACAGGTGAGGGGCCTTCGACGTCCAACGTAACTTCCTTGGTTACGCCATGGATCGTAAGATCTCCCAAAATCTGCAGCTTTCCTGATCCCACCGACTTGACCTGCTTGGAATGAAAAGTGATGGTAGGAAACTTTTCGGCATCGAGAAAATTCGGACTGCGAAGATCCTTATCCCGCATCTCCACCCGGGTATCGACCGAAGCGGCTTCAATACTTGCGTCCAGCGACGTCTTGGAAGGGTCCGCCGGGTCATATTTGGCAGAGCCGCTGACCTTGGTGAACGCGCCTCGTACCGTCGAGACTCCCAGATGTTTCACCGAGAACTGCGCAGAGGAGTGCATCGGATCGATCTGCCAGGTCGCAGCCTGCGCGGCAGCGGTCGCTGCGAAGAGTGAGCACACGAGCACAGACAATACGAAGCGGGACATGTTTGCTGGTTCTCCTTGGTAGAAGTTTAGTGAAGACATGCTAAATGGACTTAACCGGAATCGCCAAGAGATCGTCGACCAACCCGACTTCCTTCTGCAGAAACGGTTCTCCGTGAGAGACGCCGCCTAACATCCCATAGAAGCGCGCCATCGCATCCACTCGTCCGCGAATTTCGTCGTGAGCAGGGAAGAGGTCCTTACCTGCCGCGTGGTCGCTGAACTGCGATGTGTAGGCCATGATGGACGCAAACTTGCCCTCAAATTGATCGCTGATGTCGACCACAAAAGTCGGCCGGATATCGTAATAAAGGCTTGCATAGATAATTTTGAAGGGCCGGTGCGGTTGCGAAACGCGAACTGCGGCATCGTGCCCGCCATCGGTAGTGCCATCCGTAGCTTTCAGCACCGGACCGAGATCCAGTTTTGCCAGCCCGGCAAGAAAACATGCTTCGTAGCCCAGCGTGGAAGCCGTGTAGTGATCCGGATGGCGGCCTTTCCAGTAGGGAAGAATGACCACCTGCGGGCGTGTCTCGCGGAGTACGGCGGCAACTTTGAGCTTATTCTCCCAGGTATTTTCCACGCGGCCATCCGGGATATCGAGCGCGCGGCGCCAGGCGACTCCGAGTATCCTGCCGGCGTCGGAAGCCTCGCGCGCCCGGTCTTCGGCGGTGCCGCGCGTCCCCATCTCGCCTTGCGTGAGATCGAGGATGCCTGTGCGTTGTCCCTGCTGTGCGGCCTTCAATAGAGTCCCGCCGCAGGTCTGCTCTACGTCATCGCGGTGCGCTGCAATTGCAAGAATGTCGAGTGCTCGCTCGAGAAGGGAAGACATATCAGTCGAGATTGCCCTGCTCCAGCACGACATTCTCGCGCACGATGAGCCGATGCGCAGCCATTTCCTTCAGCGTGGGTAATACGCGGCTCACATGCTCGTCAGTGTCGACGAAGATGATAATTACCGGAAGCTTACCGCCTGCCTCGACCAGATGGGCGGTCTCCACGCGGTGGCGCCCTAAAAATCCCGCGACTGCTCGAACTGCCGTTGCCGCGTACACGTTCTCCCTCCGAAGATAGCTCAGGATTTCCATGTGCAGCGGCTTGTGATGCCACTGATCGGCTTCGTTCAAGTAAATCGTGACCTGCACTGCCATCGCGGATGCCATTGTACCCTCCTAGAGCGCCCGCGCCACTGCCATGCCGGCCAGCGCGCTGGCAAGGCAAAGCAGGTTGTTGGCAAAGACATTGGCAAACATCAGTCCCCACTGTCCCTTTTCGAAGAACGCCATCGACTCGAAGGCATAGCTGGAGAATGTTGTAAACGATCCACAGAATCCGACCACCACGAGCAGGCGCCACCGCGGATCGATCAGAACGCGCTCGGTCGTCCAGATCACGAAGAACCCGACAATGAAGCTGCCGACGATGTTGATTGTCAGGGTTCCGTAAGGAAACACCGGACCGAATTCTCGGAAAGCCAGGCGGCTAAGAATGTAGCGAAGATTCGCGCCCACGATGGCGGCGACGGATATAGCGAGGAAGTCTTTCACGATGGAGTATTCTCCCTACAACACACGCAGTTTTGTAGGAGTTATCAGCCGTGCAGAGGGCGGTTAAAGGCGAACTCCATCGCCACTTATTTTCTACCACACTGGAGACGGAGCGGCCCAGGGGTGCTTGTTCAGGCTCGAACCACGAGCCTCACTTCTTCCGTTCCACCAGAAATCTTGCCAGTTCCTTCAATGTTTCCGCACGTTCGCCGAAGCCTTCGAGCTCGCGGAACGCGTCGTTCACCAGGGAATCGGCTTTGTGCAGAGAAGCGTCCACGCCAAAGAGGGATGGATACGTTGCCTTTTCCGAGGCCGTGTCTTTTCCGGCAGTCTTTCCTAATTGCTCTGATGTTTGGGTTACGTCGAGAACGTCATCGACAATCTGGAATGCCAGCCCGATCGCCAAACCGAATGCTCGGAGTCGCTTTACGTCGCTTGATTTCGCGCCTGCGTAGAGCCCTCCACTGACCAGGCTTGCCGTGATCAGCGCGGCCGTTTTCGAACGATGAATATACTCAAGCATTTCGATCGTCGGTTGCGTGTGTTCCGCTTCAAGATCGACGACTTGTCCCCCGATCATTCCATCGACGGTCCCAGTGGCTTTGGCAATTTCCGATACGATTTCGACGCGAGCCTCGGCGGGGCACTTCAATCCCGCCAGCACCTCGTACGCCTGCGTCTGCAGGGCGTCCCCCGCCAGGATGGCGATAGCTTCCCCAAACGCTTTGTGACAAGTTGGGCGCCCGCGCCGCAGATCATCGTTATCGAGGGCGGGAAGATCGTCATGAATCAACGAGTACGTGTGCAACATCTCGAGGGCGGCACCGAGTTCCTCGATGTCTTCAGGAATCGAACCGGCGATCATGCGGCCGGCCTCGATACAGAGCACCGGGCGCAGCCGTTTCCCTCCTGCAAAGACGCTGTGCCGCATGGCCTTGTGAATCGAAACCGGTGGCGTGGTTTCCAGTGGAATCAGGCGGTCGAGGGCGGCGTCAGTCGCCTGTTGCCCTCGCTCAAGCGTCTCCGTCAGCATGACGTGGCAGTATAGCAAGGCCTCTCCGGGAGGGAATGTGACGCGGCTCGCGCCTTTCTGTCGGCCAGAAAAAAGGACGCCCGCATCGGGCGTCCTTCCGGATATTGCGGTCAATTTTACGCGGCTGCGGTGTGCGATAAGCCCATGCTGCGGCGAACGGATGTGAGGACATTCTGCACATCGTCCGAAGGACAGACATCGCTGGCACCGGCTTCGAGTGCAGCCATCCAGATATCCTCGTCGGGAACCCGGTGGGTGCAGACAATCGGCAGAGCAGGATAATCCTGATGCAAACTTTGGATTTCAGCGAATCGGGAGTGCTCGAGACTGAGCACGACCGCCTGTGCTTGGTTGGTGTTAAGCCGTTCCCGCAATTCTTCACGGGACTGGATGAGCATCACTGAGAAGTGTGGGCGCAATCCACCGGCCAGGGACTGAGCCACCTTGGGGTCAGTTTCTAGTACAACGATGCTTTGACCCATAAATACCCCCGAATCTTTACCGTCGTCAACAACTCGCGTCAACGCTTGACTAAGGCTGCGGGGCGGGCTGGAAAACCTCAACTCCACAGACAACTCGACTCACAAGCCGCTCGGGAAACGCTCGCCTTAACGGCGGGCTGTCGCTTTCTCGGGCGACTCGAAGGGCTCGGCCTGGAGCTTCCCGTTCTTCTTTAGCAGGATCTCAACTTTACCTTCCGCCTGTTCCAGCTCTTTCCGACAGGACAAGGAAAGCTGCATGCCCTCTTCGAACAATGTGAGAGACGTCTCCAGGGGGACATCTCCCCTCTCCAGTTCCTGAACAATTTTTTCCAGTCTCTGGAGACACTCTTCAAACTTGGCCAACGGGGTTTTGCTCCAACACTATTCTAATGCAACTATTTCACGCGGAAGTCCAGTCTTTTTATGAAATTTCCGAATTGAACCCATCGAAAACTTCCCACTTCAGGAAGGACTATGCCGAAGTGACGGGACGGGATGTTCCCAGCGCTTCCAGGACGTCCACGGCAGACGTGTACCGGCCATTCGGAGCGCTGATCTGAGCTCCCTGGACCAGTTGTCGGGCAGAAATCAGCATTTCGCGGGCAATCGCGACCCCCTCCGCCCGCGCGGCCTCCGGATTCTGGGAGCGTGCCATCCGGTCCAGGATCGAATCCGGTACCGAAACCCGCAGTTCATTCTTCATGAACTCAGCATTTCGGATGCTGGTCAGCGGCCAGATACCCGCGATGACGGGGATGCGGGAGCGCTCGATTCGCCGTACGAAGTTTTCCAACAGCCGCAAATCAAACACCGGCTGAGTGACGGCATACTCCGCCCCCGCCTGAACTTTGTACTCAAACCGCCGGATCTCCTCATCGAGATCGGTTAGGCCGGGGTTCGCTCCCACCCCAATCACGAAACCCGTTCCAGTGCCGATGGGATTGCCGCCAATATCCACTCCACGATTGAGGTTGTGCACGATATTGACGAGGCCGATTGCGTCCACATCGAACACCGCCGTCGCATCCGGGTAGTTGCCCATTTTGGGGGGATCGCCGGTGATGCAGATCAAATTCCGAATACCGACCGCATCCGCCCCCAGCAGGTCGCTTTGAATGCTGAGAACGTTACGATCGCGGCACGTGTAATGGAGGATCGCCTCAATCCCGACGTCCCGCTGAATCAGCAACGAGAGCGCCTGATTGCTCATGCGGGCCGATGCTCTTGGACTGTCCGGAATATTTACCGCGTCCACGCCAACCGACTTCAGGAAGCGAGCACCTTCAACTTCCTTTCGGATGTCGGTGCCTTTCGGGGGCACGATCTCTACCATCGTGACGAATTCCCCTCGGGCAAGTTTGCTGCCAAGCTGCGAGCGAGCGCTGAGGGGAAGAGCGGGCACCGCCTCGGGAGCAGGGTTCTCAGTAACGTGGGCCACAACCGCCTTCTCGCGGGCTTCGCCTACGCGCAGTGCGGCTTTCATTTTGCGAATATGATCTGGTGTGGTTCCGCAGCAGCCGCCCACAACTCGAACGCCGGCCGCTACAAACTTTCGCGCATAACTCGCCATATACTCGGGAGAGCAGAGATAGATATTTCTTCCATCCACCGAACGCGGAATTCCGGCGTTAGGTTGGGCGGCCAATGGAAGCGTAGTCGCCGCTCGCACACGCTCGATGGCTTCATACATAGCCACCGGCCCTACGCTGCAATTGCATCCGATAACGTCGGCGCCCCACTCCTCGAGCCGAGGTGCAAATGTCTCGGGGTCCGATCCGTCCAGACAGTTGCCGTCTTCGTCAATCGTTACCTGCGCAACAATCGGTGTTGAGCGGTTTACATCTCTCGCGGCAAGGATGGCCTGGTGAATCTCCTCAAGATATCCAAAGGTTTCCAGGATGATCACGTCGACGCCGCCCTCGATCAGGGCCTGAATCTGTTCGCGAAATGCATCTCGCGCTTCCTGGAACGAAGTCTTACCTAGGGGTTCAATCCTTGCTCCGAGCGGGCCAACCGATCCTGCAACCCATACATCGAAGCTCTTGGCGGCTTCTCGTGCCAGCCTGGCTCCGGAAAAATTGATCTCCCGGACTTTATCGGCCAGGCTGTGCCGACCCAGCCGGAAGGAATTAGCTCCAAACGTATTGGTTTCGATGATTTCCGCTCCCGCCTGCAGATATTCGTGATGAATTCCGCGAATCAGGTCGGGTTGCGAGAGATTCAGTTCATCATACGACCGGTTGATGAAGATGCCTTTGGAATAAAGCAGCGTTCCCATGGCCCCGTCGCACAACACGGGAGATTGCTTGATCCGGGCGATGAAATCAGCCGACATATGTCTCGTAAGGATACAGGATCGGTGCCGGATGATGCATTTTCGCTTACCGAAAAGCTGCGTTGCGGAAAGGCGGGATGCGAAATCGACGAAGAGCCGGAGCCCGGGCGAAAGTCAGGGTCTGTTATAATCCACCATTTCGCAGCTAAATCATCCTTTTTCATGTCGTTAGGAGCCCGAAGTTTGAACAGACGCATCCTCGCGCTGACGGTCGGTTTGTGGTCGATCTTGAATTTGGCCGCGTGTGGTTCCGGAGGCAAGTCCAGCTCCATCAGTGGTTTAAAAAACCGCGTAGCCGTAGCACAAGGCGTCAGCTCAGCGACGTTGTTCGGCGGCGTGGTGATTGTGAACGGCTACAACGACACGCTAGGTGGGGTGGCGCCGTTGATCTCGGCCAGTTCCATTCGGCTGATGGCCCTTTCGCCGACGCGCAATATTGTTGCAGCGTTTGATGCGAGCACCAATTCGGTTTCCGCAGCGGACACCACCAAAGAAACGGCCCTTGGTACCGCACACCTTCCGGCACCGAGTTTCAGTCTCGCAGTGCCGACCTCGAGTCCGATCGGTTATGCTGCCGTGCCTGCTGCGACGATCCCCGGTTATCCAGTGTTAGGCGGGGTAGTCGTAATGAACCTCAGTTCGGGCGCGACCGTCACTACGATCGCAGTGAACAAGGCTCAAACGATCGTTCCAACACAAACCGGAGGACAGCTTCTCGTATTCAGCAACGATTCTGACTCGATCACAGTGCTCACTCCGGGAGATTCACAGCCCGGAGTGGACCTGAGCTGCGTGAGCTCCGGTACGCCGCCGCCGAATTCGGTGTGTACCGTCATCACCGGATTCAACCGCCCCGTCAATGCGATTCTTAACGGAACAACGGCTTATATCCTGAACTGCGGCTTCGAATGTGGAGGTTCACAGCAGGCCAGTGTTCAGACCCTCAATCTGAATACGTTTGCTGCCGGCACGCCTATCCAGGTGAATGGCGCTACCTACGGCTTGCTCAGCGGCACCAATTTGTATGTGGCCGGCAATGGTACTCCGACCGGCCCACTCTGCACTTCCATCACGAACGCGGCGAAAACCGCCGCAACCTATTGCGGCACACTCGATATCGTCAACCTGGCGACGATGTCAGATCCCTATTTCAATAACCCGGCGATGGAGATCGCCATCCCCGACGGCTATCACAGCCAGATGGATATGAGCGTCAATGGACAGCTCTTTATCGGTTCTCACGACTGCACAAACATTGGCGACGTCAATAACCCCAACGGGGAAGTGCGCGGTTGCCTGTCTATCCTCAACACCAATACTGGCACAATGATCTTCCCGCCGGATAACGGCGATGTGAACGGCTTGCAAAGCTTCACCAGTCGCCAGATCGAATATGTCGCCGAAGGTGGCAATCTGCGGGTTTATGACACCACTAAAGACATCCTGTACATCAACACCGATTTCTTGCCGCTAGGCACCATTCCCGTGGTGGGATACGCCTACGACGTGAAGGCCATCGACTTCTTCTGATCCCATCTGCAGAAGGGCAAATTCCCTCGTACTGACGCCCCGGGGCCCCAATTTCGGTGTTAGCCTCTCTGGCTGTCTACGGGTTCAAGATCAGGCGGTGTGCCTTGGAGGCTTCCACTGCTTTGGCGGAGAACGGAAGAGCGAATGTCGTTCCGTCGTACCAGGCTTTCCATTGATCCATATAGTACGGGCTAAGAAAATTTCCGCCCTGACCGGTCACTGTATTCAGCGTCGATTGATCGAGATCCGCAAGGTTCGCCGTGAAACGCTCCGACGGGCCGTGATGGCGCGTGACCGCTTTAACCGTATATCCGCTGCCAGATTGCTCCTGAATGCCGGGACCTGACCAATTGCGGATAAGCGGAAGCCTGCCGAGGATCGGGTGCTGAATTTCTACCGCATTGAAATCGCCCCATTTCCAGCTCGAAAGATTTTTTGGTGCTTGGGGGCTGCTGACCGCCGCATCTACCGCCGCGGCGAGCAATTCGTCGAAGCTCTTATATTTGTCCGGCAGCCAACGTTTCGGCCGGTGAAGCAGAATATTTTCCAGCCATACCGACCGCATTTCCCACGAGTAGGTCTGCCAACTCAGGGTTGCACTCTCTGGATCTGAATCCGCGGGGGCGCTGCCAAGTTTTGGCTCGAGGAGTAGTCGTTGCAGTTGTCGGATCGATACCTGCGTGATCGTCGGTGCTGCCGACGAAGCCAGCATTCGCCCGTCCCAATTCCGCATCAGATCGGCGGCCTGGCGAACTCTTGCCGAAGGTTTAGACGCGTGATCGACGCCGTACACAAACCGCTCAGCTGCGAACAACTCCGCCTCCGAGTGCACATCCGTCTGCAAACCCAGCATGTCGGCTGTGGAAAATTGTCTTCCTGACTCGAGCACGTGATAGATGCGCGCCGTGCGCCAGGGAGCTTCCCATTCCATGCTGACGGAGTTTGGATAATCATCGGGAGTGATTCTTCCGTTCGCGGTGCCAATAATTCCCGACGGTGGGTCGTACGTCCTCGGCAGTTTGTCGAAGGGAATAAATGACGTCCACTCATGAGCGTTGTCGGCACCGCTGACCGGCAGGCTCCCGTCGCCTGCGGCACGAATCGGGACTTTTCCCGTGGTCTGGTAACCGATGTTCCCATCCACATCCGCGTAGACCACATTTTGTCCTGGCGCGTCGAGCATGGAAAACGCGTGGCGGAACTCATCCCAATTCTTGGCCGAATTGACGTCGAAGAAAGGAACGCGTACGCCGTCGTACAACGTCCAGCGCAGCGCCAGCGCGCGTGTGTCGCCTGGGACCAGTTCGCTGATGATCGGGCCGTGCCGCGTGATCCTCACATCCAGGTTCACGTCCGGCTTGCCCTTGACACGAATCGTCTCCTGGCGATGTTCCGGTTGGATCCAGCCGCCGGGAGTCTGATATGCGCCCTGCTGGTTGAAATTCTCGATGTAGACGTCGGTAACGGTCGGGCCGACGTTGGTGAACCCCCAGGCAATTCGTGCGTTGTGACCGACGATCACGAACGGAGTTCCGGGCAGCGTTACACCGGCTACATCAAAATCACCGCTGTGCAGATGCGCCTCGTACCAGAGGTTCGGCATCTGGTGCCCGAGATGCATGTCATCCGATAGCAGCGGTTTCCCCGTCACCGTGTGCGCACCCGAAACGACCCAGTCGTTGGAACCATTGACCGCGAGTTCCTCGGACCGCATCATCGGATTCGATCGATCATGTGTGATCGAGTTATCTGGCCCGGAATCATCATCGCTGTCGTCGTCCGGGTCATTGGAATCATTCTGTGTTTCGGAAAGGTCCTCTCTCATAACAGTCGGCGGCCGATCATGAAAGGAGCGGTTCACGTACAGATCCGCAGTTAATTCCGGCCCGAGCTTGGCGAGGATCTTTTCGCGCGAGAGTGCGTCGTAAAAGTAGTGATAGTTGAGATCCTTCACCATCTGGGCAGCGATGACAAAGGAATCCTCCGCCTGCCATGGCTTCGGCGTGTACCGCAAAATACGGAATTCGATGGGAAGATGCGACCCACACGATGCGATGTAGGCATTCACTCCGGCAGCGTAGGCCTCGAAATACGCGCGGTCCCGCGATTCGGTCATCTGCAACGAATTCTTGGCGGCAGCGCGCAGCCCAAGGATCCGTTGCTCGCGGTCGTGTCGAAGCGTTTCCTCACCCAGAATCTCCGACAGTTCGCCTGCCCCAAAGCGGCGCATAACGTCCATCTGCCACAGCCGGTCCTGAGCGGTGACAAATCCCTGCGCAAAAAAAAGGTCCTGGAAGTTCGCGGCTTCGATCGCTGGAACCCCATGCCTGTCGCGGGTGACTTTGACAGGTGCGGCCAGCCCCGGAACCTGGAGTGTCCCGTCGAGTCGGGGCAGGGCTGAGTGAGCGACCAGAAATGCGTATAAAATCACCGCCGCGACGAATAATACAATCGCGAGAGCCGTCCAGAATAGAAGTCTCGGCCAAAATGGGCGGCGCGAAGCCGGTGATGCAACTTGAATCGCGGAACTCATGCGAATCTCTGATTGTATGCCAGCCGGAGTGCACTCTTCCTCTGGAGGGGAATTTCATTTTCAAGATGGCTGGATGGTATTCTGGCTGAGTTTCCGCCACGATGCTGCAGAAGCGTATTGACGATCAGCCCACGATCTCCCGCGAAATGGTACGGGAGGCGCAGGATATCCTGCATCAGCACCTGAAGCGAGTGGGATTGAAGCAGACGGCGCAGCGGGACACGATTCTCCGCACCTTCCTCGAGACCCGCGATCATCTATCGACGGAAGAACTCCATCGCCTGGTTCAAAAGAAGGACGCCGGAATCGGTTACACGACCGTCTATCGCACCCTGAAACTGCTGGCGGAGTGCGGTTTAGCCAGCGAAGTTGCTTTCCACGATGGTGTCGCCCGCTTCGAGCATCAATACAACCGGCGCAGCCACCATCACATGGTCTGCACCGAGTGCGGCAGTTCGGTGGAATTTTTTTCTCAGGAAGTTGGCCAGCTTGAGCAGGAAATTGGCCGCAAGTATCACTACCTCACGACCCGCCACACCTTTCAGATCTACGGGATCTGCGAGGAGTGCCGCGGGAAAAACGCCGCCACGCGTAGCTGAGCCCTGATGCCGTCCATGGAAGAATCCGTTTCGACGCTGGTACCTTGTCCGCAGTGCGGAGCACAAATGCCCGCTTCGGCTGGCTTTTGCCCTGGATGCGGGCACTCGATGGTGGAAATTCCTGTGGCCCGCGGGAAAGTCGGGTTCCTCTCCGAGCCCATCGCGGGAGCACTCGCTTATTTCAGTTTTATTCCGCCAATCGTCTTTCTCACGCTGGACCCATTTCGACGCAGCCGGTTCGTGCGCTTCCACTCGGTGCAGTGCGTTTTGACATGGCTCGCAGGACTGCTTCTCGCCGGCGTGCTTCGCCTCCTGTCAGCCATTCTCTACTACATCCCCAGGCTTGGCCCGCTTCTGGTCTGGTTGCTGGCTGTGGTCGCGGGATTGGGAATCTTCCTGCTGTGGATCGTGCTCATCGTGAAAGCTTTGCAGGGCGAGACTTTCAAGCTTCCAGTGCTGGGGGATGTTGCAGAACGCTACGCTGATCCTCTTTGAAGGCGCCGACGACTCTTTTGCCGATTGATTTTGATTCTCCATTCTGATAACGTGCACGCCGTCGCCGCCACGCGCTTGTGACAGTTGCCCCCCTCTGCTTTGCCACTGGCGGCCCAGGAGGCATCTCTATGGCATTCTGCAGCAGTTGTGGTGCGCAAGTCCCTGATGGTTCAACAATGTGTTCGGTGTGTGCGGGACGGACAGCTCCCGCAGGAGCGCCGGCCGCCGCCACCGCAGGCGGCATGACGGATAACGTCGCCGGCATGCTGGCGTACGTCACCATCATTCCCGCCATTGTTTTCCTCGTGATGGAGCCCTATAACCGTAACCGGTTCGTTCGTTTTCATGCCTTTCAGAATATTTTCTTCTGCATCGCATGGATTGTGCTTTGGATTGCCTTGAGCATTGTGGCTCACATTCCAATTCTGGGGTGGCTAACAATTTTGATCTGGCCACTGGTCGGTCTTGCAGGCTTGATCATTTGGGTGATCCTGCTGCTGAAGGCAAACCAGGGCCAGATGTTCAAGTTGCCGATCGTAGGGGATCTGGCCGAGAAGCAAGCCAACGCAATGTGACCTCCGGCCAGGTCGGCGTACCTGCACGACAGTTGGGATGTTTCATAGCCCACCGAAGGGCGGACGCTATCGTCCGCCCTGAAAGTGTTACGATTACTCCCCGTTGTGTTGGATTCCATTAGTGCGCTTGATTCCTGTTCCTTGACTGCTTGACTTTCTCCTCTCAAACTGTCATTCCTATTAGCTTTTACTTTGACGCTCGGGTCATCCCAAGCGGCGGGAAAAAATCCTGGGGCGATTGGGGAATTCCTTGCGAGTTCGGGTTTTTTATCACGACAAGTGCTTCGACGGGGCTTCATCGGCCGCGCTGTTTTCCCGCTTTTACCGCGAGCGAATCCGGAACGACGTTGAGTTCGAGTTCACGGGGTTGGTTCATCGCGCGGGAGCCCTGTTCGACGAGAACCAGTTCGACGGCGACGAGAACGCCATCGTCGATTTCAAGTATTCCAGCTCTCCTCAGATCACTTGGTGGTTCGATCATCACCAGAGTGCATTTCTTTCGCCGGCCGATGCCGAGCACTTCGAGCGCAATCAGAGCAATCGTAAGTTCTACGATCCGGATTTCAAGTCGTGCACAAGCTTTATCGCGATGATCGCGAAAGAGCGCTTCGGCTTCGATCCCCGCCCCGTCGCGGATCTTGTGCACTGGACCGACGTGATCGACGGTGCACTCTATCCGGACGCCAAGAACGCGGTCGAGATGGAAGCCCCCGCCATGAAGCTGACCATGGTCATCGAATCAGCGCCGGACCACGGGTTTGTGCCAAACCTGATTCCGCTTCTCGCGACCAAGTCGCTGGGAGAGATTCTGGAAGCTCCGTTCGTCGCGCCTCTGTTGCCGCCGCTTCTAAAGCGGCACGAGCTTTCCATCGGGATTTTGCAGCAGCGGACCGAATGCAAGGATGGAACGATCTTCTTCGACGTCACTGACCACGACCTTGAGGGCTACAACAAATTCATCCCGTATTACCTGCATCCGGAATCGGTCTACAGTGTGGGTTTAAGCAAAAGCAGTTTTCGGGTAAAAGTCTCGGTGGGATCGAATCCATGGGCGCCGCAGGAACCCGAGGTAAACCTGGCGAAGATTTGCGAGCGCTATGGAGGAGGCGGTCACGCCCGCGTCGGGGCCATTTCCTTTAATGTCGACCAGCACGCAGCGGCGATCCGTGCATCACAGGAGATCGTTGCGGAACTGCGCGCCGCCATTCGCCAGAAGAAGTCGTAGGGATTTGTTCTCTCCGGCGGAGTCTTTACTGAACAGGCGTACCCCTCGAGAGGCAGGTGGCAGCGTTGCCATCGTCGGAGGAGCGGATGGTTCCGCTCTCATCCGCACAAAATGCCTTTCGTCCAAAGGCCGAGGAGTTCGGAACGGCTGTCAGGGTGAATCTCGCGGCCGGAGGACCGCCGCAATTCGAAATCGTAAAGAGGAATCCGTATTTTCTCCCGCTTGCCAGGCCACTGTTGATCAGCATGGCCTGCCGCTCATTCGGTTCTCCACTTCCAAAACCATCAAGATTCGAAAGGATGCAGGCGTAACCGGTATTCGGGTACCTGCTCGCATATGTGGTTTCAGCGCTAAGAATCATGTGCATGGCGGAAAGGACCGCGGCGTCGCTGCCGCTGTTGCCGACGCTTGGCGTGGGTGTTTCTGACTGCGAGATGGGAACCACCGATGCCCGCGTCTGCGGCTGCATTTTTTCGGTCAAAGTTTTTAGGAGCTCAGGGTCGGCGAGTGGCACATGAAGTGTGATCGCGATTTCGTTGAGCGTCCAGACTTGCGCCTCTTTCTTCATGGAGAAAATCATTTGTGGCATGAAGGGAGAGCGCTGTGCTTTCCCGTCCTTGTAGCTTCGAAATGACAAATCCAGATCGTCCTGGTCTCCTCGCAGAGTGTCCTTCTCGACGGTAATCTCGAATTTTTCCCCGGTCTTTGTGTTTTCGCCGGCCAGCAGCACGGGTCCGCTCTCGAACGTCTGCACATTGGTCTGCTGGGTTTGGGTCTGGCTCATCATGACCGAGTACTGCTCAAATGCGGTCAAGGCTCCAGCTTTGTCGAGTGCGGTGCGCGTTACCGCGGGCAGATGATGCACCAATGTTCCGGGTTTCTTGCCGAAGAACATCTCGATCAATGCTTGTCGCGCCGTCTGCGGAGGCGCGGCGTTTTCCTGCGCTGTAACACCGATCGTAGCCAAGAGGACGAGCAATACGACGATGAGCTTCATTCGCATGAGGTTCTCCGCCTATGATCCTGACATTCCCCATGTCTGCCCTAAAGTTACCGAGGTAAGACGCAGTCGGACCCCAAGAGAAAACGTTGGCTGGACATCGGGAAAACGCAAACGTGTTACTCTGCCTGAGTCATCCAACGTTCATGCGCCTGAACGGAACCAGCCCAAATTATCAACGCCGGCAGAGGCGTGTGCTCCGAGCCATTGCGTCTGTTGAATTCTTCAAGGGCGTTTTCGTTATGTTGATGGGGTTTTGCGCCCTCTCCCTGGTACACAAGGACGTCTGGCTCATCGCCGAGAGCCTGCTGGCGAAGTTTCATATCGACACCGACAGGCGCTCTGCCCAGATGTTTCTGGACTTCGCCGACAATGTTACGGACGCGCGCCTGTGGGCCGCCGCACGTATCGCATTTGCCTACTCGGGTTTACGCTTCGCAGAGGCGTATGGCTTGTGGCATCAGCGCGCTTGGGCGGAGTGGGTGGCCCTGGTATCAGGGGCACTGCTGCTACCGCTCGAAATCCGAGAGCTTTTCCGCGGATTAACCCTGTGGCGTGGCGCCCTTTTTTTGGGAAATGTCGCGATTGTTCTGTATATGCTGCAGGTGATTCTCATCCGGCGCCGCGAACGTCAAAATTCTGCAACCCTGTGATTGCCTCAAAACCCGTGCCAGAAGCCGTGTTTAGGGTCTAATGCCTCTGGCATAGCGGTCGCCTCTTGAGCCATAATGCGCTGGAATAGTCGGAGGATGTATGAGGTTTGCCTGCCTTTTCAGCCTGTTCTTGCTCGGCGCCACACTCGCGGTCGCTCAATCGGACAAAGATACGAACTTTGCCGCCGGCCCCCAGTACCTGATTACCGCCGGTTCACCCATGTTCCTTCACCCGATTGCGACTCCTTCTCTTTCTCTTGGGCAACCACTGCCTGCGATAACAGGCAGTGCCACAACTGAATCGGAACAGGCAGCAGAGCCTTCTCAAGCGACTCCCGACCAGACATTCCTGGGAGATGTCTACTGGGGAGACCATCCCGATAGTGAGATCGTGGGGCGTCGACTGGCGACTCCGAGCATGACTCCATCGCAGACTGCCTGGTACATGGACAAAGTTGCTCAGGAAGTTGCGAACCCTGCTCCTCAGAGCCCAGCAGAGCCCGCAGCGGGATCAGGTTTCGTCGAAATCACTTCCGGCCAACTCCCGGCTAATCTCCCAGCCAGCATCATGGACCCGGGGGTGACTGGAACAGCTAATGAGCAGTTATTAAGAGAACGTGGATACGGCGCACCCCTCGGCGATGTCGCCGCTTATTGGAAGTCCCACAAAGGCCACGCGTTACATATTTTTACCAACAGCGATCTCGAACGCCTGCATGGCGGGTAGTCGCCCGCCGTTCTTTCCGTCCGCATGGTAGCCTGAACTCGGTTTGAGAGGCCACATGCCCGACGGAAACACCACGCGACCCGATCTGCAGGCAACTGCCAGGCAAGTCATGCTGGATCACGGTTTCCAGCCCGATTTCCCACCGGAAGTGATGCAACAAATGGCGGCGATCCGAAATCAGCCGCAAATGCCCGACTCGACCTCCGGTGTACGCGATCTCCGGGACCTTCTCTGGTCTTCCATTGACAACGATACTTCCCGCGATCTCGATCAGATCGAAGTTGCCGAACGTCAACCTGACGGCTCGACCCGGGTCCTGGTAGGCGTCGCAGACGTCGATACGCTAGTCCTCAAAGGGACCCCGATCGACCAGCACGCCGCCAGTGAGACCACGACCGTCTATACCGGGGTCCGCAATTTCCCCATGCTTCCCGAGGATCTTTCGACAGGCGCAACGTCGCTGCTGGAGAACGAGGACCGGATGGCAGTGGTAGTGGAATTCATCGTGAAGGCGGACGGAACTCTGGGCGCGACCGCCGTCTACCACGCTGTGGTGCGAAACAAGGCTCAGCTCCAGTACAACTCGGTGGGGGCGTGGTTGGAAGGAACTTCTCCGGCCCCGCCTAAGGTTGCCGGCGCCAGTGCGTTGCAGGACCAATTGCGAATTCAAGATGATGCAGCGCAGAAACTCAAGAGGCAACGTTTCTTGCATGGCGCCCTGAACCTTCAGACCGACGAATTTCAACCCTTGATTCTGAATGATCAAGTCGTTGATGTCATAAAGCAGCAGAAGAATCGTGCTACCGAGCTGATCGAAGATTTTATGGTTGCGGCGAATGGAGCGGTGGCTTGCTTTCTGGAAAGTGTTTCCTCATTACGCCGGATCGTGCGGACTCCAAAGCGGTGGGACCGCATCGTCCAACTCGCGGCGGAAAAAGGAGAGAAACTTCCGTCGCAGCCTGATTCGAAGGCGCTAAACGATTTTCTCCTGCGCCGGAAGACCGCGGATCCCGATCACTTCCCGGATCTGTCTCTGGCGGTTATCAAGCTGATCGGCCCGGGCGAGTACGTTCTGGAGCGCGCTGGGGAGACAGCGCCTGGCCATTTTGGCCTCGCAGTTCAGGACTACACTCACTCCACCGCACCCAACCGCCGATTTGCCGACATCGTTACGCAACGGATTATCAAGTCCAAGCTGGCGGGGAAGGCCAATCCATACGGCGACGATGAACTATCTGCAGTCGCAACGAACTGCACAGTCAAGGAAGATGCCGCCCGCAAGGTGGAGCGCGAGATGTCGAAGCGCCTGGCAGCGGTCGCCATGCAGCAGAAAATCGGTTCTGTCTTTGATGGCATTGTGACGGGCGTGACCGATCACGGCACTTTTGTACGCATTACCGAACCGCGCGTGGAAGGGCTCCTCGCGCAGGGCGCTCGCGGCGTTGATGTAGGCGACAAAGTTCGGGTGAAGCTGATCCGCACCGACGTGAACAAGGGGTACATCGACTTTGCGCGCGTGTGACCTCGTCACCCTTCGGCGGGAGCCGGCTTTTCGGGTTCTTCCTGAGGTTTCACCGGATCAGCGGGTATGTCGATTTTGCTGTAGCGGCACTTCGGGATGGTGCCAAAGCGCGGAGCGTAGCAATGAAAGTAACCGCGCCGTGCCCGGAACAGTTTCTGTGCCTCATAGCGCGCAAGCGCTTGCTCGATTGTAGGGAAACCGCCTCGAGGCGAAAGGGTGTACTGGACCCGCATCAGACCTTTCCCGGCCTGGTCCTGCCAGCAGTGGAATTCGCGCACGTAGTATCCCATTTGCTCCGCAACACTCTCCTCGCCGATGACAACCTCAAAGTGTTGTTCGCAGCCTTGAATCTGCGGAGTTTTGGTTCTGTATAAAGTTTCGACCAGGAGTTCACTCATGCTGCTGCCTCGGGACCCGGGAATTCTAACTGGAATCGATGAGCAACGCGGGCCGAGGATGTGCTCCAGGGACTCCGGTGGGTCAAGTGGCAGTTGAGCGCCGAAAAGCTGATTCATTGAATCGAAAAAATCGCTAGGAGGCTGACAGAAAGCCATTGACCGGGCCCAGTCCCGCCCGTATTCTTCTGTCGATGTCGTTGCACATCCATCACCGCCACCATCATCACGCGCATCGCGTGACGGGCGGGGGTGTGTAGCCGCAGTAAAGGCACTCATAAACCCGGCCCGCTGACGCGATCGCGCCTCAGCGGGCTTTTTGTTTGTGGAGAGGAAATCAGCCGTATGGACGCAAATCTCGATTTCGACAAAATGGGCGGCCTCTTGCCGGCAGTCGTGCAGGACGCCGCAGATGGGGAAGTGCTGATGGTCGGTTTCATGAACGGACAGGCCTTCGAACAAACCATGCGCGGCGGATATGTCACATTCTTCAGTCGCACCCGCAATAAGCTCTGGACCAAAGGAGAGAGCTCGGGAAACCGCCTCCGCGTAGTTTCAGCCTTTACCGATTGCGACCGCGACACGCTGGTATTTCGCGTCGAAGTCGAAGGGGCTGGAGTGGTGTGTCATCGCGGAACACGGTCGTGTTTCACCGAGTCGATCCCCCTGAACGAGAAAGCTGCCGAAAGAAGCAATGCGGGAGAAGCCCGATGAAACTACGCCTGGGCATCCCCAAAGGAAGTCTGCAAGAAGCCACGCTGCAGCTGTTCGCCAGTGCCGGTCTCCCGATTTACGCCAATGGCCGCTCCTACCATGCAACGACGGCCGATCCTGAAATCGACTGCACGTTGATTCGCGCCCAGGAGATGGCTCGCTATGTGGAACACGGCGCGATCGATGCCGGATTGACCGGCCTCGACTGGGTGATCGAAAGCGGCCTCGAAGTTGCCACTGTCGCCGATCTTATTTACGCCAAACGCAGCCGCGGGAAGGTCCGATGGGTGCTCGCGGCTCCTGAGGATTCCCCCATTCGCCGTGCAGAAGATCTCTCCGGGCGGATTGTCGCAACTGAACTGGTCAACGTGACCCGACAGTATTTCGCCAAAAAAGGAGTGGAGGTAAAGGTCGACTTCTCCTGGGGAGCAACCGAAGTGAAACCGCCGGACTTGGCGGATGCCATCGTGGAAGTCACCGAGACCGGCAGCTCGCTAAAAGCCAACCGCCTGCGCATTCTCGAGACCGTGCTTGAATCCAACACTCAGTTGATCGCTAACAAAGGCTCTTACAGTGATAGCAACAAAAAACGCAAGATCGACAATCTTGCGTTGATGCTCCGCGGCGCGATGGAAGCGCAAGAGCGTGTGGGCCTGATGCTCAACGTTCGCAAAGAAAATCTCTCGGGAGTGCTTGCCGTGCTGCCGGCATTGCAGAAACCGACCATCTCTCACTTGAGCGACGAAGATTGGCTTGCGGTAAATACGGTGATCGACGAGTCTGCCGCTTGGGAAGTGATCCCGCGGCTCAAAGAGGCGCAGGCGCATGGAATTGTCGAGTATCCGTTGAACAAGGTGGTGCTGTGATGCGGATCCTCTCCGGCCGCGCAGCTGGGTCGATGGTTCAGACTCTCGCATCGCGCGGCGCACAACCCTCGAAAATCGAGCCGCAGGTACAAGGGATCATCGCCGATGTTCGGCGCCGCGGGGATCGGGCGCTGTGCAACTACGCCGAACGCTGGGACGGATTAGCGCGCGGCCAGGTACTTCGGGTTTCGAAGGAAGAATTGGAGGAGGCGTGGCAGTCGATCTCGCCGAAGCTGCGCCGGTCGCTTCGTGAGGCAGCAGCGAACATTCGCCGCTTCGCTCAATGGCAAAAGCCTGCGAGTTTCCGCCGCAACGGCAACGGGATCGCCCTGGGGCAGTTGGTCCTTCCCCTCGATTCGGTGGGCTGTTATGTACCCGGTGGCCGTTATCCGTTGGTCTCTACCACGCTGATGACCGTCGTCCCCGCGCAGGTTGCGGGCGTGAGCAGGATTGTCGTGGCTTCTCCAAAGCCCTCACGCGAGGTCATGGCCGCCGCCGCAATGCTGAAGGTGACCGAGTTTTACCGCGTTGGGGGAGCGCAGGCGATTGCGGCGCTCGCCTACGGAACCGAAACGATCGCAAGAGTCGATAAGATCGTCGGCCCAGGCAATGCCTATGTGACCATGGCGAAGAAGCTGGTCTCGTTCGACTGCGCAATCGACTTTCTGGCGGGGCCCACCGAAGCCTTAGTACTGAGCCATTCCGGCCGCGGAGATTTTATCGCCGCCGATCTCGTCTGCCAGGCGGAGCATGATCCCGACGCTGTGGCCGTCTTCATTACTACCTCGCGCCGTTTAGCTGAGTCGGTTGCAGACAAAGTAACCGAGTTGGTGCGGGAGAATCCGATCGCGCGGAAATCACTGTCGCTCCATGGCGCAATACTTGTAGCAGATTCAAAGCCGCAAGCTCGCGAATGGGCCAATGCGATCGCATGCGAGCACATCACGGTCTCGAAACAGGATCTGCCGTTTATCCGGAATGCCGGTTCTGTATTTGTCGGTGATTATTCGCCGCAGGCCGCTGGAGACTATGCCTCCGGTCCGAACCACGTTTTGCCGACGTCCGGACAGGCGCGATTTCGTGGAGGTCTGAGCGTGCTGGATTTCGTAAAAGTCGTTACCGTGCAGGATCTATCTCATTCCGGATTGCGCAAGATTGCTCCATCGGTCGAATGCCTGGCCGATACGGAAGGATTGCCTGCGCATGCTCACTCGATTCGCGTGAGGTGTGGCCGTGCTTAGCCCTCGTCCGTCAATTCGCACTCTGCCGTTGTATCATCCACCGCTGGCAGGACGGAATGGATTGCGCCTCGACTTCAACGAGAACACTGTAGGCTGTTCTCCCCGCGTTCTGGAACGACTGCGTCAGCTTGGTCCGGAGGACTTTGCTCGTTACCCTGAGCGAGAGCCGGTCGAGGCAAAGGTTGCCGCATTCCTCGGAGTTCCGCCTGCGCAACTTCTTCTTACCAACGGCGTCGATGAGGCCATCCATCTGCTCTGCCAGACTTACCTGGATCCGGGCGACGAAGCCCTCATCGTTGTGCCGACGTATTCCATGTACCGCATTTACATTCTGGCCGCCGGGGCTCAATTGGTGAACGTGCCATGTGGCGAGGGCTTTGCATTCCCCGCTTCCGAGTTGCGGGATCACATTTCGCCGCGGACTCGACTGATCGCCGTCGCCAATCCAAACAATCCGACTGGCAGGGTCGCGCGGCGGGAAGAACTTCTCGAGATTGCTCGATCCGCTCCTGATGCCGCAGTCCTGATCGATGAAGCCTACTTCGAGTTCTATGGAGAGACCCAGATCCGCGATTGTGCCGAGGCCAAGAACCTCTTCGTAGCGCGTACATTTTCGAAGGCCTATGGTATGGCCGGAATGCGGCTGGGTGTTCTTGTGGGCCCTGCCGAACAAATGACTGCCGTCCGCCGCGCGAGTTCCCCTTACAACGTGAACGCGGTGGCTCTAGCCTGCTTGCCCGAGGCGCTTCAGGATCAGGCGTACATCGAGCAATACGTGAGTGAAGTACTTGAATCGCGCGGGAGGCTTGAACAGGCTCTGGAGTTGGCCGGAATCCCGTTTTGTCCGAGCAATGCGAATTTCGTGCTGCTACGAGCGGGAGCGACGAAGGATGCCGCAGCCGCCTTTGTAGAACAAATGCGCTCTCAGGGCATCCTGGTGCGTGATCGGTCCAATGACTACGGATGCGAGGGCTGGGTTCGCATTACACTCGGCCCGCGGGATCATGCTGACCGGCTTCTCGCATCACTGCAGGTCGTGACAGACCATTTGGGAATTGTTCAAGGAGCGATCCGCCGATGAGAAAGGGCAGCATCCATCGTGTCAGCAAGGAAACGCAGATTCAGCTCACCCTGACCATCGAGGGTCGCGGCCGTTATCAGGTTTCCACGGGGATTCGTTTTTTCGATCACATGCTGGAGCTCTTCGCCCATCACGGAGGCTTCGACTTAAAACTCAAAGCGCATGGCGATCTGGATGTCGACCAGCATCACACCGTAGAGGACGTCGGAATCGTGCTGGGTCAAGCGTTTGACAAGGCCCTTGGAAGCAAGCGCGGAATACTTCGAGCCGGATATTTCCTGATGCCGATGGATGAAACGATGGGAATGGCTGCCGTCGACTTTTGCGGCCGCACGTCCTGCGTTGTCGATACCAAGGTCCGCACGCGGTTGGTCGGCGACCTGCAATCGGAACTCGTGCCAGATTTCTTCGAAGGGTTTGCCCGCGGGGCGAAGGCCAACGTGCATGCCCGCGTACTTTATGGCCGCTCCAACCATCACAAGATCGAGGCGTTGTTCAAAGCTTTCGCCCGCGCGATTCGTGCGGCATGCTGGCGCGATCAACGCATGGTGCGGCTGTTGCCAAGCACCAAAGGGGTATTGTGATGATTGCCATCGTCGACTACGGGGCAGGGAACCTGACATCAGTCAAAAAGGCCTTCGATTTCCTGGGCGAGGATTCTGTCGTCACGTCAGACCCCAAGGTTGCCGCTAAGGCGACGAAGATTGTGCTCCCCGGAGTCGGCCACTTCGCTTCAACTTCTGTTCTGTCGAACTCGGGCATGCAAGCCGCGGTTATGGAAGCGATCGGTCGCGGCGTGCCCTTTCTCGGCATCTGCGTTGGCATGCAATGGATGTTCGAAGGCAGTCAGGAGGCGCCCGACACAGAAGGTTTAGGCCTGCTCGAAGGTAAGTGCGAACGCTTTCCCAATAGCGTCAAGTCTCCGCATGTGGGGTGGAATCAGCTCGAGATTTCTCCGAACTCACGGTTGTTTGCCCGCCTCCGGAGTGACCCATTCGTTTATTTCACTCACTCTTACCGGGCGCCGACGACTGACGCAACCACAGCCCGTTGCGAATACGGTGGAAGATTTTCTGCCGCGGTCGAGCGTGATCAGGTTTTCGGAGTGCAATTCCACCCGGAGAAGTCGGGAGAAACGGGACTGAAGTTGCTCGGCAACTTCTGTGCGCTCTGATGCTGACGAAACGGATCATCGCCTGCCTCGACGTTGACGCCGGTCGCGTCGTTAAAGGTGTTCGCTTCGAAAACCTCCGCGATGCGGGTGATCCCGCCGAACTGGCGAAGGCGCATAGCGACTCCGGGGCGGATGAGATTGTCCTGCTCGATATTTCGGCGGCGCACCAGCGACGCGCGACGCTGCTTGATACCGTCAGGCGCACTGCGAGGCAGCTCTTCATTCCTTTTACCGTTGGCGGCGGTATCCGCACTCTTGATGAGGCTTCTGCGGTATTTTCTGCCGGAGCCGACAAGATCAGCATCAACTCCGCCGCTTTAGCCGATCCATCGTTAATTACGTGTATTGCGGAGCGGTTCGGTTCCCAAGCGGTGGTGGTTGCGATCGACGCGAAGCGCCGGCAGGGATGGGAAGCTTTTGTGCACGGTGGTCGCACTCCGACGGGGCGCGATGCCATCGCATGGGCCCGCGAAGCGGAGGGACGGGGAGCTGGCGAAATCCTGCTGACTTCGATGGACCGTGACGGCACCGCCTCCGGCTTTGATTGCGACCTCACACGCGCCGTAGCCGATGCGGTCCGCATCCCCGTCATCGCATCCGGCGGCGCGGGAGGAGCGGATCACTTCGTGCAGGTGTTCCGCGACGGACATGCCGACGCTGCCCTTGCGGCGTCGATCTTTCACTATGGCTTCAGCCGCGTGAGCGATCTGAAACAGAAACTCGCTTCCGAGGGAGTTCCCATGAGGTGGCCGTGCTGATTCCTTCGATCGATCTGATGGGAGGCAAAATCGTTCAGCTGGAACAGGGAAGTCGCAAAGCCCTCGAGTTCGACAACTTTGATGAATGGGTCGAACGCTTCTCGAAGTATCCGTTGATTCAGTTGATCGATCTCGATGCCGCCATGGGGCGAGGCAGCAATGCAGAGTTGGTCCGGAAGTTCGCCGGCGCGCTTCCGTGCCAGGTGGGAGGCGGCATTCGCACCATGGAGGCTGCAGAGTCCACCCTGGAACTCGGCGCCCGGCGCGTGATCTTCGGTTCGTCGCTGATTTTAAACGGTGCACTGAATGTGCAATTCGCGCAGGAGGCAGCAGTGCGGCTCGGGCCTGAGAAACTGGTATTTGCGGCAGACTGCAAGGCAGGATTTGTTGCCATCAAAGGCTGGCGTGAATCAACCGAGATAAAGGCCGCCGATCTGATTCGCGCCCTGGAGCCCTACTGCAGCGCTTTCCTGTACACGAATATCGATACAGAGGGTCTGTTGAAAGGAATTCCACTGGATGTGATTCGGGAGCTGCGTGATCTCACTACGCGGCAGTTCATCGCGGCGGGTGGGATCCGCAGCCAGCATGAAGTAGATGAGCTACACGCAATGCGCGTGGACGCCGTGGTTGGCATGGCCATTTATCGCGGATTGCTTGCGGTGTAACGCTACGCCGTGCGGTCGAGGTTGCCGAATGCCTTCTGAACAAGCGTATACCGCGCCGCGCCCATCAATCCGCAATCGTCGTTTACGATAATCTTGACCGGCATATCGTGGAGCAATCCTTCCATCCTGCCTTTGTCGAGGAACGCCTGCAGGAACGCCTGATCTTTCATCTTCGGCACGATCTTGCCCGCGATGATTCCACCAATGTAGATTCCGCCGGTCGTCATGTATCGCAATGCGCAATTCCCAGTTTCCGCTCCGAGAATGCCGACAAACATGGTGAGCGTTTGATCGCAGATCGCTGCCTTGCCCTCCAGAGCCAATTGCGAGATCAACGGAGAAGGATCATGCGCGGCCTGAAGCTGATCTCGCAGCCATGCGGGCTCCTCTGCCTTCCCGGAATCCCGTAGAAATTCGTAGATGTTCCGGATGCCTGGCCCGGAGAGCACGCGCTCGCAACTGATTCGGCCATATTTTTTCTGGAGGTAGGCGAGAAGCTCGACTTCCAGGGAAGTTCTGGGGGCGAAATCCGCGTGGCCGCCTTCGCAGGCGAAGGGATGATGCCGGTATCCGTCCCAGAAAAGTCCCGCAACGCCAAGCCCAGTTTTCGCTGAGATCACCGCGCGGTTGCCTTCCGCCTCCTCAGAGCCTGCGCTGAGAGTGACGAAATCCTTGGAATCGAGCGCATCGATGCCGTAGGCGAAGGCCTCCAGGTCATTCAGGAGCCCGACGGAGGTGAGCTTGAGTTGCTTCGCCAGTTCCCGTGAATCAATGGTCCAGGGTAAATTCGAAATTTTGCTGCTGCCTGCGCGCACTGGACCGGCCACGCCGAAACACGCGCTGTGTACCGCGATTCCTTCACCACGAATAAACTGCGGCAGGATTTCGGCCAATCCCCCATATTCCTGGCTCCGAAAAGTCTTCTGAACGACGCAATCCAAACGGCTGCCTTCGACTTGAAAAGCGGCTAGCCTGGTGCGGGTTGCGCCAATATCACCGACGAGAATCATCCGATCGCCCTCCATTGGCGGCCATCGACTTCCATCATTTGATCTGCTTCCGCCGGCCCCGCACTACCCGAGGCGTAATTGGGGAACTTGCGCGGCGGCAGTGCTTTCCACACATCCAGCACTGGATTGATCACTCCCCAGCCAGCTTCCACCATGTCCGCACGCTGGAATAATGTGGCGTCGCCGATCATGCAGTCGTAGAGAAGCACCTCGTAGCCGGTGTACGCGTCAGTGCCGAAGTACTTCGAGTATTCAAAGCTCATGTCGACCGACCCTACTCGCAACAGCGGCCCCGGGATCTTGGCGCCGAAACTCAGAGAAATGCCCTCAGCAGGCTGAATCTGGATCACGAGCGTATTGGTGTGGAAGTTATGGAACGGAGCTTTGCGGAACAATTCAAAAGGCATGCGCTTGAACTGGATTGCGATCTCCGTATATCGCTTGGCAAGGCGCTTTCCCGTGCGCAGATAGAAGGGAACGCCCGCCCATCGCCAGTTGTCGATATTGAGTTTCAGCGCGACAAACGTTTCGGTCCGCGATTCCGGAGCGACACCTGGCTCGGTCCGGTAGCCAGGGACACTCTCGCCGTCTATCATTCCGGCGCCGTATTGCCCGCGCACGCTTCGCTGCAACACATCGGCTGAGTTCAGAGGCTGAATGGAATGCAGCACTTTGGCCTGCTCATTTCGCACCGCGTCGGCCTGGAATGATACGGGCGACTCCATAGCCGTGAGACTCAGCAACTGCATGACGTGGTTGGGCACCATGTCGCGCAGGGTGCCCGCATTATCGAAATACGCGCCGCGCCGTTCCACTCCTACCGTCTCGGCGTTGGTGATCTGGACATGATCAATGTAGCGGCGATTCCACAACGGCTCGAAGATCGCGTTGTCAAAGCGGAAGACCATGATATTTTGCACGGTCTCTTTGCCCAGATAGTGATCGATCCGGTAAATCTGATTTTCCTGCAACACGCCTTTAATGTCGCGGTTCAACGCCTTGGCAGAGTCCAGGTCCTGGCCGAATGGTTTCTCGATCACAACTCTGCGCCAGCATCCGTTTTCCTGTCGGGACAGGCCCGCCGCTCCCAGTTGCTGAACGATCGATGCGAAGAACTTCGGCGCTGTTGCGAGATAAAAAAGGTAATTCCCCTGCGTACCGTGTTCGGCATCGACGGCGGCAAGGCGCTGTCGCAGATTTGCAAATGTGTTGGGATCGCCGAAATCTCCTTTTTCATAAAACAGGCGGTCCCGAAGCCATGCCAAAGGTTCAGACGTTCCATCGCCGCTCGGGAGGAACTGGCCGACCTGGCTTCGAAATGTTTCCACGCTGAGGTCGTCGACCGAAACGCCTACAACCGCGAAGTGGTCGGGGAGCAACTTGGCACGGACAAGATTGAAGAGCGCGGGCACAAGCTTCCGCTTGGTAAGATCTCCGGCGGCCCCAAACAACACAAAGACGCACGGACCGGCGGCTCTCTCGGCCTGCCCAAGCTCGATCGGCGTATTCAGTGGGATAGTTGCGGACATATGCGTTGCGGCGGTCCCCAAGGGTGAGTGGGCAGCATTGTAGGCTATGTTCCCGGAATTTCCCAACCGGACAGGGGATACACAGCGTGCGTTGTATGGTCGTTCATTCTGCGATGGGGGTGGAGGCCCCGGGCAAAGTCGAACTGCCGACCAACGGTTTAGGAAATTGGGGCTTTCCACTCCACCCTAAGCGGATCAATGACTTGTGAGTTGGATTGAGGCACCCAAAGGGGATGAAATCATCGCAATCGGGAGTTATCTGGCAACGCATATGGCAACACTTCTCGAATCGGCCAAATGGTCAAAACAATGTTTTGGCCAGAGAATACTTAGGCTTCCTTCGCCCACTATTCCCGAGCCCCGGGACTTCTTCTTACAGGTCTGAGGTTTGCTGCGCCGCGGATGGTTGTACAGAAGAAATCCTGCGACTAATAATGAGCGGCTCACTTGGGGGGATTTGTACCGGGTCGCAACCAGGTCAAGGAAGATGAGTGTAATCGCGATTTTGCAACAGCTATCCATAAAAGCCCCGCTTTCTGAGTAGAATATCCGCCGTAGCGGTCTGCGAGGCGCACCTATGACGATTCTGCGAGGCACGCTCAGTGCACTGTCCGCTGTATTTGTCGGACTGCTTGGACCCGGACTGTTTTTTGCACTGCGGGGTATTAACAACTCCAAAGCAACAGGTTTGGCAGCGGTTGCCGGAGGCTTACTGGAGAGCCTCTTCTCTCCACTGTTCTGGATTCTCGCTGTCTCGTTTTTTGCTTTGTTCTTCGCGGCAAGTAGGCTTAACAGCAAGCCGCTGAGAATCCTTCTATTTTGGACCCCGGTTACTGCTATTTCGATACTGGGACTGGGCATCTTCTCCCTATTTGCATTTGTATGGCTACATTTCAGACGAGGGTGATTGGAAAATCCGGCGGGAGCCGTCATTGAATGATTTTGAGTGTAATCAAGACCGTACCCGCGCAGGTGACCGGTGCGATGGAAAAGCTACAGCAGATACTGCCGGATTCCTTATCTGGCAACGAAGTGGCAACAAAAGCAATGAATGCCGCGGTATCCCCTGCCGTTAACTAGCGCATTTGCTTTGGGATGGCGTGGAGGCCCCGGGCAGAGTCGAACTGCCGACCAACGGTTTAGGAAACCGCTGCTCTATCCATCTGAGCTACGGGGCCATAAAGATGTCTAAGAGGTCAAAACCAAGCAGTTAATTGCGTGGGACCAGAGCACTCGATCCCGCTTCCAGCGCATGATCAGTTCACAATGGCGATTGTAGCGCATTCATCGCTGGCAAGGGTCTTTGAAGGGCTATGTCTTGATGTGGGCAGCGATGGATCGCAGCGATGTACGAGGTGTGCGGAGTCGATTCGCCACTTTCATCGTCGACTACAGGCGATCGAGGTTTGTCGCCAAGCCCGCGGAGAGATTCACCGCTCCGAGGCAGTAAGATTCGAAAGAATACCTTTTTCGTTTCCGCCTGCCACATTCATGGAGGGGTGGTCGCTCCCGGGGCTATGACTGTCATAGTCTCCGCAATGCGCGCTAAATCTGCTGGGCTCGCCTGCTTGTGCTTCGCCAGCCATTCTGACTTTCTCTGTTCTGCCTCCTTGATTTCGGTCGACGTCATCGCTGCTGTCAGTTCTTTCAATTTCGTTCCTCGTGTCGGATACTCCGCACTCGTGAGCGACAACGAGCACCAGACGTACGCGGCTTCCAGGTCACGCGATACGCCGCGACCTTGTTGGTACAGGGAACACAGATTTGCCTGCGCCCCCGAATATCCTTGTTCGGCCGCCCTCGTAAACCATATGGCTGCTATCGATTCATCGGCGGTGACGCCCTCGCCATTCAAATAAATAATTCCCAGTATATTTTCTGCGACAGCGTCTCCCTGCTTTGCCGCTTTGCTAAACCAACCCTTGGCAATCTGATCGCTTTTCGGGACTGCTTCTCCGTTCCGATACAGACTTCCCAATACGCGTTCTGCTGCGGCGTGTCCCTGCGCGGCGGACAGGTGGAACCAACTCACGGCTTTCACGGGGTCTCTCGTCACACCTTCTCCAGTCAAACAAAGGACACCGATATTGAATTCCCCAACCGCGTCGCCTCGTTTCGCTGCCTGGGCAAACCAATATGCGGCAAGTGCATCATCTCGCCCCACACCGTTCCCGAGCAGATACATCTGGCCAAGGTTGTCCTGTGCGTGAGCGAACCCGTTGCGGGCCGCATCTGTGTATAGGTCCAAGGCCCTACCGAGATTCTGGGGGCCGGCCATTCCATGCTGATATAGAACGGCTGCATTGAACTGTGCTTCCGCCAGGCCTTCCGCAGCAGCCCGTTCGAACAAAGCCAGGGCGCGATCTTTGTTCTGAGGAACTCCCCTTCCGTAGAAATTCAGAACGCCCAAGTTGTATTCCGCGACCGGGTCGCGGTCTACAGCAAGAGTGAACCACCTGGCAGCCTCAGCGGAGTTTTGCCTGACTACGATCCCCTTTTCATAAGCGAACCCTATCTGGGCTTGAGCTTTAGGGTCTCCGCGCATGGCGCGCCGTAATATTTTTGGGAAAGTACGAACAGTAATCAGGTCCGGATCGTTTTGTTTAGCATTTGCAGAAACTGAGCAGACTAGAAACAAAGTGAGGACAATCCGGTAACTCATGGATGCTTCTCCCTGCACCTGGCGATAGCGTCAGCTGCTTACACAATCAACGATCGAGAGCCCGCGATTGTTACAAGAAAAATCTGAAGTGGACGGCTACGGCTTTGCTTCCTGGGGTGAGACGCAACAATACCGGATCGCTCCAGCGTGTTCGTCTTGCAATAAATCTTCGTTCGTCGAAGCGCTAAGGTTAAAGACACCGGGACCCATCAATTCGTTTGCCTGAATTAGAAGTTTTCTGTGGATATTGAGTTGAAGAAGAGTCGAACGCCATCGTCCGTGATTATTTACCTTTGGGCGCGCGAGAGGCGAACTGCTATGTCTCGGAAGCTCGCGACAAATTCAGTTGCCACTGCGCGCTTGCTGCGGCACACTGACGGCGGTAACGCCTTGCACTCGGGTGGCGGTTTTTCAGTCGCAAAAAGGGGGACAAACACTGTGTCGGTCGAGGTCTATATCTGGACGCCTTCCATTCACAACTTCAATATCGGGCATGCCGCGATCAAGGTGACGGGTGGAATGCCTCCAGGGGATGTCTATTTGAGTGCCTGGCCCAAGACGCAACTCGGAAAGATTCTTGGGCCGATGGTCAGGCAAAAATACGCCGACGATATCGCGGCGGAAGATGGAAAACTGCCGACGACATTCCGGTTTTATTCCCTCGACGAAACCGCAATCAAGGCGAAAATCGACCAACTGGTCAGGGAAAACACGTATGCCATCCTGACCGATAATTGCTGCTCCCACGTGAGAGATGGCCTGAATGCCGGCGTGAATTGGGCGCTGGCGACTACGCTGACCCTGAGTTCGGGAGGGTTAGTGAGCAACCCTTTTCAGCTGACAGCATATTGTCGGCAGCTAAGCCTGCTCGAACGGCATCGTTGAGAGAACTCGACGAAAGGTGTGAGGCCTGCGGTGGAGCGTTGCAGTCCGAATGGTGCCCTCTTTCGGGTACGAGATCTAACGGAGCAGATGCGCGCGGAGCATGTACACGACCCCTAACAGAAGGGTCAGGAAAGAAAGAGATCCAAGCACGATACGCGAGAGGCTTCCTCGCGTAGGACTGTCGTCCGCGAGGGCAGCTCTGTATTTTTCAATCCATGCATCATCAGGATCCGGCTGCGACTGCGGTTGTACCAGGGTCCTCAGCCGGCTCTGATCATCCCTTTCGAGCGCAACGAAACGGAATGGCTGTTGTGCCGTAGAGACCGGATTCAGCATCTCGGCCCTTCCCAGTACCGGTCCTGAGCGAGTCACGAACATCAAATTGATGCGTAACCCTTGGTCCAGTATCTGGGGAAGCGTGAGAAGGCCGCCAGTCAGGGAGACGGTCTCAAGTTTGCCTCGATGGCAGCCGCCGTCTGGCAGTCGAAGAACAACAGGTGTGAGATCAGTAACCCGTACCCGGGGGGTACGCCAATTTGCTTGCGTCTGGGGGAGGTTCGTCATGGGTGCCCGCATGGAGTATGGCACCGCGCCAACGAAATCTAAAAGGTTACCGAAGGCATGTCGGGGTCTGAATTACCCCCCCTCGGGTTTGGCCTCGTCCAGGCTTTGACGCACGCTCAGATCAGCTCATTGGTTTTCGGCGACGGCATCCAGATCGAGGTTCAGTTCGAGCACGTTCACTCGTGGCTCCCCGAGCAGTCCGAGGTCCCGCTGGCGGGTATGTTTTTGTACCAGCTCGCGAACTTTCGATTCAGGGATTCCCCGGGCTTTGGCAATGCGAGGAATCTGGAATTCCGCAGCAGCGGGGGATATCTCGGGATCAAGGCCCGAGGCCGATGTTGTGACCAGGTCCACGGGAACGGGTTGGCCAGGATTCTCCTGCTGTAACGCGGCCGCATCGCTACGGACGCGATCAATCAATTTCTGATTGGTAGAGGCGAGGTTCGTGCCTCCGGAATTTGCCGCGTCATAGCCATTCCCGGCAGCGGACGGGCGGGGATGAAAGTACTTGGAAGAGGTAAAGGGCTGGGCGATGATGCGGGATCCGATGGCTTCGCCGTTGCGGCGGATAATCTGCCCGTCGGCCTTCTCCCGGAACAGCACTTGCGCCAGGCCTGTGACCACGAGGGGGTAAACCAGCCCGAGCAGAATGGTCATTGCGAGCGTCATCAGGATGGATGTAATGAGATTTTTCTTCATGGCAAACCTCAGGCTAACCGAATGGCGGTGATCAGTACGTCAATCACCTTGATTCCGGCAAAGGGGGCAATTATTCCGCCCACACCGTATATGAACAAGTTGCGGCGAAGCAGGGCCTCGGCATTCATTGCCCGGTATTTCACGCCGCGCAGGGCCAGCGGGATCAGCGCGATGATAATCAGGGCATTGAAGATCACGGCTGACAGCACGGCTGACGCCGGCGTTTTCAGGTGCATGATGTTCAGCGCATTCAGCACCGGGAAGGTTCCAGCAAACATCGCTGGAATGATGGCGAAATACTTGGCGACGTCATTAGCGATGGAAAAGGTGGTGAGCGCTCCGCGCGTCATGAGCAACTGCTTTCCTATTTCCACGACCTCGATCAGCTTCGTTGGATTCGAGTCGAGATCGACCATATTTCCTGCTTCTTTCGCCGCTTGTGTCCCGGTATTCATCGCGACTCCAACATCGGCCTGCGCTAAAGCTGGAGCGTCGTTGGTCCCGTCACCGGTCATGGCGACAAGTTTTCCGCCGGCCTGTTCGCTGCGAATCAGCTTCAACTTGTCTTCGGGAGTGGCCTGGGCGAGGAAGTCGTCCACGCCGGCTTCGCGCGCAATCGCTGCGGCGGTCAAAGGATTGTCGCCGGTAATCATCACTGTACGAATGCCCATGGAGCGCAACTGCGCAAAACGATCCCGGATGCCGCCTTTGACGACGTCCTTCAGATGGATCACGCCCATAGCGCGGTGGTTCTCGGCGACGACGAGGGGCGTTCCGCCCGACGATGCGATTTTTTCCACGACGGTGCGGACCTCTTCCGGCATGGCTCCATGGCCGTCTGATTCGATATAGCGTGCGATTGCCTCGGCGGCGCCCTTTCGAATGTCCCGCCCATCGAGATTCACGCCCGACATCCGGGTTTGCGCGGTGAAAGGAATGAACTCAGCCTCGTGAGAGGCGAATTCGCGGCCTCGCAGGTTGTATCGCTCTTTCGCCAGCACCACGATCGAGCGTCCCTCTGGAGTTTCGTCGGCCAGCGAAGAGAGCTGCGCTGCATCGGCCATCTCCGGCTCCGATACGCCTGGTGCCGGGAGAAACTCTGTAGCTTGCCGGTTGCCGAACGTGATCGTGCCGGTCTTGTCGAGGAGCAGCGTATTCACGTCGCCCGCCGCCTCCACCGCGCGGCCCGACATAGCGAGCACATTGTGTTGCACCAGCCGGTCCATGCCCGCAATCCCGATCGCCGAGAGCAGTCCACCAATTGTGGTAGGAATCAGGCACACCAGCAGCGATACGAGAACGAACACGGTTTGCGGCGATCCTGAATAAACGGCAAAGGGCTGCAGGGTCACAACGGCGAGCAGGAAGATAATCGTCAGTCCTGCGAGCAGGATATTGAGGGCGATTTCATTCGGTGTTTTTTGTCTCGCGGCGCCTTCCACCAGCGCGATCATGCGATCGAGGAACGTTTCGCCCGGGTTGGATGTGATCTTTACCTTGATGTGGTCGCTCAGCACGCGGGTGCCGCCGGTCACCGCCGAGCGGTCGCCCCCCGCTTCGCGAATCACGGGTGCGGATTCGCCGGTAATGGCTGATTCGTCCACCGACGCCACACCTTCAACGATTTCTCCGTCTCCGGGAATCAGCTCTCCGGCTGAGACCGATACCAGGTCGCCGGCTCTCAGCTTGACGCTGGCAATCTCCTCTAGCTTTCCGTCCGGGCGGTATCGTTTCGCGATGGTTTCGGTTCGGGCCTTGCGCAGTGTGTCGGCCTGCGCTTTGCCGCGTCCCTCGGCCATGGCCTCGGCAAAATTTGCGAACAGTACTGTGAACCAAAGCCAAAGCGTGATCTGCAGGTTGAAGCGGAAGGCTTCGTGAGGATGGAGGACAAGGAGGATCGTGGTGATCACGCTGCCGATTTCGACCACAAACATGACCGGATTGCTCATCATGTTGCGAGGATTGAGTTTCAGTAGCGAACTCCAGGCGGCGCTACGAACAAGATTCACATCCCAAACGGATTTTCGGTGGCTTGCCATAGTTAGAAAGTTTTGCCTACATACAACAGCAGGTGTTCAAGAATAGGTCCCAGACTCAGGGCGGGGAAGAACGTCAACGCACCAAGAATCAAAATGACGCTGATCAAAAGGAACGTGAACAATGGCGTGGTGACCGGAAACGTACCAACGGAGGGCGGAACGTATTTTTTCTGCGCAAGATTCCCAGCGATGCCGAGCATCGGAATGATCATCAGAAATCGGCCTATCAGCATCGTGATGGCCGTCGCCGCGTCGTACCATGGCGTGTTCGCCGTCAGCCCGCCGAACGCCGAGCCGTTATTCCCGGCTGATGATACAAACGCATAGAGGATCTGGCTCAGCCCATGCGGTCCAGGGTTGGTGATGCCCGCGGTACCGAATCCCTTGACCATCGAGATTCCGGTCAGCGACAAAATGATGAGAGGGAAGACGAGCGAGACCAGCATCGCCATCTTCACGTCGTACGCTTCGATCTTCTTGCCAAGATATTCAGGCGTGCGGCCAACCATCAGGCCCGCGATAAAGACGGCCAGAACGATGTAGACGAGAATGCCGTACATCCCGGAACCAACTCCGCCGAAGATCACCTCGCTGAGCATGATGTTGACCAGCGGCACCATGCCTCCCAACGGGGTGTAGGAGTCATGCCACCCATTGATCGCGCCGCAACTGGCGTCGGTCGTCACCGTGGCAAATAGAGCCGACGTTGCGATGCCGAACCGGGTTTCCTTGCCCTCCATGTTCCCGCCGGGTTGCGACGTTGTCGCACGTTGCGCAACCGTCTGCGGATAGAGCGGATTCCCCCTCGCCTCGGCCCAATAAGCGACGGTGACTCCGGCCAGGAAGAGAATCGCCATGGCGGCCCAGACCGCCCAGCCATGCGCGATCGAGTTCGTCATCCGGCCCAGGGTATACGTCAGGCCCGATCCGATCGCGAAGATGCAAAACATCTCGAACATATTGGTAAGCGGCGTCGGATTTTCGAACGGGTGCGAGCTGTTCGCGTTGAAGAAACCGCCGCCGTTGGTGCCAAACTCCTTGATGATCTCCTGCGATGCCACCGGGCCCTGCGCGATGGTCTGCGTGGTAGCAAGGTCCATCACCGGCTTCCCTGAGGCGTCTACCGCGGGTTTGCCATCGGTACCAACCCGTTGCACTTGTTGCGGCTCGACCAGCTTCACGGTGTCGTATGGCTTGAGATTTTGCACGACCCCTTGCGAAACCAGGAAGAGCGCGCCAATTACGCAGAAGGGAAGCAGCACCCACAGACAGCAGCGAACGAAGTCGACCCAGAAGTTTCCTAATGTTTCCATCTGGCGCCGGGCGATTCCGCGAATGAACGCGATCGCCAGCACAATGCCTGTCGCCGCGGAGGCGAAATTATGGAAGGCAAGCCCGGCCATCTGCGTGAAATAACTCATCGTCGTTTCGCCGGAGTAGACCTGCCAATTGGTATTCGTCGTAAATGAAGCGGCGGTGTTGAAGGCAAGATGCTCGGGCGTAACTCCGCCGAGGTGCTGCGGATTGAAGGGGAGCAATCCCTGAACGCGCTCGATCAGGTACAGGACCAGCATTGAGACCGCGCTGAATAGCAGCATCGCAATGGCGTATTCCGTCCAGCGCATCTCGTGCTGCTCGTCCACGCCCGTGAGGCGGTAGATGAAACGCTCAACCGGCCGCAACGCCGGATCGAGAAACGTGCGCTCCCGGTTGAACACCCTGGTCATAAAGATGCCCATCGGTTTCGTGACCAGGAAGATCAGGGCGAGGAAAACGAAAATCTGCAGCCAGCCGTTCGTTGTCATTTCAGAACTTCTCCGGCCGCAGCAGCGCATAAAACAGATAAACCGCTGTTGCTACGCTCACGATGAGCAGAACTAGTGATTGCAGGTCCATGGTTGCCCCTATTTCACGCGATCGCAAAAATGCACATACGCGATCGAAACCGCAAAGAAACCGATCGTTACGAGAATCCAAAGAACGTCTTGCATTGTCCTGTCTCCAGAAAATGTTGCGAACCCTTACCAGGTCCCTTCTTTTCGCCCCCACCACCACACGAAGCCCGCGGTTGCGGTGTTCTGGTCTTTGCGTAGAACGCTCTGCACGTCGGTCAGGAACGATGGTTGGTTGGAAAAGTCCCGGCGCCACTCGTAGCGCATCAGAATCCCAGTGGCGACCTTGTAGTCGAGGGTCACCGTGTTTTCCTTGAGCGCCTGATTGAGGCCGCTAAACAGGCCGCCGCGATCGGACATGTACTCCGCCCGGGTAGCCAGAGCGAACTTCGGAGTCAACTGATATTGGAGGTAGGCGGCGCCCCCGTCGGTGTGCGATGGAGCGGACGATTCGCCTGGCGCGGCATTCTTCCAAAGCCGCTGAAGGAAGTAGTCGCCTTCGAGAGCAAAGGTCAGTTTCGAAGACGGCTGCCAGGTGACGTAACTGTCAAAGATGTGAGTCCGACCATTCGGCGCGGGCGAGATTGCTGTGAAGCAAAGGCCCGGCTGCACGGGAATGGAACCACAATTGGTCGCCGATGCCCGATCCGGATGCTCCTGCCCCAGGTAGTAGTTCATCGTCCAGGTAACGTTCTTGCGGGGCTTCGCGGTGAATCCGAACAGTTCATCTTTGAATCCGTTGGTCGCCTCAACCTGATTCGTGCCGTTCACGATCCAATAGTTGATTGCGAACCGGTCGTTCAAGGGGAGGCTGGCGCGCACGCCCATGTGGTAGAAGGGCAGAAAATCGAACCAGAAGGATCGCGAGTAGTTCATCTGGTCCTTGGTGTAATTGCCCTCGATTCCGATAGAACTGCCCCACTTCCCGAAATCGATGGACAGCCCTTTGCCCAAAGGCGCGACATACGTGCCATAGGCCTGAAAGACATTTCGATAAATCTGGGGTCGCGGCTCGTTCGTAGGGTTGCCCTGGAGTGTGTCTGTGGCTTGTCCGAATTGGAGGTCGAGACGCGCGCCCCAGCGCCTTCCGGCGCCTGGATCAGGCGCATGCTCCAGAACGATGCTGGCTTGATTCAAGCTGATCTCGTTGCTCAGCACGTCATACGCACGTAACAGATTCACGCGTCCCACCGGATTGTTGAAGTTATAGCCGTAATAAGTGTCGAGCCCGAAGTTGATCGTCGTGTCGCGGAGAAAGTCCAATGATTTCCGATCATCCGCGGCGAGCACAGGGGTGGACGTCGATGCCGCTAGCTGCTGAGTTGTGGGGGCTGGGTCAGGCGCCACGGCAGGCGCTTCCGCCGCAGGCAAGGTTCTGCTCTCCGTCGTCGTCCCCGCCTGCAGCATCTTCACGAGTTGCTTCAATTCCGTCACTTCTGTTTCCAAACGTTGGACACGTTGTCTCAGCTCATCCTGCGAATCTGCAGCTACTGTCTGTTGTGCGGTCGCTTGCGCAAAACAGATCAAAATTGCGGCGGTGCATGCCAGGTACGGCTTCATGACGTTTCATGCCTTTCTCCACCTCGCCAATGAGCACTGGGGTGGCGGAAGTCGTCACCCAGCATACGCACGTTTCATTTAAAACTTGACCAGAATCGCCATCGTGGCGCGGTCTTCCGCCTTGCGAAAGTCTGGATACCTGGTGTTCGCCGGCGATCCGGTGCGACCCGTCACACCGAAACGTGATGTACCGCCTCGAGGTAAGGGAAATCTCGACACGAAGCTAACTTGTTAGCGACTAGCAGCCCCAGTCGGCTTTGCCTGGCATGGCGAAATATGGGCGGTGTTCTGCTGGAGATGCTGTCGTCGCAAGTTCCAAGAGAGCCAAACGGGCCGCAGCCACCATCAGCTTACGCTCACTCGGTGAGGTGCGATCCCACGAAGAAGCCGAACCATCTGCCGCCTGACCGTGGGAATCGTCCGCCAGCGCTCCCCGGTAGTGATGAAGGAGCCTTGCCAATTCTTCCGCTGAAACATCCTGTATCGACCACATGCCGCATCCCTCCCGCGAGGTTCAACGCCCTCATCTGCCAATTCATTGGATAGCGGAGGCCATAAAGATTGAATAAAGACTTCGTAGAATGTTCGTAAGCGGTTGAAGAAAGGAAAAACAGGATCGGTCAAGTTGAGTTGCTACTCGCCGGGTTCGAAGCGATAGCCAACCCATGGTTCAGTGACAATGTAGCGCGGAGATGAAGCGTCAGGCTCGAGTTTCTTCCGCAACTGCCCCACAAACACGCGCAAGTATTCGACCTGCTCGGTGCTCTGTCCGCCCCAGATTGCTCCCAGCAAGGTCCTGTGGTTCACGACCTTACCCGGCCGGCGCGCAAGAAACACCAGGAGGTCGAATTCTTTCGGAGTCAGCCGGACCTCGCGATGAAGCACAGAAACTTTCCTGGCCGGAATATCGATGTGAAAGTCGCCGATCTCAATGATGGTCTCCGGCTCATTTTCGGCGGGGACGCGCCGGAGGTTGGCCCGCACGCGAGCAAGAAGTTCATTCATCCCGAACGGCTTGGTGACATAGTCATCGGCGCCGGCGTCGAGCGCCTCGACCTTTTGCTGCTCTTTGTCGCGCACCGACAAAACCACGATCGGAATCTGAGAAACGGCGCGGACACGGCGGCATAGTTGGATCCCATCCATCGCGGGCATGGAAAGGTCAGTAATGATCAGGTTCGGCGACCAGTCTTTCATGATCTCCAGCGCCATATCTCCGCTATTGGCCACCCGGATGTCATACCCCTGTGCGGAAAGGCTGGTGCGCAAGACGCGCGTGATCTGAGGTTCATCATCCACGACAAGAATGTGAGCCGGGTCCGGCATTACCGGGCCTCCTGCGTCACGATATGAACGTCGACAGCGGGGGAGTCCCGCAGGAATCGCTGAATCGCGGATAAGTACAAATATCGCTGCCAGCCTGTTCGCGCCGACCGCCCAAAGATCACCTGGGTGATGTGGTGCTCGCGAACGAATTGCGCCACTCCGTCGGCCACGCTGGTCCCGCTAGCCCGCATTACTTTCGCGCCCAGGTTTTCGGCGAAGCGCACATTTTCGGTCAGTGTCTTCTGATCCTCCGGGCGGCTATCGCGGCCCACGTCGACATAGAAAACGTAAAGGTCCCCGCCCATCGCCTGCGCCATGCGCGAACCACGAGCAATCAAATACTGGGCCGCGGGATTCGAACTGATACACACACCGATGCGCTCGCGCACGGTATGGGCCTGTTGGGTGCTGTCCTGGTCAAGATATGCATCCAGGCTGCGATCAACGACGCCAGTGACCTGGCGGAGGGCCAGTTCGCGGAGCGCGATCAGGTTGCCCTGGCGGAAGAAATGAGAAAGCGCCCGCTGCGCGCGGTCGACCGGATAAATGTCGCCTCGTTCCATGCGCTTTTTCAGCGCTTGCGGGGTCGCGTCGGCCAAAACAATTTCGTCCACGCGCTGCATCACCCAATCGGGAACCGTTTCGCGCACCTGTACGCCCGTGATCTGCTGCACCGTCGGACCAAGGCTTTCGACGTGCTGTACGTTCATTGTCGAAAGCACGTCGATTTTGGCGTCGAGAAGATCGAGCACGTCTTCATATCTCTTCGCGTGTCTGCTGCCTTCAATGTTTGTGTGTGCGAGTTCATCGACAACGGCCACGGCGGGCTTGCGGGCAAGAATCGCGTCCACATCCATCTCTTGAAAGATCGTGCCTTTGTATTCGAGTTTGCGAAGAGGGATACGGTCGAGCTTGCCGGCCAGTTCCGCGGTGGCCTTGCGGCCGTGGCTCTCGACCACGCCGATAACAACATCTTCACCGCGGCTGGCGCGCCGGATGGCCTCGCTCAACATGGCATAAGTCTTGCCGACTCCGGGGGCATATCCGAGGAAGAGTTTGAAGATGCCGCGCGATTTTTCGGGGGAAACCTCGTCCAGCCACTCTTCGGGCGTCTTCGTCATTCGGGTTATTCTCGTTCGCGGCGCGGAAATTGTCACCCCCATCGTACAATGCGGACTGTGAAAGTCGGTATCGAGACGCAGGCGATGCGCTACGCGACCGTGATCGCCGCGGTTGCGCTGATTACGGGTATCGATTTCCGGCTTCACGTGAATCCCACGACCGTTGCGCTGATGTTCCTGGTCGTGGTCCTACTGATCTCGGCGTACTGGGGGCTGCGTTACGCGGTGGCCCTGGCCCTGGCGGCGACAGCAGTTTTCAACTACTACTTCCTTCCGCCCATTCGCACCTTCACTATCGCTGATCCACAAAACTGGATCGCGCTCTTCGCCTTCCTGATCACCGCGCTGGTGGCCAGCAATCTTGCCGAACGGGCGCGCCGGGAAGCCGAGCGAGCCCAGCAAAGACGCCGCGAGGTGGACCGGCTTTATGGGCTGAGCCAGCGGCTTCTTGCCTCCGAAAACGTACTGGAGCTTTTGAATGCCCTGCCCAAGTACGTGCAGGAAACGTTTTCTGTGAGCAGTGTCGCGGTCGTCGCCGCGGAACACCCGTCGGTTTATCGTTCGTCGCTCGACGCAAAATTTGACGAGACGGTGCTGCGCTCGACTCTGCTGCGGGGAGAACCGATCAGCCAGGAGGGTGTCTCTTACGTTCCTCTGCGACTGGGCATGCGCACGGTGGGAGCGCTTGCCGTTACCGGAGACGAGCTGTCGAGAGAAACGCTTGACGCATTAGGAAGCCTCGCCGGTCTAGCGATTGAGCGGGCCCGGGCGCTCGAAGCTCTCAGCAAGCATCGGGCAGAGCAGGAGCACGAACGCCTTCGCTCTGCGCTTTTGGATTCGGTTACCCACGAGTTCCGCACGCCTCTTACCTCGATCAAGGCGAGTGTGACCACATTGTTATCGAATGCTACGTTGAACGAACCCGGCCGCAAGGAGTTGCTCACGGTCATCGATGAAGAAACGGACCGGCTGAACCGCCTTGTGGGGGAAGCTTCCGAGATGGCTCAGCTGGATGCCGGCCTTTTCAGGCTCGATTTGCAATCGCATTCCATCCAGGACGCCCTCGATCCGGCCATGCAGGATGCCCGAGCTTCGCTGGAGAAACATCCCGTCGAAGTTTCGTTGGGAAATGAACCGCTGCCGAAAGTTCGTATGGATGTAGCCCGCATCCGCGAAGTGCTCATGCACCTCCTCGAAAACGCAGGCAAGTATTCCGGTCCGGGCACGCCAATCAAGATTTCCAGCGAGGTGCAGGGAGACCGGCTGGTCACCAGCGTCTCCGACCGCGGTCCAGGCATCGATTCTTTTGAGCAATCGCTGATTTTCGAGAAGTTCTACCGGGGCCAGCATCAGCGCTATACCGCACCGGGCACCGGCATGGGACTCGCCATCGCCAAGGTGATCGTCGAAGCGCACGGCGGAAGCATCCAGGTGGTGAGCCAGCCTGGCAGCGGATCGGTGTTTTCCTTCAGCCTGCCCCTCGAAAACAGCCTGCGGCCCACGGGCGCGGCACCCGATTCGAAGTGATTACTGGTTTACCCAGTCCAGCCCGGCAGGATTGGCGCGCTAAGCTACAATCATCTGCTCATCTTCAGCGAAACAGAATTCTGAATCAGGCTTTCTCCAGGTGGAGCCCATGACGGCTGATATCGCAACCGGCGGTGCGGGTGATGTGGACAGTAAGAAAGTGTTCTACAACCGGTTTCTTCTGATTGTGGCTGGACTTGGCGGCCTGCTCTACGGAGTTGATGTAGGCATTATTGCCGGGGCGCTCCCCTATCTCGAGGCGACATCCGGATTCAGCCGCAGTGAACTCTCCATCGTGGTGGCCGCTGTGCTGCTCGGAAGCGTCATTTCCACGCTATTCGCCGGGCTGCTAGCCGACTGGATGGGCCGCAAGTGGCTGATGGCTGTGAGCGGTGTCATGTTCGTGATCAGTATCCCGATGATCGCTCTTGCGCACGGCTTTAGCCCGCTGGTTTCCGGACGGCTTCTGCAGGGAACCAGTGCCGGACTCATCGGCGTCGTGGTGCCTTTGTATCTTGCCGAGTGTCTCACCGCTTCGAATCGCGGCAAGGGCACGGGCATTTTCCAGTGGTTGCTCACGGCCGGGATTGCTCTCGCCGCGCTGATTGGCCTCCTTTTCAGCTTTCGCCTCGATCAAATTGCGAAGTTGGCGGATCCGGCGGCCATCTTTGCATTTAAGAACTCAGCATGGCGCGGCATCTTCTGGGTGTCATTGCCTCCCGGAATTCTGTTTGTGATCGGTAGCTTCATGCTGGCGGAGTCGCCGCGCTGGCTGCTGGCCCGCGGGAAAAAGGAAGCGGCGTATGACGCTCTGTTGCGCTCTCGAACAACCGAGCAGGCGCAACTTGAGCTGAAAGAAATGCAGGACGTCGTCGAGGCCGAGAAAAATAAGAGTACGGCTAGCGGGCGTGCGAAGGAGTCGCTCCTTCGGCGGAAATATGTCATCCCCTTTATCCTCGCGTGCGTCATCCTGGCCTGCAATCAGACCACCGGTATCAACTCGATCATCGCTTACAACACGAACATCCTGTTGCAGGGCGGCCTTTCCGATCTTGGCGCCCACGTCGGATACGTCCTGTTTACCTTTGTTAACTTCTTCGTGACCTTCGCGGGAGTGGTGCTGGTGGACCGCAAGGGCCGCAAATTTCTGCTTTCGCTCGGCACGGGCGGGATCATCGCCTCGATGATTTGCACCGGAGTGCTGTTCCGCCACACAGAGAAGCTGGGCGTTGATGCGAAGGCCGCATTGCAATCCATGATCACATCCGATCAGACCTTGCACCTCGCCTACAATCCGCAACTGGCCGAGCAACTGCTCATGGCATCGGGCAAGCCTTCCAGCCTGACGGGGAAGCCGACATCGCTGGTCGTGATCTATTCCTACGGAGACTTCCGGGCGGCCAGCCAGGCAGTGCGTTCCGACGATTCCGCCGCCAAGCCGATCTCGATCTCCCGCGAAGACGCCGTGCCCGCCAACAAGATTACCGCCTTCTTCTCGAACCCGTTCGCCGACCTTGAGGCCTCCCGCACGGCTGGTTTGAAGATCGAGAACGCATTAATCACACCAGTTCCCAGCCGCGAGAATGGGTGGCTCGTAGCGATCACTTTGTATTTGTTCATGGCTTTCTACGCGGTTGGTCCGGGAGTTTGTGTCTGGCTGGCTCTCTCGGAATTGATGCCCACCCGCATTCGCTCGAATGGAATGAGCATCGCACTGGTGCTTAATCAGGGAGTCTCGACGACGATCGCCGCAATCTTCCTGCCGACCGTCGGCAAGTACGGATACTCTGCGATGTTTTTCGGCTTTGCCGCATTTACCGTGATCTATTTCGTGACGGCAACGTGGTTCTTGCCGGAAACGAAAGGGAAGACGCTGGAGGAGATCGAAGCCCTCTTCGAAGGCTCCCATGCATGAGTAGATGACGTAGGGAAAGCCGCACCGGCTGTCCAGGAGCGCCGCTCCGCAGGATTCTGATGGCGGATCCGATTGCCCCAAGATTCGATAATGATTTACTCTCACTAATTCCATGATGGTGAATGAAAATCAGCACTCTCACATAATGCGGCGGGAGATCTATGAGCAGCCGGCCGCCATTTCCAGGACTATTGAAAAGCACCTGAAGAATGACGTGATTTTTCCTGGCGAGCTCCAGGCCATTGAGAGTTCGCTTCCCATCTTCGAAAAACTGATCATCGCCGCCAGCGGGTCAAGCCGGCACGCCGGGCTCGCCGGAGAGATCATGATCGAGGATCTTTCGGGTGTTGCCGTCGACGTGGAGTATGCCAGCGAGTATTGCTATCGCTCGACCCACGCCGCGGTGGAACCGATCGTCATGGTCATCACCCAATCGGGCGAGACCGCTGACACGATTGCCGCGCAGCGGGAGGCGCTCACGCGCGGGGTTAAGACGATTGCCATTTCGAACGTTTCTCCAGCGACGATCGTGCGGGAAGCGGGAGCGGCATTGATTACAGGAGCCGGGCCCGAGTTGGCGATACCGGCCACCAAGAGTTTTACTTCGCAAGTCACCATTCTGTATTTGATGGCGCTGTTTCTCGCCCGCAAGCGTGGGCGGATGACTTCCGAGGTCACTCGTACCGATTTGCAGTGCCTGCTGCGCATACCGGAGGCGGTCGAGAAAAATCTCAGGACATGGGACGACCTTGCCGAAGGATTTGCCGCGGTCCATTTCAAGGCCGAGAAATTCCTTTACCTTGGGCGCGGCGTCCATTACGCCATCGCCCGCGAAGGAGCCCTGAAGCTCAAAGAAATTTCTTATGCCCACGCGGAGGGCTACCCGGTCGGAGAGCTGAAACACGGGCCGAACGCTCTGGTCGATGAAAATCTGCCTGTAGTTGTGCTCGCTACCTGCGATTACAACGATCCGGATTCCATGCTGCGCTTTAGGCGGACGTTGGACGTGATGCGAGAGGTGAAATCGCGTCGCGGACCACTAGTCGCCGTGGCAACGCAGGGCGATACCGAGGTGGCTTCGATCGCCGATCACGTTTTCTACGTTCCGCCTTTTCCGGAGCTACTGCTTCCGATCGTGGAAGTGATTCCGCTCCAGCTGTTTTCCTATCACGTAGCTGTTCAAAAGGGATGCGACGTCGACCACCCGCGCAATCTTGTTAAAGCCGTGGTGACGGAATAAGCAGGGAAGTGCTGGCAGATTGCGGCGGCGACCCATCCTTGCCGTCGAACGCGAATCTATTCCGAGTGGTGACTTTCTTCGGAGAGCTTCCGTAAGGACAATCGTTCGTTGTGAGCCAGAACCAGCCCCAGCGGTACAACGGCAGCGAACGTGACCAGCCACAGGAGAATGCCGCAGCTGGCTGCCATCTCCGGCGGCACATCGAACACCGCGGACAACGTCGCAATCGTCGCCATCTGCGATCCGCCGCCCACCGCGGGCAACTGTAGCATCGAACCCACCATGCTCGATCCCATCAAGATGAGCAACTGCGAAACTGGAATCTCCAATGCGTCCACTCCATAGGAGTGCGTTACTTCCTGGTAGGCCAGTGCGATGAGATACCACATGCCAACGGAAACAACAGTCAGCCACAACAGCGATAGCGGTCCGTGAATGGTATTCAAGCCGGCGCCGAACTCTCGAACTCTTTCTCCGAGCTTGTGTCCAAAGTTCGAAGACAGATGGGAAAACCGTTCCTCCACCCATCGTGCGGTACGTTCGCCACTGCGCCGCACAATGACTGCGCCGATCGTAAGCCCCGCAACCAACGCGATCAGCACGAATCCGGCTTCCTGAAAGCGGCGGTAGTACTCGGGGTGAGGGATCGAAGGCAATGCGCTCGGAAGAAAAATAGCGAGAACAACCAGGAACGCGAACGCTCCAACATCGAAGATCCGCTCGACGGTCCAAACCGCGAATTGTGAAGAGAAGGATAAATTCGTGCGTCGCGCAATCAGATAGGGCCGGATGAATTCGCCCGCGCGTCCAAGCAGTGCCAGACCGGTGAAGCCGATCAGTGTCGGCGAAACCAGCTCAGTCACCGTTGTTTTTGGGCTCACTGGGCGCAGGAAGATCTTCCAGCGAATTGCCCGCATGACATACGCGATATAAATCAGCGCAATGCCATGAGCGACATGCACCTTTTTAATGCGATGGGTCTGGCTCCAGAACGTTCCCCAGTCGAACGTACGCCAATGCCGGTACTGGAGATAAACCAGCACGGCCAGAATCAGAAACACCGCCACACTGGCTAGTATCCGTTTGCGGTCCATGAAAAATAAAAACTCCGCGCCGCATCCGCGCAACGCGAAGTGGGAAACGGCAGTCTTAAGGTAAATGACAGTGCCATGGGGGTCAAACCAAGATGTTGGCGGATGTTAATGAAGCTGGGACAACGCTTTACCCGTCGAATTCAAAATCACCTCGGTGTGTACAGCTGGAACTGAGCGAGATTATTCGCTTGGAGTAGGAGTGGCTTTGGCCTGCGTGACGGGCTTAGGAGTTGGGCGCTTCGCAGCCGTTGCGGACTTCGCACTGGTGGTGGATCGGGCCGGACTGCTGCTTTTTGCTGTCGCAGTTGTTGAGGTTGGAGCGGCTTTCCCTTGAGCGATCTTCTTTTTATTGAAATCCTTCACGATGCGAGCAACATACGCTCGCGTCTCGCGGTAGGGAGGCACGCCGCCAAATTGCTCAACCCGCTGCGGACCCGCGTTGTACGCTGCCAGCGCTTTGACCAAGTCGAAGTTGTAGCGTTCCAGCAGTTCGCGCAAATACTTCGTTCCGCCGTCCACGTTGGCCTGCGCGTCGAAGGCGTTTGGCACTCCCAGTTGCGACGCGGTGCCTGGCATGAGTTGCATGAGGCCTTGCGCTCCCTTTGGGGACACGGCGCGCACATTGAATCCGCTCTCGGCCTTGATGACGCTGTTTACCAGATCGGGATCCAGCCGGTAACGCCCGCTCGCTTGATTCACGACTTCCGTCAGATCGGTCTTTGGGCGCGCCGGGAATCCGGCTGCTGGTCCGCTCACTGCCGCAGGCGTGCTCGTAACGGGCGGAGCAGGCGCCTCTTCGTAGTGGTCGATGTCCATGGTCGGAACGTCGACATAACTCGCACCATCAACGCTGAGATAAAGGCGGGTCAACTCGCCTACCACCTCGCGGCGTTCGTGCTGGATGGTGAATCCGTTCCTCAGAACAGCCACTTCCGCCGCAAAGCAAGGAAGCGCCGACACGGCGAGAGCAAGGAGAGCCCAGCAGCGAATTGACCGGAAAAAACGCATCCCATCCCAACCGAAATTCAAATTGCCGACGGCCCGCGACTAGCGGCCGGAAGCCAGCGGCTCGAGAACGGTATCGATCGCAGCAGCCAGGCCGCACGCGTCATTGCTGCCTGTCACTGCCCAGCCGCGCCCGCGCAATTCCTCGCAGGCATTCCCCATGATAACCGGGTACCCAGCAAACTCAAGCATTTCCACGTCATTGTGGTTGTCACCGATGGCCATGACCTGCTCGCGGGCGTAGCCGCGGAAGCCAGCCCAGCGCTCGAGAGCGTGTCCCTTGGAACACCCTGCATTGAGCACGTCAATCATTGAAAGATCGCGCTCCGGGTAGACCGTTCTTAAGATTGTCACCGCGCCGTCCAGCCCAGCTTGCTCCAGCGCAACCAGCGCCCGGCTCATCCGGGGCAGGGTGCCGCAAAACATTGCCTGCACGGGATCGGTCACGAGGGCTTTTTCGATCGGCACCACAAACTCGATGTATTGCATGTTCTTTTCGAGCCAACGCTGGATGCTGCCCTCCAGTTCATCGAGTCGCTCCAGGACCAGGGCCCCCTTCGTCTCTTTATCAAATGTGAGAACGGTGTGTCCCCGGAACTCTTGCATAGCGCCACATACTTTGCGGCAGGTTTCCAGGGGCATCAGGTCGCGGTGAAATGTCTTGCCCTGCAACGACCGCGTCACCGCCCCATTCGAACTGATCAGCCAAAGATCAAAGCCAAGCTGGTTTGCGATCGGCAAGGCGAACGTATGGCGACGGCCGGTCACCAGGACAATTTCGATTCCGGCAGCATGCGCCCGGCGTAACGCGGCCAGATCGCCTTCAGAAATCTTGAATTGTGGGTTAAGGAGCGTGCCGTCGATATCGGTCGCCAGCAGGCGGATAGGAGGTCTGGAACCTGTAATCACGCTCAATTTTACCATCCGGTTCTTTCGTAACGCGGTTGGTTACTCAGGCATTACCGCGCCGGAATGGGCGCAAGTTTTCCATAAGCCCACGTTCTCTTTCCGAGAGGGGAAAGTCATGAATCGACTTCTGGCGATTGCTGGCGCGGCACTAGTCACCTTCGTTCTATCAGGTTGTGCAACGAATGCAGCTCGCAATGTTTCTTTGATGCAGCCATCCACTGTTGAGGCCTCGGCGCCCACGCAAAAACCAACCGCGCGGCAAAAGAGAAGCTTGCAATCTTTTGCTACGGAAGCCGAACTCGCAGCTTATTTGCGCGATCTGGCGCAAAAAGAGCCGCAACGCATCAGGAATGAACAGAATTTGTCACTGGCTCTGTCCGCACCTGCTCCCCCGGCGGCAAGAGCAAGCGTTGCCGGAGCCGTCAGCGCCGATAAGCAGGAGTCGGTCACCAACGTCCAGCACGCGGGCGTGGACGAGGGGGGCATCGTCAAGGTTCACGGGAATTATCTCGTCGTGCTGCGCCGCGGAAGGCTCTTCACTATCTCGATCGAGAGAGGCGCGCTGACGCCTGTTTCCGCGGTCGATGCCTTCGGACCCGACATTGATCCCCGCTCGACTTGGTACGACGAGATGCTGATCTCGAGCGATTCCGTCGTTGTGATCGGATACAGCTACGAGCGGGGCGGAACCGAAGTGGGCCTGTTTGGCATCGACGACGAAGGACGGCTCACGTACCGCTCCACCTACCAGCTTCGCTCCAATGACTATTATTCGTCGCGAAACTATGCCAGCCGGCTGATCGGGAGCAAGCTGATCTTTTATTCTCCTTTGTATCTGAACCCAAGCGGAAGCGATCCCTTTCAGGGTTTTCCCGCCGTTCGCCGGTGGCATAAGGGCGCCGGTCAGGACGAGTTTCACCGCATCGTTCCCGCCACACAGGTGTACCGTCCGGTATTTCCCCTGGAATCGCTTTACGGCACCGCTCTGCACACCGTAACCGTCTGCGATCTGGCCAGCGGAGATTTTAATTGCAAGGCGACATCCGTCATCGGCCCGGCTGGCCGAGTGTTCTATGTCTCGCCGAGCGCCGTGTACATCTGGATTACGAATTCGATTCATACGGAGAAGGGAACCGAGAACAAATCCATGCTCTACCGGATGCCACTGGATGGTTCAGCGCCCAGCGCGCTGAATGTGTCGGGAAGCCCCGTCGACCAGTTCTCGTTCCTCGAAAGCGAAGACGGGTACCTGAACGTCCTGGTGCGCTCGCAAACCTCCGGAGACGCGATGTGGGGCGCCGAGGCCGCCGCGGGCAGTGTTGCCCTCATGCGCGTTTCTCTCGACAGCTTCTCCGACGGCACAGCATCGGTTCCCGCCCTGAGTTATCGAAGGCTGCCGCGGCCGAATGGTTACGCATTCCAAAACCGCTTTATCGGCGACTATTTGCTTTACGGATCCGGCAGCGGTTGGGGGTACCCGCAGCCAACGTCACGCTCGCGGCTGTACGCCATTCGATGGGCTAGCGGAGATGTGCATATGGTTCCATTGAACCATGGGACCGACCGCATCGAAGCCATGGGCTCCGACGCCATCGTGGTCGGGACCGACGGCAGCGATCTGCACTTCACCGCGATCGACCTCAGCCGCACGCCTCAAGCCGGAGATGAATACATTCGGAAAGGCGCGTCTCAGGGCGAACTGCGTAGTCACGGATTCTTCTACAAACCGGATTCGGAAGATTCTGGAATGCTAGGCCTTCCCGTCAGTCTTCCCGGCCGCCCGGGCTCGCAGCATCTCTTCGACAGCTCCGCAGCGATTCTCTTTCTGCACAATGAGCGAACCCACTTCGAAGAAGCAGGAGAGCTCGGAGCGCATCCAGAGCGCACGAAAGACGACGCCTGCCGGGCGTCTTGCGTCGATTGGTACGGGAACTCGCAACCGCTGTTTCTGCGTGGCCGCATCATCGCGCTGCTCGGATATGAACTGGTGGAAGGCTCTCTTTATAACGGCCGCATTCAGGAAATCCGCCGTGTAAACTATTCGCCGCAGGATCTCACCGCGTGGCGGCGTTAGGGGCCAGAAGGCTGCATTGCCTGATTTGCAGGTGATGAGGCAAAATGGAGCGGTTCTCCAAACCATGGATCACCGCTCCAAATTTTTCCTGGTGCTGCTTCTCGGGGCCGTGCTCGGCAGCCTCTCCTGTGGCGCATCGGCGAACCCGTACATCGGCCGCGTACTCACCTCGATCACCGTCACCCCCGGCACCGCTGATGCGCAAAACTTTCCGAACGGCCAGGTGATTTTCACAGCAACAGGAATCTTCAGTCTGCCACCCACCCCGGCGCCGGTCACCTTCACGTCTCCTTATACCGGCCAGTTCTCCGTGTCGAATCCTGCAACCTCTACGATTGCGACGGTCGTCTCCAGCGGATCGGGAACCATCACCGTCGCATGCGCCTCTGGCGCTTCGGGGACCGTGGACATCGTTGCCAATGCCGCGGCCAATAACGGGACAACCACGACAGTTGCCGGAATCGCGAAACTGACCTGCCCCTGATCGTCCCACCTTTACGGATGCTGCTTAGAGTTGGTGGTCGCGCGATCTAGCGCGGAGTAGCGTTAATCTGCTCGAGTTGCGCTGCGCGCCAGATCACGTAAACGGTTGCCGCCATCGCGATCACCGAAAGTTGTAGATGACTCCACTGCACGATCGGGCTTACCAGAGGCAAAACATAAACGAGATAGAGCAACAAACCGAGCCGGTGCCACAAGCGGCTCTGGATTCGCGTCCCCACCAGCCAATCGGAAGTGAGAAGCAACGCCGGAGCAAGGATGACGAGATCGTATACCGTCAGGTGCGGCGCAACCAGAACGGTCGCGAGCAGCAGCGCAGAAAATCGCAGCTCCAGGGGAACAGTCTGTTTCCTCCGCCACATGCTGACCGCAATCGCCAATACGAATACCGCACTCACAACGTAAAGGGGCAACGCAAGGTTCCCCCACGGAATGAGAATCGCCCAGAACGTGCGGAGGGAGTGCGTCTGATACGGGCGTGGCTCGAGCCATCGCCACTGCGTGGGAACCGTTCGCAATGCCACCAGCCATACCCGCAAAGGCTCGACCCCGAAGTAAAGAACGCCGGCCGCAAGCTGTGCTGTTGCCGAGACAAATGCGCCAAGCACGACCCTCCAGGCCCCGCTCAACGCGAAAACGATGGCCGCCGCCAGCCCCAACTGAGGCTTGAAGATCAGGCACCCAAGAACGAGTCCCGCGAGAACCTGCCGCCGCTGGCGCAATAGAAGAAATGTGCCGGTGAAGCAGGCCAAAGCCAAGGCGGATGTTTGTCCCCAGGCAATCAAGTGAAAGAACGCCGGGAAGGCGAGGGCCGCGAGCACGACAGTCAGGCCCTGATCTTGCAGGTTGCCGCAGCAACGCCAGACGCTATAACAACAGATCGCGTACAGGACCCCGCTGCAGCACCACCACACAGCGAGCGCCCACGGGTAGGCGAGATACGCGAGCGGCAGGAACAACAACGAGACCTGCGGGGGATAAAGGGGCAGATAACGTTTCCCGGTTGCCGCGGGCACTCGCCCCGATACAAGCGCTTCCGCCGCCTTCATGTCATACAGATCGGCCCCGCGATGCGCTGCCGCAAACGAGCCGAGCGTATAAAAATGCAGGAAATCCGTCCCTTTCACGTTGCCGTTGCGATCGACCAACCCGGGCGTAGCCATGGTCCACAGGTACAGGGGCCACAAGCACGCTGCGATGATGAAGGCATGCATTCGGAGGCGTCGCGGTGTCAGCCACCAGCTACGATGGCCGAACCGGACGTCGCGTGACTGAGAAAGCGTTTCGTTCATTCCTCAACCCGAAGGACTTCTACTGCCCGGCACGATAGTCCGCTAACTCCGGATTCGGGTCGTCGGGACAAATCTGCCAGGCATGTCGGTTCCGAAAATATTGAAGTAATTCCTGATTTCCTGCCGTTCCCAAGTCCCGGGCCCAGACGACTTTTGACCTGTCAATATCAGCGCGGTTATAGACCCATTCATTGTGCGGTCCATGATCGGGCGCGTAGCGCACGATCACGAGTTGCTCACCGGGCATAGCCTGCAGTTTTTTGGCAATCGCAGCCCGCTGTAAATTCCCGCGAGGCCACAGCGGTTCGATGTGAGTTCCAGTGACGACTGCGCAGATCCTGAGCACGACCATGGCGACGCACAAAACCGGGATAGCCTTGACCAGCGCCGTGCCGACTGGTCGCCCTCCTATTTCCCACTGCGCCATATGCCGCATGGATTGGACGATGAACAGGAAGAGCAGGGACGTAGCCGCGGCAATGTAGTGAGCCCCGGTCCACACTTCCAACACGATTCCGATAACGACTGCTGCACCGACGAGCATCGGGATCCTCATTCGCCGGTCCCGAAACGCGCAGGGCAACCCAATCAGCGCAACAGTAAAGATCGGTCCGATGTAGAAGACCCACAACACGCGGAATTTAAACAACAGACGTTGCACGAGTCCCCAAAAGGAATCGCCCGATTCGAAGTCGCGTTGCTCAAATCCCAAATAAAAATCACGCATCACGGAATAGCGGTACGCAGGTTCGGGCCGCAGATGTTGCCAGATGAAATAGGGCGCCACCGCATAGGTTTGCCGGTTCACCTGGTACGGCATCACAAGTGGATTGCCGGTGACTCGCCAGAAGTAGTAACCCATTGCCAATCCGGTCGCGGCCAGTAGCAGTGCAAGCGGCAACACCACCTGTCCAAAAACGACCTTCTGCGAAATTCTTTTTTGGCGAACCATCCATACCATCAACACCGCAGCAACCGGTAGGCTGAAGACGAATCCTTCATACGGCCTCGTATTCGCCAGAATTGCCAGACCGGCGCCCATGAGGAGAGCATCGCGAATCCGCGCATGCTTCATGACGCGGGGAAGGGCGCCAAGAACCATTGCTCCTCCCAATGCCGTAAGGGGCCCAGGAAAATAACTGTTCATCCAATAGCTCAGAACTCCAAGGCGAAGCGCAGCGAGCACCGCCCCCATGAGCGCCCACGAGGGAGGCAGCCATCCCTGCAGCATCCAGCAAATTCCTGAGCACATCGCGCCCGTTGCCAGAAGCTGGCCTACCCACGGATGTCCCAGCAACTGTCCCAGCGCGAGCACCAGTCCTTGTCCCGGCGGATACATGGACATATACGTTGGCTGCTGGATCACGTGGAACGTTTCGAAGTGAATCCACATGGGGTGTGTCGGATTCGTGAGCCTGCCGTGAGCGAATGTGTCGGCAGCGAGGAGCAAGCTGAACTCGTCGTGAAATCTTGGTTCCGGCACGCCAAGGATGGGAATCAGCGCAGCTCGCATGGCGATGACAGCAACGCCGACTCCGAACACACAGGTCTGTCGCCGGCGCGCGAGGGCGGCGAATGATCCTCCGAATAAGGGAATCGGCTTGGTGGCGGCAGAATTCCTGGTCTTCCAGTGCGACCAGGCAATCAAAAATCCGGCAGCCAGCACCAGGAACAGCTCGATCAAGGTAAGCAGAACTGGCGCCAGCCGGACGTAGAGATTCAGCATCGTGTTCTGGGGACTACTTTACGCTAACGGGTTAGCAAACAAGAAAAAGCCTCCGCCAGGTGAGGGCGGAGGCCGTTTAAAAATGTCTTTCCTAGCGGCTCGCGACTTCCTTTACGTTGATCTCTTCAAACAATCCGTCAACGATCTGAATCATCTCGTCATCGACCGTACGGTTGCGGGAGATGGCTTCCTTGAGAGGGATCGAGATGATCTTGTTCGCACGCAAAGCGGCCATGCAACCGAATTCGCCGCGATGCGCCATGTCGATCGCGCCCAGCCCGTAACGCGTGGCCAGGACACGGTCGAACGCGCTCGGCGAACCGCCGCGCTGGATATGCCCGAGAACCACGGCACGGGTTTCGAAGCCAGTGCGCTTTTCAATTTCACGCGCCAGGATGTTGGCAATACCTCCGAGTTTGGCGTGGCCGAACTCGTCTTTGCCCATATCCTGCACGATCGGAGCGCCAGCGCCTTCGGAGAACTTGGCGCCCTCGGCGACCACCACGATCGAGAAGTAACGCCCGCGCTCATGCCGCTGCCGGATTGACTCGGCAACTTTATCAACGTCGAAGGGCCGCTCCGGAATGAGGATGGCATCGGCGCCGCCCGCAATCCCGCTGTAGAGAGCGATCCAGCCGGCATCACGCCCCATCACTTCGACCACCATTACCCGGTTATGGGCCTCCGCAGTGGTATGAACGCGATCGATCGCCTCGCAAACAATGTTGCATGCCGTGTCGAACCCGAACGTGTAATCGGTTCCACCCAGATCGTTATCGATCGTCTTCGGCACGCCAACAACCTTGGCGCCGCTTTCGTGAAGCTTCTGGGCAACCGACAATGTGTCGTCGCCGCCAATCGCGATCAGCGCATCGAGATTGTGCTTGCCGATTGTGGCCAGGCAGCGCTGCACGCCATCTGGCCGCTTCGAGGGATTTGTGCGCGAAGTGCGCAGAATCGTTCCGCCGCGAGGGAGAATCCCGCTCACAGCATCCAGATCGAGAGGAATGCTGTTGTCATCGATCAGCCCGCGCCACCCCTCCAGAAATCCCATGAATTCATCGTGATAATGAAAGATTCCCTTGCGTACCACGGCGCGGATTACCGCGTTCAGGCCGGGGCAGTCGCCACCACCCGTTAACATCCCGATTTTCATTCCATGCTCCTATGTATGAGTTCTGGTTAACGTCCTTGGAATGCACTCCGGGCTAGAGGCGATAGACGAAGGGCCCCGAAACGCAGGAGTGACAGTCGTTCGGAACACTCAGGTTATCACCAAATTGCGGGAAGCTAAAGAACGAAGGGGATGAGAGTTCCGTGTTTTTCTAGCGCCGAATGGCCGAATCGGTCGTGTGCGCCGTCTAACTCGACTCGCTGCTATCCTTCTTCACCCACAGAACCTTGATGCTTTTGCTCTCGGAGTTCACAAAACATCTCACCCGCACAAAGCGGCTTTCCATCCCTTTTAAAGCTTCGGGGTTCGCGATCGACCATTCGGAATCGATATCAGTCCAGAAGTTTTTCCGTCGGCGCTGACCTTTCCCGAAACGGTCAGAGGCTTCGCCGTGAAGACCGAAGCTTGTGCATCAACACGCTTTCTGCTCCTGAGCGAGCCCAGCACCGCCCACCGCGATCCACACCGTCAGCGCGATCAGAACTTGCCTCGTCATTAGCGTCCCCTGGTAACAGGATTTGAATGCCCGGCCATATCGTAAGGGGAAGTGAACGCGACCCCGAAATTAAAAATAGTTATGGGAGCGATTCGAAACTTGCGGGTCTTCTCGGCGGGGGCTCGCCGCGCTGCAGATTAGCCCAGGCGGCCGAAAGATTTGCACTCCGGCCACGAATTGGCCAAAATGCTCGACTGACCATCATGAACAGGACTGGGGTAGTGCTGGCCTGGGGAGCGGTTTCGATCGTCGGAGCTGCGGCCGTCGCATACGTTGCACTTCATCGCGGAGAGCCGATCAATGCTCTTTGGCTGGTCGTGGCGGCAACCTGCTGCTTCGCCTTGGGATACTGCTTTTATAGCAAGTTTATCGCTGCCAAAATCCTGGCCCTTGACGCTCTTCGCGCTACCCCAGCCGAGCGCCTCGACAACGGCCGGGACTTCGTCGTTACCAACAAGTGGGTCGTCTTCGGACATCACTTCGCCGCGATCGCGGGCCCCGGTCCCCTCGTCGGCCCCGTCCTCGCCGTCCAGTTCGGATATCTCCCGGGAACACTCTGGGTGCTGGCCGGTGCAGTTTTCGCCGGCTGCGTGCAGGATTTCGTCATCCTGCTTTTCTCGGTTCGCCGCGATGGCAAATCGCTGACCGAAATGGCCAAACAGGAGATCGGTCGCATCGGGGGACTCGTGGCCTACGGGGCAGTCATTGCCATTCTCGTCATCTTGCTCGCCGTCGTGGCCTTGATAGTCGTCAACGCCTTACGCGATAGCCCATGGGCAACGTTCACCATCGCGATGACGATTCCGATCGCGTTGCTGATGGGTGTCTATCTGCGTCGGATTCGGCCGGGCAAAGTGTTGGAAGTCTCGGTGATCGGATTCATTCTGGTCCTGCTCGCGATCTGGGGTGGACAGTGGGCGTCGCAGAATCCCGCCGCGGCCCACCTTTTCACGCTTTCTGCTGCCACGCTGGCGATCCTGATCATGATTTACGGATTCGCCGCTTCCGCCTTACCGGTGTGGCTCTTGCTCGCACCCCGCGACTACTTAAGCACTTTCGTAAAGCTCGGCACGATCGGATTGCTCGGCATCGGCATGGTCGCGCTGCATCCGACACTGCACATGCCGGCTCTCACCCGCTTCATTGATGGTACCGGCCCTGTGTTTTCGGGCAAGGTTTTCCCATTTGCCTTCATCACCATCGCATGCGGCGCCATCAGCGGGTTTCATTCCCTGATTTCGAGCGGAACAACTCCCAAGCTCATCGCTCGCGAAACCGAGACTCGCATCGTCGGATACGGCGCGATGATGTGTGAATCGGCGGTCGCCATCATGGCAATCATCGCCGCCTGCGTCATGCAGCCCGGCGTATATTTCGCGATCAACAGCCCTGCGGGAATCGTCGGCCAGACCGCTGCGGCCGCCACCACAACGATCTCGAATTGGGGATTCCCGGTCACAGCCCCTCAGATGCAAGCCCTGGCGCACGCCGTGGGCGAGCAGACACTTTTCAATCGAACGGGAGGAGCGCCGGCATTCGCGGTCGGGATGGCCCATATCTTCTCGCAGAGCCTGGGCGGCGAAAGGCTGATGGCGATCTGGTACCACTTCGCGGTCATGTTTGAGGCTCTCTTCATCCTGACCATCCTCGACGCCGGTACCCGCGTGGCGCGCTTCATGATTCAGGATGCCTGCGGCCATATCTACAAACCGCTGGGCCGCACCAGTTGGTATCCGTCCATCCTCGTGACCAGCGCGCTGATCGTGGCTGCCTGGGGATATTTTCTTTGGCAAGGGGTGAAGGACCCTCTTGGCGGGATTAACTCGCTGTGGCCGCTGTTTGGGATCGCCAATCAGCTGCTGGCGACGGTCGCACTCTGCGTTGCGACGACCATCATTATCAAGCTGCACCGCGCCCGATACGCCGCCGTCACTCTGGTGCCGCTGGCGTGGCTGGTCGCTGTGACCTTTACCGCCGCATGGCACAAAGTTTTCGATCCAAGTCCGCGCATCGGATTCCTGGCGCAGGCGCGGGCTCTCGCCGCCGGGCCTGTTACCGCTGCGACCGCCCGCGTGATTTTCAACAATCGTCTCGATGCCGTTGTCACAGCCATTCTTGTGGTCATGGTGACACTGGTGCTGATCGAGTCGATGAGGCAGTGGATCGGCATTCTCATGGGAAGGGAAGAGGTGACCGTGAAAGAGGCGCCATTCGTGATGACCCGTCTGGCCGAGGAGAGACTATGAATGGCTTCGCACGCTTCACCCGAATTCTGCTTGCTACGTTGCGAGAGATCTTTGACGAGGCGCCCTACGCGCGGTTCCTGCAATCAAAGCAACTCGCCTCTTCTCGCGCTGCCTATGCGGCGTTCCAGCGTGAGCGCGAGGCGAGTCAGTCCCGCCGGCCCCGGTGTTGTTAGTGCGGATTTTCATCAACAGTCGTTAAAAGGAGTCGAACCGATGTTGCACAGAATTTCCCTTGTGATTGTGCTGGCGCTCGGCGCGTCGTTCACCGTAAACGGGCAGCAGAGCCAGACCTATGACTCCCACACGCGCACCATGCGTCCCGTGATTCGCGGCCGCCAGGCCGCCGTTGCGACGATGAAAGCCGAAGCCACGGAAGTTGGACGCCGCATCCTCGACGCGGGCGGCAATGCCTTCGACGCCGCCGTCGGCGCTCAAGCCGCCCTCGGCGTGACCGACTTCTCCTTGAATGGTGTAGGCAGCGACGCGGTGCTGCTTATCTATAACTCCCGCGACAAGAAGGTTTACTCCATCAATGGCGAACCTCGCGCCCCGAAACTCGCCACCATCGAGTGGTACGAGAAGAACAGCGGCGGCAAAATCCCTGAAAGTGATGGCCTCCTCTCCGGAGGCCTGCCCGGAGTCGTCGACGCCTGGTACACGCTTCTCGACCGCTGGGGCACCATGACGTTCGAGCAAGTGCTGGCTCCGGCCATCGACTTGGCCGAAAACGGATTCCCGTTGAGCGAGTACGGCGCTTCATATATCGCCGGCGAGAAAAAAATCCTCAAATATCCGACGACCGTCAGAATTTATTTGCCCAACGGGCATCCGCCGAAGGCGGGAGAAATCCTCAAGAATCCCGACCTTGCTCGCACCCTGAAGAAACTCGTCGAGGCGGAGAGAGAGAATCGCTCAAAAGGCCGCCACGAAGCGCTCAAAGCTGCCCGCGACCGTTTTTATAAAGGCGACATTGCCCGCGATCTCGCCGCCTTCTCCGAGGCCAACGGCGGACTTTTCCGATACGAGGATTTTGCCGAATATTTCGTCGAAGTCGAAACTCCAGTATCCATCAACTACCGCGGATACGACGTGTACAAAAATCCGTCCTCCAGCCAGGGCCCCACCGAACTGATCGCCCTGAATCTGCTCGAAGGCTACGACCTGAAAGCCATGGGCCACAACAGCCCCGACTTCCTCCACACCAGCGTTGAAGCTGTAAAGCTCGCGATGGGAGACCGCGAGAAATTTCTCGGCGACATGGATTTCATCAAGATCCCCTACGCCGGCCTGCTCTCCAAAGAGTATGCAAGCGAGCGCCGCAAGCTGATCGATCCCGCAAAAGCCTCGCTCGAACTCCGTCCCGGCTCGCCCGAGAAATTCATGTCGCGCGCCGCGCTCGACCGTCCGGTGCAGGAAGTCCTCGAAGGCCACGCGCCTCACGATGGCGACACCAGCTACGTTTCCGTGATCGACAAGGACCGCAACATGGTTAGCTTCGAGCCCAGCCTCCACAGTTCGTTCGGCACAGGCGTGGTGATGGGGGATACCGGCATCATCTTCAACTGCCGCGGCGATTATTATTCGCTGGTGCGCGGCGAGGCCAATGCGCTCGAGCCCGGTAAGCGACCGCGCAGCACGCTGCAGAGTACGCTGGTGATGAAAGACGGCCAGCCCTGGGCAATCCTCGGCAGCCCGGGCGGTGACGACCAGACCATGCGCACCATGCAGACGCTGATCAACATGATCGATTTCGGCATGAACATTCAGCAGGCGATCGAGGCCCCACGCTGGTCGTCCCGCAGCTTCCCGGCATCGCCGTTTCCGCACACCATGTATCCCGGCGACATGTCGGTCGAATCGCGCATCCCCGAAGCTACGCAGCAGGCGCTCATCTCCCGCGGCCACAAGCTTAGGGTGACCGGACCGTGGACCCTGGGATCAAACGCCGGCATTGTGATCGACCAGCAAACAGGGGTTCTAAGCGCCGGCGCTGACCCGAGGGTGGATGCCTATGCGTGGGCGTGGTGACGCAGGTTCTCACCGTATTGGTAAAAAATCGTTCAGATGGTTGTGACTCGCGCAAGCGAACTAGCGATCTCGCTACTCCCTTTCTCCCATTCCGCGATACACTGCACTCAATGCGCGTGCTCGGCATCGATTGCGGCGGAGAATACACCGGCTTTGGCGTCGTCGAGATGAATTCCGGCGGTAAACTCTGCTGTCTGACCTGCGGCGCCATCAAGCTCTCTTCTCGTGAACCGCTGCCCGTGCGCCTCTCGCGCATCTTCGACGAGCTTCGCGAAATCATTTCCGCCCACCAGCCTGACGAAGTTGCCATCGAAGACGTCTTCTACGCCCTGAACGTGAAGTCGGCTCTGAAACTCGGGCAGGTGCGCGGAGTTGCCATGCTTGCCGCCGCGGCCGCCGGGCTCGAGGTGGCCGAGTACTCGCCGCTCACCATCAAATCGTCTGTCGTTGGATATGGTCGCGCCGAAAAAGAACAAGTCCAGCAGATGGTGACACGCCTGTTAGATCTCGCGACCGCCCCCGAGCCCATGGACGCCTCCGACGCCCTCGCCATCGCGATCTGCCATCTCCACACGGCAGCCACGCTAACTCGCCAGCGCGTTGGCGCCCGCTGACGAAACCTTAAGCTGGTATCGGGCAACCCCCGGCAGATTTTTGGCATAATCACTGCATAGAAAATTGAAGAAAAAACGGACTCGCCGCTGCAGTCCCAAGCCGCAAACGCGGCGCAAGATTGCAGCCCTCGGCGCAGGCCGTGGGCAAGTTTCGGAAGGAAAAAAGCCCCGAACGGGGCGGAAGAAAAGACCTTTGAGGAAGCTTGGTATAGTTCACCGAAAAGAGCCTAACGTGCAGCCGCCTGACGCTGTTCGTTTGCTTTGTGCTGTGTTCTTCGCAATTCTTCTCTTTACCACCTCCTCTCGCGCTGCCGATCCCGCCACTATCACTTTCTCCCTCGATTTTCCCCAGTCCGATCCCGAGCACTACAGCATTGCCGTCAACTCCGACGGCCATGCCAGATATGAATGCACTGCTCTGATCGCGACCGGCTCAGATGATCATGAAACCTACCAGACGGAGTTCACCCTCTCGGAGCCAACCCGGGCGCGCATCTTCGACCTGGCTGCACAAGCACATTATTTTTCGGGGAAAATCGATTCCGGCAATCGCAAGCTGGCCTTCACGGGAGCCAAGAAGCTCACGTACTCGGACGGACAGCGCAATAACACTGGCGAATACAACGTCGCCGTGCAGCCCTCAGTTCTGCAGCTGACCACGTTATTCCAGAACCTGGCCACGACCCTGGAGTATGGCCGCAGACTTGAGCATCTGCACCGTTATCAGAAGCTCGCGCTCGACGACGAATTGAAGCGCATGGAAGAGCAGGCCCGCCATGGCGAACTTGCCGAATTGCAGGCAGTAAAGACCACGCTGCAGCAAATCTATGACGACCAATCGGTGATGAATGTCGTTCGCGCCCGGGCAGAGCGGATTATGGAAATGCCACCCTCTTCCACTCAGCGTTAGCGAAAAAAAGGCGGCCACCAGGTTCGATGGCCGCCCTTGCCAGCAACTTTTTCTATTGCCCTGCTAGGGGCAGGCTCGTATTCACGACAGCCGTTTTTCGAGAGGCCGCCGGTACGGGGAAGTGCAGCACGATCCCGAATTTCGGCAACTCCAGCTCTCGCACGTAGCTGCTGTTCGCCACTTTATCCAGCACGAGTTGATTGGCCCCCGACAGCCGGTAATCGTCGATGTCGTTTACCAGGATCATGAACCCGGTGCGGGCATCGCTGATGCGGCTGAGCGTGAGCATGCCGGTCGCACCGTTTTGCTGCAGCCAGAATCGGTAGGTTCCGGCGGGAATCAACGCGTTCTTCCAGTGCACCTCGTGCGTCAGGCTGAATTCTCCGTGCGCAGATCCTTCTGACGAGGCGGGCGCTGGCAAGGCTGTCCCCAGGCTCAAAGCCAGCAGCCCGGCAAATAGAAACGTACGAATCAAAGTCATAGGGTCTCCTGTTTCGCCCTTCGGAACGGGCAGTCTGATGAGCAGGCTCCCCGCCGCTAATACGGAGAACACGGGCTCAGATTGTTTGTGGAGACCGACAAGGTCAGGAGATTTGCTGCGCCGCAGACTCGGCTGGCACGCAAATACCGGCTCCGCGGGACCGGCAGCACTGTCGGTTGCGGAGTAATCAGATTGTGACGCAGAAGCGTACGCGCGTCCAACGCGAAGAATCGATAGCAGCGATTCACGATACGAGCAGCGTTGCTACGTGAGGACACACTCCTTCAGGAACTCGTGGAAATCTGTTGCCGGTGCCTGGCTGCCAAGTTGCCGCAGCATGAGCGCAACCTGGCCTCGGTGATACGTGGAGTGGTTGGCCAGATGCTGCATGAGGAACCCGAGCGCGATCTTCGTATCGCGGAAAGGAAGCGGCTGCTGCAGAGAGGTGTCGGTCACGCCATCGACGAATTCGGTCAACTCCTTCTCGACCTCCGACCATTTTGCTCGCAATGAGGCTGCATTCGGGAATTTTTCCGGAGCAAGCACAGCATCGCGGCGCTTTCGCAATTCTGCAACTTGATCAGTGCTTTGAGGCGGTTGCTTCCAATAAGCCAGCCAGATCCACGCTCCTCCGAGAATATGCGCCAACGTGTTCCGGACGGAAGGGAAGCTGCCGGCTAGATCCCGTATGAATTGCTCATCGCTGAGAGTCGAGACTGCCTCCAGGATGCGCCGATTGGCCCAGCGGTCATAACGATACAGAAGAATGATGTCGTCTTTCGTCATTCATGGCTCCGGGAAACGAGTGGACTGCGGCTCATGAGTGGGTTGTCCGAAAGCTTAGCCTTACCGGGACTGCCAGCGTTTACAGATGACATCTCTTGTTCGTTGTCGTCTACCGGTGGGAATAGAACAGGTGACTCGCAGAGCACGCTCCACGAGGACTCGCATTTCCAACGGTCACGAAGCTATACGCAAGATGCTGTGACACAATTGCGAACTAGAGCAGCTTTGAGTGTAATAGTCGACATGGACACCACCGCGCAAAATAAAGTTCATGCCATGACGGGGCTTTTCCCCGGCGACTACTTCATTCAGGAGTTTGACTTTGACGGACAGAGTTTGTTTGCCTACGGGCTACTTCGCCGCATAGACGGCACGAAGTATCATGCGGATTACAACTGCAGCAATCCACCGTCACAACCGTCGTCGGTATCCAAAGAGTCCCATCGAGTGGTCGGTCGCATCAGCAAGCGGGCATATCACTTGGCGCGTTTGCGCCGATGGCCGAACTCGCAGGCAGCGGTTTCAGCGTTGATTGATTTCTCGGCTGGTAAGAAGATACCGCTGTCTGTTTCAGAGAGGTTTAGCTTACTGTTTGTCAGATGAAGTCAAGTCGGCCCAGCTAGACCACCGTGTAGACAGACCCGGCGAGAGCTTGTGTCGAATCGTTCGTAAAGCGAACAGGCGGAGCAGAGGCGCTCGATAGGAACGATGGGAATTCAGCAGACGACTCGAGGCAGGGCTCCATCGCATCTATTCGAAGCAGCCTGACGGCAGCGAACATCTCGAAGCCACGTCCGCTTCACCCTCGTGTGGAGCAAGCGGAGCAATGTCTGGCAACTGATTCGTGTCATCAGTTATGACCACCGTTAAACGATTCCAACGGTTCGATTGTGAGGAGTCACGCTTCTTTGACGGTTCCGGACCACTCGCTGGCACCAGTTTCCTTTTAATCGAGATTTCCTTCCATTCCGCCTTGTCAATTTGCTACCCCGAGACGGCCCGTGAGACGATGGGGAGTGGACAGGTGGCAGTGACCAGCCACCGTCACCAGAAAGGCCCAAAATGTATCAAAAGCGCCCTGGAGTTTTCATGGCCGATTGGTGGGATGCCGACGGTCGCCGCCATCGCAAGCAGTTCTCAAATGCCCAGCAGGCACGCGAACACGAGCATCGCGAGACTGCCCTTGCCCATGCCGAACGGGCCGGCCGCGAGCTGAAGCTGGCGAGCCGCGGAGGTGGCGCCAAAGCGCGTCCACAGGAGCCAAACAACGTCACCATAGACCCGGCGAAAGGCAAACTGGGCGTGATGATTCCGGGCATGGGCGCGGTCGCGACCACATTCGTGGCCGGTGTGGAAGCCATTCGCAAGGGGCTGGCGAAACCCATCGGTTCGCTCACCCAGATGGGCACGATCCGGCTCGGGAAGCGCACCGAAGGCCGATCGCCAAAAATCAAGGAGTTCGTCCCGCTCGCCGGCCTCGACGACATGGTCTTCACCGGATGGGACATCTTCGAGGACAACATGTACGAGGCCGCATCGAAAGCCGGTGTGCTCGACCAGCGTTTGCTTGACCAGATGAAGCCGTTCCTGTCTTCGGTCCAGCCACGGCCCGCTGTCTTCGATCACAATTACGTCAAGAAGATCGACGGGCCCAACGTGAAAAAAGGCAAGAACAAGATGGATCTTGCCCAGCAATTGCGCGCCGATATCCAGGAATTCAAAAAGACCAGCGGCGCCACCCGCCTCATCACCATGTGGTGCGGATCGACGGAGTCTTACATCGAGCCCACGGAAGCACATCAATCCGTGAAGTCGTTTGAGAAGGCGTTGCGCGAAAACGATGAGATGATCGCCCCGTCGATGATCTACGCTTACGCCTCGCTGATGGAGGGCGTTCCGTTTGCGAATGGGGCGCCGAATCTCACCGTCGATCTTCCCGTCATGCTCGAACTCTCCCGCAAGAACGAAGCGCCAATCTGCGGCAAGGATTTCAAAACCGGCCAGACTCTGATGAAGACGGTGCTCGCGCCCGCTTTTAAAGCGCGCCTCCTCGGGCTCAGCGGATGGTATTCGACCAACATCCTCGGCAACCGCGACGGCGAAGTTTTGGACGATCCCGGGTCGTTCAAGACGAAAGAAGAATCGAAGCTCGGCGTGCTCGAGCACATCCTGCAACCGGGACTTTATCCGGAACTCTACGGGAATATGTACCACAAGGTGCGGATCAACTATTACCCGCCGCGCGGTGATAACAAAGAGGGATGGGACAACATCGACATCTTCGGATGGCTCGGCTATCCCATGCAGATCAAAGTCGATTTCCTGTGCCGCGATTCGATTCTCGCGGCGCCCATCGTTCTCGACCTCGTCCTCTTCCTCGATCTCGCAAAACGGTGCTCCGAACTGCGCGGCCTCGGCATCCAGGAGTGGCTGAGCTTTTATTTCAAGTCTCCGATGACCGTGCCGGGGCTCTATCCCGAGCATGACCTGTTCATCCAGATGATGAAGCTGAAGAACACGCTCCGTCACTTGAAGGGAGAGACGCTGATCACCCACCTGGGATTGGAGTACTACGATTAATCATTCGCAATCGGGCGGCACGGCGGGCGCGCAGGTACAGCGCGCCGCCGACCGCATTTAACCCGACTACCACCGCGATCGTTTTCCACGCGTAGGACGCCGGGTTTGGCACGTCGATCACCGGGAACACCGATAGCACGACGAACAAAAGAGTCACAACAAACCCTGAGCAGGCTGCCAGCTTCACCGATGGTCCAGGCTGAACTCCCAGCTTCTGTCCGCGCAGCAAGGGGATTGCGAACATCGCCAGATAAACCAGTCCGTACAGCGTGAAGCCCCAGATCTGGATCAGTGAGAAGGCTTCCTCTTCGTTTACTCCCGCCAGCGCAATCACGCAGGCCGCGAGGGTCGCGGCGGCGGCGAAGAACACCGAATTGATCGGCGTTCGATACCGGGGATGCAGGCGGGTGAACCACGAAGGCAGAATGCCTTCCCATCCGGCCACCATCGGGAGCCGCGCGCTGTTGGCGAAGGCCAACGCGGCGGTGCAGAAGACGTTGGTGAAGAGCAGCAGGATCGTGATCGGCGCCAGCAACCTTGTCGGCGTGGACGAACCCAAAGCCATTGTCAACGCCTGCGGAACCGGGCCGATCAGGTTGATCTGGTTCGCGGGGACAAACGCGAGAATCGCGCTGGTTCCGAAGATGTAGAGGGCGCCGATGATCGGGGCCGAGATCACGATCGATTTCCCGATGGTGCGCGCCGGATTGCGGCATTCTCCCGCGAGGATCGCGACGAATTCAAAACCACAAAGAGCGCCGAAGGTCATCTTGCTGAAGATGCTCACGCTCAAGAGTGTGGGCGGCGGAGCGACCAGCGGCAGTGCCTGCGCGGCACGATCGCCTGCGATCCAGTGGCGCGTGGCTGCAAGCAATACCAGCAGACCGAGGGAAAAGATCGTCATTAGCCCACCGAGATTGATCACCCATTTGCCGACGCGCAAGCCGACCGCTGTGATCACGACCATCGTGGCCACCAGCAACAGGGAAGCGGCGAGGATCATCCCTTTGCTCGAAGCCATCCACTGAGCCTTGTCGCCAAAGGCGAACGCGACGTAGGTGATCAGCACGAATCCGTACTCGCCGACCAGCAGCACGATGTAAAGCCAGAGATTCCAGGCGACGAGGAATCCGATGCCTTCATTGAAGCCGAGGCGCGCCCATTCGTAGAGTCCACCTTCGAGGGGCATGCGGTCATTCAGGAAGATGACGACGATGGCGAGTGGGATGAAGAACAGAACAATTCCCGTAAGCCAGAAAACGGCGTGCGAGGATCCGGCCTTGGTCGCCGCGCCGAAAAATTCCAGCGTGATCATGTAGGCGACCTGGGCAAGCGCCAGATCGAAGGTGCCGAGTTCCTTCCGCAGTTCGGATTCGTGACTGCGGGCGCGCGTTCCGGCCGCTTCGATCGTGGTCAGAGGGGAGGACACGGGCGCACAGTATATCCGGATGGAAGGATTACGCCCGATGAGCCTTCGCGTTGGCGCTCCCGGCCCATTCTAAGTATCGCGGATTGAATACTTTGCAAAAACCGTATTGATAACGCTGAAGTTAGCTCGGGTTGCGCGATTAAAAAAATCTAAAGTATTAGATTCATGATACTTAGCCTCACAGGCGCGGTTTTTTCCGCGCAAAGTATTCATTTTGCGTGGGTTGCAGCTAAAGTATTGGAAAAGAACGATTTAAAAAGCGCCGGACTGACCGGAGTCACGCCTGTTGGCAGAGGCGATGATGGAACCATTGGGCTGTGGACGGCAAGTGCAGACATCACATCGAGCTTTGTGGAAATCAGGGCGAAGAGCTTAAGGCTCTAACCACTAAGGACACGAAGGTTCACGAAGGAAAGCTTTTCTGTGCCGCTCGTGCGTGGGCGGTCGTTGCCTGGTGGATTTGGCCAGGTCGCGTACCGCCCCTCTCTAATCCTAATCATTATCTTTTAACCTTTTAGCCTCTAGCGTCTTTATGGAATTCGGAACGCTACGTTGCTTTTCAGCTTGGCGCTTGGCGTGGTTACTACGACTGTTCCCGTTGTGGCGCCTGCAGGAACTGTCGTGGCGATTGCCGTTGGCGAGATCACGGTGAATGCTGCCGGTGTTCCGTTAAACGTGACCGACGTCGTTCCGGTCAGATCGTTTCCCAGGATCTTCACCTGGCGTCCGACTGCGCCGCCAGCCGGGGCGGTTTTGACAAACGGAGCCAGGCCCATCGAAAGCTTGAAGAACGTGCCGTTGTCGTAGGGCGCTCCACCCAAGGCTGTTGTGCCGTAGAAATTGCCATCGGTGCCCTGCATGATTTTTCCGCTGTTGCGGCCGTCCGCGCAGTTCGCTTGCGAGCAGAGGTGATACAGCGTCTTCAGCGACCCGTGCGGGGTGATCTGGAAAATGGTGCCGTAATTGTTGGCCCCGCCCACGAGCGTGACGCCGTAGAAATTGCCGTCGGTGCCCAGCGTGATGCCCTCAGGATATTCGCCATCGGGCCCGGTGAAACTGTGCAGGACCGTATACGCTCCAGCCGGCGTGATTCTGTACACAGTACCGAGCGTGGCGGTCCCGCCGACTTGCGTCGTGCCGTAAAGACTTCCGTCCGGTCCCTCGATCACGCCGCCAAAGCTGCCTTGCCCGTCGTTGTCGGTGAAGGAGTGTAAGACGGTCACGACGCCTTTGGGAGTGACCTTGATGACGGCGCCGTGGTCATTCAGACCGCCGTAGAGGAACGTGGTGTAAAAGTTCCCGTCCCCGCACTGGACCATCGGCATGGGCCAGAATCCCTGGGCGACGCTGGCCAGGTTGTAGCTTGTGAGCTGGCCACTGGTATTGATCTTGAAAAACGTGCCGGACTGAGTGGATCCGCCACTGACCGTCCATCCGTAGAAGTTCCCATCAAAACCCTGAATTACTCCTTCGGTGGGATTGGCGCCTTCCGGGCCGCTGAAGGCGTGCAAAGTACGAATCGATCCCTGGGGAGTGATCCGGACGACCGAGCCATCGTAGTAGGGGCCGCCATCCATGGTCGTCGTGAAGAAGCTTCCGTCACTGGCAAGCTGCAGGGTCTCGCCGGGTTCCTCCGAACCGCGGATGGAGGTGTAGACCACGGAGATCACGCCTTCAGGGGTGATCCGGAAGAGCGTGCCACAGCCGCCGCCACCGCAAGCTTTCGAAGTTCCACCCTGAGAGACCGCTCCATAAAAGTTGCCATCGAGGCCTTGCACAAGAGGCGTATTGAAGTCCGCACCTTGATTGGGGGCGAAACTTCCGAGACTGGTAAAAGTTTGGGCGCTGAGCGGAGCGCTCGCCAGCAGGACTGCACACGAAATCAGAAGGATCAAACCGGGGTTCAAATTACCGAGAGTTCGATAATGCTTGTTCACACTTCTCCTTGGGAACAATAGCCTGTGGGGACGGGAGGTTAAGTCGAGTTGGTGGGCGCATAGTGATCACGAGGAAGGAACGACAAATTGGTGGGGAGGTTTAATCCGCTTGAGGGGGAAGAGAAATAATGCGGGGATTATGGCGCGGCACGGCCAACGTTGTCAATCCGGTGTCCACACTACCAAGCCTGGAATTGGGCCTGACTTATTGCGCGCTGGCGGCTTCTTGCGATGGCCGGGTTGCCGTCGAATCGACTTCGTACGGCATGCAATACTGCATTCAGAAATTGAAAACGGGTGAGCGGTGGCAACAGGATGTGGCCATTCAACGGCGAGTTTCTATGGTCATTGCTGTAACGGATCGCCGGCTCTGTCGAATCAAAGTTCTCGAAGGTTGCTTATGACTGACTGGTTTGCGCGTCCCGTTCTGCATGTGAAGGACGTTGAAGCCTCCTTGCGCTTCTACGTGGAACGGCTTGGGTTCACCAGCGCGTGGCGTTACGAGGACGACGGCAGAATTCGCGTCGCGCAGGTCGACCGGCAGGGCTGCTCGCTGATTTTCTCCGATCAGTGGCCGGAGAAGACGGGCAAGGGACTGATGTTCATCTCGCTGAACGTTGAGCCGCCAACGCGCGAAAACGCGACGGCTGCACTGGACGCGCTCCGCGCAGAACTCGAGGCCAAGGGCGCTCCGGTGAAGGATGGTTCGTGGGGCTACCGGTTGGTGGTGGTTGATGATCCGGACGGGAATCAACTTTTCTTCAACTATCCGGGGGATAAGGATCCCGAACCGGAATCCTGACTGGGAGATGGGAAAATGAAAACCCCACTTCCGGCCAAACCGGCCAGAAGTGGGGCATCCGACGGCGTTTTATTTGCCGTGAGGATTAGCGCTCTTTGGCGCCCTTGGTTTTATTGTTGTTGTGCTTCTCGTTGTAGATCTGCCTGCTGTTCTTGTTCTCTTCGCGATTTGCCTGTTGCTTTTGCTGCCTGGTCAATGCGCCGCCGTTGGCTGCGCGCTCGTTGTGGACCTGTTGCGCGACACGCGCCTGGTTCTCATTGGTGCGGGCCGCTTCGCCGGAGGTCATCTCGCCGCTGCGCAAGCCGTTCGCGGTGCGCTGCTGCTGGTTGGCCTCGCGGTCGTTGACCTCGTTCGGCTGCACGGTGTTGGCATTGTGCTTCTCGTCATAGATCTGGCGGCTGGCGGCGTTCTGCTCGTTGTTGATCTGCTGACGTTCCTGCCCGGTGAGCTTGCCACCATTGGCCATGCGATCGTCGTGCACCTGCTGATCGATGTTGGCCTGAGTGCGCTCGGCGCGTGCGGCTTCGCCGGAAGTCATCTGGCCGCTGCGCAGGCCGTTGGCAATCCGCTGGTCCTGGTTGGCTTCACGAGTGTTGGGATTGTAGTTGCGTCCCACCGAACGATCGGAGGACGAGATGGGTTGCGTGCGCACATGCTCCTGAGCCACGGAGTGATACGCGTTCACATTCGAGCTCGCCATAGTGGTTGGCCGGCCCTGATTCACGGAGGCCAGCTGGGCGCGGTCCTGGGCGGCGAAGTTCACGTGCTGTACCTGCTCGCCGGTTGCTTCGAAGTGGTGCTCGTTGGCGGCCTGCATCTCGACCGCCAAGGCGTGCACTTGGATACCGGCGCCGCCGTTGAAGGCGACATGGTTGACGTTCACGATGGTGTTCTGCTCGACGATGACGCGGTTCTCGTAGACGTTAGTTACGCGCACCGTTCCAAAGTTCGCGACCGCCCTGTTATAGGCGAAGACTCCGCCGCGCCACTCGCCACCGACAAAGCCGACGCCGCCGTATCCGAAGCCGTAGTTCACGCCGCCGTAGAATCCGACGTGCGGTCCCCAGTAGCCGGCGTGCCATCCGTATACCCCGCCTTCATAACCCCAGTATCCCGGGGTCCAGAGAAGTCCGGCGGTTGGAGGCATGACCCACACTCCCGGAACCCAGAAGTAGCCTGCTTCTCCGTAGGACCAGTAACCCGGGGTCCATATGTATCCCGGCGCAGGGAGCGGGGGTTGCTCATACACGGGCAAGGCCGGAGGAGCGATGTTGATGGACAGAGCGACACCGATTTGTGCATGCGCGGCGGGCAGCGCAAACATGGGCGCCACAATCAGAACGGCCGCGAAGAGGTTGCGAATGGAACGAAGAGACATAGTATTTCTCCTTGTGCCGGGGCCCCAAAACGGCAATATCTCCCCGTCAGCCCAGGAACTTCCATGGGCGTGCTCATTTAAACCCAGAACTGGGAGAATGTTTCGAAACTAAGGTTCAGGCACCATGGGCCAATGAACTATGGAAAAAGGCCTCTAGACCCCTGTGTGGACAAGGGTTTCCGTTTGAAGCTCGGCGCGACGTGCCCACGGTCAGGTGGTTTTTGGTGATGGGCGATATTCGAGCAGGATGAGTCGAGAGTCGAGAACTTTCGTATCGACTAGGGCCAGAGGAATGCGGGGATAGTGCGTATAGACCGGCTCCTTGCCGGTCGCGCCCAGGATCAACGGAAAGATCATGAGGCGAAGGCGGTCGACGAGCCCCATTTCTGCGAGGCTCCGGACGAGCCGAATGCTGCCGATGGTGCGAAGTGGATCTCCGGGCTGTTGTTTCAGGGACGTGATCGCTTCGCGAAGATCGCCCGTAAGCACTTGAGTGTTGATCCAGGCGAGCGGCTCGCGAAGTGTGTTGGAGAAGACCAGTTTCGGGAGCGCTCTCATTCGAGCGCTGACCTCGTCGGTGGCGGAGGCCGCGAATCCGGCTAAGGCTTCATAGGTCACGCGTCCCATCAGGATGACGTGAGGCTTTTCCAGATTTTCGCGTACCCAGTGATCGAGGTCAGGCCCGAAGCATCCGAAATAAGCGGCTTCCTTGGCGCCGGAGGCGAAGCCATCAAGCGAAATGAAGAGGTCTGCGATGAGCTCTCTCATTCCGGTTTTCTAGCTCCATAGGCGGTCCCAGGAGCGCTCCTGGTCCCACTGCGGAGTGGGTTCGAAGTAGCCTGTTCCGGGAGCGAGATGTTGGCGCGCCACATCCTCGTTCAAAGTTACTCCCAGGCCAGGACGGTCTGGAACTTCGATCCAGCCATGATTCACGATAGGCGACTTCACTCCTTCCTGAACCAGGGACGACCACCACGGCACGTCGAGCGAATGGTTCTCAAGCGCCAGGAAATTTTGGGTTGCAGCGGCGCAGTGCACGTTGGCCATGCAACTGATCGGAGTGCCCGCGAAGTGCATCGCCATGGGCACACCGTATTCCTCGGCCATGTCGCCGATCTTGTGTGTCTCGAGAATTCCGCCGGAGGTCGCCAGGTCAGGATGGATTTTGCTCACCGCATGCCGCTCGCACAGCACTTTGAAAGGTTCCTTGAGATAAATATCTTCGCCCGTCAAGATTGGCGTCGGGCTCTGATCGGAGATCTGTTTGAGCAGATCGGTGTAGGTCCACGGAATCACGTCTTCCATCCAGGAGAGGTTGTACTTCTCATAAGCTTTCCCGAGTCGGATGATCGACTTCACGCCCAGATGACCGAGATGGTCCATGGAGAGCGGAATCTCCATGCCCACGGCGTCGCGGACCGCTGCGACGTACTGTTCCAACATCGCGATGCCCTTGTCGGTTACTTCGTTCGCGATGAAGGGATGCTCCAGCATGTTCTCTTCCCACGATGTCAATTCTGATGGACCTGTCACGGTGCCCGGGGTGTCGGAAACCATCTCGATACCAAGGTCCATCTTGAGCCAGGTCAAGCCCATGACTTCTTTGCGCTCTTTCATCCGCTGCCCGTAGATCTTCGGATCTTTGGATTCGGTCGTATCGGCGTAAATGCGAATCCTGTCGCGGAATTTTCCGCCGCCCACCATGGCGTAGACGGGCGCGTTGTAGACTTTGCCGGCGATATCCCACAGCGCCATCTCGACGGCGCACACGCCGCCGCCCTGCCGGGCAGGTCCGCCGAATTGTTTGATCTTGCGAAAGATCTTGTCGAGTTGCAGCGGGTTCTCACCGACCAGGCGGCTCTTCAGGAAAAGGGCATAGGTGGCGCTGGCGCCATCGCGGACTTCTCCCAACCCGTACACGCGCTGGTTGGTGTCGAGTCGAATAATGGGACACGGACTTGGACCCGGCTTCGCGATGGTGGCCACGCGCAGGTCAGTGATTTTCAGTGATGATGGCGACGAATTCGTATTTACGCCTCTGGGATACGCTTGCAGTTCTTCGTGCGCCAGCAACCCGCCCCCCAGCGCCAGAGCGGAAGTTTTCACGAGATCCCGGCGGCTCAGTTGATGTTTGCTCATGATGACGTCACCTTCCCAGATGAGATGGATTTGCGTTGATGCAAAGCTCCAGACCGCTCGACTCTGAAACGCAAACTCAGGATTGTAAGCTCACAGCGTCCGGTTTGCGATTGACAAATATTCTTCGATTTGAGAGTTTCGGCTACGCATTCCCCTGGAGGCAGCATGATTGCGCGAATCTCACTCCGAATCATCATTTGCATTTCTTGTTCACTCATCGTGCCGTCGTTCAACTGGGCGCAGATGAATACGTTCTCGAAGCAGGAACTGATTGATTACACCGCCAAGAATCCATTCGAACGATTACCGGATGGAAGGCCGAAAGTTCCGGAGTCGTTGATGGAGCGGGCGCGCGATCTCTCCTCCGAAGAAATCTGGGCGGTTCTGCAGGAGAAGAACTACAACAACCAATACGCGGACGGCTTCCAGGTTCTTCATCCAGGCAAGCCACTTGTGGGACGCGCCTTCACGGTGCAGTTCATGCCGCTGCGCGAGGATCTTCAAGACATTGCCAGCGAAAAAGCCAAGGCTCACGGGCTTTCCCGGCTGATGAACCAGACCGCCATCGACATGCTGCAACCGGGCGATGTGCTGGTAGTTGATCTGTTCGGGAAGAAGGTCAACGGCACGATCGTTGGCGACAATCTGTTTTTTTATGTGAACCAGGCGACTCACGGAGGAGGCCTGGTGGTCGACGGAAGTGTGCGCGACCTTGATGGCCTCTCTGAGATCGACATGCCCGCCTACTTCCGCGCCGTCGATCCCACTCCGATCGGCAATGTCATGCTGACCGGCATCAATGTTCCCATTCGAATTGGCGAGGTTACCGTAATGCCCGGCGATCTCGTGGTGGGAGACCGGGAGGGCGTTTATTTCATTCCTCCGCAATTTGTGCAGGAGGTGATGGACAATGCCGACGTCATTCACATTCACGACGAGTGGACCAAGAAAAAATTCGCGGAAGGGAAGTACAAGTCCAGCGAAATTTATGGCTCGCCCAGCGATCCTGCGCTTAAGAAGGAATATGACGAGTACCTCAAAAGGCGTCTAGATGAAATTCACCGCGAGCGCGCGGCCAAGGAGCAGAAGTAGCCATGTCGAGTTTCCTGTCAAAAGAAGTCAGCCGCCGCGGGTTTCTCTCCAGAGTCGGGCAAGGATTGTTGGCTGCAAGCGTTCCGGGAGCGCTGTTGAAACCGGCTCGTGCTCAGCTCAAAGTGCCCGACCCGCCTGGCAAGAAACTAGGCTGGGCCATCGTCGGCCTCGGAAGCCTCTCTATCAACGAGATTTTGCCGGCATTCGCCAAGTGCGAGAAAGCGAAGGTGGTCGCCCTGGTCAGCGGGCATCCCGACAAGGCCAACAAACTGGCGCTTCGTTATGGCGTTGACCCCAAAAATATCTACAACTACCAGAACTACGACTCGATCGCACACAACCCGGAAGTGGACGTGATTTACATCGTGCTGCCGAACGGCATGCATGCGGAGTACACGGTCAGAGGACTCCAGGCAGGGAAGCATGTTCTTTGCGAGAAACCGATGGCCAACACGCCGGGGGAGTGCCAGCAGATGATCGATGCTTCCCGCAAGGCGGAACGCAAACTGATGATCGCGTACCGCTGCCGTTATGAACCCTATAACCGCGAGGCGATCCGCATCGCGCGCTCCGGCGAGCTAGGCGCTACGCAGATGATCCTTGCTGACGCCGGATTTCATATCAGCGACCCCGCGCAGTGGCGCCTGAACAAACAAATGGCGGGCGGCGGATCGATGATGGACATCGGCATCTACGCTTTGAATGCCTCGCGCTACCTGACTGGGGAAGAGCCGAAGGAAGTCAACGCGATGATCTACAGTACGCCGGGCGATCCGCGCTTTAAGGAAGTCGAAGAGCACGTCACGTTTCAGTTGCGGTTCCCGAGCGGGGTCCTCGCTAACTGCAGTTCGAGTTACGGCTACTTCCAGCAGAGCCATTACCGCGTAGTCGGAACGGACGCGCGGCTCTGCATGGACCCCGCGACCTGGTACACGGGACTGCGCCTCTGGATCGAGCGCAACAATGTGATTGAGCAACGCGACCTCATACCGGTCGATCACTTCGCCGCCGAGATGGACCACATGTCGGATTGCGTGATGCGGAACCAGCAACCGCTTACTCCCGGCGAGGAGGGCTTGCGAGATTTAACGATCATCCAGGCGATCTACGAGGCTGCCAGAAGCCAGAAAACAGTTCAGCTTTCTTAGAAGTCAGGCTTGTCTCGAGCAGCCTAATGAACCTTGCGGTAGATGCGAAAGTCCCAGGCGTTCAAAACGAGCACTGGGGGAGCAATCTTCTTCCGAGCGGCTTCCCCGAGCCCGGGAGTCTCGTCGGCGTAATCTCCTGCGGGAACGTCTACGACACCGGTGTAGGGCCGGTTTGAGACGTTGATAGCGACAAGATATTCTTCTCCGGCGGCGCGCCGGAAGAACGTCAGCACGCGCTCTGGCGCCGCATTTCCCACCCACTCCGTTTCGCCCTGCTGCAATGCCGGATGGGTTTTTCGAAGCGCGATCATCTGCTTGTAAAACGGCAGAAAGTTTGGTCGCCGCTCGGCGATTGGCCAGAAGACGGGAAGCTTTTCGAACAAAGCGGGCGCGCCCGATTCAGTGGTGTCGCCAACCTCCATGCCGTTATAAAGCATCGGAACGCCATCCATAGTGAACACCAAAGCCGAAGCGGCGAGAGCCCCGCGCTCGCCGAAGCGGGCAATGGCGCGCTTTTCGTCGTGGTTGTCGGAGAAGCGCATTTCGAGAGCACCCTTGGGATAGCGTTCATGCTCGCTCTGCCAATCGAAAATGATGGCTTGCGCGGGCGCCCCGTTCTCCAATACGTCGGTCATGGTGCTGTGAAAGGGCCAGGCGTAGTCGAGGTCGAAGGCTTTCGTGAGCAGCTCCGGCTTATTCGATTCGGCGATGAGGATGATGTCCGGCTTGACCTTCACCAGTTCCATCTCGGCAGCTTCCCAAAAATCGGTGGGAACCTCACCGGCAGCATCGCAACGGAACCCGTCAAGATCGAAATCCTTCAGCCAGTACTTCAGCATGTCGATCATGTAACGGCGAAGTTGGGGATTTCTGTAGTCGAGCCCGGCCACATCGGACCAGTCGGGATTCGGAGGGATGATGTTGCCTTGCGCGTCTTTCTTGTAGAACTCGGGATGTTTCATCATCACGCTGTCCCAGGCCGTGTGGTTGGCAACGATGTCGATGATGACTTTGAGCCCGCGTTGGTGCGCTTCGGTGACGAGGTGTTTCAGATCCTCCTTCGTGCCGTACGAAGGATTGATCGCGTAATAGTCCTGCACGGCGTACGCGCTGCCGATCGAACCCTTCTTCTTCGCCTGTCCCACAGGATGAATGGGCATAATCCAGATCACCGTGACGCCGAGGTCCTTAAGGTAGTCGAGGCGCCGCTCGACACCGCGAAGGTCGCCGGTGGCGGAAAAGGTGCGCGGATTCACCTCGTAGATGACGGCGGACTTGATCCAGTCGGCGACAGGATGCGCCGCCGGTTGCTCGGCCACGACCGAGTGCACGAGGAGTACGCTGACCAAGACCAGTGCTGGCACGTGAATGATCCTTCTCATTTTCATTACGGGACCTCCGGCGGAGCAGAGCATTGTAATGCCGCTGACATGTTTTGCGGCACCGTTGTGATCTGTTGCGTGGGTGAAGATCGAAAAAGAAGTCCGCAGCAGAAGTGCGTCTCGACTTAGAATCCAAAACGGTCAAGGAGTAAACCGATGAGAAAGACACTGACTTTTTCTTTCCTCCTTCTACTTGCATGCAGTCTGGTTGCGGCACATCCAGCAGCGGCTGAGGACACGCTTCGGGTGGGGGCATCCCGCGTCGATATCACAGTGCCGTCGGATCCAGCGAATCCTCCCAGCGGCAAGTACGAGCATGAAAAACTTTATGTGCGCGCAATCGTGATCGATACCGGTGCCGCGCGTGCTGCATTGATTGGGGCGGATCAGGGCGGACTTTCCGAGAAAGTTTGGCAGGAGGCATCCAGGCAGGTGGCCTCGGAGCTGAAGTGCCCGGTGGAAAATATTCTTATGTCGGCCACCCACACGCATAGTGGCTGGGGGCCGGGCGGTTTTCGCGCCGAGAACGATCCCAACGCTCCCCCACCGCCGATCATCGGGCAGATCGTTGACGCGGTCCGGCAGGCGAAGGCTAAGCTTCAGCCGGCACGCGTCGGATTTGGCACCGGGTCGTCCTATCTGAATGTGAATCGCGACGCCATCGATTCTGTAAGTCATCTTTGGACACAGGCTCCGAATCTCGAAGGACCGTCCGACAAGACGGTTGCCGTGGTCGAGTTTGTCGGATCGAACGGTGAGCCGATCGCCATCTACATGGATTACGCGATGCATCCGGTGAACGGGTACCTTGCTGGTTTCATCAGCGCGGACTTTGCGGGGGCGGCGTCGCGGTATGTGGAGCAGGCTTTTGGAGACAAGGCGGTCGCAGTTTTCGCACAAGGTGCGAGCGGCGACCAGAATCCGTTGTATCTGCGTTCGGGAACGAATGCATTGGCGGCGCGCAGTGGCGCGCCAATCACGGGATACGTGATGACGCGGGAGCCGATCGAAGCGCCGATCCGGGATGGCAAGGTCAATGCCACAACGTTAAATCCCCAGGTGCGCGATCAGTTGGAGCGTGTGATGGACAGTGAAGGCGTCCTGCTGGGCGAAGAAGTGATTCGCGTCATGACGAATATCAGGCGCCTCGACGGCCACCCGAGCATTGCCGCGGAGCAGAAGATGGTGACATGCCCAGGGAGGAGACGAACGGACACGGGGCGCGAGGGGAAGGCGGGCACGTATGTCGATGGTGACCCGGTGCAGATTCGTCTGGGAGTTCTGCGGATTGGAAATATCGCGTTGACCTCGGTCGATGCGGAAATTTATTCCGCGATCGGGAAGCGGCTGAAGCAAGAGTCTCCTATGGCCAACACGGTGATGGTGACATTGGCGAATGGGCGCGCAAATTCTGGATATATCCCCAATGACAGCTCGTTTGGAGCGTTCACGTTTCAGGTGTTGAGTTCGAGCCTGAAACCGGGCTGTGCTGAAGGGGCAATCGTAAACGGGTTACTCGACGAGATTACGGATATTCAGAAGTAGCAGTGCGGCGAATCTTAATCCGGGTAGGGCTCGTTGGGTTTCACGATTCGGATGCGATGATCGGAAAATTTGTAGTGCGCTCCGGGTAGCTCGAGTTTCGGCATGTGGCAAGACGCGCAATTCGATTTCGCAACGTGACAAGGCCGGGCGCCGCGTTTTCCGCCGTTGTGGCAAGCCTGGCATTTGCTGTCGTAATCGGCAGTTTCCGAGAGCAGTTCCTGGTGGGGATCGTGGCAGGCGAGGCAGCTAATACGGGGATCGTCCGCGTCATAGCACTTGCTGCCTGCCAGGCGATAGGGCTGGAAGCGCACATTCCCGATGCCGATGTTGGGCTGCATCGCGATCTCCGCCCAGGTGCGATGACACTGGCCGCAGAAATCAGAAACTTTTTCCGCCGCCAGTCCACCGGAGAGCGAGCTGGGAATATCCGATTTCGTTTCTTCTCCGTTCTGAAGCATGAGCAGCAGATGAGATTCGGTGCGCTCGTGACAGTGACTGCACTGCACGCCCGGCCGGAGTTTTTGGAGTGTGAGCTGGCGGCCGGAAGCGGCGTCCGTGGAATGGCAGCCGAAACAGGCCAGCTTGTCGTCGAGAGTCATCAAGCGTCCGAGCGCTTCGTTCAGGCTGGCTGGTGCAGAGGCGGCAGAGCCCATGGTCGGGCCGAGCGCGTTTAATTCGCGGAAGTAGCTGACGCGGCTCTCATACAATTCGCCGTTTCGTTCCAGGATGTAGGTTTGCCCGATTGAGGAGCTTGCCCCCATCGCCCAACGAACGGGCGCCGTGATCGTCTGGGCTCCGTCGGTCACTGAGTACTCGCTCTGATCGCCTTTGCGTTCGATCCGGTAGGAATATTTTCCGACCGTCACCGTGAGCATGGGATGTTCGATTAATACTTTGCAGTCCTCGACCGTTTCGAGCGCTTGTCCCATCGACGTGTACGGCTGTGTCTTAGCCTGCGCGTGGCAGCGCGCGCAAGCGTTCGAGTTCGACCTGTCTATCTGTGCCGGGGCCGGAACGGGCAGGAAAAGCAGACTCATGAATGCAAGCCACGTCACGACGATGGAAGAATCGCGAATCGGATTTCCCCTGGCTGGTGAAAACTTTGGAGGTCCTGGCTGCAGCGGGGGCGTCCCTGTAGTTGCACCGCGCTGTCTTTGCCGCACCCCACGAAAGCTTGGCAATACGGATATGGTCGAGCGGAAATTGCGTCCAGTCGCAAATCATCATAGACGATTCCCGCGCGGAGAGTGCGAGACATAGACGGCTACGAAAAATTCACTTCTGCGAGAGATCGGGATGGAAACTTAATTTGGAGCGGCGATTGGGTGAAGATCGGGAGCCTTGACAGCTACGATCTTCATACCCGCCGGTGTGATGCTAATCACAGACACCTGGTCGCGATACGCCACATAGTGCCCGGAAGTCACCATTGAGGTATCAGTGCCCGTGGAAGTTCGCGAAGCCCTCATTTCAACCGCCGATCGTCCACGCCTGGGCCGAACGACCGCCGGGGTCAGACTTGCTCTGATCACGTTTGGCATTGTGCTGATTGGGTTCTGTGCCGCCGGAAAGCTTAACGCCAAGCACACTGTGGCCAGCGACGCTCCGAATGCCAATCTCGCGGTTATCACAGTTGACTATCCCTTCAACCACACGCTGTTTCCCCCCGATCTTGCTCCTCCTACTTTCCAATGGCGAGACGCCGACTCCACCGCCGTTGTCTGGCGGATCGATGTCTCCTTTGCCGACCGCTCCCATGACATTCAGTCCAAATCCAACGGCGAGCGGATGCAGATTGGCGCCATTGACGAACGATGCGCGAAAGCCGGCGCTGTGCCCCCCACCCTTACCCCGGAACAAGCGGCTGGCCACGCCTGGAAGCCCGATCTCACAACCTGGGAAGCAATTCTCCGCCACTCCGTCAAGAAGCCGGCGACCGTCACTGTAACGGGCTATCCCGACGAGAGTATGACCCGGGAACTGTCGCGAGGGCAGGTCATGATCCAGACCTCCAAGGACCCGGTCGGAGCCCCGATTTTTTTTCGCGACGTTCCGCTGATCTCCGTTCCCGTGGGCGAGAAGGGCGTGATTATGCCCATCCCGAGTGCGGCTGTTCCGTTCATCGCGTGGCGGCTGCGCTACGTCGGGGAAAACCAGAGTCGCTTGATGATGCAGGGGTTGCCCACTTGCATCAATTGCCATTCCTTCTCCCGTAATGGAGCGGCGATGGGGCTGGATGTGGACGGCCCCGGGAACGACAAGGGACTCTACGGCATCGTGCCCGTCAAGAGGGAGACCTCGATCCGCAATGAAGACGTCATTCGCTGGAGCTCTTTCACTGAAGAACGCGCGAGTAAGCGTTTCGGTTTCATGTCTCAGATCTCTCCTGACGGCCAGTACGTGATTACCTCCATCGAGAACCCTGGCTCCCATATCAAGGACTTTGACCGCCGCTTCTACAACGGCTTCTATCGGGACTATGGCTTCGGGCAGGTGTTCTTCCCGACCAAAGGAATCCTCGCCTGGTACAGCAAGTCCAGCGGCAAGTTGAAGCCTCTGCCTGGGGCCGACGACCCGGCTTACGTGCAGGCCGCCGCCTTCTGGAGTCCGGATGGCAAGTACCTGGTGTTCTCCCGGGCCTCCGCCAAGGAGCCCTACCACGAAGGGCAGGGCGTGGCGGAATACGCGAATTCGCCGGACGAGACTCAAGTCCAATACGATCTCTACCGCATCCCGTTCAATGAAGGCCGGGGTGGAACGCCCGAACGGATCGAGGGCGCTTCGCAAAACGGCATCAGCAACAACTTTCCCAAGGTTTCCCCGGACGGCCGCTGGATCGTCTTTGTCCAGAATCGCAATGGTTTACTGATGCGCCCAGACAGCCAGCTTTACATCGTTCCTTTTAACGGCGGCGCAGCCAGGCGACTCGACTGCAATTTCTCGCGTATGAATTCCTGGCACACGTTTTCTCCCAACGGGCGCTGGCTCGCTTTCTCCTCGAAAGGCCGTTCGCTTTATACCCAACTTTTCCTTACGCATATTGACGAGAATGGACAGGATTCCCCGGCAATTCAGGTCGAAAATGCGACGGCAGCCAATCGTGGTGTGAATATCCCTGAATTCGTCAACATTCCTCCCGACGGCCTGGTCAAGATGGAGGCGCCGGCCACCGAGTTCTATCGGCTCACTGACGCCGCTGGAGAATTGGCACGGAAGGGAGACTATGCGGGGGCTGCGTTGCAATGGGCCAAAGCCGTTGAAGTCGATCCGGAAGACGGTAAAGCTCGCTACCATCTTGCCTTCGCCCTGGACAAGCAAGGTCAACTGGAACAGGCGATCGAGCAATACCGCAAGTCCGTGGAATTAGATAGCTCGAATGCGGCAGCCTTTGCCAGCCTGTCGACGGCGCTCGCTCACGCCGGGAATTTGAAGGAATCGATTGAAGCAGCCAAACAGTCTCTCGCGCTCAATGCGAACGACGTCGTGATGGAAGGCAACCTGGCTGCAAGCTTGCTGGAGACCGGACAGACGAACGAAGCTGTGGACCACATCCGCAGGGCTCTGGAACTGGACCCAGACTTCGCTGACGGCCACAACATGCTCGGAATCGTTCTCGCCCGTGCAGGCAAGCTTGAGGAAAGCGTCGCCCACCTGCAACAGGCCGTATCGCTTGTACCCGATTCTCCCGAATACCACTTCAATCTGAGCCGTTTTCTCGCCGCGGCGCATCGCTTCCCGGAAGCAATTCCGGAATGCGAAAAGGCAGTAGAACTTTGGGGCGGGAACGAACCGCAAAGTCTGACGATGCTTGCAGCAATGTACTCGGAGGTAGGTCGCTTTTCCGAGGCAGCCCAAACCGCACGGCGGGCACTCGCCCTTGCGTCAGCCCAAAATGACGCCGATCTTTCTCAGCAGCTTCGTGCCAGAATCGCTTATTACGAGTCGCAAGCAGGAGCAGTCCCTGCCCAGCCATGATCCGGCCCCCGCGGTCGCATTCCACCCAAAACTCCCTTTTTTGCATGCCCCTCTCCCGGTTTCGACTTATCGTCCTTAGTTTCTTGATTTTCGCCCATAGTAACTATCCTTAGTCCCCGGAATCCGGTCAATTCAGTTCAATGTTTGGGCTGGAATAGCGCCTCCCGAGGGCACCAGACCTCGAGAAAAAGCGGGACAGTGGACTGAGGAGAAGCGTACGGAAGCAACTACATTAACGATTTTCTTCTTGACAACGCTCATAGGGATGCCCGTTAATTGGCGGCGGCGTGCTCTAGTAGAAAAGCACTAAGGCTCCCTGTAGAGCGAGGAACTATGTCAAAGGCTTTTAAGCTAACAGTGCTACTCAGTCTGTTCGCGCTGGTAAGCGTGAACTTGTGGGGGCAAGGAATCTTCGCCACTCTGACCGGCGTGGTTTCTGACCCTTCGAATGCAATCGTAAAAGGTGCGAAGGTCACACTGACCGATGCGACCTCGGGTTCGGCCCGTGAGACCGTGACCAACGACGACGGCTATTACACGTTCGCCTCAGTCCCTGTCGGCACGTACAACCTGCGAATCGAGGCTCAAGGTTTTCAAGCCTATAAAGCGGACGCGATCGCCCTCGGCGGCGCGGAAAAGCGCAACTTGAACGTGACTCTCACCGTCGGGGCGACCAGCCAGACGGTTGAGGTCAGCGCGGAAGCAACCCAGCTGGTGACCACCGACTCTCCTGAGAAGTCGTATACGCTGGAAGCCAAGGAATTGCAGAATCTGACTCAGGTCGGCAGCGATGCGGCCGAGTACATCAAGATCATGCCCGGATTTGCCGTGCAGAACGGCAGTTCCAACAAGGCGAACTACAGCGGCGAAGTGATTGGCATTAACGCCAACGGCGACGCCGGCAGCCAAAGCCCGCTGAACAACGCGTCGAGCTACAACGGTCTCCCCGGCAACTCGCTCGACATCACCATGGACGGCGCGCACGTTGCCGACCCGGGTTGCGATTGCGACACGCCAGTCAATCCCAACTCGGATTTCCTGCAGGAGTTCCGCGTGCTGGCATCCAACTTCAGCGCCGAGAACCAAAAGGGACCGATCCTCATCACGTCGGTGACGAAGTCGGGCGGAAACAAATTGCATGGCAGCGGATTTTTCTCTGCCAGAAACTATGTTCTCAATGCCAACGACTGGCTGAATAACGACAGCACCCCGCCCGCTCCGAAACCTGCAAACAAGTATTACTATCCAGGCGGCAGCATCGGTGGCAAGGTTCCCCATACCCACGACAAGCTGTTCTTCTTCGCGGGCTTCGAGTACTACTACCAGGTCCTGGACACGGGCTTGCTGCGTTCGACCGTGCCCACGGCGGGCATGCTGAATGGGAATTTCTCCACCTCGGAATTGGAGAAGATCGGTGACGCAAACCTTGGGTACCAGACGGGCGGTGGAGGAACACCGGTGGGTTCACTTTGCCCCGGTGCCAGCGCAAGCAACTACATTCCATGCTTGAACCAGAATGCTCTCAATGCTTTTGGAGCCACACCCGACGGAAACGGCGGATATAACGTCCAGATTCCGACGGCAGATTTGAATCCAAACATGCTCGCCCTGATGAAGTTGTATCCGGCGGCGAATGCAGATCCCAACCAAACTGGCGGGTACAATTACGTCAAGTCTGCGATCTTCAACCAAAACAATACGCAGTTCGTGACGCGCGAAGACTACAGCATCAGCAACAGCACGAAGCTGTTTGTTCGCTACAACTATCAGAAAGAGACGCAACAATTCCCGGTGGGCCTGTGGTGGCGACAGTCGGACCAGGTTCCGTATCCGACAGCGGTCGAGGGCAAAAACCGGTCTTACTCGATCTCGGGATCGCTTACCCACGTGTTCAGCCCAACGATGACCAATGAAACGGTCGTCGCCTATACGCTGGTGAAGTTCCCGAACGTTTTCGCCAGTCCGAATGCTGTCAGTCGCGCGAATGTCGGCTACAACGTTCAGGGACTATTCAACAACGGCGTTTCGCAGATCCCGTCGTTCGGTGGTACGGGCGGCAACGGGGAAACGGCTTTGGTGTTCAATCCGGGCGGCTTCGAGGCAGGGGGAGCGTCACAAGGCTTGTACGCTAACAAGTACATGCCAAGCGTGAGTGACACGGTCACCAAGGTTTACAAGACGCACACGTTCAAGGCGGGTTTCTTCTGGGAATGGATCCGCAACGTTCAGCCGGCAAACAACAATACCAACGGGTACCTGCAGTTCGTGTCTGGCAGTGACCCCCTGTACACGACTGGCGACTCCTATTCTGATGAGGTCCTGGGCATTGCCAGCAACTACAACGAAGCGACGAAGAACCGCCTGAACGACATCGCGTACAACACGGTGGATTTCTTCGCTCAGGATGACTGGAAAGCGACCAGGCGCCTGACCATAAACTACGGTCTGCGCTTCAGCCACTTGCAGCCATGGTATGACCGCGTAGGAGATGGTTTCGCGATCTTCAATCAAGCCGCCTACACCGCGGGCGGTGGCGCAGCATGCGTGTCCACGTTCTGCGGATACCAGTGGCATGCCAACACCAGTTCCGTTCCTTTGACTGGCTACCCGACACGCGCGCTGTATTACCAGCCCCGTTTAGGCGCCGCTTATGACCTCATGGGCGACGGCAAGACGGTGCTCCGCGGAGGGTGGGGCCGGTACTACTTCCACACTGGCCAGTTCACGAGTGGCCTGGATGCGTCCGCTGGAGTCAAGTCAACCAGTTTCTCCAAGCAGATCGCGGTGAGCTCGACCACCAGTCAGCCGATCCTGGTCAATCCACTTCCCGCATCCTTGACCGCCCAAGCTCCATGGAACTCAGCCACAGCCAATTTCGGACTCGACGATATTTCTCAGCAAACATTTTTCAGCTCTAACCCGTCAGGTCCTGCGGCCGTAGATGGCACAGACGACAAGATGGGTTATACCGACAACTGGAACTTCACCATTTCTCGGCAATTGCCGTGGTCGAGCCTGTTCGAGGTCGCCTATATCGGCAACCGGTCGAGAGATCTCTCCAGTGGAGGGAATGGTGGAAGTCTGGGCTCTGGGGGCGGAGGCTTCGCCACCTATGACATCAACCTGATACCCGTCGGTGCGATAACCGCCTACGCGGCATCCCATGGCAATGTTGATCCGAACACGTTGGCTACCAGCACCTTCTATCCCCTTCAGGGTTACTCAGACATCGATGTGACCACGAATAACGGGCGCGCGAACTACAACGCTCTGCAAGCGACTTGGGCTCGCACCAGAGGGCGGTATACGCTCGATCTGAACTACACCTACAGCAAGGCCGAGGGTGTAGTGAATGATGGCTCGAGCCGCGCGGCCGATATTTTTGACATCAACAAAAGCATCGGTGTTCTGCCCAACAGCAGAAAGCACCTATTCAACGCTGTTTATTCCGTGGAGCTGCCCATCGCGAAGAACATCAACAAGTATGCGGGTGGTGTTGTAAACGGCTGGCAGGTCAGCGGAATCGTGCAGCTCCAGAGCGGGCCCAACCTGACTGCTTACCAGAACCAGAACTACGGTATGAGTTACGTGGGAACGGCTGCGAACAATGGCATTGCGGTGGTTCCGGGTACCAACTTCGCGCTCAATAACATTTCTCTGCTGGGCACGAACGAGATCCAACTCAACCCGATCGTGACCTGTAATCCAGCGAGTGGGCTGAAGACGCACCAGTACGTCAATGGCAGCTGCTTCGCGGCCCCATCGCAGGTCGGCCAGAACGGCCCGTTTGTCCTGCCGGCGATTTATGGTCCCGCGTACTTCAACTGGGATATGGCGTTGTTCAAGAACTTTGCCATTACCGAGAGCCAGAAGCTGCAGTTCCGGTTCAACTTCTACAACTGGATGAACCATCCGTTGTGGTCGTTCAACGGCAACAATCTCGGGCTCACGTTCCAGCAAGATGCTACGGGCGCCTTCACACAGAGCAACTCGAATTTCGGCTATGTCACCCAGAAGCAGGGACACCGAATCATCGAGATGGGAGTGAAATACTACTTCTAAGCTCAAGACGCGTTTGGGCTCGAATGGGATGGCTTCGGCCATCCCATTCGTTTTCTAGGCATGTTCCTCATCCAAAAGAATCGTCCGCGGAGTTGTTGCCGGCTTGATGACATAAAATAGCTGCACAGGCCGTTCTCTCTCCGGTTTGATATGCGAAACCTTGCACTTTTTCTTGCGTTGAACCTCGTACTCGGCGCGCACGCCTTCGGCCAAGCTCAAGACCCCGGGGCGCTGGTGCAAGACGCGATCAGCAAGCAACAAGCCGGCGATCTGGACGGCGCGGTCGCCGAGTACAAGACCTTCCTGAAAGACCATCCGGACGTCGGAGCCATCCATGCGAACCTTGGCGCGGCGCTTGCGGGGCTTGGGCATTACGAAGAAGCGATCAAGGAATACAAGCTAGCCCTCAAGCTTGCGCCCACGACACCCGGGCTGCACATGAACCTGGCGCTCGCCTATTACAAGATGGGGCGAATTGACGATGCCGCCACGCTTCTGGTGAAGGTAGTGAAGGCCGAGCCGAAGAACTACCAGGCGACCCTACTGCTGGGGGATTGTGATCTGCGGATGGGGAAGAATGCGGAGACCATCAAACTCCTGCAACCCTTGTCCGACGCTCACCCTGACGATCTGGCAGTCGCCTACATGCTGGGCACGGCGCTGCTGCGAAACAAGCAGCGTGAGGAGGGGGCGGCCGTGATTGACCGGATCCTGCGCAACGGGGAGTCCGCGGAAACGCATCTCTTGCTGGGGATGAGCAAGTTTGAGGCGCTCGAGTACCCGGCGGCGATTGCTGATCTCAATAAGGCGGCGGAACTCAATCCGAACCTGCCGGACCTGTATTCCTATCTTGGGCAGGCGCAGATGGCGAGCGGCGACATGAAGGCGGCGCGGGAAGCGTTTGAGAAGGAACTCGCTACGAACCCCAATGACTTTGAATCGAACGTGCGGCTGGCGGTGCTGTTGAAGCAGGACGGTAACTACGAGCGGGCGCATCAGTTGCTGGACCGCGCGCTGCTGGTTCGTCCAAAGGATCCGGGCGCGCTTTACCAGGTGGGAGCTACGGACCTGGCGGCCGGAGATATGAACCGGGCATGCAGCGTGCTCGAGACATTGGTGAAGCAGTATCCAGAATTTCTGGAGGCCCATGTATCCCTGGCGCAGGTTTATTACCGCCTGAAACGCAAGGAGGCCGGGGACCGTGAGCGGGAGATCGTGACCAGGCTGAAGGCAGCGCAGGACGCGGAGCAATCGAAGACCAAGGGGCAGGCGGAAGCGAGATAGGGGAGTGTTTCTCGCGGGGCGCGTCGGCGCTTCACGCAAAATACATAAGTGGATTGTGGCAACACCGCCGCTCCTGATGACGGTCTGAGAGCTACCGGGCGGGCTCGTCGATCTTCAGGAATTGGTCTGCGGCAACATCTTTCAGAAGCTGTTTGATTCCGCTCGGCCATTTTATTTCTACCGACGAGACTTTCGATTCCAGACCCAAGCCGAAGTGAACCCGTTTGTCGCTGGAGGACATAAAGCCGACGCTGACGGAAACGTGGTTGTAGAGAACGCGTCCTGAAGCGGTGGTGACTTTGACTTTTGCTCCGATGGCGTCACGAGCGCTTTTGTGTCCGGTCAGACTCAGAGTCAGCCAATGATTTCCGCTGTCGGCGGTGTTCATGAGAATTCTGGGCTTTTCGTTCAGGGAAGTGACAACAATGTCGAGCGAGCCGTCATTGTTGAGGTCGCCGAATGCCGAACCGCGCTGAAAACCTCTGCGGAGGAAGTCTTTCCCCATGTCGTCGGAGACGTCGATAAAAGTCTTGCCGTCGACATTCTCGAACATGGTGTCGTGCTCAGGCGAAGATTCGTTGACCTGGTCCACATCGCCGTTGGCGGAGTAGATATCCTTCCAGCCATCGTTGTTGTAATCGATGAAGCCGTTGCTCCATCCCGAATGAGGCGAGCTCAGCGTCTGCATTTTTGACGAATAGGCGTAGGCAAACTGGTCCCCGTTGTTCTTCAGCAACTGCCAGATCTGCTGGCGCAGGTTGTTATAGAAAATGTCGACTCTGCCGTCATTGTCGAAATCTTTGGCGTCCGATCCCATGGACGATCCGGTGCGGGCGTTTTCGTCGTAGCCAACGCCCATTTCGAGGCCTTTTTCCTCGAATTTTCCGTTTTTCAGGTTGATGAACAGCGAGTTGGGCTCGGTGTCGTTGGCGATGAAAATGTCGGGCCATCCGTCGTCATTGAAGTCGGCAATCGAGATGCCCATGCCTTTGCCGGGAGATTTCGCGAGGCCGGATTTCTCGGTCACGTCTTCGAATTTGCCGTGACCGAGGTTGTGATAAAGGCGGTGCGGTACGTTCTTGTAGCGCCGGGGATCGCAATAGTATTCCGCGGTGCCCATGGTGCAGCGAAGGTCGGTTTGCGGGGTCCAGTAGGTGTAGTTCGAGACGATGAGGTCGAGGAGGCCGTCGTTGTCATAATCGAACCAAGCGGCGGCGACGCTGAGCGTGTCGGGCGGCTTGGTGCCGATTCCGGAGAGCTTAGTGACGTCTGTAAAGGTGCCATCGCCGTTGTTGTGGTAGAGGGTATTTCGGCCAGCGGCGCAGATGAACAGGTCTTCATATCCGTCGTTGTCGTAGTCTCCCACTGCGACTCCGAAGTTGAAGTCGAGGTTCTCACCCTGGAGGCCGGCTTTGGCGGTGACGTCTTCGAAGGTACCGTCCGGCTGTTGCTTGAGGAGGCAGTTGTAATAGGAGGGATTGGTCTTCTTCATCTCGGGAATTTGGGCGCCGTTGGTGAAGAAGATGTCCATGCGGCCATCGTTATCGAAGTCAAAGATGGCAACTCCTCCGCACATCGGCTGCGGGAAGTATTTGTGTCCGCCGGAACTGTTGTTGCTGATGTAGTTGAATTGGGAGCGAGGGGCGACGTCGATAAAGCCCGGCCGTTTTGCGGCGGGAGAGGCGCCCGAGGCAAGAAAGAGCAGGGATAAAACGGCGAGGCAAGAGGCAACCGACAGCCTTTTCCAGATGCTAGACTTAATGGCGGGCATGAAGTCCTATCGCTGCATTCTATCCGGAATTCTGCTCGGATCAGGCATTCTGATCGCCGGTACCTCCGCTGCCCCGATCGTATTCGAGGAAATTGCGCAGCGATCCGGGCTGACCTTTGTCAGCGACAGCAGCCCCACTCCCAACAAGAACCAGCCGGAAACGATGGTGGGCGGCGTAGCCCTGTTCGATTATGACAACGACGGCTACCTGGACGTCATGGTGATAAATGGCGCCGCGATTCCCTCACTGCAGAAGGAAAGCCCAAAATTCTGGAACCGTCTCTATCACAACAATCGCGACGGGACCTTTACCGATGTGACCGAAGCTGCCGGAGTGGCGGGAGCCGGATTCGGGATGGGCGTGGCGATTGGGGATTTTGACAATGACGGCTGGCCTGACATCTACGTGGTGAACGTCGGCAAGAATCAGTTGCTGCATAACAACGGGAATGGCACGTTTACCGACGTCACCGACAAGGCTGGAGTTGGCGGAGGGGTGCTGGACGGCAAGAAGATGTGGTCGGTGTCGGCGGCCTGGGTCGACTACAACAACGACGGCCTGCTCGATCTATTCGTCTCCAACTATTGCAAGTGGGAGGTGAACAAAGACCCGTACTGCGGGCCGAACCCGAAGTTGCGGGCCTATTGCCATCCCAGCAATTACGCCAACCTGCCCAACACGCTTTACCGCAACAATGGAGACGGCACGTTCACGGATGTGTCGGTGGAGACGGGCATCTCCAAGTATTCCGGCAAGGGAATGGGGGTCGCGATTGCGGATTACGATGGCGACGGCTTCATGGACATTTTTGTCGCGAATGACAACCGCCCCAATTTCCTCTTTCACAATCTTGGCGGGAAGAAATTCGAGGAGGTAGCGCTGGAGTCGGGCGTGGCCTATGCCCAGAGTGGCAGCGCGTTGTCGGGGATGGGCGTCGACTTTAAAGACGTCTACAACGACGGACGGCCGGACATATGGCACACGGCCGTGGAGAACGAGAGTTTCCCCTTATTCCGGAACCTGGGTGGGGGATCGTTCGAGGAGCAGACGATGCCGGCCCATCTCGCGGTGACGCGAACGATGTCAGGGTGGGGAAACGGCATCTTTGATTTTGACAACGACGGCTGGAAGGACCTGTTTGTGGCACGCAGTAACGTTCTCGATAACATTGCGCAATTCGGCAACCGCCGCTATGAAGAACCGAACAGCGTGCTCCGCAATGTTGGAGGGGGAAAGTTCGAAGACGTCAGCAGCCAGGCGGGTGCTGACTTTCAGCTGGCGGCGGCCCATCGCGGCGTCGCGTTCGGCGACCTCGACAATGACGGGCGGATCGATGCAGTCGTCACCGTCCTGAACGGTTCCATTAAGTACTTTCATAATATCTCGAAGAATAATAATCACTGGATCCTTCTGAAACTGGTCGGCAAGAAGAGCAACCGCATGGGGCTGGGGGCGCAGGTGCGGATTACTGGCGAAGACGGTAAGGTTCAGTACAACGAAGCCACCACCGCCGTGGGCTATGCGAGCGCCAGCGACGCGCGCGTGCACTTTGGACTCGGCCAGTCAAAACTCGTGCGCGAGATCGAGATCACATGGCCGAGCCGCGTGCACCAGGTTTTGCATAACGTTTCCGCGGACCAGATTCTGAAGGTTGAAGAACCGGCCCAGTAGCCGTTGAACCAGATTCCTTACCGACTGGCGGCCCGATGAATGTGTGCCGCAGGACAGCCGGGGCGGCTGTCCCTACATGGTTCATCTCAAAACGCGGGTAGCTTCAATTTCGACGTGATTACGCTCAGGCCTTTCACTCCGCTCAGCCCCACCAGCAGGGCCACGAAAAATACACTGAGGCGGTTGTGGAGGAATGCGGTCTCGAGCTTGGGCAACCCCACAATCACGTAAGCCCAACTGGCAACCAGGCCCACGATCAATCCCGTAAGAACGCGGAGCAGGAAATTTCCTTTCGAATTGATCCAGGCCAGGACGCCGCCGAGAAAGCCTCCAAGCAGCGAGGTCAGGAGCACGCTCAGCCAGGTAATGGTGATGACCAGCGAGACGGTGGGATAACCCGGCGTGGAGACCTGTACGGTCGATCTCCCGAAGAAGGTCGGGATCAGGATGGTGGAGCAGTCGAAGCCTCCGACGTCGACGAAGGTTTGCAGGGGATTGAGGGTGAGGGCGGCGTTGTCGGTATTGAAGTGGACGTCCCGCTTCTCGGTGAGCTTGGCAGCGCCATTCGGGCCTTTGAAACGTGCCGTCAGCGGGAAATTGTCGACCAGCGTGATGCTGGCCGGCGCGTTCGCAAATTCGATTCCGAGGATGTTGTCGGAAAACTTGTGCGTTATGGTTTTTGAGTCGGAGCTGCTGCTGCCGATGACGAGGACGGTGTAGTTCGGAGGCTTGGTGGTAGCCACCCCCAGCGTTGCGGCGGGAATGGGCCATTGCGATGTCCAGCATGCCGCACCCGATGTCGTGCCTTTGTGAATGACTATGGGGTTGTTGTCGAGAGCGCCGTGATCGAAGGTCAGCCAGACCTCGATATCGCGGGTGAGATCGTCAGCTCCTAAATAGAACGCCTGAACGCGAGCACAGGTGGTGCCGTCGGCGCGGGTTCCGCCGTTGGCGTCCTCGCCGGAGACGGTGAGAGCGAGTTGTGGCACGGATGGGCTAGCCGGGGCAGGGATCTGGGGGTCAGGAAAGGCGGCGAAAATCAACCGGGCGGGCCTCCGGCGGGGCATCGGGAGATCTCCGAGCCACGCTCCCGAGCCGGCCTTCTTTTCGCCGGCCAGCTTCTGTTTGGTATGAGACATCTTGTGCGCGGCAGTCTTTCCGGGCCGTATCAGCATGTAATTCGAGCCGCCGATCAGTTGCTGCTCATTTTGCTTGACCGTGAGCTTGGCGAGACCGGCTGCATCGACAGGAACGGAGATCTGCTTGGCGGATTCTCCCGGAGCGAAGGTAACGGCGTAAGTCGTGACCTGGCCGGAAGGTTGTTCAACCTTCAATTCCGCAGAAGTGGACCTTGTGGCCGGTGCCGGGTGGCCATCACTGTCGAGCAGTTGAAGCCGGACGGGAGCCTCGGCCCCCAGCTGATTCTGGACGTTGACCGGAGCGACATCGATCCGGGCAGGTGCCTGCTGGCCGAACGACCTGGAATTCAGGGCCAAAAACAGAACCACCGCGATCATCGCTTTTCGCATAGGAAGCTCCTGGCTTTTCAGATAGGCAGTCACCGGGTCTTGCCTGCGAAACGGACGGCGCCCTCGGGCGGACGGGTGTCGCGCACGGGCAGGGTCCTGCTTGTGACTGGAGGGGAAGCGGACGCAAGTCTGGTGCATTGAGGCCGCGATTCAACCGAAATCGAGTTTTTGTCCGGTTTTTGGAACAAATCGAGGTGAATGACATCGGGAGGGGCTTCCTACACCTCACATTGGCCAATCAGGCGGCAGAAGAGGATCCTTTTGAAAAGGGGTAACGACCGCATATCAAAGCATTTTCGAGTAGTACGGGTAACCTCTTGAGGGTGTTGACGCGTCTAAATAGAGACTGAAAATGGGCCTAGGTGTCGCTGCACCGGGGCGTATAATCAGGCACAAGGAGTACCCCCTATGAAGCTCAGATGGCTGGCAGGCGCGGTGGCATTGCTGGCGTTCAGCGCAGGGCCCTGGACGTTCGCTCAAGTATCCGATCAGGACAAGGATCAACCGAAATCAGGAGATATGCAGAACGCGCCTCCGCAAAAGCCGGCCACTCTGCCGACCCAGGATGACAGCCAGATCAAGCACGACGGCGGCAAGACCGACATCGATGCGGTTGGCAATCGCAACGTAGGGTGCGGACGAGGAGTAGGGAACTGGTACTCAGTGGAAGGGCAGGTTGCGCGGGGACGCGTATACGCCCAGCAGATTGAGTCGCAGATCAAGCTGGTGAATGACCCGGTGGTCACCGAGTATGTGAACCGCATCGGCCAAAACCTGGTGCGCAACTCGGACGCACAGGTACCGTTCACGATTAAAGTAATCGATTCCGACGTCGTCAACGCGATGGCGCTGCCCGGCGGCTTCTTCTACGTAAATTCCGGCCTGATTCTGGCGGCGGACGAGGAAGCGGAGATGGCGGGCGTGATGGCGCACGAGATCGCCCACGTGGCCGCGTGCCACTACGGCAGGGAAATGACGAGGGTGAATCTGCTGCAACTGATGTCGCTGCCGGCCATCTTCATGGGCGGCGCGATCGGATACGGCGTATATGAAGGCATGGGGCTTGGCATTCCGCTGACGTTCCTGCACTTCTCGCGCGGATTCGAGGCGGAAGCGGATTACCTGGGCATCGAGTACATGTATCGGGCCGGTTATGATCCGTCGGCCTTCGTCTCGTTCTTCGAAAAGATCCAGGCGATGGAAAAGAAGAAGCCCGGCACGCTGTCGAAAGCTTTTGACACGCACCCACAGACGCCGGACCGGATCGAGAAGTCGCAGGAGGAGATCCGGAAGATTCTTCCGGCGAAGCAGCAGTACATCGTGACCACGTCGGAATTCGAAGAGGTGAAGGCGCGGCTGGCTGCGATCGAGAACAAGCACAAGTTGCTGGATGAAAAGGACGGCAACAAGCCTAGCTTGCGGCGGACGTCGAATACCAGCGACAAGAGCGGCGACACCAAGAGCGACGACGATCGTCCGACGCTGAAACGGCGGGATGATTCGAATTAGGCTCGGATTGGTCATGTGAAACCGGCGGCTGAGGCCGCCGGTTTTTCTTTTTTGAGCAGGCCCTGAAGGGCTTTCGTGGGCGCTTTGACGTGGCCCTGGGGGGTGATTTTCTACGGTGCCGCCGCGTAGATTCCTGGCTCGGTTCCGACAACGGACTTCTTATTCGGCTGCATCACAACTATTTGTGATTCCAGTCACAGATAAGACTTGGGGAACCGACATAGCCTCGGCTATGCTTTCTTCATCGCGCGTTTAAGGCGGAGACATCCCATGCCTGAGAACACACTTACCATCACAGACAACCGCACGAACAAAACCTATACCGTTCCCATTGAGAACGGCACGATCCGCGCGATGGACCTGCGCCAGATCAAGGCCGGGGTCGACGATTTCGGATTGATGACCTACGACCCGGCATTTATGAATACGGCGTCGTGCAAGAGCAACATCACTTACATCGATGGGGACAAGGGCATCCTGCGCTATCGCGGATATCCCATCGAAGTGCTGGCCGAGCGCTGCACTTTCCTGGAAGTGGCGTATCTGCTGATGTACGGCGAACTGCCCACGGAAAAGGAATTGAAGCAGTGGGTCTACGACATCACGCACCACACGATGTTGCACGAAACCACGAAGAAATTCATGGAAGGGTTCCGGTACTCGGCGCATCCGATGTCGATGTTCGTGAGCACGATTGCGGCGCTGTCGAGCGTGTATCCGGACGCAAAGCTGGTGCGCAGTCCAGCCGATCGCATGCACCAGAGTATCCGGCTGATCGGGAAGGTGCCGTCGATTGCGGCGATGTCGTATCGGCACAATGTCGGTTTTCCGTACGTGTATCCGGACAACGATTTGAGCTACACCGAAAACTTCATGAACATGCTGTGGAAGATGGTCGAGCCGAAGTATGTAGCGCATCCCGCGATCGCACGGGCGCTCGACATCTTGTTTATCCTGCACGCCGATCACGAGCAGAACTGCAGCACCAGCGCGATGCGCGGGGTGGGGAGTTCTGAATCAGATCCTTACCTGTCGGTGGCGTCGGCAGCTTCGGCATTGGCAGGCCCGCTACACGGCGGAGCCAATGAAGAAGTGCTAAAGATGCTGGATGAGATCGGAACGAAGGACAAAGTTCCGGCCTACATCAAGCGGGTGAAGGAAGGCGAGTTCAAGTTGATGGGATTCGGCCACCGCATCTACAAGAATTACGATCCGCGGGCAAAAATCATCCGCTGGAGCGCCGAGCAGGTGTTCGAGGTGACGGGGCGCAATCCGAAGCTGGACATTGCCCTGGAACTCGAGCGCATCGCCCTGGAAGACGATTACTTCGTAAAGCGCAAGCTTTATCCGAACGTCGATTTTTACTCGGGGATCATGTACCAGGCGATGGGATTCCGGCCGGAGATGTTCACGGTTCTCTTCGCGATTCCGCGCACTGCCGGCTGGCTGGCGCAGTGGGAGGAGTTGATGAAGGATCCGGAGCAGAAGATTGCCCGTCCGCGCCAGATCTACCTCGGGCACGGAGAGCGGGAATTTATTCCGATCGACAAGCGCGTACCGGTACCAATTCCGGCGGAATACCCGACGCGCTGAGGTTGCCGGAATCGACAACTGAATAAAAAACCAGCCGCGAGTTTTGCTCGCAGCCTTGGATCCGGAACTGTCAGTTGAGTTTTAGCGATGTCGCGCGCTTAAGCGGCGTGCTTGGCCAGTTCGGCGAGATGCTGGCGATGCTGCTCCGGAGAAGTGATGACTTTCATCTCGGTCCAGTCATAGGGCAGTTCTTTCCCGCAATCGAGGCAAGCGACATAGGTGCCCGTTAACACCGCGGCTTTCGGGCGGCGTGAAGCGCCGCGAATGGTGACTGGAAAGCTGTAACGGGTGTGCCTGCAGCCGAAAACCGCGTCGTAAATCTTTCCCAACATAGCCCCACCTCCCACAAACCGGGATCAACCCAGCGAACCTGTGCCGTACATTAGGCGCCCGGTGCGGCAAGTCGTCAATCGCCCGAAAGCCCTACGGGACGCGCCTTAATGCACTTACCCTACTTAGATTCACGGCGCAGGGAAAGGGTTTCGACTTTCAGTTAGCCGGTACTCCAATTTGGGAACAGGAATGAAACTGCTTCCCTGAGAGATAGTTACAGAGGGAGGAAAATCGTTTCACACGCTCTGGGGGCCGCGACGTTTCTGCTGCTGGCACTTGGCCATAATGGCGGACCGGAGACGGCTGCGCAGATCTTCAGGAAGTTCGTAGAGTTGGGAATCGCGATAAATCTCGATGGTCTTCTTGGTTGTGTCGCAGACTACGTAGCAGTTGTGGCACCAGGAAAGATGGTTCTCCAACTCGACCTTAGTCTTCTCGTCCAGAACGCCGTCCAAATAATTGGTCAGCTCGTGTAAGAATTCAGAGCATTTCACTTGTTGCCATCTCCACTCTCGCGTTTCTGGAAATACCGTCCAAGGCGTTCTCGCAGCTGAAGCCGGGCGCGTAATAACCGCGATTTTACCGCGGGCACGCTTAAATCCAGCGCCGCTGCCGTCTCCTCGGTGGACAGTCCCTCCACGTCCCTCAACACAAACACAGTCCGAAAGCCCGGGGGAAGGCCCTGGATGGTCTTACTCAGAATCTCGCGCAACTCGGCTTGCGTGTACTGCTGTTCCGGATTCGGGCTCCAGTCGGCAATCTCGCGGGGCAGAGAATCATCTTCGGTCTTGATGTCCTCGTCCAGCGAGACGGTACGTTCTGGCTTGCGCCGCCGCAATTTCATCAACGCTTCGTTGACGGCGATGCGGACCAGCCACGTATAAAACTTCGACTGCTCCTGAAACTGCGCCAGGTTGCCATACGCTTTCAGAAAGGCTTCCTGCACCACGTCTTCCGCATCTTCGCGGTTTTGCGTGATGTGCTGCGCAATTCGGAATACGTTGCGGTCATACCGGCGAACCAATTCTTCGAAAGCAGAATCGTCGCCTTTTTTGGCCGCTTGGACGAGCGCCAGTTCTTCCGTAATCGGCGCTCCCAGTTTGTTTTGGATGGCTCCCATGGTTTCGGCGATGCAGTATTTTCCCGCCGTTCAAGGACATCGCGATGGCGCCGGCGGTCCGGAGAAGCGGAACTGTTATTCTACTTGGTAACCGCACTGTTTGCCCAACGGCTTTCATCGTAGGCGGGTGAAAGCGATTGCTGTAGATTGCCAAAAGGGACGCCTCGAAACCGATTCCGAAGTTTGACGACATTACTTCGGTACCATGATGGACGGCTGCAACTACCCTATAATCCAAGGGTTAAGCGGGCTGTAATTCTTGATGGCAGCAGGTCAATATCGGCTTGGGGAATGGTTTATCAGGAATGGCGGAAAGCAAGAATAAGAACCTTCAACAAATCGTAGAGCGAGCGGTTGCACAAGCCCTGGAGCAGCAACTTCCGAAGCTGCAAACGGAACTGGTGGAGCGCGTGCTTGCTGATCTGCCCGATGCAGTTCCGGCGATACCCGAGACAACGGGCGCCGGAGGCGCGACCCCAAGCAGCCTCGTCCAAGCGGTTGCGACGATTCATGCCGGCACTACCCAAAAAGAAATCCTGCGAGCGCTCCTCGATACCAGCAGCAGCAATGCAGCGCGCGTGGCGTTGTTTGTCGTGAAGTCGGGTGCTGCGACGGGATGGCAGGGGCGCGGCCTGGGCGACGAAGATTCCATCAAAGATTTCGCGCTGGATATGAGCGTGGGGCCGATCTCACACGCCTATCAGAATCGCGTTGCGACTCCAGCGAATATCGCAGAAATGGATGGAAGATTTGTCGAGCGTTTCGGAGGGCCGGCGAACGAACAGATCCTGGTGCTTCCTCTGGTGCTGAAAGACAAGGTTGCCGCGTTGCTTTATGCCGATGGCGGCGCGGAAGGATTGCTGGAGTCGAGCTCTCTTGAGTTGCTGGTGATGGCGACCAGTGCATGGCTGGAAGTCGCTTCGCTGCGCAAGCAGGCGCAGAAAGAGCCGGCTGAGCCAGCCCCGGCAGCGGTGGAGCATGCTCCCGCGCCGGTACAGACAGTCAGTTCTTTCTCCGATCCCTTTGCGTCGCACGCGCCGAAGCATACGGCTCCGAAAGCTCCGGAGCCGGAACCAGCGGCTGAAGTTGTGGAAGTGGCGCGGTCGGCTGCTGCCAGCGCGGCGTCCGCTCCTGCGGCCGCGACCGATCCGTTCGCTGGATTGTCGGCCGAAGATGCCGACACGCACCGAAAGGCCCAGCGCTTCGCCCGCCTTCTGGTGGATGAAATCAAGCTCTACAATCAGGCCAAGGTGGCCGAAGGACGCCGCCACAAGGATCTCTACGACCGGCTGAAGGAAGATATCGAGAAGAGCCGCGCCACGTACCAGAAGCGGTACGGCAGCAGCATTGCGGCAAGCGGCGATTACTTCCAAAAAGAAGTGGTGCGCAGCCTGGCGGAAGACGATCTTTCGGTGATGGGCTCCAGCTTCCGGGCGTAATCCCAAAGGTACGGGGTAGACTTAAGACAGGTTCTGGAATTCGCTTCTCCGCGCGAAAATAGAAACGTGGTTCGACTGGGTCTCAAGTGGTGGGCGGTATTAGCGGTCGGCGCCGCGTGCGCGTTTTGCAGCCGCACGATCTCATCTGCAGAAAGCAATCCTCAACAATCTCAAGCAGCAGCGGCTTCGACACCCTCGGCGCAGAGTGCCGATGCGCCCAAGCGCGCCGCCAAGTCTTCCTCGAAATCCCCAGCGCATAAAACGTCTTCTGCGAATTCTTCAAAGGCCGCGTCATCCGGATCGGCCACACACAAATCTTCGACCTCCCGCGCTCATGCTGCGGCTACGAAGAGACGTCGTCGTCCGATGTCACCGCGGGTGCGGCGCATTCGGCAGGCGTTCGTGGCTTCGGCCACGTTGCGTCCCATGGCGCAGCAGTTGATCCTGGATCGCACCCCCGCCGCGTATGCGGGAGTTGAAGCCTACGCGCGGGCGCACTCGAAAGAGGATGCCGGGGCGCTGGCGTGGCTGGTGGTCGGATACGCCCACATCATCGATCACGAATATGCGAAGGCTGTGGATCCTCTGAATCGCGCGAAACCGCTCGCCGGAGATTTGGGAGACTACGTCGCGTATTACCTTGGAACTTGCTACGTGCAGACGGGGCGACAGGCGGAAGCGCTGGCCGCGTTGGCGAACTTCCGGGAAAACCATTCGGACTCGCTGCTGGTGCGCGATGCCGATGTGAGCTACGCCAACGCTCTACTGACGGAAGGCCGCGCCTCCGAAGCGGCTGCATTGCTGGAAAAGGACCGGTCGCCGGCTCGCTCGGACGTGGAACTGGCACTGGGCCGCGCCTATGAGGCGATGAAGGAGACGCAGAAGGCGAGCGAGGCATTCGCCAATGTGTACTTCAACATGCCAACGTCAGCCGAGGCCGACGCTGCCTATAACGAACTCAAGAAGCTTTCGAATTCTCCCGGCACTCCCGGGCAATTGAAGACGCGGGCAGAGCTGTTGATGAAGGCCCGGCGCTTTAACGATGCCGCAGATGCGTACCGCGAGGTGCTGGGGCACGCGAGCGCGGAAGAGCGCGCAACGGACGATCTGCAGCTCGCCGACGCCTTACACCGGGCTGGGCGCGATCGCGAGGCGAAGTCGGAGTTGAAAAACCTCGGCAGTTTGTCGGCGGATCAGAACGCGCAGAGGTTGTACATTCTCGGGCAGGTGGCCTGGTCATCGGGCGACAATGACACCTTCTACAAGAGCGTTGACGAACTGCGGCAAACGGCTCCTTCGAGCACGTGGCTCGAGTCGGCCCTGCTTTCTGTAGCAAATCTGCACCTGGTGCATCACGAATACGATCAGGCGCTCGACGCGTTCCGGGAGTTGCAGCAGCGTTTCCCGACAGGGGCGCGTGCCTCCTATGCGCACTGGAAGGCGGCGTGGCTGACTTTGCGCCAGGGGCGCAATGACGAAGCGAAGAAGGCGTTTGAGGAACAAATCACGCTGTATCCCTCGGGCAACGAGACGTCTGCCGCGCTGTACTGGCGGGCGCGGCTGGCGGAAGAAGATAACGATCCGGCGATGGCCCGGGCGTTTTATAAGACGCTTTCGGAGCGTTACCGCAACTACTACTATGCGGAACTGGCGCGGGAACGGTTGACGAAGATTCCGGCCTCGGCTGAAGACGAGCCAGGAAAATATCAGATCCTCGACCGGGTTCCGGCTCTCGATCACGGGGAAAAGGTTGAACTGGGGGAGCCGCCGTCTGACGATCTGCATTTGCAGAAGGCGAAGCTGCTCGGCAATGGCGGGCTGGTCGATTTTGCCGTCCGAGAGTTGCAGGCCGCGGCGAGCACGGACAATGGCAACTGGGCTCCGGCGCAAACCGCGCAGCTTTACATCGATACTGGACACTACGATCGCGCGATCGAAGTGATGAAGCACTCCGTGCCCAGCTACTTTGCCGTCGATCTTCCGACATTGCCCCGTGAGTACTGGGAGGCCCTGTTTCCCCGCGCGTACTGGACCGACCTGAAAAAGTTTTCCGTCGCGAATGGGCTCGATCCTTATCTGGTGGCTTCGCTGATCCGGCAGGAGTCGGAGTTTAACCCATTGGCAGTATCACGGGCGAACGCAGTAGGACTCATGCAGCTGCTGCCTCGCACGGGAAAGCTGGTGGCGCGCCAGGAGAAGCTGCGGCGCTACAGCGACAGCCAGTTGTTTACCCCAACCGTCAATCTGCAATTGGGAACGCGTTATTTTCGCGGCATGGTTGACCAGTTCGGCGGATCGTTTGAATACGCGCTCGCCGCTTATAACGCCGGCTCGGATCGGGTGGAAGAATGGCTCGGGCAAGGGAAGTACCGCGATGCGCCGGAGTTCGTCGAATCCATTCCTTTCACCGAAACACGCGAGTATGTGCAGGCCATCATGCGGAACGCGAGCGTTTACCGGCAGCTCTACGAAGCGCAGTAAAACTCCCGAGCGCTGAGATCATTACAAAGACAGAGCAGGTCACGGGATTACAGCTGGGAAGTGCCATCCGCTGGCTGCGAGGTACCATCGGCCGATTTGGTGAATAAGATCTCGAAGACCAGCAGGCAGGCTCCTATCACGATCGAGCTGTCGGCAAGGTTGAAGACCGGCCACTGATACTGCCTGATGTAGAAAAGCAGGAAGTCCACGACGCGCCCGCTGGCAACACGGTCCCACAAATTTCCTACCGCCCCGCCCAGAATCAGAGACAACGCGATTCCGGTGATCGTGAGCGGCCGCCGCTGTTTCCAGAGCAGGAAGGAGACGATCACTATGGCAATGAGCGAAAAGGCGATGAGACCGGTGGTTCTCCAGCGCGAAGGCGAGTCAGCAAACAGGCTGAAAGCGGCTCCCGTGTTTTCGGTATGGGTCAGACGGAAGAATCCCGGGATGACCTGAATGTGGCTGTACATGGAGATGTGCGCCGCCACCAGCCGCTTGGTCCAGCGGTCTATCCCGACGACGAATAGCGCGAGAATGAGATGAATGACGCGTGCGCGAGTGGGTGGCATTCAGTGAGTCAGAGTTTAATCAGGAGCTGCGATTTTGTTGTACCGGCAGGGTGCATGGGTTCCTCGCTTCGCTCAGAGTGTCAAGCGTGTTTCACTGGCAAGCGTCTTCAGATTGACACTCTCCCATGAAGGAAATCTTCAGCCCTGCGACTCCAGTTCTTTCAGAACGCCGCTGCACCTTTCACACACGGTTGGGTACGTCTTGTCTTCGCCCACGTGCGTTGAGTAATTCCAGCAGCGATCGCACTTAGTTCCATCCGCCCGCTTGACTGCGACGTGTACGTTGCCCGTACTGCCGTTGCCGGATCCCTCGGTCAGCGTTACTGCTGAGACAATAAACAAATAGCGCAACTGCTCGGAGTGACGTTTCAAGACCGAGTAAACGGGATCGGAGGCGGTGATAGCGACCTGTGATTCCAAACCGGTCCCGATGAGTTTGCTGTTGCGAGCTTCTTCGAGGGCCTTGAGCACCTCGTCGCGGACGATCCGCAGGGTCTGCCAGTCGGAGGCTTGTTTCTCATCGTGCTCCGGCGCTCCCTGGCCGAGGATGTCGCTGGCGGACGGGAAGTGGGCCAGGTGAACGCTCTCGGTTCGTCCTTCGACAGCCGGGAGAAAGTTCCAGACTTCTTCGCAGGTAAAGCTCATCATGGGCGCGAGCAGCCGGGCCAGAACCTCGCCGATTTTCCAGATCGCGGTTTGAGCCGCGCGCCGGTTCTGCGACTTTGGAGCGGCAGTGTAGAGTCGGTCTTTCAGTACGTCGAAGTAAAACGCGCTGAGATCGACGATGCAGAAGTGGTTCACCCGGTGATAGATCTTGTGAAAGGCGAACTCGTCATACCACGTTCGAACGTCGGCGGCGAATGACGCTGCCTGCCGCAACATATATTGATCGATCCCGCCCAAATTTTCGAAGGCAACGGCGTCACTCCCGGGATTGAAGTCGTACAAGTTTCCGAGGATGTAGCGGAACGTGTTGCGGATCTTCTTGTAGTTCTCACCGACACGCTGCATGAGCGCTTCAGATCCGACGACATCCTCGCGGAAGTCCACCGATGCCACCCACAGCCGGACAATTTCTCCGCCGAGGCGGCCGGCGATATCCACGGGATCCACGTCGTTGCCACGGGACTTGGACATGGCCTGGCCCTTTTCATCGAGCGTCCAACCAGGTGTCACCACGCCTTTATAGGGAGGCGTCTGGTGCGTGCCCATGGCGCAGAGCAGGGAAGACTGAAACCATCCGCGGTACTGATCGCCGCCTTCGAGGTAGAGATCGGAAGGCCAGGGATACTCGGGTTCATCGGCGATGAGGGCGAGATAGCTGGCGCCTGACTCGAGCCATACGTCGAAGATGTCGGTTTCTTTTTCGAATTTCGCGCCGGCACAATGCGGGCATTTCGTGCCGGCGGGCAGGATCGAATCGGATTCAGAGGTAAACCAGGCATCCGCGCCTGACTTGGCGAATAATTCCACTACCTTGCGGTTGATGGCCGGATCGTTCAAGGGCTTGCCGCAGGCTTCGCACAGAAACACCGCAATGGGCACGCCCCAGACTCGTTGGCGGGAGATGCACCAATCGGGGCGTGTCTGGATCATGTTGGACAGGCGTTCTTCGCCCCACGAAGGGTCCCATTTCACCTTCTTGATTTCGGCGAGTGTGCGCGTGCGCAAGGTATCGTTCTTGCCGGCGCCGCCGGGCATGGGCGTTTCCATCGAGATGAACCACTGTTCTGTGGCCCGGAAAATCACGGGATTGTGGCAGCGCCAGCAGTGAGGATAGGAGTGTTCGGTTTTTTCCTGGTGGAGCAGGGCGCCGCGGGACTTGAGCAGTTCGATGATGATCGGATTCGCGTCCCACACGCGCTTGCCCGTGTACTCGGGTAGCCCGTTGCGCAGGATTCCTTTTTCATCGACATTGCTGGTGGCATCAAGGCCGTACTTGACGCCGGTGATGAAATCTTCGGCACCGTGCGAAGGAGCCGTGTGAACCACACCGGTGCCGGTGTCCATGGTGACGTAATCGGCGAGAACGCCGAGAATCTTGCGATCGAGGAACGGGTGCTGAAAATTCAGGCGCTCCAGTTTGCGGCCAGGTAAGTGTGCCAGTTCTTTCGCCCCAGCAAGATTGCACTTGGCCGCCACATCGCCGGCTAATTTCGACGCAACGATATAGACTTCGCCGCCCGACTCCAGGCCAACATAATCTTCATCAGGATGGAAGGCTACTGCCATCGAGGCTGGCAGTGTCCAGGGTGTTGTGGTCCAGATGATCGTGGAAACCTTTTTTCCTGCCAGAGCGGGATCGATCTTTGCCGGGTCGTCGAGCAGCGCGTATTTCACCCAGACCGTGGGGCTGGTGTGATTCTCATATTCGACTTCCGCTTCCGCAAGTGCGGTTTCGTCATGCATACACCAGTAGACGGCTCGAAGACCCTTGTAGACGAATCCATTTTCGTAGAACGAGTAGAAGGTCGAGAGCACGACCGACTCGTACTGCGGATTCATGGTTTCGTAAGGCCGGTCGAAGCGGCCGAATACGCCGATGCGCTTGAATTGAGTGCGTTGCAGATCGAGATATTTCTGCGCGTACTTGCGGCAGGCTGCGCGCACCGAGACCGGGCTCATCTGCAGTTTCTTGCCGCCCAGTTCTTTGTCGACCTTGATTTCGATGGGCAGACCGTGGCAGTCCCAGCCGGGGACGTAGGGAGCGTCGAATCCCGCCATGGTCTTGGATTTGACAATAAAATCCTTCAGGCATTTGTTAAGCGCCGTTCCGAGGTGGATGGGCCCACTGGTATAAGGAGGTCCATCATGCAGGATGTAGCGTGGCGAACCCTTGCGCGCTTGCCGGATCCGCTCGTAAAGCCCCATCTGCTGCCAGCGTTCGAGTGTTTTCGGCTCGTTCTGCGGCAGGTTGGCCTTCATGGAGAAGGCAGTCTGGGGCAAATTGATGGTCTTTTTCAGGTCGAACGGCACTCTATCGGCTCTCCCAAATGATTGAATCTTTTCATTATAGGGAGACGGGCCGGGGAACGTCCATGCGGGCGACCCAGATACGAAAACATTCAAGATGCAAGGGTTCTGAACGGGACGTGCTGTGGATTCTTTCAGGATCAGGTCACAACAGGAAGGACATGTCTTTCCGGACATGTCCCGGTGAGGAAATGCACTGTCGAAAAAACCGGAGTAGCGTTACAATTTTGTGAAGCGGTAGGAAGAAGCAGCCCGATTCGTAGGGGATAGCATCCCCGTTTTGTCTATGGTTTGTTAAATCGGGTACGGTGAGAAGCAACTTGGAGCGGACCCGGCTCATCTGTGTACACTGGGGCAAGGTCGTGCGTTTCACCGACATTGTTTCCTGAACGCAAGGATGGTACGGACCGGAAGTATGGGATCCACACATTTGAATCCAAATTCTGCGGGCGGCGAACCGGAGCTCAACCTCCTGCTCGCGAAGGATTTTGAAGAGCCGTTGTACAAATCGCTCTTCCGGCAGCTGGACGACTTTTTCTTCCCGAAAAAGCTTCCGCCTCTAAAGCTGGAATCGAAGCCGGAACCGGTCAAGGACATCTGGGGTTTCTACAACTACAAGAAAGACGGCGTTCTGGGTTCAACCGGTGTGCACGTCCTGATCATCGGCTTGATCGCGCTGAGCTATGTGGCGTTCCGGCACTCGGTGAAGGCTGCACCCGCGCAGAAGGTAACCGTGACATTAGTCGATCCCAGCGATTTGCCCGCGCTGAAGCCATCAAAGACGTTGGCCGGCGGCGGCGGCGGTGGCGGGGACCGTGATGTGTTGCAGGCGAGCAAGGGCAAGCTGCCGAAGTTCTCGATGCAGCAGATTACGCCTCCCGTCGTTGTGGTTCGAAATGAGAATCCCAAGCTGGCCGTTGAACCAACGGTGGTGATTCCACCGCAGGTGCAGTTGGCGTCGAATAACATGCCCAACCTGGGCGACCCGATGTCGCATGCCACGTTGCCCTCGAATGGCACCGGTTCGGGCAGCGGCATTGGTTCTGGAAGCGGCGGCGGTGTAGGTTCCGGCAGCGGCCCAGGATTCGGCCCCGGCAGCGGTGGCGGATATGGTGGCGGCGTTTTCCACGTGGGCGGAGGCGTCTCGCCGCCGCGCGTGATCTATCAGGTCGATCCCGAATTTTCTGAAGAAGCCCGCAAGGCGAAGTATCAGGGCACATGTACCTTGATGCTGATCGTTGACGCGTCTGGTCATCCCACGAACATCCGCGTCGCAAGTTCGCTTGGAATGGGTCTGGATGAAAAGGCGATCGAAGCCGTCAAGAACTGGCGCTTCGAGCCCTCGATGAAAGACGGTCACCCGGTCCGAGTCGAGATCGCCGTCGAAGTTGAATTCCACCTGTACTGATTCTCTTAATCACCCGACGTTTCGCAGCACGACGTAGTGAACAACCACACGTGTGCGGAATCCCAACCGCTCGTAAAGCGCAATTGCGCGCCTATTGTCTTCCCGGACGTGGAGGAAAGGGACCTCGCCGCGCTCAACGATGCGGCGCATGACGTCGAGCATCAGGATGCCGGCGTAACCTTTTCCGGTGTGCTCGGGATGCGTGCAGACCGCGCTGACCTCGGTAAAGCCGGGGACTTTCAACCGCTCGCCCGCCATAGCGATAAGCTTTCCATCGGCTCTCATGCCAAGATACGTGCCGAGTTCGTGCGTCCGGTTGCCGAATGGACCGGGCTTGGTCAGCGTGGCGAGCTCAACCATCTCGGGTGAGTCGGACGGGGCAAGCTCAAGAATGGGGAGGCGAGCGTGGCCGTCTCCGTTCGACGGGGTCAGTTTTTCGCAGACCATCTCGAGCAGCGGAGCGCCGCCAATGACTTCCCATCCGTCGCGCGCCGCGTAAGGAGCGGGCAAGAACAATGCGGCGGTGCCTCCCGCGCCGACCAACCTCGCGGCAGACCGATATCCCTCATCGCCAGGCTCGGCAAAAGCGGTCAAAGAAGTGACTTCGCGCTGGAAGCGCCGGGCAGAACCGCAGACCTCGGCGAACTGTTCCTGCCGAGTGGTCAGGGCACGCCAGATGATGTTGTCGAGGGGATGCATATTCAGATTCGATTGGATATTCCGAACGGCTTCGAAGAAACACTAAATCTGAGCTGCGAGGGGAATCTATCCGAATCTTGCGGAGGAAGTGAGTTTCAGGCCAGGCAACGTGAGATTGCGCCCCCGGGGCTGGCTTGCTTCGCGCGCCGGGACCGCCGAAGGCTCTCGTCACATCCTATTTTCGTATTCTCTGTTGCTTACTCTTTCAAATCCACGTGAGCAACGCTCTCGATGGCGTGCCCGAGGAACCTCGGTCCTAACCGACGAAATTTTTCGGTGGAATCCGTAGCAAAGAAACTGAGCCGAGGGGCGGATCGACGCTCCTCATCGTCCGTACTGGAGGGCGGAAGGAGAGCGGTGAGCCGCGATGCGACCGCACATGCGGTCGATTCTGCCGAGTCGACGATGTTGACATGAGCAGGCGTGACCCGCTGCAAAAGAGGCTTGATCAGGGGATAGTGTGTGCAGCCTAGAACGAGCGTGTCGGCATCCTGAAAATTATCCGCGAACGCTTCGGCTAAATAAATCTGCGCCACCTGCTCGGTGACGGGATGCTCCACCCAGCCTTCTTCGACCAGCGGTACTAGGAGAGGGCAAGCCTTCTCGCGAGCCTCGAGACCGCGAGCTTCCAATGCCTTGCGGTAGGCGTGGCTGCTGACCGTGGCTTCGGTGCCGACGACGACGATCTTGCGATTTGCGGTAGCGGCTGCCGCCGCCTCAGCCCCGGGTTCCACGACTCCGACCACAGGAACGCTGACCGACTCTGTAATGCGGTCGAGCGCCAAAGCCGTAGCCGTATTGCAGGCGATGACCAGCATCTGGGCTCCGTGGGATTGAAGGTATTGGGCGGCATCGAGGGCGTAGCGCGCCACCGTTTCGACGGATTTCGACCCGTAGGGAAGGCGGGCAGTATCGCCGAAGTAGAGGTAATCCGCGCCGGGAACGACTTCAAGTAACGCTTTAAGGACGGTCAGGCCGCCAAAGCCGGAATCGAAGACACCAATCGTGGGGCGCCGCATGGCTTTTGACATGATAAACCGCGAAAGTGCCGCAATGAGTGACTAGCGCGATACAGGAGACTTGGCGGCCCGCGGGACCGAAAGTCTTTCTTCGCCCGAAAGTCCGCAGCAAGGGCCGGGCGGAATGGGCGCGCCGTGCGGGCATGTCCGAGGATGGCCGAGGAAGGCGCAGATCTTATCGGTGGCTTCGGGCGACAGGATGTGCTCGAACTTGCAGGCCTGTTGTTCGATTTCGGATTCGCTATCCATGGCAAGGCTGTCGGTGAACAGACGCTCGGCGAGACGATGACGTCGGATGATGCTGCCCGCGCGTTCGCGGCCGCGCGAAGTGAGTTCGACAATCATGGTGCCGTCGCCCACCGATGCGGAGACGGGTTTAAGAGCATCGTGACAGGGATTCACGAAGGGCTTGTGGTCATGCGCTTCGGGCGGATGCGGCGCCGAACTCACCAGTTCCATCTGCATCATTTTTTCGATGGCCATGCTCACAGGAAGAGCGCCATGGACTTCCATACGCTCGACCTCGGCGATCTCGCCATGTTCTTCCAAAACCCAGAGCTCCTCGAGCACCTCGTCGAGTTGCTCATCATCGGCCATGGAAAAGACTTCCTGGGAAGCGATCTTGCCGTGATGCAGTTCGATCCGGCGGTCGGCCAGACGGGCTACGACGGGGTCATGCGTCACCATGACGATGGTGCGTCCTTGCTGATGAAACTCACGCAGCAATCGCAGAACGATCTCTTCGTTCTGCGCATCGAGATTGCCGGTGGGCTCATCGGCCAGGATGATTTTCGGATCGTTGATGAGGGCCCGCGCGATGCACACCCGTTGCTGCTCGCCGCCGGAAAGCTGCGAAGGCAGGTGATGCGCGCGGCCGCCCAGCCCCACGCGGGCGAGCGCTTCCACAGCTTCTTTTTCGTCGGTCATGCTATGGAAATACTGCGCCAGCATGACGTTTTCAACGGCGGTGAGAAAGGGAATGAGATGGAATTGCTGGAAGATGAAACCAATCTTTTCCGCGCGGACTCGGTTCAATTCGGACGCGGAGATCCCGGCGACGTTCTGTTCATCAAGCCAGATTTCGCCGGAAGTCGGCTGATCGAGGCATCCAATCAGGTTCACTAGAGTTGATTTCCCGGATCCCGACGGGCCCATGATCGAGAGCCACTCGCCCTTGGTCACGTGCAGGGAGATGTGGTCGAGGGCATGAATGGAGGCTTCGTCTTTGCCGCCATTTCCCGCTTCCTTCGCGGGATAGAGCTTGGTGACGTTTTTAATCTGAATCATTTCACTCTCCCCTCAGGATCACCGCCGGCTGGACCCGCCGCAGCAGCGAGATCGGGAGAATCGCTGAGATCAGCGTTACTGCCATGCTACCAGCCAGCACGATGGGCAGCACGCTGAAACGCGGGACCACGGGAGCATGAAAGTTAACCCGGCCAATCCAGGCCGCGATTCCGATTCCTACGAGAAAACCGATCAGCGCCCCGGTTGCACCTAAAGCGGCAGCCTCGGCGGCGAAGAAACCGTTCACAACGCGCCCGGAGGCTCCCAGGGCTTTCATGATGGCGAAATCGCGACGCCGGTCAAAGACCCAGCCCATCAGCGTCGATAGTACACATAAAGCGGCCGTCAGTATGATGAGCGCTGCTGCGGCCAACAACGTTGCCCGGGTCTTGCCCAGTACGCGGGCTTCACCTTCCATGATCTGGCGCACCGGCCGCACGTCGGCGCCGGGGAGCGACTGCGAGAGTTGGCTCATGACCGCACTGACTTCCGCGGGCGATCCGCTGGCCGCGACTTCGATGGTGGAAGGTTGCACGCCGGTCCAAGCGATGAAATCCGCGAGGGAAAGATAAATACGGCTATCCTCCGCAGCGCCAGTCCGCACGGTGCCGGAGGGAGCGAGATGAATCGTCCGGCCCTCAAAGGTCAAATCGAAGGGCTCATTCTTCGGCGACACTGCCGCGAGCGCGCGTACACCAACCAGGGAAGCGTGGCGCGCGTCTGGTGGAGTTTCCGGGGAGTGGTCGGACTCGCTCGCCGGCCAATTCGTGACGGACCACCACTTATTCAGTTGCCGGACCCGGTCGAAATCTGTTCCGGCCACGACGATCGGCTGCCCATCGGTCGTCCGGGCTACGATCATTGCGAAAGGAGCGGCGACGCCTCGTCCTCCGAGCAGGGCATCCACCTGTCTCAAAGCAACGGCTGGCAGGGAAGCACCATTCTTTCCGACCAGGACAATGTTTGCACCGTAGTTGCGGAATTCGCGCTGAAGCTTTGCCTGGACGTCCACGTAAAGGTTCAGCATCGCCGTGGCGACTGCTGCTGCCACCACCATGGCGAACAGGGCGGAAACGGCACGCCCGCGGCGCAGAATCGCCGCCCGCACCAGCATACGGAGGAGCATGGACACGTGCGGAGCGTTGCCGCGCTTGCCGGCGATGTCCTGGGCGGAACGTGAAATCGGTGCGCTCACAATTCCCCCCGCAGGGCAAAGACAGGATCCATGGCTACAGCACGGCGGATTGCCGCTGCACTTCCGGCGAATGTCACGATCACGGCGATGGCAAGAATGACGGGTAAAAGCACGGGCTCGATAGAAATCTGCGAATTGAAGATCCATTGCCCGATCTGGCGCGCCAGCAGGCTGCCGGCAGCGAAGCCGATCGCCCCGCCGATCATGGCCAGCAATGCGGCCTCCGCGAAGAAAACGGAGGCGACCGCAACTTTGCCCGCGCCCAGTGCCTTCATGAGCCCAACCTCGGCGCGGCGCTCAAAGATCGCCGTCGCCATTGCGGCGGAAACCGCGAGCGCCGACGCGAACAGGGCCGCAAGCGTAATGAGGAAAATCAGGCCTTCGATCCGCGTGAGTACTGCGCCTTCATTCTGCGAGACCTGGCGGATCTGTTCGGCATTGGAATGCGAGATGACCTCCGTCAACTGCAACGCGATGGCAGCCGGATACGGCGTGCAATACCAGCGGTCATAGACCGCGCCCGACATGCTCTTCGGGTCGCGGCGCCCGAAAGCATCTTCCGGCTTGGTGAGGGCGCTGACGTAAACGCGTTTCACGGCGCCAGGCTTGCCGAGAATCTGCTGCGCCAATGACAGAGGAGCGACGATCTGATCATCTTCGGCGCCGCCGGTAGACACGACTCCGGTGACATGCAACTCGCGTCCGTTTACGGCTAATTGGTCGCCAGGCTTCTTACTCAACCGGCTGGCCAAGCGCTCGCCGAGGAGAATGTCGGACGAATCATCCTGCGGCCAGGCTCCGGAAACTTTCCACCACGGATGCGTGCTCTTCACGCCCGTCGAAAACGTTTCTTTGCCATAGGCGAGATTTTTCGAGAAGTAGGTACCGAGCAGGGTCACATTCTGCTTTAGACCGCCCTGGTCCAGCGAGACATTTACCGGGAGCATGGGCGCGAAGCCGGTGATGTTGTTGTGCCAGAAAATGCCATGAATCTGCGGCAGGTCGGCTTCGTTGAGAAATGCGCCGTCAGAGGGCGGCTTCAGATTCACTCCGCCAATTTCAACATCCAGAGAATCTTCCTGGGGAGTGACAACCAGGTTCGCGCCGATGGTGCGGAGTTCGCGATTGATTTTGTCGCCGATGTCGGTGGCGACAGCGATCATCGCGGTGGCAACGGTAACGCCCAGCGTAATCGCTGCCCCGGCGAGCAATTTGCGCCGTTTCTGCCGCCGGAACGATTCGTAAACCAGGCGCACGAACATTCTTATTTTTGCTCGAACATGCGGCCGCCTTCCGCGATGTCCGCCTCCTGAATGATGATGGCGTCCGCAGTCTGTTTCGCTTTCAGCGGGACTGGATTGCATCCTCCCGCGGTTCCGACGGACTGGGGATTGATTGGCGCGGAGCAGTTCTTGCAGACCACACCATTGCCGCTCTTATAGAAGCCGACCGCGCCGCAAATCTGGCAGGCGTCGAAGACGGTGGCGATCTTGCCGTCGGGCTTCTGATAGAGCCAGAAACGAACTTGAACGCCATTCTCCCTGGCCTGGAAGCGGTGGAGGTCGCCGTCAGAAACCTGGGCCAGGGGAATGCTCACTTGCCCGTTGTTGAAGGTCACTTCCGTGGCGGGCGAGAGGGCGCTCTGGCTCTTGGCGTAAACGAATTCCGCCGTCACCATCGCGATAAACACGAACGAAAACGTGTAGACCGAAACCATCCACATGCGCTCGCGCCGGGCCGTCCAGGCCGCCTTGCGGAGTTCGGCGGGAGAGGCGCCTTGCGGAAGAGGCTGGCGCCGGCGGGCATCAAACAGCACCATTAATGCGGCCAGCGCGAAGATTGTCACAAAGAAAAACCAGTCATTGCTCACGATCGGGCCGATGATCGCCATTTCACGCTTGGAAGAGGCAATCACGCCGCTCTCAGAAAGTTCATGAAGGCCCGAGATGACCAGCTGCGCGGCGACCAGGAACATGATCGCCGTTGTTACGCGGAAGAATTTCTGCAGGTTGATGCGCACGCTGCCCTTGACGAACATCACGCCAAAGGCGATGGCCGCGATAACCCCCAGCAGCGTACCCAAGAAACTCATTAACTCGGTGGTATTCAGTGAAATCGCCGAGAGGATCAACACGGTCTCGGCTCCCTCGCGCAGGACCATCAAAAAAATGAAGATGAACAGGCCGAACCAGGCGTCATTTCCCGCGAGTAGTCCAACTTTACCCTCGATCTCGCCCTTCATCTTGCGCCCAGTCTTCATCATGAAAATCACCATGGTGACGACAAAGAATGCCGCCACCAGCATGATCCAGCCCTCGAAGACGTCTTCGTTCAGGTGGGTCCGGGAGATCACAATGGCAACCCCGATGCTGCCAGCAAAGGCTGCCGCCAGTGCTGCGTAAACAGTCTTGCGCAGTTCCGTCCGGCCGATCTTTGTGAGGTAGGCAAGGGTGATGCCGACGATCAGCGCGGCCTCGACGCCTTCCCGCAAGGTTATGATGAACGCCTGTAGCATGGCTTACCCCGTAGAGGTTTCCGGCCTGCGCCGTTTAGCCCCTTTAAATTCCTTGTCTTAGCCCGTGGAAGTTCGAATCCTGATGAAGCGGGAGCGGTTCCCGCAGGCTGACGATTTTGAAAATGATTTTCAATTTCAAGTTAAAGGATAGCTGCCGCAGCCAAATCCCGTCAATCAGCCACCGCACAACCTGCTGTGATTACAATCACATGGTCGAATATCCGACCTGAACGGTCGGAAATCGCAATGGCCGGATAGTGATCGAGGTCATTTGCACAACGCTGGAGCTTCGAGCCTGGCTAAGGTGCTCCTGGCAAGGTCTTTCCGTTCGCCAGAAAGATTTTTCCCGCTGCCATGTAGGGCGATCGATTTTTCGCGCGATACCCGGTTACCGTGATGTGCTCTCCGGGCTTGAGAGAGTCGGGAGTCCACCCGTAACGGCCGAGCATGGTGGGGCTGCCCAGCTCAAGCAGCCAGTCCTGGACCTTTCCGGTGTCGTCCTTGAGATCGGCGTGAATGTTCGCGTGGGGTTGAATCCACTGAAAACTTGTCACGGTCCCTTTCAGGGTGACGACATGCGTCGTGTCAAAGCTCGCCAGCCCATGGTGCGCGGAAAGCAGCACAGGACACAGCAAGAGCAACAAAGTGAGCAACAAAACTTTTCCAACACGAGAAAGCTTCATAGCAGTCAGACAGGAGTTTGACCTCACTCAGATTAACCCTTATTGCGTTGCAAAATTTCGGAGCTGCTTTACAGTCGCGGCATTCAATCGCTGGATGAGAGCCAACATCAATTCGACAGTGCGGTCATAATCGTCGCGGTTGATGATGCCGTTGTGAGCGTGTGTATACCGAGTCGGAACTGTGAGGGTAATCGTCGGCACACCACCGTTGGCCTTCTGGATTTCCACTGCATCATCCCCGTAGTTCAGCACCAGCTCTTCCTGCAACGGAATCGACTTCTGATGCGCCGTCTCGCGCGCCAGCGCGACAAACTTCCGGCTGGGCTGTTCGCTGGAGTTGAAGAGGAAAATTCCGGGGCCACCTCCGAGCACCTCTTGGGCTTCATCGGGTTTTGAGACTGGCGTGTCGTGCGTAATGCCCGCCTCCAGCACGATCGCCACATCGGGCTTAATCAGGTCTGAGGAAGCGTGCGCTCCGCGCGAGTTGGTTTCCTCTTGCACGGTGCCGACGTAGAAGAGCTGGTTGGGGTGCTCGGCGTGTGCGAGGCGTTTCATGAGTTCGATGAGGATGGCGCATCCCGCGCGATCGTCGAACGCCTTGCCGACGTAATTTCGAGTTCCATTCAGAATCTCGAACGTGGAGTCGGGTGCAATGGGATCGCCGGGTTGAATGCCCATGCGTCGGGCTTCTTCTTCGCTCTTTGCGCCTACGTCGAGGAACAGCGTCTCGTGCGTGTCCAGCAGTTTGCCGAGATCGGCATCTGCGACGACATGGGCGTCGCGCAACCCAGAGACCGCTTTCACGGGACCCTTCGAGCCCTCAATCGTCCAGCGCTGCCCTACGAGCGCTTCATCCAGCCAGTAGCCGAGCGTCTGCACGGTGATGAATCCTTCCGGCGTGATGTGCCGCACTAGCGCGCCTAACTCGTCCATGTGAGCGTCAATCATGATGCGCGGACCGGTCTTACCCTGGGTGGCAATGATGGATCCCACGGCGTCATAGGCCACGCTGTCGGCCAGCGGCGACATCTTGTCGGCCATGATTTTTCGCACCGGGTCTTCGTAACCGGTGGGACCGGCGGCTTCCGTCAACGCTTTAAGCAACTCAGTTGTGTCGTCCTGGGCGGCGAGCGTTCCGCATAGAAGCGCCAGTAGCGTCAGGGCGAGCAGCGATATCCTGATTGATTCGTGGCAGGTGATTCCGGAGAAGGGACGTGAGAATCGCAAGTTTGTCTTTCGCATGTACGTGACAGTTATGGGACGCAGGTTTCCTCCGCTGGTTTGCGATTTGTATTTTGGCTTTGCGCGAGGCCTCCGTCAACTGCGTGCCATTCCGTCACATCAAGAACGTCTCTGAACCACTACGGCACTAAGTACACGAGGGAAAGCTATATGCGCTTCAGGAAGGCGTTCGCTTCGGTTAAGCGCGGAAATAATTTTTCCTCGGCCTGGAATTCTGATGAGTGCACGCAGCGGCGGCTTCCGCGCAGTTTCACGGGATGCTTCAGATGAAGCATTTCGTGGTACACGATGTATTCGAGAACGTAGCTGGGAATTTGCGGGTGGTCGAAAATGCGGCTGATGATAATGGCGTTATGCGCGGGGTCGTAATGCCCCAGGATGCGACGGGTTTTGGTCTGGCTCCAGCTCATTCGCGGCCGAGCCATAAGTCCGTGGAAGAAACGCACGTTGAGCTCCTCGAAGACGGTGTCGAGGTCATAGAAATGGCCACGTGCCGAGCGCAGGCGTTTACGTCCGCGCATTTGCCGCACCAGATGCGCCTTGCGAACAATGTCGTGGCTCCCCGTATATCTTCGATAGCGCGCCGCCTGAATGCGGTCGATGGGATGACGATACATCTTGGCCATCAGGATATGAGCGATCGCGCGAAGGACGGCTTCGGGCGCTCCTTCCAGCAGATCGGACAGGCGTACCAAAAGCTTCCCCTGCCGGAGGCGAATCGTGTTGTTCAGGTTGGCAAAGGCAAAAAATTCGATCTTCAGCTCGGGCAGGGAAGTCCCGGGCCTGAGTTCGTGATAGGTCTCCTGGAAGATTTCGAGCACGCCTTCACGCACGATGACGGTAGAGTAACAGGGGCCAAAGGGTCGAGACCAGGTCAAAGAAGAACTGGTTAACGAGTTGGTGCACTCGTCTACTCAGGCTTTCCGCCGGCTCTTGCATTGGAATTGGTATTGAGTTTCTTGTGCTTCGCCATGTCCTCCTGGTCGGCGAGTATCTTGCGGTGATCGTCCGAGGAGGTGTCAACGGTTTCGATTGCGTTGGTGAGCACGAATTCATAGGTTGCGGCCTCCGGCGGAGGCACGTCTGCAGCATCTTTCAGAGCGCGCAGCTTGGCTTGGAACTCGACGTCGGCATCCACGACGAGCTTTAGCGGCTTGCGGATATCGTCTTTGCGGTCCACGTAGGTGTCGATGTTGTCATTGAGTTCGTCATAGAGCCGCTGGAAGTCATCGAGCAGATCGTGGGTCTGCTGGGCGCGGTCTTTCGTTTTTGGATCGTTGCGCATCTCTTCCAGTTTCGCCAGCCGAGCGCGGGTGAACTGCAGATACAGCGTCAGGCGCTGCCGGGGTTCCCAACTCGCATCGCGTACCTGTTCAATCTCGGCCTGGGTGAGAGGATCGTGGCGGCGTTGTGCCACGGACGAGGAGGCTGCCAGCATCAGCAAGGCGATACAACAGCGGCGAAAGCGAGTGTTCATTTGGCCCCCTTGGGGAACATTGCGGAGAGAAGATCGTCCCGCACGCGCTGCAAACGGTTGATGGCATCGTGCACAGGTCCCTGATCCTCTTTGGGCAGGGTTCGCATCAGGTCCCCGAGCTTGCGTGCGAAACCCCGAACAGCAATCTCGGTCTGCTTCTGATACTTGTGAGACTGAATGGCGTAATCACGGGCCAATTCGGAGTACGCCACCACATCGGAGAGCGTGTTCTGGGCTTTGTCGAAATCATTGGCGGAATAAAGGCGGTTGGCCTCCGTCTCTTGCTTTTCCGCGATCTGCACGCACAAACGAGGGCGTTCGCCAATATTGGCGGAGGCAAATCGCGCTTTCAGCTCTTCGACCGAAGGCTCCGCAGCCAGAGCCGCCGTGCATAGCAGGATCACGGCCAGCGCCGTGCAAGATGCCCCAGTTGTTCGCAGCCCTTGCATACTCGCGATTCCGGCAGCCCCTCTACTTTTTCGGTTCAAGCGCAATCAGCCGATGTTGCGCCTGCCATTCATAATCAGGATACTTCCCGTTGGCCGCCTTTAGAAAGAGGTGATAATTTTCCACGGCGTGCTTCACGTCCCGCAGGTGGTCCAAGGCCGAAGCCCGCAGGAAATAGGTGACGGCGTTCTCGGGCAGTAACTTCACCCTGGCGTCGAGGGCTTTCAGCGTCAGGGGATAGTCCTTGTTTTCACTGGCAGCAAAGGCGAGGTCCCCATAGGCGTCGCCGAAATTTGGCTTTATCTTTATCGCGATGAGAAACTCCTGCTGGGCCGCGGGAAATTTCTTCTGCCGGAGCAGGCTCTTGCCGAGATCATGATGCAACTCCGCATCGTTCGGGTGAGCCGCGATCAGTCCATGGTAGGTGGCTTCTGCCTGATCGTATTTGCCCGTAGTCGAGTAGAGCTCGGCAAGATCGCGTTGCACCGAGAGATCGTTCGGGGCAAGCTTCGCCCCCTTCTCCAATTCAGCGACGGCGTCGTCGTTCTTGTCTTCCGCGGCTAAGGCTCTGCCGAGTTGAATGCGAACGTCGGCGTCACCGGGACGGATCACAGCCAGCTTGCGGAGAGCTCCTTCCGCCTCGGGAAAGTGCCGGCCGCGCATGTAGAGATTTGCCAGGCCCGTCAAGGCGTCCTGGGAAGCAGGATTGAGCGCCAGCGCCTGTTTGTACTCGCTCTCCGCGTCGGCGAATTTCGATTGCTTCTCGAGCAAAGCCCCGGCATTCAAGTGCGGTTCGGGATCTTTGGGCTGGAGGGTTCCGGCGCGTCGATAGGCTGCAATCGCTTCGTCCGGGTTGCTGCCTTCTAAAACATGCGCCAGTGAAAGCCATGCCCGCTCCTGGCCCTCCTCCGGGTGACTGGTGGGTTTGAGCTGGGTGGCCGCCCGCAGGAACTGGTCGGCGTCGGGTTGGCCCGCCTTGGCCAACTGGATTCCGAGATTCAGGTTGGACTCGAAGACGTCGGCTTTCGCGGCCACCGATTTCCGATAGGCAGCGATGGACTCTTGCATCTTGCCCAGGCCATTTTCCGTGAAGCCAAGGTCAAACCACGCGACGTAGCTGGAGGGATCGGCGGCCACGAGTTTTTGCAGCAATGTTTCGGCGGCCGCGTAATCGTGCTTCTGGATGAGGTCTTCGGCCTTGGTCAAGTCCGGCGATCCGGAATCTTCCTCGACAATTCGAGTGTGTCGCACCGTCGAACTCGAATTAGCTCCGGACCTGTGTTGCGTGCTGGTGGATGTTTCCTGACTCTGCGCGAGAAGTGAGTGCGAGCAATTGGCGGCCGAGGCAAGGCCGCAAGCGAAGACCGCGACGATGAAGGGAATCCCGACTCTACGAACGCCCATGGGAGCGCGCCCCGCCATTTCCATTCAGGATGCGCGACAAGTACTTTCCGGTGTAAGAGCCCGCCAGCTTTGCGATCGCCTCCGGAGGACCGGCGCCGACGATCTTTCCGCCGCGGTTGCCGCCTTCCGGTCCGAGATCAATGACCCAATCTGCAGTTTTGATCACTTCGAGATTGTGCTCGATGACGACGATCGAGCCCCCTGCCTCGATAAGACGGCGAAAGGCGGCCAGGAGTTTGCTGACGTCATCAAAATGCAGGCCGGTCGTCGGCTCGTCAAAGATATACAGCAGCCGGCGCTTCACCCGCTCTCCGCGGCTATTTTCACGGCTTGCCGGTTGCAGGTGTGCGGCCAGCTTCATCCGCTGGGCTTCGCCCCCTGAAAGAGTCGTCGCCGACTGTCCGAGGCGCAGATAGCCAAGGCCCACCTCCTCGAGAGCCCGTAGCTTGTCGGTGATTTTCGGCGCCTCGGCGAAGAACTTCAAGGCTTCCTTCACGGTGAGATTGAGCGCTTCGTGGATGTTCTTGCCGTGATAGCGGACCTCGAGGACCTGCGGTTTGTAACGCGTCCCTTTGCACTCTTCGCAGATCAGTTCGACATCGGCGAGAAACTGCATCTCGACGGTCACGGTGCCATCGCCCTGGCAGACTTCGCAACGCCCTCCTGGGATGTTGAACGAGAAATGCCCGGCATTGAAGCCGCGCTTCTTGGCTTCCGGCAGGGATGCGAAGAGCTCGCGGATTGCGTCGAACGCCTTGATGTACGTCACGGGATTCGATCGGGGGGTGCGGCCGATAGGCGATTGATCGACCAGAACGACCTCATCGATGTATTGATCGCCGGTGAGGCTCTCCCAACTGGCGGCAGGCCCACTGTCGCCGTTTGAGGGCTGCTGCTTGGCTTTCGCGAGCGCGCGGTAGAGCACCTGGTGAAGCAGGGTCGACTTACCGGAGCCGGAAACCCCAGTAATCGCGACCAGCATGCCAAGGGGAATGCTGATCTCCACATTTTTCAGATTGTTCGCCCGCACGCCGCGAATCGTGATTTGCTGCGTCCCGGGCTTGCGGCGCATGGCGGGGGCCTGAATCCGTAAATCCTCGGAGAGATATTTTCCGGTCAACGACGCGGAATTGTGCAGGATCTCATCGTAAGTTCCTGCAGCAACCAGTTTGCCGCCGTTTTCGCCTGCGCCCGGCCCCAGATCGAGAATGCGATCGGCGGAGCGCATGATGTCAGGATCATGCTCGACCACCACGATAGTATTTCCGAGATTACGCAGGTCGTGAAGAATCTTAATCAGCCGGTGTGTATCGCGTGCATGCAGTCCAATAGAAGGCTCATCGAGGACATAGAGCGTTCCTACCAGCCGCGATCCCAATGACGTGGCCAGCTGGATCCGCTGGGCTTCACCGCCCGACAGAGTCGAAGAAAGGCGGTCGAGCGTGAGATATTCCAGTCCAACTTCGTTGAGAAAGCGCAGGCGCTCCCGGATTTCCTGTAACAGCTTGTCGGCGATCCCGGCTTCCTGGTCAGTCAATTTCAGTTGCGAAAAAAAGCGGTAGGCCTCCTCGACGGTGAGCGAGCACACCTCGCAAATATTCTTGCCGTTTATTCTTACCTGCTGTGCATCCATACGCAGGCGCTTCCCGTTGCAGGCCGAACACAGCGAGTAACCTCGATAGCGGCTCAGGAACACTCGCACGTGCAGCTTGTACTTCTTCCGTTCCAGATATGCGAAAAAGCCTCTTACTCCTAGAAATTTGCCTTCGCCATTCAGGACAAGGTTCCGATGCTCTTCCTGCAGGTCGTCCCAGGCCACATCCATGGGAACTCCGGCAGCCTTCGCATAGCGCTTCAGGTCGGTAAACAGAGGACGATACTTCGGCTTCGTCCAGGGCTCGATCGCCCCTTCGGCCAACGTCTTGGATTTGTCCGGAATGACGAGGTCGAGGTCGAAGTCGATCGTATTTCCAAATCCCTGGCACTTCGGGCAGGCGCCGTAAGGATTATTGAAGGAAAACAGGCGCGGCTCCGGCTCTTCGTACCTGATACCGCAGTTCTTGCATTCGAAGCGTTGCGCGAAGCGTATCTGTCTGGGGGTAGCCGGCCCAGCGGAGTCTTCCGTGGCAGCGGGGATTTCGAAGATGACCTCACCGGCCTCGCGGTACGCTGTTTCAACCGCATCGATAAGGCGAGAACGGATATCTGGCGAAACTGCCAGCCGGTCGACCAGCAAGTAGACGGGCTGATCGAAATTGATTTCCAACAAAGACTCGGGAGTGGAGAACTCGTATACCTGCCCAGCTTGATAAAGGCGGTTGAAGCCTGCTTTCCGGAGATCAAATAACCGGGTTTTCAGTGTGTCGCTGAGGGTTCCGGCTTTGGGCGGCTTTGCGGAAGACGAAGACTTTTTCCGCTTCGAGGTTGACTCCTCTGCGCCGGCCGATGGCTCAGGAATCGCACGTTGGAGGGGGAAAAGAACCTGGAGTCGCGTGCCCGCTTCAAGGGCAAGAATCGCGTCCGCGACTTCGTCCACGGTGTCCTTCTTGACTTCGCGGCCGCAGTTGGCGCAGAACGTCCGGCCGATTCGGGCAAATAGCAGGCGAAGATAGTCGTAGATCTCCGTTGCGGTCGCCACCGTGGAGCGCGGATTCCGGGTCGTGTTTTTCTGCCGTATCGCCACCGCCGGGGCGATGCCGTCAATCGTGTCGGCATCCGGCTTCTCGATCCGCTCCAGGAATTGGCGTGCGTATGCCGATAGCGACTCCACATACCGGCGTTGCCCTTCAGCATAAATCGTGTCAAAGGCAAGGGACGACTTACCCGACCCGGATACGCCGGTCACCACGGTCAGCGTGTTGTGTGGGACTTCGAAGTCGACGTTCTTGAGATTGTGCACACGAGCGCCGCGCACAATGATGCTGTCAGTCGCGGATGCAGCAGGAACCTTGGGGTCAGAAGACATCGGGTCAGGATCGGCCCATTCCTCGAGCGGAGCGCTGCTATGCGCTCAACCGCGGTAAGCCGAATCCCTGATTATAAGTCACATTGACGGGAGTCGAGGCGGAGGTGGGCCCTAAGGCTGCTCTATGGCGCATAGTTTTGGAGATGTCTGGCTGGTCCACTACTCGGGCTGATTCTCTCCATCACGCTCGCGATCGCGTTTGCTGCCATAGCGGAAGGCGGCGCCGACGCCTAAGCTCATGGCGCTCAATGGCGGTACCAGCAGCACTAGAATGCCGCGGCTCAGCGCGCGCTGGCCATCCTTAGGAGCTCCCTTGGCGCTTTCATAACACATCTGACAGCCCTGCGCGAAGGCAGGGCTGACGCTGCAGGCGATCGCCAGAGCGGCAATCGCCCAGCGAACTCCGTTTACATGCCGATTGAGAAAGCTCGTCATATTACCTACCCTATTTACCATACTGCAAGCCGACTCCGTCCGGCGGTGGCTGAACCCGGTCTGCATCGGGGAAGAAGAAGAAGTACATGATCACAAAGCACGCCGTTACCGAGAGCACGAGCAGCCAGCGCATCAAGGCGCGCTCGAACTTCAGGTGCATGAAGTATCCGATGATCAGGGCGGACTTGATGACCGAGAGAATCAGGAGCACTTCCAGCATGCGGACAGGAGCGAAGACCTGCTTGTAGCCCAGGACGACTTCAATTGCCGTCAGGACCAGCAAGGCTCCCCACACCCAGAAATACTGGCCCTTGCTGTCGTCATGTGCCGCTGTGTCGTGCATCGCGTTTCCCTCGTCTTCGAAGTTTGCCGCCGCTCGCGCCGGAGTTATGACACCTTGGTGGACATCAGGTAGACCAGCGGGAAGATAAACATCCACACCAGGTCGACGAAGTGCCAGTAAAGTCCCGCTACTTCTACATCGTGCGCGTCATAGTCTTTCGGCTTCAGGAACAGGATCACTGCCGACAGCAGCAATCCGATTCCAAGCGCGTGGATCGGATAATGAAAGACATTGCCGGATGGAATCAGCACCGCTGCCACAATCCAAATCACGGCCAGACCCGCCAAGAACCATTTGCGGAAGGCCACCACCCCGAGATAAATCACCCCGATGGTGACATGCAGCATGTGCATCGCTGTCAGGCCAAAGAAAGCCTGGGCGAATTGGGGAACATTTTTGGAAATGTCAGCCAATTCTCCAGCGCCTTCCGGTTTTGAAATACCAAGAATCGTGAAGAATCCCGGAAGGGTCAGGCCTTCGCCGATGAGCTTGCTCCACTCCATGCCGTGAAGGACGATGAAAGCAGTGCCGAAGACCATGGTGGCCAACAGCCAGTTGCGCGTCCATGCTCTGTCGCCCCGTTGCGACGCGAATACCGCAAGAACCATGGTCAGCGAGCTCGAAAGCAGGCATGCCGTCATGATGCTGGCGTTGGCGATGCTTTGCGCATGGAACGGCGTCGGCCAGGGCGTGGTGTAGATGCGGTTGTAGCTGAAGGCAAAGAGCAGAGCTCCGAAAGTCAGGGAGTCGGAGGCCAGAAAGAGCCACATCCCGATTTTCTTGGAATAGGCTCCAAATAACGGAGCCTCATAGGCTCCGGGAGCCCCGTGCCCCGTTGCAACATGCTCAATCGTGGCGTCAGCCATTGCTCCAGGTTCCCCTTTCCACCCGTGGTCAGTTCGAGTGCCAGGCAGCGACCACTATTTCGCCAGTCCTACCAATGCAAAAATGTAAATCCACAGCAGAGCCATAAAGTGCCAATACCATCCGGTGATGTCGAGCGCGATACGGCGCGCTTCGAGCGATGTGTGCCGGAGGCTAGCCGTCGCGGCCCAGAGCAGGGCCAACATTCCACCAGCCAGGTGCAGCGCGTGCGCGATCGTGAGCAGGAATACGAACGAGCTGTTCGGATTCGTATTCAGATAAAAGCCCCGATCATGAAGCGCACCCCACGCCTGCCACTGTCCTACGAAGAAGCCGACACCGAGGGCGATGGTAACGCCCAGCCACGGAAAGGACGTGTCCTTTCCCAGAGAGACTCCCGGGATCGACTGCACCGGCGCCAATGCAGCCCGCCGTGCTGCCTGCCTCCGTGCCAGTTCCATGGTCACACTGCTGAGTACCAGCACTCCAGTGTTGATGGCTAGTAACAGCCAAGGCAGTTGGACTTCGCCCCAATCGTGGACGTAGCTGTTCGACGACCCATCGTACGTCGGTAAACCCTGGCGCACGATGTAGGCGCTGGTCAGCGCGATAAACACCATGCAGACGGTAACGATGGCGCAAATCAGTCCCAGCCTGGCCCGCCGGAGCCGCGCTCCGTAGTCCGACCCGCCTCCACTCCCACCGCCGTCGCCTCCCGCCGGTGGAATAGGTGGTTCTTGGCCGTGGCCGATGTGATCGATCGGAGTTGTCGGTGTATAGGTCCCCATAAACTACTTAGTTGCCACCATCCATCAGAAGGTGCTCGACGACTCCACGGCCCTCAATGGGCCGCGCTGGTTACCGGGTCCGTCTGCATTACGTAATCCTTGGGCGCGCCCGGAACCCCGTATTCGTACGGTCCATGATTCACGACCGGCGTCACGCCGCCGAAATTGTCGTGTGGCGGCGGAGTGGCGGTTGTCCACTCGAGCGTTGTGGCTTCCCACGGATTGTCGCTGGCCTTCGGCCCCTTGAACAGGCTCCAGAAGAGATTGATCACGAACACGAATTGAGTCGCAATCGTGATAATCGCCGCGTAGGTAATGAATGTCTGCAAGGGCACGAGTTTCGTCTGGTACGCAACTTCGGTGAATTGCGAATACCGCCGCGTTTGCCCGGCCATGCCCAGGTAGTGCATGGGCATGAAGATGGCATACGTCCCGGCCAGCGTGATGAAGAAATGAATGCGTCCCAGCGTCTCATTCATCATGCGGCCGAACATCTTGGGGAACCAGTAATAGGTCGCGGCGAAAATGCCGAAGATGGCCGCCACGCCCATGATCAGGTGGAAGTGCCCCACGACGAAATATGTGTCGTGTAGAGGAATATCGAGCACCGGTTGCGCCAGGAATGGGCCGCTCAAGCCGCCAGAGACGAAGAGCGACACGAACCCGATGGCATACAACATGGGTGTCTGGAATCGTATATGGCCCTTCCACATCGTGCCGAGCCAGTTGAAGGTCTTGATTGCCGATGGCACGCCAATGCACATCGTCAAAATAGAAAATGCAAAAGCGGAGTACGGGCTCATCCCGCTCATGAACATATGATGGCCCCACACCATGAAGCCGAAGAACCCGATCGACAACATGGCGTAGACCATCGCCTTGTATCCGAAAATCGGCTTGCGCGAGAAAGTGGACAGGATCTGCGACGCGACGCCCATGCCCGGGAGGATCGCGATGTAGACCTCGGGATGACCGAAGAACCAGAACAGGTGTTGCCAAAGCAAGGGCGATCCGCCCTTGTGGCCCATGATGGTTCCGTTCACGACTACCAGCGGCACATAGAAACTCGTCCCGAAATTGCGGTCAAGCAGGAGCAGAATTCCCGCCGAAAGCAATACCCCAAACGCCAGCAAACCGAGAATGGCGGTGATGAACCACGACCAAACCGTCAGCGGCATGCGCATCAGGGTCATGCCCTTGGCCCGCAGGTCGAGCGTAGTCGTGATGAAGTTCAGCGCGCCCATCAGCGACGCGATGCAGAAAATCGCGATGCTGGTGACCCACAAATCCGCGCCGAGACCCTCGCCCGGCCCTGCAGAGGGAAGTGCACTCAGCGGCGCATAACCCGTCCAGCCGTGGAGAGGAGCCCCGCCGGTCACGAAGAATGCGGCGATGATCACGATGAAGCCGACAAACGTCGTCCAGAACGAGAGCATGTTCAAGACGGGGAATGCCATGTCGGGAGCGCCGATCTGAATGGGCAGCACATAATTCCCGAACCCGCCCTGTGGCGCTGTAGTGAGCACGAAGAAGACCATGATCGTGCCATGCATGGTGAGCAGGCTGAGATAAGTCTCGGGCTTGATCTCGCCCACCAGTGGCAGCGTAGCCGTCGGCCAGATCATGTGAATGCGCATCAGCAGCGAGAGGAACATCCCCACGAACACCGCCGTGAGCGCCAGGAAGAAATACTGGATTCCGATAACTTTGTGATCGAGGCTGAAAACGTACTTGCGAATGAAACCCTGAGGGGCTGAATGACCGTGCGCGTCCTGGGCGACCATTTTATTGTTTCTCCGCCTCCCGAGCCGCCAGCCATTTGTCGAAATCCTCCTGGCTGACGACGTGTACCATGCCGTGCATCTTGTAGTGGCCCAGGCCGCACAACTCGGCACAGGCAATCTCGTACTCACCGATTACGGTCGGCTTCACGTGCATGTGGATGTTAAGTCCCGGTACCGCGTCTTGCTTGAAGCGCAATGACGGCACAAAGAAACTGTGAATCACATCAACGGCGCGCAGGCTGAGATCCACTTCCCGGTTCACCGGCAGATACATGGTTCCGGTGACTACGTCGTCCTTCGAAGCAGGATCGGAGGTGTTCAGGCCGACAGCCGCCTCGCCGCCCGAAGAGGGATCCATGAGCTTCGGACTGGTCGTGCCGTATTTTCCGTCTGGCCCGGGATAGCGGAAGTACCAGGCAAACTGCATTCCGGTGACTTCCACCTGCACCGCTCCGGCCTCAGCGGGTTCGAAGCGCTGGCTGGCCCAGACACGGCTGCCCATCAGGTTCAGGCCAATGAAAAGGACCGCGGTCAGCGCGGTCCAGATCACTTCGAGTTTGGTGTTGCCGTGCGAATACGATACGGGCGGCGAAGAAGGCTGCTCGCGGTAGCGCCAGACGATGTATCCCAGCCCCAATTGCGCCGCCAGGAACACGATCCCCATCAGGATGAACGTGAGCGTAAATTGCCCGTCGATCCACTGCGCGGCGGCGGCAGCGCCCGCCGGGAGCCACCAGGTCTTGGCGACAAAGAAATACGTGCTGATCAGAGTGATCAGCCAGATCAAAACCATTAACGCGAGGCCCATTCCCCAGCCCTCCCGAACCCTAAGGACGACGCAAAAGGATTTCCCCACGGCGGCTGCCTGCATTCCCACCTTGCAAGCAACAGTCGGCGGCGAGTGTAACACAAGCGCAACAGAAAAAAGCAAGCGTGAAAATCCGCCTGAGCCGGATATATCTTGTGGAATGCAGCGACGCGGTGAATTGCGAGTCTCTATTGTGATTCTGTTATTTCAGGGATGCCAAGCAAACGTCAGGTGCATAGGAAATAAACATCGATGAAGCTTGTGCTCGCTTCCGAATCCGAGTTCCGCCGTCATGCGATGGACCTGATTGGCTTGCCTTATGAAGTCCGGCCGAGCCGCATCGATGAGAAAGCGATTCGAGACGACGATCCCCGCCGGCTAACGCTGACGCTTGCGGAAGCGAAAGCGCGAAAGATCGCGGGAGAGTGCCCGGAGTCAGTCATCGTCTCCGGGGATGCTGTCGCTGCGAAGGATGGGAAAATCTACGAAAAGCCTCGCGACCGCGAGGAGGCCGGCCGATTCTTGCGAGAGTTTTCTGGTGGCACATTTCAATTCGTGACCGCGTTGGTCGTGCTTAACACAAAGACTGACCGACTGCTTTCAGCGGTCGAAACTCTGGATATTTCCTTTCGCGAGCTGCTCGATCAAGAGATCGAGCGCTATGTGAAAAAGTACGACGTCCTCAGCTACGCAGGTGCCTTCGAGAACGATGCGGTAGCGCTCTTCTCGAACCGCATTGAGGGCAGTTACAACCTGGGCACGGCCCTTCCGCCGAGCCGGCTCATCGTTCTACTGAGGGAGCAAGGTGTGGATGTCTGATCCACTCACAAGCGTCATCGTCCGCTTCCAAGCTCCAACATGCTCTTATTGCGGAGTCCACTCGGGCACGCGACCGGGAGTCCAGGGAGCGCCGGCCGCTTCCATATCCTTTTCGAGTTTCATCAGGTCCACGTCGACCAGGGTGTGAAGCTTGGACAATTGTTCGCTGAACTCCGCGGCCGCGATGCTGTATACGTCGATATTCGTCTGCGTGGGCTTGGCCAGCGAGAAACGCTCGCCCTCCATGATGAAGTTCAGTCGGTCTCCGATCGAAGTAGGAACCTGTTCGTTTCGGCGAGCTACATCGATGTCACCACGCAAAGCCCGCAGGATCTCGCGATCGCGCTGCAACAGCGAATCCGCCGTCGAGCCCAATTGCTGATCGGCTGCAGGCGTCTGCTGCAAAGCCTCGCGAATGGTCTTCAGGCGCGATTGCACGTCCTCGCTGGTTTTGGTTGCGCCGTACACCGCTCGATAGAGGCGCCCTACCTTGCGGAGAAATTCCTGCTGCGCCGCCCGGTCGGAAGGACTCATCGAAGCTGAATTTTCCGTGGCTACTTTGAATGATTGCGGCCCGGCAAGCGGTGCGACGGCGCCATCGATCTTCGTGAAGGCTCGCACGGAGTAAGTCCCGGCAAGAACGAGCGGGCCGAGGTCGGCAGAGTCCTGAAAGTCGCCCTCATTCTCTTCGCCACCGTGTTCCGCTACACGCGTAGCTGGATATCGCAAATCCCATGCCGTGCGCTGGAACCCCGCGTCGGTGCTGCCATCTACCCTGCGGATCGGAGTGCCGCCCTCGTCGTAGATCATGAAGTAGAGCTCCGGCTTCGACTCCTCAGCCTCGGCCCGCAGTTCGTCATTCGAAGGGTAAGGGGATGATTGTCCCTTCTTCGCCGCTTCTTTCTCGGCGTCCTGCCGCTTTTCCTTCCTGGTTTTGATTTTTTCCTTCAGGTAAGTCGTGAATATCGCTCCAAAGGAAGGATTTGCCGCGGTATAAAAGGCATCGCCCTGGAATCCCTTGTTCGGCTCGCCAAGAGGATGCCGCTCGATATACAGCAACGCGTTTTTCACGGGATAGATGACGCCCTGCTGTTCGAGAGACTCCGGCTTGACTTGCCGCAGCGGGGTGATGTCATCCAACACATAAAAGCCGCGCCCAAACGTTGCGATCACCAGGTCGTTCTCGCGCGACTGGATCACCATGTCGCGCACAGCAATCGTGGGCAATCCACCCTTCAGTTGGACCCAGTGATGCCCGCCATCGATCGTGAAGAATGCGCCAAACTCCGTCCCCGCGAACAGCAGGTTGGCGTTGACCGGATCTTCCGCGAACGCGAGCACCGGCCCGGTGTCGGGAAGATCGCCGGCAATCGAGGTCCATGTCTTGCCCATGTCCGTGGACTTCAACAGATAGGGCTTGAAATCTTCATTCTTGTGATTCTCAAACGCCGCGTAGAGGGTGCCTTCGTCGTGGTTCGATGCGGCGAGGCGCGAGACATAAGTCATGTCCGGGACGCCGGGGAATTTCTCGTATTTCGTCCAACTCCCTCCGCCGCCGGAGGTCACCTGGATGAGGCCGTCATCAGTGCCGACGTAAATCAGGCCTTCTTTCTTCGGCGACTCTGCCAACGCAACGATGTTTCCGTAAAAGGAAGTGGAGGCGTTCTTCGCGACTGCATCGGCTCCCCAGACTTTGCCCATTACGGGTAGCTTGTTGCGGTCGAGTTGCCGCGTCAGATCGCTGGAAACCGCCTTCCATGTGTCGCCGCGATCATCGGAGCGAAACAGTTTGTTGGCGGCAAAGTAGAGTCTGGTGTGCGAATGCGGCGAAATGAGGAGCGGGGAATCCCAGTTCCACCTGAGTGGAGGCTCGCCCTTGCCCTCGGCAGGTTGCAAGACGAGTTCCTGCCCTGTCGGTTTGTCGTAGCGGACCAGCACGCCGTATTGCGACTCGGAGTAGACGGTATTTGGATCTTCCGGATCGACCGCCGAGCGGAAGCCATCGCCGTTAGTGGTTACGTACCAATCGGAATTCATGATGCCGTTCAAGTTCCGCGTATGCGAGGGACCGCACCAGGAAAAGTTGTCCTGCGTGCCGCCGCAGACGTTGTAGAAGGGAAGCGCGTTATCTACGGCGACGTCGTAAAACTGAACCGTAGGCAAGTTAGACTTGAACTCCCACGATTTTGCGTCGTCCCAGGTCTCCCACATGCCTCCGTCGGAACCTTCCAGCCAGTGGCGAGTGTTGTCGGGATCGATCCAAACGATATGGTTGTCCCCGTGATGGTTCACCTCGTTGACTTTGTGGAGAGTCTTGCCGCCATCAAGCGACTCCTGCAGCGGGACATTCATCACGAAAATGCGGTCGACATTCTTGGGATCGGGAATGATTCGGGCGTAGTACATTGCGCCGACGTCGAATTCATTGCGCCGTTCCCAGTTGGCGCCCTTGTCGTCGGAGCGGAAGATTCCGCCCTTGCCGTCCGCCGCTTCGACCTGCGCGTAGATCACATTTGGGTCCGCCGGGGAGATGGCTAAGCCGATTCGTCCCATGTCCACCGATGGCAATCCGGATTTCAATTTATTCCAGGTTGCGCCCGCATCAGTTGATTTGTAGATCGCACTCTCCGGCCCGCCGTCGATCAGGGTGAACACGTGCCGCCGCCGCTGGTACGCCGACGCGTACAGAATGTCGGGATTGGAGGGGTCCATGACGACATCAGCGACGCCCGTGTTTTCACTGATGGTCAGGACGGCCTTCCAGGTCTTGCCGCCGTCGGCGGTTTTGTAAAGCCCGCGGTCGCCGCCGGGTCCCCAGAGCGGTCCCTCGGCCGCAACGTACACAACTTTCGAATCGCGCGGATCAATGACCACACGGCCAATGTGCTCCGATTTCTTCAGGCCCAGGTTCTGCCAACTCTTTCCACCGTCTTCGGACTTGTAGATGCCGTCGCCCCAAGAGACGCTGCGCTGGGAATTGCTCTCGCCGGCGCCGACCCAGACGATGGATGGATCGTTCGGATCAAGCGCGACCCAGCCGATCGAATAGGAGCCCTCGCCGTCGAACAGCGGCGTCCACGTTGTGCCGTCGTTGACGGTTTTCCAAACTCCTCCAGACGCAACGCCGACGTAGTACTCGAACTTGTTCTTCGGATTCACCGCAATTGACATCACGCGGCCCGAGGCCACGGCCGGACCAAGCGATCGCCACTTCAGTCCAGAGAAGGTGTCGGCATTCAAGCCGGGTTTCTTCTCTTCTTTGGATTCTTCTTTCCCGGGCTCGTCCTTTTTCTCATCCTTGTTCGCCGACTTTTTGGCACGGGCCGGGGCTGTGGGTGGCTTATCGGCAGGTTTCTCTTGCGCCTGGGCAGGCGAAACGAGTGCAATGGATACAGTCAGGACGAGCACGAAAATGGCGAGCAATCTCATTGGATCTCCATAAATTTCTGCACTCCTTCGTGTTACTTCGCGCCCTTTGTGGTCAAGGATCTTCAACCACGAAGGACTCGAAGGTGCACGAGGAGGGCGGGCCCAAAACCGATAATGTATACAGGAATTTTGCGAATCTGGAAAACGGTCGATCTCGGCGGCTTCGGCAGTCCTTCTTTCGATAGAATCCTCCCATGTCCGGCAAGGTCCACGGTCACGAGACCCGCGACGTAAAACTTCCCAAGAATTACTGTTTCGCGTGTGGTCCCGACAATCCTGAGGGCATGCACCTGCAGTTCACGCTTGACGAAGAACGCCGCGCCTTCGTCTGCCACTTCAACCTGCCCAAGCGCTACACCGGGCCTCCCGGTCACTGCCACGGGGGCATTATCGCGACGATCCTTGATGATGCCATGGGCAAGGTCAATAAGCTGCGCAACGTCGTCGCGGTCACGAAAGAAATGACGGTGGAGTATCTGAAGCCGGTGCCGCTCGAGACGCCGCTACGAGTCGAGGGAAGGGAAGTCGCGGTCCACGGACGGCAGCATGTCAATCAAGCTGAGATCTTGAATGAGAACGGCGAGGTCCTGGCCCGCAGCAAGGGAATCTTTATCGCGATCGACCCGGAGAAGATGTTTGGGAAGTTCGTAGAGAGATGACGCCCCCATGATTCGCTCTTTGCTGGCTTTTATTCTTATCGCTAGCTCGATCGCCCTCGGGGGGGATCTTCAAAAAGAGCTGCATGATCGTTTCGAGAAAGCCTGCGAGTCGAACAAGTTCATGGGCACGGTGGCGATCGCACTGAATGGCCGACTTGTTTTCTCGGATGCATGTGGTTGGGCCGATGCGGAATGGAACGTCAAGAACACCGCCGACACCCGTTTCCGCACGGGGTCTGTCGCTAAACAGTTCACAGCGACCGCAGTCCTGCTCTTGCATGAGCAAGGAAAGTTCGAACTCAGCGACCCGATCGGCAAGTATTTGCCCGACCTGCCCGAGTCCTGGCGCTCTGCAACCATTCATCAGCTGCTGACCCATACGTCCGGAATTCCAACATACACGCAGGGCCCGACATTTGAACGCATGAGGAGACTGGGCGCTACTCCGAAGGAGATGATTGATTCAGTCCGCGGCCAGCCCCTAGATTTCGTCCACGGGACGCAATTCAAATACAACAATACCGGCTACATCCTCCTGGGAATGCTCATTGAAAAGCTATCAGGCATGTCCTATGAGCGCTTTGTTCAGGAAAACGTATTCGACCGCGTCGGCATGAAAGACTCAGGTTTTGACGAGCAGCACAAGATCATTCCTCGCCGAGCCCGGGGCTATTCGCTCATAAAGGGGACGCTGCAAAACGCCGATTTCCTCGACACCACAGGTGCCTGGTCTGCCGGCGGATTCTACACAACGGTCAACGATCTGATCCTCTGGAGCGAAGCTCTCGCCCACGGGAAACTGCTCGAGCCCGAGTCGACCCGGCGCATGTTTTTGGTCTATCCGGAAACAGTATTGCAGGGGATGCACTACGGTTATGGCGTTGTTCTCGCCGAGCGCTTCGGTCACGCCCTTCAATACCACGGCGGCGGAATCACCGGATTTCAGTCGGTGCTTCAGCGTTATCCGGAGCTTAGTCTGGTAATAGCCGTGTTATCGAATGAAGACTCCGGCGACGATTCCGAGGTGGTCGCCCCGTGGACATTGGGCGACGGATTAGCGCAAATCTGGTTTGCACAAAACCAACGCTGATAAAGTTCGTCGACAACAAGGACGGGGTTCCGCAATCCCCGCACCCGCGTTAGAATGAATTAGCGGCGAAACCCCTCCCAGATCATCACATAAAGGGTTAGCTGAGAGCTGGCGGCCTAAAGCCGACAGCATTCTTCGCGATCGCGAAAAGGTATCCACAGGGTAGCAACCATGTCCCAGAATAACGGCACTTCCACCTCCCTTCGTCTCAAGACCGGCCTTGCCGAAATGCTCAAGGGCGGCGTCATCATGGACGTCACCAACGCCGAGCAGGCCGTCATCGCTGAAAAAGCTGGGGCCGTCTCCGTGATGGCTCTCGAGCGTGTCCCGGCGCAAATCCGCGCGGAAGGCGGCGTCGCGCGCATGGCGAGCCCAAAGAAGATTCGCGAGATCATGGAAGCCGTCTCGATCCCTGTGATGGCGAAGTGCCGCATCGGCCACTTTGCCGAGGCCCAGATTCTGCAGGAACTGGGTGTCGATTACATTGACGAATCCGAAGTTCTGACGCCGGCCGACGAAGCGCATCATGTCGATAAGCACGCCTTTAACGTCCCGTTCGTCTGTGGTGCCCGCAATCTGGGAGAAGCTCTGCGTCGCATCGCCGAAGGCGCGGCCATGATTCGCACCAAGGGGGAAGCAGGCACCGGGGACGTAGTTCACGCGGTAAAACACATCCGCCAGATCGTGCAGGAGATGAAGATCCTTACCGTGCTGAGCGAGGAAGAACTCTACGCGAAGGCGAAGGAGCACCAGGCGCCTTATGAACTGATCAAAATCGTGGCGAAGGCTGGGAAGCTCCCGGTACCGAATTTCTCCGCTGGCGGCATTGCAACTCCGGCAGACGCCTCGCTCGTGATGCAGCTGGGAGCGGAGGCCGTGTTCGTAGGATCGGGAATCTTCATGAAGAACTCGACCGAGTTCGCTGATCCCGCGGAAGCGGCCAAGCGCGCCCGGGCGATCGTGCTGGCTGCGACGCACTACCAAGACCCTAAAGTGTTACTTGAGGTCAGCGAAGACCTGCAGGGGGCGATGAAGGGCCTCGCCGTCAGCGCCCTGGACGAAGCTCAAATGCTGCAGACTCGCGGCTGGTAGATTTTCGGCGCGAAACTGCCAAATCTTAACTTCCGTGCGCCCAAATCTGTGCTCACGGAGGGGCGAACAATCTACACGCCACTGCCCACTTTTGCCTAGACACCCCTCTCTTGATCTCCTGCCATCAGCGAGATACGAGTTGGCATCCATCATGCCTTCTATTCCTAGGATGAGGAGGCCAAATGAAAAACGCGCGCTATTTCGGATGGCTGTGGGCGCTGGTCGTAATGACGTCGCTTGTCGTTCCAGCCGCGATCCACGCCGGGAATCAGGTCATGGGAGAAATCCAGCTTGAAGGAAAGTCGAAGGTAGAGAAAACCTCCGGCGTGTGGATCGATGGGCAATACGTCGGATACCTGAAAGAGCTGAAAGGGGCCAAGAAGATCTTGCTGCTGCCCGGCGATCACACGATCTCGGTGCGCCAGAATGGCTACCAGGACTTCACGCAGACGATCAGCGTTCGAGGTGGCGAAAAGCAGGTCGTGCAGGTCGCGATGAAGAAGGGCGCAACGGGTCGGATGCCGGCCGTGTGGTCCGAAGTAAAGATCGCGGTCACTCCAGTGCGAGCCGCCGTGTTTCTCGACGGCCGATTCGTCGGACATGTCGGTGAGTTTCAAGGTCCCGCACACGCGCTATTGGTTGCCCCCGGAGACCACAAGATCAAGATTGCTCTCCCGGGATTCCAGACGTTTGAAACCGAAATCAATCCTGCTCCGAAGCAGAAGGTGGAAGTGAAGACGGAATTGCTGAAATCGGCCATTCCGATTGCTGATCCTTCGCTGAAGGGCGGGAGCGAGGATCAATCAACTCCTCCGCAACTCTGACGCTGCCAGAAGTCTTGAAAGATCAGGCCGATGAAAAATCAGGCCCATGAAAGATTAGGCCGATGGGGGCGGGAATCGTCAGAACTTCTCGTGCGACAATGCTGCATGTCTACACCCGCTAACAACCTTGAAACCGTGCGTCGCTACCTGGGCGCGATCGAAGGCGGGAGGTTCGATTCGATCGCCGACATCTTTGATCCCGACATCACGATCGAGCAACTTCCGAACCGGATCTATCCGAAAGGGCTACAAATCGGCCTGCGTCAAATGGCCGAAGCCGCCGCGAAAGGGCGCGAGTTGTTGTCGGCGCAGAGTTACGAGATCCGGCATGCCCTGGTTGGCGGGGACTCGGTGGCCGTTGAGGTCGTGTGGACGGGAACGCTATCGGCTCCTTTCGGCAGCCTGGATGCTGGTTCGCAAATGCGTGCTTACTCGGCAATGTTCTTCGAGTTCAAAAATGGTAAGATCGCCAGCCAGCGCAACTACGATTGCTTCGAGCCCTGGTAGACATTTTTCCGCGCGTACCGGCGGGACGCCGCATAGCCTATTCAAAGGCTGCCGACGGGCGATTCGGAGTAGCATTCCTGGCATGAACATTCGCGTGCTGGTGTTATTCGTCCTGGCGTGCGCCACACTCCTGAAGTGCCAATCCGTCCATCCACGAAAGCAACTTCTGGTAATCGGGGAGCAGAAAGGATACCGTCACGAAGCGGTCTCTCACGCTCTTGCCACCATCGAAAGACTTGGTCGCGAGTCGGGCCTTTGGGACACCACAATCCGCACCGACACGGAGCCCCTGACCAAGAAAAAACTTGAGTTCAACGCCAGGAACTTGAACGATTTCGATGCCGTGCTGTTCTTCACCAGCGGCGACCTGGAAATGGATGCCGAGCAAAGGCGCGATTTCCTTTCTTTTATCCATGAGGACGGAAAGGGCTTCATCGGTGTGCACAGTGCCACCATCACGCTAACCTCATGGCCGGAATACGGCGAAATGATCGGCGGATATTACGATGAACACCCGTGGGGAACTTTCGATGCTCCCATCCTGGTCGAAGACCCGACCTTTCCCGGCATTGAGGCGTGGCCTCATTCTTTCGTGCTTCGCGACGAGATTTACCAGATCAAGGATTACTCACGCGACAAGGTGCGAGTGCTCATGCGGCTCGATGCCGATAAGCTCGACCTGAAGAACAAGAACGTCCATCGGACGGACGGTGATTTCGCGGTCACGTGGGCCAAAAAGTACGGGAAGGGGCGCGTTTTCTATTCGAGCCTCGGTCATGTCGTGGAAAACTGGGATAATCCCGCCATGCAGAAAATGTTCGCCGAGGCGATTCAGTGGGCATTGGGCCTCGCTGAAGGTGACGCAACTCCGCGTCCGCTGCCGAACCAGAGATGAATGGTGATTTGATCTGATGGTCTCTGAGCCGCACGATACAATTCCCCACCATGTCGTTCTGGACGCGCATTCTGGGGCTCAATCGCGAGTCTCTTGTGATCTCGGTGCGGACCGCCCTTGCCACGATGCTGTCTCTGGTCGTTGCGCGCCTGCTGAAGATGCCGGAGTCTTACTGGGCCCCCATTTCGACCATCGTGATTTTGCTTTCGACCATTGACCCACTCACATTGGCCTGGCAACGATTTGCCGGGACTGCACTGGGAGCTCTTCTGGGCGCGGTCATCGCGACACTCTCCATCCATCGTTGGGCTCCTTCCAACTGGATCGTTTACGGTGTAGGGATTTTGCTTTGTGGAGTCGTGAGCTCGATGCTTCGGCTGGGATCAGCCTATCGTTTCGCCGCCATCACACTGACAATCGTGTTGCTTATTGCACACGAGCGTTCGCCCTGGGTGGTTGCTACTCACCGTTTTATCGAAGTGTCGTTGGGAATCGCCGTGGCATTGCTGGTTACAGTCGCATGGCCAATACCGGCGAAAACTTCCTGGCGGCTGTAACCTTCCACAACCTCCTGCATCCCATGTGGGCTGCCCGTTCCATGGGCAGGTTCCGACCAGGGCCACGGGTTCACGCTAAGGATCGTTTTGCGGCTCGGCTGCCGAAAGGGATGCAGCCGGTCACTCGCCGAAGTGTGCCCATTCACAAATCGATGTGAACATCAAACCGAAAACGATGAGGAGAGCGCTGTGAAAATCAATTTGTTTCAGGCCAGCGGGTTTTTGGCCATACTGTTTCTGACGGTTGCGTCAGCCATCGCCGCCGACAACAATGACATTCTCGTCTTGACCAGCACCAACAACTCAGCAGGCAATCAGGTAGTCGTATTCAAGCTCAATCCCGGGGCGGCCTCGTCCTTGAGCTTCGTAAAGGCGTTACCCACAGGCGGCAACGGCGGAGCATCCGGAAACGCGGGTGCAGTGCAGTTCCGTGACGGTTTGGGCGCCGTGGTGAACTTTGGTTCAAACAATTTCACACGCTTGGTTCGCGACGACAATTCCATCCGCGCGGCCGGAACCATTACCTTGGCGTCTGGCTGCACGCAACCCGACTCGGTTGCCCTGACCGCGACCCACGCGCTTGTGCTCGGAGCCAACTGCGCCGAGAGTCACTCCTGGCCCTGGGGCAATGTCGACGGTACCGTCGCCTTGACGGACGCTTCGGGTGGGCAGATCGTGGCAGGAAGAAGCTGGTCTGCCGTTACGCTGAAGTCCGGTTCCGTACTGCAATTGCCGCTGAACCTGGATGGCGCACTGGCCGGAGACAGCAACGCGGTCACGTTGCCGGCCAACGCGAACAATACGCCGCTCGGTGCCGCCTTCTGGGGGGACATCCTCGGCTTCAACCCAGCGCACAGCCCTGACAGTCTCGCGCTGGTCAATAAAACTGGCGATGTGTTCCCGATCCTAGGGCCGCAGCCTGCCTATCCGGTCAACGCACCGTGCTGGCTGGCGAAGGGACCGGGCAACGTCTGGTATTCCGGCAACAGTCCGGGTCATGCGGTCTCGATTTTCTTCACCGACGGGCAGGGCGGCGCATTCTACAAGTCAGTCGGGCTGCCCGGTGTCCCGACCGACATTACGGTATCCCGCGACAACAAATGGCTTGCTGTGATCTACACGGCCAGCGATGGCAGCGGCGGAAGGATTGCCGTTTTCTCAATTGACGCGTACGGCGATCTGACACTGGCTGCAACCTCGAACCCTGTGGGCGCTGCCGGGTTTAACGGAGTCGCCATCAGCCAATAAGCACAGAAGCGGCGGATGCATCTTCCGCCACTCCTCTTACAACGCTGCACGAACCGCTGCCCCACTTCCCGCCCAAGAGGCGGGAAGTGGGGCTAGCAAAATGTGCCGATCCGTTAGAATGAGATCTTCACGGCGCTCGCGTCAGGAGCTCCAAGCCCTCTGTGATGGCGGTAACGAGCTGCACGAATGAAGATCGGAGTTCTGGCATTACAAGGCGATTTCGATGCGCACCGCCGCCGGCTCGAAGAGCTTGGGGCCGAGGTGGTGCTCGTCAAGAGACCGGAACAGTTCGACCAGATCGACGGGCTCGTGATCCCCGGCGGCGAGTCCGGAACCTTCCTCAAACTCCTCGGCAATGAAGGATTCGAAAAGCTAAAGGACTTCGTTCGGGTGAAGCCAACGTTCGGCACTTGTGCGGGAGCGATCCTGCTGGCGAAGGAAGTGGAAAATCCGGAGCAGCGCGGGTTGGGCGCGCTCGACATTCGTGTCCGCCGTAACGCCTATGGGCGGCAGATCGACAGTTCGATCCGCGAAGGAACAATTCTCTCTGCCCGGTGCTCGGGAGATCCGCACGAAGGCGCTTTGCGCGGCGACCCCATAGAGATGGTTTTCATCCGCGCTCCGAAGATCGTTCATCTCGGTGAGGGTGTTGAAGTTCTTGCAACAGAGGGGTCGGACCCGGTAGCCGTCCGGCAGGGAAGAGCCATGGCCGCGACTTTCCACCCGGAACTGTCCGACGATACCCGCGTACATCGCGCCTTTTTGGATCTGGTGCAAAGTACAATGTAGGGACGGCCGCGTGCGACGCGGCCAAAGGATGTTCGACAGTTCCAGTCGCTGCGGGGAATACATCATGTGTCGCAATATCAAAAACCTCTTCAATTTCGAGCCGCCCGTCACCGAGGAAGAGATCCACGCGGCGTCGCTTCAGTTCGTGCGGAAGATCACCGGTTTTAACAAGCCATCGAAGGCCAACGAGGAAGCGTTTCAATCCGCGATCGACGAAGTGGCCGCGGTGTCGGCCCGCCTGCTCCGCTCGCTCGAGACCACAGCTACTCCGAAGAACAGGGAAGAGGAAGCTGCCAAAGCCAAGGCCCGCGCGGCCATCCGCTTCGGCACTTAGGAAGCTCGATTCCCGGCTGCCTTTTACCTCGGCCGCCATATCGCTTCGCGAAATCAGCCCCGGCACAAGAAAATCCTGAACAGGAGATTCCCGAATTTTTCGCTTGACACGTCGATCGCGTAACTGTAAGGTTACGCATTATGCGTCACCGTTCGGTTACACATACGGCGCTCCGAAGCGGTGAATCGGAAGCAGCATTCCAGGCTCTGGCGGACCCGACCCGCCGGGCGGTGCTCGACCTGCTTCGTCGGGGGAGCCAGCCGGCCGGCGAAATCGCCCGTGCCTTCCCGGTCTCGCGGCCTGCAATCTCCAAGCATCTGCGTCTCCTGCGCCGGGCACACCTGGTGCGTGAGCACCGCGAGGGCCGGCATCGCGTCTATCAACTCGATCCGGAGCCGCTGCGCGCAGTTGATTCCTGGATCGAGCAATACCGCGTTTTCTGGACCGCCAGTCTCAATAGCTTGAAATCGTTTGTCGAAACCGAGCATGCTCGCGAAATGGAGATGCTCACGTCCAATCCATCAAAGTCCGCCAGCAGAAAGGAAAAGCCATGAACCGTATCCTCCGCCTCGTTCTCTCCGTGACCCTGACTTTGGCCAGCGCTGCCGCCGTTGCTCAAACTGACGCCCAGAAGGCATTCAATGCCATCAAGAACATGCCCGGCACGTGGGAGCAGAAATCGCCGGATGGCAAGACTCTGCAAGTCGTTTTCAGGACCGTGTCGAACGGATCGGCGGTCATGAGCGAGATCGCCGTTCCGGGCGAAGACATGATCTCGATGATTCACATGGATGGTCCGAACACGCTTCTGCTCACGCACTATTGCGGAGCGGGCAATCAGCCGCGCATGAAGGCGAGCATTTCACCGGACGGCAAGACTGTCTCATTCAATTTCATGGACGGCACCAACATCGAGCCGGCCGACGCGGGTCACATGCAGCGCATGGTCCTGACCTTGATCGACGATAACCATCACACCGAAGAGTGGACGTTCCTCGATCACGGCAACGAACACAAAGAGCTCTTCGACCTTCGCCGCAAGATGTAAGCGCAGAAGATGCGAGTAGCGCCAGCGCTGCGCCGGCTGTCCGCGAGGGCATATAGCCCTCGCGCGGCAACGGGAGCGGCAACGGGAAGGGAAGCACACCCTGCCATGGCCACAACCGTCATCACTCCCGACCGCGACGCTGTCATCAGCGAGATCCATATCGCCGCTCCCCCGGAGCGGGTCTTTCAGGCGATTACGGATCCAAAGCAGGTGATGGCGTGGTGGAACAGCGAAGACTGCCAGATCGAGAATTTCTCCATCGAAACGCGTCCCGGAGGCCGTTGGGTTTATGACACTCGGCAAACCGCGATGAACGTCAACGGCGTTTCTAAGTTCCATTGCGAAGGCGAGGTGCTTGAATACGATCCACCACGCAGCCTTGCCTATACCTGGATCGCGAACTGGCACGATGACAAATCCCGCCGCACCGTCGTGCGATGGGAACTTACGCCGAAGTCCGGCGGGACGCAGGTGAAGATTACGCACAGCGGCCTGGTACAAGAACCTGCGGCCTGCAAGGATTACAGCAACGGCTGGCCGGGCGTGGCCGTGCAATTGCGAAAGTACTTGGAACGGTAGCTTCCGCAAAGAACAAGGAGATTCCAATTGGCGACCGCGACGATCACTCCCGACCAAAACACAGTTCTCGTCGAGGTATTTATCGCGGCGCCGCCGGAGCGTGTCTTCCAGGCGATCAGCGATCCCGAGCAACTCTCCCGCTGGTGGGGGCAGAAAGATCTGTATCGCATCACTGATCGTCATGCCGATATCCGCGTCGGCGGTAAGTGGTACAGCGCAGGCGTGGGTGCCGACGGCAAAGAGTTCAACGTGCAAGGCGAGTATCTCGAAATCGATCCGCCGCGCCGGCTGGTCCACACTTGGATTCCCAGCTATCGTGCCGGGCTCAAGACGGTCGTCTATTGGGAGCTCGAAGCGCAGGCAATCCACGGTCTGCATCCCAGCGGACCGAAAAAGGCCGGGACGGGAACTCTGGTGAAGCTGCGTCATGAAGGTTTCGTCGGACATCCTCAGGCTGCGCAGGACCACGGCCGGGGATGGAAGCGCGTGTTTGGCTGGCTGGAAGCTTTTGTGCTCCGCGACGAAACGGTCGATACCCGTCCGTAACCGACCCGTCGATTCTTGACGACGACTTCCAACCCCGATAGTGTTGCCGATAGCGATGAAACTTTCCGTTGTAATGCCGGTGTACAACGAGCAGGCGACACTGCGCGAAGTGATTGCCCGCGTGCTGGCTGTGCCGATCGATATTGAATTGCTCTGCGTTGACGACGGTTCCGGCGATGATTCGAGGGCAATCCTCGACGAGCTTCAGTCACGGCATCCACAGGTTCGCGTGCTGCTTCAACCCAGGAACATGGGCAAGGGCGCGGCACTGCGTCGAGGCATTCAGGAGGCCACTGGCGATTACGTGGTCATCCAGGATGCCGATCTCGAATATGATCCCTCCGAATACCCACACCTGCTGCGGCCCCTGATCGATGGCAAAGCCGATGTCGTTTACGGTTCTCGTTTCCTTGGCGGGGGACCTCATCGCGTGCTTTATTTCTGGCACTCGGTTGGCAACTGGATCCTGACCTTACTATCGAACGCCCTCACTAATGTGAACCTTAGCGACATGGAGACTTGCTACAAGGTCTTCCGCCGTGACGTGATCCAGTCGATCCCGATCGAAGAAGAGCGTTTTGGCTTCGAGCCGGAGATTACGGTGAAGATCGCAAAGCGCCACCTTCGCATTTATGAGGTCGGAATCAGCTATTGGGGTCGCACGTACGAAGAAGGGAAGAAAATTGGGTGGCGCGACGGGTTCCGCGCCCTGTTCTGCCTGCTGAAATACACCTGGACCGAGCCTCAGCGAAACCCGGCTACTGAACCCGCGCAACCAGCGTTGGCGCCAGAGTCATCCCCAAGGAAATAGTGTGCAAGGAGTGTGAGCATGGGGCCGTGGACTAGCCCATCGACTACCTATGCAATGTCCGATAACAGGTATTATGTAAAACCAAGTGGGTGTCGAGCAGAGGGCGCGGAGAGGCTTACATCTTGTACTTACCGAGATCCTCATCGTTCAGCCCTTCCAGCCATTTGCGCAGCTCTTCTGCGCTAAGCCGGTCATTGGCATTGGCAGATTGTTTGGAGTTCTTGAGCACCAGGTCATCCACGAAGATCGGACAATCCACTCGCAGCGCCAGCGCCAGCGCATCCGACGGCCGCGAATCGATGCTGATCACTTCGCCGCCGCGCTCCAGCCAGATCACTGCATAGAACGTATCCTCGCGCAGCTCGGTTACAACGACTTTGTGTACCTGAGTTTCCAGCCCGGTGAGCACGTTCTTGATCAGGTCATGCGTCATCGGTCGCGGCGTGGATACTTTCTCCATCTCGAGGGCGATGGCGTTCGCCTCGTACACACCCACCCAGATCGGCAGCACCGAATCGCCCGCTACATCCTTGAGCACGACGATTGGCATGTTGGTCACGGGGTCCATCAGGAGGCCGCGGATTGTCATTTCTACTTCCATGGGGATCTCCTATCCCTTTCTTATAGCACCGCACCGTCCGCAGACTGCGCCATCTCGCCGATCAGGCTGTTTGGAAAACTGCCCGTGATTCGAACGTTCACATAGCCGCCTGGCTCACAGTGCGTCTGTGCCGGAGCGGTAAAGTTCAGCGTCTTGTTCTGCGAGGAGCGCCCGATCCACTGGCCCCGGGCTTCATTTCGACCTTCAACCATCACTTGAAGGATTTGGCCGACGTACTTTCGATTGCGCGCGACCTGGATTTCCTTTTGTTTGGTCATCAACACTTCCAACCGGCGAGCTTTCTCCTGATCGGAGATGGCGTCGTCCAGCGTGATGGCCGGTGTGTTCGGGCGCGGCGAATACTTAAACGAAAACACTCCGTCATATCCGACATCTTGCAGCAAACTTAGAGTTTGCTCGAATTCCATTTCCGTCTCGCCAGGAAATCCGACAATCACATCGGTTGTGATAGCGATATCGCGTTTTGCCGACTTCATCCATGAGATGCGTTCCAGGTACTGATCGCGAGTGTAAAGACGCTGCATGGCATCAAGAACTCGAGTAGAGCCGCTCTGGACGGGCAAGTGGACGTGGTCGCAAAGGGTGGGCACGGCATCGATCGCTTGGACAATATCGCGCCCGAAATCCCGAGGGTGAGAGGTCGTGAAACGAACCCGCCGGATGCCCGGAACTTCACCCACACCAGCGAGCAATTCAGCGAAAGAGCACTTCCCTTCCGGATCCTTGTACGAGTTCACGTTCTGGCCGAGCAACTGGATCTCGGTATAGCCGAGATCGGCCATCTGGCGGGCTTCGGCGAGCACCGAGCGCGAAGTGCGGCTGCGCTCTTTGCCGCGCGTGAAGGGCACTACGCAGTAGGCGCAGAACTTGTCGCAGCCTTCGATGATGGTGATGTATCCGCGATGCGGGTTTGTCCGTGCAGTAAATTCAGTTTCGAAGCACTTGTCCGTCTGGCGATCGTCGAGGCCCGTGATTCTGACTAACTCTCGGGCTCCAGGTCCTGAGTTGCGCGTTGGAACGATGGGCGCTTCCTGCCGAGAGCGAGTGTCAACCCTGGAGGATTCCAACTGGACCAGCATCTGCGGCAGATTGTTATAGGAAGCCGAGCCGCAGACCAGCGAAACGTGCGGGGCGCGCTCGAAGATCTTTTCCCCCTCCTGCTGTGCCACACAGCCCAGGACTCCGAATTGCTTGCCTTGAGCCTGCAGCTTCTTGTAGTCGGCGAGGCGGTGAAACACCTTCTGTTCGGCTTTATCACGGATCGAGCAGGTGTTGTAGAGGATGAGATCGGCTTGGTCGACGGTTCCCACCTGGCGATACCCTTCCCGAATGAGCGTCCCGATGACCTTTTCCGAGTCATGAACGTTCATCTGGCAACCGAAGGTTTCGAGGTAAAAAGTCTTCTCCGTGCCGCTTGCCCCAGACATGAAAACAGTATAACCCTTGCCGCTCGGTCATTCTTGGGTTGTGGCCGGTCGCTAAAACGGGTGCTCGTTCAGCGGAAAAAGACCGCTCGTGCTTATCCCTTGACGTACGCGAGCTTGGCAGCGATCTTTCCGTCCCTTACTGTGAAGACGTCGACTCCCCGCAGGTGCCAGGGTTGACCGTTCCTGACTTTGTGGTAAATCCACAGCACCGTGGCGCGGTTTCCGCTGACAATCATTTCTTCCGTCTCGAACTGCGCATCGGAGTTGCGCGCGAACCACCCGTGCCAGAATTCAGCGACCGCCTCTTTTCCCGCAACGCGCCGTCCGTCCGGCGCAGGAGACGTATCCTCGAAAACCGTGTCGTCCGTCAAGAGCGCGGCGACCGCATCTGCATCGTGTTGGTTGAACGCATGATTAAATTTTTCGACTGCAGCGCGGGTTGCTTGTTCCGGATTCTGCTCTGCTCCCATGGCGGCCTCCCTCGGGGCACACAGCGTCAACAGGGTAACCAAGGAAAAGACGACTACCAAGGAATACTTGCGAAGGGCTCGCATTGCGCCTCCAATCCTCGACATTTGCAAACCTAAGACGAAGTCAACCCTCAGCGGTTCCGGTAGATGGGTCTGTAGTCAGATCGAGAGGCGCAATCGGGTCGGATTTCTCGCGAGCCGGTGTGGCTATGTCCGGGACTGCAGGCGGGCGAAGCGGAGCTCGCGGCAGGACTGCAACGATCCGGGTTCCCTTCGAATCAGACTCGATCTCGATGTGTCCGCCCAATTCGCGAACGCGTTCTTTCATGCCGGCGAGCCCGACTCCCAAACGGACGCCATCATGATGAAAGCTGTCCAGGATCCCGACCGGCATGCCCTTTCCGTCGTCGCTGATGGCGAGAGTGACCTGCGCGGGTTCAAAAGCAACTCGAATGTCGACCTTGGAACTCGCAGCATGCTTGTGGATGTTGGTCAGGCCCTCCTGCAATAACCGAAAAAGAGTTGTCTCCAGCAGCGGAGCAAGCCGCTCCACCGCCCCGGTCGCTTCGAAAGCGACTGGAATTCCGCTCCGTTTCGAAAAGCCTTCGGCGTACTCTCTGGCGGCAGATTCAAAACCGGCCTGGTCAAGCAGGGGCGGATGCAACAGATGAGAGATCGTCCGTGTCTCGCGGAGCGCCTGGTCGAGAAGCGCGCTGCAGTTGATGAGGGTCGCATTATCTGCCATCGACAGCGCGAGCAGGTCAAGCTGCATCTTGATGCTGACCAGGAGTTGTCCCATGCTGTCGTGGAGGTCACGGGAGAAGCGGCGGCGCTCTTCGTCCTGCAAGCGGAGAATGCGCGCACTCAGCATCTGCAGCGAAGCTTGCGCACGCCGGCGCTCCCGCAACTCGGAGTTCAACAGGCGATAGTCGAGCACGAAAAGCGCCCCGGCAATCAGGAACGTAACCGCCAGCAGGACCGCGACCAGCTTTTCCGAGTGGCGCTTCCGCTCCGCCCGGACGTCGAGGAGGCTCTGCTCCTGGTTTTGCATCTGCTGAATGAGCCGGTCCATTTCCGCACCGATCCCGACGATTGCCTGGTTCGATAGTGCCTGTGCTCCGATAGGAGTCTTCGGATCCTGTGCCGCCGCGACCGCAGCCTGCAACATCTGAAGGCGGCGATCGCTCAATCCCGCCAACTCCTTGAAGTTTTCCTGTTGGCTGGCATTATCGGAAGTTAACCCTTTGACCTGTGCCAACTCCGGAGGGATCAACTGGATTGCAGATTGGAAGTCCGCCAGCCTGGAGGGATCGTGCGAGGTGACGTACTCGCTTCGCGCCCGACCGGCGCGTGAAAACAGTGTGTTGACCCGCTCAAGTGCGACTTGCACATCGCGGGTGTGCATCACCCACGTCTCCGCGCTCAGCAGTTTGAAAATTGCCACTGTGGCACTGATGCCCCCAAGGCAAAACAAAAACAGCGCAGAGCCGAACAAGATCCGGCTGATCGTTCTGGTAAGCATCAAACCAAAACTATACCTCTATCGCGGTACTCAGCGTGAATCGTGGAGAACACTGACATTCAGCACGAAATCGAAAACCCCACTTCTAAATCTCGAAGGAAGAAGCGGGGTTTTCGGAAGGCCTACTGCGGGATTCTTTCGGCGATCGTAACCATCCAGCCTTCAGGGTCCTCGAATGCGAATTCGCGCATGCCATAGAACTGCGTCTTCAGTGGCATGACGACTTTCGCCTGCTTCTCCACTCGCGCAAGAATCTCTTCAATACCTTCGACTTCGATAAAGAGCGTCAGCGCGCCTCCTGAGGGCCGGTTAGCGAGCGGAGGATAGTCTGCCGCTACAGCTTTTCGATCGTTGAAGAAAATTTCGATGGTCCCGTTCGTGACCGAACCAAATACGTAGGGTGCCTGATCGGGAACCGTGATGGCGGGTTGAAGTTTGAGTATGGACTGGTAGAACTGCATGCAGGCGGCGACGTCGCTGACCACGAGGTTGGGGGTGAGCTTATTGCATTTCATGGATTCTCCTCTTTTCGGTCGGTGGTGTGCTCGACTCGCTCCTGGAGGCGCGCACACGAGGTTGTGTGATCGCAACGCCTCCATCTGCGTTCCTTGCGAGTGGAACGCAAGTAGGGCCGCCTCATTGTCGATGGCGCCAGTCGGCGCGCGGGGCCCGCGAGGTACCCGGAAAGAATAGCACGGGCTGTCAAGTGAGGCCGGTTGACCGCTCTTCGTTCCAGGCGTAATCTCGCGTGGAAATTTTCGAGGCGCGAATGCGCCACGAGGGGAGAAGCGATATGGGATTTCTTGGGGCGTTATGGCTGCCGATCGTGCTATCGGCGGTGATTGTGTTTGTGGCGAGTTCGATCATCCACATGGTTTTGCCGTATCACAGAAGCGACTACCGTCAACTGCCGGACGAGGAGAAGGCGCGGACGGCACTGCGGGGATTGACGCAGGGGCTTTATGTGATTCCGTACTGCACGCATCAAACTATGAAATCTCCTGAGGCTCAGGAGAAGTATCGCGAGGGTCCCGTGGGATTCCTTACGGTGCTTCCCAGCGGTCCGCCGGCAATGGGGAAATTCTTGGGATTGTGGTTTGTCTATTGCCTGGTGATTGCCTTCTTTACCGCCTATTTGACCTGGCACACCGTCACTCCTGGATCCAACTACTTGATCGTCTTTCGGGTCGCTGGCACGGCCGCGTTCCTTGCCTATGGGCTGGGAGGGCTGAGCAACGGAATCTGGAAGGGGCAACCCTGGTCGAACGTGATCAAGGAAGCCTTTGACGGCCTCATCTACGGACTGCTCACTGCGGGAACGTTTGGATGGCTCTGGCCGCACTAACAACCAGGCCGCTTAAAATTGAAACCCCACCCTGCTTCGCAAAACTCGCGGAAACAGGGTGGGGCGATTTGAGACTTCTAAGCCTCGTCTTGCTCTTTCAGCTTCGCGATTACGCTGAAATCTTCCAGTGTGGTCGTGTCGCCTTTCACCTCGCCGTTGGTGGCCAACTCGCGCAGCAGGCGGCGCATAATTTTGCCCGACCGGGTTTTGGGCAGCGTATCGGTGAAGCGGATGTCGTCGGGCTTAGCCAGTGCTCCAATTTCCTTTGCGACCCACTTCCGGAGTTCCTCTTTTAGTTGGTCTGACGGCACTCTTCCCTGCTCCAGCGTCACGAAAGCTGAGATCGCCTGGCCTTTCAACTCGTCGGGCCGTCCCACTACTGCCGCTTCGGCAACGGCTTCGTGCGCAACCAGCGCGCTCTCGACTTCCATCGTGCTCAACCGATGTCCGCTAACGTTCAACACGTCGTCAACGCGCCCCATGATCCAGAAATAGCCGTCTTTGTCTTTGCGCGCGCCGTCGCCGGTGAAGTACACGCCGGGGATCTGCGACCAGTAATTCTTGACGTAGCGGTCGGGATCGCCATACACGGTGCGCAGCATGCCGGGCCACGGCCGCTTGAGGATAAGGAATCCGCCGCTACCATCCGGTACCGGCTTGCCATCCATAGTGACGATTTCGGGTACGACTCCGGGGAATGGCTTCGTCGCCGAGCCCGGCTTCGTCGCGATGGCGCCGGGAATCGGCGTGAGCATCATGTGTCCGGTTTCGGTTTGCCACCACGTGTCGACGATCGGACAACGGTCGCCACCGATGGTTTCGCGGTACCACATCCACGCTTCAGGGTTGATCGGCTCGCCGACGGTGCCGAGCAATCGCAGGCTCGACATGTCGTGCTTTTTCGGCCACTCGTCGCCCCATTTGATGAAGGTTCGAATCGCCGTCGGCGCCGTGTAGAAGATGTTGACTTTGTGGCGCGCGATGATCGACCAGAATCGGTCGGGCTCAGGAAAATTCGGGGCTCCCTCATACATCAGGCTGGTGGCGCCATTCTGCAGCGGTCCGTACACGATGTAACTGTGTCCTGTCACCCAGCCGATATCGGCGGTGCACCAATAGGTGTCTTCGTCTTTCAGGTCGAATACCCATTTTGTCGTGATGTACGTTCCAACCGAATACCCGCCGGTGGTGTGGACAACGCCCTTCGGCTTACCCGTGGTGCCAGAGGTATACAGGATGTAGAGCGGATGCTCAGCGTCGAGGGGTTCTGCCGGGAACACGTCCGAGGCTTGGGCCATCAGGTCGTGCCACCAGTGATCGCGGCCGGACTGCATGTTGATCGAAGTTCCCGTGCGCTTGTACACCACGACGTGCTTCACACTCGGACACGACTTCAACGCTTCTTCGACCGCTGGGAATAGCTTGACTTCGCTTCCGCGGCGGAACGCGCCATCTTGCGTGATCACTGTCGAGGCTTGCGAATCGTGAATGCGGTCGATCAAGGCATTCGAGGAGAATCCGCCAAAAACAACCGTGTGCGTCGCTCCGATACGAGCGCATGCCAGCATGGCGATGGCGAGTTCCGGCGTCATCCCCATGTAAATCGCGACCCGGTCCCCTTTGCGCACGCCAAGGGACTTGAGGACATTGGAGAACTTCTGCACCTCGCGGAGCAGTTGCTGGTAGGTAAGCACCCGCACTTCGCCCGGTTCGCTTTCCCAGATGATAGCGGCTTTGTTCTTACGCCAGGTCTCAACGTGCCGGTCCAGACAGTTGTAGGAAAGATTGATCTGGCCGCCGACGAACCACTTCGCCCACGGACAATTCCACTCCAGAACCTTTTCCCATGGCTTGAACCAGTGCAGCTCCTTGGCAATCCGCGACCAGAATTTGTCCGGCTCTTCGACCGATTCCTTGTACAGGCGCTCGTATTCGGCAAGGCTCTTGATGTGAGCATGCTGGCTGAACTCGGCGGGCGGCTCAAACTTGCGCTGCTCCTGCAGTACGGAATCAATGCTGGTGCTCTGGGGATCGGCGACAGCTTTATCGGCCATGATGAACCTCAACTCGGAGGAATCGTTCGCGCGTGTAGCGCGACCATTGCAGAAAGGGTTATTTTACATGCGCCAGAAAAATATGATCGGTTCGCAGCAAAGGCTGGAGCGAAGCCGCGTCCAGCCTTGTGAGCGCTCCTTCCGACAGCAGCCCGAGCGTTCGGAAGTCACAGATCGAGAAACCGGTTCCGGGTTGCCGCGTCGGGGATCGGGCAAGTATCGTAGCGTCCGAAGATGCTGTATCGATTGCGCGCAATGACGCCGTATCCCCAATCGCGCAGCGACCGCGGCAGGATGCCCAGGAGCCGGGCCATCACTCGCCAGAATGTCGACAGATTCAGCAACACGAAGTGCACTGCATCCGACCTGCCGAGCAGCAATTCGTCTGGCGGAGTTTCCCCGTCCGGACCGCTCGGGTCGAAGTTCACCGCCACATACACAGTCTCAAGGTCGGTAGCGATGGCGCCGTGTCGAGCCAGAATCCTGGCGGCTAGCGGGCTCTGCAGCGTTGCGAAGCGGAAAATCGCGTTACGGTCGCGCCGGAGAATGAACTGAACGAAGCGGTTGCACAGTCCGCATACGCCGTCGTAAAGGAGAATGGGAGCCTGCATAGACGCTACAACCTCTTGGCCGGTCCTTTCTTCTCTTGCCTGGACGATTCAATCAGCCGAGACGCGTGCATCAGCACTCACTTCACCCGCCGGCACGCGACTAACAGCTTCGTCCATGGGTCGTCCTCAAGATTGTCAATTTGGATGACAGGACTTCCATGAGTGGTAGCATCAATAAATTTCCCATCGCCGATGAACATGCCAGTGTGATCGATGTGCTTGGCGTCGGCGCCAAAGAAAAGAAGATCGCCAGGCTGCAGGTCTTTACGCTGGATAGGAACGGCGCCGTTCCATGCTGCCTGCTGATCTGCGTCTCGTGGCATGTTCACTCCACGGGAACGCACGATCATCTGAGTAAATCCGGAGCAGTCAAACCCGAAGCTCGATCGTCCGCCCCAGAGGTAAGGCAAGCCAAGAAATCGCTTCGCCAGATCAATCGATTCGGCAATGCTCAAGGGCTCGACTTCGGAAATTCCATCCGCAGCCTGGATCCAGGCCGTCTGCTTGTCCGGCAGACGAACCTGCAGCCAACCCTCATCCTTTCCCTTGCCTTCATCCGCTACTTCAAGTCGGGTCTCAAACGGGATCGTGATCAAGGGTCTGTGCTTGGTCACGTCGGGCTCACGGTATAGGTTTGCAAAGATACTATTAACCTGAATAGTACTTCCCGATGTGGCGTAGCCCCCTCCGCTCTGCACGATCCGGAGATAGCGACTGGGGGTCCACCCTTTGTACTTGTCCTCGGTCTGGATCCGGGACCACTCTGCTCGCGCGGAGAGCAACACCACGTTGCTGCCATAAATTGCCTGCGACACGACGCTGGAACGGTCGCTCGGCTGGGCGTACATATTGGCGACGGCCACAACCACTACATACGGGCGATTCTGCGCCAACGCTGGACAAGTGAGCAGAACGCAAGTAATGACGAGGCGCCACGCACGCGCGTTCATGGCACTCACTCTGCTTCCGATTTCAGTTCGCATTTTCGCGATGATACCAAGGATGTTGCGCCCGGCGAATCAGGCGGAATCTCGAGACGTCAGGAGACCCGCCATCGCATGTTGCGAAACACCGCATCTATTGCAGACTTTACAACTCTGGAAACAGCTTACAACACGAAAGAGCTTACAAAAGATGACGCCCCGATTTACAAATAATTTACTGAGTAGTTACAAGTTTTTACCGCCGCCGTGCGCAATTCGAGTTCTAATCGCAGGAGCAACGAACTCGCAGGATTTGTATACGCGGGTTCACGTCTTTCGGAAGAAGCGAGTTTTGGATGAGAGTGAGCTGAGCATTCAGAACTGACTTCTCTATGGGGCAGATTGAGGAGAATGTGAACAACAATTTGCATCATCGTGCGGAAGAGACGTTTCAGTTGTCCAGCTCAGATTCGGAGATGGAAATGGATCGCGCTCGTCTCGTGGATGCACTCACGGAATTGCATCACTTGCTGGAAGAGTATGCGCCTTCGTGGTACACGCAGCAGCACCACGCAAAAACTGAGCTCGCTCTGAGAGCGGGTCGGCACGAGGACGGCTCAGCGGGCAGGCTCGGTCATTACCCAAAACCTCGCCTCGGTTAAACGTACCGAGACGATCTGGCCTCCACCAGTCTCCGTCTACTCCCCTCTTGGTGAGAGCCAACGCGATCCCATTCCGCCGGCCGCTCGAAGCTGGAGTGTTGCTTCTTCAAGCCTTGAGTTTGTAGCCCATGCCGGGCACGGTGAGGATGAGCTCGGGATGCTTCGGATCCTGCTCGAGCTTCTGCCGCAAGCTGGCAATGTGGACGTCGACGGTTCGAGTGTACGTTCCATCTTCGTATCCCCAGACCTCGTGCAGAAGGTCGCCGCGAGACAGGGTCACACCGCGGTGTTCCATCAGATGCCGAAGAAGCTGGAATTCGCGCGCGGAAAGATTGATCGTCTGTCCGTTGCGCGTCACTTCCGTGCCTCGGACATCCATCCGGATCGGCCCAGCCTGGTAAAAAGCCTGTGCGGCGCGGCCGGGCACACGCCGCAGTAAAGCCTGCACCCGGGCGATCAGTTCGAGCGTATCGAAGGGCTTGGTGACGTAATCGTCGGCGCCAAGACGAAACCCGAAAACTTTATCCATGGTTTGATCCCGCGCCGTGAGCAGCAGAATCGGCGTGGCCAGGCCTGCCTTGCGAATTTCGCGGCACACATCGAACCCGCTCCGGTTCGGCAGCATGACATCGAGGATGATCAGATCGAACGGCAGAGTCGTGGCTTTGCTGAGGCCGTCGTTGCCGTCGATTGAACAATCGACGTCATACCCTTCGCTACGCAATCGGTCGCTGAGCGTCATGCACAGCGCTTCCTCATCTTCCACCAGCAAGATGCTCTCATTCATAGGGTCGTTGACGATCCTGCTGTCACCGCAGCTGGATGCGATCTTTCTACGGGAACTGGCAGGTGCAGGGTGAAAACGCTGCCCACTCCCATCTCTGTTTTAACCGATAAGTTGCCGTCCATCGCTTCGGCCAGGCTTTTGGCGATCGGCAATCCCAGCCCCGCGCCGTGGATCTGCCCGGCGATTGCCGCAGGACTGCGATAGAACGGCTCGAAAATATGCGGCAGGTCCGTTCGTTCAATTCCCGATCCACGGTCATGAACGCTGATCCGGACCTCATCCCGGCTGCGATCTTTTGCGTCGCCTACACTGGCCCGAACGCAGATCCAGCGTCCTCGCGCCCCGTATTTCAGCGCATTCGTTACCAGATTCTGCAAGCATTGCGAAATGGCCGAAGGGTCACCCAGCACCCGCGGTAGATCGGGTTCGATGTGGGTCTCCATGGTGAATCCGGCGCGCTGAATCAACTCCGCCGAGCCCTCGAGAGCGGACTCAATGATGGGGCCAACATCCAGCGGACGCAGCACGTAGCGCGCTTTTCCGTTCTGGGTTGAGGTAAACAAGATGACCTCATTGACCAGGCCGTTGATCTGGCGCGACTGGTTCCGGATGACACCACTGTATTTCGTAAGTTGTTCCTTCCCCCGCACCACTCCATCAGCCAGGTTGTCAGCCGCAGAGCAAAGCACCGCAAGGGGTGTGCGGAGCTCGTGGGAAACCGATGCGACGAAATCCATCTGCATTCGAGCCAACTGGAGCGTACTGGCCATTTTATTTCTCTGCAGAAGCCAGACGAAAACGCCCGCCAGAAACAGCGTACACAACAGCACCCCAAACAGGCGCATGACCGAGCGGCGCGCCAGGGCCGCGACGTTGGCCAGTCCTTGCGACGCCTGTTCATCATAAAGGCGCTGCGTTTCTTCAAGGTCGCGGCGCACGCGATCGAATAAGGGAACGCCCTGCGACAGATCCAGTTCAACCGCCTCTTTCGTGCTGCCCTCGAGAATTGATGCCAGCACCTCATCGCGAACCTTCAGGTAGGCGTTCCAGTCGGACTGCAAGCGGTTCCCTGCCTCGATTTGGCCGCTGAGGGTGGCTTGTTTCAGATACTCGGTGATGCCCTCGGTCACCCGCTTGTCCGCCTCGCGCGTTTGGTCGGCATATTCAACCTGCAAATTGCTGTCGTTGGTGGTGAGGGCGTAAAGCGTGCTGCGGCGCGTCTCTTGCGCGTCATATTGCAGCAGGCCGATGCGGCGCAGTCCAAGCACGGACGATGCATACATTCGCTGCACCTCGGTGTTGGCGGAATGCACGTCACGAATCACAAACTGCACCACGCCCGCTTCCAGTCCGACCACCAGCAGCAGTAACAATGCGTGGCTGTAGCGCGTCAAAAATCCCGCAGCCTTGCTTGCCGGCGGCGTGTAGACTGCCACTCCGGCGCTGGTCTCCGGGTTTCGGCGTTGCGCACTCATGGCTCAGACCGCTCCGGCAAATGCAGCGCGTAGTCCGCGTCTCCGGGCATATGTCCGTCGATGCGTAGAATTTTTACGGAACCATCAACATCCGCGGGCCGCAGATACCCGATCGCACCCGGAACATTGAATACAAACTTACGCACGCCGACTGGCGAGGCCAGCGTCTTTGGAGAAACCAGGACTTCGCCGGTCAGCAAGCCTTGCAGGAAACGACGGCGGAAGTCCGGTTCGGTCATCCGGCAGACCTCGTGCAGAACAGCGTCGCGTTCGGGCAGTCCGGGTTCCATCATCACCAGCGTGATGCGCCGGCCGTTGGGCCAGTGGCTGCGCTCACCCAGGAAAACTGAGCGCAGATCGCTCAAGGACAATTCGTTCAACGGATTCGATTGGTTCACAACGATGGCGAGGCTATCCTGGCCATGGGTAGGTTTGGGCGGACTCTCCACGCGCGCAGCCGGCGGCCGCTGCGCCAGAAAGGCGCTGATCAAGAGCAATAGACTGGCTGTACGAAAGATCATGCGTTTGGTCCGATCAGAACGTAAAGCCGACCTGGAGAGACAGCCCCTGCGTCGAAGGCTGATTGCGCAGCCCGACGAAGTCATACTGCAACTTGAGTGCTACCGATTCGCTGGCATCATAGCGCAGACCCGCCGACGGGCCGGCGCGATGCTGGATATCGGGGAAAATCGGTTCATGCTCCGAAGCGTTGATGTACTGATAACGGAAGTACGGCCGGTACGAACCGAAGCGCTGCGAAATCTGGCTGTAGAAGCCCGGTGTTTCGAAAAGATGACCGCCTATAGGAGTGTGTCTTACCACGAGCGCTTCATTGAGCCACTCGAAATTGGTTCGCGTGTAGACAGCGTGTGCCGCCAGGATCGTCTCTGAAACCGGTAATTGTCCGAACGGAACCAGCAGATCGTGGTACACAGAGAACCCCGTCTGTAACCCGGGGATCTTCGTCGGACGGGAGAAGATTTCGAAATTGACGGCCTTGTGATTCTTGTCGGTGATGATGTTCTGCACCGGCTCCTCCGCGATGGGAAGGCGTGACTCACGGCCATTGCCCACTTCAGCAACATAGTGAAGGCCCAGGTCGCCCGACGGGATCAAGCCATGGGCTTCCACTCCGATGTTATGAATCGGCAGAATCCCGCCTTGATCTTCGAACGCAAACAAAAGGGGACGGCCCGTGGTAGTTTGCAGCCAGGTGCTGTGATGGTATGCCGTGTTGTAGTAACCGATCGCGGTGTGGTAACGCCCAGCGGAAAGGTTGAAATATTCGTTATAGGAATAGGTAAGCAGGTAGCGTTCGACGTCCACGCCGAACGTATTCGCGGTTCCCCGCGTTTGACCGTAAATGTTGTCTGGACCTGCTTCGAAGACGATTTCGCTGAGGAAGCGGAACTTGTCTGAGATGTCGGAGGTTACAAACAGGTTCAGCTGTCCCAGGGTAAAGGAAGTAGTGTCCCCCGGTCCATTTGCCGGGTGATAGTTGTCGCCGTGGAGAGTGACATCTCCGAAACCACGGATCCGCAGCAGCGTTTTGCTGACGTCCATGCGCTCCGCCTCCGCGTGGTCGGAGGGTTCTGCGGGTTCCTGTGAGTTGCCAGTTTGGGCTGCCTCATTTAGCGCCGGGGCCGGAGTTTGCGGTTGGGTGATCGGAGCTTGCACAAAGGGAGGAGCTGAAGCACTTTGGCCAACTTGCATTGAGATGGGTGCAGAAACTGGCTTTAAGGAAGCTACAGCGATCTCACGAGGAACTGGCGGAACCGGGGCCGGCATTGCCGCGGCTTCGGGGGCCGTCGTGGAGGCGGCCGGCTGGCGTTCAGCCTCCAATTGGCGCACCCGAGCCTCAAGACGGTCGATCCGGTCGAGCAAGGCCTGCAGTGTCTGGGGATCCATGTTCTTCGCCTGGTCGGTTTGCGCCCGGACAAAATCCGGACTCCCCAGAACCAAGATGAGCAGCAGCAAGATGGGAACTCTGCCCACCCGCCCGCGCATGCTTTCGATGAGCCATGAAATGGGAACTTTCATCGCGGCCTCCTTCGGCCAGACAGCCAGTACTTCCCCTCGAATAGTCTTCGCCCCCGGACCTCTGCAGCCGGCCCAGGAGACTCGATCACACAACTCGCCCCGGACGTTTATTGTCCTGGACCTCGGACCCCAGTCTTGTTCTGAATCGCACAGAATAGGCCCACACCGTCCCGGTGCAGGGGGAGGAGAAAAGTAAGTTACGTTACCGCATTTTAAAGATGCTTTCAACTCAAAGGGATAAAGACAGATACCGAAGGAAACCTCTCCCTCCCCAATCAACAAGAATGCCGGCTCCCGACTTCCGAAAGCCTAAGAGCGAAGCGCGAGGCAACCTGATTTTAGAAGGTTGCAACTTTTTGCAGTCCGCAGCCGCCGGCCGGTCCCGGCTCGTAACCGGTTCAGCACCTTTCGCTCTGTTGAATTGACTTTCGACCGACATGATGAGAAACTTCGCGAAACCGTTGTGGAAGCGGCCTTTGCCGCCAACAAAAGTAAAGCTCGCAGTCCAGCCGCCGGCTGCAGAATCTCAGGACCCAGGTATGAGTACCCCGCTTACCCTCGATCGGTCTTACTTCCAGACGCTTTTAGCTAGCGCGTATGTGGTTCAACAGAGCCGGTTGGAGCCAGATGCGCTTTCCAGCTTTCTGGAGGTGCAAAGCTCGATCCGGACCAAAGGTCTGGACGCGCAACGAGCCATGGAATTGATTGTCGAGCGTGCCCGCCGGGCGTGTCAGGCAGACGGGACGGCGATCGCCCTTGCCGATGACGACGACCAGCTCATCTACCGTGCGGCGAGTGGTCGAGCGATCGGTGCCATTGGACGGTCGGTAGGCGTCATGCTGTTCTTCCCTGCCCACCTCGATTCGGAAACTCACGCTTTGAAAATCGAGAACGCGCGCAATGACATGCGCGGCGAGACGGCAATCTGCCGTCAGTTCGAAGCCCAGGCGCTCCTTCTCTTGCCGATTTATAAAGAGCAGAAACTCGCTGGAGTGCTGCAGATTATCTACCGCGAACCACATGTTTTCGCGGATCGCGAAATCAGTGCGTATCGGCTGATGGTGTCCCTGATCGAAGAGGCGATGGTGCGCGCGCCCCGCCTGGTCGAGCCAGCACCGCAAGCGGAGAGCGCGCCGGTTGCGGTACTTCCCCATGTCATCGAAGATCATGCCGCTGCCAGGCAAGCGGTCGCGGAAATGATCCTCGAAAGACAGATCGCCGATAAACCGGTCGCCGCCGAAACGATGCCGGCGAAATCCATCGCACAAGAACCGGCGATTTCTCCCTCGGTTTTGGAAACCAAGATCGCCGAAGTCCCGATCGTCGCCACGGCGCTCTTCCAGCAACCGCCCGCGGCGCCTGCTCTTCCGGAGCCAATTACGATCCGGGTTGCGGTCCCCGAGCCTTCCCCTGTGGAGGACATCAAAGTTCCCGTTGATGCTGAGGCTGCGCCGCTTGCTCCGGGTCCTTCTTGGATCGATTCCGTCCGCGGCACGTTGCTCGCGACCTGGGCCCAGTCAGTGGTTGTATGCCGGGCAATGAAGGTCACCGTGAAGATCCGCCGGCCCGGAACACAGGCTGCTTTCCGCGTGCTCCGCAGGGCGGTTCCCGCGGGAATCGTTCTCGGGATGCTCGGTGGCGTCAGTTGGCTCGATTGGCAGCTTTCCTCGATTGCTTACGGTTCCTCTCCGCGGCCTGTCCCCACCGAGCAGGCAGCGTGGCAAGGACCACAGATGTTTTCCGCCATGCCCGAACCGGCGGCAAAGCCCGCGCCCGTGCTCACAACTAACGTGCGCGAGCCCGAACTCCCGTCCGCGGTATCGAGAAATGCAAGTCACAAATCCCACGCCAAGGGACTCAAGAAAGTACGAGTTGGTCCGGATGAAGTAGACTACGTCTCCGACGACGTCACCATGCGCGTCTTCAAGCCCGCCGGCCCGCCAAAGAAACAAGATCGGGCCCGGCAAATTCGCGTAGGCGACGATGTCACCATCCGTACTTTTCCAACCTCTGGCCCGGGCTCCTTAAATCTGCCGGAAGGCGGATTGCGCGGCTCGAAGTAACTTTCTCGAATCGCTGGAGCACGCATCGCGCACGAAAGTCATCCCTTCAGAAATCGCTGTCTACCTTCCGTGTCCCGGCGAGCCTCATCATCGCCGCCGTTCTGCGATCCCACTGAAACCGGTAGCATGAGACGATAGTTCGACTCGACTGGAGGCCGATGGAAGGCGCAACAATGATGGTACTCGGAGGCTCGGGCCTTCTCGGCAAGGCGCTGCTCGCAGATTTGCATAAAGAAGGTTTGCGGGGCGAGAAGCTGTTCGCACCGGCATCCGGGGAGCTTGATATCCGCGACTTTGCTTCCGTGCAGAAGGCTGTGGCCGAACGCCGTCCGGAGTGGATTATTTTGTCCGCCGCATATACCGACGTCGACGGATGTGAGACTCATCCGGAGTTGGCGTTCTCGGTGAATCGCGACGGCGCCGTGAACGCCGCCCGAGCTGCCAAAGACGCCGGTTCAAGGCTTCTCTTCCTGAGTTCTGATTATGTCTTCAACGGGAAGAAGAGTTCGCCCTACGAGACCGATGATGCACGCGATCCGCAAAGCGTATACGGCCGCTCCAAGGCCGAAGCCGAGGTGCGATTGCTCGATCTCCTGCCCGGGTGCTGCATCGTGCGGACTTCCTGGCTGTTCGGAGTCGGCGGGAAATGTTTTCCCGACACGATCCTGAAGATCGCGGCGGACCGGCCCGTGCTGGAGGTTGTCAACGACCAGCGCGGATGTCCCACCTACGCCCCGGATCTCGCTCGCGCCATCGTCGCTCTATGCCGTCAAGGTGCGAGCGGTATCGTCCATGCCACCAATGCCGGAGAATGCTCCTGGTTCGAATTTGCGGTTGAGATTTTGAAAAGCGCCGGCCTCCCGAACGAAGTTAGACCGGTAAGCACACAGCGGATGGCGCGCCCCGCCCCTCGTCCCGCGTACTCGGTCCTTTCGCCACGCAGTCTCGCGGAGAGGAACATCACGATGCCCGCATGGCAAGACGCGCTGAAGCGCTATCTCGTGGAACGCGGGCGCGCAGGCGCATGAAAATCCCGCAGCCGTTTGACCAATCTGAGTTTTAAGTTTGGTTAGCCCCGCGCTGAAGTAGCCTTGCTCGAAATCGCATTGGTCGTCGCACTTCTCCCCTTCTAATGAAGTACTCCCAATAGTCGAAATTTCGGGAAACGCAAGCCGCGTAAAAAAGAAGCAAAATTGGCGTGTCGGTTCGCAAGTGCCAACCCGATCTCAGGGTTCCTCGACAACCTCGATAGCATTTCCTTCGGGATCGTGAATCTCAAAATACCGAGTCCCTTGCCGGTCTTGCTCGATGGCCCCTACATTGATCCCGCGCTCAGATAAGATTCCCTTCATCCGGCCAATCTTTTTTGTGAGCAAGATCAGAGGTCGGTCTGTCCTGTAGCTCATTTTCGTTGTCAGAATGATGGACTTGCCGTCCTCTTTGAACTTGTAGGTCGCGACGCCGGACTCTGCCGAGGACGTTTCCGCTGCCTTGCGGAGTCCAAGTTTATCGACGTACCACGACGCTACAGAATTCATGTCTCGAATGACTATATGTGCATTCTGGGGGATGGAGAATCTGGCTGAACTCCACGGGATGTACCACTTGCCACTGGGGCCGCGAAGCGTCTCAAACATATAACGCCGCTGAATCCAAGTCACTCCGCTGACGCAGGTGTAAAAGACAGCTTCAGCAACGAGGCGCGAGGCTTTGTGCCTATCTGACGCATCCAGCGCAATGAATACCGGGAACGACAAGATGGTTCCCGCTGTCAACCACGGCGTCAGGGGCTTCAGCGAGATCCGACCAAATTGGGCAATAGCCCACAGCCCTGTCCAAACGATGAAGGGACTTACTAGTACGATCCAGAACCAGGGAGGGTGAGCAGGTACGTGCATTGAGACCTTCCGTACACGCAGTGTTCGATTAAGCCTACCATGAAGAGCCTCGAGAAGCTAAGACCGAGCCCACAGTTTATGGGCTTGCGAAAACCTACTCCCGTACGTGCGGCAAAGCGAGAGCGCCCCAAATCGCAGCGCAAGCAGAAATCTTCAAGTGGACTGGAGCAACTTCCCAGTTCTGAAACATGACGAATCATCCCAACTTGACGCACGATAAGGTCGTAAGCATCGTGTTCAGAAAGCAGAGAGAGGCATTGGGGTATCGGGTATGAGATCTTCCCTTTTGTTCTCTCGCCCTGTGAGGAAAGGGTCGTCAATATTGAAGAATATTGGCTGCCCGAAGGGATTCGAACCCCGATATGCTGATCCAGAGTCTCTTCCCTAGGTAGTTTGGTCAGGTCCAGCACGGTCAGTCATTTAACCTCTAACCTGTTGATCCAAAAAAGATGGCTAAAATTCGATGATGTCTGAATGTGGGTATTTTGCGAGGTTTATCTGAACTAGTATCTGAACTGAAAACTCGCTCAATAATGGGTGTCCGGGCAAAGTTCAATGAGTGAAATCGCCTGATTACAACAACTATCATTTGTGAGAAGTGTTCTGGAGGATAGCTTCGACAAAGAGGCACCAACGTGAAAATGATTTCCGGTTTGCTAGTTCTTATTACAGTCGCAAGTCTGGCCCAATCGCTTTCTCCTCCTACTCCCGCTCGGATGGAAAGCTGTACCGCTGAGGATTACGCCATCTACTCGGCAGTACTCACTGAACTCTTTGGAAAACAGGGACAGAAACTCCTGTTAATCGACCAAACCTCGACAGGAATCCCGCCCGGAATGGCCGCGTGGACTCGGTCCATGGTCAAAGCCCAGCCCTTTCTCACGGCATTCCCAAAAGAAGCGACAGAAGATTTCGACGTTCGTAACAAGACCCATGCGCGGATTGAACCGGATAATATTAAAACCTCATTCGATATAACCCTGATAGCACCAGACAAGGCCACAGGAAACGTCACCCTCGTTTCTCGTCCCGGCCTTGATTCGGATCGCACCCACGCGCTTTTGTACACTGGCACTTCGTGCGGCATCCGATGCGGTGTGGGTTATCTGATCTTCCTCATCAAAGAAAACGGACAATGGAAGGTATCAAACAAAGCGAACATTTGGATGGCTTGAAACAACCGTATGCGAGACGGGTGGCCTAACACCCGGTCACTCATTGACCCCAAAAACCAGTACCGCCAGAACTCAACCGGCCCTTCGCGGGAATGGAAGTGAAGGTGCTGTTTTGCTCGAATGGGCTAAAAAGCCTTGCTGGATGCCGCTTTTGAGTGGCTGCCCCCCAGGGATTCGAACCCCGATATGCTGATCCAGAGTCAGCTGTCCTGCCGTTGAACGAGGGGGCAGTTTGGTTTGAATTGACGCCAAGATGCTGGCACTTCGATTCTATGGTGCGCACTACATACGGTCAACCGGGAAGCACACTACTACACACCTTCGTCACGGCTTCGATCGCATTCGTTTTCGAGCTAAACTTTTCTTGAAGCCTCCTCGGTGCGAAACTCACATACGCCGGGGACGCGCCGCCAACTGCGAGGCCGAAATCATGCGAGAAGTATTGGAACCGAGATCATCTGACTACGCCGAGATCGTGCGCCGACCGCTCGAAGCGGAACACTGCGCACTGCTCGTCATCGATATCCAGGAAAAGCTGCTTCCGCCGATTTTCGAGCGCGAGCGGCTGGTGCGAAATGCCCAGTTGCTGATCCGCGCCGCGGGAATTCTAAAAATACCCGCACTTATCAGCACGCAGTATGCAAAAGGATTGGGCGCCACCGTTCCCGAAGTTGCATCGCTGCTTTCCGGCACCGAGCCCGTCGACAAGACTTTGTTCTCCTGCTTCGGCAGCGATGCTTTTTGTGCCGCCGTGAAGCGCATCCCAGGCCAGCGCAACACGCTGCTCTTATGCGGGATGGAGAGTCACGTCTGCGTAGCGCAGACGGCGCTAGCGGCGTTGCGAGAGGGCTATCTGGTGCACGTGGCATCCGACGCAGTCAGTTCGCGAACGGAGTTTAACTGGAAAGTCGGCCTCGAGAGGATGCGCGACGCTGGAGCGGTCATCTCCTCGACCGAGATGATGATCTACGAACTGATGCGAGCGTCATCGTCAGCGGCCTTCAAGGAATTGCTGCCGCACCTGAAAGGATAGAATGCCCGATAAACCACGAAGGACACGAAGTATCACGAGGGGAAATCCGTCATACCTCCCTCCGTGCTACGGCGTGCCCTTAGGGGTGAGTGATTTTGACTTTCAGTCCTGACCCTTCAGTCCTAGGCCGACTGCGCGGGTTCTTCTCCCTTTTTCTTCACGCGCACGAGAGTAATTTTTGCGAAACCTTCATCGAACGAAGGCGGCTTCAGTTTCGCGGCCATTCGTCTCATCATCTCTTCGGGGACGACCCGGTCGCGCCGTTGGTGGCGATCGATGCACACCTCCAGCGGCACGTCGAAAAATACGGCTTGAACCTCGTAGTTGTAATCCTTGGCGAGCTTGATCCAGTGCTGGCGCTCTTGCGGCGTCAGGTTGGTCGCGTCGACGTAATTCATCGGGCGCTTGGCGATCAGCCGCGCCTTCAGGATGGAGCGCAGATTGGAGAAAACCAGGTCCTGGAACCGCTGCTCCCGGATGTCATCAAACAGGAGCGACCGCATCATGTCACTGGAAAGCGGGGACACGTTATGCCGCTTGAACCATGTGCTCTTACCCGATCCTGGAAGTCCGATCGCCAACACCACGATGCCTTTCGGCGGACGCGGGCTCGCAGCTACCGCGGCAGCAGCCGGGGCTGCGGGACTGGCCTCCGGAGCCTCAGGTTCGGCCGCCCCTTCGCCTTCCGTCTCTGATGATGTTTCCGCGATACCCTTGGGAGCAAAGGCGTTGGCCACGGACTTCTCACGTCCGCGCCCACCTCGGCCGCGCCCACCTCGGCGCCGGCGGCTGCGACCGCGAGTTGCGGGCGCGCTGGACGCCTCCGGAGCAGCTTCGGCGGCGGGTTCCGGCGAGGATGGCTCTTCGCCGACTGGTTCCGCATCGAGTACCGGTTCCGCGGCAGGCTGAAATTCCACTTCCGTTCTCGGTTCGCTTTCCCCTTCGGGCGCCTGCCCCTCATCGAAATAGGCGGGCTGTAAAGGAGGAGGCGCCGGTTGCTTGGCCTCTTCGGTCACTTTCTTTTTGCGGCGTTGTAAGCGCTCGCGCATCCATTTGCGCATGTCAGGCTTGTAACACAGATCGAGTGAGAGGAGCAATCCGGCAACCCGGTCCGCGAACCACCGATGTTAGGGTTCAGGCGCTCCCGGACCTGCTGGAATCTTTGCCATGGCCAGTCCGATTCCCGCTGCAATTCAAAACCAGAAATACGTTTCCCTCACGACCTTTCGCAAGAACGGCGCAGCCATCCCGACCCCGGTTTGGTTTGGAGAAGAAGACGGAAAGCTCTTTATCATGACCCGGCACGATATGGGAAAGACCAAGCGCATTCGGAACAATGCCCAGGTAAAGGTGGCGCCTTGCACGATTCGAGGGAAGATAACCGGGCCGGAGTTCACCGCGACGGCGAGGATCCTTCCGTCTGCGGATCACGCCCGGGCCCGCAAGACGATTAACCGCAAATATTGGCTGGCGCGATTGCCGCTGGTCTGGGCGCGTACCGACACATATCTTGAGATCAGCTTTACCTAGGCCGATTGCCGCACTTCAACGCCCCTCCGGAACATCACTGGATGACCTCGAGATGCAGGTGGTCGGGACCGTCCTGAAACATACGGTTCATGCGGGCCGCGGGATTCTGCGTAAGCGCGTCATTGATCGCTTTGGCGGCGTTCGGGTCTCGGAATTGTGGTGTGGGGTTGCTCAGTGGAAATCCCACTTTGTAAATGTCGGCGGACGTTTTCACCGGGAGGAAGACATCCTTGTTGGGCATCGGCGGCCCTTGCGCCCGCACGCTCGGCCGTGTCAACCCGAGTGCATATAAACCTCCGGGGAGAGCGCCGATCACGGCGGAGATTCCCTTGATGGTGTTGTCGACGTTATCGCCGTTGATCAAATTGATCGGAAACTGGCCGAACTGTTGAATATCCATCGCGGTGCAGATCGCGGTGCCGTCGGGCTGGACCTTTCCGTGAGGACCTTCGTTATACCGCATCAGGCTCAGCAGAGTCAGTTTCGCGGATTTCGCTAAAGTGGCGAGCACTCGCAGCATCGGTCCCGACAAGGTGATCGTGATGTCATTGACCTCCATGTAGCCCTTGTTGCACACCGCCGTCAACTGCTGGGTGGCACCAACAATCTGGCCCGATTGCACGGCTGCCAGCACAGCCGCCCGGTCGGTATCGTTGCCCGGGCTGTTGGGAGGAACCGTGAAAACAAACTCCACCCAGGTCCAGGTCGATCCTTTGCTCCTCGCCTCCAGCCGCACTGTCTGGCTCACCGAGCTGGTGACGTTCCAGATTCGCGTGTCCCCGCCGACGATTTTTCCCGGCTGCAAAGTCACACCCGGCAGTTCTCGCGTAGGGTCCCAGGAATCAACCGCAACAACATCCAACTCCTTGGAATCGAAGTCGAGATAGCCGTCGAGGCCGACGGAAACGGTGTTGCGGATGACTGGAAGCGTCCGCCCGCTGATGTCGTGACCGCTCGGAAAACCCTCAAAATTCGCCATAGTAGCCCTTTTCTTAGGGGGAGAATGCGGGTGGGTGGATCGGGGAATCAGGAAGAACAGGCGTGTTCAGGGGAGCACGCCGGCCGGGTTGCACTCGGCCCCAAGTAGAACTGGCTGGAGTATATCCGATTCTCGCTCGTCAGTCGATTTCAAAAGTGAAACCGCCGGTCGATGACTCACCACTCGCCGCTGGTGAGGTATTCGTGGATCGATCTCGCTGCGCGGCGGCCCGCTCCCATTGCCAGGATCACGGTGGCGCTCCCGGTGACGATGTCGCCGCCGGCGAACACGCCCTTTCGCGACGTCTTCTGCGTATTCTCGTCGGCCTGGATGTATCCGCGCTTGTTCGTTCCGAGGCCGGGCGTGGTCGTCTGCACGATCGGATTCGCCGTGGTGCCGATCGCCATAATCGCCACCGAAAGCGGCAGATCAAACTCAGATCCCGGAATCGGCACCGGCCGCCGACGGCCTGACGCATCCGGCTCTCCCAATTCCATCCGGACGCAGCGGGCGGCCGTGAGCCAGCCTTTGCTGTCGGCCAGGAATTCGACCGGGGCCGTGAGCATCTGGAAGTCGATGCCCTCCTGTCGCGCATGGTGTGCCTCTTCGGCCCGGGCCGGCATCTCCGCTTCGCTACGGCGATAGATCACGTACGCTTTCGCTGCACCCAGCCGCAGCGCCGAGCGGATCGCATCGAGCGCCGTATTGCCTCCGCCAATCACCGCCACGTCCTTTCCATGCAGGTCAAGCATGGGTTCGTCGTAGGCCGGAAATTTGTAGGCCTTCATCAGGTTGATGCGCGTCAGAAATTCGTTGGCAGAGTACACGCCGTTGAAGTGTTCGCCAGGAATTCCCATGAATTGCGGCAGCCCTGCCCCCGTGCCGATGTAAACAGCGTCGTAGCCTTCCTCGTTCATCAGTTCGTCGATGGTCACCGTCCGGCCAACGACGACGTCTGTCTCAAATTCCACTCCCATCTGGCGCATATAGTCGAGCTGCTGGCGCACAATCGCCTTGGGCAGACGGAACTCGGGAATTCCATACACCAGCACTCCGCCCAAGTCATGCAAAGCTTCGAAGACCCGAACTTGATGTCCCTTTTGAATCAGATCTCCTGCAACGGTAAGGCCTGAGGGCCCGCTTCCCACGACTGCAACCTTCTTCCCTGTCGGCGTTGCGGTCGGTACAAACGTCAGGCCGGCGCGCTGTTCATAATCAGCCACAAAGCGCTCGAGATATCCGATGCCCAACGGCTTCACTTTTTTTGAGAGCAGGCACTTCCCTTCACACTGATCTTCCTGCGGACACACGCGGCCGGTGACCGCGGGCAGAACATTGTCTTCCCGAATCTTGGCCGCGGCTGCGAGAAAATCTCCCGCCACAATGAGCTCGACAAACTCCTTCACCTTCACCCCGACCGGGCAATGATCGCTGCAGGTAGGCTTGGCACATTCCAGGCAGCGCTGCGCTTCCTGTCGTGCAAGCTCAGGGTCGAAGCCGAGATTCACCTCCTCGAAGTTATGCGCTCGCACCCCCGGATCCTGCTCGGGCATGACCTGGCGGGGAACCTTCATACGTTCTTTGATCGGCACGGGGTTCAGCGATTTCTTCGTGACTGGGCTCATCGTTGCTCTCCGCGATTGTGGGATGCGGGCCCCGCGCAGAGCGCATCGGGTTCGGCGTCAGGCTCCCGTCGTTGTTGAGACTTTTGAAACTCCGCCAGTGATCTTTGCTCAGCCTCGCGGTACATCGCGTTACGCTGCACCAGCACTTCGAAATTCACGCGATGGGCGTCGAACTCCGGTCCGTCGACACAGGCGAATTCACTCTTGCTGTCGACCAGCACGCGGCACCCGCCGCACATGCCTGTGCCGTCAATCATGATCGGGTTCAGGCTCACGACCGTATGAATGTTTTCCTTCCTGGTCAGATCAGCGACCGCCTTCATCATGACGATCGGGCCGACGGCGATCACCAAATCGATCCGCGTCCCGTTCTGGATCAGCTGCCGCAGCTTGTCAGTGACGAAACCCTTCTCGACATAACTGCCATCATCCGTCGTGATCATCAGGGCGTCGCTAACGGCGCGCATCTCGGGCTCAAGGATTACAAGCTCTTTGTTGCGAGCGCCGACAATCGAAATCACGCGGTTCCCTGCCCGCTTCAGTGCCGATGCGGTGGGATAGGCCATCGCCGTGCCAACTCCTCCCCCAACTACCACGACCGTGCCGTAGTTCTTGATCTCTGACGGCTTGCCGAGCGGTCCGACCACGTCCAGGATGTGGTCCCCGGTCGTCATCGAATTCAGCAGTTGCGTGGTCTTGCCCGCCGCCTGCACCACGATGCTGATCGTTCCGTGCTCAGGGTTGGAGTTCTCGATCGTGACCGGGATACGCTCGCCTTCCTCGTAGATGCGGAGGATTACGAATTGCCCGGGCTGCTGTTTACGCGCAATCCGAGGCGCTTCGATGACAAATCGCTTGATGCCGGGGGCCAGTAATTTTGCGTGGATGATCTTGAACACGGGTGCTCCGCAGGGATTCGAAGAAATCCCGACGGATTGATTGTGTTCGGGCTCCCCTCGGATGGGCTGTGATTGTGATCACAAGTGGACGTGCGGGGAAGGTTGATCCCGATGCTTCCGAGCTTTGCCCATAGCTTTTGCAGAGACTTAGCTAGTCTCTACACAAGCGGAGGATGCCAAGGCGCTAGTTCCCTTCCGGCTTGAAGATCACTCCCTGGCCGCTGCGGCTGTTCATGATGATGCGCATTGGGTGTTCGAATTGCAGATGCCGCACGCATCCTTCTTCCTCGGTCGCCGGCTGCTCGGCAAGCCATTGCCAATCGACGGATCCTTCGCCCGCGTCCGGGTTCACGGTGAAGTATCCGATTTGGAATGCGGTCAGGTTCTGGAAAAAATGGCTGCCTTGCGATGGAGTCACGCGGAAGTCGCGGAATCCCGCTTCCACGATCGCACGCGCTCCCGAGATTTCATCCCATTCCACCGGGATTCCAAGCCACGGATCGTTCGATCCCCAGCGCCCGACACCAACCAGCAAGTACGGGCGGTTCTCAGCAGAAAGGGTGGCATTGAAGTGAGCCACTAACCGGGCTACTTCCTGGCTCCGGCTGCGCTCAAAGCGGTGCGAGTCGACGACCACAATGTCATGTAGGTTTTCAATGCGGCCGTTGCCGAGAACCTTGGTGCTTTGGCAAATCAGTTGGGCGGAGTCAACCTCGCCGATCGTGAGGTCCTGGTTGTCGCGGGCCAGCGTCAGCGGTCGTATCTGCAGGAATCCGAACTCCGCAGGTTCTTCGCCGCGAGGCAGGCGCACCGCGAACTCGATTTCCACGGGATTGCCGAGCGCATCTTCTCCCGCCCGCACCAGCACTTCCAGAATCTCGGCCAAGGGGAATAAACCATGTTTCAACATCGGGGCGAAGGTAACGACGCGCGCCCCGGGCCGGCTCAGCCCGTCGTAGATCGCTTCATTGTCAGCAGAGTATGTGGACGCCACCGCGTGCAATGTGCCATCTGCCTCGGCGGCATCAAGGCCGAAGCGTATTTCCTTCAGGTGCCCCGGTCCGGTGTGCGGCACGCCATCCAGTTCCAGCGCGCAAAATTCCGTCTGGGTGTTGGCCAGGATGTCGTCCACCGACGAGAATTGCAGCAAGTTGCGCGGATAGCGAGGACAAAACATCAGGCACTTTCCGCCATCCACAACGGTGCGCCCAAGTCCCAGGGCGACCGCGGCTATGCCATCGGCAAAAGTCGCCGGGGCAACCGGATAAAAATTGTGCGACCGCACGACCCCCGAGAAATCCGGATAGAAGCGACGCCCATGAATTGTGCCCACGACTTGCTGCAGGATCACCGCCATCTTTTCCTCTTCCAGGCGGTAAGGCGTGGCGCGGACGTAGGCCTTCGCGTGCTGGCTGAAGGTGGAAGCGTAGATCCGCTTGATCGCCTCACTCAGCTCCGCCAGCCGCGCTTGCGCATCGGCCTTCTGATTTCCGAGCATGAAGGTTTCATAAACGCCGGTAAATGGCTGGTATTGTGAATCCTCCAGCAGGCTTGAGGAGCGAACCGCAATCGGATAACGCACCTCTTCGAGATAGGCCTGCAGATTCGCCGTCAGCACTCCAGGAAGCGGCGAGTCGAGAAAGCGCTGCTGGATCTCGTTGTCATCGTCGCAGTGCAGCGCGAAGTCGCTGAGATTGTTTTCGGAAAGAAACAGGTCGAACAGATCCGTCGCGATCACCACCGCCGGTGGTACTGCGATGCGCACCCCGGGGAAACGGCGGCCGATCCGGTGCGTGCGCAACAGATGCCGTACAAATGCCAAGCCGCGCGCTTTTCCTCCCAAAGACGCAGATCCCAGTCTGAGGAAACTTGAGTCTGATGGCTTGAACGTCTCGGGATTGAAGTCGCCGATGAGGACCTCGTTTTGTTCGCGCCGGTAATCCACGATCGAGTGAATCAGGTCGCGGCGCAGGTGCTCCGGCCCGTTGAAGTCGGAAACCTTGCGCGGGCGGAGCTTCGACGCGAGCGCAAACTCGGTTCGCGCCATCAGCCAGTGCGAAAAGTGGTTACGCTGCGCGTGGTACATCAGGCTATCGGTCGGGATCGCCTCCAGCGCCTCTTCCAGTTCATTCAGATCCTTCGCCCGCCCCACTTCGCTCTGGTCGGGCATGCGGAAAACGAAATCGCCGAACCCGAACGAGTCGGTAAGAATCCGCCGGAGATCCTTCAGCATTGTCGGCGATCGTTTGCGCAAAAACGAGTAGCCTTCGGCATGGGCTCGCGGACGGAACTCGGTGCGGCTCGTTTGCAGGACGACCGGAACATCCGGCGTAAGGCTCTTCACCATGCGTGCCAGTTCGAATCCCGCCTCCGGACTGAGTTTGCCATCCCAGGGAAACTCGACGTCTGACACCAGTCCAAAAATGTAATCGCGGTATTGCTGCACAAGTTCCGCGGCCTCTTCGAAGTTCGAGGCGAGCAGAATCTTCGGCCGAGCCTGCATTCGCACCAGCTTGTGCGCGACGTTGATGCCTTCCTGAATCACGCGCCGCGATTGCTTGATCAGTTCGGTATAGATCACCGGCAGGAACGACGAGTAATACCGGATGTTGTCCTCGACCACCAGCAACACCGGCACGCCCATGGCGCGCGTATCGTGCAGCACATTGCGCTTGTCTTCGATGTATTTCACGATCGCGATCAGGATGCGGGCAGTTCCCTGCCACAGGAAGACACGATCGATTTCGCTTACTGGATTGCGCGCGACGAAATTCTTGATCTCGCGATAGTCATAGCCCAGCACGACCACGGGAACGTCGAGTCCGGCGCGGCGCACTTCGCGCGCAAGCTGCGCGGCATCCATATCCCCCACTGCGAGATTTGTGACGATCAGGTTGAATCGGGGATTCGCCGCCGCCATGTCCACCGCTTCGGCGCAACTGGAAACGTGCGTGATGCCGGGAATCTGCCGCAGGTTCAATTCGAGCGACTCATCGATGAGCAACTCATTCAGACGTCCGTCTTCGCGCAGAATAAACGAATCGTAAAGGCTCGAAACCAGCAGGATGTTCTGAACCCGGAACGGCATCAGGTTCTCGAAGCCCTCGAAGCGCTCTTCCGCATCGAGGATCGGCTCAGCAATGCGCGGCACGGTCATAGCGGGATAACCAACAACTATAGTCCCCAAGAGCGCCTATGAGGGAGGCCGGAATATTGACGCCCCACGTGGCATTCGCGGCCCTTGAGGCCCAGGCTTCATGGCTTGCCCCGAGCCACAGTTTCAACTTCCGAGTAGCCGACAAAGCATCCACCACCCGTCCTGAACAGGGTAGACTTGGACTTCCTCAGCAGTATTGCCCTAACATACGGCGACCTGAGGTTTCTGCGGCACTCATGATCGGTCAAACCATCTCGCATTACCGCGTTCTGGAAAAACTCGGCGGCGGCGGAATGGGCGTGGTCTACAAAGCGGAGGACACGCGACTGCACCGCTTCGTCGCGCTCAAGTTTTTGCCAAACGAAGTGGCCGGAGATGCACAGTCGCTGGCGCGATTCAGGCGTGAGGCCCAGGCCGCCTCGGCTCTCAATCATCCCAACATCTGCACGATCCACGACATTGGCGAAGAAAATGGACATGCGTTCATCGCAATGGAGTTCCTCGAAGGGGTGACCCTGAAGCACAGAATCGGCGGGCGTTCGATGGAAATTGACGAGATCTTGCGCCTAGGGATCGAAATAGCGGACGCGCTCGATGCCGCGCATGCTGCCGGAATTGTGCACCGCGATATCAAGCCTGCCAACATCTTTGTCACCAAACGAGGTCACGCCAAGGTGCTCGACTTCGGACTGGCCAAGGTCAAAGCAGAACAATCCCAGTCTTCTCAGCTCGCGGGATTGCAGCCGACTCTGGAAGGCACTGACCAGCACCTCACGAGTCCGGGCACGACGCTGGGCACGGTCGCGTATATGTCGCCCGAACAGGCGCTGGGAAAGGAATTGGACCATCGCTCAGATCTTTTCTCATTCGGTGCTGTGCTCTATGAAATGTCCACCGGGTTGCCCCCGTTCCGAGGCGAGACCTCGGCCGCGATTTTCGATGCAATTCTCCATAAATCTCCTGTTGCGCCGGCTCGTTTGAACCCCGATCTGCCTCCCCGGCTGGAAGAAGTTACCAACAAGGCACTCGAAAAAGATCGCAATCTTCGCTACCAGCAAGCCACTGAGATGGGGACGGATCTGCAGCGAATCAAGCGCGACTTGGATTCCAGTGGGCGTCCGGTCGCTTCGAACAGCGAATCCTCGGCCTTTTCCGGAACCTCGGCAGTCCCTGTAGCCAGCGCATCCGCCGGACATTTGTCCGGCGTCGCGAGTTCGGCGGTCGACCCGTCGGCGCCCTCCACTGGATCGTCCTCTGCCATTGCCGCCATCCGGCAACACAAGACCATCACCGGTGCCGCTTTGCTCATCGGCCTGCTGATCGTCGCCGCCGCCGCGTACGGCGTATACACCCTTGTGCGACGCCCGGCCGCCACTCCCTTTCAGAGCTTTTCTATCACCCAACTAACCAATACCGGCAAAGTGCAGAACGCCGCGATCTCACCGGACGGCAGGTTCCTGCTCACCGTGCAATCGGACAACGGCAGTGAGAGCCTGTGGCTGCGAAACATTCCTACCGGCAGCAACACACAAGTGGTCCCGGCGTCCGGGCAATCGTTCGCATCGCTCGTCTTCTCTCCCGACGGCAACTCCTTCTACTTTCGAGAGACCGGTGGCGGCAGCGCAGAGGCGTTTAATCTCCTCCGGGCTCCGCTTCTCGGAGGTTCGCCCACCGTGCTTGCCAAGGACGTGGACGGAGGCCCGATATTTTCACCGGACGGCAAGCGCATCGTATACTCGCGCTACAACGACCCCGAATTGAACAAATGGCGATTGCTGGAAACCGACTCCGAGGGGGGGAACGAGAAAGTACTGTACGTTGAACCTGCGCCGGGTGGTCCGCTCGCTGAGCTCTCCTGGTCGCCCGATGGCAAGCGCGTGGCCATTTCGACACTGACTTCGAATAGCAAATCTCTCAGCCAGATTCGGTTCTTTAACTTCGCTCGTGGGAGCGTAGAGGCATTCATCGCGCCCTCTGACAAAATCATTTTGGGCAATGCATGGGCACCGGATGGACGAGGAATCTTTGTCAACTACTTGCCCCGCGGGGAACATCTGTCGATCCAAGCTCAGATCGGTCTGTTCTCCTATCCCGATGGCGCATTCCGTCCCATTACCAACGATCTGACAGACCACAGCTCTCTATCGCTCTCAGCCGATGGCCACACGCTGGCAGTCGTGCAGAAGGAGACTTCTACCCAGATCGTTCTCATGCCGCCTACCGGTGCAGCGTCCATTACGCCCGTGCCTGGGATCTCAACGCGAGAAACCCTTCCGAGTTTTTCTTGGACTGGGGATGGGCAATTACTCATCTCACACGGGGATCGCCTAGTTCGGCAGCACACCGATGGCACCCACGCGGTGACCATTCTGAGCGATCCAGCGGCTTGGATCAGCGATTCGATATCGTGCGACAACGACCGTTGGATTGCTTTGAACTGGATGGTTCACGGCGAGGGAAGCAGCAACGGAATCTGGCGAGTGAATCCTGACGGCTCCGATGCTCTGCCGCTTACCTCCAAAGAATTTGGCAGCCTTTGGGGATGCTCGCCGGACGGAAAGTGGCTTTACTATAGCGAGCAAATCACGAACGGCGTCTCGCGAATCGCTTCCGGCGGCGGCAAACCCGAACCCGTGCCAGGAGCGAACCCTCCGAATTCGCTGACGGTTCAGGCCACACTTTCTCCTGACGGCAAGACGTTAGCGATTTTTACCGAACTCTTGAATCCTGAATCGAAGACATACTCTAACCGAGTCGTGCTCGACAGTCTGGATACCGGCGTCCGAAACCTCGACCTCGACCCCGCGCTGAAGGCAGTATTCCGTACTCAGGGACCGCCCGACAGCGCCGGATTCCGCTTTTCTCCGGACGGCAGATCGATTGCCTTCGTGATCGACGACGGAGGAGTCGACAACATCTGGATCCAGCCCCTGGACGGTTCAAAAGGGCGAAAGCTTACGAATTTTAATGATTCGGAAAGGATCCAAGATTTCCGTTGGTCCCCCGACGGCAAGACTCTGGGCTTACTGCGTTTTAATTCTCTCTCCGATGTCATTCTGCTGCGGGACACCGGCAAAAGTTCGAAGGTTGCTCAGTGACGTGTCGCACCGAGGGAACCAGGGCCATCCCGTTCGGTAACAGCGGTTCTTTTCGGGGTTTGCGAAGCACGGCTCGACCGGAGAAGCTACTGGGAATGCCACCGCAGCGAGTAGATTTGTACGACGCTGGTGTCGCTCATCATCGCGGGTCGCCCATCGGATGTAATCGAGAGAAAGTTCTCGAAAGGACTCGAATTAACGCTCAACCCATTAAACAGGGCAACCTGAGTCCATTTGCCATCGGCAATATTCAACCGGTAAACTCCCGGTTGCTCTCCGGGTTCTGCGGCTATTTTTGCCATCAATATGGACTTGGAATCACCTGACCATCTCCAGAAGCCCCAGTCAGCCTCAGTTTTTTTCAAGGTTCTCCAGGTTCTCGTTTCTCGAGAATAGACGACAATCCGCTTAGGTGGATTTGCGATTGCAACCATATATTTGCCGTCAGGCGACCAGGAAGGGACGTAAGTACCCTCCGTACCCGGCCACACAGACACCTTCTTGCTCGCGAGATCTAGAGTCTTGATACCAGTCGAGTGTCCCGGAGCTGGGACGTCACTGAAGTCGATGGATGTCCCGTCTGGAGACCAGGTGGGCATGACCTCGAGTTCATCTACCGAAGTGAGTTGCTCGGGAGTGCCGCCATCAACAGAGACGCGGTAAATTGCCTTGAAATTACAAAACACCAGCCATTTACTATTGGAAGACCATTCCGGCATCCATGCTGGTATGTCTGTCAGCTGGAGCCTTTCGCTGCCGTCAGGCCTGCTGCGCCACAACAAATGGCGGGGGTAGTCGGCGTAAACCATCCATTGGCGGTCAGGAGAAATCACGAAACTCGAGGCGGCCAGTCCATTCAAGAAAGGGATGAAACGTTGCTCTTTAGAATCGTAAGCCAGCATCGAACCCTGGGCGACCCGACCGATCACAAGCAGGCTGGCGCTGTCCCGGGTCGGGGTCATGGCCACCACATCCAATTGCTCCGGCGTAAGACGTACGGCCGAGGCTTTCTTCCAAAATTCAAACCACGGCGGAGAAACTAGTTCGTAAGTGCTGTTGGACCCGCCAAGGTCCGAGGTAAAAACGAAATGCGTGCCGTCGGGAGTCCACTGACCGTTCCATTGGCTGGCGTCCGACCGCCAATCGAGAGGGAGTGGGTGAACATTGCTGCCATCGGCGTTCATTTCGAAAATTCGCACTGGATCGCTGGAGCTTTTTCCGTCCACAGTCACCTGAATTCGCTTCGAATCGGGCGAAAAGCGGACACAACACTCAATCATGTGATTCGCATTCCAGATTTCTCTGGAATGTGCACCGTTCGCATCGCTCACAAAAACCGAGTTCAAATCTGCATAAACGAGCGAATGCCCATCCGGAGACCAACTTGCGCCGTGCGCCATCAGGTTCCCCAACCTTCGTGGCGAGCCACCCAGAACCGGAATCGTCCATAGCGTGCCGCCTCCTGTCTCGTCGTTTAAATCCGGCTTGGACATCAGCAACTGGGAAGCATCAGGAGAGATGTCCCAAATCTTCATTCCCAACACAGACGCCGGCAACGGTTGCATCGCTCCCCCGGTTACAGACATTTCGACAGGGTGCCCGTCGCTCTGGAAGTAGAGCCTTGCCCCGTCGGTAACCATTCCCCCGTCTTTTTTGTCGCCGGTAAAAGTAATCTGCTGCATTTCCATGGGGGCAGTTGGGCTGCGAGACCGACCCAATCCGACGAGAAGTGAGACAAGGAGTACTGCCGCAAATGCCGCCACAGCAAGCGGCCACAACCACATCCTTCTTGTTATTCGTACTCTATTTGTCTTGGCCGAGACGGTTCCGCTTGTTGCCTGTGTGCTCAAGTGACGCAAGTCAACTGCGATTTCTTTGGCAGTTTGGTACCGGTCTTCCGGATCTTTGGCGAGACACTTGAGAATAATGTCGTCAGCTTTGGCCGACAGCTTTCGGTTGATGCTGCTCGGCGGAGATGCAGGACGGTTCAGAATTTCATCGACCAGCCGCGCATGTAGCGACGAACTATACAATCTCTGCCCCGTGGCAATCTCATAGAGCACAACCCCTAATGCATAGATATCCGACCGGGCATCGAGATTCTCGCCGCGCAGTTGTTCGGGCGACATATAGGCGAGCGTGCCCGTAACCGTATTGGTTTCAGTCAACGTGCTGGCGTCGTATTGATCGGACTCGGCCACCAGCTTGGCCACACCAAAATCCAGGACTTTCACCAGCCCCGATTGAGTGACGAAGATGTTCCCGGGCTTGATATCGCGATGAATTACTCCCTTGGAGTGCGCCGCGGCCAGCGCCTCGGCAATGGGCATTCCCAATTTCGCAACGAGTTCGGTGCCCGCCGCTCGCCGACCCGCAATATACAGCGCGAGCGTCTGCCCATCGAGATATTCCATTGCGATAAATTCGCGGCCCTGGTGCACGTCGATATCGTAAATCGTGCAAATATTCGGATGGTTCAGCGCCGAAGCGGATCGGGCCTCGCGGCGAAAACGCTCTAACGCGACAGAATCCGCTGCCATATGCTCAGGGAGAAATTTCAGCGCGACCAGGCGGCCAAGTCTGGCGTCCTCGGCTTTGTACACCACCCCCATGCCCCCCAAGCCGATTTCTTCAAGAATGCGATAATGTCCAACCACAACGCCCCGCAGATCAGGCCTCGGCGCGGCTGCCGGCGTGACGGGCCGAGGGCTGGCGTTCACCAGGGCGCCGAATGCTGGTCTTTCGATGAAGCTCGCAGAGTCGCTATGATGAGCCAGGAGCGACTCCACCTCGCGGCGAAGTTCTGCATCACCAGCGCACGATTCTTCAATCACAGAGCTGCGCTGGCTTTCGCCGGCCTCGAGAGCCTTGTGAAAAATGCTTTCGACTTTGCGCCATCGCTCAGGCCTCATGGGATCGACTTCCGCTCAGTTCGCGCATCAGCCACGCCTTGGCCAGCCGCCAATCGCGCGCCACGGTTTCGGGTGAAACCTTCAACACTTCCGCAGTTTCCTCGACACTGAGACCGCCAAAAAAGCGCATCACTACGACTTGGCTCTTGCGATCGTCCAGTTTCGCCAGCTGATTGAGCGCGTCGTCGACAGCGACTAAATCAGCGGAGGGTTCCGGAGAGATTACCGGAGCATCGTCCAATGAAATCGCTTTCGCTCCATCGCCGCGTTTGTGCGCCTGCCGGGCACGGGCCTGATCAGTGAGAATGCGCCGCATTTGTCGCGCACACAATGCGAAGAAGTGCGCCCGGTTCTGCCAGTCAATCAGCTTCAGATCGGGGAGACGTAGATAAAGCTCATTAATCAGCGCCGTCGTCTGCAGAGTATGGCTGTCGCGTTCCCGTCCCATGCAACGCCTGGCAGCCAGATGTAGCTCGCGATAAACCTGAGGAGTCAGCTTGTCCAGAGCGCCTTTGTCGCCCCGGCGCCATGCCTGAAGCAGCTGGGTGATCTCGTGTCCGAGGGCGTCGTCCATCCGAATACCTAGGCTGGGGTGGCCAACCGCGTAAACATTACCACACCACTCGGCAGTTTTCAGGATCAGGTTGCCGCAAGGTTTTTTCACACTGACAGGTTTCCGCTGCGATTTTCGCTATACAGAGTGAAGGTAACAAACAGGGGCTGTGAGAACGACAATCGCACCCCCAAGATCAAAGGAGAGACCGACATGAAGTCGACATTCAAGACACTGACAGCGTTGTTCAGCGTGCTTCTCGCGGGGGCATTGTTGACGGCGACGGCCGTAGCGCAATTAGGAGCCTCTGGCGCAGGCAACTCGCGGGACAATGGCGATAAACTAATCCAAGTAGCTGAATTGGAACAGCAAATTCACGCGACCTTCCACGCTGCAGTCAGCGTGCACGATCCAGTGAATGGCGATTCCTCCGAGGTAATAACTCAGAGAATCCGCCAGGTTCTCTCGATCTGGGCTCCGGACGCCGAACTCACTACTGCGGCAGGAAACTACATCGGAAACGGCGATCCGGATAATCCCGAAACTTGCCCTCTGCCCTCGGGCGACACGTCTGCCACTGGCCAACAGGGAACGTTGTGCACCTTCTTCAAGTATGTTGCCGGCGGGCTGCAGCAAGCCAATAAGTTTGTGTCGCTTTCCCCGGCCTTCAAAACGAAGTATGTTCCGGTAAAGGATCGTGACGGCCAATGGAAATCATCGGTGTATTTCGAATGCCATTACTTTGACGTGTCATTGGATCCAGCCACCGGCCAGCCGTCTTGGACCGCCAAGAGTCACGTTGACCTCGACGGTGAAGCAAAAAAGGTTGACGGGCGGTGGTTGTTGACCAAGGTTAGTTCATCTGCTGTTTCAGTTCCGGTTCCGTGAACCAGAGCACACGATGCACGCGCTCGCCAAGGGCGCAGCGTGTGCATCGGGATTATGCGGCCGCGTGAGTATCTTTGATCCTATCTTCCTGCTGATGAGCGTGATGGCGACGCTACGGCAATGACCGTTGACAAAGAGACGATTCGATTTGTCCGGCGCGTTTTTTGAGTTACGACGGGAAGGTAGTCGATAGTGGATTAGTGCAGCGGCATGCCGACGGCCGCAAAATTATGAACTCGGGGTTGCGGCCGCCAGCGCCGATCAGTATGACGAATAGGGAAACCTGCTGGCGCACCCAACCCGTTTATCGAACCAAATGGACGAGTAACGGGCGACCCGTAAACTAACCAATCCCACTGGTCTCAAGTGCGGCCGGAAATGCGATTCCATGCCTACTTATCGTTACTGATCGTGATTTAGAGAGTACATTGGTCGATCATGCACTCACCGAGATCCGCCGATTCAGATTGCCGAGACGAAATAGCGCGATGGGTCAGGGCCTGGGTCTCGCGGCCGTCTCGGAGGCCCGCGCTAGTGCTTGCGTGTCGACATACTCCCGGATGTTCGCCACTTTGCCATTTCGAATGGTGATGGCGAAGACCCAATGGTCCTCGAACGCCCTATTCGTGGCTTTGATTCTCCCAGTAGCGAAGCCGACGACCAAAATCCGGTCTCCCTGCGCTACGAACTCGGGGGGCTCTGGGAACGAAGTTTCCACCGTTTCGTTAGCCTTCTGAAGTAAATTCTCCAGTCCCGCGTGCCCGCGGTGCGTGCCGGCCAGCGGCCAGTCCTTGCCCGGAATGATCCACTCAATATCTTCGGCACACAATGCCAGCAAACCTTGCTTGTCGCGGCGGCCGAGTGCCGCAAAGAAATCCTTCACTACCTGGACATTCTTTTCGGTGCTCATTGAAATCTCTCCGTTACCTCTACATCAAGTGCGTCCGACCTAGTCCGACGTTTCGGAACCATCCTTCTTCGGGCCAAATCGCACAGTCGTAGATTGATCACTGCTCCTTCTTGAACAAATCCTGGAAGATGAGCTGACCCCAAGTGCGGCCGCGTGCGTGCACCAGCGCGCCACCCTCGTTGAGCTTTCCCAGCTTGACGGGTGCGAACCCGAGTTGTTTGGCCAAATCCGCAACGGAAGCGATCGCGTCCTCGTCATCGCTCGACAGAAAGACGACCCGATGGCCCCCTTCGACGACCGGATCGGTAGCCAGCTTGGCCGCACCCAGGTGATTGAAACCTTTCACCAACTTAGCGCCGGTGAAAGCCTTCGCGACGAAGGCGGAGGACACGAGGCCGCCCAGCTCTTCAGGGGGAACTCCAAACGCGTTCGTCGCGTCGATGATCGTCTTGCCTTCCCAGCTCGGCAGCGCCTTCGCAACCTCGCGGTGCTCCCCGAACGGGACCGCCAGGATGATGGTGTCGGCATCGAGTGCATCCCGTAGCGACGTGGCGACGACCGTAGGTCCAATCGCACGAGCCTGCGGCGCTAATGCCTCAGGCGGTCGGCGGCTCGCGACGGTCACGTCGATACTTTTACGGGCGAAGGCGTGGGCTAGGGCCTGACCGATCTTGCCGAATCCGATAATTGCATAAGTCATAATATTTCTCCGTTCCGCATTGATACTTTGTCCTCGGCGCTTAACACCGTCAGGGAACGATCTACACTTGCCGCATCAGACCTGCGTCATGCCCCCATCGACGGCGAGTTCTACGCCCGTGATGTACGAGCTTTCTTCGGAGGCGAGAAACACGACCGGGGCCGCAATTTCCTCGGGCTTTCCTCTGCGGCCGAGTGGAACCTGCGTGGTGAACCCTGCTATCGCTTGTTCCATCATTTCAGGGGGGATGCCCGCTTTCTCAAGTGCCGCAGTTTCGATTGGTCCGGGGCTTACTGCATTCACCCGGATTTTGCGGTCTTTTAGTTCCGCGGCCCAACTACGAACGAAACTGCGGACAGCCGCCTTAGCCGCGGCATAGACGGCAAACGTTGGCAATCCCATTACGTTCGCGACCGAGGTGTTCAGGATGATCGAACCCCCATCTGTGAAGAGGGGAATGGCCTTCTGCACCGTGAAGAATGCTCCTTTCGCATTTAAATCGAAGGTTTTGTCGAAATGAGCTTCGGTAGCCGCTTGGATCGGTGCGACTTCACCCCAGCCCGCGTTTGCGAAGAGTACGTCGATGTGACCGTGTTTCTCTTTCACCACGGCATAGAGCCGGTCCAAGTCCTCTAGGCGCGTTACGTCGCCCGTGACTGTCGTGACGTGTCTTCCAATGAAGGCCGCGGCCTCTTTCAGTTCCTTTTCTCGGCGACTTGTAATTACGACGTGGGCACCTTCTTCCACGAAGCGTTTGGCAGTGGCCAAGCCAATCCCGCTACTTCCGCCTGTGATGACTGCAACTTTCCCTTCAAGCTTTCCCATAATAGCTCCCTTCGTATTCGCTACACTGGGGTAGATTCTTTTGAAGTGGACGAGAACTGCTCTTGAATCCAATATTTTTGTCTATTCGTCCAAAGAAGGAGGAAACGTTGGACCCGATAACAGACATCTTTAGCACGATGCACGTAACCGCTTTCGGGCTGCACAGACTCGAAGCCACAGCCCCGTGGGGTGTAAAACAGGAAAACCAGACTGCAGAAAAGATCACGCCTTCCGACAAAAAGATGTCACCCACAGATTTGGCGCACTTCGCCATGCTTTCGCGCGGCAACTGCTGGCTGAGTGTGGAAGGGATTGCGGAGCCGATTCCCCTCACCGGTGGTGATTGCTTTTTGCTGGCTAAGGGCACTTCGATCGTTTTGCGCGACAGCCCGCGAACACGTCCGAGGTGGAGCTTCCGCGAGATCGGGGCCCAGGCCAACGGCAATGTCGCTCTTTGTGGCGGAGGGGGCGCACCGACGACGATCGTCTGTGGATCCTTGAGTTTCGATCGCGCCAGCCTGAGGCCGATCACTCAGTTATTGCCGAACTTCATTTTGATGAAGGCCGATCAGGCCCGCACGCTTGCTCTTCACACCACAGTGCAGGCGCTCGCGTCAGAGATGGAAGAACAGGCGCCCGGATCTGAAGTCGTCGCCAGTCGACTCGCCGAGGTTCTGTTTATCCATGTACTCCGGGCGCATATTGCATCGGGACCGGAACGCAACAAAGGATGGCTTCGTGCAATTTTCGATCCTCAAATAGGCACTGCTCTGAGTGCCATTCATGACAGAGTGAATACACCCTGGACGGTCGAATCCCTAGCCGAAGCGGCGGGCATGTCTCGCTCCGCATTTGCAGCACGTTTCAAAGAGCTACTCGGACAAACACCACTGGAGTATGTAACCGAGTGGCGGATGCAGAAGGCGATACAGCTACTTGAGCGGCGTGACAAAAAGCTCCCGGAAGTCGCTCGATTGGTCGGTTACGAATCCGACGCTGCGTTCAGTAAGGCGTTCAAACGAGTTGTCGGGGCCAGCCCTGGTGAATACCTCAAAGGCGGTGTTGATGGCCATCGGAATGCCGGGATGGCGGAAGATTTTTGAAGCGGAGGATGCATAGTCCTGAAACGGGCATGAGAAAAGGGATCCGGCGTTGTCCACAACCCTGCTGCCTAGCCGACTTATGAGGACTGATCTGGGATTGGCGTAAATTTGCTCCAGCTTCGCTGCTTGTTTCCTGGGCTCAACGCTTTGAAGCGACGGAATTTAGGTTGCCAGAGGCAGCCAGTCCCTCTCGGGCAAAACATGACCGCTGAACTGCCCGGTAACAATCCTTCCTAGGCACTTTCCCCGAGATACGCTGCCCGAGGATTTTTATGACCGTCGAAGATGCGCCCGGATTGCCTCGTTGATTCATAGTTTCTCTTATGGGCAGACGATTTTTCCTTGCATCAGGTTGGTGATTGTTTTCTCGGAAAGGCCGGGTTGGTAGCGTTCGTAGGCGATGCCCTGTGTCTTCGTGTTTTCGTCCTGCCGACTTGATTTGGCCGTCACGAAAATTACGGTCGTTCCATCAGAGTTGTAGAACGCTCTTTGAGGGCTCTTACCTTCCTGGCTCTGAATCATCTTGAAGCCTGAAAGATGCGAAGCGTACCAGGCGATCACCTCGCTGAACTTGATGTTTTGCTGAGAGGAATAGTTATAGAGTGGATAAAAGTTGCCCTGCATTCTGCTCTTGCAAACCTGCCCATTAGGCATTTTGACCGGCCTGTTGCCTAACCCTTTGACGAGAACAGAGTCGGGAATCAGCGGCAAGCCTGTCAGCGGATCGTTGGTCAGCACTTTCGTCTGCCCGGGAGCACTTGCCAAATAGAACAAGCATACAGCCGCTGCCCACACGATGGTATTCATTGAGGCTCCTCTTTCATGTCCTGTTGCGAGCAATCAGGAAGTATCGGAAAAACCGAGTTCGAGTTGTCAACTAGAAGTTGTGCGCACAGACCCAGTGCGGATATCCGGCCAAGGCAGCAATATTCAAATAGACTTCCGCCAACGCCAAAGTGACGACCCGGTCGCTGTTCCGAGGGCCCGGGAGTGAAACGGAATTTCGCGTTCCTTCCCCGGAGGATTACTCTGCCCTCGGTCAGCGAACCAAGATGTCAGCGTTTGCAGAACCGCCTTTTCCCGACGCTCCCGGTGGCAATAATTCCTTGGTTTCCACCCGCACTGACGACTACGGTGTCAATCTCCGAACCACTTTCCACCACGACAAAATTTGCGGCGACGGGCGGACGGCCGTCGGTGAAGTTGATTGTGAAACTGCCAGTGCAATCGGAATTCACGGTGTAAGTGCCGGTGGCCGGGCTGTGAGTAAAATCGGCGACGACTTCGCCATTAACCGTAACGGTGTCGATCTGGGTGAGCCCGCCCTTCCCGTCAAACGCAGTCATTGCCACGCCGACCTGCGGAGCAGCGGCTCCTTGCCCTGACAATTTGCTGCCTTGGATCGTGAATCCATAACTGCCGGTGATCAGCCTGTCGTTGCAGGCAGGAGTCGTACTCTGCCCGTATCCGGACCCCAAAGCAGTCCCAAGCATCAACAGGGCCATGGCCACTCCATTTACGACTAGCTTCTTGTTCACAAACCCTCCTCATTGGTACGTTTTCATCGGCGTTCCGCTCTCACGATGGCGGAGCAGCCTGCCGAAGTGTGTGTACTCCTAATGCGCCGCCTGAACCCAGTCAATGGACCCGCCATAAAGCCTCCCTGACTTGCTAGGATTAAGTTGCCAAAGGAGTTAGCGAGTTCCATGAACCGAAGCCCCGGAGTAGAATCGAGGTCCTTGGATGGAGGTTAATGGAAACGCCCGCCCGTTCCAGTCGTCGCGTTCGTAGTGGACTGTTCGAAATTGACTTTGGCTCCGGGGAGGTCCACAAAGGAGGACGAAAGGTGCAGCTGCAGGAGCAGCCTTTTCGAGTTCTGGAGATCCTGCTGGAACATCCTGGAGAAGTGGTCACCCGCGAACAGTTGCAGGCGCGATTGTGGTCGGCTGATACGTATGTGGGTTTCGACGAAGGGCTGAACACTGCCATCCGGAAACTGCGGGTTGCCTTCGGCGATTCTGCGGAGAACCCACGATTCATAGAGACCGTTTCGCGCCGTGGGTACCGTTACATAGCACCGGTCGAGCCAGAACCGATGCTCGCTCCTTTACCTCCTGCAGCGACGGTTACTGCCAAGCCGCCATTTGTTTCCCGCAGGTTGCGCTGGATTGGGTTCGCCGCCGTTTTTGTCGCAGGCCTGGCGCTCGCAGTTTTCTTTCGTACTCGGGAACATCCCAAACCACGACTCGGGAAGATCATGCTGGTCGTTTTGCCTCTGGAAAATTTCACCGGCGACTCCCAACAGGACTATTTGGCGGACGGAATCACGGAGGAAATTATTGCTCAATTGGGAAGCCTCGACCCGCAACATCTCGGAGTGATTGCTCGCACCTCGGCGATGCGCTACAAACACACGCAAAAGAGTGCAGCTCAGATTTCCAGTGAAGTCGGCGCCAATTACTTGCTGGAAGGAAGCATCCGTCATTCTGGGGACCGAATTCGCGTTACGGCCCAGCTGATTCAGTCGTCCGACCAGTCCCACCTCTGGGCGGACAGCTATGATCGGGAACTCAGTGATGTTCTGCGGATCGAGAGCGATATTGCCAATTCGGTGGCGAGCGAAATCCGGCTTACGCTTTCGCAGCAGATCCATCAACGCCTGGCTGCCGCGGGCCGTACGAACGCGGCGGCCCACGATGCATATCTGCGTGGTTTGCAGGGCTGGAACTCGAGAACGCGGGAAGGCTTCCAACAAGCAATCACAAATTTCACCCGAGCCACCGAATTAGATCCTGGCTATGCTCCTGCCTTTGCCGGTCTTGCGCTCGTCTATTCGCTGGCCCCCATTTTCGCAGGCATGCCCGCCGGAGAGGCGGCCCCCAAAGCCCTGGAGGCTGCTAGTCGTGCGCTCGGCCTCGATGAAATGCTGGCCGATGCTCATTGCGCTCTGGGATTTGTCAAAGCACATTACGAATACGACTGGCCGGCTGCGGAGCGTGAGTTTCGTCGGGCGATCGAACTCGAACCGAACGATGCGTATGCTCACTTTTTTTACTCCAACAGCTACCTTTCACCGCTTGGCCACCATGAAGAAGCCATGGCCGAGATGAGAAGAGCGATGGAGTTGGATCCGCTTTCCCCCCGCATCCAATCCTTCGCTGGCGTAACCTTCAAGTGGGCGCGTCGTTACGACGATTCGCTCGCGCAATTCCAAAAAGTGAACCAGATGGAGCCCACGTTCTCCTTGAATCACGAGCGGTTGGCTCAACTGTACGCCATCCTGGGACGATACGATGACGCCATTACCGAGGAAACGAAGGCGCGCTTCTTGGTCGGCGAAAAGCCGGAAGATGTCCTTGCGAGAATGAATACTTTGAAGCGCGAATTCGCTGCGAGGGGAGAGCGTGGCTATTGGGAGGAGCATCTCCAGTTTGCGCGGGACCAGAATAATCCACCCGAAGCTTACGTTCGCCCTTATGGTCTTGCCATCATCTATGCGCATTTGGGCGAGAAGGCTAAGGCTTTTGAGAATCTTGAGAGAGCGTTAGCGGAACGGGACACGCAGATTACCGAACTTGTCATTGAACCGCAGTTCGAGACACTTCGACCAGATGCGCGCTTTGCTGACCTGGCGCGTCGCATTGCACTCACGCCACGGTAATGTCGATGGTGGAAACCGCCAAAGCTGGGTCATACCGGCTTCAAGTCGCAACAGACCACCCGGATGTTTTCATGCCTACCTATGATGCGATCGGGCCATGCGGCGGTTGCGAAATAGACATCTAGCCCAGCGGGGCAGAAATCGCATCCTAAAAGGTGTTACGAGGTCAATGCGGTACACCGATGCACGTGATGAACCCCATTTTTTCTCTCGTTGGATCCGACCACACGCTAGAAATTGCCGGAGTCAGGCTTTTAGGATTCAACGAGGCCAATGGGCGCAAGCTTGTCCTGACTCTTATCCTGTTTTCGATACTATATCTGCTCAGTAAGGGTTTGCGTTTCCTCGCGAACCAGGTCGGTGGAAAGCGCCAACGCGTCGCCTTCTGGACTCGGCAAGGGATCAGTCTCGTCACCTTTCTGCTGGGAATAGCGGGCTTCGTTTCTATCTGGTTCGACAATCCGGCGCGTCTGGCCACCGGCGCCGGGTTGGTTGCGGCGGGCCTCGCGTTTGCGCTGCAAAAGGTGATTACCAGTTTCGCAGGTTACTTTGTCATTCTGCGAGGCAAGACGTTCAACGTCGGCGACCGCATCAGCATGGGAAGCGTGCGTGGCGATGTCATCGCACTCAACTTCATCCAGACTGTCATCATGGAAATGGGCGAACCGCCCGCCGTTCAGAGTGAAGACCCTGGCATGTGGGTTCGCAGCCGCCAATACTCCGGCCGAATTGTAACCATTTCCAATGCCCGCATCTTTGAAGAACCCGTCTACAATTACAGCCGCGATTTCCCCTACATCTGGGAAGAGATCCACCTGCCAATCTCTTATAAAGATGACAGGAACCGTGCCGAACAAATCATCCTCGAAGTCGTAGAGCGGAATACCCAAGACATTGCGAACCTGGCACAACCAGAACTTGATCGCCTCCGGACATCGTTTTTCATAGAAGCTGCCGACGTTCGGCCCCGGGTTTATCTGCGGATCACTGACAATTGGGTAGAGCTGTCGGTGCGATTTCTCTGCCGCACCCACGATATTCGAGGGCTGAAAGACCGCATCAACCGGGAGATTTTGTCAGGATTTGACGAGGCAAAGATAGGAATCGCCTCCAGCACTTACGACGTTGTGGGTTTTCCGCCGATTATGCTGGAAACTGCCAAGAACATTGATCTCGCCGACGCGGCCGCCGACGTCCGAATATCGGCCCGAAAAGCATCCTAGACGGCTGGAGTTGTAGGGCCACAACTTCTGCGAAACAGATTAACGTAAGAATATGACGAACAGTCCACCTAGCATAGCAGCACCCAAGGTGAGCCACGCCACGTAATCACCCGGATGCCCGCTGTGAAGCTTTCTTAAGAAAGAATCTCCGCCTTCCAAACCGTCCGTGAGATCCGAGACAATCGCGAAACGCTTGCGGAAGACCGTCGCCAAAGCTAGTAATAATGCAAGCAGTCCGGCAATGCTCGATCTAATCACCGATGACCCGAGCGCGATTTGCTGTGGCAACGCCCGGGGCGCAGGTTCCGCATTGTCGAGAACCATCCGAGCATTGGCCGACTGATTAGTGAACAGGTTGGCCGCAGCTTCGGTGGTGCTGCGCAATTGAGGAATCGCGACAAGGGCAATTCCCATCAGGATAAGGAATGCTGCGGGAAGGAACATTGTTGCGGGCGTATTTTCATGCTGCTTGTCGGTTTCCGGACGCTCTTCTACTCGAGAAGACTTATCGGAGGGGGCGGGGTCGCCGGAGCCGAAGAAAATCCTGAAAGTTACGCGCAGCACGGCTGCCGCGGTAATGATTTCGACGAACAGAAACAAAAGCAACAGCCAGCCTTGGCGAAATTCTTTCGCTGCATCGGAAATCATGCTCTCGCCGAGTAAGGTGCCAAACGGCGCAGCGCCGGCCAGCCCCCAGGCCCCAAGGATGAACAAGGCGGCTGTAAACCACATTCCCCGCCCTCGGCCGTGCAGATGATCTTCTCCGATTCGCTGCAAGCGATGCAGTACGATGCCGGCGCAGAGAAACAGGCCGCCCTTGATAAAGCCATGCGACAGCGCGTAAACGACGAAACCTGCCAGTGCTTTCGGCGTAAGCAATGCAAAACCCGCGAGCATAAGACCCGCGTGAGCAATGGTGGAAAAGGCGAGCAACCGCTTGAGATGATGCTCCGCAAAACACATCAACGCTCCGATCACCCCTGTAATCGCGGCGACTATAAGAAAGATCTCGCGCAGTTCGTGCGAGTGGATGGCCAAGGTGCCCGCAAATATTGCCCAGTACACGCGGGCGACCGCGTAAATACCCAGTTCCACCATCACACCCGAGAAGAGGGCGCACACCGGGCTCGGCGCCACCGCATGCGCATCCGCCAGCCAGAAATGAAATGGCACAATGGCGGCTTTGACCATATAACCGATCGCGATCATGAGGAAGGAAAGCAGGATCAGCGCGTCTGCGTGCGTGCCCAGTGACCTGCCAATCTGGGCGAAATTCAGGGCGCCGGTACGCGCGTAGAGGAGCGCGATTCCAATGATTATCATGAACGCGCCCACGGTGTTCACCACGGCAAAATTGTAAGCGCCTTGCAATGGAGCAGGCTCAAGCGTCTTAAGCCCGCAAAGCGCAAACGCCGATACGCTCATCAGTTCGAAGAAAACGAATAGATTGAACAAATCGCCCGAGTAGCTGAACCCGCACATTGCCGCCATGAAGATCAACATCAAGGGCTGGAAGTGATTTTCATTGTCTTGGAAGATTCTCCAGGAATAGACCAGCCCCGCCGTTGTTAGCAGAGCTGTGAGCACCGCCAGTGCAGCGCCAATCGCATCCACCGTAAAGCAGACGCCCAGTACAACGCCTCCACTGCGCGGCCACCAATTGCCGAACCAATACACCTGCGGCTGAAGCCAGACACCACGCAGAATGAGAACCGTGCTCACAGTGCTCGCCGTAGCCGTGGCGATCGCCAATATGTCGGACGCGCGCCGGCCAATCCACTCCCCGCTCAAAGCGATGAAAGCCGCCATGAGCAGCGGTATCGCAACAGGCAGCGGAATAAACGCCGTGATCATGATGGGCCGGATCTGTTGATAAGCTTAGCCAGTCAGAATTTTCAAATCTTCAGGATCCACAGTTCCCGCCAGATCATTCGCCTTGACGACCATGGAGAGTAACAGGGCCATCACCGTGGCTTCGACCACGATGTCGGTCAGCATGAGGGCCTGCACGAGGGGATCCACCACGGCCGTGCCTACGGGGATATCGGCGAAGACCGGTGCAGTGGCGCCTGTCTTGTATCCAATGGCCAGCAACAGTACATAAGTCGACGTTTGAAGAACTGCCAGGCACACGACCTGATGCACCAGGTTCTTGCTAGTCACTATGCCGTACAGGCCCCACAGGAATATCCAGGCTGCTACCACATAAGGCAGATAGTTGAGCATCGCGATTATTCCCTTCTCCGGTCATCGATCACTTCTTCCAGGTAACTTTCCATCAGCAGGACAAATCCGCCCGCAACCTCCATCCCAACTGAAAGGCTGATGAGCGCGATCGTCCCCGAAGAAAACGGGTCGCCCGTGGCCCCGAGCGGGATAAAGTTGGTGAGAAAGTGTGCGCCGACAAACACGGCAGCGGTTCCTATGATGACGTACCCAGCGGCTCCGCCCGCCTCAGCTAGTTTGACGAGCGGACTGGAAATCATTTTCTCGAACGTTGTTACGTTGCCCGACAAATACACCACGAGCGGGACCGACGCAAGAATAACGCCGCCCTGGAAACCGCCGCCCGGGGTGAGTTGCCCGTGAGTGGCGATGTATAGGCCGAAAACAATCATGATCCCCGCGATGGCCTGCATACCGACGCGAAGGGCATCGGAGACGGGCAATTCGTCTTCGATCCGGGTCTGCTTTTTTGCCGCCTCGTCCTTTTGGCCCGTGGGACGAAAGAGTAACAACACCCCCAAGACCGCAGTAAACAGAATGAACTCTTCCACCAATGTGTCGAATCCGCGGTAGTCATAAGTGATGGCATTCACCACGTCGGTTGTGTGCCGTTCGTATACAACAACCTTTGCTACCACATCTCCGTAGGGACCGCGATAATCGCCCAGCGGTGGCAGATCGCGGAATCCCCATCCGAGAAGCGCCGCGAGACCGAGGGCAGAGATTAGAAAGAGAACGGTACGTACCCGCGAGGTCATTCCTTTGCCTCGCGTTCTCGTCGAATGTTCTGCCGCCGCATTTTCGTGAGCACGAGCATGATCATCAGCGGCAGCATAACCGCACCGATCGTGATCTGAGAAAGTGCGACGTCCGGTGCCTGAAAGATGAAGAACATCAGGCCGCAGAGCAGTCCGTAGACGCTGAAGGTCACGACCTGTTCTTTAGGATTGCGGCTCAACACCACTCCCGGAGCGGCTCCCGCCACCAGCAGAAGAATCATCCACTGCAGCAACCTCATGGGTTCTTCTCCGGAATCATCTTGTCGCCGGGCTTGATTGGGACTTCTTCATTCTTTTTGGGATGCCAGTTATCGACCTCCGCGATGCGGAAGGCACGCGCCGCCGCATGCGTGACCACGCTGTTCATGCCAACTAGTACGAAGGTTGCAAAAAGAGCCTTGAAGGATTCCGGTTTGAATCCTCGCTGTAGAAAAATGGCCAGCGTGATGAAGGCTGCACTCAGCGAAGCCGGGGGCGCAATGTAATGCAGGCGCTGATAAGGGTCGCGCATGCGTACCATTCCCATAACAGACAGCAACGTGACCAGGACGGCAGTAGCCAGCAGCACCGCAATGGCGATGGTCTTCATCGTAGGAGCCGCGCGAAGAAATGGGCAAAAACGATTCCGCCGCCAAATGACATCAAAGCCATCGCGATCGCCAGGTCCATCATTGGCATGCGCTTGAACGCAATCGTGAGCAACATCAGCAGCAGCGTAATCAATACGCCCGTCATATAAAGAGAGACTAAGCGGTGCCGTGAGTCTCCCCTCATCGCGCTCCAAACTAACGGCACGAGGCCAAACATCATGACTTGCGCCGACAATTCCCAGATATTCATGCTCGCGCTCCCAGATCCCTCATCATCTTCGGAAGCGGGCTGCTTACCAATTCGTGCAATAGCATCTTCTGATCGCTCACATTTATGCCAAGAACAACAGTGCTGGGCGTCATCGTCGTAAAAACGACCGCGAGCACACGGCGGGCGACAGCGCTTGAATTGTCCTTTGTTCCGGCGTCAAAGTGCACCGTGCGGAAGAGCGATGCGGCGCTCTGAACGCCGAGTAAGTCCTTTCCCGCGACCGCAATGATTTTCCACGTGTCGGAGACTAGATACCAAGGTACGTACCCTACCGAAAGTACTTCCTGAAGCGTGGACGAAAATCTCGCCGGATACCTCTGGTTGATGATGAAAAGCCCCAGAGTCGTTATTAACGTCGCCAAAACCCCTAGCAAGAGTTCGTGGAACGCGAAGGTGCCCACAAAACCAATCCAAAAGACATAGAAGATTGGAAGGCTGAGCCACGGTAGCACGAAAGTTTTCTTAACATTCTTCACGTCACGGTCACCGGATGCCTCTACCCGACTATTCTGTTGTCTCATCAACATTTATTCCTCATACTCGGTCGAACCTAGAACCCAGATGAAAGATTGAATATCGACCATGTCTCTCGGCCGGAGATCGCGCAGATTGCGTCGGATCACCGTCGCAAACTCAAGAAGGCTGGCATAGGTGGCCCACGATGGGCGTGAGCGATATTGAAATTCAAAACCGTACGTGTGCGCTGCGATATTTGTGGCTCTCGGCTTGAGAAAGATGTGAGTATCCGGTTGTGCAATAAAACCAAATACCGTTAATACCGGCCAGGTGAGAACCCGGGTCTGCTTTCGGGGTAGCGTCGCCACTACATTGTTCCATGACTCGAACTTGCTCTCCTGCGTTCCGGAGCCATGCAAGAACTCATATAAGCCCGTTGAAAATGCCTTCGCTCCTGCCGGGGGCTTTACTGCATCTCGAATGGCCATCTTTTCGAAAGAAAAGAGCAAATTCGTACGAGACTCAATTCTTAGAGCTCTGGAAGCTATCTCCGAAAACTTCCCTGCTGCAAGGAGGGCGCGATATTGCGTGAAGCCTAGCAATTCATTCCATCGAAGATGGGCATTCCATTTGTAGTTTCGCTCCCAATCGAGATAGGTTTCATCGCGGAATGCTTCGGGAAAGAAACGGAGGAACTTGCGCCGGGATCGCGCTTGCTGCCGAGAGTCCAGTACGTGCAATGAAGCTCTCGGCTGCGCGATTGCTGCGCTTTCGACACTCTGTCGTTTCGCAGGTGAACTGTCGGCTCCCATAGCACTCTCTCAACTACGACGCATAGAGTTCCCACGCACACTCCGGAATGTCCTTTCCCGCCAAGCCCAATCGCTGGGCACGATAGCAGCGCCAGAGTTCCTCGACATGGGGCAAGCCGGAGATCAGACCCATGCATGCCACAATTGCGAAGAAGTCTTTCGGAGGAACTGGAGGTTTCCGGAAGCGAAGTTTGAAGTCGGTTTTTTCAGGCCCTAAACCCAACAATGACAAAAACTTTTCAGGGTGGAGACAGACCATGGTGGCAATGATGTCAAAAGGAATGGTTTGCATGTATCCGTGGGTGTGCTGTTCGCGAGGAAAAATCGTGCGGCGGGAGACCGTGTACTTGACATCCCAGGCGACGGTCACTTCATGCGCCAGCCAACCTGCTCCCATCAGAGCCAGTGCTCCGGCATTCATCTCCAGAAACAAACCCGTTAAGATCGGTGCTCCGGCCTCGACCATGATCAGCAAATGCATGACGGATTCGTTCGCGCCACTGGTCGTCTCAATTCTGGTCTGCCGATGCCACAGCCAATCAAGAAAACCGGTGAGCGACCAAACCGGCATGATGATGTACATCAGGTACCGCCGCGTTGCCTCGTCTGCTGATTGACGGGACTTTATTGGGCTTTGTCTCCGTTCGGTGATACCCAGCTTTACCCTTGGACGAAGCCCTTTTGGCTGCCAGGAACGCCAGGTTTGTACCGGCCAGCAACATCGAGAAAACAGATTTTCTGGACATCCGATTCCTCGCCAACAGGAGCGTTTTTACCGCCGGATCGCGTGCGGCATTGGGATGCGCGACAGGCTCAAAGCGATGCCAGCCTTCCGGTGTTGGAATCTCAACGTGCGCTAGCGAACACTGGCATCGATCTAAGCGACAACCATTGGATGGAGTAATGCTGACGCTATAATTGCGTAAAGGTGTGAGAACGATGGAAATGCAGGATTCGGCGCTTGCCCAGGTACGCCGAGCCAATCGCTCGATTTCCAGACTCTACAATCTGGTTCTTTCGTCCTGCGGTATAGCAGCGACTCAATATGTGTTGCTTCAATCTATTGCGGCAACGGGGGAAATCTCGCAGCCGCAACTGTCTGAACAACTTTCCGTCGCGTCAACCACCCTGTCGCGAAGGCTTTCAGGGTTAAGGAAAAAAGGCTTAGTCGACTTGCGCCTGGGTGCGCACGGGAGCCGAATCTACAGTCTGACACCCGCTGGCCGCGCTCTACTAAGTTCTACCTCCCGTCAATGGGAGTCGGCGCAATACCGGTTGCGCTCCGCACTCGGGGAAAGGGACTGGGAGCTTTTTTTACACGTTTGCGATCGGGTGTGCGAAGCGGCGAAAGAAGCGGAAACCATTCGCGTCGCCTTTTCTCGCGGGCGGGCGGCTCACCAAAACTCTTAAAGCCCCTTCCAGAGTCGGGCTGCTATAGCAAGGGTCCCACATCTCCCCTTCGGCATCCTTTCTGCTTTGTCCCACATCTCTACAGCGCTCGTTAGCGAGACTGCTAGAAGGGGCGACAGAAAGATGAGCGCCGGCACGACCGCTGTTCAGCAGCGCCTGAAAGAAATCTGGGAGACTCCGAAGACAGTCTACGGCTGGTTCTCCACCGTCGATCACAAAGAGATCGGTCATCGCTACCTGGCGACTGCCTTTATCTTTCTGATCATTGGCGGGGTTGAGGCTCTGATCATGCGCATTCAGTTGGCGCAGTCAGATCAGTCCTGGCTTACCCCTGAAGCGTACAACCAGCTTTTTACCATGCATGGCATGACCATGATTTTCTGGTATGCCTCACCTATCCTTTCCGGTTTTGCGAATTATCTGATTCCGCTGATGATTGGCGCGCGCGACATGGCGTTTCCCCGCCTGAACGCCTTTTCTTACTGGACGTTCGTGCTATCTGGCATTCTTCTCTACGTCAGCGCATTCCTGGGACAGTCGCCGCACGGCGGCTGGTTTGCTTACGCTCCATATACCAGTCTTCGTTACTCGCCCGGCTACGGCATGGACTTCTACGCGCTGGCTTTGATTTTCCTGACCATTTCGACAACGGTCGGCGCCATCAATTTCATAGTGTCGATCTTTCGTTTGCGCGCTCCTGGTATGGCAATCAGTCGCATGCCGCTATTTCTGTACAGCACGCTGACGATCTCGTTCGCGATTCTGATGTCACTTCCTGCACTGACCGTCGACTGCGTATTCCTTCTCTTAGATCGCCGTTGGGGGACGCATTTCTTCGATTCGCGCCTGGGTGGTGAGCCGTTACTTTGGCAGCAGTTGTTCTGGTTCTTTGGACACCCCTGGGTCTACGTGGTGTTCCTTCCGGCGACTGGGATGGCGTCGATGATCATTCCTGTCTTCTCGCGGAGGCCAATCGTCGGCTACCCATATGTCGCCATCTCGACCGTCCTGACCGGCGTCGTCGGTTTTGGTGTCTGGCTACATCACATGTTCGCTGTCGGCATGTCGGATATGGCTATGAGCTTTTTCAGTGCTGGCAGCATGACCATCTCGATTTTTAGCGCCGTGCAAGTATTCTGCTGGATCGCGACTATTTGGAAGGGGCGCCCCGTTGCCACCGCCGCCATGCACTTCGCCATGGGTTTTCTTGCACTCTTGGTGATTGGTGGTTTGAATGGAATTTTCACCGCCATCATCCCGGTCGATTGGCAAGTGCATGACACCTATTTCGTAGTCGCTCACCTCCATTACGTGCTAATCGGAGCGAATGTGTTCCCGGTATTCGCTGCCTTCCACTACTGGCTGCCCAAGATGACGGGACGAATGCTGGATGAGCGCCTCGGAAAGTGGAGCTTTTGGGTGATGTTTGTCGGTTTTAACCTGGCTTTCTTTCCGATGCATCTGGCAGGCCTGGGCGGTATGCCCCGCCGCATCTATACGTATCCCGCAGGTCTCGGTTTGGACGGCCTGAATATGACCGCGACCATCGGAGCATTCATCTTCGGCATCGGGATTCTGCTTAGCATCATCAATTTCTTTAAGAGCCTTCGCACCGGTCAGATCGCCGGCAAGAATCCATGGAACGCCGACTCTCTCGAATGGGAGACGGATTCTCCGCCTGCGCCCTACGCTACCGTCCATATTCCCACCGTCGCCTCGCGTCACCCCCTTTGGGACGACCACGATGAAGAATACGACCCGAACAACGAACGGATCTTCGACGAAGGCCGCGAAACTCTCTCGACCACATGGCTCGATGCCGAGCCTCAATCGATCATGAAAATGCCCGAGGATACGATCTCTCCATTATTGGTTGCGCTCGCTCTTATGTTGCTGTTTCTTGCTCTGGTCTTTCAATGGATGTGGGTCGCCCTGGCCGGGACAGTTGGCACGTTATTCGCCGGGTACTACTGGCTGTGGCCCAGACAGGAGGAAGAACTGGCATGAGCTTCGCGACGCTCGTTCCCGTCCGTCGAATGTCAGTTCCGCTCGAAACCGAGCGAGGCACATTCGCAATGAGACTCGTGATACTGACCGAGTCTTTTCTCTTTATCTGTTTGTTCGCAAGTTACTTCATGCTGGAGAACAACAAATCGCGCTGGAAAATCGAAGAACTGCCCAAGCTAAACTTCGCGATTCCCATGCTGGTCCTCTTGATCATAAGCAGCTTGGTCCTGCACTGGGGCGAACTCCAAGTTAAGAAGCAACGTTATGGTATCGGACGCATAGCCCTCGCCCTCACCATTTTGATAGGCCTGGTATTCCTCACGCTTCAAGCCTTTGAGTACCGCGCGCACTGGGAACATTTGACGCCCTACACCGACTCCTACGGATCGATTTTCTACACCATCACAACGTTCCACGCGGCCCATCTGATCGCGGGACTTCTGATCCTTGCCTATGTGTTGGTTCTGCCAAGATATGCGCCGGCTCTGGAGTCGCCTTACCGCCCCTTTCACGTGGCAGCAATGTATTGGCATTTTGTGGATGTCGTTTGGATTTTCGTGGTGGCGATTCTCTATGTCGGACCTCATTTTTAACGATATGAACGATCACGCTCGAACCCGACAACATATATCGCCCGCGCGACTCTGGTTTGGCTTTGCTGGTTCAGCTGTGTCCTGGATTGCGCTGGGAATTATCGACCTCCTCATCACCTGGCAGGCTTGTCTCGGGCAGGAGCAGTACGGAGGGGCCCATCTCGAACCAGGAGTGAAGGTACTTTATCTTGCATTCACACTTCTGCTCTTGGTAACGGCGATTTCGGCTGGCGGGATGTCGTTCCGCAACTGGCGCGAACTTTCCCGCGGCGGAAGTCTTATAGACGCCGAGGGACGCGAGCGCGAAGAGTACATGGCCTTGATCGGAGTTTTTGTCAGTTTCACGCTTGGCATCGGAATCGTCCTGTTAGGCCTGCCGCTCGCCATTATCGATCTTTGCGTGAGGGCGAGATGAAGGTGCACGTTCTGTTGGTTGTGGCCTTGCCCATTTTGCTGTTGCCAGGTTGCACCGGCGGCCGCGCGACTCCGCCGTATCGCGTTGTTACCGGCGGGAATGCCCGGTCCGGCAGAAAAGTAATTCAGTCGGCAGGCTGCGGCGCATGCCACACGATTCCGGGAATCCACGCCGCTCATGGCGAACTCGGACCGCCGCTGAATTCTTTCAGCCGCCGCACCATGATCGCGGGCGAACTCCCGAATACCCCTGACAACCTAGTTCGCTGGATCGAGGACCCACCTTCCGTGGAATCGGGCACAGCCATGCCGAACTTGGGACTTGATGACCAACAAGCACGCGACGCAGCCGCCTATTTATACACGCTGCGGTGACGATACGAAAGGATCGGAGCATGACGCGCCTTCTTAATTCCGTACTTTTTGCGACTTTAGGCTTCGCTGTTTTAATGGCGGTCTCAGCCGCGGGACAAAATGCTCCCAGCGCCACCGACATTCCCGGCTCGCAACCGGGAATTCATCTTGTCAGTCCGCTTCCCACCGGCGATTGGACGATGCCTGCCGGCGATTACGCGAACACGCGTTTCAGTCCTCTTTCACAGATCAATACAGGCAATGTCAAGAATCTTCACGTCGTGGGCATGATGGCCGACGGGATTCCGCACGGGCATGAGGGAGGCCCGCTAGTTGTTAACAAAACGCTTTACATGGTCACGCCATTTCCGAATTACCTGATCGCCCTAGATCTAACGAAACCTGGCTATCCCATGAAATGGAAGTTTGAACCCAATCCCGATGGGCGCTCGCAGGGAATCGCGTGTTGCGACGTGGTCAATCGAGGCGCCAGCTACGCCGACGGAAAAATTATCTACAACACTCTCGACGACAACACCATTGCCGTCGACGCAGACAAAGGAACTCTCGTTTGGAAAACCAGCGTCGGAGATGAGGATCTTGGGGAAACCGTCACGATGGCTCCGATCGTCGTAAAAAATGTCGTACTCGTCGGAGACAGTGGCGGCGAACTTGGCGTACGGGGAAAATTGACAGCTCTCGATCTCAAGTCCGGAAAGATCCTATGGCGCGCTTACAACAGCGGCCCCGATAAAGACGCTCTGATCGGCGCAGACTTCAAGCCTTTTTATCCGAAAGATCAGGGCAAAGATCTGGGCGTGAGTTCGTGGACGCCGGATCAGTGGCATATGGGCGGGGGAACAATCTGGGGATGGATCTCCTACGACCCCGAACTCAACCTGATCTATTACGGTACGGGCAATCCGGGAGTTTGGAACGATGACATGCGCCCCGGTGACAATAAATGGTCGGTAACAATTTGGGCGCGAAACCCGGAGACCGGAGCCGCAAAGTGGGCCTACCAGATTGAACCGCATGACGGCTGGGACTACGACGAGATCATGGAAAACGTCCTCGTCGATATGCCGTGGCAGGGGAAGACGCGAAAACTGCTGCTTCACCCCGGCCGTACTGGCTTCATGTTCGTGATGGACCGTGAAACCGGCGAGGTTCTTTCGGCAGAAAATTTTGTTCCAGTTACATGGGCAAAAGGCTATGACCTAAAAACGGGCGCCCCGATCGAGGACCCTGAAAAGCGTCCCCATACCAATCACTACGCTCGCGGAGTTTGCCCATCTTCCACCGGCGGTAAGGAATTTGTACCTTCCTCCTTCTCGCCGAAAACCGGTTATCTATACATTCCCGCCCATAACACGTGCATGGATTACTCGGGCGAAGACGTCAACTACATTGCCGGGACTCCTTATTTAGGAGCTAGCGTTCGAATGTACCCCGGCCCCGGCGGATACCAGGGCGAATTGATCGCCTGGGATGTTGCGAATGCGAAAAAGGTGTGGGGAATCAGGGAAACCGAACTTCCCGTGTACAGCGGCGTGCTTGCGACGGCAGGAGATGTCGTGTTTTACGGAACGATGGATGGGTGGTTCAGAGCGGTAGACGCACGCAGTGGAAACGTTTTGTGGCAAGTGAAACTCACTTCGGGCATCATCGGAAACCCCATGACCTTCATCGGTCCTGACGGCAAGCAATACGTCGCGATCTACGCCGGCATCGGAGGCTGGATGGGGGCTGTCGCTTTGCCCAGCGTCTCAACCGATGACGACTACGCCGCGCTCGGTGTAGTGGGCGCCATGAAGAAGATCAAGCAGATGACGAATCCGGGAGGAGCGGTCTATGTGTTCGGCTATTAAGAAGCTGGCGGCATTCCTATCTTTCTGTGCTCTTCCGGTCTTGGCAGCTACTCAAGACCTGCGGGTTTGTGCCGATCCGAACAACTTGCCTTACTCTAACCAGCAGCAACAGGGCTTTGAGAATGCTCTGGCAAAACTGGCAGCCAATGATCTCGGCGTGAATGTGTCTTACTTCTGGTTCCCGCAACGCCACAAGTTTTTTCGCAACACTTTGCAGGCAGGGGTCTGCGATGTGGTGATGGAGGTGCCATCTGGGATCGACGTAGCGAGTACGACAATCCCGTACTTTCGTTCCACGTATGTGTTTGTATCGCGCCGGGATCGCAACCTTCGTATTGAATCATTCGACGATCCGCGCCTGAAAGATCTTCGTATCGGGGTTCATGTTACTGGCGAAAATGATGAAACCATGCCCTCGACAACCGCGCTCCTCAGGCGCGGCCTTGTCCGCAACCTGGAAGGCTACAGCATATTTGGCAAGCTTTCGGAGCAGAATCCCGGGGCGGATATCGTTCACGCGGTGGCCGATAAGGATATCGATGTTGCCGTGGTCTGGGGTCCTTTGGGCGGTTACTTTGCAAAACATTCTTCCCAGCCTCTGCAGGCCACGCCAGTATGCGCAGCTCCCGCAGACCGTGAACTGCCGCTGTCGTTCGACATCTCCATGGGAGTGCGACGCGGCAATGAGGCGCTGCGAGACAAGCTAAACAAATTCATTGTTCGGCGCCGCTCCGAGATTCGTCAATTACTCGACTCATATGCCGTGCCTTTGGTGAGCACTCCGGAGGTGGCGTGCGAATGAGGTGTGCCAAAATGCAAAAGCAACTTACTCTCATCATTGCTCTTCTGCTCCTGGGCACGGTGGGATGTCAGAAGTATTCCTCTCCGAGCACCGCTGCGGTCTCTCTGCCGACCCGCGGAACAGCCGTGGGTCCGATCCCCGGCGCGGGCAAGAATGTCACGTTCCCCGCGAATCCCTTGGCTAACGATCCCGTAGCTCTGCAGGAAGGCCGCAAGCTCTTTAACTGGTACAACTGCTCGGGATGCCATGGTGGCCACGCGGGAGGAGGCATGGGGCCGAGCCTACGCGACAAAGTGTGGCTTTTCGGCGATCGTGATGATCAGATTTTCGACTCGATCGCCGAAGGTCGCGGCGAAGGGATGCCCGCATGGGGCACCAAAATTCCGGAAGACCAAATCTGGAAATTGGTGGCGTACATCAAGTCCATGCGGACTTCTGCGGAGCCAGAACCTCCTGAAGTTCCAGCCCACGAACAAGTGGCGCCTCCCGCCATGATTCACCCGAACCAGTCGGCGCAGAAGGACTAGCCAATGAAGCGAGCGTGTGCCTTAGCGTCGTTGTTACTCCTTTCGGGATGTCAGAGATCCCAGTCCACGCTTTATCCCAAGGGTCCAGCCGCTGACAAAATCGCCCATCTGTCCTGGCTAATGCTGATCCTTTTCCTCGCCATTACCGGGTTCATGTGGATCCTAATTACCTGGGCAATATCGCGCCGGCGCGGCACGCTCGCCGAGCATGAACCCGTAGACGTTGGTGGCGGCCAAGGCTGGATTGCATGGGGTGGACTCGCATTTCCGCTTAGTGTGCTCTGCGTGCTTTTCATTCTGGGGTTGAAACTGATGGCCAGTTTTCCGGTTCATGACAGTCATCATCATGACCTCCATCCCACGATTGCAATTATTGGACGACAGTGGTGGTGGGAAGTTGAATACCTGGGTGCTCCCGCGCAGCGCTTTACGACAGCCAACGAGATCCACATTCCAGTTGGCCAGCCCGTCGATATTGAATTGCGTTCGCTCGACGTAATCCATTCTTTCTGGGTTCCCACACTCCATGGCAAAGTCGATCTGATTCCCGACCATCCCAACTTCATCCGCATACAGGCGGATCACGAGGGCGTTTACACGGGCACCTGCGCCGAATACTGCGGCGCACAGCACGCCCACATGAGAATCGTGGTGGTGGCTCAGCAACCACCGGACTACGAGGCATGGGTACAAGGCCAATTGCAGTCTGGCGCCGAGCCGGCAACCAACGCCGCGCGGCGCGGCGAACAGATCTTCATGGCGGGACCATGTTCCATGTGCCATCAAGTCCGCGGTACGCTGGCCGGCGGGCGAGTGGCCCCCGATTTGACGCACATTGCCAGCCGCATGAACATCGCGGCCAACTCATATCCGAACAACGACGCCTATTTGGAAGCGTGGGTCACTCACGCTCAATCTCTCAAACCCGAGGCAGCGATGCCCAACCTCACACAATTTAACGGTCAGCAGTTGCGAGACTTAGTCGCTTACTTGCGACAGCTCAAATAGAACAAGAGAGGTTCGATATGTCACTTTCCCCGAGGATTAGAATCCCCCAGTTCCTGCTTTCTTGCTCCGCGCTATTGTTGGCATTCCCAGCCTCTGGCCAGTCCAAACCCGACTGCTCTGCATTGCCCGATCACACCAAATTGCGCAGCGTGCTTCAGTCCGTGGTGAAACAGGGCGCAACCGGCAACAGCGGCCTTGGTAATCAGGAATGGGCAGTCACGGTAAACCGTGATGGCATCGTTTGTGCTGTGGTTTTCAGCGGCAACGATCGCGGGCAGCAGTGGCCAGGCAGTCGTGCCATCGCCGCCGAGAAAGCCAATACGGCAAACGCGCTGAGTTCGTCGGATTATGCTCTTTCCACTGCGAATGTCTTCGCGGCTTCGCAGCCCGGGCAGAGCCTTTACAGCCTCACAACAAGCGCACCTCCCAATGCGCAGGCTGTATTCGGTCCCGCCACATCATTTGGTACTCCGGACGACCCCATGGTCGGAAAGCCGATCGGCGGCGTGATCGTTTTCGGTGGTGGATTGCCCTTGTATGACTCCAAGGGAAAAATCGTCGGCGGCCTGGGTCTGAGCGGCGACACTTCCTGTGCCGACCACATCATGGCCTGGAAAGTGCGCCACATATTGCAACTCGATGCCGTGCCGATGGGCCCCTCGCCGGATCATAATGACAATATGATTCTCGACTGGTCGAACAACAACAGCCCGAGTGGCTTTGGACATCCGACGTGCAAGGGCGGCAATCCGCCCGACGACATCATCAAAGACCTCTCGAAGAAATATCCAACAGGCCCGAAGGCCCGTTGACGCGCGATCGAACCGGAACGAAGAGGAGACATGGATAAGACTGTTCCGATTGCGCTTCCACAGATTCCGCTCTCTGTTGTTCTGGCTGACTATGCCGACCTTTTCAAACTGCGCGTCAACTTTTTGGTGGTCCTGACCTCATGGTGCGGCGCGTACCTGGCAACGGGTTATTTCTCTGTCCAGGCTCTTGTCCATGTTGTCTTCGGTGTCGGTTCCGTTGCCGCCGGTACTGCCGTGCTTAATGAGGTGTTCGAAAGCGACCTCGATAGACAAATGTTGCGAACCGCACGGCGGCCGCTCGTGACAGGTCACGTTTCGAGCAGCTTAGCGATTTCTGCGGGTGTGGCTCTTGTGATCGGTGGTGTTCTCTATCTGGCGTTCCGAGCGAATATCCTCACCGGTGCACTCGCCCTGCTCACGAGCGGTGTTTATCTGTTCGTCTACACGCCATGGAAAACCTATGGCCCGGCGTGCACTGCAATCGGAGCCATTCCGGGAGCGATGCCCGTCGTGTTGGGATGGACATGCGCAGGAGGCGCGCTGGATTCGCGTGCTCTTGTACTTTTCTCGATCCTCTACCTGTGGCAGTTTCCGCACTTTCACGCGATTGCTCTTCTTTATCGGGAAGACTACCGGCGAGCGGGTATTCGAATGCTAGCGGTAGTGGATGGAAGCGGGCATCGCGTTGCGACACAGATTCTTTGCTGTTCTCTCCTCTTGGTTTTCGTCAGTACCATTCCCTATGCTTTGCATCTCACTGGCGCCGTTTATGTCCTTTTCGCCGTCATCCTAGGAGTCTGGCTGTGCTCCCACGCGATCCGACTTTGCCGCGCGTTGTACGCTTCGAACGCAGCGAATCCTGCGCTCAGCCGGGCTTTGCTCAGGGCAACAATCATTTACCTGCCGCTTGTTCTGGGCACACTGGTGGCCGGCCGTTTTCATTGGTACGTAAACTTAAACTATTGAGGAGAAGCGATGGTGGTCTCTTTGCGAATGAAAATGACAAAGATCTGAGAAGATGACCAAAGGCAAAAATGTCCTCTACGCCTCTCTCGGAGAGGGTGCTCTCATTCTGCTAATGGGCGCAATCGCGTTGGCCGTGCGCAGACCGCTTATCTTCGCCAGCCTCGGACCCACCGCGTATGAACTGGTTGAGAAACCACTCGCACCAAGTGCCCGGACGTACAGCATTATCGCGGGACATATGGTAGGGCTAGGCGCAGGATTTTTTTCTCTCTGGTTGCTCGCCGCGTGGAACGCGCCGAAAGTTATATCCGCGGGCATTGTAACTTCTCCCCGCCTCTGGGCTGCCGTCCTGTCGGTCGTAATTACGACAGCCGTTACCTTATTTCTCAAGGCGAGCCAACCGGCATCTCTTTCAACTACTCTCCTTGTGTCCCTCGGTTCGATGCAGACAACGCGTGACGCCGCCACCATCGCGATCGCGGTCCTTATTATGGCCGCTGTTGGCGAGCCTCTGCGTCGTCAGTTTGCGCTGGCTCGGGTGGCTGAACGGAAACCGCTGGAGTGAGAGGGATCAACTGCCCCGCCCAGATTCCCTTTGCGAAAGATGGTTGTTGAATAGTACGGTGACGGAATCGGTCCGGTCGAAACCGAGGCTCCATCGAAAGCGATTCCCTTGGACGATAGCCTGATAGAGTCTCTGTCGATGTGGCGCCGCGAGACGCCATACGCGCGAGACACTGATTACGTGTTTGCCAGTGCCAAGATGAAGGGAAAGCAACCGTGTTGGCTCTCGCGCATCATTCATCATCACCTCAAACCTGCGGCGGAGAAACTTGGAATTCAGTTGTTGGGATTTCACACGCACGTCACACGGATTGCACGCTCTTGAGCGCGAACGGAAACAACTCGAAGTCATTCACGAAGTTTTGAGGCACGCAAGTCTGAAAGTCACGAATGACGCGTATATGCAGGCATTGACGGATGACAAGCGCAACGCGCACCAGGGCGTCATTCGTCTCGTGGTACCACAACAACACGTACTACAGACTTTTGCTGTTACAATTAGGAAGCTGTCAAGTTGTTGAATCTGCTAAATGTCCCCGTCGTCTAGCCCGGCCTAGGACATCGCCCTTTCACGGCGGTAACACGGGTTCAAATCCCGTCGGGGACGCCAACCTTCTCGTGGTTCTCAACATGGCGCCAAAGCATCTGTTGGACCACTAAGTTAGACGGTTCAAAGAACTTCCTTTCGTGGCTAAGAAAAGTCCCTCGGGGAAGAACGCCATCGCAAGCTCTTGTCGCTGATTCATGTTTCCGCTCTTCCAAGCTCCGACCAAATCGACGGCCTGAGCCGCAGCATCTTTGGTGAGTTCTTCCATCGTGGTTTGCTCTGAATCGAGAGAGCTTATCTCACTTTTGATCTTCGCAGAGTACGAACGCAAGATGATCGTGCAAAAACTACGGGGGGCACGTCAACGAGCGAAGGCAAGTCGGCTCGTGCCAAAGCAGGTGTCCGAGCGGCAAGGTTTCGGAGTGCGTTCGGGGCGTCTCGCACCTAGCCGTGCGTACAGTGTACGCGCCTAAAATGACACCATTCGCAAACTCCGACGCGCACGCGAGTAGTTACCGACAGTCATTTGAAGGAAGGCCAGCACTGACGTACATTCGGGGCGGGAGGTAAACAGGCATGTCGAGGTTGGCGGCAACGATCAGAAAGCCAATATTCATTCTTGCGGTCATATTTCCAATCGCTCTCGTTGCGGAATTTGCGGTCCTCGAAGGCGTACACGGCATCAGCCTTCCGTCAGATCGAGGCTCTGCGGTTTCCAGTTATGAGATTCGTGAGAAAGGGACAGAAGTCCACTTCATCACTCGAAACACGCGATTCAGCATCGTCGATCTTTGGAGTCGGCGCGGGTCTGCGGTCGAGGCTCTTGTCTTGCGTGAGTCGTTTGTCATTGATCGGCAAGACGGAATCGAAGGGGATAACTCGATGCTTAGGGTCGAGGCGCTCGACGGCAAAAGGACTAGATGGAGTTTTGAAGAAGCTGGTGAACGTGGACAAGCACTCGGTCAGGTTTACGAAGTAACCAAGCTCGGTTGTTGCGATGCACCCAACACGTATACATACTTCTCGTTACGAGACGGCAAAAGGTTACGTACCTCTCACACGGAGTTAAGCCGGGACGAGTTCGCATCACTTGAGAAGGCGCTTTACGATTGACTTGCTGGTCTCAATCGCTCCAACGATCCGCTGCGCCGCATTGTAAGGTTACAGATCGCCGGAACTAAGTAGGCGCGGGTGGGAAGCAACTCCGACTCTCCTCCAAACGGAGACCAAAATCGTGCTTACTCCACCTTTTACTCCGCTTCGAAAATAAGGGCCACCGCGCAATTTTATGGGATTTGTGGCACTGCCCTCGCGATCGAGCCATGTGGCTCCAGCCTTCGATGGGCAGTTGTCGCCGAAAGCACCGTGGACCTTGGCACGGATTCTCTTCGGCGGCCGGGAGGCTTCAATTCTTGATCCACCCAACCTTTTGCGGGGCTTTTGGTCCTCTCTTGACTCGATGTGGGCCCCGGTGTCCAAGCTTATTTGTTAACCGCACGAAACATCCCAAATCAAAAAAGTGCGCCAAGAAGGTCCGCTTCGGCCATCGCTCAACGTGCCATGGCTACGGACTCGCTGGAAGGTTCAAATAACGGTACACCAGGTAAAAAACGATCACGAAGAACACCGTCAGCACTGATAAAAGGAGCATCCCCTGACGTGTTGTTAGAGGTAAGGGTTCCTTCGTTCTCCGGCGTGGACTCATTCGAATCATCCAAAATGAAACTGCTGCCTTTGTTTTGTGGAATGGTGTTGTCCTTCTTGTGCTCAGGGCTGCATCCCAATTTCAAAGTTGAGAGTTGAGAGCGTCAGCCGATATTGGTATTGAGCGTTGACGTAACCGATGGCGGCATCGGTCTGCTGCAGCTGTGCCTGGCTGAGTTCCACAATCGAACCGAGCCCGAGCTGGTATCGACTCTGGGCCAGGCTGAGACTCAGATCAGCCTGTTTAGCAAGTTCGGCGCTGACCCCGACTCGTTGGAACGCAGTATTCGCAGCCAACCAGGCGGTGCGAACGTCACGTACAATTTGGTCGCGAAGGTCCCGCGTATTTTCAACTGCCGCCTGGGCGCGATACTTCGCCTCCGAGGCCTCGGCGGTGAACAGGAATCCATTGAAGATCGGGATGTTCATGTTGACGCCGATCGCTCCGTACCAGCTCGAAGTGAAGTAATTGGGGAAGCAACCCCCAAAGCAATCGGGGCGGATCGGTGTGCCGCCGGCGATGCCGAGTGCACTGATGGTTGGAAAAAGTTGATCGCGCTGGGCGCGGCGGAACTTCTCGGCAGCTTGCTGCTCGTAAGTGAACGCCTGCAGGTCCGGGCGCTGCTGAAACGCCGTGCTAATGAGTCCTGCTACATCGGTCGGCGGCGCTGCCGGTTCAGTGTCTTCACTTCTGAGCTCGAAGGTCACTTGGTGATCAAACCCCAGGACAGTTGCTAAAGCGGCCATGCTGGAATCCAGATTGTTTTGCGCGTCGAGCTGCAACAGCTTGGCCTGGGATAGATTTACCTGCGCAAAGGTCAGGTCGAGTGTCGATTTCAGCTTGTTCTTCGCTAGTTCGTCGATCTGATGTTCAACGGATTGGCGTGTCTCGACCGTTTGCTGCGCGACTTTCAGGAGAGCCTGGTCCTCAAGCGCGGTGTAGAAGGCTTGGTCTGTCGCCAGGACAATATCTTCCGTCGTCGCTAATGCGCTGGCACTTTGAGCTCTCTCGCGGAGTTTTGCAGCAGATACGAGGTTTGTCGTACGCCCGAAGTCAGTGAGCAGTTGGCTCAGGGTTACGCCGGCCCCGGCATGTTCGAGCAGGCGCGGCGCGTTGAGTGCTCCCGCCCCGATGCGGCTTCCTTCGTTCGCATCGACCGCAGTGATCATTCCATTGAACGTAGGGAGTTGAGCCGACCTGGTTTCGCGAGACACTTGATGGGTAGCTAGCGCAAGAAGTCGTCCGACGCTGATCCGAGGGTTGTTCTTGATTGCCAGCTGTTCCGCATCTCTGCGGTTCAGCCGCATGGTGCCAGTCGGCGACTGTGCCGGGGAAGTCGCCTGAGGAGTCGCCACCGAATTCTGAAGTCCCGCCGTCTGGGCAACACTCGCAACGAGCGCAGCTTGTGCCAGTGGTCGTTCGGTGATGCGACTCGAATTCTGCCTCACTTGCGGTTGCGGGGCGGAGGGCAGCTCCAGCTTGGGGTTGGAGTTGCCCTCGACCTGGCCCGTGCTTGGTTGAGCCAGAATCGTCGACATAGCTAGCAGTAGCACGCACTGCACAATTCGGGTCGGATGGTTCATTCGGCGGTCTCCGTTGCGGAGGCGGTTGCGGCCTGCTGATTCTTCCTCCCGTACACCAGTAGGTAAGCGGCAGGAACGATGAAAATGGTGAGCACAACCGAGGACGTCAATCCGCCGATGATCGCCTTCGCCATCGGCGCATATTGTTCCGCTCCCGTGCCCAGCTTGAGCGCCATCGGAATCATGCCGATGATGGTAGCCAGCGAGGTCATAAGAATCGGGCGCAGGCGAACACGGCAAGCGGTAACAACGGCGTCGAGTGGCGACATCCCCTGCTTCTCCAGATTGTGAGCAAAGTCCACGATCAAGATACTGTTGGAGTCGGCGATGCCGACCAGCATCAGCACCCCCATCAACGACATGACATTTAACGTGGCGCCAGTTAGCGGCAGGATGATGAGCACGCCCACGAATCCCATGGGGATCGCCAGCATGATCAGGAAGGGATCAACGAAAGATTTGAACTGTGCGGTAAGAATCAGGTAGAGGAGCAAGAAAGAGATGAGAAATCCAAAGGCAAAACTCTTGAATGAAGCCTGCATGCCCTGGACCATGCCTCTGAGGTTGACTCGGACGTTGGAGGGGACATTCGTCTTGGCGAGAATGTCCAGGATTGCGCTGCGCACTCGCCCCAGGTCTTCTCCCGAAGGCGTGACGAACACATCGACGACCTTCTGAATTTGATAGTGATCCACTTCCGTCGGCGTCTGGGTCTGCTGCACGTGGACGACATTGTTGAGAACGGTGGTCGGTCGACCGGCACTGCACGCCCAGGAAGGCTGCCCGTCGCCGAGTCGCGGTGGACCGGACGGGCCACAGTTCATATTCCCTCCTGAGACAGGATCGCGCAAAGGAATCTGTCCCAGGTCGGCCATGTTGTGAATAGCAGGTTGCCCTTTCTCGAAGTACTGTACGGTCAGGTAGTAGTCGTTTCCGCTCTTGCGATCGACCCAGTAGTTGGGAGCGATCATGTAATTGGAATTCAGAGCGGTAATTACGTTATCGACGACGTCTCTCTGCGACAGTCCGAGTTCGCCGGCATGAACGCGATCCACATCCAGACGCAGTGCTGGATAGTTCATATCTTGAGGGATATAGACCTCGCCGACCCCGTGGACCTGACGAATCCGCGCAGCCAGATCCTGGGCGATGCCGTTGATCTGCTCCAGATTCGAGCTGCTGACCTGCACGTCGATGGGAGCGGGCGCGCCCTGGTTCAGGATGGCGTCGACCATCGAACCGCTGGAGAGAAATGTGCGGATGTCGGGGTACTCTCTTGAAATTCTCTTTTGTACGCGGTCCATGTAATCGAAGCTGCTGACCCGATGATCGTCGCTTAGCTGGACTTGCACCGTGGCGGTGTAGGGGCCGGCATTGGTGGTGTAAAGCGAAGAGAAATCGGGCACGACGCCGATGTTGGAGACAATCAGGTGCAAATCCTTCTTGTCTACCTCATGGCGAATGAGAGCTTCGACTTTTGCCACGTATTGGTCTGTGACTTCGATGCGAGTGCCGGTCGGAACTTTCAGGTTGATGGTGAACTGGCCCGCGTCGGTCTTGGGAAAGAATGCCAACCCCGTCAGCGGATAGATCGCAAGGCTGGCCACGAATACCCCGCTGAGAATCAAAACCGTTCGACCCGGCCGCTCCACCGCACGCCGGACCGAATACTCGTAATAGTCGAGGATCCGGTTGAACATCCGGTTGAAGCGCTCGTTGAATCGATCCAGCCACGACAGAGCCTTTTGTTCGGGGTGGTATTGCCTGTCGTCATGGACCTCGCCGTGCGGCTTCGCCTTGAGGAAGCGAGAGCAGAAGAGCGGAATCACGGTCATGGCCACCACGTAAGAGGCCAGCAGCGAGAGGCAAAAGGCGAGCGCCAGCGCCGAAAACAAAAACTTGGCCACGCCGTACAAAAATACGACGGGGAAGAAATCGACAACATCGACCAGGGTTGCAGCCAGGACTGCGAGATTGACTTCGGTGCCACCTGCCTCGGCTGCAATCGCGGGCACCGCTCCCATTTCCAGGTGGCGGTAGATGTTTTCCAAAGAGATCACGGAATTGTCGATGACCCGGGAAAAAGCCAACGCCATTCCCGCCAGAATCATGGTGTTGATCGTGCTGCCCAGGAGAGCGAGTGCGACGAAGGCGGCCAGCGCCGACAGCGGAATCGAAAGCAGAACGGCAGAAGTCGCGCGGAAGCTGCCGAGGAAGATCAGAATCATCAGGCTGGTCAGGATCAACCCCAGAAATCCTTCGTGGAGCACTGTCCTGATGGCTTCCTTGACGTACACCGACTGGTCGAAGACGACGCTGGTGACCATCTGTTTGGGAATGTCGTATAGATGCTTGATGAGTTCGCGGACGCCATCGACGACGGCGATCGTGTTGGAATCTCCGCCTTGCTTCATCACGGGAATATAGGCGGACTTCTGGCCATCGATGCGAACGATATTGGTCTGAATTCCGTGGGAGTCTTCGGCTTTACCCACATCGCTGACCGTTACCCACGAATGGCCGTCGACCTTGAGCGGCAGCTTGTTCAATTCATCCATGTTGTTGACCAAGCTGTTCGAGTAAACGAAGTAATCGTACGGCCCCATCTTCACGTCGCCGGCAGGCAGGATGAGATTGGAATTGTTGACCGCGCCGACTACGTCCATCGGGCTGAGCTGGCGCGACGACAATTTGTAGGGATCGACGTACACCATGATCTGGCGGTAAATCCCGCCGAACACGCCCGGGATCGATGAACCGGGCACTGAGGTGATCTGGTTGCGGATTTGGAACTGCGCGTAGTCATGAAGCTCGGTTTCGTTGAGCCCCTCGCCCTTGACCGTAACCAGAGCTACGGGGAGGCTGGAGGCGTCGAACTTCAATACCACGGGTGGCAGAGTTCCCGGCGGCAACCGCTTTAGGTCCGCCAGCGCCAGGTTTGATAGCTCGGTTACGTCGGCGTCTGGACTCGTGCCTGGCTGAAAGTAAACTTTGATGATGCTCACACCCAGCATCGACCGCGATTCCATATGATCGACGCCTGCGGCCAGCGTGAAGAATCTTTCCAATGGATCGGTGATGTCGGTCTCGATATCCTCGGGCGGCATGCCAGAGTAAAACGTTGCCACCACTACTTCGGGAAGATTGATCGGAGGAAACAGATCGATAGGCATTCGCGTGATGCTGGTTACTCCAATGACCAACAGCACGAGGCAAATCACGATGATGAAATACGGATTACGAATTGAAAATCCTGGCATTGCTTTTCCCCCTACTGCTGCGCGGTCCCCTCTTTGTATTCCGGCACCGTAATCAGCTGCGGGATCACCTTTTCACCGGGTTTGAGGCCGCTCCGATCGCCGACGACGACCTGCTCGCCTTCGCTCAACCCAGAAACGATCTCGGCATCGCTGCTTGTTTCCAATCCAACCTCTACCCTTCTTTGCTCCAGCGTGCCGTCGGGGCCCACGACTAAGACAGTGGCCAAGTCGCCTGTGCGGCTCAACGCCTGCACGGGAACCGACGGCGTATTCTCCTTGCGGTCGAGCTGGACGTCGGCCTCGGCATACAGGCCAGGCAGCAATAGCCCCTTGGGATTCGGGACGTCGACCTCGGTATGCATCGTTCGTGTGTCCGATCGCACGTCAACCGAAAAGCGGGCGACCTTTCCGGGGAAAGTCCGGCTCAACGAAGGCACACTCACATTGACGGGATCGCCGATTTTGATGTAGCGAACGTAGGACTCGGGCACCGGAATCACAAGACGAAACAGATCATCCTGGGAGAGCTTGACCAGCGGGATAGCTTGCGTGCTCGATCCCGTTCCAGCCTGCATCAAGGTCCCCAGATTCGCGTAGCGTTCGGTCACCACACCAGAAAAGGGCGCGGTAATTTTGGAATAGTCGAAAAGACTCTGGTCGTGGGCGAGCTTGGCCTTTGCAGCCGAAAGCTGGCTCTGTGCCGCATCCAGGGCCGCCTGACCGGCGTCGACCTGCGATGAGGCGGCCAGATCCTTGCCCTGCGCATCGTCAACCTCTTGCTGGGCGACGATACCGGGCTGGCTCTGGAACACGCTATCCAGACGCGTGTACTGAAGATGCAGCGCCTTGTACTGCGCTTCATAGCGGGCAAGTTCATGCTGCGCCCGGATCACCTGATTGCCGGCATTCTTGATTTCCGCCTGGTCCTGCTCTAACTGCGCTTCCAACTCTGGAATCTCCAGAACAGCCATGACCTGGCCTGTTCTTACATGGGTTCCATAGTCGACCATCAACTTCTTCACGTATCCGGATTCCTTGGCGTAAACGTCAATCTCTTGAAAGGGCACCAGTTCGGATGACAGTGTCAGCTGCCGGCCGAGTGACCTCTTGATCACCTTGGTGACCCCAACTGTGAGCGTTGGCCCGCTGGCTTGCACCCGTTTGTCTGCATTGCTCGAGCACGACGACAACCCAAGCAGCGTTATGCCAAAAGCGGAGAAGGCAGCAACGGCGATTCGATTCCATAAACGTGCTCGTTTGAAGTTGGAGATATTTGGGAGTCGCTTCATCGCTCTATTCACCTCTTCTGCACTGCCAACGAAATGCCGGTCGAATGATTTCTCACTGCGCCATCTAGGGTGCTTTTTTCATCAGGTCATTCAGCTTTGCGACTGAGAAGTTCTTTGACCGACAAAATTCGATCACCTCTTGTTCCGCGCGTTGAATTTGCGCAGCAATGTTCGGAACCTCGGTCGCAATCTCGGCAGGTATGGAAACCATCCCGTGCTGATCGCCGTGCAAGATCGTCGCGGTACGGACTTCCATCCCGTCGATGGTCACCGGGGTTCCGATGTCAAAGATGTGAGCATAGGCATGTGAAACCGCGACACTGCCGGCAAATAGTTGAATGCCAATTTTGCGCACTGACGGCAACTCTCGGACGGCGCCGTTTGTGACGTAACCCACACAGCCCAGAGCGCTAAGGATCGCTGCATGCATATCGCCCACAAACGCACCGAGCCCTGGCTTCTCATCCATGTCTTCGAGGACCAGGATCCGGGGCGCTGGAGTTTCGAGAATGCGGCTCCAAAGGTCCCCCCGGTCCCGGAAGAACGGACGTGCAATCGGAGGGTCAACGCTGCGGAGGCGGCCAGTGACCGCATATCCCACTAAGGGAGGGGCGTCGGAGAACATGCACCGAACCTTGCCGTTCGTAAACCCGGTATTGCGCAACCTGACATTGAATTTTTCGATGGCGTTCGCAATCATGCAGGTATCGAACTGGCGCAAAGCATCGAGCTCTTCTTCCGTTAACAACGATGCAGTAGCCATTCGGATTTCCTTCCTGGCGTGGATCATTGATGACACCGCTTCGCTTTTTGCCGTTGTACGGCACCCGAAGGAGGTGCTCCCAATTGAGCGACAGGCGGCCCCTCAAGGATCGAAGGCGAAGTACGACTTGAGTCGTAGCCGTTTAAATGTACTGACGAGATGGGTTTGAGGCCCAAACTCGCCGCTTCTAACGGCCGTATCTAAGACGCGGAAAGTAGAGAGGGAGGAGGACGGTTGTAGAGATTCTTTTCGAGCAAAACACTCGAAATCGGCGAATCGGACGGTGGGATGTGCGGATATTGACCCGGATCACAGAAGATCGCGACTTCCACCCGTGGTGGCATCCAGGTCGCGGCATCATTCAGAAGGCGCTGTGGTCCGTGGGTACAAGTTTGATGCTTGGCTATGCTCGTACAGGCGTGATCGGCAACGCTGGAGGAGAAACCGTATCGCGTAGCCACGCTGACCGTCAGCGTGCACACAGCAATCAGGACGATCGCCGTAAACCAGCGCTTGCGCGGAAATTCGACATTCGTGATTCGCAGCATCGCTGTCCGAGCAAGTTTTAGCATAACGAAACTGCGGTTCGCAACTGAATGGAACGGTGAAGAGTAACAAAAGTTTCGATTCATTCTTTTCGCTGAAAGTTGCACCCCGACCCAAATATCCAATCGACGTCAACACGACCTATTGCCGTCGCTGCCGACAGTAAGTACAAAATAGTCTTCGAGTTACGAACGTCACCGCTCTTTCTCGGCACCTCCCCGAGGAATCGCTTAACCAGGTGTTGGTGGGGACCAGTAACGGAACAAAGAAACGACTACATATCAAACGTGAGCCACTGAAATCCTCCTCCGCGCTTCACCTGGAGTACTCCCGAATCATGCGGTTACGAACTGGCGGATTTTCAGGATGTGCCCTCTTTATGTTATGCGCTTCATATTGCACGGCATGAGACAAAAGATTCGCAAAGAACGAGCACGCGCACTTCGTCCTCCTCGACTCGGATGTCTTAGTTGAACCGGACTGGAGATTAACACTGCTGAAAAATGCCCGTCACCGTGACGTGTGGAACCCCTTCCCAAATGCGTCATGCCGAAGGCCCGCGCCTTCACCAGCGGGCCGAGGGATCTCCCGTGGCGCGAACGCTCGGATTCCGCACGGCGCGCCTTGCCCTCAGCGCTCGTCGACTCCGCCAGAGCCGCGGCTAACCCGGAAATGACGACCGCGCGGGCAAGTTATGGTACGGTGCTTAGCGACGGACGCGGCGCCTCTAACCCATCAGAACATTTTCCCGCGATCCGAGCCCTTCTCAACAGGAGTGACCGTGAACTACGCCCGCATTGCGTTGGCCTCCCTCGGAGCTATGCTCGCCTACTTTGTCTACGGCTTTGCCATGTTCGCCGCATGGCCGTCGATGAAAACCGAATTCCTCAAGTATCCCAATGTCTATCGTCCCAAGGACGAGATGATGAAGGTCATGCCCTACGGCATGATCGCCATCTTCATCGCGATCGTGGTCGTCACCATTCTGTACGCGAAAATCAATACCGCTGGTGGCGGCATCGCGTCGGGCGTTTACTTCGGCGCACTCATCGGCCTGTTTTCTGTCTGCACCTTCGCCATCCATAACTACATCAACCTGAACATCGGCCTCACGCTGACCGTCTACCAATCGATCGCTTACTTCATCCAGTGGGTGATCGTAGGCGGAGCCGTAGGCCTGATTTACAAACCATCGTAGATTTGGCCGCAAGATATTCGCGAGCAGACAGCTTTTGAGAAGAACGGACGAGACTGACCCTCTCACCTTCTCCGCCGGCATAAGCCCCGGGTCGTGCCAAGCTTAGCCCGTCGCCCGCTCCATTCCGTTCGCATCAGCCAAATACAGCATTTACCTGACCTCCAATTTCCGTAAAGACTACGCGCCGAAAGTAAAAACTCTCGACGTCGCTTGCTGGCTTTTGAGCATCCAAGTTTCGCATTTTCGTGCTTCGGGGACGAATCTTGGACCAACATTGGAAGATTGCTTATACGTTGCTCCTGTTTTCTTGCGCGAGCGCCCTGTCTAGCGGCCGAGCTTATTGCCAGAACCAGTCATTCGATGACTTACCGTCCTTGCCCTCGCCAGCCGAGAAAACGGTTCAAATCCCTTTTGCCGCCAGCTTCGATATCTCGACTCTGGCACCCTTGGATTTCCAGCAGAACGCGATGGGCGACGACTCACCCGGGCAAGCCTCGACCACGAACGCGCCCCCGCAGCAAGTTCGAAGTCAGGGTTCAGCGCAGCAAGGGCTCGTCATGCGCTCGGTCAAGCGAACATTGCGGGACCAGGAGGAACTCTACGAGTCTCCCTTCAAGCCCGCGAACTTTAAATGGGACGCGCTCGAACTGGGCGGCGCAGCGGCCCTTCTCGCCGCAGACCGGCACATCGAGAAACACATCGGCACAGCGCATTACACGTTTTATCAGGACACTTCCGACCTTGCCATTGGTGGGCTGGGGGCGAGTCTGGGCGCGGTCTGGATATGGGGTATCAAAGACAATCATCCGCATGCCAAGGAACTGGGATCGCTGGAGCTCGAGACCCTGGTCAACACATTTCTGATCTACACCCCGATGCAATTGCTGGCAGGACGCCAGCGCCCCGGCGAGGGAAACGGGAATGGAGATTTCTGGAAGCACCACAACATCAACACTTCATTTCCCGGCGGCCACGCCATGTTCACTTTTGCGATGGCAACAGTCGTGTCCCACGAGTATTCGCAAAAGTGGGTGCAGGTGCTCGCCTATTCGGCAGCCTCGATCGTGACGGTCACCCGATTCATGGCGCGCGACCACTGGTCCTCGGATATGTTCGTGGGTTCGGCACTCGGAATCGGAATCGGCGAACATATTTTCCACGCACACTGCGATCCAGAGCTCAGCGACTCATGCAAACACCACGTGCGCTGGATCTTCTGACCACGAAATTCCCGACGTAGCGGGCGCCCAACCTTGTGGCCCCTGACGGGTCACAGCCCGATCCCTGTATTCACACGGGAGCACTTGCACCATCCTGCGGAAAAAGCGTATAGACGAAATAACGAACTAGCGCGGAATGACATGCCAGCGATTGCGTGGCGGAGTGGGCCGTCGCGATCTACGGTTGTTCCATACCAATTAGCCGCTCAGATCATGAACGTAAGGGGAAAGGATTCTCGATGATCACACTCAATGTGAACGGGGTTCGCCGCGAGGTACAGGCATCTGAGGATATCCCGCTGCTCTACGTTCTACGCAACGATCTGCAGTTGATTGGCCCACAGTTCGGCTGCGGGCTCGCGCAATGCGGAGCCTGTGCCGTGTTGGTCGACGGCAAGGAGGTGCGCTCCTGCGTGACTCCCGCGGCCAGCGTCGCCGGCCAGGAGATCACCACGCTCGAAGGCCTTCCCGCCCGCTGGGCGAAATTGAAAGGCTTATCCGCGGAGGAAGCGAAGAACACGCTTCATCCCGTGCAGCAAGCCTGGATCGAGGAGCAAACCCCGCAGTGCGGCTTCTGCCAGAACGGGATGATGATCAAAGCAACCGAACTTCTCGAAAGCAATCCCAACCCCACCCTCGCCCAGATCAAAGATGCCTTCACGAATTCCGGTCCGTCGCCGAATCTCTGCCGCTGCGGAACTTACGTCGCGATCATTGAAGCCGTACAACACGCCGCCACCATCATGGCAAAGGGGAAATAAATCATGGCGACCATGAGCGGACAACCGCGCACTGCCGGACCGACGCTATCCCGCCGCCAATTCGTAAAAGCCGGCGGCGCCCTCGTTGTGGGGTTCAAACTGATCGGCCCTTCGGTTCTCAAGGCCGACGCTGCCAAGCCCGCGCTCTATAAGAACTCGCTTGATCCCACGCTCTCCAGTTCGTGGATCGAGATTCATCCCGACAACACGGTTCTGATCCGGACCGGCAAGAGCGACTTCGGCCAGGGGTCAACCTTCACGGCGTATCGCCAGATTGTTGCCGAGGAGCTGAACATTCCGTTCGAGGCCATCACGACGGTAATTTCCGGAGACACGCATCAGACGCCCGACGGCAGCGGCGCCTTCGACTTCCTCGGTGGGGGAACGCCGAATATCCGCAAAGCGGCCGCCTACACCCACCAGGCCCTGCTCGATCTTGCCTCCGAAAAGCTTGGCGTGCCGAAGGACAAGCTCTCCGTGAAAGACGGAATTGTTACGGGCGGCGGCAAGAGCGTCTCTTACGGAGATCTGGTCAAGAACCAGCAACTCAAGCTCACCATTCCGGTAAAAGGCGAACTGACCAGCATCATGGGACTCACCATCGAAGGCAATCCGCCGATGAAGCCGGTCAGCGAGTACACCGTCATCGGCAAGTCGTTTAAGAATTCCGTCATCAGCTCAAAAGTGGGCGCGAAAGAAACCTGGGCTACTGACCTGCGCCTGCCCGGCATGCTGCATGCCCGCGTGGTGCATCCGAAGACGCTCGGCTCAACGCTGGTGTCCGCCGGGCAAGTCGACAGGAGCAAGTTCCCGAGTTCGCAGGTAATCGTGAAAGGCAATCTGGTTGGCGTGGTTGCCTCTAACGAATGGGAAGCGATCCAGGCTGCCGAACAGGTCGCCAGCGCCACAAAGTGGACGGACTGGAAGGGCCTCCCCGGCAACGAAAAACTGCATCAGCACCTTCGCGACGAAGCCGACTGGACGAGCACGGCGGTGAGCAAGGGCGAGACCGACAAAGGAGAAGTCGGTCCGGCGCTCGCCTCGGCCCGCAAGAAACATTCGGCAACGTATCAGGTGCCTTACATGAAGCATGCGCCGATCGGCCCCACCATGGCGGTGGCCGACGTCAAGGCTGACGGCACGGTCCATATCTATACCCACAACCAGAATCCGCAAGCGCTTCGCGGCGAGATCGCGACGATGCTCAAAACGACTCCCGATCACGTGATCGTCCACTGCTATCCCGGTCCCGGGCATTACGGTCGGTCCAACGGTGGCAACGCCGGCGCAGAAGACGAAGCCGTGCTGCTTTCGCAGGCCGTCGGCAAGCCGGTCCGAGTTCAGTGGATGCGCGCCGATGATCTGCAGTGGTCCACGCAATCGGCGGCTGCCTTCGCGGATATCCAGATTGGGCTCGACGAAAAAGGAAAAATCTCGGCGTATCAGGTCGACCATTACATGCCGGCCATGCAGGATGACCGGCCGATCGGAGCGGTCCTCGCCGGCTTGCCCACGATGCCCGCGCCAAGCCCCCACGGAGAGTTCGTGACGAACACCGGGAACGGCCTCGAAGATCACTGGCTCTATGCTTCGGTTCCAAACGTCGCCGAACGCGGGCATGGCACCTATCAGGTTGGAGAGAAAGCTTCCCCGATCGCCGTCGGTCTGCGCGATCACAGCATGCGCACTCCCGGGCAGTTTCAGCAGAACTATCCGCGCGAGCTGGCGATCAGCGAGGCAGCGGCTCTCGCTGGGGCGGATGCCATTCAATTCCGTATCGACCATGCCAGCGAAGAGCGTGTGATCAGTGTGCTGAAAGCCGTCCGTGACGCTTCCGGATGGGACATGCGGCCCTCACCCCGGCCCGATGCCATATCGACGGGCACGGCTGCCGTGCGAGGGCGAGGCGCTTCCCTGATGCTTCGCAGCAATTCTTATTGGGCTTGTGTTTGTCAGATCGCCGTCACTCCCAACACCGGCAAAATCGTCGTGGAGAAGTACACGATCGCGGTCGATCCAGGCATCGTCGTGAACCCGATGCAATTGAAGCGCAACGTTGAGGGCGGCGCCATCATGGGGATCAGCCACGCCTTGTTTGAGGAGTTGCTGTTCGACGAGAGCGGAATTACGCAGGATGATTGGACGTCCTATCCGATTCCTACAATGTCCGACATTCCGGAGGTCAAAGTCGTTTTGCTGAACAATCCGAAGGCGGGAGCCTACGGCGGCGGCTCGGAGGCTGCGAATGCGCTGGCTGCGCCCGCCATCGCAGCCGCGCTCCACGATGCAACCGGAAAGATTCTCCGGCGGCTTCCGCTCAAGCCCGCCTACGTGCAGGCTGTGCTGAAGGGATAAAACAAGCCTCCGGGAATTCGTATCAATCCCGCGAACGAATGGGTATGAAGCAGGTACGGCTTGTACCTCCACTGCTCACAGGGTGCCCCACTCAAGGCTTCTCTTGCCTTGAGTGGGGAAGTTCAGATTTTCGGCCGATCAGGCTACGTCGAAACGATCAAGGTTCATCACCTTATCCCACGCCGCCACGAAGTCCTTCACGAACTTCTGGCTTGCGTCAGAGCAGGCATAGACTTCTGCCAGCGCACGAAGCTGGGAGTGTGAGCCGAAGATCAGGTCGACGCGGGTCGCGGTCCACTTCACCTCGCCCGTCTTCCGATCAAAACCTTCGTATGCGCCTCCCGAGCCATTTCCAGCCGGTCGCCAGTCCGTGCCCATGTCGAGCAGATTGATGAAGAAGTCGTTCGTCAGCGTCTCAGGCCGCTTGGTGAAAACGCCGTGCTTGGACTTCCCGGTATTCGCACCCAGCACTCGCAGTCCGCCCACCAGGACTGTCATCTCGGGCGCTGTCAGCGTGAGCAACTGCGCGCGATCCACCAGGTACTCTTCCGGCGAGATCCGCCCGTTCCCGTGGGAGTAGTTGCGGAAGCCGTCAGCTTTGGGTTCAAGCGCCGAGAATGACTCGACGTCTGTCTGTTTCTGTGTCGCGTCCACGCGTCCCGGCGTAAATGGAACGTTGACCTTGAACCCGGCCTTCTTCGCAGCTTCTTCCACCGCGGTGCAGCCGCCCAGCACGATCAGATCAGCCAGCGAGACTTTCTTCGATCCAGACTTTGCATTGAACTCCTTCTGGATCTTCTCCAGCGCCTTGAGAGTCTTCGCCAGCTCAGCCGGCTGGTTGACCTCCCAATCCTTCTGCGGAGCCAGGCGGACGCGTGCGCCATTCGCACCGCCACGCTTGTCGGAGCCGCGGAACGTCGATGCCGACGCCCATGCCGCCGAGACGAGTTGCGAAATCGACAGTCCCGACTTCACGATGGCCGCCTTCAGAGCCGCAACTTCCTTCTCGCCGATCGGTTTGTAATCGGCGGCGGGAAGCGGGTCTTGCCAGATCAGCGTTTCCTTCGGAACCAGCGGTCCCAGGTAGCGGACGACCGGACCCATGTCGCGATGTGTGAGCTTGAACCACGCCCGCGCAAACGCGTCGGCGAATTCCTTGGGATTCTCGTAGAAGCGCCGCGAGATCTTTTCGTACGCCGGATCAAAACGCAGCGACAGATCGGTCGTCAGCATCCCTGGTGCACGATGCTTCGACGGATCGTGCGCATCCGGGACCGTGCCGGCGCCCGCACCATTCTTAGGTGTCCACTGATGTGCGCCTGCCGGACTCTTGGTCAGCTCCCATTCGTACTCGAACAGGTTATGGAAGAAGTTGTTGCTCCACTTCGTCGGCGTCGTCGTCCAGGTTACTTCCAGGCCGCTCCCGATCGCGTCGCCGGCGATTCCGGATTTGTGCTTGCTCTTCCAGCCGAGGCCTTGCTCTTCAATGGTGGCACCTTCGGGCTCGGCGCCGACCAGTTTCGCGTCGCCCGCGCCATGGGTTTTTCCGAACGTGTGGCCGCCGGCGATCAGCGCTACCGTTTCTTCGTCATTCATCGCCATGCGGCGGAACGTCTCGCGGATGTCGCGCGCTGCTGCAACCGGATCAGGATTTCCATTCGGTCCCTCCGGGTTCACATAAATCAGGCCCATCTGCACCGCGCCCAGCGGATTCTGCAGGTCGCGCTCGCCGGAGTAGCGCTCGTCGGCCAGCCACTTCCCTTCCGGGCCCCAGTACACATCCTGCTGCGGTTCCCAGGTATCCTCGCGGCCACCGCCGAAACCGAATGTCTTGAAGCCCATCGATTCGAGCGCAACGTTGCCGGCGAGAATCATCAGATCGGCCCATGAGATCTTGCGGCCATATTTTTGCTTGATCGGCCAAAGCAGCCGGCGCGCCTTGTCGAGGTTCACGTTGTCGGGCCAGCTGTTCAATGGCGCAAAGCGCTGCTGTCCCGCTCCCGCGCCGCCGCGGCCGTCGCCGATGCGGTAGGTCCCGGCGCTGTGCCACGCCATGCGGATAAACAACGGTCCGTAGTGACCGAAGTCGGCCGGCCACCACTCCTGCGAGTTCGTCATGACCGCGTGCAGGTCCTTCACGACGGCATTGAGATCGAGACTCTTGAACTCCTTGGCGTAATCAAACTTCTCCCCCATCGGATCGGACAGGTTTGAGTGCTGGTGAAGAATCTGGACATCGAGCTGGTTTGGCCACCAGTCCCGGTTGCTATGTGCACGAGTTCCGCCCGAGAACGGGCACTTGGATTCGCTGGAAACGCTTTGCTCCTTATTACTGACTTCTGTCGGCATGAGTTCATCCTCCGTACACGCTGCCTCTGATGAGGCTGCGATGAAATAAATTCTTGAACCGGCCGGATCGAACGGACTCGCGCCCGCCCGTGCCGGCACCTGATTTGATCTGACATCCGAACACAAAAATCTCTACCGGGAACTCCTGCGCGCGGCACATCCCGTGCATAGGCCGCGGAAAATTACCTGGCAGTCCCGGACAATTCGCTTTCCGAGAGACCGCGAAGCCGGTTTCGGCACGTCATACCACTCCACGTCCTCGACATTGCCACAGCGATCGCAGACAAAATGGTGGTGCCGCATGCCGTTCAAGTCGAATCGTCCCGCCCGGCCTTCAACTGCCACTTCGCGCACCAAACCTGCCTTCACCAGGTCGCGCAAGTTGTTATAGGTGGTGGCCCTTGACGAGAGAGGATCTGCGCGATTCACGGCGTCGAAAATCTCCGCAGCCGTGGGATGCCCCTTATGATCCATCAGAAACGCCATGACCGCATAGCGCTGCGTGGTGCAGCGCAGTCCGGCGCTCTCCAAGGACCTTTTAATCGCGTCGGTTGTCATGGAACAAATTAGATTATATCTAAACTAGCTTGTTGTCTACATTCGGCGACGAGGGGAAGCCGAGCCCGCCACCTCAGCCAAGCGGAACGCCTCGAAACACAAATCGCCACGTTGGGAAAAAGTTCCCTTTTTTCACCTCTGCGGATTTCTCGAACCTCTGCACCTCGGCTCGCCTGTGGATAACTCTGAAAAAACCCTCCTGTCGCGGTGGCCCATCGGTTGCGAGGGAGTGCACTACGTAGTAAACTTACGGCGCCGAAGCACGTCCCCGGCTGAGTGTCTGTGGGGCACCGTCAGCCGAGTCGGATGTGTGCCCCAGGTTTCCCCCACCAAAGTACTGTTGTCTGACTGCGATGTCCCCGAGCGTACCGTCCAAGATCGGGAAGTACGACGTGCTGGGTGTTATTGGCCGCGGCGGCATGGGAGTAGTGTATAAAGCCGTCGACCCCCGGCTCGATCGCCAGGTCGCGATCAAGATGATGACGGGGGGATTCGTCGACGACCCCGACCTGCGCAAGCGCTTCTTCCGCGAAGCCCAATCCCTCGCCAGCCTGCAGCATCCCAACATCGTTACCGTGTATGACCTGGGTGACTTCGAAGGCAACCCCTACCTGGTCATGCAGTTAATGGAAGGCGAGACCCTCGACGTCGCTCTCGCCAACCAGCGCAAGTTCAATTTTCTCGAGAAATTCAACATCATCATCCAGGTCTGCAACGGCCTCGCCTACGCCCACCAGCGGTTTGTCGTCCACCGCGACATCAAGCCCGCCAACATCATGCTCGAGAAAGACGGCGGCACCAAGATCTTCGACTTCGGCATCGCCCACGTGGGCGACCAGAGCGTCACCAAGACCGGGCAGATGGTCGGCACGCCTCCATATATGTCGCCCGAGCAGATCAACGGCAAGACCGTTGATGCTCGCAGCGATCTGTTTTCTCTCGGCGTGGTGCTCTACCAGCTTTGCACGGAGCGCCTTCCCTTCCAGGGCGACAGTCCGGCCAGCACCTTCCTCAAGATTCTTTACGACCCGATCCCGCCGCTACGGACGTTCCTGCCCTCGTACCCGCCGGAGCTGGACGGCATCATTGAACGCGCGCTGGCCAAGGATCCCGCCGACCGCTATCACTCCGCCGACGAGTTCGCCCTCGACCTCGGCCACCTCGTCGCCCAATTCCGCCAGGAAGTCGTCACGCGCTACATGCGCGAAGTCACGGCGCTGCTCGAGAAATCTGATCTTCACAAAGCCAAGGAACTTCTGCTCGTCGTCCTGAGAGCGGACCCGCAGCACCTGCCCGCGACGCAGGGTTTACGGGATGTAGAACGCCGCCTCCGCAAGGAAGAGATCAGCAGCCAGGTTCGTCGCTTGCGGCAGCAGGCCGACGAGTGTGTGGCCCGCCAGCAATTAGAAGCCGCGCAGGGTTTTCTCGAGCAGGCCATGGCGATCGACAACACCGACGCCGACCTGCGCCAGCACGCCGAGTCCGTCCGCGGCGCCATCGCACAGGCGCGCAAGCTCCGGGAAGTGCTGAAGTCGGCGGAGTCCGCCCATCACGAGGGCGATCTCGATATCGCCAAGCAGGCGATCGAAGAGGCGCTGCAGATCTCCCCCAGTGACACGCAAGCCAAGGCGCTCTACCGGATCATTCAACGGGAGTGGCTCGAACGCTCGCGCCAGCGCCAGATCGAAACCTATCTCTTCCAGGCCCGCCAGCACATCTCCGCACGTAACTTCAGCGATGCGCTCGAAACCCTGAAGCTCGCGGAAGCTCTGGATCCGACCGCGCCCCAGATTCACTCTCTGGTCGAAACCGCTACCGCCGGATTGGAACAGGAGCGCCGGCGCAAGGAAGTCGAGGGCGCGATTCGTGAGATCGAGTCCGCCCTCAATAAGGACGACTACAAAGGCGCATGCCAGAAAGCGGAAGCGGCTCTCGCCCGCTTCCCCGAAGAGCGGACCATCGTCAAGCTCAAGGCACTCGCCGACCGTCAGCGCCAGATTGAAGAGCGCCGCCAGCTGGTGGAAGAGCAGCTATCGCTCGCTCGCAAGCTTCTGCAGGTCAATCGCAACGAAGAGCTGCTGGCGTCTCTCGAAGCCACCATCGCCAAGATCGGTCCGGAACCGCGCCTGCAGAGCCTGCTCGGAATCGTTACCGAAAACGTGCAGCGCGAGCGGCTGGAGCGGCGCAAGTCCGAAATCCTGCAACGCGCCCGCGAGATGCTCGGCAACCAGCAATACGATTCGGCGATTCGCACCCTGGAAGCTGCGCGGGCCGAACTGAAGAACGAGCCAGAACTCGACGAGCTTCTCCAATTCGTGCGCGACGAAGCCGCCGCCGAGAAACGTCGTCGCGAGGCGGCCGCCGCCGCGGAGAAAGCGCGGGCATTCGTCGCCGAGCAGAAGTACGACGACGCGATCCGCATCCTCGAAATCGTCCTGCAACAGAACACCGACCCGGACCTCCGCATTGCCCTCGCCGAGACACGCCGCGCCGCCTCCGAGTATCAGGAGCGCATGGAATCCGCGCTCGCTTCGGCGGAGCGGCTCGTAATGGCGCGCAAGTACGTTGAGGCCGTCAAGCTGCTCGAGGCGCAGCCCCCGGCCTACCTGCGCAACCCATCGTTCAGCAAGCTGCTGGAGGGTGCTCGCAGCCAGGCTGATCGCATGCGCCGCGTCCGTGAAGCCGTGGATCAGTCGCAGCGCCTCTGCGACGACGCCGATTACGCTGGCGCCCACAAGGTCCTCGAGGATTGGCGGCGCAGGAACGGCAACGATCCCGACCTCGATGCGCAAGATACGCTGATCGAGCAGCGCCGTACGGACGCTTCCCGCCGCGCCGGCGAAAAGGCGATTAATGAGGCACGCACGCTCATCGCCGGGGGCGACTACCAGTCCGGCCTCGACAAACTTCAGGCCATCGCCGAACTGGTTGTAGATCTGCCCGAAGCTCTTGCGAACGAATTTCGTACCCTGCGCCAGGTCGCGGCCACAGGCCTGGTGGAATCGCGCAAGAGCCAGATCGAGCAGTCGGTCGACAAAGGCGAACTCACTCGCGCGGGAAATATTCTGCGGCAGGCGCTTGCGCAGTTTCCCGCAGAGGCCGACCTTTCCAACCTCGGCAAAGTTGTCGAAGGAGAAACCACGCGCCGCGGAGCCGCGCAACAGAAACTCGCCGAAGCCCAGGCCGCTTTCGACGAAGAACAGTGGAGCTCCGGCGGAGAGCTTCTCGCCAAGGCATTCGCCTCTTCCTCACGCGCCCCGGCGGTTCGAGCCAAAGTCATCGACGCCTTCGTGCAGGCCGCTTTCCTCGCCGTCGAGACCGATTGGCGCGCGGCGGAGGCTCTACTCAAGCGGCTCGCCGAACTGAAGCCCGATTACGATCCACCTTCCCTGCTCCGCCTCCAGATCCGCGAGCACGAGCGCGAAGAAACCGTCGGACGTTACATCGGGCACGCCAAGGTTCTCATGGCGATGGGCCATCTGCAGGAGGCGCTGAGCAAGCTCAATGAAGGCCTGAAGGCGCTTCCCGACGATGTCACGCTGGTCGAACTCCGCAAGTCCGTCCTGGAGCGCATCCGCCAGGAAGAAGAGCGGGGACGGCTGGAGCGGGCACGCGTCGAAAAAGAAACCTTCCTCCGCGATGTCATCGCCCGCGTCGAGCGCGAGCCACTGCTCGAGCGCCGCATCAGCCTTCTCGAAGAAGCGCTCGTCCGCTTCCCCCAGGAAGCGCAACTGCAGCAAATGATCAGCGTGACGCGCGAACTCATGACGCGCGTGGCCACAATTGTTGCCGATGCGCGCAAGCTCGAGGACTCCGGGAAATATGACGAAGCCCTGGCGCAGTGGAGAGTCGTTCGCACCCTGCACTCGCTGCAAAGCGATCTCCAGAGCAACATCGGGCGCGTCACCCGGCTTCGCGATGAGAAGCGCGCGAAGGCGAAGGCCGATTGGCTCGACCAGGCTCGCCGTGGGCTCGAGGCCGCCGACTTCGACCGCACCCGTACCATCCTTCACGATGCAGGCAAGCAGTTCCCGCAGGATCCTGAATTGACGCTCCTGGAAGCGCAGCTTGGCGGCGCGATCAAGGCGCGCGAGAAGGCGGAGAAGTATCTCGTCGAAGCCAGCCGGATGTTCGAACGCTCGCGTTGGGCCAAGGGTATCGACGCCTTGAGCCGCGTCCTCGAGATTGCTCCCAGCGACGCTGTTCTCCGAAGCCGGTCGCTGAGCTGCCTCGTGAAAGCCGCGGAGGCCGCGCTGGCCAGCGACGTCCCCACCGCGCACATGCTGCTTGACCGCGCCGCTTTGCTCGATCCCTCTGCGTCCCAGGTCGTGAGTCTGGATCGCAGGATCAAGGATCGCGAGCGCGAACAGGCGATTCTCGATCGGCTGGCCAGCGTCCGCCGCACCCAGCAGGGCGGCGATCTCGAAGGCGCCCGGCTCGAAGTCAACCGCTCGATCAAGGCTTTTCCCGAGGAACAGCGCTTCGTCCAGGTCCGGCAGGAGATTGAACGGCAGATCCAGCAGATCGAGGAGCGCAAGACACAGGAAGCCGAAAGAACGCGCCAGCTCGAGATCGAGCGCGAGCGGGAGCGCGAAAAACGGCGACAGGAAGAGATCGAGCGCGAGCGCATCCGTCAGAAGGCCCGCGAAGAAGAAGAGCGGCTTCGTCGAGAAGAAGCAGTGCGCCAGGAAAAACTGCGCGCGCAAGAGGCCGAGCAAAGAAGAATTGAAGAAGAAAAGCGCAAACGCCTGCAATCCGAGCAGATCGAGAAAGAGCGTAAGGAAGCCGCCGAGCGTGAACGCCTTCGCGCCGAAGAAGCCGAGCGCCAGCGGCTCGAGGATGAAAAGCGGAAGAAGCTGCAGGCTGAGCAGCTTGAAAAGGAACGAAAGGAAGCCGTCGAGCGCGAGCGCATCCGTGCCGAGGAAGCCGAGCGCAAGCGTCAGGAAGACGAAAAGCGAAAACAACTTCTGGCCGAGCAGCTCGAAAAAGAACGCAAGGAAGCCGCCGAGCGGGAACGCATCCGCACCGAGGAAGCCGAACGCAAGCGTCTCGAAAAAGTGGAGCAGGAAAAGGCCCTCGCCCTCCAGCGCGAACAGGACCGCTTACGCGAGCAGGAACGTCTGAAAGCGCTTGAACAGGAGCGCCTGAAAGCCGAAAAGCAACGCCTCGAAGAGAAGCGCCGCCAGGAAGAGGAAGCTCGCAAGAAAGAAGAGCAGCTTCGCCAGGAACGAGAGTTGGCGAAGAAGCAGGAAAAAGAGCGCAAAGCCCAGGAAAAGGCGCGCAAGCGCGAGGAAGAGGAACGCCGGGAGGCCGCCGCTTCCGCGAAGCGCAAGCAGGAGCAGGAAGCCGAGCGCCGCCGCAAGGAAGAGCGCCAAAAGGAAGAACTCCGCCAGAAGCAGAAAGCGCAACAGGAAAAAGAAAAACAAAAGCTGGCCAAGCCAGTGGAGCCCGAAGAGCCGAAGGCTGGCATGTGGGCGACCATCGCGATGCGTACGCCCGCTCCAGTCTCCGGAAAAGCGAAAACGCAGGGCGCAGCGGCCGAGGCTTCAGCCGATGCCGCCCCGCACCCGGTCGCTTCCCGGCTCACTCCCGCAACGTTGAAAGCGATCTATGCGGCCGCCGCCGTTTTGCTGGTGGTAGGCGCACCGATTGCCTGGAAAGCACTGTCGCCGCACACGATCGCGATTCAACTTACCTCAATGCCAGATGGCTCCGCGGTCACTGTCATCTCCAGGGATCATTCCGGAAGCCCTCAGCATTGCGTGACTCCGGTGTGCAACATCAGTCTTCCGCCCGGAAAGTATTCCGTTGAGGTCAAGCACGAAGGCTACGAAACTGCGCAGCAGGAAATTGAAGTTGGATCTAACGGCGAGCACAGCTTCCCAATCGCGCTGGTCGCGTCGCCCCCGCCGCCTCCGCCCACTCCGAGCGGCGGCAACGGAGGCGCAACCGTTTCTCCGCAATTGAGTTCGCTCCAGCTCCGGGGCCTTAGCGGAAATGCTGAGCTTTTCGTGGATGGAAAATCTGTCGGCCGCATCGGCCACAACGGAGAGTTCACCACCCAGGTGCCCGTGGGCGAGCATCAGGTGAAAGTTCTTGCTAAAAATCAAAATTCGATTATAGTGGTGCGCAATTTCGTCGCTGGCCGCGTCGTCTCTTTGGGGCGAGACGACCTGTATCCCCCCACACAAGCGCCGGAAGACCTGGAGTGGCAGTCATCTCTGGGTTCGGAATCAATCGATTCCCTCGAGAAATTTCTTCAGAAATACCCAAGCGGCGCCCACCACGCCGAGGCGGCGGAGATGTTGGAAACCAAGTTCTGGGAAAAGGATCTCCAGGCCAATACCGCGGAGTCCTATCGGGATTATCTCGGTCATTACGGGCAAGGTGCGCACGCTATGGCTGCCCGCGAAGAGCTGGCCTTCCTGACGATCGATCCGAAAGATCAGGGAGCTCTCGACAGTTTCGCCCGGGTTTACCCCAACAGCCGCCACCGAGGCGAGATCGACCGGCTCCGCGACGATGCGGCGTGGCAGCACGGCCAAGCCGATGAAACTGGGTTGAACAATTATCTCTCGCAATTCCCCGCCGGAAAGCACGCATCCGATGCCCGGGCCAAGCTCACGGATCTCCGCGACGATGGGGCCTGGCAACACACCAACCGCTCCGACGAAAACAGCTTGAACGCCTACTTGAGTGCCTTTCCAGAGGGCAAGCACGTAAAAGATGCCAAGACGGTTCTGGCGGAATTGCGCCGTCCGGCTCCACCTGCTCCTTCTCCGCAACCGATTTCCCCGCAACCGAAACCGCTGAAAGAACGTGAAGAACCGGCGATCCGCGCCGTGCTCGGTCGTTACGAGCAGGCTTTCAAATCTAGAGACGCGGACGCCTTGCTGAAGATTTGGCCGAACATGGGTAACAAAAAGTACAAGGACTTCAAAGGTCTGTTCTCCGCCGTAAGCTCTTCATCGGCGCGTCTGGATGTCCAGGACATCCAGGTTGGGGGAAACGCGGATACAGCCACCGCTACCACGAGCTTTTTCCAGTCGTTCACTCTGAAGGGCGGCGGTGGCAACAACCAGCATCAGGATCAGGTGGTTTTCGACTTAACAAAATCCAACGGAGCCTGGGTTATCAGTAACGTTCGCTAACGGTCGGGCGCCTGCCTGGCCGCAGCTTGGCCCTCTGTAGGTTCCTCGAAAGTTGTGGGGCCCCATAGAATCCACAGGAGATTCACTTATGAAAAGATTTGGCGCAAGTGTCGGGTTTCTCGTTCTTCTCTTCACCGCTGCCTCTTACGCTCAAAATGGTCCATGCGCGTCGCCAAGCGGCAAACTTGCGTGTGTTCTTCCGCAGGAATATGGAATTGGTTCGGGTGGCGCATTCAATTTCACCACCGTGCTCTACGACGCTCAAGCTGGGCCAAACGCCAAGAACTTCCACCCGCAGCATTTCGGGTCAGATTTTTCTTCGCTCCTTGGGCCGTTGACGGGCGACATCGCACGGCAGGCCAACCTGCTGCCGATTGCATCCCCCTCTTCCGGTGTCTTGCTCACCTACGACACGTCGCTCAAGACATTCGTCGTGAGTACCGACAGCCTGGGACCAATCCTCGGCGAGCGCGGCGACACCATCGGACGCCACAAGCTCTTCGTTGGATTCAGCTATCAGTACTTCAACTTCGACAAGATTGACGGCGTCAATATGCGGAGCATCCCGGCGATGCTCGTGCACCGCGACGACAACCAGGACGATACACCGCTCAACACCACGCCCACGGTCACCTGCAGCGCAGCGCAAAAATCCACCGCGGCACAGAATCTCGGCGGCTGCGCCTTCGTTCGCGACTTGATCAATACCCAAAACTCGATTGCCCTGAAGGTCAATCAATACACCGCCTACGTCACCTTCGGCCTCACCAAGAAGATCGACATTTCCGCCGTCGTTCCCTTCGAAACGGTTCGCATGTCGCTCTACTCGCAAGACACAATCATCCCGGGCTCAGACGGAAGTTTTGCCCCAACCGCGAACAGCCCGGACGCGACGATTTTGAACCAGAACGTGACCGACTCTCATGGTGCCCCGCTCTTCCTTCACTTGTTCAAGGATTGCGTCAACACCAGCCCGGCTGGCGGCGTTGCAGATCTTGCTGCTCCCTGCACCCAACACACCTTCCCCGATCCCACCTGGATTGGAACGTCGTTCACAAGCAATGGAACCACGGTGACTGGAACTCCCGGCACGCCGAATGGCAGCAACGCGATCAACTCGGCATCCGGCATCGGCGACGTCGTGGCCCGCGTGAAGTGGAATGCGGTCTCCGGTGAACATCTTCGCGTGGCTGGCGGCGCCGACGTCCGCCTGCCGACAGGCGACGCCTTGAACTTCCTCGGCTCCGGGTCCTACGGCGTGAAGCCTTTCGCCGTTTTGTCCTACCGGGCGAGAGTATCGCCGCATGTTTTGGTCGGCTACGAGTGGAACAGTCAATCGATCCTCAGCAGCCGCCAATCCACGGTTACCACTGCTACCGGCCCGTCACAGGAGATCGGCTTGGCTTCTAACCGCAAAGGCTATATGCCCAGTGATTTCGTCTACTCCGCTGGTGCCGATACATGGATCACGAAATGGCTAACTGCGGCCGTCGACATCGTCGGCGCCAGGTACTTCCGCGGCGGAACCGAATCGGTGACTTCCCAGCCGTTCCTCGCCCCCTGCACCTCGGGGTGCACGGCTGAGCCTGCTACCCCGACTGTTTCCTACAACAGTCTTAACCCTAACTTCAACGCGTCTTACAGCATCACCAACTTGTCGGCCGGCGCCAAGATTCGCCCCATCCCAAAGTCGAAGCTGGTGATTACCGGAAACGTGATCGTGCGGCTCGACAACGGCGGACTGCATGCCAAGCCCGCTCCTCTGGCCGGAATCGGTTATACATTCTGATTCCAGACAAATTACCCAGTGGCCTTCGAGCCTGGCTCGGAGGCCTTTTTTGTTGGATTTTTTTTGGCTGCGCTTACTTCGGAGCTGATGGAAGGGCCGTCGGTGACCTCAACAAATCAAGGCACTTAGCGACCAACCTGAAGCGGCCCGCCTCATCGTCGGCTCTGGCTGAGCCTCCCTGCAATACCTGAGAGCCTCCTACAAAAATCGATGTATTGTCGCGTTTCGCGCGGAAGCATCAGACTAGGTAGTGGCGAAGCTTATCCAGGGGGAAGTCGTGTACGAACGTCGTATCAAGGCGCTTAGCATGCTGCTGCTGAAAGAAGAAGATCCACAATCCTTCACCGTTCTGGCAAATGAGCTTCGTGCAGCAATCCACTCCCACATCGAACATCTGCGATCCTGCGTGAGCCAGGTCTCGGAAGTACGCTTTAACGACTTCGAGGCATTCGACTGGCCCAAATTTCGTGACGAACAGCATCCCCGGTCTTCCACTCATTCTCTGGAAAATACTCTCGTGTCATAGGACCGCTTCAGTCGTCGTGCCGGAATCAGCGCTTCAGGATTGATGACTCCCGGGGTTCAGCCCGGATTCTGTGCGGTGCTTTTCTGTTACTCTCATCGGCAGCCCTGTTGTTTGTCTGCGAGCCTTCAAGGCCTCTCCGTACCGGGTTGCGCGTCGCCATGTCAAAGACCTCTCAGCAGCAGGATGTCTCTGTCCTTTCCGCCTCTAAGCTCGGATTACTGCATTTAACCCCGAACGACTGGACTCTGATCGCTGACAAAGCGAAGCGGATGGAATTCAAGTCCGGCGATTCCATCGTCCAGCGTGGCAAGCGAACAAGCGGCATTTACCTGCTGATAAAAGGAACCGCAAAAGTGCAGATTCCTGGCCAGCCCATCTCGCGCGCAATCGTTCCCGGCGAGGTCTGCGGCGAGATTTCTTTTATCGATGATCAGCCCGCCACCGCGAGTGTGATCGCACACGATTCGGTTGCGGCCTACTATCTCGACCGCACAACCGCCCAATCTTTGTTCGAGCTATTCCCCCATCTCGGATCGCGCTTCTACCGCTCGCTCGCGTCCTGCCTCTCCCGCCGCCTGCGCGAGTTGATCGACGCGGATCAACAAAAATAAGTACCCAGTACCGAGAAAACACACCGGTCCCGTGAGAGACGGTGGGATCGCCCCTCAGGATTGCACGCTGGCAACCGGATACTGCATTCAAAAGACTGTGCTAGCCTAAATCTGCCTGCGTGCAAGTCCGCGCACAGGCGTGTTCCACTCCCGGGCATCTATGGTCAACTCCGAAAATCTGAGGCTGGCCCTCCTGTCGGCCGCCGTGCTGGGGTTTCGCCACGGCCTGGACTATGACCATATCGCCGCCATCACCGACATCAGCAGCGTGCAGGCCCGGGCCCGCGACGCCATGCGTTACGGATTGCTCTACGTCGCCGGGCACGCGACGACCGTCGCCATCCTGGGATCGGCCGCCATCGGCTTCCGCCTGTCGCTACCCGCTGCCAGCGACCGCTGGGCGGAGCGGTTAGTCGGGATCACGCTTCTGATCCTCGGCCTCTATGTGCTGGGAACGTTTTTTCGTCCTGGGATGCACCGCCATTCCCACCCGCGCACGCGAATCACGCTGCTCGTCAACGGATTCCTGTGGTTCTACTGGAAGCTGACTCGCATCTTCGGCGGCACGCGCGTCGAAGCGCCCCAGGTTTTCAAAGACGGATACGGCACCGCATCGACCTTCTTAGTGGGCGTAATTCACGGCCTGGGTGCGGAAACTCCAACCCAGATCCTGCTTTTCCTGGTTGCCGCCAACCTGGGTGGAACCGCCGCTGGATTGCTGGGATTGATGATGTTCATCCTGGGCCTGCTGGCCATGAACACACTGATGTGCGCCGTGGCCGCCGGACTGTTTTCGCTCGACAAGCTGCGAGGCTGGCTCGCTCCAACAGGAGAATCGCACGGCCTGGTCGCTCGGAGCGTCTCGTCACTGCTGAATGTGGTCAGCGCCAATGCGATTCCCGGACTAAGCCTGCTGACCTCTGCCTACAGCATCGTCGTAGGAACGATCTTCCTGCTGGGCACCGCCGACAAGCTACCTTCCCTTACCTGAAGGCTACGAGCTCCACGAAAGAAGATGGCTGAGAGTTTCCCTTCGTGAACCTTCGTGTCCTTCGTGGTTGAAGGTTTTGCTGGAAAAAATAAGAAGCGCCCCGTAACTCTCTCGAGTCACGGGGCGCCCGAACAGCCCTCCCCCAGAACTGCTCAAGAACAACTCTAGATCGGGTGCCCCGGAATTGTGAATTCCACAATCGTGCTATCGGATGGCCCATTCGCTCCTCGGAAATCCACCCGATCTCTGGAGTACCTGAACTTTCTATTTTGCGCCTCGCGCCTGCACCGCAAGCTCTTACGTTTCATGGCGATGGAGCACTTCCGAAAAAATCGGCTCCCGCATTCCGTCCGTCGCAGCACCTAGGGCTCCGTTACCGGCGTAATCGCCCCGGGGGGATTACCGTTGACCCGCCTTCGCCACGATTCTTAAAGTGGCCGTAGGGGGTTGTATGAAAGACATCCATGAGGTCCTGCGGCAGAAGCAGTCAAAGTATGCACAGCTGGGCAAGCAGATTGAAATGCTGCAGCAGGCTGCAGAAAAGCTCCGGGAAGTAGCTCCGCTGCTGGCCGAAAACGACGACGAAGACAACGCCGTGCTGGGTGAAGTGGAAGAAGGTTCTGGCTCGGCCGATGCCATGGCAGCCAAAGCCGGCGCGAACTCCAGCGCTGCCTCCGCCAAGCCGCGGCCTGCAGCTCCACGGTGGCCCTAATCGGCGGCTGTGGTTCCGCACGACGTGATTTATGACCCTTCAGGCATTACTGGTTTCGAGTGACGATTCCGCGGCGGATGTTCTCGGCAGGGTTCTGCCGGCGCTCGGCCTCGCCCTGGATCGCTCCAGCGATCCCGAAACCACTATTGCGCGAATTCAGCAGCAGAAATTCGACGCGATCCTGACTGACTACGATAACCCTGACGCAGCCGCCGCGGTGCAGCAGTTGTCCGCAAAGCTTGGCCTCGCGTCGCTCAGCGTAGCCCTGCTGACCGATGCCGGCAAAGTACGCCACGTGCTGAACGGCGGCGCTCAGTTCGTTCTCTACAAGCCGCTCTCGGAAGACGCGGTCCGCGCGGGTTTGCGCGCCATGGCCGCTCTGTTGAACCGCGAGCGGCGCCGGTCTTTCCGTGTTCCCGTTCAGGCGCCCGTTGAGATCAAGCTGGCCGACGAGCGCAAGGTCGACGGAATCCTCCTCGATCTTTCCGAAACGGGCATGGACGTCCTGACCGCCGAGGCGCAGGGCGTCGGTTCCCTGCTCGGATTTAAATTTCAGTTGCCCGATGGCTCTCTTGCGGTTGAGGCTCACGGGCAAGTCGTCTGGGCGAATCCCAACGGGCAGACCGGCGTTCATTTCGTTGATGTGCCGGATCCAGTCTCGAACGGATTGAAGGCCTGGATGAAAGCGGCAGTCGCCAGCTCCGGCGCTGACCTGAACGAAACCGTTCCCCACTGCAAGCTGACCGATCTAAGCCTGGGCGGATGCTACGTTGAAACGGACGCGCCCTTTCCCGAGCGCGCTCTCATTGATCTTTGCCTGAAGACTGGTGAACTTGAAGTCCACACCGAAGGCATGGTCCGCGTGGCCCATCCCGCTCATGGAATGGGAGTCGAGTTCCCCTCCCGCACCGCCGAGCAACGGCAGCAGGTCGAAAACGTCATCAACTTTCTCCGCAACTGTCCCGAAAGCGCACCCGAATTGATCATCTCTCCGCGCTCGCTCGTCGCTGACCTGAGCCAGTTCGAAGGCAGCGAGGCCGAGATGGAAGATCCTCTGGTTGACTTGGTCCGTCGCGGCACATCGCTGGACCAGGATGCCTTCCTCGCCGAATTGCGGCATCAGCGCAATCCGGAAGCCGCCTCAGCCTGAACTCTGTTCTCGCAGCGCTTTTCCCGAACGTCCTCTTCTTCGTCTTTCACCCATTCCGCCCAAAGCCTCTCGTGGCAGGTACTCTAGTGGCGAGAAGTTGCAGTGCGGCGCGTGCTAAGAGGTACGACCGAAGGGACGAACTTGGGAGCGAGAGGCTTTGCGGCGGAGCGGGCCAAAGAGTTGAAGGAGCCCTGCCCCGTCTCTGGCGCGGGCTCCTCAACTCCTGGCGGTCTGTTCCACCCAATGCCTGTCACGCTATCGGACGCCCGTTGCGCCGGGGTTTCAGCAATATTAAATGTAGATGAAATGTGTAGACTGGGAAGCGCTTCGGTGTGAGTTGAAATCCTGATGGAGCGAGCCAAAGCGATTCTGCCCCTGACCCGGACTGACAACTTTTCCGCCTCCGACCGCGAGCGAGCACGTCTGCTTTGGACTCCGCTGCTGGCTATCGCGGCCGCGGCTCTCGCGGTCGAAATTCCCTTCCTCCACTTCGGAACGCCTTCGGGCCACGACGTTGAGTTCCATCTCTACTCCTGGCTCGAGGTGCTGACGCACTGGCAACAAGGCGTCTGGCTTCCGCGATGGGCAGCGCTCGCGCACTTCGGCTACGGAGAGCCACGATTCATCTTTTATCCGCCGGCCTCATGGCTTCTAGGATCGCTGCTCAGCTCCATCGTTCCGTGGCGCGTGGCGTCTGCGGTTTACATCTGGGTTGCGCTCGTGCTCGCGGGAGCTTCGATGTTCACGCTCGCGCGGCGCTGGGTGTCGCGGCGCGACGCGGCATTTGCGGCGGTGTTCTATGCCGTGAATCCCTATCACCTGGTGATCATCTACTGGCGCAGCGCGTTCGCCGAACTGCTGGCCAGCTGCCTGGTTCCGTTGCTCCTGTTGTTGGTGTTAAGGCTCGCCCAGGGCGACCGCCGGGTGATACCCGGTCTGTCGATTCTGTTGGCGGCGGCGTGGCTCACGAACGCACCTGCGGCTGTGATGATTCACTACTCCCTTGCCTTGCTGCTCCTGATCCTGGCTTGGCAAAAGAAATCGTGGCACATTCTCGCCTGGGGAGCGGCGGCCGTCGTGATCGGCGCGTGCCTCGCGTCGTTCTATCTGGTGCCGGCGATTTATGAGCAGCGCTGGGTCACGATCGCCGAAGCGGTATCTGCCGGATCCCGCCCCGCAGATAACTTTCTTTTTATTCACACCAGCGACGCCGACCATGACGCCTTCAACCGCATCATCTCATGGGTCGCGCTGCTGGAAATGGCTGTGATCTTTACCGCGGCATTGGCCGCCCGGAAATGGCGCGCCGCCCATTCTTCCCTTTGGACGTTACTGCTGGGCTGGGCCGCGGCCTGCAGCCTGCTCATGTTCCCCGTCACAGCGTTTGCTTGGTCGGTGCTGCCGAAACTGCGGTTCATGCAGTTTCCCTGGCGCTGGCTGCTCTGCCTCAGCGTGGTTTTTGTGCTGTTCTTGACTGTGTCGTTGTCGCGCACCTGGATACGGATCGCCATCTACGCCGTGGCACTTCTGGTGATCGCAACCGCGTGGGTAAGAATCCAGCCGCCGTGGTGGGACAACGCATCCGACCTCAAAGAGATGCGTGACAACATGGCGGACGGCATCGGCTATGAAGGCACCGACGAATACACGCCCCTGGGAGCAGAGCCCACCGCCGTCGACAAGGACGCGTGGAAAGTTCGCGTCGCCGGAACGGCGCATGCCGCCATCAAAGTGCAATCCTGGACCGCCGAGTCGAAGGCGTTCACCGTCGAGATGTCCGCTCCGGATCGCGTTGCCTTGAAGCTGTTCTCCTATCCGGCGTGGCAAGCCAAGGTAAACGGGCAAGTGATCGAAACTTCATCGCTGGAGCCGACCGGCCAGATGCTGGTACCAGTCGAGGCAGGAGTGAATCACGTTGAAGTAACATTCCGCCGCACGTGGGACCGCACCGTGGGCGGCTGGATCACATTGCTGTCTTGCCTAGCACTGGGCGGAGCAACCTGGTTCGCAAGGCCGCGACCGCTGTCATCCTGAGCGAAGCGAAAGACAAAGACCCATGCACGTTTCCGTCACCGGCAGACTGCGTACGCGCTCCACGGCAAAAGGCGCCGTCAGGATGACGATAATTTTATGAAGAGAGTTCTGATTGCCACCTCGAACCCCGGCAAGCTCCGCGACTTCGCCGGAGCGGCCGCCGCGCACGGCATTGAGATCGCCGGCATCCCCAACTTCGCTGCACTACCGCTCGTCGTCGAAGACGGATCCACCTTCGAAGAAAATGCCCGCAAGAAAGCGGAAGAGTACAGCGTTCACGCTCGCGGAGAGATTGTTGTAGCCGACGACTCCGGTCTGGAAGTGGACGCGCTCCACGGCGAACCCGGCGTCCACTCTGCGCGTTATGCCGCTCCCGACCTGCACGGCATGCAGCCGTACGAAGCCGGCGAAAACACCGACGACAACGCCAATAATGCTCGCCTCATTCGCGAGTTGAAGGATGTAGCGCCCGAGAAGCGCACCGGAAGATTTGTCTGTGTCCTTACCGCCGCGCGAGATGGGAAAACTTTGGCGACATTTCGCGGCACAGCCGAAGGCCTGATCCTCGACGCCCCGCGCGGAACGAACGGCTTTGGATACGACCCGCTCTTCTATTTCCCGCAAATCAGGAAAACATTCGCCGAGCTAAGCGCCGAAGAAAAAGCGCAGTACAGCCACCGCGGCGCCGCCTTTCGTAAATTTCTGGACTGGTGCGACGAAATTCAGCCCCATAGGGCCTAGCCCGGACAGCCGAAGCCGTCTGCCGCTATGTTTCGCTCATCCCCAGCTGCGTCGTCCCGAAGGCGCGCGCCGTCACCAGCGCGCCGAGAGATCTCCCTCTCCACGGACCCGAGGGTGTTGTTGGTCTGAGATCGATCGCTCCGCCTGAACAACGGCCCCGCTCAGGATGTCGCACTCGATCCGACCCCCGGCGCATATGCGTTCTAAATTTGACTTCACTTCCAGCGGAGCAAGATAATAGAAGGTTCTTTTCTCATTGCTGGGGTTATAAGGAGCGCTTCTTGGCATCAGCCAGCCCTACTGCTCCCGTTTTGTCTCGTGGCGTGGCGCCTTTGCGGGCCGGACAGGGGATTTCGTTCTTCCTGCGCCGCCTGCATTCGCTGACCGGCATCATTCCTGTCGGCGCATTTCTCTTCGAGCACATCCTCATCTCGAACTCCACCGCCATCGGACAAGGCGGGCCCGCGGCCTATGCGCGTCAGGTCACGTTCCTCGCGAATCTGCCGCTGGTGTTTTTCCTGGAACTGTTCGGCATCTGGATTCCCATCGCCTACCACGGCCTCTACGGCTTCTACATCTGGTATCGCGGCGATTCGAACACTCTGTCTTATCCCTGGAGCGGCAACTGGATGTACACGCTCCAGCGTTGGACCGGCGGCATTGCCTTCATCTACATCGCCTGGCACATCTACACCATGCGCTTTCTCGGCGCCGACCTCCATGCCGACCCGACCTTGTCGTTCGGCAAGGTGCAGCACGAAGTCTTGCAGGCGCCGCTATTCCTCTTCTATGTCGTCGGATTGATCGCGGCCTCCTGGCATTTTGCCTACGGCATCTGGTTGTTCTGCGCGAAGTGGGGAGTTGTGGTCGGCGACAAGGCCCAGAAGCGGCTCTTGATCCTCTGCCTGGCTTTCTTCTTTGTCATGTCAGGCGTTGGATTGGCCAGCCTGGCATCGTTCCGTTCTCTTCCGCAGCAGCCGTATGATTCGGGCACCATCAACGACCGCAATATGACGCAGGATCGATAAAGGAAATCATGGCAGCAGCTCCAAAAATTATTGTCGTGGGCGGCGGACTCGCCGGTTTGGCCGCGGTCATCAAGATCGCCGAGATGGGCGGGCAGTGCGACCTGTTCTCGATCGTGCCCGTGAAGCGCTCGCACTCCGTCTGTGCGCAAGGCGGTATCAATGCCGCAAAGAATCTGAAGGGCGAAGGCGACTCCACCTGGCAGCACTTCGACGACACCGTTTATGGCGGCGACTTCCTGGGCAATCAACCTCCCATCAAGGACATGTGCGAAGCGGCCCCGGGCATCATCGATTTGCTCGATCGCATGGGCGTCCCCTTCAACCGCACGCCGGAGGGCTTGCTCGATTTCCGCCGCTTCGGCGGCACGCTCTACAACCGCACCGCGTTCGCCGGCGCAACCACCGGCCAACAGTTGCTCTACGCGCTCGATGAGCAGGTTCGCCGCTACGAATCCGAGGGAAAAGTAAAGAAGTACGAGCACTGGGAGTTCCTCTCCGCCGTGCTCGATGGCAACCGCGTCTGCCGCGGCATCTGCGCCATGGACCTGCGCACGATGGAGGTGCGAACCTTCCCGGCCGACGCCATCATCATCGCGACCGGCGGCATTGGCGCGATCTTCGGCAAGTCGACCAACTCGGTCGTTTGCACCGGATCGGCGCAGTCTGCCCTCTATCAGCAAGGCTGCTATTACGCGAATGGCGAGTTCATCCAGGTGCATCCCACGTCGATTCCCGGCGAAGACAAGCTGCGGCTTATGTCGGAATCGGCCCGCGGCGAAGGCGGCCGCGTGTGGGTGCCGAAAACGCCCGGCGATAAAAGAGAGCCGAAGGCGATCCCGGAAAAAGACCGCTGGTACTTCCTCGAAGAGTGGTACCCGAAGTACGGCAATCTCGTGCCCCGCGATGTCGCGACGCGTGCCATCTTCAAGGTCGTCTACGAATACAACCTCGGCATCGATGGCAAGCCGATGGTTTATCTCGACCTCACCCACATCGATCGCAAGATTCTCGACCGCAAGCTGGAAGGCATCCTCGAAATTTACGAGAAGTTTGTCGGCGACGATCCCCGCGACACGCCCATGAAAATTTTCCCCGGCATGCACTACACGATGGGCGGCCTGTGGGTCGATTACAAGCAGGCAACGAATATCCCCGGAGTCTTCGCGGCCGGCGAATGCGAGTACCAATACCACGGAGCGAACCGGCTGGGCGCGAACTCGCTGGTGTCGTGCATCTACGGCGGTGGCATCGCCGGTCCGAATGCGGTGAAGTACGCCCGCGGCCTGCAGGGCTCGACCGACGGCAACGGCCACTTTGACGCGGAAAAGAAAAAGCAGGAATTGAACAACGCCCTGCTGATGAAGAACGAGGGCAACGAGAACCCAGTGAAGTTGTGGCGCGAACTTGGCGAATTGATGACCAAGGACTGCACCGTCATTCGCTACAACAAGAACCTCCAGCAAACCGATGCCAAGCTGGTCGAGTTCCTCGAGCGCTACCGCAAGATCAACCTGAGCGACCGCACGATGTGGGCGAACACCACGGTCGTCTTCGCGCGACAGCTTTACAACATGCTGCAGTTAGCGCGCGTCATTGCACAGGGCGCGCGCATGCGGGATGAGTCACGGGGCGCGCACTACAAGCCAGATTTTCCCGACCGTGACGACAAGAACTGGCTGAAGACAACCAAAGCCTATTTCGCCCCGGACGCAGACGAGCCCAAATTCGAGTTCGAACCCGTAGACACATCACTGATTCCGCCGCGGCCGAGGAAGTATTGAATGTTTAGGGGAGGCCAGATGAAGAACGAACGAGCTTTGGCGTCCATCATCGGCTTTGCTCCGCTGTTTATTCTTGCGTTGCTATTCTGGAATCCGTGGGGGCGCGCGTCTCTGATTCTCCGTATCGCTCTCATCGCGGTGTCAGCCTATGTTCTGTTTCGAAATCCGTTTCGAGAAAGCTCGCGGTCGTCTCTGATTTTGTGTGCTGTTTATGCAATTAGTGCGCTCGCCGCAGCTCTGCATTTCCCGTATAGCGGATACTTTCCCGACGCGTTGTGGGCATGTGCGCTTGGAGGTTTTGCTGCCGGTTGGGGTTTTCGCACGATGAGCCTTCGGTCGGGCTGTTTATCCGGGAAGGGCACGAGTTTTACTCGTGCCGATTAAGCGCTCTTTGAAAATTCGGCTTTAGCCGCTGGGGGCCACGGGTCCAGCTTGAATCCCGGGAAGGCGGAGCAATAACGGTACTCGCGCGGATCATCTACGAGCTTTCGCTCGACGGGATTGCGGTGAATGTAATTTCGATGATGAATGAAGTCCAGATCATCGCGGACTCTGTGATCCGTGAACCCGCGTTGCCAGATTTCACGTTTGCGACCGATGATTTCTCCCAAAGCGTGCGAATAGCCACCCTTGATGAGTTGAACGGCGTGTTCCAAGGTCACGTTGTTGGCAGGTGTGAGCAGGAGATGCACGTGCTCCGGCATGACCACAAAGGCATGGATCTGAAATCGAATTTCACGGCGGTATCGATAGATTGTTTCCAGGAAGATTCTGACGTAATTCTCGACCACAAACAATCGTCGACGTTGCCACGTCGAGAATGTGACGAAATAGGTTCCGGGCGGGGAGATGACTCGTCCAGGCTTCACGGGCAAACCTCAGCGGCTGAAGCCGCGACCTTTGCCTCAGGTTAAATCGGCACGAGTGGAACTCGTGCCCTTCCCGGTGTTTTTTTCGTGAGAGTGTTTTCATTTTGGGAAGCGAGGTTCGGGAGTTGTCAGCGAGATCAATTGGGAAGGGCACGACTTACAGTCGTGCCGACTAAGCGGATCGTTGATGAGTGGGCTTTAGCCTCTGAGGTCGACTGTGGATGCACACGGGCTAAGTGCCCTTCCCTGGGGTTTTTGTTTTCAGGTTTCCGAATTTGGGAATCGAGAAATGGTTATGCGAATCGTCGCATCCGTCAATCGATCATCCCAAGAGATCAAGGCTAACTGCTAATGGCTGATAAAACCGTCATCATCAAAATCAAGCGTCAACTCACTCCCAACGGTAAGTCCTACTGGGAGGAATTCTCCGTTCCCTACCGGCCGAACATGAACGTGATCTCGGCTCTGATGGACATCGCCGCCGACCCGGTCACGCGCGACGGCAAGCCGACTACGCCGATCACCTACGACTCCAATTGCCTGGAAGAAGTCTGCGGGTCGTGCGCCATGCTGATCAACGGCAAGGCGCGCATGGCGTGCTCGGCCCTGGTCGACCACCTCGAGCAGCCCATCCGCCTGGAGCCGTTTTCAAAGTTCCCGATCGTGCGCGATCTGGCAACCGACCGCAGCGTGATCTTCGAAAACCTCAAAGCCGTAAAGGCCTGGGTCCCCATCGACGGCACCTACGACCTCGGCTCCGGCCCGCGCATGACTGCCGAAGATCAGGAACAGGCCTATCCGCTCTCTCGCTGCATTTCCTGCACCTGCTGCATGGAAGCGTGCCCGCAATTCAACGAGTCCACCGGATTCGTGGGCGCTGCGACCATCGCGCAAGTGCGTTTGTTCAACACGCATCCGACGGGGAAGGCGCTCAAGCGGGAGCGATTGGCGGCGCTGATGGGCGACGGCGGCATCCAGGAGTGCGGCTACGCCCAGAACTGCGTTGAGGTTTGCCCGAAAGACATTCCCCTGACCAAGGCCATCGCTGAAGTCGGCGGGCAGGTCATGAAGCAGGCCCTGGGAGATCTGCTGAGGAAGTAGTTCCCTCCCCGTCGCGCTTCCATGGGGTCGCGAACCGGGGCGACGCTTCCTGCTGTTCCCGAGCGCAATTTTTTGTCACTTCCGCGCCTCGCGGCATAAGAGTGTGCCCGGGGACATCCTCCAAGTTATAGCTTTTACAGCAAATGCCGTTGGGCTACCGAACATTCAAGGATGGACCGTCACGTGCCGATTGATAGAGCAGGCGTCTGCTCAAAAACAGAGAGAGTAACCGGCAGTAACCATGCCGGCATCGAAGTTCGCGGCACGTTGGTAATGGTCCTGTCGTGGTCTTGGCTTGGGACGGCTTGACAGCTAGGCTTACAATACCGCTACCACGCGGAGAGAGGATTGGCGGATCACTGAATCCGCCCCACGCGGACAACCACTTCGTGAATCGATTGGCTAGAGTTCGGCTGGCGACCCTGACCCTTCTGACCCTGGTGTGCCTGGGGATGTCGGGAACTGCCTTCGCCGTGCATCCGGTGACGCAGCACACACACCGGCGCCACTTCCGCTGGCTGCGCTGGAACCCGATGTTCCGTCCCTCGCACGAATCGCTCCTCATTCAGAATGCTGAAATCGATCGCCTCGAACTGCCGCGCATCCAGGACGAAACCGAACTGGAAGCTTTGAAGGCGGATGGCTCGCTTTTACCGATCATCCCCAGTGAGAGCCTGCGCATTGAGCCCAGCCTCGACCCATCGCGGCGCTTCTGCCGTCCGTGGACGCGCGACTTCGTCGATGATCTGAGCCAGGCCTTCTACAACCGCTTCCACCAGCAGATTCAGCTGAACTCGGCTGTGCGCACCGTGAAAGTGCAGCGGAAGTTGCGGCGGCACAATCGCAACGCCGCCCCCGCCGACGGCGACACAGCCTCATCCCATCTCGCGGGCGTGACCATCGACTTGCAACGCCGCGGCATGAGCAAGGATCAGATTCTCTGGATGGAGCACTACCTCTTCTACATGAAGGCGCTCGGGCTGGTTGAGCCCGAAGAAGAACGCCGCCACTGGTGCTTCCATATCATGGTCAGCGGGCACTATACGGAGTGGCGCAGCACACAGGATATCGTCCCCGTCGAGCGTCCCGAACTGGAGAAGCCTGCCAACTCCGAAGTGGCCCTTGGCGAAGGCACGAACTAGTCTCCGCGCGTCAACCTCCGCAATTTCCGTTACGATTCCAATCCTATGTTGATCCTGATGGCCGGATTGCCCGGCACCGGCAAGTCCACGCTGGCCCGCGCCTTAGCCGTTCGCACGGGCGGGCGGGTCCTGAGCAAGGATGAACTTCGCTACGCGATCTTTCTGCCGGAAGAGATCGAATATTCATCGCGCCAGGACGACTTCGTGTTGGAAGTCATGCTCTCGACCGCACGATATCTCTTACAACGAGATCCAGCGCGAATGATTTTCCTCGACGGCCGCCCGTTCTCGCGGCGCTACCAGATTGAGAACGTCTTGCAGATGGCCGCTTCCCTGCACCAGCCGTGGAGAATCCTCGAATGTGTCTGCTCGGAAGCGACTGCATGCCAGCGGCTGGAAGCAGATGCATCGCATCCGGCGGGAAACCGGAATGCTCAGCTCTATCTCGATGTGAAGGCCAGGTTCGAAGCCATCACTCATCCCAAGACGGTCATCGACACCGACCAGGCGCTCGAAAGCTGCGTCGAACAAGCCACCGAATTCCTTCGTGAACCTTAGTGCCCTTCGTGGTTTGCGCTTTTGCACCGCGCCAGAGCCTATACAATCGTTTGCTGCCAAAACTCTTATGCGATCACCAATGCTCAACACTAGTCTGTGCCTCCTCGTTGCACTAACTCCTTCACTCGCCTTAGCTCAGGCAAGCCTTCCCGAGCCGTCCGTCTCTGCGCGCGCGCTGGCGATTCACAACTCCGCCATCGTCATCGATACGCACGCCGACACGCCCCAGCGCTTCCTCGACGAAGGCTACGATATCGGTTCGACCGATCCCAACGATGTCGGCCACATCAGCCTCGACAAAGCGAAGCGCGGAAACCTCGGCGCCGAGTTCTTTTCGATCTGGGTCGAGCCCGAAACCAATCAGGGCCACTTCGCCCAGCACACCTTCGATCTGATCGACTCCGTCTACGAGCAGGCCGCCCGGCATCCCGACCGCATGATGATGGCTTTCTCGGTCGCGGACATCGAGCGCGCCCACCGCGAGCACAAGCTCGCCGCTCTGATGGGCATCGAAGGCGGACACTCCATCGAGAACGACATGCACCTGCTGCGCGACTACTATCGCCTCGGCGTGCGTTACATGACGCTTTCATGGTCGAACACGAACGAGTGGGCGGACTCCTCCGGCGACATCGATGACCCCAAGGTCCAGCATCACAACGGCCTCACCGATTTCGGAAAGCAGGTTGTGCAGGAGATGAACCGCCTCGGCATGATGGTCGACATCTCGCACGTGGCCGACAAGACTTTCTGGGATGCGATCTCGACGACCCGGGCGCCGCTGATCGCTTCACATTCCTCAGCGCGCGCACTCGACAATGCTCCCCGCAACATGACCGACGACATGCTGCGGGCAGTGACAAAAAATGGGGGAGTGGTGCAGGTGAATTTCTTCGATGGCTTTATCTCGCAGGACTACTGGAATGCCGCGAAAGCCCAGTCGAAAGACAAGGCCGCGGCCATCCAGAAATTGATTGATGAGCGCAAAGCCCAGGGCAAACCCGTGACCTTCATCGATGAAGACCGCATCGACCGCGAGTGGACGGCGAAGATTCCGCGTCCTCCGCTTTCCGCACTCATCGATCACATCGACCACATCGCGAAGGTGGCCGGTATCGATCACGTCGGGCTCGGCTCGGATTTTGACGGAGTGGCCGGAGCGACGCCGCAAGGCATCGATTCCGCCGCCGACCTCCCGAAGATCACACAGGCGCTGCTCGACCGCGGCTACAGCGCAGCCGACATCAAGAAAATACTCGGCGGAAACCTGCTCCGCGTCTTCGGCGAGGTCGAGCGCGTGAGTCACGAGATGCAAACGGCTCGTCCAAATTGATCAACGACCCGAGAGCTTTAAAACGGATTCGCCCCTTGTCATCCTGAGCCAAATACGGCGAAGGAGCTATGCACCCTCCCGGAAGCGTCGACGCTGTGCGCAAAGAGCACGGTTCCTTCGGCCGACACACAAAACGCCGACCTCAGGATGACAAGGCAAAATGAATCCCGCGCTGGCGTACAATGCTTAGTTGCTCATCCCTGCGCCAATCTTCTTCAAGGAGTATGCATGAGAGTTCTGATGCCCCTGCTTGTGTTCCTGACCGCGCTTGCTTCAGCCCAGTCCGGATCGCAATCGACAACCACCGCGAAACCCAGCCCGGCCGCGAAATCGGCTACCGCCACCAAGTCAGCCACAGCGGCCAAGCCAGCCTCCGCCAACCCTGCCGCGATTATCGACACAACTGCCGGCAAGATGAACTGCACTCTATTCCCCGATAAGGCCCCGATCGGTGTCGACAACTTCATCGGCCTGGCCACGGGAAAGAAAGACTGGAAGAATCCGGTTAGTGGCGCAACGAAGCATGGCGTGCCGCTTTATGACGGCACCATTTTTCACCGGGTGATTCCCGAATTCATGATCCAGGGCGGAGACCCGGCCGGCAACGGCTCCGGCGATCCCGGATACAAGTTCAAGAATGAAGTTTCCACCGAGCTGCTCTTCGACCGGCCCGGGCGTTTGGCTTATGCGAATTCAGGTCCGGATACCAACGGATCGCAATTCTTCATCACCGAGGATTCCGCGCATAGCCGCCATCTCAGCGGGCACTACACGATCTTCGGGCAATGCGACGACGCGACGGTGGAACTGGTGAAGCAGATTGCCCGCATGGCGCGTGATCCTCAGAACGATCGCCCGTTTCGCCCGGTGAAGATCAATCACATTTCGATTGTGAAGGCAGGAACGGCGCCCAAGCCTGCGGGAACTGCGGCGAAGAAACCTGCGGCATCGAGTACGGCACCGAAGCCAGCTCCGAAACCAGCGCCAGGCTCGAACTAGACCCGAATCCGCCAGGAACTGCCAGGCTTCATAAGCGGCGTAGCCGAAGCGGTGGTCCCCTGCATCTTTACCTAAGCACTCACGACTCTCGACTCAGGACTTATGGAAAGGACATCATGACCCGTCAACCCGGAACGTATGCCACCTTCGACACCACCGAAGGAACCATCGTGTGCCGTCTCTTCGAAAAGGAAGCACCCAAGACCGTCGCCAACTTCGTGGAACTGGCCGAGGGCAAGCGCGAATGGACGCATCCGCAAACTCGAAAGAAGTCGAAAGACCGCCTGTACGACGGCACGATCTTTCACCGCGTCATCCCCGACTTCATGCTTCAGGGCGGCGACCCCGAAGGGACCGGCCGCGGAGGCCCCGGATATCAGTTTGAAGATGAGACCAAGGGCTCGCCGCACAAGTTCGATAAGCCGGGCAAGCTGGCCATGGCGAATGCAGGCCCGAACACAAATGGATCGCAGTTCTTCATCACGGTAGTGCCGACGACATGGCTGACGGGCAAGCACACGATCTTCGGCGAAGTGGTCGAAGGTCAGGACATCGTCGATAAGATCACCAAGGTTCCGCGTGGACGAAACGACCGGCCCAACCAGGATGTAGTGCTGAAGAAGGTGACGATCGAAAAAGTCTAGACTCCGCCAGACGTTCCTTGTTTCAAACCCCACTTCCGGCAATGGCGGCCTGAAGTGGGGTTTCCACGTTTGGCCTCAACGACTCAATGGGCGCTCGCGGCTTTTTTCGCGAACATTCCCCGCTCTGCCGTTTCCTGCATCTCTTTCCCGATCTGCTTGGTCAGACCATCCTTGTAAAGGTCGAAGTGTGTCTTTCCCGGCAGATAGGTGAAGCTCGCCTTGATCTTCAATTCCGTCAGCGTTTCTTCGAGCAGTCGCGCGCACTCATTGAGGTGGAAGGTGTCGGCGGTGCCGACGGTCAAATGAATCTTGTTCTCGAGCAGCGGCCGCAACTTTGCCGCATTTTCGCGAATCGTCTCGGCGATATCGTATTTCTCCCATGCCTTGGCAACCTCCAGGTTTACCTCGCCGCTCTGAAAATCGAAAAGCGGCTGGGGACGTCCATCTTTCCCGCGCGGGCTGAAGACCCAGTTGAACGAATTGATCTGGCCGCCGTAAGGGCCGAGCACTTCCTCCTGCTTCGCGACGTCTTCAAGCGTCATCACTTCCTTGCCATCCATGCGGATCAATGGCCACGGCTTTCCCTCGCCATCGTGATAGAAGTTGGATGGAGGATCGCTGCGCAGATTCGGCCCGGTAAAGTTGCGAAAGTCGGAAGGATCAGGGGACGTCGGCCACGTGCCGCCAAAAACCCTGGGATACGCGACCTGCAGCCATAGCGCGGCCCAGCCACCAGAGGAATGCCCGGTCAGCAGCCGCCCGCTCGGCCTGCCCTGCATGCGGTACTTCTTTTCGAGATACGGAATCAATTCTGTGGTCAGTGCCTTACCCCAGGGCCCGTTGTTTACGGAGTCGGCGAATTCATGGGTTCCGCCCGGGCAAGACTCGTCGAGCAGAACGTAAATCATCGGCGGCAATTCGCCGTTCGCCATACTCTTCGCGTAGCGCGGCGCCACAAACTTCGCGATCGGAGCTAGCGAGCCGCCGAACCCGTGCGTCCAGTAAACCGTCGGGTAACGCTTGCCGGACGTCTTGTAACCCGGCGGCAGCACCACTACGCCCCGCATGTGCATGGGTCGTCCCCAGAACTGCGATAACGCAGGGCTGACGAAATCGACCAACTCGTTTGGGGGATCAACCGCGATCGGCATTTCTTCTTTGCGCTCGGTCAGCGTGAGCTCAATCAGCCCGGCGTGGGCCGGATCAAGCTGCTTCAGTTCGATCACCTGGCTGCGCGGATCACCCGTGGAGTCGTTGTTGTAGGCATAGTGATGATTTACATCCAGCACCGCCATCGCCTGGTAGTCTCCGGCGGGAGCCTGCGCCAGCGGCGTGGGATAAGAGATCTCGTCGGAATGCACTTCCACCGAGCCGCCCGGCTCGATCGTCTCGATCTCGCGCGCCGTGATCCACACAGAGTGCGCGTCGGGCCCCATGGCGGGGCGAAGCTCCTTCTCCGACTTGGTCGATGACGACAGGAGAATCAGGAGCCGTCCGGATTGCGCGCCTGACCCCAACTCCGGCGCCAGCTTCACGCGAAAGTGGATGGGCTCGCCCGACTGGGCGTGCAGGCTGGCGAGCGTGCTGATCGCAAGAATTAGAGAAAAGAAAATGTGAGAGCGGAGAGCGCGGGCATTCATCATGCGCGGGATTCTATCAAACGGTTCCGGTCAGAAAGATTTCCCCAGGGAGTACAATTCTGCCGGCATGATCGCATTGCTCCTGCTTTCCGATGACGACGGTATGAAGGTGCTCTTCGTGCTGATCGTAGCTGGAGTTTTCATGCTGCTGGCTCGCTGGGCATCGCGCTCCGCATCGACCTCTGGTGCATTGACGCCCATGTCCGATACGCGTCTCGCCCTGCTCCCCGATGCGAACGCAGAAAAAGCACCCGGCCAGTCATCGCTGACCCGGGGTCCGGGCGCGGAAGAGGTTGCGGCTTCGTTTCCCGCCGATCCACAACTGCGCAAGCTTCGTATCCGGAAGTTTTACTTTGCCAAGACCGAAGCTCGTCCCGGGCCCGCCGATCCTGAGGTCTTTGCTGACGAGTTGTTCGTGGAGCTGTACGACCCCGATACGGGCTGGGACTGGTGGCAGTCGTATTACGTGGTCACTCCGAAGGGGCTGGCAAACGTGCTCAACGAGAAGCATTGGAAATATCTGCACGCGCCGCAAATGCTGGCCGTGCCCCGCTACGATCTTGAGGAGATCCGTCGCGCCGTCGTGAGCCGCGTCGTGGCGGATCACGAACACTTCAAGGGATTGGCAGAAAGCGAGCAGGTGAAGGAAGAGACGTTGTGATTTGAGTCACAAAAAATCCGCGTCATCCCCACCAAGATGTCGGCGTGGAGTCGAATTGTGAAATCGCCGCGGGGAGCGGTCGGCATCACTTCTGGAATGCCTCATGCGGAGCTTCTTCGGGGGCTGAGGCGCGGAGGAAGTCAGCCGGTGAGGCTCAACTTCGGAAGAAACTGCGATCGCCTGGAAACGAAGTTAAATCGATTTAACTTCTGTATTTAAGTGCTGCATTTGTATATAGTTACAAGGAATTATTTCCACAGTACTTGATGGTGTTCTGCGGCTTTGAGATCAAGCACTTGCATCTCCACTGCACCATTTTTGGTGCATAGGACTCGCCGGCGGGTCTTGACTTTTCTAACCCGCGGAAGGGGCGCTCCGTTCTTGCGGGCACTAGCGGGTCAAGCTCCCCCCGAGGATTCGAGCCTGAACGACTGAACATCGTGCCCTTCCCGCTTTGTGCGGTGCGGAGCAGCGAGATCAGACTCCGATTACGGCGCACAACTCCTTGACCGCTGCCGCGCTCTTGTCTAACCCTGCCTTCTCTTCCGGCGTCAGCTTGATCTCGATGATCTGCTCCAGTCCCTTTGCGCCCAGCTTGCAAGGCACGCCTACGTAGAGGCCGTTGATGCCGTACTCGCCCTTGAGGAATGCGGCGCAGGGCAGGATTTTCTTTTTGTCTTTCAGAATGGCTTCGACCATTTCGGTCGCGGCTGCCGACGGGGCGTAGTACGCGGATCCTGTCTTCAGGTACTTTACGATCTCGGCGCCGCCGTCGCGCGTGCGTTGCACGAGCGCATCCAGCTTCGACTTCTCAATCAGTTCGGTGATGGGAATGCCCGCCACCGTCGAGTAGCGCGGCAGCGGAACCATGGTGTCGCCGTGTCCACCAAGCACGAAGGCCGTCACGTTCTCCACGCTGACCTTCAGCTCTTCGGCGATGAAAGCGCGGAAGCGTGCCGAGTCGAGCACGCCGGCCATGCCGATCACGCGCTCGCGGGGGAATCCGCTGAGTTTGTAAGCGGCCTGCGCCATGGCATCGAGCGGGTTCGACACGATGGTCAGGATGCAGTTGGGCGAGTACTTCACGACTTCGCCCACTACTGCCTTCATGATGCCGTGATTCGTGTTGAGCAGATCGTCCCGGCTCATGCCCGGCTTGCGCGGAATGCCCGCAGTGATGACGACGATATCGGAGTTCGCGGTGTCCTTGTAGTCGTTGGTGCCGCTCACGTGCGAGTCACGCTTCTCGATCGGCATGGCTTCGAGCAGGTCGAGGCCCTTGCCTTGCGGGACGCCTTCAATGATGTCGATGAGAACGACGTCGGCGAGTTCCTTCGACGCGATCCAGTGGGCCGCGGTTGCGCCTACGTTTCCGGATCCTACGATAGTGACCTTCTTACGCATATGAGTTCATCCTTTCAAAATCGTTAACCACTGAGGTCACGAAGGAAACCGTACGATTCGATTTCCTTCGTGCACCTTCTTATCCTTTGGAGTTGAAGCCTTTACACCAGCACACCGGCCCCCATGTTTTCGATCATGGAGCCCGCGAATTCGCTGGTCTTCACCTTCGTGGCGCCGGGCATGAGGCGCTCAAAATCGTACGTCACTTTCTTCTGTTCGATGGTGCGCTCCATGCTCTGCTCGATCAGGTCCGCGGCTTCATTCCAGCCAAGATGACGGAACATCATCACGCCCGACAGGATCACGGAGCCCGGGTTGATTACATCTTTGTCGGCATACTTCGGCGCGGTGCCGTGCGTAGCTTCGAAGATCGCGTAGCCGTCGCCGATGTTGGCGCCCGGCGCGATGCCGAGCCCTCCAACCTGCGCCGCGCAGGCGTCGGAGATGTAGTCGCCGTTCAGGTTTGGCGTAGCGAGCACCGAGTATTCGTCGGCGCGGGTCACAACCTGCTGGAAGATCGAATCGGCGATGCGGTCATTAATCATGATCTTCGACTTCCACGCGCCCTTGCCGTGAGTCGGGTAGATCGAGTCGAGCACTTCTTTGACTTCTTTCTCGACGCTCTGGCGGAACGCTGGCGGAGCGAACTCCATACCGGGTTCAATCAGTTCCGCGTTTTCGGCGACAGTCAGATTCGGATTCTTGTCTTTGTTGTCGAGAATCCAGCTTTCACGCTCGGTCACGACCTTGTCGCGAAATTCTTCGGTGGCCAGCTCATATCCCCACTTGCGGAAGGCGCCTTCGGTAAATTTCTGAATGTTCCCTTTGTGCACGATCGTAACGGTCTTGCGTCCGGTTTCGAGCGCGTGCCGGATCGCCATGCGGACCAGGCGCTTCGTTCCCGTTATCGAGATCGGCTTGATACCGACGCCGGAATCGAGGCGAATCTGTTTCTTGCCGCCCTTCAGCATGTCCTTGTTGAGGAATTCGATCAGGCGCGCACAGTCGGCAGTCCCCTGCTCCCACTCGACGCCCGCGTAAACGTCCTCGGTATTCTCGCGAAAGATGACGACGTCCATGCGCTCGGGATGCTTCACGGGCGAGGGCACGCCGCTGTAATACTTCACCGGCCGGACGCACGCATACAGATCGAGAATCTGGCGGAGCGCAACGTTGAGCGAGCGTATGCCGCCGCCCACCGGCGTGGTCAGCGGGCCCTTGATGGCGACCCGAAATTCGCGGACGGCGTCGACAGTGTCATCGGGCAGCCAGTTGTCGAACTTGGCCTTGGCTTTCTCGCCGGCGAAGACTTCATACCAGGCGACGCGACGCTTGCCCTTGTAGGCCTTCTCGACGGCTGCATTGAAGACGCGCAGCGAGGCCTTCCAGATGTCGCGGCCCGTGCCGTCTCCTTCGATGAACGGGATGATGGGATTGTCGGGGACCTGATACTTCCCGTTGGCGTACCCGATCTTCGCGCCGTCGGCAGGGACGGCTACTCCGTTATAAGAGCCTGGCATGCAAGGCCTCCGCTAGAAACGATTTGCGATGTCAATTTGAAAAGCCAATCATTATAGAGAATTCAGGCAGAACGCGGCAGCCGGGCCGCCGATCTGTGACGATTGCTCGCAAAGCTGGGCGAATTTCTCGACACTCTGGCTCACAGCACGTTGTGTTCTGCTGCGGTCTGGACTTTAGTGGGATTCACGTCCGGCATGAGTGATCTCGATCACATCTGCGCGTGATCGAGATTCTGACGTAGGGCCCAGCGGCGTCCTAAAAAACGAAAAAAGCCGACTCCTTGAGCGGGCCCGGCCTGTGCCATAATGCCCCGAGCATTTTTCATCCCGATGGAGGTCACGATGTCGATCCGCAGGAAGAGTTTCCGCTGGCTCCTTGCCGGAATTGTGTTGGGGCTGCTGGCTTCGGCAACCGCGTTCGCCGACGATGACCCGGATCGCACGCAGTTCGGGCACAACATCACCATCGGGCCCAACGAGCAAGCTGGCGACGTTACCTGCTTTGGCTGCAGCATCCACGTGCGCGGGCACGTCTCGGGCGACGTAACGACCTTCGGCGGGAGCATTGTGCTCGAGGATCAGGCCGAGGTAAATGGCGACGCGACCGTGTTCGGCGGCGGCGTCCGCCTCGACAAGGACGTGAAAGTGGGTGGCGGGGTGTCGGTGTTTGGCGGACACGTGCGGCGGGACCCGGGCGCGACCGTGCAAGGCGACATTACCAGCTTCACTTCGATGGGATGGATGCTTGCGATCTTTGTCTTGCCGTTTGTGTTTGCCGCCGGCATTCTCGCCTTGATCGTGTGGGCCGTGTGGCGGCTGGTGCGGCGGACGCCGGTGCCTCAGCCGGCCAGCGCTCTTCGATAAATTGATCGCCGTGGGGACGAGGCGCCCCGTAACATCCCCCCAAGTCGGCGACTTCCCAACGATTCAAAGTTCATCGGTTACTTTAACGGTGTCTTACCAGCGGCGCGTACCGAAGCTTTTTCTTACTCCTACGGTGACGTAACGGCCCCAGGGGCCGCTGGTTCCCAGGTCGCCGACGCCTACGTTTCCGCTGCGCGCACCCAGGCGATCAAAGAGAAAGTGCTGTGTGACGCGGAATTCGAAGCCCTTGGTCACGTAGATTCCGACGCCCCAGGAGTGCTCGATGCCGATGGCCTCGGGAGACCACGTGTACAAAGTCTTGGGAATGTTCTTTCCGAACAGGAATGCGGGCTGCCCATAGACCATGAGTCGGCGGAGCGGCCCACGGCCGAAGGGGCGAACTTCCAGAATGCCCGACAGCATGTAGCGCGCAAACATAGTGCAGGGATCATTCATTCCGCCAAGCTGACTGGCATTTCCCGCGCAGAGATTCGGATCGATTTCATTGTGCGGCGGCGCGAGATCGAACTGCGCCCATCCCCAGAACATATCTTTCGGGAAGAACGTGCGATCGTCGGGGGCAGCCTCGTGCCAGTAAGGATCGTTCCAAAATGAGGAACTCTTTCCTGCATTCAGGGACGCGGTGGTTTGCGACGGGGCAAGGACAGAGAAAAGCATCACTACAGTTAAAATCCACAGGGATTTTTTCATCGCGCCTCCAGGCGGTAATGAGTGGGAACGCTTCGCCGCTATGACAACGTTAAAAGAATCGAGAAGCCGGATCCGGCGGAGCAGAGCCGGACATTCTAAACCCAAGAAGCTCCGTGCTGAACCTCAGGTGCAGCTCCGCAGTTAACGGAATGAGTTCCGCAAAAAATGGCCGGGATCGCGCGCAGGAAAAAGCGGCTCCCATAAACCATATCCGGGTTTTGATTTCTTCCATTCATAGTACGTTCAAATTAGTGCAATACTGCTAACCGCCTCAAAACGGAGGAGAAACAGTTTGGTGCACCGATTGCACGGTAGGGGAGTACGCTGCAAAGCCCAGACACTTATGCCCCAAGAGATCTCAGTCTCGTATCAGGCGATCAAGAGCAAGGTCTACCGGTTGATTGATGCCTTGGTCGTAGGAGAAAAGAACGAAGCCGAGGTGCAGGAATCGATCCGGCGTTGGTGGGATCTGATTCACCCCGCGGACCGGCCCGTAGCTCAGAAATATCTGTTGATGGTGCTGGGGCGGTCGGCGTCGGCACTCGATGCCGTGGGCGACGGACTCTTCGCCGCCGGTGGCGCGCAAGCTGCGCACCATGAGGATGCTCCTCCGGTTTCGAGCAAGAGGATGCGCCTGATCGATCGCGCAGTGCGAGAAACCGGCATGCGCTCGACGGTGTAGGGCCCGCTCATCGCTCGGCTGGTTGGCTGAAATTCTCCGCAGTCCCCTATCTTCCAAAGACCATCGATCAAGCCTCAGGGCCTTTGCTCCGCGGTTTCCGGACCTCATTGAAAGCCATGTTCTTCCCGGCCGACTCGGACTACGGCTGCGAATTCTCCGCGACCGAGGGTTGGACGAAGCGAAAGCCTCCGGCGGGACATACGTCCGGATACTCGGAATAGTCGAACGACTTCGTGTCCTTGGGTTGGAAGTTGCGGAGCCAGCCGACGATTTTCGAGACGGCGGGTGGAAACGGGTTCTCACGATCTCCATTCATCCAGCGCAGCTGCCAGACGTCCTTTTCCGGCGAGCTTTGCGCCGCATCGCTCGAGTGGCTGGCCGAGGGGATTTCCGCGGCGAAAGTCTCGGCTTCCTGGCGAACCAATCCGCCGTGATATCCCGAGAGGCTGCGAAAGTCGGGGGCCTCGATCAGCTGGGAGAGTTTGTCGAATTCCTCCTTCGGCAGCTTGCCTTGGAGACGCTGTAAGCGGCCGTCGTCGAGCGAACGCATGATGTGGTACTCGCCGTCGCGGGAGACAGCGATGCAGATGCGTTGCATCTGGTCATGCACCACGACCCCTGAGTTGTCGTAAGAAAGGCGCGCCATCAGGGCCGGGTCGGGAGGATGGTAGATCTCCTGGGCACAGGCAAAGCACGTCGGCAAAATCAACGAGGCAATCCAGAGTTTCATGCACAGACGCATGACGATACCTCCGCAGGATAGACGTATTCTAGATGGGGAACGTGAGCGGCGGTAGATCTTGCAGCGGCAGATCTTGCAATGAGACTGGATGGTCTCGACCTGCCAGCACGACTGAAGCCGCGCCCTTCCGCCGGTCAAACAAATTCGCCTGCCGCGCCGGAAGTAGCCCCCTACCCTCGCCGGCGGGGTACCTTCGTACTCTTTCCTGACGCATTTCCCTGCGGACAATAGAGCCTGATCGCCGACTTGCGGCCCGGGGATTTCCCTGTGCCCACGGTTGTTCGAGATTGCGCGTTCGGGAGCCTGGCCATGGCAAAGCTGATTCTCAAATTCGAGGACCGAGTCATCCAAGAGGTATCAATTTCTACCAGGACCGTCACGATTGGCCGGCAGCCGGACAACGTCTTGCAGATCGATAATCCTGCCGTCTCCGGGCATCACGCCAAGGTTTACCCGGAAGGCGGTCAGGTCGTGCTCGAGGACTGCGAGAGTTTTAACGGAACCTTCATCAACAATGCGCGCATCACCAAGGTCGTTCTGAAAGATGGCGACAAGGCGCTGATCGGCAAGCACACCGTCGAATTCAGCGATCAGGCGCGGATGGGCGTGACTCAATGGCAGATGCCGAAACCCAAGACGCCACAGCTGGATCGCACTGCGTTCCTCGATACGGCCAAGGCCAAGGAACTCATGGCGATGGCGGTAGCAGCTTCTGCTGAAGGTGCGGCGGCAGTCCAGAAAGCGGGTTCGGCGCAAGGACAGGGAGCGGCTCCGGCGCACGTAGCTCATCAGACCGTCGGCACGCTGACGATCATGGAAGGCCGGACAGACCAGAAATCTTACATGTTGACTGGGCAGCTGACCGTCATTGGCAAATCGAAGATGGCCGGGATCCGGCTGACGCGCTGGTTCGCTCCGCATGTCGCGGCATCGATTTACCGCTCAGAGGATGGATATTTTATCGCCGCTTCGGGCAGCAAAGTGAAGGTGCGGGTGAACGATGTGGTCGTCGAGGGCGGTAAGAAGCAGCTCGAGCCAGGAAACGTCGTTGAAGTCGCCGGCATCAAGGCTGTCTTCGGATATTGCGAAGCATAAGCGCTCCGCGAAATCTTCCACGAGGGCCTAGATCGGTCGCACCAGCCTGCGCGCCGTCGATCGATCATTTCTTACCAGCGCGAGAACCAGGATCATCCCGGCAAAAGGGATCAAGCCCGCCGCAATCAGAATCCAGTCGAACGAACTGGCTGCCGCTCCGTGATGCGTGTCCGAGAGATATCCCACCAACTTGAAGGCGACGATGGTTCCGATGCCGGCCGCCGCCCCGCCCATGCCGCTGACCGTCGCCACTGACTGGCTGTGGAAGATGTCGGAAGGAAGAACGTTCGCCATCGTGGAATAAGACGCGTAGCAGAACGTGGAGAGCGCGAAGAGCGGCACGATGAACGAGAGACGATTCGTGGCAATCGTGGGGATCAGCAACAGCATGCCGCAGGCCCCAAAGATCACGATCGCTTTTCGTGCACGTCCCACTGTCCAGCCGCGCTTGATCAGGAATCCGGAAGCGGCGCCGCCGAAGAAATTGCCGAGATCGGCCGCGATGAATGGAATCCATATCGCGAAAAGGCTGTCGCGCAACGCGATGCCCTTCGAAACCAGGTAGATCGGAAACCAGTCGGCGACGAAGAACCACACCGGATCGGTGAAGCTGCGAGCGACGATCGTTCCCCAGGTTTGGGGGAGCTTGAGCAGATCGAGCCAGCGCGGGCGCGAAATGGCGGAAGCCGCTGCCGGATCCTCGCGATCCGCGAGAATCATGTTGAGTTCTTCCCTCGAAATATGCGGATGTTCTTCTGGCGGTCGGTAAACGGCGCGCCAGACGGCCAGCCAGATAAATCCAAGCAATCCGGGGATGATGAAGGCGGGGCGCCACCCCCAGCGGAAGTATATTCCCAGGACCAGGAATGGAGCGGCGGCGCCACCGATCGACGACCCGCTGTCGAAGAGTGCGGTCGCCAGGCCGCGCTCGCTCTTGCGGAACCACTCGGAAACGGCTTTGGTGGCCGCCGGCCAGTTTCCCGACTCCCCAGCCCCGAGCAGGAAGCGGCAGAGGGCGAAACTGCGAAATCCGGATGCCATCGAGGTACAGATGGAAACGATTGAGTATCCCAGCACAGTGATGCTGAGGCCGCGGCGAGTGCCGAGGCGGTCCATGATGCGGCCGAACGCCGCTTGCCCGATTGAATAAGCGACACGAAAACCAATCAGCAAGTTGGCGTAATCGGTGTTGGACCAGTGATATTGAACTTTGAGGAATGGGGCCAGAAGCGAGAGGGTTTGGCGGTCGAGGTAGTTGATGACGGTCGAGGCAAACAGCAATCCGCCGATCCACCAGCGCAAGCCTGGGATCGCTCGGCGGACTTGCTCGGGGGGTGGGGTTGCTTCGATCATCGGTCCTTGACGGTCAAGACCGTAACCACGAAGGACACGAAGTTACACGAAGGAAATCAGTCCGTGGATTCAATCTTCGTCCTTTGTGCCCTTTGTGGCTAAAGCTTTGAATTGGGACGCAGCAATGCCGCCGACTCCCGGTCCAGATAGAGCGTGGTGTGTGGATGCGTTCTCAGGATCGAGGCCGGAACCTGCGGACTGATTTCGCCTTCGAGTGTTCCCTGCACCGCGCGTGCTTTTCGCTCGCCGCCGACAATGGCGATGATCTCCTTCGCCTTCAGCACCTGGCGAATCGACATGGAGATCGCCTGCACCGGAACCTCGGCGAGCGATGGGAACCAGCCTTCCTTCACCTGCTGCTGGCGGCACATTTCGTCGAGCTTCACGAGGATGTACGGGCGTTCGGTTTCGAAGTCCGCGGGCGGGTCGTTGAAGGCGAGATGTCCGTTCTCGCCGATTCCGACGAATGCAACGTCGATGGGCGACTCGTTGATCAGCCGCCCGGTTTCTTCGAGAACCTTCATCACGTCTCCATCACCATAGAGCAGATGATGGTTGGTGATCCCGGTTGGCGTGATGAGCCGATCGAGCAAGTACTTGCAGAAACTCGCCGGATGGCTGCTGGACAAGCCGACATACTCGTCGAGATGGAACATTTCGACTTTGTCCCACGCGATGCCTGGGGTTGTGGTGAGTGTTGCGAGGAATTCAAACTGCGCCGATCCGGTGGCCGCGATGATGCGGGCCTTCCCGCGTTGGTCCAGAGCCTGGCGCAGCGATTGTTCCGCGTGTGCTGCGGCCGCCTTTCCCAGTGACTGGGCGTTTTCAAGTACCTTGACTTGCAAGATTTTCCTCCTGGAATCGTGATCATTTTTTCTATGCTTGCGGCGGATGATCGAGAATCTGCTCGGTCTTCGGATCGAAATACATTTTCTTGCCTGACCAGTAGGCCTCTGTAGCCATCATGCACGCGACCGAGTGCGAGAATCCGTTGTGCACGGTGGCATTTGGCTGTTTGCGGCTGCGCAGGCACTCGAACCAGTTCGTCATGTGCGAGAGCTCTTCGTCTCCCATGCCTGTGGGCGGAAGCTCCTTGTCTCCGGGCAGAAGAACGTCACGGCCTTTCCGCTTCTGGTCGATGTTGTCGTCGTCCTCGTGATTTCCAACCTCTTCCACGATGCGCCAGCGCGGGCTGCCTTCGCCGCCAGTATTGAACAGCGTCGCCTTCTTTCCCATGATGCGGGTATAGCCCTGCGCATCGTTGCCGAAGCTGGTGGAGTAGCTGACGAGAAAGCCCTTGGGATAAGTGAGGAGGGCCTGGAAGGTGTCGGCGTTTTCGCGGCCGTCGTGCCAGGCGAATATGCCTCCGTGAGCGACCACCGATTCGGGATATTTTTCGTCCATGAAGTAGTGGACCAGGTCGGTGGCGTGGCTCATCCATTGATCGGGGATGCCGCTGGAAAATTCGCGGTACAGGCGGAATTCGAAATAAAGCTGCGGGTCGAAGGGGCGATCCGGCTTCGTCATCAGCCAGGTGCGCCAGTCGCAATCCTGCTCGCGGATCTGTTTAACCTCCGGCCGACCGCGCCAGCGCGGGCCGTGGTAGTTCCAGGCGATCTCGTACTTGGTTACATCGCCGAGCGCTCCTTCCGCGATCAGCTTGCGCGTCGCGACCTGGTACGGTTCGCTGCGATGCTGCGTGCCGACCTGAACGATCACATTTCTGCTCAGCACGGCGTCGCGCGCCGCCTTCACTTCGTCGAGCACGTTGCCCATCGGCTTTTCGACGTACGCATCCTTGCCGGCCTCAACCACCATCTTCAAGACCGGCGAGTGCGTGTGCTCGGGCGTAGCGATGAAGATGGCGTCGACGTCCTTGAGAGCGATGATTTCTTCCGGTCGCTCGAGAGCTCGCGGCGTGATCCCGTAGAGCTTTTTGTTGCGCTCGACAGCTTTCTCCCGGTTCCCGGACCACAGATCGCACACCGCGGTGGCTTCGACATTGCACCTGGTGCGGAGTTCGGCGGCCATGCGGTGCAATTCCCCGCCCCGGTTTCCGATCCCGATGAAGCCGAGCGAGATGCGGTCGTTGGCGCCGAGGATGCGTTGGTAGGAGAGCGCGCTCGGAGCGATCGCAACGGCGCCGGCGGCCGCGGCGGCCTGAAGGAATTGCCGTCGATTGGCAGTGGTGTCGGATGGCGTGGTCTCAGTCGGATTTGCGGCTGCCATGAATCTCCTTTGACCGTGGTGAGGGTCAAGTCGATCATCGTGCTTGATGTTGTGGGTCAAGTCAAATGGAGAGGACGTTGCCGTGGTCTGAGAATTAAAAAAAGAGCAGGTGTCATCCTGCGGTCAATTCTTCAGTACTCGAGCCGGGTCCGTGCGCGCGGCGCGGAGCGCCGGGAACAGGCACGCTGAGATCGCAGTGATGGCCATGACCGCGAGGGCCGAGGCAAAGACGGCAGGATCGCGCGGGCTCACGTGGTACAGGAGATTGCCGAGCAACCGGGTGAGTGCCAGGGCGGCCACGGCACCGAGCAGGACGCCTCCGGCGGTCAATTTGAGGCCGCGGGAAATGACCAGCCGCAGCAGAGTTGCGGCACCCGCGCCGAGTGCCATACGCAGGCCGAGCTCGCGCGTGCTTTGCGCCACGGCGTATGACATGACGCCATAGAGCCCAATCGCGGCGAGCAGTAGCGCCAGCCCTCCTAACATGGAAACCAGCGTTACGGCGACAGCTTGCGGCGAGGTCGCGCGGTTCACGCGCTCCTGCAGTGTGATCATCTCGTAGAGCGCAAGATTGGGATCAAGCGCGTGCACTTCGCGCAGAACTCCACTCAAGATGTTTTGCAGCGGCTGGGTTGTGCGGAGATTCAAGTCGGATGCGCGGTCGAAGTCCTGCCGCAGGGGAACATAAAGGAACGGCTTGGGTCCTTCCCGCATGCTGTAGTATTTCGAATCGGCAGCAACGCCGACCACTCGCGCCCACCGGCCTTTCACCTGAACCCGCCGTCCGACGGGATCCTGACCTCCCCAATAGCGCTCCACCATGGTTTGATTCACGATGGCGACGGGCGGGGCCTTTTCGTCGTCCGAGCGAAGAAATTCGCGTCCGGATACCAGTGCGATTCCCAGGGTTGCGAAGTAGTCGGGACTGACCTGGTTGTAGTCGACCGTCGGCAGTTCATTCAGCGCGGGCTGGTAGCCATCGACCGCGATCGGCGTAGAAGAGAATGCCTTGAAGCCCAACGGCGTGACTCGCGCGTGGGCAACCGACTCGACTCCAGGCAGGGCGCGAAGGCGGTCGATCAGCGCATCCTGGAAGATTTTGGCTTGTGCGTCGCTGTATCCGGCGGCCACAAGCGACACGCCGGTTGTGACGACGCGGGTCGTTGTGAATCCCGGATCGGCGGTGCGAATCTTTTGCAGGCTTTCAAGCAGCAGAGCCGCTCCGATCAGCAACAGGAAGCTCAGACTCACCTGGAAAATCACAAGGCCTGAGCGTATCCATGCGCCGCTGTGAGCGCCGACCACGCTCGAGGATTCAGACTTCAAAGGGCCCGACAAATCCAGCCTTCGCAATTGAAGTGCGGGAATCAGCCCGACGATCACGGTCACAAGCAGCGAAACGCCGGCGCTCAAGGCTAGCACGCGGGCGTCGATGGTGCCCGGCAGGTACATCGATACTCCGGAGCGTGCCGGAAAGAATAACTTCAGCGCGTGTCGTGACCAGTAGGCGAACAATAGCCCGCCGCCGGTTCCCAGAGCCGAGAGAATCAGGCCCTCGGTGAGGAGTTGCTTCCAGAGGCGGCCGCGGCTGGCACCGATGGCGAGGCGCAGGCTCATCTCATGGCGCCGCACGAACGAGCGAACAAGCAGGAGATTACCGACGTTCGCGCATGCGATGAGAAGAACAAAGGCAACTACGGCGACCATCATCTCAAGCGTAGGCAGCAGTTCTCCGGCGTGGTTGAAGGGAGTCTCCCACAAAGCCCAGAGGCCGATGCTGCGTCCGCGGTTGATCGTGGGGTAGCTTGCCTGCAGTTGAGACGAGATAGCGGAGATCTGCTGCTGCGCTTGCGCGCGCGTGACGCCGGGTTTCAGGTGCACATAAGATTCCACCCATCGCGCGCCGCGGTCCTCGAGCTTGTAGCCTCCGCTGCTGAAAGTCGATTCCATGGAAACCGGAACCCAGAACTGCATCGCCCAGCCTACGAAAGTTCCATAGAAGCCTTCGGGGGCCACGCCGATGATGGTGTGCGGAACATTGTTGAGCCGCTGCGTCTTGCCGACGATCTGCGGATCGCCTTTGAATCGGCTCCGCCAGAGCTGGTAGCTGATGACGACGACGGGATGTGCGTCGTTGCCGCTATCCTCATTGGGCTCGAAGCCGCGCCCGAGCGCGGGGTGGACGCCGATGGCATCGAAGTAATTCGCCGAGACGACGCTACCGGTGGTGATCTCGGCGCGGTCGCCGATATTCAGCGTGCTGCTGGTGATCTTGCTGACGAAGGAATCTTCACACAGCGTGCAGTTGCGCCGCAGGTCGAGGAAGTCCGGCCAGGACAGGACGTCGGCGCCGCTCTCTCCCTGGACCCTTTCGGCGACGGCGAAAAGCCGGTCCTGATGCACCACCATGGGATAGGGACGGAACAGGATGCCTTCCAGCCAGCTGAAGACGGCGGCATTCGCACCGATCCCGAGAGTCAGGCAGAGAATTGCGAGAACTGAGAAACCCTTGTTTCGCCGCAATTGCCGGATGCCATAGCGCAAGTCCTGCAGCAGGTCTTCGAGGAAGCTGGAGCCGCGGGCATCGCGGCACTGCTGCTCGATCTGCTCGAGTCCGCCCATGGCGTGGATCGCGGAGAGGCGCGCTTCGTCCGGAGCCATGCCGCGCGCGATGTTTTCCTGAATCTGTTGCTCGAGATGCTGGCGCAACTCTTCCTGCATTTCCCGGTCTTGCTTCTCGGAAGCAAACAATGAGCGCAGGCGCTGTCGCACGGAGCGGGATTGCTGGGCGAAGAGCATCTCATGCCTCTTTCAGCATCACGATGCCGGAGATCGCCGACGAGACGCGGTTCCAGTTAGCAGTTTCTTTCTCGAGCTGCTTTCGCCCGGCGCGTGTGAGTGAATAGAACTTGGCGCGGCGGTTGTTCTCGCTTGCTTTCCACTGGGAGCTGATCCAGCCTCGTCGCTCCAGCTTATGCAGCGCCGGATAGAGCGAGCCGTCGCTGACGCCGAGTACATCGCTGGAAATCTGTTTCATGCGCTGGCTGATCGCCCACCCGTTCATGGGCTCGAGTGCCAAGATCTTGAGGATGAGCATGTCGAGGGTTCCCTGCACCAGGTCAGACGGCTTGCTCACGGAGTCTCCTCTCGGTTACCGAGTTAGACTAGCGCAGCTCCTCTCGGTTAGCAAGGGGTGCGAGGGTTTTTTGCAAAACGATCCCGCTCGAACTCCCGGGTCACGATTCAGGGCTAGATGTCGTAGTACAGAGCGAATTCGTAGGGGTGCGGGCGGAGGCGGATGGCGTCTACCTCTTTGGTGCGCTTGTATTCGATATAGGTGCGCAGGACTTCTTCGGTGAAGACGTCTCCTTTGAGCAGGAACGCGTTGTCGCGTTGCAAGGCGTCGAGGGCTTCGTCGAGCGATCCGGGCACGGACGGCACGGTGGCGACTTCTTCGGGGTCGAGTTCGAAGATGTCTTTGTCGAGGGGCGGGCCGGGATCCATTTTGTTCTCGATGCCGTCGAGTCCGGCCATGAGCATGGCGGCGAACGCCATGTAGGGATTGCAACTCGGATCGGGCGGGCGGAATTCCACGCGCTTGGCCTTTGGGGAAGCTGAGTACATCGGAATGCGGCACGCAGCCGAGCGGTTGCGGCGCGAGTAGGCGAGATTGACCGGGGCTTCAAAGCCCGGCACGAGGCGCTTGTAGGAATTCGTGGTCGGGGCGATGAGTGCGGCGAGCGCCGGACCGTGCTTGAGCAATCCACCGACATACCAGAGCGCCAACTGCGAGAGGCCGGCGTACCCGTCCCCGGCGAACAGTGGTTCCCCGCCCTTCCATAAAGATTGGTGCGTGTGCATGCCGCTGCCGTTATCGCCGAAGATCGGCTTGGGCATGAAGGTGACGGTCTTGCCGTGGTGGCTGGCCACGTTTTTCACCACGTACTTGTAGAGCAGCATTTTGTCGGCGGAGCGCAGCAGCGAGTCGAATTTCAGGTCGATTTCGGTCTGTCCGCCGCTGGCGACTTCGTGATGGTGGCACTCCACCTCGAGGCCGCAGCTCTGCATGGTCAGCACCATTTCCGAGCGCAGATCCTGGTAATGGTCGGTGGGAGGAACAGGAAAATATCCCTCGCGGTAGCGCGGGCGGTATCCGAGATTGTTCTGCTCGCGGCCGGAGTTCCAGCGTCCTTCTTCGGCGTCGATGTAGTAGAAGCCGTATTGCTCGCGCTGATCGAAGCGAACATTGTCGAAGATGAAGAATTCGGCTTCGGCGCCGAAGTGGGCGGCATCCGCGATCCCGGAGGAGGCGAGGTAGCCTTGCGCCTTGCGGGCGATGTAGCGGGGATCGCGGTCATAGGGCTGCTTGGTGACGGGATCGACCACGTCGCAAATCAGCACGACGGTAGGCACGTCGGTGAAGGGATCGAGCAGACGCGTCTCCGGATCGGGCAGCAGGAGCATGTCGCTCTCGTGAATAGCGGCCCAGCCTCGAATCGAGGAGCCGTCGATGCCGAAGCCGTCGTGGAATGAAGATTCGGTGAGCTGATCGATGGGGTAGGAGACGTGGTGCCATAGCCCCGGAATATCGGTGAAGCGGAGATCGAGGATCTTGGCGTCGTGCTTGATAGCGAAATCGATAACGCTCCTGGCGTCGGACATGATGCTCCTTGTTGCGCTTTCCTGGTTCCCAACCAGGCGAAGGATTGCGGAAGACCTGAAAAATCCCCATCGTCGCCGCGATCGGCGCAGAATGGGGCGGGAGGCAGGCTGCTACAATCAGTCGCGTTGTGGAAGACCGGCGAGTGTAAAGCCCCGCTGGCCCGCTGGCAATTTGATTGTTCTTATAGGCCTTATAAAGTGAGGCTTATATCGGCATGCAACGCCTGGGAGGAATAGGCTTCAAGGGCTAAGGCCCGTTTCTCAGGATGATGCTTTATGGCACGGCGAAAGCCGTGTCCTTCCCGGGGATTGCCAGTTCCGGGTTCGCTTTGGAATCGGCGATTCCTCGTTGCCTGGAACGATCCCCGGCCACTGACCCCTGCTCTTATGGACTTCGATCAACTGGAAACGTTTCTGGAGGTGGCGCGGCACGCGTCGTTCTCGCGCGCGGCGGAGAAGCGTTTCCGGACGCAGCCGGCGATTTCGTCGCAAATCCGCGGGGTGGAGGAAGAAGTCGGGGCGAAGCTCTTCGACCGCTCCGGAGGCAAGGTTTCGCTCACCGCGGCTGGCAAGGCCTTCCTGCGTTATGTGGAAGAGACGTTGGACGCGCGGAAAGCGATGATGGTGGCGATTGCGGAGATGGAGCGGGTGCCGCGTGGCGAAATCATTGTAGGGGCCAACGAGGGAACGTGCCTGCACATTCTGCCGTATGTATTCGCCGATTTTAAGAAGCAGTATCCGGATGTTTCGGTCAATATCAAGCGGGCGGATTACGCCAAGATCCTGGAGTCGGTGATCGACAATTCGGTGGACTTCGGGGTGGTTTCGCTGCCCGTCCATGACAACCGTTTGACCGTGGTGCTCATCCATCGGGATGAGCTGGTATTGATCGCTCCGCCCCATCATCCTCTGGGAAAGCTGAAATCGGTGACCATGGCCGAGTCGGCGCGCTTTCCGCTGATTGTTCCCAAGGCCGGGCACACGCGGGACGCGATTGAGGAGCTGTTTCACGAGCGACGGCTGAAGGCGAACTTCACCATGGAACTCGATTCGAGCGAACTGCTGAAGCGCTTTGTGGCGGCCGAGGTGGGGATCGGATTTATCGCGCGGTCGAACGTGGAGGAAGATGTGCGGGCGAAGGTGCTGGCGGCGGTGACGATCTCAGATGCGCAGGTGCGACGCGACCTGGCGCTCGTCTTCCGCAAAGACAAGGCCCTCAGCCGCGCGGCCCTGGCGTTTATCGAGATCGCGGTGAAACACAAATCCACGCAAGAGCTGGTGCCATCTCCAGTCCGATGATGCGGGCACTCTCGACATTTCTGATGCTGGGCGCGCTGGCAAGCGCAGCGCCGTGCTTCAGCCAGGGCCAGCCGATCGGCCAGATGGGGGCAGCGGCGCGGCAGTTGATCGCGATCAAGGTGACCGGGAGCCAACGCTTCTCCGAGGAAGCCATCGCGGCCTCCACGGGATTGCAGTTGGGCACGGCGGCTGGAGAAGACGATTTCAAGAAAGCGGCCCGCCGGTTGGGAGATACGGGCGCTTTCAGCGAGATCGCGTTCAACTACAACTACTCCGCGGCCGGGACCAGGCTGGAATTACACGTCACTGACGCCACGAAATTCGTTCCGGCGAAATTTGAAGATTTTGTCTGGTTTTCTGATGCGGACCTGAAGAAGCAGATCCAGCAGCACGTGCCGTTGTTCAACGGCGAGTTGCCGCTCTCCGGGCGCATGGCCGACGAGGTTTCCGATGTGTTGCAGGCTCTGCTGGTCGAAAAAGGCGTCCCGGGACATGTTGACTATGAACGCGTGGGAAAGACCGACGGGCCGGTGGAATACATCGAGTACAAAGTTTCCGAAGTCCTGATCCGCATCCGCAAGATCGAGTTCACCGGCGCGGGAGAAGCCGAGCTTCCGGCGCTGGAGGAGGCAGGACGGAACCTGCCAGAACGGGGATACTCCCGGGCACGGTTGCAGGTGTTGGTCGATCACGACCTGCTGCCCATTCTGCGCGCGCATGGATATCTGAAGGCTGCGATTGGGGCGCCGGAGCCGAAGCCGGTGACGCAGGCGAGCGCGGAAGGCGTCGACGAGATGGCGCGGAATCAGTCGATGGTCGACGTGGTCTTCCCCGTCACCATGGGCGAGCAATACAAGTTCAAGAGCCTGGAGTGGTCCGGTGTTCATGAACTCGCTGTCGAACAACTTTCCACGATGGTCCGGGTGCAACCGGGGCAGCCGGCCAACACCGTCCGCCTGATGCAAGACTTGAAGGAAGTGCAGAAACTCTACGGCAGCCGAGGGTATCTCACGGCGAAGTTGAAGGCGAACAGCCAATTCGATGACGCGGCAGGAACCGTTGCGATTACGGTGCAGGTGACGGAGGGCCCGGTCTTTCATATGGGCGAACTCCAGTTTCGCGGGCTTGATAACAGCCTCACGGCAAAGCTGCGCGACGCCTGGAAATTGCGGGCGGGAGACGTGTACAACGCGGCTTACCTCGATGAATATCTCCCGGCAGCGCGCAAATTGTTGCCCTCGACCCTCGATTGGGATGTCGACCCTCATGTGACGGCCAACCTTCACGACCAGTCGGTGGACGTCGACCTCGTTTATTCCGTAAAAGCTCCCCGCTAAGCCGCGGCAAGAAGAAACGCCGGAAAGCTTTTCCGGATTTTGGAACAAATTCAAGGAAAGCTGCGAGAGCGCGCGTCGTCGCGATACCGTGACACTCCACGGAACCGGATCTCGGCAATCCGGTTCCGGAGTTTGCCCGGAGCCTTCCCCCCAAATCGCCGGGCACACCTGCGGGGATCCGCGCCAGCGTTTCCCCGCCTTTTTGTTTCCAGATGTAACTTCAGAAAAGCGGGCGCATCAAGAAGAGAGTACAAAGAGGCCCGTGGAATGACTCGCCGGTACTACGCTCGCTCATTTTGTCCGTGAGCGTGGAAAGCGGATACACTGGCAAGGCCTCAAATTCTGCAAGGAGAAACCGCTGATGAAATTCTGTGCTCAGAAACTCGGGACCGGGGTGATGACAGTTGCTCTCGTCTGCGGAATCACGTCTTCGCTATGGGCGAAGCCTGCCAGCTTCGTGGGAGTCGTAAGCGATTCGATGTGCGGCGCCAAGCACGCCATGGCCGGTGACGCGGCGTCCTGCACACGGGCCTGCGTCTCGAAAGGTTCGAAGTATGCGCTGGTGGTCGGCGACAAGGTATACACGCTGGAAACCAGCAACAAGTCGGTGCTCACCACGCTGGACGCGCGGGCCGGCGCGAAAGTGAAAGTTTGGGGAACGGCGAAGGGCGACTCGATCGCGGTGGAATCGGTCAGCGCCGCTCCGTAGCCGCACGCTTTCAATTTTTTCGCCATCCCGGGAGCGCTCGACGGCGCTCCCTTTTTCCTGCTCGGAAGTTCTGATTTCCTCTCCGGCGCGAGCGTTGATTTTTCATGGGCCCGGCCTCGAAATTCATCGTTTCTTCACACATCGGTGTGTTAGATTGTGCATTCTTAACACCAATTTATTGCTCCCGGAGGATCACGGAATTGGGCAAAGACATGGTTCCGAAGCGGATTTTCTTTACCAAGGGCGTAGGGAAACACCGCGAGCGGTTGACCTCATTTGAATTGGCATTGCGCGACGCCGGCATCGCCGCTCAGAACCTGGTTCGGGTTTCCTCGATTTTTCCTCCCAACTGCAAGCTGCTGGCGCGTAAAGAAGGCGTGAAGTATCTGCATCCCGGCGAAGTGGTTTTTGCCGTGGTGGCCGAGAATTCGACCCGTGAGCCACACCGGTTGCTGGCGTCGTCGATCGGCGTAGCCATTCCGGCGGACCGCAACACTTACGGATATCTGAGCGAGCATCACTCCTTTGGCGAGACCGAAGATTCCGCCGGCGAATACGCCGAGGAACTTGCCGCCGAGATGCTCGCCACCACGCTGAACGTGGAGTTCGACCCCGACCGTTCCTGGGACGAGAAGAAACAGATCTACCGGCTGTCGAACAAGATTGTCCGGACCGCGAATGTCACGCAGTCGGCGGTAGGAGACAAGCGCGGCCTGTGGACGACGGTGATCGCCTCCGCGGTGCTGATCTTCGACTGAGCCTTCTTTTTCCTGTTTCAAGCTTTGAATTTCGAGCTTCGGGCGTCCGGATTAGCCGGGTATTTGCTCCCTTGTGTTTGAGCTTCGGATGTAGGCCCATGCGTCCACTCGAACCTCGGTTCAGACGCGCCGAACCCTTCGCGTTCACGGTCATTCCTGCCTATTTTCAATAATTTAGAATCTATTTTGGGAACGGTTGCATCGAATCTGGAGGTGTAACTTTGGTAATCTCTGAAATTGAGCGAATGTAATCTTTCGTTAACACCGCTCTTGTATCATGGAGAAGATCGAAAAAGCGTTATCAGGAGCTGAAGTGGATATCGAGAAAGTACGGCAGAAGCAACAGGAGTTGATGGTCCGCATGATGGAGCGGCGGGTGCGGGAGCGCGCCCAACAGCTCTATGAAGAGCGGGGCCAGATCGAGGGGCAGGCGCTCGGCGATTGGGTACGGGCAGAGTCTGAGGTCTTGGAAAACAGTATTGTCGCTCCCTTGTACAAGCGTCTTCGCGGCCAGGAAGCGGATTTGAGTGACGAGCAGGGCGAAGAGATGTCTTCTTCGAACCAACTGCCCTCGCTCGCGTAAATTTAGTTCGTCCTTCCCTATCGAATTTCCCCCTACAAGTTTCCAGCACCTTCCAGCTTTTTCTGAAATTCTTCCCACTTCACGATTGCGGCGATTTACGCGCCTACATCTGCCGGGTGCTAGTACAATCCGGCGTGGGGCGTGACGGGCCGGCTTGCTGATGTCGGGCCTGAAGATTATTTCGTCGCACCCATTCTGGAGGCTGCCGTGGAAGCATTCGGCTTTGGATTTAGCACCATCATCATTGTCATTGTTGTTCTTTACGTTCTGAGTTCCATCAAGATTCTGGCGGAATATGAACGAGGCGTCATCTTCCGGCTTGGCCGGTTGCTGCCGGTGGCGAAAGGGCCTGGGGTAATTCTGGTTTTTGCGCCGATCGACCGGATCGTCCGCGTGTCGTTGCGGCAGGAAGCGCTGGAAGTTCCGCCGCAGGACATCATCACGCGAGACAACGTCACGCTGAAGGTAAACGCGGTCATTTTCCTGCGCGTGATTGAGCCACGCAAGGCTGTAGTCGAAGTTTCGAACTACGTCTATCAAACTTCGCAGTTTGCGCAGACGACGCTGCGGTCGGTGCTGGGCGAGCAGGAACTCGATGAATTGCTGGCGCACCGCGACAAGATCAACCTGCGGTTGCAAAGCATCCTCGACACGCACACTTCGCCCTGGGGCGTGAAGGTGACAAACGTCGAGGTCAAACAGGTTGATATGCCGGAGTCGATGCTGAGAGCGATGGCCAAGCAGGCGGAGGCGGAGCGCGAGAAGCGGTCGAAGATCATTCACGCGGAAGGCGAGTTCTCGGCGGCGCAGCGGTTGGTCGACGCGGCGCATCTGCTCTCCGGCGAGCCGGTCAGCGTGCAGTTGCGGTACCTGCAGACCCTGACGGAGATTGGCGTCGAGAAGAACACGACGGTGGTGTTTCCGGTGCCGGTCGACTTCTTTTCGGGCATCCAGAAGCTGCTCGGTTCGACGCCGGCCGCGAGTTCTGCCGATCCTAAGGCCAAGACGGCATAGTTAGTTTTGTGGTGCCGGACTTGTCCGTGGATGTAGCGCTGGCGCGCCAAGAGTGTACTCTGGGAGTCAGCCGTATCGTCGTTGCACGTTTGCCTGGAGTTGAAACATGGCTTCATCCGAAGATACCGAGATCACTCTAGGGACGGGGAAACTTCTCGTCCTGTTCTTTGGGCTGGTCGGAGTGTGCGCGCTATTTTTCGCGCTTGGTTACTCGCTGGGACGAAAATCAGAACCGCCGCTGATGGCGGCGAGCCCAGCCACTGCCCTGCCGGCCAGTCCCAGCAACACGAAAGGAAGTTCGCCGGCTCCTTCCACCCCGATGACGTTCTACAAGAACGTCGAACAGAAGGAAGCGAACCCGGAACTGACTCCGGCGGCGGATTCCAAAACAGACAATGCGCCGGCGGCATCGGATGCGGCCAGCGCTCCGCTGGTGAATGCTCCCGATCCGGCGACTGTGCTGCCGACCTCAGGTTACTTCGTGCAGGTGGCAGCAGTGAGCAAGCAGGAAGATGCCGATTCCCTGGTCGATGCGTTGAAGAAGAAGCAATACTCGGCATTTGTGGCGGCGCAATCGGGGTCCGACAAGCTGTTTCACGTGCAGGTGGGGCCCTACTCGGACGTGAAGGAAGCGGAAACCATGCGCACCAAGCTCATCGGGGACGGCTACAGTCCGATTCTGAAGAAGTAATCCTCAGGCCACGCGCCGCACTAGCGTTACCAACAGCATCAGGCCGAAGATGATCGCGGTGGCGGCCATCCATACCCGCAGCACCTGTTTCCAATCCAACGGAAGCTTCTCCCACGAGCGAATCTTGCGCGAGAAGAACTTGCGCCTTCGCTCGACGCGGCAGGTCCCGGACGGGATCAGCGGAAACCAGAACAAAACCCAGAATAGCGTGGTCTTGAACTTTTCGAGATGTGTCTCGGCATCGTAGGTGTATTCCGCCTTGCCGAAGCGGATACGCCCGAAGCCGAGGCGGGAGAAGAAAAACAAAGTGCCGGGATCGTTGGCCTCTTCGGCTCGGCGCCTGGCATCCTCGAGGCGTGTGGAGTTGACGCGCTCGGGATCGTCAAGGCGGCGCCGGGCCAGTTCCGCGCGCAGAATGCTGGTCGTCTCCGGACTGAGCTGCCCGATGTGCAGGGCGATGCGAAGGAGTTCCTCGTTCGTTTTGCCCTGAAACGAGCGCGCGATGTCTTCCGTCCGCATCGGGCGAATGGTAGCACGGGGCTGGGATGGCCGGATGCGCTCGGGCAATGTGGAAGGACGTTGTCACGATTGGTGGCGGCACCCAGGCTGTTTTCCTAGATTGACAGGTGTCGATTTTCGAGCAATGCTGGACGGCATTATGCCCGCCCATGACCCTTCCCTCGACCGAACCTTACACGCAATCGCCGATCCGACCCGACGCCGGATTCTTCAGGCACTCAAGGGCCCGACCCGCGATGCCGGGAGTGTGAACTGTCTGTGCGCGGGCGACATTGAGGAGCGCATGAAGCTCTCGCAGCCTACGATTTCGCATCACATGGCGATCCTGACCAAAGCGGGGCTGGTGGAGGCGACCAAGCAAGGACAATGGCGATGGTACCGGAGGAACGAGCGGGCGATCCGGACGATGGTGAAGGTGCTGCGCGGGGCTTTGTAGGGGGCACCATTAGGTCCAGCATCGGGCAGTACGAGGTGGTTTCGATCGAAATCTTTCCAAGATCTATTTCGAGGTTTGCCGGCTGCGCTTTTCCTTAGCCCATCCCTCTTTCACGATCTGGCGGGCGCGGCCGAGGGCCAGGGAGTCCTCCGGAACATCGTCGGTGATGCATGATCCGGCGGCGACGTAAGCGCCGCGCGCGACGCGGATCGGCGCCACCAGCGTGCTGTCACTGCCAATGAAAACGTCGTCGTCGATGATGGTCTTGTTCTTGTTCACGCCGTCATAGTTGCAGGTGATTGTGCCGGCGCCGATATTGACCCCGGCGCCGATCTCGGCGTCGCCCAGGTAAGTCAGGTGGTTCGCCTTCGATCCCTTGCCCAGCTTGATCTTCTTGGTCTCGACGAAATTGCCGACGTGGGCTCCGGGGCCGATCTCGCTCCCCGGACGCAGGTGGGAGTAAGGCCCGAGTGTCGCCCCTGCTTCAACGCGGGAATCTTCCATGATGCAACCGGGGCGGACGGTCACACCGTCGGCGATCTCCGAATCGCGAATCACGGAATAGGAGCGGACGCGGCATCGCGCGCCGATGCTCGTGCTGCCGAGCAACTGCACGTAGGGCTCGATCGTGGAGTCGGGGGCGACGGTCACGTCGGCGTCGATGACGCAGGTGGCGGGGTAAAAGATTGTGACGCCGTCGGCCATCAACTGGCGGGCTTTCGCCATACGCATGTAGTGATCGATGTCGGCGAGTTCGGCGCGCGTGTTGCCGCCGAGGATTTCCGTGGGTTGCGTGGTCCTGGTGGTTACGACTCGCTTCCCTGCGCGCCGCAGGACCTCGGCCATGTCGGTCAGGTAGTACTCGCGGTGCGCATTCGCAGTGGAGAGTTTCTCGATATTTCCGTAAAGGTTCGGAACGGAAAAAACGTAGAAGCCAGAGTTGATCTCGCGCAGCTTCTTTTGCGCCGGGCTGGCGGATTTTTCCTCGACGACGGCGCGCACTTCGGGGCTACCCGGACTCTTGCGCAGGACGCGGCCGTACCCGGTGGGGTTGTCGAGTTCGGCGCTGAGGAGAGTCATCGCCGCTTTTTGCTGGAGATGGAAATCGCGCAACTGGCGGATCGTCGCGGCACTGATAAGCGGGGCGTCGCCGGAGAGGACAATCACGTGGTCATAGGTCGAGAGTGCGTCGCGGGCGACCATGAGCGCGTGGCCGGTGCCGCGTTGCTCGGCTTGCAGCACGAAATTGACGCCCGTGTGCTGCATGGCGGAACGGACCATCTCGGCTTCATGGCCGATGATGGCGTAGATATCGGCGGCGATGACCAGTTGCAGGGCCGCGCGGATCACATGTTCGAGCAGGGGCTTCCCACCGACTTCATGCAGGACCTTCGGAAGTTGCGACTTCAGCCGGGTTCCCTTGCCGGCGGCCATAATCGCGATGGCAATCCTGGGCTGCAGGTCACGGCTGGAACCGGACGACGGGCTCGGCGGGCGTTTTGACGAGCGAGGAAGCGTACGTTTTGCTTTCTTCATTCGCTCAAATATACCGCCCTGCTCCATCAGGTGGGGAAGGAAACAGGAACAGGCACACGTCTTGTAACGACGTGTGCCTTTTCAGAGTGGCGAAAAGCTGGCCTATCTTCGGTTGCGGTCTAGAACTTTTTCTCCTGCAGAACGTTCCCGTCCGCGTCCAAGTGAATGACAATGAGGTCACCCCAGCGCGGCTTGAAGATATCGAGAAAGCCGAAGCGGTCGGAGAAGTTTACAGAATTGGTGGCGCCGACAAATCCACCGTGCTTGTTCAAAAGCCGGCGGCCCGCCGCAATCAGGAAATTCCGCCCATCTTTACCGTCGCCAATGTCGCATCCGAGGAAAAGCACTCGCCCTTCTCCAGCGAATAATTTGTCGTGAGGGGCGGCCAGGGTTTCCAGGTTGTATTTTGAAATACCCCCTTTTGGAAAGTAGAGATAGCCGACGTTTCCGTGGGTGTAAAAGTTAAGCTGTTTGAGGTTCTCGTAGCGGTCAAGAATGGCTTCGATGTCATCGGAAGAGGCGGCCTCTTCCGCGAAATTCTTGCCGGGGTTTTCGTTCACGACGCGCTGAGCCTGCCGGGGGAAGCTCGAATCTTCGCTGGCATAGATCACCAGTTGCTCGGCGGAAGTCCGTTCCTTTTCGTCCTCGACTTTTTCGTGGGCAGGCAGCATCGAGCCGAATTTGGGGAGATACACGATCCCCGGCTCGTCCGCATAGGAAAACACGAAGTTCAGGTGGTTCTGCGTAGGATGGCGGCAGCCAACCTTGTGGAAGAGATACCAGTTGATCTCGGCCGGAACGCGCGTCCTGAAATTGAAATAACAGAGATCGGATGAGGATATTCCGGCGGTTTTCAAGTCGGGCCGCTGCGCCAGCGTGTCCCAGCTATCCCGGGCGGTGACGGCGTAGGCGTCACTGTCGGGTGGGATGTAGTTGAGGGGGGATGGAAGGGGCTTCGGTTCGCGCATGATTGGCATACTTCACCTCTGAAATGGATGGTCCCCTCTGATCGCCCATCGGTGACCGATTCAACACCCAATAGGAAAGGCGGAAAATCGGCGGACTTTTGATCAGAAAAAATTGCAAAATTTTGTGAGGTGGACCCTAGGCCGATGGTCTGGGAGGGATTAGAGCCCGATGCCGCCGTCGACCGCGAGAATCTGGCCGGTAATAAATTGCGGGGCGGTGGCAAAGAACAGAACTGCCTGCGCGATCTCGTCGCCCCGGCCATTGCGCTGCATGGGGGTTTGACGAGCCATGCGCCGCATGAAGGACGCAGCGGCTTTTTCGCCGAGATCGATCATGCCGGGAGCCACGGCGTTCACGGCGATCTCGGGAGCGAGGGCTTTGGCCATCACCTTGGTCAGCATGTGCAGTGCGGCTTTGGAGGAGCAATAGTGGGCGTGCGTCGGCCAGGGCCGCAGGCCTCCCAGCGATCCCATGTTGATGATTCGGGCTTCGATGGGCGCGCGCTGGGGGCGGGCGCGACGCATCCATTTGAGGGCTTCGCGGGCGACCAGGAATGGGCCACGGGTATTGGAGGCAAAAATAGCGTCCCATTGGCGAACGGTCAACTTTTCGAAGTCGACCGTTTCGTAGCGACCCGCGTTGTTCACGAGGATATCGATACGGCCCAGTTCCCGGCCGGCCTCTTTCATCGCGTTGCGGACGCTGGATTCGTCAGTGACGTCACAGTGGAGAGCGAACGCACGGACGCCAAAGCTGGAAAGGTCCACCACAGTTTCGCGGGCTTCGCGGGCGGATTCCTTGAAGGTGATGGCGACGTCGGCGCCCGCTTCTGCCAGGGCCAGCGCGGAGGCTCGCCCGAGGCGTCGTGCTGCGCCGGTGACGAGGGCGGTTTTTCCCAGCAAAGGTCGAGGGCTAGGGTTTGGCATGCAGGGATTTTACGCTGCCGGGCTTCCTCAGGTGCTGGGTGGCGGGGACACGGGCATACCTAGGCGCGCTTCAGCAATTCCAGCAGGCGTTGATGCAAGACAGACTCGGATTCCGACTTAAGGAGAACAGCATCGGCGAGGTCGGTTGCTCCAGGGGCCAGATTGTCGAGATTCCAAACCAGCATGACGATGGGCAGACTGGGATCCCGCTGGCGGACGTGATGAGCGGCCAATGCATTTTCGACGCCTTTGTCGTTCAAATCGAGCACCACGGCGTCGATGTGCTCACGCTCGAGGATTGATAAACCATCCTGGGCAGAGAAGGAGCTATAAACCTCCCAGCCGAGATCGCGAAGGCGCGAGCAGCGCAGGTTGAGGTTGATGGCATCGCTCCCGATACAAAGCAGGCAATAACTCAATCGCCCGGTCATAGGCAGCCTCTTTCGTTCGACCTGGACTTCGGCGATTCCGCACGAGATTGCAGTGATTTTGAGCCAGGCGGGAGAGGTGCGCAGTGAGCCCCGTCACCCAAGGTGAGAGCGCAGTTTGGTAACTCGACTCACGGCCACCCCCGAGGCCCGAAAAGGCCCTTCTGAGCGGCTTTCGGTCTTGGAAAACCCCGGATTTCCGCGCTACAATCGCGGCTGCATGCCAGAGGCCCGGTCGGTCGTGGTCTATTCGCGCAAGGGCTGCCACCTGTGCGAGGTGGTCAAGGAGAGTCTCGTCAAGCTTTCACGCCGCGGCGGATTCACCTGGCAGGAAGTCGACGTCGACGCCGATGCGGAACTGCGGCGGCAGTTCAACGATGAGGTTCCCGTAGTCTTCATCGATGGACGCAAGGCCTTCAAATACCGGATGGATGAGAGAGAGTTCCTGCGCAAGCTGGCCAGCTGACTTTCTGATCTGTCATCGAAATCTTTCGCTACAATCTCTCCCGGCATGTTACGAACCCGCCTATTCGCGGATGCGCACAACTTGTTCCTGCATGAGCTTGTGCTGGAATCGTGCCGGAGGAATCCGCAAAAAGTGGCGCTGGTTGACACCTCCTGCGGACTGCGGCTCACCTTCGCCGAGTACGGGGAACGAGTAGAGTCGACGGCGCGGGGATTGATCGCCGCCGGAATCAAGCCGGGCGACGTGGTTGCGATCTTCCTGGCGAACTCGTGGGAATTTTGCGTCGCCTTCCATGCGGCGGAACTGGCGGGCGCGATTCCTACGCTTCTGAATCCTACGTACCGCGAGCGCGAGGTGCGCTACCAGGTTGAGAACTCCGGCGCGGTTATCCTGATTACGGACGGCGCGAATATCGAAGGGATCCGTCTGGACGGCCTTCCTCATTTGCGGCGCGTATACGTCACACGCCAGCCTGTGCCCGGGACTGAGCCGTTTGCGAACCTGCTGCACAAAGGGACGACGAGTTTTCCGAGACCCGATCAGGCACCGGAACAAACCCTGGCCGTGCTTCCCTACTCCAGCGGCACAACCGGATTGCCAAAGGGAGTGATGCTCTCGCATTACAACCTGGTGGCGAACGTGTATCAGGTGATCGGACCCCATGCCGCCAAGCTCAGCGCGGCGGACAAAATTCTGTGCTGCCTGCCGCTCTATCACATTTACGGCCTGAATGTGATTTTGAATCCGTCGCTGATTTTGGGAGCAACGCTGGTTCTTCTGCCGCGCTTCAATGTCCAGCATCTGACCAGCCTGCTTGTTCCGGAAGAGATCAGCATGATGCCGATGGTGCCTCCCGCGATCAACGCGCTATGCCAGGCTGCCGAGGCGGGACAATTTCCTCGCGACCACAACGTGCATTGGGTGAAGTCTGGCGCGGCACCGTTAGCGCCCGATTTGGCGCGCCGCTTCACTACCTTGACGAATATACGGGTCATGCAGGGTTACGGAATGACCGAAGCATCCCCTGTCACGCATATAGGATTTCTCGAGCCAGAGCTCTATCACCCGGATTCCATCGGGCATCCGGTCGCGGAAACCGAGTGCCGCATTCTGTCGCAGACGGAGATCGATCCTTCACAGAGTGTCGATGACTTGACTGAAGCTCCGTCGGGCCAACCCGGCGAACTGGTGATGCGCGGGCCGCAATTCATGCTGGGATACTGGAAGGAGCCGCAAGCCACTGCTGCCGTGCTGCGCAACGGCTGGTACTGGTCCGGTGACATCGTTACACGCGATCGCGAGGGATTCTACCGAGTCGTCGACCGACGCAAAGAGATGATCAAGTACAAAGGTTTCCCAGTGGCGCCCGCCGAGGTTGAAGCTGTGCTGCTGGAACACCCGGCGGTAAAGGAGTGCGGCGTGGTCGGACGCGCGGATGACGCCGCGGGAGAAATCCCGGTTGCGTTCGTCGCTTTGCGGAACGGATACATGGAAAGCGGCAAACTGGGAGAGGAACTTTGCGCGTTCGTGGGCGAGCGGTTGACCCACTACAAACAGCCGCGTGAAGTGCGATTCGTCGACGCTGTGCCGAAAACGGCGTCGGGAAAAATCCTGCGGCGCGAACTCAGAAAAACGTTTGCCTGACTTGTGCGGGCTCTCGCGCAGGTGCGGGAAGCCCGCAGATGTGACACCCTTTTGACATCCCACTGACAATCCTTTAGCGCATCCCTCCGAAGATGGCTCCAGGCACCATTCGGTGTGCCGAGCAATGGCCGGAACCCCGCTCACAAGCTCACTCCCAAATCAGGTTGGCGGTATCGACGGCGCACACAAACAAATTAAACAGATCGACTTCAGCCACTGGAGGAATGTCATGAACTTGTCTTTGTGGAAGAGACTTGCGGGGACAGCCCTGCTCATCGCAGGCTGCGCCGGGCTGGTAGCGGCCCAGAGCGAGGATTTCAACCGGCGCGGGAACATCCTGATCTCAGATCAGTACAACAACCGCGTGATCGAGGTAAATCCAACAACGCATCGGATCGTATGGCACTTCGGCAATGGATCGAGCGTGGCCGGGCCGCATTCGGTCGTGGGAGTGAACGATGCCCAGCGGATCGGGCCATTCACTCTGGTAGCAGGGACGGGCGTTCCGGCGGGAGCTGAGCCGACTTGCCCGAACGGTTGCGCGGACAACCGGGTGATGATCGTCGCTCCGGACGGCCGCATTATCTGGCAGTACGGCGGCGCAGGCGTGACGGGAGCAGGGCCCGATCAATTGAATACGCCCGTGCAGAATACGTGGCTGCCCTACTGCGACATCCTGGTCAGTGACCAGGGGAATCAGCGGATCATCGAGATCACGCTCGATAAGAAAATTGTGTGGCAATACGGGCAGACCGGCGTCGCCGGAGATGGAGCCAACCAGCTGAACAGCCCCAACAGCGCGGAGTTGCTACGGAACGGACATATCCTGATCGCTGACGAAGCGAACAACCGTGTCATCGAAGTCACGCGTGGCCACAAGATTGTGTGGAGCTACGGGTGTGCGACGTGCACGCAACTGAACGGAGCCGCATTCGCCAGCCGGCTTCCGAATGGCGATACGCTGATTACCGACTCAAACAATAACCGCATCCTCGAAGTCGACATGGGTGGAACCGTGGTGTGGAGCTACTCGACAAATGCACGTCCGGGCAGCGTGTCAGCGCCACTGCCTACGCGCGCAGTGCGGCTGCGCAATGGGAACACACTGATCAGCGATCAATACAACATGCAGGTCATCGAAGTGACTCCCGCAGGAAAAATCGTGTTCACGCAAGGACAGATCGGGGTAGCGGCGAACACGTTTGATCACTTGAATGGTCCGTACGATGCGAAAGTACTTGGAGACTACACCGGTCTGACGCCTCCATTCTTCGAAGACAACTCAAGATGAAATTCGCCAGTGCTTGAGGCCTCGCCACTGCGACCTTTGTGTCTGGTTGGAGTGGCGAAGCCTCTGCCCTTCCAGATCCAGCCAGCAGTGCAGGTTTCAGCCCGGATGCTTGGGCACCCGGGATTCAGAATGGAAACAGCTATGCACCTTCGTGCCTTGATTCGCACATGCGAGCAGGGCTAGATTCCCTTTCACATTTAGTTTGTTCTCTCCTCATTCGAGAAGTACGAATCTCCTTGGGGCCCCCGCCACGCACACGCGCCGCTGCGCCCGCAAGCAGGCATGGCACCCACTGTTCCCGGGCCGAAGCCTGAACCCGTAAGCCAGCACGACTGCATCCGCGATTCCGCAACTTCGTCTGCACGGCACAAGTGTGTCCATCTCACGGAGGTATTCATGTTGATGAAAAGATGGCAGCTCTCCCCTTTTGTTCTTGGAATTGCGTTGATCGCGTTTCCTACCGCGACCGTGCATGCACAGAACGATCCCGGGCCGCGTTCCGGACCGCCGGGCGCCGGCAGCTTCTACCCTTTACTGAATGCAAACGAGCAAGCATTCTTCAGCCAGGCGCAGCAGCGCTTTCAGGAGATTGATTCCGTTTTAGGCACCATCACCGGAGAATCAGGAAGTGGCCTGGGCCCGACGTACAACGGCAACAGTTGCGCCCAGTGCCACGCACAGCCTTCTATGGGAGGCTCAAGCCCGGGGCTGACAAGCCCGCAGAATGCGATTCCCAACCCGCAGGTTGCGCTCGCCACGCTGGATGGCGCCATCAACACGGTTCCACCGTTTATCACAACGAATGGGCCGGTGCGGGAAGCGCGATTCATCCGGACATCAAATGGCGCGCTGGATGGAGGCGTTCATGACCTCTATACCATCACGGGACGATCCGATGCATCGGGCTGCAGACTGGCTCAACCCAACTTCGCAGCGGCGTTGTCGCAAGGCAACGTGATCTTCCGCATCCCGACGCCGCTCTTTGGCCTGGGACTGATTGAGGCCACGCCCGACTCCGTTCTGCAAGCGAACCTTGCAGCCACGGCGTCGGCACGGGCTAACATGAGAATTGGCGGCGAATTCAATAGCAGCGGAAACGATGGAACGATCACACGTTTCGGCTGGAAGGCACAGAACAAGTCTCTGCTGATGTTTGCCGGCGAGGCTTACAACGTGGAGCAGGGCGTGTCGAACGAACTGTTTCCGAACGAGCGCATGGCAATACCGGGCTGCACGTTCAACACTTCGCCGGAGGATCCGACGAACCTGCTCAACGGAAACTCCAGTAGTTCGAATTACAACACGATGGTCGGTACGGCGTCGGAGATGTCGTCGGATGTCGTGAACTTCGCAGCGTTCATCCGAATGACTGCCCCGCCGACGCCGGCAGCGTCGACCGCTTCCACGCAGAATGGAGCGAACCTGTTCAACGCTGTCGGCTGTGCACTTTGTCATTCCCCCGCGCTCACCACAGGACAGGCGCGGTACACGGGGATGTCGAACATCACCTATAACCCCTACTCGGACTTTGCTCTTCATCACATGGGCGTTGGACTTTCCGATGGAGTCCATCAAGGAGCCGCTGGGCCGGACGAGTTCCGCACCGCGCCATTGTGGGGGCTCGGACAACGGCTGTACTTCCTGCACGATGGAAGGACCAGCGACCTGATCCAGGCGATCCACGCCCACAGCAGTTCAGGGTCGGAGGCGAACCTGGTGGTGCGGAGGTTCGGAACGCTGAGCCCGTCGCAAGTGCAAGACCTGTTGAATTTCCTGCGCTCGCTTTGAGAGGTCGCGGGACGGTCGCGGAGGATGGGGGCGAAGCCTCCGCGGCCGCGTGATTTCAATGATGAATGTTGATTACTGGATTGCGGAATGGAAATGGTTGACGCGTTGCGCCGGGTTTTTCATTCGTCATTCAACAATTGTCATTCCACGATCGTTATCAACGATTTGCTCACTGCTTTGCGGCGCTTTCGTCCTTCGCGGGCAGCTTGCGGGTAACCAGAAAGCTCCACATCACGTCGTCGGCGTTGAAGTCGTTGCTGGTCTTGCCGATTGTGTTTTCTGGCTCGTATTGCTGTCCTCCGGGCCATGTGTTGCCACCGCCCTTCACGCTGTAGAGTTCCACCTGCGCCGCCCGACCGCAGCCGTTGTAGGTGTCGACCTTGGTCTCCATGCCGCCCTTCTCGTGGGCTGAGATCTTGGTTTTGTCCGGCTTCTCCGCGCAGCGGTCAATCCTGCCCCAGGCCTTCGCGCTGTCTTCCGCGGAGAGGACGGGAAGATTCAGGTTCTTCTCGGTGCCACCGTTGTAGGGAACGACCGGGTCGGAGGTGCCATTGATCATCAGCAGCGAAACGGGACGCGAGGGGAGGCAGGTCATAGTTTTTGGCATGTCGGCTCCCACGGCCGCGACCGCCGCGATGCGATCGGAAACAGCACAACCGGCGCGAAGACTCATCAGCCCTCCCTCGGAGAGTCCGACGGTGTAGATGCGGGCGGGATCGGCGGAGAACTTCGAGGTCAATGTGTCGAGCATGTGGTTGAGGAAACTAACATCGTCGGCCTGCGCCGATTTGTGGTCTTCATCCGGCTCGCGATTTCGAGGTTGCTGTTGGCCTCCGCCAGGGTAGCCGCCACCGCCTCCCGGGTATCCGCCGCCTCCGGGATATCCACCACCGTAGCCACCGTGATGATGCCCATGATTTCCGGGGCCCATGCCCATGGGGCGGCGCTCCGGAGCCTGGACGCCGACGTTCCAGCGGCCATGCAGGGCGAAGGGATAGACGGCGATGATGCCATCCTTGTCGGCGAGTTCGTCGAAGCGGGTGAGGCGCTCCATGTCGTCGGCGTCCTGATTCATTCCGTGGAACAGGATCACTACCGGATAGCGCTGCTGCGGGTTGTAGCCGCGGGGCAGGCGCACCAGGAACGTGCGGTCGACATCATCGACGGTAATCTTTTCCCGCGTTTCCTGGGCGTAGCTGGAGTTCACGAAAGGGAGAGCAATGATGAGAGCGGTCAAACAGGCGGCGGCGAGGGTGACTGCTCCCGCGTGGGGTCGTTCAGAAGGCATCCATTTCTCCAAAGCGGAGATCCGCTTACCCCGAGCGAGCCCCTTCGCATGCTTGGAAGCATACGCCAGCCCTGGAGTTGGCTGCATGGAACTTTTCCCGCGGCGGATGCGTAACCGATGGTGTAAGCGGCTGGCAAGACAAACCATTCAGCCCACGGCTTTGCGGGTAGGAGCGAAAAGGAGAGGCGCCATGGACGGACTCACTGGACTAGCGGCAGTGGTAATGATATTCGGAATGCCGACGGCAGTTCTCGGCATGTATACGTTTTACCGGGTGCGGAAATTGCGCACCGAAGAACGGATGGCGGCGATGCAGCGCGGTGTGGCGATCCCGATGGAACCGGAGTTGCCGGAATCGGCCCGGTCGCGGCGCTATGGAATCCTGTCGATTGCCGGAGCCGTCGGCTACATGCTGGCCTTCAGCATACTGGCCAAGTACGAACCTGACGCGATCGAAGCCGCAGCGTTCGGAGCGATTCCCTTCATGCTGGGACTGGGATATCTGCTGGATTCGCTGCTGATTCACCGCGACGGGAAAGCGACGGCGTAAGGTTCGCCGGAATCTCGTTGTCAACGTGGGTGCCCCACTTCAGGCCTGCTTTGCCAGAAGTGGGGATTTTCTTTTCGTCTCAAGTTTTACTTCCCGGTGAGGAAATCGAACTGCGCATCGTTCAGCGGGACCACACTCAGCCTTCCCTGCCGCGCCAATGGCGAGTCGGCGAACAACGTGCTTGATTTCGCGTCAGCCAGCGTGACTGGCTTCGCATTTGCGCTGCCGACCTTGATCTTCACCTGCGGATTGCGCGCGTCGGAGGAATCGACGGACACGACTGTGGCAGTGCCCACAGCGCTTTTTTCATCTCCGGTGTGGTAGATCACAAGACGCTCTCCCGGCTTCATGCTGCGGAGATTCTTCAGGGCCACTGGATTTGAAACGCCATCCCAAATTGTCGTCTTGTCGCGCTGCAAGTCGGCGAACGAATAGCTCGAGGGTTCGGTCTTTAGCAAGTAGTTCATGGATCGCTCTCTGAATACAGCTAATTCGGTTTCTTGTCGTTGGAATCAGGCTTGGCTTGTCCGCCGGAATCCGGTGGGTGATCGGAATAGATCGAGTACTGCCCTGCTGGCCGCTTTAACTTGATGGTGAGCTCCATCTTCGGCTTTTCGACGTCAAAATCCTCGCCGTAGGTTTGAAATCCCTGAGCGAGAACCTGGACCCGCAGCATGCCGTACGGGATGCCGTCGAAGTCGCATTTGCCGTCACCGTCGGTCTTCAATTCCATGCCGCCCTTTTCCTGTTTTCCCTTGGGATTAACCGGGTGCATGATCACGGCGGCGTTGCGCACGGGCTTGCCGTTGTCATCTTTGACGACCACAAAGTTCAGCCAGGAAGTGGGGCCTTCATCTTTGTCTTTCTGAGCTACGGCGCTTCCGGGCAACAGGACCAGCGGGAGCAGAACGATCCACCAGACTCGTGTCGTATTCATTCGAGCCATTGTATGCAGTCGCGCAGGCGTATGTCATCTCCGCGTGTCGGCGGTTCTTGCTAGCCGGGTTGCGACGGGCCGGTGATGGGTGAGCCACGGCTCCCGCGCCTCTTTTACAATTCATCTGTGAGAACGTGGGACGTCATCATCGTTGGCGGCGGGATCATCGGGCTGTCGCTCGCACTCGCCCTGCGCAAGCGTCGAGCCAGTGTTTTGGTGGTGGAGCGGGGAGAGCCGGGGCGGGAGGCTTCGCATGCGGCCGGCGGGATGCTGGTGGATTGTCCGCTGGAGACTCCTGCGGCGCTGCAGAGCTTAGCCCGCGCCAGCGCGCAGATGTATCCGGAATTTGCCCATGAGTTGGAAATGGAGTCGGGAGGCAAGGTCGATCTTCGGGATTTCGGGACGATTCTATTCGCATCCCCGGGAGACGCATCGTCTCTGGGCTCGGAAGCGCAATTGACTTCGGCTGCTTTGGCTGAGTTGGAGCCTGCTCTGAAGTCAGAGGCTGGCGCAGTATTTCTCAAGGAGCGCAGCGTCGATCCTCGGGCACTCGCCGCGGCTGCCTTCAAGGCGGCGAAGCATCGTGGAGTGGACTTCTCTTCGGGGGATCCAGTAGCGGGAATTGAGTTAGGAAACGGCCGGGTTTGCGCGGTCGTGACAGCGAAAACTTCGTTTGCCGCGAACAAGGTCGTCAACTGTGCGGGCGCGTGGGCGGGGCAGATCGGGCCGCTCGCATTCCCTACACGTCCGGTCAAGGGACAGATGTTGTGCCTGGCCATGGCTTCGCGGGCGCTCTTGAAACATGTGATTCGATCGCCGAAGGCTTACCTGATCCCACGGAGCGATGGGCGTCTTCTGGTCGGGGCCACGGTGGAGGAAGCTGGGTTCGACAAGCGCACGGATGCAGAGACGATTCAGCGGCAGCATCGTGCGGCGATCGAGCTGGTGCCGAAGCTGGCGGAGGCGAAGATTCTCGAAGATTGGGCCGGGCTGCGACCGGGAACGCCCGATGGATTGCCGATTCTGGGAGAGACCGGAACGAGGGGGTATTTTGTGGCGACCGGACATTTCCGGGATGGGATCTTGTTGGCGCCGGTAACAGCGGCGATTATGGCCGATATCGTGAGCGGGGATCGGCCCGCGTTCGATATCGCGGCATTTTCGGCGGCGCGGTTTGAGAATGCTGGGGTTCCCCTCAAGCGCTGAAGCGCGGACTGAGTGAGACCTAGCGTGGCCCGAGTGAACTCGTGCTCGTCCCCTGGGTTTGGCTGTGAAGACAGTATCCCTAGCGGGGCGCCGGCGCTACCTCGCTCTCTACTCTCTCTAGGCGTGCGGGCGCGAACAGTGCTACTATCTTTGCCATTCCCCTGTCCCCCCCAACGTTCTCCAAAACCAGCGTTTTACTCCTTAAGGAGGATTTGTCATGGGTGACAACAGCTTCGATGTTAGCTTTTCGGCGCTTCCGCCGGACCTTCAGATGAAGCTCTGGGTGCTGGCGCTCGACGCCAACACCAGCAAAGTAGCCATCGCCTACAAGCCCGGCACCTTCACAACCAGCCTGACCTACAACTATGGCGGCAACTTGCAGGCCTCCTTGAGCATGCGCAGGGGTCCGACGACGACACTGGGCTTCAATCCTTCAAGCGGACAAGTCGACCTGGGCCTCGTATTTCAAGGATTCGACTTCGGGGCAACCGCGAACTACACACAGAAATCCGTGGGTGTGAATCTTACTTACGGCGCCAAGCTGCTGCCGTATCCGGATGAACTCTCAGGCGTGTTCGACTCGGCGGCGGGCGGGCTGCAGAGCATGGCGAAGGACATCGGCGCGGCCCCCAACAATCCGCTGGCATGGTACAAGCTGCACAGCAACGATGCGGCGACCATCAGCAAGGCGGTCAGCACCGTCCAGGACATTGCGAAGTCGGGGAGCGGTGATAAGTTCGGGGTAGGCCTTCGGTTGAACTACAACCAGCAGAATGGATTCACGATCTACGGCGGCGCGATCTGGAAGTTTTGAGATTCAAGATCGGGCAAGCTGCGTGAAGTGGCGGGCCGGCTTTCACGAAGGCCGGCCTCTCTCCGCCTCCACTTCGCGTTATACTGATGCGTTTGCTTGGCGCTCTGGCTCCGCGCTCTTGCGGCGTCCGCCGAGATTCTGATGTTCACAAGAAAGGACGCATTCCGATGGCTTCTCCGGCCGTAGATTTTGCCCGCAGTAATCAGCAGCGTTTTCTAAACGAACTTAAAGATCTTCTCCGCATTCCCAGCGTCAGCACCCTCGAAGAACACAAGCCCGACATCCAGAAGGCAGCCGACTTTGTGGCTGGAGAGCTGCGCCGCATCGGCATGGAAAATGTCGAGGTTATCGCGACCAAGGGGCATCCGTTGATTTACGCCGATTGGCTGCACGCTTCCGGGAAGCCGACCGTGTTGTGCTATGCGCATTACGATGTGCAACCGGCCGAACCGCTCGACGAGTGGCATACGCCGCCGTTTGAGCCCACCGAGCGCAACAACAACATCTACGCGCGCGGGGCAGTCGACGACAAGGGCCAGCTCTGGATGGAAGTGAAGGCGCTCGAGGCATTGTTTCAGGCGGGTGGCGGCAAGCTCCCCATTAATGTGAAGGTGATCTTCGAGGGCGAGGAAGAAGTTGGCGGAGAGGCGATTGCCGAATATCTCCGCAAGCAGAAGGCGAAGCTGAAGGCCGACTTTGCGCTGGTTTGCGATACGGAATTGTTTGCCCCCAACCTTCCGACCTTGTGCGTCGGGCTGCGCGGGCTGGTTTATACCGAGATCGAGGCGTATGGCGCGAAAACTGATCTGCACTCGGGCATGTACGGCGGCGCGGCGCCGAATCCGTTTTTTGCCCTGATCGAAATGATCAGCAAGATGAAGGACTCGAAGGGCAAAGTTCTGATCCCGGGATTCTATAAGGGCGTAAAGGCTCCGACGGCCGCCGAGTTGAAGGCATGGAAGCGGCTGCCATTCAATGAGGAGCACTACCGGAAGACTGAGGTCGGTTCAAAAGTGCTGACTGGAGAGCCCGGATATTCAGTGCTTTATCGGACATGGGCTCGTCCAACGCTTGAAGTGCATGGGATGCCGGGAGGCTTCGTCGCGGACGGCGCGAAAACCGTGATTCCGGCGAAGGCCAAGGCAAAGGTCTCCATGCGGCTGGTTCCGAACCAGGATCCGGACGACATCCTTAAGAAGTACCTGGCGTTCGTGAAGAAGAGCACGCCAAAGGGGATCGAGACCAAGGTCAAAGTGTGGAGCAAGGGACCGGCGTGCGTGGTCAGCACCGATAACGTGTACATCGAAGCCGCGACCCAGGCTCTGCACGATGTATTCAAGAAGGACACGGTGTTCATCCGCAGCGGCGGGTCGATTCCGATCGTGACCGACTTCCAGGATGTGCTGAAAATTCCCAGCGTGATGATGGGATTCGGCCTTCCCGATGACAATCTGCATGCGCCGAACGAGAAGTTTCATATCCCGAATTTTTATCGCGGGATTGAGACCATTTGCCTGTTCTTTGAGAAGCTGGGCGCTTAAGTCTTAATTAAAGAATGCCAGTGAGGGACGGCCGCGCGGGCCGTCCCTTTTCCTTGCTTAGCCGACAGCGGGTTCGATGGCCGATAGCCGATGCCCTGTTGAACTAACCCTCGTCATCCTTCACCGCGACCTCTTTCATCTCCTTGATTTCAGTGATGACGATTGCGCGCGTCCCGGTGCGTTCGAACACAATCCCGCTCGCGCGCACGTACTTGCCGACGTACGGCATCAGTACCCGGCGCTGATCCGAGTCGGGCATCTTGCCAGAGATCGGGAAATAGAGCTGGCCATCTTCCGTCAGGATAACCAGCGGCGAGCCACCCCTCACGCAATCGCGTACGCACTTGCTGCCCATGCGTCTCGGATTATTATCAAGATTCTGGATGGGACAGGCAACATCCCGAACCAGGCCCTCGATCGTTTCTTTGGAGACGTTGGCGCGGGCGCCCGCCATATCCGTAGTCTGAGGAGACTGGGACGCCGCCAGGAGAATCCCGCAGCACGCAAGCAAGGCAATCTGCAAGGGTCGGAGCATCAGGTTTTCCTTTTTTCTGGGAGTCGGTTTCAGATTTTCTGTGGTCTGAGACATCACTCAAAACACCTGCCGGCACATTTTGCGCGCAGTGAAGATGTTACGCTAAACCACTCCCATCGTAATTCGGTTCGCACGAAGCGCCCTGTAGAATCTTCGACAATCACCGATGGCGATGTTCGTTCACTTGACGACCGAGTCGCTCACCTCCCGGGTTAAGCGAAATGGAATTGCGCGCTTGCGGAACGCAATGGGCGCATTACCGCGTGGTGTTTACGCAGTGCCAGTCGCTCGGAATTTTTATGCGTCTCACCAGTGGCTCAGAGAGTTGAAGCGTCGTAATCAGGGGCCAATTTCGGGTATCTACTTTCGGGTTCCAGATGAGGAACCCGTCTGGCTAGGCCATTACGGGCAGATTCATCGACTCCTAACCGCCGCTGAGGCCGTAGCGCAGTTCACGGACGCGGAGGACCCTTTTGGTTGGGAAGTTGTGATACCTCGTCGTATTGAAGCAAACGAGATTCACAAGGTTCGGCGTTTGCCCCAAGTGATCGGGTGGAGATTCTCGCCGAAAGCGAAGGGCAAACGACCGTTCTGCACGTGCAAATTCTGCACTCGCGGCGAGTACGGCAGCCGAAAGCTGCGAAAAAGACTTGGCTCACCGGACGACGAGCAAAACAGGCAAGTTGCTAACCTTTGAAAGGCCCATCCGCACTTCCCGGTTGCGTGGCTTCCCTGGCTGCGCTAGCCTTGAATTGCTCTCGCGGTTCTCCCACCTCGTTTTGACTTTCCAGCCATAATCCGTGCAATTGTTGCGATGTGTGTGCAATGGAGCGCGGTAGGCCGCGAGGTCACACAATATATAGTGTTATATTGCTTGACCCCGGTGCAATTTCACCGTTACAGTAGCTTAAATTTGTGCCTGCCCTGTCCAGCCCTGGGTGAGCAATGACATCAGCGCGTTCCTGTGGCATCGTTTCCCGGCCTGCAGGAATCAGGATGGTAAACACGCCCGGTTCGGCATGGGCGGCACCGTCAAAATCCGCGTCCAGTCGGAAGTTGCGGCCGGGACGAGGCACCCGGAACTAGGAGTCGACGTTGCTCAAACTGAAGAAGCTGCAGATTCTCGGGTTCAAGTCATTCTGTGACCGCACCGAACTCAAGTTCCACGGGGACGGGGTGGCGGCCATTATCGGTCCGAACGGATGCGGCAAGTCCAACATCGCGGACGCGATCTCGTGGGTGCTCGGCGAGCAGTCGGCCAAGACCCTGCGGGGATCGCGCATGGAAGACGTGATCTTCGCCGGCACGCGCGACCGCAAGCCCACCGGCATGGCCGAGGTGTCTCTCACCCTGATTGACCCCGAGGAGTACGGTGGATCGGACGCCAATACGGCGACGGAAATCGAGATTCAGGACGACATGCCGGCGGATGAGGCGCATCTCGCCGATGACTGGGATGAGGCGGCGATCCGGTCGCGCATCGCAACAGAAACTGAGCAGGCGGTCGAAGACGCGCAGCCCGGAAAGACCGAAGAAGTAGAAGTGCCGCGGTCGAAAATCAATACCATCGCGGTCGCGTTCCCTGACGACGAGCCAATCTTTGCTCTGCCCGCGCACAACGTCACAGCTCCGGCGGCCAGCGCGGCGGTCGGGACGGCGGCACCGCACGTCGTGCTGAAGATCCGGCGACGGAAGTTCAACCAGCAGCAGTTTCATCACGGCGAAATTCATGTAACACGGCGGTTGTTCCGTTCGGGCGATAGCGAATACCTGCTGAATGGGAAGCTCTGCCGGTTGCGGGATATCCAGGAATTGTTCATGGGAACGGGCCTGGGGCCGGAGTCCTACGCGCTGATTGAGCAGGGGCGCATCGGGCAGATTCTGAGCAGCCGTCCGACGGACCGACGGGCGATTCTCGAAGAAGCCGCGGGCATTACCAAGTTCAAGACCAAGAAGCGGCTGGCGGAAGCGCGCCTGGAAGACGCCAAGCTGAACCTGAACCGGGTCAACGACATTTTTGACGAAGTCACGCGGCAGATGAACTCGCTGAAGCGGCAGGCTTCCAAGGCCGAGCGCTATGCAAAACTGCGCGAGGAGATGCGGGCGAAACTGCGGCTGGTGCTCGCCAGCAAGTTCACCGCGCTGGAGCAGGAGAATGCGGAGATCGACGCGCAGCTCAATGCGTTGGCCGAGGAGATGCATCACCGCTCGGAAACCGTGCAGCAATTCGAGGCCGAGCACAACGAGCGCACGCAGCGGGGCTATACGATCGAAGCAGAGCTGCGCGAGAACCGAGACCGTATCAGCCAGATCGCGATGGAGATCGACCGGGCGCAGGCGCGGCGGCGGCACAATGAGGAGCGTTGCGCGGAGTTGGTGGTGCGGACGGCGTCGGCGGAGGCAGAGCTAGCGCAAGCGCGGCATCGGCTGACCGCGCTCGAAGCGGAACGCGAATCGAACCGGCAACTGCTGGAATCGGCCGCCGGGGACGTGGCGGCAGCGCAGAGCGATTTCGCTCTCTGCCAGCAGGATGCGGCGGCAGCGGCGGCGAACCTGGCCGAGATCGAGCGGCAGCAGGAAGAAGCGCGGGTTGCGATCTTCGATACGGTGTCAGCGGCATCGCGCTTGCGCAATCAACTAGCGCAGGCGGAGGAGCGGCTTGCCGGGGCCGATCGTGAATCGCGGCGGCTCGACGCCGAGATTCTCAATACCAATGTTCAAATCGAGGCATTTGGAGGCCAGCGCGGGCAATTGGCGCTGGAATTTGAGACCGTTACGCAGCGCGTCAACGGAATTACGGAAGAGATTGGCCGCGTGCGGGTCTTGATTGAGTCGAAAAAGCAGGAAGAAATGCACGCGAAAACCCGGCTTGACGGTCTGCGTGCGGAATACGCGACGGCGCTGGGAAAGAGGGGATCGCTCGAAGCGGTCATCGCCGAACATGGATACTCGACAGAATCCGTCCGGCGGCTGTTCCAATCCGGAGTGATGCAGAGCGGGCTCGCCCCGGTGGGAGTTCTGGCGGACTTTCTTGAAGTGGAGCCGAAGTTCGAGCGGGTCGTAGAAGATTTTTTGCGCGACGAGCTCAATTATGTTGTCGTGAAGTCCTGGGATGCCGCCGATGAAGGCTTGCGCATGTTGCGCACCGACGTGGACGGTCGGGCAACGTTCCTGGTTCATCCCGAGGATGCGCAGGCGAAGTTTTCCTTCGTGCTGGATGAAGCGGCGCACTCCGCTCCACCGGCCGCGCAGATCATCCCCTTGAAGCACACGATTCGCGTTCTGAACGGCTTTGGGAAGTCGCTGGAAGTCGTCCTGCCGAAGTTGCGGGATGGCTACATCGTCCCGGAATCGGACGTAGCGCGCGGCCTGGCGCTGGAGAATCCGGACGCCTTCTTTCTTTCCCAATCGGGTGAGTGTTTCCACAACGTGACGGTCACTGGCGGAAAGCAGCGCGCCGAAGGCCCACTTTCGATGAAGCGCGAGCTCCGCGAAGTCGTGCGCCAGCTCGAAGACCTCGAACGGGCCCTACGCGACGAGGAAATGCGCGTGCTGACCCTGGGCCGCGAAATCAAGGAGCTCACTTCCCTGCTCGAACGCTTGGATGGCGAGAAGCGTGAAGCCGAGCATCAGGTCATGACCTCGAGCCACATGCTGCAGCAGCTCGATTCGGAAATGACTCGTGTGCACGAGCGGCTCAGCGTGTCGGAGGCCGAGTTGCAGCGGCTGGCAGCGGAGCGCTCGGAGCAGGAAAGCATTGTCTGCGCGCGGCAGAGTGAGATCGAAGTTTTGGACGCGCAGCGGATGGAACTCGAGCAGCAGATCGCTGCGGCGCAGGAGTCTCTGGTGGCGTTGCGGCAGCGGCGGGAGGAATCGGCGGCGACGACGTCGCAGCATGCGGCCCGCGTCGCGACCCTGGAGGAGCGTCACCGATCGGCAGCGGCGGTGCTGGAGCGGATCGACTCGCTGTTCGCCGAGATGGGCGAGCGGGTCGAGGCCCTGGCGTCGCAGATCGAAGGCGCGGCAGCGGAGAAGCTGCAGCGCGAGAGTGAGAATCAGCAACTGGAGCAGCATGCCGCGGATCTCGAGGCGGAACGCAATGCTGCCCAGGTTCGCGAGGGCCTGCTGCAATTTGAAACCGAGCAGCTTCGCGCGCGCTTGCTGGAGATCGACGAGGAGCTGCGCAACAGCCGGCTGCTGCTCGATCAAGCTCGCGACAAGAAAGGCGAGCTATCGGCGGCCATTGCCAAGCTGCAGTCTGACGTACAGCACATGGCCGAGACCTGTTTGAACGAACTGGGAATCGAGAAGCCAGTACTCCTGGCGGATACGACCCTGGAACCGGTGACAGGCGATCAGCTCGTGGCCGAAGACCAGCTATATCGAGAGATGCGGACAAAGCTCGATGCCATGGGCCCGGTCAACATGATGGCGCTGGAAGAGTATAAGGAAACGGCCGAGCGGCACGCGTTCCTGGAGACGCAACGCAAGGACCTGATTGCTTCCATCGAGAATACGACGGCAACAATCCGGGAGATTGATCAAGTATCCCGCCAGAAGTTCGAGGAGGCGTTCCACAAGATCAACGAAAACTTCCAGGCGACATTCAAGAAGCTTTTTGGCGGCGGCCATGCGTTCATGAAACTGACCGACGAGGAAAACAGCGCCGAGAGCGGGATCGACGTTGTGGCATCACCTCCCGGCAAGCGGCTGCAAAGCGTGCTGCTGCTCTCCGGCGGAGAGAAGGCGCTGACGGCTCTTTCCCTGCTGGTTGGTATCTTCCAGTACACACCCAGCCCGTTCTGCATCCTGGACGAGGTCGACGCGCCACTCGACGAAGCCAATATCGGACGGTTCACGGAGCTGGTTCGCGAGATGAGCGTGCAGACGCAGTTCGTCCTCATTACCCACAGCAAGAAGACGATGAGCATCGCACCGGTGCTCTATGGCGTCACAATGCAGGAGCCGGGGGTTTCTAAGCTGGTATCGGTGCGGTTCGGCGTGCAGTAGAGATTCGCGCTTGCCGGGGAGCTATTCTCGGTCTTCGCAGATTCGCTTACGGGAGGCGAAGCGAGCCGCGTCTGCGCGGCTAGTCCATTTATCCACTTCTTTCCTCAGTTTTTCCACAAACAAAACAAGCCGGACGCCTTGCTGGACGGCTGTTTTCGGTGTCTCAATTCCTGTCAATGTTTTTCAAGCGAAACGAGCGATGCGCGCAGAGTGTATCGTGATCTGAGTCGTTGACAAAATTTCCTGAGCAGCTAGAATACGCAGCGCTCCTTACCTGTAAAATTTCAACTATGGTATCCGACCTTCTCGATCCCGTTCTTCTGCAGACAGACATTCCCGACCTTAAACTTCATGCCAGCGGCAAGGTGCGCGACGTGTATAACGTCAACGACCAGCAGCTGCTTTTCGTGGCTACCGACCGGATTTCAGCATTCGATTACATCCTGGCGACGGGCATTCCCCATAAAGGACGTGTGCTGAGCCAGATGTCGCTTTTCTGGTTCGATTTTCTCGCCGACATTGTCCCCAACCACCTGATTACCGCCGACGTGGAGCAGTATCCAGCGACGATACGGAAGTACGCCGACCAGCTGCGCGGCCGTTCGATGCTGGTGCAGCGCGCCGAAATGTTTCCAGTGGAGTGCGTGGTGCGCGGCTACATCTCCGGATCTGCCTGGAAGGAATACAAGGCGTCCGGCAAAGTTTGCGGCATCACATTGCCGGCCAACCTGAAAGAATCCGACCAGCTGCCGGAGCCGATCTTTACTCCGGCGACCAAAGCCACGACTGGCCACGACGAGAATATTTCTTTCGACGAGATGTGCAAGATTGTCGGCACAGAGACCGCCAGCCACCTGCGCGACCTGACGCTGCGCGTTTATAAGAAAGCGGCAGCGTATGCGCGGCAACGCGGCATCATAATCGCCGACACCAAGTTCGAGTTTGGGCGCACGGCCAAGGGCATCACGTTGGCCGATGAAGTCCTGACTCCAGATTCTTCCCGCTTCTGGCCAGCAGATAAGTACGGCCCCGGCCGGGCGCAGGAGTCGTATGACAAGCAGTATGTTCGGGATTACCTCGAGCAAATTCACTGGAACAAGCAGCCGCCCGCACCTGCGCTTCCGGCGGAAGTCGCGCAACGAACCAGCGAGAAGTATCTCGAGGCGTACTTCCAGCTGACGGGGCACAGGCTGGATGGATGAGGTTTTCGCTGGATCAGTTTTCAGGAGCTGCGCATGACGCCTGCGGATTGGATCATCTGCGCAGTCGTGCTTCTGAACGTAATTACCGCCGCGGCCCAGGGCTTCTTTTCCGAAGCCCTGACGCTGGCGGGGCTCGTGGTCGGTTACCTGGTGGCGGCTTGGCAGTACCGGGGCCTGGCCGAGTGGCTGGAATCGTTTTTAAAGAACCCTTGGTTGGCTGAGATTCTCGGCTTTCTCATCATCTTCTTTGCGATCGTGATCCTGTTCGGTCTTGCCGCCAGGGTTGCACGCTGGGTGATGAAGCACGCTGGACTCAGCGGGCTGGACCGTTTCCTCGGTGGGCTCCTGGGGCTGCTGAAGGGCGGATTGATGGTAGCAGTGATCCTGATGGGAATGACGGCATTCGCGCCCACTTCGAAGCTACTGGCCAACTCGCAACTGGCACCGTACTTCCTGGTCGTGGGGCGGGCCGCAATCTGGGTCGCGCCCGCGGACCTGCGCGCGCGCTTTTATCAGGGACTCGACCTGCTGCATCACGCTCCGCAAAAGATGACCAGCATCCCCGCTACGGCTCCGAAGTAGACGTAGAAAACAATTTCCTGACTAGAGAGAGATCGCGCGTGAAAGATCAACTGGAAGCTCTTATTCTTCAAATGTACCGCAGCAACATTCTCTACGCAGAGGGCGTGCGGGAATTCAAGAAGCGCTTCATCCTGACCGTGCTGGCGGAAAACAAAGGCAACCAGTGCCGGGCTGCCCGCGAGCTTGGGATGCATCGCAACACATTGAGCCGGACGATCACCGAGCTGAAGATCGACGTCCGGCCTCTCCGCGATGGCGTGAAGAAGGCGCCCCGCAGTGCGCGGCCGATGACCATGGACAAGAGAGTGGTGCGGTAGCGGGGCTGGATCCGCCGTACAAATTCCGATACAGGGTGAACGGGATGGTTGCGTCCTGCTGCGCTCCAGTCGAGCCACGCTCGACAGACAGCCGGGGCGGCTGTCCCTGCATAAAAACTAAAGGCGGCCCCTTCGGGCCGCCTTTATGGCTTATCTGCTATCTCTTTGCTTATTGTGCTGGCGCTGCGGCTTTCTTGTGCACGGGCGCCTTGTGGGCTGGGGTCGCTGCCGGCTTGGAGCGCAGCAGCATCCCCTTCTCCATGACCATCATGAAGGGATTGGAAGTGTACGACGCTGGCTCGCCCTGGAATTGGAAGTTGTCGCTTCCATCCTTAGGGATCCTTGTCGCCGGAAGCTTCTCTTCGAACTTCAGGGTGATGTCGGGTTTCTTGGCGTCGATGTCGTCGGAGCTACCGGCGATCATGAAAGTGTCGGGCTCCGTGCTGATGACCGTGCCGACCATCTGAACGGCTTTGCCCTTGATTGCGTTCCAGACTGTGTCCTGATCCGCCTGGTTGCCATTGGTCAGAATGAACTCCCACTGCGCAAAGTCCATCTTGTCCGGAGGAGTTTTGGTGACCATGTCGTGAGCCTGATCCGCGGGTGTTGGCGCAGGAGGAATCAGAGTGGCAAGATCGGGAGGCGGCGTGGTTCCGGCTTTCGCTTTCGCCAGAAGATCAGGCCAACCGTCGTCTCCCGCGTGGAACCTCACGAAAAGGGAGCGCGCGTATTTCTCGAGAGCGGGCTGCGAGGCCGCCGGCGCGATGGCGGAAGCGCGAGCCGCGTACCAGATCGCGTTTCTCGCGTTCTCGGGTGTGGCCGACGTCTTCGGGTCAGGCCAGTAAGCGATAGCCAAGGGGTAGACCACACTGAAATCGTTCGGATTGGAATCGGCGACAGGTTTCAGATTCTGGATCGCCCCCGCATAGTCCTTGTCCTGCAGGTTAGCGATTCCGATTGCGGAGTGAAAGATTCCCTCCATTTGAGTCTTATTCTTCAAAATATCCGGATCAGTTGCCTTCGGCAGGCAGTCCAGTCCCTGCTGGCCATATTTCTTGGCGTCAACCAGCAACTGTTTCGCGTTCGGGTCGTTTCCCTGAGCAAGAATACGGTCGAAATACGCCAGGGTTGCAATTCCACGCAAATTGCAAGAGTCGGAAGCCACGAGCTTGGTCGCGGTATCAAGCGACTTCTTGATATTGTTGGCCTGCTGGTAGGTGCTCATCAGGATTTCCAGCGCCTGATTCTTCATGACGCTGTTGGGATATTGGGTGAGGAAGGCTTCGAGACCGCTGATCTTGGCGTTGGGGTCGGTTTGCTGGTACGCGCTGACGTAGGCGTTGTACTCCGCCGGGTCCTTGATCACTGGCGCCTGCGCTCCGCCTTGCCCTTGAGCGGGCTGCGCGGCCGGTTGTCCCTGTGCGGGCTGCCCGGCAGTTTGTGCCACCGCTCCCACAGCAACCCCAAGTACAACCGTTAGCAGAAATCTTTTCATCAGAATGGCTCCTTGGACATTGGGAAAACTTTTCCGGGATATCGTTTTTACTTCGCCTGAACAATGACAGCATTCCGGCCGGACCGCATTACGTTCGGATCCTGCTCTGGAGTGTTCGGGTTCCTGGCAGGGCTCCCGGGCAGAAGGTATTGCGTGCACAAAGACTACTGCCCTTTTCCCGGTTGGCCGGATTATAAGTACCTCTTCTTCCGAAGGCAAGCGAGTTCCCAATCGCGCTTCCATTTATTGTTAAGATGCATCTGGCAGAGATTGCAGATGTTCTTCCGCCGAGTTTTCAATTTGCTCTCGGAGGCCATTTCATAATGGACACCGGACAACCTCTTGTCGGGCAAGTCGCGGTGGTGACGGGCGCGGGCCGCGGAATCGGAGCCGCGATTGCGCGGAGGCTGGCACAACTTGGCGCGACCGCCGTATTGTGCGGGCGGACGCAAGCCACGCTGGACGCGACAGCCCAGACCATTCTCGATGCGGGAGGCAAAGCGGAGGTTGTGCCCTGTGATGTGACCATCCTGCATCAGCTTGAGTACGCCGCCGCCCGCGTGGAGAGCACTTTTGGGCGCCTCGACATTCTGGTCAACAACGCCGGCGTGGGTGGGTTCAACGATCCGTTGCATCAACTCCCGCCCGAGGACTGGGACAAGATTCTGAATACAAATTTGCGCGGAGTTTATTACGCGATCCGCGCGTTTTCTCCGGCAATGATCCGTGCGTACTCCGGCCACATCATCAACATTTCGTCGCTTGCCGGGAAGAATGCGCTACCGAAGGGTGCCGCGTATGCGGCTTCGAAATGGGGACTGAACGGACTCTCGTACTCGGTGGCTGAAGAATTGCGCGGACATAATATCCGGGTATCCGTTGTGTGCCCCGGATCGGTCGAAACTGAACTGAGTCCGCATACAGGAAAAGATCCGCGGAAGATGTTGCAGCCGGAGGATGTTGCCCACACCGTCGCTATGCTGGCGACCCAGTCGCCGCAGTCGTTTGTGAGCGAGGTGCTGATCCGGCCTACGCAGAAGCCTTGATTTTGGTCAAAGGCTTCAACCACGAAGGACACTAAGGAACACGAAGGAACTACTTCTTTGACCTTATTTTCCCTTGGTGTTCTTTCGTGGGTTTATGGTTTGGTCTTTTATTACTTCTTGAAAAGATTGTCGAAGGCTGCGCGGGCGTCGGTGGGACGCGAAGGAGCGGGAGTGGAGGTCTCTTTCTCGCGAGTGACGCGGATCTCATAAAAAGTGCAATCGTTTCGCGCATCTTTCTTGGCAATCCGCTCTGTTACCGGCTGCATGCATTCGAAGCGGCTTCCCGGATCGAAATACATGCATTGCTTGCAGGAGTGCAGCTCAAACCCGCACTTGGGACACTGGGTTGGCGCGCCTTGCAATACTGTGCCGCATTGCGCGCAACGGGAGACAGCGCGTGTGCCGGGCATATTGACCGGCCGGGGGCCGAAGGTATTGTCGCGCTTGGGTGGCGCCTGAGGTTTTTCGCCCGAACCTTTCCGCTCGTTACCAGAATCCTGATATCCGCGCTGGCGGTATTTTCGATCGGACACAGATCCTCCCGGTGGTTCCGCCTCGTATTCTCCGCCTAGTCGAAGCCTGACTGCAAGTCGCCCCAGACCCGTTGGCCGCGATGATCCCCGTATAATCGAATCCAGGCCTTTTATGATCCAGACTTTATTTGGCAGTCTTCAGGAAGAGCAGGAGAAAAAGCCGAGCTTCTTAGACCGCATGAAGCAGGCGGTCACGCGGACGCGGGAAAATCTCGCGGACCGGATCGACGAAGTCGTTTCGCTGGGCAAGGAGATCGACCGCAATACCCTGGACGACCTGGAAGCGACACTCATCAGCGCGGATCTGGGAACAAGTACGACCCAGGACGTTTTGGGCAAACTTCGGGAGAAGGCGGACCGGAAGCAGATTAAGAACGTTGACGAACTGAAGCGCCTGCTCAAGGAGGAACTGCTCTCGATATTGACGGCGGCCAATAATCGACCGGTACAAAAAGTCGACGGCACTCCGGAAGTGATCCTGATCGTCGGTGTGAACGGCACGGGAAAAACGACTACGATCGGCAAGCTGGCGCAGGTCTTCCGTTCTCAGGGCAAGAACGTTCTGCTTTGCGCGGCCGATACGTTTCGCGCGGCAGCCATCGATCAACTGGAGATCTGGGGACAGCGTACTGGCACCGAAGTGATCAAGACAAAGCCCGGAGGCGATCCCGCGGCCGTGCTGTTTGATGCGCTGCAAGCATCCGTGGCGCGCAAGGTCGATTATGTTGTCGTCGACACAGCCGGCCGGCTGCACACGAAGGCCGGGTTGATGGCGGAACTCGAGAAGATGCGGCGCACGGCGCAACGGATCATCCCGGGTGCTCCGCATGAAACGCTGTTAGTCATGGATGCGACCACGGGGCAGAACGGGCTGCAACAGGCGCGGCTGTTTACCGAGGCAGCAGGCGTGACGGGAATCGTGCTAACCAAGCTGGACGGTACTGCGAAGGGCGGCGTGGTGGTCGCGATCTGTCGCGAACTCGGGTTGCCGGTTCGCTACGTGGGCGTCGGGGAGAAGGCGGGAGACCTGTTGCCGTTCGATCCGAAAGAGTTTGTCGATTCGCTGTTTGAGTAGGACAGTAGGACGGAGGCGCCATGGCGAGGTCTGACCGGAAGCGGTCGCGTTGGAAAAGCTTGATCGACTTCGTGAAGCGGATGTTAGGAAGAAGACCCGCACAGCCCGGAGATCCGTACGCTTACGTGATGGCCCCGGTGCGCGGCGGTCCGAGGGGTCGCAGTGGCGCAGCAGTTGCGGAGATTGAGGACGACTCCTTCCGAATCTTTCCGCCGCGGCGCTGAGCGCTTTTGGCTCACTTGCGTGACGCGAGGACCGATGTGGCTCCCGGCAGGTGCATAGGTCCTTCGCTTTGCTCAGGATGACAAGCTGATCTTGAGAAGCCGGTATGACACGGCATTTCTTTCGCACCTTACACAATCTCTCTTCATGCCAATTGATCCATCCGACGAGCAATTCCTTCAGCGCGCACTGGAACTAGCGCGTGCGGGCGTCGGTCTGGCGTCCCCGAATCCTTGCGTTGGGGCGGTCATTGCTGATGCTCACGGGAACGTCGTAGGTACTGGCACCTACACCTACTCCGCCCGGAAGCATGCCGAAATCCTCGCTTTGGAAGCTGCTGGCGAACGAGCAAGGGCCGGGACCCTCTATATCAACCTGGAACCGCACGCGCATCAGGGGCGCACACCTCCCTGCACAGATGCGTTAATCGCAGCCGGCATTGGCCGCGTAGTTGCCTCGATGGCCGATCCCAACCCCAAAGTAAGCGGCCGCGGCTTCGAGCAGCTACGAGCTGCCGGTGTCGAGGTCGACGTTGGTGGGTTCGGAGAGGAAGCGCGGCGGCTGAATGAAAGCTTCGCCCGGTATATCCGGAGCGGCCGGCCGTTCGTGACACTGAAGTCCGCAATGACACTGGACGGGAAGATCGCTCCCGCTCCTCGGCAAAGTTCAAACGAGAAGGCGTCGGCTCGGGATGAATTCACCGGGCATTGGATCACAGGAGAATCGGCTCGTGCCCACGCCCATACGTTGCGTCACGAGCATGATGCGATTCTCGTAGGGATTGGCACAGTTTTGGCAGACAACCCGTTGCTGACGGACCGGAGCGGGATGCCGCGGAGGCGTCCGCTACTGCGCATCGTTCTCGATTCACAGTTGCGCCTGCCGTTGGAGTCGTGGCTTGTACAAAGCGCAGCGGCAGAGCGCAACAGCGACCTGCTGATCTTCACCAGTTCACCGCATTCAGAGAAACAGGAGCAGCTCGAACAACTTGGAGTACGAGTGCAGAGGGTTCCATCCGCTCCCGCCGAAAGGCGGCTGGACCTGTCCAGGGTTTTGCAATGCCTTGCGGAGAAGGAGATCACTTCCCTACTGATCGAAGGTGGATCGTCGGTGAATGGCGCGGTGCTCGAGGCAAACCTGGTAGACAAAGTTTTCCTCTACTACGCGCCAGAAATTCTCGGCGCGGCGGATGCCGTACCGTTTACTCGTAACGCGCTTCTTTCCCCGATCCAGGTAAGAAACGCCCAGTTTCACCGCTTCGCTGCGGATTTCGCAGTCGAAGGATACCTTCGGGACCCTTATCAGGACTGAAGGCATTTGGCATTAAGTGATATCCACCTGGAAGCACAGTCAACGGCGCTCGCGGTGGATTATCATTTGAGGTTCTTATAGGAGGCACTCATGTTTACCGGCATCGTCGAGGAAGTCGGGAAAGTAACAAAGATCGAGGAGCGGGGAGAGAATCGGCGCATTACGATCGCCGCGGAACGTACGCCGAAGGAATTGGGAACGGGCAATAGCGTATCCGTAAGCGGCGTTTGCCTGACGGCGGTGGACATTCGATCGGGATCGTTCTGTGCGGATCTCGCGCCGGAGACCTGGGTGCGAACTTCGTTTTCGCGCATGCACGAAGGCGCCCTGGTCAATCTCGAGTTGCCGATGAAGGCTGATGGACGCTTTGGCGGGCATATCGTGCAAGGGCACGTGGATGGAGTTGGGAAGTTGCTCAGTTTCGATCGCATCGCCGACTCGGAAAACTGGTGGCTGAATATCGAATTGCCGGATGAGGTCGAAAAATACACGGTTTACAAGGGCTCGGTTTCGATTGAAGGCATCAGCCTCACGGTGGCGAAGCTGGAACGGAACCGCTGCACCATCGCGATCATTCCGCATACGGTGGAGATGACCAACCTGCATTCGCTGAAGCCTGGCGATCCCGTAAATCTTGAAGCGGACCTGATCGCGAAGTACGTGGAGAAGATGATGAAAGGCGATTCGTCCGAGAGCTTCCTGACGATCGAGGATCTGGTCGAGCAGGGATTCTGATGTGTTCTGCTTCTGCGGCTCACGCTTTCTTGGGCTGACTCAGGTCGGCGATCGTAGCTTTCGTGGCGCGTAGATAGTCGTCGGGGGTGATCAGGATCTGCAATCCGCGCACCCCGGCCGAGATCGAAATCAGATCAAAGAGTTCAATCGTCTCATCCACGTAGACGGGAAACTCGCGCTTCGCCGCGAGCGCTGTAACGCCGCCGCGAATGTATCCAGTCAGCGCTCGGAGTTCTTTCACCGGAACGAGCTCAATCTTCCGTTCTCCAGCGGCTGCTGCCAGCGCTTTCAGATTGAGTTCTTGATCTCCCGGCACCACCGCCATGCATAAGCCGTTGCGGTCGCCGCGCGCCACAAGAGTCTTGAATACTTGCTCGGGCAGAAGTCCGATCTTGGCCGCGACCGTCTCCGCTGCAAGGTCGTTGGGATCGACCTCGTATTCGCGCAACTCGTAATGAATCCCCAACTGATCGAGCAAGCGGACAGCATTGGTTTTCGAGGCCATGCTCGGTTTACTTCACATTGGCGGGAGCATGGATCGCATCCTTCACGACTTCCCCGCCCTTCATCACAAATTGGACATGCTGCAGCACGGCGATGTCGGTCAACGGATCGCCTTCGACCGCGATGAGATCCGCGTAGTGGCCGGGTTCGAGCGCTCCGACTTTATCCTGCCAGCTGAGAAGCTCTGCCGCGTTGATGGTGGTTGCCTGAATCGATTCGAGAGGTGTGAGGCCGCGCCGGGTCATCGCCGCAAGTTCGGTTGCATTCTTGCCGTGCGCCTCGGGGCTGGCAGGATCGAATCCGGCGGCGATTTTGATTCCGAGAGCTTTTGCCGTTTGTATTTCAAATTCCATGCCCTTTAAAAAGGCCTCGAAGTGTTCGCGCTGCTCGGGGGTTGACGGATTGATGACGTGATTCTCGACATCCAGGTCGATAACGCCCACGGTGGGTACCAGGAACGTTCCCTTTTCCTTCATGAGCTCGAGATCTTCCCGGTTGGCGCGGTGGCCGTGCTCGATGGAGTCCACTCCGGCGAGCACTGCGTTCTTGATGCCGTCTGGCGTGGTAGCGTGAGCGGCCACCTTACGCTTTTGTTTGTGGGCTTCTTCGACAATGACGCGCATTTCTTCCACGGTGAGGGTGGGCTGATCCCAGTCGGCATAGACCTTGATGAGGTCGGCGCCGTGGCCAATCTGCTCGCGGACGGCGCGTCGCGCCTCGTCGACGCCGCTGATCATTTGAGCGCCCGTGGGAAAATCAGGCAGGTCGGGAGAGACGCCAAACGGATTGTACTGACCGACCGCGGCGATGGCGCGGGTAGCGACCTGCATGCGCGGGCCGACGACCAATCCCTCTTTGATCGCGTCACGCAGGGCGACATCTGCGTAGCCGGAGCCTTCGCTTTCGACATCTCGGATCGTCGTGTAGCCTGCCTCCAGCGTGATGCGGGCGTTATAGGCGCCTTCCAATGCGCGGAAGGCCTGGGACTTGGTTGCGAGATTGACGATGTAGCCGTATTCGCCATCGGGGATGCGAGCCATGATGTGCGTGTGGCAGTCAATCAGTCCGGGCAGAACCGTGGCATGGCCGAGATCGACGATCCTCACATTCTCGGGCGCGCGGGCCTGTAGTGCGGAGGCCGGACCCACCTCCTTGATGCGTTCGCCTTCAATCCAGACGGCGGCGTTCTCCTGATAGCTTCCCTTTCGCACGTCCAGGATTCGCGCGGCTTTGACGATGGTCACAGCCGGAAGTTTGTTCTCCGCGGGAGTTTGAGCCATGAGGGGGAGGCAGCAGAGCGCGACGATAAAGTGGAGATAGCGGCGATTCATGGGGTGCAAGGGTATCAGGGATGGGAAGCAGGGGCCAGAGGTCGGTAGGAATTCGTGAAAGAGATCGAGGTGTGTTTGCTAGAAGTGGCTCCTGCGCGCTGGCCCTGCTTTTAGGCTTCGATCTTCAGCTCATCCAGCTCCAGGAATTCCTGAATGATGGGCTCCGCGGATTTTTCCATGTCGGCATACGTGCCAAAGAAGATCGCTTTGGCTTCGTAGAGGAACACAACCCGGTCCGCCAGTTTCTTGGCGAGACGCATATCGTGAGTAACGACAATGCTGGTCAGGTTCAACTGAATTTTGAGGCGCTTGATCAGATCTCCGAGAAGTTGCGCCATGAGAGGATCGACCATCGTGGTGGGTTCGTCGTAGAGAACACATTCGGGACGCGCCGCAAGGGCTCGGGCGATGGCGACAGAACGCTTCATGCCCGTCGACAGGTCCGAGGGCAGGAGATCGCGGAACTCCTGCACGCCGACCATTTGCAGCAAGCCGTCGACGATCTGGTAGATCTGTTCCTCGTTGAGCTCCTGATTTTCGCGGAGCGGAAAAGCTACGTTTTCTCCGACCGTGAGTGAGTCGAACAGAGCGCCGTTCTGGAAGACCATCGTGACTTTCTTTCGGATAGCTTCCATTTTTTCTTCCGTGTAGTCGGTGATGTCTTCTCCGGCGACAATGACGCGCCCTGAGTCCGCCTTCAGAAATCCCATGATGTGGTGCAGTGAAACCGATTTGCCCACGCCGCTGCGCCCGAGAATGCAGACGGTCTCGCCGGGCATGACCTCAAAGCTCACGCGATCAAGCACGACATTATCGCCAAAAGCCTTGGAGACTTCGCGGAATTGAATATAGGGCTCGAGTTTTTCGGCGTCGGGCATGAACGGGTCTGGAACCCCTGAGCAGGAATCGGCTCTCATCAACTTAGCAGATTTGGGGATCTGATTCGCGGGACCAGTGGTTGCTACCTTGACGCCTGCGAGCCCAGGATGTGAATCGTTGCCGACGCATGTACGTCGGCATAGGTCTCGAATTCTCCCGTCAGACCCGAAGGAGACGAATTCGGCTTCGGACTGAAGCACGGAGACCAGCTAACGGTCACGGTGTAAGTGCCGGGTTGATTCGGGAGCCAGCCCTCGGCCCCCAGCGATTTCTCGAGTGGAACCACTTTCCCTTTGGTCAGGGGGCGAGGCCCGAAACCGTGGCCCGTGCAGATCGTCCAGGAGGGAAACCGCTGGTCATTCCCGAGCACGCGGCCAGCCGAATCCTGCACCTGGATTCCCACTACCATGCATGGGTCCCAGACCGAGTCCCAGCTATAGACCGGTACTGGCGCATCGAAGTCTGCGATCGCCAGATGCAGCGGGATATCGTCACCAAGCCGATAGGTGTCTTTGTCTAAAGTGATGTCGGCTGCAAGGCCTTTAACGCGGGCTCCCCATTGGCGGGGGATGGCAGCAGGATCGATCTGCCGGATGCGCAGCTGGTTGGAATAAGCAAAATGTACAGTCGGATCGTCGCTCGACCCGACAAGGCGGGAAACCATGAGCAAGTGTTCGCCAACGCCGGACCATTTGCTGTTTACACCGGAAGGCAGATCGAACCCCGATTTCCAATCGCCCTCTCGATAACCCAGAACCGGCTTCCCGCAACCTTTGAAGGCGTAGGGCTGATCTTCATCGATGCGGGTGCCGCCATCGGGCGATCTTTCACGGACGTACAGAGTGGGACAGTCGTAGTCGTTGAGCGCAGCCGGATGTCCGGTCGAGGCGCGGCGTACGCGGAGAGAAAACGATTCGCCGATGTTGTACTGGCTCTTGGACGCTGTCAGTTCGAATTCAGGCTGATCGTGAAGCGCCGAGTCTGCTTGCGCTGCTGCCTGCTCTTCAATGCTGAAGCGGCTGACTTCAACCTGGGAGCAAATTGGTCTGAGGAGTGAAGGGGCGACCAGGAGTATCGGGCCAGACATCCACTGGGCGACGAGGCACGGTTCGCCGTTGGCGGAGGTAGTTTTCCAGCGAAATGTCTGACGCACAACCTGGTCGGGATTTGCCGAGACCGGGGCGACCATTGGTACTCGCCCGTCGGGCGTACGATCCTCGCAGAAGTAGCAGAGAGCAACCGGATCATGGCCAGGGACGCGATGAGGGACGAAACTCGGACCGTAAGTGGGACCGTCGAACAGGCAGGGATGGCCGGAAATATTCTTTTTCTCGACGACCAGCTGGTAGTAATCTCCCGGGCCGTTCACGAATTTGAGGTTCGTGTCGAAATCGGCTTCAGTGCAGTTGGACGCGCCAGTGGTGTTGATGCCTTGCGCGGAGGCTAGCCAAGAAAACAATAATGGCAGGCAGAAAACCGCGAATCTTAGAGCAGTCAGATCCCGGCGCCGGACTCTCATCGCTAGCTCTCCGATCGGGACGTTTTATGAGACGGGGCCTCGCCGATATTTTACTTTGATTTACAACGGCTCCGGATGGGTTGCCCGGCGTTCTTCCTCTAGGGCTTCGGCGAGATCGCCGGGGGTATTCAGATTGCGGAAAATAGTCAGAGGAAAGCCGGCGGCCTGCAGTTCTGCCTCGGTGATCCGCTGAATACGAGATTCGTCGAACAGTGCGTCAATCTTAAAGCGGGCGGCACGCAGCGCAGGTTCGGCGAGATCAGCAAACTGGCGGCGGTAGAGAGCACAGAGTGGCTGCCATCCTGCGCCGGTGTGGGCGAGAGTCACGAGCGCGGACGGTGCACTCTCGGCTCGCGTCACCAGGTACCCCAGAAATTCCGGCCTAATCAATGGGAGATCGACCGCGAGGATCAAATTGAGCTCTGAGGAAGAACTGCGGAGGGCGCCGTGAATGCCTCCGAGCGGGCCGCAGTTCGGAAAGACGTCTTCGACCGTGGGCGCGTATCCGGCAAACTTTGCGGCGTCTCCCACGACGCTGACGTTTTGGGTAATGGAGCGGGCGAGATCGAGCGCCCGGGAAAGTAGCGTTCGGCCTCCGAGCATGACGAAGGCCTTGTCGGAGCCCATGCGGGTGCTCTTACCGCCGGCAAGGACGAAGGCGGAAAGGTTTTTGTCACTCGACTGCACTCGGCCGATCATAATATGTCTGTCAGATCGAAGTTCCATCGCCCCGAATCGCCACTTCTGGCAACGTCGGCAAAGAGGGCGCCCGATTCTTCGCTGTACATCAATGTTTCAGTAGGCTTTATGCGTGTTCTGAAATCTTAAGTTGCTCCCGCCGTCAACTGCACGAAAGTAACCTAGCGTGAATCCACCCTGCGAGCGATGATGGCGTTGCCGTCCGAGAAGGTTCGGAAGTCACCCATCATGCCGCAGAAATTCATGGATGTCCTGATGCTTGGGCGCTGCTCCCACGAGTTTTCCTGGCCGCGGCGCGGAACTGACGGTAATTACTACCAGGTATGCCTCGTTTGCGCGGCAGAATACAAATATGACTGGGCCACCATGCGCCGCACCGAGCGCGTGGAACATAAGCCGGAAACCGGCCCCCGGCGGGCTCATGCGCGCGAAAAGCGTCCGTCGTGGGTGCCTCGGGCACGCCGCCTCAAGCTCGACATCGTTCTTCGCTACCGGGTAAACAAGACTAGCACCTGGTACGAGGGAATTATCGAGAACATCAGCCAGAGCGGAGTTCTCTTCCTCGGGCCGCAGCAACTGCCGATCAACGCGCTGATCGAGATGGTATTCGAGATGCCCGAAGAGATCTCTGGACAGAAGAACAGCAATGTAGTCTGCCAGGGCCGTGTCATGCGCTCCAAGGATGCCCCAGAATTGGAAGACGGGCGAGTTGGCCTGGCTGCTTCCATCGTGGATTACAAATTCATCCATTAATCCGCCGGCACCCACCGAGGATTTACATCTGCACGCAACCCCGTAAGCATCTAAACTGTACCGAGACGCCGTTCGGCGCCCTCATATTTTCATTTCATGGAGTTGGATATGCGGCGGATATGGCTGTCGATGTCCTCATTCCTGCTCGCGGCAATTCTGGCAGCCGGCGTGGGCTGCGCGAAGAAGCCGGATGATGCCACGATCAATACCGAAATTCAAAGCAAGTTCAGCGACGATTCTGGCCTTGCGGGCAAGCAACTCGGTGTGAAGTCCGAGAATGGGGTCGTGACGCTGAGCGGCATCGTCGACAACGAAGCGCAGCGCGAGGCGGCGAGCCGCCAGGCTGCTTCCGTTTCCGGCGTCACGCAGGTGATCAATAACATGCAGGTCGGCGGAACTTCGCCATCAGCAGCGGCGCAACCGGCCCGAGCGCCCTCATCAGCTCCGCCTGTCGCCACCAGGCCGGACGCGCGAAAGGGGTCTCGCAAATCGTCGAAACAAGACCAGTCGCAGGGGCCAGACAACCAGGATCCCAATTCTGGCGCGATGGCTGCCAACGACCCGCCGGCAAATCCGGCTTCCGCGCCGCCGGCAAATCAACCGTCGCCCGTGCCCGCGCCGCCGCCCGCGCCGAAAAAGCTGATCATCGATCAGGGGACGCAGATCTCGATTCGCTTGATTGATCCGATCGACAGCGAGAAGAACCAGAGTGGCGATACCTTTCACGCCACGTTGAATGCCCCATTGTCCTCCGATGGACAGGAAGCGGTGCCGGCGGGCGTGGAACTCACCGGCCATTTGGTTGAGGTCCGCAGCGCCGGAAAATTTGCGGGGCAGTCCATGGTATCGATGCAACTCGACAGTCTCGCTACCGGCGGGAAAAACTACAGCCTGCAGACCGACCTGTACAAGAAAACGGCGGCATCACGAGGTAAAAACACCGCTGAAAAAGTTGGCGGCGGCGCCGTCATCGGCAGCATTATCGGCGCGATTGCCGGCGGCGGGAAAGGAGCCGCGATCGGAGGAGCAGCCGGGGCCGGCGTAGGCGGAGGCGTGCAAGCCGCGAGTAAGTCCCAACAGATCAAATTGCCCTCGGAGACGGTGTTGAATTTCACCTTGCAGGCTCCCATCACCGTCGAGCAGGCTGCTAGCCCGGATGCGAACCGGGAGAAGCTGGGCGCGCCCTAAAAGCGTCAGGTTCTTGGAACAGCCGATCCGCGCTTGAATCGCTGTGGCGCCTTGCATAGTAATCTGGCAGGCGTGTTTCCGACCTCAATGCATCCACTTAGGGCCCTGCTCCAGACCAGGAATGATGGCGTACGGTTGGGGCGCTGCCTTGAGACTCTTTATCCCTGCGAGGAAATCGTGATTGTGGATCACGGCTCGTCGGATGACACTTTGCACATCGCGCGTCTCTATGGCTGCACAGTGATACGAGCGGGTCTGAATCCTTCCTCCGAGTTACTTCACCAGTTGATTTCACCGCTCGTCGGCTCGGGATGGACACTATGCCTGGAGCCATGCGAATCCCTTAGCGAAGGGCTCGCGGCGAGCTTGTTTGACTGGAAGTTGGGCGGCGAAACGTCCTTAGCGGGTCCACCCCGGTCGGCGTTTTTGCGTGAAGAGACAAATGCGGGATGGACCGAAAAATCGCTCGCCCAGGTACGTCTCATCCCTCCGGGCTGGAATCGTTGGGAACGACAGATGCCCGGGCATGATGAGTCTTCCGTGCCGCTGGAGGGCGCACTGCTACGCTTTACCTACCCGTGACGTGCTGTATGGAGCTGCTGCTGGTATGACATACGAACCAATTCGATAACTGACTCACACCCAATTGTGATTCCCGTCACATTCTGTCCCGCATACGCCTCCTAGACTGCGCTGTTGTGCAGTTTGGGCCGTTGACGGCCCAGGAGGATTAGCAATGCGTGTAATGAAATTTATCACTCTGGCCGTGATCCTGATGTTGGTTGCGGCCGTGGCCGTCGCTCAACAAGCACCGGCTCAAAACGCCCCCGTTGTAAAGCATGTTCCAATCAAAACAACGCCCGCAACCTCTGGCCCGGAGATGTTCAAGAGCTACTGCGCAGTCTGCCATGGTACCGACGCAAAAGGAAATGGCCCAGCGGCCTCGGCCCTGAAGACGCCCCCGTCAGATCTGACCGGTCTGGCTAAAGCAAACAACGGCAAGTACCCGTCTGCTCACGTTGCAGCGATTATCCGCGGGCAGGCCGCTCTGCCCTCGCACGGCAGCACTGAGATGCCGATCTGGGGACCGTTGCTCTCGAGCATCAGTCGTGGCCATGAGTCCGAGGTGCAGCAACGGACGGCCAATCTGGTCGACTATATCGGTGCCCTGCAGTCAAAGTAGAAATTGAACCGACAACCAGAGAGGTACCTGGGCCGCAGGAAAGCAGGGCGCGCAACCAGATCGAATTGCGCCCGCGCAACATCCAAAGGGGACCGGGTACCTTAGTTGTCCATCAGAGCTAACCTTGCTGCGGCCAATGGCTTAGTGTCCAATGGCCGGCCGGGCAGTGACTTCAGTACCTTAGTCCCTGCCCGGATCGCCGCCTTATAATCCCGCATAGATCGATCCAGATCGAAAGTTACAGAGACTCAGGCGTTCTTGAAAAGGACGCGTGCGCCCGACTTCTGGCCGAGCCAGTGAGAAACTCGAGACAATAGTGGATCCCGTGATCGCAGCAGCGGTGTTCGTCCTGGGGCTGGCATTCGGCAGCTTTCTGAATGTGTGTGTTTACCGGTTGCCGCTCGGGCTGTCAGTCGTGACACCGCGGTCGGCGTGCCCGAAATGCAAGCGCGCCATTGCGTTTTACGACAACATTCCTGTCCTGAGCTGGCTGATCCTGCGCGGACGCTGCCGCCACTGCAAGACTCCGATCACGCCGCGCTACCTGCTCGTGGAATTGCTCACAGGCGTGATGTTCGGAGCATGTTACTGGTTCTTTGGCCCAACACTTTCTACTTTGAAATATTGCGCGTTCTCATTCCTGCTGTTGGGCCTGATCTTCACTGACGCGGAAACGAAACTGCTGCCAGACAAGCTGACGCTACCGGGTCTCGTCCTGGGCATCGTGTTCAGCCTCCTGGTGCCGGTGAATGATCTAGCCTCTCAATTCTTGCCCGGGATGGTGAACCTGCCCTTCAGCGGCGACGTCTCGATGCGGATTCTCTCGCTGGTCGATTCCCTGCTCGGTGCCGCATTGGGCGCCTCGTTTATCTACGGAGCGGGAGCGATTTATCTGCGGTGGCGCGGCGCGGAAGGCATGGGCGTTGGCGACGTGAAATTGATGGCGATGGTGGGTGCTTTTCTCGGAATTAAGTTGACAGTGTTCACGATCTTCGCTGGCTCTCTGGCAGGCTCGCTGTTTGGGCTGGGCACGGTATTTGCAGTCTGGATCAAGCGCACTCACCGCTTCATGAAGCGCTTCTCCGACGGCGCCGCAGCCCGACGCCGCGGGTGGCAATCGGCGCAGATGGTTTATCGCTATTACCAGATGCCTTTTGGAGTTTTTCTGGGAGCCATGGCTTTATTCGCCCTGTTTTTTGGAAATCCGGTGCTGCGCTGGTATGGGAGGCTCTGGTGAAGATTCTCGCCAATCCTGTACTGTTGCGCGCTGCGGTGGTGTTTTTCTGCGCGTCATTCTCATTCTTGCTGGGCTTGCTCTTCGTGCGCCTGTTGCGCAAAGGCATCAAAGAGGAAGCGGAAGTTTCCTCCGAGGCACAGCCCGGGTTTGAGGCGATGCCGATGCACGTCTACAACACGGTGATCGCGCAACTCAAGCAACAGAAGAACGAACTGCAGGCGGCATCGCAGGCGGAGCATCAAAGGACAAAATCAAACCTGGCGATCGCGCAGGCCATCGTTTCGAATCTTTCGACCGGCGTGCTGGTGATTGGCACCAACGGGATCGTCAAGATGAGCAACCAGGCGGCGAAAGATATTTTGGGCTTTGCCGCAACCTCCGGGATGGGCGTGGACGATATCTTCCGTGGAGCCGTGATCCCCGAATCGATGCCCGACGTCGTGGATGACACAGAATCGGAGCCGGTCTGGCTGGCAGACGTGGTCCGGTCGGTCATAGCGGAAGGTGGCACTCGGAGGCGAATCGACGTGGAATACGAGGCCCCCACGGGCGCCAATCGATATCTTTGCATCACGATTTCTGCGGTCGCAGACGGCGATCCTGGAGTCAACTCCGCGGTCTGCCTGATTGAAGACGCGAGTGAACTGAATCAATTGCGAGGCCAGCAATCGCAGGGCTTTGCAGCAACCTCGGCAGGATGAGTCGACTTGCCAACTCAACCGGGTCGCCGAATCCGATTGGGATCGAAACACGGTCTATTTTGGAGAAAAGGTGGGAGTCATGAAACGTATCGCAACCATTGCAATTGGAATGTTGTCGTTGGCGGCGCTGGGCCTTTCGGCCAGCGCGCAGAACCAGGACCAGAACTCGGGAAGTAACTCGCTTGGAGACTATGCCCGGCAGGTCCGGAAATCCCCGGCCAACGGCGCCAAGCCCAAGGTTTTCGACAATGACAACCTGCCCACCCAGGACAAGCTGTCGATTATCGGTCCGGGACCATCGGCGAGCAGCAGCCCGGATTCCTCCGCAGCGAAACCGGCGGACTCCGGAAATACAAGCGCCAACACGAGCGGTGCCGACGCCAAGGCGCCGGAAGTGAAGCCTCCTAGCGATAAGCCTGTGGAGGGCGCGGCGAGGACACAAGCGTCGGAGCAGAAGGCTCCCGGTACGGCCTCGGCCGAAAGCGGCGCTCCCAAAACCGGTGAGCAGGACGATGCCGACAAGCAGGCAGCCTGGAAGCAGTGGGGCGACCGGATCAACAGTCAGAAGGAACAGGTCGACCTGCTGACGCGCGAGCTAGACGTGCTGCAGCGCGAGTACCAGATTCGCGCGGCGGCGATGTATGCCGATGCCGGAAACCGGCTGCGTAATCAGACGGACTGGGACAAGCAGGACGCGCAATACAAGCAGCAGATCGCCGACAAGCAGAAAGCGCTCGACGAGGCCAAGCAGAAGATGGAAGACCTGCAGGAAGAGGCGCGCAAAGCCGGAGTGCCGTCCAGCGTTCGCGAATAACAATCCCAAGAGTACGGAAGCCGCGACCAATCGCTAGACGGACGCGGCTTTTTTCTTCTCTTTTCGGGCCGCATCCTGCAATCTCCTGATCTGCTTGATGTGATGCAAGCCGTGGATCATGTGAAATTTCCGCCATTCCGGTCCGGTAAGCGGGCCGAGGATCGGGTGATCGAGCAATTTGCCGGGGCCAAGCATTCCTTCGCAGCGCCTGATCATTTCGTCCATCTCGTCGATTTTCGAAAGGATCTCCGCAACGACCTTCTCGCCGGGCAAGCCGCGAGGGCGAGCTGTCGAAGGCGACTCCCTGCCGGAAGGCAAATATTCGAATCCCAGCACAAATCGTCGACCCACCGACTGCTTCCATGAAGCTTTAGTCGCCAGCGGGCGTCCAGCTTCCGCGACTCGTTGAAAGCCTTTCGAGGTTCCGGTATAGGTCAGGTACAGGTGCTCAACCACCTCTCCGGTCGACCATTTGCCGGGGAGGCGATAGGCGAGTTGCTCAGCGCTGACGCCCTCCAGGATTTCTGCGAGTTCCCGCTTCAGGCGTTCAAGATGCCGGTCCATCAGTGTCACTTACCTTTTGCGCTGCTTCGGGTAGAATATTGCGCGACAATCAAACTACTGGAAGTTATAACAGGAAGAACGACATGAAAACGTTCAGTTCAGCCCGGAATGCGCACGCCGCTTTGCTGCTTCTTCTTAGCACGTCTTTGCTGGTCGTTCTGACATCCTGCAGCTCAGAGCCGAGCAAGCCAGCGGAAACCAAGCCCGAGGTCAAGACCACTGATCTGCTGACGGCGCGCTCCGCCTTTCAGAAGCTTTATGTAGCGGCACGAGGATGGAATCAGGACGCCAAGCCGTACCGGATCGAATCGAGCATCACCAGCGACGGCAACGGGCACGACGGCAAGTCTGCGATCTGGCGCGGCAGTTTTGCCTCGGCGACCATGCGTTCGACAAAGTCGTGGACGTGGTCGGGCAGCATAGCCGACGGAGCACCGGAGCGGGGCGTGAACCCGGGCATCGAGGACAGCTACAGCCCGACCAATGCGTCCACGCAGGTTTTCGACATGGCGTTCTTGAAGATCGATTCTGACCAGGCGCTTGCCACGGCACAGAAACATGGCGGCGACAAGGTCATGGAAAAGGACGCGAACACTCCCATTTTCTACGTTTGCGATTGGAACCACAATACAAATGAACTGGTCTGGCACGTCATCTACGGAGCCAGCCGGGACGCCGCAAAGCTGGCGATTTCAGTCAACGCTTCAACCGGCGAATTCATCCGAGTAGAGAAGTAAATCTTTCCCCAAAGTTGCGTTGAACGATTGATTCTGGAAGGCGCTGCCACTTCGGCCGTTTGCAATTGCGGCCTTCCCGAGTAGTGGAGGAAGAGTGCCCCGTCAACCCGATCCCGGTCTGGAGCAAAGGATTCTTGATGCAGCGTCGCGGCTTTGGGCCCGCGGCGGCGAGAAGTCTCTCACGATGCGCGGCATTGCCAAGGCCGCGGGCACAACCACTCCCACCGTCTATGAACGCTACCGGGACAGGGACGATATTTTGCTGGCGCTGCGGCTGCAGACGCGCAAGGAGCTCTTTGAAGCGATGAGCCGCACGCGAACCCTTCGCGATGCAGTCGAAAAATACATCGAATTTGCGCTCGATCATAGCTACGCCTATGAGGTCTTGTTTGACGGCGTGGCCAAGCCGCCCTCACTCTACGAGCGCTGGCCGTCATTCAATCTGATGCGCGAGAGATTGGCGGACAGCTTAGGCGGCAACCCCCGCGGACACACTCGCCTTATGCTTTCGCTGTGGTCGCTCATGCATGGGACGGCAATGCTGATCATTCGGGGACGCTTTGAAGGGATCCTGCGAACTCAAACCATCCACGCCTGCGTGGATGCATTCGATGCCATCGTCGACGCCGCGAAGGCCAAGCGAGTACCGTGTTCAGGTCCGAAGTTTCCTGCCAGCCTGATTTTGGGAGAGGGCACCGAGAGCCGCGTGGAAAACGGCCACAACCAGAAATCAAGCCGTCCGCATAGGCGGCGCTGAGCACTTAGCGGCCTATAGTTCCTTCACCTTCTTGAGTCGAGCTCTTGCTTCCTACCTGGCAGGCTTTGTATTGGCAGCGGTATCCTTCAGACGGTCGAGTGCCTTATGCACCTGCTCTGATTCCGGACCAAACGGAAGAATCTTCAAGTAGGCTTCGTACTCTTCGCGAGCCTCAGCGGGCCGGCCCAGTTTCTCGAGGCAAATCGCCAGCCGGTACGTAGCGATCGCGTCGTTGTCCTTGTAGTAGAGGGCCTCGCGATAACGATCTTCCGCTGCTTTGTAGTTCTTGCGCTTGAAGTAAAAATCCCCGACCTCGACATTCTTCGCCGACTTATGCGGGTCCCACGGATGGAACTCTGAAGGCCCGCCATTTACAGCCGGACCGGTCGCATCTTCCAGTGCTTCCGAACTGTTGGGGTGAGCTTTGTCGTCTTCAGGAGGCGGACTCAGATCGATCTGCGCGTCTTTGCTGGAACTCTCTCCTGGCTCTAACGCTTCAGCGTTAACGCGATCGGAACGGGGAGGGCTGAGATCAGGAGTGTGTGGCTTCGCTGCTGCGTCCGCGGGGCCGCTGGAGTTTGGGCCCGGCGCTGACTTCGATGGAGAGCTTGAATCCTGGCCCCATCCGCAAAGCGCGCATGCCACGACGATAATGAAAAGCAGATTTCGCATGTGTCTAATTTTAACTTCTTCGACTCAGGCGTGCGTCGAACGAAAAGACTCCAGGCACCGCCGCGCGGTTTCGAGAGCAGGAAAACGGCTTCCTTCCTGCTCGATCAGATAGAACTCGACACCACCGACGCTTTCCGCTGCCTGAAAAATGCCCTTCCAGTCCGCCTTGCCTTCGCCAAACAGTGTTTTGTAACCGACGTTCGGGTCCGGAGACCAGTCTTTACAGTGGATGGACCGAATGCGTCCCGGGTTGGCCCGAATCCAGGAAACCGGGTCAGCTCCTGCTTCCAGACATGTGCCAACGTCCAGTTGCAGCATGACCGATGGCTTAGTGTTCGAGGCGAGTACATCCATCGGGCGCTTGCCTCCGACCAATTTCCACTCCGCATCGTGGTTGTGATAGCCGACCTTAAGTCCGGAGGGTGTGAGCTTGTCGGCCGCAGCGTTCAGTTTGTCGGCTAAGTTTTTCCATGTATCCAGATCGGCTTTTGGATCACTCCATGCCAGGACCATGTATTTCGATCCAAGGATCTGGTTCCAGTCCCGCGCACGGTCCATTCCCGCCGTGGTGAATAGTTCGTCGTCATTGTGAGTTGACTTGCACTTCAGACCCAGTTCATCGAGCAGCTTGCGTGTCTGGTGGGCCTGCGCCTCCGTCCATTGCAGATACGGCGCATAGAATTCGACGACCTGGTATCCCATTTGGGCGACCGCGCGAAGTGTACCGTCGGGATCGGACTTCAACTCATCGCGCACCGAGTAGAGTTCCAGTCCGACCGGAATCTTGCTCGAGGACGCGAACGCACGCAATGACCACGGCAACGCCACTGACATCGCAAGGAAAGAACGCCGGGAGAATGTGGAGTGCATGGCTGCAATCTTACGCCCGTGAGCGAGACAGAAGTCGAAGGATTTGACTCGGGTAAGTGGGCCTACCAAAAAAAGCAGGCCGCTCAGGGGGAGGCATCGAGCGGCCTGGTTGGCGAAGTCCTCCGGGGAGGAGGGTTAAACTTGTTTTCGTCGTCCCGATGGCATTATGCCGTCTTCGATTACATGGACGACGGATTCGTGGTCTGGCCAGTAGTCGGAGCGGCAGGCGTCGTGTCACCGACCGTGTTGGTCATGAGACGGACGTCCACGCGGCGATTGTCGGCGCGTCCCGAAGCCGTCTTGTTCGACTCCACCGGCTTATCCTTGCCAAGGCCGATCACGTAAATCTTGTGGGCCGGCACGTTGTACTTCGTTGCCAGGTACTGGATCACCGAGTTGGCGCGGCGCTGGCTCAGATCGTAGTTGTAATCAGCGGATCCAACGGAATCGCATCCACCTTCGAGCGAGATAATGTAGCCCTTGGTCGACGCGATGCTGGCTCCGAGCTGGTCGAGAGCTTCCTTCGCTTTCGGCGTCAGGTTGTCGCGATTGAAAGCGAATTTCACCGAAGTCTCGGCGACGGCATGGTAGTTATCGAGATTAGCGACGGTGTTGGTCAGCACGCCCACGCGCCCGTTGGCTGCGTCGGCGGTCTGCTGTGCCTGCGTGGCGGTCTGGCCGGCGGCCTGAGCCTTCTGCTCAACATCAGCAGTCTTCGCGTTCACCGCTGCGATTCCGGATTGCGCACGGGCATCGACGTCCTTAATGTCACGCGTGTTCTTCGCGGTGAGGTCGTCGAGTTCGTTGGTTTTGTTGATGAGTGGCGTGGTCTGCTGCTTCACGTAGTTCTTGCTGGAGCAACCGACGGTGGCTGCCATGCTGGCGGCCAAACAGATCACTAAGGCAGAGCGGGTCATAAGACTCCTTCGTTCAGTTCCAGTCAGCGCAGCGCCTTTGGCGCTCGCATTATTCAGCCTGGGAATAACTGCTATGACAAGTCCCGCATTGACAATTGCACGAGACGTGCCAGAATCCCCAACTCACAACGTCCTACCTAAGTATATCCTTTTGCAATAGTTTGCGCTGATAAATCCAACCGCCGGGATACCATCCACTGCGCTTTCATGGACCGAAAGCTGGCGCGGGAATGGAAATTTTATACAGTGCGACTCACATCTTTGAAATCGAGTGGCAACAGCTACTCCTATCCACTTTGAGACGAATAGAGACTTTTCCCATCAAATAGAATGACTCCTATTCCCTATCTGCATGGATCTGCTCGCGAAAATACGCACAATTCCGACTGAACCCGGCGTGTACCTATACAAGAACGCCGCGGGTGAGGTGATCTACGTCGGAAAGGCGAAGAACCTGCGCAGCCGGGTATCGAGCTATTTCCACGAAGGCCGTTGGGAAGACGCCAAGACCGGAACGCTGGTGCGCGAGGCCGTCGATGTCGACTACATCGTCGTTGCCAACAACAAGGAAGCGCTGGCGCTCGAAAATAACCTCATCAAGCAGCGCAAGCCCCGCTTCAATATCCTTCTGAGGGACGACAAGAGCTACCCGTATGTGAAGCTGACGCTTGGAGAGCGCTGGCCGCGAGTCTACGTCACGCGCCGCCTGCGAAAGGACGGAAGCGAATATTACGGCCCGTACTTCCCTGCCAATCTGGCCTACCGGATCGTCGATCTGATTCACCGAAACTTCCTGATCCCGTCGTGCAAGGTGGATCTTACGCGTTTCCATCCACGGCCCTGTTTGCAGTACTACATCAAGCGCTGCCTCGGGCCGTGCGTGAAGGATTTGACCAATCCGGATGCCTACCAGGAAGCGGTACGAGACGTGAAGCTGTTCCTTGAAGGCCGGCCGACAGATCTGGCGCGCTCGTTGCGCGCGCGGATGGAACAAGCCGCCGGAGCCCAGGAGTATGAGCGGGCCGCACGCTACCGCGATCTGATTTCGACGGTGGAGCAGTTGCAGGAGCGACAACGCATTGCCGCCGCTGAAGGCGATGACGCCGATGTTTTCGGCTATCACTTTGAAAATGGAATGCTGGCGGTGAATCTGTTTCACATGCGCGGCGGAAAGATGGTCGACCGGCGGGAATTCTTCTGGGAAGACCTGCCGGAGTTCGCCGCGGACAATGTGAGGACGGCCGCCTCCGGCTGTCCGGGCGAGCAAGGCTCGCCTGTGCATTTGGCAGCGGAAGAGCTCGCTGAAGAAGAAATCAGCCGAGCTCCGCTCGGCACGGATAGCCGGGAGCCGCTGTCCCTACGCGAGCAAAGGCAGTCCGAACAGCCGTTTCATCCCGGCGAATTCTTCTCTGCTCTGCTGAAGCAGCTCTACATCGGCCAGCCCTATGTGCCACGGAATTTGTATGTGCCCGTTGACTTCGAAGATCGCGAGGAGCTTGAGGACTTGCTTTCGGAACAGAACTCGGGCGAAAACCCTCGAGTCGCTCGAGTGCACATTCTGATCCCGCAGCGAGGCGACAAGCGCTCTTTGATCGATCTTGCCGGAAACAATGCAAAACAATCCTATGACCAGCGTTTCCGGGTGCTGAAACCGAATGCTTTGAAGATCCAGGAGGAGTTGCAGGACGTCCTTGGGCTACCTGCTCTGCCGAAACGAATTGAGTGCTTCGACATTTCTCACATCCAGGGCTCGGAAACGGTGGCGTCGATGGTGGTGTGGGAGGACGGAAAGATGAAGAAGTCCGATTACCGCAAATTCATCATCCGCACCGTGGAGGGCGTGGACGATTTCGCGTCGATGCGCGAAGTCGTGACGCGGCGCTACAAGCGGCTGCAGGAGGAGCAGAAGCCGATGCCGAGCGTGGTGCTGATCGATGGCGGCCTGGGACAGTTGCACGCGGCGGCGGAAGCACTGGAATCGCTGGAGATTATCAATCAACCACTGGCGGCCATTGCCAAGCGTGAAGAGATTCTCTACGTCTTCGGACAGGAGAAGGATCCGATTGCCCTCGATCATCACTCTCCCGTATTGCATCTGATCCAGATGGTGCGCGATGAAGCACACCGCTTTGCCGTGACGTTTCATCGCAAGCGCCGCCAGATGCGCGATCGCTCGACCGAGTTACTTGAAATCCCCGGCGTCGGTGCAAGCACCACCCGACGATTGCTCGAACATTTCGGTTCCGTACGCGCGGTCAAGCAGGCCGACGCCGCGGCGTTATCCGCAGTTGTGACCCGGGCGCAGGCTGAGGCGATCCGGAATCACTTCGACAAGTAATCGTCTTGCGTCATTGCAGCAAGCCGGATGCTGTCGCGTTCGGAATCAGGACCAGAAAGTCATAGCCAAAAACGAGCCTTTCCATCTCCCGGTCTACCGGCCCAAGCGAACTGAAGCCCTGCCGGAATGCCCGCAGGTCGAACATTGTCATCCCATCGTTCGCGGTCTTCTCGAAGAATGGCTTCAGGAAAAGAAAATCGGAGTCTTTGTCTTCGGCAAGATTGAAGTCTGTAGCTTCTGCAGGCTTGCCGATGCCGGCGAAGCGGGCCTGCTTCCCTTTTACTCCCAGCAATAGAATGTGGACCGATTTTGAGTGCTGAGGGTCAGCGAGTTCCGCGATGAGATTGCCAACATCGTTGTTGTGCAGGGGATTGAAACCCTTGAAGAGATGCTCTCCGCCAAACTTCATGATCACTTTTGGCGGGCTGGAATCCTCGTCGCTTTCCAGATCGTAGTTGAAGGTGAAGATCCTTTTCATCATCAGCGCGCGTTGGCGGTTGGATTCGAAACCGCGGCCATCCTGGTACTTCTTGTAGATCTCGCGGCTTTCGAGAAGTCCATCGAGCATCTTCGGAAATGCGGGGTTACCCTCGTGCACGAGCGTTTCGCGAAAGTGAGCGAGCTCGGCATCGGGCGCCGACATCATGAACAGTTCGAACGGGTTTCCGCTCTTGGCCGCCTGTGCGTGAGCCGCATCGTTCTCCTCGATCAGATGCCGAGCTTCGGCAGCGGCCGTAGGGCTCAGGCGTTGCTTGAGGATTTGCGTCAGCAAATAACCCGATGCTCCCATCAGCTCCTGATCCATTCCCCAGAGCCGGAACTTGCCTCCGGTAGCGGCTTGAGAGCAATGCGCCAGGAAGTCGTATTCCTCCGCCCAGTTGTAAAAGGCTACGGTTTCAGGGAAATCTTTGTTGAACGCGACCATGTTCGTGCGCCCATCTTTTTCCGCGAGCGCCTCACTCAATTTCTCGGCCACAGAGGGCCCCACTTCGATCGCCAGATCGCGAAATCCCTTGGGCCCTACAAGCCCGCAGACTGCCGCGTCGAACTGCGGAATCTGTGCGATGCCGTGATCTTCTCCGAGCAATATGAACTGAGCACCCTCGAACGCGGAGGCCAGTACCGGAGCGCCGCTTCCCGTGAGATGACCGTCCTTTACTTCGATCGGATAGTGGAACTTAGCAATCCTGTCAGCGAACGTTTCGGCGGGAGTCGTGCTCTGTGCAGACAGTGGAACGTTCAGGAGCATTGCGAGCGCAAGACAAAACACGACGATTGGGCGCGGCCAGGCGGGCCGCACAGATTCTTTCATGTTGGCATTCCTTCGCCCCGGTCGGCGGGCGCAGGATATCAAACGTGAACCGAGACCGAAAAGTTCCATCGCGCCGCGACAATTCTCTGCCCTGCTACACTAGCAGTCCTACCGCTATGAACATCCGCTCACGAGTATTGAGTTCCCTTTGCGTACTTTTGGGAACGGTATTGACCGCACCTGCGCAGAATTCCGATCTGCCTGACATGGCGACCCCTCAGGAGAAACACCTGCACAACGTGCATCAATTGACGTTCGGAGGCCAGAACGCGGAGTCTTATTTTTCTGCCGATGGTAAAAAACTCATCTTTCAGTCGTCTCACGGCGACGTGAAGTGCGACCAGATCTTTACCATGAACATCGACGGCAGCAACCAGCACATGGTTTCTACCGGCAAAGGACGCACGACGTGCAGTTTCTTCTATCCTGACGGCAAGAAAATTCTTTATGCGTCAACCCACCTTGCCAGTCCCGAGTGCCCTCCGAAGCCGGACTATTCCAAGGGCTATGTGTGGGGCGTGTATGCGGGGTACGACATCTTCACGGCCAATCCCGACGGTTCGAACCTGAAGCAGCTGACCAACTCTCCCGGCTACGACGCCGAAGCAACGATCTCGCAGGATGGGAAGAAGATCACCTTCACGTCGGTGCGAAACGGCGACCTTGACATCTTCATCATGGACTCCGACGGCAAGAACGTGAAGCAGCTCACCCACGAACTGGGCTATGACGGAGGCCCCACATTCTCGCCCGATGGAAAGTGGATCGTGTATCGCGCCTATCATCCCACGAGCGAGGCAGAAATTGCCGATTACAAAGACCTGCTGGCGAAGAACCTGATTCGGCCGACATCGCTCGAAATCTGGCTGATGAAGTCCGACGGCTCCGACAAGAAGCAGATCACAAATCTGGGAGCGGCGAGTTTCGGGCCGGCGTTTACGGCGGATGGAAAGAGAATCATCTTCTCGTCGAACTACGATCCGGCCACGCATGCCACCGGAGGCGAGGGCAACTTCGAGCTGTGGTTGATGAATCCCGACGGCACGGGCCTGGAGCGCATCACCTATAGCGATGGGTTCGATGGCTTTCCTATGTTCTCAAGCGATGGCAAGAAACTCGTCTGGGCGTCGAACCGTAATGCGAAGGCGCCCCACGAGACGAACATTTTCATTGGGGACTGGACTCCGTAGTGCAATTTTCGATCTTTAGGTTGGCGATTGTTGATTGAAACCCTGAAGCGACCGCTTCACTCGATTAGCGTCCGCCGCCGACTTCGAGGATCGACCCGGTGATGTAAGAGGCCTGCGGCGACAGCAAAAAGACGACCGCTTCGGCAACTTCCTCCGGCAGCCCAGCTCTGCCCATCGGAATCGTCCCCATCAACCGCTGCAGGCGCCCGGGTTCTCCGTTCGCCGCGTGCAGTCCCGTATCGATCAAGCCCGGAGATACCGCATTGACGCGGATTCCCTCGGTGGCTACTTCACGGGCCAGACCCAAGGTGAAGCTGTCAATCGCGCCCTTTGTCGCCGCGTAATGGACCCATTCGCCTGTGCCGCCCGTTCGAGCCGCGATCGAAGAAACGTTGACGATTGCGCCGCCCGCTCCACCGCGCTTCTTCGACATGCGGCGGACGGCTTCGCGGGCGCAAATCATCGCTCCCGTTACGTTCACGGAAAATGCTTTCTCGATAGCCGCAGCAGTTACATCTTCAACCCGGGAGAAGCCCCCCGTAATGCCGGCGTTGTTAACGAGTGCCTTGATCGGGCCCAGTTCGCGCTCCGCGGCCTGAAACAGTTGAACGATATCCTGCTCGCTGGAAATGTCGGCTTGGAACGCAATCGCTCGACCGCCGTCGCTCACGATCGTGTTGGCAATTTCTATTGCTTCAGACTCTCCCACGAAATAATTGACGGCGACAGCGTATCCACGACGGCCCGCCAACCTGGCAACGGCGGCGCCAATTCCCCGGCTGGCGCCGGTGACGATAAGCGTTCCTGGTTCTGCTTTGAGGGTCAGAAGAAGCTCCATCGCAAGCGGAGAAGTCAGATTGAACGTCTCACATTGCAGGCTTCATGCAGGGACTGGCTCGTGACGACCGTGCATCATTGCGACAACAGCCTCATATAGACGCTTCCTCGCTTCGTGCCTCTCGAATGCACGCGTGATGTAACGTACGTGAACCTCGATACCTGCGGCCGTCGGCCGGACATTGATTCCGGGAGCCGCCGAGATTGCCTGTACGCGGTACTTGGCGGTCGCTTGTTGCCACTCGGCCTCGGCCTTGCCGGAATTGTCTTTTGTTTCTTTATCCACCAGCTTCTGAATTCCGTCGATGATCGGATAAGGATCTTGGGAAGGAGGGATCAGCACCTGCAGTTCATCCCACATCCATTGACCCGACGTCGTGAAATTGAAGAAATGTCCCTCAATCGCGAAGCTGTTTACGAACGAAACCCGGCGCCCCGTGGGATGTCCGGCGTCGGACCAGTTTCCCGTTTCAAGCAGCACCGTCTTGAGTAGTCCGACCTCGAGCACCTCTCCTCCGACGCCATTGATCTCAACCCAGTCGCCTACGCGGATGCCATTGCGGCCCATGAGCACGAACCATCCGAAGAAGGCGACGATGAAATCCTTCATCGCGACTGTAAGCCCTGCGCCGGCCAGACCCAGGACCGTCGTAGTCTGCGTCGGCATCCCGAAGACAATGAACAGGATCACGATCGCGCCCACTAGCTGAACGGCAAACTGTGCCACGGCGCGCAAGGTGTCGATGCGTTTATTTTCCGCCGTCATCCCGGTAAACAAGTGATCGATCACCCGGCAGACGATGTACACGCCGAGCAGGACCAGCAGGATCCAGAGGGCTCCCTCGATCATGCGATGCAGCGCGGCCAGTCGGCGGGCTTCAATCACTCCAATCCAACTCGTATAGATGTCGTGTAGATCCTGCTCATCCTGCACGCGGCGTCCACGGTCCGCGAGATTCTTCTGATCAAGCGTGTATTGCTTCAGGGAGCCGAGGGCCGCTTTGGCCGCGGCTTTGGACTCATCGCGTGAGGCAGCTTTGCTCCCCTTCGTGAACCCCTTTGCCTGTTCTTTCGCGGATTCGCGGCTCTCGCGGTCTTTTTCAACTTGCGCGGCTAGATCCGTGCGACGCTTGATGAGGTACTTTTCTTTTTCGTCGGTCTCCGCGAGCGCTTGCTGTAAATCCGCAACCTTCTCGCGCAACGCCTGCCAGGCGCGCACGACACTGAGCAAAGTGTGCGCCTGATAGTCCTGCTCATGCGGATTCACCGCTGAACCCGGCGCGGGAGCATTGTGATCGCTGGCCTCGTGCTCCGCTTGCAACCGCTTGATCTTCGACTGCGGATCGCCTCCCGCCTGTTCCAGATCTTCGGAAGCGTCGTCGAGTTCGTCCTGGTCCAGATCCATTTGCGCCTTGGCAACGTCGATCTGGTCCTGCAAGTTGTCTTTTTGCGATTCAGGCGCCGTGGCGAGTTTCCGCGTCAGCAGCGTGATGCTTTCCTGATCTTCCTTGAGGGTCTGCTCTGCTTTGGCCTTGCGTTCTGAGATCTGTTTGGCTTGCGGCGAGAGAGGTGGAGGATTTTGTTCGGCGGTACGGATCGCGTCAAAGAATGCGAGGTCGACTTCGTGGTCGGCAATTTTCTCTGCCTGGTGACCGAGCGCCTGCTCTTCGGGAGTACCGGCGGCGGCGGAAAGGCGGCGGGCGGTCTGCAATGGACGCTGGTCGACTAGCGGGCGTGGCGCGACCTGGGCCTTTGCCCTGAGAAGCTTCTTTCCCTCAGTCGCCGTGCCTTCCTCGACCACCTGGGCCTCTCGCGTTCGCAAGAAGCCGATCACGGCCGCTGCGATGAGCGCAAGAAGCACGATAGCGGTGATCCAGTGCCGCACCTTCATAGCCCATCACTCTATCAATAATCGCCTGCGGTTGCATGGGCAAACGTTCGTAATCTGACCCGTCGCCGCTCCGCTTCTACACTGTCAGACGAGCATGCTGGACATTTTGCGATCGATCTTTGAGGAACCATGGAAGCCGCTCTCGCGTGCCGCCGTGGTGGCCTGGCTGATCTTCTACGTTGGGTTCTGTTTCTATGCTTTCTCGGCGCATGGCGGCTTCTTGTTTATCGACAGCGCGAACCTTGTTGTTCATGAGGGCGGCCACAACCTGTTCGCATGGTTCGGAGCAACGCTCGGTCTCTGGGGTGGGACGGTGCTGCAATGGCTGGTTCCATTCCTCCTGGCTGCCTATTTCTTCACGCAACGGCAGACGGCCGGCTTTGTGTTCTGCCTTTTCTTCTTTTTCGAAAACTGGTTGTATACCGCGACCTATATGGCTGACGCACGGGCGCAGGAACTGCCACTCGTGACAACCGGGGATCCCGATTTCGTCGAGCACGACTTTCATGCGATCTTCTCCAGCCTGGGGGTGTTGGCTTACGACACGCGAATTGCTGCCGTCGTGCGGGTGCTGGGCTGGTGCGGGATGCTGGCGACCGTGGGCTGGCTCGCTTGGCGCGGACTATGTGCGCGCCAGGTCGAAGACTAGAACCTACTTCTTTCTCAATTGCAGATCATGCAGCAGGTAGGACCGGACTTTTTCCGGAAGCCGCGAACTTTGAAGGATATCCTTCAGCTGAGACTGAGGGATTCGCCGGGCGAATTCGACGGCCCGGGCCAATGGCGTATGGGGGTTGCGCAATAGTGCGACCCGGACCTCGGGGCGCAAGCACCACCGCGAATGATGGCAAATGGCCTCCACTACGGCGGCCGTAGCGGTGGGCCGCTGTATGGCGCCAGTGACCGCCGTTTCCGTAAGCCGGGGATTTGTCAGCGCAGTTTGCCAGACCCGGGATTCCTTGTCGAGAAGCAGGACGCCGGCAACGCGCGCGGTGCATCGACGTGCCAGTGAAATCCGCTCACCCAGGGCCAACGAAGTGATCCTGGTCATGAGAATCTCCTCCGCCAGCCGGCGCAGATCCGATGCCGCGCCCGACGACAAGGAAAAATGCAGGAGGTCGAACGTGTAAAGCTCGCGCACCAGGCGCAATGCGATTCGGCGGGGTGCATTGGGATGTGCCGCGATCCCCAGCCGTACCTTGCGCGACTTCATCACGGCTGCATTCTTTGCGATCTGTTCCACGTCGTCGGCGCAAAGGTCGCGATTTTTCAGGAGGCCGAGTGCCAGGTCTTCGCTAAGCGCCTCAGACGGGAGGGGGGATGCCACCGTCGCAGTGTGAGAGTCCGGCGCAGCATGATTGGCTTCAAGATTCATCTCTTCACGTCTTCGGAACGGCCTTGCCGGAACCTGCGCGCCGAGCTCGCCGTAGCGCTCCCTCCACTGGCTCGACAACTCCAGAATGCAGCTCTATGAGTTGCACCAAGCGACGCAGTTCATTGTAAAAAGCTTCGCGCACCACGTTCGAGTGACGAAAGACACCGCCCGCCACGGCTACAGGTACCGCCGATCCGTTAGTCTCGGGAAAAAGCCTCTCAATCACCACCGTTGCGAGATGAGCCAACTCCCGTCCGGCCCCGGAAAGCACTTCTCCGGCCAACGTGTCGTTGCTGGCGACAACCACTCGAAACAGCGCCGCAAAATCGGGAGGGGGAATCGAATTTGCGGCTCGGACAAGGTCCGGAACAGAGCGCACTCCCCAGGCTTTGCAAACGGAAGCGGCGAGGCCTTCCTGATCCGTTACCGGGCGGGAGTTCATGTCATTCTCTCGAAGCACTGCGCTCACCGCGGCGCGGCCGATCCAGTGGGCGGAGCCTTCATCAGAAATCGCGAATCCCCAGCCACCGGCGCGTGCTGTGTTTCCTTGCTGGTCACGGCCAAACGCAATCGATCCAGTTCCGGCGATCACGACCACTCCTGCCCCGGCGCCGAAAGCCGCCTCCAGGGCGATCTCCATGTCGCCGACGACTTCGATGGGTTCTGAAATCACTTCCGCCAGCGCTCCGTGGACGATTGCGGCGATCTCGGGACGGGCCGCTCCCGATGCACCGACGCATGTGCCAGAGATTTGGGCAGGCGAAATACCGGCGGCCGCACAAGCCTGGCGGATGGCGCTTTGCAAAGATTCGCGAGCATGAAGCTCTCCGACGCGCACTACGTTGCTTGCGCCTGTAGTGGAGGTGGCCAGCGCGCGCGTCTCGTCTCCGACCGCGCAGGTCGTCTTGGTTCCACCGCCGTCGATGCCGAGATAGTAGGGCACGACGTAGTTCTAACACAGGAGGGAGCAACGGGTTCGGAGCCCTCTTTCCGGCCGGTCCGGATCGGTGCCGCGTATTCAGAGACGCACTCGTGGAAGAATCGCTTTCGATTCATAATGGATTTTCTTCCTCTCGCACTTCTATATCCGCATGGGCCTGAACAGACTCGATTTCACGATCATCGCGCTGTACCTGATTGGGATTACGTCGTTCGGGCTGAGATTCCGCAAGAAACAGCGCTCCTTGCGCGATTACTTCCTGGCCGGACGCGACATTCCCTGGTGGGCGATCTCGCTCTCGATCGTCGCCGCTGAAACCAGCACGCTCACCATCATCAGCATTCCGGGCCTCGCCTACGACACCAACCTGACTTTCCTGCAAGTCGTGATGGGCTACGTGATTGGCCGCGTGCTGATCAGCTTCGTCCTCCTTCCCCACTATTTTCGCGGGGATCTTTTTACCGCTTACGAATTGATCGAACGCCGCTTCGGGCGCGGCTTGCGCTCGTTCACCGCCGGATTGTTCCTCCTGACGCGCGCCGCCGCCGAAGGCGTTCGGGTGTACGCCGTATCGATCGTGGTCTCGATCGCGTTGGGAACCGGACAGATCACTTCCATCGCGATCATCACGTTGCTCACGCTGATCTACACCTTTGAAGGAGGCTTGGCGGCGGTTATCTGGACCGATGTGGTGCAGACCACTATCTACGTCGGCGGCGCGTTAATTGGACTCGTCACGATTATTCATCTCGTACCCGGCGGATGGCCTGCAATTCATTCTGCAGCCGATGCCGCCGGCAAGTTTCAAGTGTTCGACTTTCGCACCAGCCCATGGATTCCGTATACGTTCCTGGCCGGGTTGATCGGGGGAACTTTCTTTACGCTGGCAAGTCATGGCACCGATCAACTCATCGTGCAGCGGTTGCTGTCGGCGCGAGGACAGAAACAATCATCTGCCGCACTGGTCATGAGCGGGGTTGCGGTTCTATTTCAATTCGCGCTCTTTCTGATGATCGGTGTGATGCTGTGGAGCTTCTACCGCCTGCCAACGGCTTCGTTTGACAAGCCAGACAGGATCTATCCCACATTCATCGTTTCGCGCATGCCCCACGGCATCTCGGGATTGCTGATTGCGGCGATCCTGGCGGCGGCCATGTCGAATCTGAGCGCAGCGCTGAATTCCCTTTCTTCGAGCGCGATCCTGGATTTCTACGTTCGACTGCGTCCCCAGGTCGATGAACAAACCAAGCTGCGCCTCTCCCGTCTCGCAACCCTCATTTGGGCGCTGATCCTCTTCCTTCTGGCGCTCGTGGCGCTGCGAAAAGCCGGACGAGTGGTTGAAGTCGGGCTCCAGATTGCGTCGGTCGCCTATGGTGCGTTGCTCGGCGCTTTTCTTCTTGGCATTCTCACGCGACGAGCGAATCAGCGCGGCGTGGCAATCGGGATGGTCTTCGGATTCGCCACCGAACTTTATCTTTGGCTCGGCACCACGCTGCCCTGGACCTGGTGGGTTCTGATCGGAAGCGCAGTGACGTTCCTGACCGGTCTGGGCGCCAGTTTGGTCCTGAAACAACCCGCGCAGACACCCCAATCCGGTTGACCCCACGGTGTCGTATACTGCTGCGAACTTCGTTCGATCCCTATGGCTACGGTGTCCGCTCCCGCTTCCTTCACCGCAGATCTCTCCCGTGAACTCGGCGTTAGCCACGCGGCGGCGATCGTGGTGGGAACGATCATTGGCAGTGGCATCTTTCTTGTTCCAGCCGAAATGATGCAGGCGGTGGGATCGGCAAAGCTCGTCTACCTGGTATGGCTGGTGGGCGGGCTGCTCTCTTTTTTTGGGGCGCTTACCTACGCCGAATTGGGAGCGATGAAGCCCGAAGCAGGCGGTGAGTACGTGTACGTGCGCGATGCGTACGGTCCACTGGCCGCTTTTCTTTACGGGTGGACGTGGTTCATCGTCGCGAAACCTGCTTCCGTCGCTACCGTAGTAACGGGATTCGTGCGCATTCTGGGCACTTTCTCGATCTTCTCATTCTTCGCGGCGAATGCGATCTCCACGCCGATCGCGGTGACCTGGGGACAGGTGGTCGCCATCGCTGCTGCGATCCTGATTTCATTTCTCAATTACATCGGCATCAAGAAAGCAGGTGAATTCCAGCTCGTTTTCACTGTGCTTAAAGTAGCGATTATTCTGGGGATCGTCGCGGTTTGCTTTAGCGGAATGGGAGATGCCACGGGCCGCGGCTGGAGCAATTTCACCACCACATTTACCGGCGCCAAGGGCGGTATCGCTGGCTTTATGGCCGCGCTGGTCGCGGCCTTGTGGGCCTACGACGGCTGGAATGATCTGAACATGGTTGCGGGTGAGGTCAAGCAGCCGGAGAGAAGCATCCCGATCGCACTGATCGCCGGGGTCGCCATGGTCGGCGGGCTCTACGTGCTGGTGAACGCCGGAGTGCAATACGTTTTGCCGGCGAGTGCGATCGCAATGTCGCCTCGTCCGGCGTCAGACGCCGTGGCCCTCGTCGCAGGCCGCGTAGGAGCGGGAATCGTTTCGGCGGGGATGGCTCTCTCGATGCTCGTCACGTTGAATGGCACCGTCATGAGCGGAGCTCGCGTACCTTTTGCCGTAGCACGCGACGGGTATTTCTTCCGGGCGCTAGCTCAGGTGCATCCGCGATTCCATACGCCCTCGGTGTCCATTGTGGTACAGGCAGTGCTCTCGATTCTTCTGCTGCTTGTTGGCGGAAATTTCCGGCAGCTGTTCTCCCTGGCAATTTTCGCCGAATGGCTCTTCTACATGATCGCGGGCAGCACGATCTTCGTATATCGCCTTCGCGATCGTGGCACCCCGCGCCCTTACCGCATGTGGGGATATCCGTTCGTGCCTGCGGTCTTTGTCACCGTTGCTGCGGCCCTGTTGGCTTACACATTCAAGAATGACTGGCCAAACTCCGGCTACGGGCTCCTCGTCATTCTGGCCGGAATTCCGATCTTCCTGATCTTCGCGTTTCTCCGGCGACGCAGGAGCATTAGCGCCGGTTAGCGTCTCTGATTGCCGGCGAACACCGAAGAATTCCGAAGTTCTTACCTGCTTCTTCGGGCTCCATCCCATTCTTGTGCCTGTTGATGCCGCGGCTGCACGGTTTGTTGGCGAAAGGGCCGCCGGTAGCCCGTTTTGGGCAGGGTTCCCGAAGCGATTCACCTCCAGTTACCTAAGGTCAAGAGCCGTGGACACGTTTACCCCCTGTCCTGTCTCCCGTATTTTGAAAGCTCCAAGTCCCCGCATTCTCCCCATGCGGGTCCCAACGGAGCATTTTGCAAAATGGCGACACCTTACCGCGGATTTCAATTAGGACTACTGCCCGAACGCAAGATCGATAAGCGTGCGCTCGCGACCAGCTACGGTTTGGTGACGCTGGTAGTGCTGATCTTGATCAATCTGGCCGTGATTTTGCCCGAAAAAATGCAGCTCCGTCAGTACCACGTTACGGAGCTGATCCCGATGCCCTCGCTCCGGCCGGAGCCGGCGCCGATCAAGACCGAAGTTCCCAAGATCAAGCCAAAGCTTCTTCCGGCGCTTAAGCTGCCGGTCTTCGAACAGCCGAAGCTGGTGGTTCCTCGTGAAGTGCACCGTGAGATGCCGCAGCAACCGGTCGAGGCACCGAAGGTTGTGGTCAATCAGTTTGCCGCTCCGCAGTTGAAGATGACGGCGGGTGGAGCTCGACCGCAACTGGTCCACACCGGAGATTTCAGCGGAAGTTCCCAGACGCCGACGGTGAATGCTCCGGTTCAGAAAGTGCAGACTGGCGGATTCGGCGACCCCAACGGCCTGCAGGGTACTGGCAAGCAGGGTGCAAAGCTCTACGCAGCCGCGCTCGGCTCGTTTGATATGCCCGCTGGCCCAGGACAAGGCAACGGTTCCGGTGGGGCAAAAGGTATCAAGGGCACAGTCGCCAGCGCTGATTTCGGCAACGGAATCGCCAACGGTGGCAAGGGCGATGGACGCAGTAACGGTCACGGTGTGCAGACGGGCGGATTCGGCTCAGAACAGGTTGTGCATCAGGGACCGAAGATCGCGCAGGCTGACACTGGTGCGCCGACAACTCCGGTTGAGATTACGTATAAGCCCAATCCCGTTTATACGGACGAGGCACGCAACCTGAAGCTCGAAGGTGAAGTTCTGCTCGAGATGACCTTCTACGCCAACGGCACGCTCCATGTGAATCGCATCGTGCGCGGTCTTGGTCACGGGCTTGACGAGGCGGCGTCGGCCGCAGCCAACAAGATTCGTTTCAAACCTGCTTTGCGATTGGGGCAGCCGGTCGATTCAACGGCCGTGGTGCACGTTGTGTTTCAGATGGCGTACTGAGCATTTTTGGCGAAGTCATTGGGTCGTTTTGGTGATTGGGAACTTGGAAACCGCGATCGGATTCTGAACTGGTTCGACCGAAACTGGGAGATGAGAGTCATGCGTACTTGGAACTGGATTCTTACTGCGGCGTTGCTGGGATCAATTAGCGCTGCCGCACAGCAAGGGGCGACCTCGAACGCGCCCGCTCAACCTGCTGCGCCGGATGCGACGCAGAACGCTCAGCCCTCTGCGGCTAATCCGGCAGCACAGCCGGCGGATGGCGCGCAAACTCAGGCAGCCCCGGCCGCTTCGGCAACACCAGCGGCGCCGGCTACCGTACCCGCTCCTACCACGATGGACCAGGTCGTTTCGCTGTTCATCGAGCACGAGCACGGATTGATCAAGGCGCTCGCCACCCGCACACCGGTGGTTGAGACCTATTTGCAGAACCTGACGAGCGACCCGCAGCTTGGTCCCGTGCCCAGCGAAGATCGTTATTTCCTCGGCCGCATGGACATGGGCGAGACGGTCGACCGCAAGGATTACTTGAAGGAAGAGGAAAAGGGTGGCATGCAGGCGAAACTTCTGGGCGGCTTCCAGAAGCTCTACAAGGTCCAGTACCAGCCGCTCGGATTCTCGTGGATGGTCTATGCCGACCGCACCGACTTTGATCGCGAGCACTATGACTTTCACTACGTCCGCCGCGAATTTCTCGGCGATGTCCGTTGCCTCGTGTTCGACGTGACACCCAAGAAGGGCTCTGGCCGTGGCCGCTTCCTGGGCCGCGTGTGGGTTGAGGATCAGGGCTTCAACATCGTGCGCCTGAACGGAACCTACGCTCCTGCTCCGCGCAATTCTTACTTCTTCCACATGGACAGCTGGCGGTTGAACCTGATCCCGGGCTACTGGGTTCCGGCTTACATCTACAGCGAAGAAGGCGATTTCAGCGCCGGCGTGAAGAACAAGATCGCGTTCAAAGCCCAGACCCGCATCTGGGGCTATGACCTTAAAAAGGGTGGCAAGGACGACGAACTCACGCAGATTCGTGTCGACAGCGTGAAGGACGACAGCACTGCAGCGCAGGACGCGTCTCCTCTGCAGGCGGAGCGCGTATGGCAGCAGCAGGCGGAAGATAACGTCGTTGAGCGGCTTACCTTCGCTGGATTGCTTGCGCCCGAGGGCGACGTCGACCATATTCTCCAGACCGTTGTAAACAATCTGGAGGTCACCAACAACATCGATCTTCCGCGGCCAGTACGCACCCGCGTGCTCTTGACCGCGCCCCTCGAAACTTTCAGCGTCGGTAACACGATCGTGATCAGCCGTGGGCTGATTGACGTTCTTCCCGACGAGGCCAGCCTGGCCGCCGTTCTCTCGCATGAACTGGCGCATATCGTGCTCGGCCACAACCTCGGCTCACAGTACGCGTTCAACGACCGCATGTTGTTCAACGATGACTCTACTTATTCGAATCTGGGATTCAAGCACATTCCGGAAGAGGAGCAGGCGGCCGATAAGAAAGCCATCGAACTGCTGAAGAACTCTCCCTACGCCCAGAAACTGGATAACGTCGGCCTATTCTTGAAGGCACTGCAACAGCGCGCTCCGCAGCTGAGTGCGTTGCTGACAACGCATTTGGGCAATCCTCTGACGCAGGGTGGAACGGTCAGCCGTCTGGCTGCTCTGGCGACTCAGGGCCCGGCGCTCGACAACAACAAGCTCGATCAGATCGCGGCTCTGCCCTTGGGTGGACGCGTGAAGATCAATCCGTGGGACGATAAGGCGGAGATGATCAAGACCGCACCGGTCGCGATCACTTCGGCGCGGGACAAGATGCCGTTTGAAGTCACGCCCTTCTTCCCGCGGTTGACGCGATTCGGTAGCAACGCTCCGGCGGCAGCGCCTGGAACGACGACCGCAGCCAACTCGAACTCAGGCAACTAACTCCAATTCGCCCCGCTTCCCGCGTAACGCGCTGGAAGTGGGGCTTTACGTCTCAACTCTCAAGTTGAAGTAAGCGGGGGCCGGGATCCGGAATATCCTTCCGGGATACCCGGCCTTCGTATTTCCACTGGACCGCCTTTCAAATCTTAGTTTGGCAGGGACTGCTTTTGTGGGGTCGAACGCAGTTCGGCTTCATCTCGAAGCAGCAAAAGGCGTTGATCGCTGCGGTGTGCGTCGTGACAGTCCAGGCACGGTCCCCTTACGGCTGTCTGATGTTTGCGCGATTCTGCGCCAGTATCGTGGCAAGCCGAGCAGATCTTTTCCTTCGGCATCAACAAGGCGAGCGTCGTCATATCGCCACGGGTCTGTGCGACGTGGCAGACGGTACAGGACACCTGCATGGCGGAATGGACTGACTTACCTCGCGTCTTGGCTGCGTGACATGTGAGACAGGCATCGCCTTCGTGGAGCGTTCCGGGATGCTCGACGGCGAGGACTGGGGCGTCCAGGAACATCAGAAGGAGCATCCCGGCAAACGCGTTCCATGGGGCTATGATTGCCCGTGCACTCATTGGACCGGGATTCTAGCTTTCAAGAGAAATGCAGTCATTACTAAGAATCAATTAGCGGTGCTCCGGTACCGAATCATCCTTTTGGCTTCTTCTTTCCCGGCAGGCTGGCAGGATTTTCGTGGGTGCGCTCCCGGAACGTTCCCCTAAGGCCAGAGGCCAAACCGACACTCGATTCTCCGAATTTGTCGCGCAGGCGATCAGCCGCGGCTAGCGCGCTTTTCCAGCGATCTTGTTTTGTACCTTCCAGTAGATCCATCTGCGTTTGCCCGACCGCATCCATCAATGACGAGGCATGGACGCCCAGCAGTCGCACCGGAATTCCTTTCTTCCAGTTCTTGCGAAAGAGTGTCCGGATACTTTCGAAGATTTCCGTGTCCAGTTGCGTCGGCTGCGGCAGAGTGTGGGCGCGAGTGATCGTGGTGAAATCTTTGTAGCGCAGTTTCAGCTGAATCGTGCGGGCATGGAGATTCGCTTCGCGCAGGCGGCGGCCTACCATCTCTGACAAACGCATGAGGGTGGACTCGATGCGGCTCAGGTCCGCCGTATCTTCGTTGAATGTATGTTCATGGCTCAGGGATTTCGCACCCACATCTTCGCCAACTTCGGTGTCGAACCAGCCGCCGGCGTCCTCACCACGCGCTTTGCCGGCGAGCGCCAGCCCCCATTTTCCGAAGCGGTCTTCCAGTTCACCATCTTCCAGCTTCGCCAGGTCCCCGACCTTCAGAATCCCGAGGGCGTGGAGTTGTTTTTCCATCACCTTTCCGACGCCTGGAATTTCGCGGACATCCAGAGGAGCAAGGAATTTCGCCTCTTCTCCGGAAACGATCCAGAGGACTCCGTTGGGCTTCGCCTGGGCCGACGATACCTTGGCGATCAGGCGTGAGCTTCCAATTCCCACAGAGCAATTGAGTCTTGTCTCGTCTTTCATCCGTTGATGCAAGCTGTGAGCAGCCTTAAGCGGAGGCCCATGCAGGCGCTCGGTGCCGGTCATGTCGAGATACGCTTCGTCGATCGAGGCCATTTCGATCTGGGGAGAGAACGTCCCGAGGACGCGATAGACTTTTTCGGAGTACTCGCGGTATCGATCAGGGTGGCCATTTACGAAAATCGCCTGCGGACACATTTTCGCGGCCGTGCGGAGTGGCATGGCTGAGTGCACCCCGTACTTTCGGGCTTCGTAGGAAGCTGCCGAAACGACGCCGCGCTCGTTGCGTTGCCCGCCCACAACCACCGGCTTTCCTTTTAACGACGGATCGTAGAGCTCTTCGACCGAGACAAAGAAGGCGTCCATATCGACGTGGAAGATCGTTCGTGGGAACACGGGCTGGTGGGAGGCAGCCATGCTGAGAGAAATTCTAGCAGCGGCCATCGAAGTCGGCTCTCGCTTCGCCCGTCTGCTATTCGAATTGTTCTAGAATGCGCCCCATGGCCGCACGCGCCTTCAGGATCATCTTCCGGATCATTTTCGCCATCTGTGGATTGATTACTCTTTTCAATGCGGTTCCCTATGCACTCCTGCGCGGGGTCGACCTTCCATACCAGAGTGAGTGGATATTCTTTGTGCTGGTTCTTGGTTTTTTCGGCTTTTGCGCTCTGCTGGCTGCAGTGTTGCCGAGGTCGTGGATCGCAAAAGCGGTTGGGACTCCGGATGATGAGTTCGGCTATCGAAGGCCACTCAAGCTGCTGGGTGTTGGGGTGGGTCTGGGCTACATCGTGGCATTGTGCGCATACTCGGCTCCTCACAGTTGGGACTTGAGCCCTCAAGTGATGCTGATGTTGTGCCCGCTTTATCTTGTGAAGATGACCTTCGATCCGTCGCCTGCCCAGCTTCTCTTGCTGCTCGCGCCGATTAATGCCGCTGTGTACGGCTCTCTCGGCCTCTCTCTGGCATATGGATGGCGCGCTCTTCACCGTTAGTTCGAGCGGGACAGCTCACCGGGCGATGTGCCCGTTAGGATAAGCGACGGATATTGATCACGACGGCGCGCCGACCAGGGACTTCTCCGAGTTCGGAGCGGCCCGCATCTGCCTTACGCGCTCGTAAACTTTGCCATACTCGCGCGCAGAGGCGTTCCAGGAGAAATCTTTGCTCATGCCATTTCGCATCAGCACCTGCCATGAGGTCTGGTCACGGAAAGCCTGCAGGGCATCTTTGATCGTCGCCAGCAACGCCTCACCGGTGTATTCCGTGAACTTGAAGCCGGTTCCTTTTCCTGAACGCGGGTTCCAGGACTCGATCGTGTCATCGAGGCCACCGGTCGCGCGGACGATCGGCACTGTGCCGTACTTCAGGCTGTAGATCTGGTTCAGGCCACAAGGCTCATAGCGGGACGGCATCAGGAACATATCGGCCCCGGCTTCGATCTTGTGCGCGATTGCATTATCGTACGCCACTTTAACGGCGATCTTGTTTGGGAACTGCTTATTGAGGCGCACAAACATCTCTTCGAAGGCTTTGTCGCCGGCTCCAAGCGCGACCACGATCATCTCCTCGCGCGCCAAACGGTCCATAATCTGCGCGATCAAATCAAACCCTTTCTGCGCCGCAAAGCGGGAAACAATTCCGATCACCGGCAGTTTCGAGTCGGCCTTTCCTACGCCGAATGCGGCGAGAAGATCCTGTTTGCATTTCGCCTTGCCAGACAGGTCCTGTGGAGAGAATTTCGCCACCGTAAACTTGTCGGTTTGCGGACTCCATTCGTCGTAATCGACGCCGTTTAAAATTCCTGTGACGGTTGCCGCGCGGTCGCGCAAGACACCTTCCAACCCAAAGCCGTACTCTGCGGTCTGAATCTCCTGGCTGTACTTCCGGCTCACGGTCGTGATGAAGTCGGAGTAGGCCAGCGCCCCTTTCAGGAAGTTGACCTGGCCAAAAAATTCCATCTTGGTCATGGTGAACAGATCCCAGGGCAGCATTAGCAATGGCAGGGTGTCGGGCGGAAATAGCCCTTGGTATCCCATGTTGTGAATCGTAAAGACCGTTCCCACCTCACGGAATGCGGGGTCTTCCGCGTAGACCGTGCGCAGCAGAACTGGAACCAGTGCCGACTGCCAGTCATGACAGTGAAAAATCTGGGGAGGCCCAATGATCTTCGAGGCCTCCAATACCGCGCGCGAAAACAGGGCGAAACGCTCCGCGTTATCGGGATAGTCTCCCGCCGGGGTTCCATAGAGAGCATCACGATCAAAATATTGCGGATATTCCACAAAAAAGAATCGGACGCCGCCCTGACTGCCCGTGGTGGTAACCGCCGGGAACCGATGCTTGTCATCGAAGGGAACGGTGATGCTGCGCACTACAGTGGCAGGATCCGCGAGTTTGGTTTGACGGTAACGAGGAAGATAAACGCTTACCTGATGCCCCAATGCGGCCAGGGCGCGGGGTAAAGCTCCGACCACATCCGCCAGACCGCCAGTCTTTGAAAATGGGACGCCTTCCGAAGCGACGAACGCGATGTTCATGAGTGCGGGACCTCCACGCAGGCACGTTTGTTCTGCCCACGTTATGATTAGGAATGAATGCTACGGGGCCAACTTCATGAGTGGTCCGGCATTAGGATGCCTGGGCCGACTTGTCAGTCTACTTCCCGTACCCTAGAGGGTCAACGTGCCAAAGGCCGTATCTGCGCGCCGTCCGCAAGCTAAGCCCAAGTTGGGACAACACTTCCTTGCCAGTGAAGATTGGGCACTTAAAGTCGTCGACGCCATCGGCGATGTTTCACAAGGCACGGTGCTCGAGATCGGTCCCGGGCGTGGCATTCTGACCTCGATCCTCGCCAAACGCGCGCGACGGCTGATCGCAGTGGAACTTGACCGTGTGCTCGCGGCGCAACTCCGGCTCAAGTTCGGTATGGCGCGGAACGTGGAGATCATCGAGGCCGACATCCTGGCCGTCGATTTCGATTCGCTATTCGGGTTAAAGCCAGGATTGGGGCGCCCGGGGATCGAGATCAAACCGGAGGCCGTGAAAGTCGTTGGGAATCTTCCCTACTACATCACTTCCGACATCCTTCTGCGACTGTTTGAGTTCTCGAAATACTTTGAAAGCATCATCATCATGGTGCAGCGGGAGGTCGCCGAACGCCTTGCGGCCGAACCCGGCGGACGGGAATACGGAATGCTTTCGGCTACCGCACAGCTTTACGCCCGCGTGGAGAACCTTTTTACCTTGCCTCCGGGCGCTTTCGCTCCTCCACCAAAGGTCTATTCGAGCGTCATCCGGCTGACAATCGAACCCCGCCAGGAAGAACTCGGCGTTGCCGTCGATGGCTTCATGAGGTTCCTCCGCCTCTCCTTTGGGCAAAAACGGAAGACTCTCTGGAACAACCTGCGTTTGGGCTACGATGAAGCGGATCTCAAGCGCGCCTTGAGTCACGCCAAGGTCAAGCCGACGGCGCGGGCCGAGACATTAAGCCTCGAACAGAGCGCTGCCGTATATCGCGCCTTGCAGGACGACCGTCAATCCTCGTAGCATAATTCTTCAAGAAGCCGCTTCACCTCACCTTCAGGAGGGCTTATGGCGACCTCCACCACCGTTCGTCAGCCGGCCGTTGCAGGACGTTTTTATCCTCGCAATCCTGAACAGTTGCGGCGCGAGGCAGAAAGATATCTCGCTCAAGCGCCGATCGCGGAGCAAAAACCTGTGCGCGCCATCGGCTGTATCGCTCCTCATGCCGGGTACATGTTTTCCGGACACGTTGCAGGTGCGGTGTTTGCCAGCCTCGAAGTGCCGAAACGCTGCATCGTTCTTTGTCCGAATCACACTGGTATGGGAAGACCGCTGGCCATTATGAGCGAAGGCGGATGGGAAACGCCATTGGGTGCGATCTCCATCGATACGGGCCTCGCGGCATCGTTGAAGGAGCGTTGCCCCGCCCTGCAAGAAGATTCAGATGCTCACCGGGCCGAGCATTCCGCCGAGGTCGAGCTGCCGTTTCTTCAGTTGCGCCAGCCGGATTTGCGCTTCGTGCCGATCGCCTTAGGGACCGCGCAATTCGAACCTCTGGAGGAGCTCGGCAAGGGATTAGCCGATGTGATTGCTGCCCAAGCCGATCCCATCCTGATTGTGGCTTCGAGCGATATGAACCACTATGAATCCGATGTTGTCACCCGCATCAAGGATCAGCGCGCCATCGAACGGATCCTGACGCTCGATCCTCGTGGCCTTCACGAAGTTGTGACCCAGCAAGGCATCAGCATGTGTGGGTTCGGACCCGCCGTTGCCATGTTGACGGCGGCGCGTCAACTCGGCGCAAAATCAGCCGAACTGATCAAATACGCGACCTCCGGGGACGTTTCCGGCGACCGTAACATGGTGGTCGGATACGCCGGAATAATAGTCGCTTGACGCGCTCGCAACGACGCTGACGTGAACTTCTTAAATCATTTAGATTCAACGACAAAGCAGCGTCCGATCCAGCACATCCGTAACTTTTTCTCGCTTCCCTCTGCCGCTAACCTTCCAAAGAGAACCTGCTTGGGGAGGATTGTGCATGGGTGAGAGGTATTGGCTGTGGACGGGAGCCCGCCTGCTGTTTGGCGCTGCCATCATCGGGTGGTTTGTCAGCTATCTCCAGCCGGGAAGCGGCGAAAAAGAATTCCAGAAGACGCTGGACGCGATGAAGAAGGTGCACAGCGTCCGGGTTTCCTTTACCGCAAATCCTGGAACCCAGCACAACGAAATGCTCTGGGAGGTGGACTGCAACCGAAAAATCGTCCACCAGCAATTGCACCTGGAAGATACGAGCACGAATCCTCCGGTGGACATGCGGCAGGATCACACCCAAGTCGCGAACCAGGAATTTCAGCGGCAGAGTGACGGGTCTTGGTCCAAGCCGGGATACGCCTATCAGGGATCTACAGCGTACTGGTTTTGTAACAGCCTGGCGCAAGGCACGGACTCCAATCTTTTGCCCCCGATTGCCACCATGATCCACCGGGCCGTCATCCAGAAGGGTGACAAGAAGACGGTCAACGGCGTCCGTTGCCGCGAGTGGTTTGTCACCATGAGGAACGGCACGGCCAATCTCGCGCACGACACCGTTTGCCTTGGCGTTGACGATCACCTTCCCTACGAAATGACGGTGGATTGGGAGCACTCCCGTTCCACATTCTCGGATTACAACACGCCACTGCAGATCGAGCTTCCAGAGGCTGCCGTACAGAGCACGACGAACTGACGTGAGAAATACGTTCCTGAGAGCGCTTTTCGGCTGGCATCATCCGGCCCCTATGTGCGCCGACCTAGTGCGGACACGCACTGGGAAGACTCTGTGTTCATTCCGAACCGTCGTCATCGCAACTGGAATTGCGGTGGCCGCCACCGGACTGCAGGCCCAGGAATCCAGCGCTCCCGACAATTCTCTCGGCGACGTTGCGCGCCAGACTCGCGCCCAACACAACAGTTCCGACTCGAAGCCAAGTAAGGCTCAGGACCTGGTCGACGAGATGCAACAGGAGCAGGAAGAATCTGATAACGCTCCTACCGGCTTCAAGAGTTACGATGCGGGCGACTATCGACTGCTCGTTCCCTTTCCGTACAGCCTCGAAGGACGCGAGAACGGCGGTCCCGTCCTGCTCGGGTCAAGCCTCGGAATCACTAACACCGAGGTGCTCGCCGGAACTCCGATTCCGATTTCTACCGATAGAACGGATGCCGAACTCATTTACATTGCGCGGCAACTCGCCAGCTCGCACGCGCAGTATCCAGCCTGTTCGGTGAGTAAGCAGGGCGAGCATAAGGTCATCCGCTGCTCGTGGAATGGCAGCCCCCGGCTCCTTGGGCGTGAAGTCTGGGGAACGATGGAGTTCGTGGTTGCTGCCAACCGCCTTGTCCCCGTGATGTGCGTTAGTGCCGATGAAATGCAATGCTTGTCTTACAGCAACAGCGGGGGCTGGGGCGTTTGTAACAAGCCGAATGCCACATGGGCCGAGGTTGAGAAGACCCGTAAAGATCTCGAAACGCGTTTTCGGGACGAGAAAACTACCTTCCAGGTCTGCGATCAGATCATCTATCCATCGATTCATTTGAAAGAAGACACGGTCGTGCATCCGGCAAAGATCGGGGAGGCACCGACAGTTAAGACCGTCTCCGCGGCGGTGCCGCAGGATACTTCGGTGTCTGCTTCCGGTCAGGCATCGGAATCGCTGGGCGATCTGGCGCGAAAGTCCCGCCAGGCTCCGCGTCCGGCGGCTCAGGCAAAGCTGGACAATTCCGAGGAAGCCCGCATTGCACCTCCTGGGTTTCAATCGTTCTCGCTGCAGTTTTGCCTGAATCCGCAGGTGTGCGGCGAGGCTTCGGTATTGATACCCGAGAAGGCCGAGATGCTGTCCCATGTGAACGGGCAGCACATTTTCAAGATGCTTCAGGACGGCAATCCCGTCCTCCTGTATGCCGGGCCGGCAGACGTAAATGCTCCTTACCGGAGCATGACCGATCCCGACTACATCCGTATGCGCGATCTGGCGAACTCCAATGGATGGTCGCGCGAGAAAACTGACGGTGTCAGCACACAGGAGATGACGATCGAAGGCCGTCCCGCTCTGATGACGCGCTTCCGTTACCTGCGCGATCAGAAAAGCTGGTGGATTGGCGAACGAACCTTGATCGGCCCGACGGGAGCTCAGTTCCTGGCGGCTTGTACCGCTCCCGAAGAGCACTTCGCTGATGCCGAGGTTCTCTGTACCACGCTCGTGAATTCGCTGCGCTTCCCATGACCTCATCGCGTCAAATCCGCGCTATTACGGGGCTCGCGGGCCTGCTCTTGGCCGGATCGAGGCTATGGTGTCAGGAATCGCCATCGCTCGGGGAAGTAGCGCGCGAGACTCGCAAGGACCACTCCACCTCCGGCCGCGTCTCCGGCAAGCAACTGCTCAGCGAAGAGGATGACGGACCCGACAGCACCGGATTATGGCGCCTGCGTACGTGCGTATATGCCGGATGCTATGAGCTTTCCATTTCTTTACCGAAGAGCCCCAAGTGGATTCCCGCAGCGGGCGAACCCCGCCGGATTCTGATCCCGGTACAGGGCTACGAAGAAGACGCGAGCCATGCGATTCGCATTTATGCAGCGGAGGGACTAGCACGGGGAAACACCATCGACGTCGCGCGGCGCACATTGCTTCAATCCTGGTTTGCGCGCCCAGAATACTTCGGCCAGGGCGCCCGTCTGACCCGCGACGAACACAGTGCCATGAACGCGACTTCCGTCGTGACTACGCGCTTTACCATTCCTGGCAACAAGGTGGAGTACCGGGGGACCAGCGTCGTGGCCAACGCCTGGGACGCGAATCATGCCTTCGCGTGCGTGTTCCGCGAAGACGATGCCGACACAGCCAGCAGCATTTGCGATGCGATCATCAATTCCGCGCAAAGCCAGGTTCTATTGCCTCCTCCGAAGCAACCTCGTATTCGGCCTTATCACCCCCCGCAGTACTACCCCGAAAATGATCCGGCTGACGATCCACCACAGGACGCAGGTGACGATGATGCCCAGTGAAGCCATACCGCGCCGCCTCGGACACATCTCGTTCGCCTTCTCGCTGGCGTTGCTGGCGGCATTCGCGTCAGCTCAGACGGAGTCTCCATCCCGGGCGAACACTGCGCCGAAAAAGCTTCTCCTGCAAAGCGAATTGAAGGAGGGAGAGGTACTCCGCTATGAACTCGACGCTGCCGGTTCATTCCTGCCAACGGCGGATGCCAGCGGAGCGATCCTCAGTCCGCCGCGCGGACCGTGTGACTATGCGATGTCGGCAATCGTGACGCTGCGTCCGCAGCCTCCGGACAAGGACGGCAACACTCCCGTCGAAGCCCGCTACAGCGAAACGCGGATGACGAGTGTGCGCTGCACTCTTTTTTCTTCTGCTGACTTCGAGAGGCGGCTTACGGCCCTGCAGGCCTCTACCGTGATGTTTCGCGTGGGGCCTCACGGCGAGACCGTCATGCGGCACGACCAGGACGGCTATTTCAAGTACTGGGATGGGGGAGATCTTCTGCGGAAAGTTACACAAGATCTCCTGCAAACCGAGTTCTCCCCGCGGCCGGTCGCTCCGGGAACATCATGGCAGGCCCGCGGACAATTCGCATACTCCCATGACCGGGCGCTAAAAGATCTGGAATTGAGCGGGTCGGACTTGCGCTTCGAAAACATGGTGCAGGTGGATGGAAAGTCCTGCGCGTGGGTCACATCGCAATACGTTTTTTCACCCGTGGACCTTCCGGCGGTGGGGACCGCCAGCGGCGGGCGTTTTATTCCAGCCGCCGGGAACAACGCCGTCGCTGCCGTACTGCATATCTCGCTGCTGCTCGATCCGGAGAGCCATCACGTGGCCTGGCTTCATCGCACCCAGACCATCGACAACAAGTTGACACTGGCCTCACCTTTCGACGACAGCGATCCTCCAGACGATCCCGATGAAACCCCTGGCGCCGATGGCGAGAACCCGATGCCAGACCTGTCCAGCATGCGTTCGGACAATCCGGGGCGCTATCCCTTCATGACATTCCACTTCCAGGAGGAAGCGCGAGCGCGCCTGCTGCCTGACCAGCGCTCGAGTGAATGGCTCGCCGGGCTAAAGCATTTTGAAGGGACACCCGAGCCCGCGACCGGAACCACTCCAGTCCCCGTCACGAAAACACTGCTGCCAAGCCCGATCGTGCAGGCGGCCAAGCCGGAGATGGTCAAACGTACGTCGCACGTTGTCATCGATTCCGATTCGCTCGGATCGACTCCCGCAGGTTTTACCCGCTTCGAGAAAGGACTTTGCCGCGACACATGGTTTTGCGCCACGGCATCGATCGCGATGCCCGGGGATGTGCAGATCACCGAAGATACTCCTCTGCACACGGTCTACCTCGCGCAGTGGCGCGACGCGGAGCTCAGCATCGCGATCGGCCCTTCGCTCGACCGCCGCCATCTGGGCCTCACGGAGGACGAGGAGCTGAACAAACAGGCCGAATACTACCTGGCGAACTATGTCTGGCTGGCGCTCAAGCCCGGTATCGCCACCAACTCTTCCAGCGCCACGCTTGACGGCTATCCGGGAATGATCGTCGACTTCAGGGCTACCCAACGCGACATGGCCGATATGCACGGCGTGCTTGGCTTGATCCTGACCCCGTGGAGCAAGACCGTTCCCATCAGTTGCACCTCGGATCGTACTTTTACGCCGGAGCTGCAGGCTGTCTGCGAGAAGATCATCACATCGGTGAGTCTGCGCCGGTAAGAACGGCCGCTGTTTTTCAATGGTTAAAAAAAATGCCCCACTTACCAAAAGTGGGGCATTCCATTCCACGTCCTTGCAGACTAGCTTTTTCAGCGACCCTGGTTAACGATGCGAACCGCCGCCGCCGGAGTGGCCGGCCGACGCGCCGCTGCTACTCATGTGGCCCATCGACGAAGCCGCGGCCGCGCTGTGGCCTGAATTCCCGTAGCTGGAACTTTTCGATCCTAACTGGGCGCCAAATTGCTGTGCGGGATGGACTTCAGCGAAGCCGGACTTCGCAACCTGATGGTTCAGATGACCGAGGTTTCCCACCGATCCGCGCGAGATGCCCATTCCAGCCGATCCGGTTCTCACCACCGTGCGCGAGGAAAGCAGCGTCGAAGCCGCCCCGCCTTTGCCCACAGCAACGGTTCTAACCGTTCCCGTCGGGGCAACCAGTGGGTGCGGCGCCGCCAGTTTCGAAGTGGTGTAATGCGGCACCGTTACCCACGTATTCCATGCTCCAGGCTGCCACATCCAGCCGAAGCCGGGGACGAACATCCAGTTGCCATAGCGGTATGGCAGCCATCCCCACGGGTACGCTGAGGCGAACATGTAGCCGAATCCCGGATAGAACCCCCAGGCTCCGTCCATGAATGGGTCCCAGCCGACGCCGGCGAAGTACGGTTGCCACATCATTCCGTAGCCCGGCACATTGCTGTAAGAGCCGTAGTAATTCAGATCACTTAAGCCGTAACCATAGGGCGAAGACACAGCGTTCTTCGCATACTGCTCGTGGTACGAATTCGCTTCTTTATCCCAGTCGTCGAAGGGAGCGGCGGTAACTTTGTTTGCCATCGTGGATTTGTCGTCATCCGCGGCATTGAAGGTCGCGGTCTTCTTTTTCTCGACATTCAACTTGCCCGTTGGGCCTTCTACGTCGACATCTCCCTTGAACACCGCTACGTTGGCAGCCTCGGTCGAGGTATCGACGCGGAAATGAGCCGCGTGGTCAAGCGAGATCTTCTCTTGCGAAAAACTCAGGCTGAGGGCATCTTTCCCCTGCCAGTTCACGTACGCCATGCCTTCGATCAGGTCGATGGCAGACAAGCGCTGCCCGGAATCGCTCAGCCCGAGGGTGCTGAAGTGCACTGACGTGTTCGGAGTCAGGCGCAGCGTACTGCCATCCTCGAACTCCACCTCGGCGCGGCCAGTGGCACCGGTTTTCAGCTGCGTGCCTTGCGTGATCGGCAAGTTCACGAATGCGTTTTCAAAACCCAATCCGGTGTTCTTGTCGATTTGAACCGTGCCCTGAACGTCGCTAAGCCGAACGATTCGGGCTTGCGAGTCGCCAAATGCCGGCAACGACGCGAGCGCGAGACATACAACACCAACTGTCGAGAGAGAGGAGCGGGTAAACATGGAAGCCCCCTAGATCCTATGGGGCTATTAGAGCATGTTTGGGCCGGAAGAGTTGTAAAAGTTCCCCTGGGAGTACATGGCCGCGAGGACAGTGTCCTTTGGCGAGACGCCCGCATGCCCGTGGGGACTGCCTGTAAGACCGAGTGTGAGCCTATGAGGGAGTGGTTTGCGAGGTGACCCGGACCTCGTCGCTGAGGATGATGGCTTCCGCGATCTCCTTCATCGGCTTCCGCTTCTGGCGGCTCTGACGCTGCAGGGTGAGGTAGGCCTGCTCCTCATCGAGTCCCAAGTCCCGCTGTAGGATGCCCTTGGCGCGCTCAACCAGCTTTCGCGTTTGCAACTGTTCGGTCAAGGTGGAGTTCACGCTCTCGAGCCGCGCCATCTCGATTTCGGCGCCCATCAACAGCCCGATCATCGAAATCATGCGGATTTCCCGCCGCCGGTAGACATGATGCTGCCGATGCTGCAGGTTGATGACTCCGACGAGGCGGCCCCGGCTCAAGAGAGGCACCGACAGAAATGCCTCGTAGCTATCCTCAGGCAACTCATGGAAGAACTGAAAGCGGGGATCGTGCGCGGCTTTTTCCGAGATCGCCACCGGTTCGTGGTGCTCGGCAACCCATCCCGTAATGCCCTGTCCCACGCGCAGTTTCAGCCGGTCGACCACTTCGGGGTGTGGATTCTTCGTGGCCCGTAAAACAAGTTCGTCATTTTCCAGCACATAAACCAGGCAGGCATCGCACTTCACCAGGGCCGACGCAAATTCGACAACGCGATCCAGAACTTCGTGAAATCCGTCCGCCATACCCAGGCGAACTCCAATCTCATGAAGCACATCTACGTTTGAGTCCTCGACAGAAAGTACAGAGTCCATGGCTTACCGTAGCCGGAGGATTCGACATTGTCTAATTCCAAATTTTGATGGCGTGGATAAAGGAATTCCTTTGTGATTGTTGCGCAGGATTAACATCTTTTCTGAAGGCCTGGCATCGTCCTGTGAATGCCCCCAATGGTGCCGCCCGGTCGGGCGTGACGGAACGCGACATTTCAGCGCGCCGGGACGACGAGGAACCACACCAGCAATCCAAAGAGGATCAACGACGCTAACAGCGAGAATAAAGTGTGAAGCGGGTGGAAATGGAAGTAGTGATTTCGGTGGAGACGAGTGCGAGCTGCCAGCATAAAAGCCTCCTTCGCGCCCTCGAGGAATGCGCGCATGGGCAGGACTCTCAGCTAATTGTCCCACCAAAACGACTCTGCGGCTTCGCTTTTATGCGGGATGTGATACAGATCACTTATGAGCCAGAAGATAGCGATCGTGACCGGTACATCGAGCGGATTCGGACTTCTTGCATCGATCGAACTTGCAAAAGCGGGATTCAAGGTCGTTGCAACCATGCGCGACCTGGGCCGCCGGAAAGCGCTCGACGACGCGGCCAATGCCGCCCAAGTAGAAACGCGCATCGACGTCCGGGCCTTGGATGTGACGGCCTTTGAGTCCCTGCCGGGCTTTGCGGCGCAGGTCGCACAGGACCACGGTCGCATTGATGTTCTCGTCAATAACGCCGGATTCGCCGTCGCCGGGTTTGCCGAGGACATCCAACTCGAAGAACTTCGCCGGCAGTTCGAGACGAATTTTTTCGGCGCAGTCGCCATGACGAGGGCGGTGCTACCGATCATGCGACAGCAGCGCGCAGGGCACATTATTCAGGTTTCTTCCATCAACGGATTGCACGGCGCCATGACGGTAAGCAGCTACGTTGCTTCCAAGCATGCGCTGGAGGGCTGGAGCGAGTCGCTTCGGCTTGAGGTAAATCCCCTCGGCATCAAGATCGTGCTTGTAGAACCTGGGGCATATCAAACGGACATATGGACGCGCGGCGCCGTGATGGGAAAGAAATCAGTAACGCCGGATTCCCCGAACTTCCAGAGAGGACTCCGCATGCGCGAACGCATGGCCGGGCTGCCGAAAGCCGATCCGATCGAGGTCGCCCAGCTGATTGTATCGATCGCGCAGAATCCGAATCCCAGACTGCGTTATCTCGTTGGACGGGATGCCAGGACGATGCTCGCTCTGAAGCGGATCCTCCCGTGGAAGTGGCACGAGAAAGTCGTCGCAAATTTCCTGAAGATCGACTGAGAGAGTTCTGAGTCGCACCGAGTAGACCCTCAACCGCAACGCCGCGACTCGGGACTCAGAACTATTTGTCCAAATCAGCCTGCTTGACAGGCAAATCCCAGTGCGCGTCGAGAATTTCAAAACGCCTTTGCTCTTCCCGTTCGTAGGTTGCCTGGTCAGGCCAAAGCTCTTTCTTGATGGGCGTCTCATCGATGGCCTCATTGGCCACGGCGGCATTCTTGAACACGATGGTGACGCGAAAATCCCAGCGACCATCTTCCGTTGTGTGATAGCGCGGCTGGTCCATCCAGACTTTGAGCATCCGCCCCATTTCCACTTCTTTCTTCAGCAGCGGATAATGATTCTTCTTAAAGAGCTTCAGGAATTCATCCGCATGCCCCCACTTGGTTTTGTAGTAGTACTCGATGGCGAAAGGCTGGTCACTGGACGTCTGCGCGTGCAGGAAGTTTGGCACGACGAAGCTCAGAAAAATGACGGTAGCGAGAATGCGGCGCATGGTTCCTCCGGATTTGTAGTGCCTTGCTTTTACACTATGGGCGCTAAGAGGGGCAATCGGCTTTCATGACGAGTGACGTTTTAAAGGACCAAGCGGAGATCCGCAGACTATTCGAAGATGGCGATGAAGCACTGATTTCAGGCGATCCGGAGGCCATGAAACAGATCTACGCCGAGGATTACATTCAATCTGACGAAAACGGAAATCTCTCGACCCGGCAAGACGTCATCGACCGGCTGGCGTCAGGAACGGTTCGTTTCGTGTCCATGAAATCGACGGGCCGCCGCATTCGCCTGTTGCGCGAGGATGTTGCCGTCGTGCATGGGTCGGAGGAAGACGTGGTCGTGCAGGAGGGAAAGCAGTCGTCGGTTCGCTACATCTACATGGATGTGGTCATGAAGCGCGAAGACCGGTGGCAGATTGTGGCCTCGCAGCTGGTCAAACTTTAGCGAGAACAGAGCGTCACGATTTCGTTTACTGTCCCGTAGCCACGGCGCCTTGCCGACGAATTCGGTTTTGCCAGTGGCTCCAAACGAACCATATGACCCCGACCACAAGCACGACTCCAATCACCGCGTCGAACTTGTGGAAATACTTCCCTAATTCACGCCAGTTTTCCCCCAACTTCATGCCCAACCAGGCGAGCGCGAAACACCATGGCCATGACCCGAGGAAGGTGTAGATGTGAAAGCGGCCGCGCGGCATGCGGGCGATGCCGGCCGGCAAGGCAATGAACGTCCGGACAACCGGCAGCAGGCGCGCGACGAAGACGGCGAGATATCCCCAACGGGCGAAAAAGCGGTCAGCCCAGTCCAGTTCGCGGCGAGACATGAGTACCCAGTGCCCGAATCGCTCGACCAGAGGCCGTCCTCCATAGAAACCAATCTCATAGGCCACCAGCGAGCCCAGGTTGCAGCCGATCGCCCCGGCCGTCGCGAGCCACAGCAGATGAAACTTGCCTTCGAATGCCAGGTATCCGCCGAAAGGCATGATCAACTCCGACGGCAGTGGGATACACGCCGACTCGATCGCCATCAACAGAGCAATGCCAGCGTAGCCTGTCGCGGAAATGACGGACTTGATGAAAAGAAAAAGTACCGCAAGGATTTTTTCAGTCATTGGGAAGCAGAATCAGAGTTTGGCGGCTAGTACGATTTCCTTCCATTCGAAGGACAGCTCAAAAGAACTGGTTGACCCGAGTATTCAGTGTAGCGGAAAAACGTGAGAGCAGGAGCAACTTGGAAGGGCGGCCTATTCCTGATCCTGGCCCCTGACCCTGTCTCTTAGAACGACCCTTCCTGCGTAAAGGCATACCCCGGAAGCGTGGCTCCCTCTGGGGTCTTGGAGACCTTTACGCGGACGGTGGGAGCGTCAGGCGCGGTAATTCCAGCCAGGCGGAGCATGGCATATTGGGTGAAGACTTCGTTGTAGACCTTGGTAACAAGGTAGTCCTGCCCGTCGGCGTCGCTGCGCCAGACTTGCCCGAGTTGAATCGAACTGACTGCCATGGATTCTCCGTAAGCATTCAGAGTAGCGAGGTGGATGAATGTCGTCAATTCCCTGACGGGTTACTGTGGGACATGGTTTGATTGGCGGTTGCCTCACACCGATCGAGCTTCCAACACAATTGGCAATCGCCAATCGGCAATTGCTATGATGAGCGTTCTCAAAGATCAGACCTCGTTGCCTGCAACCTCTCTTTGAAAGGCTCTATGCCCCGCGGAATCACCCCACGACGTCCCGCTCGAACCGGATGGCAGGATCGCGTTCGCCCCGCTGTTCCTCCCTCAAAGGCAGGCACTGCGCGTGTTGCAGGTACACCCAGTCGCACGCCAAAGTCTGCTTCATCCGCCGCTTCCGGCAAAGCCGCCGCAGCCAAGAGCAAGAACGCGAGCAAATACAATCCCGTAGCGCCCGAACGCGTCAATGAAATCCTGAAGCGGCTCGATCAACTCTACCCTGAGGTCACGTGTGCATTGACGCACTCGAGTGCATGGGAACTGCTTGTGGCAACGATTCTGTCCGCCCAATCCACCGACGTGAACGTGAATCGGGTCACCCCCGAACTTTTCCGAAAATACCCAACCATCGAAGCCGTCGCCGCACTCACTCCGGAACAACTGGAGCCGGATGTTCGCTCAACAGGATTTTTTCGCAATAAGTCCAAGTCGGTGGTGGGCGCCGCGAAGAAGATCGTCAGCGACTTCGGTGGACAGGTCCCCGCTGAGATGGAGCAACTCCTGACCCTTCCGGGCGTCGCGCGCAAAACGGCCAATGTGGTCCTGGGCACATGGTTCAAGAAAGCCGTAGGCGTCGTCGTGGATACGCACGTCCACCGCATCTCGCGGCGGCTCGAGTTGACCAAAGAGAACGAGCCTCAGAAGATCGAGCAGGACCTGATGAAGGTCATCCCTCAGGAAAAATGGATCCTGTTCTCGCACCAGGTGATCTGGCACGGTCGAAAGTTATGCTACGCGCGGAAGCCAAAATGCGTGGACTGCCCCCTCGAGAACCTTTGTCACGCCGGTGACAAGACCTGGAGCACGGTGGACATGCACAAAAACGCTAAGGTCTAGCAGCCGGCGCCCAGGCACCCGCGTTACTCCTGCCCTAGCTCATCCAGGACCGGTTGTTTCAATGCACGCAACTTCAACTCTCTTGGCTGCCCCTGTGCGAACACGACAACCTCGTTCTTTCCTTCTCGCAGCCACGGACCCGGGATGTATAGCGTCTGCTGCGGCCCCACGTTCCAATAGCGCCCGACAGCGTGGCCGTTGACCCAGACTGCTCCATGGCCCCAGCCTCGGGTGTCGAGAAACGTATCAGCGGACTGCTTGAGGTTGAACGTCCCGCGGTAAAACGCCGGACCTGCGTCCTTGCCACTTGCGGCTGAAAAGCGAAGGCTCGACAGATCATCCATGGGTAGCGGGAAGACCTGCCATCCCGTCAGTTCTTTTCCATCCACCGTAACGGGGCCATTGATTCCCTGCCGCTCGTTGCGCAACTCGATCGAGAAATTAATCCGTCCCGTTCCCTCGACCAGTATGTCCAGTGTTGCATTCGCTCCCGCGTGAATCGGCAAGTGGTCCTGTTTCTTTCGGCGGTCGAGCGTTCCCACTTCCCGCCCCTCGACAAACACACGCGCATAGCTGCGCATCTCGGGGATCTTCATCTCGCCCGCAGCCGGAGTTTTCAGGCGGGTCCGGTAGAGGATGTATCCATACGACTGCCCGAAGGCTTCCATGTTTCGGGGTTTTTCCGTTTGCAAGGGAGAGGGCAGGTTCGACCACAAAGGTGCGGCTTCGTTCAGCTGAAAGGCCGGGACTTCAATTACCGGCAGCGGAGTAGGCGGCTCGGGAATCTTCACTCCAGGCCGATGTTTTGCGATAACGTCGCGGAAAGCAAAATATTTCTTCGTCAATCCGCCCGGCTCGCTCACGGCGCAGTCGTAGTCGTAGCTCGTCACGTCGGGTTCGTAGGTTTCGTGATCCCAGTTCGCGCCGCTCATGAAGCCAAAGCTGGTGCCGCCATGGACCATGTACAGGTTGATCGAGTAGCCCTGGCTCAGGATCCAGTCGATTTCCTTTGCCTGCTGCTCAGCGTCGGTAGTCTCGTGCTTCGCTCCCCAATGATCAAACCAGCCATCCCAATATTCGCCGCTCATCAGCGGGCGTCCCGGACGGAACTTCTCGAGTTTGGCGAACTCCTCGCGGGCAGAACCAGGGCCGAAGTTCACCACGGCCTGCAACTCCGGCAGCGTTCCGGCCGGCAATTCATCTCCGCCATCGGCGGTATAGAGCAGAACATCTCCCAGCCCTGCGTTTCGGATCGCGGCCAGGATCCGCTGCATGTAGGCCTTATTGTTCCCGAACGAGCCGTACTCGTTCTCCACCTGAACCGCGATGATTGGGCCGCCGTGTGTGATCTGCAAAGGCGCCAGCTCTTCTCCGAGGCGCTTGAGCCAGCGCTCAGCCGGGCGCATGAATTTCTCGTCGCCGCTGCGCAGCACGATGTCGGGATTAGCCAACAACCACGGGGGATATCCGCCGAGATCCCACTCCGCGCACGAGTACGGCCCGGGCCTCAAAATCACATACAGCCCTTCTTCCTGAGCCATGCGAATGAAGGCTGCCACATCGTGCATCCCGCTGAAGTCAAAAACCCCCGGCTTGGGCTCGTGCACGTTCCAGAAAACGTAGGTTGAGACGGTGTTCAGGCCCATTGCCCGCGCTTTCTTCAACCGATCCCGCCAATATTCGCGCGGAATGCGCGCGTAGTGAATCTCCCCGGAAATGATTTGCAGAGGTTCTCCATCGAGCACGAAGTGCTGCCCCTCGACGCCGATGTGATGAACTGTTCCGGGAGTTTTTGCAGCAGTTGCGCGTTTGGCTGGCCAAAGGAACGAAGTAAGAACAGCAACAATTAACAGTCCACGGATAAAACTAGAGTTCATTCCCACGATCGAGCCCCTCCAGAGTGCGTCATAGCCTCTGCTAGACTCTCTTTTTTACTCCACCGCGAGGGTTCTTACCATGCGCTTCGGCGCGCTGTTTGCTATTGTCGTCCTTATGAGCACGATTGCTGTCGATTCCATCGCCCAGACCCTGCCTGCACCGAACGCAATTACCGATCCTAAGAAGATTTCGTCCAAGCCCAACGCACAAGTGGAGGCGCGCAGCCTGACGATTGAAAAGCTCTACATGACGCGTCAGATCGGCAGACCTACCTGGTCCCCTGACGGCAAGAGCATCGCATTCGTCTCGAATATGAGTGGGCGAAACAATCTCTGGATTGTTCCCTCCGAAGGTGGATTTCCGATGCAGTTGACGGTCAGCGATCAGCGCCAGTCATCCCCCGCATGGTCGCCCGATGGCAAATGGATCGCCTACCAATCGGACTACGACGGCGACGAGCAGTGGGACATTTTCATCGTCTCCCCGAAGACCGGCCGCGTAGTGAATCTCACGCAGACACGCGAGATCGCGGAGCTGAATCCCACATGGTCTCCGGACGGCCGCTATCTTGCCTACGAAGTGAAACCCAAGACGTCCGCCGCGTATGAGATCGATGTCTACGACATGATCATGCGCGAACTGAAGCACATCACTACCAATACGCCTCAAGATAAGGGCAACTACAACCCGATCTGGTCGCACGACGGCAAGCACATCGTGTATTCGCAGAGCCAGGCTAAAGGAACCGATTCGAATATTTTCATCGCCGATGTGGGCTCGGGAGAAAGCACGCTCCTGACTCCGCATGAAGGGGAGCAGCTTTACTCCGCGAATGACATTTCTCCTGATGGCAAGCTGGTCCTCATCACCTCGAACGCCGCTAATGGTTACGACAATATTGGCGTACTTGATATCGCCACCAAAAAGATCGAATGGTTGACAAAAGATAAATGGGAGATCCGGGGTACCGAATTCTCTCCCGATGGCAAGCGCCTCGTTTTTACGGCGAATGTCGACGGTGAGGAAGACATTTATCTCCATGAGATTGCATCCAGGAAAACGAGCGCCCTGTCGATTCCGAAAGGGCTGAACGAGCCTGCTGGTGGCCATCGGGCGTTCACGCCGGACGGCGCCCGGCTGCTTTACTACCACAACGGTCCCACCGCGCCCGGCGATCTGTGGGTATATGACATTGCAACCGCCAAGTCCCGCCAGATTACGCATTCTCTGTTGGGTGGCATGCGCTCGGAGGACATGGTTGAACCCTTCCTGGTTCATTATCCGAGCCGAGACGGCAAGTTCACGATCTCAGCGTTTCTATATGTGCCATTCAATATGGCGCGGAACGGGCAGAACGCCGCTATCGTCTACATTCACGGCGGTCCGGCATCGCAGAGCGTGAACTCTTTCAACCGTTTCGTTCAATATGCGGTCAATCAGGGGTATATGGTGCTCTCACCCAATTACCGCGGATCGACCGGATACGGGAAAGACTTCCAGCAGGCCAACCTGTTCGACATGGGCGGCGGCGATCTGCAGGATGTTCTCGCCGGAGTCGACTGGATCAAGCAGACCGGACACCTCGATCCCAAAAAGATCGCCGTAATGGGCGGAAGCTACGGCGGATATCTCACCATGATGGCCGTTACCAAGGCTCCCGAGTTGTGGGCCGCCGGCATTCCGATCGTCCCGTTCGTTAACTGGTTTACTGAAATTGAAAATGAAGATCCTGAACTTCGGGAGTCAGATCTCGCGACCATGGGAGATCCGGTCAAGAGCAAGGCGCTCTACGAAGAGCGGTCGCCGATCAACTTCATTGACCAGATCAAGGCGCCGCTATTCCTGCTGGCCGGGGGGCACGATCCGCGCTGCCCGAAAGAAGAAACCCAGCAGGTTGTGGAAGCGATCAAGAAGCGGGGCGGAAAGGTCGAAGCCAAGGTCTATGACAATGAAGGTCACGGCTTCGCGCGGGTTGAGAATCAGATCGACGCCTACAAACGGGTCGGAGATTTCCTGCTGGCGCACGTCGTTCCGGCGGACTGCAGTTGCTCGTTGACTCCGCAGTAGCTGGAAGTGCATCACGGAACTGCTAGGATGACTCGGCCTTGGCAAGCTTGCGAACGATTGCCTCGACCAGCCCTGGAATCGTGAATTTTTCGGCCGCAATGTCGACACGAAGGCGAAACTCCCGCAGCGTGGAAGACGTCACCGGACCAATCGAGGCTGTAAGAATTCCCTTCAGCTGAGCCCGGCTTGAAGAACTGCGGCCGTTCCCTAAGCCGGCCAGTTCCGCGAAGTTCCGCACAGTCGATGAACTGGTGAAGGTCACAACATGCGGCCGGCGGCTTGAGTTTCGTAGGGCAGCCTGCAGACGTCGCCGGGAACTTTGCGGAACGACAGTCTCGTAGGCTTCCACCACGTCCACGTGCGCTCCGGCCTTCCGCAGTTCGCGTGGGATGACGTCGCGGGCCACCTTGGCGCGCACCAATAGAACTCGCTTCCCTTTCACGCGCTTCCTGAGGCTCTTGACCACCGATTCGGCCACGTATTCTTTCGGAACAACATCAACATGTCCGCCGCGCTGCTCGATCGCATTCTTGGTAGCGGGACCGATCGCGGCGATCTGAAGGCGGTCGATGGCTGGCGCCTTCGCGCGATTCCACATCGCCTCGACGCCGTTCACGCTGGTCAGGATCAGCCAGTCATAGTCGTGCAGGTTCTTCAGCGCCGAATCCAGCGGGCGAAATGATCGCGGTTTGCGAATTTCGATGAAGGGGATTTCCAGCACATCCGCGCCAAGCTTTTGGAGTTCTGATGAAAGTGCACCCGCCTGATGCCGGGCTCGCCCCACCAGCACGCGGATTCCCTTCAGCGGCGTCGAGATTTTTGCGGTTTTCTTCATTCTCAAATTACGGGAAGGATGCCTGCGCTATCGGGCTAATCTCTTTCTTCTTTCCGTCCCAGGCCTTGCTCGCGCATCAAGCGCGCCGTTCCTGAAACAGCGGTATCGTCGGATGTGCTGAGCGACGCGATGACATTCTCCTGCTCTTCCCGAATGCGGTTTTGGCTCAGCTTGAACTTGCCTTGAATATCGCTCACCTTGATCTCAAAGCCCACGATGTGGCTCAACATGCGTGTTCGGTACGCTTCGCTCAACTCCGCCCACTGATCGCCATAGGAGCGCTCGAAAGTGGAGATCAGTTCGTGCAACATAGGGAGCAATTCTTCTGGCTCGGAGAACGTGCGCGCTTCCCCGTATGCATGCACGGCACCGTAGTTCCACGTCGGGACGACCTCGCGCGTGGTGTAGTTCTGTGGCGAGATATAGGCGTGAGGGCCGTGAAAGATTGTCAAGCATCGCGCGTCCTGTTCCAGATGCTTCCAATGCGGATTCGCCCTGGCCACGTGTCCTCGGATCAGCAGTCGGTCACCGTTTTCCACGATCGACAAGGGAGCGTGCGTCGCGAAAGGTCCTTCTGGCGTCGACGACACGAGAATGGCGAACGGGTTCGCCCGCATGAATGCAATGGCGGTTGAGTGCTCGCGGACGCGAAAATATTCGGGGATATACACGCTATTGTTTCTCTTAAGTGTTCGGGTCTCCGGCCGGCACTTCCAGCTCCAGCCGCGGCGATGAAAGTTCGCGGTCTTTTTTTCTGACGTGCAGCACTTTCTCTACTTCTGCGATGAGATTTCCCTGCATGTCTTTAATTTCCACTCGAAATACCGGCTCGTACTTCGCGAGCGTCTTCAGCTTCTCACGAATGTCGTCCAGTTGTGCCTCGCTGAGGCGAAACTCGGCGCGGACCGTGCCTCTTCCAGGCTTGCGGTATCGGATCGATGCTGCCTTGTCCCACACAATGTACTCGCGCCCCAGATTCGCCATCAGCATGAGCATATAGAAAGCGTCAGTCATGGCAAAGAGTGATCCACCAAAGTGCGTGCCCACGTAGTTCGCATTCCACCAGCGCAGCTTCATCTGAACATCGACGGATCTAACATCCGAGGCGATATGAGTGACGCGAATGCCGGCGCCAAGAAATGGTGGCCAGAGATTGATCCAGCGCTGCAAGGAGCGCGCGTCGGAACCGGCGAGAATCTCAAGGAGTAGCCTCACCGGCATCCCTTCGTGGTCATCCGCGGTTTATGGGTTAGCGGCGCTTTTATGGCTGGGGCAGAACGGCCAGTCCGCGTCCGTAAACAGCCTCGAGAATCCTGTCGCCCCCGCGCGCCAGCAATGCCGCCCCGGCCTCGTTGCCAAGTTTCTCGGGATCATCCCCCTCGCGCGAATCGCGCAAAAGCTTCGTACCATCGGGGTCGGCCACGATCGATTCCAGGTGAATGAGCCACCCTGCGGCCAGGTCCTCTTTACGCCGAGCAGTTCCCGGCCCGTCGAGGCGCGACGGAGCCCGCCTCGGGGAGTTCTGGTCGACTGCCCGCACTTCCGCGAACGCCCCGATCGGTACCTGGCACCCTCCGCCCAGGCTGTTCAGCAGAGCACGTTCGCACGTTGTGGTGGCGCGGGCATACGGATCGTCGAGAAAAGCGAGCAGAGTTTGGCATTTCGCATCGCCTTCCCGAATCTCAATCCCTAGCGCTCCTTGCCCTGCGGCGGGGCACATGATTTCGGCTGCCATGATCTCCTTGATCAGTTCTGTCTTCCCGAGCCGCTTCAATCCAGCGGAGGCCAGGATGATCGCGTCATATTCCCCCTGTTCGAGCTTGCGGAGACGCGTATCGACGTTGCCCCGCAGCGGGTGGATGTCGAGATCGGGCCGCACGGCTTTCAGTTGGGCCTGACGGCGCAGGCTGGAAGTGCCTACTCGAGCACCCTTCGGCAAATCCTTAACTTTCGAGTAATGGCGAGAGCAAAAGGCGTCACGCGGATCCTGACGCTCGGTAATCGCGGCGATTTCGAATCCCTTGGGTAGTTCGGTCGGCAGATCCTTCAATGAATGGACTGCCAGGTCGACGCGGCCCTCGGCGAGAGCTTCTTCGATTTCCTTGGTGAACATGCCCTTAGTCCCGACTTTGGCGAGGGCAACGTCTGTGATTTTGTCTCCGGTTGTGTGGATGATCTCGATTTCGACCTCGTGCCCATTTTCACGGAGGAGTGCGGAAATATGATTGGCCTGCCACAGTGCCAATTGAGAGCCGCGGGAGCCGATGCGGAGTTTTGCCATTATCGCCGCGTCCCCACTTCATCTTTTACAGAGGGCTGCGCCGCCGCTTCCTTGGTCTTGATCTGCAGGTTGAATAACCGCCGTACGACCTCAACAACCGTCGTAGCTTCTGACTCTTTGGCCGCGCTCTTGAGGGTCGTGATCGGCGTATGCATCACCTTATTGATGATGCCCCGGGTCAGAGCTTCAATCGCGATCTCCTGCTCAGGGGTCAGTTGCCCCATGCGTCCCCGCACCCGATCGATCTCAGCCTGCCGGATAGTCTCCAGATGATCCTGCAGACTCACGATGGTCGGAACAACATCCAGCGTGCTCAACCGGGCTTCAAAGCGCTCCACTTCACTCGCAATGATCGCTTCAGCGCGTTCCGCTTCTTTGCGGCGGTCAGCGACGTGGCTCGTTACCGCCTGCTGCAGGTCGTCAATGTCATAGGCAAAGATGCCGTCCAGTTTCGCCATGTCCTGCGAAACGTCGCGCGGCACCGCGATATCGATGAAGAACATCGGCCGGTTCTTACGCCGCGCGAGGAACTGCTCACCGTGCTCGCGGCGGAAGATGGCATGGGGCGCACCTGTCGACGTGATGACGATGTCGGCCCGGTCGCAGGTGGAGTACAGATCCTCGAACTTAATTGCCTGCCCATCGAACTTCTGCGCCAACCCGATGGCGCGCTCATAGGTCCGGTTCGCCACAAAGATCGACGCGCAACCATGAGCCATCAAGTGCCGGGCGGCCAGTTCGCTCATCTTTCCCGCCCCCACGATGAAAACATTCTTGCCGTTCAGGCTGCCGAAAATCTTCTTCGCGAGTTCTACCGCCACCGAGGCGATCGAAACTGACGACGATCCAACCGCCGTTTCCGACCTCACCCGTTTTGCTACGGCGAAGGCTCGGCTAAGCAATTGATCCAGTTGCCCGCGCACTGCTCCGACGGCGCGAGCTGTGGCATACGCTTCCTTCACCTGTCCGAGGATTTGCGCTTCACCGACCACCATGGAATCCAGACTCGAAGCCACCCGGAACACGTGTCTTACCGCATCCTTGGCTCGAAATTCGTAAAGATGGGGATCCAGTTCGTCCGCATCGAGATGGAAGTGGTCGTGCAGAAAGCCGCGAAGATCGGCTGCGCCATTCGACGTGTGCGTAATGACCTCGACACGATTACAGGTCGAGATCACCATTCCTTCTTCAATTCCCGGATACGCCGTAAGGTCCCGGCAGGTATCGGGCAGGCGCGATTCCGGGATCGCCAGCCGCTCCCGGACTTCTAGTGGAGCGCTCTTGTGATTCACGCCAATGAGCTGGAATCTCATGAAGCCGCGAACCTGTGGATCGTCGAAAAGTAGTTAGCCGCCCAGGCCGCCAGCGCGGCCACGAATGCAAATGTCGCCAGAAACGCCGCGCGGCGCCCACGCCACCCAGAGTTCCAGCGGGTAAAGACCATGATCATGTATACGGCCCACATCAGCACCGACAGCAGAATCTTGGGATCGAGAAAGTCGACTCGCCCGTAGGTCGTCAGGGCAACCACCGATCCGGTCAGCAGGCCCAACGTCATGAACGGAAAACCGAGAAGCAGTGATCGATACCCAATCTGATCGATCACTTCCAGCGCCGGCAAGAACGAAATCAGGCTCGTCGGCTTCTTCGACTTCAGACGCCGCTCCTGCAGCAGGTACAACAGGCTCGCGCCGAAACTGAGGACGAGCGCTGCGTACCCTGTAAAGATCAGGACGATGTGCGCAATCAGCCATCCCTTGTGCGACACAAAAGCTGTCAACAGGACAGGCTGTTCATCGACGGCTGCAACGAAGGTCAAAAAGAAGACGATCGGAAAAACCACCACGCCAGGAGACGTCGTCTGGTAGAGCGCGTAGATCACCATGAAAAACGTCATCGAGAAGAAGGCAAGCAGCGACTCGCCGTTGTGCACCGAGGCCCATACCACTTGCCCCGACAGGAAAACCTCGACCAGCGACACGAAGTGGAAAACCATGCCCAGGCTGGCTGCATGCAGCGCGATACGGCTGAATAGATCGCTGGTGCGGGTCAACGCGACGAAGGCATAGACTAGTCCGACGAAATAGCATCCCAGCGCAAAACGCAACCAAAGCAGCGACATAGGCCTTCTAACTTTCTGGATCCCTTGAGTTTACCGCAACCCCTCCACCTGCCACCCAACTCTGAAGTGCAGGCAATCTCATTGTCCCCATAGCGTGACCTAATGCAAACAAACGGTGTCACTTAAGACTGTGATCAGGATCACAGACGAAACAAAACCGCATCTTACTTCGTCGCATTCGACTCGTGCGGATTCGCCTTGCCGCTGGTATGCGGATTCGACGCCCCCTGCGGCATGGACCCCGCCGTGTGGCTGCCGCTCATCGAACCCATATCCCCGGGAGCGAAACAGGTGACCCGGCCGCTCGACGCCACGCGCAACTGCGAAGGACATTCTCCCGCGGTCAAGGCACCGCCTTGCGATTGAACCGTGTATAGCTTACCTACCGGATCACCCGCAACGCCGACCGACATACCGGGCATGCTGTAGGCGATGTAAAACGGCTTCTTTCCCTGGCTTGCCTGCGTGGCGCAATCGCTTGCGGTCTTCAGTTGGTCCGAGCTGGAGCCGACACCAAAGACACCGCAATTCGCGGCGCCCGATCCGGAATACTCGCGCAGCTTGCCGACGACGGCGTTGTCGGACATTGCCGGAGACGATGCCATCGGCGAACTCGAAGGCGGCGGCGCGTTACCCGAGGTGGCGGGCTTGTTACAGGCTGTCAGACAGATCGCGGCCAACAGAAGGAATAGGGGGAGTAGTTTCATAACTCGGGATTCTAATCCAACTTCCGCTGATGGGGGACGCAGTGGTACCTGAACCGGCATCGGCGTGGTGACCAAGAATCATGCCAAAGAAGATCCTCCCACACCAATGAGAACCTGCAAATTCGCAAGAATCTGAACTCCCGCAGCGGCGTGTTTGACACCCATCCCGGAGCCCCATACGATTTTTGCTTCAACCGGAGTCTCGTTCATGCTCAATCGCACGTTTGCTCGCGTCACGCTTGTCTTGGCAGCGGTCCTCCTGTTCTCTGCCTCCAATCCGCTCCCGCAGGCGGACCCGCAGCGATATTTGAATGACGTCAAGGTACTGGCCTCGCCCGAGATGGAGGGGCGTGGCGCCGGAACCCAGGGCCTGACGCGCGCCGAGCGCATGATTGAGGCGCGCTACAAGAAGCTCGGCCTCCAACCGGCGGGCGTTCACGGCTACGCTCAGCCATTTTCTGTGATCACCGGCGCGCAGTTGAAATCCGACAACGTTTTCAGCATGCAGACGCCCGAGGGCAAAACGGATCTGAAGATCAACGACGACTTTGTGCCCTTTAGCTTTTCGTCCTCGGGCACGGCAACCGGGCCGCTGGTTTTTGCCGGATACGGCATCACGGCAGACGAGTTTCACTACGACGACTACAACGGCCTCGACGTCAAAGACAAGATCGTCATCGTGATGCGATACGAGCCCGCCAGATTTGCAGAAAAGACCGGGAACCACGGCCTCACCACGCACTCGCAGCTCATCACCAAGGCGATCAACGCCCGGAACCACGGTGCCAAGGCGGTCATCGTCATCAACGGCAAACTTGGGGACGGTGAACAGGATCTTCTCACACGGTTTGGCAGCGTCAGCGGCCCGGAAAATGTCGGCATTGTTTTCGTACAGGTGAAGAACTCAGTTGCTGAAGCGTGGCTGCAATCCGCCCAGAAATCACTGAAAGACGTTCAATCACACATTGACTCCACCATGCAGCCAGTGTCCTTCGCGTTTGCAGAAAGCCGGCAAGTGACCCTGCACATCGACATCGAAACCACGCGCGCCACCGTCAACAACGTGCTGGCATGGCTTCCGGGCCAGAGCGACGAATACGTGATTGTCGGAGCTCACTACGATCACCTGGGACGCGGCAATTTTGATTCCCTCGCCCCGTCGCAGATCGGGCAGATTCATCCCGGGGCCGATGATAATGCCAGCGGAACCGCTGGAGTCCTCGAACTGGCGCGCCTCCTTGCGCCACAGCGCGGTCAGCTCAAGCGCAGCATCCTCTTCATGAATTTTGCCGGAGAAGAGCTGGGATTGCTGGGTTCGGCCGAATGGGTCAAAGAACCCACGCGCCCGCTCAACAAAGCCGTCGCCATGATCAACATGGACATGATCGGCCGCATCAAGGATGACAAGGTTTATATCGGTGGAGTCGGCACGGGATCGACGTTCAAGCCGATTCTCGAGCAGGCTCAGAAAGATGCGCCCTTCAAGATCGAATACTCCGGCAGCGGTTACGCTTCCAGCGATCACACGTCGTTTGTGTCGAAAAAGATCCCGGTGCTCTTTTTCTTTTCCGGCCTCCACTCCGACTATCACAAGCCGTCAGACACGTGGGACAAGATCAACGCTCCTTCCGCGGCCCGACTGCTCGATCTCGTGGGTGACGTCGCGGTGGAGTTAGCTAGCGCGGAGGTCCCGCCGGCATTCCAGGTTGTGGCCGAAGACAAACCTCTAGCTGGCGGCGGTGGCGGCGGATACGGTCCCTACTTCGGCTCCATCCCCGACTTCGGCCAGACAGAAAACGGCGTGAAATTTTCCGACGTGAAGCCCGATTCACCAGCGGCGAAGGCCGGATTCAAGGCCGGAGACGTTCTAGTCCAGTTTGGCGACAGACCCATCAAGAATCTCTACGACTTCACGGACGCGCTACGCCGAAGCAAAGTCGGAGATGTCGTAGAGGTGAAAGTGCTTCGCGACGGCCAGCCGGTGACCGCGAGCGTGAAGCTGGAACAGAGAAAGTAGACAGTACGCTGGCACTCCTCGGTGGCCCATTCAAGCCTTCTTTTAGCTTGAGTGGGCCCCCCGATGTAGAAGTCGACGCCCTCACCCCTATTTCTTTCGACTCGGGTCGTCCTCGGGATTGACGTAGTTGAACTGTAACGGAGACGCTCCATGAACTTGCACCACGACTTCGCCGCTCGCCATCGCGTAGTGGTGCATATCCGGATCAAGATAAGCGAAGCTTCCCGCCGGAAACTCTCCCATCTTGCTCTCGTCGAACCGGTCCCCCATCCCAACTTTGAACGTCCCTGAGATGACCGTGACGTTTTCCCGTTTCGGATGCCAATGTGGCGCGATGCGATAACCGTCGGGCATCTTAAGCCGCACGGTGTAATCGCCGCTCGAAGCCGCTGGATCGCCCTCAAGAACCGCAAATTGCGCGCCAGCCGCCACGAATGCCGGTGCCGGACCATATGGAACTGCATCGGGAGTGAAGGCGTGCTTTGCAGAACCATTTTGCGCGCCCGTCGTGAAGACAACAGTGAGCCCGCATAGCAGCACGATCAGCGTCGCTCTCAAATATCCATTTCGATTCATAAACTCTGCCTCCCAGAGTTGAAATCCGATCAACAGACGTTCACGATAATCCACCAACCCACCGAGGGTTGCAATTGGGATGGGATAACGTTTCCATATCTTTGACCTATCGTCGTAAATTGCTCAATCTTAGGGGATAATGCGGTGGGACCACGCTCCATGCCGAGCCCAAAACCACAAGGCGGAGAAGTTGAACTCGACCTGGGACGCTATGAACTCCGGCGCAGCGGCCGGGCGGTCAAGCTCGAGAAGAAGCCGATGGAGTTGTTGATCTTTCTGGTGGCCCGCCGCGAGCAACTGGTAACGCGCAAGGATATCGTCACAAAACTCTGGCGTTCTGACCTCTTTGTCGATACCGAGGCAAACATCAACAACGTCATCCGAAAAATAAGGACGGCCTTGGGAGATAGCTCAGCGAAGCCTCGTTTTCTCCAGACGGTGGTTGGCAAAGGATACCGGTTCGTCGGCCCTGTGCGCGTGATTGATGCGTCCCTCTCGCAATTCGACAAAAGTTCGGCCACCGATACCAAAGGCGGGCAGATTCCCCTTCTGGACGAACGTGCGACTCTTGCCGTACTGCCGCTGTGCCTGCTCGGGAATATTCCAGACGACAAGGGAGTGTGTCTCGGTTTTGCAGACGCCCTGGTATCGCGCCTCGGAAATCTCAAGGACGTCGATGTTTTGCCAACTTCGTCGATGCTGAGCGTCCCGGCAGAGATGAGCGCTTCCGACGTCGGGTCACGCCTCGGCGTTCGCTTCGTAGTTCACGGAGCCATTCGAGAATCCAAAGGGCAGTGGCGCCTGGCGTTGCAGATGTTTGATACGCATTTGCAGGGGGCGGGGTTTACCTGGAAACGCGACCTCGACCTCGATCGTCTTGTGGAGCTGGAAGATGAGATCGCGAAACAAATCGCGAGTGCATTGAACAGACCTTTGCGCCCGCAGACTGCGCGGAGCCAGCGTTATAGCAAAGACCACGTGGCATATGCGGAGTACATGCGAGGATACCGCCTGAGTTCTTCTGGAGATCACGCTCTATTGGAGGAAGCGGTTGAGCGACTGAGCAACGCGGTAACGCGAGATCCGTCTTTTGCCCTCGCGCATGCCACCCTTTCGCTCGCCTGTGCAACTCGTTATCTCGAAGTCGACCCCGCGAGCAAATGGTCGGAAAAGGCTGAATTTCATTGCGCCAAGGCGCTCGAGCTCAGCCGTGATTTGCCAGAAGCCCACGTCGCGAAAGCTTTTCTGCTTTGGAGTCCATTAAAGAATTTTCAGCACCTGGACGCCATCGTCGAACTCCGGAAGGCGATCGCCCTTCAGAAGAACTTGCCGCGCGCTTACAACCGTCTTGGTACGATTCTGGCCCACATCGGTCTGCTCGATCGAGCCCGAGAGATGTATGAAAGGGGCAGGCCCTTCCAGCCGAAAAAGGTGCTCAATCACAGCATCGTCCAGGTTTACCTCTGGAACCTGGAACTCGATCTCGCAGCGCAGGAAATCCGAGCCTGGCGAGACGAAAGCTTGAGCAACAAGTACGTCGGTTACTTTGCTGCGCAACAGGCGCTCATGGCCGGTGCTTGGGACGACGCGAAAGTCCTGCTCGACGAATCGATCCAGGCCTTCCCCGAAGAGCCGCTCGTCGTCAGTTTGCTCGGTACCTGGTGGGCGTTGATGGGGAACGCTGAACGGGCGACGGATTGTATAACTCGCGCCTGCAGCAGCGCCAAATCCTTCGGCCACGCCCACCACACGTACTACCAGATTGCCTGCATCTTTTCGTTATTGGACCGCCCCGATGTAGCTTTTGAATGGCTGGAACGCTCTGTCAATCACGGATTCGCCTGCTGGCCATTCTTTCAAAAAGATGTTTGCCTGCAGAATCTGCGCAGTCTTCCTGAATTTGACCGCTTGGTGAGCTCCCTCCAGGCAAAATATCCTGACCATCTCGGCTTGCTCTAGATCCCGCAGTCGTTGGTCGCTGGTCGTTGGCAAATGCTTGCACCAGACCGAGCGACGAACGACGATGTTCGGGCGTTGTTTCGAGGCTGCGAAGCTTTCATTGCGCGCCCTTGACTCTAACAATCCCATGTTGTGCCAGCTCTTCTCGTAGCGAAGCCGGATCGCTAAACTGAATCGCGTGCATGCCAACCGTGCGGGCCGCTTCCACGTTGTGCGGTAGGTCGTCAATGAAGACGATTTGCTCCGGTCTCAGGGCGAATTTTTCACAGAAGCTTTGGAAGATTCGCGGATCAGGTTTGACCAGACGTACATCAGCAGAGAGAAATATGGCGCGGAACCACTGCAGGAACTCGAATCTCCTCTTCGCAAAAGGAAAGGTTTCCGCTGACCAGTTGCTCAGGGCATAGATGGGAACTTCCTGGTCCCGAAGCTCGGCCAGAATATCGACAGTACCCGCGATCGGTCCTGCCATCATTTCGTCGAAACGCTCGAACCACGCGTCGATCATTGCGGCTTTGTCGGGATGCTTGAGTTTCAGGATTGCGCAAGCTTCTGCGAAGCTACGCCCGCCGTCTTGTTGCAGATTCCACTGTGCTGTGCAGATGTTCGCCAGAAAATCTTCCATCTGGCCTTCATCGCGGAAGAGTTTGCGATAGAGATAGCGTGGGTTCCAGTCGATGAGCACCCCGCCAAGGTCGAAGACTACACAACGCTGGGCCGTCATCCAGTGATTTTAACGAATGACACCGCCCAGTCGATCACTCGCGGACCAAACGGAAGCTGAGACAGACTCCACCCGCATTCTGCGCGAGCTCTCTATGCTCGCCGCCTTCCCGTATAATCGTCGGTCACACCGAGGAAATCCCTTGCCCTTCGACGATCTCCGCCAATGGATCGGTGCCTTGGAACGCGCCGGCGAACTGAAACGCATTCGTACGCAAGCCGATCCGATCCTGGAGATCGCCGAGATCACCGACCGGGTCTCAAAAAGTCGCGATGCGAAAGGAAACTACGGTGGCCCCGCGCTTCTCTTTGAAAATCTGAAAGGCCATCCCGGCTCGCAACTCCTGATCAACCAATTCGGCTCCGACGCGCGCATGAAGATGTCGCTGGGGGTGAGGTCCTTCGACGAGATCGCGGCCCGCATCCGTATGTTTATGGATGTGAAGTCGCCGCAGGGCTTCCTTGACAAGCTTAAAATGCTTCCCCTGCTGACCGAAGCTGGAAAGCTCTTTCCAAGAACGGTAGCGACGGGACCGTGCAAGGAAGTTATCAAGCGTGACAATTTCTCTCTCCTAGACCTCCCCATCCTGCAATGCTGGCCCAAAGATGGCGGCCGCTTTATCACCCTGCCCTGCGTCACCACGCGTTCACCGAAATCTGGCAAGCGCAATCTTGGCATGTACCGCATGCAGGTCTACGACGAGCGCACAACGGGTATGCATTGGCAGCGCCAGAAGGTCGCCGCGGAGCATGCCCGCGACCGCATGCGCGCCGCGGTTGATGGAAAATCAGCAGCGGTTGACATCATGGCCCGCTCCCTTGGCGGTTCTGTTCTCGCGGAAGGCGACCGCCCCTCGGGAAAAATGGAAGTCGCTGTCGCCATCGGCACCGATCCGGCCGTCACCTTCTCGGCCATCGTCCCCGCCCCGCCCGACATCGAGGAGTACCTGATCGCCGGATTCCTGCGCGGCGGCCCCGTGGAACTTGTGAGGTGTGAAACCGTCGACCTCGAAGTTCCCGCTGCCAGCGAAATCGTTCTCGAAGGTCACATCAATCTCGACGAACTCCGCACCGAGGGGCCTTTCGGCGACCATACCGGCTTTTATTCCCTGGAAGACCTTTACCCAGTCTTTCACGTCACCTGTGTCACGCATCGCCGCGATCCAATCTACGCCACCACGATCGTTGGCAAGCCGCCACAAGAAGATGCCTACATGGGCAAGGCCGTCGAGCGGATATTCCTTCCGCTCATGAAGCTCACAATCCCGGAACTAGTCGACATCAACCTGCCGATCGAAGGCGTCTTCCACAACCTCATGATCGTCTCGATCCGCAAATCGTATCCCGGACAGGCTCGCAAGGTGATGAATGCGATCTGGTCGCTCGGTCAGGCTATGTTCACCAAGTGCATCATCGTCGTCGACGAAGACTGTGATGTGCAGAATCTCGGTGAAGTCACGCTCAAAGCCCTGAATAACATCGATCCAGAGCGCGATATCCAGTTCACGCTCGGCCCGGTCGACTCCCTCGATCACGCTTCACGTCTACCAGACTACGGGTCGAAAATGGGGATCGACGCAACCCGCAAGTGGACGAGCGAAGGATTCGCCCGTCCGTGGCCGGATGAAATTGCCATGGATACGAAGACGAAATCGCTCGTCGACAGCAAGTGGAAGGCGCTGGCAAAAGAACTTGGATTGGAATAGCCAAGCGCGGGCTCGAGGGCCTGCTGGGTTTGTAGCGGTTCAGTGCCAGATTCCGAACAAAGTCCTGGCTCCCCAGACTGCCGCGAATCCGAATCCGACAACGAAGCCCACTCCGATACATCGGCCCGAAATCGTGCTCTTGCTCCAGCCCTGGAGCACAGCAATCAGTCAAGTGAAGAACAGAACAATAGCAATGGCGCCAAGGATTTTGAGGATCACGGTTGGCTCCTCTTTCGGAAAATCGTCAGCTCATTTTGTTCCCGATCCCGTTCGTGCGCAGTGATGGCGATCACCTTCTCAACGACTCCTGTATTTGACATCGGTGCGAGCTAGCGTCTATTAGGTAGCAGCATGCGGCTTTTTGTGGCTCTCGACATCGACGACGCAATCCGCGAACGCATCTCGCGCTTCGTCGCAGGCGTGGCCGGATTTGCTCCCGACGCGCGCTGGGTCAGCGCCGAGTCACTGCATGTAACGCTGAAATTCATCGGTGAACAGCCCGATGCGGCCATCGAACCGATCAAGACGGCCCTGCGTGAGATCGTTGAAGCGGCGCCCGAGATCCACTTCGGCGGATATGGCTTCTTTCCTACCGCAAAATCCGCCCGTGTCTTCTGGGTGGGCATGGAAGCCGGACCGCCATTAGCGGCGCTTGCGCACGCGGTTGATGAGAAGACTGCCGCCTTGGACATCCCCAAAGAAGAGCGCGCCTTCAGCCCTCATCTCACGCTCGCCCGGGCGCGCGATGGATCGGGCACGCCGCACCGCCAGCGCGGTGACAAACCCAATCGCGCCTTTCTGCGGCTACAAGAGAAGCTGGCCGCGCCTCCCTCTCCGGAATTTGGTACGATGACCGCCCGCGAGTTCTTTTTGTATCAGAGCCAGTTGTCTCCGAAAGGATCGAGATATACGAAGCTGGCGCGCTTTGAACTGCACTGATACCTGCAACGAATGACCTCATTATTGACGATTGCCGCCGTGACCTACCTTCTGGGGTCGATTCCCTTCGGCTACCTGCTGGTACGCGTGGTGCGCGGAGAAGACGTTCGCTTAAGCGGAAGCGGCAATATTGGCGCCACGAACGTCTCCCGAAAATCACCGGCGCTGGGTATTTTGACGTTGGCGTTGGACGCGGCCAAGGGCGCCGCTTCCGTCGCCCTTGCGGGTCATTTGTCTGACACTGATCCCAGGACTCACTACATGAGCCTCTCCTTGGCCGCTTTTTGTGCGGTGGTCGGGCACGTGGCTCCGGTCTGGCTGAAGTTTCGTGGCGGTAAGGGTGTGGCGACGGGTCTAGGGTCGTTCGTGATGATTGCTCCCAAGTCGGTGTTTGTAGCCGCCGTTGTGTTTTTTCTGATCGTCGCGGTGTTTCGCTACGTATCTCTGGGGTCGATCATCGGCGTGGCCATCTTCCCAATTCTGGCATGGGTTTTGCACGAGTACGGAGAAACTCCAGTTGCGCTCGCTCTCATGGCCGCAGCATCGTTGCTGATCATCTGGAAGCATCATGAAAATATTCAGCGGCTGTTAGCAGGAACAGAAAACCGTTTTGGATCGAAAAACGGGCCTCCGACCGCCACGCAGGAGAAACAATGAGCCGGATCGCGGTCATTGGCGCGGGCGCTTGGGGCACCGGCCTTGCTATCGTGTTGGGGCGCAAAGGCACACATCAGGTTCGCCTTTGGGCCCTCGAACCCGAAGTTTGTAAATCGATCCAGACCACACGGATCAACGAAGCTTTCCTACCCGCGCGCCGCGTACCAGACTCGGTGACTGCCACCAATGAGCTCGAGACGGCCATCGAGGGCGCGGAGATCATTGTTAGCGTGACTCCTTCGCAACATTGCCGCAAGGTTTTCGAGCGCATCCTTCCCATGATCCCCTCGAACGCAATGGTTGTCAGCGCAACCAAAGGTCTGGAAGAGGGATCGCTCGAGCGAATGAGCGAGGTCATTGCGGGTGTATTCACCAAAGCCGGCCACAGAGTCCCTGCGATCGGTGCACTCAGCGGCCCGTCCTTCGCCACGGAAGTCGCGCGCGGCGACCCCACCGCGATCACCATCGCATCGCAGGATGCATCGCTCCTCGCTACGGTGCAGCGTGAGTTTAGCGATCCAGCCTTTCGCATCTATACGAATTCCGACGTCATCGGTGTGGAACTGGGCGGCGCGCTCAAGAACATCATCGCGATCGCGGCAGGAATTTGCGATGGCCTCGGGCTCGGCCATAACTCAATCGCCGCCCTCATCACGCGCGGTCTGGCGGAAATGACGCGCCTGGTCGTTGCCTGCGGCGGGCGCGCAGAAACCATGTCTGGGCTCGCTGGACTTGGCGACCTCGTATTGACGTGCACCGGTGGCCTCTCCCGCAATCGCAGCGTAGGCGTGGAACTGGGTCGCGGACGCAAGCTGCCCGAAATCATCCAGGGCATGCACGGCATGGTCGCCGAGGGCGTTTTCACTACCACGGCCGCGGTAGGCCTGGCTCGCGCACGCCAGGTCGAGATGCCCATCACCGAGCAAATGCACGCAATCCTGCACGAGGGAAAGTCACCCCAAAACGCCATCCAGGATCTGATGACACGTACCGGCAAACGCGAAGCGTAAGAGGTCCCCGAAATCGCGGTCTCTTGGGCGGTCGGTGATCGCCGGCGAATCCGTAGAGAATTTCTCGGCAACATTCAGCCAGAGCCTTAATACTTGGTCTGAAAAGGCGCCCATGCGTCGAAAACCACATCGACCAGTGAAAAGCCGCACCGTAGGCCCGAAACTCGACACCAAGGTTCTTCTCCGCTGGTACTTTCGTAACCATGGCAAGCCCGCCTTTCCCACCTGCGGCACTGCTTTCAACCGTAAAATTTAAAGGATAGTCTTTGCATCCCGCTGCCACTTCCCCGAGGGCGGCGTCCGCTGTCTGGTGAAAGGGAGATCTTTGTCCGCCAGCGCTAACAGCCATGCCCGCATCCCGATCTTGTATGTCATTCTCGGGGTGCTACTCGCTATCAGCATCGTCCCGATGTATTTCTATTCCACGCAGGTCGTCGCTATTAACCGCGACCGCCTGAAGACGAATGAAATGCTGCTGCAGAATACGGTCACGCGATCGTTAGCAGACGACCTCTCGCAACACGAGCACTCTTTGCGGGTGATGCTGGCCAATCTCTCATCGGCGATTCAGGTGGCCAGCGGCGGCGATTTTGGCGAAAAAAACATCGAAGCTCCTGAGCTACGGGCACTGCTCGAGAACTTCGTCTCCTCTTCGGATGAAATTGCCTACGCAACGCTGCTGAACTCCGAGGCCAAGGGAATCAGCGCTGGCCGCATCGTTCCGGATGCTTTCCTGCAGCGCGAACTGGAGCGCGCTTATGCCGCGGCTCGCGACGGGCGCGCCTACAACGGCCAGGCGCTGGTGGTGGGAGAAGGCAAGTCCGCGCGCACTGTCTTCCTAGTCAGCTCGCCCGTCAAGTATGGCGAGCGATTCCTGGGCATGATCGCTTCCGTGGTCGATCTCGACTTTCTGATTCGCCGCTTGCGTGAAGTCAGCGGAGGCGGCCTCACGCCCTACGTAGTTGATGCGCAAGGCCGTCTGGTTGCCGCTGCGACTCCGGAGTTCGCCACGGGCCAGGACATGAAGAATTTGGAAATCGTGCGTAACTTTGTCGACGGAGGCAATCGCGCACAATTAGCCGCGACCAAGGAATTCATCGTCACTTCCGGTTCCAAGAAGGTCGAGATGCTCGGGACCTTCAGCCCGGTGGGCGTCCTCGATTGGGCCGTCGTAGTGCAAAAACCACAGCAGGAGGCCTATCACGGTGTTTACGAGATGCAACGCACGGCTCGCCTGCTCGCCATGCTTGCCGTCTTCCTGAGCATCTTCGTCAGCATCGTCGCAGCCCGCCGCATCACCAACCCACTCTCAGTTCTCACGCAACACAGCCGTGCTCTTGCACGAGGCGATTTCTCGCAGCGCGTCCATCTATGGAGCCGCACTGAGATCGGCGAACTGGCGCAGACTTTCAACAGCATGTCCGAAGACCTCGAACGTTTCGTCGAAGATCTGAAGCGGGCGGCGGACGAGAATCGCGCCTTGTTTATGGGATCGATCCAGATGCTGGCCGGAGCGGTCGACGAAAAGGATCCCTATACGCGCGGCCACTCCGACCGCGTCACCCGATATTCCATGTTGATCGCGAAGGAGATGAATCTGCCGCCCTCCTTCATGGAAACATTGCAAATCTCAGCCCAGCTCCACGACGTCGGCAAGATCGGCATCGAAGATCACATCCTGAAAAAGCCCGGTGCGTTGACCGAAGAAGAATTTGAGGTCATGAAAACGCACACCACCAAGGGTGCGAACATCCTGCGGCCTGTTACGCAACTGGCTGAAATGCTTCCCGGCATCGAGTTACACCATGAAGCCCTCGATGGCCGCGGCTATCCTTACGGATTGCAAGGCGATCAGATCCCGCTGCTCGCTCGTGTTATCGCAGTCGGTGACACTTTCGACGCCTTGACCACCAACCGTCCTTACCAACAGGCGCATACTCCGGAACAGGCACTTCAGATCATTAAGAACCTTGCGGGCAAGCGTCTCGATCCTGAAGCCGTAGCGGCTCTGCTCGCGGTTTACGCCCGCGGCGACATCAAAATCCAGCGCTTCACCATCAAGCGGCCGATCGCTCCTCCTCCCGCGGAACCCGCGGCGACCTCGCCAGACGGAACCGTCGCCACGCCTGCTCCCAGCGCAGACCCGCCGGCCTTGGAACGAACCCGCGTCTAGCTCCCCATCGTTCTGCGCTGTTGAAGCTATAATGTCGCGAACCTATGTCTCTGGCCCCCGGCACCATGCTAGGTCAGTATGAGATTCTTGCGCCCTTGGGCGCAGGTAGCATGGGTGAGGTCTACCGGGCCCGCGACATCCGTCTGAACCGCGAAGTCGCGATCAAGGTCCTGCCCGAACTCGTCTCCTCCGACCGCGATCGCCTGATACGCTTCGAAACTGAAGCCCGCGCCGCCGCTTCTTTGAATCATCCCAACATCCTGGCTGTGTACCAGATGGGAACGTATTACGGAGTTCCCTACCTCGTTTCGGAATTGCTCGAGGGCAAGACTCTTGCCGAGACCCTGCGCCGGGGTCCGCTGCCGCTGCGTAAAGCCGTCGACTACGGCGTGCAAATCGCGCGTGGTCTTGGCGCGGCCCATGAGAAAGGGATCGTCCATCGCGATCTCAAACCCGACAATCTCTTCGTCACTAAAGACGGTCGCGTCAAGATCCTGGACTTTGGACTGGCGAAAGTCATCGCGCCGAAAGAAACAGCCACTGCGGCGGCGCCGACCGTCACGCTCCCGGGCGTCGCGCTAGGCACCGCCGGCTACATGTCACCGGAACAGGTGCGCGGACAGACCACAGACCACCGCGCCGATATCTTCGCCTTCGGATCGATTCTTTACGAGATGGTGATGGGCAAGCCCACATTCGGCCGGCCAACTTCCGCCGATACGATGAGCGCGATCCTCAACGAGGAGCCCTCTTCGATTTCACAGATTTCACCGGAAACTCCGGCTGCGCTCGAAAGAGTCATTCGCCGCTGTCTCGAAAAAAATCCCGAACTGCGCTTCCAGTCGGCGGCGGATCTTGCCTTCGCCCTTGAAGCGCTCGCCGATCCCGGAGTTTCGGGAAGCGGCGCGCATCCGGCGCGCGTTGAAGAATCCCGCATTCCGCGAACAGCGTATGCCGCGATTCTGGTCGGCCTGATCGTCCTGGTCGCAGCTGCCTACTGGCTGTTGCAGCCTGCATCCGCTCCGCAGGTTTCGAACTACTTGCAGCTTACGCACGATGGCCAACCGAAATCCTTGATTGGAACCGACGGCAGCCGCCTCTATCTCGATCTTGGAGTGGGCAGCACCGGAAACGCCTCAACGCATGCCGTCGCGGAAATGTCCGTTTCTGGTGGCGAGCCGAGAAAAATTGCTGCCCTTGCATCGACCAATATGACCCCAGTCGATCTCGCTCCCAATGGCGCCGAGATCCTGATGATCGACGGCCAAGGCGCTCCGCCTCAGGGGCCACTGCGTGGCGTTCCCGTGCTGGGAGGAGCGCCAAGGCGAATCGGCGATCTTGTCGCCGAGGTTGCATCCCTTTCGCCGGATGGGAAGCAGCTCGCGTTCAGCAAAATCGGCGATCTGTCGGTCGCCAACTCCGACGGCACCAACCCCCACAAACTGCTTAGCGTGAAAGGCGACATCCGCAATATCACCTGGTCGCCCGACAGCAGCCATTTGCGCTTCGACTCCTCGGGCAGTGCGGGCACGACGGACCGACAGCTGGCATGGGAAGTGTCGGCGGACGGCGCAGGTCTGCATCGCCTGCTCGAAGGCTGGCACAATCCGCCCGACGAGTGTTGCGGCAAGTGGACTCCGGACGGCAGATATTTCGTCTTCGAATCGAACAACCAGATCTGGGCGCTTCCGCAAAAAACACTTTTGCATTCCAATCCGAAACCCATCCAACTGACATCCAGCCCGATGGATCTCTCGTCGCCGTTGCCCAGTAAGGATGGCAAGAAGCTGTTCGTCATCGGGCGCACGTACCGGGGTGAGTTGATGCGTTACGACTCCCGCTCAAAGCAGTTCACGGCATTTCTGGGTGGCATCTCCGCCGAGTTTGTTTCATTTTCGAAAGACGGCCAATGGGTCGCCTATGTGTCATACCGCGACGGTGCGCTGTGGAGAAGCAAGATCGATGGGAGCGAGCGATTGCAGCTGACCTATCCGCCGATGTATCCCGTGCTGCCGCGCTGGTCGCCCGATGGCAAGCAAATCCTATTTTTCGAGTTCTCACTCGGGCCTGACCAGCCTGCCCGGATGTATAAGGTTTCCGCGGAGGGCGGGAGTCCAACGCCTCTTCTGCCGGAAGACCGCACGCAGCAACTCGATCCCAACTGGTCGCCCGACGGCAGCAAAGTGATTTTCTCCGGCGAGTCCAACGATCCGTCGTCGTCGATTCGCATATTGGATTTGAGCACGCATCAACTCTCTACCGTGCCAGGATCACAGGGGCTCTTCTCGCCGCGATGGTCGCCCGACGGTCGCTATCTTTGTGCTTTCTCGACTGACTCGAAAACGCTTCTGCTTTTTGATTTTGAGACGCAGAAATGGACAACGCTCTCGAACGGATCACTGGGTTGGCTAAGTTGGTCGCACGATGGCCAGTATGTCTACCTCCTGGCCTTCGGAGGCGCAGACTCGGTGGTGAGAATCCGCCTTCGTGATCACGCGCTCGAAACCGTCGTCAGCATCAAAGACTTCCCTGCCGCCGGACGATACGGCGGCGCGCTGGCGCTCACTCCAGACGATTCTCCGCTCTTGCTGCGCGACACGGGAAGCCAGGATGTTTACTCGGTCGATTGGCAGGCGCCCTAGCACCAGCAAATTCGGCCGAAAGACGTCGCACTACAATTCCGCAACTCTCCTCTGAATCACAAGGAAGTACAGTGAGACCAGAATCAGCAGAAAGCCGTTGACGCCGAGCACGAGCGGAGCGGTGTACTTCGGCACCAGCCAGCTTGTCGCCAGATTGCCCATCGGCATGCCGCCACGAAATGCGAAGTTGTATACGCTCATGACGCGCCCACGCATTTCGTTGGTTACGATCAACTGAACCAGCGAGATCACGGTGGCAAACACGGCCATCATCGACACACCCACTACGACCAGAACCGTGTAGCTGAGCGGCAGTGATTTCGAAAAGGAAAAAATCGACATGCCCGCGCCCAGGCAAATCAACATCAGAAGCGCGAACCGCCCTTTCTTGGCGATGTTTCCGGCTCCGGCCATCGCCAAAGAGCCGATGATCGAGCCGATGCCCATCAGCGAGAGCATATTGCCGTAGGTCTCCGCTCCACGATTGAAAATGTCTGTCACGAAGACCGGAATGTAAGTTCTCGTGGGCATGCTCAGGAATGTCATCGTGAAGGCCAAGACGATGATGCCCACCATGGCTCCCTGCTGCCAGATGAAGCGAAAGCCCTGCAAGAAGCTCTTGAACATGGTTTCCGTCGACTTCGCGGGCAGGAATCGCGCCGAGATCATCGACAGCGTAATAATCGGCGCAAGAAAGGAAAGCGCATTCAGCCCGAAGCACCACTTTTCACCGAGCTTGGCCAGCGTGATTCCTGCCAACGCCGGACCGACCGTCACCGCGAGATTGAACTGGATCGAATTCAGCGCAATCGCGTTAGGCATATCATTGCGCTCGACGAGCGTGGGAATCAGCGCGGAATAGGCAGGCCCACCGAATGCCTGGGCGAGGCCCGACACAAAGGAAAGGCTCAGAATTTCCCACACCTGCACCTTCCCGATCGCGACTAAAACCGTGAGAATTCCAGCGCTGGCCATTTGGATGTACTGCGAAACCAGCAAAATCTTGCGGCGCTCCAATCGATCAGCCACTACTCCACCAATGAGTGTGAACAGGAAGATGGGAAGGCCGCCTAGAAACTGGTCCAGCCCGAGCAGGCGGGACGAATGGCTCAAGCGGTAAATCAACCAGCCCTGCGCGACGATCTGCATCCAGGTGCCAATGCTGGATGTACAGGCGCCAAACCACATCAGGCGGAAATCGCGGTATTGAAACGCCTTGAAGACTTTCGCTAGCTTGGGCGTCACCATTTGGCTCGAAGCGGCACTCATTGTCTATCTTCGCACGGACGGAAGTCCCGGCATTCCGTTAGCACGATTCGGGAAACTCCCTGAACAACGGGCCCGCACACGCGAGCCATACTTGGATTCGCCGGATCGCGTAAAGACTCTTCTTCGCGCAGGTTTTTTGCCCAAGCGGGCCATGGAGGCTAAAGCCCTGTTCGTTGGGGGCCTTGACGCGGCGCTCAAGCGCCGCCCTTCCACGGGGACAGGGGGCGAGCGGAATGATGTCGGTCGGGCTGGGGCATAATGACATCGGAAAGCTTCGCGCGAGAATGGGCCGGGGCCGAGTTCCGCTCGACGACTCCGTGTTCGGCTGTTCCTAATGAGGGCGTGGGATGCTTTGGATTTTATCTAAAATAGCTGCATGATCCATGAGATTTTGCCGGTGGGACCTTTGCGGTGTAATTGCTCGATTGTGGGCGATGAGACTTCGCGTGAGGCGATGGTGATCGATCCCGGCGACGATATCGACGACGTTCTCACGCTGATTCGCAGGCATGGCTTGCAGGTAAAACAGATTGTGATCACGCACGCTCACATCGATCACGTGGGCGGGGCGATGAAGCTGCGGGCGGCGACGGGCGCTCCAATCCTGCTGAACCAGAACGACTATGCACTGCTGAAGATGCTGGATGTGCAGGCAGCATGGCTGGGGATGGCGACACCCGGGAAGGTCGAAATCAACCAAAGCATCACGACAGGCGAGCACGTCTCTGCGGGAGGACACCAGGCGAGCGTGCTGCACACCCCGGGACACACGGAAGGAAGCATCTGCCTTTACTTCGCGCCCGAGAAGAAGCTAATTGCGGGAGACACGCTGTTTGCGGGATCGATCGGGCGAACGGATTTGCCGGGCGGTTCCACGCAGAAAATCATGCAGTCGCTGCACAATACGGTGCTGGCCTTGCCGGACGATACCGTGGTTGTCCCAGGCCACGGGCCTTTGACCACGATCGGCGAGGAGCGGGAGAGCAATCCGTTTCTGGTGAAGCGGTAGCTTGCGCGCACCGCTCGTGCCCGAAACGTAGCGGAGCAATGTCTCTACGACTGGGCGATGTATCGCAGAAGGCGGGTCGTGCCTTCCTGGAACTCCCCGGGACTCGCAATCAGGCTAAGGATGAGATACCCGTCGCTGGGGAAATCGTAAAAGTGCCCGGGGTGCACAAGCACGTTGGTTTTCTCGAGGATGCCAACGGCGAGTTCTTCGTCGGTCTGGGTCACGGGGGCGCGCAGCACGGCGTACCATCCTGCCTCGACGACAAGGCGCCGGCATGCCTGCTGGGTTGCGAGCAGGCGGTCGAGGGTTGCGAGATTTTCCCCGACGCGCTGCATCAATTGCGTCTGGATCATCTTCCTCTGCGCAAGAAGCCTCGCGATTCCCCATTGCACCGGAGCATTCATGGAAAGATAAGTATCGGAAATCATCTCCATGCGCGGCATAGCAGCCTGCAGGTCAGGCGCAGACCCGGTGATCACGATCCAGGAGACTTTCATTTGCGGCAACGCGGAGATTTTTGAGAGGCCGCTCAGGGTGAACGTGAGGACATCGTGATTGGCCGCGAAAGTAGTTGAGCCTCGCTGAAGACCGTAGTCGAGGAAAACTTCGTCGACGATCAGCGCCAGACCATGTTCGCGGCAGAAAGCGTTTAACGAAGGCAACTCGCCGGAGTGCACATAAGATCCGGTGGGATTGTTGGGATGGACAACCACAACTCCTCGCGTTCGTTTGGTGAGGGCGCGGCGCAACGACGGAAAATCCATCTGCCACCCATGATCGTAGATCAGGGGATACGGCACGAGCTTTACGTCCTGCAGATCGGCGAGAAATTCAAACAGCGGATAACTCGGCTTGGGGACCAGCAACTCGTCCCCCGGATTGCAGAGCAGGCGGAAGACGTAGGAGTAGCCTTCGCTTGTGCTGGTCGTCAGGAAGATGTGCTCCGGGTCGACGACGGCGTTGTGATCATCGCGGTAGTAGGCGGCGACGGCCTGGCGAGCCTCCAGAAGCCCTTTGGGATTCGGATCGTAGTCAAGGGCGCGAGAGGACGCGAAGGAGTTAAGAATTGCGTCCTGGTCGAACTTGAGTCCGATGCGAGTGGGGTTCGAGACTGTCAGGTCAAGAACATTTGCGCCAGAGCAGCGAACGCGCTCCAGAGTCTCTGTCAGCCGGTTCGAGGCCAGCTTCCAGTTCGTGCGATCAGAAAACATGCAGACGATTGTATGGGAGACCGGAAATTCTGTTAGGTGGTGCCGCCCCGCGAAGCGAGCTTATTCCGCCGGGCCTCGGAACCGCATGACCAGTTCGGTGCCGCTTTCGTTGCTTCGAGACGTGGTGTTCTCGGTCTTTTCGAGCGCAGGCCAGTCGCGAATCGTGACGGCCGGGCAGATGAGATCTTTTCCTTCGGTACGCAGCAATTGCCGGAGGGTTTGAACGCCAGAAAACAGGCCCTCACCTGTGTTGGCAGCGACAATCAGGTGCGAATTGTCAGAGAACAGAACGTATCCCTCTTTCCCAAGAGAAGCGTCGGATTGCAGACCCTTTTCCGCAAGAAAATGACGGACACGGGCGTCCTGAAGGCGCATAAGCATGATGGCGCCGCGATCGGCCTTGGTGCTGGCCTTGGTTCCCACGATATCGAGTTTGAAGCCCGATTGATCGGCGATCTGTTCGGCAAGTGTTTCGGCGGCGATCCGATCCTCTTGCTGATGGCCAAGCTGCACGAGGATGCGGGTGTGCGGACCGAGGCGGAAGCCTCCCTCGCGCAATTGAACTTCGCGCGGGGACGGGACGAGAACAAGGTTGAGGGCTGCGTGCGTCCCGGAATCGATGGCCCAAACTGCAGAACTCGAAATCGTCACCAACAGCAAGAACCGAAACAACTTACTCATTCTGACCTCTTCCCCCTGTAATCCGGCCCCCTCATAACAAAACAACTGGAGACCCTAACGCACAAGCTCTCTATACATAGACCGTATTGCCCGGGAAAAGTTGCGCACTTTCCGAATCCCGCACGCGGGAGCGCGGGTAGTAATGGAGGCTATGCCTTTGCCCGGGCTATGTCAACGACGGGTCCGACGGCCGATCCGTTTGAGATAAGGGCGATTATTTGGCGAAAGCTTCCTTGTTTACGACGTAGGGCATTTTGGTGACATCGCCACCGTAATTCGCCTCCAGAACGTCGATCAGACCTTGTGCGCAGCGTCCAGCCATGCCCTTAGCAGGGTCGGTGGAGAGACGCGTGATGCGGGCGGCGCTGGCAAAGTGCGGCATCAGGCGGCAGCGGTCGGCAATGGCCGGATCGCGCAAGGGAGAGTCGGCCGGCAGGGGCTCTTTTTCGTAGACATCAAGAGCGGCGCCCGCGATCCAGTTTTCCTTGAGGGCGCGGGCAAGAGCCGCTTCATCGACCACGGGCCCGCGGGAGGTATTTACGACGTAGGCGGTCGGCTTCATGAGACGGAAGGTCCGCTCGTTGAACAGGTGATAAGTGGGCGTGGCGCTTTCGCTCTCCCGAAGCAGCGGTACATGGATACTGACGAAATCGGCGTCACGGAGGGATTCTTCGAAGGCGACGTACCTGATCCAGGCCTTTTCCTTGACCAGGCCGCGGGCATGACGGAGATCGTTCAATTCCTGGATGGTTTGAACGAAGGCGTGGTTTTGATACGCCGGGTCGTAGCACAGCACGTTCATGTCGAGGCCGATGCATTTCTTGATGAATGCAAGCCCGATGCGTCCGGTGCCGATGACAGCGACGGTCTTACCGGTGACCTCGTCGCCCAGGAATGGCAGATAGGGATGCCAGTATCCCCAGCGGTTTTCGCGCGTGAGGTGCTCAGCGGTCCACATGCGGCGGGCTAGGGTTCCCATCATGAAGAAGGCGAACTCGGCGGTGGCCTCAGTGAGAACGTCGGCGGTATGAGTGAAAGGGATTTTGTAGCGGTTGGCGTCGGCGCGGTTAATGTTGTCAAACCCGACGGCCAGTTGCGCGACGACTTTCAACTTCCCTTTGCCAGCCTCGAAGACTTCGGCGTCGATCGGATCGCGGAGGGTGGTAATCAGGCCATCGATTCCGGAGCTTACTTTCTCGAGAATCAGAGGTTTCGGGGGCGCTTCGGGCTGGGGATAGACCTCAACGTCGTATCCTCGCTTGCGCAGAAGCTCGATGGCTTCTCCGATATCGCAGGTGGCAAAGACGCGGAATGTCTGGTTGCTCATGTCTGTGATGGGATTCCCGACTCCCGCAGGCGCAGGTCACGCCGGAAACGCCGGAGAGGGACTCAAAACGCTATCATACGCGACGTGACCGAGGAAGTTACGGGGTGTGATCCTAATCACAGGATGCCGGTTTCACCGGAGCTAGAATCGAGCCGGAATTTGGAAAGCACCGAATAGGAGGTGCCCATGTACCGGCTGGTACTGGTTCTTCCCGCGCTTTTGATTTTCACACTTGCCTTCTCAAGCCCGCAGCAAAATACGGCAGCGCCCGCGTCGCAGAAGGCGTCATCGTATGCGGCGATCCCGGTGGAGGCGACCCGTCAGCAAAATCCCGTGAAGTCGACGCCCGAATCTCTGGCGCGCGCCAAGAAGTGGTGGACGCTCGACTGTGAAATGTGTCACGGCAAGGAGGGGAACGGAAAAGGTGAGACCGCGAAGGAGATGAAACTTGCGATCGTGGACTTCACCGATCCGAATACCCTGAAGGATCACACGGATGGCGAATTGTTCTATGTGATCAAGAACGGACACCAGGACATGCCACCCGAAGGAGAGCGGATCAAGACCGACGAAGGATGGGACTTGGTAAATTATGTGCGGTCTTTCTCGGTGAAGAAGGGCGATACCGAGCAGAAACCGCAGTAGCGGTAGACGAGTTGTCGCCCGCGGCCAGACGCCGCACTTTTGCGTTACGGCGGATTAACCTGCGCGGCGATAGCGAGAGGCAGGCTCCGGTTCCGAATCTCCCGTTCCCAGCAAGGCCACAACGCCGCGCAGGCTCTCCCATGCCGCTTCATTTAGCGACGGCTCGGCGCTGACAAGGTCGCGAATCATCTCCCACGCTGCCATGTTGAGCGCTCCTTCCGGCGGCAGGCCCATGGCGAGAGAGACGGCGCATTGTGGACAAAAACAGATGCGTTGCGCGGAAGATTTCTGTCTTGGCTTCACTCCCACAGTTTGAGCAAACATGTAGACCGCTACGGATTTGTGTCCGGTTTCGATTTCGCGCCTGCAGCGCAAGCAAAAAATGGGTTGCACGCATGCCTTCCTGAGATGAAGTGGGAACAGAACCGCCTTCTAATGTGAAGGATTGCGGTGGTTGGCCGGAAGTATGCAGGGTGATTCCTGCGGTAGCCGATGCATCTTCGGGCTGGTCAGGCGAGGGCGAGACACCGGTGCTACGCTCATTTTCTGACTGCCCAGGCCATGCCGTCTGGGCCCTTGCCGGTTGAGATACGGCCGATGACCTTCAGGCTCTTGAGATCGACCACCGAAACGTAATCGTCGCGGCTTACAGCTACGAAGGCGCGGGAACCGTCGGGCACCATTTGTATTCCCGCGGCGCCGTGACCGAGGCTGATGCGGTCGACCGGCTCGCGAGTGCGGGCGTCGACGACTACAAGATCTCCAGTGCCGAGTTCGGAGATCAGCACGAGCCGTCCGTCCGGAGTGAACTTCAAGCGGTTCGCGGATTTGGTTTTGGCATCGATCGTCTGCACGACTTTTTTCGCCGTCACATCGACGATCGACACAGTTCCGTCATGGGAGTTTGCAGCCCAGAGCATCTTCCCGTCCGGAGAAACATCGAAGCCCTCCGGACCAGCGCCCACCGCAATGTGAGTTTCTGTCCAGCCGGAAACGTCAGAGTGCTGGTCATGTTCGAGGATGGTGATGGTATTGGCACTCACATCGGACGTGAACATCTGATTGAGATCTTTCGCAACCAGCACCATATGAGTGCGGTTCTGGCCGATTCCGAGCACCCAATCGACGCGCTGCGATGCGGGATCGTAACGGCCGATGATCTTACTCCCTTCCGCGGTGAAATAGACCTTGCCCTCGACAAAGTCCAGGCCGTGCGGAGCGATCAGAGTGCTTAGATCGATGGCCGGAAGCGCTTTTTGGGCAGCCAGATCGACGACTGAGATTGTGTGCTGCGGCCGGGAAAACGCCCCGTAGTTGGAGATGTAAGCCGTCTTGCCGTCATCGGAGGCAACGACTTCGTGGGGATCGGGACCAGCGGGAACGCGTCCGACAACTTTCAAAGTTCGCGGATCCACGATGGCAAGGGCGCTGTCCTCTTTTTCGAGGACTAGTAGCGCGGGAGACGGAGTTTGCGCCACGCTTGGAGGCCCGGCGATCAATGCCAACAGCAGTCCAGCAACCTGAAAGATGGTTCGTGCGTTCATTTCTGCTCCTTAACTCAGCTTCAAGCCATCGGGAACCATGGGTAGCGAGCGCAGGCGTACTCCGCAGGCATCGAAGATCGCGTTGCCGATCGCCGGGGCCAGGCCGACCATGGGGCACTCTCCCGCACCCACCGACGCTACCTCTTTACGGTCGATTAGAACGGTCTCGAGCACGGGGACATCGCTGAAGCGAGGCACGCGGTATTGCGACATTCTGCCGTTCAGGATTTTTCCGTTCTCGAATTCGATGGCTTCGAACAACGCTCCGCCCAGTCCTTGCACATTCGAGCCTTCGATCTGATCGCGCAATCCGTCGGGATTGACGACCGCGCCGCAATCAAAGGCGGAAACGACACGCACGACCTTAACCTCGCCGGATTTACGGTCGACGTTTACTTCCGCGAATGTGGCGATGTATCCGAGCTTTTCGTACCCGCCGCCCATGCCGAACCCTTGGCCGGCCGTCTTGCTCTTGCCCCAGCCGAACTGTTTGGCTGCGGCTTCGAAGACAGCCCGCAAGCGCTGTTCCTTGAGATTCTTCAGGCGAAATTCCAGGGGATCGATCTTGACGGCATGGGCAAGCTCGTCCATGTGCGATTCGCGCGCGAAGTGATTGGCGGTGGCGGCGAGTGCCCGGTAGGATCCCTGACGCAGCGGCATTTTGGTGGCATAAAACACAATCCGCTGGTTGGGGATATTGTAGAACGTGCGAATGCCAGCCGAGCCTGAGTTGTAATTGTGAAATTCCCAGCCGGTGATGACGCCGTCTTTGTTGACGGCGGCGCTGGCTTCCATAACCCCGGCGGGGCGGAAATAGGCCCAGGTGAATTCTTCCTCGCGCGTCCATACGACTTTCACCGGGCGCTTCGCCGCCCGCGCCAGCCGAGCCGCTTCGATGGCGGTTTCGCCGGTGTGCTTGCCGCCATAAGCCGAGCCCGTGTCTGGCATCAGGACTCGGACGTTCTCCTCAGGAATACGGAAGGCCTCCGCTAACTGACCGCGCACGCCGAAGGGACGCTGCGTGCCGGTCCAGACGGTGAGATGATCGCCTTCCCACTTGGCCAGGGCAGCTCGTGGCTCAAGTGGCGTGTGGGCGATGTAGGCAACGGTGTATGTGGCCTGGAGTTTGTGATCGGCCGCTGCCATCGCGGCGTCGATATTTCCGGTATCGAATCTATCCCCATCTCCTGTTAAATCTTTGCCTTCGGCGGGATTTTTCTTCAAATACTCGAAGAGCTCCCGGTTGGAAGGTTGTGGCTCGGTTTTCCACTCCGCCTTGATACTAGCAGCGGCCGTCGAGGCCAGGTCTGACGTCGGCGCGGCGACGCCAACGAAATCGCCGTCATGCACGACAGTGACGCCCATCTGCTCTGCAGCCTTGGTATCAAGCGACGCGAGCGTGGCGCCGAAGGCTGACGGGCGCACGATCTTCCCGTGGAGCATGTCGGGCAGCTTCTGATCCGACGGATAACGATGGGCGCCGGTCACAAAGCCGCGTCCACCGACTTTATTGGCAGATTGGCCAGCGACGGTCCACTGCGCCGCGGGGATCAAAGGATCTTCGGCGGGAAGCGTCTCAGTGAGCTGTTGACCTTTGGTCAAGGCGGCATATTCGACCGATCGATTTCCCTTCGGATCTTTGACCTTGCCATCTTCGGCAATGAGCTTCTGAGAGTCAATCTGCCACTGTTTCGCCGCCAGGCTAATCATCGTGTCGCGGGCCGCGGCAGCGACGCGGCGTAGCTGCAGATTCATAGTGGGCGTGGTGCGGCTGCCGAAGGTTCCCATGTCGTAGGGAACGAGCTGCGTGTCGCCCATGACGAGGTCGATGCGATCCATGGACACGCGGAGTTCTTCAGCAACGGCCTGCGTCAGTGACGTTCGGATGTTTTGACCCACCTCGACTTTGCCCGTAAAGACAGTGACTTTTCCGGTATCGGCGATGTGCAGCCACGCGTCGATCTCCCGGGGAAGAGATTCACCTTTCCGGCGGCCGCTCCTACCGGATTCCTGGGCAATCGCGGCCGGCTTCAGCGCCGAGATGACGACCAGCCCAGCGCCGAGAAATTTGAAAAATTCGCGGCGGTCAAAATCGAAGTGGTAGGGCGGAGGCGCGGAAAGTTCATAGCGTTCGGGCTCAATAGCAGCCTGCGGATTCAGAATGACGTTGGTTCCGCTCATCGCGTGGCCCCTTTCGCGGCGGGACCGCTCATTTGTTTCCCCGCCCGCTGGATTGCACTCACGATGCGCGGATACGTTCCGCAGCGGCAGATGTTGCCATCCATGAAATTCACGATGTCGTTGCTGGTCGGCGACGGGTTCCGCTGAAGCAGTGCCACTGCCGACATGATCATTCCGGAGGTGCAGTATCCGCACTGCAGGGCTCCAGCATCCAGAAATGCCTGCTGCACCGGATGGAGCTGTTCAGCCTTGGCGAGGCCTTCGATGGTCGTGATCTGTTTTTGTGCGACGGCTCCCACTCTTGTGATGCACGAGCGCTGTGCCTTACCGTCGATCAGCACCGTGCATGCTCCGCACTGGCCTTCGCCGCATCCATACTTGCTGCCGGTGAGGTCGAGGTGCTCGCGAAGAGTCGTCAGGAGGCTGGTTTGTGGATCAATGTCGAGGGTGTAACTTCGCCCGTTTACGGCGAGACGGATCGGGGACATGGAAGAACTCCATATGGCCAGATTTCCGGGATTTGCCTTCTCTGAAAATCATATACCCGGCGGTGCCGGGAGGGCCGGTTGACTAGGTCGTCTGCTGGGCCACTTCCGCGACAAAGACGATCCTCGGATGGAAGAGAGTGCCCGCGACCCGCGTGGCAATGGCGATCAATTCTTTTTGTCCCTGGAATACCTTCACTTGTCGAGCGCGCGAAAGTTCCGGGAGATTCACCGTGCGGCCGGTCCGGATGCGGGCAGCATTGGCATCGTCGCAAGCGACACAGGGGAGTTCAGGCAACAATTTGCGCGGGTGAACGAAGCAGGATTCCGGCACGTTGCATTGGCTCAACTGATCGAGCGTGAGGGCATCCTCGATGGAGAACTCGGCGACTTTGGTGCGGCGAAGAGCATCCAAGTGGGCGCCGCAGCCTGCCAGACGGCCCATTTCGTGTGCGATGGACCGCACGTAGGTCCCCGAAGCGACCTGCGCACGGAAATTGGCCCGGTCGCCTTCGACCGAGACGATGTCCAGCGATTTGATCTCGACTTGTACCGGTTGCAGGGCGACTTCTTTGTGTTTCCGCGCCAGCTTGTAGGCCGGGACACCATGGATCTTCTTGGCGGAGAACGGTGGAGGAAGCTGCTCGATGGTGCCGCGAAAATGCGAAGCAAGCGATTCAAGTTCGTCGCGCGTCATGCTTACTTGCTTTACCTCAGTGGTCGGCTCGCCTTCACAATCGTAGGTATCGGTGGCAAATCCAAAGCGCACAGAGCCCTCATACACTTTTTCGGCACTGGTATAGAACTGGGCGAGGCGGGTGAAACTTCCGATCACGAGCGGAAGAACGCCCGTGGCTATGGGGTCGAGCGTACCGAGGTGTCCGACCGCGCGCTGCTGAAGAATGCGGCGCACGCGGTTGACGACGTCGTGCGAGGTCAGCCCTGCGGGTTTATCGATTATGACGACGCCATTCATGAGATGATCTGGTAACTTGTTACATCCAAGGGTGCGGATTGGGGCATTGGGTGCGCCTGACTCACACGGCGCGGAAACGCAATTCGAATACTAACTTACCAAATCTCTCATGCTTCCTCTTAAAGACGACCAGCCGCGCTACAGCACGCCCTATGTGAATTACTTTGTGATCGCGCTGAACTTGCTGATCTACTTCTTCCAATGGGTTCAGATTATCCAGGACCCGCGCGGGGCGGACTTGTTCGCCCACCAGTTTGGGGAAGTGCCGGCGCATCTGGCAGCGTTTCTATCGGGGTCGCACCGCTACACGTTGCCCCAGGTCGTGCTTCCCTTTTTCACCTCGATGTTTCTTCACGGGTCGTGGATGCACGTGATTGGAAACATGTGGTTTCTGTACATTTTCGGCGATAACGTTGAAGACTACCTGGGGCATTTCAAATACCTGGTGTTTTACCTGCTTGCGGGCCTGATCGCGATGGCAACGCAGGTCGCGATTTATCCTGCGTCGAATGTGCCAACGGTCGGCGCCAGCGGAGCGATCGCCGGAGTGCTGGGCGCATATTTCATTCTTTACCCGCGAGCGCGCGTGCTGACATGGTTCTTTCTCTTCGTGTTTTACATCCCGGCTTGGGTCATGCTGGGGTACTGGTTCGTTCTGCAATTCATGGCGGGCGCGGCTTCGCTGTCGGTGACTCAAATGGGGCGCGATGTGGGCGGGGTTGCAGTGTGGGCGCATGTGGGAGGGTTTATCGCGGGGATGGTGATGATCAAGATATTTTCAGAGCGGCAACGGCGATCGCCCTACGCCTACCGCTAGCTGATCGGATCGCTACAAGGACTCCGTCCGGTCAAATAGCCGAACTGGCCTTCTGGGCAACCAATCGGGAGTGCATCCCGGGTAAAATAATCTAAATTCCCGGTCCGGCAGTCCATGAAAGCAGTCGCAATCAAGAAAGGCCAAGCGCGCGAACGAGCGCCCGGTTTCGTCGAGATGGGTATCCTCCGTTGTGACGGGTGCGGGGAGGAGTTCGCGCTCTTCCAAGATCCTGGATTTACCGACAAAGCCGTCGCCGGGCGGCAGGCACATTGGCTCGAGAAAGTGTTGGCCGACGAGCATGAGCGCGGACATTCTCACGCGGATCGAATTCAGCTGCCTGATTAACCTGGGCTTGCCTCACGCGGTGAAAATCTTTCCTTTGACTGGCGACAGGCTGGAGAGTTCCAAGCTTGGGTCAGGGGGATCCCTCGCCCCGCGGAACGACGCGGGGCTTCGGGATGACGCAGCCTGGGAGAATCCGGAGCGCGCGACCTCTTTTCTCGGTTACTCGAATGAAACACTATTTCTTCGGGCGCGATTCCGGCGGAACCAGTCCTGACAGCCGGTAGTAGACGACCAACTGGCCGTAGTGTTCGCCCGAGTGTTCGATAAATCCGTACGCCATATCGGAGACGCGGACCTGCTGGTGCGCGAATGGATCGACAAGCAGGTCGTTCATCCCGCTGTCGCCCTTGGCCTCAATGGCTTTGGCTCCATCGGCGAACGACTTTTTCACAAACGCCACCAGCTTCGCGCGGGTGTTGTAGAGCTCGGGCTTGGGATTCTCGTCTACCGGAGACTTGTCCCCGGTGAGCAAGTTGGTGAAGTAATAGTTGGCGCCGGCGGCGTGTAGCAGTTGTTGCTCGAAGCTGCGTTGCGCCGGAGTGGGCTTGAAGTTGTACTTGTCCTCGGGAAAGTCCTCGGCCATGGCGGCCAGCTTGCGCCCAATGTCGTTCCACGAATCCAGAACGACCTTGGAGGGGCTGTCGGCAGGCTTCGGAGGACCGTCTTTCTTGGCATCTTGCGCGTGAGCGGGAACAACAAACAGAACCGCGAGCAGGGCGGTACCGAGAAACGGCAACTTGGTCATGAATTTCCTCCTGGAAATTTGCGGGGACATTGTACTTGGACTGAGCTATGGCGAAAAGGCGAGCGGCGATTAAAGAGTTCCGACTGTAGGAAGGATCTCAAGGTTCTCGACGGTGGCGTTCGGCGGTAACAGCAGAACTTGCAGGATGACCTGGGCGACGGTTTCGGGCGACATCATTTTGCTGCGTGGCGCGTCGGGCCAGAGCGTCTTCCAGATATCGGTGTCGGTCGCGCCGGGAAGCAGGCCGACCACACGAATGCCGCGCGGTCTCAATTCTTCGCGTAGCGTATTCGTCAGGCCAAGAGCGGCGTGTTTCGAGGCATTGTAAGCGGCTGACCCCGGGAAGACGCGGTTAGCGGCAATCGAGAGATTGTTCACAATCGTGCCACCGCGTTTGATCATGACCAACGCGGCCTGGGTGACGAGGAAGGTGCCGTCAAGATTGGTGTCCAGAACGTCTTTCCATACCGGGAATGGCAGCTTCTCGATCGGCAGATTGCCGTGAGCAATGCCGGCATTATTCAGAAGTATGTCGAGGCGGCGGAAATCGCGCCGAGCAGCGCGAAAGAGCATATCGACTGAATGGGGATCGCGGACATCGCAAGGGTGAGCGAGGATGCGGATCTTGTGCCGCGCCAGTTCCCTGCCTGCCTTCGCAAGCGCCTTCTCGTTCCGGGCGGAGAGAATCAAATTGCATCCTTCCGCGGCGAGGGCGCGTGCGGTAGCTAGCCCGATGCCGCGCGTCGCACCCGTGATAAGTGCGACTTTACCAGCAAGGCGTCGGGGTCTGTATGTTTGAGGGCGCATTCGAACGCAGCACGGGCGAGGCTGATCTAGTGAGGACGCTGCTGCGCCCTGCCATCTTATCCCATCAGAACTTCGTATTCGGATTTCACCAATCCGCTCTTGTACGACTGAGTCGCGAGATGGCGAAGTTTGACGTCGTGCGGAAGCGGCCCGAAGAGTGGCCTGCCTTCGCCGATCAGAACCGGGACGCGTGTGACAGTGATCTTCTGGATCAATCCGGCGCGAAGGAAGCCCTGAGCGGTGAGCCCTCCGTCGACATAGGCATGCTGGAAGCCTCTGGCATCGAGGCCACGTACGATTTCCTCCGGGGTGGCGGACATTTGCTCTACGCTCGCGTCGGGGAATTTCGAGAAGTCGAGTTTGCGGGTGCTGAGGACGACGACTTGTTTTTTGCCATAGGGCCATTCCGGAAACTCGAGAATCGTTTCGTAGGTCTTGCGTCCGATGACGATGACGTCCACGATAGCGATGAATTCGTCATAGCCATGCGCTTCTCCTCCGTCATCAGGCAGAAAGTCGAAGGTACCGTTGAGGCGTGCGAGAAAGCCGTCGAGGCTGGTTCCGACGAATATTGAACATTTCATGGGTGGTTTCTTTCAGACAGAGGACGCCATCATTCCGTTTTTCCCGCGGGAATGTCAAACGGAAGTGCCGGGGCCAGTGCTAATGCGTGGACAGCCCGGGAGCGGCTGTCACTACACGCGCAATCTAAACGCCGTTGGGGCGCTGGCGAATCAGCGAGAGGAACTCGGAGCGTGTTTCCTCTTCATTGCGGAAGCAGCCGAGCATCGAGGAGGTAACGGCCGCTGAGTGCTGCTTCTCGACGCCTCGCATCATCATGCAGAGATGGCGCGCTTCGATGACGACGCCTACCCCTTGCGGTTCGATGACTTGCTGAATCGTTTCCGCGATCTGGGTCGTGAGCCGCTCCTGAATTTGCAGGCGGCGGGAAAAAATCTCGATCAGACGCGGGATCTTGCTGAGTCCGATGACGCGCCCGTTCGGGATGTAGGCTACATGCACCTTCCCGAAAAAGGGCAGCATGTGATGTTCGCAGAGGCTGAACATCTCGATGTCTTTCACGATCACCATTTCGTCGTAGGTGACCGTGAACAACGCACCTTTCAGCAGAGCCTGAGGATCTTCCTGGTAGCCCTTGGTCAGGTATTGCATCGCCTTGCGGACGCGCGCAGGTGTTGCCGCAAGGCCCTCCCGCGCCGGATCCTCGCCGAGGCGCACGAGCATCTCGCGAACTAGATCTTCGTAACTGGCGCTGGTCAGAGTGGGCGTTTCTTTCATTTTTTCAAGCGGAGATGGAGTCATAAGATTGGCTGGAAATCGTGTCTCCCTTTCGACGACTTGTGGCGCACAGGCGCGACATTCGGCCGCTGAGGGTATAGCGGTTACGATCTCGCTTCAATGCCTCCCGTGTACTCGAACGAGTTCATCATAGTCTCTTCTAGTTTCACCTTGTCCAGATGCGCAGATTTGAAGCCCCGCTGCAAAATTTCGAAGATCGTGATGCAAAGGTTTTCCGTTGTGGGCACGGTTTGGTCAAATTCTTTCAGCGTGTTCAAATTCTCGAGGTTGTAGCGCGACAGGACTTCCTGATGGACAAATCCATCCAGATCGACGAGATTGCAAACCATCCCTGTGCTCGGGTCAACCGGACCGCTGACGGTTACTTCCAGAGTGTAGTTGTGGCCATGGCCGTGCGGGTTGTTGCACTTGCCGTACGTCTCACGATTCTCGGCGGCTGACATTGCGTTGCTGTGTAGCCGATGCGAGGCGGAGAAAAGATAGCGGCGGCTGAGATGGGCCTTCATAATGTTCGTTCGTTGAATGTCGGTTGTTGATTGAAGCCCGCTGAAACGTATCTGCCTTGGAACGACAATCGACCATTCATCAATCGACAATTTCCTTTCTTACTTTTCTCCGTAGAAGTCGACGAACAGATCCGGGGTTTCGTAGACGCGTACTCGGTGCAGGTGGGCTTGTTGCAGCTTCGATTCCAGGCGCTGCCAGATCGCGATCGCAAGATTTTCGGTGGTCGGGATCTGCTTGTAAAACTCCGGGACTTCTTTGTTCAAGAAACGGTGATCCATGGCATCGAGGACTTCGCGGTGCATAACTTCTTTGAGTTTCTTCAGATCAACGACGAAGCCGGAGCGCGGATCGACTTCTCCTTTTACGGTCACTTCGAGCGTGTAATTATGGCCGTGACCGTTGGGATTATTGCATTTGCCAAACAGGCGCGCGTTCTCTTCCGGCGTGAAGTCAGGATTGTGATAATAGTGCGAGGCGGAGAATTCGGCCTTGCGAGTCAGATAAACCATTCTCTACGCAGTCCCCTCAGTTCAAGTCTCGCTTGAGTTTGAGCTCGCAGCGAGTGTTTCTTGCAATTAGCAACATCGGGTTGTTGAAACCCCATGCCATCACGTCTATAAACGAATTCGCTGGGAGCAGAGTCATCTATGCCTCCCCGCCGCTGGTTGTGTCTTGCTGAGACTCACCAGACTTTCAGAATACATGCGGCCTTTCCACGGAATGCTGCCTTTGGAATGGGCTCGCTTCGAGCGAAGAAGCAGATAAGCAAACATTGGCATGCCGAACAGGACGCCCCGGATAAGTTTGCCCAGGGAATAGTTTGCGCTCTTAAGTCTCATGGCTAGGTAAACAAGAAATACGAAGGCTAAAGCGAAGTCTCCCTTCTTCCATCCCCGCAGAGCGACCCCGGCTGTGATCATCGCTGTCCCAAGCCATAGAGATATCCAGAAGAACAGCGTCTTTGCCGCCAGCCACCCGAGATTGGGAAACAATAAGGCCAGGTTTTTGGTCCAGCCGTCGCGCAGTTGGGCGTAGTTGCGGTACATGCGGGTGCGGACGGCGTCGGCTCCATAGCGGAATCTGATTTTGCGGCCAGAGCCTTTTACCGCGCGTGCCAATGCCACATCTTCGAGGATGTCGGCCGCTACCGCAGCGTGCCCTCCGACGGACTCGTACACGTGGCGCCGGATCAGGAAGTACTGGCCATTCGCGGCAGCGTCCGGTGTATTCGGATCGCCGACTTTCGCGAGCGGATACTGACGCGCCAGTTCGGCAAAAACCACGGGAAGGACTGCTATCTCCCAGAATGTGACGGCAATTTGTTCTGGCGAGTAGGAGAGCAGGTCGACATGGTTCTCCCGAGCTTCGGCCAAGGCGCGGGCGAGCGACCCTGGGAGATGGACGGTGTCCGCATCGGTAAAAAGCAACCATTCGCCGCGCGCGAGACTTGCGCCGGTGGTCACGGCGTTGTTCTTGCCGGTCCATCCCGAAGGCAGCGGTCCGGCTTCGATCACACGCACTTCGGGAAACGAACACGCGATCTCTTTGGTGCGGTCGGTGGAGTGGTCGTCAACCACGATGATTTCGAATTTGACGCCGGTTTGCGCGGTGAGCGATTCGAGGCAGGCCCCGAGGCTGGCCTCTTCGTTGCGGGCGGGAATGATGACGGAAACGGCCACGGGACCGGTTTCCATTGCTTTCGCGACTGAATCGGTCGCCGCCATACGTCGAATTTATTATTATAGCCGGGTGCATCATCTCATCCGGAATACCGTTTCATCCATCGCCATCGCGTTCCTGGTTTTCCTTGCCGGCTGTTACAGCGGAACACGCCCGCCGCGGATCGGCCAGGCGGCGCCAGAGTTCACGGTTCAGGATTCACAAAGCTCGATCACGCTGAGCCAGTATCGCGGACAAATTGTAGTTCTGAATTTCTGGGCAACCTGGTGCGCTCCGTGTGTGGAGGAGATTCCATCGCTCATTGAAATGCAGCGGCGGATGAAGGCCAAAGGCATCATCGTTCTGGCGGTAAGCGTTGACGTGGACGAGAAAGCCTACCGGCAGTTCGTCAAGGAGCACAACGTCAACCTGCTGACCGTGCGCGATCCCAGTGGCAAAAGCAACGGCCTCTACGGGACCTACAAGTTTCCCGAGACTTACATCATCGACCGCAACGGCATCATGCGGCGCAAGTTCCTTGGAGCCGTGGACTGGACGGCGCCCGATATCACTGAATTCCTGAGCAAGCTATAGCCCGGCACATTACAACGTAAACTTCAATCCCCAGTTTTTCGGAACTTGTGTAGGTACGTTTCAGGGCCAGTACGTCTAACCATCAACCACGAGGAGAGCTGGCTGTGAAGTCATCCAAGAAGGCAGCGGGGTTCCTGCTTGTATTTTGCCTGGCGTGCCTTGTGCCAGCCGCGGCCCAAACGAAGGCAGTCGCTTCGCCCGAAACCAAAGTGCACATGGAGCGGATCGAGAGCGACATCGTGGAACTCCCTGGCGCTCCCGGGGAAGCGCCTTCGGCCCTCAGTCTTGCGGAACTCATGAAGACGCTCAACGTCCCGGGACTGAGTGTGGCGGTGATTGAGCATTACAAGATCGCGTGGGCCAAGGGTTACGGAGTCATCGAGCCGGGGTCCAGCACTCCCGTGACGCCCCGGACTTTGTTCCTGGCGGGCTCGATCAGCAAGCCGGTGGCGGCGACGGGAGCGATGGCGCTGGTGCAACAGCGCAAGCTCTCCCTCGACGAGGACGTCAATCAGAAGCTGACTTCGTGGAAGGTTCCAGAGAACGAATTCACCAAAAGCGAGAAGGTTACGCTGCGGAGGCTAATGTCACATACGGCTGGACTGACGGTGCATGGTTTTCCGGGATACGACGTAGACGCACCGATGCCGACCCTCGTGCAAATCTTCAATGGAGAGAAACCCGCCAACACCGCTCCTATTCGAGTCGATATTGTGCCGGGAACCCAGGAGCGATATTCGGGCGGAGGCATCACCATCGAGCAGCAACTCATGACGGATGTTACGGGAAAACCGTTCCCGGCCCTGATGCGGGAACTCGTTCTGGACAAGATCGGTATGAACGACAGCAGCTACGAACAGCCGCTGCCTCCCTCTCGCGCGGCAATGACCGCCGGCGGAGCTTATTTGGATGGAAAGGCGGTGCACGGGAGGTGGCACATTTATCCGGAAATGGCCGCTGCGGGTTTGTGGACTACGCCCAGCGATCTGGCGAAGTTTGCCATCGAGATCGCCTTATCGGAGCAGGGCAAATCGAATCGGGTGCTTTCACAAGTCACCGTGAGGGAGATGTTGACGCCGGTTAAGGACCAGGCTGGGCTAGGATTTTTCCTTGATAAAGAGAACCCCGGGGAGTTTGGGCATGGCGGTTCAGATGAAGGCTTCCAGGCCCTACTGATGATGAACGGCGATACCGGCAATGGCGTGGCGATCATGGCAGATTCCGATAACGGAAACTTCCTTGAGGATCTGATTTTGCGCCGCGTGGCCAAAGAATATGCGTGGAACCACAAGGCTCCGGAGAATGTTGGAGGCCAGCTATTTCTGATCAATAACCTGAAGGGAAGCACGACAGCGTTGCAGCGATACGATGAGTTGAAAAAAGCGGGCAACACGGCAGTAAACGAGCAGACCCTCAACACGTTGGGCTATCGACTGCTCTATTCCGGAAAGGACGAGGAGGCGATTGAGGTGTTCCGGAAGAATGTTCAGGAGTATCCGCAGTCGGGAAACGTGTATGACAGCCTGGGCGAAGCGTACGCCAAGGTTGGACAGAAGGATCTGGCGATCCAAAACTATGAGAAGTCGCTACAGCTAGACCCCAATAACAAGAATGCGGTCGATCGCTTGAAGAAGCTCAAGGGTGAGGCGAGCATGGATCCCAAAGTGATGCAGCAGGATGGCTTTACCGTGGTTGGTATCAGCGCGCGCACCACCAATGCCCGTGAAATGACCGCCGACGGGGTTATCGGGAAGATGTGGGGTCGGTTCATGTCCGAAGGATTAGCCGAGAAAATTCCGAACAAGGCGGACCGGAACCTAGTAGCTGTCTACACCGACTATGCTGGCAATCATGATGGCGAGTATACGTTTCTGGTTGGGGCAAGGGTCACGTCGGACACGCAGGTTCCGCAGGGGATGGTTGCTAAGAAGGTTCCAGCGGGTAAATACGCGATGTTCACCACCGAGAAGGGGCCTGCGCCCAAAGTCGTACCCGAGCTGTGGATGAGAATTAATTCCCTGCCGAGGTCAGAAGTGGGTGGGGACCGGCTATACAGAGCGGATTTCGAACTCTATGACGAGCGCGCGTCGGACCCGCAGAATTTGCAGGCAGATGTATATGTGGGGATTCGGTAGCTGTTAGCTCTCAGCTTTCAGCCTGCGCTTTTTGCCGCCCCCTCGCAGAATCGAGATCTTCAATTTGCGCGTGTTTCTTGACGGCCACGCTGCTCCAGCCTAAGATGGCGGCCCAAAGTTAATCGATCTCGGAATGGATCCCTCCAAATACAAACCTCAGCCCGTAGACACGTCGGCGATCGAATTGGACGAAGGTCTGCGGGCCATCATCGAGGCGCTAGCCCGCAATAACCACGAGGTGTGGGCACGTGCGCGTGCGGCGGAGGGATGGAAGTACGGGCCGGAGCGAAATGATGCGCGGAAGGAACATCCGGGGCTGGTGCCTTATGAGCAGTTGAGCGAGGGCGAGAAGGAAATCGATCGTGGGACTGTCTTGCAGACCTTGAAAGCGGCAGTCGCCCTGGGCGCAAAAGTCCGTCCCGAAAAGGAATCTTCGCGGCCAGTTGATAAAGAGCTGTCAAAGCGCTCCGCGGACGATATTTCCGAGTGGCCGCCGTGGCCCCAGGGCGAGGCCTTGGCTGCGCTCGAAAAAACTCGCGATGCGATCACCGATGTCTACCATTCCGCCGACAAGTCCGCTGGAGTGAATCTGAAATGGCATCGCGTCGTCGCCATCACGATCGCGTTAGCCGGTACCTATGCGGTCATAACGGCGATCCTGCAGCTTTATGCGCCTGGACGAGGCGATTTGGCGGGTTGGATCGAACTCATATTGGCCGGCCTGGCGGTTCTCGCGCTCATCGCAGGGTTACTTGGGAAATTCATGCGGAAATGGCTGGTGTTTCGCCATCAAGCGGAGCGGTGCCGATTTTTGAAGTTCGACTTCCTCCTGGAGACAGCATTGGCAGGCCGCGATCGAACCAAACTGAAGCGCATCGCACATCATTTCCAAGAACTGGCGCAAGAGATCGGAAGAGTCGATCTGGAGGACATGGAGGATTGGCTGAAAAAAGAGCACGTCCTGCAGAAACCTCTGGTGCCGTCGGAGAGTGAATTCGTATCGCACGACCTGCGGACTCTCGCCGAGCATTACCTCAAAACACGGCTCGAGATTCAGTCCAATTATTTCTCGAAGCAATCCAAGCGTGACTCGCTCTGGAATTGGCAGTCGCAGGACCATGTTCCAATGCTGTTTGCGGCAAGCATCTGCTTCGCGGTCGCTCATTTTGCAGTCGAGCGCTGGCACCTTGCGCCAGAGCAGAACGGCCGTTTCCTCACCTTGCTGGCGGCTTGTTTTCCCGTGATCGGAGCAGGCGTTCGTGCCCTTCGAGGCATTTCCGAGCCTTCGCGAAATAACCTGCGCTTCACCGCCAAGTGCAACGCGCTGAAAGAACTGATCGAAGAACTGGAACGGGAGATGGCCGGACCCGCGAAATCAAGCGAATTGGTACGTCTTCTCTGGAAGGGCGAGCAGATCCTGGAGGGCGAGCATCGCGAGTGGCTGCGCCTGATGATGGAAGCGGAGTGGATCGGCTAGAGCTGCCGTTCAACTTTCCGGAAGCGGACTAACGGCTAGCTCCCTCCGCAGTTCGCCGTTTTCGTCCCGGAGATGTGAATCCCGTATTGATCGTGGCCCTCTATGCGGTTCTGATCCGCGGAGAGCGTGACCGTATCCACCGGCTTGGGCCAGGTGAGGCTATACGAGAGACCTGCGCCGCGCCAGTGGCCGCTGACGCCGTTCGCAGAAAACGTGCCGCCAGGCTGGATCGCAACGATCACGCCGTTGTACCAGCGCCAGGTCCCAGGAAGTCCGGGCCCACCGGCGAGTTTGGTGGCGGACATCGAGTAGCCGTACTGATTGCCTCCACTCAGGGTGCGTCCATCGGGGGAAAGCGTAATCGAGTCGACCGCTTCCGGCCAGGTGAACGTGTATGTCCGTCGCGAGCGGTCGATCGAGCGCCATTGAGCCGTGAATGGGCCAGCGGTCATGAGGCCGTTGGGGCTGATCACAACGGAGCCATTGTTGAACCAGCGCCAGCATCCTATGACGGGATCGATTCCTGAGGCCGCGTCGCTGCCAGACACCCGGCGATTGGAAGCGCCCGGTAGTCCTGACGAGACAGGAGTGGGATTCTCATTTGCACCTGCGTTGCCGCCAGCGGTTTGTGTGGCGGGTCCACTTCGCCCCCACAACACGATCGCCAGAATCACCGCAACCGCGGCGGCCGACACGATGGCCGGGACAAGCCACGTCTTCTTCTGTGGCAGCGGCACGGGACCCGGGAGCGTCTCAGGAACTATCGCCGGTTTCGGAGGCGGGCCGGGCGGCACGACGGGAGGCAGGGGCGATGGGCGCGGCGGCAGAATTTTGAGAATCGTGTCCGCGAGGTTATCGAGATGGCGATCGAGAGGAGGCGTTAGCGCGTCCAGCCAATGAACCGAGCCGATGAAGTAGTCGAGGGACTTGCCGGGGAGCACCTCTTCGATGCGCAACGGGATGACGGTCGCGCCGTGGCTAACCGCCCGTTCGACCTCTTTTGCGATATGGATGGAGTTGTTGGCGTTGGAAGAAAGCAGCAACACCATGATGCGGCAGGTGTGAATTGCGTCAATGATTGCTTCGCCATAGGGCTGGCCGGGCTCAACGTCGCGGGGAGCGATCCAGCAGCGTATTCCGCGCGCCTCAAGCCGCGCGCAGACGGCGTCGGCGATCGCTTTGTCCTTTGAAGAATGACTGATAAAGACGTCGTGTGCCAACCGATACTCCCCGGGTTCAGGCGCGGATTGTATCATCCGACAACCCGGGGTCCCATGGCACGGGACGGCTACCCAAGCCTGAGTTCCTCGCGCTTTTCAGAGGCGTGCGCGCCTGAGCCGAAGCGCATTCGTGATCACGGAAACGGAGCTGAAGCTCATTGCCGCCGCGGCAAAGATGGGGCTAAGAAGCAGACCGAAAAACGGGTAGAGAACGCCCGCGGCGATCGGAACGCCTATCGCGTTATAGGCAAACGCGAAGAAAAGATTCTGTCGGATGTTGCGCATGGTCGCCTGGCTCAGCTTGCGGGCGCGAAGAATTCCCTCAAGGTCGCCCTTGACGAGTGTGACGCCGCCACTTTCCATTGCGACATCGGTGCCGGTGCCCATGGCGATGCCCACATCGGCCTGTGCGAGAGCGGGAGCGTCGTTCACCCCATCACCTGCCATGGCGACTACTCTTCCCTGCTCCTGCAGCTTCTTGACCACTTCCGACTTCCGCTCGGGCAACACCTCCGCTTCGAATTCGGTGATGCCCAGTTTCTCGGCGATCTTTGCAGCGACGCCTTTGCTATCCCCAGTGAGCATTACGATGCGAAGGCCCTGAGCCTTGAGGTCGCGGACGGCCGCAGGCGTGGAAGCTTTGGGCTGATCCTCAACCCGAATGTTTCCCGCATATTTTCCATCCACCGAAATGCTGAGTCGTCCATCGTCATATCGCGGAACGTTGTCGACATTCGGCGCCTGGATCGCTCCGACTTGCACCATCAGAGCGGGAGTACCTACCGCAACCTTGTGTCCGTTGACCACGCCGAGGATGCCCTTTCCGGGGATGGATTCGACCTCTTGCGGCGAAGTAAGTTGCAGATTGCGCCGAGCCGCTTCCTGCACGATCGCGTTTCCCAAGGGGTGCTCGCTGGCCCGTTCCAGGCTGGCGGCAAGTCGAAGCATCTCCGGATTCTTCTCAAGATCCTGAGAGATGCTCACCACCCGCGGCCTGCCTTCCGTGAGCGTGCCGGTTTTGTCGACTACGAGGGTGTCGACTTTCTCCAGGGTTTCAAGCGCCTCGGCATTCTTGATCAACACTCCGGCGTGAGCTCCCCGGCCGGTGCCGACCATGATCGCCATCGGCGTAGCCAGACCAAGTGCGCAGGGGCAGGCGATGATAAGCACGGCTACGGCGTTCACCAGCGCATGCGCCAGGCGCGGCTGCGGACCCGCCAGACCCCAGGCTGCGGACGTGATGATGGCGACCCCCACCACGGCCGGAACGAACCAGGCGGAAACTCGATCGGCGAGTTTCTGGATTGGCGCCCGGCTACGTTGCGCCTGACCGACAAGCTGAACGATCCGTGCGAGCAGCGTTTCGGAACCAACTCGTTCAGCCTGCATCACAAACGAGCCGTTGCCGTTCAGCGTCGCTCCGACTACTTTGCTGCCAACAGATTTCTCCACCGGAAGCGACTCCCCGGTGACCATCGATTCGTCGATCGCGCTGGTCCCTTCGAACACAACCCCATCGACGGGAACTTTTTCTCCCGGCCGGACGCGGAGTCGATCGCCGAGCTTGACCTGTTCGAGGGGCACGTCTTTTTCGGAGCCGTCGGCGCTTACAAGACGCGCCGACTTGGGACTGAGGTCAAGCAGGGCACGTAAGGCGGCGCTGGTGCGGCTGCGGGCGCGTAGTTCCATGACCTGTCCCAGCAGGACAAGCGTTGTTATGGCAGCGGCGGCCTCGAAGTACAGGTCGGGGTAGCCGTCCATTCCGCGCATGGACTCGGGAAATAGGCCGGGGGCGACAGTGGCGCCGACGCTGTACAGATAGGCAACGCCGCTGCCAAGCCCGATCAGCGTGAACATGTTCGGGCTGCGATTGACCAGGGAAGTCCAGAAGCGCTGGAAAAATGGCCAACCGCACCACAGCACCACCGGGGTCGCCAGCAAAAGCTCGACCCACGGCAGATTGATTGGCACACCGAAGAGGTTGAGGTCGATCCTGACTCGGGCGTGCCAGATCATGCTTCCCATGGCGACCGCTAGCAAGGGCGCCGTGAGAATCACAGCGACCCAGAATCGCCGCGACATATCGCGAAGTTCGGGATTCTCTTCCGGCGCGGCGGTCACCGTGCGCGGCTCAAGCCCCATGCCGCAGATGGGGCACGACCCCGGCCCAGAACGCACAATCTCCGGATGCATGGGGCAGGTGTATTCGGTCCGAGCGGCAGCGACGGGCATCGCTGGCTCCAAAGCCATCCCGCACGAGGGACAAGGGCCTGGCTTCGATTCGCTCACTTCAGGGCACATGGGGCAGACGTATGCCGCTTGGCTTGCGGGCTTCGAAGCTTCAAGGGGCGCGCCCGTGTGGACTTGATGGTGAGCATGGCCTAGCGACGCAGATGGCATTTGTAGCGAAACCAAGCCTGCCTGTTTCGTTACGGGCCTGGAAAGATGGACTTTTGGGTCAGTTTTGAACTTATCGCGGCAGCCGGCGCAGCAGAAGTAATACTTCGTTCCGTTGTGCTCGCAGATATGCTTGGCGGTCTCAGGATTCACATTCATCCCGCAGACGGGGTCGCGTTCGAGTGCATCAGCCGGTTTCGAGTCGTTCATGAGAGGTGGCGTCGGCGCTATCGCCGGAAGCCGTGCTGTTTTGATTGCAGATGCTCTATATTGGATTCTCCCGGGGCCTTGAGCTCCAGGAGTTCAAATCCATCATACCCAAGGATTTCAAGGCGATGACTTATCTGGAAGTGGTGTTCAACATCGGCGGGCTGCCGGGAGAGACGGAACTGCGAGCCATCGACGCGATGCGCGAAGTGTACGGAATCCGCCGCGTGGTGTTCAACGGAAAGGATCGCACAGTTCGAGTGGAGTACGATGCCTCGCGTCTGAAGCAGGATGCCGTCGCAAAAATGCTCAGGCAAGCCGGCATCGATGTGCGCGAGGCTGTGGCGCTGGCTTGAAGCAAGGCCTGCCTGGATTAGCCGTGGTTTAGCAGAGCCTGAGACGACTGGGCTGTGCAAATTGCGGTCTGACGTTGTATGGGATTGCTGCGAGCGGGAGGGCTGAGTTTGCGGCAAATTGCAAGGGGTGCCCAAGAAAACCTCTGGCCGAAGTTATTCTCTGGAGCACCCCGTTGCGCGCCACTTCGTCTGCTATGGGTAGAAGCATGCGACGTGCCGTTCTGCAAGCCCTTCAAAATAAACACTTGTCCGAGTGGGGCCCTCTGTAGGAATTGCCCAGCGGGGGAAAGATTTACTACGCAGTAAAGGAAGCAACAACGCAGCCAGTGCAATCTGTTGAAAACGCCCGTCCAGCAAGGGCTTCGCAGTTACACAGTAGGGCAAGGTATCGTCAAATCTGGACATCGTCCGATGGTCACTGATGCGGCTGAGTTCATGCGCCGAAGTGCAATCGTTCTCAGCGAACTCCTGTAGGACAGTTTTATTTGCAAGGTGATTTGAGCTCGACTGGGGGGACTGAGGTTCTTCGGAAATCGATTAGGGCGGGAATCGAGTCTTCCGTTATAATTTGTGGGTCCCTTCACCGGCAATCATCGTTCTGCCGCATCCGCGCCCTTAGCTCAGTTGGATAGAGCGTCTGGCTACGAACCAGAAGGTCGGGAGTTCGAATCTCTCAGGGCGCACCATTTCTTCAAATACTTAGGGCCCGCCGAGTTTCGGCGGGCCCTCAAATTGTGCGGGAATTGTGCGGGAAACTGTTCCGCGGTTCATCTTGCCTTGCGCATCGCGATAACCTTTCGCTCCGCGGCATTGGCGAGATAAAGCTGAGTCCGGGCCAGCGCTTCCCGTTTCTGCTCTTCGCTCACGATTGCATACCGCCGAAACATACTATCCGTCCGATGGCCCGTGATCTTCATGGCGACTGGGACAGGAACGCCAGCACGGACGAGATTACGAGCGGCTGTGCGCCGGAAATCATGGAAGATAGCTCCCGTGTACTTGAGTTCTTCCCGCTTCCAGATTCGCCCGCATTCGGAGCACTTATTCTCCTCGTCGACGTCGGAGCCGCAGCCGGGACAAACAAGCTTCCCAACTCCGGCTGCGCAGCATGCGGTCGCCCAGGCCTTACGGAAGTCTCCAACCGGTTGCCCGTCCAGGTGAAAGACGTACTCTGAAACGTGCGCAATTCCATCTTTGCTGTGCCATGACCTTACAGCGCGGCGGCGCTCGATAATTTCGTCTAATTCGCCTTCGCGCGGAACGCTCTCGGGTTTGCGAGTTTTCGAGTTCGCGGCCCGCAAGTAAATTACGTCATCCGCAACGTCCGACCATCGCAGCGACTGCAGCGCGCCCTTTCGCCATCCTGTCAAGAATCCGAAGCGAGCGAAATCGCGAAGGTAGTCGGGAAGATGCTGGACTACTACGTCAAAATGCTCCGCTTCGAAAAAACCCTGCCGCTCGTTCCCGACTTCCGACAGCCGCGGAATAAACGGAGCGCTGGCGAGTTTCTTAGTGCGCACGGCCAGCCTGAAGGCTTGCCCCAGGAGCTGGCTCCGCCGGTTGCACGTGGCCGGGCTGTATCCCTGCTCGCGAAGTTCTTCGATATAGGTGCTGATGGAATCCGCGGTGAGGTCCACGGCTCTCCGGCTGCCAAGATATTCGCGAAGAGGCTTTACGTTTGAGTTCACCTTGACGTTCCACTTTCCGCGCAATTTGTAATCGCATTCCAAGCTGTCGAGCAAATCTGAAATAGATACGCGCTGCTGTTTCGGGCTGATGAAGGTGCGTGCGCCGATCTGATCCGCGAAAACTTCCTTGAGCTTGTTGCGCAGAAATTTTCGGGCCTTGTCCTCGTCAGTCTGATCTGTCGATTCGCGATACTGTTTTCCGCGTAGCCAGTACTCGCACCAGTAGAACGGACTGCCTTTGCGGAGATAGATTCGCCCGTCGCCTCTCATAATGCACCCCCGTCAGACTCTTTCTTCGCGAATCGTGTTTGGGCTGCTTTGCGAGCGCGTTCGGAGCGCTCTTTTTTGCTCATGTTAGCCGCGGCGATTTTTCCGCCCTTGCTCCCGATCTTCGCCAGATACTTACTTAACTCGCTTTTCTTCGGCATCAGATGCCCCTTTTCTCTGCCGTTACGCTTACCGGCTTAGCATTATCGTATGCTTAGCAGCTAAGGATAGTCAAGGGTCTATCTGGGTCGCCCTTTTCTGATGTAGTCGTCGATGCCGAGGCTGGAGAATAGAAGGCTGCGCCCCATACGTCGCGTAAACGGCAATTTGGCATGATTTCGGTATAGGTAATCCGCGGAAACCCCGAGCCGCTCCGCGGCGCCGGCAACGTCAAGCAGTTCATCTCGTGGCTGCAGCACTGGCGGAGCTGCGAGCCGGGCTTGTGCAGTAGCCCGGATCTCTTCCAGGTCCCCAAGAAAACGTGGCAGTTGCTCGCTGGGTAACGTTCGCGCGGTCTCGAGGAGCTGTAGAGTGTGTGCGTTCATCGTTTCCGCCTTCATACCGATCCCGTCGCAGACAGCGATTTCATACACTCCCGACAATCGCCCGAAGTTCCGCGGGAAGCAGTCGGATGTAGCGCGCAGATCACCTCCGCCTTCGGCGGCTGCGGCCCTAGTTGCTGGTGAGTACAGCGCACGACTCCGCCGGCGGCCGCGTAACGCCATCCCGTTCCAGAGCAAATGGCGCATTCTAGTTTTTCTTTGGCCTTTGACTTTGTGGGTGGGTAGGGAGGGTGGGTGGGGGCATTGCGGTCAGCATGCTCCGAGCATGCGGTGAGCATCAGTTCTTTCCAGTTCGGCGGCCGAAAATCGATACTATCGGGGCCTTTTTCCTTGTTGCAGCTCTCGCACAGCGGTTGCAGATTGTCGATCGCATCAGAGCCGCCCTGGTATAGCGGAATGATGTGGTCTTTGTGTAACTGGCCTTCGCGGCCGCAACGTGCGCAGCATCTTCCGCAGACTCGAATCAGCTCCTGCCATTCCGCGTCCCTATGTTTGCCTTTTGCTTGAGCGTCCGCAAGACGTTCGGCCCGTTTCTTGTTATTCCCTTCTTTGCGCCAACGGGCGTTCGCCGCCTCTGTCGCCTGCTCTACCCTTTGCGATCGCTTGCAAACGTACGGCTGGCGCTCCGCCCAGTTATGCAGCGAGCTGCTGAGTTCCTGGCCGTCAAGAAATCCGACTTCGCGGAGAGCTTTGGCTAAGGCGCCGGGAGCGCCAATCCAACCTGCAGTGATCTCGATAAACTCGTCCGTCTTGTCGGCCAGGTCACCATCCGCGTAATTGTCGGCGGCCGCAGTCCAAAGTCGCAGGAGAGAGAGAACACCATCGCAACCCAAGCGGCGCTGTAACATCTGCGTCTTAGCGTGGCTGAAAAAGTCAGAGTACAACCGGAGATCTTCAGCCATCGTCGCGATGCCTCACCAGGCGAAACCAACTCCGATCGCCTTCCTGTTTGCTCTCAATGCGATGGCCTAGTCGCCGCAGTTCGTAGATACGCGCGTTGTACTGGGCGATGCCAAGGTTAAGAATTTGCGGAAGCGGGATCCACTCGCACAACCGACTTTCAAGCAGGGCGAGAAGCCGGTCGCGCTGGGTGGAGTGATCGAACGGCAATGGCAGTGATCTGCTGGTCATGACGCAGAGGATGCGTCATGCTAGGCGTGTTCTGTACGGGATAACAATTCGCTCGGGGATTTTTGTAGGGATTAAGCCCATTTCCATTGGGGATAAGCCCAATGAAAATTCGGGCGTGAATTTTTATTGGGCTTTGTTCTTGTGGTAAGCACGGTAGTGTCTGTGGTATTCAGCAACCGTATCGAACCCAAGATGTTTGCTCACGCTTATGCGCCGCCGCGCATCAACAATTGAATGCCTATCGTTCGTGAATTGGACTGGGATGAGATTCTCAACATCTAGTCCGACCAAATACCAGGTCGTGGATTCGTCGATCTCTGGCTTTCGCCCACCTTTCCGGCTCGTCGGCTTAGGGCTGGCTGGCGAATGGCCGCTGCCCTTTGTACGAAGGAGTTCATATGCCTCCTTGAGACGCTTACTATGTTGTTCACGCCGTTCTTGATTCCCCGCCCAATGAAGTTTTTGACGTTGACTTATCTTCGTCCCCTCACGTTTACGGATTGTGGGGTCGGACCACTTCGCCCGCTGTGCGGCAAGCATCCTGCTCAACGCGCGTTGGCGAAAATCGGGATCGGCCCACAGAGCCTTAATCTTCTTACTCCGTCGCTCTCGCCTCTGTAACGCGTTTACTTTTTGTTGGCCTTCGGCAACGCGCTGGCGATATTCCGCACTCTTCCACAGTCGACGCGTGTTCCGACTCTTGCGTGACCTAAGACTCGCATCGCCCGATGCCTGCAACCGCTTCGCGATTACATCTGGCGCTGCGAGTGCTTTGCGAACCTTTTCGCTATGCTCTTTCCGCCGTTCTGGGGTCCACATCGCGCTAATCGTTCTCTGAAACTCTGGATCGGCAGAGCGCCGCTTCGCTGCTTCACTCATCCGCCGACGGCTTAGCCGCGTAACGTGTCGCTTGAGTTTCGGACTGGTTGCCATATCTCACTCGCCACCTTTCTTCTTGGCTTGGCTCCAGCGCGCTTTGGCTGCTTTCTTTGCCAATTCAGTACGGCGTTTAAGCGGCATATTCTTTCGCGCCCGTAGACCCGTCGGCCATCTTTTTAAGTGACCGCGAGCTAGTGACCGCGGACTGGCGCCCGCCAGCTGGTGACCGCGACTATGGGGTAAGTACTTAAACCTCTGCGACTTAAGCAGTACACCTGAAAAAACGCTTTATTTTGGCGTACAGAGCCGGTCTGGGTGCGGCGCAACCCGACCGGCAGTTGTCGGCACCTGCGGGGTATGTTCCCCGGCGGCCTTTTTCGCCAAAACGGAGCCTCATGCCCCTTCTCCCCCTGCTGCAATACGCCTCACCCTTCCGCCCCGCTTTGGTTGAGTGGTAGAGTGCAATTCCAGGATTGCATGGAGGTAGGCATGACGAAATATTTGAAAGCAGCGGCATCGCTTCTGATCGCGGTTGTATGCCTTCAAATCGCAGGTTTGGCCCAATCGACAAGCCCGGGTGCTGTGAAGGTCTTTGACGGCAGCAATCACTTGCTCGGGACATTAGTCAGCGTGACTCCCACGACGGGGAATACCGCGCCTGATGGTTTCGTTCTATTCAGGAACGGCTATTTCATTGCCATGGGCTTTACAGGAAAACTGCCCGCCGGCTTCCAGAGCAACACAGTTTACTGGACAGGCGCTAATTGCACCGGAGACCCATATCTTTACGCCGGCGACCAAGCAACAATGAGCCGAAGAATGGTGATCTGGGACGGTCTTGCCGCTAATTCACTGTATGTGCCGTCTGGAACTGGCGAGGAAGCTGCTGCCGTCAAAATGCCGCAGGTTGGCTCTGCTGAGGGTGAAGCAACGCAGGCAGGCACCAGCTATTGCACAAACGAAGTGCAACCCAACATCACGGCGTTTTTGCTGTCTCCCTTCGATCCGGTCAAAGTTCTGGGCTGGAACTTGAGTGGCACCCCCCTGCGGGCAACCGGACCACTACAGTTCAAAGAGAAGTAAATCGGGAGAGAGAGCTTAGTCTGTCGCTTATTTTTCGCCGAACAGTGTTTTGCGGGCGTCTTCTTTATCATCCCCCCAAAGGGCGTGACCGATGTATTTCGCGATTTCGTAGCCTGCATAAATCTTCCACGCCATCGGCCAATTCGGCACCGTCTTATCGAGCCAGGTGGAAATGTTGGAGTATGTCCCATAGACCTGCGAAGCTCGTTTGGCCGCAGTCATTGCGACCATTCGGCTGGTATCGCCCGCGGCTTTCGCTTCTTCCAGCCCTTTATTCGCCATAGCCAGTAGCTTGGCGGCTCCCTGCCCTTCGATTGTTCCGGCGGCGACGTCGGCATCTCGAGTTGTGTCCGACCAAGTTCTGTACAAATTGCGCAAGGTCGCCTCTGGAATCTCTCCCGCGGCCTGACCAACAGCTTTTGCGGCTTCTGGCGCGGCCTTCGCAGCCATCGGAATTTCACTGGCAATTCTTCCAGCCCCAAGAACCGGAGCGGCTGCCTGGATTGTCGCTCCCGCTACTCGCGCCGGGCCCTTTACCCAATGGCCTGAACTTGTTTCCCACAATCCCTGGCTAACATCCTGCCCGAGCGACTTCTCGCCAGTTTCTGCGCCCAGCGTCGTATCCGTGGCCGCTCCGAAAGCCGCGCCAAGATAATCCTCCCAGCTCGCGGCTTTGATGGGCTGCGTATCTAGGCGCTGCCCGCCGTCCTTGAAAGCGCCGGCCAGCTTCGAATGCGGCACCATGGCCTCGGATCCATCTGGAAATCTCATCGGGTGCAGCAGTTCGCCGCTGTCGTACATGGCGTCGACTATCTTTTCTTTCGGGACCATGGCAATCGAGCCGTCCCGAAATTGCATCGGCATGGCTCCTTCGGATTGCGGCTGCGGTTGCGCCTGCGCCTGTGGTTGTGGCTGTGGCTGTGGTTGTGGCTGTGGTTGCGCTTGTGGCTGCGCTTGCGATTCAACCTGCGGGGTGTCTGCTGGTGTCATGGGTTTAAATTCTTGGGATCAGCGGCCTTCCTAACGATCGCTCCCCACTTGCCCCCAAGACCCGCTGGATTATCCGCGGCGCCTTGGACTACCACCGGAGGAACGGTGCTCAAGACGGCATCGGCGTCGACGCTGGCGTTATAAAGAGCGTTTGTCTGCAGGATGCCAGCCCTTGCCGTAGCTTTCGCGACTTGTACCTGATGCTGCGCGAACTCCTGCATGTCTTGGCTCATCTGAGAGGTCCATTCATCGCCAATCAGTGCGTTTTTCAGTTTGCCGATGAATTGCTGCGGCACATTTCCTTGCTTGAGCAGAGTTTCAGCAACTTGCGGTGTCAGGCGCTTGCTGCCGGTCGGCATGGAAAGCCCGGCCATCTTGAAAAGCGCGGCCTTCGATGCTGCCGAATTTCCGGCCTCCGCATCGGCCAGCGAGGATACGAGTTCGTTAGCGGCCTGAACTTTGTCGTTCAGTGGCTTGAGATACTGCGTATCGATCTTGTCGCGAGCGTCTTTGTTGTTGGCCACTCCCTGGGTCACGAGAGCATCTTGCTGCTTCAGTGCGAGCTGGTACGGCTGCTTGCCAGCTTCTTCGGCGATGCTCTGCTGTACGGCAAGATCGCTCTTCGTCTGCGGCAACTTTTGGCGGCTCATGGCGCCCTGTACCTGGTTCACGCGATCGCGAATGATCGGCATCAATTGAGAACCGTACATTGGATGGCTCTGCGACCAACGGTAGGCCTGCGCGAGATCCGCTTGCTGGCTGGTCAGATCGTCCTGCGTTTCGCCTAGGTGCCACTTGTCACTGGAAAACTGGTCGATGTACTTGTCCGCGGTTTCCTTGGCGCCTGTCATTTTGTTGTAGGTTTCCTGAAAGCCGAGAGCGTCTTTCAGAGTCAGAAAGTGCTCGGCGTGAGGCAACCCCATGGCCGCGGATTCGTTGGCACTGTAGCTGCGCACATCGTTCAGGGAGGGATGTGGAATCTGATAGATCGTGTAAGTACGTTGGCCCTGGGCGTTCTGACTGACCACAGGGAGATAGTCATAGCCCTGCGGTGCGCGATTTTGCATTTTCCAGGCCATCAAGCCCTGTTCATCGGAAGTGCCGTTGATGTCCTTCCCGTTGCTCAGGATGGGAATTGCCCTTCCTCCGACTTCCTGCACGTGGGCAGCAATGGCGTTGTCTTGATTGATCTGCTGCTGTTGAAACTCTTTGGAGCGCAAATCAAACTCGCGCTGCTGCAAAAGCCACTCGTTATTCCGCATTACGAGCGCCGCCTGATCCATCAGTCGCTGATGGCTGACGGCCTGCGTTTGCTCGGCGGATTCCGCTCCCGCGAGCGCTGCCGCTCCTACGGCTCCGGGTCCGTGCTGCGCCGCTCCGGCCGCTGCCCCGCGCAACATAGTGCCGATCTGGCCGGCAATTCTTTCCCGTCGGCTCAGGGGCTGCTGCTCGATCTGGCCCGTTTGCGGGTTGACCACCGACCGCGTTTTTGGCCCTCCCAGGACATCGCCTACCGCATGAAGAAGCTCGGAGAAAAAACTCTGATGGGCGGATGGGCTTTGCGTTGGCGCTGCGGGAGCGGGCGCCTGCTGGTTCCCCATGTCGGCGGTCTGCTGCTGGACGCGCTGGCCGAGGGTTTGGTCGGAGAGGCCCGGGGGAGGTTGCTGTGATTGATCTTGCGTTTGCTCCTGCGGCTGCGGTGAAACTGCTGCTGGGTTCGCGGAACTCGCAAGATCTAAAAAACTCTGTGTGTCCGGCATGAAGAATTACACCTTTCAATCAACGGAAATTTGGCGTCTTGAAGTCGTTGGCTTCATTCCACGCGCGAAGTTTTTCCGCAGACCATGAGGCATACTCGCGCCGCGTCGGTCGATATCCGGCCGCGTTTGGAAAAACTTCGCGCAGGGCCGCTGACTGATTCCAGGAGCCCGATACCCTGCCGACGTCGGACGGCTTCTCGGTCAGATCGCCAGGCTGTACTTCGTCTGGAAACGCCTTGCCCATTGCGCGCCCAGTGGTGCGGTCATAGATGGTCACGCCCTGAGACTGAAGCTGGTCGTTGTACTCCTGCATCGACATTTCGGCGCGCGCCGCGGGTTTGCTAAGAATCTTCCCCTCCGCCGAGAGCGCCTTGAAGGCCTTTTTGAAGTTTTCGTAGGTCTTCGCCAATCGATGATTCTGCAGCCAGGACAACATGGTGTCCGCATTAAAAGTACATTGGTAGAAATCGGGGGTCGTTTCCGCAAACAATTGGGCCTCGTAATGCTCATGGGCCTGCGGCGATAGCTTGCTCGGATCCACTGTTGTTCCCATGTCCGTTCTCCTATTGCATCCGCGTTTTCGGCTCGACTAATTCCAGCAGCCACAGCGCAAGCGGCTCTGTCAGTTCCGCCAATTTGCTTGGAGGCAATGTCTTAAAGTACTGGCGATACTCTCTGATGAGAGCATCAAGCAGTGAAGTGAGCGCTGCATTTTTCTCTTTCATTCCGCACCTCCGTTGATTCCCATGGAGCTGAGGAACCGCCGGTCGTCCGCGCTCAGCTTCGCGCCGAAGCCGCCGTCTGACGAGAGCGAGAGCCATGAGTCGTAATATCGGGGCTCCGTAGAGTAAAAGAGTTCGACGGCTTCGAGATCGCCCGCGAGAACGTAGGCTGGCAACTCTTGGTCATCCCGTATCATGCGACACACCAATGAAATCGGTCATTCGAGGAGCCCGGCCGCAAACCATCCGGCCCGCTCGCGGGCTGGCCGTGGTAATTGCCCAGAGTCACCCCGCCAGGCAGGTTCACTAAGGCAACCCAGAAGCCGTTGCCATCACCCTGCACAACGTCGCCTGCCGTGATTGCTTGGCCCACTGCTCCCGCCACGCTCGTAACCTTGCCTGTTCTTTGTCCGGCCATTTTTGGATGCTCCTCAATCACTCTGGTTAATCAAACCGAATTTCGTCGCCCATGCCACATAACTCGCTTGAGCCGCTGTGAAGTTCGCATAGTCCGATGCTTGCCCCACCGGCGATGTCAATCCAGGCGTGGATGGCGCCAAAGAACCGGACGCGCCAGGACTGGAGGCGGTCTCCACGCGGCCTGAGTCGTAGCTGGGCAGTGGCGGATTTGCGAACATGCCGAAACTCAACCTTCCTGCCCGGGACGATCGAGATCGATCGGCGGAGACTGCTTCCTCAATCGCTCGGCCAGGTCGATTTCTTTAACCGGCCGACAGTCTCTTTCCTCGCCTCCGCCAACGTGCGGATTTGCATCATGGTCACGCTGTTTCATTGTCATAATCCATCTCCCTCATATGAGCTTGGCAAGCCGGTCATGGGATCCGCACGCCTAGACTCCTGTTGCCGCTGCTGCTCAAATTTCTTGCCCCGCAAAAAATCGAGCTCCCGCTTGCGGAATTGCTCAAAGGTTTCCTGCGGCGGCTCTGGCTTCCTACGCTGTTCTGTCTTTGGTGCGATCACCATTGCACACAATTCCGCAATGCGCTTTCCCGCATTTGCTGCTCTAACTTCTCGCTCTCCGACGGCTCGTGTGTCCGAAGAACCGGAAAGTCTTGTAACGAGGCTCCGGTCGTCACGCCAGGACCGCGATGATTCGGATCGGGCGGCGGATATGGCTTATCCTGTGTATTCACTGGATTCTCTCGGAAGTATTTCCTTTGACTCTCGAAAGCTTTGTCCCATCGCCGAGTATGCTCCTCGAGTTCTTCCCGGCTCATCGCCAGCCTTCGCAGATGAAATAAGGCCCACGACTGGGTGCCGTCGCGAAATTCAGTCACTTCAACCAAGCGCCGGAGTGCTTCTTCCGCTACCTCGAGGCTGATATCGTCGTTCCTCAAAACCTCCAATAGAGCATCTCTCTCGGCCCTTCGCTCATCTTTCAGCGTCTTCGCTTCGTGCCTTCTATTGCCGCTTTCAGCGCGGGCGAGTACTTGCCAACCTGCTGCGTTTGTTTGGACAGTTTGCCCAGCCGCGGCAGAAGCCCGTTGAGCCGAAGGTAAATGTTCACGGCTTGGAGCCGGATGTCGGGCTCTGTCCGCGGGTCCTTGAAAATTCTCAGACACTGCGATTTCGCGATTCTTGTTACCCGTGGCATCCTCCCACCTCGCGGCTGCTCAGGTAATTCGAAACAGAGCGCCGGAGCAGTTCCGCAACCGGCGCCCCGGTATCGGCCGAAAGTTTTTCGAGGGCGACGCGCTTATCTTGATCGAGCAGAAAGACGGTTCGGACCTTGTGCTCGGCGCTCTGTGCTTCCAGTGTGCAATCGTTGACCGACATGGGTACAGGTTGGCACATCTAGGCAATGCGCCAACAGGCGGGGAAAATGTCGCTAGTGACAATTTCGGCGCTAGGTTTGGAGTTGGTAAAGGTGCGAACGGCCCGCGCGCGCCTCGCGCTTCAAGAGTCCGACGTTTTCGAGTCGACGAAAATTCCGGCTGACAGTTCGCTTGTCTTTCCCGAGCGCCGTGGCGGCTTGATTGATAGAGATGGTTGCAGTTCCTTCGGGAACATCGCGCAGTTGACGATGAATCCAGGTGAGCTCGAGCACGGCTGGACCGATCGCCTCTCGCTTTGTCAGCAGCAAGTCGTCCAGTTCCATCATGATCATTTTCGCCGCGATCTGCGCCAAAACCAGGGAAAAATATGTGTGCTCGTTACCTTCCTGCACCCAGAGGCAGGCCGGACAGAGGGAAGTGCAACCGGATCCGGCGCCATCGAGTTCGTGCTGGTAAGGTGCGGGATGCACCCTTCCATCAAAACAGGAGCGGGCCAGGGCTCGCAATATATCGACGGTAATCGACATATGTGGGATACTGACGCCGTGAGTTGGTCTCAAATCCTTCGGAAGGAAATGGGACGAAAAGGTGATGTCGGCCCCTAGGCCCTTGTCGAGCGCAGCAGTCGATGAGGGCCTGTCGCTTTTTGTGACCTTATGCAATACGCGACCGCAAGCGAACTGACTGCCGAACTCATAGCCCGAGACCATTCCTGCGGGCCAGATTGTCTTTGTCGCGAATTGCGGAAGATTCCCGATATCCGCAGCGCCCTCGAAAAGATGGGCGTGAAACCCGCCGGCCGATCCGTCTTCCAGAAGATTGAGTTTTGGATTGCGGAAGGCATCCACAGTTGAATCTCCCGCGCCTGTGATCTGCCCACACTGCAACCGGGATACCGATCGGCCGCCCAACCTCTCCCAGCGCGATCTGCTGGTGCTGGATGCCTTGCGCTCGGGTCATCTGCGCAGCGAAGATATCGCCGCCCAACTCGGAACTACAGAACAGACCATCAAGAATCATTTGCGCAGGATTTGGCGCATTTTGGGCCTCAAGAAGCGGAGGGGCTTCTATGCCAGCTTTGGTGACGAGAAGAATCCTCTACCGGATATCTTGACCCCACAACAGAGACAGATCGCAGAGCGCATAATTCGCGGGCAACAAACCTACCGGGAAATCGCCGCTGAATTGAATACGACCCAGCAGATCATCAAGAACTACGCTAGGGAAATCTTCGATAGAGTCGGCGCCGACGGTCGGTACGACCTGGCGGCGAGATTCACGGCAAACCGACCAGATTCTCCCGCGGAGAAAATAAAACCGGCAGAGAGTGCGTATCTCTACCCCAGGCCAACCAAAGCCAGTGTGCGGGAATTGTGCGGGAACGGGGTCCAAAGCGAGCCAAAACCAACCGAAAGCGAATCAGCAAAAACCAATGTTTTCTAGGGTTCAGTTCCCTGCCCTTGCACGTCGTTTCGCGCTTCAATGGGCTACGAACCAGAAGGTCGGGAGTTCGAATCTCTCAGGGCGCACCATTTCTTCCCTGTTCATGGTTGAGCATTTAGTTGTGCGTGTGGGCCCTTGCTCCCGATACTTTGCAACGATCAGGTAGCAACAAATTCCGGCCCTCTCGATCACCTTTTCAGTCGCCGCAACCAGCCGGAGCTTTCTTTCCTGGACTGTGCCGCCGTCTTGGCTCTTTCCCCTATGGTCGGTCTGGTTTTAGAGTTCTGTGTGCTTGGCATCGGCAATTTCGGTATCGGGCAATGAGTTGCACTTTGCGACTCTGATGTTCTTCACATTCTCCAGGACGAACAGGGGTGAGGTGGTGGCTCCGTAAGTTCTGATATCCGAAAAAGTAGTCTTTGCGACATCATCCAAGAAAAAACAGGGCCGGGCGTCTTCCGAAGTCGCTATTACCTTACAGTTACTGATCTCAATGTCTTTTGCATGGCGAATAAAGAAGCCGTGCGCCGGCGTGTTTCCGAACATGGTTGGCTCGGGGTACTCCTTTTCCAGTTCTTCCAAATGACGGCTCGCATCAATCGTGGTTCCGCCACCCGAGTGCTGTAGAAGGATGCCGGTCAACTTGATGCTTTCGATTGTGTGATCGGGAATTCCGGCAATCATCGAACACATTAACGACGACGTGCTGGAAGACACTATGTTCGAAATATTAATTCGCCGGATGGCGCCGATCTGCGCTCCCGCCGGACTTCGCATGCGCGAACCGAGGCGAATGAAAATCGGGGAAGCGACAGTATCTCTCATACTGATGTTCGAAATGCTCACGTCTTCAATGATCGCTCCATCTACGCTCAAGATGGCCAGGCCAAAGCAGCCGTCAAAAACGCAGTTCGAGATTGTAATATTCCTGAAGCCTCCGCTTGATTCCGTTCCTAACTTAATGCGTCCGTTGCGATCGATGTCTGCATCGGGGGGAAAGCGCTTCAGCGTTCCATCGAGGAGTGAGCCCTCTTCAAAGCTTCCGCTGACCATGCAGTTGCTGATGGTAATCATCTCGGCGGCGCGTGGAAGACCTAGCGCGTAGGAGCTTTTCACGCAGATTGCGTCGTCCCACGGCGCGTTGACACTGCAATTCGTAACCCGCACATTGCGACAACAATCCATATCGATGCCGGCGCGATTGGTGTCAATTTTCACGTTGTCGATCGTGAGGTTGTCCACGCCTGTGGTGAGTATCCCGAAATGCCCGCCGTGAAGAATCGAGAAGTCGCGGAGAATCACATCATGGCAGTTTTTCAGCGCGATCGTCTTGTTGGCGACTCCTGGAATTTCCGCAATGGGACCCTGAAACTCGCCGCGGCTGATGCCCCGTCCCCAAATCAATCCCGGACCGCAGATCGATACATTTTCGAGGTCTTCGCCCCAAATCAGGCTGTTGTGACAGTGACTGTGGCCGAAATCCTGAAACTTCTCCCCGGGTTCATTGGGTTCCGTGAGATCGTAACCTTCCTCGCCATTGTTCTTGGGTGGATCCGCTGCGACGATAACGACCCCATTCGTGAACTCAAGCCTGATATTGCTCTTCAGGTGAATGGAGTGGCACAAATAAATACCGGCAGGAAAATGAACTGTGCCCCCGCCAATCTTCGAGACGGCAGCAATTGCCTTGTTGATTGACAACGTATCGAGAGTCGCGCCGTCCCCCGTCGCGCCAAAGTCACGAACATTAAAACCGAGCGATCCCTCTTGAACTGAGCCAACTTTCTGTGCAGCCCGGACCGGTACATCTGCACAAAGGCCAAGAACCGGCGCCCATGCCAGAAGGTCGCGTCTAGTGCCTTGTCTCTTCCCCATTGAATTGCTCTTCCCAAAGTCACTCAAAACTGCGACGGTGCACGCTCACGGAATGTCGCAAATACTACTCGCCGACAACACGGAGCTTGAGCACTCTTAGCGAGACTGCCGTTTCTTTTCCTTCTCGACCGACTCGAGCGGATGAAAGCCCAATGCAGGCGAACACCTGAATGATTCCGTCCTGAGGAATCTCGGCTTCGATCGAGATGGGGCCTACTTCATACGAATCCTTCAGCGGAGGGTTATTGGACGCGATGAATTGATGCGGGCATTCGGTTCGCGCCGATGTCTGGTAGCCGAGGCCGAACTCGACCTCCCATATACCCGGGACCGCGGGTTCCGCATGCGTCACCATCGTTACCTTTGCCGGGCCCGGCTTCATGTCACGACACAGGAGGATGGGGGTTTTCGTCATGTTCTTCAGCGAAATAGTGGTCGCGGAGTCGATACCGCATACCGTACACGCTTCATTCTTCCACTCCAGGCAATTCGGGTTGGCTTTTTCTTTAACTATCGATTGCTGTTCTCCGATGGGGGCATATGGTCGAAGCGCGTGCGCGACACCGCTGTCTGACTTTTCCCCACCTTGTTGAGCTTGCGCAAATCCCCCAGCAGTCGCACCAACCAAGAAAAGTACGATACTGAGATAACGGCGGTTTCCCAAGAAAAGGCCCTCCTGTTTGTGAACCTCTACCGCTAACTATCACTTAAGCTTGGCGAATTCTGCCTTCGCTTCTTTCAGGACTGGGATCGCGGGGTCGGCATCTTTCCATAAGTCGAGGAAGGCCTTGTAGGCGCCAATCGCTTGTGCGCGAACAGTGGATGCCTGGTCTCCTTGATAGGTAGCCGCCTGCAACGCAGCGGCACGTCCGAGACCGAGATGCGCCAACGCGCCCGTCCAGCAATTGCCGACGATACCACTGTGGTCGAGGATCTTCTGAAATTCGCCGGCCGCAGCGGCCCCCTGGCGGGCAGCCAGATACGCCTCGCCGCGGATATAGGTTGGATACAGACAGGAGATGTTATTGCTCGTGAATGCGGTATTGGCGTATTCAATGGGCAATCCCGCACGAAGCGTTTCCAAAGCGAGGTCTGCCTTCATCTGGGTAAGTTGTAATTGTCCCTGAATCGCCGGCAGCCCGAGCGATTGGATCTGCGTATCGAGCGGGAAGTTGTTGTTCAAGTGCTCAACCAAACGCTCCGCCTTTGCTCCGTCATGAGTCATCGCAAAAGCAAGAGCTGCCTGGATAGCGACATTGGGGTTTTCGGGAACTAGTTTCAGAGCCTCCTCTGCTGACGCCCGAGCTTCCGCGGAGTTTCCGTAGGCCGCGTCTTGTACCGCGCTACTGGCCCGATACATCGCTGCATTTTCCTTGTTGTCCGACCTTATTGCAGATTCGGCTGCCGACCTGGTCAGATCGCGCGCTTTCTTAACGTGGCCGGCATAGGCTTCCGTATTGGCGGCAAGCGAAAGGCCGTAGTTCGCATAAACGGGTTGGCTCGCGAACCACCACTGCTGGTCAGCCATGCCCGTCGGGTTGTTCTGCAGGAATGCGAGTGTGTAGGAATAACAATGCAGCAGGTAGCTGCCCGACAGCCGTCCTTGCGCCTGGGTGATGATCTGGCGGGCGCCGCTGAAGTCCTGCTGAGCCAGATCATCCAACGCGAGATTTACGAAGCTGAAGTTGTTTTCAGGATCGAGCGCGAGAAGCATGCGCGCCGCCTCTGCGGATTTCTCATAGTCTCCGATCCGAGAGTAGAGGTCGGCCAATCCGTTGTAGGCGCCACCGCGCTTATAGATCTCGATTCCTTGCTGCAAGGCCTGGATTGCTTTATCGATTTCTCCCGTCCCGTATCCGTAATAAATGGCGCTGATATGAAGGTTTTCCCGTTCGCTGGTGTTGCCCCGTAACTGAAACGCTTTGGTTATGTTCTCCCGGGCACGTCCGGGCTCGCTGAGCGTGTAATAGGTGATTCCCAGCTGGGCGTGCGCCGAGGCGAAATTCGGATCGAGTGCCAGGGCGTGCTCAAAATACGTCAGGGCAGAGGCTGGATCTCTCTGATAAAGAAACTTCTGACCAATACTGAAGGCCTTAAGCGCTTCCAGCGAAGGTGTGGTCGCCTGTGGAAGACTGACGTCATACTCGTGGACGGTGGCGAGCGACTCTCCGAGCTCGGAGCGCAATTTCGAGGCCGCCTTTCCAAGCGCATCCAACACCTTTTCTTTTGCGGACGCGGTTACCTGCTCGCGCGCCATGGTGTCACCGTCCGCACAACGGGCGGCTTCTAATGTCAGCACGTACTGGCTGCCTAGTGAGACGATTGATCCGGCGATGTAGGCTTTGCCACCCGTGCGCTGGCAGACCTCGCGCGCGACATCGGAGGTAATTTTCGTGTCGTTCGGCCGGGCCATGAGCCGGAGGGTCGTCCGGATCCTATTCTCGGAAAGAGTATTCAGGAGTGGTGACTGCGCCAGTGCGATGCCCAGAGCCGTTTTAAGGGTGTCATCAAAAACGGGATCGCCTGTCTGATTGGTAATGTCGGCCAGGACGACAGTATCTTGCTCAGTCAGCTGATGGGCTGGGCGGACCTTCGCGACATAAAGCGCTCCAGCAACGACCGCTCCCAACACAATGAGTGCGACACTTCCCCACCTGTGACGGGCGGACAAACGGGGCAATTCGGTGGTCGCAATGCTGGTACGGATCGTCTCGCGCTGCAGCAACAGGCCGGCAGGACGGCCGACGCCTTCTGCGGCTCGATCCGGTGCGATCAGTGCCTCTTGGTCCACAGGAGCCGAAGCGACGACCTTTACCTGGGAAACAAACTGATAGCCGCGTCCCGGCAAGGTGAGAATGTAGCTGTTGTCCCCCGGCTTTTCCGCGAGCGCACGGCGAAGCGTGGAAATACTCTGGGCCAGACTGTTTTCGTCGACAAAAGTATCTGGCCAGACATTCTTCAGCAACTCATCCCGGCTTAGCACCCTCCCTGGATTCTTCACCAGGTAAAACAGCACATCAAAGGCGCGGCGGTTAAGCGTGACGACTTCTTCAGATCGCCGCAGAGTGCGCGCCAGAGGGTCCACTTCGAAATCGCCAAATTGAAATTTGTCCTCTGATTTCATCGGCTTACGGCCCCTTCAGAACCTGTCAAGGGGTGTCACGAGGCGTCACTGGCCTTTTCTGGGGATGCACAGCAGTATTGCCCACGCTGAACGAACGAGGTCGCGTGAAGGAACTGTACCAGTGGCTTTCCCGGCGGGCAATGGCTTTCCTCTCAGGATCGTTTGCGCCTGCCGGCCGAGTTATCCAGACAGAAGTAACGATTGAGCGGCAAGGCATCACCATGCTGTTGAGTGGCGTGGCAGCCTCCGATTTTGAGGTCTGCCCGCTGTGCGGAGGAAGTCTCTCTTCAGTCCAAGCAGAGGCGATGCGTGGCTGTCTGCAAGAGGGATCGAACTCACGGCACGAGTCTCAGGGGGATGGGGCTTAACCGTGATCGGTGCGCCGATCTGAAACGTTGCTCTCAACGGGTATGTCCTCACGGGGTTCAGCAATAAATTGAACTAAGGAGCGTTGTATGAAGAAAACGTTGTTCGCCGCTATGTTCACGCTGCTGGTCGGATCCAGCGTGCAGTTCGTTGGGCAGGCTGCACCGGGAGCAAATCGTCCGCATTTCGAACCCGCCTCCGTGGCTGTTCCAGCCGGGAGCCGATGCATGCTTCACCCCGAGGGCAACTCCGACCCAAACCAGTCCATTCGTGTCAGTCCAGACGGGGATGGTGTGGCTCGCTTCCTCGCGGTACGTCCAACCCAGCCGAACAGCGTCGACCGTTTGGCGCTTGATTGCACGAGTCCCGATGGAATCAGCCAAACCTATTCGGTTGATCTCCGTTCAGAAGCAACGTTTGGGGAGCGCCCATTCGACCCTGTCGCAGCCGATCTCACGTTTAGGCCGGGGCTTAGCGGCGACCCGCTCAGCTATACCCAAGAGCAATTACTGGAGCGCGGGTATGGGCTGCGTCCAGACCCGAGTCAGAACCCGGGTGGATACCAGCGGTGGCTAGCTGCCGCGATCAATCCAGCATATATGCTCGCGGACGATCGTTCCTCGGCAAGTGCATCGAACTCGCATTCGCGGCACATTCAATCCGCTGCCGGCGTCGCGGTGCATGAAATGGACGCTGGGGTCGTCGACAATCCATCGAATTTCTGGACCGGCGCTGTTCTCTCTGGTTCTTTCAAGAAAGGTGCTACATCCGCGGACACCTACAACTACTTGTGGAATGAGGCGACATTTAACGTCCCAACCGTAACCCCCGGCGGTCACAATACCGGCATTACGCAGATGTCCATATGGAACGGACTCGACGAGTATTCGGGCTCGGTATCTCCTCTCCTTCAGGCCGTGGTATTCCTGCAAACCACAAGCACGACCGCGAAGTTCTGGATCCAACACCAGGATTTTGGAGGTTGGATCAAGTGCCCGGCCTCTCCGAGATGCACGAATTCCGGCAACGATGAAGCAGCGAGAACCTTCACGCCGAAGCAAGGCGACTCCGTCTACGCCGAGGAGTGGTATTGCGACGCCGGAGGACACCTGAATCTGCATGGAGGCTACGCCTGCACCTATATGCTCGACAATACCCAACGTATTGTCTGGAACTGCACGATAGCGGGCAGTAAAGGCTGCCAGTCCTATGCGCTTCCAAATGCAGACCTGGCCAACGGCAACCTTGGACGGACCGCCGATTACATTATCGAAATGGACACGTGCCAAGCCATTACTGGACCGGGGTCATGCGGATCCACGACTCCATCACAGGAATGGCCTGATTTTTCACCTGTGACAATGACCGGCGCAGCCTTCGTGGTGAAAGGTGTCGGAACCTCCGGATCCGGCAATTGGGTCTCAACGAACGGTTGTGTCTCCTGCACAAACAGTCCAACTACTGATCCGGCAATCCAGCTGAACACCGACAATACCGCGAGCATTCCGTTCGTGCGCGGCGACGGACACTTGCTGATCACCCTCCCGTCGTCGGGAGTCAAATGGGCCGAGAAGAATACCAACGTCTACCTATGGAATGGCACAAACTTCAACCACTACACTCCCCAATGCGCAACCTCGATTGGGCTTGGAGCGAATTCGCGTGGGCTCACCAACGGAACTCCCTGGGTCACCGAATGCACGACCTATGCCGACGGAAACCATGACGTGTACGAGATGCAGACCGGCGGCGCGTGGGTCAAGATGCAGGGCGACATCGCGGTCCAGGTCGCTGTGTCTCCCGACGCGAATCACGCGTGGGCGATTGATGCCAAGAATAATGTCCTGTACTGGAATGGCAGCAAATTCGTAGCGAGCGCCACGCCTCACTGCGCCACCTCGATTGCCGTGGGTGAGAACTCGCGTGGACTCACGAACGGAACGCCCTGGATCACCGGTTGCGCCACCTACGCGGACGGAAACCATGACGTGTACGAAATGCAGACCGGCGGCGCCTGGGTGTTAATGCAGAGCGATATTGCCACCCAAATTGCTGTTTCTCCGGTGGGCAACCACGCGTGGGCGATCAACGACGCGAATGATGTCCTGTACTGGAATGGCAGCAAATTTTTGGCAAGCCCGACCGCTCACTGCGCCACCGCGATTGCCGTGGGGGACAATTCGCGCGGGCTCACGAACGGAACTCCATGGATCACTGGCTGCGCGACGTACGCCGATGGGAATCACTCCATATACCAAATGCAAACCGGCGGTGCCTGGGTTGATATGCAGAACGACGTCGGAATCCACATAGGGGTTTCGCCAGTGGGCAACCTTGCCTGGGCGACTTCTACGCTGCAGCCTTGATCTCGAGATTCGCCACACTTGGCAGGGCAGCAGAGATGTGGGGGGACGAGCGGTGCCCGGTTTCCGGGCGCCGCTTTTTTACTTGGAAAATCGTCGGGATAGCAATTTCAGCACCGTCAAAATACCAGGCCACTTCTTCTACCGTGATCATACTTGCAGTTATCGGGATCGAACGGGCGCGAAGGATCCTGCCGGAACCATGAACCTGCTCTCCTGCAACTCGCCAATATTGTGATCAGGTCGTCCGCTTGCGAACGCCTAGACCACATCGCCAAGAATTACGTTACGCACCGTCACCGCCGCGCAAACGACCGCCGGCAGAAGAAGGTAGAGACCGCAGATAATCGCTGACATGGTTCCTCCTTGGGGAACGAGAAGTACCGTACTTCTCTGGAATACACACGAATGTAACGACTGTACAGTTACCTTCGGGAGCAGCGCGGTACAGTTACCGGTTCGGGCTCAGTGTTCGCGCTCGCCCCACTTCAGCTTGCTGCGGAGAACCTGGAAGAAATCAGTGCCGGTGCGGAACAGGTGAACCTGGTGCTCGGAGCGGCGGCAGCGGACGCGGTCTCCGTCGCTGAGATCGAGGCCGGGCTGGCCGTCGAGGCTGAGGTAGGCCACTTCTTCTTCCGTGCGGAGCAGGAGTTCAATCTCCACGGAGTCGGGCACCACGAGCGCCCGGTGAGTGAGAGCATGCGGTGCAACCGGAGTGATCACGAAGGCGCTGACGGTAGGCATCAGAACCGGCCCACCTGCTGAGAGCGAATACGCGGTGGAACCAGTGGGCGTGGCGACGATCATGCCGTCGGCGCGATAGCTCGAAACGAAGACCTTGTTGATGTAGAGATCGTAAGTGTTGAGCCGCGCCAGCGCCGTCTTGTTCACTACCGCATCGTTGAAGACATAGTAGCTGCCGCGCACGGTATCTCCGCGCAGCAATTCGCAAAGCATGAGCGAGCGCCGCTCGATAGGCGCGCGTCCGGCAGCGATCGCATCGAGCATCGAATAGAGGGACGGCAGCGGGACCTCGGTGAGAAACCCGAGTGAACCGAGGTTTACGCCCAGCAGAGGAACGTCGATGGGCGCAGTTGCCCGGGCAGCGGAGAGCAAGGTTCCGTCGCCCCCGAGCACAATGACCAGATCGAGCCTCCGGCTCGCCATTTGCGCACGCGGCACGATTTCAGGCCCGGAGAAATACCTGGCCGACTGCTCATCGATGATGACGTCGTAGCCGTTCTCGCCCAGCCACTTCAGGACTCCCGGAATTACTTCCGCCACCTTCGGCCGCTCGGGGCGGGAAATAATCGCAGCAGTTTTGCGAGACGGTTCTGGCGAACTCACCATTCTGAGAGGATTGTACAGAATTCGCGGGGAAGCCCGCAGGAGAGCGCTTCAGAACTCCACATAAAGAAGAAACTCCCGGTTGCCTTCGGTGCCGAGGATTGGAGAATCGATAACTTCTGTCTGCGGCGCACCGAGGCTCGTAACCGCGGCGCGAACTTTTTCGACCGCCGCATTCTGCGTGGCCTCATCACGAACAATACCGCCCTTTCCGACGTATTCCCTGCCCGCCTCAAACTGCGGCTTCACCAGAACGACCAGCCGGCGGCCGCGTCGTTCCGTGGGCGCCCCCGGAAACGCGGAATTCAGGACCGCGGGAAGCACCAGCGTCGCGGAGATGAACGACACATCCATCGCAATGAAGTCGACGGTCTCACCGAGAACTTCACGCGTCAGGTAGCGAGCATTTGTTTTTTCGAGCAGGCGCACACGTGCATCCTGGCGGATTTTGAAATCCATTTGGCCGTAGCCGGTATCTACGGCAATGACGCGTGCCGCGCCACGCTGCAGCAGGCAGTCGGTGAATCCACCCGTTGACGCGCCGACGTCGAGACATATTTTTCCTCCGACGTCGATCTGCCAATGATCCAGCGCGCGTGCTAGTTTTAATCCGCCGCGGCTGACGTAAGCGAGATCTTCTCCGAGCAGGCGGATGGCAGCGCCGGCCGCGACCTGCGCTCCGGCCTTGTCGACTTTCTGATCATTGACGAGAACTTTTCCCGCAAGGATCAGCGAACTCGCGCGCTCGCGAGAGGCGGCGAGTCCGCGATCGACGAGCAATTTATCGAGCCGGAGTTTCACGTGAAAAAGTCAACGCCCTAAAGGTTCTAGCACTCGTCTGAGGCAGCACCCTGTCCAGTGCAAAGTGTTGAAGCAACTCTCGGTGAATCAGTTACGAAGATACTGTGCCCCTTTTCCACAATGATTTCCACGAAGATGTTGAAAACTTCGGGAGCGCGATGCGGAACCCAAGAAAAAAGCCGCCCGAAAGACGGACGGCCAGCAAGAATTTCTGAGAGAGAAATCAGCCTGCGACTTCTTCGAGCAATTTCTCGTCGATGTCGAAATTTGCGTGCACATTCTGCACGTCGTCGTGCTCTTCGAGTGCTTCCATAAGGCGGATCATCGTGTTGGCCGCCTGCCCTTCGAGTTTGACGTAATTCTGCGGAATGAACGAGACGCTGGACGAGGCAACTTCGATGCCGGCCTTCTTCACGGCCTCGAGCACGGTTTCGTACGCGGAGGGCTCAGTAAGAATTTCCCAGTTATCCCCGTCGTCATTCAGATCCTCGCCGCCTGACTCGAGAACAATGTTCATCAGATCATCTTCTTTCGCGGCACTCTTGGGAACGACGATATCGCCCTTTTTGTGAAAGAGATAAGCAACGGCACCAGCAGAAGCCATGTTGCCGCCGTTCTTTCCGAAAACGTGGCGGATTTCGCTGACGGTGCGATTGCGGTTGTCGGTATTGATATCGAGAAGAACAGCGACGCCGCCCGGGCCGTAGCCTTCTAGCGCGAATTCTTCATACACCGCGCCAGGCAATTCGCCGGTTCCGCGTTGGATCGCGCGCTTGATGTTATCCGCAGGCATGTTCTCAGCCTTGGCAGCCTGAATGGCGGTGCGCAGGCGCGGATTGGAGTCAGGATCACCGCCGCCGTTCTTGGCGGCGATGCTGATTTCCTTAATAAGGCGAGTAAAAATCTTGCCGCGCTTGGCGTCGAGCGCGCCCTTCTTGTGCTTAATTGTGGCCCATTTTGAATGGCCGGACATAGATCGACCTCGTGTTTAAAGATCTTGGATGGCGCAGGATTCGCCTTTAGAGGAGATCACTGGATAGCCTCGGTTCAGTTGCAGGCGAAGTTCGATTATAGCATGGGCACCTTTGTTCCCTCACAGCTTCGGGGGTTTCAGAGAAGGCACCTTCGGAGCCGGAACAGCTGGAGCTTTGACTGGCGCGGCCGGCGGCTTCAGACCGGCGGGCGGCTTGATGGCCGGAACCTTCGGTAGCTTCGGCTTGGGGAGTTCCGGTGGTTTGATCTTGTAATCGGGCGGCACTTGAAAAAGCGAAGGATGCGGCTCATCGGTCGATGTCGGCTTGCAGTACGTCGTTTGCTCCCCGGCCGCGGTCGAACTCTTGGTAAGCACCGGAGTCTTCAGCTTGGTGCTGGTCCAGACCTCGGTCACGCTCGGCACTGAGGGAAGCTTTGGCGGCTGCGCCTTCGGCACCTGTGGCGGCTTCGGGGCTTGCGGTGGCGCCGGAGCGCCTGGGACCTTGGGCATCTGGGGAGCACTCGGAGGACTGGCCTTGGGAATCTCAGGTTTCGCTGGCTGCTGCATCGGAGGCAACGTATACCGTTTGCCTTCGACCTCGTGGCCCTCGATCATGGCCTTTCCAAGATCTTCCACATGTACTTGCGGCGGAGTTGGAGCGCCCCCGGAAGGTGGTTTCGGCATGCCGGGAGCTTGGGCTCCGGACGCAGCAGGAGGCGTCGGAAAGATACTCGCCTCTTTTTTGACATGATCAAGAACGATGGTCTGCTGCGATGCGGGGTTGGAAATGATACTAGTCTTCGGCGTATCGAAGCGCATTTTGCCGTCGCTCGCGCGCCACATGCGCGAGGACGATTGCTGCGAAGTCCCGCCACCGGCAGGCTGCATCTTGGTTGAGCAATCCGAACAGGAAGGAGGCACCGTGATTTTCGGTATTTCAGGCACAGCGGGGCTAAGTTTAACGCATTCCCGGCGATTTTTCTCAGGGCAATCTCTGAAAGCTATACGTCACGAAATCGGTGACGAAAAGCTATTGACGTTCCGAATCCGGCACCCCTAACATGCCATCCGACGGGTGCAACCCCTGCGGAACCCTATGGTCGGTCGGGTCATCGGGCACTACCGGATCTTGGAAAAAATCGGGGCTGGCGGGATGGGCGAAATCTACCGCGCCCGCGACGAACGCTTAGGGCGTGACGTCGCGCTGAAGCTTATTGGCCCGGCGTCCAGTGAGAACCCGGATCATCTGCGCCGCTTCGAGCAGGAAGCCCGCGCCGCCGCGTCATTAAATCATCCAAACATCGTTGCGATCTACGACGTCGGCACCGACGGCAACACGCCCTACATCGTCTCCGAATTGCTGGAGGGGAAAAATCTCCGCCAGCGGCTCGCTGAGGGGTCAATTCCGGTACAGGAGGCGCTCAATTACGCCCGGCAGATGATCCAGGGGCTGATCGCAGCCCACGATCGGCAGATTGTTCATCGCGATCTCAAGCCCGAGAACCTCTTCCTCACCACCGACGGCCGCGTAAAAATTCTCGACTTCGGCGTAGCCAAGCTGCAGAGCCCGCCGAGTGACAGTTCCGGCGTGCAGAATCTTCCCACCGTGACGAAGGCCGGAGGAGTAATTGGCACGGTCGCGTATATGTCGCCCGAGCAACTTCGCGGCAAGAGCGTCGACCATCGCAGCGACCTTTTTAGCGTTGGAGCGATTCTCTACGAGATGTTCTCGGGTGAGCGCGCCTTTCGCGGTGAGACCGACGCCGACACTATGACGGCGGTGCTTCGGGAAGAGCCACCAGAACAGCCGCTGCAGAAGGCTCTGATCCCAGTTCCCTACCAGGAAGTTATCCAACATTGCCTGGAGAAGAATCCGGAAGACCGCTTCCAGTCGGCAAAAGACCTGAACTTCGCTTTTCTCACGCTCACCGGAGCGTCCGGAAAGTCAGGATTCCGTCCCCAGTCCTTCCGGATGCGGTCCCGCGGAAGTCTCTTGCCGTGGTTGATCGCTGCCGGCCTCGCGGTGATTGCGCTTGCAGCCCTGTTTGTGCCGCGCTCTCCAGCCCCTCCTCCGAGCTATCACCGGGTGACATTCGAGTCTGGGACGGTTTATTCGGCGCGCTTCACTGCGGATGGACAGTCGATCGTGTACAGCGCGGCGTGGAACGGCCGGCCGGTTCAGCTGTTTTCAACCGTCGGGAATTCGCTGCTCGCGCAGGGGCTGAACGTGAATGGAACCCTACTTGCGATCTCTCCGGCGAACGATCTTGCCGTAGTACTGGGTGGGACCCATAGTGGCCAACTGGAAACGATCAACGGAATGCTTGCGATCTCTCCGCTGGCCGGAGGCTCTCCGCGAGAAGTTCTATCGGACGTGCGCTGGGCGGATTGGGATGCGACGGGCCAACTGGCTGTCGTTCATTCCGTGGAGGGACACAGCCGGCTTGAATTCCCCGTCGGGCACGTTCTGTATCAAAGCGGCGGATGGATCAGCCACATCCGGTTCTCACCGCGCGGCGACAAGATCGCATTCTTGGATCATCCTGCGCTTTGGGATAATCGCGGAACCGTCTGCGTGGTTGACCTCAAGGGACAGGTGCGCACGCTGTCTCCGGAGTGGGAATCGGAGCATGGCCTGGCTTGGCGTCATGATGGCAGCGAGATATGGTTTTCCGCGGTTGACCGGGGGAACAGCCTCAACTTGATGGCGACCACCCTCAAGGGAAAAATCCGGAATGTGCTCACTCTGCCCGTGGGTACCCTCTTGCAGGATGTGGCGGCGGACGGGCGAGTGCTCGTGTCACTCACCAATAAGCGCCTAGCGATGGGCTTCGCCTCCACAGACAGCAAAGAGGATGTCGATTTGTCATGGCACGACTGGGACGCTGCTCACGATATAGCCCGCGACAACAAAGCCATATTGTTTGAAGACGCCAGCGAAGCCGCCGGCGCCGGGTACGTTGTCGCGCTGCTCAGGCTCGACGGTACATTGCCGATCCGATTGGGAGAAGGAAGTTCCGGCGGGCTTTCGCCAGATGGCAAGTGGGCCATTGCAATCTCGGTAGGAAAGGCTCCGGAAGTACGTCTGCTTCCCACCGGACCCGGTGAGCCTCGGACGGTCGATGTGACCGGTCTCGCTCACGTGAATAACGGCTTTGCCCGATTTCTCGAAGATGGCCGGAGAATTACTCTGGACGCCAACGAGGCCGGACATGCCGTCCGCTGCTGGTTGCTTGATATCTCAGGGGGACAGCCAAGGCCAATCACGCCGGAGGGCACTTTGTGCGGCGCCTCTTCGCCCGATGGCCGCTACGTCATTGGCTTCGGGCCAAACTCTTCTATCGCTCTTTACGCCATCGACGGCGGAACACCGCCGGCCTTACCTCACTTCAATCCTCAGTTCCATCCGGTCCAGTGGTCTGCCGACGGTTCGCTGCTCTTCGGCTATCACTATGGCGAACTTCCCAGCCGGATCTACAAAGTCGAGATCGCGTCAGGTCGCGAGACACTCCTCAAAGAATTGCGTCCGGAGGTTCCGGCCGGCGTGGTGCTAGTGGCGCCGGTAGTGGTCAGCCGAGACGGGACCCACGTCGCATACAGCTACAACCAAACACTTTCAATGCTGTATACGATCTCCGGCCTGCAATGAACTTTCCGGAATCACTCTAAAGGTCCACTGAAATTCGCACCGACATAGTGGAAGAAGATCGAAGTCGATGTCTGCCCTTCTCCCAGCATGTCGCGATAGTGCGGCAACCGTGTGCCACGGTAGGCGAGGCCGTCACCCAGACATTGGAAGACCGCTACGAAGCTCGAATCAGTATCGAGACGAATGGGCCAGGGAGTTTCGCGGACGGGCTCCGGCGAAAAATCAAGGCAGAGAGTAACGCTGAACTCGCATTGTTCGCGGTCCGTATGTTTTTTCAATTCCGCTCCCGGCAGATAAGAAGCCATGTACACATACGACGGAACCAATGCCTCGCCCGCAATGATGCTCAGGACTTTGCCAATTTGATAGTGAAAAAATCGCGCCACAGGATCGTTGTACGCCGCGTAACGCCGCGAGCTTTGCCGATCGCCTAACGCAATGGCGCCGTTACGAATTCTGTGCCGGTAATATCGGCGCAGTGATGCAACATGAAACGGGTGGATCAGCCCCGGCAAGGGAACATAGCCTTTCTGCCGGAAGTCGGCGGCCGCGCGCCGCCACACCGCCTGCTTCTTCGCTTTTTGGATCGCTTCGCGCTCAGGATTTACGACAATTCCGGCGGCACACAGCAGCGCAAGATTCTCTTCTGTCAGATCGGAGCGGGATTCAGGATTGCGGTTGAGCCGGCGCACGCGCGACTCGAGTTCGGGGCCAAGCCAGAATGGAAGCTGATTTCCGACTTCGTCGCGAACCCACGCGATCGGTCCCTGAGCAAATCCGGAAACCAGGCTTGGATGGGTCGACAACTCAGGTGGAAGTTGAGCGTCTGCAAGTATGAGGCACTCAGGGTTAAGAACGAGCCCGGTGGTCGAGGAAGACCGCAGCGATAATGCACTCGGCCGTGGAATTAAGTGAAGCGGCAATTCGTCAAGCAGGCAGTAAAAGCGATCTGCAGGCAGGGTCGAGGCGAATGTGTGCCTCGACCCTGCCTGCATCAGAGATTCGATCCAGACCATCCAGAGCGCGTTGTTTATCGACGAAGCCATCCGTTAAGCGTGAAGCGACTGTCGGCAAAGTGTTGCGAGCGGCACTTCACTGGAGTGATCTCGTGCATCAATTCGCACGGGAAGAATACGATCTGATTCTGCTGCGCGGCGATCGTTTGATATGTGCCTTGGCTGACGTAGCGCCCGTCTTCGAGAGCGGCGTCGTGAATTCTTAACTCCCCGCCCTCGAACTTCCGCGGCTCCCTGTGGAAGAAATACACGAACGTCAGATAGCGGGACGCCACCCGCTCACTCCCACTGTCGCTATGGAAGCGGAAGTAGTCCCCATCATTGCTGGCCGTGATTTGGGCTTCCACGGCAGTGATCTGGAAATCCGCCATTCCGAGTTTTTGCAGGACTTGCGGAAGCACGCTCTTGATTCGACTCAGGATCACGCTCTCGTGCGGGCCCGAATTCATCAGAACGCGCGAACGCCGCTGCTCGTAATTCACTTCTCCGGCGTCGCCGGCTGGCGCCACAACTTCACTGGTGCGGAATTCGCGTTCGTGCCCAAGAGTGAATTCCATCAAGTTCTTTAGCTCTTCTGGCGCGAGGAACTCGTCCAGAACGACGCAGCGGGCCGGGAGCACTGATGGCCAGTTGCCAACCATGATGCCGGCTTCCATGGTGGTCTTGTGTAGCGCCGACGGTCCCGGCGGTTGGGGCTCAGGCGCTGGCGGATGCGGCCCCGGCAGAGGCAGTCCCGGAGGCTGCGGTTCCGGGGATGGTGGATGGGGACCGGGGAGAAGTGCTCCGGGCGGTTGCGGCTCGGGGGATGGAGGGTGCGGGCCAGCGTATACAGCCCGTCTCGTCTCACCAAGCTGGCGATCGGATGCCTGCACACCCGACGATTCATTGGACAGGACCTGGCCGCCCTCCAGAATCTTTTCAACGATGCTGGCGCCCAAGACCGCGAAGGCGCGCTGCGCGACGGTTTCGCCCACCGCCGAAGCAATGACAGAGCGAACAGCCTCGTGTGTTTCCGCATTCTGGCCCCTGGCGGCCTTTGCGTGTTGCAAGAGCGTGCCCAGCAACTCGCGCTCCTGCGGGCTGAGAATCCGCTTATCCTGAATGAGTGTTTCTGAAAAGGAATCGAGAATCTGCTTCGGTGTCATGGCAGACACGCCTCCCTGCGTGCGCTCAGGCAGAATCCAAAATCGCGCTCCACGGCAAGGGGAAGAAAGTGACGATATATCAAGGCCGATAGATCGCCAAGGAAATTCTTTGCGCAGATAAGTGGAGAGCTAGCGAAGCGCCAACGCGCCAACCATCGACTGGAAGATCTTGATTCCGTCCACACAGCCCAGTTCGGGTTCGGCAGAACGCTCCGGGTGCGGCATCATTCCAACCACATTGCCGCCCGGACTGCAGATGCCGGCGATGTTTTCGAGCGAACCATTGGGATTCGCGCCGGCGGTTGTCTCACCAGATGCAGACGAGTAACGAAAAACAATTCGGTTCTCGCGCCGTAATTCCGCGAGCGTCGCATCATCGCAATAGTAGTTTCCTTCCATGTGACCAATTGGGATGGTGAGTACTTCGCCCTTCTTACACACGTTCGTAAAGGGCGTTTCCACATTTTCGACCCGGACCTGAACCGGCTTGCAGACGTATTTCAACCCAACGTTGCGCATCAACGCCCCGGGAAGCAGGCCGGATTCGCAGAGGATCTGAAACCCGTTACAGATTCCAAGCACCAACCCACTACCAGCTGCGAATTTGCCGACCGACTCCATAACCGGCGAGAACTTTGCGATCGCTCCGGTGCGCAGGTAGTCGCCATAGGCGAAGCCGCCGGGCACGATAATGGCGTCGCAGTTCTCCAAGTCATGCGATTCGTGCCAGAGGAAAGTCACAGGCTGCTTCGCAACGTGCTGAATCGTCCAGTACGCGTCGTGATCGCAGTTGGAACCTGGGAAGATGATGACGCCAAATTTCATCGGACTCCTCAGATGGAAAGGACGTAGAGCCAGTCTAGCACGCGGAGAAACGGTGAATTTCTCGATGCCTTCGATGTGCTCGAATTGAGAACCGTGAAACGTCGATCGCCTCGCGCCGGCGCGTCGTCCCATTTGCATCGGTGTAAAGGACTAGGCGCGTCTTCCATCATATTGATTCTGCATTAGTTAGACTAAGTAGTTAACCTCTTAGCCGCCGGTTCCGACTCGACCATGCGACATTCTCCAAAGTATTACCTGCCTCGTGATACGGGTCACAGACTTGGTGTTGCTGTAAGTGGTTCCATGTCCACCGTGAGAATTCTTGACACCCCCGATTAGTCAAGTTATTCTCGCCAACCATAATTGGGTGCTCCTGGTCCCTTCTCACCGTTGCCCCGCTTGCCCCTTACCCCTTCCCTCGGGCGGCGTCGGTAGCGGCGTCAAGAGCTCCTGAGGTGAATTGCGCCATGAAGAGTCCTCGGAAATCTACCCTGCCCTGTGGTTTTGTGTGTCTCGTGATCGCGGTATGCATGATGGGTGTCCCGGCATGCTTCGCGGTCGGATTTCAGCCCGTCTCCCCGGAGGAATTGAAGATGACCGGCGACCCCAAGGCGCCCGGGGCCATGGCCATCGTGTTATTTCGTGAGGTGGATCGCGACGATCGCGGCCTGACCGCCCATGAAGACGTTTACTACCGGATCAAGATCCTGACGGAAGAGGGCCGCAAGTACGCAGATGTCGAAATTCCTTTCTTCAAGGAACAGGGCAATGTGGTCAATGTTCACGCGCGAACGATCAAGCCCGACGGCAGCACGGTGAACTTCGGCGGCCAGGTGTACGACAAGTCGATTGTGAAGGCGCGGGGCCTGAAATACATGGCGAAAACCTTCACCCTGCAAGACGTTCAGCCGGGGTGCATCATCGAGTATTACTACACGACGGATTTTTCAGAGCAATACGTCTTCGATTCGCACTGGATTCTGAGCCACGAGCTTTTTACCAAGCACGCGAAGTTCACACTGAAGCCGTACGTCAGCAATAGCAATTTCCAGGTTTACCTGAGGTGGACGTGGAACACGTTGCCAGAGGGCACGGGTCAACCGAGCCAAGGTCCGGATCATGTTGTGAGCCTGGAGGCTAACGACATCCCGGCGTTCCAGACGGAGGACTACATGCCTCCAGAGAACGAAATGAAGTACCGCGTCGATTTCATCTACAGCGAAGACCCCTTCGAACGTGACCCCGATACGTACTGGAAGAAACGCGGCAAGAAGTTAAATGGCGGGCTGGAGTCCTTTGTTGGAAAGAAAAAGGCAATGGAGGAAGCCGTCTCGCAAATCGTGACGCCCGGCGACTCGCAGGAGGTGAAGCTGCAGAAGATTTACGCCCGGGTACAACAGATTCGCAATACATCGTTCGAGGCGGAGAAGACCGAACAGGAGCAGAAGCGGGAAAAAGAGAAGGCGCCGGACAACGTCGAGGCGGTGTGGAAGAAGCAATATGGCAACGGCGGAGAACTGACTTGGCTGTTCCTGGCTTTGGTGCGGGCAGCGGGATTCGAAGCCTACGGTATGTGGGTGCCTGACCGGCAGAACTATTTCTTCAGTCCCTTAACGATGGATGGACGGAGGCTCGACTCCAACGTTGTAGTTGTGAAATTGAACGGAAAGGACGTCTTTTTCGACCCAGGTTCCGCGTTCACTCCGTATGGAATGCTTCCCTGGCTCGAGACCGCGGTGAACGGTTTGCGTCTCGATAAAGACGGCGGGACATGGTTACAGACGGAACTACCGCCCAGTGCGAATTCCATCATTCGCCGGAAGGCGACGCTGAAAATGAGCGATACGGGCGACCTCGAAGGCAAGCTTATAGTCACTTATACCGGGCTCGAAGCCGCCCAGCGGCGGCTGGCAGAGCGCCTGGTGGATGACACGGAGAAAAAGAAATTTCTTGAAGACGAAATCAAGGGCTCCATTCCGGCCGCGTGCGAAGTCGAGCTCACCAACAAGCCCGAGTGGAAGAGTTCCGACGCATCGATGGTAGCGGAGTACGACCTGAAGATTCCCGGCTGGGTCGCGGGCGCCGGACGGAGGGCGCTCTTCACGATGGGCCTTTTCAGTGCTCCCGAGAAACATCTCTTCGATCACGCTGATCGCATCCATCCGGTGTACTTCGAATTTCCTTTCCAGCGCATCGACGAAGTCGATGTGGATCTTCCGCTGGGATGGCAGATTTCGACGATACCTGCGCCGCAGAAAAACGATGGCCGGATCGTGGGATACGACATGGAGGCGCAGAACAACAAAGGAACCCTGCATATGAGCCGTACGTTGACGGTCGACATTCTTCTGCTTCAGCAGAAGTATTACCCGGCATTGCGCAACTTCTTCCAAGTCGTCAGGACGGCCGATGAACAACAAGTCGTTTTGCAACCGGCAGGTGCAAATGCCAGTAATTAATCGGTTCTTTCCTCGCGCGGCGATGGCAGCGATTGTCTGGCTGCTGCTCGGCGCACAACTCGGGTGGGCCGGGGACGCTCCGGCGTGGATGCACGCAGCCGCCACAGCTACTCTTCCTGCCCATGATGAGAAAACTGACGCAGTGCTTCTCTATTCAGAGCACAACATCAATGTGCAATCGGCGGATAAAGTGAAGGTCCAGTATCGTGTCGCCTATAAGATTCTTAGACCGGGCGGCCGCGAGTACTCTTTCGCCTCGGTTGCCTTTCACCCTCATGAGAAAGTCAACTATCTCCGCGGATGGTGCATTCCCGCGCAGGGCAAGGATTACGAAGTCAAAGACAAGGAAGCTTTGGAGATGGCGCTGCCTAAAATTGAGGGCAGTGAATTGGTGAGCGACGTCCGCCGAAAAGTGATCCAGATTCCCGCCGCCGATCCCGGCAATATCATCGGTTATGAATACGAAACCGAGGAACAGCCCCTCCTTCTGCAGAGCGTGTGGAGCTTTCAGCAAGAGATCCCCGTGCGGGAAACACATTTTTCCCTGCAGTTGCCATCCGGCTGGGCCTACAAGGCGAACTGGATCAACTATCCGGAAGTTAAACCTTCAGAGAGCGGAAGCCAGCTTCAATGGACCGTCAGCGATGTCAAGGCCATCCGCAGAGAGGCGGAGATGCCTCCGTTTGACGGCATCTCTGGTCAGATGGTCGTGTCTTATTTCCCCCAAGGAAACCCGAATGGAAGAATATTTACCAACTGGAAGGAGATGGGAACCTGGTACACGAACCTAACCGAAGGCAGGCGCGATGCGACCCCCGACATCAAGCAAGAGGTTGCGGCTCTAACCGCCTCGGCAAACACTCCATTAGCCAAAATGAAGGCCATCGCCCAGTTTGTTCAGCATGACATCCGCTACGTGGCCATCGAACTCGGCATCGGAGGATTCCAGCCGCACAGCGCAGCGGAAGTGTTCGCGCACCGATACGGCGATTGCAAAGACAAAGCAACATTGATGAGCGCCATGCTCAGCCAGGCCGGAATTGATTCGTTTTACGTGGTGATCAATGCCGAACGTGGATCGGTCACCGCAGCAACGCCCGCTACCGCTTACGTCTTTGACCATGCTGTGCTTGCCATTAAATTGCCGGATGGATTAACCGACCCATCGCTGGTATCCAAGGTGCAGCACCCCTCATTAGGCCCTCTTCTCTTTTTCGATCCCACGAACGAGTTGACACCGTTCGGTCAGATTGGCGGATACCTGCAGTCTAATTATGGGTTGCTGGTCGGTCCGCAAGGCGGCGAACTGGTGCAATTGCCCATGCAGCCAGTGACGATGAACGGCATCGAGCGCACCGGGAAGCTGACTCTCGATTCGACCGGAACGCTGAAAGGCGAAATGAGTGAAACTCGCATCGGCGACCGGGCCTGGTCAGAGCGCTGGCGCTTGCGCACGGTAACCAAAAACACGGACCGTATCAAGCCCATTGAGGATCTTTTGGCCGGATCTTTGTCGCTGTTCCGGATTACACAAGCAAGCATCATCAACATGACACAAACGGATCTTCCCTTTGGCTTTCACTACACGTTTGAAGCGCAAAATTACGCCAAGGATGCTGGGGGACTCTTGCTGGTGCGCCCGCGCGTGTTGGGAGTGAAGACTCTCGGATTCCTCGAAACAAAGGAGCCACGGAACTTCCCAATCGAATTTGACGGCCCGGTACACGATACCGACACTTTTGAAATTGCAATACCGTCGGGATACTCCGTCGACGATGTGCCTCCGCCAGTCGATGTGGATTACAGCTTTGCCAGCTATCACGCAAAGACAGAGGTCAGGGGAAACCTGATCCACTACAGCCGGACCTTCGAGGTAAAGGAATTAAGCGTTCCAGTCGCCCATGCCGACGATCTGAAGAAGTTTTACCGAATCATCGCAAGCGATGAACGAAATACGGTTGTGCTGAAAGCACAGGGAAAGTAAATCGCGAACAACTGGCCGCCGGCGCTTCGAATGGCCCTGGTTACTGTGGCTGGCTGAGCGACACCGGTGCAGCTTGCAGAGGTGCCGGTTCGACCGGGCTTTGGATGCCCGGGTCAGCACCCGTGCTGGAATTCTTTTCGGTCCCTATCCCATCCGTTCGAGTTTCCCGGTACCGCCCCTCTGGCGGATATCCTCTCGCCTGCACGATGGCCCAATGCCACTCGTCACCCGGAGCGAGATCGAGATTGAGAGGAGCATTAAACACTGTGGTGGCAAGGGGCGGAGCCGCAGCGCGTAAGTGGTAGATGAGAGTGGTGTCTTGTTTCTTTTCCGGGCGCACCTGGTCAGGACTGAATTCGAACGACGGGGCCGACACCGTACCCGGTTCTGCGCCCAACGACAGCGAGGTCAACACTGAATTCTTCTTTATGATCGTTAGGGCAACCGCTACTTCGCTCACATGCCAGTCGGTGTGATTGAAAACGGAAATGCTCAGCGCGTCTCCCTCGATCGTTGCCGGCCCCTCAAGCTTGACGACTTCGGCCGCAGGCAGATCCATTTGCGCATATTGCGGCGACAGCAACGCCTTGGCATTCGCGCTGAATGCCAGGCTACAGGTCGCATCCGGCGCGGCAATCTGGAAATTCCTGCTTTCACCCGCCATCACATATTTCAGGCTGGAGCCTGAGCCGCGTTTGCTGTCGATTTGATCCATCACGGTAGAAAGGTTGTCGTCATCGATCACCGGTTTCGCGGGAGGGGTCCTCCGGCGCAGATTCCGGGCGACATCGCCCAGCGGAACCTCAGCATCGTCTTGGGCAGCGACCCTCGCAGAAAGAAACACCACGCCGAGTACTGCCGCGAGTGTAAACGCGCAGACGGACCTGGGCCGGGACTGAGAGAACCGTGACACCAAGAGCCTCAAACGAGCAGACGTGCCCCTGCAGAAATTGTAGTTACAGGAGTGACAGAGGCAGAAGTGACCGCGGTAATCGAGCGCTACTTGACGGCGATCAAGCGGACTAAAACAGGAAGTGTTCCCAATCGGCGATCGGAAACAGAGAAGGAAAGAGGCGCGCGCCGACGAAATGGAGGCGCAACGGGTGCGCGCGCCCTAGCCTGGCGACCGGTCTAGAGAAGCCCCTGAGACCGGAAGCGCGAAACGGGATCCACGACCGGCATTGCTTGCCGCCGGAAAATCCAGCGGGCCACCGCAAAGCCAACAGCCGCATAGCACAGATGCATCAGTCGCATACATCACCCTCCGCCAATCGGATCGCTTGCTTTTGACCCCAGGGGAGGAATCACCTCAACTCTATCGGCACAATAGCAACGGCCGACGAGCGCAACAAGGCACAGCGGTGCCATTTCCATGGCACGGAAGTAATACGAGGTCACCTCAGAAATCAACAGAGGCGCGCGGCAAACGGCCAAACTACTTCTTCAAGAGCAACTTCTGCGCTGCCTCGAGCTCCTTCTTTTTGGCCTCGTCGACCTTGGGATAGGCAAGATCCAGCGATTCGAGCGTCTCCACAATGACACTTGAGACCACAAGGCGGGTAAACCACTTGTTATCCGCCGGAACGACGTACCAGGGAGCCTCCTTGGTCGAGGTGTTGCGGATCATATCCTCGTAGGCCTTCTGATAGTCATCCCACCGGTCGCGCTCGCGGATATCGGCAGCGGAGAACTTCCAGTTCTTTTCTGGCTCATCCAGGCGGGCCAAGAAGCGCTTCTTTTGCTCCTTTTTGGAAACGTGGAGAAAGAACTTGCGGATGACGGTTCCATTGCGGGCCATGTGGCGCTCAAAGCAGCCGATATCCTCAAAGCGCTCTTCCCAAATGTCTTTGCCGCATAGGGATTGAGGAGTTTTCTGGCTGCGAAGGATCTCGGGATGCACTCTCACTACCAGAACTTCCTCGTAGTAGGAGCGGTTGAAGATTCCAATGTGCCCGCGCTCGGGAAGATCGCGCGTGGTGCGCCATAGAAAATCATGCTGGAGCTCAAGGTCCGAGGGTGCCTTGAAAGAAAAAACCTGGCAGCCCTGCGGATTGACACCGCTCATTACGTGTTTGATCGCGCCGTCCTTGCCGGCCGCATCCATCGCCTGAAAAATGAGGAGCACCGCCCACCGATCCTGGGCATAAAGCTTGTCCTGGAGTTCTGCCATGCGCGTGATGCTGTCGGCGAGGGCTTGCTCGGCATGATCCTTCGAATGCCAATGGCCGGTATCGGCCGGATCGAAGTCCTTGAGCTTGAAATGCTTTCCGTGATTAATGCGGAAGGTATCGGCGAGTTTCTCGGTCTTCATTCGTTTTCGTCCCTTATCAAAACGTTAGTCTTAAGCGCTGACGATCGCAACCTGGGGGACGCAAAGAACCCAAATTCCATACGGATTCGACCTCGCTTTTTGCACTGTTTGAGGTGGGACTAAGCAGGTACCGGTTTTGTGGCGACGGGCAGGCCGTCCTGTTGCCACGCGTCAAAGCCTCCGGCAACGTTGCTGACGTGCTGGAATCCCGCACGCTGCAGAAGGCTGCAGGCAATTATGCTGCGGTATCCGCTCTTGCAGTGCACGGCAACCGGAGTCTCCCGGTCGATCTCCGGAGGTGAAACTCTGAAATTATCGAGCGGCCAGAAGGTGGCATTCTCGATATGTGCAGAGTCCCATTCGGGGGTGCGCCGAACGTCGAGCACCTGCAGTTTCCCGGCCTTGAATTTGCCATGAAGTTCCGCTGGTGAAATCTGGGGAACAACCGCCAGCGCGTATCCCGCCTTTTTCCATGACTCAATTCCACCTTGTAGAAATCCGTCGAGCGCTTCGATCCCGACGCGCGCCATGCGCAGGCGCGCTTCCTCGATTTGCTCGTTCGAAGCGGCAATCAGCACGGGGCGGGCCGACAAACCCAGCACCGTACCGGCCCACGATGCAAATTGCCCAGATAAGGCAATATTGACCGATCCGGGCACATGTCCAGCGGCGAAGTCATCGCCGGGCCGGACGTCGAGTGCCAGTTCCCCTGCCTCCAGCATCGATTTCAATTCCGATGGCGAGAGTGCGCGCAGCGGCGGCAGGTCCGAGAGCGGTGCCGCTCCCGTGCGGTTGATCTCGGCATCCTTCGCGAAGTACTCCGGGCGGGCTGGGAGATTGCTGGTCAATTGCGAAATAAATTCGTCGCGGCTGCGGAGCTGAAGCGCGTAGTTGGTCAGCCGCTCGGTGCCAATAGTCGAAGACCGTTCCGCCCTCATATTCTTTCCGCAGAGCGAGCCGGCGCCGTGCGCCGGGTAGACGAGAACGCTGTCGGGAAGCTTTAGCAGTTTGTGGTGCAGGCTGTCGTAAAGCATCCCGGCCAGTTCAGGCGCGGTGTGCTTTGGCGAGAGATCGGGGCGTCCCACATCGCCGATAAATAGCGTATCGCCGGTCAGAACTGCCCAAGGGGATGGAGCTTTCTCTTCGTCATGAACGACCAGGCAAATGCTCTCCGGGGTGTGGCCCGGAGTTTCGAGCACGCGGATCGACGCTTTGCCGAATTTCAGTTGAAAACCATCCTGCACCGCAACATGAGGAAAAGTTGCGCCCGCCCCCGCCCCGATATAAATCTGCGCCCCTGTGCGTGCCGCTAACTCGCGGTGCCCTGAGACGAAATCCGCATGAAGGTGAGTTTCAAAGATATGGCGGATGGAATAGCCGTGTTGAGCAGCAGCGGCAAGATAGAGTTCGACATCTCGTTGAGGATCTACGACCACCGCTTCGCCGTCGGAAGCGAGCATGTACGAGGCATGCGCCAGACACCCCAAGTAGAACTGCTCAAAATACATAGATCCCCCGCTCCGCTGCTGAGCGATGCTAGAACAAAACAGATTGTTTTGCCACGGGGCCACGAAGGCGCGAGCGAATGCGGGAGGAGCAGCCTTGGCTACGAGGGAAGCGGGGTGATGAACTCAAGACCGAAGCAGAAGCCGTTGCGCGAGCGAACGATTGCCGGCAGCCGTGAGTGCACGGGAGTATCAAATTCGACCTCCAGTAAGTCCCCTGGATTCAGGAGAATACCGGCGTAAAGCACCATTCCGCCTTCGCTCATTTCGGTGCCGCGTCCGGTCACAACGGTGGTGGAAAATCCTTTGGAAGTCACCACTCGGACCGGCATGTCGACGGGTAGCCGTTCCCAGCGGCGCGAGTTAGGGGAGGCGCTGGACATTCTGCAATCATGCCCTGCCCCTTATTGCGCCTCAAATTACCAAGGGGAAAGCTCGGCGACGAAGAGGTACAGGTTGCCACCACTGCAGACGGACCTCGTTCCTGTGCTCGCCGAATTAAATTCCGGCTTGATTTGATTTTTTGTGAAACGAAATCCTGGGCCGCAGCACTACTGACTAGAACGGCGGGAGTCGCGAGAGTGACGACCAAAGATCCCGATCATGAATGACCCTTGGCAACCGGGGGGAAGACTTGGGTCCTTCGGAGCGTCGAAACCGAATGGGGAAACGGTTTCGACGCTCTTCGGGTATTTGTTGGGAAATGTTTCCGAATCGAACTTAGAGGACACCTGCCACGTGCGCAACTCCACGATTCTTGCGGATCCACATTGCCTTTCAAGTTTCTGCAGCCAGCATCTCCTCAATCTGCTCCATCTGAGGTGCTACACTAGCTGCCACTTTAGTGCGGGGCCAGGTCCTTGCAACTCCAGTCTTTTGATGACTCCTATGTCGAACGCCTACGTGCCGGCGATTTCCGGACGCAGGAGCACTTCGTCGCGTATTTCAGCGAGCTTATCCAACTCAAACTGCGTTCCCGGCTGCATTCTCCGCAGGCGATTGAAGATGTCCGACAGGAAACCTTCACACGCGTATTCGCGGCGCTGCAGGCCGGAAAGCTCCGCCAGCCCGATCGCCTCGGCGCGTTTGTCAACTCGATGTGCAACAACGTCCTGCTCGAGCATTACCGGTCGTCCTCGCGCGACAGCTCGCTTGACGAAGATGAGGAACAGGACTTCCCTGCCCTCGGCGTCGATGTCCTGGGGACGATCGCCAGTAAGCAATTGGCGCAGAAAATCCGCGAGATTCTCGACGAAATGCCGGAGCGCGATCGCCGCCTGCTGCGCGAAGTGTTCCTCGAAGAGCGCGACAAGGACGACGTCTGCCGCGACTTTGGCGTTGACCGCGATTACCTGCGAGTTTTGCTCCATCGCGCCAAACAGGCGTTCAAAGTTCTGTATTTAAAGAACATAGCTACGCGCCCGCCGGGTGTTGTGGCTGCGCGCTGAGTTTATGAAACGTTTAAACGCGCAAAGTCACAACCATATGAGGGGGAATTGATCATGGACCATGCTCAGGCGGTCCAGCTAAAGGCAACGGAAAGGTATCTGCTCAACGAACTGGAACCCCAGGAACGCGACCAGTTCGAAGAGCACTTGTTCGATTGCCAGGAATGCGCCGTTGACGTGCGCGCCGCCGCAATGTTTGTGGAGCAAACGAAAATCGCGCTGGCTGAAACTCCGCTATCTCATGCATCGCAGAGTGTTTTGGCAGCAAAGGAAAGACCTCGGAGCGGGTGGTTTGCCTGGTTCCGCCCGGCATTCGCCGTTCCCGTGCTCGCCTTGCTGCTGGCAGTGATTGGCTATCAGAATCTTGTGACCTATCGGCATGTCACGGAGGCGGTAAACCAGCCGCAAGTCAGGCCGTGGGCATCGGTAAACGTAAGCACGCGAGGTGCAGCGACGACGGTGGTGAAGGCGCTACCAGGCCAGGATTTTGACCTTCTGGTCAGCATTCCACCGGATGCGGCTTATTCTGCGTACACTTTGGACTTGTACGCTCCTTCGGGAAAGCTACAATGGTCGCTCAAGATTGCGGCCTCTGCTGTGGAGGATACGCAATCGCTGCAGGTTCCGGGAAAAGGGCTGGAAGCGGGCACCTACAAGCTGTCGGTGACCGCCTGGAATCCGGCGGGACAGAGTACGGCTTTGGGCTCCTCGCCAATTGAGTTGCAGTTTCAGAAATAGCACCACAGAGCGAACGGTACGTTATGGCCAACGCAGGAAGTGATTCGGAACTGGAACACCAATATCACGCGCAGGCGTATGTGCTGGATGCCGAGTTTGAACATCCTGTGCGCGAGAAAACTGGGCGCAAAGCCCAGGTCGACCTGCCGCCGGACGGCACCTATCAGTATCAACCGGCGACGCCGTTTCAAGTGTTCGGAGTGCTTTCGTACCGTTCCGGCTATGCGCAGGTCGCGGGACACAAAAGTCCGAAGGGTCACGGGCATGTCACGCTCGCAACCTCCGTCGTCGAAGACATCAACGTTTTCGACGTTGTAACAGCAGATCGTATCGTCGCCCAGATTTCTACGGAGCACCCGCACGATGGACAGGTCCCACGCGTCACATTTCTTGGGACGCGATTTGTAAATCTGCGAATTGGCGGACACAAAGTCGAAGTCGTCCAGGACCTCAATGTCATCGGACCCAAACCGCCAAAGGATCGGTCGTATCTGGATGATGCGGGTGTGATCTCGCGGATGTCGGAGCAGCATTCGAACATTCGCAAGACCAAGAATCTTCCTGATTGGGCCCGCGAAGAGTTCCGCAAGGGCAAGATTTCCAAGGGCGGGAACGAGGCCTCGTGCTCACTGGTGAAGAACATCACCGGGGCGCCGGGAATTGCCTTTGGCCACGTGATCGATTTGCCCAATTTCGGCAGGATTTATCTAGCTGAACTGACCTTGCTTCGCGAACCTGCGCCGAACCGCAACGAGCGAGACGCGTACCACTTCCAGCTGACGATGATTCGGCTGGAAATGGGTTGCCTTGGTACGGGCAAAGCCAAGGTCGCCGCTATGGATACGAATGGCAAAGGCAGTGGTGGCGGGGGCGGCGGCTAAAAGAAGACCGTTTGTCAAGCCACAGTTTTGGACTTCTGGAAGATGTCGAGTGCTAACTCGACCCTTCATTATCAGCCTCAGCGTTATTAGCTTCAGCGCTTTCCGCATCGAACTTCGGGTCTCCTCTCATTTCGCGATAAAATTCTCGGAATCGAAAATACGGACGACCTGAATGACGATGTGTCAGGGCCGGCGCTCGCACTGGCCAAAATGCCTCAAGTTGATTTTGCTCGTGCTGTCGGCGGCCTCTTGCGCTCCGCGCGTTACTCCCGATGCCGCTTACGAGCGAGCCAGAACTGCATTCCGGAGTGGTGATCTGGTTAATGCAGAAAAGTTGTCGAACAAAGGCTACGAAGACTTTCACCATTTAGGCGCGGAATGGTCCTGGAAGTTTCTGATTATTCGAGCGAGAACTCTCTACCGTCAGGGCCACTACGAAGAAGCGTTGCGGCTGGTTAGCACTGAGCCTTCTACCCCTCCAAACACGGATCTGACTTTGCGAAAACTGTGGGTCGAGGCCCTGTCTTATACGTCGCTCCATCAATTTCCGAAGGCAGAGCAAATTTTCCGAGACGGGGAGGCGGCATGCAAAGGATCCTCAGAACCGGCGTGCGCAGAACTGGCCACCGCACGCGGAACGATGGAAATGGAGCTTGGCCACTATTCGGATGCTGAAAAATTCTTCCAACAGGTTCTTGGACCTGCACGCGCGAGCGGCAACCAGCTTTGGCTCGCGAATGCCATGTTGGATTTGAGTTGGTCCGCGGACGAACAGGGCCACTTTGATGAGGCGTTGGACTGGGCGAGTCATTCCGCTCAAGTGGCGCAGCAGGAGAACTTTGCGGCGGTTTCGGAGACTGCTACCGGAAATATGGGATGGGCCTTCTACAAATTAGGCGACCGCGAGAAAGCCCGCCAGATGTTTAAGGAGGCCGAAGGTCGCGCCAAGAAGCTCGGTGGAGTTGATGATCAAATCAACTGGCTGACGGCGGCAGCATACGTTTCCATGGACGAGCGTAACTTCGCTGGAGCCGAAGATTCCTTTCGCGAGGCGCTCGATTTAGCTCGGAAGATCAAGAGCCGCGAAGACATCGTCAACTCCCTGATTGCATTTGCCTTCGTCTCGGAGCAGGTCGGGAAGATCGATGATGCAAAGCGCTATGCCAACGAAGCTCTGTCGATGGCATTGGCCGATGGCAATAAGCGCGATCAGACTTATCCCCTGCTGATCCTGGGCCGGATTGCCGCGCGGCGACGTGATTCACGGACTGCTCAAAGTGACCTTCAACAAGTAGCCGATTCGACAGACAGCCCGGTGTTTCTGGAGTGGGAGGCGGAGCGTTCGCTCGCCCGGCTTTACGAAGATCAAAAACACGTTGACGAAGCCGACAGCGAGTATCGCACGGCGTTGAGCACCTTCGAACGCGCACGCTCCGCACTCCAGCACGAGACTTCACGCCTGCCCTTTATCACGAATGCCTCAAGCATTTACGACGACTATCTTCATTTTGTTCTGACCCGAGGCGAGACCGATCGCGCCCTCCAGATCGCCGACTACAGCCGCGCGCGCGCGTTGAGCGAAGGGCTGAAGCTGCTGAAGAAAACAGACGGCTTTCATCCTGATGCCCTGAATGCCAAGCAGATTGCACGCCATGCAGGCGGCACAATTCTTTTCTACTGGCTAGGGCCGACAGAGTCGCATCTGTGGGCGGTGACGCCCCAGACGATTCAACTTTTCTCGCTACCCGCGGCGTCCCGAATCGATGCGCTCGTCGAGAGGTACCGGAGAGCTTTGCTGGGGCCTTTGGATCCGCTTGAAAACTCGAACTCAGATGGAATCGAACTATTCCACATTCTGATTGAACCGGCGCTCTCGCTGATTCCGAGCGGAAGCAGAGTTTTTGTAATCCCGGACGGAAGCTTGAACAATCTGAATTTCGAAACACTTCTGGCGTCGAAGCCGAAACCACATTACTGGATTGAAGATGTCGCGATCGCCGACGCGAGTTCCCTGCGCCTTCTGGCGGCAACGCCTCCGGCAAAAACGGGCGGCAGCCTGCTTCTGCTCGGCGATCCTGTTGTCAGTAATCCCGACTACCCCGAACTACAGAAGGCATCGGTCGAAATGAAGGGCATTCAGAAACATTTCTCGCTGAGCGCCCGAAAGGTTTTGGCTCGCCACGACGCCACGCCCGGCGCCTACCTCGGAAGCAACCCGGAGCAGTTTTCGTATGTGCATTTTGTAGCGCACGGGACGGCAAGTCGAATCAGTCCACTCGAATCGGCAATTGTGCTTTCCGGAACGGGCGCACAGGACGACTCCTTCAAGCTCTACGCGCGTGACATCATCCAGCGGCCTCTTCACGCAGAGCTGGTCACGATTTCCACATGCTATGGCGCCGGCGCGCGTGCATATTCCGGGGAAGGTCTGGTCGGGCTTTCCTGGGCTTTTCTGCGGGCCGGCGCTCACAATGTGATCGGCGCTTTGTGGGAAGTAAGCGACGTTTCCACGCCCCAACTCATGGACGACCTCTACGCAGGGCTGGGAAAGGGGCAACCGCCTCAGTCGGCTCTCCGCGCCGCCAAGCTCGCCATGCTGCACTCGAATGGATCGTTCCGTCGGCCTTTTTATTGGGCTCCCTTCCAGCTCTATACGGGATCGTAAGAAGCCCAGCGCGGAAGCAGCGCAATCCCATCTCCATTTGCCACGAATGTCAGGATTACTCCCTTGTTTCTCGGTAGTTTTCGCGATCTTTCCTTACAGAGAAATCTCCTGTGAAGTACAGAGCTGTTGGGATGGTGGCCTCCGCGTCGCGTCAGTATTCTCACAAACGATGAAGTTTTCCTCTTCACTATTCCTTTCTCTCAAGCAGGAGCCGGTGAAACTTCCAGCTCCTGCTCCTCGCCTATGTTGGCGAGGCGAGGACGCAATAGAGGGGAGCAGATCTTCTTCGAGGACATGGTTCAACAAGGAGGCATGAATGTTGTATTGGGCATTGCTGTTCCTCATCGTAGCGATCATCGCCGCTGTTCTGGGATTTGGCGGAGTTGCCGTTGCGGCAGCCGGAATCGCGAAAGTTCTGTTTTTCATCTTCCTGGTGCTCTTCGTAGTGATGCTGATTACGCACCTGGGACGCCGGGGATCAAGCATCTAGGCCAGAGTACGAGGGCTGCGGCTTAGGCCGCAGCTTGTTCTTCAACTGGGGAACAAATGATCCGGATGCGGTCCCGGTGGCGCGGAATTGCACGGGTCACAGCGAGAAGCGCTTCCGACTGACAACGTGGACACCGGGTCGCGGAATTGCCGAGCGCCTCGCAGTCGCTACACAGGTATGCCTCAGCGAGGTTAATAAACGTCAGGTCGTGCATATTTCACCTGTCCCCCGGGTTGCCGGGCTTCCTTGGCGCCCAATACAGGGGGGAACGCCATTAGTCTCATAACCCGTAGAGTGCGGCCGGGTAATCAGGTCTTAGCTGTACCCGACTCTCGGTAGTCGCTGCAGGCGGATGGTCCCTACAGCAGTTGTGACTTTCAGACTACGCACCCAGCCCGATTCCGGCGGTTAAGCATTCCGACGAGAATCGGGACATTGATAACAGAAACTTAATCCATAGGAGGACACTTAACAATGAACTCTGACGAAATGCGCGGCAAATGGAATCAGTTCAAAGGATCTGTTAAGCAGAAGTGGGGAAAGCTCACAGACGACGACATCAAGCAGATTGAAGGAAACCGCGATGTGCTTCTCGGCAAGATCCAGGAGCGCTATGGAATCACGAAAGAAAAAGCAGAGCAGGAGCTGAATGACTGGAAAGTGCCGACCACCGTTTCGGAAGAGGACTACCCGAAGCGGAAAGTTAGCTAGAGATCTTCTAAACTTTGGTCTGGAACATCAGCGGGAGAGGATCCGCAAGCGGATTCTCTCCCCGTTGTGTTTATGAAAGCAACGAGCTGGTAATTTGCAGCCACTCGTCGTCCAGAGAATCCTTGCAGATGGCCTTCCCTGCCCGGCGATACCAATATGCGGCGTTGCTAAGATCGCCTTCTTTGCGATGGAGGTAGGCGTGGACCCATGACCCCGCCGGGCCCTCATCCTCTTGCGCAGACTCGTGAGCACGAGTCCAGTCATTCTTCGCATCCCACCACAAACCCACTAAGGCTTGCGAAAGTCCGGCCGGCGGCTCGGATGCGCTCGTGGACTGGCGAAATTCGTCCAGGGCCATTGCAACGGTTCTAGATGTCCTGTGTGCCATGATTGTCGGAACCGGCGGCGACGGGAGCTTTCTTGGAAACCGCCCACTCATGCTCGGGATCGTCCATCTCAAGATGATGAACTCCACCGGGAAAGCGGGTCATCAACTTGTCATATTGCGCCTTCTGCGCCTCCGTCTTGCGGACATCCTGATCTGGGAGGGGAGTCCATTCGTGGAGATAGTAGATCGTCTGGATGCTGGCTTGCAGCATCTCTTTCGCGCATCCGAAGCATGGCCTCATGGTTGTATAGAGAGTGCTGCCCTCGACGGCGATTCCGAATCGCGCGGCGGCAAGGATCGCATTCTGCTCCGCATGCACGCAGATGCAAAGATCGTACGCTTCGCCGGATCTGTATGCTTTGTCGCGGTTGGCGCAGCGGTAGCATCCATCATCGAGACAGTTCACCATGTTGGTGGGAGTTCCGTTGTATCCGGTAGAGACAATGCGGTGATCTTTCACGATGATCGCTCCGACCCGATTGCCCTTGCAGTTGGCCCGGAGGCGCACTGCCATCGCGATGGTCATGAAATATTTGTGTCGATTTTCGCGCGTGCCGCGCGCTGCTGAAGGTTCCGGTCGCTGCGACGATATCTCGGAGTGCGGTGGCGCAGGGATGGTTTCCGTCGGATGGGCCGAAGATCCATTGCTTTTTCCAGGCACGAGGTCTCTCCCTTCCCGGCGATTGTAGAGCAATTCCCGTTGCCACGGAACTCATCGAAATCCGGTGCGGCGCCATAAGAGGACGCCGCAAGTCAGGAGCAGTACGAACATCGCCAGGCCAAGCGCAAGGGCAGCGGAGACACCGATGGAGACTTGAGGGAATTTCGCCAGGGCTGCAAGGATCGCGAACAGCCCGGTTGTTCCGCCGATGAGTAGCCAGTCGACGAAAGTTCGCCCGCCCGCACCCTCATGGTGCGCGAGGCCTTCAAGTCCTGCCTGGATGTATCCGGCTTCCACGCCGTAGCGTTGGCCTTCACGCTCTGCGGCTTGGTGCCAGAACGCGTGTTCCCCTTCCGTTGCCGATGAGAGCGAGATAGCCAAAGCGCCCAGGGCCATGAGTAAAGAACCTCCCGCTACCTGCGCGTAGACCGTACTGCTCTCACCACTCAGCTCGTGAAAGACAAAAATCCCCCACAGCAATCCCCAAAGCTGGTTGGTGTTCGACAATGGAATGCCGCGGCTGATGCCGACATACTTGGTTGCGAATTGCTGAAATAGATCCCCAATCACCCAGACGAAACCTCCTAACATCAGCCAGAACAATACGGGACGCGCACTAATGAGTTCGCGGTAGAGCGGACCCGCCCCCAGGTACGCAATCGCCAAGACCGACATGGTGGCCAATTCGCCGATCGTAAAGAACGTGACGAACGAAAGCGGATTCATGCCGGTCAGATATGCTTTCCGATAGGGGATGTACATCGTGCCCCAAAGAATTCCGGCGCCGAGCGCAGCCAGTATCCCTGCCGTGGCATTCAGAGATACCGCTTGATGCGAGGAAGCAATCGCGAGGAGAGTAGCACCGCCGAACATCCCCACTGCGCCGCCGATGACGCCCAACCACTGTTTCCATCCCGCGTGGTGAAGTTCTTTGAACAGCAGAAATCCCCAGAAGATGCCCAGCAGGCTGTTGGTATTCCAGAGCGGAAATGCAATGCTCAAGCCCACGTTTCGGATCGCATAGATGGTAAGGGTGTTGGCGACCGCCCACATCGCGCCGGCGAGGATCGCCCAAACGACCAGATGCGGCGCCTGCCGTACGTCTCTTCCGACATGGGAAACTCCGCGGAGGAAAGCGGGCACGCTCCATCGCGCCAGAAAGACTCCAAAGACCATAATGAGGGACACGGTGATTGGAGAGACGTCTGGTTTGACCAGCTTGATCGGAGCTTCCGCACCGCCAAGCCACGCTCCAGCGGCAAAGCCACAGAAGATTCCGAGCGCCTGCAGGCTACGCAGGCGAGAGGCCGAAAGAGTTTTGCGAGCCGGCGATTCGATTACCGAGGCATCGGGGGGCCGAGTCATATTCAACGTAACCGGTCCAGTAGAAGAAGTCCGGCCAGCAGTACTGCCAACGGAATCCAGAAGTGCACATCAGTAGCGATGGCGCGGAGGAGGTTGCGGTTCCGGGGATTTTCGTCGGCCAAGTTGGATCCTCGATTCCAGGATTTCGAAGAGCGTGGCCCGGGTGCTCACGGGCAAGGGATTGTGTCTTGTACAAGGCTTTCCGTCAAGTGAAAGCAGGGCCGTTTGAAATTCACGAAGCGTGTGACACGGACGCATTCGAAAAATTCAGCTAACTCTACAACTGGTTAAATTCAAGATTTCCACCAGAAGATGATCGCAACGATGGCAGGGACGGCATAGATCAGGAGCGCGATCGGAAGCTCGTCTCTGATCGAATAGCCGGCCCTGCTGACGCCGATCCAGAGATTCAGCAAAGTTCCAATCAGCCACAGCACCAGAAAACACTTTGCGACCACGCCAATGGTGCTGCCCAGCCAGCGGCCGACGAGAAAACAGACCGCGAGCAGCAGACATCCCGCAAAGGTAATCTTGACTGTATGCATTTCTCAGAGTGGAAGCGTGCCGATCCCGGCGCTTCGCCTCATGTAGCTTTTCTGACTTTCTGTAGCACGATCTTTCCGGCAGATATCAAGTAAAACCGGCAGGTTGACGTGCAGTAGGGCCTGTTCGTTCAAATGTGAACGATCAACTTTTCTGGGCCATGATGTCAAAATTGAATTTCAGCTCATCTTTGACAGCCAGACCTCCGCCAAAGTTGGAAATCGGCTTGATGCCGAACTGGGTTTGCAATAGCGAAAACTCCCCAACGGCGCGCAACCGGCCATTGCTGATTGTTACCGCAGTGGAAATACTCTGCGGTTGTCTCACATCTCGCAGCAGCAAGTCACCCTGGAGCGCCATCCAATATCGGTCGGCGCTCATCGAGCTTACCTTGGCATGCGCGCTTTCGTAGATAATTTCAGGAAATGCCTGGGAGTTCAGTACCTGCTCCTGCATGATGCGCTCGATCTCGACGCGGTCCCGGTCAGCGGCGCGGCTTATCAGGGACAAGGATGCGGCTTCGATACGAAGCGTTAAGGCCGAACGATCGATCGCTTCGGGGTCCAACTGGATTTCACCTTCGTATTTCTGGATGGCGATATCGAGGTTATGAGCAAAAACAGCCAGCCAGCCGCCCGCAAAAACATGCAGGACGAACTTACTAGTCGCGGGATCGATGGCGTATTTCACTTTTTCGGAAAGCGCTCCAAAGTTAGCGGCAGAATGCAATGCTTTGTCCTTTTCGTTCTCGAGAATTTTTCACTCCTCAGACTTGTTTTCTTGCCACCACATAAAAGGTGAATTTCAATTCGTCTCGCAGCTTGAGTGTCGCCCCCGCTATGGAGGCAACCTTGATGCCGTAATCGGGCTGCAAAATCAAGAAGTCTCCGTAGGCACGCAAGCTATCAACTCCCATTGCCAGCTGAAAATTCAAGTTCAAACCGTTCGTCATGCCGTGAAGGCTTAAATTTCCCTCGACCTTCATGCGGTACAAGGTCTCATTCTGCTTTTCGGCTATGACGCGTTTGCTCTGATAGCGAATCTCCGGGTACCGAGGGGACTCGAGTACCTCCTGGTTCATCACGCGATGGATTTCACGCCGATCGTTGTCGCGCAATTCATCCAGAACTTCCAGGGACGACGACCTCACCGTTACCTTCAACTGTGCGTCATTGAAGGTTCCGGGAACAAATTGCGCTTCGCCCGACCAGTCTCGAACCGCGATTCTCGGACTGTGCGCGACCGCTGAAATCAAACCACTGGCAAATGCCTGTACCTGGAATTGACTTGCCTTCGTGTCCACTACGTAACGCACACACGCCCCGGTTGCGTTCTCCATAGCAGCGCTCCTGGATACGGCGTAGAGTGAACCGACTACATCGACTTGAGTCGCAGATAGCGCTCGATGTCAGGCAAGGACGCCTGCGCAAGCTCTCCCAGTCCCATTTGCCCCAGGTAGCGCCGGACGACCGGATTGGTCAGAATCAGCCCCGCACCGAAAACAATCATGGCGACACCGCCGAGCATGAACAGAGTATCTTTGTCAGTAGAAGTTCCATTTCCGTTGGTGTGACGATCCAATTCCACGGCAACCTCCTCTTTGTTTTTACCCGCAAGTGGGGGACTTCGACCTAGCTACTTTTACGCAACAACTGGAATAGCAATTCTTCGATCCTTCGCACCGCTTGATCCACAGCACTCGCCACGGGAGCGCTCAATCCCATGTGCCCGTCTTCTCCCCCGAGCGAGCATGGTTCACAACCAACGAGCAACACCTTCCCCGGCCGTGCGCCCATGCCGCTTGCCATCTGCAAGACACTCACCGGGTCCATGGCATGAGCTTCAACAACAGGTGCGCCGGCGGACATAACGGAATCGAAGTCCGGCTCAACCAGGAACACGGTTCCGGGCGGCTGCTGTTGCGAAAATGCGTCAACGAGAATCACTGTCTCGTACTCGTCTTGCAGAGCATAGGCCAGATCAAGACCTCGTATTCCGAAGTCTGCGACTCGAACTCCGTCAGGCACTCCGCTTTCCAACAAACGCCGGACGACTTCAACTCCGAAGCCATCGTCGCCTAAAAAGATGTTTCCAATGCCTGCGATTAGAATCGTGGGTCTTGCGGACTGAGCCTTTTTCTCATCGCGACTGACAAACTCGATCTCTGCGGGATCAAAAAAAAAGCGATGGCCGGGCTGCCGCAGCAAGCCCATGTCCCGCCCGGGATCGATGTCGAGCACCACGCAGACATGATGCTTGCCCTCATAATCCTGCTCAATCGCCTCAACCATTGCAGTCTGTCCGGTCAATGCAAGATCCATGATGTCGCCGCCGGGCCTCGGCTTGAGGCGAACGCGGTCATCCACGCGGAACTCGACGCCGTCCACGTCGAGCCGGTCCACCTTGACTTTATCTTCGAGAAGCTGCCATTCCCATTCATTCATGCGGATCAATCCCGTCCTGGGTGTTTTTGAGCGGCCGCATAGATCGCAGCACTCCGTGCAATTTCATGAATTGCTCAGCCGGCAAGGCTTCAGTTCGGTCCAGAATCTGCCGCGAGCGCGCATCCGATGCCCGCATTTCTTTCTTTTCCTGATCCGTGAGGGCCAGGATGCGCAGCGATAAGATCTCGTCGATCTCCGTTCCATCGAAAAGTTCACCGGCGCTTTCGGGTGCCACCTGTGGATGGTCATAGAGGATGATGGGAGAAGCCATCATCGTGTCGTGACTTCCGTCCAGCCCAACTAACACGGGGAATAAACCGACGTTCCGGCATGCTGCCGCGAGCTCCCGCAACTCGTCGGGAGTATCGATAAGCGATACAAACTCACCCTGTTCGACTCCCAAAATGACGTGACATGACACGGCTGCCCGCATCAAGGCCTGTTGGCGTTTCGGCGACGGATGAATCGCAGTAGGATTCGCGATGCGAACGCTGAGCCGATGAACATTGGTAGCGACCTGTTCGGCAACTGCTATGACATGCAAGTTGACGGTCTCCCGGTTGCGAACGATCTCTCCCGCCAACCCGCCTTGTTCATTGCAGATAGGTTCGGAAGCCACGGATTGAGCGAAGTCGCGGTTCAGTTCCTTAGGGCTCGACACTAGTTCAGTCAACGGAAGCCCATCAATGGATATCTCTTGTTCGACCGCTTCCTGCCACGAACTGAAGTTTTTACCATCGACCTCGATCTGATCCACCAACGTGTATTCGTTGGTTGTGGCATTGCGAGCTAGAACCGACCGCTCGATCAGTTGCAGGAACTTGACCCGGACATCCACTCTGGTTCCCTGCCCGCCACGAACAAGAACCTCTGTCTGCGATTGCCAGGAATCCCCGCTATTCAGCGCCTGGCAATATTCCCGCGGATAAATAACGCCAAAGTTGAAGCGTTGACGGTTTTTCACCGCCGATGGACGGTAAGGGTAGAGAATGTACCCTTCGTACAGGACTACGTTTGCGATATTCTGCGCCGCCTGGCAGTTCATGAGCGTGTCGTAACCTCTTGCGCTTCGAGCATCTGCTCGAGCGCATCTTCCCAACTCAGAAATCCATGCTGCATCTTGAATTGATACAGGCGGTCGAAGGTATCTTTTCGCAGGCGCAGCCACGCGCTATTGGGGTGATAAGCATCCATCATGCTGCGCCAGATTTCCACGGGCAGCCGGAATCGGACTTCCTTGTCCCAAGGAATTGGAGCCACGCGCAGACCAGCCTCCGATTCATGAAAGGCGGTACCGGAGAACTGGAAGCACAGGGGAATGTCTCCGCCCTCTACGCCGTAGAAATATTTTGTGGCTGCCAGGTTGAAGTCGAAGCTGCACGGGACGTGCACGTCGACGGTTGTTTCCGCGGAAAAGGCTGGGACCACGCAATTGACATGAGTCCACAACAAGGTTTTCAGTGTCTGGCTCCAGCGTTCCGGCTCCCCAAAAAGGTCCTGAAGGTGCTTTTGTTCCTCGGGCGAATAGCGGCGCCGCGTTGCTTCGATTTGAATCTGGCAGCGCAGATTGATCGTGTGGATCCGCTCGCTGGACGGTTGATTTGCGATTCGTAATCCAAACGCCAGTGTGGGCAGCGCCATGAAGGGCGCCACCTCGACCTTTCCGGGTTGGAAGCTTAGATCAGGCATGATGCTCCCGGCTAATGCGCACAGCCCGATTCCTCAAGCCGGCGAAGAACTCCGCAATCTCTCGCCAAACCTCGCTGCCGCCAGAAAAGCCGCGCCAGTTATTGCGGATGATGCCCACCAGCCGGTAACACTCATCGATCGGCAACAGGAAATATTCGGAGCAAACGCTGCGGCCGTGCATCGCGCGGCTCACGAGCAGGGCCTCCACATCAGATTGCATGTTCTGCAGTACGGGATTGCCTTTCACGATGGAAACCCAGCTTTCGAGACTTAACAGTGATTCGATTGCTCCCGCCGGACTGGGATAGTAAGCGTGCACACCGCCCGACTGGCTGTCGGTAAAGAAGAAGGCCATATTGATCGGGATCATAAAGGCATCCCAATCGGCGTCGGAGAGCTCGAACGAATCAAGAATACGAATGTCCCGCGGGACGCGTCGGTATTTGGTTTTGGCTTGCCCGGTGAACAACAGCGCACAGGCATCGCAAGTGCAGAGGAGCCTGCGATTGCCCAACTCCAGCAAGTGAGGGTGATAAAGACTGATTTCCGCGCTGCAGAGTTCGCAGGCCTCCGCGTTACGCCTGCGGGGGACGAACTGGCGCAGCAGCCCAAACCCGTTGGTGGTTTGAGTTGTCGGTCCTGATCCCATTTCAGCCGTTCTTCCCCTTCCAGGTCGTCAAACCCCGTCCGACGCCGCGACGGGGGTGAATGCGGTCGTTGCCGCCTGCCCTTGCGTCAATTTGTCCAAGGAGACGAAGCCGGCCGCCTGGCGACCGTCAGGCCCGGCGATCTGCAACGAAGTCAGATCGGGAGCAGCGCTGTACACGGCGTCTTCAATCTCGGCCCTGACGGCGGCGCTGGTCGATCCGCAAGTGTGCGGGCTTGCCATCACGCGCAAATAGACCTTGCCTTCGTAGGTCCGTTCGACATCCACGCTAATTTCCTGCGCGCGATATCGAGCGTTTAACTTTTCGACGCAAGCAGCGACTCGTGTCGGAAGATCCAGAGGGTGCAGTCCATAAAACGCAAGCAGGCCGCCAACGACGCCGTCACCGCCGAACTCATCAATAAGCGACGCTCCAATTTCTCCGCGCTGGAAAGTTTTGTCCAGCATGCGTTCGAGGACCGAGGCATGCAACTCGAGCAACACCTGGATCAGTTGCCTGGCCGTTGATCTTGCGGCCGGATCGCTGATCTCCTCGAGTTCGCGCACCAGCCCTGCGATCCGCTGCACGCTTCTCTGAAGATCTTTATCGTCGGTCAACGAAGGCTCCCGTTCGAAGAGCAAAGGAGCGTCAGGCCACCGAAGTGCCGGACGCCCCGCGTATTACGTTTACTCGCTTCCTCAATTTCAGTGCTGCGCACCCAGCATCGGGGAATGAACTGTTTCGAGCACCTTCCCGTTGCCCAAGTACATGTGCACGCCACAAGGCAGGCAAGGATCGAAGCTCCGCACCGCGCGCATGATGTCGATGCCTTTGAACTTCTCCTGCCCGTTTTCTTCGAAGATGGGCGTGTTTTGGATCGCATCCTCGTATGGCCCCGGAGTACCGTAGATATCGCGAGGATTCGCGTTCCACGGGGTCGGAGGATACGGATGGTAGTTCGCGATCTTGCCATCGCGGATCACTACATGGTGTGAAAGCACGCCGCGTACGGCTTCGTGGAATCCACAGGAGACCGCGTGCTCCGGAACTTTGAAATCCGTCCACGTTTTTGTTCTGCCAGCGTGCACCTCGGCGAGTGCCTTTTCCATGAAGTGCAGGGCGCAACAGGCTGCATATACCTGGAAGTAGGTGCGAGCCCGATCCCGCTCAATGGCGTTACTCCATTTAGGAATCTTCCACTCAAATTCGACTTCTGGCAGCGAAGCGGTTTTTGGCAAATACATCTTGACGCTCTTTCCCGTCGCCTTGATGTAGCCGATGTCGACCAGACCCGCGAGCGCCGTCGCCCACAGGCGAGCGATCGGACCGCCTCCGGTATCGAGGGCGAGGTGGTCGCCCTTATGCATCCAGCGCGGTGACATCACCCAGGTGTACTTCCCCGAGAAGTCCCGCTTCTGCGGCCGCGGGATTGTGGTCTGGTTCCACGGATGGTTCTTATCCACTGGATTGCCCAACGGATCGGTTTTTACGAACGTCTCCGAAGTTTTCCAGTCGTCGTAATAGGAGCTTCCCAAGAGAATACGAATGTTCAGGTTGATGTCGACCAGATCGGTCGTAACAAGCTGGCCGTCAATGACTACGCCCGGTGTTACAAACATCTTGCGACCCCACTCAGTCATCCGCTTATAGGTGTAGTCACAATGGTCAGGATCGTTGAACGATCCCCAGCAGCCCAGCAGAATGCGTCTCTGGCCGACTTTTTCATATCCGGGGAGGGCTTGATAGAAAAAGTCGAAGATATCGTCGTGCAGGGGCACGACCTTCTTCATGAATTCGACATACTTCATCAAGCGGACCAGGTAATCGGTGAAAAGTTGGATTGTGGGCACGGTGCCCACGCCGCCCGGGTAGAGAGTGGACGGATGCACGTGCCGGCCTTCCATCAGGCAGAACATTTCGCGGGTCATGCGGCTCATCTGCAGCGCTTCGCGATAAAAGGCTCCAGTGAACGGGTTCAGGGCCCGCATGATGTCGGCGATGGTGCGATAGCCGTGCAGGTTTGCGTTGGGCGCGGCTGTCTTCTCTGCTTTGGTAAAGACTGAAGGATTCGTCTCCTTCACCATCTGCTCGCAGAAATCGACGCCGACCAGGTTGTCCTGGAAAATATTATGATCGAACATGTACTCGGCGGCTTCGCCGAGGTTGACGATCCACTCGGCGAGCGCCGGCGGCGCCACGCCGAATGCCATGTTCTGCGCATAGGTGGCGCAGGTGGCATGATTGTCGCCACAAATTCCGCAGATGCGGCTGGTAATAAAATGCGCGTCCCGCGGGTCCTTGCCTTTCATGAAAATCGAATACCCGCGGAAAATGGACGACGTGCTGTAGCACTCGGCAACCTGGCGGTTGTCAAAATCGATTTTTGTGAACAATCCCAGGCTGCCAACGATCCGCGTAATCGGATCCCAGTTCATTTCGACAAGTTTTCTCGATTTGGAGGAAACGTCTTTTGTCGGTGCGGTGATTGTGCTCATGGATGTCTCCTTCGAAATCTTGTCCTTTGCGCCCGCCTTGCTTTCAGTAGGATCGGGGAATGTAGCCGGTAGTGAGATCCGGCCGCGGATGCCGCCACTTGGGCTCTTTGTTCACGGCGTTGTTGGTCATCGTGCGCAAGGCAGAAATTGCCCGTCCGTAAACACCGATGCCGCCAGTCGAAACCTTCGCGCCCGGGGGCTCGTCCATGAACGGCATGAACTTGTCGGGGAATCCGGGCATTGTGCAGCCGATGCAGATTCCGCCCACATTCGGGCAGCCGCCAATTCCCGCCATCCAGCCCCGCTTGGGTACATTGCAATTCACGACCGGGCCCCAGCATCCGAGCTTTACGATGCATTTCTGTGAGCCATATTCCGAGGCGAAATCGCCCTGCTCGTAATAACCGGCGCGGTCACATCCCTCGTGCACGGTTTTTGCGAACAGCCAGGTCGGTCGTAGCTGGTCATCGAGGGGGATCATGGGCGCGAGACCGGCAACCTGATACAGGAGATACAAGACCGTCTCCATGAAGTTGTCAGGCTGGACTGGACAGCCGGGGACATTTACGATTTGCACTCCAACCTTCGAGCGCCACTCCCAACCGAGATAGTCGGCCAGGCCCATGCAACCGGTTGGATTCCCCTGCATGGCGTGGATGCCGCCATAAGTCGCGCAGGTTCCTATGGCAACGACAGCGATCGCTTGAGGCGCGAGGCGGTCGATCCATTCATTCGTCGTAATCGGCTGTCCTGTCTCGGTATCGGTGCCGACGGCGGCCCAATAGCCCTCTTTCTTGATCCGCTCGTTGGGAATCGATCCCTCAACCACGAGCACGAACGGCTCCAGTTTCCCTTCCGCGGCCTGGTGAAAAAATCTCAGGAAATCGTCACCCACCTCGTAGGCGAGGACTGGGTTGTGCAAATGAACTTTTGGCAAGCCCGGAATGGCTCCGAGAAGAACATCCTCCACGCTAGGCTGCATGGCCGCAGTGATGGAAACGGAATCTCCATCGCATCCGAGACCAGCAGTGAGCCACACGATGTGGATCTCCGCAACGGCGGGTGCCTTTTGCGTGACACGACCATACGGTACGGTTTCCGCTGTCATCGCAGAATTCTCCTTTCCGCTCTACATTCCCCAACTACAGCGCCCGGACTGTGTTCGAAAATTGCGTATGGGTTAGCAGACAAACCTGGGTTCGACAAACCTGGGTTCAAGGATCGACGGCTTAGGGCTATATTGTTGAAAAACAGGGGCTATCTCAACCTGATTTCTCTAGCGGGAAAAATCCGTAAGAGAAATGAGGGAATTCCCGATAGGCTGAGAGCTAACTTTTCTTTTCCTGCAACGACCATTCGATCGCATGTTGTACCAACTCGCGACCGGTGCGAAGAGAAAGTTTTTCTTTAAGGTGGGATTGGTACGATTCGACAGTCTTAACACTTAGGTGTAGTTCGTCGGCAATTTTTTTCGTGCTGTGGCCCTCTCCGATCAGCCGAAACACTTCGAGCTCGCGGTCGGTAAGCTCGGCAAAAGAGGACGAACTCTCCTGCGGAGAACCCTTGACGTACTGCCGGAGCAGCTTCCCGGCGACGCGCTCGCTGACATAGATCTCTCCATGCAGGATTCGGCGGACGGCCACGAGCACAGCCTCCGTTGCTTCCTGTTTCATGATGTAGCCGTTGGCCCCGGCACGCAATGCTCGTTCCGCATAAACCGCCTCGTCATGCATGGAGAGGATCAGCACGGGCAAGTCGGGGTGATGGAGGCGAATGCTCTTAAGCAAATCCAACCCATCCGGACCATTTAGTGAGATGTCCACGATGAGGATATCGGGCTTCATCGAGGAAATTCGGCTCAGCGCCGAGATGGCTTCCTCTGCCTCGCCGCATACAGTCAAATCTGCCTCGCGGTTGATGAGCAACGCCAGTCCTTGCCGCACGATCGGATGATCGTCAACTACGAAGATGCGGTGCTTTCGGACGGCAACTTTCTGAGTGTCGTTCATGTCTCCGTCACTTTCGGTTGCTCAATGGGAAAACGGCACAGCACGAGAGTTCCACTCGGAGGCCGGCTTTTCACCTCCAGCGTTCCGCCAACCATCCCAGCGCGATACGTCATGATGTGCAATCCTCGACCCGGGCTGCGCCCGACTCTTTCCTGGATACCCGAGCCGTTATCCTCGATCGTCAGAGTTCCGCAGCCATTGGTTTTCACCAGCCGTATCGTAATGCGGTCCGGTTGCCCGTGCTTCACGGCATTATTCACGGCCTCGCGGACGATATGGTAAAGATGGTTGGCGGAGGCCGTATCTTCAATCAAGACCGGCGCGTCGCACTCGAAGTTGCAACCGACCTGAAATAAATCCTCAACTTCTCGAGCATAGAGTTGAATGGCCGACATGAGTCCGTCGGCTTCTGAAAGGACCGGCAGAAGTCCACGCGACAGTTCCCTGGTCTTATAGATCGCATCGTTGACGAGTTTGACGATTTTCTCGGCGTCGGCTGCCTCCGGCGACTTGCGGTCAAAAAGCTTCTGCTGGTGAGCTTTCGCCATAAACGCGACACCGGTCAGGTGCTGTCCGAGGCCGTCATGCAAATCCTGGCCGATTCGTCGCTGCTCCCGGGTGCTGATCTCGAGCACTGCTTTTTCCAACTGCTTCCGCTCCGTGATGTCGCGGATCGCGCTCGAGACAAATGATCCCTCCTCCGTCTGCAGCGGACTCAGGCTGATCTCGACCGGGAACTCATGACCATCCTTATGTAGCGCATAGAGCTCAAGTCCCGCGCCCATCGGCCGAACTCGGGGTTCGGAGAAATATCGATCGCGGTGCTCGCCGTGCTTCGAACGTTGCCGCTTAGGTACGAGCAGTTCGATTTCTCGTCCCAGCAATTGGTCACGGCCGTATCCAAACAGTTTTTCGACCTGGGCATTCACCAGGACGATTTTTCCCTCACGGTTCATGACGACAACAGCGTCCGGAGCAGCTTCAAGCAGGCCGCGGAATTTTTCTTCGGCACGCTTTCGATCGCTGATATCAATGCCGGAAGAAATGATGTACGTGCTTTCCACTGTCGGCCCCGGCAGGATGGTGGTCGTCCATGCGATGGTTCGCAGGCTCCCATCCTTCATAATCCAGACCCTCTCTTCACTCTGACGCTCGCCGCGCATCGGAATCTTGGAAAAGGACTCGCGATACTCCGCCGCGGCCTCGAACGGGAGAAACAAATTCCACACGAACCGCCCTCGGACTTCTTCGTACTGGTATCCCGTCAACTCCTCGCAGGCGCGGTTGAAGCGCACAATCCGTCCCTGCAGATCGAGCACGATCACGAGTGCACCGACGGTATCAAGGATCGCCGAAAGGAAGTCACTCTGCTGCTGCAACGCCGCTTCCGTATTTTTCAGATGGGTGATGTCAAAAGCGATTCCGTGAATGAACCAGGGCTCGCCGTTTTCGCGGCGCACCATCTTGGCATCACAATGAAACCAGACCACGTGCCCATCGCGGGCTAGCACGCGATAGGCCGACCGCAATGGCTTACCCGTCATGAACATCTCCGACGCTTCCTCGCTCCAGCGCATCTTGTCGTCGGGATGAATCTGGCGATACCAGCGCACCGGATCTTCCAGCCACTCTTCTTGACGGAATCCGAGCGTCGACTCGATTTGCGGGCTGACGTACGTTTCGCCGACTCCCTGATCCAAATAAGCCATGAAGACGATCGCCGGGATCTGTTCGACCAGGGCACGATAGTGAGCCTCGAGGTTAGGTCCCTTTCGTCGCTCGGCCTCCTGGCTGATTTCTGCTGCGCCGGCGCCGGACGGGTTCCTCTGAAAGAACACGCCCGCTAGCTGTTGAAGAATCTCCTCCGCGGCTTCGACTTCGAGATTGGATTGGGGACCGGTGTGAAGGGCCTGCGACATAATTCCTCGTTCCCCTTTTGATGACGTCCTACCGTCAGGGTGTTGGGGCATGCGGCGCGCGGCGGGCACGCCAACTTGGGACTTTGTTCAGTGAAACTTGAGTAAATCGCCGTAAAGCGTTGATAGCACGGCCATAGGTTTGGACAGCAGTGGAAGACAAGAGAGATCCCGGTGGCTGATTCATGAACGGCATGAATTTGTCGGGGAACCCTGGCATCGTGCACCCGATGCAGATTCCACCCACATTCGGACAGCCGCCCACTCCACCCATCCATCCCCGTTTCCCGACATTGCACTGAACGACCGGACCCCAGCAGCCGAGCTTCACGATGCACTGACGGGACCCATATTCCTCGGCAAACTCCGCTTGCTCGTAATACCCTCCGCGGTCGCACCCTTCATGGACCGTCTGCCCGAACAGCCATGTGGGGCGCAAAGCAGAGTCGAGGGGAATCATCGGGGCCCGATCGGCCGCCATGTAGAGCAGATACAACAAAGTTTCGGTGAAATTGTCGGGTTGCACCGGGCACCCCGGCACACAAACGATGGGAATTCCGCCTCGGGACTTCCAGTCCCATCCCAGGTATTCCGGCAGTCCCATGCAGCCTGTGGGATTTCCTTCCATCGCGTGAATGCCGCCGTAGGAGGAGCAGGTACCCGCCGCAATGATTCCCCACGCATACGGAGCCAAGCGATCAATCCAGTTGCATGTGGTTATTGGCTGTCCGTTACGGCTGTCTGTACCCAGAGATGCCCAGTAGCCTTCTCGTTTATTCGACTCATCGGGAATCGAGCCTTCAATGACGAGAATGAATCGCGGCAACTCTCCGCGAGCCGCGCGATGGAAGATTTCCAGGAATTCTTCGCCAACCTCGGGCGCCAGGAATGGGTTGTGAATGATGACCTTGGGAAGCCAGGGCAACGCGCCACTGGTGATGTCTTCCAGGCTGGGCTGGGTCGCAGCTGTGGCGGCGATGGTATCGCCGTCGCAACTTAGTCCTGCCGTGATCCACAGAACATGAAGTTGTTCTTCAGGTCCATGCGCCGCATGAACTACTTCGCCCGAGGCATATTGCATCGATGAACCGCCACTTCTTCTGGGACTTAGACAGACTGCCTGAAGTTGGGCCGGGCCAAAAGCGTTAGCATTCTACATCTGTTTGCCCTCGCACCCTTCGAAAAGCGACGCACTGGAAAAATTCGCAAATGAAGAGAACACCGATGCCCCGGTGGTTTGAATCCATCTCACACGGGTCATATCGCGCGCCGCCGGGCAGCATGTTTTGCATCACGCGGGGTCCCGCCAGACATCTAACCGAACTGAAGTCGGCTTATAGCTATCTGTGCTCGCTCGGTTGAATTGTAAAGGCGCTTTTTCTTCGAGTACTAGTCTCAGTCACGCAATTTAACATCGTGATTGCAATCGGGTTCATTTCTAAGGAGAAGTCATGCAGAAACGTAAACTTGGAAAGAGTGGTCTTGAAGTCTCGAGCATCGGCCTGGGGTGTATGGGACTTAGCTTCGGCCTCGGTCCTGCAGTAGAGAAAACCGTGGGAATTTCGCTCATCCGGGCAGCTGTAGAACGCGGCGTCACATTCTTCGATACTGCAGAAGTCTACGGCCCTTACGTTAACGAAGAACTTGTTGGGGAAGCGCTGGCTCCCTTCCGCCGACAGGTCGTAATTGCCACCAAATTCGGATTCAAGATCGACCCCAATACCGGAAAGCAGGCCGGACTCGATAGCCGCCCTGAACACGTTAAAGAGGTCGCGGAGGCTTCCCTGAAGCGCCTCAAGACCGATGTCATCGATCTGTTCTACCAGCACCGCGTCGATCCGGATGTTCCAATCGAAGAAACCGCGGGCGCCGTGAAAGAGCTCATCCAGCAAGGCAAAGTCAAACACTTTGGACTCTCGGAAGCAGGCGCTAAAACGATCCGTCGCGCGCATGCCGTACAGCCCGTAACCGCGCTACAGAGCGAATACTCGTTGTGGTGGCGAGAGCCGGAGGCGGAGATCATTCCGACTCTGGACGAACTTGGGATCGGCTTCGTTCCCTTCAGTCCTCTCGGAAAAGGATTTCTAACCGGGGCGATCAAGCAGGATACGAAGTTCGAGAAAAATGATTTCCGGAACATCGTTCCCCGCTTCAGCGAGGAAAATCGCAGGGCGAATCAGGCGCTAGTGGATGCGATCGGGCGTTTTTCCGCCCAGAAAAAGGTCACTCCGGCTCAGGTCGCCCTTGCCTGGTTGCTGGCCCAGAAACCCTGGATCGTTCCAATCCCGGGCACTACGAAGTTGAATCGCCTGGAGGAGAACATCGGCGCACTTTCGCTGCAATTGACCCCGCAGGAGCTCAACGAAATCGGTTCGGCCGCTTCGAAGATTCCGGTTCAAGGGGCCAGGTATCCCGAGGAGTTGCAGAAGATGGTCGGTCGCTAAGGCGTAACCGACCATCCAGGTGACAACCCAAGGAGTTCAGTCATGACCGATCGTGGAGACACGCTAAAAGACCGGCTTTCGCGATATCGCGAAATCAAGATTACTGTTACGGGAAGAAAGTCTGGACGTGCAATCTCCAATCCAGTCTGGTTCGTACTGGAAGGCGACGAACTTTATCTGCTGCCGGTTCAGGGCTCGGATACGCAGTGGTACAAGAACGCGCAGAAGAATCCCACGATTGGGATCGATGCCCGCGGTAAGGAAGCTAAAATCAAAACCACTGCCATTACCGAGCCCAAAGCTGTGGCTACAGTCGTCGAGAAGTTTCGCGATAAATACGGTGTCGACGACGTGAAAAAGTACTACTCGAAGTTTGACGTTGCCGTTCGCGCGCAAGTTTAGCGATCGACCCGCATAGATCGCCAGATTCCCTCTGCTTGCGGGTAAATCTGTTGCTTTCGTTCGCTCCATTTTCCCTCATTCGGATTCCTGTCACCGACCTGCGTGATTCCAATCACTGAGCGCTGATTCGCAATCAAGCATAAACACTCCATTCGGCCAACGGTCTGTCGTCTGATCCTGGGCGCGGTCCGGGAGGGTTTTGGAGAGAGAGCGCTGGAATGAAGCGTCTGGCTCGTCATACATAATCATTCTTCGTTCGCCAGCCCGTATCTCTCCCAGGGCCGGATCGGTAGCACCGGGCCATCAGCAACATTCGGTTGCCGCACTTCCGTCAGCGGCCGCTGAGTGATTGCTGCGCTCGCGGTATTGCCAAATACACCGTGCCCGCAACGGCCACGAAGCCGGGGAGAGTCTATGTCGACCGTGCAGAACTCAACGATTGCCGCTCATCTGCGCAAGAGCGGCGTTTCCCGCCGCAGCTTTCTGGAACTCTGCTCCAAACTGATGGTTGCAGCGCCTATCGGCCTCGCCCTGACCACGAACCGCACTGCAGCCCAGGTGGCGCAACTGGTGGGCAAGTCGCGACGGCCATCGGTGATATGGCTGCACTTCCAGGATTGCACTGGATGCACAGAAACGCTGTTGCGGACGTCGGCGCCTGACGTTGCTCACCTGATCCTCGACGTCATTTCGCTCGACTATCACGAGACGCTGATGGCGGCATCTGGCGCGCAGGCAGAAGCGGCGTTGCGCTCAGCGATCGAAGAGAACGCCGGTAAATTTGTTCTCGTCATCGAAGGATCGATTCCGGCCAAAGATGATGGCGTCTTCATGGAGTTAGCCAGCAAGCCGGCGATCCAGGTAGCGAAAGATGTCGCATCGCAGGCGGCGGCCGTGATCGCCATCGGCTCTTGCGCGTCGTGGGGAGGCGTACCTTCGGCCGATCCAAACCCGACCGGCGCGATCGGCGTAGACTCCGTGATCTCCGGCAAGCCGATCATTAATCTGCCGGGTTGCCCGCCTAATCCCTACAACCTGCTGGCAGTCGTTCTGGAATACGTGACTATGGGCCGCCTTCCGGAAGTAGATGACCTGCGGCGGCCGAAATTCGCATATGACCGTGTGATTCACGAGAACTGCCCGCGCCGTGCCCACTTCGACGCCGGGCGCTTCGCTTTCGCATTCGGCGACGAAGGACACAGAAAAGGTTGGTGCCTTTACAAGCTCGGCTGCAAGGGACCGGTGACGCATGCCGCCTGCGCAACTCGCCACTTCAATGAGATTCCCGGGGTTTGGCCGATCGGAACAGGCGTCCCCTGCGTGGGCTGTACGGAAAAGAATGTTGTCTGGAAGATGAGTACGTTCGAAACCGCTCCAATTCACCTCGCGACTCCTCCCGAGACCTATCCCCCGATCTACAGCACTGCAGGCGGCTTGAAGGTCGGGGCCGCAGCCCTGGTCGGCGCAATTGCCGGAGCCGTGAGTGGAGCAGCCTGGGTCGCATCGCAACGCTTCCAGAGCAGCACGGAAGCGGGCGTGGCGCGAGTCTCTGCTGATATTGCTCACCTCGAACGGCTGCGCGGAAAAACTAATGGCGAGCCCACAGGAAAGAAAGAGGACTGATGTGGATATCACTCGGCGACAACTGATCTCGGGCATCGCGAAGGCAGGCATCCCGGCTGCGGTCGCTGTTTCCGTCTGCGCTGAGACGCTGCAGGCGGAAACCATCGAGATGCCCAGCGCCGCCGTCGGCCTGCTTTACGATGCAACCGTTTGCATCGGGTGCAAGGCGTGTGTGGCGGCATGTGCGGAGGCCAACGACACTCCCGCGGATACTCGTGGCGACAACCTCCACCAGGCGCCGTCGGACCTGAACGACCTCACGCGCAATGTCATCAAGCTGTATAAACCGGAGGACGGCTCAGAATTCTCATTCGTAAAACGCCAATGCATGCACTGCCTGGATCCCGCGTGCGCGGCGGGGTGTCCTTTTCAGGCCCTCCACAAGGATCCTGAGACCGGCATCGTTACCTGGACCGCCGAGGCATGCATCGGTTGCCGCTATTGCACGATCACGTGTCCTTACCACATCCCGCGCTTTCAATGGATGGGGTTCAATCCCCGCGTCACGAAATGTGAACTATGTAACCACCGGCTGACGAAGGGCCTTAAGCCAGGATGCACGAGCGTATGCCCGACTGGGGCGGTCATCTTCGGACCGCGGCCAGTGCTGCTTCTCGAGGCCAAGAAACGAATCCGGGAAAAGCCCGGCCGCTATTACAAAAACCGTGTCTACGGCGAGACGGACAACGGCGGCACGCAGGTTCTATATCTCTCCAAGGTTCCCTTCGAAAAGCTGGGGCTTCCCGAGCTTGGACCGGAGTCAGTGCCGGCGAAGACGCTGCGTTGGCAGCGGCGCTTCTACCAATACTTCGCGCTGCCCGCCGTTCTTTACGCGGGTCTGGTGCAGGTGATTCGCAAGAGCTTGTCTGGACATGAGCGGGAAGCTCACGAGCGCGAGAAAGAAACCGGACTGAGGGCACAGGTATGAGCACCGCCACCACGAGAATCGTCGATCGCAATTCCAACCGTTGGGAGCGGACGGTCCCCGTCTTCGGACTGCCCGTGATCAACGGATTTTTCCTTGGCCTTTCAGGCCTCGTTCTGATCGCTCTGGTTCTCACCGCTTATCGAGAATTGGCGGGACTCGGGCCGGTCAGCGGAATGAATGATGCCTACGGTTGGGGCATATGGAAAACCTTCAACGTTATGGTGCTTACCGCGCTGGGCTCAGGCGCGTTCGCAGTGGGCATCTCCGCGTGGGTATTCCGCCGCAAGAAAATGCACACGCTTATGCGCATGGCTTTGCTGACAAGCTTTCTCGCTTACGCATGTGGCCTGCTTCTGCTCGGAATCGACGCCGGGCGCCCCTGGAATTTCTATTGGATCGTCTTCCCCTGGAAGTGGAACATGCATTCGCCGCTCGCCGAAGTTGCGATCTGCATGTCGATTTACGCCATGATCCCCCTGGCAATCGAGAATGTTCCGCCGGTCCTCGAACGGCTTTGGTATTTCGATTCGCGTCTGCGGCCTGGAGTGGAGAAGATCGAGAAAGCGCTCCACTATTTTTTTCCCTGGATCATTGCCGCCGCCTATCTGTTGCCGGGAATGCACCAATCCTCTCTCGGAGCCTTGATGCTGCTAGCTGGAGAACGAGTCCATCCCCTTTGGCAGACTGCCCTCCTCCCCGTTCTCTACCTCGGCGCTGCGACTTTCATGTCCTTCGGATGTGTTGCAGGCACCACCATGCTGTGCTGCCTTGTGTGGAAGCGGGCGATGGATATGGACGTTCTCGACGAAGCGGCGCGCATTACTTCCTGGTTGATTTTCGGCTGGCTGGGATTGCGCTTCCTGGACATTCTCTTACGCCGGGTGATCGGAACCGCATTTCACCTCGATCGTTTTGCGGCGGTTTTCTGGCTAGAAGTCTTTCTCACGGCAATCGGAGGCGTGCTCCTGGTTCGTTCCGTGAAAACCCACGAGACCCGGTTCATGTTCCTCGGATACATCCTCAGCTCGGCGGGTGGCATGGTCTATCGCTTCAGCCCGACCACACTCGCTTTTCGGCCGAACCCCGAAGCGCTGTATTTCCCTGCCACCATCGAAGTCCTGGTGTCGTTGGGATTCATTTCTCTTGGCATCCTCGGTTTTCTCGTAGCGGTAAAGCGGCTGGCGATTCTTCCCGCTCCTCTCTACGAATGGCATGACATGGCGAGCTACTTCCGGTTCCGGCGCCCGTACATCCGGTGGACCGGCTACTTCAAATACGGCTACTTCGGTGAAGACGAAAAGGCCGAAACGGCAGGCGACTGAACATGGCAAAACGAATCACCATCGACCCTATCACCCGCATCGAAGGCCACCTCCGCATCGACGTCGAGGTGGACAACAACGAAGTCAGCAACGCATGGGCTTCGTGCACCATGTGGCGAGGAATCGAGAAGATCCTTCGTGGCCGCGATCCCCGCGACGCGTGGCTGTTCACGCAACGGTTCTGTGGAGTCTGCACGACGGTGCACGCTATGGCCAGCGTGCGGTCTGTGGAGGACGCGCTTAAGCTCGAGATCCCGCTGAATGCGCAGTACATCCGCAACCTGATCCTCATTGCGCATGCGCTGCACGACCACATCGTGCACTTTTACCAGCTTTCGGCGCTGGACTGGGTCGACGTGCTCCAGATTCCGAAGGCAGACCCGGCTGCGACCTCGAAGCTTGCCGAGAGCCTTTCGCCGTGGACTCGCAACTCCCGCAACGAACTCAAGGCTGCTCAGGATCGTGTCAACGCAGTGGCGAGCAGCGGACAATTGGGCATCTTCGCCAATGGATACTGGGGACATCCCGCGATGCGGCTCTCTCCCGAGGTGAACCTGCTGGCTTTTTCGCACTACGTTCAGGCGCTTGAGTATCAACGGAAGGCATTGCAGGTTGTTGGCATACTGGGATCAAAAACTCCTCACATTCAGAACCTGACAGTCGGAGGCGTGGCGAACGCGATCGATCTCGACAGCCAAGCCGCGCTGGGGATGGACAAACTGGAAATGATCCGCAGCCTGCTGGCGGACGTGGTGCAGTTTGTTCAACAGGTCTATTTCGTGGATGTCTGTGCGGTTGCGGCGATGTACCCGGACTGGTTCAAGATCGGCAGCGGCGTTCGCAATTACCTGGCAGTTCCTGACCTGCCGCTCGACAGCAAAGGCTTGGCCTACGACCTGCCCGGGGGCTACATTCGAAATGGCGATGTTGCGGGTGTGAAGGCGTTCCACACAGCGTCGGACCCGGTCTTCCGCCAATCAGTCAGCGAAGATGTCCTGCACGCCTACTATCAGGGCGAGAAGCCGCTCCATCCTTGGGCCGGCGAGACCGAGCCCGCATTTACGGGCTGGAATGGCGACCAGAAATATTCCTGGGTCAAGGCTCCGCGCTTTAACGGAGAACCCATGCAGGTGGGGCCGTTGGCACAGGTTCTGGTGGGCTACGCGCAAGGACATCCCCTCACGCGGAAATATACGGATCTTGCGATTGAAAAAGTAGGCGCCATCAGCGGATCCCGTCCCTCCATCGCGATGCTCCATTCCACGCTAGGCCGCCACGCAGCCCGCGCCATTCGGGCCTGTATGCTGGCCGAACTCGCGCAGAAACACTGGCAGCTACTGGTCGATAACATCGCGAAAGGCGACTATACGGTCCACAATCAGCCCGTCCTGCCCTCTCATGAAGTCGAGGGTGTAGGTACGCACGAAGCGCCGCGTGGAACACTTTCGCATTGGGTCGTGATCAAGGACGAAAAAATTAAGAACTACCAGGCCGTCGTGCCTTCGACCTGGAACGCAAGCCCTCGCGATCGAGCCGGCGCCCACGGCCCCTACGAAGCTTCGCTGCTTCACACGCCGCTGGCGCGGCCGGAGGAACCGCTAGAGGTTTTGCGTACGGTGCACTCTTTTGATCCCTGCATGGCATGCGCCTGCCATGCCTTTGATCGCTCGGGACAGAAGATTGCTGTCGCGAAAGTGTTATGAAACCACGCGTGCTCATAGGCGGCATCGGAAATGTTTTGCTGGGGGACGACGCCGTCGGTCCCTATGTCGTACGCATGCTCGAGTCGCGATACAGTTTCGACGACGCCATTGAAATCGCCGACCTGGGCACTCCGGCTCTTGACCTCACGCACCGTATCGCTGGACAAGATGCAGTGATATTGATCGATTGCGTCGCCTGCGCCGACTATGCTCCCGGAGCGTTGTTAGAGTATCGCAAGGCTGACATTCTCCGCGTGGCGCCCGCGCAACGACTCGATCCGCATTCCCCTGCGCTCTCCGAGTGCATCATGACGGCGGAGATGCTGGGCGCCAGCCCTCAAGATGTTCTTCTCGTTGGAATCGTCGGCCGGAACTTCGAGCCCGGCCGCCCGCTCAGTCACGCGGTACGGGCAGCAGTAAACGGTGCCGTCGATGCAGTCATTGCCGAGCTTGCGCGACTTGGCGTCGATAGCCGGAAACGAACGCTTGGCGAAGAACCCGATCTCTGGTGGTGCGATCCAGAGGCGGAACATCCTCCGTCCTTGCCGATCTCAGCCCGCATGGAAGGATAATCTGACCGATCTTCGTCCTGCATCTTTCGCGCCGTTTATCGCGCGTGAACATTCACCACAGCACTAATTTCGACAGTTCATGGAGCAATAAGCTCCAACGGTCGACGCCGCTCGCCGCCGTTTGGTAAGCTGTCGATTCCTCGAATTGCCCATTGAGAAATGTGGGCAGAGGAACCGCGAATTTCTACCGGCCACGTTGGTTGATCTGCCATGGCATCCGACCCCATCAGCGCCCCTGCGTCAGCGCCCGAAACGGCCGTTTCGCAGCTCGTTTCCTCGCCGCTTACGCGGTCTGCGATTTTCCTGGTTGTCACCATCAATCCGGGTGAAGGAAACCGGGACACCGTGCTTTCTTTTTGCTCCGATCTCTCGGGATTGATACGCGCGGTCGGATTTCGCGACCTGGAAGGCGCTGTTTCGTGCATCATGGGAGTCGGCTCAAACGCTTGGGATCGGCTTTTCGGCGCTCCCCGTCCTGCCGAACTTCATCCCTTTCGGGAGTTCCGCTCCGGGCCGCGACACGCCGTCTCCACGCCCGGCGACCTGATCTTTCATATTCGCGCCAAGCGGATGGATCTCTGTTTCGAACTTGCCACGCAAATCCTGGCTCGCCTGGCCAGTGCGGTTACAACGGTCGACGAGGTCCAGGCCTTCCGCTACTTCGACCAGCGCGATCTTCTCGGCTTTGTGGATGGGACTGAAAATCCGACAGGCGATGCGGCCGCCGATGCCGTGTTCATTCGCGATGAAGACCCAACCTTCGCGGGCGGAAGCTACGTGATTATCCAGAAGTATCTCCACAATCTCGACGCGTGGAATAGCATCTCCACCGAGGCCCAGGAAAAGATCATCGGACGAACAAAAGTTTCTGATATTGAACTCGCCGACTCCGTCAAGCCCGCATCCGCACACAATGCCCTGACCGTGATCGAAGAGAATGGTAAAGAAATCAAGATTCTTCGCGACAACATGCCATTCGGCCGTCCCGGCCACGGCGAATTTGGCACTTACTTCATTGGGTACAGCCGTTCACCACGCACCATCGAGCAGATGCTCGAAAACATGTTTATCGGCCGCCCGCCAGGCAATTACGACCGAATCCTCGATTTCAGTACCGCAGTGACGGGAAACCTGTTTTTCGTGCCAACTGCGACCTTTCTCGATGATGTTTCGCCTGACCAGACCGCGACCGCAGCGGCCGCGGTTGAAACCTCCGCCCCTCCGGCGCCATCCAAGGATGGTTCGCTCGCCATCGGTTCCCTTAAAGGAGAAGATTCCAATGAATAACTTGCACCGCGAGCTGGCTCCGATCTCCGACGCTGCCTGGACGCAGATTGAAGAGGAGGTATCGCGGACGATCAAGCGCTACCTCGCGGGTCGGCGCGTCGTTGACGTTCACGGTCCGGCAGGCGTGGCTCTTTCGGCTATAGGGACGGGCCACTTGCGCCCTATTGCCGCGTCCGCCGAGGGCATCTCCGCTCAACAGCGAGAAGCCAAGGCTCTCGTTGAGTTGCGGGTTCCTTTCGAACTTGACCGGCAGATGATCGACGATGTGGAACGCGGAGCGAATGATTCCGATTGGCAGCCCGCGAAAGATGCCGCTCGCACGCTTGCCTTCGCCGAAGACCGCGCGATTTTCGAAGGGTATGATGCAGCGGGGATCGTGGGCGTCCGACAAGGTACCAGTAATCCGAAAAAGTCGCTTCCCGCCGATGTGCGGAAGTATCCGGAAGCGCTGGCCGAGGCGCTAAGCCAGTTGCGTCTTGTCGGCGTCAATGGCCCTTATTCGATTCTGCTGGGCGCCGACGCTTATACCGAGCTTGCTGAAACCAGCGACTATGGCTATCCCGTGCTCGAACACGTTAAGCGGCTTGCCGATTGCAAAATTATCTGGGCACCAGCCATTGACGGAGCTTTCGTGTTGACAACTCGCGGCGGCGATCTTGATCTTCACATTGGCCAGGACGCGTCCATCGGCTACCTGAGCCACACCGACAAGCTGGTTCGGCTTTACTTGCAGGAAACGTTTACGTTTCTTTATCTGACTTCCGAATCCGCTGTCGCTTTCGCAGCGCCTTCTAAGTCCTGATCGGGTTAGCTGTATGACTCCGATCGCCTGCGATGGAAGCGCCAGGGGGGCGCGTAACAGCGAGGGCACGCCTGCTAGAGGCGCTTCGACGTCGCGGCAGCCATGTATGACTGACAAAGAAGTACGAGTTGCTCCCGCGCCTGGCGAAACATGGCCGCGGACGCTCCACTTTCAAGCAGCGAACGCATCGCGCCTCCCATTGCTGCCAGCATCATCTCAATCGCGAGTTTGTCAGGCGGCGAAGCAATATCCGTCGCCGTTCGAAGCATCGCCTCAACGGCCTTCCGCGACCGCTGCCCAATACGCTTGATCAACGCAGGACCACCGACGTCTGCCGAAACCCGGTACAGCGCCACGGAGATATCGGCGCGCTCCATCTTGGCGTCGACGAATGCTTCCACCATTTCTTTGGTCATGTCAGAAAGCGGCTTATGACATGCGCCCGCACAGGCGGTCTCGACCTTTTTCGCAACGCTGTTCAAGTGGTGCTCCAAGGCGGCGAAGAGCACCGATTGCTTGTTGGGATAGTACTGGTACAGCGTTCCCACCGATACACCGGCGCGATGCGCAATGCGCGTAGTGGTCAAACGGTCCGCACCATGGGTCAGCAAAACCTGAATAGTAGCCTCAGAAATCGCCTCGACCGTGACCGCTGACCTGGCCTGGACGGGCGTCTTTCTTGGCTCAAACGCAACGACGGCATCCGCGGTCATATGCGAACTCCAAACCTGAAGAATCCTTCATCAAATCCATTGTAGCAAGGAGGAAACGAATGATTGAACAAATCCAATTGGGTGGCAGCTTCACCCTACCCGGTACATCGTTGACGGTGAACCGCATGGGTTATGGCGCTATGCAACTAGCCGGACCGGGAGTCTGGGGGCCGCCGCGGGATGTAAATGCCGCGATCGCTGTCCTCCGCGAGGCCGTTGACTCCGGCGTGAACCACATCGACACCAGCGACTTTTATGGCCCCCACATAACGAATCAGTTGATCAAGCAGGCGCTGCATCCTTATCCCGACGGCCTGGTAATCGTCACCAAGCTTGGGGCGCGGCGCGGCGATGATAAGTCGTGGAACCCCGCCCTTTCCCCGCAAGACCTCGTCGACGGAGTGCATGACAACCTGCGCAACCTGGGCGTTGCCGTTCTTGATGTCGTCAACCTGCGGGTCGGGGGAATGCTGGGACCTTCCGAAGGATCGATCGAAGCGCCCCTAACGGTTCTGACGGACCTCAAACGCCAGGGATTGATTCGCCACATCGGGTTGAGCAACGTATCACCCAAGCAGTTCTCCGAGGCTCAGGCGATTACCGATATTGTCTGTGTGCAGAACTTCTACAACGTGGCGCAAAGACATGACGATGAGTTCGTTGATACCCTCGCCGCTCAAAAGATCGCATACGTGCCATTTTTTCCTCTCGGAGGCTTCACGCCACTGCAATCACAAGGGCTCGACGCAGTGGCCGCCTCATTGCAGGCCACTCCGATGCAGGTTGCGCTCGCGTGGCTCCTCCAGCGCTCCCCGAACATCCTGCTGATCCCAGGAACGTCCTCTGTCGGACATCTTCGCGAGAATCTGCGGGCTGCTAGCCTGCGTATCCCGGCGGAACTGGTTACCGAGCTCGACGCAATCGGTCAAGCGCAGCCGGCGTGAAACGTCGCGCCGCCCTCGTCGTTTCAATTCGGGAGGAAACAGAAATGAAAGTATTTGTTACAGGTGCCACCGGCTTCATCGGTTCCGCTCTGGTGCAGGAACTCCTCGGAAATGGACACAAGGTACTCGGTCTAGCTCGCAGCGATGCAGGCGCTCAGTCCTTGCTCACCGCCGGAGCCGAGGTACACCGAGGAAGCCTTGAAGATCTCGAAAGCCTGCGCAGCGGGGCAACCAAGGCCGACGGTGTGGTCCACTGCGCCTTCGACCACAGCGCCTTCGGCCAGGACTTCTCGAAGTTCATCGAGGTCTGTGAAAAGGACAAGCGCGCCATTGAGGCACTCGGAACCGTCCTCGCCGGTTCTAACCGTCCTCTAATCATTACCTCTGGAACAGGAATGGGCAGCGCCGCGGCAGGACAGCCCGCGACCGAGGATCATTTCGATCCTAACCACCCGAATCCCCGTAAAGCATCGGAAGTCGCCGGTGCATCCGTGGCGGAACGAGGGGTGAATGTATCGGTAGTTCGTCTTCCGCAGGTCCACGACACTGCCAAACAGGGCCTGATCACATACGTGGTCAAAGCGGCCCGGGACAAGGGAGTATCCGCCTATATCGGAGAGGGCCAAAATCGTTGGCCCGCAGCTCATGTGCGCGACGTTGCGCGGCTCTATCGGCTCGCGTTAGAGAAGGCCAAAGCAGGCAGCAGGTACAATGCCGTCGCGGAGGAAGGTGTGACGATGCGTGAGATCGCGACGGTGATTGGCAAGAGATTGAACGTGCCTGCCAGCAGCCTGCCTGCGGAAAAAGCGCAAGCGCATTTTGGCTGGCTTGGGATGTTCGCGGCCATGGACATGCCCGCTTCCAGCGCGCAAACCCGCAAAGACCTCGGATGGACCCCAACTGGGCCAACCCTTATCGCAGATCTTGAAAATATGCGATATAGCTGACGACTCAGTTATTGTCACGTCTCGACACTTCGCCCCTTATGATCCAGATTGCGGCGCTCGCAAAGCGCCGCATTTCATGTACCCGCCAATATCGCGGCTTCCCGACTCAGTTTCGGGACTCGATCGTCAGACCAACACTCCGCCAGCTCGATCAGATTTGCCAAACGGGTCCGCAAAGGACGCGAGCTTGCGACTGATCGCGGTCAGAACGAACGGCTCGGTGACGATCACAACTCCCCGCCCGCGAAGCTTGGCGATCGTTTGATTTATGTCGGTGACGGTGAGGCGACGTAGTGGCCACGCAGGTCGGCGAATGGTGATGAGTTATTCTTCCGGGGCGGAACAAAATCCGCCATTTGGCGCTCTCCAGGGGCCAGTGGACCATTTCTCTCAAAAGAAGGTGAACAGTCTATCTCCAAACATTTTTGCGATTTTACTCATTAAGCCAGCCCACATCCGGTCGGAAAACATCGAAGCACTTGTCGGAACTTTTTCTTTGACGCTTTGTCGAATTCCGCTCCGGACATTCGACGATACAGTGAAAGCCGGTTAACCGGCCCACCAAAACCTTCACAGGAGACCGCATGCCACAGTATCTGGTTGCAAACTACCTCCCCGACAACTTCGACCCATCCACCGTAACCGAAGAAATGATGGAGAAGATTCACGCCCTCAACCGCGAAATGATTGCTGCCGGCGTGCGGAAGTTCGCCTGCGGAATTTCTCCGGCTAGCAAAGCCAAGACGCTGCGGAAGCAGCCCGATGGCAAGGTACTCGTCACCGATGGGCCGTACACCGAGGCCAAGGAGCACATCGGCGGTTTCTGGATACTCGAAGCGCCGAATATGGAGGAGGCACTCGTCTGGGCGCGCAAAGGCGCGATCGCCTGCGATGTGGCAGGGGAGGTGCGTGAACTCCTTTTCTTCCCTGCTCCAGAATAAAAACTCAGCGAAGGAACCGGCTTCGAGACCAGGGCCAGAGTCGGGGATCGCGCACTGATGGAACACAGATAATGCATGCTCGGTTCCTTGCCGCTCGCCGAACGCGCAGTGCGGGACACTTTGCGTCCCGCGGGCCCAACGGTCCTGGCTCACGTGAACACTAGACGCGCATGGCAGAGTCACACGACAGTGCGCTTTTGAGTTTGCACATTCCAACATCGCCGTTGGATGCTTTGCCGCAGCAGACATACAGCAACAGCCAAACACTGCAAGCGAACGCTGAAGCTGTGACGCCGCAATCTTTCGAGCCGCCGCATACGGACGACGACGTCGACGAGAGGATCTCCGCTCAAGACAAATTTCTTGACGCGGTCGGATTCGAAAAGGAACCGTTCAATGACGGTGCGGGTGCGATTTTTGGTTGGCCTTTTGGGTGCCATTCCTTCCGACTACCGAAAGGAATGACGGGGACGACGGGACCCGAACTCGCGGCCTCTGCCGTGACAGGCAGCGTTCCACGAAACGAGATGAACTACAGCTTGAGCGGTCGATTTGGCAGAGTTTTCGGGGTCAATAAGTGTGATGGCGATGTTACGCCAACTGACAGCCGGAGTCTCAGAAGAAGGAAAGCACTTCGTTGCTCCAGCCGGTTAAGCGCAGGCAGTAATCCGAGCCAGAAAGATTTGCGCTCTCGGGCGGAAACTCAATTTTCGAACCGGGATTTAGACTCAACCACTCCGGCTTGTTTGGCCTGACTCGCTCTATCGTGTACACATCATATTTGCCGTCTTGGTGCCAGAAGACCTGTCCATTGGAGCCGTAACGCGCTCGATTGATCGTGACAACCATTATCAACGTTCCGGTCAGCGGCCTGATTTCGTAATCGGCGAATGTTTCTTTGCCTTCTTTCGATATGGACTTCAAAGTGCAGAGTGGCGGATTTCTTTTGGCGCCAGTTCTTCCAAATGAACTCATGCATCTGAGCTTGTCTCAGAACACGTTCCGTTGCTCCGATCACGTTGTCGAGCAGAACTTCGAGCGTTGCGCCGCCGTCCTGTTTTTGTCGTTCGCACGCGCCGAGAAGGAGAAACACGAGCAGAAGCGCAACACGCCCAAGGTGCCTTTCCATCAACGGTTCTCCGTGCTGGGATGGACGCCGCTACTACCAGAATAGTTCCTGCCCTCGATGAAGTGTTGAAAACAGGCCTTGACACACGTTGAGCCGCAAAACGGGATTCCATAGCGGCGATTTTGCAACAATCTACCGGCCCAGCACCTGCCAAAGAATATAGGATGGCATACGTTCCGGCGCTCACTGGCAACCGTGCCGGTGGGAGTTGGCCCTCCGGTCAGGCTAACGCAGGAAATGATGCGTCACGCAAATGCCCGGATCACCTTGGAACTGTACGCGCAAAGCACGAAGCCTGGTAAGCAGCAGTCGCAAGGAGTGAACAAGCGGACGCCATCCTTGGGGAATGGCGGGGACGACGGGACTCGAACCCGCGGCCTCTGCCGTGACAGGGCAGCGTTCTAACCAACTGAACTACGTCCCCGGTTTCAATACGGAATGCCAGATGGTGGGCAGTGCAGGACTCGAACCTGCGACCTCCTGCTTGTAAGGCAGGCGCTCTAACCAGCTGAGCTAACCGCCCCTCTTGCCTTCATGCGCGACCAGACAGTCGCGCTGGTCAGAACTCAAATGAGGGGCATCCGCGCGAACCGCGCCTCGACGAGTATACGTGAGCCGCAGAAAAAGGGTCAAACCGCTACACCAAATCGGCGATTGCGGATTTCTGATTGTCGGTATCCGCTTCACAAGAATCCAAAATTTCCGTTCTGGAATCTGTGGGCTTGCGAGGGCGCGTCCTTGAGAACGGCTCCTGCTACACTCGCTCGGTGCGGCGGCTGATCGTCAATGCGGATGATTTTGGTTACACCACTGGCGTAAACCGCGCCATTGTCGAGGCCCACACGCGCGGCATCGTAACATCGTCGACTCTGATGGCGACGGGGCGAGCCTTCGCTATGGCGGTGGAGATGTCACGCACTCTGCCTCAATTGAGTGTGGGCTGCCACATTGTTCTGGTCGACGGAACTCCGGTGTCCCCCTTGGCGCAGATTCCGTCTCTCATAGAGGCCAGTTCGCAGCCACGACTTCGCGACGGACTGAAGGGATTCGCTGCGCGCGCGCTCGCCGGCCGCATAAAGGCTGACGAGATTGAAATCGAAGCTGGCGCCCAGATTCGAAAACTGCAATCAGCCGGGATGGCTGTATCTCATTTCGACACTCACAAACACACTCACCTGTTCCCTACGATCCTGCGCCCTGTCTTGCGCGCCGCTTCTCGTTGCGGTTTGCGAGCCCTGCGCAATCCCTTCGGGCCGCGACTTCCTTTGAAGTCCGATCAACTCCTCAAACGGCCTAATCTCTGGACGCGCTTCGCCGAGATGCGAGTGCTGAGTTCTTTTGCTGCGAAGTTCCGCGAAGCGGTAGATCGCGAGGGCTTCTTCACCCCAGACGGTACGCTGGGAATCGAGGTCACCGGTGCGCTTGATGAAACGCTCTTCCGTGCGATTTCGCAGAGTGTTCCCGAAGGCACCTGGGAATTCGTCTGCCATCCCGGCTACAACGACGCCGACCTGCAGAATGCGAGGACGCGACTGCGTCAATCTCGCGAGGTCGAACTTCGGGTGCTGACGCTTGCCGATGCCCGCCAGTTGCTGGCGCACGAGGGCATCGAATTGATTTCTTATCGGGACCTGACAAGCGGGTCAATACAAGGAACTGGACGTCATCCCGAGCGCGGACGTTTATCTTCGGGTTCCAGCTAAATCTGATTTTTATTTTGTAGAACCGTCCGTCCATTCACGACCACAACCGGAGCTTTGAATTCGAGCACGGCCACACCTTGAATCGTTATCTTTCCATTCGACAAGGTAATCGTACTACCGGAAGCATCCTCGATCACCACTTTCCCTGCCTTTGCCATTGAATCCTCCTTATGCAGATTTCTTTTCTTTCACGGGAAACGTAATGACTTTGCCTCGTTGGCTCGGTGGAATCCATTTGCCAGTCACCCGGAATCCACCCGGTACGTGAAATTCGATTATTTTCGCCATGCCCCATCCCCCCAATGAATATGTGTTCTACGGGCCAAATTCGTTTCACGGAGCCCTGGGGCACTTATCTGTCGTGCATAAGAAACCGCTTTCGACAGGCGGATAATGGGCTTCGAAGCCTAAGGGCTCGGGCGCGGCAAGTACAAATCTTCCATCCCTCCAGACTGCCGGGCACTCGTTCGACGCTTGGTAAACCCTTTGTTTCCTATTACCCCCCGAAGCACTGTCGTAACATTCGCAGTTAACTGTAAGGAGTAAAATGGTTTAGAATTCCACCGTTTCCAGCGCGTGGAGGGATCGCACTCATGTCGGCTCAAGGATCAGCGCCGCGTGCCACCCTTGACCTTAAGGTACGGGTCTGGGGGATGGGTGCGAACAATCAGCCTTTCTTCCAGAACGCGACCGCCCAAAACATCAGTCTTACCGGAGCCTGCATCTTTGGCATCGAGCCCGAGTTGAAGGTGGGCGATGTCATTGGAGTGCAGTACGAGGGTAAGAAAGCTCGTTGCAAAGTGATCTGGGTTGTTGACGCGGGAGCGCTGAAGAAAACGCAGGTTGGGGTACAGCTTGTTGCGGATCAGGAATGTCCGTGGAGCGCCGCGCTTCCCAGCGATATGCAGGCTGAAGAACGCACCAAAATCAGCCAGGATAATCGCAGAAAATTCGCCAGACACCGCATCTCTTTTCCCCTGGAGCTGCGCGACGAGCGCGTCAACACTCCGCTCCGCGTGAATGCTACAGACATCAGCGGCAACGGGTGTTATGTCGAGACGGTCATGCCATTGAGTATTGGGACGGCGTTGAGGGTGGATTTCTGGATCGGGGAAGAGAGGCTCTCGCCCAGCGCAATCGTCCGCACCCGCGACCCGGGCGTTGGAATGGGGATCGAGTTCACCGGCCTTCCTGATGATGCCAAGAAGCGGTTCCAGACCCACCTTGACAAGATGGATCCGAGCATGGCGCTAGGGCCGCGAAACGGCGAATAGACGAGCCCAAGGGTCCGCCAGGCCCGGTTCATGTAAAATCTGCAACCGCAGCAGATTCCAGCCATCGAATTCCACGAGCACCAGGAGCGCACAGCCCGCCGAATGAGGATAGGGATCACGTGTTACCCGACGTACGGAGGAAGCGGCGTTGTCGCGACGGAATTAGGCCAGGAACTGGCGCAGCGCGGACACGAGATTCATTTCATTTCGTACGCCCAGCCGATTCGCCTGCGAGGCGAAGAACCCAATATTCATTATCACGAGGTTGAGGTCTCACGGTATCCACTGTTCGACTACCCGCCTTACGACCTTGCCCTGGCGACGCGGATGGCCGAGGTGGCCCAGCTTTACGATCTTGACCTTCTGCACGTGCACTACGCCATCCCACACTCGGTAAGCGCGTTGCTCGCCCGCCAGATGCTGGCTTCCGGGCCACGAGGCAGACGCCTCCCCTTCGTCACAACGCTGCATGGAACCGACATCACGCTGGTGGGCCTGGACCGGTCCTATCTGCCCATCACACGATACTCGATCGAGCAGAGTGATGGTGTCACTGCCATTTCGAATTATCTGCGTGAGCGGACCCTGCGGATTTTCGATGTGAAGAACCGTATCGAGGTAATTTATAACTCGGTGAATTGCGAGGTTTATCACCGTGATCCCGAGGTGGTCGCCAAGCTTCGCGCCGAGTATGCGCCTGACAACCAGAAAGTACTGGTGCATCTTTCGAATTTCCGTCCGGTCAAGCGCTTGACGGATGTCATCGAAATTTTCGACCGCGTGCGGAAGCAGTTTCCGTCGCGACTCTTGCTGATCGGAGACGGTCCAGACCGCTCAGTGGCGGAATGGCTGGCCGTGCAAAAAGGCATTCATGATGATGTGCTCTTCCTGGGCAAGCAGGATCAGATTTACGACAAGCTGGCTGTCGCCGACATCATGCTGATGCCCAGCGAACTGGAGTCGTTCGGGCTGGCCGCTCTGGAAGCCATGGCCTGCGAAGTGGTTCCGATTGCTACTCGAGCGGGCGGAGTTCCCGAAGTCATCGAACACGGGAAGACTGGTTTTCTCGCCGATGTGGGAGATGTTGAGACCATGGCACGGTATGCCATCGAACTGTTGCGTAACGATCAACAGTTGCGTGAGATGGGGCTACAGGCCAGGGCTGTGGCCAAGGCGAAATTCGATTCCAGCAAGATCGTTTCGGAATATGAGGAGTTTTACCGGCGAGTGCTGGAACGTTCAGCGTAAAAGCCCTCAGGCACTGAACTGGCCGCCTCCACGAGCGGCAGCCGAATCCGGATCAGAGTTCCCTTCCCTTCATGGCTGTCGATCGTCAAGCGGGCCGTGTCGCCGTAGAGGACCTGCAAGCGCTCCGAGACGTTGGCCATGCCGATTCCCATCCCGGACCAACTCTTGTCGGTGATATCAGTTGTTCCCATGCCCACGCCGTCATCTTCGACTTCGATGATCAAACGCGACTCCGTCACGCGGCTGCGCAGGTAAATGCTGCCGCCTTCGACTTTCGGCCCCAACCCGTGCTTGATGGAATTTTCTACCAGAGGCTGGAGCAACATGCTGGGAACCACCACGTCGAGCGAAGCCGGCTCTAGTTCCTTCACCACGCGCAACTTATCCCGACCAAAGCGAACGACTTCGATATCAAGATAGTTGTCGATGAACTCGAATTCGTCGCGCAGTGGTGAGAACGCGTCGCTGCTGCTCAGCAGGCGCCGGAGAATAGTCGCGAGCTTCGAGATCACTTCCCTTGCCTTGTCGGGATCGAATCGCACAAGGGACGAAATCGAGTTCAGGGTGTTGAACAGGAAGTGTGGGTTGATCTGGCTCTGCAGGGCCACCATGCGGGCATGCAGCAGCAGGCGCTCCTGCTCCTCCAGCTTGATTTGGGTGCGCACGCTATTGAAGATTTTCAGCTCGATCCCGATCGCAATCACCGAGGCGGCGTAAATCGCCACTTCCGTCCAGCTCAGGGCGCTGCGCGCATCCTCGAGAGAAAAGATGGAGTGCGGGAAGTAGCGCGAGAGCTCTGTCTGCACGAAGCGCAATCCCACAATCGTTCCGAAAAACATGATCTGCCAGTCGAACAGTCGCGGGCGCGGCAGGTTGCGGCGGATCAGGCGATAGATGCTGAGGTCAATGAAGGGGGAAAACGACCAGATATCTTCTTTGTCCACTGCCATGGCGCGCAGTTGCCCGGCGATGAATCCGCTCAACACCAGAAACGGCAGCCCGGCCCATTCGCCTACCAGGAGCGCCGGAAACCCCATGAGCACTCCGCCCAGCACGCCGGCCAAGCGTCCGCCAATCACTCCCAACAGCAACGTTGTCTCGAGGCTGAGATCACCAGACAGAAAACTTGGCTGGGCTTTGCGGATCCATACGCCCACCATGATTGGCAGTCCGAACCAGAGCACCAGATAAACTTTCTGGCGGAGCGTCCGCTCTTCCTTAAACAATATCGACTTGAATTCCAGAGACCGCACCAGAGTGCTTGAAACCGCGGCGGCGACGCCGAGTTTTAGCAGCAAATGGATGAGGATAAGCCGTGATTCCATGGAATTCAGGAGTAGAGCACTTCGTCCGAGGTTATTTCAAGACTGTAGCACGAACGCAGTGCATCAATAGCCCCGGCGCTTGTCCACGATGAACTGGAGCGGTCGCTTTGACAAATAACGGCGCAGATTCCCGCTGAACAAAGCGTAGTGACGATGCCAGAGTTTCTCGGTCAGCCCAGCCGTATGCGGAGTAATCAGCAGATTGGGAACACTCCACAACGGCGAACCGGATGGAAGGGGCTCCCGGTCGAAAACGTCCAGTGCTGCCCCCGCAATTCGCCCTGAGCGGAGTGCGGCGGCGAGCGAGGCCTCCTCCACCTGCGGCCCGCGTCCGACGTTGATCAGGCAACCTTCTTTCTTCATCGCCGCCAGACGCTGGGCATTGATCAGCCCAGTAGTGGATGGCATGAGTGGAGCGGCAAGCACGACATAGTCAGACTGGCGAAGCATCGTGTCAAGTTCCGATGGAGGAAAAACCTCGCTCACGCCCTCGGGTTTTTCCTTCTCGACATGTTCGCGTACAGCCAAAACTCGCATTCCCAGCGAGGAAGCCATCTGCGCCACACGACTTCCGATGCTTCCTATCCCGATCAAACCCAACGTTGCTCCGGCGATCTCGCGGGGATGTAATCCGTCGTACCAGATTTCTTCTTGTCCCCACTTGCTCTTCTGCTGAAAGATTACGGCCTGTGGAATTTTCTTCGCCAGGGCGAAGATCATTGCCATCACGTGCTCAGCTACCACGGGCCCATGCACCTCACGCGAATTCGTGAGAACCACTTTGCCCTCCACAAGTTCGGGAAACATAAACTGATGAACCGCGGCGGTTGGAGCGTGAATCCACTTCAAGGATCTCGCGATTTTGAACTGCTCCGGCTTCAGAGAGATCGTGAATATCAGCTCCGCATCGCGCAGATGAGGCTCCACTCCTTCGTAGCTATCCAGTTGCACGACCTGCAGCTCGGGAAAATCCATAGCCAACCGCTCCCCAAACCATGCCGGCACGTTCCACAGTTTGAGGCGATGATGGACAACGATCAGGAGCTTCATGGATGCATGCATTTAATCACAGAGAGGATTTATCAGAGCGATCGCGTCGTCAATTGCTTAAGCCCGGAACTTTGCCTGCGGCTTCGGAGTCACTAGAACTGTCATAATTGACGCACGCTGGACTACCGGAGGAGATATGCGACTCACTTGGCTGATATCAGCTCTCTCTGCCTCTTTGTGCCTGCCCGCCGTATCTCAGAGCAAGGAATCTGCTTCTGAGCAGACAGCCCGGCATGCTCTCATCGAGATGTTCCTCGGCACGAGCCCAAATGATTTCGCCAAGCATCTCCCCGAGGATGCTCGCCGTACATTAATCCGGAAGGGCGACACTGCAGAAAGCTCGTTGGTCCTTCGAATCGCGGAAATCGCACGTCGAATCTCATCCCAAGGCGCTCACCGCGAAACCTTCGACATTGGACCGAATATTCTCGTCGCGGACGACAGAAACGGCCATGACAAACTCGAGGTCGCCGTCGAGCACGATAGCTTGCTAGGCGATTCCGAAGAGATCGAACTCTCAATTCATTTGTACCGCGATGGAGAACCGAAAGCTCTCCCCGTAAATCCTCGCTTGCTATTCACGCTTCAGCAAGAAAAAGAAATGTGGCGCCTTGTAGAACTGACCGTGGCAGCGCACATTCCTTTGACTGACCCGGACTACCTCAAGTTCTTGGGTGCGCAACAGGACGAACTGTCTGAAAGTGCCGCGCGAAAACGTCTGGCCATGATTGCCGGCGCCGAAAATCGATACGCTGCGGCCCACGCCGACAAGGGTTATACATGCTCGATGCCAGAACTTCACGCTTCTTCGCCGCAAGATGGGTCAGCATACAGCGCTGGTCAGAGTCATGAAGAATCGAGCAGCTATCACTTTTCCATTACCGGATGTGAAGGCGTACCGGCCTTGGGTTATCGGATACTGGCTGTTCCGGTTGATCCAGACTCGGAGATGAAAACGTTCTGTACCGATCAGACTGGGATACTCAAATTTGCCGAGGGGACCGCGGCGTCCTGCTTCAGCCAGGGCAAGGATTATGTGAATACAACTGCAGATAGCACCTTCACTGTGGACTAAGCCGGGCGTGGAGGGCCTAGCCGAAAGCCAGTTCCTTGGCTCGCTGCGCAGCTTTCACGACGGCTTTGATAAGCGTCACTCGCAGCTTCCCTTCCTCGAGTTCCATGATGGCGTCAATCGTGCAGCCGGCTGGAGTCGTCACCGCGTCTTTCAGCAAGGCCGGGTGGTCACCGGTCTCCAGCACGACCCTCGCTGCGCCAAGCGTCGTTTGCGCCGCCAGAAGAGTGGCGATGTCGCGCGGAAGCCCTACCTTCACGCCTGCTTCAGCCAGCGATTCCAAAATGATGTAGATGTACGCCGGGCCGCTCGCCGAAAGAGCCGTTACGGCATCCATGTGTTTTTCGTCCACAACGACCGTCCGCCCAACGACATCGAACATGTGACTGGCCAGGGCAAGATCCTGTGCGCTGGCGTGTTTGCCTTTACAGATCGCGGTCATTCCGCTGCCCAGCAAACACGGCGTGTTGGGCATGGCACGGATGACGGGGACCTCCGGCGGCAGGCCCTTCTCAATCATCGCGGTCGGGACCGATGCGGCCACTGAAATGATGACCTGTTTGGACGTTATGCTGTCGCGAATCTCACGGATCACTTCCTCGACTACCTGCGGCTTGACCCCAATCACGATGACGTCGGCGTCCTTGGCCGCGACGGCATTCTTCGTGCCGACCTTAATCTTCAGCTTCGAGGCGAGCGCTTTGGCACGCTCTTCGTGAGCGACCGTTGCGCAAGTAGATTTTGTCGACAATAATCCGTTCTTCAGCAAAGCCTGAAGAATGATTCCTCCCATTTTTCCAGCGCCCAGAAACGCAACTTTTTTCCCCGCCAAATCGTTGCCCATATGCCTTGCTCCCTCGCCCCGGTTCTCAGAATCATTGCGAAAGCTGCGTTGAAATTTTCTTATCGCGTGGTGAGCTTTTGGCTATGCTCCATCCATTTCCACGCCGTCGCCACAACCTCGCGCAAGCCGCGCGTCGCTTTCCAATTCAGTAAAGCCTCGGCTTTGGCCGGATTTGCCACCAGGGCCGGGGGGTCTCCCGGCCGTCGCGGCCCTAGTGTTCGGGGCACGCGTCTGCCAGTAATTTCTTCCACCATGGAGAGCACCTGCTGCACCGAGTAGCCACTTCCGGTACCGACATTGACCGCTATACTTTCTTTCCCAGCACTCAGGTGATCAAGCGCCTTGACGTGCGCGGCTGCAAGATCGTTTACGTGAATGTAGTCCCTGATGCAAGTTCCATCTGGCGTCGGATAATCCGTCCCAAATACCTGCAACTCGGGCCCCTGCCCCGCGGCGGCGCGCAGAGCGACCGGGGTCAAGTGCGTCTCCGGATCATGCAATTCTCCGATCTCTCCGCTTTCGTCCGCGCCGGCGGCGTTGAAGTAACGCAGACTGGCATAGCGGAACCCGTACGCCCGGTCGTAGGCCTCGAGAGCCTGTTCAAAGAAAAGCTTCGATACTCCGTAAGGGTTGACCGGCTGCCTCGGAGTGTTCTCCTCGATCGGAACCTTTGAGGGCTCTCCGTACACAGCGCAGGTCGACGAAAAAATGATCTTCTTAACTCCAGCCTCTAGCGCCGCATTGAGCAGCGACAGTCCGCCTTCGACATTGTTTCGAAAATACTTTCTGGGATTCGAAACTGACTCGCCCACATAGGCGTAAGCAGCGAAGTGCATCACGGCGTCCGCCCGTGCGAGGACTCGTCCCAGGGCTACCGGATCCAGCATGTCACTCTTCACGAATTCGAAGCCGCGGGCCAGAAATTCATATCCCGTACTTAGATTGTCGAAGATGATGACTTCGTGTCCCGCGTGCCGAAGCGCACGCGCCGTGTGACTTCCGATGTATCCCGCCCCGCCGATGACCAGAACAACCACATTCGTATCCTCTCGCGAGTGTCTGTATTACGGGGCATCCGACGCTGAAGCCCCATGAATTCAATTGGCACTACGGATTATACGGGCTTCGTGTGGGCGTGGAGACTCGCCACCGCAGATTCGTCTTCGATCATGGCAACTGCTAAGATAGCCACTTTAACAAGGCGTTCCCGTGAACTACGAAGAGCCATCCGCACTTCCGCCGCAACCAAACCCGCAGGCAGAGAACAATCCAGTTCAAACTGTGCCTGTGCCGATGGTCCAAGGGGCACCCGCCGAGTTGGCGGTGAGCCCGCCCGTGAACATACCGCCTCAATACGCCGATCGCCGAACCGGCCTGGTTATCTTTGGCGTCGGGCAAATCATCCTTGGATTGCTGGCAGCGCTAATGGTGCCTCTAGTGGCGCTGAGTGTGTTCGTGTCGCACCTTGCCCCTGGAGCCCGGATGCGCCCGGGACAATTTCTCGGCGCGATTGCGAGCTACGCCTTCATCGCGGCTGCGCTATTGACGCTCGGAATTGGATCGGTGCAATGCAGGCGCTGGGCGCGCGCGTTGACCGTGGTCACGGCCTGGTACTGGCTGGTGACTGGCGTTCTCATCACGGTTTTGCTGACCGCGGCTCTGCCTGTGACCGTCAAGGGCATTCTGCAAGCGCAGCGGGGTGCGGCGGCAGGATCCCCAGCGCTTTCCGAGGGAGTCATGGCGGTGATTCTCACCATCATCATCGTCTTCGCGGCATTTTTTCTGATAATTGTTCCGGCGGCTTTCGCAGCGTTTTACGGGCGTCGCGACGTTGCCGAGACGTGTCGTCACCGCGACCCCGTAGAACGTTGGACCGATCGCGTGCCTTTGCCTGTGCTGGGTGCGTGCCTGGTGTTCTCCGTCCAGTCGCTTTATCTGCTGCTTACCGGTTTCTCGACCCCGCTGTTCCCATTTTTCGGCCGTTACCTGACGGGAGTTCCTGGCTTCGCCTGCTACCTGACTTTTGCCGTCGTGGATGGCGCACTCGCAATTGCGTTCTACGGACTGAAGCCCGCTGCCTGGTGGGTCGCCGTAATCGCCGCGCCGATCCGGCTGGCTTCAATGGCCCTCACGTTCCTCAAAGCTGATTTGATCCAGGCTTATTCCAAAATGGGCTTTACGAGCGAAGAACTGAAAGTGGTGAACTCGAGTCCCTTGCTGCGCGGCCATGTGCTGTTGTGGTGGGGCCTGATTTCCGCGATTCTGTTTCTCGGATACGTGATTTGGCTAAAGCGCTACTTCCAAACTCGCGTCAGCCCGCAAGTGCAAGCACTGCCGGCGCAGGTCTGATAAATTCCTGATAAAGGGCGATTTGCCTTCCCGGGGGTTTCGATGAGCGAAGCTTTAGCGGACAAGAAGTGCGTACCATGCCGCGGCGGCATGCCGCCGTTGCGAGGAGCAGAGCTCGAGAAACTGCATCACGCGGTCCCGAAGTGGACGGTCCACAACGAACATCACATCAGCCGGGCATATTCCTTTCCAGATTTCCAGCAGGCCCTGAATTTTGTCAATCAAGTCGGGGCTGTTGCCGAAGAGCAAGGACACCATCCGGATATCCTCTTGACCTGGGGAAAGGCTGAGATAACGATGTGGACGCACAAAATCGATGGTCTCAGCGAGAGCGATTTCGTCATGGCTGCCAAGATCGATCGAATCTACGGCTAGCTTCACGGACCCGCATCGGCAGGAGATTGAATGGATTCCTGCCGGGATCGCGCACTGAACAGAGACCACGCCAACAGTGTCGCAGGAATCAGCATCAGAACACCCGTTCCCGCGGCGACTGTATGCGCGGAAAATCCCGAATCGAGAAAGCGTCCGGCAATATAGGCCGTCACGGCAAACGACAAACTTCCTAGCCCCAAGTCCGCGGCGAAGACCCTGCCTCGAAATCGATCTTCGGTGTGCAGTTGCAGGAGGGTGGTCGAGAACACCCAAACGGTGGAACCACCCGCGTGCGCGATCAGCGCGCATAACGCGGCCAGCCAAACGCTCCTACTGACGCCTAGCGAACTGTAGCCGACGCAAATTGTGAGGTAGCCAAACAAGATGCCCAGGCGCAATCGCTCGTCTCGCTGACCCGCCCAGCGCGCCGAGACCAAGGGCCCTACCAGAGCTCCAACCCCGCGGCCGCCCAGCAGAATGCTCATGCCCAGCATAGCGGCCCCTGCCGGGTCAATTCCTGCGCGGTGTACGGCAAATTCGCGCGCACCCATGACCGTAAAGATCACCCAACTCGGGCCGACCATCAGTTCGCCCGCTTTGGAGAACACCGTCGGCAACAATGTCCGATGACTCCGGATGTAGCGGATCCCTTCCAGGACGGGCGAGAAATCGACAAGATCGCGCGCCCGCAACGGGGACGCGGATTCCGTATGCGGTTCAACAAACCGCATCCCTTGAATCAGGAGCGCCGACGCCAGAAACGACAGGGCGTTCAACACGAACACAGCATTGCGTCCGAAAAAAGCTGCCACGACACCGCCGATCGAAGCACCGATCATCAGGTTCACCGACCAAGTCGCCGACGAGAGCGTATTCGCCACGAGCACTTCGCTCTCGCTCGCGATATTCGGAATCACGGCGCTGCGGGCCGGCTCGAAAAACGCAGTCATCGAGGTTTCCGCTACAAGCAGCACATAGATCAGCCAGACCATCGAGGGCGAGCGCACGAATAGCATCGCCAGCACGACTACAAAGCGGACAAGATCGGCAGCGATCATCACATGCTTCCGCCGCAAACGGTCGTTGACCACGCCTGCCGTTGGACCTACCAAAGTCTGTGGGATCACCTGCAGCACCAGCGCCAGCGCAACCGACTCTGCACGCCCGGTCAATTGCAGCAGCAGCGTGTAGATCGCCAGCGTATAGAACCAGTCGCCAATCTCACTGACGATCTGCGCCAGCCAGAGCCGGCGGAAATTGCGATTTCCGCCCACCAGCCGCGCATACGAGGGCAGGGATATCGTGACTGTGCCGTGCTCTGGTTCAGGTTCCATGGGAATGTTCAGGGTAACCGCAGGGGTGGCAAAGGGGCAAAACCCGTCTGAAACTGGAGGTTGATCCTCGTCTGACTCTACGGCCGCAATTTGACTTTCAAGTCCGCGGCGATCTGCTTCCCATGAAAGCGTCCGTTCTCGATGAAGATCTCGTTCGTCCGCGAACCTGCAACAATCACGCCGGCAACGTAAATCCCACGAACATTGCTCTCCAGCGACACCGGGTCGCAGACCGGGCGGCACTGCTGCTCTGACAATTCAATTCCCATGCTGCGCAGAAAATCGTAATCGGGATGGTAGCCGATCATGGCCAGCACGAAGTCGTTCTTCAGCCGCACAGGACCGGTCGGCATCTGCACCACCACGTGATCGATACCGATCTCCTGCACCCAACTGTTGAAGTAGGCTTCGATTTCGCCATTCTTGATCCGGTTCTCCAGGTCGGGCTTGATCCAATACTTTACGTGATGATGGAGCTGCGAATCGCGGTGAACCAGCGTGACGCGAGCTCCATGGCGCCACAAGTCGAGCGAGGCGATCGCCGCCGAATTTTTCCCACCAATCACCACCACATCGGTGTCGTAATACGGATGCGGCTCGCCATAGTAATGCGAAACTTTCGGCAAGTCCTCGCCCGGAATTCCCAGCTTATTCGAGAGATCGTAATAGCCGGAGGAAACGATCACTTTCTTCGCCCGGTAATCGTGTGGACGTCCGGCCCGGTCGGTCGCCGTAATGGTGAAATCGCCATCATCGCCAACCACGGTTTTGACCCACTCGTATTGCCGCAAATCCAGACGATAGTGCTCCGCCACTTTGCGGTAGTACTCGAGCGCTTCCTCGCGATTGGGTTTCTGTTGCGCCGTGGTAAACGGGATATCTCCGATCTCCAGCAACTCCGGGGTTGTAAAGAAAACCATGTTCGCCGGATAGTGAAACAGCGAATTTACCAGGCACCCTTTGTCGACAACGATCACCTTCAGCCCGATCCGTTGTGCTTCGATGGCGCAAGCCAGCCCTGTCGGCCCCGCACCGATAACCAGCACGTCGGTGCGCATCTCCTCGCGCGGCTTCAGCTGCGCTTTCGGCAGGATGTCGAGTTCTTCATCGGTGAGAAATTCGGGCATGGTAGAGCAGGTAGCCCCGGACCGCTTGCATGCGACAGACGGGGAAACCGTTGATTCTAGCATGCGCCGGCGATGCCCCTCTGCGGTTCTACCTCAGGCACTGTATGCAGGCGCTATAATTTTCGGTTGCTCTGATCTTGCCGATTCCTTCAGGAGCGTCATGTCCACTCTTATCGCGTCCACCGTCCCGACCCGCATCGAGTCCGACAGCATGGGGAAGATCGAAGTACCGTCGAATGTCTACTGGGGTGCGCAGACCCAGCGCTCGTTGCTGCACTTCAATATCGGGCGCGATACCATGCCTCCCGAGTTGATACGGGCCTTCGGCATCCTCAAGAAGGCGTGTGCCCTCGTGAATCAGGACTTGGGCAAACTTCCCGCGGACAAAGCCAAACTTATCGTGCAGGCGGCCGACGAAGTCATTGCCGGAAAGCTGAACGATCAGTTCCCTCTCCGAATCTGGCAGACCGGAAGCGGCACCCAGACGAACATGAATGTGAATGAGGTCATCTCGAACCGGGCCATCGAAATCGCTGGCGGCGAGATGGGATCGAAAAAGCCAATTCATCCCAACGATCACGTCAACATGTCGCAGTCCTCGAACGACACATTTCCTGCCGCCATGCATATCGCCGCGGCAGATCGAGTGAAGAACACGCTGATTCCTGCGGTTAAGGCCGTGCATAACGCCATTGCAGCGAAGGCCAGGGAGTTTGAAGGCATTGTCAAAATCGGCCGTACTCACTTGCAGGACGCCGTTCCCTTGACGATCGGGCAGGAGTTCGGAGGTTGGGCGAGCCTGCTTGAACGGGATATCCACCGTCTGGAGCAGGTTCTGGAAGGACTTTATGATCTCGCCATCGGCGGAACCGCCGTCGGCACCGGCCTGAACACGCACCCGGAATTTGCTGAGCGCGCCGCGAAAAAGGTCGCGGAACTGACGGGGCTTCCCTTCCGTTCGCATGGAAACAAGTTTGCGGCCCTGTCCGCGCATGACGAGATTGTTTTCGCCCAGGGTGCCTTGGAGACGCTGGCCGCATCGTTCATGAAGATTTCCAATGATATTCGCTGGCTTGCATCGGGCCCACGTTGCGGCCTCGGGGAGCTTTCGATTCCCGAGAACGAGCCGGGCTCTTCGATTATGCCAGGGAAGGTGAATCCCACCCAATGTGAAGCGATGACCATGGTCTGCGTTCAGGTTCATGGCGCGACTGCGGCGGTTGGATTCGGCGGCTCTCAGGGAAACTTCGAGTTGAACGTCTATAAGCCGGTGATCATCTATAACTTCCTGCATTCGGTAACGCTGATCGCCGACGCTTGCCACGGTTACGTGGAGTACATGATCAAAGGCATTGAAGTCGATCGCGCCAAGGTCGACTGGTATGTGAAGAACTCACTCATGCTGGTCACAGCGCTGGCTCCGAAGGTGGGTTACGACAAAGCCGCGCAGATCGCACATACGGCGCACGTGGATCACTCGAGCCTCCGGGAAGCCGCGCTGAAGCTAGGCTACCTGACAGGCGAGGAATTCGATCAGCTTGTGCAGCCAGAGAAGATGACGCGCCCGTAGCGTGGTCTTCGATCTTGTCTTTAGGCCGGGAGGGCTAAACGCCTTCGCGGCGGGCCGGCAGGATGCCGGCGCTATACGTTCGGCGCTACCGCTCAATCGGTAGCCGCTGGTGCTTCCGTTGCCGGCAGCTCCGTCCGAGCTTCGTTCTTCGGCGCCGTCGTGATCACTACGACACTTGCCAGCACCAGCACGGTTCCCAGGATCGTTCTGGGACCAAGCCCTTCGCCCCCAAAGAAATAACCGATCAACACTGCGACGACCGGGTTGACATAGGCATAGGTCCCCACTTTGGTCGGCGATTCGTGGTGAAGCAGCCAAACGTACGCCGTGAACGCGATGATCGATCCCGCGACGGTGAGGTACGCCAGCGCCAGCCACGCTCCTGCAGAAACCGTCTGCGCATGGAATCCCCGAAATTCTCCCAGCAGTGCAGAAGTCAGCAGGAGAAACACGCCTCCCGCCAGCATCTGCACGCCCGAGCTCATTGCTTTCGCGGCGGGAAGCGGCAGCTTGCGGCTGAGTGACGCCGCAACCGACCAGCTCACGGCGGCAAAAACCAGCGCGATCGCACCCGTCCTGTCGATCGCAGCATCGCCAAGGCTGGCCGATCGACCGACCAGAACGACAACACCGCTCAACCCAACCAGCAATGCCACGGCCAGACGCGCAGTCAATCGCTGCGTCCGCAGGACCACAATCTCACCGATGGCCATGAATACGGGGATGGTCGCCAACATCACTGCCGCAATTCCTGAAGGAACCCGCTTCTCCGCCCAGAACAGCACGCCATAATCGAAAACAAAGATGAGTATCGCCAGAAAGCTGGCCGCACTCCATTCTCGTGATGAAGGCGAGGGCGTCCCCTTCAACCGCATCCAGGCATAGAGCGCGAGGCCAGCCAGCAGGAATCGTAAGGCTGCGAGCAGAAACGGCGGCACTTCGCGAACTCCGACTCGGATGGCGAGGTACGTCGATCCCCAGACGAAGTAGATGATCGCGAAGGCCAACAAAACCTTCCAACGCCGTGGCTGTGCGAGCGCGTCCATTGTTTTCTCTGCTAACCGGACAATCAGCAGACTATTCCCGGGTTGGCTGATTAGATCATCAGCATTCCGTTCGGACGCAGAGATCAGCCATAAAAATATTTTATGGAGAGAACAGAGGTGATCAGAGAAAAAAGCGATTCGTCACTTCTTCAGCAAGCTGGTGTGGCTTGCTACGCACTGCCACTGTCCAAGATCGAAGACCCATGTATCGGTAAACCGCCCCACATGGTCGTAGGATTTGCCCTGGTAGGTTCCCTGCGTGTGATACGTTCCGGTGACAACGGCGGTGTCGCCGAAGAAGTTCATCTTGACATCCTGGATGTTGGCCAGGGTGGGCTTGAATTGCGGGTCCCGGATGTCGGCAAGGAATTTCTGCTTGTCGCTGACCTCGCCATCATACTCAGTATTGACGAAGCGGCTTGCGACCAGGGCGTTCAAAGACGAGGAATCCCGGTTCACCTGGGCCTCATTCCAGAGGCGCTCAAGGGCCAGAAGCTTGGTCTCGCGAGGGTCTCCCTGCTGAGCCAACGAGACAATAGAGCTCAGAGCCATCAGGACGAGGCAGGAGACAGTGCGGATCATGGTCTTACACGTTCGCCGGAATCGCGGCGCGAGGACGAACGTCATCAGACCATAGCAGCCTGGAAACACCGTTGCCCACAGAAAAGCTGACGGATAGCGTTACGAACGTCACTGCAAATGCACGAGGCCCGGCTTTTCAATCTTCAGTACGCCCAACGCAGTAAAGCCGCGCCGATTGTGAATCCGGCACCTACTGCTGCCAGCAGCACCAGGCTTCCCTTCTTCAGCTTGCCCTGCTCAATGGCAGTACCCATCGCCAGCGGAATCGTCCCGGCAGTCGTGTTGCCAAAGCGGTCAATGTTGATGATCACCGACTCCGGCCGCAGGCCAAGCCGGTCCACCGTCGCGCTGATGATTCGGAGGTTGGCCTGATGCGGAATGAAGGCGTCGATGTCGGTACCCTTCAGGCCATTTCTTTCGAGCAGCTTCTGGCACAGCTCCGTCTGTTTCCTGACAGCGAATTTGAACACTTGCTGCCCATCCTGATGCACGTAGTGCATTCGTTTCTCGACCGTTTCCTTGGTCGCCGGGTGCAGACTTCCACCACCGGGCATGTACAGATAACACCCTCCCGAGCCGTCGACCTCGTGGATGAAGTCGATCAGTCCCTCATCGTCGTTCTCTGCGGGCTCCAGGATTGCCGCGCCCGCGCCATCGCCGAAGAGAACGCAGGTGGCTCGGTCGGTGTAGTCGATGATCGACGACATTACATCCGCGCCGATCACCAACACGCGCTTGTGCACCCCGGTCCCTATGAACTGAGCCCCGGTCTGCAAGCTGTAAACGAAGGCCGAGCAGGCTGCCGAGAGATCGAATCCCCAGGCTCCCTTTGCGCCCAGCTTGTTTTGTACAAGACATGCGGTGGAAGGAAAAAGCATGTCGGGAGTTACGGTACCGACGATGATCGCGTTGATGTCGGTGGCCGCGAGTTGCCGCTGTGCCAGCGCTTTCTTCGCCGCTTCCACCGCCAGATCGCTCGAAGCGACTCCCTTCTCCGCGATATGCCGCTCGCGAATGCCGACGCGAGCCATGATCCAATCATCGGAGGTGTCGACCATGCGTTCAAGGTCGGCATTGGTAAGAAGACGTGGAGGCACATACGTGCCCAGGGCACTGATCTTGGCGCGAATCGGTTTCGTCAAAGAGAACCCCGTGTTTAAGAGTTCCCATATTCTGAAGGATGGACAGGAGGAATGTCTAACTGCAAGGGTCAGGGGTAAGCGGATTAGGGCTCACTATTTTTGGGCGGACTTGAACCGGGGAAACAAGAACAATGACAACAGTTGAAACCTGGCACTTACCAAACTAGCCCCTGACCCCGGACCTCAGAACTCCCACTTCATCAGCGTCGCGCCTGATGTGAAACCCGCACCGACTGATGCGATCAGAAGCGTGTCGCCTTTCTTCAGTTTGCCCTCTTCCAGCGCGGTCTTCATCGCAATGGGAATCGTGCCCGCCGTCGTATTGCCGAACCGGTCAATGTTGATGACGACCTTCTTCATCGGCATTCCCAGCCGGTCGGCGGTCGCCGTGATGATGCGGCGGTTTGCCTGATGCGCGATGAAACAGTCGATGTCCTTCCCGGTTAGCCGATTCTTCTCCAGGATGCGTTCCGTCATCTCCGACATTTTCTTAACCGCATACTTGAAGACATTCTTGCCATCCTGATGAATATAATGCATTTTCTTATCAACCGTTTCGTGCGATGCTGGGTTTAGACTTCCTCCGCCCGGCATGAAGAGAAACTCTCCTCCCATGCCTTCGATCTGCGCGACGTGATCGATGACTCCTTCACCATCCTCCGCGCGTTCCAGCAACACGGCGCCCGCGCCATCCCCGAAAATGATGCACACTGCGCGGTCGTTGTAGTCGGTCATGGACGAATTCACATCGGACCCGATGACCAGGACCTTCTTGTATTTTCCCGACTCGATGAAACTCACCCCCGTGTTGAGGGCGTAAACGAAGCCTGAGCATCCGGCTGAAACATCGAAACCCCATGTTTTCTGAATTCCCAGTTTGTGCTGCACGAGGCAGGCTGTGGAGGGATACATCATGTCGGGCGTGACGGTCCCGACGACGATAAGTTCGACTTCCTGCAAATCAAAAGGGTGCGACTCCAGGAGATTCTTAACCGCGGCGACCGCAAGATCGCTGGCGGCTACGCCCTTCTCGACGATATGACGCTCGCGTATACCCACCCGCTCCATGATCCATTCGTTGGTGGTATCCACCATTTTTTCCAGATCGGCGTTAGTAAGAACGCGGGGCGGAACATACGTTCCGAGTGCAGTGATTTTGGCGCGCACGGGTGCAGTCAAAGAGGGCTCCTGATAGCACAATCTATAAAAATCGAAACCCAATATTTTGCAGGATTGAGCGAGGAAAGTCTAACGGTCAGGGTCTTCCGCACTGGGTATACGTCGTGGAGAAACTCAAGAAGAAGGCGTGACGCGAGAACCTTGATCGCAGAATTAAAAAGAGGGGGTGTGGGTCCGCCACGCCCGTCGCGAGAGCAGGCGCTCCCGCGACCTTCAGCGCCAGGTCAACAGTTCGCCTTGTTGGAATATGGAATTAAGCTGCGGGTCGAGCTCTCTCATATTCCATCCACTCCCGAACGAAACCAGGACAAGAAATGATGCCAAACTGCTGGTTCTCCCCCTGCGTCAGATAGTGCAACGCGGCATGATCCAACTCTTCGATGCCGGCCAGATTCAGAACTGGCCAGAGACGGAAATCGCCGGCGGAATGAACGAGTTGTTCGAGATACAGCAGGTGTGTCTGAAAAAGTTTCCCGGAAACGCGGATCGTTACCGTGGCCGTGTCATCTTCGAAAAAAGGGTTCCCAGTGCCCATCTTGGCGTCGTTCTCCGTCATGGATTCAGCGGCCCGAGCGGAGGGGTCACGCTGTAATACCTTGGACGCGCGAAGAACACTTTCTTGCGCAAAGAGTCGTAATGAACGTGTAAAGATTGGTAACAGGGATGGGGGCGTGGGTTTAGCCAGGCACCGGGAACTCACTGCACACGCAAGAGCCCGTTACCGTTGCTTCCTTCCGGACCTGGCGGGGTTGGCGGGAGTGCGTCGCGCGAGACCGATGCCTGACCTCAACGATTCTAGCATCCCGCTTATTCCATCTCGGCGGCTTGCAATCTACCACTGGAGACAATGTGACTTTCGGTGCAGGAATCTCGACGACACGCCTTCCCTTCTCGAAGGCATTGTCGAACAATAGAGTCTGGCATTCCAGGCATGGTCGCCGCAGATACTGGCCCGACATCAAAGTATGAGCTTCGCCTCCCAATCCGCAGTGAAGTCATGGACGCAGATCGTCGACTTCTACTTTGAGATTGCGCTGTATTTCCTGGTTGCGACTGGGTTTGCGGTGTTGGCGAGTACTGGTGGTCTCGACCTGCCCTCGACGATCCTCATGATCGCCGCACTCCTCCTGCGGGGATTCTCCCTCTCGGCGCGCCGCCAATTCATCATTGCGGAGCGTTGGACGACTCCGCTCACCCTCGTTTACTTTGTTTTCTTCGCAGCCGACTATTTTGCGCTGTCTCGCGCTTTCCTGCCCGCGACGATCCACCTGGCACTCTTTGCGGTCGCAGTCCGCATGTTCTCGCTCCGGCGCGACCGCGATCACGTCATGCTCGCCATCCTGTCATTCCTGATGGTTCTGGCGGCCGCGGTCCTGACAGTTGACAGCATGTTCCTGTTTTCGTTTGCCGCTTTTCTGCTGATGGCGGTTGCAACCTTTGTGCTGCTGGAGATGAGGCGTTCGGGGCAGAGCGCGACTCTGAATTCGCGCCAATCTCACGAAGTGCAAGACCAACGGCAATTTGCGGCGTCCCTGGCCCGCATGGCTCCCGGCCTCATGCTCCTGATTCTGCTTGGAGCCGGCGTTTTATTCTTCCTCCTACCGCGACATTCTGGCGGATATCTCGGCGGTTACGCCTTCGGGACAGACTTTTCGTCGGGCTTCAGCGATCACGTGCAACTCGGGCAGATTGGCCGGATTCAGCAATCCAACACCGTGGTGATGCATGTGCAGGTCGAAGGAGATCACACGGGGCGTTACGACCTGCGCTGGCGCGGCGTCGCCTTGGCCGACTTCGACGGACATACCTGGTCGAAACCGCGCGACCAATATCCCTTAGAGGGATCGCCGGAGAGCGGATTCGCTATTCCGCATCCGGCGCAATCCGCTTCGTCTTCGGTGGAAGAACCTGCGACGCCTCGCCCTAAGATCATTCACTACCGCGTGCTGATGGAGCCAATCGGGACGAACGTGTTCTTCGTAGCTCCCTGGGCACGCAGCTTGAGCGGCGTGTATCAGTTGCTCGCTACCGACAATGGAGGCGCGGTTTATAACCTCGACCTGCAGCACGCTGTCAGCCGCTACGAGGCCATCTCTGACATCTCCACGCCAACCGCCGATCAACTGCGTAACGCCAGGCAAGATTACCCAGACGAACTGGACGGCGACTACTTCCGATTGCGCATGGTTGATCCCCGGGTGCGGCGGCTTGCCGAGCAGATCACTTCATCAGCAAAAACGGAGTTCGATAAGGCGTCTGCGATCGAGACTTATCTCAGAACGAGGTATCAATACACGCTGGAATTGCCTCGTGCTACGCCCGAAGACCCCATCGCCAATTTCCTCTTTGAGCGCAAGCAGGGCCACTGCGAATACTTCGCGTCCGCCATGGCGGTCATGCTGAGGACGCTCCATATTCCCTCGCGGGTTGTGAATGGTTTCCGCAGCGACGAGTTCAACGACGTCACTGGCAACTACGTCGTGCGCGCCAAGGACGCCCATGCATGGGTCGAAGCCTACTTTCCAGGTTACGGCTGGCAGACCTTTGACCCGACACCGGGAGGAGGGTCGAGCATTCCCCAAGGATGGGCGCGCGTGATGCTGTACGTCGACGCCATGTCTTCGTTCTGGCGCGACTGGATTGTCAGCTACGACACCTCGCACCAGTACGTGATCGGCCAGAGCGCCCTGATCGAAACACACAACCTTTGGGAGAGATCGCGGGCCTGGTCGCGCAAGCACTACGAATCCATTCTGCTGTGGGCGCACCGGACACAGGACGAAGCACAGCACTCACCCACCCGCTGGATCCTGGTCGCCATCATTCTATCGGTCTCGTTCCTGCTCGTGCGCAATCTCAAGCGGATCCTGCAATTGGTCCGGGAATATCGCTTGCGCCGCCACCCGGAACGTTCTCCGGAACTGGCCGCCTCGATGTGGTACAGCCGTATGACTCGCTCGCTGGCACGTTCCGGCCTCGAAAAAGTTGCCAGCGAAACCCCACAGGATTTTCTCCAGCGCATCTCCGATTCGAACTTGCGGGAGCCGATCTCGCGATTCACCGAAGTCTACGAATCGGCCAGGTTTGGCAATTCCGCGGAAGACGCGGGCCGCTTGCCGGAACTCTGCGAAGAGGTCGAAACCGCCGCGCGACGCGGCTGACCCTCGGCTTTCTCTTTCCTCATGAATCTGTTTAAATCAAAAAAGAGGTTGGGGCAGCGCATCGTCTCTGATCGTCGTGGTCGATATTCATTCGCACATTCTGCCGGAAGTTGACGACGGCCCCAAGACTTGGGACGTCAGTGAGGCCATCTGCCGCGCCGCAGCCGCCGACGGCATCACCCACATGATCGCGACGCCGCATGCCAACGACCGCTATCACTACGACCGCGAAGCCCATCAGGCACGGGTGGCGGAATTGCAACGCCGCGTCGGCAGCGCGCTCAAGATCGGCCTCGGTTGCGACTTTCACCTCTCCTACGAAAACCTGCAGGATGCGATGGTGCATCCGGGGCGTTATGTGATCGATGAAACTCACTATCTGCTTGTGGAGTTCAGCAACTACGGCATCCCGCAGGGCACCACCGATTCTCTTCTGAAGTTGGGCGATCTCGGCCTCACCCCAATCATCACGCACCCCGAGCGTAACCCGATTCTCCGCGAGAATCTGCAGCGCGTGGTCGAGTGGGCCGAGCAGGGATTTGTGGTGCAGGTCACGGGATCGGCTTTGACCGGATTCTGGGGCGAGCGCACGCGCCGCGCCGCGCAATGGCTTCTGGAGCATCAGGCCGTCCACATACTCGCGACTGATGCCCACGATACTGTGAAGCGAGTCCCTATTCTTTCCACCTCGCGTGATGCCGCGGCAGAAATATGCGGCGATGAGATCGCCGACGCTTTAGTCGAAGCGAACCCGCAAGCCATCGTAAGCGACCAGCCGCTACCGTATTTCCCCAAACCACTGGCGGGAACCTATCGCAAGAATAATTAGGGTGTGCGAGAAGTCAGCCTCACGCAGCCGCAGTGGAATCGCTTTCTTTCCGGCTACTGCGGATCCGAGGAATTGGTCTGGCTGGGAGTTGGCACAGAGGCCGGTGCCGCGGAATTCGAGACCGGCATAGCGGTATTAGACCGCGGAGCATCGGGAGGAGTCGTCATCGCGCTCTCGGGATTGAGCAGATGATCGTGGCTGGGGCCCAATCCCAGCTTGATCAGCGCGCGGGAGTCCGGAACCTCTTTCGTCTGCCACCCGTGGTCGCTCTGGTAACGCCGCATCGCCTCTTCGCTTTGCTCGTTCCAGGTTCCCGATGGATCTCCGCTCAAATAATGCTCCCGAATGAGCGCTTCCTGGATCGACCGCGCCCGTTCGGAATCGATCTTCTGCTGTCCGCGGACCTTGACCGGTTTTTTATGAGAGGAATGCTTCGAAGAATGGGCGTAGTTAGTGGACTTGGCTGTTGATTTCGAAGCCGTTACGCTAGTCGCGGGATGCGCTTTATGCGTCGCGGCTTTCTTCGTCTTCGACGGGGGCTTAGCCGTGGCAGGCTTTTTTGCGGCCGGAACCTCGGCGTTCTGTTGCGCCGTACCGCTGGCGGGCAGCGCACACAGACACGCCGCAATCAGCGTTCCTGACGCCAGATAACCTGCGCGATTTCGCTTGAACAGCCGCATCAAGTTCAACCCGCTTTCCCGGCGGTCATGCTACCAGAAAAGGCAAAGCCCAATAGAACTGGCGTCATCATCCTTCATATTCGGATGTGCTGCCAGCCCTGTTGGGCTGATTGAGGTTACGGAAGTGTTCCAGCCTTGAAGATGGTGCCATCCTGACGGCTCGATCCTCGCTGCCGCACCAGGAGCACGACATCCTGGCCGCTCTTCAGGCTCGATTCAATCCGGGCAAAATCTTCTTCGCTGTTCACCGGTTGCTTGTTGATCTCCATGATGATGTCACCGCGGCCGAGATCGATATCCTCGGCAAATGAACCCGGCTTCACATCCTGTACGATCACGCCCTTGCCTGCGGGCATATCAAGCCGGTCCGCCATCTCCGGAGTCACCTTGCGCACCGTCATTCCCATCTTGCTCTGTTTGGGGGCGTTGGAATCGTCATTCTCCTGATCCTCGCCCAGTCGCGTCGCAAAGAGCTTAGCCCGATCTGCAATGATGACTGAGGTGTCCTGCTCCTTGCCATTCCGCAGGAAGCCTAGCTGCACTTTCGATCCCGGCTTACGCGAAGCGATGTCGCCGACAAGCTCAGATCCCTTGCTGACTTTCTTGCCATCGACAGTAGTAATGGTGTCGCCAACCTTCAATCCGGCCTGGTCAGCGGGGCTGCCAGCCACGACGGAGGAAATCGTCACGCCCGTGCCCGCACCGTACACGCGGGTGATGGCGGGGTTTTCCACCGCGTCAAACATGATTCCGATCGACCCGCGAGAGACTCGGTGTTCCGGCCCGACCAACTGATTGTAGACCTCGACGACGGTCTTTGACGGAAGTGCAAATCCGACCCCGGCGTATGCATTGGTCTCACTCAGAATCGCCGTATTGATGCCGATCACCTCTCCGTTCATATTGACGAGCGGCCCACCGGAATTACCGGGGTTGATGGCGGCGTCGGTCTGAATAAACGTCTGGAACTGGCGGTTCGGAACGATGTCGCGCCCTTTCGCTGAAACGATGCCAGCCGTCACAGTCTCAGTGAGCCCAAAGGGGCTGCCCACGGCCAGTACCCAATCGCCTACCTGCATGTTGTCGGAGTTGCCCAGTTTGGCTGCCGGAAGCGCGCGCTCGATGTCGACCTTAATCACCGCAAGGTCCGTTTCCTGATCGGCGCCGATCACCTTGGCATCGTGCTGAACGCCTGGCGGATCATCCTGAAAACGAACTCGGACGCGGTCAGCCTTGTCGACCACGTGGCGGTTCGTGATGATGTAGCCCTTGGAATCGACGATCACGCCGGAACCGAGCGAGCGCTCGCGGATCGGGCCCTCGCCCTGACCCTGGCCACCCGGGGCGCCGAAAAAGTGATTAAAGAAATCGTCCATGCCGCCGCTATCGTCGTCATCGCCTCCGCCACCCTGGCCGCCGTTGCCACGGCGGTGAATGTTCTTGATGGTCGATTCCGTGTTGATATTCACTACGGTGGGTTCAAGCTCTTTCGCTACTCCAGCAAAGGCGTTGGAGAGTTGCTGCGAGAAACCGCTGCCCGCCGACGAGGACGAGGGCATCGACAGGGGCGTCGCATCGCCGCCCTTTTGCCCTTCTTTCCCTTTGACTCCGAACGAGATCACCGTGCCGATCAGGATGCCAACCGACAGCGTAATCAGAACACTCAGCGTGTAGGCCCAGCCATGAGCCTTCATGCGCACCCACATTGCGCGCGAATCCATAGGTCCACTTTCCTCCGAAACTCAGAACAGCTTTCTATTATACCCACCTGCCGAACCGTCACGTTGTGCTCTTTGGTATCCACCTCAGGTCTGCTAAGGCCATCCAATGGATACTATTTAGACGCACAAACGCGGCAAATCGTTTGATCTTAAACAAACTGAAAATGAGGGCGAATCTTCAACGTCATAGGAATGATTTATAAAGGAAACATAGCCGAATCGGAGACCTCCAGCGATCACCTGGCTACTTCGACTCGTATACCGTCTTGCCGCCAACGACAGTGCGAAGGACTTTGGTCCCGAGCACCTTCTCGGCCGAGGAGGCCGTCAAATCGCGATCAAGAACGACAAAATCCGCCAGCATTCCCGGCACGATTTTGCCTTTCTCCTTCTCTTTGAACTCGGCGAACGCCGCGCCTATCGTGTAGGCGGAGATCGCCTGATCCATGGTCAACCGCTGTTCCGGGAAATATTCCTGCTTGCCGTTCTCACTCTTGCGCGTGACCGCCGCATACAAGCCGCGGAATGGTGTTACAGGTTCGACCGGGTAATCCGTCCCAAACGCCAGAGTTACGCCTTTATTTAGAAACGCCAGCCAGGCATACGACGTAGCCGCCCGCTTAGGCCCGAGCCGGTCCTGCGCCCAACGCATGTCAGTCAGCACGTGAGAGGGCTGCATCGAAGCGATGACCTTCAACTCCTTAAAACGAGCGATCTGCTGGGGAGTCGTGACCTGAGCGTGCTCAATACGCAAGCGGAAATCGTCGCTGCCGTTCGCGCTTTTTACATTTCCTTCGTGGGCAGCCTTCTCGGCTTCGGCAAAGGCGTCGAGCGCCATTTGCACTCCCTTATCCCCGATCGCGTGAAATCCGATCTGGAAGCCCGCCAGAACCCGCTCCTTTGTCATATCGTTCAGCTTGGCGGCGTCATAGCGGGGTAACCCGGAGTTCTTGGGATCATCCGAGTACGGTTCCAGAAGCGCTGCCGTATGCGATCCGAGTGAGCCGTCCATAAACCCCTTGAGCATGCCCGTGTGCAGCATCAGATCCGACTGGGGATGTGAATTGCGCTTCCGGTTTAATTCGTCGACGCTGTCGTCGAAAGGAAGCCACTCTGAAATTCTGGCGGTAAGCTTTCCTTCCTTCTCCAGTTCCTCATAAATCTGGAAGTTCTCCCAGTTGGGAGAATAGTCCTGAGCCGAGGTCACACCATGTTCGGCCAGATCGGCGAGCGCCAGTTCGAGGCCCTGCCGCCGTTGGTCATGGCTGGGCTTGGGGATCACGTTTGTTATGGCCTGCTGTGCCGTCTCGCGCAAGATGCCGGTCGGCTCGCCATTTTCGTTGCGGTCAATGTGCCCGCCCTGTGGATCGCGGCTGGCCAGAGTAATGCTTCCAAGTTGCAGAGCGCGGGTGTTCGCAACTGCAATGTGGCCGTCAATTCGCACCAGGAACACCGGGTGACCGTTCGAAACCTCATCCAGATCCCAGCGCGTCGGTGTCACCTTCACCGGCCAAAACGTTTCATCCCACCCGGCGCCCGTCACCCATTCGCCAGCTTTCGATTCGTCCACCTTTTTCTGAACTTTCGTGCGCAACTCATCCAGCGACTTGACTCCAGTCAGGTCGACGCTGAGCTTGGTGACTCCTGCTGCGTCCAGATGCAAATGCGCATCGTTAAATCCGGCCATGACGAAATGCCCGCCAAGATCGATGACCTGGGTCTGCGGCCCTTTGAACTTCTGCAGATCCGCTGTTTTTCCGACTCCCAGGATCCGGTCGCCACGAACCGCAATGGCCTCCTCACGCAAAATCGAGCTGAAGGGAGTATTCGCCGGTACGCCGGTGTAAACGTTGGCGTGCACGAATAGGGCATCCGCCTTCGGACCCTGCGACGAAGTCCCGTCCAATCTTTGAAACGTGTCCGGCTTTTCGGGAGCGGCCTGCGCCGAGCCGGGCTGGCAACCGAGCGTGATGGCGTAGACAAGCTGCAAAGCAATGCTCGCATATATTCCCAAGGACGCGGGCCTGCCTTCGCGGGGGAAACGCTCGTGCCGTCGTGCCAATTCGAAAACCCTGCACCAGGAACCCAGCTTCATCCCCCCACCCCCGCTAAAGACAGCATGGTTAACAGAATTCGCTTAAGAGCCAACTCGCGTCCGTTTGCGTCGAACCACTCTTGCAACGTATGCGCACCACCGCCCGATCCGCCGCCACCGATGGCCACCGCCTCAAGGCCCAGAGACAATGGGATGTTGGCGTCGGTGGAAGCTCGCTGCACCTGCGCGGCATTTCCCAACTGTGCGTCTACAGCGCGCACCACCTGCAAAATGCGCGCGCCCGGCGGCAACTCGCCAGCAGGGCGATTTCCAATCACCACTACCTCGCAACTCACTCCCGGACGCTTTTGCGCCGACGACCGCATCTCTGCCGCCATCGTCTCGTCCTCCGCAGCACGATTCAACGCTAGTCGTAGTGACTGCTCCAACCGCTCCATCTCCGTCATTGACGTCGAACGGATATCCACTTTCATGCTCGCGGACTCGGGAATCGAATTCACCGAAGTACCCCCCCGGATTACGCCGACATTGAAAGTAGTTTTCGGCGACGACGGCACCGGTGTAGCGCTGAACATTTCGATGGCCTTGGCCAGAATCACAATTGGGTTCGGCGCCCCGAAATCGCTCCAGGAGTGCCCACCCGGCCCGCGCACGATGACTTCAAAACGGCGGCTGCCGAGCGCCTCGGCCACTATGGTGTCCGCTCCCGCCCCATCCAGCACCAAGCTGTAGGCAATCGAATCCTTCCATCGCGGTGTCGAATAAATGTGGCGCATGCCCCGCAGATCGCCTTCACCCTCTTCGCCTACGTTGCCGATGAAGACGAAGGGCAGCGCGTGCCGGATCCGTACAGCCCTAAGAAGCGCCGCGATCGCCAACATGGCCACGACCCCAGCGCCATTGTCCGAAACGCCAGGTCCGTAGATCCGGCTTCCCTGCTGGCGGATATTGAGTGGCGTATTCGCGGGAAAGACCGTATCGATGTGCGCGCTTAAAGCAACGTAGCGCCGTCCGAACCCTGGATGTGTGCCGAAGACATTGCCAACATCGTCGATACGCGCGTCATCCAGCCCAACCTCGCGGAAGCGCTCAGCCAGCCATTCGCCGCGGGCTGTTTCACCAAATGGAGGGGCTGGAATGCGTGCCATCTCCATCTGCCATTGCGCCAGTTGCGGCTCCTGTAACCGGAACCAGTTGAAAGCGGAACGCACTTCTGGAGAAGCCGCTAAACGGGCCATTTCCTGCAGCATCGCCGGAGCGATGTCGGACATGTCCGAACGCGGGGGGTTTGGGCTCATCTGCGAGTATGCGTCAGTTTACAACGCTCTGGAACCGGACGCCGCAAATTAAGACCTCCCAGCGGGGTTACGGAAGAGGGACACTGCTCTACCGAGTAACCTGTCCCGATGACCAGTCCCTTCCGTGATGCAGCTTACGCCACTATTTCCGGCGACTTTAACAACTTGTCGATCTCCTTAATAGCGGCGGCCAGTCTCTGTTCCCGCCCGCCGTATAGCTTGACCCATGAGGACCTGCTCGTCAGCTCTTGCTCAAATCTTGCCGACATTCCTTCGCGGATCGATTCTCCGTCCCGGAGGCCATCTTGTACGAAAGGGATATCGCACTCGGTAAGCAGATAGAGATCCGGTCTCCTCGCTGACGCAATTGCTTCCACCTCATAAGAGCGCTTTCCCATGTAACGCTCATGCCAGATTCCGGTAGCGAACGCGTCGGTGTCGCAAATCAGCACCCGATTTGCTTCCCGCGCCATCCGATCTTCAAGTTCCTGCTGGCGGCGGGCAATCAGCGTAAATTCTTCGCTGCGCCACTGGTAGTTCCACAGGTCATGACCAGCCTTCTGCAATTGTTCGCAATATTCCCGGCCGTACTCGGGCACGGAAACGGTCTTGTAATGGGCGGCCAGATCACCCGCGAGCGTGGTCTTTCCCGTCGATTCCGCTCCCACCACGCAAACACGCTTGGCGAAATAAGCGCGGACGCACGGAGCGAGATACTCCCAATGCACAAGCGGAGACAAACGGATTTTGCGGGCGGAGACTGGAAAATGAATTCGTTCCCGATCCACCATCACGTGGCGGCAGCCAAGATATTTTGCAAATACCGGCCCATAATTTTCCGACGAAAACACCGCGTCGGGGGCCCGGCCTAGTATCTGCACCGTGTAATTGGCCCAGAATTCCGAATTGTCATCCTCGCCCGGGTCGTTGATCGTTCTCACATTGGCTGGCGGGTTCATCTCCTCAAGCCACTGCTTTCTCAGCTCACCGGAGATCGCGTGTTCGGGCCGCACACAGATCAGGACGTCAAGGTGGTCAACCTGCGCAAGAGCGGTGTCAATAAGGAATTTGTGTCCAAGATGCGGCGGATAAAACTTGCCTATCACCAATCCTCGAGTCACAATTTTCCGGCTCCCGTTTCCGCCTCAGCGCGGACGGCAGTAGCAGATCGCCACCCGAAATATCCGAATAGACACATCCCGAAAAATACGAAGTAGAGCACCGCAGTCAGGTAAAGGCTCTTGTAGCCATACAAACCGACATAGATCACGTCGGCCGCCATCCACACCCACCAGTTCTCCAGAAGCTTCTTGCTCAGCATGTATTGGGCGGTAAGGCTGAGTGCGGTGGTGATGCCGTCGGCGAACGGCGTTGTGCTGTCGCTATAGCCTCGCAGCGCGATGACCAAGAATGCCGTTAGCGCGATCGTGGCCATTACCAGAAGTGCTCCATCGCGCCAGCGGGTGCGGCTGACCATAAGCTCCGATCGGCCTGTACCGCCGTAAATCCAGTTCCACCAACCGAAGATGGAGATTGCAATATAGAAAATCTGGAGGAGTGCGTCTGCGTAAAGCTTGGCTTTCCAGAACAGGATCAGGAAGAAGATGTTGTTGGCAATTCCGACGGGCCAGTTCCATGGGCTCTCGCGGACTGCCAATAGAACCGAAGCAGCGCCGGTCACAAAGCCCAGTATCTCGGTCCAGCTCATTCAAAAAGTAACTACGCCAGCGCAAGCGAAACCCCGGCCCGTTGTTCGACCATCGCGACCAGTTTTTTCGTGCAAGGAATTTCGATTCCATGACGGCTGGCCCCGCGCACAATCGGCCCGGCGATCGCATCGAGTTCCGGAGTCTTGCCCTGCTCGACATCCTTCTGCATCGAGCTTCGCATGTTTCCCGGCATCTTCAACACCGCCGCAATCATGGGCTCCACTTCCAACTTCGCGCCTTCCGCCAGGGCGACGGCACATGCTTCGCGGATGCAGCCCAGCCCCAACTGACTCCAGGTCGGATCTGCCAGAATCTGGCCGGTAGTTTTATCAGCCGCCGTCGTGCTAAGAGCAAACGCGGCCAGAAATACCAGCTTGCCCCACAACAGCGTCGGCTCGTGATCGATGAACTTGCAGGTGAACCCTAATTGCTGTAACTGCGCAACCGTGGCTCCCAGCAACGGCCGACCCGCCGACGAGAGGTTCAGATTGGCGAAAGGGGAACGATGGATGATTTGCGCGGGAGCCACTCGCTCCGACTCCACTGCGATCGTGGCCGCGATGACCTTCTGATCTCCATATCGCGCCCGCAGGCGCGCGATGTGGTCGACGCCATTCAGCAATGGAACGATAGCTCGCACGCCGTTGGGATTCCTGAGCGCTCCCAGCGCTTGTTCCAACTGCGTCGCCTTGACTGTAATCCAAAGGACGTCGACGGCCGGCACTTCCGCCGCAGTGGTAATGGCGACATCAAAGTTTCCAAAGGGGCTCTCCAGCTTGAGTCGCTGCGGGTAGCTGGCGAGAGATTCGCGCTTCACAACCATCGTCACCGGGGCTCCCAAATGAGCCAAGCTGGCACCCATCAAACCACCGACGCCGCCTGCCCCCAGGATCGCATGTCGTAGTTGATCAGGCATTCATACCGTCTTTCCACCCACGCACTCCAGGATCTCCTCGTCGGTGAGCGTGTGATCGCTTTGCTTGGCACGCTGGTAGATGCGCTCCACGGCGGCGTCATCCGGCGCAATCCCATGACGCTCGAGCCAGAAAAGCACATTCGATTTGCCGCTCATCGGCCCGATATCGATGACTTGATCCATGCCGAACACGTGCGACGGCACGCCCGAATAAACCGTATTAGCCAGCACTACGTCGTTCTTGTGATACGCCTTGATGATCGCCGCGGCGTGCACACCCGTCGCCGTGCGGAACGCGTCTGCGCCGACCACAGGATAGTTTTTCGGGATCGGCACGCCCGTCGCCTGCGACACGGCCTGGCAGTACTGCTTCAGCTTGGTCAGATCCTGACGATCCCAGGGGGCGATACCCATCAGCTTCAGGTTGACCAGCATCTGATCGATCTGCGTATTGCCAACCCGCTCGCCGAGGCCGATGGCACATCCATGAACACAATTCGCCCCAGCATTGATCGCGGCCATGGAATTCGCGATCGCAAGCCCTCGATCGCTATGCCCATGCCAATCAACGCGAATCTTTTCTCCGGAAGGCTTCACGACCTCTTCCACGACGAATCGCACCAGGGCCAACGCCCCCATCGGTGTCGCATGACCAGCAGTGTCGCAAATGCAAATCGCGCGTGCGCCACAAGAGATCGCTGTCGCATACAGGCGCTTCACCGTTTCCGGATCGCAACGGCTGGTGTCCTCCGTGACGTACATGACATCCAGGCCTAGCGAAACAGCATATTTGATCGCCTTCTCGGTCGTCTGTAAGAGAAAATCGTCGGTCCATCCTTCGGTGAACCTGCGGATCGGGCTCGACCCGATGAAGGTCGCTGCCTCGATGCGCAACCCAGTCTTTTGAACAATCTCCGCAATGGGCCGAATGTCGTTTTCATGCGTCCGCGCCGCGCAATTAGCCCGGATTCGCATTTTGTTAGTGACGATCTCTTCCGCCAGCGCCGTCACCGCGTTAACCGCACGTGTCCCCGCACCTGGCAGGCCCAGGTCGAGCGAATCGATCCCAAGGGCTTCCATCAAGTGAAGAATTTCGATCTTTTCGGCGATCGAAGGATCGCGCACCGAGGGCGACTGCAATCCATCTCGCAGGCTCTCGTCATTGAGTAAAACGGGCCCCGGCGGTTTCAATCCCGGCGGATGGTTCTTGTTCCAGTCGTAGATGAGCTCGGAGGTATTCATTTGAGCTGTGGGCAGTGAGCACTGAGCGATGCGCAGCGGTGCGGTGGCCCATTGCACACCGCTCATCGCTCATGGCTGAGCTACTTTTCCTTCGGCGGAAGCGTCAGTCCGAATACCGAAATCATTCCCTGTCCAGCCACGTTTATCTTCGCCTCGCCAGGATGGGGCAGATAGAGCGCCTTGCAGTTTTCGCAGCGATAGACTTCCGCGTTCGTTCCCCAGGCTTTTTCGAGATCGCCGCACTCGTGCTCCACGGCGTCTTTCGCATAGAACCAGCGCTTTAAGTGTCCTCCACAAAATTTACCCTTCGCGTCCTTCTCATTACAGGCGCGTTGCCCGGCTTTCTTGATTTTCACTTTGTGATTGGGAAACTGCTGTGGAGCATCCTGGGAGCCGGAGGTGGTCACTTCGCTCGTCGCCAAAAGACGTACCCTCGTTGCAGCGGCCCAAAAACGCCGCCGGATTCCGCCAATGCGGTCATTGTAACCGAAAATGCGAGCTCGTCATTGCGCCCGACTGCACTTGCGGTATTTACTCGCGCCTCGGCGACATCGCAACTGTCGTATCCTAGGCAAGTCTTCAATCGCCCGCTGCACGCGCCCTGCATGATCAAGTTCACGATTCTCCGCGCCGCTTTCGCGACGTCCACCGTCATATTGGCACTCGGCGCATCTTTGGCTCAATCGCCAGCGAATACCAGGAATGCGGCTCTTGAGCAAGCACTCGTTCACACTGAATTTGGCTTCTTCGAGGCATGGAAATCGAAAGATGTCGCGTACTTTCGGGATCACGTCCCGGAAAACGGCATCTTTCTCGACGAGAACGGACCTGAGTCACGCGAAGTACAACTGAAACAGCAAGAGGCGTCAGCCAAGAATTGCGCGGTTGAGGGTTACAGCCTCTCCGATTTTGGCCTCCTCACGGTCTCTACCGGAGTCTACCTGCTTACCTACATGGCCGAGCAATATGCCACTTGTGGCGCACAAAAAGCTCCAGTGCATATCAACGGAAGTTCCGTCTATATCTTCAAACAAGGCCGGTGGCAGGCGATTTACCGCTCTGCGATTCCTCTGAAAAACTAGCAACGCTCGTCATACTGTATCTTGGAGTGCTGGCTGGACGATCCCGGTGCACGCTTCCATCCAATGATCACTATCGTCTCTGGCCTCCCCCGTTCGGGCACTTCCCTGATGATGCAAATGCTTGTCGCCGGCGGAATGACTCCCGTGGCCGATGGACAGCGCGAGGCTGACCCCGACAACCCACGAGGTTATCTCGAATGGGAGCGCGTTAAGCAGTTGCCGGCTGATCCTGAGTGCATCGCTGAAGCAGAGGGCAAAGTGGTGAAGGTGATTTCGCGGTTACTGTTGTCTCTGCCTCCGGGACACGAATACCGCATCGTCTTCATGCAACGTCCGTTGCCCGAAGTTCTGGCGTCGCAGGATCAGATGCTGCGTCGCCGCGGAACGTATAAGGAAGGTTTCAATGCCGCTGCCATCTCCGCCGCCTTTGAGAAGCATTTGCGTGAAGTTGACTCGTGGCTAGCCGCTCGTCCTTATGCCCGGGTCCTGCGGCTTCCCTATCATGAAGTTCTGCAAGATCCCGGGAGCGCTTCACGAAACCTCGCAGAATTCCTGGGACTTCGTCTCGATCTGGGGGCGATGGCGCAGCAGGTCGACGCATCCCTCTACCGCAATCGCACGCAGTAGAACCGGACAATCGACCGCACTTGGTATGCTGGGAGCACAATCCTATGGCTAACAAACCGAAGACCCCGCAGCCGGAACTCGTGAGCCGTGAGAACGCGGAACATTACCGCTGGGGCGCTGACTGCGACGCATGGTATCTGCTGAAGGATCCCAAGTTTACTGTGATCGAAGAACTCATGCCGCCTGGTTCGGCCGAGCGTCGTCACCACCATGCGACCGCCCAGCAATTCTTCTATATCCTGACCGGCGAAGCGCTGATGGAAGTGGAGGGCGAGAATACGCTGCTTCCCGCCGGCAGCGGCATTTCCATTAAGCCCGGCATGCGTCACCAGATCCGAAATCCTTCCTCGAAGCCGGTCCGGCTCTTGGTAATCTCACACCCTCCCAGCCGCGGAGACCGGGTGTACGAGGAATAGCCAGCTCGTCGCGCCGGGAAATTCAGACCTGCTTTCTTCCCACGACTCCAACCGCGCGCGCTACACCCTTCACTCTCCTCGACAACGTCCGCGCGAATTGCATCTCGGTGAATCCCTCCATCTGCTTTCGGAGGCGTTTGCCATAGCCGTACCACCAGACCTTCTTCATGCCTGGCATCAAATCAGTATCGAGATATTTCAAGCGCACCATTTCCTCCAGTCCGAAACGCCCGTGCGTGCGGCCAATCCCACTGCCCTTCACACCCCCATGGGGGGCTTCGCTGATACCGAAGCAGGAAATCACATCGTTCACCATCACCGTGCCTGCGTGGATCTGGCGCGCTAGATTCTCACCCCTGGCATTGTCACGCGTCCAGACACTGGCCGCCAAGCCGTACTCCGAATCGTTTGCCAGCCGCACCGCCTCGTCGTCGCTGTCGAACGCCATTACGGGAAGTACCGGGCCAAACGTCTCCTCGCGCATGATGCGCATTTCGTGCGTCACATCGGCCAAAACAGTTGGCGCATAAAAATTCGTGCCTAGCTCCTGCAGTCGTCGTCCTCCGGCCAGAACCCTTGCGCCGCGGGATTTCGCATCCTCCACGTGGGCCTCCACGATTTCCAGTTGGCGCTCGTGAATCATCGGCCCCATGTCACTTTTTGGATCCATCCCGTCTCCCACGTGCAGCGTCGATGCCTTGTCCGCGCATGCCTGGCTGAACCGCGCATACTGGCTGCGATGCACATAGCACCGCTCCACCGAGAGGCAGGTCTGGCCCGCATTCATAAAGGCTCCCCAGACGGCGCCGCTCGAGGCCACTTCGATATCGGCGTCGTCGAGCACGACCATGGGATCCTTGCCCCCCAACTCCAGCACGACCGGGAGCAGTCGGGCGGCCGCGGTCGCTGCGATTCCCTTCCCGGTTGCCACGCTGCCAGTGAATACGAGCTTATCGATCGCGGAGTCAACCAGCGCCGCCCCCGACGATCCTTCTCCGATTACCACCTGCAGTACATTTTTGGGCACCCCAGCGGCGTACATCAGAGACGCCAGCTCGAGAGCCACTCCCGGCGTGAATTCGGAGGGCTTCAGCACGACGCAGTTTCCCGCCACGAGTGCGGCCATAGTTTCAGTCGCCGGGATCGAGAACGGATAATTCCACGGCGAGATGATTCCCACAACTCCGTAAGGCTCTCGGACCAGGCGGCCACGCTTCAGCTTGGTGACGAGATTTCCATGCGGCAGCGGTTCATCGCGAAGCAGCCGGTAGGCGTGATCGATCAGAAATTGCGCCGCGTCTAGCACAACAAGAACTTCCGTCACGAGCGCTTCGGTCACGGGTTTTCCCGACTCTCGCGTGATCGCCTCCGCGACTGCGGTTTTCTTGCCGAGGAGTAATCGCTGGAATTCACGCAAGATGGCAATTCGCCACTTCACACCCGCGCCATACCATCCCGGCTGGACCGCCTTCGCCCCTGCAACGACAGCCCGAACTGCTGTCTGATCCGCACATTCGTACTCGGCGACAACCTTACGTGTCGCTGGATTGACTGGCCGAACCTTTCTGAATGCCGCCACTGGTGGGGACGATGTCAATTCCGCCTGTTTCATATGCTCCCGCCTTCAATACTCTACGTTCACAAGGTACAGCCCATTTGCCGGCGCGGTTGCTCCTGCCGCCGAGCGAGTCCTGGCTGCCAGAATCTTCGTTATGTCTTCGGGCGTCAGAGTTCGCTTCCCGACGAGAATAAACGTCCCCACCAAATTTCGAACCATGTGGTGCAGAAACCCCGATCCTCGAACCAAGTAGACAAACTCATCGTCCTCTCGCTGCCACGAAGACGAAAATATCTCGCGCACATTGTTGGCCGGCTCGCCTTCGCGTCCTCGCTCTGGATCGACGGCGGCGAACGAAGTGAAATCGTGTTCTCCCTCCACCATCCCGGCGGCCTTTACCATCGCTTCTTCATCCAGCGCGTACGGATAATGCCAGACGTACCGCGCCAGAAACGGCGAACAGATCGCGCCACGATAGATTCGGTAACAGTAGGTCTTCGCCTTCGCGGAGTGACGCGCATGGAATTCTCCCGGAGACTCCTCCACCTGAAGCACCCTGACCGCGGCGGGCAGGATGTCATTGAGCGCCTTTTGAAAATTGCCAGTTGGGACACTGGACTCTGTGACAAATGTCACCACCTGAGCCAAGGCATGAACTCCCGCGTCGGTGCGCCCAGATCCCTGCGGTAATACCTTTTCCCCGGTGATGCGTCCAATCGCAGAGGCCAGTGTGCCCTGGACCGTCATTGCATCGGGCTGCACTTGCCAGCCGGAAAATTCCGCTCCGTCGTAGGAAAGGGTAAGTTTGAGGTTGCGCATGCGTTGATCTTTCGAGTCCTGCGCCGCAGTCTGATCATCCAAACGACTTCAAATCAGGCATCGCGATCGCATCAGGTCTCAGTTTCCCAGAAATGTACCAGTTTGGCCGTGCGCGCAGGGAGGGTATTGGTTTCAGGTCAGATATACTGGATGGCTTCCGCAAGCTTCTGGACCGCGCGCCAGTTCATGCAGGATTACATGCGCGATCCTGAACCATGCAAGCTCCAGACGACGGCCCAAAACCAGGGGGATCAGCCGAGTTATCCCCAGCTTCCTCCGCAGTTTTGCGGAACATCCGATCCGCCGTTTGCGTATCAATGCCCGGATAGAACTTTCATTTTTCGGCAAATTCCGGTGTCAAGATCATGACCAAATTGCGGTCTGTAGGCATTCATCAATCAAAGCTCAACCGAAGCGGTTGTGAAAGGAACGGAGATAAGTAGATGCGATTTCCATCCAGAAGTCTGTCCCTCCAGTTTGCGATTGCACTCCTCCTGGTTTTAGTGGGATTGACGTGCGCGGTGCCGGCAACGCTGGCCCAGGAGACGCCGTCTGCTCCAATGCCTCAGGCGTCCGAGACGCGTCCCTTGCCGGTGTTGAATTATGCCAAGCCGCAATCGCATTTTCCGAATCCCGTCGCCCCATATACGCCGCGCCACCTGGCGCCGCCGAATTTGGCCAATACGGCCCGAATCGACCAGCTCTTGCATGAAGGCAAGCTGTATCTGTCCCTCGACGATGCCATCGCCCTCGCCATTGAGAACAACCTTGACGTCGCGATCGCGCGCTACAACCTGAACATTGCGGACACGGACGTACTGCGGGCCAAAGCCGGTGCGAGCATCCTCGGCGTCAATGCTGGAGTCGTGCAGAATACTCCCGGCGGCGGCGTTGGTGGCATCGGAGCGACTGCCGGATTATCCAGCGGCGGCACCAGCCTGGGAGCGGGCGGAATCGGCGCAGGCACCAACGGATTGGTCAACTCTACGTTGGGCCAGGGTCCGCAGATTACGAGCTTCGACCCGATCATCACCGGAACGTTGCAGGAAGACCATTTCTCCCAGACCGCCACGAGCATCTTTCAGGGCGTGCTTCCTGAGTCTCATCTGGTACAGAACACAGGCACGGTAAACTTCGCCTACACCCAAGGATTCCATTGGGGCATGAATTTGTCTGTGGGCTTTAATAACCAGCGGCAGACGACCAACAGTTTCTTCTCGGCCGTGAGCCCCTCGTTGAACTCAGGTCTCAAGGCTACCCTGACGCAACCACTATTGCAGGGGTTCGGATTCGCGTCCGCCACTCGTTTTATCCGCATTGCCAGGAACAATCGTGAACTCACCGATGTCGCGTTCCGCCTGCAGGTGATCACGACCGTCGATCAGATCGAAAACTTGTACTGGGATCTGGTCTACGCCTACGAGAACGCGCGCGTGCAGAACGAATCGCTGGCCTTCGCGCAAAAAACTCTTTCTGATACACAAAAACAGGTCGAAATCGGGAGCCTTGCTCCCATCGAGGTGGTGCGCGCCCAGAGTACCGTGGCCCAGGATCAGCAACAGGTTACGCTGGCTCAAACCAATCTCCAGCTCGAACAGCTTCTGATGAAAAATGCGCTGACCCGCACTTTGAAAGACCCTGTCCTGGCCACCGCAGAAGTCATCCCGACGTCGACCATGGATATTCCACAGCAAGAGCCGGTCGCTCCGACCGAGGACTTGATCAACGATGCGCTTCGTCACCGCGCGGAACTCGTGGAATCCCGGATTGACTTGAACAGCCGTGACTTGAGCAACCAGGCCGTACGCAGCGCCCTGCTGCCCACTCTCAATCTGTTTGCCTACTATGGTGGCGCCGGTATTGGCGGCAGTCAAAACCCCTCGAACGTTTGCTCGAACCCACCATCGCAGTTGCAGCAGATCTTCGGTTGCGCGGCGCCTGTCGGTTCCGGCAGTCTCGACACCATATTCCCTACAACCCCGATCGGAGCAACGCTGAACCAACTCGTTAATTCAACCAACCCCGACAAGGGCGTCGGCCTGCAGCTGAATATTCCCCTTCGGAACCGTGCCGGACAATCGTTGCAGATTCGGTCTGAACTGGAATACCGGCAGGCCCAGATGCGCCTGCAGCAAATCGAGAATCAGGTTGGCATCGAAGTCCGCAACGCGCAATACGCAGTGCAACAAAACCGCGCCAGCGTCGATTCGGCCAAGGCTGCGGTTGAGCTTGCCCGCCAGTCGCTGGATGCCGAGCAGAAGAAGTATCAGTTTGGCACCTCGACCGCGACGCTGGTCTTGCAGTATCAGAGCCAGCTGGCCACCGCGGAGTCCACTCTCGTCAACGCCACGGTCGCCTATGAAAAGTCGCGGCTCGAACTGGATCGCGCTACCGGCACCGTGCTCGATAAGTTCGGAATCAGCATCGACGACGCTGCCAAGGGCCAGGTCACCAGCATGCCGAACGTTCCCTACATAGCGCCGCGGAAAGATATTCCGCCAAGCGCTCCCGCGCAAACGCAACCACAGTGAGTCCGGGGTTTTCGAATCAGAAACAACGCCGCTGGCCTCCATGGCAGCGGCGTTTCTTCTCACAATTCTTTACAAACCGCGCGGATTTTCCCGCACCCCTCCCGATAAGATGAAGTGACGCTTTATCCTGTTTGTATTTCCAATATTGGCATCCTCGACGTACGAGTGTGCTGCCATGCAGAAGCATCATCATGGTCATGCAAGGAGAATCGAAATGTTCATGTCGCGCTTGAGCTTACCGTCCCGCGTGGGGACTTGGTCCATCCTGTTTCTCGCTACGACGGCCTCCTCGCTTTGCGCCCAGCAAACAGCTCCGGCTAGCCAGCCAACCCCACCCTCGGCGCCCGAACCGGCGCAGCCCACACCTGTCCATTTGAAGGATTATTCGAGCCCGCGCCAACCCTTTCCGGGCGTGCTGAACTCGTACAAATCACAGGAACTGGCGCAGCCCCTCCTGCAGAACTCCCCGCGTATCGAGTCGCTGATTCAGTCTGGCAAGATCTATCTCTCGATCAACGACGCCGTCGCGCTGGCTCTCGAGAACAACCTCGATATCGAAATCGCGCGCTTTAACCTGAACGTCGCCCAGGCAGATCTCCTCCGGGCGAAGTCCGGCGCGAACATTCTTGGCGTAAGCACGGGAATCGTCCAGAACACTCCAGGCGGCGGAGTTGGAGGACTCGGCGGCGCAGTCGGCTCGGGTACAGGCGGCACTACAGTGGCCGCCGGCGGCGCTGGAACCGGCACCAACGGCCTCGTCAGTTCGACTCTTGGCATCGGCTCGCCGATTATTAGCTTCGATCCACTGCTTACCGGTACCGTGCAGCTCGATAAAGACGACACCATCTCGACCAGCGCCATCAGCCCTGCTCCGGGTGGCATCCTCGCGCAAAACAACTACACGGCGGACTTTGCCTATACCCAGGGCTTTCACTTCGGCACGACCCTGACTGCGGGCTTCAATAACAACCATGTGACCACCAACAGCACATTCGCCCTTCTGACCCCGCAACTTGGTTCGAATTTTCAGTTCAAACTAACCCAAAATCTTCTGCAGGGATTCGGTGATCTCCCCAACACACGCTTCATCCGCATTGCGAAAAATAACCGGGAAATCTCCGACGTCGCATTTCGCCTGCAAGTCATAACCACCATCGACCAGATCGAGAACATGTACTGGGATCTCGTTTACGCTTACGAAAATGTCCGGGTGCAACAGGAATCACTGACCTACGCCCAGAAGGCGCTCGATGACGCGCAACGGCAGTCGCAGGTTGGAACCATTCCTCCCATTCAAGTCGTCAGCGCACAGAGCACCGTTGCGACCGATCAGCAGAACCTGATCGTCGCGCAGAATAACCTGCAATTGCAGCAATTGCTGATGAAAAATGCCCTCAGTCGCAGCATCGAGGATCCAACCCTTGCCGAAGCGGACGTCATTCCCACCTCGACGATGCAGGTTCCGCAGCAGGAGCAGGTCACTCCCATCCAGGACTTGATCAATGACGCATTGCAACATCGCGCCGAACTGGTCGAATCGCGCATTGATCTGAACTCCCGCGACATCAATAACAAAGCTGTGCGCAACGCACTGCTGCCCACCCTGCAGGCCTATGCGTACTACGGAGGTTCCGGCCTGGGTGGCGATTTGAACAGTCTGTGCAAAGGAGTCGGTGGTGGGCCCTGTGCTCCACCGTCGGCGGTGTTCGGCAACTCAACCACCATTGGTTATGGAGGCACATTGAATCAGCTCGTCAACTCGACCGCGCCCGACAAAGGAATTGGCCTAAGTCTGAGCATTCCAATTCGCAATCGTCTTGCGCAATCCAACCAGGTCCGGGCGGAACTTGAATACCGACAGGCGCTGGTCCGCGAACATCAACTGGAAAACCAGGTCCGCATCGAAGTCCGCAACGCGCAATTCGATGTGCGCCAGAATCGTGCCGCGGTGCAGGCCGCACAGTCGGCCGTCGATCTGGCGCGGCAGACCTTCGACGCCGATCAGCAGAAGCTGAAAGTTGGACTAACGACGCAAACTGCGATCTTGCAGGATGCGGCGACCCTCACCACGGCGGAGTCGAACCTGGTTTCCGCCAAGGCCGCTTACGAAAAATCGCGCATCGAACTCGATCGTTCGACCGGGCTGCTTCTCGACCACTCGGGAATCGACATTGCCGACGCTACACGGGGCGAGGTCACACATCTCCCAACGGTGCCGTATGTTGCACCAAGAGTAGACGCTGCGCCGGATCAAACGCCTGCTCCATCCACGCCACCAGCGCAGACGCCCCAGGGAGGCCAGATGTAGCGGCCTTCGCGTTAGCACGACTAAGCCGCGGTGCGGGAATGTGCAAGTCCCTACCCGGTCGGCCTGATACACTATCGCGCGATGGCACGACCGCCGCGGCCCCCTCTGCCCAAATCTTTTCTTTGGCTGCTGCCTCTCTCGTTTGTCCTGCAACTCGCGTCGATCGGGATCTTTCACCAGTACCGTATGCGGCCTGGTGAGGATAATTTTGGTTTCGGCTTCGAAATGGGCCGGATCGGCCGCTCCATCGCCCTGGGACACGGCTTCTCCAGTCCATACGAAGGCAACACTGGGCCCTCCGCCTGGGAACCTCCCCTCTATCCGTACCTGATCGGAGGTGTGTTCAAAATCTTTGGCATCTATACGGTGTCCTCAGCGTGGGTTTTGCTCAGCATCAACTGCGTTTTTGGCACGCTTACCTGCATTCCCATCTACTGGATCGCACATCGCACATTCGGAGAGCGCATCGCGATTTGGTCCGCGTGGGTATGGGCACTCCTTCCTTACGTGTGGTATTGGGGAATTCACTGGATCTGGGATACGACCTTCACGCCGCTGGTTCTCAGCTGGATTTTCTTGCTCGCGCTTGAATTGGTGGAGTGGCCGGGCTTCGGAGGCTGGATCCTTTTCGGCGCGCTCTATGGTATTGGCGCGCTCGCCAATCCTACGATGCTCGCATTCCTGCCGTTTTGCGGGCTCTGGATCTGGCGCCAGCGCTACCGCCGAGGCCTCACTTCCCTGCCTGGCGTAGCGCTTTCCTCGATCGCATTCTTTCTCGTCCTCTCGCCGTGGCTGATCCGAAACTACGAAGCCTTCGGGCGCTTCGTCTTCATCCGCAACGATTTCGGATTGCAGTTTCGGCTGGGCAACGGCCCGGCTGCCGACGGCATGCTGATGCCCTACTTCCAGCCCAATCTCAACAAATTGGAATTGGAGAAGTACCAGAGCATGGGCGAACTTCGCTATGCGGCCGAATGCAAGCGATTCGCCTTCGACTGGGTCCGCACACATCCGGGCCGGTTTGCGATTGTCAGCTTGAAACGCTTCTTCTATTTCTGGAACGGCGTCCCGCGCCCGACTGGCAGCTTGTCACCCGTCGACTTTCGTAGTTCCGCATTCTTAGCGACATCGATTTTGGCAATCTGGGGAGCCGGCCGAGCGGCGCGCCAGAAGCGGCCCGCAGCCTGGCTTTTCGCGGGATTGCTCCTCTTTTATCCGTTTGTCTATTACTTCGTCTTCCCACACGCCCGCTACCGTCATCCGATGGAGCCGGAGATTCTGATTCTGATCGTCTTTCTGTTGTCGGAAACTCAGCTTCGGCGGCGCCCTCCTCAGGCGGTCTCCGACGCACCCTGAAGCCGATCACCCGCGCAGCGGCACATCACCGAGCGCTTTCGAATACTCGGTAAGTTGCATCCCAAAGAATTCGAAAACCTGCCCCGTCCGCCGGAACCCATGTTTCTCATAAAACCGCTTCGCTCTCATTAACGGCTCGGTCGTATCCAGCGTGACGATCGTGCAATCTTTCTGAATAAGTTCCTGCTCGACTGCGCGAAGCAGCTCGGCAGCTACGCCGGTCCCTGCCCACTCGGGCAGCACCGCCATTCCGCGGATGTGCCCTTCCTTTCCTTTCGCATTGCAACCAATCGTGCCGACAATGCTTTCTCCTGCTATCGCTACGAACAGGCGCATCTCCGTCAGACGCCGATGGACTGTCTCCGCATCGAGCACCGTATCGGCAAAAGCTCCGGGCGTGTATTGGCTGCGATACGGGGCAAACGCCGCATCAAGGCATGCCAGGATCGCCTCTGCATCTTCCGATGCAGCCCTGCGGATTCGAAATGAACCACTATCAGATCGGTCTGCTGTATGCATTCGTGACGCCTTGGCCGCCGAGTTGCACAACGCACGTATGAGACAATACCGCGTTCAACCATCCAAATCTATGACGATCTCCGTGGCAATTGTTGCGATGGACGAGGAGGCCAACATCGGTCGCACCCTCGCAAGCGTCGCATGGGCCGACGAGATCGTGCTGGTCGACTCCGGATCGAAGGATCGCACGTGCGAAATCGCCCGCGAGCATGGGGCACGCGTGATCGCCGAGCCATGGCGCGGATACGTCGCGCAGAAACAGTACGCGATTGAGCTTTGCACGAAAGATTGGGTGTTGCTGCTCGATGCCGACGAAGAGATCAGCGCCGGCCTTGCAGAAGAAATCCGTAGCTCGACCGCCGACCCCAGGGCGGCAAACGGCTACAAGCTTCCGCGGAAGAACTTGTTCCTGGGCCGCTGGATGCGCCACGGGGGCTTTTACCCCGATCCGAAGTTGCGCTTGTTCCGCCGTGGCCAGGGATTCGTCACCGGTCACGATCCGCACGACCGCTGCGAACTCAAACCAGAATTCCCGCAACAAACGAGACAATTCAAGAATGCGATGGTTCACTACACCTATCCCAATCTCACGCTGTACATCGCGCATATGAACCGCTACTCGTCGCTCGGCGCGAAACTCGCCCTCGCGAAAGGCCATCGCAGGTTCAGCTTCGCCGACATCGTCCTCCGTCCGCTGGCGACCTTCATCTACAACTATTTCATCCGCCTCGGATTTCTCGACGGCCGCGAAGGCCTGCTGCTGCACCTGTATCACGCTGTGTACGTGTCATGGAAATACTCGAAAGCATGGGAGATGAGTCGAAGCACCGACGTAGGCGCGAAGGCTGATGAAACATCCTGATTTCGCTCAAATGTGCGACTAAGCATCTGATCTACTGCGTTTCGAGTCTTCTGCGGTTAACTTCGCCCCGAACCGACCGGTCGTTTGTCTCTGAGCTCCGCGTCTTGCTGCAACGGTGCCGACTTCCCTATCATCGAACCAGAGCACTGGGGTCTGAATGAAAAAGCAGCCGCCGAAGCCGCAAGTCACCGAGAATCCGATCGCCGACGTTTTCGAGAACCGTCATCCCTCCAACGCAGAAAAGAAATGGGCGGAGCAAACCCTTGCTCCCACTCTCGAGAAGACGCCCGAGCGTCCCATCGGCGCCGCTTCCGGCGTGAACCTTGACGACCAGGGTCACGCCCGCTTCACCACCATCTCAGGCCTCCCGATCCGCCGTCTCTACACCCAGGCCGATCTGCCGACCGACTGGGCCGAAGAAAAGTATCTCGGCTATCCCGGACAGCCTCCATTCACGCGCGGCATTCACGCTACGGGATATAGAGGCAAGCTTTACACGATGCGCCAGTTCTCTGGTTTTGCATCGCCGGAGGAGACGAACCAGCGCTACAAGTATTTGCTCGAACACGGTGGTAGCGGGCTTTCCGTTGCCTTCGATCTGCCTACGCTGATGGGCTACGACTCCGACCACCCAGCGAGCGAAGGCGAGGTTGGTAAGTGCGGCGTGGCAATCGATTCCCTCGAAGACATGGAGATCCTGTTTCAAGGAATCGATCTCGAAAAAACCACGGTTTCGATGACGATCAACTCTCCCGCCTCCGTACTCTGGGCTATGTATCTGGTGGTAGCTGAGAAGCAGGGCGCGGATTGGAAGAAGATTTCCGGCACGATTCAGAACGACATCCTCAAGGAATACATCGCGCAGAAGGAATACATCTATCCGCCGGCGCAATCGATGCGGCTCGTCATTGATACGTTCGAATTTGGATCGAAATTCACACCGCGCTTCAATACCATATCCATCAGCGGATACCACATTCGCGAGGCTGGCTCGACCGCCCTGCAGGAACTTGCCTTTACGCTCTACGACGGCGTCGAGTATGTCGAATGGGCACTGCGCCGAGGCCTCGATGCGGATGAGTTCGGCCCTCGCCTCAGCTTCTTTTTCAATGCCCACAACGATTTCTTCGAGGAGATCGCAAAGTATCGCGCGGCACGGAAGATCTGGCATCGCGTAATGGAAGAGCGCTTCCACGCAAAGAACCAGCGCACCTGGCTGATGCGCTTCCATACGCAAACGGCCGGCGTTTCCCTTCCCGCGCAGCAGCCCATGAACAACATCGCACGCGTGGCACTGCAGGCATTGGCCGCAGTCCTCGGCGGCACGCAGTCGCTGCATACCGATTCCTATGACGAGGCACTGGCCCTGCCCACCGAAGAAGCCGCCCGCATTGCCTTGCGCACGCAACAGATCATCGCGTACGAGTCTGGCGTCGCCCTGACCGTCGATCCGCTCGGCGGATCGTATTTCCTCGAAAACCTCACGCTGCAGATGGAGAATGGCGCCTTTGACTACTTCGGCAAGCTCGACGCCATGGGTGGCATGGTGAAAGCCATTGAACGCGGCTACCCGCAGAAGGAAATCGCCGAATCCGCTTACCAGTACCAGCGCGCCGTCGAGGCGAAAGAAAAGATCATTGTCGGTGTGAACGACTTCACCATCGAAGAAGAGCCACCGAACACCCTTTATATCGATGAGACCGTGGCACAGCAGCAGACGGCCAAACTGAAGGCTCTGCGGGCGCGACGCTCCAATGAAGACGTGCAGCGCAAATTAGAGGCGCTGAAGAAAGCGGCTGGTCAACAACCGAAAGCCGGAACGAACGGCGAAGTCTCCCCCTCCAATACCATGCCGTACATCATCGACGCCGTCCGCGCTTACGCTACCGTCGGAGAAATCTGCGAAGCCCTGCGGCAGGTGTACGGCACCTACACAGAAGTCAGCATCACATAAACCTGTGGGTAAAGTCGGTGGTCCGCCTGATCTCTTACGGGTCACTGTTGCTTTTGGTGCTCAGTCCTCTCGTTCGGCCGCAGTGGGCAACCGGCGGGCCGTTTGCGGTGACTCTCAGCAGCTTGCAATGACCCCCGTAACTCCCCACGCCCTCAAGTTCTCTATAGAAAGCCGATGTAGTCGGTATGGCCCGACGTATATTCCGCCGCAGCCTCTGGACGATTCTACCGCTTCTCTTATTCTCCGCCGGGTCTTCCCCAGGCATCGCCGGTGATCAGCCGGAATTCCGTTTTCGCGCCAGCTCTACCGAGGTCCAGCTCATCTTCTCTGCCAGCGATCAGAGCGACCACGGCGTCGCGACCCTCGAATCCAGTGATTTTGTGGTCGTCGACAAGGACATTATCGTCCGTAACTTTCAAAGCTTTACCCGATCGCATTGGAGCAGGATCGAGCTCGCCATCCTTATCGATGCCAGCGACTCCGCCGCGCCGCGATTCCGCGAAGAGATCGCAGAAACGCTCGATCTCGTCTCCCGCACCGCCGGAATCCCCGACGATCACCTGTCCATCTTTTCGTTTCGCGATTCACGTCCTGACTTGATTTGCGCTGGAAACTGCCGCAGCACTCGCGCGGCAGATCACGTCTCCACCAACCACTCCGGTGGACTCACACCGTTATTCGACGCGATCGTGGTCGCGTCGGAGTTTCTCTCCGAACGCGACGCACAAGCTGAGAAAGTTCTCATCGTCCTCTCTGACGGCAACGACACCATCAGCCGCCACTCCCTGGCCGATGCCGTCGACGCGGCACAGTCTGCCGACATCTCCATATATTGCCTCGATATCAGCGCCGGTGTTTCGCACGGGACAGGTGTCCTTCATGCGCTCGCCAATTCCACTGGTGCACGCTACTTCCCCGCTCCCACCGGCGCGGTCCGTGCTCTCGATGCCATTCTTGAAGATTTCCGCGTTTCCTACACAGTGAGTTACCGGCTGCCCAGCCATGCCGCTGGATTTCACCTCGTCCGGATTCTTCCCACACACAACCTGAACCTGCATTTCCGCAGCCGAAGCGGATACTACTATCCCTACGATCTTCATTAACTGAGGCCCTATGAAACGTATGCTGCTCTGCGTCCTGTTGCTGGTTCCCTCGCTCGTGCCCGCGCAAACCCGTATTCGTCGGCAAGGCACCATCATCCGCATGCGCATGGCCGACTGCATGGAAAGCGGGCGCGGCTTCGTGAGCGCCATGTCCGGCGCTCCGAAGAACGAATCTGTCGGGCAGTGCCCCGAATATGTCCTGGTTGCCGACACTGTCGTCTACGTCATCAGCGGCAAAGCTTCCGAGCAACTACTTCCCATGGCCGAGGTCACCCGTTTTCGATTCCAGAAAAACGAAATGCTCATCCGGATTGATGACGCCTCAAGAGAATCCCACTTCCGTATCAAGGCAATGTTCCTGCGCCCGGAATGGGAGCGTAACGAGAAGATTGAGGAAGCTGAGGCTAACGCAATCATCAGCCGCCATCTCGATCCGACGGCCATGCGCACCCGATGAGATGAACCGGCTGCCGGTTCCGCCTCAAGTGCGACTCGACTTCTGCGCTGGTTACCTTCGATCGCCAAGGCGGTAGCCCCAAGGATCGATCGGGCGGCGGCCAGCATCTAACGTTTAGGTTTAACATCCGGCCAGCGAATGCTAGATTGGATGTAGCTGTTTGTTCTTTACAAGGCCAATCCCACCAGTGGGGGCGTCACGGCTTCGACGGAGATGCTTGCGGCCAAGAGGCATGCCGGGGTGCACACACCCGTGATCGCGTGCAAAATGATAATTGCCAATCAACAGATGGCATACGCAGCCTAATTAGTTAGGCAGCCGTCGCCGGGGGCTTTGCTCGTGGGTCTCCGAACGACGTCGCACAGCGAGCTGCTCTTTCCGTCTACGTCTGGGACGGGAGGTTAAGACCACAGGCTAGCGGAACGCGTTTCTTGTCCGTTCTGAGCGCGCGCCGCGAACGTCCCAGGGTAATGCCTGGGGCAGGAACTGGACTAAGCATGTAGTCTCTTGACCAGTGACATTTTCGGACGCGGGTTCGACTCCCGCCGCCTCCACCACTATAACTTTTGGGGTAGCCAAACCCTAGAAGTCTGCAAATCTCGATCGCGGAGTAGTGTATTTCTTCCGACGAGGTCAAGGTCATTCCGTGTGGTTATAACAGCGTGTGGCAATACTTTCTGAAAAGTAAATAAAAATAGGTTGCTTCAGAGGCCCGCCGTCATCCATTGCGGCGGCCGTAATTCAACCCTCTGAATCCCCCTGTCATTGCGCGCGTCAAGTACAAGCCGATGATTGTTCGTTTGCCCCCCGAAACAATCCCATGACCGCCGACCCACTCATGGCAGAAGCGATCCTCCCGTTGTCATTCCCTCAGCCCTCTACCCCCGTTTTCAAATCATTCGGATAAGAAATATCTATTGGACGCCACCAAAGGCCTGCATTTACTTTCGCGCATTGCATGAATTCGTCTTTGGTGCGGTGTAGGGCTGTCAATGCAGTATTCATGAGTGCACAGAGGTCGGATTTTACAGGTCCATTCTCGTGGTTCGTATGAGCCAATGGGCAGTCGCGTTGCCACGGCATGGCGCACGGGTGGTGCATGCCAATAAAACTCTAATTGCGAGGAGCAGAAGAGCATTGGCTGCCACTGCGATAGTGATCGTCCACCTCGGCTCATCAGTCATAGCATTTATCGGCCTACTGGGTGGATTGTTCGCGCTAGGCACCTATCCAATCGAGGGAGCACTGCTGACGCTCGGAGCGATGGCACTGCTGCTTTATAGCGTCGCCGGTTTGTGCCGAGCTAATTCGCCGTCGAAACAGTAGCCGAACCGGTGCCGGAGCAACGTAGTTCAGGATGGCAAGAACGGAAGATTTGATCTTTGGGGGTATCAATCAATACCAACTACCTGGATAGGGTGACCATGCACCAATCATGCAAAGGAGCAGGGCAAATGACAAACGGAGCAGAGAGCCGATCTCTGCATCGATCGTATCCAAAGTCTGTGGCAGTCGTTCTTACGCTCGGAGTGCTATTCGGGTTGGCGGCGATGAGTTTTGCTGATGACGGGCCAAAGCCTGACCCTGCCGGCGTTGCCACGGGTGACAGGACGGCTGTCGTCGACGCGGCCGGTAATCCATTCGTCGTCGCCGAACCCACCGATAAGACGTCCCCGGACTATGCCGCGAATAAGAAAGCATTTGATGAGTATCAGGCTCAGGCCGCAAAAGAACCGTTGGCCATAAAGCTCGCCGACGGCGTCGGTCACGTACGCGTCGCGACTAATTTTGCCTGGACTCTCAACACAGGGTACCTCGTCTTGTTCATGCAGGCGGGATTCGCACTTCTCACCTGTGGTCTGGTCCGCAAGAAAAATGCTGCGCACTTGATGATGCTGAATTTCGCGGCGTATGTATTTGCCTTTCTCGCCTATTATGCCGTCGGATATGCCTTTCAGTTCGGCGCAGTCGCGATCAACGCGGCACCCATCAATATCGGCGGAACCCCGACTCTCAACCACTTCCTCATCGGCCACGGCCAGTGGGGATTCGTTGGGGGCCGGGGATTCTTTCTGGTTGGTCCTGCATATGATGCAGGCAGCAACGTCTTCGCTCTATTCGAAGTGGTGTTCATGGAAACCGCCGGGTACATCATTGTCGGCGCGATTTGTGAGCGAATTTCCTTTTGGGCCTTTCTGCTATGCGAGTTATTCATAGGCGGCATTCTCTATCCCATTTCTGGTTGCTGGACATGGGGCGGTGGCTGGCTGTCGCAACTGGGCTCTTCGATGAATCTGGGCCACGGCTACGTCGACTTTGCCGGTTCCACCGTGGTTCACGCAGTCGGCGGATTCGCCGCCATGGCGCTCGCAATTGTCCTGGGACCTCGCTTGGGGAAATTTGGACCAGGCGGTAAGATCCGTGTCTTCCCAGCTCATAACATCGTGTACGTCGTGACGGGAACGTTTCTTCTGCTTTTCGGCTGGATGGGATTTAACCCCGGATCGACACTCGGGGCAACCGATCTGCGAATCTCCGTAGTTGCCGTGAACACGAATCTCGCAGCAGTTGCAGGTTCGGCAGCAGCAATGTTGATCTGGTATTTCCTCTTTGGCAAGCCCGATGTGACTATGGCCTGCAACGGAATGCTGGCCGGGTTGGTGGCGATCACAGCGCCGTGTGCATTTGTTACTCCAACATCTTCGGTCGTCATCGGTATCCTCGCTGGCAGTCTCGTCTGCGGAGGCGTTCTCTTCAACGAGCGAGTGCTCAAGATCGATGACCCTTGCGGTGCAATTTCCGTTCATGGCTATTGTGGCTGGCTCGGCGCGGTTTGCGTCGGAATTTTCGCGGATGGGACGTACGGTGCGGGATGGAATGGCGTGGGAGCCAGCACTTACTTGGGTCACGCTGGTCAGGGGGTAACAGGTCTCCTTCACGGTGACGCAAGGCAATTCTGGTGTCAGCTCATGGGCGCGACGCTCTACGCGGTTTGGGCATTCGGCTTAACTTTCGCCGTGTTTAAAGTTGTAAACAAGGTAAAGAGTATGCGAGTTTCCCCAGAATCAGAAGAAGAGGGATTGGACGTGCCGGAATTTGGAATGCCCGGATATCCGGAAGACGCAGTAGTGACAGGTTCATATTGAGGCGATCAGTTGCATGAGATTTCTGAACCATATGACCCTTTTCTGGGGTCGAGTTTTTCTGCTTTTTCTCATTGCCGCGACCCTGGAAGTGTGCGGGGATTCTCTTTTCCAGACGGCAGTGCATCATTCATCTGGGGTCTCGCGCTGGATTTCGGTGATTGGCGGCACGATAACACTTTCTGCCTATGGATTGATGGTCAATATACCGACTTGGAACTTCGGCAGGCTCCTGGGTGTGTATGTAGTCTTCTTCTTCGTTGTCGCGCAGGTAGTCGCGAGGATTCGATTTCAACAACCGCCTACTCCAGCCATTCTGGCGGGCGGTTCTTTAATCGTTGCCGGCGGTCTGATCATCTCGTTCTGGAAAGGATGACAATTCGATGACGAAGCGAAAACGATCGAATCCATCATTTCCTCTGAATCTGGCCGGTTCAACTGGCGTCGCCTGCGTGGCAGTTGCGTTGACAACTTATTGGTGCTTTCACTTTCATCTGAGCCTGACAATTGCCAGCTTCCTTTACCTGATCGTCGTTGTGCTGCAGTCTTTGCGCGGGAGTTTCGCCGCGTCTGCCCTTGTGTCGGTGGTGACCGTCGCCTGTCTGGATTTCTTCTTCACTGAACCGCTTTTCTCCTTTGAAGTCACGAACTCCCTGGACATTCTGGCATTAGCTTCCTATCTGATCACGAGCTTGGTCATCACACAGTTGATTACCCGTGCGGCAGCCGCACAGGCAGAAATTTTCAGGACCGCAATCCTCGACGCATTGGCGCACGAGTTCAAGACCCCACTCGCGACGATTCTGACTGCTGCCGGAGCCCTTTGCGAAATGCAACCGCTGCTCTCGCCTCATCAGCAGGAGTTGGCCCAATTGATCGAGTCTGAGACTTCAAGGCTGAATGAATTGACCTCCCAGATTCTTCGAACCAGTCGACTCGACCGAAAGGCGGTGAAACCACGATTGAGACGTACTGAGGTGGCTGATCTGGTCGGGAAACTAGTCGCCCAATATTCCCGACGCTATCCGGGTCGCACTTTTTCCCTTTCGACTAAGGGGATGACCGCTCAGGTTCTCGCGGACTACGATCTGCTCGAACTAGCTGTGAAGCAACTCCTTGACAATGCCTGCAAATATTCGCCAGCTACAGCGGAAGTAGAGATCAGAATCGACACCGATGGCAAGGACGCAACTGTGCGAGTGTTGAATGACGGAATAGCGATTCCTCTTGAGGAGCGCGCTCGGATATTTAATCGCTTTTACCGCGGTTCAGTGGGCGAACAAGTCGCACCGGGAACGGGCTTGGGACTCTACTTCGCCCATGAAATCGTCAAGGCACATGGGGGAAGAATGGAACTGGAGAGCAGAGCTGCAGTCTGGAGCAAAGACACTTCTTTTCGCGTCACTTTGCCACTAGCCGAGCCCCAGTTCTGACATTTTTGAATTTCATGGCGAACGAAAAAATCAACACACTTCTGGTGGATGACGAGGCATCGTTTCGCAGAGCACTGAAGACGTCGTTGTCGGCTCTCGGGTATGGCACCGAGGAATCGCGCAACGGTGAGGAGGCTCTTGAGCTTCTAAATCAAGGTTCCTTTGATTTAATTCTGCTCGATATCAATATGCCCGGCATCGGAGGGGTTGAAACCTGTCGCGAGATTCGCGCCCGAGACCTGGACATCGGAGTAGTGATGGTCAGCGTACGCGATGGCGAGAATGATCTTGTGCAGGCGCTCGAGGCTGGAGCTGACGACTACATCACTAAGCCTATACGCTTCCGCGAGCTTCTGGCTCGCATGGGCGCCGTCCTCCGGCGGATACGGCCAGAGAATCATGGCGAACCAGAAATCCTTCGAGTCGGCGAATTAGAACTCGATATGCGGCGTCACGTGCTATGCCGAAATGGAGAGCCTGTTCATCTCACTCCCACGGAATTCCACTTGCTGGCACTCCTCATGGAGAACCAGGGCTTCCCCGTGACCCACGTGAAGCTGTTGCGTTCGATTTGGGGGCCTGAGTATGGCTCAGAGCTTGACTATCTGCGTTCCTTCGTCAAGGCCCTGCGGAAGAAGATTGAGACGAACCCTTCTGATCCTCAATACATCATCACCGAACCTTGGGTAGGGTATCGATTATGTGATCCTCTCAACCAGCAATTCCGTTACCCGAAATCAAACTGATCCGGTCGCCCTTTCCAAATTCCAGCCGCCACCTGCCGAAAATCCCGATCGATGCCAGTCGAAATTTGAATGCGGGTCTTCACGGTTTCTTCATGCGTTGGACCGTATTGTCAAAGCGCCCACTGGATGTTGTCGCGCTCCAAACCGTATTTGTCGGGCTAAGCTCCTCTTTGAGCGACCTGTGACTCAGGCGAATCTTTATGGATTCTTACTGAACTCTTTACGCAATTCCTTATGACTTTGCTGATGGAATGGGAAAGGGCTATCAGACCAGTGTCGAAACGACCCGCGTGCGCGTGGACAGGCGTGAGGCGTACATCGTGAACGCACTTCAACTTTAGAACAGTCGGAGACCGGTACATGACGACCGTGGGAATCAAATCGTGCAGATCATTGCATCTCGGAACTTTGCCAATCGCTTTAATCCTGAGCTTAACCGTTGTTCCCTGTCAGCGCAGCGCAGCGCAGACATCGTCCTCCTTACCAGCTAGTGTGGCGGAATTGCATGATCCTCACTCCGCTGAAACGGGTCGGGAGAGCGGCACAACGAATAGTTCCCCAGCGAAGACTGTGCCTGTGACACCGGCCGATCCCGAGATATCTCCGGCGGTTGCCAGGCAGTTCGCGGCCATGCAAGCAGAAATAGAAGCACTGAAAGCTGAACTGAAGAACCTTGGTGCAACACCGGCCAACCCGATTTCAACGCCCACAGGCGCTGCAGCTGCCGCAACTCCCGAAGTGAAACCAGAGCCCGCATCCGTGAGCACGTCCGCTGAAGCCGCACAAGCACGTTCCGGGTTGCCAGAGAAAACAAAGCCGACAGAGCCATTCGCCTACGCTGATTGGACATGGCTGAACGGCACAGCGCGCAACAAAGATGTGGTCTGGGATTCCAAGTTTTTTACCCCGGAAATACGGTTCGATACGCACTTCGTGACTTCTTTCAACCACCCGAGGGATGATTCTATGGGTGGTTCTAGCGAAATCTTCCGCTCTAATGAGATCCAGGTAGAGCAAATCAGCTTTGGCGGCGACTTCCACTGGCAGAATGTGCGCGGCCGGGTTTTGACCATGAACGGAATGTTCGGCGTCACTACGCCGCGCAACGACGCCAGCCCGGGACGCGGACAGTGGGATCTTCGAGGGGCATACAAGTACGTTTCTGAAGCCTATGGCGGATACCACTGGGACGTAAATCACGGTCTCAATTTCGACGCGGGAATCTTCGTCTCCTATATCGGTCTGTTCAGCTACTACAACTTCGACAACTGGGCGTACCAACCGTCCTACGTCTCATCGAATACACCGTGGTTCTTCAATGGCGTCCGCATTCAATGGTTTCCGACGGACAAGCTGAAGATCGAGCCTTGGATCATCAATGGCTGGCAGTCCTACGGCAGGATAGGCAGCAAGCCTGGTCTCGGCGGGCAGATTTTATATCGCCCGAAGCCCTGGCTTTCGCTCGTCTTCAACAATTATGGGATGGGCGAAGACGATCTTGGTAACGGCGATGGCCACTTCGGCCGCTCGCGTATCCACACCGACGACAGCATTGAGGTCAAATACTACGATCGCCCGCAAAAGTACCTGGACAAGATGGCGTTCTCAGTTACCGCCGACCTGGGATGCGAATACGGTGGCAGCGGAAGCTTTGTCAGCGCGCAGGGTCGAGTAATCAATAACAACGTGAATTGCCACCATAACACGGCTACGAGCAGCAAGCAGAGCTTTGCCGGCTGGATGGCGTACAACCGGTGGTGGTTCAAGAAAGATTTGTATGGCGTGACCTTCGGCGGGGGCGCGATGTCGAATCCGGGGCGTTATCTGACCCTGCTTCCGCCGATCAATGGAGCGGATGCTATCACCGGCTCGCCTTATTTCACGCAGAACCCCGGCGATCCGTTCCGAGCGTGGGATACATCGCTCACTTTCGACTACATGCCGAGGCAGTACATCACCTTCCGTGCAGAGTACGGGTATCGCCACGCAAACGTAGGGTACTGGTCAGGTCGAGGTGGAATAACTCCAGGCGACAATACGAATCCCAGCACAATTCCCAACCCCGCAGCTGGTTCTGTGGTGGGAAGCACGACCTTTGTGCCGGGCCCCATCTTGTCGCCCACCCCGGGTTTCACTTGTGTGGCAGGAAGCGGTGGTTGGTGCCCCGATCTGCGCAAAGACGAACCCAGCATGAGGTACGCGATCATGGTCAAGTTCTAGTGCTGTTGAACACAAAAAGATTGGAGAGCATCCGCAGATTGGAACTACGATGAGCGGACTTCAAAAACGCAGGCCGATTCTCCTGGTTTCCGCCTTCGCCGGGCTGGCGGTGATGGCTGGATGCACGAACCACAACGACCCGGCGGCGGAGGCACCTCCGTCGCCGAAGGTTGTCCTCGCCGCCGAACCCAGCTCGTTCGCGGTTGATCATCCCGAGCAGTTTCCTCTCGCAACCGCGTCGGAGCGTCCGGGATTTTCGGAGTTAATCGTAACCGGCACTGTGGCTCCAGATATTGCGAGAAACGTACCGGTTGTGTCACTCGCGTCGGGCCGTGTGGTAGGCATCCATGCGCGGCTGGGCGACGCCGTCGAAAAGGATCAACTGCTTTTTACCGTACGAAGCGACGATGTCTCGAGCGCATTCTCCGACTACCGTAAAGCCGTCGCGGATGAGGTCCTGGCGCGCGCCCAGTTCGAACGCTCCAAGGATCTTTACGAGCACGGAGCGATGGCTCTGAATGATCTACAAGTGGCGCAGGACACGGAAGACAAAGCCAAAGTTGATGTTGAGACGACGTCGGAGCACCTTCGTCTTTTAGGCAATGATCCCGACAAGCCGGCGCATCTGGTTGACATCGTGGCGCCTGTCTCAGGCGTGATTACCGATCAGCAAGTGACCAATGCCGCTGGCGTGCAGGCTTTCAACATGCCGGCTCCCTTCACGATTTCCGACCTTTCCTCTGTGTGGGTGATTTGCGACGTGTACGAGAACGATCTGTCTGGTGTGCGTAACGGCGACACCGCCGAGGTTACCCTCAATGCCTATCCCGACCGCGTCTTCAAGGGAAGAGTCAGCAACATCGGTGCGATTCTCGACCCCAGCATCCGCACAGCGAAGGTCCGGATCGAAGTGCAAAATCCCGGAATGATGCGTCTCGGAATGTTCGTAAAGGCAACGTTCCACGGGCAAAAGCGAGAAATGCACACTGTCGTCCCGTCATCGGCCGTACTTCACATGCATGACCGCGATTTTGTGTTCGTCCCAGCACCCGAAAAGAAGTTCCGACGCGTGGAGGTGGTCAGCGGAGATCTTTTGCCCGACAACCTCACTATGCAGGAGATCAAGTCGGGTCTGAGTCCAGGGGCCCAGGTCGTGTCGAATGCCTTGGTGCTCGATCATGTACTCGGACAGTGAGTAACGCCTCATGTCCGCGGAATCAAAACTCATAACTGACAAACAATGATTCGGGCCCTCGTTGATTTTGCGCTTAACAACAAATTTGTAGTTCTGGCGCTAGCCGTCTTGTTGGCAGGCTGGGGCGCAATCTCGTTTCACGAACTGCCCGTAGAAGCCTATCCCGATATTGCAGACAACTACGTCACCGTCATTACGCAATGGCCCGGACGGTCCGCTGAAGAAGTGGAACAGCAGGTCACGATCCCGATCGAGATTCAAATGTCGGGAATGCCGCACATGACGTACTTGCGCTCAGAGTCCATCTTCGGTCTCTCCTTCGTGATCATGATCTTCGACGACAGCTCCGTGAATGACTGGAACCGACAGAAAGTTCTCGAACGGCTGACGCAAGTCAATCTCCCTGCCGGGCAAAACTTACAACCACAAATCGGCACGGACTGGAGTACCACGGGGCAAATCTACTGGTACACGCTCAGGAGCACGAACCCGCGGTACGACCTTATGGAGTTACGGTCGCTCGAGGACTTCGTCTTACTCAAGCAGTTTAAGTCCGTCCCGAATGTGGTGGATGTGTCAGACTTCGGCGGTACGGTGCGGGAATACCAGGTACGCATCGATCCTAGCAAGTTGGTTGCATACGGGCTGAGCATCGGCCAGGTGGAGCAGCAGCTCGCGAATAACAACATCAATGCCGGCGGCAGCTTCGTTGAAGTTGGCATGCAGCAGATGAACGTTCGCACGCTCGGATTGTTCGGCAGCACCCACGACATCGAACAGACCGTACTCAAAACCCAGACCGGCACCGCCCTTCGCGTCAAAGACATTGCCGACGTTACCCAAGGTCCCAAGATCCGGCTCGGCCACATGGCGCGGGCGAACCACATGGAGGACGGACGCATCATCGACGAACCCGACGTCATCCAGGGCGCCGTATTGATGCGCAAAGGAGCGGAAGAGCAGCCCACCCTCGACGCGATTCACAAGAAAGTCGAAGAACTCAATAATGGAATCCTGCCTCCCGGCGTAACGGTCGTACCGATGCTCGATCGCAGCGACCTTCTGCATTACACCCTGCACACGGTGATGCACAACCTTGTCGAAGGAATGATTCTTGTCAGCGTCATCTTGTTTCTTTTCTTGCTGAATGTTCGTGCCGCGTTTATCGTCGCGCTGACGATTCCTTTTTCGTTGTTGTTTGCTTCCATTTGGCTCGATCTCAGTCACATTCCCGCCAATCTCCTTTCCTTGGGCGCATTGGATTTCGGGATGGTGGTCGACGGCGCCGTCGTGATGGTTGAGAACATCGTTCGTCATATCAATAAGAGACGAAATGGGAATGCGCCGGACAATTCGCAAACGGTCGCCGAAGTGATCCGCGAGGCTGCGCACGAAGTGCAGCGGCCTGTCTTTTACGCGATCGCGATTATTATCACGGCTTACCTACCAATTTTCACGCTGCAGCGCATCGAGGGGCGCTTGTTCCGACCGATGGCCTGGACCGTGGCCCTTGCACTGCTCGGCGCCATGACATTCTCTGTTCTCATCGCCCCGGTGCTGGCGGGCCTCTTTTTTAAGAAGGGGGTTCGGGAGCGGCGCAATCCGGTGATGGACTACCTGACAGAACGGTATCGGCGTCGGCTGCGTTGGGCTGTGGAGCATCGTTGGATCGTGGCCGGCGTCGGCGCCGCTGCCCTTGCAGGAACACTCTTTCTTGGTTTCAGTGGAATCATCGGTGCGGAGTTTTTGCCGCATCTTGACGAAGGGGCGATCTGGGCGCGCGGCACCCTCGCCAACAGCACGAGCCTGACGGAGGGCGAGAAGTTCACTACCAATGAACGGTATGTCTTCGCCTCGTTTCCGGAGGTAACAACCGTTGTTTCCGAAGTTGGACGGCCAGACGACGGGACCGATACGGGCGGGTTCGGCAACACTGAATATTTTGTCGACTTAAAGCCCAAGGATGAATGGCGCCCAGTTTTTCACCAGAACAAGGAAGAACTGATCGCGGCAATGAATCGCGCCGTAGAGAAATATCCCGGAGCGATCTGGAACTTCTCGCAACCTATCGAAGATAACGTCGGCGAAACCATGACCGGCACTAAAGGTGCCCTTGCCCTCAAGATCTTCGGGGACGAGCTCAAGGTCCTTGAGCAGAAGGGTGAAGAAGTGGCCACTGTGCTGACGAGCATCCCGGGCATGCATGACGTGAAGCTGTTGCGGGATTTCGGCCAGCCGAATCTGGACCTCACCATCGACCGCAGGGCGGCAGCGCGCTTCGGAATCAATGTAGCGGACATTCAAGACGCCATCCAAACCGCTGTTGGCGGGAATGCCGTCAGTCAGGTTCTGATCGGAGAACAGAGGTACGACGTGGTCGTCCGCTATCAGGCTCCCTATCGCAACACGCAGCAGGCCATTGAGAATGTTCGCCTGCTTTCTCCGACAGGAGAGAGGGTTTCGTTGGCGCAGTTGACTACGGTTGAAGTGAAAGACGGCGCCTATGACATCTACCGGGAAGGCAACATGCGGTACGTGGCAGTGACGTTCAACGTGCGTGGCCGAGACCTGGGAACGACGGTCGAGGACGCAATCAAGCAGATAGGCCAAAAGGTGAAGCTGCCGAACGGGTATCACATTGGCTGGTCTGGCGAGTACGAGAGCGAGAAGCGTGCCGAAGCACGCCTTGCGCTGATCGTTCCCCTGACGATCCTCGTCATCTTCATCATCCTTTACACGATGTTCCGCTCTTACAAATGGGCCCTGCTGATTCTGCTCAACGTCGCTTTGGCGCGCGTCGGGGGCTTCCTCGCTTTGCTGGTCACGGGAACTTATCTGAGCGTTTCCTCCGGCGTCGGGATGCTCGCTCTGTTCGGTGTGTCGGTCCAGACCGGCGTCATCATGCTGGAATACATCAACCAGTTGCGGGCCCGCGGTTACTCGATCCAGGATGCCGCCGTCGAAGGCGCTGTCTTAAGACTTCGCCCGATCATGATGACCATGCTCGTGGCGACGCTCGGGCTTCTTCCTGCGGCGTTGTCGCACGACATCGGATCGGATTCGCAGCGGCCCTTTGCCATCGTCATCGTAGGTGGGTTGATCTCCGACTTGCTCCTAAGCATTGTGTTGCTGCCCACCTTTTACGTGTGGATCGCACGAAAGGGCGATCAGCTTCCGGAATTGGAGACGGCACTTGAATAGGCACGCGAGACTCCGACAAAAAGCCGTTTGGGTTGCGTTCGCATTCGTAGCTCTGGCAAGTGTCTCCGCTCCTCTGCAATGTCAGTCAAACGGGCCAAGCAGAATTACCATCGACGAAGCTGTTCAATTGGCATTGCAGCACAACCACAATATGCTGGCGGCCCGCACTACGATTCTGCAGAGCCAGGCAGATGAGAAACAAGCGAACACGCGACCGAACCCATCGCTGTTCGCCGATTGGGAGTATCTGCCGCTGGGATCGCCGGCCAGCCAGAATCCTTCAGTCTACGGCGGCCATTCCACAGCCGATTATCTGCATGACAACACCGAAGGTGATATCGGACTCAGCTATCTGATTGAGCGCGGGAAAAAGCGGCAGCACCGGTTGCAGGCTGCCCGCGACATTACCGCGCAAAACAAGTCTTTGGTCGGGGACAACGAGCGCACTCTCGCGTCTAATGTCGCCGCCGCATTTGTCAACGTTCAGGTCGCGGAATCCACGATTGAATTGGCCGATGCAGATCTGAAGAGCTTCCGTCAGACCGTCGACCTGGCAGAGCTACGGTACAAGAAGGGTGCAATCAGCGAAGATGATTACCTGAAGATCAAGCTGCAATTGCTGCAGTTCGAAACTGACGCTCAGCAGGCGCAGCTTGCCCGAGTGCAGGGTCTTTCCGATCTGCGGCAGCTGCTTGGATACGAATCGGTAGCGCCCGACTATGACGTCGTCGGAGAGTTTGCGTATCAGCCTCTGAAGGGAAACGCTGAAGACTTTCAGGCAAAGGCCCTCCAGAACCGCCCAGATCTACGAGCCGCGCAGCAAGGAATTGCAGCGGCGAGAAGCCAATATGAAGTCCAGAAGACCATCGGCAAGCCGGACGTTACCGTGCAAGGAAACTATTCGCACGTGAATACCATCAATGCCGCGACGTTTTATGTGAGTGTCCCATTACCGATTTTCAACCGCAATCAAGGCAACATCGAGCATACGCGGATTGCCATCACCCAAGCTCAGGAGCAGGAGAAAGCCACTAGCGGGCAAGTCTTGACTGACGTGAGAGACGCCTACGAGGGACTCCGCGAGAGCGAACGCATTGTGCAGTTTTACCACTCTGGTTACCTGGATGTAGCTCAGAAAGATCGTGATATCAGTGAATACGCGTATAAGCGTGGTGCTGTCAGCTTGCTCGATTTCCTTGATGCTGAGCGCAGCTACCGCGCGACTCAGCTCGCCTATCGTCAGGCATTAGGTTCATACTTGCTTGCCGCGGAGCAATTGCGGCAGGCGGTGGGGACCCGTGACTTACACTGATCGAACCACTCTGCAATTTGCGCGTCAACTGGATTTTCTGTCGTCGCACCGCTATTCAAGGAGCAACGATCTTTGAACAGAGAAGAAGTGCGGAACCGCATTCATGCGCTCGGAGTAATTCCCTCGATCCGCGTGTCGACTACAGATGATGCCATTTTCGCGGCTGAGGCTGTTGCTCGCGGCGGAATCCCCATCATTGAGGTCACACTTACGGTGCCTGAGGCAATCCGAGTCATCTCTCAGCTAGTGAAAAACGCTCCAGACATGATCGTAGGCGCAGGCAGCGTCCATGATGTGGAAACTGCGAAAAAGTGCCTGGACTCAGGAGTTCAGTTCCTTTCCAGCGATGGTCTTGACCCAGAGACCGTCCGCTTTGCCGTGGGACAGAATACCGTCGTAATTCCAGGAACCCTGACCCCAACTGGCGTTGTCACAGCTTGGAAGCTCAACCCCGACTTCGTCAAGATTGTGCCTTGCGGCCACATCGGAGGGGCCAATTACATTCGCGATCTGAAGGCGATGTTTCCCGCCATCCCCCTGATCGCTGCTGGCGGCGTAAATCAGCGCACCGCGTTCAGCTTCATTGCCGCCGGTGCCGTGGGACTGGGAATTGGCGGAGAACTGATTCCTCGTGAGGCCATTCGACGACGACAACCCGACCGTATCGCTGAACTGGCACATCGATTCTTAGCTGCGGTAAGCGATGCACGGTCTCTATGAGGCGACCGAACGACTGCCGACCAAGTAGCCGTGGCGCCGAATAGGGCGACAAACGACAAGGCCATTGTGACTGGATATCTGGAAATCTTAGGTGCGAGCGTGATGACTTTCGCGCTCACCAACATTGACGATGCGTGTCTGTTGACCGTGTTATTCGCTCAGCGAATTCCCCCACGGCGTATTGTCGCAGGTCAATATCTAGGCTTCACATTGATCGTTGTCGTGAGTCTATTGGGTGCTTTCGCTGCACTGGCGGTTCCGTCTCGCTGGGTGCGGTTGCTGGGCATGGTGCCAATTGCGCTTGGCCTTCGGCATCTGCTGAAGCAAAGCGGAGCCGGTCCCCAGGGTGCGTCGGGGATGGGAATTGCGTCTATCGCTCTCATCACGTTTTCCAACGGGGCCGACAACATCGGCTTGTATGTCCCTTTTTTTATCGTTGGCCGTGCCTACCTGTGGCTCATCCTGGCTGCTTATGCGTTGTTGATTGGGCTCTGGTGCATCGGCAGTAGATTGCTTGGCAGTCACTCAATTGTTCTTGGGGTCGTCGATCGTTGGGCACATCGGGTAATTCCAATAGTCTTCATAGGACTTGGCTTGATGATTCTGTTTCGTCGCTGAGTGCGGAAGCGTGATCGGATGCCAATGGAAGCGGCTGTTTTGGTGATCGGAAGAGTTGTTTTCGATCGAAGAGCGCGGCAGCATACTGTGACGGAAAGTTAACCATTCAGGAAGGCGAAATCCAGTCTCCTCAGGTTGGTCAAAGCCATAACCAATGAAAAATCTTCGCACATCAAGCTCCTGAGAGGCGACTGGTTGCGTGGCGGAACTGGCGCTGTCATCGCCGGTATGCTGTTGCTCTACCTCCTATCGGCGAGAGTCAGAGATGTGTTTTCCTAGGATGATCGTTCGAGTCCGAAGCCCGGCGATTCCTTCGTATGCGCGCCGGTATCGGAGACTACCCAGAAATTTCGCGCAAACATTCAGCAGGTCAAGCGCGTTTGTCCGTACGCGTGTTGAGCCTTGCATTCTTTGGGCTCGTATCGATGATTCATTTCGAGCTGGCTGATTTGCGGGGATCCTGTCTGGCATCTACGTACTCGGTCGAAGATGGACCGAAACCGGTAATCTGCACGACAACCGGCTCGTCGCCGGTTGCCGCGAAGTGATTTCTGGAGGGTGGTTCGGTGTAAAAACTGCCGGGAGGCAGAGCTTTTAGCTTCGCCTCGTCAAACTTATCGCCGTACCCGATATGCCAGGTGCCGGAGATCACCGTCGCAACCCTGTCATCGCGATGGGAGTGCGCAGCAATCTGTGTATGAGCGGGGACACGCAGCATGATGGTATATACGCCTGCCTGGTCTGGATTGCCTTTCAGAACAACTGTCTGAATCCCGCTCACGCCTGAGCTTCCCGTCCCCGGATTCCCCACTTGCGGAAACTTGTACTCTGCAGGAGTGAAGCGTTCTTCGTTTGAGTCGCCACTCGCAATGCCTGAACTGTGCGCAACCACTGGGCCGTCAAGAAATTTGCGAATCAGCGCCACCGTGTAGTCGGGTTTCTCCTCCATCAGCCAATGCCCTGAACCTGCGACTACCTCCTCCTGAACGTTGGTCGCTACATGCCGCATGATCACCGCTTGCAGCGGGCCGAAGGATTTCTCTCCGCCAACCGCCATCACCGGCATGGTCAGCTTCGTTTGCTCGAAGACCTTGTTATCCTTCGCGTCCTGAGAGAAGGCGGTGAACTGCGCGAACCCGGCCCTCATTCCACCTGGTTGCGCATAAGTGGCGGCAAAGAAATTTCTGGTGTCCTCGTCAGGCTTCCCAGGATCGGCGGTAAAGTCGTTCCATATCCGGTCGAAATAGATTCGCTCCCGCCCGGCGACGAGCCTTTCCGCGTCCGGTCCGTGGAAGTTGAAGTGCCAGACTCCGGGATTCTGAAGAATCTCGCTCCACGGATCAATCCCAGGAATTGGTGCGTCCATCACGACCAACCTCTCAACCTTGTCGGGGTAAATTGCTGCGTAGGCGTAAGCCACCATGTTGCCGATGTCGTGAGCAACAACAAACGTCTTGTCGTATCCCAGCGAGGTGACAACGGCGCGCATATCTTTGGCCTGAGTCTTTTTGTCGTAGCCATCGGCTGGCTTGGAGGATCGTCCAATGCCGCGGAGGTCCGGCACCACGACCGTGTGGTCCTTCATAAGATCAGCGGCCAGGGGAGCCCACGAATCGCTGTTCTCCGCGTAGCCGTGAATGAGCAGTACCACAGGTCCACTTCCTCCCCAGCGTACAAAAATGTCTGCGCCTTCCGGGCTATGGACCGTCTTTGCCTGAAAGCTGGACGGCAAGGAAGGGTGAGCGTGCGTCGAGATCGCTCCCGAGGTGAACAGCACCAAGGCAAGAAAATGTCGAATCATTGATATCTCCGTATTCGGCAACAATCGGTACGTTTAGGGCGACCGAATGGGCGCTGAGTAGTGTCAGAAATTGTAGACCACACGCTTGGTCACGTGGAAACCGCTCAATCGTCGCTACCAGAAGTTGTCTTGTCGAAGGCTTTACGGGCAAATCGGAGGAATTCCGTGAGAAGCGGCCATGCCGTTCAACGGTTCCGGTACATCAGAATTCCAGTTTCACTTGCACTGCGATCATGCGTGGGCTGCTATCGCCACCCAAGCCCACACCGAGCAAGCCAGTCGGCGGTGAGGTCGCATAGGTGAGGGCTCCAAATCCTGTTTGGGTCGAGGAGTTCCCCGGAACGCCGGCCAGCACCATGCTCGGCAGCCCAAAGTTCGGATGATTGGAGACATTGAAGAACTGCGCCTCCAGCCTCATGGCAAGTTTTTCATGAAGTCGGATGCGTTTGGTCAGATACATGTCAGACCAGAGGAATTTGGGACCACGGAACTGGTTCCTGCGGGAGTTGCCAAATTGGCAGTGAGCCGGACTGTCTCCCCCGAGACAAGCCCCTGTACTCGGATCTATTGTGGAAACGAAAGCATCAGGGTTCAGCCACTGCACTGTCCCAGGCTGTGTGACGCCCGGAATGTTGCAGTGACGACAGTAGGGATCTAACCCAGGCGCAAGACTTGCGAACTGGGGTCCGCTGCCTTGCACGATGCCATTGCCGTTCGCCGAATACGGCGTGCTCAGGACTGAGAACGGAACGCCACTGTGCCAGAATACGCTGCCTGAAATCTGCCACCCATTTAGCGCATAGCCGAGAGCGTGGTTTCTCACTTTGACAGGCAACTCGTACACATACTGCCCGGTGAGGTTGTGGCGAATGTCGTAATCGCACGAGCCGTAATCGCGACGAAGATCTCCCGGCAAAGGAGAAAGAATCCCGCCAGCCGAAAACTGCAGGAAACCTCCATTCGAGACCGTGTCCAGGCAATGGCTCCAGGTGTAGTTGACCTGTCCCTGAAGACCATGTCCGAGACGCTTCATGGCGGTGAGTTGCAGGCCGTGGTAGTGACTGTTCGCGCCCGTAGCGAACTGATTCACTGACGCAAACCGGGAATCGGTCGGCTGCAGGTAAGGAAATGGGGCGAAGCATCCCTGGCACACAGTCTGGTATCCGTTGACCTGCGTGAGATAGGGCTGATTCACCGCGCGAGTGCCGACGTATTGAGCCTGCAAGCTAGCTGTTGTTCCGAACTGATGTTCGATTCCCAGGCTCCACTGCATGAAATATGGCGCATGCAGTTTGCCGTTCGGTACCGCTGTAATCGCAACTGGTGGAAGACACGCCGCAGGATCGGCAAGGGGCGAAGCGCACGAAAGTTGCCCCTGCTGGAATCCGGCACCAAAGCTTTGGTTGGCAGAGACGGTTGCATCGACCGCACTGTTTGGCACTCCCGGCGCAATCGTCGTGCCGCCCACGGTGCCTAATAGCCCACCCTGAAACGTCCTCACGTAAGGTGGATTGGTGCCGATCAGATCAGCGATGCTGCCTGGCATGATGTCGCTAAAGATTCCGAAGCCGGAGCGGAGCACGGTGTTCGGTTCGAACTGCCATGCAATAGCGGTTCTCGGTTGAAGGATGGCAACTGGGGTCGAGGAAAAGAGGTGGCTCAGATTCGTCTGGATCGCAGCGCTGAGTGGCTGATTGACGTCGTGCGAAATGGAATTGAAGGCGCCTCGAAGACGGCCGATCTGCTGATGTGGATTGAGAGGATTCGAGTTGAACGTATCGCGCACGCCAATTGTCCAGGTGACTTTCGGAGTGACTCTCCAGGTGTCCTGCGCATACAGATCGAGATTGAGAAAACTAAAGGGCTCGTTGGCTGCCGCCGGGAAGGCCTTTGTTGCCGTGGACGCCACTCCATAGATGAACTGCGGTAGCGTGGTGTAGGTCACGGCGGGCACCGTTCCCTGACCAAAATCGTAATCGTTCAGGCGAAAGATTCGGGTGTTGGTGCCGAACCTCAGTTCATGAGCACCATGGCTCCAGGCGAGATTGTCGTTTATAAAGAAGCGTGAGGCGCGCCTTCCCTGGACCCACGTGTTATCGAGTCCTCCAATTGTGGTGAAAGGAGCATTCGCACCACTGCCTTCGAGAACGATCGGGAAAGCCGCAAGGGTCTTCTCGAAGTCGCTTGGCGCGAACAGGCTCTCATACCACGAGAATGCAGGATTGAAGTAGTTCACAAGATTCTGCGAGAAAACGTGCGTATATCCCGCTGCAAATGAGTACAGAGGCTGGGGAGAAATCGCGTTGAACAATGGATTAATGGGATCGGTGTAGGCCGCCTGGAGTCCGTTGTCGGTTTGAAAGCGAAACCAGGCGGTGTCTCGCTGATTGATGTTGTAATCGATCCGAGCCGTTTGTACCTGTTCATGATCGGCGCTTGAATGGGAAATGCTCTGACGGTTTGCGCAGCCGTTTCCATCATTCGCAACGCCAGGCGGACCTCCGCCCACATCGAATGGGCAACCGAGAACCGCCAGCGGCGGACCCGCTGTGCTGCCGTAGAGCGAAAACATCTCTTGGTAGAACGGGACCAATTGCGGAGCAGGCGCATACTCTGCTCCAGAAACAGAATCCGTTCCACCGAGTGGAAGTTGCTTCAGCACGTATTGCTGGAATGCGGCGCTCGGAACGGTCGTCGCTGTCACGATGGGCAGGGCGATCCGAACCCACTCGCTATCGAAGAAAAAGAACAGTCTGTCGTGGACAATCGGCCCGCCGAGACTTCCCCCGAAATGGTTCACGTTCGACCTCGGCTTGTGATTGCCGGGAGTTGCATTGGTAAAGTAATCCGCCGCGTTCAGGATCGAGCCATTCCACAGTTCATAGAGATTGCCGTGAAACTGATTGGCGCCAGACTTCGTGACATAGTTGACCTGGGATGCTCCATAACGCCCCAGATCGACAGCATAGGAAAGGGTGTTGACCGTCACCTCTGAGATCGAATTCAGTCCCAACACGAGGTTCGTTGCCAAACCGCTATTGAGATTGGTGAGCGGATCGTTCGTCTCCAGCCCATCAACGATGTATCCATTGGAGAGCGCGGGGAGTCCGTTGAACTCCACGTTGCCGTATCCGTTGGTACCGCCCACAAAATCATTGCCGCTCCCTGCCGTATTGATTAAGGCGCCCGGGGCAAACTGCAATGGGTAGGTCATATCCCCACCGGGATTCGGCAGATCCTCCAGCGCCGGCGCGTTCAAGGTGGTGGAAGTGTTTGCATTGCTCGGGTTGATGATCGGAGCTTCCGCGCCGACTTCCACGGTCTCCTTCGATTGCGCTACTCTGAGCGTGAAGTTGACGGTCTGTTTCTGCCCCAACCCGGAGAAAACATTGTCGGCCTGCTGCGGCTCAAATCCCTCGGCTTCTACTCTGACCGTATACGTGCCCGGCTTGAGCTGCGGGAAATTGAGGTGGCCCCCACTATCCGTCTTTTCGGTGCGCCTTAGACCAGTCTCCTGATTCGTGATCGTAACCGTGGCATCGGGCACAACCGCGCCACTCACATCGCTCACTTGGCCAACTATGGCACTGGTGGTTTCACCCTGCGCCCAGGCGGGGGCTTCGAAGACCGAAACCAGAGCCAAGCCCAAAAGCGCCAAGCTGAGTGCGCGCCACGACGCACACTCGAAACACAATCCCACGGTTTATCCCTCGAATCCCCAGACCAAACGAAAGGCCTCGTCGATCACATCTGGAAATCAGGATACACTATCGGATGTTAACTATAGTAAATATATTGCGGATATTATGGTTTAGAGACCCAGATTCTCTCTGCGGCCGACGCGCCGAGACGAATCTGGTGCTTATCCACCGACAAGGAAACAGTGCCGTCGTAGTTTCGGGCCTCGACCGCAAGGCGAACACCCGGACGAATGCCCTCTTTCTCGAAAAACTCCAGGAGTCTCCGATCGCGCTCATAAACGCTAGCAACCACGTATTTAGCGCCGGCCTCCGCTTCGCTGAGCAAGCGCATGCCCCGTTTGCGGCGTTCTGCGGGGCTGCGCAGCGCCAACCCGTTTCCGTGAGGGCAGGTGTCTTTATGCCCCAATCTCTCGACCAACTTCTTCTCGAAGGCAGGGGACACGGCATGTTCCAGTCGTTCCGCCTCGTCGTGGATCTCGTACCACGCCATGCCGAACATCTCTGACAACATTCGTTCGATCAGATGGTGGCGAACCATCGTCCGTTCTGCGATCTCCCGTCCTTGCGAGGTCAGGCTGATGTGCCCTTCCTTTTTTATGGAGACAAGCCCATCCTTCTTCAATCGCTTCAGGGCAAACGTCACCGCCGGTCGGGTCACCGAAAGCCAATGTGCCAGGGTCGCGGGTATCACGTTCTGCCCCTCAGCCTCCGCTTCCGCAATGGCTTTCAGATAGTCTTCTTTCGAGATCGTGATCATGGTCGCGTGAGAACTCCACCAAATGGGTGCAGTCTAACACTTCCACTCGGACGTTTCGTTTCAGTGCGGCAGTGGCGCAGAACCTACTCGGGACTCCCGCATCAAACAAGCGACGACTTGCGATGCCAAACGGATTGTGATCGTCATTTTCTGTCCGAGGCGCAGGTATGTTTACCGGATCCGATCCGTACTGGGAGAGAGCGGAAGTGGTGAGATGTGTCGAGAGGTCGGGCGTTGATTCGTTGCTAAAAGTCGGCCTCCGCCTCGACAACCGGTACGCTGTGTCCACTGTTTCGCGAGACTCTCTTCAATGGTTGATCTGCAAGATCCCCGACAAGATCAGCCACAGCATAACGATGAGTATGACGGTCACTCCCACCAGCATGACCAGCCCTTCCCGCAAGGTGAACTTCGATCGCTTCATGGCTCCCCTCCCATCATGAAGGTTTCGAAAGAGAGGACAGCACGGGGTTGTCCGTGCTGCCCTCATCGACGGGGAGCGTCTGCTAGAAGTGGAACCCGAGCTGAGCCGTCAGCGCTCGGGGCGTTACATAGTGCGTCCCGCTGAAGGTGGAAAGGAAGTTATACAGCGCATACTTATTAGTGACGTTGATGGCAGTCACTGTAAGGCTCCATCTGTAATGTTCGCCTTTGAACAGGTTGTCGTCACCTACTGCAATGTCGAACAGGTTGCGCGGCGCGATGCGCGGTGGATTCTTGTCATCATCCTCGGCGTTCGGCGCCGGCACTTGAAGTAGGCTGGAACCGAACTGCGATACAGGACATGCAAGTGCCGCGGCGCCCGGAACGCTAACTCCAATAAGCGTGGTCGGGGTAGCCCGTTGCGAGCCACAGAATAGACCGGACTGGAACTCCTGATCGGCGGTGAGGGGAGTTCCGAACGGATCCGTCAGCTGAATATAGTTTGTGCCTCCAACCGTTATCCCTTGGGCGCAATTGCCTCCAAAACAAGGGGCAGCTCCAGCCACCAATCCGCTGTCATAGCGCCAGTTGAAGCCGAGCCACGGGCCGCGCTTCCAGGGTTGATACTGGAAGTGGGTGGTCTGGTTGAATTTTTCGTCGTGGTCAATGCGGAACGGCGTACTTCCACTGTTAAAGGCCACCGCCGGAACCGCACCCGCTCCGCCGATCTGTGGAGTGAAGAAACGCGCCGCAACGCTTGAGAGAACCACCAAGGCACTGAAGCCATGGAAATCCGGTACGCTCACGCGGACCGCATAACCAGGAATTTTGGAATTGTGCCAGTCAATCGGGAAGGTGATCGGGGTCGCTCCCAACACGCTGAAATCGTAGGCATTGTGCGTGTATTTCCAGATGTAATCCCCGCTTATGACAGCATATTTGCCCAAAGCCTGCTGCAGGCCAGCATGGAAGTCATTGCGATAGCCGGGATTGAATGGCGTCGCCCCCGCTGAAGCAGGCTGAGAACAGGCCAGAAGGGGATTCAGGACTGCATTAGCGCAACCAGTGCTCGAAAGTACCAGATTCTCATTGAAAGGACTCTCCAGCGTGCGCGCATAGGAAACCCGGAGGATCGTATTGGTCCGTTTGATATTGTAAGCAACACCCAGGCGCGGCTCGGCCTGACGAGCCACCACAAGGCCGTTGTAAAGATCACCGCGGAGTCCCAGATTCAAGGACCAGTTCTTTATGGTGATCGCATCCTGAATATAGAGGGCGAGTTCTTTTATGTCTGTATGCCCGTGATAGGCATACAAGCCGCTGGTGGAATTGGCGCAGCCGTCAGCCGGTGATGGCGTCGATCGTGTTAGATCGTAGCAACCGAGCAATGAACTGAAGCCGGGATTTGCGACGAATGGCGTGGGGTAGAGAACGGGGTTCGTTGAGCCCGCCCCTGCGCAATTACCGGGGTCATTCACCGCCGGGTTTCCAACGAAAACTGGGACACCATTGGCATCCAGGCACGGTGCGTTGAAATTTGGGTCGACGATTCCGAGCTTCTCGTTTTCGGTGAGAAAAGTCTGTTGATAAGTAACTCCCGCCTTAATGTTGTTGATGCCCACCACATGGGTGACATTCGCCAGCAAACCGGTGTTCGCCAGTGTCCGATATTGAGAGACAGTTTGCTGTTGCAAATTCGGCGGGCCGAGGTCTGCAAATGGATTGTTGCTCGGATAGTAATTATAGGCATCCCGTCTGACGAAGCCGCCGAAGGTAAATACGGTGGTTGGGCTGATCAGCCGCGTCCAGGTCGGAGCGATGTTAAAGGTGTCGATCTTCGATCGCTGGTCGGCAGGGCCGACCGGGAGGCCATCCGGACCAAGCCCGTTATTGCTGACGCTAACTCCGTTCCACGGCGTGGCGTTCTGCGAGTCATACGAATTGGGAGTCTGAAACCATGAGCGGCTAAAGCCGAGATTCAGATGAATCGAGTCCTTTGTCGAGAATTGATAGTCCACCCGGTCGAAAATATTTTCTTCGTTGCCTTTGTCGTGTATCACGATAAATTCCGGCGGGTCCAGGAATCTTCCCGTATTCAGCCCGTTCGCCGAGATGAAATTCCCCCACTTATCACCGCCGTAAGAGAGGTCAAAGCCGATATTCGACGAGCCAAACGATCCGTAGGAAGCATTCACGCTGCCATGCGGCGTTTTTGAGCCCAGGCCCGAGCGAGTGGTTGCCACGATCACCAAGCTTGTCTTGCCGCCATACTCCGCCGGCGGAGCTCCCGGAATTGATTCCAGCGACTCGATGGCATCAAGGGGAACCTGGTTGGAAAAAACCTTGCTTTGCTGGTCGGTAATCGGCTGGCCATCTATGGAGAATGAGTTCGACGCATGGTCCCCGAGGCCGTGAAAGAGACCATTTGAGTCTGCCGACACACCAGGCGACGCCAGCGTGACTAGAGAACTCAACGAGGAGGACTGGCTTTCGAGTGGCACTTTGTTGAACAAATCGCGATCGACGTCGGTGTGACCAGTTGGATCATTCTCCACCAAATCGCCGCCAGCTTCGACCGTGATCGAAGTGGAAGAGCCTGTCACCCGAAGACTGACCTTGACACTGGTTGGGACTGCCGACCGCACCTCGACATCTTGGGCCGTCGGTGCGAACCCGGTAGCCGTCACCGTCATGTGATACGGATTCAGAGGTACGTTCGAGAAACTGAAATTCCCCTTAGCGTCTGTAGTCGTCGTCCTGTCAAAACCACTGACTGGCTGGTGAATCTCGACCTTGGCATTCGGAACCACTGCGCCTGAAGGGTCGACGACGGTGCCGTTAAGCGATCCCGAGCCTGACTGAGCGTAAGCCTGAGTACCCAGCGCCACACAGAATACGACGATCAGAGCCGCGCGGAGCGACTTCTGGTATGAAGCCAGCATGATTCCTCCTGAAAATTGGTCGAAAAGATCAAGGGACAGCCGCACGGAAAACGAACCGCGAGCATGAAAACATCAGAGAATTGATCTTTATTTAGACGCTAGGAGGCGGACGAACGCTGAGGGCGAAGGGTATCAGGCGCTGCTTGGTAGCTACAGGTTCCGGCCGGGAGACGGATACCGAAACAAACATCACCCTTGGCAAGGGGCTTGTGGTCCTGGGGGAAGCCGAATGGGCGGCGATGCAGACCGTGCATGTTGCCGATTCGGTAGCGCTCGAATGCTGATGCGCAGCAAATGCGACTGCTGACCAGATGGTCAGCAACACGCATACATACGCTATCCGCTTCGTTATCGACCGCATCAACGCCACCCCTAGGAAGCTTCGTTTGAATATTACCAAAACGCCAAAGAAACGCAACGAAGCTGTACCTAGCGGGGTATGTACGCAAACCTGCGTAATGTTTTGTTTCGCTGGCCGATAGTGCTAGTGGTGGTGATAGGCTAAACCCGAATAAAAACCCACCACGACGACTAGTGCCCACAAAATGATCAATAACAGCCGAACGATCCCCTCAGTATGGCTCGCTCTCTTGTCCCGATTCTGAGTCTTCTTGAACATTGACTCCATAAGGTCACTTCGTCGTGCCTCCAATGGGAACGCTCGAATCCGCGGACTCGATCCGTGCGGATACCGAACTGCTTGCTGTGGCGTCCTGATTGTTAGAGGCACTCTCTTGTTTTGAAAGCTCTTCAAATGGTTCCGCCAAGCTCTACGAAGAAAAAGGGCTGATCCTGCATTCACGAAACTCGTGCGGCAGAGCTAACACCCGGCCTGCATCCCGACAGCGGACAGCCCACTCCACCAGACTTCGGTACTGGTCGAACGCAACGATATTCCCCAGCCACTCCGTGCCCATTGAGGTCGTAATTACCACGACGTTCGGCACATCGCACGGCCCGACACAACCACTGATGGTCAACTGGACTCGCTTCAACAGTCCCCGTTTCCGCCATTCGTTCTTCAACCATTCGACAGGAACTTCGGGTAAGCCACGCTCGACATTGCCACAGCAGCAGCCTCGGCAGACCGTAACTTGCCCAATGACGAGACGCTTCGTTTTCAGAGGACAATCTCGATCCTTCACCGTGTGTGATCCGTTCCCACTTCTGGAAGCCACTTAATCCAACAGGCCATACAGGTCGTCCATCTCAAACGGTTGGGATGATCTGTGAGACTTCAGGAAAACTGCCACAATCAAAATCACCAACAACACCAAGGTGATCACGACTCCCCAAGTTCTGACGTTCCGACTCTGGATCACATGGGCAAAGTGCATAGCCCGAGACTCAAACTTCCAACCCGCGACTCATCGCCCGGATTCAGCACCACGGGGCAACAATCTCGTGGAATTGAGAATGAACGCCAACTCTGAGGTCACATGAATAAAAGCCGCCAGGAGCGGATTTAGAAACCCGAAGGCCGCCATTCCTACCCCTATGCTGTCCACTACCAGCGTGCCGACGAAGTTCTGCATGATGATGCCGCGGCAGCGGCGAGCAACCCGCAGAGTTTCTACCAATTTCGACAGGTCACTTCCAATCAGGATCACATCCGCGCTCTCTCGAGCTACATCCGTTCCCGACCCCATGGCGATACCGACATTGGCCTCTACGAGGGCTGGAGCGTCATTGATTCCGTCGCCGACCATCGCGACGTTACGACCCTTGCCACGCAACTCAGTCACCCACTTTGCTTTTTGCTCTGGCAGGAGTCCTCCCACGGCTTCGTCCACTCCGAGGCCGCGGCCTACCGATGAAGTTGCAGCCTGTGTATCGCCGCTCAAGAGGACCGTTCTCAAGCCCATTTGCCGCATCGCCGCAATTGCATTCTTAGCTTCCGGCCGCAAGACATCCGCGATGCGGATGGTCCCAAGTACTTGTCCCGCGCGAGCGACATAGACTTCCGACGCCCCATCCAGACTGTGACCATTTGCCGGCAAGCCCCGGGTCATGCCTTCCTCTACGAGGAGCGCCAGACTGCCGACCACGATTTCCTCGCCGCGATGCCTCACCCTGACTCCCTTCCCGGGCGTGTACGAGAATTCATCTGGATCGACGAGTGGAATGGCGAGTTCCGTTGCCCGCGCCATCACTGCCTTGGCGAGAGGATGTTCGGATTTGCGCTCCGCGATGCAGGCAGCGGCGATAATCTGCTGTTCCCCGAAGCCATTGGCGGGAACGACCTCCCGGATCTGCGGCGTACCGAACGTTAACGTGCCCGTCTTGTCCAAGAGCACGGTGTCCACGGCGGCCAGCGCTTCCAGGTAGAGTCCCCCTTTAATGATGGCTCCCTGATGCGCCGCGCGGCCGATGGCTCCGAGGATTGCAAGAGGAGTTCCAGCCGCAATGCCGCACGCTCCAGCAACGATTACGACTGAAATGGTTGACCTGACATTGTGCGTGATGACGAAGGTCAGAATCGCGGCCCCCAAGGCAAAATAGACAAGGTATCCCGCCAGGCGATCCGCGGTTTTCTGAATCGGAGCCCGCGACTTCTCGGCGCGTTCGACGGCTTCGACGATTCTTCCGAACGTCGTGTCACGGCCGAGTTTCTGAGCGCCGATTTCCAGAGCGCCTGACTGATTCATCGTGCCGGCATAGACCGCGTCTCCCTGGGCTTTCTCGACCGGCATGGCTTCGCCGGTGATCGCCGCTTGTTCCACGAACGAGCGGCCACTAAGCACAATTCCATCCACCGGGATGTGCCCACCCGGCTTTACGATCACCGTTTCGTCAACTTGAACCTGATCGGACGGTACTTCAATCACCTGACCATCACGGCGGACTGCGACGGTTCTGGGGAGAAAATCGAGAAGACTCTGGATAGCCCGCCGGCCTCTGCCAACTGTGAGACCCTCCAAAACCTCAGCGGCCAGGACGAAGCCAGTGATGACCAGAGCAGTGAAGAACTCTCCAATCGCCAAAGCTGAAAGGAGAGCGATGGTCATCGAAAGCTCCATCGTCATCTTTCGTTCAACGATGTTCTCGAAAGCTTCTTTGAAAATGGGATATCCGCCGATCAGCGTTGCCGCGATGCCGATCACGCTGATGTGTGGAAAGGGCTCCCAGAGCCGAAACCAGACCGCAGCTGCAGCCAGGGCCACAAAAGCAATGCGGGCAAGTTCAGCCCACTCCACTCCGTGATCGTTCTGTTCGTGCACAGCGCCAGGGTCAGGTTCGTTCGGGACGGCCGGAGACTTCTCGATAATGGGCGAAGAACTCATAGGCATTCGCTCCGTGAAGTCGCGCCAAAGATGGCTCATCATACATACCCCCATAGGTATATGACAAGCTCCCCGGCATGATATCATTCGTTCGCGAATGAGTCATACGATCAAGAACAAACAAAAGCTGATTCTGCGCAGCCGGCGCATACGCGGGCAGTTTGAGGCTTTTGAGCGAATCCTCGACGAGGGACGCGATTGCTCTGAAGTGTTACAGATCATCAGTGCGGCGAGAGGCGCAGTCAACAGTCTGATGACCGAACTGCTCGAAGGCCACATCCGGCATCACGTGCTCGACCCCAAGCGAAAACCAAACTCGGAACAGATCTTGGCGGCTGATGAGGTGATCGACATGGTGAAAACTTACCTGAGATAGTCAAAACCGCTGACGGTAACAACAAGCGGCTGAGAGAAGCCCGCCGAACCACACCGGCAATTTGACCCAGAGCTGATTTGACGTACCGGGGGCAACTCGCGGTTCGCTTCCTGATCGGAATCACTGTTCTTGTGCTTCTGCGGAAATACTGTGCGAACTGACGCAGTGGTTCGAAACTCCTGAACAACTGGTGAACTGAAGTCTCGGCATCTGACAGGGCAACTTGGTTCCAGCAATAGCTCAGTCGAGAAAACTGAAATAGTCATGAGAGCAATACTGCTCACTGGGTTTGCAGCTCTTTCGACCTTGTTCGGCGGATGGCTGGCTCTTCGCGCCCGCAAGCACATCCACCTGCTGCTCGGTTTCGGTGCCGGCGTCCTGCTGGGAGCAACTTTCTTCGACCTGCTGCCCGAAGCGATTGACGCTGCGGGCGAGGGGGGATGGACGAGCCGCGAAATTCTCGCCCTCACCGTGGTGGGATTCTTGATCTTCTATCTCGGTCAGCGGTTTCTCGCTCTACAACGTTGTCCGCATGACGACTGTGGCCCCGATCGGCACGTTGGCCGCATGAGCGCGCTCGGACTCATCGCACACAGCTCGATCGATGGGGCCTCCATTGCAGCCTCCACGATGATTTCCTGGCGCATGGGTCTCATTGTCGCTGTTGGCATCATCGTTCATGACATTACCGATGGACTAAACACGATACTGCTGGTGACACGCGGGGGCTCAGCCAGCAGAACGGACCTGGTATTTCTTGTCGCGGATGCGATTGCACCTATCGTGGGTGGCACTGTTGTCGTTCTTTCTGGCCTGGCTTCGCATCACCTCGCACTGATTCTAGGAGTGACCTCAGGATTCTTCCTCTTTACGGCCATCGGAGACTTGTTGCCCGACGCTCATCGTCGCTCCCCTGGATTCGGGGTTTCGGCAGCCGCACTCGGAGGCGTCCTCTTCATCGGCATTGCGGTGCGACTCGCATCAATTTAGTTCTGACGATTCACTAAGCACTCCCCCTTGACATCACCCTTAGGGCCCGCCTCGTTGTGTACCACCTGTTTGGTTCAGTCTCTGGATCGACGGAATTTTAGAGCGCAGTTTCATCTACGAGAATCCAGGATGTGAAAGAATGTTGAACTCCGTGAGTGGGAGTTCCCAGCCGGAGATGCCGCGAGAAAGAGAGTACGGTGAGAGCCTGCGCCCCGGTGTTGGTCATCGCATTTGCGTTAATTTGCTCAGGACGTTCGTTTCCGCAGTCGGTTAAGAAGGAGGGTAAGGCTATTCTTGAGTTGGGAGCGGCTGCTGACCGGAGTCTCACGGAGGGTCAATCGGCCTTCGGTCCCACGGTCGCGGTTGAGGTAACGCCGATCGAGAACTGGCTTGAACTCGAAGCTGGGGTCACGCCACTTTTCAGGCGCCACTCGACCGAATGGAGCGTCGATTTCCTGTTTAAGAAGCCCTGGACGATTTCCGACAAAATGGAGTTCATGCTGGGGATTGGTCCGGAGTGGATTCATTCGAACGCATACGGCGTCAAGATGAACTCAGTCGGCGCTGAAGTTGCCCCGGACTTCATGTTTTGGCCAGCCAAAAAGCATAAGTTCGGGTGGTATCTCGAACCAAGCTACGAGTACAAATTTGGCCCTGGTCATGAACACTCGCTTGGTATCAGCGGCGGTCTGCTGATCTCCATTCCTTAATTTCAGCACGCGATCGCTGATTGTTGCGCTGGCAGCGAGGACGGTTGCTGCGTCTGCTTGAGTTCGGTGCCCCTGCTGAACCGATTCGACATGCGTCCATCGGGCCACCACTGACCAGCATTGAGCGGCTCACATCGTTTTGGTCTCCGGAACTATTGCTCTCGGAGGAACGGAAAGTGCTTCGTGATCACGTGGTTAACAAACACTCCCACAGAGAACGAGACGAATCTGCGTTGATTTTACACTTGACACCCGACCTCGCAGCTTGAAGCGCCGGTATATCGCGCGGGGGGACAATCAGGTTTCAGTTGAAAACCACCTAGACTCTTGCGGAATCGGCGTAGAGAAGATGTCGAACTTTCGGCTCGCCGGAGACGTAGCCGTAGATTTGCATCTCCAGCTCACGATCCGCCTTTGTCTGCCGCTCGTGTTGACGTTGATGTTCTGCCCACGACTGCACCAGGAATACTTCGACAAACCGGTTGGCCGCTTCCACATCGCGATAGATTCCCCACTGATACGCACCATCCCGGCGCCGAACGCGTGCGTATTGGCGCATCGCCTTCACAAATTTTGATTCCATCTCCCGAACGACAGCATATTCGATCGTCACCAGCACAGGGCCGCCTGGAAGCTCATCGCGAACTTCTTTCACGACGACCGGCATGCGCCAATGATTCCATGGACTGAGATCGGCTGTGGAATCGGGTAGCTTCGCCACGACAGCAAGAATCGCGCTCCCGACGGTTCCGAATCCAGAATAGATCAGCGCCAGCCGCACACTCTGATGCTGAGCGACGCCACCCCATGCAGCGCTTCCCAAGGCGAAACTTCCCATGTAGATCAGCGTGAAAATCGCCAACACTCGCGCCCGCACCCAGTCTGGAGCGAGGTTCTGCACCAGGGCGTTAATGAGAGAGATAAAGAGAACCCACGCCGCACCGCTGATAAAGATCACGACCGCAAGAGTCCCCAAGTCATGCAGCAGAGTAATCGCAAGGATTGCCGCCCCCAGGATCACGACGCCTGCAGAGACAATGATTTCTGTAGAGAAGCGGGCCCGTAACTTCTGCATGAGGAGGGCACCAGCGATCGCGCCGACCCCAAAGCACCCCAGCAACAGTCCATAGCCAATGGCTCTCTGGTCCACGCTTCTGGCCACCGATGGCAGTAGCGCAAACAACGAACTGGAAGTGAAAAGAACGATAGCCGTCCGAAGCAATACTGTAAGTATGCCCGGAGAATTGCGGACATAGCGAATCGCAGCGATGGTCGCGCCCGTCAATGTTTCTGGAGGAGCTGTCTGCTTTCGAAGTGGCCTCCTCCACCGGGCGACGACAACGATAACGCCGGCGAACGATATGAGATTCACGATGAAAGTAGTGGAAACACCTGCAACCGCGATTACCATCCCTGCCAGCGCCGGCCCAACAGCTCTGGCGAGATTGAATTCGATGCCATTCAAGGCAGACGCAGCCGGCAGGTCATCCTTCGATACCAATTCAGGCAGAATGGCGCGCCATGTTGGCGTCTCGAACGCATCTCCGGCGGAGAGCGCAAATGTCAGGACGAGCAGCAGCCAGGGTGACGTCAGGCCACTTATCGTCAGGATGGCCAGAATCAGCGCCACTCCTACCATCCAGCTTTCAGTAAAGAGAACAAGTTTGCGGCGGTCGAAGATGTCGCCAGCGGAACCAGCCGGTAACGCGAGTAGAAAGTAAGGAAGAGCGCTCGCAGTCTGGATCAGAGCAACGTACCCAGGCCCTGCATGCAGCGAAACCATGAGCCAAGCCGCACCCACGCTCTGCATGAAGGTGCCAATGTCGGAGACAAAATCCGCGATCAGCAAGTTTCGAAACATCGGAACTCGAAGTGGCCGTCCTAAGCCTGCCGAATGCTGCACGGCCAATTCTTTGTTCCTATCGACTGCCAATCGGCTTCACCCACCGTGCTTACTATATGACGCGTGAACGTGGAGCGGTCAAGGAGCCATCTTGCGCCGTCAAGGACAGCGACAGTATGCAATCTGCGATTTCTGTGAATCCTCCCGGTGGCTTTGGAATCTGATATCGGACAGAGGTGGTCTCAACAGGATGTCACTCGCTCTTGGGATCGTCGTCATCATTGCCGCTTTATCTGGGGTGGTGGTTCTGCGTCGGAAACATGCAGAACAGCAGGAGATGGATCGGCGCAGCATCACGCCTGAGGACCTCCGCGCGTTGCTGGCGTCGAATCAAGACCTGCTTCTGTTTGACCTTCGCCAGCCCCTCGATTTGTTGGCTTATCCCGAAATCATTCCGCGCGCGCAAAGAATTCCGCCGGACGAAGTGCTCGCAAATCCGGCGTTAATCCCGCAGGAAAAGGATTCCGTTGTGTACTGCACCTGTCCCAGTGACAAGACGAGCCGGATGGTTTTACGTCATGCCTTGAAGCTCCAGTTCTACCGGATAAAGCTTCTCAAAGGGGGATTGGCCGCCTGGAAAGCGAAGGGATATCCAGTCGATCCGTACAACGAGGTGTTTCACCTCTACATGCCAAGCCTTCCTCAGCGCCAAGGTTAGGCAGTCGACTCTATGAGCGGCGCTATGCAATGGCGGCTGGCCTGAAACTCAGTTCGCAAAATTGCACATTTTTGAGTGATACACTTCCGGTCATGGCACAGAAAAAGAAAACGAAATCAACTGCGAAATCGGTGAAAAAGGCACGCGGGCGAGCAGCCAAAGCTAAAGTCACCAGAAAACCGGCTAAGAAACAAGCACCTCGCAAACGAGCTGCCGCGAAACCCAAAGCCAGGCGGGCGAAAGCTGCAACGGTGACCGCCGAAAAAGAGCTCAAACGCAAGTTCGAGAGTCGCAATCTCACCGACGGAACGCGGGTCTCGGCTCGGCAGCCGGAAGATTTCGAGGGCCTGTCGCGGACGGAGCAGGCGGACTCTGAAAGCGTTGATGAACTCGTGGAGGAAGGAAATTCCTTCGAGGCTGGAGCAGTCGCCGGTGTCCAGGAAGCGGATGACGAGGACGAAAAAGAAGTGCACACCCACGAACTGCCCGAGGACGACGTTCCGGAAGAGTACCTGGATAAAGATTAGTTTCCAGAAACTTTCCCGCGTTTCGCGGTGCAACGATCGTCTTTTGTCGTGTCAGCAAAGGATTCATGTTCGAAAGCATTCTCTGTCAGGTTACGGAATACGACCCCGTCATTCTCGAGTCTCTGATCGAGTTGGCCGTTGAAATTGCACGCGAGGGACGAGAAGGCCGCCGTATCGGCACCCTATTTACCCTCGGTGATGAACAGACGGTGCTGGCGAAATCAAGACCGCTGATCCTGGATCCTCTTGCTGGGCATCCGCTTTCCGTGCGCCACGTGAGTGACGCAAACCTGCGTGGAACGATTAAAGAGCTGGCGCAACTGGACGGAGCCTTCGTGGTTAGCCGCGACGGTGTCGTTCTGTCTGCGTGCCGGTACTTGGATGCCATCACCTCTGAAGTGGACCTGCCCTTGGGTCTCGGAAGTCGACATATCGCCGCTGCCAATATGAGTGCCATTACGAATGCCATCGGAGTTGTCGTGTCAGAAAGCGCGGTCGTGCGGCTGTTCTGTCACGGCAAGCTTGTGGGTGAGATTATTCCGGAGCTCTGGATGATCGATCGAGCGGTTCAAGTACGCGGCCCTGTGAAGAAAGAAAGTTTCGGCGAATTAACCGTGCTTACGCCCAGTTCCACGCGTTCAACTGCGGTAAGTAAAACGCGACTGTAACGAGTTCGCGCTATCGGAGTGCACCATGTCACGACTCCTACGTTCCTTCTTTCCGCTCTTTCGGGATCCATAACAAGTCGACGGCCCACACAGCCGCCACCCTGGCGACGGAAGCGACACTCTCGTCGTCTCGCGATGACACACTCAAAGGACACATTCGCGGCGTGCCTGTTATGGCCCATGAGGCGGTCAGTCAGAGTATGCTTTCGGTCTCAGCCCGGTACCCATCGCGGTTAAAAGGAGCGTTTGTGATGCTTTCAGCAGCTTCGATACGCCTTTTCTGCGCCACAGCGTTCATCCTGGGAGCCATCGCTTCGCATGCACAAACTTATTCAAGTCCAGGCTCGGATACTCCAGCATCCAATATACCCACTGGGAATGGATCGAATCCTTTCTCAGGCAGCGTGCCGGCGAAGCTCATTCCGGGGACCATGCCGCTGTCGCTGCAAAATGCGATTGATCTTGGCCTGAAGCACAATCTCGGACTCCTGCTTTCACAATCCGATACCCGCGCAGCCCGCGGACAACGCTGGCAGGAGCTAAGCGCTTTATTGCCGCAAGTGGCAGCCGGGCCATACGTGGCGGTCTCCAAGACCAACGTTGATGAAGTCGGCTTCGCGGGGCTCGCTGCGCTGTTACATATTTCTCCGTCCGTGGGGCCCTTTTCTTACTTCGATGCTCGCGCTGCTGTGAGTCAAACATTGTTCGACTGGAAATCCATTAACGCAGCTCGCGCTGCCAGCCAAAATGTGAAAGTAGCGGACTATACACAGCTTGACGCCCGGGATCTCGTCATTCTGACGGTTGGGTACGTTTACTTTCAGGCGGTCGCTGCCGAAGCACGCATCGCCACCGATGAAGCCCAGGTCGAGACTGCGGAAGCCCTCTCAAAGCAGGCGACAGACCAGGTCAACGCAGGCACCGCCGCCGACATCGACGGATTGCGCACTAAAGTTGAACTCCAGACTCGGCAACAGCAACTGATCCAGGCGCGGAACGATTTTGCGGTTCAGAAGATCAGCGTCGCACGCGTGCTCGGGCTAGCCACGAATCAGGATTTCGATCTTACCGATAAGTCGCTGTATCAGCCGCTCGAGAGCCTGACCATTGATGAGGCTTTGCAACGCGCGTATTCCGCACGATCTGATTATCGAGCTGCCGAAAGTGCCGTCCGTTCCGCAGAGCTATCGCGTAAGGCGGCGGTCGCCGGCTATTTTCCCTCGCTTTCCTTCGGTGCAGACTATGGGACGGGAGGGGCCCATCCCTCAGATTCGACTCGCGTCTACGATGTACGCGGAACTCTCTCAATCCCGATCTTTACCGGAAACCGGGTACATGGCGACATTCAGCAGGCTGACGCACGGCTCCAGCAAAGCCGTGACCGGCTGGAAAACCTGAGGGCACAGATTGAAGCTGATCTACGCACTGCGCTTTTGAACCTGCAGTCGTCCGCAGAGCTGGTGAAGGTAGCAGAAAGCAACATCTCACTGGCCGACCAGACGCTCGCCCAGTCCCGAGACCGATTCAAAGCAGGCGTCACCGACTCGGTCGAAGTCGTGCAATCTCAAGAGGCCGTTGCCAGCGCGCGCGAGCAATACATTTCCAGCTTGTACAAGTATAATTTCGCAAAAATTTCACTCGTCCGCGCTCTGGGTTCTGGCGAGCAGGGCGTAAAGACTTACTTCCCAGGAAAATAGAATGGCTGACGAAAATTTGTCTCCTTCGCGTCCCGAATCTGGGGCATCGGTTTATTCCACGCCGCCACCCGAGAAGAAGTTTTCACCGGAAGCTCGCCAAAAGCGCCGCCGAACCCTGCTGATTGTGATCATCGCGGTGGTCGTCGTCGTTGGAGGCCTGCTCTTGTGGCGTTACTTCAGCAGCTATGAGTCGACGGACGACGCCCAGGCCGACGTTCATCTCTATCCAGTCAGTGCGCGCATTTCCGGCTACGTGATTCGAGTTAACGTCAACGACAATCAGTGGGTCAATAAAGGGGATGTGCTGGTTGAAATCGATCCCACGGATTACCAGGTCGCGCTCGCTCAGGCGCAAGCCAACCTGTCCAATGCGGAAGCCACCGCGCGATCGCTGAATATCACGGTGCCGATCACATCCGTGAACACGGCAAGTCAGTTGCAGTTCACTGCCTCGGGCGTCGAGGATGCGCGAGCCGCTGTCGCCGCCGCTGAAAAACAATTCGCCGCCGCCCATGAACAAGTGGAAGCGGCCCAAGCGAACGACGTAAAAGCCCAGGATGATCTTAAAAGATACAAACAGCTTGTCGACCAACGGGAAGTGGCCCAGCAAATCTACGATCAGGCGCTTGCTGCGGCCAAGTCGAGCGCGGCGAGTGTCGCGGCCGCACAGGCGAGCGAATCCGCCGCTCAACAATTCGTGCGGCAGGCCCAGAGCCGCCTGACTCAAGCTACCGCGAACCACGAATATGCTCAGACCGGCCCGCAGCAAGTGTCCTCCACCAAGGCGCGTGTCCAGGCAGCGATTGCAGACGTGGAGCAGAAGCGAGCGCTGCTGCAGCAGGCGCAGTTAAACCTGCAGTATTCCAAGATTGTCGCCCCGATCAGCGGCGAGGTGAATAAGACCGTGGTCGAAGGCCTCAACATCGAGCCCGGGCAGCAATTGCTCACCATCGTGCCCCTCGACGAAATATGGGTGACCGCGAATTTCAAAGAAACCCAACTCAAGCACATGCAGGTCGGACAGAAGGCTGACATTCACGTGGATTCAAGCGGCAGGACTTTGCATGGTCACGTCGATAGCATCGCCGGGGCGACCGGTCCGCTGTTCAGTTTGCTTCCGCCCGAAAATGCCACTGGAAACTACGTGAAGATTGTGCAGCGAGTGCCAGTGAAAATCGTCCTGGAGCCAGGCGAAAACCGGGATCGAAGACTCCGGCCAGGGATGAATGTGGTTCCAGACGTGTATCTGAGATGAGCACTGCCGCACTCACGCTCGACCAGGAAGTCTGGCGGCCGCGTTACAACCCGTGGCTGGTTGCCGTCGTCGTCGCGCTTGCGGCCTTCATGGAAGTTCTCGACACGAGCATTGCCAATGTCGCCCTTCCGTACATGGCCGGAAACCTGGGAGCGAGCAACGATCAGAGTACGTGGGTCTTAACTTCCTACCTCGTATCGAACGCCATCATCCTGCCCATGACGGGCTGGCTCGCCGGAGCGCTTGGCCGCAAGCGATTCTTCATGAGCTGCCTCGGCATCTTCACGATCAGTTCACTCCTTTGTGGAGTCGCGCCAAGCCTGGGCTTTCTTCTTCTCTTCCGGGTTCTGCAAGGAGCCGGCGGTGGCGGGTTACAACCGATGGCTCAGGCCATTTTGGCAGACACGTTCCCGCCGGAAAAACGCGGGCTTGCATTCGCTCTCTACGGAATCACGGCGATCATGGCGCCCACGATTGGTCCCACCTTGGGCGGATGGATCACTTTCAATTACTCCTGGCGCTGGATCTTTTTCATCAACCTTCCCGTCGGTGTGATCACGTGGCTCCTCGTACGTAGGTTCGTAGAGGATCCGCCCTACCTTCAGAAACTCCGAAAAGGCGGAGTCAAGCTCGATTATGTAGGGATCGCGCTGTTGACCGTCGGGATCGGTGCTCTGCAAATTCTTCTCGATAAGGGCCAGGAAGACGATTGGTTTGGATCCCGTTTCATCACGACGCTCGTCGTCGTAGCAACCGTTTGCTTGCTCTCTCTGGTGGTATGGGAGTGGTTCGCGAAGACCCCGATCATCGACGTTCGCATGTTCAACCGATTCAATTTTGCCAGCGCGAGCCTCATGATGTTCGTGCTCGGCATTCTTTTGTTCAGCAGTCTGGTCCTGATGCCGCAATTCCTGCAGACGCTCTTGGGCTATACCTCTGAGCTAGCGGGCCTTGCGCTCTCGGCCGGGGGCTTTGTTCTTCTGCTGGAAATGCCCATCATGGGCCAGCTGACAACTAAACTTCAGGCGCGACGTTTGATCGCCTTCGGCTGGCTGGCCTTGTCGATCGCAATGTTTTATTCGACAAAGCGAATTGACCTGCAGCTCAGTTTCAGTGCTGCAACCTGGCTCCGTATCGCGCAGGTGATCGGCCTGGGCTTCCTGTTTGTTCCCATTACCTTGGTCGCCTACGTCGGCATTGCGCCTGAAAAAAACAATTCCGTGGCTGGAATCATAAATTTTATGCGCAATATGGGCAGCAGCGTTGGGACTTCCCTGGTTACCACGTTGATCGCTCGCCGTTCACAACTCCATCAACTCAGGCTGGTGGAGAAAGCAAGAGTCGACAATCCGAACTTTGCAAATTCAGTCCAGGGATTGACACGACATTTCGTGGTCGGCGGACTGGGAAGGCACGAAGCACTGGCCACTGCATACGCTCGAATCTACCAGGGGGTACAGGCTCAGGCGGCGTCGCTTGCGTATATCGACACGTTCATGGTTCTTTCCGTGGCCGCGGGCATCATGTTCTGCCTCAGCTTCTTCTTGGAGAAGAACGACCCTGGAGGCGGTGGGGCGCACATAGCCGAATAACTGCGATGCACATCAAATCCATCTTGTGCCCGATTGATTTTTCAGATTTCTCCGCTGCCGCCTACCAGTACGCGCTGTCGCTGGCCGATTACTACAAAGCCAGAATCCTCGCCCTGCACGTTGTCGAACTCTGGAAGTATCCTTACGCCGATTATGCGGCCCAGGAGGCTGACTACGCGAAATTCTCCAAGGCGATGACCGATGGCAGTGATGTGCAGTTGCGGCGCTTCGTGAAGCAGTTCTCACACGGCGCTGTGCAATCGGAACTCGTCAGCCATCAGGGAAATGCTCCCAACTGCATCCTCTCCTTTGCTCAAAAACAATGCATCGAACTGATCGTCATGGGCACACACGGACGGCGCGGATTTGACCGCCTGGTGCTGGGCTCAACGACCGACCGGGTCATTCGCAGGGCCTCATGTCCAGTGCTGGTGGTCTCCGACACTTCTCACAAAGCCTTGACGACCGGTCCTGACGGGCGCCACCGCTTGACGCATATTGTGTACTGCACGGATTTTTCCAATAATTCCGAGCAGGCGCGCGGGTTCGCTCTTTCGGTCGCCGCTGAGTACGGTGCGGAGTTGACTCTGTTACACGTCGTCGAGAACGCCCCCGACATGGCGAGGGCGGAGTCTGCGATTGTTGAGCATAGGCAACAATTCGATAATCTGGTTTCAGACCCCGACCGCAAGAATCTCAATGTGAAGTTACTCGTGAGGTTTGGTAAGCCTTACGAGGAGATTGTTCGCTATGCTGCCGAAGCACAAGCGAGCCTCGTAATCATGACGGCGCGCGGAGGCGATGCCGTGGATCGAGCAGTTTTCGGGTCCACTACTTATCGAGTGATCCAGTTAGGCCCGTGCCCTGTGCTCGCGATTCACACTTAAGTGACCCGGAAAGAAAGTTGGATTTTATGGTGAACATCATCACGATTGAACGCGAATACGGTTGCGGCGGAGGAGACATCGCTCAGCTTGTGGCGAACCAGCTCGGCTGGAAGCTTTGGGACCAGCGTTTGACAGAGGAGATCGCGAGGCTCGCGAATTGCCCAAAGCAAGTCGTTGAAGCTCGCGAAGAACGGAACGACCCTTTATATTACCGCCTCTTCAAGTCTTTTCTGCGGGGCAGCTATGAAGGCAGCATCAACGCTCCCAAGCTTAACCTCGTCGATAGCGAAACGATTCTCAAAACGACGAGGCGCGTGGTTGAACACGCCGCAGAAAGGGGAAGCTGCGTCATCGTCGGGAGAGGGTCACAACAGTTTCTCAAGAGTAGATCCGATACTTTGCGTGTATTCCTCTATGCTCCAAGAGAAGACAAGGTCCACCGCCTGCTGGGGCGCGGCAAAAGCGAGAAGGAAGCGCAGGAGCTTGTCGATAGCGTTGACCAGGAACGAGCCGATTTCATCAAGAAATATTTCAATGTCGAATGGCCCGACCGCGCAATTTATCACTCGATGATCAACACTGCAATCGGCAACGAGGCCACGGTGAACATGATCTTGGCGTTTAAGGAGGCTTACCAGCCAAAGACAGCATGACATTTCGTGCTGCAAATAGATCGACCCTGCTTGGCGAGTCGTTAACCTCCCCGCCGCCGAAGCTTAACATTCTTCTGCCTCAGGACCACTCTCCGCTATCCCCTACACGACATCTGATCCGCTGACTACGGAGATCGGTGGATTGAAGCTCTCTGGTAGCGCCTCGATACTGACAGCAAGGAGGTCGAATCATGCCGGAACGAGAAACCATAGAACGTGCCCAGGAAGATGCCCGCGAAGGCAAGTCCGCCTCCACGCAGGCAGGTGAGTTTGTCCGCGAGGAGATCCATCACGTCCGGGAAGGAAAACATGGAGCTCGTTCGCCGCAACAAGCCATTGCCATCGGGCTCTCCAAGGCCCGCCGCGCCGGAGTGAAACTGGGTCCACCGAAAGGGCAATCTGAATCAGTACGGCGGAAGGCCGCGCAGGACAGCGCTGCCGGTAAAAACCCACGTAAAAAACGGTCCGCGACTCGTGCGCGAGCCGTCTCCAACGCGCTAAAGAAAGAGCCAAAATCCACAGCAGGCCGTAGCGCGGTATCCCGGCAGGCGAAGCGAAGCGCGGCAAAACGCGGCGCGCGTGCGCGCAGCGCGTCGGCTACCAAGGCCGCACGCACTCGCAAGGCGGCGTAGACCTGCGCCAGCAAACTCAAACCTTGAACGTTTGTACCCAACCTATCTATGAGGAGAACATGAAGCCGAATTCATTGCAGGAACTCTACCTGGAACAACTCCGCGATCTCTATGACGCCGAGCACCAAATCATCAAGGCTCTGCCAGAGATGATCGAAGCTGCCACCTCGACACAGCTCAAACAGGCATTGAACGAGCACTTGAACGTGACCAAAACGCAGGCCACCCGTCTTGATCAGATATTCACGAACCTGGGCGAAAAGGCGAAAGGCGAAAAATGCAAGGGCATGGAAGGAGTGCTCAAGGAAGGCAGCGACCTGGTGGGTGACATCAAGGACACAGACGTCCGGGATGCCGCAATCATCTCCGCCGCGCAGCGCGTCGAGCACTACGAAATGGCCGGCTACGGCACCGCTCGCACGTTTGCCGAACTCCTGGAGGATGCCGAAGCCAGCCAACTCCTACAGCAAACGCTCGATGAGGAGAAAGAAGCCGATGAAAAACTTACCGAGCTGTCGGAAAATATCAATTTAGACGCCTCGACGAAAGCAGTGGCCGGCGAGAAGCCCGGTCGGCCGAGGAAAGTAAGCGCAGCATAGTTCGCGTCCCATCGCCTCCGCGTTCGGACGCTTTTCAACCGTCCGAACGTGGAGGCCTTACCATCCATGCAGCACGACCCACCCGTCATCATCATTGGCGCCGGAATCGCAGGCCTCTCGGCTGCGGAAATACTAAGTCAATCTGGTATCCCTGTCCTCTTGCTTGAAGCCCGGGAACGCATCGGAGGGCGCATCTACACCCGGCACGATTCCTCGGGGTTTCCCATCGAACTCGGCGCGGAATTTATTCATGGCAAGCCTTCGGAAATCCTGAAGCACCTCAAGGACTCGGACATCGACGAGGTGGAAGGCGATAACTGGTGCGTAGCAGACCATCGCCTCGTCCCGTGCGATTTTTTCTCGCAGGTCGAATCGATCCTGGACGCGATGGACGATTCCCTGCCCGACGAATCTTTTCTCAGCTTCCTCGAACGCAAATTCCCTAATCCCGGTAACGATCCAGCTCTGGGCCAGGCAAAACTTCGGACGATCCAGTATGTAAGCGGATTTAACGCGGCCGATCCGAGCCTCGTAAGCGTGCACTGGCTCGTGGCCGAAATGCGGGCAGAAGAAGCAACCGAGGGCGACCGTGTCTTCCGACCCAGAAACGCTTACACAGACTTGCTCGACGCATTTCAGCGCCAACTGGCAGCCCGGAGCGTAGCCATTCACACGGGCAAAATCGTTGAGAGTGTCACCTGGGGGCCGGACTCGGTCGAAATCAAAGTGAATGCATCCGGCGGACCATCCACCTATTCCGCGCGGCGCGTCCTGGTCACCTTGCCAGTTTCGCTTCTGAAAAGCTCGCAAGGAGAAGGTGCTGTGCAATTCATTCCGCCTCTCCCCACAGAGAAACTGGATGCGATCGGGAAGCTCGAGATGGGAAAAGTCATCCGCATTGTTCTTCGATTCCGCCGTCGTTTTTGGGAGGACATATCGGCTCCCGGCGGCGCTCGCAAGAATATCTCCGGCTTGAGTTTCTTGTTCTCGGAAGACGAATCATTTCCGACGTGGTGGACTGCCATGCCGCGGAAGGAACCCGTCATCACCGGCTGGGCGCCATTTCGAGCAGGCGAAAGAATGTCACGGAAAGATCATTCGCAAGTAGTTCAACAAGCGCTTCGAACCCTCTCCTCGCTGCTCGGACCGAGCGTCGAGATTCTGGAAAGCTGGCTCGAAGGCGCGCATTTTCATAACTGGCAAACTGATCCCTTCTCGCGTGGCGCATACAGTTACGCCAAGGTCGGGGCCGATGGAGCCCAGCAGGCATTGGGTGCACCAGTGCAAGACACTCTTTTCTTCGCCGGCGAAGCCACGGACACGTCCGGGAATAACGGCACCGTGCACGGAGCCATCAAGAGCGGCTACCGCGCCGCAAAAGAAATCATCGATTCCATCTCGCGCACATAGATTGTCCAGTTGGCGTCCACGACTGCTCTGAACAACACGTCCATGTGGCGTTGCGTTTGACGTGCTGGTGTACACTACCGTCCACTCAGGCAGGCAGAGCGAACGGATGTCGTCCACAAATCAGGCGTTGCCGAACACGACCGCGGGTTATGGACTACGACAAGGCGTGCTCTCCCCCATGGAGACGCTGGCGCAATCGATCGGCACGATCGCGCCGACAACGACTCCGGCTGCCACCATCCCACTCGTCTGCGCTCTTGCGGGCGACGGCACATGGCTCGCCTACGCGCTGGCTACGATCGCAATTCTGCTCGTCGCGTTGTGTGTGAGCCGTTTCGCCCGTCACTCCGCCTCCCCGGGATCGCTCTACACCTATGCCTCGACTACCTTGCCGCCTCGTCTCAGCGCGGTGGCAGCGTGGAGCCTGCTTCTCGCGTACGTGGCGACCGGCGCCAGCGTGATTGGCGGCTTTTATCACTACGGCAATCTTTTATTGCGAGATACCAGTGCCCATCCTCTTTCCGCGGTGATTCTCGCCCTCGGTGTGACGGCTGCTTCCATCTGGATCGCATACCGCGACGTAAAAATCTCTGCGCGTCTCATGCTGTGGATCGAAGGCTTCTCCGTTTCACTGATCGTGATTGTCGTGGCGCTGGTCCTGTTCCGGAACGGAGCTCACCTTGACTGGGAGCAACTGCGCCTGCACCGCATGACCGGCAGTGGGCTGCGCCTCGGACTGGTGATGGCTCTGTTCAGCTTTGTCGGATTCGAAAGCGCCACCACGCTCGGCTCCGAAGCGCGTGATCCACTTAAAACCATTCCGCGGGCGGTCATCACCAGCGCAATTCTCACCGGCGCGTTCTTCACTCTCTGTGCTTACGCCGAAGTTCTGGGATTTCGCTCCGTGGGTCAGGATCTCGGCACAAGCCAGGTTGCCATGCACGTCCTGGCCAGGATTGGCGGACTGCCGTTTTTCGGGTTGCTGATCGACCTCGGAGCGTTAATCAGCTTGTTCGCGGGGACTTTGGCCTGCATCACGGCGGCCGCGCGCGTGCTTTTGCTCATGGCACGGAATGGCCTTGCTCCGCGATCGCTAAGCTTCACCCACCGCCGCAATGAAACGCCGAGCCGCGCCGTAATCGTCACCGGAATCGCCGCCGTGCTTCCTGTTGCCGTCCTCGCCGCACTTGGCGCGAGCGGCCTCGACGTTTACGGATGGATGGGATCCCTGGCCACTTACGGTTTCATCGTCGCCTACGCGTTGGTCTGCCTCGCGCTGCCGCGCTATCTGCAGGAGCATAAAGCCCTAAGCTCAAGCGCTCAGTTGATTTCGTGGCTCGCCTGCGCCGCGATGATTCTTGCCCTGGCGGGAAATCTCTACCCCGTTCCGGAAGGTCCCTACGGCAAGCTGCCCTACATCTACATCGTGGTGCTTGCGGCTGGACTCCTTTGGTCTGCTCTCCGCGGCCGCGCGTCCGCCCCAGCGCTGGCCGAAGAATAGGCAATGCTTTTCACTCATAGAAATATCTAATCGCCTCTAAAAAAACTTTCACTAAGCGCTGTCTTGTTCCGGGCTCCTGCCTTCGCGTACAGTTTCTCGTCATTGCTTTGGGACGACCGAAAAAACCAGCCAATTATCTCTGACGCGGCCATGAAGCCAGCAAGCTGGAAGGCGGGTAGAGGCCTTCCATGGCGGTAGACGTGTATCTCTGAGCCCCGGGGTTACCGACATGATTAGAACTCGATTTGCCACCCTGTTTCTCGTTGCCATATTCCTGCTCTGCTTTGCGGCGCCAGTACTTCTCGCCCAGCAAACGCTCGGCGGCATCACCGGCACCGTGTCGGACAAAACCGGCAGCATCCTCCCGGAGACGACCGTAAGCATCGTCGGCGACCAGACCAAGCTCAGCCGCACGCAAAAAACGAACGGCAACGGCGGTTACGATTTCGTGAACCTTCCCATCGGCACTTACACGATCACCTTCACGCATGAAGGATTCCAGACGCAGAAAATTCCCTCCATCATCGTGCAGGCCGACCGCACCGTTACCGTGAACGCAACCTTACCCGTAGGGCAGGTCGGCACCGTCGTCGAGGTCCAGGCCGATCCCCTGATGAATGCCGTTGACACGACCAACGGCTACATTCTCGAGAAGAACCAGATCGACGAAATTCCCCTTCCGACGGGAAGTTTCACCGGCCTCGCGATTCTCTCCCCCGGTGTCAACGCCGAACTGCCTAGCGGCACCGGCGCGAATGCCGGGCTCGGAAATCAGCCGATCTGGGCCAACGGGCAGCGCGACACCAGCAACACGTTCCTGCTAAACGGTGTAGACGCCAGCAATCTGTTCAACGGAAAAAGCACGAGCTCGGTAGCCTCAGCGCGCATCGTGAACAATACCGGCGTCGCTGGAGCCGCTAGCACGACGGCCGAAGTGATCCAGAGCTCCGCATCGCCGTATCTCGCGATCGGAGAAGCCTTACCCACGCCGGCTCCGGAAACCGTGCAGGAATTCCGGGTGAACACCTCGATGTACGACGCACAACAGGGCTCGACCAGCGGCGCGCACATCGACATGAGCACCGCGTCTGGCACCAACAGCGTTCACGGCAGCGCCTACGTTCACCGCGGTACCGACGCCCTCAATGCCGCGCCATATTTCTACAAGCAGGACGCTAACATTCCCGCCAACGATCTGGTTCCGCAACTGCACCGTTACACGGCAGGAGGCGCGATAGGCGGCCCGCTCATCAAGGACAAGCTTTTCGGCTTCGCCAGCTACCAGCACGTTCACACTTCTGACCTGGAAATCGGAACTTCGCGGACAGCCGTGCCCTTCGGCCTGGGCGACGATCGCAGCGCGGCCACCCTGGCCGCGATCGACAACACAAATTTCCGGCCCGGCTGCGGACAAGGCAGCGCCCCAGCCTGTGCCACGGCCAACGATGTCGATCCAGTCGCCCTCACTCTGTTGAACTACAAGCTGCCCAACGGACAATTCCTGTTCCCGTCGGCGAACCCGTCCTTCACTCCTACCTTGAACTTCCCGGAAAATACCTTCCTCACGCAACCGGCCTATTTCATCTCCGATCAGGCCGTCGCAGACATCGATTACCAGCCAACCACAAAAGACGCCTTGGCGCTGAAGTACTACTACCAACACGACCCGACGACCGCGCCCTTTGGCCTCTCTTCGGTGGAAGGATTCACCCAACACTTGGACGCCGGCAGCCAGGTCGCCAGCATCTCTAATACCCAGATACTTCGACCGAACCTCAACGTCTCGGAAACTTTCGGGTTCAGCCGCGAAAAGATTTACAGCACACTCGCACAGCCCTTCACGCCACAGCAGGTTGGCATCAATACCTTCGGCTCGTCGGTATTCCCCGGCATCACCATCGTCGATGACCTCGGCAACAGTTCGCCGCTGAACAGCAACTTCGTCTTCAATGCCGGGACCAGCATCGGATCGACTGCCGCATCCCAGGGCGCCTTTACCGGAGTCTTCCAGAATCGCTGGATGCCCTCGGCCAACGCCATCTGGAACCACGGCAAACACACCGTGACCTTCGGCGGTAGCTACTCTTATACCCAGCTCAATGCGCGTGACGAGCGCACCAACACGGGCATGATCGGGTTCAGCAACTTCGACAGCTTCCTGACCGGCGCACCCATCACGTACTCCGCTGACGGCTTTATCACTACGGCGTTTCTCCAGGGCAACGCGAATCGCTACTACCGCTCGAACGAAACCGGCTACTACCTCCAGGATAAGTTCCAGGTTCGTCCCAACCTGAGCTTCAGCGCCGGGCTGCGCTTCGACTATCACGGAGGACTGAAGGAAAAGAACGGGCGGATCTACAACTTCGAGCCTTCGCTCTATAACTACGACGCGCAGAACGACAACATCGTCTCCAACGGATTCATCGTCGCCGGGAACAACCCGCTCTTTCCATCGAAGGGCGTGAGCGACTCTACCCTGACCGGCCGCCAGTGGGGACTTGGACCACGGTTCGGCCTTGCCTGGAGCCCCAAGAAATTCAACGACAAAGTCGTCGTCCGCGCCGGATGGGGTCTTTACTACGACCGCGGCGAACTCTTCACCTATCTGTCACCCGGCTATGCCTCAGGCGTAATCGCCGGGGGCCCGTTTGGCGTGAACCAGTCTCCGCCGTGGGTGAACACGCAGAAGTGCAGCCCTTACGGCTATACCGTGTGTAGCAATTTCTCAGCTCCATGGGGCTCGGCGCTGGGCGCGCCTCCCAGCGGCAATCCTGCTGACTTGCAACTGCCAAATGCAACCCAGATCTCGACCGGCATTCCGCTTTTCTCTTTTGCCGACTACAACCGGCGCAACAAGCTTCCGTACTCGATGAACCATACCCTCGACATCCAGTGGCAACCGCGCCGCGATCTGGCCATTGACATCGGCTACGTCGGAAACCTCGGACGCCATGCCGTCGTGCCTTTGCCATTTAATCAGGCAAAGATTGCCTCTCCGACCAGCCCGATCCGGCCAAAAACACCGTTTGAGCAGGATTACACTTACGGTTATTCGATCCTCGCGGATGCCTTCTTCGACCCAGCGATGCTGCCCAACAACACTCCCTATCTACAGACCTTCGAAGGCGGCAACGTCGATCTCCGCGTTCCTTATATCGGTTACTCCTCGGAGTCTGAGTCGTACACGGCCGCCGGAATCTCCGCCTATCACGCTCTGCAAACTCACGTCGAAAAACGCATGAGTCACGGCCTGCAGGTAGGCTTCTCATATACCTACTCGCACGCCACCGACGAGCAGAGCGCCATGGGCCTGTTCTATAACGGCAACAATCCGACGGACCTACGCTCCGGCTATGGCCTGTCTGATTTCGACCGCAAGCACGTAATCAACTTCACCTACACCTATCAACTTCCGAAATTTTTCTCGACAGCTTCCCTGAAAGGAAAAATCGTCGACGGATGGGCGCTGTCCGGCCTCACCGTCATCCAGAGCGGACAGCCCTACAGCGTCGTGGATTATTCCGGCGCCGTGGGCAGCATCTTTTACGGTGTGAACGACGGCATCACCAATCCGATCGTTCCGCTCTCCGGATGCACTCCGCAGCAAGCCATCACTGGCGCCTCGGGGGCGCAATACAACCCGAACGATCCAAGCACGCTGGCCCTGAATTCCTCGTGTTTCGGTTTACCTCTTCTGAATCCCGGGGACCTCGGCGGCGCCATCCCGAGCAACGATCCCTACGAAACGAATTTCATCGCCCACGGCCAGCGCAATATTTTCCGCCAGTCGTGGCAACGCCGCGCGGACGTATCCATCAGCAAGCTGACGCAGATCACCGAGCGCTATGCCTTGAAGTACAGCATGAACGTCTTCAACGTCACCAATACTGCGAGCTTCGATATTCCAATCGACGACATCACACAGAACGAAAGCTTCAACGGATTCCCCATCCAGGGAACGCCGGCAACGCTGCCATGCAACCAGCCCTTCACGGCCGTCTATACCTGTCCGAGCTACAGCGGACTGGGCATCACGAACAAGACCATCGGCAGCCCCCGCCAGATCCAGATGACGCTCAGCTTTATCTTCTGATAGTGCCGGCGGAAACGAAGATAGCGCCGATTCTTCGTTTCCGCTTTGCTTCCAACCTCGTTTATAGTTCTTCGTTCCGGGAAAACGCCTTCGCGTCTATGCCAGCGCTTCCGAAAAACCGGCGCTCGCCGCCATAAGGCAATTCCCGAAAAGCGACCCATGCCATCGACACACCGCATTTCCCCGCTCACTCGCCGTCATTTCCATTCTCTGTTCGTGGCCACGATCCTCTCGTGCGGCATTCTTTCGACGCCGGCGTTTTCGACATCTGATCTACTCAGCCCCAATCCCGGCCGCGCCATCCCTGGCGTGGGAGACAAGTTCCCCTCCCTCGGCAATGGTGCGTTCCATGCGGAATGGAGCATCGAAAACGGCTTCCGCTTTCACGCGCTTCACGATCTTTTCGGCGATCAGAATCTGCCTGCACCCGACGAACTGTTCGTCATTCGCTTCAAAGATGGCCACGAACTGACTTCCTCGCAGATGTCCGCATCGAAGCCTGCGATTGCGGGTCTTGAAGCGCATCCCGAGGCGTCCCGGGAATCCGATCGCCTTCCCGGCCAGAAAATCTCGGTAACGTTCGAATCGCCATCTAATCATCTGACCGTGGCCTGGACCGCCATACTGCGCGACGGCTCCAACTATCTGCGGCAGGAAGTCACGCTAGCAGCTACCGGACAGGATGTGTCTGTCACCGAAGTCCGCCTCATCTCCTGGAAGCTTCCCGGAGCAAAAGTTCTCGGCACGGTCGCCGGATCGCCTGTGGTTTCCGGCACAGTCTTCGCCGGCTTCGAGAATCCGCTTTCGAAATGCACGGTGGCGGATGGCCTCGCCACTTGCTTCCTCAAGCGAGCACTTCCCCTTCCCGCCGGACACGAGGTGACGTATTCATCGGTGATTGGCGTTACGCCAGAAAAACAACTCCGCCGCGGATTTCTTAACTACGTTGAGCGCGAACGCGCGCATCCCTACCGCACTTTTCTCCACTACAACACCTGGTACGATCTTGGCTTTTCCAATAAATACGACGAGGCGGGCGTTCTCGATCGCATTCAAGCCTTCGGCACCGAACTGCATAACAAGCGCAGCGTCACTCTCGATTCGTTCCTCTTTGACGACGGTTGGGACGACCCAAAAACTCTCTGGGGCTTCCATTCCGGATTTCCCAACGGCCTGACGCCATTCGCGGAAGCCGCCGCGAAATACGGCGTTGCGCCCGGCATCTGGATGTCTCCGTGGGGCGGTTACGGCAAGCCACATGACGACCGCATCAAATTCGGGAAGGAACAAGGTTTCGAGACCAACAAGGAAGGATTCGAACTATCCGGCCCGAAGTATTTCAGCCGCTTCCGGGAAGTATGCCTGGAGATGATCCGGAAATATGGCGTCAATCAATTCAAATTCGATGGCACCGGCAACGTGAACGAGGTCATCCCCGGCAGCCATTTCGATAGCGACTTCGATGCCGCCATCCATCTCATCGAAGATCTCCGCGTAGAGAAGCCCGACATCTACATCAACCTGACTACGGGAACATCTCCGTCGCCGTTCTGGCTTCGCTATGCCGACTCAATCTGGCGTGGAGGTGAAGATCACGATTTCGCGGGTGTCGGACCCTGGCGCGAGAAGTGGATCACCTACCGCGACGGCGATGTCTATCATCACATCGTCGAGGGCGGGCCGCTCTATCCGCTGAATTCCCTCATGTTGCACGGGATGATCTACGCTCAATACGCGAAGAACCTGGGAAACGATCCTGGCAACGACTTCCCCAACGAAGTTCACGACTACTTCGGCACGGGCACGCAATTGCAAGAGATGTACATTACTCCTTCGCTGCTCAGCAAGGAGAATTGGGACATACTTGCCGAGGCCGCGAAATGGTCGCGATCGAACGCCGAGATTCTGCGAGATACCCACTGGATCGGCGGCAACCCGGCGAAACTCCAGGTCTACGGCTGGGCTTCATGGTCTGAGGCCAAGGCGATCCTCGTCTTGAGAAATCCGAGCGACAAGCCGCAGCAACTTTTCGTCGATGTGGGAGAGGCGTTTGAAATTCCGGCGGGCGCACCCACAAAATTCCAGGCAAAAAGCCCGTGGACGCAGGATGCTTCGACGAAACCATTGGAACTCAAAGCGGGAGAGCCTCACGCGTTTTCTCTGGCTCCCTTCCAGGTGCTGACCCTCGAGGCTACTCCCGCGAACTAACTCACCGGACGGCCAGGGTATACCCGACATTCACCTTGGGGATGTCGTAGACGCCATAGTCGCAACTATAGGTCGTCCAGGCCTTCGTTGAATCCGCCCCATCGGTGGTCGATGTCCAGTAGAAAACCGACACCATGAAGTTCGTAAAGATCGGCGATTGAAAGAGCGTTCCATTCCACCAGTGGTAGGTGGAATTGAAATAATCGGCGTGGTTGGTCTCCATCCGGTCTGACAGGCTCTGCAATTCGTTCCGGTTCGGCATGCGCCAGCTTCCTGCCGCCGATCCATCCGAAAGACCGCACTGGCCGTCTGCCAGAGTGCTCACAGTCGTGAGAGCGTTCGCCCAGGTTCCCGCGATGCAGTTCGCCTGCTTCAGCCAGATCAGCCCGGTCATGGTGTCGGTCACCGTCCCGTTGCCGTTGTCGACAAATCGCGGGAAGGTCAACGGCACCCCAGTTTGATAGTTGCCGTCATCCCCCGGCATGTACATTACGTACATCCCCGTCGATTGCAGCGCGGCCGATCCCGTCGAAGTTCCCTTCACTGCCCAAACTTCATTCTGCGCCGTGGCTTTTACGTTTGAGCTGCTGTCGTTCATGTATCGTCCGTCGCTAAGTCGAATCGTCCACGCCTTCGGCGATCCGCCCTCTCCGCCGAAATAGCTGGTCGAGGTCCAGAAGACATCCGTTGCAACATTCAGGAATGGATGCCCCACCGGAAGCGCCGGATCCGCCGCCGAAACGTCAATCAGGCTTTCCAGTTCGTTCAGGTTCGGCATGCGCCAGTCACCTGACTCCGATCCGTCGGTTAACCCGCATGAACCCGACGCCAATTGATTCACTTCGGTGATCGCTGCCGACCAGGTTGTCGGCGCGAAGCACGATTGATTTTTCAGCCAGACCAGCCCCGTAAGTTTGTCGGTGACCGTGCCATCCTGGTTATCGTTGAAGCGGACGCCCGCCGCCCACGTGATTCCCTTTTGCAGTGCCCCGTCATCGCCTGCTGCGTAGCTGGTCTGCTGTCCAGTCGCCGCCAGAGTCACCAATGGATTGCTGCCGTCGTATGCCGCGAAATCCGCATCCGCCACGGAAACGTTCGGCAGCGCTACGAAGTCGATGACCGTGAAATAAATCGCGATGTCGGTCACGCCGTTTCCCTGAAACTGCCCCGTGAAGTCAGCGCGCGTCACTTTCGCGCCCGGTCCCACCGAGGGATAAAACGCATACCCGGGCTTCGTGACGTATATCTGATAGTCCCCCGGAACATTCCCGGTCGTCGAAATCCCCATGAAACTATAGTGGCCGTTGGAATCGGTCGTCGTCACGGCGTATACCGTGTTCGAATTGGTGATGAAGTTGGTCACCGTCGCGCCCGCCAGCGGAGCGCTTTTGAAAGTCACCGTACCCGAAATTGAGTCCGTTGCCGGCGGAGGCACGTTGTTCAACCCTCCGCCTCCGTTGCTCGCTCCTCCACATGCCACGAGCATCGAGATCAATGTTGCTAGCAGGAATAATTGCAATGCGCGCATGGATCCTCCCTCACGGGTCGGGCCGCAGGGCTCCGAGCCGGCTCTGGCGAGTCGCTGGGGGAACCAGGAGTGATCGGCAATAAATCGGAAAAACTTCTGCCCCGGACGATTAGGACTTCCCTATTTCCCGCCCGGTCGTAATCAGAGAGGTGTGATTGAAGTGCGCATCGAAGCCCTCAACCCAATGCAAAACAATTCCCTTCAACGTGCCGGAGTAAGCCTGTACAACCCTGCTGCATGCGCCGGCAAGGTCGCGACAAACTTCCCTTCCGCCGTCCCCAAATCTTTCTTCTGCCACAAATCCCGAACCGAGTACTTCCCGCGAAGTCCCAGTTCCTCCCATGTGGCGGTCACTGCTCCGGGCTGATCTCCCGTATCAAACAGCGCCACGTATTTCGCCTGCCCGTCTGCCGCGTCGGCTTCCCATACCACCGCAGGGCCGCGATCATACACTTCATGATTCCTCGCGCCCGCCTGATCGACAGCCAGCGTTTCGTCGTTCGTAAGCAGCCCCTCGGTCTCAGGATCGAGCGTGGGAAGCTCGCCTCCCATGATCAATGGAGATCGCGAGATCACCCAAAGCGTCATCAACGTGACCTCTTCGTCATGCGACAGATAGCTCTTATGGGGCACTTCTTTATCGGAAAAGCCCCGCACTCGCACTCGCCCCAGCGGCAGCATGTCTGCATCCGGCCAGTGATTGGGACCGGCGTACTGCACCCAGGCGCGGCAGAGTGCAAAGTGCGCCAGCAGATCCTTCCAGTTGTCCCACATATCGCCCGACATCCTCCACATCTGCGACCACTCGGTCAGATGAGCAGCCTGCTCGAGCGGAGCCGGCCCCGGCGACAAACTCAGAATCATCGGCCGGCCCGTCTTGTTCATTGCCTGGCGCAGCGCTTTGATTTCCGCCGCGTGATATCCCTCTTTGGCGGGATTCTCTCCCCAGCTCATGTCGTCTGCCTTGATGAAATCCGCCCCCCATTGTGCGTACAACTGCGCGATCGAATCGTAGTAGGCCTGCCCCGCAGCGTTGCTGACGTCCACGCCATACATCGCGCTTGACCACGAGCACGTGTTTTGAAGGTTCGCGATGTCTTTGGCGTGCGCGGATGTACCCAGCACCGGCAGATTACGGCCGACTGCCTGCCGCGGAATGCCGCGCATGATGTGAATTCCGAATTTCAGCCCGAGGCCGTGCACGTAGTCGGCGAGCGGCTTGAATCCGTTTCCGTGGATAGAGGAAGGAAAGCGGACCGGATCGGGCAGCAGCCTGCCATACTCATCCATCGAAGTCTTCAGCTTGTCCTGCCCGTAAGGATCATCCCCGACCGGGTTTGCGAAGTACCAGTAGAAGTCGACCGTCACATACTTCCACCCGAATCGTGCCAGGTGATCGGCCAGATATTTGGCATTCGCACGCACTTCCGACTCGTTCACGATGCCGCCGTAGGCGTCATAACTATTCCAGCCCATTGGCGGTGTCGGCGCCAGGACGGTTGACGAGGCCGAGCCGGCGGCCGGGCTCGCCGGATAGAGGAAAATCGGAGACACGAGTAGCCACAGAGAAAGACAAACGGCAGTGACGCGGGATCGCATGGCGAAAGTATAGCGATCGCTTCGGTTCGTTTCGAGGCTTCCTTTCCGCCAACTCATTTCTCCTGCCGCGACGGTTGTCACTCTCTGTTCGCCTTCTCGCGCGTGGTTTGACTTGCTTTTTCATCCTGCATACCATGGCGTTCTGTCTCTGGGCGCGGGGTTTCACTCTTCCGGCATGATTGGCCATACGATCTCTCACTACCGCATTGTCGAAAAACTGGGCGGCGGAGGAATGGGTGTTGTCTACAAGGCCGAAGACACCGAACTCGGACGTTTCGTCGCCCTCAAGTTCCTGCCTGATGACCTCGCCTACGATTCCCAGGCGCTCGAACGCTTTCGTCGGGAAGCCCGTGCCGCTTCGGCCCTGAACCATCCCAACATTTGTACGATCTACGAAATCGGCAAAGACAGCGACCGTTCCTACATCGCCATGGAGTACCTCGACGGCGTCACGCTGAAGCACCGCATTGGCGGCCGTCCCGTGGATACCGAAACGCTGCTCTCGCTCGCCATCGAAGTCGCCGACGCTCTGGACGCCGCCCATGCCAAGGGTATCGTCCACCGCGACATTAAGCCGGCCAACATCTTCGTCACGACTCGCGGACACGCCAAGGTCCTTGATTTCGGATTGGCAAAGGTCGAAGCTCCGAAATCGAGCGTTGGTTCGGACAACATGCTGACCCGCACCGTTGACGACCGGCAACTGACCAATCCCGGCTCAACCCTTGGCACCGTGGCTTATATGTCGCCGGAACAGGCGCGTGCCAAAGAACTCGATGCCCGCAGCGACCTGTTTTCCTTCGGCGCCGTGCTCTACGAGATGGCGACCGGCACCGTTCCCTTCCGCGGAGAAAGCTCCGCCGACATCGTCAAGGCCATTCTCGACGGCACCCTGACCGCACCCGTGCGGCTCAACCCCGAAGTCCCCTCCGACCTGGAGCGGATCATCAACAAATCCCTCGAGAAGGACCGTAATCTTCGCTACCAGAGCGCCGCTGACCTGCGCACCGATCTCGCCCGCCTCAAACGCGATCTGGATTCCGGCCGGTCCTCCAGCGTCGCTGCAGCGGCAACCGACTCAAGTTCGAAAATCACCGCAGCACCAGCAGCCGCGCCTCCGGCACAGATGCAGAAAGTATTGGGATGGAGCGTCGCAGCAGTAGTGATCCTCGCCGCCATCGCAGGCGTGACCTACCTCATGCGCGGGAGGTCCGAATCGAAAAAGATCGACTCCATCGCCGTGCTCCCATTCGTGAACGCGACCAACGATCCCGGCGACGAATACCTCAGTGACGGCCTGACCGAAAGCCTGATCAGCACGCTATCCCAGCTTCCCGACCTGAAAGTCATGGCGCGGAGCACGGTGTTCCGCTTCAAAGGCAAAGAGGACGATCCCCAGAAGATCGGCCAGACCCTGCAGGTCAACGCGGTCCTGATGGGACGCATCAGCAAGCACGGCGACGAGATCGCGGTGCAGGCTGATCTGGTCAACGCTTCCGACGGCACCGAGATCTGGGGTTCGCATTACGAGCGCAAGTCCTCGGAAGTGACACAGGTGCAGAGTGACATCGCACACGACCTTTCCAAGCGCCTGCGCACGGAGACCGCCGTCAGCCAGCCGCGCAATCTCGGCAGCGCCGGCACCAGCAATCCTGAGGCTTACCGTCTATATCTCGAAGGCCGCCAACTCTGGTACGGCCGCACGCCTGAAGGCTTAAAGAAGAGCATCGGCCTGTTCCAGCAGGCCATCGCCGCCGACCCCAACTACGCCCTCGCCTACAGCGGCCTGGGCGATACCTACAACGTGATCCCCAGCTACGTTAACGACATTAACTCGCGGCAAGCCGGTCTGCTGGCGGATGAAGCGACCAAGAAAGCGCTGCAACTCGATGACTCGCTGGCGGAGGCGCACACGGCGCGCGGCAATGCTCTCTCAATGGCATGGAAGTGGTCCGAGGCAGAAGCCGAGTTCAAGCGCTCTCTCGAGCTGAACCCCAACGATGCCGGCACCCATTATTTTTACGGCTTTACATACCTGCTACCGGAGGGTCGGGTCGATCAGGCACTTGAAGAACTTCGAACCGCACTCAACCTTGATCCCTTATCGCCGATCCTGAACGCGAACTATGCCGCCACCCTGATGTGCGCACATCGATACAACGAATCCCAGGCTTGGTTTAAAAAAACGCTTGAGCGCGATCCTAATTTCCCTCCCGCTCTCTTAAAATCCGCACACCTATATGCTGTCACCGGAGACTTCCGCAACGCGGTGGTCGAACTCAAGAAATTCACCGGGAATGAAGGCACCTACAGCCCCGATGCCAAGGGATATCTCGCCCTGGCGCTTGCTGGCCTGAACCAGCCCGATTGGCAGGCGCAGGTCGGTATGGCGTATGCCCTCAACGGCAATCGCGATAAAGCGTTTGAATACTTGAACAACGCATACGACGCGCACGAACTTGACTTGATCCTGGGCGTCCGCTTCCCGGGGCTCGACCCGCTCCGCTCCGACCCACGCTATTCCGAACTGATGCGAAGGCTAGGCTTACCAGAGTGATGGAAGTTTTCCTTCCCGAACCTTAGTGTCCTTAGTGGCTAAGGGGTCTAGCATTTCCATCGTCGACCTTTATTACCCCTAGTGGGTATTGCTTTGGAACGGCCCGGAAATTCCGATACGTTCCATCACAATTTTGAATTTCCCCCGGAAACCGGCACCGTTTAACTTAATGATCGAATCGTCGTACCTCCGTACACGCATTCTATGAACGGTCTCAACCTCAAGGCGACGCGAATTACATCGACAGGCACAGGCATGTCGACACGAATTACGTGTCTTCTGGAGGATGGGATCGGATGAAGTAAAGCAATCCTAAGGAAATATCCCGAACCCACCGCCAGAGGCAACTGGCCGGTGGGTTTTTTCTTTTGCGCCAAATTCGGAAGGAGTTCTCAGGCATGAGCAGTCTCGAGCGACGAAGCAGGTTTGAACAGAGCGACGATGTGGTTGTGATGAAGTTTGGCGGAACGTCGGTGGAAGACGCCGCGGCTATCCGCCGCCTGATCACCATTGTCGGCAGCCGAAGCCACGCCCAACCTGTGCTGGTGGTCAGCGCATTGGCGTGCGTCACCGATCAACTGCTGGAAGCCGGCAAGGCAGCTGCCGCGGGACGCCTGGGCGCCGCCCTGGCCATTGTCCGCGACCTCTACGTCCGCCACGAATCCCTCGCCGACGAACTGCTGGAAGGCGCGCGCAGCGCCGAACTCGACCGCGCTTTGCGTGAGGAAGTTCAGGCGCTCGAATCGCTGCTCCACCTTCTGGATGCGTCCCGAGAATTTGATCCGCGCGTGCAGGATCACCTTTTGGCCTTCGGCGAACGTCTTTCGAGCAAATTAGTCGCCGCAGCGCTTCATGAAGCCGGAGTTGATTCCGTCCACGTCGACGCCAGCCAATGTCTCATCACCGATGCCCGCCACGGCCAGGCCAGCCCGCTCTGGGACCTTACCAATCAACGCCTGCAGGACGCGATCGCCCCTCTACTCGAAGAACGTAAGGTTCCTGTCCTTGGCGGCTTCATCGCCTCGACTGCAGACGGCGTTCCCACTACGCTCGGCCGGGGTGGCTCTGACTTCAGCGCCGCCATCATCGCCGCAGCCCTAGGAGCCGCCCGTGTCGAAATCTGGACCGATGTCGACGGCGTCATGACCACCGATCCGAAGCTCTGCCCCGAAGCCCGCGTCATCCGCAAGATGAGCTTCGATGAAGCCGCGGAGCTCGCTCATTTCGGCGCCAAAGTCCTGCATCCGGCGACCATTGCTCCGGCGATGCGCGAAAATATTCCGGTTCACGTCCTGAATTCGCGGCGCCCGGATGGCGAAGGAACCGAAATCACCGCCCGAGCCCGATCGTCGAACGGCGTGAGCGGCATCACCGCCAAGCGTTCTGTCGCTGCGGTCGAAGTTGAGCCTGCCGCCGGGATCAATTCGGACGTGCTTGGGTCAGTCTATGCGGCGTTCGATCAGCACTCCTGCCCGGTAGACGTCATGGGCACTTCGCTCGGCCGGCTTTCGATGCTGGTGGGCTCAACCGCGGCTTTGCCCAGGATCGCCGCCGAATTACAGGGAGTTGCGAACTTAAGATGGGAAAATCACAAGGCCTTGGTCTGCCTCGTGGGAGAAAATCTGCGCCGTCAGCCCGACGTCGCCAGCCGCGTATTCGCAGCCGTTTCGGACCTGGACGCGAGAGTCATCTGCCAGGGTGCGTCCGATCGTACGATTTCGTTCCTTGTCGAGGAATCGAAGATGGAAGAATCAGTGCGGAGATTGCACCGCGTCTTCTTCCCTACGCCGCGCGAGGTAGCTCCCGATTGGGGAGGAATTTCCACCGCATTCTGCCAGGCGGGTTAGTTTTTGAAGAGCCGCAGAATTTCGTCTAATGCCATGTAGGCACAGCCGCCCTGGCTGTCCGGTGGCCCAGAAGTATCGGAGCGCAGCGAATTAAACCTTCGCCTCAATTCCCCAACTTTACCAGCTTCGCCCCAGCACCCACACCCACCGCACCCGCCGGCTCGATCACATGCAAGCCGCACTCTGTCTTGGCAAAGCCCGGCCAACGCCCTGCTCGCGGATCTTCTCCGGCCCTCACGGCTCGTGTGCAGTGCGTGCACCCAATGCTCGGGTAATCCTGGTTGTGCAACTCGTTATAAGGTACGTCGTGATCGTGGATGTACCGCCAGACCTGCTTCGACGTCCAATCGACGATGGGATTAATCTTCGCCAGCCCGAACTTCGCATCCCACTCGACCCGGCGCGCCGCTGATCGCACCGAAGTCTGGTCGCGCCGAATGCTGGTAATCCACGCGCTCAACTCGCCGAGCTTGCGGCGTAGCGGTTCAACCTTCCGCAGGTTGCAGCACAGGTCGGGATCGCGGGTCCACAGGGCGTCGCCATGCTCGCGCTCCTGCTCCTCGGGCGAGAGGACCGAATACACCTTCTCGATTGTGATTCCGTATTTTCCCTCGATCCGGTCCATCAGGTTGTAGGTTTCGGGAAACAGGAACTCCGTATCGATCGTGAACAACCGGAAATCCTTCCGCACGCGCGAGGCCATGTCGATGAGCACCATGCCCTCCGCCCCAAACGCCGACGAAATCGCCACCCGGTTGCCGAAGGTTTCAAACGCCCAATTCAGCGTGCGTTGCGGACTCCAGCCCTCCGCGACCTCCTGCAACCTCTCGATCTGCTCTTTCTCGTTCATGCCAGTTCCTTCGACGAAGTTCCAGCGGCATCTTCCGAAACCGCAGGCACCACCAAGTCCTGTATCAGCACTGAAGCTTCTGCCCTCGCGACCACCTCACCAACAATCAGCAGTGTTGGCGCAGGCAGATGCGGCGATGCGCTCAACTCAGCGACGGTCGTGACATGTGTTTGCTGAAAGCGAGTCGTCGCCCGCGAGACAAGCAGGCAGGGCGTATCGCCTGCCAGCCCAGCCGCCTTCAGTCTTGCGCCGACTTCCCCGTATCCACGCCCCGGCATATAGAGAATCAGCGTCGCGCCGCTCCCTGCCAGCTTGTTCCAGTCCGCGGCGTCACTCCCGGCGGCCTGGTGCGCCGTCAGAAAAACAACTGCCGAAGATGCCCGCCGATGCGTGAGCGGAATTTCTGCGACGGCAGCAGCGCCTAACGCCGACGTCACTCCCGGAACAATCTCGTACTCGATCCCGGCCCTCCGCAGCGCTTCGATCTCCTCGCCGGCGCGACCGAAGATCATTGGATCTCCGCTCTTCAGCCGGACCACGCTCACTCCCGCATCCGCCAGTGTGACCATCAGGAAATTGATCTCTTCCTGGGAAATCTTTTTCTTCCCGCACCGCTTGCCGACGTTCTGCACCTGCGCCATCGGAGAGATCAGCGCTAGAACCTCAGGCGCAACCAGGTCGTCGTGCAGCACCGCTTCGGCCGTGCGCAGCAGCCGCAGCGCCTTCACCGTGAGCATCTCCGGATCTCCCGGGCCGGCGCCGACCAGATAAACTTTCCCTTTCATCGGCTCTCCCCGTGAGCAGCCAGTTCCGGAAGCTCCGCGAGTGCCGCCTCCACCGCATCCCGGCTGGCCAGCGAATGCAGCAGGTCTAGCTTGCGCTCCCGGTCGAGATCGCTCGAGAGAATCAGCTTTCGTGTCTCACCCAATTCCGCCACCCACTCGGCATAGGCCGGCCCGAACTGCTGCTCGAGCTGTTGCCGAATCTTCTGCGCCAGTGACGGACTCTTCCCCGCTGTCGATACCGCGATCTGCAAATCTCCGCGCCGCACCACTGACGGATAGTAGAAATCACAAAACTCGGGCACATCGACGACGTTGCACAACGCGCCCCGCCGCTGGGACTCGTGATAAATGAATTCGTTCAGGCTGCGGGAAGAAGTTGCTACGACGGCGAGAAATGCGCCCTCCAGGTCCGCGGTCGAAAACGCCCTTAACTCCAGCTCGATTCGGCCCTCGTGTGCCCATCCGCGAACCTTATCGGTTGCCTGCAAAGCCACGACTCGAATCCGCGCGCTCGTATCCAGCAAGCCCTCAATCTTCGGCTCGCCCACCTTGCCGGCACCGATCACGACGACCCGCCGCCCTTCCAGCTTCAGAAACATGGGAAATAAACTAGTCACCGATTCCTCCGATCTGCGCTAAGTCTCGAGGGGAGGACAAATCGCGCGCCACTGCGGGCACTACTTCGCCCGCTAAAAATTCTCGAATTTGCGTGTCGCTGTGTCGCGCGAAGAAGCGCCGCAGATTTTCGCCGGCCTCCCGGTCGTCGAGATAGCGGCCGAGCAAGCGCTCGAGCGCAGCCGGAACCTCGGTCGCCAGGCACCGGTATCCCACCGGACGCGCCGTCGACTGGTGCAATCCCAACGCTCCGCCCACGCAGAAGTAGTACGCGTCCTGCAACTGATCGTTCACTTTGATCTTCTTGCCTTCAATACCGACGTCGGCGATCCAGTGCTGCCCGCAACTGTTCGGGCATCCCGTGACATGCAACTTCAGGTGCTGATCGAAGCCCGGCAGCCGCTCTTCCAGTTCTTCCACCAGCCAGCGCGAGAAGCTCTTGGTCTCGGTGATGGCCAGCTTGCAGAATTCGGTCCCGCTGCAGGCTACGGTTCCGCGCGCAAAGGCCGAGCCGTTCACCTGGAATCCGATCGCGTTCAGCTCATTGGCCAGCGAATCGGCGTTGACCGTCGGGACATTGACGACCAGCAGGTTCTGCATATTGGTCGTGCGCAACTCGCCGCCGGCGTACCGCTCCGAGAGTTCTGCCGCCGACTGCATCTGCTCGGCCGTAATCCGTCCGCGTAACACCACCGCGCCAACATAGGAATGTCCGAGAACCTTCTGCGAGTGGATGCCGACGTGATCGCGGTACACGTCCTCAGGCGCATGCTCGTCCGCCGCGGGATCGAGCTTGAACCCGATGCGGTCGTGCAGCTCAGCCAGGAAGCGTTCGGCCGTCCACCCGTGCCGAAGGAACAGGAACTTCAGGCGCGCCCGTTCGCGATGTTCGCGCAGCACTTCAGAATCCCGGAACAACTCCGCAATTCCCTTGACCACCGCCAGGGCCTGATCCTGCCGCACGAAGGCATTCAGACGCGCGCCCAAGTAAGGTTCAGCCGAAAGTCCACCGGCCACTCGCACGGAGAAACCAATTTCCTCGTGCCCGCCGACCTTCCGCGTAACGGCCGTCAATCCGATGTCGTTGATCTCCGGGTACGAGCACCAGGATCGGCATCCTGCGATCGAGATTTTGAATTTGCGGGGCAGATTGTAGAAGTCGGAATTTCCCGCCAGCAGCCGCGTCACTTCCATGACCAGCGGAGATGCATCCAGAATCTCATCGTGATCGATTCCCGCTACCGGGCATCCCGTCACGTTGCGCGTCACGTCGCCGCAAGCTCCCGTGGTGTTCAGCCCGACCGCCCACAATCCTTCGAGAACTTCCGGCAGAGATTCGATCGAAACCCAGTGCAGTTGGATATTTTGGCGGACGGTAAGATCGGCAATTCCGTTGGCGTGGTGGCGGGTAATGTTTGCGATGGCGCGCAGCTGGCGCGAATCCAGGATGCCGTTTGGGATACGGATGCGAACCATGAACCGCTGGATCGCCTTGCCTTCTCCGCCCTTACCTCCGGTGACCCCGGCGCCGTCACCTTGCGTGTAAACGCCCCACCACCGGAAATAGGTCCCGATCCACTCCGGCGGGATCGAGCCAAATCCCTCGCGCCCAAACCGCCGGATTTCATTCAATCCGTTCCACGGGTTGAACTCGCGCTTCAGCCGCTCCACCCGCTGGGCTTTCGTTTCTTTCACGGTCTTTGTTGTGTCAGTCATGGAATTTGCGCATTAAAAAACCCACCGCCAGATTTGGTCTGGCGGTGGGTATGAGTGCTGGTAATGATTAAGTTATTTCTAGGTCAGCAGCCTCCCCGCGCCAGAGCGCACGCATGCGCAACAACAACAAGTACAACAACACATGGCCGCGCGGTTGAGGCAATTCGACATTCGAGTATGCATTCTAGGTGGTGCAGTAAGCGCCGTCAATCAACTTGCGTAATGACTTCGATTCATAATTTCGATGCCAAGCATCATTTTTTCTGACATAGGCCGCCAGTCAAGGAAACTAACCGTAAAATCAGCTACTTAGCCCCGCCAACTCGCCGGGGTGATATGGTATTGGGTTTCCAGAATTTCCATCCGTCCCGGAAAAGTGAGGAATCCATGCGCCGTTTTGCCCTCTTATCCTTATTCGTTACCTTTATCCTGTGCGCCAGCCATCTGCTCGGGCAGACTTCCGACACTCCCGCCCCCTACAAGGCCACGCTCGACCGCCTCGACTCCCTCTTGCGACAGGGAGAAACCGGCTGGCGCTCTCATAATGACGTTCCGCATCCCGAGGATCCCGCACTGGACGATTCCGGATGGGACACCTTCACCGTCCGCAATCTATCCGGCACGGGAGGCGGTCACTCCGATGAACCGCACTGGAATGGCACGCGCGACTTGCGCCGCTGGGTGCAGATTCCCGAGAAGATCAACGGCTACGCCACTCAGGGCTCCCGCGTCCTGCTCGATCTCCGCTTCGGGAGCCAGGGCAGCCTGATGATCACCGTCTTCTCCAACGGTGCGATGGTCTACCGCGGCGACGATGACAGCATCCTTCCCGTGCTTCTCACCGAAAACGCGCAGCCCGGGCAAAAGTTCCTGATCGCCGCCCGCGTGGTCGCTCCCGATGATGTCGAGTCGGAATTTCCTCACAGCGAACTGGTGATCCAGCCCCCGGCCAGCCGCCCCGATCCCGGATTTCTACGCACGCAGATTCTCGCCGCGCGCCCCATCATTGCCGCCTACGAAGACGGCAAAGCCCAGCGCCAGCAGGAACTCGCCGCCGCCGTCAAAGCCATCGACTTCTCCCCGCTCGATCGCGGCGACCAGGCCGGCTTCGATGCTTCCCTGAAAGCCTCGCACGCGAAACTCGAACAACTCAAGCCATGGCTCCAGCAGTTCACCATTCGCGTTGTCGGCAACTCGCACATCGACATGGCGTGGCTCTGGCCATGGACGGAAACCGTCGAAGTCGTCCGCAACACCTTCCGCAGCGTGCTTGACCTCATGCGGGAATACCCCGACTTCAAATTCACCATGTCGTCGGCGCGCACCTATGAATGGATGCAGGAGAAATATCCCGACCTCTACAACGAAATCGAGCAGCGCGTGAAAGAAGGGCGCTGGGAGATCATCGGCGGCATGTGGGTCGAGCCTGACCTCAACATGCCCGACGGCGAATCGCTGGTCCGCCAGATTCTCGTGGGTAAGCATTATTTCGAGAAGAACTTCGGCGTCGACGTCAAGATCGGATGGAATCCCGACTCCTTCGGCTACAACTGGCAACTGCCGCAAATCTACAAGAAGTCCGGCATGGATTACTTCGTCACCCAGAAGCTGCTATGGGCACACGAATTCACCGTCTTTCCTTACAAGCTGTTCTGGTGGCAGGCGCCCGACGGCAGCCGGCTCCTCACTTATTTCCCCCACGACTATGCCGGAGGAATCGATGCGGAATCGCTTGGCACCGACCTCTCCATCTGGATGCCCTCCATCTACGGCTCGAAGCTGACCGACAGTCCTGAGATGATGCACCTCTACGGCGTCGGCGACCACGGCGGCGGCCCCACGCGCGTGATGCTCGATCATGCCGACCAGTTGCGCGCTCCCGACGCTGTCTTCCCCAAAGTTCAATTCAGCTTCGCCCGCGACTTCTTCAGCGATCTGGAGAAGAAGCTTCCGACCATGCAGGTTCCCACCTGGGACGGCGAACTTTATTTCGCCTATCACCGGGGCGTCTTCACCACGCAGGCCGAGACCAAACGCCGCATCCGCCGCTCCGAAGAACTCATGCTTAATGCGGAAAAGTTCTCGGCAATATCGTCGCTGCTTTTCGGGCGCCCCTACCCGACCGACGACATGAAACTTGAGTGGAAGAACCTGCTCTTCGATCACTTCCACGACATCATGCCGGGCTCGGGAATCGCGGTGAATTATCTCGACGCGAAGCGCAACCTGGAGAATGTTGACCGCTTCGCCGAAGATGCGATCCGGGCCTCGTATCACGAGATCGCGGCCCACGTGAATACCCAGGGCGAGGGCGTTCCGGTGATGGTATTCAATCCCCTGTCATGGTCACGCACGGAAGTGGTCGAATTGGAGGCGCAGTTACCCGCCCCCGCCAAGCAGATTGAAGTCGTCGACTCCAAGGGCAAGCCGGCCGAAACGCAACTGCTGCACCTCGATCCGGGAACGCATCGCGCGAAGTTCCTGCTGCTCTCGAAAACTCCTTCGCTCGGATATGAGACGTATTTCGTCCGCGCGGCCGCCACCGCTTCCCCGGTTCATTCCCTGCTGAAAGCTTCTTCGGCATCCGACAGCCTGACGCTCGAGAACGAATTTCTCCGGGTAAAGGTTGACCCCCAAACCGGCTGTATGACCAGCCTCTACGATAAGCACAGCAACGCCGAATCCCTCGCACCCGCCGAGACCGACACGGGTGGCCCGAAGAACGCTACCTGCGGAAACCTGCTTCAAACCTTCGTCGACAAGCCCAAGCAATGGGACGCCTGGAACATCGACGCCGATTTCGAAGACAAGCACTGGGATCTCGACAAAGCCGACGAGGTGAAGCTGGTTGAGAGTGGCCCGTTGCGAGCGGTTATCCAGGTGAAGAATCACTTTCAGAATTCAACGTTCGTGCGTGACATCATCCTCTACGCCGGTGTTCCCCGCGTTGATGTGAAAATGCAGGCTGACTGGCATGAGAAGCACATCCTGTTGAAAGTCGCCTTCCCTCTTAGCGCTCACAATGACAAGGCCACGTTCGAGATTCCTTACGGATCCGTCGAGCGTCCCACAACGCGTAATACACCGGCTGAGAAAGCGCAGTTCGAAGTCCCGGCAGAGCGCTGGGCCGACATCTCCGATTCGAAGCACGGCTTCAGCCTGCTCAATGACTGCAAGTACGGATACGACTCGAAGGGCAATGTCCTGCGCCTGTCGCTTCTGCGCTCGCCCGAATATCCCGATCCGCACGCCGACGAAGGCCGCCACGAATTCACCTACTCCCTCTACCCGCACGGCGGTGGCTGGAAGGATGCGCTCACCATCCGCCGTGGCTACGAACTCAACTACAAGTTGATTTCCACGCAGGCAGAGAAACACGAAGGCGCGCTTGCGCCGCAGCATTCTTTCCTGCAGGTTCCCGCAGAGAACATCATCGTCACCTCCCTCAAGAAGGCAGAGGACGAGGACGCAGTGATCCTGCGTTTCTACGAGTGGGCAGGCAAGAGTGGCGACGTACAACTGCAAGTCCCCGGCGAAGTGGCCTCGGCCTCGGAGACGGACCTCATGGAGAAACCAATCGGCAGCATCTCTCTCGCCGACCATCATTCCGTCACAGTGAGCACCAAGCCGTACGAGATCAAAACCATCCGCCTGCAATATCCATCCATGGGCGAGGCACATCCATGAGCGAACGAAAACTCGTCATGGGTGTCGATATCGGCGGCACCAAGATCGCTGCCGGACTGGTGGACTCCGACGGTAACATCGTCCGGCAGCTTCGCCATCCGATGGTTGCCAATCGCACACCAGAGGCCGGGCTGCAAGCGGTAATCGAAGCTATCGACACACTCGCAAGTGCGGATGGCTCCTCGTCGACATTCGATGCGATCGGCATCTGTGCTCCCGGCCCGCTCGATCCAAAAACAGGCATCATCCTCAACCCGCCCAACGTTCCCTGCTGGCGCAACTATCCTCTCGCCGAAAAGGTTTCCTCCCGCTACAAGCAACCGGTGAAGGTGGATAACGACGGCAATGCCGCAGCTCTGGCAGAAACGTTGTGGGGCGCCGCTAAGGGATACCGCTACGTCTTCTACGCCACCCTGGGAACCGGCATCGGCTCCGGTATCGTCATCGACGGCAAGATCTATCACGGCCGAACCGGATCGGCGGCCGAGGGCGGCCATGTCAGCATTGACTACAACGGCCCGGTCTGCGGATGCGGAAAGCGCGGCTGCATTGAAGCCCTCGCGTCCGGACCCGCGATCGGCAAACGCGCCCAAGCGAAAGTTGCCGCCGATCCAGCTCGCGCGAAAGCCATCCTCGACGCCGCCAAGGGCGGAGTCGTGGCCAGCGAGCACGTCGGACAGGCATTCGCCGTTGGCGATCCCCTGGCGCGGGAAATCCTGAAGGAGACCGTCGATCTTCTCACTGCGTGGCTCGGCAACATCGTTGACCTGCTCGATCCCGATGTAATCGTGATGGGCGGCGGTGTGTCGGCGATGATCAAGCCATTCTTCGCCGACATGAAGGCTAACCTGCCATCGCGATGCGTGAATCCCCACGTCTCCGAGATTCCGCTGGTAATGGCCCGCTACGGCGCCGACGCCGGCATAGCCGGAGGCGCGGCCCTATGCGCATGATTGTAAGGACAGTTTTCCCGAAAGCAGATTCAGGGACAGGCGTCCGCGGCTGTCTGGCGGAGCAAAGCTCCGCTGCGTCCTGATTTGAGCGACACTTATCCGTAGATACGTTTCTCGCAACGTCTCTGCTATCACAAAGCCTGCCGCCAATCCCGGCACGAGACGCAGCCAGGCTACGCCTCTACAAAGAACGAGGAGCTAATGTCAGTCGGACCCGATCGCCTTGGAATTTGCGCGCACTTCGCCATCGCCATGCTGCTCCTCACTCCGCTCGTTTATGCCCAGGATCTCCCTCCGGCTCCTCACGCCGAGATTTTCAATCTCACTCCCTCTCCTGGGTACTTCACCGAACCCTCCATCGCCGTCAATCCAGCGAATCCGCAACAGGTCGTCGCCGTTTTCCAGGACAACGCCCACGCCGCGTACTCTCCCGACTCCGGTCGCACCTGGGAACCGGCACAAGACGTCGCGCCCAATAATTACCGCGTCTCCGGTGACGTCTCCACCACGTTTGACTCGCACGGCCACGCCTTCATCTGCTACATGGCATTCGACAAACTCGGAAGCTTCAACTACTGGGCACGCGGCGCCACGCGCAACGGCATCTTCATTCGGCGCTCGCTTGATGGCGGCAAAGCCTGGGAGGCAGAACATATCCCGGTCATCGAGCATCCCAGCGAGCCCGGCATCGATTTTGAAGACAAGCCCTATATCGTTGCCGACACGAATCCCACCAGCCGGTTCGCCGGAAATCTCTACATCGGCTGGACCCGCTGGCGCCTCGCAGACTCCCAACTGTTAGTTTCCCGCTCGACCGACGATGGAAAGACGTGGTCAAAACCGGTTGAGATCGACGCCCATCCCGGACTTCCCCGCGACGACAACGGCGCTGCCGAAGGTTTCGATGGCGTGGTTGGTCCCGACGGCACGCTCTACGCGATCTGGAGCCAGGATGACGACATTCTTCTCTCCATCTCACGCGATGGCGGAAAAAGTTTCTCCCGCGCCCGTCCCATACTCCACACCGCTCCACTGATGTTCGCCATCGACACGCTCGATCGCGCCAATGGATTTCCGCAGATCGCCATCGACCCCGGCAGCAAACGCCTCTACATCACCTGGAGCGATTACCGCAACGGCGATCTCGACATCTTCATTTCGTCTTCCGACGACGGAGGCCAGCACTGGAGCGACGCCGCTCGCGTGAACAACGATCCCATTCACGACGGCAGCGAACAATTTTTTCAATGGCTGGCCGTCGATCCCACCGACGGCTCGGTCAATGTAGTTTTCTACGACCGCCGCGGTGACCCTGAGGGAAAGAAGCAGATTGTGGTTCTCGCCCGTTCCACCGGCCGCGGCCGCACCTTCCAGAATTACGCCTGGACGACTCAGCCCTTCGAAGCCGGTGGCGCATTCTTTGGCGATTACAGTGGCCTGGCTGCCTACGGAGGCCGTGTCTACGGTGTGTGGACGGAAGAACCGCCGCCACAACCGGACGAAGCGTCGAAGCCCGCAGAAAAACCCACCAAGCGCGGCACGGTGGTAAAGCTCGGCACCGCCGATTTCCGCCCGTAGAGACATTCCTCAGCTACATCTTGCCTCGCGCAAGACGATAGCCGGACGCGGGATCAAATTGTTGGATGATCAATGTTGAATGTTGAATGAAAAACACGCGCCAAGTGATTTTCAATCACCAATCAGCCATCAACCCACGCCTTGTGCGTACCGTCGCACACAAGCGTGACCGCAATCACAAGTGCGTTCTTTCTCTCTCACGACAAACGGGTTACACGCGTGAATCCCGCTGCTTTCGGGGGCTTTCACGCTGGCACTAATTATTTCCAGTTAGTGCTTCCGTAATTGCGCGCTGCCTACACTCAAGCCGCGCATGCATCCGAAATGGAATGGCCAGTTCTCCTGCTTTGATCTCGTCGCACGCACCGACGCGCGCGGCGGCGAGCGAGCACGGACCATCGTTTCCGCGGGCGATGTTGAAATCGGTGGCAACGATTTCGTTGTGATGGCCGGGCCCTGCGCGGTCGAATCGGAAGACCAGCTGCTGCGGACTGCCGAGTCCGTCGCGGCCGCCGGTGCGCGCATCCTGCGCGGCGGTGCCTACAAGCCGCGCTCCTCGCCTTATGCATTTCAGGGACTCGGACTGGAAGGCCTCAGGATTCTCGCCAAAGCGCGCCAGGAAAGCGGCCTCGCCGTCATCACCGAAGTAATGAGCGAAGAAGACGTCGACGTCATCGCCGAATTCGCCGACATCATGCAGGTCGGAACGCGCAGTATGGAAAACTACGCGCTGCTCGAACGCCTCGGCGGGTGCGGCCGGCCGGTGTTGCTGAAGCGAGGCATGACTGCCACGCTCGAGGAATTGCTCCGCTCGGCGCAAGTGATCGCGATGGCCGGCAATCCGCGCATCATTCTTTGCGAGCGCGGCATTCGCACATTTGAAACTGCTACACGCAACACCCTCGATATCGCCGCGGTGCCGGTGCTCAAGACTGTCTCGCATCTGCCTGTAATCGTCGACCCCAGCCACGCCGCCGGCGTTCGCTGTCTCGTGCCGGCCCTGGCCCGCGCGGCAACCGTAGTCGGGGCCGACGGATTGCTCGTCGAAGTGCATCCCTGTCCGGAACAGGCGATGAGTGACGGCAACCAGTCGCTTAACTTCCGGGAGTTTCGCGAGATGATGCGCGACCTCGAACCTTATCTGGCGATCCAGCAAGAAGCGCGCGAGTTCCGGCCGCAACTTGTCGTCGGGGGTGCAGACTAGTGCTGCTGCGCTGCATCACCGTCTGCCTTGCTGCAGGGATTGCCTTAACGCTCGCCCGCTTCTCAGTACAAGCCACTCCCAGCTCGAATCTCCCGCCGATCGTCTATACGCTCGCAAAAACATACGACGAGCTTGCCTGGATGCGTGGTGGCGAACGTTTCCCGGATGGCGCGGCAATCATGATCGAGAACGCCAATGGAAAACGCCCGTTGCTTCCGAATTTCGCCGCCTCCGCCGATCCTGCTGTTTCATTCGACGGACAGCGCGTCCTGTTCTCCGGCAAGCCGAAGGCCGAAGACCGCTGGCAGATATGGGAGATCGAAATCGCCAGTGGAGAACTCAAGCGGCTCAGCACCGGCGACGAAGATTGCGTTCGCCCCTTCTACCTGCCGGACGAGCGCATCGTCTATTCGCGAAAGCGAGACGGCCGCTTCGTGGTCGAGGTCAGCAATCCCCCGACCGGCAAGCCGTTGGTCCTCACCTACGGCCCGTCGAATTTTCTCGCAACCGACATGCTGCGAGACGGCCGCGTTCTGTTCGAAGCAGCATACCCTCTCGGCTCCAATGCGAAACCGGATCTCTACACCGTTTACCCCGACGGCAGCGGAGTCGAATCGTATCGTTGCGATCACGGCGCGATGCATCGCGAAGGCCGTCAGCTCAGTTCCGGCGATATCGTTTTCGCCTCCCCATCGGGCCTCGGCCGTTTCACATCCGCGCGCGCTCAGGAAATTCGCATCGCCGCTCCAAAAGGCGAGTACGCCGGCGATGTTGCGGAGTTGCCGTCGGGCGCATGGCTGCTGCCCTGGCGCCCCGACGCCGGCGTGCCCTTTCAGCTTGTGACCTGGGAAATGAACGAGGCGGCAATCCGCGCTTTGATTCGCGAAGACGGCGCCGGCGCCATCCAGCCGTTGGTCATCGGCGCTCGTGCGGTCCCGAAGCGCTTCCCCTCGGGCCTCCACGACTGGAACAACGCGAACCTGCTTTGTTTGAACGCATACACGTCGAAATATCAGTTCAGCGAGCGCAGCATTCAGCAAGTGCGCTTCTACACGCGCGACAGCGAAGGCCGTCCCAGACTGCTTGGCACAGCCCCTGTCGAGCGCGACGGATCGTTTTTCGTCCAGGTTCCGACTGAGCGACCGCTTCAAGTGGAATTGCTCGACGCCTCAGGCAAGACGCTGAAGCGTGAGGCGGGATACTTCTGGATGCGCCGTGGCGAGCAGCGCGCCTGCGTCGGATGCCACGCCGGACCCGAAACATCACCCGAGAACGCCGTCCCGCAAATCCTGCTGAAGTCAACCACGCCGTCTGACATGACCGGCGCGCAATCCGCCGCCGGAGGCCACTAGCGTGAAGAATCCAATTCCAATCCGGGCTCTCCTTTTCGGGGCTCTGACTCCCGTGCTAATCCTGGCGACGGCCGTCGCCCAGTCCAGCATCCGCTTCGAAGACGCCACCTCGAAATCCGGCATCCACTTCACCCACAGCTTCGGCGCCGAAAAACTTGGCTCCCTCTTAGAATCCACCGGCTCGGGATGCGTCTGGTTCGACTACAACAACGACGGCTTCCCGGACCTTTATGTTGTCTCCGGCAAACCGCTCGAAGACGGAATCCATCCGTATCCACTGAAGCAACCGCCGGCGACTCCACCGCACAATCATCTCTACCGCAACAACGGCGACGGCACCTTCACTGACGTAACCGAGCAAGCCGGGGTCGCCGCCAACGTCTTCGGCACCGCCGCCATCGCTGCCGACTATGACAACGACGGCTTCGTCGACCTCTTCATCACCAGCTACGGCAAAGCGATTCTGTATCACAACAACGGCGACGGCACCTTCACCGATGTCACAGCGAAAGCCGGAATCAATGTCGACCGCTGGTCGATCAGTTCCACCTGGCTCGACTACGACAAAGACGGCTGCGTCGATCTCTTCGTCGGCCGCTACGTGAAGTTCGACCCCAAATATCGCAACTACTACGCCGCCGACAACTATCCCGGCCCGCTCGATTACGCCGGCGACACCAACGTCCTTTATCACAATAACTGCAACGGCACGTTCACTGACGTCACCGACAAATCCGGCATCGGCGCCTACAAAGGCCGCACCATGGGCGTCACCAGCGGCGATTACGACAACGACGGCTGGCCCGACATCTACGTCTCCAACGACAAGACCGAGAACTTCCTCTTTCACAACAAGCACGACGGCACCTTCGAAGAAGTCGCCGGAGATCTCGGCGCCGCCTACGGCCAGAACGGCGAGAACACTTCCGCCATGGGCCCCGTCTTCGCCGACATCGACGGCGATGGCCGCCTCGATCTTTTCGTCACCGACTCGAAATACAACCGCCTCCTGCGCAACGCGGGAGCGAGCGGCTTTGAAGACATCGGACCGAGTTCCGGCATTTCACAAGCCACCGCGCAATACACGAGCTGGGGCACCGGAATCTACGATTACGACAACGACGGCTGGCCCGACATCCTGATCTTTCACGGCGGATTGATTCATCTCGTTCCGCAGGAGCAGTCGCTCTTCCGCGGCCGCGGCAACAATAAGTTCGCCGACGTCTCCCGCGAAGCCGGCCCGGTCCTCGACGTAAAAACAGTCTCGCGCGGAGCCTGCTTCGCCGACTACGACAACGACGGACAAATTGATGCGTTCGTCGTAAATCTCGGCGCACCCGGCACACTTCTCCACAACGTGTCCCAGAACACCAATCACTGGCTCACGATCAGGCTGAAAGGGAAAAAGAGCAATCGGGACGGAATCGGCGCACGGCTGGAGCTGACCGCAGGAGGCCGGAAGCAAATCGCCGAGCGCTTCGCCGGATCCGGCTACGAGTCGCAGGATGATGGCCGCATCCACTTCGGCCTGGGTGCAGCCACGAAAGCCGACAAGCTCACGATCCACTGGCCCAGCGGCACCGAACAGACCCTGGAGAGCGTCGCCGTGGACCGGATCCTGACCGTGGAGGAGCCGTAAATGCGCCCCACGGGCGATCACCCGATTAGCGCCGCCATCTCGCCGGCGAATGATCATTCGCGCCCACCGAGTGCTCTGTATCAGGCCATGCCATCAAGCGTGCCGAACGATCGAGAAGATGGGCCCGCCTTCCGGCACAGGACTCCAAGCGGGTGTTCCATTTCTCGCGCGCACTCTGTGCGAGAAGGGGGGATTTCCCCAAGAATCTTCCGAAGCGCAACGAAGCTCATCGGACTTCTGGCCGTCGCGCTGCTGGCAATAGCCGCCAAGCTCGCCCCCAACCAATCCGCCACGATCCGCGAGCGCTATCTTTCCCCGATCGAAATGACCCTCTCTCACGACGGGCGTTTCCTCTACGTGGTGTGTGAGGCGAGCAACGAAGTCCGCATCATTGAAACCGAGACTGGCCGCGTAGCGGGCACCATCCCGGCAGGCCAGGTACCGCGCGCGATCGCTTCATCCCCGGACGGGCATCGGCTCTACGTCGCTAATGCATGGTCCGATAACGTCTCCGTCATCGACACCGCTTCACGGAAAGTCGTACAAACCCTTCCAACCGGATTCGAACCGAGCGGCGTGATCACCGACAAGGTGGGCCAGAGCCTCTACGTCGCCAACCGTCTCAGCAACGATATCTCGGTCATCGACCTGCAAACCGGGCAAGAAATCAAACGCTTGATCGCCGGACGCGGCGCCAGCTACCTCGCACTATCGCCAGACGGCAAATTCATCTACTGCACTCACATCTATCCCAATCCAGGCGCATACCGCACGCAGCCGAAGTCGGAAATCACCGTCATCGACACCGAACGCCAGATCGTCATCGACCGTAAGCCGATGCAAAACGTCGCGGGAGTATTCCACATCGCCCTGTCGGCCGACGGCAAACTCGGCGTCGCCGCACAACTCCGCCCTAAGAACCTGATTCCGCTCGCACACGTCGAGCACGGGTGGGCTTTCGGCGATTCCCTCACCATCTTCGGCCAGGACGTGGGCGAACCGGTTCAGATCCCGCTCGACGAACTCGATCGCTACTACGCCCTGCCCTGGGGAGTCGCGATCGCGCCGGACAAATCGAAGATTTTTCTGACCAGCGCGGGATCCGACATCGTCACCGTCCTCGATATTCCTCGCCTGCTGAAAACGGTGAAGACGCACACGCATCCGTTCGTCAACGATCTCTCTGCCTCGGCTGAATATGTGCTCGACAGGATTCTCGTAGGTCACAACCCGCGCGGAATTCTTATCTCACACGATGGCAACCGTCTCTATGTCGCCAACCGCCTCGACGACACCATCTCGGTGATCGACCCGAAGTCCGACAAAGTCATCAACACGATTGACCTTGGTGGCCCCAGGAACATTGACGCCGTCCGGCGCGGCGAGCGCCTTTTCTACACCGCCGGCTTCGCTTTTCAAGGCCAGTTCGGATGCTCCAACTGCCACATCGACTCAACCATCGATGGCTTGCAGTGGGACCTCGAGCCCGACGGCTTTGGCAAAGACATCGTCGACAACCGCTCGCTGGAAAACCTCGCCGGGACCGAGCCCTTCAAGTGGAATGGCGGCAATCCCGACATGCCGACCGAGTGCGGCCCACGCACGGAAAAGTTCTTCTTCCGCTCGCAGAGCTTCACGCAAGAGCAACTTACAGACCTCGTCACGTACGTTTACTCACTTCCGTACCGACCCAATCGATACCGCAGCTCCACTCGCGAGATGACACAAGCCCAGGAGCGCGGCCAGGAGATCTTCGAGCGGGTGAAAACAAAGCAGGGTATGCCGATCCCCGAAACCAACCAGTGCGTCTACTGCCACAGCGGGCCGAAGTATACGAATCAAAAACAAATCGACGTCGGCACCGGCAAACCCACCGACCGCTCGCCGGTGATCGATGTCCCGCAACTGCCCAACGTCGCCTATTCCGCACCGTATCTGCACGATGGTTCGGCGCGCTCTCTGGAAGAAATCTGGACGGTATTCAATCCGAAAGACACGCACGGCGTGACCAACGACTTAACCAAAGATGAGCTGAACGACCTCATCGAGTACCTGAAGACGCTATGAAAACGAGATCGCAATTCTGCTTGAAGGGGCGCGGCTTAAGCCGCGCCGTCCAACGCCCGATGACGACGCGGCCTTCAGGCCCTGAGGTCTCAGCCCCTCGGCTGCCAGAGCCAACTTCTCTTACTCGAGCCTTCCGGCGCGGCTCGAAGCCGCGCCCTGTCTTCGTTTACGTCGCAATTGCGATCATCCCCCTCACGCTTCTCACCTCCGCCGCCGCGCAAGCCCTTCCCCAATTCCGCTGGGAGAACTTCACAACCGCAAACGGCCTCCCCGATAACCACGTCTTCTGCGTCCTGGTCGACGGCAAGCGCATCTGGGCCGGCACCGACGACGGTCTTGGCCTCTACGAAAACGGCGCATGGAAGACGTACCGTCCCGCCGATGGTCTCGCCCATCAAGCCGTTCTCTCGCTCGCACTCGATGCCCGCACCGGCGATGTCTGGGTCGGCACTATGGGCGGGCTCAACCGCATCTCTGCCGGGCGCATCGACACCTTCACGCAACTCAACTCCGGCCTGAGTAACGACGTCGTCTACGGAGTAGGCGTACAAGGCGACTACGTCTGGACAGCGACCGCTGCTGGCGCCAGCCGCCTCAACACGCGCACCGGGCAGTGGTCGCTCTTCAATGCAACCAACACACCGATGTACGAAATCTGGACCTACGCCGTGAGTCCGGCGGAGGACAAGGTCTACTACGCCGTTTGGGGTGGAGGCGTCCTCGAATATGACCAGAAAACCGAGCGCTGGAAAGACTACAACGATCCCGACGGCGAAACCGAAATGGTCGTCATGAAAGATCAGGGGCTGATTCATGAGATCACTACATCGGTCAGCTACGTCGACAAGATGCTCTGGGTCGCGACGTATTTCGGCGCGAGCCGCTACGACGGACGCTACTGGCACAACTTCCTCACCAAAGACAGCGGCCTGCCCAGCAACTTTCTCAACCAGGTCAAAGCCGTCGACGCGAACCGCGCCTGGTTCTCCACGGACAAAGGTCTCGCATATTACGACGGCACCAACTGGGCTGTTTATCGTCCCGCGCTCGACACGCACAGGCCGGAAATGCTGGTGCGCAACGCCGCAGGAGATGTAAAGAAGATTCCGGTTCAGACCGCGCCGGCGCACAACTACATCCTCGGCGTCGCTTTTGATGGCGATGACCTCTGGGTCGCAACCGCAAAAGGTTTAAGTCACGGAATTCGTCAGAAGAAATAGAAACGGATTTGAAGGGGCTCGGCTTAAGCCGAGCCAAAATCTCGGGAACAGATCGGGACCAACTCATATGAACATTCAGGAATTATTGGCCGAAGTAGCCACCGCACCGGTCATCAAACGTGCGATCACCAATCATGAGGCACTCAATGAAGCGTACGATTACGGAAGTGCCTTCTCTCGCGGCATGCGGATCGATTTGAAGGGCCTGACCATCCTTCTGATCTCCGGGACCGCCAGCATCGACGATCAAGGGCGCACCGTCCACCCCGGCGATCTTCGCGCGCAACTCCGCCGCACCTACGACAACATCAGCAAACTGCTGGCATCGGAAGGCGCGACATGGCACGACATTGTCCGCACGACCTGCTACCTGCGCGATATCGAGCGCGACTACCAGGCCTTCAACGAAGAACGCACTCGCTTCTTCAAGGAACAAGGACTCGATCCCCTGCCGGCATCGACTGGCATCCAGGCGATTCTCTGCCGTCCGGACTTGCTGATCGAGATCGAGGCGATCGCAATGTTCCAGCGCGAATCGCCCGCGGAGTAGTGGGCTTGTAAACCGCCGCCCCCGGCTGTCCAGCGGAGCAAAGCTCCGCTGCTTGAAGTCGCTCAGGAGTAGCGCCATGCGTCTCGTTTCGATTGCTGCAATCGCTGTCGTCCTGGCCTGCGCCGCCTGGGCGCAGGCGCCGCCGTGCTCCTGCGGCAAGAATCCGCCCGGGCTTCCCCACCCCCGTTCGCTCAAGCCCTATGCGGGTGCGCCACAGGATCTCCGTCCATTCTCGAAATTCACTGAGCCCTACCACGAGTTCTACCAGGACCTGGTGGAATACAACGGCGCCGCCCGCGACATTCCCGACCCCGACCTCAGCACCCTCAGCGAGATTCGCATCGGATTTCTCGCTCCACTCTACGATCACCCCGACCAGGCGCTCGGTGCACGCATGTTCAATGGCGCGAAGATGGCCATCGAACAGGCGAACGCCGCCGGAGGTTATTGCGGCAAGCCTTTCCGTCTCGTCACCCATAACGATTACGACAACTGGCAGGTCCCGAGCGGAGGCACGGGCGCTTCGAAGGATTCTGCGATCTGGGGAGCGGCCTCGAATGACGCCGTCCGCATGATCTACGACGACAAAGTGTGGGCGATGTTCGGCTCGATCAGTTCCGAATCGACCCACATCGCGTTGCGCCTCACACTGAAGGGCGAAACACCAATCGTCAACAGCGCTTCGACCGACCCCACCATCCCCGAAACGATCATTCCCTGGTACTTCACAAACATCCAGGACGACCGCGTGCAAGGCTACACACTGGCCCGCCATATCTACACTGAACTCGGATTCAAGCGAGTCGCGATTCTCCGCGTGAACGATCGCTACGGCCGCTTCGGTGTGCTGAAATTCAAAGACGCATCCCGCCGTCTCGGCCACCCGGTGGTGATCGAACAGAAATTCATGCGCGGCGACACCGACTTTCGCCATCAACTGCAAGTCATCGACGACTCGCGCGTGGATGCGATCGTTCTATGGACCGATATCGAACCCACCGCGATGATTCTCCAGCAGATGAAAGAGCTAGGCATGAAGCAGCGCGTCTTCGGCAGTCACCGCACCATCGGGGATGCACTGATCAAGCTGGCTGGGACTGCTGCGGAAGGCTTCGAAGCCGTGTTCCCCTACGACCCGACGCGCGCCGACCCGCGATGGCTCGCATTCAATGCGAATTATGAAGCACAGTATCACGAGAAACCGGATCACTTCGCGGCCCTCGCCTACGATGCGATGCAAGCCCTGCTGGGAGCGATTTGCCGCGCGGGACTGAATCGAGGTCGCATTCGCGACGCGCTCACCGGTATCGAGACCTACAAAGGCGTGACGGGCGACGAGGTCTTCGATCCCAACTGCAAGAACATCGCCCCCATGTACCTGGCAAAGGTGCACGATGGAGCTATCACCTATCGGCCGATCACCATGGAAAAAGCGTACGCGCGGGTAGGCGAAGATGGGGTTCAATACTCCGGGCCGTCCCTGCCCGATGCGCCGAAAGATCACTTGCACGTTGCCATCTTCGGCCCGCGCGCAGACGAGATTGTGGAGTCAACAAAAAGTGATGGCAGCAGATCGGATCCGAGTGCCCCACTTCTCGCCCATGTTGTCGGCAGTCGGGATCTCGCTCCGGGGATTTCCCTGATTCCCATCGCCTCCGACGCAACCTGGGGAAAGGCGTCCAGCGCCTTGATCAGAGCCGTTTATGACGACCACGTGCTCGCGGTCATCGCGCTCGACCGCAATTCCAGCCATCTCGCCGAACAGATCGGCGTGAAGTCCTTCGTCCCGGTCATCGCGATCTCTTCCGACCGCGCACTCACTTCGACGAACATCCCATGGATCTTCCGCTTGCCCGAGGACACGACGCTGCGCCAGGCGCTCGACTGTGTCACGGCGGCCATCGATTACGCCGGTCCGAACCGGGAGAAGATTCGTGACTATCTCGCCTCCGGCACAGAGATAGCAGGGGTGCGATTCGAAACAACTGGTGAGCCGAAAGCTGCCCCGCACTGGCAAAAGCATTAACCACGAGGGGGCGCGAAGGATCGCACAGGAAAACATCTCCCTCGGGGGCCATTAGAGGTTTCGTCCGCGATCCTTCGTGGTTGAAGAAGTTGGTTGCCCTTCAAATGGCAACTGACCCACGATTCTGATACCTTCTTATGTCTTTGGATCAAGTTGAGCGGGCGCGACTCCTTTTCGCAACTTGCCCGCGAGGGAACCCATGCCGAGTGTGAATTCCTCCCAGGTCGTCAACATCGAAGATCTCCGCCGCATCGCCCGCGATCGCGTGCCCAAACCCGTGTTCGACTATCTCGACGGGGGAGCCGAAGCCGAACTCACGCTCGCGGAAAACTGCCGCGCCTTCCGCGACGTGATCTTTCGTCCCCGCGGTGCGGTGGCAGTTGGCGATTGCAGCATGAAAACCACCGTGCTCGGCCACGAAATCTCTTTTCCTGCCATGCTCGCTCCCGTGGGCTACAGCCGTCTGATGCACCCGATGGGCGAGGTGGCCGCTGCGCGCGCCGCCGGCGAAGCGGGCACCGGATATATCCTCTCGACAATCTCCGCTCACAAAATGGAAGACGTGCGCGCGGCTTCCCGCGGCCCCGTGTTTTACCAGCTCTATCTTCTCGGCGGACGCGAAGCCGCCGAAGGAGCGCTCGATCGCGCCCGGCGGGCCGGCTTCAACGCGCTGGTCATCACCGTCGACACGCCGGTAGCCGGACTGAGGGAGCGCGATCCGCGCAACGGCATGAAAGAACTGATGGGCTCATCCCTGTTCGCCAAAATTCCTTATCTGCCCGAGCTCATCTCGCACCCCGGATGGCTCTTCGCCTTCCTGCGCGACGGCGGCATTCCCAAGCTCGAAAATATCGTCATCCCGGGCAAAGGCCCGATGGAACTCGTCGACGTCAGCGCCGCTCTCGCAGCAGCGACCGTTACCTGGCAGGATTTAAGCTGGATTCGAAAGCAGTGGACCGGACCGATCGTCGTGAAAGGAATTTTGATCGGAGATGATGCGCGACGCGCCGTGGACGAGGGCGCAGCAGCCGTTGTTGTGTCGAACCACGGCGGCCGGCAGCTCGACTCCGTTTCTCCCACCTTGCGCGCTCTGCCGGAAGTTGTCGCGGCTGCAAACGGTCAAATCGAAGTGTTGATGGATGGAGGCGTGCGCCGCGGCAGTGATATCGCCAAAGCGCTGTGCCTGGGAGCCCGCGCAGTTCTCGTCGGACGCGCCTACGCTTACGGCCTTGCCGCGGGAGGATATCCCGGTGTCGTTCGCGCCCTCAACATCCTGCGCGCCGACTTCGAGCGCACTCTCCGCCTGCTCGGTTGCGCGTCCGCAGCGGACCTCAATCGCGCCTACATCGATCTTCCGGCCTCGTGGGCCCGCGCATGACCTCGGGCTGGCCGGAAGATTTCTTCCGTTGACGAACGACTCATCGACGGAAGAACACGACGGAAGAGCAGTTTGATCGTCACCGCTACGTCGTCGCCTTAGCGCCGCCGGACGCACCAAAGCTATATCCCTCGTCCATCGCTCGGCGGAATTTCTCCCGCTCCTCGGGCGTCATGCTGCGGCAGCCTCCAAAGCGGTGACGGCGAAAGCCCGGACCACGGCCTCGATGTCCGCCAAGTCCTCCGAACAGGATCCGGCACAGGGCCAGCAACCCCAGCGCCTGCCAGAACCCAAGCGTTCGCCAGCCGAAGAGCGGCGGCAGCAGCCAGTTCCACAGGTGCATCACCACTTCGCCGCCCACGAATAGAAACAAAACAATTCCAACCGCTGCCAACGGCGCAATCCAATACCATCTTTTCCTCATCATCGTTTTCCCTCACTTCGTAAATTCGTCATACGCGCGGCGCAACCGCTCGCGCAGATGCTGCACCGCGTAACGCTTGCGCGAAAGCAGCGTGTTCACGCTGACTCCGCTGCGCTCCGCCATCTCCGCAAAGCTACGGCCCTCGAATTCGTGAGCGACAAAGACTTCCCGTTGCTCCGCAGGTAACTCGGCGAGTGCGCGCTCCATTTCCTTCAGCAACAAGCTCCGTGCATACTCCGCCTCCGGTCCGGCGTCGGGCGATGGCAACAAGTCCTCGAACTCAATCAGGCCGTCCTCTTCATCCTCTACCTCCAGGTCGCTGAAGTTTTCCGGCTCCTTTTTGCGGAACAGATCGGTGATGCGGTTGCGCGCCACGCGGAACAGCCAGGCCGTGACCTGCTCGATCGGCATCAGCAGCCGATTCGCTTCCACCAGCCGGTAGAACACATCCTGCAGGATGTCCTCTGCATCGAGGGGATCATCCACGCGCCGGCGAATGAAATTGAGCAGGCGGGAGCGCTCCCGCCTCACCACATCGGAGATGCCCTGATCCTGTTCGAGTGCCATCCGCGCGACGGTCGCCGCATCATTCATCCCACTGCTGTAGACGAATGAGGGGGTGCGGATATTGTATGGAGGGCAAGCGGCTGAAGGAAAAAGGTTTAAGTTAAGAGGCTGTCATCAAAGAGGACGTCATCCGGATCAAGCGAAGGACCTCTGCGCTTTGCTGGAGCCAGCAAGATGCAGTGGGTTCTTCGCTGCGCTCACAATGACAACAACGTTTACCGCGTCAGTTCGCAGGCGCAACCACCTTGTTCACTTCGGTCAGCAACTTGTCGGCAGCGTCACCCGGATCGAGAGCGTGAAAATTGTCTTCGAGGACGACGAACCGCAAGTCCGGAACCAGCTCCTGAAAAGCCTGCCGGATTGGCCTTCCCCGCAACATCTGGATCCGCGCGGAGAGCACGACCACCTTCGCCTTCGTCGCCTTCAGCAGGATGTAGGCGTCGTCGACCGAGGTAGTCGTGATCGCGTTGAAGCCTGCCGTACAGAGAATTTCGCGAAGAAACGCGCATAAGTCGGTCGAGGCGTACAGGCACAACATGCGCGGGCGCGAGTCTCCGGCCTTCCCTCGCGAGTAGCGCGATCCCAGGTATGCCGCCGTGATGGCTTCTTCGATGGAGTCGTATGTCTCAAATTGTGGCAGCAGGTGTGTCAGTTCCAGCACCTTGCGGATCCTTGGGGGAACGCCGCTGAGTTTGAGGTCGCCGCCTTTCGCCCGCGCCGCCTGCATCAGGCGCATCAGGGCTCCCAGGCCGCTGCTGTCAATGAACTCGACAGGCTCCATCTGCAACACGACCTCGCCGTGCTTTTCGATGGCATCGCCGATTTGTGAGTGCAGGGTGAAGACTTCATTCCCCGCGACGATGCGTCCGTGACACTGCACGACGAATACCTCGCCTACCGGACGGCTCTCCAGGCGCAGCTGCATCCCGCCCTCCTAAGGTCCAGATTGAACCACGCCATAATACTCGCAGTGGCAAGAGTGGACGTTGATCTTCGCATGAACTGCGGGCTCAGGCCGCCTGGAACTAAACTGTTTTTGACCGCGGACGAAGATGAGTTTTCGTGTGCCAGACACTCAAAAATACTGAGGCTTTCCTGAGCAGGACAAAGTCAAGCCCTCGCCTGAGAGGGTCTGCACCAGAAATGGGGCAGATCCTCGTAAATGACTCGATCCAAGAGCCTTTCGCGGCTCAACTCCTGTGTAAATAAATCGCCCTATCTTATTGTTAATAAAGGAGATAAATACTGCAATTAAATCGATTTACCTGCCCGCCTGAGGCTGAATTTTACTCCCCGACCTGTGGAACTTCGAGACGGATAGAGATTGTCGTCTATGCCCCAAAAGCGGCTCAGCAAATGCTATCCCTCACGACGATGCCATCCCAACAAAACATCCGAGGGGCGGACGACACTTTTGACGCCTGCGTCCCAACAACACACGGTCTTCATCCTCGACCGACTTTGTACCGGAGGCTAAGAATTTCAGAGTCCCCCTGCCCCTCGATGCGCGAATCGATCGCGACCACCCCGGACAGAGTGAGAAGTGTCACACCACCTCTTGCGCGTCTTCGCGGCCGCGCAGTAGTATGGCCTCAATTGGGGACGCGAGACGTTTGAGTGGGGAGTCTGAAAAAATTTTGAAGCAACCGCTTCGGAATTGAGACATCTCATGCTCAATGCTCGTCGTATCTTCGCTTTCTGAACCAGCCTCACGGGTTCGTCAGCGTAAACTCTGAACCTCCTAGCCTTGATTTTGGAGTTCGGATGCTGTCTGTTGTCAGTTCTGATGTGATGCCAGGGATTTGTCGTCCCGGCACTCCCCAACGCACGCCTTCTTTGCGCCCCACCGGTCCTTGTCCGACCATAACGTTCTCTCAGGTCCCATCACAATTCAGAGTTTTTGCCGGAGGAAGATATGGCAACGAATCTCGTCAACATCGAGACCGATCAAGACATTAAAGCCCGCCTCGAAGCCGAGCGCGCCCGCCTGCGCAAAATCGCTGGCCTCGATCAGCCCAAGCATTTCCACCGTCCAGTGGAGCGAGCCTTCACGGCGGAGCAGCGCAAACACACGACGATTCTCTTCGGTGGCTTCACCTGGAAACACGAAGACCTCATTCGCGCGGTCTTCCAGGGCTGCGGCTATCGCTGCGAGAAGTTGCCTGTGCCCGACGTGCCGGCCTTCCAGATCGGCAAAGAATTCGGCAACAACGGCCAGTGCAATCCGACGTACTTCACCGTCGGAAATCTGGTGCAGTATCTCCAGTTTCTCGAGAAAGAAGGGCTCACCCGGGACCAGATTCTCAATGACTATGTTTTCTTCACCGCCGGTTCCTGCGGCCCTTGCCGCTTCGGCATGTATGAGGCGGAGTATCGCTTCGCGCTGAAGAATGCAGGCTTCGACGGGTTCCGCGTACTGCTTTTCAAAGACAGTGACGGCATCAAGGCGGCGTCAGGCGAGCCCGGGCTGAAGTTCTCCATCGACTTTGGATTCGGCATGCTCAATGCCATGCACCTGGGCGATGTCATCAACGATCTCATTTACCAGATTCGACCCTACGAGGTGAACGCGGGCGAAACTGACCGTGTATTCCACGAGATGGTCGACGGCCTTTGCGAAGATCTGAAGAACCGGAAATCTTTCGAGATCGAGCAGAGCGCACCGAACTGGCTGAAGCCGAAGGTGAAGTCGAACAAGATCCTGCGCAACACCTTCAATGTGTTCGGCAAGTGGCACGAGCACATGTGGGGCAAGGATTACCTGAATGCGCTGAAGAACGCGCGAGAGAAGATGAACTCGATCGAGATCGATCGCACGCGCGTGAAGCCTGTGGTGAAGATCACGGGTGAGTTCTGGGCGCAGACCACTGAGGGCGACGGCAACTTCCACATGTTCGAGTTCCTGGAACGCGAGGGCGCGCAGGTGCTGGTCGAGCCGATCGCGACCTGGGTCGCGTATCTCATGTACCAGGCGAAAGCGCATGCGATCGCGAAGTGGCCAGTGAACCGTCCGCACAAAGATGCGAAGTGGTACGACCTGAAAAAGAACTTCGCGAACTACATCGGATTGCGGAAAAAGCTTTGGGGCATCGGGTTTGGCGAAAAGATGTGGGGGTTCTTCTATCACCGCACGGCGAAAAACCTGGGCGGGATTACGCATCACCTCGCGCCGCAAACGGAGCTGGCGGAGCTGGCACATCCTTTCTACAACCAGTTCGCACGAGGCGGCGAAGGACACCTGGAAGTCGGCAAGAACGTTTACTACACCATTCACAAACTCGCCCACATGGTGCTGGCGCTGAAGCCGTTCGGGTGCATGCCCTCTTCACAGTCCGATGGCGTGCAGTCGGCCGTCATCAACAAATTCAAGGACATGATCTTCCTGCCCATCGAGACTTCGGGCGAGGGCGAGGTCAACGCGCACAGCCGCGTGCAGATGGCGCTGGGCGAAGCCAAAGTCAAAGCCAAGGCGGAGTTCGAGCAGTGCCTGAAGTCGACCGGCAAAACGATGGCTGAGATTCGCGAATATATCGACGAGCATCCCGAACTGAAGCGGCCGTTTTATCACGTGCCGCATCGCGAGGGGGTCGCGGGAACCGCGGCGCAGTTCATTCTGCACGTAAGCGACCGCATCGATAAGGACACGCATTTCTGGAAGAAGTCGCGAGTGCGGGTGGCACCGGCTCCCGCGATGGGCGACTAACAACAGAAATGCCGAATTCCCACTTCTGGCAAGACCTGCCGGAAGTGGGGCACAAGTCCCAAGATTCACCATCTTTGGAAGTGAGGACCGATGCACGATCATCACGAGCAGAAGGGACCGTTGGTACAGATCGCCGGGCTGGAAGGTCTTCCGATTACGCCTCGCCGGCCAGCCGAAAAGACGCAGAAGCCCCACGATCACAACACGAAGTTCATCGTCGGCCTCGATGTTGGCTCGACGACGGTGAAAGCAGTCGTAGTGGATGCGGCGACCGACACTGTGCTCTGGCAGGACTACCAGCGCCATGAGACCAAGCAACCCGAGAAGTCGCTCGAGTTCCTGAAGCGGATGGAGGCCGAGGTAGGCATCAACCGGCACAACACCCGCATGTTCATGACAGGATCGGGTGGAACCGGAATCGCGGATCAGATTGGCGCGAAGTTCGTGCAGGAAGTCACCGCGGTCTCGCTCGCCGTGGAAAAGCTTCACCCCGAGGTCTATTCGGTCATTGAACTCGGCGGGCAGGATGCGAAGATCATCGTCTTCAAAGATGACGAAGAAACCGGCCGCAAGAAGAAAATCCCTTCGATGAACGACAAGTGCGCCGGCGGTACCGGCGCCGTCATCGACAAGATCAATGCCAAGCTGAAGATTCCGACCGAGGAACTCTCGCAGCAGAAGTATCACGGCGTCAAACTGCATAAAGTGGCTGGGAAGTGCGGGGTCTTTGCCGAAACGGATATCAACGGCCTGCAGAAAGTTGGTACGCCTTCGGACGAATTGATGGCATCGCTGTTTGAAGCCATCGTGCTGCAGAACCTGAGCGTGCTTACGCGCGGACACACACTGCGTCCGCATGTGCTGCTGCTGGGCGGGCCAAACAGCTTTATCAAGGGAATGCGCGAGGCGTGGCAGGCCAACATTCCCCGCATGTGGCAGGAGCGCAAAGTACAGATTCCCGACGGCGCGAAGCCCGAGGAGTTGATCAAGGTACCGCAGAACGCACAGTATTTCGCGGCGCTGGGTGCGATCGAATTTGGCAAGAGCGAGGAAGACTGCATCGGTTGCTACCGCGGTTACGAGCAACTCGTGCATTACATCGACTTCGGACGCCAGGAGGAGAAAGCCAAGTCCGGCGGCAAGGGATTGGTCGAGCGGCCGGAAGATCTCGATACGTTCAAAGATCTCTACAAGCGGAAGAAGTTCACACCCGCGGTTTTTGCGAAGAACAGCACGGTGGGCGGATTCATCGGCATTGACGGTGGATCGACTTCGACCAAGGCTGTGCTGCTGAACGAAAACGGCGACCTGCTGTGCAAGTCGTATCAGCTCTCGAATGGCAATCCGATTCAGGACACGATCGACATGTTCGAGAACCTGCGCGCGCAAGTCGAGGGGCAGAACGCCAAACTGGAGGTTCTCGGTGTCGCCACGACCGGCTATGCGAAAGACATCCTGAAAGACGTGCTGAAGGCCGACGTGGCGCTCGTTGAAACGGTCGCTCATACGGAATCGGCGCTGAAATTCTATGAGGATCCGCACGTAATCGTCGACGTGGGCGGGCAGGACATCAAGATCATCATCCTGCACAACGGTCGCGTGAAAGATTTCAAGCTCAACACCCAATGCTCCGCGGGCAATGGATATTTCCTGCAATCGACCGCGGAGGGTTTCGGGCTGAGCGTGAATCAGTACGCGGATCTCGCATTTTCCGCGCAGGCGATGCCGGTATTCGGCTACGGCTGCGCGGTTTTCATGCAGTCCGACATCGTGAACTTCCAGCGGCAGGGCTGGCGCGCCGAGGAAATTCTCGCCGGACTGGCAGCAGTGTTGCCGAAGAACGTTTTTCTGTATGTGGCCAGCATTCCGAACCTGGCGGCCCTTGGATCGCGATTCGTGCTGCAGGGCGGGACGCAAAACAATCTTGCAGTGGTGAAGGCAGAGGTCGACTTCATCCGCAACAGTTTCCGGGCGACCGGGAAGCAGCCGGAAATCATCGTCCACGAGCATTGCGGCGAATCGGGCGCGATCGGCGCGGCGCAGGAATCGCTGCGGTTGTGGCGCAACGGGCAGACGACGACGTTTGTCGGACTCGATGCGGTGCGCAAGATTGAGTACCGCACGACACGCAATGAAGATACGCGCTGCCATTTCTGCAAGAACGACTGCCTGCGCACGTTCATCGACATCCGCACCACGCCCAAAAACGACTTGAGCTTCGTGCCAATTCAGAAGGTCACGAAGGTTCCGCTCATGCACGGCGAGCAGCGGTTGATCATCGCCACCTGCGAAAAGGGCACCGTCGAAGATGTCAACGACATGAAAGACATCAAGTCCGGGCTCGACGCCATCCGGGCACAGCACCCGAACTTCGTGGACTACGCTTCGAAGGAAGTGTTCCGGCCAACGAATGCAAAGAGCATCGCCGATCCGATGCCCAACAAAGGCTGGGCGGGCTGGAAGAAGGGTGACAAGGAACGCCGTGCCGCGATGGAGAAACGCAAGACTCTACGCATCGGTATTCCGCGCGTGCTCAACATCTACACCTACGCGCCGCTATTCAATGCCTACTTTGAGAGCCTGGGCGTGCAGCCGGAAAACATTATCTACTCCGACTACACGAGTTCGGATTTGTATCGCGCGGGAGCAAGCCGTGGCGCGATCGATCCCTGCTTCCCGGCGAAGATCGGAATCTCGCACGTCTACAACCTCATCCAGGAAAAGCACCGCAAGAAGCCGCTGGATGCGATCTTCTTCCCTATGTACGACGTGCTGCACTCGTCGTTGGTGAAGATCGTGGGCACGAACGCATGCCCGACCGTCACCGCAACACCGGAGACGGTAAAAGCGGCGTTCACCAAGGAAAACGACGTATTCGCCGAGCACAACGTGAAATACATCGACCCGGTACTGAACTTTGCGGACCGTAAGTTGTTTGCGTACCAGATGCTTTCTGCGTTGCAGCCGCTGCTGGGGTTGTCTTCGGAAGAAAACGACCGGGCGTGCGAAGCGGGATTCGGCGCCCTTCACGAATACGAGTCTCGCATCCGGCGCAAAGCGCGCGAAGTGCTCGATCAACTCGAGCGCGAGGACCGGATCGGCATCGTCATGCTCGGCCGGCCCTACCATCACGACCCGGGCCTGAATCACGAGATTCTCGACGAATTCCAGAAGCTGGGGTATCCGATTTTCTCGCAGAATACTTTGCCGATTGATGAAGACCTGCTGGACCGTTTGTTCGGCGAGGAAGTGCAGACGGGCGTGATCTCGCACGCCCTCGATATCGGAGATGCGTGGAAAAATTCATACTCGTGCAGCACCAACCACAAGGTGTGGGCGGCGAAATTTACGGCGCGGCATCCGAACCTCGTCGCGCTGGAAATTTCGAGTTTCAAGTGCGGGCACGATGCACCGATTTACGGTGTTATTGAAGGAATTATTGAACAATCCGGCACTCCCTACTTCTGCTTCAAAGACTTAGACGAGAACAAGCCTTCCGGGTCGATCCGCATCCGCGTGGAGACGATCGACTATTTCCTGCGGCGTTATCGCGAGGAAGTGATCCGCAAACGCAAAGCCGTCCAGGACATCGAGGCTCAGCTAGCGGCTCTGGAAGCGGAGTTGCGGCAGCAGAAGCAGGTGGTTGGAGAGTTGCCAACTTCCGAAAACGCCTTCGAGCCCGAAGCTCAGGGCATGGCCGCCGACTGACTTCTCACCGGAGCAAGACCGGTGCGCAGAGATTTCGTAGCGGAATCTCTGCGCGTCCACGAAGTCATCCGCCTGGCGTTAGGGTTTTACAATTCGCTACTTAGCTTCCCGGTTATTGCAAAGAATCTCTACACACTGCCCGCGAAAACTGCAACTTCCCTTCTGACGGAAATATCTAACACTGCAGTGTTGCTCTTCCGGAGTAACCACACCACCTGGCGTGGAGGAAGCCTAGTATGGCCACCGCCCCGAAATTCCGCATCGATGTCGACATCCACAACCTTCTCATGAACTCGGCGCCTGGCCCGGTACTTGTCCCGAAACCGAAGGGAATGACTTTGCCTGAGCCGGTTTTTCCGCAATATCCCGAGAAGCTGAACGATCCCGGGCCCGCCGTCCCTCCCTTGAAGCGGGAGTGGACCCTTCCACAGGTCTATCGCTCGATGCGCGGCTGGTTGTTCCCTTATGTCCGGTCGCGCGTTCTGCCCGGCGAGTTCCATCCCATCACGGCGTATCTATTTGTCGAGTACAAGTGCAATCTCGACTGCTGGTACTGCTGGGCCTACAACAACAAGGTGAAGGGGATGACGGAGGACGTGGCGCGCCGCTCGATCGACTGGCTCTACGATCACGGATGCCGCGTTCTGGCATTGATGGGCGGTGAACCGCTTTTACGCCCGCAGTTCGCACAGAAAGTTGTGTACTACGCGGCCAAGAAGGGCTTCTGGATTTACATCGGAACCAACGCGCGATTGTTGCGGCCTGACGTGGCCGATCGCCTGGGAGACGCAGGAGTCGGCGTGTTTAACTTCGCGGTCGATGCATGGGACGAAAAACCGAGCCTGCCCAAGGCCGTCGTGCCAGTGCAGAAACATCTCGAGCACTTGCTGCGCAAGCAGTACGTGTATGGATATATGGTGTTCTTCAACCTGAACATCTGCCGCAACAATCTCGACGACGTGAGAAAGATCACGGAGTATGCGCGTGAGCACCGCATCGCGACCGACTACCATATCAACGAGACGCCTATGCTGGAGCAGGATGAACACTTCAAGCATCTCAGTGACAATCCCACATACATCACGCCGCGCGACTGGCCTGCCGTTGATTCGCTCGTTGATTGGCTGATCGAGAAGAACAAAGCGGGCTACCAGATGGTGAATTCCGTGCAGCGATTGCAGGAGATCAAGGCGTTCATCCGCATGGCGAGCGGCGCGGATTTGAAGCGCCTCGGGTGGAATGGCGATGGCACGGGAACCAATGGGGATATTGCCCGGCAACTCGCCGGCACACCCGGCATTGTGCAAGAGAATGGCGAACTGCACTTCGCGGAGTGGAATTGCCGGGCGGGACAGAACAACGTAATTATCCGGACTGATGGCACAGTGGCGCCATGCTTCCCGATGTATGCCGCGACGCATGATTGGGGCAACATCGATCACCACAAGTTCGACGGCGGGCAACTGGCCGCCATGAAGAAGACATGCCAGCAGCATTGCTTCTCCACCCTGAACCACAACCTGGCTTACTGCTACAACGACGCGCGCGTGATCAAGTTCGTGTGGACGAACCTGGTGACGAACCGGATGAAAGGTGGAGCGCGGAGTTTTGAGGACTGAGGTGGGACGGGTGTCTTCGGCTTTTCGTTTTTAGGCTACAGCCTTGCCGGGCTTTGCCCGGCGGACAGCCGGGGGCGGCTGTCCCTACATAGAATAAAAGTGGGGCGGACCGCCGGGGCGGCTGTCTCTACATGAAATAAAAGTGGGGCGGACTTGTCGTCCGCCCCTTTCTGCCGACAGCCTAAAACGAGTTCTGCCCCTCGCTACACGAGGCCCTGGTCCAGCATCGCGTTGGCTACCTTGAGGAAGCCGCCGATGTTGGCACCGTTCACCAGGTTGCCGGGCGTGCCGTACTTCTCGGCCGTTTCGTAGCAGTTCTGGTGGATGGCGATCATGATCTTGTGCAGACGATCATCGACCTCGTCGCGGGTCCAGCTCAGACGGGCGCTGTTCTGGGCCATTTCGAGGCCGGAGGTAGCCACACCGCCAGCGTTGGCGGCCTTGGCCGGTCCGTACAGGATCTTCGCATCCAGGAACATCTTGGTGGCTTCGAGCGTGGACGGCATGTTCGCGCCTTCGGCAACCAGCTTCACGCCATTCTTCAGCAGGTTGGCTGCGTCTTTGGCGGTGATTTCATTTTGCGTGGCGCTCGGGAATGCGCAATCCGCCTTGATGTTCCACAGCGGGTTGTGATCGAGCTTGATGTCGGTGGGCATGAAGATGGCTTTCTTGAAACGGTCGGCATAGTCGCGGATGCGTCCACGCTTCACGTTCTTCAGTTCCATGACCCAGGCGAGTTTATCGCGGTCGATGCCCTCGGGATCGTAGATCACGCCATTCGAATCGGACACAGTGACGGGCTTCGCGCGCAGATCGAGCAGCTTCTCGATGGTGTACTGCGAGACGTTGCCGCTGCCGGAAACGAGGCAGATCTTGCCTTCGAAGTTCTCCCGCTTCGACTTCAGCATTTCGTTGGCGAAGTAGACGCAGCCATAGCCGGTGGCTTCCGGACGAATGAGCGATCCGCCCCAGCCCAGGCCTTTGCCGGTCAACACACCGGTGAATTCATTGCGCAGCCGCTTGTATTGGCCGAACAGGTAACCGATTTCGCGTCCGCCAACGCCGATGTCGCCCGCGGGGACGTCGGTATCAGGGCCGATGTGGCGTTGCAGCTCGGTCATGAAGCTCTGGCAGAAGCGCATCACTTCGTTGTCGCTCTTCCCTTTCGGATCGAAGTCGCTGCCGCCCTTTCCGCCGCCCATGGGGAGCGTGGTGAGGGAGTTCTTGAAGACCTGCTCGAACGCCAAAAATTTCAGGATGCCGAGGTTGACCGAGGGATGGAAACGGAGTCCGCCTTTGTAGGGGCCGATGGCGCTGTTCATTTCGATGCGGAATCCGCGGTTGACCTGAATGTTGCCCTGGTCGTCGAACCACGGCACACGGAACATGAGAACGCGCTCGGGCTCGACAATTCTTTCGAGCAGGCGCGCTGACTGGTACTCGGGATGCTTCGACAGGACGAGACGCAATGAATCGAAGACTTCCTGGACGGCTTGATGGAATTCGGGCTCGGCCGGGTTCTTCGCCTTCACGCTGATCATGACTGATTCGATGTAGTCCGCGGGAGTACGCACTCCGGGCGGCGTCATCACAGAAGACATAGTCCTACCTCCGTAGGTACAGCCTGAACATAATGCCGTTCCTTATTGTCACCCCGGGCGGGAACGCGGCAGTGATAATTCTCACGGGCGGGGGTGATTGAGGTCACGGGAATAAATGTACCTTGGAATGAGTGGGTTGCGGGGAGGACAGGGTCATGACATCGCGGGTACCTCCTGGTCACCCGCAGGCCAAGCCTTTTGCATTTCACCGATTGTGCACTCATTGATTGCAATGCTAGCATTGATAGCATGGCGAGCATTACGGTGCGAAATTTGGAAGACAAATTGAAGCGGCGGCTGAAGGTGCGGGCTGCAGAAAACGGCCGGTCGATGGAACAGGAGGTGCGGGAAATCCTGAAAAGCGCCCTCGACAAACCGAACCAGCCGACTACTGGCACTGATCTCGTGAAGCGCATCCGCGCAATCTGGGAGCCGCTCGGCGGAGTCGAATTAGAGTTGCCCGCGCGGGAACCGATGCGCGATCCTGAGTGGATCAAGGACTGGAAGTAGACAAGCCCCCGCCGAAGTCCTCCCATGATCATTCTAGACACCAATGTTGTTTCGGAAATGATGCGTCCAGCGCCAACACCATCCGTGCTCCACTGGTTTGCCAATCTGAGCGCTGAAGATGCCCACCTCACCTCGATCACCGTAGCCGAGATTCTATTGGGGATCGAACTGCTTCCTGCAGGTAGGCGTCGGGACGTGCTGCGGGCAGCGGCTGAAAAAACACTCGGGGTCTTCACGGGTCACATTCTGGCCTTTGACGACAAGGTCGCCCACGCGTTCCCGGTGGTTTCAGCGATGCGCCGCCGGCAAGGCAGACCGATGTCGGAGTTCGACGCGCAGATCGCAGCCATCGCGCGCACGAACGGAGCAATGCTGGCCACGAGAGACACCGATGATTTTGAAGGATGCGGCGTAAGGCTGGTGAACCCGTGGAAGGGTTGAGCAGGACGCGGGCGTTGTGACTGTGGCGGCTGCCTGGACACCGGCAGAGTATTTTCGTTCGTTGATTCAAGCACTCGCCGCCACGGGCGGCGCTACAGTGTCTAGCAAATTCTGGGCAGTTGTTCCCCGCTCAGCATGTCGACGACGCGGTTGCCGCCGATGCGGCTTTGCAGGACGACCGTGCGGCCCGGGCTTGCTTCGACTTTGCCGACTCGAACCGCGCCTTCTGACACGGAAGTCTTCTTCATTATTTCGAGAGCGCGGTCGGCCTGGCTTTCCGGCAGGATTGCGGCGAAGCGGCCTTCATTCGCCACATAGAGCGGGTCCAGACCCAGGATCTCACAGGCACCCGCTACCGTTTCTTCCACGGGAATGGCGGCTTCTTCCAGCTTGATGCAGATGTCGCGATCGAACGCGATTTCGTTGAGCGTGGTTGCGAGACCTCCGCGGGTAAGGTCGCGCAGGCAGTGAATTTCGATACCCGCATTCAGCAGCGATTCTACCGAGGGCCACACACTGGCCGTGTCGCTCAAGATTGGCGATTCGAACTCGAGGCCCTCGCGCACGGAGAGAATCGCGATGCCGTGGTGACCAAGATCACCACTTACAATCACCACGTCGCCCGGTTGCACGGCACTCGGACCGATTTTTGCCGCGGTCTCAACCAAGCCGATGCCCGATGTATTGATGAAGATTCCGTCGCCCTTGCCCTTGTCGACGACTTTTGTATCGCCGGTCACCAGTTTCACGTTCGCCGCGGCTGCTGCTTCCTGCATCGAGGTCACGACTCTGCGCAGGGTGTCCATCTCGAGTCCTTCTTCAAGAATGAAACCGCTACTGAGATAAAGAGGGCGGGCACCGCACATGGCGAGATCGTTGACGGTGCCATTAACGGCAAGATCGCCGATGTCGCCCCCGGGAAAGATCAGCGGGCGCACGACGAAGGAATCTGTGGTGAAGGCCAGCCGCGAGCCGTTGACCGGCAGAACGGCACCGTCGTGACGGTCTTCCAGCATCGCGTTCGAAAAGGCGGGAATGAAAATCTTCTCGATGAGCTGGTGGGTGAGGCGTCCACCACCGCCGTGCGCGAGCACAATGCGGTCGTCAGCGACTCGCGGTACCGGACAGCTCAGGTTGAACGGGCTGATTTTGGCGTCTGCCATAGTGATAATAGGCCGCGCACGCGCCCTCCGACGATACCATGGGAGCACCGAGCGGATTCTCAGGGGTGCACTTAACCGCGAACGCCGGACACTGGTGCGGCTTCTTGATGCCTTGCAAAATCAGTCCGCTGATGCAATCCGGCGACTCATGCGGGATTTCACCAGAAAAGGGGAAGCGGCGGTTTGCGTCGTGTTTCTGGAAGCGTCCGCGCAATTGTAATCCGCTGGCCGGGATCTCACCCAGACCGCGCCACTGGCGGGGAGTGATCTCAAAGACCTCGGCAATTCGCTCCTGCGCCGGGCGATTCCCTTCCCGCCGCACCGCGCGCACATATTGATTTTCAACTTCGTGCCGACCCTCTTCGAGCTGGCAGATCGTCATGTAAATACCTTCGAGCAGATCGAGCGGCTCAAATCCGGTGACGACGATCGGGACTTCGTACTTCTTGGCAATCGGAAAGTATTCGTCGAATCCCATGATGGTGCAAACATGGCCGGCGGCGAGGAACCCTTGTACTACGCAGTTCTCTGAAGAAAGCAACGCTTCCATGGCGGGAGGCACGAGGACGTGGGAGACGAGCAGCGAGAAATTCTCGACGCCGTCGTGATCGGCCTGCCAGGCGGCCATCGCGTTGGCTGGAGCCGTGGTTTCGAAGCCTACGGCGAAGAAAACAACTTGCTTCGAAGGATTCCCCTTGGCCAGCTTCAGTGCATCGAGTGGCGAGTACACGATGCGGACGTCAGCTCCTTCAGCCTTCACGTCGAACAGGCTCTTTGTGGATCCCGGGACCCGAAGCATGTCTCCGAACGAGCAGAAGATGGCATCCGGGCGTTGAGCGATCGCGACGGCTTTGTCGATCAACTCGATCGGCGTTACGCACACCGGACAGCCGGGGCCATGGACGAGCGCGACTTCCTTCGGGAGGATATCCTCGAGGCCGCTTTTTACAATGGTATGAGTCTGGCCGCCACAGATTTCCATGATGGTCCAGGTGCGGGTCACTTTCCGGCGGATCGCCTGGGCTAGCTGCTCGGCGGCTTTGGGATCGCGATACTCACTGAGGTATTTCACCGAGCTCCTCCTTCAACCCACCAATTTCCTCGAGGTATTCGAAGACGCGCTTGGCTTCCTCTTCGTCGATCACGCTGATGGCGAAGCCGACGTGAACAAGAACATATTTTCCGACCTGCGCTTCCGGAGTGAAGGAAAGATTGATTTCTTTGCGGATGCCGCCGAAGTCGACCTTGCCACTGCGGAAGGCCGGATCGTCGGTATTCAGGATTTCGACGAGACGTCCTGGAACGGCGAGACACATGGATGTGAACCTCGGCGGGCGAAGGCCGCACAAAAATTTCGCGTTTCCACGGCACGGCTGAAGCCCTAGAGTGCTACAGCCTGCTCATCACTGCTTGACCCAGCGCAATTCCGCCATCATTGGGCGGGACCTGGCGATGGGTGTACACCGTAAATCCCCTGGACTCGAGTACAGCGGCTGCTCGCTCCGTCAGATACCGGTTCTGAAAAACACCGCCGCTCAGCACCACCTGTTTCAGCTTTGTCTCTGCGGCTACCTCGCAAATCCATCCGACCAAGGCGTTATGAAATCTGGCGGCGATCCGCGAAACATCAACTCCAGCGCGCCTTTCGGCTACGACAGCCGCAATCAGTGGCTCCCAATTGCCACCTTGTAAAGAATACGCCTCTTCGGTGCGCAGCGCCCCAATTTCGTTTTCCAGCAACATCGCGGCCTGGCCCTCAAACCGGTTACTCTGCGCGATGCCCGTAATCGAGGCCACAGCATCGAAGAGCCGGCCGACGCTGGTGGTCTGAGCTACGTTGATTCTTCCCGTCAGCATATGCCGGAGCTTTCCCGATGCATATCGGGATTTCCCTGATGTTTCGATCAGGGAGAGCTCTGGCGCGTCTGGACCGAAAGTCTCGATGAGTAAGCTAGCGGCTGAACGCCAACCTTCGCGAACAGCGACGTCGCCACCCGGCAGTCCGAACGACCGCAGATGTGCGACGCGCTCCATGCGGTTTCCGTTTGCGTGAAAAAATTCCCCGCCCCAGATCGCGCCATCGATGCCGTATCCGGTGCCATCCCACGAGACGCCCAGATACTCGCCTTCGACGCCGTTCTCCGCGGCGCAGGCGGCGACGTGCGCCTGGTGGTGCTGGATGTGGATCAGCGGGAGGCCGGATCTTTCCGCCCATTGCGTGGAGGCATAATCCGGATGGAGATCGCAGGCGACCGCCTCCGCCTTGAAGCTATAGAGTCGGCAGAGATCGGCGATGGCGCGCTCGAACGCTCCGCGCGCCTCGAGCGTATCGAGATCGCCGATATGCTGGCTGAGGAAGACGTCCTGGCCGACGGCGATCGCCACTGTGTTCTTCAGATGCCCGCCGACCGCGAGTACCGGGGGCAGATCGCGGGTTACGCGAATCCCCAACGGGGCGTATCCGCGAGCCCGGCGGAGCACACTCGCACGTCCGCGCGTAAGGCGTACGACCGAATCGTCGCAGGCGCGAACGATGGGGCGGTTGTGCATCAAGAAGTGATCGGCGATGTCTTTCAGGCGCGAAGCGGCTTCGTCGTTCGCGATGGCAATGGGCTCGTCACTCCGATTGCCGCTGGTAGCAATCAGCGGGAACGGGCACTCGCGCATCAAGAGATGGTGCAGGGGCGAGTACGGCAGCATGACGCCGAGATAGGGCGAGCAGTGCGCCACGTTGGAGGCGATGTCAGTGCCGATTTTTGGAGGCAGCAGCACAATCGGGGCCGCCTGCGATTCCAGCAGCTGCACCTCAACGGGAGAGATCTCGCAATACTCATTTGCCATCGCTAGCGAGGGCATCATTAGGGCGAACGGCTTTTCGTCCCGGTGCTTGCGGTGGCGCAGGCGCGCGACTGCTTCCGGTTGGCGCGCGTCGGCTAATAACTGAAATCCACCGATGCCCTTGAGGGCAACAATTTCGCCGCGCAGCAAAGCCGCGGCCGCCTCCTGGATTGTTCCATCCAGTTTGGGCCCGCAGACCGGGCAGGCGTTGGGTTGAGCATGGAAGCGGCGGTTGGCGGGATTTTCGTATTCTTCGCGGCATGCGGCACAGAGCATGAACTCCCGCATGCTTGTATTCGGGCGGTCGTAGGGGATATCGACAACAATGGTGTAGCGCGGGCCACAGTTTGTGCAGTTGGTAAAGGGATAGTGAAAGCGCCGGTTCGCCGGATCGAACAGTTCCCCGCGGCACTCGTCGCAGGTGGCAAGATCGGGGAGCACATTGACTGTCTTGCCGGAATCAGCGTCACTCTTGTGAATCTCAAAGCTGATCGAGCTTTCGCACTCGATCCATTCGGATTCGTGCACGGTGACGACCGAAGCTTTCGGGCGCTCCTGCTCGATCCGTTGCTCGAAGCGGGTGAGCTGATCGCGAGGACCTTCGACTTCGACGACGAGGCCGGAGGAGGAATTCAAAACCCATCCGGTAAGCGACATCTCTGTCGCGAGACGGTAGACGAAGGGACGAAATCCGACTCCCTGTACGGCTCCGCGCAAGGTGATGCGCAGGCGATACACCGCGAGTTTGGCGATCATGGCCATGCGGCGGCAGGTTTCAATTGTACGGTCAATTGATGGCGTGCGGGTCCCGGGCCGGCGCTTTCAGTGGTTTCGGTTTTGGCCGCTTTGACGTGGCGAGCGAGACGTGGCGGAGCGATGTCTCTATGACCGGCGTGCTTCGCCTGCATGGCTGGTCGCTATGATTTCGCCCAACAATGCTTCGATCCGACTCGCGACAGCCGGCAATGCCGCCTTCACTGCGGCAGACAGTGCTTCCTCGTGTTCGAAATTCTGGCCCGTTACCGTCACCAGGAAAGACTTTGGTGTCGCTCCGTAGAGACTGGCTGCCATCGCAAGCAGCGCGGCGGGAGCGAAATGGTGCGTTACTGGCTGTAAAGATTCCGTGGCGTGAATTTCCACGACCCGAATCTCGCCCGGGATTCCAAATCTAGATTCGGGCGACGCGGCGTCAACAAAAATCACCGCATCGCTGCAGCTTAGGTCATCCGCCAGTTCTGGCGCGAGTTGATGGCAGCAGACGATTTTGAGCTCTGTCGGGGAGAATCTGCCTGCCAGGAGTTCGGAAACCTGCCATGCAAGGCCATCGTCGCCGCGCAAGGGATTCCCGTAGGCGATGAGCAGCACTCGCGGCTCGAGGCTACGCTGGGTCATGAATAGGCCGGGTGCATCGCCAAATTGCTTCCGCCCCTCAGAGCCGAACCAATACGATGCACTCGAAAATCCATCATACCGGGCGTCAGCCGCGTACGCTCAGAACCGGACAGTGCGCATGGGCGAGTACATCGTGGGTCGTCGACCATGGCAGATGCGTGCTGGCAATTTCGGCCGCGTGGGCGGCCAGCACGATCATGTCGGCGTTCTGCTCCTCGGCGATCTTCAAAATGCATTCACTTGGCGAAGGACTGTAATCGATCTCGGCCTCGGGGACATACGGTAACGCGGCGTCGGACGGGATGAGGCCTAACAGGCGCTCTTCGCACTCCCGCAACGAACCGGAGCGGATTCCCAGTTCGCCCGGGCTCCGGACCACATGCACTAGAGTGAGCCGCGATCGAAACTCTTCCGCCAACTTCACCGCGATCTGGGCCGCACGCTCGGCGCCGGAAGTGAGGTTGGTTGCCATCACAATCTGCTGCAGATCGAGATCAGCCGGGGCGACATCGTGTCCGCCAGCGCGCAGCGCCGGCAGCTTGGCGTGACCCGCGACCCGTGGACCGATCGTGAGGACTGGACACGGCGCGTGGCGGAGCACATCCTCGGCAACGGAGCCCAGCAGCAACTTGCCCAGACCGCCGCGGCCATGCGTGCCGACCACAATCAGATCGATCGCGTTTTCTTCGACCACCAGTGCCAGGTTTTTCCAGACCTGCCCGTGGCGTACATGGCAGCGGTGCGAAATTCCACCGATGCACTGCACCATGCCCTCCAGCCTCGCTTTCGCCTCGGTGTGGGCGTCGTCAAAGATCGTGCCGAGGCTCAGATAGTCGACGCCACCAGACATCATCAGGAGGGTCGCGTCGGAAAACACATGCACAGCATGCAGTGTGCCGCCAAAATGCCGGCAGATCGCCACGGCATAAGGCAAGGCGGCTTCCGAGCTATCGGAGAAATCAGTGGCGAACAGAACGTTTCGGACGGAGATCGCAGCGGCTGTGGTCCGCTCGCGGAGAGCGGTGCCTTCTTCAAGCGGTGTCATAGACACCTCCAACACCCGGTAACAGAATTACGCTTCCGGCGGAGGTGGGGTATGCGGGCTATCACTGGTTTTTGTGATTGGAATCACAATGGGCGGGCAAGACGCAGAGATCCTTCGGTCTGCAAATCACGCAGCCCTCAGGACGACAACGCTAACTTGTCACGGGAGATCCCTCGGCCGCGCTGGTGAAAGCGCGGGCCTTCGGGTTGACGCATGCACTCCGGAGCTTTCGGATTACTGGGCGAAGCCGTCGGCTTGCGTTACGGCACCGATGGCCACCGTGTGGTCAACGTAGAGGCGGCCCGCCTCGAGCGCTTTGCAGTCGAGTTCGAGGAGCGTGGGGTTCTTGACCTTCTTCTCAAGCACCTGCATCGCGGTGTCTGAAGAAAGGCATTCGGTTTCTTCGAGCAACGCGCCCATGATGACAACGTTGGCCACTTTGGGAGAGCCCAGCTTGTCGGCGATCTCAGAAGCCGGGATGCAAACGACCTGCGCATTCGGAATTTCGAGGTCCTCCGGCATCCGTTCGCGGCCGTAGATGATAGTGCCGCCGGGCGCGATCTGTCCCGCGAACTTGCGGAGTGAGATTTCATTCATCGCGATGAGAACCTGCGGGCGCGAGACCAGCGGCGAACCAATACGGTCTTTCGAGAGGCAGACGTGGCAGTGAGCGCTGCCGGAGCGCATTTCGGGGCCGTAGGACGGTAGCCAGCTCACTTCCAGGCCTTCGCGCATGCCCATTTCGGCGAGGAGCTGGCCGAGGAGTAATACGCCCTGCCCTCCGAAGCCGGCGATCTTGATATCGAGCTGGCGGAAGTGGTGGTGCCTGGACGCGGTGCCGCCCGTAACATTTTCCGGATGCGGGCGCCCAGGGCTGGCGGATTCCTGACCGAGCAGTTCCGGCACGGTCATGTGCGGGGGCACGGAGGTATTAGGAATTTCGACCGTGCGGTCGCGGAAGACGCTGAGCGGAAAGTTCGGAATCATTTTTTCCGCAACCCACTTGCGTGCGTCCACGGGATCCTTGGCCCAGATTGTCGGGCAGGGGGAAAGAATTTCAACGAAAGTGAAGCCCGCTCCCGCACGCTGCAGTTCGAGGGCTTTGCGCACGGCACGGCGGGCTTTCATGATGTTCTTGTTGTCGGAGAGCGCGACGCGCTCGATGTACACAGGCGCCTGAAGGGCTGACAGCATCTCGCACATGTGCAGGGGGAAGCCTTCGTTCACGGGGCGGCGGCCCCAGGGCGAGGTCGTGCTGCGCTGCCCGACCAGGGTGGTGGGTGCCATCTGCCCGCCGGTCATTCCATAGATTGCGTTGTTCACGAAGAATACAGAGATCTTCTCACCGCGGTTCGCGGCATGAACGATCTCCGCGGTGCCGATGGCGGCAAGGTCCCCGTCCCCCTGGTAGGCGATAACCATCTTGTCGGGGCAGGCTCGCTTCAGGCCCGTGGCAGCCGCCGGAGCGCGCCCGTGGGCGACCTGAACATTTCCCACGTCGAAGTAGTAATAAGCAAATACCGAGCATCCGACCGGGCTGACGAGGATCGTGTCATCCTGAACCCCGAGGTCTTCGAGCGCCTCGGCAATGAGCTTGTGGGCAACCCCGTGGCCGCAGCCGGGACAATAATGCGTCTGGTGCCGCAGGTCGGTTTTCCGTTCGTACTCCGAATAGAACACGCTCGACTTCGAGTGCACCACTTCGTAGTGATCTGTGCTCACCTTCGCTTGCTCGAGGACTGCGTTGCGGTCTTCCATGATGTTTTTCCTCCCGGCGCTCGGCCTCGAGACCTCCAAGTAGCGCCGCCGTCGCAGGAGCATCGCGCCCGGGGGACGCCGGCTCCGACCCGCTACGCCGCGGCCAAGGCGTACTCTTCGATCTTGGCCAGCAGTTCTTCCACACTCGGCACATTGCCGCCGACCCTGCCGTAGAACCCGACCGGACGCGAATCCTTGATGGCCAGGCGGACGTCCTCGAGCATCTGGCCGTTGCTCAATTCGACGACCAGGATTTTTTGCACATGCAAAGAAACCCGCGCCATTTCCTGCGACGGGAACGGCCAGAGCGTGATGGGCCGAAACAGTCCGACCTTCATTCCCTGCTTCCGCGCTTCGTCGACCGCAGACCGCAGCACTCGCGAAACGATTCCAAAGCCGACGACTATCAGCTCGGCGTCTTCGGTGCGGTACTGCTCGCAGCGCGTTTCGGTCTGCTGGGCGCGGATGTACTTCGCCTCCATTCGGCGCTGGTGCTCTTCCAGCTCATCCAGCTCGAGATAGATCGAGCTGACCATGTTCTTGCGGGTGCCGGCGGTTCCCTTCACCGCCCATGGCTTCACGGGCTCGACGATCTCACGGTATTCGAGCTCGAGAGGCTCCATCATCTGGCCGACGAATCCGTCGGTAAGGACAATGGCCGGGTTGCGGTACGTGTCGGCAAGCTCGAAGGCGAGGACGGTGAGATCGGCCATCTCCTGCACCGAGGCGGGCGCCAGGACCAGGTTGCGGTAGTTGCCGTGGCCTCCGCCCTTCACCATGGCGAAATAATCGCTCTGCTCGGGCGCGATGTTTCCAAGCCCGGGTCCGCCGCGCATCACATCGACAATGACGCAGGGCAGCTCGGCTCCGGCAAGATAGGAGATGCCTTCCTGCATGAGACTAAGCCCTGGCCCAGAGGACGCGGTCATCACGCGCACGCCTGCGGCGGCGGCGCCGTAGACCATGTTGATGGATGCGGTTTCGCTCTCCGCCTGCACGAACGTACCGCCAACTTCGGGAAGGTAAAGCGCGGCGGCTTCCGCGATCTCGCTCGCGGGCGTAATGGGATATCCGTAATAGGCGCGGCACCCGGCGAGCAGCGCGCCTTTGATGACGGCTACATTTCCTTTACAGAGCTGGCGCATGTTCGCCTCCTGCCTGCACCGGCGGCACGCTCGGTTTCGGAGGAGTGGCGAGCCGCAAGACAGTAATTGCTCCCGGCTCCGGGCAGCAATAGAAGCAGATGCCGCACCCGGTGCAGTCGTGCCCCGTGTAGTGCGCCGGGTGGACGCCGTAGTGGCTGAGCTCGACCGCCAGTTCCAGGCACTTGGGCGGGCACGACTCGACGCACAACCCGCACCCTTTGCACTCTTCCACGTCGATGACGACGTTGCCGCGTGCTGGTCCCGACATACTCTCTCCTCGTTTACCGGCGAACAGCTAGCTGCGCCGCCGTGGGATGCTGCAACCACTTCGTCTTTTCGCAATACTCGTACAACGGCGCACGAAAATCCGGATGCGCGATCTCGATCAGCGCCTTGGCGCGCTCGCGGATCGACTTCCCGTGCAGGAACGCGACCCCGTATTCGGTGACGACGTAGCGCACCAGGCCGCGCGAAGTCACCACGCCCGCCCCCGGATCGAGTACCGGCGTGATGCGGGAGATGGTGCCGTGCTTCGCCGTGGACGAAATCGCGATGATCGGCTTGCCGCCCTTGGAGCGAGTCGCTCCGCGCAGAAAATCCACCTGCCCGCCAATCCCGCTATAGAACTGGCTGCCAATCGAGTCGGAGCAGACCTGCCCCGTCAGATCGACCTGCAGCGCGGAATTGACGGCAACCATGTTGTCGTTGCGCGCAATCAGACCGGGATCGTTGGTGTAAGCAGTGGGATGAAATTCAAAGATCGGGTTGTTATCGACAAAATCGAACAGGTGTCTGGTGCCGAGTGCGAATCCCAGGATGATCTTGCGTGGTTTGAAATTCTTGCGCGCCCCGGTGATCACGCCGGCTTCGATCAGGGGAATCACTCCGTCGGAGACCAGTTCGCTGTGCACGCCGAGATCCTTGCGGTCCATCAGCAAGGGCAATACGGCATCGGGGATACCGCCGATTCCCGTCTGCAGCACCGCGCCGTCTTCGATCAACCCGGCGACGTTGCGGGCAATCGCCACCTGCAAATCGGTCACGACCGGTTTTTTTAAAGCGCATAGCGGGCGCGACGACTCGACGAAATCGTCGATATCGTTCACATGAATGAAACTGTCGCCATAGGTGCGCGGCATGTTGTCATTGATCTGCGCCACCACGTGGCGCGCGACCCTGGCAGCCGTCAGTGTGGTATCGACTCCAACGCCAAAACTGCAGAACCCGTGGGAATCGGGCGGGGAAACTTCGATGAGGGCCACGTCAATCGGCATGACGCCGCTCTCGAACAGGCCTTCGATTTCGCTGAGATAGATGGGAGTGTAGTCGGCGCGGCCATCATTGATGGCTTCGCGAACATTGGCGCCGATGAACATGGCGTTATGGCGGAAGTGACCGGCCATCTCGGGGGCGACGTAGGGCGCGCAGCCCATCGTCATCATGTGGACGATCTCGACGTCATGAAGCTCGGGAGCGCGGCGGATCAGCGCCTCCACGAGCGTCTCGGGCTCGGCACAGCCGGGCTGGATGTAGACGCGCATCCCGGATTCGACGCACTGGAGCGCTTCATCCGCCGATCTCAGCCTTCGCTTGTACTCCATCTCCCACGGCATCGACATTCGCTGGGTTCTCCTTACAGTGCCCGCACGGCGCCTTCTTCGCGCGCGGCCCGGGCCACAGCCTCTTCGTAACCGATCACAGCATAGTAAATCGCCCGGTCGAAAAACATCTCCAGCATCTGCAGCAGCTCAAGCTCGCCCATGATCTCGACGGCACGATCCATCACTGCCTCGCTCTTCAGGAACTCCCAAAGGTTCTCTTTGGTGAGCACGATGGCCTGGACGACCTCGCTCAACGGCACTCCCTGCCGCGATCGCCGCGATCCGATTTCGCGGTAGCGGTGCTCGATGTCCTGCTCGTTTTTCCCCAGCAGCCATTCGCCCAGGTGGCGATAGATTTCGTAAACCCGCTCCCGCATTTCGTGGGCGGGAACGTCGCGGAAATGAGAGATTTGAGAATTATCCTGGACTCGCTCCTCAAGTCCTGCCGCGAGCGCGTCGGCATGAGATTCGATCAGGCGCACGAGCCTGTACGAGAACATCATGACGCACCTCCTCGTTTTTACGCGGACCCCTGCTTACACCCCAACTTTGGCCGGCTCCTGGTGGCTCCAGCCTTCGACCGGTACCCGGACCGCCTCCACGCGCGGCTCCAGGGTCTGCGGCACGGTAATAGCGCGCGAGATCATGCACAGCGATTTCGTCTTGCGCAAAAGGGAGAGACCTTCCTCGCAACTCCCTTCCGAATGCACGGTCAGCCTGGGCCGAATGAGGATCTCACTGAAGTTGCATCCTGCGGACCGGTTGCGCCGCACTGAGCCCTCGATCTCGACCTCGAGGTCCGTGTATTCGAACTTGACGCTGCGCGCGACGTCGCTGAATGTCGTGGTAAAAGATCCGGCAAGCGCGCAAAGCAGCAACTGCTCAGGCGTCCACCGGCCCTCAAGGCCACCAAGTTCGGCGGCTTCCGAGAAATGAATCGTGTTAGGGGAGGACTCGCACTTGGCGAGCCCGGTGCGGCCCGATGTCCACCAGGCCGAAACGCGATAAGTATATTCAGATGGCATTTTCTGACTCCCTGGGCGCTCCCCGACACGCCCCTGCCCCCATTTACGAGCTAAGCGAGAAGATCACGGTGATGGTGGTCTCCACTTCAACCGGTTGTCCATTCAGCAGGTATGGCTTGTATCGCCACTGCCTGACGGCCGAGATCGCCTCTGGCACGAGCATGGGATGACCGCTGATCAGTTGCAGGTTCTGGATCTCCCCGTTCGTGTTGATGATGGCGCTGAGTACAACCTCACCCTGAACTCTTGCCGCCCTGGCCAGCGGCGGATACGTGGGCTCGACGCGGTGAATCAGCAAGCCCTTGGTGACACCTTGCGAAATGCGTACGCGTTGCGGAGTCTGCGGCACAAATTTTGGGACCGCGGCCATGCTGTTCGTGGCGCTGATGATGCCGCCAATGACACCTCCAACACTGCCTCCCGGGATTCCGCCCGGAACTCCGCCCACCACGCCACCGGTGGCGGCCATCGGCGGGGGAGCCTCATCTTCCTTGATCATCTGGACCTTGGTTGGGATCTTGGACGGTGTGCGCAACTGGCCCGTCGTGAGCAGATCGGTCTGGATCTGGTGCACGATTCTCTGTACCGCCTCTGCTGCGGGTGGCGGGGGAGGCGGGGGAGGGGGCGGCGCAACCAGGAATGTCAGCAATTGCGCTTTCGGTAAAGTCTCGGTAAAGACCAGCGGCATGATCAGCAACACTCCCAGGGCCACGCAGTTGAAAAGAAACGAGGTCGTCGTGGCGAAGAATCTGCGTTTGCGCTGCGGGCCAAACTCGAGCAGGCTGTCGGAGAACATGACCCTGGCTTCGCCGGCGGCCATTTCCAGTCCGGGGCGCGGCAGAACTGCGGCTCCTACGCCTGCCGGCGGTGCCTCTTTTACTTCCGGTTCGTGGATTTCAATGGTGCTCATGTGCTGCCTCCCGTACGCTCCCCGACCTCGGTCTTGAGGAGCCGTCTCAGGGGATGTGGCCTGAAAAGCCGCATCTCACGCTGTCCGCAACTATCTTCTCTAAAGGGGCATAGACGACAAATGGCCCTCATCACGGTGATTTGTGATCTCGATCACGATTTGGCATTTCTGGGAGTAACGAAGGTACGGGCTACTGCGAGCTCCGGTTCGTGCCCTCAACACGGAGCAAACGCGTGCCGCGAACTTTTCTGTTTAACACTTGCGGCTTCGCGCGGACGTTCGAGATTTTTCGCGCGATGAGTTTCATTCCAGGCTTCGCATAGTCGAATCAGATTATTGATCCTGCGCTCGTCACTGTCGATAATCGCCGCACTTTGGGGTTCGATCGTTCAGAACATTTAAAGCTGTACCGCTGCGCGTATGCAGCAATGTGCGCATCCTGACACGATCACTGATCAATCGAGGAATGAATGGGAATCCGAAGACTGGTTTGTGTTTTGTTGGCGCTGTTGATGTCTCTGACTGTTGTCGCACAGCAGATCACAGCGAGCATTCACGGAAGCATTGTTGATCCGACGGGCGCGGTGGTGGCTGCCGCAACCGTGACCGCCAAGCAGATCGAAACCGGTTTGACACGCACGGCGACTACTGACCGTAGCGGGAATTATGTTCTGGTGGAACTGCCAATCGGACACTACCAGCTGGAGGTCACGGCCAAGGGATTTACCAAATACGTGCAGGAAGGGATCTCTCTCGATGTGAACCAGATGGCGACCGTCCCGGTGCGGTTGCAGGTTGGCTCGGAAGCGCAGCAGATCGATGTGCACGCCGATGCGGCGCTGGTGGAAAACACGGTCAGCAGCCTGGGCGAGACGGTCATGCAGCGCGAGATTCTCGATCTTCCGCTCGATGGGCGGAACTTCTCACAACTCGGAGTGCTGCAGCCCGGCGTGGTTCCCTTGACGCCTGGATTGCTCGATGCCGGCGGTCCGGCGCGCGCCAATGAAGGATATGCCGTCGATGGGCAGCGGCCGGAGTCGAACAATTTCCTGATTGATGGCGCCGATAACGTAAGTTCCGTGGATGGAGGCTTTGTTCTCAAACCGCCCATTGACGCAATCGGAGAATTCCGCATTCTCACGCACAACGCGAACGCCGAATTCGGGCGGAACACCGGCTCCACGACGAACATCGTCACGCGCAGTGGAACCAATTCCTTTCATGGCGCGGTTTGGGAGTTCCTTCGCAATGACGCCATGGATTCCTCGGACTACTTCACGCGCTCGGTGCAACCACTGAAGCAGAACCAGTTTGGCGCAACCTTTGGCGGCCCGCTCATTAAAGACAAAACTTTCTTCTTCGGATATTACGAGGGCTTCCGCAACCGGCAGGGAGAATCGGCGCCGGCGACTGTGCCTTCGCCGGCAGAGCGGCAGGGCAACTTCGGCCAGCTGTGCACAAGCATTTCAGGAGACAGCTTCGATCAGGCCAGCGGAATGTGCGTCAACGGTCAGGACCAGCCCGATCCGAACGGGCAGCTGACTTTCTTCGGGACGCCGGTTCCCTTCAACCAAATGACTTTGTTCACCCCCATCGATCCGGTGGCTACGAATCTGTTGCCATTCTTCCCCTTGCCCAACACCGGAACGAACACATTCATCGCCACCGAGACCAAGGACGAAACGAATAACCAATTCGGAGTGCGAATCGATCACTATCTTTCGGCGGCGGATACGCTCAACTTCCGCTACATGTTCAGCAGCGGCCCGACGACCGATCCGCTCTCTCCGGTAGGGGCCAATGTACCGGGCTTTCCTGTGGGCGAGTACGATCGCGCACAGAATTTCGTAGCGCAGGACACACACATTTTTGCCCCGGGCAAGATCGCCGTCGCGCGAGTTTCCTATCTTCGCAACACCTTTCTGCTCGACCAACATCTGAATAACCAATCGCCGGCAAGCCTCGGCTTTTTGTATCAACCCACGCTGCCGATGGCGGCGGGCCCGCCATTCATACAGATCGGGGGATATGCTTCGGTCGGGGATCCGATCACCGGGCCGCGCAACACCTATCAGAATACTTTTGATGTTTCGGGCTCATTCAGCTGGGTTCACGGCCGGCACGAGCTGAAGTTTGGCGGCGGATACCGGCGAGATCAGATCAACGCGCTGCAAGGCATCGCCACGAACGGCTTCTTCGTCTTCGCGGGGCTTCCTTCGGCCGCCGGGTTCATTTACAACGACGGGTTCGCGAATTTCCTGTCGGCGAATCCTGTCGTATTCCTGCAAGGCGGGGGAAACTTCTCGCGTGAGATCCGGGATCGTGCGCTGGATGCGTATGCGCAAGACACCTACAAGGTCAATGATCGGCTGACGCTCAATTATGGATTGCGGTATGAACTGCCGTTCCCGGCGACGGAGACCCATAACCAGGTGAATCTGTTTGTGCCCGGAGCGCAGTCTACCGTGATTCCCAGTGCTCCTCCGGGCCTGCTCTACCCCGGCGACCGGGGCGTCCCGGCCGGCTTGATTCCAACACAGAAGACGGGCTTCGCTCCGCGCGTCGGTGTCGCGATCGATCCTGTTGGGAACGCCAAGACCGTAATCAGCGCCGCCTACGGATTGTTTTATGAGCCGTACTACACAGGCGAAGGCGGTCCGATACAGGATCCCATCAGCGCGCCGCCCTACTTGAAGACGCAGCAGATCGGCTTCCCGGTGCATTCCTTTGCCGATCCGTTTTACACGCCCGATCCCTTCAGCCAGGCTTTTCCGGAACCCATGACGTTGCTGGTTGTCCAGCCCAAAGTGCGGCTGCCGTATGCGCAGGATTGGAACCTGAATGTACAACGCTCAATAGGGAGCGACTGGCTGCTGCAGGTCGGATACGTCGGCACAGCCGGAGTGCACTTGCCGCGCTTCATCGAGGGGAACCCGGCGGTTTTCGTTCCGGGCGCGGACACTACCAGTGCCGGCTGTTCCCCAAGCCAACCGTGCCCGATCTCGAACGAAAATAATGTGAACCAGCGGCGGCTGTATTCCGGATGCACTCTTGCCTCGCCAAATAATTGCATTTACAGCTCAGTTGGCGAAATCGCGAGCATCGCGAATTCGAATTACAACGCGCTCGAGACCAGCCTGCGCAAGCGCTTCAGCCACGGGCTTTCCTTCCTGGCGTCGTATACTTATTCGAAATCGATCGACAATGTTTCGTCGTTCAATATCACGGGATCGGCCTCGCAACCTGACGCGGGAGAGAATGATCTCGCACAGAATCCTTTTGACCTGGCAGCCGAGCGAGGGCGATCGATGTTCGATGCGCGCCACCGGTTCGTGCTGAGCTACCAGTGGAATCTTCCCTTCTGGAACCGTCCGCGCAACTGGTACGAGCGGGCGTTCGGAAGCTGGCACGTGAATGGAATCGCAACCTTCATGAGCGGCACACCCTTCACCGTGTTCGACTCAAACGACGTCTCGTTGCAGGGGCAGGCGCCGGAGATCACCGGATTCTCGGCGAACCGGCCCAACTTGAGCGGCAATCCCAACAACGGGCCGCGTACGCCGCAGGAGTGGTTCAATGTGGGCGCATTCCAGCAACTGCAACCGGATCCGCTCGGACGCTTCCAGGTTTTCGGGGATGAGGGCCGCAACGTGGTGGCGGGCCCGGAATTTGTGAATTGGGACTTCTCGGCATTCAAGACGATTCAGGTAACGGAAGGCAAGGAATTCCAGTTCCGCGGCGAGCTATTCAACCTGCTCAATCACACGAACTTCCGGTTGCCGGTGAGCGATATCAGTTCCGCGAACTTCGGACAAATTCAACAGGACGTTGGGCCACGGGTGATCCAGGTGGCACTGAAGTTTCTGTTCTGAAGTTTCTGTTCGCAAGATACGTGTTGGCGAGCCCGGAATTCATTCGCATTCTGCGTCGGCGAATTATGGTTGATGACGGGTTTTCTTTTCATTTCCTACGTTCGACAACTGTTTAGCGAACGAAGAGGAAGCCGCAAACGCCCACGATTGCGCACACAAGGAACGCTACGGACGCGGCCACGTACACGGACCGAAGGGCACTTCGCTTATAAGCACGCTTGTGCAAGTTCCAGATTCCATACTGCCCAAAAAGATTATTGGCGAAGCGGACATCAGACGGGCTGATTTCCTGATTGTCGAAGCGAGCGTGGTGCACTTGCTGTCGCATCATCACTTGCATAAACGCAAGCGCGGCGAACAAAACGACTGCTACGCCGAACGCCATTTCGTACAGTGGCATAAAGGCAAATTCTACTCTTGATTCGGTAGATGTTGAAACCAGATGAGATGAGAAGGCCGGCCTCCGGACGGGATGCGGTGTACGCTCCCAAGTTATCGACCTGCTCAGAGGCACAAGAGATAAAAGGAGACCGGCGATGCACAAGGTTAGCACCGCAGCGACAAAGCAGAGCAAGGAAATCGGGACGCATTCCCCCTTGGATCAGCGGTTTGCTGAGCGAGTTGGGGCACGAGGTGCGGTTGATCGGAGAGAGCCGCAAGAAAGACGATCGGCTGATCGTGGCGAATGCGCGCAAGACGACGGTGGCGACTCGGCGGACAAAAACGTGATCATAAAAAACCAAGAATCGACTTGACTCCCACCGGCCTTCTCATGGAAGGCCATTACAAGTTCCGCGCCGAAGGGAAGATGATTGTAATGGCTGTTACGACAATAAGCGCGAGGCGCTCGACTGTAGCCACGTTGGTGAATGGGCTTTTTATTGTTTGGAGACGGGGACGTCCATGTAAATAAATTGCCCCGGCTCAAGCCGCGGCAAAGGAGCAACCGGGATTTGGGTTCTTGCAGAAGACGGCGATAGGACCGTGACCATCATCAGGCGTATATCCTTCCCCGGTGGTAAGAGTGCGCGGTACTTGCCATCAACAGCCGAATCAAAGCGACGGCCATTGCCTTGACTGTCATAGAAATCTAGTCGCGCTTTCAGACCCGCGCCGGTGTCGGCGTCGATCACCCGCCCGACAACCACTCCAGCCTTTTCGCCCATCTTCACAGTGACCGTTGCCGAAAGATGATTTTCAGTGAGATCGACCACCGGAGCTTCGGCATTCGAGCCAGCGTAAAACCTGTCGGACGGGTCAAAATAACCGTCTTCATCTTTTCGAGAATAGAGCTTGTATTCTTCCAATTCGAAACCGCCGCGAAAATCAAACTCACCATTACTGTCAGTCTTGACCGACCGTGGCGTAATGTCGTTGAAGGTGAGGCCCTGCGGAACAGCGTAGACTGTGGCGCCGGAGATAGGACTCCCATTCTGATCTGTCACACTACCCTTGATCTCACCGCTAAGGCGAACCTTTGTCTGAGAGTAGGCGAATAGGCTCCCGACAACCACAATCAGAATCGCAAGATGTTTCATACAACCTCCCAGCGAGCTTGTCGTAGCTTTTGATGCTCGTCACGCTCGGATAGGTTTCATAGCGGTAAATTGTACAGCCAGTCCCGCGTCGACTGACGAAATCAGATGAGATGAGAAGGCCGGCCTCCGGACGGGATGCGGTGTACGCTCCCAAGTTATCTCGGTTGGAACTTCTTGAGTGGCGATCCGTTGCGGGTGCAAGGCCCCTTACAGTTCAGAGAACACTAGAAGGTGTGGAGCGGGAGACCGGGATCGAACCGGCGACATCCAGCTTGGGAAGCTGGCGTTCTACCGCTGAACTACTCCCGCTCAAGGCTGTGACAGGTGCGCAACTTACGCTCACCTGATTTTGTGATTATGAGCGGGTTGGCAATGGTTGTCAAAGCTGAGCTCGCTCATAGGAACTCTCAAAATCCTTCTGGAAAACGCGCGAGCACGCGGTGTCCTACCCTTCCGAGCTTTTGTGCGACCGAGATGCGTCGGCCCGCAGTGAAGGCGCCGGGCCTTCGGCATGACGCACCACCCGATGTTTGGTTAGAATTGCAAATTTCATCCGGGGCGACATCCAAAAATAAAAGAAAAAGAGACGGCGACGAATCGCCGTCTCTGGCAGGGGTTGAACTGACTCTTAGAACGACACGCGCAACATCAGCTGCAGGTTACGTCCGCCGATGTTGACGTTGGTGATGGTGTCGGTACTCGTGTACGGTGTGCCAGGACCAGAGGAACCACCAAGGTTGACATTACCCGGGTTCTGGAAGCTGGGGTGATTGAACACGTTCGATGCATCCGCACGAAATTCTATCTTGACATCTTCCCAAGGCAGCCCGAATGACTTGGCAGCGGACATGTTGAATACGTTCATGCCGGGGCCGTAGAGGCTGTTCCGTCTCACGTCGCCCCATGTTCCATCTGCCGGTCTGGTGAACGCCGACGAGTTAAACCATCCGTTGATGCCCTTGTGAGCGTCGTACAAGGGGACGCCGGGGTTTCGGTTTGGAAATGTGCTGCCTGCAAGGGAATAGTTGGCCTGATCGCCGTACACGGTAAACGGCTGTCCGGTCTGAAGAACGACGGTTCCGGAGATCTGCCAGCCGCCGACGGCCTCGTCGAGCCAGCGACTGCCGCTCAGGAACTGCTTTCCTCTGCCGAAAGGCAGTTGATAAACCGCGTAGCCCTTGAAGGCGTGCCGCACGTCGAAATTGGAGTTGCTGTAATTAGCCGACGGGTCGTACGAGTTCTGATAAGGCTGAGAACCGGCGCGGCTGCCCCACCCGGAAGAATCCAAATCATCAAGGAAGTGCGACCAGGTGTAATTGAAACTCATGCTAACGCCGTGGGCCATGCGCCGCGTAATCGAAGCCTGCAGCGAGTGATAGTTCGAGATTGCGTTTTCGGTACCGGAGTTTCCGCCTCCATAGATGCTCTGATAGTTCACGTAGGGGCGGAATTGCGAATCGTTCGGCGCCCACTTGGACTGCGGAACCTGGTTGATATCGACGGGGAAAGCAAGGTTGTATCCATGGCTGCCTACGTAAGCGACCTGAGCCATGAAGTCCGAGCTAATCTGACGCTCCACTCCGAAATTCCACTGGTAAATTTTAGGAACTTTGGCGTGGTAGATCTGATAGTCCACACCTGAGCCATTGAAACGCGTGGGATCCTGCGATCCGCTTGTATAAGGGAGCGGCGAGGCGGATACGCCTCCGGTGATAGGAGTGATCGTGTTTCCATTCCCGTCTAAAAGCGCCGCTGGCGTGATGCCATTGGATGGGTCGGTGTAATTGCCGGAGGCACCGAAGGAGCTACCCATACCGTGGCCGTAGGTGTCGAGACTCCAGTTGTAAGCGTAAAGCCCGAATCCACCGCGGAACGTTGTATTCGGCTTCATCGCCCAGGCAAAGCCCAGCCGAGGCAGGAACGTGTCATACACATTCGCCTCGAGGGCAGTCCGTCCGTTGGCGTGGGTACTGGCGAACCAGTAGGCGCCCAGTGTGTTGGTGGCGGGATTGTTCACGGTCGGGTCGAAGGATGCGATGTTACCGTGAACTTCGTTCCAGCCGTGGTTGATCTGGTAGCGCAGACCAAGGTTGAGCGTGAGATTCGGGCGAATTTTGAAATCGTCCTGAACGAACATTTGCGGACTCTTCAAGCGCGCTCCGTACTCCGGGCTCTGATTCGCAGACCAATTGTTGATGTAGCCCAGCAGAAAGTCAGCGTATTCGAAACCGGTTCCGGGCACAGTGCAAGCCGCACCATTGGCACTCGCGCCGCAAACGGCGGGATCGACGGTCCACTGCTTTGTGTACTGCCCGGAAAACTGCATGTTGCCCGCGATCTGGTTTCCCCACGCGGTCGAGTTATCGCGATACTGCAACAGCTCTCCGCCGAAATGAAGGATGTGCTTGCCACGGATCATGGTCACAACGTCGGAATAGTCAAACACGTGTTCTTTATAGACCGAGTTGCTACCGGGCGTGAGCCATGAATAGGGATAGTTGCCGGTAGTCTCGAACCCTGGAAAATCGTCAACCTTGCCAAACTGCCAACCCAGTTGAGCAGCGTATCCCTTGTTCAGAGAACTATCCGTAAAGAAGTTCATCTGGTTCGTGTAGCCGATTCTCGCCTCGTTCACAACAGTAGAACTGATGTTCCACACGTCGCTTATCTGCGCGTTGTTGTTGTCGACGAAGCCGTTCTGGCAGCCCACCGGGCAGTTGGAAATCGTGCTAAGGCCAGGGTAGGCGAAGTCGGCTTGTGTGTCCGACATCGTAATCCGATTCTTGGGAGTGACGTCATAGTCGAGCCGCCCGAAGTAGCGTTTCGCAGGATCGGAGACTCCCTGGTTGTAATACCAGTTATTGATGGGTTCGCCTTCTCCGCCGAGCGCTTCCTGCGGAGGATGCGGAGTCAGGAATGCAGGGTGACTGGCGGTAGTCGGAAAGAACGCCTGCTGGAATTTGGAGGCGACACTATCGATCAATGCCGCGGGAATCTTGTTGCCATTTCCGTACTCACTCGCGAAACTCTGCCGCACCGGGTAGGGGTTACCCAGGGCATCATGCGCAATGGTCTGCGTTGTTGGATCGTACAAGGAGTTGACGCAGACCGGCGGCCCACTTTGCTGCGGCGTACACAAGCTGAAGTCGCCGCCGATAAAGGCGTCCGTCGGCAGGCTGTCGGTTCCGTGCTGGTTGGTGTGATTCACAATCTGGTCGTAATTGAAGTAGAAGAACATCTTGTTCTTCAAGATCGGGCCGCCGATCGAGCCGCCGAAGTTGTTGTAGCGGAGGAACGGAATAGGCGGGAGCGTGCTGGCTGCCGCACCGAACTCGTAGGGGTAGGCGGTGAAGGCATCGTTCTGAATGAAATCGTAAGCCGTTCCGTGGAATTTATTGGTACCACTCTTGCTGACCTGGTTAAAGATCACTCCGCCAATGCCATACTGCGCGGAGAATGACGAAGTGTTGACCTGCAATTCAGCCACGTTCTCGAATGTCGCAGCATTTGCATTCTGGCTGTGAGAGAGAGTCGTCGAAGCTCCATCGGCGATGATGTTGTTGTAGGGCAGGTTCCCGTTAACCGCGACAACCTGGCCGGGATTGTTCGTTCCCTGCGAGCACTGGCCGTCGTTATTGTTGCTGCAGCCTGCGGCTCCGGGAAGGAGGATCGTGAAGTTCTCCCAATCCTGGGTAACCTGAGGGAGCGCCACCAAAGCCTTCTGTTCCAGGGTCGTATTCTGCTCGCCGTTTTCCGTCTGGAGCAGCGGCACGTCGGTCGTGACCGTAACTTCCTCGGTGGCTGCCCCAACCTTCAATTCCCCATTGACGGTGGTGAAGCCGACGTCGACTGTTACTGGCCCGCGGACGAGCTTTTCAAATCCACCCTTCGAGAAAGTGACCGTATAGGGACCGGCCACGATCGAGTTCGTGTCATAGAGCCCAGCAGCATTCGTGGTGTAGGTCTTCGCGACACCCGTATCCACATTCGTGACTGTGACAGTAACGTCGGGGATCAGGGCGCCAGTGGCATCGGTGACGGTGCCGCGGATGTCGCCCGAGTTGGTGCTCTGGGCCAGGCACATCAGGGAAGAAAAGAGGAAAACGAAGGGAAGAACCCACAGGCTCATGCGCTTCATGTACAGCCTCCTGGATGGCTTACGCGCCACGACGACTAGGTCGATTGAATCGGGAGGAAGCACGTTCCCCGCCGCCGCTCGCTGGCAGACGGCTGGGATCTGCGAATTGTCGTCCGAAAAGTGCTTGAGACCCTTTTCGTAGGCATTCGCCCGCCCCGGGACGATTCAACGAAGTAGTACAGAACTACTAGGCATCCGTTGTCAAGAAAAAACTCGTACAAAACCGCTTTTGTTCGCTACTGAAGCGCTTTAGGACGGGACGGCACGCCCGTTTTGGAACTTGAGGGCTCTTTTCGGCCGTTTCCGGTAGTTGAAGGGGTATTTCCTAAAATCATGGTTCGTTGTCGAACTTGATCCCAGGGGAGTTCCTTGGGGGCACACTTCCTTGCCATAACTCGGAGTGCTCTACAAAAGCGCTTTAGTAAGTGTGAACGTTGGTGTTATGCTTCCCGGCATGTTGCGTCGGAACTCGCGTGGCTCAGGAAAGGACAACGGGCAGTCGCGTGAGAAGCCGATCACATTGAGGGCGCTGTGCGATTATCTGAAGCTCTCACCCGCTACAGTTTCTGTCGTCATCAATAACTCTCCCGCCGCAAAAGCGATTCCGCAACCCACGAAAGACCGCGTGCTGAAAGCGGCACGGAAGCTGAATTACCGTCCCAACTTCTTCGCGCGCTCCCTCAGCCTGAAGCGAGGGTTCATGGTAGGGGTGCTTCTGCCGGAGCTGAGCGAAGGCTATGCCGCCGCAATCATGAGCGGGATCGAAGACCAGCTGCTGAAGGAAGGATACTTTTATTTCGTTGCCAGCCACCGCGGGCGCCCAGACCTGATCGAAGAATATCCTCTGATGCTGATTGACCGCGCAGTGGAAGGAATCATTCTGGTAAATACGCCAATGGCGCGCGAGCTCTCGGTGCCGGCGGTTTCGATCTCCGGACACAGGCGCGTGAAAGGTGTGGTGAATGTAGGCGTCGACAACGAGCGGGGCGCGTACCTGGCGATGGAACACATCGTGAAACTCGGGCATCAGGAGATCGCGTTCTTCAAGGGACATCCGGGGAGCGCGGATACCGCGTACCGGTGGAATGGCGTCTGCCGTGCTGCGTCGACTCTTGGGGTGAAGATTCGTCCGGAACTGACACTGCAACTGCAGAAGGGGGCGGCGGCTCCCGGGCCATCGGTTCCGGAAGAAGGATACGAGAACGCGCAGAAGCTGCTGGCCTCGGGTCGTCCATTCAGCGCGCTGGTGGCGTTCAACGATATCTCGGCGATAGGCGCCGTGCGTGCTTTTCGGGATGCGGGATTGCGCGTGCCGGAGGATGTGTCGGTGATCGGGTTTGATGACATCCAGGCCGCGGCTTACCTGGTTCCGCGGCTGACCACCGTGCGGCAGCCCTTGCGCCGCATGGGAGAGATCGCCGCTGAACAGTTGCTGGCGCGGATTTCCAACGGTCGAAAACAAGGGGCGCAGCAGATTCTAGTGGACCCGGAGTTGGTCCTGCGGGAGTCAGCGTGCGTTCCGCGGCCTTTGCAGAGCTGATCCATCCAAGGACCGCCTTGCTCTTTGGTGACGTTCCTCTTTCGATGCCACCTCTTTCCCTCGATTCCAGCTTTGGTATGCTCAACCCTCAACGGAATGGGTGCCGGCGCTGAATTTCGTTTGAAAGCCCGAAAGCGTGAACTACTTCTTGCGCTACTCCTCCCTGCTCTGCTTTGGATCAGCAACAAGCTGATCGCGTCGGACCTGCGATCGGCGGGATCTTCCCGAGTGCATTCGGCGCAGGTTCGGGCGGCTGTGCCTTCGTCTGCGATTCGCTTTGAGAACTCGATTCAGAAATCAAAGATTCAGTTCGTCTTGAAGAACAGCGTCAGCCCGCAGCGATATACCTTCGAGACGATGGTGGGCGGCGTCGCGCTCTTCGATTACAACAATGACGGCCTGCTCGACATTTTCTTCACCAACGGTGCGGCAATTCCGTCGCTGGAGAAAAGCAGTCCGGCGTATTGGAACCGGCTGTTTCGCAATAACGGGGACGGCACATTTACCGACGTTACCGAAAAAGCCGGGCTGCAAGGGATGGGCTATTCGATGGGCGTGGCCGCTGCTGACTATGACAACGATGGCTTTGTCGATCTCTACGTGACGGGGCTGAACCATAATCAGCTCTTCCACAACAATGGCGATGGAACGTTCACCGATGTGACGGCCAAGGCTGGCGTGGCGGGCATGGTTCCGAAGATCGGCAAAGCGTGGGCGGTCGGGGCGGGATGGTTCGATTACAACAACGATGGAAAGCCCGATCTCTTCGTCACGAATTACCTGAATTACAACATCTCGAATGCGAAGCTGTGCAGACAGGAGGGGCTGCCAGCGTATTGCTCTCCGGTCGATTTTGTGGGGACGCCGAACATTCTTTACCGCAACAACGGGGATGGCACGTTTACCGATGTGTCGGAGCAATCCGGGCTTTCGAAATACATTGGCAAGGGGATGGGTACCGCGTTCGCCGACTATGACAACGACGGGTACACCGACATTTTCGTAGCCAACGATACGTTTGAGAATTATCTGTTTCACAACAATGGCGACGGGACTTTCAAAAACGTCGCGCTGCCGGCAGGCGTTTCCTACAACGCCTTTGGGAATGCGATCGCCGGAATGGCGGCGGATTTCAAAGATATCGACAACGACGGGCGTCCCGATATCTTCGAGACGGCGATGTTCGGCGAGGGCTTCCCTCTTTATCAAAACCTGGGAAACGGGCAGTTCCAGGATGTGACCGCGGCTTCGGGCCTCGCGGCGATGACCAGCCGGTCGACGGCGTGGGGAGTCGGCGTTTTTGATTTCGACAACGATGGGTTGAAGGATCTGTTCACGACGAATGCGGACATCCTGGATAACTCGATGCAGTTGGCTCATCGGCCCTATCCGCTGCCCAATCGCGTGTTCCGCAACCAGGGCGGTCTCAAATTCGACGATGTGAGTTCGAAGGCAGGGGCGTCATTCCAGGTGGCGGCAGCGCATCGCGGGGCGGCGTTTGGTGATTTGAATAACGACGGCAAGATCGATGTTGTCGTCACCGTGCTCAATGGCCCTCCCGAGATTTGGATGAATCGTTCCGAGACCCCGAATCACTGGCTCATGTTGAAGCTGGTGGGAGTGAAATCGAACCGCGATGGGCTCGGGACCAAAGTGAAGATCACTACTTCGCAGGCGTCGCAGTACAACGCGGCGACAACGACCGTTGGCTACGACTCGGCGAGCGATAAACGCGTGCATTTCGGCTTAGGCCCGGCGGCAGTTGTGGATTCGATTGAGTTGACCTGGCCGAGCGGGATCCAGCAGGTTTTGAAGAATGTGAAGGCGGATCAGATTTTGACGGTGACGGAGAAAGTGCAGTAGGCAGGTCGTATCGACGTCATCCTGAGCGAAGCGAAGGACCTAGGCAAGTGGCTGGCAGCGGCCAAACTGCGAGATGGGCCAACGAAATCACCACTCCCCTCGGCTTGATTCCCGAGGGCATTACAGCCGGGCGGTGCTGGCCTACACTCTTTACCTAAATCGAACAACGCTCACTGAATGACAGCGTAAGAACATCATCCCAGTCGTTCAGGGGCGGCCATCCTGGAGTTCCAGCTTTTTACAAATTCGCCGAAGCGTTCGAGGGCGTTCGGAAATTGGTCGCCGGCGGCGGCAAAGCCGAGCCGGAAGTGCGAAGGCGCATCGAAGCAATCGCCTGGAGCCAACAGAATTCCTCGATTGGCAGCGGCCTCACAAAACGGGCGGGCATTTTCTCCGCTGACCAGCCAGGGGAATGCGGTCATGCCGCCTTGCGGCGGAATCCAACCCAGTACTTCGCGATGATCCGCCATGAAACGATCGAGCAGCTTGAGGTTTCGGGTGGAAACTTCCTGGGTCCTGCCGAGCACGACGTCGCGCTTGCGAACCGCGATCTCCGAGAGAATTTCTCCCGTGGTCGAATTGGTGATCGTGAAGTATGCGCGCGCGGTCCAGTATTGGTGGCGGCGCCGGACGTCGCGCTCGATGATCCATCCAGTGCGCACACCTGGAAGTGAGAGAGCCTTCGAGAGATCGCCGATCACGGTAACGTGCGGCAGGCGAGCCGCAGACTTCCATTGCCTGCCATGGTAGATGGGGTGGTAAACCTCATCGGTCACTAATTGGATTGCGCGGGCGGCGGCGAAATCGTGCAGAGCTTCCAGATCATCATCGCTGATGGTCGCGCCTGTCGGGTGATGCGGGCTGTTAATCAGGATGAGCTTGGTCCTGGAGTCGGCCAGCCGCTTGATCTCGTCGAGATCCGTGTGAAAATCGTTCTCGCGACGCAGGCGGTAGAAGCGGGTTTCGAGGCCCAGTGATTCCGGGATGGCAGAAGAGGTTGCGAATCCGGGCACAGGAAGGATCACGTTGGCGCCCGGTTCAGCGGCGTGCCACATGACGAGCAGGAGAGCCTCAGCGGCGCCGGTGACGACCTGAACGGCTTCCAACGGGACGCCCTGCATTTCCGCGATCGCTTCGCGCAGTCGGTCATCTCCGGCGACACGGCCGTAGACGAGCTCGTGGTTCAGGAAGCGGAGGCGCGTCTCGTCATCGGATAGGGCAAGAATTTCGTTCACGGTCCAGGTCGGTCCGGTGCTCGCCCCAAGGTTGAATTCGATGTTGTGCTCGTACCGGTCGAGCCAGGTGTCGAGCAAGAATGGCTTCAGTTGCACGCGCTCACCCCGAAGCAAGGATTCGTCTCGTAATTGATTCTAGACGTTGGAGGGAGATGTTTTTTGTTCGAGACCTCGGGGATTCAGGCGACAAGATGTGGTTCGAGGCTGGGATTGGAGGGCGCGGGCGTGACGACCACGATTGTGGTTCCGCTCGCATCGGACTGAATTTCGAGAGATCCGCTCAATTGCCGCAAGCGTTCGCGCATTCCGGCGAGCCCTACTCCCATTTGAGCGCCCCCTTCGGCCAACCGCGTCATTTCTTCCGGGGCAATGCCCCGGCCATTGTCGTGGATGGTCAGGCGAACGTGCTTATCGGCGACCTCCAGGCGAATGTCGACGGTAGACGCTCCGGAGTGACGGTGAACGTTCGTGAGGCCCTCCTGGATGGCGCGGAAAAGGGCAATCTCAAGTTCGGATGAGAGGCGCACCAGTTCGGGTGAGACTTCAAAGGTAACGGCGATCCCGCTGCGGCGGGAGAACTCATCCACAAACCAGCGAGCCGCCGAGGCCAGGCCAGCTTCGTCGAGGAGCGGCGGATGCAGGAGGTGGGAGATGGTTCGCGTCTCCGCCAGGCACTTGCTTACGATTTCTGAGCAATCGGATGCGACCTTGGCCTGTTCCGCGGTGGTGACGGGCAGCAGATCGAGATTCATTTTCAAGGCAGCCAGATACTGCCCAAGGCTGTCGTGCAGTCCACGCGCGATGCGGCGGCGTTCTCCGTCCTGCAAAGTGAGGATGCGGCCGCTGAGGCTGCGCGCCGCGGCTTCGGCTCGCTTGCGCGACGTAATGTCAGTATTGATCTCGAGCCAGCCGATCACTTTTCCATCGGGGTCGCGCAGCGTGCGCCAGCGGCTGGCGACAATGATGCGGCTGCCATCACGCTTGTTATGCCGAAGTTCGCCCTCCCAGGTTTCTCGCGCCTTGATCTGCTCAATCGGGATGGGAAACTCAGTGCGAAGCAGTTCGTGAGGAGAACGGCCCAGGATCTCCTCTTTAGTCCAGCCATAGAGGCGTTGGGCGCCTTCATTCCAGTAGGAAACAATGTCATTTACGCTGCGGACGAAGATCGCATCGTTGGCGAGGTCCAGCATCTGCGCCTGCTCGGCCAGTTCGCCGGTCTTCTGTTCGAGCGCTTCGGTACGTTCACGGACGCGCTTTTCCAGCTCCCCTTGCGACTCGCGCAGTTCGTCTTCCACACCCTGCAACTTGGCGATTGTGCGGCGGACGGAGTCTCCTAAGGCAATGATGACCGCCGAAAGGGCGACAAATCCGAGCATTCCGAAGAACTCCGGGCTGCGCGGAATGCGGAACCAATGGTGCGGAGAAAGAAACCAGCCCCAGATTCCGAAAAGGGAGATAAGGAGCGCCAGGATCGCGGGTCCTACCCCGCAGTACCACACGGAAAACACAACCGCGACCCAAGCGGTGTGATAGAGATTCTCACCACCGAACAGCGGGTCGAGTAACCGGCGGAGGAATAGCGCCGCCACAGCGGCGAGCGCCGCGAGAGCATATTTCCCCAACGGTTGAGTTTTCTTTCGCATGAAAATCAAAATATTTTAATAATGACCAAAAAACGCGGACGCGAACGCTTCCGATCTAACCCGATTGCAGATTGTGGCGGATCGCAGACTCTTATAAGTCTTGCGAGTTCGGCGAGAGAGCGCTTACTCCTATGATATCGAATTCGGGCGTGTGCAGGCGCCGAATGATGGCCTCCCGAGTGATTTGTCCATTCCAGAGCGCCGATCGTAAATACGGTAAGCACCTTATGGAACCCGACTGGCCATCTTTTAAAGACCCGATTGAGTGCAACACACGGGAGTTTTAGCACACCTGGTGAAAATTCAAATGGAGCAACGCCGCCAGTTTCTGAAGTTGTGACGCATGATGGCCGACGCCTATGGCGCAGTGGTGCGCGGGGCCACGCGCATTCCAGGCCTCTACAAACCCGCGGGCGCCCGGAGAAAAGCGGTAGCGGCTATTGGTATTGCCAATCTGGAGAATCTCGCCGGGAACACTTTCGCCTTCGGCAACCTGCATCTGGAATCCCCGATCCCTGTCCTCGAGGACGGCGAGGAGCGTGACCGGGCCATGCTTCACTGACATTTCGACCGAGAGTCCCTTGCCGACTTTACCGTGGTAAACCTGCAAGGGACGGACGCAGATCTTGTCGTTGGCAATGCCGATATGGCCCGGCCCGTCGTGCCCCATGAGGACCAGATCAGCATTGAAATCCATTGCGTAGTACTCCGTAAATGAGCCACCCGCGCCGAGCAGGTCGAGAATCTTCATCGCGATCACGTTCTTGACCTCGTACTCTCCGGCCACCGGGACATGATTTCCCGTAAGCATGGATGTGCCGAGAATGATGGAGCTCATGGTGTCTTCATTCTCAGGAACTCCGGTGCCCATGTAGTAGTACGCGAGAAGTTGCAGATCATGGCGGGCGACGAGGGCGTCGAGGGCCGAGGCTGTCCTGGCGGCGCGCTCCAGCTCCGCTTCCGGACAATCCTGATCGATGGCGAAGAAGCGGCGGAATTCGCCGATCTTCGCGGAGATCGTTTGGTTCGTCACTTCCCGGCGCATGCCGCTCAGTTCATCCACTTCGAGCATCTCAATGTGGATTCCGAAACGACCGCTGACCTGAGCGAGATCGGTGGAGATATCGAGCATGCCGCTGTAGTAATGACCCATCAGTCCGAGCCGGGAGTGGCGGAGAGCGTTCGCGATTTCCGCGGCCTTCATCCATTGCTCGATCTGAGTCCAGCACTGCGCATCGTCGTGCAGCGTGCCGGTGACTTGAAAGAAAGGAATTTCCAGCCGTGTAAGCACGTTCGCAATTTCTGGCACGGGACACGCATTGCAGAATGCCAGCCATTCGCCGGTCATCGCGGTGCGGTCGCCCATACGATTGAAGCTGGCGTAATCGATGGCGGCGCCGGGCTGCAGGTTGAGAAGCAGCACAGGAACTTTCGCCCGAAGAACCACGGGAAGCACTGTCGAGGAGAGAGCGTAGGTCGTGACGTAGATCACCAACAGATCGATATCGTTACGGCGGCAGGCGTGCCCGGCAGCGACGGCTTTCTGCGGCGTGTCGATCATTCCGAGCCGGACGACCTCGCGGTTCTGGGCACCGATCTTTTCGGCAACGATGTCGAGGTAACCGTGCAGGCGCTGCTCAAGGCCCTCAAATTGACTCCAGTAGGCCTCCAGGCCAATTCCCATCAGGCCGATGCGCAAGCGTGCGTCGTCGGAATTCAACCGGGGGCTCCTTTGATTGAATCTTACGAATGAAAGACACGAGCATGTTACATAGTTTCTGGCCGAGATGTAGGGCGCTACGTCTCTACGTGTACAACCTGTGGACCGATCCGGCTGGTCCGCCGAAAAGGCGAGGTGGCTGTCCACACAAATTCATGAATGCTAGCGGAGTTTGTCGGCTAATTGGGACTGGCCATTGCGGTTCAGCAACTCGATCAATCCCTGCATCACGGCGGGCTTGTTCCGGGAATACGCGGCCATGGCTTCCGCATTCAGATCGGCTTCCTGGACTTTACCCAAGTGGAAGTAGGAATCGCAGAGCATGTAAAGCAGTTCGGGAGTGATGGTGCGGGATTTCGAAAGCTGGTCGGCGGCTTCGGACCATCGTTGCTGGTGATAGCGGACTTCTCCCAGTTCCGCGATCGCGAGTTGATAACTCGGGTCGTTCGCAAGTTCGGCCTGGAATTCGCTTTCTGCGCGGGCCAAATCCCCATTCTTGAGAGCGAGAATTCCCTTGTAGGTGTGGGCTCCGCGAACGGTGGGCTGGATCTTGAGAGCATGCTCGAGACAGCGCACGCCGTCCTGTTCTTTCCCTCCGAACAAGTAGACCTTGCCGATGAAAACGTAGCCGTCGGCGAGCGAGTAGGAGGTTCCCTTGAAGTGCGCCTGATAGAGGCGGATCGCATCTTCCTCTCTGTTCCCTGCCAGCAGCCTTTCGGTCTGCGGCTTGATCTCGCTTTCGTGCTCTTCGTTGGCCTCGGATCGCACAAACGTCAACTGCTCCATCATCAACTGGTGGAGAGCAGCTTCATGCTCAGACTCAGCAGTTTTTCCGAGCGCGGCATACGCTTTCGACAGATAAAAATGAGCGAGGATCCGACGAGGATCAACGTGGAGCACCGAGTTCAGAGTCGTGATGGCAGCTTCGTAGTCCTTCAACTCGATCTGGCATTGTCCAAGTCCCATGAGCGAGTCGATGTCACCGGGGTTCGAGGCGAGCAACTTCTGGAAACCTGTTGCGGCATCCTGCCAGTGAGCCAGTTTTAGATCGATCGTCGAAAGAAGTCGCAACGCACCGGCATCGCTGGGATCGGCTTGCACGGCGCGGGCAGCCGATTGCGCGGCGCCCGCCAGGTCCATCTGTTTGTAGCTCGCGGCGGCGATGTCGTAGTCGATGTGAGGCAGGGTCGCGTCTGCTTTCTGCGCTTTGAGCAACCATCGCAGCGCCGCACCGCAGTCTCCCGTCCCGCACAGGAGTTCTCCATACTTCTGAAGAAACGTGGGATTGCCGGGCTCCGCCCTGACGCTCTGCCGGATCGCGGAAAGCGCGGACTTGTCGTCTCCGTTGAGGTGATAGGCCTGGGCAAGATAGAAGTTGGCATCGCCATCTGCGGGCGTGAGTTTCACGCAATGCTCGAGAAGTTTGAGCGCTTGCTCCTTATCGCCGGTGGTGAGCTTGTAAGCGCCGGTCTTCAGCAGGAGGTCTGGATCATTGGGGGCGAGTTTGAGAGCTTCTTCGTAAGTTGTCCCCGCTTCGGTGCCTTGCCCGGACTCCTCCAGCAACATGGCTTTGAGCTTCATTGCTGGAACGAATTTCGGATTCTGATCGAGGAGGCGCAGTGCAGTCGTCATGGCACCCTGGCGGTCTCCGTGTTCGGCCATAGCCAGCGCTTGATGAAGTTGCTGTGTCGCGGAAGTTCGAGTTTGGGCGGGCACGTGCGCGCAGAATAAGGGGAAGGAGAGGAATCCGATAAGAATTCGCCGGAATGTTGGTTGCGGGTACAGTGTGATCTCTTTTGTGGGCGCGGGCGCTAAGGGCGCTTCCCTACGGCATGCTTGGACTTCTGCTCCGGTCCTTTACTCGAGATGATTCCCTCGCCTTCGCGGACTACATAATAATGGTCGGCTTCGAGGTTCGTCAGAACCTCTTTCTTGCCGTTTGGCCACAGGATTTCGGCCTGGTCTACCCGCGCGTGATTTCCCAAGCCGAAGTGTACGCGTAAGTCATGCTGGGAAAGATAACTTCCGCCGCTCAGAACCTCTCCGAGTTGCACCAGGTCGCCGGAGATCGTCCTCACCCGGGCGTTCAGCGCCAGTCGATTACACTTGACGCCTTCCAATTGAAAACTGACCCAGTGATTGGGGGGACCGCCCTCTGGACGCAGGATCATCGGCTTGCCGACGAGGTTCTCGACGACTGCTTCCAGCTTGCCGTCGTTGAAGAGATCGCCGACAGCCATGCCGCGGCTTACCTGATCGGTCTGGATCGCTGGGCCCACTTGCCGGCTGATGTTCCGGAAGGTTCCATCGTGCTGGTTCAGAAAGAGCAGTTTCGGCTCGAGGTAGCGTGTGGCGTGGGGAATGGTGTCGACCTGGGGATAGACATGGCCGTTCACCAGGAAGAAATCGAGCCAGCCGCTGTTGGAGAAGTCGACGAATGCGTCACCCCATCCGACGTAACCCTGGGTCCCGCGCGCGATCCCGGAAGCGATGGACTGGTCGGAGAAGTTCATGGCACCGTCGTTGCGGTAAAGCGCGGCGTATTCGATATCGAAGTGCGAAAGCAGTAACGCCATGCGCCCGGTGTGCAGATAGTCGCCGATGGCGACGCCCATGTTGGCCTGGTCGAAGCCGTCTTCGTTGGCGGCTACTCCGGAGAGCAGTGCAACGTCCTCGAATTTTCCTTTGCCATCGCCCTGGTAGAGATAGTTAGCCTGGCCGTCATTGGTGACAAACAGGTCGAGCTTGCCGTCGTTGTTGAAGTCGGTCCAGATGCTGGTCAGGCCATAACGACGCTCGGGATCGTCGACGCCGGATTTCTTCGAGACGTCGGTGAACGTTCCGTCGCCGTTATTGTGGTAAAGGCTATCCGGGTAACCCTTCAATCCGCGCGGGCCACACTGAACGTCGAGGCCAAGATACTTGCACGATTTGCTCGAACCGAACACAGGCAGGTCATCGAGATGGAAGTCGACGTAGTGCGAGACAAACAGGTCGGCCCAACCGTCGTTGTCGTAGTCTCCGAAGGCGGCGCCCGTGGCCCATCCGGAATCAGATGAGAGCCCAGCAGCCTTGGTGACGTCGGCGAAGGTGCCGTCTCCATTGTTTTTGTAGAGCACCACTCCATTCAGGCACGTGACCAGAAGATCGGCCCAGCCGTCGTTGTTGAAGTCGCCGACCGAAGCGCCGAAGGCCCAGCACGGAGAACCCACGCCGGCCTTGTCGGTCACATCAGTAAAGGTTCCATCGTGATTGTTATGATAAAGAGCACTGCGTGCCTTGACGCCCTGTTGCGCCATGTCGACATTTTGCGCGCCAGTGAAGTAAATGTCGGGCCACCCGTCGCGGTCGTAATCGATTAGCGCGACGCCTCCAGACATGGACTCGGCGATAAACTTCGCTTCAGGACTTGAGAGGTGTTCGAAGTGAATGCCGGTCGAAGCCGTGATATCGACCAACTCGGGGTAGGTGGAGAGTTGTCCGGTAGCTTTTTTCTCGGCCTCCGCTTTTTCTCTTTCTTTCGGAGACAGCGGAGTCGCGGTACCCATCTGTGCTTTTGCTGACGGCGGGAGCAGCGAGAGAAGGGCCGCGATGATAAGGAGTATCCGCATATGGAAGCCGCCCGAGAGACGTGCTTTTGTACTATTTGGGATCGGTCTCATCCGTGGTGGCGTCTTTGGGCTGGACCTGCAGCTCTTTGTACAGAGTCCGCAACTTCTCTTTCATGTCTTTATACTTCTTGTAAAGCTCAGTCTCGCGCCTGGCGTCCTCTGTGCGTCCGGCCTTCCTGTACATCGCAGCGAGGCGGTAGTGCGCGGTCGCATTGGTGGGATCGATCTGCACCGCCTGCTCGAGCACGGTCTGCGCCTTCTCGCCTTGATTTGTGTCGGTCAGAACTTTAGCCATTCCCAACTTCGCGTCCGCATCCGTGGGTTGCAGTTCGCTGGCACGGGTGTACTCCTTCAGAGCTTGCTGCGAGTCCCCTTTCGTCGCGTCGATCTCTGCCAGCCGAACTATCGATTTTTCGTCCTGGGGATTCTCTTTTAACGCGGCGCGGTATTCCGCTTCTGCCTGATTCTTTACCGCGGCATCCTGTGCAGAGTAGAGCAACTCAGCCAGTTCGAAGTGCGCGCCGGGAAGCTGCGGATTGAGCGTCAGCGCTTTGCGAAGATGAGCGATCGCTGCGTCATTGTTGCCCTGCCGTGCCTCTTCGTGAGCGAGGACCTGCTGCATTTGAGCCGAGTCTGGAGCTGCGATCGAAAGGGCCAGCATCGATTCACCCCAAAGATCGGAATAGGTGCGATAGGCGGCATAGAGCACTTCGGGGTCGTCAGGAGCAATCTTGCGCAACTGTGTCGCGAGCGTTCCAGCCTCATCCAGTTCGCCTGTTCCGGCGTACAGGCTCAACAATTCAAGTCCGACCTCCACCTTAAACTTCTGATCCGGAATCTGCGGGAAGGCCGTTTCAAGATCCTTCTGTCCATCAACTGGATCCTGCGTGCGAACTTCCGCCAACCCCAATAGTCCCTGAAGCTTTCCCAAATCCGGTTGGTGCTCGACAGCAGCACGAAGGTGGGGGATGGCATCAGCAAGCTTGCGCTGAAAATACAAGAGCACGCCAAGATTTCCCTGGACTTCAACATTCTCCGGATTGATTGCCGCCGCGGCCTGCAGTTCGGGGATTGCGAGGTCAGGGCGCTTCGCATCGAGATGCTCTTTTGCACGGGCGACGTGAGCGGCGAAGTCAGATTGGTTATTCTGCGTGCTTTGTGAGCGAGGAGCCGCGGCATCCCCTTGCAAATCGCTACCTGACTGAGGAAACGATGGAGCGGTGGCAAGCACGAAGAAAATTCCCGCCAAAATGCATCTGCGAATCACGCTCATCCGCTTTCGATTATAGGAGATGCGGTGTCGACGCGCATTTTCGGCACAGTGCTCCCATGCAACGATCATGAAAACCGGTAACAGTGACAGCGAGTTCTGCGCGTGATCGCGATCACGATGAGGTGTAACGGGAAACACTGATTTACTGTGCCTGGAGACTGATAATCCGTCGCGTTGATGTTGCAAGCAATCTGCACTGTTTGCAAACATCTGCATTAAGTTGACAAGTTTTTGACGGAAACGATCCATCGTCTCTCGATGTCGAGACGCTCCCCCTTCGATCTGCTTCCAGTGCCTCCCCCGGATTGCAAATAAAGAATCGTATGCAACTTAGGTAACCACCATGAAGGTACTTACGGGGCGAAGCTATGAGAGGAAGTGAGAGTTTACGCAACAATTTCTCATGTAAGGAAGATTTTACAGCTCGGAGTGTTGACATTGCGATGCACACTCGATACTCTGAGCCACGTTGCAATCCCCCACAACCTCTCCCTTCGGCCCTTCGCGAGTTTCTTTGCGGCGAAGTGAAACTAAGTTTACTTCTCGTTTCGCAAAGTTGGCTACGAACCAGTCGTAGCTTAGAGGGCGAAGCTATGCTCCGTGAATGGAGTGGAGAATTGGCAAGACGTTGCATGATGACCTGTCGGCGCGTATGAACATGGTCACAAAATAAGAAGTTTTCTTAGACCTCTCCCGGTTCATTTCGAACTTTCCTCCCCAACAGTTCTCGCGGGCAGAGAACTGAACAGAAACATCCCCTGTGGCAAAAATAGGGTCACTCGATGAAAGTGACTCAGAGGGCGAAGCTATGGCTACGATGATCCAAACCTGGGACAATCTAACGCCCCAGCAAGTAATTACCGAGGCAGCCGAAAACTGGTACGCAGTGCAAACGTATGCGAGGCACGAGAAGGCCGTAGCGCAACGGCTACAAGAGCGAGGGGTAACGACGTTCCTTCCGCTCGTCAACGAAGTTCATCGCTGGAGCGATCGCAAGAAAGTCGTGCAGGTGCCGCTCTTCGGCTGTTATGTATTCGCGAAATCCGTTCCGAGCAGTGCCGAGAGATTGCGCATCCTGCGCGCCGAAGGCGTGCTAGGACTTGTGGGCAGCCGCGGCGAAGGCTCCCCGATTCCCGAACATGAAATTGAATCCGTCCGCTTGCTGTTGCAGGGAAAACTCCCTTGGACGGAACATCCGTTCCTGCAGATTGGGCAGCGCGTTCGAGTACGGAGTGGCGCCCTGGCCGGGATTGAAGGAGTTCTGACCTCGCGGGCGGGTGAGCGCACCCTGGTGATCAGCATCGAAACGATTCAACGCTCGCTCTCGGTACGGGTCGAAGGCTACGAAGTCGAAGCTGCATAAACGAAAACATCCCGTTGTGGCAAATCCCATGGTGAATTCCGCTTCAGCAGTGATTGAAAGTCCCGTTCAAACGATGCGCCTCCTGGCTGTGAGCCGCGAGATGTCCGGCATGCGCCCGTTGTGGTCGATCGCCGACTCCAACTCCTGGAAGCTGGAAACGGCCGCCAGCGCGTGGGAGGCGCTCGAACGAGTTCAATCGGGACTTACGCCACACTTGCTGATCCTCGACCTGCCACGCGGTGACGGAGACGGGTTACACATCCTGCGCTGGTTACACCGGCTGCGCCCGGAACTTCCCACCGTGGTGCTCTGCCACACGGCGGACGCCGACAAGAAGCAGGACGCGATACGCATGGGCGCGAATGAGGTTCTGGTTCGTCCATTCGGAGATGAGGAACTGGAGATCGCGATTTACCGTTACCTTCGCCGAGATGCGGAAGCCCCGGCATACGAACTCTCCGGCGGGAACATCGATTCCCTGGCCGGCGGCAAATTCTTCCTGAGCGCAAGCGCGGCCATGCAGAAACTGCGCGTTCAGGCGGAATTGCTGGCTCAGACGGATGTACCGGTTTTGATCGTTGGAGAAAAAGGCAGCGGGAAGAAGACAGTCGCACGGCTGATCCACAAACTTTCGGTTCGCTCCGGCTTCCGGTTCTCCACATTACGTTGCGGCGACGTTCCGTCGGATCTGCTGGAGCAAAGCTTTCTCAGTAACGAAGCAGCATGTGATTTGCTAGCGAGTGCGGCGGGCGGAGAAAAAGGGACGATTCTTTTTGATGAGCTAATGGAAATGCCGCATACATTGCAGGCGAGGCTGACTTCTGTCTTACGGGAAGGACCTCATGCGAGAAACGGCGCCCATTCTCACCTACGCATTCTCGCGAGCACCAGCGAAAATCCCGAGAAGGCGATCTCGGAAAAGCGCCTGCGGGAAGATCTCTATTACAAGTTGAGCGCATTCACCGTGCACGTGCCGCCGCTGCGCCAACGCAAGGAAGAAATCGTTCTCCTGCTCAAGCATTTCATGCACTCCATGGCCAAGCACTACGGATTGCCGCCGCGCGAGTTCCCGCGGCAGGTAATCGAGTCCTGCGAGAGCTATTCGTGGCCGGGAAATATTGCTGAGCTGGAAACCTTTGTGAAGCGATATCTCGTAGCGGGAAACAGCGGCCTCGTGCTGAGCCACCTCGAATCCCATGGCAATTCGGCCTCGCAATCACGAAACACATCGCACGCTGCAAATGCGCATGAGCAGTCAACGGATGGAGACGCGCCGGCGAAATCACTGAAGTCTCTTATTCAAGACATCAAGTGCGAGACGGAGCGAAATGCGATTGGACTCGCGCTCGAGAAGACCGGATGGAACCGCAAGGCTGCGGCCCGGTTGCTGAAAGTGAGTTACCGCACCCTGCTTTACAAGATTGAGCACTATCACATGAAAGCGTCCGAGCCTTTCCTTTCTCCGCTCGCGATTCACGAAGGCGGCAACGGCAAGGCAGTTTGAACATCGTCCGCAACACAGCATTCAGGAGCACCACGATGGATATCAGGATCGCCCCAAGCAAGCGTCTCGTTTTCGCGTTTGCGTGTTTGTTCTCGGCAAGTGCAGCTTTCGGCCAAAGCGCACTATCGGTTGCGGCAACTGCTCCCGCCGCACCCGCGAACCTGCCTCAGCCTCACGATGACAGTTTCATCATCGGAAACGACGATGTGCTGGCAATCAGCGTCTGGAAAGAGCCGGATGTTTCGCGCTCCGTCCCAGTTCGCTCCGACGGGAAAATCTCGCTGCCTCTGATGGGTGAAGTGCAGGCGGCGGGGCAGACTCCGTTAAAGCTGGAGCAGGACATCGCGCACCGGTTGACGAGCTACATCTCGGAACCGCAGGTGACGGTGATCGTCCAGCAGATCAACAGTCAAAAATTCAACATCCTCGGCCAGGTTACGAAACCTGGAACATATCCGCTCCTGAACAATGCGACCGTGCTGGATGCGATTGCAATCGCGGGTGGCTTCCGGGATTTCGCCAAGCAAAAGTCGATCTATGTGCTGCGACAGAATGTTGACGGCACCCAGAATCGATTCACGTTCAACTACAAGGAAGTGATCAAGGGGCAGAACCTCGCGCAGAACCTGAAACTGCAGCCCCGTGACACGGTCGTCGTTCCGTAATGAATACACTTTCTCGCGCCATCCTCTCAATTCTGGTCGGCGGGTTGGGCGCCGCGGCGGCAGTGCCGTCGTTGGCGCAGGACGGAACGTCTTCACCACAACCTGCTGCGACGGCTCCTGCAACAAGCGATGCCGCCAGCGAGCCGCAGCGCACTGCCAGCGACTACGAACGCGATCGCATGCTTATGCCGCCCTTGGTGAGCGGACAGATTTATCCGTCAGCACTGAAGTTCGCGGAGCGATCGAATTATCTCCGAGCAGGCTTCTTCTTCACCACGGCGTACACCGACAATGCCCTTGGCAGCTTCGACGGACACCCGGTCAGCGATGTGAGTTACTCGCTGGCGCCCTTGATCTCGCTGGACCAGACGACCCCACGGATGCATTCGGAAGTGACCTATGCTCCCGGCTTCACCTTCTACCAGCAGACAAGCGCGCGAAATGAAGCTGACCACAACGTTGAGCTCAATTTCGAGTATCGCCTTAGCCCGCACGTCACATTCAGCGCTCTCGATACCTTGCAAAGAAGTTCAAACGTCTTCAACCAGCCCATCGGATTCAGTGGAGTATCCGGCGGTCCGCAAGCTCCAAATTTTTCGGTCATCACTCCGGTCGCGGCTCGTCTGACCAATGCGGCGAACCTGGGCCTGGGCTATCAGTTCGCATTGAACGGGATGGTCGGTGTCAGTGGAACGTTTTCGAACCTGCATTTTCCCAACCCCGAGCAGGTCCCGGGACTTTATGACTCCGACTCCCAAGGAGGATCGGCCTTCTATTCCACGCGCCTGGGAGGTGTTCACTACGTCGGCGCGATGTACCAGTACCAGCGTTTGATGGCGTATCCGACCGACGGCGTCAGCGAAACGCAGACACAAGCGTTCCTCATGTTCTACACGGTCTTTCCGAAACCCGGCCTTGCAATCTCAGTGTTTGCCGGGCCGCAACATGCCGACACGCTCGAGCCAGTGAGCCAGTCTTCAACAGCGCTACCAGCCGAAATCAAGTCCTGGACGCCAACCGCGGGCGGGAGTGTTGCCTGGCGGCAACGGACCAACGCCTTCGCCGTCAGTTATGCGCACACGATTGCCGGCGGCAGCGGGTTGGTGGGCGCCGTCCATATGGATTACGCCAGCGCCAACTTCCGCCGGCAGCTCAGCCGGAGCCTGACCGCATCGCTCAACGGGTCCTACGTACAAAATCGGGTGATTGGACTGGCGATCGACGGCGTCAACAACGGACATTCCCTGTCAGCCTCTGCATCATTTGAAAAGCAACTTACCGAAAGGATTGGCCTGCAGGTGGGATACACGCGGCTCCATCAGGATTACAGCGGTGTCAGCGTGCTGGCATCGGCGCCGGATACAAACCGCGAGTTCATTTCCCTCTCCTACGATTTCCTGAGGCCGATCGGACGATAACCATGACGGAAGAGCTCGAGCAAAAGAGTCCACAAGAGATCGATATCCAGTACTACCTGGGGATCGTGAAGCGCAGGCATCTGCATTTCCTGGCTCCGCTCCTGTTGGGATGGGCAGCGGTGTGGACCGCGAGCTGGGTGCTGCCGCCACGGTATCAGTCCACGACGCTGATTCTCGTTGAGCAGCCGACGATGCCCAAGGATTACGTCACACCGAACGTCAGTGACGACTTGCAGGAGCGACTCCAGAGCATCACCCAGCAGATCCTGAGCCGGACCCGCCTGGTGCACATCATCGATCAGTTCGGGCTGTACGAGAGCGGTCACACGCAGCGCACTCCGGATGAAAAAGTCGAGTTGATGCGCAAGGACATCAAGATTGACCTGGTTCGCAATGGTCGCAATCAGATCAGTTCTTTTAATGTCGGATTCACCTCGCGCGATCCACGCCTGGCCCAGCGCGTGACAAGCGAACTAACGAATCTGTTCATCAGCGAGAACCTGGAAGTTCGGCAGCACCAGTCGGAAGACACCACGAAATTCCTTGAGGCGCAACTGGAGACCGCGCGCGCCAGCCTCTCTCAACAAGAAGATCAGATTCGCGACTTCAAGGGAGCACATTCCGGGGAAATGCCCGGACAGTTAGCCAGCAATCTTCAGATCCTGAGCGGTTTGCAGTCTCAGATGCGGATTGAAGACGATGCTCTCAACGCCGCCAGGCAGCAACATGTTTATTTGCAGACGCTGGCCGACCAATATCGAAGTCTGCAGACTTCCGGTCACGCAGGCCTTCCCGGCTCGCCGAATGGTGGGCTCCCTGCGCTTGACCAGGAGCTGGATAAGTTGAAGTCGCAGCTGGCCGATCTCAAATCGCGCTATACGGACCAGCATCCAGATGTCAGGAAGTTGAAGGAACAGATCGCGCAAACGGAGCGGAATCGCGAGCAATTGCTCGCCGCGATGAAGACGAAGTCTTCCCAGGACAACGGCGATGGCCTGAACGTGGCGAACGCCGACTCCGCACAAGCGCCGATGCTGGCCCAGGTGCAAAGTCAACTGAAGTCGAACCAGATCGAGATCAAGAATCGTGAGCAGGCGGTCGCCGACCTGAAAGCGAAAATTGAAGCCTACCAGGCGCGGCTGAACCAGGAACCGATTCGCGAACAACAACTGGCCGATTTGACGAGGGGCTACGATCAATCGAAATCGATTTACGACGAGCTACTCAAGAAGAAGAATGAGTCGGCGATGGCGACGAGCATGGAATTGTTGCAGCAGGGCGAGCGCTTCCGCGTAATGGACCCGCCGAGCCTGCCGCAAAAGCCGGATTTTCCCAACCGGCTGACCTTCTGCTTCCTTGGACTCGGGGTGGGCATCGTGCTGGGGGTACTGGTAGCGGGCGCTTTTGAAATACTCGACGACCGGATGCACACGCCTCAAGAGATTCGGGCACTGCTGCCGGCGGATATCATCACGGAGATTCCCGCGATGGTGAATGATTTTGATGCGCAGACAGCAAAGCGCAAGGTCTGGTTGGGATGGGCCGCCGCAGCGGTTACGGCTGCCACCATTCTCGCCGGGTCTGCGGTCAGCTACCTGCGAGGTTGAGCGGATAATTCATGTACAAAGCGTTTTACAACCTGAAGCGGAATCCATTCGAGATCACGCCGGATCCTTCGTTCCTGTTTGCGACGAAGAAGCACAACGAGGCTCTGGCCTCCTTGTACTATGGCGTCAAGCGCCGGAAAGGGTTCGTGGTACTCACCGGCGAAGTGGGAACGGGCAAAACTCTCCTGGTCCGGTGCCTGTTGCAGATCCTTTCGATCGCGAATGTCTCTTATGCTTACGTCTTCAATCCGCGACTAAATTCGCAGGAGTTCCTCCAATACATTGCGGGAGACTTTGGCCTGCCCACGGCGGGAAAATCGAAGAGCGAACTGCTGCTCGAGATCAGCACGTATGTTATCGGGCGGCACAAACGTAGTGGCGCGACGACTGTGCTGGTAGTGGATGAGGCACATCATCTTTCGGCAGACCTGCTGGAGGAGATACGGCTGCTGACGAACCTGGAAACGCCAGAGCACAAACTGCTGCAGATACTGCTGGTCGGACAACCAGAACTCGACTACAAACTCGACTCCGTCGAGCTTCGGCAATTGAAACAGCGCATTGCACTGCGGGCGCACTTGATGCCTCTCAACCTGGAAGAGACCGAGGGATATGTGCAACGGCGCCTGAAGCAAGCCGGACATGCGAATCCCGCCGCCCTGTTCCCACGGGAGACGATTACCGAACTTCGCCGGGTATCCCGAGGCTTTCCTCGCCTCATCAACACAGTTTGCGAAAACGCCCTGATTCAGGGCTATGCCTGGCAAGCCAAAGTCATCACTCCGGAAATCATCGAAGAAATTGCAGCGGACTTTCGCCTTCAAGTCGAACATACCAACGGAGAGACTGGACCTCCGAACGACCACGCCGACGACATACAGCAGGCGGCGACGACACTTTTGAACCTTTACCACCAGCTTCGGGGTGGGCGGGAGAGCAGCGCCGATCCGGTAGTCACACCTGCGCACATGCGCCAGGACCGTATCGACCAGGCACGGAAGCCGCGAAAGATCGTTGCCCAGGATTCGCGGGCTGTCCCGAAGCTTTCCCTGCTGCATCGCACGGATGACCGACTAGTAGGCGGGGATCTTTCGCGAGCGGTAGACCCTGCGGTGCCCGCGGACGCGGCTGTCCCCTCCCGGGACCTCGATATCTCCCAAACGCTCGATGATGCAATCAGTCATCTGGGCAAGAAAGAGATCCAATGAGCCGCATATTTGACGCTCTGCAGCGGTCGGGGACGGAGAAGTCGGGAGTCGAATATCCCGACATGATGACGGTCGCGACGGAAGTATTCGAGACACCACAGGAGCGGCCAACCAGCGATGTGGACCCAGCCATCCTGCGGGAGGCGCTCACCGATCTAGCTCGAGACGGTTTTTCTACGGAAGAACCAGTCGATACAAGCTCGGGATACAAGACGGCTGCTGATCCCATGCCCGCCTTCGGTTCGGTGCGGCCAAATATTTCGCCGTCGAACCGGCTGGTCTTTTTCAATGAGCCCAACAGCCTCGCGGCGGAAAAATTCCGCTATCTGGGCGTTCGGCTACGGCAGCTACAGCAGAGTCGTCCGCTCAAGAAAGTTCTTATCACGAGCGTGATCCCGCAAGAGGGAAAGAGCACTGTAGCAGCGAATATTGCATGCACTTTGGCGCGGCGGCGCCAACAAAAAACTATTCTCATCGATGGCGATTTGCGCCGCCCGACGGTGGCGAAGCTCTTCGGGTTGCCGAATCTGCCAGGAATGAGCGAGTGGCTGCGCCGCATGGGAACTCCGGCGACGAGTATCCACCAGGTGGAAGGAAGCCGACTTTATTTACTGCCGGCAGGAAGCGTGCCAGAGAATCCGCTCGAGCTTCTGCAATCCAGCCGGTTATCTCATTCCCTGCAAATGCTGACGAACTGGTTTGACTGGATCGTGATCGATTCTCCGCCGGTCCTGCCGATGGCCGATACCAGCATCTGGATGCAGCTGGCCGACGGAGTACTGCTGGTCACCCGCCAGGGTGTGACCGAGCGCGACCGGCTGAGGAGAGGGCTCGCGGCCCTGGAGCCCAACAAGCTTCTAGGGTGTGTCATGAATGGAGCAACAAAGACTCATCGCAGCGATTCTTATTACCAGGCCAAAACAATTGAGTAGGCCCAGGCAGCACCGAACCAAGTATCCACTCTTCTGAAGTTTTTCTCTACCCATCGACAACTTGACCCGGAGGTTATAGCTGGAGATGTTTCCTTACTACTTAACTGTCATCAGCGGTGGCGCTTACTCGTTCATCGTAGAAAGCCTGAGCGGCTCGGAGACTGGCGTTCTTGTGGCTCTCGGTTTATTGCTACTTGTGGTTGGCACTATACTGCGTCGCAAGCTGCCCTCTGTCGAAGAACAAACTGTGGCGAACCCTGCCGTGGCACGAATGGACCGGGCGCATGCATACATGGGTCCGGTTGCCCAGTCTGTATCAAGCGCGCCGTCGCAGAGACATATCAGCGCGGTTTCCACCGGCTAGCCATAGTCAACCTGTCCGAAGCGCTGTTCGCTTCGTCAGCAAAATCTACCCCTCCCCTTTTCCCGCTTACTTAAGCGCCTCCCCCCGTTTTACCGATCCCTGCCATCTCTGAAGGAGAGTCTGCGTTTGGCGCAGGCGCCGGACTGCCTTGCAATTTAGACAAGGCGCGGCGCAGTGGACGATTCCGACCGTGATTCCTTTTTTGAAAAGATCAATGCCGCTTCGCAGTGCAGGTTTACGGATCATTGAAGCCTTGCTGGTGTTCCTGTGCCTGATCCTTGGATTTAGCGCAGTGGGCGAAGAGCATCTGGCGCTGACCCCGGCGATCATCGGCCAGGGCGTGTTGCTGGGAGTGCTGCTTCTGGCGTGCATGTATTGCCTCGACGTCTATGAGCCGCAAGTCACGGCACATCGCGCGCACAGCCTCTCGCGCATCATTCAAGCCGTCGGGGCAGCCATGATGATGATGGCGGGCTTGCACTACCTCTGGCCTTGGCTCCGCATCAACGTTGCGACCGTGCTGTTCGGTCTCTTTCTGTTGGCCATCGGACTGACTCTTTCACGATATCTTTTTGCGGAGATTGCATTGCGGCCCAGCCTGGCTCACCCAGCCGTCGTATGGGGTGCCGGAGGGCTGGCGGCGAGTATCATTCGGGAGCTGCGCCGGAGACCGGACCTCGGGATCCGCGTGCTTGGCATCGTCGATGAGGGTTTCCCGGCAAGCACATTCGCAGGTGTCCCCTACCTCGGGTCGCCGGAAGTGATCTGGACGCTGGCCGAGTCGGGGCAAGCGCAGAAAGTTATTGTTGCCATCAGCGAACGGCGCGGTTGTTTGCCGGTCGAAAATCTGATGGCACTGAAAGCTGCGGGGCTCAGCATTGAGGATGGCGCCGAGTTATACGAAGAACTGACCGGCAAAGTCTGGCTGGATGGGTTCCGCATCAGTTCCCTTCTGTTCTCGCGCCGGTTGAAGGCATCGCTGGTGGGACGTTTCCTGAACCGGGTATTCGCAACATTTTTCGCGCTGATCACACTGATTATCGCCTCACCGGTCATGCTGATTACAGCGGTGTTGATCCGGCTCGACTCGGAGGGGCCGATCATCCTGCGGCAGACGCGGGTGGGCGAGAACGGCAAGCTCTTCACGCTCTATAAATTCCGTTCCATGAAAGTAGGCGCCGAGCGGGCTGCCACGCTGGCTCCCGCAACCTTCGATGATCCCCGTTGCACGCGAGTAGGTAAGTGGATCCGGCGAATCCGGATCGATGAACTGCCGCAATTGTTCAACATCGTTAAGGGCGACATGTACTTCGTCGGCCCGCGGCCATTTGTCCCCGACCAGGAAGCGTCTTTGGTCGAGCAAATCCCCTATTACCGGCAGCGCTGGGCGGTACGTCCGGGAGCTACAGGATGGGCCCAGGTTCATCGTGACTACTGCTCTTCGATTGAAGATAACGCCGACAAGCTGTCTTACGACCTGTTCTACATCAAGAACCGGTCGATGGGACTCGATGTTGTCACACTGGCGAAAACGGTGAAGATCCTGCTGCTCGGTCGAGGTGGACGATGACGATCGAAGCGTCACTGTTCTGGGCCAGCGCTGCCTGGGTAGCTTATGTGTGGATCGGGTATCCGCTCATTCTGAAGCTTCTCGCCCTTGTGCGGACTTTCGAAGTGAAGGCGGACGGCGCCTATCTCCCGACGGTGAGTGTTCTGATTGCAGCCCGGAACGAAGAAAAAGACATTCGCTGGAAGGTGTTGCAGACCCTTGGTTGGGAGTATCCGGCAGAACGGCTGGAAGTGCTGGTTGGTTCGGATGCATCGACCGACGGCACAGACGAGGCGGTTCAGTCGGTGAGCGACCCGCGTTTGAAATTCATCCGCAATGAACAACGTTCCGGAAAGACGAAAACGTTAAACCGGCTGGCCCGGCAGGCGAACGGCGAATTGCTGTTCTTCACCGACGCCAACACGCACATTGAGCCGCAATGCCTGAAACTCGTGGTCCGTCACTTTGCGGATAAGCGAGTCGGCTGTGTGACCGGGATGGAAAGCAACGTTACCGGTCCCGAAGTTTCAGCGATCACTGCCGGCAGTAATGCATACCTGAACTACGAGTGCTTGATTGATTCTCTCGAGAGCAGGCTCGGATCTGTGCTGGTTTGCGACGGCTCAATTTACTGCCTGCGTCGTGAGTTCTTTGGCAACCTCGATCCCGACCTTGCCAACGACCTCGAGCATCCTGTACGGGCCGGCGCAGCTGGAGCTGCCATTCTGTACGAACCGACGGCGCGCTCGCTCGAACACTGCACCAGCTCGCCTCGAGAAGATTTTGGACGGCGCCGGCGCATTGCCGCACAGGGCGCGCTGGCGATGTGGAGGCTTCGGCGCCAGTTGCGCGGACTTCGCCTGTGGCAGTTTGTCTCCCGCAAGCTGATGCGCTGGCTGACGATGCTGCCGCTGGCTGGCGTCCTGGTCGCGAGCTTTCTGTTGCGGCACGAGTCGCTATTTGGCGCATTGTTCGCAGTGCAGGCTGCGTGTTATGCAACCGCGCTCGTCGGGCTGTGGCAGCCCGCCTACTCTCGATTGAATTCGTTACTGCGGCTGCCCTTCGCATTTTTATTGGCAAACATCGCAGTGTTCGTCGGCGTTATCGATGCCTGCCGGCAACGGAAATTTGCCACGTGGAACATTGCTGAACTTTCGCGCGGGGCCAACTCCCAGGGTTGAGCAGCCGATGCGGCACGCGATCCACGAACATTTCACATTTTGATCGCCGCTCCACCGGGGAGCCCGATTACAGCAAAGGATTCTTCATGCCATCACCACTCGTCAGTATCGTTGTTCTGAATTACAAGCGCCTGACCGCACTCGAGCAAACGCTCGAGTCGGTTGTCATACAGCGGTACCCGCAGATGGAGATTATCGTGGTGGACAACCACTCCGAGGAAGACGTGGCCGGGTTAGTCCGAAAGTTCGGATCCGAAATCCGGTTGATTGAGCTCGAGACCAATGTCGGCGGCTGCGGCGGCAGGAACGTGGGGATTGAAGCGGCACGGGGAGAAATCGTTATCACGCTCGACAATGATGTCAGCTTCCTTTCGCCGGATGCCGTGGAAAACGTGGTTCAACTGTTCGAAGCCAACCCCGACTATCACGTGCTGGCGTTCCAGCTCCGTGACGCGCAGACCGGCCAGTTGCGGCTGCGCGAGTGGTGCCATCCGCGGGACTGGCGGGAATTTGAGAATGCCCAGTTCGCTACCCATTTTTTCGTGGAGGGCGCGGCCGCTTATCGCCGCTACATTTTCGACCAGGCCGGAATGTACTTCGAGCCCTTGTTTATTTACTGCGAGGGATGGGATCTGGGCCTGAGGATTCTGGATGCGGGCTACCGTATTCTCTATACCCCGGAAATCAAGGTACGGCACCTGATGTCCCCTGAGGCTCGTTCCAACAGCCGTCCATACTTTCTCTTCGCGCGCAACTACATCTGGATCGCGTACAAAGACTACCCCGTCTGGTCTGGCCTGAAGTTCGTCACCTTCCGGATCGCCATGATGGCGTATTTCGCCGCCCGTACCGGCAATGTTTCAAGCTTTCTGAGAGGTATCCGGGACGGCATTGCCGGATGCCGGCAGATCGAGCGAAACCCTGTGAAGTCCAGCACAATCGACTACATCGACGAACTCGAGCGGGACCGCCCAAATATCCTCGTGCGGTATGCGAGACATCGCACCGCACCGCAGCTTTAGACGTGTTCGTTTAAGCCTGTTGCACAAACAGCCAAGATTTAAGACAGACACCGACGCGAATTAATGTTCCTTTACTACATTCTGGTCGCAGTCTCGCCGATGCCGAATCATCCCTGGTTCGAGGAGCCCGTCGCGGGGATGACGGTGGTCAAGTGGCTCGGAATCATCTGCTGCTGCTATGCGGCTTACCGTATGTTGAAGAACCGGCGGCTGCCGGCTTTGTTCGGTTCCTGGGAAGCGCGTTGTTTCCTGATCCTGTTCGGGATCGTCACCTTGTCTTACTTTACGGCGAGCAACACGGCCGGCCTGACCTTCAGCCCGATGGCTTCGTTTGTCAGCTATGTGCTTTTGTTTTTCACGACACTTTGCGTCGTGAATACGTATGAGCGCCTGCATAACGCGCTCTTAGCCAGCATCGCGGGAGCCGCGCTTGCCTCGCTCTACGTGATTCGTGAATACCAGGCTTCGGGCGGAACGAATATGCGGCCGGGCTACATCGCCGGGGACTCCAATTATTTCGCGACCTGCACCTTGCTCGTGATGCCCCTGGCTGTGTATTTCGCACAAGTGAAATCGCACCGTCTGCTGCGGTGGGGATGCGCGATCTCGCTTCTGCTCATGCTGGTTGCATTCACGCTGGCGTCGTCGCGCGGTGGGCTGATCGGCCTGTGCGTCACGATCGGTTACATGATCGTCACCTCCAGCCACTCGCGCAAGAAGGCGATTTTGATCGCCGTGCTGGTCATGCCCATGTTTCTGTTCTCGCCTGCGTCGCCCTTGGCGCGCATACTGCATCCTGACTTCGGCGACGATCTTGGAGCTCAAGTCCGCCGCGATTTCTGGCGCCTTGGGTTCGACATGATCCGCAACCATCCCGTGACCGGAATCGGCTTGGGGAACTTTACGGCGCAGTCGTTCAGCACAACGCCGGGAGCCGAGGACAAGCATGGACTGGCCTGCAATACATTCCTGGAACTTACCGCGGAACTCGGCTTCCCGGGGCTCCTCGCATATTGCGGAATCGTGGCGGGCGCGCTTTACTCCTCCGGAAGACTCCGGCGCGAAGGACAGAGACGGAAGGACATGCTGCTGCAGCACACGGGACAGGCGTTACAGGCGGGACTGCTCGGTTTCTCGGCAGCAGCCATCTTTGTTTCTGCCCAATACCAGAAGCCGTTCTGGGTGATGGTGGCACTAACGGCTACCGTGCCGCGGTTGCTCCAACAGAAATCGCAAAAACAAAAGCGGCAAGAACCGGTCGCAACCGCTCCGCCGTTGCAGTACGCCGCGGGAAACGTTCAAGCGCTTCTGTAAGAAAACATTCAAACAAACGTGAGCGATCAGCGATCCATCCTGTTTTTCACGAACTCCACATTGTGGGGCGGCGTCGAGGGGCACATCTGCGGCCTCATGCGGAATCTCTCGCGCCGAATGTTTCGCCTGCATCTAGCATGCGATCCTGCGATTTTTGATCGCTTCCGAGCAGCAGTTCCGCGAGATGTTGAAGTTACTCCGATCGAGTTATCTCATCCCGGTCATGTCGCGGGTGCGATCAAGCTCGCCAGCCTTCTTCGACGGGAGCGCTTCGCGATTGTGCACTCGCATATGTTCTGGAGCAGCCTGTTTGCCAGCCCTCTCGCCCGGCTGTGCGGAGTACCTGTGGTGGTGGAGACGCTCCATGGAACGGAAGCCTGGCGCAAAGGCTGGAAGGCCAGCAATCTCATCGACCGCGCTACCACAGGACTGGTGTCCCGCTACGTTGCTGTTTGCGAATCCGACGCCCGCTTCTTGACCGAGAAAAAGGGCGTACCGGCGAAGAAAATTACCGTCATTCACAATGGGATTGAAACGCATCGATTCCATAGCCTCCAGGGCGCGCGCTCGGCCATCCGAAATTCGATCGGCGCGACAGAATCACACATCGTCCTCATCGTGGTTGCGAGACTTCACTCCGGTAAGGGACATCGAGTGCTCCTTCAGGCCCTGCATCTGCTTACGCGGATCCATCCCAACCTGAGGTTGGTCTGCGTGGGCGAGGGGGAAGAAGAAGCAGAATTGAAGAATCTTTGCCACGCTTTCGCCCTCGAGAGCCACGTGAAGTGGATGGGACATCAGTCGAATATTCCCGAGTGGCTCGCGGCCGCCGACATCAACGTACTGCCCACTCACTATGAAGGCCTTCCCCTGACAATTCTGGAAGCGATGGCCGCCGGTTTGCCGACCGTGGCTTCCGCTGTTGGAGGAATTCCCGACGCAATTGAGAGCGGAGTCAGCGGACTGCTCGTTCCACCGGGAGAGCCGGGAGCGCTGGCGTCGGCGCTTTCCACATTGATCAGAAGCGCGGCGACACGAGCGCGAATGGCCGATGCCGCACGAGCGCGCGTGACTTTGCACTTTGATCTGAGCCAGCAGGTCCGCAACACAGAAAACATGTACCTGGAATTGTGCCGCGCGCTGAGCGCACCGCGCGCCATCCGGACGCCCTCCCCCCAATCTTCCGAAGCAGAAAAGGCAGCCATTCCGGCCACGGTTGATTGATCCGTTTCCGGAACCTGCCTCTCAAAACTTCACCCCGCAAGCGAGGAACCTATGTTGAATGAATGGCAAGTCGTACCACGAGACCCCATTACAGATGATGAGGACATCGAACGTCTCTATGAGCTAACCGAGGGGCAGGACGTCCACGAGTTGGCGGATCCCCAGGCATCGCCGGAGGGTTGCCAGTTAGCAACAGGCTGGAAGAAACAAGCAGGCCGGGTCACGACGAACTTTTATCCAGACTTGAGAAAGCCGGCTTAACCGCTCATTCCTCAGTCAACTGCAATGCAGTTAAACGCTTTTATTCTCGCCATCAAGATTCAGAGAACCGCAAGGCAGCTTTCATAAGATATGACGCGTAGCATCTTGTCGAATTGGTTCGGATTGGTCGTGCTCGCGGCCAGCAACATTTTGCTGACGCCGCTCATGATCCACCACCTCGGTGCGGTCGATTACGGCATTTGGGTGCTGGCCGGATCCGTTCTCGACTATTACGGCTTGCTCGATCTCGGAATGCGCTCTGCCATGTTCCGTTACGTGGCAATGTTCCGCGGGGGAGACGCCCGCCAGGAGATCGACCGCACGTTCTCGTCCGCGCTGTTTCTGGTGACGGTTACCGCGATCCTGATCTGCGGTCTGTCCGTTGGAGTTTCGATGTTCGTGCCGCGCTTCCTCGGCGCGAGCAGCACCTCGCCAAAAACGATGGGGACCTTGCTGCTGTTGCTAGGCCTGAGCGTGGCGGTAATGTTCCCGACGAGAATGCTCGCCACTTACATCTCGGCATACCATCGCTGGGATCTTTATAACGCCGCCGGAACTCTGGCGATGATCATCCGTGCGATAGGAATCGTTGTAGCGCTGAAGTTGGGATACGGAATTCTCACGATTGCGGCGGTCACGCTCGTCGTCTCCCTGCTCTCGCTCGGACAACACGTTTTCTTCCTGTACATGGCGGACCCGCTCGCCCATTGCGACGTACGCTTGATCAGCGGCCGCCGCATCCGCGAACTGTTCAGTTTCAGCATGCGCTCGCTGCTGGTTTCCGTTGGCGACTACCTGCGCTTTTACTCCGATTCAGCGGTGATCGCGTCAGTCTTGAACGTGGCTTTGGTCACGCCTTTCAATGTTGCGACGCGGTTGATCGAGGCCTTCAAGTCAATCGTTATTGCCGCCGGCGGTCCCGTGCTGGGCACCATGACCGAGCTCGACGGTGCACGTCGCCAGAAAGACTTGCAGGAGTTGCTGCTGCGCTCCACGAGGCTGCTGGGGCTTCTCTCAGTGCTGGGCGGAGTGCTGCTTCTGGTCGATGGACGTCCGCTACTGCATCTTTGGGTGGGAAACGAGCTGTTGTCGGCGTATCCGCTCGTCGCTGCTTTGGCTTTCGCTTACATGATTAATCTCGTGCAGCATCCGACACTGCTGGTTGTGATCGCGAAGGGCCAGCACGGACCGCTGGGCTGGTGGACGATCGCCGAGGGAGTGGTTAACATCGGCCTCAGCGTGCTGTGGGGAAAGACTCATGGCCTACTGGGCGTCGCCATGGGGACCATCGTTCCCATGCTAGTGGTGAAGCTGATTATCCAGCCGTATTACGCACTGAAGGCCGCGGAACTGAGCCTCTGGGAATACTGCCGAAAAGGGCTTGGAGTGCCGGTACTCGTCGGCATCCTCTTCTTCCTCTTGTCGGGCAGGATCACCGTGAACACCGACACCACGCTTTCTATGTTCGCCGTCACCGTCGGGGTACAGTTGCTGATCTTCGTGGCCAGCACATGGTTCTTTGGACTGACCCGCGAAGAACGCGATTGGTTGCGGAAGTATGCGCGGCGCCACTGTGGGCGACTGGGCCTGCGCGGATCGTCTGACCTGAACTCTCCCAGTGCGGAACCCGATATTCGCTGATTGCGGTCCTGCCTTACGCCGATTTGCACGACTACTTTTCCGGAGGAACGATGGAACTGGTAGAAACTCCAGCCCTTACGTCTGGAAGGCCTCAGGGCCCGACAGCGCTGAAGATCTCGGTGATCATCCCGACCAAGAACCGGGCGGAGGATTTGCGGTGCGCGCTGGTCAGCTTGCTGCAACAGACCCGCCGGCCTGACGAGATCATCATCGTGGATCAAGGTACGACGCCGGCACTGGACGCTACCGGTTTTCCGATCTACATCAATCACATCTACGCACCACAAGTTTCAGGGGCGGCCGTCGCTCGGAACGTAGCAATGGACGCGGCAACCGGCGACATCTGGGTATTCCTGGACGATGACGAGATCGCAGAACCCGAATACATCGAAGAACTGTTGGCCGCTTATTCGCCCGAGGTTGCGGGAGTTTCAGGGGTGGTCACGAATTATTCCGTTCCTCCGCTGTCACGTCGAATCTTTGAAACCGTGTTTGTGAATGGGCCCTTCCATGACGACCGGCAGCCCATCTACTGGCACGCCGAAGAGATGCGGAAGCAGGGACCGCAGAAGGTACGGCAGTTCGGCTGCGGTGTCATGAGTTTCCGCGCCGACGTGATCCGTCAGCTGCGCTTCGATCCGAAGCTGACCGGCTGTTCACTCGCGGAAGATATCGACTTCTGCGCCCGGCTACCGCATGGATCCGTACTGCTCATGGCGCCCAAGGCGCGGCTCTTTCACAATCGCACCGCGGTAGGCCGGGCACCCGCACATTGGCTGGATAGCCATGCTCAATCGAGCGCCTATATGAGGTCGCGGAACTGGAATCGCGGTTTGTCGGATTTCTTGTGCTTTGCCTGGTTGCAGGTCGGATATGCGGTGATGGCCACGATCGGGTCCGTGAGACGGAAATCGCTCGAACCCTTCCGTGCCTGGAGAGAGGGTGCCGCGCGTGGCCGGAACTTCGGATCCCGCAACTTCACCATATCTCCGATGACACCCGAGATGGTGACCTCGAAATGACGAGCACACTTGAATCGACGCCGACCGGGAGTGAATTGAAGTTGCCGGTACCCAGCGAAATGCTGGCCGCAAAGCAATTCATTGTCGACGAAGGAACCCGCCTCTGCGCGGCTGCATGCGGGAATCGCGCCCGCGCCGTCGTGCTTACCGGCAGCATGTCTCGTGGCGAAACAACGCTGAAGAGAGACGGCGGAGGTTGGCGGGTGCTCGGGGACGCGACATTTCTCGTTGTCTTTGATGTATCTGTCCCATTTCATACCAGTAATGTGGAACGAGCCATCGAACAGAGGCTCGCGGACGCTGGCATTGAGTGCAAGGTCGTAGTCGTCATGATGACGACCGATCAGTTACGCAAGATGCATCCGCACATTTACGCGTACGAGTTGCGCGAGCGCGGGGTTGCTCTGTGGGGAGATAAAGAGATTCTCCAACAGCTCCCAGCATTTCGTGCTGCCGACATTCCGACCGAAGACGGTTGGTGGCTGCTGTGCAACCGCATGATCGAACAGCTTGAATCGGCGGCACGCACGGCCGCGGTAGATGACACCTCCACTGCGGTGCAGTATCGAATTGCAAAACTGTATCTGGCCATGGCGGCTTGCTACCTGCTGGCTGTCGGCCGCTACGAACCAAGCTACCGGGATCGGGCTGCTCGACTTCGCGAACTCAGCGAGACGAATGAGATCGCGTGCCCAATTCCGCTCGCCAGATTCTCGGAAGTTGTTTCGCTGTGCACAGAGTTGAAGCTGTCCGGGGAAAGTCCGGCTGCATCCTCCCAATTTCCCCGTTGGCCAGATGCAGTCCTCGACGCTCAGGCCGTATGGGCCTGGGTGCTGGTGCAGATTGTCGGGCTGGACTCGAAGTGCGGCCGAGGCGAGTTGATGGCTGCCCTCGCGGCCAGGCAATCGCTTCTGGCGAGGGGAAAGGGCTGGTTGCGCGCCGGGTTAGTGCGCCGCTCTGAACTCTTGCAATATTGGCGGCGTTGGGCACGGCTGGCCTTGACGGCCTCACCGCGATACCTGGTTTATGGGGCGGCAAGCGAATTATTCTTTTCCGCATCAGCGCCCGACGCAGTTCCCTCAGCGGAACTGGCCGCTATCGCAGCAAAACTTCCTTTGACTTCCCCGGACGGGAAGCAGCCGCTGTGCTGGCGCGATGTCGCCGGGACGGTCGCATATAACTTCCGCGTCCTGCTCGAATCCAATCGTTCATAAGAGGATCGCAATCCATGGCTATGGAAGAAATCAAGTATCACCTCCGCGAAGCCGCATGGCGGACGAAAAAGCTTTCGCGTTCCGTGCTCGCAGCCCTCAGCCAGCGCACGAAACCAGCTGCGGAAGATTCTTGCTCTGACCCTACGATCGGGTACAGCTATCAGCGGCTGGCGCCGGCGCGCGATCGGCTTCTGCTGCGGGACTTCGAACCGCAGAGCCCGGTTCGGGTGCCAGCAACGGAAGTTCTGCAGGCCCGCTTTCCCGTCATTGACGTCCATTGCCATCTTAACGATGGCATCGTCATGCAACGTCGCGTCAATCCGAATCAGTTTCTCCGCGTGATGGACGAAGTCAACGTGAAGTCCGCTATCAATCTGACCGGAGGTTGGGGCGAGAAGCTCAATGGGTCGCTGCGTGAGCTGGCGAACTCATATCCTGGCCGATTCTACGTCTTCTGCCAGATCGATTATTCCCGCATTGACGACTCGAGTTACCTGGTTGAGACCATCGATCAAGCGCACGCTGCGGGCGCGAAGGGCGTCAAGGTACTCAAAGACCTCGGACTTACCGTGCGGGACAAGAGCGGTAAGGTGGTACGCATCGACGACCCAAGGCTGGATTGCGTTTGGGAGCGCGCGGGGAAACTCGGACTACCGGTGGGAATTCACACGGCCGATCCGGATGCCTTCTTCGCCCGTGTCGACCGCCATAACGAGCGCTACCAGGAGCTGATCGTCCACCCCGATTGGAGCTATTTCGGCAAAGGATTTCCCAGCAAGAAAGAATTGCTCGCACAACGCAACGCGGTTTTTGCCAAGCATTCGGGCACCCGTTTCTGGGGCTTGCACATGGCCAATCATCCGGAAGATCTGGATGAGGTCACCGAATGGATGGAGAGATATCCCAATCTGTCAGTCGAACTTGGCGGACGCATTGCAGAACTGGGGCGCCAACCGCGGCGCGCCAGCCAATTCCTGCGGCGATTCCAGCGGCGGGTCATGTTCGGAATGGATACGAAGCTGACCGTCGAAGCATACCGCACGTATTTCAGGTTCCTGGAGACCGACGACGAGTGCTTCGAATATCCCGGATACCCGTGGCAGGGCGCGTGGAAGATCTATGGACTTGCGCTGCCGCAAGATGTTCTGCGCGATCTCTATCACGATAACGCCGCGCGCGAACTGGGCCTGCCCACTCTCGACGCCACTCCGGAATTCACGTCGGAACTCACACTGGCCTGAACCTGACGGAATTTAAAGCACCGCAACGAAGTGAACAAAGACATGACTGACAAAGCAAAGCGCACAACTCGCAATCGCCGTATTTCTCTCTGCATTCTGATCGACGCCCTGGGATGGAAAATCCTGGAGGATCAGAATTTTCTTCAGGATGTGCTGCCATACCGGCAGCCGCTGCGCACGGTTCTTGGATTCAGCTCGGGCGCCATTCCCAGCCTGTTGACCGGTAAGACTCCCAGCGAGCATGGCCACTGGAATCTTTTCTACTACGATCCAGCCAACTCCCCTTTCGCGTGGCTGAAGGGACTTCGTCGCTTTCCCGAGGCTCTGGTGAACCATCGCGTCTCGCAGAAACTGATCAAGGAAGCCGGGAAGCGCTTCTTCCACATGGGGTCACAGTTCGAGTGTTACGTGAAACCAACGCTGATGCCTTACTTCAACTGGGTCGAGCGCAGTTGCATTTACGAGCCGGGCGGCGTCTCTGGCGCACCCACTATTTTTGACAAGCTGGTGGAATCCGGCACTCCTTATAAGGCCTATTCCTACCACCATTGGAACGACAACGAGATTCTCGACTTAGCACAGTCCGATATGGAACAGAGCGACGCCGAATTTTTCTTTGTGTATCTGTGCGAGCTCGACGCCGAACTTCACGCTTTCTGGGCTCATCCGGAGCGGCTGAAGTCGATGCTCGATCAGTACGAGACGAAGCTGCGGAAGCTTTGCCAGACGGCTCTGCGCCTGGACCCGGAGGCGTCGATTGCAATCTGCTCCGATCACGGGATGGCGCCGGTAACGGACCGCTATGACCTCATGAAAGATGTGGACGCTCTCGGCTGGAAGATGCCGGACGACTATCTCGTGGTCTACGACTCAACCATGGCGCGTTTCTGGTTCTTCAACGATGAGGCGCGCGCCAGCATCACGAACTGCCTGGGCAATGAGACTTGCGGGCGCATGCTGGATGACACGGAACTGAAGGAGCTGGGCGTTTACTTCCCCGACCGCCGTTTCGGCGAGACGATTTTCCTCCTCAACAGCGGATACATGTTCTACCGCAGCGACTTTCACTCAGGAAACTGGCTGCCTACGGGCATGCACGGCTACCATCCGGACGATCCTTACTCCGACGCCGTGTTCCTGAGCAATCGTGCCCCTGCCCTCCCCATGAAAACGATTCGCGACATTCACGAATACATGGAATTGAGCACCGGGCTACGCACTCTGAATCCAGCTCGCTAACGACGCAACCTTGCTAATGATCGGTTCATCCGCCGCTCAGCCGGCGTAGGAGCCGCTTCCAGCATACCCGATTGCCGAGAGAAACCGTTTCCACCCTATGACCACGACCGTTAAACCACCCAGTAGACTCACGAGCGTTCATGCCGCCGAGTTTGTAACCAGAGAGATACAGGTTCGCACCTGCCGCGAGGAAGATCGGGAGCGCTGGGAAGAATTCGTGTCAAACCACTCCGAGTGCACGAGCTATCACCGTTGGTCCTGGAAGAACGTGTTTCAGGAAGTATTCCAATGGCCAGCCCATTACCTGATCGCCGAAGAGAGCGGCAAGGTGCGGGGAATCCTCCCACTCATCCGGCAAAAGTGCCTTCTGCGCACTTATCTTTCGTCCATGCCGCACCTTAACGGCGGGGGCATCGTTGCAGACGCACCCGAGATCGAGAAACTGCTTTTCGCCTCTGCCGTGGATGCCGCACGTGAGATGAAAGCTGCATATCTGGAGATGCGTCACCTTACCTGGCACGACCTGCCGCTGGAGCCGCGCAACGACAAAGTAGGTGCGATTCTGCCCATCGAAGGGGACGAGGAAGGACGTTTCCGACGCCTGGACAAGAAAACGCGCAACCTGGTGCGGAAGTCGCTCACGTTCGGATTGACGGCACATTTTGGCCGCACGGACTTGCTCGATGACTTTTACTCTATTTACCAGCGCAACATGCGCGACTTAGGTTCACCTTCTTACGCGCGAAGCTTTTTCGCCGAGATCCTGGCCCAGTTTCCAGACGACGCAAGTATTTGCGTTGTGCGCCTTGGCGGCGAACCGGTGGCGGCCGGGTTTCTGATCGGCTTCCGTGAAACTGTCGAGGTTGCCTGGGCGTCCTCTAACCGCAAATTCCTCCACCTCAAACCCAACATGTTTCTTTACTGGAACATTCTGGCGTTTGCTGCTCAGCAGAAGTACGAATTCCTGGACTTCGGCCGTTCTGGCCAAGGTTCGGGCACTTACGAGTTCAAGATGCGCTGGGGAGCGGTCCCTTCTCAGCTGCATTGGGGCTATTGGCACCGTGAGCAAACGAAGGTCGCGGGATCGCGTTCGGAGGGAATGCAACTCGCGAGGGAGATCTGGCGGCGGCTACCGATCGGCCTTACCAAAGCCCTTGGCCCCTCTTTAATCCGACATATTCCTGGAGTGTAAAGCGTTTCCATGCATCGATCTGAACACTGCATTTTTTCAGTGGACGTTGAGGACTGGTTTCATATCCTCGACGTTCCGAACGCGCCCGACATTGCCCGTTGGTCGAGTCTGCCTTCGAGAGTAGAAGCGAATTTCGAACGGCTGCTTGACATGTTCAGCGAAGCGGACAGGCAAGTTACCTGCTTCTTCGTGGGATGGATTGCGGAGCGCTTTCCGCACCTGGTTCGCGAAGCCGCAGCCCGTGGCCATGAGATCGCTTCTCATGGCTATGCTCACCGCCTGGCATACAGCATGACGCAAGAAGAGTTCCGTGCCGACGCCATGCGCTCTCGTCTTCTGCTGGAAGACATCAGCGGAGGGCGAGTGGCGGGTTATCGCGCCCCCGGCTTCTCCTCGACCGCGGCGATTACGTGGTTTTTTGCCGAGCTCCGCGAGGCCGGCTATCTCTACGATTCGTCCATCTTTCCCGCTCGGCATGGGCATGGAGGCAGTCCCGACAGCCCCGCTCGTCCGCACCTACTCGAAAATGAAGCGCTGATCGAGTTACCCGCGAGCATCGCCGACGTCGGACCGCTACGGATGTCCTTTTTCGGCGGTGGCTATTTGCGATTGTTTCCGTACAGCGTGATTCGTCACATGGGCAGGCGGCTCATGGCGAACGGTGATCCACTGATCTTCTACATACACCCCCGAGAGATCGATCCCCAGCACCCGCGGATCTCGATGCCACTTCATCGGCGGTTCAAGTGTTACGTTAACCTGCAAACGACGGAGCAAAAAGTCCGTCGCATCTTGCGGGACTTCCCCGTCACAACGTGTCGCAATTTCCTGTTCGGTCCTGATGTCGAACAGATTGAGACGACAGCTCTCAGCACACTTCTTCGCGTGGAGCTTTCGGCCCGTCTCGGTATGAATGCAATGCGTCCTGCAGTGTTGAGACAAAGTTCGCGCGTGGCGTAGCGCTTCCGTCCCCGCCATGTCGAAGAAATGAGAGAGATCCATTTACGCGACCGTTCCGGCACCTGCGGCTGGGATGCGGACGTGAATGAACACGGCCCACTTTTTAAGACCGCTGCGCGGATCGTCCCGAGCGACTGAAGTTCTTCGGGGCGAGAAGCAGCAGCAAAGCAATCGAAAGTTCAAATCCAATTCAATTTCTGATTCTCAGTTCCTGGGGCCGGCGTATCCACGCTGTGCCGCGAGATCTGCGCATAAATTAAAGGAGCCTTGCATGAAGACGTCATGGGCAGTTGCCCTTTGTTTGGCGATGTTGACCTTCGCCGCCCATTCATACTCACAAACCCAGCTTGTCAGTGATTCCTTCAGTTCGGGGAATAATGGGAGCTATTTAGGTCAGAACTGGACAGGCTGCGGGTACAACAACGGTGCCTACACAGAACTGGTCTATCAAAACGACCAGGCGGGCGGTTCTGGCTACTGGGGCCAGGATTGCTCGTTGTATACAGGATACGGGCCGTTTCCTGCCGACCAGTACGCTTCAGCGACAATCGTCGCAGCGACACCCTCGAGCAGTCCCGAAGTGTCGATTCAGCTTCGCGGCAACTCCACGCCGTCCACGCCCGAGGCCTACATTGCCTGCGGCTGGGACGCGCAAGACTTCCCTGCCGACTACCATTACCGCATTTGGAGCCTGGCCCAGAATCCTCCCACGGGCGGGCCGACCAGCCTCTATTTGAGTTCGCTGACTCCCGCGACCAACGATGTCGTGTTGTGCCAGGTGCTCGGCGATACCGTCACCATGCAGGTCAACGGGACGACGTTGGCGACGGTGACCGACACTTCCGGCCTCGCGGCTGGATATCCCGGGCTTTACTACGTCGATCCGAATGGCAGCGGCCCTTCGAGCACGGACGTGATGTTCGCGAACTTCGTCGCGGGCAGCGGACCACCGCTCGTTTCTCTCGCAATCAATCCGAACTCGGCTTCGGTGGTTGCCGGTTCCTTCGTTCAGTTCTCGGGACAAGCCGTTTATTCGGACGGAACCACATCGAGTCTGAATAGCTGGTCCTCATCCGCTCCGTCGGTGGCCTCAGTCGACATCACCGGTTCGGCCTTCGCATCTTCCGCCGGGACTACTACGATCACCGGCTCGGCGGGTTCTGACAGCGGCACGGCGGCGCTATCGGTTCAGGCGCCGCAGGGTTACAACCCCCTGGTTCATGACAGTTTCCTCGGAACCGGCGGTGGCTACCTCGGATCGAACTGGGTTGGGTGCGGTTACAGCGGCGGTGCGTATAGCCAACTGGTCTATCAGAACAACGCTGCGGGCGGGTCAGGGTATTACTCCCAGAACTGCTCGATGTATACAGGCTACGGACCGTTTCCAAGCGACCAATATGCCACTGCGGTCGTGGTAGCGCCGACGCCCTCCAGCACTACGGAAGCGGCGGTTCAGCTCCGCGGCAACGCAACTCCCTCGAGCCCTGAGTCGTATATCGCCTGCGGCTGGGATGCCCAGGATTTTCCAACGGACAATCACTACCGGATCTGGAGCCTGCCTCCGAATCCTGCCAGTGGCGGCCCGACCAGCCTTTATCTCAGCTCGGTAACACCAGCTGTCAACGATGTGATCTGGTGCCAGGTCCTGGGATCGGAAGTCACGATGCAGGTTAACGGAACCACGATCGCAACGGTGAGCGATACTTCCGGGATCACCACGGGCTACCCTGGACTTTATTACATCGATTTGAACGGGGACGCTCCCCCGGTCACAGATGTGATATTCGACAACTTCGTGGCCGGACAGATCACAGGCCCAGTGATCGCCTCAATCGCCCTTAACCCGGCCTCCGCTTCAGTCCTGACGGGTTCCTCCGTGCAGTTCAGCGCTACGGGAACCTATACCGACGGAAGCGTGTCGAACGTGACGAGTCTCGTTACCTGGTCGTCATCTAACAACGCGGTGGCTACTGTAAGTTCCGCCGGCCTGGCTTACGCGGCAGGTCCAGGAACAGCGGCTATCACGGCAGCGTCAGGAATGGCTACCAGCAAGGCAAACATGACCGTCACAGCGCCTATCACTCCCACTGTGACATTCACCGGAGCACCATCGAGCGCCCCGATGAACAGCAGCTTCACCGTGACGGCGACAACCAATTCAGCGGTTATGCCGACGATTTCCGGTACGGCGGGAGTATGCTCGGTCGGTTCCGTAAGCGGAACGCCGACAAACGCTCATGCCCTGGTAACGATGCTGGTCGGATCTGGTACCTGCGTCACGAGCGCGAGTTGGCCGGCAACGACGCAGTATGCCGCCGCTGGCCCGGTCACTCAGACGACCGCCGCTGCGAACATTGCGGCGACCGTCACCTTCACGGGTGCGCCGTCGAGCTCTGTATACAACTCGTCGTTCACCGTGAAAGCTACCACCAACGCTTCAACCATGCCGCAGATTGCGGGAACACCGAATGTTTGCACGGTGGGTGCGGTCTCAGGGACGCCTGCAAACTCGAGTGCTTCGGTAACGATGATCAGTGGAACCGGCACCTGCGGCCTCACGGCGACTTGGGCGGCCGACGCCAACTACTCGGCTCCGGCTCCTAAGACGCAGAACACGACGGCCACCAAAGCCACGAGCACTATCTCGATTACCGGCAACTCTCCCAGCCCGTCTACTCTGCAACAGCCGGTAACGTTCAGCTTTAAGGCAACCGGAACCGGGGTTGGCCCAACTGGGTCAGTAACGGTCACGGCCAACACCAGAGAAAGCTGCACGAGTGCTCTTTCCTCTCTGGCTGGTTCATGCTCGATTGCGTTTACAAGCTCGGGCTCGCGCACCGTGGCGGCCCGGTATGCCGGAGATAACAACTTCAACGCCAGCACGTCGGGAAATGTGTCGCAGAGCGTCAACGCCCCATCAGTCTCTCTGAGTTCGTCCAGCATCAACTACGGAACCGTGACGCGCGGGAGCAACTCGACCAAGTCGGTCTCAGTGACCAACTTTGGAACCGGTGCTCTCATTAACCTGTCATGGAGCATCACCGGAGCCAATGCGAACGAGTTCAAAGTATCGAGCGCTACGTGCACGCCGCCGGCAACACTGGCTTTCCTAGGAAGCTGCAGCGTCAGCATCACTTTCACCCCCAACGCAACTGGAACGCAATCTGCAACTCTGAGATTTGCGGATAACGCTTCCAATAGCCCGCAGTCCGTCTCCCTCACTGGCTCCGGAAGATAGGAACTGCGGCTGTGCTGTAAACGAAGCGGGAGGGAACACTCTTCCCTCCCCATTTTTTCGCTTACGAAACGTCCCTCTCCCGCTGCGAACCAAAACTTAAGCCACGCGAATCGTCTGCTGCGTTTGAGCCGTCCGCGCCGCCTACGAAGCTGGGCTATTGGTTCCAAGGATTCTCTAATCAGAACGGAGGTTCTCCCGTGGAACTTGCGAGTTCTTTTGTGAGTAGGGCGGTTTCGGCGCCTCCTCGCGTTCACATCATCGCGGTAGCGGGGCCTACCTGCGCGGGGAAAACAAAGCTGGCCACGGAGCTATCCCGGGAGTTGGCGAGCCCCATGCTGCTGCTGGACAGCTACTACCGTGATCTGAGTGCGCTGTCACCAGCCGAACGGGCCCGCGTCAATTTCGATGCTCCGGAGTCGCTCGATCATGAATTGCTCATCGAACAGGTTCAGGCCCTGAGCCGGGGCGAAAGTATCACGAGGCCGTGCTATGACTTCAGCACACACACCCGTGTTCCCGGCGGCGAAAACCTCACGGCAAGCGATTTTCTGATCGTCGAGGGCCTGTTTGCCCTCTACTGGCCTGAACTGCGAGAGTTGTCCCGCACAAAGATTTTCGTCAACGCGCCTGACAACGTCTGCCTGGGTCGGCGTAAGACGCGCGATGTTGCGGAACGAGGACGGACGGTCGACTCCGTTGTGCTCCAATTTCGGGAAACCGTTCAGCCGATGGCAACGCGCTATGTGCGCCCTACCTCGCGCTACGCGGATCTCGTCCTCTCGGGCGAGCAGATGCTGTCGGCGTCGGTCAATGAAGTTCTCGCGCACATCCGGCGTGACTTCATGTCGAAGGTGGCTATGCCGGAAATCGCTGAGAACAGGACTCTCGCTCTTCGCTAGCTCCACGCCTTTCGTTCCCGACGAAATGCGAGGGCTGGCGATTTTTCGGATGCTCGGAATCACCCAGGGGTGCACCAACGATCGTTCCATTTTGGGCAATAGTACATTACGAAGGTTGCACTACCGTGTCAGATGGCGGCTTCAACCTCTGCTAGGCTGATCCTGGAACACAATTCAAGAACGGGAAAACGAAGATGTCAGCCCAGCCCTCCCCCCGCCATCTTTCCTCCAGGATCTCGCTCGGGATTGCTCTGGTCAGCGTGCTTTTTTCATACGCGACTGCCCAGTCGACTCTGACGACCTCCGACTCCACGCTCAATACCGGGACTTCTACCTCGACCAGTTATTCCGCGCCCGGTTCAGACGGCCTCAACGGAGTCGTTGACCTGGCAACCAACAGTTCGGTGAACCTGTGGCTGATGTACGACGATCCATGGGGTGTCCTCAGCGGCAGCGGATCGATCAAGCAGACCTATAACGGCAGCGGATCGATCACTACGACAGTCAATTTGAGCGGGCTGCCCGGGGGCGGAGTCGATGGCTCCCCCTTTATTCTTTATGGGTGCGATCCTTTCAGCGATTGTTACAACGGGCAGCCGCCGCAATTTCCGAAAAAGCTGTCGGACATGTCGTCGCTGGTCGTAGACCTTTCTTTTTCATTTGCGGGCACCGTCACTGGCAATCGGGATATCGATCTGCTGTATGACGAGTGGGTGTGCAATTCGAGCCACCCCACGGACAGCTCCCAGTGCCTCGAAGTCGAGATCCTGCCTTACTACAGCTTCGTAGATTTCGGCGGCGGGACCTTTGTGAAAACGATTGCGGAACCGGTGACACTCAACGGACAGTCCACCACATTCAGCTTCGACGAGTATGTAGGCGGCACGAATGTGCTTTTCTATCCGCATTCCATGCCCGGCCTGTCTTCGGGAGAACTGCGCTTTAATATCCTGGACCTGCTGAATGCCGGCGTCTCTGCCTTTGGCAACAGCACATACCAATACGTTTCCGGAATCGACGTGGGAACAGAATTCGGGGCGAGCTCTTCGCAATCATATTCTCTGACGTTCACCAAGCTGGATATTGAACAGACCACGTCGGGAGGCCCTGCGCCTCCCACGAACCTCACCGCTGTCGTCCAGTAAGCGGTCCCGTCGAAAACCTTTCTTTAAGAGATGTTCCTCCCTTGGGGCATCTCTCCTCCCGCTCTTCCGGAACGTTCCTTCTTTTCCTTCCTTCCATTTCCTTTTCGTTGGGCCAATCCGTTCTTTGACAGTCTCACCCGCGTAACGTCCAGTTCCCAGAACAGAATTGTCCCGCGAGGGCGTCTCGTAGGTGGGTGGGCTCCGCGAGTATCCAAGTTATAGATCGGCGATGCCGCATGGGCAGGATCTAACGCCGGCCATGCATCGCAAATCTTATGGGGCGGGAATCTGCACGTTGGAGACTACGTTCGAGTATCCGCTCTCCTGGCTGCTCGAATCGACGGCCGTTGTGGCATAGCAATAGGAGGTGCCGTCTGTAACTGCATTGTCGCTATAGAGGGTCGTGGTGTTCAGGGTGGAATTAATCTTCGCAAACGATCCGCATGTGGAGCTGACGTAGGTCGAGCGGTAGATGTTATAACCCGAAATGTTTGAAGATGTGCTGGCACTCCATGAGAGGTTCACGGTGTGGGTCGGCGCCGGAGTACCCGTACCGGTCAATGTCTCGGTAGTCGTGCTGGGTTGTGCGTTACTCGTGAATGTCAGTGTCGCACTGGCCGTAGCGGCGGTTTGTGGGCTGAATGTTACCGAGAACGATGTACTCTGCCCCGCGGGAATCGTAATGGGCAGTGACAAGCCTCCCACACTAAATGCGGAGTTGTTGGTGCTAGCTCCGGTCACAGTCACATTTGCTCCGCTGGCCGAAAGAGTCCCGTTTGCCTTTCCGCTCGTTCCGACCACGACGTTTCCGATCGCGAGCGTTCCCGGGGACGCGCTCAACTGGCCTATAGCCGCGGCACCGGTAGCGGTCAAAGGAATGCTTAAGTTCGGATTTGAGGCGTTCGACGAGAGGGTGACGCTGCCGCTCGCTCCGCCCGCTGACTTGGGAGCAAATACGACACTAAAGCTCGTGCTCTGGCCTGAGCTCAGGGTTAGGGGTGGAGAGATACCATTCAGGCTGAATCCAGATCCGCTAATTCCCGCCTGAGAGATCGTGACACTTGTGCCACCGTTGTTCGTAACAGTCTCTGACAAAGTCTCACTGCTGCCTACTGTCACACTTCCAAATGCGAGGCTCGTCGGGTTTCCACCCAGGGAGCCCGCCGATACTCCCGTGCCAGCCACTGGAATCTTGAGCGTAGAATTGGTGGCATTCGATGTGACCGTGACGCTGCCGCTAATGGCCCCGGCCGATTGCGGATCGAACGATACGGTGAATGTTGCGCTCTTGCCGCCGCCCAAGGTGACGGGCGGAGTAATACCGCTCAACGAAAGTCCCGCGCCGGAAACCGCTGCGCTCGAAATCGTCACGCTGGTCCCGCCAGTATTCGTCACTGTCTCCGATAAGTTCTGATTGGTCCCAACGGTGACGCTACCGAAGGCCAGGCTCGTTGGATTCGAGCCCAGAGCACCCGCAGTTACTCCGGTGCCCGTGACCGCCATTGCCAAATTCGAATTCGAAGCGTCCGAAGCGATGGTGACCGTTCCGCTGGCATTCCCTGCGGACTGCGGAGCAAAGCTCAAGGTGAAGCTGGTGCTCTGCTGCGAGTTCAAGGTTAACGGCGGAGTGATTCCAGTGATTTGAAAACCGGCGCCCGAAACCGAGGCGCTGGAAATATTCACGACTGACCCGCCGGAATTGGTCAGAGTTATGGTCTGGCTCTGGCTGCTCCCGACGGGAACGCTTCCGAACGCCTCACTCGCGGGGTTCAGTGCGAGTTGGCCGCCCGATGTTCCGGTTCCTGCAAGAGAGAGTGTAGCGGCCGCATTTGATGCGTCGCTGTTGACGGTAACGTTCCCCGAAAAACTGCCCGCGGCATTGGGCGAAAACATCACGTTGAAGCTGGCGCTTTGGCCCGAAGAAATAGTCACTGGCAGAGTTGGAGCCGTCACAGAAAAGTACTTGCTGGAAACTGCGGCGCTACTAATCGTCACAGCCAACGGGCCTGAATTCGATGCACTGACAGAGAGAGTCTTATTAGCACCGACGGCAACGTCGCCAAAATTCAAATTCGCGGCGGCGAGAGACAACGTGGAAACCTGGTTCTGAGCTGGCCCGGACCCACTGCTACTGAGCCCCAAACAAGCGGTCATTCCTGCCAGGGCGGCGATGATCAGAAACAGAGCGCCTGCAGTGAGGATTCGGTCTTGAGGCGTCGGCGCTGAGAGTGTGCTTGCGGACATTTGGTCGTGCCATTTCCGCAAGGGGGCGAGGATCAGCCGACGTGGGGGATGGCGTCGGAGCCAGTTTGAGGCGGAATTCTATGAATGTATAGATTTCGGAGGTACTACGACGTTTTGAGCGAAAGGCCAGTGACGGCACCGCGCCCCAACCGCTGTTGAAAAATTCATCAGCAGCAGCTGAAAATGCGTCTTCGACACGCGTGGCTGTATCAAATCGCCACGTTTCTACAATCGACAAGCCTACAGAGGGAACAATTCGTCTTCTTTCTCATCTCGTTTGCGCTTGGCGATACGCCGTTCGAGGAAATCTCTGGCGAGTTCCTGCCCCCCTAATCCGAAGGCGATGGCCAGGGCAAGCATGAACGCCCCAAACGCCGCCCCAAAGGCGATAAGGAGGGTCCCCTCGGCGACACCCAAGACTTCGAAGGCCATCGACAAGGTAAAGATTGTGATAATCACGCGCACCGAGTAGCTCAACAGCCGCGAGGGGCGGAAATCGGCGTTGACTGCGGCCAGGAGCGCTGCGCGGGAGAAGAAGCTGGCCGCCAGCAGTCCAAAGAACAGAATCAGTAGCGCGACGAACAGCCTTGGCAGAAAGAGAAAGAATCGGGATGTGTACTCCTGCAGTCCCACGATGCCGAGGGCGCTGACACCCAGCAGCACGAATCCGACCCAGGCGACCCAGAAAACGAATCGGCTCAGCAACTCGCTCGACGAGGGTAGAGCGGCCTGCTTGAGCAGTTCGGTGGCTCCGGCACTCTCCGACAATTTCGAAAACTTCGTGAGTCGAAGGATATACCGGACCATGGATCGAAGGATGAACGCGATGACCCATCCAATAAAGACAACCACGAGCATGACGATGAGGCGGGGCAGGTAGTGCGCGAAAGCTCGGGCGATCTCCTGCAAGCCCTGCACCAGTTCGTTAACGATGATGTCTCGCATGGGCACCTCACTTATTGGGATTCCAGACCTCGAGCAGATAGGGCTTGTGGCGCTCGAACTCTTCACAAAGCGATTCGACGTTATTCTCGATCTCCTCGTCGGAAGCATCGCGATTTTCCAGCAAGAAGCTGAGCGCGCGGCCGCGGAATAAAGGGCCCAGCGCCTGGATGATGTGGTCTCGGTTGATGACGGAGCGGTGAAACGAAGAGGCGAATTCGAAAACCGTCCTGGCCCAGACATCGGCCGGATAACGGAACGCAGCCGCATCCATGGCGGCCATGCCTTGCACCTCAGTTAGAGTCCGCGCCGATAGGATCGACCGGAATACGGGCTCCAGCTCGGAAACACCGTGGGCAAACATTTCGTGCAGGCGCTTGCGGTTGATCTTGACGGGCTCCGCCACCATCTCGCACTGACCATCCACCGCGGGCACTGCCTGCGACGAGGAGATGGCGCTCCAGACCGGAAAATCAGTTTCGAGTGACGAGAACAGAGATCCGACCGTGCGCCGCAATGCGAACACCAGGTCGCGCGCGCTCCGGTGCGATTGCGCCTTCACTCCCAGGAAGGCCTCGCAAAACCGGTATTTTCCGGTAATCGCGGCCAGGCTCAGCCTGATTTCCGGCCCCACCCTTCCCCACTCTTCATGCCAGAAATCCTTGTTCAAAGCATCGGTGGCAAAACGCCCGGAGATGGCGAACTCCGAGGCAAACGGCTCATGAATGCGGTAGCCGTAAATGGTGCGCGTCATGGGATAAAGCAGGTTCCGGGTCAACAAACCTTCGAATTTCTGCCTGCGATAGATGGGGGAGACGAAATCAAAATTGTCGTTGTAGATCGGCCGGACAAGTTTTTGAATCCAATCGGGTTCGAGGGTCGCCTCTTCGGGAGAGACGACGACGCAGGCTTTGGCGCGAAGCAGGTCGGCCGCGGCGAGGATGGTGCGCAATGCAAGCCCAGGCTGCGGATTACGAGAATATTCCGTACTGATCGCGTGCAGGGTGCGAAGCGCGTAAACCTTCGAAGCGCTCCAAACGTCGTCAATGGAAGCGCCGGTGACCATTTCGGGAGTTCCGTCCTGCGAGCCGCCGTCGGCATTGATGATGACAGCGCGCTCGCGCGGAAAGCACTTCAGGATGCCGGTCTGAATCGCACGCGTCACCTGCTGGATGACCTTCGCGTTATTGTGGGTCGGCAGGCCGATCAGGATGTCGACCTCACCAACATTCATGAGCTGGCGTAGAAAGTCATCGCTTAAGAGGGTTTCTTCCGCCAATTCAGTCTCCCGGCAAGAAAATTCGGCCGATCGCTCGCAAAGTCATGTCCATGCTTGTTCCGCTTCAGATCCGGCGCAAGCGGAACCAATAGAACTGATAAGGACCTATGGTTAAAAGATAAGGGTGGTCGTTGATGCGCGGAAAAACATTTTTCCCGAACATCTCAATCAGAATATTCCCTTTGTACTGGCGAAGGTCCAATTCGACGGCCTGAGCCGCGCTGGACAGGTTATTCACGACCAGCACCCTCTCATTGCGCAGGCTACGGACGTAGGCAAGCACGCGGTGGTTGGCCGGATACAGGAATTCAATTGTTCCCGAGCCAAACACCGGCGTAGAGCGGCGCACCTGAAGAAGGTGTTTCATCCAGGAAAGCAGCGAGTGCTCGGTGCGCTTTTGCGACTGCACATTCACGGCAGGATAGCCGTAGACGGGGTTGAGAATCGGGGGCGAATACAAGCTCTCAGGGTCGGCCCCGGAGAATCCGCCGTTCCAGCCTCCGCTCCATTGCATCGGCGTGCGAACTCCGTTGCGATCGCCGAGGTATATGTTGTCGCCCATGCCGATCTCATCGCCGTAATAAATGATGGGAGTGCCGGGCAGCGACATCAGCATGCCATTCATCAGCTCGATACGGCGGCGGTCGTTGTCGAGTAGCGGCGCTAAGCGGCGCCGGATGCCGAGGTTCAGCCGCATCGATCTATCTTTGGCGTAGATGTCGTACATGTAGTCGCGTTCCATATCGGTGACCATTTCCAGCGTCAGCTCGTCATGGTTGCGCAGGAACAGGCACCACTGGCAGGAAGGCGGAATCGCGGGCGTCTGTTGCAGAATCTCGGTAATTGGCTTGCGGTCCTCCAGACGCAGTCCCATAAACATGCGCGGCATCAGTGGAAAATGGAACGCCATGTGAAATTCGTCGCCATCCCCGAAGTAAGGCCGCAGGTCCGCCGGCCACTGGTTCGCTTCTGCCAACAGCATCACTCCGGGAAACTGTTCATCGATCCGGCGCCGTAGCTCGCGGATAATGGCATGCGTTTCGGGCAGATTCTCGCAAGAAGTTCCCTCCCGCTCGATCAGATAGGGAACGGCATCCAGGCGAAAGCCATCGATTCCCATCTCCAGCCAGAACCGCATGACCCTCCACATCTCTTCAAGCACCGCAGGGTTGTCGTAGTTCAGGTCAGGCTGATGGCTGAAGAATCGATGCCAGTAATAGGCCTTGCTGACCGGATCCCAAGCCCAGTTCGACATTTCCGTATCCAGGAAAATGATCCGGGTCCCGCGATAGCGGGCATCCGTGTCGCTCCACACGTACCAGTCACGCTTGGGATTTTCCTGTGAACTGCGCGATTCGATGAACCATGGATGCTGATCGGAGGTATGGTTCAAAACCATCTCGATGATGACGCGGATGCCGCGGGCATGGGCGCTATCGAGAAAGGCCCGGAAGTCGTCCAAATTGCCATAACGCGAATGGACCGACGTGTAGTCGGAGATGTCATAGCCGTCATCGCGAAGGGGCGATGGGAAGAAAGGCATGAGCCAGATTGCGTTGACCCCGAGCTCTTGCACGTAGTCCAGCCGTTGTGTCAGGCCAGCGAAATCGCCGATTCCGTCGTTGTTCGAGTCGACAAAGGTTCGTACGTGGATCTGGTAGATAATCGCTTCCTTGTACCAGCCCGGTTCGCGATTTAGAGGCAAACGTTCTTTCCCTTTCGCAATTTGGCCCGGTCTATTCCGGGATCGGTTGGAGTAGGCAGGGCCAGGCTACGGATCTCATCGTCAAAAAGCTCCGTAGAGACGACAGGCCGCGAGATGCTTCCCCAGAAAAAATTACAAATCATCCGCAATCAGTTGATTGTAGCGCCAAACAGCAGCCACGGAATCAAGCGGAAAACGTATCTGATGCGGAGGGCACCGCTCCGGTAAAGGGGTCTAGTGGAGCGCCTGCTCGGTTCGTGCTTAAATAGTCGCCTTAGTAGCGGAAATCTCTTCAGTCGTATACGCGAAAATATGACGACCACCGGTCTTCCCTCTTCCCGCCGTCGATTTCTGAAAATTGCCGCCAACACCAGCGCCGCCACTGCGCTTTATCCGGCCCTGGGAGCGGCTCGATCCACGGCCCCGGAGCGGCCCTACACTTCAGTTCCAGAGATCCAGCCTTTTGAACTGGATGAGATCACGATCGCCGACTTGCAGGAGGGCATGAAGTCGGGCAGGTTTACCGCCCGATCGCTGGTGGAGAAGTACACTTCGCGGATTGAGGAAGTCGACAAGAACGGCCCGCACCTGAACAGCATCATCGAAATGAATCCCGATGCCACGGCGATCGCGGAGTCTCTCGACCGAGAGCGGCAAGAGAAAGGTCCCCGGGGACCGCTGCATGGCGTTCCCATAGTCATCAAAGATAATCTCGATACTGCGGACCGGATGATGACGACGGCGGGCTCGCTCGCGCTCGTGGGAGCGAAGCCGCCAAAAGATTCTTTTGTCGCCCAAAAGCTTCGCGCGGCCGGCGCCGTCCTTCTTGGAAAGACGAATCTGAGCGAGTGGGCCAACATTCGTTCCAGCCATTCGACCAGCGGATGGAGCGGGCGGGGCGGCCTGACGAAAAATCCCTACGCCCTCGACCGCAATCCTTGCGGATCGAGTTCCGGCACCGGAGCCGCCGTCTCCGGGAATCTGGTGGCAATCGGCATTGGCACTGAAACAGATGGGTCGATCGTGTGCCCTTCGTCGTCGAACGGGTTGGCCGGGATCAAGCCGACCGTTGGTCTGGTTAGCCGCGCTGGCATCATCCCGATCTCGCACAGCCAGGATGGAGCCGGGCCGATGTGCCGCACCATTCGAGACGCCGCCACCCTATTGGGGGCGCTGACCGGAGTAGATCCCGATGATCCAGCCACGGCCGCCAGCGCGGGCAAATCTCAGACGGATTACACGCGATATTGCGATCCCAAGGGCCTCAAAGGGGCCCGTATCGGGGTCGCGAGGAAATATTTCGGCTTCAGTGATGCCGTCGATGCCACCATGAACGAATCGTTGGAGGTCATGAAGAAGGAGGGCGCGGTCCTGGTCGATCCGGCCGATATTGAGACCTTGGGAAAATTTGATGACACCGAACTACTGGTCTTTATGTACGAACTGAAAGCCGATCTCAATGCCTACTTGGCTCGGCTCGGACCGGGCGCTCCCGTTCGTACTCTGAAGGAGATCATCGACTTCAATGAGCGTAACCACCAGAAGGAGATGCCGTATTTCGGGCAGGACTTATTCGTGAAGGCCGAAGCCAAAGGGCCGCTTACGGAGAAAGAGTACGTCGACGCATTAGCCAAGAATCACCAACTGGCCCGCACCGATGGAGTTGACGCCGTCATGGACAAATATCATCTGGATGCGTTGGTCGCGCCGACGGGCGGTCCGGCATGGCTCACGGATCTAATCAATGGGGACCACGTTGCCGGGGGCAGCTCGAACGCCGCCGCGGTCGCTGGTTATCCGAACATTAATGTAACTGCAGGTTTCGTTTCTGGCCTTCCCATCGGCATCTCATTTTTTGGACGCGCCTGGAGTGAACCTGTATTAATCCGGCTCGCTTACGCCTTTGAGCAGGCGACAAAGGCACGGCAGGCCCCCCGCTTTCTGCCCACGATCAAGCTCGACTAGAATATGAGGTGACCTCAGTGGTGGAGGCTATGACGCTAAAACGGTCGCTGGGCGTGCCAATCGGGCTAGCCGGAATCGTTCTGTTCTTTAGGCTGCTTTTGGGCGGGCCTGCCTACGCGCAGGTTCTGAATACCGATCTGGAAGTGCACGTCAGCGGCTTACCATCCCTGATGGCCAGGACCCACGAGCTCACCGACGTTCTCCCAACCTCCCTCGATACTATTCTGCACAACCGGAGTATCTGCTGCGGAAAAGACTCTGCACTGGAGGATAGCGTGGCCGGCGCGGATCCTTCGTCGCTTAAAGATGTGGCGGCAAAGCTGCAGGGGAGGCACTTACTAAGCGACGGCCGTCCAATACAGGTGACGGCGGAGTTCTGGCCCTCGAACGAGATCAATTCGGGCAGTGTAGTGGGCGCGCTGAACGGGCAGAATGCACTGCTTATGTCGTGGAACTCCCATCTCTACGTGGTTTACGGGGCCGTATACCAGTGGATCTGGTTCGGCGCCACTGACAGCGGCGCAGCCGAGACCAGCATCCATAAGTTCCTGTTGCTCGACACCCGTTACTCTGACAGCCGCAGACACGTGGAGTTTAACCGCCTGACCGACGATCTAAGCAAGGTTCAAGGAATGTTGCTTGTGCAAATCAGAACGCAATAAGCTGCAACAGTCTTCATTCTTTCTTCCTTTGAACAGCCTCATGTTAGGCTGTCCTCACCATAAATGAGGGGGTAGTAAATGAACAACCTGAGTAAGGTAGTCACTTCCTTACGAGTCGAGCACTCCCGTCTCGAAAGAGAGCTCGAACGGGTAGGGAAGGCGCTGGACGCACTCGGTCAAGCCGGAGGGACCAAGTTCAAGAGAGCCAAGCGGTTCTTGAGCAAGGAAGCCCGGCGCCGCATTGCCGAAGCGCAAAAACTACGCTGGGCCAAAGTGCGGAAGGCCAAGCTAGCCAAGTCGTAGTAGTATTTTTCGCAAGCGCCGCGACCGGCCTCGTTCGCCACTTCTCCCGGAAGATGAGCAGACGAGGCCAAGCGGGGCATCCCAACCACGCAGGCCCTGATTCGATGAAAACACCTCCGCAAGACCTCAAGACGATGGGGTTAGGAACTATTGTCCGCCGGGCATCTTTGCCACTCATCGTATTCATAGCCTTAATACGCCCATGTTTTGCGGCGGACACACTCACGCTCGATGCGCTCGTCACTCCATCGACGGTTATCCAGAAAGACGGTCATCCCGTCACTTTTGCCATCCACGGCCTGATCGAGTTCAAGAGTCTCTCGGAGGTCTTCCCGTACATCAATTCGCAACAGCATCGCTGGACGCCAGAGGCGTTACCTCGCAACACCGATCAAATATTCCTTGGACGTGAGCTGCTTCGCCATGCCATCGAGAGCCGGGTAGTCTCCATGTCTGACGAGCGGCCCATGGAATTGCTTATCACTCACACGGCGGAGGAGCTGAACCGCGCGCTGGCGGCGGTGAAAGAACCCGTTCCCGAAGGTTATTCGGGGGCGTTTCTCGAGGTGCAGGAAAAGTGGAAGCGCTCGTTGAACTGCTGGAGTGCGTCTCCTTCGATCGCCGGGCGAGTACTGTCAAACTGGTATCCGATTGATGAGGGCATCCAACTCTACGGAGCGACTTACGACTCGACCGAACATTTCTGGCAGGCTGTAAAGTATCACCCTGACGTTACAGTGGGACAGTTAAATGATCTTTTGGTGGAACTGCAGCATACCGACTGGACCGAGTGGCTTAAGGATCTGGATGACGATGCCAGCACCTACATTCCGAATGCCTACGCGGTCGAATTCCTGCGCTACAACCTGAAGCCCGAACGGGTGCAATGGTTCCGCGATCAACTCGGCGGTCACGGCTTGCAGACCTCCGACCATGCACGGCAGGTCCAACAACGCGGCAGCGTACATTTCCGGTTCACGGCATTCGAAGAGAAAGTGCTCTGGGGCGATCTGGCCGACTTGTTCCACCTGCTCTATTATTTCTCGCTTGCTGACGAGCCGATCCGCGCCTCACTCACCGAGCGTCACTTTGACGCCGTTTACCTGGGCGACCAGCACATCGACTTCATTGGCCCGGAGTTCCGTTCTCTGATGCTGGAAATCTGGAAGGTCAAGTATCTCCAGATCCCGCGCTTCCGTGAGGTCATCTCTTCTATTCCCACGCAAATCCGCCTGGAACATTTCCTGAACGATGGAGACTCCCCGGATATCCCGATACCCGTGTATGTGCAATATCTGAATCAGATCCGCGAGTTGGCGATTGCGGCGGGTGGAAAGGCTCCTCGTAAGATCACTAAGCCTAGACCCAGCGGAACCACTTAAGGGCCAGAACAAATGAAATCCCACCCCAGAGAATCATGATGAGCAGCCGCGGCCACTGCTGGAGGAGCGGCGTGCCTTCCAGGATGCTGGCTCGCAGCGCGTCATTGAGGGCGGTCAGGGGCAGCGCTTTGATCAAGGGATGAATGACTGCCGGAAAGCGTTCGTAGGAAAAGAACACTCCCGAGAAAATCCACATCGGCATCATCACCAGGTTGATCAGGCCGCTGACGGACTCGATCTTCTGGGCACGGCTGGCGGTAAGCAGGCCGACGCCACCGAAGGTGAGCGATCCTATCGCGGCGATCAGCAGGATGGTTGCAATCGAACCCAGAACTCGCATGTGAAAGAGCAAGACTCCGAATGCCAGCAGCAATGCCACCTCGATGATCGTCAGGATCAGGCGGCTCGAGGCGAGGGCGAGCAGGAAGTCGCCGCGCCGCATCGGAGTTCCCACGAAGCGCTTCAGAAGCTTGCGCTGGCGCATGTCGACCAGCGCGAAGCCGATCCCCCACATCCCCGAGTTCATGAGGTTCATACCGAGTAATCCGGGGATGAGGAAGTCAATGTACCGCGATCCGGGCTCCGAAGACGTCACGGCATTGGTAGTCACGATCTCCTTGCGGCCCGCCGCGGCCTGGATCGCATCATTCACTTCAGTCCTGGCCAGCACGCTTTCAGGACGCGCCGGGTCATAGCGGTACTGCAAGGCGCCTGCTCCATCCGGCTCGATGACCAAATCAAATTTGCCGAGCCGAAATCCTTTGCGGGCCTCTTCGCCTTCTAAAATTTGCGATTTGAACCGATCATGCTGGGGAGAGCGTGCAAGAAGCGACTGCACGTCGCCCGATCCGGCACCCGAAGCGATGGCAACCGAAACGGCATCGGCCGGCTTATTGCGGAAGGCGATCCCCAGACCCAAGGCAAGAAGTAGCGGAAAACCAAAAACCCAGAATACGACCTCCGGCTCGCGCTTGAGTTCCAGCATGCGCGCCAGCAGCAGATGGCGATAGCCCGTCCAACGACCGTTAGGACGCTGTGGAGCCGGCGTTCTGACGGAGGCAGGTGGAGTCTCCTGCATAACACTCATAGTTGTACCTTAGTTACGCTTCTCTCTAAGAGGATCGGTCAGGCGGGCAGTGCAATACGATCCTCCCGCGCTCCCGGCCCCCCGTAGCGTTTGACCGCATAGGAGCCTTCCGGGATTTTAGCCTGCTTCAGGCAGGGAGACACCTTTTCCCACAGCACTGTCGCGCTTGAGCCATAAAGGTAGAGGGTAAACAATCCCGGACTAATCTCGTTCCCGTCGTATTCGCCAGTCCCCGACTCTTCGATCAAATGCATCAATTCGTCTTCCAGGTCGAAAAAGGGCTTCAGGTTGACCTGTTCGCCGGAGCCGGTTTCGCCCAGCCGGATTGAGACGATCAGTGCCTCTTGATGGTTCCCGGTCTCGCCTTCGTCGCTAGTGTCGAACATCACTGTCATTTCGGAGTTTGGGCCCTATTTTCCTGTTGGCTTCCACTTGTTTAAGAAATTCGCGAGAACTTCAGGTGTCAGGCCGCGGGCATCTTCGAACTCGCCATTCTTCTGGCTCACAACGAGCGTGCCGTTGCTCTCCGCAACCGCGAGCGCAGGAATGCCCTTCTCCAACGGGATCTGGTACTGCGCCACGAGATCGGCGTTCTTGTGCTCGTCAGGCCCAAGATCGATATGAATGACTTCGTAATTGGCGCTTACAAGGGGGGCGAGATCTGGACGCTGAAAAGCGAGATCGAGAACGTGACAATCGAAGCACCAGTTCGCACCAAAAACCAGTAACAACCGCTTCCCTGCTGGGGCCGCTTTCTCTTCGGCCTCTTTGATTTCTTCGTGGGCATTTACATTGTCCGGATAAATATTCTTCTTCATGTTCGACGGCTGCTTAAGCTGAGGAGCGTCGGTGCGCTCCACCGTAATCAACCGCCACTGGTCCCCTTGCTGCAGCCATGATTGATCGTCAGTGAGATGGACAACGGGGCCGGACGAAGGCTCGACTTCCGCACGGAAGATGTAACTGATATGCCCGCGCCGGGGTTCATTGCGGATCACGTCTACCTTGATGGCGCGTGGTTTAAGGCCGAGCCAAAAGTTAATATCGGCCTCGGCGTCCTGCATCACGGCGTTGACGCGAACCTTCGCGGCCGGATCGGAACTGTAGAGCGACGTGAGGGTAGCGGCATCGCCCGCGAGGACCGCCGTCTTCCATCGTTCGAAGGGAGCGAAAGGCACCTCCGAAGGTGGGGTCGCCGATTGAGACCAAGCCAGGCATCCCAGGATCATCCATGTCAGCGTTGCGTACCCGAATTTGCGATTCATAATGTTCCTCGACAACACGATCACTCTTCGCGCAAATGGCGCCCGGTCAGGCGGACAAACACATCCTCGAGGCTGGCCTGCCGCGTCGTCAGATGCTCGAGCACCCTTCCTTGCTTCTGAATTACATCGAGCAGCGCGGGAATGGTCAGGTGCGCTTCTTTCACATTCAGCGCTGTCAGGCCATTGTCGTGATGGACCGACTCGACACTCGGCAGAGTTTCCCAGTGCTCCGCGTCGATCTCATTCGCGCCGCCGCTCACGGCAAATTCCACGACGTGATGCCCGCCAAGTCGGTCGATTAACTCGGCCGGGGTTCCTTCGGCGATTACTTGTCCGTGATCGACAATCGCTAGCCGGTCGCAGAGACGCTCTGCTTCATCCATGTAGTGAGTAGTCAGCAGCACGGTGCCGCCGTCCCTTTGGAAGGCGCGGATGATCTCCCAAAGCTGCCGCCGGCTCTGCGGATCAAGCCCGGTTGTGGGTTCATCGAGAAACAGGATTTTCGGATTGCAGACTAGAGCCGTTGCGACGGCAAGGCGTTGCCGCTGCCCTCCGGAGAGTTTCCCAACCCAGGAGTCCGCTTTCTCGGTGAGCTGCAATTGTTCCATCACATCGGCCGATGAGCGCGGCTGGCGATAGAAGCTGGCAAAGAGATCGATCGTCTCGCGCACCGTGAGTTTTTCGGAGAGGCGCGTTTCTTGCAGCGAGATGCCCAGCCATTCGCGCATCTCGCGGTCGTTCTGCTGCCAGCTATGTCCGAGAATCGATACCTGGCCGGAAGTTGGCTGCAACAATCCTTCGAGGATTTCGATCGTGGTAGTCTTCCCGGCTCCGTTCGGACCGAGTAAGCCGAAACACTCACCACCCAGAATCTCCAGATTCAGCCCGCGAACCGCTTCCACTTTGCCGTCGTAGGTCTTGCGCAAATCGCGGCATTGAATAGCAGGGGGCATTCGGGGATTCTAATGGATGCTGGTCAACTATCGTATGTAGTACTCGTCTTCTAGCACTCCATATGCTACGAAGTTGTATACCATTGAACGACGCTGCAGCGTGGCGCGCGTTTTCGTAGTCGACGTTTTGCGGCGAAAATACCGAATCCGCGCAATCAGAATTTGCATCCTTTACAACATCCATGCGCATATACCGGCACGGCTTTACTTGACGGCGTTCCCACTAAGACGCCCGTGTGTCGTTTCTGAATGATAGGCAATCGTCCACATTCCAGCCGCAAGAAGCTGAAAGGAACCGCCCATGCTGCGCAAGTCTGCCGTATTGCTGTCTCTGTTTGTTTCCTTCCTGTCCGCCGGCGCGCAAGAGTCCCGTCAGTTCGTCTTCCATTACACGTTCACCGTGAAAAACCTTGCCCCTGGCGGAAGGATTCGCGTGTGGATTCCGATCGCAAGTTCCGACACCTACCAGCAGGTGAAGCTCGTTTCCGCGAAAGGCGACCTTGCACTCGATAAAACACGGGAGCCGAAGTATGGCAATGAGATGTTTTACGCGGACGCCCGCGTCTCCGATAAGAGCGAATTGCATTTTGATGTCGAGTATGAAGTTGTGCGGCATGAGCGGCATGCCTTGACGTCCGGTTCACAGGTCGTGAAAACCTCACTGACTTCCAGTGAACGCCGTCGCGATTTGCAGGCCGACGTGCTCGTACCTATTACCGGTGTTCCTGCAGACCTCGCTCTGAAAGTGACCCAAGGAAAAACCGACCCGCTCGACAAAGCGCGCGCCATATACCAATACGTTTTCAACACCATGCGCTACGACAAGACGGGAACGGGCTGGGGGCGAGGAGACGTCTTGTACGCCTGCGATGCCAAGAAAGGCAACTGCACCGACTTCCACTCACTTTTCATCGCCATGGCGCGGTCGCAAGGCATCCCGGCACGGTTTGAGATCGGGTTTCCTCTGCCCGCCGACAAACATTCCGCAGATATCGCCGGTTATCACTGCTGGTCCGATTTCTACATCGAAGGCCGCGGCTGGATTCCCGTCGACATATCCGAAGCGTGGAAACATCCGGAGAAGAAGGATTATTTCTTCGGATCGCACGATGTAAATCGCATCCAGTTCAGCATGGGACGTGACCTGGTGCTGCCGCATCAGGAGGGAAAGCCCCTGAACTACTTTGTCTATCCGTACGTCGAAGTCGACGGCAAGGAGTATTCGAACGTGTCGCTGGGCTTCTCTTTCGCCGACGTTGCGGAAAAGGTGGCGCAACGAGAGCAGAATTGAAGATTAAAAACCACGTGGCAGTCTAGCGACCGCCTCCGACCACTGCTCCGGGGCCACCGCCGCCAGGAGGCTGCGGAATTGTCGGGGGCGCCATCACAGGCACCGGAGTGGCTCCGTCGGCTGGCTTCGGAACGTCATCCTGGTCTTCGCCGGGCCGCCGCAGACTGGGAGCGTTGGGCGGACGTTCTTCTTCTCTCTTTGCCTCCGCTTCCTTGTCGGGGTGCTCGAGAATGACTTCTTTTTGGGTGCGGACGATCTTCTCGCCGCCAATCTTCATGGTCTTGACCTGTACGACTTCATCCCCGACGATGCGGACAAAATCGACATCCTGCGGCGGATCGCCGTAGATCCATTCTTCGTATTCGGTCTCTCCATCTTTCTCGCGCACTTTCTTCGGCGGCTTGCCCTTGGCGTGCAAAACCATCTCCGAATTCATCCCGACCAACACGTAGTGGTCCTGAATTGCTTTCTTGACCTTGGGTGGAACCGTGTCCAGATACGCCTCTTCCTTGTTCCGGGCGTTAAAGTCGAGCACCGGGAAAAGCAGATCGCGCAACTGCTGGGCCGTCATCTCTGGGACGTATTTATCGAAGTAGATCTCCAGGTACGTACCGTGGGGATTCGGCTGCGATTCTGTGGGATTGGTCGGCATGGAGTTGCCGTTGGCGCCAGTGACTTCGATGCGCTGGTACCACTTGCGGCGGTGAACCGGGCCACCATTGAGATCGAAATGAATGTGGTTTTCCCGGATCTGAACGTACGAGATATGCGCCGGATCCCCTGGCTTGACGGCGGGTCCCCACAACGCGAGTGCCTGTCGCAGTTCAGTGCCGTTGGGAGTGACAACGCCGTCTTTCAGCACCAACCCCTTGGACCCCATGGGAAACGCGGTGCGCGAGTACACGATCTGGGTTTCGAAGTCGCGGATAAGCTGGTAGCGCGTCTGCTTCGACATCTTTGGGGCATCGGCAGCGATCGGGACGCCCGATGGCTTTTGAGGAACGTCAGGCTTTACGCTCGTTGGCGGGACGGGAGAAGCCGGATCCGGGGAGGCGTTTTGCCCAAGCGCATCCATCCAGCCGAAGAAAACCAGAGTGCCACAGAGGAGAAGAAACGATGCGACCCGAAACCGTTCCATAAAGCACCACACCCAATTGCGTAGATTATAGCGCCGTCCGGGCCCGGCCAGAAATGCCGTCTCTGGCCTATTTACTGAAAAGCAATGCGGGGCCACAAAATGTCCTTCCGTGGTACCTTACAGCCGTTTTTTCATTGACACCTCTAAGGTCTTGCGACAGACTCCAAATCAATCGCGCTTTCGCCCGGAAGATCGGGGCGGCTTCGTCTCTGGCCAAAAACGGTAAGCGAGCCGCACTATGACTTCTCCCCCATCGGCCCTTTCGGACCCTGACTCTCGAGATACCGACTCTACTGGCCCAACCGACTCCCAGACATCCTCAGATAACTCCGCGAGGCTGGCCAGCAGTCCTCCGAAGACCGGAGAAGCATTCCCCGGCTTGCGCAAAGCCCTGAAGGAAGATTCCCAGTCTCCCGACTCCATCATTCGCGCTGCCGCCGAGTCGGCACGGTCCCAAACGGGAGCGGATGGTGTCGCCATCGCCCTGCGCTCGCGAGGAGCCGTAGTGTGCCGCGCGAGAAGCGGCGACATGGCTCCGGAGATCGGTGCGCAATTGAACGCGCATTCGGGCATTTCAGGCGAGTGCCTGCGAACCGCGTCGCTTCTTCTTTGCTCGGATACCGAGACTGACCCACGGGTCGACCCCGAGGTTTGCCGGGCGATGGGAATCCGCTCGATCGTGGCTGTTCCGCTGCGCGGGGCTATTGGTATCGCCGGAATTCTCGAAGCTTTCGCCGCGCGCCCAAACGCCTTCGGGGATGAGGAAATCGAGTGGCTGCGGGAACTGGCGTCGGTCGCTGAGACGGCATACGAGAAAGAACGGCTCGCGCACGAAGAAGAGACGATGGCTTCGCTGGGATCGCGGCGCCTCTCGGGTCTTTTTACCCGCTCGGCGGCGAAAGAAGCCATCGAAATCACGGCGGTGAATGAGGCTCCCCTCACGACTCCGGGAAGTGAGAGCGTGGAATCGTTTCCCCCCCGCAAATACTGGGTCCTGGGCGTGTCAGTGGTCGCTCTGCTGATGATCTTAGGCGTCTGGTTGAGCTGGCGGGGGCCAGACCTGGCAGAGGGCGCCTCGGGTGCGAAATCTCAGAAGACGATCGCGCAGCCCTCCGCGACCCCAACCGATGCGGTGAATCCTGCTCTCCCCTCGCAACCGAAGCCGGTTCGTTTCTCCAACAAATCGGACTCGAATCTCGACGTGGTCAGGAAGGCATCCGGGGTGGAGCGCGCCGGCAATAGCCGCGCCAACAAGTCAGGGGGAAACGAGCAAGTAAGCTCGCCCGTAGGAAAAGCTGAGACTCATCCCGATGCGTCCGGTGGGTCCAACCCAAGTTCTTCAACCCCAGCGGCGGGTAACGAAATCGCCGGCAACGATGCCCCGCCCGTGACCATTACGCCCGAAGATCACAGCCAACTGACACAACTCACCACGCCCGAGGTACCGATGCCGGCAATGGCGGCTCCGGTGTCACAGGGGATTACGCAAGCGGAATTGATTCACAAAGTGGATCCGATGTATCCCCTGCAAGCGCGAACCCAGCGAATTTCCGGTACGGTTGTGCTGGAAATTACGATTGGTGAGGATGGAACGGTCTTCAACGTGAAAAAGATCAGCGGCGAGTCAGTACTGGTGGCCTCGGCGATACAAGCGGTTCGCCAATGGCGATATAGCCCGGTCTTGTTGAACGGGAAGGCGGTGCAGGCCCAAAGACAGGTCAGCGTCGTCTTCAAGCTTCCATAAAGCTTAAGAGCTTCGGGGATGAAAACAGCAGAGCGTGCTATACGAGATTCAAAGCTTTTTTAATGGTGCTGCGTTCGTTCTGAATTTTCTCCTGCAATAGCGTGATCGCGTAGATCAATTGTTCCGGTCGCGGTGGACATCCCGGCACGTAAATATCGACTGGAATGACCTGGTTCACGCTCTGCACCAGCGCATAATTCTGGAAGACACCGCCTGAAGTCGCACAGGCGCCCATGGAAATTACCCACTTCGGTTCGGGCATCTGCTCCCACAATTGCCGAATCACCGGGGCCATCTTGTTCGAGACACGCCCGGCAATAATCATCAAATCGCTCTGCCGGGGAGAGGGACGAAACACTTCAGCGCCAAAGCGGGCAATATCGAAGCGGGAGGCGCCCATCGACATCATTTCGATCGCGCAGCAGGCCAGGCCAAAGGTCATCGGCCAGATCGAACTCTTGCGCATCCAGTTGACGGCAGAATCCAGCGTGGTCAGCACTAAGCCTTCCGGCGTGGGATTGCCGTAGGTCAGGTCCTTAACGACCTTGTGCCCGTTTTCGACATCTACGTACGGGCCGAAATTAAGCTCGCGATCCATACTTCTATTTAAACACAGACTCCGATGCCAATGCAGGCAGCTAGGGGTTCAGCACAACCTTGCCAAACATCTCGCTGTTTTCCAGATACTCGTGCGCGGCACGGGCCTCCTGCAGTTGAAATTTTCGATCGACCACCGGCTTCAACCTTCCTGCGAAGACATGGCGCAGGACTTCGTGGAGTTCGCCCATGGTCCCCATGTAGGATCCCAGCAGTGACAACTGCCGAGCAAACAAATGCCGCAGATCGAGTCCCACGGCGGGGCCGGTAGTCGCGCCGCAGGTCACAAGCTTGCCCCCGCTCTTGAGCGACTTCACACTTTCATCCCAAGTGGCCGCGCCCACGTGTTCCACCACGACGTCGACGCCTTCCTTGTTGGTGATCCTGCGGACTTCCTCAGAAATCTTTTGCTTGTAGTGATCAATGCCGAAGTCGGCACCGAGAGCGCGCGCTTTCTCGAGCTTGGCTTCATTCCCGGCCGTGGTGATCACGCGGCAGTGAAACATCTTCGCGATCTGGATTGCGGCCGTCCCCACTCCGGATCCCGCTCCTAGCACAAGCACCGTCTGGCCCGCACGCAGCCTGGCAAGGCCCACCAGCATGTGCCAGGCCGTCAGGAATACAAGAGGAACGCTCGCCGCCTGATCAAAATCGAGCGAGTCGGGGATCGGAATCACACTCGCAGCTGAAACGGCGATGAATTCGCAATTGCCCCCATCGACTCCATTGCCCAGAACAGTAAATTCTCTGCACTGATTCTGAATTCCGGCGACGCACTTGGCGCAGCGTGAACAGTAGTGCATAGGCGCCAAAACCACGCGCTGCCCCGTGGAAAATCCAGTCACGTACTCGCCAATTTCGGCGATCTCACCCGCGATGTCGCTCCCCAGAATATGTGGCAGCTTTACGCCGGGCAATCCTTTGCGCACCCAGAGGTCGAGATGGTTCATCGCGCAGGCCCTTACACGAACCAGGAGCTGGTCTTTGCGAGGTTTAGGATCGGGGACCTCCTCGTACGTTAGAACCTCCGGCCCACCAAATTGATGAATGCGTACCGCTTTCATGAGGATTCCTCTCGCCAGCTAACGCTAGCACAAAGTGAAAGCAGGAGGGAGCATGTGGGTGTTATGAGAGGCCGACCCTGTACGAATCAGTGAGCCTGAAGCGCCATCTCTGGCTCAGGGCAGCCGAAGAAGAGTTCCGCTGCGCTCGCATTTTTTCGCGCCTGCGTAAGATCGCTGGAAGCTTTTCTCGCGAGGTCATCGAACCGTTCCGCCTCCGGCCCGCGCCCATCACCGCGCAACGCGTCGGCAAGCAACAGGAAGCCAACGTCGGTGGCCTCGACGTCGAGAGCGCGTGCGAGTTCTTTCGTGGCTGTCGGCCAATCGCGGCTGCGCTCGGCGAGCAGTCCAGCGCCCACCAGCGCTCCAGCGTCCTTCCCATTGAGCCTTAGTGCATTCTCAAAGTCTACTTTGGCTTCGTCGTAATTCTTGATTTGCGCGTTCGCCGACCCTATCTGGCTCCAGGCAGTCGCTTGCAGCTTTGGATCGTCGGAATTGTTGAGAACCTTCTGATACATCTTCAGCGCGTCAGGAACACGCCCGTTGCGCTGGAGGTATATCCCCATGCTTAGTACCTGCGGGAGTGGATAACGATGTAGCGCCTCGGCGGCCTCGAACTCGGGTATGGCCTCCTGCACGCGTCCCTGTTTATCGAGCACCATCGCGAGATTGTCGTGCGCCATGTAATTGCGGTCAGTAACACTCAGCGTATAGCGCCAGAGCGTTTCGCCGTCCTTCCAGTAGCCGAGTTGGTGATGAGTCAACAGGCCGAGCGCGGCGACGATCACGACGAGCGGAGCAGCCACGAACGACCGCGACAAATTTCTCTCTTCAACCAGATCCCATGCGCTCCAGACCACGGCGATCAAAATTCCGATCATGGGAATGTAGATGAACCGGTCTGCGCGGCCTTGTTCGCCGACCTGGACGATCCCAATCATCGGGACGAGGACCCCCAAAAACCAGAACCATCCAACGGCCAGGTAGCGGCGTTGTTTCCAGATCAATACCGCTGCGGTGAGTGCAATCAAGAGCCCGATGCTCAGGACCACTTGCAACACCGGTAGCGAATTGCCCGGATGCGGGTAGAGTGGCGCCAGGTGCCACGGCCATATCAGGCTGACCAGGTATTCCGCATACGAGACGATCGCGTTTTCAAGGCGCGTGGCAAAGGAAAACTCGCCGAGGCTTCGAACCGCATCGGCAGACCTCTGCGCCTTGTAGGTAATGATCGAGCCCACGATTACGATGAGGAATAGTGGGACCTTCTCGAGAAGCAAAACCTTTAAGGACCGCGGCGCGGCTTTTGTGGGGCGCTCGTCCCCCTGCTTGGCAAACATCCTGCCGAGTGGCCAGTAATCCCACAACAGCAACACGCACGGAAAGGTGATGATCTGCGGCTTCGCCATCATCCCCAGCACGAAGAGAATCGCGACTGCCAGATAGCGGCCCACGCTTCCCTTTCTTACGTAGCGACCATAGGCCCAGAGCGCCCACAGAAAGAAAAACATGCTCAGGACATTCTTGCGTTCCGCGGCCCAGGCTACCGATTCCACATTCACGGGATGCAGCGCAAACAAAGCGGCGACAATCAGGCTCGGCCAGATGAGCGTCGTCGCTTCCTGCAGCAACAGGAAGAGTAAGACAGCGTTGGCAGCATGAAACAAAAGGCTGACGTAATGGTGTCCGGCAGGATTCAGTCCGAAAAGCTGGCAGTCGAGAGCGTGCGAAAGCCAGGTCAGCGGATGCCAATACCCGGCATGAAACGTCGTAAAGGACCACTTCACTGTGGCCCAGGTGATGCCCGCGAGAACCGGCGGATTACTGACGATATATGGAAGATCGTCCAGCAAGACAAACCCGTCGTGAGCAACCGGGTTGTAAAAAGCGAGAGTGGCCGCAAACAGCGCGAGACAAATAATCAGTCGTCGCCGCTCGTGAGCGGTTGGGACGCTCGCGGGCGGAATCGATGTCTCTTCTTGCTTAACTCCAGTTGCGGCGGATGACAAAATCAACTCTCCCCAGAAGTCGATTATAGAAGTTGAAAAACATCTGAATCGGGAAGTAATCAGCCCGGTTGAGTACATTGGTCACAAATGTGCGGGAGGTCATTCGCACCTGCTGCGGGATGGTGCTTCGCGCGAGACCGCATATTCACTCGATGTTGGAGCCCGGCGGACGGCGACGGTGTGCGGTGTGGCTTTCAAGTTCGCGCCTGAAGCGGACCGAGCGCGGTTTTGCGCGGATCGCCGCGCAAAGCATGAAGCCTGGGGTTATCGCAAGAAAAGCTTTCCAGAGTGTTCTCAATGACAGAAATTGTCAATTTTAACGACGAACATTGGCCACCCGGCCAAACTGCCGCTCTCGTCACGCAGCACGGTCGTTCCTGCCAGTACTGAAAATAAAGCTCTTGGCCAAGCTGAGGGTGGAAACCAAGGTAACTAACAGGTCTGGCCCGGCAAGTGCAAACATCAGACACGACTGCGTCATCACGTGACCAGAATATTAAAACGAAAGAACACGAGGGGAAAAAAGAGATGCGGAAACAGAAGGGTTTCTCACTGATCGAGCTGCTGATCGTGGTGGCCATCATCCTGATCATTGCGGCTATCGCGATTCCGAACTTGCTGCGCGCCCGCATGGCGGCCAATGAGTCGTCTGCTGTCGCCTCCGTCCGTACCATCAACACTGGTATGGTTACCTACAACTCGACTTATCCGACGGTCGGTTTTGCTACGGCTCTGACCAACCTTGGTGGAACAGCTCCTTGCACGCCCAGCTCCGTCACCGCTTGCTTGATTGACAGCGTTCTCGGCGCCGGCACCAAGAGCGGCTACAACTTCGCTGCCACTGGCGCGGGTGGTACTCCGCAGGTTCAGTACTACGCGACGGCGGTTCCGATCACTCTGAACCAGACCGGTATCCGCAGCTTCTGCGCGTTCGAAGACGCAGTGGTTCGCGTGCAGCCGACCGGCGCGGCCATCGCCAGCGAAGGTGCTTGCCAGGGCCTGCTCCCGCTCAACCAATAACGTAAGTTTGGCGAAGTACCTGGGGGAGGGTACAAGCCAGGGGCAGCGAACGCAAGTTCGCTGCCCTTTTGCTTTTTTGCCACACTCTTCCGCACGCCGACCCCTTTCGTGCTCCATTTTCCGCGCTCAAACTGACACAAAATGTCACTCCTTAGCGTCACCGCTTCTTATTTCCGATGCACCCGCTGATCATGCCTGGCACTCCCCTGTGCAAACACAACACTTAACTGCACTCTTAGCAGACGTTAATCTTTGGCTTGAGACTTGCTTCGGAAATAGGTGAGTAAAGATTGTAAGCAAGCTAAACCTGAGACGGAGCGTGTTCTCTAGCGATGCGGAAACAACAAAGTGGTTTTTCCTTAATTGAGCTTCTGATTGTGGTGGCCATCATCCTGATCATTGCGGCTATCGCGATTCCGAACTTGCTGCGCGCCCGCATGGCGGCCAATGAGTCGTCTGCTGTCGCCTCCATCCGTACCATCAACACTGGTATGATCACCTACAACTCGACTTATCCGACGGTCGGTTTTGCTACGGCTCTGACCAACCTTGGTGGAACAGCTCCTTGCACGCCCAGCTCCGTCACCGCTTGCTTGATTGACAGCGTTCTCGGCGCCGGCACCAAGAGCGGCTACAACTTCGCTGCCACTGGCGCGGGTGGTACTCCGCAGGTTCAGTACTACGCGACGGCGGTTCCGATCACTCTGAACCAGACCGGTATCCGCAGCTTCTGCGCGTTCGAAGACGCAGTGGTTCGCGTGCAGCCGACCGGCGCGGCCATCGCCAGCGAAGGTGCTTGCCAGGGCCTGCTCCCGCTCAACCAATAACGTAAGTTTGGCGAAGTACCTGGGGGAGGGTACGAGCCAGGGGCAGCGAACGCAAGTTCGCTGCCCTTTTGCTTTCTAAGACGCCTGCAAGATCGAGAAGTGACGAGGTTGACAATTTTCGTCATCGTTCGCGGCTACGCCCAAACCGCCGAGGGGCACTCGTCCTCTAAGCTTGCTTTAAGTTGTTGATAAACATAGAAAACTGTTGATTACGAAGGCGACTCTTCACCCCAAAGAATTGGCTCTGAAACTGCAACAGGAATAGTACGATTTGGACTTACGTCAAGACTTGAAGTAGGGGCAGATCTTATGCGCAGAACAAATGGATTCTCATTACTGGAGTTGCTGATCGTAGTGGCGATCATTCTGATCATCGCCGCCATCGCGATCCCCAATCTCCTGCAGGCGCGTCTGGCTGCGAATGAGTCCTCTGCCGCCGGTTCGCTGCATGCTTTGCAGGGCGCCGAAATCACCTACTTCAACACCTATCCGACCGTGGGTTACTCGACTTCGATTACGCAGCTGGGCGGCGCCGGACCGTGCACTCCGTCCTCCACGACTTCATGCCTGATCGATAACTTCCTTGCCACGGCGTCTCCGGGCGGAACGGGCAAGAGCGGCTATTACTATCTGGCCACAGGAGTTGTGACCGGCGGCGCGACCTTCAATGACGCGTACGTGGTTGGCGCGGCTCCCATCACGGTCAATAAAACGGGAAACCGCGATTTCTGTTCCACTAACGACGGCGTTCTCCGGTCGCAGATGGGAAGCCCGGGAGACCTGCCAGCCAGCTTGACCTCGACCTGCCTGGCATATCCTGTCGCTCAGTAATTCCACGAGAGCCAGGGCACCGAACGGGTTTTATGTTGTGGTTCGCACATGACTCTCGTAACTCAGGGGCTGGTTCCAGTCCCTGCTCTGTTGCATATAATCTTGGGTTAGAGCGCCATTTCAGTACTGCTACGGGACTATGCCGGCCATTGAAATTCTCGGTCTGGAAAAAATCTATAAGGTTGGCTTCTGGCTGAAACGCCCCAAGCGAGCCCTCGACCCGCTCCACCTCACCGTGGAAGAAGGAGAGATTTTTGGCTTTCTGGGACCGAACGGAGCGGGCAAGACAACAACTCTGAAGCTCCTGATGGGACTGGTATTTCCCACCGCCGGGAGCGCCCGGATCCTGGGCCGCGACTGGACCGATCCCGAGGTGAAGGCACAAATCGGCTTTCTGCCCGAGCAGCCCTATTTTTACGACTACCTGACAGCGCACGAACTGTTGGAGTACTACGGTCAACTTTCCGGCGTATCGGCGGCGGACCGCCGGCATCGCATTCCCGAGGTGCTGTCTCTCGTCGGCCTCTCCGACGTCAAAGGGGTACAACTCCGGAAATTTTCGAAAGGGATGTTGCAGCGCGCGGGCATCGCGCAGGCAATCCTGCACAATCCCAAGCTCGTTTTTTTCGACGAACCCATGTCTGGACTCGACCCCCTGGGACGGCGGGAGGTCCGCGACCTGATGGAACAGTTGAAGCAGGAAGGCAAGACAGTTTTCTTCTCGACTCACATTCTTTCCGATGCCGAAGCGCTCTGCGACCGTGTCGCCATCATTCACAAAGGTCAATTGCGTGGCGTCGGCGCCGTGGAAGATTTGACCTCCACGGTGCAGGGCAAAGTGGAAGTTGTGTGGCAGGGCAGTTCCCTTCCCGCCTCAATGAAAGCGCTCGGAGCCGAGTGCCACATCACTGGCGAGACCGTGCGGGCGGTCATTAATGAAAACCAGCAGGACGCAGCCATCGACGCACTGCGCCGGGAGCGCATCCGGCTAATCTCAATTACTCCGCTGCGCACTTCGCTGGAGGCTTATTTCGTGGAGAAGTTGCAGCACTCCAAGACTGCTGCAGGTTCCACAGCGGGGGCGTCGTCATGAGTACGCGGATCGTCCACATCGCGTCCAACACATTCCGCGAAGCGGTCCGCGATCGTGTTCTTTACAACCTCATCGCTTTTGCGTTGTTGCTTTCTGGCGCCGCCATCCTGATTGGTGAAATCTCCATCGACATCGAGCGGTTGGTAGTCGTCAACCTTGGGCTCACAGCGGTCTCCCTGTTCGGCATTGTGATCGCAATTTTTATCGGAATTGGGCTGGTTTCGAAAGAGATCGAGAAACGCACCCTCTACACGGTGTTATCGCGCCCGGTGCGGCGGTGGGAATTCATCGTCGGAAAATTCTTCGGGCTGGCGGGAACGCTGGTGGTGAATACGTTCTTCATGGCCATCGGGGTATTTGGAGCGCTACTCTACGTGGCGCATCGATTCAGCCGGCCCGATGGATGGATTTTCGTCGCCCTCTACTTCATCATTCTTGAATTCGTCATTATCTGCGCGCTGGCATTGTTGTTTTCTTCCTTCTCCTCTCCGCTACTCTCCGCAGTGTTTACCTTCTCATTGTTCGTCATCGGAAGTTTCGCGGACGATCTGCGCGGATTTGCCGGCCTGACTCACGGATTGACACGCTGGGTAGCGACCAGCGCGGCGTACTTGGTGCCGAATTTTTCCGCGCTTAATGTAATCAGTTCGGTTGCACACCAGCAACCCGTCAGCGGGACGCTCATCGTGCAGAACACGCTCTACGCCCTGTTTTATTCGGCGGTGGCATTGAGCGGTGCGGTGCTGATCTTCGAACGCAGGAACCTGAAATGACGGCACGGAAGCGTACCACCGTCATTGCGAGCGTCATTCTGCTTTTTTCGATGACCGCCTGCGTGTTCCTGTTACGTGACATCGACGCTCTGCGTCCGAGGGGAGGTACGGAAGATCTTCTGTACGTGAGCTCTCCGAAAATGATCAAGCGCGCCAGCCTGGGTTTTAACGGGCTGATGGCCTGCATCTACTGGACCCGGACGGTTCAGTATTTCGGACATCGCCACTACAACCGCGAAGACAGCTACAACGAACTCGCGCCGTTGCTTGAGATCACAACTTCGCTGGACCCTCACATGCTTCCGGCGTATCAGTTCGGCGCGAGTTTTCTGGCTCCCGCGCCGCCGAATGGTGCGGGAGAACCCGAACGCGCCATTCGGTTGATGCAATACGGGATTGAGCACAATCCCGACAATTGGCATCTCTATTACAACCTCGGATTTGTCTATTACACCGAGCTGAAGGATTACAAGAAGGCGTCCGAGGCGTTCGCGCGCGGATCCCAGGTCCCCAACTCGCATCCGTTTATGAAAATAATGGCCGCCCGCATGGCGGAGAACGCGGGCGACTACATGACCGCGCGGATGCTGTGGAGCGCGACCTTCGAAACCAGCCAGCAGAAGGAAATCCGGCAAAACGCGCTCGAGCACCTGCGCTCGTTGCAGGTGGACGAAGATGTTACCAACCTGCAAGCTGCTGTGACGCGCTTTGGGCAAGAAACGGGGCGGTTGCCCACGGGAATGTCGGAACTCGCGGCGTTCGAGCATCTGCCCGGGATCCCCACGGATCCCGACGGCGATCCCTACAAGCTTGGCGCCGAGGGCCGCGTACTCGTCGACAAGCCAGAGAACTTTCCCTTTATCACCAAGGGAATGCCTCCCGGCTACAAGCCTGCGGCGCGTCCGAAGTTTCACACCCAGGTGTAGAAAGAGCGGCGCCACGGCATGAAATCCACGTCTGGCAACGTTACTATCTCGTGGTGGCTCCCGATCAACCTGGCGTTCTAAGCGCAGCGTACCAATGGTGGAAGGGCGAAGCTGCGCGCGGCGGAGGCGCTGCGGCGACGCGAGCTCTCATTCGAGCTTTGTGGGATTTTGCTGGCGACTCGACGCCTTCCCGCTTGAAGCAACGATACGGTGACGCGGAGTACGACTGGGACCATCGCGTCAACACGACCAGTGCCGCGGTCGGCTGGCGCGACCGCCTGCTTGGCACTTTTCATTCCGCTTATCAACCAACGGAGCCCTTGCTTTTTCATGAAATGCTTGGTGCTGTTCAGCAACAGGAGGGAGTCGATTTCTCCGAACTTACATTCCTGGATCTGGGTTCTGGAAAAGGACGGACGCTACTCATGGCGTCAGATTATCCATTCCGCCGCATCGTCGGCGTAGAACTGCTACCTGCTCTCAATCAGATCGCGCAAGAAAATCTTCGCAACTACAGGAATGAGTCGCAGCGCTGCTTCAGGCTGGAATCGATTTGTTCGGATGCAACCACGGTGTCGCTCCCGGAAGGGCCCTTGCTGATCTACCTGTTTCATCCCTTTCAGGAGGAAGGGCTACGAAGGTTTCTGGAGAATTTGCAGCGCTCGCTCGTCGAGCAGCCGCGTCCGGCCTATCTCCTCTACCACAATCCCTTGCTTGAGCGTGTCCTTTTGGAAGGTGGTCTCAAGAAGACCGGAGGCACTCACCAGTATTCGATTTTCAGGAATTAGATCCGGGACAAAAAAGGGCGGAGCGGATGGCCTCGAAAGGCTCCGCCCCGATGCGGAAAGAGGAATTTGCTCCTACGAACCTTGCTTCTCGAACACGATCTCGGCTTTCTTACCAGTCACTTTCTCCTTGCGATAAGCGCGCGCGACATCGCCGAGCGAAGGCTCCTGCGACACTGGGCCAAACTCCCACAGTGGACGCTCACCGTGAGCTGACGTGTAAGTGTCAGCTCCGCCGCCGACGATCGGCGACTCCACCGCCATAGCATGCGGTGAGGCGTGCAATGGATGCTCAGGAAATTCCAGATTTTGCGACTGGTTCGGCAGCACGGAAGCCTGTCCGAAGGCTGCCGCAGCACAGAAAATGAAGAACACGACGAAGATGGTTTTCATAGGGTTCGTGGCTCGCTCCCACACTGGAATAGAGCAACCACCATGCCAACATCAAACAATTACATATCTATGACTTACAAGGAACCCATCAAGCATCGCGCAACTATTTTCACATCTCTTGAGCGGTAGTTTTCCATCGCACCCATCGACACATTTTCGAGAAAACGCTCCGTGGGGGCGTGAGGTAGAACTGCGGTATATTGGAGCCGCGCTATGAATGTCGAGAAGTTTCGCGTCCTGTTGCGGCCACTGATGTGGAGCTTGGTTCTCCTGGCTATCTCTGCACCGCTTCGCGCCCAAACCGATTGCGCCGACGGCAACGGTGTTCTGGATACCACCCCTCCGAAGGACATGACGACCCAGGAGCTAATCCAGAAGTTCGCGGCACAAGAAACTAAGGTGAAGCAAGCGCGCAATCACTACACCTACACGCAGGACGTGATGGTGCAAACGTTAAACGGAAAGGCTGTCGACGGCCAATTTCACGAAGTGACCTCGGTTTCGTACGACGACAAGGGGAGGCGCCTCGAAAATGTCACCTTCGCCGAGCAGTCGACGTTGCGTGGAATTCAGTTATCCGCCGAAGACATGGCTGACATTCGCGTCTTCATGCCGCTGGTTTTGACTACAGAAGACCTGCCGCAATACAACCTGATCTATGCGGGACAGCAGCACGTCGATGATCTCGACACTTACGTGTTTCACGTCGAACCCAAGAAGGAAGAAAAGGACAAGCGGTACTTCCAGGGCCGGATCTGGGTGGATAACCGCGATTTCGAGATCGTGAAACTGTGCGGCAAGAGCGTGCCGGAAATCATCGCCAAAAAGAAGAAAAAGAATCAGCCCCAGGAGATTCGGCCGACCTTCGTCGGATACCGCCAGTATATTGACGGCCTATGGCTTCCGGCCTACGTGCGGGTGGAAGACACGCTACACTTCCGCGCCGAGTCGGTGCAGGTCCGCGAAATCATCAAGTTTAGCGGCTACAAGCGGAAGGACGCGGCCCCCGCCAGTCACTAACGCCGGGTACTCGAGAATGCACCAAGGCAACACTTGAACCAATCGCCGCAGTGTGCTGTACTTCCCTCTATGGCAGAAGAGAAGAACCGAAGCAAAGACATCGTGTTGTGGATTATCACGGTAGTCCTGGTTGCTCTGGCGATCTTCTGGTACAAGCATCCGCGGTAGGCCAGACGGATTCCCCACCACGCGCGTTGCACGCCCCATCAACTCCGGCCGGGCTTGGACTCGCTTCGCTTAATTCCGCGACTCCCTCGAGCATCCGCGCGCCCGCCGGCGCATATCAACATCCATCCAGTTACAAAATCAGAACAAATAACACGACAGGACATTTTTCATTGACAACGTGTTTGTGTCGGGGCTAGAAAAATTGAGCCCTCCTTTGGCGACTCTGCCCAACGCCACCACCGGAAGGCCGCGCCGTTCGTGGGTAACCGCGCTCCACTCCGTCCAAACAGTTCGTCAAGGAGAATCCATGACTCGGAGAAGTTTTGCCTATTTCTGCCTGCCCGCATGCTTCCTGGTTTTCGCGTTTATCCCGCGCTCTTCAGCCCAGGAGGAGCAAGTTTCGGCCCCGAAGGCGCGGTACGCCGTGATGCCGCCTCATCTGCGCACTGACCTTGCCGTTTCCGCCGCATCGGCGAGCCTGGAAAGCTGGAATGGGTCGTTTACCTATGGTGGAACCAAGTACACCTACAACATGGTGGGAACCGCACCCTCGGCGAACAGCACCGCGACCATCACAACCTACATCATCCCGGTCAAAATCGTGATCACGAACAAGAATGGCACGAAGAGCACTTATGATCCGTCCCATGTGCTCTCGAACGGCAACTCCGTAACGACGAACACACTCGATTCCCCGCTCTTTGAGTCGAGTACGACCTACACCCAGGGCGGCGTCGACGTAGGCACTACGCAATACGTCGATGCGTACCAGCGCGCGAATTTCTGGGGCACGGTCAAGACCCATACCAGTTCTCATCTGCTTTTGAGCCCCACGGTCCTGCCGGAGCAGACGTTGAGCCCGTCGCGGACGTACGGAAAGACGGGCTCGGTATTCGGTTTCACCGCGGCCTTGGTGGACATCAATTGGTTCGATTCCCAGATTCCGAACCTGATCACAAAACTCGCCATTTCGCCAAACCAGTTCGCCATTTTCCTGACCTATGACACATACCTCACGCAGGGCGGTCAGTGCTGCATTGGGGGTTATCACAGCTCGGAAGGCAGCGTCAGCGATCCGCAATCGTATGCCGAAGCGGCGTACGTAGATCATGTCGGCGCATTTTCGCAGGACGTTTCAGCGCTTTCCCACGAGATCGGCGAGTGGGCCGACGATCCGCTGACTGTAAATTACAACGGCAACAACACGCCTTGCGGCATCCTCGAAGTCGGCGACCCTCTCGAAGGCAATGCCAATTACGGCGCCTACAAGTACGTATTGCATGGCTTCACCTACAACCTGCAGGATCTCGTGACTCTTCCCTATTTTGGTGCTCCGACGAGCACTTCAGTGAACGGATGGCTAAGTTTCCAGGGTGAGTCCCTCGGAGTGTGTTCGAACGGATCTTAGTCCGACCGCAACTGATCGAGCGTTTCGCCCATCCGCTCAACAGAGCGGGCCCTTTTTTCTGCGCTCGCGCCGACGGGGGATCACTCCGAGCGCGGCGCGCCATACTTCTTGAACACCGACTCGCTCGAGACGATTCCCTCGAGTTTCTGCGGATTGGCGCGATTTACGACAGGAATAAAGGGGCACGATTGAATAAAGCGCAAGGCCGAATCGAGGGGGAGATCCGGATACAAGGAAGGCAGGGGCTGGGGCGAGATGAGCGAGCCAAGAGTATGTTCGCCCTTTCCTTCATTGAATCGACGCAGGATCAGCTCGCGGGTCACAGATCCCCAGCCGGTTGGCTGTAAACGTACTGGAAACAGCGTCTGGCTGGAATCTTCCACCCGGCGCGCCGCCGAATCGATGTAGTCTGCAGCGCTCAGGATGATGGCTGGCGCAGGCAACATCGCGTCTTCCACACGCAAAATCGCCTCCTCCCGTTCTTCTTCCAGGGAAGGCAGCACCAGGCCATCCTGACGGGTGAGCAGATCGAAGATCGGTGTGGGTTGCAGGCTGCGTGATACTACGTACGCGAACGTGTTGGCGACGATGACGGGCACGATGATTTCGTAGTTCCCGCTAACCTCCAGCACCATGAAGACGGAGGTCATTGGAGCGCGCAGGAATCCCGCAAAGAGGACACCCATCCCAACCAGCACGTAGGTTCCTGTTGAACCGATCAGGTTCGGGAAGAACAGGCGCTCCACGCCTCCAACAGCACCTCCCAGCATGGCGCCGATGAAAAGCGTGGGCGCAAACATGCCTCCCGGAGTGCCGCTGACGAACGAGAGCGTGGTCGCCAGAATCTTGAGCGCCGCCAGCACGGCCAGCAACTGCCAGATGTATTGCCCATGCATGGCTTGATCCATGAAGTCGTAGCCGGCGCCCATGACCTGCGGCGCTCCAAAATAACCGATCAGGCCGATGAGCAGTCCCGCCAGGGCGGGTTGAAAGTATTGTGTCCAACGCGGCAAAGCCCTGAGCCGTGGACGGAAGAAGCCGATCAGCTTTGCGAAGATCACGGCTGCGACTCCACCCACGATCCCAAGAACGACGTAGGCGATCAGCTCCGCCGGGCGCTTGAACGTAGTTACCGGAATGCGAAACAGTGGTTCTGATCCGAGGAACCACCGTTCGATCACGACGCTGGCGACCGCGGACAGGACAACCGAGCCAAGAATTCCGGCGCTCCAGCGTCCAATGACTTCCTCGATTACAAAGAGCACTGCCGAGATCGGCGCATTGAATGCCGCGGCCAGGCCCGCTGCCGCCCCAACCGGGGCCATCAGCCGCAACTTCTCCCGCGACAGCTGCAGTTGCCGTCCAAGAGCCGACGCGAGGCTCGCGCCAATCTGCAGAGAAGGGTCTTCGGGGCCCAGGGATTGTCCGGAACCGATGGCCAGCGCCGCGCAGAAGAATTTGCCGATCGCCGTCCGAAATGGAATGAATCCGTTGAAGATGTAAAGCGCAGCCTTGGTCTGATTCACTCCGCTGCCGCGAATCGCGGGAAAGACGTGAATAACCAGCACAGCCACGCCCAGCCCGACAACAGTAGGAACAAGCAGCAAGCGCAAGCTGTGAATTCTTGGGAAGGGCCCGAGCAGGACGAGATGCGTCCAATCGATGACAATGCGGAAGCACACAACCGCAAGTCCGGAGAATATCCCGATGAATACCGAAAGGATGAGAAAAAAACGCTCTTCGTCGAATACATCTTCGAATGCTTCAAACAACCGCCGCGAAGCGCGAAAGCGCACATGGGCGGTGACCGGCGCAACCGCTGTCGGATTGGTATCTTCCCGTTCGGTCATTGATCGACGGTCTCGCGGTCGCGCGAAATGAGCAGTAGAGCCATATCCGCACCGTGGGGTTCTCCGCACTCGTTTGCGGTCTCCTGCTCAATGTCAAAGACCAGGTCCATGAGGATGTCGGGAAGATCGGACTCGGCGGCTGATCTCAGCCGAGGCAGATCGCGCCTGGCTGCGATCCATCGCTCTTGCAACGCCGAGAGGGGCGACTCCAGCGTGTTCCCTCCCGGAGACTGCTTCTTACTTTCCAGGTCAACGCCTCTCTGCCCGGCACAATCGCTCAAACGCTTGCCCGCAACCTCATAGGCGCTTGCGATGCGGCGATTGCGCTCGGCATCCGAAATCCGGCGAAGAAAAGGATCGGTCTGGAGAATCAAGCTGGCAGATGCATAGAGGTCATGCAGATTTGTGTCTTGCGGATTTGCGGTGGTTGCGCGTTCCAAGTAACGCTGCGCCGTTCTATAGCGCCCAGCGCGGTAAGCTGCCTGCCCCGCTCCGGCCAGTGCCGCCTCATTCCCGCGATCCAGATGGAGAACCTGTTCATACTCCGACAACGCGTCTGGATAATCCTGGGCCTGCGCCAGGAGGTCGGCCGTCCGCTCGCGGAGGGCTGGATGAGGCGGTAAAGACGCGGCCAGCGCAACCAACTCTGAGCGTGCCTGGTCCAGGGCATGCTTCTGCAGCAAGAACTCGATCAGCTCCAGACGAGCTTTGCGCCGGTTTCCATCGGCATCGGACGCCCATACTCCGTACATCGCATTGTGATAGTAGCGCAGTGCTCCTTCCACCGAGCCTCTCTGTGCTTCGACGCGGCCCAAGGCAAGGTTGATGGTGCCGTCCTCGGGCGTGCGCACCCACAGAGATTCCAGGTACGACTGGGCCTCGTCGAGCCGGCCGGTGTCGCGCAGCGCGCGGCCAAGGGTCAGCTGGTACTGAGAATTGTGCCGGTCGCAGGTGAGCGCGGCGCGCAGCTCCTCAATTGCCAGATCGGCACGGCCGGCATTGAGGTCAGCCGTTCCCTGCACATAAAGCCTGCGGCCGCGGGCCTGCTCATTGGCGACAAACCGCCTCGCCAGGTGATTTACACCGGCAAACGCCACCACGGCGCCAATCGTCAGAATCAAAAGAACGAAGATGGCGGAGCGCTGCACGAAATTGGTCAGGGGCTGAAACATGTATCGCAATGCGATATTAAATCATCCGTTAGATGCGTTTCTCGTCAGCCACGTCCGCGCGCAGAAAACCGCGTACTTTTCGAGCATAAGTGCACCCCGTCTTCTGCACTTCTGTTGATTGTGGCCGCAGAATAGGTCTTCCGGCATGGGATCGGGTAAGATACTTCGGCTGTCGAGAAGACGCCGCCCGGCCAACGATTTCGACGCCCGGCTTTGAATGAATCGCGAATACCACAAAGGCTATAGCCAGGAACTGCACCGGGACATGGAGGCGCTGGTTTTCGGCCACACCGGCATGCCACTGCTGGTCTTCCCTACTTCCATGGGCAAGTTCTTCGAGTACGAAGACCGGGGCATGATCGGTGTTCTGGCGCCCAAAATCGAGCGCGGCGAACTGCAGGTTTTTTGCCCGGATGGCGTCGACACTGAAAGTTGGTACAACAAGGGCGTTCATCCGCGCATCCGTGTGCTGCGTCACCTCCAGTACGAACGCTACCTTCTGCACGAATTCATTCCGTTCATTCGATGGAAGAACCCGGCATGGCAGCTGGCGGTCACAGGATGCAGCTTTGGCGGTTACCACACTGTAAACTTCGCCTTAAAGCATCCCGACGTAGTAACGCACTGCGTCAGCATGAGCGGGGCCTTCGATATCAAGCAGTTCCTCGACGGATACTACGACGACGATTGCTATTTCAATAACCCTCCCGACTTTATTCCCAACATGTCGGACGACTGGTTCCTGAGCCGCTACCGCAAGATGAAGATCGTGTTGGGATCGGCGGACTGGGACATGTGCCTGGATCAAAACGTGAAGTTTTCGGAGATCCTGAACGGCAAGGCAATTCCAAACTGGCTCGATGTTTGGAACGATAATTCGAAGCATGACTGGCCGCTATGGCTAAGGATGGCGCAAAAATATTTTTGATCGCAGTCGTAGAGACGTAGCTTGCTACGCCTCTAGCCGAGGGCGTCGGCGCTGTCTGTAGTGAGCTGAGTCGTTGCAAACAACGTCTCAACGGAGAAGCGATGAGGAAAATTGGAATCTTATTCGGCATGGAGAACACTTTTCCACCGGCCGTCGTCGACAAAATCAACTCGATGAAGGTCGATGGCGTCACGGCGGAGTTCGTTCAGATCGGCGGCGTTCGTATGGATGAGCCGAAGAAATACGATGTCATCATCGATCGCATCTCGCAGGACATCCAGTTCTACCGCGCCTATCTAAAGAATGCCGCGCTCCACGGAACGATCGTCGTGAATAACCCGTTCTGGTGGACCGCCGACGATAAGTTCTTCAACTATGCGCTCGCTGACAAACTTGGTGTGGCTATTCCCCCTACAGTGATCCTGCCGCACAACCAGCACCCAGAGGGCACGACCGACAAGTCGATGCGGAATCTGATTTATCCGCTCAACTGGCAGGAAGTCTTCGACTACATCGGGTTCCCCGCATTCCTGAAACCATACTCCGGGGGCGGGTGGAAGCATGTTTACAAGGTCCATTCCCCGGAGGAATTCTTCCACCATTACAACCAGACCGGTGATTTATGCATGACGCTGCAGCGCGGCGTAGAGTTCGACGAATATTACCGTTGCTACGTAGTCGGCCAGGAAAAGGTCCATATCATGAAGTACGACCCTAAAGCGCCGCATCATGAGCGGTACGTGAAGGGCAACCCTCCGCCTTCCTCCGAAGCCCTGCGGGACCGCATCGAGAAGGATGCGCTGACTCTATGCAAGGCCCTGGGCTACGACCTGAATACGGTGGAATTCGCCGTAGAAAAGGGCGTGCCCTATGCGATCGACTTCCTGAATCCCGCGCCGGATGCAGATGTAAACTCAGTCGGTCGCGAAAACTTCGAGTGGATTGTGAATGCCGTTGCCGAAATGGCTGTGAAAATGGCGCTGAGCAACGAGAGTCCAGTGAAGGAATTGCACTGGGCGAGGTGGCTGTCGGGAACGTCGGGCCGAACTTCCAAGGCGGCCAAAGGGCCAGCCAAAAAGAAAGAAAAAGCCAGCGCTGAGAATGTTTGATCCTGGTGAACCAGCCTCGGCATTTAAGGTCCCCTCTGATGAAAAAGCCGAAATCCAGCGGCAATGGTTCCCGAATGGGAAGCCGGGCAGCCAAAACCGTCGAAGCCTATCTTGCAAACATTCCTGAGCCCGCCGCCAGTACGTTGAAGCATGTCCGGGCTGTGATCTGGTCTGTCGTGCCCAAAGAGACGACGGAAGTCATCAGTTACGGCATGCCCATGTTCAAATTTCGCGGGATGCTTGTGGGATATGCTGCTTTCAAGAACCACTGCAGCCTGTTCCCCACCGGGTCGAGAGTGCTCGATCAATTTGAAGAGGAACTCCAAGGCTATCGCACGTCCAAGGGTACAATTCAGTTTCCCCCGAACAAGGCCTTGCCTGATGCTTTGATCAAAAAGATCGTGAAAGGGCGAGTAAAGGAAAACAGGGAGTGGGATTAGCCGCGGCGTGGCTAGCCAAAGCGTGGCCTGATGATTTTCCTCTTTTTCCTCTCCCTTTGGACGTTCTGGGTGGTAACCCACATCAAGACTTAGCCATCGGCTCCCCCGGTTCGTTTGATCCGCATTGCTATACTGGTACGGCTCGCTTTTGGGGTCCGCAAGGGGAATAGATAGGCCGTTCTACCTCGGATTCCGGACTTTGTGCTGCTGGCGTTGACCAGCCTTTGGTGGCGCGATGTTGCCGACATTCACGATCGGGATCGAAGAAGAGTACCAGACGATAGATCCGGAAACGCGCGATCTGCGCTCACATATCCAGGCGGAACTGCTCGAAAAGGGCAAGCTGCTATTGCAGGAGCGCGTGAAAGCCGAGATGCACCAGTCCGTCGTGGAAGTCGGGACCAGCATCTGCAAGAACATCAAAGAGGCCAAGGCGGAAGTAAAGAAGCTGCGCCGCGACATGATCAAGCTGGCTTCGGACAACAGTCTGTGCCTGGCGTCCGTCGCCACGCACCCGTTTTCCGACTGGCGCACGCAGGAGATTCATCCCGACGAACGCTATAAGAACATCGTCGAGGACATGCAGTTGGTCGCCCGCGCGAATCTGATTTTCGGCCTGCACGTCCATATTGGTATCGAGGATCGCGAGACTGCGATCCACATGATGAATCATGCGCGCTACTTCCTGCCGCATATCCTGGCGCTGTCAACCAATTCGCCCTTCTGGCTTGGCATGGAAACGGGCCTGAAATCGTATCGCTGCAAGGTGTTCGACAAATTTCCGCGCACCAACATTCCAGATTATTTCCCGAGCTGGGGTGAATACGAAAACTTCATCAAGCTGCTGATCAAGACCAACTGCATCGACAACGCGAAGAAAATATGGTGGGACATCCGGCCGCACCCATTCTTCAATACGATCGAGTTCCGGGTCTGCGACATCCCCATGCGGGCTGATGAAACCATCGCGCTGGCGGCTCTGATCCAGGCGACCGTGGCGAAACTGTATAAGCTCTATACCGCGAACCAGGGATTCCGTCTTTACCGCCGGGCCCTGATCATGGAGAACAAGTGGCGCGCGGCCCGTTACGGCCTTGATGGCAAGCTGATCGATTTCGGCAAACAGAAGGAAGTTCCGGCGCGCGACCTGGTGCGCGAGTATCTCGACTTTGTCGACGATGTCGTAGATGAACTGGACTCCCGTGAAGAATTGAATTACATCCACCGGATTCTGGAAACGGGCAGTGGCGCCGACCGGCAGCTGCGGGTATACCGGGAGACCGGGGATTTCAAGAAAGTCGTCGACTACATCATTAGGGAGACGGAGGCCGGACTCGTCGAGCGAGAGGAAACGGCACCCGTTGAGAAAGCAGGGTAATGAGTCATTCGTTGGAGAAGTCCCAAGCCCCCACGCCTTTGGCGACTACGAAGAATCCAGGGTGGGGCAAACTCGATCTCCCCTTCGACCCCGAATATAGCCAAGGCGCCCGCAACGCGGTGAATGTATGCCTGCGCGTGCAGCCGAGTGAACAGGTTTGTGTAATCACAGACCGGGCAACGGTAGACATTGCAGCGGCGATTGCCCACCAATTACGGGAGATCGGCGCTCCCTATCATGGCTGGATTCTCGAGGAACTGGCGCCTCGCCCGTTGAAAGACCTGCCGCGGGAGATTCTTGCCGATTTGGAGACGAGCCAGGTTTCTATTTTCGCCGTCCAGGTGCAGACGAACGAATTGCGCTCGCGTATCCAGATGACGGATGTGGTCAACCGGCGCAGGATCCGCCACGCGCACATGGTGAATATCAACCGGCAGATCATGCTGGAAGGCATGCGCGCCGATTTTCAGCGCGTCGACCGCCTGAGCCAGAAGGTGGTCGAGATGGTGCGGAAAGCTTCTAAAATCCGGGCCAAGACCGATGCCGGCACCGACCTTACTGCCGACCTGAATCCAAATTACAAGTGGTTGAAGACGAGCGGAATCATCTCCCCGGAAAAATGGGGAAACCTTCCAGGCGGCGAAATCTTTACCACGCCCGGCGAGGTAAACGGGACCTTCGTGATCGATGGCGTTGTCGGCGATTATCTATGCGCGAAGTTTGGCGATCTGAAAGAAAATCCCTTGACCGTCCGCATCCAGGGTAATCGCCTCACAGAGGCGCATTCTGCTAACCGCGAGCTTGAAGCGGATTTCTGGCGTTATACCCACACCGACAGCAACAGCGACCGCGTGGGAGAATTCGCCATCGGCACCAATATTGATCTAAAGAACGTGATTGGGCAGATTCTGCAGGACGAAAAGTACCCCGGGGTCCACATCGCGTTTGGCAATCCCTATGGCGCTCACACAGGTGCAGATTGGGATTCCACCACCCACATCGACGTAGTTGGGCGCAAGTTCCACATCTGGGTCGACGATGAGCAGATCATGCAGGATGGGAAATTTCTGTTAGAAGCTTAGGGGTCGCCCTTCGCAGAACTCCTGCCCATGCCCGGGACTACAATCCCGGGCTATCTTATGTCCCGCCCTCCGCGGCTAGATCACGCTGTACAATCGTCGCGTTCGAACAACACCCTGCCGGTCGAATTCAATCATGATCCCCTACCTGCGTCAGCGGTTCAATGAACGCTTTACGCCCGAGAAATATCAATCCTTCCTCCGTGAAATTGATGCTCTTTGCGGAACGCATGTGCAGTTCCGGCTGTCGGAGACCCCTTGCTTCTTCCCGAAAGAACTGCTTGACCGGATGTCCGCCGCCGGAGCGGAGTTAGTGCGGCAATTGGTGGACACTCCTTCCTACCGCTCGAAATCAGATGAAGCCGTGCCCGCCGAGTTCAAGGTTCCCGTGAAGCGCCGAATCCGATGTTCGTTCAAGTCGATTTCGGACTCGTTCGGGACGCGCACGGCGCGCTACATCCAAAGCTGGTGGAGTTACAGGCCTTCCCTTCGCTCTACGCCTACCAGGGACCGCTGGCCGAAACATACATCGATGCCTATCAACTGAACGAACTCGCGGCGCCAGGCCACCTTCGATATTTTCTGAGTGGGCTCAACTCTGACAGTTACCGGGCCTTACTGCGAAAGGCCATTGTGGGCGCGCACGATCCCGAGAATGTCATCCTGATGGAAATTCATCCCCAAGAGCAGAAGACGCTGCCGGATTTCCTGCTCACGGAGAGAATGTTGGGAGTGCGTGCGGTCGACATCGTCGACATCCGCAAGAATGGCTCGCGCCTCTACTACGAGCGAGACGGCCGGCGCGTGCCTATTGAGCGAATTTACAACCGCGCGATCGTGGATGAATTACAGCGCAAGGATGTAAAACTGGCCTTCGACTGGCGCGATGATCTCGATGTGGAATGGGCGGGACATCCGAACTGGTATTTCCGGATCAGCAAATTCTCCATCCCCTATCTGAAACATGAGTCCGTGCCCAAGACGTGGTTCCTCGACCGGCTGCCGGAGATTCCTCCAGATCTCGAGAACTACGCCCTCAAGCCTCTGTATTCTTTTGCCGGGCTCGGAGTCATCATCGCCCCCAAAAAGGAAGATATTGCGGCGATTCCAGCGGACAAACGGCCTTATTACATTCTTCAAGAGCGGCTACATTTCGAACCGGTAATCGAAACGCCCTTCGGCGGCACCAAGGCCGAAATTCGAGTGATGTACATCTGGCTTGAAAAACTGCTTCCGGTTCTGACCATTATTCGCACGGGCCGCGGTCTCATGATGGGCGTCGATCACAACAAGAACATGGAGTGGGTAGGCGCGTCGGCGGGTTTCTGGCTGGAAGAATAACGATTTGAGGAGCCGATGCGTAGGGATCCGGGCCCGAACACAGCGACCAACCCTCAACTCATGGATGCATCTTAAAAATATGGGCTGCAGGCGCAATGGTGCAGTCTGCGTCCGCAATCCGGATCCCGGTATCGCCGGATAGAAGGTAGTCTATGCTCGCTAAAACAAGGCAGTTGACCGAAATTCGGTCCGCAGCCTAACATTACCGCCGGGCTGGTGCGCACCCCCTCATGATCGGGCAAACAGTATCCCACTATCGCATCCTGGGAAAACTCGGGGGCGGTGGTATGGGTGTTGTCTACGAAGCCGAGGATCTCAAGCTGGGCCGCCACGTCGCGCTGAAGTTCATTCCGGAAAATCTGGCCCACGACTCCAAGTCACTTGAGCGTTTCACTCGCGAGGCGCGCGCTGCCTCCCAACTGAATCACCCCAACATTTGCACGATCCACGGCATCGAGGACAACAACGGTCATCCCTTCATCGTCATGGAGAAACTGGAAGGCCAAAGCCTCAAGCAAAACATCGCCGGCCATGCCATGGAGATCGAAAAAGTCCTTGACGTGGGCGTCCAGGTCGCAGACGCGCTGGTAGCCTCGCATTCGAAGAACATCGTTCATCGAGACATCAAGCCCGCCAATATTTTCCTGACGCCAAGCGGGCAGGTGAAGGTGCTGGACTTCGGTCTGGCGAAGCTTGTACACAACGTCGATGAGGAAGCAGCCGACAACTCGCTGACTGCTGTCGGGGTTATCCCCGGAACGGCCGTGTACATGTCGCCGGAGCAGGCGCGCAGCGAAACGGTCGATGCCCGGAGTGATGTGTTCTCCTTCGGGGTCGTTCTGTACGAGATGGCAACCGGGAAGAAGCCTTTTTCCGGCAACAATTCCCTGATGACGCTGGACGCGGTGCTCCACCAGAAGCCAGTGCCGCCCCGTGACATCAACCCGAAAATCCCGGTTGAACTGGAAGGCATCATCGGAAAAGCGATGGAGAAGGATCGTAACCATCGCTATCAAAGCGCCGCCGAAATCAAGTCTGATCTGGCGCTACTGAAGCGCGAGACTGAATCCGGCCAGATCAAGAGTGGCACAAATACCGCGAAGCTGCGTGCGGCTACGAGGACCTTTGGCCGCAACAGTCGACTCCAGACGTACTTGTTGCTGGGTGTAAGCGCGCTGCTGCTAACGATCGTCGCGGCGGTCGGAGCGTGGTGGTACAAGCACCGGGAGGTGGCCAGCGCCGAGCAGCGCAACGCCATCGCGGTACTGCCCCTGCAGAATCTGAATGGTGACTTCAACGTCGACTACCTGCGCTTCGCGCTCGCTGACGAACTGACCAACGTCCTCTCGTACTCGCGTTCTCTCGAAGTACGGCCGTCGTCGGTGACTCGACGGTATGTCGCCATCGATCTCGATCCCAAGAAAGTAGGACAGGAGCTGCGCGTCGGCCGAATCCTGACTGGGTCTTTCCGCAAGCAGGGAAATCAGCTAGTGGTTACGCTGGAAGCCATCGACGTCCCCACCGATCGGTTGCTGTGGCAATCCACGGTCCAGGCCAAAGCCGAGGACATGATCGGGTTGCAGGAACAGCTGACGACTCAGGTGCAGCACGGATTGCTGCCGGTGCTGGGAGAGGGCGGCGGCGGCGTGGAAGCCGCATCCCGGCCCAAGAACCAGGAAGCCTACGATCTCTACCTGCGCAGCGTGGCTGTCCCGCACGATCCCAAGCCCAACCAGGAAGCGATCAAGATGCTGGAGTGGGCAGTCGGGATCGATGACTCTTATGCCCCTGCCTGGGAGGCTCTCGGGCAGCGCTACTACTTCGATTCCACTTACGGAACCGGCGGAGAGGCGATGTTCCAGCGCTCGAATCATGCCTACGAGCGCGCCATCGCGCTGGATCCGAACCGTATGCTGGCGGCCAGCAATCTGATCACGAATCGCGTTGAGCGCGGCGAACTCGGCCGCGCCTACGACGCGGCAACAGACCTTGTACGCCGCCGCCCGCAGAGTGCCGAAGCGCATTTCGCGTTCTCGTATGTGCTCCGGTATGCGGGACTGCTCGAGGAGTCCGCGAAGGAGTGTAATACGGCACGGCAACTCGATCCCGGAAATTACATCTTCCGTTCTTGTGCCTGGGCGTTTCTCGAATATGGCAAGACCGAGCGAGCCATGGACTTCGTGCACCTTGACGCTGGGTCCGAGTGGGCGGCGTGGGTCACGCCTTACATTCACCTCGCGGAGGGCAACCTCAGCGAAGCAAGGTCGGCGGCTAAGAGCATGGGGAGCGCGCCCTCGTATCACAAGTCCTTGATGGAGGCCTGCACCGCCACCCAGCGCCCAGCCGACTTCGCCAGGATTGTTCGAGAGAACGAAGCTTCCGTGATGATCGAGCCGGACCCCGAAGCCTGGTATCACGTCGGCGCTCTCATGGCTGCTTGCGGGCAGAGTGAGCCGGCACTGCGGCTCTTGAAAGCTGCCGTGCAGCAGAATTATTGCGCCTACGCGGCACTCCTCGACGATCCGCTGCTGAAGGATCTGCGCAAACAGACCGCCTTCAATGAAGTCCTGACGGCGGCAAGCAATTGCCAGGCTGTGTTGAAGGAAGGCAGGCAGTTCCCGCAATAATTTTCGCGGCAAGCAGCTGTGCTGGGAGCTGATTTTTCGCGAAGGTGGGAAGGGGCTCGGTTGAACATTTCCTCCCGAAAGGTTACCAGGCGGTCGTTGCTCCAATCCTCGATCGTGGGGGCGGCGGCTCTGAGCCTCCCGCAACTGCCGTTGGCCGCTCAAGCGGCGACCACGACCCGCAAAGGAAGAATCCATCAATCGGTTTGCCGTTGGTGCTTCGAGAAATACAGCATCCCGCAGCTGTGCGAATACGCCGGCACTATCGGCCTCGCTGGCGTGGACCTGCTAAAAGCTGATGAGTGGGAGATCCCTCGGCGCTACGGGCTCATCTGTACGATGGGTCTGGCCGGCGGAGGCGAGATCGACTTTGGCCTGAACCGGCTCGAACATCATGCGCCCATCGAGCAGGCACTACGCGTAAATATCCCAAAAGCCGTGAAGGCGGGCGTTCCAAATGTGATCACGTTTTCGGGCCTTCGAGCCGGTATGTCCGACGATGAGGGCGCCAAAAATACAATCATTGGCCTCAACCGAATCAAAAAAATCGGCGAGGACAATGGCGTGATCATCAACCTCGAACTGCTGAACAGCAAGCGCGATCATCACGACTACATGTGCGATCACACCGCATGGGGTGTGCGGGTGGTCGAGGAAGTCAATTCGCCGAACGTGAAGCTCCTTTACGACATCTATCACATGCAAATCATGGAGGGAGACCTGGCCGAGACCATCCGCCAGAACATCCGCTGGATCGGCCACTTCCATACCGGCGGCGTTCCGGGTCGTCACGAACTCGACGCTACCCAAGAGGTCCACTGGGACTTCATCATGCGCACCATCGCCGACGCGGGATTCAAGGGTTACGTTGCGCACGAATTTGTTCCGACGGGTGATCCCCTGGTTTCTCTGCGTAAGGCCGCCGACCTGTGCGACGTGTAATGTTTCTCGCGCTCTAACCCCGGCAATGTGAAAGAATTTGCGTCAAACCGGCCTCAGGCCCCATCCTTGTAGCGTGAGAAATCCCGTTCCCCTCAGGTCCCGGCGGCCCGCTCGGCGTGGTTTCCCCAAGACTCTTCAGCAGTGGCGCGGTTTCGGGCTCGTAGTCGTTTCCTTCTTTGCAGTTCTCGCTCTGACCGCCCGAGCGCAAGCGCCATCTTCGACTGATGCCGCTTCCAAAAATCTCATTGGCCCGTATGCCAAACCCGAGGTCCTCGCTGAGCCCCCAGGGTTGCTGTATCAGGGAGTGCCAGCACCCCTTCCGCAGGATGAGGGACTGCCGGGCTTGCGGCTTCAACTTCTGCGCCTTGGAACGGCTGCGAGCCTGATGCAGGTGGTGGCGCATCCCGACGATGAAGACGGCGGAATGCTTACCCTCGAAGCACGCGGCCATGGAGTCGAGACACTCCTGATGACGTTGAATCGCGGCGAGGGCGGGCAGAACAAGATCGGCAGCAATTTATCTGATGTTCTCGGCGTGCTGCGCGCCGAAGAACTGCTGGCTTCCGATCAATATTACGGGGTGCAGGAACGCTTTTCGCGCGTTGCGGATTTCGGGTTTTCCAAGAACGCAGAAGAAACTTTCCAGAAGTGGGGCGGCCACGATATCGCGCTCGGCGACATGGTGCGGGTGATCCGAACCTTCCGGCCAATAGTCCTGGTCGCACGTTTTTCCGGGACCGATCGCGACGGCCACGGACATCATCAAGCCTCGAGCATTCTGGCAAAAGAAGCGTTCCGCGCGGCCGCGGATCCAAAGCGCTTCCCTGAACAGATTGCCGCCGGCCTGCAGCCCTGGCAAGCCAAGAAGTTCTACATCGGAAATGTGTGCGGATTTGGCGCGCAGACATGCCCCGATGCCCAGTGGACTCTGAAACTCAACACCGGCCAGAAGAGCAACGACCTCGGCATGTCCTACGCACAATTTGCGATGGACGGTCTACGCCACCAGATGTCGCAGGGTGCAGCCAATTGGACGCTCGATGAGGGCGATCGCTTTACTTTTTATAAGCTCGTGGACTCTGTTCTTCCGTCCACTCTCGATAAAGATGGACACGAAAAGAGCTTTTTCGACGGAATCGACACCTCACTGCATAGCATGGCATCGGTATCAAGCAGCGTTCAAACTAAACTACCCTCCCTTCGACAACAATTATCCTCCGTTGAAAAAGACGTAAGCCAGGCCTCGCAGGCCGCCAAGTCCAATGATGCCGCGGCCACTGTGCCCCCGTTACTACGAGTAGTCACGGCATTCGAGCGCATGGTCACTGAGGTTCAGAGCAGTGGCCTCGACGCTCAAGGAAAATTGAATTTGTTGACTCTGCTCACGAGGAAGCGCAGCCAGGCAGAGACCGCCGTGAATCTCGCGTTAGGAGTCACTCTCACCGCGGACGCATCTGGGGGAACTGCGGCCTCGCGCGAGGTCCCGAAAGAATCAGACGCCTTGACTGCGGTTTCTCCTGGGCAGGAATTCATGGTTGCGGTGAAGTTTCACAACGGGTCGAAACTGCCGCTGACCATCGATCACATCAAGCTGGAAGTCCCAGCCGGATGGAACACGATCAGTGGCAAGACGAAACCGGAGACCGTGAAGCCCGGAGATGATCTGCACGCCGACTTTCGCCTCCGGGTGCCCAAAGATACAAGCTACACTCGTCCGTACTGGCACCGCGATAATCCGGACACGGACAGTCTCAATCACATTGACGACGAGAGATATGCAACCCTGCCCTTCCCGCCCCCGCCTCTCAGTGCTCGCGTGGAGTATTCGGCGGCACCAGGCGGAACCAAGGCTAGAAACGGAATCACGGTACCGGTTGTAACCCCATTCCTCGACGATACGGGTAAACAACGCGCACAGACGCTCGCGATCGTCCCGTCATTTTCAGTCGAACTGGAGCCCGGAACCCAGGTCATCTCGACTCATAATGGTTCCAATTCCAGCGTCACCGTGGGCGTGACCAATAACCTGTCAAAAGAAGTGCACGGCATGCTGCATTTGGAATTGCCCAGAGGATGGCGGTCCGAACCTTCAGAGACTCCGGTGGGCTTCACCCATCGTGGCGAAAAGAAGGATTTCGACTTCAAAATCTTCACCAACGATCTGCAGGAAAGTCGGACCACCTTGCGCGCAGTGCTGGAGTCGGAGGGCGAAAAATATGCCGAGGGGTACACGCTGATCACCCGCGAAGATCTGGGCAGCTTTTATTACTATCAACCCGCCCGCCAGACTGTAAGCATCGTCGATGTTCAAGTATCTCATGATCTCAAGGTTGGCTACATCATGGGCGCCGGCGACGACATCCCAACCGTCCTTAAACAAGTCGGCATGAACGTGACCCTTATTCCGGCAGAGAAACTCGCCACGGAAGATCTAAGTCAGTACGGAACGATTGTCCTTGGCATTCGCGCTTATGACGCGCAAAAAGATGTAGCGTCCAACAACAAGAGGCTTCTCGATTTTGTCTCAGCGGGCGGGACGCTGGTGGTGCAGTACAACAGTGGGGTGCAGGATTTTAATAGCGGGAAGTTCACTCCATACCCTGCGGATCTGAGCCGGGCGCGGGTTTCCGTGGAAGAAGCCCCGGTTACGATGCTCGATCCGGATGACCCGATTTTCCACTATCCAAACACGATCGGCGCTCGCGACTTCGACGGCTGGATCCAGGAGCGCGGCCTCTATTTCATGAGCAAATGGGATGATCATTTCCAGCCGTTGCTCTCCTGTCACGATCCCGGCGAAGAGGCGCAGAAAGGCGGCTTGCTGCGCGCACAGTACGGCAAAGGAACGTATATCTACACCGGCTACGCATTCTTCCGTCAGGTACCGGCCGGTGTGCCCGGTGCGGTGCGGTTATTCGTAAACATCCTGAGCGCGGGACACGAAAAGCAGTGATCAGTGGCCGGTGGATACGCCAGCTGGAGTGATCGCTGACCACGATCCACCAACCAACTTCTCTTGACCTTATCGATGACGACGCCCACAGAGAGCTCACCCGCTAGTCCTACTCTCATCCGCGGCATGGGCTTGTGGAGCGCTACCGCGCTCAACATGATCGACATGATCGGCGTGGGCCCATTTATCACCATGCCTCTTGTTGTCGCGGCCATGGGCGGACCACAGGCACTGTTGGGATGGATCGCGGGAGCGTTGCTCGCGGTTTGTGATGGCCTGGTGTCGGCTGAGCTCGGCGCCGCTCTGCCTCACTCTGGCGGATCATACCGGTACTTGCGTGAGATGTATGGTCCACAGAAGTGGGGACGCCTGGTGTCGTTTCTCTTTATCTGGCAGGTTTCATTTTCCGCCCCCCTCTCGATTGCGACCGGATGCATCGGGCTGGCAGGCTATGCGGCATATTACTGGCCGGAACTGGAGACGGTGTATGCCCATCATGACGCGGCGCTTCATCTGCCATGGGTTGGGCCACTGCAGATCAGCTGGATCGTCACACCCGGAACAGCGGTTGCGGTTGTCATCTGTTTCTTCACTGTACTTCTGTTATATCGGCGGATCACCGTCATCAGCCGGCTCTCCAAGGTGTTATGGTTTGCCGTGATGGGAACGATCGGCTGGATCATTTTCGCCGGCTTGACCCATTTCAGCGCAGCCCGCGCCTTCGACTTCCCTCCCGGAGCATTCTCTCTTTCCCATCAATTTTTTACCGGCCTCGGGGGCGCGATGCTGGTAGCCACTTACGATTACTGGGGATACTACAACGTCTGCTTTTTGGGCGACGAAATCGAAGACCCGGGGCGGAACATTCCCCGTGCGCTGCTGCTTTCTATTCTGCTGGTTGCGTGTCTATATCTATTGATGAACGTTTGCATTCTTGCTGTGGTGCCCTGGCGCGAAATGCTGAAGGCGGGCCAGAACAACAGCGGTTTATATGTTGTGTCGCTGTTTATGCAGAGCATCTACGGTCCGTGGGCTGCGCGCCTGGTAACGGGACTCGTCATCGCCACAGCGTTCGCTTCAGTGTTCTCCCTGATGCTGGGATATTCCCGTGTTCCCTACGCCGCCGCAAAAGATGGCAACTACTTCAAGGCTTTCGCGAAAGTGCATCCCGTGCACCGCTTTCCGCACGTGTCGCTACTGGCTTTGGGAGTCGTAGCCGCTGCCTTCTGTTTTCTGCGGCTCAAGGATGCGATCGCCGCTCTGGTAGTGATCCGGCTGATCCTGCAGTTTCTCGTGCAAGCATTGGGATCGATTTTGCTCCGGATCCGCCGCCCCGATCTGCCGCGTCCGTTCAAGATGTGGCTCTATCCCCTGCCCGCGATCCTGGCTTCGGCCGGATTTATTTTTATTCTGTTCAAGCGGGAGAATTGGCAGAAAGAAATGCGATACGCAATTCTTATTTTGCTGACAGGCGTCATCATTTACATGCTGCGCGCATGGAAGGGTTCCCAGTGGCCATTCCACGAGGGCCCGACACAACCCGCGCAGGAACTTAAACCATAATGTCAACGAAATGATCTGGTATCGTGTACGCGTAATGGGTGTAAGTTGGTCATCATTCTTACTGAAGAGAACATAACGATGAGTCGATTCATGACAACCAGGTTTGCCCTCACATGCTGCTTGCTGGCGGCCTCTTCGGTCGCTGCCGCAGCGCAAGAGAGTAAACCGAAAGAAAAGCACCGTACCCCAACACAAATCCTGGACCACAGCCTCAGCAACCTGGAAGAGGAGTTCGTGCCCGCCGCCGAGGCGATGCCGGAAGAAAAATTTAGCTTTGCTCCCAGCAGTGGCGAATTCAAGAACGTTCGCACTTTTGCTGACCAGATCAAGCACGTCGCCGCAGTGAACTACGAACTGGGAGGCGCACTCCTCCAGGAAAAGCCTCCCATCGAGATCAACGGTGAAGCGGGGCCGGCGTCGGTTACGAGCAAGGCGGAGGTTTTGAAGTACCTGAAAGACTCGTTCGTATACGTGCATAAGGCCATTGCCACGATCAACGAAGCCAATCTCGTAGAGACCGTGCGGAGTCCATTCGGCGAGGGTAAGGTATCGCGGATGGGCCTGGCAATGGCCGTCGCGTCACACGGCTATGATCATTACGGTCAGATGGTGGTCTACCTGCGCATGAATGGCATCGTCCCACCGGCGAGCCGGTGAGCTCTTCTCTGGCTACTTGCTGAGAGAACGTGCTCCGCGCGCCGCGATTGCCGTCGGAGTCAGTTCGGCCTTAAGTCCGCTTCGGTTGAGGTGCGCGCCTACGACCTCACGCGTCTTTTTCAAAGACGTTTTGGGGTCAAGAAACATCAGGACCGAAGGGCCCGCTCCGCTGAGGACCACACCCAGAATCCCACTCTTTCCCTGCAGTTCCTGCAAGAGCGGGAGCAGCGGGCATAGCACCGCTCGGTACGGTTGGTGAATCCGGTCTTCCAGGGCATTGCCGAGCAGGTCGTGGCGTCCTTGCTGAAGTGCAGCGAGCAGCAGCATAGAGTTCTGAACGTTCGTGACAACATCAGCGCGCGAATACTGCGCAGGAAGGACGGCGCGTGCTTTCTCCGTCGAAAGTGCCTCCGGAGGGACTGCCAGCAAGAGCGGCCACTCCCCTTTCGGACGAATACTCACCACCTGGGCCTCGGCCTCCGCAGCCATTCGCGCCACGGTCACACCGCCCATCCAACAGGCAGACGCATTATCAGGATGGTGCTCTCGCCGCGAGGCCTCGCCCACGATCTTGGCATCAGTCCATCGCAGCCGCCCAAAATGATTCGCGAGTGCGATGCCCGCCAAGCGCGCTGCTGCCGACGAACCGCAGCCCTTCCCGATCGGAATATCGTTGCCGACCCGCAGCGCCAGGGGTACCTCAGGTCGGCCATTCGTCGACAGCACCTGGCGGTACGTCTCGAGGATCAGATGGTCTTGTACTCGCCCGCAGATCTCCTGGTCGCGCCCAGTCGCGACGATTGCATATTTGGCCGTCGCACGAGCATCGATTTTGATATAGAAGTCCATCGCCAGCGCGGCCGCGTCGAAGGCTGGGCCAAGGTTCGCCGACGTTGCCGGCAGGGCAATATGGAAGGATCGTATTGCGGAGCGGGATTTCTCAGGCATGAGTTCGCTTAGACGTTTTCCGCGCGTTCGAGCGTGTCCATTACTGCCTTCAGCGTTGCATCCAGCACGTGAGGCGGACGGCGTAACGAATTCAGTGCGGACGACTTGGCCTGGGCGCCTTCCTCTCCAAAAAGATCTCCTCGATGGAATTCAATGGTGTAGTCCGGATCTTTCAGCAGATTGCCAGTCAGCACCAGCACCACGGATTCTTCCGGCGTCACAAATCCCTGCCTTAGCAGCTTCTTCAATCCCGCGAGGGTGACGGCGGAAGCCGGTTCACAACCGATACCTTCGGCACCAATCTCGGCTTTTGCCCGGGCAATTTCTATCTCGTCAACCTGCTCGCAGGTCCCGCCGGTCGCGCGCAAAACATGGATCGCTTTTTTCCACGAAGCCGGGTTCCCGATGCGGATCGCTGTCGCGCGCGTCTCGGGCTGCACGCTGTGCAACTTCTCACCGCCATCTTTCAGAGTGCGCACCAGCGCATTCGCTCCCTCCGCCTGAATGACTGAAAGCTTCGGCAACCGGGAAATCAGTCCCAGATCGCGCATCTCAAGCAACGCTTTACCGATTGCGGAACTGTTACCCAGATTGCCACCCGGCACAATGATGTGGTCGGGCACATCCCATTCCAACTGCTCAAGCAATTCGAAGGCTAACGTCTTTTGGCCTTCCAGGCGGAAAGGATTGATGGAATTGAGCTGGTAGACCGGCGCGCGCAAAACGAGTTCCTGCAGCAGGCGCAGGCAGCCATCGAAGTCAGTTTTTAACTGGCAAGTAACCGAGCCATAGTCGAGCGCCTGCGACAGCTTGCTCCAGGAGATCTTTCCCTCGGGAACCAGCACCAGGCTGCGCATCCCTCCGCGGGCGGCATACGCTGCCATGGAGGCTGAGGTATTCCCGGTGGATGCGCATGCAACCCAGCGAAATCCCGCCAGCTTGGCGAAAGTCGCCGCCACGGTCATACCTGCATCCTTGAACGACCCCGTCGGATTCATTCCCTGGTGTTTGGCAAATAGCTGCGGCATCCCCAGCGATCGCGCGCACCGAGGAAGTTCATAAAGGGGAGTGTTCCCTTCCTGCAGCGTGGTAATCGCGGAATCATCGACAGCGGGAAGAAGCTCGCGGAAACGCCAGACACCGCTCTGATCGACCGGCCGGAACAGGAGGCGCCGCTCTCGCCAGAGAGATTTCAAAGCTTCGGGGTGAAGGCTAACACCCTCGCGTGCCGGGTAAACGATTTCAAGCAAATCCTGGCAGTGCGAACAGCGAAAGTTCTGGCTGGCCGCGTCGCTTAGGTCGCCACAGCCAATGCATCGAAAACGATAGTCGGCCGGACGCACAGATGGCGTGGAAGTAGAGACAGGAGGCATCACTCTCGGTTCTATTTCTGTCCTCGCAGATATTCGTCGGTCTTGTGGATCCAGTCGGCACGCGCAGGAACGAACACGTCAATATCAATCGTCTCGGTCAGCGCTTCCGCCTTGTGCGGCATGTTTGATGGAATGCACAGGGTTTCACCTGCGCTTACCACGATCTCCTTGCCGTCGATCCAGAACTTCAGCGCGCCCTCCAGCACGAACGTCAGTTGCTCGTTGGAGTGGCTATGCTCGGGCACGATGCAACCCTTCTTCATCAGGATTCGTGCCAACATGATCTGCTGTCCGACTACGAAATGTCTCTGCAGAAAAGGCGTCACGTCCTCGAGCGGAATCGCACTCCACGCGTTGTACTGGAGTTCCGCCGGCATTGCCGTTGATTTGCCCGTCGTCGCTTTCAGTCGCACTTTGGCAGATTGGCTCCGGCCTTTGCCGCGCTTGGACTTTTTTATCTTCGCCTTCTTCTTCGCCATGTATCAGTGCACCCTGCCTTCGTAGAGTTTCACTGCCGTATCGTGCAAATACGCGTGCGCCAGCTCAAGCGCTCGTCCCTCGGTGATCTCACCTTCGGAGATCATCTCGCTGAGAGCGGCTGCCAGCGCGGTTCGCGACGATTGCGCGCCCAGCCAATACGCTTCCTCTGCGCCCAGCACTTGATTGTAAGGGAAACAATCCGTTCCAAACGTAATCTTGTCGGGGAAGGTCTCCAGCCACATCTTCAAAGTGTCTTTAAAGGCAGATGGATATTGCGCCAGCTCCCCGAAAGAAGAGTCCAGGTAAACATTCTTCATCGCAGCCAGCCAGATCGCCTCGCGCTCCAGCGGATATCCGCCATGAATCATTACAAACGTCGTGGAGGAATATCGTGGGTCTCGCAGCACCGACTCCAGGCTCATGATGTTGCTCTGCGACAGATTGAAATAGTCGCCAATGCCGACCGCCGTGTGAATGTGCACCGGCAAGTGCAACCGGCCACCCTCCTGAACGAGGTAGCGGAAGATGAAATCCTGGAAGATGCGATATTCCTTTCCCGATGGAATTCCACCGGTGGCAAAGCGTTCGTAAATATCTTCCGCTTGAGCGCGGGTTGGATCGCTGAACGACATTGGGCGAAAGTAGGCGACCTCAAACTTCATGGCAATTCCGCCACGCTTGGCGTTGTCTTCCAAGACATGGCTGATGAACTGCAGATATTCGGAGAAAGCGGCCGGGAGCTTAGCGACATTCTCCTGTTGCATCCAGCGATGCAGCATCTTCTCCTGCAGGGGGATGAAGACACCTTCGTCGGGATTGCGCCCGGTCTCGCGGGCATTGTTAAACGGCCACATAAATGAATCGACAAAGAATACCCAACGAAAACGCTTGGGATCGAGATAATCCGCCATCGCGGCGCGATTGGCGACCGAACTCTCAATGTTTAACTTGTCCAGAATCGAGTTGAAGTAGGCAGTGCCGGCAAGTTGCTTTTTCAATTCGTTCTTTTTGTCGAGCAGCCACTTCGAATGCTCGGGCGAGAGGTCGTTGTAGGGATAGCCAAACAAAGCCTTCGCGGCTGCGGCCAGTTCCGGATTGTCATCGCGAGTTCGCAGAGCTGCGCTCGCGTTCGGCGGAGCCGCCATGGCATCGACGTCGGGATCATCTGCATATCCGGGGTGCGCATGATGGTCGAAAGCGGGAATCGTCTCAATTTGTGGCAGCAGGCGTTGGTAGATCTGTTGCACATCGGGACCCGGGAAGGGGTGGGCCTGCCCCGCTGAGAGAACACTCCCTACGAGGATCGCGAGAGACAGCCAAGCAAGTTTGCGTCCGAGGATCACAGCCCCTTGTAAATCCCTCCATCGACCAATACCGTCTGCCCAGTGACGTAGGAGGCCCGCTCTGAGGCAAGCCATACAATCGTGTCGGCGACTTCCCTCGGCTGGCCGACTCGCCTGAGGGGGGCTTCGGCCGCCCAGCCATCAAATAGCTCTTGCTCGGTTTTCCCCGAACTGGCGGAGCGGGTCCGGGCCAACGCTTTAAGCCGATCCGTCGCCGTAAAGCCTGGACCGACGTTATTGACCAGGATTCCATCTTTTCCGAACTCGTTGGCGAGGCTTCGAACCAGCCCTACTACTCCTGCCCTCACGGCATTCGATAGCACGAGATCAGGAATCGGCTGTTTCGTCGTGATGGAGGTGATCGTGATGATTCGTCCCCACCGCTTTCGCTGCATGTGAGGGATCACCTCGCGCGCGAAATACACGGTGCTCAAAAAGTTCGCATCGATGGCGCGCTTCCAGTCCTCGACACTGGCGGCCAGAAATCCTTTTGCAGGTGGGCCACCCGCGTTCGTGACACAGATATCGACGCCGCCGAACTTGGCAACGACAGCCTCGACGAATCGGCTGACGCTAGCAGGGTCAGTAACGTCAAAGGCATCAGAGAGGACCTCGGCTCCGTGCTTTTTCCGTACTTTCTCGGCCGCAGCCGCCAGGACTTCCCCGTTGCGGGCGCACATCGCCACCCGGCAACCTTCCGCCGCAAATCCCTCGGCGGTCGCCAGCCCAATTCCCTGGCTGGATGCGGCTACCAGGGCAACACGATTCTTTAATCCGAGATCCATAATTTCTTTCGGAGGTGAAATTATAAACGGTCGGCTTTCGTGTCTTGTGGCAGATCAATTTCTTGCCTGTTGGAGGCTTTATCTTGCTTGCCTCTCGGTCGATGGCACAATACTCTTGAACACGAGGTATTCATGAAACGCCGCACCCGCCGCCCCGAAACTGCAGCCGTTCATGGCACCGCCGAACCGGAGAAGAAGAACGGCCCGGTATCGCCTCCGATCTATCAGACTTCTACTTTCGCCGTCACCGACAACGACGAACAGATTCGAGTCACCTCGACCGACCGGTACTACACGCGATGGGGCAACCCCACAATTACCGCTGCTGAGCAAACACTCTGCGAACTTGAAAGCACGGACGCCGCGCGGGTATTCGCCTCGGGAATGGGAGCGGTCACCAGCACAGTCCTGGCACTACTCAAGACGGGCGATCACATCGTGGCGCAGCGTGACCTGTATGGCGGCGTGGCCAAGTTCTTCGCCGAGTGGCTGCCCAAAATGGGGATCGAGACAACACTCGTCGACACCAATAACTGGGACCAGCATGCGCAAGCGATCCGCGCGAATACGCGGTTGCTTTACCTGGAATCGCCCACCAATCCTGCGCTGCGCGTTGTCGATTTGAAGAGGGGTGCAGCACTTGCGCGGGAGCATGACCTCATCAGCATGGTCGACAGCACCTTCGGCACTCCTATCAACCAGCGCCCTGCCGAGTACGGCATCGACCTAGTGATGCACTCGGGCACGAAGTATCTCAGTGGTCATGCGGACCTGACTTGCGGTGTCGTGTGCGGCCGTCGAGAACTGATCGAGCAAATCAACGAGACGCGTACGACGCTTGGCAACTGCATGGATCCGCACGCCGCATGGCTTCTCATCCGAGGTATGAAAACGCTGGCGGTACGGGTTGCGCGCCAAAACGAAAATGCTCTCCGTGTTGCTCAATTCCTGGAACAGCACGCAAAAGTGCGGCGAGTGTACTACCCCTTTCTCGAAAGCCATCCGCAGTATGCCGTTGCCTGCAAACAGATGTCTGGAGGCAGCGGAATGGTGACTTTTGAAGTGGATGGCTCCGGCGACGACGCGCGGCGCGTAAGTGAAGCCATGCAATTGTTCACGCTCGCCACCAGCCTCGGAGGGGTCGAGTCCCTGGTTTCCATTCCTGTGCTGACCTCGCACGCCATGATCTCGGCTGATCTCCGCAACAAGATGGGAGTCACCGAGCAGATGATTCGCCTGTCCGTAGGAATCGAAAGCGCCGACGACCTGATTGAGGATTTGGAGCGGGCGTTAGAGGCGGTGGGGTCAAAGACCTCGGTGCCGGTGTTATCGCGCCGATAGCAGTGGAATGAGGAGCAGCGCCGCTAGTCATCCGCGCTGTCGATGTTATGGAAGGGCGTCGTCACCCTCGCTACAAGATTGAAGTCGATATTCTCATCTATCCGCGCAATAGCCCCGTCGTCCGGGGACACACGGTCGATCTGAGCGAGTCCGGCGTCTCGGCCATGCTGCGGGATGAGATTCGGCTGGACGAAGTGGTTCGCCTGGAATTTACGCTTCCCAGCGGGGCGGTCGACATCCATGCGCTGGTCCGCCAGCGCAATGCGTTCCGCTACGGTTTTCAATTCCTGGAGTCGCTTTCGGCCCTCGAGATCATTGCCCGCACCTGCCATCAACTTGCGATGGAAGAGTCGCTCTACGGTCCGAAGCCGTAAGTCCGCCGGGCGACCTATCGAACGAAACCGGGCGCCCGACGTAAAATCACACAATGCGTTTTCTGGGGATCTTCTTTGTGGTGATTTCGGTGGTGATGCCGGCCTCCACACAACAGGCAAATCAATCGACGCGAGAACCGGCACAAACAGGCGAGAACGTCACTCAAGACACATCTTCCTTGCCTGCCCAATCTGTCAAGTCGCAGGAAGCCTCCACGATCACTCTGACGCCTGATGCGAACGGGAAACTCTCACAGGAACAAATGCAGCAACTCTTCCGGATCGCGGCGGATAAGGACATCGAAAACCAGAAGCGTGAGCGCAACTATACCTACGTCGAACGCGACGTCCAGAATGCGCTCGACGGAAAGGGCCAAACCAAATCGACCGAAGTGAAGACCTTCGAAATCCTCGAGATCTACGGCGAGCCGGTCCAGCGCCTGATCGAGAAAGACGACAAGCCTTTACCGGAAAAGGACGCCAAAAAGGAAGACGAAAAGATCCAGAAGATCATCGACAAACGGAAGAATGAATCGGACAACGACCGGAAGAAGCGAGAGGAGCGCGAGGTGAAGGACCGCGAAGATGGGCGCAAATTCGTCCACGAGGTTGCCGACGCGTACAATTTCACGCTGGTCGGCACGGAACCGGTCGGAGGGCGCGCTGCGTGGATCATCGACGCAGAACCCAGGCCCGGCTTTGAGCCGCACATGAAGGAATCGAAATTCCTGTCCAAATTTCGGGGAAGGTTTTGGGTCGACAAAGACGATCTGCAGTTGTCAAAGCTGGACGTGGAGGCGATCGAAACTGTGTCCGTCGGGTTGTTCCTTGTGCGGGTCCACAAAGGAACACGGCTCATACTAGAGCAGACACGCGTCAACGACGAGGTCTGGCTGCCGAGCCACGTAACGTTCAAGGTGGATGCGCGAGTTGCGTTGCTGAAGGGATATAAACTCGACGGCGAGCAGACGTTCCGGGATTACAAGAAGTTCCGAACATCAGCGAAGATTGTTGGAGTGGGAGAGTTCAAGGATCAGAATTAAGAATCGTGCTGCGGCGTCACTGCGGTGCTTAATGGCTCGACTCAAACTGGGAGGATGCGGATCGACATGTCAGTTCTACGGCTGAAGATTGACGTCTCGGGCACAGTCGGCGATGCCGCTTGGAAAGAGATCCAGCAATTTGACCAGATTCAAAGCGCCGATTTTGGACCGCAATTTGGCAGCGGCGGCCGCTGTGACCATCCCCCCGATGCGACACACTGCAAAGGCGAGTGGATCGGAGCGGAAATCCGGCTGCAGACGCCGCTTCTGGCGCAGTATGCCATGTCGCACTATCTCGAGCAGGAACGCGTCCTCGACGCCGACGTGGAATAACAGCTTCTGCTATAGTTCCGACTTCGATGTCTGCACAATCCAACCCTCACCCTCCTAACCCCGATTTGTCGAGCTCCGAGGCAACTGCCGCGTCCAAACCCAAGCGCAGCATGTCGCGTAACCAGAAGATTCTGTTCTTTGTGACCGGCTGGCTGATCGTGCTCATGCCGTTTTTATTCTGGTGGAATACCTGGTTCGGACGGCATCTTTCCGACCAGCAACTAGCCGAATATCTTCACGACGACAAGAAGCCCCGCCATATTCAGCACGCCTTGGTACAGATCGGCGACCGCATGGCTCGCGGTGATGCGAGCGTAAAGCAATGGTATCCGGAACTGGTGCGCCTTTCCGCGAATCCCGTCGAAGAAGTCCGCAACACGGATGCCTGGGTGATGGGGCAGGACACTTCGGGCGCCGACTTTCACGCAACGCTATTGAAAATGCTTGCCGATTCTTCCCTCATGGTGCGCGGCAACGCGGCGCTCTCGTTGGTGCGCTTCGGCGATGCCACGGGCCGTCAACAAATCGTGGCGTTGTTGCAACCGGCTCAGATCAAGTCTGAGGTATCCGGACAGGTCGTTGATGCAGACCGTCCGGGCACGGCGATCCATCAAGGCGGATTGATCGCAAAAGTCGCGAGCGTGCAGTCACAAACAATCGATGTGCGCTCTCCGATGCCAGGGAGAGTACGTTCCGCTGCGCAACGTGGTGCAGTCGTAGGTCCGGGCACGGAGCTAGCCGTCGTCGATCCCTCGACCGAACAAGTGTGGGAGGGGCTGCGAGCGCTCTACCTCGTCGGTCAACCCGACGATCTTCCCGCCGTCCGCGCCTACGAACGTGAACTGCCGGACGTTTCCGACGATGTTCGACGCCAGGCGGTCGAAACGGAAAAGGCAATCCAATCCCGCGCGCGAACGAATTGAATGACTGAGATCGGATACGTGGCCCTGGTTGTTCGCGATTACGATGAAGCCATCGCGTTCTTCACCCAAAAGCTGGGCTTCGAATTGATCGAGGATTCGCCATCGAACGATCGCGAGGGACGAGAGAAGCGTTGGGTGCTCATCGCGCCGCCAGGCTCCCAAGGCACGAAGATTCTTCTCGCGAAAGCCTCCAGCCCCGAAGAAGCAAGTCGCGTCGGCAACCAGACCGGAGGCCGAGTCTTCCTCTTCCTTCACACGGATGACTTCTGGCGTGACTACCGTGCGATGACGGGCAACGGCGTGACATTCGTAAGAGAACCACGGGAAGAGCCCTACGGAACGGTGGCTGTCTTCGAGGATTTGTATGGAAACAAGTGGGACTTGTTACAACTGAAAGCTGACGGCTGACAACTACTCTAGATCGCCATCACTCCGACTTCCTTTTCGACTTCCGCAGTGTCAATCATGACGATGGCGTCCCAGGGACAGCCGTCGAGGAAGCAGCCATCCGGCCCTTTGCTGAGGCATTTCTTGCAACCGATACAGAGAGCCGGGTCGACCTGAATCCTTCCGAATGGAGGATTGTCTTCATCTGGCACCCAGAACATGCAGTCTTCCACCGGGCAATATTCGACGCACGCGGGAGAGCCGGCGCATCCGGTACAGCATTCCGTGATGACAGCGAGTTCTTTCGGTTTTTTCTTGCGCGGGGTAGCGAGGCCCTTCGACTTCGGCTCGAACTTGAGCTCGTCGGGCACCATCCCCACGGCCCTGGTGGCTCCGGGTGCGACAGGCATGGCGTGCATTATATCTCGAAATCGGTTCGGTGATGTTTGAAGATCGAACGAATACACACCGGGATTCTCGAGAGTTACAAGCGCCGCGGGGCCATGTGACTGCTGGTTCGGGTTGCGGACCAAAACGGTACGGGTCTTCACTTTCCACGCGCCAGCAGTGATTTCCGACGCCGTCGTTCTGCTATATTGAACCCCTACAAGGAAATCGAGACGCTCGTACGCAGGATTTCACGTGACTTGGCACGAATGAAGGAGCATCCCAATGGCAGGAAGAAGCCTCAATCGAGTTCAGCTCATCGGAAATCTGGGTAAAGACCCGGAAATCAAGTACACGCCGCAAGGCACGCCGGTGGCCAAGATCACAATCGCCACCAATGAGCGCTTCAAGGACAAAGACGGCAACTGGCAGGACCGCACAGAGTGGCACAACGTCGTCCTCTGGCAGCGCATGGCCGAGATCGCCGGCGAATATCTGAAAAAAGGCGGCAAAGTCTATATCGAGGGCCGCCTGCAGACTCGCTCCTGGGACGACAAGCAAACCGGTCAGAAAAAATATATGACCGAAATCGTTGCCGGGGACATGATCCTGCTCGGTGGGCGCGGCGAAGGTGGCGGTGGAGGCGATTTCAGCGGCAGTTCGCGGGGATCGTCAAGCGGCAGTAACTTCGATCAGCGGATGCCAGAACCCGAACCAGCGGGAGCCGGGCCAATCACTGACGACGACATCCCGTTCTAGCTGTCAGAAAGCGCTTATCGGGCGATCAGTCTCCGTCGCCCGTATCAACTGCGATCAATTCCAGGCTCTGCAACAGTGGGCTCGAGTCAGACACAAACTCCACGTGTCCGCAACTCGGGCACGAGAGGATCGCGTGACCCGCACCCCCGGGAGCCAGGCTCGGCCGCATCAGTTGATAACGCGATAGCCGCTGCTCACAGCGCAAACAGCACACTACTTTCTGGCAGGGATCGGCAGAGACACCCGTTGAGTTTTCGATGGCTGGTTTCATAGTTTTGCGTGGGCGAATGCACAAAATACGATGCATTCGCTGAGTGAAAAAAGTGTAGCACGGACAGGGCATCTTCCGGATACGCGAACATTCGCTTTGGTTGCATCGAGACGCCGTGCAACCCGCGAAACTCGGTTTCTTCGGCGCCGGGCGCCTTTCCTGTGGAAATGTCGATTTCATCACCAAAACTCGCTTCCAACATTGCAGGCCAAAACGGAGTCAAACCTTCATGGCGTCGCCTTTGAGGGGTCATGCGGGGCTGAGCGAGCGGCATGACCCAACTACTGGCATAGTCAAGACGCCCGTGCTTTCAGCCCATGCCGTTACGCTGCTGGTGATTGTCGTCGTCATCCTTGGGGCAATCTGGATTCTCCTCCATACGCGGTTGTCGCCGTTTTCGGAAGCGTCCGTATCGCAGGACCTTTCAGAGGCCAGTGACAGCCAACTGTCCATTGGGGGATACCGACAAACATATTTCCCTGCTCCCGGCTGCATACTCAGTAACCTGGAGTTCCGCCACGGACCCGATCACGCGAAGTTCATCACCATTGAGGCGCTCACCATCCAGGGAAGTTACTCAGGCTTCCTGACGCACCACGTTCCTCGCGTCACGGCTACAGGAGTTCGTGTATTCATTCCGCGTTTTGGCACTGGCGCTTCGTACAACAGCACCGCCACAAACACCATCATCGATGAGCTTCTCGCCAGCGATGCGGTTGTAGAGTTTGCCCCGGAGAAACCCGGAACGGAACCCTTGCGCTTTGTGATCCATGATGCTGCCTTGAAGAATGTTCGGTCTGCCGGGGCGATCGGCTATGAACTGCGGTTTCGTAACCCCAATCCGCCGGGGGAGATCTTGGTAAAGGGCAACTTTGGTCCCTGGCCGTCGGGGAATCCGGCACAGACTCCTTTCTCCGGTGCATACACGTTTGATCATGCCGATCTCAGCGTCTATGACGGGATTGGGGGGACTCTCGCTTCCCTCGGAAAGTTTGACGGAGTGCTGCAGCACGTCAACGTATCAGGAAACACCGAGGTTCCCGACTTTTATGTGAAATCGGGCGGCCATAAGGTCCGGCTGGCGACGCAGTTCGACGCCTACGTGAATGCAATGAATGGAGACACGTTTCTGAACCGCGTCGCCGCTCAGCTTGGAAAGACAAACGTGACCGCGGAGGGCAGCATAGCCCGCGTCCCCGGTCACAGCGGCAAGTACGCCCGGCTGAATCTAACCGCTCCGAAAGGCCGAATCGAAGACCTCCTTGGATTGTTCGTATCGGCGCCGCGCTCACCCATGTCCGGTCCTGTCGCCATCAGGACGCGCGTTGAGATTCCACCGGATGGCGATTCGTTTCTGCAAAAGGTCCGCCTTGATGGAAAGTTTGGCATTGACGAGGGCCGATTCACGAAGCCCGACACCCAGCACGACGTCGATGCGCTCAGTGCGGGAGCGCGCGGAGAATCGAATACCAACAAGGAAGATCCCGAGACCGTTATGACGGACTTGAGCGGCACCGTCGCAGTGACCGGCGGCCGGGCAGCGTTCTCCGACCTCTCTTTCTTCATTCCGGGGGCTCATGCGCGCATGCACGGAAGTTACGACCTGATCAGCCATCGCATTGATCTGCACGGCAGAATGCGGGTCGACACCAGGATTTCCAAGACAACCAGCGGTATGAAGTCGTTCCTTTTGAAAGTGATGGACCCTCTCTTCAAGAAAAAGAAGACGGGGGAGGTCGTGCCCGTACATATCCTTGGAACCTACGAAAAACCTCAGTTTGGCCTCGACATCGCCAGCCAGAAAGATCAGAAACAAGCCGGAAGATAACACTTTTTCAGCCGCAAACTCCTCACGCTCGTGCACATCCAAGTTTGAGTGAAGCGTCTTTCCGATAAGTGCTCGTGGCTGCAGCGAAGCACGATTGGCATCACGGCATCGATCTGTGTCTTGGTGACGGGAATCGCGTGCGGGGGAGCATCCACCTCGTCGCATAGCTCGGACCCGGTAGTCGCGCATGTGGTGCTGGTCGTGGAAGAAAATCACAGCTACTCCGACGTCATCGGCAACTCTGCGATGCCGTACTTCAACAGCCTCGCATCCCAATACGGACTTGCTACCGAATACTTCGCCAATGCGCATCCTTCCCTGCCCAATTATCTGGCTCTGACTACGGGTCAGACTGAAACCTTCGATGACAATTTTGCTGGCACGATCACCGATGACAATGTCGTACGGGAACTCGTGAAAGCGGGTAAGACCTGGAAGGCCTATGTGGAATCGATCCCCTTCGCCGGATACTTAGGTGGAGACACGGGTTTGTATTTGCGCCATCACGTGCCGTTCACTTATTACTCGGATATCCAGAACGATACCGCTCAGGCGGGAAACATCGTGGATTTCGGCCAGTTCTCCGCGGACCTCGCGAGTGATTCCCTGCCACAGTATTCATTCATCGTCCCAAATATTATGGATGACGCTCACGACGGCACGCTTGCCCAAGCCGATAGCTGGCTGCAGGCAAACATCGCTCCTTTGCTGGCGAATTCCGCCTTTCAAGCGAGCGGCTTACTGGTCATCACCTTCGACGAGGGAGATCAGGCTGATACCGACCATGGCGGAGGGCACGTCGCCACGCTGATCGTCAGCCCACAAAGCAAGAAGGGCTTTCAGTCAACGACGACGTACCAGCACCCGAGCACCCTGCGGCTGACACTGGCTGCGTCCGGAGTTGATGCGTTTCCCGGAGCAGCGAAGTCAGCGCCAGATATGACGGAGTTCTTTCTCGGCCACTAACGGGAAATCGCGGCCTCGCCCTTTGGACCGGATCCGTTATTGCGCCTGCGAGAGACGGCCGACCCAATATTGTTTTTCTTTCTCGAACGCCTTCTTGTCAGCAACTGTTGGAGCACGGTCGTACCCCACGCCGCTGCGGACCGACAACACCCTGCGTAGCACCGACCGGGGAGAGGTCAAGTAAAACGTAGTCTCATGGGTTGAGCGATCTTCCGTAAATATGACGATGTCGTCGTGTTTTGCGGTCGACACATCGAAGCCGCGAATCGACTCTCCCATTTCCGCGAATTGCTTGATCGGGACTTCCTGTTCGTCAGGAGAAATTCCCAGCAGATGAGAGATATGGGGAGGCAGGATCGCATCGTGTCCTTGCTTCACGGTTCGATCAACCGCCGCAGCAAGCCCGGGTTTGCCTGGAGCCTTCGTTTGAGAGCCTGCGGTCAGACAAAGGCCGAGCATCATTCCACAGCCGCAGACCAACCAACGTGTTAATTTGCATCGCAAGGTTTCTTGAATGAGCGAGCGGTGAGCGTTCATCGAAAAGCATGATACCAGCCGGTGCTCTCGATTTCCTCGCTTTGGCGAGCCTCTGGTGGGATGGATCGGTCGTTCCCTGAACCCAATTGATCTGATTGCCTGTCCCGCTCAATGTGAGCGAGAAGGCGCGGAATGGTGCAACGATTCATGACCCTTGGACACTGGTACATTAGTGACCGAACAGGTTTGAGCAGCCATGGGCAATAGGGCGCCTAACAGCAGCAGGGTGAGGGCTAAACGGCTCATACTACCTCCTACGTTCGAAGATTTGCGCTTTGTTGCCACTTGCCCGGAAAGTTGCCTTGCATGAGTGCGGGATGGAATCACTGGTACATGGTCGGGCACTCGCCATCCTCAAAGTCTGAACGAGAACGTCAGTGCCAGCCGAGGAAATCGTCAGAGTCGAAACATTTGCACGTTCCGTCAGGTATTGTGATTGCACGTTAACGCAAACGCAGTAATTGTCATCCTGCTTCTCGTCGTCGGCCTGACCGCTCCCATGCTTGGGGATCGCTGGCTGCGTCAAGCGGAGAAGGCCGCCGCCCGTTTCGCCAGGCGGCAGCGTCTGGTGCTGATAAGTCTGCCCGTCACGGCAATTCTGCTGCGTCTTGCCTTTCTGCCTCTCTTGCCGGTGCCGGTACCGGAAATTCACGACGAGTTTGGCTATTTGCTCGCTGCGGACACGTTCCTTCACGGACGCTTGGCCAACCCACCGCATCCGATGTCGCTTTTTTTCGAAACCTACCACGTCCTGCAGCACCCGACCTATGCGGCGCATTATCCGCCGGCGCAAGGCGTAGTCCTGGCTCTCGGACAATGGCTGGGCCACCCCTGGATCGGGGTTCTGTTAAGCATGGCGATAATGACCGCAGCGGTCGGCTGGATGCTGCAAGGCTGGCTGCCTCCGGAGTGGGCGTTGCTGGGAGCCGTATTCGCGATTCTCCGTCTTGACGTACTCAGCTACTGGATCAGCAGCTACTGGGGAGGCGCGATTCCGGCAACCGGTGGTGCGCTAGTAATCGGAGGCTACCGCCGCCTGATCCACTCGCCGCGCCCACGCTATGCAATTGCGATCGGAATCGGCGCGTCGTTGCTCGCCTTGAGCCGCCCGGTGGAGGGCTTCGTATTTTGCATTCCCGTCGCCATCGCTCTCGGCTACTGGATGTTCTCAAAAGCAAGCCCAGGATTGCCCGTCATCGGCCGGCAGGTCGTCGCGCCAATTGCGGCTTTCTTGCTGATCACGATCTGCTTCCTCGGCTATGACAACTGGCGCGTCACCGGGAATGCATTGCTGTTTCCAGAGTCGCTGACACAAAAGAACTATGAAAATCTGCCGCTCCTGGCCTGGCAGAAACCGCAACCGCCCTTGCACTATTCCAACCCGCAATTCACGCTATTCCACAAAATGCAGTACGAGCGATATGGACCATCTTTCGCCAAATGGAAGGCACGAACCTGGCAACGACTGGGCAGCTGGCGTTACTTCCCCGGCAGTTCCCTCATGATTCCGCTCGTCGCATTGCCCTGGATGTTTCGGGATCGCCGTATCCGGCTCCTCGAGATTCAGTTCGTCTGCTCGGCGCTTGGTCTGCTTGCGATCGTCTACTTCGAATTGCATTACGTCGCTCCGCTCACCGCGACCATTCTTGCGCTGATCGTGCAGGCGATGCGGCACCTCCGCAGGTGGACTCTCTGGGGCCGGCCGATTGGCATTGGCTTGTCACGCGCAGTAGTGCTGGCTACAGTCGCCAACGTCGTCGTACTGCTGATCTCTTCCGCGACACAGGCTCAATCTCCCGAGCCCTGGAACTTCGCACGTGCTCGCATCGTCAAACAGTTGCAAGCCACGCCTGGACGCCACCTGGTGATCGTTCGCTACAAGGAAGATCACCCACCCTATGCTGAGTGGGTATTCAACGACGCGGACATCGATGATTCCAAAATTGTCTGGGCCCGCGAAATCCCAGGTCAGAACATGCAACCACTCCTCGACTACTTCCGCGGCAGAGAAGTCTGGCTGCTCGATGCGGACCACCCGCCGTTCCGCCTGCAATCCTACTCCCTGCCGCCTGGCCCTGAGGGCTTGCGCTAGGGATCAATGCTGTGGGTGCGCTGCCGATTCGGCGTGATGCTGAGCTTCCAAGTCGTCGAGTTTCTTCTTCTGCTCGTCGCTCAGGAATTTGCGGGCTTCATGGTCTGCTTTTTCATGCAATGCGCGTTGTTTCTCCGCCCGCTCCTCGCTGGTTAAACTTTGGTCGTCCATCACTTTTTGCCGTTCATCAAGCATGTTTTGGAGAATAGGCCGCAGTTTATCTTGCTGGTCCGCACTGAGGTCGAGCTTCTCGGAGAGCATCTTGAGATGATCTTCGGCGCCCAACGTCCCCGTGCGCTGCCCTTGATGCGCCTTTTCCGTGTTGCCAGATGCCCCTACATCCTGTTGCGCAAACGCGGCCAGCCCAACCAGGAATATCGTCAATGCTGCAAGTAAGCGGATTCGATTCATGATGTCTCCTTTTCTTTGACCGACCCGAAGCGGAGGTCTTTGTCGTATGATTCGCAATCTACCGTGACAAAATCGTGAAAGTCGAGAACAGAAATTCGTTTCTGAACAAAGAGGCGGCCGATGTCCGAAAAAGGAGCGAATGGGACCACAAAAATGCGTGCGCGCAAGAGAGATGCACGCATAAAGCGTACGCATGAGCGCTTGGGGATCGCGCTTATTGAGTTGATTCTTGAAAAGCCCATTGATTCGGTGACAGTACAAGAGGTGTTGGACCGCGCCTCAGTCGGGCGTTCCACGTTCTACCTGCACTTTCGAGGCAAAGACGATCTGCTCTTTAGTCAGTTGGAGATGTTTCTGGAAAGAATGAGCACGATGCTGAGCAGAAACACGGAAAAATCTCATCGACTTGTGCCGGTTGAAGAAATGCTTGATCACGTCGGCAGCCGGAACAGGTTATATCGCGCTCTGGCCGAATCGGGGCGACTGCCGGACTTCTTCGATCTCGCGCAGGAATACTTTGCTCGCGGAATCGACAGTCGGCTCAAAGAAACGAATCATCCCGCCGCATCCAGGTCACACCTTGAAAGGACAGTCTCTGCAATCGGGTTGGCCGGAACCCTGATGTCGTTGTTCCGATGGTGGATCGAGACGCGGTCGAAAATTCCAGCAGCAAAGATGGACATCCTCTTCCACCAGATCGCATGGGGCGCGGTCCTCACTAACAAGGCAGTGCCGCTTCGTTCACGAAGTTGACTTGCTCTAGGAGAACGCTATCCTTCGCTCGCCTTGTTCGCACTGTCGACGCTCTACAACTTCACGATCGACGTACCGTGCACCATCCGCGCATACATCTTCCCTGATCTGGCATCGCGGCGCGCCCGGATTCAGCCGCAACGAACCAGGCGCGCCACGCTTCCGAACCGGAGGTACCGGGAGTTGGGATGTTTTGGATTGGGCGCGATGACCTGACTTAACCTGCAACAGCGGCAGTCAGTGCTTTGCGAGTGGCAACGAGGTGGCGCTCGCAGAGAAACCAATAGGAAGCCCCGAATATGCCGCCAGCCAGAACGAAGCTGATTCCCTCTCGTTTTACTGCCATAAGTATGCTCTCCGCGAACGTCTGATCCGGAACAAACAGAGGCTTCGGAATAAGCGACGCCGTCAGGCAGCCGATGATGAAAATGAGAATTGCTCCCGCCAGCGTGAAGTAAATTCTCCCCGAGTATCTGGTCCTTGCAAAGACGCTCACAACAACAATCCAGGGAAGAATCAAGAGCAGGAACACGAGCGCGAATCCGCCTGCCAGGAAGAAAAATATCGACGCACCGAATGTCGTCGTGAATTGTTCGCGGGCGGCGCTGTTCGACCACAAATCGTCACAAGATACCCACGCGATATGAAACAGGGATGCAAGGACTGTGCTCGCGAAATAACCCAACACTCGTTTCAGAGCAGGCGGAGTGGAGGGTCGAATGACTTTGTCGTCAGGCGGCGGTTGCATCGAAAAATTGTCGCACGTACCTCGTCGGCTTGCCAGAGATCCACCAGGTGCCAACAAGGTCACGGATGGGGTCGCATCTGTTCCTTCGGGGCCAACCAGACTACACTGTCCACCACATGCTCGTTCCCAGGAAGAAGGTCTTCGATGTTCTGATTGTCGGGTCGGGAGCCAGCGGAGGCTGGGTTGCCAAAGAGGTCGCGGAGCGCGGCCTCTCGGTCCTCATGCTCGAAGCAGGTCCCCCTCGAGTTCCGACCCGCGATTTCACCGAGCACATATGGCCCTATCAGTTGAAATTCCGTGGCTTCGGAGATCAGCAGCGCCTGCTCGCAAACCAGCCTGTGCAGCGCCTCTGCTACGCCTGCGACGATTACAGCCATCAATTTTTCGTCAACGACCTGGAACATCCCTACACCTTCCCTCTCGACAAGCCCTTTATGTGGATTCGCGGACGCCAAGTCGGAGGGAAGACCTTCTGCTGGGCTCGCGAGAGCTACCGCTTCAGCGACAACGAATTCAAAGCTGCGAGCCGCGACGGATACGGGGAAGATTGGCCCGTCAGCTACAAAGAGCTTGAGCCTTATTACGACCGGGTCGAGGATTTCATCGGTGTCAGCGGTTCGCGGGAGAATTTGCCGCAAATGCCGGACGGCCATTTCCTTCCGCCCATGAACCTTTCCTGCGGCGCGATGGAGGCCAAGAAAATTATCGAGCAGAAATTCGGTTGGCGTGTAATGCCCGATCGCGTCGCCAATCTGACCGTAGAACATCGCGGCCGCCCAGCCTGTCACTTTTGCGATCAATGTCAGCGCGGCTGTTTCACCGCGTCCTATTTCAATAGTCCATCGGTGACCCTGCCGGCCGCGGCCCGGACCGGCAAATTCACTCTGGTCAGCGACGCCGTAGTCAGTCATCTGCTGATGGGTGCCGATGGGCGTGCCCAAGGCGTTCACTACATCGATCGCATAACTCGTGACCACCGTGACGCCTATGCCCGCGTAGTGGTTGTAGCCGCGGGCGCGCTCGAATCGACTCGACTGTTGCTGAATTCGAAATCGTCTTCTCACCCGCAGGGGGTGGGCAATTCCACGGGAGTGCTCGGGCATTACCTGATGGATCATTTCACGATTGAAAACGGTGGCGGATACATGCCAGGCCTGCGTTCTTCTCAGCGCGAACCGGTCGGCCGGCCATGCGGATTCCTCATCCCAAAATACGTAAACGCTGCGGGAACCCGCGAGCGCAACACGAATTTCGTCCGCGGTTACCGATTCGACGGTGATGGCAGCCAGGAAGTCTACGGTCATGCCTTTCTCATGGCTGAATTTGGCGATCGCTGGCGCGAACGTGTGCGGACAGAAATTCCCTACTATTTTGCCATTGAGGCGCAGGGAGAGTGCCTGCCTCGCTCGGACAACTACGTCACGCTTGATCCGCACAAGAAAGATGCGTGGGGCATTCCGGTCCTGCATATTCACGCGAGCTACGGCGACAATGACAAAGCCATGGCCGCCGCTATGCGGACAGACCTTTCCGCCATTCTCGATTCCATGAAGCTGTCGAACGTTACGCCGCCTAACGCTGAACTGAGCGTCTTCGGCAAGAACATTCATGAATGCGGCACGGCGCGGATGGGTACGGATCTGGCGAAGAGCGTTGTCGACGAAAACTGCAGGGTGCACGACGCTCGCAACGTCTTTGTAACCGACGGCTCCGTTTTCGTAACTCAGGGCTGCTACGAGCCGACGTTGACCATCATGGCAATCTCAGCCCGTGCTGGAGAGTACATCGCCGAGTCCTTCCGCCGGGGTGAAATATGAAATCTCTCGATTCAAACGACGAAACCGCAGTCCGGGAGAATTTGAATGACATCACACGGCGGCAGTGGTTGCTGCGCCTCGGAGAGCTCGCAGCGCTTGCCGGAGTGAGCGGTCTTATTCCCGAGTCTTCTTTGTTCCTCATGGGACAGGATGATGCAATGGCGTTACCTCCGGGACTCTATTCGCCGTCCGCCGATGAGTTGGTTCACGCCCTCAGCTCCGCGCATCATCCATTTTCACCTCCGCCCGGCAGTGAAACGGATTACGCTCAGCCAACCGCAGGCCCGTACGCACCTCAATTCTTCTCGGCACAGGAATTTCGGATTGTCACGCGCATCGCAGAGATCCTCCTTGGCAACATAGACTCTGGGGCGCTGGCACAAACCGCACAGTGGATCGATCTCTGGTTCTATTCCTCGGCGGGCGTGCGCCAGGCCGCGCAGCAACTTGATCCGATGCACCGTGCTTTGGCCATCGCGTACTACGGCGAAAAAGCCGTGCGGGACCTGGAAACAGCCGATCCAGCCTCGATCGGCCGCAACGGTATTGCGGCATTACAGAAACGGTCCATGGATAGACACAAAACCGAATTCAAAGATCTTGCGCCCGCCCAACAGACAGAGCTCGTGGGATTGATGAGCACTTCCGGGCAAGACGATCCGCAGCGGAAATTCTTCGATCTGCTTCGCGCCCAGACGATTCGCGGTTATTACACTACCGCGGCCGGGATCAAAGAACTCGACTACAAGGGAAATGCGTACTATGCTACCTGTCCTGGTTGCGAATCGGGCGACCCTCCGCAGTCATAATTACCGAACATCTATAGGGAGTTCGCGATGTCGCTCTATGAGCTGTGCCAATGGCTACAGCACACGCGTTTTGCCATCGCCATCACCGAGTCGGAGTGGCTCTTCCCGTTAATTGAAGGCAGTCACATCCTGGCTCTTCCACTTTCCGTCGGAATGATCCTGATTGCCGACCTGCGGCTGCTGGGGATTGCCTTCTGCGGCGAGACAACCGGAAAAATCGTTCCCAGCTTTCTGCGTCTATCCAGAGTCGGATTTCCGGTAATGTTTCTGACCGGCCTTCTTCTGTTGGTTACCCAGGCCTCGAAGGCGTACGGGAATCCGTTCTTTCGGACCAAGCTGATCTTCCTGCTGCTGTTGGGGATTAACGCCGCGGTGTATCAGAAATTCTTGTTTCCAAAAATGGCCGGCTGGGATGCGCTGCGCGGCGCGCCACTGGGCGCAAAATTCTGCGCTGCATTTTCATTGATTCTTTGGATCGGCGTCATCGTTTGCGGCCGCACCATGGCCTATCAATTCTGAAATGCACCTTCTCCCACTGCTCGAATCTGTCTCTAACTGGGCGCCGATCCTGTTGATCCGCGACAGCAAGTACGGCATGCCAGCGGTTCAATCCTTCCATCTGGTGGGATTGACAATGCTGCTCGCCACGGTCGTCGCCCTGGATTTTCGCCTGCTCGGCATAGGCTTGCGCGACTATCCGCTCTCCGGCCTCGCGCGGCAGCTCAAACCCTGGACCGGAGGCGCCATCGCGCTCGTGCTTTCCTCCGGACTTTTGATCTTTCTCGCTACACCGGGAAAATATCTCGACAGCAACCCGTTTCGGGTAAAAATGGCACTGCTTTGCGGTGCGCTACTGTTCCATTTTGGAGTACTGCGCAGATTTACCGCTTCCGACTCTCTTGCCCGCCCACGGCTCGTAAACATCGTCGTAGCCTGTCTCTCACTTACGCTCTGGTTCGGAGTCGGTTGGGCCGGGCGAGCAATTGCCTTTATTCCCTAGTCGGGGTATGCTACGCGCGTTCCCCCCTAGGAGGTATTGCATGACTTCCAGGGCCAAGCTGTGTCTCTTGATGTTCGCGGTACTGCTCGCCGGGCAGGCTTCGGCACATCACAACATGACTGCGGTCTTCGATTTCAACGATCGAGTCACTGTCACCGGCAAGCTGACCGCAATCGATTGGCGTAATCCTCACACATACTTCACGGTCGAGGTCAAAGGCGCCGGGGGAACGACCGAGACCTGGCAGATCGAAGGCCCCTCACCTAGCTTTTTCCGGATACGCGACGTCGGGAAGCCCGATTTCGAAGACAGCGTCGGAAAAACTGTCACCGTCGAGCTCAGCCGAGCACGCGACAAATCGCGTTCAGGCCTGATTCGAACCTTCACCTTGTCCAACGGGAAAATCGTCTCGGCGTGCCCGCAAAACTGTTGAGCTGAATCGCGCGACGCGCAAAGTGGGGTTCTTATGAAGATTTCTCTGCATATTGCGGTCGTTCTGACCGCTGCCTTCTTCTGTCTCGTTCAGCCTTCTCTGGCGCAGGAGACCGGTCAGGTGGTAGGTCAAGGCCTGAGCGCCGAAGCAAAATCCAAAGATGTGGCCGAAGCACGGGCCAAGCGCAACGCACAGGACTTCAAGAACAAAGCCTCCGTCCTCACCTTGCTCGACCGCTACGGCAAGCAGACGGCTAAGATCGGCGAACGGGCGCTATATGACAGCGCACTTATGTCTCCCGACGGCACGCATGTGGCCGCGATTCGGGAAGACCTGGACAACGAGAGCGCCGACCTCTTCGTTCTCGACGTCGCGAAAGGCGCCACCACTCGGATCACCACCAGCGCGAGAACGGAATTTGTCTTTTCGCCCGTCTGGTCACCCGACAGCTCGCGCGTGGCTTATGTGACCATGCGCAGCGGCAAAGAAAGGGTCTACTCACGCGCCGCAAATGGCCAGGGGCCCGAGGAACTTCTGTACAACAATCCCGGAGCGTTCATGGATCTCAGCGACTGGTCGCGGGATGGCCAGTTTCTGGCCTTTTCCATCTCCGACATTAAGGGCGGAGATCTCTATATCCTGAGCGCCAAGGGTGACCCCGACCGTAAACCCATCGACATCTATCACAGCGATCTCCGTATTTTCGATGCGTTTTTCTCTCCCGATGGCCGCTACCTGACCTATACATTGCTGGACAAGACCGACAAGGGTGAGATTTTTGTTCATCCGTCCGACCCCGCATCGAAGGACGGTCCTTGGCAGATTTCCGACGGTAGCTTCAGTCCTGGATTCTGGGTGAACGGTGGCAAAGAGGTCTACTACATGGCGCGTGACCGTTCCGTGATGGCCGCAGAGGTCAGCACGTCGCCGTCGTTTTCGTTCCAAAAGCCACGGCAGCTCTTCCGCCAGGCTGTTCCGGTACCGGACCAACTGTGGCACGTTAGCGCCGACGGAAACCGGTTCCTTGTCCTCCCGCCCGCGCTCGGCCAGCAGCTTCAACAGGTCACGATCTTCGATCGCAAAGGACAGGTGGTCAAGAAAGTAGGCGAACCGGCCCTTTACTCGCAGCCGGCCTTTTCTCCGGACGGGAAACGCTTGTTGGTGATGAAAGAGGATATCAAGTCTGGCCAAAAGGACTTCTGGGTTATCGATATTGATTCAGCGAAGGCCACACGCATTACTGATGACACCCGGTTTAAGGTCACACCGCTGTGGTCACCGGACGGAAACTACATCTATTATTCCGCTTTGCTCGATGGCGACTGGCCGATCTATCGCAGGCCGGCAGACGGTAGCGGAAAAGAAGAACTACTATTCCGCTACACGCCCGGGGCATTTGTGGGCCTGAGCGATATTTCACCGGATGGCAAATATCTCGCCTGCGGCTCCGGAGGAGTAGTCCTACTGGTCCCGCTGACCGCAGCCGACGCGGCGTCGCGTAAACCCGTTGACTATCTGCGGGACGAGTTTCAGAACGGCACCGGCAGGCTATCGCCCGACGGCCACTTTATTGCCTACCGCTCTGATGAGGCTAAACCTGAACGCTTCGAGGTTTATGTTCGCCCCTTCGATGCTGATAAGCCACCAGATGACAAGAAATGGCAGGTATCGAAGGATGGCACTTTCGGAACAAATATTTTTTTCGATACGCTCATGCTGCACTGGCGCGGCGATGGGAAAGAGATTTTCTTCCGCGGGCAGGAACTGGATTCCAACGACCTGGTGATGATGTCGGCTGAGGTAGAGACTGCGCCCGCATTCCACGCGCTCACTCCAAAGGTGCTTTTCCGGCTTCCTGGCCCGGTGGATGGCAGCCTAGGATCCGTCAGTCGTGACGGGCAACGGTTTGTGCTGCCTATCAATGTGCCGGCAGATAAAACGGAACAGTCGTCCGGCGGCCAATGAGGCGAACACCCGCACTCCGCTGGATGCAACTCGGTTTCGCCCTCGCGTTCCTGCTATTTTGCGGAACCTGCTCCAAATCGAAGCCGGAGGCTGAGTACCGCCCCACAACTACCATCCGCGATCTGATGGATGGCCTGGTCGATCCCTCGGCGGACGCGATCTGGAATTCGGTTTCGACTACGATCACGAAAAAAGGGAGAGAAGAGAAGGCACCTCACACCGACGAAGAGTGGGCGACCGTGCACCGCAGCGCGATCGCACTGCTGGAAGCCTCGAACCTTCTCCAGATTCCCGGCCGGCACGTCGCACTGCCCGGACAAAAGAACGAACAAGGGATCGAGCTTCAACCGGATCAGATTGAAGCGCTCATCAATCAGGATCGCCACACCTGGATCACGCTGGCTCATGGCTTGCACGACGCCGCAACGCAGGCGCTCCATGCGGCAGACGCAAAGGATCCGGCAAAGATTCTGGACAGTGGAGACGCCATCGACAACGCGTGCGAGCATTGTCATCAGACGTATTGGTATCCGCACCCGGCGCAGTCACCTTCTTCGAAGTGACACCTCCGATCAGATCAGTGACGTGGAAACCGCGTGAACAAACTCGTGCTCAAGAATCCCCTTCTTCCGCCATTTGTCAGCGTGAGCCCTCTACCGTTATCACGGTGTAGACTTACTCATTCCGCGAATTGCCAAAGTGACTTCTGAGACCGCCTCATGACGGATGCGATCGAAGCACTCGCCCAGGATCTTCGTTACGCCGCCCGTGGACTGCGTAAGACTCCCGGTTTCGCCGCCACGGCGGTCCTCACGCTCGCCGTCGGAATTGGTGGCACCACTGCGGTTTTCAGCGTCATCAATGGAGTTCTTCTGCGCCCGCTTCCCTACCCGGATGCAGACCGTCTGGTCGCCGTGTCGAATGTCTTTCCAAAAGAGGCAAACCATTTCGGCCTGGTTTCGGGCAGTGATGTCGCCAACTGGCGAGCCGACAATCGCGTGTTTGATCGGCTGGAGTTCGTTTCTCACCCCGATATCGTAGCGATGTCGGGCGCTGGATTCGGCGAGCGAGTTGCCGTGCAGCACATGAGCGCTGAGATGGTACCGCTGCTCGGGATCAGAGCCTTCATGGGCGCCCTTCCTCCCGACGACGTCACCGAAGACAACCATCCGACAGGTTTTCTCATTAGTTACGAATTCTGGAAGCGGCACTTCGGGGGCGATCCTAACGTGCTCGGCCAGACTATTTTCGTCGACACAGGCTCAGGCCCGGTCGCGGCCATTCTCGCTCCCGGATTTGACCTGTTCGGCACCGGAGTTCCCGATGTCTACATCATCCATGGAATGCCAAACGCCGTCGATTCTGGCATCGGCGATATCCGGTGGGAAAACGCGATAGGAAAGCTGAAGCCCGGCGTTTCGATTGAGCAGGCGCAGGCCGCGATGCAGGTGAGGCAACTCTATCTGGCGAAGGCTTATCCGGAGACTTACAAGGATCTCGGAGTCCGCGTCGACCCCCTGCAGAAACGCCTGTTCGGCAACTGGGCCACCATTTACTACACGCTGTTTGGGGTGGTGGCTCTGGTTTTGCTGATTGCGTGCGCGAACGTCGCCAACCTGCTGCTGGTTCGCGGCGATGCGCGGCGAAACGAAGTCGGAGTCCGCGTGGCGCTGGGAGCCAATCGCGGGAGCCTGATCCGTCAGTTGCTCACGGAAAGTGTACTGCTCTCGCTGATCGGCGGATTAGTCGGGCTCGCCCTGGCGGTTCTCGGAGTCAGGCTTTTCAATTTGTGGGCGCCCGTATGGTTTCCTCGTGAAACGGGGGCAATCATCGATTCTCGCGTCTTGCTCTTCACCTTCGGAACCTGCGTTCTGACGGGAATAACGTTCGGCTTGATTCCCGCTTACCGCACCGTGCACACCAATCCGGCCGAATGCCTGCAAGAAGGGGCGCGCAGCACCGCGACAGCTTCGCGTCATCGTACGCGAAACGCGCTGGTGGTCACTGAGATTGCCCTCGCCTTTGTGCTCCTGATTTTTACCGGCCTCATGATCAACACGCTCACCCGCATTTTGCGGATTTCCCCTGGTTTTGCTCCCGAGCATCTTCTGACTTTGCAAGTTCGTCTCACCGGGGATAAATACATCAACGCGGCTCCGCCAAATGATCCCAATTTCGACGTGATCCTGCCGCCAGTCGGACAGTTTTGCGATCGCGCTCTCAACCGTTTCCGCAGCACGCCCGGCGTCGAAGACGTCGCATTAATCGACTGGCTTCCGTTGCTGGATAGCACCGGGGATAGCGCTCAGTATGCGTCGCCCGGATTCACGATTTCGGGCCAGAGTATTTCGACCGGCGCCGAAAAGCCGAATGTATTTCGCGAAGGTATCAGCGCCGACTATTTTCCCATGATGCGGATTCCCCTCATTCGAGGCCGCGGCGTGAGCGAGCATGATACGTACAGCAGTGCCTGGGTAGTCGTCATTAACGAGGCGATGGCAAAGCGCTATTGGCCGAATCAGGATCCGATCGGGCAGGCGATCAAGTTCGATGATTCGCCCGACGAGAAGCCTCGACAGATCGTCGGCATTGTTCAGGACGTGAAGCAAGTTTCTCTGGCCGAACCCGCCGAACCTGAAGCCTTTGTTCCTTATCAACAGTTGTCTTCGCGAATTTACCCCGGCTGGACCGAGGCGCGCGCTCACAAGAGCATCATCATCCGCACACACGCCGACCCGAAAGTGCTCATGCAGAGCATGCGGCAGATCGTTGCGGATCTCGCACCCGAGTCCGCGATTTTTGGAATTACCACGGTCGAGCGAACGGTCTCGCTCTCTGCCACTCGCTGGCGCTTTATCTGTCAGGTATTGGAGCTGTTTGCGGGGATTGCCCTGCTGCTCGCTGTCATTGGAATCTACGGAGTCATTTCATACTCGATCGGAGAGCGCCGCCACGAACTTGGCCTGCGGATGGCCCTGGGAGCACAACAGGAGCAGGTGCTCGGATTAGTATTGCGGCAGGCGATGGTACTTTCGCTCGCCGGAGTGATCATCGGTATTGCGGGCTCGTTCGCCGCCACTCCGCTGCTCGAAAAGTTTCTCTATGGTGTGAAGGCCCACGATCCCTTGACCCTGATTGTGGTGGCTTCGCTCTTTTTGGGGATCACATTCCTCGCCAGCTACATTCCCGCCCGCCACGCGACCAAAATCGATCCCATTCAGGCACTCCGACACGAATAGCCTGCGGCCTTCACACAATTGGCGGATAGTCTGCACCGGCTAAACGCATGAGAAAACTTCCGCGAACATGAAGGCCGCATCCCCCGGGTCAGCGTGAGAAGCGGCCCCTTATATCGTGAACGTCATCTGTTCACGCCCTTAGCCTACCGGATTGATACTGCTCAGTGAATCGGGTAATTCGCTTATGAACCGACGTGGCGCATGTTGGCGTAAAAGGACCGTCTGCACACTCACATCAAAATTTTAGCCGCGTCCAGCGCTGATGCTTTTGCCCCTGCCCGGCTCGCCCGGGGACGGACAGGGGCAAGCGGACGGCTGAAAGCGATGAATAAAGAGAATCGCGAGAACTCGCACGCGGCAGCCAAGAGTTGAGACTGCTGAAGAGTTGATGGTCCCAACCGACACACCCGCCTGAAGCTTTACACCTCTTGATGCTTTTTTAGGAATTTCCCTGACAGACAATAGTTCCGCTGGGCGCTAAAAAACCGGGGCATGGCCCCCGAACAGCGCGATCGATTGCTTCAACTAGCTGAGCAGATCACGATGGAGAAAGATTTTGGGAAGTTCGAAGAACTTGCCCGCGAACTCGCACGCATGCTTGCATCTGAGGGATACGGCCCCAAGCAGGGGGCGCTAACTCCATCGGCGGATGCCTGTCACTAACTCCCACGTTAGTGGCTCACCCTTGTTTGCTGAATCTCAATGAATCGATCGGTGAGTTCCGAATGAGAATTGCATATCGATGCATTCAGGGCAAGGACAGCGGAATCCGTCGCCGTCAGGAAAAACAATGTGTCCGCAACTCTCGCAAATTTTTCGCCCATTCTCGAGAACTTGCATGGGCCTGAATTGGCCTTCCCAGACGCAATATGGGCATCTAGGGATTCCCGCCCTCCTTCCACCTCCAAAAACGATGCTCATTCAGCAGCGCCCCCCAATTCGGCAAGTTTACAGTTTCATTACAAGGGATGAATGGCACAGTCTGGGTAAGGTGGCCTAACGCAAGTCACCCCCTGCGGTAACGATAGTTACAGTCTGGTGTTGACCCACATCGGCGTCATGGCCGCAAAGAATTGACGCCCATTTTGCGTGCATAGCCGACGCCGACTGAGTCACCTTGAGCGCATAAACTCATGGTGCGAAAGGCCACTCAGAAGTGCGGGGGAGCCGCCTTTTGTAATCCCTCTGTTGGATTTGCTAAAACATTACACGTTATGACTTCAGAAGAGAGCGAGCGCCGCCCTGAGCTTCCAACAGAATCGCATAGGAAAAAGAGCACACTGAAATCCTTGGAACCAGTCAGCGAAATGCCTCACGTCCTGGTTGTTCCGGTGGCACAGCGCCGAGCACCGGAACAGCTCTCTGAAATTTGCGAGCCTGGAATCACGGTCCATTACGGTCCAATAAAGCAGCGTTTTTAAAGACCGAAGACGGCGTAAAAGTGCGGCAAGTAATTGAGAAGATTGGTGGAGCTAGTCGGGATCGAACCGACGACCTCATCGTTGCGAACGATGCGCTCTCCCAGCTGAGCTATAGCCCCTACGCAGGCTGGTCGGAAATTGCTTTTGTATTTTAACAGCGTTCCCGAACAGCGACAAAGCGCCACATCAGCTGCCTGGGGGCGTGACGTGAGATCTGGGCTCCAGCTTTGGATCCTCAAAAAGGCATTTCTACAGGCATTTCGCGCGTACTTTCGGCACGGCCGCATCAGGATTTCCGCTTGACGAAACGCCTCTCCCTACGTCTAACTAACAATTAAGAGGTGTGTTCCGGCCTCAAACTGGGGTCTTGGCAATGTTTTCGCAATTGAGTCCTGCGCCGGAGGGATGGCAGCGCTGGATCCGAATCGGGTCTGTGGCACTGCACGGGATGCTATTGGCGATTCTTCTCTATCCGGCCGAACCCCTTTTGCTGACCCCAACCTCAGTGGCTCTGGGCCAGAATGGCAAGTCAGTGACGCGCCTTTATTGGTCCAACAAGGCGATTGACGATAGCGATCGAACATCCTCTGATCTGGCGACCGAGAAATTTCGCCGACAACGCCTCGGGCACGAAAAGCTGACATGGAAGCCGTCAAAGGAACTAGCCCGGCTGTCCGCACCGCAGCTTCCGGTCGCGCGCGTTGAAGCGGAAGACAATTCGAAGTCGCAAACACTTTCCGCTATGGGTCATGGCGCCCAGGCCGGCTTGCCTTACGGAACACTCGGCCGCGGCCCACTGCTCGGAGATGAAGTTCGACCCGCCCTTCCGATTACCACCTCAGACCCAGTAGTTTTTCCGTGGCAGCTGCCCACATTTCCGGGCAATGAGGTCATTGAAATCACGATCGATGAGCGTGGCGAGATCGTGAACAAGACTGTGCTGCAAAGTCTCGGAGCCGACATCGATACAAAATGCCTGGCTGCGCTTGAGAATTGGCATTTTCATCCGGCGACGCGCAATGGCGCGCCAATCCCTTCCAAGCAGGATGCGATCTTTCCCTTCAAAGCTCGAGGCTAAACCGAGTTAGCCAAGCCGCATCGGAAAGACACAAGCTCTTCTTGCTCTAGCAATTTCCCCAACGACACATTGCTCCCTGCGGCCGTCTGGCGCGTGTCGCGGCTATAATTAGAGCGTGAACGATTGCGCAGTTGAACAGGTTGCATCGGCGGACTTTCCCACACGTTGGGGTAGGTTTCGTATTTACGGCTTCCGCGCGCACGCTGGTAGAGACGGAAACAAGCGGGTGGAAGAAGCAGTGGCCCTGGTCATGGGCGATGTGAAATCCACGCCGCCACTGGTGCGAATTCATTCGCAATGCCTGACAGGCGACGTATTCCACTCCCTGCGCTGCGACTGCCGCCAACAACTCGAATTATCGCTCTCCGAGATCGCCGGCGAGGGCGCGGGTATTCTCATCTATGAGCAGCAAGAAGGCCGGGGTATCGGGCTGATGGCCAAGCTGCAGGCCTATGAATTGCAGGACTCCGGACTCGACACTGTGGAAGCGAATGAGAGGCTAGGCTTCAAGGCTGATCAACGCGACTTTACGCTTCCCGCCGAGATACTGAAAGCACTGGGCGTGACCAGCGTACGTCTGCTATCGAACAATCCCGATAAGGTTGAAGCTCTGGAGAAGGCGGGCGTGCATGTTGCCGAGCGCGTGCCTTGCGAAGTTACTCCCAGCCCTCACGCCGAAGAATACTTGAAGACAAAACGCGAAAAGATGGGGCATCTGTTTACTTCGAGCTAGATGGAACGGACCATTCAGTTCTGTCTCGCACGAAGCACTTTCCTGAGCTGAGCTCGATTTTTCACAGGCAAATAATGCAGTGCGGCTTTCGCGAGGGAGCGATAGACTTCCTCCACCACGGGATTTCCGCCCAGTTTCCTTAAGTGCCGCGACACAGTGGCTGCATCCCCGCGCACGATGGGACCGCTGAATCCGGCCGGCGCGCCCAGCGAGGCGTAATTCGCCAGCGTCTGTAGCAGAATTGGAATCATTCTGCGGCGCGCTTGTCTTGGCGAGACTCCAGCCATCTTTGCGACTTGTTCCGCGGTCGCCAGCAGAGCGGTAAATAGCGGCGATACAAACGTTCCCCATGCGTGGTAGGCGGCTTTCTGCTGCTTGCGAATCCGGTAGGTGTGCCCGCCTAGATCCTTTATGATCCGCCTCACGATTCGAATCGCCTCCGGATCTCCTTCGACCGCAAACGGCACATTTGCAAGGCGAGGGCGAGATCCGCCCACAAACGTCATCAGCGGATGTGCCGATGCGACGGCAGCGCCTCGTCGTCGCAAAGAATGCAATTCATCGCTGGAAAGCACGCCGCTTGAATGCAGCGCCACACGTCCTCTCCAATCAATACAGGTTGAAAATGACCGGGCGACGCTGGCGACTTGCGAGTCAGGGACGCAAAACCACACGAGGTTGGACTTGAGTGCGCCGGGCAATTCCGCGAAAGCAATAGCCCCCACTTCCTTCGCGATCCCCCGCGCGCGTTTCCTGGAAGAAGCCGTTGAGCGACCAATCACTGCTTCAATCACGTATCCGGCGCGATGCAAGGATGTTGACAGAGAACTCGCCAGATTCCCTGCTCCCACGATTGTGATCGTCGGCCTTAACTTCATTTCGGGCAGCATAGCAGACGGTGTGAATCGGATTGGACCTTCTGCACCCGGACGCCAAACACTGGAAGCCGTTATATTAATTTCATGGCCAATTCGACCAGTCGCCGCAAAGCCGTATCCAAGAACCGCTCTCGATTGATCTCATCGCGCACCGTGTACCGTGGCCCGGTGTTCTGGGTAACAACCGACCACGTAAAGGAACCCGGTGGCATCAAAGTGCGCCGCGATCTGATTCATCATTCCGGGTCGGTGGTGGTGCTGGCAGTCGACGACCGAAGTGCGGTGCCACGCGTTCTGCTCGAGCGCCAATACCGGCATGCGGCGGGTGATTACCTTTGGGAACTGCCAGCGGGGCGGATCGATCCGGGAGAACAGGATCTGAAGGCCGCAAAGCGCGAACTCCTGGAAGAGACCGGATACACAGCATCGAAGTGGCGGCGCATTCTCAAGTTTTACGCCAGTCCGGGCTTTGTCGCGGAAACGATGTCCGTGTTCTTGGCAACGGGCTTGCACCCAGGAGAAGCTCAACCCGAAGAGGACGAAATCATCTCCAAACGCATGGTGTTGCTCCCGACGGCCGTGAACATGGTTCTGCGGGGAACGATTCGGGATGCGAAGACGATCTCATCAGTACTTTGGCTGGATCATGCCACGCGCGGAAAACAGCGAAAGATTAGCTCGAAGTAAACTCCAGCGAAGTTTTTGTCATCAGGCTATTCGTCCTTTTTCCTTTGAATGGCCTAGTATTTTCGGGTATACACTTTCCCTTGCCTACCCCTGCAGGCACAGAACGCATCTCAATACTTGGGGTTGCACGTCCTTTGTTTCCCCATTTTCAGCGGACGTGCGGAAGAGGTGGGTACGTGGAACGTCTGAAAGGGACCGTGAAGTGGTTCAATAACGCAAAGGGATACGGGTTCATCGGCCGCGCAGATGGCGCTGATGTGTTTGTACATTACAGCGCGATTTCCTCGGAAGGTTATAAGAGCCTGCAGGAAGGCGATCAGGTGGAGTTCGAAATCGCCGAAGGTCAGAAAGGCCCGCAAGCAGCGAACGTCACCAAAGTCGCCTGAATGGCGTGCAGCAACGCGGCACGACATCCGTATTTCACCTCGGCACGTGTAGAGTAGCTTTTTTTTCCTTCAACGGACCGCGAAACTGCTGGTCCCAAGTGCTCTGGATCAAACACTCCGGAACGCTTTCGCCGACTGCCTGTTTCCTTACGCCTGCCTTCTTCTCAGCGTTCGTAATGATTCGCTATCGCCGTGGCCCACGGGCTCTCTGCCCTCACGCACTGGCCCAACTTGCTGACTTTGATTAATCTTTACTCTGTCCATGACCAACAAAGCCATCGCCAATATCCTGTACGAGACCGCGGACCTGCTTGAAATCGACGGGCAGGATTCGTTCCGGATCCGCTCCTACCGCAACGCGGCGCAGGCAATCGAGAATCACTCCGAGTCCGTCAAGGACATCATCGGCGAGCCAAAAAAGATTCTTGCTATCCCCGGCATCGGCAAGGGAATGCTGAACAATCTGCAGGAACTGTTTAATACCGGAAAGCTCGCGGCACAGGTGGAACTTCTCGAAAAATATCATCCGTCGATGCTGCAATTGCTGCATATTCAGGGTCTCGGACCAAAGACCATCGCGTTGATCTGGAGCGCGTACAAAGTCAGTGATATCGACGGCGTCGAGAAACTGGCGCGAGAGGGTAAGATTCGCACCCTTCCCCGCATGGGCGAGAAGCATGAAGCGAAGCTGCTGAAGGCGATTGAAGACTACCGGCGAATCGGCGGCAGGTTTCTGATCGATACGGCTGAGACCGAGGCCGAAAAACTTGCCGTATATCTCAGGAAATATCCCGGCTTCGACCAGGTCACGCCTGCTGGGTCGTTGCGCCGGGGCCGAGACACCGTAGGCGATCTTGATGTGCTCGTGACCGGCGAGTGCTGTAGTTCGGCAGAAGGACGGCAGAAAGCCATCGCCTATGTTGCCCAGTATCCGCCACTCATGGACGTCATCGTCAGCGGAGACAACAAGATCAGCTTTCATCTGCGCGATGGCATGCAAGTGGACGTGCGCCTGCTGCCTCCAGAGTCATTCGGCGCCGCCATGCAGTACTTCACGGGATCGAAGGCGCACAACGTTTCTCTGCGTCAGCGCGCGCTCAAGATGGGCTACACCCTCAATGAATACAGCCTGGCGGAGCTCGAGACAGAAAAGCCGGTTGCCGGGCGCACCGAAGAAGAAATCTATGCCAAGCTCAACCTCGATTACATTCCGCCGGAAATGCGGGAGAACCTTGGCGAAATCGACCTGGCGGAGAAGCACGCTTTGCCGCAGCTCATCACTGAGAGCGACCTGCAGGGCGACGTTCACATGCATACCGTCGAAACCGATGGCAAAAACACGATCGAAGAAATGGCCTTGGCGGCGCGGGAGCGCGGCTACAAATACATGGCCATCACCGATCACTCAAAGAATCTTGCCTTCGCCAATGGCCTTGACGATGCGCGAGCCGTGGAACATATTCGGCGGATTCGACAGGCTGACAACCAGATCGAGGGCATCAAGATTTTCGCCGGCATCGAAGTGGACATTCTTGCGGACGGCGATTTGGATTTATCCGATGACGTGCTCTCGCAGATGGATATCGTCATCGCCAGCGTACATTCTGTGTTCAACCAGGAGTCTGCCAAGATGACGGAGCGGCTGGTCAAAGCGATTGAGAATCCGAATACTTCGATTCTGGGGCATCCGACCGGACGGCTGCTGCTCCGGCGCGACTCATATCCTTTCGACATGGGCGTAATTCTGGCAACGGCTGCGAAACGCAAAGTTGCCATGGAATTGAATGCCTATCCGGATCGCCTTGATCTCAACGACGTCCATCTGCGGCAGGCCCGTCAGCAAGGGGTAAAGATCGTGATCAATACCGATTCCCATCACACTTCGCACATGGCGAAAATTCGCTTCGGAGTGCTGCAAGCACGGAGGGCATGGCTCACAATAGACGACGTACTCAACACGCGCTCTCCGGAGCAATTCGCTAAGGCGATGAAGCACGGCTGGTAGTGGAAATCTTCCGAAATGGTCCCGCTCAGCGATCCATCCTAGCCGGTCCTGACCGAATCGATCTTACTGAAAATACGAGTGGTTACGACTTTTCCACAAATTTATTTTCATCAATGTTCACATAACCTTGCCCCTCGATTCCCAGACGTCATACTGAGCATAGGATCAGAGGAGGCATCGTGGACACAAAAGAGAAAGCGCCCCATCCGTTGGATGTTAACGCCCTGGCATGGACGTACGCCCAGAAAACTGGGGAATTGCAGCAGGATGGCCGGCACGTAGCTAATGGCTACTCGGGAACGGGCGCAGGTAAGAACAATCCTGAAATGGAAGAGGTACACAACGTCGGGCCAATCCCGCGAGGCGAGTGGAAGATCACAGGGCCGCCGGTGAACACTACAGCCCACGGTCCGTTTGTACTTCGATTGGAAGCTGCTCCAGAAACCGTGACTTTCGGCCGCGATGGATTCCTGATGCATGGCGATTCGAAAGACGCTCCAGGCACCGCGTCCCAAGGATGCGTGATCCTGCCGAGGACTGTGCGAGAGCAAGTCTGGAATAGCGGCGATTCCGACCTCAAAGTGGTGGAAGATATCATGGCTCCAGAGTTCTCGGTCTATCAGACGTCATCCGCGAACAAGGCGTAGAATCAGCCAGAACAGAGATGCCTATGCCAGAACCGACACAGCCCTCCGGGGCGAAGCCCGCAGCGCCTCCTGCTCCGCCAAAGTCCACCGGCCCGACCATTAACATTGGCGAAGAATTCGGTACGGCGAAGAAAAACCTGCCGCCAGCGAAAATAGTTTTGATCGCGGTTGGAGCGGTCCTGGTGGTGGTCTTGATCGCGTCTTTCATGAAGCGCGCTCAGCCACAGGCAAAAGGTTCGCTCGATAATGTCGCGGCCGTAGAGGTCGAAGGACAGGGATCAACCATGGTGGCGCTCACCTTCACCCTGCGCAATACCAGCGACAAGATTCTCTATGTGCATACGCTGCAAGGCCGAATCAAAACGCCCGATGGAGAGCAATCTGCCGAAGCAGTTTCGGCGGTCGACTTTGACCGCTATTTCCAGGCGTTCCCTGCCCTGAAGGTTGCCTCCATGCCCGCGCTCACGCCCGAAACCAAGGTTCAACCGGGCCAGAGTGTGAGTGGCACGATCATTGTGAATTTTCCGATCACGCTTGATGCTTTCAACAAGCGCCAATCCACGAGCGTTGTCGTTCAGCCATACGACCAGCAGCTGCCCGTAGTTCTTTCCAACTGATGGAAGCACTCCGATCACCTATGAAAAGCCTAAGCCACTTTGTCCTATTCATGTCTGCGTTCACGCTATTGACAACCGCTGCCCCTGCGCAGGGCGGCGACTATCTCTTCTTCGTCGGTACCTACACTCAGGATGGCAGCAGTAGTAAGGGGATCTACTCCTATCGCTACGATTCCGGAAGCGGTCAGGTTACGCCGTTGGGAGTGGCCGCGGAAACGGTGAATCCCTCATGGGTGACACTGCATCCGAATGGCCGCTTTCTGTATGCCGTCAACGAAATCGGAAACTACAAAGGTCCGAATAGTGGGGGGATCAGCGCATTCTCTCTCGATCGATCTACAGGGAAGCTGACGCTTCTGAATGAAGTCGCTTCCCGCGGTGCTGATCCCTGCTACATCACGATCGATAAGACCGGAAAATATCTGCTCGTCGCGAACTACACGGGGGGGAATGTTGCCGTGTTTCCAATCCTCTCCGATGGCAAATTAGGCGAGGCATCTGCTTTCATCCAACACACCGGGCACGGCCCGAATGCCGAGCGGCAAGAAGGACCGCACGCCCACTCGATCGATCTCTCGCCGGACAATCGCTGGGCCTATGTCGACGATCTCGGTCTTGATGAACTCCTTGTCTACAAGTTTGACGCAGCAAAGGGGACGCTGACGCCGAATGATCCGCCGTTCGCGAAAGTCGCCCCCGGCGCCGGACCTCGCCATTTTGTACTGCATCCTTCGGGAAAATCGGCTTATGTGGTGTCCGAACTTGGCCGCACGGTCACCGTGTTTTCGAACGATTCGAGCAAGGGGACGTTTCGGCTTGAACAGACCATCTCGACTTTGCCTCAAGGTTTCACTGACCGGAATGATGACGCTGAAATCGAGGTGCACCCATCCGGAAAATTCCTCTATGCCTCAAATCGCGGCCATGAAAGCATCGCCGTATACGCTATTGATGCTGGCGGAAAACTGAGCCTGGTAGAGATCACTCCCACGGGCGGGAAAGAACCACGCAGCTTTGAGATCGATCCCACGGGAAAGCTGCTGTTTGCAGCTAATCAGAAGTCCGACAACATCGTCATCTTCCGGATCGATCCGAAAAGCGGACGGCTTACACCGACGGGCCAAAAGCTCGACGTACCAAGCCCGGTGTGCGTGAAATTCCTGGCGCTCCGATGACTCGACCTAGAGTAGGTGGATTGCTACGTCCTGCGATTCCTGGAATTGAAGCACTGGCAATAGTGGCTCGTGGCGACGCAAGACTCTACGACTTCTTCTGAATGAATCTGCGCCGGACAAGGTGCGTGTTCGCATCCGGCTTGATCTCGTCGTATTTTAGGCAGGAAATAGACCCGTCGACTTCCAGCACGGCCAGCGCCACTTGATCGCAGCTATTGATACCGTGTTCGCGCAAGGCGCGGTGCAACTCATCCATGCTGACGTGCTCCCGGGCCATGTGTTCCTCGATCGGTTTTCCGTCGTGAACAAGCAGAGACGGTTCGCCTTGAATCAACCGCCGGAAGCGTCGGTTCGCTCCGGAGAGCGCACCGACCGCATAGTTGAGAATAAGCAGGGTTGCAGCCGCGACCGCACCGCCCGTCAGGGACGTGTCGGGCCCGGTCATCGCATTTTGGACGGAATTCGAAAGCAGGAGAAGTAGCGTAAGGTCGAACGGGGTCATTTGTCCGACCTCACGCTTGCCGCTTAAACGTACGCCAATCAGCACGAGCAGGTAAATCACCCCGGTGCGCAGCACGATTTGCAAAAGAACGTGGCTGCCCGGGAAGAGCACGTCGCTCAATTGCCGGTCCCGGGAGCACTCGCCGTCACCGGGACGGGCGCATTCTTCGGGGTGCTGAGATAGCCAGTGGCCTTATTCTTGTCGACAGTCCAGATGACCAACTCAAAGAGCAGATGATCGCGGCCAGAGTAGAACTGGATCGGTTCTGCAACGTTGCGGTCTTTTTTCTCCAGCGTTTTATCGTCGGAGGTCACGTTGAGCGTAAACTTGCCTTTCTTCGCGTCGGTTTTCTTGAGTTGCAAGCTGACCGTGGATACCGGTTGCGGTTTCGCGCCTCTTAGCAGCGTGAACTCGTAGTAGTTGCGGTCGCCTTTGTGCTTCAGGACGTCAAGGTCCTGGCGCGTGGTGGCGATCAGTTCGCTTTGACCGGTCAGGTCGCCCACCGCCGTCTGCAGCTTGGCCTTCGTGGCTTCCAGGTCTGCTTTGGTACTCGCAACGTCAGTCTTTACCCCGCCGACATCGGTTTTAACACCGGCGATGTCACCACTAACCTGGCTGATGGATGCTTTCTGTTCTTGCTCGAGGCGGCTTTCTGCGGCCTTCTGCTGCGCCATCAACTGCGCGGTGCGCTGGGCAAGTTCTTTCTTGGTCATGCCCGCCTGCTGCGCCAGGGTTTCCTGCTGTGCTTCCGCATTTTGAATCCGCGCCTGGAGCTCTTTTACCTGGGCCCGGTTGTCCGCCAACTGGTCCGACAATTTTCCAATCTGATCGTGAGTCACGTAGTGGGCATATCCAAAGCCAGCTACAACCAGAATCGCGACAACCGTCAAAATCCACTTACCGGCATTGGACTGCGGCTCCGCATGATACTGCTCCTGCATCTGTTCGCCTTCATCGGCCATACCGTCTTCCTCCTGGGGAAGCAAAGAAAGGATTGCAAAGATAGTTCATTGTTTAGCAGGAAGAGCGGAGTGTCAATTATCAGCTTGAATGCGAGAGACACGGCCGAACCGGGCTTATGGACGCAGTTCGAGTGCCTGGTCAACGAGCAGGCTCGGATCGCGGCGGATCGACGTCGCCGCTATTCCGAGCTTCTTCTCGAGTGCACGGTCAATGCTCCGCTCGGGACTTGCCTGCCCTGAACCATGCAGCAGTTGCTTGATCTGCTCAGATTTGACGATGCAGGCATAAGCGAAGCGCGGCTGGAAGCCAGCCTCATCGAGGAAGCGTCCAAATGCGAACCAGTCATCGGCGCTCGCGTTTTCATCGGCGTTGGCGGCGTCGAGGCGCAGAGCGGCTTGAAACAAGGGCAATGCTTCGCTCCAGTGCTGCAGTTTCGCCTGTAGCGCACCCTCGTTCACATCGGCCACGCTCTCCAGTCTGGGCTGCCGCGTTTCGATCGCAAGCTTCTCTGCGAGGTGGTAGGACTTCAAGGCCAAATCGGGTTGAGACGCTCGAGACTGACTGTCAGCCATGCGCAGGACGAGCGCGATCACTTTTTCGGGTGCCGGACGATCTTGTACTTTCTGGCGGGCGATCTTCTCGAGATAGAAGCCGTAGTGCGAAGCCGCAAGCGCCGGGTTCCCTTCCCGATCTAATTCTTCCGCGAGGTACAGATGGGCATTGAGTTGTGTGGGATCGACAGCAATAGCCTGCTCCCAGTCGGCGTGCGCCTCAGCGCCGTGCCCCTGCTGCAGTTTCAGAAAGCCGCGATCCACGAGCAGATTCGCATCCTTCGGTGCGTAACGCAGCGCCGTCTCGGTTAGATTCAGTGCTTCCGGGTAACGATCTTGACTGATCAGCAATTGCAGCAGGCCTTGCCGCGGCGCCGGATCTTTGGGATTTGCTTCCATGGCGCGCTTCCAGGCGGCTTCCGCTTGTTGGGAATCTCCATCTTCCAGCGCTCGCCGGGCCAATCGCATCTGCAGTGAACTATCAAAGCCATCCAGAGTGGCTGCGCGTTGCAGGTCGGCCAGGCTGTCACTATGGAGCGCAAGGTAGTAGCGGAACTGATCTACAGTGCCCCAGGCCAGAAGCAGGCCTGCCACCGAGATGCGGAGGATCCGCGCGCGGGTAGAGCCTCCCGCCAGCCACCGTGCGGCTGAGATCAGCCGCCCTCCGGCTTCGGTGGCGGCATCGGAAATGCGTTCACGAGAATTGAGGAGAAGCGACGCGATCCGCCCGTCGCGCAGCTTCCAGACTGCGCCATCGAGAATGAAGTGGTGAATGTTAACCAGTGCGGTAAAAATCAAAAAGCTCGCTGTGAAGTCATGATGGAGAATACGGCTGGCCATCCAAGGTCCAGGAACGAATAGTGCAATCCCTCCGAGGACAAGGACACCAAAATAGGCAAGTGGTTTCCAGTCGTGCTTCGGCGACGCGTTGCCAGCCGCCTCGCGACGCGCGTAATAACTCGTGATCCAAAGGTATTGCGCCGAATGCATCACCGCGAGCACCCCGGTGCTGTAGCGGTTTTGCGGAATCGCGAAGCCACGAATCAACGAAATAACCGAGGGCAGAAAAAACCAGAGGAACTGTGACGAGAAAAGAGTAAGACACGGGATCAACCGCTTCCATTCAGCTGCACGCGAAAGTCGGGTGAATCCAAAGATCGAGAGTGCTACGAATGCAGTCCCTAAAATCACTTGCTCCCATCGGCTGATGACTGCCGGAATCCCCAGAGATACGAACAGCGGATCGTTGGAAGCGCCAGTATGGAATCCCAGGAACAGAATCAGATAGGAACAGATGAAAGCACCGTACAGCGCCCGCCGGCCCGCCTGATCCAGTTCCGCTCCTGCCCGTCGCGCGAACATCATGAACAGACCGTAATTCTGACCGCTGTAATGCCACGGGCTCCACGTCAGGTAGATCGTGAAGATCCACGGCAGTAGCCCGACCCAGTAGTGAGCCAGCACCAACGTCAGAAGGATGAGACCGGTCGTATGTACGGTGAAGATGCGGTATTTCTGGAAATCCTCGGCACGATGGTAGGCGCGGTAGATCGTCGCCATGTAATGCGGATAGTTAAAAAAAAGAGCAAGAACGTAGAACACGACGGACCACGTCCGCGCGCTCGATGTCAGCGAAACGTAAGAGAGCAACAGCAGCGGTGCTGACCAGGCCCCGCAACCGACGGTGAGATCAAGCGCCGGGTTGTAGATCCAGGGCGCGTGCTCTCCGGAATTTTGCCTATGTTTTCCCATCGATGCTCGTAGAGGCCTCGCTCGGAACGTCTCTGCTGGTAACGCGATGAAAGTCGAGTTCTGTGCTTCTGCCGGCAGAGAGGTAGCAGGGGCTACGTTTCTACAAGGTACAAAACCAGAACTTCAGTGCTCTGAGCGGATTATAGGAGGAGAGAATGCCTTGGCACTTAACTGGAGCGGTGCCGGTGGGGTAACGAAGGTAACGCTGTCGCGCCTGAAAACCCTATTCGAACTTCCAGCGAGTGGACTTGCCCTGAAAGTGTTTTTCCCAAAGCCCGAAAACTACTTTCGGGCGCACCGCGAATACAGGCTCCTTCATCGAGAGCATGTCGTCTTTCATCGAAGACAGGTCAAAGTCATATTTCTTCTCATACGCTGGAATCATTTTGCGCCGGGCATCGGCGTCCGCTATCTCGGCTATGCCCTCGAGAACAACTGCTTCCTCCGCCCGCTCCGTGCAGATGATGCATCTTGGATTCTCTGAGAGATTTCGTGTCTTGCGTGACGTACTGCCAGTGCTGAAAAGAAACCGCCCGTCCTGCCACGACCCCCAGACCACCATCGTGTGAGGAGATCCATCGGGCCGGACGGTGGTGATCCAGTAGTTGTGGGATTTCTTCAGGCGCTGCTCGGCCCAACTCCAGGCCAGCAGCCCCTTAGTGCCTTTAGGAAAGCCGTATCCAGGCGCCTGGATGCGGCTCGCTTTGGGACGCCGCGCTTTTACCGATTTCTTCGTGGGCATGATCTTTTCTCAACACTGGGATGTGACAACAGTGGCTATAAGTTTTTCTTCGTCCACTGGTCCAGGCGATTGAGCGCTTCCTGCAGATTCTCAAGAGAGTTTGCCACGCTGAAGCGGAGATATCCTTCACCAAATTCTCCGAATGAAGTTCCGGAGAGCGCCGCTACGCCCGCCTGGTCAAGGAGTGCGTCCGCCAATGGCTTGGACTTCCAACCCGTTTTCGTGATGTTCGGGAACACATAAAACGCGCCCTTGGGTAAACGGCATGAGAATCCCTTGATCTTGTTCAAGCCGGCGACAAAAACATCCCGGCGGTGCTGGAATTCGTCGCGCATACGGTCTACCGAACTCTGATCGCCCCGCAGCGCTTCCACGCCCGCTACCTGGGTGAAGCTTGCGGTGCAGGAATTGGAATTGGTCATCAGCCTTGTGATCTGCGTCGCAAGGTCCGGACGCATGACGCCGTAGCCCATCCGCCACCCCGTCATGGCATAGGTCTTTGAGAAACCGTCCAGCAGGATCGTGCGTTCCTGCATTCCCGGCACGGTCATGATGGAGAAATGTTGTGCCCCATCAAACAGCAGCCGGCTGTAGATTTCGTCCGACAAAATCATGATGTTGCGGTCGCCGATGACGCGTGCAATCTGCTCGATATCGCGCCGCTCCAACACTCCACCAGTGGGGTTTTGCGGGGAATTCAGAATGATGAGCTTGGTGCGGTCGCTAATGAGCGCGCTCAATTCGTCGACATCCAGCGAGAAATCTCTGTCTTCGCGCAAGCGAATCGGGACAGCCCGGCCGCCGATGTAATGGATCATCGACTCGTAAATCGGAAATCCCGGATTCGGATAAATGACTTCATCTTCAGGGTCAATTAGCGCTAATATCGTGAAGAAAATGATGGGCTTGCCGCCGGGGACCACCACAACGTCATCATTCGAGACTTTGACCCCTCGGGTGGCGCTTACGTACTCTGCGATCGCCTGCCGCAGTTCGGGAAGGCCCGCGGACGGACCATAATGAGTCCAGCCCTTTCTGAGCGCATCCACACCAGCCTCGACCACATTGGAAGGAGTGTCGAAGTCGGGTTCGCCGATTTCCAGGTGAACGATGCTTCTGCCCTGCCGCTCCAGGGCGCGCGCCTTGTTCAAGACTTCGAATGCGGTTTCCGTGCCCAGTCGCGACATCCGCCCGGCTAACTGCAATTCATACTGGGTCGCTCTCGCCATGCCATACTCCTTTGAGCAAACGGCACATTATACGCCGGAAATTCCACGAAATCGGTGAGCCGGTACACCTGTGAATCTCAGGTGATAGCAAGCGTTTGATGCCCAGCGAGGGTTCCAGCTACGGAATGATGCCTAAGTAAGATCCGTAGGTTTCCGTATTCCTTCTTGTCCCAAGGAAAACGGCGGCTTGCATTTCTGGGCTGCTCTGTCGCGATTGGTCCGGCCGGCAATGCCGGGAAACAACCGTATGGCCGCAAGCGGCCTGGCTTGCAACTAAGAATCAGGCAAACCTACTCCAGCGGACACCGCTCCTCCGTCACCGGGTGAAGTGTAGCCAATCGAGATTTTCAATTTTTCCGCAAGGCAGCGTGAGGGGGGAAATGGCTGGGCCCAAGGGAACCGAACACCAATCGGCGCAGGTACGTTTTCGCGAAAAACGGACTAAAAACGCAATTTCGATCACATTGCTTCTGACCCTGGCTGCGGTCGCCCTGAGGTTGACGAGCTGTCAGGGCTTACCCCGGTACGTGGCAAATTGTCCGGTCACACCCACCGCGCCGGTCATCAGTCCAACCGCCTCCCCGGCCCCGAATCCCCCGATGGCGGCGCTTTGCCCGTTTCCGATGACCGTGACAAGTCCCACCAATGGGCAGTCTTTGCAATCTCCGGTGCCTCTGGTCGTGACCACGCACTCCGCCTCGCCGATCTACAATTCGCGCGTCTACGTCGATGACCTTTCCGTATTCTTCACATTCCTGGGAACGATGAATCAATCGATCTGGGTTCCCGATGGCGATCACACCATTGAGGTAGTCAGCGAAGATCAGTCCGGATACGTCGCAACCCAAACGATTCCCGTGCACATCAGCGGTCAGGCCGCCGGCCTCTCCGACATCCAGAATATCCCGGGGTGGATTAACTGCTCTTCAGTGCTGGCTACGGGCGCTGTCTGCGCCGCGGGGCTGGGCACAGCTAAGTCAGCGTTAGCGCAAAGTCAGACTGCTCCTTCGATCAATGGGGGATCGTCGGCCAAGTTCAGCCTCGAGGGGGGAACACATCCCTATTCGAATGCGCTCTACTGGATTCCGCTAGGCGGCGGCTCCAACGTGAGTCATTTCACTTATGACTTGTATTTTTATATCGACCAGAGCGACTCCTCGCAGGCGCTGGAGTTCGACGTGAACCAGACTTTTGGCGGAACGCGCTGGACTTGGGGCTCGGAATGCAACTTTGACGCCGACCAGAAGTGGGACATCTGGGATGACGCCGACGGCGTATGGGTTCCGACCAGCGTTCCGTGCACGCACTTCCCCCCGAACACGTGGATTCATCTGGTATGGACGCTTGAGCGAGTCGGGAACCAGGTCCACTACATCACGCTGCAGGTCGCCGATCAGACTTACGACATCGACACCTACTACACCGCGCAATCGCATTGGTACGCTGACGAGATTGATGTCGCCTTCCAGATGGACGGCAACTGGGCACAGCAGCCCTATAACGTCTGGCTTGATCAGGTCACGCTAAACGCCTACTAACTAATCTAGAGGACCATCGACCCAAGCAAGCAGGCTCCTGACGGGTTGACCCCCGTTGATCCTCCAGTGACTCTCGTCACTGACATTCCTGCGATTCGGCGTTCTACAATCCGAAGTGATCCGTTCACCCCGAGAACGAGGGCTCAGAACACCGATGGCCGAGCACGAAACTCTTCTTCATGAATTCAAGGAGTTCACCAAGACTTCCCAGGATGCCAAGCAACTGATGGAGCGCATCTCCTATCGCCTCCATGCGAGGATGACGCGTTACAACTGGGCGGGCTTTTACCTGGTGGACCCCAACGATGCCGGCATTCTGCTGGTAGGACCCTACGCCGGAAGCTTCTCCCCAAATATCCGTATCCCGCTCGACACTGGACTCTGCGGTGCAGCGGCCAGCACAGGGAAAACCGTGGTGGTGGACGACGTCACGAAAGATCCTCGTTACCTTTCGGGATCATCCATGGTAGTCAGCGAGATTGTGGTTCCCATCTTTGTGAACAAGCGTCTCGCCGCGGAATTGGATATCGAGAGCTACTTCCCCGGAACCTTCACCCGGGCGGAGCAGATTTTCGTCGAGGCCTGCGCACGGATCGTCGCCGACTACATGGCGAGATCGGCAGCCAGGGGAACGTCGGCTTAAAGGCGCAGTCGACTTCCCCGCGATCGATCGAAGACACTCCTGAAAGAGTGCGCTGAGACTCAACATGCTGGCCCTGGTTTCGTCCGTTACAGCTGATGTCCCGAGCAAGCCATCAAAAGGCGAACCGTGCGCCGAGCGTTGGAGAAAAATTGTTGTTGTAGTTATAGGGAACGCCGGGACCGTGGGGAATCGCAATCGCCAGGCCGCCACTCACCCAGGAATAGGCAATCCCGGCGAAGCCGTCAAAGCGCTTCGTGAAGTGATGATCGACATACAGCGATCCCTCATTGAGTGAACCCGCACAGGAACTTCGAAAATTCCCAGGCACGCACGTCGGGGGCACCCGGAAGGTGTTCTGCCGTTGTTGATACCAGGAGAAAGTGAAATCTGTCTTGCTGCGGTAGGTGTACCTCACGCCCGTCCACCAGATGTTCACCAGCTTTTCAGAATCAAGGTTGCTATCTTCAACCCCGCTCAAGAAATAGCCGCCCTGGTCTGACGCGCCAACTCCCAAGGGGTTCTTCGGATTGTTCTGCCAGATGTATTCGTAGCCGGCGAAAAACTTCAGCGGCTGCCACGCATACTTGGCCGCAACCATGACGGCATAGTTGTCGGTGACGATGCCGTATAGGGTGTCGTTTGGATCGATCAGATTGGGCCCCAGACCAGCGCCGCCGTTAATCGGATTCGTATTGATACTGTTGGTTGTCGACTGATATGGCTGGGTCGGACTCTGGGGTCCGAGAAGAGGGTTCAACACGCTGATCGCCTGGTTGTAATGTTGCGGAACCAGGTCGATGGAAAACTTGCGGTAGCTCGCTCCCAGGTCAAATCCATAGGCGTTGTTATGCGCCGTTTCCGCTGTACAGGTAGCGGCATTCCAGCCTGCGGTCGGTGAATAACATCCGGCCGAACCGTCAGCGAATTTATACATCGCGCCGAAATGGACCGGGCCAAAGGCGATGCGATACTTCAGCGCGTCATCCCATCGGCTATTCTCAGTGTCGCCACCGCCCGCCATCGTGCCGTTATATCCGATGTAGGAAAAAGCGTAACTGCCTCCGGCCGGGTCGTAGAGCAGCATCGCGTCGGTACCGAGAGAGCGCTCACGACCGAAGGTCAGCGTGCCAAAATGCCTGGACGATACCCCGGCATAGATTTCGTCATTAAAGGGCTGGCCCGCGCGAGCACCGTCAATAGCATACGAATAGCTTCCCCTGGGAAGACCGTTGTTGATGATGTCCGTTTTTGAAGCGTTCGCCAGCAGGCCGGATTGAGGATTGATGCCGGTGGATACATTGAACACAACGGACCAGCCGGGCAGAAATTCCTCCTTTCCCCTGATACCCAGTCCCGTTTGTTGAAGGTTGTTCGGCGCGATCAGGAACCGGTGTTGAAAACCGTTTCGGTTCACCAAGGACGCGCCCTCGTAGTTATAACCGTTCTCGGGCAAGCCATGACTCACCCAGCCGACGCCGATATCGTACGCACCGTACAGGGTGATCCCGTGCCAGGTCAGCGTGCAATCGGTAGTGGCCAGCTCACGGCCGCTGGCGCAAGGATCAGGCGTTTTCTCTTGAGCAACGCTCAAGGATGGCGAAAGCAAGAAACTAAGCGCTGCGATCAAAGGGGAAATCCTGCGCATTTCGACCTCGGAAATCAATGTAGGCAGAGGCCGCGATGGTACATGAAATACGATTTCATTGTCCAGAACAGTACGATTTCATGCGCTTGGAGTGATATCGCCACCTACGTTTGACGCTAGATGTTTTATCGCGGGGCAGGCAAAACGAGAAAGAAAATCAAAGGACTAACTCGCGTTGCAATTCATCGGCGCTGCCAACCCGGGGGAAGTAGGACAGGAGGCCGAAAAGGGAACATCGTTGATCTATCGGGAAAAATTCGGCTCCCCCCGCCCGCCCCCCTGGTTTTGACTTTCACGCCCCGCGCCCGCCCGCGCGCAAAAGCGGGAGCTGCGCGAAGTCCGCTGCGAGCGATAGTGCAGGGAGCAATAAACCAGACATCCAAGTAAATTGCTCAGCGGCAGTGAAGACGGGGCGCATCTCAACGGTTGGTCGCTCTCATCAAAGGGAACCGTTGATTCGTCTGACGTGCGCCTATATACGAGTAGTTGTGCGTCCGGTCACCGCAAACTCTCGCACTCCGCGTATAAGTCACAGCATACCGGGCAGGAGGTTCCTTATGCGATCTCTCTCGAGAATGATGGCCGGTTGCTTGGTAAGCTTCATCGTCTTGTTCGCTATGAGCGAAACTGCCCTAGCCGGTTCCTACAAAATTCTGCACACCTTTAAGGGGGCACGGAACCCTCAGGGTGATCTAGCAATGGACGAAGCCGGGAATCTCTACGGCACCGCATCTTACGGCGGAGCTTCCGGCTGCATAGGCAATGGGTGTGGAGCTATCTGGAGGTTGACGCCGCAACCGGATGGTACCTGGGCTTCCAGCATTCTCCACACCTTTTCGGGCGGTGAGGACGGTGGCGAGCCCAATGGGGGACTCGCGTGGGATACGCATGGGAATCTATATGGAACCGCGATGGTTGGCGGGAATTTGACCTGCTTTATGTTTGCTTCTTCGCTGGCGGGATGCGGAGTTATCTGGAAGTTGACACCGCAGCCGGGTGGAACCTGGACAGAAAGCGTGGTCCACGCGTTCGCTGGCCCTGATGGCGTTATGCCTGAGGGCAATATCACCTTCGACAGCGCCGGCAATCTTTACGGCACGACGGCAAACGTCGACATTGTTTCCCCAAACGCGCCGCGTGTATGGAAGCTGTCGCCAAACCCGGATGGAAGCTGGACGGAGACGACGCTTTATATCTTTCCGCTGATCCACCTTTATTACAACAAGATCAGCGGTGGGGTCATTGGCCCGGACGGCAATTTGTACGGCACCACTGAGGGCGGGTACGATGGCACGACCGGCGAGTACGGCGGCACGGTGTTTCAACTCGTTCCCAACGCCGACGGGCCGTGGACAGAACACACCCTGCACACTTTCACAGGCACGAACGACGGCGGCGGACCCTTCACCGCCCCAATCCTTGACCAGGCAGGAAACCTTTACGGAACGACGGGTTTCGGCGGCGCCAAAAATATGGGTGTTGTATGGAAACTGGCTCCGAATGGACACGGCACGTACTCCTATAACGTCCTTCACACATTCTACGGCGAGCCCGCAGCAAACCCACTTGGGGGACTAATCCTCGATGGCGCAGGCAATCTGTATGGCACATCCTACTCCGGAGGATCGCCGAACTGTCAGAACCCTTTGACTATGTTTGGAGTCGAACCTGGGGCGCCCGGTTGCGGAACGGTCTTCAAGTTAAGCCCTACTGCACAGGGGTGGCGATTCACCATTCTTCGCGTGTTTTTGGGGGTGGCTGCGGGCCCTCTGAGTTCGCTGATTCTCGATAAGTCGGGCCACCTTTACGGCACAACCTATGTAGGCCAGAACGGCGGAAGTGTCTTCGAGATCACGCCATGAATCGTGCGAAGGGGAATGGTAGAGCGTTAGCCTCCTGAACCAATGGGCAATTTGTAGTTGTCACTAATGAGACCACGATTCAGCTGTTCTCGCTTGGAAAAAGGGAGGACGTTCGCGAAAAATCTCGATAGCGCTCAGATTCCCCGGCGATCCGAGAACTTGAGTATAACCGCCTGATTTCAACGGTTAGGTTGCAGGGCTGATTGTTCGGTAAGCGATCTTCTCGCAACACTGCGCAAGCACACTCCCCTCACACGACGCCACTACCCCAAGCGCTGGTTGACAGCCTCTCCATCTTAACTTACCATGGGCGAACAAAAGGCGAATCATTATGCCGTCCCTGCCCTTGCTCCCCGTTTCTGAAAAGCCTCGACTGGTTGGTATTGCCCGGCTTGCCTCGGAGGGCGAATCCCTGCGAGAAGGGCACAACGTCGAATATTTCACTCTCAGCTCCAGATCCCTGCTGAACCGCTGCGTCAGCCGCCGTGCTATGCCGTTTACCTGGACCATCAATCCTTACCGCGGCTGCGAATTTGCCTGCAAATATTGCTACGCGCGGTACACGCACGAGTTCATGGAGATGCGCGATGGCATGGAATTCGAGCAGAAGATTTACGTAAAACAGCACACAGCAGAACTGCTCCGCCGCGATCTCAAGCGGGTGAAAAATGACGAGCCAATCGCCCTGGGCACGGCAACCGACCCTTATCAACCCGCCGAGCGACGATATGAAGTTACGCGAGGCATTCTGGAGGAGTTCGCACGTCATCGCGGGTTCGAACTGGGCATCGTCACCAAATCCAATCTCGTCGTCCGCGATCTCGATCTTCTGCAGGCAGTTGCCGCTCGAAATCGACTTTCCGTTCACATCACAATTACAACTCTCGATGCGGATCTCGCCCGCATCCTGGAGCCGCGCGCACCGAGGCCCGACCTCCGCATGGACGCTGTCCGAACCCTTCGTCAGGCGGGAGTGCGGGTGGGGGTAAGTTGTTCGCCCGTAGTTCCCGGGATCACCGACTCTCCTAAAGATCTCGAAAGCCTGTTACGCTCCGCCGCGGAGGCAGGCGCTGAATACGTATTCGCTAATCCGCTTTTCCTCAAGCCTTGCTCCGCAGCCATCTTCCTGCCCTTCCTCGAGCAGAATTTCCCGCATCTGGCCGAGAATTACCGGAGGCGCTACCAGGGCCGGGCGTTTTTAGCACCGGCGTACGAGAAGCGCCTTTCCGCATTGATCAAGGGTCTGCGCATGAAATACAAAATCACGCGCGAGCGACGTGAGCCGGCGTTTGCAACGAAATGGCCCGTTCAAGCGTTCGAGGAACAGATGAATCTATTCCGATAATCTGCGATTGCCGGTTCGCGATTTGCGATTGAAACTTCGTGCTGGGCTCGATTTTCCGGATCGCCAAAATCGAAAATCAGCACTCGTCGATCGAAAATTCTCCCCTGCCTTCTATAATCGAGAAAGATCCTTATGGCGACTGCTCCTCCCACCGCCCAGCAGGCCCCGCCCGTCACCTTGGGTGTGCGCCTGCAGCATTTCTGGCATCGGGTCTCAGAAGGACTCGCGGTCAGCCAGCTCTGGTCACAATTCGAAAATGAAGCACGGGCGAGTTACCGGCTTTATTCGAAAGATGTCGCGGCGCGAACCCCCGAGGGCTTGACGCGGCGCGGGCATCATCTCCATGTTCTCAAGGAATTTTTCTGGGCCATCCTGGAGAAATTGTCCCCGGCCCGGCGGGTTCTCTTACTGGCTGCGCTCGTTCTGCTGGTCATTCCACAGGGCGGGTTTAGCTACGACCGGGGCGGACAAACTTATGCCGTTGAATTCAATCCACACTTCTGGGCAGCTGCACTTCTTTTCGTCCTGCTGATTCTTGAAATTGCCGACCGCGTCGTCATGAAACGCGATCTGCAAATCGCGCGCGAGATTCAGACCTGGTTGCTTCCCGGCGCACCTCCGCAGATCCCTGGTCTCGCAATCGCCTACTCGACTCGCCCGGCGAATACGGTGGCTGGCGATTATTACGACGTCTTTCCGCGGCCCGGCAGAACAGCCGAGGATAATCGGGTGGTATTCGCTGTCGCCGACGTGGCAGGAAAAAGCATTCCCGCCGCCATGCTGATGGCGACGTTTCAGGCTAGCCTCAAGACGCTTTCGACGGCGCAGGTGGCGCTTCCGGAACTTGCGGCCAACATGAACCGCTACGCCTGCTCGAACAGCCAGGGAGGCTTGCGTTTCACCACCGCGTTTCTCGCGGAATACGATCCTGTCCACCGAACGTTTCAGTACATCAATGCCGGCCATAACAATCCGATCCTGCGACGTGCCAGCGGAGCAGTGGAGCGCCTCGACGTGGGCGGTCTTCCCTTCGGCATCCAGCCTGAGGCGAAATACGAATCCGCTACGGTCTCGCTCGCTCCCAATGACTGGCTGGTCATCTTCACAGACGGATTGGTAGAGGCCATCAATGCGAACGAAGAGGAGTACGGCGAAGTACGGGTACAAGTGATGCTTGACTCGGCTCTTGCTGCCAGCCCAGCAGAAATGCTCAAGCGGCTGATGGCTGCCCTGGATCTCTTTGTCGGCAACACTCCCCAGCACGACGATGTAACCTGCATGCTTCTTAAGGGCGAGGCTCTCTGACGCGAAGGGCCCGCGAGCCCGAAACGCGCTCCTGAACTCTTATTTGACTTACTTCCCGGCGCCTCTATTTGACTTACTTCCCGGCGCCTCCAATAATCAAGCCTGGTGGATATCTACGAACAAATCGTGCAACTCCGGCGCGAAGGGCGCCGCGGGGCGATTGCAACCATCATTAACGTGCGCGGGTCCATTCCTTCATTCCGCACCGCCAAAATGCTCGTTCGCGATGACGGTTCGATCACCGGGACCATAGGCGGCGGTTGCGTTGAGGCTGAGGTGTGGCAGGCAGCCCGCGAGGTGATGGAATCGGAGAAGCCCCGTACCCTGACCTTCGATCTCAATCAGGATCCGAAATACGACACTGGCTTAGTATGCGGAGGCACGCTCGAAGTATTCGTGGAGCCTATCCTTCCTCCAGCGTTACTTTATCTTTTCGGTGCAGGCCATGTGGCCGCGAGTGTTTGCGAGTCGGCTTCGAGAGCAGGTTTCGACGTGATTGTGGCCGACGACCGCACATCGTACGCCAGTAAAGAGCGCTTTCCCGCTGCTCGCGAGGTTCATGCTCTGGACTTTGAGCAGGCAATGCAGCAACTTGATCCCAACGAATCATCATTCATTGTGATCGTCACCCGGGGTCATCGCGATGATATGCGCATCCTGCGCTGGGCAGTGCAAACCCGGGCGCGCTACGTCGGCATGATCGGATCGAAGCGCAAGGTCATAGAAATTTTCAAGACCCTGCAACGGGAGGGGTTGCCGGCGGGCCTTTTTGAACGCGTGCACGCCCCCATAGGGCTCGATATCGGCGCAATCACTCCCGAAGAAATCGCGGTGTCGATCACCGCAGAACTGATCGCGATCCGCCGTCATGCCGGTTCGACGCTGCCGCATCTGAGCTGGTTCCGGGCCGAGCGGGAAGAGTCCAAAGATCCTATTGAATCCGTTCCGCTCAAGAACACTGAAAATCCCTGACCGTCGATTTACAATTTCTTGCAGCCGATCAAGACCGGGTTCGACATGATCGGCAAGTTCCGCACATCCCATGCCCCGCTCACCAAGCTTCGCTGGAGTGATTCTCGCCGCCGGTGAATCGTCCCGCATGGGCACAGACAAGTCACTGCTGCCTTGGCCTCCTCAACCAGCGAATGGAGCGTTATCGAGCCAGACGTTTTTGTCGGCTGCAATCCGCGCGCTGTCATTCTCCACCGATTTCGTCATCGTCGTGGCTGGTGCGAATGAAAGCGCCATAGCCCCAATTGTTTATGCGAATGGCGCGTTCCTGGCGGTGAATCCCGATCCGAGCCGCGGACAGTTCAGTTCACTGCAGATCGGGGTGCATGAGGTGCTCAATCACGGTCGTGATGCTGCCGTGATCACGCCGGTCGATCGCCCTCCAGTCCAGCGCTCCACAGTTGAGTCACTTCGTAATGCACTGGAGGTAGCTCCTCAGAACATCTGGGCAGTCGTTCCCGAGTTCTCCGGGCAACACGGCCATCCTTACGTCGCCGGACGAGAGTTGATTGAGGCGTTTCTGCGTGCTCCTGCCACCAGCAATGCCCGTGAGATCGAACACCAACATCAGTCGAACATCGAATATTTCTCGGTTAACGATCCGTTCGTCGCTCTGAATGTAAATACGCCCGACGAATACGCGGCGTTGCTGACACTGTCGCACATCTAGCCATCGATATTGCTCACCACTTCGACCGTATCGTCCTGAGAGCTCGCGTTTTCTCCAGCGAGCCCAGGCAGTTCCCACATAGCCGCATTCGCGGACTTCCCTCCGCTTCTCCTGCACTGAAGATTTTTCACTCCGCCTGTACTGTCGCGGCGCTGAGGATGTCGCACTCTATCTACACGTAAGCAACGGGCGTCGGTCTCGTGCGCGGCAATTGCGCGAACCAGCATCCTCACGTTATCGTCGATGGAGATGCCAATCTCTAACGCAGACGCTCCCAGTGTCACTCGCCAGGAATTTCTCGATTCCGTCCTGCGTCTATCGCCTCAAACGGCTGCCTTTGATTGCGATGGGACATTATGGACCGGCGATTCCGGCGAGCGGTTTTTTGACTGGGAGATTCGCAAAGGACTCGTTTCCGATGAAATTGGCCGGACCATGCGCGCCCGCTATCTCGAGTACAAATCCGGACAAGTCAGCGAAGATGAGATGTGCGCGGAAATGGTGACCATGCACAAGGGAATGGCCGAGTCGATACTTCTCGACGCGGCGGCCGAGTTTATGGCGACCTCGTTTTCCAGCACCGTCTTCGATGAAATGCTGGAACTCGTGCATCTCCTTCATCAGAAAGGATGCGAGATCTGGGCTGTTTCCTCGTCGAATGAGTGGGTGATCCGCGCCGGGGTGAAGCAGTTTGGTATCAATGCCGACCGCATTCTCGCGGCCACGGCAGCCGTAGAAAACGGCATCATCACTGGCCGAATGGTGCGTCTCCCCTCTGGTCCGGGCAAGCCGCAGGCGCTCCGGGAAGTCGCGAAGAAGAAGATCGACGCCGCTTTCGGTAACTCCCGCTGGGACACGGAAATGCTCGAATACGCCGCGCATGGATTTGCAATAAATCCGAACCCTGACCTGGAAGCCACCGCCCGAGAGCGCGGCTGGACGATCTATTTCCCCGCCCTGACTCCGCGTCGATAGTGCACGCGAATTTACAATCGTGATATGTATTCTTCCCTGCTGCTCGATCATTTCGAACATCCGCGTAATGCGGGTGAAATCGATGGAGCAGATGCTGTGGCCGAGGTCGAGAACCCCGCCTGCGGAGATATCCTTCGGCTCACGTTAAAGCTCGATGCAGGACGGATCGTGGAAATCCGATTCAAGGCAAAAGGTTGTGTCCCGTCGATGGCGTGCGCTTCCGCCATCACCGAATTGGCTATGGGAAAAACCATCCCCGAGGCTCAAGCCATCAACGAGCAAGACATCGTCCATGCGGTCGCTGGCTTGCCCCAGGCATCTACGCATGCTGCCCGACTTGCCCTGGATACATTGTTCACTGCCCTAAAGCAGGCCCATCGGTAAAATTAAAGCCATGTCGCTTGCGTATGGGCCTTCCCGCGTCGTATGCCTGCAGCCGAGCGCCACGGTGATACTCCACGAAATTGGTGAGCTGAAGCGGGTTGTTGCTTGTACTCGCTATTGTGGCGACGCAGTTCCGGAGGTAGCAAAAGGCTCACGGCAGATTCTTGCCGATTCGTGGACTGCCAACACCGAGCAGATCGTGGCAGCCAATCCAGACCTCGTGATCGCGGCAGTTCCCTACCAGGAAAAAGCGGTCTCCGAAATTCTGAAGTCCGGCGCTCGGTTCCTCGGCCTCGCCCCTAAGAAACTGGACGATATCTATACCGACATCGCTGTGATCGCCGGAATCATGATGGCTTCTGAACGTGGGAATGAAGTAATCGCGCAAATGAGGCACCGCATCGACCAGACTCGCGCCATGACTCCGCCCGGACGAAGGCCGAAGGTCTTCTGCGAAGAGTGGGGCAAGCCGATCATCAGCTCCCAACCGTGGGTTGCAGAGTTGGTTGAGGCCGCCGGAGGGGCATTTGTCGGTGCGCCTGCTAGGCAGACGACTGCGGAGGAAATCGCCCATCTTGACCCGGACGTGATCATCGCAGCGTGGTGCGGCGCCGGTGATCGCGTCCCGCTGGAAAAAATGATTCGCGACCGCTTATGGCAGCACACGGCCGCGGGTCGGAGCGGAAAAGTGTTTTGCATCCGCGATGAGTATCTGAACACTCCAGCCCCGACGTTGCTGTCCGGACTGGACGCTCTCGCGTTTGCCATACATCCGGAGATTTTTCCTTGCCCCACCGGAATTCGTCAGATTACCGGGGTATCCGCCTTTCACGGGGCTGAATGTAAGAAGCTGAGTTAACATCATCATCTATGCCTGTTGCTGAACGTATCGAGGAAATGCGCCAGCAGGTTAACGAACTGGCCCAGTCTGCCACCAATGCCGATGAGCTCATGCAAAAGATGGTGAAGCTGCTGCACGAGCGCATGCTCAAGTACAACTGGGTCGGTTTTTACATGTTGGAATCCGGAGCCCAACCGCCGGTATTGGTCCTCGGCGCGTTCGAAGGAGCAATGACGCCGCACACACGTATCCCACTGAATCAGGGGATCTGCGGCGCGGCCGCGTCAAGCGGGCAAACGGTCGTCGTTGACGATGTCGGCAAGGATCCCCGCTATCTTGCCTGCTCGCTCGAAACCAAGTCCGAGATTGTTGTGCCGATTTTCGTGAAGGGCAAAGTTGTGGGCGAACTCGATATCGACAGTCATTTTCCCGCTGCCTTTACGCGCGAGCATCAGGAATTCGTGCAGTACTGCGCTGCCCTGGTGGGAAGAAAACTGGAAGCCGCGAACCGATGAAACGCGTGGTCGCTGCTCTGATCGCGAAAGATGACAAGCTGCTGGTGTGCCAACGGACGCGTCACCAGACGATGCCGCTGAAGTGGGAGTTCCCTGGCGGCAAAATTGAGGAGCGCGAGCAGCCGCGCGATGCCCTCCGCCGCGAACTAGAAGAAGAGCTCGGCATTCACGCCAATATCGGGGACGAAGTGGCGAGAATCCAGCATGAATACCCGAATGGGGGGAAGGTGGAGCTCCGGTTCTTCGTGGTGCGGGAGTATCAGGGGGAGATTGAAAACCGGATTTTCAAAGACATTCAGTGGGCCTGGCCGAAAGACCTTCCAAAATACGACTTCCTCGAAGCCGACCTGACCCTCGTACGCGATCTTGCCGCCGGCAAACTGATTTAACCAGACCGCAGCGTCCAGAAATACGCCAACGTCAGCCCGATCATGATCACCGTAGTACCCCAGGCAACCACATTGAACCAGCGGTTGTTCACATATTCGCCCATCAATTCTTTCTTGTTGATGAGGAGCAGCATGAAAATCAGCACGAACGGCAATACGACGCCGTTGACTACCTGCGACAAGACGGCAATTTTGACGAGAGGCAGCCCCGGAATCATCACGACCGCTCCGCCAGCAATGATTAGCCCCGTATAAAGCCAGTAAAAGAACGGCGCGTCCCCAAACTTCAAGCCGACGCCTGATTCGAATCCCAGTCCCTCGCAAACCGTATAAGCAGTGGAGAGCGGCAAGATGGAAGCAGCGAACAACGATGCGTTGAACAAGCCGACGGCGAACAGAATGTACGCGTATTGCCCCGCCAGCGGTTTCAGCGCCGCTGCCGCATCGGCCGCATATCGGATATCACGGAAGCCGTGCACATAGAGCTGCGCCGCGCAGGCTACGATAATGAACCACGCGACGATATCCGTGAAGATGCAACCAGTCACCACGTCGAGCATCGACGCCTTATATTGCCGGCGAGTGACGCCTTTCTCCACAATGGATGCCTGCAGATAGAACTGCATCCAGGGGGCGATGGTAGTGCCCACCACTCCAATGACCATATAGAGATAAGCCTGATCTCGAAATGGCGCCAGCTTTGGCGGGCGGATAGTCGCAAGGGTGGCCTCTTTCCATGCAGGATGCGCCAGGATGCCTGCGAAGATATAGGTAACGTAAAAAAACGACGCGGCCAGGAAGACCTTTTCGACGGTCTTGTACTGTCCATAGACGACGATGAGCCAGACAATCGCCGCACAGACCGGCACGGTATAAACACGCGGCCAGCCAAACAACTCAAGGCTGGTGGCGATCCCGATGAATTCGGTCACGACGTTGCCGAAGTTGGTGATCAGAATGCCGAGCATCATCAGGAAGGTGATGCGGAGTCCGAACTCCTCCCGGACCAGGTCGCTCAAGCCCTTACCGGTCACCGCCCCCATACGGGCACACATCTCCTGCACCACGATCAGCGCGAGGGTGATCGGGATCATGGTCCAAAGAAGAAGATGTCCGAATTGCGCCCCGGCGGACGAATAGGTCAGGATGCCGCCGGCATCGTTATCGACGTTCGCAGTGATGAACCCCGGTCCGACAACCGCAAAGAACAGCAGGATCCGGGTCTTCCAACGTCTCAGAAACTTCATGCGCACAGGTCACAGACATAATTGCAGAAACGGATGCAGCGACCGAACAGGATAAACGCTAGAGCGGAATCTGACCAAAGAAAAATGCAAGTCCAGGGTTACCGACTACAACTTCGCACGCAGCATGCTGATGACATCGTCTGACGTGATAATGCCGGTCAATTTGTTCTTTTCATCCACCACCGGGAGGGTCAGCAGGTTGTACTTGTCGAACAATTCGGCGACGTCGTTCTCTGGAGTTCCCTCATGGGTCAGGATCAGCGGCTCCTGCGCGAGTGACAACATCGGAGTGTCCGGAGGCACCAGCACGATGCGAGCCAGGGGCACCGCGGCCACGAGGGTACCCTGCGAGTCGACCAGGTAGATGGTACTAACGGCCTCCACGCCGCCTTCGAATTCGCGCATCGAGTCGATCGCGTTCGCCACCGTGGCCGAAATCGGGAGCGCCAGGAATTCGGTCGTCATGCGGCCGGCGGCGCTTTCTTCCTTGTGTTCCAGGAGTTCGACGACATCCTGCTGCGCCTCAGGCTCCATCTGAACCAGGATCTGCTCGGTGCGTTCTTCAGGAAGCTCGCCCAGCAGGTCGGCAGCGGCATCGGGATTCATCTCCTCGACGATTTCCGCCGCGCGTTCCGAATCGAGAGATTCAACAATCGCCTTTTGGACCTTTGGCTCGACTTCCTCCAGTGCCTCTGCGGCCGTTTCCTCGTCCAGGGTCTGGAAGACCGCTTGCCTCTCATCGGGGGCCAGGTCCTCAACGATGTCGGCGATGTCGGCAGGATGCAGCTTCGCAAGACCGTCGTGCGAGATCTTGAGCTTTACGCGCCGGGCAGGATCGGTTTCGATTACGTCGACGAAGTCCCATGGAATGCTGCGTGGGGGTATTCGTCCAAGGAGAACGTGCAGGGCCGCTTTCGGCGCCAACCCTCGCAGGAGGCGCCGCACCGCGCCACGCGCGCCGACGTCCACGGATTGGACGCGCAACACCGCCTGCACCTGCCCTGCAACTTTCTGGGAATCAACGTGCAATTCGACATCATTGACGCGGACCACCTTGCGTCCGTTGATGTCGATCACTTGCTGGTCGAGAAGGTCGCGCTCCAGCAGAAACAGTCCTTCCATCCCGTTGGCTGAGGCCCAGTCTCCGGACGCAGTGCTCGCCCGGATGCCTCCGTTGATGGCAGTGATGGCCCCGAACGGCAGGACAAAATTGCCAGTTCTCGTCTTGACGATCAGGGAGCTGATACGGGCACGGTCCTCCTGGGGCGCGAGTGTAACCTCGCGCACACGCCCGAGTGCCGCGCCAGACGGGTCATACACCGGGGCGCCCAGCAGTTCGCTCAATGCCAGCGTCGTCATCCCGCTAGAGCATAACCAACTCGCAAGCGATTCGGAATCAGTTTTTCAGCATTTTTTTCCCGCAAAGAACTGTAGGAGGTGGATGACCACTGCGGTTCGTGCTCCGAGGCCATCATGCGACGCTGCCCGTATAATAGGATGTGCGCCTGATTTTTGACATCTTCGGTCAGACCCTACGCACCCTCTGGGCGCACAAGCTGCGTTCCTTTCTGACCATGTTTGGCATCGCCTGGGGTGTTGGTTCCCTGCTCCTCCTTGTCGGGCTCGGCGAGGGTTTCCGCTCCGGCAACCGCAAGCAATTCGACGAAATCGGCGAGAACGTCATGTTTATATGGTCGGGCCGCGCCCCAGCCATGCAGGGCAGCTTCACCGCGCTCCGCCAGTACTACCTGACGTACCGCGATTACGAGGATATTGCCCGGGAGTGCCGTAGCGTCCGGTTGGCGGCGCCCGCCATCTCGCGCAGCGACATTCGGGCGGTGAGCGACTTCTACCAGGCGAGCGGTCAGATCATCGGCGTTCCGGCCAACCTGAATACGATCCGCTACCTCCCGATTAACGAAGGGCGATGGCTGAATGACATGGACGATTCCCAGAAGCGGGCCGTGATTGTCATCGGCGATGAAGTGCGCAGGACCCTGTTCCCCGGCCGTCCGGCAGTGGGTGCAACAATTTTATTGAATGACGTCCGGTTTACCGTGATCGGCACCCTTAAGAAAGTCGGGCACGGCGACAACATGAATCTGAATCTGCGCAGTTTTGTACCGATCAACACCATGCGCGACTATTTCCGGCCCCTGAACGCAGGCCCCGCCACCGACGTCATCTCCTTCATCAACTATCAGCCCAAAAGCCGTGAGCTGCACGAAACCGCAAAAGCGGAGGTGCACAAAATCATCGCCCGCAATCATGGCTTTAACGCTGATGATCCCGATTCCTTTGACGAGTGGGACACTGTGAAAACCGTCGACCAGGTTGGAAAGATTTTCGATGCGATGAATCTGTTTCTGGGGAGCGTTGGCCTGGTCACTCTTGCCCTTGGCGCAATCGGCATAGTCAACATCATGCTCGTGGCAGTTGCCGACCGCACTCGCGAGATCGGGTTGCGCAAAGCGGTTGGCGCGACTAACACCAGCATCATGTTCCAGTTTTTTGTAGAGGGAGCGTTTCTGACCTTGCTCAGCGGAGGAATCGGCATCGCCGGCGCGGCCGCGCTGATGGCGCCCTTTTCCGGCGTCGAACTGGGGCCGGGGTTTGACGCGCCAAAGCTGGTACCGTCGACGGCCGCTCTGGCGGTCATTTCACTGGCTATCGCCGGCATCGCTGCCGGTCTCTATCCCGCGCGCCGGGCGGCTTTGCTCGAACCGGTGGAGGCACTCCGCAAGGAATAAAAGATGCGTCGCGATCTTCTCCTACAAGCATTCTCCGCGATGCGTCACGATCTGCGCCGTACCCTACTCACCATGGCCGGCATGGCGTGGGGCATTGCCACGGTCGTCCTGCTGCTCTCCTACGGCAACGGTTTCGGAACCGCGGTAGAGAACATCTTTCAATCCTTCGGAGCCACCGCGGTCGGCATCTTTCCCGGGCGTACATCGCAACAGGCGGGAGGCAACAAGGCTGGCGTTCTGGTCCGCTTCACCGAAGACGACGTCGAGCTTCTTCGAAATAACGTTCCCCTCTGCCGCCACATCTCTCGAATGTTGCAGAAGGATTCGACGGTCCAAAACGATAACCGTTCTTTTACCTTCCCCGTGATGGGCCTCGACCCATCGATTCAGGAGATCTGGAACCTGGATCTCGCGGAAGGGCGATTCATCGACGACGCCGACAACCAGCAGCACGGGCTCTTTGCTATGATCGCCTCGGAAGCCCGGGACAAGCTTTTCTCCGGCATGCCTGCCGTCGGGCAACACATCCGCATCGATGGCGTCACCTTTGAGGTCGTCGGGGTTGGCAAACCGCGCATGCAGGAGGGAGACAACGACGACAATCGTGTCGTATACATCCCCTACAACTCGATGGACGTCCTGAAGGACAACCATTACCTCGACGGTATCTGGCTCGACTCGGCGGGCCTCGACCACGACAAGCTGGATAAGACGGTTCGAGAGACGATTTCTACTGCCCACAATTTCAAGCCCGACGACCAGCGGGCTATGTTCCTTTTCGATGCGCAGAAGCAGCTATCCCAGTTCGGCATCATCAGCATGGCCTTGAAGGTTCTGCTGGCCTTCATTGGCACGATCACTCTCGGGATCGGCGGTGTCGGGCTGATGAATATCATGCTGGTCTCAGTCACGCAGCGTACCCGCGAGATCGGGGTCGAGAAGGCGTTGGGCGCACGGCGAGACGATATTCTCTTCCAGTTCCTGGCCGAAGCGCTCGTGATCACGGCCTTCGGTGGAATGGTCGGGATCCTGCTCTCCTACGCGGTATCGCTTTCCGTGGGGCGGCTTACGCTTTACAGCGCACTGGCCAAGCATGCCGAGGCAGGAGACATCCGATTGATCGTCTCTCCGCTCACGCTGGTGGTAGCGGTATCCATCCTGGCCGTGGTTGGAGTCATCAGCGGGATGGTCCCCGCCCTCCGCGCAGCCAACCTCGACCCCATCGAAGCTCTTCGCTACGAATAGAATCGAAACAGCTCATGTCGGAAGACATTCTCACACTCATGCCGCCGCCCGCGGATAAGAGGCTGGCGTACGGCAGCGATTCCAACCAGTTTCTCGACCTGCGGTTGCCGCCGGGGCGCCCGTCTGCGTCGCCTCTTGTCATCAACATCCACGGTGGATTCTGGCGTGCCCGCTATAACCTCGATCACGCCGGACATCTTTGCGCTGCGCTTACCGCGAAAGGCCTGGTCACGGCAAATCTTGAGTACCGCCGCGTGGGCAACGAAGGCGGGGGATGGCCGGGGACCTTTTCAGATATTCGGGCCGCGCATGGGTATCTCATCCAAAATGCTGGCAGGCTCAGCATCAATCCCGAGAAAGTGGTGGTCATGGGGCACTCCGCCGGAGGGCAGCTCGCCCTCTGCCTTGCCGCGCATGAAAAGAGTGTCTCCCGTGCTGTCTCGCTGGCAGGTGTGGTTGACCTGCGGCGCGCCCACCAACTGCATCTCAGCAACGATGCGGTAGTCGAATTTCTTCATGGCACGCCCTCCGAGGTCCCGGATCACTATCGCGAAGCCGACCCCATGGAGATCGCCATCAATAGGGCCCGGCAGATTCTCATTCATGGATCCGCTGACGACATTGTTCCTGTGGAGTTCAGCCGCGAATACATCAAGCGGAAACAAAGTGCCAGGGAAAGAGAAGATGTTCGCCTGATCGACGTTCCAGGAGTCGGGCACTTCGATTTAATTGATCCGCGTAGCGAAGCCTGGAAAGTGGTCGAGAAATCGGTATGGGCTCTGCTCGATTAAGCTTGCCCAGGCCAAAGCTCGCCAGCTCAGTGTTTCCCCGTCAGCTCCCGTATCAAGTCCACTTCGGCCTGCCGATAGGGCGTTCCGTCCCCGCGAAAGACTTCGTGGAACCACACGGGCGGCTGTTCGCGGATATACGGATGCTCCCATGATTCCCAGGGATAATACGTTTGCGTCTTCCCCGCCACCAGTCCCCAATTTATCGCTCCGACGTGTTCCTGCTTGGCAATCGGCAGAATCTGGTCGAAGGTGCTGCCGACCGGACGCGCCATGTACTCGGTGCAGATAATCGGACGGTTGTATTTCTTCAGCCAGTTGATTTCCTGCCGAAAGCTCTCAGGCCAGCTGTAGTTGTGAAACGTGATCACATCTGATTGCTGCAACTGGATGCGCTCGATGTCGTCCTGACCGGCCTCGTCTTTCGATGGGTCGATGTCCCACACTCCGCTGGTCAGCGGCTGCGTCGGATTGACCTCTCGCGACCAGGCAAAGGCCTGCGGCAGGAGTGTCTTCACCCGCGCCTGCTTATCCTTGGCTTTCAATTCCGTGGCGGGATAGTTCAGCGTCTCGTCCGATCCCGGCTCGTTCCAGATGTCCCAGGCCAGAACGCGATCGTCCGTCGCAAACGCTCCGACGACTCCCTTCACGTAGTCCTTGAGCCGCGCATACTGTGCAGGATCGCTCAAGGCATGCGCTCCGGGGCTCTGCACCCAGCCCGAGTTGTGAATGCCCGGAATCGGAGGGTGCTGCGGCCCCAACAGCGGCGCCGGGTCCCAGCATGAATCGAAGAGCACAAAAATCGGCCGGATATGATGACGAGCGGCGATCGTTAAAAACTCGCCCATGCGCTTGCGAAAACCATATGAGTCCTGCTCCCAGAGCAGATCGTGCAGGAACACCCGCATCGTATTCATGCCCAGGCCTTCCGCTAGTCCGAGTTCGGTCTCGATCTGGCCAGGGTCGAAGGTAGTTTCCTGCCACATCTCTAACTCATTAATCGCGGTTTTCGGAATGTAGTTCGCGCCGACAAGCCAAGGCTGTTCGGCATACCACTCCGTTGCCTTCTGCTCGCTCCAACGAGTGGTTTGAGAAAACGCAGAAAAACTGAATGAGAGCACTGCCAGCAGCAGAGGGATCAACGATCGTGATGGGAACATGGGATCTCCGCCTGCATTCTAGTCATTCAACGCCCAAGCTCGAAAGTGCTTCCTGCAGCAAAGGCAGATTAATGCTTAACCTTCTTCCGCTGGCTTTCACGTCTTCCAGTTCGTCGAAGGCGCGAAACAGGCGCAACTTTGCGGCGGCATATTGCTCCGCGTCGGTCAGCGGACGCCCATGCGCTTGGTTCCACTCGATTACCGAAGCCTGGGGCAAAAATACGCTGACTGCGTAAGTAATTTTGCGATCCGAGGTCACATCGAAAATGAATTCCGTCGCGGGCGCCTCCGGATCGTCACCCAACGCATCGCGTTTACCCACAAAGTAGTACTGGTACACATAGCCCTGGGACCCAGCATAAGTTTTAAGGCGGCGCACGGTCATGGATCCATTATGGAACCGGGAATCACATTTGTCGCTGGTCTGTCGTTTGCGCCGGCGATTTTGGTCTGTCATCCTGAACGAAGCGGCCCGTCCACTCGCCGGGGCGCCCTGCCTCTCACTTAACTTCCCGAGCATTCTGCCGATATCCATCCAGAAGGCTTTGCCATGGCGCAATGGTCCTGGATTCCGTTTGCCGTGCTGCTGGTGATCGTTTTGGGCCAGCAAGTGCGTATTTATCTGATCCACCGGAATGGGAAGCGCCGCGAAGAACTCTTCCAGATCGTCACGGAAAACGCGGCCGACATGATCGCGCTGGTCGACATGAAGGGACGCCGGCTCTACAACAGTCCGGCGTACAAGCGCATTCTTGGGTACTCCGCGGCGGAATTAGGCGAAACATCGGCTTTCGAACAGATTCACCCCGACGACCGCTTCAAAGTCCTCGATGCAGCGCGGCAAGCTCGCGAGACCGGCGTTGGACAACGGCTGGAATATCGCATCCGGCATAAGGACGGAAGCTGGCGCGTGCTGGAATCGGTAGCCAGCACCGTACGCGATGCCAATGGCGACGTGGCCAAGCTGGTCATTGTCAATCGTGATATCTCCGAGCGCAAGCGTGCCGAAGAGCAAGCGGAACATAACCTTTTCCACGACCCGCTGACCGGATTACCCAACCGGCGACTGCTGCTCGATCGTCTGCAGCACGCCTTTGCCCAGACGCGACGAGATTCCGGACGGCGATATGCCCTGCTGCTTGCCGATATCGATCATTTCAAGATCTTCAACGAAAGCATGGGAACCGCCGCGGGCGACCAGATTTTGCAGGAGATCGCCCAGCGGATAGGAAGCTGTCTCCGGCAGGAAGACACGATCGGACGCCGCGATCCTCTGGACCCGGCGCCAGAGCCCGTACTCTCACGCCCGGGGGGAGATGAATTCGCCGTTCTGCTCGATGCCGTCGCCGATCCTGCGGACGCGATGCGGGTGGCGCGCCGAATTCAGGCTGCGGTGGCCGAGCCATGCTTCTTCAATTCGCAAGAACTGCGTGTCTCTGTCAGCGTAGGTATCGCGTTAAGCACCGATGCCGATGAGCGTCCGGAAAATGTCTTGAAGGATGCTGATCAGGCCATGAGGCGGGCCAAGGCGCTGGGCGGATCCCGCTGCGAAGTCTTTGACGAAGCCATGCACACTCAGGCGGTTGGCCGTTTGCGACTGGAATCGGACCTTCGCACGGCTTTGGCCGAACACCAACTCCGCATCGTCTATCAGCCGGTAGTGGAACTCGATTCGCGACGCGTCGTCAGCTTCGAAGCGCTCCTGCGCTGGCAGCATCCGACCCAGGGTTTGATTTCTCCTTACCGCTTCCTCGCAGCGGCCGAAGACACAGGCATGCTGGTTTCGATTGCGCATTGGCTAATGCTGCAGACCTGCCGCCAGTTGCGCGACTGGGAGGTCAACGTCGCCTCAACGCAGCCGCTCAGCGTAACCGTGAACCTGTCTGCGCGGCAGCTGGCGGACGCTCGTTTGGCGAACGACATTCAGGACGCGCTCCGCGAAACTGGCGTCGACCCGGCACGCCTGCAGCTGGAAATGACGGAGAGCGTCGCTGCCGCCGATCCCAGGCTTACGATTACGGTACTGACTCACCTCAAACACATGGGGATTGGCGTCGTCCTTGACGATTTTGGTATTGGGAGCTCATCCTTGTGTGGCCTGCGCCAATTCCCTATCGATGCATTGAAGATTGACCGCGCCCTCATCCGCGAGATGCAGACTGACCGTACCGCCTGCGACCTGGTCGAAATCATCATCTCGCTGGCGCATAAGCTGAAGCTCCGCGTCATCGCCGAAGGCGTTGAAACCGCCAAACAAGTCGACATGCTTCGCGAACTTGGATGCGAGTTAGGGCAGGGGTTCTATTTCTCGCAGCCGCTCGAATCGAAGGCGGCGTTGCAATTCATGCGGCAAAATCAGGCGCCGAGTCGTGCGGCAGGAGCCAACTGAACCGCGACAGTGATGCATCTGGTTTTGATCATGGATCGATCAGCCAGAGCAATCGTGGAGCTATGACACTTTCCCGCCGAAGCTTGCGCACTGCCGCATGGGACGGTCCATCCCCTTTGTTATAATCCGCCGAAGCCCCGCCCCGATGACCGAGCCGTCCACTCCGCTGATGCGGCAGTACGCCGCCGTCAAAAAAGAGCATCCCAACGCGCTGCTGTTCTTTCGCCTTGGGGATTTCTACGAACTTTTCTTTGACGATGCCATCGTGGCCTCGAAAGAGCTGCAGATCACTCTCACTTCCCGCAACAAGGAAAAAGGCATTGCCGTCCCGATGTGCGGCGTGCCCTACCACGCAGCGGAAGGCTACATCGGAAAGCTGATTCGCCGCGGATTCAAGGTGGCGATTTGTGAGCAGATGGAAGATCCGCGCCTTGCCAAGAAACTGGTGCGCCGCGAAGTGACACGCGTGATGACGCCGGGCACCGCCGCGGATTCATCCTTGGGCTCAGAGGAGAACAACTTCCTTGCTGCTTTGGCCCAGGTAGGCGAGCGCGTGGGATTTGCGGCACTCGACTTGTCGACTGGCGAATTCCGGGCGACTGAATTCGCCGGAGAAAACGCGTTACGCCGGGTCCAGGAAGAACTCGAGCAGTTGCGTCCAAAAGAGCTTCTGTACGCGTCCGCGGCACCACTCTTCGAGCAAGATGCGGGCTCGTCGAAAAAAATCATATGGGGACAGCCACCGCCCGTGGTCCAGCGGCCTCCGCAACCTGCTGCCGCCGCAACTCCACAACGGGGGCTGGCATGGGCGGAGACGCCGCTCGACGACTGGATCTTTGCTCCGGACCATGCCATTCCGCTTCTCGAAAATCATTTCGGCGTGCTGTCGCTGGAAGGATTCGGTCTCTCCGGAAGGCCCGCCGCGGCCTCGGCCGCCGGAGCGATTCTGCACTATGTCCGGTCTACTCAGCGTGGCTCGCTCGATCACGTCGACCGGATCGGGTGGTATGAACGCCAGAATTGCCTGGTGCTTGATGCGGTTACGGTTCGCAACCTGGAGTTGCTGGAACCCCTGTTCGCCGGAACCGACCCCGGCGTGACATTGTTCCGCTCGATCGACGCAGCAGTGACGCCGATGGGGAAACGGCTGCTTCGGGCATGGTTGCTGCGCCCGTCGCTTGAACTTGGCGAAATCAATGCGCGCCTTGACGCCGTGGAAGCGGGAGCGAAGGATCTCGTCGCGCGCGATCAACTTCGCGGCGCGCTCGATGGCGTTCTCGACATGGAGCGCCTTCTCAGCCGCGTCACGCTCGAGACTGCCAATCCGCGCGATGTCCTTGCCCTCGCTGCCTCGCTCGGCAAGATTCCGGCGGTAAAATCCGCACTTGGGAGATTATCTGCCGATCGCCTGCGCATGCTCGATGCGTCGCTTGACGATCTAGTCGATCTTCGCGAACGCATTCAGAAAACCATCGTTGCTGAGCCTCCCCTCACTTTTGGGGACGGGGGAGTTATTGCCGCCGGCATCGACCACGATCTCGACGAACTTCGCGAACTTTCCCGGAACAGCAAGCAGGTACTGGCGCAGATCGAACAGCGGGAGCGCGGCCGCACTGGCATCGGTTCGCTCAAGGTGAAGTTCAACTCCATCTTCGGCTATTACATCGAGGTGTCGAAAGCAAACCTGCATCTTGTTCCCCAGGATTACGACCGCAAGCAGACGCTGGTCAATGCCGAAAGATTTACCACGCCGGAGTTGAAAGAGTATGAGGCCAAGATCCTCGACGCGCAGGAAAAAATCGTGGAGATTGAGCGTCGCCTCTTTACCGAATTGCGGACCGCGATTGCGGCTGAAGCGAAGCGCATCCGGCAAACCGCACTGGCTCTCGCAGAGGTCGATGTGCTCGCTTCTCTGGCACACATCGCAGCCGTACACAACTACTGCCGGCCGACGTTTGCAGATAATGGCGAACTAGAGGTCATCGAAGGCCGTCATCCCGTGATCGAGCAGCAGGAGATGGCTGGCGGCACCGAGCGATTCGTACCCAACGATCTCTATCTCAACTCGACTACGCACGCGATTCTTCTGCTGACCGGTCCGAACATGGGCGGCAAGTCCACGTACCTTCGACAGACCGCGTTGATTGTGATCATGGCGCAGATGGGGTCCTTTGTTCCTGCGCGCTCCGCCCGGCTCAGCATCGTGGACCGCGTATTCACGCGAATTGGCGCCAGCGACAATCTCGCGCGCGGCCGATCCACGTTCATGGTCGAGATGACGGAGACGGCGGCAATCCTCCACACAGCCACACCGCGCTCGCTGATCCTGCTGGACGAGGTTGGACGAGGCACTGCGACCTACGATGGCCTATCGATCGCCTGGGCAGCGGTGGAGTACTTGCACGCGCAAGTTCGAGCCAAAACTCTGTTTGCGACCCATTACTTTGAATTGACCGAACTCGCCGAACAGCTTTCGGGAGTCAAGAATTATCACGTGTCAGTCAAGGAGACGGGAGGCGGGATCGTCTTCCTGCGCAGAGTTGAGCCGGGCGCCGCCGACCGCAGCTACGGCATAGAAGTCGCCAAACTCGCCGGACTGCCGAACGAAGTTGTCACCCGCGCTCGAGAGGTGCTCACCCAGCACGAATTTGCCGAACAACAAGCCACTGCCCATCTTTCCCCGGGAGCTGTACCGCCGGCGGCCCAGTTAACTATCTTCACACCTATCTCGCAACCGGTGCTCGAGAAGCTGCGAGAATTGGATTTGAATCGTCTCACCCCGCTCGAAGCGCTGAACTTACTGGCGGAGTTGAAGAGGCAGATCGAATGAAGGCAGTCGGGAACAGAGCGGTTGAAAGATTGCTTTCAATCAGTTCCGAACCACTTGCTACCAGCCCCACCAGCGATCCTGTGTTCATCAAGACTTACAGGCTCGGCCTCGAACTGCTCCATTTGCTCCAAAAGAAGAACGGGTTCTACTGTTTCGAGAATGCTCTACATGTGTTTCCCATCTCATCGCGAGATTGCATGAGCCTTGAAGAATGGAACTCAGATTCACTCTGGCGTACCGGATACGGTGAGCTCGCGGATGGCCTTCTCTTCTTTGCTGAGGACATATTTCAACGCCAGTTTTGCCTCTCTGAGGAGGGTGTTATCCGATTCGATTCGGAAACCGGTAAGAGAACGCCAATGGCGGTTACCATTGAAAACTGGGCTGAGAAATTGCTTCAAAATTACGCGGCAGAAACGGGTTGGCGTTTTGCAAGCCAGTGGCAAGCGCAGAACGGTCACGTACCTCCAGGAAAGAGGCTAATGCCGAAAATTCCGTTCTTCTTGGGAGGCGCCTATTCGCTGGAGAACTTGTGGATTGGCGAGGCGGTTGAAGGCATGCGATTTAAAGCTGATCTTGCCCTGCAGACCAGGGATGTGCCTGACGGATCCAAGGTACGGCTGGTGATCGGCAGGAAGCCAGAAATTCAATGAGCGGATCGATTTCGAATCAAACAGTTAGTGACCTCAAGAATACAACCGGCCAACTCCTCATCATCGGCTTCGACGGCACGGAGATGTCTCCGCGTCTGGCTTCCCTGCTTAAGCGCCTCCAACCTGCAGGCGTGATCCTGTTCGCCCGGAATATCGTAAATCCGGAGCAGACCTGGCGCTTGCTCCGCGAGTGTCAGAAATGCGTACGAACTCCGCTGTTCACTTGTGTCGATCTCGAAGGTGGCACCGTCGACCGTTTCCGTAATGCCGTTGGCCCTTCCCCCTCAGCAGCCGAAGTTTTCGCCTCTGCCGACCGGAAGCTCTTCGAGCGCCACGGAAAAATCATTGGCGACAACTGCCGAGCTCTCGGCTTCAACGTAGACTTCGCTCCAGTCCTCGACCTGGCCTTCGAGGCATCGCGCAAGGTAATGACCTCGCGCACCGTATCAGCGGATCCGCGCGAGGCGATCGCATACGCGAAGGGATTCCTGAAAGGCCTTCGCGCCGCGCGTGTGCTCGGCTGCGGAAAGCATTTTCCCGGCCTCGGGGAAGGCCGATTTGACAGCCACCTCGAGCTGCCCGTGATCGAGAAATCCTGGAAGCGACTCTGGGCAGAGGATCTGCTTCCCTATCGCCAGCTAAGAAACGCGATCCCGTTTGTAATGGTCGCCCACGCTGCGTATCCGCAAGTCACCGGCGATCGCACTCCAGCGTCACTCTCGAGGCGCTGGATCATCGACATTCTCCGCCAGCGTATTGGATTCCGCGGGCTGATCATCTCCGATGACCTCGAAATGGGTGGCGTATTGGCCGCGGCCCCCATCGGTGAGGCGGCTGTTCGATCCGTGCACGCCGGATGTGACCTGTGTCTCGTCTGCCATCATGAAGAGAAGGTCGTGCAGGTCTATGAAGCCCTCACCGAAGCGGCGACCCAGGACGGGCAACTTGCACGGCGCGTCACGCAAGCGTCGCGTCGCGTCGCCGCTTTCAAAACGAAGCGCGCCGTCATTCTTCGAAAATCCGCGAAAGTTCCAACGTCGTCTGTCGTCGAGAAACTGACCCGCAACCTCTGGGAGTTCACCGAGCAGGTGCGAATGGCCACACTCTATCCGACGACGACCGCAGGACGCGATCGCGTATGAACGAACGCCACCTCATCGTAGCGGGAGTCATGAGCGGCACCTCCGCCGATGGAATTGACGTAGCTCTCGTCCGAATCTCGGGTGACCGCCAATCCGCAACTCACGGCCGAGACCACTCGACCCCGGCGCCCACGATCAAACTTCTTGGACACGCCGGCTTTTCCTATCCGCCAAAGGTTCGCTCCGCGGTAATTGCCGCGATGAATGCCCAGCATGCATCCGTCGCCGACCTTGCGCGACTCAACTTCGTGCTGGGAGAGCTGTACGCGGATGCGGTGCTCGCCGCCCAGCGGCGATTTCGGTTGAAAGCCGATCTCGTCGGATGCCACGGGCAAACCTTGTATCACCAGGGAGAAGCGCAGAGGTTCTTGTCAAAGCGGATAACCGCGACCTGGCAAACCGGAGAAGGTGCAATCGTCGCCGCCAGAGTTGGCGTGCCTGTCGTCTCTGACTTTCGTCCAGCCGATATGGCCGCGGGAGGCAAAGGGGCGCCGCTCGTACCTTATCTTGACTATTTGCTGTTTCGCGACGCGCAGCTCGGGCGCATCATCCAGAATATCGGCGGAATCGCCAACCTCACCGCGATTCCAGCTTCGGCAGATAAACAAAACGTAATCGCCTTCGACACCGGACCGGGCAACATGGTCATCGATGCGGTAACTGAGACCTTATTCGGTGAGCGATATGATCGAGGGGGAAAGATCGCCGCGTCCGGAAAAGTTATCGACGCCGTGATCGCGCCCCTGCTGCGGCGGAAATTCTTTCGCAAGCCTCCACCGAAGACAGCGGGGCGCGAGGAATTCGGCCGCGAGTTCGTCCGCTCCTTTCTGCAAGAATGCGGACGCGCGCGGAAGCAGGATATCGTCGCCACGGCCACCGCTCTGACTGCCCGGACGATTACCCAGGCGGTGAGCGACTTCGTCATTCCATCTGACGTCCGATCAAGCTCTTTTCGAGAGATGATCCTCTCCGGTGGTGGGGCCAGGAATGCAACACTCGTCGGGATGCTGAGGGGAAACCTCGCGCCGATGCAGATCGTCGTCCGTCTCTCCGAGGAACTGGGCTTGCCATCACAGGCCAAAGAGGCCGTCGCTTTTGCGGTTTTGGCCTACGAAACGTGGAACCAGCGTCCGTCGAACCTTCCTTCGGCAACCGGCGCGACGCGGCCGGCGATTCTGGGAAAAGTCTCTTATGTGTAGAGAACGGACCGCATGCCGACGCCGGATTTCGCGCATCATCTTGATCATTCCGTGCACTGCACTGCTGGTCCTCCTATCCTGCTCTTCGAAGCCCGATCCCAACACGGTGGTCATGGTGATCGAATCGAGTCCAACCAACCTGGATCCCCGCGTCGGCATCGACGCCCAGTCGGAGCGCATCGATAACCTGATCTTCGATGACCTCCTTTCGCGCGGCGACAACCTCAATGTTGCCCCCGGATTGGCTGAACGTTGGGACATTCCCGACCCGCTCACTTACGTGTTTCATCTCCATCCCAGAGTGAGATTCCACAACGGCCGCAGGCTGACCGCACGCGATGTGAAGTGGACCTTCGACTCATTGCTGCAAGGAAAAATCCGTAGCACCAAATCTGGAGTCTACCGACTGGTTGATCACATCGAGGCCCGCGACGATGAGACCGTCGTCTTCCATATGAAAGAGCCGGATGCAACCTTGTTGTGGAACTTGTCGGATGGCGCAATCGGCATCGTTCCCGAAGGCAGCGGGGATGAGATGACTCGAAACCCGATCGGCTCCGGCCCTTTCAAGTTTGTGAGCGCTGAAACGGATCGCGAGGTTGTTCTCGAACGTAACGACGATTACTGGGGCGCCAAACCCAAGCTGCCGCGAGTACGCTTTGCGGTCGTCCCCGACTCAACCACCCAGGCGCTTGAACTTCGCAAAGGCAGCGGCGACATCGCGATTAACTCTCTCACTCCTGATACGGTGCTGACGCTCTCTCACGATGCGCATCTCGGAGTTGAGTTGGCACCGGGAACGCGTCTGGCCTACGTCGGATTTAACCTGCGTGACCCGATTCTTAAAGACGTGCGTGTGCGCCAGGCGATCGCGTACGCCCTCGATCGCCAGCCCATGATCGAGTACTTGTGGCGCGGAGAGGCTCAACCCGCACGGAGCGTCCTGCCTCCACAAAGCTGGGCCTACGACGGAAACGTTCCCGCCTATGATCACGATCCAGCCAAAGCCAACGCTCTGCTCGACTCCGCTGGATACCCCAACGTCAACGGTGTCCGCTTTCACATCCTCATGAAGACTTCGACTGATGAAAACACACGGCTCATGGTCGCTGTCATGCAACAGCAACTGCGTGAGGTGGGAATTGTTCTCGATATCCGCACCTTCGAGTTCGCTACGTTTTTTTCAGACGTAACTCACGGCGCATTTCAGATGTACAGCTTGCGCTGGATTGGCGGCAACGAAGACCCGGACATTTTTGAATACGCCTTTCACTCTGCGAAGTTTCCGCCTAACGGCGCCAATCGCGGTTTCTATCTGAATGCTCAACTCGACAGACTAATTGACCAGGCCCGTCGTGAAATCGACCAGGAAAAGCGTAAGCAGCTTTATAGCGAGGTGCAACAGATCCTGGCCCAGGATGTGCCCTACATCAATCTCTGGTATTTCGATAACGTACTGGTGCACTCGCGACGTGTAACCAACCTTCAGCTCAATCCTGCGGGAAACTACGATTTTCTTCGCACGGCTGAGCTCGCGCCGGGATCGTAAGCTCCGAACACTGATTCACCGCGTGGTACCATCGATATTTACGGCCTTTTCATGCGAATTCTCTTCATCGGTGACATCTTTGGACGCCCCGGCCGCACCATCGTCAAAGAGCGGCTGCACGAAATCGTGCGTGATCAGGCCATCGATCTCATCATCGCCAACGGCGAGAACGCTGCCGCCGGCTTCGGGATCACCCCTGCGCTGGCAGAAGAATTATTCGAGCTCAACATCGACGTCATCACCACGGGAAACCATGTTTGGGATAAGCGCGAACTCTTCGACTGGTACCAGATGGTTGAGGGAAACGGCCGCGGGCCCGCGCGGCGTGTTCTGCGCCCGGCTAACTATCCGTCTGACATGCCGGGATGGGGTCTGTACGAAGGGATGAAAGGCAAAATCCCTTACGCCGTCATAAACCTGCAAGGCCGCGTGTTCATGGCCTCGAACGATGATCCTTTTCGCGTCGCCGATCAGCTTCTGCAAACTGTCAAAGCGAAGGTGGTCCTCGTAGATTTTCACGCCGAGGCCACATCCGAGAAGATTTCTCTCGGATGGTATCTCGATGGACGCGTCACCGCCGTCGTCGGCACCCACACCCATGTGCCGACCGCCGACGAGCGCGTGCTGCCGAACGGAACGGCCTACATCACCGACGTTGGCATGACCGGCCCTTACGACGGTGTTATCGGCGTGAAGAAGGAACTCGTCGTCGGCAAATTCCTGAACGGCATGCCGGTAAGATTCGAACCCGCCACGGGCGACGTCCGCTTGAGCGCGGTGATTATCGATTGCGACGAGAACACTGGAAAAGCAACCAGCATCGAGCGGCTCAACCTGAGCTAGGAGCCGCCGTCACTTCTCACCCTACAAGCGAGGATCTACGGGCTCGCTTTCCAATGCCAAAACGCCGAAAACGCACTCATGCACTCTGCGCAGAGGTTCGCGATGGACGAATCGTTCCAGAGCCTCCAGCCCCAGCGCGGACTCTCGCAGCGCAAGAGAACGCTTGCCCCCTAATCCACGGCTTCTGAGTCGATCCAGGTTCTCCGGCAATGTGTATTCCGGTCCGTAGATGATCCGAAGGTATTCGCGCCCGCGCACCTTCACGGCGGGTTGCGACATACCTTTGCGTCCCGAAGCAATGAACTCCAATGGTTTCACGACCATGCCCTCACCGCCGGAAGCCGTGAGCTCTTCCCACCATCGGATGCCCTTTCCCTGATCAGATCTATTGGTGAGGTCGACGATCTCGAATGGTGTCGCAAGCAGCAATTCCGGATCGGTGCGACAGATTCGTCCTAGAGTCTCCATATGCCAGGAGTGATCCTGGGCGGTGTGAACGGCGCCCTCACTCGCCAGAAGATGAAAGGGCGCAAGTTTAAGATCCCGCAAAGAATGGACGGTCCAGCAATAGCGGCGATACGCTTCCACATAAAGGCTCGCTGCCTCCTCGCGCTGGCGGTATCGCTCCGCGAGTGCCGCGACTTCAGGATTGTCCTTCAAGGCGTCTAAAGCCGTAACCGCCGCCGGAAGAGATGCTCGCGCCGCCGCGCCCGTCGGCGCATATTGCTTGCGCAACAATTCCTGCGCTTTTGCCGACCACGGCATCAATTCGCAATCGAGACACACCCACTCTGTTTTCAGCTCCTCCCAAATACCCGCGGCCGTGACTGCCCTACCCACTCTTTCCAGGAACTCCGACTCGAGAAGAGCATCATTGAAGAATCGGCGACCTGTGCGCGTGTAGCAGACCCCCGCCTCTCCTTCGAGGATCCCGAATCGCCTCCGAGCTGCATCCGCATCTCGGCAAACCACAACAACGGCCCGCGACCCCATGTGCTTTTGTTCGCAGATGACCTTGTGTACGCCTTCATGAAGGTAGTAAGCGAACGCTTCTTCCGGGTACTCGAGCAACCCATCTCGTTTGCTGGTCTCGCAGGGAGACATTGTGGGCGGAAGATAAATCAGCCACTTCGGGTTCGCCGCAAAGCGGCTCATCACTTCCAGGGCAGCCGTCGCGTTCTCTTCCCGGATGGTAATGTTCCGATGCAGCCGGGTGTTAATGATGCGCTTGCCGATGACGTCTTCTATGTCAAGCAGGTCGTCGAGTTGCTGCTGGGCTGTCAGCGCGGGCGCAGCACTCTCTGGGTTTAGAAATGGCTTTGCAGACTCGTAGTAGGTTCGCAGCGCCGGAACCGAAACCAGCTCGCGCTCCGGATACCGAAGGGCGGTCAGTTTTCCTCCGAATACGCACCCTGTATCTATGTTGATCGTGCGATTCAACCATTCCGGTTCGGCGATCGGCGTATGCCCGTACACGACCATCGCCTTGCCCCGGTATTCCGCCGCCCAGTTGTAGCGAACAGGCAACCCATATTCATCGGTTTCGCCGGTGGTCTCTCCGTAAAGCGCAAAATCTCGAACTTTGCCCGATCCCCGGCCCTGCATCTCCTCCTTCATACCCGCATGGGCGACGACAAGTTTCCCGTCGTCGAATACGTAATGACTCACCAGGTCATCGAGGAATTGAACAACCCGCTGTTTGAACTCCGGAGGTTCTTTCTCGAGCTGCTGAATCGAATCCGCGAGGCCATGTGACAACTGCACGTCCCGGCCCTTCAGCTTGCGCATGAGTTTCACGTCATGGTTTCCGGGGACACAGAAACCCGTGCCGTCCTGCACCATCGCCATGACGAGCCGGAGCGTTTCGGGAATTCTGGGCCCACGATCGACGAGATCGCCCACGAACACTGCCTTTCGCCCCGGGGGCGGCGTTACCTTGGCACCATCAGCGCCGTCTTCGACGCGATAGCCAAGCTGGCGCAGTAGCGCAATCAGCTCCTCGAAGCACCCGTGCACGTCTCCGATAATGTCGAATGGTCCGTGTTCGTGCTTAAGGTTGTTCCATAGGGGTTGGCGGACGATCGAAACTGCGGTAACTTCCTCCGGAGACGACAGTACGAAAACGTGACGGAACCCCTCCTTCTCCAGCCCTCGAATGGATCGCCGAAGCTGCTGCGACTGGTTTCGCACTACGTGCGGACCAAACTGCCGGTCCGGACGATTCTGGTTCCGTTCATGACAAAGCTTCTCCGGCATGTTCAGCACGATCGCAACCGGCAAGACATGAAACTCGCGGGCGATCGCTACCAGCGGCTTGCGGGCCTCCGGTTGCACATTTGTCGCATCCACAACGGTCAACCGCGCAGCCGTTAATCTCTTTCGCACGATGAAATGCAAGAGCTCGAACGCGTCTCCAGTAGCCGACTGGTCGTTCTCGTCGTCTGACACGAGTCCGCGGCAGAAATCTGACGAGATCACTTCCGTTGGCTTGAAATGAGCTCGCGCAAAACTCGACTTGCCGCACGCGGAAGGCCCGATCAAAACCACCAGCGACAGTTCTGGAATGGTGATGTTCACAGGCTGAACACTCCCATTTGCGTTGGAGGTCCGACCTGGGGATCTTCGTCACCCACCGCGAGAAATCTCAGGCGATAGCCGAATCGTTCCGCAATTCGGCTGGCCCACTGGTGGAACTGTTCGCGCGTCCACTCGAAGCGGTGATCTTTGTGCCGAAACTGCCCCGCGGGCAGAGTTTCGAATTTAACGTTGTACTCGGCATTCGGCGTCGTCAACACGATCGTTCTTGGACGTGCTGCTTCAAATAGCACGCGCTCGAAGGCCGCCAGCCTTGGCGCGTCAAGGTGCTCGATCACTTCGACGACGGTCGCTGCGTCATATCCTGCCAGTCGTTTGTCTCGGTACATCAATGAACCATGGAGCAGCTTCAGACGCTCTCTTTGCCGGGCCGGCATGCGCTCGAGTTTCAGACGCTGGCTGGCGACTTCCAGGCTGCGATAGGAAACATCCATGCCGACAATCTCCGTGAAGGATCGTTCTTCCAGCAGCGCAGGCAGTAACTTCCCTTCTCCGCAGCCGAGATCCAGAACGCGTCTTGCCTCAGCCGATTTCAGCACCGCCAGCACAGCGCCCATGCGCTGCTGCCAGAGTCGAATTGGCTGCTCGATCTTCGATTCTTCCTCAGCCTGTACTTCTGATGTCGTATCAGGATCGGCATCATCTTCTTCGCTCAGCCTGGCCAGAGCCTCTCGCGCGAGTTGACGCCTGCGGGGCAGGTAACGGTTCACGATCGCTTCCTTGTGGGGATGCGACGCAAGCCAGCCTTCCCCCTTGCGTAGCAACTTTTCCACTTCATCTTTTCCAATCCAATAATGCTTCTCTGCGTCCAGCACCGGCACCAAAACGTACAAATGGTTTAGGAGATCTTTCAGGCGCTCCTCTTTAGCCAGGCTCACTGTGTAATACGGGCCCTCACCCCATTCGGGAAATTTATCGTCCAAAGGATGGCGTTCGGCTGTCACGACGTATCCCAAAGGTTCGAATAAGTCTCGAATCAGTCCCTCGCCAGGGCGACATGCCACAACGGCAAGCTTCGCCAACAAAGGGATCGGCTGGTCCGCCACCGCCTGTCTCCCCTTGCTTCTTCCAGTCAGCGCCGTCCCGAAGGCACGGCCCAAAGCCACGCTCAAAAATGAAGACAAGACGTACGGTCGATCGTTCACGTACTGGTCGAGTGTTCCTCCGTCACGCCCTTTGCCTCGCACGAGTCCCACGGGATCCACATCAAGCAATACTGCTGCCGTGCATCTTTCGTCGGTCGCCTCCGGGTAAAACACGTGCGCCTTTCCGAAAGACAGATCCAGCGAATGCACTTTCGTGGGGTTTTTGTGCAGCAGGTATCCGAGGTCGGTAGCCGGACGATGGGTCGTTGTTATGGTCAGCAGCACACCGGGATTATAAGTGGACGATCCGCACAGGGCCGAAACTTGATAGGATCATCCCGCACAAAATCGACTGGAGGCCTCCTTATGCTGACTCGCCGCAACTTCATCATCGCCAGCGGAATGACCGCGCTCGCTTCCACCCGGGTGTTTGGTGCCAACGATACGATTCGTCTCGGCGTGCTGGGCGCCGGGCAGCGGGCTCGGGGCCTCATGGAAGACGCGATGCGGGCGGGTCCCTGTCAGTTTGTCGCCGTTAGCGACGTGTATGGCCCGAGTCTCGACGCTGCAAAGGAGAAATCGAAGGGACTGGCCACGACCCACCTCGATTACCGCGAGGTCCTCGACAAAGACATCGATGCCGTGATCATTGGCTCCCCAGACCATTGGCATGTCCCTATGACCATCGACGCGCTGAAAGCCGGCAAAGACGTTTACCTGGAAAAGCCAGTCACTCACACCGTCGAGGAGGGCGCAACGCTGACCCACGCGGTTCGCTCCAGCAAGCAGGTTCTGCAATGCGGCATGCAGCAGCGCAGCTGGACTCACTTTCGCGACGCGGTCGAACTGATCCATGGCGGAAGCCTTGGCAAGGTCGTGCAGGTCCGCACTTACTGGTGGCAGAACTACCAGCAGAACTGGGCCTCGGCACCCAAGCCGGTCGATCAGCAGGCACTCGATTGGAAGCGATGGCTCGGCTCGGCACCCGACCAAGCTTTCACCGACGACAAATTCCATCACTGGCGCTGGTACTGGAACTTCGGCGGTGGTGGCATGACCGACTTGTTTACCCACTGGATCGACGTTGTGCACTGGGCGATGAAAGCAGACCAGCCCCGCCAGGCCGTGATGATCGGCGACAAATATATCTACGAGGAGTGGGACTGCCCTGACACGATCCAGGCCGCATTCCGGTATCCCGGCTTCGACGTCGTTTACGAAGGGATGATGAGTTCATCCATCGACGACGGCGGTCTTGAATTCCGAGGGACGGAAGCGACTTTGAAGATCAATCGCGACGGTTTCGCGGTTTATCGCGAAGGCGTGCACGATGACAAAAATCCCGTGCTCAGCGAACGCAGCGTTCTGGATGGCACCATCTCGCACATGGCGAATTTCTTCGATTGCATTAAGTCGCGAAAGGATCCGAATGCCCCCGTGGAAACCGGAGTTGCAGCCGCCCGTGCCGGACAAATTGGGAATCTCGCCCATCAGCGCGGCGGTTCCGTTACTTGGCCACTGAAGGGGTAACCGGCTGGAAAGGGTCACGCGTAGCGGATCGCTTCACTGTACTTTTGGCAGCCGCGGGCGCTCTCTACCAAAGGAAAGGGCGCCTTTCATACCCCTGACGCGTAGGACCACGGCTCGTCCCACCGTCCCAGCACGAACTTGCCGTTCCCTTCTCCGTCGCGCTCATAAGCGAGCACACCCAGGCCCGCTGCGAACAACTTCAGAAACTGCTCCCGATTGCGTTCCTGCACTTGCTGCGCTTTCGTTCGCGTTTCCGCAGACGCCTTCCACTCGTAGATCTGCGCTGGTACTTCAATCGCCTGTTGTGCAACCACCGGCGGATGCTTTCCCGTTGCCAGCAAAGTCTCTACCCGCTTTGATCGAAGCCACCACTCGGCAATCAACCGGTCGCTGGGCAGGCCGCCTTGCAGGGGCGAGGATGTGATCCCATATTGGTTGATGTTGTATCGCCGTGCGATCGCCCCCAGCTTCTCAATGTTCAGGTACGAGTTCTTGATCTCCAGCGGATCGAACGTCCACTCGATCAGATCGATCCCGCGCGCGATCGCGTCCTCGCGTTGCAGCAGCTTCAGCCGCCGGCCAAGCCCTCCGTTGCGATGCTCCTTCCGCACCGCCAGCATGTGCGAGTGCAGATAGAGATGGCCGGAGCGCGTCCCCGGGATCGACAAAGCGAAGCCGACCATCTCTTTGCCTTCGAAGGCTCCCATCACCTGGCCGCCGACTTTTTCCGCGACCACGAACATGCGCAGCGGCACCAGATCGGCATCGCTGAAATTCCATATCTCTTTTTGCAGGGCGACACACGCGCGCAACTCTTCAATACCGTGGCAATGGCGGACGACGATCGCCTCGCTCAAGATCGTTCTCCGTCCTGCAGCCTTCTCTCTTCCACCTTCGCTCCCTGCCATAGCGACTCCAGTTCGTCCATGGAGGCATGCTCCGGTGACCGCCCTGCTTCGTGCAGCCGTTCTTCCATCCATTGAAAGCGTCGCCGAAATTTACGATTCGTCTTGCGCAGGGCTGATTCCGCATCCACCGACAAGTACCGCGCAACGTTGACCAGCACGAAGAGCAGGTCCCCGACTTCTTCTTCAAGCTTGGCGTGAAGCTCCTCGGGAACTGCCGTCTTCCCCGATCCTGCAATACCACGGCCCTGTGGGCGGGGCCCAGGCGCTGGAAATTCCTTCAAGTGCTCCCGCAGTTCCGTCGTTTCCTCCTCCAATTTTGCAAGAAGCCCTTCTACATGGGGCCAGTCGAATCCGGTCTGCGCGGCACGAGAGCTGAGTTTGTGCGCCTCCATTAATGACGGCATGGCCGACGAAACTCCCGCCAGAATCGACCTCCATTGCTGCGCTTCGGTTTCGGGCTGCTTTTTCTTGCGCTCCTCATCCTTCAACGCTTCCCAGTTGCGTTTCACCTGGTCCGAAGTGTCCGCTTTCACCTCGCCGAACACATGAGGATGCCTGTTGATGAGCTTGGTCGAAAGCCGGTCAATCACCTCATCAATAGAAAAGGAATTCTGTTCCTTTGCCATTTCGGCGTAGAAGAGCACCTGCAAAAGCAAATCTCCCAGCTCACCTGCCAATTCCGGCCAGTCACGGTTGTCGATCGCCTCCAGCACTTCGTAGGTTTCCTCGAGCGTGTACGGCTTGATGGAATCGAATGTCTGCTCGCGGTCCCACGGGCAGCCGCCGGGTGCGCGCAGCCGCTCCATGATGGCAACGGCGCGCTCGAAACGTTCTCCTGTAGTGGTCATTCGAAACCAATGTAAATGAAATAAGGGAGTACGAGCCAGCGACTCGAACGATGTCCAGCACTTCACAGTCAACCGTTCTCGCCAACTGGTCATCCAACCTTCAACTTATCCTTCACTCACACAACTATCTTCTGACGAATCCACTTCATCAAAGGAGAAGAAATGACAACTGGAAATCTGCAAGGAAAGAAAGTCGCAATTCTCGTCGCGGACGGATTTGAGCAGGCTGAACTTTTGGAACCGAGAAAAGCACTCGATCAGGCTGGGGCGAAGACCGAGGTTGTCTCGCCGGCTCGGGGCAAAGTGAAAGGCTGGAACATGCAGGAGTGGGGCCAAGAGGTTGCAGTCGACACCCCTCTCGATTCAGCCCAGGCCGCCCAGTATGATGCCCTGTTATTGCCCGGGGGCGTCATGAATCCCGACCACCTGCGTATGAACCCCAAGGCCGTTGAATTTGTGAAGCACTTCACTGCCTCGGGCAAGCCTATCGCCGCGATCTGCCACGGGCCCTGGACGCTGATTGAGGCAAATGCGCTAAAGGGGCATACTTTGACCTCCTGGCCTTCGCTCAAAACCGACCTGAAAAATGCCGGCGCGAACTGGGTCGATCGCGAGGTCGTAAATGATAACGGACTGGTGACCAGCCGCAAGCCGGATGACATACCGGCATTCAATCGAGAAATGATTCAGCTTTTCGCCGAAGGGCAACGGGGTAAGACTGTGCAAGGCGAGCGCGAATCGCAGCGAAAGTCCGCTTAACTTCTGCAACCAGGAGTCGCACGGGGACGGATGAGAGTACCAAGCCGTCCCCGAGCGTCCCGGGGTCGTAGCGCCAGCCGTGCCCGACGACTGGGCAAGTTACTTTGGGCAGTGTTACTCGCCACGCTGCCTCGACACGTTAGTCACCTCTCCCTTGGGACTAGGGTCACTTCCTTAAAGTGTCTCTCAAGCGCAAACTTAGAAGCGGTGGACGTGTGCAAGTTTTGTCCACTCAGCGGCTCCGTACGGCCGGTTCGAAAAAGACACTATGGCGCTAGCAGTGAAGCCTCGACCGTCGCTGGAAGGCCAGCACTTCCATGTTGTGATCATCGGCGGTGGCATCAACGGCGTAGCCGTCGCACGTGAGTGCGCCCGGGCTGGCAAACGCACCCTGCTGGTCGAGCAAAATGACTTCGCTTCAGGTGTCACCAGCCGGTCCACCCGCATCATCCACGGCGGTCTGCGCTATTTGGAACATGGTGAGATCGACCTTGTCCGCGAGTCGGTCCGCGAGCGCGAGCGGTTGCTGCGCGAGCGCTCCCACCTGGTCCATCCCCTCCACTTTCTGTTTCTGCTGAACGAAAAAAGCACGCGCAGCGCGATGAAGGTGCGCGCCGGGTTATGGCTCTACCAGCGACTTTCGACAAGAAAAGCAACCCCAATCAGCGAGATCGAGTCGAAACGCGTCGAGCGCATTCTGGACGCCGGCCATCAGTGGACACTCTTTAACTACGAGGACGCGCAATGCGAATTTCCCGAGCGCATGGTTGCCGAATGGCTCACCGAAGCGGTCGACGCGGGTGCCGTCGTTCGCAACCACTGCGAAGTCCTGGCCGTCGATGTCGGGCATGGCCGGGCTCGCGGCGTGCTGCTGCGCGACCGGAGCACCGGCAAGGACGAACGCGTCGATGCGGGATGGATTCTGAACTGTACCGGACCCTGGGTCGATCGCATCTGCCAGCGTTCCTCGGTCCGCACGGCCAAGCCTCTGATCGGAGGCGTGCGCGGATCGCACATCATCTTGCCGCGCTTCTCCGGCGCTCCCACAGCGGCGCTGTACTCTGAAGCCGCAGACGGACGTCCCGTCTTCATCCTGCCGTGGAATGACCAGATCATGGTCGGAACCACCGAGGTAGCCGACACCGGAGACCCCTCCAAGACCGCTCCATCGAATGAAGAGATCGACTATCTGCTGCGCACGGTGACCCGCCTGCTCCCAAAGGCGAAGATTGCAGCACACGACGTGAGATACGCATTCGCCGGGGTGCGTCCGCTTCCGAATTCCGGTTCCGACAAGCCCTCAGCCATCAGCCGCCGCCATTTTATTCATGACCACAGCGAGGAAGGGGCCTCCAGGATGATCTCGATTATCGGAGGCAAGCTCACGACTGCGGCCTCTCTGGCGCGTGAAGTCGCGCGCAAGATCGGAATCACAGTGTCCGAACCGAAAGCAGTCGCAGTCGGGCCAGGAGCGGCACTCGATCCTCTGGTAGACCAGGAAGTACTCGAAATCGCTCAAGCCGGGTCCGTGAGCGAAGAAACCGCTCGCGGATTGATGGAGTGGCACGGCCAGCGCGCCGAAGATATCGCCCGCATGGCGCTGGTCAGCGCCGAATTGCGCGCCCCCATCTGCCCGCACACCTCGCACATCGTAGCCGAGGTGGTCGAGGCCTACCGTCGCGAGCATGCCGTCACGCTCGGCGATGTGCTGCTTCGCCGCGTTCCTGTCGCATTAGGAGCCTGCTGGTCTGAAACCTGCAGCCGCGAGGCCGCCCTCCGTATCGGAGCGGTGCTCGGCTGGAACGACCACGATCTCGGCGGCAATCTCGAATCCTTCGAAATGGAACGAACTGCGTTCCTCCGCCGCCCGTCCCGCGGCTTATCAGCCCTCGAGGCGGCAGCAGACTAGAAACCGGTAGCCTCGTCTCTCCTGAACGTTCATCCTCGGCAGTTTCATCAGGGTTAACGTCAGTTACTAAAGATTTTTTGTCCCCGCGAGTCATCTGGGAATACCTGCGAAACCCCTCTACACTGGCGCGGAATACGCGGTTTCTCACCGCGGCTTAGGGGCGAAAGCCGATGTTGGTTCCTATCAAGCACGAGAATATGGCTGCGCGGCGTTGGCCCGTCGTCACGCTGGCCTTGATTGTCATCAATACCGCTGTTTTTCTTTTCACGGCGAAAGCCATTGACGATGAACAGCCGGAACTGGGCGAGACCAAGGCTCACATCCTCATCCTCGCCGCGCTGCATCCCGAAATCAAACTGCAGCCTGAATCGCAGAGGCTGGTTGATGGCTTCAAGGAGAGCCATCCCCAGGAGTGGAAGCACGTCCAGGACCCCTATCGCGACATCATCGACCCCTACGATGCCAAGCTGAAGATGATGGAGGACACTTCCAAGTTGCAGGACGAGGCTGACGCCCTCAACCAGCAACTGGTCAAGCTGATGGCGGGTTCGATCGCCGAGCAATACGCCTTTATTCCCGCGATCCGAAAACCCATCACCTATATCACTGCAAACTTCCTCCACGGCGGCATCCTGCATCTCGTCGGGAACATGTGGTTTCTCTGGCTCGCCGGCTTCGTGCTCGAAGATCTTTGGGGACGATGGCTCTACTCTGCGTTCTATCTGTTGGCCGGCGCAGCGGCCCTGCAGTTTTACACCTGGACTAACCCAGGCAGCATTACTCCAACCTTGGGAGCATCTGGCGCCGTAGCCGCACTCATGGGAGCATTCCTGATCCGCCTGCCCAAGATGAAGATCGAGATGGCATGGCTGTTCTGGTTCCGCATCTACCGTTTCTGGGCGCCGGCCTATTGGCTGCTGCCGCTTTGGCTGCTCGGCGAAATTTTTTCTGGCGCGGTGTTTGGCTCCATGAGCAGCACGGCGCACTGGGCCCACGTCGGCGGCTTTCTTTTTGGCGCAGTAGCGGCAGTGGCAATCCAGCACTCAGGACTGGAACAGAAGGCTAGCAAGGCAATCGAAGACAAGCTGGGCTGGAGCAACGATCCTGAACTCGAACTTGCCAGCGGCAATATGGAACACGGCCAGCTTTCCGATGCGATCTCGCACCTAAACGCATATCTCGCGAAGAAGCCGGATTCGATCGACGCATGGGCCATGCTGCGACAGGTTTATACGCGCCAGAACGACACCAAGTCTTACCTGAATGCAACAGCTAGGACCTGTGCGTTGCACTTGAAAGCTCATGAAGTCGAAGCCGCTTTCGAGGACTATGCCGAATTCGTGAACGCTGGGGGAGGACACATTCCGGCAGCGACATGGCTGGAACTCTGTAAAGGCGCCGAAGAAAAACAGGACTTCGAACGCGCGCTCGCAGAATATCAGCAGCTTGCAACCGCTTATCCCACGGAACGCCAGGCACTCACCGCACAACTGAGCGCCGCCCGCTTGTGCCTCAAGCGGTTGAATCGGCCAAAGGAAGCGCTGGCGTTGTATCAGGCTGCAGCCGCATCCCCGATTCCGCATCTGGATTGGGAGCAGCACATTCAGTCTGGAATCAAGGAAGCAAAGAACGCTCTCGGCGGTGGAAACGCAATCGGCGCTAGCGCGAAGTAAGCGGAGTCACCCCAGGGTTGCGGTCAGCAGCTTCGTGTTATCGGAGATGACCCCGTCGACGCCCCACTCGGCAAAGCGCGTCATTTCCTCAGCTTCGTTCACGGTCCACGCCAGCAGTTTCTTTCCCGCATCGTGAAGTTCAGAGACCAGGCGCTTGCGAACCAGCTTGCGGTGCGGCATCAAGTATGCGACCGGAATCTGTTTCCATCCCCGCAATTCGTCCGAAGTCTCGCAAATCAGCCCCAGAGCTACTGCCGGATCGAGTTCATGAGCTGCGTGAAGCACCTCGGGCAAGAATGACGAGATTACAAAACGCTCGACGCGGTGCTCCCGCACTTCGTCGATGGCGGCCTTTTCCAATCCAGGAACTTTCAACTCGATATCCAGGAAAACGTCCCGATACCGCGCCAGCACGTCACGCAGCCTTGGCAGCATTGAGAGGTCGCCACTTCCCGACTTAGCGATTTCCAGCCCGTGGACTTTGGGGTCGTGGCAGATCACCGCTTCCAAATCAGCGGTCAGCCGCACATCAAATTCGAACCCGTGGCAACCGTCGTCCAGAGCCCGATCAAACGATGCGAATGTGTTTTCCGGAATTTCCCTGACACTCCTGGCTCCGCGGTGTCCGAGAAGAAGGAGGCCGGGATTGCGGGCAGCCGAAGGCAGACGGGGCATAGCGCGTCAGTCGAGATCGAAATCGCGGATCGGCTTCCCGGTGTCGGGCGACTCCTTCGCCTTCTTCAGCGCCTCCTGGAACTTCTTTTCCAGGAGATCCGAGGCGTTCTTTTGCGCCTCCATCGATTGCTGGAAGATCGACTCGCGCCTGCTGTCCTGCTCTCGCATCGCCTTGGCCGCCGCCTCCATATCGGCGAAAGTCTTCGGCTTGACCGCCGGCGTGTGGGAGATTACAGCCCGCGTCTCGGTATCAATCTTCAGCACCGCATTGCAGCACGGACAAGTCACTTCGAAGTTGGGGGGAGATTTCTTGGCCATTATTGCGAATGATAACGCAAAAGCTGCACCTCGGCGTTCAAGCCAATCCTCGGGCAACCGGAAAAAAGAGACACTTCGACGTCCCGGTCCGGGCGGTCGGCCTCAGCCTAACCTTTCAACTTGATCGGGAAGACATGGAAGAGATTGAGCATTTCCCATCCCAGCAGGAAAACGGAAATCACGACTACAAGCACCGCTAGCAGCTCACCAAAGCTCAGGCCGCGCCGCGAAGGCTCAAGACGGCGAGCTGCCAAGCTCAGGATGTTCAAAGTGGCAAAACCAAACACAACGGCCCAAAGGAGGTTATAGACGCTCTCTTCCTGTGATTTGCTACGGTAGAGGAACGTCACAATTACTCCAAACACGACCGCTGCCTGCGCACGCGCGATGGGATAAACCGTCAGGGCCGCAAGCCACCCCCGGCTTACGCTGAAGAGGAACGAACGAATGAGAGCCATGATTCAAGCCGGCAGGCCGGGATCTGCGTCACCCGTTAAAAACCGGATATTGCGATATTAACAACTTTGCACTTCCACGGTCACGGCACATCGGGACACTGTGGCGACATTGCGCCAGGGATCGAACCAGCTTCGTTAATATAGATCCATGCCCCAGTGCCGGTTCATTTTCTTCGATGTCGGTAATACTCTGTTGTTTCCGAATCGCACGCGCATGCTCGCGCCGCTGGCCGCGGAAAAGCACCCAACTCTCGAACGCTGGCAGGCCCTGGAACGGCGCACAAAGCAGGAATTCGACGCCGGCATGTTGACTGGCAAAATCGATCACGGATTCTGGTGGATCTTTCATTCCCACCTGCTTCGGGAGTTGAACTGTAACGACGATCAGGTGCTGCACACCATCGTCGAAAACACCCAGAATTCCGCCAACTGGGACCAGATCCTGCCCGGAACGCGCGATGCTCTGGATCGCATCCGTAAAAACTATGCGATCGCAGTGATCTCCAACGCCGATGGCCGCATTGATGCCGTTCTCCGCCGTTCGGGCATTTGCGATTGTTTTGCCAGCATCACCGATTCTGGAATCGTTGGTCATGAAAAACCGCATCCGGCGATTTTCGAGGCCGCCCTGCGCGAGATGAGAGCCGATCCCGCCAAAAGCCTCTACGTTGGCGACGTTTATTCGATCGATTACATCGGAGCTACCAAAGCAGGAATGCAAGCGGTCGTGTTCGATGTTGCCGGGGCCTACCGCGAGCGGAATGTTCCTCGGGTGGAATCTCTACTGGAATTAGAAAGCTGGCTGCGTACGTAAGACGAGTGGCGGGATAGGGGTGCGAGCAAACTCTCAACTACTTGTAGATCAGATATTTCTCGCGAATCTTCCCGAACTTGCCCAGTTCGTCCAGCCAGTCCTGTGCCATCCGCCGCGGATCCTGGCCAGCTGACAAAGCGTCAAAGACACTCTGGTTCACCAGCAGGTCGCCCATTCGCTCCAACTTGAAGTCAGCGGCATACAACTTGTGCAGCGCGGCCGCGAGCTCGATCCCAAGTTCAGGCGCGTCGAATCCGTTCCGCTCCGTGAGGATAATGTTGACGCCCTGGCAGAGCTGTCCGGAATGCACGCTGGCGGCAGGGGTGAAGCTCACGGGAACGAACCGGACTCCTGCAATTCCCCGCGCATTCAGATACGCGGCGAACTCTTTGCTCTTGATCCAGGGCGCGCCCACCAACTCGAAGGGCGTATCGGTTCCACGCCCGACGGAAACATTCGTGCCTTCAATCAATGCGACACCCGGATAAAGCGCGGCCTCGGTGACGCTCCGAAGATTCGGAGAGGGATTCACCCAGTCCAGCCCCGTCGAGTCGAACCAGTCTCCTCGCTGCCATCCTTCCATCGGAACGACAGTCAACCGCGCGTTAATGTTGCGCTCGGAGTTAAACATCTTTGCCAACTCGCCCATCGTCATCCCGTGCCGCACAGGAACGGTCCAATAGTTGGTGAAGCTCTCCCGGCCACCGTCCGATACTGGTCCCTGCACAAATGAACCCGTGATCGGGTCCGGCCGGTCGAGCACAATCATTTCGATACCGGCCTTCGCCGCGGCCTCGAGAAAATATCCCAGCGTTGTTTCGTAGGTATAAAACCGTGCGCCGGCATCCTGGATGTCAAACACCACCGCATCCAAATTCTTCAGCACATCTTCTGGTGGATGCCTTGCTGCGCTGGTCGCTCCATACACGCTATAAACGGGCACACCTGTGGCAGCGTCCTTGGTGTTATTGATGTCCGTTGTGTCTACAGTTCCCGTCACGCCGTGCTCGGGACTGAAAATCGCATCCAGCGACAGCCCGGGAACAGCTGCCAGCACATCGATGGTTCGCTTGCCTGAAGCGTCTACTCCCGTCTGGTTCGTGACCAGCCCGATTCTCTTCTTCGGAGCCGAATCCGCAGCGGAACCCGGCGTGGATGGTCCAGGTTTGAGTACGTCAAACCCGTGCTCCTCGAGCACGTCGATCCCGTTCTTCACCGACCCATTGCGTGCACTCATCCGGCGCTCGGCACTCCACGCCTCGTTGTATCCCGTAATGCTCATCCAGCGAAGAGCATCTTTTTCCGTGGAACTCAGGTTTAAGGCCGCTGCAATTTCGGTGGCCACTTTCGATCGCAATCCGACCGTATTTCCCTTCCCTCGCGGATGTACGGCATTCGCCAACAGGACGATGTAGGTCTGCGTCGTCGGGTCGATCCATATCGACGTTCCTGTGAAACCCGTGTGCCCAAAAGATCCCACCGGCAACAAATCCCCACGGTTCGAGGAAAACGGTGAATCGATGTCCCACCCGAAGCCGCGAAGCACCGGCGCGGTGGGGGGCTGCTCCGGCTGGATCATCTTCTCTATGGTGATCGCCGACAATACGCCGCCACCGCCATTCAGCAAGGCTTGAGCAAACTTTGCGGCATCGTCGCCGCTCGAGAATAGGCCCGCATGTCCTGCCACGCCGCCCATCCGGCGCGCCCGCGGATCATGCACGACCCCGCGCAGCATGTGTTCGCGCTCGTCATATTCCGTCGGCGCGACCTTTGATCGCCATGCGGCCGGCGGCAGAAAACGCGTATGCGTCATTTTTAAGGGCGCGAAAATATGTTTCGTCGTGTAGACATCCAGCGTCTCGCCCGACACCCTCTCCACCAGGGCGCCGAGCATGATGAAATTCGTATCGCTGTAAATGAATGCCGACCCCGGCGCTACCGCCGGCGTCTCCGCAAACGACAGCTTGTAAGCCGTTTCCTTCCCGGACCACTCCGGATTTAAATCGATATCGGGGGCGAGCCCGGAGTAGTGCGTCAGCAACTGCCGCACCGTGATGTCTTCCTTCCCGTTCTGCGCGAATTCCGGCAGATATTTCGCCACAGGATCGTTCAGCCGCACCTTCCCGAGCTCGAACAGTTGCATCACAGCCGTAGTAGTGGCCATCACTTTGGTCAGCGACGCCATGTCGAAAATGGTGTCGAGCGTCATCGCCTCCCGGCGCGGTTCGAGCGCCCGGTGCCCATACGCCTTGCGGTAGATGACGGAACCGTTGTGGCCCACCACCAGCACGGCTCCAGGAATATTCCCGTCAGCGATCGCCTGCTGAATGATGGCATCGACCGAACCCAGCCGCACCGCAGTCGTTGCGTTCGATGGCTTCGATGAGAGCGAGACCGGGAGGGCCGCCCCAAAAACGAGTGTTCTAATACCCGTACCCGGCTGCCCGCTCGTGCGTAGCGCCGCTGCGTTTTCTGCTGCAAGCACCATGACAGATCCCAGCATGATCCAGACAACGCACAGCGCAGCTCGCGCACCGTGTCCTCGCGTCCGCGAAAGCACAAGGAATTCCCGCCTCGAAATGAAGTTAAGAAAGGAGATGCTTTGACTCTACACAACCACCACCCGTTGGCTCAACAAACACAAGGGTGGGGTACCCTTGGTGCCACATCCCCCGCCGAGTGGCCGGATGCTACCATTTTTTGATGTGAACCCCGCGTCCTCAACCCTGGATACCGGTCTCTAGCCGTCCATCGATTGGCCATCTCGGGGCTATGCCATCTTCGTGAATTTGGTGAACCCATGCTCCTGAGCGTTGACTACGAGAATCAGGACAAGGTATTCGAATCGGCCTTTTCCATCCTCGCCGACGCCATCGCCAGCCACGCCTTCCCCGCAGCGTCGATCGCCGTAACGAAAGCGGGAAGGCTGATCGCGCGGAAGGCTTTCGGGACATTCGTCTATGAAGGAGACGCTGTTGCCCGGTCGTTGGCGCAACTTCATCGGCATGCTGCGGGTTACGAGGTAACCCCCGCCACCCTATTCGACCTGGCGTCAGTGACCAAAGCCGTTGCCACAACCACAATGGCGGCCATCCTCTACGAACGCGGCCTGCTCGAACTCGATGCCCCGATCAGCGGCATCGTCCCCGAATTCCTCTCACTTGGCGCATCAGACCGTGACTCGCGCAGAAATAGCGTGACTTTCCGCATGCTGCTCGCTCACTCCTCCGGGCTGCCGGCTTATGAAAAGCTATTCCTGAAGACCCGCACTTCCGAAGAGTTGCTGCATGCTGCGTTCACCCTGCCTCTCACGGCCGATCCGGGAACTCGTGCCGAATACAGCGATATCGGATTCATCATTCTCGGTGTGGCCCTGGAACGGTTGGCAGAAGAATCGCTTGACGTATTTTGTCAGCGGGAAATCTTCGGCCCGCTCGCCATGAGCGCAACCACCTACAATCCGCCGGCGGATCTCCGACCGAAAATTCCCCCTACCGCCGACGATCGCACTTTCCGCCACCGGGTTATCCAAGGTGAGGTGCAGGATGAAAATGCTTCCGTGCTCGGCGGAGTCGCCGGGCATGCTGGCCTGTTTTCGACCGCGGAGGACGTCGCCCGCTTCGCCGTCGCGATGACCACCTCGAGCGGCGCCTCAACCACGACCGCCATCCGCCCCGAGACCATTTCCCTCTTCACGAGGCGCGAGGCCTCCCCCTCCGGAACCTCCCGCGCACTGGGGTGGGACACTCCGTCCGCTCCCTCGCAGTCAGGAAAATATTTCGGTCGACGCGCTTACGGTCATCTCGGCTATACCGGCACCTCGCTCTGGATCGATCCCGAGCGGGAACTGTCTATTACTTTGCTCACGAACCGCACCTGGCCCGACTGTACGAATCAAAGCATTAAACAAGTTCGCCCAAGATTCCACGATGCAGTCATCGAGGCGCTGCGCTGAAGGCTACGCAGAAAGTGCGAGCGCAGTGTGAACGTTTGGGATACCCGCCCCCAACGCCAGAGGTCCCACGTACTAAAATGAACGTTCTTCGATCCAACCCCGAAAGGCGCAAGCATTGACCCGTACCTCGGCAACCGATCTCCGCGTACTTCCCACCGAACAGAACAATCCCGCCGCCCGCGAACTCGACACTTTGTCCGCGCTCGAGATCGCACGCTTGATCAATGATGAAGATGCTTCCGTTGCTACCGCGGTTCGGCGCGCCTTGCCGCAGATCGCCCGCGCCATCGATCTCGTTGCCGCCTCGCTGCGCGCAGGGGGGCATCTTATTTACGTGGGGGCTGGGACAAGCGGACGACTCGGCGCTCTCGACGCGTCGGAGATCCCACCCACCTTCAACACCGCTCCCAACACCGTGCAATACGTTATGGCAGGAGGTCCCAAGGCTCTCGGCGCATCCACCGAAGCCAGCGAAGATGACACTCGTCTCGCTGTCGCGGAAATGAAGAAGCGCAAGCCTGGCAAGAAGGACGTTGTGATCGGCATTGCCTCGAGCGGGCGCACGCCGTTTACCATCGCCGCTCTGGAATATGCTCGCAAGAGGGGCGCTCACACGGTCGCCATCGTTTGTGTTCGCAATTCTCCCTTGGAGCGAGCCGCAGATTTTGCCATCATCACCGAGGTCGGGCCGGAGGTTCTTGCTGGATCTTCGCGGATGAAGGCCGGAACCGCCCACAAAATGGTGCTCAACATGATCTCAACCGGGGCCATGACACGCCTCGGCTACGTCTACCGCGACCTTATGGTGAATGTCTGGACCAAGAACGAAAAGCTCACGCAGCGCGCGATCCGCATCATCGAGCAAGCTACCGCGGCCAGTCATGATGCCGCGGCCCATGCTCTGAAGGCTTCAGGGAATCGCACGCCATTAGCGGTCGTCATGCTTGCCGCAGGCGTTTCCAAAACCCAAGCCGCGGCAGCACTGAAGAAATCCCGCGGTCACGTCCGGCGCGCCATTGCCGCTGCGACGTCCTGAGCGTCCGTCTTCGCTTCCATCCTCGGATGAAAAGTGCCGAACCGCTCCCTCCGGCGCTTATAATGCGAAGTCCCGCAGACCACAGGCACTCATTCGTAACCGTACTGCCTGAGACTCGGGTGTCATTCATCTTTCGTCTTCAATGAGGCCCTCATGACTGCCCTTACCCGTCGAGAGCTGGTTCGTTCCGGTCTGGCTGTCTCCGCAGCAACTTTAGTTCCCGGTCCATTACGCCGCGCCGAAGCTCTGATCGCCGCGCATGCGCCGAACCCCGCGAGCGATGCCGTTGCGCCACGCGAACACCTCCTCTTCGATTTCGGTTGGAAGTTCTTCCAGGGACACGGTACGGACCCCTCGCGCGACCTCGGGTTCGGCATGGGACAGGGCGACTTCGCCAAGTCCGGAGAGTTCGAATTCGCAACCGCAAAATTCGACGATTCGAAGTGGCGTCCTCTGAACCTGCCGCATGATTGGGCAGTAGAACTGCCTTTCGTCCGGGACGAAGAACAGAATTCTCACGGATACAAGCCGCTCGGCCGACGATACCCAGAGACCAGCATCGGTTGGTATCGCCGCACCTTTGACGTTTCCAAAGAGGACGAAGGCCGGCGCCACAGCATCCTGTTCGACGGCGCCTTCCGCAGTGCCCTGGTCTTCCTCAACGGCTACTTCATCGGACGCAACGACAACGGCTATGCTCCTTTCTCTTTCGATGTCAGCGACTTTCTGACTTACGGCGGGAAGAACTATCTCGTGGTTCGCATGGACGCCAGCTTTGGCGATGGTTGGTTCTACGAGGGAGCGGGAATTTACCGCCACGTGTGGCTCACAAAAACCGACCCATTACACCTCGGCCGATGGGAAACGTACATTCGCCAGGCAAAACAAACCCGCGGAACCGGCAGCGGACTTGATCTGAGCACGATCGTGCAAAACGATGGAAAGCAAGCCGAAAGCTGCCACGTGAAGTGGCAGATTCTCGATGCCGACGGGAAAACAGTCACGACCGCCGAATCCTCTCCGCAATCCATCGCGGCGGACGGCTCATCCACATTTACTGCGGCCGCGAATCTACCGAATCCAACCCGTTGGTCTCCGGAAACTCCTTACCTGTATTCGGCCTTGGTAACGGTGGAGTCGGGCGGCAGAGCCCGCGACGCCGAACGCATCACGTTCGGAATCCGCGATATCAAATTCGACGCCGACAAAGGCTTCTTCCTCAACGGAAAATCCGTCAAGATCAAGGGCACCTGCAATCACCAGGACCACGCTGGAGTCGGCGCCGCACTTCCCGACCGTTTGCAGTACTACCGGTTGGCCATCCTGAAAGACATGGGCGGCAATGCCGTTCGTACGTCCCACAACATGCCGACCCCCGAGTGGGTGCAGGCCTGCGATCGCCTCGGCATGATGATGATGTGCGAGACGCGCTTGATGAGTTCCAATCCAGAAGGCATGGCGCAGCTGGAAGCGATGGTCAAGCGCTACCGCAACTCGCCGTCAATCATCCTCTGGTCGATGGGCAACGAAGAATGGACGATGATGCCGCAGCCTCAAGGCATCCGCGTGATCGACGACATGATCGCGCGCACCCACGAACTCGACCCGACGCGGCTGTGCACAGCAGCCGTCAATGCCGCCTTCGATACGCACTTTCCCGAGCAACTCGACGTGATGGGTTTCAATTACAACCTCGATCAGCCTGACGGTTGGCATAAGGCGCATCCTAAGGTCCCATGTGTCGGAAGCGAGACAGCCAGCACCGTCTGCACGCGTGGCATTTACTCGACTGACAAGCTGCGGAATTGGGTGAGCGCTTACGACCTGAATCACACCTCGTGGTCAGAGCTCGCGGAAGACTGGTGGACGTTCTACGCAACGCGCGAATGGCTCTCCGGCGGTTTTGCCTGGACTGGCTTTGATTACCGCGGTGAGCCCACGCCCTACGGATGGCCCTCCATCAACTCTCAGTTCGGTATCGTCGACATGTGCGGCTTTCCCAAAGACAACTTCTATTACTACAAGGCATGGTGGGGATCGGAGCCGGTGCTGCACCTGTTCCCCCACTGGAATTGGGAGCAGCGCTACGGCGAACCCATCTCCGTCTGGGTGCACTCCAACCTCGATTCGGTCGAATTGTTTCTGAACGGCAAGAGCCAGGGTTCGCAAAACACAAGACCGCTCCATCATCTGGAATGGAAAGTGCCGTACGAACCTGGCGTGCTCGAGGCGCGTGGCACGAAAGACGGCAAGGTCGTGCTCACCGAGAAGCGCGAAACGACAGGTGCGCCAGCTTCCATCCGAGTAACCCCCGACCGCAATGAAATCAACGCCGATGGCGAGGATGTAAGCGTGCTTCGCGTCGAGGCCTTCGACGCCCAGGGCCGGCTCATCCCCACCGCCGACATCACTATCGACTTCAAGGTCAGCGGCGAAGGCACGCTGATTGGCGTCGGAAACGGCGATCCCAATTGCCAGGAGTCCGATAAGGCCCCGAAGCGCAGCTTGTTCAATGGGCTGGCGCAGGTGATCGTGCAATCCACTCGCGCGCCCGGTGCGATCACTGTGGAAGCCTCCAGCCGGGATTGGCCGCAACTGAAGGGTCCGGGCGCGACCGTTACAATCACCACCAAAAACGTCGACCTGCGGCCATCAATAGACTAGAACACCTAAATACTGATTTCTTCGAACGTCGTTTAAATTTGCGCTCGCCTCGGATGCCATCGATTTAGGTGTCACTTATAAGGTCATGAACATCGACCCGGAGATCATCATGCCCACTTCTCGCCGCGAATTTCTGACAACTAGTGCGCTCGGCGTGCTGTCAAGCACAGCCTGGAAACTGCACCCTCAGGATCAAACGCAATTGCCTCCCGGAGCCCCCACCGCGTTTGGCGCCGGCCCACCCGTCGGACCCGAAGTCAGCGTCACGACGTTCGCCGAAGCCGAGAAGTTGGTGCAGTTTCCGCTGGGCCCGTCCGACCGCGCCATGGCCGCAGCAAGCTGGCGCAAAACATTAGCCGGCGTCTACGAGCGGCGTACCGGCCCGCGTAAACTCGCGTTGGAACCCACAGTCGCGCCAGCAACGCGATGGGACCCGATGCTGCCTCGCATCCCACCGGTAACAACACGAGACCAATTCATCCGCAGCACTTCTATTTCTGCTCCTCTCCCGCAAAAAGACGAGGATGTTGCCTTCGCTCCCGTGACTCAGCTGTCCCACTGGATTGAGTCGCGCCAACTCACTTCAGAGCGTTTGGCCAGGATTTATCTCACCCGGCTGGAGAAGTTCAACCAGCAGCTTCGTTGCGCCATTACTATCACCCGCGATCTTGCGCTACGACAAGCCAAGCAAGCCGATGAAGAAATCTCCCAGGGCAAATATCGCGGGCCCCTTCACGGGATTCCCTACGGGGTGAAGGACCTGCTGGATACGTCAGGAATTCAGACAACCTATGGAGCTGAGCCATACCGCAATCGAATCCCTGCCGAAGATGCGGAGGTCGTCAAGCGCCTTCAGGCCGCGGGCGCAGTGCTTGTCGCGAAGTTGAGCCTCGGTGCGCTTGCTCTGAACGACGTCTGGTTTGGCGGCCAGACAATGAATCCGTGGCTTCCGGAAGAGGGCTCTTCGGGATCGAGTGCGGGGCCCGGCGCTGCGACCGCCGCCGGGCTTGTCGGATTCTCCATCGGCAGCGAGACTGGCGGCAGTATCGTCAGCCCCTCCATGCGCTGCGGTGTGACCGGATTGCGTCCGACTTACGGGCGCGTGCCACGTACTGGCGCCATGACCCTCTGTTGGTCCCTCGACAAATTAGGTCCGATGACTCGCAGCGTCGAAGACGCGCTGCTGGTGCTCCAGGCAATCTCTGGCCCCGATGAGCGCGATACGGCCAGCGTACGCAGCCATCTCGACTTCAACGCAAATGCCGAGGTCAAGGACCTCCGCATCGGTTACTTCCCTGCCTGGATGAAAGAACGTCCTGCCACCGAGGTGGATCGCGCCGCGCTCGACACAATCAGAAAGCTCGGAGTGGAACTGGTCGAAGTCTCTTTACCGGATTGGCCCTACGATTCTCTCAACCTGATTCTGTTCGCAGAAGCTGCCGCTTCATTCGAAGAGCTGACACTCAGCGGCCGGCTCGCTGAATTGAAGATGCAAGTCGCCGATGCATGGCCCAACCTGTTTCGCCAGGCGCGATTCCTCTCCGCCGTCGATTTTGTCCAGGCTGACCGGCTTCGCCGTAAGGTGGCCGAGGAAATGGTGCGAGTATTTTCGAACGTCGATCTGCTACTTGTTCCCTCACTTCGCGACGAAATGCTGGTGATCACAAACTTCACAGGCCACCCATCGCTGACGATGCGCGCCGGGTTTGTGGAGGTAAGCAAGGCCCGCAGCGACTGGGCGCCCGACCCGGCGCATCCACTGCCAACCTTCGCCACGCCGCGCCGCGTACCGCACGGCATCACCCTGATCGGGCGATTGTTCGACGAGGGAACGCTGGGAACAGCGGGAATTGCCCTCGAGCGCGCCTTTGGAGTGGTGAACGAAAGACCACCCGGCTTCTGAAACTTTTCCCAAGGGGGAGTCATCCTGAGAGAAGCTACCTTTCGGGCGTAGCGAAGGATCTCCCGCGCACAGAACACCGCGCAGTGAAGGGTCGCATGAACCCCCAGTCACCACCCGGGCGATTTATAATAGAGAGATTCCCTGCACCCGAAATCGTCACCCGTGGCGCTGCCGGCAAATTCGAGCTGCGGCGCCCGGCAGGAGAGTCGAGAGGCGACCGGTCCCGCTAGGAGCGAAAAGCTAGAAGCTGTCTCATGGATTTCAAACTAGTTTCCAGTTACAAACCGCAAGGCGATCAAGCCACCGCCATCCAGTCACTGACCCGCGGTATTTTCGACCGTGAGCAACACCAGGTCCTACTCGGGGTCACCGGATCGGGCAAGACCTTCACCATGGCAAAGGTCATTGAGGCGGTCAATCGTCCCGCGCTGGTCATGGCCCACAACAAGACCCTCGCAGCCCAGCTTTATCACGAGTTCAAAAGCTTTTTCCCGAACAACGCCGTCGAGTATTTCGTTTCGTACTACGACTACTACCAGCCTGAAGCATACGTTCCCGCCGCCGATCTCTACATCGAAAAAGAAGCCACGATCAATGACGAACTCGACAAGCTGCGGCTGTCGGCCACGCGCTCATTATTCGAGCGCCGCGACGCTCTCATCGTCGCTTCCGTAAGCGCCATCTACGGCCTGGGTTCGCCGGAAGCCTACTACGGCATGATGCTCTTCCTCGAAAGAGGGCAGAAGATCAAGCGCGAAGACATCACCCGCAAACTCGTCGACATCCTTTACGATCGCACCAACGGCGAGTTCCGCCGAGGCACCTTCCGTGTGCGCGGCGACGTTATTGAGGTTTTCCCCACTTATGACGACATGGCTTACCGCATCGAGATGTGGGGAGACCAGGTCGAATCGCTCTCGCAGATTGATCCGCTCTTCGGAACCGTCAAGCAGAAGTATGTCCGGCTGCCGATCTACCCCAAAACGCATTATGTGATGAAAGATGAGACCCGCGCTGCCGCGGTCGATTCCATCAAGAAAGAGCTGGCGTGGTGGGAGGTAGAACTCGAAAAACAGGGCCGCCTGGTCGAGTCGCAACGCATTCATCAGCGCACGATGTTTGATCTCGAAATGATCAAGGCGATGGGCTACTGCCACGGCATCGAGAACTATTCGCGCCACTTCACCGGACGCCTTCCCGGCGAGCCTCCGCCCACGCTGCTCGATTACTTCCCGCGCGACTACCTGATGTTCATCGACGAGTCCCACCAGACTGTGCCACAGCTGCGCGGGATGTATGCCGGCGACCGGTCGCGCAAGGAAGTGCTGGTCGAGTACGGCTTTCGCATGCCCTCCGCGCTCGACAATCGTCCTCTAACTTTTGAGGAATTCGAGCATCGCACCAACCAGATCGTCTACGTCTCAGCGACGCCCGGCCCATATGAGCTGACGAAATCGGCGGGCGTTGTCGTCGAGCAGATCATCCGTCCCACCGGGCTGATTGATCCCCCTGTCGAAGTTCGCCCGGTCAAAGGACAGATCGATGACCTGCTGCACGAGATTCGCGCCCGGGTAGAGAAAGGCGAGCGCGTTCTCGTCACAACCCTCACCAAGCGTATGGCGGAAGATCTGGCGGAGTACTACTCCGAGGTCGGTGTGAAGTGCCGCTACATGCACTCCGAAATCGAAACCCTCGAGCGCGTCAAGATTCTCCGCGATCTGCGCAAAGGCGAGTTCGATGTGCTGATCGGCATCAATCTGCTGCGCGAAGGACTCGACCTCCCGGAGGTATCGCTCGTTGCGATTCTAGACGCTGACAAGGAAGGCTTCTTGCGTTCCTCGGGATCGCTGATTCAGACCATCGGCCGCTGCGCGCGCCACCTGAACGGGCGAGCCGTTCTATACGCCGATCGCATGACCGACTCGATGAAGCGTGCCATGGACGAGACTTCCCGCCGCCGCGCAATTCAGCAGGCTTACAACGAAGCCAATGGAATCACGCCGGAGTCGATCGTACGCCCGCTCGACATGTCGCTCGCCGCCATTGTCGCCGCCGATTACGCCGATGTTTACGTTAGCGAGTCTGAGGGCATACCGGAGTTTAAATCGCAGGAAGAGGTCGACGCCTTCATCGCCAAGCTCGAAGAAGAGATGCGTGAAGCCGCCAAGCGCTTCGAGTTTGAAAAGGCCGCGAAGCTCCGCGATACGATCAAAGAACTGAAGACTAAGGAATTTCTGTTCGCCTGAGCCTATCTCCGGCAGTTTTGCGAGGAACAGATACCTTCGCTAACGACCGTAGGCCGCCCCGGCCGCCAGCGGTTTCCGATGCACCGTGTACCCGTCAAACGTTTCCGGGCGGAAGTTCAGGTTGGGCGCGCACAGTTTCTCAGTCTGGCTGAGGAACAGATATCCGCCGGGTTCAAGGTAAAGATGCAAGCGCTCGATCAGCGAAGCTCGCTGGGTCCGCGATAGATGCGGCAGTACGTCCATGCAAAAGATGCAATCGAAGCGCCCGATATAGACCGGCTTGGTCAAATTCATCGTGTTGAACGTGACCAGGCTGCGCAGCCTCGGCTTCACCAGCAAATGAGCATTCCCGTTCGAGCCGTTCTGCGCTACCGAGCCGTTAGAACCATTGGACCCGTTCAATCCAGCCGCGCCACTTCCGTTGCCGTTTCCAATCTTTGAGAAGCTGGCACGGATCATCGCCGGAGGCAGCCCCTCCAACGCCGATTGCGGATACAGTCCCCGTTCCGCCACCTCGATCGCACCCGGCAACAGGTCCGTTCCCACGATGTGAATCGACCACTCTCTCGTATTCGGCATTGCAGCAGGAGTCACTGATCCGTTCCGCGACCCTGAATTCTTCTCTCGCCCGTCCTTGCTGCCACGGTCGTTGCCCGTTCCGTTGCAATTCCCGTTCGAAAGCTTGTCACACAGAGCCATGGCGATGGAGTACGACTCTTCGCCAGTACCGCAGCCCGCGCTCCAGATGCGCAAGGTCGTAGGCCCTTCGTCCGCTTTGCGGGCGCAGATTTGTGGCAGCACATAGTGCGCCAAGGTATTCATCGCGCCGGGATGCCGGAAGAATCCGGTGTTCACGTTAATGACACCGTCGAGGAACTCCGAGATCGCAAATGGCTCCTGATCGCCGCCGCGTAACCGCTGCAGTAACCCGCCCACCGATTCCATCTCGTGTGCTTCCAGGTACTCGGCCACGTGTGCGGCCAGCGCGCTGTTCGGACAATCCAGCAGAATGCCGGCCTGCCGCTCGATCAGCAAGCGCAGCTCCGAAAGTTCGTGCTCCAAAATGGCAATGCCCGGCATCAGTTTATGCATGAATCCATCCCACGTACGGCGAATGGCAAACGTCTGCAGCCCGGGGGAGGATTGTCAGTTTTCACTTCACGGTACTCAGTGTCGCTCTCTCACTACTCGGCACCCGCTACCAGGTACGTGACTCTTCAGTCTCCAGCGGCCGCCGCGGCATACGACCTTCCCGAATCCCGCTGCGCCTGCTGCGCGACTACGCTCAATTCCTTTTCCAGAGACGAGAACCTCTGCATGATCTCGTGGATCCTGAGTGCCATATTGCGGATCGTCTCAATCTGCGCGCGTGTCTGCGCCGAGTGGCTGCCCGGCTCCAGCAACAGGAGATCGGAATTGCCGAGCACCGATGTCAGCGCGTTGTTCAGGTTGTGCCGCATCTCCAGCATGTAGCGGCCGAGCATCGCCTGGCGCTCTAGCACCGCACAGGCGGTTTCTGCGGACCGGGCGCGCGATTCCGCTCGCGCTCGATGCACCGCCTCGCTCGCCGATAACACCAGAGTCTCCAGCCAATGCTCGCTGGGACGCAGAATCGAAATACGCGGCCAGCGTTCTCGAATCAATTCCGCCGTGCTGTCATTGCGGCAGACGCAAAATACCGGCTGCCCGGTCGAATGCAGCGGCTCAAGAACCACCGAAAGCAGTTCCCGCCGCAATTCCCCCACAATCGCAACGTCAAAAATGTCCACAACGAACCGTGGCCACAAATCTCCGCTCAGCAGCGTGAAGGTCGGTACCGTCCGCTCCATCTGCCAGCGCGCTGTAATGCGCCGCGAGAAGTCTGCTTCGTCGGAGAGGATGACTACGGTGGGTGTTTCCAGCAAGCGAGTGTTCCCTTCGGTCAATTCTTATTTTCCCGTTTCATCTGCGGGATCAGCTTCCCATCCCGGCACGCCGGAGATTTCAAACTCCGGAGCGTCATCAGCCGCAGGCTTCGCAGCCGGGACTGCCGGTGCCGCTTTCGGCGCACCTTTAGCCGCGCCTGCCGCCGCAGCCATTGCCTTGGCCGGCGCCGCCTTCATTGGCGCCTTCGCCGTTACCGCTGCCTTTGCCGCAACAGGCTTGGCAGCAGCCGTCGGTTTCGCCGCCTCGGGTTTGACGTCGGCTTTCGCCGCTTTCCCCGGAGCATTCGCCGTACCCTGAGTCTCGCTTTCCGGCGTCCGGCGGCCAAGCGCGTACTCGACCGACGCCCGCAGATCGACCAGCATCCTGAGAGGCTGTCCCGAGGAGTACTCCGCCTGGAACATCACTTTCCACGACTGGCAGATCATGCGCAGCCGCATAATCGGCTCCTGCGCCGAAAACTGCGCCCGCCGGCAATCGATGGTCTCAATTCCCTTCTCTTCCAGTTCCGTCAAACCGTCCAGAATGATGTTCAGATCTCCCAACATCAGCCGGAAGAACACGCGACGCATGAGGTAGCCAAAGCGGGTAAACGCCACCAGGGCCACCGGCAGATAAAAGAGCTCCCCCGCCAGGCTCTTCGCTTTCCGGCCCTGCTCCAAGACTCCGCCGTGCAACAACTCATCCAGAGACTTGCACCGCCGCGCCGACTCGAGCACACGGTCCAGCGCGTTCAGCCACACCGGGGGCTTGAGTTCTACTTGCCCAAAGATCGGTTCCAGCACCTGCGCCACATACGCCAGATCGACTTCCGCGTCGATCAGACCGGCGGGCGCCAGTTGGCTGAAGTACTGCACCAGCAGGAAATCCACCTTGTCGCGGACGAGATCGCTCTTGGCGCCTTTGCCCAGGAAGTGCTGCAGGAGAGCCAGCAGCCCCTCAGGATTGACCAGCGCGCTGGTTTGCAGAAATTGCCGGAGCTGATGAACCTGAACCCGCTGATCCATCTCGTCGAGCCATTGGTTTGCCTGCTCTACCGCGTCCTTGCCCGGCGTTTCCACGCCGGCCTCCAGATCAGGACAGGCCTTCACATCGATGGCAAACTCCCGCGCCAGTTCAAAATAGATGGGATACAAACGGCAGGCTGACTTCCATTGCGTGGCCAGATCCTGTACAGGTGTGGAAGGAGTCATGATTTTATGATCCAGTTCGGTACCTTTTCGCGAAACCGCGCGGCGACGACTGTCTTTCCCGGCTGATACTGCACCGCCACGACCGCCGCTTTGATGTCGAACACGCCGTCGGAGCTGCGCAACCGCAGCATGTCGGCAAACTCCAGCGGTGTGTGGCAGGCAAACAGAACTTCGTCCGGAGTTCCGAATTCGATGACTGTGCTCTCGGTGAAAGGTGCGCTCGACGAGTCGTCTTCATCCAGGCTGCGCGCCAGTTGCATGGGCAGCCGCATCGGCGTCGCTTCCGGAAAGAAGCGAGCCAGACCCGCTACTGCGCTTACTTCCCCGACACGTCCCGTGGCTGTGGCTTGTTGCGCCAAGCGATGAGGTTCCTTTAATCCGAGTTCGATTTAACTCGTGTGAATGCGGTCGGGCTCCCCCTCTTCCCGGTTAGGAAGAGCTTTGGGGAGCCGAGGATCCGCGGTTCACCCAGAAAACGAGCACGGCGCGGACCAACTCTGGGAACGGAAGTTCTAGTACCTAGGTGGATGGGATTTCAGCAACTTACCGCACCTTCAGCATGCGAAAGATGAACCCAACATGAAAACGGCGTCTCAGCTTGAGACTCCGTCTCACAAACGCTTTCGTCCCGCGTTACGGGCGAGCTTCATACACGATATTGAACGGCGTTTCGGTGGCGCGCCGGAAGCGCTTGAACCCGGCCGCACTAACTACTTCCCGTATCCGCCCTTCGCCGGCCTGCGCTCCCAGGCACAGACCCACCTCTTGCGATCTCGAGCAGGGAGTGCACAACAGCGTCGAGAACGAATAGTAAACGCGCCCGACCGGGTTGAGATTGTCTTTCAGTTGGTCGTGAGCAAAGGGTTCGACAATCATCCAGGTTCCGTCCGGCGCCAGCGATTTCCGTACGTGAGTCGCAGCGCCTACCGGATCTCCCATGTCGTGCAGGCAGTCGAACACGGCTACAAAGTCGTAATCCTTGCCGGGAAAGTCTTTGGCTTTGGATACATCAAAACTCACCCGGTCGGAAACACCGGCGCGACGCGCCGATTCCCGGGCCGCTTCAATGGATTTATCGTGATAATCGAACCCGAAAAACTGCGATTTCGGAAAGGCCTGCGCCATCAGGAGCGTGGATGCGCCCTTCCCGCAGCCCACATCGGCAACTCTCGCTCCCGCCTCCAGCTTCGCCTTGACATCTTGAAGCGCGGGAATCCATGACGCGACCAGGTTTGCAGCATATCCGGGGCGGAAGAATTTCTCGCAGCCGTGAAAAACCCCGTCGACATGCTCGTGCCAGCCCATACCTGCCCCGGTGCGGAACGACTCTGCAATTCGAGGAACCGCAGCCAGCGAGCCCAAGGCCAGTTCGAACGCGCCCGGCAGGTACGCCGGACTATCATCCTTCGCCAGGGCAAACGCCTGTTCCTGTGAGAGGCTGAACTTATGCGTATTCTCGTCGTAGGTGACATAGCCGCCCGCAGCCTGCGACGAAAGCCATTCCCGCAAATAGCGTTCATCGGTTTTCGTCTTGGCCGCCAGCTCCGCCGAACTGACTGGCCCCTCGGCCAGCGCTTTGTAGAGCCCCAATTTTTCGCCAATGACCACCATGCCCGTATGGACCGCAGCGCCCAGGTCACTCACGAAGCGCCCGATAAATGCATTCAACTTGTCCATGTCGAGTGGCGGGGTGGAAGTTGCACTCATAAGCAGCTCCTTAAAAGGCAGGCGAATGCCTGCGAATGACAAACGATCGATGGTTGGCAGGGGAATAACGAACCGGCGACTTCGCGAATTCTCCCGCTGAATCCCCGGAGCTGTCAAGCAGCACGATTCGGAGACATCTCAGCGACTTTCACCGCCGCCGAGCTGAGTTGTTCGCGTTATTGCAGGGTATGGCTGGAACTTCCCGCCGACCCCATGCTGATGTTGTAGCGCTTGAGCTTGCGATAAAGAGTGGCCCGGCTGATGCCGAGCATGCGGCCGGCAAGCGTCTTGTCCCCCTTCACCTGCTCAAACACGCGTTGGATGGTTGCCCGTTCAATGTCTTCCAGATCCGTCGTCGAAAGCCCTCCCGCGCGCACTTCCGCTAAGGGCGTGTCCGCCAATTCCTGTTCTAAATCCCCCGAGTCGTCCGGCCCTGGATTTTGCATCGCTGACTCGGCAGCAATCGCGGGAGGCAGATCGCCCAGATCGACGATCCTTCCATTCCCGAGCGCCACGGCGCGCTCAACGCAGTTTTCCAGTTCGCGCACGTTGCCCGGCCACTCATACTGCATCAGTGACTTCATCGCGCCGCTCGAAACCTGCATCCCTGAGCCCGGAGCGTAGCGCTCCAGAAACCAGTGCACCAGCATCGGGATATCGCTCCGCCGCTCGCGTAGTGCCGGAACGTGCACGGCCACGACATTCAGGCGGAAGTAAAGATCCTTTCGGAACGACCCGGCTTTGTAAGCCGATTCGAGATCCCGGTTCGTCGCGGCGATCACCCTCACATCCACTTTGATCCGCTGATTGCTACCCACGGGCCGCACTTCCTTCTCTTGCAATACGCGTAACAGCTTGGCCTGCAGTTCCAGCGGCAACTCGCCCACTTCGTCGAGGAAAACCGTGCCCCCATCCGCCGACTGAAACAATCCCTGCTTCGACTTCAGCGCTCCGGTGAAAGCGCCTTTTTCATAGCCGAACAGCTCGCTTTCGATCAGCGTCGGAACCAGCGAGCCGCAATCGACTGCCACGAACGGCCGCCCGGCGAAAGATCCGCGGAAGTGGATCGCCCGCGCCACGAGTTCTTTGCCGGTACCGCTTTCGCCGTAAATCAGCACCGGCGTCCGTATGTCTTTCAAGCGCGACACCATGCGCAGGACTTCCTGGATTCTTGCCGCCGATCCGACGATTCCGTGCACCGCGGTTTCCGAATCCATCCGCTGGCGCAGAAATTCGTTTTCTTCCACCAGGCGGATCTTCTCAGCCATCCGCCGAAGAAACAGCCGCAATTCCTCGAGCGGCGAGAACGGCTTCGTGATGTAGTCATACGCGCCCAGCTTCATCGCCTGCACGGCCGTCTCGATCGAACCATGCCCCGTCATCACGGCAACTTCGGTGCGCGGAAGCAGTTTCTTCGCTTTCTCCAGGAACTCCAGGCCCGACATGCGCGGCATGACCATGTCGGTCAATACCATGTGCGCCGGTTGCTCCTCGAGAAGCGTCAGCGCAGACTCGCCGCTGTCCGCCTCCAGGCAGATAAATCCCAGCGCTTCGCCGACGGTCATGCACAGCTTCCGGATCGACTGCTCATCGTCGACCACCAGCAAGCGGATTCCCGGATCGTCTTTCCCAACTCCCTGATTCACTTCGCCTTCCCCATCGTGCTCGTGATCACGTCAATAAACTGCTGCACCCGGAACGGCTTTTCCACGCAGGGCGCGCCGGTCTGTTTCAGCGTCGCCACGGTCTCTTCGTTCGCAATGTCACCGGTAATGAACACCACACGTGACGCCAGATCCGGCCGATGCTGCGCGATCCACGCATGTACCTGGCCGCCATCGACGCCCCCTGGAGTGCGCATATCCGATACCACTCCCCGGAAGGCTCCACCCTCCAGCAACCGCAACGCTTCCACGCCGGAATCGCAACACACAACCGGATACCCGCTACGTTCCAGAGCGGCCTGCACGTATGACATTACGGCCGGCTCATCCTCGATCAGCAGCACGGGTAACACCGGTGGATCTACGCCTGGCACGCTCATGACTGTTTCACTCCTGCCGCTACACGGAACGATGCCGTGTGGCTAGTTGCGGGCAGTCGGACCACGAAGGTCGCGCCCGGCTCATTCAGATTGTTATGGCAGAGGATTTCTCCTCCATGCTCTTTCACGATGCCGTAGCAAATGCTGAGGCCCAGGCCCGTCCCTTTTCCAACTTCCTTGGTGGTGAAAAATGGATCGAAAATCTTTTCCGGTTGGGTGATTCCGTTTCCGTTGTCGCGGAACGATACTTCGACGGCGTCCCCGGACTTGGTCGAGAGAATCTCGATCCGCGCCGGGCGCCCTATGTCATGCACCGCGTCGTAAGCGTTGTTCAAAATATTGAGAAAAACCTGCTGCAACTGGTGCGCATCCCCCACGACATCCGGCAGACTCTCATCCAGGTGCTCCACAACTTCCACGCCGTGATTCGTGAAATCGTAGGAGCGCAATTGAATCGTGCGCCGCAAAATTGAGTTGAGCTGTACCTCCGAACGCTGCGGAGGCATCTGCCGGGCGAAACTCAGCAGGTTCTGGACAATCTGCTTAGTCCGTTGTGCTTCCTGCAAAATCACCCGCAGATCCTTCCGCGCTGATTCCGGAAGTTCTGGATTCTCCATCAGCAGGTCGGCAAACCCAAGGATCGCGGTCAGAGGATTGTTCACTTCATGGGCCACGCCCGAAACCAGCTGCCCCACCGCCGCCATCTTCTCCGTGTGAACCAGCTTGTCCCGCAGGACAGCCGAATCCGTAATGTCGGTCAACACCGCCACGATGCTGGTCACATTGTCCTGCTCATCGCGCATGGGACTGAGGTTCGCCGAGAATTTTCCGCTCGCCCCACCTCGTGTGATTTCGAGCTCAAGGTTGTCCACCTGTTGCCCATCGAGCGTGCTTTGCATGGCATCCGCCAGCGACTGAGCGAACCCTGGTGCGGCCATCTCAATCAGCGGCTTGCCTAGCAGCTCGCGCTGCTGCACTCCGGCTTCCTGCCACCGCCGGTTGGCATAACTGATCAGCCCTGCCGTGTCCGCGACCAGGATCAGGCTTTGCGTGTTGTTCAGGATCTTTGCCGAAAAATCCCGCTCCCGGTGCAGTTCCGACTGATACGTGCGCAAACCCGTCACATCCAGCATCAGCCCGCGTATCTGGAGAATCCGCCCCAGGTTGTCGTAAAGCCCGAAAGCATTGATCAGCACATGAATCGGTGAGCCATCCTTGCGCTTGAAGGTCGCTTCGAAATTGTGCAGGCTGCCGCTTTCCTCCATGGCCTGCGCATGCCGCTCCCGATCCTCCGGCGAAAAATACAGCTGGGTTGGAATATCGATCTGCAGCAGTTCTTCCCGGCTGGCATAACCCAGCATGCGCACCAGCGCGTCATTCACCTCGACGAATCGTCCGCTGGGAGTGCTGAAGAAAAGTCCTTCCTGGATGTTGTCGAACAGCTCGCGGTACCGCCGCTCTGCTTCCCGCCGGTCGGTGATGTCCTTCAATACGTGGATCGTCTGTAATCCTTCGTCCGACGCTCCGTGCACCCGCGAAGTCGAAACCAGGAACGTACGGTCGAACACGGGATGCACGAATTCGTCGCTATCCTCGGGCAACGCGCGGCAGAACGGACAGGCATAGGCCGCGAACTCCGTGTTCATCGCCAGCAGCGCCCGTATATTCAGCCCAACCAACTCCGCCGGGGGAACCCCAATCGTCGATGCCAGCGAACGATTCACGCGCAGCACGTTGCCGGCCTGATCGTGCACCACGATGAAGTCGGCAATCGCATCGAAAATTTCCATCCAATGCCGGTTCGCCTGCTCGATGCGGGTAAAGAGGCTCGCATTTTCAAGCGCCATTGCGGCGTGGCCTGCCACGGTCTCCAGCAGCAGGCGGTCCTCCTGCTCCATCGGCCGCGACCGTCCCGTCAGCCCCAGCACCGCTCCCAACTCGCCGCTAGCCCGCGGCAGCCGAACCAAGATGCAATCCTTCCATCCCAGAGCCGAGGCAGCCTCTTTCCCCAGCAATTCGTCCGTCGATCCGCAAACCAGTTTTTCTGAATAGTCGGTCTCGAATTGCGCCAACGCGTGCACCAGGATTCGTTCCAGCTTTTTGTCAGATTCCGGCGCCGGCGCCAATTTCTTCGGAACGGCAGTGCCATCCGACTCGGTCGAAGTTTCAACCATCGAAGCCGGACCTGCACCACTCCCCGCATGCGGATGCAGCGCAATCAGGTGGAACCTTCCGTCCTGGCGGATTACGAGAAACGCTGCGCTTGAGCCAGTGAGCGCCAGCACCCGGTCCACAAATCGCCGCGAGAACTCCGGCAGCCGCATCGCGCTATCCATCTCTCGCGTGAGATCGATCAGAACTTCCGCACGCCGCCGGTCTTGTTCGGAAAGATGAAGGTTGCGGGCAACTTCCAGCACGACCGCAACATGATTGGAAAGCGCCCGCGCGCGCCGAATGTCTTCCTGTGAAATCCCCGATCGGTCCAGGCGGTCGAGAACCGCGAACATGCCCAGGACCTGGCCCCCTGCGCTGACCAGCGGCACAGTCAGAAACTGGTGAACCTTGTATTGGCTGATCACGTCAAGGTTCGCACCCGGCATGCGGCTGGCTTCGTCGGTCCAGAACACTTCCTTGGCCCGTAGCGCACGCGTCGCTATGCCTTCGGGAAACACGGTTTCGAGGCGTCGCGGTTTTCCGGCCTCCACGCCGTACCGCACCATGAACTGATCATCCTCAAGCAGTGCGATGAAGGAACGGCCGAACCCGAGAAAATCCGCGGCATGAATCACAAACGCCTGCAGCGACTGCTCCAGGTCGCCGCTCGAGCTAAGCTGCGACGAAATCTCCAGCAATTGATGCAATTCGTGCGCTTGCGCATGTGCCGTCGAATACAGTTCCGCGTTGGCCATGGCGACAGCGCCGAATCCCGCGATGGCCGAAATCAATGCCTTCTCATCGGAGGTATAGATCGCGTCAGGCCGCGGATAAATCAGGATCGCTCCCTGCGTCCGCGACGTGCGCAGCGGAGCCGCAATCAGCATTCCCGGCGAAACCAGATTTCCCAGGGAGTGAACATCTGCCCCAATGGAAAGTGTGATCGGTTCACCCGCCGATACCGCGCGCTGCGCCAGATCGGCCGCGAACCGCAGCGTCTGCCGGTCGTGGCGGGCGCGCGCCGCATTGGCCAGCTGTGATGTTTCCGCCGAAAGCGCGCGCAATTCAAACGGGCCGTCGCGCCGCAGCAACACGCAGACCAGTTGTGCCCGTAACAGCAGCCTCATCCGGTCGGAAAGAGCCTCCAGCACCGCCGTAACGTCCGGCGTGCCGTGCAGCGCGTGGGCGACATCGGCCAGAATCGTGGCTCGCCGATGCCCTTCGCTCGACGCATCGTTCAGGCGCGCTGCCTCAAGCAAGGTTCCCAGCTGCCGCGCCAGCATCGCAGCCTTCGCCGCCAGCCCCTCATTAAAAAATTCCGCGTCAGAATCGTGGAGAAAGGTGGCCGCTCCGATGACGCTATCGGAAACCATCACCGGGGCCGCCATCAGCGACTTCGCCCCAAACTCTCCGGCCAGCGCGAGATTCCGGGCCTCGACGTTGTTGGCAAAAATCGTGCGCCGCTGCGCCACCGCCTCCGCCGTCACCATGCTCTGCCCTGCGCCCATGCGCCGTCCCACAAAGCGCTCGGCGAGCTTTCCATCCGCTTGCTCGCCAACCAATTCGTCACCCGGATCACACCGCCAGAAATAAACGCCCGAAACCTGGAAGAACTCCCGGGCCTCTCGGCAGAACAATTGGATCAATACGTTACGGTCAGGATGGGCGTGAGCTGCCGAGGCGAGACGGTGCTGCAGCTTCTGGAATCCGCTCTCCGCGTCGGAAATGAGAATGGCTTCCGAGGAGAGAATGCGAGGGTCCGAAGAGCCCTCTCCGCCGACACCTGTCAGGAATAGTTCGCGATTCACAAGTGCTTGAATCTATTGGGAAACTAACTGCCATCTCAATTTGAGTCAAGGAAAATGGCCCCAGGGGTGCCTGCCTGTGAAATCCCCAAACCATGTGAGATTCCGTCTCAGACTGAGACCTTCACCCTATCAAAAGACGTGTGAGACGCCAGCCCTTTTCTCTCTTGCCACATCGCGTTCCACTTCAAACCCAATGATTTCAATACGATATGGCGGTTACTTCGGTTTTTACAAAAAGGTACGGGTGGCCCACTCGTTGCTCCATTGAGGTTCACCAGTCTTGGGGTCTAAGGGAGGAATTGTGTCTCGACGCATCGTGGTGATCTGCCTCGGAACGTTGCTGCTGGCCGCCGCGTTCAGCCGAATCGGAGCCGGAGCGCAATCGCAGGCCCCGAGCAGTGACATCGTCCGGCGGGCCAAGACCCGCGTGGAGCCGAGCTATCCCGAACTGGCGCGAAGAATGAACATCGCGGGCATGGTCAAGGTCGAGGTCATCGTCCTGCCTAACGGCACCGTTAAGGAAGCACGCGTGGTCGGCGGACATCCGGTATTGGCGACCGCGGCACTCGATGCCGCAAAAAAATGGCGTTTTGAACCGGCCTCCACCGAGAGCACCGGCGTAATCGAATTCAAGTTTGACCCGCACTAGAGTCGCTTCCCCCCGGAAGCAGGAGCAACAGAATGACGATCGGCAAAAAGCTGTACATGAACTTCGGAGTCATCCTCACGATGGTGGTCGTGCTGTTCATCGTGAACTGGTCGGCGGTGCAGCGGGAGCATGCCGCCAAAGCCGCCGCGGCTGCCTCTCTGGAGCTGATGGACGCTACCACGGCCGTCCGCTTCCAGATGATGCAGAACCGCCTCTATCTCAGCAACTACCTGCTGAGCGGCGATACCCGCGAAGTGGACCGGATGAATGACGGCCTGCGCACCCTCAACGACAAGCTCGAAACCGGCAAGAACCTCGCCAATTCCGAGCAGGTGAAGAGCGCCTTGAACCGCGTCGAGCAACTGGAGCAATCCTGGGGCAAGGAGTTCGCGCAGCCGCTGATCGAAAAGAGAAAAGACGTCGATTCGGGCAACGCCACCGTTGCCGAACTACAGATTTATTACCTGCAGAAAGATGCCTCGTCCTGGGTCAAGAACTCCACTGATTCGCTCGATGTTGCGGAAGTGGAAAACCATAAGCTGGTGGACGAGCGCCGCAAGTCCGATGACAGCGCCGCCAACTGGACCGTATTGGTATCGGCATTGAGCACCCTGATTGCGCTCTGCGTCGGTGCCATCGTCGCCTACCGCACCGCCAAATCGATCACCGGCCCCCTCGCCGACCTGATGAATGTCGCGCGCGGCATCGGCAACACCGGCGATCTCGAGCACAACATCGATATCACCCGCAACGACGAAATCGGCGAGCTTTCCCGCACTTTCGCCAAGATGGTCACCTATCTCAAGGAGATGGCCGGAGTTTCCGAGGCCATTGCCGGGGGCGACTTCCGCCTCGAGGTCAAACCCCGCTCCTCGCATGACACGTTGGGCAACGCTTTCGCCCGCATGGTCGACGGACTTGCCGGCCTGGTGCGCAGCGTGCGCGATGCTTCTTCTCAGGTCGCCAGCGCTTCCACCCAGGTCGCCGGAGCGTCCGAGGATTCCGCGAAGATCGGGTTGCAGGCTTCCTCCGCGATCGACGAAGTCACCAGCACCATGCACGAGATGAGCGTCAACGTGCAGAACATGGTGAAGAGCACCCAGGTGCAGGCATCCAGCGTCAGCGAAACTTCCGCCTCCATCGACCAGATGGTGGCCTCGATCCAGCGCGTGGCCGACACCGCAAAGGTCCTCCTCGACATCTCCAACCGTTCGCGCGAGGAAGTGCACTCCGGTATCGCCACCATGGAAAAGGCCACGGACGGCCTGACCCGCATCAACACTACTATCAACGCCTCGGGCGAGATCATCGGGGCTCTCGGCCAGCGCGCCGACGATATCGGCAAGATCATCGAGGTCATCGACGATCTCGCCGAGCAGACCAATCTCTTGGCGCTGAACGCCGCCATCGAAGCCGCCCGCGCCGGCGAGCATGGCCTCGGATTCGCCGTCGTCGCCGATGAAGTCCGCAAGCTGGCGGAAAAGTCGGCGCAGTCCACCAAGGAAATTTCCGAACTGATCCAGAGCATTCAGAAAGAGGCCCGCAAAGCCGTCGAGAACATGGACCGCTCCACCTCCATCGTCAACGAAGGCCTCGAACTGGGCGGCGAGCTCAACGGAGCCCTGAAGAAAATCTCGAACGTGGTCACCGAGGTCTACAAGTTCGCGCAGGAGATTGGCGCTGCCACCAACGAGCAGTCGCACGGATCGTCGCAGATCGCCCGCGCTACGACCCGGCTGAACGAGATCACGCACGAGATCAACTCTGCCGTCGAAGAACAGGCGTCTGGAGCGCAGGCGGTGGTCAAAGCCATGGAGCGCATGCGCGAACTGGTGCAGCAATCCACCTCCGGCTCGACGGAGCTGGCGGCGTCGTCCGAGCAGATGTCGAAGATGTCGCGCGGCCTGCTGGAATCGCTCGACCGCTTCTCGCTCGAGGAGGCTTCGCAATCCGCTTCCGCCGAGACATCGCGGTCAGCGCGCCGTGCCGCCGCGGGCAAGTTCTAAACGGAGTGAGGAGCCAGAAACGATGAGCCGGGAACTTCATATCGTGGGCTTTCAGGTGGGACGCGAAACCTATGGCGTCCCCATCACCTCGTTGCATGAAATCGTGCGCGTACCCGAAATTACCGCCGTGCCCGATGCGCCCGACTATCTCGAAGGCGTCATCAACCTGCGCGGCAAGATCGTTTCCGTCATGGACCTGCGCAAGCGTTTCGGAGAAAAGCAGGCCCTGCTGAAGAAGCAGAACCGCATCCTCGTGGTCGAGCACGGAGGCCGTCTCGCCGGATTGATCGTCGACTCGGCTTCCGAGGTCCTCAAGATTCCCGCCGACGCAGTCGAGGCTCCTCCTGCCGTCTTTCAGGAGGGAGGCCTTAATTGCGTGACCGGCCTCGGCAAGGTCGGAGGCAGGCTCGTTGTCCTGCTCGATATGAACAAGCTGTTGGCACCGGGAAGCTTGCAGGAGAAAAAAGACGGGGCAGAGAAAAAGCCCGCGGGCAAGCCTGAGGCGCTCGGAGCCGCAGCGAGATAGCTAGCGGGCCAGAGGCCAGAGCCCGCGGATTTGGATCCAGAGGTTATAGCAATTCAAACGCAGTGCGGTTCGGGAACGTCGGATTTGTAGTCGAGGGTCTGAAGTCGCAACGGGCAGCGGTCAGAAGCTAGCAAGGTTTTCGATGACCCCTGACCCCGGCCTCTGGCCCCTGAAAGAGCGAACGAATGAGTACATCCGGAGCGGCACCGGCTCCTATATTGACGGAAGCGGAACTGAAGCTGCTGCAGGCGCTGATTTACCAGGAGTGCGGCATGCACTTCGACGAGCGCCGCACGCACTTCCTTCAGGACCGCCTGCTGCGCCGACTCAAGGAGTGCCGCGCCGACTCCTTCTACGCCTACTACCGCCTGCTCATCAGCCGCCAGGGCAAAGAGGAACTCGCCCGTCTGCTCGAAAACCTTACCGTCAATGAAACCAGCTTCTTCCGCCACAAGGCGCAGCTGGACCTGTTTCAGAAGACCGTTCTCGAAGACCTGTTCAAGCAGAAGAGCCAGCGCCGCGAGTACTCGATCCGGATATGGAGCGCCGGCTGCTCCACCGGCCAGGAAGCGTACACGCTGGGCATGCTGGTCACCGACGCGCTGGCCTACTACTACCTGCGCAACCCGCTGCCCATGGAGCTGCCGCTACCCAAGCCGCTCGTGCCTCCACCGTGGCGCGTGGAAATCCTCGCGTCCGACATCAGCTACTCCGTACTGCGCGCCGGCCAGGAAGGCGCTTACACCGAGCACCAGATGTCGATGGTCGACTACGGCTACCGCCTTCGCTACTTCGACAAGGTCGGCGACCGCTATGCCGTCAAGAAGGCGCTGAAGGAAATGGTCCATTTTGACTTTCACAACTTGAAGACCGAGTACCTGCCGCAGCGCAACGACGTGATCTTCTGCCGCAACGTGATGATGTACTTCGACGAAGCCGAGCAACGACGGCTGATTGAAAAGTTTTACCGCTGCCTGAACGCCAGCGGATACCTGTTCGTCGGGCATGCGGAGAGCTTGCTGGGGCTGACCAAGCGCTTTCAGATGGTGCACAAGGACAGCGGCACGGCCTACCAGCGGCTCGAGGTGAGGGACTAACCGATGACGCAATCGCCCGACGAGCGCAGCCTGGAACTCCGCGAGCTCTTCTATGAGACCTCGCAGGAGTTGCTCCAGGCTCTCAATGACGAAGCGCTCAAGCTCGAGAAGCAGCCCGGCGATGAGGAGATCGTGCGCGGCATCCGGCGAACCGTCCATACCCTGAAGGGCGACTCGGCAGCTTGCGGCTTGCGCGAATTGAGCGAACTGGCGCACCAGTTCGAAGATGCGCTGTCGCTTGAGGGCACCGCCGCGCACTCCGCGGTCGCTGATATCGCGTTCGCGGCCGCCGACGTCTTCGTCGAGATGATTGCCGCTTACCGCAAGGGCGGAAAGCTTCCCTCCACGAAAGCGATCAGCAAAAAGATTCAGGATCTTACTGCCGCTCCCGCCGCCAGGAAAACGCGCCGGGTCAAGAGGTCCACCACGCCCGCCGCCACAAAGACCTCGGTTGCGGATTGGACCGAATACGAGCGGTTGTCGATGTCGAAGGCGCAATCGGCCGGGCTGGCGGTCTATCACGTCACCGTCAAGATCGATCCACACTGCGCCATGCCGATCGCCGCACGCCAGTTAGTGCAGAATGCGCTGGCCGCAGTCGGCGACGTACTGGGCGTGCGTCCTGACGCCAAGTCGCCCGCCGCCTCGAAATACGTTGAATTTGCCCTCGCCAGCAGTCATGCCGCTGAGCAGATCGCGGCGAAGGGGCGAATTCCCACGATCGCGGAAGAGGCGACGGTCGAGCTGTTGCTCGAGGCTGCGCCGGCACCGCCCCCGGCGGTCGTTCCCGTCGGAGACTCCGCTGCTGCCGCCGCGCCCGCTCTCGCTCCGTCGCCGGAAATTGCCGAAGTTCCTTCCCGGGCCGCCGAGCCTTTGGCCGTGCACGCCGCCCAGGAAAATATTTTGCGCGTCGAAGCTGGACGCATTGATAACGTTTTGAACCTCGTCGGCGAGCTCATCATCGGCAAATCCATGTTGCAGCAGGCGATGAACGAGTTCGCCAAGCGTTATCCCAAGGAGCTGCTGCGCGGCAAGTTTGCCGACGCCATGGCCTTCCAATCGCGCGTGCTCAATGACCTGCAACGCTCGGTCATGAAGATCCGCATGGTGCCGGTCGAGCAACTGTTCCGGCGCTTTCCCCGCCTGGTGCGCGATGTGGCTCTGCAATGCGGGCGCGAAGTCGAATTGACCGTGAGCGGGCACGACACCGATCTCGACAAGGGCATCCTCGACGCCATCGCCGAGCCCCTTACCCATTTAGTCCGCAACGCCATCAGCCACGGCATTGAAACCGCCGACGAGCGCCGTAAGGTGGGCAAGCTCCCCCGGGGCACAGTTCGCCTCAACGCCTATCACCAGGGGAACCACGTCATCCTCGAAGTCAGTGATGATGGCCGTGGCATCGACGCGCAGAAGATTCGCGCCAAGGCCATCGAACTTGGGCTTACGACCGCCGAAGAAACCGCTCGCCTGACCGAGAATGAAATCCTCGATTTCATCTTCCGGCCCGGCTTCTCGACCGCCGAGCAGGTCACCGAAGTGTCCGGGCGCGGCGTCGGCATGGATGTCGTCCAGAGCGTGCTCCACCGCCTGAAGGCCTCTGTGAGCCTTGAAACCCGCCTCGGCCAGGGCACGACCTTCCGTCTCAAGTTGCCACTGACGCTCGCCATCATCCGCGCGCTGCTGTTCTGGGTAGAGCAGCGGCTCTACGCCATCCCCCTCAATGGGGTCGTCGAGATCGCCCGCACCTTCGAATCCGAGGTGCATCAGGTCGACAACTACGAAGTTCTGCAGTTGCGCAATGAAGTGCTCCCGGTGCTGCGCCTGGGGTGCCCTGTGGCAGAGGGAGATCGCAAGGCGAAATTGTTCGTGCTCGTCATCCTGGTCGGTGAGAGGAAGTACGGATTGATTGTTGACGCGCTGGAAGGGGAAGAAGAACTGGTAATCAAGGCATTGGACGACCAGACATTCTCCACCGATCTGGTCTCCGGCGCCTCCATTCTCGGCGATGGCAGGGTTGTTCTCATCCTGAACCTGCCCGCCGTGGTCGAGCATGTGGCCCGCACGCGGCCCGATCAGGCAGGGCAATCCAGCGCCGGCCTGCTGCTCACGCACGCCGACCGCGCCCGGCTGGCACTTAGCGCCGCCGTAGGAGGCCAGCCATGAGACGCGGATCCGTGCGCGTACTCGTCGTGGACGACTCCGCCTTGATGCGCAAGCTCATCCCGCAGATGCTCTCCGGCGATGACTCCATTGAAGTCGTCGGCACGGCAATGGATGGCAGCTTCTGCCTCAAGAAAATCGAAGAGCTCAAGCCCAACGTCGTCACCCTCGACCTCGAAATGCCGGGCATGAACGGCATCGACACTTTGAAAGAAATCATGCGCCGCCAGCCCGTGCCGGTGATCGTCTTCAGCTCCCACAGCACCGAGGGCGCTTCGGTCACCATGAAGGCCCTCGGGCTCGGAGCGTTCGATTTCGTGACCAAGCCCAGAGACGCTTCCGCGCACATGGCCGAGACCGCCAGGGAACTGATCGCCAAGATCAAGGCAGCGGCCGAATGCAAATTGAAGCCTTACGTCGCGCTCGGCCAGCCCTTAAAGCCGCAGAAGCCACTCGCTCCTGCCGGCGCTCCCACGAGAGTCGTCGGAATCGGCGTATCCACTGGGGGCCCGCAGGCGCTCGAATATCTGCTCGGGCAATTGCCCGGAGATTTTCCCGGGGCCATCGCCGTCGTGCAGCACATGCCGGAAGGGTTTACCGAGATGTTCGCGCGCCGCCTCGACGAACTCAGCCAGATGCGCGTGAAAGAAGCGCAATCCGGAGATCTGCTCCAGCCCGGGCGCGTCCTGATCTGCCCGGGAAGCCGCCACATGAAAGTAAAACGGCTGCCGATGGGTGACATTGTGGTGCTGAGCGACGAAGAACGCGTCAACGGGCACCGCCCCAGCGTCGATGTGCTGCTGCGCAGCCTGGCCGACGAATTCCGCAATCAGGCCGTCGGCGTGCTCATGACCGGTATGGGAGATGACGGCGCCGAAGGATTAGGCGCCGTAAAGAAAGAAGGCGGCACGACCCTCGCGCAGAGTGAAGAGTCATGCGTCGTTTATGGCATGCCCAAGGCCGCTATCGAGCGCGGATATGCAGTCCGGGTGGTCAGCCTCGATGTGATGGGGCCGACGTTGCAATCGATCTGCGGCCGGGGATTCGGTTCGGATTTGGGATCAAGTGGCCGCGCCGTACGCGCCGGCAATTCGTGATAGGAACGGTCGCCATTCGCTGGAAGGAAGGCGACAGAAAGCTTGAGGCTTTTAGCCGTTCTGCCGTAGGCCGAACGCCGGAAGCCGGGGATTTTAGCCCCAGAGGGAATGTTTTTAACAAGATTGGGTTTCGCCGAGCCTATGACCTGCGTGATCTGGCTGGGCGGGCCCAGACGTGATATGCAAGATAAAGGGGAGGTCTGTATGGAGCAGTTCGCACCAGTGAAACGCAGCAAGGATGGGCAGGCGGTCCGCTACCTCATCGTGGACGATTCCGTCTTCGCCCGCAAGAATCTTGCCCGCATGATCGAAACCTTCGGCGGGCAGGTGGCGGCCGAGGCCGGCGACGGCCTGACCGCGATCAGCGAGTTCGAACGCACCAAGCCCGACATCGTGCTCATGGATATCACCATGCCGCAGATGGAAGGTATCGAGGCGGCCGAGCGCATCGTGCAGCAGCACCCGGAAGCGCGCATCGTGATGGTGTCCTCCGTTGGCTACCAGGAGAACATCGTCGCCGCGCTGCAGCGGGGCGCCCGCCATTTCGTGCAGAAACCGGTCAAGCCGGAAGTCCTGTACGAGGTCATCAAGTACGTGCTGGGTGAGGATGGCGCGGTTGCCGCCGGAGCGGGAGCTTAACCGATGAAGATGGAACTGATCCAGCCTTTCATCAACGCGGCTGACGCCGTGTTGTCGCAAGGCCTGCAGGGCACCACCAAGGTGGGCAACCTCTCCATGGAGGAGCAGGCCTATCGCCGCAAGGGTGTCGCGGGTCTGATTGCCCTGACGGGCGACATCGAAGGCAGGATCGTGCTCGACCTTGAGCCGCAGACCGCCGTCAAAGTGGCAAGCCACTATGCCGGCGCCGATCTCCCCGAATCCGATGCGCTCATCAAGGAAACCATCTTTGAACTCGCCAACCAGGTCGTAGGCAACGCGATCTCCGCCCTCAATGACCAGGGCTTTCACTTCCGCGTTCATCCTCCTCTGCTTCTCACCGAGCAGGAAGGCGACAAAACCAGCGAGGATACCGAAGCGCTGGTGATCTGCTTCGAAACTCCCATGGGCGACGTCTATATGAACGTGGCCCTCCGCTACAACCGCAAACGCCTCGCCGACCACGCCGCTCTGGGGGCGTAAGTCGGGACTACCAGCCGCCCGGGTTCCGGGCTCAGGCACCGCCTCGTAAGGTGGTCACTCTGCACTTTGCAGAGCCTGCGAACCCTCAAACAATCTCGCCGTCACCGCTCCAAAGATGAACCCACCGACGTGCGCCAGGTACGCGACTCCCCCGCTCTGCACGTGCGCGACAGTTCCCGCATGAACCAATTGCATCAGAAACCACACGCCGATCAACAGTGAGGCGGGGATAAGCGTCACGTGCCAAAAGATAAACAGAAACAAGACCGCCTTGATCCGGTCCCGCGGATACGTCACCAGGAATGCACCCATCACGGCTGCGATCGCTCCGCTTGCCCCCAGGTTTGGAACCGTCGAGTGCGGATCGGCCAAAACCTGCGCCAGCATGGCGATCAGTCCACCAAACAGGTAGAACGCCAAATACCGCCCGCGCCCCATCGTGTCTTCGACTTCCGGACCGAATGCCCACAGGAATACCATATTGCCGATGATGTGCGACCAGCTGCCGTGCAGAAACATCGCGGTGAGAATCGTAATCCAGCGGTGCCCGGAGACAATCGCCGCAGGAACCACCGACCACTGCGTCACGAAGTCTTCCCCGCGAGCCAGTTCCAGCAGAAACGCTAGAACATTCACTACGATCAGGATCGTCGTACAAACCGGCATTCGCACCGGCCGGCGCGACGCATCACTCAACGGAATCAATCCTCCCACGGCCTTCTCCTCGAACTCATAATCGCGCGCTGTGCGGACAACTCCACGCGGGCGGCAGAACCGCCGCCCTGGAGACAATCCAGATTTTTCGAAACGCTGCTTGCCCGGGCGCTATGCCGCCAGCGATGTGGGCGGCTCGACAGCCGATGCGGCTCGTCGCACCGTCAATGCCAGCATCACTCGCGTTACGCCGCTGAAAATCAGGCTGACGCCGACCAGCGTGCCAATGGCCCACGCCGAACTCGAGGGCCACTGCATGTAGATCATCGCTCCCAGCAGCAGCGTCACGACGCCATCGAGCAGGACCCAGCTCGAACGCTGGGAGGCGCGGATCCGGAAGAATAGGAAAATGTTGAAAATTCCTTCTACCAGGAACAGCGACGCCAGCACCAGGGTGAGTGACGCAACCCCGAGCGCGGGATGGGCAATCACGTAAATGCCAAACGCCAAATACGCGAGCCCGACCAGAAGCCTCCAGATCATGCTGCCCGCTTCGCGAGTATGCAAAGCCACAGCCAGGTGAACGATACCGGCGATCATGATCAGCCATGCGATCAGCGTGTTGACCGCGACCGCAGCAACCATCGGTGAGCCGATAGCGAGAATGCCAAGACAGATCAGCGCGACGCCCCACAGGATGGACAAGGTTGAAGCTTGCCGCAGGACGTCGGAGGGAGTGTGAGCCATAGCGGCCTCCTGAGTGGACCGAGCGAGTCTATCCCAGGAAATGTAAGGATGCAATGAAACCGGCGGTCATCGTAGAGACGTAGCTCCGCTCCGTCTTCTTAGCCACAAAAAGCGAAGCCGAGTTTCATGGAAACTCAGAGGTCCGTCACCCATGCCGTGATCCAGCTCAATGCTTCACCGCCGCCTTCACGTCTTCCAGCATCTTCGCGAGCGCCGCCTTATCGAAGTACTTCCCTTCCAGCCACACCCCTTGGATCTGGGTCGTGTTCCGGATATCGTTCAACGGATCCGCTCCCAACAAAATAAGGTTCGCCTTCTTTCCCGCCTCGACCGTTCCCATCTTCTCCGTTCTTCCCAGAAACTTTGCGGGATTCAGCGTCGCGCTCTGCAACGCAGCCAGCGGCGTCAATCCCGATTCGACCAGCAGCGCGAGTTCGTCATGGAGACCGAATCCCGGAAAGCAATACGGATTCATGGCGTCAGTCCCTGCCATCATCGGCACGCCGGATCGGAACAGGAAGCCCACCATCCGCTCATCCGCCGCAAACAGCCCTCGCGCCAGTTCAAATTCCTGCGCGCCCCAGCGCTGGCGCTGGAACGCAGTGCGTTCCGACCAATGGTCCCGGAACTTTTTGTCGATGTACTCCTGCCGCGAGTCCGAGAGGAAACGGGAATCATCCAGTCGCCCCCACAGACGCAACACCGTAAGTGTTGCCACCTGCCAGGTATCGTTCGCTCGCAGCTCGGCCATGAGCTCCTGGCATTTCTTCTGATCGATGCTGCGGAACGCCTCCGCTTCGATCGCCAGTCGCTGGCGGAACATCTGCGCGTGCGCCAGCTCGATCATTAGTGACTTCTGCTCGCTCGAACATGCGAAAGCAATTCCCATCAGATGCTCGAAGGAGCGCTGTCCCGCGGCCGACGCCTCCTGCGCCGTGATCTCGTCGGGCACATGCCCCTCAAAAGGAATCTCTTGCTTCTTGGCCTCGTCGGCGATGGCAAAGAAGGCATCCCGCGGTACTCGCGAGTAAACCTTCACAAAATCCGCGCCGCTGGCTTTGATCTCGTCCACGGCCCTCCGCGCATCCGCCGCTTTCTTCACCACAATCGACCCGGGCCACACCGGAGGATTTCCGTCCACGATCGCGCTTGCCAGGTAAATTTCCGGCGAAGGACTCTGCCGCGCGAGTTCCTTCCGCAACCCGGCCGTGTCCTTATCCCCGGACATGACTCGTATACCGGTCACGCCATTCGCAACGTAGAGCGGAAGCTCATCTTTGTCATGCACATGAACATGCATGTCCCAGAGCCCTGGGATCAGAAATGCGCCGCGCGCGTCGACTGCGCCTGCCAGCGCCGAGTCGCTCTCCTGCGTCGGGGCGATCGACATAATATGATCGCCGTCGATTCGCACGGTCTGATCCCGCAACTCCGCCCCGGTTACGACATTGATGACGGTAACGTGCTCAATCACGCTCCCGGCAGGAGCGGGAGTTTGTCCGAAGCAACAACCCACGCCCAGGGCAAGACACAGAACGATTTTCCCCACACATCCCCCACGCGAGCACGCGGAAACATTATGCTCCCCGCCCTTAAGCCCCAGGGTTGAAAATTCGCCGCGATCAAAGCGCGAGCCTCGAAACTCGACTTATACTCGGAACGACAGAATTGGAGAAACGATGGCAAAGACCCAACTGATCCGCGCGATCCTCAGCGTCCTGCTCATGACCGCTCTCGCCCAGTCTCAAAACATCCATTGGTCCGGATATGAATGGAAGCTGACACACGGCGGAATGGCGGGCGTCGCGACAGGCGATCCCGCTAACGTCACAATCGACTCCCACGGATATCTTCATCTCCGCATCACCCAGCGTGACGGCAAGTGGTCCGCCTCGGAACTTTTCACCACCGCCGACTACGGCTTCGGCACCTATCAATGGGTAATCGAGGGCGATGTCTACGATATGGATCCGACAACCGTCCTCGGACTATTCCCTTACGGCCCTACCCATCACTTCGGAACTGACGCGGAGAATGAAATCGACATTGAGTTCTCCCAGTGGAACAAAACGTGTCACGGATGCAATGCCGATTTCACCGTCTATCCCTCCACCGGGAACCACAAGCCGAAAGGCGTCTCCGCGTGGGAAGACAACTTCCACGTGACCGGCGGAACGGTCACCACAGCAAGAATGGAGTGGTTTCCGGATCACATCGTGTTCACTTTGATGAATGGGGCTCAACCAATCGGGACAACTGCCGAGGTGATCAAGACCGAGACCTACACATCCGACAAAACTAATATCCCGCAGGTCGCCGTGCCAGTGGGCATCAACCTATGGTGCTTCAAAGGAACCCCCGCAAAAGATCAGGAGGTCATAATCCGCGATTTCCATTACGCTCCTCACAATCCCTCGTAGAGACGTGGCTCGCTACCTCTCTCTCGCTAAAAGAGCGGCCCTTGAGGGCCGCGTTGAAACGTCCAAAAAAAGGTCAGCCGGTCAGCGATACCCTATTCCAACAATTCCATCTGCGATCCGCCAGGCGCATCTGACTCATCCGCCGCATCCGCCGTGGCCCGCAGTTCCGGATACTTCTGGATCAGCGTCGGGGGCGCCATCACCCGTTTTCCGCTGATCATCGCCTTTAACTCCAGCGCATTCACTCCGGCCTTGCTCTCAAAGTGATTATTCGTGATCACGTAAGTTGTCTGCGCCCGCTCCGCCACGCTCTCAATGCGAGCCTTCCATTCTTCCAGCTCTCTCGTCTTGTAGAGGTAGTTGTAGCGGTCATCGCGGCTATCGGAATCGAACCACTGATCGTAGTTGCGCCCATGCAGCCGAACATACGCAATCGGGGCGGTTACATGCTCCGTCGCACCCAGTGAGCGCCCGAGCACGGGCTGATCAATATTGCAGAAGCCGACATTCTTTTGCGCAAAACTTGTCAAGGTCTCCGCATTGTTCCAGCTGGCATCCCGCACTTCGACTACCCGCGGATACTCGATGAACTGCCGCAGCAGCCGGTCGAGATACTCGCGGTTTAGCGACGTGTTTTTAAACGAAACCGGAAACTGGATGAGCAGCGCGCCCAGCTTCCCTTCTTCCGCAAGCGCGTCCAATCCTTCCCGGGTCTTCACTTCATCGTCATCGGTCGGGCGAATCGTCGCCGCCGACGTCGGCTCCATCACCGCGATCGGCGAATGTGTGAATGCGCGATACAACTTCGCCGTGAACATAAATCGCGGGTTCACTGACGCCACCCGTCGGCACCATAGCTTCGCGAGCTCCGCCCGCAGCGGACCGTAAAACGATGTGTTGATTTCGGCTGTATCGAAGAAACGCGCCAGGTATTCCAGCGGATGCGTCCGCCGCTGCTTCATGCCCGGAGGATAAAAAACACCCTCCCAGTCTTTATAAGACCACCCGGCCGTGCCGACACGAATGTCGCGCACATCGGGCTGCGTTAACGGAATACGGGCCGTGGATCCCATAGGCATGGAACCGCGGACGAAGGGCAAGGGAAGGTTAGCACAGACCAGCCCAAATCAAGCACCCGGAATGGCTTTGGAGCAAATCCGGAACGCGAGGGTGTGCAATACGGAACGCAGCGCATCAATCCATAAGCGTCATCCCGAGCGCAGCCGTCCCTCCGGCGGAGCGCAGCATCTCGTTGCAACCGGCACAATGGGCGAGAACGAGCCCCTACCGCGGCACAGGCGCCTGCGCCGACAATGTCTGGTTCAGTTGATCGGCCAGCGCTTTGGCCTGCTCGTCAGAAATCTGTACCTGCCCATCCAGCAGCGCCGACAACACCCCTGCCCCGGAATCCTGGAACTTCGCGGCACGGATCGCGGCCGAGTTCTGAACCACCGGCGGCAACGCGGTCTTCAAATTTGTCCCACGGTTCAGCACCGAGAGCACCGTTTGGCCCACCTTATCGCGCAGGTTTTCTCCCAGTTGCCCCGACCGCAGCGATTCCTCGAACATGCCGCTAGCGTCGATCCTGGTGAACACAGCATTCATCGTCACAGCATTCGCCGTGCCCACCGCCGGAGTCAGACGCAATTGCACGGTGCCCTCGCTCTCTGCCAGCTCATTCGAGCTGGCCTGCCCTAGCGCCCGGATGCAACTCCAACGCTCATAATGCAGCTGCAAGTCCACGATGCCCGCCGGCTCCTGCGGAGAAATCGTCGCCCGCCGCAAAACCAGCCGCTCCCCGCAGTCGTCCCCACGTTCCACGCGATTTCGCAACACCTCGGTGAAGTTCTGCTGCATGTCCGTCAGGTCGGCGATCATCGCGAGCTTGAACGTTCTCTGGCCGCCGGCCGCCGAAACCTGGGTCAGCAATCCCGCTACGCTGACACCAATCGTCTGGCTGCCGGCCAGCATGCTGTTTCGCACCGCCGGCAGGCGGAATTCCTGGTCCTCACCACTGGCCAGAACGATTCCCATATCTTTTCCGAGCGCAAGTTCCTGACTGGAAAATTCCTCAAGCGCGCGATCGAGATTCTGTGACTTCGAAACGGCCTCCGGGCTGCCCGGAGTCACCGCTTCCAGGCTCGCGGCACCGGCTTTGCGTTCTTCCTCGAGCGCTGCTTCCGCTCTTTGCAGTCTCTTGATCGCATCCTTCAATCCGGATTTCTGTTGCGGAGAGAATCCCTCTACGAATTTCAGGCCCTCAGTGCTGGCATTCTCGACTGCGTCGTTAAGGCTGATTTCCACCTTCGCTGGTTGCACAGCATCATCCTTGGCGCCGCTTTGCAGCTTTTGCAGCGCAGCTTTCGCAGCGCCGGTGCGCTTCAGCACGATTGCGAATTGCAAAACCTGCTGGCTCGTCGCCTGCACCGCCATCGCCTGGTGAAAATCCTTCAGCGAATCCTTCTCCTCGACGCCGTCTGGACGCGATATCCCCGGCCCGCCCAACCCGCCACCACCGCGGCCACCCCGGTGCTGACCGAAGGCCGCGCACGAGCAGGCCAGAACAATTCCCAGCATCCAGCACAAACGCAATTTCGATCCAACCAGGAACACGATCCCTCTCCCAAAGTATCCGCGCGCGCCCGCACGAGGCCAGGCCACGCGCTGCCTAGCCCTTCCACTCATAACACAATCAACAAGCTTGTCGCAGTGAAACGCAAAAATCCACGGATTTTACAGTTTTTTGCAAAGATGCTGGATCGCTGGCGGCAGGTTATCCGGCCAGACTCTCACTCGAGCGACAGCACAACCCAATACACGCCGAGAGGATAGTTATCGGTACGGGCAAAGCAGGCGCCCACCGAAAATGCGTGAACATTCCGGCTGGTGATGGCATGGATCGCGCTGTTAGGCAGCGTTTCCGGATGCACGCTTGTATAGGTCAACACCGTGAAGCGTTCCGCCAGCTTGTGCACATCAGCGGTGCCCATCTTGTCGGCCTGCGCCATGGTGCACGCCACCTGGTCGGCAATCAGCAGATCGCGGCGCTGCATCTCGGTCTCCGACACCTGCCGCCGCGTTTGCCGGACAGACTCCGCAATGCGGTCCTTCAACTCCGTCTCTGAATACTCCGGCAGCGCGTGGCCAAAGTCCTGCACGATGTAGAGCCGGTTTCCGCTGCGCGCCACTCCCAGACCAACCACGTTGTATACCGGGTTAAGAAGATTCGCACGGTGCGGTGGCGAGTGCAGGAAATGTTGATGGCTTTGCTCCGGACCAGAATCCAGGGCGACGTTTTCCGCAGCCTCATCCAGCAGCAGTTGAGTCGCGATGGCAAGCCGCTGTGGCAATGAAGGCTCCCCGTCGAACTGATGGGAGAGTTGCTGCTCTTCCAGCATTTCCTTGGCGTGCGCGCGTGCGGCCTGCGATAGCCCGGAATCGCGCGTGAGCGGCGGAGCTCCCGCTTCATGGCGCGACTGATTCGCCAGTATGAAGAGCTGTTCTTCCGCCTGCGGATCGAACTCGCTGATCGCCAGATCGGATTTATTCGCCGCAGGCTTGAATTCCGCATGCTGCGCAGTTGTGCTCTGCGCCTTCGCGTCGTCTCGAGGATTCTCGTCTGCGAAGGCCGGCGTTAGCGCGGCCAACAACAGCCACAGCGTCGTCTTAAATGTTCGACACATTCCGGTCTTGCTTCGCCCTCAACGTCCCCGTTACGCGCAACTATAACTCTGAATCGGTAGTGTCCAGATCCAATTTCTCGTTTCGTGCTTCCGCGAACAACACGAACGCGAACGAGTCTCAACCCGTCCCAGCCGGGATGTCACTTCCGACACCATCCCCGAATCCTGTTTCGGACGGACTGGCCCCAAGTGCTAGGCTAGAGGGCTACAGCCAATCGAGGAAGTTACCGGGGTCATGCAACTCGCGTTCATCGGGGTGTTGGGACTGTTGTTCGGAAGCGTCATGGCTTGGCTCGCCCTGCGCTCGAGAAGCGCCGGCCTGCAAGCCCGCTTGGCATTCATGGAAAAGGAGTTATCCAGCTCCAAAGCCGACTTGGCCCGGCTCCTGGAAGACCAGAAGCATCTGGTTGCCGCCCGTGCGCGCCTCGAATCAGCCCTCGAATTGGAACGAAAGACTAGCGTCGAAAAGATTGATCTGCTCACCCGCGCCAGCACCGAACTGCAGAATTCCTTCAAGGCCCTGGCCGCCGACGCTCTCAAAAGCAACAATTCTTCGTTCCTTCAGATCGCCAGGGAAACCTTATCCCGCTACCAGACCGAAGCCCAGGGAGACTTGAAAGCACGCCAGCAAGCCGTCGCGGATCTGGTCGCCCCGGTGCGTGAGTCGCTATCCAAAGTGGACTCCCAGATTCAGCAGATCGAAAAGGAGCGTGGCCAGGCCTACGGCGCCCTGCACGCTCAGGTTGAGTCGCTGCTCAACACGCAGAAGGAACTGCAATCGCAAACCGGGAATCTCGTTCGCGCCCTGCGTACTCCCAACGTCCGCGGCCGATGGGGAGAAATCCAGTTGCGCCGCGTGGTGGAGATCGCGGGCATGCTTCCCTACTGCGATTTTTGTGAGCAGGAAACCATCATCGGCGAGTCAGGCCGCTTCCGTCCCGATCTCGTGGTCAAGCTGCCCGGCGGGAAAAGCGTTGTGGTCGACGCCAAAACTCCCCTGCAGGCGTTCCTCGATGCCTTCGAAACCAGCGATGAAGAGGCCCGCCGCGTCGCCCTCGCCAATCACGCGCGCCAGGTTCGCGACCATATGAACACGCTCAGCGGCAAGCGCTACTGGGAGCAATTCGAGGCCACGCCGGAATTCGTCGTCATGTTCCTGCCCGGCGAAACCTTCTTTAGCGCCGCACTCGAACAAGACACCGGCCTCATCGAGCATGGAGTGCTCAACAAAGTCATCCCGGCGTCACCCACCACGCTCATCGCGCTTCTGAAAGCCGTGGCTTACGGATGGAATCAGGAAAAACTCGCGCGCAACGCGCACGAAATCAGCACGCTCGGGAAGGAATTGCACGAGCGACTCCGCCTGCTCGCAGGACACATTACCGCCGTTGGTTCCGGTCTCGATCGCGCCGTCGAAAGCTATAACAAGGCCATCGGGTCACTTGAGAACCGCGTCCTCGTTACCGCGCGCAAATTCTCTGAACTTGGCGCCCCCGTTGTGGAGGAGATTCCAGAACTTGAGCCCATCGAAACCACCGCCCGCGCTCTCTCCTTCGATTGGGACGAAGAGCCGCAAACCCCGCCGAGCGACGGACGAAAAGCCAGCTAGCGCGGTTCGCCACAAATTAGATTTTTCCTGTCGCTCTGTGGCAGCTCGCAATCGCGCGCGAATTCCCTTCACAACTACCCGGCCAAATACACAACTTTCAACATCTCAAAACCTTTCCGCATCATCATAGCTTCCATAAATCTGGATGAATTCGCCTCCAAGCTTGTGAGTTTGCTGCGTCGCTGTCATCCGGAATGCGGATATTGTTTCTCAGAGGAAGATTCCAAAAGACATATCAAGCGTTCGAAATTGTATCTATAATGTGGGAAGTCTCTCTCGCCGCAAGACTTAGCTCTCCTACTTCGAGGTTCGGATGGCAGGGAAAGTGCTTATTGATGGGCGACGGGGATTTATCCCCACGCTAAACCGGTCCCCTGGGGGCTCGGGGCCAGCACCGAAGCCCATGAATCGGGAAAGTCAAGTTCGGTTTGTCGCGGTTGTCCTCTTCCTGCTCACTGTGGGCGCGGTGGTCTTCGCTGGATTCAATTTCCAGGCCGAGCGCAAAGTGACCGCCCCCGACGATCGAGTTCTCTGGACTGAAACCTCCGGTCGCTTGATTGCCGAGGATGTCTCCGCGGGCGGTCCGGGCGCCAAAGCCGGAATTAAAGTCGGCGACGAACTCGTCGCCGTTAACGGCCAGGACGTCAAGAACATCGCTGGCCTCGAGCGGCAACTGTACCGCAGCGGCATCTATTCAAAAGCCACTTACACTCTGATCCGCCAGTCAGTCAGTCTGGACTCGCAAGTCATCCTTGAGCCTGCCGACCGTTCCCTCTACAACTATTTGCGCCTCATCGCGCTGATCTATCTCGGTATTGGCGTCTACGTTCTCCTGCGCCGCTGGACTGCTCCCGGTTCCACGCACTTCTACATCTTCTGTCTCGTTTCTTTTATCGCCTATTCCTTCAAGTACACCGGCAAGCTTGATGCCTTCGACTGGGAAATCTATTGGTGCAATATCGTCGCCTGGCTTCTGCAGCCTGCGCTCTTCCTGCACTTCGTTCTCACCTTCCCGGAGAAGCGGCATTTCGTCCGGCAGCGTCCCTGGATCTTGAGCCTGGCTTACGTCCCAGGAATGATCCTGCTCGCGCGGCACGTGATGGCGTTGCGCCTCGCCCAGGCCAGCGGCACGCTGCAGTTCAACATGGACCGCCAGGAGATGGCCTATGGAGCGATCCTGCTCGCCGCGTCCGCCGTTCTCCTCGGCGACAGCTATCGCCAGGCCAGCACCACCATCCTGCGCCAGCAGTTGAAGTGGGTCACGCGCGGCACCGTGCTCGCCATCGTTCCGTACGCCCTGCTCTACGTGATTCCCTTTCTGCTAACGGGACGTGGTGTGCGAGCCTCCGTGCTTTCGCTCGGACTTTTGCCGCTCACCTTCGGCTACGCCATCTTCCGCTATCGGCTGATGGACGTCGACCTGATTTCGAAACGAGGCGTCGTCTATACGCTCGCGCTCGCCATCGTGGTCGGCCTTTACTTCGCACTGGTCGGCGGAGTCGCCTGGCTGGTGCAGATGCAGAAACCCACCAGCGGCGCACTCGGCCTGATCCTCGCCATGGTCGTGACCGCGCTTCTGTTTGATCCCGTCCGCAAGTGGATTCAGGATCGCGTCGATCAATTCTTCTATCGCACGCGCTACGACTACCGCCGCACGCTCATCGAATTTGCGCGCGACCTCAGCTCCGAGACGGATCTCGCAGCCCTGCTCTCTTCCGTGCTCGATCGTCTCGCGCGAACGCTTGCTGTCGATCGCCTCGCCATCTTCGTCAATACCGGCGAAGAGCCGGAGCGCTTTGTGCTCGCCAAATCCAGCAACCTGAAGGCGCCAGACGATCTCGATCTCAGCTTCCTCAGCGTGCCGCGTCCCGAGCCCGCCGGGCACATGTTCTTCGAAAACACGCACCAGGTACCCCGCGAAACCGGGGGATCGCAGGAAGCGATCGCGCGCCTCGATTTGAATTACTACATCCCGTGCCGGGCGCAGCAGAAAACCATCGCCGTCCTCGGGCTGGGCAAGACCACCAAGGGAGACTTCCTCTCCAGCGAAGATGTGGAGCTGCTCGAAACTCTCGGCGGCTATCTCGGCATCGCGATTCAGAACGGTCGCCTCTACGCTTCCCTGCAGCAGAAGGTTGCCGAGTACGAGCGCCTCAAGGACTTCAACGAAAACATCGTCGAGTCGATCAACGTCGGCGTCATGGCGCTCGACATGGAAGACCGCATCGAGAGCTGGAACTCGCAGATGGAAGTCATGTACGCCATGCCACGCTGGCAGACGCTCAACCAGCCGCTGGCCAGCATCCTCTCCGACGAATTTGTCGAAGAGTACTATCGTGTCCGCCAAACTCCCGGAATCAACAATCTGTACAAGTTCCGCCTGAAAACACCCGCCGGAGAGCTGCGCACCGCCAACATCGCGATCGCGCCCCTGGTGACGCGCAAGTTCCAGGTAGTAGGACGCCTCATCATCATCGACGACATCACCGAACGCGTCGAACTCGAGAGCCAGCTCTCCCAGGCCGACAAGCTCTCGTCCATCGGCCTGCTCGCTGCCGGCGTCGCCCACGAAGTCAACACGCCTCTCGCCGTCATCTCTTCTTACACGCAGATGCTCGCCAAGCAACTGCAGGGCGATCCGCAAAAATCCGGCCTGCTCGAAAAGATCACGCGTCAGACCTTCCGCGCCTCCGAAATCGTGAATAATCTTCTGAACTTCTCGCGCACCAGCGGGACCGAATTCTCCGACGTCGATGTCAACAAGATCATCCTCGACACGCTGACCTTGCTCGAGCACCAGTTCAAGACGGCCAAAATCCAGGTCAGCTCCGACCTGGCCTCTTCGATTTCCGCCATTCAGGGCAATGCCGGACGCCTGCAGCAGGTGTTCCTGAATCTTTTCCTCAATGCGAAAGACGCGATGCCTTCCGGCGGCATCTTACGAGTAGCTACCAGTAACGGCGACATGGTCAGTATTCGCGTTTCCGACACCGGTTCCGGGATCGCGCCGGAACTCATCCACCGCATCTACGACCCTTTCTTCACGACCAAAACAGCGCCCAAAGAAGGCCAGAGCCGCGGGACAGGCCTTGGCTTGTCGGTCACCTACGGAATCATCCAGGAACACGCGGGCAAGATCCGTGTCGAGAGCGAGCCCGGCTCCGGCACCACCTTCGCTCTCGACTTTCCCCTGAGCAGAAAGGCAGTTCATGTCTGAAGCAGTTGTCATCCCGCGGGGTGTCGCCAACGGCCAGCCAACGCCGTCCGGATCGGTCCTCATCATTGACGATGAGGCTGAAATCCGCGAGTCTCTCCAGACGCTCCTTGAAATGGAAGCGTTCGATGTCGAGACCGCGGGCAGCGGCGAGGAAGGACTGGCCCGCATCGGCGAACGTCCTTTTGATCTCGTTCTGCTCGACCTCGCACTTCCCGGCCGGGATGGCATGGAGATCCTCTCCGATATCCGCACTCACGACACGCACTTGCCCGTCATCATGATTACCGCCTATGGCACGGTCGAGAACGCCGTGCGCGCCATGCAGTCCGGCGCCGCCAACTTCATCCAGAAGCCCTGGGACAACGAGAAGCTGCTCGCCGATATCCGCGCCGCCGTGGGCCGCCGCAAGGTGGAAGAAGAAAACGTCCAGCTCAAGCGCGCCCTCAAGCAGCGTTACAACTTCGAAAACATCGTGGGCAAAAGCGAGCCCATGCTGAAGATTTTCGACCTCGTCGCCCAGGTCGCCAACAGCCGTTCCACGGTCCTCTTACAGGGCGAGAGCGGAACCGGCAAGGAAGTCATCGCCAAGGCGATCCACCTGAATTCGCCTCGCCGCGACAAACCCTTCGTCCCGGTCAACACCGGCTCCATGCCCACGGACCTGCTCGAATCCACTCTCTTTGGCCACGTCAAAGGAGCCTTCACCAGCGCCATCGCCTCGAAAAAAGGCCTCTTTGAAGTCGCCGACAAGGGCACGCTCTTCCTCGACGAAATTGCCACCATGGGCCTGGAGACACAGGCGAAAATCCTGCGCGTCTTGCAGGACCGCCGCTTCATGCATCTGGGCGGCATTTCGGAAATTCAGGTCGACGTCCGCATCATCGCCGCCACCAATATTGATCTGCGCCAGATGGTCCGCGAAGGCCGATTCCGTGAAGATCTTTTCTACCGACTGAACGTCATCACTATCGAACTTCCTCCGCTGCGCCAGCGCAAGGAGGACATTCCGCTGCTGGTCGAGTTTTTCCTGAAGAAGTATTCCGAGGAAAACGGACGCTCCTCGCCCCACGTCACGCCCGAGGCCTTGCGCCCACTGATGACTTACTCCTGGCCCGGAAATGTGCGGGAACTCGAAAATGTCATCGAGCGTGCGGTCGTGCTCAGCTCGGGCCCGGAAATCTCCGCGAATCTCATGCCCGACTCCATGATGGGACGGAATTCCTCGCTGGCCCTGCACGATGCGCCCTCCGACGCCTCTTTGTTCGAGATCGTCGAAGACGTCGAGCGGCGCATCATCACCGACATGCTCGAGCGCTGTAACTGGAACCAGACCGAAGCGGCCGAGCGCTTCCACGTGCCGCTCTCCACGCTGAATCAGAAAATCCGCCGCCTGAATATAGAAATCAAGAAAAAAGGCCGCGGCTAGGATGTAGCAACGCTCGCCTTAGGCCACCCAGGCCAGGCAACGCAAGCCGGAATCTCCGGACGCGCCTCAGCGCTCGATTGATCGCCCACCAGACGGGCAGCTGCCCCTGCAAGATTTCCCTGTGCATCCCAACAAGAGTTCCATTGACATCCGCTGCGCCCAGATGTCCAATGGCCACGCGTTCAACGCGCATCTTTCCCAAAACATCCAGGCAACCAGGAGAAGCCCATGAAGAAAATTCTGATGTGGTGTTCCCTCGGTTTGATTCTCACCCTGCAACTCGCATGGTCGCAGGCCGGCAAGAGCAGCACCGAGCAGGCCGTCGCCGCACTGGAGCAAACATGGCTCAAGGCACAACAGACCAACAACACGGACCTGATCGCTCCGCACCTGGCCGAAAAAATGGTCGAAACCACTTCTGACGGCAAGGTGCTCGACAAAGCCTCGGCAATGAAGGAAGCCAAGGCCATCAAATACACCAGCGCCGAATACAGCGACGTGAAGGTAACGGCCTTCGGAAACACAGCCATCGCAACCGGCGGCTTCAAGGGCAAAGGAACCGACGCCGAAGGAAAACCCTTCGACACCGTCGAACGCTGGACCGACACTTGGGTCAAAATGCCAGACGGAAAATGGGAGTGTGTAGCGACCCAATCCACGCCGGTGAAATAACCGAGCCGCTTCACTCAGAATCCAGGCCGAAAAAGACCGCCCCACCCTGCGCGAATTTCGCAGGGTGGGAACCTCGAAGATCGCGATCCGCAGCGACCGGCCCGGGCCTAGGCCTCAGCAATGGCAGCGATCGATACCTTGAGCCCAGGAATTCGCGCCGGAAGCTTGGCACCCTGCCGCGCAGGAGGATTGGTCGGGAACCATCGCAACCACTCTTCATTCATCCCGGCGAAATCGTCCTCATCCGCAAGAATGACGGTGGCGCTCGCGATCTTGTCCATCGACGTCCCAGCCTCCTCCAAAATGGCTGCGATGTTCGTCAGGCATTGCCGAGTCTGCTCCTGAATCGTGGTCCCTTTGATCTGGCCCGTCTCCGGGTCCACCGGAGCTGTCCCGGAAACGAAAACCAGACCGCCTGCCTTCACCGCCTGGCTATACGTCGGTGCCGGCTTTGCCGCCCCGGATGTAAACACAACCTGCCGCCCCATTCGAAAACTCCTGTTGGAAGATCAGTGAAATCTTAAAAGACTGAAAACGCGTATCGGGCGTCCGGTACGGAAAGCGAAAACGAAACGCCCGGCGAGCAAAAGTATAACCACGCGAACTGAGCCGCGACGCCCGCCCAATCGATTTTGAGTGCAATCGGGATATTTCAACCGTTAACGTTTGACCGGCCCTTCCCGGTTGAAGATTGCTTGTCTAACGTAGTGAGCGACGATGAACAAAACCAGCGCCGCCGCGCACGATGCAGTCACCACAATTGGCCAGTGCAAGACGTCCTGAGCGCGAATGATCGTCCAGTACGGCGAAGTTTGAGGCGAAGGCCCCTCGATAGAGTCGTTATAGTACTGAACCCGAAAATAGTTGAGACTGAACCACGCACCCACAAGAATCACGAGTGTGGCTACGCTGGCGCCGAGCGCGATCGACACTCTCCGCTGGAACATTGACGGTTTGCCGCTAAGTATAAATCCGAGCGAAGTGGGTCAATGAGTCTCATGGCGATTTTGCAACCCGGACCAGATTCCCGCGTAAAATGTTGCCCGATTGAAAAGACCGGACACTGGTTCTATATGAAGTACCAGCTATCCCTCGCGGTTACGGCCTGTGCGATCTGCAATCTGTTGCTGTTTACGGCGTCCAATTCTGCTCAGGAGAACAAAACGTCTCCTGCACCCCAAGGACGCTTCGGTGGGATAGGAGTTCCCGCGTGTGGCGTAAGCAACCCGTCACCATCCCCATGCGCCCCCATTCCGAGGAAAGTCATCTCAGCACCTTCGCCCATCTATTCCGAGCAGGCTAGAAAGGCAAAGATCGAGGGCTCTTGTATCGTGGGCTTGGTCGTTGACGAGAAGGGGAATCGTACGAATCTTCGTATTATCACAGGATTGGGTATGGGGCTAGATGAGAAGGCCATCGAGGCCGTAAAGAACTGGAGGTTTGAGCCCGCCTTGAAAGACGGAAAACCCGTCCCCGCAAAGATCGCCGTTGAAGTCACTTTTCATCTTTAAATGCCATCAATGTGGTAAGGGCGTCTAGTGGGTCGGCCAGGGAATACCAACCCTGGAATCGCGAACACATGGTTTTCGATACGGTTGGCCGGAGCGTGGTAGAAAGTGCCCAGGAACTCCGCGAAGCCTTAACGAAATGACTCATTGCCATCTTTAGCGATCACACCGAGGTCGCTGAGGGTAAACCGAGATGTCTCTGCCAGCGACGTTGGGCTAAAACGATTACCGTGCTTTCCTTCGAAACACAACGAGCAGCAGACACTTGATCTCCAACGAGTTAGGATTCTGTTTCGCCGTAGCTTCTGGGATATTTCCCTTTTTGGTGCTCGCACCAGCAACCGTGGGGCTCGTCTTACTCCCATTTCAAGCGTTGAGGTATTCAGTCAATGGCCCAGACCGTGTTCGGAATCGTGATGCTAGTCATGTTTTTGACGATCGGTTCGGTGCTGATCCTGAATCCAAGGTCGCAACTCGCCAAATTTGGGAGGCCAGCGACTGATAAGCACATTCGGGCAACTCGTATGATAGGAATGGTCTTCGTGGTCGTTGTCCTCCTGACACTAGTTCGATGGTTTCTTAGCATGAATTGGGGTCCGCGCGCAGCATCCATCACAGTCCACCCACCTCCACTCCCAGGCTTCCGCAACGCGACAACAACTATAGGGAACGCGCGATCCGAGTTGGGTTGATTAGACCCGAGCCTGAGCGGATCACTGTCCCTGTCCAAAGACGATTTTCATCTATGTATTATCTCGACAGGTATCCAGGGATTGCCCCTTCCCCTTCTCCCTCCCATTCATTGACTTGCTCCCATCCCGGCACCTAAGATTTCTCCCCAGTGATTGGTCAGACCATCTCGCACTACCGGGTCCTGGAACGCCTGGGAGGTGGAGGGATGGGTGTGGTCTACAAGGCCGAAGACACGGACCTGGGCCGCTTCGTCGCCCTGAAATTTCTGCCGGAAGACCTCGCCCGCGACGCGCAGGCGCTCGAGCGTTTCCGCCGCGAGGCGCGCGCCGCCTCGGCGCTCAATCATCCCAACATCTGCACAATTTATGAAATCGGCAAGCATGGCGAGCAGATGTTCATCGCCATGGAATTTCTCGACGGCACCACGCTGAAGCAGCGGATTCTCGGCCGCGCCCTCGACTTGGATACCCTGCTGCCGGTCGCCATCGAGATCGCCGACGCGCTCGACGCCGCCCACGCCGCCGGAATCATCCATCGCGACATCAAGCCCGCCAATCTATTCGTTACCAGCCGCGGCCACGCCAAGATTCTCGACTTCGGGCTCGCCAAGGTCTTCGGCGTCTCCTCGCAATCCGGTTCGGAGTCCGCCGTCACGCTCGAAAATCTCACCAGTCCCGGGGCCGCCCTCGGCACGGTGGCTTACATGTCCCCGGAACAGGTGCGAGGCAAGGATCTTGACCGCCGCACCGACCTGTTCTCCTTCGGCACTGTCCTTTACGAGATGTCAACCGGACTGCTCGCCTTCCGCGGCGAAACCTCCGGCATCATCTTCGATGAGATCCTCAACCGCGAGCCCGCCCCAATCCTCCGCCTGAACCCGGCCGTGCCCGTCGAACTCGAACGCATCATCAACAAGGCCATCGAGAAGGACCGGGAGATTCGCTACCAGAGCGCCGCGGAGATGCGCGTCGACCTCAAGCGCCTGCAGCGCAGCAGCCAGTCCGGGCGTGCCGCCGCCGCCAGCGGCAGCTCTCCCATCTACGCGGCGCCCGCCGCCACTTCCGCCACTACGCACCCGGCACTTCCAGCGCGGCGCTCCCGCTGGATCTGGGCCATACCCGCCGTCGTTGCGCTGGCGTTGCTGGTGTGGGCTGCGATCAGTGCCTTCGTTCCCCCGTCCGTCCCGCACATCTCGCGCACGACCCAGATTACGAAGGACGGCCACAATAAAGGCGGCATCGTCACCGATGGCACGCGTCTCTACTTCAACGAAGTGATCGGCGGCAACCCGGTGATGGCGCAGGTTTCCACGGCCGGCGGCGAAACCTCGATGATTTCGTCCCCGTTTCCCAAGTCGTCGATTGAAGACATTTCTCCGCGCGGCAACGAACTCCTGATCTCCACCCAGGCCACGGCCCAGACGAGCGCTCTCTGGATCCTTCCCCTCCCCACCGGATCGCCCCGCAAAATTGGTGGCCTCGAAAGCTACGATACTGCCAGCTGGCTTCCCGACGGCCAGCACGTCGCTTTCATCGCTCACGATACCAATCTCTATCGAGCAAACCTCGATGGAACGGGCTTACAGAAAGTTGTTCCGCAGACGGGGCTTCGCGGCTTCGTGTACTCGCCTGACGGGAAGCGGGTCCGCTACAACGTTTCCGATAAGCAGACCGACGGCACCGACATCTGGGAAGCCGCGGCCGACGGCAGCAACGCGCACACGGTCCTGCCCCCCGGCTGGAATAAACCCGCCCGCGACTACGCCAGCGGATGGACACCCGACGGCAAGTTTTTTCTTTTTCTTAGCGCAACCGACCATCAGACGGATATCTGGGTGCTGCCTGAAACGCACAACTGGCTGTTCAAGAGCACCCCAAAACCCGTCCGCCTCACCAACGGTCCGCTCTCGTTCTATTCTCCCGCCCCGAGTAAAGACGGAAAGCAGATCTTCGCAGTCGGTAGCCAGCCTCGCGCGGAACTCGTCCGCTTCGACACCAAGTCGCAGCAGTTCCTGCCATTTCTCTCCGGCATCTCCGCCGGACACGTCGAATTCTCACCCGACGGAAAATGGGTCACCTACGTCAGCTACCCCGAAAATACTTTGTGGCGTTGCCGCGCTGATGGCAGCGAGACTCTTCAGTTGACCTATCCTCCAACGCTCGTGGTTCAGCCGCACTGGTCATCCGACGGAAAGCAGATCGCCTTCACCGCCATCGAGCCCGACAAGCCGTGGAGGATTTATCTCGTGCCCGCCGCCGGAGGCCCGATCGAACCCTTGCTCGTCGAAAACCGCAGCCAACTTGATCCGGTTTGGTCTCCGGATTCCAACTCCATCATCTTCGGCCGTATCGAAAGCCGCGAGGAAAAGCTCGATCTTGAGCTCATCGATCTGAAGACGCGGAGCGTCTCTGATGTGCCCGGCTCCGAGAACATGTGGCTCCCCAACTGGTCTGGCGACGGTCGCTACCTGACGGCACTCGATCGAAATGACAAAGTTCTCTCCCTTCACGACTTCAAAACACACTCCTGGTCCCAACTCGCCAAAACGGATGGCTACTTCAGAGATGTGCATTTTTCCCATGACAGCAAAGCCATCTATTACGAAGACTCCGAGAACGCGGTGCATCGCATCTCCCTCGCTGACCGCAAGAACCAGGTCGTCGCCAACACGAAAGACCTGCCTCGCCCGGGATTATCCTATTGGGTTCCGTGGATGGGCCTGTCCCCCGACGATGGCATCCTGGCCATGCGCGACACTGGCACCCAGGAGATCTACGCCATGGACCTGGAACAATAAGTCCCTCGAATCCAACCTGGCTGCACAGGCACGCCCCATGTAGCGACAGCCTCGGCCGCCATGACGAATTATGTAGCGACAGCCGCCTCGGTCGCCCCGACCCATGTAGCGACAGCCGCCTCGGCTGTCCCGGCGAGGCGAAGCGAGCCGGCCCCGACCCCGCAACTCAAACACCTGTCACCGCACAACCTACCTGATCCCCCACAACCATCTCTGTTATATTTCCGACAAGCCGGAACATTCTCCGGAGCGGGGCTCGCCCCGGCTGCCCGACCAGCATGGAACTGATTTCACCCACGGAGTTCGCCAAGGAGAGGGTCCAGTCGGTCCAGGAGTACACGCTTCTTTCCGTACAGGCCATCACCAATCTGTTCCGCAAGCCGCTTTACGTCGCCGACATGATCCAGCAGGCGGACCTGATCGGCGTCGGCTCGCTGCCCATCGTCGTCCTCACCGGATTTTTCACCGGCGCCGTGCTGGCCGTGCAGAGCGCCAATACTTTGCAGCGTTTCGGCTCCATCACACTGATTGGGCAACTGGTTTCTCTTTCCATGGTGCGCGAACTCGGCCCCGTGCTCACCGGCCTGATGGTTGCCGGTCGCAACGCCTCCGGCATGGCCAGCGAGCTCGGATCCATGGTAGTTACCGAGCAGATCGACGCCATGCGCGCCCTCGGCACCGACCCGCTCAAAAAGCTCGCCACCCCGCGCATCGTCTCCACCGTCTTCATGCTCTTCTTTCTGACCATCCTCTCCGATCTCGTCGGATTGGCCGGCGGACTTTTTGTCTCCAAAATCCTGCTCAATCTCGACGCACGCCAGTACTGGAGCAACGCCTGGCAATCGCTGGTTTACCAGGACGTCTTCATGGGACTGGTCAAGCCCGTCCTCTTCGGATTCATAATCGCCACGGTCGGCTGCTACTACGGCATGTCGGCTCGCGGAGGCACGCAGGGTGTGGGCCGCGCCACCACGCAAGCGGTCGTCGCCGCTTCCGTTCTGATCGTTGTGGTCGATCTGTTCGTCACTCAATTCCTGATGAACGTGCTCTCTTACCGTTAACGCATGTCATCTCCTACGCTCCCTCTCGACTCCACCGTCAGCGAGACTCCGCAGCCCGGAACCTTCGCCGTCGAATTTGAGGACGTGGCACTCGCATTCGGCGACAATGAAGTTCTCCGCGGTGTTTCCTTCCAACTTCCTTATGGCGAGACCAAGGCGCTGTTCGGCGTCGCCGGCTCCGGCAAGAGCACAATCCTCAAGCTCGCGCTTGGCCTGCTGAAACCGGACTCGGGCAGGATTCGAGTCCTGGGAAACGACATCACGGACATGCACGAGGACGACTTATTCGGGGTCCGCGCCAAGGTTGGAATGGTTTTTCAGGAGAGCGCCCTGTTCGACTCGCTCACCGTGCGTGACAACGTGGCCTACCGCATCATCGAAGAGCACGGCGCCACCGAGGAAGACGTGGAGACTCGAGTGCGCGAGGTACTCCGCTTTGTTGAGCTTGAGCACACGCTGAATTCATTTCCCTCGGAACTTTCCGGAGGCATGCGGCGCCGCGTCGCCATCGCGCGCGCCATCATCACACAGCCCGAACTTCTGCTCTACGACTCGCCCACCGGCGGCCTCGACCCGGTAACCTCCAACACCATTATTGAGCTCATCGTGAAGCAGCGCGACGTATACAAGACCAGCTCCCTGCTCGTGACTCACCGCCTGCAGGACGCCTTCACCATGGCCTCCCACCAATTCGACACCAAGAATAATCAGCTCAAACATCTGCCCCGCGGCCAGTACTGCGACGTCCCTATGAGTTTTCTGATTTTGCGCGAAGGAAAGGTGATCTTCGACGGAGACATCCGCCAGCTAGCCCACACCAAAGACGAGTACATCCGGGAGTACATCTCGTAAATCAGGACCAAATACCAGTGAAGAACAACGAGTCGGACCCTGCGTCATCCTGAGCGCAGCCGCTTTTCAGGCGGAGCGAAGGATCTCCCCGCAAAACTGCCCAGGTGGCATGCCCGCACCTCGAAGATGCACATGGGCTCGAGATCCGCACTCGCCACTGACCCGCTCACCTCATCGCCTTCTCCACATCTTCCACCTTGGAAGGCAACGCCGCGCTCAGCTTCACCAGCTTCCCATCCGCATCGACGAGGTAATCGTCTTCAATCCGTACGCCGATATTCTCCTCCGGAATGTAAATCCCCGGCTCGATCGTGAAGGCCATCCCCGGCCCCAGCGCGACCTTGTAATCTCCCGGATCATGCACGTTCAGCCCAATGTAGTGCCCCAGCCCGTGAATGAAGTACTTGTCGAGCGAATCTCCGTGTAAGTCCTTGCCATGCGTCTTGATGTAGTCGCGCGCGACCTTGTCGAGCGAATTGTCAGCCGATCCGCTCAGCATTGACTTACCGGACTGAAACGCCGCCATCGCCGCCTCTTGCGCGCCCAGCACGATCTCGTAAATCTCCTTCTGCCGCGCTGAAAAATGCCCATTGATGGGCAGCGTCCGCGTGATGTCGGCGGCGTACATCGAATACTCCCCCGCCGCGTCGATCACCACCACATCCCCAGCCTTCATCTCGTTCGTATTCTCCGAATAATGCAGCACGGTCGAGTTGTGTCCCGATCCTACGATCGACGAATACGACGGGCGCTCGCAGCCGCGTTTTCCCCATTCATACTCCATCAGCGATGCGATCTCGTACTCTTTCACGTTCGGTTTCACGGCGCGCATCGCGGCCAGGTGCCCCGCGATCGAGGCATCCACCGCCTTGCGGAGCAGAGCCACTTCACCTGCATCTTTCGCCGTGCGCAGCGAACTCAGCATCGGCTTGACGTCCTGAAAGAACACAGAATTATTCGTCCGCTTCAGAAAGTCCAGAGCCTCCACATTCGCGGTCGGCTCGCTCTGCGATGACACGTCGGTGTACACCGCCGGACGCCCGCCGGCCAGCGCCTTCGACACTTCCTCCGGCAGTTTGCTCATCTCCTCCACATGGTCAAACCCGGTGATCTTCACCGCGTCTGGGTTGTCCGCGCCCAACTGCACCCCGGTGAACTTTTCAAGACGCAGATTGTGCGGAGGAAGAAACAGGATTTCCGTGTACGGTCGCGCCGGAGTGTCTCCTTGCGCATCCACAGCCGGGGCGATCATCAACGCCGCTCCGGGCGTGGTCAGGCCCGACAGATAATAGAAGTTGTCGTCCTGCCGGAACGCGTAGACCGCGTCCCTGCCCTCCAGCGGAGCCAGGTACACCACCACCCCGCCCGTTTTCTTCGCCAGCGCCTCACGCCTGGCGTGATAGTCGCTGCCCGGTTGACGCTCGAGGGCGTTCGCCGCGAGAGAAGCTCCGACAGTTAGGCTCAGAAGGCACAACACGAACAGTTTCCGCATTCGATCTCCGATCAGCTGAATTGGAATTTCCTGGCAGAGCCGCTGCTCTTCATTTCGGCGCGGTCAGATTCTTTCCCGCCTGCATGAACGCATCGAGGTTTGATTTATCGATCAGGCCCGATCCCGTATCCACGAACTCCGGCACTGGCGCATAGCTGTCTTTCGACCAGTCCTTGTCGAGCGACGCAGGTTTATGGTGATAAAGATTATCGAGCATCTGCAATCCGACGAACGCCATCGTATACGGCTTTTGCGCGATCGTCGCCACGATCCCGCCCTTCTGGATCGCGTCCAGCGTCTCCTGGTCGGTATCCATCGCGATGACCACCTTGCCCGTTACGTGATAGCTGTTCAACACTCCGGCTACTTCCTTTCCGGATTGCGCTTCCAGGCATACGAACGCGTCGACCTTGTCGCGTTCTTTGCCTACGATCTGCGTTGCCGTGTCGAATGTGATCCGGGGATCGCCCTGGATATCCACCACGCGCGTGATCTTGATTCCCGGAGTCGGCGCCAGCGCGTCTCTGTATCCGCGCAACCGGTCCTGCAGATTCGACTGGTCGGGCATGGTAAAAACCACCACGTTCCCCTTGCCCTTCAGTTCCTGGGCCAGCCGCTTGCCGCCTGCGAATCCCGCCTGGTAATTATTGGTGCCGATGAAAAACAGCCGCTTGCTCGCCGGCGCATCCGAGTCGACCGTGATCACCGGAATTCCCGCCGCGATAGCCTTGTCGATACTGTCTTTCAATACGCTCGCATCCGTGACCGCCAGCAGGATTCCACTGGCCTTCTTCTGCACAGCCTGATCGAGCGCGTCTTTTTCCGCCTTCGGATCGTAGGATTGCGGTCCGTCAAAATCGGATCGCACCTTGAGCTGCGCTGCGGCCTGCGTGAATCCCGCTCCCGCCGCCTTCCAATAGGGCAACTGCAGGTTCGCGGAGATGAAGACGAAGTATTCGTCGGAATCGTGCGCTCCACCGCAACTGAGCAGAGGCACCGCCAGAACCATCAGGAGAACAAATTGAAGAGCCCGCGCGCGATTGAGGAACATGAAGTCCTCCTTCGTGCTATCGAGTGTCCGCAATGCGGAGCATCGAAAAGCGCACGATTCTTGAGCGACAGGATTGTAAAACGAGAAACCACTCCAAAACCAGAAATCAGCTGAACAAAGCAATACCGGAATTCCCACGGCGTCGGAAAGGGCACGGCTTCAGACGTGCCGCTAGAGACGAAAGGAACGGGCGCCTGAGGCTTACACGCCCACGGGAAACGGCTTCGTATGATTCGTAGTCCGCACCGAACCCCGCGCGAACCGCCCTTGCAGCAACGACATCAACCCCGTGTACCAGTACCCCACAACAAATAACAGCAGAAACGGCACTGTAATGTAGTTTTCGTTTTCCACCGCGTAATAAACCGTCATCGCGAAGTAGGATCCAATCAGCATCTCCACCCACGGCACCCACCCCAGCCGTTTGCGATACTTGGTCGCTCCAACCTTATCCTGCTTCGACACCACCCGATACTTCGGCGTCCGCGCAAACGCGCTCTGCTTTCCGATCAGCGCCTCGATCACGGCTTTCGTATTCGTGATTGTCAATCCGATCCCCAGCGCCATCAGGAACGGCAGATACAGCAGCGCCCGCGGCCAGCTGCGCGGGAACAACTCCCGCTGCGAAACCAGGTAAAAGCTCGAAATCGAAAACGTCGACGCCATGAACAGCGGCAGGTCGATATACAACATCTGAAACCAACCCTGGTAGAAGCGAATGATCATCGCCGGCAGCAGCAGCACCGACAACATGATCATCAGCGGATAACTGATGTTCGCCGTCAGGTGATACCACGCCTCGATCTTGGTATGCAGCGGTGCGTCGCTGCGTAGCACTCGCGGCAGAATCTTCTTTCCTGTCTGGATCAATCCCTTCGCCCAGCGCGCCTGCTGCGTCTTGAATGCCGTCATCTCCACCGGCAGCTCCGCCGGGCACTCTACATCCTGCAGGTAGATGAACTTCCATCCCTTGAGTTGCGCGCGGTAGGAAAGGTCCGTGTCCTCGGTGAGCGTATCGTGCTGCCACCCGCCGGCCTCTTCAATCGCCTGCCGCCGCCACATCCCTGCCGTCCCATTGAAGTTGAAAAATAATCCAGTGCGCGCACGGCCCGAGTGCTCCAGCACAAAATGCCCGTCGAGCAAGATCGCTTCCACTTCGGTCAGAAACGAATAATTGCGGTTGAGATGCGTCCAGCGCGTCTGCACCATCCCGATTTTCGGATCGCTAAAGTGATGAATCGTGCGCAAGAGAAAATCTTCCGGCGGCGTAAAATCCGCATCGAAGATGGCCACAAACTCGCCCTTCGCCGACTTTAACCCTTCCGCCAGCGCTCCCGCCTTGAATCCATGGCGGTTCGTGCGGTGGTGATAGCTCACCGGATGTCCCAGCGCCGCATAGCGCTCCACCAACTGTCGCGCGACTTCCACGGTCTCGTCCGTGGAATCGTCCAGCAGCTGGATGTCGAGCAACTCTCGCGGGTACTCCAGCTTGCACACCGACTCGAGCAATCGCTCGACCACGTACTGCTCGTTGAAAATCGGCAACTGCACCGTCACCCGTGGCAACTCGGGGAAGTGCGCCGCCGGCTCCGTCGTTCGCTTCTTCCGGTGCTTGTAATAGAGATAAACGAGGATGTACCGGTGCACTCCGTATCCCGCCAGCAGGATCAGCACGACAAAGTATGGGATCAGCAGCGCGAGATCGAACCCGTTGACGTGATACAGCCCTTTAAAAGTCGTATCGAGGAAATGCTGCCGGATGTACGGACCAATTCCTTTGGGAGCAGCCCAGAAAGCCGCCTTTCCACACACCACAGGCAAGATGGAGTCAGAGGACAATGGACGACCCGTACCGCAAACATTTTACCGGATCGGCCTTACATCGCAGGGCTGCGCAGCAGGCCGATGCCCAATGTCAGAACGGAAGCAGCCAGAACCGCCGCCCCCAGGTAAATGAGCGAGATAAAGCCGTTTGGCGCAGTCGCGTCCGGCGCAGGCATGGAGAAGAAGAAGCCCGCCGGGATCAGGATCGCCGCCGCCGGCACGCCAATGCGCGCGAACCACAGCAGCGGGCCCGGAAGATTGGCAGAGTCGGCGAGCACCTGGCACACCAGCGACAAAATCACGATGACGCCCGCGTGCGCATGTCCTGCCCGAAAGAAATTCTGCCGCAGCGCATTCTCCATGTAGCGGCTCGATCGGTCCACCAGCGAGGTCAGCAGGAAATATCCGCCATACTGGATCGTAGGAACAGTGATGAGAATGATCCCAGCCATAATTCGCGCTTCGCGAGTCATTGAAATCCTCCTTCAGTTCCGCTAACCGGTGCGACGGGCTCTCTCGCTGTCATCCCGATGGCCGCGCGCTTTCACCAGCGCGCCGAGGGTTCTCGCGTGTCACAAACTTCGCGTCTCAATCTTACAGTTCGGCTGCGTCGAGATCCTTTGCTCCGGCTGAACAACGCCCCCGCTCGGGATGACGGCCCATGACTCTTATCGGTTGGCGGCCACTTCCCCACCATCCGGCACAATAAACGCATCCACCCTCAACCCATCCGGCAACGATGAACCCGGGTCGAGTTCCACCAGCGTCTCCAGAATCTTGGTATCGACTTTTTCCGTCGGCTCATCCGTTCGTACATTCTTCGGACCGAGTTGCTGGCCAACCCGCACCACATGTCCCCAGAACTTCGTCTTTCCGAAGGCATCGGCCGTTACATAGGCACGCTGCCCGAGTTGCACCTTGCTCACATCGGTCTCGTCCACATCGACGCGCACCCGCAAAGTCTTACGATCGCCGATCGTCAGCACTGGATCCGGTACCGTCGATGAATTCGAAACACTCTCCCCGCCGCGATGATGCTTCCGCAGAACGGTTCCGTCGATCGGCGAGCGGATGAACGTCTTCGCATACCGCGCCTCAGCCTCGTCCAACTGCGCCTTTGCCAGTTTCAAATCCGCTTCGGCGAAGGCCTGGTCCTCTTCCCGCGCATGATCGTCGACCAGCGCATGCTGTTGCACGGCCGACTCATACTTCGCCTTCGCGACGTCTGCCTCGCGCGCATAGCGATCGAGTTCTTCCCGCGACACCACACCCGCCTTGAACAATTCCTGGCGCCGCTGCAACTCTGACTGCGCATCCGCCATCACCGCCCTGGCCTCGTTCACCGATGACCATGCCTCCGCGCGCTCCTGATGCCTCGCCCCGTTGATCACCTTCCGCAGCGTCGCTTCCTTCCCCACAACGCTCGCCCGCGCCGACTCCACCTGCGCCCGGTAATCGGAATTCTCAAGTTCCGCCAGGATCTGCCCGCGGTGGATCGCGTCACCTTCCTCCACGTTGACAGTCTTCAGCCGCCCGCTCAACTCCGACCCGATCTTGATGTCCTCCGAGTAGGGCTCGACACGCCCCGGCCCGGAAATCAACTCCGGCCCATGATTCACCGAGGATGCGCGCGCAAGCGCAGATTCGTGCGCCCGCCGCGACGCAAGCATCACCGTGGCCGAAAGCATGACGATCCCCACGCCTACCGACAACGTGATCCGGCTTCGAAGAACCCCCCCCAAAGAAAACTCGCGATCCATATAATCCTCCACTCCAAAAGAAAAAAGTTCCAGCCTTCTTTCGTGAATTCGTGTCCTGAGTGGTGAACGCATTCGAACTCCCGAGGACACAAAAGAAACGCAGCGAATCAAACCAAACCCAGCGAGGCGTGCCCCACGCTTTGCCGCAGCAGCGCCGCCGGCACCTCGCGTTCCCCGTTCACCGCCACCGCCCCGTCCTCAATCCGCACGATGCGATCCGCGAAGTGCAGCACGCGCGAATCATGCGTCACGATCACCACGGCCCGCCCGCGTTCATGCGCCAGCTCGCTCATCATCCGCATCACGTTCTGCCCGGTATGCGAATCGAGGGCCGCGGTCGGCTCGTCGGCCAGGATGATTCCCGGATCCCCCGCCAGCGCACGCGCAATCGCCACGCGCTGCTTCTGCCCGCCGCTTAAGTCCGAAGGAAAGCTGCCGTATTTCTCAGCCAGCCCGACTTGCTCCAGCAACTCCCCGGCGCGTTTCTTTGCCTTCGCCGCGGAGGCGCCCTTCAGATCCAGCATCAGCTCGACGTTCTCGCCGGCAGTCAAAGTCGGAAACAGGTTGAACCCCTGGAACACGAATCCGATGTGCTCCAGACGCAGTGCCGGAAGGTGTTTCTCGTTCAGCCCCACGACTTCCCTGCCCGCGATCCGCACGCTCCCCGACGAAGCCGTCAGGATGCAGCCCATGATCGAGAGCAACGTCGTCTTCCCGCTGCCCGACGGGCCCATCAGCATCAGCAATTCGCCCGCCTGCACATCGAGATCAACGCCACGCAAAGCCAGCGTCCCTGAAGCGCCCTCGTCGTACTTCTTGGTCAACTCTCGAACCGAAATCGCGGCCTGCATAAAAAGATCTCCCTCTCAACTCTGCAACTTGAGACTTTGAAACCTGATGTTTCTACCCCTTGAACACCATCGCCGGATCGATCCGCGTCACTTTGTTGATCGATACCAGCGCGGCCCCAGTGCACATGGCCAACGTCAGAAAAAACATGCCAACCGCCATCGGCATCGGCATCAGGATCGCTGCCCCACCCTTCTGGCTGCCGTGCACGACAAATAGACTTACGATCATTCCCAGCGTGTATCCCAGCACCGCGGCAATCGCCGCCTGTTTCATGATCACTTTGTAGACATAGCTGTTGGGCGCGCCCATCGCTTTCAAAGTTCCAAACTCGCGAATGTGATCCACGGTCGTCGCGTAGATCGTCTGCGCCACCACGACGAATCCCACAACCAGACCGAGCACCGCCGCGATCAGCACGGCCACGCCGGCGCCCGTCGTGAACATCCAGTAGAAGGTCGTCATGTGGCTGAACTCCGCATTGGTACGCACGTCGACATCTTTTACCGCCGCCAGGATCCCGCGCCGCACCTCATCGACATTCGCTCCGGGAGCCGCCTTCACCAGGATGAACATCGTCTGGTCTTCGCGCAGCCGCGTGTAATCCTGCGCGTTCTTGAAACTGGTAAACACATACGGCGAAGTCGTGAACGAGCGGATGCCATTCGTGAAACCCACCACCCGAGCCCGGTATCCGCCAATCTCGAACACCTCGCCAATGTGTGACACACCCAGCTTCTGCTTGTACAACTCGTCCATGATGATGGCGTCCGGCGATTTCAGATCCTCGACGCGGCCTTCGACCAGGTTCCACGGCCGCTCCAGCGGATCATCGACGTTGATGCCGACCACCTGCACGGAATCCTCCCCGCCATCGTGCCGCTTCCATTGCGTCCAGTGCGTGATCAGCTTCTGCGCATCGGCCACGCCGGGCACGGTCCGCACCTGGTTTAACTTGCGTTCGCTGAAGGCCACGCCCTGCTCGACGTAGGGAACGTTCTTCGACGTGACCCAAAGGTCCGCCCCGGAGTGATCGATCAGGTTGGAAGTCGCCGTGGTAAATCCGATAAACAATCCCAGCTGCACGACGATCAGCACCACCGAGAAGACGATTCCCGTCAGCGTGACGGTCAGCCGCACCTTGTCATGAAAAAGATTCCGCTGCGCAAGAGGCGGCATAGCTACTTCCCCTCCTGCATGGTGCGCACAAACGCCATGGCAAAACGCTCACTCGCTTTGAAGAAGTGGGGCTTCGAGCCGCACCGCAATCCGCGCTCCGCCGACTCCGGCTTTAGCCGCTGAGGGGAACCGCCGATCAGAAAACTCTGCATACAAAACTCCTGGCCTTTAAACCTGGCGCGCCAGCCCGCGCAGCGCGATGTCGAGCATCAGCTCGGCCCGATCTTTGATGGGACGCCACTCCACCCAGGCGTCGCATCCCTTCGCGATCTGGAGCGAAATCACTCCATGCACCGCTGCCCACAACGTCTGGGAAATGATCTCCGTGTCCTTCAACTCCTCGCGCAGGCTTCCCGCGTCTATCGCCTGCTGGACCGCCCACTTCAGAAACGCATAGGCATCGCTCTCAGGATTGCCCTGCATCTCCCGATCGACCTCATCCATCTCGTGCGCCGGATGCGGAGTCATGAACAGGAACTTGTAGTGATTGGGATTGCGGATGCCGAACTCAATGTAGATTGCGCCAATCTGCCGCAGCCGCTCGATCGGGTCGTTCGAGATCACCGAGGTCGTGAAGGCTTCCGCCAGCCGCGCATAGTCCCGGTGGCACAACTCGCGGAACAGCTCTTCCTTGTCCGCAAAGTGCACGTAGATTGCGGTCGCGGAGTACTCAATCATCTCCGCCACTTTCCGCATGGAAACGCCTTCGTAGCCTTCGCTGGCAAACAATTCGCGCGCCGCGTCGAGAATCTTGTCCCGCGTCTCCGACTTCTCCCGCTCGCGCCTCTCTTTGACTCCCATGAACGATGGTCCCTTGGTTAACGATGTTAACTAAACACCGTTAACTTACTGCTCGTCGTTCTCGCGTGTCAAGAGAAATTTCGCGTGTCCGGCTAAATGATTGAAGATAAATAGAATTATGTGGGATGGGAGATTTCGAAACGCGTCTCCCTAGCGCAGCCACCTTTTCCCGCGGAGTGAGGGATCTTGGGTGAAAACCGAATTGCAATCCCCTCAAGGCCGTGCCCTGGGAGATTCCTCGCCCGGCTGGAGAAACCGCCGGGATTCGGAATGACGCATATGGCAAAAGAAAGAAGAAGAAGAGACGTCGCTTCGCTACGCCTCCGCCAGCAAAAAGCAGGCCTCGGCTACGCGGCCCGCCGCCGTGAATCCTGCATCGCCACCACTCCATCCGGACGGAAGCGCTTCACCGCAAGCACGGTCAGCCATACAAATGCGGCCAGCACCAGCAGCTGCGCGATCGCGAATGGCGGCTCTTTCTGCGTGGGAGCCAACGCATGCAACGCGGGAACTTTTTCGAACGACTGCACCACCAGCACGAACACGTTGAAATAAAGTGCAGTCGCCGCGCTGACCACGTAGATCGAGCGCCAGAGGCCACTCATGTGCAGCGTGTAGCGCGAGACGGCAGCGGCCGCCAGCACGATCAACGACAGGCCTCCAAGGATCTGGCCCGGCGTGATGTGCTCGTTGGGAAAGGCAAAGCCGGTGAGGCTGGTCAGGGCTGTGGTGATGAGAAAGAAAGCCGTCCAGCGGTCCAGCCGTTTTGCGTTGAGCAAGCCGTACATGACCACGAAGCCCGACCCGATGCCGAGCAGGCTGATGATCACATGCACGGCCGTGAACGTAGCGGTAGACATCCCCAGAATCATGCAGCACCACCTCCCACAGAAATGTGGAGCATTGTACGCCTCCCTGCAACTCCGGCACCAAAAACGCCTTGTCATCCTGAGCGAAGCGAAACGACCTATGCACCCTGGCAGCACCACGACGGCCGGCAGGCTAACAGGTCCTGCGCTCTGCTCAGGATGACAACTTTGTGCCGAACACCATCCTTGCGCGCCCAACGCACAACCACTACAAATAGAGCCATCCATGGACGCGACACCCGCGGCGCATGCCCGCACTGAAAGTTCCAATACAGCCGGAAATTTCTGGACACAAATTCGGACCTCGCCCGTATGGATCGCCGGCATCGCCTTCGTTCTCCGAATTGCATGGATCCTCATCGGCCACACCTACAAGTTCAAAACCGGCGACAACAACTTCGGCTTCGGTTGGGAGATGGGACGCATCGCCGTGGCCATCGCCTCCGGCCATGGATTCAGCAACCCGTTCGGGCCGCCGACCGGGCCAACAGCGTGGGAGCCGCCGCTTTATCCATACCTGACTGCGGGCGTGTTCACCGTTTTCGGGATTTACACGAAGGCCTCCGCGTTCGTGCTGCTCACCTTCAACTCGGCCTGTTCGGCGCTGACCTGCATTCCCATCTTCCAGATCGCGCGCCGGAGCTTTTCAAGAAAAGTTGCGATCGGCTCCGCGTGGGCCTGGGCCTTGCTGCCGAATGTAATGTTCTGGTGCACGCGCGAGATCTGGGAGACGAGCCTCTCCGCGCTGCTGCTCGCCGTGATCTTCTGGCTTACGCTCACCCTCGAAGAGCGCGATGGCTGGATTCCGTGGCTCGAATTCGGAGCGCTCTGGGGGATCGCAGCGCTGAACAGCACTTCCCTGCTGTCGTTTCTTCCGGCAGCAGGCTTGTGGGCGTGGTCGCGCCGTGCGAAACGCGGAAAAAGCTCGCTCCCGGGCGTTGTCCTGGCCTCGATGATCTTCTTCGCCTGCATTGCGCCGTGGCTGCTGCGCAACGATCGCACGTTCGGACAGTTCATCTTTATCCGCGACAACTTCGGCGCTGAGCTTCGCCTGGGCAACGGCAATGGCGCCAACGGCGCATGGATGGAGTACCTGCACCCCACGCAAGACATCTACGCGATGCGCCAATACGAGTCGATGGGGGAGTTGCCCTACATCGCGATGCGCAAGCGCGAAGCCGTGGACTTCATTCGCGCCGACTATGGGCGCTTCGTGTGGTTGAGCCTCAAGCGCTTCGTCTATTTCTGGGCGGGAGCGCCCAAGCCGACCCAGCCCGAATGGCTGGGCGCGGCCAAGAACTCGCTTTATCTCGCGTCGTCAATCCTGACGTTCTGGGGATTAGCGCGTGCCCTTCGACAGCGCCGCCAGGGTGCTTGGTTGTTTTTCTGGCTGATGCTTTCCCTTCCCGCGATTTATTACGTGGTGTTCGCCATGCCACGTTATCGCCATCCCATCGAGCCCGAGATGGCGATTCTGTGCGTTTTTGTATTGACCGAGGCGAGGCCGAGAGAGGCGAGATGAAGTTGTTTTCGCAGTCAATCGGAAACGCGATTGCGCGAGTTCGTCGCGTGCAGGGATAGAGTCCTTCTCCGCGGACGCACAAAAACGCCATGCCTTGGCTGATGCAAAACGACTAAACCCCAGCACGTGCTTGTTTGAATTGTCTTAGCGAGTACGGGTTAGGGAACGTCATGGTGGAAACTTTCGTATCTAGGATTGGAAGGTAGTTCGGAAGCCGCGGCCGTTCTCCTGCGTCATCCTGAGCGGAGCCGCTTTTCAGGCGGAGCGAAGGATCTCGGGCGCTACCGCACCGTGGGATACCCCGGCGGCGGGGTGCTACGGGAGATCCCTCGGCCCACTGGAGAAAACGCGGGCCTTCGTGATGACGCAGCATACAAACGATCGCAGAAACAAAACATTCTGTTGCCCTCACGAATTGGCAGCGGCATCGTCTAAACCCCAAAACACCGGAGGAAGTTATGAAACGTCATCGTGCATCGATCACATGGCTGGGAGCGATCCTGGGCAGCCTTTGCGCGCTGCTCGCCTTCGCCTTGTCCGCCCATGCCGCCGACCATCGCGGATCGCTCACTGAAGAATTCCATCAGACCTATCCGCTGACCGCCGATGGCCGGGTTGAACTCGACAACATCAACGGCGACGTCCGCATTTCCAGTTGGGACCGCAACGAGATCAAAGTGGACGCCGTGAAGTACGCCGACACCAAGGAGCGCCTTGAAGAAGCGAAGATTGAGGTGAATGCCGGTCAGTCGTCCATCTCCATCCGCACGAAATATCCCGACCATGAAAGCCACTGGGGATGGCACAACAATCCGGCCAGCGTCGAGTACACGCTGACTGTTCCCCGTGCGGCGCGTCTCGACGAGATCAAGCTGATCAACGGCGCACTCGACGTGAACGGTGTGGCCGGAGAAGTCCGCGCCTCCTGCATCAACGGTCGGCTCGACGCACAGAACCTGGCGGGCGAGGCTCGCTTGTCGACCATTAACGGACATCTGCATGCGGCATTCGACAAGCTCAACGGCCACTCGGTGGAACTGTCGTCGGTCAACGGCGGACTCGACCTCACCATCCCCTCGGACGCGAATGCTCGCGTGGAAGCGCAGACGGTTTCTGGCGGCATCGAGAACGATCTAGGGCTGCACGTGAACAATCATCGCTTCGTCGGGCACGACCTGAATGGCGAACTCGGCAGCGGCCGGACGCGCATCGAACTGAAGAACGTCAACGGGCACATCGACATCCACCACGCCAATGATGGCCATTCGATGAGCCCTGCCAAGGACTTAGGCCAGCACGACGATGATAAGGACGACAGCGAGATCTGAGGCGGATTTTTTGGCAAGCCGCCCATTGCAGGAACAGCCTCTTGCTGAGCATCCGGAGGCCGTACAGAGTAGATCGAGTGCGCAGCGAAGCTGAGGGTCGGACGGAAGCAGAGGCTCGCCAGCGACGGGTTAAATCGATTTAACTACCATATTTATCTGTTTTATTTTCAATAATATACACGGATTTTCTTGCACAGCACTTGAAGCTCGCAACTCGCCTTTTCTGATGAGGTTGCGGGGATCTGCACACTTTTTGGTGCACTCAGCCCGCGACAGGGGCTTGACTTTTCTCTCTTGCGAAAAGGTCCGCCAATATGCCCCAACCCGCAAGCGACGCAGGCCTCAGGATGACAAGAGGTGCGGCAGTCGCTATCCCCTGCCCGAATTCGTAAAGACCCCTCAGTCAATAAATCGTGTATCCCGGTGCGGGCGTGCGCAGGTCGGGCTTTGACGCGATCAGCAGAAGCGCGCCTTCGCGCTTGAAAGCGCGCAGGTCATCGAGACTGTTGAACGATTTCGTCTTGTAGTCGTCAGGAGTGGGCGTGTCATCGGGAACGCGCCGGGCTTCGATGTTTTCGAACGCGTGCTGCTTCAGTAACTCGACATACTCAGCGGCCGAGCGCACGTGCACCGGCACTTTCAGCTTGTCGACCCACTGCAGCGAGTATGGATTGTCTTTGTAGAGATTGATGAGGATGAACAGCTTTCCCTTCGGCGCCATTACCCGGAACAGTTCGTTCAGCGCGCGATCCTGGTCGGCATAGTAGTAAAACGACTCGACCGATAGAACCTTGTCGAAGAAATTCTCTTCCCACGGAATCTGCTGCGCCGATCCCCAGACGTAAAGAATATTTTCGAAATCTTTCGACGCTTCCCGCGCTAGCCGCACCATCTCGTCAGAAACATCGAGTCCCACGACCTGCCCGAATCCTTCCGGGCCTTCGCCAACAAGACGAGCGAGAAGACGCGTGGCCCATCCCGAGCCGCAGCCCAGGTCAAGCACGCGCTCGCCGGGACGAAGCTGCATCAGCCGAATCGTCTTCTCAGTGATGTCGAGATGGTGCTGCTCCATTTTCGGGCCCTCTCCGGCCGCGGCCCAGCGGTTGAATTCTTGTTGCAGCTTGTCGTCGGGAGTAAGAGGTTTCTCCGGCATGATTTCCTTTGTGTGACTTCGCGTCCTTCGTGGTTGACTTCTTGATTTTATAACCACGAAGGGCACGAGGGTTCAGGAAGGAATTCAACCCCGGCTCGGATGTGTGCTACAGTTCCCCACCACATGTCCGCTGACCCGCAGAACCTGCCTACGCCCGGGCCGCTCTACTGTCCCAATTGCGCCGAGGAGGTTGCCGACCCGCTGACCTGCGGCGACTGCTCGGCAGTAATCTGCCGCAAGTGCGGCACGCCGCTCGAAAACCCAGACGAGCTGGGAATCGGATAAATGGAGCCCACTCCGGCCTCGTCAGCCGTCGAAGCTCCGTTCCCTCCCCAGGCATCGGACACGGCCAGGCCAACCCTGGTTCGCGGGCTCGGCTTGCTCGACTCCGTCCTGCTGCTGGTGAGCGGGGTGATTGGCTCGTCAATTTTTTTGACCGCGAAAGATATCGCTACGCCCCTGCCGCAGCCTGCGCTGTTCCTGCTGGTGTGGGTCTTCGGCGGACTGGTTTCGCTGTGCGCCTGCTTCGCCTTCGCCGAACTGGGATCGATGTTCCCCGACTCCGGCGGCCAGTACATCTACCTGCGCGAGGCCTATGGCGACCTGACTGCCTTTCTCTACGGATGGATGCTGTTCGCCGTCGCCAACGGTGGCACGATCGCGGCCCTCTCGGTCGCGTCGGCGGCATATGCAGGCCAGGTTTTCCCCGCCATCTCGCAAGAGCGGATTGTGTTCGTGGTCGCCGGCATCGCGGTAACACGCGCACACCTGGTCGGATTGCTGCTGATCGCCGTGCTGACTTACGTCAACGTCGTGGGATTGCGCTGGGGCGCGCTGTTGCAGAACGTTTCTACCTGGACCAAATTCCTGGCGATGGCGGGATTCGTGATTCTCGGCTTCGCCATCGGCAAGGGCAACTGGGACAACTTCCGTCCGCACGGTGTTGGGCTAACGATGGGTTTGGGCCCGGCGCAACTGATCTCCGCATTGGGCGTGGGGTTGATCGCGGTGTTCTGGGCGTACGACGGATGGGTCTACATCACGTGGGTTTCGGGAGAAGTGAAAGAACCGCGTCGGACCGTGCCGCTCGCCATGGTGCTGGGCGTACTTGCGGTGGGCGTGATCTACGTGGCGATGAACTTCACGTACATGTACGCGCTGCCGCTGAAGGAAATCGCGGCGCACGAGACGATTGCGCATGCCGCCGCAGCGGTGCTCTTCTCGCCGCGCGCCGCCGGATGGCTCGCACTGATGATCGCCATTTCGTGTTTCAGCGCGGCCGCGACCTGCACGCTTTCGGGCGCGCGCGTCTACATGGCGATGGCGCAGGATGGCGTGTTCTTCAAGCGCATGGCGGTGATTCATCCGAAGTGGCGGACGCCGGCGTTCAGCCTGATCGGCCAGGGCCTGTGGGCGGCGGCGCTCACGGTGAGCGGTCGCTACGATCAGCTTTATACGTACGTCATCTACGGAATGGTCTTGTCCTACACCCTGACGGTGATTGGCATGTTTCTGTTGCGCTGGAAGCGTCCGGAGATTCCACGCCCGTACAAGTGCACGGGGTATCCGTGGCTGCCCGCGATTTATGTCCTGATCGGGGCGGCCTGGACGCTGAACACCATCATCACGCGGCCGCATGAAGCGTTCTGGGGAACGGCCATCGTGCTGGTCGGAGTGCCGGGATACTTGTACTGGAAGCGTAGCGGCAGAAAACAAGCCATGTAGAGACAGCCGCCTCGGCTGTCTGGCCAAGCGAAGCTTGGCTGCATTCTTGCCGAGGTGGAGATTGAAACGCGGCTGCGCCGCGTGGACAGCCGAGGGCAGCTGTCCTACATAAAACCTACACCGGCGTGGCTGTTTTTCTTGCTGGGTTGAAGAACGGGAGCGCCGTCACCTTCGCGTTCGTTTTCAGGCGAATGGCTTCGATCGTGATCTCCATCTGCAGCGATGTGCCCGGCTTCGATTGCTCAGTATCGATGCTGGCTAGCGCGATCATCTTCTTCAATGTCGGCGACCATGTGGTGGTGGTCGCCCGGCCGACCTGCTTGTCTCCGTTGTAGACCGGCACGGCGACACGCGATGCCTGAGCGGGAGCGGCCGGAGTGAGGCCGTAGCGCTCGTAGAGTTGTTCGACGTCGATCCAGTCGACTTCAAGGCCGACGAGCTGCCGCGGGACTCCTTGTTTTGCATCACGCTCCAGTGCGCGCTTGCCGATGAAGTTTTCTTTTTCGAGGTGGACCATCTTGCCGAAGCCAAGCTCGTACGGCGAATATTTCTGCGACGGGATCAGGGCTTTCTTCGCGCTGATGTAGTCCACTTCAATCAGCAGCAGACCGGCCTCCACACGGGCGACGTCCAGCGCCAGCATGCCGGCGGCGTGCAGATCGAACTGCTTCCCTTTTTCGGCGAGTGCGTCCCACACTTTGACCGCGTCCTGCCAGGGCATCCAGATTTCGTATCCAAGGTCGCCGGTGTAGCCGGTACGGGAGATGTCGACGGGAACACCCGCGATCTTGCCGCTGGTGACGCGAAAGTATTTCAGGTTGGCGATATCGGCATCCGCGACGGCCTTCAGCAATTTCGCCGACGTTGGTCCCTGCAGCGCGAGGGCTGCAGTTTTTTCGGAGATGTCCTCGACCTGCACGTCCATGTTGAGGCCGTTCTGGCGAAACCAGCGCAGGCTGGGGTCGGCGGCGGTCCAGCGGTAAACATTTTCTTCGAGACGTGAGAGGGTGCCGTCGTCGATAACCTCGCCATCTTCATCGCACCAGCAGCAGTAGATGACCTGCCCCACTTTGACCTTGTTGATGTCGCGCGTGATGACGCGGTTCACGAGGCGCGTCGCGTCTTTGCCCGTGATGCGGTACTTGTAGAGAGGAGAGATGTCGATGAGCGCGCAGGCGTTGCGGATGGCGTTGTACTCGTGCTCATGATGCACTTCGTAGACGCTGACGGTGTAGTATCCCGACCACTCGCGGTAGTTGAGGCTGTGGCAAAGCGGGAAAGTGCGCTCGTGAAATGCGGTTCCGATGGGCAATGGATGATTCCTTTTGGGAAATGCGGCGTCGCAGCCGGATTATACCTCGGCTGCGTCATCTCGAAGTGCTGGCGTTTTTTCCAGCGGGCCGAGGGATCTCCTGTGCCACTACATTTCGGGATTCACCCATGGTTCTTCTGCACGGGAGATCCTTCGCTCCGCCTGTACTGCGGCTGCGCTGAGGATGACGCACTCTCTTTTGCTTCGCCTCCATCCTTTGATTTCCTTTTCGCGTGCAATAGCGGCGTCTGGGTAGACGAACTGCTCGAAATAAACCAGCCATGTCAGGTTGTAGCGACTGGTGAAACCGGGAGCCCGTTTGTTCTTGTGCTGCCAGACCCGCTGAACCAGATTGCCCGTGATTCCCGTGTAAAGGACGGCGGGCTTGGGTCCGTTGCTCGTGAGGTAAACGTAGAAGCGCCTGCTTGATCGCATGAATCCGTGATACGCGCTTCAGGCGGGTTTGTCTGTGACGAGTGACCGTCGCGCCTGTGAATTAGGAGATCCGTCGGCGCGCTGGTGAAAGCACGCGCCTTGGAGATGGCGCAGTTCGAGGGAAGAGCGACGTTTTCTTGGTTGTGCGCTACAATGACGAATCCATGCGACGACTGATTCAATGGACCGTCCTTCCCAGCGGGCTCTGATTTCCCTACCCTTGCGCTTCCCCTTCCCGCGTATCATTGCGTTTCCCGAATCAACTGAGAGCTGAAGGCTGAGACCTGATGGCTGACAAATATGACGTAATCGTGATTGGCGGCGGGCACAACGGCCTGGTGAATTCCGCCTACCTGGCGAAGGCCGGCAAGAAGGTACTGGTGCTCGAGCGGCGGCATGTCCTCGGCGGCGCGGCGTGCACCGAAGAAATTGTGCCGGGCTTCAAGTTTTCGGTGTGCTCCTACGTTGTGTCGCTCTTGCGGCCGGAGATCATTCGCGACCTGGACCTGCCGCGGCACGGACTCGAAATTCTCCCGCTCGACGGCACCTTCACGCCCATGCCGAGCGGCGATTACCTGTGGCGCGTGAATGACCACGGGCGTACGCATCGCGAGATCGCGCGGCACTCGCGCGTTGACGCCGAAGCCTACGACGAATTCGGCAAGGCCATGCAGGCCATGTGTCGCTTCGTGAAGCCGATCCTGAGCATGGTGCCGCCGGACCCGACAACGCTGAATCCGCGCGAACTGATGAAGCTCTTGTTCATCGGACGCCGTTTCCAGGGCATGTCGAGCTACGACAAGTACAACCAGGTCCAGCTCATGACCATGTCGGCCATTGATTTTCTCGACCAGTGGTTTGAGACGGACGTGCTGAAGGCGACGATGTCGGCGTCGGGAATTATCGGAACGTTCCTCGGCGTGCGGTCGCCCGGGACCGCTTACGTGCTGCTCCATCACTACATGGGCGAGATCGATGGAGCGTTCCGCGCGTGGGGATTCGCCCGCGGCGGCACCGGCGCGATTTCGAACTCGATTGCCGATGCGGCCCGCGAGGCCGGCGTCGAGATCCGCACACAGTCCGGCATCTCGCAGATCATTGTGAAGGATGGCAAGGCCAAGGGCGTGGTGCTCGCCAACGGCGATGAAGTGTATGCGGACGTGATTTCGTCGAGCGTCGATCCGCGACTCACATTCACGAAGTTCATCGAGGCGCAGCACCTGCCGGGCGACTTTCTGGAGGAGGTCAACCGCTACAAGTTCCGCGGATCGTCCGGCAAAGTGAATATGGCTCTCGACGCCCTGCCGAATTTCAAATGCATGCCGGGGCCGGGGGCACATTTGCGCGGCGCGATTTCGATTTCTCCGTCAGTGGAATACATGGAGAAAGCCTACGACGCGGCGAAGTACGGAAATTTCTCGCCGCGCCCGTACATCGATATGGTGATTCCCTCGCTGACCGATCCATCGGTTGCGCCTCCGGGTAAGCACGTCATGTCGTGCTTCGTGCAGTACGCTCCGTATAAATTGCGTCCCGGGCTGAGTTGGGATACGGAGAAAGACAAATTCGGCAATACCGTCGTCGACACGATCTCCGAATACGCGCCGAACCTGAAAGACATCATCATCGAGAAGCAGGTGGTTACACCGCTCGATCTCGAGCGCGAATGGGGATTGAGCGAGGGCAACATCTTTCAGGGAGAGCTTTCGCTGGAACAGTTGTTCTTCCTGCGTCCGGTGCCGGGTTGGGCGCAATACCGCACGCCCATCAAGAACCTGTACATGTGCGGATCGGCAACACATCCCGGCGGAGGCATCATGGGCGCGAACGGGCGGCTGGCGGCGCTTGAGATTCTGAAGGATGTGGCTTAGGTCGATGCGGCCGAGCGGTCCGCGGTAAGGCAAAGGAATGGCTAACTCTCAGAACGTTGTCATCATCGGCGGCGGCCACAATGGCCTGGTCACCGCGTTTTATCTTGCCAAGGCCGGGTTCAAGCCACTCGTGCTGGAACGCAACGCGCAGGTGGGCGGCGCGGCGGTCACGGATGAATTCCATCCCGGATTCCGCTGCTCGACTCTGGCGCACTCAGCTGGGCCGCTTCGCGCCGACATTGTGCGCGACATGCAACTGGAGTCGCACGGACTGCGGCTGATCACCCCCGAAATTTGCGTAACAGCGCTTGCGCCGGACGGGCGGGCGCTGCCGCTCTACCGCGACGCGCACATGTCGGCGCAGGCGATCACACATTTTTCCGCCAAGGATGCGGCGAAGTATCCCGAGTTCGAACAGTCGCTGGTCAAGATCAGCAAGGTGCTGGCTGAGGCATTGGCGACCACTCCGCCGGATATCGACAGTCCTTCGAGCGGCGATCTATGGAGCATGCTCAAGACGGGCCGCGCTATCCGCAATCTCGGCAAGAAAGATATGTTCCGGCTGCTGCGCTGGGGGCCGATGGCGGTGGCGGATCTGGCTGCGGAATATTTCGAGACGGAATTGCTGCGCGCAGTCGTCGCCGCGCGCGGAGTGTTTGGAACATTTCTTGGACCCTGGTCGGCGGGGAGTGCGCTTGTGTTCCTGCTGCGCGCCGCGGCAGACGCGCACCCGGCGGGATCGTCATGCTTTGCCGGCGGAGGCATGGGGGCGATCACACAGGCGATGGCGACCGCGGCCAAGGCCGCCGGCGCGGAGATTCGTACCGGCGCTGAGGTGATTGAAATCCGGGTGCAGAATGGGGTTGCGACCGGCGTCCTGCTTTCGACTGGAGAAGAAATTTCCGCGCGTGCCGTGGTTTCGGACGCTGATCCGAAGCGCACGCTGCTCAAACTCACTGACCCGACGCATCTTTCGCCGGACTTTGTGCAGAAGCTGCAAAACTATCGCGGCAATGGAACGGTGGCGAAGGTAAACCTGGCACTCTCGGGATTGCCGAAGTTTACCGCCCTGCAAGATTCCGACACGCTGGCCCTCAAAGGACGCATTCACATCGGAAATGAGATCGACTATCTCGAGCGCGCGTTCGATGAATCGAAGTACGGGAACTTCTCGCGACAGCCTTTCCTGGAGGCGGCGATTCCATCTCTCACGGACCCGACGCTCGCGCCCGAGGGCAAGCATGTGATGTCGATTTACATGCAATATGCGCCGTACAAGCTGAAGGGCGATTGGGAGCAGCAGCGAAAGGCGCTTGGGCAGACCGTGGTGCAGACGCTGGCGCAGTATGCTCCGAACTTGCCGGAGTTAATCCTGACACACCAGATCATCACGCCGCGCGATCTGGAAGAAAAGTATGGGCTCACAGGCGGGCAGATCTTCCACGGCGAACTCGCGCTGGACCAATTCTTCACCATGCGCCCACTGCTGGATTGGGCGCGGTACCGCACGCCGATTGAGAATCTGTATTTGTGCGGCAGCGGGACGCACCCCGGCGTTGGGCTGACCGGAGGCTCAGGAGCGAACGCCGCGCGGGAGATTGCGAAAGAGTTGAAGCGGTAAACGCGTAGCTCCGGTGCGGGTTTTCAGCGTAATTGGCCGGTTCCGTAGATTAGCGGAGCCGCCATAGAAGAAGTAGTCTTTCCCCACCGGCATCGCTGGCGCAACGGTCACCCGTGTAACCGTTAACCGGCGTCATTCCTCGTGCGGGAGGGACCGCAGAAAATGGCATGCGAACCTGTTGTTCCGTTTATGCAGGTGATGATGCCCGCGCTCGCCCTGACTGGCTCAATCCTTGTACTGGCGGTAGCCGTTATTGTGAAATCGGCGCTGTTCGCCGTATTTGAGCGACGCCTTCCCCGTCTTAGCGCCGCTTGGCGGATGTTCCTGGGCAACGTGCTTACGAGCTTTGTGGGCTTGCTCGTGGCGCTGATGATTGCAAGCGGGGCCGGTATTTGGGTCGTGGGAGTCCCACTGGTCGGCATTCTGTGCTGGCTACCGTCGCGCAGGCTCGTCAAGGTCGCTCCTCTTGCTTGGTTGGCGCGAACGCCTGCCGCAGCCCTTGCTGCGATGATGACCAGTGCCCTGCTGGCAAGCTGCATTCTGTTCATGGTCGGACAAGGTGCAATTAGAAGTCATCAACTCACGCTTTACTGGATAATCAAGGTCGTCGCCATCTTTCTGGCACTGGTTGCGAGCATCACGCTCACCACAGTCTGGGAAGAATGGGTCGTCTGGCGCCTCAGTTCGCGCCCCGAGGGCAAGGGGTTTTTCGTATCGGTGCTCCGCACGAATCTGTATGTCCTGGTGCTAGTCATGGCGGTTCCCGCTGCGCTCATCCTCCCCAAGCGGTTAAAGTCGCCCGATTTTCTCGCCAAACACCCCACCGCGGCAGTTTCCCAAACATCGGCCCGATCTCAGTAGTGGGGGACCTTTCGCAGACAGGTGACTTTTCTTCGATAGTATCCGGTGATTAAGCGAAATCGCCCGCTTACAACAGTCAGGCTCTCCCGCTCGATGCTTCTTCGCTACAATCGAAACCAATATGCGTTTTCCCGCGAGCGTCGCTCTTCTCCTGTTGGCATCGTCAGCATTCGCTCAGACGGCCAGCCAGCCCAGTTCGCATGCCGCAAGGGCGATCTGGGAACCTCCGGACTGGAATTTCCCTCAGGATGCGAAGGCGACTGTCCCGAAGGAGATGGTTTCCACGTTCCGAGTTTCGGGCTACGACATCACATTGGAAAAGACCAGCATGAAAGACGTTCAACAGCGTCTAGGGGGCGTGATTGGGGAAAAGGGTGATGCCAGTGACGCCTCAGAATGGCTCTGTTTCCACGGAGCGGATTCAATGGGGGGATGGGTTCTCTGGCTGGAGAGCGGCGAAATTAATGGGGATTCGGTAGGCAGTTTCCAATGGCAGCGACTTTCCAACCGCGACGTTCTTGATACTCGTTGTCACACCCTGCTAAAAGCAGCCTCCGTAATTCAGTGGCCGCTGTCGTTCCAACTGGGGGCCAAATCATCGGAAGTATTGAAGAGTCTCGGCCCGCCGACATCCAAGGCAGACGAGAGGCTCATTTATCTGCACGAACATGAGGTCGGTGGAACTAGAGGAGACCCATTCGTTTCTTCAAACATCGTTGCGGTTCGTATTCGGAACGGGATGGTCTGGGCAATTCAAGTGTCAAAAACTACTTCTGATTAGCCGGCCCTTGTCCTAGCTGGCGAAGCATCCCCATCTCACTGATTGACTCGGGGGGAATCAGTGGGTAGGCGGCTAACAGAAACAACTTCGATACTGCCGTCGAAGCCATCCGCGATGGAAGCTGAAATCGTGTCAGAGAACTCTTCCGGCAGAGCGAGGCCGTTCGAGTCGTAGTCATCTTTGGCTTGCAGTATGAGTCGAGACCCATCCCACTCACACCGAACATTCTGGTGCCAGGGCCCATTACACTCGCTCAGATGCCATAGTCGCACCGAAGGCGCTCACTTAGAGGTTCCGCAATCGGCCACTACCTCAAATCGCTGTTTTCTAACGGCGGAAGACCCTGCCTTCGACGTTGCTCTTGGAACTGTCTGATGACTTTTCTTCGATAGTATGCGGTTAATACCGAGCGCAAGGGCGCACGGACTAACTTCGCGACGGACCGTCCAAGCCTCCGAATTCCGTGTTGCACGAGCAGGTGAAAAGCTAAGAGTGCAGCAAAGGCGATTAGAATTGTGGCGAATCGGCTCACCGGCCACTATTTTAGTCGCGACCGGCTGGTTTTAAGTGAAATGCGCCTGACAGAAGCAATTGGAATTGCTCTATGATTTTGGCACTAGTACGATTGCCCAAACCCGCCGCTTTGAAAACACAAACTCGATACCTGGATAAGACAAGACCTTATCGCCAACCTTACCAACCACGTCCGGACTGCCGTCCACTGTGGTGCCCTTCGTGAGGTCAATGTTGCCAACCTTCCCTCGACCGTGTGCGCGAACAACTTCGCCTTCGGTTGCACCCACACGAATTTGTCTATCAGTGTGGTAATCGCGCGACGTTAGGACGACGCTGTCAAGCACACCACTGCGGGAGTACTGAAAATCGAGTCCTTTCACCTCTGGCATTGCTTGGACATCCCGTTCTGTGGTTTTGCCGAGTATGTACGGGCCGCAGCGGACTCCGGGCACAACTACGTTGTCCGCAGCGTCAAGTACGCCGACAAGGGCAACGACCAACACGATAAAGATCGGGCCATGGGAACCATGAGCAATCGGGAGTCAGTTGGCGTAACATCCCCATTGCGCTCAAATTCCGATCAGTGACTTTTCTCAAGCAGCACGAGCGGCGCCGTCGTTTCTCCCTCCCACTGAGAGGCGAAGTAGCAGTACCCACCTGGAAACTCGTTCAGGGCCGCCTTGGTATCACTCGCCAAGTGCAGCCTTGCTTCATGCTTCCAGAAATCAAAGCATTCACCTTCTGGAATCCATCGAAGGGCCACTCCGACATCGGCAATTACAAACTGAACGGTGCCTGATGCGAGGAACTCCCGGATATCATGGAAGCTGAGCGATTTCTTTCGCGTGGAGGTCGAGAATCCGTCCTCTCGCCACAGTTCGCGGACCGGCATTTGAACCACGACCCTGAGATGCGCGTCCATGATCCCGATGATTGTAGTTCCAAGGAACTCTCGTCAACTGACTTTATATCACGCTCCCAAACCCCTTCACTGAGCACTATCGCTGATCGTGGCAGTTCGGACTCGGTAGTAATCTGTGCGCTGTGAACGAGAGAGGGTTTCAGTGTTTTGTCTGTAAAGGAAGCCTCGCCCCGGATGACAAACACGGCTGCACGGTCCTGATTCACCGCCGCCTCATCAGGTCAGAGCGACAAATCAAATCGCCACAGTTCATCTGGGCGCACGACAGCTGCCTCGTAGGGCTTATCCCGCTTGCCGAATACACGTTCCCAGGAGTGAAGCCGTGAGTGAAGTTCAATGTGCGCTGCCGGATGAACGGCGTAGCATCCCCGTCGCTCAGATGCCATAGTCGCTGCGAAGGCGTCTGATGCCTTTTGATTGGCTCTGACCCGGAGTGCTAGGACTCTCGGTCGTTCGCTTTAGAGTGAACCTTCTCTATACTCACCGTTGATTGGCAGCGCCGGCGGCTGCTTACCTCAGGGGCTAAAGCGCGCGGCATTGTTGAGTCAGGCGGCACGGCTGGAAGCCGTGCTCTTTCAAGACAATTCATCCAGCAGCTCTGAATTCCATGAAAAATTCCGCGATCCTGCTTATCTCCTGTCCGGACCGCAAGGGCGAAGTCGCGACCATTGCCGATTTCATCTATCGCCACAACGGCAACATCCTGCATGCCGACGAGCATGGGGACGAGGAGTCGGGCCTGTTCCTGATGCGGGTCGAATTCGATCCCAAGGATTTCGACATCAATCTTTCGCAGCCTGACCTCGCCGATTTCACGCGGCAGTTTTCCCCGGTCGCCGAAGCCTTTGCGATGAAGTGGCGGCTGGCGCAATCTTCGCACCGGCCGCGGATGGTCATCTTCGTGTCGAGGTACGACCACTGCCTGGTCGATCTGCTCTACCGGCATCAGAGCGGAGAGCTCGCCTGCGACATTCCGCTGATCATTTCGAATCATGACGACAACCAGGCGCTGGCCGAGTTCTACAAGATTCCTTACGCGCTGGTTTCTGTGACCAAGGAAAACAAGGCACAGGCTGAGGCCCAGATCCACTCGCTGCTGGCACAGCACCGGCCAGACTTCCTTGTGCTGGCGCGGTATATGCAGATTCTGTCGGACGATTTCGTGAAGCGGTATCCGCAGCGGATCATCAACATCCACCACTCTTTTCTGCCGGCGTTCATCGGGGCGCGGCCGTACCACCAGGCGTTTGAGCGCGGGGTGAAGCTGATCGGCGCCACCAGCCATTACGTCACCGAGGAGCTCGACGACGGGCCCATCATCGAGCAGGACGTGGTGCGGGTTTCGCATCGCGATACCGTGGACGACCTGATCCGCAAGGGCCGCGATCTGGAAAAGATCGTGCTGTCGCGGGCGGTGCGGGCTCATGTCGAGAGCCGGGTGCTGGTTTTTGGGAATAAGACTGTCGTGTTCTAAGCGGCGATCGCCGCGCAATGGCTCTTCACGAATGCTTCATCCCGATGGACCGCGCTTTCACCAGCGGGCCGAGGGATCTCCCCTTTGCAACGGCCGCGAGTTTGTCCCGCAGATCCGTTTGCGGCGAGATCCTTCGCTCCGCCTGAAATGCGGCTCCGCTCAGGATGACGCATGGCGATGACGCAAGGCTGGAATTGGGGCGTTTTATTCCGTGCGATCCATTGCTTTTGCCGGGGGGTCATGTACCTCTGAGGGCAATTTTCTGCCTCTCTTGGCCGCACCGGAGGTAACTTGCACCACAGGTAACCTATCCGTTTTACTTAGACATTAGTAAGGTTTTAAAGGGAATTGACTCGCTCTGGGGGAGTTCTTGGCCGAGGATCTTCGGTTTGAGCTAGCCATTTTAGCGACTGTGCAGGGCTTTTATCAGAAGCTCATGATAGACGCTTTGGGCGGAGCTGTGCCGGTCCCGACCGGGCTTGATGAACACGCGCTGCAGAATTCCGATCGCGAACTTCCCGACACGCTTTCCCGGATGTACCGCTGGCTGCATCTGCTCGACATGGCGATCACACCCGCGATGCTGCGCCAGGCTCTCACACCCGATACCGATTCCGAGGTTGCCGAGGCGCTGCTGCGTTATTTCGTGCGGCGGCGGGAAGCCACCGACGTCAACCGCGACAAGACCGATCTGATCGCGACGTTCCTCTACCGCCATCCGCGAGTGCAGGGACAATGGGAGCAGAGCGGCTACGGACTCGATGGTGCGCTGCCGCTCTCGCCCTTCGAGATTGCGCTGATTGAAATCCTCGCTGACACCGACGTGCCGTCGCTGCCTGAAGAGCACGTGCAGCTGCTGCGGCGGTTCGATCCCCTGCGGGAAGAGGCGTCGCGCTTCCGCGACTTCAATGCGCTGATCGATTCCGGCATCATCGGGCGCGTGCGGGAGTTGAAGCAGTGGCTGGACTCGTCGTTCTATCATCCCGGCGTGCTGGCGACGGTGGCCGCCTACAACGCAAGTTTCGGCAAGAAGTTTGATGAGCTGTTTACGAAGGCGCTGGGAGAAATCAAGCACTTCGGGCAGGCGCTCGAAGATATGGGCGGGACGATTCTCACGACCGTCGACGGCGTCGAGGTCACGGTGGAACACGTGGCCGCGATCGAGCAGAAGCAGATGCTGGAAGCCGATTACGGCAGCGCGTTCGAAAAATTCAAGCGAGTGTCAAAACTGAAGAAGGAACTGGACCGGCGGCCGCCGATCCGGCGATCGTTGCTGACGCCTGCCGTGAAAGCGTCGAAGGCAGCCGCAGCCGGAGCCGGCGCAGGAGCGGCGCCCAAGGCAGCCAGGGTTGCCGCCAAAGCGCAGCCAGCGGAACCTGTCTTCCAGCCTCCGACGGTGACTCCGCAGCAGATCTCGGCGGAAGAAGGCAAGCTGCGGCGCGTGGAAGAATCGATTCGCGTGTTTGTGCGCGTAGCCGATCCGAAGTACCGCCAGGTCGTGCCCATGCGCTTCTTCAACCTTACGCTGACCAATCCGGAAGCCGATGCTTACAGCGCAGCGTTCCTGGAAGAAAAAAGCTTGCGCGCCGATGTGGCGCGGACGCTGATCCGGCTGGTGTCGATCTCGGCGCGGCTCAGCACAGAAATCGAAGAACTCAAGCGCACCCAGAAGATGTCGTCGATCTGGAAGCTGCATGCCGACGCCCTGGTAGTCTTGCTCGACATGGCCAGCACCTCATCCGAAGAAGCTGGGGGCGTGGCCCGGCAGGCGGAGCAGGCCGGCGCGGGCGTAGCGGCAAAGTCGGTTCACGAATCGGTCCAGCGGCTGCGCAATCGTTCTGACTTCGCAGTGAAGACACTCGCCAACGTCAGCAGCTAGAACTTCTGTCTTTTTCTCCCTCCGGCACGAAGCGATAACCACGAAGGACACTAAGGTTCACGAAGGAAAGCGGCTGGCACTGGCTTGCTTTGCGAGGACAGCCGATGGCTGCTAATCCTACATAAACAATCCTTGCATAAACAATTCCTACATAAAAAAGACGGGCTCGAGGCCCGTCTTTTTCTCACGGCTCGCGACTCAGGACTTGCGGCTAGTTAATATCGAACTGCTCCTGATGCAATGCGGGATCGCTTTTCACGATGATGGTGCGCTTGGTGAGCTCTTCCATCTCGTTCAGCAGCTTCGCATTGCCTGACTTCAGCTCCTTCGCCACCTCGGGATTCACGCGCAGCATGACATCTTCGTGCTCCAGGTGCTTGGCGATCTTGCGCATCTCGACGTAGATCTCGTTGCATATTGTCGTCACCGATTTCACGTAGCCGGTGGACTGGCAGTACGGGCAAGGCGCGCCGATGGTGCGCTCGAGCGACTGCTTGACGCGCTTGCGCGTGATGGCGACGAGGCCGAAATCGTTGAACTGCAGTGTCTTCGAAGGAGCGCGATCGTGCCGCAACTCCTCTTCGAGAGCCTGCATAACGCGCTGGCGGTTGCGGCGCTCATCCATGTCGATGAAGTCGATGATGATGATGCCGCCCAGATCGCGGAGTCGAATCTGGCGGACGATTTCTTTGATCGCATCGACGTTGGTCTTGACGATCGTGTCTTCCAGCCGCGCAGTCTTGCCGACGTATTTGCCAGTATTGATATCGATCGCCACCAGCGCCTCGGTCTGGTTGATGACGATGTATCCGCCACTCTTGAGCCAGACTTTCGACTTGAGCGCCTTGTTCATCTCTTCGGCGAGGCCGAATTGCTCGAACAACGGCGTCTCCTTGGTGTAGAGCTTCACGCGCTTGACCAGCGCCGGCTGGAAGCGATTGAAGAAGCGCAACACGCGCTCGTATTCCTGCTCGGTGTCGACCCAGATCACGTTGAAGTCGCTGGTGACCTGGTCGCGCAGCACGCGCTCGACAACGTTGAGATCGTGATAGATCAGCGCCGGCGGCTTGGAATTCTCCGCGCGGGTGCGAATGTCGTTCCACAACCCTTTCAGGAAGCGGATATCAGCGCGCAGTTCTTCTTCGCTGGCATTCTGCGCAGCGGTGCGGACGATGAATCCGCCATGACCGTTTTCGCGCTCGCTCAGGATGATGCGTTTCAGGCGCTGCCGCTCTTCCTCGGAGGAGATTTTGCGCGACACGCCGGTGTGGTTCACTGTCGGCATGTAAACCAGGAATCGTCCGGGCAACGCGATGTGGCTGGTGATGCGTGCGCCCTTCTTGCCGATGGGTTCCTTGGCGATCTGCACCAGGATTTCCTGGCCTTCTTTCAGCAGGTCGCTGATAAGAGGAACAGGCGCGGATTCACGGCGGCGGAAACGGCGTTGACCGCCGCCACCACCACCTCCTCCGCGGCGTCCGCGATCGCGACTACGGCGTTCCCATGCGGGACGCGGAGCGCGTTGCGTGTAGCCTGCGGTTCCTGCGGGAGCGCGAACTTCGGCGCGGGCATCGACGGTGCCGTTGCCCCGGGCCTCAGCTTCGAGCATGGCCTCGGCTTCCGCTTGTGCCTCTTCGAGTTCCAGTTCTTCTGAATCTTCTTCGGACTCGGCGGCGGCGCCTTCGGTCGCTGCGGGAATTTCCACGGTATCGACCAGGCCGCCTTCCACGAGCGAGGAGACGTGAATCTCGGAAACAGCCTCGCGGGCGTCGCGGTTCAAATGCTCCGGATGGGCCGCCTGCGTTTCCTCTTCGAATTCGTCATAGCCTTCGTCGGAGGAAGATTCGTAATGCACTGCATCGGCTTCCTCTTCGTCGATCATCTCTTCTTCCATGGTGCCAGGAGCGGCAAATGCCGGGGTTCCGGGCTCCTGATGAGCCGGAGCCTCGGCGATCTCAGAAACTGCCTCAAAGCGCCGGGCCGGTTCTTCGTGGGCTTCGGAAGCAACTTCCGGGTGTTCCTCGAATTCGTCAGCTTCTTCGTGCTCTTGAGTTTCTTCGTGCGCCGGCTCAGGCCATACCGCGGCGCGAGTCTCGACCTCGTGCTGATCTTCGTTCTGATCTTCGTGCTGCTCGGGGTGCTGCTCTTCCTCTGTCCGCCGGAACTCCTGCTGCCAGGTGGAAGAAACAGAAGCTTCCGCGGCCTCGTCCTGGGTAGTCTGGACTTCTTCATGCTCTTCGTGGAGTGGCTCAGCCACCATCTGCGAGGAGGCAAAAATCGGTTCGTCTTCAGGAAAGGAAGAAGCAAGGGGCGAAGTGGAAGCTGCGGCCACTTCTACGGCATGGGCAGACTCGGAAGCCGCGGGCTGCGGGATTTCCGCCGCAGGCTGGGCGCGACGCTGATATTTCGAAATCGATTCGCCGGGGAGCAGGATCGGCTCGTATCCCGGAGGCGGTCCGGCGGGCTGACTACGGCTTGCATCGGATGCGTGCGAAAAATCGTTGCTGCGGGAGTAGCGAGGCTCTGACCCGCGGTCGGATCCACGCTCTGCTCCGCGGCTGGAACTGCGGTCGGAGCCGCGATCCCCGCGGTCGCGTCCATCGCGGCGTCCACCCCGACGACGGCGGCGTCCGCGCCAGTTGCCGCGGTCTCCTTGAGCGTCGGAGCCGCTGGAAGTCTCGGCAGCCGCCGCTTGAAAGTCTCCCTGCCCCGGCGCTTCGGCAGGTTGCGTTCCCTCCTCGGCTTCGGGCTCGGCGGCTTCCTCCGCCCCGGCCGAGTGGGGGGCTTCCGCCGTGGAGTCCTCGCGAGACGATTGCGGCCTCAGGTCCTGCACCACGCGGGTGGTTGGAACCGTTCCGGCAGCGTCTTCGTCCTGCTCCTCGAGTTCCATGAAATCGGAAACGTAGAGGAAGGCGTCGCGCTCCAGGCCGATGTCGACGAAAGCCGACTGCATGCCTGGCAGCACGCGGGTGACACGCCCTTTGTAGATGGATCCTGCGAGAGTGTATTCGTTTTCCCGCTCGAGGTAGATCTCGGCGAGCAAATCATCCTCCACCAACCCCACCTTGGTTTCGTGAGGCGTGGAGGAGACAAACAGTTCTTTGTTCATTCCTTACTCCGGTACCGCCCGCTGGGGGCGGACTTCTACCGGCGAACAGTCAGGAAAAGACAAGGGAGGATCGAGCGGCGCGATACTACCCCGGAAGGGGAGCGGAAGGGGCCAACCAGTTCCCCGGAACAGGCCCAATCCGTAGCATAAGCTGAAAAAATCTTCTGCACTTATCGCTTAAGTTTGCCGGGTTTGTGACCGCACTCTCAGACCAATCTGGTCGGGGGGCCGTTCCCTGCCGGCATGCCTTCGAAAGCTTAATCCTGCCCGGCCATTCCTGAATCGGCCGGTGTAAATGCCCTCTTAACGCGAGGGCGCTCGAAATTTTTGGCTGCGCCTTCTCGGGCGCAACAGGTTGCTTCCCTGCCTCTTCCTCGTTCCAAGATTGTCCCTGGCGTATGCCGTAGCTAGTTGACGAATCGGCGCATACGAACATTCATAACCATCCCCAGCGCCAGGAACATGAACAACACGGAAGACCCACCGTAACTCATCAGCGGCAGAGGTATTCCGGTGACCGGCATAAAGCCAACCACCATGCCGACATTGACCAGGATATGGAAGCTAAGCACAGCCACCACACCCATCACCACGAACGTGCCAGCGCGGTCGGGCGCTGTTTGCGCGTTCTGGGTCAAACGCATCAGCACTATGAAGTATAACAGCAGAACTCCGAGAGCGCCTATGAAACCGTGTTCTTCGGCGAACGCTGCGAAAATGAAGTCGGTTTGCGGTACGGGAAGGAAATTCCCGTGTGTTTGCGAGCCTTGGCCGCCCCACAGCCCCCCCGAACCGACCGCAATCTTGGATTGCTCAACTTGATACCCCGAGCCCTGTGGATCGAGTTCCGGGTCAATAAAGCTGGTCAATCTCTGTTTCTGGTACGACTTGAGCACATGAACCCGGGGCACAAAAAATACCGCCCCCACCCCGATGGCCACGGCCAGGCCAACGGTTAAACCCTGCTTCCATTGCATCCCGCCGAGGAAAACGCCCATCACGGCCACCGGGACATAGGTGAGGGCGGTGCCAAGGTCGGGCTGGGCCAGCACCATCAGCATGGGCACGCCGACGATCGCACCGGCCTTGATGAAATCGTTCCACGAAAGCTCCCGCTGTCGCATTTCGGCGAAGTACTTGGCGACCGCAAGGATGAGGATCAGTTTGACCCACTCGGAGGGCTGGAAGTGATTGCCGCCGGGCATCTTGATCCAGCGGCGGGCGCCGAGATACTTCTGGCCGAAGACGAGTACGGCCATCAACGCCCCGACCCCGGCGATGTAAAACCAGTGAATCTGCTCGAGTAGCGCCTGATAGTTCACCAGGCTCATGAGCAGCATCGCCGCTACCCCGCCAACGACCCAATAGATCTGCTTGACGTGAGCTCCGGCAAACTTGGTGTGCTGGGTCGCGCTGTGGATCTCCATGATGCCGAGCCCACAGATCATGAGCACGAAGACCAGCAGGAGCCAGTCAAAATCGCGGAATGAAACGTAACGGGCCATTTAAAAGAAGTTCTCGGTTCTCAGTTCTCTGTTCTCTGTTGTCAGTTAATTCCCGGGGCCGCTGTTGCCAGCGGAGCGGCCGTCTTGCCTACATCGATCAGGAAATGGCCGGCCTGCAGCTTGTCTTTGTCGCCGTCGGAGTCGGGCGCGGTCCAGACTGCGCCGATCTCGACCTTCTTTTCGGCTCCGGTGGCCATCTTCTGGGGGTTCCGCTGCCTCTTGTCGACAAATGCCTTGATCACCTGCGCCACCACACGCGCCGTCTTATCCCCGTGCTCGCCCTCTTCGTACAGGCCGCAGACCACGATCTCGGGATTTCGCCGGGGTTCCACGCCTACGAACCAACCGTTGTCTTTATGAAGCAATTTTTCGCTCGCGCTCATCTTCGCTTTGAGCATGTTGCTGATCGTCTGGGCGCTGCCGGTCTTGCCCGCCAGATCAACGCCCTTAATTTGGGAGAGTGCCGCCGTTCCCACCGGGCTGACCACCTGCGCCATCGCATCGGTGACAATCTCCCAGTTCTTGGGATCGATCGGAACCGTGATCTCATCGGGTACGCTGGAGGCTTGCAGTACTCCGGGCGGCAAGTCCGTAGGGTTCGTGACGTGGGGCCGGACCATGTGGCCCCCGGTCGCTATCGCGCCAAACGCTCGAGCCAGCTGAATCGGGGTGGTCGCAATCGCGCCCTGACCGATACCGACCGAGATGGTTTCGCCGGCAAACCACTTTTGCTTGAAGTTCCTGATCTTCCACTCTTCCGATGGCATGACACCGCTGACTTCCTGAGGAAGATCGATGCCGGTTTTCTGACCGAGGCCCAGCATGGTCGCGTACTTCGCGATGCGTTCAATCCCCAACTTCTCCGCCAGGGTGTAGAAGAAGACGTCGCACGACTGGTAGACGCCTTTGTAGATGTCCACCACGCCATGCACCTGATGACGCGCGGTGATCCAGCACTTGAAGTAGCGTCCGTAGAACTCGGCGCCGCCATTGCAGACCACGTGCATGTCTTGCGCGATGCCTTCCTGCAAGCCTGCGGTCGCCATGATGATCTTGAAGGTTGAGCCGGGCGCGAGCTGCGCCTGAATGGCTTTGTTCAGCAGCGGCTTGTCGGGATCGTTGACCAGTTGCGTCCACTCTTTCGGTGAGACTCGCACCGCAAAGTCGTTGGGATCGAAGGTTGGACGGCTGACCATGGCGAGAATTTCGCCAGTATGCGGATCCATCGCGACGATGGCGCCGTTCTTGCCTTCGAGGGCTTCCTCGGCGGCGATCTGCAGGTCGACGTCGATCGTGAGCTTGAGCTGCTTGCCGGGAACGGCGGCGGTTTCGCCGAGGCGTCCGACTTCGCGACCGTGGCTATCAACCAATGCCTGCCGTGACCCGTTCTGCCCCATGAGCACCGCGTTGTATTGCCGCTCGACACCGGAGATGCCGACTACATCGCCGGGATTGTAGAGCTCGAATTGCGGCTGGTTCAGCATGTCTTCGCTGACTTCGCCGACGTACCCGATCAGGTGCGCCATGAATCCGTTGCGCGGATACAGCCTGCGGTGGGCCATGATCGTGTCGAGTTCGGGCAGCTCGTTGCGGTGCGCCTCGATGAATTGCAGTTCGTCGGGCGTGATGTCTTCTTTCAGAAAAATCGGCTGATACTGCGGCATCGAGGCAAAGTGCCGGATGCGCGCGCGTACTTCGTCGGCCTTCAGGTGCAGGCCCTGCGCAATGAGGTCGGCGTCGGCGGTGAGGTCGCGCGAGGAATCGCGCAAGAGCAGAGCGGTGAATGACGGATAGTTGTCAACGATGGTCCGGCCTTCGCGGTCGAGAATCTTGCCGCGCGGAGCGAGCACCGGCACGTTGCGGATGCGGTTCTTTTCGGCAGCCAGCGAGTAGTAACTGCTCTCCATCACCTGGAGGCGCCAGAGCCCGTAAGCGAGCACGAGGAACATCCCCAGGATGAAGTATTGCGCCGCGGTGAGGCGCGCTTCCGAAACTTTTTCGTCGCGGCCGAACATAAGTCAGTACCCAGTACTCAGTACCCAGTTCCCAGTGGCATGGAATGGAGCGGCGTCACTGCGGCGATAACGACTGGCTCTGATTGGGCTTGCCTCCATTGTAATGCGCATGGGAAGTAGCAGGAAAAGAGTGCGATGACGAAGGTCACGGCCCCTACGTTTCGCGAAAAGGTTTGAGGCTCCCCAGGGCTGCATTGAACTGGGTAGTGGGTATTGAGCACTGGATACTGCCTTCATGTTCTCTGCTTGAATTTGTCCAGGAAGAAGAACAGGGCGACGGCGACGAAGGCGTTGGCCAAGCCTGCCAGGATGCCGTTCAGCCAACTCCAGGGCTGGGTCATGTTCACAAGGGCGCGGGCTACAGTGAAATAGACGGCGGAGTGCACCAGGTAGAAGCCCAGGGTAACCAGGAAGCGGGCGCCGGCGTTTTCAACGTCGAGTTTCACGCCCAATGACGAGGCTCCGTATCCGACGACGGTTTTCGCGATTCCGTAGATCCCGATCAGGTTGTGGCCGAGCATATCCTGCGCCAGGCCGATAACCGCTCCGGTAAACAGCCCGGAGATCGGATTGCGCCGGGAGATGGCAAAAAAGATCGTTACCAGCAGCGGAAGATCGAAATAAACGGCAAAGCGGGGGAAGCGCAGCGGGATAAATGCCTGCAGGAACAAGGCTAGCAGCGGTACCCCGATCGTCACCGGGATACTGAACCGGTAGACCTCAACCTGCTCCCCTGATGTGTAGGTAATGGGCACGCTATTGTGGCCCGTTTGCGTCGGACGGCGGCGGCACAGGCTGCTGATCCGAGGGCTGGGACTTCACGGTGGAAACGGGTTTCGCGGGCGCACCGGCGGGCTGTATCGCCGGCCCGGCCGGCTTTGGCGCTGTCACCGGCTTGGTTGCCGCCGATGTCTTTGGCTCGCCGGGCGCCGAGTTCGCGGGCTTGGCTGCGGGAGAGCCGTTGGACACCGGGGTGATCGATGGCGTCTTGGCATTGACACTCTGCAGCGTTGGGACCACAGGAGCATTCGCTTTCACGGCCGGCGCTGTCGCCGGTGATCCTGGCTTCGGAGTTGCGGTGCCGGCGGGCTTGGCAGCTCCAGCGGGAGCGGCGGTGGCGTCAGCCGGCGGCTTGTCCGGTACCGAGGGCAGGCGCTGAGCCAGGATATCGGCGGCTCGGACACGCTGCGAATCGTCGGCGATCGCCTGCCGATCCTGCTTCTCGACCAGCACCAGGACTTCTTCCAGCTTGCTCAGGTCGGTGGAGGGCTTCACCTTGATATTCAGGAACAGGTCCTTGCCATTGCCGACTTTCGAAACAGTGCCGACGTGGAGACCCTTGGGAAAGATCTGGTCGCCGCCGCTGGTGAGCACGGTCTCGCCGACGGGCACCTGCTCGTCGCTCATCACGCGCTCAAGCACGACTTCGCCGTTCGAGGTGCCGCGCAGGACGCCCTGCAGGCGCGTCTTTTCGAGGATCACGCCCACGCCGCTGGTCTGGTCGTTGATGAGCAGCACCTGGGCCAGATGCGAGTAGACGAGCATCACCTTGCCGACGATGCCATCGGCGGTGATGACGGCCATATCGCGCTTGATGCCGTCATCTTCCCCCTTGTCGATGTACACCATGCGGGAAAGATCGCTGCCGCTGGAACCGATGACCTGGGCGGCCACGGTCTTCGAAACGAACTGCTCTTTGAACGCCAGCAGATTCTGTAGCCGGTGGGCCTGGGCCGCGTCTTCACTCAAGCGGACCTGCTCGAGGCGCATCTGCTCGATCTGTTCTTTCAGCTGGCGATTTTCGGCGCGAACGCCGCGCAGATAAAAATAGTTGTGCCAGAGATCGTGGGCGCCCGACTGAAACCATACGACGCTGCGCTCGAGCGGTGTGATCACATCGATGGCCCAGATGCGGATCAGGCGGGTGTTCTCGGTGTCGGTTCCGGATTTTTTGACCTGCACCGCGAGCCCAAGCACCTGCAGAAACAGCACTCCCACCAGGATGATCAGGTTGCGGTAACGGCCGAGGACGGATTCCATAGGAGCCCTGAGCTATGAGCGTTGAGCCGTGAGCCAAACTGCAAGGGAACCAGAACTCGCTTGCTCACAGCTCATCGCTCCTGGCTCACTGCTTTATTCGATCGAAATTTTTCTCAACAGCTTGAAGTCGCTGAGCATCTTGCCCGTGCCGAGAACCACGCTGCAGAGCGGATCGTCGGCGATCGAGACCGGCAGGCCGGTTTCTTCGCGGATGCGCTTGTCGAGATTCTTGAGCAGCGCGCCGCCGCCGGTAAGTACGATGCCGCGGTCGCTGATGTCGGCGGAAAGCTCCGGCGGCGTACGTTCGAGCGCGACGCGAATCGCATTCATGATCGTCGATACGCACTCGCTCAAAGCTTCGCGGATTTCGCCATCGTCCACGGTGATGGTCTTGGGCACGCCTTCGATGAGGTTGCGGCCTTTGATCTCCATCGTCATGGGCTTGTCGAGCTGATGGGCGGAGCCGATTTCCATCTTGATCTGCTCGGCCGTGCGCTCGCCGATCAGCAGGTTATATTTCCGCTTCAGGTAATTCATGATGGCTTCATCCATCTGGTTGCCGGCCATACGCACGGAACGCGAGTAGACGATGCCGCTCAAAGAAATGACTGCGATGTCAGTCGTGCCGCCGCCGATATCGACGACCATGTTGCCGCTGGGCTCGGTGATGGGCAGGCCGGCGCCGATCGCCGCCACCATCGCCTGCTCGACGAGGTGCACTTCACTGGCCTTCGCGCGATAAGCGGAGTCCATGACCGCGCGCTTTTCCACCTGCGTAATTTCCGAAGGGACGCCGATCACGATGCGCGGATGCACCAGCATCTTGCGGTTGTGCGCCTTCTGAATGAAATAATTCAACATCTTCTCGGTGACCTTGAAGTCGGCGATGACGCCATCTTTCATCGGCTTGATGGCGACGATGTTGCCCGGGGTACGCCCCAGCATCTCTTTCGCTTCCTTGCCTACGGCCTCGACTTCGCCCGTGTTCTTGTTGATGGCGACGATGGAAGGCTCGTTGACCACGATGCCCTTGCCGCGCGCGTACACGAGCGTATTGGCGGTGCCGAGATCGATGGCCAGATCGCTGGAAAAAATGCTGAACAGCGAACGCAGGTTATGGTTGCGCGTAGAGTTGGCATGAAATCCGTTATTTGACATGACGAGTGTTTCCCACGTCTTTCCCGACGTGCTCTGCCGGGTTTGCCCGGCGACTGAATTTTCCGTGGGTTGCTGGCTTCCCTATTTTACGGGATCGACGGCAACCGTGCTTGCTCTCCAAGTTTCAAGGCTGCAAGGTTTCAAGGTTTCGCGCGCCATCTTCAATCGGTCGACTTCTCTCAGGACGATGGAACTTTGCAATCTTGAAACTTTGAAACCTGCTTCTCACTGAATAATGATCTTCTTCTGCTGCGTATTCACTCCGCCCTGCGCGGTCTGCGCGGTCACCGTGATCACCGCTTCGCCCGCCGGTAATGGCGGTGTGAAGTAATGGAACGAACCATCGGTGGCAATCATCGGCACCTCGCTGCCATTCACCATCACGCGCGCGCCGGTCTGCGTCTTGCCTGTCACTTCAATCACGTGCCCATGCTGGACGAAGGGGTCAAGATCGAGTTCGATTGCTTCGCTGGTTTTGCCGCGGGCAATAATCGTGAAGCGGTTCTTCTCGCTCTCCACCGATTCCTTTCCACTTGAGTCATACGACTGCACCGCCCAGTAATAGGCGCCCTCGCCTAAACCGGAAACCGTGACAGCGGCTGTATTGATTTTCTTGTCGACCAGTGTAGAGGAGAAATACGGGTTGCGCGAGATGCGAAGGCGGTAACCAACTGCATTCGCCATCGCGGTCCAGGTGAATTCAACATCCTTAGTGGCTTCGCCGGAAAAAAGCGGCGCCATGTTGGCGGGAGCGATCGGCGTGGGGGGACCGATCTCTTTCGCTTTCTCGAGGTGATCCTGCTGGCCGTGGAAGGTGACTTTTTCCCAGTTGGCCAGTTGCACGGTTTCACCGTTGCGCGTGACCTCGCCGGTACCTTTTTTCATCAAGATCTCGTGCTGGTCTGACTTGGGATCGTTGTGCACCTGCGCCGCGGACTCGGGAGCGAGCGATGCCGTAGCTCCCGCGACAATGACCTGCGATTTCGATCCCTGGCTGTAGGTCGCCGTGGAAAGGTCCACCGTACCGGTGCTGACCGCGACTGCAACATTGGTCTGCTGCTGGTCGTTGGCCGAGTTCTCTTCAATCACGATCAGAGAATCCTGCTTCACGGTGTAGCTGGTACCGTCGTTGAAGACGACCTTCGCCATACCTTCCGAACCGGTCTGCACCACGTCGCCCTTATCGAGCGGAATGTTGTAGTCGGCGGGCATCCAGCTATTGCTGTTGCCCTTCTTTACCCGCACGGTGCCGTCGAGCGCGGTGAAGTGCGCTTGCTGCGCGGTCGAGATTCCCGAACTGCTGGTCGGGGCCATGCCCGCGACTCGCTCCAGCAACTTCACGCCGACGTCATCGACCTTCTTGATGCTGCTCTGGGTAAATTGAGGGAACGCCACCCGCATGGCAATAAAGAAGATGGCGGCACCTGCAAGAATGAGCAGAGCCACACTGCGGTAGGTGACCGTCGTCCACGCTACGTGGATCCCCGGTTTGCGGTTTGCGGATGACACTGGGCCTGAGAAATCCTCGTGAAACTTGGTGAATTTCCGTTAAAAGAAAACGGTAGCACAAGCAAAATTGAGGGATGAATAAGTAATCAAGTTGGCAGGTTACCGAAGTGATCAGACTAAAAGGTCGCGTTTATACGAATCTTTACCGCCACCGCAGACGCCTCATCCTACAATCAGCGTATGAAACGAACCCTCCTGGCGGCGCTGCTGTTTTCGGGCTCCCTGGCGCTGGCGCAAGAGGCCGTTGATCCCGCCGGGGAACCGCACTATCGCTTGCTGCTCGAGAACGAGCAGGTACAGGTTTTCGCCCTTACGCTCCACTCTGGCGAATCCGCCGTTGTGCATTTGCAGCGGAGTTTTATGACTGTTGCCTTGCAGGACGGCGAGATCATCCTTTGGGACGAAGGAAAATCACCGATTCAGCATTTTCAGGTGCATAACGGCGAAACGAGTTTTCGATGCTGGAGTCCCGTTTGCGCTACGTCACAGCAATTATCCGCCGGCTTGTCCGGCGGTTACAGGAATGATCGTCAGAAAGACTATCGCAACATCACTGTCGAATTTCTGGATCCCCAGATTGGCTGGTCCATGCCGGAAGGCGGTCTGCTCGGCCCTCCCGGTTCGATGTTCGTTGGAGGCGCGATCATTGCCGACGTCCTGCTCCAACCTGGAGAAACCTTCCCCACCCCTGAGAAAACAGGCGCGGAGCTTTTGATTCCGGTGTCGGACGTTGACCTGAAAGCCGCGCATGGAACTCGTATGCGCAAGTCTCCCGGAGAAGTTGCATGGCTGCCAGTAAGCCTTGCCGACGCCTTGTCCAACGCGGGCCGCGACCCGGCGCGTTTCATCGTGGTCGAGTTTCATCCCGACACTCCACTCGCCCCTGTCTCCCAGTAAAGTATTTCGCACTGCCAGGTCGCGATACATAACAGTCCACTCGTGTAAACCGTAACTGGCCTTGACATCGGCTCTCGCCCTCCAACAGAATCGTAGAGGACCCACCTGAATCTGTAGCCTGAGCTATTCTCGGCATTTTTCTTACGCGAGGACTCGTATCATGTTCGGTCTCCAACGACTGTTTTGCGGCATTGTTCTGCCAGTTCTTATGACCACACTCGTATCCGCCAAGAGCGTTACCGTTTCCCAACCAACCCTGTGGGCGTCCAAGCCAGACATTGCGTCGTTCGAAAAGATCGAAAGCGACCGGCTGGCCGTGGCGCAGGCTGCCATCGACAAGCTGGTGGCCGTTAAGGGCCCGCGCACCATCGAAAACACTCTGGTTCCGTTCGACGAAGCGACCCGCCAGGTGAACTCCGCCGCATATTTCGCGATGCTGATGGAGCAGGTGCATCCCGACGCGGCCTTCCGCGATCACGCCACCAGGATGCTGACCAAGGCGGCGGCCGTTCAGACTGCGATCAACCTGAACCACGAAGTTTACAGCGCCCTGGCATCACTCGATCTTTCGCAGGCCGACAGCACGACCCGGTATTACGTGAAGCGCCAGTTGCTCGAGTTCCGGCTCGCCGGAGTGGATAAAGACGACGCGACTCGCGCGCGCCTGAAGAAGTTGAATGACCAGGCAGTGGAAGAAGTTTCGATGCTCGACCGGAACATCGCCGACGGAAAGCAGAATGTCGAGGCCGATCCTGGTGAACTCGACGGCCTGCCCCAGGATTTCATTGACCGCCACAAGCCCGGAGCCAACGGCAAGGTCACGCTGACGACGGATTATCCTGACGCTTTTCCGGTGCTGACCTTCGCGAAGAGCGATGCGCTGCGGCGGCGTATGTCGCTGGCGTTCAATACGCGCGCGTATCCGAAGAACAAGGAAGTGCTGACCAGCCTGATGAAGACGCGATATGAGATCGCGACGCTGCTTGGGTATCCCTCGTGGGCGGACTACAACGCCGCCGACAAGATGATCGAAAAGGGACAGAACGTCGCCAAGTTCATTCAGGACATCAGCGACGCGGCGAAGCCTCTGGCCCAGCGCGAGTTTGAAATGCTGCTGGCCGAGAAGCAGAAGACGCAGCCCGAAGCGAAAGAACTGTGGGATTACGAGAACCGCTACTACTCCGAAGCCGTGCGGCGCAGCAAATACGAATTCGACTCGCAATCGGTGCGCCCGTACTTCCCTTTTGCGCAAGTAAAGCAGGGCATCCTCGACACGGCGGCCGATCTTTTCCATGTCAGCTTCCAGCAGGAAGCGAACGTTCCGTCGTGGGATCCGGCGGTCGAGACGTGGATCGTGGTGGATCACGATAAGCCGATCGGGCGCTTCTACCTCGACATGCATCCGCGGCCGGGCAAGTACAGCCATGCCGAAATGGCGCCGATACTCGACGGCGTCAAGGGCAAGCAACTGCCGGAGGCGATTTTGGTGTGCAACTTCCCTGCTCCGTCGGCGAGCGATCCCGGGCTGATGACGTACGACGACGTGGAAACGTTCTTCCACGAATTCGGTCACCTGATGCATCACATTCTCGGCGGGCAGCAGCCTTGGGCAGGCATTACCGGCATCAGCATGGAGTCGGACTTCGTGGAAGCTCCGTCGCAGATGCTGGAAGAATGGCTGCGCAGCCCGCAGGTGCTGGCGAAGTTCGCCAAGCACTACAAGACAGGCGAGCCGATTCCCGCCGAAATGGTGGAACGGATGAATCGCGCGGCGGCCTTCGGCCGCGGCAACTGGGTGACGCGGCAACTCTCGTTCACGGCGGTCTCTTACGACATCTACAAGGACAAGCCGGAAAACGTCGATCTCGACAAGGTGATGTTCGACGATTCGCGGAACTATACGCCCTTCGTCCCGCTGCCGGGGACGCATGCCTGGGCTTCATTCGGACACCTCGGCGGCTACTCCAGCGCGTATTACACCTACTTGTGGGACAAGGTGATCGCCGAAGACTTCTTCGTGCAGTTCGACCGCACGAACCTGCTGGCCGGGGATGCGCCCTTGCGCTATCGCAAGCTGGTGCTCGAACCGGGTGGTTCGATGTCGGCGAATGATCTGGTGAAGAACTTCCTCGGCCGTCCGCACAACATGGTCGCGCTGCAGAAGTGGATGGCGGAAGAGTTCGACGGCTCACAGGGCGGAAACACGGCCGGCCAGTAGGGGGATTTGCTTCCAGTCAAAGCTGTGTCATGCCGCGTGTTCTCCGGCGGGCTGAGGGATCTCCTGGGCAAGAAACATTCAGCGTAGACCCGTGGGTTTGTGGCACGGGAGATCCTTCGCTCCGCCTGTCATGCGGCTGCGCTCAGGATGACGCACTGGCGGGGATTTGCTTCCAGTCAAGCTGCGTCATCCCGAAGTGCCCGCGTTTTCTCCAGCGGGCCGAGGGATCTCCGGGCAAGAAACATTCAGGGTTGACCCGTGGTTTTGTGCCGCGGGAGATCCTTCGCTCCGCCGGAACTGGCGGCTGCGCTTAGGATGACGCACTTGCGTTGGGAGCCTGCTGCCTTGCCGCTCCGTTCTGCCGGGTTGTAGCATCAAACGAGAGCATTCATCGAGGAGACATATATGGCAACCGATACGATGGCCACGCCGGCTGGCCTGAGCGATACGCAGACGCGGGTCTACAAAAACTTCATTGACGGCGAATGGGTGGAGTCTTCGAGCGGGGAGACATTTGAAAATCGAAATCCAGCCGACACGCGTGACCTGGTCGGCATCTTCCAGAAATCAAACAAGGACGACGTAAACGCCGCCGTGGAAGCGGCAAAGCGTGCCTTCGCCAAGTGGCGGCTGGTACCGGCGCCGCGGCGGGCGGAGATCGTCTTCCGCGCGGCGGAAATTCTGATCGAGCGCAAGGAAGACTACTCGCGGGAGATGACCCGCGAGATGGGCAAGGTGCTCGCCGAGACGCGAGGCGATGTGCAGGAGGCAATCGACGCCGCCTATTACAACGCCGGCGAAGGACGGCGCCTGTTCGGGCCGACGGTTCCGTCGGAGATGCCGAATAAATTTGCCATGGCGGTGCGGCAGCCGATCGGCGTGTGCGGCATGATCACACCGTGGAACTTCCCGATGGCGATTTCTTCGTGGAAGCTTCTGCCCGCGATCGTCTGCGGCAATGCCTGCGTGATCAAGCCGGCACAGGATACGCCGCTTTCCACCTTCAACCTGGTGCGCGCGCTGAGCGATGCCGGATTGCCGAAGGGCGTGATCAATGTTGTCTCGGGCTACGGACCGGAAGTCGGAACTCCGCTGGCGGAACACGCCGATGTGCGCGCAGTATCGCTGACCGGATCCTCGGCCGTAGGACGCATTATCGGCGGCATTGCCGCGAAGACCTTCAAACACTGCTCGCTCGAGTTAGGCGGAAAGAATCCGATGATCGTGCTCGACGACGCCAATCTCGATCTGGCGATCGAAGGCGGGCTCTGGGGCGCGTTCGGCACCACCGGACAGCGCTGCACGGCGACCAGCCGCATGATCGTGCAAAAGGGCGTGTACCGCGAATTTGTCGACCGCCTCGTCGATCGCGCGAAGAAAATCAAGGTCGGAAATGGACTGGATGAGTCGGTACAGATGGGCCCGGCGATCAACGAGAAACAGTTGCAGACCGATCTCAGCTACGTCGCCATCGGGCAGGACGAAGGAGCCAAGCTGGTATGCGGCGGCCATCGCCTCGACCAGGGTGACTACGCGCATGGATGGTTCATGGAACCCACGGTATTCACCGACGTGAATCCAAAGATGCGCATCGCGCAGGAGGAAATTTTCGGCCCAGTGGTTTCGATCATTCCCTGCGATGGGCTCGAGGATGCAATCGAGATCGCCAATGGGATCGAATACGGATTGTCCTCGGCGCTCTACACCAAGGACGTGAACAAAGCGTTCTCGGCGATTCGCGATCTCTACGCCGGGATCACCTACATCAACGCTCCCACGATTGGGGCCGAGGTGCATCTGCCATTTGGCGGGACGAAGGCCACCGGCAACGGGCATCGCGAGGGCGGAATCGGCGCGATCGATTTCTACACCGAGTGGAAATCGGTGTACGTCGATTTCTCTGACAAGTTGCAGAAGGCGCAGATCGACCGGGAATAGTCTCGACCTTCGGCACGCTAAGAATGATCGAGGAAATGTCAGGGCTGCGCGATCAAGCCGATTGTGCAGCCCGTAATTTTTTGGGCGCGGGGTGCTATAACCGCTTAGTTTTTTCCCAGCCGTTTTTACGAACGGCCGGCCTTCCAGCAAGAAAACCACCTTAAATTCAATGGTTTCCGATAGTACGTTGGTAATCTTTCCCGTTTATAGCCCCGGGCATACCGTATAGGTGGGGTTAGTCCGTTAGCTATTTTCTGGGGTAATCATGCGATTTTGTTTCCGCAATCAAGCGGAGGCAGGTGTCAGGCGCCAGATCCGTGCCATCGCACTTGTCCTCACTTTGCTTCTGGCCGCCACGGGCGCACAACTCTGTTTCGCACAGAGCAAGGGGCCTGCGCGGAAACTCGTCACGCGCGTCGAACCCGCCTATCCGCTCATCCTCAGAGTGAAACATATTGAAGGACAGGTGCGGCTGCGCGCAGTGGTTCTGCCCAGCGGAGGCGTGGCGTCAATCGAAGTGCGCGGCGGAAACCCGATCCTGGTCGAGAATTCACTCGCTGCCGTCAAGAACTGGAAGTACGCGCCGGGTCCCGCGCAGACGGACGAAGAGATCGTGCTCGAATTCAGCGCCCGCTAGTCCGGTTGCTCACACGCTTTCCCGCGTAGTCCCATCCGCATTGGTCTTGTACAATCCTTGAGGAAAGCGAGATTTGCGGATGTCCACTGTCCAAGCCCACGAAATCGCCGCCGCTTCCCGGCTCGAAAATGTCCGCTATGCGATCCGCGACCTGGCCTGCGTTGCCGATGAAGTGATCCAGCAGGGACACAAAGTCCTTCCGCTGAACGTCGGCGACCCGCTGAATTTTGATTTCCAGACCCCGGCACACATCATCGATGCCGTGCACAAGGCCATGCGCGACGGGAAAAACGGTTACGCGCCGTCGCCGGGCGTACCGGAAGCCCTGCAGGCTATTCGCGCCGAAGCGGCGCGCAAGGGCATCACGACGGTGCGCGACGTGTTCGTCACCTCGGGCGTCAGCGAGACCGTGGATCTTTGCCTGTCGGCACTGGTCAATCCGGGTGAGGACGTGCTTACGCCGAGTCCCGACTACCCGCTCTATTCGGCGGTGCTGTGCAAGCTGGGGATACGGCTGAACGCCTACGATCTGAACGAGGACGACGGATGGCAGCCGGAACTGGCCGACATCGAGCGCAAACTCACGCCGCGCACGCGCGGCATCGTGCTGATCAATCCGAATAATCCTACGGGATCGCTTTGCACCAGGAAGATGCTTGAGGACGTGGCAGAGCTGGCGCGGCGGCACAACCTGATCGTCTTCTCTGACGAGATCTACGACAAGCTTATTCTGGAAGACACGGCGCACATCGCTTTTGCGGCGGTGGCGCCGGATGTTCCCTGCGTCACCTTCGGCGGCATGTCGAAGAATTACCTGGTGCCGGGATGGCGCATCGGATGGGGCATCGTCTCTGGCGATGCGGCTGCGGTGAAGGCTTATGGCGAGGGCGTGCACCGCCTGCTGCGAGCGCGCCTGTGCGCCAATCATCCTGAGCAGTACTCGATTCGGCCCGCGCTCGAAGGCCCGCAGGATCATCTTGTGGAAGTCAGGCAAAAGCTGCGCTCGCGCCGCGATCTCACCCAGAAATGGTGCGAGGCCACGCCGCGCGTGAGTTGCGTTGCGCCGCGGGGGGCGTTTTATGCGTATCCGCGAATCGAGATTCCCGAGAGCGATGAGATTTTCGTGAAGGAATTGATCCGGCAGAAGCACGTGATGGTCGTCCACGGCTCAGGATTCGGACAGAAGCCAGGGACGCAGCACTTCCGCATCGTGTTTCTTCCCGACGAGCAGACGCTGACGAAGGCATACGCCGGGATTGCGGAATTCCTGAAAGAACGCTACGGCGCCGCGTCGTAGCGACCAACTCGGCTACGTCTCTGCTGGGATTGGCAACTTTGCTTGTGGCTGGGCCGAGACGTTGCGAGCAATGTCTGTACTTGTGGCGCTTAGAAGCGCCAGACCACTCCGCCGGCTACGAAATAATTGTGCTGACGGCTCTTGCCGGTATCGGCCAACGGGAAGTCCGGCTCCCCTGACCAGAAATCGCGCACTTCTCCCCGGATCAGGAAATGTCCCGCCAGCTTCACATCGAGGCCGAGGCCCCCTTGAATGACGGCGTTCGTGGTGCTCTTGCCAGGATTGGTGCCGCCGTACACAAGATTGCTGCCTTCGCTGAAGTGCCCAAAGCCGGCGCCAAAGCTGACCCAGGGTGATACCGCCGTCGTGGGAAAGAGATTCAGGCGAGCCGCCGGAGTAATGAAGAAAGCCTTGTAGTCGCTGGGAACGACCGCCGATCCGTAAACACCGCCATTCAGGTCCTGGTCGGGGTTGTAGGCGCCGACGACTTCTCCCGATATGGAGTACAGCGGGGTGATCAGGAAGCGGCGGGCGTAGTTGCCTTCCATGGTGATTCCCTTGCCAAAGTGGATGACGGGATCAAAGAAGGTCGCACCCTTGATGCCCTGATCGCTGACGAAGGTTCGACCCAGCATGCCGCCAATCTCATTCTTTTCCTGGGCGAGCGCGGACGTTGCACTTGCGGCCACCAGGGATACCACCAAAACCCAGTACCATCTCGCAGACATTTCTGTCCTCCTTGCGAGGTGCGTCATCAAAATTACGGCGGTACGAAGTAGCCTAGCACGACGCGCAACCTTTGCGTTCCACAACTGTTGCACAGAGGAGTGTCTTGTGAACTTCAGGGTTAGCCGGGGCGGCGGGATAGACCCGTGGCGCCGGCGTCTCGCCCCCGCCTTCCGAAGCAGCCCAGCCTTCGCCGGATGATAAGATTAAGAAGACCTCGTTCCGTAAAGGATTCCTCTAATCAGCCGTTCCCTGGAAAAAACAGAAAAGAGGGCACACGTCCCCGATGCGCCCAAGGTGGGCTTCGTCAGCCTGGGCTGCCCGAAAAACCTGGTTGACAGCGAAGTGATGATGGGCCTGCTGGCGCGATCAGGAGCGGAATTGACCCGCCGGGCCGAAGACGCCGACGTGATCGTGGTAAACACCTGCTCGTTCATCGAGAGCGCACAGCAGGAGTCCGTGAACACCATCCTGGAGATGGCCGCGCACAAGAACGGGGGGCGGGCCAAAAAACTGGTCGTAGCCGGGTGCCTCGTCGAGCGCTTCCGTGACCAGATCCGTAAAGACATCCCTGAAGTCGACGCGGTTGTGGGAACTGGCGAGCTGGAAAATATCCTGGCGGCAGCCGGAATTACGCCGTCCGTGCCGGAGCCGCGGAGCAATTCCCCGTTTGTCGTGCTGCCGTCGCGCCCGGAGGGCGATGCCCGCCTGGCCCAGGGACGGTTCTCGCGGGAGTCGTGGCTTGGGGCGGTCGGCGACTTGCCGAATTATCTCTACGACGACGCCACTCCACGCATCCTCGCGACGCCGCAGCATCGTGCGTACATCAAGATCGCGGAAGGCTGCGATCATCCGTGCACGTTCTGCATCATTCCCCAATTGCGAGGGCAATTCCGCTCGCGGCGTTTCGAGTCGGTCATCGCTGAGGCCGAGCGGCTGGCGCAGTCCGGAGTTCGCGAGATCACGCTGATTGGCCAGGACACGACTTGCTACGGCGAAGATTTCGGGCTGAAAGACGGTCTGGCCCTGCTGCTGGAAAAGCTGGCGGTCGTGGACGGATTGCGCTGGATCCGTTTTCTCTACGCCTATCCCAACAAGATCACCGGCAAGCTGCTTGAAACCATCGCCGGGCACGAGAATATCTGCTCCTACATGGATGTGCCGTTGCAGCATGCCTCAGCCTCCGTTTTGAAGCGGATGAAACGCGGAGGCGGGGCTGACGTATTCCTGCACTCGATCGCGAAGATGCGGCGGACCGTGCCTGATCTCACCCTGCGCTCTTCGTTCATCGTCGGCTTCCCCGGGGAAACGGAAAAGGAATTCGAGGAACTCTGCGACTTCGTGCGCGAGGCGCAGTTTGACTGGATGGGAGCGTTCGCCTACTCCGACCAGGAAGGTGCAAATGCCTTCGCGCTGGAGAAGAAACTCTCGCCGCGCGAGATCGAGAGCCGGCGGAAGCACCTCATGGGCATCCAGAAGAAGATCAGCAAGAAAAACAAGAAAAAGCTGATCGGTCGTGAGTTCGATCTGCTGCTCGAGGGCGAATCCGAGGAAACCGAACTGCTGCTGGAAGGGCGAACCGCCATGCATGCCCCCGAGATCGACGGCAAAGTATTCGTCAACGATTTCCCCGAAGAGGACCGGCCACAGGTCGGCGCTTTCTATCGCTGTGAAATCACGGAAACGCACGACTATGACCTGGTCGCACGGGTCACAGGCAACGCCAACTAGACCCCGGAATACAATCTAGGAATGCCCCGCAAGCGCAAGGCCCTGATGAAGTGCCCCATCTGTAAGAAAGCGGTGAAAAGCACCGGCCCCGACCTGCCTTTCTGTTCTGAGCGCTGCCGAATCATTGACCTTGGCAAATGGGCCAGCGGCGGCTACGTGATTTCGTCCCCGGTAACGGATGCCGAGGAAGGGGTCCCGGAGGCTCCGCCGGACGATTGGAAGAAGGGATAGCGTGGTAGCCGAACTCATTGCGACCTTCTTTGGCATCGGGCGGCTGCGCCCGGGGCCGGGAACCTGGGGATCCGTCGCGACGGTGCTCCTCTGGGCGGCACTGGCGCACTGGCTGCCCCCTTCCCTGCGGACTCCGACCGCCATCGCACTGGCCATTCTTGTGACTGCCATCGGCATCCCGGCGGCCACCCGCGTTTCTCGATCGCTGGCCGCGAAAGATCCCCAAATCGTCGTGATCGACGAGGTGGCCGGGCAGCTGATCGCACTCATCGCCGTTCCGCTGGCGTGGAAAACTTTTCTGGCGGGTTTTATACTCTTCCGGGCTTTCGACATCACAAAGCCTCCTCCGGTGCGGCAATTGGAGAGGCTTTCCGAGGGCACAGGAATTGTGATGGACGATGTGGCGGCTGGGTTCTACGCCCTCTTACTGATGCAACTTCTGCTGCGTTCTGGTCTACTAAAGTAGTATCGAGTTGCTGGTGCCGGCAGGTGCCAGGTAACTCATCAAAGAATCGATAGCGGTACTGCTGATGGGATTTTCCGAACGCATCCTGGGCAAGAAAAACGTGAACGGTGGTCCGCGCATCGAAGCGGTGGCTCCGTCCCTGGCGCTGGCTGGGGGCGAAATCCGGATCTCCGGATCGGGACTGCGCCCGCAAGAACTCCGCAGCCCCAAGGTCCAGTTCGGCGATGTCGAGGGCTCGGTAGTCGTGAGTTCGAACTCGTTCCTCGTGGCGCGCGTGCCCGATGGCGCGACCTCCGGCTCGGTCGTTGTGGCGGCCGACGGCCACGTCAGCAATTCGCATCCGGTAAAAGTTGCGGCTCTGATCGCTGAGAATCTGCATCCGGTCACCAATCCGGCGCTCGATCCGGAAGGAAATATCTACGTCACCTTCTCCGGCTCCCGCGGACAGAAAGTTCCCGTCGCGATCTTCAAGATCGATACCAACTACAACGTCAAGCCGTTCGTCGTCGAGATGATGAACGCGACTTCGATCGCGTTTGACCGGCAGGGACAGATGTACGTCTCGTCGCGGCACGATGGCGCCGTTTATAAAGTGGCGCCCAACGGCACGATGACGACCTACGCCGAAGGAATGGGCGTTGCCACTGGCATCGTCTTCGACCGCGAAGAGAGCCTCTACGTCGGCGACCGTAACGGCACGATCTTCAAGATTTCCCGCGATCAGCAGATGTTCGTATTTGCGACACTTGAGCCGAGCGTCTCGGCCTACCACCTCGCCTTTGGGCCGAAGGGTGACCTGTTCGTCACGGGGCCGACCACGTCGAGCTTTGACAGCGTTTACCGGATCGATCCGAATGGCACGGTCAATACTTTCTACAAAGGCCTGGGACGGCCGCAGGGACTGGCTTTCGACGTGGACGGAAACTTGTACGTAGCGGCGTCACTTTCGGGCAAGCGCGGAATCGTGAAGCTCACGCCCGATGCGAAACCTACGCTGGAGGTCGCCGGGCAAGGGCTGGTGGGTTTGGCCTTCGGTCCTGGGCGTTCCGCCGTCCTCGCCACAACGAACAGCGTGCATCACCTGGCGTGGAACATCCAGGGACTGCCGCTGCTGCCGGAATAGCTCTCGTTCGAATATCTGTCTTGCTTCCGTGTCCCCCAGGAGATTTCCGCAGACTTTTTTCATTTACACTTTTATTCCGTGAAGGCAGAAATCATTGCGGTAGGTTCGGAGATGCTGACGCCCTACCGCATGGACACCAATTCCCTCTACCTGACCGAGCAGTTGAACCTGATCGGCGTCGAGGTCACGCATAAGAGCGTTGTGGGCGACAACCTGCGCGATCTGGTGGCGCTGGCTGAGCACGCCCTGTTCCGCTCAGGGATCGTGATTTTCGTTGGTGGCCTCGGGCCAACCGAGGACGACCTCACCCGCGAAGCCGTCGCCGAAGCTCTGGGAGTCGGGCTGAAGCGCGATGAAGAGATCGTCCGCAAGCTGGAGGCGCGATTCGCGTCGCGGGGCTGGAAGATGACGGCCAACAACGCCAAGCAGGCTGACGTGATCGAAGGCGCCACCGTACTCCCCAATCCCAATGGCACCGCGCCGGGCCAGTGGATCGCCGGACAATTCGAGGAGCGCGAACGCATCGTGGTTCTGCTGCCCGGGCCGCCGCACGAGATGAAGGCGCTCTACGAGGCGGAAGTGCGCGATCGCTTGCGCGCGAAAGTGCCGCCCGCGTTTCTTGCGGTCCGTACCCTGAAAGTGGCGATGCTGGGCGAATCGGCGGTGGATGCACGCGTGGCGCCGATCTACAAGCGGTACACCGATGTTGATACAACGATTCTGGCCGGCGCGGGCGAGATCGAGTTGCATTTCAAGTGCAATGCCGGAACGCAGGATGCCGCACAGCGCCGCGTGGATGAAGTAGCTGGACTCGTCGAAGACGAACTCGATGATGCCGTGTATTCGCGCAACGGCGAATCGCTCGAACAGATCATCGGCTACTGGCTGCAGATGCGCAATGCAACGGTTGCCGTCGCTGAATCCTGCACCGGCGGGCTGGTTGCGGAGCGCATCACTTCCATTAGCGGCAGTTCCCGCTATTTTCTCGGCGGCGCGGTCGTTTATTCCAATCAGCTGAAGACCGAACTCGCCGGCGTTCCCGCCGAGATGATCGACCGCCATGGAGCGGTGAGCCACGAAGTGGCGGCGGCGCTCGCCGAAGGCATCCGCTACCGCTGCGAGTCGAGCATCGGAGTCGGCGTCACGGGTGTAGCCGGACCGTCTGGCGGCACTCCTGACAAGCCAGTGGGCCTCGTCTTCCACGCCGTAGCCAGCGACAGCGGAACCGAAGTGGTCCAGCGCAATTTCCCCGGTGACCGCAAGCGGATCCGCCGATTCGCCTCCACCATGGCGCTGGACATGATCCGGAAAAACCTGATGTAGCGGGAGGGTGATATGGAGTGCTCGGAGGGCTTCCCGCCGCATCTATCGAGTGTGTCATCCGGAGCGTTGCCGGTTTTCAGGCGGAGTGAAGAGCCTGCCCTGAGCCGATTTCCATGCAAACCGAACTCCGGGACAATCCGGGCGCACGGGAGATCCCTCCGCCCGCTCGTGAAACGCGGGCCTTCGGGATGACTCAGTGATGATGACGCGCTGATCAGGAACTCTGGAGTAGAGGGCGAGCTTGGCAACGGTTATTTGTCGCCGTGCGAACACTCCTCGCGCGGTTCATATCCGCGGCATTGGCGCACGGGCAATCGCGGATATTTGGGGAATTCCGGATCGAACGCTGACCGCTCGCAAAGATAAAAAGTTGAGCCGCGATCGGAGGTCATCTCGCGCATGAACTTGCAATCCAGGCACAAGCCCACTCGACTCCGCTCGCTCAATGCATCGGCCACTTCCACAGCATAGCGCGGCATGACGTTGTTGAATTTTGACTGTTGATGGTTGAATGACAAGCGTCGCCCCGGACACGATCACGAAAACATTCAACAGTCAAGATTTGACAATCAACCATGAGTCCGCCGTTCAGCATTCAAAAATCGACAATCAACAATTGAAATTGCCGTCCTGGCACGGCCAGCACCGCCAAACCCGCGCTTTCGGTATACTGATTAAGCACAATGCCAGTTCTAAAAAATATCGCCGCGATCGCCAAAGGAATGAGCATCACCTTCCGGGAGATGTTCAATCCGACGATTGTCGAGAATTATCCCGACGGCAAGGGCCCTCTGCGCGGTGCGCGCATTGAAGCCCGCTTCCGCGGCGCGCACGTGCTGCAGCGCGATGAAAACGGCCTGGAAAAATGCGTGGCCTGCTTCCTCTGCGCGGCCGCCTGCCCGGCAAATTGCATTTACATCGAAGCCGCCGAGAACACCGCCGAACACCGCGTCAGCGGCGCCGAGCGCTACGCCAAGGTTTACAACATCGATTACAACCGCTGCATTTTCTGCGGATATTGCGTCGAGGCCTGCCCGACCGACGCCATCACCCACGGGCACGGATTCGAACTCGCGACGTTCAATGCGACCAACCTGGTGATGCGCAAGGAGCAGATGCTGGCCCCCCGGCCAGCACACATGGGAGCAAACATCATTTTCAATCAGGCCGATGTGGACGGCGGGGCGCCCGCGCAGGTGGTGCCGGGCAGCTAGAGTCCCTGCAAGATTCCAGTTTTCCACACGCCGGTCCTTGAGACCGGCGTTGCTGCATACAGTCGTTGGCCGCCGGTTGGTCGTTTGCTTCGTGACCATAGATAGAGTTCATCGCCAACGGCTAACGACCAACGACTAGAGACGATTTCTATGGCTGACTTCTTACAGACCGTGCGCGAGCGCGTCGTGATCTACGACGGCGCGATGGGCACCAATATTCAGAAGCGCAATCCCACGCTCGACGACTACTGGGGCAAGGAGAATTGCAGCGAAGTTCTGGTGCTCAGCCGTCCTGACATCATTCGCGACATCCACGCGGATTTCTTCCAGGTCGGATGCGACATCGTCGAGACCAATACCTTCGGCGGAAGCAGCATCGTCCTCGCCGAGTTCGGCCTGCGCGATCGCGTTCGCGAGATCAACGTGAAAGCCGCGCAACTTGCCCGGGAAGCCGCGCAGCAGTTCTCGACGAAAGACAAGCCGCGCTTCGTTGCCGGGTCGATGGGTCCGACCACCAAGCTGCCATCGCTCGCCCACATTGCTTTCGAGGAAATGGTCGCCGCCTACGAGGAACAGGCCGCGGCGCTGATCGAAGGCGGAGTCGATGTCCTGCTGATTGAAACCTCGCAGGATTTGCTGCAGGCGAAGATTGCGACGATTGGTGTTCTCGATGCGATGCGGAAATCCGGCAAGCGCCTGCCCGTTACCGTGCAGGTGACGTTGCAGGAATCGGGCACGATGCTGCTCGGAACAGAAATCGGCGCGGCGCTGACGGCGCTCGAACCTTTCGATGTGGATGTGATCGGCCTCAATTGCGCGACCGGACCGAAAGAAATGAACGACGCCGTCCGTTACCTGGCGCTGAACTCGACAAAAGAAGTTTCCGTGCTCCCGAACGCCGGTCTGCCACAGAACGTGGGGGGACACGCGGTCTACAAGCTCAGCCCGCAGGAACTGGCGGATTATCACAAGCACTTCGTTCAGGACTACGGCGTGCGCATCGTCGGAGGCTGTTGCGGTACGACTCCCGAACATCTGAAGGCGGTGGTGGACGCGGTCTCGAGCGTGGAACCGGCGAAGCGCGACGTGAAGCGCGTCGGCGCTGCCTCGAGCGCCTACACGACCGTTCCCCTCGATCTCGAGCCCAAGCCGCTGATCGTCGCCGAAGAGATGAACACGACGACGCGCGTCGAGCACTTCCGCAATCTGGTGCGCGCGCAGAAATACGACGACATCCTCGCGCTGGCGAAGAAACTGGTGAACGATGGCTCGCACATGCTCGACCTCTGCTGCGCGATCGTGGGCGAGGACGAGAAAGGATACATCAGCTCGATTCTCGATCGCATCGCGACGCGTGTTCCAGCGCCGATTCTGGTCGATTCGACTGAGGCCGACGTGGTCGAGGAAGCGTTGAAACGCATTCCGGGCCGCGCCATCATCAACTCGATCAACCTGGAAGATGGCGAGAAGCGCACGTCCAAGGTTCTGCCAATGGCGAAACGCTACGGCGCTGCCGTGATCGCCCTTACCATCGACGAGGACGGCATGGCGCTGACCGCCGACAAAAAAGTGGCCATCGCGCACCGCATCTTTGATCTCGCAACAAAGAAGTACGGCCTCGACGGAACGGACCTGATTTTCGACGCGCTCACGCTGCCCATCTCCACCGGGCAGGAGGAGTACCGCACCGCCGGCATGGAAACGCTGAAAGCCGTCGAACGTATCAAGAAAGAGCTGCCCTCGGTTAAAACGATTCTTGGGGTGAGCAACATTTCGTTCGGCCTCGACGCTTATCCACGGCGGGTGCTCAACTCAGTCTTCATGCACGAAGCGGTTGATCACGGCCTCGACATGGCGATCGTGAACTACTCGAAGATCTATCCGCTATACAAGATTCCGCAGGAAGAAGTCGATCTCGCGCGGAAACTGATCTTCCGCGATGAATCCGCCGGCGATCCGCTGCAGGTGTACATGGCGCACTTCGCCGGGATGAAGGGCAAACCGGCGGCGTCGACGACAGCACACGTCGATACACTCTCGGTCGAAGACAAGCTGAAGTTCGCCATTATCAATGGTGAGAAAGCGGTCGGCCAGGGCGCGAACAAGAAATCGCTTGAGACGCTGCTCGAAGAGGCGCTCGCCAGCTACTCGCCGCTCGAACTGATCAACACGGTGCTGCTTGACGGCATGAAGACGGTCGGCGACTTGTTCGGAGCGCGCAAGATGCAGCTGCCGTCGGTGCTCGACTCCGCCGGAGTGATGAAGCAGGCGGTCGCTTACCTAGAGCCGAAGATGGAGAAGAAATCCAGCTCGCAAAAGGGCACGATCGTGCTCGCGACGGTGAAGGGCGACGTCCACGACATCGGCAAGAATCTCGTCGACATCATCCTGTCGAACAACGGATTCAAAGTCGTGAATCTCGGCATCAAGCAGCCGGGCGACACGATCATTCGAGCGGCCCAGGAGCATCGCGCCGACGCCATCGGGCTCAGCGGGCTGCTGGTGAAGTCGACGCTCGAGATGAAATATGTCATCCAGGACCTGGAGCGGCAGAAACTCGAGTTCCCGGTCATCTGCGGCGGTGCGGCTCTGACTCGCAAGTATGTGGAAGACGATTTGCGCCGCGAATACGGCAATGGCGTTTTCTATGCCGACGATGCCTTCGCGGGCTTGCACATCATGGAAGACCTTTCCAGCGCCGATGGCGCGCGCGACGGGCGTTTGCGCGAGGGCCGCACCATGAAGGAATACGCGAAGGCGGCAGCGGTTGACGAAGAATCCGGACCAGTCTTCGCCGAGCGCAGCCCGGTGGTCGGCGACGCTCCCAACATCCCGACGCCGCCCTTCTGGGGCGTGCGGGTTCGCAAAGACAAAGACTATGATCTGGGCGAACTCTTCCGTTACATCAACGAAACGGCGTTGTTCAAGAATCAGTGGCAGCTGAAAACGGCGTCGCAGGCCGATTACCTGCGGCTGGTCGAGGAAAAATTCCGTCCGGTGCTGCGCAAACTCGAAGATGAGGTCATTGAGTCAGGATTGTTCGACCCCAAGGTCGTGTATGGATATTTTCCGGCGCAGGGCGACGGGAATGATCTGGTCGTGTATCAAGTCCCGACTCCGGAGGCCCGAGTCCCGAGCGAAAAACGGCAAGAACTGCTTCGCTTCACGTTCCCGCGGCAGAAAGAGGGCCGGCGGCTTTGCATCTCTGACTTCTTTGCGCCGAAATCTTCCGGGAAGATGGACGTGCTCGGCCTGTCGCTGGTCACCATTGGACCAAAAGCCAGCGTTGAAACGCAGCGCTTGTTCGAGGGCGGCGAGTATACGAAGTATCTCTACCTGCACGGCCTGAGCGTGGAGACTGCGGAAGCCCTCGCCGAGTTTCATCACAAAACAATGCGCGAAGAACTTGGGATCGCGGCCGAAGACTCACCTGAGATACGCGATCTGTTCCACCAGAAGTATCGCGGGTCGCGATATTCATTCGGGTATCCGGCGTGCCCGAACCTTGAGGATCAGACCAAGCTATTCGCACTGCTGAAGCCTGAGGAGAATGTCGGCGTGCGGTTGACGTCCGGCTTCTTGCTTGAACCCGAGCAGTCGACTTCGGCGATCGTGGTGCATCATCCCGCAGCAAAATATTTCGTCGTGTAAAGACGCTTCACAATTCGGCCCGTAAATGTGTGAAACTCCTGAGTTTTGCCACCAAAGATTTACAAAGTCCTTACACGACAATTGCACGAAATTCCTGGGACCTGTGGCATCCTAAGTGGCAGATTTCTGATCCGTGGATGGGAATGAGCGTTCACGATCAGATCGAGGGCTTCCTGCCCTTCGTCACCGGAAGGGTAAGAGGAAAAACAGGCGCTCACACCGCAGGGGGTGTGAGCGCCGTTTTGCTTTTGCGGGCAAGGTTCCCGGCTCGTCTCCCATCTGCCAAATTGCGCCGATCCGGGGCGAAGTCGAAGGGACCCCTACTGAAATTGGCCTCCTGAAGTCGAACACTGCCGCGCGAACTGGCATTCAAGTGAAGCGCCGCGAAAATCCCGCAAGTCCCCGTCCAAAACGAGCCCACATTCCAAGCTGTTACAATTCAGAGTTATCCGATCGGGAGAAACTGCTTTGTTTCTTTGCGCTTCGCGCCCGGCGCAGGACCCGGGGCAGCGTCGCTCTCCTGACGCTCATGCGCCATGAAATGTCCCTTTTGCGGGTTTGCCGAGGATAAAGTTGTCGACTCACGGGAGAGCAAGGAAGCCGACTCGATTCGCCGCCGCCGTGAGTGCCTGAAGTGCGGCAAGCGGTTTACCACGTACGAGCGCATCGACGAGATTCCTTACATGGTGGTCAAGAAGGACGGACGGCGCGAGAAATTTGACCGTCAAAAGGTCCTGAACGGCCTGCTGCGCGCCTGCGAGAAGCGTCCAGTGCCGATCGGCAAACTGGAACAGATCGTGAATGAAGCCGAGTCGTTTGTCATCGAGTCGCCGGAGCGCGAGCGCAAAACCAGCGAACTCGGCGAGTTGATCATGAACCGCCTGCGCCGGTACGACAAGGTCGCATATGTGCGCTTTGCGTCGGTGTATCTCGACTTCAAAGATGTAAAAGAGTTCATGAACGAATTGAAGGACCTGGTGAAGGTGAAAGCGCAGTGAGCGGAGAGCAGTGTTCAGTCGTCAATCCGAAAGGCCGCTGGCCACGAACCACTAGCCACGAACCCCTGAGTTGAAATCATGAGTCACAAAATCACCCTCATCCCCGGCGATGGCATCGGCCCTGAAGTCACACAGGCGGTCGTGCGAATTCTGGAAGCCACCGGCGTCAAGTTCGAGTGGGAAACTTTCGCGGTCGGTGCGGAGGCTTACCAGAAGACCGGCGAGTACATCCCCAAGGAAGTCATCCAGTCGATCGAGCGCACTCGCGTCGGTTTGAAGGGACCGGTCACAACCCCGGTCGGTGGCGGCTTCCCCAGCATCAACGTGGCGCTGCGGAAAAAATTTGATCTCTACGCAAATTTCCGGCCCATCCGAAATCTGCCACATATCCCCACGCGTTATCCCGATGTCGACCTGATCATCGTCCGCGAAAACACCGAGGGCCTGTATTCAGGCCTGGAGCACGAGGTCGTTCCCGGCGTCGTCGAGAGCCTTAAAATCATTACTGAGAAGGCGTCGACCCGCATCGCGAAGTTCGCCTTCGAGTACGCGCGCAAGAACCAGCGCAAGAAGATTCACGCCATCCATAAGGCGAACATCATGAAGCTTTCAGACGGCCTGTTTCTCCGCTGCGCGCGTGATGTGGCAAAAGGTTATCCAGAGATCACCTACGGCGAGCACATCGTCGACAACACCTGCATGCAACTGGTAATGAATCCCTATCAGTACGACATGCTGGTCATGGAAAATCTGTACGGCGACATTCTTTCGGATCTGTGCGCCGCATTCGTCGGCGGCCTGGGATTCGTGCCCAGCGCGAATCTTGGCGACGAGTGCGCGATTTTCGAAGCGGTGCATGGCTCCGCGCCCGATATCGCCGGCAAGAACCTGGCCAATCCCACCGCCTTGTTGCGCTCGGCACTGCTGATGGTGCGGCATCTGGGGGAGATGGATGCGGCCACCCAGATCCGCAATGCACTCGAAAAAGTCTACCGTCATCGCGAGAAGCTCACGCGCGACATTGGCGGCCAGGCCGGAACTTCGGAATTCGCCGACGCCATCATCGAGGAAATGGAAAAGGCCAAGAGCCCGGCCGTGGTCGAGTAGCAACCCTTCTGTCACTATTGCTTTCTCCGCAAAACTTCGTATTCTCTTGTCACGTGGTTTTCGCACCACACAATCCTGAATAAGAAAGCAAGCCTCAACCGGGTCTTGAGGCCAACCAAAGGGGGCGTGATGAAACACAGAATCTGCATCAGCATTCTGGGCGGGCTGGCGTGTATGTTGCTTTGCGGGACATACGCGGCGGCCCAGGGCGGCCAGCTCGTCGCGGCAGAATACGGCTTCCGAGAGCGGCGCATCGATGTCACTCGGCAGGTGCGGTCGTTCATTCACGATGGCATATTGCAATTCAATGTGAACGATCGCGATCTCGGCGTCGATCCCGCGCATGGACACGTGAAAGATCTCTACATCCGCATTCGCCATTGGGACGGCAACGTTGAGGAGTTTCACTTCCCCGAACACGCCAATGTCAGTCTCAACCTCGATCCCGACCGCGGCTATGAGTGGCACGATCGCGGCCTGCACATCATGCGCGCCTATTACGGCGGAGCCGGGCACTTCATGGACGTGACCGAGTTGCTGCGCAGCATGAAACGCGACAACCGCCTCTTCGTGGTGGTCGACAATCGCAGCATGGGTGGCGATCCGGACTACGAAGTCCACAAAGTTCTGCGGGTGCTCTACTGGGTCGATGGCGAGCGCCGCCAGATTGTGGTTCCGGAGCACGCGGAGCTCCGCCTGCCGTAAACGAGAAGCTTTACGGAATACTCGGTACTGGCGACGGGTTACATGACGAAAGTCACGCCGCGGGCGGGGATTCTCATCCTTCAACCCCTGCCCGCGTGTTATCAATGGGGTTTACCGTTCCCCGTCGATGTTTACCTCCGAGGCAACTGTCGCGAGTCCCCAGAAACGGCTTGGCCTAATTCCCCGCCTTGCTCTGATGGCCTTCTGCCTGCTGTCGATCGGGATCAGCGCGCGACAGACGGTCTGGTATTTCTCGCAAAGCCCGAGCTACTCCGACTTTCGCATTTTCATGACCGGAGTCGCCCTCGTGCATGCCGGACACGGGCACGAGCTTTATCAGTTTCGCGCGCAGCAGATCGCGCAAGAAGCGCTGTACCCCGACACGCGCGTGAATGGCCTGCTTCCCTTCAACCACCTCGCATTTGAATTGCTGCTCTATTGGCCCGTGGCGCTGCTTCCCTACCACGTGGCAATTGCGGTTTGGTCGCTTCTGAATCTGCTGATTGTTTTCGTGATCGGCTGGCTACTTGAGGCCTACACGACGGCAATTACGCAGGCAACCGGCATCCCTAACGCCATGTTTCTGCTCGCGTTTTACCCGGTGATCTACGTGTTTGGCGAAGGCCAGGACTCACTGATCTTTCTCCTGCTGGTTGTCCTCTCGCTCCGCGCGATGGACGCTGAGCGTCCGTTCCTCGCCGGCCTGCTGCTGGCGGCGGGATGTTTCAAGCTTCATCTCGCTCTGCTGATGGGATTTTTCGTGCTGGTGCTTGGTCGAAAGTGGAAAGGTGTCGCCGGCTTCGCCGCAGGCGGCGCCATGGCCACAGCCATCTCAGTTCTGATGGTGGGGCGGAATTTCTTCCACGATTATTTCCTGATGCTGCGCCAGCAGGAGGTCATGACACCATGGGGCTTCATCCCGATGTTCATGCCGAATCTCCGCGGCGTGCTGCGCTGGACGCTGCGGCGCACGCTCGACCCCGGGCAGATCGTTCCCGTCGTCTTCATGGCCTCTGTGGTGATCGGAGTGGTGGCAACCTGGCTGGTCATTCGCGCGCGCGTTCCGAAGGATTCCGGGCTTCTCTACTCAATCTCGGCCCTGACCACGATCCTTATCAGCTATCACCTGCACGTGCAGGATCTGGCGCTTGCCGCGTTGCCGATCTTGTTGGTGGTCGATTGGGCGATGCGCCATCCGATTTCGAACCGCTTCCTGAATACGTGGCTCGTGCTGTTATCCGTTTCTGTCGCAGCTTTGTATCTCTATCGCCTGGCCGCGGAGCCGTTCATGATTCTTCTGTTCCGCAGTTGCTACCTCGCCGTGCCGGTGTTCCTGTTGTGGATCGTCGCCTTCCGCGCATTCTGCGAAAACCGCTTCGCTTCCTCGCAGCCCGCCTGATCTTCGGTTTGAATCCATGGAAAATTCAGGGGACCTGCCATTGACTCTCAGTCCGTGTTGGGAGTAAAGTGCCATCCGTTCTGTGAACTCTGGGGGAAAATGACGCGCACAACTCGGCGTGTGGGGATAGTTCTCTTCCAGCTTGGCGGGCCCGATTCGCCGGAAGCGATTGAACCTTTCCTGTACAACCTGTTTTGCGATCCCGATATCATCGATTTCCCCTTTGCACGCATTGGACGCAAACCGCTGGCCAAGCTGATCTCCGCCACCCGGGCCCGCAAAGTACAACATCACTATGAAACGATTGGCGGCTGTTCGCCGATCCGCCGCAACACCGAGCACCAGGCGCAGGCGCTTCAAGCCGAACTGCAGCGCCAGGGAGTCGATGCGCGCTGTTTTGTAGCCATGCGTTACTGGCATCCATTTACCGCCGAGGCCGTCGAAAAGCTCCGCGCCGCCGATTGCGACGAAGTTGTGCTGCTCCCCATGTACCCGCAGTACTCGTCGACGACGAGTGGCTCCAGCCTTAACGAATGGCATCGTCGCTTCCAGGATGATGTTCCGGTGCACAGCGTGGAAACGTTCTACCGCAACCCCCAGTATCTTGACGCTGTGATTGAGAAAGTAAATGCGGCGCTCGGCAGGTTCTCCAATTCAGCCCGGCCAGATCTCGTATTCAGCGCTCACGGCTTGCCCATGTCGGTCATCGAGCAGGGCGACCCCTACCAGCGCCAGATTGAAGAAACCGTCGACCTGCTGATGCAGCGCGGCGGATGGCGAAACCGCCATCACCTTTGCTACCAGAGCAAAGTCGGCGCCAGCCGCTGGCTGCAGCCGTCGCTTCGCAGCACGCTGAAGCTACTCGCGGGCGAGCAAGTGCGTGAACTTTGCGTTGTACCCGTTGCGTTCGTTTCCGATCACGTCGAGACGCTGGCCGAGATCGACCACGAAGCGCGCGAGCAGGCAATGAATCTCGGCTTCACGCAGTTCGAGATGAGCGCCGGGCTCAACGATTCACCCAAATTCATTTCTGCGCTGGCCGAGATCGCCCTCCAGGCGCTCGGGCAGCCGGTTCGTACCTTGATTCCGTTTCGCGACCCTGGGAGGCAAGTGGCGGAGCCGCAATTTGCGACAGCCGCCGGGCTCGATTAGCGCACGAAGGGAGGCATCATGGCGGAGACCGACGAGGTCACTCCGAAACCCGAGGCGGCAAAACCCGCTCCCAAAGCGGCGGCCGATCCCACCAAGTACGTGGGAACTCCGGCGGTCGGCACATCCAGAGCGGCCGCTGCCGCAGGTGTCGCCGGTACCGCTCCTTCTACCGAGATTGACCGCCGGCGCCGGCGTTTCGTTTGGGTCATGGTCACCGGTTTCCTTACCGCGTGGTTCCTGGCATTTTTCCGCTTCTTTCTTCCGCGCACACTGTTCGAACCCAACACCGTTTTCAAGATCGGATATCCCTCGGAATTCGCGCTCGGCGTCGATACCAAGTTCCAGCAGAAATTCCGCATATGGGTGGACCGCACGCCCGACCGCTTATTCGTGATCTACGCGCGGTGCACGCACCTGGGATGCACGCCCGACTGGAAGCCGAGCGAAAACAAATTCAAGTGCCCGTGCCATGGCAGCGGCTACGACAGCGAGGGAATCAACTTCGAAGGCCCTGCGCCGCGGCCCATGGATCGCGCGCACATCGAGTTGGCCCCAGACGGTCAGATTTTGGTCGACACCTCGAAGCTGTACTCGTGGCCGAAAGGACAGCCGACGCACTTTAACGATCCCGGAGCTTTCTTGACGGGAGTGTAAGGAAAGAAATTGTCGATTGTTGATTTCTGATTGCTGATTTGAAAAGCAGGCTGTCGAGCCGGACCGGTTTCCACTCAGGAATCAAGAATCAGTAATAAGAAATTGTAGAACTCATATGGCTGACGAAAACAAAACCGACGGGAAAAATGTGGCGAGTACGACGCCCGCACCAGGCGGCGCCAGCAGCAACGGGAAAAACGGCAGCAAGGTCGGAATCCTGGAAAAGGTCACGACCGGCGTCAAGGAAGACATCCAGGCGCTCAAGACCGACATCCCCACCAAGGCGAAGGAACAGATCGAGGGTCTGAAAGACCCGACCAAGACCCAGGTCTACACCTCGATCTTTCGGCACAAGCACGACGACACGCCGCGCAACCGCGCGCTGGGCGTGCTGTCGAATGTGTTCCTGCACCTGCACCCGGCAAAGATCAACCGCGATGCAGTGCGCTACAGCTACACCTGGGGCATGGGCGGGATCACGTTTTACCTGTTCATCATCCTGACGTACACGGGCGTGCTGCTGATGTTCTATTACCACCCCAGCAAGGTGCAGGCCTTCCGCGACGTGCTGTATCTCGAGCACGACGTGCCCTTCGGAAAAATTCTGCGGAACATGCATCGATGGGCCGCCCACCTGATGGTGATCGGCGTCTGGCTGCACATGTTCCGCGTGTTCCTGACTGGCTCGTATAAGAAGCCGCGCGAGTTCAACTGGAATATTGGTGTCCTGCTGCTTGTGTTCACATTGCTGCTTTCCTTCACCGGATACCTGCTCCCTGACGATCAACTAGGTTTCTGGGCGGTGACGGTGGGAACAAACATGGCGCGCGCCACGCCGCTGCTCGGCCACGAAGGCCCGTTCGGCTCGATGCTGGGCATGACGCCCTATAACGATGTGCGTTTCGGACTTCTCGGCGGATCGATCGTCGACGCGAACGCGCTGTTGCGGTCGTACATCTGGCACTGCATCGGCATCCCGATCGTCGCCAGCGTGCTGATGATCGTCCACTTCTGGCGTGTAAGAAAAGACGGCGGCATCTCCGGCCCAGCCCAGGTCATGCTGGAAGCCGAAGCGGATAAGCCAAGAAGAGGCCCGAAGGCCGCCGGCGAGTGAGGTTGATGTGGGGACAGCCGCCCTCGGCTGTCCATCGAGCGAAGCTCGACCGGATTTTTCTGGCCACGGAGCAAAACTGCCGGGCTTTGCCCGGCCCGACAGCCGAGGCGGCTGTCGCTACATAGCTGCTGGAGAACTTATGGATTGGCGACAAATCTGGGAAATCTGCTCCGCCCCCGACAATGTTCCCATCGTCGGCCTGATTCCACTGCTGGTCTTCTACATCTACCTGGCATGGAAGCAGGCGCACGCCAACGATCAACTGATCGCGCAACTCGAAGCCGATCCCGCGCTCGCGAAAACGCATCATCGCAAGACCTGGCCCTTCAAGCCGGGCTGGCAGAAAGAAGTCCACGTCTGGCCGTTCTTGCTGCGCATCGAATTTCTCGCCGCGATCATCGTGACGATCATCCTGATGGTCTGGTCGATCACGCTCAACGCCCCGCTCGAAGAACCTGCGAATCCGAACCTCACCATGAATCCTGCGAAGGCGCCCTGGTACTTCCTCGGCCTGCAGGAGATGCTCGTCTATTTCGATCCGTGGATCGCCGGAGTGGTGATGCCGACAATGATCATCATCGGACTGATGGTGATTCCCTACATCGACACCAATCCGCTGGGTAGCGGCTATTACACCTGGAAGCAGCGCAAGTTCTCGATCGGCACATTCCTGTTCGGCTTCATCATTCTCTGGGTTGCGATGATCATTATTGGTACGTTCATCCGCGGCCCGGGATGGCAATGGTTCTGGCCCGGCCAGACCTGGGATCACAACCGCCTTATCTATGAAGTCAACCGCGACTTGCCCGACATCTTCGGCATCACGTCGAACCTGGGAAAAGGCATCTTCGGTGCGATCGTAGTTGGCGGCTTTTATGTAATCGGCGGCGGAGCCGTGTATTCGATCTTCCGCCGCAAAATGCCCAAGGATTTTCAGCGCATGAGCTTGTTGCAGTTTTCGCTCATGGCGTTCCTATGGCTCACGATGGTCGCACTGCCATTGAAGATGGCGCTGCGCCTCCTGTGGCATATCAAGTACGTCTGGATTACGCCGTGGTTTAACGTGTGAGAAAAAGTCCCGAGTCGCGAGGCCTGAGCTGCCAGCAACAACAACCCTCAGGAATCGCGACTCGGGACTCAGGACGATTTCGGAGGAACTGGTGCCCGATAAACCCATCCCCGAGCAGGATCCGATCACGAGCAAGTCGTACGCTCTGCACTACCTGATCGCGACGGTCATTCTGATCGCCACGCTCTTCTGGGCCTTGTGGGACGAGGCCTGGGGGCAGCGTCCGTGGAAGGCCTTCCAGGAACAGTGGAAGGATCGTTACAGCGCTTTCCTGAACACGGCGAAGTCGAAATCAGTGAAATCGGAGACGGCCATCGAGCAGGATTCGCAGTACTCCGCGCTGAAAGACGCCTACACGAAGGCCTACCAGGATTCGAAAGCGCAAGCCGATGAAGTCCGTAAGAAACTCGACGACGCCGGCGCCCGCCTGCTTGCCGTCCAGAGCATATTCACCGACCGCCGCGCCTACGTGAACGCGCTGACTTACGAAGAAGAAACCAGCGAGAGCGCCTCCTCGAAGGCCAGCAAGAACAAGGAAATTCAGGAATACAAGGATAAGAAAGCCACCGTTGAATTTCCTGATGGCAGCACCAAGCAGTTCAACTTCGAGGAACTGGAGAAGACTTACAACGAAATCCGCGACGAGCGCACAAAGCTCAGCCTCGAACTCGGCGAAGTGCTCAAGCCGGTCACTGACGCCAAGGCCAAGATGGACGAGTACGTCACGGACCACATGGTCGACCTGACCCCCGCGCAGATCGAAGGCCTGAAGCGCAAAGTCGGGGACTGGGATCCGAAGATCGTGCAGATCAATGTCGCGGAAGCGAACATCGTCGACCGCTGCGAGTCCTGCCATCTCAACACCCGCGAGCCGCTCAAGATCACCGAAGCCTCGATGATGACGAAGGGCGAGAAGAAGCCCGACGAATACGCGACGGCGTTCGTGAGCCATCCCGAGCCGGAAGTGTTACGCATTCACGATCCCGACAAGTTCGGCTGCTCGCCGTGCCACCAGGGCAACGGCCGCGCCACCACCAGCGTCGAGAAGGCGCATGGGAATTACGAGCACTGGCTGTGGCCGCTCTTCCCGAAAGAAAATTCCCAGGCCGGATGCCAGACGTGCCACTCCGCCGACATGGTGCTCGCCAGCGGCGACGTGCAGTGGCAGACCATCAACGATGGCAAGGATCTCTACCGCCAGCGCGGCTGCATGGGATGCCATCGTTACGAGGGCTACGACAAAGAGCCCGAAGATCTGAACAACATCAGCCAGCAGATCAAGCAGATCGAAGGCCAGAAGATCGACAACGTCAAGACCTCCGCCGACCTGATGAAGCAGGCCGACAACGCGGAATCGAATGACGAAGCCAACCGCCTCAACGAGAAAGCCATCGCGCTGAAGGTCGCCAACAGCAAGCTCGACGGTCGCCTGCAGCAGCTCGATTTCCAGTCGCATTCTCTGATGCAGGACCAGAAGAAGGTCGGGCCGAACCTGAAAGACATCCGGCTGAAGCTGAACAAGAACTGGATTCCGGTTTGGCTTAAGAAACCGAGCGATTTCCGTCCAACAACCAAGATGCCGAATTTCCGCCTGAACGACCGTCAGATCCAGGCGATCTCGGCCTACATCTGGCAGTCCGCCCTGACCGATCAACTCCCCAAGCACAAGCCCGGCAACGCGGCTCACGGCAAGGAACTGTTCGAAACGCGCGGATGCCTCGCCTGCCACTCCATCGGCGAAGGCGACCAGGTCATGGGCGGAACTTTCGCCGCAAACCTCACGCGCGTTGGCGAGAAGGCGAACTACGACTACCTGGTGCGCTGGATTCATAACGCCCGCGAGCGGACGCGTCCGTATTGCCCTTACGAGAAAAAAGATATCGGTCCTGAGGATTACGCGAAGAAGGGACTTCCCTACCAGTTCGATCTCGAGCACAGCCGCTGCCCAAACGACGGTCACGAGTTGCAAGTACAGAACATGACCGTGATGCCCAGCCTGCGCTTGAGCCCCGAAGACGCCGAGGACATTGCCACCTATCTTCTGACGCAGAAGAAGCAGGAACCCTCCTCCTACGCCGAGGCCGCCTTCATGGATGACGCTTCGCTGAAGGATGAAGGCAAGAAGTGGGTGCGTCACTTCGGCTGCGCCGGGTGTCACGAAATCGCGGGCTTCGAAGATGAAGGCCGCATCGGCACCGAGCTGACCTTCGAAGGATCGAAGCCAATCGAGCGCCTCGACTTCGCGCTCTCCACCGAGGCCTCTCAACGCGGCGGAAAAGATTCCGAGCCGATCAAGGATAAAGACGATCTCGCCCGCTTGCCCGACGGTCCCGCCGACAAGCCCTGGTACAACCACAAGGGATTCTTCGAGCACAAACTCGCCGAGCCCAACGTCTACGACGAGGGAATGGAAAAGGGCGAGACCGAGAAGCTCCGCATGCCCAACCTGCACCTGACCAAGCAGCAGGTGCTCGAACTCACTACGTTCCTCATGGGCAGCCAGGAAACTTCCCTGCCCGCCAGCTATCAATACAAGCCCGGCGACTATCGTCACGACATCCAGGAAGGCTGGTGGGTGGTCAAGAAGTACAACTGCATGGGATGTCACCAATTCATCCCCGGCCAGCGCACCATCCTGATGGGCTTATCGCAATACCAGGACGCTCAAGAGCAACTGCCGCCGAAGCTTTTGACCGAAGGCGCTCGCGTCGATCCCGAGTGGTTGCGCAAATTCCTCTCGAATCCGTCGCTGAGCACCACCGACACGAATCGCAACGGCGTGCGCCCGTACCTGAAAGTGCGGATGCCGACGTTCTCGTTCTCCGACAACGAACTGCGCAAGCTGGTGCGCTTCTTCCAGGCGCTGTCTCAGCAGCCGATGCCGTACATTCCGGAGCAGGTACCTGTCCTCACCGCAAAAGAAACCGAGATGGCGCGGAGCCTGTTCTCGAGCACGGCGGCTCCCTGCCTGAAGTGCCACGCGACCGGCGATCCGAATCACGACAAGATCGCCACCGCGCCCAACTTCCTGATGGCGAAAGAAAGGTTGAAACCGGATTGGGTGGAGCGCTGGATCACTGATCCGCAAGCGGTCAGCCCCGGAACTTCCATGCCCTCAGGATTGTTCAAGCAGGAGAACGACCACTGGGTCTTCGCCGGACCGACGCCGCCGACATTCAACGGCTACACCGGCGATCATCGCAAGCTGCTGACCGATTACATCTTCCAGCTTACGGCGGAAGAACAGCGGCGGGTGGCTGCGTCGATGCCTCATGCCAGCGCCGCCGTGCTGCCGAAAAACGATCGTAAACGTGCCGCGCTGGACGCGCATCATACGGCGGGCGGCGGGTCGCGGTAGAATTCTCAGCCGAACCCAAATTTTTTGCGAGGCGGCATCGTATCCGCTTCGGCTCGCGCAAGAAACTGATACGAACTACAGAGAGGCGACGTCATGAATAAGCAAGTCCGTTGGGCTACCCTGCTCGTCAGTGTGCTGGTATTGCTCACACTGGCGGCCTGCAGCAAGAAGGAAAACACCGAGCAATCCAGCAACGCGCCGGCCGAGCAGGCCGCGCCCGCCGCACCAGCCACCCCCATCGATCCGGCCACGGTTGCCACCGTGAACGGCACCGTCAAGTTCGATGGCACCGCTCCCAAGCCCTCCAAGATCGATATGAGCCAGGATCCCGGCTGCAAAGGCGCGAATGAAGCAGAGAACCTCGTAGTCAGCGGCGGCGACCTGGCCAACGTCTTCGTCTACGTGAAGGACGGCCTCGGCAACCGCACCTTCGAAACGCCAAAGGACCCAGTCGTGCTCGACCAGTCCGGATGCCGCTATCACCCGCACATCCTCGGCGTGATGACGGGGCAGACCGTGCAGATCAAGAACGACGATCCGACCACGCACAATATTCATCCCACTCCCAAAGACAACCGCGAGTGGAACGAATCGCAGCCGCCCTCCTCGCCCGCTCTCGAGAAGACCTTCGCCCGCGAAGAGATTATGCTGCCGGTCAAGTGCAACCAACACCCGTGGATGAAGATGTACATCAACGTGGTGAAGAACCCGTTCTTCGCCGTGACTGACAAGAGCGGCAAGTATGAGATCAAAGGCCTGCCCCCGGGCGATTACACGATCGCCTTCGTCCACGAAAAACTCGGCGAGCAGGACCAGAAGGTGACCGTCGGCCCGAAAGATACAAAGACGGTCGATCAAAGCTTCAAAGCCGCGGGCGAGTAAAGCACGCGCTACTCGATTCGCACTTGCACGGTCCTCGAACGCGTTGTCATCCTGAGGCCTGCGCCGTTTGCAGGCCGAAGGACCTATGCAGCCGCCGGAAGCCTCGGCGCTGCAGGTAAAGGCACAGGTCCTTCGCTTCGCTCAGGATGACGAGCGCGTGTGTGACGCCACGCGGTAGAATATCCCGTTGCCGCCGGGACCCAGGGCTTCCGCTCTCCTGACGCTCAAGATCATGAGCACACCGCTGAAACGACTCGAAACACCTTATAACCGGGGCCTTCACCGCTTCGCCGTCATTCTCGCTTGCTGGATCTTTCTTCTGATCATCGCTGGCGCTTTGGTCACCAGCAACGACGCGGGCCTGTCGGTGCCCGACTGGCCGACCTCGTTCGGATCGCTCTACAAAATTCCTAAGCTCGTCGGCGGAGTGAAGTTCGAGCACACGCACCGCATGATCGCGCAAGGCGCAGGCTTGCTGACCATCATCATGGCCGTCTGGACAGCGCGCACCGAAAAGCGCCGCTGGATGCGGATTCTGGGCTGGAGCGCGCTCGGTACCGTCATCGCCCAAGGCGTTCTTGGCGGGCTCACGGTGCTCTTTTTTCTGCCTCCGCCGATCTCCTCAGCTCATGCCGCACTGGCGCAAACTTTCTTCTGCCTCGCCGTCGCCATGGCCGTTTTCACAGGACAGAAATGGGTCGAGGAGCAGCCTCGCGTCGAATTCGATCAGCGCCGTCCCAGCCTCTTCAAGCTAACCATGTGGTCGATCTTCATCCTGTACGTGCAATTGATCCTCGGAGCGATGTTCCGCCATCATGGCCTGAGCTGGTGGCCGCACCTGCTGAACGCGGTCGTCGTTTCCTTTGTCCTTGCCTGGACCGCTGTCCGCGCCCTCAGCGTCTATTCGCACATTGAAGCCGTGCGCCGCCCCGCTATCCTGATGCTCTCCTTGTTGATCGCTCAACTCTGTTTGGGATTTGTGGCGTTCCTCACCCGCGTCGCATGGGGAAGGGACTCGGTGCAGCCGGAACTGCCGATGGTGATCTCGACTGTCACCCACGTGGCTGTGGGAGCGCTCCTGTTGGCAACCACGGTGGTGCTGGCGATTCAGGTCTGGCGCCACGTCCCGGCCGCCATGGAAGAACGGATCCCGCAAGCCGAACAAAATCCGTCAGCAGCATAAGCGGCAGTGCAAGCGAGTGATGGCGCCCCATCCTCGGGAGCCCCACAACATCCGCAGCATCGGCGTCTTGCCCGCACGTCATCTTTGTGCCGCCCGCTACTCGCTAGTTCCACCTGTTGTTACCGTACCGGCACTTTTGCCGCCCAATGTCGTAAACTGGTTTCAGTCATTGGGGAATCATCTTGGTCTCGAAAGCTGGAGCGCTGATTGAACCTGGCCCGGAGATGGAACGGTCTTCTGCCGAGCCGGTCATTTCCGTTCAGAATCTTGTACACCGCTACGAGAACCGCACCGCGCTGAATGGCGTCTCGTTCGACGTGCGTCCCGCGGAGCTCTTCGGCCTGCTCGGCCCCAATGGCAGCGGCAAGACCACGCTGTTTCGCATCCTCTCCACCCTCATGGTGCCCACTGGCGGAAGCGCTCTCATCATGGGATGCGACACGGCCCGTGAACCCAGCATCGTTCGCCGACAGATCGGCGTCGTGTTCCAGGCCCAAAGTATCGATCCGAAGCTCACCGCCTACGAAAATCTCTGGCATCAGGGACATCTCTATGGCCTGCGCGGAAGTGCCCTGAAGAAGCGCATCACCGAAATCCTCGAACGGGTCGGCCTCGCCGATCGCGCGAAGGAGCGTGTCGAGACTTTCTCCGGAGGCATGCAGCGCCGCATCGAACTCGCCAAGGGCCTGCTTCATCGCCCGGGCGTGTTGCTGCTCGATGAGCCCACCACCGGTCTCGATCCTGGCGCCCGCATCGATCTCTGGCAATACCTGCAGACGCTGCGGGACGAAGAACACGTTTCCGTGCTGGTCACCACGCACCTGATGGAGGAAGCCGAAAAGTGCGACCGCCTCGCCATCATGAATGAGGGCAACCTGGTCGCACTGGGAACGCCCACCGAGTTAAAGAGCGAAATCGGCGGCGACGTCATCCTGCTCGATGCTGCCCGCGACGCCGGTCAACTCGCCTCGCACATCCGCGCCCGCTTTCACGTCGACACCACGGTGCTCGGCAACCAGGTCCGGATCGAGCGTGAGGGTGGACATCACTTCGTTCCCGATGTAGTCGAAGCCTTCCCCGGTGAGATTCAGGCGATCTCGGTCAGCAAGCCCGCGCTCGAAGATGTTTTTATTCACCGCACCGGCCACAAGTTCTGGAGTGAGAACGGTCAAGAAGATTCCGGCGAAACAGGAGGCAAGTAGCGTGCGTCTCATGATCCTCGTGCTGTCTGTCGTGCTCGGACTCCTGCCCCTGGCGGGCATTGGATGGATTTTTGCATCTGGCATGATCACCCCCTGGCCCCCGTCCTTCACCGTTGACGGGCTGTTCATGACCCTGATCCTGCTGACACTCTCGCTGTGCTTCTTCCTGAATGCGTTCTGGGAGGCGCGGGACCACGGCTATCTAAAATTCATGCAAAAGAAAGCGGCAGCACCCGCGCCGGCCAAGGCCTCTTCTCCTGCGGCGAAAGCGAGTTCGTAATGGCGACGCAGGCAGCCAGCCTCGCGCGGCCAATCGCACAACCATCCGCGGGCCTGATCTTGCCCGCGTTCACGTTGTGGTGGCGCGAGATCGTCCGCTTCTACCGCCAGACCACGCGCGTGATCGGCGTGCTGGCCTCGCCGCTGGTTTTCTGGCTCGTCATCGGCTCCGGCTTCGGCACTTCGTTTCGCTCCGGCGGCGCCAGCCAGCAGCACTATCTCGACTATTTCTATCCCGGCGCCCTCATCATGATCGTGCTCTTTACCTCGATCTTCACCATGATGTCGGTCATCGAGGATCGCAAGGAAGGGTTTCTGCTCTCCGTGCTCGTCGCGCCCGTTCCTCGCGCTGCGATTGTTTTAGGAAAAGTTCTGGGCGGTACCACGCTCTCTGCCATTCAGGGCTTGATCTTCCTGATCTTTGCCCCATTTGCCGGGATTCATCTCGAGCCCATGCAGGTATTGCTGGTGGCCGTGGTAACTTTCCTGGTCTCGTTTGCGCTGACTGCGCTGGGCTTCGCCATCGCCTGGCCCATGGATTCCTCGCAAGCCTTCCATGGCATCGTCAACCTCTTCCTGATTCCACTCTGGCTGGTGTCGGGTGCGCTGTTCCCCATGTCCGGCGCCTCCGTATGGATCCGCACCATCATGCGTCTTAATCCCCTGACCTACGGAGTGGAGGCGCTGCGGGCGTTGCTCTATCCCGGCACCGAGACCACGTTTCCCCTCGGCTCCGATATCGCCACACTCGTGTTATTCTCCCTCGTCATGTTCGGGATCGCGTTCCTGATGGCCAATCGCCGCACCACGAAACCCGCCGCATGATCGAAGAAATATGATCCCGGAACAATACGCCTTCTTCCCTGCCCTGAACGCCGGACTGAATGGAACCAGCGCGGTATTGCTGCTCGCCGGCCGCGTCTTAATCGCGAAGAAAAAGATCGCCGCCCACCGCGCATGCATGATCGCCGCGGTAGTCGCGTCCGGATTATTCCTCGCCTGCTATCTGTTCTTTCACTTCAAGGTGGGAAACATCCTGTTTCTCGGCCAGGGATGGGCGCGCCCCGTCTATTTCACAATCCTGATTACGCACGTGACTCTCGCCATCGTGATCGTCCCGCTGGCAGTAATCACGCTGACCCGCGGCCTGCGCGCACGTTACGACAAGCATCGCGCCATCGCCCGCTGGACCTGGCCCCTCTGGATGTACGTCTCCATCACCGGCGTCATCGTCTATTTCATGCTGTACCAATGGTTCCCGCACAGCTAAAGCGGGAATTGGTTCTCCCTCTGTTTACAATACTTCGCCGGCCATCCTGAACTTGCGCTGCCGTGTTCTGTTCGCATCGGCCGGATACACGAAAGTTGAGATCTTCGAGGAAAAAACCGAAGCCTAGATCCGCGCCGTCGGGACAAAGCCGTAACGCTGCCCTATCAACCGCGGGAGAAAATTGATTTGTACTTGTCCCAGTAAGCGTAGCCCAGGTAAGCGGTCAGCACGAAGACGATCGCACCAAGCCATAAGAATGAGGGCATCAACCGCGCGTTCACGATCACAATTCCCACCACGTCGGGCGCGAGGAATAGCGTAGCTAACGCCGGGTAGATGCCGACCAGCAGCATGGACCCTGCAACGATCTCCGTAACCTTCACCATCTGGAAAAGGCCTGAGGCCCAAAATATTTGTATGAAGCCGACCATCTGCGGCGGGACGCCTTGCGTGGAGTTGCCCATCCGCAGTCCGCTAATGCCGCTTGCGAGCATGATCAGGCCCAACAGGATTCGGATAGCAATCACCAGATAACGGTTGCGAAAATTCATGATCCCTCACTCGATCGACGATCCGGGCCAGACGCTCCAGGCCATTCTCCGCCCGAGAATTAGGAAGCAAGTTCCCTCCCAATCTATACGATTTCTGGCTTTGCATCTTGGAATCAGAGTTTTGGAAAAACAATTCGAGCTAGGCCACTCCAGTCCGCTTTGACTTCTGAATTGGCGAAAACTCCGCATTACCGTCAAAACGCGGACAACCAATCAACGAAGGCTGGGTTCTGGTACTCACGTTTAATGCTTATTATCGCTTTCACTTGGACGATTTTCGGAAGTATGGCAGGAAGCTGGCTCGTGCAAACAATGCTGTCATTCTTGCCGTAACACTGGATTGTCGTAACGCCTCGTTCAGACGAAATGATTCATTTGACGTGTTCGGAAAGCACATCCGGACCTACTAGATTTCCCCGATTACCTGCCAGGAGCGCGACATTGGTCACGGATCGGACGTGTCCAGTGGTACTCCCGTTTTTGTGCCAACGGATCAATTGGATTAGTTCTTCCGTGACCTTTTCGTTACAGCCCGCTGCGGAAAAGAATGAGGAGTGCCGCAATGCTCGCGAGTCATGCTCCCGCAAGACGCCGCGAACAACAAACGGTTGCTCTGAATCCCCCCAAGTGCTCAATGAGCACGTGAAAAGAGAGCCGAAGAATGGCGTTCAGGTCGCGATGGGCTTTGTTCTCTCTGTGCGTCTGCCTGTTTTCAATGTTGTTGAGTTCGCGCTCCGCAAGCGGGCAGATGACGCCCGCCTCCACTAACGTAAACTTTGGGAACGTGCAAGAGGGCAGCAGCGTCATTGTTCCAATTGCAATTACAAATACTGGCAGGTCAAGTCTCGCGATTTCTCAGGCCACAGTCTCCGGAACGGGATTCAGGTTCGCCGGCCCCAATCTCCCTCTGACCATCGCGCCGCAACAGACCGCGAATCTCGCGGTCACGTTTACGCCTCTGGTCGCGGGAAGTGTCACCGGCAGGCTGACCGTCTACGCCTCAGCCTCCTGGGGCAGCCGGTACCGAGATCGTTGGTCCAAATCAACTGTTTTCCTCTCCGGAACGGGCGGCACGCCGACTCCAACCCCTCCCCCAACCCCGCCTCCGGCTCCGGCTCCAACTCCCGGGTATCTGAACGTCCCGTCAAGCATGAATTTGGGAAGTGTCGTCATCGGTGGCAGCCAATCACAAATGCTCACCATCTCGAATTCTGGCGGATCGGCGGTCTCGATCTCGGCTGCAGCCTTGACTGGCTCCGGATTTAGCGTGAGTGGCGCATTGTTTCCTTACTCGCTCGGCGTGGGCCAAAGCCTCAGCTTGGCTGTTACATTTGCCCCCACAGTAGCTGGGACAACAGTGCGACCTCTCGGAGTCTCGTCGAATGCGTCCGACCCCGCCGTCGCCGTCTCGCTTACAGGTACAGGCACAAATCCGGCCACGACCGGGACACTCGCAATAACGCCGGTCTCATTGAACTTCGGCAAGGTGAACGTGGGTTCGAGCCAGAGCCAGAATGGCAGCATCACAGCCAGTGGCGGCAGCGTGACGGTGTCGTCGACCAGCTCGAGCAATGCTCAGTTCGCTCTAGGCGGCCTTACCCTGCCAGTGACGATTGCCGCAGGTCAGAATCTGCCTTTTAGCGTTACCTTCGCACCCACGGCACCAGGCACTGCTTCCGCGACAATTTCGGTGTTTACCGCGTCCGGTTCAGCAGCAGCCAGTGCGACTGGCGTAGGCGCGACCCTTCAGCACTCGGTCGCGTTGTCCTGGAACCCGAGCCCAACCACCTCTGTCAGCGGATACAACGTGTACCGCGCCACATCAGCAGCGGGACCGTATTCAAAAATCAATCCCTCGCTGAATGCCTCTTTATACTTCAGCGACGGCACCGTTCAGTCCGGTCAAACCTACTACTATGCGACCACAGCGGTCGACGCGACCGGAATCGAAAGCCCATACTCAAACCAGGTCCAGGCAATCGTTCCGATGCCTTAATGGATGACGCGGTGTAAAGCATTTCAGGGAGCGCACCACAGCGCCATAATATTCACCAACGGCGCTTCCCTCGCTTCCCGCCGTCATCGCTCCGAACACGCCTCTGGCTTCTCCAACAATCTCCGCAGAGGATCGTTCAGGGGAGCCCCAACCGGCACGAATGGAACATTCTTAGGCGAAACAAGCCCGGGGTTCCCTTTGCAGTGCGCTATTGGAGCTTCGCGGCCTCGGCTTTGGCTTCTTTCAGGACGGGGACGTCCGCATCGGCGTCCTTCCACAGCGCGAAGAAATCCTGGTACGCGGCTTTTGCCTTGGCGGTATCGCCCGAAACTACATACGCACGGGCGAGCTGGAGATGTGCGAGCGAGCCGAGAAGAAAATTTTGGACGATCCCAGTATGAGCGAGAAATTTCTCGAATTCTGCGGCTGCCGCGGTGCCGTTCTTTTGCCCCAAATACGCCAGCCCACGGATGTACGGCGGATACATTGGGATTCCCGGTGGAGGGCCTCCGAGTTCATAAGGAAGAGCTGGCTCGAGTGCGACGACCGCCCGATCCGGCGCCTGCTGCGCCATCGCAATGGATGCCTCGATCACCGGAAACCAATACACCTTCAGATACGTGTTCGTGGGTTCGGACTTTTCCAGCCCGTCCATGATGCTTTTCGATTGAGCGGTTTCGCCCGTGCGCGCCAGGACTAAAGCGGAAATGACTTTGACGTCGCGACCCGGAGCAAGCGCTAAAGCACGGGTGACGCCCTGGCGGGCAGCCGCCACGTTGCCAACTTCCGCCTCGCGAAGCGCCTGCAATGCCAGCCACTGTGCGCTGGTTTCTTTCGCATCGGACCGAGCGGCGGAGTCGGCGGCCCGGCGGGCGAGGTCACGAGCTTTCGCGAAGCGCCCGTAGTAGGCCTGGGTATCGGCATGGGTATTGAGCATCTGGTCTTCTTCGCTCGGACGGCCGGCGGCCCATGCCACATCCCGCTCCATTTCGGCGCTATCCCCTGACAGAAACGCCAGGGAATACAAATTTGCGCGAATCAACAAGTTGTCGAATCCCCGTTGCTGCGCTTCTGTCATTGTCTTCCGGGCATCCGCAATGCGATTTACGGCCGCGTAATTGTTTGCCAGGTTCGCATAGTTGACGATCGTCGGTTCCAGGTGCTGTGCCGCAATGGTTTCAGCGATCGCTTTGTCCCATTGTCCAAGATTGGCATACAGCAAACCGAGATTCGTATGTGGGACCATGTCTCGAGGGTAGCTTCTTGCCCAGAGTTGGTAGGCTTCCGTGGCCTTCTCCACTTCACTGGTGACGTTCTGAAAGTACAAGGCAGAAATACGGTACCGCTCGCGTTCGCTTACACGATCGCGCAGGTCATACGCCTTCCTGGTGTACTCCGCGGACAGACTTGCCTGTCCGAGATTCGAGTAATCCACCGCCAAGCCGGCATACGCAATGGCGAAGTTGGGATCGAGTTCGATGGCCCGCTTCATGAAAGGAACTGCTTCAGCGTCGCCTTTTGTGCGTCCGGTGGTGACACCCATGCTGTAAGCCTTCAGAGCTTCAAGCGAGGGCGTCGTGGCTTCCACAGGCACATCGAACTTCTGCACTGAGGCCAGCGACTCTCCCAGTTTGGCTCGCAGACTCGTCGCCGCTTTGCCGAGTGCCTTCAACACGTCTTGCTTTCCGGTGGCCTCCTCCTGTTCCTGGGCCAGGGTGTCCCCGCTGCTGCAGCCGACGGCATCCACGCCGATCACGTACTGTCCGCCGAGGTTCGAAATTGTGCCCAGCACAATGGCTTTACTGCCGGTCCGGATGCAAAGTTCTCTGGCCAGGTCGGTGCTGATGCGGATGCCGGACTGGCGGCCCATAAGACGCAGCGTTTCGTTCACCTTTCGATCCGAGAGGATGTTGATAAAAGGCGACTGCCCCAGCTGAACTGATAATGCCTGCTTTAGCGCGTCGTCGAAGACTGCGTCGCCAGTCTTATTTTCGAAGTCAGCCAGAACGATCGTGTCTTTTTCCGTAAGCGGCGTAGCGCTCGTTGGTGAAGTTGTCGAACCCCACCGCCAGTAAAGGCCGCCCGCGATCAACGCGACGACCACTGCGATCGGAATCAAAATCTTCCAGAGCCTCCCGCCCGGTGCCGAGGGAGCCTCGTCCGCCTTAACCGCGCCTGACGAAGAAGTTGCGGCTGGAAAAGAAGCACTGGATGCAGGAGCCGGAGGCTGAATCGCTGTCGGGCTGCTATCCTGTGCCACAGCGATCACCCCGGAGCCGGACGAACCATGCCGCGATTCCGTTTCCCGTTTCAACCGCTTCAAGTCAGCCCGCATGTCTGAGGCATGCTGGTATCGGAGTTCCAGGTCTTTTTCCAGCGCCTTGTTGACAATCTCCTCCAGCTTGGGCGGAAGGTCTGGATTCAGGCGAATGACTGAAATCGGATCGCGATCCAGGATCTCGCGGAAAATCACCGCAGAACTTTCGCCCCGGAACGGGAGTTGCCCGGTCGCCATCTCGTAGAGGACCGATCCGAACGAAAACAGATCGCTGCGCGCGTCCAGTTCCCTCGCGCGGGCCTGTTCCGGCGACATGTAAGCCACCGTACCCAACGTGGAACCTGGACTGGTCAGGTGTGGCTCCACAGTCTCGGTTCGCGTTGCTTCCCCGCTACCCGACGCGATGACTTTTGCTAATCCGAAATCGAGAACTTTAGCGTGGCCGCGTTCGGTGACAAAAATATTAGCGGGCTTGACGTCGCGGTGCACAATGCCCTTGGCGTGGGCCGCATCCAGGGCATCTGCTATATCAATGGCTAAAGAGAGAAGCAGCCCGGTTTCCAGCGGCCGCCCCGAGATACGGTGCTTCAGCGTCATCCCTTCCAGAAATTCCATGGCGATGAAGGCTTCGCCATTCCGGTTGTCGATTTCGTAGATCGTGCAAATGTTGGGATGATTGAGCGCCGACGCCGCTTGCGCCTCGCGCTGGAAGCGGGCCAGAGCCTGGGCGTCCTTAGCAACCTCATCGGGAAGGAACTTCAAGGCGACAAAGCGGCGGAGGTTAACGTCCTCAGCCTTGTAGACCACGCCCATACCGCCGCCGCCAAGCTTTTCCAGCACCTGGTAGTGTGAGATCGTTCGGCCTATCATGCGGTCGCGCCATGGTATGCGTGTCGCAGGGGCAAGTCAATTGAGGGGCATAGGGTTAGCGGTGCTGGTCACTGCTCCAAACACGCTTCCGGCTTTTCCAGCGATCGCCGCAGCGGATCCTTCAACGGGACCAATCCCTTGTCGGTGTAAAGATACAGGCCGATCGACGCCGTTCCATCCTTCGCCGTCTGCGGGCCCACGTCGTAGGCATGAATCAATAACTCTCCCCAGCCGTCGTAATCGTCGTCAAACTCGTTGAGAATCGACTCAAACTCCAGATTTTCCCCCAGCGATGGCGCCGCCTCGCCCGACCGCAATGCCTCGGACCAACTCGCGTCCGCCCAGATCAGGCCCAGCGTCGATATCTGTGGCCACACATGAAACCATGCCGTCATCAGGAAAACTGGAACTCCGGTGAGCATCCAGCGCGCGCGCACAAAAAGCCGCGGCTCACGGTCCGGCGTCAGGCCAAAAGCCCGCACATCGTAGTCGAGCACGCCTTTGCCGCGCATCAACCCATCGTCCGCATGAAACCACTCCGTGGTCCGCATGCGGGCGCCAAACTGAGACTGGCTCTCCTTCGAACCCGGGTTCGCAGCATTCGCCCGCAGCTTGGCGTCGATCCTCTGCAACTCATTCTTCATCTGGTTGTCGAGAGCCTGCTCGAGCACATCGCGGTGGAAGGAGGGCATCCTCGAAGCTGGAATTTCTCCCACACGCCCAGAGAGCGGAGGCTGAGCCAGTTCGACCGAGTGTGGCCGGATCACGAAATATTCTTGCCGGTTTCCGTTGAACGCGCCCTCATACGCCGACGGCACCTTCGCTAGAAATCCGAGCGCCAGCGAGCAACCGCTCGGCGCTACTACCACGCGCTCGATCGTCGCGGGCACTATCCAGCCCGGCAATATGCTCAGGGACCACTGCGCCCCCGTCGGCGTCTGCTGAATCATTTTCGGGAAAAAGTGCAGCGACTGCGCATCCGGCTCCCAGAGTTCCTGCAAGCCTGCAAGCGGAGCATACGCCTTCGAGGAGGCGGGAAAGCGCACCGGGTTCACGCCCGACCTCATCCACGGCGACGAATTAAATCGCGACTCCGTGTCGGTGGCGACAATGAATGCCACGTGGGTTTCGTCGTACCGTGCCGCCACATAAGCCGGGCCGGCGGCATTCAATCGTGACTCGCCCGTCGGCGCCGGAGGCAGGCCCTGCGCTTTGACTTCCTTTGCTCGCTCCTGCTGTTGCCGCCGGATTCCCTCGTGTTCGATCTTGAGGAAAATGTTGCCTTCGTCCCTTAGCCCCGATCCCCAACGGAACGCGGACCAAACCACGAACAGGTACAGCCCCACCCCGATCGCCACCCATTTGCGGTTTTTTCTGCGCATGCCGATTTCTGAAAGGAAGAACGAATGCCGGTACGTTCTATGCAGAACTCGCAATCCGGCCTCTCTGAATGTAATCCGGTGCCCCGGCGCCCCGGGAATGACTTTAGTGACCGCCCGTAGGGCATTCATTTTGCAGGTGCTCCCGGGCGCTTTCTCACTGCATCTAAAGGAAAAGATGTCGTAATCTATAGGAGTAGGAGAACACTGTTGCGCTGTCCCCGATGCGGCAATGAAAATCCGGATTCGCACCGTTTTTGCGGGATGTGTGGAGGCACGCTCTTGCAGCCTCCCGCGACTCCCGTAGCGGCGCAGGCCGGATCATCGCAGGCTTCCGGAGGCTCAGTTCCCGCGCGGCGCGCGGACTCCTCATCTAGCGACACTCCCGTGATCAGTGGCCCCTCATTCCTGGGGCTGAATCAGCCAGCCCCGCGAAAGCGCGGCAGTCTCAGCATTGATCCGCGGTCGTCGAAATCCGTCGACCTTGATTACCTGCTGGAAGACGAGGACGATCCCCACTCCGGCACCGGATGGAAGTTCGCCGTCATGATCGTGGCCCTTGCTCTCGCGGTGGGCTTCGGAATCCTGCGCTGGAGAAATCACACCTTCCCGTGGCTCCAGTCGCAGTCGAATAAGCCCAGCGCCCAAGTACCGGATGCAACCGATTCCGGCTCTCCAGCTCCGGATGCCGCCACGCCGGCCCCGAACAACTCAACTCCATCCCCGGCGGCGCCACAGCCCGCAGCGAGCGCCCCCGCGTCGGCGCCGGCGACATCGCCCGCGCAGCAGAGTGCGGCTCCTCCCGCGCAAAATCCGCCAGCACCCGCGGCCCAGACACCTACGCCCGCCCAAACCGCGCCGGAAACCGCGGCGTCACAGCCGCCTGCCGACGATACTCCGGCGGCAAAGCCCGCCCAGGATTCCCAGCCAGCCCCAACCCAGGACGCGGCGAAGAACGACTCCGACTCCGATGACGGCGATACCGCCGCCCCAGTCGAGAAGCCCAAGCCCTCGCCAGCGCACAAGGCTGAGGTCAAGCATGCAGCTCCGGCCGACCCCGTCGCCGAGGCCCAGAAATATCTTTACGGCAAAGGCGCAGCGCAGGACTGTGACCGTGGCATGCGCATTTTGAAGCCCGCCGCGAACCAGGCCAATGCGAAGGCCATGGTCGAACTGGGCGCGCTTTACTCCGCCGGATTGTGTACGCCGCGCGATCTTCCCACTGCATACCGCTGGTTCGCCATGGCGTTACGGAAAGATCCCGACAACGAATCCATCCAGACCGATCTCTCCAAGCTTTGGGGCGAAATGACGCAGCCTGAGCGCCAATTGGCCATCCGTCTCACCCAATAAACTCGTTTGCGCCGATGATTGCCCTTCCCATCTCGAAGACTTCGTCGCTCTTGTTGGCATTCGCCGTCCTGCTGCAAATGAACGGCGGCACGCCGCAGAATCAGAAGACCGAAACCACTCCCGCGCAGCATCCCATGGGGACGCGGCTCACCGTCCAGGGCATTCCGAATTTCGGCCAGGTCAGCGAAAACCTCTACCGCGGAGCCCTGCCGAATGCCGCCGGATTGAAAGCGCTGAAGAAAATGGGAGTCGACATCGTCGTGGACATGCGCCGCGGCCGCGATGCGGTCGAAGAAAGGACGGTCACCGATCTCGGAATGAAATACGTTTCCATCCCGTCGCGCTGTCCCTACCCGCAGGACGCGCCGATCGCAAAATTTCTCGGCATCGTCGAGGACAATCCCGGCAAGAAGGTGTTCGTTCACTGCCGCCTGGGCGATGATCGCACCGGCATCGCGGTGGCCGCGTACCGTATCGCCGAGCAGGGTTGGAACGCCGATGAAGCGCTCAAGGAAATGCAGGTGTTCGGCTTCAGCACATTCCACGGCTTCATTTGTCCGGGTCTGGAGAATTACGAAGAGAGGTTGCCGGAGCGCTTGCAGAACGCAGCGGCTTTCCGGCAGTTACCGTCACACAGTCAGCAGAAGTAAAAGCATGTCCCCACCCCGGCAGAGGATGCCGGGGTGGGCCTTCCCGCAAAAGGCTGGCGTACCTGTTAGAAAGGATCTCACCGCACTTTTCAGGCTGCGAAGTCGGCGGTGAGGTTGGATTTTCATCGGATGGCTTTGGTTGACATGCACTTTCCTCACTCGCGGGTATAGTGTGGCGGGAGTCCCGAACGTTTCGTGAATGCCAAAATGATTTCCCGCCAGGCCCGCCTTTGGATCGAATCGCTCCAGCTGGAGTCCCATCCTGAAGGCGGATACTTCTGTCAGACTTACCGTTCCAGCCTCATGCTCCCGCGGTCTGCCTTGCCGCCCGGTTTCTCCGGCGGCCGGAGCGCCTCAACCGCCATCTACTTTCTGCTCGATGGCAGTGATTTCTCCGCCTTTCACCGCCTGCGTTCCGACGAACTCTGGCACCATTATGCCGGCGGGACACTCCTCGTCCATGTCATCGATCCCGGCGGCGCTTATTCTCAGATCCGTTTGGGCAGCAACCTGGCTGACGGTGAAGTCTTTCAAGGAGTGGTGAAGGCCGGATGCTGGTTCGCATCCGAACTCAAAAGTCCCGAGTCCTACGCGCTCGTCGGGTGTACCGTCTCCCCGGGCTTTGATTTCGAGGATTTCGAGATGGCCAAGCGTGCTGAACTCACTCGGCATTATCCGCAGCATCGCGCTTTGATCGAAAGACTGACTCGCGAGTTGTGATTCAGTCCTCATCTGCTCCATAAGTCAACATCAGCTTCCAACTCCCAGTTAGCAGCCTGTTTACTTTCGACCCAGAGACTTCCTTCCCTTTTGTGGATTCTTTTTACAAGTGCCCGAAACCCGCTCCCATGGCCCATCTCGGGGCACCGGGACCTCGCCAAACTTCTTGCGGAATCTTGCAAAATCGCAAGGTTTTTTCGGGAAACCTATGGTATGTTAGTCCTCCGCTGGTCTCCCCCCGGAGGAATCAACCTTGCCAACTTATCCTGGTCAGCGCACCATTCGTGCGTTTTCTGCCATTATGAATCTGACATCGATCCCCTCCCGGTGCCGCGTCTGCGGCAGAGTTCAGCCCCTCATCATCCTGGCGTTGCTGCTGGTCTGCGCCCTCTCGCTGTGCGCCCAGACTCCGATCACGACCTGGCACTACAACAACGCACGCACCGGCGCCAACACCACCGAAACCGTCCTGACGCCCGCCAACGTCAACTATCAGAGCTTCGGCAAGCTGTTCAGCCAGCCGCTTGACGGCATCGTCGTCGGCAATCCGCTTTACCTTCCCGGTGTGACGATTCCCGGGCAGGGCGTCCACGACGTCGTCTTCGTTGCGACGCTCCATAACAGCGTCTATGCCTTCGACGCCGACAGCCTGCAGCCTGCACTCTGGGTCACCAGCGTGATGGATGCGGGCGCCAGCACCATGTCGTCGACGCTGAAGAAAAATTTCAACCCGACTGCATGGAACGAGATGGGCGTCATCTCGACCCCCGTCATCGATCCCGCTTCTGGCACGATCTACTTGGTCGCGGAGACCTACGAGAACGGCAACGTGGTGCATCGCCTCCATGCGCTCGATGTCACCAACGGGCTGGAAAAATTAGGCGGCCCCGTGGTCATCACCGCCACCACGATACAAAACGGAGTCACGACCACGTTCCAGGACTTCTACCAGATGAATCGCCCCGGACTGCTGCTGGCGAATGGCCACATCTACGTTGCATGGGGCTCCAACGGCAACAATATCCTGCCCTGCCAGGGCTGGGTTATGTCCTACAACGCGACCACTCTGCAGCAGGAAGGCGCCTTCACCACAGAACCCGGCCAGACCCTCGCTTCGATCTGGCAAGAAGGCGCGGGCCTTTCCGCCGATAGCTCCGGATACGTCTACGCCGAGGATGGCGAAGGCGATTACGTCCCTGGCATAAACCTGTCCACCAGCGTGATGAAACTTACCCAGGCCGGCACGGCTCTCTCTCTGACCGACTGGTTCACTCCCTACAGCCACACCGTGCTGTCTGCAGATGATCTCGATCTGACTTCAGCGGTCGTGATCCTGCCCGACCAGCCGGGAAAGTATCCGCATGAAGCGATCGCCGTTGGAAAGCAAGGCACGATCTACGTGCTCAACCGCGACGATCTGGGCCAGGTTTGTGTAGGCTGTCTCACGACCGACACCCAGATCATTCAGGAACTGAGTCTCGCGGTCCCAAATACAGGCACGCCCGTCTACTGGAATAACACCGTTTACTTCGCCGGACTGGGCGTTCCAGTCGTCGGATATCCCCTCGTCAATGGACAATTGGGCACTCCTGTCGTCGCACCGGTCGTACGCGGGGCGGGCGCCAATCCTGTCCTGACTGCCAATGGCGACACCAATGGCATTCTCTGGTTTGTCGATGGCAACCACGCTCTCTGGGCGCTCGATGCCGGCACCCTCACCATGCTTTACGTGAGCGGCCAGGCTCCCAATCAACGCGACGCGTTGCCTCCACTCGCACACTTCGCCTCGCCCATCGCAGCGGATGGCAAGGTATTCGTTGGCACTACCAACAGCCTCGCTGTGTTTGGCCTTCTGCCTTCCATGTCAAACACTGGCGGCAGCGGTCAATCCGGCGTAGTCGGAACCACGCTTCCCACCCGGCTGCAGGTGCAGATCACGAATCCGAATACGCAAGCTGGAGTTTCGGGCGTCACCGTCAACTTCAGTGACGGTGGCAAAGGCGGTGTCGCCAATCCCGCGTCAGCGCTTACCGATTCCACCGGAACCGCTTCGACCTCTTATACCTTGCCGACAAAAACCGGAACCTTCACCGTAACTGCATCCGCGACCGGGTATGCCTCGGTGCCCTTCACGGAAACCGCTGTATCGAAGAGCGGTTCCACCACCCGAGTGACCTCGAACGCGAATCCTGCCAGCTCCGGACAAACCGTCACCTTCACGGCGACGGTCACCTCGACCGGTGGCACTATCCCGAATGGTGAAATCATCACCTTCGCGAACGGCGGCGTGACGATGGGAACCGGCACTACCTCCGGCGGCGCCGCGACCTTCTCCATCAGCACTCTGCCCGTCGGAACCAGCGCGATCACCGCTTCTTATCCCGGCGATGCCACCTTCACTCCGAGTTCCGGAGGCGTCTCCGAAGCCGTGAAAGGCGTGAGCACGACCACTCTTGCATCCAGCGCCAATCCCTCGACGCCCGGGCAATCGGTGACGTTCACTGCGACCGTTACCTCGACCGGCGGCAGCATTCCCAACGGTGAGACGATTACCTTCAAGAACGGAACCACGGTGCTCGGGACCAACACGCTGACGGGTGGAACCACAACCTTCACCACCTCGACGCTGCCCGCGGGAACCGACTCCATTACCGCGGCCTATCCCGGCGACGCGAGCTACCGCTCCAGCTTCGCGACCATCTCGCAGAAGGTTTCGAAGCCAGCAACAACAACCACCCTGCACTCCGCTTCGAATCCGGCGAACGTGGGAACGGCAGTGACCTTCACCGCCACGGTGACTCCGGCTTCGGGAAGCATTCCTGATGGCGAGACCGTCACCTTCAAGAGCGGCACCACCACGCTCGGGACTGCAAACACCTCCGGCGGAGTCGCTACCTTCACCATCAGCACTTTGCCTGCGGGCGCGGACTCCATTACGGCGTCCTACCCCGGCGACGCAAGCTACGCCGCCAGCTCCGGATCACTCACCGAGAACATTAAAAATGTGACGACCACCACCGTGACCTCCAGCTTGAATCCATCCCCCGTAGGCCAGCCAGTGACCTTCACGGCAACGGTGACCTCGGCGGGCGGAAACAGCGTGGATGGCGAAGTCGTGACCTTTAAAATGGGAACCACGATCCTGGGCACGGGAACGCTATCGGGAGGCGTCGCCACCTTCACGACCAACAGTCTGCCGGCAGGAACCAACGTGGTTGTGGCCTCGTATCCCGGAGACACAGCCGACCGCTCCAGCTACGACCATATCTCCCAAATCGTCCAATGAAAAAGGGTGCCCCATTTCTCGCGTGAAGTATGCGCGGGGAGTGGGGATTTCCCTGCCTTATCAAAGGCCGCCCTACCCTTCGTGATTTTCCAAGGGTGGGAACCACGGACGTCGAAATCCAGTCAGTTCACACGATCATCTCGGTACACTCGTCGGTCCCACTGCCGACCTGATCTTCTCGACCTCCAGACTCAACTCCTCGATCCGCGCCTTCTGTTCGCGAATGAGTGTCTGCTGTTCTTTCACGGCCTCGATCAGCACCGCCGTGAGCCGTCCGTAGTCGACGCTCCGGGCCTCGGTCCCGCCGTTCTCCCAGGTCACCACCTCCGGGACAACCGAGCCCACTTCCTCGGCGATCACGCCCAGCTCGTGTTTCCCATTCGCGTTCAAATCGTAGGTCACGCCGCGTAGATGTTCGACCTTATCCAGTGCGCCGTGCAGCGGCTCAATATTGCTCTTGAAGCGCCGCGAGCTGTAGGTCGTCCAGCCGTCGCTCACCGGCTCACCCGCACCTTGAGCGACGGTAAACACATTCGAAGGCGTGGCTGTACCGATTCCCACCTTCACCGCATAAGTCCCGGTGCCCCCCAGTACCAGCGCGTTGCTGATCCCAACTTGCGCGTGCGATCCGATCGCCGTGGCATTGCTGAGCGCCACGGAGGTCACGCCGCACGCAGACCCGACGCACGTGAGATCGCTCCCCGTGGTATTCGTCGAGAGAGCGCTGTAGCCCACAGCCGTGTTGTTGCTCCCCGTAGAGTTTTTGGTGAGCGCGAAATTGCCGTTCGCCGTGTTCCCCGCTCCGCCGGTTCCGAAGTCTGGATTATTCGTGTACAGCGCATAAGCGCCCGTCGCCGTGTTGTTGCTCCCCTGCTGGTCCATGGCCAGCGCGAAGGCACCCACGGCAGTCTCGAATTGCCCGCTCAATTCCGCGTTCAGCGCGTGCGATCCGATCGCCGTGTCGAGCGTTCCTTTGCTGTTGCTGGGGAAGGCCAGATTTCCTAACGCAATATTGTTATTCGATACGCCCCCGCCCAGCGTCAGCACGTTGTTGCCTCCAATGCGGTATCCCACTGACACATTCACGCGGCCGCTCACATCGAGCGCCGAACCAGGCTTGGTCGTCCCCACCCCGACGTTGCCCCCGGTCTGGTACAGCTTGGAGTTTCCCAGTCCCGTGCCGCTGGTCCAGATCGGCAGATAATTGGCTGTACCCGTGCCTGCAACCGCCGCGGAAAGCAAGCTCGAACTCTCTCCGGCCACAGCGGCGTCGTTCGACGTTTGAGCAACCACGGGAAGCGCCAGTAAGAAAAATCCGGCGAGCAGAGTACTGACAAAACGTTTCATCAGAGGCATCTCCTGAATGGAAAATCGAATCCTGGGCTCGACGCGAAACTGGGGAAATGTAAAAACTGGGACGCGCGTACTTACCAAAAAGTGCCGGGATTATCGTCTGCGCCGAAACACCTGTCAATCTGCAAATACTTGCAACCGCCCGCACCCGGGTCCCGTTTCTTCACGAGTGGTCTGGGCCAAAAATCGGGATTCTCTCGATCCGGCCCCAAACTACAGTTCCATCCTCCGCCGATTACAGCCGCTCCGAATGGCGCTTCCCCGGCGTGATCGTCAAGACTGGTAGCTCCGGATCGAACGGAAATTCAAAAGCGAAAAGAGAGTGGATCATGGATATGCATGTAGAAAAAGGTCGCGCCACCGAGGATCGCGTTACCGGCGCAATCGAATCACGAAGCTCCCAGCTTCCAAGCAGCGCCTATCTCGCAGCGGCTCTCGGCTGCATGGCCGCATCGGCGATCCTGAAGTTTACGGGCAGGAATCACTGGGCGTTGTTCGTGGGACAGTGGCCCGCCCCGCTGCTGATCATGGGTGTGTACAACAAGATGGTCAAGCAGCACGGCTCAGACGCCCGCTCCGAGTTCGCCAATCGCGCTGCCTGAGTTTGGGGTCGGAAGGAGTATTCCGAGCGCGGTTTGTCTATCACGATTGCCCTTCGCACAATGAAGGTGCCCCCATTTCTCGCGCGAAGTATGCGCGAGAAGTGGGGATTTTCGTGAGGTCGCCAGAGTCGATTGCCCCACTCTTCGTGATTTTTCGAAGAGTGGGATCCGCGCGTTTAAGCCCGAGCCGTCGTAGCCTTTTTCGGAAACATCTCCCCGATGCGCTTGATCTGCGCCCCGACGTCCTTCAACTTCTCTTCAATGCGCTCATACCCGCGGTCGATGTGATACACACGGTCAATAATCGTCTCGCCATCCGCCACCAGCGCTGCCAGCACCAGTGACGCCGACGCCCGCAGATCGCTGGCCAGCACCGCCGCCGCGCTCAGCGGAGTCTTCCCGCGCACCACCGCCCGCCGCCCTTCAATCTTGATGTTCGCGCCCATGCGCACCAGTTCCTGCGCATGCATAAAGCGATTCTCGAAGATATTTTCCGTGATCACCGACGCCCCCTCCGCCTGCGTCGCCAGCGCCATAAATTGCGCCTGGCAGTCGGTGGGAAATCCCGGATACTCCTCCGTCGTCACATCTTTCCCCGAAAACGGATTGTCGCCCATCACGCGTACGGAATCCGCGTTCGCCTTCGTCTTCACGCCCACTTCGTGCAACTTGCCGAGCACGGCGTCGAGGTGAGCCGGATCGCATCCCGTCACGTTCAGATCGCCGCCCGTCATCGCACCCGCCACCAGGAAAGTTCCTGCCTCGATGCGGTCCGGGATAATACGATGCTTCGCGCCTTTCAGCTTGCTCACGCCCTTCACGCGAATCGTCGGCGTGCCCGCCCCCTCAATCTTCGCTCCCATCTTGATCAGCAGGTCGGCGAGATCGGCGACCTCCGGCTCGCGCGCGCAATTCTGCAACACCGTTTCGCCCTCGGCCAGGGTCGCGGCCATCAGCAGGTCTTCCGTGCCGGTCACGGTGATCTTGTCAAAAACGATCTCGGCGCCCTTGAGCCGCGTGGCGGAAGCCTCCACGTATCCGTGCTCCTGGGTGATCTTCGCCCCCAGCTGTTCGAGGCCCTTGATATGCAAATCAATCGGACGCGCTCCAATCGCACAGCCGCCGGGCAGCGACACGCGCGCCCGCCCGCACCGCGCCACCAGTGGTCCCAGGACCAGCGTGGAAGCACGCATGGTCTTCACCAGCTCGTACGACGCTTCGGGAGCCGCCAGCTTCTCGCACTGGATCGTCGTGCGGTGATGTGCGCGCCCGTATCCCAGTTCGACCTCGGCGCCCATCGCCGTAAGCAGGTTGCGCGTCGTCTGGATGTCGCGCACTTGCGGAATGTTTTCCAGGATCACTGCTTCTTCCGTCAGCAGCGCCGCCGCCATGCAAGGCAACGCCGCATTCTTCGCCCCACTGACGTGCACCGTCCCCAACAGCGGCTCTCCACCGCGAATAACGAACTTATCCATGAATGATTCCTGAAACCGGAGTGGTCTCCAAAACGCCATTGTAACGGGGATATCCGAAACCGACGTTGCCCGGGAGGGCACGACCTGTCGGTACCATGCACGCGGCTTCGGCTGAAAAAGGCATCAACGTTCCCGATCCGCATTGGTTGAAGTCTTGTCAACGCGCTGCAAAATCTCTGCGACGAACCTGCTCTTGGCCTGCGTGTAGGCCTCGCGGTCGCCACCAAATTTTCGGGCGAGCTCACGCTTCAGGCTGGCGTAGCTGTTCGCGTCTGCAGGATGGGTTCGGAGGTAGTCTCGGAACGAGATATGGCGCCTGTACTCCGGGCTCCTGGATTGGAAAACATAAAGGTGGTGCGGTAAATCGTTCGGCGGAGTGCGGAACGCCTCACGCCCCGCGACACCCAAATCACCCCGGTGCTCGTATCCCACGGAAGCCAATTTCGCGATTACGAGCGGGAGGTCGGTGGCCGACATCAACAGTACGTCCATGTCGATGATTGGCTTGGCTGCCAGCCCGGGAACCGCTGTGCTACCGACGTGTTCAATTGCGGCCGCCATTCCCTGGATCACAGCCTCGATTCGTGAGCGGAGCCTTACGAACAGTTGAGGCCAATGCGGGTCATAATCTTTGATAATTATGGAGTCCACGAATCCAGTATATTTTCGCCCTGAAATTACTCCTAACCATAGCCAATTATGGTACGAGAAGGCATGCGAGGAATCGACGAGCAGCAGAATCACATATTGAGTTACTTGTCTCCCGAGCTGCCATAATGCGCAAAGTGCGCCATCGCTGGGTCTGCAAGGTGCATTCGATCTTCATTCGTTCGACATCACCAACTCTGAGAGACAGAGAAAAAAAACACGCCGCAATTTTCAGCAGCCTGCTAGAACCACCGATATCAGGTTCGCGCCAGCCGTTAAGAGCAAGCGGCCCGCAAATGCGCGAGCCCATTTCCTCCCAAATCGTGCAGAAATCGCTTGCGTGTCATTACACCTTATGGTGTAATTATGTCCATGGATCAACTCTCTGACGTGCTGACCGCGATCTCTCACCCGACTCGCAGGGCGATTATCGGTCGCCTGGCACGCGGGCCGGCGCGTTTTCTCGATGTGGCGAAACCATTCGACACCGCCCTGAATGCAGTAACCAAGCATCTCAAACTGCTCGAGCGGGCCGGACTGATTGAACGCAGGAAGCAAGGCCGCGAAGTGTACATCTCGTTTCGCGGCGAACCGCTCCGCCAGGTCGCTGCCTGGGTGCACGAGTACGAGCAGTTCTGGAACGAGCGCCTCGATCAGTTCGAGCAATATTTCAAAGACAAGAAGAAGAAGGAGAAGGAAAAAAGATGACGCACAATTCGAACAAGACCCTTCAATTTAAGCTCGCAAGGACGATTCTGGCTCCGCTTGCCGAAGTCTTCGACGCATGGCTGGACCCGAAGATCCCGGGCAATCCCTGGAATGCGGCCGAGAAATTTCTGTTGCACCCGAAAGTAGACGGCCTCTTTTACTGGACCCTCAAAGGAACGTCCCACTACGGCCGGTTCACTGTGGTCGACCGCCCGGCGCGCATTCAACACACCTGGGTATCGCCGAACACTCTAGGCCAAGAGTCCAGGGTCACAGTGACCTTCGAGAAACAAGGAGACGCGACCCTGATGACCCTCGTCCATTCCGACCTTCCCGATCACGACTTGGCGAGAGGACATGAGAAGGGCTGGAACTACTTCCTCGGAATTTTCAGCGAGCAATTTGGAAGCGGTGCACGCGGCCAATACCGCTGGGAAGACGCTCATCCGGACGAGGCAATGAAAAAGTGAGAAGCCTGGCGCGAATTCACCGGTTAAACCGGTAACACACCAACGCCAGTGCCACGAAAGAGGAAGACCAGGAACCTGTCATGAGCTCAATCAGAGGGAAAGTAGTCGAATCCCGCGGATACGCCCCAGTCAACGGCCTTCAGATGTATTACGAAATTGAAGGAACCGGCGATCCGCTTGTCTTCATCCCTCCGGCCTTCGGATTTGCCGGATTGAAATCATTTCCTGCCCTCGGTGAGACCCATAGCGTCATCACCGTCGATCTTCAGGGGCATGGCCGCACGGCGGACATTCCGGAACGCCCTCTTTCCATCGCGCAATACGCCGAAGACGTAATCGGCTTGTTGAAATACCTCGGAATCGCGAAAGCCGATTTCTTTGGCGAAAGCTACGGCGGTTCCACCGCTGCGATGATCGCCGTTCGCTATCCTCAGTTTGTGCGCCGCGTGGCATCCTACGGCGCAACCTTTGGCCCCTTTCGCTATGCGATAAATCCCGAGACGACTCATTATGACTCCCCGCCCACTGCGGACTCCCGGGACATCGAGTTTCAGCGTGACAATTACCGGAGAGTCGCACCCCATCCCGACTATTGGCCGGAGATCTATGACAAGCTTGGCCGTATTCAGTGGGATGGATTCTCGAAGAAAGAGTTGGCTTCGATTGAAGCGCCATTTCTTATCATTGCCGGAGACCACGATTTTGTCCGCGTCGAGCATGCCGTTGCCACCACGAAACTCATTCCCCACTCCGAACTCGCCGTGATTCCCTCCGCCAGTCACTTCGTCCTTTATTCGGAACCGGAGAAAGTGATCCCAATCGTGAAATACTTTCTGGAAAAAGCGGAGATCGAAATCCCGCTGGCAACCGCTGGGACGGGATATCACCCGGGTGAAACCAGGTAGCTCTGCAGGACAGTTCAGGCGCTCCGTCGGTGTAGACTCAATCCAATTTGAATCTTCCAGTTCAGAACGAACTCGAGCCTTCGTCGCTCTCCACCTCGAACGCCTGGAGCCGCGAACCATCTCTCCCGGAGTGCACGCTCATGTGGGCCGCCGCCGCGCTCATCTTCCTATTTACCGCCTCGTTCTTCCGCCCCTATGGGGACCTCGTCCGCGGTTTCGGTGACAGCGCGGCTTACATCCAGATCGCCGATGCCATTCGGCACTGGGATTTCTCCAACGTCCAGGTGAAGCACTTTTGGGGGCTTCCGTACGCCATGGCCTTGCTCGGAAAACTGACGGGAGTTTCCAGTCAGTCCGCTCTCATCGCGATCTCCTGCGCCTCGTCATTTGCTGCGCTCGCGCTCGCTTATCGCCTCTGGGGTGGATGGATCGCCCTGTTCACCTCGCTGCTGAATTTCGACTGGTACCAGCGAAGCTTCCTCGGCGGATCGGAACCACTCTTCCTGGCGCTGCTGTTGGCATCGATCCTGGCGCTGCGCAAAGAGAAATCGAAGTCCGCCGCTCTCCTCGCGAGCCTGGCTACGATCACGCGGCCTCTGGGGATTTGCCTGCTTCTCGGCATCGGCCTCGATCTTCTCCGGCGCCGCCAATGGATCAAGCTCGCCGGAGCCGTCGCGATCAGTGCATTTATTGGGATCCTCTACGTGACCCCGCTGCGCCTGTACCTTCACGATCCGCTTGCCACCGTGCACAGCTACGGAATGATGCAGCAGAATGATTACCCGGCCCTGTTCGGTATTCCTTTCCGCGCGATCTTCGTCGGGACGTTTCGCTACCCACCACCCCTTTCCAATCTGCTGCTCGACTTCGCGTGGATTTTTCTCGTCATCGGCGGCAACATCGCGATGTTCACTCGCGACTTCCGCCAATATGCCCGCGCGCACTTTGCCGAGATGGTTTTTGTCGCGCTCTATTCTCTGTCGCTCTATACCTACAACCTTCCCTTCTGGGCGCGGAGCAACTTTGCGCGCTTTGCGATTCCGATTCTTCCCTTCGTCTTCCTGGCTCTCCAACGCTGGCTGCCCAAAGATCGCCGCCTTCTGTGGCTGTTCGCGATCGTTTTTCCTGCGCTGGCAGCTTCGTCCGCGGTCGGAATTCAGAATGTGATCTCAGGATTGCGGAACCGCTGAATGAGCGCCTTTGATACCAATCCTTCGCCGCCGGGGAACAAACTGGTCGTCATCGGCGTCTATACTCGACAGGTCTCACCATTCTCGAATCCCGGTAGTAGCACGCGTTTGAAAATTTCACCTCCTTGGAGGTCCGTATGAAACGTCGCCTCGCAGTCGCTCTATTCCTCCTCTTCGTTGTAGCCGCGAGCGTCGGGCAAGCCCGTCTGAGCCGAGTGCGTGTCTCCGAAGGTGTCATGGAAGGCCTGGTGGTCAAGAAGGTCCCACCGGCGTATCCCGCAGATGCAAAGAACGCGAAAATCCAGGGCACCGTCGTGCTGCAAATCATCGTCAACAAGGCTGGCGAAGTCGAAAACGTTCAGCTTGTCAGTGGACATCCCATGCTGGCGCCCTCCGCCATCGACGCCGTGAAGCAGTGGAAGTACAAGCCGTACCTGCTCAACGGCGAAGCCGTCACAGTTGAAACCAGGGTTCAAGTGCACTACACGCTCGCCGACGACTCTGCCGCCGTGCCCGGACTCGCCCCCTCCGTCGACGATAGCAACGCAGTACCGGCGCCGGCACTTACCGTGCCTCCCCGGAGAATCCGCGTCTCGGAAAAAGTCGAGTCCGGACTGCTCGTCGAAAAAGTTCAGCCGGTCTATCCGCAGAACGCCAGGGATCAGCACGTGCAAGGCGAGGTGCTCATGAAAATGATTGTCGCCAAGGACGGTAGCGTCGCCAATCTCGAACTCATCAGCGGACATCCCATGCTCGTCTCCTCCGCCATGGACGCCGTCCGGCAGTGGAAGTACAAACCCTACGTCCTGAACGGCGCACCAGTCGAAGTCGAAACTGAAGTCAAGATCAACTACAGGCTCATGGACTAGCGAGGCAACATTGGGGACAGCGGCGCCCCGCCTGTCCAGCAGACCAGACGAATCGATCCGCAGTGCTGCCACTCGAGCCCCCGTCCCGCGCCGGGATGGTAATGTTGATCCCTGACGCCATGTCCCACACCGGGTCTCCCATCCGCTCGGACGTCCGGCCGCAAGAGCCGGAGGCAATTCCCGCGCGGGAAGCGCAAGCCGCGCGCCGCCTCCCCATCGCCGTCCTCCTCGACAACGTCCGCAGCATGTACAACGTCGGAGCCTTCTTCCGCGCCGCCGACGGAGTCCGCCTCGAGAAGCTCTGCCTCTGTGGCATCACCGCGCATCCGCCCAAAAAGGCGATCTCGAAAACTGCGCTCGGCGCCGAAGACACCGTCACCTGGCAGCACGACTGGGACGCCGTCCACATGGCCCACCAGCTCCGCGCCGCCGGATTCACCCTTGCCGCCATCGAGACCCACCCCGACGCCATCGATCTGTTCGAGTGGCAGCCGCACTTCCCCGTCTGTGTCGCCTTCGGACACGAAGTCGACGGCCTCCGCCCCGAACTCCTCGCCATCGCCGACGCCCACGTCCGCATCCCCATGCTCGGCCAGAAAAAATCCCTGAACGTAGCCACCGCCGGGGGCATCGTCCTCTACGAGCTGTTCCGCAAATACCGCACGCAACGGCTGTAAGCGAAATAAGGGGGCTGGCCCAACCTTTCGCACAGAATTCCCAATTCGGGGTTGCCCCACCCTTCCCCGCGTTTTTTGCGGGAGGGTGGGCCTTCTCCCCGGACTACAATGCCCTCAAATGCACGTCAAACCAGTCCGCTATCAGGACCAGCGCTGCCTGCATTTCATCACCTTTAGCTGCTATCGCCGTATGCCACTGCTCGACTCCTGGGCAGCGAAACAGACCTTCGAGCAAACGCTGGAGAGAGTCCGCGTCTGGTACGGCTGCTACGTCGCCGGCTATGTCCTGATGCCCGAGCATGTGCACCTGCTGATCAGCGAACCAGAACGCTCGAAATTATCGGTAGTGATCCAGATGCTCAAGCAGATCACCTCACAAAAGCTGCATGCCCAGCCTCTCCCGCGCTTTTGGCAGGTCCGCTATTACGATTTTCCGGTGTGGAGCGAAGCCAAACGCATCGAGAAGCTGCGCTACATCCATCGCAACCCGGTGAAGCGAGGACTGGTCGAGCGGCCAGAGGATTGGAAATGGAGCAGCTTTCGTCACTACGCAACGGGAACGGAAGGCATCGTCGAGATCGAATCGCAATGGACGGCGCGGACGCGAGAACGATTGGGCGTCGTGCTCGCGACCAGACCCCACCCTCCCGCAAACGGCGCGGGAAGGCTGGGGCAACCTCCTGAAAAATCCTGATTCAGAAAAGGATGGGCCGGCCCGCCCGGTGATAGCAACTGCAACTCAGAAAGTGAAGATATTCATTGCCATAATAGCGTCGCAAACCAGCCGGCATAGCCTAAACTTTAGACGAGGGCGGCAGCGATGTTGCAGGAGAACGTGGATTGAGACTCGCTCGGTTCGGAATCGGGAATCCCACCCGCCGTCCCTTTGTTCTTATCGAGGGCAGCCCGACAAGCTCGAGTTTCTGCTGCACTAATGGCTGTGCCGCTCTTTCATCCTGCGTAGGCGCTCGATGCGTCGCCAGGCTCCAGTCGGGAGCTGGCTGCCGTTCATGCTCGGGGCAGAATAGTGATTCATCCACGAGACGCTGAAGCCGTCATACATGGTGTTGTTGGTCAGTCTGGTAAGATTGCTGCCGTCTAGCGCGACGCTATACATTTCGAACTGGTCGGTACCGGGATAGTCCACATTGGTGCTGAAGACAAGCCGGTCGGCGACCGCTCGTGGCTCGGAGGAGACGAATGTGGCGGCGTCGCCGTGCAGCCTCGTCACATTAGTTCCGTCCGCGTTCATGATGTAGACGGTCTCGAACATCCCGCCACCCGTTGGCCAGCAAACCTCACTGAACGCAATGTGCTGACCGTCGTTGGTAAATGCGGGCAATTCATCTCCCCAGCCATACCCGCCCATCGGGTTGAAACAGGAGGGCTGAGGACCAGACTCAAGCGGCACGATGTTGGAGGTATCGGGATTCATTACAGCGATTCCGTAGAATCCGGACGCACCATAGTTTTCGACCAGGGCAACGATTTTGCTGCCGTCCGGGGAAAAGGACGCATCGCCCACGCCGATTGTGCTGGGATCTGAGAGCTGAATCTGGTTAGTGCCGTCTGTGTTCATGGCCCAGAGGCTCTCGCCCCAGGTACTGGTGTTGTCGAACACGGTATAGGTGATCTTCTGACCGTCGGGCGAGAATTGGGGTTCTACCGCGTAGTTTCCGTCACCCGGCACATTGAAAGTGAGTTGAGTCAAACCTGTGCCATCGGCGTTGGCCGTATAGATATTGTCGGTGTTCTTGCCGGAATTATCTTGCGTGACCATCTCAAATACGACTTTCTTGCCGTCGCTAGACAGAAAGATACTGGCGATGGATGTATCCAGAGGGTTCCCAGTCTTCGGGTCATTGATGTTTGTGGTGGTAAATTTGCCGTCGGCACCGAAAGTCCCGAGGATTGGCGTGACCGAAAAAGGTAGCGAGGTGCCAGTCGGCAGTTGCTGCAGGAAAGCGAACTGGGCCGAGACCGACACGGTCGCGGATGCAGACTTGGTGGAATCGGACACGCTCGTGGCCACCACGTGATAGGTTCCGTTCGCCCACGGAGCCTGGTAGGTTCCCGCATTGACCGTTCCCCCGGCCTGTTCCGTTACGCTCCATGTGACGGCCGTGTTGCTCGCGCCCGTTACGGTGGCGGTGAATGATGTTGTTTCATTGACCAGGATGGCGCTACTGCTGGGCGATATCGAAACAGTGATCGCGGGCGGTGGTTGAGTGTGAGATTTGTTTCCACTGCCCCCGCATCCCACAAAAAACAATACAACCAGACTCGAAGCGATGAATGCCAAGCGATAGTTCACAATATGTCCTTTCACGCATCGACGGAGTGGCAGGGCAGGAAAAAGCGATTCGTCCAGAGCGGCTTTACGCAGCCGCCAGCGGTAGCTCGGCTCTCTCCAGGAGGGGAAGAAATTGAAGATCAGAGATCCGCGGCTTTCCGTCTCTCACTCGCGTGAGGTATGGCTTTCTCGTCGAATTGTTGAGCGACTCGACCTCAAAAACCGCGCTAATGTTCCAGAATTAAACAACCAAAATGCAGTGACACCGATTACAGATTCACGTGATCGGATTCACGCTCTCCATCCAGGTTTGGGGGCTGGCCCAACCTTTCGCACAGAATTCCCAATTCGGGGTTGCCCCACCCTTCCCGCGTTTTTTGCGGGAGGGTGGGCCTTCTCCGCCTGTTCGACGATTTTAAAAAAGCAGATCGCGAGGCCTTCTGCGCCATGCTGATTCAAAAATGAAGAGCCGCTTTCGCGGCTCTCCGAGTTGCTGCTTCTCCACTAATTCGCGGTGATCTTTTCCGCCGCGACCTGCGCCTTTACCTCCTGTTGGAAATTGCCGGACGCATCATAGAAGTCGAGGGTCACTCCCCCCTGATGATGCATCCCGCCTTTTCCTACCGAAACATGCTCCGTCAGGTGGATCGTGCCCATGAAGTTGCCGTTCGTGTCGTAGCTCCAGACCCGGTGAACAAGTTTGAACCGGCCCGGTGCGGTCTGGGCCCACGTGCCTAGGCACACGTTGCCGCCTCTCGGGTCCACATTCGGGTTGTGAACCTCCGTCCCGCCCAGATTCCAGATTTGGTACGCCTCCTGGATCGGCGTACCCCCTACCAGGAATTGGACGTGCCACATCCCCACAATCGATTGACTGCTCCCCACACCGGATGTCGCGACATCGGACGATGCCGAAGCCTGTCCCACATCAATCGTCTTTGCTTGTGCCGCAATTGCACTGAACGATTCGCCGCACGATGCATATGCTCCCCCACCGCCCGCGACTACCGCCAGACCGCATGCTGCCAGTCTGACCACGTTTCTGCTCCACTGCATTCTCACTTTTTTGATCCTCCTTAAGAGAAGTACGGGACGTCCCACTCCCGGCAAGCTCGGAGAAAGGTTTACCCGCGAAAGCGTGACCCCCACGGGCGCGGACTCTAGCGAAATTGGCGTCCGCCGCACAAGCCAGAGCGGGTCAAAAGCACAACATTGTTGGAACACCCCACAAATTGCTCATTCCATTTGGGTTTCCGCCATCGGCGAACGAAGGGATTCCCATTGACCTTTCTCTCGCCTCGCCTCAAAATTCGAACGGTCAATTTTCCGCGGCTGTGGCCTCGTTTCCACAACGTCTTAATATGTTCACCGCCAAACGAACGGCGACGTTCGGCCCCTATCGCTTGGACCTTCACTCGGCCGAACTCCAGAAATTTGGGACGAAGGTAAGGATGGGTGAACAAACCTTTCAGATCCTGCGGCTGCTGCTGGAAGCCGGCGGCGAGTTAGTCACTCGCGAACAGATTCGGGACCAGATCTGGGGGAACGGCGTCTTTGTCGATTTTGACCACGGATTGAACTCGGCGGTCCAGCGTCTGCGCGACGCTCTTTCCGATTCCGCCGAGAAACCGAACTGGATAGAGACCGTACCCCGGCGGGGCTACCGCTTCATCGGCCAGGTAACCTGGAGCGAAGAAACCGCTAGCTCGAAAGTCGTCGATACCCCCAAGGCCCCGCCCGAGCCTCCGGAACTCCCGGCAGTACCGGAAATTGATCATTCCCCTTCGTTGCTACACCCGATTCGTGCAGTGCTGCATAAGCGCAAGTTGCTTCTGGTCAGCACTTTCGTGGTCGTCATCTGCGTCATCGCCGCTTTTAACTTCAGAAAGGTACATGTCGCCTCCCGGATTCATTCCATCGCGGTGCTTCCGCTGGTCAACCTGTCCGGGGATTCGTCTCAGGAGTACTTTGCCGACGGCATGACAGACGAACTCATTACCGCCCTTGCACAGAATCACTCGCTGCGGGTCGTCTCGCGCACTTCGGCCATGCAGTTCAAAGGAGTTCAACGCTCGGTTCGCGAGATCGCGAGCGAACTCGGAGTGGACGGCGTGCTCGAAGGTTCGGTTTCCCGTACCTCGAACCGAATCCATATGACAGTGCAGTTGATCTACGCTCCCTCGGATTCCCACGTCTGGGCTGAGAGCTACGACCGCGACTTGAATCAGGCGCTCTCACTTCCCGAGGAACTGTCGCAGACCATTGCCAAGGAAGTGCAGAGCGCGACAGCGGCGGACGTGCCGCAGCGCCATATCAACCCCGAAGCTCATGACGCCTACATGCGGGGCCGCTACTTCTGGTTTGCAGGCAGCATCCCCGATACGCTCGCGTATTTCGAAAAGGCGATTAAGCTTCAGCCTGACTATGCCGCCGCCTGGGCCGGCCTGTCGGACACATACGCCCTTCGCGGAGTATTTGGAGGCGTTCCACCCAAGGAAGATCTCGCGAGTGCGGGCGCCACCGCTCGCAAAGCCGTGGAACTGGACGACTCCCTGGCCGAGGCCCACCTTTCCGTGGCGGCCTGGTATATGTGGAGCTGGAACCCACTGCAGGCTGACACCGAGGCCCGGAGAGCGATCGAACTGAATCCGGTCCATGCCGAATCGCACTTCTTCCGCCACCTCATCCTTCTGGTGCTAAATCGCCGCGACGAGGCCCTGCAGGAAGAGAAACGTGCCGTCGAGCTCGATCCTTTCGCCCGCAGCTACGGCCTGGGCCAATGCTATATCGCTCTGCGCCAGTTTGACGCTGCCATTGACGAGCTCCGCATGCAGGCTCATTTGCACCCGGAGAGCGTCAGCGTGCACGGTGAACTTTCCGAGGCCTATTGGCATAAGGGCGAGTACAACAAATCGAGCGAGGAATTGGAAAAAGCATTGAGGCTGTCCGGCCAGCCGCAGGACGCCGCCGCTGTGCATCATGCCTTCGAGCGGGGCGGCGCGAAGGCCGTGGCACAATGGACGATCGACGGGAACAGAGTCCGCGCGCGGAGAGGATATGTTTCGCCCTGCGAAATGGCTTCTGCATTCGCCTACGCTGGCAACAAGGACGAAACTCTGCACTATCTCGAAGCCGCGTATCGCGAGCGTACCCCCGCTCTCGTCCTGCTCCAGACTCAACCCGAATTCGACTTCCTTCACACCGATTCCCGCTACCGCGCACTGGTCAGAGAAATCGGATTGATACCTTCAGAGTGAATCCCGCAGAGCTGCGTGATGTTTCTTTTCTATTCCTGACGTCAATCGGCCGGTGGCGCAGGGGGGCTGGCCCACCCTTTCCTATTCATAAATTCCCAAAATAGAGGTTGCCCCACCCGTCCCGCATTTTTTGCGGGAGGGTGGGGTCTGGCCCCGCTTATCCCCCACACCACCAATTCGGGCCCCCGGGGGGCTGGCCCAACCTTTTGCACAAAATTCCCAATTCGGGGTTGGTGGCTGGCCCAACCTTTCCTATTCATAAATTCCCAATTCGGGGTTGCCCCACCCTTCCCGCGTTTTTTGCGGGAGGGTGGGGTCTGGCCCAGCTTATCCCCACACACCACCAATTCGTGACCCCGCCATCAGGAGACTTTTCTCACTCGCATCTTTGCTCTGCTTCACGCTTCCCGACGTCCGTTGAGACCCGCAGCAATCGTCGAAATCCGTGCCGTCCCATCCGTCTCCCGTGTCCTCATCACCCCTGCGCTTTACGCTCCAGAAGCCTACGTGATATCCTCTAAGCGTCATATAGACAATCGATTAAGAACAGGAGCACATCAGCTTCAGTGCTAGCCAGAGAGCAAAAGCAATCCGTCATTGACCGCAACCGCACGCATGCGACCGACACCGGCAGTCCCGAGGTGCAGATCGCGCTGCTCAGCGAGCGCATTGGTCAACTCACGGAGCACTTCAAGACGCACCAGAAAGACCACGGCTCGCGCCGCGGCCTTCTCATGCTGGTCAGCAAGCGCCGTCGCTTGCTCGACTACCTCAAGAAATACGATTCCGAGCGCTATAAGGGCGTCATCACCAAGCTCGGCATCCGCAAGTAGTTCATTGCCTGGGGTTCCCCGTTTTCTGCGGATCACGGGACGTCAAAATCCCAACCCTAACGCCGCGAAACGCGCGTCGTGGGATGGGCCACCCGACAGAGCGCTCCAGGCCATTTCTGAGATCGTCTCCCGTGTGAGACGCCAGCATTGAGGAACTTTCCATCCGTGCGTTTTTCGAGCCCAACCAATCTCTCCAACCGGATCAAGGACGACGTGTCTTTCCTGGACGTGCATCAACCACGAAGGGCGCAGAGGTACACGAAGGAAAACTCAGGTTTCCCCTTCGTGAGACTTCGTGTCCTTTGTGGTTTCGATTTTGGATGTTCGCTCATCGCTCATGGCTCACAGCTCATAGCTCATCGCTCCGAAGGAAAATCATGAAACCAGAACCAACCAGCATCACAGTCGACCTCGCCGGCGGTAAACAAATCTCATTTGAAACCGGAAAACTTGCCAAGCAAGCGCATGGATCGGCCGTCGTCCGCCTGCACGATAACGTCGTGCTGGCCACCGCCGTGTCCAACGCCGATCCCCGCGAAGGCATCGACTTCTTCCCGCTCACGGTCGACTACCGCGAGTACACCTATGCCGGCGGACGTATTCCCGGCGGATTCATCAAGCGCGAAGGACGTCCGAGCGAGCGTGAAATTCTCACCTCGCGCCAGATCGACCGCCCCGTGCGGCCGCTCTTTGCCGAGGGCTTCAAGTGCGAGACCCAGGTCATCGCCTTCGTGCTGTCGGCCGACACCGATAACGATCCCGACGTTTGCGGCATCAACGCCGCCTCGGCCGCGCTGACCCTTTCCGATATTCCCTTCCTCGGTCCCATCGGCGCCGTGCGTGTGGGACTGGTGAATGGACAGTTCATCGCCAACCCGACCTACAGCGAGATGCGCGACAGCCTGGTGAACATCATGGTCGTCGGAACTGCCGACGGCATCGTGATGATCGAGTCGGGCGCGAAGGAAGTAAAAGAAGAGACCGTCGTTGACGCGATCGAGTTTGGCCACACAGAGATCAAGAAAATCTGCGCCGCCATCAACCAGCTGCGTGACAAAGTCGGCAAGCCCAAGCGGAAGGTCGAACCTCCGGTATTCGACGACGCCTACTACAAGGCGCTGCAGAAAAAGGTTGGCGCCGACCTTTCTGATGCTCTCGATACCAAGAAGCATCCGAAAGCGGAAAGCTACACGCTGGTCAAGGAATTGAAGAAGAAGCTGCTGGCGGAGATTCCGGAGACTGGAAAAGAGAAAGACGACGAAGCCGCCAAGAAGAAGCTGGAACACTATTACGAAGTGCTGCGCGAGCGCATCTTCCGCGAGGAAGTGATCGAGAAGAAGCATCGTCCTGACGGACGCGCCTTCGATCAGATTCGCGAAATCTGGATCGAAGCCGGAGTCCTGCCCCGCACCCACGGAAGCGCGATCTTCACCAGAGGAGAGACGCAAGCCTTAGTCACGACCACCCTCGGCACCAGCGACGACATGCAACGACTTGAAGGCTTTGAAGGCGAAGCCAAAAAACGCTTCATGCTGCATTACAACTTTCCGCCCTTTTCGGTGGGGGAAGTGGCGTTCTTGCGCGGGGCCGGGCGGCGAGAGATTGGGCACGGGGCGCTCGCGGAGCGAGCGATTTCCGCGGTGCTTCCTACGGAAGAGAAGTGGCCTTATGCGATGCGCGTGGTCTCGGACATTCTGGAGTCGAACGGGTCGTCTTCGATGGCGACGGTTTGCGGGGCTTCGCTTTCGCTGATGGATGCGGGCGTTCCGTTGAAGGCTCCGGTCGCAGGCGTGGCGATGGGTCTGGTGAAGGAAGGCGACGAGTACGCGATCCTTACCGACATCGCGGGTGCGGAAGATCATTACGGCGACATGGATTTCAAAGTTGCCGGCACGAAAGATGGCATCACCGCGCTGCAGATGGATATTAAAGTCGCGGGCATCACGGCGCAGATCATGCGCGAGGCGCTGGCGCAGGCGCAGCGCGGGCGCATGTTCATCCTGGAGAAAATGGATGAAGTGATCTCGGCGGGACGCGAGAAGATTTCCGATTACGCGCCGCGCTTCTACACGGTGCAGATCCCGGTCGACAAGATTCGCGATCTGATCGGGCCGGGCGGAAAGATGATCCGCTCGATCGTGGAAGCGACCGGAGTGAAGATCGACGTGGAAGATTCGGGGCAGGTAAAGGTCGCGTCCAACGATCAGGCTTCGGCGCAGAAGGCGCTGCAGATGATCGGCGACATCACGGCGACGGCGGAAGTTGGCAAGACCTATCTTGGTAAAGTCACGCGGCTGGCGGATTTCGGCGCGTTCGTCGAGATTCTGCCGGGCACCGACGGGCTGTTGCACATCAGCGAAGTGGCGGAGCATCGCATTGCGGATGTCCGCGATGAACTGAAAGAAGGCGACCAGGTACTGGTGAAAGTACTGGCCGTTGAGGGCAACCGCATCCGGCTATCGCGCAAGGCGATTCTGAAAGAGCAGCGCGCGAAGATGCAGGGGCAGGGTGGAGGCGGAGCGGAAGGCGCACCGGCGGCACCTGTTCCGTCGCCCGAGGGTGAATCGGCGCCGCCGACGGGAACCCTGGTGATCGAGGGCGGGGGGGATTTTCCTGACGAGCCAGAGGGTGAACCGAATTTCAATCGCGATCCTTCGTACCAAGGCAGTGGAGGTGGAGGCGGAGGTGCACGTCCGCATGGCGGCGGAGACCGCGGCGGCGACCGTGGAGGACGCGGCGGCGGAGGCGGAGGCCGAGGCCGAGGTGGGCGTCGCGGACGCGAGCGGAATGGTCGCGGCGGTCACGGTGGACACGGCGGAGGCCATGGCGGACATGGCGGAGGCCGGCACTAGACGTTCTTAGTCTTAAAACACAAAGGGCACGAAGATCACTTCGTGCCCTCTTTCTTTTGAGTTGGGTGCGCGGGCGGTACTGTTAGCGGCGTTCGCGTCGATCTTCGACTTACAGGGCGGTACCGGCGAGTTATAGGGGTCCTTCGCTTCGCTCAGGATGCAAAGAAGTTCGGAGATTAAGCTGTGTGATTTTGTTGCTCCGACTTCCCCACTCAAGCCAACTGCGGGCTTGAGTGGGGCACCTGCATCTGCCGGGACGAGACGCCGGCGCTGCGGTCCGGAAACTTTCTAAATGGAGCCGATGGTGAAGTTGAGCCACTCGCCTTTGGATCCGCGGAAGACGCTGAATACTTTGAAGCCCGGGTGATGAGGTAATTCCATCTGCGTCTTTCCATCCATGTACGGAACTACGGCGTACCAGCTATCGATCAGACCTTTGTGCGAGGTTGATTCCACGCAGATGAGGCCAGTGTGGCCGTAGATGGTGTTCTTCTGTTTGTCGAGGTTACCGCTCGTAAAGCCGCCGAAGGAGTTGAAGACGAAAGAATTCCGGGTGAATTTATTAGGCTCGGAGATGACGATGTGGGCGTGCTCGGCTCCGTCTTTGGCCACGATGTGGCGGTTGGATGAGTCCAGCAGTCCGAAGATGTAGGTTTTTGTGGGAGTAATAAGATCAAGATCGCTCAGCGGAGTGGTCTCGTTGAGCAGGATCTGGTCGATTTCGGCATTCGAGCCTTGATCGTCTTTCGGCATGTCGTCGGGCCACTTGTGCCCGGCATTGGCGTACCACAGATAGCTTCCAACGAATCCAGTACAGTCGAGGCCCATGTTCTGATTGCAGTATTTCTGCAGATTGGCCTTGGTGGTGCGTTTGTGCAGAACCGCCAATTGCGCGCCAACCTGGCAGTCTTCGGGCGAGCCCTTGCCTTCGAAGGCATAGTGCAGGATCCGCAGCAGGACAGACTCATCGCTGATGCCAACGGTCTGTCCGTTAACCGTGACCTCGAGCGAGTAGGCGGAATCCTTTTTCTTGTGATTCTTGAAATCTTCCCTGCACGCGTCGATCAGGCGGTCGGCTTCGTCGCTCCACGGGGTGACAGGTTTGGCTTTCGTGCCGTGCCTTCCCTGCAGATATTGGTCGATGGTGATGGTCGATGGGCCATCGCTGAAGCCGACTGTGAGAGATCTGTATCGTTCCGCGTACTCCAAGGGTGTGGGCATTGTCGGTCACCTGGTGGAGGAGTGGTTCCTCAAGCTTTATAGTGGCTTCCGTCATGCCGTCGTTTCATCGGTTTGTGAAATCGCGGCTGTTCAGTTGGGCCTCCAGTTTCTGGATGGAGCGAGCGCGCGATTTTGTGTTGCCGGTTTCGGCCCCGTGTGGTGTGCCGCTGTCGGCACGTTTCAGCGATCATTCGCCGCGCAGGATAACGAGAGGAGTTACTTCGTCAACCGCACGAGATTTCCTGGTCCTGACAAACTACCCCACTCAAGCCAACTGCGGGCTTGAGTGGGGCACCTCGGGCATTCTTCCTGGGCCACCACCTGCAGGAATCCCTTACTGGTGTTCGCAGGTGACCTGGTTGTTCCAGTCCACGAAGGCGCCTTGCGGGTTGTCGCGCCGGGCCCAGACGTGGAGTTCGAAAAACGAATTCAGGTTGAACCGATTGGGTGCAGGAACGAACTGGAAGTCCTGACCTTCCAGTACTGGCGGCGCTCCGTCGTGGGCTCCAAGCCACGTTGCGGCGTCAACGATGTATTCGACGCCGACGAGTCTGCGCTTGTTGCCGACTGGCTCATAGATCAGGGCTTCGGGATGAGCGACTTCAATCTTGCCGTCTCCCACCAGCGTCAGGTTGACGTAGTGAATTCCCATGGCGCCGTGGTCTGGCCCGGAAACGCATCCGAAGACGGGGCCGTACCCGGCGGCCCTGGCATTGTTGACGTCGAGAAACTGTTCGGTGGCTTCGCGGACGTCGTGCACGAGTTTGGCCGGCGATTGCTGAGCCGACAGCGGGATGGCGGAAACGAGCGTCGCCAGCAGCACAAAATTGAGAAGAGTGGTGGCCCAATGGCGACTGACTTCTATTTTTCCTGGCATGGTATCTCCTCCTGAGAGATGTCTGGTTTTGGCAATTGCCGCGATTTGAAGCTGCTATGAACGCTGAGCTTCGACGGAAACCGGAACGCCGTTGGTCAGCGAATCGAACACGGGAGAGTGCTTCGTCCCCAGGTCGATGAGTTCCTGTAACTGCGAGTCGGGAACATCGGCTTTGATCTTGAAGCGGACGCGGATGCCCTGATATCCCTGCCGCACGTTCTTGTCGAGTTCCAGAAAGCCGTGCAGATCGATATCGCCTTCGAGCGTCGATTCGACTTCCTCGATCTCGATGCCGCGGGCTGCCGCGTGGTAGACCATCGACGTGGTCAGGCATGAGGCCAGCGCGTGCAGCAGGTGCTCCACCGGGTTAGCGGCGGTGTCGGTGCCGAGCAGAACCATGGGCTCGTCGGCGGCGAGAACGAACGGGCGGGGGCGGGATTGCTCCTGGGCCGCCCCGTAGAACTTGTCGACGGTAGAGCGATTCTGGCCCGCCCCTTGCCACTGGTTCTGGATTCGGAAGTTAAACTTCGCGAGGGTGGGAGTGGATTTGATGGCGTCGACGGTGGAAAACAGATTGTCGACATTCACTCCGTTGGTGATTTGTGCGGGTTTTTTCGCAGTTGCCATTTTTATTTCTCACTTTCGTCAGGTTTTTAAGAAATCATTTCGTGCGATGGATAGAAAGTAGCGGCGAACGCGGGTTGCAACAAGATGGCAGATATGCCATTGTAGGTAGGCTATTACGCCGCTGGCAGATACGCCATTTCGAGTGGGTGATTACGCCACCAGCCGCCGAAAGGGGCCGCTGGCGGGAGGATTCGAATGATTGACGTGACGGTGCTGTTTCTCGATCAGACGTTTTTGTCGACCGCCGTGGGCCCGATGGAAGTGTTCCGGCACGCGGGTACGTTGTGGAATGTGCTGACGGGAAATCCGGAGAAGCCACGGTTCCGGGTTACAACGGCATCCGCGGACGGGAAAGCGGTGCTTTGCGACGGGCCGATTCACGTCACTCCGATGGCGTCGATTCAAAACATCAGGAAGACGGATCTGATTTTCGTGCCAACCACCGGGCTAAGCATCGATGATGTGGTGGAGCGCAACGCGCCGGTTGTGCCGTGGCTCAAGCGATGGCAGAAGCGCGGGGCGGCGATTGCCAGCGTCTGCTCGGGAGTTGGGTTGGTGGCCGCAACCGGAATGCTCGACGGCAGGCGGGCTACGACTCATTGGGGGTTGGCGCAACGGTTTCGGGAGAAGTATCCGAAAGTGAAGTGGATGCCGGAGTTGATGGTCACGGAGGATCACAATTTCTTCTGCGGAGGCGGAGTGCACGCGGCGCAGGATTTGAGCTTGTATCTGGTGGAAAAGTTCTGCGGGCACGAGATTGCGCTGGAGAGCGCGAAGGCATTGCTGATCGAAACCCCGCGGGCGTGGCAGGCCGGGTTCGCGGTGATTCCGCTGAAGACGGAGCATAATGATGCGTCCATTTCGAAAGCGCAGGACTGGCTGCACGAAAATTTTCAGCGCACGTTTTCGCTGGATGCACCGGCGCGGCGGGCTGGGATGAGTTTGCGAAATTTCGTGAGGCGATTCAAGGAGGCTACCGGCGACAGTCCTCTGATTTACCTGCAGAAGCTGCGGATCGCCGCCGCGAAGCGATTGCTGGAGAGCAATCACCGCAGCATGCAGGAGATCAGCGATGCCGTGGGATATACGGATGTTGCGTTTTTCCGAGCGCTGTTCCAGAGACATACGGGAGTTTCTCCCAGCGCGTATCGGGAGAGATTTGGGGCGGCGTAGCGGGTGGTCACTGATAGTGACGGGGACAATCCCCACTTCTCGCGCATAGAGAGCGCGAAAAATGGCATCCCACTTGGTGATATTTTCCGAGAGGGAATGATTTTATTTTTGGAGGAATGATGGATATTCGGTCGCTGCAAAAACCGTTAAAAGAGCAATACCGTCGCGATCCGGCTAGCTCGCGGATCACGCTGACGGCGAGGGCGAGCGAACAGTCGACCCCATTGTCGTGCACGGTCGATATTGGACGCGCTATCTATCAAGCGGAGGCGCACAAGGGTGTGGGCGGCACGGGAGGCTCGGCGTGCTCCGGGGACCTGCTGCTGGGAGCGCTGGCGGCTTGCGCACAGCTCACGTGCCAACTGGTTGCGACCGCGATGGGAGTGCCGACCAAGCGGATCGAGGTGGTCGTCAACGGCGACATGGATCTGCAGGGGACACTGGGGATTTCGAAGGAAGTGCCGGTGGGGTTCGAGGCGATCCGTGTGGAGTTCCACGTGGATGCGCCGTCGGCGACCGCGGAGCAGCTAGCGGCTTTGCGGGAGAAGACCGAACAGTATTGCGTGGTGCTGCAGACTTTGTTGCATCCGCCAAAGATTGTTGGGTCGTGGGGCGCGGGAGTGGAGTGACGGTCGCAGCTTTGGCGAGGCATGCGACTGCAACGGGCGAACTTAGGTTCGAGGGCCTTGATTCGACGCGCTTCTCGGAGCGCGGGACCGAATCTACTCGCTCAATTTCGCGACACGACTGCCTGCCCACAACGCAACCACAACTATAAAAACAACGAATAATCCGCTCATGTTTGGAGTATAGGGGCTCGGGCGCTTCGGAAGACTTCCTGGGGGACTAGAACTAACTACTAATCTTCGGACGGAAATACACCCACCAAATAGCCGCCAAGGCTATCACCACTAAGGACACTGAGGTTCACGAAGGAGACCTCGTTAACGGCTGACACAAGCTGCTCCAGTGGCGATAAGATATGTGGCTTAGCCCTTTCGGAGGCGCAGATGAGCAAGGAAATCTCGCGGCGGCAGTTTCTGGAAAACATTGGTTTGGGAACGGCGGCTGGCACCAGCCTCTTGTTGTTGAAGGATGTTGCGCACGCTCAACCTCCAACGCAGACGCTGCCTTCGCGGACGTTGGGGCGGACAGGGGCAAAGGTATCGATTCTTGCGTTCGGGTGCGGGAGCCGCTTCCTGATGTACAAGGACGAAGAGAGCGCGACGGCGATTTTGAATCGGGCAATCGACCTTGGGATTACCTATCTCGACACGGCGTACCTGTATGGCGACGGCGAGAGCGAAACGCGCGTGGGCCGGGTGATGGCGTCGCGCCGGAAAGATGTCTGGCTGGCGACGAAGATTCCTGACCGGACGCGAGACGAGTTTCTACGTCGGCTGGAAGCGAGCCTGAAGCGGCTGCAAACGGACCACGTCGATCTGGTACACATCCACAGCCTGGGGCAAGCCGATGACCTCGAGAAGATTGAAGCTCCCAATGGAGCGCTGAAAGGGTTGATGGAAGCGCGGGAGCAGAAGATGGCACGATTTGCCGGCATGACCAGCCACACCAACGGCGAGGTGATGGCGAAGGCGATTGAGCGGCACGATCTGGATTGCGTCCAGATGGCGCTGAACGCGTCGCGGAACGGACGGTTTGAAGAACTGGCGCTGCCCGCCGCAAACAAGAAGAATCTGGGCGTCATCGCGATGAAGGTAACCGGGCAGGAATTCCTGGTGGGCGAGGGCGCGGGGAAGGCGGATATGAATTCGCTGCTCCGGTATTCGATGAGCCTGCCGGTAACCGCCGCGGTGGTTGGCATGCCGCATCCGGAGATGCTGGCGCACAATGTCGAGACGGCGCGGAGCTTTTCGCCGCTGAATGACCAAGAGAAAGATCAGTTGCGGCAGAGGCTGGGACAGTCGCGCGAGGGGCTGGAAAAGAAACTGGTCGGTCATCTGGATGGGCCCACGAGACATGCGGACCTATTCGCGGTTTAGAGGGCGGAGGGCATCTTCGCGATTGCATCCCCGCATCGTAACGAGCGATTGACAGGTCTTGCACGAATGACCTCCCCCGGTGTCTAAAGCTGCCAGATTGATCGAAGGAGTACAGGGCGGAGTGGTTTTGGTTGGCACAAGCGAAGCGGCGGGCCGGGGCGGGATGCCGCTATTCCTTTCGATTGCGCAGGCACTCTGCCTGGCCGGTTGCGTGGGCCTGATTGCGGGGCGGGCATCGGCACAGACGGTCGATGCCGAGAACCGGGAAACGATCTCGGGAACCGTGATCAATGCCGTGACGGGCGCGCCGGTCCCCCGGGCGCTGGTGCACGCGAGCGACGAAAGCCTGGCAACTCTTACCGACAGCGCAGGGCATTTTGAGTTCCACCTTCCGAAACCAAGTGCCGATGGGGACACTGCTTCGACCGGGCAAGGCTCAGGTGCTTCGTTTTCGCCGCAATTCACCCCGATGCTGGTGCGCGGAAGCGCGGGGACTCAACTATGGCTGACGGCGCGGAAGCCCGGATTCGTGGATAACGCATCGGCGCGAATCAGCCCGCAAAGTTCCTCGGAAGACGAAGTGACCATTGCGCTGACGCCGGAGGCGTTGATTACGGGCAGAGTGAGCCTGTCGACTGGGGAAGCGGGGCTTGGCGTGAGTGTACAGCTGCTCACGCAGCAAGTTCGGGATGGCGTGCCGCGATGGGTCCCGCACGGGCAGGAGCGAACGAACTCCAGCGGGGAATTCCGGTTTCCCGACCTGCATGCGGGAAGCTACAAACTTGTGACCGGCGAATTGCTCGACAATGATCCCGTAGTTGCAGTTCCCGGCGGGCAGGCATTCGGGTTTCCTCCTGTGTATTACGCGGGAGCGCCGGATTTCGCATCTTCGGAGACGATTGAACTCACCGCCGGACAGAATTTCCAGGCGAACCTGTCTCTGACTCATCAACCGTATTACCCGGTAAGCATTCCGCTAGCAGATGAGGAACTCGAGGGGGGCGTGAACGTCAACGTTTATCTCCAGGGCAAGCGCGGGCCGGGATACTCTCTGGGCTACAACCCATCGACGCATGCGATTGAAGGCTTGCTGCCAAACGGAAACTACGTGGTGGAAGCGTTCGCCTTCGGACCCACGAGTTCTGGAGCGGGCACGGAGAATCTGCGCGTGGCAGGGACGGCGGCGCAAGGGGCGCCACTTCCCTTCGTTCACCACGCTTCGGTGACGCTGGCGGTGAAAGAGGAATTCAGCAACACGAACAGGAATGAGACCCGGAGCTGGTCCGACGGAAAGCACAACTACACGCTTCGCGGGCCGCGATCGTATCTCTTCGCCGCGCTCGAGCCGATGGATGACTTTGAGATGGAGCGGGGCACGGCGCTTCGTCCGCCAGTCGCTCCGAATGATGAAGCGATTGTCCTGGAGAATGTTCTCCCGGGAAGATACTGGTTGCGGCTAACCACGCAGCGGGGTTACGTGGCCGAGGCGTCGGCGGGCGGAGTGGACGTACTGCATGAGCCACTGGTGGTCGATGCCGGGGCGAACATCCAGGTCGAGGTGCAGATGCGCGATGACCTGGCCGAACTGGAAGGAACTGTCACCGGGATCAGTCATCCCGATGCAGCGCTCGGCGTGCCGGCATCCCCCGGATGGCTTTATTGCATTCCCATGCCGGAGAGCGCGGGACAATTTCAGCAAGTGGCGATTTCATCGGACGGAACGTTCGGAACGCTTTCGGTGGCGCCGGGCAATTACCGGTTGCTGGCGTTCTCGACGCAGCAGCAGCAAATTCCCTATCGCGATGCCGAGGCGATGAAAGCGTACGACGGGAAGGGGCCGATTGTGCACATCGATGGAAGCCAGAAGGTGAGTGCGCAGGTGCCGTTGAATGTTGGACCGTAGTGTGACCATGCGCCAGAGCGGAACAATTCGGATACGTCTTTTCGCCAGCGCCGTTGCACTGGCGAGTGCCCTGGCATTCGCACAAACGGCGGCCCCGGAAAAACCGGCCGTCTCCGAGTTTCGCATCGCGGGCGTGCTGGTGAGCAAGACCGACGGGCATCCGTTGTCGCGGGCTCGCGTCACGATTGGAGATACCAAGGACTCGAAAAACGTACAGTCCATGATCACCGCAGAGGACGGGAAATTCGAATTCAAGCGGCTCGCGAAGGGGAAATATGCGCTCGAGGCGGCAAAGCGCGGGTTCATCACGGCGGCTTACGATCAACACGACCAGTTTTCTACGGCGATCGTGACCGGCGCCGGGCTCGATACCGAGCACTTGACGATGAAGATCGCTCCCGACGCTGTGATCACCGGGAGGGTTCTAGACGAAGCTGGGGAGCCGGTGCGGCATGCGACGGTTCTCATTTATTACGACGACCACACCGAAGGTGTTGACCAGATCAGTGTGTATCACACAGTGCAGACCGACGATCAAGGCGTCTACGAGGCGACTCCGCTGCGGCCGGGGACCTATTTTGTGGCTGCCAACGGCCGACCATGGTACGCCATGCACGGCCAATCGCAGCGCGGTTCGGCGACGGCCGCGGGCGTGGACCGGGCGCTGGATGTGGCGTATCCCGTGACCTATTATGCCGACGTCACAGACACCGACAGCGCCACTCCGATACCGATTCGAGGCGGGGAGCGCGTCCAGGTCGACATTCATCTGACGCCGGTTCCGGCGTTGACTGTGCGGTTTCATGCGCCGCAGGAATCAAACGGAAGCGAAGACCGAAACCGATTCAACGTTCCGCAACTGGAGCAGCAGGCGTTCGAAGGGTCGACGCAGGTCCAGGCCGCGGACCTGGTCGAGATATCGCCGGGAGAGTGGGAACTCGCGGGCATTCCGGCCGGACGCTATAACGTCCGCATCCCAGGATCAGGGACGCTGTTGGACGGAGTTGACCTTAACCGCAACGGTGAAGTGATCGACACTTCGAAGGGCGAGGCGTTGAGTTCGGTCAGCATTTCGGTACGAATGCCGGAGGGCGTGGTCCGGCCCAAGCAGTTGGGCGTCGCTCTTCGCGGGAAAGGACGATCGATCGCCGGATTCGGCGTTGTAGATGCGAAGGGGAACCTCGACATTCCAAACGTTGCACCGGGCAGGTACCGGTTGGTCGCATTTGGGTCAAACAACCGTTATTCGATCGGCCACATTTCCGCGGAGGGCGCGGAAGTCGATGGAGAAACAGTCACGATCGGGTCGGCAGCGTCTGTCTCGCTGAATGTGGCGCTGGTAGCGGGCAGCGGTGATGTGCAAGGCGTCGTGAAGATGGGAGGCAAAGGCTTCGCCGGCGCGATGGTGGTGCTGGTGCCGAAAAATCCCGAGGGAAATCGCGATCTGTTTCGGCGAGATCAGAGTGACCTCGACGGCACTTTCAGGATGCGGGGAGTCATTCCAGGGTCGTATACGATCATTGCGATTGAGAATGGATGGGACCTGGATTGGTCGCAACCGGAGGTGATTTCGGCATACGCGAAGCATGGAAGGACGGTCGAGGTCGGTTCGCGCGCGGGCGGGACGGTTCGCGTCGCGGATGCAGTGGAAGTGGTCCCACGTTAAGGTTGTGTGGGTTGCATTTGCCGCGCGTGCAAGGGCTCCTTCTTTAGTGGGCGTGGCGCGTGCTTGCGGTGAGAAACTTGCTCAGCAACGTCTTTACGGGTAAATTCTGCTCTCTGATCAGAGTGCGATTCGAACGTTGCTATCCAATCCAGCTACGGATTTCTCCTTAGGCAAAAAAGAAAATTGCTCTACTGCGGGCGCTCGGCGGACACCGAGAGATGGACGTAAACCTTTCAAATAGAACGTCATCTCCGATATCGATAGATCCGCTGTGTAGAATGGTGCGGGGTTTGGCACAGCGTTTGCACCCACCTCCGCATGCGCCCCGTCTCTGGAGAATTCTTGTGAATAAAAAGTTGCAACTCCTCTCGTTGACAGCCAGCGCGGCCGTACTTATTGCAGTGCTTTCATGGGGCGGGGTGGCGCAAGCGCAGCAAACCAGCCCGAACTCGGATCAGTCGCCATCGCAGACCGCACCGCCTCCGCCGCAATCGCAGCCGCCGGACGCCTCGCAGCAATCTCCATCGTCGCAGCAGGCGCCTTCGCAGAACCCTCCGGCGCAGCCGCCGGATACGCAAGCGCCCGCGACGCGGCAGGGACAGGCCGATCCAGGGCAGACGCCGGACCAGGCGCAGGGCGCCGCGAATGGAACCGAATTCGTCGGAACGGTCGTGAAGCAGGGCACGAAATACATGTTCCAGGATGCCGCTAGCGGGAATACCTATGACATCGACCACCAGGACGAAGTAAAGAAGTTCGATGGGAAGAAAGTGCGGGTCCGGGGTACGCTCGATCCGCAGACCAAGACGATTCACGTGCAGTAGTCACGAGATTTTGTAACAGGGACGGTTTTTCGTAGCACGCAGGGCACAGACATTGGCGAGGCGAACCTGCCGAGGCATTGTCATGTGCCCGTACGTGTTTTGAGAGGCAAGGTTTCCTGTTGCAGGGTTTCGAGGTTTCAGGAAAAGCGGCGAGCTCCGTAATATTGAAAACTTGCAACTTCGAAACCTCTACTCTTCTCAGCTGCCAGAAGTCCAAATCACTCTAGCTCCCGTTGCAAGAGTGGGCTCGCTTCAGTAGCAGGTCGCGCTCTCGGGCGTTGCGTGCCAGGGAGGCGGCGCGCTCGAATTCGGCGCGGGCTTCGTCGAGGCGGTTGAGCTTCTTGAGCAGGTCGCCTCGAACGCTGGGAAGCAGATGGTAATTCTCGAGGATGCGCTCGGACATGAGCTCATCGACCAGTGCCAGCCCGGCCGCGGGGCCTGATGCCATCGAGACTGCGACGGCGCGGTTTAATTCGACAACCGGAGACGAGGTGATTTCTGCGAGCTGGCCGTAGAGGGAGACGATCGCGGGCCAGTCGGTGTTTTCTGCGGCGCGCGCTCTTGCGTGGCAGGCGGCAATCGAGGCTTGCAAAGCGTAGGGACCGAGGCTTCTGCCCGGGGATACCGCGCAAATTTTCTCGGCGCGCTCGAGCGCGGTTAAACCGCGGCGGATGAGAAGTTGATCCCAGTGGGCGCGGTTCTGGTCGCCAAGCAGGATAGGTTCGCCGGTTGGTCCGACGCGGGCGCGGCTGCGCGAGGCCTGAATTTCCATCAATGCGACCAGGCCGTGGACCTCGGGCTCGTTGGGAGCGAGTTCGGCGAGGACGCGTCCCAGGCGCATTGCTTCTTCGCACAGAGCGGGACGCAGCCAATCTTCTCCGGCGGTGGCGGCATAGCCCTCATTGAAGACCAGGTAGATCACTTCGAGCACGGAGGAGAGGCGGGCGTTGAGATCGGCACCGCGCGGCACTTCAAAGGGAACTTTCTTTTCACTGAGCGTGCGCTTGGCACGCACGATGCGCTGGGCGATCGTGGGCTCAGGGACCAGGAATGCACGGGCAATTTCGTCGGTCGTGAGGCCACCGAGCAGGCGCAGGGTCAGGGCGACACGCGCTTCGGTGGAAAGCACGGGGTGGCAGGAGATGAAGACCAGGCGGAGGAGATCGTCGCCAACGGGATCGTCGAGCGCGGATTCGAGATCAGGCACGGTCTGCTCCAGCTCTGCGATATCGCGGCCAAGCTCTTCGTGCTTGCGTTGAAGCAGCGCATTGCGCCGGAAGAGATCGATCGCGCGATGCTTGGCCGCGGTCATGAGCCAGGCGCCCGGATTGTCCGGGACGCCCGACTCGGGCCATTGCTGGAGCGCGGCGAGGAGAGCGTCTTGCGCGAGGTCTTCGGCCAGGCCCACATCGCGGACGATGCGGGTGAGGCCGGCGATCAGGCGAGGCGACTCGATTCGCCAGACCGCGTCGATGGCGCGATGTGTATCGGCAGTCTCCACCACTACCGATCACACCACGTTCCGGCGCCTCTATGCAACCCGCTCGGCGCCGCCGCAGTTGATCTCGCCGCCCTGCTCGTAAAGCTGGCGGATTTCGCATTCGCCTTCCCCAGCGACCTGCAGAAACGTTCGAGCCAACTCGATGGCTTCGGCTTTGGAATTGGCCTTGAGGATCGCGAATCCGCCGACCAGCTCCTTCGACTCGGTGAAGGGACCGTCGGTCACGCTGAGTTTGCCGTTGGTACGACGCACGCGGACGCCAAGCGCGGAGGGCAGGCAGCCTTCGGTGGAAACCAGCCAGCCGGCCTTGAAGCCCTCCTCGATGAGCTTGCCCATTGCGGCCATTTCTTCCTGGGTGGGCGGAGTGTTTCGCTCCGCGGTCTTGTAGATGCTGAGAAATTTCATGATTTCGTTCTCCTTGGGTTTGTCTTTCCGGTTCTACAGTGACGTCGAATGGGGAATGCGAGAATCGACGTGGACACCTCGTCCCCAATTTTTTATTTCTTGGCCAGCTTGCCGCGTATGCGTGTTTCCTGCTCTTTTATCTCCGGAGTGAGTTCGCCGAAGTCCTCCATTTCGAAGATGGGACGGATTTCGACTTCGCATTCTTCCATGTGAGGATTGGGGCAGCGCTTCAGCCACTCGACGGCTTCTTCCATGGAACGGACCTGCCAGAGCCAGAATCCGGCGACCAATTCCTTGGTTTCGGCGAAGGGCCCGTCAATGACGGAGCGCCTGGTCCCGGAAAACCGGACCCGCTTGCCCTGGGACGAGGGCCTCAGCCCTTCGCCGGCGAGCATGATCCCGGCTTTCACCAGTTCTTCGTTGAACTTTCCCATCTCGGCGATCTGCTTGGCCGAGGGCATGACGCCAGCTTCTGAATCCTTCGTGGCTTTTACCATCACGAGACATCGCATACGTTCTCTCCTTTGAGTTCGGGATTTCGTCCTTCTACTGTAACGACGGTTTTGAGGGGTAGGAATCGACAGTCGGGGGAATTATTTGCGGGGGGTTCGGATCGCCGGTGGCTCAGGCCGGGACGTTCGTGTGCGGTTGCGGGCAGCGAAAGCGCCGACTTCTCGCGCCAAATACGCGCGAGGAATGGGACATCTTTTCCTTCTTGAGGGCTAAAGCCGTTTGAATTGTGTCTGGTTGCGGTACGGCGGAAGCCGTGCCCTTCCCGGTTCGGTTGGTGCGACTCTCCTACGGGAGACGGGCCAGGATGGTTCCTGCTAAGACCAGGAGGGCGGGCCATGTCTCGATCAGGGCGCGGTGGGCGAGGCACTGTGCTAAGCGCCAGTGATTTGCAGCGCTGAGAAGTTGTTCGAACTGGACGGCGGAGAGCAGAATCGCGGGCAGTGCCTTGACGGCTCCATGGCCGGTGATCCAGGCCATCGCACCGACAGCGTTTTCGTAGAGAAGGAATGTCCCCAGTCCTATCAAGAAAACTCCAGCTAACGAACCGGAACTCCGAAGATTTTTAAGTAAGCCGGTCATAAATGCCTCCTCTATCGTCAACTTCCCTGCTCACTTACACGTCGATTGGGGTTGGTGAGAATCGACATGTCTGACACTTTCAAAGTTTCGGATTTTCAGGGTTTCGAGGTTTCAGGGTTTTCGCCCTCATGGCTTTGAGGTTTGGGGTTGCCAGGTCTGGGCGGCTTTGAACCTTTGAAATTTGGTCAGGCTTATGCGAATCATCCAGAACAGTAGCAATGCGATGGAGAGGATCACCGGCGGGGCCAGGATCGACATCTTACGGATGGGCGCGGGGAACACCTGCTGCTGGCCCAGGAACAGCGATGCCGTTGCGATAAATAGCCCGAAGCCCATCCGCCACAGGTGGCGGAAGAGGCGCTGCGTGCCGGCGATCCCACCGCGCACCAGGAGGCGAACGTCGCCCACGGCGGCGAGAAGAGCCAGCGATCCGAAAATAAAGAACAGCGGAGGAGGATAGCCTTCTTTCAGCCCGGTGGGGCTGAGCAACGCCTCGATCCCGTAGGTGATTTGGCCGGAACCTACGGCCAGGACCAGTGCGAGCGCGCCCCAATCCAGATAGCTGGTGGCAATCTCGCGGCGGCGGGCGGTGAGCCAGGCGGTGAAGACCATGTAGAAGGTCAACGCGCCGCCGAATTCGTTGGAGATCTCGTGCTTCATGAATGCGAGGACAAATCCACACACGGACATTGCGATCATGGAAACGACGAAGAGATCTCCGGCGAGCGCATGGCGGCGGGTGCCCTTGCGGAGAAACATGGCAACAAATCCCGCGAGGATACCGAGAACTCCGCCGGCGATGTGCAGAAACAATAATGGAAGGCGCATGATCCACTCCTTTGCATTCGAATTGCGTAAGACAACACTTCTCCTCGAGCGCGGCAGCGCTAAGTGTGGGACCCTGTTTCTTGGTTGATTGTTTCTAGCTGGTCATCAAATGGGGGCTCGCGATCGACGCAGGCGAACCGCGATGGCCAGGAGGATCACAGAGAGGATCAAGCCGGTCCACAGGCTTGGAGTGATCAGGAAACGCACCGGCGTGAGGTGAGTCATGGGATCGATCGGCATACCGCCGGCCGGTGGGATGGAATCTTCCCCGCCCCCGGCGAAGCGGTAAAGCAAGAGATGACCGAAATGGGTTGTGCCAAAGATGATGCGCTCCAGGCCGCCGACGACTAACGGCGGCAGTGTCGCCCAGAGTAACGGGGCGCGGGGCGCAAAAGCCGATGCCAGCATGAGCCATGCATAAAAAGGTGCGTACCAATAGGTATGCACGGCGAGCAGGTGATAAAAATTCAAGACCCAGAGCGAAAACAGGGGCACCTGCGCATAGAGGGAAGCCAGGCTCTGTCCTGTCGCCACCCACACCAAGCTGTGCACGGCAAACATGATCGCTTGCGTGGCCACGATGAATGCGCCCATCAGCATGGGGATGATCACGAACGGGATGGCCGCTTTGGCGAGGACGGCTGTGAGATCGGAAACCGGCATGGATTTCCAGAAAAGAATGCTGCGATCGCGGCGCTCCCCGTAAAGACAGTCAAGGCAATAAAAGGCCGCGACGAGCATTTGCGTCAACATGAACATCAGTCCGGCAAAGTCGTAAGCCTGCAAGGGGTCGCCGCTCTCATGGGTTTTGTGGATTCCGGAGACGGCAGTCAGGTGACGGGGCAAGCTCAAGCTGACGATGAAGCCCAGCAACACCAATCCAGCCACGATGGTCGGGGCGACATAAATGGATCGGTACTCCCACAGTTCGCGCCGCACCGACCAGTAAAACGAATGGATCGGCGATAGCGGGGACATAGCGGCGGCCTGCGTTCCTACCGCAGCTTCCGGCATGGCGTTCGAATGCGTGCTCATGACGCGGCTCCTTGCAGGTCTGGGCTGGGATTGCCCATCAGTGCGACGAATAGATCGGCGATACTGGGGGCGCGTACTTCCCCCAAAGCGGAGAGTTGCTTGCGGTCGACATTGTCAAACAGGAGAATGCTGCGGCCAAGGGCAGGATGCTCATAGAGAGGCTTGAGCGCCCGAGCCGCCGCGAGCTTTTCCGGATTCACTGTCACTTCCAGATAGCGGGATTCAAAATCGTCCATCGTCGTTTGAAAAACGATGCGCCCGTGGTTGATGAACATCAGGTCGGTGAGCACGTGCTGAACTTCTTCCACCTGGTGCGTGGTGACGAGGATCGTGCGGCTCCGATCGAAATAATCGTTGAGCAACGAATCGTAAAACTGCTTGCGGTAGAGGATGTCGAGGCCGAGCGTGGGCTCGTCGAGCACCAGCAGGCGGGCGTCGATGGCCATGACCAGCGCCAAATGGAGCTGCGTGACCATACCTTTGGAGAGTTCGCGCACTTTACTCTTCCGCTTGATGTTGGTGCGAGCGAGGAAGCCTTCCGCCTTGGAGCGATCGAAACGCGGATGTACGCCCGCGACATACTCGAGTGCCTGGGAAACACCCATCCAGCGCGGCAGAACCGCGACATCGGCCATGAAGCAGACGTCGCGCATCAGCCGGTCGCGCTCGCTCCACGGGTTGCGGCCGAGTACTTTCAGTTCGCCATCGCACTGAGTTAATCCGAGGATGGCGTTCAGCGCCGTGGTCTTCCCTGCTCCGTTGGGACCGATGAGCCCAAGAATGCGGCCCTCGTCCACTTTCAGATCGACTCCATCGAGCGCGACGGTTGATCCGAAATTCTTGCGAAGCCCGTGTGCTTCGATGCATGTCATGGTTCAGCGCTCCTCTTCTTCTTCGAGCTTCGAATGCGTGGATTTTTTCAGCGCATCGTGCTCTGGGGTACGTCCGTTGCCGGCGCCATTCAGCAGCTCTTCCGGCTTGAGACCCAACCGTTGAATGGTCGCAAACACCCGGGGCCACTCCTCGGTAATGAATTTCCGGCGCTCGCCTTTCATCAGAACATCGCGCGCGCCTGCCTTGACGAACATTCCCAGCCCCCTGCGCTTCTCGACCAATTCGTCGTCGACCAACTCCTGATAACTTTTCAGGACCGTGAGCGGGTTGACCCGATATTCCGCCGCCACATTGCGCACCGAGGGCAGCGGATCGCCTTCCTTGAGCACGCCGTCGAGGATCATCGCGACGACGCGATCACGGAGCTGGCGGTAAATCGGCTGACTGTCGTTCCACTCACGGTCCATAGAGGTTTCGCATCTTCCCTAACGTAATCCCTGGTGACTCGTTTCCATTAATTCCCGCGGGCGAGGTGCGCCGCGACAGCCGACGGAACACAGCCGCTACTCTAGTTCACGCGTTTCAGGTCCATGTGCGCGTGCACTGGTTTATCCCCCGGCATCATGTAAGTCCAATCCTCGGAGTGATGGTTGGCATCGATGATGGTGAATACGGCATGGTACATGTGCCCGTACTCATTTCCGCCGGAAAGATCCTGGAAGGCAAATTCGACCGTCTTTCCGTCGGCAGCTGCCTTGGCGGTCATGTGCGGGCGATTGCCGGCGTCGCAATAGTGGATCAAGTTCAGTTGATCGTTATTCAGATAGATCATCGTGAGGGGATGATCGTACTTGCTGGGATTGAGCGCGGTTCCTGCCTCCTGCATTTCGTGCACGAGGGCATTGCCGCGCGAAGTGACCCGCAGTGAAACATGGACCGGTTTGTCACTGGTCATGTCGGCTTGTGGAGGATCAACCGTCACTGGGCCTTCCCACTCACCGGCCAGCGATTTCAAAGCGTCAAACGACTTCTGCGCCTCCGACTGGGCGAAGGCCATGGTTGAAAGCAGCAGGATGGGCAACACAATGCGAAAGGACTTCATATTCATTCTCCTGATCTTTTCTCTCGATTTGAGCTTGGCGGAGGGGCCCCTCTCGCAAGTCAGCCAATTACTAGTGTTATACTTAACTACAACACTAGATTTAATGTCAAGAGTTTTTTCCGAAACTCATCTAAATGCTTTCACCACGAAGGACACTAAGGGATAGGAAGGAATGCAAGCTACTCGTATTAAACGGTTTATCTTCTTAGAGGCTTTTTCGTGTACTGGAAGTCGGCGAGGGCGTCGCGGTAATCCAGGCGAATTTTCAGGACGTTCAATAGCCCCATGCCGAGAGTTCCCGATATTTCGGTGCCGGCCTTGCGGCTGGCGTGAGACATGTCGATCGCGACCATATTTGATAGTTCCTGGCGCAGGTGGCCGAAATCGACCGTGACACGCTCGGCTACATAGACCTTTTTTACATCGCCATTCACGCCGCGGACGTCGATGCGCCCGGCGCGATGAACCTTCGTTGTCTCGCGCGCCGCTTCCGGCGTAATGGTGTTGTCGAAGGCGCCGGTATCGAGGAGGAAAAGTTTGCTCGAGCTTTCGTTGACCGTAGTAGGCACCAGCAGCATGTGTCCGATGCGGAAAATCTGCACGAACGAGTGCATCTCGGGAGCGAGGTAACGGTCTTCGTATAGGGGGTGAGGGCCGTTCCCTGCCGGATCATTCGCAACCTGCTCTTCGGATGCATCGCTATGCGACGTATTGAGCGAAGCTTTCGCGGCGGTTTCTCCGGGACGCGGAGGCAACGGGCTCAGGCGGAATTGCGAGTTCGGGAAATCGAGCTCAATCAGGAACTGCGAAAAAACGTCGGCGCCAATGATTCCATCGGACTCGCGAGGCACGTGGTCCATCACTGTGACGGCGCAGTTGTGGAATTCCATTTCGCCGACGCTGACCTGATCGGCGTAGGAGACGTGAGCGATCGCGTCGGGCTTGTCTCCGATGCCGCCCATGCGAATCTCGGAGACGGGCTTGAGGCCAAGTGAACCGGCGAGTTTGCTGCTGAGCAGGATACCGGACGAACCGGTATCGAGCAGGAGCTTGGAGGGCTTGCCATTGATCTGGACGACGATGCCGCTGCCCAGTGCGCCGGTCCCAAGCGAGACGGGCAAGAAGGTGGTCTTCGTGGAGGTGACGTCGTTGGCCGGCTGGCAACGGCTCGCTTGCGCGGCGATCGAGGCTTTCAGAAAGTTCAGGCGCTCGCGCACGCGATGCTGAGTGTCCTCGTCATCATTTCCTGGGTGTGACAGGTAATCCGACAGCGATTGGATGCGGTCAGTGGTCGAGAGCGTGTCGATCCAGAGTTTGCGGATGTCGGGGTCAGAGTCGTCGATGGCGTGCGCGCGGGTGATCAGGATGTGCTCGCGCGCATACATGGCACTGGCCTCGGCCACGCGGGCTGCGCCAAGATAGGCGCGGGCGTTCGGCTTGGCATTGGGCTGTGCGGGATCCGGCGGAGCGGCGATGACTTCGACGAAGAGCTTCCCTGCCTCGGGGATTTCGCCTTGACGGAAGAGGAGTTCGCCCTCGGCAGTTTTCACGTCGGGGTACGCGGGGCTGACCTGCAAAGCTTTCTGAAGGGTGTCGTCAGCCTGCTGCACCTTGTCCTGCTTCAGGTAAGAGCGGACGATTCCGGCGTAAGCGTCGCCAGAGGCCGGGTCCGCCTTCAACACTTCGTTGTAGCGGGCGATGGCGGAGTCGAACTGGCCTTTCTGGTAGAGGCTACGGGCATCGGATAGGATGGCGGCGGGATCCGCCGGCGCGGGCGCAGGGGCCTTTGCCTGCTGTGTGATCCAGGCGAGAGTAGTGATCAAGATTGAAGTGAGCAGCCACGCCCCAGCTCGCATGGCAACATGATACGTCCCTGCTGGGGGGACGGGATGTGGATAAGGGGACCGTATGAACTTGTGGCTTCGGTTGCTTGCTTGGTTCCAGGCTCTCTGGTGAGACGTAGCTGAGTTACGTCTCTACGGTCGGAGGCGCGCACTTCGGCGGTCATCATTTATTCTTTTAGAGGACTTTCAATCATCCAGGAGAACGCATGACTGCTACTGTAGGCACCCCCGCCCCCGACTTCACCCTTAAAGATCAGAACCAGCAGGACGTTTCGCTCAGCAAATACCGCGGCAAGCGCGTGGTGATTATGTTTTATCCGCTGGACTGGAGCCCGGTGTGCACGAACGAGCACGCCTGCTTCGTCAACGAGATGAAGAGGTTCGACCAGCTCGATGCGCAAGTGCTCGGGCTGAGTGTGGACAGCGTCTGGTCACACAAGGCTTACGCGGAGAAGATGGGAATTCATTATCCGTTGCTCGCCGACTTCCAGCCGCGCGGCGCGGTAGCGAGCAAGTACGGTGTATTCCTCCCGGACAAAGGCATTACGGGCCGGGCCATCTCGATCATCGACCGCGATGGAAATTTGGCCTGGCACAAGAACTACGACATTCCCGTCGTGCCGGGAGTGGATGAAGTGGCAAAGGCACTGGAAAATGTAAAGTGAAGACCGGGCACTCCCACGCTTCGGAAAGTTCGGAGCGTGGGAGGACCAGCCGGGCGGCAACTACTTTTGATCTGGAAAATTCCGTTCCGCAGGTCGAGCGCGTAGAATCCTGGTGCTCGGCCCTCAACCGCATAATTTCAAACAAGGAGCAGTCCTCATGAAGCGCATCGCTGCCGGACTCATTGCCGTGTTCGCACTTACGATCTCTTCCCTCTGCCTCGGGCAAGACAAGCAGCCTCCCGCGACATTGCGTAGCCTGCTGCTACACGAACTGCACACAACGCACGACAAGGCCGACTGGTTCGTCCCCATCAACACTGCAGTGGGTGGATTGAGTGCAGAACAAGCCAGTTGGCAGCCTCCGAAGGGTGGGCACTCGGCCGGGCAACTCACTTACCATCTGCTGTTCTGGAATCGCCGCTCGCTGCAACAGTTGAAGGAAGAAGCGCAGGCGAACTTTGGCGGCGACAACGATGAAACATTTACCAAGTTCGACGACAAGCAATGGAGCGACATTGTCAAGCAGCTCGACCAGGTGATGACGGGTTACGAAAAGCTCGTGGAATCGGCGACCGATCAGCAACTCGCGGCCTGGGCGGTCACGATCGGGAATGTGTGCACTCATAACGCCTATCACGTGGGGCAAATCGTGTATGTGCGGAAACTGCAAGGCTCCTGGAATCCGGATAAAGGTGTGAAGTAGGCGGCGGCGATCGCTGCTCCCTCGACATGAGCTTTCAAAAACAGATCGACGTCCATACCAAAGGCCACGGAGACATCCACGATCTCACCGATGAGGTGGCGGCAATCGTCAGTTCATCGGGAGTGAAGACGGGCATCGTGAATGTGTTCAACGTGGGCAGCACAGCGGCGGTCGGCACGATTGAGTTCGAACCGGGACTGCAGCGCGACCTGCCGGCTATCCTCGACAAGCTGATGCCTCCGAGCCGCAGCTACGGGCATGAACAAGCATGGCACGACGGCAACGGGCACTCTCACTTGCAGGCCACGCTGCTGGGGCCGTCGCTGACTGTGCCGGTCGCCGAGGGACGGCTGGTTCTGGGGACGTGGCAGCAGATCTTCCACCTTGAGTGTGACGTGCGCGGGAGACAACGGTCGGTGGTGATTACTGTTATTGGGGATTCGCAATAAGTTTGCATCCCACGCCTCGAAGGGCGCGAAGCGTGGCGCAGCCAGTTTGGACGACGGCGGGGCAGCCGCGCTACGGGCTACAATCTTTCTCATGGTCAAGCGTGCACCTGCGCGTCGCCGCCCGCGGAAAGCGAAAGCTGGAAGCAAGGGCCTCGCCCCATCTGAATGTCTGCTGGAGCAGCCGACCGGATCCGCCGCACATGTTGCGGAAGTCATCCGGGATTCGGGTGGCTGCCTCATCGGAGCCTACAAGGAGCCTCTGGGCGGGCATCCCGCGTTCATCGCGGTCCTGCCCATCGACGCGATCGAGCCGACACCCTTCCAGCGCGATCTTTCTGACACGCATCATAAGCGTCTTGCCGACGTCATCAACAAGACGGGGCAGTTTCTTGATCCCATCATCGCCGTCGTCGCGCCAAAGCAAGGTTTCTGGACGCCCAACGGGCGGCATCGCCTTGCTGCCATGCGAAGACTGGGAGCGAAGTCGATCACGGCGCTGGTGGTCGCAGATGCGCAGGTGGCGTGGCAAATTCTGGCGCTGAATACCGAGAAGGCGCACAACCTGAAGGAACGGTCGCTGGAGGTCATTCGCATCTACCGCGGTTTGGTTGAGGAGGATGCTTCCCGGCCGGAGTCGCAGTTCGCGTTTTATCTGGACGAGCCCGCGCTGGTGACGCTGGGCGTGTGCTACGAGCGGGTGCCACGCTTCGGCGGCGGAGCTTATCATTCGATTTTGCGGCGGACCGAAACGTTTACCGACGAACCGCTGCGCGCCGCGCTCAAGGATCATGAAAAACGTGCAGGGCTTGTGCTCGACCTGGAAGAGAAGGTCGCAGCGGTGGTGAAGAAGCTGAAGGAGCGCGGCCTCGTCAGCCCGTACTTGCGATCGTTCGTGGTGGCGCGCATCAATCCCCTGCGCTGGATCCAAGGCGATCCGCCGCCGCTCGAGGATGTGCTCAAAACCATGCGTGAGCGCGTGGGGAAATTTAACGTGGAAAAGATCAGGCCGCAGGATCTCGCCGGAGCAGCCGGGCCGCCTGACGACGAGGGCTAGACGCGGGGGAGAACGAGATGCGGTCCAAACATCAGCTCATTCGAAGGATCAGCGCCGCGGCCATCCTGGCATGTTTTTTTCTTTCACCGATCGCTTTCTCCCAAACTGCCCCCGGTTCCCTGGACGTTCACTGGAACGAGGGAGCATCCGACTGCAAGGAACATCCGCAGCCTCCGCTGCAAGTGCACTCCTACAACGCCCAGACTTTTATCATTCGCGAAAATCTTTGCTATACCTTTGAGGCTCCGTTCCTGTATCTGCTGATCGGGACGCAGAAGGCGATTCTGGTCGATACGGGTGATGTCACCGATCCCAAGCTGATGCCACTCGCTGCAACGGTGCTGCAACTGCTCCCCGCGAGCGGGTCAACGAAACTGCCCCTGCTGGTTGTGCACACGCATCGCCATCTTGACCACCGCGCCGGCGACGGTCAATTCACGAGCTTGCCGAACGTGCAGGTAGTTGGTTATGACATCGACAGCGTGCGCCGCTTCTATCACTTCACCGACTGGCCCAACGGGAAAGCGGAAATCGATCTCGGCGACCGCATCGTCGACGTGATTCCCACGCCCGGGCACAATGAAACGGAAGTATCTTTTTACGACCGCAATACCGGAGTGTTCCTCTCCGGCGATTTTCTGATGCCGGCGCGCCTTCTGATTGACGATACCCGGGCAGACCTAGCCAGCGCGGAACGGGTTGCCGAGTTTGTCCATGACCGGCCTGTCAGTTACGTTCTGGGGAATCACATCGAGATGAATGCGCAGGGCGAACTGTATCCGTGGGGCGCGCAATACCATCCCAACGAACACGCACTGCAACTGAAGAAAGATGATTTGCTGGCGCTGCCCGCTGCCATTGCCGGATTCAACGGGCTCTACAGCACGAGCGGGCAATTCGTTCTGATGAACTCCATGCGACTGCTTGTCGTGTTCACTTTGCTGAGCCTGTGTGTTCTCGCAGCTCTCGTGGTAGCGGTCGTGTGGCTGATCAAGACACGGAGGCGTGGTCGACTGCAACGTTCCCAGCCAAACCAAAGTTTGTAAACGAAAGGCCTCGGGGGGCAATCCGTCGGCGGCATTTGTAGTTTTTGAGATCGACTCATCCACTGGGGCACTCACCCCAAATCCGCCGGTTCAGGGTATCGAAGACCCCTGGGGATTGTCGGTGGCGCAATTTCAATAGAGTTCAGCGAGACCTTAAGTTCGGGCGCCGAGCTGCGCTCGGCTGGACAGCCGGGGGCGGCTGTCCCTACATTGGATCCGCCTGTCCCAGCAAGATCGTCACCCTGCCGCAAATCGCGCTGGGGCAGCGTGCTTTTCGAAACCCGGGGGAAATCACAACTTTGACGGTGCAGGTAGCGGGAATTGGCCGCCTGTGGCACAATACGCGCTCGTTTTTGAAAGGAGATCATGCAGAAAACAGTTCTCTCGGCTGTCATCCTGCTTGCCGCGTCGTTCGGTCTTTCGGGAGCAAACCTGCAAGCGCAAGACAATCCTAGCTGCAAAGATTCCCCACTGGTTACTCGATTTCCCGGAAGCACCCTCGATGCCTGCGAGGATAAACCCGACAGCGAGTACACGTTTGAAGAGGTCGGTCCTCAGCATGAGCCGAAGAAGCTCGAAGGCGAGTATCACTATCTCCACTACAACATTCCGTCGACGGCCTCGAAGCCCCAGATCGTACGAAACTATCGCACCGCTTTGCAGAGTGCAGGTTATACCAAGGTCCAGGACAACGACGATAACGTCTTTACGTTCCAGCGTGGCAAGACCTGGATCAGGGTCTCCGTGGGTGCGTGGGGCGATTATGAGTTCCACATCCTGAAAGAAACGCAGGTGACTCAGGATGTCGTGGCGACGGCCGCCGAACTGACCGGCGGCCTGGGCGCAACCGGCCATGTGGTGGTGAATGGAATCTTTTTCGATACCGGCAAGTCAGAGGTCAAGCCGGAGTCGGCGACCGCCCTCGATCAGATCGCCAAGGTCTTGCAGCAGGACCCGAAGCTGAAGATCTACGTGGTCGGGCACACGGATAACGTCGGGGCACTGCCTTCCAATGTCGAGCTTTCGCGCCAGCGCGCCGCCGCGGTGGTCAAGGTGCTCACCACACAATATCGCGTGAGTGCAGACCGCCTGCTCCCCTATGGTGCGGGACCGTACATGCCGCGGGCATCCAATGACTCGGACGAAGGGCGCGCCCAGAATCGCAGGGTGGAGCTGGTGAAGCAGTAGAAAAGACTCGGGGGGCTGGCCCAGGCTTCCTGGGCATGGATACTACCACTACAGCGGCTGCCCCACTCTTCGAAACCCGCGAAGCGTGGTGCAGCCAGTTTCGTGGTAGTTCGTGCAGGAACAAGTCTGAGCCAGCCCCCGGTCGTATACAATTTCGCGCATGGCAACATTAATACACGAACTCGATCAGCGGTCCTCCGAAATTAGATTCGAAGTGATCGACTTTTCAGCCGGCGAGCTGATCCGCCTGCACCAGGATCACGAAGTCAATATACAGCCGGCATTCCAGCGAATGTTTCGCTGGACACAGGAACAGCAGAGCAGGCTGATCGAGTCGATGCTTCTAGGTCTTCCGATTCCCCAGATCGTTCTATTCCAGCGCGAGGACGGAGTGCTCGAATTGATCGACGGGCTCCAGCGTGTGAGCTCAATAATCAGGTTCATAACCGGAAAAACCCCTCATGAGGCGGAAGACGAACAGGAGCAGACTACAGAACTAGTCGGCTGCGACATCGTGCCCTCGCTGAACGGGAAGCTATTCGCGGACCTCGAGGCCGTTCTGCAGCTCGAACTAAAACGAAAAACAATCAGAGCGATCGTAATTCGCCGCACGAACGACCCGAACCTCCGTTACGAAATGTTTAAGCGCTTGAACGCCGGTGGCTCGCCGGCAGAGGCACACGAGGTCCGCAACGCATCGCTCCGAATTGTTGGGGCATCCGGGGAAGCATTTCTAAAGTTTCTCGACGAATGTTGTAAGCGTCCCTTTTTTGAGGAACTTACCGACACCCTCTCGGAGCAAGCCAAACAGCGACTAGGAAGCCAAGAGCTTGTGCTTCGCTTCTTTGCCCTGAAGAACTCAATGAACACATACAAAGGCAGCATTTCGGACTGGCTCGACGATTACAGCGAGGCCGTCGCGAAGAAAAGCATAGCTTTTAACTACGATCTCGAGGGCCCTCTTTTTGACTCTTTCTTTGAGCTTCTAGCCAGTAAGCTCGGGTCGGAAGCTTTCGTCAAGCACAAGAACAGGCGGGCATTGGGTGGCTTGGCTCCGGCGTATTTCGACGCAGTCACGATGGGCGTTCTTCCCTTGAAAGATAGGCTCGCACGAGTGAGCACGGAAAAGGCAAAGCAAATTCTTAATCTGGCTGTGGGTCATGAGAACGATACGTTCCGGCAGAACGTCGGGCCAGGTGCGAACGCTGCTCCTCGCCTCCGAGCTCGAATAGACGAGGTCCGACGCGTTTTTGGAGAGAAGCTGCCGAAGTAGTGGACTGACATGGCCGCATTCGAAGATCGAATCTGCGAATACTGCGATGCCCGGGTCAGCACTCTTGGGAAGATAAAGGCTAAGAGTTTGGGAGCGGACGCGCTAACCCTGACCGCCCTGAAGGTTCTGGTCTACGCGCAACTGGAGGGGGGGATTAAGGACCTTTCGGCGTGCGTGCTCCGAGATCTGAACAATCGCGGGATGACACTAGGCGAAATTAAGCCGAGCATCCTGCAGTGGAGAAACTCAAACGATATAGCCCGATTCAGGTCGATGGTCAACTTCGAGATGATCGCAATGACTTCGCCCTTCTCGACGGCCCTAGCCAAACAGCTCAGAATTCGGGGGATTAACCGGAAACGGGAAATGAACCAGATGGACTGGGAAGGCGTCAAACGCGTATACACGGGCTTCGGACTGGACTATACAGCGATAGAGAGCATGAAAGGCAAGATCGACGGGATTGTCGAAGATCGTAATGAAGCTGCACATTATGGGGGCTTGTCGAAAAGACTTAACACACTCCTCGAACAGGAACTCCGGGAAAACGCGGGCGTCGTCGAGCATGTGTTAAATGATCTTAGCCTTCAGCTCCTTCCCTATTTCACCAACCTCTCGCACCGACGCTGAGCGCAAGATTGAAAAAGCCCCGCTCTTGCGAGCGAGGCTTTTGACTTTGCTAACGACGAACGGCCAACGACGAACGACCGCTTCAGTACATATCCCCCATGCCGCCGCCGCCATGGCCGCCGGGGCCCGCCGGAGCTTCCTTCTTTTCAGGAATCTCCGCGACCAGGGCTTCGGTGGTGAGCATGAGGCTGGCAATCGATCCGGCATTCTGCAGCGCGGTGCGGACGACCTTCGTCGGGTCGAGCACGCCGGCCTTGACCAGATCCTCGTACTCGTTGGAGAACGCGTTGTAGCCGAAGTTCGTCTCCTTGGAGTCGAGCACCTTGCCCAGCACAACCGCGCCTTCTTCGCCGGCGTTCTCGGCGATCATGCGCAGCGGCTCGGTGATGGCGCGCTTCACGATGTTGATGCCGATCTGCTCGTCGCCTTCGGCCTTGACCTTCTCCAGGCTCGAAGCGCAACGGGCCAGCGCCACGCCGCCGCCGGGGACGATTCCCTCTTCCACGGCTGCGCGGGTCGCGTGCATCGCATCTTCCACGCGGGCTTTCTTTTCCTTCATTTCGGTTTCGGTCGCAGCGCCGACTTTGATCACGGCTACGCCACCGACCAGCTTCGCCAACCGCTCCTGCAGCTTCTCGCGGTCATAGTCGCTGGTGGTCTTGTCGATCTGGCCGCGAATTTCCTTCACGCGACCTTCGATCTCGCCGTGCTTGCCTTTGCCTTCGACGATGGTGGTGTTGTCCTTGTCGATGGTGATCTTCTTGGCCTGGCCGAGGTCGGACACCTGAACGTTCTCGAGCTTGATGCCGAGATCTTCGGTGATGGCCTTGCCGCCGGTGAGGATGGCGATATCCTGCAGCATCGCCTTGCGGCGATCGCCGAAGCCGGGAGCCTTGACGGCCGCGACTTGCAGCGTGCCACGGAGCTTATTGACGACGAGAGTCGCCAGCGCTTCGCCTTCCACGTCTTCGGCGATGATCACGAGCGGCTTGCCGCCCTTCGCGATCTGCTCGAGCAGCGGAAGCAGGTCCTTCATGGAGCTGATCTTCTTTTCGTGGATCAGGATGTAAGCGTTCTCGAGCACCGCTTCCATGCGCTCGGGATCGGTGACGAAGTAGGGCGAGAGATAGCCGCGGTCGAACTGCATGCCCTCGACGACTTCGAGCTGGGTCTCAAGTGTCTTCGACTCTTCGACGGTAATGACGCCGTCCTTGCCGACCTTCTTCATGGCCTCGGCGATAATCTTGCCGATGGTCTCATCGTTGTTAGCGCTGATGGTGCCTACCTGGGCGATGTGGTCGCCCTGGACGGGCTTCGACAGCTTGTCGAGTTCGCCAGGCTGACGGTTGCCTTCCTTGTCGAGCTTGCCGGCGATGATGCTGACGGCCTTCTCGATGCCGCGCTTCAGGGCCATCGGGTTCGCACCGGCCGCGACGGTCTTGACGCCTTCGCGGTAGATGGCCTGCGCGAGAACGGTAGCGGTAGTGGTGCCGTCGCCAGCGACGTCAGACGTCTTGGAGGCGACTTCGCGCACCATCTGCGCGCCCATGTTCTCGAGTCCATCTTTCAATTCGATTTCTTTTGCGACGGTGACGCCGTCCTTGGTGATGGTCGGCGAACCGAACTTCTTCTCAATAACGACGTTGCGCCCCTTGGGGCCGAGTGTGACCTTCACGGCGTCGGCCAGAAGGTTGACGCCGCGGAGAATCGCCTGACGGGATTCTTCTCCGTGAACGATGTGCTTTGCCATTGATTCAATCTCCTTGATCTAAATTTCGTTTTGGCTGGGCTATGAGCTTTGAACATCCAGCTTCCAGCTCGTAGCTAAGAACTTTTTCTATGTCGGCGTTGCCCTCTGTGCCGAGGATCCTTCGCTTCGCTTTGACAACATGAACGGCTGACGACCAACGACCGACGAAACGACTATTTTCGCGATCCGGCGGTTTCCTTCTTTGCCGGGGCGGCGGATCCGGTCAGGATGCCCAGCACTTCCTCTTCACGCATGATGATGTAGTCCTCACCATCGAGCTTGATTTCGGTGCCGGAGTACTTGCCGAACAGGATGCGGTCGCCTTCTTTTACGTCGAGCGGGCGGACCTTGCCTTCTTCGTTGATCTTGCCTTTGCCGGCGGAAACGACTTCGCCCTCCTGCGGCTTCTCTTTGGCCGAGTCGGGGATGATGATGCCGCCACGCGTGGTTTCGCCTTCTTCAATGCGCCGCACCAGAATGCGGTCATGGAGCGGTGTGAATTTTGCCATTGATGCAACTCCTTTCAAGATTGGTTGAACGTTGATCTGCCTGGATTTCTAGTTGTAACCCTATGATTTTATTGGGATAGCCGCAGGCTGTTAGCACTTGCGCTATACGAGTGCTAATTGTAGGAGGGTGAGTGGGGAGTTGTCAAGGGGGTCGACGGCGCTTCCGTTAAGTCTTTGATAAGCCCTTTAGAAACACTCTGTTCAGTCCATAAAATATAGGAATACGCCTGTTTGAACTTCGGCCCGTTGGGGCAGTTGCTTTTCGGAGGGCCGGGGTTCCACAACGCCTCTCCCGCGATTCGATACGGAAAGACAGCAAATCGGCCTGGGCTGCGATGCCCAGGCCGATTTGGATGTGGACAGTTTTACCGGCTTATTGCCAGCCTATGTACCTGCCGTTGAGGTTGATGTTGTCGAGGACGGCCATTCCGCTTCCTGTTGGATGGTCCATCACCAGTGCGACGGTTTTCACTGTCGTTCCGGGAGCGACCGCGGGTGTGAGTTGGCGGGCGTTTGCGGGATCGAAGCTTACGCGCTGCCATCCGGCGACGGTCAGCGGCTGAACGGTTCCGCTGGCGCAGCTTGCTTTGTGGACGACCTCGTCTGCGGTCACGACAACGAATTGGGGCGCATGGCTACTGCATTCGCTGTCGCTGCGCAGGTCGAAGCTCAGTTGCGAGAGTTGCGATCCGGCGGCGCCTTTGAGCACGGCACCGGAGATCGATGCTGTCGACGCCGACGGGTTCCGCATCAGGACCAGGCCTTGATTGGTCGGATCCTTCTTGCTCGGGACTGGAACGCCATAGCCGTCCATCCAGATGGCGTCGGCTGTACTCGTTGCCCCGGGGTCGAGGTGGAATGGAAGCACGCTGGAGTCGTCGCGCTCCCCTCCGTCGTCTCCACCGTCGTCTCCGTTGCGCGCAACGACCAGGACCACGAATACGCGCCTCGTTGTGCCATTGGCCGTGACCTTGATGACACAGGAGTAGGTGCCGGCAGTGAGTCCGGCGGGATACACCGAGACAGTGAGCATTCCGGGAGTTGTGCCCGCCGACGGATTGATGGAGATCCAAGCACCGCCGTAGACATCAGCCGTGAAGCTCATCGCGGAGCCGTTGCTGGTGGTGACCCTGACCCTCTTGGCGGATGGAGTGGCTGATCCGTCCGAATAGAAGATGAGTCGATCGGTGGAGAGAACGAGTTTGCCGGACCCTCCTTGTCCCGATGAGGTGTTCACCGTGAGCATGGCGTTGTTACTGGTCGCGCTACCGGCAGAGTTGCTGACCACCACCGAGAAAGCCGAGCCGTTGTTTGCCGTTGTTGTGGCCGGGGTTGTGTAGGAGCTGGCATTGGCGCCATTGATGTTGGTGCCGTTCATGCGCCACTGATAACTGAGCGGTCCCGTGCCGTTCGCGAGCACGCTGAAGGTAGCGGTTTGTCCGGCAGTCACGGTTTGACTGGCAGGTTGCGTTGTGATGGTTGGCGGAGCCGCGGTCGCCTGGTTGACCGTCAGCGTGGCGCTGTTACTGGTGACGCTACCGGCGGAGTTGCTGATCAAAACAGAGAAGGCAGATCCGCTGTCCGACGTGGCCGTGGCAGGAGTCGTGTAGGCGCTCGAGGTCGCTCCAGTGATATTCGACCCGTTCTTCCTCCACTGATAGGTCATCGGTGAAGTGCCGGTTGCGCTTACGCTGAAGGTGGCGGTCTGTCCCGCAGTGACCGTCTGGTTTGCAGGCTGCGTGGCAATGGATGGGGCGACTGCTGCCGCATTCACTGTCAACGTAGCATTGTTGCTTGTCGTGCTTCCTGCGGAGTTCGTGATCACGACCGAGAACGTGGATCCGCTGTCAGCCGTCGTTGTCGCTGGCGTTACGTAGGAACTCACCGTGGCGCCGGTGATGTTGGTTCCGTTCTTCCTCCATTGATAGGTCATGGGAGAAGTGCCGGTCGCGGTCACCGTGAATGTGGCCGTTTGTCCCGCGGTGACAGTCTGGCTGGCAGGCTGGGAAGTGATCGAGGGAGCAACCGCTGCCGCGTTTACGGTGAGAGTGGCATTGTTGCTCGTCGCGGTTCCTGCGGAGTTCGTGACTACGACCGAGAACGTGGATCCGCTGTCGGCCGCCGTAGTTGCGGGCGTTGTATAGGAACTGGTGGTGGCACCCGTTATATACAAACCGTTCTTGCGCCATTGATAGGTCAACGGAGCGGTGCCGGTTGCGGTCGCAGTGAAGGTAGCTGTCTGTCCTGCGGTGACCGTCTGGCTCATGGGCTGTGAGGTAATCGATGGCGCAACCGCCGCCGCATTTACTGTGAGGGTGGCGTTATTGCTGGTTGCACTTCCGCCGGAGTTTGTGACAACGACCGAGAAAGTAGATCCGCTGTCAGCCGCGGTTGTGGCCGGCGTGGTGTACGAACTGGACGTTGCACCAGTAATGTTCGTACCGTTCTTGCGCCACTGATAAGTCAGTGCGCTGCCGGTGGCCGTCACGCTGAAGGTGGCCGTCTGTCCCGCAGTGACCGTCTGATTCGCCGGCTGCGTTGTGATGGTCGGGGCGGTTGCGGCAGGGTTCACGGTGATGGTGACTACCGCCGAACCGGTTGATCCGCCGTATCCACCCGAAATGGACGCACCATACATCGTCACGGTGGTCGCGGTGGTGACCGTGGGCGCGGTCCAACTGAATGTCCAGCCCAAGGGTGTGGTGGTGAGAGCCGCCAGGTGTGTGATCTCACCGCTCATGACTTGTGTGGTTGATCCTGCGGTGAACGTTCCGGCTGTTGCGCCGACGTCCAATCCACTGTTAGGAGTGCCGTTGTTGCTTAAGGTGTAAGAGCTGGTGGATCCGGAAGTGACCGTCAAAGGCCCGGTGAGGGTAACGGTGGGTATTGATGAGCCGGTGCTGTGGCACATCGTGCAGGTCGAACCATTTTTGCCGGAAGCTCCAGAAACTCCATTTGGATATGCGTGGGCTAAGGTTGTGAAACAGATGACGGCAAGCGTAACAACGGCCGCAACATAGAGATTGGGGAATATCCTTCGTTGCATTCGTCTTCTCCGAATTGAACTGGGGCGGGGGAACTCCTCAGCTTGTTGCTGGCGGGACGGCTTGCCTGCGGAGCTGACAAAAGTGCATTTCGCCCGACTGCACTTGAAAATGACTGCTGAACGTTTCGACCAGAAGGACGGTGGCGCGGCCAGAGAATCAGCGGACAGAAGCGGCGGAAAACTGCTTTCCGGCAGAGTGCCTTAGATAAGAGAAAGAAAAAAGGTAACGTTGGGATTAAGTGAGTACTGTTCCTCGGGATGGAGTGATCCCTGTTCTAACGTTCGGCGAAGGACGGGCTTTCGTAACCGGTTTATTGCCCTGGCATGTGGACCAAGCCTTGTTTTCGTCGTGCGGATTTCGGAGTGTGGGTTCCTGCACTACTCTGTGAGGCAGCGGATTGGGATCGCGCTATCCCAACAATGATCTTTGCTTTTCGAATCAACTAGCGTCCGAAACTGCGGACGCTGTAGGCGATTGGTAATCCGATGACGATCATGTGCACTCCGAGCCCTAGGAGCAGGTCATGGAGTTCGAAGGGACCTCGCTCGTGCAGCGCGGAGAGGGGAAGCACGACAAACGACATTACATCCTCCACGGCTGCGCCGAAGAACAGCCCGCAGATCAGCGGGTAATCCACTAAGAATGGAAGCTTTCGGCTAGCCGAGTAGTAGATCGCGGCGGCTGAGCAGGCGATGAAGTAATGGAGGATGATGCCCAGGAGATAGGTGCCCGCGCCACTACCGTGAATGACCTGAGGACCGAGCAGTCCCGCGGCGATGACGTGAGGGACGTTCCATCCAAACAGGATGCATGCCTGCAGCAGGTCGAGAGTTCCGGCGACCAAGCCGCCGATAGCGATAGACATCAGCGCGTTGTTTCGTGTGAGGACGGGAGCGGCAGTCTCGATCATTCTTTGACTCCTTGTGTGGTTACTCCGATTGGAAAATTCAGCAGGTGAGACGGGACAGGTCGCGAAACAGGTCTGAAATGATCTGAATTTCTCTGAAAAACGGCGGGCGGACCTGAGAAATGACGCGCGGGCAGCGGCCGGTTGTAAGATCATTCCTCTTCCTATGGTGCGGATGGCCCGGATTCGCGTTGGAGACTGGTGTGTCGATCCGGCGGCGGGAGAGATCTCGCGCGACGGCGTGAGCGCTCGCCTCGACGCACGCGGGATGCGCCTGTTGTTGCATTTGGCAAAGAGGCCCGGCGAAGTCGTGAGCATCGAAGACTTGCTGGCCGAGGTTTGGGCCGGCGTGAATGTGTCACAGGATTCGGTCTATCAGGCGGTCACGTCGTTGAGACGCTTGCTTGGAGATGATCCGAAGCAACCTCGTTATATCGCTACAGTGCCTCGGCTGGGATATCGGATGGTGGCGGAGGTTGCGGAGTGGCAAGACGGAGAGGGCACCGAGACAACCAGGAGGGGTCGCCGCGACGTGCTGAAATGGGCTGCGGGATTCGCGATTTGCCTGGTGGTTGTGCTTGGATTTCTGTTTCGCGGCAGAATCGCGGGAGGTCCGTCCCCGGCAGTGGTGGCGTCGCAACGCCAAAAATCGGTTGCAGTACTTCCCTTTCTTGATCTCACCCCCGGGATGACCGAGGGAGAGTTCGCTGATGGCATGACCGAAGAATTGATCGACAAATTGAGCAAGCTGCCCGGGTTGCGGGTGCCGGCTCCAACTTCGTCGTTCTATTTCAAAGACAAGAAAATCCCGGTTGCTGAAATCGCAAAGTCATTGGGTGTTACATACGTACTGGATGGAAGCGTACGCAAATCCGGAGGGCGGGTGCGTATTGCGGCGCGATTCGTGCGTGCGGACAATGGATACGTGATGTGGTCGGAAACCTACGAGCGGCCTTTCGACGATGTTCTGATGGTGCAGGATGAGATCGCGGGCGAGGTGACGAAGGCATTGCGGGAATCGATCCAATAGCTAGCGTGATCGGGCGCGCCCACCTTTTTGGGCTCACCACGATGAAACGCCACTTCGCATCGTTGGTAAGGTCGGAAGGTCATACTGTCAGGAACTGAGGTCCGTACTGCCCACCCTGGCCGCACATAACGCGGCCCTCGGTCGTGGTGGTGCGCGGAGCAAAGGATACTCTCGAGGTTTGCTCATGGACAGCCGGGCGTCTGTCCCTCCATAGCCTCTTATGCGCTCCTTGATTGGGCGAGATAAAATCATCCCCTCCGTCGCAAGACACTCAATTCATCGGAGACGCTTCCCATGAAATCGACCCGGTTTGAGCTGCATGTCTTTTGCCTCTTGGCGTTTCTTCCTGTACTGAGCGGAAGTCTTCTTGCGCAACAAGCGAATGTCCCGGAAATTCCGTTCCAGTCGGCTCCTGATTTTCTGAAAATGCCTTCCGATCGCTACCTGGGCGAAGTTGCCGGAGTCGCAGTCAATTCCAAAGGACACGTTTTCGTTCTATCGCGCGGAAACACGACCGGGCCGGCTTACGGCGCGGCTGCCACGGAGTTGCTGGAGTTCGGTCCGCGCGGGGAGTTCCTGAGGGAGATTGGGCACAACCTGTATGCCTGGTCGTTCGCACATTCCGTCAGGGTCGATCGCGAGGACAACATATGGGTCGCCGACAAAGGGTCCGATATGGTGATCAAGTTCGATCCGCGCGGGCGGGTAGCGATGGTGTTTGGACGAAAACGGGAGGCGTCGGATGACGGGACCGGGCCTCTGCCCCATCCGAAGCCGCCGCTCCCGGCAGTGGATGGCATGTTCAGGCAAGTCACGGATATGGCCTGGGACAAGGCAGGAAATACTTATATCAGCGATGGGTATATTAATTCGCGAATTGCGAAGGTCGACAAGAACGGAAACTGGCTGCAGTCCTGGGGAGAGCCTGGATCGGAGCCGGGACAGTTTAACGTGCCGCACAATATTGCAGTGGATGCAGAAGATCACATTTATGTGGCCGATCGAGGCAATCGCCGAATCCAGGTGTTCGATACTGCGGGGAAGTTTTTGCGACAGATCACGATCGACGTACCTTTCGATCCTGGCGCTCGCCCGGCGATCGGCAACAAACCTGCGCTGCCCGTCGTAGGTAATCAGGCGATGGCGCCCGGATCACCGTGGACACTCTGCATCACGCCGCCGCCGAATCAAGTGCTGTTCACTTCGGATGCTTACCCGGGGCGCATTTATAAACTCAGTCTTGATGGGAAGGTTCTCGGAATACTCGGCGAGTCGGGAAAACAACTCAAGCAGTTTGGATGGATCCACGAAATTGCGTGTCCGTCAGAGAAAGAAATTTATGTGGGCGAGTTGCTGAACTGGCGGGTGCAGAAGTTGACATTGACATCCGCCCAGTAAGCGCGGCTGAAACGAAGAACGAAGGAGAGGGTAGTGCGTTCATTCAAGTTGGGGAGGCACGGTGTGGTTACGGTTCTGATCGGGTTCGCTCTCGCGGCGGGTGCGGCGGCTCAGAGCGCGGCACCGAGTTCCGGCGTGCGGGATTCTCCGGATTGGAGCAAATTGCCGAAGCTCCCGGGCGGCTGGACGCTGCTCAATAAGGAGAAGGGGGATGTGACAGCGACGGACAAGGGCCTGCGCATCGTGCCTGCTACCGATACGAATCTGTTCGTCGCCCCCCGCGGGACCGAGAACGTGGTGAATGCGCCGATGGTTTTATTTGCGCCCGAGGGGGATTTCACCCTGAAAGCAAAGATCTCTGCCCAACTGATCGGCATATACGACGTCGGAGCTCTGGTGGTTTTCGCCGACGAGCAACATTGGGCAAAGCTTTGCTTTGAAAACTCACCTCGGCACGAGGCCAGCGTTGTCACCGTGGTCACGCGGGAACGCTCTGATGATGCGAATTCCGAAACGATCGCGTCTCCGTTCGTCTACATGGCCATTGCGCGCCGAGGAAACGAGTACACAATGCATTTTTCGCGAGACGGTCAACAATGGCGGCTGGCGCGTCACTTTCAATTACTGGCGACAGCGAAGGTCCGGGTCGGATTTACTGCGCACACCGAATCGAATCCGCATCTTGCGGCGGAATTTTCTGAGATTGTCTACCGCGATCATGCTCCGAGAAACATGCGGCAGCTCGAATTAGCGGACGATTCGACGCCCTAGTTCTTCGAGGAGCGGTTTTACCGGCGCCTCAGGCGGACGAACCACAGGCCGATCCCGACTCCCATGGCGACGGCGGCCGCCAGTTTGCGGCGGTCGGTAGCGATGGGGACAAAGCGAGTTTGCTGGTCGCTGATTTCGATGACACCGACAGGGACAGCCCTTGCGCCGCCACCACCGCCTCCGCCCTCGCCGCGGCTGGAGTTACCCAGGCCTCCAGTGCCAGAACCGCCTCCAAAGCCGTAAACGATCTTGGCGACGGGGATGATGGTTTTCCCTTCTGCGGCGACGGGATCACCGTAGACGGCTTTTACGTTGGCTGTAAGGATGCTTTCTTTCAGAGATTGCAGAATCGCGACGCCGCTCATGGCTGACTCCTTTTATCTTTAGACGCTTTCAGATACCAGGCGGTTCGCAGACTTTCGAATTTTCAGATCGCGGTGTTTTTAGATTTTTACGGCTGCTGACTGTTCGGGTTTCGGTGCTCGAACTTCAACGAGCAGCGCGGCAGCTGGCTTTCAGGCATGTATCCGGAAGCGGAAGCGCATGTCTTCGCCGAACCACATGAGGTAGTTCGTTCCCCAGGCATTGTTGAAGAGATTGCAATGGATGCCCTGGGAAAGATCCGGCTGTGCGTTTGAAAAATAAAGAGGAGATTTCACGCCTAGTGCCACCAGGGGCGCGTCGATGGTTTCAATGAGCAGTTCTCCCCGCTCATCTTTATAGCTGAATCCCTTGGACAGCGCGTGCATGTGGCGATTGCCATTTGCTATCACCTCAAAGGGAGACACGGTTTCGTCGGATTTGTCGAGGGTCCATCCCTTTACGTCTGGAACCACGGGATGGAAGGTGAGCCAGAGCGCTTCGGGCATGCGAGTCGCCGGTTTTTGAAACCATGAAAAATTCAGATCGATGACGGGCTCACGCTTGGGAAGAACGAACTCGACGAACATCTGCGCCGGAAACGCGGCGCGCCCGCTGCTCAGCGCTTCTTCATCATGAATGGCGAGTTTGGCCAGCAGGCGATGGTTGTCAGCGCTCTCTTCGAGCTTCAGGTCGGCAACTGAGGGCAGCCACTCCTGGCTCTTCGCGCCGAAACGCTCGATGTTGGGCTTGCCGAAGTCTTTCCTGGCCCAATCCTCTTCGCTCATGATGTAGCTGGCGAAGAACTGCGCATAGTCCTGCTGCGAGAGAGTCTGGTAAGAGAAGAGACCAAGAGGATGCTCCTTCGACGCCCACTCGCGTCCGGACTTCTTGTTTCGCAGTCGGCAGATGGCTCCCGTTTTCGGGTCCAGGGCCAATACGAAGTGCGAGGTTTCGATCTCGTTTTCGCGCGGAAGTGGAACTGGATGCGATAGCTGGGGCGGCTTCGCCTGCAAGTTCTGAACCGCTTGCTGCGCCTCATTTTTCAATGTGGGCGGAAGGGTATCGAGGCCATCGAACAAGTCTTTCCGCTTTTCCTCCCAGCTGAATTCGACGACTTTGTAGTTTTTCGTGTCGAGCATCGTCGACAAATCTTTCGGCGTGTAGTGGTCGAAGTCGAGCCAGGTTTTGGTATCGGTGCCCCACGTGTGTTCGATTTCGAGGAGGAGGTGGCGAAGCAGCGCGAGGTCGGTGGCATCGCCGAGGGCAAACTTTTGTTGCTCAATCCAGCGACGGCGGAGGCGCGCGACTTCACGGTAGCGTGCGACTTTCAAGGGGTCGGAAGCAACACCGTGGATCCAGGTGTCGCCGATCTCGCCGGTGACCGTGGGGAGAGAACCGCGGTGAGGCGCGACAGCATTGGCAATCTCGGTGAGGTTCGTGGCTACGATTTCCGCGTTGGGAAACTGACGCTGGAGACTGAAATAAGTTTCCTGTACCTCCTTCTCGGTGTGGGGACCGGAGTCGTCGTCGCGTACGACTGTGGCAATGGCGAGGTCCGACTGCGGGACGCGCGCCACTCCGCCGTATCCGGCGTGATACATGACAGCGAGTGTCGCACCGCCCGGAGCCTTCCAGAGGAATATCGGCGGGACATCGGGAACCTTGCTGGCGTCGTTCACGCCGATGTCGAGGAAGGTGATGCCCTGTTCGGCCAGAGGAGCGATGAGGCCACGCGTGTGTCCGGGCACGTCGGTCATCTTGGCGCCAGTGGTGGTGCGGCCAAAACGGCGGTCGAGGGCCTTCGACACCGCGATGCTGCCCGAGATCATGGAGCGGTCAAGCATCTCCGTCTCCCAGGTAAAAGGCAGGGCGTGCCAGGCGATGTCGCCTTTCTGGATGGCTTGCTCCATGCGTCTCCGCTCATCGGCGGACGCCTGCTCCAGATACTCGTAGAGCAGCCATGATCCGGTGGTCCAGACGTAGCGCAGATTTCCGGAATCGCGGAGATGGCTTGCAAGTTCCATGGCCTGCGGAAAGAACTCGTTGAAGTAGCGGTGGACGATGGCGGCCTGGGTATCGGCGAAACCGGCATCGAAGTGGCACTTGAACATCACGAGAACGCGCCTTACTTCCGGATCGGGGGTTGGCGAAGGGGATGAGGCTTGAAAGGCACGGAGGGCGGGCGACTTCGCTACGAGACAGGCGCCGACCAGGGAGGTTATGAATTCGCGACGTTGCATAAATTTGGTTGCGAGAAAAACGACAGTAAGTTGTACGCTGGGCGGGGACCTAAAACAAAGCGAAATCGGTTGACGGAGACGGATGAATTCCCGCTCCGACCGATTGGATTGGTCGATCGGTCTTGCCGACCGATCTCTTTCCGCGGCGGATCCCTCCCGTTGTAGAATCGCAAGGATTGAGGCTGGGGATCACCTATGAATGCAACGATACCGATTGCGGATCGCGGCTCCGTACGCGCCGCCGTGACTGTTGCAGAACCCAAACGTCATTCCGGGCTCGTGCGCTTGACCCATTGGCTCACGACGATCGCGTTCCTTGCGCTGTTGCTCAGCGGCGGCGAAATTGTGCTCTCGCATCCGCGGTTCTATTGGGGTGAGACGGGCAACGTGAACATGCGTCCGTGGCTGAACTTGCATCTGCCCTCCTCGCGCGACACGGTTCCGACGGGATATGGCTACGTGCTGCCCGATCAGAATGGATGGAGCCGCTATCTGCACTTCCAGGCGGCATGGCTGGCGGTCGCAACTGGCCTGCTTTACCTGCTTTATGGATTTTTCGCTGGGCATTTTCGGCGCAATCTTATGCCAGGCCGGTCGGATCTTTCGGGCAAAGAGCTCTGGGGATCGCTGGTGCGGCATTTGCGCTTTGCGAAACCGGGAGCCGAAGAGGCATGGTCGTATAACGTGCTGCAGCGGTTGTCCTATCTGGCCGTGATATTTGTGCTGTTTCCGCTAATGATCTGGACCGGGCTTGCGATGTCGTTCGGATTTGACGCGGCGTTTCCACTCGCTGTCCGGCTGCTCGGTGGGCACCAGACGGCACGGTCACTGCACTTCATCGTGACGATTTTGCTGGTGCTGTTTCTGGGGATTCACATCGTGATGGTTTTTGTAGCGGGATTTCGAAACCGTATGCGCGCCATGATTACCGGGCGCGCGATCCCACCGACGGAGTAAACGTTATGAGCGACATCTCTCGGAGAAAGCTGATTACAACGGGGCTGGCAGTGGCGGCGGGCGCATCGGGCGTGGCGGTCGCAGCGGCGGTAGCAAAGCGGTCTGGGCTAATCCCCCCGGACCATGCCGGATTCTACGGTCCGGGCGAGACGTTGACGTATGCCGCTCAGCGCGTGCTGAACCGTCATGCGATGGCGCGCGAATTTTCCCGCGACAAGATTTCGACGAATCCGTTTGCCAACGAGGTTGATCCGTTGGGAGATGAGTTCAAGCGGATGCAGGCGGCGAGCTTTGTCGACTGGAAGCTCACCGTTGACGGCATGGCGGCGCGGCCGTTGACGTTCTCTTTGGCGGAAATCCGAAGCTTCCCGACGAGTTCGCACACTACGATGATTGGCTGCGAAGAGGGATGGACGTACATCGCCGAGTGGACGGGAGTTCCTCTTTCTTACATCCTCGACCGTGTGGGCGCGCTGCCGCAGGTGCGTTACGTTGTTTATCGTTCGATTCAGCCGGATTGGTGGGAGAGCATCGACATGGCGGATGCACTCCATCCGCAAACCGTGCTAGCTCACCGCATGAATGGAAGTGAGCTTCCGGTGCCGTTTGGCGGACCGTTACGGCTGCGCGTGCCGCGTCAACTGGGATACAAGAGCGTGAAGTACATCACGCGGCTGACCCTGACCGACAACCTGAAGGCATTTGGCAAGGGCACCGGCGGCGCGAGTTCCGACGGTGGGTATGCCTGGTATGCGGGGATTTAAGTCAGAGGTCAGGGATTAGCGAAGACCCTCTTCGCGAGTTCCGGGCTCTCAGACTATGTCAAACACGGGGGTTGAACCCTCTTCTCTAGCCGGTAGCCGCAGAAAAGCGAGATCCCTTGCCCCGCTGACGACGGAATACACAGTAATCGTTCCGCACGAACAGAATCCCCACTTTTGGCAAGTTTGGCCCGAAGTGGGGCACCGCGCTTTGGGATAGCTAAAGAACTTTTTCTTCCTGTCTTTCGTATCTTCTGCAGGAACGGCAATCCCTACTGAAGCGAGGTGTTATGTCTTCTCGTTACTCCTTTTCGTCCCTCTTATTTGCGTTGTTGACGGTTCTATTGTGGGTGTGTCCTTGCGGAGCGCAATCAGTGCCAGGGCTCGACAAGATCCAGAATCAGGAGGAATTGGACCGGGCCGGGGCGGCGCTCGATGCAGCCCTGTTTGACTCGTACAACAAATGCGATCTGGAGAAGTTTGCGTCGTTTTTTGTGGAGGATGTGGAGTTCTATCACGATCAGGGCGGAGTCACGCTGGGCAGAGCCGCGCTCACCGAGAGCGTGAAAAAGAACATCTGCGGGCATACAACGCGGGAACTGGTTCCGGGATCGCTGAAGGTTTTCTATATGAAGGGATACGGAATGCTGGAGACGGGGGTACACCGGTTTCATCATCCGGGACATGAGGACACGGAGGGAGTGGGTGAGGGGCAGTTCATCCATCTGTGGCAGTACAAGGATGGGGCTTGGAAGGTCACGCGAGTGGTGAGTTATGACCACCATTCGGTGGGGAAATAGGTTCGCGCATGCTGCATGCGTGCTGCCACACGTCGCGGGGTTGCCGCCTTACCCCGTGAGCGAGGGGCACTTGAGATGCCTCGCCCCGCTGGAGAAGGCGCCTGGGTTCGGGATTACGCAGCTCCCTTCAAAATCCCCACTTCTAGCAACTTCAGCCAGAAGTGGGGCACCCGGTTCTCAAATGAGTTTTTCTGGGGACGTAGCTCGCTACGTCTCTCCGAATTGCGCTGATTAGAACGTGAAGCGTGCGCCAAACTGGAATTGGCGCGGGCTGTTGACGGTCTTCGTTATTTTCCCGAAGGAGAGATTCTGTTGCTGCACACCGACGACGCTGTTGACGCTGGGATATCCGTACTGCGCCGTGTTGCTCATGTTGTAACCCGAGATATCAAAACGGAGCGCCTTCGAGTCCGTCAGCTTGACCGTTTTGTAGATCGAGAGATCGAGATCGCGCGCGCCCCGGGTACGAACGTGATCCAGGTAGGCCGGAGCGGTTCCTGGAACGAAGGGATTCACCGCGCCGCCGCCCTCGGTCCCGGGCTGCACGAAGCAATCAATATTGAACCAATTGTCTGTAGTGTGCGGAGCGCCACTCGCCGGGTTGCAAACCATATCGGCTCGCTGATTGTTCAAGTAGGAAGGAGTGGTGCCGGAGAGCGGCGAGTTAATCGGGACGCCGGTGCCGAGGTAGAGGATGGCATTCACGGTCCACCCGCCGACAAGTTTATCCGCCGCTCCGTTGAGGTTCACCGCCTGACCCTTCCCGATCGGCAAGTCATAGGAAGCTTGTCCTGTGAACTGGTACTTGACGTCCTGAGGGGCGATGGAGTGCTCATATTGCAGGTTTCTCCAGTCCTGGATGAACGCTTTGTGAGCACCCACGAAATAAAGCGGGGGCTGGCCATCATCGGTCATCAATTTTCCCCAGGTAAATGTGGCCAGCGTGGTGAAGTGCCCGGTCAGTCTTTTCTGCACCTTGGTTTGCAGTGAACTGTACTCCGAGTCGCCAGCACCGTATCCACTCACATTGACCCCATCGCCCGCTCCGTAGCTGCCGTTACCGAATTGCGGAAACTGCTGGAGAGTTGCCCACAGGGGAACCGGCCCGCTGAAGTTCGGATTAAGGCTCCATGGTCCGGTGCTGGATACAGTCTGGCATTGGATTTGCGAAGGGTCGACGCACAGCGAGTAGCCGTACTTGGCAAGCGTGGGGATGTCGAGCTGGTTCAGATCGACAGTGCCGAGCGGCAGAAACAATCCGTGACTGCCGACATAAGCCGCACTGAAGATCACCTGATGCGGCAATTCATATTCGATTCCGAAGTTGTAGTTGTAGGTGGTGGGCGTGCGCTGCGATCGAAGGACCGTATTCAGGGTGATCCCCAGATTGTTGGCCAGGCCTGTCGGCGAGGTAGTGAAAACGGGGATAATTCCTCCCGGAGTGCCGGGGGCGTTGGGAAAAGGATTGCTGAGCGAATAGGCGCCGTTAAAGACATCCGTGGCGCTCCCGGTATTCACGCCGCAAGATGTGCCGTTGAATACCGTGTTGCCGTCTGAATTCAGGCAGGTCGCGTCCCAGGGCGATCCCGAAGAAAAGCCATCTGTATTCTGGCCTGCGCTGGCCACGTTGTGAGTCGCAGGGCCGTAGTAAATGCCGGCGCCGCCGCGCACCACGAAGTGAGCAACGGGCTGCCAGGCAAAGGCGAGGCGCGGTCCGAAATCGCGAAGATTGGTCGTAAACGGAGACCGGTTGCTGCCGTTGACGTAGACTTCCGCGCCCGTGTACGGGATGCCATTCACGGTATTGGTCGCATTCGGAAGGAAGTATTCCTGGCGGTTGAAGCGCTCGTTGCGTCCCGCGAAGATATCCCAACGCAGGCCAGCTGTAATGGTCAGGCTCTTCGAGGCGTGGTAGGTGTCCTCGATGAACGCTGCATAGTACGGGTTGGACTCAGCGGCAAAGACGTCTTTGGTGAAGTTGGGATAGTCGTTTTGTTCGTTGCCGGGAAACTCGCCCATGCCGATGAGCAAGGAAGCGAAATCGCTGCCTCCGGAAACGCTGGAGACGGACTGATCGGTGGCACTGACGTCGAAGGCATAGGCTCCGGCGGGTGCAGGCGGCTGGCCGACGTTCAGATAGCGCTTCATCCATTCGAAGCCGGTCGAGATTTGATGCTTTTTCCAGATCTTTGTGACCGTGGCATTCGCATCGCTGTTCTCGCTGGCATAGACGAAGTTGTTGTAGTCTGCCGTGCCGCCAACGCCGCCACTAACGTCGTCGAAATTCATGAACGGCAATTGCTTGAAGACCACTTCTGACGCAAGTGAGGATGGAAAGCCGAGCGTAGAAATATCGGTATTCAAGTACGATGCTGGTCCGCCCTGTCTCTCAAAGTGGCGTGTAAACGAGTAGCGAAGATTGAGGACGGTTGTCGAATTGAGGGTAAGGTCGTCAGCCACCAGGACGTTGCGGCCATTCGTTGTGTTGAGGGCGTAGTCGGGATCCCAACCTGGAGGTGGAAAGACATTGGCGGTCGAGAAGATCAGCTTGTCATAAGAAAAGCGAGTGAAGATGCGCTGCTTCTCGCTCTTGTTCCAGTCGACGCGGACATCGAATCGGTGCGCCTTGAATGGGTCCAGCCCAGCCATCTGGAAATTGGGGCTGACGTCAGAGGTCGCCTGATCGCAGGTGGTGGGGTCGGGAATGTTGCAGTGCGGCATGTGCGAGAGATACAGCAGTCCGATGGGATTCGGGTTGGTGATGATGTTTCCCGGGAATGGCTGGCGCGTGCCGTCGGAATTGTCGGGCAGCGTCGGGTCGTAGATGGTGAAGCCCATGTGCGAGAAGTCCCCGGTCCTCTCGGCGGTGGTGGGGACGGTGTAGGTCAGGTTTCCCTCGAACTGCTGCTGCTGCGTATCCTCGTAATCGCCGAAGAAGAAGAGCTTGTCTTTCTTGATGGCGCCTCCGATGGCGCCGCCCTCCTGGTAGCGATGAAAATCAGGAGGCGTATTCGGCTGTCCTTGCTGCAATTGGCTCTGCTTGGTGAAGTACTCGTTTGCCGATAACGCATTCGGCCGGAAGACTCCGAACACATCGCCATGCAGCTTGTTGGTGCCGGACTTGCTGGCAAGACTGATGACTCCGGCGGCCCCACTCTGGTAAGAGGCCGGGGTGTTCTGCGTTTCTACTCGTACTTCGTCGACACCATCCTCAGGAATATTCAGTGCAGGAATGATGGCGGCCGAGTTGTTTTCGGCGATGCCGAGCGGGCTGCCGTCGAGCATGTAGTAGACCGAGCCCACAAGCGAGCCGTTAATCGTGTCGGCGGAGACGTCAACCCCCGGACGTCCGACAGAGATGTTCTGAACCGACTCCATCGAATCGCTCGAGTTTGGAGAACCGTTGACGGGAATGACGCCGGCGCTGAGCTGAATGAGGTCGTAAACGTTGCGATAGAGGAGAGGGACGCGATCAATCTGCTCTGCCGGGATCAGGGTGCCGACGGTCGAGTTGCTTGGTTCGACGAGTTCTGCAGTTTCGGTGACGGTAACGCTCTCGGTCGCGGCGCCGACGCGCAGGGCAATGTTGACCTCAGTGGCCTGATCGACGTTGACAACAACTTTGTCCCGGGCGACGGGAGCGAACCCGGACTGGGAAGCGGTAACCTGGTACTCGCCCGGGTTGAGCGAGATGAACGTGTAGAGCCCGGCACCCGATGTCACGGTGTGCAAACTGACGCCAGTCGCCTTGTTCAACAAGGTGACCTGGGCATTGGGAATGAGATCGCCGTTGGGGTCGGTCACGGTGCCGGTAATGCTGCCGCGTCCAGCTTGACCCACTGCTTCGATTCCAGCGAAGAAGAGAAGAAAAGCCGCAAGGGCGCACACGAACTTGCTCAGGGAAAATGACCGTGGGTTCATTCCAATTCTCCTCAGAAGCAGTCCCGCTGGATCGAGACCCCGGGACTTATTAAAACGTATGATTAAAACGTATGAATAGTGGCTTTTTTGCATATTCACTGTCAAGAGAAAAGCGTGGATCGGACGGATCGAGGGGGTATGGAGTCGGGCCAAAACCAGGTCACACGGATGGAATTTCAGGCTTCAGACTGGACTCAGAAATGGCCGTCTGCGGATCAGGAGAGGGCGCGCGTGGACTCGCGGACTACGAGCTCGGGGGCGACACGGCGATGGGAGGGGGTAATCTCACGCTTTTCCAGGACGGCATTGATCCCTTCCACGACGATGCCGACCGCGGCAGCGCCCATGGATTCCATGGGCTGGCGGACGGTCGAAAGCGGTGGAGTGTACAGGGCCGAAGTCGCGACGTCGTCGAAGCCCATCACGGAGCATTGCTCGGGAACCCGTACATCGGCACGGTTCAGGGCACGGATGGCTCCGAAGGCGCTCATGTCGTCAAAAGCAAGTAGCGCGGTGAAGAAGCGCTTCTGGCGGACCAATTCCTCGGTGAGCTTGTGGCCCGCCTCGAAGCTGGAGATCGGATCGCGCGACTCCGGCATATCCATGATGAGGCGCTGGTCGAGTTCGAGTTCGTAGTCCCGGGCGCAGTTCCGGATGCCCCGCCAGCGCGGCGAACTGTCGGTCAGTCCACGGGGGCCGCGGATGATGGCGATCTTTCTGTGCCCGAGCGAGTGCAGGTGCTCGAGGGCGATGTAGCCGCCCACTTCATTGTCGACGACGATGGAACTGACGGAATCCGCCTTCAACTCGCAGCCAATCAATGCTGTGGGAATGCTGCTTTTCTCCACGTCGGCGAGCAGGTTGATATCCAGGAATAGCCAGTTGGCGAGAACGATGAGAGCTTCAATGCGGCGGTCGAGGAGCATCTCGAGATAGCGCTCGAAGCGGCTGCGCTCGTTGTGCACGTCGGTGAGAATCGGCAGATAGGACGCCTGGTAGAGCGTGTTCTCGATGCCGCGCAAAATCATGGTGCAGTAGGGATCGGTCATGTCGGTGACCATGACGCCGACGGTATGGCTGCGTTTGCTGCGAAGGGAACGGGCAAACTGGTTAGGACGGTATCCGAGTTTTTCGGCCGCGCGCTCGATGCGTTTCTTCGTGTCGGCGGGGATGTAGCGCGCGAGGGGCGCGTTATTCAGGACGATCGAAACCGTGGTCGAGGAGAAGCCGCTTTCCTTCGCCACATCACGAATGGTCACCATCGTAGCGTTGGCACAAGCACCTGAGTCGCAGCCATCCTGCACTTTCTGCAAGAGTCAGACTCGAACTAAGGCGTTTCGAAAGCGCAGGCCCGGCGCGACAGCGACGGTTCAGAGCCGCACAGTCGCTGGCCGACCACTACAGCAGGAAGTGGAACCACTGTCAAGCGCGCCGATCACAGCTCGGGGAACCGAGCGGAGAATTCCCCGCCAAGGCTGAAGAGCCATGAACCGGCCAATGTCGACAAGGTCCCGCTTTTCTTGGGTATCAAACGCAGTGGATCAGAGAGTTACAACAGACTGGAGACAAACATATGGCGGAGAGGGAGGGATTCGAACCCCCGATACCCGTTAAGGTATGTCCGCTTTCGAGGCGGATCGTTTCAACCACTCACGCACCTCTCCGCGCCGGTACATCATTCATTTGTCGAACGGCGAAGCGGGCGCCTCACCGCACGTCTATCATCCATCTTTAATTTACTGTTTTGCTCCGGACTGTTATTTCTCTGAGCGCCGCTTCCGGAAAAACGCCTGCAGGATCTCTGCGCTCCGCCCTGCCAGCACTCCGCTTCGCACCTCAATCCTGTGATTCAGTTGCGGGTGATTCAGGACTTGCATTACGGACCGCACGGCCCCAGCCTTCGGATCGTCAGCGCCGTACACCAGCCGCCGGATGCGCGCATGCACGAGCGCTCCAGCGCACATCACGCACGGTTCAATTGTAGCAAACAGCTCGCACTCTCCCAGTCGATGGTTACCGACGTTAGCGCCGGCTTCCCGCAACGCGACCATCTCTGCATGCGCGGTTGGGTCTGACATTTCAATATTGCGATTCCATCCCCGCCCTACGATTCTGCCCTTGCGCACCAGGATGGCGCCCACGGGCACCTCTCCCGCTTCGAGCGCCCGCTGTGCGCAGCGCAAAGCCTCCTCCATCCACAATTCATCCGTTGGAGGTTCCACGGGGGAAACAACGGAAGGACTTTCGTTCCCCGCGTCATCGAGTCTCGGGTCCGCCATGCTGAAGAGTATTTTACCGGGTAGGCCGCACAGCAGGAATGCCGCTCGTCCTCGCGTCCGATTACATGACGTGCAGTGCGTTGCGGACGACATCGGGCACGATCGCGTGCACCAGCAAAGGAACAACCGCGCGTCCAATCGGATACGCGACCAATACCGCGGGAACAATCGCGAGCGCCCAAATTCTTGCCGGGAGTTTTCTGAGATGGGTTCTCATGGGCATCCTCACACCCATGGGTACGGAGAGCGTCCTTGAAAAGTTCCCTCCTTCGATTGGGGAGAGCTAACTCCTTTGTCTACGTTGCCACCATAGAAGTGGGCCAGTTATCGCTAGAAGTGGAAGTGCCAGGCTGAAAATCGCGGCAAGAATTCTCGTCGGCCAGCCTCCGACGTCTCCCGTATGAATCTCCCGGTTGATGCGCGTCATGTAGCGGACCGTGAAAGGAGCTGCGCGCGAGCTGTTTACGGCGAGCACCTTGCCTGTATAAGGATCGAGAAACACGCGCGTCCTTCCCGCAGGGGTTCGATCCTCCGGAAACCGGAACCCGATCATCGCAGGACTGTCAGCATCATCCGGCAAATTGATGCCAGTTGCGTGCGCTCCGGGCACCGCGTTTTGCGCTGATGCGAGTAGCTGGTCCGGATCGAGAGCCATCGCACCCGGCGCCTTCGCAGAAACAGGGCCCGGCCTCTGGTCCTGATACCCGCTGAATTGCGTCGCCCAATTTCGAGCTGGGCGCTCCCAGTGCACCACAATTCCTGTAAAGGCAAAAATGATCAGGAAAAGAGATGCCACAATTCCAGTCGTGCTGTGCAGATCGAATTGAAATTTGGGGCCGCTGCTTTGAAAATTCACCCCGAAAATCTTGCTGCGCCACCACAAGTAAACGCCCGACACGGACAGAAAAAGAAGCAGCACTGAGCCCCATCCCACAATCGCCGACCCGACATCGCCAGCAAGCAGCCGAGTATGAAAGAAGTGCACCTTACGCGTAAACCGATTTTCGTCCCAGCTGCCAAGTACTTGCCCCGTGTACTGATTCACCGCGACACCCGTTCCCTCTCCGGATGCCGGTTGTAGATACGCCCCATACGGCATATCGTCCGAGTCCGCGAGAGAAAGTCCGAGCACACGCGAACCGGGATATTGCTGCTCCAGCCGTTGCTTCAGTTCCGATAGCGATAGCGCGTTCCCCGAAGGTGTGACTCGCCCAAGTTTCGGATTCAATGCGCGGTCGATCTGCGCCTCAAACACCAGCAGCGCCCCTGACACACCTGTGAGGATCAGGACGATCGACGCCCCAATGCCGATCCACAGATGGACTTGCAGGATCAGCTTGCGAAACGAACTCCAGTTGAACATCAGACCCTCGAAGTCGTTCGGAAATTTTTCGTATCAACGCGGCACAGAAATGTGCGCGCTATTCCAGGATCTTTCCCACCAGCCACATATGCCCGAACGGATCGATGACAGCACCCTGCAGCATGCGCCTGATCGGCCGCGGCCCAACCGTCTCGTGCTCATGTTCCTTTACCGGACTATGATCGGATGCTCCGGCTTCGAGGGCACGCCGATGTACCTCGATCGGATCGTCCACGAACAACTCAATCCGCACCGTGGTAAATCCGGCACGGTCTGGTGCACGAGTGCCGTACTCGGGCGATTCCTGCGCCAGGAAAAACTGAGCACCGGCAATCGTCAGCCCCGCTATCGCATCCGGCCCAGACCCCAATTGCCACGTCACCTCCGCCCCAAACGCGCGCTGGTAGAAATCAATGGCAGCGCTTCCGTCACTCACCGCGAGCATCGGAGAAATTTCTGTCGCCATCGTTCAGGCCCAGCTCCGCGGGTTCACGAAGCGGAAGGATTCCCTTTCGCGCCCGAGATCCACTGCCATCCGCGCACTGCCGCGGCCACCAGGAGCATCACGAACACGAAATGGATCACCGCCACGACTGCGATCTCCGGGGGATGATGCTCGACCCATTCGCGCCATGTCAGGAACGCCGTCAATGCGAGGACGAGCAGGATTTTCCGCGCACCCCAGAGAATTCCCGATCCGCCGCGACGCGCTGCCGGCGAGGGATCCCAGATTACGTTCTGATAGAACCATCGCCCGATCGCTCGTAAGGATTTCATCTGCGGCAGCCTACACCGCTTCCCTGTCCCGCACAAGCACGCTCATTTCTCATGAAACACGCTTCGGTGGTATCCTAGCCGCGTCATGGGCATGCCAAGCCTGCTCCGCAAAATCTTTCTCGTGGACCTGTTTCAGGGCCTGAAGGTGACCTTTCGCTATCAGGACCCCAAGGAGATTTACACCGAGCAGTATCCACTCGAGCGTCCGCAAGTCGCGGAGCGCTATCGCGGCGCCCCCCGGCTGAACGTGAACCCAGACACCGATGAGACCATGTGCATTGCCTGCGACCTCTGCGCATTGGCCTGCCCTGAGCACCTGATCGTGGTCTCCAGCGAACGTAACGAAAAGACACGCCGCAAGGAACTCACCAATTTTACCTACGACCTGAGCCGTTGCATGTTCTGCGGCCTCTGTGAAGATGCCTGCCCCACCGATGCTCTCGAACTGACGCAGGATTTCGAACTCGCCAGTTACACGCGCCAGGGCTGGATCTGGGACCGCACCACCCTGGAAAAGGGACCGCAGCCTACTCAATATCAGAAGTAGGCACCTCACTTCTCAGCGCCAAAAAGTGCACTACCCTTCTTTTGACTCCGCTTTCAGGCATCCGCTGGATACTGCCCATACCACCTCGCGCAGAGACTAGCCCAAGTGGCAAGGTCAGCTTGCCCCCACGGAATTCAAGAGCCCGGAGGCTCTCTTCATGTCGATTAAAAGAATTACTTTACTGTCACTAGTTTTAGGTTGCGCTACCTGGGTGGTGGCGCAGAGTTCGCCGGGCGGTGCTCCGCCATCGGGTGGCTCGGGATCTTCCGCCTCCCCTGGCGCGGGTTCAGCTGGACAGTCCGGGCAGAGTGGCCAGCCTGGAGCCGGCAGCACACAGGGGCAGGGACAGGGCTCTACCACCCCCGGCACGGCACCTGGGAATAATTCACCAGGATCAACGAATCCCAATTCCCCGGGAGCCACGCCGCCGACCACGCCGCCGCCGAATGCGACAGCACCCAACACAACGAATCCGAACAACAATCCCAATGGGACGGCTCCTGGCACCAGCCCGAATACGACCAATCCAAACGGCAACACTCCCGGAACGGCGCCGAATACAACCAATCCGAATTCACCGGGAGCCAATCCTCCAACTACTCCTCCCCCACCCGCCAACACTCCGCCGCCCAGCCCTTCCGGGCCCGGACGCTAGCCGCGCACATTTCGCTTGAAAAAAGCGGGCTCGAAATGAGCCCGCTTTTGTTTTGAGATTAACGGCTGATTTTCGATTGTTGATTGGCTTGAGCGATGAGAGCTGTTCGGCTCCTCCGAATAATCGTCATTCGCAAATCGACAATCAACTATCGGCACTCGTCGCTGGCTGTTGCTGCGTCATGCAGTGCATCGCGCCCAATCCCCAGATGAAATCGCCCGAATAAATCGGAACGATTTCACGAGTCGGGAAAAGTTGCGCCAGCGTGTTCAACGCGATCCGGTCATTTGGACGATTGAAGACCGGCGCCAGCACGACGCCGTTCGCAATGTAGAAGTTCGCGTAGCTGGAAGGCAACCGCCGCCCTTCAAAAATCACCGGCTGCGGCATCGGCAACTCCACCACTGTCAGCTGCCGTCCATCCTGATCGCGCGCCGCCTGCAGCTTCCGCAGATTCGCACGCAGAGGCGAATGGTTTACGTCTTTCGCATTGGGCTCGACCATGGTGACCACCGTGTCCTTAGAGACGAACCGGGACAGGTCGTCCACGTGCCCATGTGTATCATCGCCGAAGATGCCCCGTCCCAGCCAGATCGTATGCGGCGCTCCCAGGTAATCCGCGAACGCCTTCTCATAATGCACTCGCGTCATATGGGGATTGCGTTCCTGCACTTTGCTGAGCAGGCACTCCTCGGTGGTCAGAATGGTCCCCTTACCGTTGACGTCGATCGAGCCACCCTCAAGCACGATGCGCTTCCCCGCGGAAACAGGCTGGATCTCCACGGCATGCTCATCATCAAGTCGCTCCATTCTTCTTTCGCCCTTTGTGCGAGAGAATGCGGGCGCTTTCACACGCGCCATCAAGCTTCCAATCTTGTCATCCAACCGCCAATTCGAATATTTCGCCCAGGCGTTGAACCGGAACTTTAGGGCCCTTTGTGGGGACAGCCGCTCCCGGCTGTCCTCGCCGTGCCCCGTTCCAGCCGCGCTCTTGCCGTTAGCGGACGTGAGATAAATGCATCCTGAATCGCGCAACCACACCCGGTTCGTCGGCCAATGGTGAAACCGGACATTCTCCGACCACGCCTCTGCCCGCTCCAGAATGCGTCGGGCCCGCCGCGCAGAGGCGGCATCATTCACAATCAACTCCACCCGCTCATGCCGCGTCAACGCGCGGATGATCTCCGCGTACACCCACGGGATCGGTTCAAACTTTCCCGGCCAGTCTCCCTGAAAGTGCGGCCACGCCAGCCAGGTCGCCGCGTGCGGCTCCCACTCCGCGGGCATGCGATACCCCAGAGCGGAAGGACTCAGGTCGGTAAGTTCCTCGCCTCCCTTACTTCTTCTGGGTCGCGTCATAACACTCTAGATTTTTTATCTTCGGAGCCGGTGAATTCTTGAAGGCGTCGGTCAACAGGTAGGTTCCGGTTTTCTGGTCGAGGCCGAGCTGCGTTACAAATCGTGGGAAACGTTCGTCGCAAGTTTTGTCGCGGATCGCTTTTGCCGACAACGGCGCGCTACCGTCGAAATACTGGCGGTCCACTTGCGTCGTCCCAAAACTCACGAACAGCAGCTTGATATAGCGAGTCTTACGCGAAGGAACTTCAAGGATGAGTGCTTCTTTATTTGCCGCGAACGTCGCCGACTTCGCCGCATGCAGAAGCGGGTCGTAGGCCACCACTTTGCCCGTCATGGTAGGAGTCTTGGCAAAGCACGAGAGCGTCAGCGCGGCTACCACCGTTCCTCGCAAAAATATTTTCGTGTGCTTCGTCATCTCGCGTTCCTAGTCCGCCCTCAATCAATGAGACGATTCGTGATCGGGGCATAGCTGTCGATGCGGCGGTCGCGCAGAAACGGCCAGTTCCGCCGGATCTCCTCCAACGCCTTCAGATCCACATCGCCCAGGAGAATCTCTTCGCGATCGTGCGATCCTTCGGCGAGCACGCGCCCGAACGGATCGCAGAAGAACGATCCACCCCAGAATTCCAGTCCCTGCCCCGGCGCGGATTTCCCGCGCACATTTCCGGTCTCAAATCCCACGCGATTCACAACGCCCACATAAACCCCATTGGCAATGGCGTGAGCGCGCTGGATCGTACGCCAGGCATCGTGCTGCGCCACCCCAAATTCCACCTTCTCCGCCGGATGCCATCCGATCGCCGTCGGATAGAACAGCACCTGCGCCCCCTGCAGAGCCGTAATCCGCGCTCCCTCCGGGTACCACTGATCCCAGCAAACCAGTGTGCCCAGGCGCCCTGCACTCGTGTCGAGCGCGCGATAACCAAGATCACCCGGAGTGAAGTAAAACTTTTCGTAGTACAGCGGATCATCCGGGATATGCATCTTGCGGTACAGCCCGCGCTGCGTGCCATCGCTGTCGAAAATTGCCGCCGTATTGTGATACACGCCCGCCGCGCGCTTCTCGAATAGCGACGCAATCAGCACGACGCCATTACTCCGCGCCGCGGCCGCAAGTTTCTCGGAACTCGGCCCCGGAATGGGCTCCGCCAGATCGAACAGCGCATGATCTTCGCGCTGGCAGAAATACTGCGTCTGAAAAAGCTCCGGCAGGCACACCACGCCTGCCCCGCGTCCCGCCGCCTCGGCGATCCGGCCCAGTGCTTTCTCCAGATTCCGTTCCGGCTCTGGTCCACACGACATCTGCACCAGCGCCACTCGAAACTTTTCAGGCGGCAATTTCCATCCTCCGCGAACCAATATAGCATCCATAAAGCAACCATTAGATGTCGCTCGTGCGCCTCCGCGCCAGACTGTCGCACTTTCTGAATCTCGTTCAACGAAACTCAATTTCACGCACGGCTCTGCGGCGTGGCATCCTTTCCCGCCATTCCTGTAGAGTATTGATTCGGGACATTTATGCTGCGATCGTCGCTTGGAGGCTTTGCTGCTTGAAACATAATCATGGTAATTCCCGCAATTCTGCTCAAAGTCACAACTCCGGGGGCGACGGAAAAGATCGTACGCTGCACAATCCCATCGAAGATCGCCTCATCCCGCTCGAGCCACTCGATCTTGGCAAAGTTACGTCCATCGACAGCCTGGTACGCGCGATGGCCAAGACCGCTTTCACCGGACGCCAGCTCGGCGAAGCCGCGGATGTGCTCGAAGCGATGGCCCTTGATGAGGACGCCTTCATCGTCATGACTCTCGCGGGGGCGATGACCGTCGCCAAGCAAGGCTTGATCATCACCGAACTCATCGATCGCGGCATCGTCAATGCCATCGTCTCCACCGGCGCTCTCATGGCCCATGGGCTAGTGGAAGCAACGGGCCGCGCGCACTTCCGCGCGAACCCTGAAGTGTCAGATGTAGAACTGTACGAGCAAGGCTACAACCGCGTTTACGACACGCTCGAGCCCGAGCAGAATCTCGATGATGTGGAAGAAGTCATGTCCAGCGTGCTCGAAGCCTGGGACCACAATGAAGTCATGTGCTCCTACAAGCTCAACCACGCCATCGGCGCGTATCTTGCCAAGCACGCGCAAGGGCAGCGAGGAATTCTAAAGTCCGCCTACGAGCAGGGTGTGCCCGTATTCGTGCCCGCCTTCACCGATTCCGAACTCGGCCTCGACACGGCTCTCAACAACCGCCTGCGCGAATCGACCGGGCGGCACAAGATTCGCTACGATCCCTTCGAAGATCTCGAACACTTCGCGGCAACGTTGTTGCGTCAAAAGAAACTCGGAATCTTCACGATTGGCGGCGGCGTCCCCCGCAACTGGTCGCAGCAGTTCGGCCCGTTCATCGAGCTGCGCCATCGACGGCTCGGAGAAAACGTTCCTTTGAAGCGGTATCACTACGGTCTCCGCATTTGCCCGGAGCCGGTTTATTGGGGAGGCTTGTCGGGAAGTCCCTACAGCGAGGCCATCTCGTGGGGCAAATTTGTCCCCCCAGCCGAAGGCGGAAAATTCGGAGAGGTTTTCGTCGATGCGACAGTGGGATTACCGATCGTCGTCGCCGCAGTATTCGAACGTCTGGACAAAGCTAAGAAGAACACAACGCGAAAGCTAGCCAAGACCTCAAAGAAGTGATTCGGTTCACCCGTGGAGACGTAGCCAGGCTGCGTCTCCATTCTTGTCAATCCTACGATTCGATCCCTACGATCCGGCCCGCGCCATCTGGATGCGGCTCGCATCCAGCGTGATGTCCCGTTGGATCTCCATCTCGATCGACGTCCCGGCATCAAGCCGCACATCGGGACCGCGCTTCAACAATGCCCAGGCAATTCCCGCCGCCGCTCCAACTCCCGCCCCAACCCGCGCCCCATTCAGGCCGCCGGTAGCCAATCCGCCCGCCGTGGCGCCGCCCATCGTGCCGTAGACGCCGCCCTTGGCCGCATCTTCAATCTTCTTCCCCGTGTTCTTGTCTTCCTGAATCGTCCCTTCTTTATCCTTTACATTATGATTTTCTGCGCCCGGAGTATTCTCCACCGAAGCCGGCAGCATCACCGTATATCCGCTCGGATAGATCAACGATGTGAAATGAATCAGGATCTCCGCCCGCCCCTTCACCCGCCCTGCCCGCTCCACGTGCGTGATCTTTCCCTGGATATACGTTCCCGCCGGAACCAGGATGTGATCGTTCAGCACAAACGGAAATGCGGACTCCGCATACACCGGATCGCCTTCGCGCGCGTTCTTGGTTGAGATTGCCTGCTTGAGAATTAAAGGAATTTTCGATCCGGCTGGAATCACCGTTGCCGATGAATTCGGTTGCTGCGCCGGAGTCGCACTCGAGGGCGGCGCCGGGTTTTCCCGCACAGGCATCGCCTTATCGGAAGGGCCGCTCGCATTCGCGTTCTGCGGACTCTGTGCCGGCTTTGCCGGATCTGTCGCCTGGCCCCATGCCATCCCCGAAACCAGAAGCACCGTTAAGATCCCACGCATCCGCCACCTCCTGTAACCGCGGCTCTCCCGCGCCTCCAAGCTTACTACGATCACTGCGGCTAGGATGCACCCTCTTTGCCGGGAGTTATCTGCCGATAGCCCTGGAAATGCCTCGTATCCGTCCGCGCTGCCATGCGGCTCACTTCCCCAATTTCAGCTGCGCAATCTTCTCCTCCGCATGACTTCGAAGCTGAGCCTTGAAATCGGCGTGACTCGCATCCTTTGGAATCAACTCAATGCACTTCTCCTCGGCCGCAATCGCAAGATCCTTCTTTCCCGCCGCCAGATATCCATCGCTCAAGCTATCCTGCGCAGTCGCCGAGAGGAGGATGAGAATGTGTCTACGAACCATGCTGCCCTCGAGTTCGATAGTATATAGACACAGATGAAGAGTGTTCCCTCGCCTTTTCCCAGTGGGAGAACGTAATCTTCGGAGAGTAAAGCCGATGCTCGACTCCACGCGGTTCCTTTTGTTTCTCTCAGCCGCGCTACTGCTCGCGATCGCGCCCGGTCCCGGCATGCTTTATGTCCTGGCTCGCTCCTTGGCGGGCGGCAAGCGCGAAGGCGTGCTTTCCGCAGTCGGAACATTCTTCGGCGGGATGGTACACGTCTTCGCCGCGGCTGCCGGTATCTCGATTATTCTTGCCAAGTCAGCCGCTGCCTTCGCAACCGTGAAATATATCGGCGCGGCCTATCTGTGTTTTCTCGGTATCCGGATGATTCTCGACGCGCGGCGGAGCGACTCCGCCCCCGAACCGTCCGAACTTGCCCTTCCTGCCCGCAACCCGCTCTGGCAGGGCGTTGCAACGGAAGTGCTGAACCCAAAAACCGCGCTGTTTTTCCTGTCGTTCATCCCGCAATTCGTGAACCGTGCGAGTGGACACGTTTTCCTGCAATTTGTCCTTCTCGGAACCATCTCCGTTGTCATGAACACGACGGCAGATTTACTGGTGATTGCGCTGGCCGGCCCGCTGGGAAACCGCATCCGATCTTCAGCGAGTTTCCGGCGCACCCAAAGAACGGTCACCGGAACAATCATGATTGGACTGGGAACTTATCTCGCAACCAGCGAAAGCAAGTAACCAAACGCATTGGCATTTGGAATCTCGTATGGCTCGGCATTTCTTTCGTCGTTTCGTTCTCTTCTTAGCGGTGCCAGCATTCTTGATCTTTTCCGCCAGCGGGCAGGATTCCCAGGTCATGCCGAACATCCGGGGAGAAAGTCTCAGCAACCAGCAAGTCGAACTGCCTTCGGCCGCATCCGGCAACATAGCCGTGCTCGTCCTCGGATTTTCCAAAGCTTCCAAAGAGCCCACGAATGCCTGGGCCAAGAAACTCTCTTCCGACTTCGCGCAGCAGCCAGGATTCGTTCTTTATCAATTGCCCGTCCTTGAGAGCGTCCCTCGATTCGTGCGCGGCATGGTGATCTCCAGTATGCGGAAAAGCGTCGCGCCGCAGTTGCGCGACCATTTCGTTCCTCTCCTGAATGGTGAGTCGGAATTGAAAAAGCTTGTCGGATATCACGAACCGGATGACGCCTATCTCATCCTGCTCGATCGCGAGGGAAAAATAGCGGCGCAGACACACGGTCCACTGTCCGAGGCGAATGATTCCGCCTTCCGTTCTCAAATTCAAATGTTATTGAAATCGTCGAAGTAGGCGACCGCGATCACAACTCGACGATCTGGTGATCATGACAGTCAGACTGGATGCCGGCGTACAACTGACGTAGCAGGTCCGTTCCGTACCGGGCAACGAAGTAAACCCCGCCGATTGCGCGCTCCTGCAGACCTTTTTCCGGATATAGCGCCTGGCTCAGCGTCTCCGCATGACGGCTGACCACTTCTCCCTTTTGCGCCTCCGCGCGCGCCGCCTGCGACTGCAACCGCTCCAACTGATATTGAATCTTCGATGCCGCGGTGTCCCCCGCATCGATCAGCGTGCGGTCGAGCCTGGCCAGCTTTTCTTTGATCGTCGCCAGATGCGACTCGACTGACTTTCGTGCGCCCTCGAACGCGGCCTGCAAATCCTCCGGCAGGCTGTGTGCGGCAAGTCTCTGCCGTAGCGCTTCAGGACCGCTGAAGGCATCGGGAACCGAGATCGCATACCGTTCCATCAACCGCTCGACCTTCGGTTCCACCAGCGTCGCGGAGTATCGCGGCAGTATCGGAGTCACCCGGCCCGCCAGCTTTTCATACACTACTCCCGCTTGCGCAAAGTAAGCGGTCTCCGCTGCGCCTCCGGTATAAACCAGCGTCGGCAGTAGAAAATCCTCCACGACCGGCCTTAGCAGAACATTCGGACTGAACGCCTCGGGATGAGCACTGAGCCGCTTCAGCAGATCCGCCTTCGAAATCCTCTCCGATCCTTCTCCACTGCCGATTACGAACTCGCGCTTCTCGCCTTCTCCGTGCAGATGAATCACCGTCCGGGCGCCATTCTGCAATGTAAATAACAACGCGGAAGACGGCGTCACCTTGACCTGCTGATGATATCCAGAGGCCTCCAGCGCCGCTCCGCGCTCTAATAATCCTGTGGCTAACTCGTCGGCCCGCTCGACCGCGGCCCGGTAAACGGGTTCGGCTACGCGGTGCAGTTCTGCACCAGAAGCGTCCAGAATGATGACGCCCCACTCTCCGAACAGCCACGCAAAGAATTTGGCAAACGCAGTCCCCAGCGTCTCCCCGGGACGATACGTCTCCCGCAGGGCCGTCATCGTCTCGTTCTCGCCCAGCACCGACGACGCCTGGTCGAGCACCGACAGAATCTCTTCCCCTAGACGAATCGAACTTACGGGCGCCCCCGTCGTACCCTGACCGGAGATCGACAGCGTCTGTACTCCACCATCCCCGCCCGGCACCGAGATGTGATTCACTTCAGCAAGATCGTGATCATAGGTGGCGAGCCAGAACACCGGCACCGCGTCGACTCCTGCCGCCATCGCCTCTTCGGCCAATTTCACCGCGGTCAACGCCTTGTAGATCGAAAACATCGGCCCGCCAAGAAGACCGACCTGCTGTCCCGTGACCACCGCCGCCGCGCCCTTGCGCAAGCGCTCCAAATTCGCCAGCGTCTTCTCCGACGCATTCCAGGAACGATTCTGGCGCTCGAGAATCTCGCAAACGCGCTGCCTTCGCCCATCGTCGAACAAGATCTTTCCCGACTCCTCCCGGACCCACTCTCCAAACAGCGGGGAGCGTGGGTAAAAAGCCTGAACTTTAGGGTCGTATGAAAGGAAGTCGCTGAAAAGGCTGGTCGTATGCGGGATTTGCGAGAACGGCAAACAGTGCGCCTTCACTGATTCCGCCCCCGACAATGGCATAGCTCGTTCATCAGTATATTTCCGTATTGGACGGCTGAAATCACAATTGGTATACAAAGCCCGTCAGCGTTCAGATGCCTGAAAACATAGCAAGATGCAAGATAAGATGGCGTCTTGGAGGCCTTTGGCGCAACAAATACCGTCACTGGGACGCAACTCCCTCCGCGAAACCATACATGATTCGCAAAAGGCCCGCACTCCACGTTGTTTTGGGTGTCCTGTTGGTCGACGCCGGCCGGGAATGTCAATTACGGCTAAGACGAAGCTGGCGCACTCGTCTTCCAGGTGTAGTCATCGCTGTCGATCAAACGAATTCTTACTTGCCCGCGATAGGGCCCTGTCAATGACAATGCGCCCGTGTAATTCCCCCATTCAAGATCCGGATAGCTCCATGCATTATTGAGCACCATCCGCACCCGCCCCTCCGGACCAGCTTCGCATCGGGCCGTCACATCTCCGTTCGCTTCCGCCCGCACGCGCAGTCCAGACTCACCCAACACGCACGATGCGTGCCATATATTCCGCTTGCTGCTGCAGAAATCATTCGTGCCGCGCAAGCCCGCATCGTGCGCTCCGAACAGAAACCAGTTTCGCCCATCTTCTCCCCATGGCCACTTCGGCTCCGTCCGGTACTGTTCCGCTTCCGCGTGAATCGACCTCTTCGCCGTGCCTTTGGGACGCCCAATGTGGTTCTCCGGATACGCCGACCACAAACTCTTCCGCGCCCACGTGAGAGCGTCGACTTTCGACGACAACTCAAACGCCGCACCCACCTCGGTGAATCCCTTCGGCAGCGAGGGCAGAGTGTAGTTCGTCGTGATCAACCCGTGGCCGTCCATGCGAATCTCGAGCGTTGCCGGCACAACGTGCGTCTCACTTACTCGCGACCGCGCCGATCCACGAATCTCGACTACTGCTTCTTCCGCCGTCCGCGACGCGTGAATCTCCTCCGGATACCACTCCGCCAGCCCAAATGCCCCCAGGTTCAGATATGGCCCGCCCTCAATCAACGTAGCTCCGTGATACTCTCCGCGCCCAATCATCCCCGTGCGTTTGTTGATGGCGATCTGGAAATCAGCGCCGGTACAAATGATCTCGTTGGCGCCCTCCTGGATCAAAGGCGGTGGTCCCTGAACAACTGGAAACACGGCCACCGGCGCGCCAATCGGCAGATGAAACTGATCGACCAATTCCCCGCTCGCCAGCCGGAACTCCACCGTCAGTTCCTCGCCATCGCTCCACTTTCGCGCCGGAAATTCCAGAGTCCCCTTCTGTCGCGGCGCAAGTTCCTGCTGCAGCACTCCGCCCTCGCCGCCAACGTGCCACGTGATGGCCAACTCCCGAAAATCCGTATGATTGAACCAATTCCCCACCGGGATCCGCAACGCACTTCCAGCCCCGGGATTCGCCACCGCACCATCCGCAATTCGCACCGGCGAATATGCCTTCTTCGTCAGCCAATGCTCCGGCTTTTCCCGTCTCCACCCGTCAATGATCCCCCACTCGCCGTAACCCGCCGGGCCGTCCGGCAATAGGAACACCTCGTCAATCGCGCCCCAGATCGCGGCTCCCGCGCAGCCCTCAGCTTGGAAACAGTTCTCCCAGAATCGCCGGATGCTCTCGCCCCAAAAATCCCTGATTCCGGGATCGCGCCGTAACGTCTCGAGGTTGTAGCAGGAAATGTGCGCATATTCATCGTTCAACGCGGGCTCGCCCGAGTGCCGCAAATCCGCGTCAAACGCCGGATAATGCCGGCTCAACACGTCGAACGACTTCACGCCGCTCGGCACCGAGTCAGGCCAGCTGAAAATCACCGGCCGCCCCGGCTCTTCCTGCTTCACATACTCGAATTCTTTTCCAATGTTACTGCCCCACGTGCTCTCGTTCCCCAGCGACCATAGCAGCACACAAGCGTGGCTCCGGTCCCGCTCGATCATCTCGGCAAAGCGGTCCAGATACCGCGCCAGGAAAGCCGGATCTCCCGTCGAGACCGGCTCGCCCCGATCCGATTCCGCAAAGCACACTGCCGTCTCTTCCTCCACGTACATCCCATTGCGGTCGCACGCATCGAGAAATGCCTCTGATGGCGGGTAGTGCGACGTGCGTACAAAATTCACATTCGCTTCTCGGAACAGGGCAACGTCGCGCTCATCCATCTCCGGAGTGCAAAACCTTCCGCCCGTCGGGTGCACGTCGTGCCGGCAAACGCCGCGCAGCTTAACCTCTTGCCCGTTGACCAGGAGACGATTTCCGCTCTGCTCGATTTTGCGAAAGCCGATTTTCTTCTCGACTGTCTCCACTTCTTTTCCATCGACCACCAGCGTCGCAGTCAGCAGGTACAAATTCGGATGTTCCGCATCCCATTTCATCGGTGCGCTCACCGGGATGGAAACCGTCGCCTCCGCCGTGCCCGGCGTCAGAGCAATGGAGTCCGGCCGCAATGCAACACCCTCGCCCTTCGCAGTCGCGAGCCGAAGCCGCACCAGCGCCCTCTTGCTCCCCGCGAATGCGGCCGTCACTTTCAGTTGCGCGTTCGCATACGACGCATCGAAATCCGTCTCCGCGTGCAACCGCGTCAGGTGCTCAGGAGGAAGAGCCACCATCTTCACTCCCCGCCGGATCCCCGCCACCACATGCTTCGCGTATTGACTCGCGTAGGAAATGTCATCCGTGCGGTCCGTAACGCCAACGGTAATCCACAGCGTCTTGCCAGGCGTGATCAACGACGTTACATCGCAATCCCACGAGGTGAAGCCGCAGTGATGATCGCGAACCAGTTCGCCATTCACCCACACGCGCGCATAGCTCTGAACGCCATCGAAACGCAGCAGGACCTTCTTCCCGCGGAAATCTTCGGGGATCTGCACAATTCGCTTGATCGGATACTCGCTGTTCGGAGCGATCTTGAAACCTTGCGCCACCAGCTCCCCGGGAACATTCACGTCCGGCCAGCTCGCCGCGTCGACCTCATTCGACCAGAATTCCCCTGTCGGCTCCGGCGCAAACTTCCAGACGCTACCCAGATCGACCACCGGATGCGCCGTGCCCTCGCACTTGATCGGCAACGGCACGATGACGGGCCGCGTCCAGGCTCGCCCCTCCGCCGCCGCAAGCGCCCGCGCCCCGCGCTCCCCGAACGCGGTTACAACACCAGTAGCTCCCAACATGGCAAGAAATTGCCGTCGATCCATAGGCCGGAACCGTGACGAACCTTTGTGGAGTGAACAGGCCGAAGATATCCGCAATCCCGGGATTTGTCACTAAGTTGCGAAACTTCAGCGTCCGAAGGAGAAAAGATTGCGGCTGCCCCACGCTTCGTGGAGTTCGAAGCGTGGGAACCACGCACCATGGGTTCAGGGGAGACACCTCTCACAACAACTGCTTCGGAATCTTCCCCAACCCACCCTGAAATGCCTTTCGATTTGCGTCGTTCACCGGAAGATGCGGCGGCGATCCGCCAATCCCTCCCTGCGGATGCAGCTTGTCATTATTCAATCCCGATACGTTATGCATCGCCTCATGCGCCGCTAGTTTCGCGTATCCCGTGGCCGTGAACTGCCCGAGAGAGTTCCCATCTTTATCTGTCGGAAATTTGTAGAACTCCGACCCCGTCTTGTCCTGCCGCGGCCGCGTCACCCCGCCGTCGATCGTCTGAATCGGCGGCCCGGGCATATTCGCGGCAACATACGAATTCGCAATGTTCTCGACAAAATGCAGCACAAGATCCTGCTCATCGTCCTTCGGAGTCGTTGTGATCGTCCGGATCGTCACCGCCCCGGCTTCCGAAGGCGTAGTCAGCAATTCTTTGAAAATATCCTCCAGATGTTTCTGGATCAGCGGCGTAATCCGCGGAGAATTCGTGTGGTCCACGACCGTTACTTTAATGGATGGCATTCAGTATCTCCCTGGGGGAAAGCAAGCTGTTCGGTTAATCGCTCCGGTGGGGTCGGAGGGTTGCTCTGCAGGGGGGAATGAAATTGTACACCTACTCGGCCGCACGGGAGCGATGCAAATCTGGCGCACCAACCCACCCTTCGAAGGCGCTATTTCGCACTGCGGTTCCGAAGGCGTCACCCCAAAAGCTCCCCTTCATTGACTTGCCTCATCAGTGACTCTAAGATTTCAGCCCAATGATCGGCCAGATCGTCTCCCATTATCGTGTCGTCGAAAAGCTGGGTGGCGGAGGTATGGGCGTTGTCTATAAGGCTGAAGACATCAAACTCGGCCGTTTCGTTGCCCTCAAATTCCTTCCCGACGATGTCGCCCGCGACCCGCAGGCCTTAAGCCGCTTCGAGCGGGAGGCCAAAGCCGCTTCGGCCCTCAACCATCCCAACATCTGCACGATCTACGAGATCGACGACCAGCACGGCCAGGCCTTCATCGCCATGGAATTCCTCGATGGGATGACGCTGAAGCATCGCATTGGCGGACGGCCCCTCGACCTCGAAGTACTCCTGCCCCTGGCCATCGAAGTCGCCGACGCGCTCGATGCCGCCCACGTCGAAGGCATTGTTCACCGTGACATCAAGCCGGCCAACATTTTCGTCACCAAGCGCGGACACGCCAAGATCCTCGACTTCGGCCTCGCCAAAGTAAACCTCGCGCAGAGTTCTTCCAGCCAGCTCGCCGCTCTCAACACCCAGACCGGCTCCGTTCACGAAAAAGATCTGACCAGCCCGGGAACCATGGTCGGAACCGTCGCCTACATGTCTCCGGAGCAAGTCCGCGCCAAGGAACTCGACTCTCGCACCGACCTGTTTTCCTTCGGCGCGGTCCTCTACGAAATGGCGACGGGCGTCCTGCCGTTTCATGGGGAAAGTTCCGGAGTCATCTTCAAAGCGATTCTTGACTCGGTCCCCACTGCACCGGTTCGATTCAACCGCGATCTCCCGCCGAAGCTGGAAGACATCATCTTCAAGGCGCTCGAAAAAGATCGCACCCTCCGCTATCAGAATGCCGCTGACATTCGCACCGACCTGCAGCGCCTCAAGCGCGACACCGACACCGGACGCGTCGCCGCCGCCAGTTCCGGAAGCGTGCCAGCAGTAGTCCAGGACTCCGACCCCCGGCTCACCCCGCAACCCGTTCGCCCCGACTCGGGCGCCTCGGTTTCCGCATCGTTAGCTGCCCCGCCCTCGGGAACCACTGCAGTTCCTCCGGCGGTAACGTCATCATCCGCCGAATCCGCGTCGGGAATTTCGACCACGCCCACCTCCGGCGCCCGCAAGCCGCTGGTCCTTATCGGAATCGCTGCCGCCGTAGTCGCAATCCTTGTCGTAGCTGCAATCTTCTATTTCCGCTCGCAACCTTCGCATGCGCTCACCCAGAAAGACACAATCGTTCTCGCCGATTTCGCCAATACCACGGGAGACTCCGTTTTCGATGGCACCCTGAAACAAGCCCTGGCCGTCGATCTCGAGCAATCCCCATTCCTGCAGGTCATTCCCCAGGCTCGCGTGCAGCAGACCCTCGGTTTCATGGGACGTCAGCCGAACGATCGCCTCACCAACGATGTCGCGCGCGACCTCTGCCAGCGTGTCGGCAGCAAAGCCATGCTCTCCGGTTCAATCGCCAGCCTGGGCAGCCAGTACGTGTTGACCTTAAACGCGATCAACTGTTGGACCGGGGATTCCCTGGCCGAAGTACAAGAGCAAGCGAGCAGTAAGGAGCAGGCCCTCGCTGCGTTGGGCGCGGCGGCCTCAAAACTCCGCAGCCGGTTAGGCGAGTCTCTGGCTTCCATCCAGAAGTTTGACACGCCCATAGAGCAGGTTACGACCTCCTCTCTCGAGGCGTTGAAAGCGTTCGCGACAGGAAATAGCGAATTCGATCAGGGCAGTGAAATGGATTCGCTCAAGTTTTATCGGCGCGCGGTCGAACTCGATCCCAACTTCGCATGGGCCTATGCCCGCATGGGTGTCGTCTACAACAATTCAGGCGAAAGCGCAAAGGCGATCGAGGCCACCCGCAAGGCTTATGAGCTCAAAGACCGCGTCAGCGAACGGGAGAGGTTTTACATTACGGAGCACTACTACGAGTCCGTGACCGGCGAGCACGACAAGGAGATGGAGACGTTGGAGCTTTATGCTCAAACTTACCCCAACGACTCCATTCCTGTGAACAATCTCGCGGTCGGATATGAAGTCGAAGGCGATTTCATCAAGGCGTCAGAGAAAGGACGCGAGGCCGTACGCATCGACCCAAACTCGTCCAACTCCTGGGGCAGTTTGGCTTACGCTTACCTCGCATCGAACCGGCCCGACGAAGCCCAGCAAAGCATCCAGCAAGCGCTGCAACGTTTCCCGAATGGCGAATTCCTGCATTTCGTGATGTATTTTGCCGACCTCACTTCGGGTAAATCTGCCGAAGCGGAACGCGAGTTAGCCTGGTCGAAGGGTCGTTCGCTCGAGTACCGTTTTCTGGGAAAACAGATTGCCGCCCTCCAGGAGCAGGGGAAACTGCGCTTGTCGGAAGAGACGACGAAACACCTTTTGGACGTGAACACCAAACAGGGCCTCAACGAAGCGGCGGACAGTGACCTGGGATCGCTGGCGATGGTACAGGCGGACTTCGGTTCCTGCGAGCGCGCCCTCCAAAGTGCCGCCGGATTGGCCGGCAGGCCGACCCGGTCAGCCATTACCTTCGAGGCCGTGGTGTTTGCCACCTGTGGACAAGGTCCGAAAGCCGAGGCCAACGCGTCGAAGCTGAACCACGACTATCCGCTGGACAGCCTTCTGCAAAAATCGGAGTTGCCGCAGATCCGCGCGCGCATCGATCTACAGCATGGCAGCGCAGCTAAAGCCCTCGACGATCTTCATTCCGAGGACTTCCAGTTCGGCTACATCGAAAATGGCATTCCTGTTTATTTGCGCGCCCTGGCTTACCTGAAGAACAAGCAAGCCACCGAAGCTGCCGCTGAATTTCAAAAGATACTCGACCATCGCGGTGCCCTCGGCGCCATGCCCTACATGGCCCTCTCGCGGCTGGGCCTGGCCCGCGCCTATCAACTCTCAGGCGATGTCTCCAAGGCCAGAGTCGCCTTTCAGGATTTCTTCAACCTCTGGAAAGACGCCGACCCCGACATTCCCATCCTGAAGCAAGCGAAAGCCGACTACGCGAAGCTGCAGTAGCTTCGTTTGCCCATGCCGCGAAAAACCGCACCTGCCTGCGAGGAAAAACGCCCCTCGCGAGCAAAACTTTCAGCATCGCTCCTAACCCACTAAAAACACGAGCTTCTTCTCGGAGCTCGAATGGCATCTCGCGTGCCTCTGTCTGTAGCTGGACTCGGCGCTCCGCAGGGAGAGCCCTATGCCAGACGACAAGGATTTGGAGAAACAACGGATGGCGATGCAAGAGGCAAGCGCTTCGGTACAGAATTGGAAACCCGTACAGGTTTACGCCATGGCCAGCATTTGTCTTCTGATCGGGGTGGCCCTGGGTTACTTCTTCCGCGGCTCGCAATCCAGTCCCGCGCCGACCCCAGCCGCTTTAGCCTCGTCCAACGCTCCGACCGCTCCAACTGGCATGCCTTCGCAAATGCCCAGCCTCGAGGACATGAAGCGTGTGGCGGACAAGCAGGCGGAACCGCTCCTCGCTAAACTGAAAACCGACCCTAACAATTCCCAGCTGCTCAATCAGATCGGATCGCTCTATAAAGCAACACACCAATTCAAGGAAGCGACAGAATATTTTCAGCGCGCCATCGCAGCTGACCCCAAAAACATCGCCGCCCGCACTGATCTGGCGACCTGTCTTTATTATCTGGGCGATGCCGACGGAGCAATCACTCAGCTGCAGCAGGCGCTCGGCGATGCGCCGGGGGATGCCAATTCCCTCTTCAATCTCGGCATCATCCGTCTGCAGGCGAAGCACGACTCCGCCGGCGCCCTAGCCGCCTGGCAGGAACTCCTCAAGCGAAATCCCAACCTTCCCAATGAGAAGCGAACCGAAGTCCAGAAGTTGATCAAGCAGGCCAGCACAAAATAATCCGAAGACATCGAATTTCGCATTGAAGGGCCCTGACCGGGGAGTGTGCACGTTCCCGTCGCGAAGAATCACCGGAGCCCGCGTGCCCCGGTCTCGAAAGGCTTCGAGCCACGCGTCAAACTCAGCACAATCAATGACGGCCTCAGCCGCTAAGGCGCCAGCCAAAGGGCTTGATGTTCAAACCCCTCGCATGAACTCACTTGAAATGGAATGAGCACTACGGCCGTAGCGCTACAGGTCCCCCGCCCACTGCACCATGCGCATGTCCATGGCAGGTCAGCGCACAGGACTGTGTCGACCGCCTGTACGAGACCGGCACTCTCCCGTTCGGTGCGACCACGTTGACATCAAAGTTCACCAGCCGATCCCCCGATACCGTCGCTGACTGCGACCCTATCCCGTGCGCGCTGTGGCAAACCGAGCACGAGAAGCCTTCATTAATATGACGTGCGTGCTCTTTGAAACTGGTATTGGCGACCACGCTCGCCAGGTCATGACATTTCGCGCACATCGCGTAATTGCCCGTCGGAGTCAGGTTCGGCGGCATATTCAGATTCGTAATCGGCATGCCCGGCGCCGAAGCCTGGTTCATGTCGTAACGCCGCTCCAGGATGTGCGAATACTTTGACCCGTGCGGACCGTTCGGCCCGGTCCCGCCGAACTCGCGGTTGTCATCGCTGTTGTGGCAATCCGTGCACAGAACCCGCACGCCCATCGTCCGCCCCTGCCGCACTCCATCGAGATCGAGCATATTCGTGCGCAGGCTCGGCTGCGGATACGGGCTGCTGCGGTCGTGCATCACCGGGTGGCTTGAGGTCGAAGTCAAGGCAAACTCCGGCAGAATGTTCAACGGATCCGGCGCCGACACCAGCCGTATCGGCAGATATCCAAACGCCACCGGATTCTGCTTGCCTTGGCTCGCACCGTGGCAGCGCAGGCAATTCTCATACTGATTGTTCGCCGGATACACGACGCTGCGCCCGTCCGTCGCGCTGATTCCGATCACGCCGGACTGCGAAGGCCGAATTCCCGGAGCCGGCGCGAAGTTCTCTCCCACGCTCCTCGTCGCATGCGGATTGTGGCAATCGACGCAGTTCGCATGACGGTTGTGATTCAAGATCTCCGCCTCGCGCGCGGAATGCGCGGTGTTAGCGTTCGCGCTCGTCGTGGTGCCCGTATGCGTAATCTTCGGCAACGACATCTCCGCCAGGATATCCGGCGCCGGCGGTGAAACATTCGTGCCACCGTTGTGGCAGACCAGGCAATCCTGGTCGTCCGTCGCCCGCAACAACGCCTTCGACGAATTATGCGACTGATGGCATGACAGGCAGCCATTTCTCCGTAACGACGTATAAGGTCCCAGCGTTGCAGCCTTACTCACTCGGCGCACCGCCGCATCGCCCGCCAGTACCGGGACACTCACCACCCGATTACTTGCCGTTGCGTGGATGCTCGCTCTCCACTGCGAGAGCGGATTAATCTGCGTTGCCGTTGCCGACTTCGTGCTGACTGCCGCCGACACTGCCATTCCCATGCCGCTTCCGGTGGGAGTGGTGTTGTGACACGACAGGCACAGCGCGCTCTGCGAATTGTCGATCACCAGGAAATCCGAACTCGAGTCGATGTTCTGCACGTGCGGATTATGGCAGCTTCCGCACTCTACGTTCCCGTTGATCAGTTGCACGGCTCCGGTCGTGTCCTGCGTCGATGGCGGAGAGGCGCTCAATGAAGGCCATAGGTCGGGCGCCGTCTGCAGCGGAGTCACAAAGCTGAACGGATGGGTCGACTGCAGATTCGTGGTCAGGTCCGCCGCCGTTCCCGTCAGCGTGTTCGACATCGGCACTTGCCCGTACGGAGTCAGCGTCCCGAGTGCGACCGTTCCATCGTGGCAGCTCAAGCAAAGAGAGCTGTTCGATCCCAATGGCGGAGCCCCATTCGTCTTATTCACCATCGTCGTGCTGCTGTACACCTGGTACGAGGTCACGCTCGACAGCTTCTGGCTCCATAGCGGTGTACCCTGCACACCGACCGTGCCATTGATGCCCGAGTGCGGCGCATGGCAATACAAGCAGGGAGAACCGAGCCCACCGGTGATCGGCGATCCCGAGGCCGGTGCCATGTTGTGCACACCCAGCACATCTGTGCTGATTTGCGCCAGTGCGGTTCCCGCACTGAACAGCGCTGCCAATCCCCACGCCATAAGCTGCCGCTTCATCGCCCGCCACCTCCGGTCTGTTTCTCCAGCCCGAAGTAGCGAAAAACCTGCACCCGCCGGTTGTACGAATCCACCACGACGACGCGATCTTTGTTGTCGATCCACAATCCCGTCGGCAGTTGAAATTCCCCGAAGCCGCTTCCACGTTGTCCGAAGTAATAAAGAAGTTGCCCCTGCTGATCGAAAACCTGCACCAGGCCCGCGATGCCTTCCACTACGTACAGGTGCCCCTCCGAGTCCATCCCGATTCCCTTCGGCCGGAACATCTGTCCGCGGGCATCTCCGATGCGCCCGATCGCGTAGCGAAACGTTCCGTCTTTCGCCAGCACCTGCACCCGGAAATTCATGGCATCCACAACAATTAAGCTGTCGCCCACCAGCCGCAGTTCAGTCGGATAGTTGAACTCGCCGTCTCCCGTTCCCGTCTTGCCAATCGTCCGCAATACGCTGCCTTGCATGTCGAGAACGAAGATCTGGTTCCTCAGGGTGTCAGTGACGTAGATTCTCTGCGCAGCCGAATCCACGGCAATCCCGGTCGGCCGCTTAAAGTAGCCCTCGCCGCCCTTGATGCTCCCGATCGTGCGATCGAATTTCCCGCTGGATTCAAAAACGAAGATCTTTCCCGACTCCGAGTCCGTCACATAAATATTGTCGGAGCTATCGACTGTCAGGCATTGCGGCGTGACCAGCCCGTCCTTCTCTTTTTCGCGGTAGAGAAACTTGTACTTCTGCTGATCGAAATCGAAGATGTGGATTCCGCCCGCCCCGGGGTCGGTCACGATAAATCTTCCCCGCGAGTCGGTTACCGCCTCGTACGGACTGATCAGGGCATGGAAGTCCGGCGCGCCGGCCACGACGTCGACAAGCTTGTTCCAGAAGCCGCGCTTCACCCGCACCTCGGGCTCGGCCCGGAACGACCGCTCAAAAGTCAGCCGCCGGCCGCCCTCCAGTTCGAGCTGCGGCACGTTCACCGCCTGCGTCTTGGCATCCTTGCTCCATGCCCGCGACGCGCTGAGAGACACCACCGCCGCGAGCAGCAGCAGCCACCATCGCCACTTAGGTCTCTCGGTCGATCTCAGAAGAAGTTGAACCACCGGGTAATCCCCACATAGAACGCCGAGTACGAAGCTGCCGGCAGACCCGTAATCGTAAACTGCTGCTGCAACTTCAGGTAGCCCCCCAATATCCACAACTGCCGAACCTTGTACTGCAGCGTCGTGTTCAGTTGCGCTGTCGTGTTTTCTGAACCTCCCGAACTCCCGAATGTAGTGCCACGGGTATGCGAGTACGATCCCGAAAGAATGATCCCATACTTCGGATTGATCGAGGCGCCAAACGAATAGCTCTTTCCGTTGAAAGTGATCGCCTGCCCCGGGATCGGAATCGGATTCGTCACCGGCGTAAGTCCCGTCGCCGTCAGAATTGAAGTTCCGTCGTTTCTCCCGTAGCTCCCGCTCAGACTGAACCGCTTCATGGTCAGCGTCGAATTATAGGTCTGAGTGAAGCTTCCTGATCCGGGCACATTGTTGAACTCACTCTTGGTACCCACCGCGTTTAGATTAAGGAACGAGTAGGCATTGAACTTATGCCCGATTGAAGCGGTATAGCCGTAGCCCGACGTCGTGTACCCGATCAGGATCGTTTGTGTATTACGCAGATAGTTAAATGAACCCTCGGCGATAAAATCGTGAAACCGCCGCGCATACGAAACTGTTTCGAACTGCCCGATCGTCGTGGAATTGCTGGCTGCGTTGACCCAGGTTTGCGTCACGCCCGCAGACGCCGTAAACATCCCCCGCAACATGTCTGCCGCGTATGTGACCGTCTCGTTCAATGTGTCCGCCGAAAGATTCGTTCCCAGGATCGTTTCGTCTCTCCGGTCGGCATTGCCTGAGAAGGTCAGATGTAGAGTCGGTAACGTATAAATGGCGTGGCCGACGATGTCCGTCGAATGGGTCGAGTAGCTTAGGAGAGAACTCGGCACCACTCCCCCTGCCGCCAGCAAAGACTCGAAGACGGATCCTTCCAGATTATTTGTGTACTGGGCGTCAACTCCCACGTTCAGATTCCCGATCGGCTCGAATCCTACGCCGGAACCGACTGTATCAATCGTCCCGTTGAACCGCTCTCCGTAAGCCTCTGAGTTGATATCTGATCTGGCCGCGGAAGCCGAGAATGACCCATTAAACGGCAGCTTGCGGGCGAGGTTCACATCGAACGAATTGTCCGACGTGCTCGTAGTCAGGTTGCCTTCCCCTGCTACAAGCTCCGGGATCAGGGAATGATTCGTGTCGTGATGGAATCCCCCATTCACATTGAAGCCGAATACGTTATCGGTTGCCGTCACTCCGAAGACCCGTGAGTGGAAACTGCTGTTGTAATTGCTGCCGAACAAGGAATCTGTATTGCTGCCATCCGTGAATTGGAACGAAACCTTGGGATAATCCGGCAACCGGATACCCCAATTCAACGCGAGGTTCCCGCTGTCTCCCCGGGTGGTCAGGTTTCCTACTCCAGGAAGGCTGTACCCAGAGCTGGCATTGAAGATCCTGCTGTAGGACACCGAGCCGGGGAAGTGGCTGCCCGAAAAAATTGCCGCGCTGCCAATGACGCCGCCAGAATCGAAGACCGATTGCGACGTCGAGTTCACTCTCGATTCATTGAAAAACGGCTGAACTTCAAACGACAGGAAATTCGGATTGTAGTAAGAGCCGCTGAGATCAGCGTTGCCATTCGGGGTAAACGCATGATCGGAACCGACCACGTTCGAAAAATCTCCGTTGTAGCCGAAGGCAACGTTCCCATTCAGGTTCATGCTCGTGTTTTCGCCCACTCTTAGCTGGGCCCGAGCCGGCAGGGTCAGAATCAGCGCTAGCAAGCTTGCCACTGCAATCGCGTGTTGGCGCCAGTTTCGCATTTACAATTCTTCGATCTTCGCGTTCTTTCTCAGCCGCTTGTCGAGCGCAACGCGCAAGTCTTCGGCCTTCTGTTTTTTCATCTGCGTCCGCAGCGCGTCTTTTACCTCGGCGAACTGTTTCACACCCGCCGGCGTATGCGCGTTGAGCCGGATGATCGTGTATGAGTTGTTGCCGATGTCTACCAGATCGCTCATCTGCCCGGGCTGCAGGTTGACGACAGCGTTGAGAACTTCCGGCGGAAGCTTGGCTTTGTCGACGGCCTTATGGTCGCCCATCATCACCCGATAGTCGTCTTCTGAAATCCTTTCCGCCAGCAGCCCGAATTCGTCATAGCTCTTGGTCTGCTTCGCCTGGCGTAGCGCATCATCTGCTTTCTTGCGCGCTTCCTTGGAGACGGATGCCGGTGCATTCGGGGGGGGAATAATCGAGATGGTCTGCACCGCGTACGATTCCGGCACCCTGAAGTGATCCACATTCTTGTCGTAATAGGCTCGTGCCTGCGGAATCGACACGTAGGATTTTCCTTCCACTTCGGTCTTCAACATTTCTTCGATCAACAATGAGCGCACGATCTTGGTGCGCAGCAGAGCCTTTGACCCTTTGAACTCGTTCTTCAACAAGTATTCGTAATCCTGCGGATTTTGAAATTGCTTGCGGAAGTCCACTTCCGCGCGTTGCAGCCGCTCCGGCGCCACCGTCAGCTTTCGCCTCAACGCTTCCTGGTACACCAGCTCTTCGAATTCCAGCATCTTCAGCGCGCCCGCCCGGATATCGGACTCCATCGCTTTGGGGATTCCGTTGTGTTGCTTGGCATAGGGAAAGATCGCGTATTCCTCCCGCAGCAGGTCGATATCGGTCAGGACGGCTCCATTGATCCTCAACACCGGCTTGCCCGTTGACGGCGCACTCGCTGTCGCCGCTGGTGTCGTGGCTGCCGGTGCCCCATTGCTGTGCGAACTCACTAACTGTGCCCAGGCTGAGCTCACCGTTATCGGCAGCAGCAGAATCAGGATTGAAAGTTGGCGCTTCATCGTCGTTCTCCAAAAATCAGGGGGAGGGATTCCCTCCCCCTGGGATTGAACAAGCCGACAGACTATGTGGTCGGTACGGCCAACAGTCCGTGCATCTCGTTCGACTCGCCACCGTGGCAGTTGCGGCAGAATTGCGCCGCATTGTTGCCGCCGGTCTGCGGCACGTAGTTGCCGCGGATGAAGAAGCTCGTCGCGAAAGTGCCCTTCGCGTTGGCATACGCGGTCATGCTGTGCTGATCGTGACAAGTCGTGCAGGTCACGGTGTTCGCGCTCGAGGTGATCGTCGAGAGCGGGTTGCTGGGGTTGTTCCAGAAGGAACCGGCGTAGTTAGTCAGGAACGCGGTAGAGCCGGTTCCGTTCATGACGATCGGATTCAGCGTGTTGCCACCGCCCGAGCAATCCCAGCCATACACGTAGGTTCCGCCATTGCAGCTCACGATGGCGAATTGGCCGACCGGGTGGTCGTTCTGATACGGGTTGGTCGCGCCAGAGCCGTCAGCGCCGAGGAGTGTCGGAGCATGGCCGCCGACAACCGGCAGAGTCTCAACGGTTGAATTCTGCATGTGCGCATTGGCGGCAACTGCGCCGTCATGGCAGCTCAAGCAGAACAGGATTACGGTGTTGGGATCATGCGCGCTGGTCAGCGTGCCCTGCGCGGGCAGCGTCACCGAGTACGTCGTCTTCCCGTCACCACTAAATACTTTGGTTAAGCCATACAGCGGGGTCAGATCCTGGCCCCACAGAGCAAACTCGCCGGACTGGGAATCGGTTACAACTTTCCCGTTGCCGCCAGGGCCGCTGTGCGGTGCGTGACACATAACGCATCCACGGCCGTAGCCGAGGTGAGCGCCGAGGACGTCCTGGTTCGGGATCGTGCCGACGCCATTGTTCTGGGCTATCGCCAACGACGCCACGGCGAATACCATCAAAACTAAAAACAATGCCTTTTTCATGGGTTTCGAAACCTCCTTAGAATTTTGCTGCTTACAAATGACTGCTGGGCCCAGAGCCGGGCTTGCACCCGACCCTGGTTTTCTGGCGGCCGCGGACCGCCAAAAACTCGTTGTACTGAATCTCGTTGCGGTCGCCTCGACTTCGATTTCGAATTGGTTTTTCATCGCAGGCTCTCCTGCACTACTGCTTGACCGCTGAATCTTTCGCCGCATCGCTCTGCGCTGGCTGACTCGCAGGCTTCGCCGTTACCGCCGCCGTGTTGCCACTGGTTTCACGGCGCTGTTTCTCGGCTTCTGCCTCAGCATCGGTGATGTAGCGGAACATCTGCACCCGGCCCGGAAACATTTCCGTAGTGACCACCCGGTTGTCCTTGGAGATCGCCAAACCGTAGATCCCCATAAACCGCCCGGGATACTCGCCGTGCTCGCCGAAATAAATCAGTAACTGCCCTTCCTGGTTGAAGACCTTCACCCGGTCCTGCGCGGAGTCCGCCACCCAGATGTGGCCGTCGCCATCGACCGCGATTCCCTTCGGCCGTTCGAAATCCGCCGGGCCGTCGCCGTTTTTCCCGAAGGTGCTGATGAACCCGCCGTCCGGATCGAAAACCTCCACGCGATTGTTAAACGTGTCCGTGACGTAAACATTTCCGTCGTGATCGACCGCCACGCCCACCGGCAGCGAGAAATTTCCCGGCGAAGTCAGCGTATGTTTTTTGCCCGGCGTTCCAATCTTGCGCAGCAGCTTGAAAGTGTCGGCGTCGAACACGTCGACCACGTCGCTCTGCGTATCGACCACATAGACGAAGCGGTTTTCCGTGTCGATCGCGATCCCTGACGGTCGCACAAGCACATCGGCGCCGAAGCTGGCCTCTAACTCGTGCGTCCCCGGCTTGAAAACATCCACTCGTCGAAGGCCGGTGTCCACTGCGAAAAGCCGGTCATTATCATCGGTCGCCAGTCCGCTCAGCTCGCCAAAGTGCGCCTGCTTGCCGTTGCCGATCAGCTCCACGTGATCTTTGTGCTCGGCGTCGAAGATGAAGATCGCGTCGACCCGTTGATCCGAGGCATAGATCAAACCTTTCGAATCCACGGCCACGCCGTAAGGCCGGATCAGCTGGAACGGCAGATCCGTTACTTTGATCTCGTCGGTCTGCGTGGCGCCCGCCAGCCGGTCCATCCACTTCTGTTTCGGTTTCTCTTTCTTCTTCGAGAACATCTCAGGATCGATCTTCTGTCCGGTAAACAGATCCACGAAACGGATCCGCGTAATTGCCGGAGGGTTCGGCCACACGATCTTGCTCACGTCGAAGTAAGCGACCGTGCGTTGGTCGGATAGCTTTTGCGGCGCGGCCGGCGGCGCTTTCTTCTTCTGGGCCCAGGCCGGCAAGCAGAGTGCTAACGCCAATCCGGCGATGACCCAGATCGCAAGGCTGACATTCGATTTGCCGCTTCCGGTCTTCACTTTTTGCCTCCGCTTCCGAACTGGGTGCCAACGTTCTTCAAATCCATCCCATTGCTGTGGCACGTGCGGCAGAACTCCATGTTCACCGGCTGATCTTTCACCAACATTCCGTTCTCTGCGCCGGCGTGCGGCTGATGGCAGCTCAGGCAGCTCAGCGGAGTGATCTCTTTCGTCTTCAGGTTCGTCACGTCAGAAACCGGATGACGCTCGGTCGGATGGCCCACGCCGTACTGCAAGGGCAGCACCCGAACGCGCTGCGTTTTGAAGTAGTCCTCGGGCAGCTTCACTTTTCCGTCGAAGATCGTGACCAGGTGCGCGGCTTCCACCGGAACCGGGTTGCGGTCCGGGCCGTGGCACTCGAGGCACAGGGCATTCACGTTCGCGGTGCGCAGCAGGTGCTGATTCTCTCCGCCATGCGGCTCATGGCAGGTGGCGCAGCCTTGCTGGAAGGCTGGCTGATGCAGATTGTGCTTCTTCTGCAACTCGGCTTGGTCGCTGTGGCAGGTCAGGCACGCCGACACCGGATCAGGCTGCACGAATCCGGGAGTGCTTCCCGCATGCGGATTGTGGCAGTCCGTGCACTCACCCGCCGCTCCCGGATGCTGCACCTTCGCCTTCTCGATCTGCTCCGCTTTGTCGGAGTGGCAGGTCAGGCATAGTTCCTTCGCGCTCGCCTGCGTCAGAACCACTTTGCCGTCCTTCGCCGCCGCATGGCAGGTGTCGCACGACTTGTCGGCGAATGGCGGATGCATGAACTTCGCCATCAGCTTCGGTGCCGCTGACTGGTGCGGATCGTGACAAGTCAGGCAATTCGCCTTGGCGAAGGGCTGGTTCTGATGCGCTTTCTGCAGCGCCTCGTCTTTGGCGTCGTGGCAATCGAGGCAGATCGCCGGAACTGCCTTGGTCAGATGGAATCGATTCTCGGTCGTCAGCTCTGCGCCGGTCTTATGCGTGAGGTGGCAGGTCTCGCATCCCATGTCGAGTGCGGCATGGCGGCTCCCCTTCTCGGGAACATTCAGGCCCTGCGTGTGGCAGCTCAGGCAAAGATTCTCTTTCTGGTCGCCCGAGGTCGCCTTGAGCAATTGATTCTTATTTTCGGAAACGTGCGGATCGTGGCAGGTCAGGCAATCGCGGACTGCGGGCTTGTGAACGATGCCCTGAATCTGGGTCGCATCTTTTTCGGTGTGGCAGGTCAGGCAGAGCTTGTAGGGCGTCGTCGTAATCAGCTTGACGCGCGTAACGTCGCGGTTCACCCGGACTTCATGGCAGCTCAGGCAACCCGTTGCGATCGCCGAGTGCACCGACTTCCCTTTGCTCTTGTCCTCGTGGCACTCAAGGCACTTCGCTCCATCGACATTCTTGTCGAGCGGAACCGGATGGGTCTTCGCCGCCGCCGGTAGAACCGCGAGGGCCAGGAAGAACAGGAGGCGGGGGAGGGTCTGCCAACGGGTCCGTTCGGCTCTGCGCTGCGTGCGATTATGGAGCTCTGAAACCATTGCCAGCTAATGCAATGCACGAGCCCTTCCCTAATCGCCCAAAAATTTCCGATGGATCTGCAAAGCCGTAAGTTATTGCAACAGCGCTGCTTTCGAGCTTCTCTACGGCTGTTGAAGATTTCCACAACACCCGCCCGGGTTCTCGAAATGGGCCTTCTCCCACAGTTCCCTTGGTGAAATGCCCCATGCTGAACGTTCGTGCGGATTTGCAGGATTGGCCCAAAAATCACGTGATTCCGATCACATGAACTATGGCAAATCACTCGAAACCCCTTAAACGATGAGTGTTATGGCTCATGGGGAGTTTCGCCGGGAAATCTGCATCATGGCGCAAGTCTCGGCAAATCACGCATTTGCCTCACTCCCGCGAGTTGGCGCGGAAGTTGCATGGTCCACTCGCGAGGAACCGGTCCATCATGACCCTCTCACTTGCGTTACGAAAAAGCTGGCAGACCATCAGTTCGATTAAGACTGGCGTCATTCTCATCATCCTGGTCGTGATCTTCTCCGCGGCGGGTACTGTCATCCTGCAGCGCCCGATGACTGATCCGGAAGACATGCAGCGCGCATACTCCCCGGCGATGTTGCGCTTCCTCGACGCGACTGGGCTGACCGATGTCTTTCACGCGCGCTGGTTCGTCGCGTTGATGATCCTGGTGAGCATCAGCATCATCGCGGCATCGGTCGAGCGCTTCCCCAACGCGTGGCGGTTTTTCGCTCGTCCCTACAAGAGTCCCGACGACGGCTTCCGCCGCGTGCTCCCCACGCAGGCAACGATCGCCATACGAGACGACGAGCAGGGACTCACGGCCACCGAACACGCCCTCCATCATCTTGGTTTCCATTCCGAGCGCATCGTGCGCACCAACAGCTTCTCGGTATTCGCCGAGCGCAACCGCATCTCCGAGATGGCGGTCTACATCGTTCATGCCAGCCTGCTGCTGATCTTCCTCGGCGGAATCATCGATGCCCTCTATGGATGGCGCGGATTCCTGGTCTTGAATCCGGGAACGCAAAGCAATTCGATCGAAATCCGGACCGGCATGAACAAAGAGATTCCTTTCGCCATTCGGTGTGACGGGGCTGGTGAAGATACCTATGCCGACGGCACCCCGAAACGCTACTGGTCGAAGCTGACCGTGATCGATAACGGACGCGAAGCGCTTAACAAAGAAATCGTGGTGAACGATCCGCTCGTCTACCGCGGACTTCGCTTCTACCAGGCAACTTACGGGCGCACCGGCAAGATCGACCGCCTGGTTCTTGATGCCACGCACACGACTGGTCACACACGTTCCACGCAGGAAATTTCGCTCGCCGTCGGGCAGACCGTCGAACTCGATTCCGATACGACCGTGCAGTTAGCGGAATTCATTCCTGATTATGTCGTCGAAGACGGCCACGTCTACACCCGCAGCAATGACATCGACAATCCCGCGGTGCACCTGATCGTGACCTCGACAAAAGCGAACTCCCGCGTGAATGTCTGGCTGCCCGAGATCCAGGGCATTTCGGAGAATGCGTCCTCCCCCTACACATTTGAACCAAAGGATTTGAAGACGCAGGTCTACACCGGGCTGCAGGTCTCGCACGAGCCCGGACAGTGGGCGGTTTGGTCTGGAGTGGTGTTGATGGCGATCGGCCTGACCTTCGTCTTCTACGTTTCGCACGTGCGCTTCTGGGCAGTTCCGGTCGTCAATGCCGAAGGAAAGCCGGCGCTCTGGGTGGGCGGGACCGCGAATCGCAATCGCGACGCCTTCGAGATGAAGTTCAGGCAGTTGGTGGATGGAATCCAAAAAGAAGTGAAGGCAACACCCGCGTCAGCGGAAGCCGAAGCGTTGAAGCATTGAGCCGTCGAGTCGTTTGATCATTGAAACATTGAAACCTGCAACCTTGAAATTTTGAGACTTCTGGAGGGATCCATGCAGCGCGCAAGAGCAGAACAGCAACCAGCGACCGGAACGACGTTGATCGTATTGGTCGGATTGAGCATCGCGTTCCTGCTGTTCATGGCATTTCTGAATGTGGTCAAGTCCGGAAACGTTCTGAATGAGGCCAACCTGCTTTACGCAGCCCTGATCTTCTACGCGGGTGCGGGCGCGCTCTACCTGGGCTTCGGCGTGACGGCGACTGAGTCTTACATCAAGTTCGCGTCTCTGGCCACCTGGGCGGGTCTCGTCGCAAACACAGCCGCAGTGGCGCACCGCTGGTATGAGGCCGGCCATCCCCCATTCGCGAGCCTGTACGAAATGCTGTTGAGTTTCGTCTGGACGCTGGCCGCGCTCACGCTGATCGCTGAGAAGCGCTACGGAGTGCGCGTAATCGGCACAGTGACCATGCCGGTTGCGATTGTCGGCGTCGTCCTGATGCAGTTGCTGCGCAGCGAAGTCCGGCCTCTGGTTCCCGCGCTGCAGTCCACGTGGCTGCACGTGCACGTCACCCTTGCCATGCTGGCGTACGCTGCGTGCGCGCTGAGCTTCGCGCTGGCGATGATGTTCCTGATCCAGGACAAAATGAAAACTGAGACGTTCCTCGCGGCAACGAGCATCTTCACAGTGGGAATTTATGCCGCGGTGATGACGCGCTTCGAACGCTGGGGCGGATTCAACGTCGTCGCATGGGACGCCGAAAATAAAACTGAAGTCTTCATCTCCCGTGGCGTGCGCCTGTTTGTGACCATCCCCGACCTGGGATGGCTGATGCTGCTGGTCTTCGTGGCGGTGGCATCGCCGCTCGTGTTTTACGCCGTAGCGAGAATCCGCAAGAACGAGGCATTCCTCGGAATCGCGAACCAGGCTGTCTTTATCAGCATTCTTCTCCAGGCCCTCGCCCTGGTTTTCTTCCTGCTCCGCGCGCGCGATGGTCACTATCCGTCGCTCGACGCCGAGGGTTTATATCCCACCACGCTGGCCGCTAGCCCATTCATACTTTCCGGCCTGGTGGGCGGAATTTTCGCCAATCTGCTGTACCTGCTGTTGCTGTGGCGGCGTCAGGATCTCGAGAAGCACCTGCCCGACGCGGACGCCCTCGACCGCATCACTTACAAAACCATCTGTATCGCCTTTCCCCTGCTGACACTGATGATCGCCGCCGGCGCCTACTGGGCCAATCGGGCCTGGGGTTCCTACTGGAATTGGGACCCCAAAGAGACGTGGGCGGCGATCACGTGGCTGGTCTATGCCGGCTACCTGCACATGCGCATCACCCGCGGATGGCGCGGACGGCGGGCTGCCTATTTCGCCATCCTCGGCTTCGCGGTGGTGATGTTCACATTCTTTGGCGTCACCTACTTACTCCCGGGCCTCCACGCGTATGCATGAGATTGCGGAACCACCAATGAAATCAAACCCAGAGGACAGCGCTTCCGCATCAAGCCGCCGCGCCAGGTTCAGCACCGGCTTTCCGGACGGCGCCGCAGCATCGGAGCCCTTGGCCGAGAATGGCACGTTGCAATCCCAGAATCCCGAATTACCGTGGCTGCGCATCAACTGGGAGATCAAAGCGCTGTTGCCGATCGCATGCGTCCTGCTGGGCGGGATGCTGCTCTTCCTCCTGGCGACGCTCTCGTGGCGCGACCCCGAACGGCATGTGGTGTTGATCGTAGCCGGGGCGGGAGCGGTCGCCATCTGCGGCGCCCTGCTGGTCGTGCTTACCTACACGGTGCAGCGTCCCATGGTCGAACTGCAGCAGAAAATCGCGCAGCTTGGTGCGGGAGACCTTAGCGTTGCGGTCAGCTTCTCCAACCGCAACGACGAGATTGGCGATCTTGGCCGTAACTTCAACCGCATGGTGCAACAGTTGAACGAGACGCGCCGGGAACTCGAACTTCTGCACCGGACGCAAATGTCGAGGGCTGAGCACTTGGCCACGCTTGGCGAACTCGCCACCGGTCTGGCCCACGAAATCCGCAATCCCCTGGCCGGCATCGCCGGCGTAATCGAAATCATCGGGCGCGACCTTCCGGCAAGCAGTCCAGCGCGCGCCGTCGTGAAAGACGTCCGCCAGGAGATCGCGCGTATCAATCACATCGTCACCGATTTGCTGCAGACCGCCCGCCCGCATCCGCCGAAAGTTCGAAAGAGCGATCTGAACACGACCGTCGAACATGCCGTGATGCTGGGACGCCAGCAGGCGCTTTCCAAATCGGTTGAGATTACGCTGACCAAGGATCCTTCCCTGCCCGAGGTCGAGCATGACAGCGACCAGGTCCACCAGGTCATGCTCAACTTGCTGCTGAATGCGCTGCAGGCGATCGACAATGATGGCAAGGTTTCCGTGACGGTGAGACCGCTCGGTGCGATGGCCGCGGTGGAAGTCTCGGACAACGGGCGCGGCATTCCGCCCGAGGCTTTGCCCAACATCTTTCGCCCCTTCTTTACAACGAAGGGGGAAGGCACTGGCCTGGGGCTTTCCCTGGCTCGCCGGGTTGTGGAGGACCACCAGGGCCGTATCGACGTCGTCAGCACGGTCGGTGAGGGAACGACGTTCACCGTCGTATTACCGCTGCAAAGATCGGCGGCGTAGGAATCTTAGAAAATTCGTCTTTCCTGAGTCGACCTCAATTTCGCAGAGCGCAACCTGCACCCGACTGGGAAGGCGCGCCTTTCCCCACCCACGGCCCGAACTCACGCGGCATCAACTCCCGTCACCCCTTCCGTAGTAAGCTAGTCGGGGGGATGGGTACCGAGAAAATTCTCGTGGTCGATGACGAGCGCCTGGTGCGATGGTCGCTGCGCCAGAAGTGTGAGGAGTGGGGCTACGAAGTCGTCGAAGCTGCGGCGGGCGAGCCTGGCCTGCGGCTGGCGAACCACGAATCTCCCGATCTGATCCTGCTTGATGTCCGTATGCCCGACATCACCGGCCTGCAGGTGCTCGAGCAACTCAAGAAGAGTGGCGACTCGACCGCCGTCATCATGATCACGGCCGACCCGCAACTGGACGACGTGAAGAGCGCGCTGCGGCTGGGTGCGTACGACTTCGTCGGCAAGCCCCTTGATTTCGAGGAATTGCGCGTCACCATCCAGAACGCGCTGGAAGCCACGCGGCTGCGCACGGAGGTGCAATCGCTTCGCGGCGAGGTGCGGCGGCGCACTGGCTATCACGACGTGGTCGCAGTCTCGCCGAAGATGACCGAGCTGATGAACTTCGTGGAGAAAGTTGCTGCCAGCGAGGCCACCACGATCCTGATTCAGGGCGAAAGCGGCACGGGAAAAGATCTCGTCGCCAAAACCATCCACTACGAGAGCTCACGGCAGGACGGTCCCTTTGTCGCCATCAATTGCTCTGCGATTCCCGAAACGCTGATGGAGGCGGAACTTTTCGGCCACGAGAAGGGCGCATTTACCGACGCCAAGCAGATGAAGAAAGGCCTGTTCGAAACGGCGAATGGCGGCACGCTGTTTCTCGACGAGATTGGCGAGCTATCGCCGTTGCTGCAGGCGAAACTTTTGCGCGTGCTGGAAGACCAGGTGATCCGCCGAGTGGGTGGCGTGCGCGACATGCAGGTGAATGTGCGCGTGGTAGCGGCCTCGAACCGCGACCTGGAAAAAGCCGTGCGCGAGGGCCATTTCCGGCAGGATCTTTACTACCGGCTCGCCATTATCGCGATCTTTATTCCACCGTTGCGCGATCGCGCCGAAGACATCCTTCCGCTCGTGGATTTCTTTATCGAGTGGTACAACCGCAAATTCAAAAAATCGGTGAAAGGCATCAGCGCGGACACTCGCCGTCTCTTGCTGGCGCACAACTGGCCCGGCAACGTGCGCGAATTGAAGAACTCGATTGAGCGGGCGATGATCCTGGAAGAAGAGTCGGTGTTGCGGCCGGCTTACATGCCATTCGCGGTCGGCGAAGCCGCGCGCAGCGGCCTTACGGCCTTCGAGCACAGCAGCGCATCGACGGACGGCGGAAAGCAGCTCGCGAATGGACGCGTGCTGCCACGCCTCTACATTCCGGAAGAGGGCACCTCCCTTGAAGAAGTGGAGCGCGCCATGGTCGAGTTGGCGATGCGGCAGGCGAATAATAATCAGACGCATGCCGCGCGGCTGCTCGATATCAGCCGCGACGCGCTGCGCTACAAGCTGAAGAAGTTTGAATTGGTGCCTGCCGGAGAGGACGAAGATACCTCTAGTCCTGAGCCGTGAGTCCTGAGTCGTGAGCCTCCGACGGACGCACTGGGGCTAGCGCGGCTCGCGACTAGCTCATTGAATCGTCGCCGTTACCGTCGTGAACACAGGCTGGCTTGCATCCTGCGAAGCCGTCGGATAAGCCTTCACCATGAACGTATAGGTTCCTGCCGTGGTTCCCGGGATCGTGTTTCCCCCGCCACCTCCTCCACCGGTAGAGCCACCACCGCCGCCGCCGCAACTTACGAGCAGCGCCATCAGGCACAGGATCGTCAAGAGCATCAGCATGCGTCGCGGATCTTTCCGTCGCGACGGCACTCCCACGAAAATGAAAGCCACCATGGTGGCTCCGGCGTTGGCCATGAAGAGAACGCGCCATGGGTCGGCCATTGCACTGGATTTAGTAGGAGCCGTTGAATTGATCATCATTTGCGCTGTGACCGCGGCGGTTCCCGTGACAGTCACGGAGTTCGGAATACTGCACGTCGGCAGCTTTTGCGCGGAATTGGGATACGACATCAGCGAGCAGGAAAGATAAACGGCACCGGTAAATCCGCCGCCCGGAGTAATGGTGACCGTGGAAGCATTTCCGCTGGTTGCGCCGGGGGAGGCAATCGATACTGGCGTGGCTGCGATGGTGAACGGAGCCGTCATCGTGATCGGTACAGTGACGGTCAGCGGCGCATAGACCGCGTCTCCCGCGAACTCGGCCTGCACGTAAATCGTGCCGGGCAGCCATTGCCCGCCCGTAAATGTGAAGCTCCATACACCGTTAGCGAAAGAACCGGGCGCGCTCCAGCTTCCGCCGGCACCATAGGCGTAAAACCCGATTCCTCCGGTCGGCGCGGGCTGGCCGGCGACTCCGGCAAGGGTGGCGCTCGCGGTGAAACTCTGCGAAGGATTGATGGTTTGGGGAGTTACCGTCTCGTTTAAAACAACAGACTGCATTACCGTTTCCGTGACCGGGCTCGACGTCACCGAGTTGTAGTTGGAATCTCCGGCATAGACGGCGGTAATGGAATTCGCACCGAGCGCGGTGATCTGGTTCGTGGTGAGACTTGCCGCCGAGACCCCGGGATCGACGAAACCCGTTGGCCCCAAAGCCGCGGACCCGAGGTTCTTGGTTCCGTCGTAGAAGGTGACTTGACCGCTGGCCGCCGCGACGAACGGCGAGACGCCGATGAACGCCTGCAGCAAAACACTCTGCCCTGAACCGATCGGGGCATTGCTGCCGAACAGATCTATGGTTGGAGTTGCTTTGGTTACGGCGAAATTCAGCGGAGCGTCAGTCGAAGAGGCGTTGAAGCTGCCATCTCCGGAATAGTTCGCACTCAGGCTGTGGGCGCCGACGGAGAATCCCGATGCGGGCACCCATTGCGAAACACCGGTGTGATCCACGTTTATTGGACCCGAGGTGGAAGAGGAGTCGTTAAAAGTGACGGTTCCGGTGGCGACGCCATCGCCCGATCCGGCTGGGGCGTTGACTCCGCGCGCCTGCGCATCGACGCTGATGTAAGTTCCATACGGATAGCTGCTGCCATTCGAGAGCGGCGTGTAACCAAGCGCGCCGAGCATGTAGGTGTTTCCGAAGAGCGTCAGTGTGCTGTTCTCGGGCGTGACGTTCAGCGTTTGCGGTTGAGAATTGCTGGTGGCAAACAGGCTGTCGCCCGAATATCTCGCGGAAACCTGGTACTGTCCGCCGGGAAGATTGTTGAAAGTGCTCGACGCGGATCCGGATGTGAGCGTGAGTTCGCCAAGACCGCTGCCCTCCGCGGAGGCGCCGCTGGCAACGAGCGCGACATCCCCGGTTGGCTGGCCGCCGCTGCCGCTGACAGCGACATTCGCCTTGACGGGACTTCCGTGGGTGAACGTGGTGGCACTGAAACTCAGCGTCGTCGTCGATGGCGTGAAGTGCAGCGAATTCCAATACTTGACCAGGAGATTCGCGTCGATCGTGCCAAGCCCGGTGGCGAGATCGTATCCCTTCGCCGCGTCGTATCCCGTCAGCGTGTAGAAGCCGTTGGTGTTGTCTTTCGCCATGCTGATCGCGCAGTTGGGCGTGTTGACCTGGCAGGGCACCACGTTGCTGCCCTGGGTGACGTCATGGAACACCGAGGGATGCTGGGCCGCCAGCGGATACAGGACATAATTCGCCTGCCCCTGCGCGCCATACTTCTGGTTCACCAACGCCATGATGCCGGCCATCGCCGGCGACGAAGCCGACGTCCCGCCGACCGCACCAACCGTGAGAGAGCCGTCGATGATCTGGCATTCTCCCTGGAAAGTGCAGATCGGGTAAACCGTGTCGTTCTCTCCGGCAGCGGCAAATAACGACACATCCGGGATATCTCGGGCACGGTCAGAAGGAACGCCTGCGCCTGACTGCCACGATGGCTTGGGATATCCGGATGTGCATGCGGAGAAGGTGCCATCGGATGCGTCCGTGCCGGAAGAACAACTGCTGGCTCCTCCGCTGCCACCGACAATGCTCGGAAGGCTGGGATTGTATACACCACCGTTGCTAAAGTTCAGGCCAAATGATCGATTCCAGGGCTGCTCGGGAACGGGCTGCAGGAGCGATGTCGAAGGAATCCAGGAAGAGGACGTGATCCAGTACTTCGCTAGTTCGGCCTGCTGCATCGCCATCGATCCCGCGTAACTGCTGTACAGAAAATCGGTGCCACCCACCGACACATTCCACGGGGTCGAGGAAAAACCGCTCACGGCCAAACCGTACTGCGCGGTCTGTCCAAGATTGAAGTTGTCGCATCCCGCGGATCCTCCATCGCCGGAGGAGACGAAAGAGGTTTGCCCCTGCGCGGCGGCTTGTTCCCACAGCGAATACCAGAACTGATTTCCCGCCGATCCCAGATTCTGTTCGCAGACGCCATAGCTGGTGCTGAGCACGGTCGCGACATCGTCATCGACGGCTCGTTGCGCCGCCAGCAGCAATCCAGACTGCAGCGCGGTGTCGGCGGCCGTGTAGAGATTGATTGTCGCGTCAGGAGCGACTGCGCCCGCTTCCTCTACGTCAAGGTAAGACTCGACTACGGCCGAGTTTTGCCCGGGATCGCTTCCATCGATGATGACGTTAATTGGATTGGCAGAGAGACCGAAGAAGGTGCGATAGGTCGCGACCACACTCGGATCGACGTTGGAGGCTCCGATGATCCCGATGGTGACGCCCTTCCCGGTCACGCCGGCAGTGTAGAGCGGGGCGAGATCATACTGAACGGCAAAGTCTCCGGGGCCGAGATCGAGAATGTCACCGCCGCCAGGAAACGTCCACTGCGGTGTGAGCTTGTGCGATGTGGGGTCGTAGCGGGCCTCACCGAGATTTTTCAGGTATGACTGCGGACGAAAGTCGTTCATCGGCGTGATGCCGGCAATCACGGGAACTAGAGCCTCGGGAATTTGCGGATCGACGTTGTTGGCGTAGTGTTGCTCGCCGCCAATCGAATAGGAGTGAATCTCGGTGAGGAATGCCTGGCGGACCTGTGCAGCGGTCCCGGAGAACTCAATCGCCGTTTTGCCGTGCGTGATGCGGCTGACCGTGAATCCGTGAGACTGCAGCCACGTTGCCACCGCGGAAATCTCTGAATCGTCAGGCCCGTACGACTCGCCGAATTGTTCGGGAGTGAGCCACTTGTGATATCCCCGATTGCCGGGACGGTGCGCGGAGAGCAGGAACTGCCGCAAGGCGAATTCGCGCTCGGGTGGACGTTGCAGCAGGAGCAGCATCCGGTCGGCGGCGAAGGAGTCCGGAACCGGGCCCTGGTCGTAGCGCGCTTGCGCCAGGGGATGAACGTTGCCCTTCAGCGCTACCCGAAAACGGTCATCGATGGGACGCGTAATGCGGGACGCAGGCGCCTTCTGGGCGTGCAGCAACCCGGAGAGAATCGCGGACACAAGAATCAATTTCAGAAGAGAGGGGATTGCCACTACGGGACAAGACGAAGGAGCGGACTTCATACAGTCTCCGGGCGAGGACAAAACGGCTGGCCACGCCTGTTCCAATACTGGAAAGATCGATCGACTCGGACTGCCGGCTTCCGGCTGCTGGGGGCCGGGAGCAGCAGTCCTCTAAGGTGCCCTCCATCATAGATGCAGTTTTGTAAACGTGGTAAGGAGAATTGTCGTTGCGGGTAACGATGGGTAACGCGCCAGCAAACTCACAAGACAAAACAAATACGTTAACCACGAAGGAACACGAAGGAAACCGTGGCCCCCGAATGGCAGACCGTTCTTAACCTCGGGCGGCGTGCTCTTTCGCTTTGGCGATGTATTGCTCGACTTGTTGTTTCTGCGGATAGTCGGGATTTGCCTTCAGCAGCTGCTGCCAGGCCGCGACCGCGCCCTTCGGATCAGACTTTCCTTGCCAGAGGATCCAACCCATGTTGAACAGCGTTTGCGGATGGCCGGGGCGATATTTCAGGGACGTCTGCATGGCTTCGATCGCCTTGTCAGCATTTCCCGCATACCAGTAGGCGGTGCCCATGTCGGTGCGGACATCGGGACTCTCGGGATGTATCGCTAAGGCGCGCTCGTAATACGGGATCGAGCTTTGATACTGCTGCGCGTCGTAGAAGACATTGCCCAGCTTGACCAGCGAGTCGTAGTCATTCGGATTCTTGTTTACAGCATCGATGAGAGGTGCAGTCGCCTGGACGAGTGCGGCCTGCACGTCCTGAGCGGCAGGCTGGACTGAGGAGACGGGTCCCTGCTGGTTAGCGGACGCCGAAACGGTCGGGGAAGCCGATCCGCGGAAAAGATATCCCACGGCAACGCCCAGCAGCAGGCAGAATGCTGCGAGCAGATATGCCTGAGAACTGCTCCATCCGGCGGAGGGCTGCGGCTCGTCAGTAGTTGATGGCAACGGGGCTTTGAGGTGGTTGCTCATTTTTTCTTTTCTCCGATGTGGCGCCGGCAAGCGCCGATTTGGGCGGTTCGAGATGGAAGAGGCGATTGACGACCGCGGTCATCTGTTCCTGCTCCTCTCGTTCTGGAAGTTCCTTCAGTTCGCGGGCCAGGGAGCTGGCGATTTTCTGGATGATTTGCGTCGTAACAGCGTGTAGCGACTGATCCTGCTCCCGGGTAAATGGCCCGCGCTCTTCAATGAAGGAATCCAGTTCCTGCCGGCAAATTTCGTCGAGGCGGCGGCGTATAGCTACGATCGTGGGTACGACGCTCTCCGCCTGAAGGCGGTTGCGGAATGTGGCGGCCTCCTGGGCCACGATCCTGTCCGCCTCGTCGGTGATGGCCTTTTCATTCTCCGCGCGATCGCTGAGCAAACGTTGCAGCCCCTCCAGATCGTAGAGAAGAATTCCATCGACGCGGTGGACGCCAGCGTCCACGTTGCGAGGCATCCCGATGTCGAGGATCACCAGGGCGACGCGGTTCCGCTCTTGCGCGATGCGCTCCGCTTCTTCGCGTGTGAGGATGACGTGAGGACAACCAGTCGCGGTGATGACGATATCCGCCCGAACCATCGATTGCCAGCGGTCAGCCAGGGTGGCGACCGTGCCACCCAGCGATTCGGCGAGTTCGGTGGCGCGTGCCGGCGATTGGTCGATCACGACCACGGAGGCGGCGCCCGATTCCTTCAACAGCCGTCCAGAGAGCTCTGTCATTTTGTCGGAGCCCAGCAGCAGGACGCGGCGTCCCTCCAGAGATTCGAAGATCTGGCGCGCCAGGTCGAGTGCGGCAGCGGGAATCGAGACGGTGACTCCGGCCAATCCGGTCTTGCTGCGAACTTCCTTGGAGACGCTTAGCGCCTTTTCCATTACGGATCCCAGGAAGCGGCTGCAAGCGCCGACGGTGCGAGATTGCTCCCAGGCTGCCTTCAGTTGCGAGACGATGTGGGGTTCGCCGAGGACAAGGGATTCAAGACCGCAGGCCACGCGGAACACGTGGGTCAAGGCCGTCTCGTCGAGCAGGCGGCAGAAGCGCTCCCATTCCGTGAGTTTCAGGCCGTACTCGGAGCTGAGAAATTGCAGAAGCGAGTTGGCGGCCACCGTAGGTTCGCTGGCCCACAGGATGAATTCGGTACGGCAACAGGTGGAGAGAACAATGGCTTCGTCGATGCCTTCGGCGCACTTAAGCTGGCGCAGGACATCGTAGCGGCGCTTTTCGCCGATCCAGAAACGCTCTCGCATGGCAAGCGGCGCGGTGCGATGGTTGAGTCCGACCACCATGAGCGTTGGTTCCACGACGGATACCTCGGGCGCAAGTTGCAACGTCAATAGAGGCACGCTGGTTGCCAAAGAGAACATGGCCTGCAGACAGCCGAAATGACGGCTTTTGTTGCGGTTTGGGCCGCCACTTGAGGGCAGAAATGTGTCGCGGCTGCGGCATATCACCCCGGATGCGAGTCTTTTGACCCGCCGCACTTGAGTGGCGGAAATCGAGTGCGGTCGGATCACATTTCGTAGTGACTTCAATCACAGACCGTGGGAGCACACAGAGTTGAAACTACCGTTCGATTCGCTCGATTCATATCAGGCCTGACAGGTCTCAGGTGGTAGAAGTTTTTGTTTATAACGGAAGACCTTGAAGGCGGAAAGGTAACGCAATCATGAAAGTCACGAAGCTGGCCATATTGATTGGAATGATCGCTGTGGCGCTGTTCCTGATTCTTCCCAATTTGTCGTGGGCCGCCGATGACGGCGGAACCCTGTACAAGGCAAAGTGCGCGATGTGCCACGGAGCGGACCTGGCGGGGAAACCGGCGGCCAAGATCCCGAGCCTGGTGGGCGACGAGGCGAAAAAGGCATCAGACGCCGACCTCACGGACATGATCGCGAACGGAGGCAAGGACAAGAAGTCGATGCATGCCTTCTCGAACAAGGGCGTAACACCGGACCAGGTGAAGATGGTGATCGCCTATATCCGCGAGGCGCAGAAGAAGTAAGGGCTTCCCACCGCAACGAGAACATTGCGGCAAGATCTTTTTCATCCAGAATCGCTGTTCCATTCAAACGCGAATCGGTGCCGCAGGAAGCAGGCGGCGCGAAGAGGCGAGGGTGAGTAACTGGCTCCCCTGCGATGTCCGGCTTGGCGACCGGACCGCCGGGTGTCCCCTCCCCGGTTCGCTACTCCAGGGAACAGCCTGCCCGGGTCTCGGTGCTCACCCCCTGACCCGGGCTTTTGTTTTAGGCTTGCGGCGCCCGGCTTCCGGCTGGCCCAAAGTTCGCAAACCGGAAACCGGGCGGCCAAAGCCGGAAGCCCAAGCCACATTTGAGTTATAGTGACCAGTCATGTCGTGCGTTGTGAGAGGCTGGGAAAGCGCCGCCCGCCTGAAATTCTTGCTGCTCCTCGTCTGCCTGCTTGGCCAGCGGGCATGGGGGCAGACGATTTCCGGAACCATCGAGGATCCCTCCGGCGCACTCGTCGCCGGCGCCCAGATCGAAATCACAAGCCCGGGACTGACGCAGCCGATCACACTGGTGTCTGACAGTGGCGGCAAATTCCTTTCGCCCGAGTTGAAACCCGGCACCTACATCCTGCGAGTCACGCGAGAGGGCTTCGAGCCCGTTGAGAAAAGCGTGGAGTTGCAGAAATCCGTCGAATTGCAGCTCACGCTCGCGATTGCAAAACAGAAGATCAGCGTTTCGGTACCGGGCAAAGTTTCAGAATTTATGAACTCCGACCCCGTCTACCGCGAGCTGCGCAGCGACGGGCTGGGCCAAACCTTCCGCTTCGATCACCTCACGGTGAACTGGGACGTCGGCAAGTTTGAGTTTGAGAGCGGCACTCTGACATTTCTGAAGCCGGTGAATGGAATCGTCACCGGGGCGATCTTCGTTGGCGAAGGCCATTTTCATCTGAAGCCGGTGACCGCGCTGGATGCCGCGGAACTGAAACGGCGCGCGGGCCAGGCGGAACACGACGAGGATTTTTCCGAGGCCGTTTTTCGCTTCACCGCAGACGGGCGCCTGTCATTTCTCCCCGGATTGCGCGATAAGATCGAGCCTCCCGAGGAGGTCGCGAACGTTCTGGCCCGCTGGCGCGAAAGAATGCGGCAGCGGCGCGAGGTACCGCTCGGCTTCACCGAACACCTTCTGCACGGCGAGACCATGGACAACGTGGACGCCGATGCCCTCTCTGCCGTGTACAACCCCTCGCATCCGGCCTTCCTGAATGCGTATATGCGCGGGAAGAAGCACAAGGACCTGCGCTTCTTCGTGCGCCTGCGCGTGGGAGCGGTGCCGCAGATTGATTCCCCCGAAGAAGTTGCGCTGATCAATTACGACCCGGAGGGTTTGGACGACGGTATCTGGTACCTGGCGCATCGAAAGGTCGAATACACAAATCACACAGCGAATTCTGCCGAAGATCGGCGTTTGTTCGCGACCCATCAATACAGGATCGAAACCGTCATCGCCAAGAACGGGCATCTGTTCAGCAGTGCGGGGCTGACATTCTCGTCGCTGGTCGAGGGCGAGCGCGTCATGAAATTCGGGCTGTTGCCGAACCTGCGCGTGTCGCGCGTGATGAATTCCGAGGGGCAGGACTTGTATTTCGTCCAGGAGAGCCGCAAGGAAGACGGATCGTTCTATGTGATCCTTCCGGAAGCGCCGCCCGTGGGGAAGGAACAGACGATCCACATCGAGTACGCGGGAGACAAGGTGCTGTCGGAGGCCGGCGAGGGCAACTACTACGTCCGCGCGCGCACGTCGTGGTATCCGAACCTAAATGGATTCGGAGAAAAGGCCCTCTACGACCTGGTGTTCAAGGTGCCGCGAAAATACAAAGTGATCAGCGTCGGCAAGCTCGACAGCGAATCCGTCGATGGAGATCTCGCGACCACGCACTGGGTTACCCCGGTCCCGGTGGCTGTGGCTGGTTTCAACTACGGCCAGTATGAGCGCATGGATATGCCCGACGAAATCACGCACTACAAGATTTCAGGCTATTACCTGCGTGAACTGCCAGATACGCTGCGCCATAGGCAGGCCTTGCAATCGATGGCACCTCGCAGCATGACGAAGTACGCGCTCGAGCAGACGCGGGCGCAATTGCAGATCTGCACCGAGTACTTCGGCACGATGCCGTACGACGAGATCCATATCACGGAACAGCCCGATTTCAATTTCGGGCAGTCGTGGCCGACGCTGGTGTACCTGCCGATCTCGGCCTACACCGATTCGACGCAGCGGTGGATGATGTTCGGGCAGATCGACAGCAAGTTCACTGGATTCGTGCAGGAAGTCACGCCGCACGAGGTTGCGCACCAATGGTGGGGGCATGCCGTGACCTGGGCGTCGTATCACGATCAATGGCTCTCTGAGGGATTCGCAGAGTTCTCCGCGGGCTTGTTCCTGCAAAAAGGTTTCGTGGGGAGTTGGCGCAAGGATTACACGGAGTTCTGGGAGCGGCTGCGGCAGCGCATTCTCGAGAAGAATAATTACGGCGTCGCCCCCAACGATGCCGGCCCACTCTGGCTGGGGCTACGCCTGATTTCGCCCCGGTCGGCCAGCGCGTACCAGAACGTGACGTACCCGAAGGGAGCATACGTGCTGGAGATGCTGCGTTCGATGATGTTCAGCGCGGACGACGGCGACAAGGCCTTTATCGCGATGATGCACGATTTCGTCGAGAGTCACCGTGACAGGCCTGCTTCGACAGAATCATTCAAGGCGATCGCCGACAAACACGTCACGAAAATCATGGACGTCGAGAAGAATGGGCGGCTCGACTGGTTTTTCAACGAGTGGGTTTACGGCACTGAGATTCCGCGCTACAGCTTCGAGTATCAACTTTCGCCTGCCGAAGGCGGAAAGACGAAACTCCATTTCACCTTGACGCAGAGCGACGTCGGCGACAAGTTCGCGATGATCCTTCCAGTGTTTGGAGAGTTCGGCAACAACATGGTCCGGCTGGGGCAGGTCGGGATCATCGGCAACGCCAGCCGCAGCGTAGATTGGGTGCTGCCCAGCCAGCCAAAGAAAGTCGTGCTGAACGCTTACAAGGAAATCCTCGACCGGTGATTCGCCATGAAATTGCGCTGTTTTTATGGGAATTCGAGGTGAGTATCCGCATAATTCCCTGTTTTTGAGAGGTTCGTCACCCCCGCGTGTGATCCTAATCACATCGTTTTTCGACCCCCGAAACTAACCTTGAACTTGCCTGTGGGCATTGATTTACCGCGTAAGCGAAGGGGGACAACACCATGGTCGTCGCGGGCACAACTCCACGCATGGGCCAAGGGGCTCATGATTTCTCGAAAAATCCGATGCTGGTGTACTGGGAGATGACGCAGGCATGCGGCCTGGCCTGCAAGCATTGCCGCGCCGAGGCGATGCCGAACGCGAACCCGCTCGAGCTCACGACCGAGCAGAGCAAACGATTCTTGCGGCAACTGATTGAGTTTGGCGATCCCCTCCCCCACCTGATCCTGACCGGCGGCGATCCCCTGAGCCGCCGCGACATTTACGAATTGATCGATTACGCGAACGGATTGGGATTGGAGGTCTCGATTACTCCCAGCGCCACACCGGAACTGACCAACGACGCCATCACAAAATTAAAAGAGCACGGGATTCAGAGCATGGGGTTGAGCCTCGATGGCTCGACGGCGGAAAAACATGACGCGATTCGCGCGGTGCCTGGAACTTTCGCCCACACCATGGAAGCGGCGCGGCATTGCGGACGCCTGGGTCTGCCGATTCAAGTCAACACGCTGGTCTCAGAAGAAACGGCGGACGATCTTCCCGCGATTTACCGCCTGTTGTGCTCGAGCTTCCCGGTGATGCGCTGGAGCCTGTTCATGCTGATTTCGGTGGGTCGCGGCAAAGCACTCAACGAAGTTTCCCCGGAAGATGGCGAGAAGATCATGCGGTGGGTATTCGATTTATCGCCGCAGGCTCCGTTCGCGATCAAGACGACGGAAGCGCCCTCATACCGGCGCATCGCGATTGAAGCGATGCGGTCGGCGGGCATGGCGAAGCCGGAGATGCGGTCCACCTCGGTGTACAAGGGATTTCAGATTCGCGACGGGCACGGCATCGTGTTCGTCTCAAACCTGGGCGAAATCTATCCTTCAGGATTTCTGCCGCTGCGCTGCGGCAACGTGCGCACGGGATCGCTGGTCGATGTTTACCGGCACTCCGATGTGTTTCGAGCGCTGCACTCTCCCGACCAGTTCCACGGAAAGTGCGGAGCCTGCGAGTACAGCCACATCTGCGGCGGGTCGCGGGCGCGAGCCTTTGCCTACACGGGCGATGTGCTGGGAACGGATCCGTTCTGCCCCTATGAACCGGGCGGCGAAAACGCGCCGGCGCGGGCGTAAGACCGGCGCCGTCAGATTCCAGATCAGAATGAGCCGGAAAGTTTCGTGGGGTTGTGTGTGCCATGCCAGCAGCGATCGGTGATTCCGGGAAGTTGAACATCCTGCGGAAGAAACTGGCGCGGCGCGCAGGTCCGGATTACTCGCAGGCGGTGCGCCGCACCTTTCAAGTTGCGTTTCTTGCGTTGAATGTCTGGATTGGCACGGCGTTTTACCTCTGGGTGCGGCGATTGGAAACCGGGCTTTCCGACTATGGATGGCGGAGACCGGCGGGAGTGGAGGGCTGGCTTCCGATCGCGGGGCTGATGAATCTGAAGTACTGGCTGCCCACGGGACGAGTGCCCGCATCGCACCCGGCCGCGATGTTTCTGCTGATCAGCTTCCTGGCGATCGCGTTCTTGTTCCGCAAGGCATTTTGCAGCTGGTTGTGCCCGATCGGAACGTTGTCGGAATTCTTGTGGCGCGCGGGGCGGGCAGCGTTCCACCGGAACTTTTCTCCGCCGCGCTGGATCGATCTCCCGTTGCGCGGCCTGAAGTACCTGCTGCTGGGATTCTTCGTCTGGGCCGTGGCCAACATGTCGGCGGAGTCGATCGCTTCCTTCATGCGCGAACCGTACGGCGCAATTGTCGACGTGCGGATGCTGAACTTCTTCCGCGACATGGGGCAGACGTCGGCGATTGTTTTTGGCGTGCTGATTTTCGGGTCGGTGCTGGTGCAGAACTTCTGGTGCCGGTACTTGTGTCCGTACGGCGCGCTGCTGGGCATCACTTCCCTGCTCAGCCCCTTACGAATTTCGCGGTCGCCTGCGGCGTGCATTGACTGCGCTAAATGTGCGAAGGCTTGTCCTTCGTCCCTCCCGGTCGACAAGCTGGTCACAATCAAGTCAGCCGAGTGCACGGGATGCCTGGAGTGTGTTGCGATCTGTCCCGCAGAAGGCGCTCTTGGGATGGCATTGCCACCGTGGCCGGAATCGCCGCGGCAGCGCGTGCCGTTGTGGGCGATGGCCGCCGGAATTGCCGTTCTATTCGTTGGAGTGGTGGGTTTCGCCAAGAGCGCGGGCTACTGGAATGGCGACGTCCCGTCCGCGGTTTACCGCCAGCTTGTCCCGCACGCTGAGGAAGTTGCGCATCCGGCGGAGTGACCGCCAGGCGCTTACGAGTAAAGCTGGATCGGCTGGACGACGCGGTTGATGGTGCCGGACGGACTGGGCTGATCCGGTTTCAGGCCGCAGCGCATCGAGGCAAACAATCCCAGAAGCTGTCCGAAGATTACGTCGAGCACCGGACGGTGATAGTCAGGAAAATCGTCGGGACACCCCAGCGACAGAACGTGATCGGCCAACTCGGAAGCGTCGCTGCCCGACTGGGCTGTAACGGCAATTCTGACTTTCCCGAGGCCTTTGCGGTCGACTTCGCGGAGCAGGTCGAGTTCGTAACCACGGCGGCGGCGCTCGCTGGAAAGATAACTCACGAAAATCGTGTTGCCGTCGACACTCGACATGGGCCCGTGACGCAGGCCAAGCGGCGTTTCCGCCAGTGTGGTCACTTGACCGGAACTCAACTCCACAACCTTCAATGCAGATTCGTCGGCAATGGCGCGGAGAACTCCTGCGCCAACGAAGCATGCGCGGGTGCATCCGAGCGAAGTCACGTCTGCCGCAGTCTGAGCAGCGAGGGGGAGGAACCGGCGTCCGGCCTCCGCCATTTGCGTGACCGGACGCTCGAAGCGATCAATCTGGTCCGCATGGGCGATGCATTGCCCGGCGAGAAGCATGTTGGTGAAGGAACTGGTCATGGCCAGTCCGCGGTCGTTCACGGCGTCGTCAAGTATGATGGCAAGCGTGTTGCTGGAATGACGTGCGCTCAATTGCGCCATCTTCCCCTTCGGATTGCAAGTGATCAGCAGGTGCCGGATAGACGGGTGCCGTTCCAGAGCACGCTCCAGCAGCGCCACACCCTCCGGACTGTCGCCGGAGCGCGACATGGAAATCCAGAGATAATCCCTGCCGGGATGATGAAAATCTTCGAAGTCTGTCAGCATCGTCGTGCTGGGAACGGGAAACACGTCACAGGCCCAGCGGTGCCGCAACAGCGGGGCGAGAGCCCGCGCGCTGTAGTCGGAAGTTCCGGCTCCGAGAATGTAGACGGTTGGCGGAGTTTTCGAATCGCGGACGCCAGCCTGCTTCAGCACCGAGAGGACATCGCCGCTTTGCGTGCGGCAGTGTTCGTAGGTCTTGATCCAGGTATCGGGCTGTTGCCAGATTTCGAGTGGGGTATGCTTCAACCCGCGCGCCAGCTTTTCCTGCTCGGACAGTTCGAGCAGCGAGCGCAGGGGATCCACCAAGGTTCCTCCGGTCTGGGGCATATCGCCTTGTAGTTTATTACATTTGACCCGCCTTGAGAAAGCATTCGTAAGGAAATGAAATCTTCCGATGCACGGGAAAGCGCGTAGATCACTAACATTCAGCTCTTGCCGGCTTCGTAGTATCTGCCGTTCGATTCCTCGCCCATCACTGCAAAATCACATTTCGACGTGTCGAGCGGATCGGTCTTGAATGCGAAGTCGATCGAGGGGACGCGAACGCTCGCTTCCAATTTGGCGGTCGCCTTGAAACCTTGAAACCGATACTGCCGCATCGGGTCTTCGTATTTGACGGGCTCGTCAGTCGCGGCGAGGACGAGCTTGAAATCCAGAAATGCTGGGGTAGATTCCGCATCCAGCGCAGGCCAACGCGGCTGGTCGACGATTGGCACGTTGGTCATCTGCAGTGTGGCGGTTTTTCCGTCCGAACTGAAGGTGAGACCGTCGGCGGGTACGGGAGTGACCCAGTAGAGGCCTTCGGATGAGATGGGTGGATGGAAATCGTGAAATTGGTTCGCAGGGACAGCCTGTCCCTTGAATAGCGTGAGTCAGGTGTGCGCGAAGATGCCTTGATGCGGCAGCCGCGCCGCCCAGTACTCGCCCGCCATGTAACTGTAGTCCGTGGTCGGCGTTCCCCAAGCCTGGCGATTGCCATGGTTATCGGACCCCATACCGTGAAAGCCACTGCAGCGCGCCAGCTTTCCTTTGAAGTGATAGATGTTTGAAAGCTCGACGTTCGGACCTGCCGGTTGATTGTGATTGCCATTCTTATCGAGCCAGGGAATGGGATACGGGCACGAACCACCGTTCGCGGGCTGACCGCTTGCAGGAATCACTGGCGCGCACGGTTGCTGCAGGTTTTGGGAGTGAGCTGGCAGTGCTTTCAAAGAAGCGGCGGTGGCAAGTCCAAGTCCGAGCCATCGGCGACGCGTGAGCCCATTTGCGGCGATTTCCATTCGAGCCATGCATGCATCCTCATTGGGTAAGGTTAGGATTTTTGGCCCAGAGAATCTGGGACGATAGTCTAACCCCAATTTTCAGATTGCGTTGGCCTCGACGCTTGGCTTACGTTTGCAGCGCTTTTTCTTGCTGACCTGGCTTCGGTCGAGATTACCAATTTTTTCACGACCCTTCTGAAAATGTGGGCAAATCAAAGAGACACGCCGGTCGGTGCTGTATACTCCTCGCGCAATTTTGGGAACACGAGTACGAAACATTCTCTCGGAGGAGAAAACCAGGTGAGCGATACGACTGAAGCCATCGCAGCTGTCGCAAGGGACAAGGCCCGGCGGCGCACCAATGTGCAGAGATTCGGAAGCATGATGAAGGGCAAAATCGACAAATGGAAAAAACCTCGCAATTTAATCAATCTGGCAGCGGAAGCCGCGATTAACGCGATTCCGATCCCAGGAATAGGGAATGCCGCCGACTGGATTAAAGAAAAAGCGATGGCATATTTCCGTGACAAACAACATGCTGCTCGGCTGAAGGGAGCCCGCGCGAATCGAGATGCTGCCGGAGCCGGCATCGATGAAGATTACAAGGTCTTGAAATTCGAGATTAAAGATCTCGACCCTTCGAATCTCGACAAGTCGCGCAAAAAGGTGGCGCAGGAATTAAGAGCTTATAACGTGCTTGCACAAGACAGATCGATGGCACCATGCAGACGTGCCTATCAACTGGCTTACCGGCTTGAGCGGGCACAATACCGTGCGGAAAGACTGCATATCCTCGGGGCTACACTGCAAAGACTTGGAGCAGACCTCGTCGAGTTCACCGATCAAGTTGAAAAAAACCTGGCCAGCAAGCGAGAAGATCTACCCGATGATTTAGATGTGATGCTTGCTGGTGCTGATCACAGCAAGTGCAAATCACATTGCTTTCAAACGGAAGAAGGTCGCTTTCGCATGCAGCAGGGTCTGGAGACGGTCAGCCTGCTTTCCGGTGGGGGGAACAACAACAACAACAACGACGATGACGATTTTTAATGAGCTCGCTGGGAAATGATGGCCGCGAATCTTGAAGCCCCGGGGGAGAGCGTTGCGTTGGAAGTATACGAGCCAGCGCGACACACGAGGGGTGCGCTTGCTGAATTAACGGGTTCGCTAAAGCTAGCGGTGGAGAACAAGGCAATCGATCTGGATGGGCGTGCTTGGTCGAATCTCAACTCGGTTTGAGCCCGCCCGCAGCTTCACAATGTGGGAAGTTGTTCCAGAGCTGCGGGGAGTGTCAAAGTTCACAGCCTCTCCGTTGATGATGACGGGGAGGACCTTCGACGAGCTTCCGGAATAGTCGATGGATACCTCGCGATCCGAACCTGCATCGGAGTCGATGTCGGCAAAGATCAGAGCTTCTTTGGAAGGCTTCAACGCCAAGGCGTATCCGCCCGAGCATGCTTCACACTTCACGGGAACCGCATCTCCCGGCCGGACGTTGCCTGGCCACTCCGCTTCGTAAACCGTTCGGCCTCCGTTCGCGAGTGCTCCGGAAATTTTCAGAAACGCAGAAGCGTGGGCTTGCAACTCGGTTGAGTATCCATCTCCGAGTTGACCAAGGTCTTTGTGGGCCCATAAATCGTGCGCGGCCGCATTCGGAGCAAGGCCCAATTCGTTCCATCTGATTTCTGCGGACGTTGAAGACGAATTCAGGTTCAGCAACAGGATTGCCTGGGTTTCGCCAGTCCACTTGCCTAAAGGCTTGGCCCAGACTTCAACTCCGTTCTTTTGGCTGACCCGCCGGAGACCTGCGCCCAACGCATCCTGATCGACCGCGATTGCTTCCGCGTTTGTATAGATGGCGCGGGCCTCGGCGTCGAGGTGGCTCAGGTCGGTACCGGCCCAGAGTGGCGCGGAGGAGATCGTCCACATGGAAAAGTGGGAGCGCGCTTCGTCCGGCGTCAAGCCGCGATTGCCGACTTCGAGCATGTCCGGATCGTTCCAGCCGTTGGGGGCTGTGAAAGCGGCCTGCGCGGCGTTCAACTCGAAGTTGCGTACCACTGCGCTCCATGCGACGCGGTTTGCTTCGTAGCTGATGTCTTCCGTTGTTCGCCAGAGTTGCGCCATGCCGGGTGCCCACTCCCATGGACGCTCTTCTCCCCATGAGCATATGTAGAGCAGCATGGGGCGGCCGGTTTTGCGGATGCCTTCGGCCATGCGCCCGTAAAGTTCCCTTCCTGAATGATTCTTGGGCTTGTTGCAGTAATCGACTTCGATGAGATCGATCCCCCAGTTGGCGAATGTCTGGGCATCCTGCGATTCATGATCGTAGCTGCCCTCGTAGTGTGTCTTGGAGTAGCAGGTGTAGGGGCCGACGTCGGTGTAGATGCCGGCTTTGAGGCCGCGTGCGTGGATGTAGTCGACCAGCGCTGGAATTCCGTGCGGGAAGCGCTTGGAATCGGGGACGACCTGGCCCGAGGCATCGCGGCTGGGTGCAATGCATTCCTGAATGATCAGGTAATGGTAGCCGAGATCGCGCATGTCGGTGGAAACCATCGCGTCGGCCTGATCGCGAATAGTCTGTTCGTCATAGTCGCAGAAGTAGTAGTTCCAGCTGGCCCAACCCATGGGCGGAGTCGGAGCGAGGCTGGCCTGGGAATTCTGCGCGGTCGCCAGGCAAGAACAAAGGATGGTGAAGGTGAGAATTGCCAGCGGGAAGTCGTTAGTGAAGAAGAAATGGATCGTTGAGGGTTGTGCTTTCATGCGATTTTCGGATTCCAGGGCCAAGAGCTTGCGGCGCAATTCTACACTTGGGGCTTTGAAGGCGCTGCGGCGGTTTCGTTCGGGTACGAATTGGTGCGGGATTAGTTCAAAGGCTGCGAGACCGGGCGGCCTCGCGACCGCTGGAGGGACGCGTGGCGCCGTTATGCCAGTTTGGGAATAAAAACCGCAGGGCCGAGGATTCCCTCGGCCCTGGTGCCATCTGCTTCTGTTAAGGCCTATCTTGTTCTACTTCTGCTCTGGAGGATTCGGGGCCGAATCAGAAGGCGGTCCGTCGTGATGTCCCATCCACTGTTCGCGCCTGCTTTGTATTTCATCGAATTTCTTCTGCTGGTCGGAATCAAGGAGAGCGCGAATCTGATCGTTGGAGGTTTTGTGAATGGTCATCATCCTGGAGCGGCGGTCTTCCTGCGAGACTGAAGAATCGGAGTGGAGCTTTTCCATCTGCGATTGTTCGTCCTTCAAAATGTTCAGGACTTTCGGCTGCTGATCGGATGTAAGGTTGAGTTGCTTATTCAGCATGGCGGCGCGGCGCGCCGGGTCCATGCGGCCGTGGCCATGATGCATGCCTTCGCCCGCGGGCGGCGCTTGCTGATCGGCGGCATCCTGCGAGAAAGCCGCGGTGGATAGTGCTGCGAAGAAACAAGCCAAGGTCAACGCGAGCCATGATCGTTTCAACATAAGGTCTCCTCTTCGACTGGTGCGGAATACATCTGTAAGAACCAGATTATGCGCAATGAGTTGCGGAGTTGGCGAAGGTTTTACGAATCTTTACCTTTGAATGATGGAGTCCGTACAGACTCTGCGAAACAATAGACAAATCTCTACGGCGGTTCCGAGAGTGTACTCGTATGATCGCTTGTACGCAACGGGAGTAGTGTCGAGAAGAGGCGATGATCGCAAGGTCCCGGCTGAACCTCATTTGGGTTGTCGCGAGCCTTGGGCTCGCCCTTTCCGCGGACTCCGTTCGCGCGCAAAATGATGCCGCGCCTCCCGCGGCGGCGCAATCCACTTCGACTTCCGGAACAATTTCAGGCCTGGTCAAGGCCGGCAACATGCCGATTCCCGGTGCTACGGTCACGATCACGGGAAGCACGGATTCCCAACCTATTACCACGTGGACCGACGTCCAGGGGCGGTACTCTGCCCGGGTTCCAGCGGCCGGCACTTATACCGTGCGCGTGGAGATGATGGCCTTTGCGAAACGCACGCAGCAGGTGACCGTCGACGCAGTGCACCAGAGCGTGCCCGCGAATTTCGAGTTGATTTTGTTGTCGCGCAGCCTGGAGACCCCATCACAGCCCAAAAGAGCTCCAGGACAGGTTGGCGGACAACGGGGGTTCCAGAATCTTTCCATCTTGCAAAGCATGGCGCAGGATTCGGGAAATAATTCCATGAGCGACGTTGTGCCGTCGGGTATGCCGGTGCCGGGTATCGATCCGAACAGTGCGACGGAATCGGTTGCAGTTTCCGGAAACCCTTCTTCCACGAATAACGGTCTCAGCTTCGACGATTTGCAGCAGCGCATTGGCGACGCCCGACAGATGGGTGGCGGATTCGGCGCGCCGGGCGCCTTTGGAGGACCGGGCGGCGGATTTGGCGGGCCTGGAGGGTTTGGCGGTGGCGGCGGTGGGCGTGGCATGATCATCGGGCGTCGCGGTTTTGACATCAACCATCCGCACGGATCGATTTATTACGGCATCGGAGATTCGGTGCTCAACGCCTCTCCTTACGCGCTGGCGGGTGAACCGGCGACGAACCCGTCTTATCTGCAGAACAGCTTTGGCGGCTCGGTGGGCGGGCCGCTGAACATTCCCAAGATTTACCACGGCGGCACGAAGACGTTTTTCTTCGTGAATTACAACGGGCGGCGCGGGGAAAATCCTTTCGACCAATTCTCGACAGTCCCGACATTGCTGGAAAGGCAAGGAAATTTCTCGCAGACGCAGGTGCAAGGACAGCCGGTGACGATCACGGATCCGGCGACGGGCTTGCCATTCGCCAACGACACGCTCCCGCAGGTCAATCCGATCGCGCAGGGATTGCTGCAATATATCCCGCTGCCCAATCTTCCCGGAAGCCTGCAGAACTTTCATTTCGTGACGTCGGCGAAGAACAGCAGCGACGATTTGAATGTGCGCGTGAACCATACGCTGGGCGCGGCTCCCACCACGCCACGAAGAAGCGGAGGCGCTGGTGGTGGCGGAGGACGGGGCGGTGGCGGTCGCGGGGCCCCGCGCAACAGCCTGACGTTCGGATTCCACTATCACGGAGCAAATTCGAGCATCACGAATCCGTTTCCCAGCGTGGGCGGAAGCACCGCGATTCGCAGCTTCGACGTGCCGCTCGGATATATCCGCAGCATCGGAAAGCTGACGAACAGTTTGCGCTTCGACTTCAACCGCAGCCGAACACGCACGCAGAACCTGTATGCGTTCAACAGCGACATCGACAACACGGTCGGAATCACGGGGGTTTCCACGAACCCGTTCGACTGGGGGCTGCCGAATCTATCGTTCAAGGATTTCACCGGACTTCAGGATGTGACGCCTCAGTTGCTGCGCAATCAGACGTTCACTTTTTCTGACAGCGTCGTTTACACGCACGGGAAACATACTTTTCGCTGGGGCGGAGATTTTCGGCGAATCCAGCTCAACACCGAAACCAGCGGCAACGCGCGCGGGACTTTCGTTTTCACCGGGATCAACACGGGCTTCGACTTTGCAGATTTTCTTTACGATGGAACGTTGAACGGCCAGACGGCGCTTGGCCTGCCGCAGCAAACCTCGGTGCAGTATGGCGACGACAACTATCACTTTCGCGGAAATTACTGGGATGCATATGTGCAGGACGAGTGGAAGCTGCGCAGCAACGTCACGCTGAACCTTGGCGTGCGCTACGAATATGTTTCGCCGCTTAGCGAAGTCGACAAACGCATCGCTAACCTGGATCTTTCGCCGGGAGTCCTGACCCAGCAGGCAGGGCTGACGGCGTCGGCAGTCGCAGTCGTGTTGCCCGGGCAGACGGGACCTTTCAGCGGAGGCCTGCCGAACAGCCTGGTTCGCCCGGATCGCAACAATATTGCGCCTCGAATCGGTTTTGCCTGGAAGCCGTTTTCGAAAACCGTGGTGCGCGGCGGATACGGGATTAACTACAACACCGGGGCTTACCAGGGGATTGCACAGCAGCTTGCGTTCCAGCCGCCATTTTCGACTGCGGCCACCAACATTCAAAGCGTCGCCGGTGATATCACGCTGCAGAATGGCTTCCCGACGCTCGCTGCGAACGGGATCACCAACAACTACGCGGTGAATCCGGATTACCGGCTGGGGTACGTGCAAATTCGCAACCTGGATATTCAACAGCAGATCCGCCCGACGATTCTGCTCAATATTGACTACACCGGAACGAAAGGGACGGCGCTGGATGTGTTGGAGGCGCCGAACCGGACATCGACCGGAATTCTGATTCCGAATGTGCAGGCGTTCACGTATGAGAATTCAGTGGGAGACTCCGAGGCGAACGCGGGGACGGTGCGGTTGCGCAAGCGACTGGCGCACGGATTTTCGATTGGCGGGACTTACACATTTTCCAAGTCGATCGACGATGCTTCATCGATTGGCGCAGGCGCCACTTCGAGCGCGTCTCGCGCGGGGCTTGGAGGAGGCGGCACGGGCCCAGGCGGAGGCGGGCCGGCGGCATCGGTAGGGACCGGGACGTCCAATGTGGCGCAGGATCCGAATCAAGCGCACCTGTCGGAGGAGCGTGGGCTTTCCAGTTTCAACCAGACGCACCGGTTCACGGCAGATTATCTGCTGGAGTTGCCGTTTGGGCAGGACAAACGCTGGCTCTCCGGCGTGAGCCCGATGCGCGCGATCTTCGGCGACTGGCAGTGGAGTGGAGATTGGACCGTTACATCCGGATTGCCGTTTACGCCGCGAGACCTGGGTAGCATCACAGACGTGGCGCGCGGCACAAACGGAACGCTGCGGCCGGACCTGGTTCCGGGGCAAACGGTGAGCCTCGGCAATCCGTCGATTGCGGAGTGGTTCAATACCGCGGCGTTTGTGGCGCCACCCATCGGCACTTACGGAGATGCGCGGCGCAACAGCATCATCGGCCCGGGAAGCCTGATTTTCGATATGGCTTTCACCAAGGTGATCCCGCTGAAGGAATCGCGGGTGCTGGAGTTCCGGGCGCAAGCCAGCAATATCTTCAACCATCCCAACTACTCGGCGATCGACACTTCGCTCACGTCGCCGACGTTTGGCCGGGTTACGGGAGTGGGCGGGATGCGGCAGATTACGTTGACGGCGCGGTTTCGGTTCTAACGGGATTCGATATGGTGTTGCACACAGAACGACGCTTCAACTCAGTCGTGACGATGATCGCGGCGGTTTCTCTGCTCGTCGCTTCTCTGCCTTTGTCCTTGTTATCGCAGCAGGCTGCGGACTATACGTTTCACGTGCAGTCGGATCTGATCCTGGTGAATGTGACCGTCCGGGACAAGAGCGGGTACGTGGTGAAAGATCTGAAGCCTGAGAATTTTACGGTCCTTGAGGACAATAAACCGCAGAAGGTTGTGTCGTTCGATATTGAGAATATGGACGCGGTCGCGAACCAGGACGTCGCTCAGGCCAAAGCGCTGTCAGGGCTGGCTGCAACTCCCGCAGCGAGTGCGAACAATGCGGCTCCGACCGCGTCAGATGCCGCGAATCAATTCAAAGACCGGCGGCTGATCATCCTGTTTTTTGATCTCTCAGCAATGGAGCCGGATGAGATCGATCGCGCCGTCACCTCAGCGCAACATTATGTCGACACGCAGATGGCGCCCGCGGACCTGGTCGCGATTGTGTCGCTCGGCAGCGCGCTGCTGGTGAACCAGGATTTCACGTCCGATCATGACTTGCTGAAGAAGGAGCTGCAGAATTTCAGTACGGGAAGCGGCCAGGGCTTTGAGGAAGGAACGACCGGATCGACTGAAGGCACTCCGGATACCGGGCAGCCCTTCACAGCCGATGATACGGAGTACAACATTTTCAATACTGACCGGCGGCTGGAGGCCTTGCGGTCCGTGGCCGAGAAGCTTTCGCACGTGCAGCAGAAGAAATCGCTGATCTATTTCTCGAGCGGGATGGACCGGACAGGAATTGAAAATCAGTCCGAGTTGCGGGCGGCGGTGAATGCGGCGGTGCGCTCGAACCTTGCGATCTACACCATGGACCTGCGCGGGCTGCAGGCGATCGTCGCCGGCGGCGAGGCGCAGAACGCAAGCATGCGCGGAACTTCGGCGTACTCAGGCCAGTCGATGATCAATGCATTCAATTCGAACTTCACAACGCAGGAGACACTGGTCACGCTAGCCAGCGACACCGGCGGACGCGCCTTCCTCGACTCCAACGACTTCGGACAGGTTTTTAAGGGAGTGCAGCAGGACACGTCGACCTACTACCTGCTGGGATACCGCAGCACGAATCCGGCGCGGGATGGGCGGTATCGGCACATCACGGTAAAAGTAAATGTTCCCGGGATGAAGATCGATTTCCGGCGCGGCTACTATGCGCCTGCGGATTACCAGCACTCAACCAAGGAAGACAAGGAACTTCAACTGGAGGAGGCGCTGGCCTCGGAACTTCCGGTCACGGATGTGCCCCTCTATTTGAGTACCGCCTACTTCCGCATGGATGCGAACAAGTTCTTCGTGCCGATTTCGTTGGCGGTGCCGGGATCGCAAATTCCGTTTGTCCGCAGCAGCGACCGCGACAAAGCCACGCTGGATGTGATCGGGATGGTGGAGGATCCCGCACATCATCCGCTCGAGCGCATTCGCGACACGCTGAAACTTGCGGTGGATACGTCGTCGGAAGTGCAGAAGAAAAATGTGCAGTACGACACTGGCGTGACATTGCCGCCGGGCAAGTTCCACTTGAAGTTTGTGGTGCGGGAGAACCAGACGGGCCGGATGGGGTCTTTCGAAACGGACCTTGATGTGCCGGACCTGAAATCGCAGCCGCTAAAGATGAGTTCGATTGTGCTGGCGAGCCAGCTGCAGCCCGCTAAAAAGGGAGCGGCTGCCAATCCGCTGATCCGCGACGGGCAAGAGATCATTCCTAACGTCACGCATGTGTTCTCTTCGGGGCAGCATATGCGGCTTTATTTCGAGGTTTATGATCCGGCACGGTCGGCGGCCTCGGGACAGACATCGACGCCAGGAGTTCATCTACTCGCTAGCGTTGCTTTCTACCGCGGCAACAACAAGGTGTTCGAGAGTTCGCTGGTGGAGTTGACGGAACTGAATGCCCGCGAGCGCAAGGCTGGCGCGTTTCAGCTCGACCTTCCTCTTGCCTCGCTCAAGCCGGGTTTCTACACATGCCAGGTCAATGTGGTCGATGACGCGGCTGGCCAGTTTCTATTTCCGCGCCTGGCTCTACTGATTCGTCCTGATAAAACGGAACCTGCCACGTCCGCAAAGAATTAGCGCCCGAGCGCTCGGCTTCTTCGCCGCACTTGCCAAATGCGGCGAAGAACTACCGGGCCGTCAACTGCACAAAGTTGAAACTGGGGTTTGGGGAATGTGCAGCGCGATCGATCGTTATGCGCATCCTCGATGATGGCTCCGGTCATGTCAAAGGCAATGTTTGAATCCGAACAATTCGTGATCTCGATGGATTCTCGCTTGCGAATCGCTGGCGTAGGTTAGTACGGAATCTTGTTCGGCTTTTCCTGCCAGGCGCAGAAGGCGGCGAGGGCCTGATCGTGCATGATCTGGATCATCGGAATCTTGCGGTCTGAAAAAGCCTGGCCGAATTCACGGTAGATGAACGAGTCGTCGAAGCCGATGCGGGATGCGTCGGAGGCGAGGTTGCCGAAATGGATGGTCTTGAGGTGCGCCCAATAAATCGCGCCGAGGCACATGGGGCAGGGCTCGCAGGAGGTGAAGATTTCACAATCTTTCAGACTGAAGGAGTTCAGACGGGTACATGCAGCACGGATCGCCATGACTTCAGCGTGAGCGGTGGGATCGTTCACAACCGTTACCCGGTTAACGCCTTCGGCAACGATTTGGCCGTCCTTGACGATGACGGCTCCAAAGGGGCCACCGCCGGAAGCGACATTATCGAGGGAGAGTTGAATCGCGCGCGCCATGAAAGGGTTGTCCATGTGGTTTCGTTTGGCTGGGAACTCACCAGCGGTGCGCGGTTGCGCACAATCGCGAAGTCGCGTGAGTGGTCGACATGGACTTGGTACGCACAGTTTCGCTGGGCTGGAGTATATGCCGGATCGGCGAAGAGCGTAAAGCGTTCTGCCGATGGGTCGAAACAGGCTTTCGAATTGAAAAGCACGGCGCTTCCGGATAGGCTTGATCCTCCGAATTCGTTGTAAACAGGAGCGGAGGGTGGGGTTGCGGGCCATGATTTCGCGGCGGATCGTGACGCCGCACGGGGTCCGGCCGGGCGCCGTCCTGGTGGAGGGAGAGCGGATCCGGAGCGTCGTTGCCGAGGCGGAAATCCCCGATCAAGCGGCGCGTGAAGATGTCGGGAACCTGGTTTTGCTGCCCGGGCTGGTGGATTCGCACGTTCACATCAACGAACCGGGACGAACCGATTGGGAAGGCTTTGAGACTGCAACGCGCGCGGCGGCAGCCGGAGGCTGCACGACGGTAGTGGACATGCCGCTGAATTGTGTGCCGGCCACGACTTCGGTTGCCGCGCTCGTGGCGAAGCGAGCCGCGGCCCAGGGAAAGTGCCGAGTGGACTGGAGAGCGTGGGGAGGCGTGGTCCCGGATAATGCGGATGAGATCGAACCGCTCGCGCGCGCTGGCGTGCCGGGATTCAAGTGTTTCCTTGTGCCTTCGGGGATCGACGAATTCGCAATGGTGCGTGAACCGGATTTACGCAGGAGCCTTCCGCACTTGGTGAGAACGGGATTGCCGCTGCTGGTGCACGCGGAACTTCCTGAGCCGATCGAGGTAGCCACAGAATGTTTGCGCGGTGCGGACTGGACCCGCTACGAAACCTATTTGTGCTCACGGCCAGATGAAGCAGAACGGGCTGCCATCGGGATGATGTTGCGGTTGTGCGGCGAGTATGGGTTTCGAGTGCACATTGTCCATCTTGCGACCGGCTCAGCACTCGACATGTTGCGGAAGGCACGTGGGCAGGGGCTGGATGTTACCGTGGAATCCTGCCCGCACTACCTGCACTTTGCTGCCGAGCAGATTGCGGACAACGACACGTTCTCGAAGTGCGCTCCACCGATCCGTAGCCGGGAGAATCGCGAGCAGTTATGGGACGGCCTGCGCGAAGGAGTGATCGACATGGTCGTAACCGATCACTCGCCTTGCCCTCCCGAGATGAAGCGAGCGCAAGAGGGAAACTTTCAAAGTGCATGGGGAGGGATCCCGAGTCTCTCGCTGGCGCTGCCGGTGATGTGGACGGAGGCGCGGCAGCGCGGATTTGAGCTAACAGATATTGCGCGCTGGATGGCTGAAAAGCCGGCACAATTGGCTAGATGCGGGCTGCGCAAGGGGCGAATCGCCGATGGTTGCGACGCCGACCTGGTCGTGTTTGATCCTGACGCGGAGTTCGCGGTGTCCGAAGACCGATTGCATCATCGGCATGCAGTGTCCCCGTATCTTGGGGAGAAGCTGCGCGGCGTCGTGAAGCGGACGTATCTGCGGGGCGAATTGGTGTATGACGACGGAAGATTCCCCGGGACGAATCGCGGAAGGGAGATCGAGCGGCAAGCGCGAGTTTCATGACGACGGAACGCATCATCGGAGTTTCGGTGCCTCGCAAAGAAGGACGCGACAAAGTCACCGGGCAGGCACAGTACATTGACGATCTCTCGTTTCCTGGAATGCTGCATGGAGTCACCGTCCGCAGCACGATTCCGCGCGGCAAGATTCGAAATATCACCTTTGGGCCGGGAATCGAATGGAATGAATTCGTCATTGTCAGCGCGAAAGATATTCCGGGCAAAAATTGCGTCACACTGATTGTCGATGATCAGCCTTGCCTTGTGGATGGCGTGGTCAACCATCCGGAAGAGCCGATCCTGTTACTCGCTCATCCGAACCGGCACGCCTTGCATCAGGCAGTGGCAGCGGTCGCGATGGAATACGATCCGCTGCCCGCGATCTTTACCATCGACGAGAGCGAGCGAAAGACCCAGATCGTGTGGGGCGCGGACAATACGTTCAAGACATTCCTGGTTGAAAAGGGCAACGTCGACAGCGTCTGGGAGCAGGCGGATCACATTGTCGAGGCCGAGTACACGACCGGCGCGCAGGAGCAGTTGTACATCGAGAACAACGGCATGATTGCCAGCTTCGATGCGACGAGCGGGATTACGGTCTGGGGCTCGCTACAGTGTCCCTACTACGTGCACAAGGCGTTGATGAAGCTGTGCAATCTGCCGGAGAACAAGGTTCGCGTGGTGCAGACGGAAACCGGAGGCGCATTCGGCGGAAAGGAAGAGTATCCGTCGATGATCGCGTGCCACGCGGCGTTACTGGCGATCAAGTCGGGCAAGCCGGTCAAGATCATGTATGACCGCATGGAAGACATGACGGCGACCACGAAGAGGCACCCGTCACGCACGCGGCACCGGACCGCGGTCAGCAGCGATGGCAGGATTCTTGGAGGTGAGATTGAATTTGTTGTCGACGGAGGCGCTTACGCGACGTTGTCGTCGGTGGTACTGTCGCGGGGAACGATTCATGCCGGAGGCGCCTATTATTGGCCAAACATCCGGATTCGCGCAAAGGCGGTGGCGACGAATGCTCCGCCGCACGGGGCGTTCCGCGGGTTCGGAGCGCCGCAGAGCCTGTTCGCGTTGGAACGGCACATGGACCGGATTGCCGAGGTTGTAGGACTGTCTCCGGTGGAAATCCGGCGCAGAAATTTTCTGAAGACGGGCCAGACGACCTCAACCGAGCAGATCATTCATGAGCCGATCGACATGGATCAACTGCTCGGACGCGGGCTGGAGCTGGCGGACTATCGCGCGAAGAAGGAGCAATTCCAAAAAGCGAACAAAACAGGCCGCCGCAAGAAAGGCATTGGCATTGCCACGTTTCTGCACGGTGCGGGGTTTACGGGATCAGGCGAGCGTTACCTGGCGTCGCAGGTGCGCGTGGAAGGCTTGGCGGACGGGCGAGTTCGTGTTCTGGTATCAAGCACCGAGTTTGGACAAGGCACAAAGACGGTGCTGTGCCAGATCGCGGCTGAAGAGCTGAACCTGCCCTATGACTTGGTCGAGATTGCGCAGCCGGATACAGATCAAGTTCCCAACAGCGGGCCGACGGTCGCGTCGCGGACCGTGATGGTCGTCGGAAAACTGGTGCAGTCGGCGGCATTCGGGCTGCGGCAAACCCTGCTTGCGGCAGGCTTGACGGAGGAATATTCAGCGAAAGAATTCCTGGCTGCATGCTCGCGGTATGTGGCGCAGCATGGCGAACTGAAATCATGGGCGCGGTACGAACCTCCGCCGGGCATTTTCTGGGATGACGAAAAGTATCGGGGAGAAGCTTATGCCGCTTATGCATGGGCCGTGTATATCGCGGAGGTCACCGTCGACCTGGCGACGTACGGCGTCACAGTGGATGATTTCGTCGCATTGCAGGAAGTCGGGAAAGTGCTTCACCCGTTGTTGGCGCGCGGACAGATTACCGGCGGCGTCGCGCAGGGGATCGGCTTTGCACTTTACGAGAAAGTCGTTTGGCAACAAGGGCGCATGGCGAACGGGCAGATGACAAACTACATCATGCCGACCTCAGCCGATCTGCCTGCGATCCGTGTTTATTTTGAAGAGCTGGGAAATGAGCACGGGGCGTTCGGGGCGAAAGGCATTGGGGAGCTGCCAATGGATGGGCCCGCGCCAGCGATCGTAAATGCAATCGCGGATGCCCTGGGCGCGCCGTTCGACTCAATTCCCTTGCTTCCGGAAGACATCTTCCTAAAGCTGACCGGGCAGCTGCGGCCGGAAGGTTCCCTTGTTCCCGAGGGCGTGCGATGAGTGAATCGCGGCTTCGCGAGATTTCCCTCACGGTAAACGGCGCACGTCAGACGATTCGCGCACTCCCCATGGAGCGGTTGCTGGACGTGCTCCGCGAGCGGCTGCTACTGACGGGCACGAAGGAAGGTTGCGGCGAAGGCGAGTGCGGATCGTGCTCGGTGCTGATGAATGGAAGCCTGGTGAACAGCTGCCTGGTGCCGTTGTTGCAGGCGGAAGGGGCCGAGGTCACCACGATCGAAGGTCTCGCACCGGGCGCGCAACTCAACTCACTGCAGCGGGCATTCCTCGATTTCGGAGGAGCGCAGTGTGGAATCTGCACGCCCGGCATGATCATGGCGGCGTCTCACCTGCTCGGCAAAAAACCCCGGCCGACGCCAGATGAAATCAAGGAAGGACTCGCCGGCAACCTCTGCCGGTGCACAGGGTACGCGCAGATTTGCGACGCCGTGGCGGCCGCGGCTCGTGGAGATGCGGGATGAGAGCGAATCCCGCCGAATACGAACTGATAGCGCCGGGAAGCCTTGGCGCTGTGGTCTCACTTCTGTCGGAACAGCCGAACCAGTGGCTGCCCATCGCCGGTGGAACGGACTTGATGGTGCAGTATGCCGCCGGAAAGCTTGCGGCCCGGAAGCTGGTCAGCCTCTGGAATCTTCCGGAACTTCGAAGCATTCTCGTTGGGGACGGGGAAATCGTCATCGGCGCCTGCTGCACCTATACCGACCTCCTAGAACACCAGATTGTCCGCCGCGAATTTCCGCTGCTCGCCACCGCGGCCCGGTGGACGGGAGGAGTTGCGAATCAGAATCGCGGGACCTTGGGCGGGAATATCGTGAACGCATCTCCGGCTGGAGATTCGCTTCCCGCGCTCCTCGCATACGAGGCGGAATTGCTTCTGGTGTCGGTGCGAGGAGAACGGCGGGTTCCCTACGTTGATTTTCATACGGGCTACAAGAAAACGCTTCTGGCACCCGATGAACTGATCCGAGCGGTTTGCCTGCCCCGGCACTTCAGCAGTTATATTCCTTACACGCGCAAAGTGGGTGCGAGGAACGCGCAAGCGATCTCGAAAGTGTGCGTGGCGGCGCTGGGGCGGGTGGTGGAAGGAGTGATCCAAGATGTGCGTATCGCCGCCGGCAGTGTGGCCGCGACTCCGCTGCGGCTTCGCGCCACGGAAGCCGCTGTCCGAGGACGGACGGTTGATGCAAGCGTCATTGCCACGGCGCGCCAGTCGGCGATGCGGGAGATTCGTCCGATCGATGATATCCGCTCAATAGCGGCGTATCGCTCTGCCGTACTGGGGAATCTTGTTGAGGAGTTTCTCGAGCAATTCGCTGCCTGGAGGGATCGCGGCCTGGAACGTTGGAACAATCTCAGTCCATCGATGGCAGAAAAAGAGCTCCTGGCTTGTTGCGGCTCAACAGCATGGGCGATGCAACTGGTGAACCAACGTCCCATTCACGACGAGTCGTCGCTGATGGAGGCTTCCGATGAGGTTTGGAATCGTCTCGATGCGAAGGACTGGCTTGAGGCCTTCTCGAAGCATCCGCGAATTGGCGAGGGCAGTGCGCCCGCGGGTGCGGCGGAGCAATCGAAGGCGTGGTCAGCCCAGGAGCAACGAAGTGTGGCAGATGCGCAGCAATCAGTTCTGCAGGAATTGGCGGCCGCGAACCGGGAGTATGAAGAGCGATTCGGGCGCGTCTTCATCGTGTGCGCGACTGGCAAATCAGCGATAGAGATGCTGGAGATTCTGCGACAGCGTCTCAAAAATGACGACGCGACGGAATTACGCGAGTCCGCAGAGGAGCAGCGTAAAATCACGAATCTGCGCTTGAAGAAATGGCTTTCGCAATGAAACGAATCTCGACCCATATTCTGGACGTAGGCCGTGGCATGCCGGCGGCCGAGGTCCCGGTGCGACTGGAACGGCAGGAAGCCCTCGGGGAATGGCGCTTGTTGCAGGAGACAAAAACGGATTCCGACGGGCGTTGCGGCCAGCTACTTCCGGACGATCGTATGCCGCCGGGAGTTTACCGATTAGTCTTCGACACGGCTGCATACTTTAATGCGAATAAAGTCGATGGGCTCTATCCACGGGTTGAGGTCATGTTCCACGTGCGCGACAGAGAATCTGCCTTTCACATTCCGCTCTTATTAAATGCGAACGGCTATACAACGTATCGGGGGAGCTAGGTGGACTTTTCCATCCGCGAGTGGCTGAACCTCGGAGTGCGGTGGTTCCACGTATTCGCGGGGATCATGTGGGTTGGCCAGACCTATTACTTCACGTGGCTTGATGGGCAGTTCACTCGACTGGAGAAGAATGCCGTTGCCGGCGGCGGGCCTGCCTCGATATGGATGGTGCACAGCGGCGGCTTCTATACAGTCGAGAAGAGGCAGACACTCGGAGTGAGCGCGTCGTCGGTGCGCTGGTTCCGCTGGGAGGCGCTGATGACGTGGATCGCCGGCATGGTTCTGCTCGTGCTCGTCTACTACATGGGCGCAGGACTTATCGATCCGGACGTCGCAAACATTTCGAAGGCAGCCGGGATCGCAATCGGAGTGGGCGCGCTTCTTTCCGGATGGATCATCTATGACGTTGCGCTTCGCTCTCCGCTCGGCCGGTCGCAATTCGCGTTTGCGATTTTTGCTTTTGTTATGACGGCCACATACTCCTGGGCACTTTTGCACCTATTCAGCGGGCGCGCTGCCTACCTTCATATGGGCGCAATCTTTGCGACCATCATGACGGCTAATGTGTGGGAGGGGATTCTACCGGCGCAACGAAAGATGCTCGCCGCCGCCGAGTCTGGTGCGACGTTCGATCCGGCGCTGGGAGGGCAAGCGAAGCTGCGCTCCAAACACAATACGTTCATGGCTGTGCCGGTTGTTTTCCTGATGCTCAGCAATCACTACCCGGTTGCAACGTATGGGAACAGATACGCGTGGCCGGTGCTGCTGATCCTGATTCTCGTGGGATGGGCCGCGGCCAAGGTCATCCGCGAAGCTTAGAGCTTGCCGGGCTTACGATTTTCACTATGTCGCCATTGAAGTCGCGTAATGAACTTCGAAAGCTGACGACGGAGGTCATCTCCCGATGCCAGGAGCTGGCGACATTTTCTGAAGATCCGGGCGGGTTGAAACGAACATTCCTGTCGCCGCCCATGCGCGGGGTTCACAAAGAGATCACAAGCTGGCTGAGACCCCTGGGGGCGGAGACTCGTGTTGACGCGGCAGGAAATCTGCGCGCGATCTACCGAGCGGAAGACCCGGATGCGCCACGCCTACTGATTGGATCGCATCTGGATACGGTGCCGAACGCCGGCGCGTTTGATGGAATCCTGGGCGTAGTCATTGCGATTGCGCTGCTCGCTGCGTTGAAGGGGCGCAGGCTTCCTTATGCGATTGAAGTCGTCGGATTCTCGGAGGAAGAGGGAGTACGGTTTGGTACACCATTTATCGGCAGCAGGGCTCTCGTCGGAACGCTCGATGAACGTTTGCTGGGCGTGCAGGACTCCAACGGAGTCACGGTGCGGCGCGCAATCGAAGAGTTCGGGCTCGATCCGACCGAGATTCCAGCGGCTGCGCTGGATGATGACGTGTTCAGCTACCTGGAGTTTCATATCGAGCAGGGTCCTGTGCTTGAGAAACTCGCATTGCCGCTTGGGGTAGTCGAAGCAATCGCAGGACAGAGCCGGTTTGAGTTCAGCTTCGTAGGACGCGCGAATCATGCAGGCACTACTCCGATGGATCAACGATCTGACGCAATGGCCGGCGCCGCTCGATGGATCGGAGAAGTGGAGCGCCTGGCGAAAAAGACTCCCGGACTGGTGGCAACTGTTGGTTCGGTAAAAACTTTGCCCGGAGCAGTAAATGTGATTTCCGGCGAGGCGCTGGCGACGCTTGATGTTCGGCACGGCGAAGATGAGGCCAGGCTCAGGGCGGTGGGCGAGATCACGGAGGCCGCGCAGGACATTGCTAAAGCCCGAGGACTGGCCGCAATCTCGATCGAGACGATGAACCAACCCGCGGTCGTCATGGATCGAGTACTGACCGGCCATATTGAGGAGTCTATCCGGAGAGCGGGTTGCGAGCCGCACCGCATGACCAGCGGCGCCGGTCACGACGCGATGATCCTGGCACAAAAAGTTCCGGTGGGTATGGTATTCCTGAGGACGCCGGGCGGAGTCAGCCATCATCCTTCCGAGTCGGTCTTGTTAGACGACGTCGAGCGAGCGCTGCAGTGCGGACTGCACTTGCTGGACCGACTGGCGCTTTCTACACATTCCAAGAAAAGGACGAACCGTGCCTAACATAGACCTCTACAACGTTGGACAGACGCGGAGTTCCCATCGCCCCGATCATCTGTTATCGACGCCGGACACTTTTGTGCGCACGCCACTACCCGGCATGAAGAAATGTGCAGCTATCGTGCACATCGGTCCGGCATTGGGCGCGGCATTCACGGAGTACACAGCCGAATTTGAAGGCGGTGGCGAACTGGGTGGCACTTCCGCTCAGAGATTTGTCTACGTCATGGAAGGCGCCCTCTCGCTGGAGTTGGACGGCAAGAAAAAAAAGCTTGGCCCTCGCGGTTATGCATTTATTCCCGAGGACACCGAGCATCGCATCAGCGCTTCCAAGGCCAGCCGGGCGGCTGTCATCGAGAAGGCTTACCAGTCGCTGGACTCCGCGGACACGCCGAAAGCGATTGTGTCCAGCGAGGACGCGGTACCTGCCCAGGCGCTGAACAATGATTCCGCTTTACACGTGAAGTGCCTGCTGCCCGACCAACCCAGTTTCGATTTCGCCGTGAACACCATGCTGTACCAGCCGGGAGCGGCGCTCAGCCAGGTAGAAATCCACGTAATGGAACACGGACTGATCATGCTGGAGGGCGGGGGAATTTACCGGCTGGGTGATTCCTGGTATCCGGTCACGGCAGGGGATTTCATCTGGATGGGCCCATGGTGCCCGCAGTGGTTCGGTGCGATCGGGAAAGTGCCGGCGAAATATCTCATCTACAAAGATTGGAACCGGCATCCGCTGGCGGCGCGATGAAACTCCAGATTGATCAGCAACGACTCATGTCGGAGATCGAATCCCTGGCGATGATCTCGGATGCGGAGTCTCCCGCCGTTACCCGCGTTGTGTTTACTCCTACAGAGCGGAGAGCACGGGCGTGGGTGAAGGAACGATGCGCCGGTGCCGGACTGGTGCTCCGCGACGACGCGATCGGCAATACATTCGCGCGCTGGGTTGGCTCCAATGCGCAACTGGCTCCCGTAGGAACCGGGTCCCACATCGACGCTATTCCGAATGCTGGGAAGTACGACGGAGTCGTGGGCGTGCTCGGCGGTTTGGAGGCGATCCGCACGCTGCAGGAGGCGGGTTTTCGGCCAAGGCACTCTATCGAACTCCTGATCTTTGCGACTGAGGAACCGACACGCTTCGGGATTGGATGCCTCGGAAGCCGTCTGCTCTCCGGCTCGATCTCGGCGGACGCGGCGCGCAAGCTTGCGGACAGCAATGGCTCTTCGGTGGAAGCTGTCCGCCGCGAGGCAGGGCTTGCCGGCGAGCTTGATGAAGTGAAATTGCCGAGCGGGTATTACAAGGCATTTCTCGAACTGCACATCGAGCAGGGACCGATTCTTGAGCGCGAAGGCGTGCCGCTCGGCGTGGTGGAACGGATCGCCGCGCCTGCGAGTTTGCGATTAACCATAGAAGGCGCAGGCGGACACGCGGGCGGCGTGCTGATGCCGGACCGGCGGGATGCATTGTGCGCAGCGGCAGAAGTCATTATTGCCGTCGAAAGTGCGGCCAAATCCACCGGAGCGATCGATACCGTAGCGACGGTCGGCATCTGCGATGTATTTCCGGGGGCGGTGAACAGCATTCCTTCGAGAGTTGGGCTCACCATCGATATCCGCGATACGGATCTGAAGCGGCGCGACGGAGTATTGCGCCGGATCGAAGATGCCTGCCAAGCTACGGCCGCAAAGCGCCAGGTCGCGATTCGTACAGAATTGGTCAACGTGGACGCACCCGCCGAGTGCGACGCTGAGGTAGTAGCGACTCTGCGGCAGGCATGCCAGAAGCATGGCTTCAACTTTCTCGGCATGACGAGCCGCGCGTATCACGATTCACTTTTTATGTCGCGCATCGCGCCAGCCGCGATGCTGTTTATTCCCTGCCGCAACGGGTACAGCCATCGTCCGGATGAGTATGCAGCGCCGGAGGATATCGCACGGGGCACGCTGGTTCTGGCAGAAGTATTGGCGGCTTTGGCGATCTGAAAAGTCTCAAGGTTGCAGCCGTTTTCATTCGGGCATAGAAAAGGCGGGCACGTAGCCCCGCCGTTTCAAGTCTTCTTCTCCATCCGGTGGAAGCGATTCGAAATACTCATCGAATCTAAATCGCCTGCTACTGCTCCTTACTTCCTTTGTGATGGAAGAGGCCGTGGAGGAAGCCTCCCTTCTTATTGTTGGCCACAACCGCCGGCTTGCCCTTTGACTTCTTCGTGTCCCCGTTTACAGCCTTCTGCACAAGCTTCTTACCCGCGCTTGCCGCGGCTATCTTGGTCGAATTCTTCGCCATCCCGCTCAGGTCCGGAATGACGATGGGCTCGGAGGTTGTGCCGATGACCTGGAATGGAATGTCGTCGGGCACGTTCTTCAGGCCAACATGGTTCAACCCGAAACGGAGCACGCCATCTCCAGCGATTTTCGCGTCCATCTTCAGTTGCAGATGATTGTCAGCCCCGATCTCTCCGCCGCCAGTGATGGTTCCGATGCCCGCGAAGTGCCCATTCAGATTGCCGATGCGCGTCCCCTTCGGGCTGATGTGTAACTGCGACCCGAGGCTGACGATGGAGAGTTCCGGGCCACTTTTCATGCTTCCCAAGCCCGGCAGCGAAGAGAGTTTCGAGCCCAGATCAAAGCCGGACAAGTGCGCATTCGCGATCTGAACATTTCCGCTGGTGGAAAGATGATCCAGAGGGCCGTCGACAGACAAGTTGGCGTTCACCGTACCGCCATGCAACTTTGACCCGGCCGGTAAGGAAACACCCAGGGCTGGCAGGATACCGACTACGCTATCAAGTGGCACGTGATCTCCGGCAATCTTCATATGAACGGCGGAATTTTCAGCGGCCATCTCGTACGTTCCCGATACGTTCGCTGCGCCCATGCCCGAGGTAATGGCGGCATGAAAGGGGATTTGGTCGGAGTCAGAATGGTTGAGGGGACCTGCTTCGCCGCGAACTTCGATTTTGCCCGCCGTCGTATGGGCCGAAAGTACAAACGACATGGCGCTCTCGAGGGAGACGTTCTTCATGTCAGCATCGATCTCCCGGAAAGCGACCGGATGGCCTTGGTGACCACTCGAGGTCACCTGCAATGTGGCTTTTGAAATCTTGAGATGGTCGAGAACAAGTTCTCTCTTTGCCGGCTCGGCGAACTGGTTCGCGGTTGAATTGGGCTGTTCCGCGCCGGCTGCGGCCCCCAAGGTAGCGAAATTCCACTTGCCCTGGGCGGACTGGATCAGACTGACCTGCGGCTGTTCGACGTTGAGAGAGGTAACGTGCAGCGAGTGAGAAAAGATCAACGAGATCCAGCTCACGCCCACTCCGAGCGACTTTGCCTGGAGGAAGTCGCCGGTCCCGAAGGCAGGGTCATCGGCGACGGAAATCTGATCGACCTTGGCACCTCCGGCCAGAAGCGATAACTCCATGTGGCCGAGGTGGACTTCGCGGCCGAGAGAGGTAGCCAGGCTGGATTCGAGCTGCGGACGGAAGCGATCCATATCCACAAGGTGCGGAAGCGCAAGCATGACGCCCATCATGATTGCTATCGCGATTGCGGCCGTCTTGATTCCTTTGTTTTTCATGATTCCTCTCCTTCTTATGCACGGCTGGGAGCAGCCTTCACTCTGTAGCGCGCTGAATCGCGGGAAAAAGGGACAAAGGTAGCCGGAAAAATCGAAAAAGAAAGCCGCTCCCGAAGGAGCGGCTGTGGGAGACCGTTTTGCGACTAAGCTTCCGCCACCTTCCCTTCCAGAATGGTCGCGTTGGGATGGATCAGCTTCGGGCCCGGAGCCAGTACTTCCTTGATTGCCTTGGCCTGAGAGAGCTGCATCTGTTCGTCTCGAATCTGGCGAAGGCCCTGCTGGACCAACCCAAATACGACGAACCATCCGATGATGCCAAGGCCGATGAGGTGAACGTCGAAAGGCGAGGTAAAGGGCGCGTCCCACGCCATATGCAGCACCATCGGGATCAACATCGTTTTCAGGAAGCCGCCATCGAGAAGCATGTGCATTTGAAAGGGCCGGTCGCCTTTCACGCGCCAAAGGGCTGCGGCGGTGATGGCCGTCCAGGCAACGTGCCCGAACGGGGTCAGCAGGGCGCGCAGTTGAATGACATCGAACATGACGTCGAGCTTTCCCGTTTTCTCTAGGAATTCGAAGGCGTAACCGGCGCTTTCAAAGAATGCAAAACCGGCTCCGACCGCGGCTCCGTACAGCAGGCCATTCAGGATGTACTTGCCTTTGAAGGAGCGGGCCACGATGATTACGGCCAGCAACTTGCCGATTTCCTCGACGATTCCAGCCTGCGAGGCGCCCATCCAGCCGAGATCGGACACGCTGAACCCGATTGAGGCGACGAAGAGAGATACGATCCCGCCGGATGCCACGAGCATCAGAATCCGGTTGAAGGAAATGTTGCGCGGTGCATTCAACTCGAAGAAAAGAATGACGGTTGCAAGTGGGGCGGCCAAAGAGCCCATCATGATCAGCCCAGGGATGAGCTTCGGGTTCTGAAACTGCTGCCAGGCGAGATAGAACCCGAGATAAACCAGCGCCAGGAAGATCAGCACGCGGAAGAAAAACCAGGGTTTGGGCCAGCCGGTTGGAACGTCCTCAATGGCGGGAGTCGTGCGGCTGGTGCCGACGACGAAGTAGTCGTCGATTTCGGTCGCCTCGCGCTTCTTGAAGACGTCGGAGAAGAACTCCCGCAAGCTAAAGCCCTCCAGCCGATCAGTGCTGGCGAAGCTGGAGATGTGGTTCCCGATGGATTCCAGCACGCCGTGACGCGGAGCCGGGGTGTCGGGCGTCGTTTTCAGGTTCTTGTCTTTGTCGGTGGCCTTGCCGCAGTTAGCGCAGAAATGAGCGCCTTCGGAAACCTCTTTACCACATCCAGTGCAGAACATATAAGCCTCCCCAGGCCAATCTCAGCCTTCATCTCATAACGCGACAAAGGCCGCGGCGAGGGGTCATCCCCGTAGCCGCGGCCATGGTCGAAAATTTGGGCTTATGAAAAGAGTCCTCGCAGGGTCGCCATCAGGTCGTGAGGACCTTGAGCCACCGGCTTCGGCGTAACCACGAGCGTATCGGTCAACTTAAATGTCAGGACCGACTCGGCGGGCAGAGCCACGTCATGAGCCTCGCTGGTGGCCGCCGATCCCGCCGCACCCGCCGTCGCTCCTACGGCAGCGCCTATGGCTGCGCCCTTGCCTTTGTGGGCCAGCGCTCCGATGGCGGCTCCAATGACCGCTCCGCCCCCGGCCAGTTTGGCCGTCCGCTTTCCCTGCCCTTGTGAGACGCGAACGACCTCGGCGGTGTGGAGTGGATAGGCGGTGCCTTCCAGAGAAAACGAGGTGAGAGCGACCCTCAGCCGGGCCCCGCCTGCAAGCCGGCCGACTGGAGTGGCCTCGATGACCTTGCCGGAAAATTCAGTCCCGCTGGGAATCACGACCGTGCCGTCAACGAGGATGTCTTTGGCCAGCGTGCCGGAAAAGCTCTGTCCGGCGATGCTGCTCTTCGAACTCACGGTGCGGTCCATACGGAGTTCAATCGCGGTTCCGGGCCCCACGCTCGCGATAACGGGCTTTTTCGCAAATACCTGATGGTTGTAGAGATAGAGCACAACGACGCCAACGATAAGGGCGATCACGGGCCACTTCGTTTGTTGTTTTGACATACCAGCCTCCCCGGTGAAATCTCTCAGGATTTCTGCCTTCACTGGATCACGCGACGGAGCGCGTAAAAGCGGGTCATGGACTCAGGAGATTTTTTGGCCGGGCCGAAATCGACGAGACGAATCGTTGGAAACGTTTTAGCGCGCGGCGCCGGTGGAAGATTTCGCCAGAGCCCGTGAGGCTTTGTTGGCAATCAGGCGAAAACCACGCTGTTGAGCCTGCTCTTTGACCGCTGTGAGCAATTTGACGCCGTCGGCGGGCTTGGAAGAACTCGCCTGGATCTGGCCGAGGGCGAGTTGGGATTCCAACTGCAATCCCAGATAGCCTAATTTCTTGGCGTTGGCGATCGTTTCGGCAAGGGAGCGAATTGCCTGATCGCGGCTCCCAGCGGCAGCCTGAACCTGCGCAGTCGCGATGGAGGCTTGGAGGTGAACGGAAAAATCCTGGCTCTTCGAGAGCAGTTCCCGAAGGGCAGTAGTTTCTTTCTGAGCCTCTGACGTCTTACCCTCGGCCAGCAGGGCCTCGGCGAGGAATGCGTTAGCTAAGACCAGATCATCGCTGAGCCCGTCTGCTCTGAATTGATCCCGCGCTTGCCGAATCTTCTGCTCGGCATCGGCCGCATGACCTTCTTCGCGATCCACGTTGGCAAGCGCCATCTGGGTTTCGGCGGCGTTCCCTTTTTCTTGAATCTGGTTGCGCAGCGCGATGGCCTGGTTGTACTGATCGCGGGCGGCGGCTAGGTCGGCTTCTATTGTTAAAAGGTCTCCCAGGCTGGATAGGGCATAGCCGACGCCACTCTCGTCGCTAAGCTGCTTCGACAGATCGCGCGATTGTTCGAACATCTTTCGCGCGCCTTTCAAGTCTCCCTGCAGATGCAAAACTTCCCCGAGGTTGTACTCAGCGATGCTGACCCGCTGCTGGTCCCCGATCTCGCGGGAAGCGGCAATCGCCTGCTCAAACAATTGCTTGCCCTCATTGAGCTGTCCCTGCCGGTAGACGCGATTCGCGATGTTGTTCAGGACTGCGGCGGCGCTATGCTTTTCGCCGGTCTTCTTGAAGATCGCGAGTGCTTCGCGCAACATTTTCGTCGAACCGGCAAGGTCACCCTGCGCTCCGAGAACGTTGGCAAGGTTGTTGAGGGAGGTCGCTTCCCCCCGCTCGTTGCCGATATCACGCTGGATCTCCAGGGCTTTGCGGTCGGTTTCGGCGGCTTCGGCAAAATTACCCTGATCGTAGCGGACCAGCCCGATCGCGGTCAGGACTCGCGCGATTTCGTTCCGCTCGCCCGCGGACTCGGCAATGCGCTCGGCTTCCTGAGCGGTGGACAGTGCGGAATCAAGCAGACCTTGTTCTTCAAGGGAACGGGCCTCCTGATTGAGAGCATGGGCCAAAAGAAGTTTCGCGCCCAGATCACGAGCGCGACGGGCTGCCGCATCTGCCGCGGCCCGCTCTCCCTTATAGTCTCCCTTTTCCTCCAGGACTTCGGCCTGCAGCATGTCGATGCGAGGATCGGTTCCGCTGGGCGGAGGCAGTTGCCGCAGCGTCGCCAGTGTTTTCAGCGCTTCCGCTACGCTGCGGCCACTTTTCTGAGCGGCTGCAAGATGCAGGCCGTACTCGATGTTGTCAGGGAAGAACTCGAACAGCGTGCGGTAGCTCTCAACCGCCTTGTCCCATTTGCGGTTCAGTTCCCAGTCTCGGCCCTCGATCCATAGGCGTTCCTCCCGCAACAGCTCGGAGGATAGATCGCGAGCCTTTTTGGACTCCGCGCGCGCGTTTACGTCATACCCCATGGCGGCCCAGGCATCGGCCAGCGCCAGATGACCGAGGGCAAAACTCGGGTCCGAGGTTGCGGCACGCTCCAGCAGGTCGTGGGCTGCGCTCGCTTCTCCGATACGGAGATTCGCCAGTCCTTCGGTATAAAGGCGGGCAGACTCCGGATTGGAAGGTAAGGAGGCTCGGATGGACGCTGCCTCCGTTGGCGTGACCTCACCGACGGAGAGGTTTCGGCGAAGGTCGGCTCCAGTTCGCGTGGCCAGATCATCGAGGTCGCCCTGCTCACCTTTTTCTGAGATCGTCGCGGCGATTTCGCCCGTCTTAGTGTCCTGAAGCCAGAGATCAACCCGGATCTGAGGATCGGACCCGCCTTGATCGAGATAAGATCCGAGCACAACGTAGTCCGCGCCCAGATATTGATGGAGATGGGCGAGTGTATCGCGAGCGAGCGTTTGCTTTCCTGTCAGTCCAAGGTCAGAGCTGGCGCGCGCAATATTTTCGCCGGGAAACGTGCGCAGCTTTCCGCCGGCGGCCAATTCCGCGGTCAGCATTTCGGGCAAGGCCGTGGACATCCACTGGCTATCAGAGCGCCCGGAGAGATTCTGAAAAGGGAGAACGGCCACCGATGGCCGGGCTACCAGAGGCGGCGTCGTAGTGGGCGTGCTGCCGGTTGGGAGATGTTGACTGATTCGAGCAATGAAGAGTGCAGCCGCCGCAAGTAAGATCAAGAGCACCGCGGGAATTAACAGCTTTTTCCCCCGGTTCTCAATCAACACTTTATGGGGCAGTGGTTCGCCTTGCAGTGCACGCGCAACTTCCTCCCCGTTTTGCAGACGCTGATTCGGATCACGCGCCAGGCACCGGACGATCACCGACTCCCACCGGCGATCGAGATCGGGAACGATAGAACGCGGCGGAGGCGGATCTTCCTTCACGCGACGCACGGCCATCGAAAGAGGCGTCGCGGAATCAAAGGCGCGTGTTCCAGTGACCATCTGGTAGAGCACGAGTCCGAGAGAATAGACGTCAGAAGCAGGGGTTAATTCCCTTCCCTCAACCTGCTCGGGTGACATGTATGCGGGAGTGCCCAGCAGCTCGCCCGTTCCCGTGACCGGATGTGCGCCGGTGGCGTCTTTTTCAGAACGCAGCGCCAGGCCGAAGTCGGTGACCACGGCGCGAGTTCCTTTCGATTGGGTCACCAGAAATACGTTGCCGGGTTTGAAATCGCGGTGGAGAACGCCTACAGCGTGCGCGGCACCGAGGCCCGCAGCCATTTGGATTGCGATCGGCGCAGCCTCTTCGACGGTAAGGCGTGGGTGCGATTGCAGCAAATCGGCCAGAGTTTGGCCTTGGAGCAGTTCCATCGCGACAAAGACCACCGACTTACGAGCCATGCCCGATCGGCTTCCGGAGTGCCGGAAAAGATCGAAAATCCTGCAGACGTTGGGATGAGTCACCTTGCGGGCGAGCTGCACTTCGCGCTTGAAGCGCTCCAATGCCCGCGGGTCATCGAGGAGTTCGCCCCGGATCGACTTCAATGCCACGTGTTCGCGCAATTCGAGGTCTTCGGCCTCATAGACCTCGCCCATACCACCTCGTGCGAGAAACCGTGTGATACGGAATCTCTCGGCAGCGATTTCGCCTGCCACGAAATACGGACCATGTTTCGGCGACAGCGCCGAAGCGGTAGTGGGAAGAACAGGCTGGGAGAGGAAGCCACCCGACTCGACGTGATGCGCAAGCAGACGCTCCACTTCATTCCGGACCGCGGGCTCGGGAGCTATTCCGGCCAGGAAGGCGGATCTCTCTTTAGGAGTCTTCTCGAGAGCCAGTTCAAATAGCTCTTTGACGTTGCCCCATTGTTGCGGCGTCAAATCCATAGCGCTCTTTTAAATCGGCGTAGAGCCAGGCTTTGGCAACATTCCAGTCACGCTTGACCGTCTTGGGGGAGACTCCAAGCACCTGAGCCGCTTCTTCGACCGTCAGTCCGCCAAAGAAACGTAATTCCACGACCCGCGCCTGTCGCGGATCGACCTTAGTCAACTTCTCCAGTGAGTCATTAATGGCGAGCAATTCGTCCCCTTGCTGCTCAGAGAAGACGAAGGCCTCGTCGAGCGAAACCATCTGCATTTCCCCGCCGCGCTTCTGCCGTAACTGGCCGCGAGCGTGGTCAATGAGGATCCGCCGCATTAATTGGGCGGCGATCCCGAAGAAATGAGCCCGGCTTTGCCAGTCGACCGAACGTTGTTCGACGAGCTTCAGATAGGCCTCGTTGACCAGGGCGGTGGCCTGCAGGGTGTGGTCGATCCGCTCCCGGCGCATGTAGCTGGCGGCCAGCCTTCGCAGTTCGTCGTATACGACGGGAATCAGCTTGGAAGCAGCATGCTGCTCTCCGCGCGTCAGGGCGGAAAGCAGTAGCGTGACATCCTCGGCTTCAGCCATGTTCGGCGGTGTATTTTACTGCATTTCAAAGGGAGAGGCTTGCCGAATCACAAACTCTGAAAGGCATTTTTGAGGATTTTCGTCGCCATGACCCCGTTTTCACGCCGGCGTCGCGTTACCGGGTGAGAGGAGAAAGGCGAACTGCCAAGACTAGTTGGCGCCTTTCCGGGGTGAAAAATCATGCCGACCACTTCCAGGATACAGATTGTCGCCGCAATCATAACCTTCAGCGTGCTCATGGGGATGCGGGGTGGCTCGAAGCCGAATGGCAACGAACGGCCATCCACCATGCCAGCCCTCGCCGCAGAGTACGGCCGGCTTCCGCTCAGCTTTGAGGAAAACAAAGGCCAAACCGCGAGCAAGGTCAAGTTTCTGACCCGCGAACCCGGCTATACGCTTTTCCTGACGGGAGACGAAGCGGTTCTTGCCTTGCGCCAGCCCAGCGATAGCCAGACACGGGTGGTTCCGACGTCCGTGACTGCTCAGCGGCCTTCAAAGCACAGCTTGCCCGCATCGGAATCGGCTTTACGGATCAGGCTCATCGATGCCAACGATTCGGCGAAGGTTTCTGGGATGGATCAGGCGAGCGGGCACAGCAACTACTTTATAGGATCGAACTCCGCTCAGTGGCGGACTGACGTGCCCACGTTTGCGCGGGTGAAATACGAGGACGTGTATCCAGGAATCGACTTGGTGTATTACGGCAATCGATCTGGACGCCTGGAGCACGATTTTGTCGTCAAGAGTGGGGCCGATGCGAACTCGATTGCTCTTGCGCTAGACGGTGCGGACCGCGTGCAGGTGAACCCCGATGGCGACCTGGTGATCTCTATCGGGAAGCAACTGGTGACGTTAGAACGTCCAGTGCTTTATCAGGTGGGCAACGGTGAGCGCGAACCGGTTTCGGGCAGCTACCAGTTAGTGGCGGACAACCAAGTGCGGTTTGCAATCGGTTCCTACGATCACTCGCGATCGCTGGTTATTGATCCGGTGCTGATCTATTCCACGTTTCTCGGCGGCGGAAACGGTGTCCCGATCCAGGGCGCGGACGCCATCGCGGTGGATGCGAGCGGCAACACGTACATCACGGGGCACACGGAAACAACCAACTTCCCAACGACCTCGGGATCTTTTCAGCCGACTTGCAATTTTGGCGGAGGCTGCAGCGCTGTGTTTGTCACAAAGCTAAATGCGGCGGGGTCTGCGCTGGTCTATTCGACGTATCTGGGCGGGAGCCTTTATGACGAAGGATATGCGATCGCAGTCGACGCATCGGGAAATGCCTACATCGCCGGTAAAGCGGAATCGAGCGACTTCCCGACGACGGCAGGTGCGTTCCAGACGAAATATCCAGGGAAAACTTCCAGCGCCTTTGTAAGCAAACTGAATGCGACGGGCTCAAGCCTGGTCTATTCGACATTCCTTGGCGGGAGCGGCGGCGGATTGTGTTATCTGGCGAACGGATCGCAGGACGACCTGGCGCGCGGAATCGCCGTGGATGCAAGCGGCAATGCATATGTGACTGGGTGTACGGATTCGACGAACTTTCCGACAACCTCTGGAGCGTATGACAAGACTTGCCACGCCTGCAGCGGACACGGCGATGCTTTCGTGACGAAGCTGAATGCCACCGGCACGGGGCTCGTCTACTCCACCTATCTCGGCGGAAGCACGCTGGATGTGGGCTACAGCATCGCGGTCGACGCTTCCGGCAACGCCTACGTCGGCGGCTCCGCGACATCGGCGGATTTCCCGGTTACGAGTGGCGCATTTCAAACTACAAAGGCAGCAGGTGGACAAGTTGGGTTCATCACCAAGGTGAATACGACGGGATCGGGGCTGGTGTACTCGACGTTCCTGGGCGGAAGTACCGTCGACTTGATCTACGGGATCGCACTTGATTCGTCGACCAACGTGTACGCCACCGGTTACGCCTCTTCGACGAACTTCCCCACCACGACCGGCGCGTATCAGAAGACCTGCAAGGATTGCGCCAGCGGCTTTTCGAGCTTTGTTACTAAGCTCAACTCTACAGGAAAGACACTTGGATATTCGACCTATCTAGGTGGCAGCGGCAGCGATATCGGAATCGACATCGCGGTCAATGCATCGGGAAATGCCTTTGTCACGGGGCAGACCTCCTCGACGGACTTTCCGACAGTCGCGGGAGCATTCCAGACGACTTGCCACGATTGCAGCGTCTCGCTGGGTTCTTCGGCTGCATTCGTGACCGAGATGAATCCGACCGGCACGGCCCTGACCTACTCGACGTTCCTCGGCGGCAGCAAGACGGATCAGGGGATGGGGATCGCCCTGGACGCGGCCGGAAATGCATACATCGCCGGCACAACCGGATCCACCGATTTTCCGGTCACGAAAGGGGCGTTCGACGTGACCTGCAACGGATGTCTTTCTTTCGGAACGGACGCCTTCATCACGAAATTCAGCTTTGCACCTCCAACGACAGCGACCGTTTCGCCGACAAGCCTGACGTTTGCGAGCCAGGCGATCGGTACAACGAGCGCGGCGAAGACGGTCACGCTAACCGATACCGGAACGTCTGCGCTGGACATTCTCTCGATTACGATCACCGGCACGAACGCTGGAGACTTCGTTCAGACGAATACGTGCGGCACTTCGGTGGCCGCGGGAAAGACGTGCACCATCAATGTCGGCTTCAAACCGACTGGCGATGGAACACGTACCGCTACTCTGACGGTGAATGACAATACAACCGCTCCTCAGACGGTCGCACTGAGCGGAACGGGGACGGGAACGTCGGCCGCGGCGGTCACGCTGACTCCGACGAGCCTGACGTTTGCGTCGCAGACTGTAAACACTACCAGCGCCGCGAAAACTGTAACCGTGAAGAATACTGGGACTGCGTCTTTGAGTCTGACCAGCATCACGTTCACCGGAGCTGATCCCACTCAATTCACCGGAAGCACGACTTGCACGACGACGCTGGCCGCCGGCGCAAGCTGCACGATCAGCGTGGAGTTCAAACCGACGTTTGGCGGACCGCAGACAGCTTCGGTCAGCATTGCCGACAATGCGACCGGCAGTCCGCAGACCGTGGCGCTAAGCGGAAGCGGACTCGGGCCGGGCGCCGTGTTCACGCCGACCAGCGTCACGTTCCCGGCGCAAGTACTGGGTACGACAAGCACGGCTGTGACTGTGACGTTGAAAAATAATGGCACGACGGCACTCGGGATCAGCGCTGCGGGGCTCGTGGGAACGAACTATGGCGATTTCACGGGAACCACGAATTGTCCGACCTCGCTGGCTGCCGGCGCGAGCTGCACTTTTAGCCTGCAATTCAAGCCGACGGCAATCGGGTCTCGCACGGCATCGCTCGAGGTCGTTGACAACACCGGCAGCGGGTCGCAGCTTGTAGCGCTGACGGGCACGGGAACGGAAGTGAAACTTTCGGCCACTTCCCTGGCGTTTGGCACGCAGACAGTCGGCACGACCAGCGCCGCAAAGACTGTAACCGTCACGAATGTCGGAGCAGCGGCGATGAGCATTTCGGGCGTGAAACTGGCCGGAACGAACCCCGGCGATTTCACCGAGACGAATACCTGCGGTACTTCATTGGGGGCGGGTAAGAGCTGCACGATCACCGTCACCTTCAAACCCACGGCCAAGGGAGCGCGCAGCGCCAGCGTATCCCTCACTGACAACGGCGGTTCCAGTCCGACGATCGCGCTTTCGGGAACTGGAGCTTAGAAGGACGGCTCAGGTTGGCTCAACTCTGATTGCTTGAAAACCGAACCGGCTGGAGATTCTTACTCCAGCCGGTTTTTCACACCTGGTTTGAGGCATGGGGCTCTCCTTATAATTGCAAGCCGTTATGGGCTGGAGGCCTGCGCTCGCGATAGGCTGGTTTTTCGACCCGCGCGAGGGAGCGCGGGTACGACTGATACCGCGGTGGGTCTTTCTCCGGGCTCTTGGCGGCATCTATTTTTCCGCCTTCTTCTCTTTGCTCTTCCAGATCAAGGGCCTCATCGGGCCCAACGGAATCCTGCCAGCCGGCGACTACCTCAAGGCTGTTGCTCAGGCGTTGGGCCACTGGCAGCGGCTTTGGTATGCGCCGACGTTGCTGTGGTGGTCGAGTGGAAACACGATGTTGACGGTGCTTTGCTGGGCAGGCTTGGTGTGTTCGATCCTGCTTGTCCTTAATTTGTGGCCGCGCGGGATGCTCCTCGCTTGCTTTGTATGTTTCCTGTCTTTCGTGAGCGCGGCCCAGGATTTTTCCGGATATCAATCGGACGGAATGTTGCTCGAGGCGGGATTTCTGTCGCTGTTTTTTGCGCCGGGTGGACTAAGGCCAGGATTGGGCCAGCGATCGCCGCCCTCAGGAGCCAGTTTGTTCCTGCTGCTCTGGGAGTGGTTCCGGATTTATTTTGAGTCGGGCGTAGTGAAGATTCTCAGCGGCGATCCACAGTGGCGAAACTTCACCGCGATGGACGAGTACTACCAGAATGGGCCGCTGCCAACGTGGGTCGGATGGTACGTGCAGCACTTGCCGCACGTGTTTCACTCGGGCACCGTGTATGCAACGCTTGCGCTTGAAATAGGACTTGTGTGGATGATGTTTCTGCCGCGCCGATTTCGGATCATTTGTTTTTTTATCGTCACGCTGTGGCAGATCGGCGTGATTCTTACCGCGAATTACACATTCCTGAATTACTTGGTGCTCATCCTGGGTGTACTGCTGCTCGATGACAGGTTTGTGCAAGGTCTTATGCCGGCGAATTTGAGAGGCAGGCTATCGAGTGCCTGCGCTGCGCCAACTTCCGCAGTAGAGCCAGCCATCCATTCCCCAGAGGTTCAGGAGCAGCGTTTGTGGCGAGGCAAGATCCGCTCAGCGTGGAAGCACATCAAGTTGGTCACCAGTTCGCTGATTCTGTTCTGGATCTTTTACGCCACCACGGTCCTCATGCTGCCGAACCTGTCTCTTCCCACGCTTCCGGTAATGGCCCTGGAGCCCTTCCGGATTGCAAACCGGTATGGGCTTTTCGCGGTGATGACTCGAGGCCGCTACGAAATTGAGTTCCAGGGCTCGATGAACGGCCAGACTTGGGTTGCTTATTCATTTCGCTACAAGCCGCAGAAATTGAACGAACGGCCCCGGATCTACGCTCCGTATCAGCCACGATTTGACTGGAACCTGTGGTTCGCATCGCTAGGCTCGTGGCGCGATTATCCCATTGTGGCCAACACTGAGGTGCGACTGCTTGCCAACGACGCGGATGTGCTCCGGTTGTTCGCTGGAAATCCCTTCCCCGACAAACCGCCGCGACAGATTCGTGTCGTGCTCTGGCAATACTGGTTTACCAAGCTCGCCGAGAAGCGAGCGACCGGCATGTGGTGGCGGCGGGAGGAAGTGGGGCTGTACGCACCGACTCTCGAGCGATCTCCGGATGGCGAGATGCAAGTCGTTGAGTTGCCCACCGTACCGCCGCGACCGTAGATTGGCGGACCAGGCATTCTTACGACTGCCTGGTCCGCTCACCCCTCAGAATTCGAGCCGCAGAGCGAACTGCATGATGCGGGGCGTCCCGGCAGTCTGTGTGATCACGCCAAACTGCGCGGGATTGCTGATATCGGCGGTGCTGACTGCCCCTCCGTTGCCGCCGGGCAGGCCGAAGCTGGGATGGTTGAACACGTTGAACGCCTCGGCGCGGAATTCAAGATTCAGCCTGTCACGAATGGGAAAATGCTTGTTCAGCGCGAGATCCACGTCAGAAAAGCGCGGGCCGCGAAGATTGTTGCGGCTGCCGGCCTGGAACCCCAAAGGCTCACTGAATGCTGCCAGCGCTGCATTCGGATCAGCAAACAACTGAATTCTGCCGGACGACGGATCCTTATGTACGTTCACTTTCAACGCGCTCGTATCCCCGTTGAAGATGGCGGGGACGTTCTCGTCGAAACTGAGAGGAAAAGCGTTCGCAACGGTCGTAAAAGCAAGGCCCGAGTGCCAGGAGAGATCTCCGGCCAACTGCCAGCCGCCGATCACCCGATCGAGCCACACCGGAGCGCCAGAGGCAAAATACCTTCCCTTGCCGAAAGGAAGGTTATATAGACCATCGGCGCTGATCTGGTGGCGAATATCGAAATCCGAGTTCCCTCGGCATACGCGCAGATTGATGGGATCGCAGAGGATTCCGCCGGAAAAGTTTGCCGCTTCCCCGAAGACATTGTTGGCGATGGCCGAATTGTTGTCGATGGAGTGCGAGTACGTGTAGTTCAGGTCAAACTGCAGACCCTGTGCGAACTTGCGGTGCAAGGTCGTCAGCAAGCCGTCGTAGTTGGAGGCTGACTTATTCGTGTAGAAAATGTCGTATACGTACTGGGGATTGAAACCGATGCCGAAAGGCATGAAGCCCGCGCCTTCCAAGGCAAACACTGAGGACCCCATATCGCTGCGCGCAGCGGGAGCCGTAAGCAGGTCCGCGATCAACTGCGTACCGGTCAGGCCGAAGGGATCGGTCACGAGGTTGTCAAAGAATGGCTGAGCGGCAGGATTGTTTCCGGCGCGCAGATCCTGGGCCAACCCGATAAAGGCCTGGCTCATAAGCTGACCGGAAGTGGGATCCTTGAAGTCGCGGAGTTCTCCGGCGTCGGCGGCCGCCATCAGACGGCGTCCCAGGCGGGCGAAGAAATTGACATCGAGTTGGAAGTGGTCGGGCATTTCGCGCTGAATGCCGAAACTCAGTAGCTCCGAGTAAGGAGTCTTGAAGTTCGGATCAAACGCATCGTTGAGTGAATTGTTCACCACTCCACTGCCGACGAAATCTGTGTAGGGCGTATACGGAACCGTAACGGAAGGCGCTGATGGCAATCCCGCCGGAACTTCACCAACGGCGGAAAAGAAGGGACCACCTGCAAGCGTCGCGGCGGCGCTGGATCCTGATCCGCCAAGCGGTAAGTTCGCGGTCTCGCTATTTACGAATACCGCCGCGACCTGGTTCTGCACAAACTGAACCGAATTCACGGCCGCGTGATCGTAGACAATTCCGGCTCCGCCTCGAATCACTGTCTTGCGATCCCCAAAGACCCTTTGCAAGAAACCGTCGGTGAATGATGGGTTATAGGCAAATGCGAACCGCGGGGCAAAATCCCGCCAATCCGGGTGGTAATAACCAGGACCATGATTCGCCTTTCCTCCAAGGACGAAGGAGGTGACGGGATTTCCCGCAGGAATGGTTGCGCCGCACTGTGAAATGCCTAAAGGCGCTGGAGCGCCGGCCATCGGGTAATAGCATGCCCCCGCTCCCTCGAGACCACTCTGGATTCGCGGAGCGATGTATCCTGCGAAATTCGTGTTCGAGATGGCTTCGAGCCCGTTAGTCTCGTAGGGCACCGAGTAGTAGATGTAACGCAGGCCGAAGCTCAAGTTGAGGTCGCTGCGGGCTTTCCAGTTGTCCTGCAGATAGAGTTCCGTCTCATTCGCCCGGTAATGGCGGACGGAGGGAGTTCCGATCGCCTGCGCCTGCAACTGCCCTGTGTAGTTGTAGTTCGTGAAAACTTCCGCGTACTTGCCAATGTAGAAAGGCAGAGCCTGATCCCAGAGTTGGTTCGCAAGCGCGCTTGGGTCTACGGCGCTGCCGCTGAGAATGTCGCTGGGACGCGCGTTGGCGTCCAGTTGCGGGAGGAAGGCGCCTCCCAATCCGAGTTGCGTGTAGTTATAAGAATTGCCCAGGCTCGATAGAACGCTGATTGGCTTGAACGTTGCTCCGACCTGGAAGGTGTGGCCTCCGCGAACATAGGTGAAGTCGTCCTTGAATTCGGGAACCGGGATATGGCGGTATTGCCCGCTTTGCGTCAGGTAAGGCGCAGAAATGTTGCCAAACAGGCTTGTGCCGCCGGGGCTGTTGTAATCGGTCAAACCCAGAGGGTTGTAGACGCTAGGAGTGGCGAAGATCTGACGGGTTTCGCCGTAGATGAACTGGTTGACGATGTTGTTGGTGATCGTCCAGGTATGTCCGATCACGTAGGCGTAGTCCTTGTTTTCGAGCGTGCGAGTCAGGGGGTCTCCCGGGAAGACGGAGGGAGCGAGAAAGTTGACGTTGTCGCCGTCGACCTCCCTGCGAATGCTGAATCGGCCAAAGAGCTTCTGTGATGGCGAAATGTTGTAGTCGATGCGGCCCACATACAGATTCGGAGCCTGCGGCGTGCGGATGTTAGTGAGATATCCACCAGTGTTCACACCGTCGCCAAAGTTGGCGATGTCGTTCGCGGCGGGATACCGCGAGTTGATGAAGCTGAGCAACGCATTGTTTACCGCGGGAAACGTTACGCCCGGATTTTGCGCATCAATCATGGTTTGAACCTGGGTCGAGTTCAACGATGTGATGCAGCTCGGCTGGGTATCCTGGCGGCTAGCGGGCGAGCAACTGGCGCCATTGTTGATGTACGAGATGAGGCCGTTGCGGAAAGAGTTCAGGGGCACGACCCACTCGACCGGGGTCTGGCTCGCGTCGCGACGCCCCTCGTAATTGAAAAAGAAGAAGAGCTTGTTCTTGATGATCGGACCGCCCAAGGTACCGCCAAACTGGTTCCGGATCAGAGCGGGCCGGGGCACTCCATTGAGATTGTTGAACCAGAGATTCGCTTCGGTTGCGGTGTCGCGATGATATTCGTAGATGGAGCCGTGCCATTGGTTTGTTCCGCTCTTGGTGACCAGTTGGAGCTGCGCACCAGAGCCACGGCCCTCTGACGACAGGGGATTGGCAGTCTCGCCACGAATTTCCTGAATCGAGTCCACCGGCGCCTGCGCGACAGTAGCGAACGGCTGGCCGATCGCGTAGTCGTTGATATCGAGACCATCGAGGCTGTAGCTGCCTTGGTCCGCGCGCGCTCCGGTCACAGAGCCGACCCGATTACCGGAAGGATCATCGACGGTACTTACGTTGACGACGCCTGGTTCATACAGGAGGAGAGATGTGGGATTGTCACGAACCAGAATCGGGAGCTCGTGCACCAACTGCATGTCAAAGTTATTTCCGATGGAATTGTCGGTCGTATTCAGAGTAACGCTGGCGCCTTCGCCGTTCACCTCGACCGTATCGTTACGCTGCCCTACCTGCAGTTGTGCGTTCTGCGTGTGCGTGATGCCGACGGCCAGATAGACGCCCGATACAGTTAGGGACGTGAACCCTTCTTTGGTGAAGGTCACCGTATAGTCGGGCCCCGGAAGCACATTCGGAAAGGTGTATGCGCCAACTGTGTTCGTTTTGGTGACATAGCTTTGGTTCGTCTTCGTGTCCAAGAGCCTGACGCTCGCATCAATCACAACTGCGCCTGTTTTGTCGGTGACAACGCCGGTGAGAGAAGCCACGTCCTGAGCCGAAAGAAAAGCGGGCAACAATAACATCACAAAAAAGCAGACAAATACGACTCGTTTCATATTCGGTGTTCTCCCTGCGATGCTGAAATTAAAACTGGAATGGCCCGCGTTAGCGCGCGGCAGATGAGATATGCATCTTGGGGCCCGAAACGACTGGGCTAGTCACAGCGGGGATGAATGACGACGAAAGTGGGTCGAATCTCAGGGCCTGGGCAACGAGACTCGCGAGACAGCGGCCGCACAACTTGCCCGGAACATCGGACGCTTCTACACAAATCAATATTCGCCAGTATTCACAATGGTTTTTCGTATTCGGGACACGGGGGTCTTCGCTGCGCAGGACATCCAGACACACCTTGTCCGAGATGTTTTGACACGAAACAAAGAGCACGTTGTGCGTTTGGAGTTCCTGTTAGCGCGACAACGTGTGCTGGCCAGATAAGTCGGACTCCGCCACCCATCGCCATGCACGCTTGTTATCGGGCAACGTAACTCTTTGGGCCTCGCCGTATTCGACCAGACGGTTCAGAACCGTGGTCACCGACGCTAGAGGATCCTTATGGCGTTCCAAAAGAATCGGTGCGGCCTTGAGCAGGCGATCGTAGACTTCCCGCGCGGTCACTGGTGAGTCGCAGGTTGTCAGGATTTCGCGGCAGGTCTTGGTGAAACCTTGCCTGCGATTGGACCGGCCATTTTCCACGACGTGCCTCAATTCTTCGGTTAACGCGTTCTCGCCAAACACAGAGGCCAGGCCATCGACTGTTCTTTTGAGAGTTCCGATTCGCCGCGTGACGTCTGCACGGAGTTGCAGCAATTGGCGGAGCTCATCGTGCACTTGCCTGGCCACTGCCTGGAGGCTGATGGTCGAATCGGTTGCTGGAGTACTTGATGACGCGCTGAGACCTTCGTGTGGCTCCATGTTTCTCCCCATTTCTCGAACGCGGTTTCTTGCGCCGAGATGACACCGCGTACCGAGACAGATCGCTTGACAGGGGGTTAGACGCGGCGAGCTGGGCATTTCGGGAGTGCAAGGGATGTCTCGCACACAATCCGATACGAACACCCTGTGACCGAGGATGAGGAGAAATGCTGGCGGCTAACAAACGTGAACGCGACGCGAATGAAAAAGAGGGTGTGTGTCATCCTGAGGGGCGGCATATTGCCGCGAGGATGACAACGACCCTCTTTCTCACGCGGAGAACGAGACTAGAAGGTGATCTTTCCCTGAATCTGCGCGATTCTCATATCAGTCGCTGCCGTAGCAAAAGCCCCGTAGGGACTGGTTGGAGTGAACTGCGTGGTTCCGGTGAGCCCGAATGCCGCTCCGAATGCGGTGCTGGCAAAGGGCACGCCAAAGTTCGCGTGGTTGAGGAAATTGTAGGCATCGAGCCCGAGTTGAAAGTCCACTCGTTCGGTGACCTTGAAGTTTTTCCGGACACTCATGTCGCCGCCCAGAAAGCCCGGTCCGCGGAAAGCATTGCGGCCAACCACGGGACCAATGAAGTTTGTAGGCACGGCGAACTGATAGGGCGCTCCCGGGTTCAGCGCCTCAGCGCCGCCACCAAAGCACGGGGAAGCCACACAGCTTCTGGCATCGGAGTTCGAGAAATTCCTCTTGGCGAATTGCGGTTGCAAAACGATAGCGCCCGCCGCCCCGTTTAGAGATGGCTGCGAGATGTTATTCGGCTGCAAAGCGGCGACGTCTGCCTGATCGACGACGCTGAATGGGAATCCGGTGTGGGCGAATAACGTCCCTGAAAGCTGCCACCCTCCGATGGCCGCATTCAAAAATCGATTATGACTCTTGAGCGGTAGTTGGTAGATATAGCTCGCGGTGAGAGAGTGTCGCGAGTCGTAGTCCGCCGGTCCGTAATCATTGTGAATGTTCGAGGGATCGATAAGCGTGAATACGCTGGTAAAGACCGCGTAGGGAAGAATTCCGGCATTCGAGATGTCGTCCAGAGAGTGCGAATAGGTGTAATTCACACGCCCACTTAAGCCATGCCATGACCTTTCCTGGAGCGACAGCGTTATGCCGTTATAGTTGGAAACCCCTCCGTTCTGCACCTGGACCACCGAAGCGACCCGTGGATCCGGGACGGTCGCGGGCAGATTGCCGAAGCCAAACGCGTTGAGATAGGGATCGCGGTAGAGCTCATCAAATCCGCGATTTCCGACGTAGTTCGCCGAGAACACCAGATTTGCGCCGAAGGAATGCTGGACCTCAAGATTCCACTCTACGTATTTCGGGTTCTTCATGTTGCGGGTCACGTCATAAAGTCCCGGAACTCCGCCTCCGCAATTCGGGGCGAGCGCCAGATAGGTATTCAGATTTCCTCCCGCAGCGTAGTTCTGATTGAAGGCACCGTTGCATTGCGCGACAAGTTGCACTCCGCTGTTCGGGAATGCGGTGGATGACGATGGATTCAAATCCCAGGCGAGGCTCTGGGTTCCCGTACCATTCAAGTTCCATATGTTGACCACGGGGAAGTTCTGGTCGAGCGGGCCCAGCAGGGCCGCAGGATAGAGGTCCGAGAAGAGTCCAACGCCGGTGCGGATGACTGTATTCTTCCCGCCCGGGTTGTAGGTCAGGCCGAAGCGCGGTTGGAAGACAGCCATCTCGTTGCCGGGAGCCAGCGTGCTGAGCCCGGTTTGGAATGACTGGTTATAGGGAATATCGGCTCCGTGCTGCAATTCCTGAAAGGGCAAAATCGGGTAGCCTGAGCATCCACCGTGACAAATGCCTCCCGAGTTGCGATCGCCGCGCAGCGCCATGATCAACTTGAGGCGTGGTGTGACGTGAAACTCGTCCTGGAAGTAAAGACCAAAGCTGTAAAACGCTTCGGACTCGGCAAGCTGTTTGGCGAAGTTGTAATTGGTGAACGATGACGAAGTGAGCTGATCGTTGAAGAAATCAGCCATGGTCGTATTGATGGCAGGATAAAACGCCACTTGCGATGCCGCATGGTCGCCAACATCGTCGCGCCGGAAGTTGATTCCCATCTTGAACGTGTGATTACCGCGCGTGATGGAAAGGTCATCCACGAGCCCCCACTGCGTGACGTTGCGCCCCTGCGGGAAGTAGAACGCTTGGGCATAACCGCCGGTCCCCGAGCCGAATCCCAGCGCCGAAAAGCCTCCTTGCGGAAATTCGAGATTTCCCGGGAAAAGCTTTAGCGCCTCGGACCCAGACGAAATGGCGCCAAACAGCGCTGAGTAGTAAAGCACCGAACCGATAAAGTTATTCGTCACTTGCGGGCTGAAGATGTGGGTGTAGTTCAGTTGGCCTTCGTCCTGCGGCTGAGTGCTGAATGTGTTGAACGCGGAATTGATCGGGTCTGTGTAAGTGGGCTGCACACCGCGGTCAAACTTCATGCGTCCGGAAAAACGGTCATTGGGGCTAAGCACGTAATCCAGCTTTGTGGAGAAGAGATATTCGTGATTACCGGAGGACCCGCTGCCCGTCCATTGCTGCAGGCACTCATCATTGACGGGCGAGGCCGCTAATTGAGGCAGCCCGAACTGCGAGCAACTTCCAGCCAAAGGCTGCGCGCTCGCGATGCCGGGAGCCTTGTTGTAGAGAGAGAAAATGTTGTTGTAAAAGGCCAGCGTCGCGCTGTCCTGGGGGATGTTCGCCAGCGTGGCGGCCTCAAATGCCGGAGTTGGCGTAATCGTATTGCTCACCGTCCCGAAAATGTAGCGCAGGCCCTCGAAGTTGGAAAAGAAGAACAACTTGTTCTTGACGATCGGACCACCGATGCTTGCGGCCCATTGATTATTGTTCTCGAAAGGACGCGGATTTCCGGAGGCAAGATTGATTGGATCATTAGCATTCAGGTACCTGCCGGTCCAGTAGTAAACCGCGTCACCATGCCAACTATTTGTTCCGGACTTGGTGGCGTAATCGATTTGCGTGCCCGCCTGCCGCCCAAACTGAGCGGTATAGGCGTTGCTGGTGACGGAAACCTCGTCCAACTCATTCGAGCCGAGCGTCAGGTTGCTGGCCCCCGAGTTGTTGAGGTTGAAGAATGGATCGTTGTAGTCGTTTCCGTTCACAGTAAAAAGATTCGAGGTGCCCGGAAGTCCGAAGGTGCTGAAATTTCCGTATCCGAAGCCGTTTGAGTTCATCACGACTCCAGGGGCAGTTTGAGCGATATAAGTGATGTCGCCGCCTGGGTTCGGAATTTCATGAATCTGTTGCGATTCGAAGGTCGTGGAGATGTCTGCGCTTTCCGTCTGCAGCAGCGGTGTCTCGCCGGTAACTTCGACCGTTGTGGAGGCAGTGCCAATTTCGAGCGAGACGTTAAATCGGACCGTGGCGCCAACCTGCACTGATACTGAGGACTTGGAAGTCTGGAAGCCCTCTTTCTTAGCTGTCAAGACATAGCGTCCAGGCTTCAGCAACGCGAAGACGTAGTCGCCGTTTCCCGAAGACATAACGCTGAATTCGGCTCCGTTTTCCTCGCTTTTCAGTGTCAACCGAACGTCATTGACGACCGCGCCGGAGCGATCGGTGACGATGCCGGAAAGTCCGCCCGTCACCAACGATTGTCCCCACATGGAACTGGCCAGCGCCAGAACCGCGGTCAAACAGAGGGTGGCACTGAGTTTCCCCATTCGCTTTTGCATGGACATTTTCCTCTCACTCTTTGTTTTGTCGGCTGTTGCCTTTGCAACTGTTTCGCTGTTTCGCTTCGCTGCTCGCGCGAGACAAGTAAACTTCCTCGGTGGAATGCGTGAACTGGAAGTGCACGTCTCTTGCTCAAGTGTCGAATGCGGAGTCAGTTGGGTAGCACTTCCCGCCGAATGGGGACGAGTCGCAGATCAACGAACACGAGTGAGGCTGGGCATGTCAGGATTCTTTGAATCGACAGGCAATGACATTTCCGCAATATCAGATTCGTACGCTCAGTTCATATGGAAAACCGGACACATGTGACAAAGGCGACGCGGGAGAGACGCCAGCGTGGCGGCATTGTTTCGGAGGAATGTCTTTCGCAGCGGATTGATAACAATTCCCGGAACAGACTACTGCGATGACAGGTTTTCTTTGGCCTTACGAATTCCGTATTGCAGCCAGCCGTCCTCGACGGCATTCTCGCAACGATCCCGCAGGTACTCGAGCGCTTTGATCCTGGCGGCTAGTGCGGACTTGTTCTTCGGATCGGCCGCCAGGACGACGTCGGTGAGATGGAGTGCCTCGACCGGCTCTTTATCGTCGAGTTTTTGCAACGCCAGACGCACAATGGGTTCCGGCCCGCCTGCCAGTTTCACGAGATCGGGGTAAACCGATGAAGCTGGCACGACATACATCGATGTGGGATTTCCATCGAACCAGCCTGCATAGCCGTCATAGATACCTCGAACCGACCAACTCACCTTCCCGAAGATCTGACTCAGGTCGTAACTGGCGGGAAGCTTAATCTCTTTCATCAAGGTGAATGCGTCTTTGCCGGCGTTCATTCCCTTCACCGTTTCATCGTGCACATATTGGATGGCATCGCGGTAACGCTTGAGCCTGCGGGTGATTTCCTGGTTTCCGAAGATCGGGTCGCCGTGGCCATTGAGCACGATCTCTGGCTTCAAGGCTAGGACGGTGTCGATCGATTTAATCCAATCTAGCGCCCAGCGCGGCTTGGTGCCGCGAATAGCGTAGAGATTCGGGAATGACATGGGCTCCGGCATGCCCGCGCCGGCGTAGTTGTCGCCGATGAATGCTGCCTTGTAGGCGGGGATCCAGACCGTCAGGTGATCGGGCGTTTCGCCGGGCGTACTGAATAGTTGAAATTCAATTCCACCCAGAGTGAAGTCGTACTTGTCGTCGAAGAAGATGGTGGGGTCGATTTTTCCCCCGTAATTGCCCGCCCATGGCCCAACTTCATGCGCGGGGCGACCGAAGGCGGCGGCATTGCGGGGTGCGAAGAAGCCTTCGAGCCGAGCAACGTAGTTCACCAATTCTGCGTAATTCCTCTGGGCGATGACTTGTGTACCAGTTTCCTTCCACAAATCGATGCCTCCGATGTGGTCGGCGTGGCCATGCGTCAACACGATGTACTTCACGGGCCCGTGATGCACTGTGGAGAGCAGTTCCTTAGCCTCCGCGGCATCACGCGCCGGAGCTGTATCGATGACGACGCTGCCTTCGGTGGTCGTCACCAGGTAGACGTTCGACGTCATGGGAGCCATAGAAATGGCATCGTTGATCTTGACCAGCTTCGGTTGATCCTGTGCGGCGGCGATCGCCACCGTCAGACCGAACACCAACGCCCCCATTCGTGACATATGCCCTCCCTTTAGTTAAGTGCAAGTCTCGTCCGAAGCTTCCGAGTGCGGACCGGATAGAAGCTTACAGTTTCATCCCACACTCGCAATCGCGGTTGGGATCGTTGGCGCAGAAGTGAGGACACGCGGACCGGCAACCTGTACGAGTTGCCCGTCTGTTGGGAATTGAGGCGAAATCGCAGGCGAGCCGTCCAATAGTCGCAGCAATATATCTTCACTTGGAGAGATATGAACCGTCGATCGTTATTACAAAGCTTTGCCGTTCTTCTCTGCAGCTCGGTGAGGGGCGCCCGGTGGATGACGCCGAAGGCGCGCGTTGCGGCAGTTCCTGTGTCAACCGAATTACCAACATCGGTCGCAGGGGTAAGAATCATCGATTCGAAGATCGCAAAAGCGGCGACTGCGTTGGCCGCCGCTGTTTCACCCACATACCTCTTCAACCATGCCATGCGAACATTTCTCTACGGCTCGCTGGTGGGGCGTGCTCTTGGACAGAAATTCGACGAGGAATCGCTCTATCTCGCGTGCATTCTCCATGACCTTGGCTTGACGAATCAGTATGCGGGCGACCGCCCATTTGAAATCGAAGGCGCGGAGGCTGCACGAACGTTTCTCGAGCAACAAGGATACCCACGCGCCAGCACGGAGATGGTCTGGGACGGCATCGCCATGCATGCTTCAGCGATCGGAGGCTTCAAGCGGCCTGAAATCGCGCTTGTGGGAGAGGGCGCCGGCGCGGATGTTGTGGGCCCGGATTTTTCACAAATCAAGAAGGCCGATTCGGAGGCGATACTCCAGGCATTCCCCCGTTTGAAGTTCAAGAACGAATTCGTCAAGACCTGCGCAGAGGTCGTGCAGCAACATCCTCGCGGGGCGTCTAGATCATTCATGCGGGACATTGGCGAGAGATATGTTCCCGGGTTTCATCCGCGAAACTTTTGTGACGCCATCTCGCAAGCGCCTTTTGAGGAATAAACCGCAACGCGGCAAACTGTTTTCGCGGATGGCCGGCTGAAAATCTGACGAGCGGGCACGTAGGAATGGGACCAATACCCATTCTCCAGGTGCAGATGGAGTGTGCCAAGCTTCGGGCTGCGCGGTAACGACCTCCAGAAGAAGCTTTCAGAGGAGCATCTCAATCTGTAGCGCAAATTGACGGATGTATATTGAACGCTGCTGGCGGCCTGTTCGACACTCCGCCACGATGCCCAACAAGAAACGCAGAGTGTTCCATGAGAAAAATATTCGTGGTCCTGATGGGAATTCTGGTAGGACTGGCGTCGACTTGCAGCCGGGCGGGGGATTCCGCCACGCTCAGTCAGGAAGAGGAGATGCGGGCCGGACAGGCACTTCTTACGGCCTTTCGCAAATCCACCGGGTTTACCGAAACCGACGAGATCAAAAAGATGGAGGAGTACCTGCAAAAAGTTGGGGATAAAGTTGCCAAGAACACCGTGCACAAGCTGCCCTATTCGTTCCATCTGGATCCGCACCCCGGTTTTCGTAGCGCAGTAGCCTATCCGGGCGGGGTGATCCTGGTTGGGGGCGGCGTTCTCGCGTTAATGCAGCACGAGGATGAATTGGCGGTGGTATTGGGACATGAGATTGGACACGTCGATCTTGGTCAATGCCATCGGCGACTCCTGGAGGTGATGCAGCGGCAACATATCACGCCCGCACAGTTCGATAAGTTGTCCATCGAGGATTTCGGAAATCCGTATGGAAAAGAGGGCGAACTCGCAGCCGACCGCGAGGGTGTGAAACTGGCTGCCCTGGCGAAATACTCACCGCACGCAGCGATCGAATTGCTGGAGGTTTACCAGTTCTTGTCGCGAGACTCGAAGCCTGAGCCGCGCCCTGACGCTCCGTCGCTTGAAGAACGCATCCAGCAGGCACACGAAGAGATCAAGAGTGAGGGTTGGGATGAATCCCAAAAAGAAAAACCTCTCGAACTTCCTTAAGACAACTGGCGCGAACAGTCACGGCAGGCTGGGACCGTTGCTGTTGATCTGCACGGGCTTAATATTCGCTTCCGGAAGTGTCAGCGCGGGTAAGGAAGCTTCACCGACCAAAGTCAGCCTCCCGCTGAATTCGATGGAGGAGCTGGAAGTAACAACCTTCGCGGACAATGGCAACGTCAAAGCGAAGGCCGAGGTCGAGGAGTATCGGGGACGGCAAGCGTTTCACATGATGCTCGGGGCAGACGGGCAAGCCCTTGCCCTGGTCAGGAATTCCGAATTCAAGGATGGAGCCATCGAACTCGACTTGGCGGCAACTCCTCGCCAGGGAGCTCCGGCGGATTCGCGCGGATTTGTCGGCGTGGCTTTCCGGGTTCAGGAAAAAGCCGCGCGGTTTGAGACAGTGTACTTGCGGATGACAAATGGCCGCGCGGACGATCAGATCCGCCGCAATCACTCGGTGCAGTACACCTCAGAGCCGGACTACCCCTGGCATCGTCTGCGCAAAGAAAGCCCGGGTGTTTACGAATCGTATGTCGATCTGGAAGCTGGTGAGTGGACGAAACTTCGAATTGAAGTTGCAGGAGCAAAATCGGCGGTTTACGTCAACGGCGCGCCTCAACCATGCCTGATTGTCAACGACATGAAACTTGGAGAAAGCAGAGGACAAGTCGCGCTGTGGGTGGGATCTGATACCGACGCTCATTTTTCGAACTTGCAAATCAAGCCGAAGACGAACGCGAACTCGTCCGACGCTTTGCAGCCGCGCTAGCCATAAGACGAGTCGCGAAAGTCGGGTTCACACAATCGAAACCAGTCACGAATAGCATGGGAGCGTGGCAGAAAGACGCCGCCGGACGCTCATCTGGTCTAAAAATGAACAAAAATATAGACGAGATCGAAGAATTCGGTCGAAACGGCGGTGACAATTTCGCCTCCGCCATGTCCAAACAACCAGCAGCAGACACGCAAGCCCACAAGCCAGCAGTGCACCTTGAAATGAAAACCCGCTGTGAGAGGTGCAAAACCGCACTTCAAACGGAAGCAGAGGCATATATCTGCGCCTCGGAGTGCACATTTTGCGCTACTTGCGCACTCGGCATGAATACTGTCTGCCCGAATTGTGTGACTGAGTTAGTCCGCCGGCCCAGACGGCGGGCGTCAGGACCGCGGGTTACTGGCCCTCCGCAATCACGGGTCAGGGTCCGCGCCGGGTCCCTATGGATTTCCAGCTTCGTGATCTGGAACTTCATCGCGTTCGCTGCCACGCTTACGATTTACGAGTTTTACAGGGCTGGCGGCCGAACCATGTCGTTTGGCACGGTCGCGGGCATGGAGTTCAGCCAGTTTCTCGCTTATGTCCCGGTAACTCCGCTCGCCTTCCTGCTGGCCTTGCGGTTTCCATTTGGCCGGGGGCACTGGTTAAAAGAGACGTCACTGCACTTTGCGGGCGGGCTCGCCTTTGACATCGGGCACCTTTTGTTCCGAAGCTTCACACCTTTCGGCTACTGGGATCCGAAGTATCGCGAATGGAGTTTTGCCTTTTGGGATCCCCACACCCATGCCATGCGGAATCTCTGGCTTGTGGGCAACACCATGTTTCTCTCAAGCGTTGTAGATGACATCGTGGGAGCTTACATTCCGATTGTGATCATCGCGCACGCATTCATGTACTATCGCAGATTTCATGAACGGGAGCTGCAAGCAACCCGCCTCGAAGAGCAACTGGCCAACGCTCGTTTGCAAACTCTAAAGAACCAGCTACAACCGCATTTCCTGTTCAACACCCTGCACTCCATCTCCGCGCTGATGTTGACCGACGTGCTTGCCGCAGACCGCATGATGACGTCACTGAGCGATCTGTTACGCATGAGCCTTGAGAACGATGGCGTACATCTTACTTCTCTGAACCGGGAAATTGAGTTTGTGGAAACGTATCTCTCTATCGAGAAAGCGCGTTTCGAGGACCGATTGCGAGTGGTTCTCAACGTCGCACCCGAGTGCCTGGATGCTCAGGTCCCACATCTGTTGCTCCAGCCGTTGGTAGAAAACGCAATACGGCATGGCATATCGAAGCTCTCTGAAGGCGGATTGATCCGAATCGTCGCAAGCCGAGACAGCGACGGCGACCTCGAGATCCTCGTCAGCGACAACGGGCCCGGCCCTGTGGATGATCCCGAGAAGAAATCCAAGCCGGGACTTGGATTGAGGATCACCCGGGAGCGGCTGAGCGCCTTGTATGGCGACCGGCAGAGTTGCGAGTTCCGGAGTTTTACCGGCCGCGGAGCGGAAGTGTACCTGCGCCTGCCCTTCCATACGCTCGCGGTCGGCGCGGAAGCAGCAGCGCAAGGTTCTCTTTTAGGAGTCGAAGAATCCAGATGATTGTTCCGACGATTCGCACCATCATCGCCGACGACGAAAGCCTGGCACGAAAGAAACTGCGCATGCTGCTGGGCATGGAAAGCGGCATACAAATTGTCGCCGAATGCAGCGATGGCAAGCAGGTGGTGGATGCGGTCCTGACCGAGAAACCAGATTTACTTCTTCTGGACATCCAGATGCCGGGATCGGACGGATTCCAGGTACTCGACACAATCCCGGCCGACCTGATGCCGATTGTTATCTTCACCACCGCATACGATCAGTACGCAATACGAGCATTCGACGCGCATGCGCTCGACTATCTTCTCAAGCCCTTCAATCAGGAGCGATTGCACCGCTCGATCCAGAGGGTCAAGACGGAACTCCTGAAATCGCACGAACAGACTGTAAGAGAGCGCCTCCTCAGTCTGTTAAGCACGACCAAGGCTGGGTCTGAACCGCTTCGTCGATTGGTGATACGCACTTCGGGGCGGGTCGTGTTTCTGGATCTCAATGAGATAGATTGGATCGAAGCTGCTGCCAACTACGTAAAGCTGCATTGCGGCAAGGATTCCTATCTGTTAAGGGAAGGGATCGGACATCTCGCATCCAAGCTGGACCCCGAGCGTTTTGTTCGGATTCACCGCTCATCAATCGTGAATGTAAGCCGCATCCGGGAATTGCAGCCGTGCGAGAGCGGCGAATATATCGCGGTATTAAAGAACGGAAAGGAACTTTCCTGCAGCCGCGGCTGCCGCCCTCAACTGCTGCGGTTCATCGCGGGTAACGTCTGATTCGCTCACGCCCAAGGATCCAATACGACCTTCATGGAGTCCGGGGCGATGGCCTGCTTCATGGCCTCGTCGACTTGCCGCAGGCTGAAGCGATGAGTCACGAACTCTTTGAGCGGATAATTTTTAGCGAAGCGCGCCATCTGCCGGAGACTGGGGCCGTAAGCCGCCGGCTCTTCCCCACCCACACCGAGAATGCGGACATTTTTCGCGCAAAGATGCCGATGAGGGCTGATGCGGATTTCTCCCAGATCGGAAAAATTTCCGGCTTCAACGAGTAGGCCGCCCACGCGCAGGAGTTCCAAGGCTTCCGAGACCGCCTGTGGAACGCCCGCACATTCCACCACTACATCTGATCCCCTACCATTCGTGAGTTGACGGATTTTCTGGCGTCGCTCGGCTTCTGATGTTTGCGAGGCGTTAATCGTGTAGTCAGCGCCGAGTTTCCGGGCGAAATTGAGCCGATAATCGGAGAGATCGACCGCGATGATGTTTCCGGCTCCCAGCATCCTGGCTTTCATCACAAAGCACAGCCCGAGGGGCCCGGCTCCCAGGACGACGACGGTGTCGTCAAAGCGGAAAGACTCGCTGGGAAAGGCCGACATCTGCTTGGCGCGATCGAGTCCCACGGTCACCGCCATAATTTCAGCCATCACGGCCACTTCAGACGGCAGGTCGTCGGGCACTTTAACCAAAAAGCTGCCTGGAACGACATAAAGATATTGAGACCATCCACCGAAGAGATAGGGAGGATCGGCGGCGCTGAGATTGTTGCCGTAGTCGACCATCTTCTCGCAGCAGTAGTAGGGAAAATCGTGGCGGCAGTAGTAACACTGGCCGCAGCAGACGTTCGCTCCGACCACCACCCGGTCGCCAACTTTCAAAGGGACGCCTTCGAAGTCATCGTAATCGCCGTCTCCGCCGATCGCGGCGATGGTCCCTACGTTCTCGTGGCCCTGAATAATGGGAAATGAAATCGGTTTGCCGCCATACTGGCCGACGTATCCCTGATACGTGTGCTTGTCAGTGCCACAGATACCAGACACTTCTATCTTGACGAGCACGCAGCCGGGTTCGGGCGTGGGTAGCGGATATTCCCGGAGTTCGTAGCGTCCGGGCGCAACGAGGGTGGCGGCGAGTACAGTCTGGGCGGACATTCGTCTCGGGGTTCGGTGTTTTTGCCGGAGAGAGTAAAGCGCCGGGGAACCTGATAGTTCCCCGGCGTCCAAGTTTCCTCTAGAAGTTCAACTTAAGTGATAGCTGACCCAAACGAGGCGGCTGTGCCTGCGTGACCTGTCCGAAGCCGCTCGACAGGATGCCGCTGGGCGTGATGAATTGGGCGTGGTTGAAGATGTTGAAGAACTCGGCACGGAATGAAAGGTTCAGACTCTCAGACAGCTTTGTGTTCTTCACCAATGCAAGATCGAAGTTGTCTGTGCCGGGGCCGTGGAAGAAGCGGCGCCGGGCGTTACCTTCTAATCCGATGGCCGATGAGGCAAACGAAGTCGGGTCGAAGAAGTAGTGTTGAGGGGTGTTCCGTGGATTCAGTATGTGGAGTGGAGCCACCTGATCGGGAGTATCGACTGCCAGCGTAATTGGCCCGCCGAAAGCAGTTCCCAGGAGAGAGTGGTCGTCGGTTTCCACCATTGTGACCGGCAATCCTGTCTCAAAGCGCGTGATGCCGCTTAGCGCCCAACCCGTAGTCAGTTTGTTCGAATGACCCCACTTGTCGAACGGGAGCTCGTAGTTGTAGCTCACGACGAAGTTGTGAGTGGAATCAAAGGCAGCCAGTCCACGGCTCAGACTTGGATTGATGGGATTGATTTGCTCGCCGTAACCGGAGGCGTTGTCGATCGACTTGCTGTAGGTGTAACCGAGGAGCAACTGCAACCTACCCGCCGTGTGCCGGTAATTAACTTGCGCCGAGTTGTAATGGGAAGCCCCGGCGGTAATGAAGTAGGAGTCGTTGCCGAAGGGGATGATCCCGTAATTTCCATCAGGCAGAAGCGTGCCCACAGGTGCTGACAAGCCAGCGGACGCCTGGGCCGGAGTGAGTTCCACACCCGGCAGGACAGAACGGGTGCCAAGTACGAATGCGGAACCGTTGATGTAGATATTGTTCTCACCGCCGGGCCCACAGCCAGGAGTGGCAAGGCATAACGCCGGATTGCCGGGATTCGCCGACAGGGAGGACAGCAGGCGATGTCCCTGCGTTCCGACGTAACTGAGTGAGATGAGATCCGAGCCGGTGAGCTGCCGCTCGAACGACAGTTCGTAATTCTCGGCATACGGCAGACGGTTTCCGTTGTAGAACGCCGGCGAACTGCCGATGGTGCCAAAGGCGTTGAAGAACTCAGCCAGCGTGTCATACGGGGATCCGCTTGCGGGATGGCTGGCGCTAGCTCCCTTCGGCGGCAAAGCTACGGGGAAGAAATTGTTCGCAGACGTGCCAGTCGCGCGGTTCGTAAATGGCGCCGCAAAGGTGGACCCAAACTGGCCGGTATAGTCACCGAATGGAGCATCACCGATTTCGTTGAAATCGGTCGCTCCCTCAAAGGGAGAGTAGGAAAGCGTATAGCCCGCCCGCAAGCTCGAAGACCCGGCCTTACCTAACAATCCACCGAGAAATCCATCATGCTCGCCGAACGAGTAAGCCATCCCGATGCGAGGCGCGAAATTGTTCCACCGGGTTGGCGCCAAGGTGCGCGGAACACCTTTGTCTGTTGGGAACAGCCAACCCGTCGGTGAGCCGGGATATACCTGCGACTGCTCTCCTGGAATGATGGTCTGGATCTCGTTGTATTTTTCCTTCCACGGCGAGCTCACGTCGTAACGCAGGCCGTAGTTCAGAGTCAGGTTCGGACGTACGCGCCAGCTATCCTGGCCGTAAAAGCCGAGGTAGAAGCTTCGTCCATAGGACGGGTATGACTGCCCTTGCACGTAGGAACTCGGCGCGCCCAGGAGAAAATCAGCGAAGTCACTGCCGGTTTCGCTGTTGCCGCCGTTGAAAGCGGTGCCGAAGAAGAAGTTGCCGTTCGCGACGTTGGAGAGATTCTCTTCCAGTTGGTTGAAGTGATACTGCCCACCGAACTTGATGGTGTGGGTGCCGATGACTTTGCTGAAATTGTCGACTACCTGGTAGATGTTGTCGAGCAATTGGTTCGGGCGGCTGGGAACACCAATGATGTAGTTGTTGAAATCGATTTCGGGCACGCCTTGAACACTTGGGGTTCCGACATAGATGCCCGGAGCACCGCCGTTTCCGGACGCAAAGCCCAGGTTGGCCAGCGTGGTGTTCGTGCCGCCTTTCGGGCGGTTCAGCTTGGTATTCAGACGGAAGTAGCCAACGCGGAATTCGTTCACCGAGGAGCCGCTCAGCGTTTTGGTCACTCCGATATTAATGTTCTGCGTGATGCCGTTTCCATCGACGGCAAAGCCGGGATACAGAGGCGCATTGCCCGACCAATAGGGATCGATCCGGTCATACTTGTCGAAGTAGTAGTAGGCGCTGATCAGGCCGGCTCCGGTATTCGCGTCAAGACGGGTGCTGAACTTATTGTCTTTGATGTTGATGCTGCCGGAACTCGACGAGAACGTACCCAGTCCTGAACCTGCAGCGGAGCTGTTGGCCCACGGCTGAATGTAAGTGATCAGGTTTGTCGAGATCGGGTTGAATGCAGACATTGGCAGTTGCGCATTCGGGAGAACGCAGTTGGCCGATGAGGTACAACCGGTGAAGTAATAGGGCTCCCCGACGGTAACCGGCTGCCCGAGCTGCGTGCTCAACTGGCTCGCCCAAGCGGCACCCGTTACAGTTCCCGTCAAGCTTGAGGCAATCCCTGAGAGATCGCCCGCTTCCATCGCCGCGCTGGGTGCGTTCGCGATGGTCTGCGGCACTTCCTGGATGACGCGATTTCCCTGGTAGTCCGCGAAGAAGAACAGCTTGTCGTGAATAATCGGGCCGCCGAAAGTTCCACCGAATTGGTTCTGGTGATAGGCGCCGCGTCCGTTGGCGTCGAAGAAGTTCTTGGCGTCGAGGTCGGTGTTCCGCAGGAACTCGAACACATTGCCGTGAAATTGATTCGTCCCTGACTTGGTTACAACGTTGATCTGTGCGCCGGCGTAATTGCCGAACTCGGCGTCGGCGTTGTTGGTCAAAATTCGAAATTCGGCGAGCGAGTCGAGATTAGGAATTGCCCCGGCGCCAGAGTAGCCAATTTCCTGAGTCAACATTCCATTCAGGATGAATGCATTCGCCGACTCGCGCATTCCATTCACAGAAAGCGCACCAGAGTTCAAGCTGCCTGAAACCGGCGGCACCGGAAAGCCGGCCGAGATAAATGGGCCGGCATACGCTCCTGTCATGCCCGAGGCCTGCGAAACGACGCCTGGCTGCAACGGAAGAAGATCAGTGAAGCTGCGGCTGACAAGCGGGACGTCGGTCATTTCTTTGCCTTCGATGACCTCGCCCATTTGCGAGGTTACCGATTCGACGTGCAGTGCGTCCGCGGCGACGTCGACATGCTCGGTCTTTTGGCCGACCTGGAGGATCGCATCCACCAGCAAAGCCGCGTTGACATCGAGCACGAGGCCGGTTTGACGGTAGGTCTTGAAGCCCGCTTGTTCGACTTCGATGGTGTAAGTACCGAGAGGCAAGGACTGGAAGGAGTAGTATCCCTGGCCGTTCGTGGGCTGGGAAACGGAGATCGCGGTCCCTACGTTCGTCGCGGTGACCTTGGCGCCCGCAATGGAGGCGCCGCTCGAATCTTTTACAGTTCCGGAGATACTGGCCGTAACACCGGCGAACAGGCTGCCGCCTGCCAGAAAAACGACCGCGAACAGCAACACAAGCGCACGACGGCACAATTGTCTTCCGTTCATAGTTCCTCCCGCATCTGAATCCCCAAATCGTTTACGCCCGGGAACAACGCCACCCATTTGCTGGAGGCTTGCGGCCACAACCGCTGCCTCATCCGGGGCAAATCAACAGGCGCCCAATCTAACCGCTTATTGTAGTTGGCCTTATAGATGACCTAACGCTGCGTTGTCAAGAAATTTCAGCTTGCATTGGGTTTCAGAGGCCGCGGATGATAAGGCTATACGCGCTTGCAGGTTCTCGCCTTCAAACACATTCGAAACCTTCCGCCGGTCATCCTCCCCGCTATCCGAATTTGCGGTACCATACGACCGCTTAGAAACATTGAGAAGATGTTGCACCCAGCGCTCGAAACTCCTCGATTAGCGGATTCCAAGCTGCTGCTGAGGACTCATGGCTGGCGAATCCTTCGGGCAACGTTGGATGGAGAATTTATGAAGCGTCGATCATCATTACAGGTACTGATTGTCTCGTTGGGACTGTTGGCGGCCTTCACTTCTGTGGCTCAAGAGGCGCCGAGCAAAGTCACCATCCGGTGGGATAAGACGATTCGAACTTCCCAAACAACGCCAACTTTGCAGGTAGTCGTGAATCCTATGCTGCAGCGAGGAAGTCCGGTGCACGACAATGCGTTCAAAGCGCTGCGAGACCTTGGAGCCGACTATGTGAGGTACGTACCATGGCTTCCTTACCCCAGGCTCGGAGTCGCCGAGCTTGAACCTCCGAAGGACGGCAGCACCTCCTGGGATTTCTCAGCCATCGATCCTCTGACCATCGACTTTCTCGAAGCAGTCAAGGGTCACTCATTCATCTTAAATTTCAGTACGATTCCGCAGTGGATGTACCGAACTGACAAGCCCGTCGAATATCCCGCAGATCCCAACCAGGTAACGTGGAACTATGAACAAGGAACAGAACTGCGCGATCCCAGCGCGAAAGAAGTGGCTGATTACTACGCTCGCTTGCTCGCGTGGTATACGCAGGGCGGCTTTACCGATGAAGCAGGTGTGTTTCATAAATCGGGATATCACTACTCAGTTCCGTATTGGGAGATCTTCAACGAGGTGGATTTCGAGCATCGAATGGATGCGGAAACCTACACTCGGATGTACGACGAAATCGTGCTTGCCATGAAAAAAGTGCAGCCCGAAACAAAATTCGTAGGGCTCGCGCTTGCACTTCCCGTAGAACCGCGCTACTTCGAGTATTTTCTTGATCCCAGGAATCACAAGCCCGGAATCCCGCTGGACTTCATTTCCTATCATTTTTATGCAAACGCGCCTGAGGGTCAGATTCAGGGGGCCGACCAATACACGTACTTCGATCAGGCAGATGGCTTCATAAAGACGGTGCGTTATATCGAAGCGATTCGGAAACGCCTGTCGCCGTCGACGAAAACTACGATCGACGAACTTGGCGTTATTTCAGCCGACGATGGGGGACAGGGCGACCCTGGCCACGTCACAAAACCGATTCCGAATTCTTACTGGAATCTGGCAGGCGCTTTGTACGCTTACATGTTTGGCCAACTGAGCGAGTTAGGCATCGATGTTGCCGGCGAATCTCAGCTCGTCGGATATCCCACGCAGTATCCCAGCGTATCGATGGTGGATTGGAAAGATGGCACTCCAAACGCGCGTTACTGGGTGCTCAAGCTTTTGCACGACGATTGTGGTCCCGGCGACAAGCTTGTAGAAAACGACACAGCAGGACCGATGGCCCCACATGTGTATACGCTGGCCTTCATCACTCCGAACGGGAAGCGGCGGCTCTTATTAGTGAACAAACGAGATCGAACCTTCGAGATCGCTTTGATGGGCGCCGCCGGAGGTCAAGTTGACGTCGTCGATCAAACTACCGGATTCAAGCCACCAGCGACGATGCGTTTGAGCGGTGACACGCTCACCTTGCAGGGATTCTCTGTTTCGGTAGTAACTTTTCCCTAGTCGATCCCTAGAAAAGTTTAGGCTCCCGGCGATCCAAGACCGGCTAGGGTCGGTAGTTGGCGAAATCACGGAGGCCGGGGTATTATTTCCTCGCGTCGTCAGTCCTGTCGAGCTAAGCGCTTATTGAGTGGGTATGTTTTGAGCGCATCGCCTTCACATTCTGGCACGCGCTTCTTCGCAACAGCAGAAAGCACTCCATACCTTTAAAAGGACGGTTTATGAACGACGTGAGGTCGCGTTTTCAATTTGCATGCGCTCCCGACAGTTGGGGCGTTTTGGACTACCCGGGTCCATCCTGGAACCAGTCGTACGAAAAGATGCTGGATGAAATGGTATGGGCGGGCTACACAGGAACTGAACTCGGCCCTTATGGGTTTTTTCCAACGGATCCGACCGTGCTCAAGCCGCAGCTCGAGCGGAGGAACCTCAAACTTCTAGGGTCATTTGTACCGGTTGTTCTGAGTGATCCGGCCTCCGCTGGGGTTGCGGTAGCGCATATTCGTAAAGTTGGCGACTTGCTGGCTACGCTCAAAGCGCCATTTCTGGTTCTGGCGGACGCGCAGTCGGATGTGCGCAACAGACTTTCGGGTCGAGTGCCTTCGGACGGCAGCGCCGGCCTCACCGCTGCTCAGTGGAAAAATGTCGCTCACGTTGTAGAAGAAGCCGCCAAAGTGTCTGCGGAGTTTGGGCTGGACCTCGTATTCCATCCCCATGTTGCCACTTACGTCGAAACGCCCGAAGAGTGCGAGCGATTCTTTGATGTCACGTCGCATACCGGGATCGGCCTATGCCTTGACACGGGACACTGCGAATTTGGGGGCGGCGACACGATCACTGAGGCTGCGAAGTTTGCCAGCGTCCTCAGATTTCTTCACATTAAGGACGTCGACAATAAAGTTCTGGAAGAAGCACGCCGGAAAAAACTGAACTTTGAGGAAGCAATTGAAGAAAAAGTATTCACCATCATCGGGCAGGGTTCGGTGAACTTCCCTGGGCTTTTCCGCTTGCTCGAAAAAAATAACTATTCCGGCTGGTCGGTCATCGAGCAGGATGTGAAGTTTGGCGCAACCACAGTTCCTCCTGCTGAAAGTGTCGCCGCAAGCTTGAAATATCTCAATGGAGTTCTGGCTGAGATGGCGGGCGCGCCGGTGAAGTGAATCGGAGCTGGACACTGGTGAGGTTGTTGCGTTGGCATCATTGTTGAAGGAGGAAATGGGATTGGCGAAACTTGGAGTTGGTGTGCTGGGTGTTGGTGAAATGGGAAAACGCCATGCGGAGAACCTTCGCCGCCTGGTTCCCGAAGCACGGTTGGTCGCGATCGCAGATGTTGCGCAGGAAAGAGCGCGCCAGACCGCCGCGGAACTGGAGATCGATCAGTTCTTCACCAGTCTGGAAGACATGCTTGCCTGTAAGGAAATCGACGCGGTGCTGATTGCCACACCCGACAAATTTCACGCTCGGGCCGTGGAAAGCGCAGCCGCGGCAGGTAAAGACATCCTGTGCGAGAAACCTCTTGCGACCAATCGGTCGGATGCTCTGAGGGCGCTTAAAGCTGTACAGACTGCGCGTGTCCGTCTGCAGGTCGGTTTTATGCGCCGTTACGACCCGGCATATGCGGCGGCGATGAAACGTGTAGAAAACGGAGAGATCGGTGAACCGGTGATCTTCAAGTCTCTGGGACGCGACCGCGATGTTCCACCGCTTTCCGCATATCAATCCAACATCAATGGCATGCTGTTCTATACAAATACAATTCACGACTTCGACCTGGCACGCTGGATGATGCGGGATGAAGTCACGGAAGTGCAGGCGTACTCAACGGTCTCGATCCGCCCTGAACTTGCACAGTATGGAGACGTGGTCGCCAGTGTCGTGAACCTGAAATTTGGTCACGGAGCGATTGGAAACATCGATTCCTACGCACAGGCGCTATACGCTTACGATGTGCGGACGGAGATCGTTGGGTCAAAAGGTTCGATCTTTATCGGAAGTATCGAGAAGACGCCGGCGACTTTCCTGAGCCCAGCCGGGGGAACCACAATCCTCGCCGATCACTTTTTGAGCCGCTTTGCGGACGCCTATCTGAACGAGATCGGCGACTTCGTCCACAATATGCTGCACGACCAGCCTCCTCGGGTCACCGGGGACGATGGTATGCGTGCCCTGGAGATCGCGATCGCGGCGGAGGAATCGCACTCGCAGCATGTGCCGCGTGCGGTGGTGACCGAAGGGCTGGAATCTCTCGATCCGATTGGTGCGGCTCCTCGGGCCTAAGCTGCAAAGCTGGCCGAGGCTGCAATAAGAGCAACTAAGTCCGGAAACAGGGCGACGATGTTTGATCGCCTTGCGCGCGACGACTTCGTCCGAAAGTTGTTGCTGATTCGTGAAACGGTGGAGGAGCGAGGCATGACTCACGAAGCGACGAGGCGCGGATTTCTGCACACGGCGGGAATCGCGATGGCGGCATTGTCGGGTCCAAAGACGGTGTCGACTGCTAACGAGACTCCCGGACAATCAACGCCACAACGGATTTTCGATGTACGTGAGTTCGGTGCCCAAGGAGATCGGAAAGCTGTTGATACACCTGCAATCAACAAGGCGATCGAAGCCGCCGCGAATGCTGGGGGCGGCACTGTCGTTTTCCCAGCGGGCACATACTTGTGCTACTCGATTCGCCTGAAAAGCAAAGTCTCGGTGTTTCTGGGCCCGGGTTCGACCGTCGTGGCGGCGGATCCTCCTGCGCAAAGCCATGGAGAAGGTTATGACCTGGCAGAGTCAAACCAACCTTGGGAGGCCTATCAGGATTACGGTCATAATCACTGGCACAACAGTCTGATCTGGGGCGAGAACCTCGAGGACGTTACCATTCAGGGGCCGGGGCTTATCTGGGGGAAGGGCTTGAGCCGCGGCGAGGGGGCGGGTCCGGTTGCGGAAGTTCCAGGCGTCGCCAACAAAGCCATCGCCCTGAAAAATTGCCGCAACGTACTGCTGCGCGATTTCTCTATTCTGCATGGCGGGCATTTCGGCATCCTCGCAACCGGAGTCCACAATCTAACGATCGACAATCTGAAGATCGATACGCAGCGCGACGGGATCGATGTCGATTGCTGCCGTAACGTACGGATTTCCAACTGCACCGTCAACTCCCCTTGGGATGATGCGATTTGCCTGAAAAGCTCCTATGCGCTGGGATATGCCGGCGACACCGAGATGGTGACCATCACGAATTGCATGGTGAGCGGAAGCTATACGGAAGGAGCCGTGCTGGATGCGTCCTTCAAGCGATTCCCCCCGGAATCTGACGTCGACCGCAATGGACGTATCAAATTCGGAACGGAGTCGAACGGGGGATTCAAGAACATCACGATCTCAAATTGCGTGTTTGATGGCTGTTTCGGCGTCGCAATTCTAAGTGTGGATGGAGCGCAGATCGAAGATGTCACGCTCTCGAATATTACGATGCGCGGCACAGTAGCGTCGCCGATTTTTCTGCGGCTGGGAACTCGTATGCGAGGACCGGCGGGAGTTCCGGTAGGTCGAATCCGGCGCGTGAACATCTCCAATGTGGTTTCTTCGAGTGGATCATCACAGATTTGTTCGATGATTGCCGGGGTCCCGGGCTACCTCGTCGAGGACGTCAGAATCAGCAACATTTTGGTCGAACATCCGGGCGGTGGAACGCGCAAGGATGCTGCTCTGCAGTTGCCGGAGAAAGAGAAGGAATACCCGGAGCCAACGATGTTCGGCACGACTCCTGCGAGTGCTTTCTTCATCCGGCACGCCCGCCGAATTCAGATCAGCGACTTCAAGATTCTCGCTCAGAACAAGGAGGAGCGCCCGTGCTTCATTCTGGAGGATGTGGAGGGCGCCGAATTCTCGAACATCACATTCCCCGAAAAGCAGGAGAATCCGCGCTTCGTTCTCAACAACGTGAAAGACTTCAGTATTGTCCGGAGCCGGCCGGTGGCGGACGTTGAGATCAGGGAAACCGAGCACCAGGAAATTTAGTTTACGTTCGCTCGTCTGGACGCTGTCGTCCGCTGCCAGTGCCGATTCACTGGGCGTGAATCATGAGGACAATTTCTGATCGACTTGAAATAACGGGCGGCACGTCTCGCGTTTTATCAGATTGGTGGGCAACAGCACCTCTGGTGCGCGAATTCCCTTTGACCGGATTTTTTCGATGGCCATCTTCGCCAACTGGCGACCAACCTCCGTGGCTTCGACCCTCACGCTCGTGAGCGATTGCAATCTCCCCAAACCGTGCTGATCGTCAAAGCCGATCAAGCTTACGTCGCGCGGAACATCTAATCCAGCTTTGAGAAGTCCTTCCCATACACCGTGAGCGATGTCGTCATTGCCAGCGAGTACGGCTGTGATGGGAAGCTTCTGCTCCAACGCCATCGCAATACTCTTCAAGCCGTTAAAGAATGTGTTATCGGAAAGGCCCAGGGTTTGAGCGGAAGGTTTGGCCCCGGCGTCCTTCATTGCTTTGCAGTAACCTTCGTAGCGATTACGATACCAAGGGAGCGAGACATCGCCGATGAAGAAAATGTCTTTGTGCCCTAAGGCGAGCAGATACCGCGTCGCCTCCACGGCCCCTGTGAAATCGTCGAAGCGCACGCGATCAGAAGAAGGGGCAGGTTCGGAGCTCACAAAATTGTTGGCCAACAACACGTAGGGTAACCCGCGATTATCGAGGCTGGTGGTGAAGTTTTCGAAATTGGCACCAGCTAAGATCACGCAATCGGCAATGCCATGACTTTGCAGAACGGTAGGCAATTGCAAGTCGGCGGAAGCGACTGAAGGCGAATAACGAAATCGCGTGTAGATTACGAAGAATCCTGATTCCTCGCAGTATTCTTCCACGCCTTGCAAAACTCGCGAGTGGAACGGGTGCAGGAAGTCGCGATTGCTGAGGATGAACGAGACCACAGGAGAGGAGTTTCGCGCGAAGATCTGCGCCCGGGCGTTGGGCCGGTAATTGAGCTCCCGCAGCGCGCGCTGCACCTTCTCGCGGAGCTTGGGGTTCACGTCGGGCTGGTTGTTAATGACCCTCGAGACGGTCCCGACCGCCACGCCTGCGCGGCTGGCAACATCGCGGATGGTTACCGCCATGAGGCGCCACCGCACCGGTCAGTCTCAGGCCAGATGAAATGCTTCATGAATGTTGATACTATGAAAATCGCCCTCGTGCCGTCAATCGTCTTTATTGTCGAGCTTAGCCGGCCGAGATTCCCCCACAATGGGCATCCTTCCCTGCTAGCACATATCCGGAGTAAACGTGCGGCACACAGGTGCCATGGCTGAAATCGCAGCTGTGAACCAGTTCATGAAGAAATCCGCTCCTTGCGCCATAGCACCGGACGAATCTGGATGGACTGCCCGTTCATCCAGGGTAGGTCTTCATCTACTCTTTAGCTTCGCTGTCGCCTTCACACTCGTGCTGTCAGCCTTTTCTCAGAACCAGTCTCCCGCTCCGACCTACTCATCCCCGCTTGAACAGGCTGAGAAGTTGCTCCGAGAAAACAAACCGCAAGATGCCCTGGGCCTTCTCAATCAGACCGTGAAAGAGAATCCGAAGCTCGCAGGCCTCGAACGCATGATCGGGAAAGCCTATTTGCAGACTCGGCAATATTCGGAAGCGATCGCGCACCTCGGAACGGCGTTGCAACAAGACAACAACGATTTGGAGGCCTCTGAGTTACTTGCGCTGAGTTTTTATGGTTCGGGCAACTGCCACGACGCTTTGCCGCTTTTGGAAAAACTCAAGCCGCACTTTTCGAATGAAAGCCCGGATTCTCCCTATCTTCTGAGCATTTGCTACCTAATGACGCAGCAGTGGGAGAAGGCGCGCAAGGCGCTGGCGGAGATGTTTTCCGTCTCGCCCGACAGTGGGATGGCCTATCTTGCGCTTGGGAAATTGCTGGTGCGGCAGCACATGGTAGAGGCTGCTGTTCCTCAGATTGAAACGGCATTACGACTGGAGCCGCGTTTAGCCATGGCGCACTTTCTTCTTGGAGAAATCGATCTGTATCAATCGAACACGCAAGCCGCCGTGGGAGAATTTCAGAAAGAGCTCGCAGTAAATCCGACGCTGTGGCTCGTCTACTGGCGGTTGGGAGATGCTTATATCCGGCTGGAAAACTACAACGATGCCGAAAAAGTCCTGAAGGAAGCGATTTGGCTGAACGAAGCCTCTCCAGACGCGTACGTTTTACTCGGGAAGATTGCTATGAAGAAAAATGATGCGGTGTTGGCCTCGCAGTTCCTCGAACGGGCACTGTCGCTCGCACCGCAGAATTTCGACGCTCACGAGGCGTTAGCGGGTGCGTACCAAAAGCTTGGACGTGCGGCAGACGCCAATCGGCAAATGGAACTTGCCAAACGGCTCCGCGGCGAAAAACCCCCACCAGAAAAAGAGTTGCTGCAATCAGTGCCGTAGCTATTCCGCACCGTTCAAAAATGCGATCAACCTCCTATGAACGTATCCAGACGAAACCATCTCAAGACGCTTCTATCTGCCGCCGGAGTGTCGATGGCGAAATTCGGGCCGCAGACACTAACGACAAAACCTGGCGATGTTCCACCTCCGGACCATGAACGGCGAATTCAATGGTGGCGAGAGGCGAAGTTCGGGATGTTCATTCATTGGGGGCTTTATAGCCTTCTGGGCCGCGAAGCGTGGGTCATGGGAGACGAAGATATCCCAGTCGAGGAATACGAAAAGCTGGGAGAACAATTCCGTCCGCCTGCCAAGGTAGCGCGCTCGTGGGCCCGACTGGCGCGCGAATCGGGTATGCGCTACATGGTGATGACCGCGAAACACCACGAAGGGTTTTGCCTCTTCGACTCCAAGCTAACGCCTTATTGCGCGCCGAAGCTGGGTCCGGGCCGCGACCTGGTACAGGAGTTTGTGGATGCAGCTCGCGCGGAGAATCTGCGCGTCGGGTTGTACTACTCGCTGATGGATTGGCATCATCCGGACTGGCGGACGGCGAAAAGAGATCCTGCCGCGAGAAAGCGTTTTGTCGACTATACGCACGGACAGATTCGCGAACTTATGTCGAACTACGGGAAGATCGATATTCTCTGGTACGACATGCCGGTCCCTCTCGACGCTGAAGGTTGGCGGTCCGCTGAAATGAACGACATGGTGTTTCGCCTGCAGCCGGATATTCTGATCAACAACCGCAACCTGCTTCCGGGAGACTTTTCCACCCCAGAACAGTCGACGCAAGCGACGAAAAACGATTGGGAATCCTGCATGACAATCAACGACAGCTGGGCTTATCTTGCTGCCGATAATAACTGGAAATCCGCCCAGCAACTGGTACAGAACCTCGTTGAATGTGCGCGTGATGGGGGCAACTATCTCCTCGATATCGGGCCGCGCGCGGACGGATCTGTTCCCGCGGCAGCGGTGGAGAGACTGAATACATTTGGTGGTTGGCTACGCAGGAATGGTGAAGCCGTTTACGGTACGCAACGATGCCGGTTTCCGCACGGCAATATTGGTGTTTATACGCGACGGGGAAACACACTTTACACGATCATTTACTTCTGGCCCGGAAACACGCTGACCGTTGGCGGCGTGCGGTGTAAGGTAAAATCGGCACGATTTCTGGCGACTGGTGCAGCTGTCGAGTTTGAACAACGAGGTCCGCAATTAATTTTCCGGTCCCTACCCGAGAAACCGCCCGACGCCCCAGTCACCGTAATCGCGGCAGAGTGCGATGCCGAACCCGTGCAGGACACCCTGTCGTCACTGGCGGACGCCGATCACTGAGAGCGCACCCGCGACGAGTTTTCTGTTTCCTACTCTGCCGGACTCAGATTCGAGCGAGGAGCCAAACGGCGGGCGAGCACATAGATCAGGACGCAGCCGGCGAGAATGATCAAGACTCGCACAGTTATGACCAGCGCGTGATGTGACATCGAGATCGCGGTCATGTAGAGAAGCAGGCCGAGGATCCCGACAATCCAGGTGAGAGCGGCGGCACATAGTACGCGGGAGACTTTCCTGGGAGGCTCCCCATCGATGAGCGATTGCGACGGGGCCTTTCCCCAGAGGCACGCCCCAACCACCAAGCCATAGGTGACGTACATCGCGAAGGTACAAATCGCGATGATGACGACCTCGGCCTGCGCCCAGAAGGTAAAGACCGCGGTAATCGGAATTACCACCCAGATCGCATTGACGGGCACCTTGTGCGCGCTTACCTTGGCGAGAAAACGCGGAGCCGGCACTTTTCCGTCGCGCGCCATCGCCCAGATCAGGCGGGTTATGGTTGTCAAATTCGCGAGCACGGAAGCAAATATGGCTACCGATACGAGTAGCAAAGCGCTTCCTACCACGTATTTCGGAAAATAACTTCCGATGATGTAGAGCAGAGGAGTCGGATCATGGCTTGCGACGTCGACCGACGGAACAGCCAACGTAAAACCAATGAGCACCAGCAATCCGAATAGCACCGCCAGAATTTCGGACCAGACGATAGCAGTAGGAATGCGCTTTTGAGGAAGGTGGGTTTCTTCCGCGACGTTCGCCGCAGCCTCAAATCCGCCGAGAGTCCAAACGCTCATTAACGATGCCGTCAGAAAAGCTTGCGCGTACGCGCCAAAACTCGGCTGGTGTGGATAGGTGAAGAGAAAAGAGACAGGATGGATTTTCCGAACCAGGGCGATACCGAGCAGAAGAAATCCCATCACCACCGTACCCAGAATCTCGGCGATGACGGACACATCGTTCACCAGACTCGCGAGCCGAATGCCGTAGTGATTGATCAATGCCGCAGCAACGAGGGTTGCGACCGTGGCAATCACGACGTTGCGATTGGAGTTTGGCAGACCAAAGAAAGGAACCAGATAGCTGGCCAGCGCATAAGCGACGCCGGCCATACCTGTGATGAATTGCACAATCATGATCCAGCCAGCCCAGAAGGCAAGTCGGTCACCGGCTAACGAGCGCGTCCACTGATAGGCGTAGCCGGAGAGCGGAATCTGGCGGGCCAGGCCCGCGAAAACCATGGCAACAAGGAACTGTCCCGCGCCAACAATCAGCCAACTCCAAACGAAAGCAGGGCCGCCCGCCCGCAAGCCGTCGCCGTAATCGGCGAAAAGGCCGGATGTCATGCAAATCACGGAGAAGCTTAAGGCGAAGCTGGAAAAATATCCGAGGGACCGGCTGAGTTCCTGATGATAGCCAAACTGCTCTAGTGTCTGCTCATCACTCATGATATTCCGCAAGGACCGCTAGCCTAGGAGGGCGAGCGTCTAATCGCTTAGAATGTGCGGATGCTATACCGACCTCTGACCGCCGTCAAGTTCTTGCGCACATTCGCGGAACGAAATACTCAACAAAAACATCCCGCACTTCCCTGCCAAAAGGATCAAGATTTGCAATCGATTCTGACTTCGTCGAGCAACACAAGAACAGCGTTAATACTGGCATCCGTGATTTTTCTGGCTTCCCTTTTGTCGTTCGCACAAGCGTCCAAAGGAACTGACACCCCAGTTTATCTTGATCCCTCGAAACCGATCGAGGACCGCGTCAACGACCTGATATCACGAATGACCTTGGAAGAAAAAGCATCGCAACTCGTAAACCAGGCACGGGCAGTGCCGCGCTTAAAGATTCCTGAGTATGACTGGAGAAGCGAGGCTTTGCACGGGGTTGCCGGGGCGGGATTGGCCACGGTTTTTCCTGAGCCGATCGGGATCGCAGCGACTTTTGACACCTCCCTTACCCACGAACTGGCGGCAGCGATTGGCACCGAAGGTCGAGCAAAGCATAATCAGGCGGTACGAGCAGGACGGCGGGATATCCTGGAGGGCCTGGATTTTTGGGCGCCCAATATCAACATCTTTCGGGATCCCCGCTGGGGACGGGGCCAGGAAACCTACGGGGAAGATCCATTTCTGACTGGAAAAATGGCCGTCGCGTTTGTCACTGGAATGCAGGGAGACGACCCAAAGTATCTCAGGGCTATCTCCACTCCAAAGCATTTCGCCGTTCATTCTGGACCTGAGCCTACCCGGCATATCCGGAACGTGGAAGTGTCGAACCACGACATGGAAGACACTTACTTGCCTGCATTCAGGGCGTCAGTTGTGGAGGGAAAAGCCGGGTCTATCATGTGCGCCTACAATCGAGTGAACGGAGAACCCGCGTGCGCGAACAGCTTTCTGCTCGAACATAGTCTGCGGGGCGCATGGAAGTTTGACGGTTATGTCGTCGGCGATTGCGATTCGATCGACGAGATCTTCAGCGAGCACCACTTCACAAAAACTATGGCGGAGACGGCGGCGCTGTCGCTGCAACGAGGCTCTGACAATGAGTGCATCGACTCGTACTCGAAAGCGACAAATGATTCCGACTACAAGAAATATCTTGATGCGGTCTCGGCGGGGCTGCTGTCTGAGGCGCAGATCGATATCTCGGTAAAGCGCCTGTTGGCCGCCCGTTTTCGCCTGGGCATGTTCGATCCGCCTGAGATGGTGAAATATACCCAGTTGTCAGATGCGGAGATTGCGAGCCCGGCGCACCGCGAACTGGCGCATAAAGTCGCACAGGAATCCATGGTGCTGCTGAAAAACAATGGCATCCTGCCACTTGCCGCGAACACCAAGAGCATTGCCGTCGTCGGTCCGCTGGCCGATTCTGCCCGCGTCCTGGCGGGAAATTACAGCGGCACTCCTTCGAAAACAATTACGGTGCTGCAAGGTTTGCAGCAGCAATTCAAGTCGTCGCAGGTCACGTTTTCAGAAGGGACAAACTTCCTCCGGCAAGAGTCCGTCATTCCGGCGGAGATGTATTCGACTGAAGACGGACAAGCGGGATTGACGGGTGAATATTTTCCCAACAAGGAATTCAAAGGACCGGCCCTCGTCGTTCGGACAGACAGATACATCAATCTCGAGTCGCTGCCCCACGATCGCGACTCGCTCAGTCAACCGTCCGGCCTTACGGATTTCTCAGTCCGCTGGACGGGATATCTCACTCCGAATCGATCCGGGGATTTCCGCATGTTCGTCAGCGGCTATACGAATCGCCTCTGGGTGGACGGAAAGCTCATTATCGATGACCTCGCGCCCGAAGGAAGTCTGCCCGATCCAGTTGTGAAGTTAAGCCAGGGCAAGAAATATTCCTTGCGGCTCGAGTCGGTCGTGCAGGACGACGGCGGCTCGGTGTTGTCCTGGTTGCCTCTTATCTCCGATCCGCTCGCAACAGCCGTGCAGCAAGCCACGCAGGCAGATGTCATCATCGCCGTCGTCGGCATCACATCTCAATTGGAGGGCGAGGAACTTCGCGTTAAGGTGCCTGGGTTCAATGGGGGTGACCGTACCAGTCTTGATTTACCGAAGGATGAAGAAGATCTTCTAAAGGCGCTCAAGAATACCGGCAAGCCACTCGTCGTAGTACTCATGAATGGCAGCGCCCTTTCTGAGAATTGGGCCAACAATAACGCGGACGCGATACTTGAGAGTTGGTATTCGGGCGAAGAAGGCGGAACTGCGATTGCGGAAACGCTGGCGGGAGTGAACAATCCTGCCGGGCGACTGCCGATTACGTTCTACAAAGGAATCGAGCAATTGCCGAGCTTCGACGATTACTCCATGGAAAATCGCACTTACCGATATTTCAGGGAGCAGCCTTTGTACTCCTTCGGTTTCGGCCTGAGCTACTCCCGCTTTCAGTACAGTCACATAAAACTTTCGACGTCAGAATTGGGCGAAGGGAAAGCACTCGGTGTGGAAGTGGACGTGTCGAACGTCAGCAATCGAGATGGAGACGAGGTCGTACAGTTGTATCTAACCGTCCCGAAATTGCCGGGAGCACCCATTCGCGCGCTCGCGGGATTCGTGCGAGTTCACATTGCCAAAGGTGAAACGAAACATGTTCGGCTCACGGTCGAACCCCGGGACTTAAGCATGGTGAACGAGGCAGGTGTGCGTATAACCCCAGCAGGACAATATCGAATAAGCGCAGGAGGCGGCCAACCTGGCACCGGCGCGCCGGCTGCGGAGGCTTCATTCACGGTTCGACAGGAGCACGTGTGGTCCGAATAGTCACAAGAATCGCTCGGACTTCTGACGGGCCCGGTCTGCTTCGTGGAATTTCTGAGTTAGTTAAGCACGTATTCTTCCTGCTGATTTGTGCACTGCTCCTCCTCACTCTCGGTTTTTCGCAGGAGAAACCCGCGGCGCCAGATCAGTCCGATTATCAAAGAGGTATTGCGGCTTTTCAGCGCGGCGATTTGAACACGGCGGCGGATTTGTTTGAAAAAGTTACGCACGCGCACCCCAGGAATGCGGAAGCGAAAAACATGCTTGGGCAAGTACTGTTGCGCCAGGGACAGACTGATCAAGCGATCTCGTGTTTCAAGCAATACGTCGAACTTCGACCACAGATGGCTTCAGGACACATCAGTCTCGGTCAAGCTTTCGAAATGAAGGGTGACTTAGAATCGGCCGTGGCCGAAATGCAGCGCGCCGTTCAGCTGGCTCCCGGGGAGGCGGAGTCTCATCGGGAACTGGGGCGGGCGTTGTCTCTGGAAAAGAAAACCGTTGAAGCCGTCGCTGAGATGAATACAGCCGTTCAGTTGGCTCCTAAACGCGCCCAGTTGCATGACGAATTGGGGTCTCTGAAAGCGCAGCAGTCTGAATTCGCCGAGGCAGGCCAGGAATTCCGCGAAGCGATTCGGCTGGAACCAGGATACGAACCCGCGCACCTGCATCTCGGCGTGAGTCTTATTGCGGGCGGCGATTCGGCTGCAGCGCTGAAGGAACTCGATCAGGCAGTTGAACTCAATTCGCGCGACGCCACGGCATGGTTCTATCGGGGCCGCGCGGAAGAATCGCTCGGCAATCGCGACGAAGCCCTGCATTCTTATCAGCAAACGAACAGCCTCGCCCCGTCGACACGCGGCCTGCAAACCCAGATCGGCATTTTGTGCCAGAGGACTGGCGACGTTGATTGTGCTGAACAATCGTTCCGCAAAGCATTACAGCAAACGCCCGACGACCCGGAGACTCATAACAATCTCGGGCTGACGTTGCTGCAGCGCGGGGATGGGGACGCTGCCATCGCAGAATTTCAACGCGCCATCCAGCTTCGACCTGGAGACTCGTCGTTCCAGGGAAATCTGGGTACCGCGTATTTGCAGAAGTCTGATTTTTCTTCCGCGGTTAGCCAGTTTCAAGCGGCATTGAAGCTAACGCCGGATGCGGCAAACCTGCACTACGACCTGGCGCTCGCTTTAAAGCTGAAAGATGACCTCCCGGGGGCGATTGCGGAGTGGAAGGAAGCCTTGCGGCTGGATCCGAACCTCGCAGATGCCCACTACAGCCTCGGGGTGACATTGTGGCAGTCAGGCGACTTTCCCGCCGCCACGGAACAACTGAAGGCTGTCATTGCCATTCAACCCGATTACGCTGAGGCATACTACACCCTCGGCACGGTCTACCAGCAGATGAAAAAATATCCGGAGTCCGCGGAGGCTTTGCGAAAAGCAATCGCACTGGAACCGGATCTTGCGGGCGCCCACACAACCTTAGCCGCCGTGCTCCGTCAACTGGGTGACAGCGCCGGCGCCGCTGCCGAAGCGCAGGCGGGTTCACGGATCAGTAAAGAGAAAACGAATTTGCAGGCAGCAACTTTTGCTACGAACTCGGGAAAGAGGTTGATGGCGCACGGCGATCTGGATGCCGCAATCTCTCAATTCCGTTCGGCGGTCAGTTCGATGCCAGACTACGCGATGGCACACTATCAGTTGGCGATTGCCCTGATGCAGAAGGGGCAGAAGGAAGAGGCGGGCTCTGAGTTTCAAAAGGCATCAGAACTGAATCCTCACCTTGCGCCATTGCACTAGGCTGCTTGAATAAACCGCATTCAGGAGAGCGAGATTGTCTTGGTACAGATGCTCGAGGATTCTCGGCCTGATCATCATCCTGGCCGTCACTCGGCAATTGCGCGGCCAGGGAATGGCCCAAGGCCATCCTCCCCCCTCCACGGCCAAAGCCACGAAATGCAAAAATCGCAAGATACCGCAACTTGAAGACATCACCGATCGCGCGGGAATTCATTTCGCTCACAACTTCTCGCCAGAAGCGCGATCCATCCTCGAATCCATGGCCGGAGGCGTTCTTCTGCTCGACTATGACCGCGATGGATGGCTGGATATCTACTTCACGAATGCACCAACTGTTGATGAGGCCTTGCAGGGCAAACAGGCACGCAGCGCTCTCTATCACAACAATCACGACGGTACATTTACTGACGTCACCGAGAAGGCCGGAGTCGGCAAGCCCTGTTTTGCGATGGGCGGTGCCGTCGGCGATTACAACAACGACGGCTGGCCCGACATCTACGTCACTTGCTACGGAGGCAACGTTCTCTATCGCAACAACGGCGATGGCAGCTTCACGGATGTGACGAAGCAAGCGGGCGTGGCTGATGGACGGTGGTCAACGGGCGCGGCCTTCGGCGATTATGACGGCGATGGTTTCCTCGACTTGATGGTCTCTAACTATGTCGATATCGATCTCAAGCATCTGCCAGGCTTTGGCAGCGCCGCCACGTGTCGCTTCATGGGAGTCAATGTACAGTGCGGTCCGCGCGGCCTGAAGGGATCAGGCGATTCCCTGTTTCACAACAACGGCGACGGCACTTTTACCGATGTGTCGAAAAAAGCAGGCGTGGACGATCCAAACGGGTACTACGGGTTGGGCATCATTTGGGCGGACTTCAACAATACGGGCCGGCCGGATATCTATGTCGCCAACGATTCTGAAGCCGGTTTTTTGTATCGCAATGATGGAAACGGGAAGTTCAGCGAGATTGGGATGGAATCGGGCACTGCCCTTGGGGAAGACGGCCATGAGCAGGCTGGCATGGGGGTCGCCGTCGGAGATTATCTGCACACCGGGCGGCCCTCACTGGCCGTAACAGATTTCGCGCTCGACAACACGCCCCTATATCGCAACACCGGGAATTGGGATTTCCAGGACGTCTCATATTCCTCAGGAGTCGGGTTACCCTCAGTCCCCTGGGTTAAATGGGGCATTGCGTTTGTCGACCTCGACAACGACGGATGGCTGGATCTGGTGACTGTCAACGGTCACGTTTATCCTCAATCCGATCAACTTCCGTCCAACGCAAAATACCGGGAGCCGAAGTTAGTCCAGTTCAACCAGGGAGACGGCACGTTTTGCGACGGCAGCGATCAGACGGGCTCGGCGATTCTGGAACAGCGCGTCTCCCGCGGCTTGGCGGTCGGCGACTTGTTTAACGACGGGAACATAGATCTGGTTGTCGAAGACCTTGTCGGCAAGCCGATGGTTATTCGCAATCACGGAATTGCAGGCCGGCACTGGGTAAGCTTCGAACTCTCCGGCACTAAGAGCAACCGAATGGCGATCGGCGCCAGATTGAAATTGGTTGCCGATGGAAGTACTCAAACCGAAGAGATTCACAGCGGCGGAAGCTATCTATCGCAGAGCGATACGCGCGTGCACTTCGGTCTGGGACAGGCCACCAAGGTCGAGAGCCTTGAGATTCGCTGGCCTTCGGGAAAAATCGAAACATTTAACAATCTCGACGTGGATCGGTTTTATAGCATTCTGGAAGGAACTGGAGCAGTCCCGGCGGACGCGGCCCGTCCAAAACCCCCCGCGAAAAGAAAATCGTAGCCTCAAACACTATTCTCGGTTGCACGCTTAAGTTCCATCCCATGAACCATTTCATGATTCCACGAGTGTTTATGAGTGGACGACACCGGGCTTATCGCTTGTCTCGGAGGGGTGTGAATCCACGAAATAAGCGCCTAGCATTGGATTTTTTCATCATCCGGCCGGAAAAATAGGCTTGACAACGCTCGTATGAAAAGGTTAGAAGGTGAATCGGTTCATGGAATGATTTTGGGGGCGTCTTCTATCCCTTGGAGCCCACCCTCTGATAGAGGGCAAGCTTCCGGGACAGAACTGTTCAGACGTCCCGGCCTGAGGAATTTCTGTCGTAAGGCTCGATCTATGCCGACGAGCCGGTTGTCATTTTGGGGACCTAAGCAGATCTGCTTTAGGGTCGAGATGGGGAAAAACTTCGACGACGGGGGCGAAGGCCATGCCTAGCTTTTCATTGAGCAGCTTGTTTTGCGTTTTGGAACCGGTTCAGAACGGTTTAGCGGATCTGGCAGGCAGGCTGCGCGTTCGAGCTGGTTTGATCCTGGCCTTGCTCGCCGTGTTATGTTTTGCCTTCGCAGTTCCTCAAGCGAATGCACAGGCCGTTTACGGCAGCATCGGCGGAAATGTTATGGACGCCTCAGGCGGCGCCGTCGCCAACGCCAAGGTGACAATCACCGACACCGAGCGCCAAGTCGTCTTCACGACTCAAACGGACGCAACAGGACGCTACGACGAGCGCCACCTGATCGCCGGACACTACCAGGTCAAAATCGAGGCACAAGGGTTCAAGACCGTCATTTCTAAAGTCGACGTCTCAGTCGATACTCTTGCGACTTTCGACGCTAACTTGCAGCCCGGGACAGTGACGGAAACGGTCAATGTTGTCGATGAAGTCCCCCTGTTGAAGACAGAGCGTACCGACGTTTCTACCGTCCTCAGCACGACACAAGTTAACGAGTTGCCGACCTACGGCAGGAACTTTTCGCAACTACTGCTGGTGACGCCCGGCACGGTCCAGTTCTGCTGGGGGGATACTTCTACGGAAAATCCGCAAAGCGGACTGGCAGTCCAGGCAAACGGTCAGATGTTCGTCGGCGTGAATACGATCCTGGATGGCACCGACAATCGCGACTTCCTCTACGGAAACATGCTGATCGTGCCGAACCTCGATTCGATCGCCGAAACGAAAGTGACCACTTCGAGCTACGACGCCGAGTTCGGACAGATCAGCGCAGCTTTGGTCACGGTTTCCACCAAATCCGGCACGGACAAATGGCACGGCAGCGGCTTCTTCTATCGCCGCTCAGACGCAACCTTCGCGCGCGACCAGTTCGCCCAGGCTAATCCGGACCCGGTGACTGGAAGGTACATTCCGCCTACGCTGTGGGGCCAGTTTGGAGGTTCGCTGGGTGGCGCGATTATTAAGAACAAGCTGTTTGTTTTTGGCGACTACCAGGGAACACGCGCCCACAACGGAGGAACTGCGCAGGCGGAGGTTCCAACACAGGCAGAACGCAATGGTGACTTCAGCCGCTGGATAGCTAACGGCAATCCCATTTACGACCCGTTCTGCGCCGATGCCATCCCGGGTAAACCGAGCTCGTGCACGAATGGCATCGAGGATGTTTTAAGCAGTCGTCCGCAGCTTCAATATAACGGGCAACTAAACGTCATCGATCCGAGTTTGATTTCGCCGGTCGCGACCGCTCTTCTCAAATACGTTCCGCTTCCGCTTCCTCAGTTAGCAAATGCTCCCATAGGACAGCCGAACTATGCTGCCAGTGAGGATGAGGTCTACCACGGGGATGCCCTCGACGTTAGAGCGGATTACTTCTCGAGCGACAAGCTGCGAATATTCGATCGCTACACGTTCACCCAATTCCACAAATCTGCTCCCGGGTTATTTGGCGGGGCGGCCGGAGGGCCGCAACTCAATCCGATCGGCTACACGGGAGTGGGCGACACGCGTCCACAAAGCAACTCGTTTGGTGTTTCCTATGCGATCCGCCCAACCTTCCTGGCCGATTTCCGCTTTGGCTGGTATAAGCAGCGCATTGATGTGCTACCGCTGGTCAGTGGCGATTTTGCCAGTCAGGCTGGCGCTCCGGGATTGAACATTCCTTCGGATCCCACAACCAACAGCATGCCCCACTTCCAGATTCAAGAGGGCGGTTCGGCTGGCCTAGACTTCGGGAATGGTCTGTACGACAACTGCAACTGTCCGCTGAAAGAACGTATGCAGCAATTCCAGGCGATCGGTAACCTGACCTGGACGAAAGGCAGGCATACCTTTAAGTTCGGTCCAGACGTTCACCGCCTGCAAAATCTTCGCCTGCCCAGCGATCAACACCGCTCGGGCGAGGTGTACACGTACGACGCATTGACGGCAGGTGACCAGGGCAGTGGGCAGACGGGTGGCCTAGGTATGGCAGCTTTCCTGCTTGGGCAGACTTCGCAGTTCACCCGGTACATATCGCATTCAACTACTGCTGGCGAACGTGAATGGCGCTACTTCTTTTACGGCCAAGATACTTGGCGGGTCACTCCCAAGCTGACCTTGAATTACGGATTGCGTTGGGAGATCTACCGGCCACAGACCGTTACCGGGAAAGACCAAGGCGGCTGGTTTAACCTCGCTAATGGCGAGATTGACGTCGCTGGTGAGAACGGCGTTCCCTTGAGCGGGCCCGTGCAAACCAACTGGAAGAATCTTGCCCCTCGGCTCGGTGTTGCATATGAGGTGACGCCGAAGACTGTCGTTCGCATGGGGTATGGGCGGTCTTTCGATGTCGGCATGTTCGGTACCATTTTCGGCCATACGGTAACTCAGAATCTCCCCGTTTTGGGCACACAGCAAATCAACCCTCTGCCGAACCCATGGGATAGTGCCTTCAGCCTGTCAGTGGGGCCACCGCTGCTTGATCCGGCCACAGTGTTAAATACGCAGCCGACCGGTCCAGATGGGAATCACATCTATCCCGACGGCTTCCGCGCTTGGGTCATGCCGTTCCATACCCATATGCCGACCGTAGACTCCTGGAACGCAGCCGTACAGCGCCAGATTACTCCTACCCTGTCGTTAACGGCTGCCTACGTCGGCAACAAGGGTTCTCACATCTTCGTTGGCGAAAATAATTGGATCAACCTGAATACTCCGACTGAGGCGGGTTTTGGCATCCTGAGCCAGTCGGAGCGCCTGCCCTATTGCGGAAACAGCAACCCGCTTTGTGGCCCCAACAGTAATGCACCATATAACTTCGGCCTAACGACTGGGTTGTTGTGCATGTGCAACCCGGGCGATGATCACTACAACTCACTCCAGGTTCAACTGGATAAACGGTTTTCTCACGGCCTGAATATCCTCGGGAATTACACGTACTCGCATGCCAAGAACCACGACAGCCCCGACTTCCTTTACGACCCATCCCTCCTCTACGGTCGGCCATCGTGGCAGCGGAACCAAGTAATCACAGTCTCAACCATCTACGAACTGCCGTTCGGCAAAGGAAAGGCGCTGGCGGGTAACGCACCAACAGTGTTAAACGACATCATCGGTGGATGGCAGCTGGTCAACGTAACCACGATTATGAGTGGCTCTGGCGTCAACCCAGGCTATCAGGAATGTGGCGCGGACAATGATGCCGGTGTCTGCTTCCCCAACGTGGTGGGAAGTTGGAAGGTTTCTCACCCCAACAAGAACGGATGGTACGCCATCAGTCCCGATCCGTTGGCCGCTAATGGTCAAACCAGTGGACCATGGCAGCGCCCGGCGGCGCCCGCCCCGGGCTTCCCCAGCTTCGGAAATGCTCAGCGCAATTCGATCATTGGACCGAAGTGGTTTGATGCGGACTTGTCCGTCGTCAAGATTGTCCCCATCGGCGAGGAGCTTAAGATCCAGTTCCGCGCCGAGGCTTACAACGTGTTCAATCACCCGAATCTTGGCAATCCCAATTCTTGCGTGGATTGCGGAGGGGCGGGAACAATTACCGGCCTTGCCAACAATGCGACTATGCGACGGATGCAGTTTGGTCTGCGGTTCGATTTCTAGTCGCAAGATCGGGCCGAACTGGGTTCGGCCGAGCATTTTGCAGCAAGCTTTCACCAGCGATACACTCAATGCGCGGAGGAGCGAACCTACTCTTCCGCGCATTATGATTTTCGCTCGGATCTTCTTCCCTCTCTTGCTCACGGTTAGCGCTGTTGCGGCTCAGAGCTCGCCCGCACCTCCGCCCGACCCGCGGCTGGCGCGTGCAGATGAACTCCTGCAGGCGGGCAAGCCTCAGGATGCGCTGGTACTCCTGAACCAGTTGGCTCAGGCTTCGGCTTCCATACCGCACCTTGAAGCAAGGATCGGCAAGGCTTACTTCCAGTCCAGCCAGTTCCAGAAGGCCGTTCCCCATCTGCAGGCCTCGCTGAAGGAGGACGAGTCAGAACTGGAGTCCACTCAACTTCTCGCACTCACCTATTTCGGCTTGGGGCAGTATGCGGATGCAATTCCGTTGTTCGAAAAGCTGGGCCCTCGCCTGCCGGGCAATATCGCCGACGGTCCTTACTTGCTGGCGAGTTGTTACATGATGACGCAGCGATGGGACGACGCCCGCAGAACCTTCGCGAATGTTTTTTCCGTGTCTCCCGATAGCGCGGTCTCGTACTTGATGTTCGGGAAATTTCTTGTGCGGCAACGGCTGGAGGATCGTGCCGTACCGCAAATCCGCGGTGCCCTCGAAAGAGATCCGCAGCTCGCGATGGCTCATTTTCTTCTCGGTGAGATCAGCCTTTACAAGGGCGATGCGGCCTCGGCTGTTGACGAACTCAAGAAGGAGTTGGCCGTCAACCCCAGTATCTGGCTTGTTTACTGGAGGCTGGGTGACGCCTACGTTCGACTGGAGAGATACGAGGAAGCTGCCAAAGTGCTTCAACAGGCAGTCTGGCTGAATGAAGCTTCTTCTGGTCCGTATATCTTGCTCGGTCAGGTCGCGCTTAAGCAAGAAAAGCCGACGCTGGCCGCGGGGTATCTCGAGCGCGCAGCCAGGCTCGATCCGCAAAACGACTACGTACATTATTTCTTAGGCAAGGCCTACCAGTCGCTGGGACGCAACGAGGAAGCCACTCAACACTACGCGCTGGCCAAGCAACTGCGAAATAACAAACGTGCCGATGAACGGGCAAACTTCCAGCCGGCCCCGTAAGACTGCAAAGCGCATGCTAGTTCTGTCCGGTTTCGGGCCGGAACTCCATTTAACTTCGCAACTTCAAAACCACCGCACTAGACGCGGGAAGGTGGACGTTGATCATTCCTTGTCCGGTCGAAAGCTTTTCCATGCTTGAGGGGTGCCAGCTTCCATCGCGATTGACCTTTGTACCGCCGAATTCGACGCCGTTGGCCGCATCGAGCGACGGCGCGGACAATCGCAAAACACTTTCGCAGTGCAGGGGACCAATACCGTCGAGAGTGATCTGGCAGTCCACAGACCGCTCTTTGTTGATGAGTGTTACGGAAACGCGCTGCTGGTCCTGCCGGGTGGCGTAAGCTTTGAGATTCAGATCACTCGCTTCCAGCTTGCTCGCAACCAGTTCTCCGTTACCGCCGCTCGCGAACCCGAGCATGCCGTAGAACTCTGGTGTCGCGCTATAACTACCCTTCCCGTCGTCGCCGATCGGAGAATACGAGCTGACGAACCCGAGCTGATTGACGCCGGTTTCCATGTTTACTCCGGCACATCGGGCGGACGCCAGCTCATACATAAAGTCGAGAACCCACAACGCCGAATCAAAGCGATCACTGACTCCGGGCCTGCCACCTCCGGAAAACGAGTTGGTTTCGCAAATGCGGTATGGTACCCCGCAGGATTTCGAAGCTTTACTCAATGCCGTCAGCATCGGCTCCATTTTAGGATCTGGAGCCAGCAACTTTTCGATCGTGCTGGTGGGATTCTGGCCCTCCCTGTAGTAGTGGTGGGTCAGCAATTTCAGGTCTTTGCCCTCATCTGCAGCAAACTTAGCGATCCAGTCCGTGGCAATTGCAACATCAGGCCCGGCGAGTGGCGTTCCCGGAAGCGCCCGGCGAAGTGCATCCTTAAAACTACGATATTCGCTCAAGTAGGCGTCGTAACCATAGTTCTGCTTGCGATGAGTCTCGCGATGAGAGAAAAGGTCTGGTTCATTGCCAATTTCAAATGCAAGCAAGTGCGAACCGGCAGCAGCCGCGACCGCTTTTGCCTCCTCGACCGCCTGCTCCTTCGTGCCTCGGCCAAGGTTGAGCCCCCAGATCAGCTTCCATTCTGTCGCATCGAGAAAAGTTCCCAAATCGCGGAGCACTGCATCATTCACTACGGAACCAGGTCCGGTTTCCGGAGAAGACCGGGCTGGCGCGGAAGAAACGTAGCTTGCATAATCGGCTGTATTCCCTCCAACGCGGATGACTCCGTGCGTGCCCAGGGTTCGGACCAGCCGTACATACGTGTCGTTCTTGCGGCTTAGAAGGCCGGCCCGCGCAACCGATGAAATCTCGTATCCCAGACCAATGAAGTCGGGAGGGATGTCTGCGATGACTGTTTCGCGGTCAAGAGTGAGCCGGACCTGGCGAGGGTTTCCAGTCCAGCCTCTGGCGAATAGGTCTGGCCGGGCGATCGCCGTTCCGAAAGCCAGAGCTGCATGCTGAACAAATTCGCGCCGGCGCATACGTGCCTCCTTCGGGATCGACTGGTCTGGGTCAGCCGGTTTTCCGGCTCGAGGCTCCCGTCGCCGCGATAATTCCGCTTCCTTCGCGGATCGTAAGAATCTGATTCGCCTTCACCCCGCAGAAGCTCTCGGTTTTGCCTGTTGTCGGCCACTTGACCTCGATCACATCAATGGTTGAGGCGTTTCCGACTCCGAAATGCAACCGCAAGTCCCCCTGGGACATTACGCTCGACCCGCTGTGCACCTCGTCGATCTGCGCGTGCTTTCCGGTCACGACGCGTACTCGCGCTCCAATGGCGGTTCGATTACACTTCGTTCCTAATAGCTTGATCTTGATCCAGTTCTGCTTGTTTCCTCCGTCATTGCGCAAAAGCGAAGGCAGATCGTTCATGTTGAGAACGAGCACATCGATGTCGCCGTCATTGTCGTAGTCCCCGAACGCAGCGCCGCGACTGGAGTAGTGCTCGTTGATTCCGGGACCCATCGCTACGGAAACATCCTTGAAGCGACCATTGCCCAGGTTCTGGTAAACGATTCGCGGGTTCTTGTAAGTCTGGCCGACTTCATGGCCGGCGATTTCGGGATAGACGTGTCCGTTGATCTGCATGAGATCGGGCCATCCATCATTGTCATAGTCGATGAACCCGCAGCCCCAGGCGACATAACGGCTATTGACTCCGACTCCTGAAGTGAACGACATATCGATAAAAGTCCCGTCACCGTTGTTGTGGTAGAGGTTGCTGGTATCGTCGGAAAAATTCGTTTTGAAGATGTCGAACCATCCGTCACAGTCATAGTCGGCGACAGCCACACCCATGCCAGCCTGTTCATGACCATCCTCGCTGTAAGCGCAACCCGATGTCACCGCGACATCGGTGAAGGTTCCGTCGTGATTGTTGCGAAAAAGAATGCTCGGCTGGGAATCGACCGCGACATAGAGGTCCGGCCAACCGTCGTTATCAAAGTCGTACGAGACCGCGGTGATGGAATATCTCGGACCGGGCTTTAAAATCCCGGACTTCTCCGACATATCGGTGAAGGTTCCATCTCCATTGTTGCGGTAAAGGACGTTGGTGTCGCCGGTCAAGCCACGCGGACCGCACATCACGGGGATGCCCTTCCACTGGCAAGTCGCCGGTGAATCCGAAATCGTTTGCGCCGGATCAAGCTTGATGTAGTTGCAAACGAAGAGATCGAGGTTGCCATCGCGATCGTAATCGAGAAAAGTACAGCCTGCACCCCACCGAATCTCGTCGTTGTACAGACCGGCCTTGCGGGTTACATCGGTGAAGGTCCCGTCACCATTGTTGTGAAACAGGACGTTATGGCCCCAGAAGCAGCAGAACAGATCATCCCAGCCGTCGTTGTCGTAGTCGCCAACGCAGACACCGGTTTGCCACCCGGTTCGCCCGATGCCTGCTTTTTGCGTAACGTTGGTAAAGGTCCCGTCGCGATTGTTTTTGAAGAGCTGTGTCGTGGGCTCGGTCCCAGGCGCCCATTTCTGTCCCAGCCGGCTGCCGTTGCTTAAGTAGATATCGAGCCACCCATCGTTGTCGTAATCAAAGAATGCGATGCCGCTTCCCTTCGCTTCAATGATATAGCGCTTGTGCTGCTCACCTCCCCAGACGTTAGGGACATTCAGGCCCGCCTCGCGGGCCACGTCGACAAACTTCACCGGCGACGTTGGATTGGATGTCGCCTGCAATTGCAAACTATTACGCCAGCGCCAGAGAGGCGTGGACAGAGCGTCCACCAGCGTGGACCCCAGCAGAACGAGCGAAGAACCGAGAAAATGACGTCTGGAAAAACTCATGTTCATATTCTTAAGATAGGTAAGGAACTCTATCTTTTGCGATCTGAAATGACTGCGCTATGCGATCTGCCCTTTATTTCCCAATGATTCGAGAAAACTTTCGGGGCACAATTCCTTTGCCCTCTTCGACGGCGATGATCTGGTCAACTGGAACCGAATTCAGACGATCCACCTGCCCACTCGGCCAGGTAATTACCAGTGAATCTATTCTTGTTTTCTTGCCCAAACCGAAGTGAATGCGGGGGTCGCTCGCCGACATGTACCCCATTCCACCTTTTGCCTGCTCGACTTGAGACCATCCCTCGGATTGCAACTTTAGAGACGCGCCGATCCCATCGCGGTTCGATTTGGTTCCAATCAGCAGCACGGTAAGCCAATGATTGGCATTTCCGCCGTCGTTGCGAAGGAGGGATGGGTAGTCATCACGATTGTTCGTAACGATGTCAATATCGCCGTCGTTGTCGTAGTCGGCAGTGGCTATGCCACGCCCCGCAATAGGCCGCACGAAATCGGGTCCAAGCGCATCAGACACCTTGTCGAATTGGCCCTTCCCAAGGTTGCGCAGCATCAGGAGCGGCTCTTTGTAGAAAACCTGATTGTGGTAAAGCTGAATATTGTCGAGCATCGCGCCATTCAACTGGAGGATGTCTGGCCAACCATCATTGTCATAGTCGATGAACTTCATCGACACTCCACTCAACAGAATCGCCTTGTTTCCGATACCCGAGCGAAACGTATCGTCGACGAATGTTCCATCATGGTTGTTGTGATAGAGGCGATTTAATTCGAAATCTAGATGCGTGATGTAGATATCGAGCCATCCATCTCCGTCGACATCCGCGGCATCGATCCCCATGCCTGCTTCATAGCGGCCATCTTCGCTGGCGGCGATGCCGGAAAACAACGAGACATCCTCGAACGTTCCGTCGTGTTTGTTAATGAAGAGGAAATTGGGCCAGGAATCGTTGGCTATGGCGATGTCAGGCCAGCCATCGTTATTGAAGTCAGCCAAAACCAGTCCCATGCCTTTCGATTCCGGCTTGCCAACGCCAGAAGCATCGCTCACATCAGTGAAGGTACCGTCATGGTTGTTGTGGAAGAGCTTGGTCTTTTGGCCATGGTAGTTTCCGGGATGACAATAGGAGCGGTAGCCGGGGCGGTGCTCTCCACACCAGATGTTGGTTTTGGGGGTCCACTCAATGTAGTTGGTAACGACTAGATCGAGCCAGCCGTCACGGTCGTAATCAAACCACCCGGCACTGGTTGACCATCCGCCCTGGTCAGCGACGCCGGCCTTTGCGGTCACATCGGTAAAAGTGCCGTCTCCATTGTTAAGGTAAAGGATGGCCCGGTCGTAACCGGTGACGTAGAGATCAGGGTAACCGTCGTTGTTAAAGTCGCCGACGGCAACCCCCTGGCCATAATGCCCTTCCCCGCCCACTCCGGCTTTTTCGGTGACATCGGTAAACGTTCCGTCTCCGTTATTGTGGTAGAGAGCGCTACGCAGTGGGTGGGAAGGTTTATACAGATCAGTCGCCGCAGACTGAACGAAGAAGAGGTCCATCAGGCCGTCTTGGTCGTAGTCCAGCCACGCCACGCCGGTGCCCATCGTTTCCAGATAATACTTTTCGTCGGAGGACGTGCCGTCTTGCCTAAATTTCAGCCCCGCGGGCTTGCTGACATCGACGTAAGTAACCGGAATGGATGCCGACGAAACCGGGATGGGTGACCTTGCCGAGAGCACCAGGGGGGTTCCCGAACCCGCGACCATACCAACGACCAGCACAGCAACTCCTGCCATCACACTCGCTTTGATTGACGGCAAGATCTTATGCACAACCTCGCTCATGCAATGGAACCGTCCCCGCCCTTCCGGCGAATGTCCAACTTCTTCGATGTACGTAGTTCAACAATCGCGGACTGGCAGGCGCAATGTAACCGCTTACACGCACTGTCTGCAAGGCGATTGCCCCAGCATTGAGTTGGCCTCAATGTTAGCATAAGGCGTTACGTCTGACTGATACTCCTGCATCGTGCGCAATCTTCGACTACTTGCGGCCCTTCTGCGATTTCACCCGACGAGCGCAGACTTATCAGCACTCGATATTCACTCATCTTTCGATCGAAATTGCGCGGCCAGACGACATTGCCTCCTTCGCTGTGCGCATCTCAAGATCGTAATCCTTGCAGCCACATTATTGACGGAACCTTCGCAGCCCGGTTTCGTAGCGACAGTCCTCGCTCAGGATGACGCCAAGAGTGACCTCGGTACGTCGGCGAATAAGGACTCCGATGCAGTGCTCGATGCGATTGAAAAGGATGTTGCCGCGAACAAACTCGAAGGCACCGAATCGCGTTTGCAAAACTATTTGCAGGACCATCCCGGCTCGGCCAAGGCACATTACGATCTTGGCTACGTTCAATTCCGCGATCATAATATTCGTTCCTCGATCGCAGAATTGTCGAAATCCCTCGAGTTGAATTCCTCAAACCCCGAAGCTCATAAAGTCTTGGGGCTCGACTGTGGCATTGTTGGTCGCTACGATCTGGCCGAGGTTGAGTTGCAGGAAGCGGCACGTTTACAACCCACTTCGGGCGAGATTCATTACTTCCTTGCTCGCACGTACTACACGTTGGGGGTCTATCCGTTGGCGAAGTCCGAATTCGAAACCGCCATCCACCTTGACCCCGCATCGGTCAAAGCGCACAGCAATCTGGGCATTACGCTGGAAGCGTTGGGCGACAATGACGGAGCGCTGAGAAATTACCGTCAGGCCATTCAACTGCAGGAGCAGGAAGCCAAAGCAGCAAAATCGGAGTGGCCGTACACGTATCTCAGCGGATTCTATAACCGTCAGCAGAATGCGAGCGACGCGATCGTTTACGCGCAGAAAGCAATCGACATCAACCCACGCTCAGACTCCGCGTATTTCGAAATGGCGAAGGCGTATCGCACCAAGAACGAACTGCAAAAAGCAGCAACAGCCGCGAGGGATGCCATCGCAATTTCTCCCCAGGCTCAGTATTACTACGTGCTTGCCCAGGTTTTACGCGAGGCCGGAGATCAGAAGCAGAGCGCCGAGGCCCTGGCGAAATACGCTGAATTGCTGAAACATTCGGACGTGACCCAGTCAGTGCAGTCACGGGAGCAGCCCGTCATTCCCGTTGAACCATAGAGATCTATCGGAGTACCAACAACCGGCTCCGCAGGAGCCTGTTTTCATCGCATCACCAGAGGGAGCGTTACCATAAGGAGCCATGCGAATCAGCACCCGAACGCTGATCCTCTATTTTCTGATTTCCGCTTCTGCGCTGGCGTGGTCTCAGGCGGTTTCGGATCATATCCAGCAGTCGATCGACCTCATAGATCAAAACGACTTGAGCGGCGCTGAGAAGGAAGCGAGGTTGGGTCTGCTCAACCCGTCGACCAAGCCAGAGGCTCTTGCGACGCTGGGGATGATCCGAGAGCGGCAAAAGAAATTTCCCGAGGCCATACAGTTTCTTACGAGAGCGGTCGAGCTTGATCCTGGCCTCGTTGATGCGCATCTTGCTTTGAGCGAGATCTATGTGACGAAGGGCAACCGTGAACAGGCGCAACGAGAAATCCGTGCGGCTCTTTCACACAGTCCGGGGAATCCCAAAGTACTGTTTGCGATGGCGCGACTGGAGGAATCCCGAGGAGATTTTGAGGCGTCGCTGAAGACCGCCGAGGCAATTTCCGCGCAGCTCCGGGGATCGGCGGCAGGCATACTACTTTTGGCCCAGGATCACGCCGGTCTAAAACAAAATGATGCTTTGCTTTCGCTTGCCTCGGACTGGGATTTGTTATCGACGGTTCCAGTTGATGCCAGCACAACATTCGCAAGGTTACTCGAAGGGGCAGGCCTCGATCTACAAGCCCTGAAGGTCCTGGAGAAGGCAAAGGGCAGCGGAGCTGTATCGCCCGACCTTGCGCTCGGGCTCGCCAACATTTACTTCAACAAGGGAGATTTGGGCGAGGCGTTTGAAAGTTACGAAGCGGCCCTGACCTTGAACCCAGAATGCATCCGGTGCTTCCGCCAGCTTGCGGAGATTTCCGAGCGCCAGAAGGATCCGGAGAAGGCATTGGCGTACTTGATCAAGGCCAAAAGACTAAGGCCGCAGGACCCGGAGATCCTCTTCGAATTCGGCAAGACCTGCCTTGAATTGGATTTGCTGGAGGATGCCCTTCCCACACTGCAGCATGCCGCACAACTGCGTCCCAAGGACGATCGTTACGCCTACGTCCTTGGATCTGCTTACGTCTCGAAGAAGCAATATGCGGCGGCAGCAAAGATCTACCAGGCTTTGCTGCAGAAACATCCCGGCGATGCAGTGTTGAACTATGCCATGGGCTCCCTGCTGTTCTTGCAGGTGAAACTTGACGATGCCGCCGTATACCTGCACAAAAGCGTGGACATCCAGCCCGACCAGGACGTTGCCTACTACTATCTGGGTCTCGTCGCAGAAGGAAAGGGACAGGATGAAGAGGCGATCTCGGTGCTACACAAAGTTCTGGAGCACAATCCAAACTACGGGCCTGCCTACGAAGCGCTAGGCAGACTTTTGCTTAAACAGCAGAAATATGGCCAGGCAAAAGACGCACTCGATAAGGCAATCAGTTTGAATCCGGAATCCGTGAAAGCTCATTATCAACTCGGAATGCTGCTTGGCCGCATGGGGAGGCAAGACGATGCCTCGAAGGAACTCGCTATCGTTCAGCAGCTAAATGAGGCTGAGTCGAAAAAGGAAGGGACCCGCTTGCGGATCTTATCCGCGCATTGATTGCCAGGATCTAGTCAGCCGCTGATGCCCCGCGAGCCGCTCTCATACGCTGGTCCATCAAGTCTTCCTCGTGCTTGAGTTTCTGAAAGGTATCTAGAGCATCCGCGCTTTCTTTGGTCTTGCCGAGCTTCCGGTAAACCTGCCCCAGCACATAGAAGTATTGAGGATCATTCCCATTAATAGAGATGGCGCTGCGGAGTGCGTCCGCCGACTGTTCCCACTCGCCCCGGGACTGGCAAGCTCTTGCCACCTGGTAGTATCCCAAGTCACTCTTCGGATTGAGCTCAATGGCCTTCTTCGCATATTCAAGGCCGCGGTCGGGCTGACCGAGGCGATTGTAGTAGGCTCCCAGATTGATGTACGGAGCTTCGAACTTTTGTCCCTTTTGACCGGCAACCTTGATTGCCATCTCGTATGATGCACGAGCATGCTTGTCGTCGCCCAGCCCTTCCTCAGTAAAACCGAGTGCGTTATACGCCTCCGCATAATTGCCATCCCGCTCGACCGCGCTCGTGAATTCCTTTTTCGCCGCCTGGAACATATCGCGGACGGAATATACCTCGCCGAGACTGTAATGAATTTCCGCCGAATCGGGCTTCAACCGCGATGCTTGCTCCAATTCGCTTTGTGCATAATCGTACTTTCCTACGACCACAAAATCCTTACCCAAAATCTTGTGACCTTCTGCGTTATCTGGATTGAGTTCGAGTGATCTGGCGAGTTCGCGAACAGAATCACTGATCTTTTTTTGCCGGAACAAAACGTAACCCTGGATGTAATGCGCGCGCCACGAATTTGGATGCGCCCCGAGGTATTCAACGAGTTGGGGTTCCATCTCGTCAAATTTGTCCTGCCCGATGGCAGATTCGAACTTCGCGATCTGATCCAGATCATCCTCGTGCGAATCATTTTGGGCGCCTGCAGACTGAGGATTCTTTGGCCCGGAGGGTATAAGGTTGTTCGAGGTCGCCTCGCTGTCGTTCGCCATGGCGCGCTTAACAGCATCAAGGTTTGCCTGTGCAGCCGCGTCGCCTGGATCAATCTCGAGTGCTTTCTGAAAAGCTTCCACGGCCTTGGGACGTTGCGTCTGCTCGCTGTATACCAGGCCCAATTCGTTATAGGTTTCGCCGGAAGAAGGGTTGAGCCGAATTGCTTCTTGCAGCGCTGCTGCAGCCTCGCTAAGACTTCCTTTAGCCCTCAACACATGCCCCAAGCCGAACTCGGCATCGTAGAGTTTCGGGTCGATCCGCAACGCCTTCTTGAACTCCGTGACACTGGGGTCGTAGTTCCCTTCTTTAGCCGTTACTTGTGCGAGCAGCAAATGCCCTTCGGCATAATCGGGCAGGAGTTCTACAACTTTTTGCAGGTTATCGATAGCCGGGGCCGTCTCCCCTTTGTCGATTTCCATCCTGGCTTGCGCCAACAATGCGCTCGCCTTACGATTCCTCTCCTCGTCGGCGGTCAACTTTAGCCCTTTATCCAGTTCCGTCTTACCTTCTTCACTCGCGCCAGTTCGAGACAAAGCAAGTCCGAGCTGGTAATGCGCTTTCCCTGAACTCGGGTCGAGAGCAACTGCCTGCCGCAAGGGCACAACCGCATCCTGCACCTGGTTTTTCTGAATCAAAGCCTTTCCCAGAGAAAAATAGGCGTCGGCGAACCGGGGATCCATCGCAATCACTTTTTGCAGTTGCTCGATCTCCTTGTCTATACCGTATTTCTGCAGGTACGCCATCGCAAGGTTGTACTGCTCTTTGCTCGAGTCCGGCCGCTGTGCGATCGACTTCTGCAACTGATCGATCGCTTCATCCACGTTGCTCGAAACCAGCGTGGCGCCGAGATTGCCGTGCGCGTCAGCGTCATTTGGATTGAGCCGAATCGCCTCTCGAAACTCGCGGATCGCCGCCAAATCGTCCCCATCCTGCAGCAAGGACATCCCGAGGTGATTGTGAGCATCGGAGAAATTCGGCCGCAATTCGATCGCCTTGTTGAATTCCTCTTTAACCATCGCCGAATCATTTCCGGCGGAGCCCATCAAGAGGCCCAGGGTGTCGTGAAGAAGCGGATCACTTGGAGAGTGGGACACGGCGTTCTGCACTTCGCGGACGCTGCCTTCAAGATCCGGTGCATTTGCTCCGCCGCGCTCAGGTTTGATTGCCAATTGGAACTGCCGGCACGCCGCATCGGTGTTTCCAGTCTTGAGAAGCACCCTTGCCAGGTCGAGTCGCGGGCCCGAAACACTCGGGTTCAGAGCAATTGCCCGTTGCAAATCATGGCGCGCGCGCTCCCAATCAGAACCCTCACGCGCGATCATCCCGCGGAATGCATACGCTTCAGCAAAAGCGGGGCTTAGCTGCTCAGCCTTATCCAGTTCGGATTTCGCGATAGCCTTTTGCCCGTCGTACCAGAGCGCTACGCCAAGATCGTAATGGGCATTGGCGAGATTCGGAGCCAAGGCAGTCGCTTTTTGCAGATGCTGAATCGCGTCCGAAAGATCGTTCGACTGGCCCAGGACAAAACCGAGAGCATCATGAGCTTCGGCATAGTCTGCATCGACGCTTATCGCAGATTCGAATTCCTTCCTCGCTTTACTCACGTCTCCCTGCGAAAGCTCCAACTCTCCGGACTCGTAGAATTTCCGTGCCTCAGCGCTGGGGAGGTGATCGGGTCGAGCATTGGCGCGGGCCTGCGCCTCCGATTCGGATCGCAAGATCAGGCCGAGAACCTGATACGCAGAACTCATCTCAGGCGCGAGAGATAGTGCTTTCTCGGCTGCGGCGGTGGCGCCTGTCCAATCCTGTTTTCCCATGAGAATCGCCGCAACGCCGACCTCAAGCTTGGGCTTGTCGCCATCTTTCACTCCGGCTTTCAATACGCGGATCGCTTCGTCAGCATTCCCTTTTTCACGGAAAGCATTGGCGAGACTTAAGCGCAGATCGTCGTTCGTCGGAGCCAACTGGAGTGCTTTGCGGAAAGCGCGGATTGCATCATCGGGACGTTGAGCCTTGTTCAGAGCCGTGCCCAGATTTACGTAGGCGTCGACATAGTCCGGGTTGAGGTCAACCGCCTCTTGTAGCTGAGCTATTGCATCGAGCAGGTCATTCTTTTCGGCGTACGTGACGCCGATCCAGTTGTGAGCCTCCGCTGAACGCGGGTCCTGAGATGCGACATCCTTAAATAGCTTCAGTGCCTTCTCCGAGTTACCGGAGCGCTCCAGGATGATTCCCAACTCAATCTCCGCGACCTCATAACCCGGGCGAAGACTGATCGCACGGTCCAACTCGGAGACAGTCTGATCAATATCCCCTGATTGAAGGAGCCATAGGGCCAAATTGTAGTGAGCCTCAGCGAAGGCAGGATCGATCTCAATTGCTCGACGAAACGCTGATTCGGATGCCGACACATCTCCGAGTTTTCCTAATGCTACGCCAAGCCCATTGGCAGCGTCCGCCCGGTGGGAATCGAGACTTAGAGCTTGCTGAAAAGCGGCTGCGGCCGACTTCCACTGCTCCTGCCGCAATGCTTCAACACCCTGGGCATAGGGTTGATCTGCTGAATCAGCGGCCCATGAAGTCGACAAGAAAAAGATTGCGGCCGCTAGCACCCCGGACCGCGATAATGAGCGGCAACCGACCCCCAACATAGCCCCTAAGCGCATACACTCGCCTTGATCAAACCGAATACTCTGCCTGATTGGCACGAATGGGTGTAAACGATTACAAACATCCCGTGGGTGAATACATTATCATAGCGTCGGGCCGCCTTCTAATGTTGAATGGGCCGGTAAAACAGGAATAGAGCCAGCTTTCCCGCGGATGGTCGACACACTGTTGAGAACGACGTTGGTCCTCGTGTTTATAGTGTCGTCCACCGTTCTCGTCTCGTCTCAGCGTTCCAGCCCGCTCAAATCCAAAGCTGAAAGTCGCTTTCCTCACCACCCGATCCGCACGACCAGCCAGCAGGCCCAAACGCTCTTCAATGAAGGCTTGGGATTGATCTATGCATTGGACTACGGCGGCGCCGCGAAATCCTTCCGCGCCGCTGCCAAAGCCGATCCGTCAGCCGCTATGGCCTACTGGGGCATCTCGTATTCCTTGGGGTCTGATTACTACTATCACAGCTCAGGCGATCCCATACGTGAACAAGAGGCGCACCATGCTCTCCAGCGCGCTATGACTTTGTCTGAGAATGGCCCCGAAGTAGAGAAGAAATACGTGCAGGCTCTCAGTCGGAGATACTGCGACTGCCAAAATCCAGACCGGGCGAAAGACGCTGTCGATTTCAAGAACGGAATGGCCGACCTCGTTCGAGATTATCCTGACGATCTGGATGCCGCGACACTCTACGCTCAGAGCATCATGAACCTTAGAGCTTGGGAATTGTGGAATCCAGACGGAACCCCGTGGGAATACACGCCGGAAATCCTCCGCGTGCTGGAATCGGTGTTAAGACGCGACCCGCATCATTGGGGAGCAATTCACTATTACATTCACGCGGTTGAGGCGTCGCCCAACCCCGAGCGCGCACTTCTCTATGTTCAGGAACTGCCCGATTTGATTCCGCCGATCGGGCATCTGGTCCACATGCCGGCGCATATCTACATTCGGACTGGAGATTATCCGGCGGCAGCGGTTGCGTGCCGGAAAGCTGCGCTGCTCGATGAGAACAAGCTACAGAACGCGTCTGACATGTTCACTGTCCTGTCGTATCTCCACGATCTTTATTTCCTGACGGCCGCCTCGAGCATGGACGACCGCTTCATCACGGCTAACGATGCGGCAGTCAAGCTGGCAGAGACCGTTGCGCCGCACGTAAACGACATGCCCCAATTGGAGGTTTTTCTTACCGCTCCCCTGGCAGTCTTGGTCCACTTCAATCGCTGGAACGACATTCTCAAGATCCCGGAACCAGACAAAGCATATAGCTCGACGAGTGCGTTCTGGCACTTTGCCCGAGGAATGGCCTTCACCGCAACCTCATCGCAAATAGCAGGAGAGAAAGAGCAACGCGCTCTGATGGATCAGATGGAATCAACTCCCCCCAATGAAACCTATGGGATGTCAGCAGTCAACAAGACACGAGACATACTGGCCATCGCCTCCGATGTATTGGAGGCAAGACTGCTCACAGCAAAGCATCAACGGGGCGAGGCCATCGCGCGCTTGAGGGAAGCGGTGTCGATCCAAGACAGCTTGAAATATTCTGAACCGCCGAGTTGGTTTTATCCGGTGCGTGAATCGTTAGGAGCGGCCCTGTTTCTCGATGGGCAGATGCGGGAGGCAGAGAGCACATTCCGCGATGACCTGGCTCGTAATCCACGGAATCCGCGTTCGCTGTTTGGGCTCCTGCAAGTCTTACAATCAACGGGCAAGTCGTACGACGCAGGCTTTGTGCGGGCAGAGTTGAAGTCCGGCGGTCATGAAGACCTGCGAGCTTTCAGCCTCCAGGAGTTCTGACCGCGCGATCGGCTGCTTGAAACGAGATCCCCAAGCATGATCAGGAACAAAATTTCCCGCCGTCGGATGTTACAGACCTCGATTACGGCTGGCGGTGTTGCGCTTTTCGGCTTAGATCGCGTACCCGTTCCGGAATTCCAGACAAAGCCGCAGGTTGCTTTGCGTGGGGGTCGGCTTCTCGGCCAGGTTGAATTTATTGACGAGAGCAGTGTCCCCTTGGACACGCTGATGGGCGAAGGGCTCGACGGCCGCCTCTTCACGGACTTGTCATCGGTGGGGCCCGACCATCCCACCACGCCAACACAGAAGTTTTACGTGCGCACGCGCGCTTCGAGTCTTTTGAACACTCGAGGGCCCTGGCAGATCAAATTAGAGGGCGGACTGAATAAATCTGGAACGATCGACATTCCAGCGCTCCAGAAACTGTCGCGGCCGATGGGCCTGCACTTGATGGAATGTTCCGGCAATGTCCGTGCCGCACATTTTGGAATGCTCAGCGTCGCTGACTGGGCCGGGGTTCCGATCTCCAAGGTCCTCGATCAAGCTGGAGCTCGAAAACCGTCGAGCCGAGTCCTGATTTCAGGTTTTGATGAATATTCGGATCCGTCAGAAACATCGCAGCCCGGAGCAAGCTGGATCTTTACTGCCGACGAATTGACCGCTGCGAGGTCGTTTCTCGCACTCTCAATGAGTGGTGCGGAGCTGACCCGGGACCACGGCGCACCAGTCCGTCTGGTTGTGCCGGGTTGGTATGGATGCACCTGCATCAAGTGGGTCAATGAAATTCAACTCGTGAATGACGATGCTCCGGCGACCTCGCAGATGCACGAGTTCGCGAGCCGGACGATGCAGGCGGGAGAGCCTGATCTCGCCAAGGAGTACCGCCCGGCGGCGATCGAACAGGCTGCCATGCCCGTCCGCATAGAAAAGTGGTCGGTTGACAGCAAGATTCACTACCGCGTGAACGGCATCGCTTGGGGAGGCTCGCGACCACGCGGCGACTTGGAAATAAGGTTCAACGCCGACGAGAAGTTCGTTCCCGTCGAAAACTTTCAGCACCGATTCAATGATCCCTGGAGTTTCTGGTCCCACACCTGGAAGCCCGAGAAACCTGGAATGTACGATCTGCAGCTTCGACTTAAGGATGATTCCATCCCGGCGCGTCGCCTTAAGAGGGGATATTACGTCCGCTCCGTTCGGATCTCGGAGATTTAAACCTTCAATCTGGCAGTCCGATTCTGTCGTCTGCTAGTGAGAACTCCGCTGCAACTCAGCCATGAAATCGTCTACATACTTCTGCATAGGTGTGCCGCGCGCAAGGTCTGACGCTTTTTGCAGCGCCTCGATTGCCTTGGGTGTCTGCCCGATGCTTGCGTAGGCTTCAGCCAGACGATAGTAGTACAGAACGGTTGGCTTATTCGTGGAGGAGATCGCCAGCTGATATTGACTCAAAGCACCTTCGTAGTCATCTCTTTGTGTAGCTATCGAGCCCAAGGCGAAATGCGCATCGGCAGCCAGCGCCCCTTTTCTTTGCTGGAATTGCTCGTCAGTTTCACCGGGACGCGGTTTTAGCTTGTCGAGCAGCGTCAGGGCGCGGTTGGCATCGTTTTCTGCTTCCTTGAGCAGTCCGGTGACTTCTTGCGGCGATCCTTTCAGTTGCTTGGGTTGAGCAAGTGCGATGGCCACAATTATCAGGCTGAACGTATTGTTAGGATCGAGTTTCAGACTTTTCCTGCCGGCGTCAGTTGCCTGATCCAGCTGTCCCTGATCCTGATACGCTTTCGCCTCTGACGTATACACGTACGAAAGTAAGGGACTCTCGGGATATTTCTTCGCGAAGTCATCGCTCAACTGGATGCAATGAGCAGGATCACTCGCCTCTTGAATGTCTTGCAACGCGAGAGCCTGTGCCGTTGGAGCTTTAATCTCATTTCCTGTTGGCGTCGTTAACAGAGAGGCCATATTCGCCTTTCCCTTGGGCGTAGCCTTCCAGATTTCCGGGAGGAGCTGCTCGTCCGCTCCAGCCTTGCGCAGTTTCTTCTCCGTTTTCTCGTCGAGGTCGAAATCTACTCCGCGCTCGCTGAGTGCGCTCAACACCGGCTGCGTGTCTTTCTTATTCTGTTTGATAAGATTCGCCACCTCGTCCAGAGTCAGTGGCTTAGGAGCGGATTGTGCGGCGGACTGGGCAGTCCGCGCCCAGGATGAAACTTGCAGGAGCAGGATCAGGCAAGCGCAGGCGAAGGACATCTGGAGGGACCGATGACGGCTAATTTCTTTAGAAGATCCCGGGATCATGACATAAAGATGCGGCAGGAGCGTCTCTAATCCTGCCGCCATCTGTTCCGTGATTTCAGTGCGACCTCAGAATTCGAGCCTTAACCCAAACTGGATAAGTCGGGGCTGATTGCACTGACCGCTGACCGTTCCAAAGGCGGAGTCGCTGAGGTTCGTGTCAGGGTTGCACCACAAGTGTCGATTGAATAAGTTGCCCATCTGGCTTTCAAATTTCATGCTGTACCGGTCAGTGAGCGGAATGTTCTTGGTGACGCTGAAATCCTCATTGAAATTGTGGAAGCTGCGGATGTGTGGGTCATTCGTAGGCTCATTGCCCAACGCGTAACTGTTAGGATCGGGAGCCGCCCAGCCACTGCTGAGGAGATAGTGATCGCAACTGGCTGGGTCCCCTGTACATGCCCGCACTCCGGAGGTCTTGCCATACCCACCTCCAATCTTAGTTGGGCGCTGCACATTAGAGAAAATGGTTCCACAGAGGTTACAGATACCCAATCCGATGCTGAGGGGGCGTCCTTCGTCGTAGCGCTGGGTCGCCGCTATCATCCAGCCCCCGGCAATCTTGTCCAACGGTCCGCTGAGAGCGTACTTCTTGCCCTTTCCGAACGGCAGCTCATAGGACCATGCCAATATCAGAGATTGCGGAACATCGTCGCGACTCAACGACCGATCATCTCTCGATCCGAGTAATGGATTTTGGATGCCCGGATCATCCCCGGCGAGTACGTCCTCAGCTCCACTGTTAATCAACTTCGAATTGGTATATGCGATTCGCCCAAGGAATCCGTTGCTGAATCGCTTATCCAGCTTGATTTGAAACGCGTTGTAAATGCTGTAGCCGTAGGGAACGCTCCGGACGTTCAGATTCGTAAACTGCGGCCACGGACGAAGAGCCTGCGCCAGGTCCCCGACAAACCCTGCATACGGTATAGGTACTCCGTCTCCGCAGGTTGTCCCGTTACAAGCGAGTGCCGGATTGGTCAGATCGGCGGGATTGTACTGGGTCAATATCGCTGGACTGTTCATATTATCCAGCAGCCCCAGAGCAGCCGCGTTGGATGGAAGCCGCGTGCCGTGGTTCCCAATGTACGAGGCGCCCACGATCATGTTCGTCCCGAACTGGTGTTCCACGGTTAGAGAGAAGTTTTGATATCGAGGAAGATCCTTGCTGTTCGCCGTCACCCAAGTGGGCCCCGTTCCGTTGCCGATGCTCGGATCAATGGTTGGAGGCAGCTGTACCACGGAACTTGGGAAACCCGTGTCCCAATAAAATGCCGGAGAGAAGCCGTTCGTGAAATTCGGAACCGTGGGATTTGTCGAAAAGCCTAATTCGGAGGATCCCGAGAACTGATTAGCGGGAATCCCACCATAGTAGATCCCGTAACCGCCTCGAATCGAAGTGCTATTGTTAACGCGGTACGCAAAACCAAGGCGCGGTCCCCAGCCATCCTTGGGCGGCTTCTCGAAGCATTTCACACCGCTTCGGCCAGGGCCTCTCCCAGCAAAGATGATCGCGCCGAGGTGGCCACCCGCCCCTGGATTGGGCGTGTTCGGGTCGAAGCTTGATTGGTCGCCGTGAGCATCCGAGAGACATCCCTGGTAGTCGAAGCGCAGGCCCAAGGTGAGCGTCAAGTTCTTGGTCGCCTTGAACTCGTCGTTTACCCATGGCGAAATATACTGCTCATTCAACAAGTGGTGGAAGTTTATGTTGAAATTGGCGTTGTCAACTTGTCCCAACAAAAAAGAGGCTACTGGGTCACCGGACGCAGACTGCAGAATTCCCGCTGAACTCCAATTTGCCGTCTCAACATTGCTGAAATTGTAGCTGCCAGTAACGTTTCCATTTCCGATGAACGGGAATTGATGGTGCCTGTATTCGAATCCCGCTTTTAGGGTGTGTTTCCCTTTTACCCACGTGACGTCGTCAAGGAATTGCCACCGATTCGCGATGCATCCTTCTGCAACCTGGTCGGACTCGCCATAGTGCGAGTACGGGATGTTCGGGCTGCTGAGTGCCACTCTCGGTGCGCCGCCCGTATCCTCGATTGGTCCGATTAAGCCGAGCCTCGATACCCAGTGTTGCCCGGCCGAAACGGGTCTGGCGGGCAAAACCCAACGGTCAAAGGCCAGCGTCGTGTGATTGAACAAGTTCGGTTTGATGATCCAATTGAACTGCTGATGAACCGTTCTCGTGGTGATGTCCTGGTAGAACCCTTCCCCAAAGTAGGTGGCAGGATTGGTGAAGGTGCAGCCTTGCGAGAAGCTGGCGCACTGTCTTAACGACGGGCGCGTATTCGCATTGACCGACGTAGACATCGTCAAGTTGCCGAATGACTGGTCCACTCGAACGAACAGCGTCTTGGGATTGATGTATTTGTTGCCCGACGGCAGGTCGGCATTGTTCGTCAATTTTCCGGCGATGTCGGGGGGAGGGATCAAGGGGGCAAGCTGCGCCGCGATCCTGCTACGGAGTGGATCGTTCGCGGGAATGATGTTTGCCTGGCCGGCGATCGGCAGACCGGTGGTGGGATCGAAGCCGTAGCCGTCACGCACTGGGAGGCCGCCCACAGTTCTAGTCGTCGCTGGGTTAAAGATTTCTCCAGCGTAGATCGGTCGTCCGAGCGCGTCCGTTGCTACCGGCGTAGTGGTGTTCAGCAATAACGAACTCGAGAAATCGCCTGTAAGGAACGATGGAAGAGGATTCGTATTCCCGAAATTGGGTAACTGGCCCTGGCCGTAATGCAGGTCATCCAGATCCACGAAGAAGAACGTCTTGTGCTTCTTGCCGTCGTAGACCTTGGGAATGTAAATCGGTCCGCCTACCGCAAAACCCCAATTTTCTTTACGAATCGGAGCCTTCGCAGAGAGCAGTTCGCCCGTAGCGTTAAAACCCTGATAGTTGTAGTAATCGTAGGCGCTGCCGTGGAATGATGAGCTTCCCGACTTCGTTGTGTACTCGACGAACCCGCCGCTCGTGCGCCCGTATTGCGCGGAGAAGTTACTCTCGATGATCTTCATCTCCTTGACGGCGTCATACGGTACCGAGCGTTCTTGCGTATTGTTGTGGTCAATCGCGCTACCGAACGAGGCGCCATCCAGGTAGTTCTCCATCGCCATCGTCTGGCCGCCATTCATTCTTGATTGGAATTGGCTGCCGCGGAAGATGGCGCACCCGTTCGGTGCCATGGGGGTATAACCGGGCTGCATGGCGAGTAGAGACTCTGCCAGGCGAATGTCAGATCCCATGACTACAGGCAGGTCGTGATAATACTTTTCCCCCAATACGTGGGAGACTTCGGCCGTCGATACGTTCACGTCAACGTTCGAAGTCTGTACTTCGACCTTCTCAGAAACCTGGCCGACGTCGAGCGTTGCGTCAACGCGGACCGTCGCGCCGCTGCCGACCCGCACGCCCTCAGCGAGAAAGGTCTTGAAGCCAGCGGCTTCAACCTGAACTTTGTAAGAATCCAGAACCAGCGGAGGTGTACTGTAATTGCCGGCGGAGGTGGTGTTCACTACGATCGCAACTGATGTTGCCTCGTCTGTGACGGTGACCGTGGCATTTGGCACGGCCGCACCCGTCTTGTCAGTTACCAGTCCAGTGATGATGCCCCTGTCTTGACCTTGCCCAAGCAACATACCCGTCAGCGCGACGGTTGAGAGGCACGTCATCATGACTGATAGAAAACTGGGCCAACGATGGCTCATTTTCCGCCCTCCGCTAGGTTCTTGTTAGGTATTCCCCGCGTACTTGAGTACGAACTGAACCCCTAAAATGTAACCGCTTACATTTCGATGTACGGCATACTGGACTGACAGCCGTACGCTTGTCAAGAAAAATCTAATCAAAATGTACTATTGCGGAACCGAGAGCCTTCCCGAGGACCTACTCCGTCAATGGGTTGGTGTTGTTGTGGCTTTACTGGCCCACTTCTTCCAAGCAGCACCATCGGCCAGCATCGGCATGAACACGCCTCCGATTACTGATCGCGCTTGAAAGTAACGATGCTTTCCGGTGTCTGTGTCATAGAAGTCCGTGAGCGGGACTCGATCCTCAGTCTCGTTCAGCATTTTGTAGGCTGGGCCGAATAGCGTGTCAAAGTCGGTTCGATTGTCGGCTAAAGTTGCCGTCCAAAGCAGCCAATCCAGCTTCGTATATTTTGCTCGCGAATCAAGCGGTAAACCGTATTTCTCCTGGTGAGTCTTATAAAATGCCAGCTCTTTCTGTGTAATGTCCTTGGAAAACACATTGAGTTTCAGCACTTTATCCCACACCAGGTTGTATTTCTGGCTCCACGTTCCGGGTTGGTCGAAAGCTAATTTGAAGTGGTCGCCGTCTTGCGCCAGGGCAACCCATCTTCGCGCGTACTCCTCCGCCGTTTTTCGATATGAAGCCGCTTCTTCATGCTTTCCGAGAATTTCACACAATTGCGCGTACGCGGCGAGGGCAGACGTGGATTTCACCGACAGGTTGGCATTGTGGGCGAGAGGACCGGTGAAGTCGTCGGTAACAATTTGTTTCTCCGGATCCAGGCCCTTATCCTTCAAATATTTGGCCCAAGTCGAAAACAATGGCCAGTACTTCGCAGCATAATTTGCGTTGCCGTCAGCTTTAGCCAGAGCGAGAGCCATCAAAATCATATTCGCGCTCTCCTCGACCGGCATATGTCCTTCCACAGAGTCGAGGTCAACATTTGCGGGATAATCATGCCCGTTCGCGTGCGGATAGATGCCCAGATCGTGCGGTGCCCATCGGAACGGCCAGTGGTAGGTTTTCGAATACTCCATCACCGGAGTCATGGAACCCTTCAATAGTTCGGTGTTGAAAAGCAACAAAATCGGAGCTGCTGGATAGATGACATCCACCGTCGATACGCATCCGCAGCTCGAATTCTCTTTGGGAAACGACAACAGAGTTCCGTCGTAATCGGCAGCAAGCACCTGGGCTGCGAACGATTCGCGGTAGGCCAACGAAGCCAGGCGCGCGTAGTCGTCTCCGTCCGTGTGCCGGAGGTCCGCCATCAGCTCTTCATCAAATGCCATGCATTTCGCAGTAGCAGTAATAGAGTCGTATTCCTTCAGCGATTGATCCAGCAGATCAGCTACGCTTTCTCCTTTGCGTTTCCAATAAGGGCGGAGCCATCGATTGAGGTACTGCATCGAAAAAATCTCGTCATAGGCCAGAACCATGTACCGCGTGACCGCAGCCGAGCCTACCTTTCCCAGGTCAAATCGAAACGAAAGCGCCGGTCCGTCCCAATCACCTGCGGGACGGGGAGAATCAGGGTCGGGGCCTTCTAATTCGCCTTTCTCGGCGAATCGCACGCGTGCTCCGCGCCGCTCGGTGATAACCTCATCCGCGCCCGATCCAGACGACGGGATTGCGTAAAGATATCCCCAATCGATCCGAATGTAGTCACCGGCCTTTTGGAGGATCGGCTGTTGCTCGCTACCCACACGAAGAGCCGTTTTGCCTGCGAACTGGTAGCGAGTGGCGACAACCTGTTGTGCTGGTGAGTCGACCGCCAGTTCTGCCGAAACATCGAAATACAGAGAAACGTTGTGATCTTTCCCGTCCGTTGCATTCACGGTCCACGTCACATACGTTACGGGGCGGGCCATCAGCTCCACATCGTTTGGCAACGTTGGCGTCATAAACGTCAAGTTGATGCCGACGCCCGCCGCTTCAAAACGATAGATGGTCCGAGTGGGTAGAACCTGAAGCTCTCGCTGCTCCATCGCCGGCACTTGCTCGGGTTCCGATCCGATAATTCTGTAGGGCTTGTTATCAATCCTGACCAGCCCGGACAGCGATTGCGGCGTCCCAGTCCAATGTTTGGTCACGTCATCCGTGAGATGGTCGGCCATCGACCACACATTGAAATATGGGTCGTTTGCAATCAAGGGAACGGCCGGCGGTCGAAAGTCCGCCGCCGCGGCGAATGAAGTCAAGATCACGATGGCGAGAGCGCTGATTCCCCGCTTAGGCTGCATCGCTGATTCTCCTGAGAGTGATTGAGCAATCCAGTGCTTTAAATTCGCTCATGACGCAACATCAGTGCAGATTCGCCCCGGCGGACGAAGCACTCCTTTTGCCCGTCAATTCGCGAATCAAGCGGACTTCGGCGTCGCGGTATGGCTTGCCATCTCCATGCAGCACCTCGTGAAACCACAAGGTCGGCTGGTCCAGAATGTACGGATGGCGCCAGGAATCCCATGGGTAATAGGTCTGCGTCTTGCCCGCAACAAAACCCCAATTGATCGCCGCCACCCGATATTTCTTCGCGACCGGCAATACCGTGTCGAACGTGCTGCCCGCCCCACGTGCCATGTACTCCGTGCAGATCACGGGACGGTTTAACTTTTTGAGATAAAGAACTTCTGCCTCAAATTTCTCCGGCCATCCGTAGTTGTGAAAGCTGATCACATCGGAATTATCTAACTGAATCTGCTGCGTCTTGGTCAGCGGAGTTCCACTCTCATAGTCGATGTCCCAGACCCCACTGGTTAGCGGCTGTGTCGGATGTGCCTCCCGAGCCCAGGCAAACACGTTCGGCAGCATCGCTTCGACTAGTTCAGCTTTATTGGGCGGCTCGAGCTTTGAGTAACTTCCACGATTTGTATTCGACGGTTCGTTCCAGACATCCCACCCCAGAACCCTCGGATCCTTTGCAAACGCACCCACCACTCCTGTTACGTAAGCCTTCAGCCGTCCTTGCTGTGCCGGATCGCCGAGTGCCGGACTGCCCGGCGACTGTACCCAGCCCGAATTGTGAACTCCCGGGATTGGGGGATGCTGAACGCCAAGCTTGGGGTGCGGATCCCAGCACGAATCGAATAGCACGAATAGCGGTTTAATATGGTGCCGCGCAGCAATCTCCAGGAACTGGTCGATGCGTTTCTTGAATCCTTCCGGATTCTCTTGCCATGGCAAGTCGTGCAGGAACACCCGCATGGTATTCATCCCCATGTCCTCGGCCCAGCCGAGTTCTTTGTCGATCAACGCGGGATTAAATGTTTCTGCCTGCCACATCTCCAGTTCATTGATCGCATCTTGCGGGATGTAATTGCTACCCACGAGCCAAGGCTGCTGTTCGTACCAGGTCTGCGCTTCTTTTTCGCTCCAGCGCGATGGCTCGGCAGACGAGAAACTCCCAGCCAAACAAACGCTCACAACCGTGGCAATAATCCAAACAACTGGTGTTTTTCGATTCATGGCGTCACCCAAGCACGAGGGAAATTCCGCAACGGTGTCACAAATTGTAACCGTTTACAGAGTGCGCCGAATACATTACCACACCCAGCGAACTTTGCCAGGCAATCGCCACGTCCGACCGCAACATCCGCGCCCGTCTAGCTCGCGGGTGAGTAGCGTAAGAGGCTTGGATAGTATGATGTTGGCATCGCATGGACATTAAAAAAGTAGCTGCAAGAGCGAAAGTTTCCACCGCCACGGTGTCACGCACAATCAATAGTTCCGATGCCGTGACGCCGGCGACGGCGGCACGAGTCTGGGCAGCGATTCGCGATCTCAATTACCATCCCAATCCACACGCCCGGTCTTTGAGTTCTGGCAAGAGCCACATTCTGGGACTGATCATCTCCGACATCACGAATCCCTTCTTTCCGGATCTTGTGAAGGCCTTCGAAACCGTAGCGATCGAGCATCACTATGAAGTGATCGTTACCAATACGGAATACAGTCCGGACCGCACCCGGTTGTGTGTCAGCCGCCTTCTGAATCGTAAGGTTGAAGGCATCGCGATCATGACCTCGGAGATGGAACCAGGATTGATCGAACAAATGCAGCGAGCCGGGGTTCCAATCGTCACTTTGGACACGGGTTTACCCGGGAGGAAATTTAGCAACATCCGCGTGGATTATGCAGGAGGGGTTCGCCAGGCTATCCAGCATTTGGTCGGATTACATCATGAGCGAATTGCGTTCATTCGCGGGCCACAGCGCCTCAAGTCGGCCCAAATCCGATATGAGGCATACCTGCGTGTGGCCAAACAGAACGCGCTGACAACTTCGAGCAGCCTGATTGCCGATGGCGAGCATACGATCGACGGCGGATTTACTGCCATGCTCAACCTTCTTCCCCAAAAGCCGACTGCCGTTGTGGCTTCCAACGATCTCTCCGCTATCGGCGCTTTGCACGCTCTTCAACAAAAAGGAGTCCGAGTTCCAAGCGAACTATCGATCATCGGTTTTGACGACATCAATTTCTCCAAGCACACGCTGCCCGAACTGACCACAGTCCGAATTCCTCGAGCAGAAATTTCCCGTCTCGCTTTCGAAGCCCTTTCCTCGAATTCTGTGTCAGAACATGGAAAAGAGTGGACGGTTGCCACCGAACTCGTGATCCGAAGATCGACCGGCTCGAGCATACGCCCCCGTCCGACGGTTTAAAGGATGGACGCTCAGCCACTCACGCTTGGTTGCTGCGCTTTAGGAAACGCAGTGATTCTCAATTTTGCTGCACCATAAGGGATCAAAGTCAGTTCCGTAACGCTAGGATTCGTAGTAACCGGGCTTTTCGGCATCTCTCCTGCGGACCCCTGTTCCTCGTTCCATCCAGGAACAGCGCTGGCCTTCGCGACTATTTTTATCGAAGCACTTGTCTGAGCGAACGCACCGCGGGACCCGGGAGTTTCAACAACGCGGAGGGCCTCCTTCGGATCAGAGCTCTCACGGAGGGCAGAGTTCCAGGCTCCTGTCGGAGCGACCTCCCAATCTGATGCCAGACCGCGGTCGACCAGCCGTGACCATTTCTGCGGGATCTCAAGAGAGAACACGAGTGGACCGAGTTCCACGGACACGGAATCTCGGGAGCCTGTAATCACACGAGGTTTTGCGGGAAATGCCACCCGTACCTTGTCGCCGGATGTCCAAGTGCGATCTAAGATTGCAAAGCGGCCCGGAGTTGCCTCGACGGTCTCGCCATTCACCCTTACGGTCGGAGCTTCCGCCCAGGCCGGAATTCTCAGGAATAACGGGAACCTGCACTTTCGCTCGGGGCGCACTTCCATCTCAATAGCTTGGCGAAAGGGATATTCTGTTTTCTGTTCGATTTCGAGGCCAACGTCGTTCGCGACGCGCGTGCGTAGCAGATTCGGACCGTAGGCTACAGCAGCCAATCCGTTCTCCGGGGTTCGCATCCACATGGAACTGACGAATTTTGGCCACCCCTGGTGAAAGTTCGCCGTGCAACACCCAAAGTTGCCTTCCAAACTGAACAGATTCGACTCTGGCCCGTTCGTGCTCCACTGTCGCTCCCGCTTGTCACAACGAATTTGATTGGCCTGCTGATCGTACTGACGCGCCCACATATCGTCGGTGAGAGCTGCAGGCAACGCGTTAAAGGCAATCTTCTCAAGGCGGTCAGCGATCTCCACATCCCCCAGCACCGCGAGCGCATGCTCCAGCGAATACATCATTTCGACCACAGTACAGGTTTCTGTTCCCTGGGAAGGATTTCTTCCTGCCAGATGTTCATCAGCGCTGAATAACCCGTTCGGCTGTCCATGGAATTGATCGAGCTTTCGCAGTTGTTCGTAAAAAGCAACCCGATCGTTTTCGTCCCCCGACATCCGGTACCAGAGCGGGGAATGTTTCAACCCCATCGCATTGTTGACGCCGTGGGCGGCCATAGGGCGTATCTTCTGAAGAGCATCGCTCGCGTCCAGGCCGAGTGAGGTACGATCCACCTTTTGCGTAAATTCGAAATTTTCGAACCCACTACGCCAGTCATACCCTTGCTGATGGAGCAAGCGCACCAACTGCAGTAAATTCGGATTTTTGGTGCGGTCATGCAGCCAAAGGACGGATACCGCCTCATCGTGCCAACGGAATTTACCCCAGTCCCGCAAGGGACGCGCGGGTAGCGCCGATAGCTGATAGTCGAAGTATCTTGTCATCGCCGAGATTACGCGCGCATCGCCAGTCGCTTCGTAATATTGGGTCAAAACCTTCAGCATCACCATCCGCGGCCACCAGTCGTCGTTTGATGGCGGGCCAAACATGCCGTTTTCCTGAATATGGCCCAAAGTCCAGTCAATCCATTTCTGAGCCTTCCTCTTCATCGAAGCATCGTCCAGCAGATAGGCCAGAGGGACGTAACCGTCCAGATAGTAAGGTCCCCGTTCCCAGCTTTCGCCTTTGCCTCCTAGCCAGCCACTGTCCGAGCCCACGTCCTTCCATACTTCCTCCAGATGGCCGCTCAACCCCTGTGCCTGACTCTGCAACTGCTGTTTCAACCATCCCTTCGGCAGGATCGATGTCAGGGGAAGAAACGAGAACGGGACGGGTGTGCTGTTGTGGGTAGGGTTAGTACCCAGCCAGCGCAGAATTCGGCAGGGAACGATCGAAGTCGCGCCGCTCCACATGACGCTCTGGAAGAAATTTCGGCGGGTGAACATTCTGCCTCTCTGTAATCGGTTACATTTCTGGTAGTATATCCACCCAACTTGGTTAATGTAAGCGAGGGATAACGGAAAAGGCGTTGCCGTTTACAGCCATTGCTAATACATCCGGGGGCCGACGTCTTTGCAAGCGGTCAATCTAAGGGCCTTTCTGAATCTTGATCGGAAGGCGGAGGTGCACGCGTGAAGGATCGTCGTCGCGTACAAACGCGTCGCGGGTGCATCTTTCTCCTGTGCTTGAGTTGTATCTCACCGGTTAAAGCGCAAGACCTGCAGGCTACTCTCGATATCGATGCAACAACAGTTGAGAACCGGATCAGCCCGCTTCTCTACGGACAATTTGCAGAATTTATGTATGAGGACATCAAGGGCGGCCTCTATGCAGAGTTGTTGCGGGACCGTGGATTTGATGAACAGCCCGATGCGCTGGGGCTTCCCCGAGATTGGGAGCGTTATCCGGATGATCGAAATGACGATAGCCGAATGAAGTTTAGATGGGATTCAGCGGTGTATTACCCAACCAAGGGCGACGCACAGACGCTTTCCGCTCAACATTCACTTCGGATTGACATTCGGGGCTCAGACAATCAGTCGCGGGGTATCCGACAAGGATGGATTCCGATTCGCGAGGGCATCACTTATCACGGTTATGTCTGGCTTAAGAGTGATGATTATAAAGGTGTCGTTTCTGTTGCACTTGAAGCTGACGAGACCGGCGGTGAGCGCTATGCCGTGGCAGATCTCGAGAACATTCATGGAGGCTGGACGAAATACTCCTTCCGTTTGATTCCGGAAAAGTCCGACCCCCTGGCCAAAATCGCTTTCTTATTTCACGGCACCGGAAGCCTTTGGCTTGATCAACCTTCGTTGATGCCCGGCGATGCCGAGGGCGGTATCCGTGATGATATGGAAAAGCTCGTCGCCAACCTTCATCCCGCATTCATTCGCTGGCCTGGTGGCAACGCGGCACAGGATTATCACTGGCAGTGGGGAATCGGCCCTCGAGATCAACGGCCGGTTTGGATCAATGCGTCGTGGGGAAATGAACTCGAGCCAAGTGACGTCGGCACGGATGAGTTCGTTCAATTCGCACGGAGCGTTGGAGCTGAACCTTCTCTGACTGTAAATGTTGAGGGCCGCGGCGCCACCGCCGAAGAAGCTGCAGGGTGGGTGGAATACTGCAACGCAGGTCCCCAGACAAAGTTCGGCGCACTCCGCTCAAGCAACGGCCATCCTCAGCCTTTCGGCGTGCACTACTGGGAAATTGGCAATGAGATTTGGGGCGATTGGGTCCGAGGCCATAGCGACGCGCTCACCTATGCAAACAACCTCAATCGCTACGTCGAGAAGATGAAACAGGTTGATCCTTCTATCAAGATCATCGCCTCTGGAGACAACGATCTCGATTGGGATCGAACTGTTCTACGCGTTGCCGGACGGAACATCGATTATCTCGCGATTCATCATTATTACGGTGACTCCGAGATGAAGGGCAATCCGGACAATCTGCGCGCGCACCCGCTGCACTACGAGCATTTCTACAACGACGTGCGTCACATGATCGATGAGCTTGTTCCCGGGCGCTCGGTTAAACTCGCCATCAACGAATGGAACACCTCACTCCCGCTTCCCGCGCAGCACTCGATGGAATCTGCTCTTTACGCCGCCCGGCTCATGAACGTCTTTGAGCGTTCCAGCGATTTGGTTGAAATGAGCGCTGTCTCAGACATGGTCAACGGGTGGAACGGAGGCGTGATCCAGGCCAGCCGCCACTCGGTATTTGTCACACCTACATATCTCGCAAATCAGCTCTATGCTTCTCACCTTGGCGGTGAGCGGCTCGCGTCAGAGGTTCACGGTCCGACCTTCGACTCTCCGCTCGAGGGAAAAGAGGTCCCCACGCTCGATGCCGTTGTGAGCCGCTCTCATAAAGACATTTTTATCAAGATTGTGAATACTGATCCGGTTCGACCTGTACGAACCGCGATCTCCCTTAGGCATGCTCACGTCTCGCCCCATGGAAAAATTCAAACCTTAAACGGCGCCGAACTAACCACCGCCAACGATTTCGCTCACCCTGACGCCGTGCGGATTACAGAACAGGCCATCACAGCCGGACCGTCTTTTTCCGCCACGCTTCCGATGCATTCGGTGTCGGTCATCGTCCTGGAGAGCGAACCATGAAACACTGCGACCCGGAGAATGGCTCGCCTCTGGCAATGCGGGTGGATCATTTATTTCGAGAGACGTTTGGCAGCCCGCCACAGATCTATCGCGCTCCTGGACGAGTGAACCTCATCGGAGAACACACCGATTACAACCAGGGTTTTGTAATGCCAGCAGCGATCGATCGCTACTGTTGGGTTGCGATAGCACTCCGGCCCGATCGGATCCTGAGGATCCACTCCACCATCTTCTCGAAGACCGTATCGGTCGACTTGGGAAATACACCCCTCGCGCCGCGCGGCGACTGGAGCGATTACGTGGTTGGAACTGCCTGGGCCCTCGGGAAGAGCGGGCACAATTTCAACGGAGCAGACATTCTCATTCACAGTGAAGTCCCGATTGGAGCGGGCCTCAGTTCCTCAGCTTCGCTGGAGATCGCAGTTGCATATGCCCTACTAGACATAAACGGGCTCAAGATTGATTCTTCCGAACTTATCCAGGCAGGTCATCGTGCAGAAAACGAGTTCGTGGGTGCACATGTCGGCTTGATGGACCAATTCATCTGCGCCAATGGGGAAGAGGGTCACCTCCTGATGCTGGATTGTCGATCCCTGCGCGCCGAACCGTTGCCGCTCCCTCCGGAACTGTGCCTGGTCGTATGCAACACGGGCGTAAAGCATCAGATTGCAGGCGGCGAATACAACCTTCGCCGCCTTCAGTGCGAGGAGGGCGTACGGCGCCTGGCCGCGGTCCTACCCGGAATCCAAGCGCTTCGTGATGTTGCCCCAGGCCAACTAGAGGAACACAAACGCTTGCTCCCTGAGCTGATTTATCGACGATGCCGCCACGTCGTGACTGAGGACGAGCGGGTGGAAAGTGCCGCTCGGGCCTTACGAGACGCGAACTTTCCATTGCTTGGAAGACTCATGGCCGAATCCCATCGAAGCTTACGAGATGACTATGAGGTTAGTTGCATGGAGCTCGACCAGATGGTCGAACTGGCGGGAAAACAATCCGGCGTAGTGGGCGCACGAATGACAGGAGGCGGGTTTGGGGGATGCACGGTCAACCTTGTTCAATCGAATGCGACCGCCGCTTTCGTGGAAGCTGTCGCCAGAGATTATGAGCGGAATACATCGATTCACCCTGAAATCTACGTCTTTCGCGCCAGCCGCGGAGTACATGAAGTGCCCGCAAAAAGCTCTGTTTAAGGCCGCTGGGGATTGGCTATAGCGCCAAGCGGGACGTTTTTAGATTTGCTGGTGTCCAGAAATCTCACTCTTTTTGGAGGACCTATGGGAGGAAATTCGCGACCGATCTTAATGCCGGTCATGCTCTTCATGGCAGTCACACTTGCCGCGTGGACGCCCGCAAACGCTCAGAGATGGACTGAGTCCCAGGCAAACACCTGGTACGAAAAGCAGCCATGGCTGGTGGGCAGTAACTACGTTCCGGCAAATGCAATCAACCAGCTGGAGATGTGGCAGGCAGAGACATTCGATCCGCAGAGGATCGACAAAGAACTAGGTTGGGCGGAATCGCTCGGGATGAACACGATGCGAGTCTTTCTCCACGATCTGCTTTGGCAACAGGATGCGGCGGGTTTCTCCCAGCGGATTGATCAATTCCTGACAATTGCAGACAAGCATCACGTTCACCCCATTTTTGTTCTTTTTGATTCTTGCTGGGAGCCTGAGCCGAAATTAGGTCCACAGCATCCGCCGATCCCCGGAGTTCACAATTCCGGATGGGTTCAGAGTCCTGGGCAACCCGCTCTGAAGGACCCGTCGCAATACCCGCGCCTTAAACAATACGTCGAAGGCGTCGTCGGCAAATTCGCAAAAGACAAACGCATCGTGGCCTGGGACGTCTGGAATGAACCGGCAGATGCTAAAGAAGTTCAGGAGCTTTTGCCGCAGGTATTCGCATGGGCTCGCGAGGCTCGTCCGGAGCAGCCGCTCACCAGTGGCATCTTTCAGGACTTCCCTTCCGACAAGACCACCCCGGTAACGTTAATCCAATTGGCAAATTCCGACGTCCTCTCATTTCACAATTACAGCTGGCCCGAAAATTTTGAAAAAGAGGTCATAAGCCTCGAGCAATATCACCGTCCGATCCTCTGCACGGAATACATGGCGCGTTCCGCTGGCAGCACCTTTGACACCGTTTTGCCGGTTGCCAAACAACATCATGTTGCCGCCGTCAATTGGGGATTCGTGCTCGGCAAGACTCAGACGAATTTTCCCTGGGACTCATGGGACCACCCGTACGTTAAGACACCGCCTACAGTCTGGTTCCACGACGTGCTGAATCCGGATGGCACTCCCTATCGGGATCGAGAAGCAGCGGTAATCCGCGAACTCACCGGCAGAGGTTCCACTCACTAGCTGCCGGCTCGGGGATAGCCCCGAACGCAGAAATGTCTGCGATGACCTTACGCACATATGTCTTATCAGGTCCGTTCGTAATTCTGCTCTTTTTGACAGCCGCCGATCTCGGCAATCAACTTCACCTGGGCCGACTCACGAACGGAGCAGAATTCGTCGCCGTTAAATCGAACGGAAAGTGGGGGCTCGCCGTCACCAAAGCGGGTATCGCGTCAGTGACACAAACTCAACCAGTAGCTTTCGAGTTTTATAAATCTCGCAACGAAATCTCTAACGTCAGCACGGGCTACGAAAACGTTGATATTTCGGGCACACAAATTCTGGCGTCAGCCCATCTGGTTGGCCCTTCAGGAACCCGCTTCAGCGTCCGAGATCGATGGCAGATTCTAGGGGCGATGATCGAGCTATCCAGAGAAGTAGTGGTATCAGGTCATGCCGACCAAGGTTTTCTGAGCTCAATCTCGTTTTCCCACCCCGAAGCCCGCCCTCGTTCTGATGTGGATTACTTCGCACCGGGTGTCCTCTATGGCTCGCCCGATCACTTATCAGCAGGAGCCATCGGAGGCCGAGATACCTACGATGCCCGAGAGCAAGGCATCGTGCAGATCCGAGAAGATCGGTTGCCTGCACCAATGTTCGGCGTACATTTTGCCGACGGCACCGGGCTCACCATCCTCGATCCGACTCCGAAAGGGACCACGACTCGGCAAGATTCTCACGATACAGAAATCTCATCAATGGTCGACCCGCGCTTTGAATTTGGCTCCATCGGAGTGCGTTTGGAAGGCGGTCATCACCAGCAGGGCTTTTGGTTTCCGGGGAGTGAAGGCGAAGTAACATATCGGGGCAACACGTACCCTGCCGGACAAGTCAAAGAATGGCGCCGCCGCTATCATCCGATCACCGATCAATTCACCCAACGGTATCGCGTGCAATTTCGATTCTCGAGCGGTGAAAAGTTCCCTGAATATCGTCGAAATGCCTGGCGGTGGGCATTCGCCGAACTAAAGCCACCGATTTTGTGGCAGAACCTTGCCTCCATTCAGAGAAGCATCGTGGATGTTCTAGCAAGCCAGGTTCAGGAATTCGATGGGCGAAGCGGGATTCCGAATTACATCTCCGCGACTCCAGGAGAGCAACCGCGGGCGGACGATCAGGCCATCATGGGATTTACCGGCAAGAATCTCGAGGCCGCAGAATTCCTTTTGGCCGATGCAGATCACGACCAAGATGTCTCTCGTGCCAGTCGCCACAGAAAACTTGGGTTAGCCATCTTTCAATCTTTTATCAGACTGAAGATGAATCCACCCGTCGGCGAGGGGTTTGTTCTAAAAACCGGGGAACCGGCGCTGGCCATTCCTCGGGATCATCGCGTTTATCTGCGTTCTTTCGGGGATGACATGAAGGCGGCGCTGCGCGCTTACCGTCGTGAAAAACTTCGCGGGTCCGAACACCCCGAATGGCTTCATTGGACCCAGGAATTTGGAGACTGGCTTCTGTCTCAACAACAACCTGCCGGTGGATTTCCACGCGCCTGGATGCCGAATTCCGGAGTCGTGGTCGATTCCTCTCCTGCCTCTAGTTACAACCCAATACCCTTCCTTGTTCTTCTCAGCGAAGAAACAGGACAAGCGAAATATCTCCAAGCCGCAAAACGCGCCGCCGATTTCGCGTGGGACAACGGACAAGAGAGCGGGCAATTTGTCGGAGGCACCATCGACAATCCAGATGTTCTTGACAAAGAAGCTGGGACACTCTCAGTTGAAGCCTATCTTTCGCTTTTTCAGAATACGCACGATTCGTTGTGGCTCCAGCGAGCGACCGCCGCCGCCGATTACGCCGAGACATACATTTATCTGTGGAACGTTCCGATGCCGGCCGACGACGACAATGCGTTGCTGCATTGGAAACAAAACGTCCCCACTTATGGTGTGCAATTAATCGCGACCGGCCACAGTCTCGTTGATGACTACATGGCCTTCGATGTGGATGAGTATGCGCGGCTTGCACGTTGGACAGGAGATCGTCACTACCTGGAGATCGCGACCCTCCTGTTACATGACACAAAATCGATGATCGCTATACCCGGGCGACTTTACGACCTGAAGGGGCCTGGGTGGCAACAAGAACACTGGAGTATGGCGCCGGTCCGTGGGTTCGGTCTGCATCGTGGGTGGTTGCCCTGGGTCGCTACGAGCCAGTTAAAAGGCATGATCGGGCTGAACGAATTCGATCCTGCCTTATTTCGCGAGCTCTCCAAGCCATCAACGGATGGCGCCAACTGATCACGGACATCCGCTGATTGATCTGGAAATTATCTGTAACCGTTTACAAGAAAAGGTCGCTGATCAGTTCACCCCCCGGAGGCCTCCGATGACGAAACCGATCTCAGCCCGTACAGGCTGGCCTCGCCGCCAGTTTCTCCAGACCTTGGGAGCGAGCTCACTCGCCGCATTTCCTCTTTACTTCCCCATATTGTCAGGAAGAAGCCATGCTCAGGAACAACAATCCACGCCGGGCAACCATCCACCTTCAATGATTGTGCCTCCGAACAAAACTTATCGAATGATGGAGTGGGAGTGTCACACACCCCCCGAGGGGAACTTTGAGATCAACGTGGAATCTGCGCTCACTGCCGCACGAGACAGCGGCGCTGAGAGCATGATGTTCTACTCTCAGGATCATTGGGGATACGCCTTTTATCAAAGCGATGTTGCTGTCCGCCATCCGCACTTGAAGGGTGATTTCTTCGGCGAAGAAGTGAAGACCGCTCGCAAGCTAGGCATGTCGGTGGTTTGTTACTACAGCCTGCAATTCAACAATCAAGCCGTGCTCACCCATCCCGACTGGGGATGGGTAAATGCAGAGGGAGAACAACAGCGCTTCCGCTGGCTCGTGACGTGTCTCGACACGCCTTACCGCCAGTACGTTATTGCGATGATCAAGGAACTGTTCACCCGCTATGAGATTGATGAATTGTTCGTCGACATTTTTGGCATTCAGTTCCAGCTCTACAACAGCGAGGGCCGCGATCCGTTCTGCTATTGCAAGCACACCGAAATCGCATGGAACTCAAGTCATCCTGGAGATTCCTACCGTGACGGCTTCAGTGCCCGCAAGGGCAGAGATGCCCGCTACAAGTGGCATCAGCAACGCACGACGAGCCAGATGCTTGATGAAATCCTCTCCGCAGCCCGTGCCCATCGGCCGGATCTTACTGTCTCTCTGAACGGCGGCCCGGAAACATTCACCGATGACGTAATGAAAAAGGTGAGCTTTATCTATGCCGAACCTTTGACATCCGACACCGGGATCTCGCTCGGCTCAATTCTGATGCGCGGATGGTCGCGTCCGGACTACCAGGCGGGAGTCTTCAGTCAGCAGGGATACCTCGACACCTATCCGGGCGCGATCCCTCGCGTTAAGGCAGATGGACTTATTGTCCAAAATGCACGCGTTTTCATCGTGGGGAACGCACCTGTGATCGGTGGTATCGACGCACAGGGTTTTTCGAAGCGCTGGTTCAGTGTCGCCGAAGAAACGTGGAAGGATGTTCGGGCCGTCGACCACCTGCTGGGCGACGAAATTGCACCGCTCTTGAGTATCGCCATGTTATACAGCGAGGCCACTCGGGAAGAGATCGCAGGACAACGACTGCCGGTCCACTTCCGCCAATCTGTAACCGGCGCGCTGGAAGCACTCACCTATTCAGGCCGCCCTGTGGAGAGTGTTCCCGAATTCAATCTGACCGCAGACTATTTGTCACAGTTTGAAATCCTGGTCCTTCCAGAGGTCGAAGCTCTTGCATCGCAACATGCACAAGTAATTCGCGATTGGGTCCGGAAGGGCGGGACCATTTTTGCCTCCGGCAAGTGTGGGCTGTTCGACGAAACCGGGCGTCCACGCTCTAACTTTCCGCTTGCCGATGTGTTTGGTGCGGACCTGGTCTCCGAGGAGAAACAGTACGCCTACGAACCTTCAGGGAAACTCAAAGAAGATGTGTCCTCCATCTACCTTGAGTCGACCGGTCATGATCTGTCGAGCAGCCTTGCGGTAAGTACCGTCGGCCTCCCCGGCCCATTTTTGCGTCTGCGCCGAACTTCTGGACAGGAGGTCCTCCGCTATCGGCTCCCCTTCATGGTTGAAGATCTCGAGCATTACAAGTGGTTTAATTGGGGGCCTCCGCCTCCAGGGGCTGAGACGGCCGGACCTGCCGCCGTGTTCAATCAGTTCGGAAAGGGACAATCTCTATATGTCGGAGTCAATCTGTTTCAGGGAATGAACCATAAACTCTTCTGGATTCGCAATTGGATTCCAGAAGTTATTCGGAAGCTCGTTCCGAAGCCGATTGCGGAACTGCATTCAGAAATCTTTCCAGAGTTCGTGCACGGAACTATCTTCTGGGAAAAGGGCCGGCGATCAATGCTGGTGCAGTTGCTGAATGCGATCGAACTGGCAACCCACGGAGAATTTCACGGCGTTCCTTCTGTAGAGATTCAACTCGATCGCGCGCGTGTCAACGTGAAGTCAGCGGTGGTTCTCTGGCCGACGGAGCAAGAACTGCCGATTCGAAATGGCGGATCGCAGATTCAGATTACGATCCCCTCACCTTCCCGATACACCGTTCTGCGCCTAAACATGATCTGAAATTCGGTGTTCGCGGTGTCCGGTGATCACATGAAGGCAAGTTGTGCCGCCTTCAGGGGCCTGGCGATGGACTCAAATGTAGCTCCCGAGAGGCGAGGATGATGCATCCCGTCACTCGGTGTTTTACCTTTCCCGACTTCCGGCGGCACTTCCGTCCTCAAGAGCGTAGAGCGGGCGTCTGGACGACAGTTCCGGAAGCGCTTTACGGATTCTGCTCGGGCGGTTCCCGCGTAATCGACGGCGGCCTCATCTGGTTGCCAATGGCCTCACCGGAGACGATCATCTCTACACGGCGGTTTAGCCTACGTCCGGTTGCCGTGCTGTTATCGGCAACCGGGTTCGCCTTGCCCAACCCGACAGCACTTATATCGTCGGGTCTGACCCCCTCGGAAACAAGGTATCCACGAACCGTCTCGGCGCGCTTCTCTGACAGTTCCTGGTTATATTCGTCCGATCCGATGCTGTCGGTGTGACCCTCGATGTTCAGTTTGAGATCCGGATAAGCCAGAATGATGCCGGAGATTTTAGCCAGCCGTTCTCGCGCCTCCGGCTTCAGGGTGTACTTGTTGAAGGCAAACAGCACGTCGGGCATGCTGACGATCAGGCCGCGTGCGGTATCACGAGTCTGCAGCACCTGGTTCAGTTGGGCCTGGAGGCGAGCCCGCAACTGTTGCTTCTCGAGTTCGGCCTGCTGAGCTTGGCTTTGCGCCGCTTCTTTCTCGCGCTCGCTTTCGGCAAGCTGGTTCTGAGCGTCCTGCATTTTGCTTAGAGCTTCATCAGCAGCCTGCTGTGCGGCTGCCGTTTGAGCCTGGAGTTGCTCTTGTTGCGCTTGCAATGCGGCTTGTTGCTGCTCGGCTTGAGCCCGGGCCTGCTCGGCCTCTGCCCGGCTTTGCGCCGCCTGATCCGCTTGGGCCTGGGCCTGCTGCGCATCTCGCCTTGCTGCTTCGGCATCGGCTTCTGCTTTAGCTTGCGCTTCGGCCGCCGCGCGTCGGACCGCTTCCTCCCGTTCCTTCTCCATCTTGCGGAGAGCCAACACACGGGAATCTTCCGCCATCTGCGTCGCGCCTCGCGCTGCGGTACCGATCGGCGTCCGCCCCTGCTTGCGCTGGTAATAATCCTCGGCGCGCTCGAGCATATCCTGCGCCTTCATCAGGGAATCGTTGGCATACTGCTGGGCTCCAGCAGCCTTTGCAATGACAACCGCATTCCGCGCCTCCAGCAAATCTAGAGGAGCGTTTGGCTGTGCTTGGGAGGAAGGCAACTGGTCAGGCGGAACGTCGATCGTATATTCACGGCCCTCGAGGACGTCGTACTTGGCATTGATTGCCTCCTCGAACCCTTTCGTCGAGGACAGCACGACGTTCTCAGCCACAACTTTGTCGCTTGGACGGGTGACAGCAAAGTACGGCTCGGCGGTCACGATCAACCCAAACGCTTGCAGATCAGTAGTCACCGTGAGCTTGTCTTTTTCGTTGCCATTGGGCAGGACTTCCCCCAGATTGACGGCCCGACCCTCAGGCGTGATCGCCCATAGCACATAAGTGAGGTATTGGCCTCCCAGTCTTGTAGGTGGTTCCATGTGATTCAATTCAGCATCAATCACAAGGCGGCCTGCCTTCCCCTCAACTTTGGCACGACCCGAGATCTCAGGCATCAGATCTGTGCCCTTGAAATCAACCGCAGTCGAACCGCCCCGGTTGCGATAATTCACGGCGCGCGCGGTCCGCTCGTAGACGTTCACCCGGAATACGGGCATTTGAGAATTTCGTGCCGCAGCCGCCACATTTTCCTTCGACTGAACATCTGCGGGGTTTCCCGGCGCAGGATAGATCGGCGGCGCAGGATTCTGTTCTTGTGCCTGTGCGAGGGCGAACGGGAAGTAAGAAACTACTGCAAGGAGGGACGACAGCATCCACTTCATAGCTCAGCCTCAAATATCAGTCATTTGGCAAGCCTTAGCCAACTGCTGATCCCAGACTAAGATCGATTGCGACACCAATCTCTCGGGGTAATCATGCAAATTTCTACGAGTGACGACCGTATGTCGGTAGAGTGGAGGCGCGGGGCGGACAAAGGAAATGAACCGCCAAAGTTATCGGCGAAAGGAAACGGTTCCCACCATGTAACCGGAGAAGAATCCGAGCAAGGACACGACGATCGAAATTCTCCCAAGATACCGGCGCACGTTATAGGACGGTGTCGCACTTTCGAACAACTCGCGAGCAGTGCGTTCGATTTGATTACGCTGCTCGATCGCGCTGCGTTCCAGATTTTCCGTGTTCATACGAGGTACCTGCCAGTCGCTCCAGTCGGGCTTTGTCTTCGCTCAATACGTGGAGGGTTTTAACCGGAAGCATTGTGCGCAATTTAATCCGTCTGCTGGCTAAGAACAGCGACCAGCATCCGGCAACGGACCAGAGCACACCCACGATCAGTGCGCCGAAGAACCATCGATAAAGGGTGGAGGAAAACGCTCCCGCTATTAACACGACCAGAGCTGCCGTAAACAGCAAGAAGCCGGTCGCAAAGAGCGCGATAGCGGCCGCGAAGAGTGGAATCGCCCCCTTCAGAATCGCTGCGCTTTCATCAAGTTCGCTCTTGAAGAGATCGATGCGTGTCTGCGCGGACGCGAGCAGCTCATTCTTTAGGTCAATCACAATGTCGGCAAAATCCCGGTCAGAGTTCATGAGTGACCCGACCTCCAGATGCCTGCGGCGAGTCCAACAAGAAAGGCCGCGCCACAAGTAAAAGCAACGAAAGACAGAGGCCTCTCATCTCGCAGGCTACGGACTGCCTGCAGGTACCGCTCCGAAGCATGGCCGAGGCGCGCCGCACTACCTTCCTGTCTTTTCGACAGCTTCTGGATCTCTGTAGTCTCCACAGTTATCCTCGCCTGGCCGCGACTTGCGCAGAAGTGACGCACACTTAGGATGCCTCTGAGTAGAGCCATGTTGCATACTCGCGGTGCGGTGAGTAGCAACATTCGCAATCCAAATGACTCTGGCGCATGTTGACGCCATAACAACCCTCGCAAGTACTCCTCGTTACGCGCTTAATGCGCGCGGCCGGAGCCACCTCTGGTTAAGCTTGCAAGAGAGACGCTAGGAGTTTGCATCGAACTCATCGACATCAGGCGGCCATCCAAAGCTTGGAGTCAATCTTCAAACTTCGGCAAAGCCCTTAAAGTTTATAAACCGCAGAAACCTTCACCCGGAAACTTGCTGCCACACTGCAAATGCATCTCCGTATGCGACGATTCATCACTCGCCAACCGCGCGACGGCAAAAGACATCTTATTGCCAGGGGGTTGCCTCGATTGCAACGAGCATCTAAAGCGGGCAACCTGCGGAATGAACATCGATCTGCGCAAGTATCGGCCCGGGGGAGTCGTCGGATGCGGATTGCACAAGTTGCGCCACTTTTCGAAAGCGTGCCTCCTCGTCTCTATGGAGGAACAGAACGGGTGGTTTCCTGGCTCACCGAAAAACTCGTTCAACTTGGTCACGACGTCTCGCTCTTTGCGAGCGGGGATTCGGTCACGAATGCGAAGCTGATTCCCGTCTGTAAGAGGGCTCTTCGCCTTGATTCGTCCTGCATTGATCCGCTGGCACATCACACCGTAATGATGGACGAGGTGTTCAGCCGGATCACTGATTTCGACCTCATCCATTTTCATGTTGATTACCTGCACTTCCCACTCAGCAAACGTGCAACGGTTCCCTGCGTGAGCACTTTGCATGGCCGACTCGACTTGCCCGATCTGGTTCCCCTCTTTAAGCGATTCCGTGACCAGCCTGTTGTTTCGATCTCCGACGAGCAGCGCAAGCCATTGCCCTGGCTGAACTGGCAAGGGACTGTTCCGCACGGCCTGCCAGCCCGGTCCCTGGCCTTGCATCATTCGGAAGGAAATTACCTCGCATTTCTTGGAAGGGTCGCTCCCGAGAAGGGACTGGACCAGGCGATTCGGATCTCGCAGCGTACGGGCATCCCCTTAAAGGTTGCGGCAAAGATCGACCAGACTGACCGGAAATATTTCGACTCAACAATAAAGCCACTGCTCGCGAGTCCTCTCGTCGATTTTGTGGGGGAAATCGGAAATTCGGAAAAAAGCGCGTTCCTTGGAAATGCCAAAGCATTGCTGTTTCCGATCCAGTGGCCCGAACCATTCGGTTTGGTAATGATCGAAGCGATGGCTTGTGGAACGCCGGTGATCGCGTATCCTTTTGGTTCGGTACCCGAGATCATCCGCGACGGTGTCTGCGGATATCTTGTGGCGAGTATCGATGAAGCCGTGGGAGCCGTTGAGCGGCTCGGCGAATTAGACCGCCGCGCGATTCGCCGCTATTTCGAGCTCAACTTCACCGACGATCGCATGGCCTATAACTATCTGAGCATCTATCAGAAGCTCTTACATCCGAAATCGACCTCTATCAAGGTCGAAGAGGGAGTAGTGAATTGGATAGAACTGGAACCGTCGGCGCCCAGTACTACATAGCTACCACCGAATCACGAGCCGATGATCGTGCACGAGTTTTGAAGTACGGGAAATTGTTCTTCGTGTTCGACCGCCTTGGCGACGTTACTGGTAGAGCCAGCAGCGATGGATTGTTCTGCGAAGGAACCCGTTATCTTTCTGATTTCTGCTTCACCTTATGGGATGCACGCCCGCTTCTGCTCAGTTCGACGGTAGCAGCAAACAACTTCCTTTTCACTGCCGACCTCGCGAACCTCGACGTCTTCCGGGGTGATTCGCTCGTCGTACCTCGCGGCGTATTGCATGTGTTGCGCTCAAGATTTCTATGGCGCGATTCGTGTTTCGAGAAACTCCTGTTTGTAAATCACGGGCTCGAGACGCTGGAGGTACCGGTTCGCATTGGGTTCGACGCTGATTTCGCCGACTTGTTTGAGGTGCGCGGCACCGCGCGCAAAAGCAGAGGTGCGCGGCTGGAAAGCAAGATCGACGCCAATTCTGTGGTTCTCGGATATCAAGGTCTGGACACGATCGTCCGTGAACTCACAATCCAGAGCGACATCAACCCCGACCGATGCTCTGAAGCGGGGTTCGAGTTCGCGCTCTCGATCCGACCGAAGGACCATCTCTCGCTCGGCCTCGAGCTTCGTTGTGGCGACCGCCCCAGGCCGCATTTTGTCCCCTACGCCCACGCCGCCGCATCGGCGAAACAGGACTTGGCAGATTTGGCCGAGTTCTTTCCGCGAATCACGAGCTCAAACTCTCGATTCAGCGATTGGATCGAAAGATCGATTTCCGATTTGGAGATGATGATTGCTGGAAATCCAGAGCACAACTATCCCTACGCCGGAGTACCGTGGTTCAGCACCGTCTTCGGGCGGGATGGAATCATCACCGCTCTTCAAACTTTGTGGCTGAATCCCAACATCGCGAAGGGCGTGCTGACATTCCTCGCGGCCTCTCAAGCAGATTCCACCGATCCAATTGCCGACGCGCAGCCGGGAAAGATACTGCATGAAATGCGCAACAGCGAGATGGCGAGACTCGGCGAAGTTCCTTTCGGTCGCTATTACGGCAGCGTAGACGCGACGCCACTTTTTGTCATTCTCGCGAACGCCTATTTCGTTCGGGCCGGAGATCGCGATTTTTTGAAGAATATTTGGCCGCATGTCTCGCGCGCATTGGCGTGGATCGACAAATACGGAGATCTCGATGGCGATGGGTTTGTGGAATACAGCCGCCATTCCGCCAACGGTCTCATCCAGCAGGGCTGGAAGGACTCTAATGATTCCGTGTTTCATGAGGACGGCAGCATTGCCGAAGCTCCCATTGCATTGTGCGAAGTCCAAGGGTACGTCTATGCGGCAAAGTTGGCTGCAGCACACATGGCGGGCAGTCTAGGAGAGGCCGATCTTAGCCGACAACTCGAAACTCAGGCCAAAGTGCTAAAAGCCCGATTCCAGGAAGCATTCTGGTGTGACGAACTTGGCATCTATGCCCTAGCGCTCGACAGCAAGAAAAACGCCTGCAGAGTGCGTGCCTCCAACGCGGGCCACTCCCTATTCTCGGGAATTGCGACACCCGATAGAGCGAATGTTCTGGCAGAGACCCTGATGAGCGAGGAATTCTTCACAGGGTGGGGTATTCGAACGGTAGCCCACGAGGAGAGTCGATACAACCCCTTGTCCTATCACAATGGCTCAGTTTGGCCTCACGATAATTCCATCATCGCCAATGGAATGGCGAGAATCGGATGCCGCAAAATGGCAGGGCAAATACTCTTGGCCCTCCTCGACTTGAGCGCGGAGGTGGAACTCCACCGTCTTCCGGAGTTGATTTGCGGACTAAAGCGTCGCGTCAATGAAGGTCCCACTTTGTATCCGGTGGCTTGTGCTCCGCAATCTTGGGCGGCGGCCACGCCATTTTTCATTTTGGAAGGCTGTCTGGGGATAACGGTCGATGCCGCGCGTTCCCGAATCATGTTCGACAGGCCTTTCCTTCCTGAAGGCATTCCCCAGCTTCACATCAGCAATTTACGATGCGGCAAGGCCGTGGCCGACCTTGTCCTGGAGCGAAGGGGGGATGCGGTCCTCGTTCATCCCGAGCGGATATCGAAAGAGTTGGAAATTGTCACCGTCGTCGCAAATTGAGGAATTATCTTCGGCCGCGACTTTTCACGATTGATTAGCGAAGCTAACTCTCGCATGCGCGACCAGTGCAGCTGGAAAACCTTCTTTTGTCAGTTCCAAAAGAGACAGGAAACTCCTGAACGAGTTTCACATCCAACTGGGTAGCGACGGATCTCATTTTCTTGGAAGACCAAACGCTCTTCCTCAGACTCGTTTCAAAGACCTTTTAATTCAGGAGGACAAATGAAAATCGGCATCATCGGTGCTGGACATATCGGCGCGACCTTGACTCGCAAGCTGAGGTCACTGGGACACGAAGTCTATATTGCCAATTCACGCGGACCCTCGACGCTCGCAGATCTCGCCAAAGAGACCGGCGCTAAGCCGGTCACCACGAAAGAGACTGCTCACCTTGGAGAGTTGGTTGTGGTGACAATTCCCGAGGCGCACGTACGGGACCTCCCCAAAGATCTCTTCGCCGATGTACCGTCCGATGTCGTTGTAATCGACACTGGAAATTACTATCCGAGGCAACGCGACGGACGCATCGAGGAAATCGAATCCGGAATGCCGGAGAGCCGCTGGGTCGAGCGTCAATTAGGCCGGCCGGTCGTAAAGGCCTTCAACAACATCTATGCGCAGCATCTGATGGATTATGGCCGCCCCGCAGGAGCAAAGAATCGAATTGCGCTTCCGATTGCAGGCGACGATGCCGCCGCCAAAACTATCGTCGTGCATTTGATGGACCAGCTCGGCTTCGATGCGGTGGATGCGGGCGGCCTCGACGATTCATGGCGGCAGCAACCAGGCACTCCCGTCTACACGACGGATCACAATGTTGAGGGTGTAGTTGAAGCCCTGCGGCGGGCTAACAGGGAGCGACCAGCGCAATTTCAAGCCACACCGGAAAGCCCCGGTACGTATGCCAAACCAGCGTGAGGAACTTGACTGATCGGCGGGTAAAGTTCTCAGCCAAACAACAGAAATCGATCTTGAAGTGACCAAGAGGGGAAGCAAAACGTGGCGGCGTAGCAAACCATGGAACAATGAAGGAGCGGCTTGCACTTGCATTGTTGCCCCTTCACCGTTCCCGGTGGAATGCTCTTGCGACATCTTCTTACATCAGTAAAGCAAGAACTTCTCGCGGCACAAAGCGCCAAAACGCGCCACTGCCAAAAGAGCTCCTCACTGCCCTTAAGCGAAAACCAGGCTGCATGCCAAGATCGGGCTAGGGCAAAAGGCTGTCACGCAGCATCCGCAAATCCCCCATGAATCTCAAGGCATGTTCGTAAGGCGTGTAGCGCGTACGCTGCGTCGTCGAGATCCTCTTGCTCCTCTGCGAAGTTCGCTGGAGCATCTAGTAATTCCCGCATCCGGGAGACGATGGCGCTATCCGCACGCTCAATGAGTACTAGCATCTTATTTCGGTCCCCTTCCAGCAAGGCCGCGACATAAAGATTCTTCCATCCGCCATTCGACGATTGATCCAGATGTATAGCCATAACCGCTTCCGTCCTCAATTTGGGATATCGGACAGGACGTCGCAAGAGTATGCGTAGTTGTACACAAGTACGTGGAAGACACAATACAGTCTATGTTGTAGTCACTGATGTGTCATGAGATGCCAAGGCCCCCTTCCTGCGTTTGATGGGTTTTCGATCGCAACGAGTTGGCAGGTCATACGGTAGACGAGCTCCACATCTGGGCTGAACCGGGCGAGCGCCAGCTTATGCTTGAGGACGTTGATTCTCCGCACCCACCCGAACCGCTGGAGGTGAGATTCCGAACACGGTTCGGAAAGACTCTTCTGGTGGAAGTGGCGGCTGAACGCTTCTTGCTTGACGATGAACCGTGCATCCTGGCGATCCGCTAGGATGTGACTACAAGCGCGCCAGTTGCAGCAATTGTCCAGTGACGTACTTTACTCACTGAATCGACAAGCTGAGTGGAATTGAATGTTGCAGAGCACCTGACGTTCCGGTGATCTTGATGTTGTATGTCGCTGACGGTGAATTTTGGAGCTGCGAGGCGGATTGTCCGCCGCCGCAGCCGGAAGCGAAAAGTATGATTCCGATGATCAGTGGCAGGAAGATCCGGACGCGCAACTTTTTGTTGGACCCTGTAATCACGATTCCCACGAGCGCTAATGCACCCTGCAATGGAATCCAAGTGCCATAAGGCGAACGCCATCCGTTACGCCCGGCAGATGCCGCTTTCGAGGAAGCTGTGTTCACTGTCACTACAAGAGAGGCAGCGCTGGACCCCGGAGTAACAGTGTTTTGGCTCAGATCACAGCTCATCCCTGCGGGAAGGCCGCTGCAGCTGAGCTGGATTGCGCTGGAAAACGCTCCACCGAGAGGAGAGACCGTCAGCGCATACTTCGCTGCTTCGCCCGCAGACACTTGAATGTTCCGCTGAGCACTCGCAAGGCTAAAGTCTACGCCGGTCCCGGCCAAAGCAATGGATTGCACATTGTTGGAAGCGTCGTCCTTCACGGTAAGAGTGCCGCTACGAACTCCCGCCACGGTCGGTCGAAATACGATCTGGAGCTGGCAGGTAGCCCCCGATGCCAAGGATGCCTGGCAATTATTGGTTTGGGTAAAATCTCCCGCGACCTGAAGGTGGCTGATGCTTAAAGGAGCATTGCCCCGATTACTAAGATTCAAGACTTGGGCGGCGCTTGTGCTGTCGACGACCAAACTCGGAAAGCTGACGCTGGATTTGCTGAATGACACCATTGGACCCATGGCATCGCCTTCCAGATGGATAACATGAGGCGATCCGGCGGCGTTGTCCTCGATGACAATCGACCCCGACCGAGTTCCGCCCGCCTGGGGCACGAAACTGACCATCAGATTGCAGCTTCCAGCCGCCGATATGCTCGAACCGCAATCGTTAGTTTGAGAAAAGTCACCCGTCGTCGTGATCGACGCAATAGCCAACGGAACGCTGCCCATATTCCGAAGGACTAGTGCTCTCGGTTGGCTTGATTGCCCGACCTGCTGGGATGTGTACTGCATTGCCGCAGGACTGACTGCGACAGCCGGGGAAAGCCCCGGCTGAATCTTTAAAAGAAATGCATCGTCTCCGCCGTTCGAGGCCGTCTGGAAAGCCCCTAGAGTGGCGGGCAAATCTGTGGCTGAGCTCACTCCACCCGCATAGATATCCCCGCTGCCATCGATCGCAAGTCCGGCTGCATACGCCCCTGCTGTAGTTCCGCCAAAATAAGTTGCAAACAACTCTGCGCTGGCCAGAGGATCGATTTCCACCAGCAACAGATCGCTGCCCGAGTTCGTGAAGGACTCGATCCCGTTCACCGTCCCAAACGAGCCAGTATACGTAACACTCAAAATATAAGCATCGTTCAGACTGTCGAGCGCAATGGCCGCCGGCAGCGCAGCGTTGTTCAAACCCAGAAAAGTTGAATACGCCAGTCCCGTCCCGGCAGCATTGAATTTGGTCACGAACGCATAGTTGCAGCCGGTGCCGCTGAGCATCGGATTGCAAATCGTGGTAGATGTGATCGGAAACGTTCCGTCACTCGTGGTGGCTCCGGTTACATACGCCGATCCCGTATTGTCAACGGCGATGGCGGATGCATTCGTCTCGTTGCCGCCAGAACCATAAAGATACGTGGAATATCCGATTGTGCCCGAAGTGTTGAACTTCGCAACGAAACTGACGGGCATATTTTGAGCATTGGAATATGAAGTCAAATAGGCCCCGGTCGTAGTAGGAAAGTCGTTGGTATTGGTGATGCCGGTAACGTACGCATTGCCGGAAGCGTCGAGCGCTAGACCGCTAATGTAGCTGCCCGGCTCAAACCAGCAGGGACTTCCCGAGCACGTTTGTATGACCGTTCCACTTCCCCCCAGATACGTGGAATAGACCAAAGCCGTTTTATCGGAGCTTACCTTGGATAAGAAACCGTAGGTTCCGTATTGCCCGCCACCATTGGGAGAAGCGCTTGTCTGGTACGCACTTGAAACCGGAAAGTCAGTGGACATCGTCCAGCCAGCTACATAGGCTGCTCCGGAACCATCAACTGCCACACCAGTCGGAGAGTCCATATCGCTTCCGCCGAGATAGGTCGAAAACAACAAGGCGGAGCCATCGGAAGAAACCTCGGTGAGGAAACCATCGGTGTTTCCTGCCGCCGAGCGCTGAATCGCACTGACTGACGGAAAATCGGTTGCGTTCGTGCTGCCCGCAACGTAAACCTCGTCAGTGCCGTCCAATGCGATGGCCGTCCCAGTACTGGCGCCGTTGCCTCCGATGTAGTCTGCATAAACGAGCGTGGATCCGGTGGGATCAAGCTTGGCTACGAAAACGTTGTCTCCGGTAAACGCGCTTGGCGATGTTCCGGGAAAATCTGCCGACATCGTATCGCCGGTCACGTAAATCGCCCCGCTAGAGTCGATGGCAATGGCCTGGGGTTCATCGTCGCCACTGCCGCCCAGATACGTGCAGTAGGCCAGAACGGGATCGATCACCAGCGGACGGTTGGAATCGTACTCTGCAACATGAAAACCTACGTGAGTCGCGTCCCGCAGTGCATATCCGCCGTTCACCGCGATTCGCTGCCCGTTGCTCACTTGATAGACGAGGGGATTCTGAAACCGGATTTCATTTCCTTTGTCCTTCAGCAACAGATTGCCTTCGCCGTCAACCTCCACATTTGATGCGCCCTTGATCTCGAATTGAATCAGGTTCGGATTTGTGCCGCGGCCAACTTCAAAGTCATATTCAAGGCGCTGATGGTTGCCATAGAACACTAGGTCGATTCCCGGGTAGACATTCTTGTAGCGAACTTGCCCGAAGAGGGGTACGTTGGTATGCCAGTTGCGAGAATCCTTGCCCATGAAGTAGTTAAGATGGCCTGGTTGTTGATTCTCTCCTTCAACGACCGGGTTCGGCGCCGCTCCAACCAGATTTAAGAAAAATGTAGACCCTTTCGCGGCGGCCAGTGAATCGCTCCCGCGATGCGACCCCAGCGAAAGCACAAGTCCGCCCGCCGTTAAGAAGGCAGAGTATCCCTTCCCGCGAGCCATGAATCTGGCTTGCGCGGCGGTTTGTCCCTGGTTCGCCTCGAAGGACATCGGAAGTCTGCCGAGACCGGCACTAACCGGTTGTGGAGTGGAAGAAGGGATGTGAGTCGCCGGCCGCTGACCAGCAGAAACCGACACCAGCGATAAGATCACCAGCCAAACCCACAACTGCATTCTGTTTCTCATCACGATCCCTCTTCCGGACGGAGTTCGCACAATTGCGCATTCACCGCATTGCAGTTCAGTCGCCGATTGGGAATCTTCAGACTTTCTCTCTAAGGGTTGCAGGAGAATGACTTAGGAAGGTCTCAAAACTTCACGATCGGCCCTTCGTGCGGATTAAAGTCTGAAATCTGGGAAGAGTGTCTCGCAACCGGACGGCAGGCCTAAATCAATTCATGGAGGATTCTTGACAACTTGGATTCCGAACCTGGAGCGAATGCTCTTTGGAGGCTGATATCGATGAACAATGAACGACGGCCCTGCAAGCTGCCAAACTTATCTTTTCGAGGGCCAACGTCGAAGTACCCTCCCTTGTGCTTGCTCGGGCGTTAACTGGCTCGGCGTTCTCGGGAGGTAAGCCAGAAAAGCGCGTCTTCCGTTTTGTTGAAAATCTGGACGTTGGGACTGTCCCGAAATGTTTGATAGATGCGCGTCACGCCATAGAGAGCGCCGCGGGAATGAACTACAAATGCACGGCGGGCGTTCGGCGAGAAAGGATCAACGCGCGAGAGTTGCTGAAAATCTGAGAGTTGGAGCCGCAAGTCAGTTCCATCTTGAAAAGTTCCAAGTTCTGAAAATTCCGAATTGAAAGTACGATCTGCCAGGAGACGACCCGCCAGATCTGCGATATCCCGGTATGTAATTACCCCCTGAAAAGTGGTTCTTACGATTCGGTTCTGAACGTCAATCTCATATTGGACCGGCATCTCCTTGAGCCCCCCGCGGACACTACTCCCATGACTTAACGGGGGAGGGTTATGTCTGATAGAGGCAACACAATAAAACCGCGCGTTAATCGAGTCGCCGAAAAACGGAAAATTGTCCGGATTTTGTAACAAGGTCCATGAATGAAATCGCAATCCTAAGCCTCTGAAGCGTTGAGTTTACATTTCCCTTACATGTCGCGATGGCCCGCCTTCGAATCGTCGTATTGCTAGTGAGCACCCGACGCATCATCGAGAGTTTTTGTTACAACCTCAACCAGAAACTCCGGGTGTTTTTCCAAATCCAGCTTGGATTTCTCAAAATACGCTGTCGCCCCATCTCGTATCAGCTTCGATTCGTTTTTCTGAGCTAAACTCGTCAAAACAATCACCGGAATCGCAGAGGTGACAGGATTTTGTCGCAGCGCCCGCAGTACCTCGGGCCCACCAAGTTTGGGTAGCAACATATCCAGAACGATCAGATCGGGTACCCTGGCTGACCCAATGAGCAGCGCTTGTTCGCCGTCGCCAGCGGTGATTACGTTGTATCCGGCCTTGGAAAGAGCTCTTTCGTTAATCGTACGCAAGAAACGACTGTCTTCGACCAATAAGATAGATTTCACGAGGAACTCCGGCGATCATGCCGCACTTCGAAGCCCACTTGGACGGCATAGGAAGTCGCTGATTTACTGGACACCAGAACAGGTGCGCCTGAAAGGGAGTGCATATGCTGGACAATTGTCCAGCCTTGGGACGCATTCGAGACAAGAATGCAACGCGGTCAGCGCGAGACGACCGTACCCCGACTGTTCCCACCGTGATCTGTCAGAACTGCCCGCAGTTGAGACAGTAAACCTTGCCGGGTGAAGGGCTTCTCCAGGAGAGGAACGCGCTCCTCCAGGAGATTCTGCGCAACCATGTATGTGCCCGGATATCCCGACATATACAGTAGCTTTAGATCGGGACGGGATTGAGAGATTTGCCTGGCCAGTTCGCTACCTGTCATTCCCGGAAGAACGACATCCGTCACGAGCGCATGGATTCGGTCGCCATACTCGGCAGCGCGAAGAAGCGCCATCTGGGGATTGGCTGCTGCTATCACCTTGTACCCCTCATCGACCAACATTTCCTCCGTGATCACACGAAAATCGTGCTCGTCTTCAACCAGCAAGATCGTCTCTGATCCTCCTGTTGATTTGCTTTCAAGATTCAACTGCGGTCGCCGTCCTTCGCCCTCAAAGATTCTGGGAAAGTATAGTTTGAACACCGTGCCAGACCCGATCTCGCTGTAAACGCCAACGTGTCCTCCGGCTTGCAGCATCGCCCCGTAAACCATGGAGAGTCCCAGCCCAGTACCTTCGCCTGGCGATTTGGTCGAGAAGAATGGCTCGAAAATTCTAGATAGTGTTTGGTCGTCCATTCCATGCCCGGTGTCGCTGATGGCGAGCAACACGTATGGCCCCGGCTCTACTCCTGGATGACTCTTGCTGTAAGTCTCATCCAACTCGACATTCTTGGTCTCAATGATGATTTTGCCGTTGCCGGTCATGGCATCCCTGGCGTTCACAATCAGATTCAGGACGATTTGCTCGAGCTGTCCCGCATCCGCTCTTATATTTCCCAGTGCCGCATCGGAACTGAATCGCAATTGAATATTCGCAGGGATTAGCCGGGACAGCATCTGCAGCAGTTCTTCAAACGCGCTGTTCAGATTGATCACCGATGGCCGCACCATTTGCTGACGGCTGAAGGTAAGAAGCTGTCGCGTCAGCGTTGCAGCGCGGCCAGCCGCCTTTCTGATCTGCCCGATGTCTCTGCGCAGGGTTTCGATATCGCCACGTTTCTCGGCCATATCGCAATATCCGAGGATGACGCCGACCATGTTATTGAAATCGTGGGCAACGCCTCCGGCGAGTCGGCCAATTGCATCCATCTTTTGGGCTTGGCGTAGCTGGTCCTCCATGGCCTTGGATTCGGTAATGTCGTTCGTAATCGCAAGGACGCAGGGTTCATCCTCCAGCAACATGAGCTCCGCCGACACCTGAATGGTCCGACGCACCCCAGTGCTTGAGACGACGACAGTCTCAAGTGATACGACACGGCCGGTGCGATCCAGTTCGTCCATCATCCGCTGGCGATCCTGCGGGACATCCCAAATGCCGAGCTCGAGACTCGTCCGCCCTACCACTTCCTCGCGCCGGCGCCCAACCATCCGCAGGAACGCCTCATTCGCGTCGATGTATCTCCCGTCTCGTCGCGTTGTGATCGTGACGGGAAGGGGAATGGATCGAAATGCCTTGGAGAATTTCTCCTCAGACTGCCGAAGCTTCCTCTCGCTGCTCCATGTTTCGGTAACGTTTCGGGCGATCATCCCACCCTCTGGCATTTTGCTTGGAACTCGCTCGGAATTGAATGGCCTTCCTGGATAAGTCAGAAAACAGCCCCCCTCAAATCTAGAAATCTTGCGGCTCTGTACAATTCTTCGGCAGGAAAGTCTCTTGCCCCGACGCCGTCTCCGAAGCGTGTCCATCCGGGACCTCGACCGACGGGCGATTTTTCTCTGGAAACAGCAATTCAAGAAGGTCCCTGGCTCCCGGGTTCCCGATCCATGCGTGCCCAACTAGAAAAAGCACTCCTTGTTGGGTCGATCGGATCCACATTGCGGGAGCGGTGTACATCTTCCTGGAAGTCCGGCGAAGAATCGGCGCAACTCCTGATGAAGTTGGCCGAACGTTAGCATGAACCCATCAATCGGTTAGTAACTAATGCGCTTGCATTTACAAAAGCCGGACAAGACATACAGAACAAGATCCATTCCGGAAAATAGACCGAAATCCAATAGATGGACATCCGCCCGGCATCGACAACTCCAGGCACATTTCAACCCCATCTGAAACAAGCACTTAGCAATGACTCGCGCCGATGGACCCGGCAATTTGTGGCAGCACTATTGCTCTTGCTTAACTGCATGCTCAGGCGCGGTAGTCCGCCTGGCGTGTAACTAGATTACAAACGGAAGCCTGTTTTCGTTGGGAACAATACCGCCATGAACGCAGAAGGGGCCTTCACAAATCCTGGAATGAGCATGCGCGAGCGCATGCATGTGATCGAGCGGCGCGACTGGTGGTTGTGGGCCTGCGCCGTATTTATCACCCTCATACTGACCATCGGCATCGTCTCATTTGGCTTCCCTTCCTTGCATGTTCATCACGAACTGAACTTCTCGCCGCTCAACGATACGATCCTTGGCCTGGTGGGAATGGTTTTGTTATTCGATATCTACACGGTCTATCAGCACCTTCAGATTCAGGAAGTACGGAAGGAATTAGTCGAGCGCGAAGCGCTGTTCCGGCTCATTACGGAAAATGCTGCGGACATGATCGCTGTCGTCGATATCGACGGCCGGCGCCTCTACAACAGCCCTTCGTACGAAAAGATCATGGGCTATTCCCAGCAAGACCTAAGCAACACTAACACGCTGGATCAGATACATCCTGAAGACAAGGACAAGGTGGTCAAGGCTGCATCGGAAGCGCGGCGCACGCGGCTGGGCACCAGCCTCGAATACCGGATGCGCCACAAGGACGGCAGCTGGCGAACCCTCGAATCCAAGGCCAGCACGATTTTGACAGCGGGCCAGGTGGAAAAACTGGTAATCGTGAACCGGGACGTTACCGAACGTAAGCAACTGGAAGAACAATTTCGCCAGGCGCAAAAAATGGAGGCAGTTGGACGCTTGTCAGGCGGAATCGCCCACGACTTCAACAACTTGCTGGGCGTAATCATCGGTTACGGTGAGGTCGTGCAAGAAGGCACCCCTTGCGAAAGCCCTCTGCGCTCCTGTGTGGACGAAATGCTGAAAGCTGGCCATCGCGCCGCAACGCTGACCCGGCAGTTACTAGCGTTCAGCCGCCAGCAGGTTCTTGATCCCCGCATTCTGGACTTAAACGCGGTCGTCCGGGACATGGAAAAGATGCTGAAAAGACTGATCGGAGAGGACGTCCAACTTCGTACCGAACTGGATTCCGCCCTGGTGCGCATTAAGGCAGACCAGGGGCAGCTCGAACAAGTGATTATGAACTTGGCCGTGAATGCGCGCGATGCCATGCCCACCGGTGGCGAACTGCGCATTACGACTTCGAACTTTCATATGGATGAGAGCTTCGTGCGCCGCTACCCGTACCCGGTCTTAGTCGGGGACTATCTGCTGCTGGAGGTCGCGGACAACGGCGTAGGAATGGACGCGGCGACGCGAGCGAGAGTTTTCGAACCTTTCTTCACGACAAAGGAGAAAGGAAAAGGCACTGGGCTTGGCTTGTCTACCGTCTACGGCGTCGTTAAGCAAAGCGGTGGGTACATCGACGTTCTCAGTGAGCCTGGATGCGGAACAACTTTCAAAATCTACCTTCCAAAAGCGGAAGAAGGGATCAAAACCCCAAAAGGCACAGCGGATTTGCCGCCGGCTCTACACGGGACTGAAACCATTCTGCTTGTAGAGGACGAATTGTCTTTGCGCCGGTTGAGCCGACATTTGCTGGAGCTCTGCGGATATCGCGTGCTGGAAGCTGACAGCGGTGTGGATGCCCTGCAGAAGAGCAGCGATGAAAAACAGCAGATTCATCTTCTGTTGACTGATGTGGTCATGCCGGGAATGAGTGGCCGCGTGTTGGCCGATGAACTGGTCAAGCACCGCCCCGGCCTGCGAGTTCTTTATATGTCGGGATACACGGGACAAACTGTCGGAGAACACGGGGTGTTGGCGGAGGGTAGTTTTTTCCTTCCGAAGCCGTTTACGCGGGAAGCCCTGGCGAGGAAGGTCAGAGAGGCTCTCAGCGCGAGCGCGCTACTGGGCACAAGCAATCAGAGTTAACCATAAGATCAGCGGCCGCACGAGGAGGCAACATGGAAAAGATTCTGGTGATCGATGATGACGATATGATGCGGAACCTCATCAAAATGCGGCTATCCGACACTTACCAGACCATCGACACGGGGAACCCGGTGCAAGCTCTCGAACTGGCGCTGGAACACAAGCCGCGCGCAATTCTGCTCGATCTGATGATGCCCGACTGTTCCGGCTTCGAGCTTTGCCAGAGTCTCCACAATCTGAGCTATACGGCTAGAATCCCGATCTTTGTCGTGACGGGCGAATCGGCAGCCAAGTATCGCGACTACATGAGTAACCTTGGGGCTGCTGGATTCTTCGAAAAACCCATCGACTTCGTGAAGCTCAAGACCCGGCTCGCGGAACAGACTCAGGCTAAAAGCGCCGAACGTCGTGCCCACGTGCGAGTACGAATCAAATTAATTTTAAAGCTAAAAGGCACCGATGACTCTCAGCGCTCCTTTGAGCAACTTACGTCGACTGAAAACATCTCGGCGGGCGGGTTCTTGTGTACCCTTCCTCTTGCGCTGACCCCAAACTCGACGTTCCAGGTCTTTCTTTCCGGCTCCGGACATGATCGATTCGTCGGCCAGGCGAGAGTTGTTCGCAAAGAGGCGCCGGACACGCCGTGGCAACGCTATGCCTTCCAGTTCGTCGAGAAAACGTCGGAGTGGATTCTTCAGGATTAATCCGGAATACGGACAACTCCAGCGATTTTATCTCCTTGGGCAAGTGAACGGAGCACCTGAGGGGTAAACTGCTCTATTGACTCCAACGTATTTTTGCGATAACCGTGCTATTAGGCAGTTCTTCGAGACATGGTTAGCCCTCGACATTCTGGCGCAGAAATTGCGATTTCGTGCGCATTTCCCCTTTCGACCTACAGGTGCGCCTTGTGTGACTCGAGTCCTGCCAGCAAATGCTCAGGCCACCGCCTCCCCTGCAGGCCGGACTTACCTTGAGCGCAACTCGGAGCACAGGGAATGACCATACCGAGTAAGCTCACACTCCTCGCGATTGATGACAACACAGAGAATCTTGAGATGATCCGCGCTGCGCTCGAGCGGGACGAAGTCGAAATCCTGACCTCGAGCGATCCGGAAAAAGGTTTCGAGATTTTCATGCGGGTTCGTCCGAGAGTCGTACTGCTGGATCTTGTCATGCCCAAGATCAGCGGAATGGAGCTTCTGGAGCGAATTGTCAGCATCGATCCCGGAGTCGATGTCATTTTGATTACCGCTCATTACTCGGCGGAGTCCGCAGTCGAAGCGATACAGAAAGGCGCGTCGGACTATCTCACCAAGCCGCTTGATATCGAACGTCTCCGTTCACGCATCGCCAATCTTGTTGTGGACGCTGAGACCCGGCAGAAAACACTGCGCCTCGATCAGGAGTTGATTGACGCTTACCAGTTTGAAGGCATGGTGGGCCGAAGCCCGCTGATGCTGGAAGTTTATGCAAGGATCCGAAGAATCGCGCCGCATTTCAGAACAGTGCTGGTAACCGGCGCGACAGGTACTGGCAAGGAGCTGGTAGCCCGGGCCCTGCATCGCTTGAGTCCATCCTCCAGAGGGCCGTTCGTGGTCTGTAATTGTTCTGCGCTGGTTGAGAATCTCGTGGAGAGCGAACTATTCGGCTATGTTCGCGGTGCTTTCACCGGAGCTAATCAAGACAAGGTCGGGTTATTTGAGCATGCCGATGGCGGAACTATCTTCCTCGACGAAATCGGGGAGTTGGCGCCTGCTGCACAGGCAAAACTGTTGCGAGTGCTGCAAAATCGGCAAGTTCAGCGGGTCGGGTCGCTAACACCTCGCAATATCGACGTGCGCGTCATTGCCGCTACCCATAGAAATCTCAAGACCATGGTACGTGATGGTCAATTCCGCGAAGATCTTTACTATCGCCTGGCAGTAGTGGAAATCGGATTGCCTCCGTTGGCCAGCCGGAGAGAAGACTTGCCTCTGCTGGAACGGTACTTCATCGAGAAATTCTCCACGGAATTCAACAAGCCCATCGCCGGCCTGGTACGTAGAGCCCAGACGCGCCTCGCTACTTATCCGTGGCCCGGAAACGTGCGCGAGCTCGAGAATGTGATCGGAAATGCCTGCATGATGGTGGATGGAAATCTCATCGACATTAGCGACCTCCCGGAACGCCTAAGGGGACCGATCGACGAAGAACTTCGCCAAACCGACGAATTCCTCTCCCTGGAAGAAGTTCAACGCCGCCACATTCTCAGAGTGCTCGAAAGCGTCGGTGGGAATAAGGCGCGTGCGGCCGAAGTCCTGGGAATCGGTCGTGCCACGATCTATCAGTTACTCTCCCGCATGAAGGGCGAACAACCGGGCGCGAAGGTACGTCTCTAAGAAGAAACGGGATATTTGCGATACCGCTCTTTCCTATCTTTTGCGCGGTCGCAAGGCGCTGCCAGCGAAAAATACTGATTTCTGATACGTCCCGATGTAAGACGTGAGTCTTAAATCTGGATTTCTGCTCCCACCCCTCGGTCTATCTTCGAGCGCTTTAGATAGATAAGTAACTTCTCATCAACAACTTGCCGTCAAGCACATTCGGCCTGTTTCGGCCATTTTCATGCAATGAACTCACTGACGCTTTCCGTCTCCTGGGTCTGCTGGGCTGAATACTTGCTTTTGGGGAGGCACTCGAATGTTTCAGAAGATTGTAGTTTGGACTCTTGCGGCTGCGGTTGCTCCTCTGTCTCTCGAGGCACAATCGGTCACATCTGTACCCCCGTCCCCCTCAAGTGCGGTTCATGTGGCTTACGGCAATCTGCCCCTTACTTTCGAAATGAATCAGGGGCAGACCGCAGCGCGGGTGAAATTCCTGACTCGCGCACCGGAATATACGGCGTTTCTCACGTCCGACGGGATCGCGCTCTCTCTGCGTTCGAACGGGCATTTACTCTCGCAGGCAAACAGTCAGGCCGTTCCGCCACGCCGGATGCTCGAATTGAAACTAGTGGGAGCGACCGGAAATCCCACAGTCGTCGGAGAGCAGCCTCAAGCCGGGCAGGTGAATTATTTCTTTGGGCAGGATCCTCGCGCGTGGCGCACTAACGTGCCCACATTCGGAAAAGTCCGTTACAAGGATGTCTACCCAGGAATTGACCTCGTCTACTATGGCAACCAACGACGCCTGGAGTGTGATTTCGAGGTAAAGCCCGGAGCGAATTCACAGCTCATTCAGTTCGAGATCCAAGGCGCAAGCAAGCTTGCCCTGGACGCTCACCAGAATCTTGCGGTCACGATAGGCAACGATCAACTGACGTTTGAAGCGCCGACCATTTACCAGCTCCGCGATTCACAACGAACCCCGGTCGAAGGTGCATACCAGCTGCTGGATTCCACTCATATCGGATTTCGTCTTGGATCTTACGATACCGACCAAACCCTCGTGATTGATCCCGTTCTCGTCTACTCGACGTACATCGGGGGCAGCGGAGATGACGAGGCACGAGGAATCACGGTCGATTCCGCTGGAAACGCTTATGTGGTGGGCTTCACCGATTCGGTAGACTTCCCTCTCACCACCGCCGGGTCCTTCGCCGCCGGAGAACCACACGTTTTTGTCAGCAAGCTGAATCCGGCCGGTTCGAGCCTCATTTACACCGACTATATTGGCGGCAATAACCAGGATTTCGGCTACGCTCTGACGCTCGATCAGAACGCAAATGTCTGGATCACAGGGAGCACCTCATCGAGCAACTTTCCAGTCGTGCATGCATACAACCCGACTTATCCGGGTTCCTCGAACCTGTTTCTCGCAAAAATATCTCCCTCTGGCTCATCGTTGCTGTATTCCACATATCTGGGAGGGGATGGCGCTGATGTACCTGCCAGCGTTCACCTCGACGGGTCGGGCAATATTCTTATCGCGGGCTCAACGTCTTCAACGAACTTTCCTACCGTGAATGCGTATCAGTCAGCCGCATCTCCCAATCAGGGTGGCCTCTACGGAAATTATGGATTTCTGACGAAGTTCACTCCGGATGGATCGGCGCTGGCGTTCTCGACCTACCTCGGGGGCAGTTCCAACGTTCCTGACAATTGCGGCGGAACGCCCTGCTGGACCGAGCCATCCACCAATGTCAACGGCATGGCGCTCGACGCCTCGGGAAACGCTTATGTAGCGGGAATTACGAATACGTATGATTTTCCAGCAACCGCGGGTGCCTATCTCACCAGCAATTCTACGCAAGACAATAGTTTCGTCGGTTTCGTTACCAAGTTCACCAGCAGCGGAAATATCGGCTACTCTTCCTATTTCTATGAGTCGAGCGGTCTTCTAACCAACGTTACCGCTCTCGCTGTCGACCAGTCGGGGTCCGCCTATCTGAGTGGGCAGGCCTACAGCGACGGCACGTTTCCTGTAACGAACAGCAACATTTGCGACCCGGCTACGATGCAATTTGCTTGTAGCCTTGGCTTTGTAACTAAATTTGATCCTACAGGGGCCACACTTTCTTATTCGACCTTTCTCGGGCCAAACAACTGGGCCACGCCAAGTTCGATCACGTTGGACGCCAATGACGACGCGTTTGTGGCAGCGGACACAACGAATGGAACATACAGCATGGTCAATGGACTCGAACCCTATTCGAGTGGCAGCGACGTGCTCTTGGTGGAATTGGACCCGACGGGCACCATACAACTCTGGTCCACCTACCTGGGCGGAAGCGTCGATGAAAGCCATGCGGCCATCACGCTGGATTCGACAGGGAACATTTACGTAACCGGCATCACGACGTCGAGTGACTTCCCCGTCTCCGCGAACGCCTTCCAGGGTTCGTTCGCAGGAAACACAGACGTTTTCGTGACAAAGATTGGGCCCTCCTCTGCTCCGGCCGTTTCTCTGGCGCCGCCCAGCCTGCAATTTGGATCTGAACCAGTCGGTTCAGCAACCTCTTCGCAAACCGTGTTGCTGAGGAACATGGGTAGCTCTTCCCTGTCGTTGTCTTCGGTGGCATCGTCCGGAGACTTTGCCCAAAGCAACGACTGCGGAACGTCCCTCCCCGCAGCTGGAAGCTGCTCTTTTTCGGTAACGTTCACGCCAACCGCTCCGGGAAGTCGCTCTGGCAGCATCACACTGAGCGACGATGCCTCAGGGTCACCTCACACGATCACTCTAGCTGGCATCGGCGTTGGCGGGTTGGTGAGCCCCTCTCCAGCGAGTCTCAGCTTTGCCGCAACTCCGGTCGGTGGTACAAGCGCGCCGCAGACCCTGGCATTGACCAACTCTGGAAACATGTCGGTTAGCCTGTCCAGCATCCAGGTAAGCGGAAGCTATTCGCAGACCAACAACTGTGGCGCGAGCATCACCCCTTCTTCAAGCTGCAGCGTGAACATCGCTTTCACTCCAGCGGCAACTGGAACCAGCACGGGCGCGCTGACCGTTATCGACAATGGAAGCGGAAGTCCACACTCAATACCGCTGACTGGCGTTGGCTCTGACTTCGGCCTGGCTGCCGTTCCAACCACCGCGACAGTGAAGAGCGGTTCCACGACTACTTATCAATTGACGGTTTCGTCAATCGGCGGTTCCTTTTCCCATGCGGTCTCTCTGACCTGCACGCCGCCCGCGAAGGCAAGCTGCACGATCTCACCAGTCTCCGTTACCCCCGGGCAGACTCAAGGAACGGCGGTGCTGACGGTCAATGCCGCATCGAGCACTTCCGCAGAGACTTTCCTACAACCGAAACAACCCCTTCATTTTGCGCTTGGGATTTCGATTTCCGGATTTGCAATGATTGGGCTTTTTATCGCCGGAGGCAGAAAGAACCGAGGTTTGCGTCTCTTCCCTGCGTTTGTGGCTGCCGTTTTAGTGCTGTTTCTGGTGGGTTGCGCCGGAGGAACTGGCATCATTTCCCAGGGCGGGTCTGGAACCCCGCCCGGCACTTACACAGTCACTGTCGCAGGCACGGCTGGAAACTTGCAACACTCTTTGCCATTGACATTAGTGGTCCAGTAATCGGCTGTATCGCTAGTTGCAGGACATCATGTTCTGCGTCGTGCCCTGCAGACTGATCGCAGTATTTACGAATAAGGGCATGCTCCAGAACTTGCTGTGATGCTTGCGCAGGTAGTAGGCGGCAAAGATGGATCCGGCGCTCTTTGCGGTCGCAACGGCGTAGACACGTCCTGTTGTTGGGTGCGTGCCGTACAGATAGGCGGACTGAACTTCGGCGTTGCAGACACCCGTTTTCCCGGCGCGCCAGTTCTGGGTAGCGAACAAGGTCGTATAGGAATCGGAAAACGTGCTGGCCGTCGAGATAAAGGCTAAGCTCAGGAACTTGGCGTCGATGACAGGCTTATTTTCAATGACTTGCGGGCCTACAACCGGAACCACCGCTTCAACATACATCGCCTCACCGGCTACTGCGCTGGGCGCATCTGGTAATTCACTCGCTTGCGAAGCACCAACGAAAAATAGGACGACAAGGACGGTTGGAATGATGGATTTCATGTGGTTTCCCCTTTGCGTAATATCGCAGCCACCGACCAGTCGCCTTCACTCGGCTGCACCCTGGCTGGCTGTGATCTCTCATGAGTCGAGATTACTTAAGGGAATGTCCTTCCGCAATCGCAAGAACGTAATAGACACTGGTAACCATGGGTAATACCCGGCATGTGCTATTGCTTGAGATCACTATCTCGCAGCGTTTGGAAGTAGTAGAAGACTGGACAGCTGCTTGAAAGCGGGTTAGAAAAATGTTCCATTGGACTCAATCCGGAGCGGACGCTGATTCACCGTGGAATCGCCTCCGTCAGGTCGAAGGCCGCGAATGGTGGCTTTGGGCGTTCGCCATCGCTGTAACCTTGGTTCTCACAATCGGAATTCTTTCGCTTACTTTCCCAAGCATTCAGCCCTGGGGAGACGTTTTTTACTCGCTCAATCTCAAGGAATGGATCCGCGGCTTGGTCGCGTTGGTCCTTCTCTTTGATATCTATACGATCTATCAGCATCTGCAATTGCAAAGCGTGCGGCGGCGTCTCGCGGAACGCGAGCAACTCTTTCATCTCATCACAACGCATGCGGCGGACATGATCGCGGTTGTCGATATGCACGGTCGGCGTATCTACAACAGCCCCGCCTACGAAACAATTCTGGGATATACGAGCGAGGAATTGGCCGCGACGTCCTCTTTCGAACAAGTGCATCCAGATGACCGTGTCCGTGTGCTCGAAGCCGCCGAAAAGGCCCGTCTGACGGGCCGCGGGGAACGACTGGAGTACCGGATCCATCACAAGGACGGTTCATGGCGAGTGTTGGAGTCGACTTCCAGCGCCATTCCCGGGCCCAATGGCGAGCCGCAAGGTCTGGTCATCGTCAATCGTGATATCACCGAACGCAAGCGGGCTGAAGCGTTGCTCGAGCATCGCGCGTTCCACGACTCTTTAACGAATCTTCCCAATCGAGCTTTATTTCTCGATCGCTTGCAGCGCGCTCTCTCTGTATCACGGCGGCACCCTGATTTCAGGTTTGCGGTTCTGCTGATTGACATCGATCAGTTCAAGGTGTTCAACGACAGCCTGGGATACAGCGCGGGCGACGAATTGATTGTCCAGATCGCGTGGCGCCTCCGCGCCTGTCTGCGCAGCGCAGATACGGTTTCTCGGAAGCCGGAAAAAGGTGAGACTCAGCCTTCAGAAAGCACCTTGGCCAGGCCTGGCGGCGACGAATTTGTCGTATTGGCAGAAGAACTTCATGATCCCAGTGATGCCGTTCGGATGTCCGAACGTATCCTGCAGCGCTTAGCGGTTCCTTTCACTGTAAACGGTCATGAAATCGTTATCAGCGCAAGTATCGGGATCGCGCTAAGCGGGACGGATTGCAGCGAGCCTGAGGATGTGCTCCGCGACGCCGAGATAGCCATGTACCGCGCCAAGCATGCTGGGAAAGCGCGCTTCGAAGTGTTCGATACCGCAATGCAGGTCGACGCACTGAAGCGCCTCCAGCTTGAGACCGACTTGCGCAATGCTCTCGAATCGGACGAATTTATCGTCTATTACCAACCCCTGGTTTCGCTGGAGACCGGCAAGATCATTGGCTGCGAAGCCTTAAGTCGTTGGAGGCGGTTGCAGGGGATCGTCATGCCAGGCGAGTTCATTGCAGTCGCGGATGAGATTGGCGTCGTTTTGCCGATGAATCGCAAGCTACTGCGCGACGGTTGTATGCAACTCCGCCGCTGGCAAGAAATGTATCCATCACCTTCGCCGCTAACTCTCAGTGTGAATATTACCGCAAAGCAGTTTGCTCAGCCAGATCTAGCCGCACAGTTGGGCGAGATCATCACACAGACCGGCGTCGATCCAGCTTGCGTGAACCTGGAGATGACTGAAAATATCACCATGGCCGAAGGAAAACGCGCCGCTGTTGTGCTGGCGGAATTGAAGGCGCTGGGAGTTCAGTTGAGCATCGACGACTTCGGAACTGGATACTCATCTTTATGCCGTCTTCAACAATGTCCTGTGGATATGCTGAAAATCGATCGGGCATTCATCTCGGCGATGAACCTCGACAGTGACACGCACGATATAGTGCAAGCGATCATCTCGCTAGCGCATAACCTGGGACTCAAAGTCGTGGCAGAAGGCATTGAAGATGAGCGTCAAATGAACGCTCTCAAGCAACTGGGATGCGAGACGGGCCAGGGCTTCTTGTTCTCTGAAGCGGTTCCCGGCGAGATCTTTGAACAGTTGTTAGCCGCCGAATTGATCCCCGGTGTGTAGGTTCAGCGTCTTGCCGGTTTAAAGAAAGTCAGAGGCAGTTAGTCCGCCTGGTCGAAAGCACGGGAGTGGAAGCAGTTGCTATTCCTCAAACGGCTGGAACCGGCGTCATCCCTGCCAAGCCCAGTACAGCGTCTGAGCATTCCACTCGGTTTCTGCCATTCGCCTTTGCGCGATACAAAGCCGTATCAGCTCTTTCCAGCAGAACTTCCAGGCTCATGTCTACCGTGGGATCCGCGACCATCACGCCCATGCTCATAGTCACAGTCAGGTTGCTCTGGGGAGTCGAGATCGGCTCTCCGGAGATGATGTTGCGAATCGCGTCGGCCCGGCGGACCGTCGCCGTGAGATCGCATCCTGGCATCACCAGCAGGAATTCTTCTCCTCCATAGCGCCCGACGCCATCGTAGATGCGCAATCCGTTGCGAAATCTGCGTGCGGTCTCCTGCAGGACGGCATCTCCGGCGGAATGTCCGTGGCTGTCGTTAATTTTCTTGAAGTGGTCCAGGTCGGCCAGAACGATGCCCACAGGATCGCCCTCACGGCGGCCCCGGGCGATCTGCTGCCGCAGGTATGAAATGATCTCTCCTCGATTGAGAAGCCCGGTCATCGAGTCGTGCGTAGCAGCGAACCGCAGTGATTCGCGCGCGGCGATCAACTCTCGTTGTAAACAGATGATTCGGTTGCCAGCCAATAGGCGCGCTTTTAGTTCCGGCGGATCGAATGGCTTAGACAGGTAATCGTCGGCCCCGGCACTGAGAGCTTCCAGCAGATCGCGCCGCTGGTTTCTGGCTGTAAGAACGATGGTGTACACATACTGCTCGTTGTTCGTGCGGGCCCGGATTCGTTGGCACAACTCTACCCCGCTCAAGCCGGGAAGGACCCAATCGAGCACAGCCAACGTCGGAGCCCAGTCGCTTTCGAGGCACTCCCACGCCGCCAATCCCTCTTCGGTCATCCGATAGTCGAAGTTCCACTCAGTCAGGCAGCTACTGATCAGGTGACGGTACACCTTTGAGTCTTCAGCTACCAAAATTCTCATAAGCTTCTTTCTTGGCCCTTTCCTGCGAATGAATTTGCCCCAGACAGGTTCGTCTAGGAGTTTGATCTAAGCCCACCGACTCCGGGACCAGTCTTCGAGCAAATACGCGACATCGCAGCCACCCGAGTTTCTTAGGGTGTTACAAGGCACGAGATGTGCCAACCTGCCGCCGGATTTCGTCCAATTCCGATGGCCTTGCTCGAGCGCTAACTTGTTTGTTTCTGTGAAGATGCTCTTTGGTTTTCAACTCTTTGCAGAGGTGGTCTGCAGACGTGGTTGTTGAGATGTCCGGTTCTGAGACACATGCATGTTTTGCACACATTTCGATAGGCTGGCCAGCCCGGGAGCTTGTTTTGCCAACGGACTCCGGGAAACGGCCCAATGACTAGGTTTAGGACCGCTGTCTATGATGTGGACATCCCCCGGACATCCAATTGTTACGACGCGTTTAGAATCTGCTACTTATCGAGATCGCTTATTGGAATCTGAAGTGCGAACACCGTTGATAGCGGACTCTGCGACCAGTCCTCACTCGTTCGGCCCGCCAACTTACTTCCAATCGAGGGGGGATCTAATGCGAAAGGACAAAGGGTTTTCGCTGATTGAGCTATTGATTGTAGTGGCGATCATTCTGATCATTGCCGCTATTGCGATTCCGAGCCTGTTGCGCGCCCGAATGGCTGCCAACGAGTCTTCCGCTGTTGCTTCGATTCGCACAGTGAATACGGCGATGGTGACTTACAGCTCCACCTATCCCACCGTCGGTTACGCTACGACACTTCCGGTTCTTGGGCCAAACGCCAATCCCTGCACTCCAAGCTCCGCCAACGCTTGCCTCATTGACAGTGTTCTGTCAGCCGGTACCAAGAGCGGATACACCTTCCGTGCAACGGCCGCAAACGGTCCACCCAAAAATCAGTACTACGTAACGGCAGCTCCGATCACCCTGAATCAAACCGGCATTCGGGCTTTCTGCTCCTTTGAAGATGCCACGGTTCGCGTTCAGCCAACCGGCGTTGTTCCGGGAAGCGAAGGGGCCTGCCAAGCGCTGGCACCACTGAATCAATAGGCAACCATAGTTTCGCGAAGATATGCAATGAAGGCGCTTCGCAGACACTGGGAATGTGAATCACAAGACTCAGGTTTGACGCAGATTTGGTCGGCTTTATCAGGAGTCGATTTTAGAAGGTCTTTATGACGGCGGATATGGCTTTTGAGTGTTTGTTTGTTTCCCGGGATCCAAGTGTGTTCAGGGTCGTCAGCCGGGTCCTCCGTGACCTGTCGATCTCTACGAATATCTGCCTGAGCTCCGCCAAGGCTTCCGAGATACTTGAAAGAGGAAGCACAGACCTTGTGGTAATTGACTGGGAGGGCGAGGATTCGTCAGATCTCTTGCAGAAGATATGGAGGCTCACGAAGTGTAAGAAGCCCACGATTCTGGCAGTTTCTGCAAAAGATTATGCAATGCCCGGGGTCCACGTCCTCCTGAAAAAGCCTGTGACCTTGGAAGCCAGTAAGTCTTCCCTGAAGACGGCCTATACCAAGATGCTGATTGAGCACCGGAGGCATGTTCGGCATCCGCTGATGACGCCCCTGGTTGCGACCGCTCAGGACGGTACAAGCCTCCCGATCACGGTCATTGACATAGGGGATGGCGGCATAGGCCTCACCTCGAAGGAAATCCTGGAGCCCGGAGAGATCCTGTCCTTCCGCTTGCAGTTACCTGGAACTCCGCGGGAGATCCTGCTTCAGGTCCGCATTTTATGGACGCGGGAATATGGCCGTTTCGGCTCTGAATTTCTCAGAATTCCCCCGGTGGATTTGATCATGCTGCATGACTGGCTGCGGGCAAAACAAAACATCAAGAAACCGATAAACCCGCTCTGAATTCGCCTACATCAATGCCCTTTGATCAAATATCGAATAATCGATTCGTATATCGGACGGGGAGCTGAATTGGAATGTCCGCAGGCGCCAAACCAGGATGGGCAAAAGGCCAGCGCAAAGAGCAGCGCATCGCCGGCTGCAAGCCAGTCACGGTGATGGGTCAAGACGCTTTCGGGAATCCCTTTCTCCAAAACACGTTTACGATCGAGATCGCGTCACGTGGCGCCCGTTTGCGGGGTCTGCCCCCGCTTCTCGTCCACAGCGAATTGCTTCTCGAATCGGAGGGCAAACGCGCGCGATATCGCGTGGTCTGGATCGGTGAAAAAGATAGCAATTACGAAGGCCACGTTGGACTCGAATGCATCGACAGCAATCCTTCCATCTTTGGAATTGATCCTCCGCCGCTCGGCCATTTCTATGATGAATACAAACGTGTCGAAGCAGAATTGCATCGAGCTCAGGACCGGTATAAAGCGTTGTTCGACCACAGTCTCGGACTGATCTGTACGCATGACATGAAAGGCGTGCTCTTGTCCATCAATCCGGCAGCAGCTGAGGCTCTCGGGTATGACATGCAAAGTTGCCCCAGACCTCACTTATCCGATTTTCTGTCGCCAGCCGCTCGGCCGGGCTTCCCCGCATATCTCAGCCGGCTGGAGACGCACGGACAAGATTCGGGCTACATGCACGTTGTGGCTCGCGACCGAAGCACACGCGTCTGGCAGTATCGCAACCTCGTCATTCGGGAAAATGGAAAGCCTGCGTACGTGCTCGGGCATGCGATGGATGTAACTGAGCAGAAGAAGGTCGAGCGCGAATTGCAGGAAACCCTCAATTCGTTGCAAAAAGCCTTGGCGGAAGTGCGGACTCTCAAGGGTCTTCTTCCCATCTGCGCCTGGTGCAAGAGGATTCGCGGCGATGAAGGCGAATGGCATTCCTTGGAGGACTATGTTTCCGAGCACTCCGACGCCAGCTTCAGCCACAGCATCTGTCCGGGCTGCGTCCCGAAATTGCAATCGGGGAGCGAATAACTCAAGGAGCCTTGAAGTAATTGCGCAGAGTTGGGGCGATTCCTTTATTGCTCGGCCGAAGAGCCATCCAGGTCGGCCAGGATAAGCCTCAAATTTCCAGGATTTGTTGCGTAGGCAAGTCCCGTATCGATATCGACCAGTCCGGCGCGGACCAGTTTCTCAATTTCACCGTCAAAGTGCTGCATTCCTTCAGTGTCGCCGTCCTGCATGGCTTCAAGCAGGGTCTTGCCTTCCTGTTCTCCCTTTTCCAGATACTCCCGGGTCCGCAGAGTCGACTTCAGAATCTCGACAATCGCAACCCGGCCGCTATTGTCCTTACGAGGAATCAGGCGTTGAGAAACGATGAATCGGAAACTCTTCGCCAGACGATTCCGGATCGTATGCTGCTCCGCCATGGGGAACACGCCCACAATGCGCTCAACCGTTTTCGCGGCATCGATCGTATGAAGCGTGGAGAGCACAAGGTGGCCCGTTTCGGAGGCTTCCAACGCAATCTCGATGGTTTCCTTGTCCCTCATCTCACCCACCAGGATCACTTTGGGAGCTTGTCGTAAGGCTGCCCGCAGCGCCAGCGCAAAACTGGGGGTATCGCTGTGCAGTTCGCGCTGGTGAATGATCGATCGCTTATGGCGATGCATAAATTCGATCGGATCCTCGATGGTGAGGATATGGTAGGCATGAGATTCGTTGATACGGTCGATGATCGCAGCCAGTGTCGAGGACTTTCCGGATCCGGTAGGGCCCGTGACCAGGACCAGGCCGTTGCGCAGCTCAGCGATTTCGCTTAGCTGGGGAGGCAAGTGCAATTCGTCAAAGCTCGGTATCGTTTGAGGGATGACACGCATGACGATCGCATGGCTGCCCCTCTGCTGGAACACATTTACTCGAAAACGGCATCGGCCCGGCACTCGATAGGAAACGTCGCAGGCTCCCATTGTCTGCAGGGCGTCCGTGGCCTGTTTGTTCGATCCGATAAGTTCGTAAGCGATACGGCGCGTATCTTCCGGGCTAAGCGGCGCCATGCCGGAGATTTTGACAGGAACGAGTTTGCCCGATACTTCCACTACCGGGAAGCTCCCCGGAGACATGATGAGATCGCTTACCTTGCTCGACACCTTGAGCATTGCAAGCAATAAAGCAGGCGTAGGGATTGGCTTAGGTTCTGTGACGGGAGCGGTGGCGGTTGCGGCGGCGGTTTCCAAAAGTTGCTTCCTCCGAACTCGGCAGATTCCGCCGTCAAATGTGGCATGCATCCGCCAACACAATCGTTGGCGGATGCATGGTTTTCTTATTGCACTACGAGCGTGAGGGACGAGAAGTGCTGCGCGGTGCCGGACGTTCCAACTACGATGAGCGTGTAGTTGCCGCTTGGAGTTCCCTGCACAGCAGCCTGCTGACCCGCAGTGCTTGCGCCTCCGCAACCGAAGAGGGTCGCCGTCAGCATGAATGCAAGCGTCATCATGGCGAGGAAACGCCGGTTGGAGTTTCGCTTGTTTCCAAGCATCACGACTCCAAACAGACCGAACCCACCCGAAACCCAGAAACTCAGCATGACACCGCTGCCTTTGATTCCGGAACTGGCGGACGCGCTGACCGTTGCCTTGGTGGTGACGGTAACGCTGACGCTCGAGCCGTTCGCACCAGGAGTTACGGCGGTCGGGTTCACGGCGCAAGTGGCAAACGCCGGGATTCCCTGACACGCCAGGTTCACGGCGCCCGAGAAGTTTCCTCCAACGGATTGAATGTTGAACTGGTAGGTAGCCGCGGCTCCGGCTTTGATGGTGTCGCTTCCGCCGGAAGCAGGCATCGAGAAATCAACTCCCGAGCCGGTGAGCGAAACGCTCTGCGGACCGCCGATCGCGGAACTGGAGATGGTCAGATTTCCAGTCCGTGCGCCAGACGATGTTGGTGTGAAGGTCACTTGCACAGTGCAGGAAGCAGTTGGCGCAACAGTTGTGCAATTGTTGGTTTGCGCAAAGTCCCCGTTCACTTGCACGGACAGCACGCTCAAGGGACCGTTGCCGTTATTTGTGATCGTAAGCGTTTGAGCCGAGCTTGTCGTGCCAACGTTCAGCGCGGTAAAGCTCAGGCTGGAAGCGCTCAAGCTCGCAGTCCCGGAGATGCCCATGCCTGACAGCGCAACTGAATGCGGATTTCCTTGCGCGTTATCGCTGATTACCAGGGCACCGGTCCGATTCCCCGACGCCGTCGGAGTAAAGGTCACGCTAATCGAACAAGTTCCACCGTTTGCGGCTAGCGAGCTGCAATTGTTGGTTTGGCTGAAGTCCCCACTCGTCGATACGCCAGAGACCGTCATCACATTGCCACCGGTATTGGTAATGGTGACGACCTGCGCAGCGCTGGTCGAATTGACATTCTGATTGCTGAACGAGAGCGAAGCCGGTGATACCGTCCCCGTAGTGACGAAGCCACTGCCCGAGAGCGTCACAGTCTGTGGACTATCCGGAGCGTTATCGGTAAGGGTTAGCGTTCCCGTGCGGGACCCGCCGGCCGTAGGCGTGAATGTGACCTGGAACTGGCAACTGGAGCCGAATCCCAGAGATGGTGGACAGTTGTTCGTCTGCCCAAAATCGCCGGTGGTTTGGATACCGCTGATATTGAGTGTCGCGTTTCCCGTGTTGCTGATCGTAACGGTTTGCGCCGTGCTGGTTGAGTTCAACGGCGCGCTCGTGAAGGTCAGGCTGGTCGGAGTGAGACTAACGATGGGAGAGCTGCCATCGCCAACGAGGTTGATGAAATGCGGTGAACCGGCAGCGTCGTCACCAATAAGTATCGTACCGAATCGCGAACCGGGCGCTGTCGGCGTGAAGGTAACGGTGAAAGTGCAGGTTCCAGCCGCGGGAACCATCGAAGCACAGTCGTCTGTCTCCGCAAAATCTCCGGTCAGAGTCTTCGTGCTGATGTTCAATGCTGCCGTTCCCATATTGCGGATCACCGCTGTCTGCGCGGTGCTGGTGGTGCCGACGTTACGGGTCGAGAACTGCAGGAGAGAAGGATAGATCGTAAATGCCGAAGCATTATCCTGCGCGATCTTGGAGATAAAAACGTCGTATTGTCCGTCCAAAAGACCCTGGAATGCGGACTGGAGAATCGGGAAATCGGCGGACTGGGTTCCGCCGACGACGTAGATGGAGGAGTTCGCATCCAGCGCGAGATCGATTGGATCGGCTCCGTTATCCCCACCGAGGAACGTGCTGAACAGTTCCGTGGAACCCGTGGGATCGATCTCGTCGATCAACGGACCGCCGGTATTGTTGTACATTTCGATCGGGTTGGTCAGAGTAAACGACTGGTTCCCAAAGTAAGCCAGTACGAATGCATCGCCGTTTGCGTCGACCTTGATACGCCGCCCGACGGTGCCGTTGTTCGGGCCCAGGAAGGTTGAATAGATCACGCCGCTTCCCGACGCGTTGAGCTTTGCCACGAACCCGTAATTGCAATTCGAAACGCTCGGATCACAGATAGAATTTGATGTAATAGGGAAGCTGCCGTCAGCGGGTGCCTGTCCGGTTACATAGACAGCACCTGTCGTATCGACCGCGATTGCGGAGACATACGTGTACGTGGCACCGCCGAAGTAGGTGGAGTAATTCAGCCCCCCTGAGGGCGTGAAACTGGTCACGAAACTGCTTTCATTCCCATTCACAGTAGTCGTCGGGTACGTGGTCCCGTAAGCGCCCTGGCTGACGGGGAAATCGGTTGTATCGGTCGAGCCCGCGACGTAGACATTTCCCACCGAGTCAACCGCAATTCCGTTAATGTTCGAACTGGGAGCACAATTGCAGTAATTTAGGTTGATCTGGCTTCCGGCGAGGTAGGTCGAGAATACCAGCGACGTGCCGTCGGCCGAAAATTTGCTGACGAATCCGTAATTTCCCCAATAGCTGTACTGGCTTGGAGAGATCGACGCCTGGAAGGCATTTTGCAGGGGAAAATCCTGGGAGGTAGTTGTTCCGGCGATTGTCGCCAAGCCCGTTGAATCTACGGCGATCCCGCTCGGTTGATCCCAGTTGCTGCCTCCGATATAGGTCGAGTAAACCAGGGTGGAACCATCGGCTGATACCTTGCTTAAGAAAGCGTCGCTGTTGCCATTTTGAGTGGCTTGAAACGGATTGACGGTCGGAAAATCGGTGGAATTGGCAACGCCTGTAATGTACGCACTCCCCTGAGAATCGACTGCCACTCCGGCAGGCCAGTCATTCCCGCTCGTCCCACAGACATAATCAGCCCATAAAAGAGTCGTGCCACTGACATCGAGCTTGGAAAGGAAAACATACGTCTGGGAAGGAGTCAGATTTCCAAGCGTGGCGAGTGGAAAATCAGGAGAATTCGTCTGACCCACAACGTAGGCGTTTCCGATTGAATCGACCGCAATTCCCTGTGGGTAATCGAAGGCCCGCCCGCCAAGAAATGTGGAGTAGACCAGTACCGGGTCAATCACCAGGGCTTTCGATGAATCGTGATTCGCAATTACGAATCCCACGCGATTCGCGCCGCTGAGCGCGTAGCTTCCAGCGACTTTGCTGCGCTGTCCCTGAGATTCCTGGTAAACCGCCGGAGCCTGGAAGCGCAGTTCCCCGCTCCCTTTCTTCAAAACGAGGTTACCGTCGCCATCCACCGTCACATTGTCGGCGCCCTGTATGTCGAATTGAATCTTGCTGGCGTCTGCGCCCGGGGACAGGTCGAAGTCGTATTCGATCTGGCGTTGATTCCCGTAGTAGACAAGGTCAATGCCGGGATAGACGTTCTTGTAGCGCACCTGTCCATACGTTGGAACGTTGGTGTGCCATTTTTTACGGTCATTTCCAACGAAATAATTCGCCTTGGTGACCTGGAGCTTCTCACCAACTACCTCCGGATTGTTCCTGGCGCCGACGAGCTTGAATGCCACGGTGGTATTGGCGGTCGGAGTTGGTACGGACACATGGGACGAGGTAGAAATGTGTGCGTTTCCCATTGTCGGCTGGGGCCCTGTCGTTGGCTTGGTCGCACCAGGCGTAGGCTGGGACGGGCTCAGCCGCAGCACCATTTGTCCAGAAGTCAGAAAGACGTCGTAGCCCGGGCCATTCGAGAAGTACTTGACTTGTGAGTCGGTCTGGCCCTGGTTTTGAACAAATAGCAGAGGCAGCTTTCCGTAATCGGACGTGGCAGGCTTCGGCACCGGGTTGGTATTTGACTTCGATTGCTGCGCCAAGGCGGGACTCAGCAGTAACAGGCAGGAAAACAGAGAGCGCACGACTATCCCATTGCGTTTCATTTCTTCTCCGAGAAATTGTGGTCTGAATTGCGAATTGCTGCCCATGCCAGAAAACCGGCAATCTTCGAGAAGCTGATGTGAATCGAAGAGAGCTATGGCGAGGCCGTACGGCTGGCACAAAGCGATGCAATCGGGGTGCCGCCTCAAATCAATGAAAATTCGAGAAATGGGCCGGAGGGTTGGTCTTGATTAGAGATTCCTGTCTCGATTGCGAACAGTCATAGCCCTAGGGAGCATTGAAAGGGCGGAGTGGAATTTGGCACGATCGCGCCCGACAGGACCTCGACCTCGTGCAAGCTGCTTATACCAAATTCGGCACACCTGTATTTTCTGATTATCGACCGACTAGCGTCCACAATAGCTTCGTGCATTCGAGAAGCCAGTTCTTGGCCGACCGACGGTCACGCCACCATTCTGAAATACGGAACTCTGGATCTGGAACTGCGTGAACGCACAACTGAAGCGAAGAGTGTTGTTCGCGAAGCATCCGCCGCCAAACGATTCCTGCCCGTCGGGTATGGTAATCCGAAGTCACGATCGCGACGGAATGCCATCCCTGGGCCTGTATACAATCGAACAGAACTTTGGACTCCTGCTCCGTGGAGTCTACGTTGTCGTCAGTTTCACAAAAAACAAAATGGCCGGCGATTTCCTGGCCATAGATCTTCTCATTGTAGGCATAAGCAATCGGGGCAATCGCCTGACCCCAATAGGACTCCTTCGGCACGCTGACGAGAATTTTGGCAGCTGCTCCCCGCTGCACGAGGAGCACCGCTCCCGCAATCCGGGCTTTCTCACCTAGGATCGAGCCTTGAAGGACCACAGCCCCATCAACCCGTGAGGGTAACGCCTGATCGGAAACGAGCAAATACCCACCCCATCGGAGCAAGGCCGCTAACACGATTGCCAGAGCAAGCGCGCACAGAAACAGCAATCGAACGATCCCCCACGCACTGGTCGGCCTCCTCTTCTCCTCTAACAAGGCTGGGAGCTTGGTTTCGACGGAACCGCTGATGCTCTGCTCGTTCCGCATGTTCTTAGTTTTCGTTTGCGCGCAGAGAATCGGGCTTCCCCGCGGATTTTATCCCACGATCGTCTTTAAGGGCGACGTGCGAGCGGGTCAGCGACTCATATAGCCGAAGCCACTGCCCACGCACTTCTTTCCAGTCATAATGCGTGGCTTCATCGTATGCGTTTCGGGCGATCCTGGAACTCATGGCAGTATCTTGCAAAAGTCGGATTACGTTCTGAGCGAGCCCACGCTGGTCCCCGGGCTCGCACAGCAGACCAGTCCGGTCGTGTTCAACCAAATGCCGAATACCCGCGGGGGCGGTACTGACCACAGGAGTTCCAGAAGCAAACGCCTCTAGAATTGAAACCGGCATGTTGTCCAGCCAAGAGCCATTGATAAAGATATCTGCCTGATCGTAAAACTTGGCGATTTCTCGATGAGATGCGATCCCCACGAAATTGACGTTCGTTAGTTTTAACCGGTCCACGAGGCCGCGGATCTCCAGCTCCAAAGGACCTCCGCCTACCAGGTCGAGTCGCGCATCAGGATAAAACCGCTTTACTTCCGCAAAAGCACGTACCACGCCGTCGACACCATAATAAGGATGGAAGCCCCGCGTACAAACCAGATGCGGACGGATCGGCTCGCGCACGCGAAATGCAAACTGCGAAAAGTCCACGATGTTCGGTACAGCTTGAGCCCGTAAATGAAACTGCTCTAAGACGTCAACCAGATAACGTGACGGCACCACTCGAACGTCAGCATTTTCGAGAACCATCCGCGCGGAACGAAAGCGGTGCAGATGATCTCGTGCTTCACCGCTGTGATAATGAATGATCGTAGGTATTCCGCGGAGTCGCGCCATGATCCAGGCAGGCACGGGCGCGAGCAGGAAAGACCAGTACGAAGCGGAAAAGATGTGGGCGATGTCAGCCTTCAGGAACCCCTTCCACAAGGACCATACGTAAAATGGCTCGCGGACGATGGTGCGAAGGACTGGAACTTGCGCGACCCAGCTCAGAACGCGCGGAAAAGCGGGGTCGATCGGTATCAGCGTTGCTTCCACCGCAGCATCATTTTTCCAATTCGCGAGGAGCAACTCCGCCTGGACGGACTGGCCGCCGACATATCGCAAAGACGGGGCGACGATTGCGACCCGCAAAGAGCGGCCTTGCATAGCTGTCTCAGCAGTGGACATAGCTTTTTGTCTGCTGCCGCGCTTTCCTCGTCAGCAGATCGCTGTAGAGTGCTTCGTGTCGATGCTTCATCTCGGAGATCGTGAAATTGGCCTCTGCGAATGCTTTGCCGTTGCGGCCGAGTACACGACGCATATGCGCATCTTTAAGTAACCGCTCAATCGCGGCGCTCAAACACTCGTCATCGGCCGGAGAGACCAATATCCCCCGGCTGTCATCGATCAACTCGGGATTTCCACCAACTCTCGTAGCAACTACCGGAACACCGGCGGCCATCGATTCGATGATGACGTTAGACAGGCTTTCCGACGCGGAAGGAAGGACGGAAATATCGATCGACGCAAGAATGGCCGGAATGTCCTGCCGGTCACCAAGAAAGCGAACGCGATCGATGATCCTCAAGTCGAGCGCCATTCTCTCGAACTCGGACCGGAGTGGCCCATCCCCGGCCAGAACAAATTCAAGGTTCGTAAACTTGTCCAGTAGCCTCGCGGCTGCATGCAGAAATGTTCGATGATGCTTCGCTTCGGTATTCATCCTCGCGATCATGCCAACTCGCAGGAGTGGATCGCGACGAGGCATTGCAGGCACAGCACCATCGAAGTTCGCGGGCGGCAATCCATTGGGAATAACAACGACTTGAGTTTCCCGAAGACCCTTTTCGATCAGACGCTCCGCAGCCGCCCGCGAATTACACACAACCCTATCGCACCAATTCAACACGATTCGTTGAGCCCGAGACTTGGCAGGAGTGAGCAGATCGCCCAGTTGGCGCTGGCTACCGATGATGACGGGAACGCGCGCCAATCGGGCAGCAGGAATAAGCGTTAAATTCGTATAGAAGTCAAAGGCCTGAGCGATTGCAATACGAGAATCGCGCAGATATCGGGCCAAGCGAAACCGCGCCTGCATCGATCGCGGACCGTACAGGTTTCCACCGAGCGGGAATTCAGACACCCCTCCGAATCCCTCAAGAAAGCTGCCTCGTTTCGTGATGCAACCGATATTGACGCGAAATAGATTTCGATCGAGCGCCCGCGCTAGTGCCGCAAACTGGCGTTCACTCCCGCCCGTATCAAAGCTGTCGGTCATGAGAAAGACGCCCGGCAATGCGCCTCCGCGCACCTCATCAACGAATGCATGTGCCCGCGGCTCGCTTTGCACGGTCATCCAATCGCATGCCGCAGAGTAGTTTCGCAAGTCGTTAGAACCTGCGCCGTGAGTCGCTCCAGGTAAACTCGTTGCCACAGCTCAAACATCATCAGCCGCCAAATTACCAAGTAATCGTCGGTACGGCCACGAAGAAACTCGTTGAGCAGAAAACGTACGCCTTGCTCGTTGAAATACCCTCGCTGAATAGTTTTTGGCTCTAGCAAAAGAGAAAGCATGGGGTCCTTAAGTTCATGCCTCATCCAATGCAGGAGTGGGAGGGCAAACCCTTGCTTGGGCCGCTTAGTCGCTTCTTGCGGAACTCCTACCCGCTCTGCAAGTTTAGCCAGGATGAACTTCTGTCTACCCTTTCGCATCTTCCATTTGGAGGTCAGAGAAGTAACCCACTCCAGGAAAACGTGATCGAGCAGTGGGACACGTGTCTCCAGTGACGCTGCCATACTCATCCTGTCGACTTTCGTCAGGATGTCTCCCGGCAAATAGGTTTTCGTATCCAGATAGAGAACCCGGCTCAATGGATCGCTCCCTGGCGCCTCGCGAATAAATTTCCTGAATAGATCCAGTGGATCGCGGTCGCGGGAAGCCGCCATTACGAAGTCTTCAGCAAGAATGCTGAAATTCCTTTGATACGGCACCAACGTTACCGCCTCGATGTAACGCTCAGGCCAAGGAAGAAGGTAACTGTATGCGAGATTTCGCCCGGGAATATCGTAAGAAAGACGAGGATAGATCTGCCTTCGATACAACTTCCCTGCCCACTCTGGAATCCGATGACTCTCCCTATCCTGCAGGTGAATCCGGTAGCGATCGTAACCGGCAAACGCTTCATCGCCTCCGTCGCCCGAGAGCACGACCGTGACGTATTTCCTCGCTAGTGAGGAGATCAGATACGTTGGTAGCATGGAGGAATCGCCAAACGGCTCTTCCAGCGACTGCGCTAACTTCTCGACTGTTTCCCCGACCATCGGTTCGACGGTCAGTTCATAATGTTCAGTACCAAATTTGTCAGCAACGGAACGGGCGTATGGAGCTTCGTTAAAGTCCGAATGCTTAAAACCAACCGTGAACGTTTTAACCGGGCGGTTGCTGGCGCGAGCCATCAGCGCAACGATCGTGGATGAATCCGTACCACCGCTCAGCAAGGCACCGATCGGCACATCAGCAATCAGGCGAATTCGCACAGCCTCAGCCAGCTTTTCTTCAAGTTCTGCGAGACACTCCTCGTCAGAGTTAGGACAGAAGGTGGCATATTCAGGCAAATCCCAATACTGGCGAACGTGAGCCTTTCCGTTCTCAAATTCAAGGAGATGGCCGGGAGGCAGCTTTTTAATTTGCAGAAATGCGGTTGCGGGGTCTGGGATGTAACCAAAATAGAAATATTGCAGTAACGCACGAGAATCAGTGGTAGCGAGTTCGGGAGCCGCAGCCAGAATGGCCTTGATCTCCGATCCAAAGAGTAGCCGGCCACCAGACAACGCATAATGCAGTGGCTTCTTCCCCAACCGGTCCCGGGCCAATAACAAAGAACGCTTTCGCTCATCAAAAAGCGCGAAGGCAAACATGCCCCTCAATTTGCGAACGCAAACTGCACCGAATTCTTCGTAGAGATGAACGATAACTTCGGTGTCAGTATTACTCTGAAAACGGTGTCCTTTGCTCTCGAGTTCGCACCGAAGATCCCTGAAATTGTAGATCTCTCCGTTAAATACCACCCAGCAAGTGCGGTCCTCGTTGAAAACGGGTTGCCGTCCACCGGCTAAGTCAATAATGCTGAGGCGCCGCATACCGAGGCCGGTTCCATGCTTGACGAAGACTCCCTCATCGTCGGGTCCGCGATGAATGATGGTCTGACACATCCTGTGAATGACGTCATCGTCAATCCAGTGGTCATCCTTTTCTCCAACGATCCCCGCGATTCCGCACATAAAATTAGCTTTTCAGAATTAGAGTCTCAGGCTGGTCAAGCGAAGATTCTGCCGCCAACGCGCGTTTTCGTTTAAGCCGATAGTCACGGTACTGTCCAGGATTACCAGCGCGTGCATCACAAGCAGCCAGAATTATGTTGACCATCTCGCGAGCTGAAACGAAGTGAATTGTCTCCGACCTGGCGTCTGCCCCTTCAATCAGCTCGCTGAGAAAACATCGCATTCGCTCGCCCAACATTACATCGTGGTCACGCGGATCCATCCCATGACATTGCAGCTTGATGAATAGCCAGTCCGGGCGCCCCTTTACGGCGATCGCCGCGTGCTTCCACAGCTTCAGACGATCGAGGTCAGGCGGGTTCTTCGAAGTAAGATTGCCGTTCTCGAGCCGAATCCACCGGCCATCAGAGCGGGCAAATTTCAACATCAATGGTCCTTCGACGATCAAAGGAAATGTCTTCGGAGGCCGCCCACTTTCGAGATTCCGCCCATTGCTGTGCGCACCCCGACGATTCAGAGGATGAGAACACTCGTACAATGAGTTGACCTTAGGCACGTGAGTCCGTGCGTACGGGCCCGGGGGTAACGTGAAATCCGCATAACATCCCGTTTCGGAGAGCACTTGCATCTCGGAGTCGACTCCACAGTTGCGTCCTTCGGCCGAATTGGCTAGTGCATAGTTGCCATGTACAAAGGCGTAGAGGGGTGTTCCATCACCGTCTAAATAACAGAGGCCGCCATGGTCGTTTGCAATGCGATCACGAAACTTCAGCAACTCGCGCCGAGTATTCTCCTCCGTGTCAGGGCTCTTCGTTCCATGATGCAAGTGAGTTTCGATTTCGCCCCAACCAGCTTGGCAGTGAGCCGCTAAACGCTGCAGCAGTGCCTTCTCATATTGCTCAGCAGGATAAAAATAAGTGTGGACGAATGGCCGCCCCTCACTATCCCGGCACGAATCAAACTTGAGTGGGTACTCTTTGGCCCAGCGTTCAAGCCTGCGCTCTTGCTCTACATAGGACGCTCTGGCCAAGCCATCATTGGGAACAATACTGGGTTCAAAATGATCGGCCAGCGCGATGATCAGATGTACGTGACTGCTGGACGCGCGCCGCGTAGCCCTCTGCCAGGCGTAAGATGGAAACCATCGCATCGTACGCGATACTTTCCAGCGCAACATGTCAAGTCGACGGATCGTCGCGGTTAACGCATTGTTTTGAACAGAATTCGAGACTTTATCTGGCCTTTGCAATTGAAGAGCTGGCGATGAGCGCTTTCCGCGGGCGCGAGCAATTGATTTCCGGCCGCTCTTACCGATGGCCACCGGTGCTTTAATAGTCGGGAGTGAGCTTGCGGGATCCTTCATACTCGGATTGCCTTTGCAAAGTCGCGATGGATCGAATTCGATCGCGTTTCCTCGGGGACGGCGAATCGTTCTCGCTCCTTGACCATCATGCAGAGAACTGACGTGTAGCACACTGTAAAATAAGGGAAGAATTGATAGGCCTCTGGAGCGAAGCATGCTCCCACGACAAAGCCAACCAGGGAACTTTTGAGGGCTCCGAGAAACAGAACTGTCTCATCATCGAGATTTTTCGTTTGGCTGAGAACTCTCAGATTCGTGAAGCCTCGCGCAAAAAACAAAAGATACAAAATTAGGACCGGGATGCCCCCATCCACTGCTATTTGCAGATACGTAACGTGAACATCTCTCCACAGTCCCGAGTACACAACGAAGTCTCCAGCTCCCACACCTAGGACCGGGTACTTAGCGATGGCCGCAACGGCTCTTACCATGAGCTCTCTGCGTTCCTCATAGGATTCATGGGCTGAATCCTGCTCAACAGTATTACCGCTCTCGAGGATGCCCTGGAAACGCACCGCGAGAGCCTTCCCTGCGGTGAGCAAAACGACAGTCGATAGCAACAGAGCTCCCACGATTAGATAGGGTCGCTTTCCTTTAACACCAAACTGCCACAAAAGGACCCCGCCGGCGATGACCAAGTCAATGAAACCGGCTCGTGATGCGGTGAGCATTAGAGCTGAAGCCATCACAACAACAGCCACCGCCCACGCGAACTTCCGAGCTATGTTTCGAGCCGTCAATAAAAAAGCCACACAGAAGGGGATCGATAGGACGATGGCAAAAGCCATGTCATTCGGGTTCGAATAGAACCCGCCAATGACCCCCTGCAGACGAGGGATAGAGTGTCCCTTCACGATTGCGGCAAAAGAAATCAAGGCCACAGACGCGGACTGCAGGAAGATCAAACGTCGCAATCTCCTCAAGCTCGTGACAAGCAGAAATGTCAGGATCCAAATCACTAACGCTTTTGCGAAATCGAGGGTTATAAAAAATGCACCTCCCTTCCAAACGGGAGAAAGAAGCGCTGAAATAAACAGCAGCGTAACCAGAGACAACAGGTAAAAGGCTTCTTTAGGAATATCGCTAAGCTTGCGCGAAGTCCTTCCAAGGCTTAAGACTAGGCTGAAGGTTGCAAGCGCACTTGTAATTTTGGCCAGCGGAAGAATGCCAATCGCAGGCAACAAGTCGGCAGGGCGTGCACAATATACGAAATAAAAGGCGGTCAACCAAAAGAAGGCCCCACTGAGGATCTCCTGGTTTTGAGCGACGCCCACTTTCGTCGCGGCGATAGGTGCTTTGTACCGCCGATAGATTCCATCTGTTGCCGCTGCCTTGCCGAACGGATGCGAGTGCAAAACGAAATTCCTCCCCGAATTCGCAATCGAGATTTCGTCTCGGCAACGGACTCTGATTCCGAGCGGCAGCGACGAAACCTTAGAGAATACTGCGCCGAGGCAAGAACAATCGGCCTTCGATCATACAGCTTCATCATCTCTGGCCCGTGCCCCCGAACATGAAAGTTTGATGAATTTATCGACGGTCATTGAGCCCAGAAGCGCTCCATTGCTTACAATTCCGCCCCAGGAAGACGCCACTGGATACGACGTTTAAGCAGACAGTAACGCGTGCCGCCGTACTGCAATCTGGAGGCATCTGCCCAAGAATTCCGAGGGAATGGAATCGTGGACCTGAGTGTGATTTTGGCTACCTACAACCGCGCCGCCAGCCTGCGCGCCACGCTAGCGAGCTTTCGGGACCTGGTTTTTCCGGACGATTTGACGTGGGAACTTCTCGTTGTCGACAACAACTCCAAAGATTCAACTCGCCAGGTGGTAGAGGACTTAATTGCCGAAACGAACTTTCCAGTTCGATACATCTTCGAAAAGCAACAAGGAAGATCGGCCGCGCTCAATGCAGGAATTACCGAGGCAAAAGGGAAAATTATTGCCTTTACCGATGACGACGTGCTCCTGGACCGAAATTGGCTTTCCACGATCAAAAAGACATTCGACGATTGCGATTGCTCAGCCGTCGCCGGGAAGGTCGTGGCTCAATGGAATCACCGCATGCCCGATTGGCTGGACATGGAAGGACAGTTGGCAGTTGTCCACTTCGATCTTGGAACTGAATTAAAAGGGATCAAAGTGCCTCCGTTGGGTGCGAACTCGGCTTTCCGCAAGGAGATGTTTGAACGATATGGACTCTTTCGGCTTGACCTCGGAGTTAACGGCAGCAAACATACAATTACCTGCGACGATACCGAATTCGGAGAAAGGTTGATCCGCGGCGGGGAAAAAATCGTATATTGCCCCACCGCCATCATTTTCCATCCCGTTGATCCGGAAAGAACGACCAAGAAGTATCTTCTTTCCTGGTACTACTACAACGGTGTCTCTCTGACCAGGACCGCAGGTCTTCCGAAGAACGGGGTTCTCTGGCTCGGTGTCCCACGCTGGCTCTACCGGGAACTTCTTACAAACCTGGCGAAATGGCTGCTTGCACCGCACCCTAAGGCTCGCTTTCATCACAAACTGAGAGCGTTTCGGACTGCAGGCTATGTGGTTGAGAGTTACCGTCTCTCACGCTTGAAAGGGGTGGAAAATCTCGTGCGCGGATCACAGCCTTTGTGAGCGATGGTGGCCGAAATTACCTCTTTGCGATGCGCTGAAGTCCCCCGAATTAACAGTCCATTCATGTTCGTTCATCTACAATTCTTCCGCGCTTCGCGGGATACACATCCACAGAAGCCACATGACATCGAAATGAGTGATAACAATGGAATCGATGAGCGGATTCGGCTGTTCATTCTGAAGAAGTTTCCTGCAGCCAAGAAGCAAGGATTAAACGATGAACTCCCGCTCCTCGAGACAGGGATCTTTGACTCTTTGGGTGTGCTTGATGTCGTTCAGTTCCTGGAAGAGACGTTCCACATAACGATCGGTGACGATGAACTGATGCCAGAAAATTTCACGAATGTTCGACGCATCGCTGCATTCGTGTTAAGAAAAACCCGGGCTGACCAGCCGGCACAGCGGATGTGATCATCTCTCTGAGCTTCTCGACCACAATAAGCAACTGTACTTCAAGCGCTTCAAAGCGGCGCTTGAACCGGTTTGTAGTTGAAGTTATGCCAAATCGAGCCAGAGTTCGCGCAAAACCAGAGAAGCTTTAATGAGTCGGCCGGTCCTCATCTTGGGTTTCATGCCGCGCATCATCGTTCCGATCGCTCGATCTCTGAAAGCGCACGGCGTGCCAGTCGATGTCGCTAGTTTCGAGCCTGCCCCGCGAATTCCTTCGCGCGCTATTTGCGAAACCAGGAGCATTCCCCACCCCGATGTCGACGAACACGAATTCGTGAGTCAACTCCAAGCCTTTATTCGAGAGCGTGGACATGACATGCTGATTCCCGCTGACGACTGGATGTTGACCGCCATTGTGGATCATTACGATGATTTCGCGGACCTCGTGCAGGTCGGTTGCCCCCCTCCAGCGATCACGCGTCTTGTTTTGGACAAGTCTGCCACTTTGGCGATCGCTGAACACTGCGGCATTGAAGTTCCGAAAACATCGCTCGTCTCAAATTCCTCACAATTGAACGATTTGGTAGGTACCTTGTCATTTCCGTGGGTCCTCAAGCCCGCGCAACGAGAAACACGGATCGAAGAGATGAAAAGCTGCAGCCTTAAAACGGCGGCCGAGGTTGCTACAAAATTCCCCTTAGGACGTGAATTCAGTCCTCCTATGCTTGTTCAGGAGTATTGTCCTGGCGCCGGCGTAGGAGTGGAGGTGCTGCTGCATGGCGACGAATGCGTGGCTGCATTTCAACATCGGCGCCTTAAAGAATTTCCTTACACGGGAGGCGCTTCCGTAATCGCGGTTGCCGAAGAGCCAAATCCCGGTTTGGTTCAGTCGTCTCTGGGGTTGTTAAGGGCTTTGCAATGGCAAGGTATCGCCATGGTCGAATACAAAATAAGCCCTGAAGGGCGGGCCGTCCTGATGGAAGTCAACGGCCGCTATTGGGGAACGACCGCATTGCCGATTTCCGCGGGCATCGACTTCCCCTTGTATCAATGGCAACTTGCGCACGGAGAACGGCCCGAAATACCGAAACAATATGCCGTTGGCACAAAGTGGCGCTGGACTGCTGGGTATCTTCACCGACTCTATGATTTGCTCGACCTCGGCCGCCGGTCGTCCAGCGCTCGCGCAGCATTAGGCGCAGATATCCGCCAGTTCTTTAACGACTTTAGCCCTTTTGTACGCGATGCCACGCTGCAACTATCAGACCCAATACCATCCATGTTTGAATTCATGATTGCCATGCGTGACTTCGCGTCTTACACCGCGGACAGGGCTTTCCGCTCACGAGCGCTCTCGACCCGCGCAAAGGTTTGACCCCAGCCAATCGCCTATGCCAGCCGCGCGGAAACGGCCGACAAATTCACGCTGCGTTTACGTCTGTAATCTACAATCCTTCCTCGGTCCGTTGGAAAAAGGGCTTGGAACTAATTCCGGCGAGGCAGGTTTTTCGCTTCGTTGGTCGTCCTTCATCCACGGTGAAACGAAGTGGTTGACACCGAGGCTTTTACTCCATGGGTATCGCCGTCCGACCAGTTTTTCTGGCTGACGATCGTGAGGAAATGCTCGAACTCTTGAGCCGGAATCTTCCCGATCTGCCTCAAGGTGGCTTTGACTGGCGCTACAGGCTGAATCCCGTCGGGCTGGCGCGATCCTGGTTCGTCTATCCGCAGAACGAAACGCGCGCGGTGGCCATGGCTTCGGTCATCCCACGCAAAGTGTATGCCGATGGAAGGGAGATGGTCGCAGGGCAGGTCATGCATTTTGTGGTCGATGCCAACTATCGCAGCCTCGGCCCGGCGCTACTGCTACAGCGAGCCACCTTTGAGGCCGTCGACTCCGGAGAACTCGACTTTTGCTATGACTGCCCACCGCATGACCAGGGGATGTCCACGTTTGTTCGTCTTGGCATGCGTCCCAGTTGCGAACTGACTCGTTATGCCCTCTTGCTTCGGAGCGATGATTACCTCGCGAGAAGGATAGGGACTGGCTTCTGGACTCGGCCTGCGGTTCTTGCGACGAATATCGTCCTAAGAGCCCGTACTAGCCGATCCCCGGTTCGGGGCGTAGAAGTCAGCCTATACGAAGGGCGTTTCGGAGAGGAGTTTTCCGTGCTCGACCGACAGGTGTCGAGCGTGGGCATCGTCCGACATCGCCGGTCAATGGAAGATTTGAACTACCGGTATAAGGACAACCCCGAGTTTCAGCATCGCGTCTTGGTGGCTCGTCGGAACGGTGAACTCTCAGCGTTTGCGGTTTTTGTTGTGGAATCAAATGGAATCGCGTCTCTGGTGGAATTGTTCGGACGCGAAACATCCGAAGTTGGTCCTCACTTGATTGATGCATTAGTGGATCAATGCCGTCGCGAGAACGTATCTGCCGTGTGCGCGTACTGCTCCGACACTGCCGAACTGAAATCTTTGCTCCATGCGGTGGGATTTCGTCCGCGAGAAAAAGTCGCGCGCGTGGTTGCCTACGCAAAGTCGAATAGCAGCGTGCACCACCTTTTGAGTAACGGAATTCGATGGTCGTTCAGCCGAGTGGAATGGCTAGGCTAGAGCACGGATTTTAACTGCAGGCGCAGAGATCAATAGCATGACGACAGCTTATAAACTGGCCATCGAAATCAAAGCCGAGCGTGTCACCGTCAGCGCTCAGCGCGGCGGCGTGGAGGTTATCGACCAACTTGAAGAAGAATGGCGAACATTGTGTACCGAGTCTCCGGACGATCAACCTTTCTATCGGCCAGAGTGGATCCGTGCCCACCTCCGGGCGTTCGTGCCTGAAGCAAGAATTCTTCTCATCACAGCGAGGATAGGCACCCGGCTTTGCTTGCTACTTCCTATGATCGAAGAGAAAAATGCCTTCTACGGATTGCCGCTGCGAAGACTTAGAAGCCCAGTCAATTCTCATGGAGGTCGTTTCGATGCCGTGCGAACCGCGGGTCCAGTCGGCGATGCAGCAGTCAGCGCAATGTGGGACTTCCTTGAAGAACTCGATTGCTGGGACCTCATCGACTTTCAGTGTGTACCCGTTGATAGCACGATCGATCTACTGATGGCGAAAGCGGACGAATGTGGACTTCATACAGCTCAGGTGCCCGAAAAGCCAAACCCGTATGTACCCGTTCCTTCCGATATCGACCTTTTGCGCCAAATGCCCCTCAATTCCAGGTTACGAACGAAACTGCGACAAGCACGGCGCGAACTGAAGAAGCAGGGGTCGCTGAACTTTTTCAGGCTGGACGTTGCCGATCGAGATGCACTTGATCGCTTCTATCAGTTAGAAGCGAGTGGGTGGAAAGGCCAAGAGCGAAGTGCGATCGCCTGTAATGTACGCACCCGTCAGTTCTATGATGAGATCGCTGAAGTGGCGGCACGCTTTGGCTACTTCTCCTTGTACGTACTGGAATTGAATGGGCAGCTTCTTGCCGCTCACTTTTCTCTTACCTCTCCGAACAGATGCTATTCGCCTAAAGTGGCCTACAACGAGAACTTTAAAGAGTTCGCCCCAGGCCACTTGATTGTTGCGGAGATTCTGCAGGATTGTGCGCTGCGAGGCATCCAGGGATTCGACATTACAGGTCCGGACGACGAGTGGAAGATGAAGTGGACGAGCGAAACCCGTGCCGTCAACCATCACTTTATTTTCAAAGGGGCGATTGGGAATTTGGCTCATGCACTGCGTTTCAGGCTCAGGCCAGCGATAGCCCGACAGCTTCACAGAAAGCCGCGCAGCGCATGAGTCAGAACATTTCAGGGCGAAACATGGACTTTTTGGTTCATCATTCGTTACGAACCAGCGCACTTCGCTGTCCTGACAAGGAAGCGCTCGTTCATGAAGATCAGCGCTTAACCTACAAACAAGTCAGCGCGCGGGTGTCTGGGCTCGCCTCCGGGCTGCGCACCGCCGGTCTACACCGAGGAGAGAGAGTAGCAATCTACCTGGACGCCGGCATTCCGCAGGTAGTCTCGATTTTCGGCGTCTCTCAGGCCGGGGCCGTTTTCGTTCCAGCCAATAGTGTCCTGTTTGCAGATCAAGTGGCACATATCATGCGGGATTGCACGGTCTCGGCGCTCATCACTTCAGAATCTAAACTCAAATCCCTGTCGGCGGTACTGGGCGAGATCCCCTCGCTACGATTTGTGATTGTCGTCTCCCGAGAGAAAGTCGATTCTATCCCGTTGGCGATTTACGACTTCGAGGCAATGACGAACACTCCCAGCCAGGATCCGTGGGTAGATTGGGGGATCGAAAAAGATCTGGCCGCCATCCTCTACACGTCTGGTTCAACTGGGAAGCCAAAGGGCGTCATGCTCAGCCACTCCAACCTGATGGCTGGTGCAAGCATCGTCTCAACCTACCTGGACATCCGCGATACCGATCGCATCCTTGCCATTCTTCCCTTCAGTTTCGACGCCGGGCTCAACCAGTTGACGACGGCTTTCCAACAAAGTGCCACCCTCGTTCTCATCAATTTTGTTTTTGCGAAGCAGATTGTAGATGTTCTGGTGGGAGAACAAATCACCGGCCTGGCTGGTGTGCCAACGGTTTGGACTCTGCTAGCCCAGCAAAGCTCCACTCTGCAGAAAAATAGTCCTCCAGCGTTGCGCTACATCACGAATACCGGGGGCGCCATGCCGCAGAGCGTCTTGCGCGTCCTTCGCACAACTCTCCCACAAACTCGCATCTTTCTGATGTACGGACTGACCGAGGCATTCCGTTCCACCTATTTGCCACCGGAGGAACTGGATCGGCGCCCGACATCTATGGGGAACGCAATCCCGGACACCGAGATTCTAGTCGTGAACGATCAAGGTCGCTTGTGCAAGCCCGGAGAAGTCGGGGAGTTGGTCCATCGTGGCCCAACCGTGTCATTGGGTTACTGGAACAATCCGGAAGCGACAGATCGCGTGCTGAAACCGAATCCTTTAACCGCCCCCGAAATTGGACAGGCGGAAAGGGTGTGCTACTCCGGTGACCTCGTAAAAATGGACGAAGATGGCTTTCTCTATTACGTGGGCCGTCGCGACACCATGATCAAGTCCTCTGGTTTCCGAATCAGCCCAACCGAGGTGGAAGAGGTTGTATTTCAGAGCGGTAAAGTTCGGCACGCGGCTGCGATCGGAGTTCCCGACGAATTGCTTGGCCAGGCCGTAAAAATCTTTGTTGTCTCCCGCGATGGTGAACTCTTTGATAAAGACGCGCTCTTTGCCTTTTGCAGCGACAAAATGCCGCGCTACATGGTCCCGAAGTTTATCGAAATCATGGATGAACTGCCAAAGACTAGCAGCGGCAAAGTAGACTACACTTCGCTGCGCCGTCGAGAAGGCATCGCGTGAGTATTCCAAAACTAGTCACCCCTTATTGGAGTAGCAACACCGAAGGCGAACTCCTCGTTGGCGGAGCGACGATATCCGACCTTGCTGACCGCTATGGAACGCCACTCTTCGTTTACGATCAGGGCGTCGTCGAACGAAAATATTTAGCCCTGCGGAATTCGTTGCCTGGCAGGTTCGCCATCAGTTATTCGGTCAAAGCGAATCCTAATCCCGCCTTTCTGAGATTTTTTCTGGATAGAGGCTGCGGGCTGGAAATTGCCTCCGCTGGTGAATTTCATCTCGCTCGTAGTGTGGACTGTCCCCCGGAAAAGATAATTTTCGCCGGCCCCGGAAAGACCGAAGCCGAACTTAGACTCGTAATCTCAGAAGGCATCGGTGAAATCCATCTCGAGTCCACATTGGAAATCGATCGAATCAGCGCGATCAGCCGCGCGGCTGGCCACCGGACACGAGTCGCGCTCCGCGTCAATCCGAATGAGGAAAGCCAGGGCGGAGCCATACGGATGGGAGGGAAATCCGCCCCATTCGGCGTTGACGAAGAACTAATAGATCCGCTCATCCTGCGCATATCCAAAGATCCACATCTTGAATTTTGCGGCATCCACCTTTTCTCAGGAACCCAGGTTCTCGATCACACGCTACTGCTGGATCAATATCGAAAAGGATTCGAAATCGGACGACGCGCAGCGGCGCTAGTGAGTGCCCCGCTGCAGACGCTCGATCTTGGCGGGGGCCTCGGGATTCCGTACTTTCCCAATGATTCGGAATTAAACTTGCATCAGTTCGGGATCGGCCTGCTGGCGCTCCTCGATCACGCCAGAGAAGAAGTTTTCGCGAACACACAGTTCGTGCTGGAACCCGGACGTTTTTTGGTCGGCGAGACGGGTGTATACGTTACAAGAATTACTGACATCAAAGCCTCACGCGGCAAAACGTATCTGATTATGGATGGGGGCATGAATCATCACTTGGCCGCCTGCGGAAACTTGGGACAAGTCATCAAGCGGAACTTCCCCATGACGATTGTGAACAAGCTTGATCTTCCCGACATCGACGCAGTCGACGTCGTGGGGCCATTGTGCACGCCCCTGGATACTCTGGGACGCGCAGTGCACCTCCCGCGGGCCGAAGTGGGGGATTTGCTAGGGATCTTTCAGTCTGGAGCCTACGCGCGAACTGCCAGTCCGTTAGGCTTTCTCAGCCATCCGTCTCCTCCCGAAGTGTGGGTAGATGACGGCTGTGATTTTTTGATCAGGCGACGCGGCAGCACCGATGATTTCGTTCGCGACATTCAAGCATTGGGGATGCCGCTCAGAAGCAACCCGTAGGCACATCCAGTCTAGCGAACACAAATTATGAAGGCGTCACGCTTTTCGTGAAGTCCGCTTTTTGATCCCGAGCAGCGTGCAGTTGAGCCAATGGAGAGCCTGCCAGGCGCCGTCAGGAAGTTTCTGCCGTAGCCATTCCTTGCTGTCGGTGGCACTCTTTATCGTTCGCAAATAAATGCTTCCCCGGCTGGCAGGCCGGGCGAAATGTACGCTGCGATATTGCGTGACTCCGGCATTCCAGCGCGCTTTCGATTCCGCTTCTCCCGCCAAAAAGTCGTAACGCCGCACACCCGCTGCGATCAAATGACGAATCACATGCGCTCGAAGCACGTAGCCCACGCTGTCGACCGAAAAAAGAGGATCGTATCCTTCCTGCAGTGAAAAGAACGTTCGATCGAAGCAGAATCCGAACTGTGTGGCGACCGGTGAGTCATTTAGATCGAGAACCCAGAATTCAAGGCAGCCGCGCTCCAATAGCAGGGCCGCCATCTCCGCATAAAATTTACGCCGGGCCGCAGATCCGAAGCTGCCCGGTTCGCCTGCACTTTGCCAACGCTTTTGATGCAAGGTGAACAGAATGTCAAGACAAACCCCCAGTTCACCTTCGTTTTCACACCTGTAGTAGCGAACCTGATATTTCCTCTCTAGGAGGTTATTGCGGTAATTGACTTTTCCTCGTTCTTTTGATGAAAGCTGCGCGCGATATTCTTCCCAACTCTCTGGCAGGGAAATCGCAGAGCCAGTCTGCTGATGATGATAGAAAAGCCAAGCGCGCTGGTGCAGATGCCACGTTAGGCAATTTCCAACAGCGGAGCCTTCCGGCATTGTGTTGAGTTCGCAATAGTCCCAGCGACTTGATTCCTCAGACAAGTAGTGAAGCATCGCAGCAGCGACTTCATTTTCATAGCCAACTCGCACAGGAAAATCTAAATTGTCGGAATCGCCGCTACCATCGCCCCAAAAGCGAAGAACGCGGAGTTGCATAAATCCGATCACCCTGCACTTCTCAACGCACAGCGGCGCCAGCCCCACCAAGTCCGAGTGTTCGTCAAGAAATTCCAACATCATTAATTGACGACCTTGGCCAAATGCTCCCCACCATGGCGCCAACCATTCCCAGCTGGAGAATGTCGTGGCGCCGGGAAACTCGCGCAGCAACTCATCCCAGCAAGGCCGGAGACTCTCGACGTCAGCAAGGGTCTCATACTTGCGAACCAGCAAAGACTTCACCTGCGTTCCCGGTCTCGTTTGTGCGCGGCCGCCATCGGCCAATCTTGGCGTCAACGAAGGCTCGATACCACTGTATGGCAGCGCAGAATTCATCGTGCATTCATGCTCTGAAAGTATGATTTCCCCGGTCCGCAGCGCAAGACAGACTAACACAGGGCAACAGGAGCACCGCCACAGCACGCCACTGATTTAACCTCGCCGTAACCTGGCCGAAGATTTCAATAGAAAGGAGTGAATTTGGAGAGCGAACAGAGCCTGGCACTCAAACCTGAACTTGACGCGATGGCGGGTGCCGCTGAGCCTGACCCGTCGCCGACCAAGGCCAGGGATCGCTCGATGCTGAGCAGCATTGCATGGAACGCTGCCAGCGACTGGATCAGCCAAATCATCACATGGACGCTGTTCCTTGTCGTACTCCGAATACTGTCGCCCGCCGACTTCGGCCTGCTGGCCTTGCAGGTGGTGTTGATGCCATTGGGATATACCTCCTCGCTTGGTATCGGCCGGGCGATCGTAACGCTTCGTGATCTCACCGAAGATCAGATCTCGCAACTCAACACTGTCGGCTTGATGCTCGGCCTGGGATCTTATGCGCTCGCGGCCGCGGCCGCAGTACCCGTTGCCAGGTTCTATAAACTTCCAGCCCTGATTCCGGTAATCCTGATCAGTTCTCTCGGCATGATCGTTGGCGGAGCGCAGCTTGTTTCCAATGGCCTCATGATGAAGGAAATGCGCTTTCGAGCGCTGTGCACGTTCAACGCCATCTCGGCTGTGTCCGCCTCTGTGTTCACATTTTTGTTCGCATGGATCGGATGGAAATACTGGGCACTGATCGCTGGAGGCATGATCGGCGGAGCGGTTCGCGCCGCCCTCGTCTTCTGGTCGCGACCTCATGCATACGCCTGGCCACGCTGGAAGTCCGTACGCCACCCAATCGCGTTTGGCCGGAATTGTGTTGTCTCGACTGCCGCCTCGGACATTTACGAGAGCCTGGACAATTTCACCGCCGGCCGCGTACTTGGCCCCGGAGCGCTTGGCCTCTACGGAATGGCCTGGACACTGGCAAATCTGCCCATGGAAAAAGTCACCAGTATGGTGACGATGGTGATCTCGGGCTACCTGGCTGAAGTCAAGGACGATCTCGCCGCACTTCGTCGTTATATTCGCAATCTCTCTGAGAGCATTGCGCTGCTGACGTTTCCTGGATGTGTCGGCCTGGGACTGGTTGCGCACGAATTCGTTCCGGTCGTGCTGGGCAAGAAATGGCTTGGCATGGAGGGTCCGCTTCAAGTGCTCTCCATCTACGCGGGCCTGCGCTCGGTGGTGGCGCTGATTCCCAAGCTTATCGTCTCCATGGGGAATTCTCGCTTTGTCATGTGGGTGGACCTCGTGACATTGCCCGTTTTGGGTGTGGCTTTCTACATCGGCAGCCACTGGGGCATCACCGGAATTGCATGGGGATGGGTCGTCGCTTATCCATGGGTCGTTTTGCCGTTGTATCGAAAAGCATTCGCGTCGATACACATGGGCATCGTGGAATACCTGAGGCCGTTGCGGCCCGCGGTGGAAGGAACGATCGTCATGACCATCGCAGTGCTGTCGGTCAGACACGCACTCCCAGGCAACTGGCTAGTTCCCGTTCGCTTGACAGTTGAGGTGCTCACCGGCGTGCTGTTCTACGCGGCGATTTTGTGGCTACGGCACCGGGAGCGGATGCTGGCATTTGTGCAACTGATCATGAGCGCCCGCCGCCGGTAGCTTTACTCGCGTGAGGCGCGAATAACAGACGGAAAGACACCTGCGGGGAAAGCTGCATAGCAGTGACACTTCACAAGGAATCTCCGAATCTCGATCTGCTGCGCTCCGTCGCGGTCCTAGCAGTGTTGACGGACCACCTCACCGCAACTTTCGGGATCGCTCAGAAACACGTTTTTCTTGGAGAGCTCGGTTATTGGGGCGTGCTTCTGTTCTTTGTTCATACCAGCTTTGTGCTGATGATGTCGATGGAACGAATTCGGCTCGACGGCTGGAGACTCTATGCGACGTTCTATACCCGCCGCCTTTTTCGTATTTATCCCCTGAGTGTTGTCACGGTCGCACTGGTACTGACCTTCCACATTCCGCAAAGCAGTTGGATCACCCAATACCATTACCTCGGACTGAAGGCCACCATTTCGAATTTCTTGTTGTGCCAGAACCTCACGAAATCCCATTCCGTGATCGGCCCGCTGTGGAGCCTTCCTTACGAAATTCAAATGTATCTAGTCTTGCCGGCCCTTTTTACAGTTCTGCGTTGGAGCAGGTCGGTGAAACCCTTGATCGGGATCTGGGTCGCCGCAGTCGCGTTCGGGTTCTTGCAGCCGTGGCTGGGGGACACGGATGCGGGCGCCTACCTGCGCCTCGATCGGCTGGACATCTCGAGGTTCGTCCCATGCTTCCTCGCGGGGGTGACCGCGTATTACATTTCGCTTCGCAGGAGAGACCGTAAGCTGCCCTTCTGGATTTGGCCGTTCGTCGTTGCCGCCATCACAGCAGTGGAATTGCGCTGGCACGCCGCAACGGGATGGTCCGCACATGTCGGCTGGTATGGTTGCCTCGCTCTCGGCCTGATCGTCACGCGCTGTCGCGAATCAACACATCGATGGCTCAATCGATCGACTCACTACGTCGCCAAGTACTCCTATGGCCTGTACCTGGGGCAAATCCCGGTTCTCTGGTTCGCATTCGTCACGCTGAACTTCTTGCCGAAGCCGGTCCAGTGGAGCATTTTTCTGGTACTGATCGTTCTTGTGCCAGTCGCCTCTTACCATCTGATCGAAGCACCCCTCATCCGGATCGGAGCGCACCTATCTGCTTCAGAAGCAAAACCATCTCGGATGACACCCCTCACTGAACCCGCGCGGACATGAGGCCACGCTGAGTTCCACCCAGCACAATATTCAATCAAGATGCTGCCGAGTGTCGTCAACCGCGCCGAGAATAGACGATTTACGTGATTTTCATTTGACTTTCGGAGACGTGAAAAGCAATATCGCTCACGCTTCATATAACCGCACGTCCCGCGCAAAAGGGCATGCAGACCATGACAATGCAATTGATGCCAAAGTTACGGGCAGTAAAGAGGTTTTGGGGCTCTTCCGCGCAGCAACCACACCTGAACCAACTGTTGGCGGGCTTGCTACCGACTATGACTCGTGGGCACCGATTTGGGACCGACTGGGTCTCAGAGGCCTCGCGGACCAAGGCCGCTTCTTCTCCTACTGGCTGTGTGCCTCTCAATCCTCTGGAAGCATTCGCTGATTCGCATACGGACGGCAGGGGCATGTGGAAGTGGACTCATTATTTGGACATTTACCACCGCCATTTCCAGAAGTTCATAGGGAAAGATGTTCATGTGGCCGAAGTAGGGGTATACAGTGGCGGGAGTCTCGAAATGTACAAAAGCTATTTTGGCGCAAAGTGCCACGTTTATGGAGTAGATATCCGAGAGGAATGCAGGTCGCTTCAAAACGAGACAACCAAGATATTTATCGGTGATCAGGCTGATCGCGGGTTTTGGCGGCGGTTCCGGCAGGAGGTACCCGTGCTAGATATGTTGATTGACGACGGTGGCCATAAAACGGAGCAACAGATCGTAACCCTGGAAGAAATACTGCCGCACTTGCGCCCCGGCGGCGTGTTTATCTGCGAAGATGTCGTTGGAGAGTACAACGGATTCGGCGCTTACGTCGCCGGGCTCGTCTCTAAACTTGACACCTGTGAACTGATACGAGGTCCGGCCAAGGAGCTTTCGAGTACACCAGTGCCGTTTCAAGCTGACATTGACTCAATTCACAATTATTCTTATGTGACTGTAATTGAAAAGCGCGCGACGCCTATCCGCCAATTCGAATCCTTCACTCGCGGAACCGACTGGGCGTGGATCCCGCTCTGGGAAAGGAAGGCTGCTCCTTCCAAGCTTTGAGTTTTTCCACTCCGAAAACAAAACCGTCGGGGATGACTCCTCTCACTGAGCCCGCGCGGACCTTTCGGTAAACAAGTTGGCCCTGTCAATCGTGATGTTATCTCCATCCAGGAAAATCGCCGCGGTCGCCAATCGCAGCGTAAGAGTGACTCTGAAAATAAAACCCGAACACGTAAGGATGTACTTGGGTGCCATTGTCGCTGGACAGGGCCACGACCCCGCGTCAGTGGCTCGGCTCTCGATCACTGCAGATTGCGACGACGCATTTCGTTTTATGCCTTCGACGCGAGTGTTCTGGAAGATCGTTGAACGCCAACTTACGGCTTGCCGCATCTTCCTTGTCAGGCCTTTCCAGCAACGATCGTCTCCACCGACGCATCCATGGCGGAGTGACCTCCCGGCACCGTCGCCTCCAGGATCATTGTTTCAAATTCGTTGATCCACGGAGTCCATCGATCTCCATGTCGTTCCAGCCCCCGCAGAGTCACGTGACGGCTTTCTCCGATTTCGCAATGGATGACATCATCAAACCCCGATTGCTCCAGTGCCTTCTGCAGCATCTCGGGATCATAGATAAATTGATGACCCCACGCTCGGAAGAAATGATTAATCACGCCCGGAGCTTTGGGAAAGGGCGCCTTTGGAAGCTTGAACTGCTCGGTGGCCCAGTTCAGATAAGCTTCATGCCCATTTGATTTCGAGATTAAGGACAGGATGTTCAGCAAGTTCGGGGTCGCGGTGCGAATCACGCCACCTGGTTTAAGAACGCGGCGACACTCCGCCAACATCTTCATCCCATCGCCAAACGGGATGTGTTCGATCATGTGTTCCGAGAAAACAAAATCAAACGAAGCGTCGGGAAAGGGAAAGGGCAGCGTAGCGTCCAGATAGTAGATTCCGTCGGCCTGAGGGTCCAGATCAGTATTAAACCAGCCCGGTATGGCGAAACCCTCGGCCCCGATATGGAGGCATTGCGGCCCGTGCTGCGAGTAGGCGGCATACGCGCCAATCCGCTCCCGCCGCATCCACGCGCGTCGGCCATACGACTGAAACTGGCGGCACACCTTCCCTGCCCCCGCACGAAAATATCGAAAACCGGCATGAAGGCTATGCACTTTGCCTCTGCTCCTCGGCGCCGGCAATCGCAGCCGCCTCCACCGTCACCGGCAGATTTTTCTCACTCGATTGGACCGGATCCCGATACCCTGGCTTGACGACCCATTTTCGATCGTAGATTTTAAGAAGAAATCTCACGGCCCCGTCGACGTACCGTGTCTTCCAGCTCGCCATGTGAAGAGTAACCAGCAGGAAATTCGCGGCTCCTCGCCATCCGTATGCCTGATAGTACGGTTTTCGGTGTTTCCAAACGACCCTCAAGTGCGCGCGGAACATCGTCCACACCTGCTCACTCAGGCTGCCATGTAAAGTCCGGCGAAACCGAATCAGCGGCTCGGGAATCCCCACAACCCGGTAGCCAGCCGCGCAGACTCGAATCAGGAAGTCGCGGTCCTCGCATTCGCGGAAGCTCTCGTCGAATCCATGAATGGCCCGAATGGCATCGGTGCGAAACATCATGGTCGAAGGCACTGCCCAGTACATGTCGCGCAACGCCTGCGCCAAAGACATGGGCTCCCACGGATCGAAGCGCCCGAAAACATGATCGGGAGCGTTCGTGTAAAAAGCACAGACCTGGCTGTGCACCATGGTAGTCTCCGGGTGTTCCTCCATGTATTTGCGCTGCACGGCCAGTTTCTCAGGCATCCAGATGTCGTCATCGTCCAGTAGCGCGACAAACTCTCCGCGGGCGGCGCGAATGCCAGCATTCCGCGATCCAGCCAAGCCAACGTTCTTCTTCAGATCGATGATTCGGCACACATCGGCGAAACGCTCAAGATACTTCCGCGAAGACTCGCAGGAGCAGTCATTCACGATAATAATTTCGAGTGGCTTGAGGGTCTGCGCAAGAACGGACTGGATGGCCTCATCGATATATTGCTCTCGATTGTAGAAAGGAATCAGGACCGTAATGTCACTGCTTGTTTGTGTCTTAGAGAATTTCTGCTTGAGCAAATTCGTCTTCTCCGTGAGCCGTGGAACAATCCAGGCCGGCGTCGCTTGCCCGCGCCCGTAAATCGCCGGGTCTCGATACCGCGCTTTTTGCCGGTATTGCACGAACCGAAGTAAGAACAACATGATCTCGTTCAGGTAAGGAGTTTGCCGGCTTGGCGCCTGCGCTTTTTCGATCACAAAGCTCAGAATGCCCCTGATTCCGTAGGCTCTCCAGTAAAGCGCCCGATGCTTCCAGCACATCCTGAGGTCGGCGCGATAAATTCGCCACGGTTTCTTCGTCAACCCCTCCTGGTTCTGGCGGCGAATACGGATCAGCGCTTCGTCGATGCCCTCCACTCGGAAACCTTCGGCCAGGCAGCGAATGATGAAGTCCCGGTCTTCGCATTCGCGATAATTGATGTCAAAGCCACCCACGGCCCGCACCACTTCGCTGCGGGCAAGCACTGACGGAATGATGGCCCAATATCCGTTCATCAACGCCTGTGCCAGCCACATTTCTCTCACTGGAAACTGCTTGAAGTACTCTTCCGTTCCATCCTGAAAGAACAACCACGCGGCTGAGTGCACGATGGCGCACTCGGGATGTTCATCCATGTACTTTCGCTGGACTTCGAGTTTATGCGGCAGCCAAACGTCATCGTCGTCGAGAAACGCGATGAACTCTCCCCGGGCCACTTCAATTCCTGCATTGCGCGAGCCCGCCAGCCCAACATTTACGGGGAGATCAACGATCTTGCAACAGTCCTGATAGCGATCCAGATATCTGCGGGAAGCCTCGTTCGAACAGTCATTGACGATAATGATTTCGAGTGGCTTCAGCGTTTGCGCCAGGACGGACTGTACCGCCTCATCGATGAACTTTTCGCGGTTGTAGTATGGGATAACAACAGAAACATCGGGCCGCCCAGACATTCTTCGCCGCCTCCGCAGTTACCGCGCTGACGATGTTACGCGATTTGCGCGATTCCGCCCTGTGTGGCGCTTAAGAATTCATCAAAAATTTACCGGGGAGTTGAACAGTGTCGCGGATACGCGCCACCCCGATAATACGCAAGCGGTGAAGATCGAAATATTTTGGATGTTCGTTCAAGAAGCGATAGTCGCGGACGCTATTTACAGCGCTCCCCGCCCTAGAAGCACAATTTTTATCGTCTGGAACAGGATCAGTGCATCGAGCCCGACTGAGGCATTCTTGATGTAGAAAAGATCGTACTGTAGCTTCTCCCGGGCATCGTCCACCGTATTGCCATATCGATAGCGGATCTGTGCCCAGCCTGTGATTCCCGGGCGGACAAGATGCCGAAGACGATAGTAGGGGATCTCCTCCGTGAGCCACTCGACAAACTCGGGCCGCTCCGGACGAGGTCCTACGAAGGCCATATCTCCTTTCAGAACGCACCACAGTTGCGGGATTTCGTCGAGACGCGAACTGCGCAGGAACTTTCCTACACGGGTGATGCGAGGATCGTCATCGTCGGCCCACGTGGGCCCGGTATCTGCCTCTGCGTCTTGACGCATCGTGCGAAATTTGTAGCAGTGGAATCTCTTGTCGCCTTGGCCGACTCGCTCCTGACTATAAAAAACCGATCCAGGGGAATCGAGGAGAATCGCAACGGCAATGAACGGAATAAGCGGCGAGGCGAGGATTAGAACGAACAATCCAACGGTAAAGTTTAATAATCTTCGAATCAGCTTGAAGGTTTCGCTGAAACGAAAACCCTCAGCAAAGATGATCCAGCTTGGGTGAAGGTGTTCGAGCTCAATCTTGCCCGAAATTTTTTCCAGCCATGACGTGGCGTCTTCAATATGCACGGCCCCATGTAGCCTTAATTGCAGCAATTCCTGCACGGGCATGGCATTTCGCCGATCTTGCATTGCTACGATGACGCGGTGCACAGCTTTGTCGGAAGCTATCTCATTCAAATGCGAGGCAACCGCGTCCCGTGACAAAGCTGTAGGCTGATCCCCAGTCCAGCCGACCACATCGGCGCCAATCTCCGGATGGCTCTGCAGTCCTTGAACGAGCCTGTACGCTCGCTCTCCGCTGCCCAAAACGTAGACGCGCTCTCTTAGGAAAGCCTGCGAAGCCAGCCACGCATATGCGCTCCGCCAACCCTGCAGTGCGATCGTTAAAATAACCAGCCCCAGAAAAGACGAAAAATTTCCGGGCATCACGGTTGGAAATATCGTTCCCAATATGGCCAAAGCAAATGCCAGCAGCCCCGACACCAAGAGAAGTCGAAAATAGATCCCGTCCGCAGCCTGGAAGTGGCTTGGGTCATAAAGATCGAAGCCGTGACATAGCAGCAACACGAAAAATGTCAGCAGGAGGATTTTGACGTAGCCGTATTCAAAGTTCAGGACGATGTAACTGTCTTGGTGGAAGCGCATCGTAATGCCAAGCAGAAACGAGGTCACCACTAGCAGCGCCTCACCCAAAACGAGGACAAGGGTCCGGATTGAATAGTAGACGTTGAAGAGGCGTATCACGTCAGTCCCCGGTATTTCTGTTCAATGTGCGGTACCGCAGTTTCTGTGCCCGCTAGAAACCCGAATTTCCATCTTCCACTGCGAGCGCCACACCAATAACCCGCTTCACTCCAAATGAATCGGGCGTATGTTCCAATCGATGCCGATAGAAACGATGTGCTGCTGAATGCCGGGGGGGCAGGAGGTAGCTGGTCCACAAGGCGAATTCTCCCAGTTGAACTGGTAACTCCCGAATGCACTCAACCGTGGTCCCCACTGACGTCTTATCGCCCCGCCCGCAAAATCGTAGTCGTAAGAGCTCGCCGGCACCCCAGGAGAATTTTCGATGCTGGTCGATGCGGCGTAGCCGCCATCAAAGCTGACACGCCAGGTTCGAGAAAGCGCACGCCCCATGGAAAGCCGGAATATATTACTGTTTCCGCCAGCAAAAACTCCAAACCCGCCGGTCTCGAGCCGATCGTAAGAAAAGCCGAGATTATAGTTATTTTTCCGGTACTGCAGTGACGCTTGCGCCGTTGCATTCAACTGTGAACCGTTTGCTGCGGCACTGCCGGCCACTTTTGTCACCTCGGGCCCGCCACCCAGCACCAGATCCAGGCGCGTCAGGAGTCGATGCCGATAAACTAACCGGGCAGAATTTGTTGTGATTACGCCCACTCCAGCCAGTGTGTATTGGAAACGCTGATAGCTATAGACAACACTGATGCTGTCGCGTCGGTTGAGCCGATATTTGTAACCAAGTTGTCCCGTAATCTGACGATCGTTCGACAGACTTTGGCTGTATCCCGAATAGTCAGAGATGGAATAGGCCCCGTCGACGGAAATGGAAGAACGCTTGTTCAGCGCCTCGGTAATACTCGCGGCCGCTACGTTCGTTATAAATGACTCTTGCCCGAGCGAAGTGCCGCCGAGATAATCATCCCCTTCGGTGTTACCGGGAGCACCTTCTCCATTCTCTCCGAAGCGCAAATTGTATGCGCTGGCTCCGCCGAATGACGATGACCCGAAATTCCCATCTCGCAGGAAATTGAAGGCATCTCTGAACACTACTTGAGTCCGGTGCCAACTAAAGCGCTGGCTAACATCTAGACTGTGCAACTGTTCGACGTAGGCTCCAGCGCTGCCGTAGCTACCATTGAAGGTCGCCCCACCAACGTAGTCGAGGGTGGTCTGAGATCGACGCCAGAGTTTCTGCAGATCAAGGCTGCCCAGGAAAGATGAAACCGGTTGCACTTCTGGTGATCCCGGCATCCCATTGAAATAACCCTGGCCGCCTCCCGTGACGTGCAAGCCGGCACCAAGGGAGCTTGCGAAAAGCCGCGTCCCGCCGTCGATTGAAGGGTTGTTAGCGTCGGTTGTCGGAGAGGAATCGGCGACCTGCGATGTATCGGGCTCAACCACCGGTTGGGTTCCGGAGTCGTCGATTGTCCCCGCGGCCTGGGGCGGCGCGCTATTATCCTGCGACCAACCCACCTCGAGAGGGATCGCTAGAAGCAGGAGCGCCCAGCCCAACTTTGTGAATTCTCTGGTCATTACACGGTTGCGCGCAGGTAGTCGTTGCAGCTTGCAGCCGCGGGGGCTGCGGCTCCGGCCCGAGGAACAATTTTCGCGCGCATTCGCTTGTGCAGAGGCTACGAGGCCCGAAATTCATCGAAAATTAATCTGCGTTAAAGTCCTCGAATAACGCTGCTGTCGACGACCAAAGCCAATTCTCGATCGTGACGGAATGCGGCGCTCCACCGCATCTATGCTAGATTCCCCAGAGCAGAGCGGTTGCCTTTTTTAACAACTTCGCCATGAACGCTGGACACAAGTTCATCTTCGTTTGCGGACTCCATCGGAGTGGTACTTCTCCATTGTTCCGCCTGTTGCGGGGGCATCCAGAAATCAGCGGCTTCAGTAATACAGGTGTTGCAGAGGATGAAGGGCAGCATCTCCAGACAGTATTTCCGGCAGCGAAAGTTTATGGAGGCCCAGGACGCTTCGGTTTTGCGGCGGAAGCTCATCTCACCGAAGACTCCACACTCATCTCCGGTGAGAATCAGCGTCGGCTTTTTGCGGAATGGTCGAGATACTGGGACCTCAACAGACCATGTCTCATGGAAAAATCTCCGCCCAACCTTGTACGCACGCGCTTTCTTCAGGCTCTTTTTCCCGAAAGTTACTTCATCGTCATTTCCCGGCATCCGGCCGCCGTCTCTCTTGCTACGTCGAAGTGGGTGAACTCGAGCCTCGATTCCCTGGTGGAACACTGGGTGCACTGCCATCGCCTGTTTGAGCAAGACAGGCCGCACCTGCGCCATGTGCTGGTGATCCGTTATGAAGATTTGATTCAGGCAAGCGAACCGATTATGCGGCAGGTGTACAAATTTCTTGGCTTGACGCCACATTCTTCGACTGCCCTGGATCCGGCGGGTAATGAACAATACTTCAACACGTGGACCCAGATGTTAACCGCCGAAACCAACACTTCTGCTAATGTGCGTCACATAAGTAAGAAATACGAGCAAGAAGTGCAGCTCTGGGGCTACAGCTTTGAAGACCTGCGCAACCCCCTCTTGGCAACGCACCGTTGAAAATCAAGATTTTCACAGCCAGCACTCGAAATTTATTGAATATTCATCTCAAAGTACTTTTGGCGCAACAGCGAAAGCACTAGTATCTTCAGCTATACGGGGTGGTTACGCAGTTGGCGAAAGCTGTTAACCCCTACTCTGGCTAGCTTCTTTGCAACATCCTTACGATCCGACACGGTAATTCGGGTCCGACAAGCTTCGAGTTCTTAACCCCGGGGGCCCCTAATGTCCGCAAACCCTGCCGTTTCCAGAGAAGCTGAAACGTACCCAAGTGACGCCGTACGCCTAAGACCCGGCCTCCCTATTCTTGTTCCAAGCCCCGCCTCAGCTCCTAAGCGCGTCGCTCCAAATTTCTTGGGTGCCATAGGAATCATCGTGACATTAACGGTCCTCGCGTTGGGCGTTTATTCGGTCGCGAAATATCTTTTCTGACCCGTCCGCACGATTCACGAAACATTCATTTTCCTGCCACAGTTTCGTAAAGAGAAATGCCTAGCATTTTGCGGTTAGAGAATCGCGTGCCCCAATTTAGCCGTGGGGGTAGTCTGTCGGCACATGGCATTCTTGAGAGCAAGCGGTCACGATCTATGAAAATCGGCGCTGTGCTTCTGTTCGCATGCATTTTGATAACATCCGCCTGCGGCGGTGGTGGTTCGTCCAAATCCTCTGGCGCCAGCGGATTGCTCTCCGGAAACTGGCAAATCGTGCTGACACAAACTCAGCCTCCGCCAACCGGATCACAGGTCCAGACAGAGTCCGGGTTCCTAACGCAATCTGGAAATTTGCTTGCCGGTAGCATTCTGCAATCGGGCGCCACGACCTGCGTAGGGCTTGGTACTGCCTCAGGATCCGTGACTGGTTCCAATGTGTCGCTCACTTTGGATCAAACCGGGCAAACCGTAACCCTGAACGGAACGACCACCAGCGATGGCGCAACGGTCGCCGGAGACTACTCAATCCTTGCCTCCGGCTGTGGGAGCTCTACAGTTGGCACGTTCACCGGCACGCAGGTGAAACCGCTCAGCGGCAATTTGCAGGCGACCTTCACCTCCGGGGAATTTAGCGGCAGCGTCTATGCATTTACAGGTACGCTAACCCAAGCGCCAAATACGGGAATGAGCTACGGCCCCCTCTCTGGCTCGATGACCTCGACCAATTCTCCCTGCTTGAATAGTCTGTCCATCGCTGGCCAGGTCAGGGGAACTTCGGTGATCTTCAACTTTCTCGCTTCCGACGGCACGGCTCAGGGCCAATTTCAGGGAACAACCTCGACAGACGGGACGACTCTGACTGGGACCTACGATTTCCTGGCGGAAACGAACGGATGTTACGGAGACGCGGGCACCGTTACGATCGCTTTGCAACCGTCTGCGAAATGATCGAATCTAGCATTTTGACGCTTCGAATTCACGCAATCTTAACCTCGCGGTAATCCGGGCGTCATAACGGTAAGAGTAATCTTCGACGTTCATTCTATTTGCGTGTTCAAGGACAAGGCTGTGAAACGGTTTCTTCCTGGCGTGCTGTTGAGCGCGCTGATCGCGACTGTGGCGTGTGGAGGGGGAAGCAGCAAAGCTTCCAACACCGGGCCTCTTTCCGGCAACTGGCAGATCGCACTAATCAGACACGCGGTCCCGACTCAGCCCTTGACCTATACCGGCTTTCTCAATCAATCTGGCGATTCCGTCGCCGGAAATTTCATTCTCGGTGCAAGCTTTCTCAATCCAGGCTGTTCAGGCGTGGGACCCGTCACTGGAAACGTAAGCGGACAGAATGTCTCCTTGACCATTAACCAGTTCGGAGACGAAGTTGATCTCACAGGGGCTGCCCCTTCCGGTAGCAACCCAATGAATGGTCAGTTCTCTTTACTGGCCGGTGGATGCAATAACTTTCCGGCCTCGGGAACGTGGTCGGCAATTCAAGTGATGCCGATCAGCGGGAATTTTCACGGTACATTTGTCTCGACGGTACCAGCCCCTAACAACGGCACGGTCAACGTGACGGGAAGCCTGAATCAAGGGCCCAACATGGGAGCCAGCACCGCCACCCTTACGGGAAGCATCGCCGTCCAAGGAACGCCGCACTTTTGCAATTATCTTTCTACCGCAACCATCTCGGGGCTCATCAGTGGTACGTCAGTTTCGCTGAGCCTATATGGTCCGGATGGCTCGCTGATCACCCAGATCGGACAAATCGGACAAATCGGAAATCCTCAAGTCACGTCTCAGGCGACCGTCACTGCCGACGCAACTTCGCTTAGCGCTCCTTATACGTTCCCTGCGATTTCTGCCGGTTGTGCAGAGGATCAGGGGACTTTTCAGATCACGTTCCCTTAATTTGACACGCTGGGCTAGTCCACTGACCGCGGGACATTAGAAGTTCTCCCGGCCCAGGTAAATTCCGCATTCAAAGCTCTCAATTCCCGGGCCGCTTGCGCTCGATCCGGCGGCCCGTATTGCAGCAACTCTCGCTATTTGGACGAACCACTAAGATTCGCGGCAGCTTTCTCGGCGTCATGCGATTCGTTAGCTTGTCCAGCTACGACTGATCCGACCCGCTCTTTGATCCAGTCAAAGCCAGTCCCCTTCGACGCCACATCGTCAAGAAATGCTTTCATGCTCTGGTAGCGAACGATATTCACCTGAGAAGGAGCAGCCGCTTCCATTTTCTGTTGGACCAGCGCCGGCGTCGCCGTGAGGCCTTCTTCAATGTATTGCAGCCGAACTAGCGGAGTCTTCAGCTGGGGTAGATATTTGATCGGATCTAGTTTCTCCACCATCTTCAGCATTTCAGGTTTTAGTAACGTGGCGCGTTCGGAATCCCGCACTAACGAGGAGTTCGCCAGCCAATCTGGCCAGTCACCCCAGGGATCGAGCAAGTCCAGCGCCTTGATCCGCGGATCCACGGCTGCGGCCATAATGGCAACGCTCGCTCCGGCGCCATCGCCCCACATTCCAACCCGATTCATATCCAGATCGCCGCGCTTTGCAAGATAGGTCAGGATCATCTGCACGTCATGTGAAGTGCTCCCCAGCGCCTCTTGCAGCTGATTAATAAACGTATCTTTGGTCGGACGGTCATGGAGGCGTTGTCCCGTTACAGCTGCTACGAATCCAACCGCGGCGACTCCGTTCCTGGTTACAAACTGGCAGAACTGCGTGTCTTTGTACCGCGCGTTGTCGGCGGGAGAGCTGTAGAGGTACAACACAACCGGCGGATTCTTCACTCCCGCTGGCTTAATAATCCACAAATCGATGGGGTCGAGCTCCCGCCATTGCACGCTGACCAATTCCCGACTAAAACCATTTAGCTCGGCCTTGAGTAGAGGCACTGCCTCGGTCTTCATGCCCGGCGTTAGCTCAGGGCTGCTCCAGTCTTCGTACTCCATGTTCTTCCGCTTTGGGATATCGTTCTCGTCCTTAACCAGGACCGTCTGCCCGCCCGGCATCGCTGGCTTGGCCACATCTCCATTCGCGCTACTGGCGGCGGCAGATCTATTTTGCGCAGGTGTTACAGCGCCACCTTCTTCTCCACCCGATGTTGCGCTTTGTCCTGCAGCTGGTACTTCTGTAGCCGCTTGCTGCGCACGGGCGATACCAAAACAAGCGAACAGCAAGAAGGGCAATAAGAGGACGTAGCACTTTTTCCCTGGATTAGCCGGACGCATAAACAAAATTCTCCTGGTGGATTTTCGCAAGCTCGAAAGGGATGCTCTCGTGACAAAGAGGCAGGCCCCGTAACTGGCGGCCTGCCCCTTCCTTTTCTCAATTTCTACTACGGTTATGGTTAACCTCCGACTTCCTTACTGGAGGTTACCCGTTGCTGCTGCTCCTGTGCCTCCAGCAACTGATACCAGGAAGCCACCCGCATCGCCACCGCACTCGTTAACTGGCGCGGGGCCGTTAGCCGGCGTGCCGGGCGTAGAGTGCGTGCTGCTGCAGGCTTCCGTGCTGAAGTTGATGTAGGTTTGCGTGCAGGTTCCGGTCAGAGCGCTGCTGCCACCAAGGTGAGTGCTGGAGGCCACAGTGCTTGTCCATTCGCACGTTCCGTTTGCGAAGTCCTGATCATCGGGACCGTAGAGGACGTAGTGTTGACGGACGTAGCCAGCGTCGCCGTAAGGCTGCGCTGCGCCACTCGCGCCGAAGGACAGCGTTCCTGAGCTCGCGTCCGAGAACGGAAGCAAGTCAGGCACGCCACCGGTGCGGCCGAAATGGATGTCAGCCTGCAGGTTTTCCACCAGAGCCTCAGCGCCGTAGGCATCGTTCGCCACGGTGCAGCGCGGAGTCGGCAGTAGAGGATCAGACGGGTCGCAGAGCATGCGCAACTCCGACCACGCCGGATAGGTACCATTCCGAAGGTTCGGGAACGAAGGGACGGATCCCCAGATCGCCGTAACCGAGCAGGCGGGCTCAGTCCCGTACGTAGAGGTACCGCCGCAAGCGGGGAGTACACCCCAATCCAGAGGACCAGAAGTGGTGGCCCAGTTTACCGGTTGTCCGGGCTCGCCGCCGCTGCCGTTATACGCGGTGAACAACGGATCGACTCCGTCAATCATCAGATAGCCGTACTTCCGGTTGGCAGACAACTTCGATACGTTGCCGAAGCTGAAGAACGTATAGGCAATCGAGTCTGGCGTATTCAGCACGCCCTCGCCAGAAGCCGTGCCGGTCGCACCGTTCGTGACTTCACCAGTACCGATACCGCGAATTCGGCTTCCCTCAGTGCTCGCGCCTTCGCCGCCGAACTTCGCGGGGCACTGCAGGTTCAGTGGGTTCGTGTTTGGCTGTCCGATTACTACGTTCGTTTCTTGCGAGATATACGGCGCCCGCTCGTAGCTGCCGGAGCCATTCGTGCCGAGACTGCCGCCCGGGGTACCGTAACGGCGGAACTCGGTGTACTCGGTGGTGTTGTAGGTACCGGAGAGAGGTTCACGCAGGAAGAGCGTGATCGGTTCCGCGGTGCCGTTTGGGGGAGTGACTCTGAATCCCTGAGTGTTCGGGTCCAGAGGCCACGTGAATGCAGAACTGTCGGTCTCGCAGTCGCCGCCGGAGAACAGGTTGCCCAAGGGGCGACGGGTCGGATGGCAAGCAGCGGTGGTCTGGTTCGCTACCTTCGAGCAATAGCCAGTCGTTGGAAAGCTAAGGTTCGGGAAGGTGTGCGTTACAGCTGGCCAGGGGTGCTGGTCCCACACGTTGCGATATTGGTAACTGCCATCAGAGGTATAGGCCACGCTCAGGCAGTTAGGGGTCGGCGTAGCGCCGCAGGCTGCCTGGGAGGGAATGACTTGTCCCAAGCCCGTTGTGGTGTTGCTGCGATTGGCGACGAAAATGATCGGCGATTCGCCAACCGGGTAAACATTGATCGTCGAGGATACCGACGAGCTAGTGATAGGATCGGTGCCTCCGGGCAGCGAGAACTCGACTGGTGTCGCCACCGCCGTGCTGCTCGGTTCGGCGCTCTTGATTCCCGTTCCAACCGGCCCAGGACCGTAATTCAGCGAAAACGAGTAGATGAAGTTGTCAGCGGTGGTGGGAACCGTATCGCCGCCGTACGGGGCGGGCACGCTACCCAGGATTCTCTCAGTGGCCAGTTTGGCATCTTCAGGACGGATATCGGTCATGCCAGCGGTAAGCGCCGTTCCCGACGCGCCCCCGAGCGCCGTCCATACATCAGCCGGAATACCCGCTGAGTCGGTGCTGCCGTCGCCCCACACCGTAATAGCGTTGACTCCGGCAGTTGTTTGAGCGGCAGTGTTCACCACAAGCTTTGCCCGAGGCACTGCCAGGAACGTGCGCACGCCAACGGTGGAGTCAACCGAAAGATACGACCAGACATCAGTGTCGTTTCCAGTGGTGGTGTCGGTTACATAAACCACCCAGAAGTTTCCGAATTCCTCCGGGATGCCGCTGGTTCGGCTATCTACTGCGCCAGCCAAAGCGCCCGCGGTTTTGACGGTCCAGTGCGAGACTGTGCAGGCGTCGCCTACCGTTGTGCCTGACGGTGCGCCTGGCGAGACCACCGCGATCAGGCCGCTGACGCAGATACCAGCACCGTCAGTCCCTCGGCCAAGATCGTTGTAGGCTGCCACCGCAAAGCCTTGCCACATTGCCGAAGACCCGGCGCCAATGTAATGCACGACCTGTGCATTGGCGACGGGAACCACGGCTGCAGTCGCGGCGATTGTTACCACCGCGAAGAGCATTTTCATCCTATTCATCAGTGAATCTCCTTGTAAGTGTTGTCGGCATTAGTGAGAACGTATCGTGGCAGTGCAGCTCTCGAGCCTGCAGGCCAAAGGAGGCGGTGCGATAAAGATCGAGGAACAGGCTAGACGCATTTCCACGCGACCCGAACGGTGGCAACCAGACAAACGCGCCCCTGAACTCTCGCGGCCAATATCTACAAGTTTGGTGATAGGAGAATGACCCATTTATGAAATTCGGATGAATTTCTTGATTAGCTCCGATCTGTTTTGTGGAAATCGAAGAGCGAGAAGCGCTTTGATCGCACCATCAAAGGATTTTGCCGAGGTCACGCCAACCGTATCGAAGATGATTCCATTTCGCGTCCGCCGACGATTTCCTTCGCGGGCATTCTGAAAGTTGTTACCTGAAATTAACCATGTGGTCATCGCCGCGTAACAATTTGGGCGTAACTATTTACGTTCTTAGCTTTCGCCTCAGAGTTTCGCGCGCACCCAATCCGAATTCTGGTCCAAATTAACTGCGCCCCTGTCGGGTTCTTAATGAAGAGATTTAGCACCACCGTTTCCTTTGGAGGTCGTGTCCTGTGAAATGGCCGCTAGCAGTGCTGGGCTTAAGTGTGTCTGTCCTGAGCTTGGCAGGAGTCCTGGCGTTTGGAAAAGATGCATCGGTTCCGCAAACGCCTGCACAGGACGCAAAAGCAGCCGTCACCGGCACCGTAAGCGACCAGGCTGGAGCCGGGGTGGCAGGTGCGACCGTAACGATGGACGGCGACAAGGGATCGGCGCCAAGCGCAACGACCGACGGCCAGGGCCTGTACGCGATCACCGATCTGCCCGCCGGAACTTATACGATGTCCGTCGTATCGCACGGTGGAAAACTTTTCCAGGCTAACTTGTTACTGAGCCCCGGCCAGGTCCTGACGATGAGCGTCGCCGGTGCGCTACCGGGCCCGTCAACTCCGTCCGCGGATCAAGCAACTGCTCCAGCAACAGGTGCCGCGATCACCGGTACCGTGAGCGACCTGGCGGGAGCCGGACTGGCTGGTGCCACGCTGTCGATAGACGATGGCAAGGCTGCACCCCGGACTGTTGCGACGGATGGCCAGGGTTTATATGCGATCACCGACTTATCCGCCGGATCCTATTCGTTGTCCGTCCTCGTGCAGGGCGCAAAGATCTTCCAGGCGAATTTGACATTGGGTTCAGGACAAGTGTTGACGATGAGCGTGGCCGGTGCACCCGTGGCTCAAACATCGTCGCTCGCTCCTCCATCATCGCAGGCGCCAACTGCGCCCGCCCCAAACACTCCTGCCGCAGGCTCACAGCCGGTCGGCGCTGCTTCTCCCGCCGCCACACCCGCAGCTCCGGCCCCGTCCGACCAGTCAACGGCATCACCCGCAGCTCAGACCGCAGCGCCATCGGTTGGGGCTTTCAGCGGTCCAGGAATCGGAGGCTCGGTCACCGATGAAACAGGAGCCGTCCTGGTAGGAGCCACCGTAAAGGTCAGCAACGCCTCTGGCGTCGTGCAATCGGTAGTGTCAGACGATAAAGGCAGTTACGCTTTTCGCGATTTGCCCCCGGGGTCCTACAACATCACGGCCACGATGCAGGGATTCAAAGCTTTCGAAGCCGACGGCGTCACACTAGCCCCAGGCCAAAGCCTGCCGCTCGATGTGTCGATGCAACCGGCTGGAGAAGAAACCAAAGTTAACGTCGAAGGACAAAAAATCGGCGAGGTGGAAACCGAAACCGCCCAGGTTTCTGGAACCATCACTCAGAAAGAGGTTTTGTCCCTCGGCCTGAATGGCCGTAATTTCACTCAACTGATTGCCCTGACGCCCGGAGTAACCAACCAGACTGGACAAGACGAGGCCCACGTCGGCATCACTGGCAGCGTGAAGTACAGCGTAAACGGCGGCCGCGTGGAGTACAACACCTTCGAGGCCGACGGTAGCGATGTGCTGAACGCCGGCTTGAACGGCGCAGAAAGCACTCTCATCGTCTATCCCAGCCTCGATGCTATCCAGGAAGTCAAAGTACTCACTTCGAATTACGGTGCGATGTATGGCCGCACCGCATCGGGCACTGTAATGGTGACCACCAAGAGTGGCACGCCAAAGTGGCACGGGGATGGCTACGAATTTTTGCGAAATGAGGCGTTCAATGCTCGCAACTATTTCGATCCGCCAGGAAAAGCTCCGCTCTACCGCAGGAATGATTTTGGATTCACGATCGGCGGCCCGCTTTTTATCCCGAACGCTTACAACACCAATAAGGACAAGACCTTCTTTTTCTGGTCCGAGGAGTTTCGTTTCGAGAAGTCTCCTACTGATCAGCAGCCCGATTTCAACCGCGGCGTTCCATCGCTCGCCGAACGGCAAGGAGACTTCAGCGACGTTTGTCCGCCTTACGTCTCACCGTTCGCCTTTAATCCAGCCCAATGGCCCGATTGCCCTAGCGCAGGATTGAGCAGCGTCAATTTCGGCTACCGCCTGATGTTTCCCAATAACAACATTGCTCAACTGAACGCGTTCGGCGGACTCGACCCCAACGCGGTGGCCTTGCTCAACACCAATCTGATTCCCTTACCCAACTCCGCAACGGGTTGCAACTCGAGCATCGGTTCTTGTTACGACGCCGTGATTTCCGAACCCACTCATTGGCGCGAGGAATTGATCAACCTCGATCACAATTTCACCTCGAAGGTTCAGGCTTCGTTCCACTATATTCACGATGCCTGGAACACCATCGTCCCCGTTCCGCAGTGGCAACATCTCCCGGGCAATGTCGTCAACAGTTTTCCCACCGTGCAAAACAAATTCGTAGGACCGGGAATCGTGCTGGCAGCGCGCCTGACACAAACCATCAGCCCTACACTCTTAAACGTCACCACTGGCAGCTTCACGAACTCCCACATCACTCTTGCGAACACCAATGGCCCCGGCGGAGCCAACTATCTACGTCCAGCGGGATTGGGTCAGCCGGGTGGTCCTTGCCAGCCGGGTGGTCCTCCGGGCATGCCGAACGGAAGCACAAGCTGCCCCCTGGGAGCGATCTTCAACAACGGCTTCGGAGGCAAAGCCCCCGGCATCGTCTTCACCGGCAGCAACCAGGCTTACGGAGGCAGTGGGTTCACGGCCGACACTTCCTACATGCCGTGGGAACATACCAATCCTGCGTTCAGCTTCCGGGACGATCTCAGCAAGGCAATCAAGTCGCACACGCTTCAATTTGGCGTGCAGGTAATTTTTTCTGAGAAAAACGAAACGAACGAAAGCACGGCAGCCACACCCGGCGACGTGCAAGGGCTCTTGACCTTTAGCAACATCAATGGTGGCGTCGAAAATACCGGGAACGCCTTCGCCAACTTTCTTACGCTCTTCAGCGTCGTCGGAAGTCCGAATTCAATTCAGAGCTATACCCAGGACAGCGCTCAATCGCGATACTACAACCGGTATCGGATCGGGGAGCCGTACATCCAAGACGACTGGAAAGTCAACTCGCGGCTGACTCTGAATCTGGGAGTTCGCTTCAGCCTCTTCGGCCTCTACCACGAGCGATATTTAAGAGAGTGGAATTGGGTTCCTTCCGCCTACAATCCGACGCTTGCTACGCAAGTGGGAGTAGATCCGACCACGGGACAGCTGGTCAGCGGACCGCAAAACACTCCGATTCCAATTAACCTCAGCAGTCCGGATCCTCACCTGTTGAACGGATTGGTGCAGTGCGGTACGAACCACGTTCCCGCCGGCTGCATGTCCGGCCACCTCTTCAACCCTGCACCTCGCGTTGGGGTGGCCTGGGACCCGTTCGGCGACGGCAAGACTTCGATCCGCGCCGGCTATGGCATGTTCTTCGAGCACGGGACCGGTGAAGAGGCCAATACCGGATCTCTTGAGGGGAGCGCCCCGAATGTGCTCAGTATGACCCAGAGATTTCCGCAGAACTATGGATGCATCGGGGGCTCCGCAGTAGGTTGCGGCGTTCAGCCGGGCGCATATCCACTCAACGTGACGGCAATTCCCACTCGAGCCGTGTGGCCCTACGCGCAACAGTGGAGTCTAAGTGTGCAGCGCGAACTGCCGAAATCGATGGTCGCAACCGTCGCTTACGTGGGCAGCCGCGGAACTCACCTGACCGTTGAACGCGAACTGAACCAGCTCAAGCCCTTACCAGCTGCTTTGAATCCGTTCGGCATTCACCAGCCAATCGTTCCGCAAGCTACGGTTGCCGGGTTGCCCGGTGACTGTGGCGGATTCACCGGGCAACCAGGCACTCCCGGCACCTTCCATTTATTGAACGGCACCGTCATCACTCCGCAGGATCCGGCCTATATCAACCTGGAAGCCGCTTGCACCGGTGAAAATGGGGCGCAGAATCTTACGCCCGACGTTAATACTTTGCGGCCTTATCCTGGATTCGGGGAAATTTTCTCGCTACAGAATGTCGCTGATTCCTCCTACCACGCATTCCAGACTACGGTCCGTCGAACAAAAGGACCTCTCACCGTCGGAGGCTCCTACTCTTTCAGCCATTCCATCGACGACTCTTCGGATCGCTCAGACGCCACGCTGGTGAATTCGTACGATCTTCGTTCCAACAAGGCCAATTCCAACTTCGATGAGCGCCATCTTCTGACAATCAGTTACATCTATGCTGTCCCGAATTTAGCCCAGGGTCTGCAGCACATGACGCTCGGTCGCTCCGGTGAGGAGACCGGAGATGGACAGGATCCAGTGGCGCCTGGCGCTCCTTCTCGCCTGCTCCACCTCTTGGGAGATGGTTGGCAGTTTTCCGGAATCACTTCCTATCAATCGGGGACCCCGTTCAGCGTGATCAACGGTGGCAGCACCACAATTTCCGTACTCGACAATGCCGGGGTGGCAAACGGGATCGGCGCCGGATCTTATCCGGACGTCATTGGCGATCCCCACGCTACTCCCCCCAGCGCAGGCAACAACTCCAGAAGCTTTGGCCCCCTGCTGGGAAATCCCGGTGCCTTCGCAGCGCCACGCGGGCTTACCTTCGGAACTGCTGGACGCAACTTCTTCAACAATCCGGGACGACTCAACTTCGATTTGAGCCTCTTGAAACACTTCCCGATCCGCGAATCCGGAGTGCTCGAATTTCGCGCGGAAGCTTTCAACATTTTCAACCACACTCAGTTCCGGCTTTACGATCCGAATTTTGGGAACACCGGCAGCAACACAATCAGTTGTTACGGCGGCCCGAACTATTCGGCAGGGTTTTCTACGGTTGGCGAAACTGGTCCCGGCGGTGTCCCTATTGGCGGGACTGATTGCCTCACGGGTAATTCTTTTCTGCACCCGGTCGACGCCCATCGTCCTCGCACGGTTCAGTTTGGATTGAAGTTTTCGTTTTAGCGACTTGGCTTTTTACATCGATGCTGAGGTAAATATGCAAACGTTCACGCACGCGATTTCCGGGGCACTCATTCGAGGGCTGTCTGTCGCTCTCCTGGTATCCCTTGGATCGCCATCCTCGGCCTTCGGCACCTTAGGTGGCTCCTCAGAATCGATTCAGACCGATCAGGCTCGCTTCAAAGCGAAAATAATCGTCAGGGAGAACAGCTTATACACCGTGCATGAACTGACAACTTCCACTGACATCGTGGTCAGGGAGTACGTTTCCGGCGGACGGGTTTTTGGGGTCACCTGGCATGGCCCGTTTATCCCAGACCTGCGCCAACTCCTGGGAAGCTACTTTCAGCAGTACGAAGCCGCAGCGAAAGCCGAGCGGGATCACCACGTCGGCCGGGCTCCGCTCAACATTCAATTGCCGAGTCTCGTAGTCCAGACCGGTGGTCATATGCGGGCCTATTTCGGGCGTGCTTATGACCCGGAATTGCTGCCCGTGGGAATCAGCCCCGATGACGTACGCTAAAGGAGGAAGTGTGCGAAACCTGCCAACCCTGGCACTCTTGGCATGTCTGATATTTTCGGTCGGGTGCAACTGGGGCAAGGGAACATCGACGCCGTATCAACCGCCCATTTCCATTACCCTCACTCCTAGCCGCACTGTCGTCACCGGTGGCCAAAAGGTAACCGTCACGGCCGCTGTTTATGACCCGGGCAACCAGGGCGTCACCTGGACTTTCTCGCCGCTGAATTTCGGTTCACTCAGTCAATCGACGGCGACATCCGTTACATATACAGCTCCCGCCACTTTTACCGCGCCAACGACAATAAGTATCACGGCCACTTCAATCTCGAATCCCAACATCACTTCATCCCTGCAAATTTCGGCAGCCCCAATCAGTGTTTCTCTTTCTCCACCCTCTGCCCAAACACTGACCCAGGGTACTGAGTTTGCGTTCAGCTCCGCGGTCATAAACTACGAAACCAACGCGGGCGTGACCTGGTCCCTGACTCCAGCCACCGGTGCGGGCACACTGATTAGCCCGACTCCGACTCTCGGTGTAATTTATGCTGCTCCAGCCGCAGTCTCGCAGCCGACCACCGTCACCCTCACCGCGACGTCGCTCGAAAATGCGGCCGCGGTCGCAAGCCTGCAAATCACCGTTCTTCCCTCTAACGGTGGTACCAACGTGGCGATGGTCAACGTCGACGGCGGACCGGTTCCCGGCCAGACCTATGTCAATGGCGCCTTCACCAGCGTGACCTTGTGCAACCCCGGCAGCATTACTTCGTGCCAGACCGTCGATGGCGTTCTAGTCGACACCGGATCCTACGGCCTCAGAATCCTCCAGTCAGAAATACCATTGTTAAAGATCACGAAGCTGACCGATGGCAACGGCAACACTTTGGAAAACTGCGCTTCGTCTGTGGATGGATCGTTCCTATGGGGTCCAGTCTCCCCGTTTGACGTCTACATAGCTGGAGAAATAGCGAGCTCCTCCCCGGTTCAGGTGATCAGCAGCGCGAATGCTGTGGTTCCGAGTGGTTGCTCGAATGGGGGCATCACCAGCCTCAACACGCCACAACTACTGGGTGCGAATGGCATTCTGGGAATTGGACCTGAACCAACGGATTGCATGCTCGGCGGAGTCAACTACTGCGATGGCAGTGTTCAGCCGGTTCCACCAAACATTTACTACGCCTGCCCTCCTGCCGGATGTGCAACGACAGACTCTCCGATAATCGTGCCCGACAGCCAACAGGTCACCAACCCGGTTAGTCTCTTTGGCGATAACAATGGCGTCATACTTCAGCTTCCCGCTGTTTCGGGTGCACAAACCGCGATCACTGGCACGATGACCTTCGGTATCGGAACGCAATCCAACAATTCACTGGGAAGCGCAACGGTGTTGACGCTGGATTCGAGCGATCACTTCACTACTCTCTACAACGGGCAGACCCTTACCAGCAGCTTTATCGATAGCGGGTCGAATGCTCTTTACTTTCCTGATGTGCTGCCCGCTTGCGCCGATAAGGCCCAGTATTATTGCCCGGCCTCTTTAACCAGCCTTTCAGCCACGAATCAGGGCGCAACGCAGGGACAGACTACAGTGAACTTTGCCGTTGATAACGCAGATAATCTCTTCTCATCTTCTTCAACGAATGTCGCGTTCGGAACGCTGGCTGGTCCCCGCGGGACTTTCAATTCATGTTCGCAAGGGAACTCCTCCTGCACCTTCGACTGGGGCTTGCCCTTCTTTTATGGCCGTAGCGTCTACACCGCGATCGATGGGAAATCAGTAAATGCCGCCCCCCAAACGCCGTGGTGGGCATATTAATCGCTTGCTGGCATCCTTATTGTGACTCACACACGTTTGCAATCTTGGACAACGCTTAGCACGATTGTTTGCACGGCAGTGCCGGCCGCCCCGCTCATTGGCTACGCATATCTGGGACTCTTCACCCGATACGTTGCGGACGACTTCTGCGCAGGCCGGAACCTTGCGACGCGAGGATTTTGGGGCAGCCAAATCTGGACTTATCAAACTCACTCGGGCAGATTTTTCTCGTATTTCACCCGGATCAGCGCGGCTTTTATCGGACGGGATCAAGAGACACATCTTGTCCCTGTCATCTTTCTGATTTGCTGGCTGCTTGCGACCACATGGGCATTTTTTCAGCTCACGACGTTGCTGAAGTGGCGCTTGCGCCTGCTTCCTTCTTCATTATTTGCCGAGCTGATTGTTTTTGCGATGTTGCGCACCGGCCCTGACCCCGGACAGTCGTTTTACTGGCAAGCCGGCAGCTTTACCTACACCGTCCCGATTATTTTGATTACCGTTTCTCTAGGGCTCCTTCCGCATTTCCTCATCGCACAGGAAAGCGGCGGCAAACACGTTACATCGTTAATCTTGCCTGGGACCTTGGCTCTCTGTGCCGCAGGATGTTCGGAAACAAACGCAATCTTTCAGTGCGCGGGATTTGCGATCGCAATTGTTCTCTGTAGGTGGACGTCTATTCAGCGCGCCCGGCGCATTCTGCCTGTTTTATACTCCGGATTTGCCGCCTCACTCCTCGGATTTCTCATCGTTGCCGCTGCACCTGGCAACGCCGTGCGTGAAGCGGGAATTCGCGCATACACAGCGCCTTTGTCCAAGACCGCTCTTCTGGTCAAGACCATCGCCGCCTCGACAAAATTCATCTTCGACTTTCTGCATGCTCGCCCCCTGGCCGCGCTGGGAGTATTCGTCATCTCACTGGCCCTGGCCAACACTCAACAACCGCAAGCCGATACCAGGCCAGGCTGGCGATTCGCTCTTTCCATAGTTGCCGGCGGATGGGTCGTCACATTCCTCCTTATCTTTAGTGCCATCCTTCCTGGCATGTATGCGTTCAGTTCCCTGCCTCCAGACCGTGCCCTGTTCGTCGACCATTGGGTCCTCCTGCTCGCTTTGATGCTCACTGGGTCTGTATTCGGCTGGCTGGTGAGGAATTGGTATGCAGAGGCTGACCTCGCGGGCTGGCTTGCAACCGCTTGTGCCGTCGCACTTATTCTTCCGTGGGCTGCCAAATCCGCGCACGAAAACTTCGCTGCGATTCCCGAACTGCGCAGATATGCGGCGGATTGGGACAGCGAGGACGCTCAGCTTCGCAAAATGAAGTCAGCTGGCGAACTCGAAATATCTCTTCCCTGGAATGCAAGCGTCGCTAGCAACGGCAACATCGATCAAATCGGTTGGATTTCCGACGATCCCACATACTTTATCAATACCTGCACGGCAGACTATTACGGATTCAAATCGCTCCGCACTCAACACGCAGACGGCAATCACGACGCGCAACAGACAACCCAGCGGGTCACGCCGTGAATTCCTGCTGGGTCAACGAAGCGCATCTTGCACGGAAACTAACGCACAGCCGGGAAAATTCCGAAAACAGTGTGCAGCCCATACGGCTCCAGATCCACTTCTTTCACGCATTGCTTCGCTTCAATATCAAACAGCGCGATGTGAGTAGGCCGCTTCACGGTACCTTGGCCCAGGATGTTCTTAAACCATCGAATATTTTCACTGAATATTGTCTTTCGCATTCGAGTGAATCCCACCCAGATGCGCCGCTCGTCGACCGGCAATAAACCCCTGCACCAGGCCGGCAACATCGGTTGACCGCCCTCTTCCGATCGTTTTTGATCCTGCAACTGCCTGAGATCAATGATCCACTCAGTTTCCAGATTGTGACGGTTAACGGCCACGATCTTTCCATCGACCGCAGTGAAGAAGATCTTCTCTCCGTATCGGAAACCGTCATGAGGACCTTCGCCGGCCACCGCAATCCGCTTCTTCGATCCATTCAGGCTTACTGCATCGCGCTGAAAATAACGTGTAGCCCACACTTCGTCGTCCAGCTCAAACGTGAAATTAGGATGCGCAACGTGGGGTTTCGTGGTTTCAACCTTTCGGTAATCAGTCCCGCGAGAAAAGCGCACCCAGAGCTCTTCTCCCAGAACGCTGTATTCGCCAATGACCTCCCCACGCGGAGTTACCTTGACGACCATGTCAAGCCCTGTGCTGACCACCAACAGATTCCCATCCGCAGTCGGAGTGACATGGTGCAGATCGTTGAAACAAGGCAGCGAAATATAACCAATCCGCGTGAATTCGGGGACGCGGTAGATCAGTACTTCAGTCGTGGTGCATGTGTACAAGGTATTGCCGACAAGCGCCCCGGAATGAAAGTGAGCCCCGGGGCGATCTCCGGGTCGCGCTTCAATTGGACTGTAGTATTCGACGCACGTGCGCGCTGTCCCAGAGTTGGTGTCTACCTCCAAAATAAGCGCAGCCTCGTACATGGCCCATTCATTCTCGTAGGTAGTCTCCTTCAGCCCGGGCCTCCGTTGCCTCCCACCGAGAACGTAAAGCTTGTCCATTTTCCCTAACCTCCCCAACGGCGTGGATGAAACTCTTAGCAGTCGCCTGGTGTGAGTCAGAATCAGATTGAGGACGTTCGGGAATCACCCCAAAACCAGGGTAGAAGTGGCTCCCCGCGGATGACCGCTCTAGCAGACTGCGCTGTCGTGCAGTAAATTGCCCGGTCCTATTGAGAGTTGCAGGCCCGCGCGTGTGACATTTTCGAATCGAGATGATAACAGTTCGCGTTCGATAGCCGCCCCAATCGGCAGATGAATTTTCGGTAAATTCCTCTAGCCCCAATAGCGAACTGCGGAATCATGACGAGCTCGTCGACCGCAATGCCAAGAAAAAACTATTCGGACTCGGCGCGACAATGGAATCAGACCCAAAACACAGCCTCTTTAGCCATCGTGCATAGCCTTCCCTGCCAGGAGTCACAATGATCACGAGCGGACTCGGCCGGCTGAACAGAAGAGGCAGCGCCGCTGAATACCACCGCCCGCTATCGACTGGCACTACTTTAACCCGGGGAGACGACAAGGTTTCCGTTTCCACGATCCGGCCGCGAGGCATAAATACCTCGATTCGTGCTTTCGGAAAAACCTCCATTAGCAATCGCATGTCCTGCTCCCATCTCCCAAATGGAGGGAGCACAACAAGCTTCAGTACATCTGCCGATTCGTGACGCCGCATCCACGGTGTAATACTCCGCGCCAATTCAAACGCCCCGGGGCCATCTGGATAGCATGAGATCGGATCGATTCCCTTGCTGGGCGCGGCCAGGAGTTCGTGGAGAGCCTCCGTCGGAGCTCTCTCCACTGCCGGCTTTATGAAATCCATCTTGAACTGCGAACCGAAGATCGACAGCAACCGCAACTTCTCCGTCATCGCCTCGCCGATATCGACGTACTGTGGCTCCAGCTGCGCTCCTGCATCTTGTAGCACCCGCATTACTTGAGCAGCGTGCGCGGACCAATGCACCGTGTACGGCACCTCCTCGTAGAACCGACATTTTCGGGCCGCGATAATCCCCGGCTTGCTTAGAACTTGTAGACATGCCTCCCTCGCCAACTGGTGATCAACATGACCACCAACGCCCAAGGGCATCCAGATTTCTTCAGCCTCGAAGCTCGTGCAGAATCGTGCGAGCGCTGCAGTCCACTGCTCAAGTTCGCCAGATCCCGGTGATCGAGCGACTAGCGCCCACATGGCGTCCCGATGCTGCCGAAACCATTCGAGCGTCCACCGGCCGTTTCGGTAGCGAAGCGGTGCTTCCAGCAAGTCGAGCGTCCGGTGATGCCCACCAATATGCCTCAAGAACAGGGCGGATTCCGCCTTACGCAACGCTGTAACTTCAGAGACGTCAAAAAACTCCCGGTCTACCTCGTAATAGCTGGTGAAATTGCTGACTCCGGCTAACGTCAGCACCGTAAATTCACACTCGTTTCGCCGCAACCACATCGTGCCGGCCAAACTCAGAGCAGCATCGTCCATGTGAGGCTCAATGACGAGGATGCGGCGGCGCCCTTCTGGAAATCCCGCTGGCGGCAATTCGCAGACGCCCAGACTCGCGAACCGCTCGAGAACAACATCCACGCCCGCAAAGCGGTTTCGCAAATCCGCGATGCTCGTCCTTCCATCCACAGCCTCCCATATCTCTTTTTCGGAATCTGAGAGCGTCGCGTGCGCTTGGCGGGAGATCAGGAAATACAGCGCTCCATCTCGTGTGTGGAAATGGGGTCTGCGAATGGGAACAACATCACCAGGCAGGGCCCCATTCAAAACCTGGAGGGCGGACGGCATTTGAGGGATTAACACAGAGGTGGCGGGAACATGGACGGCCGGCTTGCCCCAACACCTCCTGATGCCGCTCGCCCAAAAGATTCTTCAGGTTTTAACTTTCCCGTCATGGAAATCGGTTAGTTTATTCTTCCTGAGCTGCAATGCCCTTTAATCGAGACTTTCTCACCTTCGTACGGCCAGACGTGCGTCCTACCCTTCAGGAGCTCCACTTTGCTCGCGAGAAAGGGTACGGTAGAAGCCGCATATGACGCAGCCATGAAGGCAAAGTAAATAGTAGGTTAATTTCTTCGACTTTCTTCGATAAACGACCCGAGCGAAACCACTGAGAAAACATTTATGGCTCTTAAAGAAAAACTTCCCTCACTGAAAGATCCGCGAAAGTCGAAGCGTCCGCACCAGCCGAAGCGCGTCCCGGCGCTTCGAATCGCAAGTCGATCAAAAGAAGCTACAGCGACTCACCCGGCGCCACTTTCCGCGGAGGCCAGACGGAACTTGATGATCTGCGTTTTGCTGTCAGTCTCGACGGTGATCCTCTATTTTCCCGTATCCGGGCATCCATTCATTAATTTTGATGACAACGTTTACGTCACCGCCAATTCCCATGTAAATAGCGGGTTGAACTGGAACAACTTCAAGTGGGCTTGGACAACGACTACCGAAGGCAACTGGCATCCTCTGACTTGGCTCTCGCACCAGTTCGACTGCCAACTTTTCGGTTTGAATGCGGGTGCTCACCATTTCGTCAATCTTCTGCTTCATTGCTCGAACACTTTGCTCGTGTTCTTGCTACTAAATCGAAGCACCCGGGCAAAGTGGCAGAGCGCGATGGTGGCAGCTCTGTTCGCTCTTCATCCGCTAAACGTGGAATCCGTTGCTTGGGTAGCGGAGCTCAAGAATCTGCTTTGCACTTTCTTTTTCCTGCTTGCGCTGGGCGCCTACGGCTGGTATGCACAAAATCCGCAGGTGAAACGCTACCTGTCCGTCTTCGCCCTCTTTGCGATGGGGCTGGCGTCTAAGCCGATGGTTATAACCCTGCCTTTTGTACTGTTGCTGATCGACTTCTGGCCACTCGGGAGGGTTGAGGGGTGGACTAAGCCTTCCCCCGAATTCCCGTTACCGCAACAGCGGTTCTCCCGTCTCTTGCTCGAGAAGCTTCCGTTGTTCGTCCTTTCCGCGGCCAGCGCGATCATCACAGTGATGGCACAAAGAACTGCAGGTGCCGTTGCCTCACTGGGCTCATGGACGATCACTCTCCGGCTGGAAAACGCAATCCATTCCTACGCGATGTATTTTTGGAGAGCGTTTTTACCGATGGATTTAGCTCTCTATTATCCCGCTCTCTACCTTCAGCTTTGGGAAGCAGGGCTGGCGGCAGTTTCTCTTCTCGCCGTCTCCTGGGTGGTTTACAGGTTTAGGGCACACCATCCATATGTCGTGATGGGCTGGTTGTGGTTTCTAGGAACGTTGATTCCGGTGATCGGTCTTATCCAGATTGGAAGCCAATCCATGGCCGATCGTTATGCGTACATTCCTCTTCTTGGACTGTTCATCGCAGTGGTTTGGGCAGTAGCAGACATTGCCAAATCGACCACATTAGATCAGCGTTGGCTAATCGCAGCCGCTGCCGTGGTGCTATCCGCATTCTCTTTAATCACTGCCCGCCAATTGCATTTCTGGAAGAGCAGTGAAGATTTGTGGGCACACACGCTCCACGTGACCACAAATAACTTCGTAGCCGAGGAAAAGTTGGGCAATGCACTGAGGGATGTCGGTCGCGATGATGAAGCATTGCCTCATTTCTTCAATGCTGTGGAGATTCAGCCGGATGTCACCTCTGCTCGATTGATTCTCGGGGAGTCTCTCCTTCGTCACGGCCGTTATTCCGAGGCGATGGAGCATCTCGATGCGGTCGTCCGTCTCAGCAAAGACCCTTCCGACCTGTGCGACGCCTACGATGGGCTCGGCATCGCGAGCGCCCATATCGGCGACCGAGCGCGGGCCCGGCAATACTTCGTTCGGGCCTTGCAGCTCAATTCGGGCGATCAGAAAAGTCTTTACAACTTGAGTCTCTTGGAAACACAAGAAGGTATCGAGAAGTTATCTGCGGAAGTCTCGTCGCACCCGACGCCGGTGGCCTACTCAAACCTTGGAGAGCTCTTCGAACGTGTCCACAAGACCGCCGAAGCGAAAGGCGCTTATGAGCACGCGTTACGGCTCAATCCAAATCTGGCCGAAGCGAAACTCGCTCTGCAGACGCTAGAATCTACGAGCCAGTAACAATTTGGCTCGCGATGCCTTTTCACGCTTTCGAAGATCTCCGCTTTCCACCCCTCTACCGGCCGACTTGTACAAAGCGGGAGCTGTATCGTCGCGTAAATCTTGACGCATTGATTACTGGTCCACTTCAAGATGTTGAATGATTTTGCCATGTTTACTACGTAAATGGACGTCCCGTCCTGACTGCCTGCGCTTTCAGCATTTATTGCAAGCCCATTTCCCTTTCGCGTATCCTCGTGTCTCCCCCATTGCTCATGAAAGAACCTTGAGTCGCCTTGTGCAAACCCAATTGGCCCCCGCGTCTCAACTTCAAGCGCAGTCAACACGCTTATCGTTCGCGCAGATTGTCATCCTCGCATCGCTTGTTCTCTGGCTATATGGTCCCATTCTTGTTCGACTCTTCATGCAGTGGTCAACCGATCCTGATTTCTCGCACGGGTTTCTCGTTCCTTTATTTTCCGGATTTCTGGTTTGGCGAGATCGCGCGCGATTCGCCCAGTTAGTACCCCGGCCATCGTGGACCGGACTGGGTCTGATTGCATTTTCCCTGTTCACTTTGATTGTTGGTCGGTTGGGAGCCGAGTTATTCCTCGCCCGATTCTCCCTGCTCCTTCTCCTCGCTGGCATGATCGTGTTTTTTCTGGGATGGAATTTCTTCCGCGCCGCTTTATTTCCCTGGGCTTTTCTGGTTCTGATGATCCCGATCCCTGCGATCATGTTTAACCAGATTGCATTTCCGCTTCAACTGTTAGCCTCAAGACTCGCGTCAGCCACTCTTCCTCTTTTCGATGTCCCTGTTTTTCGTGAAGGCAACGTCATCAATCTCGCCACTAAGTCGCTTGAAGTCGCGAAGGCATGCAGCGGAATTCGCTCTCTCTTGTCTCTTATTACTGTGGCGATCATTTACGGCGTCCTGACCGAAAAGCGATTGTGGGTGCGCACTCTCCTTGCTCTCGCATCCGTGCCGATCGCCGTGATGGCCAACGGTATTCGAATCATCGTCATCGGCTTGCTGGTCCGATATTGGACCCCGGATGCAGCTGATGGATATTTTCATGCCTACTGGGGATGGGTGGTCTTCGTTCTTTCGCTCGCGATGTTATATGGTCTTCATGCCCTCGTCCGCAATCTGTGGCGCGATGGGGGCACACACGAATGAAATCTTCCAGGCTTCGTTTCGCGTTGGCTGCGCTGATGCTCGTCTCCACAGGGCTTTTCCTGCTCACCAGGCCGTACCGCGAAGTGAATCCCGCTCATCTCCCTCTGCGATCATTTCCCAACGATATTGGGACCTGGCGAGGTACAGATCTTCCGATCGCAAACGACGTCCTTACAACGCTCGGATCGGGCGATTTCTTACTTCGAAACTACGAGGACCAGCAACAATCTCGGCCGCCCATCGACCTCTTCATCGCTTACTTTCCCAGCCAGCGCAGCGGTGACACAATCCACTCTCCGCAAAACTGCCTGCCGGGAGCTGGATGGACGCCAATCCAGGTGAGCCGGACCGTTCTTTCAGTCCCGGGTCACGCACCGTTTCCGGCGAACCATTACGTCATCGCCAAAGGAGATTCCCAACAACTGGTTCTTTATTGGTATTGGGCTCACGACCGCGGTGTCGCAAGCGAATATCTGGCCAAGTTCTATCTGGTCGCGGACTCGATACGGATGCACCGCAGTGATGGTTCACTCGTGCGCATTACGACGCCCTTGCTTCGCGACGAAACTACATCCTCTGCCGAGCAACGCTTACTTCCGTTCGCTGAAAGCATCGTCCCGCTGCTCAAGAGCTTCATCCCTCGTTGATCGTTCTCGGCGACGCTCGAATCAACGGGCAGGGAGTGCGTTTTCCGCTATCACCTTGGCATACCAGTGGGCCGACTGTTTCCAGGTGCGCTGCTGTGTGCGGAAGTCGACGTGCACCAACCCAAACCTCTGCGTGAATCCCTCCGCCCATTCGAAGTTATCGATCAGACTCCACAAATGGTAGCTGCGTACGTCGGCTCCATCACGCATTGCGCGTGCCAATTCCGCAAGGTATCCGCGATGGAACTCAATTCGTCGGCGATCTCTGATCAATCCGCTGTTATTCGGAAGGTCGTTATAGGCGCATCCATTTTCTGTGATTTCGATGACAGGCCGGTTGTACTCCTTCGTAATCCGCATCACGATTTCATATAGCGCCTTCGGATAAACCTCCCAGCCAAGATCCGTCTTCGGCCCGCTCGCAGAACTGAATCTCGTTTCGACGGGAAAGAACTTTCGGAAGGTATCCTGACAATCATCGTTTCCATTTGCCGCGGCAAAGATCGTACGCAGGTAGTTATTTATGCCAAGAAAGTCGAGTGGTACACGAATGATTTCCATGTCACCAGCTTCTACTCCGAGTACTTCCTCCCCAACCTCTTCCAGTGCATTCGGATAAGTGCCCGTCATAGCGGGATGAAGAAACCACAGATTCTGCCATCCGTGCGCTTTCTCAGCGGCCTCCTGGTCGGCAGCGGAGTCAGTGGCCGGCTGACAGGGCCACATGCTAAAGGCGGACCCGACTCGAGCTTTGCTGCGACGACCCTTGATGGATCGAAATGCCAATCCCTGCGCAACGTTTACAACATGGGTTGCGCGAAGGTATGAATTCACATCGGTGCGCCCGGGAGCGTGATACCCGCGGAGGTATCCCAGGGTCGTGAACATCCACGGCTCGTTGAAAATCGTCCATGAGCGCACTCGATCTCCCAATACATCTGCAACTTTATCCGCATAGTCGGCGAAATGCTGAGCCGTCTCTCGCTTTGGCCAGCCGCCATCATCTTCCAGTGCTTGCGGAAGGTCCCAGTGATAGAGCGTTGGAAAGGGTTCAATACCAGCCTTGAGAAGCGCATCGACCAATCGTTCGTAGAAATCCAGGCCGCCTTGGCTCCACGCTCCTTTTCCCGACGGTTGAACCCGGGGCCATGCGATCGAAAATCGATAACTCTTAATCCCCATGCTTCGCATGATCTTTACGTCTTCGGGATAGCGATGATAATGGTCATCGGCAACAGAACCCGTGTGGCCATCCTTTATCTTGCCAGGGATGTGAGAGAACCGGTCCCAGATCGATTCGCCGCGACCTCCTTCGTTCACCGCGCCTTCGATCTGATAGGCGGCCGTTGCGACGCCCCAAACAAAGCCATCAGGAAATGGCACCCTCGAACGGAACATCGACCCCGCGACCGCACCTGCCGCCCGCAGCGGCGTCCACACTTGTCGACCCACACGCCGAAACCCGCGTTTGATGAACCCAGCTCGCCCCATTCTCTTGATCTCCTCTGTCGATCTCAGCTTGGGGCCAACAATGTAACGGGTATATTAAGCGCCGGTTAATTTTTGGCGAAATCACAAAGAGGTTCCCTTCCCATCCTGATCGCCCGTTATCATGTCTCCTACTTGACGCGACCGTATTCTTTTCACGGCACACAATCCTGCGGTGAACGTCGCACGTCGGAGGCAACAACTTGCCGTCTGCAAACGAGTCCGTGATCTTGGACAACACCACCTTGCCAGGAACGCCGAATCAGCGATTCCGCCTTGGTGTGTTGTTGCTGGTCGCAGCCTGGTTTGGCATTCTCGCAGGCTTGGTCGAGGGCGGAGGCCTCCTTTTTTTCCAGGCACTCGACTGGCGATCCTGGGGCATCGTTACCCACGTTACGTCGTCCATTCTGTGGATCTCACCAGTGCTTGATGTCACCTTCTTCGGATCGATCACACTCGTTCTGGGCTTGCTCGCGCGACGGAAACCAAAGCTGCAGAACTTTCGGATTCTGATCTTTCTTCTCACTGCTCTCACCCTGTACGACTGGCTGCTCATCCTTCATCGCCTGACACACCTCGCGTCCCTTCTATTGGCATGCGGCATTGCTACGGTGCTTTCAAAATGGCTGGCGGCACGACAAGCGCTCGCGGTGCGCTTCTGGAGCCGGACTTTACCCGTCCTGTGCGCGGCTCTTGCCGTCATTTTCATCGCGGTTGCGGGCGGAAGTTGGTGGCGAGAAAAACGCGCCTTGGCCGATCTACCCGCTTCTGTGCCCGGTTCGCCAAATGTCCTGGTCGTCGTCATTGATACTCTCCGCGCTGATCATCTTTCTGCCTACGGCTACCCTCGAACCACGACGCCGACCATCGACCGCCTTGCCCACGAAGGCGTGCTCTTTGAAAACGCCGTATCCGCGTCTTCATGGACTTTTCCTTCGCATGTCTCCTTGCTGACGGGCCAATATTTGTTCGAGAACGGTTTAGGCAAGATCCCTCGGCTACGAGTTTGGCCGAGCAGAGACCAGACCATCCCGGTGCCAATGATTGGAGAAGATCTCGAGCGCCGCGGATACCGAACTGCCGCCTTCTCCGCCAATCGAGTTTGTTTTGATCAGACTCTCGGTTTCGGACGAGGCTTCCAGCGTTTCGAAGACTTCGATTTCTCTACTTATGACGCGCTCAGCCGAACCATCCTTGGCCGCGAGTTTGGCCGTCTTCTTCTGTCGAGAGGACTGGTGCGGCGCGTGGTCGCGCGTCTCGGATGGCAATATGACGCCGACCTTGAAGGCACAGCTGCAACCTGGAAGACGCACGTACTGGACTCTCGCCCGCAGCGCAAACGCGGAGACGAAATCAATCGCGAGCTTTTGACCTGGATTGACTCTGGACCCCGATCCCATCCCTTCTTCGCTTTCCTCAATTATTTCGACGTTCACGAGTTTTACGGAGGTCCACCTTCTTTTTCGAGGCCCTGGCCTGACGACAAGCCCCTCGACCTGTACGACAGCGGTATCAATTACGTCGATGGTTGCATTGCTCGGCTCATGGCAGAGCTCGCCCATCGCCGCCTCGACCACAACACGCTCGTTATCATCACCGCCGATCACGGCGAGATGTTCGGCGAACACGGATTAGAGAATCACGGGAAAAGTTTGTACTGGGACCTCATCCACGTACCATTAATTTTCTGGTATCCAGGGCGGATTCCGGCCGGAGTAAGGGTGCCGCGGACAGTCAGCACAACGTCGCTGCCCACGACCTTGAGCACTTGGTTGCCCGGACCAACAAACTTCCGCTTTCCCGGCCATTCGCTCGCTCAGTTTTTTGACTCCTCGAATGCTTCTTCGCCCACTTCGGATCCCGCCATCGCCGAGCTCGCGTTCAACTCCTACGAATTTGACTTAAAGACAATTCCCAGGTACTCCTTCCCTTCCGATCTGGAAGGCTCGATGAAGTCTGTCGTGTCCGGTCACTGGCACCTCATCGCGCACAAGTCGCTAGGAAATCAGCTCTATAACGTCGCAAGCGATCCGCACGAAAACAATGATTTGATCAATACCCCGCAGGGTAGAGATATTGCCGGAACTCTCAGCGGCCAATTGCTGGACGTACTCTCACATCGAACTTCGCGCACAGGGCGCGAAAACATCGGCCCCTTGGGCACGGACAAGAATATTCCACTTCCGTACCCTCGCCAGACTTCCGCACGTTCCCAACTCAACGGCTTGTTCACCGTGCGAGCAAATGGCGCATCGACAGTCCAGCTTGAGATGCAACCTTCAGAATCGTCACAAGCGTTGAGTCCGATATTCGCGGTGGAAGATGCTTTCGGAAAGGTCCTCGGCTCCTGCCGCAATCCGGAACATGACCGCCCCTCTGCATCCAGAGCTTCCGTTCCCGCGCCCGGGGCGTCTGATAGTCTGTGCCTAAACATCAGCGTCGACGAAAGCGCTCACAACTCTCTTCGTTTGCAGCTTCTTGTGCCCGGGAGCCCTGGCGTGCCCGTTGACTTGTTTCTTCGTGCCGCCGACTGGGATGGAAAGAAGATAGCGGCTAGTTACCGAATCCTCGGGAACGAGCCTTCCGAATCAACTTCTCTAGCTGCTGAAGCTGGAAACAAACGATCATCGATGACTTTTGCCCTGGCTTCACATGAATGATCGTGTCTGTGATTTCGCTGCACCCGTACGTCACGATTTTTGAAAGAGGGGAATGCAATGCATATGACCTTACTCGCCTACTACGGTGGTCCTGACCAAATCATGACTGTGACATCGGGGCTGGCAGGATTATTCGGATTACTGCTCATCTTCTGGAACAAAATGGTAGCAACTTTTTTTCGGATCTTTCGACTTACGCATTCATCCGACAAAACGGAACCTTCCAAAGATGAAGAAACCACTCTGAAGAAGTCTTCTTAAGTAAGGATCCGACTCTTTGGCCAAGAAAGTCATTGTGATTGGTCTCGACGGCCTCGAGCCCAGCATCGTCGAAACGATGCTGGAACGCGGCGAATTGCCCAACCTTTCTCTCATCCGCCAATCCGGCAGTTTCACGCGCCTGCAGACCACTTATCCAGCCCAAACACCGGTCGCCTGGGCGTCATTCGCGACGGGAACCAATCCTGGCGGGCATGGTATTTTCGACTTCATCCGGCGCGACCCGCAAACCTATCAGCCTGACGCCGCCCTCAGTGATTTTCAGCGCCCCAAAAATATTTTGGCTCCGCCGCGCGTGGTGAATCAGCGCAAAGGGATTCCGCTGTGGGAGGTACTCACCCACAGGGATATCCCAAGCGTGGTTCTGCGTTGCCCTTGCACCTTCCCTCCAGATGCTCTCAAGGGTCGGATGCTCGCGGGGGTGGGAGTCCCCGATCTGCGCGGCTCCCAAAACAAAGGCACTTTTTATACTCAGAACTCTTCTTTATGCGCTCAGGAAAATGAGCAAGTCGTCCAATTGCCAGCTGGCCGTGACGTTCGAACTTATATCATCGGGCCGCGCAACACCCGGCAATCGCCCCATGCTGACACCCACTGCGACATTCGAGTACAGGTGGAACCCCAATCCCACAAGGTGACGATCGAAACCGGCGGAAGCCCGGCAAAAATCGAAATCGCCGAAGGAAGCTGGAGCGAATGGGTACGATTCAAGTTCAAGCTCTCGCTGCTGCAGTCAGTCAGCGGGATCGCTCGATTCTACGTTCGCCAGCTTGAGCCCCATCTCGAGTTGTACCTTTCAGCGGTGAACTTCGACCCGGCCGCCCCATTGTTTCCTCTCTCTTCTCCCGGCGACTATGCCAAGGATCTTTCAGAAAAGATCGGTCTATTCTCGACGCTTGGTATGGCGGAAGAACATAACGCCCTGAACAACGGCCGCCTCGACGAACGTGCCTACCTTCAGCACTGCAATCTCGTTCTTGCTGAGAGAGAGCGATTGGCCCGCTACGAACTCGATCGCTTCCACGAAGGCTTCTTCTTCATGTTGTACGACACCCCAGACCGTGTGCAGCACATGATGTGGCGCTTCCGCGATCCCGGACATCCTGGTTTCAACCCTGACCTTGGCCGCGATTACGGCACCTTGATCGAAGAGCATTATCAGCGATGTGATTCCCTGCTCGGCTCGGTCATCGAAAGGACGGACGAGAATACTCTGCTCATTGTGCTCTCCGATCATGGATTTGGAACATTTCGCCGCTCCTTCGACACGAATACCTGGCTGTGGCGAAACGGACTGCTCAAGCTTCGGGATGGGCGAAAACCCGGCGAGGAGTCGGGCGAGGGTTTCGCCGAGGTCGACTGGTCGAAGACCTCCGCTTACGCTGTCGGCTTGGGAGGAATTTATCTGAACATGAAAGGACGCGAGGGCACTGGCACCCTCGAGGAAGGAACGCAAGCCGATGCAGTGCGTCGTGCAATTCGACAAGGGCTGGCTGATTTCCCGGACTCGGCAACCGGGCGGCCTGCCGTTCGCAACGTCGCTCGTCGTGAAGATGTCTACTCCGGGCCTTTTGCGCACAATGCCCCCGACCTTCTGGTGAACTTTTATCCCGGATTTCGTGTTTCCTGGCAATCAGCTGTCGGCGGCTTTTCCCGCGAACTGATCGAAGACAACACGCGCCGGTGGAGCGGTGATCACATCGTCGCGCCTGAGTCCGTCCCGGGAATCCTCTTTATGAACCGTGCTGCTCGCCACAACCACGCTCGGATTATTGATCTTGCTCCCACTATCCTGAACTACCTCGGTGCGACCGCGCCGGCAACCATGGAGGGGAGGTCACTGCTCTGAAATGAAAATCTGCGTCATCAGCCTCGAAGGCGCCGCGCCAGAAATCGTCTTTGGAGAAGAGCGGCTCATCAATGTACGCCGGCTGATGGATTTGGGTACTTACGGCCACCTGCAAAGCATGACTCCACCTGACACAGGCCGCGCTTTAATGTGGATGTGCGCCAGCCGGGACCCGGGGTTGCCTGGAGATTCCGAACTCACGCCGATTTGGGACCAGTTGGCCCACGAAGGCAGGAAGTCCATTCTTTTGGGAATGCCACCCGGCTTACCTCACCCCATCGACGGCATCTGCATCCCAGACTTCCGCGCACCAGGCGATCAGTTCAACAGTTCGAGCTTTCCTGCCGATCTCGAAGCGAAATTGGCGGAACTTTTTAACGAGTATCCGCTGACTCGAAAGAGCCCCCATGCCCATCGCAACGAACTACAAGACATTCTGAGCATCAGCAAGAAGCATTGGAGCTTGGCGCATTGGCTGCTGGCAGAAAAAGAGTGGAACTACTTTCACTACCTTGACGTTGGCCTGAACGAAATGCATGAGCGTACGGGCTCCGCCGATGGAAACGCCCTTCTCAATTACTACATCTGGCTGGATGAGCAGATTGGGGAGTTGCTCGCCGTGCTCGACAGCGAAACCGTCGTGCTGCTCGCATCCACTCGCGCCGCTCAAAGGCCGGAAGCAAGCGACCCTGACCCCGATGCCTGTCTTCGCCATCACCAGGGGATCTTTATCCTGGCGGCGCCAAATTGCCCTCTCGCAGGAGAATATTCAGGCGCGCATGTTCTCGATATCGCGCCCACACTTCTCGACCTGGCGGGTTTCGCAATACCGGTATCGATGCAGGGCCACTCCCTTGTCACCGGAATCGAAAAGAAACCTTGCCTTTCGAGCGATGAGGCCGATCAGTTGATTGACGACCGGCTGGCTGGACTCGGCTACATCTAGCTCGACGAAATCAGTCGTGTCGACAGGACGGCTACCCTGTCCCCTCAAGCCGGTAGCCAACCCCGCGCAACGTCTTGAGGTAGCGGGGATTCTGCGTATCGGCCTCAATCTTTTCTCGCAGCCGGCGTATATACACGTCGACTGAACGTGCAGTCACCGACGGCGCCTCATTCCAGACCGAAGCCAGAAGCTGGTCCCGCGAAAAGACGCGGCCACGATGTGTCGCCAGGTACTCGAGCAACCGAAACTCCCTCACTGTCATTGGAATCACAGACCCGCTTAGCCTCACCACCATCGATGCCAGATCGATCTCTAAATCGCCGAAACGCACGACCTCGGGATCCAAGAGCGAACTGTTAGAAGCACGAATCACCGCGCGCACTCGGGCTACGAGCTCACGTGGGCTGAATGGCTTCGTAATGTAGTCATCCGCGCCCAACTCTAAACCGTGGATTCGATCCGCTTCAACGGTTCTTCCCGTCAAGAAAATAATCGGGGTGAACGATAGCGGTTCCGTCTTCCGGATCTTCAGGCAGATTTCGAATCCGTCGTTCCCAGGCAGCATGATGTCGAGCAGAAACACCGATGGCTTGAGTCGTAGCCCCTCTGACACCACCGATGTTCCATGCGTGAAGCTCTGCACTTCAAAACCGGCAGACCGCAGAGTGAGCGAAATCAGCGCGGCAACATCTTCCTCATCCTCCACTACGAATACAAGTGGACGGGAAGCAGCATTCTTCTGCCTTTGTTGTGAAGTACTCATCGGAAGTCTGGGAAACGAACAGCAGCCTTAGGAGTTTGGCCGCGGCCAGTCTATCGGCGAGATATTGCGCGCAGGTTTCTTTCTTGTTACGTGGCCGTGAATATATCCAGATAATAAGGATGGCAGGTCGAGGATGCCTTTATCGACGCAGCTTCGTGAGATCGGCTCGCGCAATCACCGCCCCGGACCCATCCAGAAAGTAGATGTCGGTTGACTTCAGAGAGTCCTTTCCTCCTCCATCCCTATTCTCAAGCTGGAACGTCACCGTCGTTTTTGGCGAAGTGCAGCCCGTCACTTGCCGGATCTCGCCTTCGGAGGATACTCCGACAGCTTTCCCCGAGTCTGCATGCTTCAAAGTATGCCCCCGAAGCACGACCTCCACCGACCCGGCCAGGTTCTGGCACCGGATCGGAACCGAGACTTGCCATTCCTTCCCATGAGCCTTGCTGACCCTTGCTTCCTCGGCGAACACAACCACCGGTGGGTTCCCACCGGGCGACGCATGCCAGTCAGTCCAGAGATGTTCAAACTCGATGCTTGCCTCGACATACGCCCGCCTCAGTTCCCGGTCTCGCTCCTGCAAGCCAGGATGCATCGAGTACGGAGACGCGTGCGCGCCATCGTCAAACCGAGCGTGCAACACATGATGCAAGGCAGGAACAAAATCCGGATGGTAGCCCGCTCGCGCCATCAGCATCAGCCCCGTCCGATCCGCATTCAGCTCCATCTGCCTGCAGAACCGCGCAAAATCCGACGACGCCTTGCTGGAATCAACCCACGACGACCACGAGAAGCTCGCCGCTCCCAGCGCCAAACCTGCACCAGCAGTATCATCAACTGATTTTTCATACAGGTAGCGGCGTGCCCAATCGCGATGCAACACATGGGCAATCTCGTGTGACAGCACTGCCGCCCACAATCCCCCGCTGTCGCCCGCCAGCTTCGCCAAACCGCTCTCGACAAACACCAGCCCATCCGGCGACGAATAAGCGTTCCACTGCCCATCTTCCACGATGCGCAGTTGCCATTGAAGTCGCGCGCGTGTTGCCGACGGAATCCCCGTCAGCAACCGGTCGAGCACATTCTTCCCCTGGAGATATGGACCCACGGCCGGAACACTCGCCGCAATGACTTTCGCACGCAGTCGTGCCGCCGTCTCCATATCCAGGTTGAATTTTGAAGGGATTTCAACTTCCGGAAACGTCTGTTGAGCTAGGAGGGAGGAGACTTGCAACATCATTGCAAGCCACAAGAAACATCGGACCCGTTTTCCAGTTCCCACGGGCAACAGAGCACTCCTAAACCCGAATTATCCTCCTTCCCAAGGGGCTCGCGTAAGAGAAATCAGAACGGTCCAAACCACAGTAACCCCGAATCGGGAAACACCGGACTCGCACGGCTTGAGCATTTTCCAGACCCCGCAACCGCCTCGCCGATTCTCGCATTCAACCCTAACTTCTCACCGACGGAAGACAGATCCACGATGAGGACGAGAGACCGCAGCTCCGTAGCACCCGCCAATAGGGGTCGCGGCTGATCTCGACAAGGCGGTTGAGATTGATTCCTATCCTGACCGTCAGGACCGAAGTCTAGGCGCGCTGTCGATTCATCACGTCGCATCTGACGCTCAATCTCGCGGGGCGAGAGTAGACCAATCCCTGTATAGACACTGCGAATGAAGCTGGTGAGAATGGCGAATATCGCTCATCTGGAGGTTGAGTTGTGAAAGCAATAACTTACGCAGGCGCAAACAAAATGTCGGTTTCCGACCATCCGAAACCGAAATTGAAATCTCCGACTGACGCAATCTTGAGAGTAACAACCAGTGGAATCTGCGGCAGCGATCTTCACATGTACGAGGGGCGGACACCCCTTGAAAAAGGAACCATCGTCGGACACGAGATCATGGGTGTGATCGACGAGATAGGCGACGCGGTTTCGAGTATCAAGAAAGGTGATCGCGTCGTGCTTCCATTCAATATTGCATGCGGATTTTGCTACAACTGCCATCGCGGCAACACCCATTCGTGTTTGACCATGAATCCGGAAGGCACGAGTGCCGGATACGGATATGCCGGTATGGGGCCGTATGCTGGAGGACAGGCAGAGTTTGTTCTGGTGCCGCACGCCGACTTCAATTGCCTGAAGCTTCCCGGCACGCCGGGTGATGAGTGGGAAGATGATTTCCTGCTGTTGTCGGATGTGTTCCCCACCGGATACCACGCAACCGAACTTGCCCGTGTTACTCCCGGTAAGACGGTCGCGATTTTCGGGGCAGGACCAGTAGGACTCCTCGCCGCCTATAGCTCGATTCTGAAGGGCGCTTCGGAAGTATACGTCGTTGACAATATCGCGGAACGCCTTCAGAAGGCAGAAGAGCTTGGCGCGATACCCGTCGATTTCAGCAAGGGCGATCCAGTGGAACAGATCTTCAAAATCAGAAAGAAGAGCAAGGGAATTCAGGAGAGCCACAGACCGGGAGAAGAAAAATTGGAAGGCGTTGACTGCGCGATCGACGCCGTCGGATATCAGGCGCGCGATGACAAGCATCCCAAGAAGGAGAAGCCAACACAGGTGTTGGAAAATGTTATTCGGGTGGTGAACCCTGCAGGGGCGGTTTGCTTGATCGGCGTGTATATTGCCCCCGATCCGGGTGCTGATGACAAGGACGCCAAGAAAGGTATATTCCCCTTCCCGGTGGCCGATTTCTTTGACAAGGCGCTTACCATCGGCAGTGGGCAGGCGCCGGTCAAGAGATACAACGAATATTTGCGCGACTTGATCGTGACAGGCCGCGCCAAACCCAGCCGGATCGTCAGTCATCACATATCGATTGACGATGCCCCCAATGCTTACGAGAAATTTGATCAGCGAATCGATGGCTATACGAAGGTTCTAATCAAGTTTGGGCAAGACCGGAAGGCTGCCTAGATTTCTGCGACAGTATCCCGCGCCCTCCGCGCGGGATATTTTTTTGCGAAGACCTTGCTTTCCGCTTCACGTCTGTTTTAGGCGGCGAGGCAAGATTCTCGTCTTTTTCCTGTTCTCCTTTCTGTTGCGCAGGGCTGAGATTCTTTCCAACGATGGCAATAAGCCTTTTATAGGGCGAGCCCTCAATCATCGTGACTGAATAAGTCTTTTCGCTGCCTTTGGGGCGGTCTCGTTCGAAATATCGAATTCCGGAACCGCGGCCCAGTCACGTTCATTGGCCTCGGCGGAATGCCGGCGGCGTTTTCCTGGCCATTTACGGGATGAGGCAAGAGCAGACTCGCAGTCTAAGATAAAGACGAACAAATGAAAGATAGCGGGGCTGCTTTCACCAGCGCCTCGAAGCGAGCAGCAAGGAGGCGGCGAGCACAGCAAGGCCTGCGCCGATCCAGCCGCGGCCGAAGCTAGCCTTAAGCTCCCAACTCCTCTCGTGTGCCCGTTGGTCGAACGCACCGTGAGCGCCGTGATCTCCCTTTACCGGATTCCACAAATTATCTGGCCGCTCCGGGTCTTCTGGCTCCGAGGTTTGCTGGGCGTCAAAGCCTGTCTTGCCGAGGTAGCGGTCGAGCCAGCCGGGCGCAATTTTGTTTCCGATGATTGCCTCGACTGTCGGCCAGCCCACGTAAATCTCGCGCCGCGAGTGATGAGCAGCCCAGTAAATCGCCCTCGCTCCGACTTCCGGCTCAAAAATGGGAGGCACAGGCTGCGCCTTGTGTTTCAAACGGCTCTTAACCCACCCAAATTGCGGCGTATTCAAGGCTGGCATTTGCACCATCGTGACGCGCACGCTGCTTTTATCGTGGATCAGTTCGCAGCGCAAAGAATCCGTGAAGCCGGCAATCGCGTGCTTAGCGGCGCAGTAGGCGGATTGCAGGGGAATACTTCGATAAGCCAACGCCGAACCCACCTGAACGATCGTTCCGCGATTGCGAGGCAGCATGCGCTTCAAAGCGGAGAGCGTGCCGTAAACGACGCCAAGGTAAGTGACGTCGGTGACTCTTTTGTATTCGTCCGCCTTCATCTCCTTCACAGGCGAGAAGACCGATGCCATCGCGTTGTTCACCCAGATATCAATGGGCCCGAACTCATCTTCGATGGCGGCAGCAGCATTCTCGACGGCATTCGCATCGGCTACATCAAGACGTAGCACCAACGCTTTGCCCCCCGCGGACTCAATCTCGCGCTTCGCGGCTTCGAGTCCTTCGATGCCACGGGCGATGAGCGCAACCCTGGCGCCATGGCTGCCAAACTCCCGCGCAGTCGCTCGACCTAGTCCTGCGGACGCGCCGGTAATGACGACGACTTCGTCTCTCAATTCAAAAACCCTTTCTTGAGCGCTAAATCAATTCCCGAACCTGGTCGGAGATTGTGGTCAGCGCAATTTTCTTCCGGTTCGGCTCCCCGCGTGCCAATGATTCGGCAAAGTGCAGAGCCTGCTCCGCTTTTACTTTCGCTGGCATGGGCGGCTCGAATGGATCGACCATTGCCTGCAGAATCGCGGGTCCGGGAACGGCGAGGAATTCCTCCAGGGCCCGTCCGCACTCTGCTGGATCTACCACGCTGAAGCCGGCTCCTCCGCACGCATGCGCGAAAGCGGCGAAATCGATGGGATGCAAATCAACCCCGTATTCCGGATTGCCCAGGAATACCATCTGCTCCCATTTGATTTGCCCAAGCGTATTGTTCTTGATGATCACGACCTTGATGGGCAACTTGTATTTAACGGCCGTGACGAAATCAGCCATGAGCATCGAGAATCCGCCGTCGCCAACAAACGCAACGCACTGCCGGCTCGGGTAGGCGATCTGCGCCGCGATCGTGTAAGGAAGTCCTGGTGCCATTGTCGCCAGGTTTCCGGACAGAGAGTACATCTGGCCACGGCGCGCGCGGATATGCCGCGCCCACCACGTTGTGATCGTGCCGCTGTCGCTGCTCACAATCGCGTCATTGCGCAAACGCTTCCCCAGTTCCCAGGCCACAACCTGTGGCTTCATTGGCTTCTCGGTGCGGGTAGCGCGTTTTTCCATCAGTTCCCACCAGTCTTTCATTCCGGCCTGTGCCGCTTGCAGGAACTTCCGGTCTTCTTTGCGCTTCAAAAGCGGAAGGAGTTCACGCAACGTATTTCTACTGTCGCCGACCAGCCCGACTTCGACCGGGTAGCGAAGCCCGATGCGCTTCGGATCAAGCTCGATCTGCACTCCTCTGGCTTCGCCCGGCCTTGGCATGAATTCGATATAGGGGAAAGAGGTTCCGACCATAAGCAAGGTGTCACAGTCTTCTAATGCCTCTTGCGAAGGTCTGGTTCCGAGAAGACCGATGCCTCCCGTGGTATACGGACTATCGTCGGGCACCGCGGCTTTGCCAAGCAACGGTTTCACGATCGGCGCGCCGAGCAGCTCAGCCGCTTGCTCCAGTTCATCGGTCGCATTCAGGGCGCCCCGCCCGGCAAGAATGGCCACCTTTTTCCCTTGATTCAATATGTCTGCGGCGCGTTCGAGATCAACACGATCCGGAAGGCGGGCGCTTCGCGCATACACGTCGGAGCTGTGATGGGCGATGTTCCGACTGGATGCCTGTTTCTTCTTGACTTCCTTTTCCTGCAGGTCCACCGGAAAGGTGATGTGAGCTACTCCGTGGTAGGCCAGAGCTGTTCGACAGGCTAAGTCTGCGATGTTCTCCACATGGGTCGGTCCCATAATGCGCTCGTTGAACAGGGCGACATCCATAAAAAGCTTGTCGAGCGCCACGTCCTGCTGTGTGAAAGTACCGATGAGATCGTGAAACTGAAGGCCGGTAATGGCGAGCACCGGCTGGTTGTCAAGTTTCGCATCGTAGAGTCCGTTCAGCAGGTGAATCCCGCCCGGCCCGGATGTGGCGAGGCAAACGCCGAGCTTGCCGGTGAACTTTGCATAACCGCATGCCATGAATGCAGCCGCCTCTTCATGCCGCACCTGGATGAATCGAATCTTGTCTTCGCGAGTGCGAAGCGATTCCATGATTCCATTGATTCCGTCGCCCGGAAGACCGAAAACGACTTCTACGCCCCAGTCCAATAAAGTTTCAATTAATACGTCGGCCGCCGTCATGAAAAACTCCTTCGTCGGAAATCAGAATGTCCCGCTAAGGTTCTGATGCAAGCTCAATCAATGTGGTCCATGGCGGCTGAAATTCTTTCTTCATCGAACCATTGCAAGTTCGCTCTTCTTGAAGGTGCGAGCAAGAATTCTCGCGAGAAATTGCGATTTGTCAGCCCAACCCCTCTTCACTAAAAACTCATCTCATATCAGCAAGATTCGGGCGCTCGGTCGGATGAAGCAATACGGCATTCACTGCACTGATTAAGTACCGGTATCGAAGGAGACCATTGCTAGTTATCGCCGGTAGCGATCGAACGAATTGAGGTGACCAACCAGACGGTGCCAACGGACTTTCCTGAGTCGGATGGCACGCTGGGGTGGACCTCAACCACTCTTGTCCTATGCCGCGAAAAGACTGAGGGGATTCTCGCAGCCAGTCCGTTATCGGTGCCTCGACTTCATCGCGGTTGAGGGTATGCGTTCATCAAACACGCTTCCCAGGCCCCGCACACCGTCGCCGAACACGCAGAGAATTATTTGATCGCAGAGGACCGATTCGTGTGAGTAGGCTGGTTCGTGGCCACGTGAAGCTGGGACTGCCGCTCATCCAACGCTCTGATTAATTCTTTTACCAACGAGCCTAGCTTCTCGGGGTCACTTTCGTTCGCAACGGATGCGCACAGTTCACGCCAATCCTTTTTGTTCGATTCGCTCATGCCACCCTCCCGTCAGCACCCATGAGAGCAGGACGTGAGGAATTGTTCGCATGGGAACGGGCCGACGACCCTGAAGCACCGTTTTGGGATAGCTGCATGATGGCGTGTGAACGAGGAGTATTATCCACGTGCGGAGGACGGCTTCTGACCCGCAACTGACGTTTCAGAGAGCTGATTTGAGCCTGTAGCGATGAGATCGTCGCCCGTAGTTCTTCAATTCTGTCGAGCAATGGAAAGTGCAACGAGCGTGTCCAAACGTCCAACTCTTCAGGTACTGCAATAACCGGACTTCTGTCGCTATTCCCGACGCGGCGAACAGGAAGTCCAATCCGTTCCCAACGCTGGACGGTTCGAACGCCATGATGCATGTAGGCGGCGATTTCTTTCCATCCACTAAGCAGTCGCTTGCGATCGCCTGTACTTCCGGAGAGTGCGGGACGTTGTTCAGGCATGTGCGTCTGAAGGGCTTCAGCAGCTTTATGTTCGGGAACTAAGTTCGGAAGGCGTTGCATTTGATACCTGGGGATACGATGATCCGTCGCAGATTTACTTTGGGAGAGGAATGCTCCGATGACCGACCCTCGATTTATTCCCAATTGCTGCCATTAAAGTCATGGTAGGTCGATTCGATTCCGTTCGTCTGCCTGTTCCTCCACTCAGATAAGTGCGATTCCGCACATACGCTCATTCCACAAAAGGAGTAGAGTTAACGATGTCTCTTCTAGCATCTTTCCGCCGTGCCCTTCGGGCGTCGGTTCCTTGCAAAATCAGATGGCGTTTTCGCCGTGCAAGGAACCCTTATGACCAAAACTCGTGGTGTCTCCACAAAAGCATTTGCACTGCCCGGGAAAGACGGGCATGCCAAAGAAGCAGGAAATCTCATTCTGTTGGCTCTTCCCCCGCAGGAACATGCCACACTTTTTTCTTCACTTGAATTTGTGCGGTTGAATCTTCATCACGTGATGCACGAGGCAGGGGAAGTTATGCGCTCAGCCTATTTCCTAAACACTGGACTCGGCTCCGTTCTTACCGTGATGCCAGATGGAAAGAGTGTGGAGGTTGGGTTAATCGGCAAAGAAGGCTTCGTCGGGACAGCCATCGTATTCGATTTCAAGACAAGCCCTCTCAGGGTTGTGGTACAAGCAGACGCAACCGCTTACCGGGTGGATGTGCCAACTCTGCGGAAACTCTTGCCGGAATGCCCCGTATTAGAAAAACAGATTCAGCGTTTTGCCATGACCCTGGCTATGGAATCAACGCAACTCGCTGCCTGCAACCGCCTGCATGATGTCGAAGAAAGACTGGCGAGATGGCTACTGATGAGCCACGACCGGATCGGAGGCGATACGATGCCGTTGACTCAAGAATTCTTGGGACAGATGCTCGGAACCCGTCGGTCGAGCGTTAGCATGGCCGCCAGCATCTTGCAGAAAGCTGGAATGATTACGTACACACGCGGAAATGTGACAATCGTGAATAGACCTAAGCTTGCGGAAGCCGCCTGCGACTGTTACCAAATAATTCAAGACCAGAAAATCAACTGGCAGGCCGAGACACGGTAGTCAGAACACAGGCCAGGGCGCTCGCAGCAGGATTGCAATGTTCACCAGCTGCTTGCGTGAGAACTTGAAAGCTCCATCCACTCGTCCGCACCCACGATTCGTTCCAAAGTGCTTCCGATTAGCGAGTCCCCGGACGATCGTTTCGATACTCGGTGAGTGCTGATCGCTACAGTGGGTGGCTCGCAATTCACCCGGTACGAATCCAAAGGACCTCACAATCTCTGTTTCGACGCCAGTCGTTTTTCCAAAGCTGAGATGAGAGCGCCGTAATCGGCAGGCTTTACGAAATAATCATCCACCTGCCGCCTTATGCCTTCGACGGCCGTTTCAAAGCCGGGGTAACCCGTGAGCAGCACGATGACACTGGTCGGCTGAGCTTTCCGCATCGCTGTAGCAACTGTGAATCCGTCTCTCGCGTCGGCAATGTTCAGGTCGCAAATCAGGACATCAAGTTGATGCTCATCGATGACTCGTAGAGCTTCTGCGACAGTAGCCGCAATATCCACATCGAATCCGCGTTGCTTAAGCACAGGAACAAGAGTCTTTGGGACGATTGGGTCATCATCAACCACAAGAACACGTTTCGACCGGGAGTTGACGTCCAGCGCCCTTCGCTGTTCAGAAAGTGCGGCGTTCAACTCAGTGATGAGCTTGATGAGCTTCTGGGAATCATGCTCGGCCACGGCTAACTGCGCTAGTTCTCGCCAGTCGCGTTTAGGACTGTTTTCCACCACGAACCTCGGCAATCTCGGTCTTCGAATCAGGTTGGACGTTAGCGGCGCTTCGTGCTGATCTGATTGTAAAATAAAACGTCGCCCCTTTTTCCACTGCCCCTTGTGCCCACACTTCTCCGCCATGCCTGTTGAGGATGCGCCTCACGGTCGCGAGCCCGACTCCGTTGCCCGGAAACTCGGACTTCGAGTGTAGACGCTGGAACGGCTGGAAAAGGCGGTCTGCTGAATGTGGGTCGAAGCCGCAGCCATCGTCTTTAATGAAATAAATCTGTTGTCCGTCCTTCTCGACTGCGCCGAACTCGATCCGGGCATGGTCGTGCTGAGAAGTGTATTTCCACGCATTCCGCAGGAGATTTTCCATCAGTACTCGCAGAAGCTGCGCGTCTCCGTATGCCTCCGCCTTGCTTGGAGCAACGAATTCCACTTTTCTGTCTGGTGCGGCACGCATTAACTCTTGCATGACCGAGCGTGCGATTTCGCTCAGGTTCGTTGGCTCGAATCGCATTGTGCTGCTCGTGACTCGCGAAAGGTTCAGCAGAGCTTCGATCAACTCTGCCATACGTCTCCCGCCGTCACGAATGCTCTCGGCGAGTTCTCTCGTTTTCTGGTCGAGCCTGTCGCCGTACTGAGTCAGCATCAAATAGCTGAACCCGTTGATTGCCTCCAACGGGCCTCGCAGGTCGTGCGACACGGAATAAGAGAAGGCTTCCAATTCCCGATTAGCCGCAACGAGTTCGCGAGTGCGCTCGGCCACGCGAGTCTCAAGCTCATCGTGGGACTTGTGCAATTCCCGAAGCATCTCATTGAAGGAGTCGATCAATACAGAAACCTCGTCCCCTCCGCTCCCGGGAGGCACTCGCGTGGTGTAGTCTCTGCTGCGGGAAATCTTCTGTGCCGTTGCCGCCAGTTGAACAATGGGGGTTGCAACAGCTTTACGAAATGCCGCAGACACCCCAATCGCAGCCAGAAGCGACAGAAAGAGCACCGTAAGGGAAATCCAGGCGTAGCGCCTGAGCCGGGCGTCGATCTCACGAAGGTCAGCCCTCAGATAAACAAATCCGATTGGTTTGCCCTCGGAGGTAATCTGCCGCACCAGCACCAGGTGAGTGCTTCTGAACCAGTGCCCTTCCACCGCCCCGTCGGCAAGTTGCGGGACATTGAGAATACCTTCATCGGGCGCCCTGAGGTATTCGGCAAGCTGTCGGCGGTCTGCGGTGAAAATTCCAGCGGACGTTATGTTTTTGAAATTCTTCAGTGCGGAGAGCGTATTCGTTGCCGCTTGCGGGTCATTGAATAGAATCGCGGACACGCTGTTCGAGGCGATCATCTGAGCCTGTGCGGAGAGCGTTCGTACCAGACTTTCCCGGAACGTGAACTGATCGTAGGTAAAGAAGCCGGCGCAAGCCAACAAGAGTGCCACGCCACTCACGAGCATGTTCATCATCGTGAGCCGATTCGCAATCGATTTTCTGCTCGCCCAAGCCATCACTGCGTTCCCTTTTGCAGTACGCGGACTGCAACCTTCAGCAATTCAGAACTGAGCGTCAAATGACTTTCTTCCGCCGCCGCCAGATTTACCTCGAAACGAATCCTTTCCTGCTGCCTCACCAGCTGTATAATTCCGCCGCGGTCGGCGAAATGATTCATGTCACTGACCGTGAGCAGGCTCAGTCGCTTCGCCGGAGCGAGTATCGAGAGAAGGCGGCTTTCCTCAGAGGAACTAACGAACAGAATGCTGCAAGTCTCCGCGTGCTGCATGTTCACTAGTCTTTGGACGGCGATTTTGTTTCCGTTGATGCTCTCACCACGCACAGTAGAGTCCAGAGACTCTCCGAATGGGTCTTTGCCTAGGATGCAAATTGAGAACGAATCAGTGCTTGTTCCCCGATTGGAGGGGAAGGTCACGAATTTCCCAAAGTTAAATAAATAGGCGGCTTCAACCTGAGACTCGGTTGGTCGCGAGTCTTGTGCCGGGGAAAGAGATGCACTCAGCAGAACGAATATCAATGCCAAGGCAGAATAGTAGAGAACGGGTCGAATTTGAGGGGACCGCGACCACGCCCCTGCGTCATTCGCAACGATCACCTTTGCCACGTGATCTGTCCGTACACGCTTCGCTTGATAGCAACATTCGGGCCGGGATCACTGGCGAATTCATAATGGTGTGGCTGAAGGAGGTTCTGTCCCACCACCGAGAAGCGAATGTAGGGCCTGGGCCTCCACGCGAACTGCACATCGCCAGTGGAATAAGCGTTGATCTTTTGAGCCGACAATTTGCTGACGAAACGGTAGGTTAGGTCGAGACTCAGAGCTTTCGTGAGATCAAAATCGGATTGCGCGGTGACTTGGTGTCTCGGACTCGCCCCCGCAATGCCAGGCGCTGACCCAACATCCAGTGAGCCGGGACGCTTCTCTATCTCCATTTGCAAGAAGGAATACGAGGCGGCGAGCCGCCAGAAACCGAACGGTCTCCATTCCGGCGCAATCTCAATTCCCCGTGTGGTGCCCAGAAGCCCATTGCCAAAGTCGGCAGGCAACAGCACGTGAGTGGGTGCTGGGTTCGTCTCAACGAATGGTGCGCCCGTTATGTCTTCACTGAAGAGGTCGTTGTAATGATTAAAGAATGCTGCGAAATCGAAATACAGGGATTTTCGCACGAGATTTCGATAACCAAATTCGTACCCATTCATTTGTTCCGATTCAAAATTGGGATTCGCATTGAAGCGTGCGAAAAATGGTAATCCGCCGACAAAGCTGCCCGTGAAACCAGTGAGGTAAAAGGCTCGCTCCGCATCAGAGGGCGTCCGCAGCGCATGGGTAAAGGCTGCCCAGAACGTCTGCTTCTCCGTTGGTGTCCACAAGAGCCGGGCAGTGGGTTGCAACTGGAAACCTGTGTAGTTGGTCTTCAACAGCTTTGTGCCGAATTGGATCGACAAGCGATCTTGTACAAGCCCGACTTCATCCTGAAAAAAGCCTGTATACAGGGTGTCAGTTCGGGTTCCGGGGATGAAGTACAGTCCCGAAACTAAAGTGGGATTTCTGCCTGTGCTGGCGCGCGCTCCGAAACCCCATGTGATCTGCTGTCGTGCAGGCAGTCGAAATCGATCTAAGAAATCGAAGTCGAAGGTATTTCGGTAATCCGCGAAGTTCGGCTCATGACGACTCGTCCGATCATAGTAGAACTGCAACTGGAAGTCCTTGCCTTCGCCCTGCGTGTGCTGCCAACGTCCCAGAATGTTTCCGCCCGAGAGCAACTGGGTGCCTCGGACGATTTGCTGGTAGGGAGACGCATAGGTAACAGACGTTACGGTTTCGCCTGCGCCTTCGTCATAAATATCGCCTTCCAAGGTGAAGCTGTCTCGTTCATTGGTCGAGAAGTCCATCCGGCCGCCGCCCTGCAAAGCTCGCCAGCTATCGTAATTGTTTCCGTCCGCGTGGTATTCGGGGCCTCGGACAAAGCCCATACCATAGACGCGGTAATCGAATGTTCTGCCGTTGCCGCCTCCGTATCGCGTATTCAGAAATCCTTGATCGACGTTTCCGCCGCCTGCATTCACCAGTGTTCCGTGCGTGTCCTTAGTGCTTTTGGTGATGATGTTGATGACCCCGTTAAGAGCGTTCGGACCCCAAATTGTGGCGCCTGGTCCGCGGATCACTTCGATCCGCTCGACATCCTGCAACAGAACGTTTTGTACCTCCCAATAAGTTCCTGCAAGCAGGGTGGTGTAAACAGTCCGTCCGTCAATGAGCACCAGCACATCTCGCGATAGCCTGCTGCCAAATCCGCGAATGCCGATTGACCATTTGTTGCCGTCGATGCGAGCGACCTCTACCCCGGGAACAAGCCGGAGAGCTTCAGGGATGGTAGTCGCGCCGGATCGCTCGATGTCCTCCTGGGTTATGACGTAAATCGCAGCCGAGGTTTTTCGAACTTGCTCCGGCGCTCGTTGGGCGGTCGTGACCTTGATGTTTCCCAATTGTTCCAGAGTGAGTTGCTTCAGCGGATTCGTGGATTGTTGATGAGTGTCATCGTACTCTGCGTGCGCGGCGGTGCAGCCGATGCAGGTGAAAAGGACAATCCCAAATAGCCTGAACACCGCGTTCATTGATTGCTTCTGCCTCGAAGTGGCAGGCGAAAGGAGTGTCGTCATGGTCGTTTGTTTTGACGGCGCGGTTCCACGAACCGCTTAACCTCGGCAAGCAACTCTTCTGGCTGCACATGCGATTTGCTCATCCAGGCATCGACGAGCGCACTCTCGCCGGGTAGCGAACTGTATCCGGAGAGCATCAGTACCGGGGTTTTCGGGCTGATGCGCTTGATCTCTTCCGCCAAAGCCGTGCCTGTTCCTTCCAAACCCGAAAGCCAGTAATCCAGAACCACTACATCAACGCGAGAGGATTGAAAAACACTGAGTGCCACACTTTTGGATCGCGCCTCCAGCACTTTGAAGCCAGCCGATTCGAAAAGCATTTTTCGAGCTTTAAGCTCTAGTTCGTCATCTTCCACGCAAAGAACGGTGTCTTTGAGTTCGTTTATGTCCCGCCCTCCGGCCTGCAAAGATTCGGCTACTGCGGACAGCAAGACTTCCGGGTCCACCCCCTTGGGGACACTCGCATTCACGTTTCTTAGCAGGCGTTCCGGCAGGTTTTCGACACCTGAGACCGCGACGAGAGGCAACGCGGGGAATCTTTCGCGCACTTTTTCCGCAAGCTCATCTCCGTTCATTCCAGGCATTAGGTAATCAAGAAGGACAAGGTCAATGGATGCGGCTGGCGAGATGAGGCTCAGCGCCTCCTCTCCGGACGTCGCCGTTAGGACGCTGTAGCCTCTGGATTCCAGCAGCAGCTTCCGAACCTTTAGGGTGTCAGGATCGTCATCGACACACAGGACTCGCTTTCCGCACATGAGCAGACGTGAAGGACTCGAAAAGCTCAAATCCTTTCATTTCGCAAGCCGCACGGGCTATACAGTGTTAACTGTATGTGCCGTTAGCAGGGCAAATTATTAAGATTTCGGGCGGGATTTGTGTCTCTTTCGGTTTGTGAGGATAAAAACACAGAAACCTTTTCTCAACGCGGTCACTTCAGGTTTGTACAATGCGGCTCTTGCTAGTTGACGATCATGAAGTTGTACGCCGGGGTGTGCGTTCTCTTCTGTCCGACCAGGACGGTTGGGAAATCTGCGGCGAAGCTGTTGACGGCCAGGACGCGTTAGAAAAGGCCCGCGACTTGAAACCGGACCTGATCGTCATGGACGTGAGCATGCCTCGGCTCAATGGCCTTGAAGCTACGCGGCAAGTACGAAATATACTTCCTCATTGTGAGGTTCTCGTTCTCAGCCAACACGAGAACAGTGAAATGGCGCGACAGGCTCTCAAAGCAGGCGCTCGCGGCTATGTGGTGAAGAGTTCAATTTCGCGAGATTTGATTTCTGCGGTAACCAAGGCATCTCGCCACGAATACTTCTTCGACCCGGCGATACTAGATCAAACTCCGACTGCACACACCGATGTTCAGGAAATCCTGCGACGCAGCGCGGCATTCGAGCAAGCCTTGCGGCAGAGTGAACAACTGTACCGCTCAACGTTTGAGTTGGCAGCAGTCGGCGTCGCGCACGTAAGTCCTGAAGGAAAATGGCTGCGGGTCAACAAGAAATTCTGTGAAATCGTCGGATATAGCGAACAGGAACTTCTTCGTCTCACATTCCAGGACATCACGCACCCGGACGATCTAGCTGCCGACCTCGCCCAAACAGAAAAGGTGCGGAATGGGACACTCCACAAATATTCGATGGAGAAGCGTTACATAAGGAAAAACCGCTCGCACGTTTGGGTCAACCTGAGCGTTTCCGGCGTCCGCGACACCAGTGGCAAGCTGCAACATTTCATATCCGTTGTTGAGGACATCACCGCCAGAAAGTCAGCGGAGCGTGCTTTGCGAGAGAGTGAAGAGCGACTGCAGCTTGCCCAGCAGGTCGCAAAGGTGGGTACCTTCGAGTGGAATATCAAAACAGGGGTGAACCGCTGGACACCTGAACTGGAACGACTGTACGGGCTTCCACCGGGAGGCTTTGCGGGCACGCAATCGGCTTGGCAGTCACTCGTGCATCCCGATGACCGCGAGGAAACTGTTCGTGCGGTGGAACGAGCACTGAGAGACGAGCATCGGGGTTTTGAGGGGCAGTGGCGCGTTATTTGGCCTGACGGCTCGGTACATTGGCTGTTGGGTCGAGCTTGGGTAATGAGGGATCAGGCGGGTGAGCCGGAGCGTTTGATCGGTGTCAACGTTGACATTTCGGAACGCAAGCGAGTGGAGGATGCGCTTCACGAAAGCCAGAATCAACTTGTCCTCGCGTTGGACTCTTCGAAGACCGCGATGTTTGACTGGGACCTGGTCCAGCAACGGGGCAAGTGGAACCCGCAAATGGCCAGCATTTACGGGTTCATGCCGAGCGGTGAATACATAAGTATCGAGGAGTGGAAGAGCTTGTTTCACCCCGACGACACACCAAGGCTGGCTGCGGAAGCAGAGCGGGTGTGGCGTGGGAGAGATGAGGAGTTCACTTTCGAATTTCGTACCGCCCCGCATAATGGCGAAATCAGATGGATCCTTTCGCACGGGCGCATCGTGCGAGATTCTGACGGCAACGCTGTCCGAATGATCGGAACGCATACCGACATAACGGAAGCCAAGCGAACACAAGAGGCGCTGGAGCGAAGCGAATCACGGATTCGAGCCGCTTTCAGTCAAAGCTATTCATTTCTGGTGTTGCTCCAACCCGATGGAACAATCCTCGAAGTGAACCAGGCCGCGCTTGAGGCGGCTGGTGCGACCGATCCTTCACAGGTCATCGGTCGCAAGTTTTGGGAACCGTGGTGGTCTCCTCTGCCGGATGAGGTTGCAACTCTCAAAAACTTGCTCGAGAAGGTGAGGGCGGGAGAACGTATCCGGGATGAATGCGTTTTCTGTTTGCCCGACGGGAATCGCCGCGTCGGAGATCGGACGCTCAATCCCATTTTCGATGTTCAGGGTCGGGTCGCAATGATCGTCGCGACAGGGTTGGATATAACCGACCGCAAGCAGAGTGAGACAGCCGTTGCGACCAGAGCCCGTCAGCAAAAGGCACTTTTTCATCTTGCCGACGAACTGCATCGGGCAGCCTCCATGGAAGACGTATACAACGCGGCTTTGAATGCCATTCTTGATGCCTTGCAGTGCAATCGTGCTTCGATCTTGCTCTGCGACGATGCCGGAGTGATGCATTTTAAGAGTTGGCGCGGTCTATCGAACGATTACCGGGCCGCAACGGACGGTCATTCCGCATGGAGACCGGATGACAATAATCCGCAGCCTGTTTGCATCGCAGACATCAACACTGCCGATTTAAGCGAGTCGCTCAAAGCTGTCATTCGAAAAGAAGGCATCGGTGCGCTTGCGTTCATTCCATTGGTCCTGGATGGGAAGCTGACTGGCAAGTTCATGGTTTACTTCAACACGCCGCATCGGTTCGCTCCTGACGAGATCGACGTGTCTGTGACCATCGCTCGGCAGCTATCCTTTGCGATCCACCGTTGCAGAGTCGACGAGAGCTTACGGGAAAGCAACAAAGCCGCTGGGTTGTTGGCTGCCATCGTAACTTCCTCGGACGATGCCATTGTGAGCAAAGACTTGGACGGTATCATCAAGAGTTGGAATTCGAGCGCGGAGCGCATTTTCGGCTACTCTGCTCAAGAAGCCATCGGTCAGCACATCACCCTCATCATTCCCCCGGACCGCCTTGCCGAGGAGAATGCCATCCTTGCTCGCATTCGGCGCGCCGAGAAAATTGACCATTTTCATACTGTCCGCCGGCGCAAGGATGGCACTCTGATTGACGTGTCGGTCACCATTTCCCCCGTTTGCGACTCCTCCGGGCGTGTCATCGGGGCTTCCAAAGTGGCGCGCGACATTACGGCGCAAAAGCGGGCCGAGCAAGCGCTGCGTGAGAGCGAACAACGTTATCAAACCCTCACGGATGCTTCTCCCGTGATGATCTGGATGGCAGGCAGGGACAAGCTCTGTTACTACTTCAACAAAGGGTGGCTGGATTTCGTCGGTCGCAGCGTCGAACAGGAGTTGGGCAATGGCTGGGCAGAGAACGTACATCCCGACGATGTTGATCGCTGCCTTCAACTCTATGCTGGCAATTTCGATGCCCATCGCCCATTCGAGATGGAGTACCGGCTGCGGCATCACACTGGACAATACCGCTGGCTTTTTGCTCGTGGGATTCCCCGCTACGCGCTGGATGGAACCTTCGAAGGTTATGTCGGTGCCTGCCTTGACATCCATGACAGAAAGCAAGCGGCAGAAAAGATGCGAATTGCGGACGAAACCATGCGCTTGATGAAAGCCCAGGACGAAGAACGGCGGCGTATCGCCCGCGAGTTTCACGACAGTGCTGGTCAAACACTCACGGTTCTAGGCTTGGGCCTCGCTCAACTGGTTCAAGACGCGGAGATCGTTTCCCCTGAGTTAGCGAAAGCAGGACGACAGATCGAAGAGGTGGTTCAGCAACTCCATCGCGAGATTCGCACCACGTCGTATCTGCTTCACCCGCCGCTGCTCGACGAAGCTGGACTGTCCTCGGCTTTAGAGTGGTACGTGCAGGGCCTGGCAGAACGCGGCCGAATGGCGATTGACTTCGACATTTCCGCTGATTTTGGGAGACTTCCCGCCGACATGGAGCTTGCAATCTTTCGTGTTGTGCAGGAATGCCTGACAAATATCCACCGTCACGCAGAGAGTAAAACAGCAACCATCCGAATCGCTCGCGACAATGGAAGCGTGTGCATCGAAGTGCGGGACGAAGGCAAAGGCATATCGCCGGAGCGCCTGGTGGAAATCGAGTCGAGAGGTTCTGGTGTAGGCATCGCCGGAATACGCGAGCGCGTCCGTCATTTCGGTGGGACCATGAAGATCGAATCCGATCAAACAGGAACTCGCGTGCTCGTAAGCATCCCCCTCGCAATCGTCGCACCCTCATCTGCAGGCGAACGTTTACCGGCTGCGGTTTGAGACTGGTGGCCAGGCCGTTAGTTGGTTTTCCTCAGCTTCCCTTTCGGTATAGAAAATGAAAAAGTGCCCCTCGCCGGTGGGAGGTCCGCAAAACCGAGCCCGCCGGCACTCCTCGATGCCGAGAGCGCGCGCGATTTCGCGAACTGGGCGTTGAACTCCTTTCAATTAGAGTCATACTCCGGGCTGATTCGGGGCATCCGAAAACAGCCGGGGGAAAAACCGGGAAGAAGCACCATCAAGAGTCGGGGCCTGCCGGGGACGCTGCGTCAACTCTCCGGCGACATAGGAAGTGACCTGTATTTGATGCGAGCTTCGATCTCTGCCCGAATCGCGATCGCACGAAGCATTCCGGCGAAAATCCAGCGATGCACCGGATAGAGCGCGTACCAGTAGGTAAGACCGCCTAGCCCTGCAGGGTCGAAGATGGCAGTCTGGCAGATATTTGATCCTTCGGAATCAGGCTCTGAACCGACCGGCTCAACCTCGAATTGGAGCCAAGCGCGTCCCGGTACTTTCATTTCGGCGAACAGTCTCAGACGTCGATCGGGCTCGAACGCTTCCACTCGCCAGAAATCCAGTGCATCTCCCACCGCCAGAGTCTGAGCGTTACGTCGCCCACGCCGCATTCCGACGCCCCCTACCAGAAGATCCAGGAAACCGCGCAACCACCACAGGAAATCCGCAAAGTACCAACCGTTCGCTCCTCCAATCTCCCGGATGGGAGCAAAAGCCTCTGCCGGTTTTACAGCAACGCGCAAAGTCCGCGAGTCTACGAGCCGGGTTCCAAAGCGTACGCCGCCCCACGAGCGGGCTTTTCCGGAAGAGGAGAGGGCGTCTGACCAAGACGTCTCCGCGAACTCGTGGTTCTCATTGTGTAAGGCTCTTTCGATCGCATCCTTCAAACCTCTCGGCCTGATCGGGAAAACCTCAAGCGCTGACGGGTTCCGGACCAGCGTGGGATTGCGCATGCTATCCACGAGCTTGCGTCCGATGCGCGCATAGATCGGCGTGACCAGACCTAACCACAAACTGGAGAGCCGGGGCGTCAGGACCGGCACGGGAATCATCCAGCGGCGGAGGCCGCACTGCCGCGCATACTCTTGCATGATTTCGCCATAGCTCACTTGGTCGGCACCGCCGATCTCGTATACCGCTTCTTTCCCGACCGGCAGCTCAAGCGCCTCCACGAGGTATGCGATCACATCTTCGACTGCGATCGGCTGCGCCTTTACGCCAACCCATCGTGGGCAAATCATCACTGGCAAGCGCTGCACCAGAGCGCGAATCATTTCAAACGAGAGGCTTCCCGAGCCGATTACGATCGAGGCACGAAACTCAATGGTGGGGACTTCAGAGGCGCGCAAAATGTCCGCTACTTCTTGCCGGCTACGCAAATGAGCAGACAGCGACTGGCCCTCGGCACCAAGCCCACCTAAATAGATGATTCGACGCACACCCGCTAGGCGAGCGGCTGCGGCAAAATTACGGGCTGCTTGACGGTCCTCGTCTTCGAACTTACCCGGGGATCCCATCGAGTGGACCAGATAATAAGCGGTGTGCACTCCGGCAAGTGCTGGCTGGAGTGAAGCCAGCTCGAGGCAATCGCCCTTAACAACCTCGGTGTTGGGAGCGAGTCGCGGCTGCAGAAATTCAGGGTGTCTGGCGAGGCAACGAACGGGCAAAGTGGCCCTCTCAAGGCTCTTGAGAAGACGCCCTCCGATGTAGCCAGTGGCCCCGGTCAGCAGGACAAGCGGGCGCGCAGCGGAATCAGATGAGGACTTCGATGTCAGAATTCACTCCGTGAACTATCTCTTTGGAATCCAGGGAACGAGCACGCTGGTTCTTCTTCTGTACTCTGCGAAATCAGGATTCGCAGCCATCTTCTTTTCAAGCATTGGAATCCCCGAAACCTTCAAGATCAGAAAAGTGATGGTGAGAGGCCCGACGATGCTAAATCGGCCGCCCGGAACGCCGATCGCCAGCATCCAAATGCCCCACCATTGGACAACCTCTCCGAAATAGTTGGGGTGTCGCGTATATCGCCAAAGGCCAGTCTGCAGTATCTTGCCCCGATTGAGCGGATCTTTTGCGAACCGAGCGAGTTCTGCATCTCCCACAGACTCGAAAAGAAACCCAAACATCCAGATGCATACGCCCAGGATTTCGAGAAAGCCGAGCCTGCCTCCAGCACTGCGATTAATCATGAGTACCGGCAATGCCACGACGAATAGAAGCGCGCCTTGCAATAAGTACACCTGCGCGTAGGAGCGAACATAGAACCAATTGCCCCATTCCCGTCTCCAGGCCAGGTAGCGAAAATCTTCCGGCTTGGATTGATGGCGCGCATGGATGTGCCATGCCAGACGCAGCCCCCAGATGCTGACCAAAATGCCGGCCACCAGGCCTCGTGCTCCCGCCCCGCCAGATAGCAAGAAAGATGTCCATGTCAGCAGGACAAAACCTAAGCCCCACGCGACATCGGCCACATCGTTTCTTTTCCTGATCAACGAGACCAGGAACCACACGGTCATATATCCCCAAAGCACGAAACCCAATGTCGCGTAGTAATTCATAGCCCGAGCTGGCGCGCGATGAAGTAGGTTCCGACAGAGACGCAACCTGCCAGTACCACTCCCCAAGTCAAATCCACCACTGTAAGCGCGAGCGGCCAATCCCTGAGGGTGGCGAGATTGGTGAGATCGTAAGTCGCATACGTAATGAGACCGAACAAGGCTCCGAGCAGGAGCGCACGCACCCAGGAATCTTTTTCGACCGCTGGAGCGATGACGAAAACCACCAATCCCACCAGGAAGAGGAGGTAAAAGAGGATGGCGGCCGCCCAATTGACTTTGGGCGTCATCAAGAATCCGATCTGTTTCGTGTAAAAGTTCTTGGCCGCTACGCCGAGCCAGACCATATCCAAGCCAAAGAAAATTGGTAGAGCGATGAAATACAGTTTCAAAAACATATTGAGAGACTCCAATCAAGCCTTGGAAATCTGAACTTGCTCGGCGTTATTAGGACGCGGCCGAGCGGAGACGGCGAACCGGCGCAGCGCTCTGGACAGGGGGAAATAAATCAGACAAATCGCGGGCGAACCGATGAGGAGCCAAGCCGACATGGCGCGCAGTTCCGCCAGCCACAGGGTCGAGATCGCATGTGGCGGGTCGGCGCGCACCATGGCCATAATCTGCGTCAGAGATAACTGCAGAGGCGCAACGCGAAACAGCTTTTCCCCTAATCGGATGAAGGGCACCAGCAAGAACAACTGCATGGGATAGATCAGAAAGTTCACCAACTGAATGGCAGGCAGATTCAGCCCGAAGACCAAGGCCGCGGCCGTACACAGAACGGTAGTTGACCCGAGCACCGGAAAGGTGCCGAGCACGATCCCGAAAGCGAGGCTCAAGGCAATCTTCTCCGGCGTGATCCCTTGGGTAAGAAGGGCGCCGATGGGTGCAACGAAACGCCGATGGAAGAACCCACGCATCATGATGCCGCGCTCGCCACCACTGTCCATTACGATTCCCGCCCATGTTTGGATTGCTTTCGCCGTTGCTAGAACCTTGCTCCCCGGGCGGCCAGTTGGTGCTCCAGCGCGGTGAAATCGGGCAGTACCATCCAGCGAGAACCCGCAGTTGCCCGGTCCAGATGCAACTCCGGAGGGCCACCGAGCCAGAGAGCGACAGCACGCGGCGCCTTGCTGGCGACGCAGACCAGATCGTCCGTAACTTCCGAACTGGGGGGAGATGAAACGCTGAGCAAAACAACATCGGCTTCACTTTTGCGGGCAGCTAGAACGATATCCGCAGCCGGCAAGTCCGTCCCCAGATAAATGGCTCCGAGCCCTCCCGCCGCGGTAAGCATGGCAGCAGCCAGGATGGGGAACGCGTGCCGTTCATTTGCCGGTGTGGCCAGCAAAACCCGAGCCGGCGGATTCGACGGAGAATAGGTTCGTACCAGCGAGGCCAACACGCCGGTGAGCAGATTGGTCAGCATGTGCTCCTGCGCGATGCTGCACTTGCCCTCATGCCAGCGCTCGCCGACTGTCCGCATCAGGGGCAGCGCGGCTTGATGTACGAAGTTCCTGGGACTTCCCAGGGCCGCCGCCAGGCGGTTGATTTCACGATCGGTCCCGGCATAGTCGAAGCGGTCGAGAGCGTGCAGAACCGGCGACAGGACGCCACTCGAATCGTTTGCCTTGGCAGCGGATTGTGCGGCTGTGATGGAGGAGCTTTTCTCCAGAAGTTCCCGTAACTGCCGGTCCCCGAGCCCGGCAACTTGTCCGATGGCGTGTCCCTGTTCGACCGCCTGCCGCAACAGAAGCAACTTCTGAATCTGTTCCTCGGAATAAACACGTCCGCGTGCGACCCGTTTAGGAATGACGGTGCGGTAACGGCGCTCCCAGGCGCGCAGCGTGTCGAGGGGAATCCCGGTGAGTTTGGACACGGCGCTGATCGGGTAGGAGGTCGCCATCTGAAAGGATCGTATCAGCCCCCCTTTTGCATGTCAAATGTTTGTCATGGACAAACATTTGACAAACGTGCGCCGCATTGGTACAACAAAAGAGCAAGCAATCCGCCGCCCTGCCCCAGTACGTACCGGCTAAGAGAGGTTCTCGAACCCGAGTGAGAAGTCATAGCTAAGAGCCAGGAATCTTTGTGATCAAGCAACTGCGCAACTACAGTTTTGGTACGGTTATTCCCTTTGTGCTGCTGCATGTGGGGTGTGTAGCCGCGTTCTTCGTCCCTTTCCGCTGGTCATGGGTGGGGCTGATGCTGGCGATGTACGTCGTGCGCATGTTCGGCATTACTGCCGGATACCACCGCTACTTTAGCCATCGAAGCTACAAGCTAGGACGCGGCTGGCAGTTCTTGATGGCATTTCTGGCGGAGACTTCGGGACAGAAAGGCGTGCTGTGGTGGGCTGCTCATCATCGCGTGCATCACCGGCATGCCGACCAGGATCCAGACATTCACTCTCCGTGGAAGCGTGGATTCTGGTGGGCGCATGTCGGTTGGGTACTGTCGAACGAATACGACGAGTATGACCCGGCGTTGATCCAGGACTTCGGCAAATTTCCAGAGTTGCAGTGGCTCGACAGACACTACATGGTGCCGCCTGTCGCCTTGGCGGCCCTGCTGTTCATCGGCGGCGGGCTGCCAGCATTTGTGTGGGGATTCGTGGTCTCAACTGTACTGCTGTTTCACGGAACCTTCACCATCAATTCGGTCGCGCACCTGTGGGGATCGCGGCGTTTCGAAACGGCGGACCATAGCCGCAACAACTTTGTCCTGGCCATCATCACGCTGGGTGAAGGCTGGCACAACAATCACCATAAATTCATGTACGCGTGCCAGCAGGGACTTCGCTGGTGGGAGGTAGACGTTACTTATTACGCCCTGAAGGTACTGAACTGGCTGGGAATCGCTAGAGATCTGCGGGGCATTCGGGTGCCGCTGTCGGAAAGTGAGGCGGCATGAGCCGTATCGCAGTGATTGGAGCGGGAATTTCGGGAATGGGCGCAGCGTATTTGCTCAGCCAGAAACACGAGGTGTGGCTATTCGAAAAAGAGGGCCGCCTCGGAGGTCATACCCATACCCATCAGATCGAAACCAGTCGCGGCGTCTTGCCCATCGACACCGGTTTCATTGTGCACAACGACCGCACGTACCCGAATCTGGTTCGCTTATTTCGGCAGATGGGAGTCGCCCGGCAAGCGAGTGACATGTCGTTTGGCGTTTCTTGCCGGCAGACAGGATTTGAATACAGCAGCCGTGGCTTGAGCGGATTTTTTGCGGGTAGGAGCAATCTGTTTCGCGTGGGACACTATCGCTTTCTGGCGGAGATCATGCGCTTCAACCGGGAAGCCCGCGAGCTTTTGCAGGATCCCGCCAACGCCGGAATCACTTTGGGAGACTACCTGCGCGCCAATGAGTTTGCAGGCGACTTCACGCGTTACTATTTGCAGCCCATGGCAGCCGCGGTCTGGTCCACGTCACCGGAAGAAATCGAAGATTTCCCGGCATTCACCTTGATTCGTTTTCTCGAAAATCACGGCTTGTTGGGTCTGACCACCGCGCCGCAGTGGTACGCGTTGCAAGGCGGCAGCAGCGTTTATATTCGTCCGCTGACGGCGCCATACCGGGAACGGATTCGCCTGGGAGCAAAGATCAGCGAGGTCAGGCGAACCGCGGCAGGAGTAACCATTGGCTTTGAGGACCGTCCGCCGGAAGCTTTCGACGAAGTCGTCTTCGCCTGTCATGCGCCACAAACGTTAGAGCTGCTGAAAGATCCAACTCCACAAGAGCGGAAGGTGCTGGCTGGTTTCCGCACCAGCCGGAACGAGACCGTGCTGCACACCGACTCGAGCCTGCTGCCCAAGCGGCTGGGGGCGCGTGCGTCTTGGAACTACCATCTCGGCGCTAAACGGAGAGCCGCTACGCTGACGTATCACATGAACCGGCTCCAGAGCCTTCCCACACGGGAAGATTATTGCGTGACACTGAATGACACGCCGTCCATTGCCGAGCGCCGCATTCTGCGGGAAATGACCTACTTTCATCCTCTTTATACGTTGGAAGCCGTGCGAGCCCAGGCGCGCTGGCAGGAGATCAGCGGCCGCAACCGAACTCACTTTTGTGGAGCGTACTGGTTTTACGGCTTCCATGAAGATGGTTTTAATTCGGCGATTCGGGTCGCGGAGACACTGGGCGCATCGTGGCATGCAGCCCCCAAAGAGGCCGCTTAATGGAGTCGGGAATCTATTCAGGGACATTGCGTCATCGCAGGTTCAGTCCCGTGCGCCACGAATTTACTTATCCGCTGTTCATGGTCTTTCTCGATATCGACCGACTGCCCGAGTTGATGAAGATATCTCGGCTGGCCGGCTACAACCGGCGCAGCTGGGTTTCCTATCAGGAGCGGGATCACTTCGGTGATCCGGCGAGGGCTCTGCGGGAGCGCGTATGGCGGGACGCGGACAAAAACGGCGCTGTTCTTCCCGAAGGGAAAATATTCCTGCTCACTCATCTCCGCTACTTGGGATACAACTTCAATCCCGTCTCCTTTTTTTACTGCTACGACCGGCAAGACAAATTGCAGATGATCATGGCCGAGGTCAACAACACTTTCGGCGAAACCGCAAATTACTGGCTCACACCAAGTGCCGAGCGCCCGGCAGGCGAGAACAAACGGTACCGCTTTTCGAAGACCTTTCACGTGTCGCCTTTCCTGAAGCTGGGCCAGGAATACGACTGGACGTTCACGCCGCCCGGGGAGCAACTGATCAGTCAGAGCGTCAGTTATGAAGGCGGGCGGGAAATCTTCGATTCCACGCTGAAACTGGAGCGACGCGAGTGGTCGCGGGCTGAACTGCGCTGCGCAGTCCTGCGATTTCCGTGGATGACGGCCAAAGTGATCACTGCAATTCATTGGCAGGCGCTACGGCTGCTGCTGAAGCGGGTGCCGATCGTCACGCATCCCGGCGCGGGCCACTTTGATCGAGCGACAGTGCAGCACTGGGGGGCATCATGGCGAGCGGAATAACCACCAACATCGCGAAGAAAATATTCTTGAAGAGTCTGGCGGGCCTGCGAGTGGGCAGTTTGGAGATCGTCTGTCCAGAAGACACGCATTGCTTTGGGCAGTCGGGCGCCAGCGTGGACAAAGACTCGCCGCGCGCCGTAATCGCCGTACACGACGAACGTTTCTTTCTGCGCGCACTGCTAGCGGGAGACGTAGGCGTTGGCGAAGCCTACATGGACGGCGACTGGTCGACTCCTGATCTGGTTGCCGTTGTGCGGTTGGCCGTACAAAACCTGGAGCAAGTGGACGGCAACAATCGCCTGCTGACTTCCTTCCGCAGGCTGGTTGACTTTTTCGAGCATCGCCGACGCCGCAACACAGAGGCGGGCAGCCGACGCAATATCGCCTATCACTACGATCTCGGCAACGACTTCTATCGCCTTTTTCTCGACCGCAGCCTGGCCTACTCGTGCGCTTACTACGAAAACGCCGACGATACTCTGGAGCAGGCACAGGTTCGCAAGTTTGATCGCATCTGCCGGAAACTTCAGTTGGGACCGCGGGATCATGTCCTCGAAATCGGCACCGGCTGGGGCGGCTTTGCAGCGTACGCGGCCGAGACTTACGGATGCTATGTAACTACCACGACCATCAGTCGCCAGCAGCACGACTACGCACGCGAAGTATTCGCGCGGAGCAGGGCGAGGGAGCGCATTCAGTTGCTGTTCGAAGACTACCGCAACCTGCGCGGACAGTTCGACAAGATCGTCAGCATTGAAATGTTCGAAGCCGTGGGTTACGAGAACTACGACAACTACTTCCGAGCTTGTGATCGCCTGCTGAAGCCGGACGGCAGCATGCTCCTCCAGACCATCACCATCCAGGAAAAAAAGTTTCACCAGTACCGAAGGCAGAGCGACTGGATCAAGAAGCACATCTTCCCCGGAGCGGAACTGGCTTCGGTCATCGAAATTCAACGATCGCTGGCGCGAACCACCCGTATGCAGCTTTTTCACATGGAAGACATCGGGAAACACTACGCTCTGACTCTTCACGAATGGCGCCGGCGGTTTCTCGAACATCTCTCCGAAGTATGCCAACTCGGATTCGACGATCGCTTCGTGCGCATGTGGGATTACTACCTGGCCTACTGCGAAGGAGCATTCCACGAACGCTACATCGGCGATGTACAACTGGTGCTCAGCAAAGTGACCACTAAAGTTCATCTCATGAACGAACCTGAGAGACAGCCCGCATGGCAGGAGAGATCGTAATGACGTATCGAGTAGTGCGAATCGCGACTTTGGTTGTGGCTGTCGGACTTGTGCCGCTAATGATGTTCGCCGCCTCCGTGCCATCGGTGGGTAGCCTGGCGCCCGATTTCACTCTCACATCGCAGGAAGGCACGCCGGTCAGCCTGAAGGATTATCGCGGCAAATGGATCGTCTTGTACTTCTATCCCAAGGACTTCACCAGCGGCTGCACAATCGAGGCGCATAACTTCCAGCGCGACCAGCCGCAGTACCAGCAGAGGAATGCAGTGGTGCTGGGCGTCAGCGTGCAAAGTGCGGATTCCCACAAACAGTTCTGTACGAAGGAGGGACTGAACTTCAAACTCCTGGCTGACATCGATCGCAAGGTCTCTAGTGCTTACGGCTCGTTGACCAATCTCGGTCTCGTGAAATTCGCTTCGCGTCACACCTTTATCATCAATCCCGAGGGCAGGGTGGCCAAAGTATTCACCGAGGTGAATCCAAACAGGCACAGTGAGGAAGTGTTGGCAGCTCTCGCCGACCTGCAAAAACAGAATGGCGGTTCCGGGAAGGCTTTGAGGGCTAACTGACGACTCATGAGCGCGCTGAGTTCACGGACTATTCCGTCCGGTTCCCGCCTAGGAGCCGAAGAAACAAAGGCTGTCGGCTCCTGCCGATAGGATTCGGGATTGATCGCGGCCACATCTCGGAAATGGAAACGGGCAAGAAGAACGTGTGCCTGCCGATGCTGGAGGTGCTGGCGGAAGGATTAGGGATCACCATCTCGGAACTGATGAAGGGCGTTTAACTGCTCGATAGTAGCGTCCAGCGGCATGGACTGGCCCTCGGCCAGCATGTCGGACAGCACGCCAGCAAATTAGAGCGCAGCCGAGTGACAAGAAGGCTTCATGGGTGTCAGCTCGCTTCTCGTAGCGGTCCCGAAGACGACGAAACTAGCATTTGCAGATCCATTAGAGTTACATCCGGCTGGAAAGATCGAAATGCCTCGATGGCCTCTCTCCCATTCGATGCTTCCGCGGCCAACTTCAAGTCGGGTTCAGGATTAATTAAGGCTGCGAGCCCCTTCGTAAGACAGCATGGTCTTCGACCGTAAGGATTCGGATTAGGTTATGAGCGGTGTGCACGACTCGTCACCTTCCGAACGTACGGACGGCTCTGCGCAAGGTTGGACCATAGCGGCTTGTACTCACGCGGTCGACGCGCCGACGGATCTATATGTCATTCTGTTGAAAAGGGACAACTTACTGATTTTGTGGTAATTGCGATACGCCTAATACGCACGAAAGCGACAATCACACACGTAATGCACATTCGCGAGAATTCTGAGACCTCAGGGCAAAAAACCGCAATATGACGAGGTCCGACTGGAACTGACGACAGTTGTGCTAGAGTGTCGGCGTAGCCCCGGCGTCTTTTGTGTTTGAGAATAGGCTCCTTCGTGCGGTCCATCCCCGAGGGAAGGTCACTGCGCGCATTCCCTCAATTACTGCTGCAAAACAATCAATGGGCACGAATCAGTTGCGTGGACCTAGGGCTCCGAAGTGGCGTTCTAAATAAAGGCTCATCTGATGGAGCGACACCTCTCGCACCCCGTCAATGTCGCATTAGGCAAGCACAACCATCTATGCGCTTTCTTTCACTCAAAAGACGAGGAGTACCGCGTGCTGCTCCCGTTTATCAAGGCAGGAATTGAGAAAAGGGAGAAGGCGTTTCATATTGTCGACCCAGAGCAACGCCAAGACCATCTGCACCGCTTGCAATTCGGCGGTATCGATGTGGAGGTGGCACGGCAGCAAAATCAACTTGAGGTGCGGGGCTGGGACGAAGCGTATTTGAGAAAGGGACATTTTGACCAGCAAGCGATGTTGGCCCTGATTGAGGAGGCTTTGACTTCAGGACGGGAACAGGGATTCCCGCTGACGCGGCTTCTGGCGCATATGGAATGGGCGCTCGAGAATCGTCCGGGAGTGGATCAACTGATTGAGTATGAATCCAGGCTAAATTACTTACTCGCGAAGCACAAAGATCCGGTCGTGTGCGTGTACGACTACAGCAAATTTGATGCCGGCGTCATCATGGATGTCTTGCGCACTCACCCGGCCGTCTTGATCGGCGGAGTTCTCGAGCAGAATCCATTCTTCATTCCTCCCGACCAATTCTTGGAAGAGATGCGACAACGAGGAAGCGGCGAATGCTTTGGAAAAGCTCCGGAACAAGATCTGCGCAGGCTTCGGGAGACCGCAAGGGATTTGGTGGCTCTGTCGGGCATTCCGGCAACCTGGATTGGACGCGAACCCGAGAAAGTGGCGGAAAGCACAGCGAGCATGCTGATGTATGCGCTTCACCTGGATGCTCTGCACTTGTACGTCAATCGTCCGGAGGGGGAGCCGATCGAAATTTCACACAGCGAACGATGGCCAACGTTTGCGAAATGGTTGTCGGGCGACATTGGCAGCCTGCAAACCGCTGATGGCATGGTGGTGCAAAACTCGTTTGAGATTCCCACGGCGCAAGGTCCTCTGCACGTGGTGATGGTTCCGATCGGCTTAAACGCAGAAGCGGGATGGTTTGCGGTAGCCGCGCTGCGACCAAAGTTCCCTACAGATGCCGAGATGTTGCTTCTGCTCTCGGCAGCGAATCAGATTTTGGTTTCCTATCTGAATTCCCGGGTTATCAAGGAACGGGAGAATGCGGAAAAGACAATCACGATCTTGAGGGAAGAAGTTGAGCGGACATCTATGTTCGAGGAAATTGTCGGCACCTCGCCGGCGCTCAAGAAAGTGATTTCTCGAATCACCAAGGTCGCTCCAGCCGATTCCACGGTGCTGATTACAGGAGAAACCGGAACGGGCAAGGAACTCGTGGCGCGGGCGATTCACAAGCGTTCGAAGCGTTCGATTAAGCCGTTTATATGCGTGAACTGCGCCGCGCTGCAACCATCGCTGATCGCATCAGAGCTGTTTGGTCATGAGAAGGGCGCTTTCACCGGAGCACAGCAGCGCCGCATCGGAAGATTCGAGCTGGCGGAAGGTGGAACCATTTTTCTAGATGAGGTTGGCGATCTTCCTCCGGAAACGCAGATCGCGTTGCTTCGTGTGCTTCAGGAACACGAATTTGAGCGCGTTGGAGGCAGCCAGTCCATTCCCACGGATGTGCGGGTGATTGCGGCCACCAATCGGGACCTCAAGGCCGCCACAACCGACGGATCCTTCCGCTTAGATCTTTTCTACCGGTTGAACGTGTTTCCGATTGAAATGCCTCCGCTGCGCGAACGTAAGGAAGACATTCCTCTTTTGGTGAACTATTTTGTGCAAAAGTATTCCGCCAAGGCTGGGAAAAAGATTCGCGCGCTAGACGAAAGCTGTCTTCGATTGCTCAAGTCCTATCACTGGCCAGGAAACATTCGAGAGCTGCAAAACGTCATCGAACGCGCCGTCATACTGGCGGAAGGCGAAATTATCTCGATAGACGAAAGCTGGCTGACGCCGGATTCAACCCACCAACCTATAGGGCGATTGCCAGCGCAATTATCCGATCAAGAAAAGCGCACGATTGAAAGCGCCCTGCGGCAAAGTCGAGGGCGCATTGGCGGACCCTCTGGAGCAGCGGAAAAGCTCGGCATCCCCGTATCCACCCTACATTCCAAAATCAAGGCATTGAAAATCAATAAGAACCGTTTTCTCACCGAATAGCTGCAGTCCTTTGAAAAATGCGAGAAATCGATTAAAGACGAGAACTCGCCCCCACCAAGGTCAGTAACTTCTACATTTCCAATAACTTAGCTTTGGCATCGTAGATGCATTTCCCTTCATCGTGCCCAGGAGTGGACACGTGGGGAGTAGTGGCACGTACCTATGAGAAGCGAAACGAAAGAACGGGCTTGCATGATCGGCCTGGTGCGGATCGGGGCATGTTTCATCCGATTGACTGCGTCTGCAATTCGCCCCTTGCCGGCCCCACTTTGCGTATTTCGCGAGGCCGAAACTGCGGATGATCTCAACGGTCGTAATAGCCGCGGATTCCCCAGCAGTGTTAAGCGAAGGAATCACCGTGGAAACTAAACATACGATTCCGCATAAATGCTTCTGTGTCGACGAGATTCGCCGAGCCATCGAAAACGATGAGTTCGTACCGTTCTTTCAGCCCCTGGTAACGCTCCGCACCGGCCAGCTCGCTGGCTTTGAAATACTCGCGAGGTGGCGTCATCCAGAATTGGGAACAGTTTCCCCCGATCAATTCATCTCGATCGCGGAAAAAGAAGGGTTGATCGGATCCATCACGAAAAGGCTATTGTCTAAGGTATTTTTCTCAGCCAAGGTAATACCGGACCCTCTTTTGATAGCGATCAACATCGCTCCCCAGCAATTGCAGGATCTGAGCCTTCCCAAACAGATTGAAGACGCCGCTGCCACGTCGAGCTTTCCGCTCAGTCGCGTCGTAATTGAGGTTACCGAGAGCGCGTTGGTCGACAATTTAGATTCCGCTCAGACCATCGCCAAAGAACTAAAGTCATTGGGCGTTAAGGTCGCGCTGGATGACTTTGGCACTGGCTATTCCAGTCTGCTCCATCTTCAATCTCTTCCATTTAGTGAACTCAAAGTAGATCGCGGCTTCGTGAGTACGATGACTGCGAGCAGACAAAGCAGAAAGATTGTCGCGGCTGTGGTAGGCCTGGGACAAAGCCTTGGTCTAGCCACTATTGCAGAGGGGGTGGAGAAACGTGAGCAGGCCGAGATGTTGATGTGGCTCGGTTGCGACCTCGGGCAGGGCTGGCTATTTGGAAGGCCTGTACCCGCTGAAGATCTGCCCGCCGTAATCGCCATGCCGCGGGAGCGAATTCACGTCGGGGGTTCGCAACACTTGTGGAAAGATATTTCCGGTTGGGCGTTGCCTAGCCGGCGTCTGGCTCAGCTGCAGGCCATCTACGATGGCGCGCCCGTAGGCTTGGCATTTATCGATGTCAATCTCCGGTATGTCAGCCTCAACGAGCGGCTTGCACGAATGAATGGGGCTTCCGTGGAAGAGCACCTTGGTAAGACAGTCGACAAAATGGTCCCTGAGTTATTTCCCCAGTTTGAGCCGTACATTCGCCAGGCTCTACAAGGCAAAGCCATTGCGGGAGTGGAAGTGACGAAATCAGTAAGCGATGGGCAAATCGCAAGGACTTTGTTGCTTTCGTATGAGCCTGCATACGATGAAGCCGAGGAAGTCATCGGGGTCTCAGTTGCAATTGTAGACATTACGGAACGCAAGCAGGCAGAAGCAGCGCTTCGTGAAAGTGAGGACCATTATCGGCACATGGTTGACTTGAACCCACAGATTCCGTGGGTACTCGACCCGGAAGGGAACGCGATTGAAATCAGCCCTCGGTGGAATCAGGTGACTGGGATGAGCCGCGAAATGTGTCAGGGGCGAGGCTATCTGGGCGCCATTCATCCGGACGATCGCCCTCGTGTGGAAAATGTGATTGATGAGTCGATAAAGAGTGGTAATCCCATTGATGTTGAATGCCGAATCCTAGCCTCGAGCGGAGAATGGATTTGGATGCGCTCGCGTGGAGCTGCGCGCCGCGACCAGTCGGGAGAAATCGTTCGCTGGTATGGGAGTCTAGATGACATCAATGACAGCAAGCGAGCAGAAAAAGCCCTGCTGCAATCCGAAGAGAAATATCGAGAACTATTCGAAAATGCAACCTACGGTATCTTTCGATCACGACTGGACGGAACTTTGCTGGACGTGAACCCAGCTCTAGTAGCCATGCTGGGTTACAGCTCAAAAGAGGAATTGCTCACGCGGAATTTGAGCCGCGACGTTTATGAGGATCCGGATGCCCGCAGGTCGATTCTTGAACGTTTCGGGCCCATCGGGCGCGTGACCGGGTGTGAAGTCAATTGGAGACGCAAAGACGGCAAGATCATCGTCGTTCGTATCAGCGGAGGGGCTTTCCGCAGTCAGGCCGGCTCGTTCAGCCATTTTGAAGTCATTGTGGAGGACATTACCGAACGACGGAGCCTGGAGGCGCAATTTCGTCAGGCGCAGAAGATGGAAGCCGTCGGGCTGCTGGCGGGAGGGATTTCGCATGACTACAATAACCTTCTAGGCGTCATTCTCGGAAACGCTGACCTGCTCCTCGAAACAACGCCGACCGCAGTGCAGCAGCATTACGTGGAGCAAATCAAAAAAGCCACTCGGAGTGCGGCCGAATTGACCCGGCAATTGCTAGCCTTCAGCCGCAAGCAGACGCTCTACCCGACCATCCTGGACCTGAATGCGGTCGTTCGCGTTGTCGGGAAGATCCTGCAACGCCTGATTGGCGAGGACGTGCGGATTGTGACAGACCTGGAGACGAGTCTGGATCCAACCCTGGCTGATCGAGGACAAATCGAGCAAATCCTCATGAATCTAGCCACGAATGCGCGCGATGCTATGCCCAACGGTGGCACGTTCACGATCCGGACTCGGAATGCCGAACTCGGGCCAGACGATGTGGCTCTCCATCCCTACGCAAAGCTTGGGCGGTACGTTCGACTCTCGGTCAATGACACGGGGGTGGGTATGACGGATGCCGTAAGGCAGCGTGTGTTTGAGCCGTTCTTCACGACGAAGGCAGAGGGGCGCGGTACGGGGCTGGGATTGGCCACGGTCTATGGAATTGTTAAGCAGAGCGCAGGATATATCTGGGTTTCGAGCGCGCCAGGAGCCGGCACCACCTTCGACATCTATTTGCCGCGGGTGGAGGAAAAAGCCCCGCGACTGCTCACCGGCCCGGAAGAGCGAAGCGAGTATCCACGAGGCACAGAAACAATTCTCCTGTTGGAAGACGAAGAATCTCTGCGGCAAGTGACGTGCGAGTGTCTCACAACGAACGGCTACAACGTCCTGCAAGCCGGTCGTGGAAATCATGCCATCGATGTGGCCGAGCAATTCAAGGGACCGATTGCGCTGATCGTAAGCGATGTAGTGCTGCCTGACATGATTGGGCCCTCAGTTGCGAAAAAAGTGCGGGCGTTGCATCCGGAGGCGAAGGTCTTATACGTTTCAGGATACGCTGAAGTCCCCGTAGCTCAACAACTCATCGCTGAGGGAGCAGTGCTCCTGCAGAAGCCATTATCACGAGGTGAACTTCTGAGCAAAGTGGATGAGATGCTCCATCATCGCTGTGTGCTCGGCTCCCGATAAGGAGTCCTGCCAGGTTCTTCACGACCGCTGCGCCAGCGCTTATCGCACGGCCTTTGGACGGATTGGCAAATGACGCAGGCGCGCACCTGAAGCGGCAAAGATCGCACTGCCGATTGCGAAACTCGAGGTCTGCCGGCCGTGGAGTTTGGCACCGATGTAAATTTCATCGGCAATTAACAGTGCTCCGCAACGCCCGGCGGTGGAGTAGCGGAACAACCCGCAGTCCCTTTGTTCTCACGCGGCGCTGAGTGTAGACCTCTAAGGTTGAGTTGTGCGAGGCATGCGCGCCGTGTGCCTATCCGGCGTGGCCAGGAATCCCCAATCTACAAGTGGCTTCCAATTCGACCGGGTGGCCTAGAAGTTCTGCAGCAGCCAGGCGTTGGTGTCATAACTCTGCTGGCTGAAGGCGAGGTAACGACCGTTGGGAGAGATGATTGCATTCCCGAGGAACTGGTTTCGTCCGCGGTTGAGGAGCACGGTTGTCTTTCCATCCAGGCCGATGCGGACCAACTGGTAGTCCCCAGCCTGCAAGGCTGCATACAAAGTCTTACCGTCGGGCGCCCAGCAGAGGGACCAGATGAGACCGCTCATCGCCAGTTCGCTTTCCGCTCCGCCGTGCAAATCGATCAGCCGCACGCCTTTGACGACGGCCAGAGCGATGCGGTTGCCATCGCGCGAGATACTCCACACCGCTCCGATCGGGTCATGGGTCCTGGCTACCTCCTTGCCCAGGCCTCGAAGCGGATCCAATAGGTAAAAAACCAAGTCGTCCTTTTCCTTCCTGCTGATTACACAGCTGGCATAGGAGAGGGGTGGACAATCGAGCGCGGTCATTCCATCAGCCGGAGCCTGCAAAATCTGCTCCGCAGCTCCGCCGCCGAGGGGCGATCGCATCAGTCGGAACAACTTGGTCGATGCATCGCTTGGCTGCGGGGACCAATACAAAATCCAGGTTCCATCGGCGGAGACGATCGCATTCCGCTCATCCTCGGGGGATGGAAACAGGAGCTGGGCAGCGATGTTATCGAGCGCCTGTTGGAAGATCTGAAATTTGCCAGTTCGATTCGATTCAAAAATGATCGCCTTGCCGTCACGCGTCCAGGCGTCAGGGAAATCTTTGGTATCGCTAAGTGTCAGACGCTTCGGAGAACCCAGCCGCATGCCGTTGTCTTGCAACTCACCGAAGTAGACATCATCCCAGTTTCGCGCCTTAGTCACGACTAGAAGGCGGCCCTCTGCGGTCACAGTTGCCAACCACGGATCAATTCCGTGCCAATTCGTGATTCTTTCCGGCACGGAGAGAGACTTTCCTGTGTGCGGGTCGACGCTGGCAGCCCATAAATTCGATTCATTGGCTCCTGACTGTTCCCGCCGGGAAAAGATGAGACGTCCGTCCCGAATCCATTGAAGGGGAGATCCGCTGTGGCAAGGGAGACCGGCGTCCGACAGTATGGTGACGGATTCGCCACGCTCTGCTGACGTACTAGCAATTCTGTTCCCGATGCCGCCCTCGCCGCCGGGACCTTGAAGATAGGCGAGCCGCTCTCCTGTCGGGGACCACGCCAGGACGCAAATTGTTCCCTTGTCGCTGGTCAGCAGCTTTCTTGGATTCTCACCGTTCGAGGCCATGATCCAAAGTTCGTAACCGCGGCTGACAAAAGCGATGGAATTGCCTTGGGGCGAGATGGCAGCAGCCCGGGCAAAGTCACGCAACTTATGGGGACTTCCGCCGAAAACAGACAGCACCCACAGCTGGAAGCCTTGGTCTTTGCTGGCGACATTCAGCAACACTTTGCTGCCATCGGGGAACCACACGACATCCCAGAGTTCGGCTTGCAGTTCCGCGGGAATCGGAATGTCATGGGTCTCGCCGGTGTCGATTACGTTCAGGTGGAGGCCATTGGTGTCGGCAAGAATAAGGTATTTGCCGTCGGGCGAGATGGCGCTGCTGAGGGCGCGGTTCTCAGGGGAGTTGTGCGTCAACTGCCTTTCGCTCAGAAAGCGGCGGGGACCAGCATGCTCGCCGCGAAACCAGTACCATCCGAGTGCAGCGGCAACAACCAGAATCGCGAATCCAGCTCGATAGAGGAGCCGGCCGCCGAATGCCTCCGGTTTGGGGCTGAGAGAACCCTCCGCGGTGGGCGACGTTGACCTCGATTCCGTGTCGCGCTTCAGGCGCTTCAGGTCGGCGCGAATCTCGGAGGCAGACTGACACCGAACCTCACGATCTTTCTCCAGAGCTTTATTTATGATCTCGTCCAGCTTGGCGGGAAGGCACGGATTCAACTGCCGCGCCGGAATTGGCGTACCTGTGAGTATCGCCTGGTGCACATCCGTGGCAGCGTCATCGGGAAAAGCTACCTTCCCGGTTGCCATCTCATAGATGATCAGGCCGAGGGAAAACAGGTCGGTGCGGGCATCGAGTTTCTCACCGCGCACCTGCTCGGGTGACATATAGGGCACCGTCCCGAGGGCAATACCCGTGGCGGAGAGCTGCAGCCCCTGCGTTGGTGCGTCGCGATTCTCTCGTTGGACTTCATCGCCTTCTGGAACACCCGTGAGCTTGGCCAAGCCGAAGTCGAGAATCTTGCCTTCGTTGCGATTGGTGATGAAGACATTCGCCGGCTTGATGTCGCGATGGATGATGCCCTTCTCGTGGGCTGCCGCCAGGCCATCGGCAATCTGAATAGCCAGATTCAAGATCTCAGAAGTTGGCATGGGGCCAGAGTGGGAAGCGATCCGGTCGCGCAGGGTCTGACCTTCCAGCAACGCCATGGCGATGAAGGGGTGGCCCTGGTATTCGCCGAATTCGTGGATCGTACAAATATTGGGATGATCGAGAGTTGAGGCGGCGCGCGCCTCGCGCTCGAACCGTTCCAGGGCTTTCGGGTCGCGGGCAACGGCCTCGGGCAAAAACTTCAGTGCCACCCGCCGGCCCAATTTAAGGTCTTCCGCCTTGTAAACGACGCCCATGCCTCCTCCTCCGATGAGGCTGAGCACGCGGTAATGGGAGACCGTCTTGCCAGCTAGGTCTGACGTGGATGTACTCGAGACCGAAAGATCGGGCAGCGACACGGGAGCAGGCGTCGTTTCCTCGAGGCTCTCTACCGGCGCCAGCAGACGATAGCCACGCCTGGCTACTGTCTCGATGTACTTTGGGGACTCGGCGGAGTCGCCAAAGGCCTGTCGCAATTTGTTAATTGCGGTGTGAATACTGTGGTCGAACTCGACGATGGTGTCGTTGGGCCAGAGTCTCTTCTGAATCTCTTCCCGGCTGACCACGCCCCCGGAGTGCTCCACGAGCATGCGCAGGATCTGAAAGGGTTGTTCCTGGAGCCGGCGCGGTTTCCCGTCCTGAGCGCGGAGTTCTCCCGCCTTCAAGTCCAGTTCGAAGATTCCGATGCGGACGCGACTTGGGGGCACACTGGCCAAATGGGACCACCCCAGGGCGGAAAGTGTATCACCGGTTCACACCGCATCACTTGCGGGAGTTATCGTCTGCAGGCCAAAAGCTCTCCAGGGCGTCTATCTTTCCTCAGTTCACTAACTTACCCAGATGAGCGCCAGTTGAGCAACAGTTGAGATTCGGTGCATTCCGCTCCTGCCCTGCTTCCCGCTAAATGGTCAGGCGTCGCGAGTTTCCCGAGGGGAACCCGCCGAACAGTCAGCCACCAACTGGGGAATACCAATCGAAAAATGGCCTCGGGACATCGAGGCCGGAAATCCAGAGGACAGATGCCATGAAGTTTCCACAGAGAAAGTCTCTCTTGCTCACCTTTGCAATAGCCTACTTTGTCGCAGTGATTGCCGCGACCTCGCCGAATCAGGCGAGCGCGCAACTGGACGATGATCACCCATTTCGGTTAACCAGCTCCACATTCGCGAATGACAGTACTCTGCCCATCAGCGCGATCGACAACATCGTCGCGAATGGGGTGAACGCCTGCAGCATTGACGGAAGCACCGGAGGAGATCGATCTCCACAGCTTTCCTGGACCAATGTTCCGGAACATACGCGCACTTTCGTGGTGGTGGCCTACGACATAACCGCGGCGTTCACGCACTGGGGGATGTACAACATTCCGGCAACCAGGCGCGGCCTACCGGAGAATGCCGGAGTGGCGGGCAGCAAGTACGGGACGCAAGTCGTCAACGACTTCTTCGTAGCAGCCGAATACGACGGACCGTGTCCGCCGGCCAATGTTGCTCCCGACGTTCACAAGTATGTCTTCACCGTCTACGCGCTCGATACTCGGTTGACTCTGCAAGGGTCGGCTAATTTTCCGCCCAGCGCCGAGACTCTGTATCACGCGCTGATCGCCGCCGGCGAGCATCGACACATCCTCGCCACCGCCAGCCTTGCCGGTCTCTACTCGACAACTCCCAACTAAGCGGAATCGCTCAACACACAAATAAGGAAGGTGCGTCATGCAAAACGCGAAGGCAGTTCTCTCAGAACACAAACTCACGATTGGGTGCCGGATGGCCTTTGTTTGCCTGTTGCTGGTTGGTTTGAATCTGGCGAGCGCTCAGAGTTGGCAGCAGGTCCCGAATTTCCCGGGTCTTGGTGCTGGCACAGCCCTCCTCATGACGGACGGCTCGGTCATCCTGGAAGAAACGACTGGTCAGGCGAGCCAGGGCGGTTATGCCACCGGAAATTGGTTCCATTTGCATCCTGGCTCGAACGGCGGCTACAACGACGGCACGTGGAGCGAGCTGCTTCCCCTGCCCTTTGGTTATGCACCCATGTATTTCGCTTCCGCGGTGCTGCCGGACGGCCGTGTTTTCGTCCAGGGTGGGGAGTACAACGGCAACAACACTTCCACTGCTGTCGACTCACCTTTGGGTGCTATTTACGAATCGGCCAACTGGGTACCCATCGGTGCTCCTGACGGCTTGTCCAGAATTGGGGACGCTCAGAGCATCCTGTTGCCGAACGACCCAAAAACCGGACACGGACGGCTAATGGTCGGGAATTGTTGCAGTCAGGACCAGAACATACTCGACCTCACGACTCTCACGTGGACAACGATCTCCCCCAGAACCAAGAGCGGTAAGAACGACAAGAACTCCGAAGAGGGCTGGACGATGCTGCCGAACGGCAACGTGTTCACCATCGACACGAACTCGACCGACATCAAAGCCGCGGAAGTATTCAGCCCCTCGACCGGCAAGTGGACGCGGACCAAGGACCTGCCGCTAACCCTGATCTGGAACTGCGGCCGAAACATCGTGCCCGAGATTGGACCCGCTGTCCTGCGCCCCGATGGCACAGTCTTTGCCGTAGGCGCCAACGGTGCGACTGCGATCTACAACTACAAGACGAACACTTGGAAGACCGGCCCGCAGATGCCGATTAACTCCTTCAATCCCGGATACGACGGCGTGGCCGACGGCCCCGCCGCTCTCATGCCGAACGGGCACGTGCTGGTCATGGCTTCCGACTCCGGCGCGTGCTTCACCCCCGGCGCTGACTTCTTCGAGTTCGATGGCAGTGCCCTGCACTCTCTGCCGAAAACTCCGAATGCCGTGAACGAGGCATCGTACGACGGCCGTATGCTCGTTCTGCCGTCGGGAAACATCCTCTTCACCGACGGTTCCAATGATATCGAGATCTTCACTCCAGCTTCGGGCGCTTACAAGTCCGCGTGGGCGCCGGCCATCAGCAAATACCCCGCTACCATGACCGTGGGGAAGACGTACACCATTTCAGGGACGCAATTCAACGGGATGTCCCAGGGCGCGGCCTACGGCGACGACGCGCAAATGGCCACGAATTTCCCCCTGGTGCAGATCACATTCAACGCCACCGGCCATGTCACTTATGCTCGCACGAAAAACCTCAATCCCGGAGCCGTGGCTACCGGAACCAAGATCGTGAGCGCTCAATTCACGGTAGTAAGCACAGAAACGGGAGCAGCCAAGCTGCGCGTGATTGCTAACGGCATCGCGTCGCTCGCGATGCCCGTCACGATCAATTAGAGATTGAGACAGAGTTCGTACTCGCCTCGGTGCTCAATGCGACAGCCGATGCATCAGCCAATTTCTCTTCAATCAACGATCAAGACCCACTTTCACCACCCTCCAACAAAGTTACAGCCGTATGGAAGATGCCCGGTAAGGACACAGAGGGTCGGCTCGGGGAGGTCCAAGAGGGGTGAAACCTCTCCTCGGACCGCGAAGCGGTCGCCACAGCGCGCGCCGGATTGACTTGACGAAGGCAGAGAATGTCGCGCCGAACCTAGTGCGGAGGTAGACCCCGACTGCGGAGCGCGGCTGTGAATTCCGGGAGTGGAAACATTCTTGATTCCACTACGTGTGCTATAGGAGGGCATCTGACTAAGGCTAGGAAACCAGAGATTGTATTTATTCCTCAAGGGCTTACGGAGGAGGAGATTCGCGACCGACTGACATCTGGAGGTCTGACGCCTTCTTCTACTCTGAGAGCTGGTCTCAACGTTGTATCCCGACAAGAGGCTCCTTCCACGAGTGTGTAAACGCACGGGAACGCGACACGCTCTCTGCTGTTGTGAACCGTGTCGTGAATTGCGGAGGCGAAATCAGCAGGCTTCCTGCCGTCGCTGGCTTTGCTATGCGGATCGAAAGGGAGCGTTCATCGCGTGATCGGAGTGTCCTACCATCATGACGGTGTCGCTGCCTCCGTCCTTTTTTTGAAGAGCGCTACCCGGCGGTGTCAATCGAGCTGTCGGCGGGACCCTCGCTTGAGGCCTCTTCGTTCAACGGCAACGAGAGATAGCGATTCGCATGGCCATTAGTAGATTGAGAACCCTGCCAGCAGCGAGCCCGACACCCGTTCTCTCTGTACGGAAGCTCAGGATTAGCTTCGGTGGGGGATCAGTAAGAACGACTTCGAATGTTTCGCGAGCCTCGGAGTATACACACCTGGGACGACGATGTTCCCCGAGAATCTCGTTGAGTAAGTTAGTGGTCATTGGTTTCGACTTGCTGCAAGAAGGTCCCTGCACCTCAGCAATCAGAGGTCGAAGGGAGTGGCCCATGGGGCGTGGCCTTCAATTCAATCTGAACAGCGACCGCAAGAACTGCCGTTTCGTTTCGCCGCTATAGGGGGCAAGTCATTGGCTGGATTTCTGTCGAAAAACCCGTTGGGTTTCAAAAGAAAGCCAATGTAGGTTGCCGGCATAACGGGATAATCTTCCGGGCGAGGAATATGAGTGTGACCAAACGTATACCACAACACTACATCTTCGTTGGAAATCGACCGGTCGCGCTCCGTCCATCTCTCTAAACCATCGCCGCCAGAGCTCTGATTTGGATAGTCGCCAGCGGCAAATCTTTCATCCTCGGCAAATGGCGTCACCCATACATGATGGTTCACGAAACCGGCGCGCTTTCGCCACCAGGCTTCTCGCGAGGCAAGCGGCACCGAGTTGTCCCCAGGAAAGAATTTATAGCCGACAGGCTCGCCAACCATATTCCTGGAACTGGGATTGATCACCTTCCAGGTTCGCATTGTACTTGGATTCAGGCTTGCGCGAGCCTGTTTCTCGGTTTCGAGATCGGTTATCCGGGCGCGAAATGCATTCGAAAAGGGATTATCGGGACCGGGGTCGTCGGCGACTACATCGATTTGCTGCACCGTGTTGTGAGCTCCATCAACGCTGAAATCGAGTCGCACATTGAAAAAATGCTGGTGATTGGGCGCGTACAACAACGGGGCGATCATCGTACCGAAGGGCGGATTCTCGCCTTCGCGCACCGTTCCCAGGGAAAGAATACCAGTGAGCTTGATTTGAAACTCGATGTTGCCATCTTGATAGAAGTACCAGAAAAATCCGTACTCGTAGTTTTCGACCGTAGAAATTGAGGAAACGACGAGACGCCTCGATCGCCGAACCTCTGGCATATTTGGCAATCTGCGATCCGTATGTTTCCAAAGCACTCCGTAATCTTCTTCGTGAATGCAGACCGCGTTCGGTATGGTGAGCGGACGACCTCGACTATCATGCAGGTGCGCGTCAAGGTACGCGATATAGCCAAGGCAATCACAACCCAGGCGCAGACTATTGACGCACATACCCATTCCGTACTCCCCCACATCGAACGCATTTTTCCGCGCCTGAGTAGGAGACGGGTCTCCATAAGGCACAACCATCTCGGTGAGCGAAGCCCGAAACAGGATGGGCCTGACTCTGCTGCCGTCGGAGTAGCGAATATCATGAAGGGTTAGACCTTCACGAGCATTGAACCCGACAACAACTCGCCAGTTCTGCCACAACAAGCGATTGCCCTCTAGTTGGAAGCTGGGGCCGTCGGCTTGTTCGATCGTCAGCGGTTTGATTCCTTGGCGCTTGCCGGGCACGCGATGGTCTGAATAGTTGCCTTCTTGCGGCGGTAAGGGGAAAACGCCATAGTCTTCAATCCTCAGCACTTCCATCCTATTGAGGTCGACAACGGGACGGATTCCCTCAATCGGACGAGCGTAGCCGTTGTCTGTAGGATCCGAACGTAGAAAACAGAGCGGCCGAGCCAGCCTGCGCTCGCTGTCCTCCTTCGAACCGTAGTTCCCCGCGCTCCAAATGTCCACCATCACGAGCGATGGATCAACGTCTCCGTAGTGCGTGCGTAAGGCAGCGATGAACTCCGGAGAGCGCAACACAGCTTGCTCACATTCCACCTGTTCGTCGATTGACATGGTCGGCTGCGCTCCTGCTGGAGCCTCGACGACCGATATGCACGTGTTAGAAGACAGATTCAGTTTCACCTTGAATGCTCGATTGCGGGCATTGTCGAAGCAAACGGCTTGCGCTTCCCGATCTATGACTTCAGTTGACGATTCATCCAATATCCGTTCCTTTGTGGGCTCTTCCAGAATTATGCTTATGATGCGGGTCGACGAATTGAATTGCGTCAACGTCTTTAGGAGAGCAACGGCTTGGGCAATTTCTTCGGCGTTGAGAGGTTCGAGCGCGTGAGTTGCTCGGCGCCCCTGACTGTATTCAGACGAGAGTATTTCTTGGTGCATTGGTTCTCCTGATTAACTGGCAAAGGTAGCACGCGATTTCATAGGTAGAAAATTCAAACTTTCGATCCGACGAAAAACAATCACCCGATGTGTGCAAACAGCTGGGCTTGCGGCAACTCGCAGAAGCCCGACAAACCGCGCAGGTCGCACAACTCCCACAGCTGTGGTTGCGCTACTCCGAGCCTCAAGACCGACCCGAATAGCGAGCGTCTGAATCCCCGTATCGTATGCAGCCCCTATGGACGAGGCGTAAACTGTCCCCAACGTGGGTTGGGCCTGTGCAAGATTTTGGGGGCGCACGCTGTAAGAGAATCTAGCTGCCGGTTTGCGGATTTGTCAGCCGCGTAGAGTGCAGCGAAGATCGTAGAGTAAGGACTGTGTCTCTGACTGAAATAGGGCGCCAAACATTCGTTCCTCTCTTTTGTCGGCATACAGCGCTCATCAAACGTGCCTTCCAGGATGTCTCTTCAGAAGAACTCCAACAGCTGGAACGGGTGCTTAATGATCGGGGCGGCCACAAAGTGGCCGACCAGGTTTCGGATGCCCATCTCTGACAGGCATTTCGCCGACTGGCACGAACCGAAACGACCGCAGGAGCGCGTTCGCGTCGATGGGGGGAGGTGCCCGGTCGCTGTACTGTGGGTTCCTCGCTCACAGACCAACCGGCCGTCTAAATGCCTGGTGGGCACGCGAGGCGAGCTCGCTCGCAAAAGCCTCACTCGCCAGCGCATGTCCAATGATTCGCCGACAAATAAAGTGGTCCTGTCAGCGCGTCAATGATCAGGTCGGCGTCGGTATGCCGAGTGAGCTGACACAGTCGATCGTGGAAGCGTGAGATTCAGTCGGCATCGCAGGATCCACTTTGTAGTGCTCCGCATTGCTCCGTGCACGCTGAAACTCGCCGGTTGCAGTTCGCGCGCAGCATAGGCTACGCACAGGGGCCCTCCTTCCGTTCAATCCGTGATTTGGAAATATAGACCACGTCGTTCATGGCTTTTCCCGCCCGTCTAAAGCGATTCTTCCTCGCCAACTATCGCTGCGCAAGTGGATTCTAGCCTGCAACACGGTGCTCCAGCCGATCCAAAGAGTCTGGATTGGCTACACCGCTACCCTGAACTCGAACTTGAAGAACGCAAACGATGCTAGTTCTGCTTCATGCTGTCGTCGTGCTTCATGTTGTCGTCTTTCTTCATATCGTCCTTCTTCATGCTGTCGTCCTTCTTGGCCTTTTTCTTGGACTTCTTGTCCTTCTTCATGTCGTCTTTCTTCATGCTGTCGCCTTGCTTCATGCTGTCGCCTTGTTTCATGCTGCCGTCCTGTTTCATGCTGTCCTGCTTCGCAGCATCGCCAGACTGTGCAAAAGCCGATAGCGACATTGCCAGAAGACACATTGCTATCAACCTGCTAATCATCTTGTAGTTCATGAACTTTTCTCCTGTTCGCGTGGGAATTGACGCCGATGGACCTAGGCGCATACATCGGATGTGAAGTACCCTGGAAAGTTACAGGGTTCTCCCTGCAAATTGCGCCCTTTTGGAAGGTCCTTTCAGTTGGCAGTCATGAGACCGCAAGAATCCGTCGCTGCCGTGTGATTTTTTTCGATCCGTAACAAACCTAAGTTTCAGCGGAGCACTCGTTTCACCCACTTTTACATCAGGCAATGGCAAAGGGAGGCGGCGGCGCTGCGCAATCAAATGCCAAGCCCACCGCTCAAGAAGCCTATTAAGAAATAGTTGACTAGAAATGTCTCGGAGGTCTTCAGAGGCTTTGCGGACGGATTACGGACCATTCGGAAGAGATCCGCCAGTTTCTGGATTGCCGACTATTCGGCCAGGGCGTTGTGTTCCGCATTCCACAACTTCGTTTGTTGAACCCGTTGCTTCCGATTATTCGCGCCGCACGATCTTGGTGGGCGATCGGTGCGTTACCTTAAATGCGTTTTGTTCGAGGTTCCCATCGATTCTCCAGCAAGGTCGCATCCGCCAGCGCTCATTACGATTTTAACCTTTGAGCCGTGCCTTACCTACCGTCCACAGAAAACCCGAGCAAGACGTTACCAGGCATCCCGCCGCCCCAGATCGCATATCCGGAATTGACAAAGATCAATCCACGGTCAATAGCCGGCCCTGGCCCATACATGGATCCACCACGACCGGAAACACCATTGACGGTCGTGAACTCGCGAGCTGTGTCGTAATCCCAAATCATGGTGCCATCTCTTGCCGAGTAGGCACGCGGGTGCCCTGACTTCGGTATTGCCAACAACTTATTATCTTTCACGCAGCCATCGTCCTATTATCCACAGCCATCGCCGAGCGCCTGGCGCCTTCAGGTGTCGCTCGCTCACTAGAGGAAGCGCTCAGGGTCTCTTCAGCTCCACTCGGAAACCCTGAGCGTAGCAGTGTCGGTCACTTCTTCAATTGTTCGTGGCGATCTTTGCGGTCGTATCGGCTACACCGGAAATCGTTCCCGCATACTTCCCGCGCGCGGCAAAGAGGACGGGGTTGCCCAAGGCATCGGACGCCACCGTCGTCACAGTTTCAGTCATCGTAAGGATGCCTGACGCATACTTGAAGCGGCCAGTTCCACCTGTGATTTGAAACGTCACGTCACAGTGAGCCACGCCATTGTTGAGATTAATGCAATCCCCTCCCTGCGTGAGACTGACTTCCAGTAAACTGCCGTCCTGGAAACGAAACACACCCGCGCCGGCAAGTTCGGGGAGAAACAACAGATTGTTGCCAGAGCAAGTGCCGGATGTCCCCGGAGCATTTGAGATAGCTCGTACATTCGTGACGGTGAATGAACCGAGCGTACCTTGCCCGGCGAAGTTGTCACCGTCATTACTGGTATCGGGTTGTTGGAGATTGATGGTGCTGGGGGCAGAAGTTCCCGAAAATCCCATCTTTACGGACTCCTGCGCGACCACGTTTTGCGCATAGAACGCGGAAGCTGCCAGAAGACACACAACTTGACAACCAAACAAAACGTTTCTCATGACGATCTCCTTCCGACTTGAACGGTTGGGTGGCCATCAAATCGGCGCACCTGGCACGAATAAGGACTCGCGGGGCGAAAGGTTACAGAAGCCCGAGCGAAGGGACTAAAATGGGGCGCTGCAAATGTATCCTAGATGGCAAACTGCCCTCAATGCGGAACGGGATTGGGTTCTGATGATCCCGCGGGACTGTGCCACAAGTGCCTGATGCAGGGCGTGTTCGAGAGCTCGCTTGGCGGCCACGACTCCGGAATTGAAACCGTTGACACAGTGACAGCAGGATTCTCTGATGACGACTTCGGCCGTTATCACATCCTTCGACCTCTTGGCGAAGGCGGTATGGGAACCGTGTACCTCGCCGAGCAGCGCGAACCTATTCGCCGTTTTGTAGCGCTCAAAGTTGTAAAGCTCGGAATGGATACCGGTCAGGTACTGGCCCGTTTTGCAAATGAACGCCAGGCACTGGCGATCATGGACCACCCGAGTATTGCGCGGATATTCGACGCAGGCGCCACACCGAAGGGCCGGCCTTACTTCGTCATGGAGTACATCGCGGGGGTGCCCATAACGCAGTACTGCGACCGCCGGCGAATGACAATCGGCCAGCGGCTGGAAGTATTTCTCTCGGTGTGCCGTGCGGTTCAGCACGCGCACCAGAAAGGCGTGATCCATCGCGACCTCAAGCCGTCGAATGTTCTAGTGATGGAACAGGAAGAAAAGCCTGTTGCTAAAGTGATCGACTTCGGCATAGCAAAGGCTACCGACCAATGGGCCGTGGAGAAGACTCTGCTCACTCAATTCGGCCAGATGGTTGGCACTCCGGAATATGCCAGCCCGGAGCAGGCCGAGGTGATGACTGGGGAGGTCGATGAGCGCTCGGATGTGTATTCGCTCGGCGTGATTTTGTACGAGCTACTCATCGGAGTTGTCCCTTTCGACCCAACCAAATTGCGGCGGGAAGGGTTGGCCGAGATGCTGCGCATCGTTCGTGAAGAAGAGGCCCCATCGCTTTCGCGAAAGCTGAGTGCAATGGGCGCAGCGACGGCCGACATCGCCTCGCAACGCCAGACCGACCCAGCCTCCCTGCGCCGTCTCGTAGATGGCGACCTCAACTGGATCACCGTCAAGGCTCTGGAAAAAGTGCGGGAGCGTCGGTACGCTTCCGTGGCCGAGCTGGGATCCGATATCGAGAGATATGTTGAGCGCCGGCCGGTCCTTGCATCGCCGCCAAGCGGTTTGTACCGGGCGCGCAAGTTCGTCCGCAGGCACAGGCCCGCCGTCTTCGGTGCAGCCGCCGGTCTTGTGTTCATCGCTTTCGCCGGGCTGACGGTTTGGTCGTTGGTGCACCGCAACACCTCTTCAAGACCCAAGCTGACTGACAGGGACACCATTGTGCTCGCCGACTTCACCAACACCACGAGAGATGCGGTGTTTGATGACACGCTGCGGCAGGGCCTAGCCGTGCAGCTTGAACAGTCACCCTTCTTGAGCCTGATCTCGGACCAGCAAATCCAACAGACACTGGGCTTGATGGGCCAGAAGCCAGACGCTAGGCTGACGCCGGAGGTTGCGCGGGAGCTGTGCCAGCGGACGGCGAGCGCGGCAGTGCTCAATGGCTCGATAGCTCAAATTGGAAACCCATATCTTCTGACCGTAAAAGCGGTCAACTGCTCAAACGGAGCAACGCTCGCGAGCACAGAAGCGGCGGCGAGCGACAAGGATCATGTGCTCGACGCGCTGGGGAAGATGGCGTCGGAGATGCGCCACAAACTGGGCGAGTCACTGAGCACGGTACAAAAGTTCGATACTCCTCTGGAAGAAGCGACTACGCCCTCACTCGAAGCCCTGAAAGCTCTTAGCTCCGGCAAGCGGGCAACTTCCCCGCCAGTCGCAATTACCTTTTACAAGCGTGCTGTGGAGCTCGACCCAAATTTCGCAGTTGCCTACGCGTGGCTGGGCATTTGGCACACCTCTATTGGAGAACCCACCATCGCAGCCGGATACACCCAAAAGGCATACGAACTTCGCGACCATGCAAGTGAGCCTGAGAGGTATTTCGTATCGGCGATCTACTACAAAGAGGTTCTGGGTAACCTCGAAAAAGCCGAACAAGCCTGCAGGCTTTGGATGCAGGCTTATCCCCGCTCCGAAGTCCCGCATATTTACCTGGCTGGTGGAATTTACCCGGCGATGGGTCGCTACGATGGAGTGATCGCAGAAGCCAGAGAGGCAGTTCGTCTCAAACCGGACTACCCTGCCCCCTACGTCTTCCTAATGGATGGCTACATGGCTTTGAATCGCTTTGATGAAGCGAAGTCGGCATATAGGCAAGCCATCGAACGCAAAATGTACCACCACTACTACCCTGCCTCTCTCTACCACCTTGCCTTTTTGCAGAACGACGCTGCGGGGATGAAACAGCAGCTCACAGTATCAGCGGGTCAGCTTGGGGTAGAAAATACGTTGCTTGCATACGAGTCGGATACCTCGGCTTATTACGGGCGAGTGCGTGAGTCGGAAGAACTGACTCGAAGGGCTATGGAATCAGCCGAGCGCTTCGACGAAAAAGAAATTTCTGCCAACTATTCCGCCACGTCTGGACTAAGGGACGCCCTATTTGGCAACGCAGGGGAAGCCCGTCGACGTGCCTCGGTTGCAGTGGCACATTCCACTGGCGTCGATGTGCTGTACGCCTCTGCGCTCGCTTCAGCATATAACGGAGACACGGGACGTGCAGAGACCTTGATCAAGGAGTTGAACAAGCGATTCCCCGAAGGCACGACCGTGCAGTTCAACTACTTGCCAACCATCCGCGCCAAGCTCGCGCTGAATCGAGGGGATTCTTCGGGGGCGTTGGAGACGCTTCAAGCCGCCCTGCCGTACGAATTAGGAACAACCACATTTAGCGGCGAGTACACTTGGAATGGCTTGTATCCCGCTTTTGTTCGAGGAGAGGCGTATCTGGCCGCTCATCAAGGCAATGAAGCAACGGCAGAGTTCCTGAAAATCCTCGACCATCGTGGGATTGTCTGGAACTCACCGATTGGCGCACTTGCGCATTTGCAAATCGGGAGAGCGTACGCATTGTCAGGCGATAAGATTAAAGCAAAAAGCGCCTACGAGGATTTCTTCACGCTCTGGAAGGACGCCGACCCCGATATACCGATCCTGAAAAGTGCCAGAGCAGAATACGGCAAGCTCTAGCGATTGCGCTGTAACTTTTCACTTCTGATTCCTTATCCTGTTTTAGAGGTCTCGTGAGGATAAGACCATGACCAACGGCCAGACAGTGCACACCCTTCCGGGGTCACCGCAGTTTCCAACGACGCGGTGGACTCTGGTGGTCGCGGCTGGCGATCCACAACGGAAGGACGCTCGTTCCGCGCTGGTTTCTCTGTGCGAGAACTACTGGTATCCGCTTTATGCGTATCTGCGCCGGCGTGGACACGCGCCGGATCAGGCGCAGGACCTCACGCAGGAGTTCTTCATGCGCGTGCTGGAAGGGCGCTATCTCGATAGAGTCGATCCGGAAAAGGGTCGATTTCGATCATTTATTTTGACTTCCTTGAAATTCTTCGCGGCGGACGAACAAGACCGTCAGCGCGCCCAGAAACGCGGCGGCGGAGCAATTGTATCCCTTGAATTTTCATCCGGTGAATCCGGTGAAGAACGGTATCAAAGGGAGCCCGGTCACGACGACACACCAGATCGGATCTTCGAGCGCCGCTGGGCCCTCTCGATGCTTGAACGCGTCATGGAGAGATTGCGCGAAGAGTTTGTCCAGCATGGCAGCCCGGAGAATTTCGAACGGATGAAGGTGTTTCTTCTCGGTCAGTCCGAAGCGCCATATGCCGACCTGGCCCGCGAAATGACCACATCAGAAGGAGCCCTGAAAGTAGCCATCCACAGGCTTCGCAAACGCTATCGCGAGCTCTTTCGCCAAGAAATCGCGGACACTGTCGCCGATCCCGCAGAAGTGGAGGCCGAACTGCGGTATCTGGCGGCTGTGCTCACGAGGAAGTAGTAGCTCGACGATTTACATGTATCCGTACCAGGAACTCGGGTTGAATCAATCGCAACTTCTGGATCTTGACCCCTGTATTCATGTTGCAGGGCCTTCGTGTTCTGAATTGCGCTTTCCGCGGCGAAGCGGCCTCGATTGTGCCTGCCTCATCGGCAGGCGCCATATGCGGATTTTTCTGCGCCTCGAAGTGGCTCGCGCTTGTCTCGGCATCGTTGCCTTGTTGCTTACCGGCAGCAGAGACGCATCCCCCAAGAGCAGTATTACAACAAAAGCCCGGCAAAAAGCCGAGCCTTGTTGTTATGGACGGTACGGCGAGACAGGCGGTAATCCTAGGCGACGCGTTTATTGCTCTTTCTGGCGGAGACCTTCCGCCTGGAATTTTCGTCGCCGCTTTTCTTTTCACTCTCCGTCGACCGGCCAGCAGCGTTAATTTCCTCGGCTAATTGGGTCAGCTTTTCGTCGGTTTCCTTCTCCTCATCGAGCGTTTGCGTCAGAAGAGTAACATGCTCGGTCTCTCCGAGCGACTCCGCCAGGGAGCGCACAGTGCCGTAGCCAGCAATTTCGTAATGCTCGACCCGTTGCGCCGCGCCTATGAGTGCAGCATCGAGGATATCTCCCTCGTAATCCTCTTCCAGAACTTCGGAGCCTTCTTCAATAAGGCCTTCCATCCCCTTGCACTTCTTGCCTTTTGGACTCTCACCCAGAGCCTCGAAGATCCGCTCAAGCCGTTGCACATGGCCTTTGGTCTGTTCCAGGTGCTCCTCGAATCCCTTCCGCAGATCGTCGGACGCCGCGCCCTTGGCCATTTTCGGCAGCGCTTTCACCAGCTGGTTCTCCGCGCTGTAGAGGTCCTTTAACTCATCAACGTAGAGTTCTCTCATCCCTTGTTCCGGCATATGTGCTCCTCAAAATCAGCTTTTTTCGATGACATCGCAGCTTGGATGCCGAGAGCCGCCACAGGGTAAGCCACAGAAACATCGAGGATGGGTCTGGCTTCCGTCGATCTGGCCACAGTAATGGGCGAGAAGTTGCTATCTCGACAACGAGTCTCACCGTTTCCGCAAAACGCTAATTGAAAGAAACATCAGGAATTGTTCTGCACTGAATGCCTATGCGTCGTGTCCTGCTAGCCGCTGATTCGGAGGCGATCCGGCGCTATCAAGTCACGGTGGGCGCACTGGCGTCGTAAGCGGGGAGGCAGGCGATACAGAGGGAACCCTCTAAGCGCCCAGATCTGTTCAGCCCGAGCTAGCGCGTGGCTTAGCGTCCGTGGGTAGAGCCTACACGGAGCTAAACATAACCCGCCGCATGCCGCTTGGTCACACTCTACGGTACTTCATCTGGGTGTGTACAGCGGGATGGGGATAGTACTAAATGCACTTTTCCCGATATGGTCGGTCACGGGTTCCTCATCATTCTCGACGGTCCCGCCAGGATTGAAAAAGAGGTCGCTTTGGTGATCCGAGACTCTCCAATCCGATACAAGAAAACGGGGCTTGCGTGGTGGTGACTTAACGAACGCGTTCTCGCAAGAAGCGGCAAGCACGATGGCGACGCGGCGAAGGAACGTTGGGAGCAAGTCAGAGAAATAGACCCAGGAGGACATGACGATGAAAGTGCTTTGTAGAAATGTTGTTCGCATGGTCTTATGCACCGGTCTGCTATTTACTGCTGGAATACTGGCGACTGCGCAAGAGCCATCCGACCAGCAGGCTGCTCCGGCTCCTGACAACACCAAAGTCAACGAACGGGATAGGAGCAAGAGTGAGGCAACCGCAGATCAGCAAAAGGACAATCGTTCTGACCGCGACATTACGCAGCAGATTCGACAATCCATCATCAAAGACAAGTCACTCTCCGAGTATGCACACAACGTCAAGATCGTTACACAAAACGGTCAGGTAACACTGAAAGGACCGGTGCGTTCGGAGGACGAAAAGAGAGCGATTGAAGCCAAGGCTGCCGAAGTCGCCGGCGATGGGAAAGTCACCAGTGAACTGAACATCAAACCCCAACGTTGAAATTTTGAAAACAAAGGAGAATCAACATGGCAGGGAAAAATACAGCGGTATTCGGCATTTATCCGGATCGAACGAGTGCAGAGAACGCGGTGAATGCATTGAAAGCTGCCGATTTTCGGAACTCAGACATTTCCGTCCTTCTTCCCGAAGGCTCATCTACGAAAGATTTTGCTCACGAGAAAAATACCAAAGCGCCGGAAGGTGCCACGACGGGTGCGGGAACCGGCGCCCTGCTGGGCGGCGGTTTGGGGTGGTTACTCGGTATCGGTGCCCTTGCCATCCCGGGACTGGGGCCATTCATAGCCGCCGGGCCTATCATGGCCGCTCTTGCTGGGGCTGGAGTCGGCGGAGCAGTAGGTGGGCTTACCGGTGCTCTGATCGGAATGGGCATCCCCGAGTACGAAGCTAAGCGGTACGAAGGTCGCGTTAAGGAAGGCGGGATTCTCCTGTCCGTTCATTCCGACGATTCCGCTTGGACCAAGAAAGCAAAGGAAATTTTGGAACGCACAGGAGCAGAGGATGTGTCTTCGACTGGCGAAGCTACAGGTCACAAAGATGATAAGACTCGCGTTCGCGAAGTAGCCTGAGTCAGGCGAGTGCGAATTCACTCGCCGCGATGGGCATTGTTCGCCCAGCGATGGCCGGCGGCACATGCGGATGGATTTTTGGCAAAATGGTAACCAGCACGGCTCCGACGTATACAGCGATGTATGCCTGAGAGTCGGGTGATCGGGTTGCCTCCGAAGGAAAAGGAGGCGACCCCGTCCATATCTGAGTTTTGAGGTACAGGAAATATAAAGACCAAGAATGTGCGACAGTACGGAAATCATCTCCGACAAGCCGACTTCCATTACCAATCCGCCTATCGGAGAGTGCATTGGAGATTTGGCACTCGTCCAGAAACATCCCCGAGAAGTGCGTTAGATGTACTTGCCAAGAATCAGGCGCACATAGCTTCGGGCGTCTTCCAGCAATTCCTGGCGAGTGATACCAACCTTGGCGCGAAGCTGCAAACCCTGCATCAAGTCAACGAGCGCACAGCCTCGCACCTTGGCGGAGGGTGTGCGAGTTAGGCGCCCCGCGTTCATCTACTGCTCGAAATATTTTCGACGAAAATATCAGCGGATGTGGTGAGGCCCTTCGCGACATACGAACGGATTCCCGTTACTTGCTCCGACTGTCCCAGCGACGCGACTGGAGCACCAAGTCGGCAGCTTCTTCAGCATCTTTGAGGAGCGTCTTACGCGGCATGCCTATCTGCGCGCGCATAGTCAGCCCACGCCCTAAATCCGTGACTTGGCGAGCACGCGCGGCTACGGGAAAGTCAGATGGGATTTCTCCCGCGCTGATCGCGTCCCGGAAACGGCGTTCCAGCAGCGCTGCGCCGCCAGTGGCCGCATTCTGCAGGAACCGCTGAACCTCAGCGTCGTTCACAAGCGGTGCGACACATATCAGAAGGCAGCCCCGGGCGGACCCTTTCTCAGTCGCACTTTCGACGGCGTACCTCAGAAAGCCCACGATCGAGTCGCGAAGCGTCTGTGGCGCGAGGAGTGCCTTGGCGGCCGCTGCGCCCTTGCGTTCGGCGTACGCCTTAAGGACGCGCAAGAATATCGCCCGCTTGTCCCCGAAGACGGCATATAGGCTTGGCCGTCCCACACCCATCCCGGCGACGAGATCGTCAATCGTCACTCCGTCGTAGCCTTTCGACCAGAACACCTGTGTCGCCTTTTCCAGCGCACCCGTCTCGTCGAAGCTGCGCGGTCGACCCCGCGGCCTGGTGGTATTTTGAATCATTTAGTTCAAAACTCCTTGACACCTTTCGTTCCCCATTATAAAACCAAATAGTTCTAAATTGGCAAGCCGATTCTGGCCTCGTGGGCCTCAAGACTTGAGCCTTCACCCTTCACCACGGAGACGCCTATGAAACATTCGATTGCACTCGTCACCGGCGCTACTTCCGGGCTCGGCCATGCGGCAGCCCGCCTGCTCGCCGGAGAGGGCTACCGCGAGATCATCGTCACCGGGCGCAGCCTGACTGGGGCCCAGCAAGCGGCCGTTCAACTCGCGGCAGAGAACAAAAGAGCAATTTTCACGCCGCTGGCACTGGATCTGGACAAGCCGTCCAGCGTTCAGTCGGCCGTTGCCGATCTCGTCAAGCGAGGCCAGCCGGTCGATTTCCTGCTACTCAATGCAGGGTTGGTTCCCTTTAAGAAGCGCGCTCTCACCGCGACGGGCGTCGAGTCTTCTCAGGCCCCGCTCATCGGGCATCATCAACTGACGGTTGGGTTGCTCAATGCCAACTTGCTGAGCCCCAACGCGCGGATCGTTATCGCAGGTGCAGAACCTGCCCGAGGGGGCGTACCCATGTTCAAATACACCGACCTGCCAGCCTTCGCGGCCAGTCGTTACCAGGGTGACCGAACCGCCGCTGTCGAAGCGCTGATACGCAATGGCCCGGATGTGAAGTACGTGCCCAACAATGCGTATGCCGACGCAAAGCTCATCATCGCTTGGTGGACCGCGGCGCTGGCCCGCCGGCTGCCCTCCGGCATGGCCGTGTACGCCGTGTCGCCTGGTGGCGCGACCGGCACCAACGTGGTGCGAAGCGCTGGTTTCGCATTGAGGTATCTGATGATCCCGATCGTGAACCTCATTCCCGGCATGAATCAGACGCCGAAGACCGCGGCCAGCCGGTATATCCAGGCATCAAAGTTCGGAACCGACGTCTCGGGGCAATTCTTCGCCTCGGCAAAAGGGAAGTTCTCAGGCCCAATGGAGGTGCAGCGCCAGCCACACCTCCACGATCGCGACAGCCAGGAAGCCGCCTGGCAGGCCGTCGTCAAGGTCTCTGGCGTCGATTTATCGGCGTCGGGCCCGACGATCAAAAATGGCCCGTAGGATCGACATACAAAATTTCGTCGTCTTCCGCAGCAACGTGAGAGCAGTGTTCTGAAAGAGAGCCCGATCGCGGCTTGAACTGATTCCGGCAACCCGAATCAGCAGGCGGTTACGGAGCTACATGTGGTCCGCGCGGGTCTTATCGCATTTTGAAGTACATAGTTCAAAACTACCTTGCCCGCAGCCAGCGCGTTTGATTATCGTACCAAATAGTTCGAAATTATCAAAAACAACCCTGAGCTCTTAAGGAGAATACGCATGGGATGGTATCAAGATAAAAAGGTGGTGATTATCGGCGGCACGAGCGGCATGGGGCTCACGATGGCGAAGATGCTCTTCGAATGGGGGTGCGCGCGTTCTGGTGACGGGTCGATCGAAGGCCGGTCTGGAATCGGCGCAGACTGAGCTTGGAAAAGCCGCCCTCGTGGTTTCGAGCAACGCGCGTTCGTTAACGGACATTGACGCTCTCGCCTCGCGGGTCAAGGCCGAGTTCGACACGTTCGACCTGCTCTTTGTCAACGCCGGATTTGCCACGATGAGATGTTCAATCTGAATGCCAAGGGGCCCGGCGCAATTCCGGTCGGAACCAACCCAATCTCACTGGTTACTGTGCGAGGCTCCTCCAAGCGTCGGAAACAACCGCGCAATCTAACAGTCGAGGAGTTTCAGCGCCTCTCAGTTCATCTGGGCGAACCCTTCAAGGGCATGGCTCTTGTGCAGGTCTGCCTCGGTCTGAGGTTCTCGGAACTGCTCGCGCTGCGCTGGAAAGACGTGGACTGGATTGGCGGCAAGGTCAACGTCGAACACGGGATCGTGAATCAGCATCTCGATCCTGTGAAGACGGAGGAGTCCCGCAAGGCGATGACACTGGATCGGCGCCTGCTCTCGGTTCTGTCGGGCTGGAGGCAGCGCTCCGAGTTCCGCGGAGCGGACGATTGGATGTTTCCGTCGCCGCTGAAGTTAGGTCGGCTGCCCTACTCCTACACGGGCTATTGGAGAGCTTTGCAAGATGCCTCAAGTGCGGCAGGGTTAGGCCGGTTGGGAACGCATAGCTTTCGTCACACCTACCGTTCATGGCTGGACGCGGTAGGGACGGCTCTCACTGTGCAGCAACGGTTGATGCGGCACAGTGACATCCAAACCACGCTCAATATTTACGGTGATGTGGTGACGGGAGAAATGCAGGAAGCCAGTTCAAAAGTAGCGAGCCTTGCTCTTGAAAACTGATTTCCAACTGATTTCACCACGCTGTAAGCCATTGAAAGAATGGCTCCTCAGGTAGGACTCGAACCTACAACCCTTCGGTTAACAGCCGAATGCTCTGCCATTGAGCTACTGAGGAGTGTTGTGTTGCGCGCGGATGGCGCAATCGTCGGCTATCGACACCATCATAGCATTTTCAGGGGGAGACCGAAAGACGCTTTTGCATCCCGGCAGCAGGCCATCGGCATCTCCCCTTTCTGATACGCTACATTTTCTGGCTGGGCGATGGCCTGCCCTTGCCATCAATCGAGGTCGACAATGCCGGGAGGTTCGCGTTTGCTCTGGGCTTTTTCCTCTTCTCTGCTTATCTCTTCTCTATTTGCGTTCGCTGCGGCGGTGCAGTCGGGCGACAAGTCCGCATCTCACGGCGACGGCGCTTCTTCGGAGGCGTCGCCGGCCGCGAGCTCCCGGCCGACTCCGGGCTCTCCACCGGTCGCAGCGGTGAAGCCCTTCGTGGAGATTCTTCACGGAACCCGGATTGTCGACAACTACAAGTGGCTGGAGGACCCCACTTCCGCCGACACCAAAAAATGGGTCGAGGCCGAGGGCGCCTACACGCGCGCGATGCTCGATCCTCTACCCGGCCGCGATGCAATCCACAAGCGCCTCACCGAGCTGCTTGCGATTGGCAGCATTACGCCTCCGCAGATTGCCGGAAAGTATTACTTCTACACCAAGCGCGAGGGCATGCAGAACCAGCCCATCCTTTATGTAAGAGAAAGAGCTGAAGGGGACGAGGCGGCGCAGGCAGCCTCTCAACCAGATCGCGTTCTTGTGGACGCGAACCAGCTTGCCGCCGACGGCACGATTGCCCTCGATTGGTTCCAGCCCAGCGAAAACGGGAAATATGTAGCCTACGGAACCTCGGCAGCCGGATCGGAGATGAGCACGCTGCACATTATCGAAACCAGGACCGGCACCCTTCTTCCTGACACCATCGAGCGCACCCGGGCAGCATCCATCGCGTGGGAGCACGACAACCGCGGCTTCTATTACACGCGCTATCCGAAGAAGGGCGACGTAGCCGCCGGACAGGAGATGTACAACCGCCATGTGTTTTATCACCAGGTTGGAGACGATCCTGAACACGACGACCTGATCTTTGGCCAGGGACGCGACCCGGAGGACTGGCCGAGTGTACAGCTTTCGAATGATGGGCGATGGCTGCTGATCAACGTTTCCCAGGGGTGGACAAAGTCCGAACTTTTCCTGCAGGACGTCAAGTCCGAAAAGCCCCCATCCCGCGTGACCACGGGAAAGAATTTTCTTTACGGCGGCGAAGTCTATGACGGCAAGCTCTACATCACGACGAATGAAGACGCGCCGCGTTACCGCGTGTTCGTGACCGATGCCGGCAACTTCGACCGCGAGGCGTGGAAGGAGATCATTCCGCAGTCGGAAGCGGTGCTGCAAGGGACGGCCGTTTATGGGGGCGAACTGTTTGCGCTGTACGAGCAGAATGCCTTGTCGCAGTTGAAGGTGTTTGACCTAGATGGCAAGAAGATCAGCAACATTGCGCTGCCGGCGATCGGGACGGTGTTCGGAACCGGGGGACGGTGGAACCGGAGTGAAGTGTTTATTGGATTCCAGTCGTTCACGGTGGCGCCCAGCATTTACCGCGTGGATTTGAAGAGTGGCACCCAGGGGCTGAAGCCGTCTTCTGGGGCGGAATCGAGCAGCACTGAGAGCCGTCCCCTTCCCTCATCGGGTGATTTGACACCTGTTCTCTGGACGAAGGTGGACGCGCCGTCGATCGATCCCACCGCTTACGATGCCGCGCAGGAGTGGTTTCAATCGAAGGATGGCACGCGCGTGCCGATGTTCGTAGTGCACAAGAAAGGCCTGGTGAAGAACGGCAAGAATCCCACGCTGCTCACTGGATACGGCGGCTTCAACGTAAGCCTGACTCCTTCGTTCAGCCGCACCGCCTATTTATGGATGGAGCATGGAGGCGTCTTTGCGATGGCGAACTTGCGTGGCGGCGCAGAGTTCGGCGAGGACTGGCATCGCGCCGGGATGCTCGAGAAAAAGCAGAACGTGTTCGATGACATGATCGCCGCAGCCGAGCACCTCATCGCGGAGAAGTACACGGATAAGAATCACCTGGCGGCGCAGGGCGGATCGAATGGCGGGCTCCTGATGGGGGCGATGATTACACAACGTCCTGATCTGTTCCGGGCCGTGGTGTGCCAGGTGCCGCTGCTCGACATGCTGCACTACCAGGATTTCCAGATCGCGAAGTTATGGATCCCGGAGTATGGCACGGCGGAGAATCCGGAGCAGTTCAAGTGGCTCTATGCATACTCGCCGTATCACCACGTGAAGGCGGGTGAGCAGTATCCCGCGATCCTATTTATGACTGCGGATACCGATACGCGAGTCGACCCGATGCACGCGAAAAAGATGGCGGCACTCATGCAGGCGGAAGCGAAGAATGGGGCGAGCAAGACGCATCCGATCTTGCTGCGGATTGAGAGTAAGGCGGGACATGGCGCCGGGAAGCCGGTGGCGAAGCAGATCGAAGAGTTCACGGATGTGTATTCGTTTTTGTTCTGGCAGTTGGGAGTGAGGGAGTAGGCGTTGGGCGTTGGGCTTGGCTTGTCGCAGATTGGAGACGGGCGACGATTGGCTTTGAGGAGGTGACTCGTCAACGCCTGGTGGGTTCTTTTGTGCGGGAGATTACTTTTTACTCCGCTTCGGCTTCCTATTTGCCAAATTGTTTTGAAGCCCCACGGCACTCAAAAACTTCACAGACCCACCCTTGGGCAAGCTGACATATTGAGGGACGTTTCTAATAAAACCTGGGGTTTGCGATCTCCAAAAATCAATCAACGCATTCCGCAATTTTTCTGTATCGAATGAGTTTTGTATCGCCTTCACTTGCTGAGGCGCGTAGGGCCTCCATTCTGGCCTACCCATCTTCCACTCAACGACCGAAATCGGCCCATCGCAGCCTGCAACATGCGCAATGCACTGAGAGACTATGTAAATCGCAAGATGGACCGTCTCCTCTAGTGTCATGAAATCTGTATAAATTTGCTTACATAGAAACTTGGCTAGATGGCTGCCGATTCCCACTGCATCGAACCGCGCTACCGGGGCCAGATGTTTGCTTCGGTCTGAGACCCTTAGCAGTTGTCGAGTCGGTGCCTTAGGATTGTGGGGGCCGAACATGGCGAACAGCGCCGCCCATTCCAAGTCGGGATAGGTAACCCGAGCCGCATTTATGGCATTTCTGAGTTCTCGCATGATCCCTTCCCTGTCATATACCTCTCCAACAAACAATTCCCGCAGGGTGTCGGTAAATGCTTCGCAGAAGTCAGATTCTCCAGCGCTGCCCACTGCTATCCCCCATTGACCTTGCGTCTGATAAGACCAAATCTTGTTTTCCATCGTCTTGGTGATGCCATCACTGTCCAATGAGTCCGAACACAAGACGGTCCCTTCCATGCAATTCATTCCAAGCACGATCGTCACGGCTTTCCTCCCACCAGAATGCCGCTTCTCATAATCGAATAGGTACCCTTGCGCGGCTTCGGGTACATTTAACACCCCGGCCGACTTTGACGTAAATAATCTTGCATCCTTTCGCCGCTTTCGCGACTGGCGTCGGATGGGCACCCGAAGAGGGCTTGTGCATGGGTCCTTCGCTTCGCTCAGGATGACAGTGGGGTGTAAATGCGCGATGGCATCCTGCTGTCGTAGAGAGCCTAGCTGCTGCGACTTGAATCACGTGGTTTCGTAACTGGGATCACTGTTTTTCAATAGGCCGTTTTTCTATTCTGGGTTATCTGCCTGAAAATCAGGTTTTGGATATCGGCTGCGTCTGGCGGGCGCGGTTGGGGAGGATTGTGTCGTGAGGTTGGTGATGGAGCGGTCGGGAAATGGAGTGCAGTGGGTAGTTAAGGATGGGTCTGACGTTGTCGGGCCGGATAAGAATGATGCGTTTGTGGTTCCCGGACTTCGAAGATCGCGAAGTGGGGGGCAGACATGGGATCAACAGGCGGCGGATTGCATGGGAGATCCCTCGCTCCGCCCGAAACGCGGCTGCGGTGCGGATGACGCAGGAATCGAGAGGGTCATTCCTTCGATGATTCCTTCGATCATTTCTTCGGTCATTCCTTCGATGATTCCCTCGGTCATTCCTTCGGTGACCCGGTCGATCATCCCTTCGATCATGGCTTCGGTCGATCCGCAGGAGAAGTGGTGGTTGCGGTTGCGGGGGAATCCGAAGCGGTTGGGAGAGGTATCGCAGGCGGCGTTTCTGTTGAAGGCAGAGATGCTGGGATTGAATCTGGCGCTGCCGTGGGGCGACAGTGAGAGGTATGACTTTGTAGTGTGGCCGGAGGATGGGCGCGTGATCCGGGTGCAGGTAAAGGGCACGGGGAGATTGCACGCGAACGGGTACGAAGTGCAGGCGGTGCATACGGCGCGCGGCGGAAGGAAGACACGTTACACGAAGAAGGAGATCGACGTGATTGCGGCTCATGTGCAGCCACTGGATGCGTGGTACTTGATTCCGATCGAGGAGATTGGAAGAGCGAAGTGCCTGCGGTTTCGTCCGGAGGGCCGCGGGGCCGGGGGATCCACCGGGCGGGACTGGGAGCAGTGGCGAGATGCCTGGGAGGTGGTGGGCGGCCGGAAGTGAAAAGGCCGGCGCAAATCACGGCTGGTTTGATATGCCGTGCCGGACATCGCGCGAAGCGGTGATGTTTCTTTCTTCCCTGGTGACTTTTTTCGGCACCGACCCGTAGTCGGCTGATCCGATTAAGATAGAGGTTGTCTGGGGGAAACGACATGACCGTTCACGAAATGGACAATCGCGACTTTCTGCCTGCCCTGCCTCTCGAGAGTTGGAAGGACACTCTCGAAACGCTGCACATGTGGACGCAAGTCATCGGCAAGGTGCGGCTCGAACTGTGTCCTTTGGTGAATCATTTCTGGAATGTCACCTTCTACCTGACGGCGCGCGGCATGACAACGTCTGCCATGCCTTACCAGGGCGGAACGGTCGAGATCCAGTTCGATTTCATAGAGCACCAGCTGCGGATTGAGACCAGCAATGGGGCCACGTCAGCGATGGCACTTGAGGCGCAGAGTGTGGCCGATTTCTATGAGAAGTTCAGTGCCGCGCTTCACGACCTCGGCGTCGCCGTGAAGATTTGGACCGTGCCCTGCGAGATTCCCAACCCTATCCGCTTTGAGCAGGATCGTATTCACGCATCCTACGATCCGGTCGCGGTGAATAAATTCTGGCGGATCCTGGTGTGGGTGGATCAGGTGTTCAAGGAATTCCGAGCCGATTTCCTGGGGAAGGTCAGTCCGGTACATTTCTTCTGGGGAAGTTTCGATCTGGCGGTGACGCGCTTTTCCGGGAGGCCCGCGCCACCGAGGCCGGGAGCTGATTCCATCACGCGCGAAGCCTACTCGCATGAAGTGAGCAGCGCCGGATTCTGGCCTGGAGGCGGCGACATCAAGGGCCCTGCGTTTTACTCTTACGCTGCCCCGGAACCCGCGGGATTTTCGTTGCAACGGGTTCAGCCGCAGGCGGCGTACTACCATCCGGAGTTGAAGGAATTTCTGCTTGCGTACGATGATGTGCGAGCAGCCGATTCGCCGAAAGCTGCCCTGATGCAATTCCTCCACAGCACCTACGATGCGGCCGCTAATCTTGCGAATTGGGATCGCAAAAATCTGGACCGTGCCGTTACTCGACCCCGATCATCGTGACCAGGTGATACCGCGGCCTAACACGAAGATGAACAGGAGTGCGGCGACGGCTCCGGCGGCGATCCAGATTCGGCTGCGCGGGATCACGACCAGTTCCTCGCGCGGCTCGGAGGGCATGAGGCTGGGCAGGCTGATCAGGCCAGCATTCGCTCCGAGAGTGGAAGGTAGAGCCGAGGCAATCACATAGAACAATCCCGCCGGATTGAGCACTCCAGCGGCCGCGGCGAGAATTCCGTCAGTAAAGTAGGGCACCCAGCAGACGGCGCGCAGGCGTTGCGTGGCGCCCTCGCGTCCCTGAAATGGACGGAGCTTTGCGGCCACGAGCAGCATCGATGCGTAATAGGTCGCTGCTCCGACGACGATGAGCGCCAGGCGCCACGCCCAGTAGGGCTGCAAGCCGGAGATGACTGCGGCCCAGTCTCCGAAGTTCACGACGCCGGAGAAAAAGAAGTATCCGGTTCCGGTGAAAAGATTTCCTGCCAACGACAGAACCAGAAAATAGTGCAGAACCGGCGGATAGCGGTCGGCGCGAATCAGGATCAGCCAGAGGAGTGCAGCCGCGGCCAAGTTGACGAGAGTGCCATTGGCCGCGATCCAGCGGGAAGCGTTGTCGCTCTGCAGCGCGACCGTACTCATGGTGATGCGATGAGCGCCGCTCAGCCATGCGGTGACACCGTGGCCGAGGCCCTCGTGCAGCACGTCCTGCAGGATGCAAGAGAGAACGGAAACGGCGACGATGGTGAGGCGGTCGTGGCGAGGGAGCGCGTCAGCCATGACGGTTACTTATATCACCTGAAGAGAATTCGCTCACCGTCAAACGGAAACCCCACCCCGGAAGTCGGGAGTGGGGTTTCCGATGGCAACACGCGAGCGGGCGCGTTGGTGCGTGGGGGCTAGTCGTCGCCCTTGTCTCCGCCGTCGGAGCCACCAGTCCTGCCACGTGTCGCGCAGCGAACTACGGTTGACGCGCCGTTGGAGGTTGCGGAGCAGTAGTAGCGCGATGGCTTGATGGCGGTGGCCGGGATGCAGTTGATGGTGAATCCGGATTGTCCGGACTCCAGCGAACACGATGCTCCAGACTTGGAGACGGTGACGTTGGCGGTGGCGAACTTCGTTGGATCGGAAACTGAGGTCGCCTTCACCACGCCCATGCCGGACTTGGTGGCAGTGAACATACCGTTGGCATCGATGGTGCCGACCGAACCGGTGGCGGTCCAGGTAACGCCAGAAGTCGAACCGGTGACGGTGGCGGTGAACTGCTGCTTGTCGCCGATGCTCAGAGTTTTGTTCGCCGGAGTGACCGTGACTGACACGCCGCCTGTGCCGCCTCCACCGCCGCCGCTGCCGCTGATGGTGATCTGAGCGGTGGCCGATTTCGTTGGGTCTTCCACCGAGGTGGCAGTGACCGTACCAGTGCCGGCCGTGACTGCGGTGTAGAGACCAGTCTGATCCACTTTGCCGACGCTGGTTGCGGTCCACGTGACGCCCTTGGTGGATCCGGAGACGGTGGCGACAAAGGTTTGCGTTTGTCCGGTGGTGAGGTTCGCCGTGGTCGGTGAGATGGTGACGCCGATCGTGGAGGCAACGAGATTCCCGACGAGATACGTTGCCTCCATGGAAACTGCGCTCGAAGAGTGACCTACGGCGTTGAAGGCGGAGGTCGCGTTGGCTCCGCAGTATGGAAGGATTGGAGAAGGACCGGCGGGATGCAGCGAGAGAAATGCGGTTACGTTGTAGACCTCTGTGTTATTGAGAATGATCCAGCAATCGGATTGAGAGTTGTGCGTCGCTACCTGGGCTGCGGTGTAGTTGGCTAATTGCGCTGCCGCAGACAGCGACAGTGCAAGCATACAAACCAGCGTGGGAAAGAACTTCTTCATCATGGTTCCTAGACTCCTCGATAACAATTCGGACAGGGATTCCCCGAGCTTTCGAGTGGGGAGTGAGTGAGAGACGCAATGTTTCTGATGGTTAATTGCGAGCGACGACCGAAGAGGACATACCTCGGCAAGATGGGAGATCAGGTTCGCTGATGCACAGTCTGCTCCTTTCTCCGGAACGCGCGCGCGCGAAACCAGAGGGGGGAAAGGATGTACAGGCTTGACTAGCCCGATTTACAACGAGGAGGCGCGGACGAACAGTGATTGACCAGAATGGAAAAACTTAACCAGAAGCTATCGTCGATGAAGATGTGACCGCAAGTCTCAGTGGTACAGGTACCCGTAGTGTCACTGGGTAAAAAGATTCCATGAATGTAGCGCGAACAACTTCGTTCGGATGTGGAGCGGCGATAGTTGTGCGCGATTGTCTCGGCGCTGCGCGAAGCGGCGGTAACACTATGCATCACAGTGGATTTTTTCTGAACAACTATCCGCGGGGTTCCGGGTTTAAGAAAGCGAGCACGAGGAGCTGACAATATGAGTCGTAGCTCGCTGATTCGTTCGCTGCTATTGGGGAGCACGCTGGCCACATCGCTGGCGGGGCTGGGTTGTGAACATCACTACTACCGGGCGTACGACCCTTACTACACGGATTATCACGTGTGGGATCGAGATGAAGTGGTGTATTACCGGCGGTGGTCGGATGAGACGCATCGCGATTGGCATCGCGATTTCCGCAGGCTGCGCCCGGAAGAGCAACGGGAATACTGGACGTGGCGCCATAATCATGGCGACCGTGACCACGATCATCGCTAACCGATCGTTGCAACAAATGAGCTGCCGCGGACAAGATTGTTTCGGCAAGACAGAAACTTCGGTCCGCGGCTTTCGTGCGTTCAGGGAAGATTATTGTTCTCGGTTTCTCCGAGCCAGACGCCCACTTTCCAAAGCGGGTCGATGTGATCGCAAATGATCTTCGCCGCGCCAAGGATCGGAATGGCGAGGATCAGTCCCGGAGCGCCCCAGAGCCACGACCAGAACAAAAGTGACAAGCTGACCGCGAGCGCGTTGAGTTGCAGCCGCTCGCCGATCACCTTGGGGTAGAAGACATTCATGGAGAGAAAGTGAAGGCCGACCACCACGACGAACACGGTAACGAGCCCGCTCTTGTGCAGCACTCCCAGACCGCTGGCCAACGGGGGCAACAATGATGCGAAAACACCCACGTAGGGGATGAGGCTGAGAAATCCGCTGATGGCACCGATGAAATAGAAATACTTGATGCCCAGATACCAAAAGACGCCTGCGAAGATGACCGAATTCAACGCGCCCAGCAAGGCGTTGGCGACGATGTAACTGCGGATCATATCCGAAATCGTTCCGATCGTGCGGTGGGCCAGAAGCTGGTGCTCTCTCGCGAAAAAGCGAACGGTGGCGACGTGAAAGTGATCTTTCGAAACCAACATGAAGTAGACGAGAAAAGGAACGAAGCCGATGGCGAGCAGGATGTCGAGGATTGTTCCGCTGTTCTCTGTGATCAGGTGAGCGACACCTTGAGGTTGCTCCACGCGCACAGGGATGGGTTGTCTTCCGGCCTTTTGAGGCTCGATCAAGGAACGGGCCTGAGAGTCGAGCTTATCCGCCCGCGCGCGAATGTCTCCAATGGATTCACGAAGGGTACCGGCATAGCTGGGCAACTGATCGGCAAAAGCTTCGACGGAGTTGTAGGAGAAATCAAGCACGCCCACGGTGAGGATGACTGCTCCCGTCACAACCAGCGCCGCTGACAGCCAGCGAGGAATGTGGAGCAGAGTCAGCCAACGAACAGGCGGATCGAGCACGTACGTAAGTAGCAGTGCGGCAAGAATTGTGACCAGGACCAACTTCAGCAGATAAATCAGCCCAATCGTAGCAATAGCGGCGACTACGATCTGAGCAACCGAACCGATACGCAGAGAAGCATGCAAAGTCTCGGCTTCCTGAGGTTCGAGGACAGATATAGGCGCCGCATCTTGCACTGTTTCTTCGGCTTTGGGCATTTGTTGCGTTGTTGGGACCGCGTGGACCGCCCCGACTACTTAGATTCCTACCGCGTGGAGACGCGGTCCATCGGGTCCTTCCGTTAGAGACGCGGCGAGCAAACCTGAAAAGAAGAAGTATCAGCGAGCCGAATCAGATGGGTTCAGCGATCGCAGATACGCGACCACGGCCTCGGCATCTTCACGACTCATGCGGAATTGGGGCATGGGGAGACGCAAACGTTCTCCACCGCGCCAAGTGCCGGTTGTAAGAAGGGAGATGAGATCCGCGTCACCCGCAGGAGGAGTGCCCGCAATGCGGGGAGCCGTGAGAGGCCAGTTTGCCGTTGGGGCGGCGGGTTCGAGCCAAATAGGTGCGCCTTCGAGCCAGCGGGAGCGATCCAGGCTTCCCGTACTGGTACGGGGTGTGTGGCACTGCCCACACATGGCGACATCATTCACGATGTATTCACCGCGCTGGACAGATTGATTCTGAGATTTTTGAGGAGCAGCCTCAGCAGATGGAAAGTAAGCGAGGAGGCAAGCAAGAAGCGGAAGAGTGAACCCAAGAACAATTACGCGGTGTTCAGACTTCATAAAGTAGCCGTCCATGTTCCAACATATCGATTGCGGCGGAGAAGCAGAATACAGGATTGCCCTTACTGTCCGAGATGATGACGGCATTTATGATTTTGCCGTGATTGCTCCACGGGACGAAGACCTAACCTCAAGCAGAGTTTCTCCCAGCAGCACAATCCCTGGAGCCGATTTCAGCATCTGAGTTTTGCGCAATCGCCGGTGGCGAACCTGCCCCGGCCTTGCGCACCATCTGTCGAGCTGAGATTCAAGCAGTAGCGTTGTCCCGGCGAGTAAGCAGTCCGAAGCTTCCCGAGTTTGGGACCCTGAGCGATCGGAACTGCGTAGATCGGGATCTTCAAAAAGCGGAGGACCAAATGCAGAGTGGACCGAATGCAGTGAGCTTGCTTGTGCTGGCGGCAGGATTGTTAGCCGCTGCCGCTGGAAACGCTTGCGCCGAGCACCATACTTACCGGGTGTACGACCCCTATTACACTGACTACCACGTATGGAACTCCGATGAGGTCGGATACTACCATCGCTGGGCCGGCGAGACGCACCACGATCCCAATCGGGATTTCCGCAAACTGCCCAAGGAAGACCAGAAGGAATATTGGACGTGGCGGCACAATCACGGGGACCACGACCACGACGACCGGCATTGATCGCGATGTTGCGAGAGCGAAACGAACAAGCGTAGAGGCGCCGGAGCAGCGCCTCTACGACAAATCCTTCAGAACTTCATCGGTAGTAACCAGACGAGCGCCACTCGATTTCAAATCGGCAATTGTTTTTTCGCCGTCTTCCCTCTTTAGCGTTTCGATTGCATCCTGAACGACCGCGACGCGCCGGCCGCGCTCAAGCAGCCCTTTCGCAGCGAAATTGACACAGTACTCGGTCACGACTCCGAAAACTACAAACTCGGGGCGATCTCCTAATTTCTTCAGCAGCGCGTCAGCATGGCGCGTCTCAAAAATGTTGAGGGTCTGCTTTTCGAGCAGGATCTGCTGGTAAGACGCCAGATCGGCCGGAAGCTGGGATTGAGCATCATTCGGAACGCGGGCAATCTTGTCGGCAAGTGCCTCGGGCACGAGCTCGGCTCCGGGAGTGCCTTTTATGCAGTGAGGGGGAAATATTTTGAATTCAGGATCGTCAGGAGTGTGAAAGCATCCGTGAGACACGAGAAAGACTCGATTTTGACGCACTGCGTCGGTGAGGCGACGGATATTGGGAAGCAATTTTTCAGCGCCAGGCACATAGAGTTTTCCGCCGGGCAACATGAAATCGGCTTGCACATCCACTTCCCAAAAGATGAAGTCTCGCGAAACCATGGCTCTCTCCCGATGAAGGCCGAGAGTACCATCAACGCTTCGACGATGACAAACTCCGCCACGGGTATGCGATATGCCTGATGCCCAGGACGACTTCCCAGACGAAAAGGAGACGCGTATGATTTGCCATTCGTAAACTTCAGCTTCGTCTCACAGAGATCTGATCATGAGCCAGGACCTATCTTCTTCGAAGGATGCGGGCAGCAAGCTGGTAATTCGCAACATCGGGCTTTTGCTGAGCGGCGATCTGGATCGGCCGATTCTTGATGCGGACACGGTTATCGCGGTGGACGGCACGATTCACGGAGTTGGAAAAGAAAAAGATATGGACACTAGCGGCGCGACGACCACGATTGATGCAAAAGGAACGGCGCTGGCTCCAGGGCTGATTGACAGCCATGTTCATCCCGTCTGCGGCGATTGGACACCTCGCCAGAACCAGCTCGGATGGATCGACAGCTGCCTCCACGGCGGCGTGACCACGATGATCTCCGCAGGCGAAGTACATACGCCGGGGCGGCCGAAAGACATTGTCGGATTGAAAGCGATGGCGGTGTTCGCGCAGCGTGCGTTCCATGCGTTCCGGCCAGGAGGTGCGAAGGTTTATGCAGGCGCTCCGGTGATTGAGCAGGGGATGGTGGAGGAAGACTTCCGGGAGCTTGCCGCCGCCGGTGTGAAATTTCTGGGAGAGGTAGGGCTCGGAAGCGTGAAAGACGGGAAGACGGGCCAGAGCATGGTGGCGTGGGCCCGGAAACACGGCATCCAGAGCACGATTCACACGGGAGGGCCGTCGATTCCGGGATCAAGCCTGATTGATAAGGATATGGTGCTCGAAACGGATGCGGATGTAATCGGGCACGTCAATGGGGGCCATACCGCGCTGCCCGACGATCAGATTGTCGAATTGTGCGAGCGTTCGCCACGCGCGCTGGAGATTGTGCACAACGGGAATGAACGGGCGGGACTATTAGCATTGCGAACGGCGAAGGAGCTGAAGCAACTGCATCGCGTGATCCTGGGGACGGATTCTCCGGCAGGATCCGGTGTGCAGCCGTTGGGTATTTTGCGAATGATCTCGATGCTGTCGTCGCTGGGAGAAATCCCGGCGGAGGTGGCGATCTGCCTGGCCACCGGCAATACCGCAAAGATGCGCAGTTTGAAGTGTGGGCTGGTTGCGGCGGGGCGCGAGGCAAGTTTTGTTTTTCTGGACATGGCGCAGCAGTCGTCGGGCAAAAACCTGCTGGATAGCATCCGGAAAGGAGACCTGGCGGGAGTGGGGATGGTTGTGACCGACGGCGCAGTGAGCATTCAACGAAGCCGGAATACGCCTCCGGCGACGCGAGTGCCAGAGGTGGTACGTGGGTAAGAACCTAATCCTTTGCGCGGCCGCGCTTCTGTTGTCTTTCGGGACGATCGGTGCGCAAGTCTCGAATCCGGATTGGTGCAAGGCGCTGCCTCGTCCGGAGTACAAATCTTTGGAGCGGGTTCAGGTTCAGAGTTCGGGGTTTGAAGTGTACAAGCCGGCGCCGAACATATTCGCCATCTACGAACCGCGGCAGGCGGAAGAAACGATCAGTTATCTGATCGTTGGACAGGAGCGCGCCCTGCTGTTTGATACCGGCATGGGTATCAGTGACATTAAAGCGATCACCGGTGAGCTGACAAAGCTGCCGATCATTGTGCTCAACTCGCACACTCACGACGACCATGTGGGCGGAAACTGGCAATTCGATACCGTGTACGGGATGGATACGGACTTTACGCGCAAAAATGCGCGAGGATCGCGTGAAGACGCACAGGCTGAGATCACCGCTGACCAGCTTTGCGGAGCTTTGCCAAAGGGATTTGACGCGAAGGCATATTCGACGCGTCCGTGGAAGATTTCCGCGTACATTCACGATGGTGAACGCTTTGACCTGGGTGGCCGGTCGATCGAAGTGATCGCCACTCCCGGGCACACGCCGGATGCGATTTCGCTCATCGATCGAGCTAATCGACTGCTGTTCACGGGAGACACTTACTATCCCGCGCCGATTTGGTTATACCGACCAGAGACCGACCTCGATGCATACTCGTCGTCGATCCGGCGGCTCGCCTCATTCGAAGGACGGGTGACACTTATCCTGGGAGCGCACAACATCCCCGTGGCTCGACCGACTGTGCTACCCGCTCTGGTTGCGGCATTCGACTCGGTGCGGGCCGGCAAAGTGAAGCCGGAGCCAGATTCTGCGGGGAAGGTCCTCTACAAAGTCGGACAAATTTCGTTCCTGATGAGAGAACCCGGGAAGTAGCACTAGCGCAAGCCGTCCTCCCCTTTGATTTGATCTTTCGTGAGGCCCCCGACGCGCGGGAGCGGGCGGCCGCTGTCGGTCACTGCTACGGCGACCATGATCTCGTTGGCGCGCGGCGCATCGTTCAGGCGAACTTCCATGCCGTCGAAGTGGCTGCGCACAAACGCGGCATCCTTGTGGCCGAGAGGGATGTCGAGAACCACGCCCAGGCCTCCGCGCTTTTTCGATGAGGGAATGAGAGCGGCGCCTTTGCCGAGAACGCTGCGCACGGGTGTGCCGAGCTTCGGATGCAGGATAGCGGCGGCGTGCTCGAGTTCTCCGTTCTCGCCGACGGCTGCAGCTTTGCCGTAGCTCTCGGCTGAGGGTCCGGCGATACCAAGAGCTGCGATGGCTTTTGAAGTCAGGAGTTCGCCGAGTTCCTCGCCGATCGACATGAGCTCGGAGAGATCGTCGACGTATTTTCCGGCACAGGGGTTTTCGATGACAGCTACCGCAGCGGCTTTGCGTGTGGGGGGTGAAATCTCGCGGTCCATCTCGCGCCGGATTTCTTCGATAAATGTTGCGATCTTGCGGATCTTTGCTTTCATTCGTTCCTCATAGCCCACTGGTCAGCGCAGGCCGTCTTCCCCTTTGATTTCGGAGGCCTTCAATCCGCCCACGCGGGCGTGAACGCGGGGTCCGGTGGTCATTACGAGCGCGAGCAGGATTTCGTCGGCGCGGGGCGAGTCGTTGATGCCGACCTCCATGGCGTCGAAGTGGCTGCGCACGTAAGACGCGTTGATGTGAGTGATCGGGACATCGAGTCGCGTTCCGGGACCGCCGACCTTCTTGGTGGACGCGACAATCGCCTTCGCGCCGCCGAGAATTTCGCGCATGGCGTATCCGCCGGGAACATGCCAGAGGGCTCCGTGCTCGAGTTCACCGGCAGAGCCGACGATGGCGCCTTTGCCGTAGCCTTCCACAATTTTGGGATCACCGCCAAGGGCGGCAACGAGAGTGCGGGCCATGTCGAGGCCGAGGGGTTTGAGATCGTCCATGAAGCTTTCGATGTCGCCGACGTAGGATCCGGAGAAGGGATTGCGGATCACAGCGAGAGCAGCAGCACGACGCAGTGGCCTGGAGGCGACGGGGCCTCCTTCGTGAAAGATTTCTTCGACACAAGTCAGTTTCTTGCGGACGATGACCTCAGGCATTCACGAGTTTCCTTTCCGGCTCAGCAAGAGATGCGGGAGTGAGGGCGCCAACCACGCGCGTCTCCCCGCGAAGATTGAGGGCTGCGGCCCGAATCAGGCCAAGTTTCAGCAGGAGTGTCGCTGTGCGCTCGCCGCGGGCGAGCGCTTCGTCGACTTCGGCACCAGAAAGCTCGCCAACTGCCTGGGTCACGGGGCAATTGCCGAGATCGGTGTCGGGGGCGAGTTCGTTTGCGGCGATGCGGACGATGGCGGGATGGCCGGGGAGGTCGACGGAGTTGGCGACGATTGTCGCGGCGGCGTCGGCGGCGGCAGCACGGTCGGCAAGGACGGTTACGGCGTCGGCGATGCCGAGGGAAAAGCTGCGGCCGCGCCACCCGCTGGTGGCGATTCCGCGGACTGGATCGGAGGCTTCGAGGGTGGTCATTCCGAACAGAGACGGGCGGTCGGGGCGGTCGAACATCCCGATAACGAATTTCTGTTGGGGCTCGAGGTGGAGTGCGATGTCTCCACCGTCGTTTACATAAGCGCGAGGCAGTTTCGCGGCGGAAACCATGGCTTGCAGGATTTCTTCGGCTACCGCTCCGGCCACGGCGGCCATGGGAGTCATGAAGTAGCGAGAAGCGAAGGGCAGGACGGCGGCGGTCATGCGGCGAGCAACCGCGCCTTGGGGCCAAGAGGTTTCGGGGACGCACTTCCGGCGCAGGAATGGAAGTTCGGCGCAGAGTTCGTCGAGCACGGAAAGGAAGCGATCGGCGGCTGCCCGGTACGCAATCTGGATTTTGGCTGGCGAGCCCCAGGCTTCCACGATCAGGTCGATGGGACCATCGTGGAGATGAAGGCGCCGGCCATCCGGCAGCATTCGAATTTGTGCGCGCTTGTTCAGAAATGCTCCGATAGATTAAACGCTGCGTGCCCCCAGAGGCTAAAGCCCAAATCTTACTTGGCTTCGGCGGCACGCCTGAAGGCGTGCCCCGATACGACGCAAATCTCTAAATGGCCTCCGCTGTTATGTGGGCCATCGTTAACTCCCTCCGTCCGGGACGATGCGCCAGTTGGAAAATCGCGGATCCAGTCCTTCCCCGTCCGACGTCCGGAATTGCTGTTCATTGCTATTCTCGATTTTTCCCATGTTTTCTCGACTTCGTATCTTCGAGCGGCCAGGGATTATCCGTTCTGGCGGTCAAGCGACGCCGACTCTCGCTCTCGGCGACGATTGAGCTTAACGGGCGGACGTTGGCAACGTGCCCGCCCATAGCAGCGTAGTCGTCGAGCTTCAAAGTAAATTCTATCGGCGCAACCAGTGCCGGAGTTGGGACGTACCCGAATGCGTTTTGCGGCATGCGGGAGACATCGACCATAAAGGTGATCCCGCCGCCGGGCCACACATACACCGGAGCACCGCCGCAGGTCACGCGCGTCAGCGCATCGCGAACCGAGTGCGTGAGCCTTACGGGATTCTCGGTCACCCCGGCGCGCAGTGAACCGCCCGCACCTCCCATGAACAGGACCGTGCACAGCGCGGGCTCGCAATTCTCGCGGATTCGCGCCACGGATTCGCGGAGATCGGGCGGGAGTTCTTTTTCCTGTGGCTTGAGGTCTTCATCAAGCTCGAAATACGCATGGTGCTCGCCGGTGGTGCTGACCATGAGCAATCGGAGTCCGGGCCAGGCTTTTCTGGAATTGAACTTGCCGATGATATCGAGAGGTTCGTCGAGGTTCGTTCCACCCCAGGACGTGCCGGGTTCGGCGACCTGAAAATAACGGCCGGGCGTGGAGCGCCGCCCTTTGAGCCTGATGCCGGTCTCCGGGATATCGAGGAGCTTCCCAGCCTGATGCTCGGAGAGAACGCCGGTGATGTGATCGTCGACGACGACAACGTCATCCACTTTGCCGAGCCACTGGCGGGCGAACATGCCGATGGTAGCGGAGCCGCAGCCGACCCGCATGCGCTCTTCCTTCACTCCATCCACAATGGGCGGATTGCCGGCTTGCACGGTTACCTTGGCGCCATCATCGATCTCCAGGTCGACGGCCTTGCCATTACAAAGCTGGAGTAGTGCGTCGCAGGTGGCGGTGCCTTCGTGACGGCTGCCGCCGGTCAGATGGCGGACGCCTCCGAGTGAGAGCATTTGCGAGCCGTACTCGCTGGTCGTTACGTGACCGATGGCTTCGCCCTTTGAGCGGACGGTGCTGCATTCGGAACCCAGGTGGCGGTCGGTATCGACCTTTATCTTCACTCCGCCGTAGCTGAAGATTCCCTCAGTCACTACGGTGACCATGTCGACGCCTTCGACTTGCGACGAGATGATGAAAGGCGCGGGCTTGTAATCGGGATAGGTAGTGCCCGCACCGATGGCGGTCACGAAAGTCTGGCCGTGGCTCACGAGTGTGCCGTCCCAGTCGTGGCTTCGTTCAAGGAAAGGAACCACAGAGTCGCCACGCTCAAGCGTGCGATCGAGAACGATGTGAGGATCGAGACGGACCAGTTTGCCTTCGTGGTTGCCGTAGCGATCGCAGGATCCGGTGCGTCCGGGCTTGATGTAGCAGAGAACCGGGCAGGCATCGCAGCGGATGGCATCGTCAGCCACGAACACCTCGCTGCGCGGCCAGGATGGCAGCGCGGACGCGGTCAGGGGTGGCGGGAATGCGGTGAATGCGAATACCTGCCGCATCATGAATCGCGTTGAGAATGGCCGGGGCGGTGGGAATGACAGCCTGCTCGCCGATACCCTTCGCGCCGAATGGGCCGATCGAGGAAGGCTTTTCAATCAGAATCGATTCGATGGGCGGAACATCACCGGCAGAAGGAATCAGATAGTCGTGGAGATTCTCGCCCTTGCCGGGGAAAAACTCTTCCATGAGGGCCATGCCGAGGCCTTGCGCGACGCCACCTTCGATTTGCCCTTCGATGAGCGTGGGATTGATGGCGCGGCCGACATCGTGAGCGGCGGTCACTTTGAGAACGCGGACGGTACCGAGTTCGAGGTCGACTTCCACCTCCGCCATGTGCGCTCCGAAGCCGTAGACGGCATAGGGCTTCCCCTGGCCGTTTTCGTCGAGCGGAGTGATTGGCGGATCGAAGGTGACTTCGCTGGTGATGACGTAACCGTGGCGATCGAGAGGCAGATCAGCGAGTGGAAGTGTCGTGGTCTTCCCTCCTCCTGTCTTCCCTTTTTCGGCATCCCCGTCATCGGTCACCGCAATTTTGTGATCTTCGAATTGAATGGTCGCACAGCCGGACGCGCCTGCAAGCTTCAGAATTTCGCCTCGCAGCTTAGTTCCTGCCATGTGAGCGGCTTTGCCGGTGACGAAGGTCTGGCGCGAGGCGGAGGTCTTGCCGCAATCGGGAGTGATGGAGGTGTCGCCGGAGACCAGATCGAATTGCGAGATCGGAGCGCCGAGGGCATCGGCACAAATCTGGGTCACGATCGTGTTCGAGCCCTGGCCGATATCGACGGCACCTTGATGCAGAGCGATGCGGCCGTCAGATTTCAGACCAATGCGCACAGTGGAAGGATTGGGCAGCGATGTATTGCCGCAACCGTACCACATGCCGGCAACGCCAACGCCTCGGCGCAAGGGGCTCGTCGGGTCGGAATTAAATTTTGAGGCGTGCTCGCGCGCCGCACGCCAATACGGCCTGAGCGATTCAAGACAAGCGCGAATCCCGACACCCTCGCCAAGAATCTGGCCTGTGACCGTGGGGGCGTGATCGTCAAGTGCGTTCAGAATGCGGAATTCCAGGCGGTCCATTCCGAGCTTGTCGGCAAGATCGTCGTAGGCCTGCTCTTGTGCGATGGCAGCCTGGGGCACGCCAAATCCGCGAAACGCTCCGGCAGGAACGATGTTGGTGTGCACGGCGCGCGTGAGGGCACGATAGTTCGGAACGTAGTAAGGACCGGATGCGTGAACGGGGACGCGGCCGGCGACGGTCGGTCCCCAGGAGGAATAGGCACCCGTATTAAAGTCGGCGGAGAAATCGAGAGCAGTGATCCTTCCATCGCGTGTGGCTCCGGCGCGCAGACGGATCCGGGAGGGGTGGCGTTTCGTCGTCGACTGAATCGACTCGTTGCGGGAATACACCATGCGGACGGGGCGGTTCAGTTTCCAGGCAGCGAGTGCGATGAAGGGCTGCACGGACAGATCGAGTTTTGATCCGAAACCTCCACCGACGGCAGTCGGAATGATACGGACGCTCTCGGGCGGGATGCCCAAAATCTTGGCGACGTCAGCGCGATCCATATAAGGCGACTGCGTACATGCCTGGATTTCGATGGTGTCGCCAACGCGGCGTGCAAACCCGGCCTCCGGTTCGATGTAAGCGTGCTCGACGAAACCGGTTTCGTACACGTCTTCTACAACCACGTCGGCCTCGGACAAAGCCTGCTCGACGTCTCCGCAGGCAACACGCCCACGAACGAGAACGTTGCCTTCGCGATGGGGATGAACCTGGGCAGCAGTCCCGGCCAGCGCGTCATCGAGTGTTTTTAGAGCGGGCAGTTCCTCCCACCGGACTGGGAATTCGCTGATGTCAATGGCTTCGAGGGCATCGACTTCTCCGACCACTGCGGCAACGGCTTCCCCTCGAAAGCGAGCTTCGTGATGCGCAAATACGGGCTGGTCTGCGTACTTGGGAATTACGCCATAGCAGTCGACGCCGGGGACATCTCCCGCCGTCAAAACGAGATGAATCCCAGCGTGGGTTTCGACGAATGATTTCAGATCTCCGAAGTGAAAACGGGCGCGATGATGCGGAGAGCGCACAACGCGAAGAGCGAGAGCCCCATGTGGAATTTCATCCGCTCCAAAGATTTCACTTCCTGCAATTTTTTTCTGGCCGTCGAGCCTTACCAAGCGGCTTCCGACTGCATAACCAGCAGCAGGAGAAGTCGAAAGCGAGTCCGTGCGTGCATCCATCACGGCGTCAATGATTTTCCGGTAGCCGGTGCAGCGGCAGAGCACGCCGCCGATGGCGTCCATGACTTCGGCCTCATCGGGAGCAGAATTTTTTTCAAGCAGAGCCGTCGCCGCAACGAGCATTCCCGGGGTGCAAGCACCGCATTGCGCGGCGCCGTGGAGCAGGAATGACTGCTGCAGCCGGCCGTGAACCGGGGAACGGGCTGGCAGACCTTCGACGGTGGTGATCTCGGCACCCTCAGCCTGGCCGACGGCAACGAGACAGGAACAGACAGGATCGCCGTTGAGCAGAACCGTACAGGCGCCACAGTCCCCGGCATCGCAACCGACCTTGGTTCCTGTGAGATTGAGATCTTCGCGCAGAACCCGGGAAAGACGGCGGGCTCCGGAGACCGTCACTTCTACCGGTTTGCCGTTGACCGAGAAGGTGACACGCTCGAGCGCGGCAGCGACCGGCGACTGATGAGTCACAGACACTAAACAGCCTCCACGCACGCGGCAAGGGCGCGGCGCACCAGGGTCAAAGAGGCGTCGCGACGGTATTCGGCAGTGGCGCGAACGTCATCAATCGGGGAAAGCGGCGCAAGGTGCTCCGGCTGGAGTGCTGCTGCAATTCCCTTTTCAGCCCGCCGACCGATTAACACTTCTTCGAGGCTGCGAAGCCTCTTCGCAGTGACGCTACAGGATCCCACTGCGACCCTTGCGTCGGCGATGCTGTCGGACTGGTCCGTTTGGAGCACTACAGCCACCATTGAAATGGAGATGACCAAGTAGCGCCGCGCGCCCAACTTCAAGAAGGCAGAGCGCGCATTCTCGATGGCTCGGGGAATGAACACGGCGGTCAGAAGTTCGTCGGAGCCACGCAAGGTTTTGCGATTCCCCGCGATGAACTTAGCCAACGGCAAGCGTCTCTGGTTAGCGGCTGAGGACAACTCGACTTCGGCATCGAGAGCCAGCAATGGGGGAACGCCGTCCGCGGCCGGCGAGGCGTTGCAGAGGTTCCCGGCGACCGTGCCTCGATTCTGAATTTGCACGGAACCGATCTCTTTGGCAGCCGCCTGCAGCGCGGCGAGACAGCGGGGGAGCTGAGCGCGAATGATTTCAGTCCAAGTGGTCAGAGCGCCGATACGAATCCAACCGGGATCGAATGAGATTCCGCGCATCTCGCGCAACCCGGTGATGTCGACGATCCGACCCTGCGGAACGCGATCGCCAAGGGCGGGGAAAAAATCCGTACCTCCGGCGAGAACCGTAGAACCCGCGCCCAGAGCCGAAAGGGCTTCATCCAGAGTTTTTGGCTTGAGATACACGGATTCGTCCCCGGAAAAACGCGCCACTCAACCTAGCTCAAGGTTTTATCTGAAGCCAGCCGGTTTGTACAGGGAGGGCGGGCAAAGATGGGCAGGTCGTCTGCCCGGGAATCGCACGCCAGGAGTGCTATCCGACATTCGTGGCATTGACAAGGAATCGAAGGTCTGTCAGAAGTAGAGACTATGTCGCGGTGGAAGGTAAACACCCCGACGTTGATTGTGCTCGGGAGCCTGACGTTCCTGATGCTGCTGATCGTGGTGTTGCCGGATGTGGACCTGCCCGACACCGCGTTCCACGGCGGTACGGCGCCCGTGCTAGTGCATACGCGCGCCACGGCACCGCCTGCGACAGTTGCGATCGCCGCTGTGCCTCGCAGCTCGAATCGTGAGTCATTCTCGCGGTTGAGCGAGCCGAGGCCGAGCTTCGGCAATTCCGATTCGAATTTCCTCCCCATCAAACTCCGATCGATTCGTTGCTGATCCCAATGGGCAAGGCTTTGGCCTTGCGTGGCAGGTCGTACAGGGACTCTCTGGGCGAGCCTGCACACGCCAGTATTTTTCGCCAACCTTATTGAGGAGATTCGCATGATGATTGAATACCGCTGGCCCGGATCGACGCCCGGAGAGATGCTGCAGGAAGCTGCCGCAAGAATGGGCTGGTCGACGGCTGAGATGACGGAATTGTTGGATTCTGAACTCGACATCGACCATCTGCTCGAGTATGTCACGGCCGTCCTTTCAAGACGAATGAACTAACCACCGCGTGAGCGGGAGTTCGCGGCTACGCGCGCTCCCCGCTCCGCCCTGCCGCAGTCGCGAACGGCGAGGGTGGTACGGTTCTTATTTACTTCCCGAACAGTTTCTGCATGGTCTCAGCGCGAAAATCGAAAATTGATTCCACGTCGCGGCGTACGACGGCGCGGTGGACGAGACTGCCGATCCATCCGAGCGGGAGAGCATAGGTGACTCGGTCGTGCATCCAGGTTCCGCTGTTTTCGGGCGAGAACTGATGCTCATGGTTCCAGAGGACATAGGGGCCGGAGAGCTCGCGATCGGTAAATGAGTATGGAGGATTCCAATCGGAGATTTCGGTGGTCCAGCGGATTGGGATATGCCGCCAACGCAAGCGGTAACTAATGAGAGAGCCGGCCGAGAGGTCGCCGGGGGCATCGACCATACGGAAGTCCAGCCAAGGCGGAGTGATGACTTGCAGATTCTCAGGCCGGGAGAAGAACTGGAAGACATCGCCGATGGCGCGAGGCAGAAACTGCTTTCTCTCTAGAAGGAACGTTCGCATTCCGCGTTCTCAGCGTAAGAAGACTCGGGCCGGATCGTCCACGCGAATCGCAGATTTTCGGCGAGCGCCGGTTCCAACGTGATAGACGACCAGCAGATGATCTTCCACGATGAGCAATTCCTTCTCACTGATCCATCCGATGAGTGTGGCATGAGGAAGGAAGGCGGCTCGACGCGGAGGATCTTCGAGAGTCTTGACTTCGACAGCAGGCAGTTCGGCTAAGGACTTGCGAATCAGCTTCGATTCCTCCGGATTGGCCTGACCCTGCTCGGAGAGCTGGATCGGCTTGTTGGGCTGGGCGGTGGAGATGATGGTCATCGCGACCGAGGTGAGGTCGGGTGAAAGGCGGGCGTTAGAGGTGTAGAAGCTGACGTCGTAGTCGGAATTCTTGTAGGCGGCAAGTTCGTCAAAGATTGTCTGCGGTTTTCCTTTACCGATTACCAAGGTCTGGTCGTCGCTTTGATTGGACCAGCCGCAGCATCCGGTATCCGGGATCGCTTCGACGAGAGTGTTTCCGTCGGGGGAGGAGTCGAGTAAACGCCGCAAAGGATCGGGAAGCGGGTGATCGGCCCACTTCCCTCCCGCCGATTGATAAAGTGTGGTGGCCTTATAGGAAACCTCATCCTTGCCGGAAACGAGCTGCGTCATCAGAAAGAAATTACGCACTCCGTCTTCGGGCACCCATGCGAGTCCGGCGGGGCAACTCTCTTCGCAGGCGCCGGTGGCACAGCGGCAGTCAGGGAATTTCACGGAGGCGACGTCTTCGCGATTGGCGCCGGTCAGATCAGTTTGCCAGGCCTGCCAGGTCGTGGTTTCCGAAAGATCGATTTCTTCACGCTGCAGGCGACGCTGCTCGTTGGCAAACCAGAACAGGTGGGTGCCGTCAGAGGAGAGGCTGGCCGTTGGAGCCGTTTCGTTCACGGCCTGGTTGGATCCGGTGGTGCTGGTTTCGTGCTTAACGCCGAGATCCATCGTGGAAGCGGATTGGCCATTCCAGAGCCATAGCTTGTGGGGTGACTCGTAATCGGTTTCCATCAGCGGCAGTGAAACGGCGGGGACAAAGAGAATCTGCCCAAGATGGTTGACGGCGATATTCTGCGGGGACTGAACTGCCTCGGGTGGCAGCTTCACGGATTGTTTCGAGGCGAAGTTGGCGGGATCGTACTCGGCCATCTCGCCGTTGGCGCGGAGGACCCAGAGCCGCTTTGCCTGGGAAAACCCAGGGCTGGACGACAGAATAAGGACGCAAACGAGGCATGAAATCTTGGTCATAGTCCAGGGTCTTCGAAACTTCAGCGGGCAAAGCGGTAGATTCTTGTGCTTTCCGTACTTCCGCGACAATCCTTCGAGTTTCGCCGCTTTTTGATTAAGAACCGGATTTCTTTGCATACAATATCAAAATCATCTCGAAAGAGGCTTCCATGACCACCACGCATCATCCGCGGCCGCAAGCTGCGACCGCAATTCCGGAAGTTCCGCTCACTACCGAAGGATACAGCGTACTCCACCAGATGATGCGCTTCCGCCGTCCGGCGTGGCGTGCTTTGGCAGACGCGGAGAAAGCGGCGATTGCAAAGGAAGCCTCCGACGCTCTTGCCACGATGGAGCGGAATTCGGCGGGGCAGTCGGCATTGTATTCGCTCATCGGCCACAAGGGCGATCTGATGCTGATCCATTTTCGTGACTCGTTTGCCGACCTGAACCGGGCAGAGTTGCAATTTGCCGGCCTGCGGCTGAGCGAATACGTGGAGGCGACTACTTCTTATCTGTCGATTATCGAGCTCGGCCTTTATGAGTCGACGGTGAAGATTTACAAGTCGCTGACCGATCGCGGAATTGAACCGCACTCGGAGGAGTGGAAGCGCGAAATCAGCGAGACGCTGGCGCGGCAGAAAGAAGCGATGCGTCCGCGCCTGTATCCGGAGATTCCGGCGAACCGTTATGCCTGCTTCTATCCCATGGATCGGCGGCGCGGCGAAGAGAAGAACTGGTACACGTTGCCCATCGAGGAACGAGCGCGGCAGATGAACGAACATGGAATGGTAGGCCGACGCTACGCGGGCGAGGTAAGGCAAATCATCACCGGGTCGATCGGATTTGACGACTGGGAGTGGGGCGTCGACTTGTTCGCGGATGACCCCCTGGTGTTTAAGAAGCTGATTTACGAGATGCGATTCGACGAAGTCAGCGCTGTGTATGCGCTGTTCGGGCAGTTCTATGTCGGAGTGCGCGTGCCGGCGGCGGGGTTGCCGAAACTGTTGAACGGAGAATTGCCGGAGTAGGGTGAGTGCAAGGTTTCATGGTTTCATGTTTTAAGGTTTCTTAGTCTTTACGAAGCTGCCTTCGAAGACTCTAGAACCCGTATCTGGGAGAATTCATGGCTACTCTGGGACTTATTGAGTACAAAGATGCCAGTCCGGAAGTGCGGGCGGTTTATGACGACATCATGGCGACGCGCAAAACCGACTGGATCAATAACTTCTGGAAGGCGATGGCGCATGACCCGGCAACCCTCAAGCGAACGTGGGAGGACATCAAGCAGATCATGGCTCCGGGCGCTCTCGATCCGCTGACGAAAGAGATGATCTACGTGGCGGTCAGCGTGACGAACCAATGCAACTATTGCATCGCGTCGCACACGGTTTCAGCCCAGAAGAAAGGCATGACAGATGCCATGTTCCAGGAGTTGATGGCGGTGGTCGGCATGGCGAATGAAACCAACAAATTGGTGACAGGTTACCAGGTAGAGATTGACGAGCAGTTCAAAACTCGTCGATAGTCGTTGGCCCTTAGTGGTTAGTTGGTCGTTTGCAACGGCATTGTTTCCGTCATCGTCCTTCTCGATGCGCGGGGGACTTCAACTTGATCGCCCGGCCTCGGGTTGACCTTGCGGTTTTCCATTCGTGCTTTTTCATGTCGACTTTGCGGCCGCGGAAGTGAACTCCTTCTGCTTCGAGCCGGAAACGCTGTTCCATGGCCGAGTCGCCGCGCAACTTGATTTCCCCACCGGCTCCAAGGACGCGCTGCCAGGGCAAGCCAAAACTGCGGCGCAGCACTTTGGCGACCTGGCGTGCGGCGCCCGGATAGCCGGCGGCTTTGGCAATCCCGCCATAGGTCGATACCTTTCCGCGGGGAATGGCTCGAATTGCGCGCTCGATCCGGAGCAGCATCTTCCCGCTATCGGGAGAGGATTTTTTCGCTCGGCGGCGCGATTTCATAAATGAATCCATCCCTCGAGAATCAGCCATAAAGAGGCCACTGAAACGATCAGCCATAACGCAATGCCTTGGACTAAAGGCCGGTGACCGACCTGCTTCAGCGTCGCGATGGAAATACCGCTGCCGATGAGGAAAAGGGTGGTCGTTAATCCAAGTTTCGCGACCTTAACAATGACAGCGTAAAGCGGCGCTCCCATGGGAAGGTAGGTTGCGCAGATGGCGGCCACGCAGAAAAGCGCGATGAACCAAGGCCACTCAATCTTCGCCTTGGCGTGCCGGACCATTGCTGTCACGATGGCCAAGGGGACGATCCACAACGCGCGGGCAAGTTTTACGGTGGTGGCAACAGCCAGGGCGGCGCTGCCGTATTTCGCGGCCGCGCCAACCACGGAGCTGGTGTCATGAATTGCGAGCGCCGCCCAGAGCCCGAACTGCGACTGCGAGAGACGCAGCGCGCCGCCGATGAAGGGAAAGGTAAGCAGGGCGACGGAATTCAACACGAAGACTGTACCGAGAGAAATCGACATCTCCTCGTCGCTCGCCCTGGTAATGGGCCCTACGGCGGCGATAGCGCTGCCACCGCAAATGGCGGTTCCGGTCGAAATCAGGAAAGCCGGCGTACGGCCGACCCCGAGGACGGAGCCCAAGGCCATCCCGACCCCCATGGCGAACGTGATCCCGAGCATGGTGTAGACAAACCCACCCCGCCCGGCGCGGAGAATCTCGTGGAGATTCATACCGAAACCGAGCGCGACGACAGAGGCTTGCAGCAACCACTTCGCCGCCCTCCGCGCGGGAACAGGATACGGATGAGGCATCAACAGGCCGAATGCCAGCCCCATCGCCAGGGCGACAGGGGGTGACTCAAGGCCTGAAGCGCTCAGGAGCAGGCAAATCAGAAAGACGATTTGAGAGAGCATCGAGAGGAACCGGACTGGGGCGGCCTACGGACGCGGGCCGCCCGGCAAGTCAGGCGACCGCCTCATTGCGAAACGATTCGAGAGCTTCGTACTCCGAATTCCTTACGTCGAATACCGTTAGCAGTTTCGTCACTTGCAGCAGATCGCCGACTCGCTTGGTCAAGTTGGCCAGCTTGATGATTCCCCCTGCATTGTGAGCGGTGGTGTGAAGAGCAACAAGCGTACCCAGGCCTCCGGAGTCGATGTAATTGACATCGGCAAGATTGAGCACAATCCGCTTATTGTCCTGGAGAGCTTTGCGGACTTCGTCGCGCAGCAGGGACGATTCGTCGCCGAAAACAATCCGGCCGCTGCAGGTAAAGACCAAAATTCCATCCACGGTTCGCTTTGAAAGCTTCAACTGCATTGAGACCCTCCGACGGTCGCGCGAGGCTACAGCCACGCGGCGCAGCATATAAAATTCGTCGCACTAGCCTATCGCTTGCTTCCCGGCTCTGCAAGGGCGGGCCGCAGGCATCTCTCCACAGGAACGAATCCCGTATAATCGAAGTTTCGTCCTCATGAGTTACACCGTCCTGGCGCGTAAATACCGTCCGCAGAAGTTCTCGGAAGTGATCGGGCAGGAGCACGTCACCCGTACCCTTCAAAATGCCCTCGAGCAGGGGCGCACGGCGCACGGCTACATCTTCAGCGGGCACCGGGGGATCGGAAAGACCACGGTGGCGCGAATCCTGGCGATGGCATTGAATTGCCGTTCGAACGACAAGCCAGTGCCCGAGCCTTGCGGCGTATGCGAATCCTGCACGGAAATCCGGGCGGGAAACTCGGTGGATGTCATTGAGATCGATGCCGCGACGAATCGAGGGATCGACGAAATTCGCGAACTGCGCGAGGCGGCGCGATACCGTCCGGCGCGCGACCGGTGCAAGATCTACATTCTCGATGAAGCGCACCAGATTACGGATGCGGCCTTCAATGCCCTTCTGAAAACGCTGGAGGAGCCTCCCGATCATATTGTCTTCATGCTGGCGACGACTCAGCCGGAGGACATCCCGCAGACGATCCGTTCGCGCTGCCAGCACTTCAGCTTCCGGGCGGTGAAGTTTGACAAGATTGTCGAACAGTTGCGGGACCTGGTCGCGAGGGAAAAATTTGAAGCGGATGACGACGCGCTTTCCTTGCTGGCCGAGGCTGGAGATGGATCGATGCGGGATGCCCTGTCGATTCTCGACCAGGCGATTGCCTCGTCCAGTGGAAAGCTGACGGCGGAATCAGTTCGAAATCTCGTGGGGGCCGCGCCGGCGCACATTCTTGAAGAGGTGATGCAGGCAGTCGCGCGCGGAGCCAGCGAAGAAATACTGAAGCAGGTCGATTATCTCATTGGCGAGGGCCACAGTCCGACCCACTTTGCGCGGCAAATGGTGCGATTTCTGCGTAACGCCACGGTCGCCAAGATCGCGGGACAGGAGTCTTCCCTGCTGCAGATTTCGGGTGAGGAGCGCGCGCGAGTGTGGCGGATTGCCGAGTTGTTCGGGGAGGAAGACCTGACGCGCCATCTGCAGATCATGCTGCGCACTCACAACGAGCTTGGGTACAAGCAGGAACAGCGATTCCACCTGGAGTTGGGCTTGTTGAAGATGGCCCACGCGCAGCGACTGTTGCCGATCGAGCAGTTGTTGAGCGAAGTGGCAACGACATCCCCGAGTGGCGCGCAAAGACCTGTTCCGCGACCGGCGATTGTTGGGGGAACATCTGGCGGGGAGACACGGCGTCCGGAGCCACCGGCCGCGCGATCGAGCTATGTGTCTCCATTTGCGGCCGACTCGGCGCGCAAGGGAACGCCGCGGCAGGAAGATTCGCACGAGACGCCCGCGCCCCCGGGGCCGCGCGTGGTTGCAGCGGCCAGCCAACCGGAACCGGTCATCCTGGGCACAGCGGCGGCAGAACGAGAGATGGCGAGTTACGTCTCGCCGGAGGTCGTTGCGGTAGTCGATCCCCCGCCGCAAATCGAAGCGAGGACTACGGTCGCCGCGCCTGCACCAGAACCGGCTGGCATCGAGAAGGTACAAGCGGCCGTGCTGCAAGCGCTGAACGACAACAACCAGCGAATCCTGGTATCGATGCTCGGCGGCGGAGAGTGGAACGTGGCGGGGAACGAACTGGTGATCAAGGTTTCGGAGTCACAAACGGTCGTGGACATGTCGTTCGGGTCGGAAGCAAAAAAGATCGCGGTGGCAGCGGCAAGCGGGGTTCTGGGACGCGCCGTCAAATTGCGTGTTATTGCGGGCGCAACCGTCGCGGAGAACAGACAAAACATCAGCTCGCAACTGGCGGCAGGCCCGGGAGGAAGAGGCCGGGCGGAAAATGATCCGGTTGTGCAACGGATGCAGGAGAAGTTCGGTGCGCAGATACGGACTGTGATTGACTACCGGGAGAAACGGTAGGAGCGTTTCAGGTTTCTGGGTTTCGAGGTTTCAAAGTTCCCCAAGTTATGGGTTGAGGTTTTATGGGCGGATTCAAGCTGCAAGATCTGATGTCGAAGGCGAAGGCGCAGTACGATTCACTGCAGAAGAAAATGCAGGAGACGGTCGTCGAGGCAACGGCCGGCGGCGGAACTGTGACCGCCAAGATGGACGGGCGCAAGCAACTTCTAAGCTTGCGGATCGATCCGGAAGCGGTGAAGTCCGGCGATGTGGAGATGCTGCAGGACCTGGTGGTCGCGGCGGTCAACGAGGCGGCGCGCAAGGTGGACGCGCAGATGCAGTCGACGGTGGGGGGCATGCTTGGCGGGTTGGGAATTCCCGGAATGTAGCTGGGAGTTCTTAGTTGATTCGCCTTTCGTTGCAAGGCGAGATCTGCCGACTGACTCTTCGTCAATGACACTCCACATGGGGGACCATCATCAATGAGATCGCTCGCCCTTCGAGTGAGTTGGAGCGCGGCCCTTCTCTGGACGCTTGCCCTTACGATGCTCCATGCGCAATCGAATGCCGCATCCGATCCAAAAGAGGACGCTTTGACGCATCACGCTACGGGACCATTCGACGTAAAAGTAGTTCCCCAGGACGACAAACTCGGAGACGGCATCAGCCGTATGGCGCTCGAGAAGCAATATCATGGCGAACTGGAAGGAACTGCCAAGGGACAGATGCTGGCGGTTGGCAGCGCGAAGACTGCTGGCGTATATGTGGCGATCGAGACGTTTACGGGCACCCTTCAAGGCAAGAACGGCGGTTTTGCACTGCATCATACCGGGATCATGACCAAGGCGGGTCCGACCCTGGAGGTCGCGGTAGTGCCCGACTCCGGAACTGGGGATTTGAAGGGTATTTCCGGGAAAATGAAGATTTCGATTGCGCCAGACGGGAAGCACTCCTATGACTTGGAGTACACGCTGCCGTCAGCGCAATAAGGCCTGGATAGGAAGAGACGAATGTCGAAATTTGCCGAGCCGATGTCGCGGCTGATTGAGGAATTGAAGAAACTTCCGGGCGTGGGCGCGAAAAGCGCGCAACGGCTGGCGTTTCACATCCTGCGATCGAGCGACGAGGATGCCGAGGCGCTGGCGGCCGCAGTGCGCGATGTGAAGGCGAATTTGCGGCTGTGCTCAATGTGCAACAACATTACGGATGTCGACCCTTGCGTTTATTGCACAAGTGCGATCCGCAACCAGCGACTGGTTTGCGTGGTCGAGGAGCCGACCAACATTGCCGCCATCGAAAAAACCAAGCACTACAACGGCGTGTTTCATGTGCTGCACGGGGCGATTTCACCCCTGCATGGGGTTGGGCCCGAGCAGTTGCGGATTCAGAATCTGTTGAATCGCGTGGAGTCCGGGAACGTCGATGAGGTGATTCTGGCGACGAATCCGACGGTGGAAGGAGAGGCTACGGCAGTTTACCTCTCACAGCAACTGCGACGGGCTGGAGTGAAGGTGACGCGAATTGCGATGGGGATTCCCGTGGGCAGTGACATCGAGTACACCGATGAGATCACGATGCTGAAGGCCATGGAAGGCCGCCGCGATATGTAGGCGCTTCGCTAGACTGTAGGGATGCAATCGCCATCCCATCTGGAAGTGAACATCCCAGTCATTGAAACCGGGCGGCTCCGTTTACGCCGGCATCGGGTCGAAGACTTCCCTGCTTGTGCCCGCATGTGGGGCGACCCCAACGTGACGCGATACATCCGGGAAACCCCTTTCACCGCTGAGGAAACATGGACGCGCCTGCTCCGCTTCATCGGGCACTGGGCCCTGATGGGATTCGGTTATTGGGCTGTCGAAGAAAAGGCGACGGACGAATATATCGGTGAGGTCGGATTCGCCGACTACCGGCGCGATCTGAAGCCGTCGCTCGACGGCATTCCCGAGATTGGGTGGGTGTTTGCCTCGCATGTACACGGCAAAGGTTTCGCTACAGAGGCAGTGCGCGCGGCGATCGCATGGGGTGATTCTGCCTTCGGCACGAAGACAACGGCCTGCATCATCACGCCCGGCCATGCGGCGTCCATACGGATCGCCGTCAAGAACGGGTACCAGGAATTCGCAAACACCACGTACCACGGTCATCCAACTGTGATGTACATGCGTAGTCGAGCGTGAAGCGCCGCTAGCAAGGAATTTCTGGTTCGAGGAAGACGTTGGTCTCCTCATCGGTGGAACTCAAGCCTTCAGGAAGGGTTCCCCGATTGTATTCGGCCATTCGGTTCTTCCATTTCAGGAAGTCAGTGATGCTTTGAGGTTCGATGCGCACCTCGACGCGACGCAGGCTGGCGAGAAGCAGATTCATTTCGTAGCGGAAGCCCGCGGCAGTGCGCAGGTTCTTGGCAGATGCGTGGAGCATGTCGACGCGTCCACGGCGCAGTTCCAGCAATCCCCAGCCCGGCGGAAGTTCTGCAGTTTCGATCAATCCGGGCGGCGTCAGGTAGAAGCGCTCGCTTCCAACGCCTTTTTCGGGCTTCTGGCGGAAGGGCTTCGCACGATCGGCGAGGAAATCGGCGCGGCTGGTCTTGCACTCGACCAGCACGGAATGGCTGGCCTGCTTCCATCCGATAGCATCAGGCATTTCCCCGCTGACGCAGGCTTGCTCGGAGAGCACAACGCCGCAACGGTAGGAGCGAAGCCAGCGGACAGCTTTGTCGACGAGTTGTGTGTGAGTCATAGACGGGCATCCGCTTTCCGCCGTTCGCACGGAAGAGCAGCCACAACATTTATATGATCCGGAGTGGGGAAGAGAAGTACTTGTTTCGTTTCGCCAAGGGTTGAGCCAGGCGTCTCGACAAGCCGCTATCCGGCTTGTTGCGTCATCGGCCGTGCGGTTGCGGCCTTCACGATCAGTGGGCGCCTGAGCACCGTCTCGAGCAGATACCGTTCGGCCGCGATGGTTTGCGCCGTGGGGCTGCCCGGAACATATCCTTCGGCGCTGATCACCAGCGCTTCGTTTTTGCCCAGAGTTGGGGGCTTGCGGAGGAAACCATTGGTCCGGCGGTGATTCCGATTCGCCGGAGAAATGATTTTTTCTATTCTTACGCGAGAGATTTGACCGTCGTGGCCCGCGTCAAAGGCGTTGGCGAGCCGCAGGATTGCTGCGAGTTGGATGATCGTCTTTTGCTCAGGGAGCAGGAGATCGCGCAAAGCTTTGTGGCTGCGACCAGGCAGCGCTCCAGCGTGGAATCTGGCGATGAGTGCTGCCCGTTGCATCGTCTCGGGATCCCACCCCAGGGGCGTGCCATGACGGGTAATCAGCTCCTGAGATTCCTTGTGATGCCCTTTTTTGCCCTTCGACTTGCCGACATCGTGAAGAAGGGCGGCAAGGTAGAGGGCCGAGCGCGGGTTTCCCCTGGTGCCGTTAGTAGAATCGCCGGGAGCCGCCAAAAGGCCAGCCGCTCCTAAGCCGTCATAAAGATCAAGCGCAAACCTCGCGACCCGTTCCGAATGCCCGAAGTCGGGATCCAGAACCTTCGCCCACAACTTCATCCTACGGGTCGCAATCTGCTGAATCTGCGCCCCCTGGGGCAGGCCGGCCCGCCAGACATTCCACAGCGAGTCCGAGCCGATGGTTCTTTGACGATACTCTTCGACACGTTTGCTGCGCTCTTCGTCGATGCGCGCATGCCACCTTTTGCGGGAGGCTTCGTCCGGGAAGACACGGCAGGAGAGCGCGGCTGCCCACAGGACATCCAGGTCGTGGACATCCCCCAGAAGGTCTTGCATATGTTTCAGGTCGTTGCTCCAAAGCTTGTGCTCGGCGGGAAGGAAGTTCTCGACGATGTAGCGAAAGCGCTTGATGCCGATGCGAAGGGTGTGGAGTGCTACCTGGGAGCGGTTCCGCATCGCCCGGATGTGAAGCTCGCGGGCGGCGGTCCAGCGCTCGAGGGCGAGATGCCGGAAGACGGCGCTGCCAGGGCGGATGTGTGAGGCGCGCTGCGGCAGAGACTTGCTCCACTGCCGCCATTGCTTGCGGTCGAATTGATCGAGCGCGGCACGGGCGGTGTGCTTCTGTTCAGATTCCCGGGCGCGAAGAATCTGGCGGAGCGCGAGAGCGGGCACCTCGGGAACGGACGCCACCGCGGCGGGTTGGGCCTCAGGCCCAGAATCGGTTGTTGCAGGCGCGTTTCCGCCCGGAGCCTGGTTCAATGCCGCAACGCCTTCTACCGCAGGCTCCAACTGATCGAGCCAGTCCATCATGATCTGGACGTCACGAAGCTCGCCGAGACTGCGGAACAAATGCTTCCCAGCCTTCTTCATGGCTTTCCAAGAGGGGTCGGGATCCATCGCCATCATGCCGTCGGCCATGGAGCGGCAGCGGCGCAGGGTAACGCGGAGGTCATGGACGGGATCGGCGGCAAACCCGACGGCGGCACGGTCGCATTCCTCGAGGACGCGCAGCATCCAGTAGTGCAGGCCGGTAGTTTTTTCCTGTTTGTTCACGCAGAACTATCTTAGTGGAAAAGACTCCGGCCTTTCGAGCATTGACCGAATGCATGCTGGCTCGCGCCCCGATTACGGAGCCGCGCGAACTGTTAATCCGAAGGGGCTTACCGCCTCGCGGACTAGCTTCTCCTCTCCGACAGCAATCACAGCAGTCCGGTACGCCGAAAAGTATGTGCGAGCCGCTGCGTTGACTTGGTCAGGAGTCGCGCCGGAGACTTTCTGGCCGCGGATACCGATCTGGTCGGGTTGAAGACCGGCCGCCCACAACGTTGAGAGCATGCTGGCGAGAGCGCCCCGGTCCTGCAGCCGGATTGCATCGTTACCGAGCAAATAACGTTTGGCCTTGGAAAGCTCCTCTGCTGTTGGTGATGTAGTGGCGAGCCGATTGAGTTCATACTGCATCTCGTTCAGGGTTGGTCCGGTGACGTCATTGCGGACGTCAGCATGGGACACAATCTCTGCCGCAGCCTGAAACGGGCGCACATAGGAGTAGGGAGAATAGGTGTATCCCTTGTCCTCGCGGATGTTGGCGGTCAGGCGCGAACTGAAGGTGCCGCCATAGATTGCGTTGGCCACTTCCGCATATTCGTAATCGGGATCGCCGCGCTTTGGACCGAAGGCCGCGAGCTCGATGGTCGTCTGCACTGAGCCGGGCCGCGGGACGATATACACGGCGTGCTCAATCGAGGTTGAAGGCGGAGTCGGCCCGGCGGATGGAGAGTTCGATGGAGCTTTCCAGGAGCCAAGAGCAGACTTGAGCAAGCCGAGCATTTTGTCGGACTCGAAATCGCCAACAGCGATGAACATTGCCTGATCAGGCCGAAAACGCCGGGCGAAGATCTCGCGCAACTCGGGAGCCGTGGCAGCGGCAACGGATTCGCGCGTCGGAGAGGACACGTGGTAGGGATGATCTCCGAACAGGATCCGGTCGCGGGCGCGGGCTACCAGAAATCCAGTCTCCGCTTCGCGCTGCTCCAGCGAATCGGTGAGATTCCGCTTGGCCAGTTCAACTTCCGCGTCCGGGAAGGAGGCGTTCTCGAGAAGATCGGCAAGTACTGCGACGGCGCCGTCGATCTTCGAGGACAGAACGACGGTTGAGATTTCGAGGTAATCCTTAAAGGCCGAGGCGTTGAGATCACCTCCAGCGGATTGTAGTTGTTCAGCGACTTGCCTGGCGCTGCGCGTCCGAGTGCCTTGATCAATCGTCTTCGAGAGCAATTCCGAGATCCCGGGCCGGTTGGCGGGATCGGCGGCCAATCCGCCACGAACCGCAACGGTCAGAGCAACTTTCGGAAAGCCTGGTTCGGATACAAGCCAGATGCTCAACCCGTTATCGAGCTTCGACGATTTGACGTCCGGCGTCTGGAGAGGCTTTTCAGCGCCATAGGATGGCAGATCCTTGGGGAGAGGTGTTTCTTTCTGCGCCGCACAGAGAGAAGCAGTGAGGAACAACGTACAAGATATAGCAAGAATTCCAAACAGAGGAAGCGGAGTGGTCGTGCTGATCAGCTTCGTCTTCATTGCTCACCTCCAGACTGCTTGTCCGAATTCTGCTTTTTGCCGGGAACGCGGTTGATGATGGTGCGGTTGGCTGAAACCAGGTATTTCGCGGCGAAGGCGCGTATCTGGGCGGGCGTGACCTTGGCGAGATCGTCGGGAACCTGGAAGACGGAATCGAAGGTGCCATCAAAAAGCACAGCGTGAGAAATCAGCGAGGCACGCGAGATATAGTCTTCCAGATTTCCGTACCAGTCGGATCGCATCTTGGTGACCACGCGATCTACTTCCTGCTGGGAGGGCCCCTTCTCGCTGAGATCCTTGATGGCCGCGTCGAGTGCAGAAATCAACTGCTGCTCAGAGATATTGGCCGGGTAGACGATAAACGATGTCATCAGCGTGGGGCCGTTGTATTCGAAGGGCGTCCCCAGCGGCCAGTTCACCCCGCCATCGACGGAGAGCGCGACCTGCTTTTCCTTAACGAGAGCCTGGTAGAGGCGGGAGGCCTGGCCATTGTGCAGGAGTTCTCCGGTAATGGCGCCTGTAATCGCGTCGGGAGAATGGCGGGCGGGCATGCGGTATCCGACGGCGAGCGCGGGAACCTTGGCCAGGGAATCGGTCTCTTCGGAGCGGCGCTCTGAGGTTTGCGGAGACTCCTCAACTTTGGGCTTGGCTGGCACGTTTCGAGATGGCACGTCGGAAAAATATTTGTCGATTTTGGCGAAGAGTTCGTCAGATTGAACATCTCCGACGATGGCCAGCACGGCATTGTTGGGAGCGTAATACTGCTCGTAGAACTTTTGGACGTCTTCGATTTTGGCCGCGTCAAGGTCGCGGAAATCCCCGTAGAAATTGTGCGCGTTGGGATAGGTGTCGAAGGCTTTGCCCGGAAGGTCGATGGCGAAAAAAAGCCCGTACGGCCGGTTCATCACATTCACGCGGACTTCTTCCTCGACCACGTTGCGCTGGTTCTCTAGATTCTTCGTCGAGAAATCGAGGGTCTTCAGGCGGTCGGCCTCGAGCCAGAGGATAGGATCGAGAGCGGAGATAGGAGCGGTCTCGATGTATTCGGTGTGATCGTATCGAGTATCGCCGTTGAGATCGCCACCACCGCCTTCGATGACGCGCATCAGAACCCCCTTTGGCGCGTTGGGCGTGCCTTCGAACATCATGTGCTCGAAGAGGTGGGCAAAGCCGGTACGGCCTTCCGGTTCGAGACGGAAGCCGATGCCATAGCTGATGCAAAGTCCAAAGATCGGCGCCGAGTGATCTTCTGAGATCACGACGGTCAACCCGTTGGATAACTTCTTCATGCTGGTGGGTGCCTTCCAATGCTGTGCGGCAGCAGGCACGGCGAGAATGGCGATCAGGAGCCAGCACAGCCGGCGAGTGATCAATGTCATGGAGTCGCCTCCGAGTCGAATCGTTCAGGTAGGTCTGGTCGAGAGCGAATCAGTATACGCTCGATCACGTTGCGGTTTGTAACGCAGCGTCAGAAAAACAATATTTTCTTGCGTTGCCGACGGTCAGTTCATGCAACGTCTCAAGAAACGCAGTGATGTGGTCTGAGACTTCCTGCCGACCGAAACGAAACATTCCATTATGGGCAGCACCAGACACTGTGTTGAGACGCTTCGGATTGTTAGCCGCCTCTATGAGTTTCTGCGACATCGCGGGAGGCGTAAACATGTCTTGGTCGCCGACTTCGATCAGAATCTGGATACGAACCGCCGGGATCTGGGCCGGGGGAGGCGGTGGCCGTGGCGGGTGAATCATAGCAACCTTCAAGACGCCGATCCGGGAGTTATCGTGCCATTACCTCCGTAACGTTTCCGCCCTTACCGTTTCACTTTAGCCTTGAGCTGCATAGTGTTTCGAAGGAGTCTGCTATCTCCGTCACTAATTCATCGGCATCGCAGAGCGCGCGGGCAGCGTCGGCGCGTGCGTTCGTTCATAGCCTGAACATTCTGATCAAGTACGCCCGGATGTATGGCTACGAGCACAAGCGCACCGAGGCGCAGTTTGAAACCACCTGGAACGAACTCCAGCAAGGGTTGCCAACGACGGGCGATTCGGGCTTCCTGCTCGGTGTTTCCGACAACAAGCTCCTGCTCGATGGGATTCCCCTGGAAACAGGAAACGCGGAACGCAGCTTCGCGACCCTTCTGACGACGGCCGGACTCGCCAGCCTGCATTTCTCTAAGGAAGTGACGATCGAGGACTTCACGCGGCTGGTGCGCGCGTTCACTGTAGCGGGCTCCAAAGCCACGGATGTGGCCAAGCAAATTAAAGAAGCCCTGGGTGTTGGAAAGCAGAACAGCACCATCAAGATTAATGAAGTGAAGTTTGTGGCTGCCGATCCGCTGACCGGCGATGTCAGCATCGCGGCTCAGATTGCGGCACAAACCCTCGGACCCGAATTCAAGCAATGGTTGAACGATCCACAGAAACTCCTGCAATTGATTGCCGCGGCCGAAGGCGCTAATTCTGGCGGATCGGGCGCGGCGGCCGGAGTTCCGATGGTCCCGCTAGGCAGCGTCCCGAACTTTAGCGGAAGTGGCGGAGGGAGTACAGGAACCGGATCAGGTCGTGCAGGGACTGGCGGACCCGGAGGCGGAGGAACCGGCGGAGGCGCCGCAACTGGCGCAGCTCCAGCGTGGACGGGATCCGTCGTCCCCCTGCAGGAGCAGGAAGTGATCCAGGCAATTCGCCTGCTCACGCGTTTTGGGCAAGTTCAGCAGGATCCGGCGGTAAAAGAGGAAGATCTCAAGAAAGAGCTGAGCGAAACCGATCCGAATACACGTTTGAACCTGCAGCAGTTGCTGGGCAGCCTGGCGGCGCAGGCCTCGAAGTCGGAGGAAGACACTCCCCTGCTGATGAAGGCGGCCGAGCATATGGCGATCCGCTTCGCCCTGGAGCGTTACCAGAAGGGCGAAATCAAAGTGAACGCCGTGCACCAGATGATGGAGCACATGAGCCGGCAGATGGACTCGTTGCGCCAGATTCTGCGTATGCAGGAAGAAAAAATGTCGAAGGCCGGGATTCTGGTGGAGTCGCACGCCGACATCCTGGACCGAATGTTCTGGGCCGAAGTACCGGAATCGGGCAAGAAGAGCGTGCTGATGTCGCACGAGGCCCCCTGCGTTCCGCCGCGGAATGTGCGGCAGTTCATTGAATTGCTGCTGGAGCGTGGCGACAACGACAGCGCAGCCGAGATTCTGAATAACTACTCCGGATGCTTGTCGGCGAAAGAAATGGAGCCGCGCCGGAAAGCGGCGATCGGGCTCAGCCAGTTGGCGGACCTCTATGCGCGGCTGGGCGGGCAACCTATGGCCCAGGCCATCCGCAAGCTGAGCGAACAGCTCATCTCTGATAAAGACGCGGAATTGCAGAGCCTGATGAGCGCCGCCTTCGTGCGCTTGAGCCAGGAAGCCAGCGCGGCCAAGAATTACGCAGCGGTCAATGAAGTGTGCGCTGGAATGGAGCTAGTAAACGTCGAGCGCCCGGTGCTGATGAGCGATCTGCGGCCGCGCGTTGGCGTTGAGAACCGGCTGCCGGAGTTCATTGAAGAAGCGCTTCGGATGGATCAGATTCCACCGGACTTGCTCTCGGTCCTGCGGCGTACGTCGCACGCCGGCGCCGAGCATATGGCCGACCGCTTCTTCCGGTGCATGCGGCGCGACGAGTGCGACCGGATGATCGAGCTGGTTAAGGCTTTAGGATCGCCGGTGCTGACGCAGTTGCGAGAAATCCTCCGTACCGGGCAGCCGCGGCAGGCTTCAGGCGCGGTTGGACTCGTCAGCCGTCTCGATGTTGGAACACTTCTGGAGCTGCTGCCGGCCCGATTGCCAGAGTGGAATCGCTTTTACCATGATGTTGTCGTACGGCAGATCGCCTATGGCGCCGCAGCGGACCGCGGGCGGACGCTGCTGGAATTGGCCGAGGTGCTTGACCCAGTCGTGCTGCCGGAAGCGGTCGATGAAATCGGGATGAGCGGCGATGTTACGGCTGCCCCTCCGCTTATTGCGATGGCGCGTCCGGGTGATGCTGCGTCGCGCTCTCCATTTGTCCAGTTGAAGGCAATCGAGTCTCTGGGTCGCTTGAAGGACGCCGAGGCGGTTGCCACCTTGCGGGAAATCCTGGAATCGAAGAAGACATTCGGATACCTCCATCATAAGGAATTGCGGATTGCGGCGGCGCAGGCTTTGTCGAAGACCGATCCGCGTTACAGCTCGCAGGTGATGCAGGATAGCGGATTCGAGGCCGTGGAATTGGCGATTGCGGCGCTGGATGCGGCTCCGGCGTGCCCATGGGTGCGGCAGCGTCGATACGAGCGGCTTGTACTCGCGAAAACCGTACCGGCGACGATCGGCAGTTCCTGGGGCAAGTCGAGGATCATGATCCGGGAATTAAGCCTGGGCGGCGGCATGGGGACGAAAGAAGACAATTTGCGCATCGGCAGCGAGGCCGATCTGGAGATTTCCGTGGGCATGCGCGCGAAGATCCGCGCTCACGTCTTATTGCGGCGGGCCCGCGTAAACGAAGTGGGATTCGAAATCGTCAACACAGACCTGGAAAGCCGCTACCGGCTGCGACGTCTTCTCGTCGAAGCACTGAATAACGCTCCCCAGAATAAAGGCCAGGAGTGGAGCGGAGAACGCAAGGTGTAGTGCGGCAAGTTTCAAGGTTGAATGTTTCAAAACTTTAAGACCTAAACAGAAAAGCCTCCACATGCGTGGAGGCTTTTTTCTGCTTAGAAAAACCTTGAAACTCTGCCCTTTCCTACTTCACAACCTTCACGAAGATAATCAGGAAGGTGAAGAGCACGAGAGACTCGATGAAAGCGAGTCCAACGAACAGGGCAATCTGAATGCCGGGACGCGCGGCGGGATTGCGCGCAAGGCCCTCACAAGCCGCCGAGGCAACGCGTCCTTGTCCGAGCGCCGCCAAAGCAGCCGCAAAGGCCATGGCAAAGCCGGAGGTGATAGCAACCCAGTTCGTACCGCTGGAAGCCGCCTCATTGCCCTGGGCGAAGGCCGGCATCGCAAACAGCGAGATCACGATCAAAGTCAGAATCAGAAAAACCACTTTCCGCATATTGTTGCTCCTTAGAAATTTCCTCAGGAGGTGGTTGACGTCATCCTCGAGCAGACGCCCTCACGCTGAAGAATTTGTAAAATGCCGAACAAAAAATCAGTGCTCGTGCGCCGTGGCCTCACCCAGGTAGACACAGGCCAGGATCACGAAGATATACGTCTGGATCAGAGACACGCCGATGTGCAGCCCCTCGAAAATGATGGGCACGCCAATCGGCACCAACGAGAAGAATACGAGCGTGACCATTTCGCCGGCGAACATGTTGGCAAAGAGCCGGACGGTCAGCGACAGCACACGGGCGCAGTGACTGAAAATCTCGATTGGTAACATCAACGGCGCCAGCCACCAAACCGGACCCATGAAGTGCTTGAAGTAGCCAATTCCGTTCGCGCGCAATCCCTGAAAATGATAGTAGAACCAAGTGAGCAAGGCGCATCCGAGCGGAACGATCGGAACCGCGGTGGGAGACTCCAGACTTGGAATGATTCCAATCAGATTGCAGCAGAGTATGAACAGCCCAAGGATCACGATATAGGAGTGGTAGGCATGGTAGTGATGCCCGATGATCTCCTCTCCCATACTGCCAAAAAACGTCTCAATCCACTCGATGGCATGTTGGAGGCCGCCCGGATCGTCCACGGATAGGCGCAGCCGGACCGCGAAAAAGAAGGTCAACAGCAAAAGCGCGACCAGAACCTCCATGGCAAAGCTGTTAGGAATCGGTGTGGCGGCGCGCCGCGGATCGATATGGACGCCCAGGGCAGTCAGCAGAGCATAGACGGGACCGCCAAACAGATGGTTTAAGAGAGCTGTGAACCAGAGTTGTTCCATTTAGAAAGTCAATCCAACCGAGCCTTCGAGTCAGTATCCCCTGCGTAGCGCGCAGTACACCTCAAAGCCTGCTTCCAACAACATGGCGGCTACGGGCGTACAGAGACCAAAGAGGAAGCCTCGAAAGGCCTGAGAAGAACTAGTGAATATAACATAGGCAACGACACCGGCGAACAGGTAACGAAGGAAGAACCCGTGCACCAATGAGAACCCGCGCTCCGGCTCATGGCTCTGCACGATCCGGTTGGCAAGGGCCTGCACGGCCTTGTTCAGAGCCCGAAAGCTCAGATAGGCCATGACAACCCCGGCCGCCAAACCCGCGGCTGCAATCCAACCAAAACGTGCGGCTGTAAATAGGACGAAACCGAGGCCCAGGATCAAAATAAACCGCATCATGCGTGGAATCGCTGCCGAGAAGAATCGTTCCGAGAGGCTAGTCTCCGGCAGTTGCGGTTGAGTCTCCGGGGTCTGAGTCATTGTTTGTCCCGCATGAGAGCGGACGCCATCCGGATCATCTGTGCGAATCCCGCGATGGCGCCGAACACGATTCCCGCGATGTAGATCCAGTGGGTTTGCAGCCAGTGGTCGAGCCACCATCCGAGCAGATACCCCAGAAAGACAGACGCTGGAATGATGAAACCGATCTCGGAATATCGGGCAGCCGTCGCAATCGGGTTCGATTTGCGGTCGTCGTCAGGCACACAAGAATTGTACGCGAGACAAATCTGCGGGTGCGATGGAGCGGCTTTACTGCGATCGCGCGGTTATCGAATCAGGCTGGCAGTTGTTGGATTCTTGGCCAGGCCAAGCGCCCAATTCACCATCTGGATGAAGCTGTCGGGCAGAATGCCAATGTAAAGTGTGGCCAGCCCTGTCAGTCCTATCGCAAGACGCATGCTGATACTGACCGGGAGGGTTTCCTCGCCGCGCTCGGGCTGGCGCATAAACATCGCGTTGGCAATCTTTAGGTAGTAATAAAGCCCAAAGACGGAATAGAGCACGCCCAACGCGGCTAAGGCGTAATGGCCGGTTTCGATAAGGCTCAGGAAGATGAAGTACTTGCCCCAGAAGCCGGCGAGCGGCGGAATTCCAGCCAGGGAGAGCATGAACACCAGCATGAGCACGGCTTCGACCGGGGCGCGCGAGTAGAGGCCATTCAGATCGTCAAGTTCATCGCCAATGACGTTACGATGGCGCAGCGAGGTGATCACGCCGAAGGCACCCAGATTCATGAAGGTGTAAACCAGCAGATAGATCAGGATGCCCTTGACGCCGTCCTGGCTCAGAGAGACGGCCGTGCCGGCGACGAGGCCGAGCAACATGTATCCGACATGGGCGATCGAGGAGTAGGCGAGCAGGCGCTTGGTATTGGTCTGAGTGAGCGCGGCGAGGTTGGCACCGGTCATCGTGACGATGGACACGAAGACGAGTACCGGCAGCCAGGTGGAGCGCATCGGGAGAAATCCGATGACCAGCACGCGTAAAAGCATCGCCCAGCCCGCGGCTTTCACGGCTACCGACATGAACCCGGTAATACTGGTGGGCGCGCCTTCATAAGCATCGGGGGCCCATTGGTGGAACGGAACGGCGGCGATCTTGAAGAGCAGACCCGTGATCGTCGTCAGCAGGGCGATGATAGCAACTGGCTTGTATTCACCGTTGATCACCTGCCGCTGCAACGTTTGCTGAATCACGAAAAGATTCGTGCTTCCGGTAAGCCCGTAAACCAAGGAGAGGCCGTAGGCGAAGATGCCAGAAGAAAAGGCGCCGAGCAGCAGATATTTGAGGGCCGCTTCATTGGAGCGACGGTCGCGGCGCAGGAACCCGACCAGGACATAGGTCGCGATCGCCATCAGTTCAAGCCCAATGAAGATCAAAACGATGTCGGACGCGGCGGCCATGCACATCATCCCGACGACCGAAAGCAGCATCAGGCAGTAATATTCGCCGTGGCTTTCATGCTCCGTCTCCAGGTAGCGTACTGACATCAGGATGGCGATTGCAGTAGCTGCGAGGAAAAGCCAGAAGAAATACAGAGCGAAGCGGTCCACAAACAACGTGCCCATCATGCCCGGGATTCCTCCGTGGGAAGGCACGTTTACCGTCTTCATGTGACCCTGGATGTTGTAGACGGCCTGGGCTGAAAACAGGACTCCGATGAACGCGGTCACGGCATTGGCCCACTTCTGATCCTGCGGCAGCATGAGATCGATCAGCAGGATGCCCAGCGCAAACAGCGTGAGCAGGGTCATGGGCAATGCCAGCAGATAATCGACCGCCGTGAATTGGGGTAGCAAGCCCACTATTTCGTCCCCTTCGTGGAAGCGGCCAGCGGAGGCGCATTCTGAGTTGCGGCCGGAGCAGCTTGTGCACTGGCGTTTATGGCTCCATTTTCCGGCTGCGGATAATCCGGCCTGACAATCGCAATCGTGTGGTTCACGGGCTGCTCGAGGATCTGGAAGAACGGCTTGGGGAACAAGCCGATCCAGAAGGCCATCACGAGCAGCGGGACAAAGGTGGCGACCTCACGCGGCGTGAGATCATGCAGCTTTTCGTTCTTGGGATTCGTTACGGTGCCAAAGAAGACGCGCTGGTAAAGCCAGAGCAGGTATGCCGCGGCGAGGACGACGCCTGGAACCGCCCATGCGCCCCACTGCCATTTCTCCATGAACGTGCCCTGCAGGATGGTGAACTCACCGACGAAGCCATTGAGCAATGGCAGTCCCATCGATGACAGGAACATGATCATGGTGATGGTCGCGTAAACCGGCATCACGTTCGAGATGCCGCCGTATTCGGCAATCTCGCGCGTGTGGCGGCGTTCGTAGAGAATCCCGACAATCAAGAACAGCGCGCCGGTGGAAATGCCGTGGTTGATCTGCTGGAGCACGGAGCCGCTCAGGCCGAGCGGTGTGAGCGCAAAAATTCCCAGTGTGCAGAATCCGAGGTGGCTGACTGACGAATAGGCTACCAGCTTCTTCATGTCCTTCTGCATCAGCGAAACGAGCGCGCCGTAGATGATCGCGATGATGGAGAGCGTGATCATCCAGCTTCGGACTTTCGTATGCATGAGCACGTCTGGAAAGAACGGTAGCGAGAACCGGATGAAACCATAGGTTCCCATCTTCAGCAGGACACCCGCCAGGATCACCGAGCCGGCGGTCGGAGCTTCCACGTGGGCATCGGGCAGCCACGTGTGGAAGGGGAACATCGGAACTTTGATCGCGAAGGCGAAAAAGAAACTGAGGAACAGGAGCGTGGCGACCGTGGGCCCGTAAGCCGGATCGCTGTAGATCTTTGGAGCCGTGTCATAAAGGGCCTGCAGCCCAAACGTGTAGACGCCGGTGAGAGCGTGATGATGGAAGTAAAGGAACAAGATGCCGAGCAGCATCAGCACCGAACCGGCTAGCGTGTAGAGGAAGAACTTGATCGCGGCGTAAAGCTTGCGCGGGCCGCCCCAGATGCCGATCAGCAAGTACATCGGGACGAGCATGGCTTCCCAGAAGACGAAGAACAGGAAGAAATCCAGCGCCATGAAAACGCCGAGCATACCGGTCTGCAGGACCAGAAACCAGATGTAGTACTCCTTCACGCGGTTCTCGATCGCGGTCCATGAAGAAAGGATCGAGATCCACCCCAAGAGAGTCGTGAGCATGATCAGCAGGAACGAGATGCCGTCGATGCCCAGCACATAACCTGCACCGATCGAAGGAATCCAGTTGTTCGCCGAGCCTTCAATCAGCTTGAACGGAGCCGGATCTCCGCCCTTCACCAGCGCCCAGAAGGCAGGCACCAGCGGCAGCGAGATCAGAAATCCGCCCAGTGCGAAGATGTTCGCAATCCAGCGGATGGCGTCCTTGTTCTCCTTGGGAACAAAAAGGAGCACGATCGCGCCCAGCAGCGGCGTGAAAAGAATGATGGAGAGAATGTGAGATTCCATATGTTCAGCTTCTAGCTCTTAGCGATGAGCCATGAGCGACCCCGGGGTTCGCTCGCTCACCATTCATTGCTCACGACTCACTGCTGTCAGTGATACACGTAATAAAACACGAATCCTACCAACCCGATGGTCATGACCAGCGCGTACCACTGCACCAGGCCAGCCTCGAGGAGGCGGGCGGGATAACTGAACATGCGCGCCACGATGGCGGGCCCGTTGACGCCGATGCCGTCAATGATCCACTTATCCCACCAACTGGAAATCGTCGCCGTAACACGCGTGATCCATCCGGCGGCATTGACTGCTCCATCCACGACATGGGAGTCGAACCAGGAGCTCGCTTCGCCCAAGCCCATCACGCCAAGGCGCAGGTTGCCCACCTTGCGGCGGCCCGTAAACAGGTAGTCGTAACCTTCGTCCACGTAGTATTTGTTCAGCAGCGTGTTGTAGACCGGCGCTGACGCGGCGGCGATGGGTTCGGCGTAGCCCTTGTCGGCGTTTCCATAGGCGCCGTTGGCCATGAACCAGCCAATGCCGGCCGCTGCGATGGATAGTCCCATCAGCGCGTATTCGATCGGGCTGGTGTGTTCCTCTTCTTTCTCCGCGGCGGCAAGCTGTCCGGTCTTCCCCTCCTCGACCAGAGTTTTCGCTTCGCCTTTTGCGAAGACCGGGTCAAGGAACCTGGCAAAACGGTCGGATCCCAACAAGCTATGTGGCCAGCCCAGGAATCCGGCGAAGAGCGAGCACACGGCGAGAACGACCAGCGGCATCGTCATCGAGGCAGGTGATTCGTGAATGTGATGCTCGACCTCATGGCTCATCCGCGGCTTGCCGTAGAACGTCAGATAAATCAGGCGGAACATATAGAAGGCTGTCATCAGCGCCGTGATGTAGCCAACGCCCCAGAGGAGTTTGTAGGCAGTTCCCTCTTTCGCCCACGTCTGCCAGAGGATTTCATCTTTCGAAACGAAGCCTGCGAACGGCGGAATGCCGGTGATCGCCAGCGTGGCGATGAACATCGTCCAATAAGTAGTGGGAATGCGGTCCCGGAGGGCACCCATATTGCGCATGTCCTGCTCTCCCGACATGGCGTGGATGACCGAGCCCGCGCCAAGGAAGAGTAGAGCTTTGAAGAACGCATGCGTAAAGACGTGAAATACCCCGGCCGTGAATGCTCCAACGCCGAGCGCGAGGAACATGTATCCGAGTTGCGAGACAGTCGAGTAGGCAAGAACGCGCTTGATATCGTTCTGCACCAGCCCAATCGAGGCGGCAAAGATGGCCGTCAGCGCTCCAACGACGGCGACAACCTTCATCGAATCGGGCGCGATAATGAAGAGCGCGTTCGAACGCGCGATCATGTAGACGCCGGCAGTCACCATCGTGGCCGCGTGAATCAGTGCCGAGACTGGCGTCGGCCCTTCCATTGCGTCAGGGAGCCAGATGTAGAGCGGGAGTTGCGCCGATTTCCCGCAAGCCCCAACGAACAAAAGCAGGGTTGCCGCAGTGATATACCACTCGCCAGTCAGGGTGAACACGTGCGTATGGGCGTAATGATTCACCTCGGTGAAACGAAGCGATCCACACAACCACGCGATAAAGAACATGCCGAGGATGAACCCGGCATCACCAATACGATTGACGATGAATGCCTTGTTCGCTGCATCGCTGGCGGATTTCCGCTGGAAATAAAACCCGATCAGCAGATACGAACACAGGCCGACGCCTTCCCATCCGACGAACAGCAACACGTAGTTGTTGGCCAGAATGAGCGTGAGCATCGAAAACATGAAGAGGTTCAGGTAGCCGAAGAAGCGGTAATAACCGCCCTCGTGCGCCATGTACCCGGTCGAGTAAATATGGATGAGCATGCCCACGCCGGTTACGAACAACAGCCAGATGCTGGACAAGGGATCGAGCAAGAATCCGGCATCGGCTTGCAAAGCGGCTTGCGTGCCTTCGTGGGTGAGATAGTTGAGGTGCCCGGTATCGGTTCCGAGCCAGGTGTAAACGATCTTCTGGTAAGGCTGATGATTGTTGGAGTCAGCCCAGTTCACGTATTGCAGCACTGCGGCACACGAAAACAGGAATGCCAACACCACCATACCGACACAAATTGCATTGACCGTCGCCTTCTTAGCCTTGCGACCAAAGAAGAACATCATGGCCGCCCCAAAGGCGGGGAAGAGCGGGATCAGGTAGATGTGGTCGAGGAAGAACATTTCAGCTCTCAGCCGTCAGCTATCTAGAAACTCATTTCGAAAGCACAACGCTTTACTACTTCGTCAAGCTGACAGCTAACGGCTGCGGGCTGACAGCTTCTCTACCACTTCAACAGATTCACTTCGTCGATATTGACCGTCTCCTTATTTCGGAAGAAGGCGATCAGGATTCCAAGTCCTACCGCGGCTTCCGCGGCGGCGTCGGTAATGATGAAAATCGTGAAAATCTGGCCCGCCAGAGGAGCCACATTCGCGGTATGCGGCATGCCCTGCCAATAACGCGAGAACGCAACCAGATTCAAGTTCACCGAATTCAGGATCAATTCAATCGACATCAGCACGATGACGACGTTGCGCCGAGTCAGCACGCCAATCACTCCCAGTAAAAACAAGGCCGCGCCGAGCACCAGATAGTGCAGTGTCGAGATTTCGAGCATGGAGTGCATAAATCCGCTACCGACTTCCAGCCACTAGCTTCCAGTCTCAAGCTGCTTTGCCAAAAGCCAGCAGCCAGGAACTGGAAACCGAGTTCATCAGATCCTTTTCTTCGCCATCACCACCGCCCCGATGATCGCAACCAGCAGCAAGAGCGATGCGATCTCGAAGGAGAACATGTAGATGCCAGAATTTTTGCCATACAACAGGTCCGCGACAGCCTGCGTGTTGCCGGATTCCACAAACGTCAGACGGCCTTCCGGGAAAAGTGTCTTCCCTTTCGTGTAGACGGCGATGAACAGTCCGCCCAGGGCCGCGGCCGCGACAATACCGACTACCCACTGCTTGTTGAACTGACGCTCCTTCTCTGCCCGCTCGATGGAAATCAGCATGATCACAAACAGGAAGAGCACCATGATTCCGCCGGCATAAAGAATGATCTGCACGCCGGCCACGAACGGTGCGTACAGCATGAGGTAGAGTCCGGCCTGTGCCAGCAGAGCGGTAATCAGGGCAAGAGCGGAGTGAACCGCATTCTTGCGCGTGATCACCAGAATGCCGCCGATGATCATCGTCGCCGCAAGCAGGTAAAAGAAAAATGGCGTTGCGACCGGAGTCATGAATGTTCTTGCTCAGCCCTCAGCGGCTAAAGCCGCCCAGTTTCTTGCCGACTGCGGCACGGCTGAAGCCGTGACCTGATACGAACCTGAACGGCTACGGTTTGACCAGGAATCCTGCTGCCGCTGTCAGAATCAGGACCGCGAGGCCCGTTGGCAGCAGGACCTTCCAGCCCACTCTCATGAGCTGATCAAACCGGTAACGCGGGAACGTGCCACGATACCAGATATAGAGGTACATGAACGCGGCGACTTTCGCCGAAAACCAGAAAATATCCTGCACGCGCTGCCGGACTCCTGGCACGAAGAGAACGAGACCGATCAGCGCCAGAACGGCGCCGAATCCAGCTAATCCCAGAGTCTGAATCTTGAACAGAGGGTGCTTCGGCATGCGCGATGTGCTGTAAAAACACAACGCTCCCAGAAACAGGAAGGTGATGCCCGGGAACAACGAAAACACCAGGTCCCAAGTGGGGCCCTGCAAGGCATTGGGAAAGGGCCGCAGCCATCCGCCGAGCCAGAGGGTTACAGCGATTGACGAAACCGCGATCATCGCCGAGTACTCCGCCAGAAAGAAGAGGGACCAGCGAAACCCGCTGTATTCGGTGTGGAATCCGGCAGTAAGTTCCGATTCGGCTTCAGGCAGGTCGAAGGGCGCGCGGTTCGTCTCGGCAACCATCGCCACTGCGAAGATAAAGAATCCGATCAGGCCAAGCGGGAAAAATTTGAAGATGAACCACGTGCCTTGGGCCTGTTGCGCCTGCACAATGCCGATCATGCTCAAAGTACCGGTGCCCTCGGCGTTCAGGCTGGTCATGAGGATGACGGATATAACTGCGAGTCCCATGGCCACTTCGTAGGAAACCATCTGGGCGCTCGAGCGCAGGGCTCCGATCAGAGGGTAGTGGGAGTTCGAGGCCCATCCTGCTGTGACGATGCCGAGTACGCTGAGCGAGGAAACGCCGAGCATGAACAGGATCCCGATGTTCATGTCGGTGATGGCGTGCGCAGGCCCAAAGGGCACGACAACAAATACGGTAAATGCCGCCAAGACCACGATAAATGTGCGATCCAGAACAACCGTCTTATCGGCCTCCGCCGGCATGATGTCTTCTTTAAGCAGAAGTTTGATCGCGTCGGCAATCGGCTGAAGCAATCCGTGCGGGCCGACGCGCATGGGACCGAGCCTCACCTGCATGTGGGCGAGAATCTTGCGCTCCAGCCAGTTCATGGCAATGACGGCAACAGAAAGCCCCCCGAAGACCAGGAGGATATAAACGGTGGCCCAGAAGAGGTTCCCGGCGGCACCAGGAGTGGTTTGGACACTCGGGTCAAGGTAGGACTGAATGTAGACAATCAGGTCGTGCATTAGCGGTCCACCTCGCCCAGAACGATGTCCAGCGTTCCGATGACAGCGATTACGTCCGCTACCAACTGGCCGCGGCACATCACATCGAGCGCTTGCAGGTTCACGAAACTCGGCGGCCGCACACGAACACGGTAAGGCTGAGTCGATCCGTCGCTGACGATGAAATATCCCAGTTCGCCCTTGGGCGCTTCGATCGAGTGATAAATCTCGCCGACCGGAGGCTTCATCACCTTGGGAACCTTCGCCATGATCGGCCCTTCGGGAATGCCCTCAACCGCCTGCTCGATGATGCGCAGCGATTGCCGCATTTCGACCATGCGCACGAGATAACGGTCGTAAGTGTCTCCGTTCGCTCCAACAGGAACTTCGAAATCGAAGTTCTTGTAGTTCGCGTAGGGCTGGGCTTTGCGGATGTCCCATTTCACGCCGCTGGCGCGCAGGACGGGGCCGGTAACGCCAAGCGCGATGCAATCTTTACCCGAGATAACGCCAACACCTTTTGTACGCTCGAGCCAGATGCGATTCGTGGTAAGAAGTTCTTCGTACTCGTCAATCTTGGGTTTGACGAAGGCGACAAAATTCCTGACGTCTTTTTCGAAGCCTTCGTATGCCTCGTACTGCAGGCCGCCAATGCGAAAGGCGTGTGTCGTCAGCCGGGCGCCACAGTATTTTTCGAAGATCTTGAGAATCTCTTCGCGGTCACGGAAGGTGTAGAAGAGCGGCGTAATCGCGCCAATGTCGAGCGCGTGCGTGCCCAGCCACAACTGGTGGCTGGCGATGCGGTTCAATTCCGTAAGGATGACGCGGATGTACTGCGCCCGCGGAGGCGCTTCTACGCTCAGAAGTTTCTCAACCGCTTCGCAGTATCCCAATCCGTTCGAAACCGCTGCGACGTAGTCCATGCGGTCGACGTAGGGATTGAACATCGTATAGGTGCGGTTCTCGGCGATTTTCTCGACACCGCGATGCAGGTATCCGATGACGCACTCAAGCCCGAGCACCTTCTCACCGTCAAGCCGCAAAATAACGCGCAACACCCCATGAGTCGCGGGATGCTGCGGTCCCATGTTGATGACGAGTTCGTTGGCGTCGAGATAGGTCTTATCAGGCGTTTCCAATTCGAGCGGCGAGAGTGTGCGGGGGTCGGTCATGAAAATCGTTCTCGGTTGGTCCTCAGCCTCTCGTCCCTCAGCTTTTTACTGGCCGCTCTCAATTCCCAGGTTGATCTGCACCCACTCGTTGTCCTGCTGGAGGATGCCGTAATCTTTGCGCAGCGGATAGCCCTGCCAACCGTCCGGCAACAGAATCCGCTTGAGCTCCGGATGTCCATCGAACTTGATGCCGAACATATCGTAGACTTCGCGCTCCAGCCAGTTGGCGGTCGTCCAGAGCGGGACTGAACTGGGCAGGCTTTCGCCGTCAGCAATCATCGTCTTCACGCGGATCCGCTCGTTGCGGGCAAAAGAGTAAAGCACCCACACCACATCAAATTGTTTCTCGCGTTTGGGGTAGTGGACCGCGGTAATGTCGACGCAGTAGTCGAACTCCTCTTCGTCGCGGAGAATCAGCAGGAATTCGGGGAACAATGACCGGTCGGCGACGATGTAATTCTGGCCCAGATGGGTCAGCGGCTCGATTCCAGAACCATAGGTCCGCTTCAGCTTGGCAATCATCGGTGAATCCCAAGGTGTGGGAACCGGTCCCGCTGGCTTTGGCGGAGCTGGATGTCCCGCAGCGGCAGGCGCGGCTGGCTTGGCTGGAGTGGCAGCAGCGGCAGGTTTCGCGGGCGTCGCAGGTGCGGCTGCTTTCGGTGGACTGCCTGGGTCGGGCGCGGGTTTTTCCGAGGGAGCTTTGACCTCTGATTGAACCGAACCGGCCGGTGTAGCTTTCACGCCGCCCGGAGCTGGCGGCTGATCCGCCGTCGGCTTCGGCTCACCTTCCGGCGGCGGCGTCGAGGGCGATTTGGTTTCGTCCGGCATAGGGCGACGGCACAAGCTCCGGCGCAGGGTTAATCGGAAAGAACGTTCACTTTTATCAGCTTGGGCAGATGGTGTCAAACACAAGACGAGCAAAATAAATCAGCATTGTAGGAGGATGGGATTCCGCCGGAAGAACGATCAGCCGCGCGATTGCGCCTGGTAGGTTTCGATGAGATCGCGGATTCTCTGGGCGTCCGCTTTGCGATGGCCGTGACTGGTGATGGGGTCCGTCCCGCCGGTCGATTCGATCACGATCTCCGCCCAGAAGACGCCGGTCGAGATGTGAACCGATGCAATCTTCGACATGGCGATACTCTCTTCGTTGCTACCGAGCATCCGGGACTTCACACGGCTGACCCGCTGCGGGCTGATGACCAGTTTTGTTGGGAAGAAGAAGTTTCCTTGCGTCCAGCGACTGGCCGTGAAGGTTTCGGCCGGAGAAGAATCCATGGAATTGGAGGGCGCGGAACTCATGGGGTCAGAAGTGGATGTAGAGCCTGGCTCCATCGGACGGCCGTGAGCGGCTGTCCCTGATTATTTCTAGACCCATTCCAAGGCGCCTTTCTTCCACACCCAGATGTAGCCGACGATCAGGATGACCAGGAAAATCAGCATCTCGACCAGGCCGAACAAACCGAAGGCTTTGAATTTCACGGCCCATGGGAAAAGGAAGATCGTTTCCACGTCGAACACTACGAAGAGGATCGCGATGATGTAGAAGCGTACGGTGTAACGACCGCGGGCGCTGTCGATGGGATCGATGCCGCACTCGTAGGGCATCAGCTTGGTCTTGCTGGGATTCTCCGGCCGGACCAGCTTGGCCAGCAGCAGAGTGACCGGGAGCAACACGCCGACAATCGCGATGAAGATAAAAATGGGAACGTAGTTTTGCGGCATGGATTCGGCTCCGCACGCCATCCTAGCGCGGATACCCTAGGAGTTCAATAGATGCCGGACAAAACCGTGAAACCATTAAGGACACGAAGTTTCACAAAGGCAATCTTTTCGAAATACTTCGAACCTTCATGTCCCCCGTGTTGAGAGCTCTTACAGGCTAAGAGAATCCGTTGCGAGTAAGCGGCAACTCCCGCACCCGTTTCCCGGTCGCGGCAAAGATCGCATTGCACAATGCCGGAACGTAGGGCGGCACGCCGGGTTCTCCTACGCCAGCCGGAGCCGCAGAGCTTTCCACGATGTGCACATCCACCTGCACCGGTGCATCATTCATTCGAGCGACCGGGTAGTCATGGAAGTTGGATTGATCGATGGCGCCAGCGGTAGCCGTGATCTCCCCGGTGCGTGCGATGCTCGTACCAAAAACCGCCGCGCCCTCGAACTGCGACCGTACCATCTCGGGATTCGCGACGATGCCGGCGTCCAGCGCGGTGACAACACGAGGAATTCGCACCGAGCCCTGGCTGTCGACCTCGACTTCGACCACAGTCGCAACGTAGGTTAGGAAACTTCGGTGCACGGCGATGCCCATGCCGCTTCCCTTCCCCAACGGCTTCTTCCCCCAGTTGGCTTTTTCCGCGGCGAGTTCTGCCACATGGCGTAGCCGTGCGATTTCGAAGGGATATTTCTCCGCCATGCCGGGGCCTCCCTGATGGACCAGGGCGACCTTCCGGTCGGGTCCGATCAGCGCCATCAAGTAGTCGTAGGGATCCCGATTCGCGTTATAGGCGAGTTCGTTGGCGAAGGACTGCACCGCGAAGGCGTGATAAATATTCGCTACCGAACGCAGCCAGCCAATCCGGACATGATTCTTGGCAGCGCCGTTCTCCGATCGAAAATTGGGGACATCGAACGGCGTCACGTCCCATCCCAGAGACATCTCCCCGGCACTCCCGTAAACCGCATCCTTATCGAAGGTAGAGGCGATTGTCGGGAAGACTGAGCGTTGCAGCCAGGCCTTGGGCATGCCTTTCTCGTCGAGGGAAGCCTTGATATACATCGCGGCGACAGAATGGAAATAGTCAAACTTGATGTCGTCTTCGCGGCTCCAGACCACCTTTACCGGCTTGCCCGTATTTTTCGAAAGCAGCGCGGCCTCGACGGCATAATCGGGCTTCGACTTACGCCCAAATCCGCCGCCCAGGAAGCTCACGTGACAGACGACGTCTTCTTTCTTCAGTCCAAGCGCCTTGGCCACTTCCTCGCGGACGCCGACCGGATTCTGGCTAGGGCACCAGACTGTGACTTTGTCTCCGCGAACGTCCGCGACAGCGACGGGCGGCTCCATGGAGGCATGCGCCAAATGCGGAGCGAAGTATTCCGCTTCGAAGATTTTCCCGCCTTTGGAAAACTCAGCGTCGGGGTCGCCTGTATTGTGTATGACCTTCCCCGGCTGGCGGGCTGTCTCTCGCAGTTCCTTCTTGAATGCGTCCGAGTTGTAGATGTTGTTTGGACCGTTGTCCCAATCGATCTTCAGTTGATTTCGGCCTTTGAATGCAGACCAGGTGTTGTCCGCGATCACTGCCACTCCACCGAGCGGCTGAAACGCGTGCGGCGGCTTAAATGGATCGATGGGAATTGTTTTGCTGACGCCCCTCACCTTCAAGGTGGCGGAGTTGTCGACAGATTTCACTTTTCCACCCAGCACCGGCGGGTGCGCGATGGCAGCGTAGAGCATGCCGTCGACGCGGATATCCATACCGAAGGGCGTCTTTCCCGCGCATACATCGGTCACGTCGTACCCGGGAGCAGGCTTCCCGATATATCGCCAGTCCTTCGGATCCTTGAGTTTCAACTCCTCTTTCTTCGGAACGGGCAGCTTTGCCGCAATGGCAGCCAGTTCTCCATATCCTACAGTGCGGGATGAATTCTTGTCGGAAACAAAATGCACGGGGTCCGCCACGCACTGCGCCTCAGGCACTCCCCATTGCTGCGCGGCAACACGCACCAGCATGAGACGGGCAGTCGCCCCCGCCTCACGCATGGTGTCGAAGAACTCACGCACGGAGTGCGATCCATCCGTGTCCTGTGATCCGTATTTCTCATCACCATCGCCCTGGATCACCTTCACCCGGCTCCAGTCGGCATCGAGTTCGTCAGCCAGAATGCGTGGCAGGCTGGTGCGCACTCCATTGCCCATCTCGGTGCGATGAGCAACGATGTAGACGGTCCCATCGGTCTCAATCCCGAGATAAACGCCCGGATGGAAAACGGTCGCATCAATCGAGGGAGCGGAGACAACATTCCCCGGGAGGCCAGGCGTGCCGGGTGCGGCCCTCGCCAGAAGCGGCGATTTAGTAACACAGAGGACAAACGCTCCCGCAGAAACCATACCTTGCAGGAAAGTGCGGCGGTTCACGCTCTCGGCGGCGATCATGCGGTCTCCTTCGCGGCCTGATGAATCGCCGCCCGGATTCGCTGGTAGGTGCCACAGCGGCAAATATTGCCCGCCATGGCGTCGTCGATCTCTTCATCGGTCGGTTTCGGCTTCACCGTCAGCAACGACACAGCCTGCATGATCTGCCCCGTCTGGCAGTATCCGCATTGAGGCACGTTCACTTCCGCCCACGCTTTCTGGACGGCGTGTGGTCCGTGCGCGGAGATTCCTTCGATTGTCGTGATCTCTAATCCGTCTACTGATCGCATAGGCTTGCTGCAGGAACGGATAGCTTTGCCATTTTCGTGCACAGTGCACGCACCACAAAGAGACATGCCGCATCCGAACTTAGTGCCGGTGAGTCCAAGAATGTCGCGCAGGTACCACAGGAGCGGCATTTCCGGATCGCCATCGAAGGACTGCGGCTGGCCATTCACTTTCAAATGAACCATGGGACACATCCTGAATGGAATGAAGCTATTTTAACGCCGCGGAGCAGACGGGAGGTAGGAGCGCGACTGGATTTTATGCAGAGATCTCAAGGAATAAGAACAGGCCGCATTCCTGCTACTTTTCCCAGTGCGTCGAACTGAACTTCTCAGGATCGAAGGTCCCAGGATCAAGCTTCACGTTCGCTTCGATATCCGTGTAATCCTCGGTGAAGATTTTTTTTCCGTCGGAATACAGTTCAACTCCAGCAGCAATCCAGGCTCCGGCCAGCGGTTGGTAGTGGATAAAACGCACGTCGCTGGTTTTCGTGGCATCCCGGTGGGCAGGTTCAATCTCCCGCACAAAGAGCAGAGTTTCTTTATCGACCCAGAACTGCTTGGCTTTCAGATCGCCCGCCACTGCACCGACTACATAAGCAGGCTTTCCCTCCCATGCATCTTCGCGCAGCTTGGAAAGATCATAGCCTTCGTACTTCACAACATCGATCGTCGCCGCCGGGTCCTGGCGATACACATCAAATCCCAAGACCAGCAGCATGTTCCGCGAATGATCGTTGCCTGCCACCTTGTTGTCCTTGATGATCGTGACTGAGTCGCCGGAAAAAATGTAACCCTTGCCGTCACTGGGGGGACCAATGTCGATCCGCAGTTTGCCGGGGATCGAAGCGGCCTCATACCAGGTTTCCGAAGTGCTGCTGCCGTCGGGTTTATAAGTGGTGCTTTTTTGGGTGAATGTCAGCGTTCGATACCAGGAGGACTGATAACGATCGTGCATGGCACGAAGCAGATCCTCACCGCTTCGGATCGCTTGCCCCTGGCTGATGTGAATTGTGAACAGCACGAAGGCAACGATTTTGCCGAAGGAAGTTTTCATGGGTCTGGCGAATTAGACGTGATGGCGAAGGAAAAGACAACGGGCTTGCCCCGCGTTTCGCGGGACCTTAGCCGACCATGCTCCCGAGATAGGCACTGATCTGGCTCTGCCAATTGCGCATTCTTTCAGCGTATTTCGTCTCGGAAAACGACTCCAGCTGAGCTTCAGCGCTCGGGCCGAATGCCGTCACGACGTACTGCACAACGACGTGGCTGCAGTCTGCGCTGTTGGGCTCGACCTGTACAACGATATGCGCCGAGTGGGATGCCGGGGCAAACCGAACGTATTCAGCTCGATGCTCGGTCCAGTTGACCTCGACGATCGTCCAGAGAGCCTCTTCGCCTTCATGCCCCTCGCGGAACACAGTATCGCGCTGAAAGGCGACCGCGTCGGGAAACACCGGGCGCGGATCCCATCCCTTTACCCAACTCCGCTCGCCTTCAGGACCAAACAGAGGAAACGCTGTCTCGACTCCGCAGAGTAAATCGAAGCTGCCAGTCCGTGACACCTGTTGCGCGTGAATGCGCGGGATCGAGTTGGACCGTACATGGTTCTTCATTTGTTCGGTTCCTCTGCGGGACTCAATTCTTGTCGCCGACCGCGACGGCCCACGCAACGGCGGTATAGATGACGAGATTTCCGACGTTCGGCATTCCGTGAAGAAGGTGGATCACGATGGCGACGGTGAACACGCCGACCAGCAGCCACGCCCCGCGAGCTACGGTGATCGGAATTAGCATCAGGACACAACCGATAATCTCGCCCCATCCCAGCACAAAGCGGATGAAGCCGGGCATATGCGTGGCGGCAAAGCCAGGCGCGGCCCCGGGCAGCACGAACTGTACCGCTTCGGCGAGAATCACGATCCCGAGCACCCATCTCAAGACCTTCAATGACAGCCTGGCGCTCATCGCTCTCATACGATTCTCCCGTTATGGTTCTGCGCGGCGCTTCCGCGTGGATTTTCTGATCTCTTTCAAGCGATGGCTCGCGCTGGAGTCGAGATCAAGTTCGTAGAACTTTTTCAGCTGGCGTATCCGCTCGAGCGAAGCGGGACTAAAGGGCGTTTTCCCGTCGAAGGCATGCAAAACGATCCCTTCCAGAACATCACCCAGCGTCATGTCGTTGTATTCGGCGAATGCCTTCAGGACCTTGAGAATTCTCTTCTCAATGCGTACGCCGGTCTGCACGCGCTCGACTTCAAGCTTGGCGTCATCGACCATGGTACCAATGTACCATGGTACATAGAATTAGACAACTCCCGGGTGCAGGCCTGCCTGAGAAGGGGGTCTTGGGTCGGTTCTGTCCGAACAGATTGTTTATAATTCCCATTCCTCACAAGGACATAAGGACTTTCTTTGGGACTGGACGAGAACATCTACGATTTGCGGCGGGAGAAGCTCAAGAAGATTGAAGCCCTGGGCCAGCCCGCCTACCGCACAAAATACGAGTTCACTCACACGCTGGATCAGGTCCTCTCCGAATACACACCGAAGAGTGCCGAAGACCTCGAGCAAGCGCGGGTGAATGTGCGCGTCGCAGGCCGCATCATGGCCATTCGGCTCATGGGAAAAGCCGGATTTGCGCATTTGCAGCAAGGCGGGAAGAAACTCCAGATTTATGTGAAGAAAGACGCCGTCGGCGAGAAGGGATTCGAGCTCTACAAACTGCTCGACCTCGGCGATCACATCGGCGTGAGCGGATACCTGTTCCGCACGCGCACCGGCGAACTCACCGTCCACGTCGAAGAGATTACTTTCCTCAGCAAGGATCTTCTACCTCTGCCTGAGAAGTGGCACGGCCTGACCGACGTTGAGTTGCGATACCGCCAGCGTTATGTCGACCTGGTGATGAATCCCGAAGTGCGAGAAGTCTTCCTGAAGCGCAGCCAAATGATTCAATCGATGCGACGCACGATGGAGTCTCACGGATTCGTGGAGGTCGAGACGCCGATGATGCAGCCTATCGCCGGTGGCGCCGTCGCACGACCCTTCATCACGCATCACAACACGCTCGACATGGATCTCTACTTGCGCATCGCGCCGGAGCTTTATTTGAAGCGTCTGGTCGTGGGTGGCTTCGACCGCGTGTATGAGATCAACCGCAATTTCCGCAACGAAGGCCTGGGCTGGCGCTGGAATCCCGAGTTCACTATGCTCGAGGCTTATCAGGCCTACACCGACTACCAGGGCATTATGAATCTAACCCAGGAAGTCATTACCGAGGCCGCAAAAGCGGTCAATGGCAGCGCCAAATCGAAGTGGACAAGAGTTGAAGACGGCAAAGAGGTCGTGGAAGACCTCGATTGGTCCAATTGGCAGCGGATGACCATGCGGGAGGCGATCCTTCGGTTCTGGCCAGAGCAGGCGGGCGCGAAACCGGAGATGAGCGATTTCTCCACCAAGGAGGGCGTAAAGAAACTCGTCGACCGCTTCAACGCGGGACATTCCCACATCGCCTACGATCCCAATGAACCGGCGGGCAAAACGATTGCGGCATTATTCGAGGCGGCGGCCGAAGAGCATCTCACACAACCCACGATCATCTACGAATTTCCCACCGCGATCTCGCCTCTGTCGAAGCAGAAGCCCGACGAGCCCGACTGGACCGAGCGTTTTGAGATCTTCGCCGGGCAAATGGAGATCTCCAACGGATTCTCCGAACTTAACGATCCCGAAGACCAGCGCCAGCGCTTCGAGGCCCAACTAAAGGAGCGCGAACGCGGTGATGAGGAAGCGCACCAGATGGATGAAGACTACATCCGCGCTCTCTCTTACGGGATGCCTCCGGCAGGGGGCGTGGGTATCGGCATCGATCGCGTGTGCATGCTGCTCACCGACTCGCACACAATCCGCGACGTGATTTTGTTCCCGCTGTTGCGTCCGGAAAAGAGTGCTGCCATTGAAGAAGGGCAAGGCTCACCGGAAGAAAAGTAGGACTATCCCAGAGAACCTATTGCCGTAGAGAGGTATCTTCGCTAAGCCCTACCGGCTCCGCAATCGCATCCGCCAAGGCACTTACGGCGTGCAGCGACAGTTTCTATACTTATCTCGGTCTTGATGTAGCGGCGCTACCGTAGTGTCCGTAAGGCGCGGGACACTGGGTCGGTAGCGCTTTGCAATTTCGGCAATCGCCCAGCCAGCATCGGACCAGCCAATTCCCTTCCCGCTTACTGAACAATCAGCGTCACTTGCGTGCTCTGTCCCGCATCCGCGGGAGTGCCGGCAGCGCTGCCTGTCACCGTGATGGTGTAAGAGCCCTTCGGCGTTCCTCCAGTGGAGGTTGTCGTAACGCTAACCGGCGCAGTCGCGGCAGAGGAACCGGCTGAATCGCTCGCCGCCACAGCAAAGCCATATTGGGTCGCCGGAGACAGTCCGGCAACGTTATAGGTTGGGGTTGAAGACGTCCCGATCTGCTTGTTGCTCGGAGTGGTCTCCGAGATGACATAGCTCACGCTGCAACCCACCGGCGCGGTGGATGCAGTCCAGTTCAGTGTTGTAGTGGTGCTCGTTGTTCCACTCGTGGCCAGACCCGTCGGAACATTCGGCGCAGCCGGACAGTTCGAGCCACCGCCGCCTCCACCTGTGCTGGCCCCGCCGCATGAGATCCAAAGAGCGCAGACCATCAAAACCAAGAGCGAAGCAGCCTTCGAGGATACCGGTATACCCTTCGCGCTCCGGCTAACGACCCAGATCAGGATCAAGCCGGGCCCAAGCATCCACACTGCGTATAAACCAGACAACCGGCTTGCCCGCAATCGCAGGTCGCTTCCTCCCGTGGTCGAAATGTTCATGATCACATCGACGGCGGAACTTCCCGGCGTCAATGCGGACGGAGGATTGAACGAACACTGGGCGCCCGCAGGCAATCCGGAACAACTCAAAGACACTGCCTGATTGAAGGAGCCTCCAACCGGCTGGATCGACAGGTTGTATGGCCCTGTGGTTTGTCCTGGGCTGACGGTCTGGCTTGGCGTGGAGGAGATGACCAGAAAGTCCTGCGCGATCGTCAGAGCGATCGTGAAAGAGTGGCTAGGTGCGCCAGACGTGTCTTGTGTGTTGACCTTGATGTTGTAATTACCGGTCGCCGCATCGGTTGGAACATTGACTGTGACGGTAACGTTCGTCGAGCCACCGCTTGCGAGGTTAATGGGATTCGGAGGCGAGAGAGTACAGACGGCCGACGCCAGTGCACTGGCGTCGCATGTCGCGTTGATTTTGCCGGCATAAGAACTGACCGAAGTCAGCGTTACGTGCGCCGCAGCCTGTCCAGAAGGCGGAGCAGTCAGACTCTGCGTCCCCGAAATCGCATAGTCACCGACGACAAAAGGAATGGAAATCGCATGTGTAAGCGCTCCCGCTACTCCGGTTAGCGAAGCGGAGTAAGATCCGGCGGCAAGGCTGGCAGCATTGATCGTTAAATATGCGGTCGCAGGATAAGAACTGACCGACGCCGGACTCACGCTGCACGTACCGGCTCCGGCGGTCGTCGTACAACTCAGCGATACGGCTCCACTGAATCCATCCAACGAGGCGATCGAGATCGTGCCCTTCGTTCCAGTACTCCCTGCGTTGACCTCGGGAAACGGACTCGGGCTGGTAAGGCTGAAATCGGGGTTGGCCGTGACCTGCAGGGTGAATTGAGCGGTCGCTGCCGCCGGTGCGCCTGCCGTCGATGCGTTGATGGTGACCGGGTAACTTCCGCTCGTTGCGCCGGCAGGGACGGTAACGGTCATTGTCACATTGACTGCGCTATTAGAAGTTGGGTTGACGGTGGCGCTGGGAGAGAAATTGCATGTGGCATTCGGAACGCTCACGCTACACGACAAAGTCACGCTCTGATTGAACGACCCGGCTGCCGTCACCTGGAAACTGACAGCCGGAGAGGTACTGCCGCGAGCAACGCTGACGGATGCTGGTGTAGGCGTGGTCATGCCGAAGCCGACAACGTGGAGGGTAACCGCGGCCTGGTGCGTGATCTGCTGTGGATCAGCGCCGACGCCCTGCACATTAAAGCTATAGTCTCCAACCGCTCCAGCAGCAGTGACGGTGAACGGCGTATTCGATTTCGGCGTCAGTACGGCGGGGTTTACCGTGCATGTGCTGGGAGGCGGCGTCGCTCCGGCAGTGCAGCGCATTGTGACCGAGTTCGAGTATCCGCCCAGCGCAGTTGCGGTTCCGTTGAAGACCACGTTCTGACCCACAAACCCGGTGAGGGGAGAACTGCTAACTGCCAGCTGATAGTCAGGCGTCGAGTTCAGATTAAACTGCCAGATTCCACGTCCGTACGTCGAAGCCCGCAACAACTGCAGGCCACCGGACTTGAAAAGAGCCAGCGCGGTGACTGCAACATTCGGCAGAAATCCTGTGTTGGTCGGGGCTGGCGCAGGCCCCACCTCTGTCCATTGCGGGCTGAAGGTCGAACTCGTGAACACGCCAACGTCCGTCCCGACATACACCTGAGCTGCCGCGGAATCCACGACGACTGCGTTCGCCGGCGAATCCGGAAGGGCAGCGGTGAAGTCCGTCCAGCTCTGGCCGGCGTTCGTGGTCTTCCATACATGGCCTGGCCCGCCCGTGAATCCCATCACCGTGATATACGCAGTTGCGCCGCTTGGATCCGACGAATCGAGTGCCACCGCGGAGATGGGAAACTGGTTGGGATTGATGTTTCCCTGCGGCCCGTTGCTCGTGACGTCAGTGAAACTCGACGGCCCCGCGGTCGCGTTCGTTGTGACCCAGATGCGTCCGCCAACCGGTGAATACAATGGGCCGTCGAGCGGCCCAAGCCCACTCGTGGCGGCATAAATCACTGTCGATCCGTAACTGTCGGTCGGGCCGCCCGTCGCGATGGCCCGCACCTGGTTCACTTCACTTCCCGAGCACGTTCCGGAACCCAATGTTTCGAAATTCGGACTCAATGCAACGTAGCTGCCTCCGCCTCGCGGTCCTCTCCAGATGCGGCACGTACCCACCAGCAGCGCGGAAGTCGATTGCGGATCAAGGATGTAAGGAAAGTAGAAAGCGCCATCATCACCATTTAGCGCTGCGCTCAGCACAACCGGACTGAATTCGTTGTCGGTGCAGTGCACTCCACTTCCACATTGCTGAATCTGGAGACCGCCCGGCGGAATATCCGGATTCGACGCAAAGAAATTCGTTGGCACATTGGGATCGATCGCATCATAACCACCATCTCCCCCGAGAACGTTGCCCCAGCCGAGACTGACCGTTGCCGACGCGGTGGCCGGTGATCCGTTGTCCTGCGTCCCTCCGAGAAGCGTGTCAGGGTCGGATGGATGCTGCGAAAACGCAACGAACTGCGTCATCGATCCCAGGTTCTGGTTGAGGTCGTCGAACTGATTCGGCCCCGAACAAGAACCGCTGGTTAGCCCGGAATATCCGTTCAGTGCGCGGTAGATGCCGCCATCATTGGCAAAGTAGAGAAGAGCGTTCCCGGCATCACTGCCCGAACTTGGGATCGCGTAAGCCAAGGCGTGCTGATCAGGATGCACGTGCGCTGGAGCGGCGATCGGATCACATCCGTAAACATGCGTGAGATTCAGAAACGGGGCAGCAGCGCACGACGTGTTCTGCGAGTTGATCGAGCATTTGTAGAGGTTGATCGATCCCGCATACAGGTCAGTCCCTGTGAGATTCGGAACGGCCAGCAGTTCCAGATTGTAGGAGCCCTGCTCGACGCCGCAACCTATGGAGTCGCCGCACACCGTGATGCCAGCGTCTGAGATGGCCGACCATGACGCCCCGCCGTTCAGGCTCTGCCAAATGCCGCCGTCAGTGATCGAACCGCTCGCGGAAAAATAGATGAACCATGCATACATTTCGTTGCGTCCCGGCACCGTAGTGATCTCTCCGCGGTAGATCGGGCAGGCTTGGCCATTTGTCTCTGACTGTGGCGGGCAGGCGCTCGCGCTGAGGCCTCCCGGCTGTGCAGCAAGGCGCGTCCAGGTCACGCCATCGGGAGAGGAGTAAAAACCGTGATAGCGCACGGCCGCAAAAAATTTCCCTGAGTTGAAAACGACAGAGGTTGCCGAAGTCGCATCGGTCGCCGCACCGGAGTCCAGCAGAGCGTCATAGTTCCATGTCTGACCGGCGTCCAGCGAGGTATAAAGGCCACGCCTTGTATTTGCGCTGATTGCGCCTGCGATGACTCCTTCTGACGACGTGGCCATCGCGGCCACCACGGTGTTTGGCATGGCTGTGCTGAACGCGATTCTCGTTCCACCAAGACCACTCAGCGAAAGAGTGCCGCCATTCGCTGTTGAGACCGACGTCCATGTATTCCCAGAATCTGTTGAGCGAAGGAACCCTGATCCGAAGTAGCAGTCGCTGGAATTGTTGGCCTCCCCGGTAGCTGCAAGAACGACGCTCTTCGCCGGATCGTTGTTGCCTGGTTGGATCGCGAGGGCGCCGATCGAAAGCGTGGCCTGGTCGTCGGTTAACGGAGTCCAGGTGACGCCGCCGGCTGCAAAATCGGCCGCATTGCTCGACTTCCAGACTCCAGCCTGCGCTCCTCCGATATAAATTGTGTTTCCCGTAGGATCTGCAGGATCGATTGCAATCGCAGTCGCGCGCCCCGCCACCGTCCCGTAGTCCTGTGTGCCATTGCCCGTCGCATCGGAAGTTAGCGGTGCCGGTCCCAACGGACTCCACGGTCCTGAATACACTGATGCCGAGGTCAGAGCTCCGGCTGTTTTCAGCGCCGCCGCGTGCTCGGCACGCATCCGCAGTTTAGCTTGATAGGCACGGCGACGGAGCTCGGCTGCAGACCCGCCGCGCGCCAGTCGCCCGCGGGAGAACCATTCGTCGCGTTGTTGCACGTGGTCAGCTTCCGCGTCACGATCACGGGCGTCCCCTGAGTCGCGCCGAGCGCCTTGCGCTTGAATGAAGGTTGTGAGAAAAAGACCGATCAGAATCGACAGAACGAGTGGGATAAGACGGCGAAGAGCACGAGTTGGCATGTGGCGAACACTCACTCGCCAGTATCGGAACGCTAACAAGAGGATTCAACGCAAAAGCAGGATTTCTAATGCTCTTTGGACTATTCTGGGAATCCCAATTCGGGAAAACGAACATCGCACGTAAGGAGTGTTTGCTTGACCAAGTTACTTTCCTCTTCTTTATTGGCGATCGCTCTCGTAATGTCTCCGTTCTTCGGTTCCCCGCAACAATCCGCTGCCTCTCGCGATCTTGTGATCGCCGCCGCCGCCGATCTCAGTTCAGCCTTGAAGGATGTCGCCGATGACTTTCAGAAAAAAAAAGGCGTGCACCTGAAACTCTCATTCGGAGCCTCAGGCGCGCTCACACAGCAAATTGAGAATGGCGCTCCCTTTGATGTGTTCTTTTCCGCCGACATGGATTATCCCCGCCAACTCGCGGCCAAAGGGTTCGCCGATCAGGCAAGTCTCTTTCAGTATGCAGTTGGGAAACTGGTGCTGTGGGTGCCCGCTGACTCGCCGCTGGATGTAGAACACCGGGGCATGGATATCCTGCTCGACTCTTCAGTGAAGAAGATTTCGATCGCCAACCCCGAGCACGCGCCTTACGGACGCGCAGCCGTCGCTGCCCTCAAACACGTAAAGCTCTACGACCGCGTCGCGGGCCGCCTCGTGCTGGGTGAAAACGTCTCTCAGGCGGCGCAGTTTGTGGAGTCGGGGAACGCACAAGCCGGGTTCGTCGCTCTGGCGCACGCCATGGCTCCGGCGATGCAGGGCAAAGGAAAATATTGGGAGGTCCCGGCCGACGATTATCCGCCGCTCGCTCAAGGGATGATCGTGCTCACGCATTCGCAGCACGCGAAGGAGGCGGCTGAGTTTGAGATTTACATCAAGAGTAAAGATGCCACCGCGATCCTGAAGAAGTATGGGTTCTCGATGTAAGCCTGACAGGTGATTTCACACCCCGGAATCTATGGCAATCGACTGGCAAACTTTTGGGCTGACCCTGCAACTGGCGGTGATCGTTTCGGCCGCCCTGTTGTTCATTGGAATTCCTATGGCATATTGGATCGCTTTTTCCAACTGGCGCTGGAAGTTTTTCTTCGAAGCGATCATTGCCATGCCCATCGTGCTCCCGCCCACAGTGTTGGGATTTTATGTGCTGGTAGCGCTCGGACCGCGCAGCCCGCTCGGCCGCTGGTGGATCTCGATGACCGGACATACCCTGGCCTTCACTTTTACGGGGCTCGTTATCGGATCGATCCTTTATAGCCTGCCCTTTGCAGTGCAGCCGATCGCTTCTTCCTTCGCCGGAGTAGACCCGAAGCTGATGGCCGCATCGGCAACGCTCGGCGCCTCACGCCTTCGCACTTTCGCGCGCGTGATTGTGCCGCTTTCCATGCCGGGCCTCATCACGGGAACGGTGCTCACCTTCGCCCACACGATGGGAGAATTTGGAGTCGTACTGATGGTCGGCGGCAATATCCCTGGCGTCACGCGAACCGTCTCCATTGATATCTTTGATCGTGTCCAGGCTTCGGACTACGCGGGAGCCAATCAGACCGCCATGCTTTTGCTCGCACTCTGCTTCGTGTTGCTTGCCGTTGTGTATAGCTTCAATCGCCGAGTGTGGTCAGTCGGCCCGGTAAAATAGCGCGATGAGCGACCGCCACGTCGTTCGTCCGACAGGGATTCCAGCATCCAAAACCAAAGCAACTGAGGGAAGCCCCCTGCCTAAGCTCGAGGTTAGTGTTCGAAAACAGATCTCTTCTGTCGCGCCTACCTTCTCGCTGGATGTTGCCTTCGAGGCGGCCGCAGGATTCACTATCCTGTTCGGCCCCTCAGGGGCGGGCAAGACGACTCTGCTGGACTCGATCGCGGGCCTCATCACGCTGGATGTGGGCCGCATCGCAATCGGCGAACGACTGCTGTTCGACTCTGCCGCCCACGTTAACGTTCCAGTCGCCAAGCGGCGGATCGGATATGTCTTCCAGGACCTCGCCTTATTTCCGCATCTCACGGTCGAACAGAACGTCGGCTATGGATTGGCCGGACTGCCGGCTTCAGAGCGCACCAATTCTGTTGAAAGCATCCTCAAGCTTTTACGCATCTCCGCGCTGGCGCAACGCAGCGCAAGGGAGATCTCGGGAGGCGAGCGTCAGCGGGTCGCACTAGCTCGTACTCTTGTGACCGACCCCGCCGGCCTGCTCCTGGATGAACCGCTGGCCGCGCTCGACGCCGTCACCAAGGGAAAGATCATCGACGATCTCCGCGAATGGAATCGGGTTCATCGCATTCCAATTTTGTATGTCACGCATAGCCGCGAAGAAGTCTTCGCTTTGGGAGAACGTGCGTTGATTCTCGATGGCGGCCGCATCGTCGCGGACGGCACTCCTCACAAGATGATGTCCGCGCCACAACTGGAAACGGTCGCGCAACTTGCCGGCTTTGAAAATGTCTTTGACGCAGCCGTGGCTGCCGTGCACCCGGAACGTGGAACCATGGTGTGCCACATCGCGCCGGAACCCAACCCCACCCACGCCGTTGCGACTTCTGTTGTCCTCGAAACCCCTCTGGTTCGCGCCGACGTCGGAACGAGATTCCGGGTGGGAATCCGCGCCGGCGATATTCTCCTGGCGACGTCCCCGCCCCAGGGATTGAGCGCCCGCAATATTCTTCCCGGACGTTTGCTCTCGCTCGAGCAACGCGACGTCATCGTTGTTGCCCGCGTGCAATGCGGTTTCGAATTGGAGGTTCACCTCACGCTGGCTGCGCGGGACTCTCTGAAGCTGGAAACAGGCCGCCAGGTTTGGCTTGTGATCAAGACTCACTCCTGCCATCTCATGCAGTGAAGTGTCTTGACTACCGGCGGCCTCAATAGTTCTGCGAGTTACTCGACGACGATCGTCATCGCCATATTGCCGTGATTTGCACCGCAGAAGTGGTCACAGATCGTTAAGAACGTGCCGGCGACCTGCGGTGTCACCGTCACATCAACGGATTGGCCTGCTGGAATTTCTTCGTCGATCTTCAGCGGCCGCAGGAAGAAGCCGTGGGTCACATCTTCACTGTGGATGCGAAGTTTGACGGTCTGCCCGCGCTTCAGCGTGATTTTGTCAGGACTGAAAGCGAATCGTTTTGCCGTGATCTGAACCACCGGAACATTGTCAGCGTGAACTTTGGGACTACCCATCAGCGTCATCAGGACAGCCATACAGGCAAATCCGGACACCTTCTTTGCTTGCGATTTGATGCTGAACATAATTTCTCTCCTTTGCGAATCATTGGATTGCGTCGCAGTTATACCTGCGGGTTTTTCAGCAACTGCTGGACTCCGTTAATCCCGCGGAATTCGCGGGACGTAAGCTCAATGTCGTCGATCGAGAGTGCAGTCGTGCCCGGCTGCGCCTTCCCGGTAAAATTCACGCTGCGGATCCCGAGATTCTTGAAGGGACGATCCTTGTCGAACGGAATCGGTTTCCGCGGACCGGCGGTTGATGCCGGATCGGGGAATGCGAAGATCAATGACCGCGCCGCGTAGTGATGCACCGGACCCGTCTCGTGCTCGTCGTCGCGATGGATATGGCCATAAAGAACCGTAAGGTTGTCGTAGGCGGATAGCACATTCATCACGTCATCCCCGTCGCTGGTAAACCACTCCCACTCCGGACGCAGGTCGAAAAGAGGCCGGTGCGTAAACACCACGATCGGCGCGCTCTTCGGAAATCGCTGAAGGTCCTTTTTAAGCCAGGCAAGCTGTTCGCTTCCGATCTCCGGCTTGGCCCGCGAGACATTGTCGAGCGCCACAAAATGGACGCCCTTGTGGTCAAACGAGTAGTGGCTTTCGCCGAAGAACTCCCGGTATAAAACACCGGCATCAAGCCCCGCATCGTGCTCGCCCGGAACACACTTGATCATCGGTACATTGATCCTCTTCGAGATCTCCTGAAACTGCTTCATCCGCTGCACGTGGACATCGCGCTCTTCGGTGTCATGAGTCAGATCTCCGGTAAACAAGACAAGATCGGGGCGTTGTGGAAGGCCATTGATCATCTCGACGGCGCGCTCAAAAGCCTTGGTCCCCAGTGGATCGGGCGGGCCATTGAAACCCACGTGCGCATCGCTCAGTTGAACAAACGAAAAAGGCTCGACCTTCTCTCCGTTAGCTCGCCCCAGGGCGTCGAATAACCCTGCGGCCGCTCCTCTTGTGGCGGCTGCCGCCGGATAGGCGGAATAAAGCACTCCTACCCCCAGCGCGGAGCCGGCGATCTTAAGAAATGATCTGCGATCAGGTTGCTTCATGATTCCTCCAGCAGTTTTGTGTGCTTGCTGCCGTGGAGAACATGAATGGCCGCGGATTATTCCCTTCGCGAGCGGCGAAATATTTTTTCAGATTGCGGGAATAAACCGGCCAATGGGACAGTTATGCTATCGAGGTGCCGGACGAACGCTTGCCAGTCGCGACCTTCGAGGATCTTGCTCTACCTCTGTTCGACCAGCTTTACAACTTCGCGCACTGGCTCACCCAGAACCGGACCGAAGCGGAAGACCTGGTGCAGGAAACCTATGCCAAAGCGCTGCGCGGCTTTTCGTCGTTTCAGGCAGGCACGAACTTTCGCGCGTGGATCTATCGCATTCTTCGAAACTCGTTTCTGAGTTCGAAGAGCGGGCTGAAGAACACAATTATGTTCGATGAAGAGGATCCCGATCCGGCTATCCCGCGCGAGAGCGCAACTCCGGAGGCCCTGCTTCTGGCACAAGCTGATCGTGAAATGGTGCAGTCCGCACTGGCGGAGTTGCCAGTTCCCTTTCGCGAGATTCTGCTCTTGTGCGAGGTCGAGGAAATGTCCTACCAGGAGATCGCGCAAACGTTGGCCATTCCGCCTGGCACCGTGATGTCGCGCCTTTCCCGGGCGCGCAAGGCCCTCCGCGGCGCGTTGCAACTGAAATTGCAGGGAGGCCGGCATGGCGTGTGATCAGTGGCGGCAGAATCTCGACGCCTACCTCGATGGCGAACTGCCGCCAGCCGACGTAGCCAACTTCGCCGAGCACCTGAAATCCTGTGCAGCCTGCGCCTCCGAGGCTTTGGGACGAGTGCAGCTCAAAAGGTCGGTAGCGGTCGCGGGAAAACGCTACGAGGCTTCCGCCGAGCTTCGAGCCAGGATCGCGAAATCGGTCACCGCAAAATCCCGGCCCTACTCAGGGTGGTATTGGAGAATTCTCGCGATTCCTGCTCTTGCTGTCCTGCTCGTCTCGGTTGCCATGCAGGTCCATGTAAGAAGCGAGAGCGCTCGTCGCCAGCGTATCTACAGCGAACTAGCCGACCAGCACGTCGCAACGCTCGCGAGTTCCTCTCCCGTTGACGTGATCTCAACCGATCGCCACACCGTGAAACCGTGGTTCCAGGGGAAGATTCCCTTCAGTTTCAACCTGCCGGAACTCGCGGGGACAGATTTCACTTTGCTAGGAGGCCGTGTCGCCTACCTGGGGCAGTCTCCGGGCGCGCATCTGATCTATCAAATCCGCAAGCACGACATTTCGGTGTTCATCTTTCAGGATCAAGGGGCCGAAGCCGAAGGACTGCCCTCGGGAGTTACACACATGCTGTCATTTAACGAAGAGAATTGGAGTCAGAACGGTCTGCGTTATTTCGTGGTCAGCGACGTGAACGCAGAAGACATCCAGGCCCTAAGCAAACTCTTCCGCAATGGGGGATAAAACAGCTTTCGGCAAGCTGAATGATAGGGTGCCCCATTTCTGGCCTCTTTTGCCATAAGTAGGGATCTTGCTGAGGATCACAGAAAGAAGCGTTCGCTACTTCTTTCCCCAATATAGCCCCGCAATTCCAAATGTATAAGGCGTCCAACGAGCTTCCGAAAATCCCACGGCCTTCATGCGCGCCAACATCTGTTCGGGTTCGGGAAATAACTCGACCGATGCGGGAAGGTAGGCATACGGCCCCCGCACTCCCGAAATGAGCGTCCCCACTCGCGGCAAGACTTGTTTGAAGTAAAGGCGGTAGAGCGAGCCCATCAATCCTTTGGGCTCGCCGAAATCGAGGATCCCACACTCGCCTCCCGGCCGTAAGAGACGATAAATCTCACGCAGACCGGAGTCGTAGTTAGCCAGGTTGCGAAATCCAAACGCCGACGTCACCAGATCGAAGCTCGCGTCCGGGAGTGGCAGGTCTAGCGCATCCGCCTCGACCCAGCGTGGGGCTCGGCCTGCGGCCATACCCGCCGACTTCGAGGTAGCCCGCTGGAGCATAGCGTGGGAAAAATCCGCCCCCAGGATTTTGGCCGCGTTTTCGCCGGACTGACGCCGCAGGGCAAATGTCATATCGCCGGTCCCGCAGCATAGGTCCAGCACCCGGGCATCCGCCCTGTTCAAAATATGACGAAAGGTGCGCGACGCACGGCGCCACCACAAGCGATCCACATTCAATGACAAGACATGATTCAGCAGATCGTAGCGCGGTGCGATCGACGTGAACATCTCGCGCACCGCTCCTGCTGCGGCAGCCTGATCCCGCGCCCCTTCCGGCGCGGCCCCAATCACCGACGGTTTGCTCAATCCAGGCACGGTTCCTGACGGTCTACTTCTTCTTTTTCTTCTTCTTGAGTTGCTCGCGGATTCGCTCAATCTGGACGACGTGGTTCGTATCGTGTCCGGCAAACATCCGCGTCAGGTGCGCGATCGATTCCTTGCCCCGTTCCAAATGCATGCCGTAGTTTTCCCACTTTTCCTTGGGTAGCGACTTCAGCATCGCCAGGTTGTTCTCGCGCAGCACGCGGAAGATCTCGATCGATCGCTTGGCGTCCAACTTGCCGTATTGAAATACCGACGCCCACGCATCCTGATCGAATGGCTGAATTGTGATGCCGTTGGACCCGACGATCGACCGCATCCGCCAGCTTGCGACGATCTCCACGTCGGCTAAATGGGCGAGAATCTGGTTGATCGACCATTTCCCCGGCTCCGGCTGCCAGCGAAGTTGCTTCGGCGTCAAGCCCTGGGTGAGTTTCTTCAACCTGGCCGCGGTGCCTTTCTGGACCTTGAGCGCGTCCTGGCCCTCCACGTGTCCAAGAATACGACTGATGTATTGTTGCGCGGTATCCGCCATAGGTTCCTCTCTTCACTGCTGAAACTGAGGAACAACAGATTTCCAATTCAAATGTTCGATGCTTTATTTTTGCCAGACCCAGCCGCCCCGCGAGAGCCGCCGTAGCTCGTCGACTGCGCTCAGGACAGCGCCCGGCGGCACGTCGCTCGCTACCTCCACCTTCCCGATTTCCCGGGGCAGGATAAAGTGCACCACTCCGTTCTGTGTCTTCTTGTCGCTTTGCAATCGCGCCAGGATTTTTCTCGGGGTAACGTTGACCTCGGGCAGCCGGCCCAGGCTCAGTACGGCATCGGCGATCCTCCCGGCAGTAACGCTGTCGGTGCGGCCCACGCTTAGCGCGATGTTATTGGCCGCGATCATTCCCCAGGCTACGGCTTCGCCATGCAGCATGCGCCGGTAGCCCGTCTCGGCTTCAAGGGCGTGCCCGATTGTGTGCCCCAGATTCAGCACGCGACGCAGCCCCTCCTCGCGCTCGTCGGCGGAAACGACCTCTGCTTTAAGCTTTACCGATTGCGCGATCACCCACTCCAGTTCCAGCGGATCCCGTTTCAGAATGCGGGCGCGATTCTGTTCGAAACGCAGGAACAGTTCCACATTCCCGATCACGCCGCACTTCAGCGATTCGTAAAGGCCTGCACGGAATTCCCGGTCCGGCAAGGTCTTGAGCACGTAGGGATCAATGAGTACCACCCGCGGATGGTAAAACGTCCCCATCAGATTCTTTCCGGAAACCAGATTCACGGCCGTTTTGCCGCCGATGGAAGCATCTACCTGCGCCAGGACGGTCGTCGGGATCTGCACGAACTCGACGCCGCGCATGTAAACCGAGGCCAGGAACCCGGCGACATCGCCAACCACTCCTCCGCCCAGAGCAATAATTACGGCCTTGCGGTCCGCGCCGAGGCGCACCAGCCTTTCCGCGAGCGCCTCTAATGTTTCCAACCGTTTCGACGGTTCGCCATCGGCCATGGTGATGACCTGAGGCGTGAATCCGACGGCCTTCAGCGATTTGATCAGCTTGGCCCCCCAACGTTTACGCACGGGAGGTACCGTGATGACGAAAATGCGGCTCGCCTGCGGCAACAATTCGCTCAGAATCGAACCGGCCCGGTCGAGCAGGCCGTTCTCAATAATTGCCTGGTACGGCCTTGGCGGGACGTGAATGGTCACTTGGGCCATGCGAATTCCATGATAGCTGATGGGCCAAAAGGATTGCTTCACGCTATACAGTGGGGCTACCATGTCCCCGCAATGAAAGGTCTCCCAGCCGAGACGGATTTCGTGGTGATTGGCGCCGGCGTTGCTGGCTTGCGCGCCGCCATCGAACTGGCCGCCGCCGGACGTGTGCTCGTGCTGGCCAAGGGGGCGTTCGCCCATGCCCATCCTGATCCGCAGGGTCTTACCGCAGTCTTAAGCGACGAAGACGAAATCACGCTGCACTTGCAGGACACTCTTACCGCCGGCGATGGATTATGCAATCCAGCGGCAGTGAAAATACTGATCGACGAAGGCGCCGAGCGGATCAACGAACTCATCGCCTGGGGAGCACGCGAGCGCCCTGCGACCAAGCTTGTCTTCGGCCCAGAGAGCGGCCACAGCCGCGGCCGGGTGCTGCACGCTCAAGGCGACTCGACTGGGACAGAGATTCTTCGTCTCCTGTCCGCCAAGGCGCATTCGCTCAAGAACATCTCCGTTGCCGAGTTCGTCTTCTCGACCAATCTGATCGCCAGTGACGGGCGGGTCACCGGAGTATCAGTCCTTGACAACAAAGGCACACCCCACGATATCGCCTGCTCGGCTGTGCTGCTGGCAACAGGAGCGATTGGGCAGATCTACCGCAACACGACCAATCTGGACGGCGCGACCGCTGACGGCGTGGCCCTGGCATTTCGCGCGGGCGCGGAAATCAGTGACATGGAGTTCGTCCAGTTCCACCCCACGGTCCTCTATCTCAAAAAGGCCCCGCGCTTCCTGCTATCGGAGGCGCTTCGCGTGGAAGGCGCACAGCTTCGCAACATTGAACTCGACCGCTTCATGGGCAAGTATCACCCAATGGGCGAACTGGCTCCTCGCGATCTCGTCGCGCGCGCCATCGTTCATGAAATGGAAGTCAGCCGCGCCAAAGACCCGATCGTCTACCTGGACTTGACCCACCTTAGTTCGACGAAAGTGCAGAAACGATTTCCGCGCATCTACGCAACATTCATGCAGCACAATATGGACATCACTGAGGACATGATCCCCGTGCGCCCAGCCGCGCACTATGCCATGGGCGGCGTAAGGACCGATCTCGACGGCAAAACCAACCTGGCAGGACTCTATGCTGCGGGGGAAGTGGCCGCTTCAGGCGTGCACGGAGCCAACCGCTTCCCCAGCAATTCGCTGCTTGAAAGTCTCGTATTTGGAGCGCGCGCAGGAAAAATGATGCGCGGTGAACTGCAGTCGCAAAAGCCTGCGCCGGCGCACCCTGCCTCTTACGCCAATGGCCCCGTCGACACGGCCATCGAAGAACTGATCGGTCAGATCCAGAATTTGATGTGGAGTGATGTCGGCATCGTTCGTGCCCGTGCTGGAATGCAAAAAGCGGTCAAGATGCTGGAAGAGATATCGCCGAAACTTGCACAACCGAACGGCCGTCGCGCCCACGAAGCCGCGAACATTCACCAGGCAGCATTGCTCGTGGCCCGCTCCGCGCTCGCCCGCGAGGAAAGCCGCGGCGCCCACTATCGGATCGACTATCCCGACCACGACGACAAAAAATTTCTCAAGCACTCCATCGTGCGCGGCGAAAAAGTGGTCTTTCTAGCCTGATTCGTACGTGGAAGAGCGGCCCTTCAGGGCCGCGTCGAAGCACACAAGGAGTCGGCCTTTAGGCCGTGGGTTCCCTCTCCGGAAACACCACCGACCCGAGGATCGACACGAGAATCACCCCGGCCACCACTCCAAGCGTGACCACCGTTGAAACCCGGTAATGCTCCGAGGTAATCATCTTCAGGCCCACGAGAATCAGCACTACCGCCAGACCGTAATGCAAGAACCGGAATAACTTCATCATCTCCGCCACGGCAAAATAGAGAGATCGCAAGCCAAGAATTGCAAACACATTCGACGTGTACACGATGAAAGCGTTCAGAGTAATCGCCAGCACGGCCGGGATCGAATCGACCGCGAAGAGCAGGTCTGTAGTCTCGATGAAAACCAGGACTAACAGAAGCGGCGTTGCGTACATTCCCGCCTTTCCCCGCCAGCCGCGCACGAAGAATGCACCTCCCTGGTAGGTATCGGTCATGGGAAGCCAGCGCCGCAAGGCGCGGACTATTGGATTTTTCTTCGGATCCACCTGGTGCTGACCGCGCAGGAAACGAATCCCGCTGAAGATCAACAGTCCTCCGAAGATGTAGAGAACCCAATGGAATCGCTGGATCAACCCAACGCCCGCCAGGATGAATGTTCCCCGAAGCAGCAGTGCTCCCAGGATGCCCCAGAACAGCACTCCATGCTGCTGCCCTTCGGGCACGGCGAAATAACGGAAAATGAGGAGAAAGACGAAGAGGTTGTCGATGCTTAACGAAAGTTCGAGCACATAACCGGTGAAGAACTCCAAGGCAGCCTGTTGTCCCTGCCAGGAGAAAAGTAACGCAGCAAAGCAGATAGCAAGAGTGAACCAGACTGCGCTCCACCCTAACGCCTCTGCCGGACGCACAACTTGGCCGGCGCGGTGAAACACACGCAAGTCGAGCACCAACATGCCAAGCGCGAAGAGGTTGAAGAGAACCCAGAAGGTGAACAAGCAGAGTCCTGGCGGCGCTTAAGAAATTGGTGAATTCTTGATTGTTGATTGCTGATTGAAAAACCGCCAACGAACATTCAACAATCAAAAATCAGCCTTGATGTCCTACTGCTGTCTTCCGCGTTTCCCGCTCGCCCAATCGTCCCAGATTCCTTCCGCCTTCATCATGTCAACGCTGTTGGTGTCGCGCATCGTCTGTTCGATTTGCGCACGGTTCAGCCGCGCGCCGACTTTCTGCGGCAGATCCGCCAGCCCAATCGTCAGCCCTGACGCTACGGCGACATGTTTCCTCAATTGCGCGAAGTCCACCTTGTCATAGGTATCGGAGACCGCATGGTAATTCTCGAGGTAGTTCCCCTCCTGCTGATCTGCGACGAACGTGGGCACGCCCTCGAGCATGAAGTCAAAGTGATCGGTCCCCCACTCCATGTCGAGCTTAAGATCTTTCACCTCGAACTGCCCCAACGGCGCCACCAGTTCCTTCATGTTCTCGACCACATCTTTGCGGCCGCCCAGCGTAAAGCCGGTAGTCTTCCCCGTGCCTTCGTCGAAGATCACGACTCCGGCTGCATTATCGAGTTCGCGCCGGTGCGATTCCGCGTAAGCGCGAGAGCCGAGAAGCCCTTGTTCTTCACCCGAAAAGAGAATAAAGCGGATCGTCCGACGTGGTTTCACTCCGGAGGCCTTGATGGCGCGCAACGCATCTATCACCAGTGCTGCGTTGCATCCGTTGTCGAGCGCGCCCGTTCCGAGCTCCCAGGAATCGAGGTGGGCTCCGAGAATGACGAACTCATCCGGCTTCTCGCTCCCCTTGATTTCGCCAATCACATTGGAGGCGCGAATCGGCCCGCCGATTTTGTTCGGAATCGACAGATCGGCCCAAACCTTGTTGCCTCCCGCCAGCAGTCGCGCCATGCGCTCGCCATCTTCACGAGCCACCACGACCATCGGCAGTTTATCGATCTCTCCCTCAGCGGAGTTGGTGTGACGGTAGAGGATGTCGTGCTCGCGCGTCGCTTCAAACGCGATCGCCTTGGCTTTCGCCTTCACGGCGAGATCGATGATGGGCGGGGCCTTCGCGTACTCGGCAAACAGATCGTCCCATGTTTTCAAAACTGTCGTATGGACCAGCAGGATCTTCCCTGCCAGATCTCCCGCTTTTTGAAAGTCAGCGGGCGTTCCTTCTCCGACATCTACAACCGGGACATGCTTGACCGGTTCGAGCGCGGGCGCCCAGGCCACGGAAACACAACGAACGGGAAAAACAGATAGCACTGTACCCCCGACCTTCGAACCGATCTGGTACGAAGTGGTGGCAACCATCTCGGTCGCACCTTCTGCCCACGAATTGGGAATCGAAAAGCCTTCGACATGAACCACATCCGCCCCTGCGGCGGTGAAGGCCTGCATTCCCCACTCGACCGCATGCTGCATGGCGATCGTACCGGGCACACGCCCTCCGATCTCGTCGGTCAAATGATGCAGATTCGATTCGAGCGAAGAGGGCTGAAGCGCGGCTTGAATAACCTGATTTTCGGCGCTGAGATCGGCGGCGGGAGTGGCGGCGATACAGACGAGAACCAGACAGCTCAAAAAGAACAGGGCCTTGAGGGTTCGCATACGGAGTGCATTAGAAATGAAAACCGGCAAAAGCGCAAAACGCCCAGGTGTTCTCTACTTCGGAGGCAGCGGTTCCATTTTGTCGAGAATGTCGATCGTTTCCAGAATGACCGCGCCGACAATCTGCATGCTCTTCGCGCTCAGCTTGTCGGGCGTGTCTTGGGGCGTGTGCCAGAAGACATTGTTGTACCCGTAGGTGAAGTCGATGAGATCGGCGCAGGGCACTCCGCGCTTCATGAATGGCAAATGATCGTCGGAGACTTGGTTGTTGCGCTCGAAGAAGTGCGACTGGTACCCGAGGCGTGTGGCTGCCTGGTACACAACGTCTTCCAGCCAAGGTGTGGAGTTTGAATCGCGCTCGATGCTCAGGTCGGCGTCGCCGACCATGTCCGCCAGCAGAAAGGCTTTGATTTTTTTCAGCGTTCCATCCGCCTGCCATTTCTCCGCCACATGCGTGATGCCGTAAAGGCTATCGTCCATAAACGGCATTTCGGTTTCGGGCTTCATCGCCTCTTCGGCGTCGTCCCATACCAGCCAGACGCTATAGCCGGGACGCGGCTTGCCGCGCAACTGATCGGCAAGCCCGAGCAGCACGGCGCTCGACGAACCGCCGTCATTGGCCCCGACATATTTCGTGCCTCGCAGCGGATAGTTCGTGTCGTAGTGGCTGGCAACGACGATGATGCCGTCTTTCGATCCCGGAAACTTCGCGATGATGTTATGGACCGGGAATTTCCCGACCGGGGTATCGGCGGTGAAGACATCGTTTTCGACCTCGACGCCCTGCAGACGCGAGAGAAGGTAATCCTCCACCTTCTTATGGTTTGCGCTGCCCAGCGGCCGCGGGCCGAAGTGGACAATGTCCTTCACGTCGCGCATGGCGCGGTCGCCATCAAACGTTGGGGCGGGCCCGCTGTCGGGCGGCAAGTTTAGAGGCGCATTCGATGTGGACGAATCCGGCGTAATGGATGACGAGGGCTGGCCTTGGGCCGCCTCTTTCGCGTGATCACACGAGAAACCGGAAATGGTCAGCGCCAGGAGGAAACAGCAGCAGAGTGATCGAGTCTGGCTCATTGCGCCCGTTTCTCCCGCCGCTTCTCACGCTGCTGAGGATGAACCACCCAGGCAACGCCGACACTGACCGCATAGAGCGCGAGCATAGGAGCGGCAAAAACGCACATATTGATGATGTCGGGCGTGGGTGTCACGATCGCCGCTAAAATGAAGATCACCAGAATGGCGTAGCGGAAATTCTTGATCATGAACGACGGCGACATGATCCCTAGAAACGCCAGAAAGAAGACCAGGATCGGCATTTCGAAAATCAATCCCATGCCCGCCACGATGCTCAAGAAAAGCTGCGTATATTCGTTGATCGTGATCATGGGCGTGAACTGCCCGTTGAACCGCACGACGAAGAAGTCCAATGCCCTCGGATAAGCGATGCTGTATCCAAAATACCCGCCCAGGGTAAACAGAGTAATCGTCGAAAACATGAAGGGCAGGACGTACTTCTTTTCTTTGCGATAGAGGCCGGGAGAAATAAACATCCAGACCTGATAGAGCACGAAAGGCGAGGTCAGGAAAAGCCCCGCCAGCATGGAGATTTTCAGGTAAAGATTAAACGGATCGACCGGGTTCAGGTACACCAGCTTTTCCGGCAGGCCCTTCGAACGCAGGGCGTCCATGATCGGCTTCTGCATCACGCCGTAGATTTTTTCGTGATATCCCCAACAGACGCCGGTGCCGGCGACGACGGCGATGATGGAGCGCACGATGCGCGTCCGCAACTCCTCAAGGTGATCGAGGAAGCCCATGGTGGGCATGCTTTCTTGATCAGGGCCGTTCGCCCCGGCGCCGCCCTCAGGCATGCGACTCCTGGGAATTAACGGGAGTCGCAGAGCTGGATTCCGGGTGAGCCAGTTCGGAGTTGGACGCGGCCGCTTCGGGAGACTGAGCGAAGAGTGGCTCATCTTCCGCGTCAGTGGTGGAATTCGTTGCGGACTCCGCCGGGGTGCTCACTTGTTCCGCCGGCGATGAGGCGCCGGAGTTTTGACCGGCAGACGACTCACTGCCGGAGTTCAGCGAGCGGCTGGCCGTATTCTCCGGCTGAGCGCTGGGTGGAAGCACGGTCCGCCGGCGCTCTTCAACTTCGAGATGAGAAATTTCCTGTTCAATCTGTGCCTTGAATTCGTTCGATGCGCGGCGAAACTCGTTGAGTACCTTGCCGACCTGACGGGCGATCTCGGGCAACTTCTTTGGCCCAAAGATAACGAGGGCCAAAAAAAACAGGAAGATCGTCTCGGAGAAACTCATGCGCTTCATCATACTGCCGGAGAAGGAAAGGCAGCAACGCGTCGGGCGAATACTAGCAGGTCGGTGACGGGGCGAGATCGCTGAACGGAAACTTGACAGCGCCGGGCAACCAGCAAGCGCGTGCGGGGGAGTTATCATGTTCCGGCCATGCAACTCTGGTTTGCACGCAGCGGTGAGGTTTCGATCCGCGAGCAGTTGGTCACCCAGGTTATTCTGGGCATCCTGAGCGATGATCTGGCGCCGGGGCAACGCTTGCCGAGCACGCGCGAACTGGCGCGGCGATTCCGACTGCATCCCAACACGATCAGCGCCGGATACCGCAAGCTCGAGCAAAATCGGTGGGTGGAATTTCGTCACGGCAGCGGCGTATACGTGAGATCGCGCAAGCCGGAGGCACCGCCCTCCGCGGAACTTGTGCTCGATCAGATGATCGGGCAGGTCTTCCGCGCGGCTCGAAAGCTGGGGCTCTCCTATCCCGAACTGCAATCGCGTTTGCAGAATCATCTCAAGCTGCAGCCTCCCGATCACTTTTTGCTGGTGGAACCGGATGAAGAGTTGCGCGCCATTCTGGCGGCGGAGATTCGGGCGGTCGTGAAGTTCCCGGTGATGACATGCGGCATCGACGAGTGTCCGGCGATGGCGGCGGGCAGCATTCCGGTGATGCTGCCGAACCGCGAAGCCAACGTGCGAAAGCTCCTGCCTCCCGAAGTTGAACTCCTAGCGCTGCAGGTTCGATCCGTGCCCACTTCGCTCGCCGGATATCTGCCCGCTCCCGCCGGGGCGCTGGTGGGGATTGCGTCGCGGTGGCCGGAATTCTTGAAGCTGGCCCGCGCTGTGCTGAACGCCGCGGGATTCGATCCGGAGAGCCTGGTCTTCCGCGATGCCCGCGAGCAAAACTGGCAGCGTGGGCTGAAGCAGACCGTGGCCGTGGTTTGCGACTCGTTGATCGCGGCGCAATTGCCAAAGGGATGCCGCGCGATTCCCTTCCCGCTGGTTTCGGTATCGTCGTTGGAGGAGCTTCGCAAGTACGAGGCGTTTGTGCGCGCACCGATAGAGGCGCTTTAAAGCGCGGCGGAAATTCCGTTGACACTCCCAACCGTACCGGATGCGCCGGCAATCTGACTCGCGTTTCCGGGGACCGTCCCACGAACCAATGCACTCACCATCCCGTGTGTACACTCGTCTAACCGTTATTTCCGGCAATTCATTCCTGGCATTGCAGGAGGACTCTTGAAGGAACTGCTCAGCGATGCCGCGGTGCGCGCGGCGAGGTATTTGCACAACGTGAATGATCGTCCAGTGGCGCCGAAAGCGGAAAGCATCGCGCGGCTCGAGGCTTTTGGCGGCCCGCTGCCGGAGGAGCCGATGGATCCGGCCCATGTTCTGGCGATGCTCGACGAAATCGGCTCTCCCGCTACAGTGGCGACAACAGGCGGACGATTTTTTGGATTCGTCATCGGCGGAACCCTGCCGGCAGCGCTGGCCGCGAACTGGATGGCCGGCGCGTGGGATCAAAACGCCGCCATGCGGATCATGTCGCCGACGGCAGCGAAGATTGAAGATGTCGTTGAGGCGTGGATGGTGGATCTGCTCGGACTTCCGGCGGGCAGCGGCGCAGGATTCGTGACCGGCACCACCATGGCGAATTTCTCCGGACTGGCCGCGGCGCGTTCGGCGCTCCTGAAGCGCGCAGGATGGAACCTCGAAGAAGACGGAATGTTTGGAGCCCCTGAGATCCGGGTCGTGGTGGGACAGGAAGTCCACGTTTCGCTGCTGCGGGCGCTGACGATGTTGGGGATGGGGCGCGCGCGAGTGGTCACCGTTCCGGCCGATGGGCAGGGGCGCATGAGGGCGGACGGTTTGCCGGCCCTGGACGATCGCACGATCGTGTGCATCCAGGCGGGGAATGTGAATACTGGCGCGTTCGATCCAGCGAAAGCGATTTGCGCTCGGGCGCGCGATGCGGGAGCGTGGGTTCACGTCGATGGCGCTTTCGGCTTGTGGGGAGCGGTGTCGCCTCTGTACGCTCCGCTTCTGGAGGGAATGAGCGACGCGGATTCCTGGGCGATCGATTGCCACAAGTGGCTGAACGTGCCGCAGGATTCTGGAACGGTGGTGGTGCGCGAACCAAAACATTTGCGGCGGGCGCTGTCGACGGGGAACGCGGCGTACCTGCCGCAGCTAGCGGAGCGGGAACCGTGGCAAACCACGCCGGATGCTTCGCGGCGAGCGCGGGGCGTGGATTTGTGGGCGGCGCTGCGGTCGCTGGGTCGCAGCGGCTTGCGAGAACTAATCGAGCGGAATTGCCGGCAGGCGCGGATGTTTGCGGATCGCATGCGGGCAGCGGGATTCGCGGTGCTGAACGATGTTGTGCTGAACCAAGTGCTGGTGTCGTTTGGGAGTGCGGAGAAAACGCGTGAAGTCATCGCACGATTGCAAGCCGATGGAACTTGTTGGTGCGGCGGCACGGTGTGGCAAGGACACACCGCGATGCGGATTTCGGTTTCTTCATGGGCGACGACGGATGAAGACGTGGAACGGAGCGCCGCGGCGATGGTTCGCATCGCGGGTGGGGTGTGAAGAAAAAAGTGGGGGTACTTTTTCGTAAAGTCTTCGTCTTCAGTACTTTGCGGTCAATTGACAGGGGCGAATCGCCGCAAAGTATTAGGAGGAAATGGGTTACGGGTAAAGTATTCAAAAATAGGGATTTAGCTTGAGAGCCTTTCAGTCGGCTTTGAAGGCAGTCGAGCATGTGGGTAGTTTGCCCGGTCCGGAATTCTCAGTAAAGGTTGTGGTCACAACGGCGGCGGTTTTTGTTGTGGAAAAGGTGGCGTTGCTTCGAGGCTCGCGGTTTCCGGCGGTTCGCTTTCGCGGGACTTCCGTCCCGGGCTTTGATTTCGTCGCTTCGGACTGAGTTATCGATCAGCGCTTGCAGTGGCTTCTCGCTGAAACTGGGGGCTTCCCTTTCCTGGTGGGGAACATCGAATCGTTGGACGTTTAAGGAGTAGATGATGCGAAAAGCGGCCTCAAGAATCGCGAGCATCGCGGGCGTGGCAACGCTGGTGATGGTTGGTTATGTGGTGATCAGTTCCCTGCCGGACATCAAACGATACATTCGAATCAGCACAATGTAAGGCTTCTCATCCAAGACTGCGCGCGGCTCAGCGAAGAAGGTCCAGGATTCTGATACCGGCCGCGCGCTTTACCTCCGTCACTCCCCTCCCAATTCTTGCGTGATTTCGTTCCGGAACGGTTTGTTGCGGGGCTAAGGAGCCGGTTCGGGGTCGATCGCCTGGTCGAGATAAATCCATAGCACGCGCGAAAGAAATGTCAGCATCGGAACGAATGGAAGGAACAGCAGGATTGCCCACAGGGTGACTTTGTCGATGCGCCATCTGGTCACGATCCAGAGAAGAGCGCCCAACACGACGATGGCTCCGATGCCGAGGCCGTAGCTGATGTACATGGCTCCGAGAAAATATCCGGGCTCACGATTGAAGAGGAGACCGCAGGTTGGGCAGCGGTCGTGCATTTTGGGGAAGCCCCAGTAGATGGAAGAGAGGAAGATTTTGGCGGAACGGCAGCGGGGGCATAGCTGGCGGAGGATGCTGATTGCGGTGGAGGGGCGGGAGTCGGACAAGGGAACATCATAAGGGAGGGGCGAGAGCGCGGGATTCTCTCTTGCATCGGCAGCTAGCGGCCCGGTGATTCTGGGCCGCTGGACAGCTGGGGCGGCTGTCCCTACATGTTTTCTTTCTGGCCCCGGTTAAGGGCGTCAGTCGTACCCTTTCAGCGGAGTCGGCGATAATCTTCCCTATGTTTCGGACGCGATTTGGGAAAGACATTGTGGCGGAGTTCTTGCCTCCGCGGCGCATGGGGAAGGTATCGAAGCTGATTGTTCTTTGCGACGGGATGCCTTCGATTCCGCGCAAACAGGGATTGGCGGAATTTCTTGCGGCGAAGGGATACTGGGTGGTTTATCCGCGGTATCGCGGGGCATGGGAGAGCGGCGGAGAGTTCCTGGCGCGCTCACCGCACGAGGACGTACTCGATATCCTGGACTCGCTGCCGGAGGAGATCGAGGACGTTGCTTTCGGGGAGCGATTTCGACTGGCGCCGGATCGCGTGTTTGTGATTGGCGGGAGCTTCGGCGGAGCGGCGGCGATCCTGCTGTCGCTTGATCCGCGTGTGCGGCGGGCGGTCGCGAATTGCGCCGTCGTCGATTGGGCAATCCTCGATCGGGCGGAGAAGGCGGAGACGTCAAATCCGAATTATGCGGCGTACATCCGAGAGGCGTTTGGGAACGCGTACCGGCTTCCGGATGCGAATTGGGCGAAGTTGCGGAGCGGGACGTTCTATAACCCGTGGCACCATCGGGAAGAGATCGAGGCGAGCAAGCTTTTGATGTTCCATGCGAAGGATGATCCGAATGTGCCGTATGAAGTGACTCGGAAGTTCGCCGAGATCACCGGTGTGAGGCTGAAGTCGCTGGCGCGCGGCGGGCATATCAGCACGGACTTTGTGACTCGGAGGTATTGGCCGGTGATTAAGAAGTTTTTCGAGTCGTGAAGGGATGTGATGTGGCCGGATTCGGGCTTCGTCTAGATCGCGTTTCGGGGGTTGTAAAGCCTTGGACTGCCGGAGCTTTGCCTTTGGGAATCCCTCCCGCAAATGACGCCGTCGCCGGGCGGCGAGGGGGCTGTGGAACCTCTTTATGCGTTGGGCGCATCTGATGGGAAGCGGGCTGATTCCGGGGGTACCGGTGGTAACCTTTCCCCCTCGGGGACGGTCTAAGCTGGTGATATACTGCGTGTAATCAGCGCGGTAGCTGGGGTGCACGTAGCCCTCAACCGAAGGAAATCTCAACATGGCACGTAGTTCACGCCGGTCGCTCTTCCTGGTACTTTTTTTCCTCCTTACCTGCGGCTTTCTCGGCATTCTGTTCGCCCAGCGGGGCGGCCAGCAGTCGTCGATGGCCAGCGATTCCGAGGTCAAGGACAGCCTCAAGCAGTTCACCGACGTGTACTCGATCGTGGAGGAAAACTACGCGGAGCCGGTGAATCCGGACAAGGCCATCTATAACGGCGCCATCCCGGGAATGCTGCACGCGCTCGATCCGCACTCAAATTTCTTTGATCCCAAATCGTACGCGCTGATGCGCGAAGACCAACGGGGCAAGTACTACGGCGTGGGCATGACGGTCGGGCCGCGCAATAACAAGGTCATTGTCATTTTTCCGTTTGTCGGGACGCCGGCTTATAAGGCGGGAATTCATCCTGGCGATGTGATCATCGCGGTGGATGGGAAGTCGACCGAGAACATGAGCACCAGCGATGTGGCCGACCTGCTGAAGGGGCCGAAGGGCACGACGGTGCACATCAGCATCGCGCGGGAAGCCGTGGAAAAACCGATGGAGTTCACGCTGATTCGCGATGAGATTCCACGGTACAGCGTCGATGTGCATTTCCTGATCAAGCCGGGCATCGGCTACATGCACGTCAACGGATTTAACGAGACAACGGAGCATGAGGTTTCCGAGGCGCTCGATCAATTCGGAGATCTGAAGGGATTGATCCTCGACCTGCGGGGAAATCCGGGCGGATTGCTCAGCGAGGGCGTAGGCGTTGCCGACAAGTTCCTGAAGAAGGGACAGCTGATCGTTTCGCATCACGGACGGGCCTCAGCGGAGAAGCGGTATATCGCGCAGCACGGAAACAGCGGCAAGGATTATCCGATTGTGGTTCTGGTGAACCGGCTGACGGCTTCGGCGGCTGAGATTGTTTCAGGGGCGATTCAAGACCATGATCGCGGGCTGATTGCCGGCGAAGTTACATTTGGCAAGGGGTTGGTGCAGACGGTGTATCCGCTGTCGGAGAACACCGGCCTGGCGCTCACGACGGCGCACTACTACACGCCGAGCGGACGATTGATCCAGCGCGACTACAGCAACATTTCGCTGTACGACTACTACTACAACCGCGACCAGGACACGTCGAACACAGCCAACCGCGAAGTGAAACTCACCGACAGCGGGCGGACCGTGTATGGCGGTGGTGGAATCACACCGGACGTTACGATTCCCCCGGTGAAGACCAATCATTTCCAGGACACGATGCTGCAACACTACGCGTTCTTCAACTTCGCCAAGCGGTATGTGGTGACACATCATCCAACGAAGAATTTCGAAGTCGACGATGCGACCATGGACGAGTTCCGTAAATCGCTTGATGAAGCGAACGTCCCTTACACGCAAGCGGATCTGCTCGACAATGCCGACTGGCTGAAGTCGAACATCAAGGCGGAGATCTTCGTGGATGCTTTCGGGCAGGATGAAGGCATGAAGGTGCGCGCCGAGTCCGATCCGGAAGTGGTAAAGGGTCTGGAGCTTTTGCCGCAGGCGAAGGCACTGGCGGACAACGCCCGTAAGATTATCGCCGAGCACAATTCGGCTCCTGCGTTTAACCGGCAGTAGGGTTTCGTTTTGATGGAAGGCCCGGAATTGATTCCGGGCCTTTTTTGTTTAGGGGCCAGGGTCAGGGGACGGTGGCCGGGGATCAGAGATTACGAGGTCAGGGGCGATCGACACCAAAGATATTCTGGAGCGGTTCGGTTCATTGACTTGGGCATAGGGCTGTGTGAGAATCCGCGAAAGAGGCCGCTTTTGCGGGGCGAACGGCGATACCGCGGAAGTCCACCATCCTTCCCCGCCGGCGATTTTCGGAACGATCTCGGAATGCTGGAAATGCGAAATCACCGCGCGTGTGGCCGGAGACGCTTGCAGGAGCGACCGTGACTCCGCTCGTGCTGATCGGGGCCGCTGCGTTAGCCGTTCTGGCTGGTTGGACGGACTTACGGTACCGGCGCATTCCCAACTGGCTGACGGTGCCGGCATTGGTGGTAGGGTTGGCATTGAATACGATTCTCGGAGGGCGCACCGGCTTGAAGGACGCCGCCCTGGGTGTGGCGGTCGGCCTGGCGCTGCTGCTGCCATTTGTGCTGGTGCGCAGCCTTGGCGCGGGCGATTGGAAGCTGGCCGGTGCGCTAGGAGCGTTTACGGGACCTGCTCTGCTGCTGAACCTGCTGGTCGTGTCGGTGTTTGTGGCGGGAATCATGGCTTTGGCATTGGTGATTTACAAGGGGAGAATCCGGCAGACGTTGAGCAACATCGGCCACATTTTAGTGTCACTGGTAACGTTTCGGCTGCCGGGAACGCGGGTATCACTCGATAATCCGGATGCTCTGAAGATTCCGTATGGAGTGGCGCTGTCCGCGACGGTGGTGGTGTATGGATTCGCGCACGTGTGGGGAGTTGCGTAGATGAACCGGCCGGGGCAAACAATGGTCAAGAGATTGATCTTCGATTCCCAGGGCGCTGAGATCGCCGAAGCGGCGGCGGTGCTGCCCATCATGTTCATGATGATTGTGGGAATCTTCTGGTTCGGCCAGGCCTTCAGCATTTATGGAACGATCACGCGGGCGGCGCAGGACGGGGCCCGCGCCGCCGCCGCGCCCTATTGCACGACCTGCAGTCCAACGAATACGCCAGCGGTGAATGCGTTCAATGCAGTTCAGTCGTCACTCACGGCGGCGCATCTCAGCTCGTCGAAGATCATTGCCTTATCGAATTGGACGCCACCGTCGGAGGTGGATTGCGTTTCGGGGAGCGCGGTTGCTTGCACGAACCAGGGGAACGTTTGCGTGCAGAGTCATATCAAGCTGTCGCACACGGCAGGGCCGGGAGCGGTTTGCGGAGTGGCGGTGAGCTTTGCGTATCCGTATCAATTCTGGCTTCCGTTTACCTCTCTGAATAAGCAAACGATCCAATTGCAAGCGGTGGCGCACGTCAGGATGGAGGAGCAGTGAGCGGCTGGGCTAAACTCGAGCGGGGTTTGCTGCGGGGCGATTGCGGCTCGCAGTTGGTCGAGTTTGCGGTAGCGCTTCCCTTGCTGGTGGTGTTTGTGGTCGGAATTTTTGATTTCAGCGGAGCGTTTACGCTGAAGCAAAAATTGACCAACGCGGCGCGGGATGCGGCGCGGACGGCCGCGTCGGAACCTTTGACCGATCTCAGCGCGACGGTGCCAATGTCGGTGAGCGATACGTTCTGGAGCATCGACAATTACCTGCGAGCGAACCAGATCAATGATTGCGGTATCGGGCCGGGCAACCACACGCATGCGGCGGGGTCGACGACCTGGACCTACTCCCACACGGGAAGCGGGTGCGCGCCCTCTGGACTGGTGATCGTCATCAACCGCGGCTTTTACGTTCCGGCTACAGCGGCGGCTGTGCCGGCGGGGACGAGTTGCACTGTTCAGTCTGCCGCGGGACAAACGGCCGTGATCGCAACCTGCGTGAGCATTCAATATGGATATGGATGGACCTTCGGGCATGCCGTCAGCCTGCTGGGGGCGACCGCTATGCTGCCGAGCACGATCTCGGCAACGGCGGTGGCCATGAACGAGAACTGAAGAATGCAAATTGTTGATTGGCGATTCTTGGAAGGCAGAAACTGCGGGCTCTAGATTTGATATCGATCGTTCTGGTCGCTAAGACATGAGAAAACCGTTTATTGATCGCGGCGGGCGGCTGCAACGGATATCGAGCGAACGCGGCGTGACCATGCTTCTGGTTGCGGTATGCATGGTCGCAATTATTGCGATGGCGGCGCTGTCGATCGACGTGGTGACGCTGTACCTCGCACACCTGGAAGCGCAACGCGCGGCGGATACGGCGGCACTGGCCGCGGCGCGGGTGATTTCGGTATCAGGTATTACGAGCGCCGCCGATCCCACCACGGATACGGCTTCGTGGCAATCGATCTGCGGCGGCAGTTCGAGTTTGGCGTATCTGACCGCGGTCGCGGTCGCGCAGGCCAATGCGGTGGGCGGTGCGGCTCCGACAGTAACAAGCGTGATGTTCTCGGCGCAGGGCGCGACGGGTGGCGCCGCGGATTGCTCCACGCTCGGGACGGCCTTCGCCATCAATCCCACAGTGACTGTGCAGGTGCAGAGCTCGCCTCTGCCCACGCTGTTCTCGCGGATGTGGTCGCACTCGAGCAATACGCCGAGGGCGACGGCGGCAGCAGAGGTCTTCAACCCGTCCAATTCGGGAAGCATCGTTTCGGGTGGCGATGCGATTCCGGTGGTGCCACGGTGCGTGAAGCCGTGGGTCGTCCCGAATGAGGATCCGGGGAGCCCGGGCAGCCCGTTCGTGAACAAAAGCACGGGCCAGATTCAAAACCCCGGGATTAAGGTGGCCGGGAGCGGTGTCATCGGTGAGAATTTTGCATTGACCAGCCCATGCGGCGGGGGAGCCAATTGCTCCGGGTTTTCGCCCAACCCTCCCAACGCGTCGGCGGGAGTGCTCTACTACGTTCCAGCGCTGGTTAATGCTGCGTCGGTTGCGTTCCCGAGTTGCGCCGATGATTCGCTTTACCAGGAGGCAGTCGGCGGATGCGATGTAAACACTGTCTATGCCTGCGGAAAAAGCGGTGGCTCGCAAGTGGATTTGACCATCAATCCGGGCAAGAACAGTGGAGACACGGCGGTGGGGGCGAAGTGCCTGATTAACGATCCCGGACAAGACGTCGCGGACTACACCAGCTTTCCATTTCAGATTACGAGCGGCTTCAATAATCCAATCGTGAAGAATCAGCTCGTGAGTTCGAGCAACAGCATCGTGTCGCTGCCGATCTATGACGACACGCAAGGGACGTCGAGCCCGGTGGCCCTGGCGGGAAGTCAACCGACCGTGACGATTGTGGGCTTCTTGCAGGTGTTCATTGACAACGTCGACTCGGGAACGGGAAATGTGAACGTCCACGTGCTCAACGTGGCCGGATGCGGCAACAACGCCTCGACCAGTTCGTCGGCGCCCGGGACTTCTCCCGTGCCGATCCGGCTGGTGACAGCGCAATAGGGTTGTTTACTGAAACTCACTACAGGACTCACTGTAGTAACCACCTTCCTGTATTACTTTTGTTACTCCCTTCGCGCACGTTTTCTTGAATGTCGTGCGGCGAGACTGAGTACACTGCTCCAAGTTCAAGTCTCCCGTTTCGATTCGGCCAGCCTGTCGTGCAAGTTTCCTGCCTGGGAGATGACGTTGCGGATACCCCCGGGGAGACTTCGTTTGACAGGGATGGCCAACCAGAACAACAATTCGAGGGATTAACGCGTGAGTCGGCTGATCTCATTTCCAAGCTTCCGGACGACCTGCTTCGAAAGAGAGGTTGGAAAACTTGCTTACCTCGTCCGACCAGTCGTTACAAATCCGGACACAGATTTTTCAGGAGCCACAAAGGAGCAACTCTATGAGTCGTAGCGTCTTCAGGAACCCCGCACGAGCCAGCGCAAATCTGCTGACCGGCTTGCTGATGGCGGTGTTCGCACTCGCATCACAGGCCCAACCCGCCACCGGCACACAACGTCCGGTGATGCGCGCGTATGACCGGGCACACGAAGTCACCCTTAACGCAACGATCCAGACGGTAGTAACCAAGCCCGGACGTGGGATGCCGGCAGGGATGCACCTGATCGTGGCGGGCCCGCAAGGCATCACGGATGCGCACGTCGGGCCGTATCTCTCGGGCGCGACCAAAGCAGCGCTGCAGTCCGGCGCAGCATTGCAGATGGTGGGCGCCACCGAGACGGTGCGCGGAAGAAGCTTCTTCCTGGTGCGCCAGATTGTGATTAACGGACGCACGATCAATGTGCGGAGTGCAAACGGCTTCCTGATCAAGGGGTCCGGCGTGACTCCGGCTGCGATCAAGGCACGTTTGAACGGAGGGGCCCGATGAATTCCCGATTTCTGACGATTTTGAAAGTGACATCGCTTCTGATCGGCCTGGCCATGATTGCGGCGCTGGTGGGCTGCAGCAGCAGCAGCAGTTCCAGCAACAACCCGCCGCCGACTGTCTCAGTTTCGCTGAGCAGTTTTCCAACTGCCTTGTTTGTCGCCAGCACGGCGCAGATCACCGCGACCGTATCCAATGATTCCACGAATGCAGGCGTGAACTGGAGCTGCGCTCCGGCGAATTCCTGCGGATCGTTCAGTTCGAACAGCTCGGCGAGCGGCACGGCTGTGACGTATACCGCGCCAGCGTCGGTTCCGTCGTCGACGGTCGTGATCACGGCGACCTCGGTGGCGAGCAACTCCGCGACCGCCAGCACGTCGGCAATTACGATCAGCGTGGGCCTGGCAGACGGCAACTACGTGTTCTCGCTGTCAGGAATGGATAGCCGAAACTCCGGCCAGCAACCCTACTTCTATGTTGGCGCATTTACCGTGGCCAGCGGTGCAATTACGGGCGGCGAACAGGACTATATCGATGAGGGCTACGACATTGAGAACACCGGCTCTCTAGCGAGCACACCCGAGCCCATAACCAGCGGAACCCTCGCACCGTCGGGAACGGCGGGAGACTCTAATCTAACGATCACGCTGAATTTCACGGATTCAACAATCGCCAATGGCAGCGGGTCGGTGGTGCTGAATGCGAACATCGTTTCTCCCAGCAAGGCTCTGCTGACTGAATACGATGGATGGGCATCCGGCAGCGGCGAATTGGATCTTCAGTCCACGTCCCTGGCGGCTCCCACCGGAGCGTATGCATTTGCCACGGGTGGCGTAGACGGATCCGCTTTTCCGATTTCGATGGGCGGAGTCGCCAACGTGGATGGAAGTGGCACGATTTCTGGCACGGGCAGCATCCTCGATCTGGATGACGATGGCAATGCGTTCGGGGCACAAGCTGTGACAGCCAGTACGGTGACCGGGCCCGACAGCTTCGGCAAGGTCACTGTGTTGCTGAATACCAGTTGCACCTGTATCAGCGGCGCTTTCCAAGCATCCGTCAGACTGGACGGTTACATGGTGGATGCTAGCCACATCCGGGTGATTGAGAACTGGTACAACGACGACTTGACGGCGGTGACCGGCGGTACCATGCTGGCGCAAACCGGCGCAGGATCATTTAGCACCGGTTCCGTAAGCGGAACGAGCTACGTGATTGGCAACACGGGAGCAGACGGGAACGGAGCGCTCGATGTCGCGGGCATTCTGTCCTTCGGCAGTGGCGCTGTAACGATGTCGGGCAACCTGAGTTTCAACGACATCACCACGCAAACCGCACAGGGTGGAAACACGATCGCGAGCGGGAGCTACGCCGTGGATCCGACGACCGGCGATGTGACTATTACCGGGCTAACCGATGGGTCCACGTTCAACTACAACCTGCAGCTCTACTTGACAGGCGATGGACACGCGCTGGTCATCGCTCTCGACAGTAACGATGTGCAATTCGGGTATGGCTGGCAGCAAAGCACGTCCAGTCTGACCCCAGCGTCGCTGAGCGGCAGCTATTCGTTCGACTTGTCGCAGATCACCGGGTCGGGCGGACAGCAGGACAACATCGGTGCATTTACCGGCGATGGGTCCGGCACCTTGACCGGGTACATCGACCAGAACCTGTTGTTCAATGGTGGAAGCGTGGCTCCGTTTGTTCAGATATCGGCGGCTTATGCGACCACTCCAACCAATGGCGACTTCACGGTCACGGACAATGGAGGAAATTATTCCGACACCGCTTACCTGGTAGACGGTACCAAGGGCGTGGTGATCGAAAACGACCCTGGAGCGCTGTCACTCGGATACTTCGAGTTGCAGTGAGCTCAAGCGGTTTCTTCGTGTGGCGCACTTCGGTGCGCCACATTTTTTTTTTGTCCTGGGGGATCGTGGAGTTGCGGGATGTTTCCGGGCAGGTCGTGGTGCCGAGCCCCAGGCGCTAAAGCGCGTCCGACTTTGCGTGTTGATGAACACGAGTGAAATTGTGCCCTTCCCTGTCGCAGTTCGACCCGTAGCTTTGTTCAGGTGCCGGCCTTGGCTAAAGATCTTTCACCACTAAGGACACTAACGTTCACGAAGGAAAGCGGGCGCGCTTGGGGAAATGCGCTTTGCTCGCTTGTTCTGCTTTTGTTTCCTGCTTGCTGTTATTGGTCTGGAGAGTCTTCTTCGGGAGCGGGGGGCGGGACGTCGGTGCGGGGAGCGGGCGGTGGCGGTGGCTGTGTGGCGGGAATTCCTACGGGCTGCGGTTGAGTGACTAGCGGTGCGGCGGGCGATTCGTCTTCGGCGGAGTCATCGGTCACCGGAGATACGGGCTGAGCGACATTCGCTCCGGCGACGCGCGGGGTCAGAATTACGCGATCGAGCTTTTTCGGATCGCCGACTGCGTTAAGGATCAGAAAATTGAAGCTGGATCCGTTGAGGAGACGGGACAGCACTTCCTGCGCCGGTGCAGGACCGATATCGGCGACGACGCGCTCCTGTTCGGCTCCGGGAGGAGTGGAGATGTCAGCTCCTGTGCGCTGCTGCACGGCAAAGAGGACTTCCGACAGGGTCGCTTTGCTGGCATGGATTTTCAGGAGGCCGTCGCGAAAGCTGACCTCAAGCGGAGGCCGGGCTGGAACGGGCGTGATCGACGCACGGGCGGTGGTATAGTTTGCGGCCACAAGACCGGGCCGGGTCTGCTGCTGTGCCCCATCGTCGATGTGAGCCGACGCGTCGGAAGAGGTGCCGCTGACCTTGATCATCACGGTGCGGCCGTAAGGAAATACCTGGAAAGACTGGGCGGCTTTCAGGTCGAGGACTACGCGAGTGACCGGGGGCTTGGACTGAAAGAGGCCGATGCGAAGGTCCTTCACCTGTCCCAGATTGACAGATTGACTGCGCAATTGACCGCTGGGGACGGAGTTGGGGAAGTCCACAACAAGTCGATCAGGGCCGGTCAGGATCTGGGTTTCAGGGGTGATACGGTCGCTGGCTTCGACCTCGATTTCTACAGCGCCCTTGGCGCTGAGCACCTTGACCTGCCGAACCAGAGTCTGTGCCGATAAGGTGTGGGAGAGCAGAGGCAGGCACAGGCCGGTTAGGGTCAAACCGCGCGCAATAGCTCTCGACATCCTGCCCATGAAATCTGCTCTAATTTTGGGTTGTCTAGGGCGATTGTAACAGTGGTATCCGCCACTCGCGCTTACTTTAGTACTAGAACCCTGAGAATCAGTAAGGCAGGGGTCCATGCAGCTGCGGTGTCGCAGTTTCTGGAGCAAAGAATCGGAAGGCGCTCGAAAGATTTCGCGGTCAGCGAGAACTTTGGGCGCGCGAGATGCATCCAATGGCTGGTCGGAGTTCGTTCTCATCCACGTTGGCGAGGTAGAATTCTTTCTGTGATTTGCGAGTAAGTAAGCTCCACGTTGGGTTTCCATTCCTGTTCATCCACTCTGAAGCAGCCATAGCCTGCGAAGGAGAAGTCCCTCTGTGAGTCGACCCGCATTGCTGATGTTTGTGTTCCTAGGTGTCACTGCTGGCATCCTTTTGAGCCTGAACGGTTGCGGCGGCAGCAACACTCCGCTGAAAGGCCCGTCGATGGGACATATCAAACATGTCGTCCTGATCATCCAGGAGAACCGGACGCCCGACAACCTGTTCCAAGACCCGGTGTTAATCAATGAAAGGAAAGCAGATATCGCCCAGAGCGGGCTGAACTCGCAGCAGCAGACGATCCCGCTTTCGCCCATCGACCTGGCCAACAACTACGACCTGAGCCATTCCCATCCATCGTTCGAGGCGATGTATGACGGGGGCAAGATGGATGGGGCGGATCAGATCCCGATCGCCTGCAATGTGGGGGCGGTGAATTGTCCCCCGGCGAATCCGCAGTTTATGTACGTGAATCCGTCGGAGGTGCAGCCTTACTTCCAGATGGCGGAGCAATACACGTTTGGCGACCGGATGTTCCAGACCAACCAGGGGCCAAGCTTTCCCGCACACCAGTTCCTGATCGCGGGAACATCAGCGCCGACGGCAACGAGCAATCTGTTCGCTGCCGAGAATGTTTCTCCGGGCACGGGCGCCGGGTGCATCGCTCCGCCGGACAACTATGTGAAGCTGGTGGACCCTAATGGGAACGAAACGCAGCATATGTATCCGTGTTTCGAACACCCCACGCTCAGCGACCTGCTGGATAACAAGGGAATCTCCTGGAGGTATTACACGCCAACGGCGAGCTTTATATGGACCGGCCCGGACGCCATTCAGCATATCTGCGTCCCGCAGACCATAAACGGGCAGCTGGTATGCACCGGGGCGGCGTGGCAGAACGTGATTCTCGGGCAGGCTAAAGTGCTCGAGGACATTGCAAATCAGAACCTGGCGCAGGTGACATGGGTGATCCCAAACGGGCAAGAGTCGGACCATGCCCATGTGAACGACGGATCGGGGCCGAGCTGGGTCGCGTCCGTGGTGAATGCGATCGGGAACAGCTCGTACTGGGCGGATACGGCGATTTTTGTGACCTGGGATGATTGGGGAGGCTGGTACGATCATGTCCCGCCGCCGCAGGTTCTGGTCAATTGCGCGCAATGGGGATGCGGGTATGTGTATGGGTTCCGCGTGCCTCTGATCGTGATTTCGCCCTATGCGAAGGCGCAGTATCTCTCGCACACCAACCATGATTTCGGCAGCCTGCTGAAGTTCATCGAGGAGACTTTCAACCTGCCGTCGCTGGGATATGCCGATGCGGCGGCGTTGGATGATTTCGCCGATTGCTTCGACTTTACCCAGCCACCGCTGACCTTTCAGACGATCGCGGCACCCCTGACGGCCGAACACTTCCTGAAAGACACCCGCCCGCCAGAGGATCCTGACGACGACTAGGGCCCCCGGCGGATTGCTTGTGAGAAACAGAGGGAGTTTTCCACAGGATGGGTTTATATGGAAATTAACGGGCCTGGGTTCAATGATGTACTGGGAAGTAACGTACTCTCCGTATGCAAGAAGTTAGCAACACTTGGGCCTCGGCCAGCGTCTATTCCCCGTCAGAGGTGGAGGGAAGCTACGCGAAAGCGCTGCTGGAGCGGATTTCGGGCTACTAGAGACTTTAGTGAGCAACACTTTCTACCACTTGCACAAAATTGCGATGGTCGATAGTCTAAGCCCACTTTTGTTTGATTCTTACCGTCGCTCTTGCCGACGCCACTAGAGATTCCTCCCCCGAGAACATGTACGAGCTCTTTTAGATTTTTTAGGTACGCAGAGCAGAGACCAACGCGGGGGACGTGTCCGCGAACACTTGGGTTTTCCAAGAGTCGAAATGTGACTCAGAGGGCGAAGCTATGAGTGCCAGTACCGCAGTTGCCGCGACATTCGAGTCGGTAGCCCGATCGCAAACCGGATTGAACTGGTTCGCGATCCGGACGCGGTCGCGACATGAAAAGGTTGTAGAACGCGGACTGTACAGCCAGGGAATTGAAGTGTTCCATCCGGTGGTGAGGCAGGTCCATCAATGGAGCGACCGCCGGAAGCTGGTGGAGTGTCCGTTGTTTGCGGGTTATGCGTTTGTCCGGATTGCGCCTTCCCCGGAAGAGAGGGTGAGGGTTTTGAAGACCCAAGGCGTCGTGGAACTGGTTGGCGGACAGGGCCAGGGCATTGCGATTCCGGAAGAGCAGATTGAAGCAGTAAGAGCTGTGGTGGCGGGAAACGTTCCGTTCACGCAGCACGTTTACCTGAAAGTTGGCCAGCGCGTACGAGTACGTGGCGGATCGCTGGATGGAGTGGAAGGAGTGCTGGTCGCCAACAATGGAAGCCGCCACTTAGTAATTTCCGTCGAACCGATTCAGCGTTCCCTATCCATCAGTATCGACGGTTACCAGGTCGAACCCCTCTAGTCGGCCTTTTTCTCCCCTCGCTGTTCCCTCAAGAGTTGTTCGTTATCGAGGAGGAGTGAAGTTTCAAAAGTTTCATGGGGCCCCCGATTTTCAATCCAATATTCGAAATCAATACGAGTGGAACATGAACGATAAATTAGAAGAAATAAAAAAACCGGCGGATGCCGTCGAAATACCCGCCCCTGGTGACGACGGAAGCGACGAACCGATTCCAACCTTGCGCAGCATCCGCGCCCAGGTGGAAGTAAAAGCCATTCTGGCCGCGCTGAAGCGGACGGGATGGAACCGGAAGCAGGCGGCACGATTGCTGAGCATCAGCTATCGCGGACTGCTGTACAAGATCCGGCGCCACAACATCACGGCGGCGTAAGAACCCGAGATTGGTCCCGCTGGCGGGGCAAACCCTCCGTCTGCCGGGCAGGAGAAGTCAGAAAATGCAAATGGACCGACTAAAAATGATGGCATTCGCGGCCGTACTTGCCTTGTGCCCGGTGTGTGGCGGCGCACAGGATGGGCCCAGCGCGAGCCCGGCCGATAGCGCGGCCGCTGCCGGCACCAAGGCAGCAGCGACGACGTCGCCCGCATCTTTTCCGGACCGCTATCCGCGTTACAAGCTGAGCTCTGGCGATGCGTTCGACATCTCGTTCGAACTCAGTCCGGAATTCAATCAGAGCGTGAGCGTACAGCCGGACGGCTTCATCACGCTGCGAGGCGTGGGCGATGTGCACGTGGCAGGGCAGACCGTGCCGGAGTTGGTGATCACGCTCCGCACGGCCTACAAAAACATCCTGCATGATCCGCTGATCAGCGTAACGCTGAAAGATTTCGAGAAGCCGTATTTCATTGCGGACGGGCAGGTGGGACGTCCGGGGAAATACGAACTGCGCGGGACGACGACGCTGACCGAAGCGATCGCGATGGCCGGCGGATTTCAAGACAGCGCCAAACACTCGCAGGTGTTGCTGTTCCGGCGCGTGGACGACAACTGGGTTTCAGCCAAGATCATTAACGTGAAGAAAATGGAGAAGGCGGGGGACCTGAAAGAAGATCTGACGCTGCATCCCGGAGACATGCTGTTCGTGCCAAAGAACAGGTTATCGAAGATCAAGCCGTTCCTGCCCTCATCCTCCATGGGCACGTTCGCCAAAACTTACTGATGAGGCCTGACGTGAATAATCACGAATTTGATTTGAGTCAAGAAAAAGCGGCGCTTCCCTTTGATCTGAAGGGAATCCTGACGATCGGATTCCGCTACAAGAAAACTGCCGCACTGTGTTTCTTCGGAATTCTGACGGGAGCGATTGTGGCTGCGGTCCTGCAGGCTCCGCAATACACTGCAACGACCAAGTTCCTGGTGGGTGACAGCCGTATCGACCCGGTGGTAACGACGGAAGCGACGGTTCCGACTCCGCCTAAAGCGGTCAGCGAAGAAGACCTGAACTCGGAACTGGAACTGCTGCGCAGCCCCGACGTGCTGCGGCAAGTGGTTATGGCGTGCGGCCTGGACCAAGGCAAGTCAATGCTGGACCGGGTCTTCGGAATGCCGAGCCCGGAGCGGCGGATTGCCCGTGCCAGCGCTGGACTCGCGAAAGATCTGAAGCTCGAAGTGGTCAAGAAGAGCAACCTGATCGCGGTGAACTACACGTCAGGTGATCCGCAGAAAGCGGCGCAGGTGCTGCGCTCGTTGGCAGATGCCTACCTGCAAAAGCACGTCGCCGTACACAGCCCGCCGGGACAGTTCGACTTTTTCGCGCAGGAAACCGAGCGTTACAAGAAGAACCTGAGCGATGCCGAATCGCAGCTGAAGAGCTTCTCGCAGCAGGAAGACGGAGTGGCGCCGCAACTGAGCCGCGATATCACGTTGCAGAAGCTGAGTGAGTTCCGCTCGACGCTGCAGCAGACGCAGGCCGATATTGCCAGTACCCAGCAACGGATCAAGACGCTGGAAAAGCAAGCGGGCATTACGCCAGAGCGTTTGACGACGGCTCAGCGGCAATCCGACGACGCGCAGACGCTGCAGGCGTTGAAGTCGACGCTGATGAACCTGCAGTTGAAGCGCACTGAGTTGCTGACGAAGTACCAGCCGAGCTATCCGCTGGTACAGGAAGTCGACAAAGAGATTGGCGAAACCCAGGCCGCGATTGTGACCGAGGAAGCCAAGCCACTGAAGGAACAGACTACGGACCGCAACCCGACGTACTCGTGGATCAGCGAGGAACTCGCGAAAGCGCGCGCCGAGGAGAGCAGCCTGCAGGCTAAAGCGACGGCGACGCAGTCGATCGTGGCGACTTATGAAGCGCGAGCGCACGACCTGGCGCAAAAGAGCCTGACGGAACAGGATCTGCAGCGCACGATCAAGACCGACGAGGAAAACTATCTGCTGTACCTGCACAAGCAGGAGCAGGCGCGCATGACGGAAGCCCTGGACCGCACGCGAATCCTGAACGTCGCAGTGGCTGAGCCTCCGTCTTCGCCGAGTTTCCCGTCGAACTCGCCCTGGCCGCTGTTGTTCGGCGGAATTTTCTTCGCCGCATTTGCAGCGATGGGCGCAGTGGCGGCGCAACATTTCCTCGACCCGTCGTTCCGTACACCCTCCGAAGTTGCCGATGAGTTGAACGTGCCCCTGCTGGCCGCGGTTCCGCATGCGAGCAACGGGAATGGCAGCCATGGCAGAAACGGCAATGGAAGCGGTCTTGGCCGGAATCCGGAGTATGCTGTTTCCGATTCGAACAGCGTTACGCACGTAGGATAAGAGCCTATATGTACCTCGAATTTTACTGCTTGAAGGAAGAACCGTTCGGCGTCACGCCGGACCCTCGCTTCCTTTACTTGAGCCCGGAACACCGAGAAGCGCTGGCGTCGATTTATTACGGAATCGAAGCCGGGCGGGGCTTCATGGCCCTGATCGCGGTTCCCGGCATGGGCAAAACGACCCTCCTGTTTCACCTGCTGGAGCGCTTCCGCTCGTCGGCGCGCACTGCATTTCTTTTTCAGACGCAGTGCAATTCGCGTGATTTCATGCGATTCCTGATGACGGAACTTTCTCTCGAAAGCGGCACGGGACAGGACCCGGTCGCGATGCACGAAGAGTTCAACCGGCTTCTCTTGCAGGAAGCACGGGCAGGACGGCGCTGCATTGTGATCGTGGATGAGGCGCAGAACCTGGATCCTTCGGTACTGGAAACCATCCGGCTGCTCTCGGACTTTGAAACCCCGCGGGCAAAGCTGCTGCAGATCGTTCTGGCGGGCCAGCCGCAACTTGCAGACAAACTGGCGCGGCCGTCGCTGGCGCAGCTTCGGCAACGTATTTCGCTGATCGGGCGCTTGTCTGCCCTGCCGGCGAAGGAAGTCCGGTATTACATCGAGCATCGCTTGAAGGTCGCCGGCCTGAAGGGCGATCCGATTTTCACGGATGCGGCGTGCGACACCATCGCGGAGATCAGCCTGGGAATTCCACGCAACATCAACAATCTGTGCTTTAACGCGCTATCGCTCGGATTCGCGCTTCGCCAGAAGTCGATCGATGGCGAACTGATGCGCGAAGTGGCATCGGATTTCGATTTGACGAAACTGCTTTCGCAGGCGGGAACCGATAGCGCCTCTGGAGATTTCCTGGACACCGGCATTTCGCATCCGAGCAGCGCCTGGGCAGAAGCCGCGGCGAAGCAGAAGCTGACGCAGATGAGCAACGCTGGTCGTCCCAACGGTGCGACGAATGGTGTTCGTCACGACGACTCGCTCACGCTGGTGGAAGCGAAGGCGTATATGCAGCGCATCATCCAGCTTCTACGGGATGGGGCTGACCTGCCGAACGAGACAGAAGATCTAGCCCGGTTTTGAATAAGGAGAGGAACGGATGAGCAGGAATTTCGAATTATTGCACGAAGCTGGCAAGGTGCAGGAGATGCTGCGCCAGCGGATCGAAGTACCGCCCGCTCCCTCACCCATTCTGCTGGTGCCCGGCTCCCCTGCGGTAAAGATTGAAGGCGTGGCTCGGGAAGAAGTTACGAAGCTGGTCCACCGGCTTTTTTTGACACTCGGTCCGAACCAGCACCGGCAAGTCGTTTTTGCCGGCACCGAAAAAGGAAATGGAAGCACCTGGATGTGCGCTCGTGTGGCGGATATCCTGGCCGCTCATGTGTCGGGGTCGGTGTGCGTGGTCGACAGTGACGTATTTACGCCGACCTTGCACCAGGAATTCCAGGTACAGAATCATTTTGGGCTGGGCGACGCGCTGGTAGGCGGCGAGCCGATCCGGCAATACGTGCAGCAGTTGTCGCGCCACAATCTGTGGCTGCTCAGCTGCGGCTCGGTGAGCAAGAAATCGCAGGAGATGCTGACGCTGGAAGCGATGCGGCACCGACTGATGGAGCTGCGGGCCGAGTTTGATTATGTGCTGGTGGATGCCTCGCCAATCGATTTCAGCAACCACGCTGCGGTATTGGGAAGCTGGTGCGATGGAGTGGCGCTGGTACTGAAGGCAAACAGCTCAACGCGCAAGGGCGCACGGCAGGCGTTGAAGGATCTCGAGGCGGCGCAAACTCGTGTTCTGGGCGCGGTGCTCAACCAGCGGACTTTCCCGATCCCAGAAAGCATTTACAACCGGCTGTAGATCGATCAGGGGGCAGGCGGGAGCCGACTGAAGCCGCCTCGCGGACCGAGACTCGGTTCGCGGAAGTAGACATCGCCCTCGAGTGGATGCGGCAGACAAGGGATTGCCGCTCCCCAGCACTGATCACCGTGCACCGGGCGCTCATAGTCGATCCCGTGATAACTCCCCGTCGTTAACTCGAGAATGGAAGGCGCATCGGTCCTTCGATTCCTGGTGAAGACCAGGTCTCCAGAAGAGCCGGCAATTGCCGGGGGCACCAGCAATCGAGGGATGAGATCGTGGTCTAGCGGAATGTTCACCGAGGCGAAGCTCGATTGCATGCTGTGCCTCAGGATGCGCTCTCGCAAGCTGCCTTGAACTAGCAATAAGAAGGCAATAATGGCCAGCAGGGCGGGTAGGACATTTCGAGATCGAATCCGCGCGAACCATTGGCGCGGCAGGAATTTTTCGACGTTCGGCCCGATGAGGGCGAGAAACAGGGCTGGGCATAGCGCGAGATATCCGGCGCCGAAACGTGGATTCGGGGCGCTAAGAAAAACGAACCCAGAGCCCAGAAAGACTAGCGCCAGAATATAGATCGAAGACCGATTGCCTCGCCATCCACGGGCGGCAGCGAAACCGAGCAGACAGAAACCGCACAGCGCCAGCAAAGCCAGCTTATCGGCGTGCAGGAACCAGGGAACGATCCAGTTTAAGTTGGTAGCGTTGGAAGGAGCGGGGCCGCCCCAGCGGGCCCAATCACGGATGTCGATCGCGGTGGCTTTCGCGGCGACCTTTCCGACGCCCCACGGAAGATCGAGGCAAGCGAACGTATTCGGGTAGAGCGGACACGCGGAAGAGACTTCGTTGGCGAGAAATACTGGAATCGCGATTATGACGGCGAAGACGCCGAGGACAATCCGGTCCAACCACCTTCTGCCGGAGTTGAACCAGTAGAAAATTCCGGCAATCAGAACCGTGACGGCGCTGCTGAGTTTCACGGTAAAGGCTCCGGCGGCTAACAAGAGCGGCAGCAGAAGGTTATTGCCTGAGTGGGCCGGTCCTGGCGATTCGGAGTCGCCCACGATCAAAATGAGCCAGCCAGCGAGCATCGTGAGGGTCCAGACCGGAAGATCCGGGGACAGAGAAACTTCGAAGGTCCACGCAACGCAGATCGGAATGATCAGTCCGTAGCCGCCGATCAGAAACCAGTCAGAGCGAAGGGCGCGGTGAGAGACAATCCGGTTCAGCGCCAGGGCGAAGTGGACAAAGCATAAAAGAATTGCGAGCCCGCCGGTCAGGCCGGCAACACGGCCCTGAAACGGTCCGAAGTCGAAGGGCGCTGCCAGCGCGAACCATGAAGAGGATGTTCCGAAGCGTTCCTGCAAGAGAGCGAATCCGCGAACGGTTCCAAACTGCGAAAGCCAGCGAACGAATTGATAGTGATAGAGGGCGGTGTCGTAGGCTTCGACGATTCGCGTTGAATTGAATGCGGCAGAGAGCGACAGAAAACCGGTCCCCAAGATAAGTGGGCGATTCAGACCGGCGAGCCAGCCCTTAAGGTCGTGACGGGCGCCAGGGACTAACAGCGAACCCGCAGCAAGGACAATCAACGCGGTAAAGCTCACGGCAGGAGTCAGCGGCAGGAAAACGGATAATGCGAGCAGGGCGGAGGATTCGACGAGCAATCCCAGCCAAACCGCAACGATGAGACGGTCTCCGGAGTGCTGAAAGGCTGAAATCTGGAAGGCAGAGAGAAGCGCCGCACCGATCGCCGTCCCAAGGGCTGAGAGGAAAAGCCAACTCAGAAACAGAAAAAGCATGTAACGGCCTGCTCCCGACAAGCACTACTTGAGTTTGGCAAGACCCAACGAGACTAACCGAGGCTCAAGACCCGGTCAAATTTAGAAGAAAATTAACGCGCAGAGTTATCTCGAGCGCTTAACAAAAACGAAAGCCCCGGAAGCTGCAGAGGTGAAGAAAGACTCGTAAGCGATCCGGTGTTTTCACAGCATGAATCCGGCGAACATGCCAGGATTCAAACTCTAGGGCCAATGAAACTATCGGTTGTCATTCCTGTATACAACGAGCGCGCTACCTTGCGGCAGGTTGTAGCCCGAGTGCTCTCCGTTCCCCTGGACATTGAAGTGATTTGCGTGGACGACGGCTCGCGCGACGGTTCCAGAGAGATTCTCCAGGAACTGCAGCAGCAGTACGCGCAGGTACAGATTTTCCTTCAGCCGCAGAACATGGGCAAAGGCGCAGCGTTGCGGCGCGGGATCCAGGAGGCGACTGGGGATTTTGTCGTGGTCCAGGACGCCGATCTCGAGTACGACCCGGCGGAATACCCGATCCTGCTTGAGCCGTTGATTCAGAAAAAGGCCGATGTGGTGTATGGATCGCGCTTCATGGGTGGCGCACCGCACCGGGTTCTGTATTTCTGGCACTCGGTCGGAAACCGGATTCTGACCCTGCTCTCGAACGCGGTGACGAACCTGAATCTTACCGACATGGAGACCTGCTACAAGGTGTTCCGGCGTGAGGTGATCCAGTCGATTCCGATCGAGGAGAACCGGTTCGGGTTCGAGCCGGAGATCACGGTCAAGGTTGCGAAGCGGCGGCTGCGCATTTATGAAGTCGGAATCAGCTACCAGGGCCGCACTTACGAAGAAGGCAAGAAGATCGGGTGGAAGGACGGATTCCGCGCTCTGTGGTGCTTGCTGAAATATTCCGTGAAAGTATCCCCGTTACAACAGAAAGAAGCTGCGACCGTCCTGCAGCATGATTGTTCGAACCCCTAAACAGCTCCCTGCGCCTGTTCTGGCTCTTACCCGTTCGTTCCCGATCGTGGCAGAAGCGGTGGGTACCGCAGGTTCAACTGCCAACCTAACGACCCCTGAAGAAGAGAAGTGGACCGCAGAATATGAACAATCTCCGGCGTGAGGTTCTGTTAAGCGCACTCAAGCTGTTTGATCTAGCGGTGATGGTGTTCACGTTCGCACTGGCCACCGTGCCAGCGCTGGGCGTGGGGCACAGCATCACGGCGTCCGAGTTTTTCTCGATGCGAGTGAAGGTCGGGAATTTCCTGATCTTCCTGGGCCTGCTGATCGTCTGGCACATGATGTTTTCGGCCTTCGGGTTGTATACATCGCACCGCCTGTCGAACCGGGTAACGGAGCTGGTGGACATCGCAAAAGCGACGCTGCTCGCGACCTTCTGCCTGTGGGGCGCGTCGTTGCTGTTTCACATCCGTATGGCGTCGCTGTTGTTCCTGGGCGTCTTTCTTATCTTCAATACGATTCTGTTGATTTGCAGCCGGTTGCTGCTGCGGACATTCCTGGCGCAAACCCGGTTGCGGGGACGGAATCTCAGGAATGTGCTGATCGTCGGAACCAGCAAGCGCGCAGTGCAGTTCGCGGAAAAAATTCAGGCGGATACGGGGCTTGGCTACCGGGTGATCGGCTTCGTCGATCGTCCCTGGAACGGCATCAGCCAGTTCGAAGGAACCGGCCACAGCCTGGCATGCGACCTGGACAGCTTGCCGGAATTTCTGCGGGAAAATGTCGTGGATGAGGTTGTGATTGCCCTGCCGTTGCGTTCGTTCCACAAAGATGCCTCGCGAGTTGCGGCGTTATGCGAGGAGCAAGGCATCATCCTGCGGGTTTTGTCGAACATCTTCGACCTGAAGATGGCTCGGCCACAGGCGGAAAATGTGGAAGGCGATTCGGTGATTACGCATTACACCGGAGCGGTGGGAGTATGGCCAGGGGTGGCAAAGCGGACCCTCGACTTTTGCGTGGCCTTGCTGGCGCTGATCATCGTTTCGCCGGTGATGATCCTGGCGGCAGTGCTGATCAAGTTGACGTCGCCGGGCCCGGTTTTCTTCACGCAGAAGCGGATCGGCCAGAACAAGCGGAAGTTCACGATCTACAAGTTCCGCAGCATGGCGATCGACGCGGAGCAGAAAATCCAACAACTGCAGCATCTCAACGAAGTTACTGGCCCGGTATTCAAGATCAAGCAGGATCCGCGGATTACGCCCGTCGGTAAATTCCTGCGCAAGACAAGCATCGACGAACTACCGCAGCTGTTTAACGTGCTGAAAGGCGACATGAGCCTGGTCGGCCCGCGACCGCTGCCCATTCGCGATTATGAGGGATTCAGCCAGGATTGGCACCGTCGCCGCTTCAGCGTGCGGCCGGGGATTACTTGTCTGTGGCAGGTGAACGGACGCAGTTCCATTCCATTCGAGAAGTGGATGGAGCTGGACATGCAATATATCGATAAGTGGTCGCTGTGGCTGGATCTGAAGATTCTGGCTCAGACCATTCCAGCCGTTCTGAGAGGCTTTGGCGCGGCCTAGTGTTCCTCCCCATGCGCCTGGAGGCGAAACGATGATTGGACAGGGTCTCGCCCCATTCCACCTTCATCCGCATCCAATAACCCTGAACCGGCGAAGCCACCGGTTTGCGAACCTCCCTCCCCGATTCGCGGCTCAAACAGGCCGAATCCAACTATGAGTGTTTCCGTACAAGCTTTAGACGTGATTGCTGATTCCCATGTGGTGTGTGATCATGGGGCGGTGGAGCGCTGCGAAGTTGTCACCGATTTCCATCGGCTCCAACAACTCTGGCCACAATGGGAACGCCTGTGGGGATCGGATCCGCGGGCGGAAATATTTCAGACTCCGGCGTGGGCCCGGGCTTGGTGGCATGCCTTTGGTCACAACTACGCTCTCTGTACCGTCGTAGTGTTCGAAGGGAGCGAGGTGATCGGCATCCTGCCGCTGGTGCGGCGAGGAAGGACACTCCAGTTTCTGGGAACCCCGGAGGCCGACTACGCCGACATCCTGTGCGAAGAAGGGCGATCCGCGGAAGTACTTGCGATGGCCCTTAGGACCGTGCTGGAATCGATTCCCGGCTGGGATGAGTGCTCTTTTCTCCATCTTTCTCGACACGCGCGGCTGGTTCGTTACTACCAGGAGCTGCCCAGTTCGATTCGCGGGCGGTTGCGCTGCGTCCCGGATGAGCGGCAGCATACGATCATTCTTCGCAATCAGCGGGAAGCGGTGTTCCATTCTCTGCTGGGCAAGCACCATACCCGCCGGCTGCAGAACAAGCTGCGCAAATCAGGGAACCTTCAGTTTCGTCATTTGAACGAGCGCGAAGCCGAGCAATATCTGCCCGAGTTTTTCCGCCATCACATCCGCCGGCACGCCGCGCTGGGCCGGCAGAGCCTGTGTTCGACGCCGGACTTTCAGACATTTGTGCGGGACCTGATCCGCGAGCTCGGCACCAGCGAGAAGATGCGCTTTGGCGTGCTCGAACTCGACGGGCGTGCGCTGGCCTGGGATCTCGGGTTCCATGTCAACGGCAAATTCATGCTGTATCAGCACACCTTTGATCTGGATGCGTGGCATTACACGCCCGGCGAGGTGCTGCTTTGGAATGAATTGCACTATGCGAAGGAGCACGTCAGCCGCGAATTTGACTTCGGCAAGGGCGACGAGCTGTACAAAGACCGGTTCGCCAACTACTCGCGGGAAACGTTCTCCTTATTCCTCGAACCGGCCGGGGTAAAAGGTTCGATCCGGGGCTGGAAACGGAGTTTGCAGGCGTCGATGCAGCCTGCGCTTGGAAAATTGAAGGAAATGGTCAAGGGCCAGCGCATGACGCTGCGTGCCTTTCGTGCCGCCCGGATGTGGATGATCGGAACAGAAGGTTATCTGCGACAGGCGCGGAAAAACCACACGCTGCTGCAGTGCGGGTTCCGCGTGCTCCAGCAAACGGTGGGGCGCTCCATTCTCAGTAAACGATCGACGGATGTCTTCGGTTTGGAAACATCGCATCGGGTTGAGGCGGCATCGCCGGGAACAGCGGAGAACAATCGCGACCTTGAAGTCAGCGTAGCGCTGCTCGGGGACCTGGTCGACCTGGCGTGGGAGCATCCGGAAGTTCTGATGCTCAGCGACCTGCCCCTGTGCCGTAAGCGTCTTAAGAACGGCGATCGGGCGTATATCGCGCGCGACAAGTCTGAAGTGTTAGTCCTCTGCTGGGCGTCCAGCACGGCCAGCGAAGCGCCGGAAGATGCGCCGCTGAGCCCGGCCCCGGATGCACCCGCGCTCGTGATCGAGGAAGCCTGGAGTTCGAACAAATCTGGCGTTTCCGGAGCCTACGGAATGATGCTCGCGTTTCTGGCCCGGGAAGCGGCAAAGCAGAGCGCGGACCTCCTGGTACATTGCAGCTCGCGGCAGCCGGCACTGCGTAAGGAACTCGAACGGCTTGGCTTCCGCCCGAAGTTCCAGAGCACCCGCTACAAGCTTTTCAGTCACTTCCGCCATCAATCGGTTTCCCGCTATCCGGAGAGCAGTCTCCATCCGCCGCAACTGGTCTGAACAACAACCGCTATTCCCGAATGGCAACGCAATCCTCAGAATCAATGTCTGACGTCTCTATGACTGACCTGAATTTCGCTGACGGCACGGTGGAAACCGCCGTTGCCGATCTGCGCAACGACATGGCGGACGTTGCTGTGTGCGGAAATTCCGAGGAAACGCTCGGGTACTGGCGCAAGCAATTGGCCGGCATTCCGGCGATTCTGGAGTTGCCGACGGATCGTCCGCGGCCGCCGGCGCAATCGGGCCGTTTTGCGACTCACTCTGCGACGCTCCCGCTCGCGCTGCAGATGGATCTTCGCAAATTGAGCGAGGCCGAAGGCGTTTCGGAATACCTGCTCTTGCTTACGGCATTTAACACCTTGCTGACGCGGTACACGCGGCAGGATGACATCGTGGTGGGCGCCCATGTGGGGCGTGGCGCTGAAGCACTGGCGATCCGCACAGACTTCAGCGGCGAACTGAGTTTCCGGCAGTTGTTGCAGCGTGTGACTGAATCGGCACGGAACGCCTGTCGGTATCAGGACATCCCGTGGGACGTGCTGGTGAAGGCGGTGCAACCGGAGCAGGACGCGAGCCGACACCCGATTTTTCAAGCCGCGTTTGCCATGGAAGAAAGCGGCCGGGAAGCTGAATCCACCGCTCTCAACGGCGACTTGCGGCTTCAAATCGCGATGGGGACGGACGGCTGGGCGGCAGAATTCACCTACAGTACCGACCTGTTCGATGCAGCGACGATTGCCCGCATGGCAGGACACTTCGCGGTGCTGCTCCACGGCATCGTTGAAAATCCTGGCGAACTCATCGCGCGACTGCCCCTGCTCACGGAGCCGGAACGGCACCAACTGGTCGTCGAGTGGAACAGCACGCAGATGGAATATCCGCGGAATCTCTGCGTGCACCAGATGTTTGAGGCGCAGGCCGCGCGGATTCCGGACGCGACCGCAATTGTCTTCGGAAGCCATAGCCTTACCTATGCCGAGCTGGATGAGCGGTCGAATCAACTCGCGCGCCATTTGCTTGAGCTAGGAGCCCAGCCCGATGGTCTGGTTGGAATTTGCCTGGAGCGCTCTCTGGAGATGGTGGTGGGCCTGCTGGGGATTCTCAAGGCAGGCTGCGCGTACGTCCCGCTTGATCCCGCGTACCCGAGTGACCGCATTGCATACATGCTGGAGAACTCGGAAGCTCCGCTGTTGCTGACGCAAGCGAGTCTCGTCGGCAACCTTCCGAAGGGAAATTCCAAGGCTGTTCTGATCGATTCGGATTGGGCGGAGATCGGACAGCAAAGCGCGATCAGGCCGGAGCTGAAACTCAATCCTGAGAATCGCGCGTACGTCATTTATACGTCCGGATCCACGGGGAAGCCGAAGGGTGTGGAGATTCCGCATCGCGCGGTCGTGAACTTCCTGACCACGATGGCGGAAAAGCCAGGCTTGAATGGCGACGACCGACTCCTGGCGATCACGACTCTTTCCTTCGACATTGCCGGGCTGGAGATGTACCTGCCCCTGACGCAGGGTGCGTCACTTGAAATCGTGAGCCGCGAAGTGGCCGCCGACGGCAAGCAATTGCTGGAGAAGTTAACGAACTCTTGTGCGACCGTCATGCAAGCGACGCCCGCAACCTGGCGGATGTTGCTTGAAGCAGGCTGGACGGGTGATCGGCGACTGAAGATTCTGATTGGCGGAGAGGCCGTCTCGCAGAAACTTGCAGCACAACTGCTCGAGCGTGCCGGCTCTGTGTGGAACGTCTATGGGCCGACGGAGACGACGATCTGGTCGACGACTTCGAAGCTTGAAGTTGGCCAGGGAGCAGTCACGATCGGGAGGCCGATCGGGAATACTGAGATTTTCATTCTCGACAAAGTTCTGCAGCCGGTTCCGATCGGTGTGGCCGGCGAACTGCATATTGGCGGCGACGGGCTGGCGCGGGGATACCTGAAGCGGCCCGAGTTGACCGCAGAGAAGTTCATTGCGCATCCGTTGAACCCGGGCGTGGAGGCGCGTCTCTACAAGACTGGCGACCTGGTTCGATACCTGCCAAATGGCAACATCGAATTCCTGGGGCGCATCGATCACCAGGTCAAGATTCGCGGCTTCCGCATTGAACTAGGCGAGATCGAAACCGTGTTGCGACAACATCCGCGGATTAACGACTGCGTGGTCGTCGCGCGCGAAGACGTGCCGGGCGACAAGCGCGTCGTTGCGTATCTTGTAGCGAGTGGAGGTGCGGCAGCGCCGACGGTGTCGGAGTTACGCGCATTCTTGAAGGAGAAATTGCCCGAGTACATGCTGCCGTCGGTATTCGTGACGCTGGAGCGAATGCCGCTCACGCCGAATGGCAAAGTTGATCGCCGATCACTGCCGGCTCCGTCCGCGAGCGATCTGGCGCCACAGGGTTCTTTCGCCGCACCGCGGGATGCGGTCGAGACGCAACTGGCGAAGATCTGGGAGAGCGTACTGAACGTCAAGCCAATCGGGATTCGTGACAATTATTTTGAGCTTGGCGGGCATTCACTGGTCGCGGTGCGGTTGATGAATCGGATCGTGGAAGATTTCGGAAAGAACCTGCCGATCGCCACGCTGTTGCAGGCACCGACGATCGAACAGCTGGCAAATATTGTTCGCGGGCAAGGATCGAGCGAATGGTCGTGCCTGGTTCCGATTCAAGCCGGCGGTTCGAAGACGCCGTTCTTCTGCATCCACGGTGCGAACGGCGCGGTGGTGCGCTTCCACACGCTTTCGAAGTATCTGGGCGCAGACCAGCCGTTCTACGGAGTGCAGGCTTACGGGTTGGAAGCCGGCCAGGAGCCTGCCATGCGGACCGAGGAAATGGCGGCTCGTTATATCGAAGAGATCCGCAAGGTACAGCCGGAAGGACCGTATGTATTCGGGGGGTATTCCTTCGGCGGCGCGATTGCCTACGAGATGGCGCGAGAACTGGCGGCGCAAGGGCAACCGGACTCAATGGTCGTGCTCTTCGATACGAACTTTCCCGGGCCGAACGGTTCGGGCACGCAGTCGACGTTATTTGCCCTGCGTTCGTTTTTCCGTGTTCCGTTGGCACAGAAGCCTGCCTACCTGTGGCGGATGATGACGGCGCCACTGCGCGCGATCGAGCGACGGCTTCATGTCGCTAAACTGCCTGATTATGTGAAGAAAGTGCGCAGCGCCTGTTTTCAAGCGGAGCGAGACTATACACCGCAGCCTTATGGCGGGCGCGTAATCATGTTCCGCTCGAACCACAAACCGTTGGGACAGGTGACGGATCCGCGCGCGGGCTGGGCAACGTGTGCCACGCGCGGGCTGGAGACTTACGAAGTTCACGGAAACCACGAAAACATTCTGCTCGAGCCGCAGGTGCGAACGGTTGCGGAACAACTGCAGGCCTGCTTGAACGAAGCAAAGAGCTAACTTGGCGGACGATTTGCAAAATAGGGCGAACAGCGAGGCTTCGTTTGAGGCCGGCGCGAATGCGAAGCAGCGCGACCGGTCGCTGCTGGAGCGGACGCTTTCGTTCGACCACGGACGCATTCGCCACAAGCTGATTCCATGGGCGATGAAGGGCGGCCTTGCGCTGCTCGACCAGGGCGTTTTCGCGGGATCGAATTTTGCGATCAGCATCCTGCTGGCGCGCTGGCTGACGCCAGAGCAATATGGCGCGTATGCCGTCGCGTTCGCAGTGTTTCTGTTCCTGTTGAATTTTCACCAGGCATTGCTGCTGGAACCGATGATGGTCTTCGGCAGCGCCGCGTATCGCAATTCCCTGCGCGGCTACATGCAGAAGTTGCTGCTGATTCACACGGGAATGAGCGCATTGATGTTCGGCGGCCTGTGCGTGTCTGCAGTGGTCGCGTTGAAAATGGGCAGGGCCAACGGCTTGCCGGGAGCGCTGTTCGGAATCGCAATCGCCGCGCCTACTGTGCTGCTGTTCTGGCTAACGAAGCGAACGTTCTATCTGAAGCTTTCGCCCGCACCGTCTGCAGCGGCGGCAGTCCTTTATTGCATCCTGACGCTGGGTGGACTGGCGCTGGTATATCACCAGACGCATCAGTTGACGGCGCTGTCAGCATTCCTGCTGATGGGATTCGGCGGGCTCGGTGCGAGCCTGGTATTGCTGGTGTACCTGCGATCGAAGCTAACGTCCATTGAAGCCGCTCCCAGCCTTGGGGAAACGGTGAAGCGCCACTGGCGCTACGGGCGTTGGGCGCTGGGCGCGAACGCGATGATGTGGGTGCCGATCAACGCCTTCTATCCGATTCTGAGCAAGTTCGGAGGAATGGCCGAGGCCGGACAACTGAAAGCACTCATGAATTTCGCCGCGCCGATGCTGCAGGCTTGTTCCGCCGTTCACTCCCTGATGCTGCCTTACACCGCCCGAGTCCTGCAGGAACGAGGGACCAGCGGCATCAGCGTCGCTCTGCGCCGGATGACCCTGCTTTGCGTCGCATTCGCGATTCCCTACTGGATCGTCCTGCTGGCGTTCCGCGGAACGGCGTTCCACCTGCTTTATTCGGGCCGCTACATGGAAGTCGCTTCCCTGCTGCCGATCGTGGCGCTGGCCTCGATCGCGGGAAGCGCATTCTTCGGACCGTCGATTGTTCTGAGGTCGCTGGAAGCGCCCGGGTCGATTTTCGCGGCTGTATCCATTTCGAGCGTCATCGCAGTTGGGGTAGGCATCCCGATGACGTGGGCCTGGGGTGTAAGCGGCGCGGTCTGGAGCATCGCCCTGTCGGAAACGCTCGCATTTGTCGCGGCGGTGATATTTGTCCAGCGTAAGGCGCGTCCTGCCGGGGCAGCAGCCAGTTTTGCGGCGGCTTCGGCGAACGACTAAGCCTCAAGTTTGTATCTGGCGTAGCGGTTTTGGTTCAGCAATCATTTTGAGAGGATTCCACGAGGGAAAAACACATGATTAAGAAGACGTACCGACTCCTTCACGCAAAAGCAGCAAGAAGCAAGATTCGCGTTCCGCTGGTCTGGTCGTGGCATATTGGCACCAAGCCCGAGGATATCTTCTTCGGCTCTTATCCGCGTTCGGGCAGCACGTGGCTGCGCTTCATGCTCTTTGAGATTCTGTTTGGCGAAGAGCCAGGATTCCGCAAGCTGGAAGATCGTCTGCCCGAAATTCAGTGGCAGCGCGGTGTAAAGGGCGTTCTTCCAAATGGCGGCCGCTTGATCAAGACGCATGAGCAGTGGCGCAAGGAGTACAAGAAGGCCGTGTTCCTGGTACGCGACGTCCGCGATGTATTGCTCTCCGGCTACGCGCGCGGGGTTGAAGTCGGGCTGGTGGAACTGGTCTCGAAGGGAGACTTCGACAGCTTCCTGCAGGCGTTCATGGACGGCAGCGCCCTCCAGATGGGCTCGTGGCAGGATCATGCGCGGTCGTACCTGGAATCGCCCACGGCGAAGGCCGGGAACCTTATGGTGGTGAAGTACGAGGAACTGCGCAAGAATCCTGAACCGATTCTCGCGAGCATCATCGAGTTCATCGGCATGAAGCCGAATATGCAAATGATTCACAAGGCAGTCGAAGACAACTCTCTGCAGGCAATGCGGAAAAAGGAAGACAAAGAGCGGAACGCCGGAGAACAGTCCGTTCTGCTTTCGCCGCACAAAACCAGCGGAGAGGACGGGCGCTTCGTGCGAAAGGGCAGCGTGGGAGGCTGGCGCGAAAAACTGACGCCCGCTCAACTGAAGGTCGTCGACCACTATGCCGGCGAAATGCTGGCCAGGCTGGGTTACGAGACCGGAGTGGCGGAAGAGCGTGCCCAGGCGGAGGCTTCGACAGTCGGCGTTTAGTTTTAGATACGCTGGGCACAAGGTTGGGCCGCAGATCCCTGGTGAGACGCGGCCCAATTTCGCTGATTGGCCATTGTGCGAAAGTAGATACACGAAGGTATTTTTGGAAACATGAGTGAGTTGCTCAACAATCCGGGTTCCAGGCTGCAATCGAGTTCCCGGCTCGGGGGATTCGATCTGCGCGCCATCGTGCTGTTCTCGTTCTTTGCACTCGTCGGCGCGGGAGCGCTTCTCAATCCCATGGCAGCGCTGGTTTGCGTTGCGGTTGCCGGGCTGGTCGGCTTGTGCTGGATGGTGGTCGTATACCTGCGGCGGATTGGGCTCCAGGTTTGGCAAGTGCTGCTGATCGGAGCCATCAGCGGCTACATGGTGCTGAACTACGGATTCGAGAACATCGCGTTCCACATTGGCGGCCTTCCGATCATTCTCAGCTACGGAATGGCTTATACAGCGTTCATCCTGGCACTGCTGAATACCAGGAGCCTGTTCGCGCAGTCTCTGCAGGAACCGGCCGTAGTCTGCATGCTGGCATTGCTGTTCTTCGCCGGCCTGCACCTGGTGCTCGATGTGCCCACTTACGGCATGATGGCGTTGCGCGACGGCTCCATGTGCCTGGATGGAATCTTCATGCTGCTCGGGCTGGCCTGGGCGATGAAGAAGGGCAGTGTCGCATTTATCTCGAAGTGGTTGATGGTCTTGTTCGCCGTGAATATGTTCTACGGGCTGACGCAGCCCTGGGGCGAGGCGATCTGGTCGTGGTCGCCGGAGAGCGGCGTATTCATCAAGGTGCCGATCTTAGGGAATTTCAACGGTATCGGTGACCTGGAAGTAGCCGGCGCCATGTTCTGCCTTTGCGTCGGCGCGTACGTGATCAAGAAGCCGAGCTGGCTGTTGCCGCTCCTGGTCATGGGGCAGTTCCTCGGATTTGCCTTTGCGCAAGTGCGGCGCATGTACGTGGCGTTGGTCGTGATTCTGGTGATCCTGATTCTGCTGGGCGAAGCCAAGAAATTCGCGAAACTTCTCATCCTGCTCCCGGTAGCGCTGGCGGCGATCCTGGCGGCTACGACGTTCGGAGGCATGGAGATCAACGGCCGGATTGGCCCGGTGAAGCTTGACTTCTTCAAGGAACACGTTCGCAGTATCGAAACACCGGATGGCACGCCGGGAAGCAGCATTGAGAGCCGCTTCACGTGGATGGATGAAGCACTCGCTCACTTCTACACACATCCCATCGTCGGCGTGGGCTTCGGTCAACCGCTGGTGAGCGAAATTGCCAACGGCGACAATGGCGCTGTCACACGCCAGCCGCACAACTCGAGTTTGACTTACCTCACGCGGCTGGGGGTGATCGGGTTCTGCATGTGGATTATTTTCCACTTCTACCTGATCAAGTCGTTCATCCTCGCTTTCCGGAAGCGCGAGAGCTTCGACAAACCGACCTACGCGTTTATTCTTTGGACATTCATCTTTTATGTGATCGTCGTGATCTCCAGTCTTGTGGAGCCCACGTTTGAATACCCATCGTTCGCGATTCCCTTCTACTTCCTGATCGGATTCGCTCTGGGAACAATTCGCTGGTCGAAGAAGGGTCAGGCGGAGCCGAGGCTCGTCGCCATCCCGACAGCGGAGAAAAGCTATCTTTAACCGGCAACCGCCGGAGTTCGGACGATTGTGCCCTCCCCGATACTGCATTTGAGAAGACATGAAAACAATCGTAAGCACCAGTTGGGATGACGGCGAATACACCGATTTGAGGTTGGCGGAGATGCTCCGTGCACGGGGAGTTGCCGCGACATTTTATGTCCCGATCACTCCTTACCAGGGACGTAAGGCGCTGAGTCACGCAGACCTGCGGAACCTTGCAGCCGAGGGCTTTGAGATTGGAGCACACACCGTCTCGCACAGGCATTTGTGGAATCTGTCGCCGGAGGAATTGGCCGCGGAAATCAATCCGTGCCGGCCGATTCTGGAGGACATTCTTGGAACGGAAGTGCGGATGTTCTGCTATCCGCGAGGCCGTTACGATTCAAATGTCATTGGCGCGTTGAAGCAGGCGGGCTACTGGGGAGCGCGCACCGTGCGCATGCTGGCCACGGGGCTTGAGTTCGAACCGTTCGAGATGCCGACAACGCTTCAGGTGTCGCCCCAACCCAAATTGAGTTACCTCAAAAACATGTTGCGCGGGAAGAAGGTGGACGTACTACCCGCGTGCCTGGCCAACTTTGGAGCACTCGGGAATTGGGTCACGCTGGGCAAGCGGATGTTCGACTCGGTTATGAAACACGGCGGGGTCTGGCACATCTACGGCCACTCGCAGGAGATCGAAGAGCTGGGCATGTGGGACGAGGTCAGGGAGATTCTTGATTACGTGGGCGGGCACAAAGAGGTCACCTACGTTCCGAATGGAGAACTGATCCGCGCCCGGGCTCCGCAAACCAGATTCGCGGAAGTGGGCAGATAGTGAAAATCGTTCTCGTCCATTGCCAGTACCAGCAACCGGGTGGCGAAGACGTCGTCTTCGACCAGGAGCGCCAGCTACTCGAGCGCGCGGGGCACCAGGTTGTGGTCTACCGCCGGAGCAACTACGAAGTCGACTCCTACCCGGGGGTCAAGCGGCTGGTGCTGCTGAAGAAAGCGATCTGGAACGAAGCCAGCCGGGAGAGTTTCGCCGAGCTGTTGCGGCGCGAGAAGCCGGACGTCGTTCATGTCCACAATACGTGGATCATGATCTCTCCCGCGATTTATTCCGCCTGCCTGGAAGCCGGCGTTCCGGTGGTGCAGACCCTGCACAATTACCGGCTGCTGTGCCCGGTGGGAACATTCTTCCGCGATGGAAAGATTTGTGAAGAGTGCCTGGACCACAGCTTGTGGCGCAGCCTGCGGAACCGGTGCTACCGCGACTCACGGGCGGAAACCGCGGCTGTCGGGATGATGCTGGCGGTGCATCGCAGCCGGCATACGTGGGAGCGCGAGATTACGTCGTTCATCGTGCTGACGGATTTTGCGCGGCGCAAATTTCTACAGGGCGGACTGCCGGAAGAAAAAATCTTCGTCAAACCGAATTTCGTGGACCCGGATCCCGGACCGCGGACCGGTGATGGAGAGTATGCGATTTTCGCCGGCCGGCTCTCGCCGGAGCGGCGCGTAAGCTCGATCCTGGACGGATGGACACGCCTCCATACCCGCATTCCGCTGATGATCGTCGGGGGAGGCGAGCAGAAGGATCACCTGGAGAAAAAGGCGTTCGGCGAAAAGCTCGATATGGTGAAGTTCACCGGGCTGCTGTCGCACGACAAGACCATTGAAGCGATCCGCGGCGCCCGGTTCTTAATCTTCTCCAGCGAATGGTACGAAACCTTCGGTCTCACGATGATCGAAGCGTTTGCCTGCGGCGTTCCCGTGATCTGTTCCCGCATGGGCGCAATGCAGGAGATCGTGGAGAACGGGCGCACCGGGTTGCACTTCAACCCCGGCGACGGCAAAGATCTGGCAGAGAAAGTGGAGTGGGCGTGGACGCATCCCGAGCGGATGCGGGAAATGGGACGGGCCGCGCGCCGGGAGTACGAGACAAAGTATTGCGCCGACCGGAACTATCCACGGTTGATGGAGATTTACGAACACGCCATCGACAAGGCGCGTGCGGAATCGCCGGCATCCCGGCGCCGCACCTATTTGGCGACAGCCGCGGCAGCGGAGCGGGAAACCAGTTCGGCAGTCGCCACGCTCGAAGCGCCGCCTCTGGTCACGATTCAGAGCGCGCGGCGCGAGCCAGCGCGTGCAGCGCTGCCATCGAATGGGCACCTGAAGATCGTCGTCGCGCACAACTATTACCAGATTCCGGGAGGCGAAGACGAGACGCTGCGCCGGGAGCAGCAACTGCTCCGATCCGAAGGCCACCAGGTGCGGGAGTTCATTCGCCGTAACAGCGAGATCAATTGGACAGACTTCCTGGCAAAGGCCACGCTGGCAGCCCGGACGATTTGGGCGAGCGACAGCCGCCACGCGATGTTCGACTTTCTGCAGGAAGAAAAGCCGGACGTGGTGCACTTCCATAACACATTTCCATTGATGTCACCGTCGGTCTATTACGCCTGCCGCGACGCGGGGGTTCCGGTGGTACAGACCTTGCACAATCCACGCCTGTTCTGCGTGGGCGGGAGCCTCGAGCGGAACAATAAAATCTGCGAGGATTGCAAAGGCAAGAAGTTTCCCTGGCCATCTGTGTTGCATGGCTGCTACCGGCAATCGAGGTTGCAGACCAGTGTGGCGGCCACGATGCTGGCGGTCCACTGGCAACTCAAGACATGGGAAAGAATGGTCTCGGTCTATATCGTTTCGACGCCTTTCTACCGCAGAAAGTTTATTGAGGCTGGCTTCCCCGAAGACAAGATCGCGCTAAAGCCTCACTTTGTCGAAGACCCGGGCGTGGTTCACGACGATCGCGGTTATGCGTTGTTCGTCGGCAGGCTGGCGAGTGAAAAGGGAGTGCCGACGCTGCTGCGAGCATGGGAGAAGGTCGGAAACATTCCTCTGAAGATCCGCGGAGAAGGTCCCATGCTTCCCGAGGTACAGGAACTGGCCAGGAAGTCGAACGGGACGGTGGAGATCCTGCCGCGACTCGATCGCGAGGCAATGAATCAACTCATGGCCGGCGCAAGGTTTCTGATCTGGCCGTCGGTGGGTTACTACGAAACATTCGGATATGTCGCAGTCGAGGCGTTCGCCTGCGGCCTGCCGGTGATTGCGTCGCGGGTTGGTGTTGCCGAGGAAATTGTGCAGGATCAGCAGACCGGTCTTCATTTCAACTCAGCGGATCCGGATGATCTGGCCGCGAAGGTGAAATGGGCGTGGTCGCACCAGAGCGACATGGAGGCCCTGGGACGGCGGGCGCGAGAGGAATACGAGGCCAAATATACGCCGGGACGAAATTACCCGATGCTGATCGATATCTACAGCCGCGCTCGCGCAGCTGTGGCGCAGTAGAGACATACTGAAGTTCTGATTTCGAGATAAACCAAGCTCATGAAACATCGTCCTGACATTGACGGTTTGCGCGCGGTCGCGGTGATACCGGTTGTGTTGTTTCATGCCGGGGTCCTGCACATTGCGGGCGGATTCGTCGGAGTCGACGTCTTCTTCGTGATCTCGGGCTTCCTGATTACCGGAATCCTGCTCGAAGACATCCGAAAAGACCGCTATTCGATCGCGAATTTTTACGAGCGGCGGGCGCGGCGAATTCTGCCCGCTCTGTTCGTCGTGCTGTTGTTCGCGTCCATCGCTGCCTATCGGCTGCTCATGCCGAATGATTTGAAGGATTATGGGCACAGTTTGCTAGCGACCCTGTTCTTCCTGTCGAACATCGCGTTCTCGCGGGAGATGGGATACTTCGACGGCCCGGCGGAGTTGAAGCCACTGCTGCATACGTGGTCGCTAGCCGTTGAAGAGCAGTTCTACATCGTTTATCCGCTGTTTCTTTTTGCGGTGACCCGCTTTTTCCGCAAGCGGTACGCCACAGCGATTGGCACGATGCTGCTGGTTTCACTTGGATACAGCATTTGGCGGGTGGAAACGGCTCCGACAACAAGCTTTTACCTGGCGACAACGCGCGCATGGGAATTGCTGATCGGCGGATTGTTGGCGATTCCTACGGTACCGCGATTGCGGACGAAGCTCTGGGCGAATTTCGTCGGGCTCACCGGCCTGGGCCTGATCGCATATGGGGTTTTCGCTTTCTCTGCGGCAACGCCCTTCCCGGGCCTTCATGCGCTGTATCCGTGCTTGGGAGCCGCGCTGATTATTTACAGCGGGATGGAAGCTGAAACGGCTGTCGGCCGCCTGCTCAGCACTAAGCCGTTTGTGTTCGTGGGCCTGATTTCGTATTCGTTATACCTGTGGCACTGGGTTGTCATCGTCTTCGCGAAACACTACTTGGACCGGCCTCTAACCGGACGCGACACCATCGCGGTTATCGTGGCTTCATTCGCATTCGCGGCTTTGACCTGGAAGTTCGTGGAGAATCCGTTTCGCGGACGCGGAGCGATTGGCAGCCGGAGCATTATTTTCGCAGGGGCGGCGGCGGTTGGAATGCTATTCGCGGTCTTTGGCATCGCCGCGATGAAGACAGACGGCTTGCCCTCCCGTTTCACTGGCGAAGCACGGTTCTTCCTGAACGCGCGAGCCGACGAGTGGAAGCGCCGCGATGAATGCGACGAAAAGATATGCCGCATCGGCACCAGCGGCGCGCCCGAGAGCTTTATTCTGTGGGGCGATTCGCACGCAGGAGCTTTGGCACCCGCGTTTGAACAGCTCGCTCTCTCGGATCACGTTGCTGGAGCAGTGGCGTTCCATTCCGGATGCGCTCCCTTATTCGATCTGAAACGCTATGGAGTCCGGCCCGGAGACTGCACTGGCTATGCGAATTCGGTGCTGGACTATATCCAGAGCCATCACATTCATAATGTGTTTCTGCACGGGCGGTGGGGACTCTACACCGAAGCGGTGAAGCCCGAGCAGGGCCCTCCGGTGTTTCTGAATCCTGACCTCCGTCCGGAGGACAACTATCCGGTATTCGCAAAGCTTTTCCCGGCGACGCTTGCGAAACTGCATAGCCTGGACCTGAATGTCGTGATCATCGCAAGCGTGCCGGAGATCGGTAAGGATGTACCCACCGCCCTGGCGCGTGATGCCATGGATGGCAAGGTGATGGACTTAGGCATTCCCCGCGATGTGTTCATGAAACGTCAGGCACGGGCCTTCCAAGTGCTCAACAGCGCGGCGGAGCAGTATTCAGCCCAGATCGTTTATCCGCATGAGATTCTCTGCGATGCCTCGGAGTGCGCGGTGGTGAAACAACAGTGGCCTTTGTACTCGGATGACGATCATCTCAGCGTGCACGGGGCCATGGATTTGTCGCCGATGTTGGGATCGCTGCTGCGGGTGAGTTCGGCAGGATCGCCGATTGCGGGGACCTTCCGCTAGGCCCGACGGTCTCCGGAGTTACCAACGTTTTGTGGAACCACCGGCGACAGCTTCTTCCCTTCTCCAAGTCTGAAATCATTGAACCAAATGCCCACTGAGCCAGCACTGGCGGATATGCCGAGCCCTGCGGTAAATGACACGCAAGGGGCGGAGAAACGCTCGAAGGCGCCTCAAGCCTTGCGCAGTGGCGCCAAGGGTCCGTCCAAAGTGAGATGGTACTTGTCGCGGCTTGCTTCGATGCAACCGGCTGAGATGGCCTGGCGGGCCCGTTCTGCCGCGCGTATCCCGCTGGACTGGGCGGAGTGGAAGAAACAAGCGGCTGCCCCGGCGCCTCGCTGGAGGCCGTTCGATGCAGCTACCTATCCGGTTCAGTTGCACGGCAGCCAAAGGCCGATGGATAAGTTGCGTGTGTTCGACCTCGAGTTCCCGCTCGGATTTGATTTTGACTGGCACCGGGACTATCGCTACGGCCGGCAGGTGGAGCGGGGGTTCGCGGGGAGCTTGAACATCCGCGATACCGCCATTGTCAGCGACATCAAGTATGTGTGGGAGCCCAGCCGGTTTCAGCATTTGTCTGCGCTGGCGCACGCGTCAAATGGGAGGGATCAGGCCGACTACATCGTGCGGTCGATCGATTCCTGGCTGAGGTCGAATCCATACCTAACAGGCGTGCATTGGACCAGCAGCCTGGAACTGGCAGAGCGGCTGATCTCGTGGGCCTTGCTTTACCCGTGCATCGCAGAAAAGATCACCGAGAACGCGGAATTTCGGGCGCGCTGGCTGAACTCGATCTATCTGCACATGGTGCGGATCTCGCGGAAGCTGAGCTTTTACTCTTCTGCGAACAATCACCTGATTGGCGAATTAATCGGCCTCTTTGTGGGGGCGTCTTGCTTCGCTTTCTGGCCGGAATGCGCGGGCTGGCGCGAGCGCGCCCAGAAGTTGCTGGAGCAGGAAATTCTGCTGCAGGTCGGCGAGGACGGGGTAAATCGCGAACAGGCCATGTCATATCACCTGTTCACGATGGAGTTGTTCCTGCTGGCATTTGCAATTGGACGGAAAGCTGGGCAGCCTTTTAGCGCAGACTACGCCGAACGCTTGCGTGGGATGGGGTCTTTTGTGGACGCCATCGCCACCACGAGCGGCGATGTGCCCTGGTATGGGGATTCCGACGACGCCCGGGGCTTCCTTTTATCGGAGGAAGAGAGTGGGGTCGAGGTCGCGATGCAGCTTGCGGGCCTCCTGCTGAATGAGCCGCATTGGCTGAGGTTCAGCAAGGGTCCGACCCAGGCGGCGCAAGCGCTGGTGCCGGACCTGTTGCCAAAACTTGCTGAGTCGGGGACAAGATCGCACCGGTCTCGCGAACTTTTTCCCAATGCGGGATTGGTTTGCGTGAAGACCGAGAACGATCGTATCCGACTGTTGATGGATTTCGGCCCGCTGGGCTTCCCTGCTCCAGCCGGTCATGGCCACGCCGATGCGCTGTCCATCTGGATGGCCATCGATGAAGAGTATTTCCTGGTGGACGCCGGGACTTACGCGTATCACTCGCATCCGGAGTGGCGCGAGTACTTTCGCAGTACGGCGGCGCATAACACGGCGCGCGTGGACGGCAAGGATCAGTCGGAAATGGCGGGGCGCTTCCTGTGGAGCGCAAAGGCCAATGCGCGGCTTCTGCGCTTCGAAAATGATACCGACCGCGTCTCGATTGAGGCAGAGCATGATGGATACTCGCGCCTAGCGAGCCCGGTGGTTCACCGGCGAATGGTTTCGTTCGACCGGCTGAGCGGAAACGTCTCGATCGCGGATGAATTTCGCGGCAGCGGGCGACATCAGGTCGAGCTTTTCTTTCACCTGCACGAGGAAGCCGAGATCGCTGGCGTGACTAACTGCAAGGCTCGCGTTCATTGGCGGGGACACGAAATCGTGTTCACTACTTCCGATCCGACAAGCCGGTGGGAGGTCTTTCGAGGATCTGAGAATCCCAAGCTGGGCTGGCGGTCACTAAGCTTTAATCAGAAACATCCCACCCCTACGCTGCGGATTCGAGCAGAGGTGGATGGTTCGACCATAATTCGCACTGATCTGAGGATCGACTAAATGAATATCAGCGTTGTCGGTTTAGGGTATGTGGGCGCTGTTTCGGCGGCCTGCCTGGCGGGTGCAGGGCATCGCGTCTGGGGAGTCGATATCAACCCCGACAAAGTGCGCTTCATCAATGACGGGTTCTCGCCGATCGTGGAAGCCGGACTGGCCGAGAGAATCGCGCGCGGGCGCGAGAACCGCTGCCTGTTCGCTACCACGAACGTGGAAGAGGCGCTGCGCGAGACCGAACTCTGCTTTGTCGCGGTGGCCACTCCCAGCCGGCCTAGCGGCCAGATCGATCCGGCACACCTGCTCCGGGCCTGCAGCCAGATTGCGGAAGCGCTGGCCAAGCTGAAACGGAAGCAGATCGTAGTCATCCGCAGCAGCGTGCTGCCTTTTATCTTTGACGAGTGCCGCCGCATTTTCGAATCGACCGCACCGGGATTGGGCGAATTGTGCGCCAACCCCGAATTTCTGAGAGAAGGAACCGCAATCCTCGATTTCGAGCAGCCGCCGTTCACGGTCATCGGAACCGAAACGGCATCGGCCGAAAAAACGCTGCGCACGCTCTACGCCGATCAGACGGCTCCCGTCTTTGTGCTCCCGCCTCGCGAGGCCCTGATGGTGAAATATGCCAGCAACGCCTACCACGCCTTGAAGGTCGCATTCGCCAACGAGGTGGCAGCGGTTTGCCAGCACGCTAACGTGGACGCCAAGGCCGTAATGGAAGTCTTCTGCAAAGATACGAAGCTCAACGTATCGCGGCGCTACCTGATGCCGGGTTTCGCGTTTGGCGGCTCTTGCCTGCCAAAGGACGTCCGGGCCGTGCTGCACGCGGGCAAGCAATTGGATCTTGACTTGCCGCTGATTGCCGCAATTCTCTCGAGCAACGAGGAAGTGATCGACCGTGCGTTTCAGAGGGTCCGAGCGACTGGCAAGAAAAAGATCGGGCTGATCGGGCTCAGCTTCAAATCAAACACCGACGATCTGCGGGAAAGCCCGTTCGTCGAACTTGCCGAGCGATTGCTAGGCAAAGGTTATGAGCTTCGCATTTACGATCCGAATGTGATCGAGGCACGCTTAACGGGCGCGAACAAGGCTTATATCGACGGCGTAATCCCGCACCTGTCCCGCCTGCTTGTTCCGACGCTTGACGAACTGAGCGATGCCGAATTGCTGTTGATCGGGCATCACTTTGAAGGCGTCGACGGATTGCTCAAAAGCACGCGCGCGACCGTGATCGACCTCGGGGCGTACGACGGGGCAAGACAGAAATCGGCATCGGAAAAAGAGCTGGCGTTCGAGGCGGCACGGCAATGAATTCGAAGCGCAACATTTTGATCATCGTGCAGAACTTGCCGGTGCCATTCGACCGGCGGGTGTGGCAGGAGGCAACGAGCCTTCGGCGTCACGGGTTTGGCGTGGCCGTGGTGTGTCCGAAAAAGGGTAAGTGCCGCGAGAGCTATGAGCGGCTGGAAGATGTCGATATTTACCGCTACCCGCTGATCTACGAAGCGAATGCCGGGGTGCTGGGATATTTTGTTGAGTTCATTTACTGCTGGCTGGCGTCGCTGTGGCTAGCATTGAGAGCCTATGCACACCGGCCGTTTCAAGCTATCCATGCCTGCAATCCGCCGGATACGTTTTTTGCGCTGGCCCTGCTTTTCCGGCCACTCGGCGTGAAATTTGTATTTGATCATCATGATCTCTGCCCGGAAATGTTCGTGGCGAAGGGACGCAGCCGAACGGGCCTGCTCTATCGTGGACTCGTTGCCCTGGAGCGGATGACGCTGCGTTCGGCGCACGCCGTCATAGCTGTGAATCAGTCCCACCGAACGATCGCGCTGGAACGCGGCGGGATTGCCGACGAAAAGATTTCTGTAGTGCGCAGCGGGCCGCGGCGTGGCTGGGCCGATATCCACGCCCCTTCACCCGAATTGAAGCGCGGCCGCCAGTATATGGTGATGTATCTGGGCGAGATGTGCGAGCAGGATGGAGTGATTCACATGCTGCATGCCATCGAGACCTACCGCAAGATCGCTCCTGATGACACGGTGTTCGCGTTCGTGGGTGGCGGGCCCGATCAACCGCGCATGAAAGCGACGGCGGAACAGATGGGCCTGGGACCCGTCGTGGACTTCACCGGGCGGATCTCGGATGATGAATTGTGGACCTATCTCTCCACGGCGGATGTATGCATCGACCCTGACCCGCTGACCGAGTGGAGCAACATGTCGACGATGAACAAGATCATCGAGTACATGGCATTCGGGCGGCCGATCGTGGCGTTTGACCTGTTGGAGAACCGGCGCTCGGCGGAATCCGCTGCCGTGTATGTTGAAGGAAACAACGACGAGGCTATGGGACGCGCGATGCGGGATTTGCTACTCGACCCGGCGCGGCGGCAGACGATGTCTGCTTTCGGGCGCACCCGTTTCCGCGAAGAACTGGCGTGGGAAAATTCCGAGAAACGTTTGATTGCCACCTATGAGCAGTTATTCGATGGCCGGAAATCGGCATCGCTGGCGGCGCAGGCTAATACAAGCGTCGGATAACAGACAGGACCTTCCGAATTTCTTATGTGCGGAATTGCAGGAATCATTAACGGCGGCAGCGAGCAACTGCTGGCGCAGATGAACGACATCATGGCGCACCGTGGCCCGGATGATGCCGGGCTGAAGTGGTTCGCCGATTCGTCGTCGGGCATCTCGCAGCGGCGCTTGTCGATTATCGACTTGTCGCCCGGGGGCCACCAGCCCATGACCACCGAGACGGGTGATTTGTGGATCGTCTTCAACGGCGAGATCTACAACTACAAGGAACTGGGCGAAGAGGTCAAAGCCAAGGGTGTACGGCTGCGCTCGACCAGCGATACGGAAATCCTCTTGTATGCCTATCAGCTCTGGGGCGAGGAGTGCCTGCAAAAGCTGAATGGCATGTTCGCATTCGCGATTTATGATTCGCGAAAACGAAAGCTGTTTGCAGCGCGCGACCGGCTGGGGATCAAGCCGTTCTACTACTACTTTCACAACGGATGCCTGGTCTTCGGATCGGAGATCAAAGCACTGCTAAAGTCCACGCTGGTCCCGAAGATTCCGGACTTAAATGCCCTGCACACTCCGGCTCGTTTCCAGGTCTCGCCGTGGACCGGGTTTCAGGACATTTTGAAGCTGCCTGCCGGCCACTGCATGACCCTGGAGGATGGCAAGCTCTCGGTTCGGGAGTACTGGAGCCTGCATCCGACGGAGAAGGCCGGCAACGAAGCAGCGCTCATTGAGGAACTCGACGAGCTCCTGCGTGATTCAGTTCGCTTGCAGATGAGAGCCGACGTCCCGGTTGGTGTATTCCTGAGCGGCGGTCTGGACTCCTCGATCGTGAGCGCATTAATGCGCGCGAATACCGAGCAGACGGTGCACTCGTTCACCATCAAGTTCTCGGACGCGGACCAGAAGTTCGAGCAGATGACTCCGGACGAGGTCTACGCCCGGCAGGTGGCAAAGCAGTTTGGCTTCACCTACCATGAGTTCGAAATCAAGCCGCAGGTCGAAGAGCTGCTTCCCAAGCTGGTCTGGCACCTGGATGAACCTTTGTCCGATCCGGCTGCGATCAACACGTACTTGATCTCAAAAGCCGCGCGTGACTTGAACATCGTGGTCCTTCTGAATGGGGTCGGCGGAGACGAGGTATTTGGCGGCTATCGCAAACATCTCGCGTGCCTGACCGCAGAGAGCTACCAGGCGATTGTGCCTGCACCGCTGCGCCACATGCTCGAGAGCGTGGCGAACCACATCCCTGTTGCTACGTCGAGCCGGGGGCTCAAGCCGATCCGCTGGGGCAAGCGATTTCTGTCGTACGCCTCGGCCCCGCGAAGCGATCGCTACCTGATGTCGGATCTTTCGGTGGCGCCGAAGCAATTCTCGCAGATGTTCGCCAGCCACATGTCCTACTACGACTCTCACTTCTTCAAGTCGCAGGCGCCACGCTTCAATGGCAACGGACTTTCATATCTGACGCAGATGTGCTGGAACGACACGCTGGTGTTTCTGCCCGAGCACAACCTGACGTACTCCGACAAAGCCTCGATGGCGGCCAGCATTGAGAGCCGCCCGCCGCTGATCGATCACAGGATCGTCGAGTTCATGTTCTCGCTGGCGCCGCGCGAGAGGATCCACGGGACGACGCAGAAATATCTACTGAAGAAAGTGTCGGAAAAGTACCTGCCCCGGAACATCGTCTACCGGCCAAAGGCGTCGTTCGCTTCTCCGCTGCGCTCGTGGGTACGGGGGCCTCTGGCGACGATGGTCGGCGATCTGCTCTCCGAACAGTCTCTGCGGTCGCGCGGGCTGTATGATCCGGCTTATGTGGCTGGGCTCATTGCCAGGGACAAGAGCGGACTAGAGGACAACTCATACCAGATCTGGACGCTGCTTACCAATGAGATCTGGTTTCGCACATTCTTCCAGAATTAAACTGGGCGAACCGCCCATAGCATTTGAAAGGACGCACGCTTGCTACAGGTAATCCAGTACCAGAAAACAGGTGAGATCAGCGTGGACGATTTGCCCGCCCCGAAGCTTCGGCCCGGTCACGTGCTGGTGCGTAACGTATTTTCGCTGATCAGCGCCGGAACCGAGCGCACTTCGGTGGAAACCGCCCAGGCATCGATGGTGCAGAAGGCTCGCTTGCGCCCGGACCTGGTTCGACAGGTGCTCGACAACGTCAACCGCGAAGGGCTGTTGGCGACTTACAAGAAAGTTCAAGACCGTCTGGATAACTACAAAGAGCTTGGATACAGCACCTCTGGGGTCGTCGTGGAGACGGGCGTGGACGACATCAAGGTCGGCGACCGCGTCGCCTGCGGCGGCGTTGGATATGCCTCGCACGCGGAGATCATTTCCGTTCCGCGCAACCTGGTCGTCAAAATGCCGGATGCGGTTGGCTTCGATGAGGCAGCCTTTACGACGGTGGCTGCGATCGCGATGCAGGGCGTTCGCCAGGCCGATGTGCGAGTCGGCGAGCAGGTGGTTGTAATCGGTTTGGGACTGGTCGGTCTCTTGACCGTGCAACTGCTGAAGGCGAGCGGGTGCCGGGTGATCGGCATGGACGTCGCTCCGCGAAACTTCAATCTCGCGCAAACTCTGGGATGCGACCGGTGCGTCATCAGCAATGACGATTCCCTCTTCGAAGTACAGAACTTTACCCGGGGATATGGCGCCGATGCGGCGCTGGTTACGGCGGCCACGAAGTCGAGCCAGCCCGTCGAGCTAGCGATCCAGTGCGTGCGCAAGCGGGGCACGGTTGTTGCTGTCGGGACGGTCGGGATGCATATTCCCCGTTCTCCTTTTTATGAAAAGGAAGTCACGTTCCTGACGTCCTGCTCGTATGGGCCGGGCCGCTATGACGCGGAGTATGAGGAGCGCGGCCACGACTATCCGCTGGGATACGTACGCTGGACGGAAAACCGCAACATGGAAGCCGTGCTTGACATGATGGCGCTGCGCAAGATGAGCGTGCAGCCATTGATTACGCACCGGATTCCCGTGTCAGAGGGGCTCCGCGCCTATGACATCATCACCGGGAAGATTCAGGAACCCTATCTGGGCGTGCTGATCCAGTATGCGGACCCGAGCACACCGTTGAACGTTACGCGGCGGACGGAGCTGCAGCCGGCGCGATCTGCTTCCTCACAGAAGGCCGCTCTCGGGTTCATCGGGGCTGGCAACTTCACGCAGTCGATGCTGCTTCCGCCGCTGATGAAGCTTGGCGCTCGCATGCGCGGACTCGCCACCGGGAAGCCGGTGAATGCGAAGAATATCGGCCAAAAATATAAGTTCGAGTTCTGCGCTACTGATACGAGCGAGATCATCCACGACAAAGACGTCAACCTCGTTTTCGTCACATCGCGACACGATTCGCACGCGCGCTACGTGGCCCAGGCATTGAAGGCAGGAAAGAGCGTCTTCGTGGAGAAGCCGCCCGCTTTGACGCACGAAGAACTCGATTCGATCCTGGCCGCCTACTCCGAAGCGGAACAAGCAGGGCGGTCTCCGCTTTTGATGGTCGGTTATAACCGGCGGTTTTCCGAACCGATCCAGGCGATTCAGAAGCTGTTTGCCGGGCGCACCGAGCCCCTCGCGATGCACTATCGCGTGAATGCCGGCTTTCTGCCCTCAACCAACTGGATGCAGTCCCCGGAGCAAGGCGGGCGCTTTATCGGCGAGGGCGGCCATTTCGTCGACGTGATGCAATTCCTGTGCGGCGCGCTTCCGGTTTCTGCCCACGCCGTTGCGCCGCTGGATGGCGCTCATCGCTATCACAACGACAACGTCCTGCTGACGATTACCTTCGCGGACGGGTCGGTCGGAACGATCCACTACCTGGCGAACGGAGCCAATGGAGTCGAGAAGGAATATCTTGAGGTTTTCGGCGGACAGAAGACCGCCCGCATGTGGAATTTCAAGAAGATCGAATGCGTCGACGGCCGGAAAAAGAACACCACGTCTTTCTCCGGTGACAAGGGACACGCTGCCGAGATGAAAGCCGTTGTCGAAGCGTTCGAGTCAGGAAAAGCTTCGCCGATCTCTGTCGAATCGTTGGCTGCAACCTCCCGCGTCACCTTTGCTGCGATGGAGTCTTTGCGCTCCGATAACGTGATCCGCATTTGAATTCAGAGGTTTTCAGAGACAGATTTAAGTTCTACAATTCGCTGAAAATCCCCCGTCGTAGTTGTGGCTTTAAAATCTCCGCTCAGTCACAAACATAATGACACTCACACCACGCATTTTGGGGAAAAGATGTGTTTGTTGGTTGGTATTCACGGGCTCGGTTGCTGTGATCCTGCTTGCGCAAGCTCCTTTTGGTTGGGCGCAGGAACGTTCGCAGGTTGTCGTAACGGGGGGTAGACACGCGGTCGCGCCCCCTCTCAGCCAGGTTGCGCCCATAGCACCTCGGTCCCCGGAAGTGTCTTCCCTTTCGGAGGAAGAGGAAGGTGAAAAGCGGCTGCCTCGGGCTCCGCATGCGGCGATTTCCGCGAACTCAGTTTTGCAGCTGACCCCAAATACGACCCTTCCTACGAGCTTCGCAGCACTCGCTTCCACTAGTCTCTCCACGAATTCAGGGCTCAACATTCTGGGAGTTGGAGTTGGCTTTAGCGGCTATTCGACACAGGCAAGTGTTGCCGACACCAACGGGGCGGCTGGAACGACACAATATTTCCAGATCGTGAACGATTCATTCGCGGTCTTCAACAAGTCCAATGGCACGGTAGCTTACGGTCCGGCGAGCGGAAATACGTTATGGCAGGCCATGGGAGCGCCCTGCGCCAACAATCCGAATCTCGATGAGACGGTGCAGTTCGATCAGATTGCCAATCGCTGGGTGGTATTGATGCCGGTTGGTGGCGCACCTCCATATTTGTGTGTGGCTGTATCCCAGACCGCAGACGCGGTGAATGGCGGATGGAATCTCTATTACTTTCTTCCGCCTACCAGTAAGCTTTGCGGCTGCAGGCTAGGCGCGGATTATGCCAAGCTGACGGTTTGGCCCGACGCGTACTACATCACGTATAACGGTAGCCTCGGCGGAAACTACGAAGGCCCGTACGCTTGCGCGATCAATCGCAGTGCCGTGCTCAGTGGATCGTCGGCGACCATGCAGTGCTTTACTAATGTTGGCAGTTCGTATGGGTCGCTTCTCGCGGCAGACCTGGACGGCAGTACATTGCCTCCATCAGGTTCGCCCGAGTACCTAATGGACTTCAACGGTAACGACCAGTCTCTCGATGTGTGGCAATTCCACGTCGACTGGAACACGCCCTCGAATTCGACATTCACCGGGCCTACAAACATCCCGGTGGCGGCGTTCACTGAGCCTTGCGGAGAAACAGTCGTCGAAATCACGTATCAGACGGGAGGATGCGTCCCGCAGCTGGGCACTTCAACCGGACTGGATTCTTATGGCGACCGCCTGATGTACAGGCTCGCTTACAGGAATCTGGGCAGCCATCAATCGCTTGTCGCGAATCACACGGTACAGACGGGGACAAACGGAAATCAGACAGGCATCCGGTGGTACGAGTTGCAGAATACCGGCTCGGGATTTTCGCTATACCAGCAAGGCACTTACGCTCCGGATAGCAGTTACCGGTGGATGGGCAGTATCGCCATGGATAAGGCCGGCGACATTGCCGTCGGTTACAACACGTCGAGCAGCACAATAAATCCGACGATTCGCTATACAGGCCGTGTCCCCACGGACGCTTTGGGCACCATGGAAGGCGAGGTTGACGTACTGTCTTCGGCCAACGTGAACCATGGCTCGCAGACGAACAGCTTTCACTGGGCTGACTATGCCAGCATGTCGATTGACCCCAGCGACGACTGTACGTTCTGGTTCACGACTCAATACATTCCAACGACCGGGGCTCATTGGAGCACCCGTATCGCGAACTTCAGCTTCCCGAATTGTTCTTCCACCGGATACACATTGACGGCCAACGAGGTAGGCCAGGGAACGGTAACCAGCAGCGACGGATCGATCGACTGCGTCAACGAGACCGGTACCTGCAGCGCTTCCTACGCTAGCGGCACCTCGGTCACGCTGACGGCGACGCCCGCATCAGGGTGGACGTTCTCGGGATGGACCGGGGTCTGCACCGGCGCGAACCCGTGCAACATCACGATGACGTCGAACTGGGCGCCTACCGCAACCTTCGCATCTTCCGTGCAGACCTATACCCTAACAGCGAACGAAGTCGGCCAAGGGACAGTAACCAGCAGTGACGGAGCGATCAACTGCGTGAATGGTTCTGGCTCGTGTAGCGCCTCTTACGCTAGCGGCGCTTCGGTTACGCTTACTGCGACTCCGGCAGCGGGTTGGACGTTCTCCGGCTGGTCGGGAATATGCAATGGCGCCAATCCGTGCAACGTCACGATGACTTCGAACTGGGGTCCGACGGCGACGTTCGCGGCAGCCACGCAGACCTACAAGCTCACGGCTAACGAAAACGGCCAGGGAACCGTAACGAGCACCGACGGACTGATCAATTGCAAGAACGGTAGCGGCTCCTGCAGCGCCTCTTACCCAAGCGGCAGCGTTGTCACGATGAACGCGGCTCCAGCCTCTGGTTGGACATTTTCCAATTGGACGGGAGTCTGCAATGGCGCTAATCCGTGCAAAGTGACGATGACTCAGAATTGGGCTCCGTGGGCGAACTTCGCAGCGAGCTCGAGCGCATGGACCGTCGTGAATAAAGCCTCGAAGAGCGGCAGCCCGCTGACGAGTCTTACGATTCCTTCGACCGGCTCCGGAAACGTGATTGCTGTCGCGCTCCTGTTCAATGGCACGACGTCCGTTACCAGCATTTCAGACAACGTAGGTAACACGTACATTTCCGCGGGCGCTCGTTCCACCAATGGAGCGCAAGCGACAGAAATCTGGTACGCGCTCAATTCCATCTCCGGCGCCACCGTGATAACTCCGAAGTTTGCCGGGTCTCCCAATCACGTGGAAATGACGAGCTGGGAGGTATCTGGACTGGCTAATGTGGCACCGGATGCCACCGCCGTTTCCAAGGGCACCGTTACGCTCAACAACACACCCGGACCGGCAGTCACCACGACGCAGACGGGTGATTTCATCATCTCAGTGTTGTTCGCCAACACTGCAAGTTTCACGGCGATCAGCAGCGGGAACGAGTTCACCGACGATTTCACAACGTTCGGGAATGGATGGGCTCACATCACGAGCAGTTCTGCGGCAGCGGGCACGCATCAAGCGAGCTGGTACACCTCTGCGCCTGCAGGATCGTACTGTGCCAGTACGGTCGCGTTCCTGCCGTGATTCTGATCGGTGTGGCTGAGCAGATTTAAATCCTGATTTACTGGCAATTTAAAGGGCGGCCTTGTGCCGCCCTTTTTTATTTGCATGAGAACGATTCAACAAGAGCAGCGGTTTTGCTCACTGTTTCACGTAACGGAGCGCAGCAGATCCTGAGTTAAGAATCTTTGACTCAACCAGCTTTAACCGCAATTTTTCTGGCAGGCTGACACCTTCCATCAGCCGTCTTCCGTCTCCTACGATGGCAGGCTGAACGACAAAACGAAACTCATCCACCAGGCCAAGCTCTATCAGTTGTGAAGGTATATCCACACCGCCGAGCAAAATATTTTTCCCGGGCTCCTGTTTCAACTTAAGAATTTCGTCTTTAAGGTTCGTACGAACAATTCTCGTATTTCCTTCCGCGCTGGGTAGTGACTGTGAAAAAACAAGTTTGTTCCTGGAGTCGAACGCGTTGGCAAATTCCCTCTCCGCTTTTGAGGCGGAATTGTCCTTGGCGACGTCCGGCCAATAAGGAACCATCAATTGATAGGTTTTTCGCCCATAGACGAGCAAGTCGACTTCTAGCAGCAGGGGCGTATAGTGCTCAAGTATTTCTTCACTGCCACTCATCTTGGTGTGATCGCAGCAGCCATCCAGCGTAATGTTGATTGCGTAAATTACCTTTCGCATTTGAGTTCCTCTTAAGTTTTGATTTTCTTAAATCGCATCAATTGTCCTGAGATTTGTTCGTCTCCTGCGGTTCGTGCATTACCATGGGGAGTCCGAAAGCCGGGAAATTGTCCGGCATGAACACTACGATCTCGGTGATCAAACCGTCCTCGATTCGAAGGAGATCCAGCGCCATGGCGCGCCAGGCGGAATCGCCGGGCCGACAGACGTAAGCAGCGACCGCCGGTTGCAGATTGGCGTAGGTCACAACGCAACGAAGGCGGCCAAATTCTTCAGAACCGAAGCCTGCATCGCGCCACATTTTGAAGATCTCGTCACGGCCATCGGCGAAGCCGAAATCGGGCGGCATGCGGAAGCTCGCGTCCGCACGAATGATCGATTCGAAGGCGCGAAAGTCCGCCGTTTCGGTCGCCTCGACAAATTTCTTCAGCAGGTAGCGCTCGGCCGCGCTGGCATCTACACTGGCGGGCCAAGGTGGCCTGCGAGACGGCAGGCGCTCACGGAGCCTGGCCCGCGCGCGCTGTAATGCACTGTTTACGGCTGGGACGCTGAGGTCGAGCAGGTCGGCGGCGTCCTTGGCGGACCAGTCCAGCACGTCGCACAGGATCAAGGCGGCCCGCTGCTGCGGCGTGAGGAGCTGGATTGCGGTCAGGAAAGCGATCTCGAGCGTCTCACGCATCAGCGTCATCGCCTCCGGCGTCTTCTCGGGCGGCGTGATTGGCTCGAGTGCTGCGTTCGGAATCGGACCGAGCCACACAACATCTTCAGACTGCCCCTTCCAGTCATCCTGCTGCGCCGCCCTGGCCGCGAGAATTGCGCGCCTCTCATCGCGGGCAATCGCATCGAGGCAAGCGTTTGTGGCCACGCGGTAGAGCCATGGGCGCACCGGGGCGCCTTCTTTCAAGCTATCGCGATAGCGCCAGGCTCGAAGCAACGTCTCCTGCACAGCGTCCTCGGCGTCCTGCAAGGAACCGAGCATACGGTAACAGTGGAGTAGCAACTCGCGGCGGTGGCGCTCGACGTTGCTAGCGAACTCGTTCACTCAGGCCTCCGTTCCAGCGCTGCCAATTGGATCAGCGTCGATTCTTACCTTTAATACCGGAGCGGGATCAAAAACTCATCGCGCGTTAGCATTCAAGTTTTCCAAGGACGTATAGGCAGTCCCTTGTACAAGGGACTGCAAGAAATTGCACGGTTTCACTTCTTCTTCGCCTCCAATCGCGGACATTTTCAGATTTTCTCCGGAAGTGGGAATCCGGCCACTGGCTGGGCATTTGGCCCACTCAGAAGGTCGTCTCTTGGGTCTTAAGAGGTCCGAAAAGCGGGCATGTACTGGTGGCACCTACACGCCCCGGGGGATACCTCTATATAACGAAACTGGACCTTATAGGGTATTTCAGGTATTTTCACTGCCTGTCGCCCCTAGGGGTCCCCCAGAAGTCAGATTCCCCCGGAGAGGTGTTTTGATGTTGGCTCAATCCCCCTGTTTCACATTGAGCAAGTTTTGTAGATTTGCTTTGATGATCCTCGGCTGTGCGGCGGCGTGCTCTGCCGCAACGGTCGATATCCATCCCGGACAAGATATTCCCACAATCGTGGCGCAAAATCCGGCCGGGACAACCTTCGTTATTTATCCCGGCACGTACCGGCTAACCGCTCATATCGTTCCCAAGACCGGTGACAGCTTTATCGGTCAGACAAGCTGTGCGCCGCCGAAAACGGCGTGCACCGCCATCCTGACCGGCGCTCGCGTCATTGGAAATTTGGCGAAGCTTAACGGCGGAGTATACGAAGTGACCGGCCAGACACAGCAGGGCACGGTGTCGTTGCCGAATAAAGTCTGCGAAACCGGCTACATGGCTTGCAACCTGCCGGAAGACCTGTTCTTCGACGACGTCCCCTACCAGCACTTATCTGCCAGCTCGTTGCCCACGATTGGTTCCAAGCAGTGGTGGTTCAACTACTCTAACAACACGATTTACTTCCACGACAATCCATCGGGTCACACGGTCGAGACCAGCGTGCTTGATTCGGCGTTCCAGTCGTCGGCCAACAACGTAACGGTGAAATACCTGACTATTAAAGATTTCGCGGCTCCGCTGCAGCGTGGCGGTATTGAGCCGACCAACGGCAACCCCTCAACCAGCTCGAGTGCAAACTGGGTGATCAGCAATTGCGATATCTATAACAACCACGGTGCTGGAGTGCGGTTTGCCTACGGCACGAAGGTCTACAACAGCTACGTGCACGACAACGGCAGCCTGGGCATCATGGGCGGCACCGGTTCGTCGACTGCTTCTGGCGTCGTGATTCAGGGCAATACGATCAATCACAACAACTACGCCAGGGTGAATCCAGCGGCGGGCGCTGGCGGATTCAAAGTCGGATACACCGCGGGCGTGGTTCTCAAAGGCAACAGCATTAACGACAACAACGGTCCCGGAATCCATTTCGATTCCACCAGTCAAAACCCTGTCGTAGACGGCAACGTCATCACCGGAAACGGAGATGGCGCTGGTGTTTCCTGGGAGATCTCCATTGCGGGAGCTCTTGTCCGCAATAACATAATCCTGAAGAATGGAATTCCCATGGGAAATCCGGGTTCGGTTGCCGGCATTGGCAGCTACGCCTCGGTGGGTGAGCAGTCGTACTGCAATGTGATCGAGATTCCCAATGCGGCTGGCGCCAACGGCTTCCTGATTGTGGGCAGCGACCGCGGCTACAACGCCGTTTCCCCGTACGAGTACCTGATGTCCACAGGCAATTCCGTTCACCACAACACTGTGATCTGGGATGCAGGTGCGGTTGGCATTACCGGATATTGGCTGTCTGATGCATCGCATCAACCCAATTTCTTCTCGAACAACACGGCTCCCGACTACAACCAGTACCATCTGCCAAGCCTGTCGACGGCTAATTTCATCTACGACCACAACTCGAGCGGCGCCAATAGCCGCAAGACGTTCTCGGAGTATCAAGCTGCCGGCGCCGACATTCACGGAAGCGCCGACAACAAGAACACGAGCGGCTACCCAACCGTCTCGATCAGTGCACCGGCGGACGGAACCTCGTTCACCGCGTCTTCTATGACTGTGCAAGCGACCGCGGCCGATGCGAGCGGCATTAACCGGGTCGAGTTTTACGTTGATTGGACGAAGAAGGCGACGGTCACAGGGTCATCTCCAAGCTACAACTGGACGTCGATCCCCACTGGAAAGCACGTCGTAACCGCCATGGCATACAGTAATGCGGGAATCCGCAACTGCTACGCCGTGACCGTGACCAAGAACTAACAAGCGAAATCGCTTTCAAAGAGTCCCCGGCTTCGGCCGGGGATTTTTCTTGCTTGGCGGAATCATCCAGGGGAGTGGATCTGATGATGCCGCGCATACACCATGGCGGCCATGCGCGGGCGTTGAAATGAGCCATTTGGGACATCCATGTAACACATACACCGGTTGCCGCAGTACTCGATAACGGTGATAATGAGTCCGGGACCTCGCACACGCCGCAGCGAGGTGGGGCGGGCAAACCTCTCATAAAAACTGGGGAATTTTGGCATGATCCGACATCTGCTCGCTTTTTTTCTGATTAGCGTGACCTGTTTTGCGCAAGTCACATTGCATCCCTCCGACAACGTTCCCAAGATCGTCAACTCGAAGCCTGCCGGCACGACCTTCATCTTCACCGCAGGCACGTACCGCCTGTCGGAGTCGATTACACCCAAGGACAATGACAAGTTCATCGGCGAACAGTCATGCGCGCCGCCGAGCAGTCCCTGCCCTGCGATCCTGACCGGAGGCGTCGAGATTGGTTCCTTAGCCAGCCAGGAGGCGGGCAATTACGCGGTAGCCAAGCAGAAGCAAAAAGGTGCCCGGGGCAATCCTAAAGTCTGCGAGGAAGGATGGGAGGGCTGCTACTACCCCGAAGACGTGTTCTTCGATGGTACGCCGTTGAAGCACATCGAAGGCCAGTCGTTGCCGTCTCTCAGCGCGGGGGAATGGTGGTTCGACTATAACAATCACACGATCTATTTCCACGATGATCCGTCGGGCCATACCGTCGAGACCAGCGTTCTGAACACCGCATTCGCGGGGTCTGCGAATAACATCACGATCCAGTACCTGACGATAAAAGAATTCGCGAACATGTATCCGACCGGAGCCGTCGGGGATGCTCATGGAAAGGATGTCTTGACCCAGGGCATCAATTGGAAGGTGCAGAATTGCGAGCTTACTCTCAACCATGGTTTCGCTGTACGAGTGAATTACGGGATCCAGATCCTCCACAATTACATCCACGATAACGGACAGGTCGGGATCGGCGGCGGCATTGGCGATCCCTCCATAAACGCTCGCGTGTTGATCATGGGTAACACCATCAACCACAACGACTATGCGCATTTCAACCCTGGCTTCGGATCGGGAGGCTTTAAGGTCGGATCCACGGCGGGCGTGACGCTGCGTGGCAATATAATCCAGCACAACGAGGGATCAGGGATTCACTTCGATATCGATGGGCAGAACGAACTAGTCGACGGCAATGTCATTACGGACAATTCTGACGCCGATGGCTTGCAGCAGGAGATTGGATTTGGCCCCGTCACCTTCCGAAACAACATCGTGCTGAGAAATGGCGAGAAGCTGAATGGGCATGGACCCAACTACCAGATCTCGGTGCGGGCGAGCTCAGGCACCGATATTTACTGCAACGTACTAGAAATACCGCCGGGGCAGGGAGTGGGCGGATGGTCTATTGGCTCTTCGAACCGCGGTAACAGTACATATCCTCCGTTCCGCTATCGAGCTACGTTTGGGAACTCTTTCCATCACAACACTATCATCTGGGAGCCCGGGGCCGAAGGAGAGGTAGGATTTCGGCACAACGATCCTGGCAACCAGCCCGATTTCTTCGCCAAAAATGCGGTTCCGGACTTCAATACCTACCATGTTTCCAGCAAGTCGGGTACCTACTTTCTGTACGATAACGACAACAGCAAGAGCAACCACCGCAAGTCGTTCTCCGAGCATCAACGGTCTCATGCCGAGATGCACGGTAGCGTCGACACCAACAATCGCAGTGGCTTTCCCGAAGTGTCCATTCAATCGCCGGCGGATCAGTCAACGGTCAGCGGGCCGGTGACCGTTTCCGCAACGGCTTCCGATAAAAGCGGCATCCGCAAGGTAGAGTTCTATGTGGATTGGGCGCTGCAAGGAACCGTGAACAGCGCTCCTTATGATTTCAATTGGGCAAACGGAACGAGCGGAAGCCATATCGTCGCGGCGATGGCATACAGCAATGCAGGAATCCGCAATTGCTATGCGGTCACTTTGAACCAGCAGTAGCGGGCTTCACGCCGATACTGTTAGTCGCAGCAAACTAAAAGAGCCGCCTGCTGGGAGAGGCGGCTCTTTCCTTGGTTCGAACATTTATCTCTACTGCTTGTTTAGCGTAATGGCATTGCAGGCCTGGATTCCGGCATTGCTGTACGCAACTGCCGTTACAATGTGGGTGCCTGAAGGCGTGCTGGAAAGTTGGAAGCGGTAGGGAGCGCTCGTGGCCGTGGCTTGAAGGGCCCAGTCCACGTAGAACTCCACCCGGTCAATTCCAGTCGAGTCGGAGGCTGTGGCTTCCACGCTCGTTGACTGACTAATTGAGGATTGGTCAGTGGGCGAGATGATCGACACGCTGGGATAGCCGCCGCTGTAGGCAGTCTCCAAGGCTCCGTGAATGTCAGCTCGAACCGCCTGATATCGGGCGAAGTTCTCAGGCACGTTCCGCTGCGAGTTGTTGTCGTCATAGACAAAGCGGGAGAGTGAAGTGCTGGTCAGGTAGTACGTGCTGAAATCAGGCCGGGCGTTGTCGGCAAAGAAATTCGGCTGGTGACTGGCATCGTTCTGGATGAATCCGACGATTCCGGTCGCGCCCGCGTCCCAGATGACCGTGTTGTGATGGAACGAGTTATTTGTGGACGCCAGGTACTGGTAAGGAGGATAGGAGCTGTATCCGCGATCCGAGGCGCCGACGCCCCAGCCATTAATGCCCGTCCCCTTGGAGATTTCCATCACATTGCAATAGGCGTCTACGCCCGAACTGGCACGCACGGCGATCTGGTAGGTGTATCCGGTCCCATTCACCTGTGCCCCGTTCCGGAGCACTACGTTATTGCGGAAGGTGGTGGTCCCGTAACCGATTTCCTGGGCCAACCCGTCGGAATCCGTGTTATCGGTGATGATATTGCTGTCCACGAATTCGTTCTGGCTGTTCACGTCAAAGTGAATCCCGGCGCCCTCGTTGTTCTGGATGGTGTTGCCTCGAAGCGTAATTCCCGAGGTGGCGCCCACCTTGAACCCACCCGATCCGAACCCAGGATTAAAGTGGGCGAAATCGTTGTGGTTGATCGTATTGCCCTGGATCAGCACGTTGGCATTGATGGACGGGTCGCCGAGTCCGCCGCCGATCCCGAGCTGCCCGTTATCGTGAATGTAGTTGTTCAGAACCTGAATGCCATAGTTCACGCGCACACCGGCGCCGTGGTTGAGCAGAACTTCGGAGTTCTGCAGCTTCCAGTTCGCGGCCTGCGTCTGTGGACTGCCGCCCGGGCAATCACCGATCGCGGCGGTGGGATACATATTCGCGAATTCCTTTACGGTCAGATACTGGATCGTTACGTTGTTCGCGGCTCCGCCGAAAGCGTTGTTAACCACGCTGGTTTCAACCTTGTGTCCCGAAGGATTGTCGTGGAAGTAGATGATGTGCCTGCTGTAATCAAACCACCACTGGCCAGGGCCAATCGCGGGCAAAGTGGAGGCATACAGGTGCTTGAAGGGAACGCCGTCGAAGAATAGATCTTCGGGGTAGACACATCCCGACCAGCCGGGATCGCATACCTGACGCGGGGAGCGGGCGTTCTGCTGCGTTTGATCGGTCACCTCGTAGTTGGTGCCGTCAAACTTCGCTTTCGTTCCGATGAGGGTAGAACCGGTGATCACTGCGGCACACGGAGTCGCCGGCGGAGCACATGGCGTCTGACCGATGAAGCTGTCACCGTTCTTGGGCAGAATGGGCCGGGTCAGACGATAGATACCCGGAGCGATCGAAAAAGTTGTACCGGCAGGGGCAGCATTCACCGCAGCAGCGATATCCTGCCCGGGGTAGATATTTACGGTGTTCGCCGAACTCTTGACGGGCGAGGCCGTGAAATTGATTCCACCGACGTTAGCTGACCCAACGACCGCCGTCTCGCGCGTCGGCGAGAATGTGAAATTGCTACTGCTTGGAGTCACGGTATAGCTGCCGGCCGGAAGTTGACCGAAGCTGAAATGACCGGAGGCGTCAGCAGTTGTTGTCTTACTCTCGGGCCCGCCGAGAGCCACAGTAGTCCCGCCCACACCCGCTGCCGGCGTGATCACGCCGGAAATGGAGTAATAGATCGCTGAAACCGGCGATCCCTTGAAGTTGATTCCTGTAATGTCCGCGGTGGAAACTGAGGCGCTCCGGTTGGCCGGGGAGAATGAGTATTGGCTCTTGCTTGGAGTCAGCGTATACGTGCCAGTTGCAAGATTGCTGAAATGAAAATTGCCGGAGCTGTCTGCCGTCGTCGTCGCTGACGCAGACCCGGTCAGCATGATCGTAGCGCCACTTCCGCCGGTGATCGTGCCGGACAAGCTGAAGGTCGGCGGAGGAGGAGGGGGATTTGGCGATCCGGGATTGGTCGAACCCGGTGCCTTAGAGCCTGTGAAGTTCAGGCCCGCCAGGTCAGCCGTACCGAGGAGCGCGATCTGGACGGCGGGGCTGAACTGGAATTGGCTCTTACTCGGGGTTACCGTGTAGCGGCCGCTCTCGAGGCCTTGGAATGTGTAATTACCGGCGCTGTCGGTCGTGGTGGTAGCTTTCGCGGTTCCACCCAGCGTCACGATCACTCCGCTTGATCCTGCCGGAGAGGTGATCCGACCCGAGATGCTCATTGTGGGAGGCGGTGTCGAGGAGGCTGGTGCGGCTGCTTTCGCCGGTCCGAGGACACTGCAACCTGATTCGAAGAGCAACGAAAAGCCAGCGAGTGCGAGGATGGCGCCCGCGCGCGAAAACTTCGACAAAACGTGCATGTACCCTCCGTGGGGGTGAAGAGGTTCCACGCCAATTCAAGATTTGGGTGCGGGATCATCGTGGCATTGAAGGGGTTGGGGCTACAGATAACGAAGGGACTAGCATTAGTGGGGTCGGAGTACTACAGCGGGCATTCGCCGGGTGCCTGACCTTCCGGGAACCAAAAAGCGCAATAACGGAGGGTCGTGTCGCCGGATCGGCCTTCCTGCGGTCTTATGCATTACGGTTGGATATCTCCGGAGGCGAGGCTATACACCGCGCTCGCTCATGTAGAATTTCTCAAACAGTCCTTGGGGAACCGACATTCCGACGCCCGTGCCCTCCTATATGTATCGCCTTCTTTCATTGCCCGTGCAGGCGTGGACGCAATGGAACGAGTTCTACCTCGGTATCGAGACGGAGCTTTCGGCGCGCGCCAGCATCCCACTGGATCCCGCGGAACCATGGAAGGGTCAATATTCCACCCGGGCAAAAAATCACGACAACTTCCGATACGGGACGATCGGCTACCGTAATATCCGGAAAATATTGCGGCTGCTGCAGCCGGGGCCGGAGGATGTGTTTTACGACATTGGCTGCGGCATGGGGCGCGTCCTTTGCTTGTTTGCCCGCGAGCCGATACGGAAATGCGTCGGCATCGAAATCCTTGATCCTTTATGTGAAATCGCGAGAAAGAACGCGGCTCAACTGCGCGGCAGAAAAGCTCCGATTGAGATTATCTGCAACGACGTGACGCAGGCCGACCTGTCTGCGGGAACAATCTATTTTATGTTCAACCCTTTTGGGCCCGAGACGCTGCGCGAGACCTTCGAAAGCATTCGCCGTTCTATCGTCCAAACACCTCGCACCGTCCAGATCGTGTACTACCACTCCAAGCACAAATCAGCAATCGAGCCGCTCCCTTGGCTGGTAGAAACGCATGACTTTCCCAGTTTTGGCGGACATCCGGTGACAATCTGGAAGTCGCGTTCTCCTTCCTAAACAGCCCATTGATGCGCGGGGAGCCAGTTCAAGCGAAGGACGAAGTTCGCGGCTGATTCAAGTTGTTGCCGCTTTTGACGCACGGCCGCCATGTCCAGGTGTACATGGAATTCCCCGGGGCACTACACAAGTCGACTGATAGCGGTCGCCAAGTCCGACTCTTAGAGTTGGAGATAAACCAACTCGATGGAGGATTCCTTACTATGGCGACCTACGGTCGACGAAACTCAGCCAAACAGTGGGCGAGACTAGCAATGAAGGTCGGCCTTTTTCTGACGGATGCAAAGTTGTGGTCCATGTTGACGCACCAGGTCAGAGAACACGCGGACGACTTTGGTGATGCGGTCCGGGACAGCTATGAAGAAACAGGCAGCCGTCTCAGCAACGCGCGAGCGGCAATGCGTGGCGAAACGCAATGGGTGGGACCCTTGGTCGGCCTACTGGGAGGGATCGGAATTGGACTTGGCGTGGGTATGCTGATCGCTCCAGTTTCCGGCGAAGAGGCGCGAGCCGTCATTCGCAACCGGGCTTCGGAAATGAAAGAGCGGGTCAGCGATTACGCTACCGGCTCTCGCTTCCGGCCGAGCACGGCCACTGGAACTGAGGGTGACTAACTCACTGTAATTTCTAATGCGGAGGGCTCTCGCCCTCCGCTTTCTTTTCAGGTCCGTAGTCGCTTTCCGATGATGGGCCGCATTCAGCAAAGACGCGATCTCAGACGACCCGCCCAACTTGCAAGGAACATGGAGACCGAAAAACAAGCGGAGAACCCGAGAAAATCGATTCTCTGCCCGTTATGGGAATGTGCTCCTCGATAGGCACACGCAGGGTTTGACCGTGCTCATCGGACAATGTTATAAATTCCCGTTTGTCGCAGGGTCGCCGGGACTAGAGACTTCCTTCTCCAGTCCATTTTTTCGGCGAGATGAACCCGGCGCGAACTCCGACGCGGCCAAGCTTCAGCACTCCTTTTGGTCTTGCGGTGGAAGCGTGTTCGGAAATTCCGAAGCCTACGAGGCAGATCGCGCGATTCGATTTAGCAACCGCGCATTACTTTGAGCCTCACGAAGTTTTCGGAATGTAGCACCTAAACACGTAGTCACACATTCCTACAAATCGCCCTTATTTCGGAGGATTTATATGTCCACTTGGCTAGCTACGGCTGCGTTTCGGATACGCTGCGTGGCCACGAAAATTGCGGCAGCATCTGTGTTACTGGTCGTCGGCGCCGCGGGAGCCTACGCCCAACCATCGAGCGAGGAGGCAGGCGGGGAAGCAGCGCTGAAACTGCCCGACCTTTCTCAGGTGAGCTTTTTCCATAATGCCATCGATGGCCACAAACTGCTCCTGATTGGCATTCTTTTCTGCTTGTTCGGGCTTGGGTTTGGCATGGCAATCTACATGCGCCTGAAGAACTTGCCGGTCCACCGTGCCATGCGCGAGATCTCTGAACTGATTTATGAAACCTGCAAAACTTATTTATTCACGCAGGGCAAGTTCATTCTGCTTTTGTGGGCATTCATCGCGGTCATCATCCTGCTTTATTTCGGCGTGCTCCAGCACATGGAAGCGGCGCGCGTAGCCATCATCCTGGCGTTCAGCCTTGTAGGAATTGGAGGCAGCTACGGTGTGGCGTGGTTTGGGATCCGAGTAAACACCTTTGCCAACTCGCGCACTGCGTTCGCTTCCCTTCCCGGCAAGCCCTATCCCGTCTACCAGATTCCCCTGGAAGCCGGCATGAGCATCGGCATGATGCTGATCTCGGTCGAGCTGCTCATCATGCTGTTCATCCTGCTGTTTGTTCCCGGAGACTATGCAGGTCCTTGCTTCATCGGATTCGCGATCGGCGAGTCGCTGGGCGCGGCAGCGCTGCGAATCGCGGGCGGCATCTTTACCAAGATTGCCGACATCGGCTCGGATCTGATGAAGATCGTCTTCAAGATCAAGGAAGACGATGCCCGCAACCCGGGCGTGATTGCCGACTGCACGGGTGACAACGCGGGCGATTCGGTCGGGCCATCGGCGGACGGATTCGAGACCTACGGCGTCACCGGCGTGGCGCTGATCACCTTCATCCTGCTGGGCGTGAAAGACCCGACCGTTCAGGTGCAGCTGCTGGTCTGGATCTTTGTCATGCGCGTCATGATGCTGGTTTCGAGCGCCGTGTCGTACTTCCTGAATGGCGCGATTGCCAAGGGCCGGTATGGTTCGGCGAACGAGATGAACTTTGAAGCGCCCCTGACTTCGCTGGTTTGGCTTACCTCGATTGTTTCGATCGGCCTGACCTATCTCATCTCGTTCTACGTCATTCCGACGCTCGGGAATGACAGTTCGCAATGGTGGAAACTCGCGACCATCATCTCGTGCGGAACGCTGGCGGGTGCAGTCATTCCGGAGTTGGTGAAGGCGTTTACCTCCGTGGACTCGCGGCACGTAAAAGAAGTCGTAGTCTCGGCCCAGGAAGGCGGGGCATCGCTGGGCATCCTGTCGGGATTCGTTGCCGGTAATTTCTCCGCATACTATCTCGGTCTTTCGATGATGATTCTCATGGCCGTTGCCTACTACATGAGCACGATGGGCCTGGCGGCCGCGGCAACCATGCTTGCCCCTGCGGTGTTCGCCTTCGGGCTTGTCGCATTCGGCTTTCTGGGCATGGGACCGGTGACGATTGCGGTTGACTCGTATGGCCCGGTAACCGATAACGCTCAATCGGTGTATGAGCTTTCGCTGATCGAGTCCGTGCCGAACGTGGAGGCGGAAATCGAGAAGGACTTCAAGTTGAAGGTGGATTTCGAACGAGCCAAGTATCTGCTGGAAGCCAACGACGGCGCAGGCAACACCTTCAAGGCGACCGCGAAGCCCGTCCTGATAGGAACCGCAGTGGTGGGTGCGACGACCATGATCTTCTCGATCATCATGGCGCTGACCAAAGGACTCACCTCCAATGTAAGCGATCTGTCGCTTCTTCATGCCCCGTTCGTGCTTGGACTGATCACGGGTGGCGCAATGATCTACTGGTTCACCGGTGCGGCCACACAGGCAGTAACAACGGGCGCATACCGGGCCGTGGAGTTCATCAAGGCGAACATCAAACTTGAGGGCGTGGAAAAAGCGTCGGTCGCCGACAGCAAGAAGGTGGTTGAGATTTGCACCCAGTATGCGCAAAAAGGCATGCTGAACATCTTCCTGGCAGTGTTCTTCGGGACGCTGGCGTTCGCATTCGTTGAACCGTTCTTCTTTATCGGATATCTGATCTCAATCGCAATCTTCGGTCTTTACCAGGCAATCTTCATGGCCAATGCCGGGGGCGCGTGGGATAACGCGAAGAAGATCGTCGAAGTGGAATTGAAGCAGAAAGGAACGCCTCTGCATGACGCCACCGTCGTGGGCGATACGGTGGGCGATCCATTCAAGGATACTTCTTCTGTCGCGATGAACCCCGTCATCAAATTCACGACATTGTTCGGACTGCTGGCTGTGGAGCTGGCGGTGTCGCTATCGGCGGACAGCAGCACTCTGACTCATGTATTGGCTCTGGCTTTCTTCCTGGTGTCGTTCTTCTTCGTATACCGTTCGTTCTATGGGATGCGAATCAAGTCTGGCGCCTAAGTTGAGCGTGTAAGAAAAAACGCCATCCGCATGCGGATGGCGTTTATTTTTGAGCGGAGACGTCAGGTGGTCGCAGCTTCAAGTCTGCGTCCTTCGCTTTCTAGCGCCAGTACAGTTCGCGGCGATCGCGACTCAAGTCGCGATACTCGCGATGAAGTTCACGCCTTTCATGCCGCGCCGCGCCATAATTTCCGTAGTAGAGATCGCGGCTCAGTTCCTTCCGGTCGTGCGCGATTTTCGCCTCGTCGTGCCGGATATCACGCCTCAGCCCTCGGTCGCCGTCCCAGGCAAGCGCCGGCGCCACGCCCATTCCAATCAGCAATAGAACCCCAACCATCGCGCGTTTCATGTGGTCTCCTTCTGCCGCCTGAGGCGGCCTCTGGAGATGAAACACGGTTGCGAAGCAAGAGTTTCAGGCTGGAAGTTGGTTTAGGATGGGCAACGTGGGGCGATTGAGCCGCATCGGGACCGGGTTGGAATTGTCATGTCGCGGGATAGGAAGGCTCATACATTCTGGATCAGCACGCATAGGTCCTTCACTTCGCGAAGGAGGACGGAAGTTGTTTTTAGTTCGGCCCGCGCATCTTGTCTTTCACGCTCTTCGCGAGCTTTTCGATCTCCTCGGCCTTCTTGATTACGTCGAGGGAGAGCACGTTCTCGTCGGATTTGTCGACGTATGCCTTGAGCTCGGTCGAAAGCTTCAGCAGTTTCTCGGTGTCGTTCTTCAATGCGACAACTCGCTCCTTAGCGGCCTTTTTCTCCATATCGTGCTGCATGCGGATATGGGCCTCATCCTCTGCCGGGAAAGAAGGGATGTCTCCCCTCTGCGGAGCACCCTGTTGCTCTGAAGAATCAGGAAGCTGAGCCGGACTCGCGAAAACGAGCGTATTCAAAAGCAATGCACACACAAGAAGCCTGGACAGCATAGAAATCCCTCCACAAAAAAGAAGGTCACAGGCAGATTATACGTCTGAGTATTCAGTGCGGATTGCCGGAGGGCAGAGAGAGTCGCTTCGTAGGTGTTCAGAGGACGAAGTCGGCTTGGAATCAGGGCTTCCAGGCTCCGCTCTAACTCTCGTCTTCGCGGAGCCAGTCGAAACCGATCTTACAAAGTGCTCATGTTGGCCAGGAACTCGCCATTCGACTTCGTCTTGGCCATTCTCTCGACGAGCAACTCCATTGCTTCCACTGGCGATAGCGGATTGAGCACTTTGCGCAGAACCCAGATCCGCTGCAGATCGTCTTTTGGAATAAGGAGTTCTTCCTTGCGCGTGCCCGAGCGCTGAATATCAATGGCCGGGAAGACGCGCTTGTCGACCAATTTGCGGTCGAGGATGATTTCCGAATTGCCGGTACCTTTGAATTCTTCAAAGATCACGTCATCCATGCGCGAGCCGGTGTCGATCAGGGCGGTAGCGATGATCGTCAGCGATCCACCTTCTTCGATATTTCGCGCCGACCCGAAGAACCGCTTCGGACGCTGCAGTGCGTTCGAATCCACACCGCCGGAGAGCACTTTGCCCGAGGGGGGAACGATGGTGTTGTAGGCACGAGCCAGACGAGTGATCGAATCGAGAAGGATCACCACGTCGCGTTTGTGCTCGACCAGGCGCTTTGCCTTTTCGATGACCATTTCGGCAACTTGCACGTGACGTGCAGCGGGTTCGTCGAAGGTCGACGAGATAACCTCGCCTTTCACCGAGCGCTGCATGTCGGTAACTTCTTCCGGGCGCTCGTCGATGAGGAGCACCATCAACACAACTTCGGGATGATTCGCCGTAATCGAGTTTGCCACGTTCTGGAGCAGCATCGTCTTACCGGCGCGCGGCGGAGAAACGATCAGTCCGCGCTGACCTTTGCCGAGCGGGGTGAGCAGATCCATCACGCGGGCGCTGGCGTTGTCGCGCGTCGTTTCCAGTTTGATCCGCTCCTGCGGATACAGCGGCGTCAAGTTATCGAACAGAATCTTGTTGCGCGCCTCGTCGGGCGATTCGAAGTTGACCGCTTCAATTTTGACGAGCGCGAAATATTTCTCGCCTTCGTGCGGAGGGCGCACCTGGCCGCTGATGGTGTCGCCGGTCTTGAGGTCAAATTTGCGGATCTGGGAGGGCGAGACGTAGATGTCGTCGGGCCCGGGGAGGTAGTTGTAATCGGGAGAGCGAAGGAAGCCGTAGCCGTCAGGCAGTATTTCGAGCACGCCCTCGGCGAAGATGTGTCCTTCTTTTTCGCTCTGCGCCTGCAGGATTTTAAAGATGAGATCCTGCTTGCGCATACCGCTGGCACCGGGCAGATCCAAGGTCCTTGCGATCTTGGTCAGTTCGGTGATGTTCTTTTCTTTCAGTTCAGCTATGGTCATGATTCACCTGAACCCGTGGACTAAGACGTATTCGGTAGTGTCAACGGGAGATTTTCAAAAGGAAGGAGACGCAGGGAAGACGCAAATCCACCAGGCAGGAAGGCGGGGCTGGTTAAGCAGCCCGCCGTTGTGCCTCAGCAAAGTTCTCTGGTTCCGACAACACTTCTTGCCGCGGTGAGCCAGCGATGCGGTCCAGCACGCCGTTCATCGTTTCCTGGATTCGGGTGCTAGGCCGATGGAACTTCCGCGTGGCCTTAGAGGCAAGCTGACAGAGCATATACCGGTTGCGCAGAGTTTGTAAAGCATCAAACACACGATCAGAGCGCATGTGCTTTATCTCTCCTTCCTAGTTGTTATGAGTGGCCTTCCGCCTTCTTCCTTCCGTCACGGGTGCGTGACTGGAGCCCCACAGCCTTTATTAAGTCACTGATTCCGCTTGGGTTTTATAAGGAGTTAGCGTCAAACTCACTTGAATAGATGCATGCCAGGAGACGGAAGATGCTCAATTTCGGGCTTTGGATCTCAAGGCCGAGGGTAGCGCCAACGAGGCTTGGAACCCTCCGGACATTCCTGGAACTCGCTAATGTATCGACTGAGGTGGATGAGGTCAAGTGTTTATTTCAAGACTCTGTGGAAAGCATTCCGGCTTGGGGACTTTGTTGGCATCGATCTTAGAATCAATGACTTACACTGCTTAAAGGGAACCATACCAGCGCGCTTTCCGAGCCGCGACGGGCGGCGTCTGTCACGCCAGCTTGTGCGCGTAATCACAGACCATCCTCGGCTGGAACTTTAGGGTGGATGGAAGCAGTGTTCTTTTCAGCGAGGTAGTCGAACTATGTCAGTGATTTCCGCCGCCACAAGCCGAGTACTGAACCCCCAACTGGAATCAAAAATCATGAGTCCGGTCGAAGCGGCTGCTCTAATCCGCTCTGGCGATCAGATCGGAATGAGCGGGTTCACCGGCTCGGGATATCCCAAAGCGGTCCCGATCGAGCTTGCTCATCGCATCGCGGAGGCCCATTTCCGCGGGCAGAAGTTCCAGGTCAGCGTCTTTACCGGCGCTTCCACCGGTCCTGAGCTGGACGGAGCGCTGGCCATGGCTGGCGGAATCCACCTGCGGCTGCCCTATCAATCGGATCCCGAGACCCGCAAGAGGATCAACGCCGGCGAGATGGAATATATGGATATTCATCTCAGCCATGTGGCGCAGTTCGTGGAGTACGGATTCCTGGGCAAGCTCGACGTCGCGCTCATTGAAGTCGCGGCGGTGCTGGAAGACGGTCGTCTGGTTCCGAGCTCGTCGATTGGCAACAACAAGACCTGGATCGATCAAGCCGAGCGCGTGATCCTCGAGGTGAACTCGTGGCAGCCGATGGCGCTCGAGGGCATGCACGATATTTATTACGGCCTCGAGCCGCCGCCGAATCGCAAACCGATACCTCTGGTCCGCCCCGGAGATCGAATCGGATCGCCTTACCTGACAGTTCCTCCTGAGAAGATTGCGGGCATCGTGCTCACCGATTCCCCAGATCGAAACAGTCCCTTCAAAGCCCCGGATGAGGCCTCGAAGAAAATTGCCGGGCACATCCTGGAATTCCTGAGCTGGGAGGTGAAGAAGGGCCGCATGCCAGCCAACCTGCTGCCACTCCAATCCGGCGTAGGAAACATCGCGAATGCGGTATTGTTTGGCCTCGAAGAGGGTCCATTTGAAGGCCTGACCTCGTTCACCGAGGTAATTCAAGACGGCATGATCCGGCTGTTGAAGTCGGGAAAGCTTACGTCGGCATCGGCAACCGCATTTTCGCTCAGCCCGGAGATGCTGACCGAAGTGAATGCCAACATGGCGAGTTATCGCGATCGGATCGTTCTGCGGCCCCAAGAGATCTCGAACAATCCGGGAATCATCCGTCGGCTGGGCGTAATTGCCATGAATGGCATGATTGAGGCTGACATCTACGGCAACGTGAACTCGACGCACGTGATGGGATCGCGCATTCAGAACGGCATCGGCGGGTCTGGGGATTTCGCTCGTAACGGTTATCTGTCGATCTTCATGGCTCCATCGTCGGCGAAGAAAGGTACGATCTCGACGATCGTGCCCATGGTTTCGCACGTAGATCACACCGAGCATGATGTGCAGGTGCTGGTAACGGAGCAGGGATTGGCCGATCTGCGCGGCCTGTCACCGCGGCAACGAGCTCACCTGGTCATTGAAAAATGCGCCAACCCTGATTACAAGCCCTTGCTGCTTGACTACCTATCGCGGGCGGAGCAACTCTCGTACGGCAAGCACACCCCGCATCTGCTAACGGAATCGCTAGGCTGGCACAGCCGCTATCTGCGGTGCGGAAAGATGAAGGCGGAAGAAGAGAACTAATTTCCTGCGTCTGTGGTCCTACTAAGGGAGACGTCACGCGAAGGTTGGGCCGAAGGTCGGGGGCGATCTTGCCCTCACGGGCGCAAAAGCGCACTATAAACCACGATCAAAACTAATTGCTCTAGACAGGAATGAGAATATTCCTTGTGCGCCTGACGAAAGGACCTGCAATGCGAATGGGAGCAATGCTTTTCCTGGCATTCATATCGGTCGCGTCTTTGAGGGATTGCGGAGGCGGGGGCACTCCGGGCACAGTGCAGAACCAGGTTGCCGCGCCGACCATCTCAACCAAGGCGGCACAAAGCGGGGCGGTGATCGTCAGCCTCGCGTCAGACGCGAATGGTGCTCCAATTTACTACACGGTTGACGGCAGCACTCCCACTACGACGTCGCAGCAGTATCAGGCTCCATTCCTCGTGGCCTCGAACCTTGCCGTCAAAGCGATAGCGGTCATGAATGGGGCCTCAAGCACGGTTACCAGCCAGGCGTTTTCGCCTAACATCCCGTCGGGAACCCTGGTCTGGAGTGACGAATTTTCGAATTCCACCGGCGCGAATGCGCAGCCCGATCCTACGGTCTGGACTTACGATACAGGCAACAGCGGCTTCGGCAATCACGAGCTCGAAACGTACTGTGCCTGGGGCTCATCGTCGACACCATGCAGCACAACAAGTCCGAGCGAGTATGTCGGAACCGATGGCTATCTGCACATCGTGGCGCAGAATCCGTCGCAAGGCGTGTACACATCGGCTCGGCTGAAGACGCAGGGATTATTTAGCGTTCAATATGGCCGATTGGAATTCCGAGCACAGGTCCCCGAGGCGCAGGGATACTGGCCGGCGGCTTGGCTTCTCGGCAACAACATCGTCACGGCCGAGTGGCCTGCCTGCGGAGAGCAGGACGTTCTGGAGCGCGTCAACGCTGCCGCAACCCCAGACTGGAATGAGGGATCGGTTCACGGAATCGGATTCACCGGCGACACGGGGCTGGGCACCAAATATAACTTCCCCAGCGGACAAACAGCGGGACAATGGCATACCTACGGCATGATCTGGTCCAAGGGGAGCGTGGCCTATTACATCGATAGCCCGACGAACATCTACGCGACCTTTACCATAGCAAGTTTGACCAAGTTTCAGGGGGCCGTCTGGCCGTTTGACTCCGGCGTAAGCAACTTCATCATCCTGAACCTGGCCATCGGCGGCGACTGGCCTGGGGCGCCGAATGCGTCCACACCTTTCCCTTCCGAGATGCTGGTCGATTACGTGCGCATATATACGAACTAAGGCCTGAGACTAGTCGAAATTGTGGTGGTGCCCGGACTCGGCCTCCTCGCCGGGCTCCTTGAGCCATCCTTTGATCGCTCGATCGCTCAAGCTGAACTCAATCACCGTCGCCTCGGAAGGCTCGAGATTCACGATCAACATGCGCATCTTTCCTGCTAGAGGATTGGCGTAGATCAACGTGGTGTCGCCATCGGAGCGGGAACGCACCCGCACGAACGGGTGCCAGCTGTCGCCCAGCGAGCGCTCGACCAACTTGCTGAGGTCCCCCGCATCCGCGGAAGCCCGCAATCCTTCAAAGATTGCGAGTTTCATGCCGCTCATTCCCTCTGGCTTCGCGAACCACAGGGCAAAGCCAAGAAGAGGGATGTGGGTATGGTGTATGCCGTAGGTGCTCTCGATGCAACGAACCACGCCGCGAAACTCGCTATCGCGCGCGAATACTGCCGTCGAAGCGCACACGACCAGAAGAATAACTCGCAAAATCTTCATTTATGATCTCCCTTTTGCGCTTTGACATCTTTGGTTTTGACATCTTTGGTATCGAGCTTGGGAATGCCGAACTCGCCGCCTAGTTCAGCCAGTTGATCTACCTCCAGGGGCCCATCAATGCTGACGAAGGTGAGTTCTTTGGGTTCGGCGTCGATGACAACAACGCCCGACATTTTCTCGTTTTCCAACCGGAAAAATACGTCCACGTTATCGCCATCGCGGTCGCTGCGGACGCCCACGACCCGCGTCCAGCCTGTGCCGCGTACCTGGGAGCGCAAAGCTTCGACCTCCGCCCGGGTGTAGACGTCTTCCTTGTCGAATTCAAAGCTGCGCACGTAAATGCTGCGCAAATTTGCCACCAGCTTGGCGCACTTCTGCTCTTCCGGGTCTTCGGCCGAGAGAAATTTGCTGGCCCAGCGGAGCATAGGGCCATCCATCGTCACCTCGACGGTTTCTTTGGCCTTGGCTGAAAGCTTCTCGACATCGGGCGGAATCCTGATTTCCTGCGCCCCGGATGACGCGGAAAACCAGAGCAAGAGTATGAACAGCAGCTTTGGTCTTTTCATTGGGTTAGTCCTTTTCCTGCTGGTGCTCGGGCGAGTTCGCTTGGGTCTGGATCACTTTGGTGCGGGCACGCTGCAGCTTGCTGCCTGCGATGCGAAGAGCCAGTACAAGCTGCTGCTTGGCTGCTTCGCCCCTGGTTTGTTCCCGCTCGACTTTAACTTCGTGATACCGGAGCATCCCCAGAATCATGGCTGCACACGCCGCGGTGGCTGCCGTCCATCGAATCAGGGGCTTGGGGAAGAAACTGAGCCACGAACTGCCGCGGGTGTGCGGGTGCGGCTCGAAACTCTGATCTCTGGCCCGTTCGAGAACCGCGTCTGTGAATCCCGCGGGCGCATCTTTGCGGTATAACGCTTTGCCCAGCGCTCGTTCCGTGCGGATTAGTTCGTCGTTGGGATTGTTTGTTTCACTCATTTTCGTATCTCACCGAGCGCACGAGTCACTTTCTCGCGCAGGATCGCCAGGGAGCGCACCCAATGGCTCTTCACGGTGCCTAACGGCATATCCAGAACACTGGCGATCTCCTCCATGGTCATGTCTTCCTGGTAACGCAAGATCACAATTAATCGCGGCTTCTCCGGAAGGGAGGCCACCACCTGCCGCAACCGACGCGACAGAAAAGGGTCGTCTTCCAACACTGGAGCAACCGGTTCTTGCGCGTCGTCCAGCGCGATCTGAGGCAGTCGCCGACGGCGCTTGCTGTCGATGCAGCGGTGAGCTGTTACCTTCCGCAGCCAGAATTTCACGTGCTCTTCCGACTTCAGGCTGGGTAGAACGCCATGCAACTGAAGAAAGACGTCTTGGGCCAATTCCTCCGCCGCCGAGGGGTCCGCCAGAAAGTGCAGCGCAACGCTATAGACCATGCCCTGAAAACGGCCCACAACACCGGCAAAATCGCCGCTGACGCCTTCGGCAGCGTGTTCTGCTTGAAGCGATTGGGCCATGGACGACTCTCTGAGTACCACACTCTCTCTATACGGACGAGGCCGGTGGAAAGGATGCAGAATTTGCAGAAGATTTCAAAATTGCCGAGGACTGTCTGGCCCCGGTTGCCAGGGGCAAGGAGCCCGAGCACCATCAGATCGGAAAGAGGCGCGTGAGCCGTTTCGGTTCGGTACCTCGCTGATAGAGCGGGTACACTGTTCATGGCGGCCAAGAATATATGACGTCTGAAGGAAATCCGGCTCGAATCCAGGTCATTCATGCCGAGGCACGGCAATCGGAGCGCCTGGACCAGTGGCTGCGCGAGCTGGTTTCGCATGGCGGAAGTGATCTCTTGCTGGTGCCGGGGGCTCCCGCTTGCCTGCGCATCGAAGGCACTGTGACTACGATTGGGAACAATCCTTTGGCGGGCGAAGAAATTGAAGCTATCGTGCTGCCTACGCTGTCCGGGCACGCTCGCGACGCTTACCGAAGCATTGGGATTGGAGATTCCTCCTATCGCGTCGAGGGACTGGGCCGGTTCCGCATCAATCTTCACCGCGAGCGCGGGCGCACTGCCTCCACGGTTCGGGCCCTGCCATCGCAAGTGCCGGATCTGGCGGACCTTCATCTGCCATCCGGAGTGGCGGCCCTAGCCACCATCCGCCGGGGACTGGTGATCATCGGAGGAGCCACGGGATCCGGAAAAACAACGACTCTGGCTGCGCTGGTCAACGAGATCAACCGACAAGAGCAACGACATATCGTGACCATTGAGGATCCGATCGAGTACGAACATTCGCACCGGAAGAGCCTGGTGGAGCAGGTGGAGATTGGGATCGATGCCCCGGACTTTCCGACGGCGTTGCGCTCGGCGCTGCGCCAGGCGCCCGACGTGATCGTCGTCGGGGAAATGCGGGATCCGGAGACGGCGAGGATTGCTCTCGCCGCCGGAGAGACCGGGCATCTCGTCTTCACAACGCTGCACACCACCGACGCAGCCTCTACCGTCTCACGTCTGGGTGATTACTTCCCTTTGGAACGGCAGCATTCGGTTCGAGCGGAGATGGCGATGGCTCTCGCCGCAATGCTGACCCAGACGTTAATTCCGGGTAAGAACGGCGGACGCATCCCGGCGGCAGAGTTGCTGATGGTTGGTTACGGAGCCCGGCAACACATCCGCAAGAACGCCCTGCAGCATTTGCATCAGGAAATCACGATTACCCGCCGCCAGGGATCGTTCACTCTAGAAGAGTCCCTGGCACAGCTGGTCATTCATGGCGACCTCAGCCGCGAAGAGGCGATGACCCGGGCAATTCATGCCGAAGACCTGGAAGCATTATTGAAGTCCAAGGCACTATGACTGCAAGGCACTCGTGTGCCGCGAGCTCGTCACGGCGGATGAGGGCAACGATTGTGATCAAGCCTTAGGCCCAATAAGTTCGATCCAGACTTCGATACTGGATGGCCTCTGCGATGTGCTTGGGCTCAAGGTTGGTGGCATCTTCCAGGTCGGCAATCGTACGGGCAACTTTCAGGATGCGGTCATGAGCGCGGGCGCTCAACCCTTGCTGGGTCATCGCGCGCTCGAGCAGGCGTTCGCAATCGGCCGAGAGTTCGCAAAAGGCCCGGATGTGGCGCGAGTGCATTTGGGCATTGCAATAGAGTCTTTCCCGTGAAGAGGCGAACCGCTCCAGTTGTTTCTGGCGGGTGCGCATGACGCGCTCGCGAATCTTCCCGGAAGCTTCCGGTTCGACGGCTGACCGCATTTCCTTGTAGTTCACCGCTGGCACGTCGATGTGGATGTCAATCCGGTCCATGAGCGGCCCCGATATCTTCGAGATGTAGCGCTGGATCATGGGTGTAGTGCATTGGCACTCCCGCGTCCGGTCGTTATGGAACCCACACGGGCAGGGATTCATGGCTGCCGCCAGCATGAAGCGGGCAGGAAACGTCAGGGACATCGATGCGCGGGCGATGCTGACCGTACCATCTTCCAGCGGTTGCCGAAGCACTTCGAGCACGTTCCGGGGAAACTCAGGCAGCTCATCGAGAAACAGCAGCCCGTTGTGAGCGAGCGACACTTCCCCGGGCCGCGGAATCACCCCGCCACCGATCAATCCTGCGTCAGAGATCGTGTGATGCGGCGACCGGTATGGCCGCGTTCCAACCAGACCCTTCCCGGACTCGAGCACGCCCGCCACGCTGTGAATCTTTGTGGTCTCGAGCGCCTCTTCGAATGTGAGCGGAGGAAGGATAGTCGGCATGCGCTTGGCCAGCATGGTCTTGCCCGAGCCAGGAGGGCCGATCATCAGGATGTTATGCCCGCCGGCGCAGGCAATCTCGATAGCCCGCTTGGCGGTTTGCTGTCCCCGCACATCCTTAAAGTCAACGATGAACTCTTGGGATTGGCGCAGGAGCGAGTCTCCATCGGCCTTAATGGGAACAATCCCATTGCCGGAGTTGACGAAGTGAATGACGTCGAGCAGTGACCGCACCGGGTAGACTTCCACACCGCCGACCATGGCGGCTTCTTTGGCATTGGATTCGGGAACCACCAACCTTGAGATCTTTCGGCTGCGGGCTTCCAGCGCGATCGGAAGCGTGCCGCGCACTCCCCGAACGCCGCCATCGAGGGAGAGTTCCCCGACGAACAGGCAGTCGACGACGTCTTTCTTGGTCAATCCGCCATAGGCCCCGACAATACCGAGCGCCATCGGCAGATCGAAACCCGAACCTTCCTTCTTTATGTCCGCCGGGGCGAGATTGATGGTGATGTGGGTCGGAGGGATGTCGTAGCCGCAGTTCTTCAAAGCAGCCCGGACGCGGTCGCGACTCTCGCGCACGGCGGCATCTGGAAGACCGACGGTGTGAAAGTGATCCTGATCGCACTTGATTCCTGAACAGTCCACTTCCACCTGAATGATATTCGCATCGATGCCGTAAACAGCTGCACTTAGAGTCTTATAGAGCATGATCCTGAAGTAGAACTTCCTGGCATTCTCCTGACTTGAGGTCTTGGCAAACGGCACCAGTTTCGGACAGAGAAAGGTCTGCCAGGTTCTGATACGCCAGTTAGCTACTTTAGGAATTCGCTGCGTCCGTGGCTGTGACGGATGTCACTGAAACGTTGTGGAAAACCGGTGATTCCTCAGGATTTTCCACGCCGGATCCGAGAATACCTACGAGCGCCGATAGTACTGAAGAACATGCTCCTGCGTACCAAAATGCCCAACACGGCCGCAGTTCGCGTTTATATACAATGATGGGGCCCCTGCACATCGCTTTCCATGGCTTCGGACCCCCTCCACCCTTCGCGTACGCCAAAAGCACAAGGAACCCTTGAGCGCGAGGAGTCTCAGCTGTGGCGCTGGCTGCTCGGCTTCATGATCTTGCTGGCCGTCGCGCTCGCCGCACTCTTGTGGGAGCGGCTCGAAAACATTCCCTTCCAACTGCGCGCGATCCCAATTGGTGTACTGACGCTGTCGATCCTGCTCGCCGCCTATGCGTATGGGCGGAGGCGCGAAGTCAGTGAATTAAAAGGGTTGCTGCGCGGCTTGCAGGACCACGTCGGCGCGGCACCGTCCGAAGAGCAACTCGACCAGCTCAGCCAGGTCATCATGCGCTCGCAGCGCAGTTTTAAGGAATTGATCGACTCTTTTGACGATCCTGCCTGCGCAGTTTCCCTCGACGGGACGTTACGTACGGTCAACCGGCGCGTCTCAGAGCTCACCGGAGTACCGTATTCACAACTCGTCGGACAGAAATTCTACGACTTTCTCGAGGAACCAACGCGCGAGGACATACAGCTCGGCCTGGGCCGCTTTCTCGATAAGAAGCGCTGGTCTGGCGCGGTACGTGTACGCCTGAAAAATACCTCGCGGCCCCTTTATTTCGATTGTGTCCTGAACGCGATCGAAAAGGGCGATGAAGTGGTGGGCGCAAGCGTTCTTGGGCGAGACATTACGGAGCAGCGCGAGAAAGAGCTGCGCTTTACCGAGTTATTCGAGACCTTGCAGGAAGGCGTCTATTTCAGCACGCCCGATGGGAAGTTGCTGGATGCGAATCCGGCACTGGTGGCGATGCTGGGTTACGGGGAGAAACGGGACTTACTCGGGGTCGAACCGTCCGCCTTGAATATGGACCCGGGGCAGCCTGTGCTGGGTCGAGCGGCGGATGACCGGGGTGGCGTTCGCACTCGTGAAGTCAAACTACGGAAAAAGGATGGGACCGCCGCGGTCTTTCTCGACACCTCCCGCGCAGTATGGGACGCAACAGGAAAAATCATCCGTTACCAGGGAACCTTGGTCGACATCACCGAGCGGCGCAGTATGGAGCGGCAGATCGCGCAGCAGGAAGAATTCCGCCGCCGGCTGCTTGAAAGCTTCCCGGACCTGATCCTCGTAGTGAATTTGCAGGAGGAATACACATTCGTCAGCTCCCGTTCGCGTGATCTGCTCGGCTATGAGCCCACAGACATGCTGGGCAAGAAGATTACGAGCGTAGAAGATCATTCGCCCGATCTTGCGTCTCTTTATCATATGATCGCCTCGGGCCAACAGGCATTCGCGTCGTCGGAATACTCGGCGCGGCATCGCAATGGAACCTGGAGGACCATGCGAGCCTCCGGCAGCCAACTCGCCGACGCGGAAGGCAAGGTCAACGGGGTCATCATCTCCGTTCGGGATATCACCATAGAACGCAAACTGGAACAGCAAGTCGTGCAGAGCGAGCGTCTGGCGGCTATGGGCGCAATGATTGGAGGCGTGGCCCACGAACTCAATAATCCCCTGACCAGCATTCTCGGCGTCAGTGAATTGCTGCAGGATACGGAAACGAGCGAGACCTCGCGCAAACACCTGGCCATGCTGCAGCAGCAAGCGCGGCGAGCGGCTGAAATTGTTCAGAACCTGACCTATTTCTCGCGCCCGCCCGCGCCGGGAAAAAGCAAGATCAACCTTACCGAGGTGGTCGAGCGCACGCTAAACCTTCACGCCTATTCCCTGCGCAAAAACAACATCACCGTGGACTTCTTAAAGGATCCAACCGTCCCTTACGCGCTCGGTGATCCGCACCAACTGATGCAGGTTTTCTTGAATCTGATCCTGAATGCGGAGCAAGCAATCCGCGAAGTGCGCGAAAAGGGGACGTTGCGGATCCGACTAGGCAAAGGCGAAGGCTCAGCCTGGGTGACATTCCACGACGACGGTCCGGGCATTCCTAAAGAAAATCTGCCCAGCATCTTCGACCCGTTTTACACGACGAAGCGCCCCGGACGCGGCACCGGGCTGGGATTGAGCATCTGCAAGTCCGTGATGAAAGAACATAACGGCAGCGTGGAAGCATCGAACGGACCCGATGGTGGGGCGGTCTTTACGGTAACGCTGCCGGCCTCGAAATAACCTGGGGAAAATCTAATTCACTCTTTCAGCCGTGTAGGTCATGGTGGTCCCTCGCCGCTTGTCTGTGGATTCCACCTTCATCGATTTGCCATCCTTCGCAACCGTCATTCGTGCGACCGTTACCAGCTTTCCGTCGCGCTTGTCTGTTTCTTCGATGGTGTACTCATCGATTAACTTCAGCGAAATCGTTGCATGTCCCGTGCGGCCGATGGGATAGTCCACCCCGTCAAACTTGGCGGCGTAGGTCTGTATCCCATCCGAGATTCTTAGTCCGCCGTCGGTGCTCTCGAAAGTCGTCAGTGTTCCGGTCGCGCCCGAATTGTGTACCGTATCCATCCTCCACTCTCCAGACAACGCGTGAGCGCCAGGACGAACCGGGCCTACCCGAAGGAACATAGCCTTGCCCACAGCCGAATCTCCTTCCGTGGAGTTGGAAAAATCCTCGGTCATCGTCTTGTTGTCGTCCGATACGGTTTCGACAGATGAAGCCGCAAGCTTGCCATTCTTCTTAAACACAAAGTTGACCGAATAAGGATTGATGATGCGGACGGCCAAGGTGTCGTAAAAAGACTCGTGCCCGGGAACCTTCTGATCCTCGCCGTCAGCTTTGACGTCGACCGGTGGCACGCAGCTGAGGCAGTGGTACATTCCCTTTTCGATCAGGTAGGTCTCCGGCGGACCGGAGAACTGGAGAGTATCCATCTTCATCTCCCAAGTTCCATCGAAATGGGTCTGAGCAGCTAACGGAGCAGCGGAGAGCAAAAGGACAACGGCCAGACGCATGCGCATAATGCCCTCTTCTTGAATTGAGTAGGGGTAAAGATCCGTCTCCGGACCGGGTATCTTTCGCTTGGATGCGGGCTCGCTCGAAACAAGTTTCTTAGCGCTCGACCGCCATCGCAACGGCGTTGCCTCCGCCGAGGCACAGAGCAGCAATGCCCCGCTTCACGTCGCGACGAATCATCTCATAGATCAAGGTCACGAGCACCCTGGCGCCGCTGGCTCCAATGGGATGGCCAAGCGCGACCGCCCCGCCATTCACGTTTACCTTGTCAGGGTTCAATCCCAGCTCTCGCATCACCCCCAGGGCCTGCACCGAGAATGCCTCGTTGAGCTCGTACAGGTCGACGTCTTCGTTCTTCCAGCCGGTCTTCTCCCAGATCTTCCGCACGGCCCCTACGGGAGCCATCATCACCCACGCGGGCTCGACACCACTGGTTGCCTGGGCCACGATTCGCACCATCGGTGTGGCTCCAAGTTGCTTCGCTCGAGCAGCGCTGGTTACGATCACCGCCGCTGCTCCGTCGTTCACCCCGGGAGCATTCCCGGCGGTGACGGTGCCATCTTTCTTAAACGCTGGTTTCAGAGCTCGAAGAACTTCAATGGTCGTGTCCTCGCGAGGACTCTCGTCTTTCTCGAAGAGGATGGGGGGATCGCTCTTCTTCTTGCCGGAAGTCTCAACGGGGACGATCTGCGATTTAAAGCGACACTCCCTGATCGCGCTCAGCGCTTTGCGATGCGAGTTGAGAGCGAACTGATCCTGCTCCTCGCGCGTAATGCCATATTTCTCGGCGACGTTCTCGCCCGTGATTCCCATATGGTAGTTGTTGTAAGTATCCCAAAGGCCGTCGTGCACCATTGAGTCAATAATCTGCGCGTTGCCGAGACGGTATCCCTGGCGCGCCTGGGGCAGAAGATAGGGTGCATTCGTCATCGACTCCATTCCGCCTGCAACGACGATCTCGCTATTGCCTGTCTGCACTGCTTGCGCCGCGAGAGCGACTGCTTTCAATCCCGAGCCGCAAACCTTGTTGATTGTCATGGCACCTGTCGCTGGGGACAATCCACCGAAGATCGCGGCCTGTCGCGCTGGATTTTGGCCAAGTCCGGCGGAGACAACGTTACCCATGATGCACTCATCAACCAGAGCGGCATCGATGCCTGCGCGCTTCACTGCTTCGCGAACCACGATCGCTCCGAGTTGCGGCGCAGTGAAGGTAGTCAGGCTGCCCTGAAATTTTCCTACCGGGGTACGGCAAGCTGAAATGATGACGGTGTCGTCGAAAGAGTGCATAGATCAAGCTCCAAACGCGTTTTTCTACTACTAATTATAGATGCGTGATGCAAGGATTGGGCGCGTTGAGTTCCGGAGCCTCCTGCGATTCACGCCGCATTCAATCCACTGACTTGTTCGCGAACACGAAAGAAAGTTTTTCCGATCTCTCGGTCGATCGCTGTGCGAAAACGCCTCGATCGCTCGTGTGTGGATGCCCTTCTTCAAAAAAAAGGTTGACTTTTCTCCATCGGAGTTCGCTCGCGTGACTTTGGTACCAGGATTTCGCTCCACTTCATCTTCATTTTTTTCTTGACTTCATTTTTCATTGACTCTATACATCAACTAGTTGCAGTAGAACACCGCTGCACATTTTCCATGAAGAATGGAAGGGAGAATAGGAACAATGGCAACCAAGAAAAAGGCAAAAAAGAAAAAGAAGCACTAAATGAAGTTCAGTAAGAACTGTGAGGGGACGCGAAATGCGTCCCCTAAGTTTTTTTGGGCAGCCATTTTTCTAGTTGATAGGGATGAGGCTTTCGGCCGGACGCGGAACACGCTTCTCGCGTTTTGGACAAATGCTTCGATAAGCACAGAAGTCGCAATGCTTGCCGGTCTTGGCCTCGAATTTTCCAGCCGCAATACCTTCCGCCGCTTCTTGCACCTTTTGCCGCGCTGCCAAGAGCTGACTTTCCGTCCGATGAGTACCCACGGGAAGGTTGTCCTCGAGATTGTGAAAGATTAGCGCTCCCACCTTGTATCCCCACTTTTCATGGGCCGCAATGGCGTAGAGCGACAGTTGCAAGCTCTCATCCGCGTCTTCCTGCTCTCGAGCTTTCCCTGTCTTATAATCGATCACCGCGACCGAGCCATCGGCGAGTGAGTCGATGCGATCAATACGACCAACCACGCTCGTCTCACCCACTTTGATCTCGAAGGCCTGCTCCGTATGCAGAACTGTTGGAGACGTTCCTCTCACGCTCTCCAAAAAAGCCTGGAGCTGCTGAACTCCCTGGTTCTCATACAGTTCGTGCTGATAGGCTTCCTCGATCTTGGTGTTCGCGAGATCCTGGCGGAACAACTCGATCAATTCGGCATCCGTCTTGGGGCGCCCTAACTGGAGGGCGTCGAAATACGTCTTCAAAACGCGATGGATGGCCGCACCGTACTGCATGGCTGCAGCTGGCTTGGCCGCCAGCCTCCAGTCGCGATCAAGCTTGAACTGCAGCCCGCAGCGCTGGTAGGTGTCCACGGCCGAGGCGCTTAGACGCGTATGCAATCCAGCGAGCACCGGCAACTCAAACCAGCGTGTCGTTTGCGATTCCGCCGGGTAAAGCGGCGATGCTTCCGCGAAAATATCCAAACTGGATTGGGCACCCCCAGCCGGGCATGCCTGCAGCCAAGGCCGCAGGCTCCTGTCCTCAATAAGGTCGCGCATGTAGCCGTCGGGATTCTTGTTCGCCTTCCCGCGTCCTTCGCGGGCATAAATGCGCAACGAATCACGAGCGCGCGTCATTGCGACATAAAATAACCGCCGCTCTTCCTGGCCGTGGAGGGCATGGTCGTCATCCTCTGTGATTGACTCCGGGTCCCGTAACTCCTTCGGGAAGGCGACCAGGTTTTCTCTGAATGGCAACGGGAACGAACCCGAATTCGCGCGCAAAATGAAGACGTGAGGAAACTCCAGGCCCTTGGCACCATGCACTGTTATCAAGCGGACAGCATCCTCGTTGTCCACCGCCTGCAGTGGAATCACGCCAGCCGCCTCCCGGAAATATCCCAGATAATCGACCAGTTCCTCGAGGTCGGTACTCCGGTTGACCTTTTTCTCCTCCCATCTCGCTACAAAAGTCAGGACGGCCTGCGTGCTCGGAGAAGAAGTATCAAGGGCGAATTCTTTTACGAGGATCTCGGCAGCCGCGCGGCCTTTAGCCTGACGGCTATGAATCTCGCCGCGTACGCGCTGCACCGCCGCCAAAACATCCGCGCCACCTTCGACCTGGCCGAGCACGGTCGATAAGGGAATCACCTTCCCCTCCCGCGAATCGCGAGCGATCGATCGCATGGTCTGCCGGAGTTGCTCCGGATTCACCTGGAATCGCGGCAACGCGGCGGTGCGAAAAAGGCTTACGTCGTCACCTGCGGACACAATTGCTCGCAAGCACGCAAAGAAGTCGCGAGCCTCCGGCGTATCAGAGACATCCATGCTCTCGATTACGAATGGAATCTTCGCCTCGGCCAAGTCGCTCACGATGTCATCCCGATGGGCGTGGGAACGGTACAGAATTCCGAAGTCCGACCACTTGCATTTCAGTTTTTTCTTCTGATTGGCAAGGACGCTCACCAGCTCTGGACCTTCCGTATCCTTCGTGGACATAACTGTGACGATGACCGGAGGGCTGGTCAGCTGGGTACCCGACCTTACAGCCTCTTCCTCACGCGCCGAAACCAACGGGGCACGCCGATATCCTAGAGTTCCGCCATGCCTGGCGAATACGGGCGGGTTTCGGTCGATCAGGGCGAACGCGCTGCGCAGTATGGGAGTGGTGGACCGCCGGTTTTTCTCTAGAACGACCAACTTCGTTCCCGGAAATGCGCCCCGAAACATCTCAAAAGCGGTGCTGGAAGCCCCCCGAAAACGGTAGATGCCCTGGTCCGGATCTCCGACCGCGAAAATATTGCTTTCCGTCCCGGCAAGGAGAGAAAGAATCTTGATCTGTGCGAAGTTAGCGTCCTGGAACTCGTCCGCCAAAATGAACCGTGCGCGGTCAGCAGCGTGAGCTCGCGCACCCTCGTCTCGTTTTAGCAGATCGTACGCATGCGTGATCATGTGGCTGAATGTGCCGAGATTCTCTTCACGCAGCCAGCCTTCGACAGTGGCAAATACGCGTGCGATCTCCCTGCACCGTCCTAAGACTTCGGACTTCTCCAGCACCTCTTTCGATTTCGCCACGCGCGGGAACGGTACTTCTCCCAGCTCCAACCGGTCGACGTACTCGGCATATTTATCGGGCGTCACCAGTTCGTCGTGGCAGCGGTCGAGAAACTTGAGCAGATCTCGCAGAAACTGCCCCACATTGGCGGCCCGTACAAAGTGCTCCAGGCGTAAATCGCGAATGCGGCGCCGCAGATAGATCCAGAGATCCTGCTCATCGAGGACGCCGAAATCCTTTCGCGCATCCTTCAGAAGATTCAAGCAGAAGTCGTGAAAGGTGGTGGCCTGAACGCTCGCGCCGCCCAGCACTTTCCTCAGGCGTTCACGCATCTCGGCCGCTGCATTATTGGTGTATGTAAGTGCAAGAATCTCATCCCGCCGGGAGTGGCCCTCATTCACCAGGTGAGCAATCCGGTGGGTCAGAACCGACGTTTTACCGGTCCCGGCGCCGGCAATCACGAGCAGGGGCCCATGGACATGCTCGATGGCCTCTCGTTGGCGATCATCGGGGACGAACGAGGTTGTGCGGGAGCTCGACTTCGCAGACGGCATTCCCGTCAGGATAGCACTCGGAGATCATTGTGCACGCTGTTGAAAATCAGCTCCGACGGTGAAGATCGAGCATTGGGATATTTAGATTCCGAACTTCGAAGAAGCGATCGCCACGGCGGCGATGGCGGCCGTTTCTGCCCGCAGGATCGTGGAGCCGAGAGAAGCAGAGAGCCATCCAGCATCCTGAAACTGCTGCAACTCTTCCGGGACCCATCCACCCTCGGGACCGACGGCCAGAGTAATCTCAGGGTCAGGCCTTGAATCGAGCAGGTCACTTAATCCGACGTTGTGCTCCACTTCGGAGAGATCGATCCGCAGTGACGACTGGTCTTCCAGCGCGTCTTTCAGTTTGACTGCGCCGGCAATCTCCGGTGGATTAGGACGCCGCGATTGTTCGGCAGCCTGCAGGGCAATCCTTTTCCATCTCTCCGCCCGCTTCGCTGATGCGGCCGCCAAATGAATATCCGTCCGGCGAGCGATCACGGGAACGATTTGCGACACACCGAGTTCGGTGCACTTCTCAATCGCCCACTCCATCCGATCGAACTTGAAGATTGCAAGCAGGAGGGTGATGTTCGCTGGATTGGACGCAGGCACCTCTGCTCCGAGCTCAAACTCGACACGGGTATTAGAGATGTTTACGACTCGTCCACGCCGGACCTGAGAGCCGGTGCCGATGTCGAATTCTTGCCCGACCCGCGCACGAAGCACCCGAACCAGATGAGCCGCGTGATCACCCGTAAGCGCGGCCTGATTCCCTGAAATCTCATCGGCGATCCACCGGCGGCGAGTCATGTCAGGAATGAGGATCTATCACAAGATGAGTAGACAGCAGATGTCAATCTCTGTCTTTTAACACTACTGGAAGATATCTTTAACCTTACCCAGAAGAGATTGCAGTAACGGCTGATTGTCGACCTTTCCCAAGCCATCGAGTTCCTGCAGGAGCTCTCGTTGTCGTTTATTGAGCTTCGACGGAATCTCGACCCGGACTTCCACGTAGAGATCCCCCCTGCCGTGACCGTTTAGAACCGGTACGCCTTTACCGCGAATCCGAAATGTCGTCCCCGGCTGCGTGCCTTCTGGGACTTTCAGGTTGTGCTCGCCATCCATCGTCGGGACGCGTATCTCAGATCCCATCGCCGCCTGTGGAACCGAGATCGGCACCACACAGTGCAGATCGTTCCCCTCACGTGCAAAAAACGGGTGATCCTTGACGTGAAGCACGACATACAGATCACCGGCGGGGCCGCCGAACGGGCCAACTTCTCCAGCGCCGGAGAATCGGATGCGCGTTCCATCTTCTACTCCCGCGGGAATCTTGGTATCGACATTTCGCTGCCGCAAGATGCGGCCTTCCCCCTTGCATTTTGCACAAGGATCGGTGATCACACTGCCAGTACCCTGGCACGTGGGGCAAGTGCGGGCGATGCTGAAGAATCCCTGTTGGTAGCGAACCTGCCCGCGACCGTTACAGGATCGGCATTGTGTTGGCCCTTTGCCGGGGGCCGACCCTGAACCTTTGCATTCCTCGCAAGCCTCATGCCGACGCACCGTAACCCTGGTGTCAGTGCCAAAGAATGCCTGCTCGAACTCCAGTGTAACGTCTTCGCGGAGATCGGCGCCGCGCTGCACGCGGCTGCGCCGGCGGCCACCGCCACCTCCGCCAAACAGGTCACCAAAGCCGAAAATGTCGCCAAAAATGTCACCGAAATCCTGGAACGCCGAAGGATCGAAGCCAACGCCCGCCCCGGAGCCACCAAGCCCGGCATGCCCGTATCGGTCGTACGCCGCCCGTTTCTCGGTGTCCGCGAGAATAGCGTATGCCTCGCTCACTTCCTTGAACTTCTCTTCCGCATCCGGATTGTTGGGATTCCGGTCGGGATGGTACTGCAGCGCCAGCTTCCGGTACGCGCTCTTCAATTCCACTTCCGTGCACGTACGGGTGACGCCCAGTACCTCGTAGTAGTCGCGCTTCGCGTTGGTCGTCAGAATGAAGACCTTTCCATATGTCTTGTAGTGGTGACTCGCTGAGCTAGAACTGACAAACTTCCTCACGGCGGGCGCTAAACCCACACTTTTGCTTACTACATCCCCAAGTTATTCTGCTGAATTCTTCGCCACCCGGACCATTGCTGGGCGTAGCAACCGGTCTTTCAGTTTGTAGCCGCGCTGCAATTCGTCGATCACCTCATGATCAGGAACATTCGACGTCTCCACCATCTCGATCGCCTCGTGGTAGCGCGGATCAAAAGGCTGCCCTTTGGCTGCCACGGCCTGCACTCCCAGCTTGGCTAATGCGTCCTGAAGCTGCTTGTGGATTAGTTCGATCCCGTTGCGGAAGTCCCCACCTTCTGACTTCATTTGCAACGCCCGGTCAAAGCTATCCATGACCGGCAGCAGAGTTTTGATGGCATCCGATAGGGCGAAGTCGCGGAAATCCTGCTGCTCCTTCGCGGCTCTGCGGCGGGCATTCTCGAACTCGGCTTGAGCGCGTGCTAACCGGTCCAGCAAGGAGTCCCGCTCCGCCTTGATTTTCTGTAACTCCGTGGTCGCGCCGGCTTCGGCGCCGGCATTCGTGCCAACGGACGATGCGGAATCCTGCTCGTCACTTGCAGGCAACTCATGTTCCAGATCAATTCCCGGTGCTTCGGGACGTGTTTTTCCGTTCGCTTTCCCCATAACTGCTTCCCCTACTCCGATTCATTCAAGATTTTGTCGAAAAGACGCGCGATGTACGAGACCGCTGTAATCGTGTGCTGGTAGTCCATACGCGTTGGACCAATCACAGCCAGCGACCCCATGACTTCATTTCCAGCGTGGGCGGGCGCACCGATCAATACGAAGTTGCGCATGGAGGGCAGGGCCTCATCCAGGCCGATCACGACCCGCACCGCCTCCTGCTTTACATCGAGATAGGCACCGAGGAGTTGGACAACTTTTTCTTTCTCCTCCAGTGTCTTCAACATCTCTTGCAGCCGCGCTCGATCCTGCTCGCCTGTGACCAGATTCGCCGCACCTTCCACGAAAACAAATTGGGAACCCTGGTCCGTCGTCAGCGCACCCTGCTTGTAGAGTTGCTCGACCGAGTGCATCAGCCGGTCATACTCGCTGCGTTCTTGCTCCACACGCCGCGATATTTCCGACCGCATCGCATCCATCGTCCAACCACGGAAGTTCTCGTTGATGTAGCGGCCGGCCAGGTCAAGGTCCGCCTGCGACAGATCGAGGCGCAACACCCGGTCCCGCACCAATCCCGATCGCGTCACGACCACGGCGAGCACCTTCTGGTCTCCAAGACGCGAGAAATACACATGCTCCAGGGCATTCTTCGGGCCGCTGGTCGCGACAGCCACTCCCACATTCCGTGAAATGAGGGAAAGCACGTGCGAGGTGCGTTCCATGAATTCCTGCACGTCTTTGACTCCGGCAAACGAGTCCGAAATCATGGTCTCTTCTTGCGGCGCCAGCCGGGCATTCCCGGAGATCTGCTCTACGTAATAGCGGTACGCTTCCGTCGTAGGAACGCGCCCCGCGGATGCGTGTGGCTGTTCCAGAAATCCGGCATCCGACAAATCGGCCATCACGTTGCGGATCGAAGCCGGACTCAGCCCCTCGCGGTTCGATCGCGCCAGCGTTCGCGATCCGACCGGTTCGCCCGTGGAGATAAATGTCTCCACGATCGCGGTCAGAATATCGCGTTCGCGCATCCCGATATTGGGTTCACCCGGCATAACAGAGTGTGTCAGTGATCTTGTTCCGAACGGCGTTCGCCCTGAAGAGACATCGCCCTCAGCTCATTCCTTAACTATTTTAGATGCAAAAGCTTAGGTTTTGGATCAGAACTCCGATCCTGTTTGGATTCTAGGAACGGGGTCCGGGGGTGTCAAGAAGGGCAGGCTGCCGGGCCGGCGGCCTGGGACGCTAATTTCAACCTGCCTCCTGCTATTCTCGAGCTCTCGTATGAAGGCCAAACCCCATATAGCGGTCATCGGCGCTGGAGCATTCGGCGGATGGACCGCACTCCATCTGCTGCAAAGTGGAGCGCGCGTCACTCTGATCGATGCATGGGGGCCCGGTAATTCGCGATCGTCCTCGGGCGGCGAGACACGGGTCATGCGGGGCACCTATGGGCCCCATCAACCATACACCGCGATGGCCGCCCGGGCTCTTAAGTTATGGGACAAATATCAACGGAAATGGAAGCGGGAACTCCTCAATCGCACAGGAGTCCTGTGGATGGCGGCGGGACGCGACGACGCCTTCGAGCGCGGCTCGATCGAGATGCTTCGCGATGCCGGCATTCCCTATCAGGAAATGTCCGTCGCCCGCATGAAAAATCGTTGGCCGCAGATCAACTTTCGGGACATCGAGTGGGGCATCTACGAGCCTGAATGCGGGTATCTCGATGCGCGATCAAGCTGCATGGCGGTCGTGGAGGCTTTTCTACGGGCAGGCGGGGAGTACCGGCAACTTGAAGTGCTCAGGCGCCGCGAAGCGTACCCGCCCAATCGTCGGGGCATTGCGTTTTCGGATGACACTTATCTGACAGCGGATTTTTATGTGTTCGCTTGCGGCCCATGGATGGGAACGCTGTTTCCAAAAACAATTAACACCCTCATCCGGTCGACCAAGCAGGATGTCTTCTTTTTTGGCACGCAGGCACGCGAGAGCGAATATTTCACCGACTCGCACTTGCCCGTGTGGGCGGATCATCGTGATCATTTCTTCTATGGCATTCCCGGCCGGGACTATCGCGGGTTCAAGGTTGCAGACGACACTCGTGGTGAGCCGTTTGATCCGACCGACGGAGAACGAGTCGTGAGCCCCGCCGCGCTCGCGAAGGTTCGCGAATATGTCGCCTTTCGCTTCCCCGCTCTCAAAGATGCTCCCCTGATCGAAACCCGTGTCTGCCAGTACGAGCAAACACCGGACAGCCACTTCATTATCGACCGTCACCCGGAACACGAGAATGTCTGGCTGGTCGGAGGTGGCTCAGGGCATGGATTCAAACACGGCCCTGCAGTTGGAGAGATGGTTGCGGACTTGATCCTGAAGGAAAAGGAGCCAGCGGCGATCTGGCGCCTATCCCGTTTTACTGAATCTGGATGACGTTGCCCGGAGCCGCAGCCTTGATCTCGCTTACGCGTTCCAGGACCCGTCGCGCAAATTCATAGATCGACTTGGCATGCGGCGAGTTCTCGCCTTCGAGCACCACCGGCTTTCCGCCATCGCCTGATTTTCTCACCTCGGGGTCCAGCGCGATGCTACCCAGAAACGGCACATCGAAGCGCTTCGCCATTAACTCAGCGCCGCCCCGTGAAAAAATGTCGACCTCATGCGAGCAGTGCGGGCACACAAAGTAGCTCATGTTTTCCACAACACCCGCCACATCCACCTTCATCTGCCGGAACATCTCAATCGCCTTGCGCGCATCCTGCAGCGAGACATCCGAGGGTGTCGATACCACCACCGCGCCCGTCAGCGGTACGGTTTGCACCAGCGACAGCGCAACATCGCCGGTTCCCGGGGGTAGATCGATCACCATGTAGTCGAGATGCCCCCACTCCACTAGTCCCAGGAACTGCCGGATGATCTGGTGCAACATAGGCCCACGCCAGATAACGGGCTTGTCGCCAGGATTGAGGAATCCAACCGAGATGACTTTCAGCCCAAACGCCTCGATCGGCTCAATGCGGTTATCCCCTACCATGCGTGGCTGCGAGTTCGTGCCCAGCATCAGAGGAACGTTGGGCCCATAGACGTCTGCATCAAGGAGTCCGACCTTGTGCCCCATCTTGGCGAGAGCCACGGCGAGGTTTACCGACAGGGTGGTTTTGCCGACGCCTCCCTTGCCCGACCCTACCGCGATGATAGCGTCCACTCCCGGCAACGGCTGCGGCCCGGGCTGCGTAGGTCCATGTTGATGCGGCATATGTGCGTTCAAGGGATTACGCTCCAGAAATCAAGAATGAGAAAAAACCCTTCTCGATTATACAAGCGGGCTCAGCCGGGGAAGTCCGAATGGAGTTCGCGGTAAATGGCAGAATGTCGGAGTAAACGTATCGCAAACACAAATTCTTAAAATTTGCGGTCTCGAACAGCGATGCGCAAGCGTCATCTAAGCAAACTTGCCCTGATGACCGAGTGGGCTGGCCGCTCAAGGCAGGAAGCTAATATCCTTCCCCTTCCATGCGCACCTTACCCCGGAACATACGGAACAGGAAGAAGAAGTAGCCAAGGGCCAAAATCATCCCCAGGACCCACCAGGCAAAGCCGACGGCCAAACCGTGCTCCCCGGCTTTGGTGTTGTAAATCGTCAGGTTGTACGCAGGATCAGTGCTGGCCGGCAACACCACCGGATAGAGTGCAAAGGCGGCTCCCACCAGCATCGCGACGATATAAAGCGCGGACGCGAAAAACGCCAACTTGTCCGAGCGCTTGAGCATTCCATGCATCATCACAGCAAGAGAGCCGAAAACAAGAACGGGAATTACAAACCCGATAGTGTGATGCTTGTAATTATCGAGCACGCCGGGCCGGATCGCCACCGTTGCCACCAGTCCAAGTACAGTAAGCAGCAATTGCACGGGCCAGGCGTACAGAGCCACCGCGCGGGCCCTCCGGTACAGTTCGTCTTCCGTCTTGTTCGCGATATACAGCGAGCCATGCGCGGTCAGCGTAACCAGCGCAATCACCCCCGTCAGCACGGTGTACCAGTCGAGAATCCCGTTATTTTGCCCGACTCGGAAATTCGTCCAGAGCGGCTCGAAGAAATATCCATCCGCGGCCAGCGGAACTCCGCGAACTACGTTGCCCAATGCGGCTCCGAAAAAAATGCAGAGCAAAATGCTTGCCACGCAGAACACGACGTCGAAAAATCCGCGCCAGACCGGATGATCCATGTGCGCGCGCAGTTCAATTCCGATGCCTCGCAGCATCAACAGCCACAGAACCATCATGAGAGGCAGGTAGAAACCGCTGAAGCTCGACGCATAAAGTAGAGGATAAGCGAAATAGAGCGTCCCTCCTGCAGCCAGCAACCACACTTCATTGCCATCCCACACCGGACCGATGGCGCGCATGATGATCTGGCGCTCCGCTGCCGTGCGCCCCGCGCCCAGGTAGATGACGCCGGCCCCCAGATCGAACCCATCGAGCACGACGTAAGCAGCTACCATGACTGCGACAATCATGAACCAGAGTGTTTCCATAATTCCTCGATTACCTCTTACGCTATTTCTATGATTTCGTTTGTGCCTCGACCCTCAATGAATTGCCAGTGTAGGTGTCTTCGCGTCACCAGACGGGCTGGCATGAGCCGAGTGCTCTCCATCAGGTCCATGTTCAATTTCCCGGCGGACCAGGAACAGAAAGAAGATGCTCAGCACTGTATACATCCCCATAAAACCGAGCAGCGTGAACATCCCATTTCCCGCCGAGACGTGTTTGGAGTAGCCATCCGCAGTTCGCATCAGTCCATATACCAGCCAGGGCTGACGTCCGATCTCCGCGGTAATCCAGCCCGCCGTGTTGGCAATGTAGGGAAATGGCAGAGCCAGCATCAGAATCCACAAGAGCCAACGGGAGTCGAACAATTTCCGGCGCAACAACTGGAATACCGCGACGATCATCAGCCCGATGAACAGCGTCCCCAACCCGACCATGATGTGGTAGCTGTAATAGAGCAGTGCAACGTTCGAGGGCCACAAATCTTCTGGAAACGCGTTCAGGCCCTTCACTTCCGCCTTCCATGCCCGGTACGTGAGAAAACTCAGAGCATTCGGAACAATGACGGGATTGTCGATCTTCTTATCTTCGACGTTCGGTTGGCCCACCAGGACCAGTGGCGCCCCCGGCTGACTTTCAAACAAAGCTTCCATGGCAGCCAGGGTCACCGGCTGGTTGTTCGCGATGAGGCGGCCTTGCCCGTCGCCGGTCGGGAAAAGCTGCAGCACCGAGGCAATGAGTCCGGCAACAACTCCAACCCGCACAAAGATCCGCCCGGATTCTTCAAACTTTCCCCATAGCAGATAAAACGCCCCAATCGATGCCATCACGAACGCGCCCGTGATCAGCGCGCCGCTCATATTGTGGGCGTATTGCCACCATGCCCACGGATTCAAGACCAGGGCCCAGAAACTCGTGAGCTGCATCGATCCGTCCGCGGCCTTGGCATAACCCACCGGGTGTTGCATCCAGGCGTCGGTCGCGACAATGAAGAACCCCGACATCCATGAGCCCAGGAATACCGCGACCGCCGACCACCAATGCCCTCGCGGGCCCAACCGCTTCTCGCCGTACAGGAACAAGCCCAGGAACGCCGATTCAAGGAAAAAGGCAAACATGCCTTCCATCCCCAGCGTCTGGCCAATCACGCCACCTGCGAAGCGCGAAAAGTGCGACCAGTTCGTGCCGAACTGAAATTCCATGGGGATGCCAGTCACGACACCCAACACGAAATTGATTCCGAAGATGCGCGCCCAGAAGCGGGCCGCCTTGTCATACGCCTCATCGTTGCGGCGAAGGGCGATGGTCTTGAGCACCACGATCAGCGGCGCCAAGCCCATGGTCAATTGCGGAAACAGGTAGTGAAAGGTGACGGTAAACGCAAAATGCAGGCGATGAACGAGGAGGGCACTATCCATAAGAAATCCTCAAAGTCCTTACCCTAAACGCTCGCCGGGAAACATGAATGTGATCGTAATCACACTCGCATGGAATTCAGCGGGCTGCCTTCCGCTTTCGCTCCAGTTCGGCGCGACGGATCTCACGCCGACGCCCGGCATCATCGTAGCGGCGCCGTTGCTCGTCGGTTTCAGGAATAACCGGCGCGACCTTCAGCCGCTTTCCTTCTTTGTCGATAGCTACGAAGGTCAGGTGCGCGGAAGCAACATGCTGTGCGGTGTCGGCAATATAGTTTTCCACGAAGACCTTCACGCCCACTTCCATGGAAGTCGTAAATACGCGATTGACGGAGGAGCGCAGAATCACCAGGTCTCCCACGCGCACCGGAACCAGAAAATCGATATGATCCACCGAAGCCGTAACGACATGATTGCGCGAATGGCGATGTGCCGCCATGGCGCCGGCCAGATCGATCCAGTGCATCAAGCGTCCGCCCAATAGCGCCGCGAGCGGGTTCGCATCGTTGGGCAGTACGATCTCCGCCATCTCCGATTGTGAATCGCACACTGGGCGCGGCATCAGAAGGTTATCGTTCATCGTTCCTCGTTCTCGCCTTCTCCTCAGGATTTCTTTCTGAGATAAGACTCCAGAAAACACTCGGCCATCTTCTGCACGCGCTTGTCTTCATGGCGGCGCGTCCACGCGGACTGCTGAAAATCAAACTCCAACTCTCCGTGTGCCACCGGCAAATGTGCGCGTTCACACACGTAGTCCACGCGAATCGACCTTGCCGTCTCAAGCGAACCCGCGGACTTCCCCTTTCGCTTTGCCTCTTGCCCTCCCGGAACCGCAACCGCGAAGCGCACGGCATCCCATGGTCGCTGGCTCGGCGCCCAGCTGCATCCGGCGGCGTACCCAAGGTTGCAAAACGCCTCGAGTATGTCTTGAGACGGCGACTCGCCCGCATGACCCGGAGCTGTACAGTGGCCGCTCCATCCGCAACCCAGTGGCAATCTGGCCGGATGCGGCCAGGCGCCATTTTCCAATCGCTCTACCGGCATGAAGTAAGGACAGGCCAATTCGCACTCGCGGATTCAGAATTTGATCGGGAGCGGACATTTTATCAGTGAACGATGCTACCGAGTTCGACGCGGGCACGGAGCGGCCACCTCCGGTTTTGTAGTACGCTCAAAGATCACCAGCGTTTGGGGCCGTCCGCCAATCCAGGCCGTGGCCCTTCGCCTCTGAATATGGATCGCATCGCCGCACTGAACGAGATTCTCACCGAACATCCGCAGGACGCCTTCGCACGCTACGGGCTCGCCATGGAATATTCGAAGCAAGGCGATTTCGACCGCGCCCTCGCCGAGTTTTCGATCTTGCTGGAGCACAATCCGGACTATACAGCGGGTTATTTCATGGCTGCGCAAACGCTGGCGCGCGCCGAGCGCACGGACGACGCCAAGAAAATGCTCCAGGACGGAATCGCGTCCGCCCGCCGAACCGGCAACCTGCATGCCCAATCAGAAATGGAAGCAATGCTGGGAGAACTGGGCTAACAAAGTTTCAAGATTTCAAAGTTTCAAGGTTTCAAAGTTCCAAGAGTTCAAGGTTTCTCGCGATGATCACCTCTTTAAATCTTTGAAACATCGCAACCTTGCAACATTCAGACCTTTACTTCGCCATCCTTCGCATCCCCCACTCCACCAACCCTGGAAATAGTTGATACAACTTGACCGGCAGGTGCATCGTCCAGGGAACGATGACCTCGCGCTTGCCTTTACGGTAGCCATCAAGAGTCGCACGGGCGACCCGGTCCGCCGTTACTCCTCTCAGCGAAGTGGGCCTCACCGTCTTCAGTTCCCTTCCACGGACGGCATTCGCTCCAAACGCCGTCTTCACATAACCCGGGCAAACCGTCAGCACTCGAATGCCATCCTTCTGCAATTCAACCCCGGCGGCTTTGCCAATCGCATTCATGGCGAATTTGCTCGCGCTGTAGGCGGCATGGAACGGCAACGGAATGTGCCCAGCCACGCTGGAAATGTTGATGATGGTCCCACCTCCCTGCTGCCGCATCACCGGAATTACGGCTTGCATCGCTGATAACGCGCCAAAGAAGTTTGTCTCAAACAACTCCTTGCACGCCGACATTTCCATCTCCGACACGGAGTCGAACAGGCCATGCCCGGCATTGTTCACCCACACGTCGACACGCTTGAAATGATGCAAGGTCAAAGCAAGAACTCGGTCGACCTCCTCCGAGTTGCGGACATCGCAGGCGAATGCGGCGGTACGCTCCGCGAAACCGACACGGGCCCGAGCGGCTTCCGCTCTCCCAGCATCCCTCGACATCAGGACAACACTGGCCCCTTCGGCTGCGAATGCCTTGGCGATGGCTTCACCGATTCCCATCGATGCCCCTGTGACAGCGACCACCACTCCTTCCATTTCCATGATCGCGTTTGTATGCTCTGCTTAACATCAAGTCAAGCCGCAACGCCGGAGCTTGGCGTACAATCAGGCGATTCCCGTCTCGGAGCTTGCGTGTCTCTTCTTCCCCTATTCCCTCTGGATCTCGTGCTGTTTCCAGGCACCGACCTGCCGCTGCATATCTTCGAGCCACGCTACAAGGAAATGATTGGAGAATGCATCGACCATCAATCTCCGTTTGGCATCGTGCGCGCCGTCGATCAGGGAATCGCCGAGTTCGGCTGCAGCGCGAAAGTCCTGGAAGTCACCAAGAAATACTCTGACGGACGCTTGGACTTGATTGCACACGGCGAAACGCGCTTCGAAGTACTCGAACTGAATCAGGAAAGACCGTTCCTTCGCGGAGAGGTGCTAATGGTTCCTGACGAACCCGGCGCTGCTTCCGCCGACGATAAGGCTCGCGTCGTCCAGCTGCACGGTGAAATCCTCTCTCTTGCTGGAGCCACCCAGGATCTCGATTCTTCCGACCCGGGTACGCTCTCCTTCCGCCTCGCCGGTTCATTGCCCCTCGATCTCGATTTCAAGCAAAAACTTCTTACAACGCTTTCGGAGCGCGAGAGAGTGCACGAACTTGCCGATTATCTGGAAAAGATCCTGCCTGGTCTTCGCCGCGCTGCCAGAGCGCGGGAGAAGGCCGGCGGCAACGGCCACGCCCGCTGATTTTCCCGCCAGCTATTGATTCCCCCATCAAAACGCAATCGACAAGCCGCGAGTATAATCGGGACAAGTTGGTTCGATTTTGGGGGTTCCTTCCATGAGTCTTCCGCGCACCGTCGGTGAGTTGCGCCGGAGTGTTTTTACCGAAGAGCGTCTGCAGACGCGCCACGTTAAGGATGAATTACGCGACAACCTGATTGCCCGCTTGCGTCAGCAAGGCGATGCGCCGGTGTTCGCCGGGATCGTGGGCTATGACGACACCGTGGTTCCCCAGATCACTAACGCCATTCTGTCGCGGCACAATTTCATTTTGCTTGGATTACGCGGCCAGGCTAAGAGCCGCATCCTGCGTGCCTTGACGTCGCTTCTCGACGCCAACATGCCATACGTGGCCGGATGCGAGATTCACGACAACCCCTATGCCCCGATTTGCCGCCGCTGCCGCGAAGAAATCGCCCGTCTCGGCGATGACACCCCGGTTGCTTATCTCACGCCAGACGACCGTTATGTGGAAAAGCTCGCGACTCCCGACGTCACCATTGCCGATCTTATTGGCGACATCGATCCCATCAAGGCCGCGCGCGGCGGACACGAACTCTCCAGTGAACTGACGGTTCACTATGGCCTCCTGCCGCGAGCCAATCGCGGAATCTTCGCCATCAATGAACTCCCCGACCTTGCCGGGAAGATTCAGGTGGGCCTGTTCAACATCATGCAGGAAGGCGATGTGCAGATTAAGGGATACCCCATCCGCCTGCCGCTCGATGTTGCGCTCGTCTTCAGCGCGAACCCCGAAGACTACACCGCCCGCGGCAAGATCATCACCCCGCTGAAAGACCGCATTGGCTCAGAGATCCGGACGCACTACCCGGCGACGTTGGAAGAAGGCATCGCGATCACAGCGCAGGAAGCCTGGTCGCGGCGCAACGGACATCCGCTGCACCTTCCTAACTACGTGCAGGAAGTGATCGAGCGCGTCGCCTTCGCAGCGCGCGAAGACAAGAAAATCGACAAGCGATCCGGAGTCAGCCAGCGCCTGCCAATCAGCGCCATGGAAAACGTCATCTCTAACGCCGAGCGGCGAGCGATTCGCAATGACGAAAAGCTGGTCGTCCCGCGCATCAGCGACGTTTACGCCGCGCTCCCGGCTATCACTGGCAAGCTTGAACTCGAATACGAAGGCGAGATGAAGGGCGCCGACCACGTGGGGCGAGAATTGATCCGCGCCGCTATCGCCAAAACTTACGACGAATACTTCACCGGCGCCAACATGCAGCAGGTAGTGCAGTGGTTCGATCTGGGCGGAGAGATCCAGCTTTCGGATTCAGTTCCTGCCGTCGAAGCCTTGGAGAATTTGAAAGAGATCCAGGGCCTCATCGACAAACTGGGTCCGCTCGGCGTTTCGCAAAAGGAAAGTCCCGAACAACAGGTATCGGCCGCGGAGTTCATTCTTGAGGGACTCCACGCCCATAAGCGCATCGGCCGCAGCGAGGAGCGGGTATTTAAGGCTGGAGAAAAAAAGCCCGAACCAGCCCGCGAGAAAACATTCGACCCGGACGAAAGACCCTTCCGGCAGAGAAGACAGTTCAATTAAGCCATGAGCGATGAGCAGGCTTACTGTGTAGTTCAGCCCGCTCATTGCTCAAAGCTCACAGCTCATTGCTGGCTTTTATGAAACGCATCCGCTACTCCAAATACGTGCCCGACCCAGCCGGCGAGATGAGCATGGAAGATCTACTCAGCGCGCTTTCGGACTACCTGCTTCAAAGCGGATACCAGGATTCCATGTGGTACGAGATGCCGGAGGGCGATCAGACCCTCGATCAACTCAGGCAGGCCCTCGAGCAAGCGCTCATGGATGGCGAACTCTTCGACGACAATCTGCGCGAGCAGATCGAGCGTATGCAGATGGAAGGCAAGCTCGATGAGTTGATCGAGAAGTTGATTGAACGCATGCAGCAGGAAGATTACATTTCCGTCGATCAGCCGCCCGATCCGTCGCGTCCCTCGAGCGTTGGAGGCCAGACCGGAGAAGCACAACAGGCCCGGTTCGAAATTACCGACAAAAGCCTGGACTTCCTTGGCTTCAAATCGCTGCGCAACTTGCTCGGTTCCCTTGGTAAATCCAGCTTTGGACGCCACGACACCCGCGACTTAGCTACCGGCATCGAGGCCAGCGGATCCTCGAAGACCTATGAGTTCGGCGACACGCTCAACCTCGACATCACCGCTACGCTTTCGAGCGCCATCCAGCGCGAAGGCCTGACGCTGCCGCTGAACATCGAATACTCCGACTTGCAAGTTCATCAATGCGAGTACCAGTCTTCCTGCGCGACGGTGCTGATGCTCGACTGCTCGCACTCGATGATCCTCTACGGCGAGGACCGGTTCACCCCGGCGAAAAAAGTGGCGATGGCCCTGTCGCACCTGATCCAGACGCAATATCCCGGCGACTCCCTGTCTCTGGTTCTATTTCACGATTCGGCGGAAGAAGTCCCGCTCTCCCAACTGGCCCGCGTGAAGGTCGGCCCGTACTATACCAACACCCGTGAAGGCCTCCGCATGGCGCAACGCATTCTGCAGCGCCAGCGCAAAGACATGAAGCAGATCGTCATGATTACCGACGGCAAGCCTTCGGCGCTCACGCTCGAAGACGGCCGCATTTACAAAAACGCCTTCGGCCTTGATCCACTGGTCGTCAGCCAGACCCTCGAAGAAGTTTCCAAGTGCAAGCGCGCCGGAGTGCTGATCAACACCTTCATGCTCGCCTCCGACTATGGCCTGGTCCAGTTTGTTCAGAAAGTCACAGAAATGTGTCGTGGCAAAGCCTACTTCACCACCCCCTACACCCTGGGCCAATACCTGCTCATGGACTACATGTCCCGCAAAACCAAAACAATCCATTAAGTATGTAGGGACAGCCACCACCGGTCCCGGCGAGCGACGCCCGCATCCTTGCTGCAGGACTTGCGTTGAAGCTGATAATCTTTAGAGGCCCCTATGGCGAATTGCATCCAATGTGGCCGCAAGCTTCCGGGTCTGACTTTGGGAAAAAAGGTGTGTCAGTGGTGCGTGCAGCACGAGGCCGCACAGCGCGGCGAGATCGCCGAAGACGCCCGTCAACCCGTCATGGATGCCCCCTGGGCTCGGCGCCGTGAATCTGGCATAACTCTCACGCAGGTTCTTTTCGGCGCATGTGTCGCTGTCTACCTCGCGATGGCGCTGTACAGCGGAGCGCTGGATTTCTCTAACGAGGCGGTCCTGAGATTCGGAGCGATCTATGGGCCCTACACACTTTCGGGCCAATGGTGGCGAGTCGTCACCTACATGTTCCTGCACGGCGGCCTGATGCACATCGCTTTCAACATGTGGTGCTTGTGGGACCTCGGCGCACTGTCGGAGTCTCTCTACGGCCGTTGGACTTATGCTGCAATCTACCTCATCACTGGCGTCGCCGGCGGTATTGCGAGCATCGGATGGAATCCAGGCGTCCTGACGGTAGGAGCGTCCGGGGCGATTTTTGGCTTAGCCGGGGCACTTCTCGCCTCCTTCTATCTGGGAGAGTTTTCGTTCCCGAGCGTCGCGATCCGCGGCACGATGCGCAGTCTCGTCTTCTTCATCGGATTCAATATCATGCTGGGCGCAGGTTTGAATATTTTCGGAGGAGATGCGGGCAGAATCGACAACGCCTGCCACATCGGCGGCCTCGTCAGCGGAATGGCACTCGGCGCACTCATTGCGGTTGTAGCCCCCCAGCGCGGTGCTCCGCTTCGCCGCGTTGGCGTTGTCGCTATCGTCGCGCTCGCAGTGGCGGGCAGCGCCTACGGCGTTGAACGTTGGCGTGGCGGTCCTTTCCGCCTCGAGCGCGCCTTTTCGCAGATTTCCCGCAACGACCCGCAGCGCGCAATGGCACAACTCGAAGCCCTCGTTCGCGCACAGCCAAATTCGGCACCAGCACATCTTGCCCTTGGCCAGGAGTACTTCCGGCAGGAAAAGTTTCCGGGCGCTGAGGCCGAGTTCAAGCGCACGATCGATCTGTCTCCCAGAAATGCCTGGGCACGCCTGGAATTGGGCATGGTCTACCTGAATGAGAATCGTCCAAGCGACGCTAAGGATGAATTCGCAAAGGTCCTGGCGCAGGATCCCGGGAACACCGATGCGCACTACGGCATGGGGATGGTTCTGGCCGCCGACGGGCAACACCAGGCCGCCATCGACCAGTTCAAATCAGCAGCCACGGATTCAGAAATATCCGGCGTGAACTACGAGATGGGCCGCAGCTATGCTGCCCTGAAAATGTACGGCGATGCCATCGATTCCTACCTCCAGGAGAAAACCAGGAGCGGAGACGATCCAGATCTCGAACTGGCCCTCGCTGAGGCCTACCAGGCCGACGGCAAATCGCAGGAAGCTCAGGATGCCCGCAGCAAGGCGGCACAGCTGAAATCGAGCACCCACAAGTAGCTGAAGCCTGCTCCGCGCCAACTTGTCAGGCCTTTGTGATCTCCCCTACCGCCCGCCACGCCTGATTAATCGCCTCGTCTGTGTAGGCATAGGCTCCGGCATCGGCATTTGCAATGGCAATTCGGCCGTACGGTTTGCGCGCCCGCTCACACGGTGTCTCCCCGCCCTCCAGCCAAAACTCGTCCCACAGCGAGTTGTATTCGTAGGCATAGCCATGCGGCCAGCGGTTCACCGTAATGGCCGCGATGTCGCGTGCCGGATCGAACCCTCCGTCCCCCAGCGTCCGCCCGAGTTGGTCGCGAATGTTCCGCTCGATCGTCTCGAACGTCGTCGTATACAACTCCATCCGCCCCGCCGCGTGCTGATCGCGCGCTGGAAGACCCGGATGGCACGCCGCTTTCATCATGTGAACGACGATCGGCTCCTCCGGCTTCCGCGCACATTCGTAACCTCCGATACTCACAGGCAAGTCAAGATTGAACATCGCGTGATACATGCCGGGAGCGTAGACCGAACTGATGCCGAGCTTCTGGAATGCTGTCCAGTTGTGCAAGGCAACGTTGGTATACAGCAGAGGAACTTTTTGCGCGGAAGCGAGCGCCTCCTTCTGCTTCTGGGGCAGTTCCTCGCAAATATAAGGAATCACGACATGCCAGCACGCCAGGACGCAATCCTTCGCCCGGGTCGTGTACACCTTCCCGCCACGGGCATAGCTGACTTCGACTTCCTTCGCGCGGGCAGCATCTCCCAGGTGCTTCACGCGAACCGCCGTGCTGTTCAGACGAATGCGCACTGGCGAAGCTGCTTTGTCGAGCTCCGCGTAATTCGCCTTCGCCAAAATGACGTCAGCCACAGATTGGCCCGGGATCGCATCCGGAATCAGCTTGCGCACCAGCAAACGCGCGATCGTGGCATTTCCGTCCGGGAAATGGAAGAAGTACTCCTCGGCTTCCTCGTTAGGAATCGCGTCACGATTCATCCCCTTGCCCGGAGCCGGATCGAGTTTCATCGCCTCAAACCCGGGAAGGTTAAGTCCCCACGCATCCTGCGCCGAAATCGCATCGATACCCAGGCCGAACAAGCCGTGTGGGCGCGCCTGCAAGATCTTGACGACGTCCTCATGCACACCGGCAACTTCTTTCAAGAACCTGGCATAGCTGATGCGCGCCAGCTTGGCCTTCTTTTCATCGGAAGTCAGGCCGGGATAGTAATCCTTGGGTTCGTGATAGAGGCGGTCAAGGTCGTGTTTGGCCTGCTCGGAAATCGGTGCGTCCGCCAGGAAGCGCTTAATCAGATCCTTGGAGGCGCTGTTTCCGTCCTCGCTCTCATCCCCACCCCGCAGGCTCAAGCCCACCGTAAGCTTGTCGGCCCCGAATGTTTCTTTGTTGAAAAACGTTTTCGGGCTCAGGCCCAGTGAGGGATAAAGATTTTTCTGAAAATGCTTCCCGTACGAAGCCACATCGATGCCCAGCTCCTCGATGACTCCCTTCGCGACCTTGCTGTAAGGAGCTGGGCTCTCGATAGAAAATGTTCCGCCAAACCCCAGGCGAAAAGCATTACCGACGTGGAATTCGTTGCGCTTGGCATGCCCACCGAAATCGTCGTGGTTGTCGAGAATCAGGATGCGCGCTTTCTCGCCTGCTGCTTTGCGATAGAAGTGCGCCGCGGCGAGTCCGCTGATCCCTCCGCCGACAACGATCAGATCGTAGCTCTCACCGGTATCAACCGGCGTGCCCGCCGAATCCCAGAAAGTGCCGTCCCGCAGTGCGTGCGCCGCATCAAACGATCCTGGATGACTGCCGCGCATTCCAGTCAGGACCGGCGGATAATAGGTCGACGTTTCTTTCGCCTTCGCATCTTCGCCGAGCAGACGCCACGGCATCAATGCCGCACCCGCCGTCACCGCAACGCCGTTCAGGAAGTCGCGGCGGCTGACCTTGCGGTTCATCCCCAATTCCTGGTCTCGTGAATTGCTCACGATTTTCCCCGCTCCCGTTTACGTCGTGCTCTTGCCTTCATCTGCTTTCTTGACCGCCAGTTCTGCGCCTTGGAAGCCAATTCGGCTGTGCGTGCCGTCGCAGAACGGCTTGTTCACCGATCCTCCACAGCGGCAAAGTGAGAATGCGGTCTTGCCGGTCAAGTCGTAGGGAGTACCGTTCACATCCACCAACTCCACGCTTCCCTCCGGTGCTTCCACGCGCAGCGGGCCATTCGGGCGCACTGTGATTTTTACTTGTGCCATGGCGAAATCCTCCAAACCTTACGGGTTTCTAGTAAGCATAAAAGATAACACGAGGGCGAAAATTCGCGCAGCGCCGGGAAATCCGCACGATCGCTAAATTGTTCCTGATCGAAGGATGCGATGAAATGAATCTATGCCGCAGCTGTCCCCACCGAAACCAGGCTCCGGTATAGCTGCAGGCATTCATCGATCATGCGCTTGGTGGTGTAGCGCTCGCGGGCACGAGTATAGGCCAGTTCCCCGAAAGCGCGCCGCATGGTGCGGTCCTCGCTCAAGTGCCGGATGCTTTCCGCAAGGCTCGCCGCATCGTTCGTTTGGAAGTACAGCGCGGCATCCCCCCACATCTCGCGGTAGCTGGGAATGTCGTTGGCCACAATCGCACAGCGGGAAAACGCGGCTTCCAGCGTGGCGAGGCCCAAAGGCTCGTACCGTGACGTGGCCGCAAAAATTGCGGCCCGGCTGTACAGCGCGCGCAGCTGCGCCTCAGTCTGCGGACCACGAATCGCCACCGACGTCTCTTCCAGCGCGACCTTGACGTCGGCGCGAATGGGAATCCGCGGAGTGGGCACGGTTTGCTCCGCTCCAACAATGCATACCGGCAACGGGTGTGCGTGCTGCGTCAGAAGCGAAACCTGCTTGCTCGCATCCACCAGCCGGCCCACAGCCAGCACAGAGTCCTCTTTGGTCACGTATGGATTGAAAAAAATCGGATTCCTTCCCGGGTAAATCACTTCCCCGCGTTGAGGCCGCCTATAACACGCAGAGATGCGATCGAGCATCCACCGCGATGGAGCGATGATGGCATTTGCTCCGGCGATTCCACGCACCACGGAATCCTGATATCTCGAAACCGCATGCCGCTCGGCCGCAACCGAAGACCTCCGGTGCGGTGGTACCGCCTCACGCCAGGTCAGCAGATCGCTATATGCCATGACCACGCGCGGCACATCGATCGGCAGATTTCCATGCCGGAATTGGTTCAGGTGGAGGATGTCCGGACGCAGTTCGCGAACCAGCGCCATCAAGAAGGCCGATGATTCCGTCAGGTCCTCATCCGCTTCCAGCATCCATTCCATGCGGAAAGCGGTCGGACGGTAATCGAGCCCGTGCAGGTGGTCCATCCAGCTTGTCTGGGAAGGCAACGGGACTTCACCGAAACTGACCAGCGTCACTCGTACACCGCGAGTGACCAGCCCGGTCACAAGTTCGCGGGTATACGTCCACGAACCAGATAGCGTGTCCCCTGTGACCAGAACGTGCACAGACCCTCCCGGGAGAACCAGCGCAATGCCCGGTCCGGCGGGCATCTCGCCGCTATTGGCACCATTCTAGTAGAAGAAGCTCCCAGGAAAAAGATATGTCTGAAGGTCCCCAGATTTGACTAGCCAGGACCGGGGGCCAGCAAGGCGAGCCCCTCGTAGAGAAGTAGCTAGGCTACGTCTCTGCCGGAGCCACGCAAAAAAGCCAAGTTCAATCGTCCGATCCGTATATCCCCAAGCCGCTGAAACTTACTGGTCCTCAATTCACCTGCAACCGCAGCCGCAGCTCGCGGGCAAGATGGTCGATCGAGCGGATCTTTTGAACCGCAGGATCAGGCACATCGGGCACCAGCATCGCCAGTTCGCAGGAGAGAAGCAACGCCGTCAGTGTCTCCCGCATCTCGCAACGGATCTGCTCCGCTACCGCTCGCCGGGCGACGGACTCTTCCCGTTTTCGACGGTGCAGCGCCGAACGCACCTCCCGCACCAGCCGATCCATTCCGGTCACCGCGAAATTGATATACACGGGGAAAGCGGTGCCCATGTGCTCGATCATCTGTTCGCCCTCTTCCGGTTCGGTTTCGAGCAGAAATTGATCGATCACGGCGGCCGAGTAGCTTTCTTCGCGCAGGTGGCCAGCAGCCTCCTGCAAGTTCCGGGCCCAGTGCGCTTCCTCGCCCGTTGCAGCCTGAACTGCATCGAGGCACTCTTGGCCGCGTGCTGAAGGTGTAATCAATAGAATCATGCGTTTTTATAAAGCACGTCGGCAGCCACAGCTCGCTGATTCAAAACAACGGACTTACCTTTCCTTCGTGTCGCCCAGTTCCGGTTGTGGGATGCCGAATGCGGTTATCGGTCCTGAATCGGGATTCGCCGTCACTCCACGACCTTTATTCCTGCACCGCATAATCCTTCAGTTTGCGGTATAGGGTCGTCTTGCCGATGCCCAGCAGGCGCGCCGCCTGCAACTTGTCGCCATTCAGCTCCGCAATGGCGTGCAGAATTGTCTGCCGTTCCATCTCCGCGATCGGAATGATTCGCGGGTGCCCGTTACCGTTGCCATTCCCGTATCCGTTGGAGCTCTCCGGAACCGGCAGTTTCGCGATCTCTTGTGGCAGGTCGGTCGTATGGATCAATGGTCCGCTGGTGAAGGCAAACGCCCGTTCCAGGCAGTTCTCCAACTCCCGCACATTGCCCGGCCAGTCATAGGCCAGCAAGGACTTCATCGCATCATCACTCAGCATCTTCTCCTGCCCTGACGCTCGCACCATCCGGTCAACAAAATGCGCAATCAGCAAGGGAATGTCTTGCCGACGTTCGCGCAGGGTTGGAATGCGCAGGCTGAGCACGTTCAACCGAAAATACAGGTCGCGCCGGAATGCCCCCTGCATCACGGCTTGCTCCAGGTCGCGGTTGGTCGCGGCCAGTATTCGAACGTTGATCGGGATTCGCCGTGTGCTTCCGACCGGACGGATCTCCCGCTCCTGCAGCGCACGCAGCAATTTCGCCTGCAAATCGACCGGCAGTTCGCCGACTTCATCCAGAAAGATCGTGCCGCCCTCCGCCATCGCGATCAGCCCATCTTTCGACTGGGTCGCGCCCGTAAAGGCTCCCTTCACGTAGCCGAAAAGTTCGCTCTCGATCAGCGTCGGCACCAGCGAGCCGCAGTCGACGGGAATAAATGGTTTGTCGCGGAATGGTCCCGAATAGTGAATCGACCGCGCCACCATCTCCTTCCCCGTCCCGCTCTCCCCAAGAATGAGCACGGGATGCACGCTGTTCGCCGCCTTGGCGATGATGCGGTAGAGCTTCTCCATTTCCGGCGCGCGGCCCACGATACCGCCGAATCCCTGTTTGGACTTCACTTTTTCCCGCAGCATCCGGTTCTCCGATTTCAGTTTCAAGTGGTTGCTCACGCGCTCCAGCAGCAGCTTCAGTTCATCCAGGCTAAAGGGCTTGGTCACATAATCATAGGCCCCGTTCTTCATGGCCTGGACCGCGGATTGAACCGTACCGTAACCGGTTACAACAATGACGACAGCATCCGGCCGTCGATCCTTGATGCGGCGCAGAGCGTCCAGTCCTCCGGCACCGGGAAGCCGTAAATCCAGCAGGACAGCGTCGAATGCCTGCGAATCAAGCAGGCGGAAGGCATGTTCGGCCGAGTCGGCAGCGTGGGTGTTATAGCCGAGAGACTGCGCCGTTTCGCGGCAGGCCTCCCGGATCGACCGCTCATCGTCGACGATCAGCAGGTTGAGGAAATTTGCAGGTTCTAGTTGTGTAGCAGGAGTAAATGGGCTGAGTGCAACGGACGTCATATTGTTCCTTGTTCCTTTATGAATGCGGAGTTGATTTCTTCTAACTCGGACCGGGCATTCCCAACGTCTTGTGAAACCGTATCTTCTTCGGAGATTAGCGGCAGCAACACGCTCACGCGTGTTCCCGAGCCGACCGTGCTGTGGACGTGAAGGAGGCCGCCGTTGCGGCGAACGATGTCCCGCACTGTCGTCAGGCCCAGGCCCGTGCCTTTTTTCCCTTTGGTGGTAAAGAAAGCTTCAAACAGGTGTGCGCGGGTCGATTCGTCGATTCCGGTGCCGTTATCGGAGACCGCCAGGAGAACGCAAGGAAGCGTCGTCGCACCCGCTTCCGCCCTTTCTCCAAACACCTGGATCTGGCAGTTGCTGGTCTCGACCGTAATAAAGCCTCCGCCCGGCATCGCATCGCGCGCATTGAGAACGAGGTTCAGCACTACCTGCTGCGCCTGCGAGGCGTCCATTCGGATCAGGCCCAGATCGGGATCGAGTTGCAGCCTCAGCTCGATCTTCTCCCCAATCAACCGCGTCAACAGATCGTGCAGATCGTCTGCGACCGCGTTCATCGAAATTGATGGAGCGTCGGAATCGTTGCGTCGTGCAACCGACAACAACTGGCGCACCAACCCGCTCGCCTGCAGGGCGGCACTCCTTACTTCCTCCGCGTACTTGCGGGCCCTGTGCCCGGGCTCGAGGGCGTTTGTGAGCAGATCGCAATAGAGAAGAATTCCCGTCAATACATTGTTGAAGTCGTGCGCCAACCCCGCTGCCAGTCGGCCCATCACTTCCATCCTTGTCCCTGAGTCGTCGGCCTGAGACTCAGAGTGCTCCGGGGGTTCAGCCGCGATCGCCAGCACCGTGCGGTGTTTTTCGCTGATGGCAGCAGTTCGCCAAAGTACCCACCACATCGTTTTACCGTTGACAGGATTTAGCGACTGAAAGGTAATGGTCTCCCGCGCCCCATTCAGCGCTTCGTCCAGAAACCCGTGAACAATTTGCCGATCCCGCGGATCAATCAATTCCCATAAATAGTCGGGCTGCCTACGTCCCTGAGCCAGCAACCGTTCCAGAGCGGGATTCCACCCGACGATCTCCCCGTGCGCCCGGCACTGTACGACCCACATCGAGGCTTTTTCAAAAAGAAATCTCAGGGTGTCCTCGAACTCCTGGGACGGCGACGAAACTCGAGCGGCTGAGCTCATATTCCTAACTCTGCGCGGGAAGATTCCCAAAAGAAACCCTTCCCGGCAGCGGTTGCGACCTCCGTTTTCCCGAAATGGAACCCGATCACTTCTCCGGGCCCCATTCCGGCCCACTATAGAAAAGTCGCCCTGTGCCTGCTAAGGGCAGATGTCACCAAAACAGGAAATCTTCAAGATTATTTACTTCACAAAAGTGCCAAGGGGCGTTAATGTACCCTAAGCCGCTCTATCTGCTTGAAAAAATTAAGCGGCTTCAAGGTAGGAAGTCCGCTATGACTATTGTGATTGGCATGCTTTGTGAAGGCGGGGCGCTATTATGTGCCGACACGAAGGGGGTAATGGGTGATGGCTCGGTTTTTGAGTGCAAAAAAATAAGGGTTGACTCCGCAAAGTGGGGGACATTTGCAATAGCCGATTCCGCGAATGACGCGTATGCCGCCCAAACTCTGATCGGCAGAATAGTCGATTCGTTAAAAGTCTCTGCAATCTCCAAGTGGAAAGATCTAATAGCAAGCGTGTCTTGTGAAATGGAGGAATGGTGTCGCCCTTTTAAAGAGATTCCGGATACGAGTTTGCTTCTTGTCTGCTCAATATATGGCCTTGGTGTTCAAATGTATCTTTGCCAGCCCCCTAATACCGTTATCGAGAAGAGGGAGTATGCAGCAATTGGGTGCGGCAGCGCGGTGACGGATGCCTTGGAAGGAGCACTTTTTAAAACTTCCGACCTGTCCGTACTCCAGCATCCTCAAAAGAACCTAAGACAAATTTCTTACCTCATGTATCGAGCGAAGAAAGATCACGCCTTTTGTGGGATGAGAACCCAAGGGGTATATGTCCGGTGCGATGCCGACACGGAATTAATTAATCCTCTGGACCTTGAAGCGGCAGAGAAGCAAAGCCAAAAATTAGATTTTCTGTTGCGAGCCACTACGGCCTTCGCTTTATTTAGCGATCCTGGCGCAAACCTGCAAACCAATGCAAAGGGAATTGGAGATATGTTGATTGGTCTGTCTGGGTTAAGGGCGGTGCAGTTCCATAGGATCGAGGGCGAGATTATTGGTGGTCGGGACGAACAATAAAAAGCCTCATGCCATGGGAGTGTGCCTCGTGCAAGATGGACTCAACGATTCACGATGGACTGAATTAGCTGCCGCTGTAATCGAATGGTCGAAATCATGCCAGTCAGCTTTGTATTTGGCGAGAAGCCTTCGACAGACTGAGCAAGCCGCAAATGTTCAATTAGCAAAAGCTCAAGTAGGTTCACCTGTTCTTGAAGAAGCTGCATCAACGCCTGTTCATTCATCACATCCTCCAAAGGGTTAAGCAGTGAGGCGATTAAATGTGAGCACTGGTGCGGTAACCATGTGGCGAAGCGTATCGAGGAAAAGCGTGTGAGACTTACGACGGTTGAAGCGGAAGGTCATTTCGTTCAGGTAGGCCGCTAGATGCTTCGGGCTAACACGATGCCACGATCCAACGATACCGCGCTTAAACAGCGAAAATGCGGATTCGACCGTGTTTGTCGTTACCATGAACCCGTTCTCATACCGCACGTATTCTTCTGCCTTGTGGTTGACGGTCTGACGCTTCGACCGTTGCGTGACTGGCAAGCCTTGATTGTAGAGAACCGATTCGTCGGTAACGATCACGTCCACATCTTCGCTAACGTGCTCTTGCAGGACTTCGCGGATCGTCTTGGAATCTGCATTGCCGACATGGACGAACTTCAATTCGCCGCCGCGCTGGATGATGCCGATAACGGTTTCTTTGTGGTCCCGATAGTTGCCAGTACCGATTCCCTTTTTCTTCCCGCCGATGTAAGTTTCGTCAACTTCAATAGTGCCATCCAACATCTTGTGAACTTCGGTCATGGCAAAGCGGATTCGGTGATTGAGATACCATGCGGTTTTGTAGCTGACTCCAAGCGTGCGCTTGAGTTGCATCGCAGACATGCCCTTCTTTGCTTCGCAGAGCAGCAGCGTAGCGAGAAACCACTTTTGCAGAGCCAGATGGCTGTCGTTGAATACGGTGCCACTGGTAACGCTGAATTGATAATCACAGCCCTTGCAGTAGAAAAGCTGCTTCGCAGTCTCAAGTTCAACGGCAGGCATGTTGCACCGGGGGCATTCAACGCCGTTAGGCCAGCGCAAGCGGACCAAAAGTTCGCGGCATTTGTCGTCAATGTCGAACAGGTTTATAACGTCAACTAGGGTCACAGAGCCCCTCCAATGGACGCAAAAGAGAAACGCGACGAACTAAAGAGAATACCGACTAGGAAACTGCTGGCAAGCATTAAACGGGACCTAAGGAAGCAAATGCACGCCACCACCACTGCTGCCAAACCTAAGAGCAAGTAGCACTTAGCTTCCATGGCAAGCATTATGCCCCCGCCACCTAACTTTTGTCAAGTAAATAATCGAGGAAATCTTTCTGTGGAAAACTCAGTTGAAAAGCACTCAGGTGGGGATTGAGAGGATTTAATGTCCGAACTTTGCGACCTGGCTGCTTAAGGAAACCGGCTCAGTCAGCCGGAAAGTCAGCCGTCGTCCCGATTCCAGTCTGACCGTAGTTAAACTGGCGCCCTGCACCGTCGGGATTCCGGAGGTTCGTCCTCGGGCAAACAAGCTGGAAGTCTGCATCGGCACGTCGCGTCCGCCAAATTCAATCGAATCCAGCGTCAAGCGCACAAACCCTCGGCTGCGAGTGGTGGGTGACGCGATCGCTGACTCGATGCGCCCCTCAACTATAGCGCCGCGCGGAACGAGGGTCAGACCTTCGCTCACGACAGCCTCATCCACCGTCGCCGAGAATGTGCTGCCTTCCCTGGCGCCCGCACTGGAAATCGGACTTTCCAAGCGAACATTCAGCAGCGTCCCCGCTGGCAAGACTTGGGAATCAGCAAAGGGAACCGCCGAGGAACGCACGGGGACTTCAGTAGGCACGACTAGCGTGGGATCGGAAGGACCGGACGTTGCAGTTTCCGCCCGAAAAGGCACCGACTGTCCGCTATCTTCTCTGCTCTCGCCAGTCGCTCCCGGGCGGGAGCACGCGGTAAAACTCAGGCAGAGCAGCAGTAGCAACCACCCCATCGGTTTTGAAGATCTTGCCATCCACTGATCCTCGCCCGATCGCGATATGACTAGGAAGTGGCAACTCGAATACCAGATACGATGTCATCGAATCAGCAGGTTGGCGATGGCACCTTTGGGTAGGGAAAGTAATTTTTTCCACAACCTGCCCTTCCCGAACCAGTGGCCCTCACGACCCGTCAATAAAAAAACGCGGAGGACTTGTTCTGTCCCCCGCGTCGACTACAGTCGTGCTGATTGCTTTCTACGGTTTCTTCGCCGGCGCCTTCTTCGGAGCTGGCTTCTTGGCAGCTCTGGCGGCCTTGGCAGCCTTCATCTCGCTTTCACGTCCGCCAATCAGGGTCAGGGCGTCCGTTGCGTTGAATGGGAACTGCCGCACCGAGGTTTCCGTCGTACCCGCGGACTTCAGAGTGACGTCCACACGACGGTTGCTCGCCAGTTTGATGACCTGGATACGTGTCATCTCCCGCTTCCGCTCTTCGGTGGTCAGTTCGGTGTTGTTCATCACCGACTGCTTCACTTCCTCAAGCGTCAGGTTGCGTTCCTTTCCGTAGGCCTTGGTTTCGATGGACGAGTCCGGAACGCCCTGTTCGACCAGGTAGCTCTTCACTCGCGCCACGCGACGCTCGGAGAGCGCCTGGTTGTAAGTGTCGGACCCGCGGATATCCGCGTGACCTTCCAGGATCAAGTGCGCATCCGGCTTCGAGACCAGATAGGTCTTGAAGTCGTTTGCCAGGCTGTCAAGGATCTTACGCTGGCTGGCAATCAGGCCTGCGCTCGGATCCTTCACGGGCGGCAACGCCGTTGGGAAGTAAATGCTGTGCAGAGCCAGCCGGGCTTCCAACGCCTTGTCGACCGGCGGAGGAGGCGGATTCTGCAGGGTGACTTGCGTCGTGGCCTGCGTGCTCAAACCGCGCGAATCCGTACAGCTCGCGGTGACCGTTACAGGCCCAGCAGACAATCCCGATGTGTTCAACACTGCCGAGTTGCCGCTGCCGGAGACCGTTCCCCCGGTGGCCGTCCAGTTCGCTACCGAAACCGGTACGTTGTCCGGGCTGTTGCAGGTGGCCGAGAGGTTCACATTTCCGCCCGTAACCAACTCAGTCGGACTCGCCGACAGCGACATGGTTGGCGGGTTCTTCGGCGGAAGCGGTTTCACCGTGTAGCTCGCCGTGCAACTCGCCTCGTTGTTCTTCTTTTCCCGCGGATCGGTTACTTTCACCGAAACGGTATAGTTCCCCGGTGCCGCATTCGTAGTATCGATGCTCGCCGTCGTATCTTTACCCGTTACCTGTCCACCGGTGCCGCTCCACGCGTAGGTGACCGTGTGCTTGGGATTGAAATTGCTCGCCGTTACATTTGCCGTGATGGGCTCGCCGATCATGACCTCGGTCGGCTGTACCGTGCAGGACGCGCCCGGCGGAACCGGTTCTGCCCCGCCCCAACTGAATACCAGACCGGTGCGCAGCCTCACGCCTTCAAACGTCGGCCGCCGCAGGTTCGGAAAATTCGGTGACGCAAAGTCCGCGTAATTGTGGTGCGCCCACACGTAATCCGCTTCGAAAAGTCTCCATGCAATCTTCTTCGTAAACGGAAGATCCATGCCACCGCCGAGAATCGCGCCAACCCCATTCTCGCCGGATGTCAGGCCACCAACCGTGAACCGGTTGTAGCTCGCCATGGCGTGAAGGAAGTAATTCGCGACGTCCGTCCGGTACATGAATCGCGGGCCCGCGGATCCTGTCACTTCGTAGTTCCCGCTGCCCCAGTTGTCGCCTAGATCAAACTCCATCCCCCAGTGCGGATCGAAGTTGTAGGTCAGCGCGGATCCAAATCCCTTCGTCATATCCGGAAGACTGTAAGCGACCGGATTGTTGGGATCGCCGAATGGCGCCGGAACAGAAGCCCCGGGATGAATGTACTGATATCCAACAAAGAGGTCCCATTTAGGATTGGAGTCGCTCTGCGCCACTGCCGAGATCGAGACACAGAACATCGCAACACTCGCGATGAGAACAACGGCGATACCATGGTTCAGACGCCGGGTACCACAAAGTGACATAACATCCTCCGAATAAATATTTGTTCGCGCGGCGCCCTTCGGAACCTCGCGCCTTTGTGTGGCAAGATTTCCCTTTTGTGACACTTGTGAGACTTTATCTGAGGAATGCAAATTCTAACCCACCCGGCCTTTAAAGCGAAAGTATCGAATCAAGGTTCGCACTGGCCCAAAAACTGTCTCAAATTGACATTTTCGGGCCAAAACCAAGGCCGGCCGTGGAGCACTCCCTGCTAAGACCTTGATCGCTGCCAACCTGCCCGCGTATCGTGGAACTGGCGCAGTGCCGACCTCCAGCCGGCGGGGTATCATCTTTAGTGTCGGGTTTTAACTTCCGTAAATCACAATGAATCACGAGAAAGTGCTGATTGTTGAGGATGAGGAAAACGAGCGTTCCGGCTTGGCCGAAATCGTTACCTCCTGGGGATATCGGGTCGAGACCGCTCGCGACGGCGTCGAGGGGATGGAGAAGTTTCTTCAATTTTCCCCTTCCATCGTACTGACAGACCTCAAGATGCCCCGTATGGGAGGCATGGAGTTGCTCGGCCGGCTCGCCGAACAGAGCCAGACAACTGCCGTCATTCTGGTCACGGCCCAGGGGACCATCGACAGTGCGGTGGAAGCCATGCGCACCGGCGCATATGACTACGTCACGAAGCCGGTCGACACCGGCCGCCTGCGCACCATCCTGTCCAACGCTTCCGCCCTGCTGGGCACTCGGGCCGAACTGGAAGCTACCCGCCGCCGCTTGCGCGATACCGGCTCTCTCGGCCGCCTGAGCGGCTCGTCGCGCAAAATGCAGGAGATCTTCCGGCTCATCGAAATGGTCGCTCCCAGCACCGCATCCGTTCTCATCACCGGCGCCAGCGGTACCGGAAAAGAACTGGTCGCGCGCACCATCCACGAGCTGAGTTCTCGCAAGGATCGTCCCTTTGTTGCCATCAACTGCGCCGCGATTCCCGAAACCCTCATGGAGAGCGAAATCTTCGGCCACGAAAAAGGAGCTTTCACCGGCGCCCTGGAACGCCGCACCGGTTGCTTCGAACTAGCCGAAGGCGGCACGCTTTTGCTCGACGAAATCGGCGAGATGCCTGTCGGCACTCAAGCCAAGTTGCTCCGCGTGCTTGAAGACCGCAAGTTGCGGCGCCTCGGCAGCAAGGTCGAAACCCCTGTTGATGTTCGCGTGCTCGCTGCCACCAACAAGATTCCCGATGAAGCCGTCGCCCGCGGAGAACTCCGCAGCGATCTCTACTACCGACTCAACGTATTCAACATTCATATGCCCCCGCTGCGCGAGCACAAGGAAGACATCGCCGGCCTGGTTCAGCTCTTGCTGGCCGAGATGGGCAGTAAGCATGGCCGCAAGGTCGGTGCTGTCAGCGAAGCCGTGCTCAACCAGTTCAACAGCTATTCCTGGCCGGGGAATGTCCGCGAGCTGCGCAACACCATCGAGCGCGCCGTCATTGTCTGCGACAGCGGCGTTATTGAAACCAAGCATCTGCCTCCCGGATTCGGACAGGCTCCGCTTCGCGCCGCCGCCAACGATCCCGATGCCGTTCGCCTCGGCGTGGGCACCACCGTCGAGGAAGCCGAAAAAATGCTGATCCTGAAAACGCTCGAAGCGACCAGCAACAATAAGACGCGAGCCGCAGAAATTCTTGGGATCAGCCTCAAAACCCTGCACAATAAGCTGAAAGAGTATGGCGCCGCCGCCGCCGAGGGCAGCGCCGGTAAGGAAGAGGCTCCGGTCGGTTAGACCGTGGCCCTGTACGCTGGGGACGTTTCAATTCACTAGCTCATGCTGCGCAGAAAGACCATCATCGTCCTGGTCATCACCCTCATGGTCACGCTGATGGTGTCTGCATTCTCGTACCTCTACATCTCGCAGATTCTCCGTCTGCGCATTGAAAACGCGAACGAGACGGCGAAACAGCTCACGCGCCAGCTGGCGTATGCCGCGGAAAACGATCCGCCTGACTTCAGCAGTACGCCCATCGACACCAACGATCAGGTTGCGGTTCGCCGCGCTATCATCGAATATCTCCAGCTCGATATTGATCTGAACAACATGTTGCAGTCGGCCCGCGGCAGCTGGATCTTTGTCATGGACGCCGCCATTACCGGCCCCGACGGTAAGGCCCTGCTTCACACCGACGCAAACATGGTGGGCAAGGTTCTTCCCGTCCGGCCTGATTTCCAGCAGGTACTGAGTTCCCGCTTCCCTGACCAGCTTCGAATTCTCTACGGATCTCCGACCATCTATGACGTCAGCTACGGGCTCCGTCTCAACGGCGAACCCTTCGGCACCATCCACATCGGGGTCTCGCCGGTCTTTTACAAGCGCGAGATCAACCTCAAGATCATGCACTCGCTGTATTTCTCCATCGCCGCCATCTTCGCGTCGTTGATCTTGTCGGCCGGCATCTCGAATCTTGCGCTCGGACCTTTGGAAGAACTCAGCCGCAATCTCGACAGCATGGCCGGTGCTGACCAGGGCGAAATCACTAACCCCTCGAACCACGACGAATACGGTCTGGTCACTCTGAAGATTGCCAACCTCGGACGCCAGATCAAGGACAGCAAGGAGATCTTCTCCGCCCTCAAAGACAACGTCGATCAGCTCATGTCGAAGCTGCAGGACGGGCTCATGCTCTTCAGCCGCGACTCGCGCGTCGTCCTGGTCAGCGCGCCCGTGGAATCCTTCCTCGGCCGTCCGCGCGCGGAACTGCTCGGTCACCCCGTCGATGACGTATTCGACCGGAACTCGCAGCTCGGCATCACGCTTCTCGATGCCTTCGAGCGCCGCCGCCCGCTCTCCCAGCGTGAATTCGAAGCGGCCGGCGGGAAGCGCGTTCAGGTGTCTCTCGATTTTGTGCAGGAAAAAAATTCGCAAATCGGCGCCCTGCTTATCATGCGCGATACCGAATCGGTCCAGCGCATCGGCGACGAAATCGAGATGTCACGGCGCCTCTCCGCCAGCAGCCGTCTCACTCGCGGGGTGGCCCATGAAGTCAAGAACCCGATCAACGCCATCGTTCTTCACCTCCAACTCTTGCGCAACAAGCTGTCGAAGCAGGAGCCTGACACTCGCCGCCACATGGACATCATCGACAGCGAGATTCATCGCCTCGACCGCGTGGTGCAGACTCTCGTCGACTTCACCCGTCCCCGCAACATTCACCTCGAAGATGTTGATCTGCGCCGCTTACTCGACGACGTGGCGCAACTCGCCGCCCCCGAGGCCGAACAGCACGGTGTCACCGTCGACCGCCAGAGAGCTCCCGAGGCGCTTCCAGCGAAAGTTGATGTCGACCTCATGAAACAGGCCCTGCTCAACGTCGTCATCAATGGCGTACAGGCCATGCCCAACGGCGGCCTGCTGAGCATCTCCGCACACCGCGAGGAAAATGTGATCATTGCGGAAGTCAGCGATCAGGGGGGCGGCATTCCCCCGGAAGCCCAGGACAAAATCTTCGAACTGTACTTCACCACCAAGAAAGACGGCAGCGGCATCGGGCTGGCGCAGACGTATCAGATTCTGCAGTGGCATTATGGGTCTGTGGAATTTGAATCAACCGAGGGCGCGGGAACTACTTTCCGCTTCCACATTCCTGTATCTGATACGAACATGCAGAACGCGCACGAATTCGTGAGCGGCACGACACGCAGCGCCTGACGCCCCGGTGAAGCGCCGCGTCCTTCTCGTCCTGATACTCCGGCACCATCGATTGCGAAGACGTTGTTCAGGATATTCCGCAGGGCGCTCCCTTCGAGGCGTACAATCGTCGTAGGCTTTAGCCGCTTGGGACCCTGCTATGACTCTGGCCGCGATTCTGTTTTTGAGTCTTACTTTTTCTCAAATCGTCGGGCGGTCACCTCTGTTTTACGCGAGTGAATCGGTGCAGTCCGCCGCCTCGCAAGACAATTCTGCTCCTCCACCAGCTCAAACGAATCCGGCCCCGTCGCAAAACTCGACTGGCACCACCAATCCAAAGTCATCTACGCCGCAAGGCAAGAGTGGCGCAGCGAAGCCCTCGACTCCTGTCCGCCACAAGCAATCTCCAAAAGCAAAATGCACTCCGGCACCGGCGGCCACCAACACCCAAACTCCGCCGAATTCGCAGTCGAACACCCAGGGCGCTGCCCCAGGCACCGGTTCCGCGCCAGGCGCGGACACAGCAAAGAATTCGCCGCAGGCTCCAGCGACCGCTTCTACGAATTGCCCTCCTCCCAAAGTCGTAATTCGTCAGGGAGGAACAACCGAACCCACCGTTCAGCTTGTAGGAGGAGGTGCAACCCCTGCTCAGGCCTCTGATGAGCGGCAGAACGCGGCTCAAATGCTTCAATCGACAGAAGCCAATCTGAAGAAAATGGACGGAACCCAGCTCACCTCGAATCAGCAGGAAATGGTCCGTCAGATCCGCCAGTTCGTCGACCAATCCAAGGCCGCCACCACCGCGGGTGATCTGGACCGCGCCCGCACCCTGGCCTGGAAAGCTCAACTCCTATCGGAAGAACTCGCCGCCCCGCAGAAGTAACGCCGGCTCATCCTTCCGTTATTTCCCTTTCGCCCGCGCGGCGTTCACCTTGGTCAGCAGGTCCTGCGTCATCGCCTGCAGCGGCCCCGGAATCTTGACGGCTTCCGTGAGCACCTCACGTGCTTCCGTCAATTTATTCAGCTTTCCGTACCCAAATCCCAGCCCGTATAACGCTCTCGCGTACGACTGCTCATCTTGGCCCTTCAGCAGCGCGGCCGCGCTCTTCAATTCCGGAATCGCTGATGCCGGCTTATCCTGCTTCAGATACGCCCAACCGATCGTCGAATGTGCCGCTCCCGCTGAGAGCTTTCTCGTCTTGTCAGCATCCGGAGCATCTGCCTTCGCTATTTCCACCACCTTCTGCGAATAGCTGATGGCCTTCGCCGAGCTTCCCGGCTTTGTATCTTCGCTGTAGTAATTTGCGAGCAGCAACAAAGCGGGTAACGAATTCGGATTCGCCGCCAGCGTCTTCTCTCCGTAAGCCACCAGCCGCGTATTGTCCTTTAACTGGCTCAAAGACTCCAGAGCCAGGCTCGACACCGTCTCCTGGTATTTCGACTCGGGAAATGCCGCCGAGAATTTCTCGATATCCGTCATCCGGGCGTTCGGATCGGTCTCGCTCGAGATCACGTTCAGTGCGGAAGTTTCGAGGAAATCGCAGTTGCTCTGGATACTCGATTTATCGTCGGCCATCTTGCGTGCGAAGTCGTCGTCGCTCATGCCATCCGGCTTCTTCTGCTTGGCCACCGCTCCGCAAACCTCGCCGCCCCGCGACGCGTAATCGATCAGCTTGGAATTGTTCTTGGCCTGCAACGCAATATTCGCCTGCGACACCATTATGTCCAGGTTGTGCGGAGACGCTGCCAGCGCCTTGTCGCCAAAGTCGAGCGCTTTGTCCAACTCTCCTGTCTGCTGATAGGTCTGCGAGATCTGCCAGTCGCCGTAGGCCAAGGCCTGCGGATTCGACGAAAACTTCTGCACGAAGTCCTGGTACATCGTCAGCTTCTTGGCCGCGTCCTGCTCATTCGATATCGCTTGCAGGGCATGATCCTCTTCCGTACCCGCTGCGATGGTGATGTGATCAATCTGGGCTCTCGCGTCGCGCACAACCAATGCCAGGAACATCAGGACTACCGGAACCAGCCAGAAGCTGCGCTTCATAACCCGCCTCCAATCGACGAAACCTTCGTGAAATCACGACCTGAATTCGACGAGCAGGCGAATCCTAGCGCCGAACGGGGTCAGACGCAAGGCTGGAGATCACCCAAGTCCGATTTCCGATTGTCGATCTTAAAATTCCGATTCCCGCTTCAGACTGAATCAATCAGCGTTTTCCATCGGCAATCGGAAATCAAGAAATCCACCGGCGCTCTGCGATTCCGTCCGTTAAAGTAGAAAGATGCGAGACATCCTCGGCCAGCGTCCGTTACGATTCGTCTTCGCTGCCAACGTGGTCTCCATGTTTGGCAGCGGAATGAACGGAGCCGCCGTCGCCTGGTACATCCTGCAGGCCACCCACAGTGAGACGGCCCTCGGCATGGTCGTGATTCTTCAGACTGTGCCTGCCATGTTGCTGCTGCCGTTTTCCGGCGTCGTGATCGACCGCGAAGATCGCCGCCGCCTCGTGATGTGGCTCGACGCCGTCCGCGCACTCATCATCGTGACTGTCGCCATCCTCGCGTTCCTGCATCGCGTGCAGGTCTGGCAACTCTACCTGATGAACACACTCGTCGCCGCCGGCTTCTGGATGTTCTGGCCGACCATCACGGCCCTCATCCAGGAACTCACTCCCGAGAGCCAGTTCGTGCAGTCGAATACCTTCCTCCTCGCCGGCGTGCAGGGCGGATGGCTCATCGCCGGTGCCGTCGTCGGATTCATGTACAACCACATCGGCCTCGGCGGCGTACTGCTGATCGATGTCTCCACATACGTCGTCTCTTTCCTCTGCTACCTCGCAGTACGAAAAGGGCGCCACGTCGTGCTGCGCCCACAAGAACTGGAAGCCGACTTGCGCGCCGCGGAGAGCGAGCTCCAGCGTTTTTGGCGCGATCTGCGCGAGTCCGTCCACTTCCTCCGCGATCACCGCGCCGTGGTTCTCCTCGGCTTCAGTTGGGCGCTTTTTCTCGGCGCGATGACGATGGGCACCATCCTGACTCCGTCGCTCAGTGATCGGATCTTCAAAGCCGGCCCGACCGGCTACGGATGGCTCAGTGCCGGCTGGGGCACCGGCGCCTTCGTCAGCGTTGTGTACGCTCCACTTGCAATCGCCACGTTAGGCGGCCGCCGCGCCCTGGCTTTCTCGATGGCCCTGCTCTCCGCCTGCATGGCGACAGCTCCAGTCTCGCGGTTTCTCGCCCTCGCTATCTCGATTTACTTCGTGATGGGTTCTGCCCGCGGCGTTGCCGGCGTCGCCATGAATACCGGGCTGATGGAGATGGTTCCCAAATACCTCATGGGGCGCGTGCAGACCGCCTTCAACTTTGCCGGCACTTCTTTGCAACTGGTACTCGCGCTCGCGGTTGGGGCCGTCTCGCACAATGTCAGCCTGGTCGCGGGGTTCGCCATAGTAGCCTGCGTCTACGGAGCCTCGTTCGTAGCTGCCAGTTGGCCAATAGGAGCGACGCCCACCAGCGAAGTAGCGGCCGAAGCCGAGCGATAAAAGATCAAAAAGTAGGCCATGTCATCCTGAGCGCAGCCGCATTTCCGCCGGAGCGCAGGATCTCGCTGCAAAATGAATTGCGGGCGTAATCTTCCGTCGCAAAATGCACAAGGGATTAACACGCACGTGCCGACACTGATATCCTTTCCCCTTCCCAAAGGAGAATCATGTCTCAAGACCTGCAAGGCCGCATCGGCGTCGTCTTCGGAGTCGCCAACAAACGTTCCATCGCGTGGTCGATCGCACAGGGACTGCACGCCGCCGGCATGAAACTGGCCATCACCTACCAGAACGAGCGTCTCGAGCAGGAAGCCAAGGACCTCATCCTCTCTCTCCCCGGCGCCGAGGGCTACATGTGCGACGTCAGCAAAGACGAAGACATCGACCGCCTCTTCGCCACGCTGAAGGAGCGCCACGGGAAACTGCACGCGGTGGTGCACTCGGTCGCCTTCGCTCCGGCGGAAGAACTCAAGGGAGAATTCATCAACACGACGCGCGAAGGTTTTCGCATCGCGCACGATGTCAGCGTGTATTCGCTGATCGCAGTCTCGCGCGCGGCCGCACCGCTCATGGAAGATGGCGGCTCCATCATCACCATGACCTACTACGGCGCCGAAAAGGTCGTGCCGCACTACAACGTCATGGCCGTCGCCAAGGCCGCACTCGAATGTACCGTGCGCTATCTCGCCAGTGATCTGGGAAAGAAGAAGATCCGCGTCAACGCGATCTCCGCTGGACCGATCAAGACCCTGGCCGCGCGCGGCATCTCCGGACTGGGAGAGATGCTGAAATCGCACGCCGAACGCGCTCCCCTCGGCCGCAACGTCGAAGTCGCTGAGGTCGGATCAACCGGCGTCTTCCTCGCCTCCGACGCAGCCAGTGGCATCACCGGCGAAGTCATCTACGTGGACTGCGGCTACAACATCATGGGCTTCTGAATTTTCCTATCACGTTATAGTCGCCACGCGAGATCGAGCGACAGCGAACTGGGCTGCCCCATAGGCTTCGTATCAAGCCAGCGTTCGTATCAGCGCATGGTTCGTACAGTGCTCGCCGTCAGGCGTGCCGACGCAGCCCTTCTTCGAACCCCGCTTTCGCCGCTGCCCGCAGCAAGACTCGATCAACCGCAGAAACTCCCACCCTCACGCCGCGAACGGATTCCTGCGCTTCCCGATAAATTTCTCTTTTTGCCCGATGAAGTCAGTCCCCAGATCCTTCAACTTCGTAAGGCTCTTGATGGCATCTTTCAAATCGGCCAACTCGTTCGCGGTCAGCACGTATTCATTGTCCGGATTCGGATCGGCATTGGCCGCCGATCGTACCCAATCCGATTCTTTTTGCGCGTGTAAGTGAGACTTCACCCGCACCTTCCCGGCCTTGTTGATCGCATTGATAAAATGCCGTGCATTGGAATCGCTGAGGCGATTCCCTGTCTGCAAGGCTGATATCTGGTCGAGCGTTCGCACCGACGCAATCCCGTAGTACCAGGCCAGCCCCTTCGACAGAAACTGTGGCAGCCGGTAAAACCCTTTCTTGATATTGAACCGGTTCCCATTCGGGTCCGGAATGTCGAACTCCGGATTGGTAACCGCATCACGAACTGTCTCCATCCCCTGTCTCTTCTTTAGCGTGAGCAAAGGCCGCGAAGCCATTTTTAAGCAGGTCTTCCCCACAATCAGATCGATCTCGCGTTGAAAATCAGTGAATAATTGCTGGTCCCCGAACCCGAAATCAGCTTCCTGCAGTCCGCTCACTACGTGGGCCATCGCCTGGCTGGTAGTGTCTAGGTTCGCTTCCAGGACACCGGCTAATTCATGGGGTTTATCAATGAGCCGCTGCGGCGGAGTGCCTACCGAGTTCCAGCCTTCCGGATTCAATCCCCCGATGCAGAAGACAAATCCTTTGTCCTGCTCTGGCCCTGCCCCATGCCAGTTCATGTCGACCAGCCGCTCCCGCACGTGCTTCGAAGCAGTCGCAAGCGCCGTAATATCTCCGGCGCTCGCACCCGTTTCCACCACAATGAAGCAGTCGATATCCGAATACGGACACGCTTCCTTCCGAGCCCCTGATCCGGTCAGGCAGAACGTGTAAGCGCAGGGCTCATTGCCCTGGAAGTAATCGTCGTAAAGATTCTCCACAATCGTCACTACCCGCTGCGTCCACGCCGCTTCCAGTTGCAGACCGGTGGTGGGTACAGTCGCGCCCAGCATGTTCGAGATGCTCTGCCTTCGCGCCAGCAAATTGATGCGCCCCGCGCACGCTGCGCAGCGTGCCGCCAGCAAATCCGCACGGTTCGCCGGAGGATTCGGTCCCGGACACGTATCCACCTTTCGAGTTGGCAGGTTCTTGCAGCCGAGCGGCAGACAGAAAGCGCACTTGGGTTTATTAAAAGCATTGGGACCCTGACAAAGCGCGGGCAATACTGGTGGATTCGCCATGCAAGGCATTTTGAGTTTTCCCTCACTGGTTCAATTTCGATACCCGGGATCGCCACTTGTCCGCGCACTCCGGACTCGGCGCCCAAGCCCCATCGAGTAATGAAAAAAGTGCGCGAATTCTACCACAGGACTCAACACCCGAATTTGCTCAGCAATGCCGGTAAAAAAATGTCTGAATCAACAGGCATCGACAGCCGCGCCCGGCCGTCCGGCGGCCGAGAAGTACCGGGCCGCTCCTCGCGCGCCACCCGAGACAACCGCCCGCGATATACTCCTCACCCATGATCCCAAGCCAGCGCACTTTCTTCACCACGATGCTAATCGTCTCGTCTTTGCCCCTCGTCGCCCAGGACGTCTACTCCTCTCGCGCCGCCCAAATCTACAACTCCATGCCGAGGGCCAAGCGCGTGCAGGAAGCCGTCATCTCTCCCGACGGCGCCGAAGTCGCCTACATCGTCGCCGGGACGCTGACCGTCGCATCTTTGAAAGACAACTCCTCGCACGACATCGCGGTGGAAGGCGCACCCAAACTCCGCGCCGTCTCCTGGTCGCCTGACTCGAAGCAACTCGTCTTTCTTGCCGATCTTCCGACGGATGCCCCCTCCGCGCAGCTCTGGACCGCACACGCCGACGCCAGCGCACCCACGAAGCGCGCCGAACTCAAGGGCTACGCCGACGCTCCCACCTTCTCTCCCGACGGCTCCCGCCTCGCCCTGCTCTTCATCGAGGGCATTCCACGCACCGCTGGCCCGCTCGTTCCCATGACTCCGCTCTCCGGCGTGGTCGGTGACAAAATTTACGAGCAGCGCCTCGCCACCGTCGACCTGGCCGGCAACGCCCTTACGCAAATCACTCCCGCCGACGTCTACGTCTACGAATACGACTGGACACCGGACGGCCGCTCCTGTGTCGCCGTCGCAGCGCACGGCTCCGGTGACGCCAACTGGTACATCGCCCGCCTCTACCAGATCGACAGTCACTCCGGCGAGATGCATGAGATTTACAAACCGAACCTTCAGATCGCCAAACCCGCCGTTTCGCCCGATGGCAAAAGCGTCGCCTTCATCGAAGGCCTCATGAGCGACGAAGGCCCCACTGGCGGCGACATCTTCGTCGTTCCCATCGCCGGCGGCAGCGCGCGCAACCTCACCCCCGACATCAAGGCCTCCGCGTCATCTCTGATATGGACCGGCCCCGACCAGATCACCTTTGCGGAAAATATTGACGGCAAGTCCGGTTTTGCAACCGTCGGCATCCGAGGCGGCATCCGGCAGATCTGGGATGGCGAGGAGTTCATCGGCACAAATCCCGAGCCCAACGCGTCGTTTTCACAAGATGGAAAAACCACCGCCGTTGTCCGCCAATCGCCAAAAGCTCCGCCGGAAGTCTGGGCCGGAGAGATCGGACACTGGAAGCAGATCAGTTCCCTCAATCCCGACATGAAACCTGCCTGGGGCGAAACGCGCAATTTTCACTGGATGAACGGAACGCAGCGCGTCGAGGGCTGGCTCACCCTGCCAAAAGACTTCGACGCGAGCAAGAAATATCCGCTGGTCATCAATGTGCACGGTGGCCCGTCGTCCGCCTGTGCTGCGCGCTGGGATGGCTCCGTCATGGGCTCGCAGTCCGCCATGGAATTCTTCTCGCTCTGTCCCAACCCGCGCGGAAGCTACGGACAGGGCGAAGCTTTCACTCGTGCCAATGTGAAGGATTTCGGCGGCGGCGACTATCGCGACATCATGGCCGCCATCGACGCAATCGCCAAGGAGTATCCCATCGACCTCCATCGCCTCGGCGTTCGCGGACACAGCTACGGCGGCTATATGACCATGTGGGTCGAGTCGCAGACGCACCGCTTTGCGGCAGCCGTCGCTGGAGCCGGCCTATCTGACTGGCAAAGCTATTACGGCGTCAATGAAATCGACGAATGGATGATTCCCTTTTTCGGCGCCTCCATCTACGACGACCCCGCTGTCTACGCCAAGAGCGATCCCATGCATTTCGTCAAGAATGTGAAGACGCCGACACTGATTCTGGTAGGCGACAGCGACGGCGAGGTCCCCATGGAGCAATCGATCGAATGGTGGCACGCCCTCGAAACCTTCAAAGTCCCAACGGAGTTTGTCGTCTATCCACATGAAGGCCACGTTTTCGTGAACGCCGCGGACGCCAACGACTATTTCATCCGCGCCCTCGATTGGTTCGATCAATGGTTTAAGAAGGCTGAAGCGACCACGAAGTAGGCGCGAGAAACGGTGCCCCATTTCTGGCCGCAGTTGTCAGAAGTGGGGATTTCAAACGCCGGATACGACCAGATTCCGATCCGTAGAGACGTATCTAAGCTACGTCTCCATTCGGCCGACGAAGACAATTAGAAGATCAACTACCGAACGACAATTCTCCGCTCACTCTCCCCGACCCGCTCCAACTCAATCTCCACATCCCGCTCGCGCACAAACCGAGGAAACTTCTCACCCCACTCGATCAACAGAACGCTATCCCCTGCCCGCAAATCATCCAGTGCCAGCGTCTCCAACTCCCGCGGCGTGTCCACACGGTACAAATCAATGTGATAGAGATTCGCCCGCGGCCCGCGATACTCATGGATCAACGTGAAGGTAGGGCTGGTGACATCCTCTTCCGCCGCCGCATCAAAAGCCGCCGCGATTCCCTTCACCAGTGTAGTTTTTCCCGCCCCCAGATCGCCGCGCAGCAAAACCAGCTTGGGCGGCACGAGCAATTCCGCCAGCATACGCCCGAAAGCAACGGTCTCGTCCGCAGAGTGAGTAATGACTTCCCGGATTACAGCAGGCCTGATCTCTTGCGTCACCCAAACAGTATAAAAGGCCGACGCACGGTTGGCGGCGAAGCTATCAAGCGGAGAACATCGCACGCGCAGAAATCTCGCGGAGGTCTATCGTGGAAGCGTGCCCCAAGCTTGCCGAAGGGCCGCGAAAAGACGCCCCTTCTCCACTGGGCTTTATCCCCAGCAAGCCACCTCAGTGCGTCGAGAACGCGCTCGACTGCATGCCCAGCGAATTCCGCGCCACGACATGTTCGAGCGAAGTCCGCAGCCGCCGATGGTCGTCGTCCTCAATCGCCACGAAGCGAAACGGCTGCAAAACACCGCTGTTCGTCTTTCGCATCGGGCTGAGAACTTCGGCCATGGCGTGCACCGGTCCGGCCTGGGTCTGGAACGCGACTTCGACAAAGTCGCCTTGCCCCAGCGATTGCGCCAGGCGCAGCAGGCCTCCGGTCACGGAGATGGTTTGGAGTTGAGCTTTGGTGCGACGGCCGTCCTCGAGTCGTATCGCAGCCAGGACAGAATCACCTAGCTGGACCCGGGCAGCGCGCCGCGATGGGTGCGGTTGGGGGAAGTGGGTCATAAGCCAATTGCACTATCGCACTACGCCCGGTTGCGTAATAGATTACCGAAGCCCCTCGTCCAAATGCCATGCCGGAAGCCTGACCTTACGATTACCAGCGTCCTTGATTTGAGCAAGTTAGTCGACGTTTACCGATCAGTTAATGTCCTTAGGGACGGCCATCCGCCCGCAGCGCCGCATCCTGCCCGCACGGCCTGAGCATTCTCCCCGCGCAACTCCATTTGCTTTATCATTGCCGCCGGAGAAAATCATGTTCCGGATGATCCTCGCCCTCACGCTCGCTCTCTTCGCTTCGGCAATCTCGCTCGCTCAAAACTCCAAGCCTCCGCTGCGAGTCGCCATCGTTGGCCTCGTCCACGGCCACGTTCACGGATTCCTCTCTGAATCTCGCCACAGCCCCGACATTGAAATCGTCGGCGTCGCTGAACCCGACAAGCAACTGCTCGCTCAAGCCGCCACCCGCTACAGCTTCGAACAGTCGCAACTCTTCCCCGATCTCGAAGAGATGCTCAACGAAACGCATCCGCAAGCGGTGCTCGTCTATACCAACACCTACGACCATCGCCGCGTCGTCGAAATCTGCGCCCGTCACGGCGTCCACGTCATGATGGAAAAGCCGCTCGCCACCACCCTCGAAGACGCGCTCGCCATCCAGAAAGCCGCGCGGGAAGCCAAAATCCACGTGCTGGTCAACTATATGAGTTCGTGGCTGCCCAGTAATCACACCGTCTACGATGCCGTCCGCTCCGGCGAACTAGGCGAGATCCGCAAAGTCGTCGTCGAATTCGGCCACAAGGGACCGAAAGAGATCGGAGTCGAGCCGGAGTTCTTGTCGTGGCTCACCGATCCCAAGCTCAACGGCGGCGGCGCGCTCTTCGACTTCGGATGCTACGGCGCGGACCTGATGACCTGGCTAATGGACGGCCAGCGTCCGCAATCCGTCACCGCGGTCACGCAGCAGATCAAGCCGGAGATCTACTCGAAAGTGGATGATCAGGCCACCATCATCGTGAATTATCCACGCGCCCAAGGTATCTTTCAGGCGTCCTGGAACTGGCCAATCGGCCGCACCGACCTCGAAGTGTACGGACAAACCGGATACGCCATCACGATCGATCGGGATCACACGCGCGAGCGACGAACCGAGGGAGGTGCGGAAGAAAAGATCGAAGCCAAACCTATTCCCGCCCCGTACGACAAAGAGTTGTCGTATTTCAGAGCAGTACTGCTCGACGGCGCGAAAGAAGATGTACTGTCTTCGCTCGACACCAACGTGACAGTAACAGAAATCCTCGATGCCGCCAGGCGATCTGCGGCAACAGGCACCACAATTCGCCTCCCACCATCGCGCTAACGCACTCGTGGTGTCATCGTTTTATCTCACGCTGTCATCCTGAGCGAGCGAAGGACCCATGCACCTCGCCGGGAGCGCCACTGTTGCCGCCAAGCAACATGCAGCTCGCGCCAAGACTGTTTTGAAAGGCGCAGGGCTTCAGCCGTGCCAAGAAGTGCCACCCGGCAGTCGAGCTTTAGCCCCGACCCACCCTTACCCACCCCACGTAACAAAGCTCTCCCGCGCGGTTCTCTGCGCCCGCCAGAACGCCTCCGGCAGGCCGCGCAGCAGGTCCGTCGCCACCATCGAATGCTCCCCAACGCTATCCAACATCCCGTCGCCCGACGAGCCATGCAGATGCACGGCCGCACACACCGCCCGCATCACGTCCTTCGGATTCTGCGCGATCATCGCCGCAACCATCCCTGTCAAAATATCTCCCGTCCCGCCAGTCGACATCCCGGGATTTCCCGTCGTATTCACCCATGCTTCCCCGTCAGGCTGAACCACCAGCGTCCGATGCCCCTTGAGCACCACGATCAAGGCATGTTCTCTTGAGAACTGCCGCGCCACGCCGAGCCGATCTTTCTGCACATCGGCAGTCGAACAGCCCGCCAGTCGCGCCATCTCTCCCGGATGCGGCGTAATTACCAGCAGCCGGCTTCCCCCATTCAACTCGTCCGCGTAGCCCTCGAAAGCATTCAAACCGTCTGCATCGAGCACAATGGGCACGGTCGACTTTGCCACGAATTCGCGGACGAATGCCGAAGTCTCCGGCTCGCGCGAAATTCCCGGACCGATCGCCAGCAGGCTCATCTTTTTCGCCAAAGCTTCAAGTTGCCCGGAAGCCTTCGCAGAGATCGTGCCTGCTGCCGTCTCCGGCAACGGTTCCGTCATCAACTCGGGATGAAATCCAGCGACCGTCGCCAGCACAGACTTCGGGGTAGCCACGGTGGAGAGTCCCGCGCCACACCGCAGCGCACTCATTCCCGCCATCGCCGCCGCGCCCGCTTTACCGAGCGATCCTCCAATCACCATCACATGCCCATAAAGGCCTTTGTTGGAATCCGCCCGCCTTGGCTGGATCAGCGAAGCGAAGTCACGTGCGGTAATCACATTGAGTTGCAACGATGAAACGACCGCTTCCTCCGGAGATCCGATCGGCGCCACATACGTCGGACCATCCGTCAGCAGGCTGAACACATGCGCCGGACGCGCCGCCGTGAACGTTACCACCGAATCCGCCCGCGCGATGATTCCCTCCTGCGGGCCCATGGCGTCCGCGTCCGCCCCAGACGGAATATCCACCGCGATCACCGGCGCCTGCGTCGCACTCAGCATCATGATCGCATCCGCATACAATCCGCTCACCGGCGGCTTGAATCCCGTGCCGAGGATCGCGTCGAGATAAACGTCCGCGGGCAGCGAAAGCCGCACACGATCGCTTTTCAACTCCTCCTGCGAATGAATCACAATCGCCGCTACCGGCAGCTTGCCGTACATCACCGCAGCGTCGCCCTTGATTTCGGCAGGATCCGCCAGCAGGATCACCTGCACCGTCTTCCCCTTCTGATGCAGCCGCCGCGCCGCCACAAACCCATCACCGCCGTTGTTGCCTTTGCCGCAGAACACAACAACGCGGCGCGATGCGTGATGATGTGCCAACACGTGCTCGGCCACGGCCGCGCCCGCATTCTCCATCAGCGTCAGCGAAGGCACGCCAAAGCGCTCACTCGACGCCCGGTCGATCGCACGCATCTCCGCAGCCGTGACGATTTTCATGGGATTATGGCTTTCATCAATATAGCCCAGACGAATGGAGCCCCGGTCGCCTTCGTCCGGGGCCTGCTCCTATCGGCCCTCACCTCTGACCGCCCTCGCCTCGCGACAAGACTGCAAAACAAAACGGCCCTCTGCGCCGTGCAGAGAGCCATTCCGAATCAGCTTGCCGTTACGCTTCTGGAGTTCTGCCCGCGGCCATCGCCTGCACGCGGCTATGCTTCTGCCCATAGGTGAAGTACACCACCAGCCCAATCACCAGCCAGATGACCAGCCGGGCCCAATTGACCCAGCCAAGTTTGTACATCATATAGCCGTTCGAGATGACACCGAGTATGGGCACCAGCGGCACCCACGGCGTGCGGAACGGGCGCGGCTGGCCTGGGTTCGTGCGCCGCAACACCACCACAGAAATCGACACAATTACGAACGCAAGCAGAGTTCCAATGTTGACCATCTTCCCGATGTCATCGATCGGAGTCACACTCCCGACAATCGCCGCCAGCAGGCCTACCAGGATCGTATTCTTCCACGGAGTGCGGAACTTGGGATGCACCGCCGCAAAGAACTTCTTCGGCAGCAAGCCGTCATTGGCCATCGAGTAGAGCACCCGTGTCTGTCCCAGCAACATCACCAGCATGACGCTGGTCAGGCCCGCCAGAGCTCCCAGTGTGATGATATTTGCCGCCGTCCTTAGTCCCCGGTCCAGAAATGCGACGGCGACTGGCGCTTCGATGTTGATCTGCTGCCAGTGCACCATCCCTGTCAGCACGCCCGCGACCGCGATATACAACACCGTGCAGATTGCCAGCGAAGCGATCATACCAATGGGCAAATCACGTTGCGGGTTCTTCGCCTCCTGCGCGGTCGTCGAGACCGCGTCGAAGCCGATGTAGGCGAAGAAGATGTAGGCTGCGCCCTCCCCGATTCCAGCGAACCCGTGAGGCGCGTACTGATGCCAGTCCATTCCCCAGTTCACGCGGTTGATGTAGTGAGCGCCCAGGCCGATCACGAAAAGCACCACTGAAACCTTAATCACAACGATGGCGGTGTTGAATTCTGCGCTCTCCTTGATGCCCACGACCAGAATCGCGGTGATGACCAGCGCGATGAGAAAGGCCGGCAAGTTGAAGCCGATTTCCATCCCAAACAGGTGCGGCGCTCCCATCAACTGGTGCGCCCGCTCCAACAATTCAGGAGATTGCGCGCCAATGATCCCGCTGACTCGGTCCAGGAAAGCCTGCGTGCCGGGCACCAGGTTGGGGTCCGAGGCTTGCGCGATCTGCCTGGCCACAACATTCTCGGCTGTCTTCAGCGCCGTCCAGTGATCGTAAGCCAACCACAGGGGCATCTTGATATGGAAGATATCCAGCAACTCGATGAAGTGGTTCGACCATCCTGACGATACGGTGCTGGCCCCCATGGCGTATTCCAGCGTGAGGTCCCATCCAATGATCCAGGCAATCAGTTCGCCCAGCGTGGCATAGGCATAGGTATAGGCACTGCCCGCCAGCGGGATCATGGCCGCAAACTCGGCATAGCACAGGCCGGCAAACGCGCACCCTAATCCTGATAAAACGAACGACAACGTGAGTCCCGGCCCGGCATACTGCGCGCCCAAACCGACCATGACAAATATCCCGGCTCCGATAACCGCCCCCACCCCGAGGGCGGTAAGCTGGAAAACTCCCAGGCTCCGTTTCAGGCTGTGTTCGCCCGTTTGGCCGGCCTCTTCCATCAGCAGGCTCAGCGGCTTGGTAGCCAGTAGACTTCCCGTCTGTTTGGTTTGTCCGTTCACCGTGACGCCAGGCATCAGGCTGCTCTCCCTCTCGCGTTGCTTGCGCTCCGCGACCACGCAAAATAAACCGGAATCCCCAGCAATACGACAATGAGCCCCGGCCACGTGTACTGCGGCTTGTAGCGCAATAGTACGACATCAATGAATAATGCCATCACAATATAAATCGCCGGCAGCACCGGGTAACCTGCCGCCCGGTATGGCCTCGGCGCATCCGGATGCGTCCGCCGCAGCACGAACAGCCCGACGATCGTGAGGATGTAAAACACCAGCACGGCAAAAATAATGTAATCGAGAAGTTGCCCGTAGCTGCCCGAGATGCAGAGCACACACGTCCACACCATCTGCACCATCAGCGATACCGCCGGAGTCTTGTAACTAGGATGCAGTTTCGCAACCTGGCGAAAAAACAAGCCATCCTTCGCCATCGCATAGTAAACGCGAGCGCCTGAGAGAATCAGCCCATTGGCGCAACCGAAGCCCGAAATCATGATGGCCGCCGCCATCAGGAACCCGCCCGCCGGCCCCAGCATCTGCGTCATCACCGCGGTTCCCACGCGGTCTTCTGAAGCGTGCTTGATGCCGCGCGCCAGGATCGTAGCGCCGTCAGCCGCGCCATCGAGTGGCAGCGCGCTCAGATAAATGAAATTGCACGCAATGTAGAGCGCAATCACCACGCCCGTCCCGAGCGCCAGCGAGAGCGGAAGGTTCCGGCTCGGATTCTTCACTTCCCCCGCCGTGAACGTCACGTTGTTCCACGCATCGGCGGAAAAAAGCGATCCCACTTGTGCCACCGCAAGAATCGTCAGGGTTCCGACCATCACGATCGGACCGCCCACGCCCACCTGGACGGCGTGCTGGGCGCTCAATCCCGCGTTGTGCCAGAAATTTCCGTTGAAGTTGGCAGCCAGCGCTTGCGCGTTTCGCCCGATGAGGAGCCCGAACGCTGCCAGTCCGAGCAGCGCCGCAACTTTGGCGGCAGTGAAAACGTTCTGAATCGCCGCGCCTGTCTTCACCCCAAAGATGTTCACGACCGACAAGAAGATGACCAGGAGAATCGCCATCAAATTCTGGGTGTTGATCCCGACATCCATGTTCCCCAGAACCATCGGCCCGATCGGAATCGGCGGGACTTTCCAGAGATGCAGAATCCAGTGCGCGGAAGAAATCGATGGAAAGAAAACTCCAAGAAACTTGCCAAAAGCCACGCCCACAGCCGCAATCGTCCCGGTCTGAATAACAAGGAAGAGCGTCCAGCCATACAGAAATCCCCACAGCGGCCCGAGCGCCTCGCGCAGATAAACATACTGCCCGCCGGCCCGCGGCATCATCGCCGCCAGTTCGCCGTAACTGAGCGCCGCGACGATGGTCATAAATCCCGCCACCGCCCAGGCGCCAATCAGCAGCGCCGGCGAATCCACTTCCCGGCCAATCTCCGCCGACACGATAAAGATGCCCGACCCAATCATCGACCCCATCACCAGCATCGTCGCGCTGGTCAGGCCCAGTCCCTTGACCAGTTCCGTGTCCTGATGGCTATGAATGTCCCAATCGCTGGCGGATGACTGCGTGGTTGGCGCGCTCAGGAATGACTCCTTGTCTCGTTAGTCTTTGGCCTAGTCGTTAGTCGTCAGGCTTTCAGCCGCTGGCCAACGACGAACGACCGCCTGCCAACGACCAACGCTTCCGTTGCCCACTGCACTTTACCCCAATATCCGCAAAAATTCCTCTGCTGATTTGCCCGGATCCCGTATCAGATCGGATATCACCGCCACCGAATCCGCCCCCGCATCGATCACCGCCGCCGCATTCGCCCGAGTGATCCCGCCTATCGCCACCAGCGGCTTCCGCGTTAGAGCCCGCGCTCCTCGCACCCCAGCCAACCCAACGACTGGATCCGGACGCTCTTTACTCGACGTGGCAAATACAGGACCGATCGCCAGGTAATCCGCCGACGTCTGATCGGCCTCACGCAGTTGCTCAGGATTATGGGTAGAAACGCCCAGCCAGCGCTCCGGACCGATGATCCGCCGCGCAGACTCGGCCGAAAGATCATCCTGTCCCACATGCACTCCATCGAACCCCGCCGCCAAACACAGGTCGGCCCGATCATTCATGATCAGCCGAACGACCAGCGAAGGGTGCCCCGCGTCTGGCCTCTGTTGCCGGACGTGCGGATTTTGATCTTGTCCGTGTGTCTCGAAATCTGCCGCGTAAGCACGAAAGGCAAGCCGTAATTCCCGTGCCTGTTCCAACATCACCCGCGCGTTCCCGGACTTATTCCGATACTGAATCACGGTGCATCCCGCGGCCGCCAGTTCCTTGGCCGCAGCCAGCAAGGCTTGGGTTTCCGGAAAAAATGCCGCGTCGAGAATCGGATACAAACGAGGAAGAACCATGACGGTCAGTCAAAAGAAGAGAGGGTCCGCCCAACACTCACTGCGCGATCAACCCCGGATGGATTCCTTCACCCAGCACAAACGTCGCGCCCACAGCGCCCACCACGGCCGAGTGCCGCGATAGATTCAGCTTTTGCCGCACGCGGTACACCGCTTCAATGCCCGTGCAGTGCGCCCCGATCAGGTACGACACTCCAAAATCTTTTAGCTTATCCGCCGTCCAATCGAGTTGCTGATCCGTCGCGGCAAACAGGTGAAATCCACCCACCAGCGCGTATACCGGCGTAGACGGAAATTCCTTCTCGGCAAACGTCAGCGTATTCACCACCCCGGCATGCCCGCAACCTGACACCAGCACCAATCCTTTATCCGTGTTCAGCACCAGCGACTGGTCCTCAGGAATGTTGTCCTCCACCAGCCCTGCGGGCGTTTGCACCTTCCCGCTTTCTGACCAGTTCCGCTCCGGATACGGACGCGGCACCGGCCCCGTCAGCCACGCGCCGGGAAACAGCTCCGTCCCCGCATCGTGCTCCACGAACTTCCCACCCGTCGCCTCATACTCCTTGCGCAACGCCACCATGGGATTGTCTTCTTCCCCATTCAGCGGCCGGCTGTAAAAGATACCCTGCCCCACATGAACCACAGAAAGCGCTGCCGGATTCTTCTTCATGAATTCGCGCCGCAGCGTCAACAGCCCGCCCACATGATCATCGTGATTATGCGTGAGCACCACTTCGCGCACATCGCTCAGATCAAGCTTCAGTTCACGAGCATTCAAAAGGACGGTATCCGGCTTCGCGCCCGTATCCACCAGAATGCGGTGCCCGTCAGCCTCGACCAACGCCGCAAAGCCCCACTCCCCGACCCCACTGTCAGAAAGCATGGTCGAAAGAATCGTGATTTTGAGTTTCTGGACTTTACCGTGGGAACTGCTCTGGGCAAGGGCCGCCGTCGATACGATGATTACGACGAGAGCGGTCACCAAAGCATTCAGCGCCCGACCGAGAGCTAATTTCTTCATCGAAGTTGCGCCTCCTTCTCGGATGACCGGGGGCTGCCCTCCACTCTGTGGGGCGTCAGGGTTGAAGACTCCGCCTTATTCAGGGCTCACGACTCGGGGGACTCACAACTACCCGTGCCCATTCTTCTTCATGAATCTCTCAATGAAGCCGGTATCAATCTTCCCGACGCGGAAATCCGGATCCGCCAGAATTTTCCTGTGCAGCGGAATCGTCGTATAAATCCCCTCGACGATGAACATCTCGAGCGCCCGCGACATGCGCGAGATCGCCTCATTCCGATCCTTCGCCCGCACCACCAGCTTCGCAATCAGCGAGTCGTAATACGGCGGAATCACTCCCTCCGCATACGCAGCCGTATCAATCCGCACGCCCGTCCCGCCCGGCGGATGGAACGCCGTAATCTTCCCCGCCGACGGCGTGAACTTCTCCGGATGCTCCGCATTAATCCGGCACTCGATCGAATGCCCGCGATGCACGATCGGCCCCATCAACACTTCGCTCATCTTCGCCCCGGCCGCAATCATGATCTGGCTCTTCACGAGGTCTACATCGGTGACCATCTCCGTGACCGGATGCTCCACCTGGATCCGCGTGTTCATCTCGATGAAGTGCAGCTTCTTGTCCTGATCCATCAGGAACTCAATCGTCCCCGCGTTCCAGTAGCCGATCGCCTTCAGCGATTTGCAGAGTACTTCTCCGATCTGGTCCCGCAGCTCCGGCGTGACCTGCGTCGAAGGCGACTCTTCCAGCAATTTCTGGTGCCGCCGCTGGATCGAGCACTCGCGCTCGCCAAGGCTCACCACGTTCCCATGCTCATCCGCCAGCACCTGGAATTCGATGTGCCGCGGATGCTCCACATACTTCTCCATGTAGAGATCGCCATTTCCGAACGCGCCCGCAGCTTCCGACGATGCCGCCTTGAACAGCCCCGGCAACTCCTCTTCATTGCGGACGATCCGCATCCCGCGTCCGCCGCCACCGGCCGAAGCCTTCATAATGACCGGGAAGCCGACCTGCCTCGCCCACTCAATGGCTTCGCCCTCCGAGGCGATGATCCCATCCGACCCGGGCAGAATCGGAACGCCCGCCCGCTTCATCGCCGCGCGCGCTTTTTCCTTCTCCCCCATCAGCCGCGTCACTTCCGGCCGCGGTCCGATGAACTTGATCCCGCTGGTCTCGCACACTTCCGCAAAGTTGGCATTCTCCGCGAGCAATCCGTACCCGGGATGCACGGCATCGACATTGGCGATTTCCGCCGCGCTGATCACCGCCGGAATGTTGAGATAGCTATGCGCCAACTGCGGAGGCCCGATGCAAATGGCTTCGTCGGCAAACCGGACCGGGAGAGACAAACGGTCCGCCTCGCTGTAGATCGCGACCGTGCGGATGCCCAACTCCTTGCACGCGCAGATCACGCGCAGGGCAATCTCTCCGCGATTGGCAATCAGAATCTTCTTAAACATGGATGAAAGCTTCTAGCGATCAAAAAAATGTTGATTGATGATTGATGGTTGTTGAATGAAAAGCTTTCCGCTACACAGGTTCATTCAGCAATCAAAAAATCAACAATCAACAATTTCACATTCACTTTTTCGGCCGGATCGCAAACAGCTCCTGGCCGTATTCGATCGGCTGGCCATTCGAGGCCAGTTTCTTCACGATCTCCCCCGCCACATCCGATTCGATCTCGTTGAGCAGTTTCATCGCCTCGACAATGCACAGCACCTGTCCTTCTTCAACTACATCCCCCACCTTCACGAAAGGTGGCGCTCCCGGCGAGGGCGCTTCGTAGAACGTTCCTACGATCGGCGATTTCACCGTTTGCAGGTTCTCTTCGGCCGGAGGTTGCACCGGAGCCGGGGCCGGACTAGCGGGCGCCGCAACCCCAGGAACGCCGTTCACCACCGGCATCGCCGGAGCCGCTGCCGGCACCGCGAAAAAGCCCGGACCGCCCTGCGTATGTACAACGGTCTGCTCGCCGGCACGCTTGATACGTACCTTCACATCGCCGCGTTCGAGTTCGAACTCGGCAATATTCTTCTCTTCTAAGAACTCAATGAGTTCCTTCAGCTCTTTCAGATTCATTGTCTACGGTGGGACCGCTTTTCTGCTCAACTCGCCCTTTGAACCGTCACGCGAAGAAGCCGGGCTCAGATTCTGATGCCCGGCCACATCTTAGGAAGACTAAACTGCCATAAAATCTTTGCTTGTAGGCGTCAGCACCTCACAACCGGCGGCCGTAACTACGACCATATCCTCGATCCTTACGCCCCACTTGCCGGGGAAGTATACCCCGGGCTCGATCGTTATCACCATACCCGGACGCAGAATCTCTTTTTGCCCGCCCGCCACCCGCGGCGCCTCGTGGATCTCGAGCCCTACACCATGTCCCGTGGAATGCGTGAAAAATGAAGCTAACCCGGCTTTCTGCAAGACGTTACGGGCTGCTGCATCGACCTCGCCGACCGCACTCCCGGGCCGCACTGCGGCGATCGCCGCCAACTGCGCCTCCAGGACCGCCTCGTACACCCGCCGGGCCTCCTCGCTGACAGGGCCAACCCATACAGTGCGGGTCTCGTCCGAACAATAACCTGCGAGTATAACACCGAAGTCGCAGACCACGAATCCACCCCGGCTGATCGCATGCTCCGAAGCCCGTCCATGAGGCAGCGCCGATCTCGCTCCCGAGGCGATGATCGTCGGGAACGACATCTCCTCCGCCCCCGCACGGCGCGCGGCAAGCTCCATCTCCGCCGCGACTTCCACTTCTTTCGTGCCCGCCCGCAACACTTCGAGCGCCCGGTCAAACAGCTTTGCCCCCAGTTTCACCGCGGCACGAATCAACTTCAGCTCATCCTCGTCTTTCACCAGCCGCGATCGCTCCACCATCGACGGCGCGTCTTTCAGCTTCACGCCTGCGGGCCTCTCCCGGTTCAGGCGCTTCTTCTCCGCCACCGTGAAGTGCTCCGCCTCGATGCCGATCGTCCAGCCCCGCGATCGCTTACGCCGCTTGCCCAGAAACTCTCCCAGGGCCTCCAAAGGCGCCCTGCGGCCGATCACAACCTTCGCCCCCTGCACCTCCTCGCGGGCCTGCACGTCATAACGCGAATCTGTAAAGAAGACGCACCCGCGCTCTTCCACGAGGAGCAGCCCAGCGCTACCCGTAAACCCGCAAAGATATCGGATGTTGGGAAGATGCCCGATCAGCAGTCCATCAAAACGCGTGGTAGCAAGATGCTCTCGAAGTCGCCTCTGCCGGGCCTCAAAGTCCATTGAAGCGAGTGTAGCAGGAGAGCAGTTCTCAGTTCTCAGTTCTCGGCAGGAGCGCGCTCTGTGAATAGAATGCGCTTTACTTGATTCCGGTCAAGACTCTGGGTGTTTCCGCCAATGCGTACCTGCACCTGCATTCCGCTAACCGACACCAAATCTCCGACCAAGACCGATCCATCTCTTAATTCGATGGTGTCGTGTGCAGTACTACCTAATTCATAACTGACACTCCCGCCAGAAGCGTCGCGAGACGAGATTTCTAGCGGGAACTTTCCTGGATTGAATCCTTCTTTTTCAAACTCAAGCATGTGTTTTCCGATTGCGACCTCTATGATCTTGGGCGATCTGCGTGAGTCCCTGCGAGAAGCTGATGTCGAAGTGATCCTGCAGCGAGCCAAGGAGAAGTACCCGGAAGCGAAGCCGCGAGTCATCTCCGACAATGGCCCGCAGTTCATTGCTCGCGACTTTAAAGAGTTCATTCGCATCTCGGGCATGACGCATGTCCGAACCTCGCCTTATTATCCACAGTCGAACGGCAAGATTGAACGCTGGCACAAATCGCTGAAAAGCGAGTGCATTCGGCCGGGAATCCCGCTGTCGCTGGAAGATGCACGGCGTCTGGTCGAGGGCCATGTGGAGCATTACAACAACGTCCGCCTGAACAGTGCCACCGGCTACATCGCGCCGAAGGACGTGCTGGCGGGGCGTCAGCAGGAGATCCACGTGGAACGCGATCGTAAGTTGGAAGCCGCCAGACAGCAACGCCAGAGTCGCCACCAGCAAGCCGCGTGAGGAGCGAAGCGGCCAGCCACCGCGATGTCGGACAGCCAAGGAAAGCTATTTTGACGCACAGTAGATGAGTGATATGGGATATTTCATCAACTGACTCGTGCAACCTGCTCATCCAGCAAAATTGTCAAGGCGTCTGCCTCGGCGGCATCGCCACTAAAATCGGAACGGAGATGAATGTGAAACCCCTGCTTGTATTCGCCCATACTGAGTTTGACCAGGAGCTTTGCCAATGCCAGCATCCCGGCGCGATTTGCGAACACGAAAGGAACCCCGCCTTCTATGCTGGTACGCAAGCGTTCAGTACCATCGCACTCATACGCGATCGACTTAGGCGACCGATCATCGAAATCGAAGGTGAAATTCTTCTGAGCCATACTGTGAAATCTACGCGGGTTGGTAGCTGCTGTCGAGAACGACTACACTCACGATTCGGGTCTGGCCCGGTCTGGGTTTTGGTGGAATCACGGGCCAACCGGATGTTGAGAAACGGCAGCTCGTTGCGGAGCTACAATTACCTTGCCGGGCGAAACGGAAGCGGGCACTGCTGGGACGCAACCACGCCGAGGGATATCCCGGTGGGCTCATCGAGCCGATGCTCAGCAGCGCGGGAGGTCATTCTCCCGCGCTGCACGTTGACGGGAGGAAGTCATCGGACGATAGACCCCATGCCTTGAAAATCCCCGCCCCGCAGGGGCGGAATCTACACTAACGGAGAACGTCGCTTCTCCATTTCACGCTGAGCCAAGACATTTTCGCCACGCTATCAACTGTTGATAGGACTGCCCCATACCCTCTCCAAACTGGAGCATCCGATCAAAGAGCAACGCAAGTCTGTGACTATCCCGCGCAAGACGAAAAAAATAACTCCAAATCCCAAAAAAGGAAACCTGAGAAGAACGAAGAACGATAACTGAGAACTGAGAACTTAAAAAAAACCGGCCTCGACAGTTTCGTCGAGGCCGGCGTGTTTGACTCGGTACTTGAGACTAACTAGGTCTGAATGATCCTCGGAGTGATGAAGAAGATCAGCTCCTGGTTTGAAGTCTGAACTTGCGTGTGCTTGAACAGGTTCCCGAGGTAAGGAATGTTGCCCAGAAGCGGAACTTGCGAAACGTTGATCGAGTTCTGCGTCTGGATGACGCCGCCGATGACGACCGTGCCACCGTCGGTGACCAGCACCTGCGTCGTCGCCTGCTGCGTGATCAATTCGGGGTTGCCCTGCACTTCCTGTCCGAAGTTCGGCGTGGTGTTTTCCACGTCGACGTTCAGGAAGATCGTGTTCTCCGACGTGATCTGCGGAGTGACCGTCAACCGCAGGAACGCGTCGACGTAGGTCACAGTCGGAGGACCGCCCAACTGCGCCTGCGTTACGATTGGCACTCGCACGCCCTGTTTCACAAAGGCCTGGATGTTATTCTGCGTGACCACTCGCGGACGCGATAGCACTTTCAGCAAGCCGCGCGATTCCGCCATCGACAGGATGGCATCGATCCGGATCGTGTTACTCGCGTTCACGAAGCTCAAGCCGCTCGAAGGCTGCGTGCTGCCCAGGTTCGAGAACAACGGAATCGAGGAGCCCGAACTCGACGCACCGGTTCCCGGCACCGTGATGTAGCCCGGTGTCAGACCGTTGACCGAGGTCGGCGAAGTGCCTGCCGCCTGGTTGCCGCCAACCGCGCTGTGCCCGTTGCCCCAGGCAAATCCCAGCTGCGTTCCGATGTCGCGGGCAAACTGCCGTGTGGCAGCCACCACGCGCGCTTCGATCTCGACTTCCTGCGTCTTGCGGTCCAGCTGCGTCAGCAGGCGGTCGATGACCGGGATCACCTTCGGAATGTCGTTGATGATGACGGCGTTGGTGCGGTCATCCGCCACCACATCGCCGCGCTGCGAGAGGAACTTCTTCACGGTGATGATGACGTCTTTTGCCTTGGCGTAGCTGAGGAAGCGCGTGACCGAAACTTTCTCGACCGCCAGGGCTTCCGATTCGATCTGCGCGCGGCGCGCGTCGGCTTCATGCTTCAGCGTTTCCACCGTGGCGATGCGCAGGACGTTGCCCTCCAGCTCACGCGCCAGGTCGTTGTTCTTCAGCACGATGTCGAGTGCCTGGTCCCACGGCACGTCGTCGAGCACGATGGTCAGCGTTCCGTGAACGTTCGGATCGAGCACTACGTTCAGGCCGCTGATCTCATGAATGAGGCGGAAGAAATCCTTCAGGTCGACGTCTTTCAGGTTGACCGAGATCGGCTCGCCCGTGTACTTCGGTCCGGTGGCGGCCGGTTGCTGGCCCGTCTGCGCCTTCTGCTCGGCAGCCAGATTCACCGCCGGCTGAATCGCAGGAGCCGCATTCTGTCCCTGTGCCGCATGGAAGCTGACCGGCAGCAGTTCCGCCGCGGTCTTGTCGGCGAAACGTTCCGCCGCTTCCTGTGCGCGAGCCGCAGGCTCGTCGTTCTTCGCGACGTCAGCCTTCACGGCTTCCGTCTGTGCCGCGTCACTCTTCGGCTGGTCTGCCTTCGCCCGATAAGAAGGCTCGACCATCACAAAGTCCTGAGGAGCCGCGTTGTCGGCCGTCGGCTTCGTCGAAGGAGTTCCCCCCTTGGGCGCGCTCACCGAGCGTGTATCCATCACGCGCGGAGAGAACGGCGACATCTGCTTCGTCGCGGGTGCCGGCGTGTTCGCCGCCGTCGTTGTGGCGGAGGCTGCCGGAGCGGTCTTGGCCACGCCGCCAACATGCAGGCTCAATACCAGCTTTCCTTCCGGACCCGGCGTCAGGTCGTAGGCGCAGGCCTTCTCCAGGTCCACGACGATGCGCGTGGTCGGAGGCGTTTTGCCATCCGTGCCGATGCGCACGTCCTTGACCCCGTCGGCGTCCACGGCGATCTGGCGCTGCCCGCTGGCCGGTACGGTCGCGGGTAGATCCACGATCACACGGGCGGGCGACGCGAGCTTGCTCAGCTTGGGCGTGACCGCCCCGCTCGAGCTCATCTCGACCCGGATGTCGTCCGTACCCCGGACGACGTTGACTTTCTCCAGCTGGCTCGGTGTCTGGGCGGCCGCGGCCACCACCGCTACTACTAAGACCAGCATCGTTCCCAACTGTGCCAGTTGTTGCTTTCGCATTTCGCCTCTCCCCAACCGCGGGCCAGGCCCGCGTGTCCTTCCTACTAGGAACTTGTTCGGCCCCTCCTTCTCGAAGGCGGCCGTCTTGCTAAACTGCCGGCGTGAAAATTCGCTTTACCACTTCCCGCGTGAACGGCTTGCCCAGCTTGTCCTGCACCGTCTCCTGGAACACCACCGAGTCACCCGTGATTCTCACTACATAGCCGTTGAATACCGGATCGTTCTCCCGGAGGAAGTACGCCTTGTTCAGGTTGTTGGTCACGACTGCGATGAAGCCGTTGTCCGACTTCACCACGCCCCGCAGGTTGATGTTGCCAATCTCCAGGCACTTCTTCCCCGTGGTGCAGCCCGATCCCGACTGCTGCACGACTGGGCTGAAGAACGGATCGCGCTTCCCGCTCATCGCCCACTTCTTGTCTTCGGCTTTCTTGTCGTCTTTCTTCTCTTCCAGCTTGGGTAACGCAGCCATTGTTTCCGCTGGTTCCGCCGCTTTCGCCGGAGCTGCCTTCGGCTGATCCTTCGCAGCAGCCACCGTCTTCGCCGCCGGAGCGCTCTTCGTTGCCGCCTTCGGAGCAGCGGTCGCTACGACCTTCGCCGGAGCAGGCGCCGAGCTCTTGGCCGCCGTGGTTGCCGGCTTCGCTGCAGCAGGAGCTTTGCTGGCCGGGACCGCGCTGGCCACCACGTCGGTGTGCAGCGTCAGGACGCTTTTCCCGTCCGTGCCCGGAGTCAACTCGTACGTCAGAGCTTTTTCCAGATCGACCACCACGCTCGTCGTCGGCGGATTCTTTCCATCCATGCCGATGCGCACGCCCTTCACTCCGGCGCTGCCGAACGTAATGTGGTGCTGCGGGCTGCCGTCGCTGGTCTCCGGCAATTCCACCAGCAGGCGGGCGGGTGAATCGAGCTTCGTCACCTTCGGCGTAACCGATCCGCTCGAAACCATCTCGACGCGCACCGTGCCGGAGCCCTGGATCACGTTCACGCGCTCCAGTTGGTTTGCCGCGCTCGACGCGGTCGCAGGCTTCGCGGTCGGCGCCGGCTTCGGCGCAGCTGTCGGCGCCGATCCCGGAATCACCGCCGGTCGAACCGCCGGTGCGGGCGCGCCCGGCGCGGGCTTCGATGTGCCCACTCCGGCCGCATCCAGCGCCGCGTTCGTGTCAATTTCCTGCTTCTGCTGCAGCGACTTCGCTACGCTGCGCGCGTTGTCGATGGCGTCGGTGTTCTGCCCGAAGGCCGCCCCCGCCGTCATCGTGATTGCCAGAATGCCTGTGCTCAGCTTCATAGCCGTCTTCATGAGTTGTACCTACTTCGCCCCCGGCGTTGCCGGCTTGCCGGTGGTGGAAGGTTGATCGTGACTGAAATACGTGGTCGCAACGAAGCTCGCCACCACACTCTCGTTGGGCGCGTACTGGTACGTGTGCTTCGCCTTGGCGCCCTGCGGATTCTTCGTCGTCGCCACCAGCAAATCGCTGACGTTGACGATGCGCTCCAGCTTGCTCACCCGGTCGAAGAAATTCAGCATCGAATAGTACGGTCCGTCCAGGTCAAGCTCGAAGGGCACTTCCGAGTAGTACTGCTGCGACTTCACGTCTCTTGCCTTGTAGCGCCGCAGTTCCACTCCCGCCTTCACCGCCTCGGCGTCCATCATCGTGATGAAGCCGTCGACCTGTTTCTCGTCGGGAACAATGCGCTGCTCGATCTCCAGTTGCTGCTTCAGCTCCGCCAGTTGCTGCTCGATCTGCTTGAGCTTCGGCCGGTAGGATTCGAGTTCGTTGTTCTCCCGGATCTTGTCTTCGAGGGCGTGCTGCGCCGCCGTGTTCTTCTCGCTCTGGCCCTTGAACACGACGAAGTACAACGCCGCCGTCACCAGGGCTCCCCCGGCGATCACTGCTCCCCACTGCTTGATGCCCGAAAGTTCGCTGAAATTCATCGCCATAGGTTTGCCTCTTACGACTTGCCTTTGTCGCTGCCCTTTTCACAGTTCAGCGTGAACTGAAACGCCTGCATGTCCTTGACCCCTTCGTCCTGGTAGGTCTCGTCGATCTCGACAGTCTTGAAGTAGCCGGTCTTCTGCAGGTTCGCGATCAGATTGGCTACCGCGTCGGTCGAGAGCGCCGTTCCTTCCAGCTTCACCACCGCGCCGGTGTCGTCCATCTTGCTCAGCCACACCGCTTCGGTGTTGTTCACCGTCTCGCCCAGCATGGCCAGCAGGTTCACCGGGCCGGTCTGGTTCTGGCGCAGGCCGTCGATCACATCCACGCGCCGCTTGTAGGCATTGGCCTGGTTCTGCCGCTCCAGGAAGCGCGCCTTGACGTCGGCCAGCTCGCGGTTTTTCTGCTCCGCAACTTTCATCTGCGCTGCGATCGCCTTGCCCGAGTGGTCGAGCCGGTACCAGTACCCAAGATTGAAGAGCCCGGCGATCACCACCACCACCAGGACCTTCAGCTTGGGCGATCCCATATCGCCCATCTCGATCGCAGGCATCGAGGCTCCGCCGCCGCTGCCGCGTTTGCCCTTCCCCTTGTTTGTTTCCAGCAGGTTGATTTTGATCATAGGGATTCAAAGCTCCTCAGGGCCAAGCCCACCGCGACCGCCATCTGGCCCGCGTTCTGCTCCACCAGCTCCGCGCCCAAGCCTTCCGTGGGCGGCATCACTCGCTGGAATGGATTGAACAATTCCACCGGCATCGAGAACTCCTGCCGCAACGCCTCCACCAGTCCGGGCACCTTCGACGAACCGCCCGCCAGGTAGATCTTCTCGATGTGCTCGCCCGCCGCGCTGGCGCGGAAGAAGTCGAACGTCTTCTGGATCTCGAGCACGATAATTTCGGTCACCTGCTGCAGAATCGGCTGCTTCGCGTCCTCGCTCACCGTGCCCACCTTGCGGCCCAGCTTGAGCGCTTCGGCATCGTCGAAGCTCAGATCCAGTTCCTTCTGCAGCGAGTCGGTGTACTGATGCCCGCCCACCGAGACGTCGCGCGGGAACAGCGGCGTCGTGCCCTTGACGATGTTGATGTTCATCACGCTGGCGCCCAGGTTCAGCAACGCCACCACCTGGCCCGGCGCCGGCTGGTAGTTGTACTCGTAGCAGTTCTGCAGCGCGAGCGCGTCAATGTCGACGATAGCCGGGGTACGCCCCGCCATCGAGAGCACGTTGGTGTAGTTCAGAATCTTGTCCTTCTTGACTGCAACCAGCAGCACATCCATCTGCGGGCTGCCCACTTCATCGGAGAGGATCTGGTAGTCGAGGCTGACATCGGCCAGATCGAAAGGAATATGCTGCGACGCTTCCTTCTCGATCGTCTCCGCCAGCTCCTGATCGCTCATCGAGGGCAGCGAGATCTTTTTCACGATGACGGAGTGTCCGCTCACCGCGGTGGCCACGGCTTTGGTCTTGATCTGGTTATCGAGGAACAGCTTCGAGATCGCGCTCGAGACCGTGCCCGAGTCGACGATCATCGAGTCGACCACGATGTCGGAAGCCAGCGGCTCCAGCCCGAGGTGCGCGACTTCAATCTGTCCGCCCTTCTTCTTCAGCTCCACTGCCTTGATGCTCGAGGAGCCAACGTCCAGACCAACAATCGACTTCGATCCCAATCCAAACATGTGCCCACCTTCGTAGCGCCGGCTTTTCGCCGGCGATTTGAATTACAGTGTTCCGGCAGCTTTCCCGGACGCCTTCGGCTTCCGTTTCGCCTGCGGTTCCATCTCGCTCGACTTCTCTTCCATCCACTGGTCCAGCCGCGATTTCTTGAAGCGCCATCGGTTGCCCAGCTTAAACGCGGGAATTCTTTGCTCGCCGACGTACTTGTACAACGTGTCCGGACTCACGCCCAGATATTGCGACGCCTGGCGAATGTTCATCACTTCTCGCGAGTCGGCCATAGTTCCCTTGCTTCCTCCACCACGTTTGCGCCGGTTTTTTTGGCGCGCGTTTCGGGAGACTACCCCACCCTCTCTATCGGCATATTTCCGCTCCGAGGGCTTACGGTGTCCCGAGCATATATCAGCCCGGAAAAGCCTCGGCTCGGAGCCAATTTCCGTGTTTTATGGGGTTTTTTGCGGTTTTTCTGGAATCGGGCCGGAGGCGGCCCGAAGGCAATTTCAATATATTGTATATATCGAACACTATAACCACAATTAGTTGTGGTCACCGCTGTCAGGCTTACCGGTCACCCGAAGGCGAGTAACCGAAGTACGTAAGACGTTACGGAAGTATCATCGGTCCGCGCAAAATCAATCACTTAACTCTCCCACCCTCGTCTGTCCCTTGCCACTTTCCCTTCGCCATACATCAGCCCAAAAACACGAAAAGCGCAGCCCAGTCGGCCGCGCTCTTTTGAACTTACTCTCTACTTTTAGAATAGCAAATTGCAGGGGGCAAAATGGACATTTTCCAGACTTTATTTCCCCCGATTCTTCTGCAACTTAGTCCCTCCAACCGCCCCCAACCCCCTTGACAAGATTTCCACAGCCCAAGGCGGCCGCCAAGCCTCATCAAAAATGTGGCCCTGTTTCAAGCACTCTTTTGACTTGAGTGGAACCCCACTTCAACCCCCCAAAAGAAATCCTTCGTCACGACCTGCTGTGATCTAGATCACATCCAGTTCGATCACACGCTGCAACACTGCACACAATCCAGTGCGGAGAAAAGGCGGGGGGTAGACGTATGGTGGATCGGCCCGATCTCAGCAAGTATCAGCCCGGCTGCAATCTCGCTCACGACCTCGTCAACAAGCTCTCGGTGATCGTCGGCAGCTGCGACCTCATCAAAGACGCGGCCGAACTAGACCCACAACATCTGCAGAAACTGCTGCTCATTCGCGACATCGCCGTGCGGATGGCAAATGAACTCAACCTCCATCAATGTGAGATAGAAGTCGCGAAGAGACCGCCCGTCGCGATTAATTCCGCTCTCCCATCCGCCAAGCCCGCCTAGAGAGCAGACAGGTTCCCCATTCAAACCTTCCTTTGGCTTGAGTGGGGAATCACATCAGAATCGGCAATCCGGCGGCTTGATCCCCTTGCGCAGACAGATGTCGAGGATGGCATCCAGTTTTGGCGTCTCAGCCACGGCCAGCCCCGCGAGCAGGAAACACGCCAGGGCAACACGAAGCGAAGAGAACGAAGATGGGCGCATCGTGGAATTCTAGTCCTGGCCCACGTTCGCCGCGCGCAATCCTTCTCCTCCCGGCGTGTCTGTGGTCGCATCGACACCCGTTACAGCACTTTCTCCGCGCAGCCGTGCTCGCGGAGGTGCTGCCGGAAGGCCCCGAGGCAGCGTTCCTTTTGGCCCACGGTGAGTTCCAGTTCCTTGTCGAGACGTTGGACACCTACAAAATCCTCGGCGCGAAACAGCTCCAGCAGCAGGGTCGTGGCTTGTGCAAGATTGGCCAGAACGTTTTCGACTTCAGCGTGCAGCCGGTCGTATTCGGGACACGCGCTCATGTAGATTGGTTGCCTAAACGACGACTTAAGCAAACGCCAATCCGCACCAAAATTTCGCGCAACGATTTTCCGGGCAACCCTTGGCATACGACCCACTCAACGCTGCCCGTGAAACGCCACTTCCGCGATCAGCCTCAAATCCTGCCTGCCCAGCGACGTCGGTTATATCCTCGCCGTTTCCTGTGTATCGCTGTGCCCGCAACGCGTCCTGACACAGAGGGAACTTTCTGGAAGCTGTGGCGCAGGTGGGAACTCGCGCACCAAGCCGGTTCGCTGTAAAGAAGCTACCGAAAAAGCGATCGTGAAACTCTGTCGAACTTGCCGGGCGGGCGAGCGCCTGCCCACGATTCGAACTTACTGCACGTCGGAGACTTTGCCGTTCATGAAGGTCACCTTCACATCTTTGTAGACGTAGATCTGCTTGGCGCCGACGTTGAAGATCTTGTCCGGCTTGCCCAGCGCCTGCTGCACCTGGTCCGGGCTCATTCCCAGCTGAACGGTCTGGGGCTCGGACTGCTGATCCTGCGGTTGTCCGCCTCCCTGTTGTCCGCCCGCCTGTTGCCCACCACCCTGTTGTCCGCCGCCCTGCTGATCCCCCTGCTGATCTCCCTGTTGCTGGGCCTGATCGTTGCCGCCCGACTGATCGTCGCTGATGCTGAACACGCGCCCGATCGTGTCTTCGACTTCGCCGGCGTTGGCTTTCTCGAGATATCCGCTGGTGAACTCGAAGACGACTTCGCCCTTCATGGCGTTCTGCGCGCTGTCGTTGTAGCAGCTATCGCAACGCACCACCACCATGGTGATCTTCGCTTTCTTGGGGTCGACTTCGATCTTCACCGGATAAACTTTCGTTCCGCGCTTGAAGACGCCGCTGACATTTTTCATCATGCCGGCGCAGAATCCGGTGGAGGGATAGAGCTGGTTATCGTGAAACTTCGCCGGGCACTTGGCCAGCGCCTTCCACGGGACCGAGAGAATGCCGCCCTGCTGGATCACGAGCAGAGTGCCGGCATCTCCCGCGAGGCTGCCGTCGGTTGCGATTCGCACCATCTTGTACTGGGCGTTGAGCTGCTCCTGGAGCGAGACGGCTTGCGCGCTTGCGAGCGAAGTGACGGCGAGAACAAGCAGAACGAGAAACAGCGACAATGTGAGCGATGGTCGGCGCATAGGCTCCTCGGTGGTTGACTTTTCGGCCCACACGTTCAGCGCGGGCTGCCTCGAAGGATAGTGGGGTACCCTGCGGCGATCGTTACTGTACGTCGGTCACCTTTCCGTTCACGAAGGTGATTTTCATGTCTTTGTAAATGTAAAGTTGCTTGGCTCCAAGATTGACGATCTTGTCGGGCTTGCCGAGAGCAGCCTGCACCTGGTCGGGAGTCTGTCCCTTTTCGATGGTCTGCGGCTCGGCTTGCTGCTGCTGGTCGCCTTGTCCGCCACCGCCGCCCGCCTGGCCGCCACCGCCTCCGCCTTGACCGCCACCCTGGCCTCCGCCCTGACCGTTGTTCTGGCCCTGCTGATCGCCACCTCCCTGGTCGCCGCTATCTTCGCTGATGGCGAGCAGTTGACCGATGGTGTCTTCCACATCACCCGCGCTGGCCTTGGCCAATGAGCCCTTGGGGAACTGGAACACGACGACTGCCTTGTTGTAAGTCGGTGGATCGACATTGTTGCACTTGTCACACTCGACGATGCTGATCGAAACGGTGTCCTTGTCGGGCTTCACTTCGATCTTCGAGGGATAAACCTTGTCGCCGACCTGCATGAGGTGCGTGCTCTGCTCTTTGCCGAATTTTTTCATGGCAAAGCCGATGCCCTTGGAGAGCGTCGTGCTCGGCGTTTTCACTGTGCCGCTCTCGTACTTCGTCGAAAGAATGCTTTGATCGGAGTAGGGCACTCCCAGGATGCCGCCCTTCTTGATGGCGAGCAGCGTGCCGGGCTCGATCACGGAGTATCCGCTGGTATCGGAACCCATCTTCACGAGCTTGTATTGGGCGGCGAGCTGCTCATCCAAAGAGACGGACTGTGCGCTGACGCGCGGCAAGGGCAACGCAGTCGCACAGAGAAGTGCCGCGGTTGCCGGAATGATCTTCCCCAAGTTCGGTCCCATAACTCGACATCTCCTCTCAGGTGGTTGGAGGTGTGGGAGCATCCGAGGTATCGGATGCTCCCGGTCTCACAGTGTTCGGTTCGCAGGATCGGCGCCGATGCTACTGCACGCCGCCGCTGGACGATGAAGCTTCCTTCTTGACATCTGCCTCGGTCTGATCAGCGGCCGCTTGCTGATCCTGCAGAGTCTTCTCCGCGTTCTTGTCCGGATCAGGTGGCGGAACATCACCGGCGCTGGTGCCGGTATCCGGAGCTTTCGGAAGTCCACCCGTTCCGTTCTTCTTCGCGAGCTCGCTCATGCCGTCTTTCAGGCTTTCGCGGAAGCTGTTGTACATCTCCTGCAGATCGTCCATGGAAACTGTGCCCTGCTTGCCGATCGCACAGTCGTTCTTGGTTGCCGCCACGACTTTGACTGCGATATTGCTGTCATCGTCGGGCGTTTCAGAGGTTCGCTGGATCACGTCTCCCTGCGAGAGAGCGCACTCGTCGCCATCCCCTTCGAGGCTCAGATCAGACGAGACCACGAAGTACTTGAAGTTGACGTCGAGAGCTGGCGGAGGATCTTTCGATTCGCTCGCGCCACCACTGCCGCTGGAAGTGCTCTTCGGCTTCTCGGCTTCGGTTTTTTCCGCAGCCAGTGTGGACTTCACTTCCTCGGAGATCGCCTTCTTCACTTCCTCGCTCATCGTCGCCTTGGGAGCGTCGGGAGCGGCCAGCGGCATGAGGCTGGCAACAAGAGTGGGATCGGGAGTCAGAGGGAGCAACTCGGCATTGGCTGCCGCTTGCGCTTCGTACGCCGCCTGCAAACTCGCCGCGACCATGAAATCCGTCAGCCAGAAATAGGCGGAAGGATAAACCGGGTACGGCGCGAAGTACGGACCGTAGTAGCCATACCACGGTGTGGGAGCCCATCCCCAGCTGTAATACACCGGAGCAGGCCACGGGTTGTAAGCCCATCCGTAATAGACGGGGTGATAGTAGTAGGCGGGATAGTATCCGTAGTACGGATGTCCGCCCCAGTAGTAGCCGCGGTAGACGCCCGCGCGGTACACGCCGTGATAGTAGTAGGTGCGCGAGTAGTAAGAGTGCCCGCCGCGCACGACATAGGCGCGCTGCACGTAGCCGCCGCGATGTCCGACGCTGACGACGCGCACGCCGTTGTGATTGCTTACCACGGTCCGGCCGCCATGCATACCGTGCTCGATGTGCATGCCGTTGCGATTGACCGAGCGAATCTGTCCATTGGGACGAATGTGGGCCGTGCCGCCGCCATGCAGCGAAACGTTCCGTCCCGGGGCGCCATGGGGCGCGTTGCCGCCCGGGTGTGCGGCGTTATTGCCGTGGGCCATATTGTTTCCGCCCGGGTGCCCGCTGTTATTGCCGTGGGCCATGTTGTTTCCCCCCGGACGGTTGTTATTTCCGGGATGGCCCATGTTGGTGTTGGCGTGATTGGTATTCGCTCCGCCGGGGCGGTTGCCCATGTTGTTATTCGGCCGATTTCCCATGCTGTTGTTGGGCCGGTTCATGGTGTTGCCACCAGGCCGATTCATGGTGTTTCCGCCGGGCCGATTCGCCGTATTCCCTCCCGGCCGGCTCATGGTGTTGCCTCCCGGCCGGCTCGCGGTATTGCCGGCGGGACGGCTGGGCGTGGAAGGATGTGATGGCGCTGAAGCGTGAGACGCCGGTGCGCTCACGTGTGGGGCCGATCCTCCCCCTTTATGCTGGGCAAACAGGAAGCCGGGCGTGGCAGTTAGCAGGAGAGCAAGCGCACAATTCCGAGAACCTTTGGACATCAGGAAGTTCATTCAACACCCCTACCTTTGAGATTTTTCAATGACCTGCAAACTGGGGGGAAGGCGGCGAAACAACAGTTCAGGAGTCCTCGTCGTCCAGCAAAGTTCTTCCCAAGGTTCGGCCCCGCGAGGTTCTTCCCAGACGGCGTTCTGGTTGCAATTGCTACCGCCGGAATGCTGGGCGGAAACGTTATCAAATCTTGCTGCCGCGTGCAATCTTTCTTTGCAAACAAGAACCTTCTTTGCGCTATCCGGAAGCGCGCGGCTGGGATAATCTTATCGATCACACCGGAGGATCGCTTGCGCTACCTCGATCGCCTGCAACCGCTTGCGCTGCTGGTGTTGCGCCTGGCTCTCGGCATCATCATGATGGTGCACGGGTATCACAAAGTCTTCGGAGGGCTCGAACATCACCCGCACTTTGTGGCCAGCCTGGGCCTGCCGGCCTGGCTTGGTTATGTTTCGGAATTTACCGAGCTCCTGGGCGGGCTGCTGATCCTCGTCGGATTTTTCACGCGCCCGGCTGCTCTTCTGGTCTGCATCAACCTGGCGGTCGCCATCGCGAAAGTTCACTGGCACAACGGGCTTCTGGGATCTCCCGACCGCCCGGGATACGAGTTCCCTTTTTCGCTGGCCGCGATCGCCTTCGCGCTCATTTTCCTGGGCGCGGGGCCGATCGCGCTCGATCATGTCCTGCGCGGTGGGGGATCGTTTTCGTCGCGACGCTAGTCCTTGCTTCCCCGCGAGGCTGCCCGGCGAGTGCAACTTATTTCCCGTTCCCGGGTTTATTGCCGCCAGGATCACTCCGCATCCGAACTCTTAACGGGCAGAACAATGTCACAGGACATGGGGTTTACCAGGTTGCTACTGTCCCGGTGGAATAGACCGAGCGTGCGGAATATGATCAACCTTGAAGCCATATATTTGCATCCAAACAGGTTCCGGGAAGCATCGTCATCATCAGTCATCTAACCAGGAGGTTCCTTTGAGAAAGTTAGCGTTCCTGACAGCGCTGTTTTCGCTCTTGTTTGTAGCCAGCTTCGCATCCGCGCAGCAGGCAGATGCCATGCTGGGGTTTGGGACCATTCTCTCGCCGGGGTCGTCGAGCTGTGGCACCCAGAGTTCCGGCAATTTCGTTTGCCCTGAGAAGGGCGGCCTTTACCCCAATATCAGCGCGGACGTAATCTTCCACCGGCGTATGGGCTTCGGATTTGACGTCGCGTGGAAGGGCAGCCAGGGAAATTACGGCGGGCTGGGAATTCCCTACCGCCCGATCATCTGGGACTTCAATGGCGTCTACCAGCCGCGGATTAGCAAAAAAGTCGGCCTAGACCTGATGGCCGGAATCGGATGGCAGAGCACCCGCTTCTACGGATACACCCCGACGTTCTCTTGCGAACAGTTGGGCGCCTGCTACCAGAGTTCCAACCACTTCCTGGTCGATATCGGTGGAGGCCTTCGCTACTACGTGTGGGGTCACGTGTTTGTTCGGCCCGAAGCGCACTACTACCGGGTCTTCAATAACACGGTCGACTTCAGCGGCAACGACCTGCTGCGCGTAGGAGCGTCGATCGGTTACACGATCGGTCCGGAATAAGCGGATCGCCGAGTTCTACCTTGCATGAAAAGGGCAGCGCTTTTCGGGCGCTGCCTTTGTGTTTCTGAACGGTTCTCCGAAGAACTATTTCTCGTGTTCGCAGATTTCGGCTTCGTGAATCGCCATGTCGAGGTGCTTGATCGATTCGACGCGATGGCCGTGGTAGTCGTGCGCAGCCGATTCCAGCTGGTGCTTGGCTTCGCGCATCGCTTCCAGAGCGGCGTGGATGTGCGGATGCTCCTCTTCCGGTGAAGCTGCCGGCACGGGTGCGGGCGGGGCTGCCACCACAGCCGGGGCTGCGGGCGCCTTTGGGCTCGCCGCCAGTGCTGTGAACGAGAGCATCATCAGAACGGTTGCCAGGATCAGCAGGGTTAGAAAACCAATCTTCTTCATGCGTTCCTCCTAGTCCAGTGTTCCAGTCCGAATTGCGGCTCGGACGCAGCCGATTTCGTGATTGCCACGGATCCCCATTGCCCCAAGCTCCAAAGCGGACTTCCGCGACAGCGGAAATTATAAGTTGTGGATGGGGACGAACCGATTGAATTCGGAGGTACGAGTGTTACTGGCTGGATGCTCCGGAAGAACGGCTGCGCCGGTTTCGCAACCACAGAACGAGGACCACCAGCACGGCAACGATGACGAAGGCGATGTCGAAGCGCTTGATTACGCGCTCCAGGCGATTCCAGTGGCGGCCGAAGAAATATCCCGCGGTGGAGATTACCGAGACCCAGAGAGTGGCGCCGAGAAAGTTGAAGAGGAAGAATTTCTTCCACGGCATGCGAAGCACCCCGGCGAGCGGTCCGGTGATGATGCGCATACCAAAAACGAAGCGCGCGACGAAGACCGTGGCCGCGCCGTAGCGGGCAAACAGGTCCTCGCCGCGCAGCAGCACGCTGTCCTGAATGTGAAAGAGCGATTGGTAGCGGCGTAATAGGGGGCGGCCGCCGTAGTGGCCGAGGGCGTATCCGAGATTGTCGCCGAGCGTGGCTGCTAGCGTGGCGACGAGGATGATGCCGGAGAGCTGAAGCTCACGCTGGGAGTACGCAAGGAAGCTGGCCAGCAGCAGGATCGTTTCTCCGGGCAGCGGGATGCCGGCGTTTTCCAGCAGTAGCGTTCCGCCCACGGCCCAGTATCCGTAGTGCACGACGGCGTTGCGGAGAAACTCGGAAATGGAGTGATTCATCAAGTGGAAAGGAATGCGTGCGGAAGCCAGAATTCCAAAAATGTTTTGAGCGCTCGTCGTGATTTCCGGGAGTGTACTTCAGCGGCTGAAGTCGCGAATCATCTGGCCGCTATACTGCACGGCTGAAGCCGTGCCCTTCCCGTTCTGCCCCTTGCTGAGCTTTGTTTTGTGAAATCGTTTATTCAGCCCCGCTCTTTCTTATTCGACTCTGCGGCGCGGTCAGAAAATCGATCAGCGCGCGGTTGAATTCTTCCGGGCATTCTTCATATGGAAGATGCCCGACTCCCGGGAACACGACCGTCTTTGAATCCGGAAAATGTTTCGCTAACGGGCCGAGTGAGGAAGCATACACTGCCGGGTCTTTGCTGCCCCACACGAACAATGTCGGAATCGCCGCGAGCATTGGCAACATCGATTCCAGCGCGCGCAGGTCGGACGTCCAAGTGCGGACGATGCTCAGTCCGTGTTCGAAGAGGCCCGGAACCGCGAGCGGGGCTGTGTACCCGGGAAGGCTGTCGGGAGGAATCTTCGTACGATCGGCATAGAGGCGCCCGTGCCAGTAGGGAAACAACGAGGGGATCCGCGTGACTCCGAAGCGAAAGAGCGCGGCTCCGATTGGCGATGCGAAGAACGGAGCGAGCCAGCGGCCATGCGAGGAGTAGGGATTGACGGGGCAAACGAGTATGAGACGGCGCACCCGGGGTTGGCCGGCCGGGCCGGAGCGCAACGATTCCACCGTAGCGGCCATCGCCACCGGCCCGCCGCGGGAGGTTCCAAGCAGGTCGAAGGACGTGAGCCCGAGATTGTCGGCGAAGCGCAGGATCCGCAGAGCCGTTCCACGCATGGAGTGGTCGATTCCGACAGGCCGGTCAGAGAATCCCGCTCCCAGGACGTCGGGCGCGTAAACCGTGGCATAGGGCGCGAGGGCGGGAATTGTAAAGCGCCATGAGAAAGAGTATCCAAGCAACCCGTGAAGCAGGATGATGGGGGGGCCTGAGCCGGCTTTGAGATAGCGCATGCGGGCGCCATCGATGGTCATCCAGCACTCTTCGGCGCCGCCAGTCAGTCCAGGTGGCGTGCCGGAGGAGTCGGCTTTGCCCTTCATTTGCGAAGAATACACTTCGATCATCCGATTTTGGTTACTGGAGTGTTCGTGAAATGAGGGAAAGTTCTCTCTTGTGGGAGCAACTTTTTCCGCGGCGAGGGATTCTATCTAAGAGAATAACGCCTCTGTCGCTTCACTTTGGGGAGCTTCGGCTCCCCCCTTTTTTGCTTCCGGCACCGGTTACGATGCCTTCTTTTTGCCGAGCAGCTTCTTCAGCACGCGGATTCCTTTGTCCACATGCTTTTCTTCCATCAGAAATGGAGGCAGGAAGCGCACGACCGTGTCGTGCGTGACGTTGAAGAGGACGCCTTCGGAGAGGCCGGCATCGACGATCGGACGCGCCGGGATTTCGAGCTGGATGCCCTGTATGAATCCGCGGCCGCGCACTGCCACCGCCACCGACCGCTTGCCGACCAGGTCCTCGAGTTTCTGATGAAGATAGGCGCCGACCCGGTTGACGTTTTCGAGGAGCTTCTCCTCTTCCACGATGGAGAGAAATTCGAGGGCGACGCGGCAGGCGAGCGGGCCGCCGCCGAATGTGGTTCCGTGCTGTCCGGGAGAGATCGCCGACGCGAACTCCTCTTTTGAAATGAAAGCACCGAGCGGCAATCCGGCTGCGATCGGCTTGGCGATGGCGACAATGTCGGGCGTCACGCCAAACGTCTGGAAAGCGAAAATCGTTCCGGTGCGTCCGAGCCCACATTGAATCTCGTCGAAGATGAGCGCTGCCTTGTGCCGATCGGCGAGGGCGCGGCACTCCTGTAGAAACTCCACCGAGCACTCGTAAATTCCGCCTTCCCCGAAGATCGGCTCGAGCACGATGGCGCAGGTATTGTCGTTGACGGCGGCGCGGAGTCCTTCGAGATCGTTTTGCTTGACGAAGGTGACTTCTTCCAGAAGAGGCTCGAAGCCCTTGCGGTGCTTGTCTTGCCCGGTCAGCGAAAGGGCGCCGAATGTGCGGCCGTGATAGGAGCCCTCGAGCGCCACGAGGCGGCATTTGGCGTCACCGCCGGCGCGATGTCCGGCAAGGCGGGCGAGCTTGATCGATCCTTCAATCGCTTCCGTGCCGCTGTTCGAGAAGAAGGCGCGGTCGAGGCCGGAAAGCGAGCACAGCTTTTCCGCCAGCGGTCCCTGATACTCGTGGTAGTAGAGGTTGGAAACGTGAATCAGCTTGGCGACCTGTTCGCGGACCGCCTTCACAATTCGCGGGTGGGCGTGCCCAAGGGCGTTAACCCCAATCCCTGAGACAAAATCCAGGTACTTCTTTCCTTCCGTGTCGTACAGGAATACACCCTTCCCGCGAGCGAGGACTACGGGGTAGCGGCTATAGGTATGAAGAAGATATCGGCGCTCAAGTTCAGCAATGGATTCCAAAGAGGTCGGGGGAGCTTGCGCAATTGTGTTCATAGGAGGAGTTAATTTTACCGAAAAACGGGCGGCGGCCTGGGCTAAGAACTGTAAAACAGCGTCAAAAGCGAGGAAGCTGTGCACATCTTGGCCTCGGGCGGCATCTCACCTAGGCGCGTCCTTCTTACGGGGCCATGAAAACAACCTTGCGTTTTGTGACCTTCTTCATCCTGGGCGGATTGATCTCCGCCGCGGCGCAGCAGGCCGATGACCAAGAGACCTCCAGCCACAAAGCATGGAGCCTGCTGCAAACGTCGGCTACATCCAAACGAACCCTGCAACGTACCGAAGCAGTCCGCGCATTGGGATTGCTCTTCGGGAACAGCCGTGCGCAGAAGATGGCGGAGGATGCTCTGTGCGATCCCAAGCCCGAGGTGCGCGCCGCGGCGGCAACTGCGCTGGGGCAGATGCATGCCATGTCTTCGGTCCCGCTGCTGGAGAATGCTTTGCTCGACACCAAGGTCCCGGTGGTGATGGCCGCGGCCCACTCTTTGCGGCAACTCAAGGACGACAAAGCTGCGTACGCCGTCTATTACGACCTGCTGACGGGGGCGCGCAAGACGGGAGACGGCGTGATCGCCGAGCAGATGCAGACTTTGAAGAATCCGAGAGAACTGGCAAAGATTGGGATCTCTGAAGGAATCGGTTACGTACCGTTTGCGGGAATCGGATGGGATGCATATCGAACCATGCACAAGAAGGATCCGAACCCGGTGCGGGCGGTGGCTGCAACGTATCTGGCTGACGACCCTGATCCTGCCAGCGCGAAGGCGCTGGTCCACGCGACGCGCGACAAGAACTGGATTGTTCGAGCAGCGGCCGTGGAGGCGATTGCACGGCGGGGAGACCGCTCGCTGCTTCCAAAAGTCGAAGAACGCTGCCACGACACCAATGCCAAGGTTCGGTACAGCGCAGCGGCGGCAGTGATCCGGTTGAGTTCTCCGAATGTCCCGCGCGACACCAAAGATGATCTGGAAAACCGCAGGCGGGACGCGCCGCATGGCGGCACCAACTGAGACGCGCGTCTACCGCTTGCGCCACCACTTCCAGAGTGGAGCGCCCCAGGCACCCACCGAGAGAAGGGCGCCAAAGAGAATAATCGCGTCGATGCTGCTGCGGCCTTCGCGAGACCAGTAAACGTCGCGAAGATTCAGCCAGAGGGCGAACTCGTCGAGCGTAAGCGCCGCTCCGACTCCGTAGAGAATCGCCATCAACCGGCCGACGAAAATTGAAGAGCGGCCCGAACCGTTTCCGACCTCGCACAGCCAGCCGTACCCCACCAGCAGCAAAATAAGAATGCCGAAAACAAGATGATGAACGTGACGTCCGCCCATCTGGACAAAGTGGAAGGGCGGAATCTGGTGCAGCACTCCGTAAACGACGGCGCGCACTCCGGCGAAGGTCAGGAAAAAACTGACTGACGCGACAAAAAGCCGGCGGCGCGGCCGGTCGGGAATGCCATCATGCAGCGCCCTGCCGAGCGATGTTCCGTGTAGCAGCAGGAGTCCGGCGACGGTTCCGGCGATCGCGAGTAAGAGAATGAACCAGGTGTAAGCCATCGTTTTAATTCAAGAATGGAGTGGAGCGCCGTGCACGCTTGCGCTCGGCGTTTCGATCCCCGTCAATACAATCCCTTCTCGCCCTCGGGGCGCGTTTTCCAGCGGCGGTGGACCCATAGCCACTGCTCGGGATACTTCCTTACATAGTCTTCGATCACGCTGGTGAACTTCTGGGTGTTGGCGACGATGTCGGCTTCGAGGTCGCCCGTGCGCACAAGTTCGATGGCAGGATCGAAGCGCAGGCGATACTTCCCTGCCGCTTCGTCCCAGATGGTGAATCCGGGAACCACGGCGGCATCGGTGCGCATCGCGATTCGTGCCAGGCCGCTCGCGGTGCATGCGGGAATGCCAAAGAAATTCACGAAGACGCCTTGCGGCGGAGTCATGTTCGTGTCCATCAGGATGCCAACCGTCTCGCCCGCCTTCATCGCACCCAGGAGGCCGCGGACAAAGTCGTCTTTGCCGAACGTCTTGTTGCCGTGCATGGTCCGGTAACTTTGGATCAGGCGGTCGAGGTAGGGATTGTCCATGGGCCGCATCACGATGTTCAACCAGTGCCCGTGAAGGGAGTGAGCGAAAGCGGAGAGCTCCCATCCGCCGAAGTGGGCGGTCAGGAACAGCACGCCTTTGCCTTTCGCATAGGCGCGCTCGTAGTTTTCGAGGCCGTCATAGACGACAACCTGATCGATGTTTTCCTTTGTGTACCGGGGAAACTGGCAGACTTCGGCGAGCTGGCGGCCGAGCGAGGTGAATTCTCCGCGCAGGATGCGCTTGCGCTCGGCTTCAGATTTTTCAGGGAACGCGAGTTGCAGATTGCGCATGCCCACGCGGCGCAGGCGGCCGTGGAGAAGGTAAATCGTTTGAGCGAGTGCGATGGCGAAAGCACGTGACAGCGGACGCGGCAGAGTGCCCAGGATCTTAATGAATGGCCAGGCCGCCGCGTACTCCAATCGTCTCCGCATCCGGAATGCGTGACCGTATCACCAACGAGGGGTCAGTGGCTAGTCAGGGTCGGGGGTTGCGGGTCGGGTTTGTGGGCCGTTTTCCCCAGGTGGGCTGAAGCCCATGTTATTCGCGGGCTTATGGCGGCACGGCTGAAGCCGTGCCCTTCCCGTATCTGCCAACCGCCAGCTTCAGAGTTCAGTGAACCCTCACCCGTGGCCTCTGCTCTCTCGCCCCTGCTTTACTTCGCCGCTTCCTGGGCCCACTTCGAGAGCGTGGAGAGGAACGGATTCGCGTCTGCGGGAGGATCGATCTCTCCCATCAGCGATGCCTTGGGGGTGACCATGTGTCCGTAGAATTCGCGGGTCGTGTCTTTGTCCTGCTTGAGGACTGCGCCGTTCAGGCTGACACCGGCGAACACTCCGCGGGCGCGCGAGTAGGTGAGGACTTCGGCGCGCATCTTCCAGTCGGTGTTGCCCTCGGCGTGACGGCCGACCGGGCCGGCGGCAACGGAAGCGTCGGCGCCCAGCGCGAACTTGCTGGAGAGCAGATGCTGCATTCCATTCTTATTCATGATGAGCATGACCAGGTCGACGGCCTGACCCCCGATCTGGAATCCGAAGCTGCCGCCCGTCACCGTGAAGAATGCGGGAGCGCTCCAGCCCTTTGCAGTGCGGCAGCTGGCCAGGCCGCGGCCGTATTTGGCGCCGACGATGAAACCGCCCTTCAGCATCGACGGAACCACGGCAACGCATTCGGCGGAACCGAGAATTTCCTGGGGAATGCCCGAGTCCGGAGCGGATTCGATTTCGTTCAGAACGTCCCCGGCCGCTTGCACGCGGTCGGTCGCTTTCGTTTCTTTCGCCGGTTCATCCGCCGCAAATGAAGACACGCAGAATAAGAAAAGCAGAGCCACTAAAGAGAGCTTCTTCATGGTCCCTCGCCACAGAATGATTTACTGGATTCCAGTAGTTAAATTGTAAATGAATTGCACCCCGAGAGCGCCGCGGCGATGGCGACGAGTAAACACCCCCTCGCCGTCCAAAGGGGCGTAAACGGCTTTCCCGCCGATTATTTTCCTGCGGATTTCTTCGAAGATCATTCCTTCGCTGGATGTTCAGCAGAAGCGATCGTTTCGAGAAATTGTGCTACGGATTTCGGGGTTCGCAGCATGTACAGCTTCGCGGTCGGGGCTTGCTCGACGATCACTCTCATGAGGAGTGGACGGCTCTTCGTCCGATAGCGCAGGAGCCAGAGCCAGAAGTCGAGGCGCTCGCGCGATCTTCGGAAAGCTCTCCAGGCGCATCGCAAAAGGGAAAAATCCAGGAAAATGATGGTGTCCGCGGCTTGCAACCGAACTTGTACGGCGTCGTAGGGACCGAGATCGCCGTCCATGATCCACTGGCTTTGGTTGACGAGAGTTTGCTGAGCCTGAATCCACTCTTCGAGTGGAGTTGCAGTCAGGCCCGCACGCCAGAAAATTTTGTCCAATTCAATAACGGGCAAACCGGTGATCTCACCGAGGGACCATGCGAGCGTAGACTTGCCAGATCCACCTGGACCGAGGATAACGACACGCCTCATCGCAGTTGAGTGTAAAGGGGTACCAATGCGGTTGAAAGAGAGCGTTGGGGATCAGGCAAGTTCTGGAGGGCAAAAAAATGCGGGGCTGAAAGTAGTGACCCTAATCGCCACTCTCAACCCCGTCTCCCAGGTTCTGTGGTAGGTGAAGCGAGTATGCGGTGCTGGTGAAATTGCAGCAAGATTACTAAGGTAAGCTGCGAGGCAGTTACGAGAATTAGAGAAAGTGAGAAGCCGTGAGCAATGAGCGATGCGGGATGAGTAAACCAGGTTCGATTTGACTCAACACTCACTGCTCATTGCTCACGGCTCGGAACTGCTTCGCTGTCCGCTGAACTCGCGGCTACTTCGTGGTGACCAGCGAATGGGTGATGGCGTGCACGGACAGTGCGATCCGGTTCTGGACGCCGACTTTCCGCATCAGCTTCGCCACGTGCGCCTTAACCGTGCGCTCTTCGATCCCGAGCTGTGCGCCGATTTCCTTGTTGGAGCGTCCGGCTACCAGCATCTCGAGAACTTCCTTTTCGCGGTCGGTGAAGGTCACGCGGCCCGCGGGGAAGATGCGCCCAGGAGCGGAAGAAACCCGCTCGATGAACATGGAGAGAACGCGGCGTGGAGCCCAGACCGAACCCTGATTCACGATGCGAATGGCTTGGGCAAACTCGGCCGGGGTAGCGGCTTCATCGACGTATCCCTTCGCGCCCGAGGCGATCGCCTTGAGAATGGTTTCCTCATCCACGCCCGAGCCGGTAACAATGATCTTGAGGTCGGGGCGGGTGGCCTTCAGGCTGGCCATCAGGTCAAACAAGTTTTGCCCGGAACGGTTACCGAGCAGGATGAGATCGATGTTTTGCAGGGCGCTGATTTCAGGCAGCGCGGCAGAGATGAGCTCAAACTCAGGCTCGGCATCGAACAAGGCGCGGAAACCGACAAACCGCAAAGGATCGCTTTCCACGACTGCAATTCTGATGACCGGCTTTCTGGCGACTGCTGCTTTCATAAGTGTCCCTGTGGGTATAGATTCTTTCATTCAGCATATTGATAATCGGTCACGAAGCAAAGAGAAGGTGACCGAAGGGAAATTACGGGAGTAACATAAGAATTGTGAATTGGAACACAGGCTGTTTCCTTCCCGCACCGCCTTCCGAGGACAAACCCATTTCAATGAAACGATCGATGAAGTTGCTGGTGGCGATGAGCGCTTTTCTGCTGGCATATTGCGTTTTGCTGGTGCCGTCCATGTCGGCCCAGGAGTCCGCCCCGGCTTCGCCGGATCAGGCAGCCCCTGGCTACAAGCCCAAGTTCGCGGGCGACCCGGCGCGCTCGGATTCCGAGGCCGCAGCGCTGGCCTACATGCGCGTGGTGATCCGGGCGCAGAGCCATTTCAACAAGCAATACGATCACTATGCGACGACGCTCGCCGAATTGGTCCATTCGGGATCGTTTACCAAGCGCATGGTCGATCCGAACCGCGGCGATTACACCGCCAGCTTCAAGGGGAAGAAAGACAGCTACGTTCTCACGATGACCCCGCGGAACATGGATGCGCAGCATCGGTCGTTTTATGCCGAGGAAGACGGGAAGATCCATGCGGATGAGACGAAACCTGCGGATGGGGATTCGCCGGTGGTGAAATGAAGTGGGCAGTGGCTGGAGGTCGGTGG